>BNJT01002489.1_pt1:252500-2437157 | contig 2437157 bp, 2391 predicted proteins | sample 8540491 | NCBI WGS metagenome assembly BNJT01 (sample SAMD00202455, study PRJDB9452) | human saliva metagenome | host: Homo sapiens | reverse complement strand
ACAACCGGAATGTAAAATCCAAAGCTTAGTGTGATAGCAAGCCACATATAGCCAAATGCTCTATCATTGTTTAATTTTACAGCCTTATAAAATAAAATTATTATAATAATACCCAAGATGAGAAAAGGAATATTGCGAAGCATTCCCCAAATTAAGGGCTGCCTATACTTTAACCATTCGTTTTGAGGAAGCAGACAAATGCCGATTCTTGCTATTGCCAAAAGATAGATAGCAAAGGTCAGGTTTTGTTGCTCTTTTACATGGTATCTGTTTTGGTAAATATAGTACAAAATAACGTAAAAGACGGTCATAGTAATAGAAGTTACAAATTTACCTATGCCAAGATACATTTCATAATACTCAAAGCCCTTACCCGAAACAAGTGCGATAACTCTCGGAATCAGATGAAAAGAATCCCCTACTCCAAGTATTAAAGTCATAATACCGAATAATTTCATACTGCTTGAATCAGTCTTTGTATAGAGTTTAACCCCAATATATATAACTGTGATCAGGTATAGTATATCAAATATACTTTCAAAAAACACTCTCATTCTTATTCTCCTATAAATATTTTTTTACTATTCCTATAATACTTTTTTTATCAATAGACATGAAAAAAACTGGCTGATTATTAAATTAAATAAAAATATCAACAAAGCCATTTAAGTCTATATTTTTTCCTAAAGTCCTGGCGTTGCTGCTTAACAAAGAAGACTTCAAAAGCTTTTTTATCTTTTCAAAATATAAAAGCATCTTGTTTTTGTCTTGGATTAGGTTTTCTTTATTAAAATTCAGGTAATGAATGGCTATAAAATCAGGATAGGCTTTTTTACCGCTTTCAATAGCATTTAACATAGCTTCAACCAGTAAAACTGTATTTTTCTTGGAGTTAAGAGTATTAAAATCAAATATCTCGTCCCATATAGACTCTACGATACATAGCATAAGTCCTTCTTTTGAAGAAAAGTAGTTATATACAGAACCGCTTGCAATACCGCATCTTTTCGATAAAATTCGGATATTTAAGGCATTGATTCCTTCTTCTTTTACTATTTGCTTACTTATTTCAATTAATTCTTCTTTGGATGTAACTTTTGGATTCATATATTTACCTTTCAATATGAACAATGTTCATTTTGATTGTAACACTATTTGAGCTAAGATGCAATAATTTATTTTTTATAGACTAATAGTAATTAGAAAAAAAGTAATAGATAAAAGGCATGTTAAAAATAGGCTTTGATAACAGGATAGTTAAAAAAGACTCTAAATTCAAAGTATAAAGATCTTTATGAGCCGTAGAGTAACTTTCAAGTTTCTTTATTATGTGTATGTTACAATCTATTGACAAAGTAGTAATAAGGCTAGATATCAACGATACACTACATCAGACATATTTTTTAACGAGAAATTTTCACAAGCTCGCTTAAGCAGGTATTTGATTCCAGGTTACAGTTCAGGCAGTTAGATATATATGTATAATATAGCAAATGAAAGCTTGCTTTCAGGTGTATATTATACATATATGTCTATCAGGCTGCTGCCGGAATTCATATTCGTCTAATTTATAGATAAAAATTAAATATTTTTAGTTTTTTTGACGAAGATGAATGACCCGGCTGAACTGTAACTATTCTAATATTCTGAGCTTATATGTATATTAAAATCGGTTTACCTATGTAACTTTCTATGATACAATGAAGTCGTTTGAATAAGTCGACTGCAAATTTATATACTTTAGCTGCTGATGTAACTCGCTTGGCTTAGCAGCCTGTTCCAAATCACACGAAAGTGCTGAGCAAGAACGGATTTTCTTTTTCAAGAGACTGTTAGTTGAAATCGGGTTATCCGGCTGTACCGACATCATTTATATTTAGATGTACTGCGGGTATTTTAATACTGTACAATATGTATAAAACAGTAATCAGTTTAAATATTATTGGGGCAGTACAGCGGTTTAAGGCACCGGTGTAATGTATTGTTGATATCCGGTTGTATTAACATTTTGTCAATAGATTGTAACATATATAAGATCTACTCTCCTATTGCTGATATTAATTAAATGTCGCTGACACTGTACACCGGGTCGATTTAATAAAAACAATTAGTTTTATGCAATATGTAATTCACATAATGTATATTCAGAGGAGGAGTTATGAAAAAAAGTTTATTGTTTTTAGCATGTGCATCTATTATGGCACTTACAGCATGCGGCTCTAATACCGCTGCGACTACAGCGGCTGAAACTACAGCTACCGAAGCGGCAAGCAGCGAGCAGTCAAGTGAAGAAACCACAGCGGAAGCTGCAAAGGTTGATTTTAACGGAAGAACACTTAATGTAGTGGCTACCAGCGATAAGTACAAGACCTTATTTGATGAGTTTACCAAGCAGACAGGAGCTAAGGTGGAATTCCTTTCAATGTCAAGCGGTGAGGTCATCTCAAGAGCTAAGGCTGAAGGAAAGCCTATGGCGGATGTATGGTTCGGAGGCGGTCTTGATGCATTTATGGCTGCTAAGGATGACGGCTTGCTTGAATTATACAAGTCTCCCAATTCAGAAGACATAGCAGACGAGTATAAGGATGCGGACGGAGCTTGGATAGCAAAGGGTATAACCGTTGCCGGATTTTTAGTAAATAACAGCGTTATTGAAGAAATCACTCACAGTACCTAAGACATGGGAAGAGCTTGCAGACAGCAAATATGAGGGTGAGGTCATCATGAGCAACCCTGCAGTTTCAGGTACAAATTATGCGGTAGTAAAGGGACTTTTAGACCAGTACGGAGAAGAAGCCGGTTGGGAGTACATTAAGAAGTTAAATGCAAATATAGCTTTCTACGGTAAGAGAGGTAAGGATCCTCAAGAAAAGACACAGGCAGGAGAATTTGCTATAGGTATCATCCCTGTTGATAAGTCAGCATTTGATGCAGCAGATGAGAGCGGACTTACTGTTGTGTATCCGGAAGATGCGATTCCATGGGTACCGGAAGGAGTAGCTATATTTAAGGGAAGTGATAATACAGATGTTGCAAAGGCATTTGTAGACTTCATGCTTACTACTAAAGCTCAAGAGATGATAGCCGAGCTTGACGGTAAGGACAGTGCACAGATAGTTAAGCCGGGAGTAAAGGGCTTGGAACTTGGACTTCCAAAGGATAAGCTTATAAAGGAAGATCTTAGCACATTCGGAACTGACAGAGAGAGAATACTCGCAGAGTTTGCAAAGATCGCAGAAGGTAAGATAGAAGAATAAGCAGGTATAAGATGAATATTAGAAAATGGCATAAGTTTATGGATATATTGATAATACTGACACTCACGGTATCGGTAGGTATATTTATACTTATGCCGTTTTTTTACATTTTAAAAGAGGCATTCATTTATAAGGGTGCCTTTAATGTCACTGAGCTTGGAAAAATAATAACTAAAAACACAAAACTTTTATTCAATACATTAAACTTAAGTATACTTACGGCAAGTCTTACCGTCATAGTAAGCAGCTGTGTAGCGATTTATTTATATATAGAAAAAGAATTTATAAGAAATAAACTGATAAAATTTTTGATGTTGACCATGATAAGTCCGCCCTTTGTAAGTGCCCTCTCATATATCAATCTGTTCGGAAGAAGGGGGCTTATAAGCTACAGACTGCTACACCTGTCCATACAGCCATACGGAATGTGGGGCATAGTATTTATGCAGTTGCTCAGTGAATTTTCGCTGGCATCACTGCTTATATACGGTGTACTTAAAAATATTCCGGTATATATGATAGACAGTGCCAAAAGTCTTGGAGCAAGGACTGATGATATTATTAAAGATATATTACTTCCAAACATGAGTTCAGGTATAAAAGCGGCATTTATATTAAGCTTTTTAAAAAGCATATCGGATTTCGGAACGCCTGCCATAATAGGAGGCAAGTTTAATGTACTGGCAACGGAAAGTTATTTTGCGGTTATTGCCGAGGGGAACTTGCATAAGGCGGCGAGTCTTAATATATTAATGTTTATTCCGGCACTTTTGGTATTTGTTTTTTATCAAAAAAGCCTTAAGAATATGCAGACAGCAACACACGGGATAAGTTCGGGAGAGTCGCATCTGAAACGAAACGGGATCATTTATAATATTATAAAAATAGCGGCATTGTTTTTTATTGTGTGGATAGGTATTCAATACGCTTCCTTGGTACTCTCGGCTTTTACTTCCATGAAAAAGGGAAATATGACTCTCAGCCTTAAAAATATCAAAGAAAGTATTGTTTATCTGGATGAAAGCCTGCTAAGAAGTATAGTATACAGTCTTATCTCTGCGATTTTCGGAAGTATCATAGGGCTTATGATAGCTTATTATATGCAGATAAGAAAGCTTCGTATAGCGAAATTCCTTGATATGACGGCAAGTTTTCCCTACATAATTCCGGGCACTTTTTTCGGTCTTGGTTATATATTGAGTTTTAACAAGCCTCCGCTTTTACTTGTCGGAACTTCGGCAATAGTTGTACTTAACGTACTTTTTAAGCAGTTACCATTCTCCACAAAGATGGGGAATTCAGCTATGGAAATGATAGATACGGAGGCACTCAGTGCGGTAAGAGACCTGGGAGGTTCAAGGATAGACGAGCTAAAGGACGTGGTTCTGCCTCTAAGTAAGGACTATCTTTTTATGTCCTTTGCCAATGCATTTACTACCACCATGACTACAATAGGTTCCATCATCTTTTTGGTATATCCCGGGCAGAAGGTGCTGACACTTGTTATGTTTGATGCGATACAAAGCGGTAAATACGGAGTGGGTTCAGTGCTTGCACTGGTGATCATGGTGGTTTGTATCGTGGTAAATGTGATTGTGAGGAAGTTGGTAACATAAACAATTGGATGGTAACGATTAAACAGAAACACTCCCTATTTCAATCATACTCGCAGTACTGTTAATAAAGTTTCGACAAACTTAGTACAGACTGCGGAACTCGCTTGTCCACCAAAAAGCGTGGTGGACTGACGCTCAAACAGTCCTCGTCTGTAAAGTTTGTAACTCACTTTATTAACAGTACTAACCGCTAAAAAGATTGAAATAGGGAGTGTTTCTTTAATCCCAGCCCGCAAGGGATAGCTGTATAAGAGTTTGGAGTAGACAAATAGCCATTGTTTATGTTGCTAAGGGGTAGGAGGGGAGGCGTAACAGCAACTTTTATTCAAATCTTAAAAATAGTCGTTAGTACTGAAAACGTGGCGTTAGACAAAAGTGTGCCTACACCTCTTCCTCTCCTCCGGTACCTTAGGCACATAAACCGTTAAACTATCTTGCCAAGGACAATCTGAGACCGCCGGTACTTGCTTTATCAAGCCATCAGGCGAAGATAAAGCTTAGTACCGCTGCGAGGCGAAGTTAGCGAGAGCGTGTCCAAGGCAAGATATGTTTGTAACGGTTTATGTGATAGACAAATCATTATTTTTTAATAGAGAGGTTTTGTATGTATCTTGAAATAAAGGGTCTTTCTAAAAGTTACGGTTCTAAATGTATTATAGAAGATATTGATATTACTATGGATAAGGGGGAGCTTTTATGCCTTTTGGGGGCTTCAGGCTCCGGTAAGAGTACCATACTTAAGGCTATAGGTGGCTTTATAGAAATCGATAAAGGAAGTATATACTTGGACAATGATAAGATAAGCGATAAGGATGCACAGGATAGAGAAGTGTCTACCGTGTTTCAGTCTTATGGACTTTTTCCCCATATGTCAGTGATCGAAAACATTGCTTACGGACTTAAGTTTAAGGGAATCAAGAAGAAGGAAAGATTAGAAAAGGCGGAGGAATTTCTTGATATTATAAAGCTTTCGGGTTCGGGATCCAAGAAAATATCCGAGCTTTCCGGAGGGGAGCAGCAAAGAGTTGCTCTTGCAAGAAGTCTTATAGTAAAGCCTAAACTGCTTTTGCTTGACGAGCCTTTAAGTAATATAGATGCCAAGTTAAGGCAGAGTATGAGAAATGAGATAAGAAGTATACAAAAAGAATTTGCCATAAGTACTATTTTTGTAACCCATGATCAGGAAGAGGCTTTCGAACTGGCAGACAGAATAATATATCTGGATAATGGAAGTATTGTACAAAACTCAGACCCTAGGAAGCTTTACTTGGAGCCTAAAAGTGAAAAAGTACTTAAGTTTATAGGACAGGTAAATATTTGCGACGAAGGTTATGTAAGACCCGAAAAGATAATTCCCGGAGAAAACGGGGAAGAATTTGACATAATACATACTGTATATAAGGGGGCATTTACGGAAGTTCTGATAAAAAATGAAAAGTATACATTTACGATGCTTTTATTAAACTCGGAGGATAAGGTGTATAAATCAGGGGATAAGATCAGGGTAAGGTATAGCTTTAGCAAAATTGCAACTTAGTCTTATGGTGTAAATATATTTGTGCCGCAAGGAGTCACGGTCATGCTGTCATCAATAATTATCGGTCTTTATGGTGTAAATATATTTGTGCCGCAAGCCTGCCAAATACCATATGTTAGGAGCCCAAAATGATAAATATATTTGAATCTATTAAGGAAAATAAAAAGCTAAACACAGTACTTATGCAAGAATGTGATATTTATTTTTATGAGCAAAGTCAAGAAACTGGTTTTTCAAGTAATCAAGAAGTATATTCCATGTCGTATGAGACATTTGCTCAGGACGGCAGCGGTGGGGAGTTTGTCTTTTTGGATGATGGCAGTATAGGATTTATAAGTAGTGAAGGAGAAGTCGGAAGAATTGCAGAGAACTTAGAGGAACTTATGACTTTTTTGATCTACGCCGGAAATATTTTTGATTTTAACTGTAGATTTCTTTATCAAAATCAAAGCTTACTGAAAAAATATTGTGACGGATATTTATTAAAAATAAGAGAAAGCTATAAGACTGAGAACAAAGACTGGGATATGGTTCGCTTGAATCTTGCCAAGGAGTTAAGTCTTCCTTTTGAACCTGATAAATTAGCAGAACAGGCAATGAATTTTTATCAAGCAGCTACAAGAACTCCATATTTTTCTTGTAAATATACGGATGGTGAGAATGAGTATATTTGTGATTCGGTACTCTCAGATATTGTGGGCTTATGGGTAACAAAACTTACAGGTATGAGTAAAGAAGAAATTGAGAACAGCAGCAAAAAATTTAGTTTTTAAAAGTCGGTATAGCTCAGTTTTAGATGTATCGATGTTTTATTAAAGGATGCACTGAAAGAAGAGCATCTTAAAACAAATCTAAAAAGAACCGGTAAAAGCATTTATTATGTAAATGCTTTCAGTGATCTGTCTTTAAAACAAAGTGCTTTTTTACTTGATTAGGTCAAACAATATCTTAGTATCAATAAATTTCTCGATCGTGATAAGTCTGTTGAGTATTTTAATAAGAGGGTCACATCTGACCGGTTTGCAATAACTACGTAAAGTTTAGTTTTGCTAATGCCGGAAAGTTTAAGTTACTCTAAGAAGAAATAGAAAAGATATATAGTTATAAAGGTAAGTAAATGCAACCGCCCCCACATGGTGATCGTTATATAAGTGAGACGTAAGTAAAGGTCAAGTCAAATAAATTTTGAAAAATGCAACCGCCCCTACATGCCGATCGTTATATAAGTGAAGAGTAAAAGAAAGGGGTAATGTATGCTTGATGATATTATCAAATGGATCGTTAGGTCGGTAGTGGAGTCTTTTCCTATTGATCCGAAACGTAAAGAAGAAGTTTTTAAAAATATTCAAAAAAGAAAGTGAATTAGGAGACAGTTAAGATGTATTGTAGTTATTGCGGTAAGCAGATAAGAGCCGGATCTAAATTTTGTCTCTCATGTGGTAAAGAGACACTCATGCAACAATCGGAAAATAAGCTTTCAGAGTTTGTAAAAAGGGCAAAGACAGGTGATCAGGATGCCATTGCATCTCTTTATGAAAAGACTTATACTCAGGTTTTCTATACGGTAAAGTCTATGATCAAAGATGAGGATGCGGTATTTGATATATTGCAGGATGCTTATATGAAGGCATTTGCACATTTAGACAGTTTTGAGGGAGATGATAAATTCCTCCCGTGGGTCAAACAGATCGCTGCCAATACGGCAAGGGACTGGCTCAAGAAAAAGAAGCCCATGCTTTTTAGTGAACTGAATACTGATGAAGATAGGGATATAGCGTTTGAAGAGCAAATAGAGGATGATAGAGATGAAAATATTCCCGAAAAAGTCATAGATCAGCAGGAAACGGTAAGACTTTTAACAGAAATCATTGAAGGTTTGCCGGAGGATCAAAGGGCGGCTATAGGTATGTTTTATTATCAGGATATGTCAGTAAAACAAATAGCCGAAACCATGGGGGCTTCCGAGAGTGCCGTAAAGAGCAGATTAAAATATGGACGTGATAAGATAGAGGCGAAGGTGATAGAACTTGAGAAGAACGGAACCAAGCTCTACGGTGTTGCACCGCTTCCATTCTTGCTGTTATTGATAAACAGCCTGAAGAATTATACGGCTGAACTTTCACCGGATATGAATATTTTAAAAACCATACTGGAAAATATCGTACGACCATCGATAAATGCGGCAACTGTAAAAACAGCTGCAGATATAACACAAACAGCAACCGAAACTTCCAAGACGACAGCCGGAGCAGTCCAGGGTGCAACCGACACAGGTACAGCGGCTACAGCCTCAGCAACAGGGACTACAGGTGTGACCGGCACAGCAGCTTCAAGCCCGGTAACAGGAGCAGGGACAGCCGGAGTAACAGGCGGCACTGCTACGAGAGCAGGTGTAACAGGAGGAACTGCATCCACAGGCGGGGTCGTAAGCACAGCAGGACCGGGCACAGCGGCAACAACGGGAGCGGCAGCAGGAGTGGCAGGTTTGGGAGCTGTTAAGATCATGCTGATCGCCTTAGTAAGTGGTGTCATTATGGGAGGAGGTATATTCGCAGCTTCAAGATTAATTAAGCCAAATACCGAACAGGTAGTAGAGGATAGCCTGGAAGAAGACTATGACGAAGAAGAGACTGTAAGTGAGGAAAGTAGGGAGTCTGAAGAAAGCAGTGAGGAGACTACTGATGAGATATCTCCTCAGGCAGAGGCTTTGGAGCAATATAAGCTTATTATAAGCAATGCAGCCGCTTATGATTATTATAATGAAGATCTTGTGCTGGAAGGTGATTATAAATATGCACTGGTGAAACTGCAAGCAAATGATTCGGTACAGACCCTGCTCTTAGGAGCTAAAACAGTCAGAGAATCTTATTATATACGTGTTTTCAGGTATGATCCCGTAACTAAAACTGTGCATCAGCCCGCAGAAGCAATTGATGAGGGAATGGCGAGCAGGAGTGTTGTAACAGGTGTGAGTATGATGGCAAACGGAAACGGTATTCATTGGATGAGTATGGTTAGAGGGACAGGAGCGACTGATATTTATCGTGTAACACTGGACGGTGATACTCTTCTTAAAGAAAAAGTGTATACGGGAATTGGAGGTTTCGATGCCGAATTACCGGATGAATTCAAATATGTAGAGATAGAGTGGCATAGTACAGGTGACTTAAGTGCTATTAACAGGCAATTAAGCAGTGTTGATCCAAGCAGCACATCGCCACAGCAACTGCCGCCGGCTACCGAGATACAAGCTTCAACACAGGCAACACTTCCGACAGACGGTGACCGTATAGTGCTTACCGGAACTATTAATGATTATGATTATAATGGAGTGATCGAAGTCCAGGGAGAGCCGGATCCTAATGGACCATATACCGATAGATCCGAAAGGTACGTTGTGTTCGTATTGGACAAACCTCAGGAGATGATTTTAGAGCAAGGTGACGGTAGCGGAGAAAAAGTAAGTGGTGTAGTAAGAATGATATATATAGGACCATACAGCAATTTAGGGCAGTATTACGGACAACATGTTACAGTCAGTGTGGATCCGGATGAGATGATATGGCCGAGTGATACCAGAATGCCGCTGGGACAGCCAAGCGGTTTAGTTCGTGTATTGAATTAATAAACTTTAATAGCTAAAATCCGAATTATTTGAATAATGATATGCTAATAAAGAGCAATTAGGCAGGCAAGTTACATTTGCCTGCTTGTTTTTTTGCAGCATAGCACAAGTTGCTTCATTGATCCGAGAAAAGTTAATATAACGGTTTTAAGCTGTTACTGAATAAGTGAGTTATCATTTATAGAGTAGCAGCTTTTTATATTTGTCGATATAATATAGATAGCTATTCGTAAAAAGAGTTTAATAAGCAATATCAAATATTTTTATAAAGAAAAATAATTCACAGCAAAACAATTTACTTGCATGTGAAGAAGTTACTTTCGAGCAATCGATCATAAAAGTATAATACAAGAAAATGAGAATATTATAATGATGAAAAAGCCACAGGAACAAGACCCGCTTGCATGGGAGGAAGTTAGTTGTGAACATTTGATACAGGATGAGTGGATCGATTTCAAAAGATCCGCATACCTCTTTCCAAACGGCAATATATTTGAACCTTATTACAGTTATAGTCGTAAGGATTATGTTGTAGTAGTAGCATCGGACAGCAATGGAGATTATATCTGTGTCAGGCAGTTTCGCCACGGTATTAAGGAAGTTACGACGGAATTTCCGGCAGGAGGTATTGATATAAGGGACACCGAAGAATACAGAACTTCCGCTAATATTTCGCAAGAGGTTGCTTTTTTTAGCTGCAAAGCGTGAACTTTTAGAAGAGACCGGATACGAATCCGATGAATGGGAGTTCCTTTTAAAGGTACCGTCAGCTGCAACTATCTGTGACAATTACGGATATCTGTATATGGCAAAGAATTGCAGAAAAGTATCAAAACAGAATTTGGACGAGACTGAGTTTGTTGAGGTGACTACATTGTCTTTCGATCAAATTGAAGATCTGATCAAAAAAGGTAAATTTCAGCAGGCTGTTCATATCACAGCATGGTTGCTGGCACAAAAAAATACTTAAGGCATATAAGGAAAATTTCTTAGGTATAAATAATCGTAAACTACAATCAGTAAACCTCTCGTTTCCTCTAAAAGTAATTATCTATATTGAAAACCTACAATATATTTGTTAAAATTATAGTAATATAATTATAAAAATGTGTAGGAGGAATACATGGAGAAAAAATTAGTTAAATTAATAGGAAAGTTACTGCTTTTATGTGCCGTGCTCACATTTTCTATCGGAAGTGCCAAGGCATATGCAGAGGAAAAAGTGCAAACAGGTTTTGAGTTGATAGATGAGAATAACGACTCTATAACCGAGCCGATCGATTTTATTTTAGAGGATAGTGAAGGTGTCAAGCAAGAATACCAATCTATGTTCGGTTATTTAATATTAGATGTTTTTGAAAATAAAGTTTATACTATCAGTATTAAGAATGGTAACGGATATACCATGTCTGATATAAGATTCAGTTTTAACGGGGAAGACCCGGTCGATCCCGATACAGGCAGGAGTGTAGGTAAGCTAATACTTAAAGAAGCCAATACCGGTGATGAATCAGGCGGAGAAGACAGCGGCAAAACCGCTAAGGAGCAGGTACTTGACAGTATAACTATAGTTACCTATAAGGATGATGTGATACTTGGAAATTCTAATTTCAGGCTTTAGAATTGACGGCGGTATTCCGAATATGATAATGAACGGGCATACTGATAATGAAGGAAAGTACACCTTCAGTGATCTTGAACCGAATAGAGAATATACGGTATATATGTCAACTCCGGGACTCAAATTCGATAAAGATAATGTAACATTTGTAACCAATGGATCCGCTAAGGTCATAAAGATCAACTCTAAGCCGATAGGGGATCAGGGTGAAGGTTTGGTAGAGTTTAAGGGATATTCAAAGAGTTCAGACAAACTTAATACAACAGAGTTCGAATTTTATGTATTTGATGCCAAAACCAATAAACCTATGCCGGGCGTTGAACTTACAGCCAATACAATAGTACCGAGATTAAGTTCTTATAAAAATGTGACATCAGATGAGAACGGGCTCGTTAAGTTCAAACTTGAAGGTCAGGAGGGCGGAAAGACTTATGTTGTATGCATATCCAAAAATGCACAGTTTATGTGGAAGTTTGAGCCGGATCAAATAACCATTCATGTGCATGAAGATGGTAAAGTAGTAGTGGAAAATGACGAGTATCCTGTATTTAATGTAACAAAAGAGGATAGAAGATATTTAAGAGATGACCTGGAAAAAAGAATAGCTGATGCAAAAAAATATATAGCGGACAACAAATTTTCAAGTGAAGATGAAGTTAAAAACTTTGAAAGAGTCATAGCAGCGGCAAGAGAAGAACTTGATAAGCCCGAAACTATTCCTTTCTACGTTGAAGGTTTTATAAATTCGATAGATGAAGCGAAGAATAAGCTTGAAAAGTATGAAGTAAAGGAAGATGTAAAAGAAGAGTCAGGTAAAGTAACAGAAGGAACAAAAGAAGAGTCAGGTGAAGCAACAGAAGGAACAAAAGAAGAGTCAGGTGAAGCAACAGAAGGAACAAAAGAAGAGTCAGGCGAAGTAACAGAAGGAACAAAAGAAGAGTCAGGCGAAGCAACAGAAGGAATAAAAGAAGAGTCAGGTGAAGTAACAGAAGGAACAAAAGTAGAGTCAAGCGAAGTAAAAGAAAATGCTAAAGAAGTAGAAAGCGAATCAAAGAAAGAAAATAGCAGTTCATCTTCAGGAAGTTTATCTACAGGAAGTGCATTTTCAGGAAGTTCATATTCGGGAAGTTCATCTTCAGGTGGCGGATCTTCCAAAACCATAAAAGTCAGTTCCGCTTCCAAAAAGCTTAAGAAAGATAGCGGCAAATGGATCCTTGACAGCAAGGGATGGTGGTATAAAAGAGCAGACGGAACCTACCCTAAGGCAGAGTGGATGCAGGATAAAGGAAAGTGGTACTATTTTGACAATGAAGGCTATATGAAAAAGGGGTGGATCTTATGGAATGCCAAGTGGTATTATTTGGGAGAAAACGGAGATATGCTTCTTGACACTATAACACCTGATGGATATAGGCTTGATAAAGACGGGGTATACATAGCATAAAATATGAAAAGGACTTATGCCGATATTGAATTCGGCTTAAGTTCTTTTTTTAATTACGAAAATACAAAAAATATACTTGATTTTTCTATATAAATATGTATAATTATAACAAGAATACAAGTTTTATGCATGATTAATGCATAAATATAAAGGAGGAGTTATTATGAAGAAAAATATTTTATCAGCTATCATGTTAAGTTCAATGCTTTTATTGGCGGCTTGTTCAAGCTCAAGTTCGGATGCTACAACTCAGGCGGCAGATGCTACCTCAGAAGTTGCGGCAGATCAAAGTTCCCCAGCAGGAGAGAGTGCGGCGGCAGATGGAGAGCTCAAGCTCGTGGAGGAAGGCAAGCTTATAGTTTCAACCAATGCGGAGTTCCCTCCATATGAATATTATGATGCTAATGAGATCGTGGGAATAGATATTGAAATAGCACAGGCGATAGCCGATAAGCTTGGTTTGGAACTTGAGGTAAAGGACGGAGCTTTTGATGCGATAATAGCGGAAGTTGTATCAGGTAAGGCGGATATCGGTATTGCAGGTATGACGGTAACGGATGAGCGTAAGCAAAATGTTGATTTCAGCGATTCTTATGCTACAGGTACACAGGTTATTATAGTAAAAGAGGATTCCGAGATAAAGTCAGCGGCTGATCTTGAAGGCAAGAGCATAGGCGTTCAGCTCGGAACTACCGGAGATATAATGGCAACAGATATTAAAGATTCAAAGGTAGAACAATATAATAAGGGAATGGATGCTGTACAGGCACTTTCTCAAGGTAAGATAGATGCGGTTATTATAGACAGCGAGCCTGCAAAGTTCTATGAAAAAGAAGTAAGCGGACTTAAGATACTTGATGAGGCATTTGCGGTAGAAGATTATGCAATAGCTCTTAAGAAAGGCAATACCGCACTTCAGAGCAAGATAAACGAAGCACTTAAAGAACTTAAGGCTGAGGGTAAGATAGACGAAATCATAGGAAAATACATTAAGGCTGAGTAAGTTATTAAGTAGATGGGGTTGTGACATTATGATATATCATGTCACAGCTCCATAAGTTTGTAATAAAAAATAAGCCTGTATAGTTTGTTAAAGTGTCCGGATACTTGACTTATATGTCCGGGTAGTTTAGTCTATTCGGTGTTTGAAAAAATGATGATCGCTTAGAGTAGTTTGTAAAGAGTAAAAGGATACGAATTTATTTGCATAGGATCTTAGGTTTTGAGTGAAGATGCTATGATCTGTCGATCCGGCAGTTTTACGAATGATACAGTAACTTATTAACGTAGAAAGGGCAATTATGTGGTGGCAGAATTTTAGGGATGCGTTTGTATTGAATTTCATAAAAGATGACAGATGGAAGTACCTTGCAGACGGACTTAAGGCAACACTGATGATTACTTTTTGGGCAGTACTTATTGGTGTTTTTTTGGGTTTTATGGTTGCAATTATAAGAAGTACATATCAAAATACGGGAAAGCTTAAATTTCTTAATGCCTTATCGGTGGTATATCTTACAATTATAAGAGGCACTCCGGTTTTGGTGCAGCTTATGATCATATACTATGTAATATTTGCCAGCGGAAATGTAGATAAAAGCTTTGTGGCAATACTTGCATTCGGGATCAATTCGGGAGCGTATCAAGCGGAAATATTCCGTGCCGGAATCAATGCGATACCTAAGGGACAGTTTGAAGCCGGCAGAAGTCTTGGGTTTAATTACTTTCAAACTATGAGAAATATTATTATGCCTCAGGCTTTTAAGAATATTTTGCCGGCACTCGGCAATGAATTTATAGTACTTGTTAAAGAGACTTCGGTAGCCGGATATATAGCACTGGTAGATATCACCAAGGCGGGAGATATAATAAGAAGCAGGACTTATTCGGCTTTTATGCCGCTGATAGCGGTAGCTTTAATATATTTGGTAATAGTTATGGGACTTTCTTACCTTATAGGAATACTGGAAAGGAGGCTTGGAAAAAGTGCAAGATAGGGAAAATATTTATAACTACGATAATGTGCTTATAAGAGTTGAGGACTTGTATAAAAATTTCGACCATAAAGAAGTATTGAAAAAAATAAGCCTTAACGTGTATAAAGGAGATGTGATCTGCCTTGTGGGTCCGTCAGGATCCGGAAAGTCAACTTTCTTAAGATGTCTGAACAGACTTGAAGAGCCGAGTGGAGGTAAAATATACTTCGAAGGTGTAGATATTTGCGACAAAAAGACCGATATAGATCTTCACAGACAAAAAATGGGGATGGTCTTCCAGCAATTCAATTTATTTCCTCACATGACGGTACTTAAAAATATGACGATAGCTCCTATGCAACTTCAAAAAAAGTCCAAAAAAGAAGCCGAGGAGTATGCTATGGATCTTCTTAAGAAAGTAGGGCTTGAAGACAGAGCCGCAGCTTATCCTCAAGAACTTTCCGGAGGTCAGCAGCAGCGTATAGCTATAGTAAGAGCACTTTGTATGAAGCCTGATGTAATGCTTTTTTTGACGAGCCTACATCAGCACTTGATCCGGAGATGGTAGGAGAGGTACTTGCAGTTATGAAAGACCTTGCTCAGCAGAACATGACTATGGCAGTAGTTACACATGAGATGGGCTTTGCCAGAGAAGTTGCCAACAGGGTGGTGTTTCTTGACGGTGGTGAGTTTGTAGAAGAGGCTGCACCTGAGGAATTCTTTGAAAATCCCAAAAGTGAAAGACTGAAAAAAACTTTTTGAGTAAAGTGTTGTAAATTAAAGGTCGAAAAATGCTGCTTATTTCGATCTTGTTTGCAGTAGTGTCGATAAAGTTTCGACAAATTTCAAAACGCTTCTTATTTCAATCTTACCGGAGTAGTGTCAATAAAGTGCCGATAAAGTTCGAAAGCGCTGCTTATTTCAATCTTACCGGCAGTACAGCCGATAAAGTTTCGACAAATTTAATACAGACTGCACAACTCGTGCACTCGCCTACTCCGTGGTGAGCTGCACTTTGGACAGCCCTCCGGATAGGATGCCTTAAATCATAAAACTAATTCTACTGATTTTTGTATGTACTTGGTTGGTTTCAGTCAGCTTAGACCGCTACGTTTCCTTCAACCGCCTCGTACCTGACAAAAATCAGTAGCGAATTTTATGCTAATCTTAAAAACAGTCGTTCATAAAGGAAGTGTGACTTTAGATAAAAGTGTGCCTACACATCTCCTCTCTTTAGGTACCTTAGGCACATAAACCGTGAAACTATCTTGCCAAGGACGATTTGAGACCGTCGGTACTTGCTTTATCAAGCCGGCAGGCGAAGTTAAAGCTTAGTACCGCTGCGAGGTTTTAATTAAGAGAGTGTGTCCAAGGCAAGATATGCTTGTAACGGTTTATGTGATAGATCAAACATCAAATTTCAATATTGTAAAGATGTCCTACATATTCATATCTTAGAACTTTTGCATTATCATCATAACCGTGTCTTTTAAAAAGAAAATAATGATCTCTTTTGTCCTTTGCGTTAGGGGCATTAAGCCTGAAATGATTTTCCCCGGTGGAAAGCATCATTTTCAGAATGTCATCGGTCAAAAAAGTAAGAGGTATATTAATATTTGCAAATTTATAAAAGTCTTCCTCAAATTTTGAGCTTGTGAAAATCTCTCTGTAAATAATGTTAAAAAAGGTCTTCTATGATAAAATATTTTATCATAAGGAGGCCTTTTATTATGGCAAGAGAAAAGAAACCGGTGCACAGAGTACAAATGACAGAAGGAAAGCGTAACATCATTCACCAACTTTTGGAAGAATACGATATTCAATCAGCAGAAGACATTCAAGACGCTCTAAAAGATCTTCTCGGTGGAACGATCAAAGAGATGATGGAAGCAGAGATGGATGAACATCTTGGATACGAAAAATCAGAGCGTTATAATAGCGATGATTATCGCAATGGTTATAAACGAAAAAGAGTAAACAGTCGTTATGGTTCTATGGAGATAGAGGTTCCTCAAGACAGAAAATCAACCTTTGAACCTCAAGTAGTAAAGAAACGTCAAAAAGATATTTCCGACATTGATCAAAAGATCATCTCCATGTATGCAAAGGGTATGACAACTCGTCAGATCTCAGAAACTATCGAAGATATTTACGGTTTTGAAACATCAGAAGGTTTTATATCTGATGTTACAGATAAGCTTTTACCACAGATCGAAGACTGGCAGAATCGACCTTTGGATGAGATCTATCCGATCCTCTATATAGATGCGATCCACTACTCAGTTCGTGACAACGGTATCATACGAAAGCTAGCTGCTTATGTCATTCTTGGTATCAATACAGAAGGAAAGAAAGAGGTCCTTACGATTCAAGTAGGCGATACTGAAAGCTCTAAATACTGGCTTTCAGTATTAAATGAACTGAAGAACCGAGGTGTAAAGGATATCCTCATTTTGTGTGCAGATGGACTGACAGGCATAAAAGAAGCGATCTCTGCGGCTTTTCCGAAAACAGAATATCAAAGGTGTATAGTACATCAGGTAAGAAACACACTCAAATACGTACCTGACAAGGATAGAAAAGCTTTTGCAACAGACCTGAAAACTATTTATCAGGCTTCGGATGAAGAGAAAGCACGTCAGTCTTTGGATCGTGTTACAGAGAAATGGACATCAAAATATCCAAATTCTATGAAACGCTGGTACGATAACTGGGACGCTATCACCCCTATTTTCAAGTTTTCTGTGGATGTAAGAAAGGTTATTTATACTACCAACGCCATTGAAAGCTAAATTCCACATACAGAAAGTTAAATCGCCAAAGAAGCGTATTTCCAAGCGATACAGCCCTGCTGAAAGCCTTGTATCTGGCGACATTTGAAGCTACTAAGAAGTGGACAACTACCATACGAAACTGGGGACAGATATATGGAGAATTGAGCATCATGTATGCGGGGCGTCTTCCCGAGTAACAAAAAATCGACCACAAGTCAAGGATAAAATAAACGTCGGTCTTCGACCGACGCCCTTGACATGGGTCTGATTTTTTGATTATTATATTAATAAGGACGAATGCCAAATGATGGCATTCGCCTTAAAATAATACTTATCATAGAAGTCCGAAAATAGGAATTTACAGACTTTGATTCACACAGCCCAAATTTTTGATAGTTGCTGCTGAAGTAGTCAAATTGGACGCTGTTTTTTTCTAAATCATTCATCTTCCGGCACCTCCGCAATAGTCACTCTTAAAATTTGTGAATATAAAAAATTCATACATAGATCCGCTGTATTTAAATATAATTTTTCAGCTGTCATATCATAAACTGTTCCAATAAACGGCTCTTTTTTTAAGGTAGTATAAAGAAGGATTTTTTGTTTGTTCAAAAAAGCCTGTGTTAGATACAATATTTTTTCTTCATCATCAGTCGATTCGTAAAAGTCTACGGTATCGCCCTCTTTTGAAAGAGCGGTAGAATGTTCAGAGATGAAAAAGCCCATCCACTTTGCCATCCCTCTGTCTTTATATTCTCTTGCCGATTTGTAAGGTAAATAACTTCTGTCGATCATATCATTCCATCCATTCCACCGCAATGTCCGCCTATCAATTTGCTTCTTTCTTTTACTCTGGAACCCTCCATAAGGAAATTGGCTTTTTGAACGGCAAGGTAGCCGAAACGATCCCTTATCGTATCAATTGCTCTATCAAGGTTTTCTCTTTTTTCAATAGCTTTTACATCATCAAAAATGCTGAAAATACCATAGCCTTCGTCGGTGAGTTTATCATATCGTATACCGATATTTCTAACGGCGCCGCCGATATATTTGCTGCGAAAAAGCCTCAGAACGTGTTCGGTCAATTCATCCGTGCTTTGAGTCGGATCCACCTTCATACTTGCGTTGATGGACTTTTTGTCTTCTTCATAACTAAAGCCGATATGTATAACGACAACAGTCGCTTTTTTTGTGTATACGACGGAGTCTGATAGCCACCTGTTCTGCCATTTCCCTAAGTACCAGCTCGATCTCATATTGTTTGGTATAGTTTCTCGGGAGTATTTGTGAGTTGCCTATACCTTTTTGATTCAGGTGTATAAGGCTTGTATAAATTACTTTCATCAACACCGTTGGCATGAAACCAAAGTTGCATACCAATTATACCGAATTCTTGTTTTAATCTGTCCGGATCGCTATTAGCCGATCTTTTACGGAGTAAATATAGAGTTTCCTAAGTCTTTTTGGCTGTCCTTTCGCCTATGCCCCAAAAAGTCGGTCAGGTTTTGAATATTCCATACCTTACTTTCTACATCCCGGTATGACCAGTTGGCTCTCATATTCTTTGTTTTTTTAGCTTCATTATCAAGTGCCAGTTTTGCCAGTAGCGGATTGGCATTGCTCATTCCCACAGTGGAAAAAACACCGGTAGTTTTCCATATTTCATTTTGGATCTTAGAGCAGACAGTATCAAGCTTTTCGTGACGACTTATAGTATTATCTTTTATAAAATAATCAAGAGCTTCGGTCAGATCTACAAATCCCTCGTCTATAGAGTACGGATATATTTCTTTATCCGATGCAAAGTTCTTTAATACATTTTGTATTTTTAAGTTCTCTTCGATATATAGTGCCATACGAGGAGGCACTATAAATGTTTTGGCTGCCCAGTCCTCTATGTATCTTACATATTCTCTTGTAATAGGTATATTTTGTCTTCGGGCCTTTTCATAGCTGAACCTTCCGGTTTCAATATCGAAAGGAAGATCCCTGCTCCTTCCCACGTTACTTTTACCGAAAACTTTTTTAAAAGTCGGAGAAGCGGCAAGTATCAAGCCGCTTGAATTATCGGAGCGACTCATGACACAAAGAGAAGTCGTAAGGGGGTGCAGACCTCTTTTCACACATTCCACGCTTGCATAAAAAGACTTCATATCAATAAATGCTATATCGGAATGCGGTTCTTTTGTATAATCGATCAATCCCATATATATTCTCTCGGTTTCTTGTAATTTTTTCGTGTACAATAATAAAATACATTTTTCAAATACTGTTCGATTTTTAGTTAAATATCATACATATATGATGCTTAACAAGGGTTTTCATATGCCAGCCCCGGGGTTTTAATTGCAATATCCTAAATATACAATATGCAACGATACACAGCTTTTTTATAAAATTTTATCAGGTACAGAATTCTGTAACACAGCAGCTGATTTTTATTAAATTACTTTATAATACACTGCTTACAGCCGGATTCACACAATTGTCCAAAACAATAAATTCTTATATCTTATAAGTATAATACTTAATTATAGTTCCAATCATCATCCTGAGGTTTATAATTTTTTAGGAATCCCGAATCGGGACGTCTTAACGCAGACTGATCCAGATCCAATAAATTCATCTTTGCCATCTCGGATATCTTTAGGTTGAGCAGATTGATATCCACTCCGAGCGAATCAGCCAGTTCTTTATCATTTTCCGCATATTTGATCATTGAAATAACATCCTCATCGGGAATCAAAAGGTGTGCTGCAAAAATATTAGCCTCTATCTCAAAACGATCGGTAGGATTGAATACTCTGCTCTCATGAAAGCCGGCACCTTTGACGCACTCTTTTCTGTGTAATTGGTCATGACCGAGTTCATGGGCAAGTACTGTTTTTCTCAAACTTCCTATATTATCCGCTAAAAAAATAAAGCGATTTCTAAGTATCACCCTGTACATTCCGAGCAGTGATTCGGTAGAACCTATATATTTGAGATGTATATTAAGACAACGGATAAGTTCATCCGGATCTCTTGTTTGATATTTTCCGACAAGGTGTCCCACCTTATCATAAATCCATTTATTCACCATAACGCACCTTAGTTTTTACGATTTTTATATTTTTTATTTTCCAGTTTAGACTGCCAATAAGCTTCCTGAATTGCTGCAAAAAGAGCATCCTGATCTTCTTCGGGAAGTTCTCCGCCCGCAAACAGACCGGTCATTGACTTTATCAGTTCTTTGGCATCTTTTGCACCTTTATATCCGAAGTTTTCAACGGAATTCATGATAAAATACTCTTCTTCGGTCAGCAAATAGTTGACATTCACATCGAATACCTGTGCCATCTTTTCATATACTTCCATTTTCCTCGGACGCAGATCCCTGGTCTCGTAGTTGCTCACTGTTTTCGATGAAGTTCCCAATATGTCGGCAAGTTCTTTTTGGGTCAGCCCCTTTTTTTCTCTCAATGTCTTTACTTTTTCGCCAAAACTCATTTTATAAGCCTCCTTGTATATGTAGAAATTAAATTTCCATAACAAGAATGAAAAGTCTTGACAAAGGAAAATTAATTTCGTACAATATCTGCAAAACAGAAATTGAATTACCACTATAATAAATTTAATTTCCATATAAGTCAAGTGGAATTTTTATAATTGATTTTTATAAGTGATATGAGAGGAGATAAAAATGCTTAGAGAACAGGGATGGTTAGAGAATATGGTAATAGATATAGAAATGATGAAGGAATCTTTGAAGAACACTACCGGGAATCTTGTTTGTTTCAGAGCAAGTGAAAGAGACGGCATTCTTCCTCGACAAATTGCGGACGGATCATTACTTTTTGTGGAAAGAGGGGCTATATATTCCAAAGGTGATTTTATTTTGCTTAAAGATAGGAAACTCGGAAAAGACAGGATACGAATCGTTAAGGCATTAAAGAAAAAAGAAGAAAATTATTACGGGAAATTAGTGATGTCCGTAAAAAGATTTGAGATGGGTATGTAGATATATCCTATTCCGATAAGCTTAGTTATTTTAAAGATTTGCTGTTTTGTAAAGGATAGTACTGCGTAAAATAATGGAAATACAATCGGTTTATTGAATCAAACGGTTGAATTATACTTGTAAATGCGTTAAAATCATTCAAGTACAGAATTTGTTTGATAATCAAACTATTTTTTTATTTTAATATGCTTGCTTTGCCGGTTCGTAATTTTACAGCCATTATTTCAAAAAAATTCCTACCTGTAATAAAGCATTTAAATAGTTGAGTTTTATGAATACTACATTAGGAGGTCTTGAATAATGGAAAAAACAACTACATTAAATTTGCGAGTAAATCCAACGGTAAAAGAAAAGGCGGAAGAAGTTTTATCTAAACTCGGTATACCTATGTCTACAGCTATCAATATTTACTTAAATCAAATAAGTCTTACCGGAAGCATACCTTTTCCGGTTTCTTTACCTAAAAATTCACAGGTGCTTGCCGCAGATTCAAGGCTAAGTGCTGCATCAAGCCAAAATATTTATAATAGTCTTAAAGATTCCAAAGAAGTAATGAGTTTCAGTTCGGCAGATGCTGTAAAGAAATCCAAAGAGAAGGTATCCCATTAAAGTCGGAATTTCTTCGACAGCACTCTAAGTCATAAGATAGACAAAGAATAAGGAGAGTGAGCAACAGTATGACCTTAACAAGATACTGTTGCCTTACTCCAATATGTCCATATCCATATCACATAACAGTTGATTCAGTTTCTGCAAACCTATGCCCTTATGCAGTGCATCTATTATAATGCTGTCTCTTATATGTCTTGGATACAATATTCCGCACTTGGCTAATGTAAGTACTTTTTGCATTTCTTCAAAGCTTATCTTCATGGCAACACAAAGAGCCAAAAGCTTATCCCTGGACGGGTTTTCTTTAGTTCCGTTAAATATCTGATATCCGTAACTTGCTTGTATGTTAGAGACCTTAATAACCTCACTTTTACTTAAGTTATGCTTTTCTAAAAGTCTTTCAAGCTCCTCATGTAAGGCTCTTGTTTCAAATTCATTTTGATTATCTTTGATATAGTTTTTTATGTTTTTTTCATTAGCAAGTATACTAAGTAATTCATCTGTTGTTTTCTTTCTCATAACATTCCTTGTAAAATTTATTAACAATTAATCAGTATTTGAATTATAAGATAATTCACTATTTATATCAATAAGCATAATTTTTTTAATTCTGATTTACAAAAAAGAGTTTAAAGTTTAAACTAAAGTCAGTTTTATATTTTTACAAAAGGAGAAACTATGCTTTTTGACGGTGTGTACTATCAGGAAATAGCAGTGTTGGGGGAAGATAAGCAAACTGCAATGAAATTGATAAGAAGTGAAAATGGTAATACTTTACTTTGCAAAAGGATAGACACATCGCTTCTTCCTGTTTACAGAAAGCTTATTAACATATCTCATGAGAATATAGTAAAAGTTTACGGTCTTACAAAAGATGAATACGGAATACTTGTGGTAATGGAGTATTTTCCGTCAAAAACCTTGGAAGAAAAGATGCTGAAAACGGAATATTTTCCATAAGAGATATGAAAAGTGTAATTTTGCAAATAGCCAAGGGAGTAAGTACCATACATGATCTTGGAATAGTACATAGGGATTTGTCAGCTAATAATATACTTATAGACAAAAACGGAAGGGTTAAAATTACAGACTTCGGAATAGCCAGAATGTATGATAAAGATAAAAATGCCGATACAAGGATTCTGGGAACTCATGGCTATGCCGCACCTGAACAGTTCGGTTTTATTCAAACGGACAGAAAGGCGGATGTGTATGCGATAGGCGTTTTGATGAATGTTATGTTAAGCGGTAAAATGCCTAATGAAAAGCTTTATAAAGGTGATTCCAAGCTCATGGATATAATACAAAGGTGTACTTCGATGAAACCGGCTGACCGTTACGAAGTAGAAGAGATAGTTGATTTGCTGGGATATAAGATTAGTAATATAAGTATACTGAAAAGACGAATAATAAAGAGTATACCGGGATTCAGATCAGGCAATAAGGTAAAGATGACATTGGCAACAATAGAATACTTGTATATGACTTATATTTATCTTGTTTTTGGAATGTCAGGTATTCTTAAAAAACGGATGTTTGGAATAATTTCTTTTTTGGCATTTTTAGGTGCAACTTTGGGTTTAGGCTACTTTGTAGGAAGTTTTAGTAAAGTGGCATATAAATTGAACTCAGATAAGGGTATTCGTAAATTTTTTCTTATTCTTGTATATATTGTTATAGGATATGTTATTCTTTATATCAGCATTGAAAATATTTCTTCATAGTGTGCTGGCAGCATACCAAAATAAAACTTATAAGGGCTATAATGGCTAAAGCTGATCTACAACTTCAGCAAGAGCTGTTATAGCCTTTATGTATTTTTCGTACTGTACTCTTCCTGATTTCTTTGCCTCGGAAAGAATATTGAGCACATTTGTATCAGAACTTGGCAGGGAGTCTTTAAGTAAATAATCGGCACTTAAAGAAAGGCGGAGCATATTGAAACAAAGGTGTTAAGAGACATAATTTTAACCCCTCTTTCAATATTACTGTAAAAAGAAGGGGATAAGCCGCACAGTTCAGCGGCAGCTTCTTGTGAAAGTCCCATACTTACACGAGCTTTCTTTATCTTTCGTCCTACTTCAATATAGTTAATCTCTTTCAAAAAACACCTCATAAATTACCTTTTAGAAGTATTTTACAAATAAATAAAAAAATCTCTATATTCCATAAGAATTATTATTGCCTAAAAAGAATAATTAAGTGTATAATACGAAAAAAAGTTAATATATAAAAAAATATATTGAAAAATAAAGTACGAAAAATTTAAAGAAAGGAGATTTATGAAAAAAATTGCCCTAAATGTGGAGTTGATCTAAATGGTAGTATAAATTTCTGCCAACAGTGTGGATTAAAAATTAAATTTACCTTTAGAAAAAGAACTTACTTCTGGTTATGAAATGAATAAAAAGAGTATAAAGATAAGTTCTAAACAAGAACTGTTAGAGTATGTCTTTGGTAACAATAAAAAAAGAAGTGTTAGAAAAAAAGCAAAAAAAGAAATGAGTTTTTAAATGATTATATTAATCCTAGAAGACTAAGGAGAAGTATTGATTTATCTTATTTTTTTGTGCAGATATGGTAACAGAGGCAGTTGAGCGCATCAATAAATCAGTTGAAAGTTATATGTTTTCTTTTTGAAGATGGTAAAAAAATTCAAAAATTATTAAATGAAATATTAGAATACCAGAAAATTTCACTGGAAAATGAAACTCCTCTTTTATATTTTTGCGGCACCTGTATTTTGGTACAAAAATTTATAAAAGAGGAACATTAGTAACTACTGAAAATATTTACATCAACGGTAAGCGTAAGTTGAATATAAATAATATTAAAAAAACGTTTTTGAAAATAAAATTGAGTATTTAACTGGGTTTCGAAGTTTCAGTAATTATGAAGTGGAATTTGATTCAACTAATAAAGAAATGAGACGTTGGGGATTGGATTATTGTCTTTATACTATTGTATTGTTAATTCAAGCATATCATTATCTAGGGATGAATCAGAAAACATTTAGGATAATGATGAGTTATAACCAAATCTATTATGAGCCATATAAAGATATTCAGACAATTATATTAAATTAGGTTGTATAGGAGTTAATGTTATGAAGTTTTGTTCTAATTGTGGTTGTGAGCTAATGGAAAATGCAAGATTTTGTACAGTATGTGGAATTAAAGTACTTACACAAAATACAAGCATCTCTCAGTGCAATTCAAAGATATATAGTAAAAATAATGAGTGTTTTAAGTTTTCAAATATGTTGTTTGGAAAAGATATTAAATTAGTGTTAGCAGCTACAAATTCAAGCGTCTTTATTAAATATTGCTTGGAAAATGATCCTAAGTATATAGATGTTCGTTACCTTGTAGATAAGATTGTGAATACTTGTAAGAATATGGTGGGATTTTTTGATGCAGCTCATGTTAATAGTTTAGTTTCTTCGCTTGTTGATTTAATGGAGTCGTGTTATATTTCTGATTTCGAAAATGAAAACAATATAAGTATTTATGGAGTGCCACTTGTAATGCTCACAGGAACAGGGATATCCTATAAAAAACAATTAAATAAAGCTATTGTAATTAGTACAGAAACTGTTTATGTAACAGAGGAAAAGTGCTCAATAAAAATACTGGATATTTTCGATATAACAGAAAAAGATATAGTGTTTATAGGAGGAAGGTGTCCTCATCGGTTAGATAAATTTAACGAAAAAACTAAGTTGTTATTCATAGATTTATTTAGAGTTTTGGTTATAGTTATTCAATATTATTATTATGTAGGAAGTGATAAAAAATGTTCCAAAATGATTCATGGTAAGAATATAGAACTAGGTGAACCTTTAGAGGAAATAAGGCTATATGGTGAATCGGGTGTAAAGGAATTTGTAAGGCAAAATAATATTAAAGTATAGAGTATTAGAAAAATATTAATGGATTAATAAATAATGGTTTTAGATAGGTGGAGATGACATCAAGAGCCTAAGAGGTTGATTATGTTTGAGACAATTTTGATTATAATATGTTTGTGTATAGCTAAAGTTATAGTAGATAAAGTTACAAGAAGAATGATAATCTCGATTCCGACTTACATATTTGTAGTTCTTTTGACGGGTGGTATAATTTATGGGATTATATTAAGTCCATTTGTTCCTAAAAAAGATAAAACAGTTAAACAAACAACTGTTGAAGAAATGAGAGAAAATGAAGAACTATATAGTTCTGATAACAATGTAGAAGATGAAGAAGTAGACAGTATGGGAGATTATTTTGTATTTCCAGATAGTGATAAAAGATATCTTACAGAAGAAGATGTGCATGAAATGGATGCAAGTTATGTAAGGTTAGGGCTTAACGAAATCTACGCAAGGCATGGGAGAAAGTTTAATGATACAGAGTTACAAAATTATTTCAGTTCTCAGGCGTGGTATACACCTGAATATACACCTGACGAATTTAGTGCTATAGAGGGCAGTGTATTTAATGAGTATGAAAAAGCTAATGTGGAGTTTTTAGCGAATTTAATAAAATAATAGATATGTTTTTATGATTAGGGGAATATTATGAAAAATATGCAAGTACTGGTGAGTGCTGCCTTGTTGGTATGGTTGTCTATACTTATTTTTAGTATATCGTATTGTATAAAATCCAACTCTTACAAAAAATCTATATTTAATACAGTACCGATATTTGTTGCATTAATTGTTAGTGGCATTTTAGCTTTGGCAATATATAAACCTAAATATATGTTATATGATGCATATTTAATAGCATGGGTATTTATGGCTATTATAACTTATATTGTACTTATAATACCTATGCCTGTTTCAGTGTTGATATATTTAGCTATTGAGAAATGTTTTAAATTAAAGACTCGCTTAAGTAAGATTTTAGTATCAGCATTTGTTGTTGCACCGATAATGATTATTTTTGTTGCTTCTATATTTATTCCTATAGGAGAAAGGATTATTGCATTGGTAGATTTATTAGTGGGGAAATTACCATTTTAATAAGACTATAAGGTTTAGAAGCTTTGAAGGAAATTATTATAAAACCCAAGACGGTTTTGAAAGTTAGTTTGTATTAAAGTTGAAAAGTAATAAGCATAAGTTAAAACCATTATTTATATAACCTACCTATCTTATTTCTATAAAGGTCAATAACTCAAACTTCCCACACCCCAAATGGGGTTAGTACATTGAAAATTCAATATTTCAGCTAATAAAATAATGATTTATGCTGTTTTAGGTTTAGGATGTAATGCATTTTGCAGATATTTTGGCAGCCTTGATTCAAAATCAAGCATACGATAACCCTTTTGATAACTCATGCTTACATGGTCAAACATTCTTGAACTGAGTTCGGTCTTTTTACAGCCTGTTCTGTTAAAAAGACTATCATCTGTTATGAATACTTTTTTCTATCAGGTGATGTCAGCTTACTGATATCGTTATTGACTATATTGGCGGCAACCGGGTAGGTAAGACGAATCTGGTTGGTTTTTAAAGAGTTCATGAAACGATAAAAAGCATTCTTGGAAAAGTTTTCGGTAAAAGTTCCTGTTTGTTGTTGCATATACATGCTCTTACCTACAAAGATGTTACTAAACTTGTATTTCAAAAGCGAGATTGCCGGAACACCTTTTTCCTTTGTGCCGTTACATTTTTTCAAAAGTTTACCTAAATTGGTATTTTTCAAAAAACTTTTTTATATAATCAATTAAGGCTACCTCATCATTACTGCTTTGTGCCATAATGGACATGGCATAAATCTCCTTTGTTAGAGTTTTTTCTGTTAACTATATTATAGCAAAGATTTAGATTTATGCCTTTTTTATTGGCTGAAATATTGAATTTTCAATGTGCGTTACACCTTAAAGGTGTGGGAAGTTTGAGTAAAGTAGAAAAACCCTATAATCAGTTTATTCACCTATATACTTTTATTGTCACTACAATGAAATCAGAACCACACAAAGTAATTCAATTTTATTGTGGGCGTGGCAAGATGGAGAACTTCATAAAAGAAGGAAAATCAGGGTTTGATTTTTCTTCAGTAAGCAGTCGAACCAAGGTAGTCAACGCAAATTGTTTACAGGTACATGCTCTTGCATACAACCTGTTTAATTGGTTTAGGCGATTGGTGCTCCCTACAAATATGAGAAAGCAGCAAATCAATACCATTCGCTTAAAGTTGCTAAAAGTAGCTGCAAAAGTAGTAAATAAGGCAAGATATATAGTACTCAAATTGTGTAGCAGTTGCCCTTATAAGAAAGAATTCTATGAAACGATTTCAAACATTATGAAACTGCCACTACAGTTGGAATAGCAGTAACTTATGAGCCTTGATAATTCAATATCAAATGACTATTTTTGATACATAGGGATAGTGCACCCTTTTTTTAGGTGATTTTCCAACTTACGAACGAGATAGCTTTATAAAACAATTATCTTGTAGGCTTTTTAAGCCAAATCTACTGTGGTGAATAATTCAGGCTATAGTAAAATATACCTTAGTCATATTTTTATTTACATATTTTAATATATATGATTTTAGAAAAATAAGTATATAAAAATATCCGATCTGTTTTTTTGTTTAAGTTAATGATTATGAGTGTGTATGAATATATGGTTTAGGGGGTACATTATGGAAAGAGGATATGATCGAGTATGTGCCGGTACGGCAGTATTTTTAATTGCTGTATTTTTCGTCTTGGGAGGCATACCTACAGATATTTTGGATATGATAATTATATTTTCCTGTGTATACTTTCCTATCTTATTTCCGTTTTTGATATCAATTATTGCTATTGGAAATGCCGAAACTCTTAAGAATATAGAGAAGACAAGAGGATATATCAAACTAAGTATGATTTATAATTTGACGGCAGTTCCGGCAATATGGTGGATAGTCGGAATGAGGGACTTCGAATTGGCGCTGTATACATTATCTATTATTGCGGGTGTGGAGTTCGGGTCTTTAATTGCTCACGGGGATCTTTGGTACAGTGTCAATGATAAATACAAAGAGTTAAAAGATGAATATAAAGGCAATATTTTGGATCCGAATACAGTAGAAAGAGGGGGTAAATATAAGGAAATAAAAATATTATGGATACTTATTCTGTCGATATTTGCTGTAGTACTTGTATATAGATCTTGCATTAAATTTATAATCATAAAATCACTGGATAAAGAACCCCCTATAATATTTTCCGCATATTTTAGCGGTAACGATTATAGTGATGGTTATGGAGGAACATTTACATATGATCTTGCAAGTCGGGAAACGATAAAAATTTCAGACTATATATTTTATTCGCCATCATATAATGATGACAGAACAAAAATAATAGGTGTTATTGATGAAGAAGGCGGTTTTAAGGGTATAGGGGAACTTGATCTCAGAGATAGATCGTTCAAAGAAGTGTTGGATCTGGCTGAGCTCAATGAATTCAGTAAAGATAACGGTCAGGATACTTTTGATCTATCTGAAGATTATTTGTATGTAAGTGACAGAATCAGGGATGCAAAATATTATAAAGATTCTTATACTTTTGTATACGATGAAAATATTTGTATGCTGTCTGATACAGAGGGCAGTAAGAAAATAAGGATCATCAGAAATGCGGATAGCAAAGCTCGTGTGGAGACATATCATATAAATGAAAATGATGAAAATATATTGTATGTTGAAACTGTAAGCTATGAAGATGGAATAGATAAACATAAAGTTACGGTAGAAAACATGCGTGATCAAAGTTCTGAAATTTTGGCAAAAAGAAATTCTAAGAATTATGAGAAGGAAGAACTTGATGGCATAATGGAAGTATCGGATGATGTGAAACAGTTGATCTACCGTAAGTCCGCTTATATATATTTTTATGACTTGGAATCGGGTCTGAGAAAGAACATAACAAGACATAAATCGCTTACAAAAGATATATTGGATTTTAAATTATCCGAAGATAAGCAATACTTATTTTACACATCGGTGCAAGAGGATACGTGGAATTTGAGTGATTATACATATACGTTTTGTGTAGTACACTTAAAAAGCGGAATGAAGACATGTTTAAGAAAATGGAAGTCAAAAGACAGTTTTTATGGTTTTACCTGGTAATGTAGCGTATATCGTAAGGTCAATAAGTCTGTCTGTATCCTTCTGTCGCAAAAGATGATACGAAAAACTGTCACAGTTATTCTGTAGGCGACGGATCATCAACCGCATCATCAGATAGTTCGGCTTTCTGAGGGTGAATAAATTCTATAACTTCATTCATTGCATAATAAAGAGAGGTTCCTTTATAGTCATTTTTTCCCGGAATCTCTCTTTTGGAAGACACGAATGAAACCTTTTGTTTAGGGGTTTTAATAAGGCAAGAAATTTTTTTATCATGTATAATATCAATATCTATATAGGCGTTATTTTTATCAAGTCTGATCTCTTTAGTATTATTATAATATAACAGTACATGATCCTCGTAAAATAATACATTGCCTAAACTGTCATATGAATTTAATATGGAAAGTATTAATTGTATCGGAAGTATTACTATTATATAGAACATTAATATACAGAATAAAGGTAAAGTTAAAGGTGAGGTGTATACCAAAAGAATCATCATCCCCATCAAAAACTTCTCTGATGCAATACAAAAGAATAAAAACCAAAAAAAAACAGAAAAAACTATGCTGATCAATGATGCAAAACATCGGAAAACAGGATTAATAGTACGGTATTTGAAGGTTAAATTCTTTGAAGGTTGCATGGCGGTCGGATTCCTTTCCCTGTTTTTGATCTGATATGCTTACGAAATATTATAATGAATAAAAAGCCCCACTACCGAGACTATAACATTTTATATAAATAAAAGTAAATATATAGTTTTATTTGTTATTTATAATAAAAAAGCGAATCATAAAACTGACTTTTATACATTTACATGTAAAAAATAATAAGCCAAAAGATAGAATTAAACATATAAATGTTATATACTTAATAAGGACATTTTGATGTAGCTAAGGGATAAAGATAAACATATAAAACTGCTGTATTTATATAGAAGTCTTTACAATAACACATAATCAAATCGGCTATAAAAAGTTCGATATAATGATTACAAAATAACAGGAAGATGATAATGGAAGAGTCGAAAAAGTCACTTAGAGATATTGATTTAGATATACTTAAAGCCCTAGCTATCACGATGGTCGTTTTTTTTCATAATATGCAACTTGATTCCGAGAGCATTATTGACAATGCATTGATGATGTTTTGCAATGCGGCAGTTCCGGTGTTTTTTATGGTTACGGGTGCGGTTCAATTGACGAGGGATAATAAATTCGATGAAAAAAAACATATAAAAACAGTAATTATAATGTACCTTGGAATAGTATGTTGGAAGATAATATATGCAGTGTTCATGCATGAGTTTTACGGGGTACATATTGATGGAAGTCTTTCGAATATTATAAATTATGTTTTTTTATTTCAGGGGATAGACGGTGTGCCGACAGAGCATTTTTGGTACATAAAGGCACTTATTGCAATGTATTTCATACTTCCGATTTTAAGACTTTGCAGGGATAAGAAGACAGAGTATTATTTGATGGCGGTTCTTTTCATATTTTCATGCATCATGTTTGACTTATCATTAATTTTTGGACTTGTTGCAAAATTTACCGCTAAGAATATTCCCAATGCAATGCTTCTTACAGAAATAAGCCCCTTTAATCCGACTTATGCAATATATATTTTATACATGTTCATTGGAAAATTCTTATATGAACAAAAAGAAAAGTTACACGAATACAAAAAAACTGCTCCTTACGGTATAGTTTTCGGTATGATCGGGCTTATTGCGGTTAAGTATATTCAGTCGGGAACGTTGCAGTGGCAGGGGATACATATCGTGAGCGGATATTATTATTGTTCTACCATGCTTATTGCAGTGGGGATCTTTATACTTTCTAATTCAAGAAAGACGGTATCGTCTATAGAACGATGTATTGGAATATATGTTGGCAGACATACCTTAGGAATATTTTATTTACATATTTTAATATATACGATCTTAGAAAATACAGTATATATAAAAATATCCCGATTCAATAATTGCTTTGTCAATGCGATAGAGAGTCTGTGTATTATAGGCATATCACTTATTATAATTATAATATTTAATAAGATCAAAAATGCTTTGTATAAAATCAAAAAAGCTCTCGTAGCATAAGCAATATACGAATATAAAGACACAAAAAGCAACTTTCAATGTAACATATGATCCTCGTTTGTCCGAGTCTTTAGCGTTACATTTTAAGTTGCTTTATTATTTAATATATAATGATTATTTTACCATTTTTCCGGAAGCATCAAGTTTATAGCCGTCAGACGTAGTGGTGTTGCTTAACATAGCACCCGAAGCATTCATAAAGTACCAATCATTGCCTGTCTGAACCCAACCTGTAAGCATAGCACCTGAAGGATTCATATAATACCAGGTATTGCCGTCCTTGACCCAACCTGTAAGCATAGCACCTTTATCGTTGAAGAAGTACCATGTTCCGTTTATCTGTCTCCAGCCGGTTATCATGGATCCCTGGCTGTCAAAGAAGTACCAGATACCGTCTATTTGTTTCCAGGTGTTTGATATAAAACTTCCGTTACTATCTTTGTATTTCCAGCCTCTGTCGCTGCTTTCCCAGCCCTGTGCCTGTGAAGACTGTGCAGGGGCTGAGCCGCTCATGTCAACATAGAAGTATCCTACTCTGTTCGCATTTTCTTCCGTGAATTGAGCACCCTCAAAGTCCCAGCCTTTAACCTTATTTCGTGGCAATATATTTTTATAGAAGCCTATAATAACATCCTGTCCTTGGTATCCTCTTCTGTTAAGTGTTAATATGGGATCGCTGTAATTATAATGACTTATATTTACAGGTGAATAATCGGTCTGCTTGTATAAGGATAAAGTAGCGATAGCAAAAGCGGAATTTTTGTAACCGAACATAAATTTATCTTTACTTTGCGTAATCGCACCTGAAGGATCGTAAAAATATGTTTCGGCATATTTTTCATCATCAGCTTTAGCCACACTTAAAACCGCATCCTTGGTAATAACAGGCATGGTGATCTCGGTTCCCAGAGGAGAAGTCCATGTGTAGGTTCTTCCCGTGTCACCGCTTTTAATTGTGACTTCCGGATTATTGGAAGTAAAAGCGAGTGCCTCAAAACACATAATAACAGAGAATGCCGCAGTTAATAGAATCTTTTTCATAGTACTCCTTTCCTGTTTTATTAAGTAAGAAGATTTATCACAAACTTTATTCTTACTTGATAAAAAGAAAACAATAATTAGTTACCGGGAAATTATAACACCCCAAAGTCAGGGGTTCAATAAAGAATAGTATACAATAGATTTGAGTGTTTCTTACAAAAAAACTAATAAAAAAATCTAACGTTTATATATAATTATGCTACATTTGTGTATAAAATTTCAAATATAATTAAAAGAAAAAAACAAAATTAATCTCTAAAAACCGGAATTGGATAATATATTTCACGGTAGCTGCTATAATTAATATTAATACTGTGATCAGGAATCTTCCTATACAATTTGCATAAAAGCACACTGCCCTTTTTGTACAAGTTGTTCTTATTCATTGAATACCATTAGGATTTTTTTAAAAAGATTATTCATTGGGTAATAGATTTTTATGCCGAAAGAGTATACCTTAGACTTAAGTAAAGATAAAGCGAGGAATTTTATTCGGAATCTTAGTGTTGAAGATCTTTGTTTTATGTTTATTAAGATCGTAACAGCATTCAATAAGAAAGAGGACCTTATGAAAAGTTTTAAGATTAAGAAAAAATCCGATAAGGAAGGAGATTATGTAGTATGAAAATGTTAAGAAAAGTCAGTGTCTTATCCTTGGCGTTGTCATGTGTATTTGCATTTAATGCCTTTGCAGGCGTATGGACGACAGATAGCGATGGTTGGTGGTACAGATATTATAACGGATCATACCCGAGCTCAAAGTGGCTATGGATAGATGGCAACCGTGACGGAGTATCCGAGTGTTATTATTTTGATTCAAGAGGGTATCTGGTCACTAACGGACGCACTCCGGACGGCTACTATGTTGATTCTGACGGTAAGTGGGTAGATGGCGGCAGAATACAAATTATGATAAGGGCAAGAAGGATCGGTGAATTCAGGCAAAATTGGATATACGGTACATATAAACGTCATGATGACAACGGTATAACTACAGAGCTTACAGTGGGATGGTATAGCGGAAGCGGTGAGGATTATATAGATTTAGAGATCACAACCCCTATCGACCCATACTATTCAGGTAGATTTACCGGAGTAATAAAGTCCAAGAACGGTAACGAATATATTGCATATGGAAGTAATGATGATTATGTGAAGTTTGTTTATGAGGGGGACAGGATAGTGATCAAAGACAACAGCATATTTAACTCCGGAGAGGAGTTTATAGGTTTTGTAGGTTTTTTTGATAAGGTTGAGGATATGTCTGAAAATGTTTCATAGACTGCAACAGATGTTGATACATATATTTATGATCTGACGGAAACTAAAAGAGCAGCCGATAGGTGGTTGCTCTTTTAGTTTAGAGTATAAAGAGCCTGTCGTATTTCAATGCCGTATACCGTATTCTAAGAGTGATCAAAATATGAATCTACACAGTTTGGTCAGGTGGTCGATCAAGGAAAAAACCAAAAAAATTTTAAATCCCCCTTGCACTCGGTTTAAAATTATGATAATATAGTCGGGCTGTGACATTGATAGCTATGAAACACAGGTTGCTATACCCCATAAAAAGGGCATAGGTTTTGTGTGGAGCGAAGGTCATGTTACAAAAACTGGCGACAAGTCACTGTACAAACAACAGCAAATAATACCACTATGTGGTATTTCCGTGTGAATTAAAGATGACACACACGGAGATGTGTACAGTCACCGCTTGTCGAACTTTGTTTAAAAGTACGAAAAGGAGGCGACTTTTTTTATGGCAAGTCAAGTTATGAGAATTATACTAAAGGCGTACGACCACCAACTGCTTGATAGCTGTGCTCTTAAGATAGTTGACACAGTTAAGAAGGCGGGTGCTAAGGTTTCAGGTCCTGTGCCGCTGCCTACTAAGAAAGAGGTAGTTACAATACTCCGTGCAGTTCACAAATATAAGGACTCACGTGAGCAGTTCGAGCAAAGAACTCATAAGAGACTGATCGATGTGCTTACACCTAACCAAAAGACAGTTGATGCATTATCACGTCTTGAGGCACCGGTAGGAGTACACATAGAATTAAAAATGAAGAGTAGATAATCCTGCTCTAGGATGAGCATTTATATGCTCCGCTGTAGAAAAATGGAGGAATGAAAATGAAAAAGGCTATACTTACAAGAAAAGTTGGCATGACTCAGGTGTTTAATGAAGCCGGAGTGCTTGTACCGGTAACAGTACTTTCTGCAGGTCCTTGTGTGGTAACACAGGTTAAGACCGAGGAGAATGATGGCTACGAAGCAGTTCAGGTAGCTTATGGACAGATACGTACAAAATTGGTAAATAAGGCTAGAAAAGGTCATTTGGAAAAAGCAGGTGTTGAATCATTTGTTGTTAAGAAGAATGAAGGAAAAAGAGAGTATTATCCGGTAGGAAGATTTTTAAGAGAATTCAAGTTTGATAATGCAAGCGAATACTCAGTTAAGGATGAGATCAAGGCTGATATCTTCCAGGTAGGAGATAAGGTTGACGCAAGCGCAATATCAAAGGGTAAGGGATTCCAGGGTGCTATCAAGAGACATGGACAGCACAGAGGACCTATGGCGCACGGTTCAAATTCCATCGTCATCAAGGTTCAAACGGTTCAACATCATCACCAAGCCGTGTATTTAAGGGCAAGGGAATGCCGGGACATATGGGTGCTAAGAGAGTAAGCACATTAAATCTTGAAGTAGTGCAGATAGATGTAGAGAATAACTTGATCTTAGTAAAGGGTGCTGTACCCGGATCTAAGAAAGCAATGGTTACATTAAAAGAAACAGTTAAGGCTAAGGCCTAATCTTTACAGAAAGGAGGATTGCACAATGGCTAAAGTATCTGTATACAATATTGAAGGTAAAGAAGTTGGAGATATAGAATTAAACGATGCTATATTCGGTGTTGAAGTAAATGAACACCTCGTACATATGGCGGTTGTAGCACAGCTTGCCAATAAAAGACAGGGTACACAAAAGGCAAAGACACGTTCTGAAGTACGTGGAGGAGGCAGAAAGCCTTGGAAACAAAAGGGAACCGGACATGCAAGACAAGGTTCTATCCGTGCTCCGCAGTGGAAGGGCGGTGGAGTAGTATTTGCTCCTACACCAAGAGATTATACAATTAATCTCAATAAGAAAGAGAAGAGACTTGCACTTAAGTCAGCACTCAGCAGCAGAGTAAAGGAAAACAAGTTTATAGTAGTTGATGATTTTGCAATGGACGAGATCAAGACCAGGAAGATGCGTCAGACTCTTGACAACTTAAAGGTTTCAAAGGCATTGGTAGTAACTTCCAACGGTGAAACCAATACAGTTCTTTCTGTAAGAAACTTAAGAGGAGTTAAGGCTGCTTCTCCTAATACTATAAATGTTTATGATATATTAAAGTATAATACAGTAGTTGCTTCCAAGGCAGCAGTGAATACTATCGAGGAGGTATATGTATAATGGCAAACATACAATACTATGATGTGATCCTAAAGCCGGTGATTACAGAAAAGAGCATGGCAGCTATGTCATCTAAGAAGTATACCTTCTTAGTACATCCGGAGTCTAACAAGACAATGATAAAGGAAGCTGTAGAAAAGATGTTCCCCGGAACCAAGGTTGAGAAGGTCAACACCATGAATCTTGACGGCAAGACAAAAAGACGTGGTATGACATTCGGTAAAACAGCTAAGAGAAAGAAAGCTATAGTTCAACTTAAAGAGGACAGCAAGGAAATAGAATTGTTCCAAGGACTATAGGCAGCTAATGCAGGATCAGGATACATAACTGCATAAATTATACGGTTTGAGACCGTGATAAAGAAAAGGAGAACATAATGGGAATTAGAAAATATAAACCATATACTCCGTCCAGACGTAACATGACAGGTTCAGACTTTGCGGAGATCACAAAGAGCACACCTGAAAAGTCTTTAGTGGTATCACTTAAGAAGAACGCAGGACGTAACAATCAAGGAAAGATAACAGTTAGACATCGTGGCGGCGGTGCTAAGAGAAAATACAGAATCATAGATTTTAAGAGAAATTCAAAAGATGGAATACCTGCAAAGGTTTTATCTATTGAATACGATCCTAACAGATCTGCAAACATAGCTCTTATAGCTTATGCTGACGGAGCTAAGGCTTATATCATAGCACCGGAAGGTCTTAAGGTGGGAGCTGTTGTTAATAACGGTGAGCATGCAGAGGCTAAGGTGGGTAACTGCCTTCCTTTATCAGCTATTCCGGTAGGTACACAGGTACATAACATAGAGCTTATACCGGGCAAGGGCGGACAGCTTGTTCGTTCGGCAGGAAACTCAGCACAGCTTATGGCTAAGGAAGGTAAGTATGCAACACTTCGTCTTCCTTCAACAGAGATGCGTATGGTTCCTATAGGTTGCAGAGCAACAATAGGTGTTGTAGGTAACGGAGATCACTCACTTATCAAGGTAGGTAAGGCAGGTAGAAAGCGTCATATGGGTATCAGACCTACAGTTCGTGGTTCTGTTATGAACCCTAACGATCACCCACACGGTGGTGGTGAAGGTAAGACAGGTATAGGTCGTCCGGCACCATGTACTCCATGGGGCAAACCTGCACTTGGACTTAAGACAAGAAATAAGAAGAAACATTCAAATAAACTTATCGTAAGAAGAAGAGACGGTAAGGGAAGTAAATAAGGGGGAGACAGATGTCACGTTCACTTAAAAAAAGGACCATTCGCAGATGCGAGCTTACTTAAAAAGATTGATGAGTTGAACAAGTCAGGTCAGAAAAGTGTTATCAAGACTTGGTCTCGTCGTTCAACGATTTCCCAAGCATGGTAGGGCATACCATGGCGGTACATGACGGAAGAAAGCATATCCCTGTATACGTTACAGAGGATATGGTAGGACATAAATTAGGCGAGTTTGTAGCCACAAGAACATATAAGGGCCACAAATCAGATGACAAGAAGGCATCAAGATAATAAGAAAGGTTTGAAAGGAGGTTTCACTCATGGCAAAGGGTCATAGATCCCAAATTAAAAGAGAAAGAAATGCAGTAAAGGATAAGAGACCATCAGCAAAGCTTTCTTATGCGAGAGTATCTGTTCAGAAGGCATGTTTTGTATTGGATGCTATAAGAGGTAAGGGTGTTGAACAAGCACTCGGTATACTTATGTATAATCCCAGATATGCTTCAAGTCTTATCGAAAAACTGCTGAAGTCAGCAATTGCAAATGCTGAGAACAACAACAATTTGGCAGCGGACAATCTCTACATAGCGGAGTGCTATGCAGGAACAGGTCCTATAATGAAGAGAGTAAAACCAAGAGCACAGGGTAGAGCATATCGTATAGAAAAGAGAATGAGCCACATAACTATAGTGCTTGACGAAAGAAAATAAGGAGGCAAGTTAATGGGACAGAAAGTTAATCCACACGGCTTAAGAGTCGGTGTAATCAAAGACTGGGGTTCTAGATGGTACGCTGAAGCTGATTTTGCTGATTATTTAGTTGAGGACTATAAGATCAGGAAATTCTTAAAGAAGAGATTATACAGCGCAGGAATATCAAATATAGAGATAGAGCGTTCACCTGAAATAGTTAAGATTATCATCCACACTGCAAAGCCGGGATTCGTTATAGGTAAGCAAGGAGCTGAGATAGAGAAATTAAAATTAGAGATAGCAAAGCTTACCACTAAGAAGGTACTTGTAGATATTAAAGAAATTAAGAGACCTGACAGAGATGCTCAGTTAGTAGCGGAGTCAATAGCTGCACAGCTTGAAGGTCGTATTTCATTCCGTAGAGCTATGAAGTCTACTATGAGCAGAAGTATGAAGGCGGGAGTTCTGGGAATCAAGGCGAGCTGTTCGGGAAGACTCGGTGGTGCTGATATGGCACGTACAGAGTTCTATTCTGAGGGTACTATACCGCTTCAGACCTTACGTGCAGATATAGAGTACGGATTTGCGGAAGCAGATACTACCTATGGTAAGGTAGGTGTTAAGGTATGGATATATGTCGGAGAAGTTCTTCCTACTAAAGCAAATAAGGAAGGGAGCGAGAGATAATTATGTTAATGCCTAAAAGAGTTAAACGTAGAAAGCAATTCCGTGGTTCAATGGCCGGTAAGGCTTTAAGAGGTAATGTTATCTCTCACGGAGAATTTGGTTTAGTTGCACAAGATCCATGTTGGATCAAGTCTAATCAGATAGAGGCTGCCCGTGTTGCTATGACTCGTTATATCAAGCGTGGCGGTAAAGTTTGGATAAAGATATTTCCGGATAAGCCGGTAACAGCAAAGCCGGCAGAGACTCGTATGGGTTCCGGTAAAGGATCTACAGAATATTGGGTAGCAGTAGTAAAACCGGGTAGAGTTATGTTTGAGATAGCGGGAGTACCTGAAGAAGTGGCTAGAGAAGCTCTTCGTCTTGCAATGCACAAACTGCCTTGCAGATGTAAGATCGCATCTAAAGCAGATTTAGAAGGTGGTGAGAGAAGTGAAAACTAATAAGTATATTAATGAGTTAAGGGCTAAGAGCAATCAAGAGTTAAGAGAAGAATTAGTTTCCGCTAAAAAGGAACTTTTCAATTTGAGATTCCAAAACGCAACCAGTCAGTTAGACAACACTTCTAGAATTGCGGAAGTTCGTAAGAACATAGCAAGAATACAGACTATTATAACTGAGAATTCTAAGCTTAGCTAAGTCGAAAGGAGATAAACCGTGGAAAAGAGAAATCTTAGAAAAACACGTATCGGCAAGGTTGTCAGCAACAAGATGGATAAGACCATTACAGTAGCGATAGAAGATCATGTAAAGCATCCTTTATATGGCAAGATCGTGAAGAAGACTGTGAAGTTCAAAGCTCATGATGAGAACAATGCTTGCGGCGAAGGCGATACAGTAAAGATTATGGAAACTAGACCTCTGTCTAAGGATAAGAGATGGAGATTGGTAGAAATCATAGAAAAAGCTAAATAAGACAAGGAAGGAGTACTTGGCATGATTCAGCAAGAAACACGACTTAGAGTAGCTGATAACACAGGTGCTAAAGAGCTGCTTTGTATCCGTGTTATGGGCGGATCCACCAGAAGATATGCCCATATCGGCGATGTGATCGTTGCTACCGTCAAAGATGCAACACCGGGCGGCGTTGTAAAAAAAGGCGATGTGGTAAAAGCGGTTGTAGTACGTACTGTTAATAGTACACGTCGTAAGGACGGTTCATATATAAGATTTGATGAGAATGCAGCAGTAATTATTAAGGAAGATAAAACTCCAAGGGGAACTCGTATCTTTGGACCGGTTGCAAGAGAACTTCGTGAGAAACAATTTATGAAGATAGTATCACTTGCTCCGGAAGTATTATAAGGAGGTAGCTGCTGTGCGTAAGATAAAGAAGGATGATTTAGTACAAATCATAACAGGTAAAGACAGAGGTAAATCAGGTAAAGTCTTAAGTGTAGACACAAAGAAGAACACTGTTATAGTAGAAGGCTGCAATATGCACACAAAACATGCTAAACCTAGCAGAACCAACCAAAACGGAGGTATATTACATCAGGAAAGTCCTCTTGATATATCAAACGTAATGCTTATGTCAGACGGCAAGCCTACAAGAGTTGGATTCGAAATAAGAGACGGCAAGAAAGTGCGTATAGCAAAGAAGACAGGTAAGGTAATCGACTAATCAGAAAGGAGGACAATAAGTTGGCAAGATTAAGAGAATTGTATGAGAATGAAATCGTTGGAAAAATGACAGAGAAATTCGCTTATAAGAATCGTATGCAAGTGCCAAAGCTTGACAAGGTAGTTATCAACATGGCTATAGGTGAAGCTAAGGACAACGTGAAGGTACTTGATTCTGCTGTAAGAGACTTAGAGATTATCTCCGGACAGAAGGCGGTTATCACTAAGTCAAAGAAGTCAATTGCGAACTTCAAGTTAAGAGAAGGTATGCCTATAGGCTGTAAAGTTACTTTAAGAGGCGAGAAGATGTATGAGTTTGTAGACCGTCTTATCAATCTTGCTCTTCCCAGAGTAAGAGACTTTAGAGGAGTTAACCCTAATGCATTTGATGGCAGAGGTAACTATGCACTCGGTATCAAGGAGCAACTCATATTCCCTGAGATCGAGTATGATAAGGTGGACAAGGTTCGTGGTATGGATATAATATTCGTTACCACAGCGAACACAGACGAAGAAGCTCGTGAACTTTTGACACATTTCAATATGCCATTTTTCAAATAATTTAGGAGGTAAATACAATGGCAAAGACTTCAATGAAGATCAAGCAAGCACGTCCGGCAAAGTTTTCTACAAGGAGCTATAACAGATGCAGAATCTGCGGTCGTCCTCATGCTTATCTGAGAAAGTATGGTATTTGTAGAATTTGCTTCCGTGAGTTAGCATATAAAGGTCAAATACCGGGTGTAAAGAAAGCATCTTGGTAAGCTAAAGCTTAAGCAGGATATAATAATAAACTGATGAATTAACAAGGAGGCAACCTTTCATGACAATGAGCGATCCAATTGCAGATATGCTTACAAGAATAAGAAATGCAAATACTGCAAAGCATGATACAGTTGATATACCTTCTTCCAAGATGAAAGTAGCTATAGCCGACATACTTTTGGATGAGGGATATATAAAGAAATATGAACTCGTTGATAACGGTAACTTTAAGGATATAAGAATAACATTAAAGTACGGCGCTGATAAGAAAGAAAAGATCATATCAGGAATCAAGAGAATATCAAAACCAGGATTACGTATATATGCAAACCACGAAGATCTTCCAAAGGTACTTGGCGGACTCGGAATAGCAATCATATCAACAAATCAGGGTGTAGTAACAGACAGCAAAGCACGTAAACTTGGCGTAGGCGGAGAAGTACTGGCATTCGTGTGGTAGCCAGAGAACTTAACGAGAACGAGCCGCAAGGCGAAGTTCGAGTTTAGAAGACGGCGAGCCAGAGAACTTAGCGAGAACGAGCCGCAAGGCGCAGCTTGAGCTTAGTCAAGGCTGAGTCGCCCTTAGCGAATACGAGCGAAGCGAGTATTAGTTTAGAAGACGGCTAGCCAGAGAACTTAGCGAAAGCAAGCCGTAAGGCGCAGCTTGAGCTTAGTCGTAGGCATGCCGTCGCCCTTAACGAGAACGAGTCGTAAGACGAAGATCGAGTTTAGTAGACGGCGAGCCAGAGAACTTAACGAGAACGAGTCGCAAGACGAAGATCGAGTTTAGTAGACGGAGAGCCGAAGAACCGCTTAGTCAATTTATATAAATTTAACCTGAAAACACGGATAAAACCGCGAACAATTTAAGGAGGTAAAAAACATGTCCCGTATAGGAAAGTTACCTATAGCTGTACCGGCAGGAGTTACAGTAACAATATCAGAAGATAATCATGTGGCTGTAAAAGGACCTAAGGGCAGTTTAGAGAGACAGTTAGCTCCTGAGCTCAGTATAACTCAGGAAGGCGAAGAAATAATAGTAAAAAGACCGAATGACTTAAAGAGAAACAAGGCACTTCACGGTCTGAGCAGAACACTTATTCACAACATGGTAGTAGGTGTTACAAACGGATACGAGAAGGTTCTCGAAGTTAACGGTGTTGGATACAAGGCAGCAAAGCAGGGCAATAAGCTTGTACTTTCATTAGGATATTCACATCCGGTAGAGCTTACAGATCCTGAAGGACTTACTTCAGTAGTTGAAGGACAGAATATAATAAAAGTACAGGGTATTGACAAGGAAAAAGTTGGTCAGTACGCAGCTGAAATAAGAGATAAGAGAAGACCTGAGCCATATAAGGGCAAGGGAATCAAGTATGCTACAGAGACTATAAGACGTAAAGTCGGTAAGACCGGTAAGAAATAATTAAGGGGGTAGGATAATGGTTAGCAAGAAATCCAAAAGCGAAGTTCGCATAAAGAAGCATCAAAGATTACGTAATCGCTTTGAAGGTACTGCAGCAAGACCAAGACTTGCAGTATTCAGAAGTAACAACCATATGTACGCTCAGATTATTGACGATACAGTTGGGCATACTTTAGTAAGTGCATCTACAGTTGAGAAGACTGTAAAATCAGAGCTTGAAAAGCTTAATGATACTGAAGCTGCATCTTATGTAGGCACATTGGTTGCAAAAAGAGCCTTGGAAAAGGGTATAGATAAAGTAGTATTTGATAGAGGTGGATTCCTCTATAAGGGTAAGATTCAGGCACTTGCAGATGCTGCACGTGAAGCCGGCTTACAATTCTAATAGGGAGGAGAATGACATACATGAAGCGTACAATCATAGATCCAAGTAAATTGGAGTTAAATGACAGAGTCGTAGCTATTAAGCGTGTATCTAAGACTGTAAAAAGGTGGACGTACCATGAGATTTTTCTGCTCTAGTAGTTGTAGGAGACGGTAACGGACATGTAGGAGTAGGTACAGGTAAGGCAACAGAAGTTCCTGAGGCTATAAGAAAAGGTAAGGAAGCGGCTACTAAAGCATTAGTAACTGTTTCATTAGATGAAAACAGAAGTATACCTCATGACTACACAGGAAAATTCGGAAGTGCAAACGTTCTTCTTAAGAGAGCACCTGAAGGTACCGGTATCATCGCCGGAGGACCTGCTCGTGCGGTAGTGGAGCTTGCAGGAATTAAGAACATACGTACAAAGTCATTGGGATCAAACAACAAGACCAACGTAGTTTTAGCTACACTTGACGGTCTTACATCACTGAAGACTCCTGAAGAAGTTGCTAGACTTCGTGGCAAGTCAGTTGCGGAAATACTTGGATAGGTTTAGGAGGAAGAAAATGGCAGAGAAATTAAAAATCACATTAGTAAAATCCCCTATAGGTGCTGTTCCAAAACACAGGGCAACTGTACAGGCACTGGGACTAAGAAAACTAAATAAGACAGTAGAGATGCCTGATAATGCAGCAGTCAGAGGAATGATATGGCATGTAAAGCATCTCGTGAAAGTCGAAGAAGTATAATAAAGAGTGGAGGTGCAAACATGGAGTTATCTAATCTAAGACCTGCTGTAGGTTCTAAGCATAACGATTTCAGACGTGGTCGTGGACATGCTTCAGGCAACGGAAAAACAGCCGGTAAAGGTCATAAAGGTCAAAAGGCTCGTTCAGGTGCTACAAGACCCGGTTTTGAAGGTGGTCAGATGCCTTTATACAGACGTATACCTAAGAGAGGATTCACAAACCGTAATACAAAAGACATAGTTGCGATCAATGTATCCGCTCTTGAAAGATTTGAAAGCGGTACCGAAGTTGATATCGCTGCACTTTTAAGCTCAGGCGTTATAAAGAATGAGCGTGATGGTGTGAAGATTTTAGGTAATGGTGAGTTAAGCAAGAAATTGACCGTTAAAGTCAATGCATTCAGCGAAGGTGCTAAAGCTAAGATAGAAGCAGCCGGCGGAACTTGCGAGGTGATCTAATATGCTAAAAACACTCCGTAACGCATTTAAGATTAAGGATATAAGAGAAAAGATTCTGTATACATTTATGATGCTCGTTGTGATCCGTATAGGAAGCAACTTAAGGATCCCGGGTGTGAATCCGGAAGTTGTTAAGGAGTTTTTTCAACAGAATGATGGTGCATTAGGATTTATCAGGGCAATAACCGGAGGCTCTTTCGAGCAGATGAGTATATTGGCACTTGGTATTACACCTTATATTACAAGTTCTATTATAATGCAGCTTATGACTATAGCTATTCCTAAGCTTGAAGAAATGCAGCGTGACGGTGAGGACGGCAGAAAAAAGATATTGGAGTATACACGTTATCTCACAGTAGGTCTTGCTTTATTGCAGTCTATCGCTATGGCGGTAGGTTTCGGTAATCAGGGTCTGCTTATAAAATACGGTGTTAAGAGTGTAGTAGTTGTGGTATGTACAATGACAGCAGGAAGTGCTTTCCTTATGTGGATAGGTGAGAGGATAACAGAAAGCGGTGTGGGTAACGGTATATCCATGGTTCTTTTGTTTAATATCATCTCTTCACTCCCGTCAGACTTAAGTATATTGTATACAAAGTTTATAGCAGGAAAGTCATCAATAGCTTTACAGGTACTTGTAGGAGCGATCATATTGGCGTTGATCTTTGCAATGGTTGTATTTGTAATCATATTGCAAGATGCAACCAGAAAGATACCTGTACAGTATTCCGCAAAAACACAAGGCAGAAGACTGGTAGGTGCTCAAAATCAAAACTCAAGTATACCTCTTAAGGTAAATACTGCAGGTGTAATTCCGGTAATTTTTGCCTCATCACTTATGTCATTTCCGGTTGTTATAAGCCAGTTTTTGAAAGTGGATCCTGCTTCTTTCGGAGGCAAGGTGCTTGCGGTATTAAGCTCATCAAACTGGTTCGTTGTTGACAAACCATGGGCTAGCATAGGTGCGGTGATATATGTAATACTTGTTATATTATTTGCTTACTTCTATACATCAATAGTTTTCAATCCGTTGGAAGTTGCGGATAATCTTAAAAAACAAGGCGGATTTATTCCGGGTATAAGACCGGGTAAACCGACCAGCGACTACCTGAGCAAGATATTAAATTACATAATATTCATAGGAGTCGTTGGACTCACTATAGTATGTATAATTCCTATAATAGCGTCAGGATTATTTTCAGTAAGTAGGTTATCTTTTACGGGAACTTCACTTATTATTATTGTAGGTGTTGTACTTGAAACATTAAGTGCCGTTGAATCTCAAATGCTTGAGAGAAATTATAAGGGCTTTTTAATGGATTAAAATAAAAGGGTAATACTTCTTAAAAATAATATTAAGGGGTATTACCTGCTTTAATATAATAATGAGCTTTAAGATTTAAGTAAGATAAACTCACAGTAATAAATGTATAAGGTTATAGTTTAGTATATATTTTCATATTATAAAAAAAGGAGATAGCTGCTAAATATATTTTAGCGGCGAAATTGTGAAATGAAGATACTTATGCTTGGTGCACCGGGTGCGGGAAAAAGGAACACAGGCTAAAAGAATAGCCGAGGAATATGCAATACCACATGTATCTACAGGCGATATCTTCCGTGCAAATATTAAAGAAGGTACAGAGCTTGGAGTAAAGGCTAAAAGTTATATAGACAGCGGCAATCTGGTTCCGGATGAAGTAACCATAGCTATGCTTTTAGACAGAATACATGATGAAGATTGTAAAGAAGGTTTTGTATTAGATGGGTTTCCGAGAACTATAGCACAGGCTGTAAGCTTAGGGGAGGCTCTTGACAAATCAGGTGAAAAAATAGACTTTGCCGTGGAAGTGGATGTTCCCGACAGTGCTATTTTGAACCGTATGTCAGGTAGAAGGGTCTGCGTAAGCTGCGGCGCAACTTATCATGTTGAATTTACTCCTCCAACTAAAGACAATGTTTGTGACAGCTGTGAGCACGAACTGGTAATAAGGGATGATGATAAGCCTGAAACTGTGAAAAAGAGATTAGAAGTATATCATGAACTTACAAGCCCATTAGTAGATTATTATGATAAGCAGGGTATATTGAAAAAAGTAGACGGAACCAAGTCTCCGGAAGAAGTATTTTCAGACATAATAGCCATGCTTAAGGAGTAAGATTAAATGGCAATTTCGATAAAATCAGAAAGAGAAATAGAGCTTATGAGGCATGCCGGCGAGGTGCTGGCAAAGACTCATCAGGAATTGGCGGAGCATATAAAGCCGGGTACTACTACCTGGCATATAAACAAGATAGCGGATGAGATCATTCGCTCATACTCCTGTATACCTTCATTTTTGAACTATTCGGGATATCCGGCATCGGTCTGCATTTCGGTAAATGAAGAGGTGGTACACGGTATACCTTCCAAAAATACCATAATTAAAGATACCGATATAGTAAGTATAGATGCGGGTGTTATATGGAAGGGGTACCATTCCGATGCTGCAAGGACCTACGCCATGCCGGCTGCTTCAAAAGAAGCTTTGGAACTTATAAAGGTTACCGAGGAGTCTTTTTTTGAGGGTATTAAATACGCAAAGAGCGGCAATTTCCTTAATGACATCTGTAGTGCTATAGACGAATATTTAAGCAGCAGAGGATACGGAATAGTAAGAGCTCTTGTAGGACACGGTGTCGGATCCGAGCTTCATGAAAGTCCGGAAGTACCTAATTTTAAGATGAACCATAAGGGAGTACGTTTAAGAGCAGGTATGACTTTGGCTATAGAGCCTATGGTAAATATAGGCAGAGGCGATGTGGACTTTTTAGATGACGGATGGACGGTAAAGACATCCGACAGGACACTTTCGGCACACTATGAGAACACTGTACTCATTACCGATGAAGGTCCGGATATACTTTCATTATTAAAGTAATATCGGAGGTAAGCTATGCTTACATATGACGTGGGACATGTAGCGGTATCGCTGGCAGGGCATGATAAAGAGTCAAGATATCTGATTGTAGGAATTAAAGAAGATATACTGTATTTGGCGGATGGTGACAAGAAAACATTTGCCAAAACCAAAAAAAAGAATAAGAAACACATACGCATAGCATACGTTGAAAGCACGATACAAGGCAGGATGAAACAAGATATAGAACTTGGGACTATGCGTGATGAAGAAGTAAAACATTTCCTAAAGACGTTTGGAGGTAAGAATGTCTAAATCGGACGTTATAGAAATTGAAGGTGTAGTTAAAGAAAAATTACCGAATGCTATGTTTCAGGTAGAACTTGAAAACGGACACCAGGTATTGGCACATATAAGCGGTAAATTGCGTATGAACTACATACGTATATTACCCGGAGATAAAGTTACAATAGAGTTATCACCTTACGACCTGTCCAAGGGTAGAATAATCTGGCGTGATAAGTAAAAATAACTTGCCTAATATAACCCTCAGTGATATAATATTTAGGCGACTTTATTGGTAGCGAGGAAAGGAGAGTTACAATGAAGGTAAGATCTTCGGTTAAACCGATTTGCGATAAATGCAAAATTATTAAAAGAAAAGGATCTATCAGGGTTATCTGTGAGAATCCGAAACATAAACAAAGACAAGGTTAATTCGATAAAGATCTAATAAATTAAGGAGGAAGACAGCACAATGGCTCGTATAGCAGGCGTTGATTTACCGAGAGAAAAACGTGTGGAGATAGGTCTAACTTATATTTACGGTATAGGTGTATCAAGCTCCAATCGTATTCTTTCTGAATCCGGTGTAGATCCAAACACAAGAGTTAAGGATCTACAGACGACGAAGTTAAGAGAATAGCAGCTGTTATTTCTGAATCTCAGGTAGTTGAAGGTGATTTGCGTAGAGAGATCGCACTTAATATTAAGAGATTACAGGAAATAGGTTGTTATCGTGGTATACGTCATAGAAAGAATCTGCCGGTTCGTGGACAGAAGACTAAGACTAATGCCAGAACTCGTAAGGGACCAAGAAAGACAGTTGCTAACAAGAAGAAATAACAGTAACTGAAACACAAAACGTTGCATGTTTTAACAACAGGAACGTAAAATAAAATTTATTTTTGAGAAAGTAGGTTAGTTTAGATGGCAAATAAGGCGTCCACCAAAAAGGTGACTAAAAAGCGCGTAAAGAAAAACGTTGAACGTGGACAGGCACATATCCAGTCATCATTTAACAATACTATTGTTACATTGACTGATACTCAGGGTAATGCATTATCTTGGGCAAGTGCCGGTGGTCTGGGATTTAGAGGTTCAAAGAAATCTACTCCATATGCAGCTTCAATGGCTGCTGAGACTGCTGCAAAAGCGGCTTTAGTACATGGCTTGAAATACGTAGATGTTATGGTAAAGGGACCCGGTTCAGGTAGAGAGGCGGCAATCCGTGCTCTCGCTGCATGTGGAATTGAAGTAACAAGTATAAAGGATGTAACACCGGTACCACACAATGGTTGTCGTCCGCCAAAACGTAGAAGAGTCTAATAGGAGGTACTAAAAGTGGCAGTTAATAGAGTTCCCGTTCTTAAAAGATGTAGGTCACTCGGACTTGATCCTATATATATAGGTATCGATAAGAAATCAAACAGGGTATCAAAAAGAGCCAATAAGAAGATGAGTGAGTACGGCAGCCAGCTTCGTGAGAAGCAAAAAGCCAAGTTCATCTATGGTGTGCTGGAGAGACCTTTTAGAAATTACTATGCTAAGGCTTCAAGAATGAGAGGTCAGGTGGGTGAAAACCTCATGATTCTTCTTGAAAGAAGACTTGACAATGTTGTCTTCCGTATGGGATTCGGAAGAACAAGAAGAGAGACACGTCAAATCGTTGGACATAAGAACGTATTAGTAAATGGTAAATGTGTAAATATTCCATCATACCTGGTTAAGCAGGTGATGTAATAGAAATTAGAGAAAAGTCTAAGTCATCGGCAAGATACAAAGAGGTTATCGAGCAGACAGGCGGACGTATAGCTCCGGCCTGGTTGGATGTTGACATAGATAACTTAAAGGGTAGCGTTAAGTCTTTACCTACAAGAGAAGAGATAGACGTACCTGTAGACGAGCTGCTTATCGTTGAGTTGTACTCTAAATAATTGTAAATATACTTTAGCGGTGATAATACCGCTAAAGTATACAAATATGCTCACATGGTGGGCATATTTATATTTATTGCATAGAAAAGTTTAGACCTTTTTTGAAGCAATATGTTAGGAAAAGTTTTAAGAAGCATAATTATGTAAATTTTATAAGTAGAAAGTTGTCTTATAAATGGTAGAGTATAGCGACGAAGGAGGGAATTAAGTGTTCGATTTTGAAAAACCCAGGATAGAGATTGCAGAGATTTCAAATGATAAGAAATTCGGTAGATTCATATGTGAACCACTAGAGAGAGGCTATGGTACAACCTTAGGTAACTCCCTAAGAAGAATCATGCTTTCATCCCTTCCGGGAACTGCAGTAAGTCAGGTAAAAATAGATGGAGTGCTGCATGAGTTTTCTTCTATAGAGGGTGTTAAGGAAGATGTTACAGAGATCATTATGAACATCAAAAGCCTTGCTATTAAGAATACCGGTCCGATAAATGAGACTAAGACCGCAATCATAGACTTCGAAGGTGAAGGTGTGGTAACGGCGGCTGACATTAAGTGTGATCCGGATATAGAGATTATCAATAAGGATCAGGTCATAGCAACACTTAGCAAAGGTAAACTTTATATTGAACTGACCATACAAACGGAAGAGGTTATGTAAGTTCGGACAAGAATAAAGACGAAGAACTGCCTATAGGTGTGATAGCTATAGACTCTTTATATACACCGGTCGAGAGAGTAAATCTCCTTGTAGAAAATACTCGTGTGGGACAGATAACAGATTATGACAAGCTTATTTTAGATGTATTCACCAACGGCGCATTGGCACCGGATGAGGCTGTAAGCCTTGCAGCTAAAGTATTAAGCGAGCATTTGAACTTCTTTATCAATCTTTCCGAGAATGCAAAGAGTGCGGAAGTAATGGTTGAAAAAGAAGAAGATGATAAAGAAAAAGCTCTTGAGATGAACATAGATGAGTTGGAATTATCCGTTCGTTCATATAACTGTCTTAAGAGAGCCGGAATCAATACGGTAGAAGAGTTATGTAACAAGACTCCGGAAGATATGATGAAAGTCAGAAATCTGGGAAGAAAGTCTTTAGAAGAAGTACTTGCCAAGTTGAAGGAGTTAGGTCTGGAACTTAGGCAGGGAGAAGGAATGTAAGTAAATATTTGTAGTATATACAGTAAGCCCGATGAAGCATGTATATACTTCCGTAAATGGAGGATAAAAAGTTATGGCAATGTATAGAAAACTTTCAAGAACTTCAAGTCAAAGAAAAGCTTTGCTTAGAGGTCAGGTATCAACCTTACTTAGATATGGTAAAATAGTTACAACAGAAGCCAGAGCTAAGGAAGTAAGAAAATTAGTAGAGCCTTTAATAGCACTTGCGGTTAAGGAAAAGGATAACTATGAAACACTTACTATAACTGCTAAGGTAGCCAGAAAAGACAAGGATGGCAAGAGAGTTAAAGAAGTTGTAGACGGTAAGAAGAAGACTGTATATGACGAAGTTCAAAAGGAGATCAAAGAAGGATAAACCTTCAAGATTACATGCAAGAAGACAAATGTCTGCAGTATTATATCAGCTTAAGGAAGTACCAAGCAAGGGTGCCGGAAGAAAGAAGAATACCAAGACAATAGATCTTACAGATAAGCTTTTTGATGAGTATGCTCCAAAGTATGCAGAGCGTAACGGTGGATATACCAGAATAGTGAAAATAGGTTTACGTAAAGGTGATGCTGCTATGGAAGTATTGCTTGAGTTAGTATAATCCGTTTCATTTAGATTATAAAACATAAGTCCGTATATCAGTACTTTAAAGGTGTGACCTTGAGGTGTTGATATGTGGACTTTTTTATGTAAGGGGAATGTAATATGGAAAAGAAACTTTCGAAATCGAATTATTTTTTTATAGGCTCTATGCTCTTCGGCTTGTTTTTCGGAGCCGGGAACCTGATATTTCCGGTTCATATGGGACAGGAAGCCGGATATAAAATATGGATAGCCTGTATAGGTTTTATAACTACCGGAACCGGACTTACCTTTCTCGGTATAGTAGCGATGGGATTATCGGGTCAAAAGAATTTATTTGATCTGGCAGGATTAGTATCAAAAAGATGGTCATATTTTTTTACGATACTTTTATATCTTACGATAGGTCCTTTCTTTGCACTTCCGAGGACCGGAACGGTATCATATACGATAGGTTTTTCGAATATCATGCCTAAAGAATATTCTTCATTGGCATTATTTATATTTACGCTGGTATTTCGGAATGGCATTGGTGTTCTCGCTTTATCCCAGCAAGATACTTTTATGGGTCGGAAAGATATTTAACCCTTTATTCCTGGTAATAATAAGTTTACTTATATTGTTTGCGATATTTAACCCGATGTCCGATATAAGTACCCTGATTCCGAATGAGAATTATATGACCGGAACATTCTTTAAAGGGTTTACAGAAGGTTATAATACAATGGATGCTATAGCATCACTTGCATTTGGTGTTATAGTGGTCGACACTTTAAGAGATCTTGGAGTAAAGGAAGATAAGGAAATAGTAATAAGCCTTGCAAAAGCCGGATTTGTAAGCCTTATCCTGATGGTTATAATCTATGCCGGACTGTCATTTGTGGGGGCACAAAGCGGAGGGCTTTTCGGGATATCGGAAAACGGCGGGATAGCCTTGGCTCAGATAACACAACATTATTTCGGGGCACTGGGAAGCATAGTGCTTGCAATAATAGTATTCCTTGCCTGTATAAAGACCGCTATAGGACTTATAAGCTCATGTTCGGATATATTTGTGGAAATGTTTCCGAGGTCATTATCATATAAGCATACGCATGTATATTTACATTTGTAAGTATCATTGTGGCAAATATGGGACTTAGCAGTATAATAAGTTTCTCGATACCGGTTTTAATGTTTATTTATCCACTGGTTATAGTAACGATCTTCCTTTCAATGTTTACAAGAAAGTTTGATAACAGCCGCCTTGTGTGGAAATCCGCAGTTACGGTTACGGCAATATTCAGTATAGGAGATATGTTAAATGCTCTTCCCGATGAGATAAAGGAAAGCAAAGTAATAATGCCGGTACTGAACATTTACAAAAAATCACCTCTTTTTGATATAGGTATGTCATGGCTTATACCTGTGATAATAACCGTAGCTATAACTTTATTGATACATTTCAGTAAGAAAAAAGCAATTGATAAAGAATAGTAAATGACAAATGAAAAGCGATTCGGACAGGCGAAACAAGTAGACGCCCCGGTCGCTTTTTTTGTATTATAAAAGCAATCAGAAAGATAAAAGACTTTGAGAATAAAAATATATATAAAAAAAGTAAAATATGTCAATGATCATAATATAATAAATAGGAGACAGTCACTGTTATAATACTGCCGAATCGAAATGTATTTAATGTATGTAAAAAAAGGCTTATATCAGGTCAAAATAAAAAAAGCCACATATATAGATCAAAAATATCCGAAAAAAACTATTCAAATCAGAAAAATAAAAAAAGTTAAAAAAATTTTTACAAATAAATAAACAATTTAAAACAATAGTATTTTTTTGAGCAAATATATGTACTTTTTTTATTAGACAACATTATTTCACAAAAGCTATTGACTGAATATGAATAAAAAAATATAATAATTCTAATATTACGGTCGAATTTTTAGATATGTAGATTAAAGTAAAAGTTCGGCTTTTGTATCGTCACAATTTTCTTTTGGCGGTATTTGGTTTTAGTGATGATCTGAGTTTTAGAATGCGTAGGTGTGTAGGTGAGAGAAACACAAATTGAGAAGTATCTTAGTATTTGTATAAAATATAGGTTTATTTCTTTGGCTTTATCTACTTTTGCATATATTTTTGGAATTTTGTACTACAAAATGCAAAGTTTAGCTGCGTTGGGAGTGGTGTGCGGTACTATCATTTCTTGTTTAGTCGGGAATTATCTTTATGTATCTTTCAACACCAATAAGACTGTTTTTAATCTGGTTTTATCGATAGAAGTTTTTGCATACGGTATATTTATTTTTTTAAGCGGAGGATTTTTAAGTCCTTATATAACCTATTATATAGGATGTATATTGATAAGCCTGGATCAAAGAAGAAATTACGATTTTAATATACTTACGGTATGCTGGTGTCTTGTTTGTTCCTTTTTCGGAAATCCTGTGAATCATATTGAACAGATAAGAATAAATATTATAATAGGAATGATAATCGTTATAATTGGCTTTACTGTGCTCAGGCATTATCTGGAGATATTGCAGGAGAGAGAAAAAGAATTGGAGCATCTTAATAAAAAACTGGCAACAGAGAATCAAAGAAGAGAGGATGCTCTTGTTCAGATGTCCGATATGTACGAGGGATTCGGTCTTATGGCAATGACAGACCGGGAACAGATAGTCATGAAGCTGGCATCGCTTATAACAGGTAACATATCACCCGGCGGTTGCATGTTCGTTGAAAGAAGTATGGACGGCAAGGTAGTAAATGAATTGGTTTCAATGATAGATGAATCTTCGGTCAGGCAGATACTTGATGAAGTGTCACTGATAAACCTAAGCTTTGATAACTCCGATCTTAGGGTGGTAAAGGTCTTACTTATAAACGGGAAGAAATATGAATTTATATATTTGACTACCGTGTGGAATAACCATATTTTTCTGGTTTTAAGTACCGAAATACTTGATTCGGAGGGGTCTGTAAAAAAGAATTTTTATGTTAGTTTATCGGAAACGGTATTTCGTGCCCTGGATACCCAGGGGCAGATAGAAAACTATATTGCAGCAGATGAAAAGAACAGGATAGCCGATGAGATCCATGACACAGTTATACAAAAATTATTCGGTCTCTCGTGCAGCTTGGGAGAACTTAAATTACTTATAGGACAACTTACTCAGGAGGAGATAAGTGTAAGACTCGAGAAACTGCAAAAGTCGGCAACACTTACAATGAAGGAACTTAGAGAAACCATCTACGGAAGAAGTTTTGAAAAAAACGGAAGAAAGAGTTTCTCGAGTCAACTGGAGAATTATATAGATGAGGTGTGTAAATTACACAATATCAATATAGAAACAAATATTGATCCGAAAGCAAATAATCTTACACCGGCACAAAAAATAGTCATATACAGAATAAGCTGTGAAGCTATTAATAATGCTGTGCGCCACGGTGGAGCCGATAACGTGTATGTAAAAATTGAAGAAAAAGATTCAAAGGTCTATCTGTCCGTTGAGGATGACGGTAAGGGATTTGATGATAAAAAACAAAATTCCGATAACGGACATGGGCTTTATAATATGTATCACATGGCAACATTACTTAAAGGGAAATTATATATAGGAAAGGGAGAGGCTGCCGGTGTAAGGATCGATCTGGTCCTGCCGGTAAAGATGGAGTAGATATTACAAGGAGGAGATATAATGTTTTTGATACTTGACGATCATCCGATCGCAAGAAAGGGGCTGGAATCTATCTTACATATGTACAGACCGGATGATAAAGTATTACAGGCGGGTACCGTTAAAGAAGCTATTGATAATATGCAGAATAACAATATTGACATGGCATTTATCGATCTTAATCTTAACGAAGAGAATGGTATGGATTTTTTGAAATGGTTAAAAAAAGAGAGACAGGAAGTAAAGACGATATTTATTACATCCTCTTCAAGAGAACAGGATTTCTTACAGGCAAAGGATATGGGCGTTGATGCATACATATTAAAAGATGCCTTTATAGATGAGATCATGTTCGGGCTTAAAGCGGTGGAAAGAGGAAGTAAGTTTTATTCGGCAGAGCTGGTTGAAAATATAGGAAGCTCTACGGAAGAAGATAAGAAGCTAAGCAGTCTTACAGCCAGGGAGACCGAAGTATTAAAACTTTTACACTGCGGTTACTCCAATTTGGAAATAAGTGAGAAACTGTTCATATCAAACGGAACCACTAAAAAGCATGTCAGCAGTATTTTAAGTAAACTCGGTTTGAAAAACAGAGTTGAGGCGGTTCTTTTTGCAGATAAAAGTGAAGATTTTAATCTTGAGTGATGAAGGGAGATAAAATGAAAAGAATGAGAATATCCAAATTACGAGTGTTTTTTATTACAGTGCTTGCATTTCTTGCACTGGGAGGGCTGGGGCACAGCTATGCTTATCTGATAAGCCGAATAAAGATCACATCCCAATTTAAGACAGGAGACTTCGACAATGTATTTTCGATGGACAGACTCTATCATGTAGACATCGTAAATATGGCAAACGGAGAACCTGATGTAGTAAAAGCGGTAAATGCCGAAGTCAAGGTATTGGACGATGCCAAGAGTGCCGAGGTCATATTTAAAGAGGGTGTTCCTCAGGAGCTTTTTGATGATAATAATTATTTGAAAATAACCTATCCTTTGGATGAAAACGGAACTACAACATTGCTTCCTTATGAACTCGATTTTAATAAAGAGGCTGAAAAGATATCCGTGAATGTAAAGAAAGCTTATATTTCCATAACCGATACGGTGTATGAGTTTGACTATGCCAATACCGTATTTAATAAACCGCTGGTATTTGATGCTTACAGAAGCATAGATATTATAGATGAAAAACCTGTGGGTAATCTCTATCTGAGATCTGTAGCAAGTAACAAGACAGAACTGCCCGAGGAGATAAAGCTTACTCAGGAAGAGGTATCAAGTCTTGTGCCTGCACAAGAAGAGGTTTATGAGCAAGACGGTATTCAGGTTACTTATCATTGTGAAATTGATTTACATATAGATCAGGCGGCAGCCGGTGAAGATATAGGAAAGTGATGGTAGATTATGAAGTATAAAAGAAGTATTATATTATTATCAATTATATTCAGCTTGTGCAGTTGCTTTTTCGCATATGCTTATTGGACAGATAAATTAAAACTCAAATTAGATCTCAGGATCAATTATTCAGTACCTATAGTTATAAATGAAGAAGAGACTCTTGAAGAGACCGAAGAAAATACTGAATCGGGTATTGAGGAAGGTAGTGTGGAAGACGAAACACTCGAGCAGAAAGATAGCACAAAAGTGAAAGAAGAAGTGAGTGAAAGCAAGCAAAGTGAAAGCAAGCAAAGTGATAGTAAGCCAAGTGAAAGCAAGCAAAGTGATAGTAAGCCAAGCGAGACTAAGCACAGTGAGAGCAAGCAAGGAGAAGGCAAGCACTCCGCAACTAAGGCAGCTACAGAAGAAGTTGGTGAGAATACAGAAGCGGAATAATGAAAAATCTAAATAGAAAATACAATATATGTGTTTCATCGCTGCTTATATTGATCACTATAGCCGGGATACCCATTATAAAAAACATCATGGCAGAAAATATCTATATATTTTCTGCCTATTGGCTTGTTTTGGTAATACTCATATATGCTGTATTTCCGAGAGTCTATGTAAGAAGCAGCGGTGCTCAAAGGCAACTGGTAAGCATTTATGCCTTATCGGGTGCGGTCATATATCTTTCAATACGTTTTTTATTGGGCGTTATAATGCAAGATCTTGCGGAAAGTCCCTATGACAAATCATTCGGCGGCTTGCTGCTTAACTTGATAACGATATTCCTGCCGCTTATCGTAAAAGAAAGCACAAGGTCGTACTGTATAGGCTTACTCGGAAGAAAGCAAAGATACAGGATGCTACTTATCGTATTGCTTACGATATTACTGGCGGCTACCGAGATCAATTTCGGTAAATTTTTTCAAATTGATAATTACAAGGACCTTTTTATTTATGCGGTAAAAGATGTGATACCTATTTTCAGCACGGGAATTTTACTCACTGTTTTGGTGAGTTTCGGCGGTGCGGGTGCGGCTGTGATCTATACTGCGGTGATCAGTGTCTTCCTGAGGATCTTTCCGGTTCTTCCGGAACTACCCTGGATAGCTGATGCGGCGATAGGCATTTGCTTTCCGATACTTTATGCGTTGTTTGTAAAAGATCAGCAGGGTGTAGTGGACAAAAGGCAAAGAGGGGATGAATATAAACTGTCATTTTCCTATCTGGCTCAGTTTTTTGCGACAATAATGTTCTATTGGTTTTGTATCGGAGTATTTCCCCTATATCCGAATGTTATTCTTACCGGAAGTATGGAACCGGGTATTAAACCGGGAGATGCTGTAATAATAAAAAAGATAAGTGAAGAAGAAGATATTTATAAACTGGCAGTCGGGGATGTTATTAATTTCGACCGTGGTGAGATCAATATTACACATAGAATTATAAATAGAAGAAGACAGCGCAGGTAATCTGCAGTTTGTGACCAAGGGAGATAACAATAAGTCGGAAGATGTGCAGCCGGTCATGCCCAATGATATCAACGGAACTGTAATAAAGACAGTTCCGAAAGTCGGAATTTTGGCACTTTTGGTCAAAGCAAGAAAAGAAGTTCCCGATAACGTAGTGGACAAGTAAAATAAAAAGGATAAAGGGATAATGGAGAAAAATACATCTGAAAAAAATACATCTGAAAAAAATACATCTGAAAAAAAGATATCGGAAAAAAAGACAGTTTCTTCAGCTAATAAGAAGATGGTATTTGATAAGAGAAGAAAGCTTATATCGTTGTTATGCTCTGCACTTTTGATCGTAGGCGGCATTGTAGCTACATTTTTTGCCATGAAAAAAGATGTGAAGAATGAGGACAGCACGGTCTACAGTTACGATATTACGGCAGATTCCTCATATAAGGTATATCTGAAAGAAAACGGTATATATGACAGTGAATGGCTTGATGAAGGAGGTATGTATCCGAAGAAACTTACGGATCATATAGAGTTACTTTTGAAACTCAACTTTTCCGGACAGGGGCAGGTAAGTGCCGTAGTAGGTGGCAATTACAGCGTAAATGCCGTTTTGGAAGGTGTTTATGTAAAAGATAATGATAAGAAAGCGGTCTATACAAAAACCTATCCTCTAAAAGATGGTGAACTTGTAAGTGATGAAAGCGGAAATATAAGCCTTGAAGAAAACTTTAATATATCACCGGATGAGTATAGCGGCTATGTGACAGCCATAGAAGAAGAACTCGGCGGCAATACGGAAAAGAATTTCTACATAAGCCTTGCAGGGCAGATCACGGTGGTAGTAGCGGATGAAGAGAAAGTAAAAGATTTCTCCTATAATGTATCCATACCTCTCGATCTTGCCAATTCATTTTACAGTATAGATAAACCTGCGGAATTCAAAGAAAGCGACAGTGTCACTCAAACTAAGATAGTTGTTGTCGATCCTAAGCCTTATGTACTTATATTAGCTATACTTCCTATACTTGTAGGTATATTGCTTGCACTTTTTGCGGTATTTGCGACCAGACTTCCTTCAGAGGATGAACGTTGGATACTGACCATGAAGAGGCTGCTTAAGAAGTACGGAAGCAGGCTGGTGTATGTGGAAGAAATGGAAGAAAGAGGCGCAGTATGCAAGGTGAAGGATATGAACAGTCTGATATCGATATCGGAGGAACTTCACCAGCCTATACTTTGCAAGCTCAATAAAGAAGAGTTGCCTGATGACGGAAGATTCGTAGTTCAGGATACGAATACCATTTATATATTACACATAAAAAGGTAGACTTTAGTAGTATATATACCTAAGCAAAAGGTGAATATAAAATCTTACTTTTGCACAATGTTTTGTAAAGAAAAATATATTATAATTAATGAGAAATTAAAAAAATATATGGAGGTTGTTAGAAATGAGAAGGATTGGAAAGAAGTCGATCATTAGCGGTGTTCTTGCACTGTCATTAATTCTAGCAGGTACAGGATATGCATATTGGACAGATACTTTAAGCGTAAAGGCTAAAGCTACTACAGGTGAGTTGGATATGACATTTGCTGACCTCGGATTATATGCACAGTATTCTGATGAAGGCCCTAAGGGAACATGGAGTATAGTAGACGGTATCGGTGAGAGCGGATATCTTCCAAGTGATTTCTTCAGAAGAGGAACAGATTACAACAAGATAGCTCAGAAGGGAAGCGTTGAGGCTTACTATGAGAGATCAAAGAAGTACAACAACGTTGAATTCAACGCTGAGTTGGAAGAAGCAGCTCCTATCGAGCACTTCGTAGGTTCATACTCAACAGCGAATACTATGGGTAGCGATACTATCAAGATCGATATCACAAATATGTATCCGGGATATGCTCAGGCATTCCGTACAGATGTACTTAACGTAGGTACTTTAGCAACTAAGTTAAGCAACATCAAGTTCGATATCGAAGCTGACAAGAGCAAGAAGGCTCAGGATATGTTAGGTATAGCTCTTTACACACATCAGGAGCAGTTCAGACCTGACAAGAGCAAGAACGGACAGAACGTATTCAAGCTTGCACAGTCACTCGGACTTAGCAAGGATCAGTTCTTCACAGTTGGTGGTGTTGATTTCGTAAGATTATCAGCATTAAAGAATGTTAAGCCTGAAGTTATCAAGAAGGCTATAGAGAACGGAGAAGTTCTTACAAGCCCTGCAACAGACAACAGATTAGACCTTTTCATAGCAGTAGCTATGGATCCGGATGCAGAGGGTGTTTACACAACAGGAAGCACAGAGAAGCTTAACACAGCTAACCAGGATGCAGATTCTGAGAATCAGGAAGCAACTGTTACAATTACTTTCCTTTGGGATCAGTTCAACGCAGGAAAGCAAGTTAAGAGCTACAACATACTTACAAACCAGAACGTAAGCAAGAAGTAAGATCATAAGAACTTAAATATAATAAAAGCCTTGAAACAAAAGTTTCGGGGCTTTTATTTTTTGCTTTAATATCGCTTTATTAAACACAAAAAGCTATATATATGGTATACTTAAGAAAACTATTTTATGTAAAATAAAAGGCAGGATATTTATTTATGAAGATAAAGGTAAGTAATTACATTGCTAAAAAATTGGTAGAGTTCGGTATCAAAGACGGCTTTTGTGTTGTAGGCGGAGGAGCTATGCACTTAAACGATGCTCTTGGACATCAGGAGGGACTTAAGCTTACATATAACCACCATGAGCAGGCTTGTGCGATAGCTGCGGAATGTTATGCAAGAATACACAATACTATGGCGGCTGTCTGTGTTACTACCGGTCCGGGAGGAACCAACGCTATCACCGGAGTGCTCGGGGCATGGCTGGATTCTATACCTATGTTTGTGCTGTCCGGACAGTTCAGGTATGACCTGACAGCCAGAAGTACCGGACTTAACTTAAGAGCTCTGGGTGATCAGGAATTTGACATATGCAAGTCTATAGATTGCATGACCAAATATTCCGAGATGGTTATTGAACCTATGAGAATCAGATATTGCATGGAAAAGGCTTTATCTTGCAACGAGCAACAGACCGGGACCGGTGTGGCTTGATATTCCCTTAAATGTTCAAGGTGCCTATGTGGAAGAAGAAGAGCTTATAGGATTTGATAAAAAAGACTATCTTGCCGGCGGTGACGGTTGGGCGGCACAAAATTCTTATAAGATAAAAGAAGACAGTAAAGAACACGGTAAAATAAGAGAAGTCGATGCACCGAGAGTAAGTGAAGAACTTGCAAGGACTATTATAGAGAAGATAAGAGAGTCTAAAAGGCCGGTACTCAATGCAGGTAACGGTATACGTATAGGTAACGCACATAAGGAATTTATCGAACTTGTGGACAAGCTCGGTATACCGGTATGCACCGGATGGAACAGTGAGGACTGCATATGGGATGAACATCCCTTGTATGTAGGGCGTCCCGGGAATTTCGGTGACAGAGCGGGGAATTTCGCAGTGCAAAACTCCGATCTCGTACTTTCCATAGGTTCAAGACTTAGCATAAGGCAGGTAGGATTTAATTATAAGGCATGGGCAAGAGCTGCATATACCATCGTAAATGATATAGATGCCGAAGAACTTAAGAAACCTACCGTACACATATCTCTTCCGGTACACGCCGACTGTAAGGATCTTATAGCAGCAATGCTAAAGGTCCTGGAAAAAGAGAAGACTCCGGTATATAACGGAGAGGGTGAGGGTATCAAGGGCATGAATTGGCTTGAGACTTGCAAATACTGGAAGGAAAAAAATATCCTGTATGTAAGGAAGAGTTCTGTAAACATGACGATAAGGCAAAAAGCAAATGTATATGCCGTAATAAAAGAGATAGGACTTGCAGCGAGAAAAAACCAGATCACCGTAGTAGGTAACGGTTCACCATGCGTGGTAGGAGGTCATTCATATATTATTAAAAAGGGACAAAGATTCATATCCAACTCAGCCGTTGCTTCGATGGGATACGATCTTCCTGCAGCAATAGGTGCTTTTGTTGCCAATGACTCTTATGATAAAGAAATAATACTTATGACAGGTGACGGCAGTATACAGATGAATTTGCAGGAGCTTCAAACTATCATACATCATAGGATGGATATAAAGATATTCCTGATAAATAACGGCGGATATCACAGCATAAGACAGACTCAAAATAAGTTCTTCTCCGATAAGCCTCTCATAGGCATAGGAGAAGACAGCGGGGACTTAAGCTTCCCGGATATGGAAAAACTTGCTCTTGCCTACGGATACCCTTATGTAAGTGCACATACCAATTCCGGTATAAAAGAAGCTGTAGAGAAGACATTTGCGACAAAGGGACCTGTAATATGCGAATTCTTCGTGGATAAGGAACAAAACTTCGAGCCTAAGTCATCAAGTAAGCAACTTGCGGACGGAACTATAGTAAGCCCTCCTTTAGAGGATCTGGCACCTTTCCTTTCAGATGAGGAAATGGATGAAAATATGATAATTCCGAGAGTTTAACGGTATAGAAAACATATATCGGGCAGCTGAATATCTAAGTTAAGTGACAAAGCGTTCATCTTGGTGATATCTTTAGGCATAACAGAAAAACAGAAAGGAATATATGCTGATCAAGCTATTGCTTATCATATAAAAAACAATGAAAATATTAATGACGGGGGCGACCAGTTTTATAGGTTACAATCTGGCGGAATACATAATAAACCGGGGTAATGAGGTATATTCTTTTATAAGACCTGATTCCAAGAATAAGAACAGGGTCATAGACTCACCCGATTACCGTAAGATAGAGCTGGATGTTGCGAAAATTACCGGTGATGAAGTTCTTGATATGGAAGATATAGATGTGTGCATACACCTTGCCTGGGACGGTATAGGTGCTAAGGGGCGTATGGACAGTTCTATACAGGAGTCCAATATAAAGGCTACATTGAATCTTGCAAAACTTGTTAAAAAATACAATTGTAAGAGATTTATATTTGCGGGTTCACAGGCAGAGTATGGCATCACTTTGGATAAAGTTGAGCAGGGATCTATAAAGTCCGATGCAAAGATCGATGAAACATGTGAGACTTTTCCGTTATCCGAGTACGGAAAGGCAAAGCTAAGGGTCCTTAACGAACTTAGAGATCTTTGCAAAGACTTGGATATGGAGTACATTCACCTTCGTATCTTCAGCACCTACGGTTATAAAGACCACGAGACCTCACTCGTATCAAGCCTTATAAGGGCTTGCATGAGTAAAGAAAAGATCGATCTGAGTTCCTGTAAGCAATTGTGGAATTATATTTATATAAAAGACTGTGTAAGTGCGATATATAAACTTGTCAATGCAAGTTATGATGAGGAACTGAGGAAAGATCCCGTATTTAATATAGCAAGTCGTGACACAAGAAGACTTTATGAATTTGCAATTGAGATAGCGGATGTGCTGAATTTTGAAAAAGAGAATATCAGCTTTAACAAAAAAACAGAGAGTAAAGAGGGGATACCCTATCTCGATCCCGACATATCAAAACTTGAAAAATATACCGGATTCAAACAAGAATACAGTTTTCGGGAAGGAATAAAAGAAATTGAAAAGATGTATATTATGTAATAGCGAACTTAATAAACTTTTTACTATAGAGAATATGCCGGCAAGCGCTCAGGACATACCTGCAAAAAAAGACCTTGAAAAGGATAAGCCCTTAAATATAAGTCTTTGTCAATGCAAAGCCTGTTCTTTGATACAGCTTGATACCGAGGCGGTGTATTATTATAAGGATGTTATAAGAGCCTCGTCGATCTCAAGTACTATGAGAGAACTAAGGCTCGGTCAGTATAAAAATTTCGTCGAAAAATACGACCTTAATGGAAAAAAGATAATAGAGATAGGTTGCGGTGCCGGAGAGTTTCTCGAATTATGGAAAGAATTCGATGTGAAAGCCTACGGAACGGAGCACAAAAAAGAACTGGTACAAAGGCGAGACAAGCAGGACTTTCGGTAGAGGAGGATTTTCCGGAAAGTTCCGAACACAGTTTCAAGGATGCGCCTTTTGCGGCATTTTGTTCATTCAACTTTTTGGAGCACCAACCCGATCCTTTAGGCTACCTTAAGGCGGCGGCACATAACCTTGAAGAAGGCGGTTACGGACTTATAACCGTGCCGAGTTTTGAATATATATTGGAAAATAAGAGCTTTTATGAGATAATACCCGATCACATAGCCTACTATACCTTTGAAAGCCTGGAATCAGCATTAAACCTTGCAGGCTTTGAGGTCCTTAAAAAAGAAACGATCAACAGAGATACCTTATCGTTCGAAGTAAGAAAGAGACTTCCGGTCAATGTGGAAGATATTAAAAAACAAAAAGATGTTATAAGCAATGAGATCCTGACATTTGCAAATAATTGCAAAAACAGCCAAAAAACATTGGCTATATGGGGAGCGAGCCACCAGGGATTTACTCTTTGTGCAACGCTTGGACTTAAAGAATATGTTGAATACATCATCGACTCAGCCAAATTTAAGCAAGGACTGTATGCGCCCGCATCACATATAAAGATAATATCACCGGAAGAAGCCTATAAGGATCCGGTCGATGTTATAATTATAGTGGCACCCGGATATACGAAGGAAATAAGCGGCATTATAAGAAAGAATTTTAATTCAAATGTGGAAATATACACACTTATGACAGACAGGCTTATAAAGTGTGACTAAATAAATATAAAGAAGGAATTACCCGATGAAAGCTTTTGTGTTGGAAGATAAGAATATAGCAATAATAAAAGATATGCCCGAACCGAAACTTGACAGCGACTACGGTGCGATATTAAAGCCGGTAGTCGTATCCGTGTGCAGTTCGGACGTTAATACAGTATACGGAAGCGGTACCAAAAAAAGGGATGATTTAATACTGGGGCATGAGTCGGTAGCCGAGGTCTTTGAAGTAGGTAAAAAGGTAAAAGATTTCAAAAAAGGAGATCTTGTGGCAGTGCCTGCCATGACACCGGATTGGCGTGATAAAGCAATACAGGAAAGCAACTTCCTTCATGCTAAGAGGCCGTTTTCATCCAATGCTCTGGGAAGGACCTTAGACGGAGTATTTGCGGAATATTTAAGATAGACGATGCCGATATGAACCTTGCAAGTATAGAAGAGGGCATAGACATAGAAGATGCTCTTATGTGTGTGGATATGGTGACTACAGGTTTTAGCGGTGTGGAAAGCGCCGATATAAAATTCGGAGACAGTGTGGTAGTGATAGGTATAGGGGCAGTGGGGCTTATGGCTATACAGGCGGCAGCTCTTAAGGGTGCGGCAAGGATCATAGCTATAGGCAGCAGAGAAGCAAGTATAAAACCGGCTAAAAAGTACGGTGCCTGTGAGATCCTTGACTATAGATCCGGAGAGGCTTTTCTAAGGGACTATATACTTGAGTCCACCGGAGGAATAGGAGTAGATGCGGTAATTATATGCGGAGGGACAGATGAAAGCTTTGCCTTTGCGATAGATATAGTAAAGTACGGGATAGGCAGGGTAGTAAACCTAAAGCACTTCCCCGGAGACGATCCCATACCCATACCGAAATTCTCCGCCGGCAGAGGTATGTCCGGAAAGAGCATACACATGGAGCTTGGAGCCGGAGGAAGAGTAAGAATGGAAAGATTGTTGAATCTTGTAAAATATAATAGGATCAGTCCTAAAGATCTGGTCACACACAGGTTTTACGGACTGGACAATATAGATAAGGCTTTGGAACTTATGAGGGTAAAGCCTAAGGACTTGATAAAAACGGCATTATATCTTTAAGCATAGGCAAAAAAGTGCGGGTCTTGTATATCATCAGAGAATACGGATCTCCCGGACTAAGGGCGTATATTGCCGATCGAAATAGACACAATATAAAGAAATGAGACTGTTATGAAAACTATAAGCATAGTGATTCCGTGTTACAATGAGGAAGAGAATGTTGAAGCTCTCTATGAGGAGATAAAAAGAATATTTAAGGAGTCTTTGAGCTCGTACAAATATGAACTCATATATATAGACAATGATTCCGGGGATAAAACAAGAGATATCATAAGAACTTTATGCGCAAAGGATAAGGGTGTAAAGGCTATATTTAATGCGAGGAATTTCGGACAATTTAATTCTCCCTACTACGCTATGATAAACTCTACCGGAGATGCGACCATGCTTATGGCAGCGGACTTTCAAGATCCGCCTTCTATGATAGTGAAATTCGTAAAGGCGTGGGAAGAGGGATACAAGATAGCCATAGGTATAAAAAGCAGCAGCAAGGAATCTGCGATCATGTATCACCTGAGGGGACTTTATTACAAGCTTATCAAGAAGTTTTCCGATGTGGAGCAAATAGAACATTTTACGGGATTCGGATTGTATGACAAGGCATTTATAGAGGTTTTAAGAAATCTTGACGATCCGACTCCCTTTTTGCGTGGTATAGTGGCGGAACTGGGATTCAGACGTTGCGAGATAGAGTATGAACAGCCCAAAAGAAGGGCGGGCATTACAAGCAATAACTTTTACAGACTATATGATGCTGCCATGCTCTCTGTGACCTCCTACACCAAATTCGGACTTAGAATGGCTACTTTCATAGGAGGCTTCTGTTCTTTTGCAAGTATGCTCATAGCAATAGTTTACCTGATACTTAAACTGATATATTGGGACAGGTTTCCGGCAGGTACCGCTCCTATGCTTATAGGCATGCTTTTTTTGGGATCCATACAAATATTCTTTATAGGAATAATTGGGGAATATATACTCAGTATAAGTCAAAGGATCATGAAACGACCGCTGGTAGTCGAAGATGAAAGAATCAATTGGGAAATAGATAAAGAGGTGTAGCCTGATATGAAGATAAAAATTGACAGTATAAAATTAAGAGACGGCGTACTTAATGTACACGGTTGGGCTATAGGAAAGAGCAAAGACAGTTCCATAGATTACAAACTGCTCGGAGAAGATAAAAAAAGCCTTGATATAGAGCTTGTAAAAAGAAGAAGAGATGATGTAAGTCATATATATTTCGGGGAAATATCTGAAAAAGACTTTGGGTTTGATATCAATTTTGATTATGATGCAAATAAAAGATACCTGCTTATTATAAGTGCCGACAATAAAGAAAGAAAGATAGTCTTAGATGAAAAAAGCATAGAGAAGTATCAAAGCAGCAAATTCAGAAGACTTGAGAAAATAAAAGATCTGTGCAATCCGGAAACTGTAAAGGTGGCATTTTCATTTTTGAAAAAACACGGCTTAAAGGCTATGCTTCATAAGTCTGTAGCAAAGCTTAAAGGACTGGATGACGATTATATATATAACGAATGGTTTGAAAAGACAAAACCTTCAAAAGAAGATCTGGAAAAACAAAAGGAACACAAGTTCGAAACAAGTCCTAAGATATCAATAGTCGTACCTCTTTATAAGACAGATGATAATTTATTAAAAGAACTGATAGAAAGTGTATTGGCTCAGACCTATCAAAATTTTGAACTTTGCTTTGCGGACGGAAGTCCCGAGGGATCGGATAAGGAAGAGATACTTAAAGCCTATTCGCAAAAAGACAAGAGAATAGTATACAAGATCCTTGGAGAAAACCTCGGTATAGCGGATAATACCAATGAAGCTTTAAAACTTGCCACCGGAGATCATATAGCATTTTGCGATCATGATGATATAATTCCCGAATATGCACTTTATGAGGTGGTCAAGGCGATAAATGAATATCCGGATGCGGACTTTATATACTCTGATGAAGATAAGATAGATATAACCGGGAAGACAGTTTTTGAACCGCAATTTAAGCCGGATTTTAATAAGGATATGCTAAGGAGCGTCAATTACATCTGCCATCTTTTAGTAGTAAAAAAAGATCTGGCGGATAAACTCGGAGGCTTTGATAAGGCGTATGACGGAGCTCAGGACTATGATTTTATACTTAGGGCAAGTGAGCAGGCTAAAAGGATAGTTCATATACCCAAGGTACTTTATCACTGGCGCTGCCACATGAATTCAACGGCAAGCAACCCTGAGAGTAAACTCTACGCTTTCGAGGCGGGTGAGAGGGCGATAAAGGCACATTTTCAAAGAACCGAGCCCGGTCTTAGTATAGAAACAATAGAAAAGGGAATAGACTACGGAATATACCATACAAAATTCAATATAAAAGAAGAACTTATCTCCGTGATCATACCGAACAAAGACCATAGCGCAGACCTGGATAAGGCTTTAAGGTCGCTTTTAGCCGGAACATATAAGAATCTGGAAATAATAATAGTGGAAAATAACTCTACCGAGAAGGCAACATTTACCTATTATGAAAATATACAAAAAGAATTTGCCAATATCAGGGTGGTAACATGGGAGAGAGAATTTAATTATTCAGCCATCAATAACTTCGGTGTAAAGTATGCAAAGGGCGAATACCTTTTATTCTTAAATAATGACGTGGAACTTAAAAATCCGGACTCTATTAAAGAAATGGTATACTTTATGCAAAGAGAAGATGTGGGTATATGCGGCTGCAGGCTTCTTTATGATGACGATACCATACAGCATGCGGGAGTTGTGATAGGATTCGGAGGAATAGCCGGACATACTTTCATAGGACTTCATGAAACTCAAAACAGCTATTGTCACAGGGCTATGATAGCACAGGATTATTCTGCGGTAACGGCTGCCTGTATGATGAGTAAGAAAAGCATTTTTGAAAGCGTCGGAGGATTCAGTGAAGAACTGGCGGTAGCATTCAACGATATCGACTATTGTATGAAGGTAAGAGCATTAGGTAAACTTGTGGTATATACACCTTATGCGGTACTTTACCATTATGAATCAAAGTCCAGGGGGCTTGAGGATACTCCGGAAAAGGTGGAAAGATTTAACAAAGAGATAGCTACTTTTATGAAAAAATGGGGCGATATACTTGAAAAAGGAGATCCTTATTACAATCCTAACCTTACACTTAGGAAGTCTGACTTTGCACTCAAAGATCTTTTAAAAGAAAAGATAGGAGAACCATATCATATAGAGGGGATAGAAAAATACATGTAATATTTTTCAAGGTAGAATTATGGAAGTAACGGTTCTTATACCCAATTACAACGGACTTAAGTTTTTATATGACTGTATAGACTGCTTGAAAAAGCAGAGTACTAAAGATTTCAGGATACTGGTAGTGGATAATGCTTCTTCGGACAAAAGTGTTGAATGGCTCAAGGAAAACAATATAGACACATTGGTACTGGATAAAAACTATGGTTTTGCCGGCGGAGTCAATGCCGGTATAAAAGAAGTGGATACAGCCTACACCATACTGCTTAATAACGATACCAAGGCTGATATATACTACGTTGAAAACCTGCTTAAGTCGATCAAAGCGGGGAAAAAAACATTCTCCGTAAGTCCTTTGATGATACAGGCACAGGATAACAGTCTGGTAGATGATGCCGGTGACGGACTTTGTATCATAGGATTTGCATACCAGATAGGTGTGGGCGAGACGGTTAAAAGATACAATAAAAAGAAGAAGGTCTTTGCGGCTTGTGCCGGAGCCGCAATATATGACACAGCCTTACTTAAGGAATTCGGGGCATTTGATGAGGCGCATTTTGCTTATCTTGAAGATGTGGATCTTGGGTACAGGGCAAGACTCTACGGTTACGATAACCTGTATGAGCCGAGCGCCAGGGTCATACATATAGGAAGTGCCACATCGGGATCCAAATATAATGATTTCAAGGTGAAACTTGCGGCAAGGAATAACATTTATCTGCATTACAAAAACCAGCCCTTGCCTCAGCTTATCATCAATGCACTGCCAATCGCACTCGGAATGTTTATAAAACTTTTATTCTTTGCCAAAAAGGGTTTTGCAAAAGCCTATACCGAGGGAATAAAAGAAGGCTTTGCAAGCTACAAAAGATGTAAAAGAGTTGATTTTAAAAAAGTGAAATTAAGTACCTTGATTATTATTGAATTTGAGCTTATTATTAATATGTTTAAATTCGTGTTGCACTTTATAAAAAGAAGAATAGACAGACTGCGTTAGTCTTTTGATAAACTAAAAATAAGATATACATGAATCATATAGATGCTTGCAACGAGCTTTGCTCTGTATATGGGATCTATATCGGGACAGTTGTGTGAATAGTGTATGAATTTTTAATAAACTTGTACAGCATATACATTTTAACTTTAATTAAATCGTAAATATAAAAATAATAAAATCATGTATAATCTTCGTGGAGAGTTTTAGATGATAAAATCTAATCAAAGAAAATTTAACAGAATACAAATGTTGCTGGATGCCTTGGCTATAGTACTCAGTTACGTTATGGCATGGTATTTTATGTTCGGTTCCAAGAAAAGTGCCTCGTTACTTTCTCCGGGCGGATATATGTCGGCACTTATTGTAATAGTACCTCTTTATTTGTTGTTGTATGATATGTTCGGCTATTATATGCCAAAGCGTGTGTCGGGGATAATTACCGAGATCGGTAATATTTTCAAGGCAAATACCATAGGAGTGCTGCTTATTACCCTGGTTCTCTTTTTCGGTTCCAAAAACCAGTATTTATATCACTTTTCAAGAATGTTGGTATTTATATTTTATTGTCATACTATTATAATAGAGAGCCTGGAGCGAATTATTATAAGGTATGCCTTAAGAAATATGAGGGCTGTAGGTTATAACCAAAAGCATATGATTCTTTTAGGTTACAGCAGGGCAGCGGAAAGTTATATAGACAGAGTCCTTGCCAATCCGCAATTCGGTTATAACATAAGAGGCATATTGGACGACCGCAAAGAATGGGGTTTTTCTTATAAAGGGATCAAGGTCATAGGTAAGCTTGATAATCTTGAGGATATACTTGAGATGAATATACTTGATGAGATCGCCATAACTTTAAGCATCAACAACTACGATCGCCTTGAATCACTGGTGAAAAGCTGTGAAAAGTCGGGAGTTCATACCAAATTCATCCCCGATTATAATCATATCATACCTACCATTCCTCATATAGAGGATCTTGACGGATTGGCGGTCATCAATATAAGATATGTACCGCTTACAAGACTGTATAATGCCTTTATAAAAAGGATAGTAGATATAATAGGAGCATTGCTCGGTATAATAGTTTTTTCTCCTATTATGCTTGTGGTGGCGATAATAATAAAGCTTACAAGTAAGGGACCTATTATTTTCTCGCAGGAGAGGGTGGGGCTTCATAACCGGGCTTTTAAGATGTATAAATTCAGATCTATGAAGCAACAGGCTCCGCAGGCTGAAAAAACGGCGTGGACTACTCCGCACGATCCGAGAGTTACCGGCATAGGTAAGTTTATAAGAAAGACCAGCATAGACGAAACTCCTCAGTTCTTTAATATACTTAAAGGAGATATGAGCCTTATAGGTCCAAGGCCCGAAAGACCGTATTATGTGGAGAAATTCAAAGAAGAGATACCTCAATACATGATAAAGCATCAGGTAAGACCGGGGCTTACGGGCTGGGCTCAGGTAAACGGTTACAGAGGGGATACATCCATAGAAAAAAGGATAGAGTATGACCTGTATTACATAGAAAACTGGACTATAGGTCTTGATCTGAAAATACTGTTCCTCACGGTATTTAAAGGTTTTATCAACAAAAATGCATATTAGTTGCAAATGAAAGGTAAAAATATGGGTAGAGAAGATATAAACAGACAAAAAAGAAGTCGAATGAAAAACAGCTTAAGGGACAGGGGTGACTCAGGTGCCGCAAAAGGCAAGGGTATCTCCAATATTGCAAAGTGGATCATACTTGCGGTAGCTGAAATTCTTACTTTAGGAGTTATTTTCTCCTATGCTTATGTGTCAAAACAATATAATAAGATACAAAGAATAGATGTCAATAAAGAAGAAGTAAAGAATAATGACATAAGCGTTGAAACGATCAAGAAGATGGAAGGGTACAGGACTATAGCCGTATTCGGTGTTGACTCAAGAGATTCGGGAGTAGGTAAGGGTTATAACTCCGACGTTATAATGATAGCCAATATAGATCTTGCCACTTCCAAGGTAAAACTTGCAAGTATTTACAGAGACAGTTATCTGAATACCGGATATGATAAATTCAATAAGATCAACCAGGCTTATGCCATAGGAGGTCCGGAACAGGCACTTAAGGCTATCAATAAGAACCTTGATCTTAATATAACGGAATATGTGACTTTCAGCTGGAAGGCGGTTGCGACCGGAGTAAACATACTCGGTGGTGTGGATGTGGAGATCACCAAACCGGAGTTCAGATACATCAACAGCTATATTACCGAAACCGTAAAAACGACCAAGATAGGTTCGGTACATCTTGACGGACCGGGAATGCATCATTTGGACGGTATACAGGCGGTTGCCTATGCAAGACTTCGTTACATGGACTCAGACTATGAAAGAACCGCAAGACAGCGTAGGATCATACAACTGTGTCTTGATAAGGCGAAAAAGTCAGATCTTAAGACCCTTAATGATCTTTTGGGTAATATGATGTCTATGGTCGCTACGAACCTTACCTGGCAGGACGGACTTGATGTGATCGCAGATATAGGTTCATATCAGATAGAAGATACTATGGGATTCCCTACACACAGAAAAGAAATGAATTTCGGATCCAAGGGAGCGATAGTAGTACCCGATACCTTGGAGAAGAATGTATCCGAACTTCATACCTTCCTCTTCGGAGACGAAGTATATACGGTTTCAAAGACTGTAAAGGAACTCAGCAATGAAATTGCTTATCAAACAAGCAATTATTCCGGAGGAAAGTCAAGCGGTAAGAGCGAAAGTCCAATAAGACTGTAGAAGAGACACAAAGCAGTAAAGAGATAGAAGACGCTTCCAATTCAAGCAAGTCTTCAAGCAAGGCAAGCAGAGAATACGAAACCAACAGTAACGGTGAGACTATATGGCTTGATGATGAGTCGGATACAGAGGTAGGTTCAAAACACTCAACGGATACAAGCTCCAAGTCAAGTACATCGGAGTCAAGTTCAAAGCACGGAAGTTCTTCATCCTCAGGTGAAGAAAGCAGCAGCTCAAAGCAAAGTTCAAGCAGTACGGCAGCATCAAGTACAGCGGCGTCAAGTACGGCAGCGTCAAGTACGGCGGCGTCAAGTACACAAAGTACCGTACCGGCAACTACAGCTGAAGGGGGACCGGGAGCTAACTTACCTACAGTAGAGAATAAACCTCAATAGTCACAAATACTACTTTAATAGTACACATTTTATACACAAAGCATTGGTAGAATTAGCAGCATGAAAGCTGGTGAAGCCAATGCTTTTAATTTGTAAAAAAATCACGGTTTTTGATAGATATTTGAAAGTATAAAAAGATAAAGATTATAAATATTTGATAAGAGGAGGGCAGTTATATGTCAGAAACAATTTATATGGATTTGATAATGAGAATACTAATGAGAATATGAATGATATGAATGAAGAGATGAGCAAAAAGGACGGCTATTTAAGCATCAACAACTATGACAGTGCGGGTTATGCGGATTTCAGACAGAGTTCAAACAGTATAAATGAGATCTCAAATGAAGATAACACAGTACATAATACATACGACAGATATGAAAATAACAATACATACGATATGGCATCACATATAGGAGATCCTGCAAGCGATCAACAAATCAAGACTTTTGAAAACAGTTACGAAACACATGAAGAGACTGTATCAACAGACGACTATGCACATAATACATGGGAAAGTGATGGTTCCGGCGATAAAAGAGCAGCTTATGACGATGCCTATTCACAGCAAAACTCATACGGATATGTAAATAATGAGGACAATAATAACGAGGGACGTAATGAGGAGACCGGAAGAAAGAACTCAAGAGCTCGCAGAAAAGGATCGGCATTCAAGAGAGTGGTAGGAATAAGTGCGGCAGCTTTATTGTTCGGTACTGTAGCCGGAGGTACAATGTTCGGTGTCAATAATCTGGCGACTAATCTGATTCAAACCGAGGAAGAAACTGTTGCACACAGCAAAAAGGCTTCAGAGGTAAGCACGGTAGAACTTAAGGAAGCAAGTACTGCGGTGACTACAGCTAACAGTTCATCGCCTACGGTTGCCGATGTATCTCCGATAGTTGAGTCGGCTATGCCTTCGGTAGTTGCGATCAAAGGGTACGACCTCGGTGGAGGCATATTCATGGTTCGGAGAAGACCAAAGCTATGATGCGGCATCCAGCGGTTCGGGAATAATAATAGGAAAGAACGATACCGAACTTCTTATCGTGACCAACAACCACGTGGTAGAGGATACTAAGGATCTGAGTGTGGTATTTATAGACAATGAAGAAGTTAAAGCAGCAATAAAGGGAAGAGACTCAGATAATGATATAGCTATAATCGCAGTCAAGCTTGCGGATATCAAGCCTGAGACCATAGAAAAAATAGCTGTGGCACAGATGGGAGACTCAGACGAGCTTAAGGTAGGTCAGGGAGTGGTAGCTATAGGTAACGCTCTCGGTTACGGACAATCTGTAACTGTCGGTTATGTCAGTGCGTTAGACAGAGAAGTTACTACCAAGGATTCTTCTATCAAAAACTTATTACAGACCGATGCTGCTATAAATCCCGGTAATTCGGGCGGTGCTTTACTTAATATGTCCGGAGAAGTAATAGGCATCAATACCGCAAAATACGCATCTACCGAAGTAGAGGGAATGGGTTATGCCATACCTATATCAAAAGTTAAGGATATAATTGCAGACCTTTCAAGTAAAGAAACAAGAAGCGATAAGGTAGACGAGGCTAAGCAGGGATATCTCGGTATACAGGGTAAAAATATAGGTGAAGAAGTAGCCGAAGCCTATGATATGCCAAGGGGTGTATATGTATATAAGATAGTTGAAAACAGTTCCGCAGCCAACTCGGATCTTAGAGAAAAGGACATCATTACCAAGATAGATGCACAGTCTGTAAAGAGTATGGAAGATCTCAAAGATATACTTTCTTATTATCAAAGCGGAGAAAAGATAAAACTAACAGTACAAAGGCTTAATGACAGTACCTATGAGGAAAAAGAAATAGAGATAACATTAAGTGACAGAAGTGCTTTGCAATAATATATTATAAAGATAATAAAAGGGCTGTATCAAATTGGTTCAGTCCTTTTATTTTGCGTATAAGTCTGTTTAAGTGATAAGAGTTTAATATTTATCGTACTTGAGCTATCATTTTTATTTCATTGTATTGTATTCGGCTTCCTTATGATCTGATAAATACCGATAAACAATTGCTTTTGATAAAAAATGTCGTATAAACTTCTTTCTGTCAGCCATTTATAAAGTGTAGATCCCTAAAAATATACTCTTGACATTAGCTGTATTAATGAGGACTTTAATACTATGTTTACAAAGCATAAATATTTTTATATAATCAAAGAAAGAGAGTTTAGGAGGTTGGGATATTGGAAAAATACAGTATTGCTTTTGCCCATGAAAAAGATCTGGAAAGTATTGAGAATATCTATGAGATCGCCAGAGATTTTATGAAGGCGAGCGGTAACGAGACCCAGTGGAATAATAATTATCCCGACATAAATATTATAAAAGAAGATATAGAAAACAACAGTTTATTTATCATAACGGATGAAGAAGAGGTCATACATGCCGTATTCTTCTTTATGATAGGAGATGAGCCCTGCTATGAAGAAATAAAAGGGGAATGGCTTTCGGGTAGTGAATACGGAGTTATACACCGTGTGGCTTCTGACGGGAAGATTCCCGGGATAATCGATAAAGTAGTGGCTTTTTGTGAGAAGCAAATATCTCATCTTAGAATAGATACACATGAGAATAATAAAGTAATGCAGCACCTCTTAGAGCGAAACGGTTTCAAGAAATGCGGGATAGTTTATGTGGAAGACGGCAGTGAAAGATTAGCTTATGAAAAAATATAAATTTTTTCTTGACACCCAAAGAACTATAGGTTATAATACTGCATGTGTCAAAGACGACATGATGCTAAATACGGGGTGTGGCTCAGTTTGGCTAGAGTACCTGGTTTGGGACCAGGGGGTCGCAGGTTCGAATCCTGTCACCCCGATTTTTACCGGTGAGTATCACTGGTAATTTTTTTTGAGTCTGTAGCTCAGCAGGATAGAGCATCGGCCTTCTAAGCCGAGGGTCAGGGGTTCGAATCCCTTCAGGCTCGTTTTGCAGGTGTAGTTCAATGGTAGAACATCAGCCTTCCAAGCTGAATACGTGGGTTCGATTCCCATCACCTGCTTTTTGCATAAGTTTAATAAAGGCAGTGCCTGATAAGCTATTAGCAAACATTACGGTGGGTGTGGCGAAGTTGGTTATCGCGCCAGATTGTGGCTCTGGAGGCCGTGGGTTCGAATCCCATCATCCACCTTCGGTATTAGAATATAATGGGCTATAGCCAAGCGGTAAGGCACGGGACTTTGACTCCCGCATTCGTTGGTTCAAATCCAACTAGCCCAGTATAAGACATCGCCAGGCGATGTTTTTTTTGCTTTTAGTGATAAAAACCTAAGTTTAAGTATTAAAAAACTTTGGGATCTATGATGTCGCATAAATAGAGAATATTCGGTATATATATTCTTATTGTGGAAAATCATCTATCACGAAGTGATTTACATTTTAGTGTAAAGGAGATCTATATGAGTATAAGAATAGGTATAGCAGGTTACGGAAACCTTGCAAGGGGAGTGGAGTGTGCCGTAAAGCAGAGTAAGGATATGGAATTAAAGGCGGTATTTACAAGAAGGGATCCGGAAAATATAAAATTATTTACAGAAACTGCGAAAGTTTATTCCATAGATAAAGTTCAGGAACATAAAGACGAGATCGATGTAATGATTCTTTGCGGAGGAAGTGCTACAGACCTGCCGAATCAGACCCCGGAACTTGCAAAATATTTTAATGTGATAGACAGTTTCGACAATCATGCGAACATACCTTTGCACTTTGCAAATGTGGATAAAGCTGCAAATGAGAGCTCTCATGTAGCAATAATATCCGTAGGCTGGGATCCGGGCATGTTCTCCCTCAACAGACTTTACGCACAGTCCGTACTTGCTGAAAGCGAGACCTATACTTTCTGGGGAAGAGGTGTAAGCCAGGGACATTCCGATGCGATAAGAAGAATAGAGGGAGTGGAAGATGCCAGGCAATATACGGTGCCGGTGGAAGCTGCTTTAGAAGAGGTGCGTTCCGGAAGCAATCCTAAACTTACAACAAGGCAAAAGCATACAAGAGAATGTTATGTGGTAGCAAAAGAGGGAGCGGATAAGTCAAGGATAGAATCGGAAATAAAAAATATGCCTAACTATTTTGCCGATTATGATACAAGCGTATATTTTATTTCAAAAGAAGAACTTGAGAAAGATCATAGTGGAATACCTCACGGAGGTTTCGTGATCACAAGCGGTAAGACAGGTTGGAACAGTCAGGATAACAATGTGATAGAATACAAATTAAAACTTGACTCCAATCCGGAATTTACTTCTTCGGTGCTTGTTGCATACGCAAGGGCTGCATATAGGTTAAGTAAAGAGGGTGTAAGAGGATGCAAGACGGTATTCGATATAGCACCTGTATATTTGAGTGCTAAGAGTAGAGAAGAATTGCTGGGATCGATATTATAGATCCATAGGGATAAGTATTAACGGATAATTATAATAAAAGAGCTGTTGTATTAATATAAACAGATAAAGATATACTTGGTGTATTTTTATAGATTTATTTAATATAACAGCTCTTTTTATTATATTATTAATAATAATTCTTATTTTTATTAGAGATATGTTGAAAAAATAACAAAAATACGATACAATACAAATCCTGATGTAAATCAGAGTAATTTTTTGTAAGAAGAGGGAGAAAAATATGTTAGCAAGAATGAATTTAAAGCAAGAGGTAAGTGTAAGACAGGTTCAAAAAGATGCTGAAGAATTTTACAGAGGCGGATATTTTTGTTGCGAGGCTATAATGGCTGCAATTAAGAAGAATTTTGAACTTGATGTTGCAGATGAAGTTATTGCTATGGCTTCAGGTATGTCCGTAGGTGCAGGTCGCTCAGGCTGTATGTGCGGAGCTGTAAACGGAGGTATATTGGCACTCGGAATGCTCTTTGGTCGTACAGAACAAAAAGGACCTAAGGATCCGGATGTTGTAAAGTGTATGGAACTTACACATGAGCTTCATGATTGGTTTAAGAACAATAACGGTAAGAAGTCTGTGTGTTGCAGAGTTCTCACAAGAGAATTCGACATGGGCAGGGGTGAGCATAAGGAACAATGTATAAGATATACCGGACTTTGTGCCGGAAAGGTAGCCGATATAGTAGTAAGAGAATGTGGTCTTACCAACACAGATCCGGAACCTTTTGCGGCATAGAGAGGTAGATGAGAGATGAAAGAGCTTATAAAAAAAATACCGGTTCCGCTATGCGGTCTTATGTTGGGTACAGCGGCATTGGGTAATCTTTTACAAAGTTATTCCGAGATCGCAAAAAATGTATGCGGGCTCGTAGCTGCATTTTTACTTATTTTAATGTTACTTAAAATCATCTGTTTCCCGTCAATGATAGGGGAGGAGATGAAGAATACCGTATCAGCAAGTGTTATGGGTACCTGTTCGATGGGGATCATGATACTTTCAACCTATCTTAAGCCTTATATAGGACAGGCGGCATTCGTTGTATGGGCGATCGCCGTATTTTTACATATTTTACTTATAATATACTTCAGCTTTAAGTTCATTATGAAACTTGATATGACTAAGGTATTTGCAAGTTATTATATAGTGTATGTCGGAATAGTTACCGCATCGGTGACCGCACCGGCTTTTGAAATGACAACTTTCGGAAACTTTGCATTCTGGTTCGGTTTTATCACCTTTGTTTTACTTTTTATACTTGTAAGTATAAGACATGTAAAATTCACTCAGATACCGGACCAGGCTAAGCCGCTCATCTGTATATATACCGCACCTTTAAGCCTTTGTATAGCGGGTTATATCCAATCGGTAACTCCAAAGTCTCTTAATTTTGTTATAGCTATGCTTATAGTGGCAACTGCGATATATGCGTTTGCTTTGATACAGGCGATAAAGTGTCTTGGGTTTGCGTTTTATCCGAGCTTTGCATCATTTACATTCCCCTTTGTAATAAGTGCTATAGCTACCAAGCAAACCATGGCATTTGCCGCAAAACAGGAAGTGGTACTGCCGCTTATAAAATATCTTGTGATATTTGAGACAGTAGTGGCTGTGGCATTCGTAGTATATACATTCATAGGGTTTATGAAATTTATTTTCGTAAAGAAATAGATCAAGGCTGCTCAATATAAATAATTGGGATGATGTATAAAACTTTTTATGATTTGATAATACTCGCAGCCTTTTTAAAAGCAGGGACAGATTCACACAGACGTACAAGTCGTGTGTGGAGCATGTATTTTGCATATCAATATTTATATGATAAAACCTATTATACAGGTATTGTTGTCCCGGTAGGTAGCGACTAAATAAACACTCCTTATTTCGATCTTTGAAGTTTAAGGTATTGTTGATAAAGTGAGTCACAGATTTTCAAAAAAGTACTGTACGAGTGATTTCTCGGCAAGAAGTAGGCGGGAAAGCTGTTCGTGCAGTCTGTAACGAATTTGTCGAAACTTTACCTGCGGTACTGCGGGTATGATTGAATTAAGGAGTGTTTAGTATATATTAAAAAGTTAAAATCCCCCCTGTCAAGCATAAATGATTATGTCTCGAAATAATTAATTTATAAGCCCCAAAACAAGGGGCTTTTTTTATGCACTTTCTAAATCTTCTTCAATTCTGTGTGGCTGTGAGTGTGCAAATTTATTGAATGCACTTCTCCTCCAAGGGTGATTCATAGCTGGAATGTAAGTCTTTTTGGGTTTTGGTGGTTTATAATCAGCATCCAAGTCCTTAGATTTATGCTCATGAGTCGGTATCTCCTCCAGTGCATAAATATCTTTGTCATTAACACACGCAAACATAGACCTATCTAATGCCTTGATAAGCATAACTTTGGTACCCTTTCGATAATGGATCTGCACTCCTTTATAATCTATCATCTTATAAAACTTTTTCTCGAATTGAATTGCATGTCCGCAGTCAACAGTTCTCTCAGTCAAAACTGCCAGAGTAAGGTTTATTTTTTCTTTAGACGGTTGCATTTCAAAGACAGATTTGATACCATAAAGTGGAAGTGCGAACTTCTCATTGAATTCTTTTATGTAGGAGTGAAGGAATTCATTGGCTTTATTGATATCGGTTACGCCTGCGAGCCTCAGCTCAATAGGCAGGCGTGACTGTAAAGTCTGATTTAATCGTTCTATGCGTCCTTTGGCTTGCGGTATACTGCTTGATTCAAGCTCTATTCCAAGCTGTTTGCAGGCATAAGCGAACTGTGTATAGGTGTCTTTGTCATCAGACAAGACATCTTTTTTCTTGTAAGTAAATACAGATCGTTTATCAGTAAGAAACTTATAAGGTATACCATAATCAGTAAGGATCTGCTCAAGTACATGGTAGTAACCGTTGAGCGTCTCTTGAGTATCGAACCAAGCACCTGTGACAATACCGGAGGCATCATCAATAGCCAAATGCAGATGCCATACCCTGCCCATGTACCCACTCATAAGGTGTCGCATCCATTTGCTGTAATTCGCCAAAATAAGCACACCTGGGACGACGGCTGTGAGCATTATCAACTGACACCAGGTTGACCTGTATAGATGATAGTTCTTTTTTTGTCTTTGCCGCTTTCTTTTGTTCTTTGAGCTTTTGCTTAATTCGTCTACGCTTTGCTTTGGTAGCTTTGGGAGAGGATGTATTCAGACTCCAAAAATACTCATGACAGAAGAAGCAGAAATGCTTATATCTTCATTCTTTTTGAGAAGCTCTGTATAGTGTTCAAAGTTTGCCTCAAAGTATTTATTTCTGTATAGGTCTATGACTTTTTGGCGAATCTCTATAGAGATTGTGGTAGCCGGTTTTTTACCTCTATTGCCATGAATAAAAAAATCCTTGCCACTTCTGCTATATCCCTGTAGCATACGATTTATATGTCTCTTGGTACAACCCAGAATAAGAGCTGCTCTGTCCTTGTTAGCAGTTTCCGGGTGGTCTGCTAGGCTTTTGATGACCTCATACTTCTTTTGTTCATTCATTGATAAAACTACCTTTCTGATAAGTCAACTCCTCCTGTCTGATAGAATCTGTAAAACATTATTCTACCATAAACAGGACATTTTTATTTGGGGTATAATAGGACTTTATCATATATGGCTTATATATAGTATATATTAAAAAGTTAAAATCCCCCTTGAAAAAGTCGCAGTTGTGTGCTAGAATTAAATCAAGATTTTTGCCGGGTTCCTTGGTCAAGGCTAAGGATTAAAAGGGAAGCGAGTGTAATTCTCGCACGGTAACGCCACTGTGAAGTATATTTATATACAAGTCAGGTCTATTGCCGGGCAAATAATTCATATTCTACGAGCTATGGAAGATGAATAAATATTGTCAGCCTGTAAAGGGTCTCCTCTTGACGATAAAATATTTAAGAATGTGATCTCACTAGAGTATGGGTTTAAATCTTCCCTATAAGACAGTTCTTGTTTTGTATGGGTGTGATAAGGGGTTTCAACTCCCGCTGCCGGTGAGAGGACAAGCGCTTTTACCGGCAGTGATCTCCTAAGGGAGCTTTTTTTATTTCCGGGAAAAATAATACCGATCTGTAAAACTGTCAGTATGCTATAGTAAGAATTGACAATATATAATAGGCAATAATACCGATCCGTAATAATTCATAAAACCGACATTATGATCTAACAGGCTGTGTCGGAGTGACTGATGATACTTATCCGGTCTGAAAATTTTTTAGACAACTCAAACTTCTTACACTATTCCGATTTATCGGGGAGTTAGCAACATAAACAATTGTAAGTAAGGAATTAAACAGAAACACTCCCTATTTCAATCATACCCGCAGTACTGTTAATAAAGTTTCGACAAATTTAGTACAGACTGCGGAACTCGCTTGTCCGCCTAAAAGCATGGCGGACTGACGCTCAAACAGTCCTCGTCTGTACAATTTGTAGCTCACTTTATTAACAGTACTAAACGCTACAAAGATTGAAATAGGGAGTGTTTTTGTAATTCCACCCCGCAAGGGATAGCTGCATAAGGGGTTCTGAGAGATAAGTAGCTGTTGTTTATGTTGCTAAGGGGAAAGGAGGGGAGGCGTAGTAGCGACTTTTATTCAAATTAGAAAAACGGTTGTTCGTATAGGGAATGTAGTGTTAGATACAAGTGTGCCTACACCTCTCCCTCTCCGGTACCTTAGGCACATAAACCGTTAAACTATCTTGCCGAGGACACTCTGATTCAAGACTCCGGTAATTGATTTATCAAACCGTCAGGCGAAGATAAAGATCATTACCTTTGCGAGGCTTTAGTTAGCGAGAGCATGCCCAAGGCAAGATATGTTTGTAACGGTTTATGTGATAGACAAATTACTATAAAGCAAGGATTAATTTTAAGTCTGTAATTTTGCCTCATTATTCGGGAAAATATGCTGTAAGGGAAGGACTACTTTTTAAGTCCGGAATAAAAGTCGCTCCCGCATCCCCCTCCTCTCCCCCTTAGCAACGTAAACAATTCTAAATAATCCATCACTAACAGCTTGCATTATTTATACCCGTTGTAGCGGTAAGGTAGCGGAAGATAAAAACACCTTATAATTCAATCTTTGTAGCGGTTAACTCTTTTGATAAAGCAAGATACAAATTCCACAGACGAGGACTGTTCGAGTGTAGCTCGCCACGGAGTAGGCGAGAACACGAGTTCCGCAGTCTGTGTGAATTTGTCGCAGCTTTGAAAAAGAGTTGCGTGTATGATTGAATTATAAGGTGTTTTTTATCAGCTGATTCCCCACAAATGATTACTATTGTTTACGTTGCTAACTCCACAGCAATTTAAACAAAAAATCAATAACAATTTTAATAATAATTACTATAATAATTATCTTGCAAAAAGTACTATTTTAAGCTATTATGCTAATATAATAACAAAGTTTCAAAAAATATAAACCAACAAAGGAGACCATATGAGCAAGATAATAGTAGTAGGTGCCAACCATGCGGGAACAGCTTGTATCAATACCATTTTGGATAACTATCCTAACAGTAACGAAGTAGTAGTTTATGACAAGAACAGCAACATATCCTTCCTCGGTTGCGGTATGGCTTTATGGATAGGAAAGCAAATAAGCGGCGGAGACGGACTTTTTTACTCAAATGCAGAGACTCTCAGCAAAAAGGGTGCCAAGATACACATGGAGCATGAGGTGCTGAATATAGACCATGCAAACAAGAAGGTAAGAGTAAAGAATTTAAAGACCGGTGAGGAGTTTGAAGACAGATTCGACAAGTTGGTGCTTGCTACAGGTTCAAGACCTATTATACCTCAGGTTCCTGGAGTGGATCTTGAAAATGTTCAATTAGTGAAACTTTATCAAAATGCGAAAGAAGTAATAGAAAAACTTGAGAATCCACAGATCAAAAAGGTGGCTGTAATAGGTGCGGGATATATAGGTGTGGAGCTGGCGGAAGCATTTGAAAGATGCAAAAAAAGAAGTTACTATAATCGATGTTGCACCGGTTTGTCTTGGAAGCTACTACGATCTTGAATTTGCCAACATGATGAAAGATAACCTTGCTAAGCACGGTATCAAGCAGTGCTACGGTGAGATGGTAAAAGAAATAGAAGGTGAGGGCGGCAAGGTCAAGGCTATAATCACCGATAAGAACAGATACGATGCCGATATGGTGATACTTTGTATAGGTTTCAGACCTAATACATCTATGATAAACGGTGTTGAGACATTCAAAAACGGAGCTATATTGGTAGACAGACATCAAGAGACCAGTGTTAAAGATGTATATGCGATCGGAGATTGTGCAACGGTTTATGACAATGCAACCTGCGAAAGACAGTACATAGCACTTGCGACCAATGCCGTAAGAAGCGGTATTGTAGCAGCTCACAATGTGTGCGGGACCTCACTTCAAACTATCGGTGTTCAAGGTTCTAACGGTATAAGTATATATGATCTTAAGATGGTATCTACCGGACTTAGCGAAGCAAGAGCCAAGGCTATGGGTATGGATGTAAAGGCTACTGTTTTTGAGGATCTTCAAAAGCCTGAATTCATGGAACATGACAATAAAAAGGTAACTATCAAGATAATTTACGATGCAAAGACACGTGTGATCGTGGGAGCACAGATAGCAAGTGAGCATGATATATCAATGGCTATACATCTTTTCTCATTGGCTATTCAGGAGAAGGTAACTATAGACAGACTTGCACTTACGGATATCTTCTTCCTTCCACATTTCAATAAACCGTATAACTATATAACAATGGCTGCATTAACAGCTAAATAAATAAAAAATTAATAAATAGAGATAAAGTTTAAAATAAAACTTTATCTCTATTATTTTTTTATGTTTTAAAATTAATAAAAACAGTAATATTGATTTAATTGTAGTTCAATAAATCAATTAATTGTGATAAAATAGAAGAAAAAAATTTGTATAGGCTTAAGAGAGGGAAAGGTCATGGGAAAAAACAGAAGAGTTTTACGAACGCTGTGTCTTGCTTTATCTATCGTTCTGAGTATATTACAAGCAGGGCTTTTTTTTTGATACTGCAAGAGCTGCACAAAATGCTGCAAATAACAGGTTTAATGTGGTCATAGTATCCGACGCCAGCGGTTCTATGCTCAGTACGGATCCTGAAGGCTTGAGATTCGAAGCTATCAATCAATTTATTAACCTGCTTGCCGAACAGGGTAATCTACTTGGAGCAGTATCATTTGCGGATAATATCAATGCAACTGAAGAATTGACCAAGGTTGACAGTGCCGAGTCCAAGCAAAAAATTGCGGACACATTAAAAAACACTCCGGCTAAAGGGGATACCAATATAGGAGAAGCACTGCAAAAGGCTGTAACTATGCTGGATGAAGCGGGGGATAAAGATCTTCCTTCTATAATACTTTTTTTAAGTGACGGTAATACCGATCTGAAAGATAAAAAAGATATGGAAAACTCACTTAATATGAAAGCGGATGCAATACAGGCAGCAAGAGAGAAGGACATAGCTATATACAGTGTGTGTCTCAATGCCAACAAAAAGGCGGATGTGAGTGAGATGGAGCAGATCTCACAGGCTACCGGAGGAGAGTTCAGAGAGGTAGGCTCTGCAAGCGATCTTCAAGAAGTTTTTAATTCTTTCTATAATCTTATATACGGTACCTCAACCACTCAACTTTTAGATGAAGCTTTTGATGAAAGCGGAGTGCTTGAAACTAATTTTAATGTTCCGGGACTCGGAGTTGAAGAAATCAATATAATTATTTACGGTAAGGTTTCAGAGGTGGAACTTTTTGATGCCCAAGGGCAGAAAAAAGATGTATCACCTATGGAATATAATACATTTACCATGATAAAGAGTACGGATGTTTCTGCCGGTGAGTGGAAGCTCATAACCAAAGGAACAGCCGGTAATCATATAAAGATAAATATGGTATATAATACCAATCTTGAGGTCGAGCTTAAAACACAAGCCCTCGGGAAGGTGACCAATCCTAAGGACGGAGTAAAGTTTGAAGCTTATCTTTCATCAGGAGAGATCAAGGCAGACAGCTCCAATATAGGAGGATATGAGGCGGAACTTATAGTATCGGATGCCTACGGAAAAGAGCTTGATAAATTCCCTATGACAGTGGTAGACGATCATTTTGAATTAAGTCAAAATTTATCTAACGGAGTGTATTTTGTAAAAGCACATGTATCCGGCAACAGTCTGGATAAAACTTCCGAAAGCCTGGGACCTATAGAGGTTTCCGATAAGGCTCTTACTGAAGAAGAAAAGAATAATACCGCACCTGTGCCGGTAACCGATAAAATCAAGAAACCGTATACATTATACCGTTTAAAGACAATACAGTTAGCTTTGACCTTAAAGGGCTGGCTAAGGATAAGGAAGATAAAAAGCTACACTATATGGTGGCTTCAAGCTCCTTTATAGAAGGTAAGGATTACAGTTTGGGTGATGATATGGTATTAAAACTTTATCATTACAGTTTAAGCCGTGGAGACTTTGACATAAAGGCTACAGACAGCAAGGGTCTTTCCTGCAATATAAGTATAGTGGTCAAAAGTATCAATGTAGGAGTTGTTACAGCAATAGTCGTACTTATAATAGGTCTGATCGTTCTTGCGGTTATGGGATATTTTGCCTACAGACTCTGGGGCACACCTTTTGGAGGTCCGATCACGGTCACATCAGATAAGGGTGGAGAAAGAAGAGAGCAGACTGTGACCAAAAAAACGGGAAGACTTCCTCTAAGCAGATTCCGTGTGAGCAATATAGGTTTTGATATTAAGAAGACATATTTTGAAGCGAGCGGAAAGCCTTATATATATATGTGTTCATCCAAAGAGTTTTATTGTAACGGAAAGCTTACAAAGAGGGCTAGAATTTCAAATAATATAGCAGTCATTGTTAAGCCCAACAAGGATAGTTCGGATTCTATAACTGTGCTGTATCAATCAAGACTTAAGGAGAGAAGAAATTCAAGAAGGGCGAGAAAATAATTCAGAAACCATTGATATTTTAGTTTGGGAATTCATGATCTTTAAGGTGTCATATTTATCATAAAGTATCTTAACAGATCGTGGATCTTAGTTTTTATTATATAAAAAAGATCAGCAATAATATTGACGGTTTTCTCTTAAAAAGAAAATTTTGCAAGTAAAATTAAAAGGAGAGTTGCATATGGAATACAATAGATTATTACTTAGTGCCGGAGGGGGGATTTTTTCCGTAGCACAGCAGGCAAATCAGGCTAAAAACGTAGCTACGGTATTTATAGGACTTGGCGGTACCGGAGTGGATTGCCTTGCTACATTAAAAACGGAGATCAACAAAAGATTAAAACCGGACGATCCTACAGCACCCATACCAAGTTACGATCACATTCAGTTTCTGGGGGTGGATACCGATATAAGATCTAAGGATATAATAGGGGTTACGAATTTCTTCAGTATATCAATGAATGATATCAGAGGCACTTTGTCAAATAAAATGGCTATAGATGCCAGATACGATCTTAACTGGCTCAGAAGTTCCGACATACCGGTAGCTGATCTTGGACTTAACGGCGCAGGTGCCATAAGACAGGTCGGAAGAATGATGCTTATGGATAAGAGTGCATTATTCCTTGAAAAGCTTAAGAGTAAGATAAAGGCTGCTAAGGAGGGACTCGGATCACTCAACTTAATATACATATTATTTCGGGAATAGGAGGCGGTACCGGTTCAGGTTCTTTCCTGGATGTGTGCTACCTTGTAAGAAGTCTTGCAAGCGATCCTGCTATAGGTAAGTTTACTTCTTTCGGATATGTATTTCTTCCTGATGTTAATTTAACAAAGCAGATAGATTCGCTTACCGCAGCTTTGATCAAAAGAAACGGTTACGCAGCCCTGCAGGAGATTGATTATTGTATGAATTTCGATCATAACGGAGGAAAATTCTATCAGGAATATGCCGGCGGCAAGAATGTGGCTTGGGATCAAGACCCGGTAGATATGTGCCATCTTATAAGTGCGACCAACACTTCCAGCGATACGATCAAAAATCCTTATAAATATGCTCAAAGTGTTGTGACCGAATATATTATGGACTTTTTGATCCAACCTGCCGATCAGGATAAGTTCGGTATCATGTCGCAGCTTTCCAACTTCACCGCCAAGGTAGGAGTGGCATCAAGCTCTGTGCTCAGAGGTACTAATTTAAGATATTGTACTCTCGGAGCATCCTGTGCGACACTGCCGCTTACGGAGATCAATACCTATCTTGCTTCACATTTATTTAAAGAATTCGTAGAGAATACTAAGAATGTAAAGCCGAATGAAAACGATGTAAAGCAACTTGCCATAGATACGATAGCACCAACTGCAGATTCTGTAGCCGATATTTATACAAAACTTTTTGATGATATCACCTCAGAGGCTGCCAACACAAGCTTTGAAGCCTATGACGGGGCTTATCAGGATCTCCTTCCGGATAATAACGGACCTTTCATAAACTGGTATGCGGCTCAGGAAGATACCAAGGTGGCTGCACTCACACTTAAGGTAGAGAGCCTGATCAAGGGAAATGATGCTTCATTGATAGAAAAGATAAAGAAGGCTCTAAAGAGATTTATATGCGGAGACGGAGACAGGATAGCGCCTAAGGGACCTAAATTCGCATACCAGATGCTTTTTGAAGGCTCCGAATTTAACCTTAATAATATAATATCAAGCTTGATAGTTGAGAATGAGCAAAAACTTACAAGAGAGCAAAAACAATTAGAAGAGCTGAGGGCTTATTATAAAGAGTCTGAAGACATATTCCTTGACAGAAGCAAGAGGAAGATGTTTGACAATGATAAGAAAAGATTCGATGATTATGAGACCGATATGATGAATTATGCAAGTGCAAAATACAGCATAGAGGTGTACAAGAGAATAGCCAATCTTTTGGATACATTGCAAAGACAGATCAGGGAAGAGAACGATAAATTCTTTGCAATATTTAAAAGAGTTATGGAGAATCTCAGCTCAACCTTCGAGCTTAATTCAAACTACCTTGAGAGTATGGATCATCTTGATAACAGCGACAGCTTCTATGTACCTATGATGACTATCAATGAGCTTAAGCCTGCCATGAACAGTGCTATCAAGGCACTTAATTTTGATAAGATGTTCGGAAGTTTCTTAAATATGTTCTTTGATCATCCCGATAAATGGATAGATGAGAATGAGAACAAAATATCAAAACTTGTTACGGACTTTTTTTATAGGTACTGCTTTCGAAGGATTTGCCAATAAGAATATAACGGACTTCCTTGCCGATAAATACGGAACCACCAATACGACAGTACTTTCAAACAATATATATAATGATTATATTACAGAGCTTGCCAGCAAATCTCAGGTGCTTTTCCCATTCGATACAGGACTTACACAAGTATCAAGCCTTGGATATATCAAGCATATTTCAGCACCTACAGTATCTGCGGAAATACAAAATGCGGCTAACAGTTATACACAAATAGATGCAAATTGTGAGGTCAATTCAAGTGATCTGACAGACAGGATATATATGCTCAACACAGCCTGTGCCTTCCCGCTCGGAAGTTACTCACCGGGAACCGACTATGAGCAGGTTTATTTTAACAGTACGGACGGTTTCGGAAACCATTATTATGAGGGTGAAAGAAAGGGCGGAGAAGGAAAGCTTTTAAAAGATATGATATTTAAGGATTGGAGGAAACTGCCCCCGCTCAGACCGCAAAGTATCATAGATATTAATGTTCCGGGACCGGAGCGTATGAAGGAAATAGTTGTAAATGCAAGGAATTTATATGCCAAGGGTAGAGAAGAGGGCTTTATAGATGAGGAAAGAAAAGTTTATTCGCTTGAAGATAACTTAATAGCGGCTCTTGAAGAAAAGGTGGCTAAAGCGGCTAAGATTTTGGAATCACTTGACAGTGCCGCTGCGATCGAACTTGATAGGCTTCTTTCAGAGATAGAAAAAGAAAAGAATATCAAACCGGAATATTCAGGACTGAGCATTTATAACCTCGGAGCACTTGATGAAGACAGCCAAAAGAGAATAGTGCTGGATTATTTTACTTACTCACCTGTGTATAATGTGATAGTACAAAGATCCTTAGATAATAAATCAAGGCTTAACAAGATAATAGATCAGTATGAAAGCATCAGAAAAGAAGCTGCTGAAAAAAGTGCCGGACTTATGGATAAGTTTATGCCTGCATTCTTTGAACCGCTTTTTGCCGGAGTATTCAATTTCGAGGGTATAAATATATATTATAAAAAGGTTCTTACGGGAAGAGAAGAGATCACAAAGCTTACAGAGATGGATGATGAAAATAAATTCTGGAAAATACCTGTATACCAGGCATTTATAAATTATCAACGCTTATCACCGGAATTAAAAGAGGATATCAAGCAAGATTATACAGCTGTACTTAAGAATATGAATTCCGAGAAAAAAACTTATGCGGATGAGTTGGCAAAAAGACTCAGCGAGCAGACTGCCACTTGGGTAAGTATAGCGGAAAACTATGATGAGAGAAAAATATAATAAGATTTATAGATAACCTTAATAAGTCCATGCTGGATTATATAAATACCATAAAGTTTATGTAAAAGACAGTGTGGCAATGATTGATAGATATTAAGTATTTATTTACAGGTACAGGGGATAAAGTTATACTTTATTCCTTGTACCTGTAAAATAAAAGTATCGTATAAGATATTTATTAGATACCGCACTTTAGACAAAAGCATTGTTACGGGAGATATTCAAAATGAATAAAAAGAATGTGATAGAACTCAGGCAATATACCAAGGACTGTATAGTACGCTACTCCTTAAACAGTACCAATTATTTGGGAGAAGAGCCAAGATTTCCTATGATAGTATGCTACATGGGTGAGACTTCCGAAGAGGCATATTATGATATTTCGTCAGAACTGTATCAATTATGGCCTTCATTTCATGAGCATATACTGCATTTTGCCATTGATTACAAAGAAGATGAGAATGCACTAAGTTATAAGCTCCTTAGCAAAGAGGGGGGGCAGGGAGATATCGGAACTTGAATTGCTCAGAAGTCTTAATATCTTACATGATGAAGACAGCGGTTTTGAGTCTGTTGACAGAATAAATATGTATTTCGTTATGAACAGTTCTAAAGTGCTTACATTGGACGAATATCTTAAGCAACTTGGATTATATAAGCTTATAAAAACAAAGTTAAAGAACCTGACATCAAGGGACATGTTGTTTTTACTTCTTAACGAAGGCTTGGACAGGGACAAAATCAGCGTAAAGATCAAAAACCATCTTGCCGAGTATTATCAGGAAACCGAAAATCCTGTATACAATATGGACTCTATCTTTATTATAAGCAATAAAAGAAGTGACGGCCATATAGTAAGAAGTTTTGATAAAATATACAGTATAATATCCTATGTTATAGCCCAGTCCAATCAAAGACCGATGCTCATACCATATCTATGCTTTATTCGAGGGGGCTTAAGTGCGTATCATTTTCAAGAGTGTCAAAACCTATGGATGATATTTCCCTCGTAATAATACAGAACTTTTTAAGGAATTTAAGGGATAATAATATTAGAAAGCCCCTTACAGGTATTACAAGTGAAAAAAAGTTAAAGGAGCTTGCCGGTATAAGTGATGAGGGAGTTTTTAAGTGCATAGAGGAATATGTAAAGAGCCATGAAAGTCAATACGAGGTAACTGAAGAGATACTGGAATATTTTCCGAGAAAGTATATGAATGCAGCAGATATAAGCAGACTTTCTTATGAAGAGGCGGACGATCTTACCATGGGCACTGTAAGCGGATATATATCAGGTCTTGTGGATAAGGTCCTTTCTATGTTTGAGTCGCAGGGAGTACCGGAACTTTTGGCAAATTATAAAAATTATATCAATAAAAGTTGTAAGTCCAAGGAAGAGCTTTTGGAACTTAAAGATAATATTGAAACAGTTAAAAGACTCAGCAGTGAAAACAACAACAGGTTTATAGGTAATACGGGAGTAATAGATGTCGTAAGTAAAAGACTTACATATGAATTATCGGATAACAGAAGTCTGAGAGAAAAACTTTTTGCAATCATCGAAGATGAGGCAAGAAAGTCCCAAAGTTTTGATAGAAGCTTTGAAGAACTTATCAATGCACTTGACGAGATAAGAAATGTAAATGATGACAGTATAAAATATATGTACGGTAAAATAGCCGAAAGATACATATATGATAATATGGACACTATTAACGAGGAATTCAGAAAACTACGTTCTGATGAAGAATTTTATATATTTGCAAAAAGGCATATAGAAGAAATAATAAAAAGTCATGATATATTCGGACTTAATTTTGAAGATGAGTTAAGAGAAAGACTTAATAAAAATGATGACCCTACATATATAGATAACTGGCTTTATTCAAGGCTTACAAGCATAGATGAGGTACCTGTATATCTTAAATCAACATTCGGAACTTTTAATCCTTTGGGGTCTATCTTCTCGCTGCGTACGGATACAAGATTAAGCGATCATATAAGAAAACTTTTGACCGGAACAGACAAGACTACCTACTATTATAATACAAGATCCAACAGCTATGCCATAGCCATGGAAATCTTCAGAGTAGAGGCAAGCAATATCATATCACAGGAGGAGGACTAAGCTTATGAGATATATATGCAAAGAATACGACGGAAGTAGCAGCATATCGAATGTATTTCAAAATGATAAGCAGACCTTCCTCACATGGAACAATTCGGGTAATGACGATTGTATCGTGATAAAAGCCGATTATATGAGGGATGTTGATATAGAAAGACTTTGTGAAGTATTAAATGATAATATAAGTAAAGCCGGTATCAAGATCACATCTTTTAAGGATTTTACTGATATAGAGGACAGATTGGCTCCTTTTAATAAGATCTACAAAATAGCATATGTCGATAAAAGACAGTATGCCTTGGCAGGCGGTATCGATATAAGTGAGAGAGGGTGCAGGTATACCGTACTTGCATGCGGTTTTGAGATCAATGATAACAATGAAGAAGTGTGCTATATAGTAAAACCCAATCCCAAGACCATATACGTCCCCTATACCGATATACAATTCGAAGTTAAGATGAATATAATGCAGGTGGAAAATGAAAGAGCCGGCAAGGGCGGTCTATCAGGTCTTATGGGGATGTTTAAAAGAAAGCAGGAAGAGGAAGAAGTCTCATTTTATAAAATAGAATTCGACAAAGACTACAGCAGTCAATGCAGTAACAACGATCTGTCCTACAAAATAGGAAGCTTTGAGATACCGTTTACGAAATCTCTGCTTGAAAATAAGGTCTTTTATATAAAGACGGAGCAAAAGCCGGTGATATTTAATAAGAATGAAGGCTTAAAGCTTATAATAAACGGAAAAGAATATATATAAAATAAAGTGGAGGAATTATGCCAGGATATAAATTTAAATGCCCATATTGTTTAAAGAAATGGCAGATACTGAAGTTCATTTCAGATCGAAACGTGTAAGTGAAGATGCCGATAATCCGCTGCCGCCTCAATTTTACGGTGATTATGATTCTTTTATGCTTAACTATACCGGAAATGATAAAAATCAGATACAAAAAAATTATGAAGAGTGGAAATTCTTTTCAAAGGGTACTGATGAAAAATATGAGAGGTTTTGGAAAGATTTCGGCGGCGTGACCACAGAAAGAAAAAGTGACAGTGTAAAAAAAATAGACGGTAACTTTGAAGAATATGAAAGAAAAGTTATAGACCCCTATGATAAAGCCAGTGAGGAATATCTTAATTACAGTGATAATTTATTTAAAATTGATGAATACAATATGGTAAGAGCCATAGAGTTAAAAAGCGGAGAGCTCTGTGATAGGAGGGTCTGTCCGCATTGTCATAACCCGCTTCCCACCAATTACGGACTTTATGAAACAAAATTCGTATCAATGGTCGGAGTATCCAGGGCAGGTAAGACGGTTTTTCTTTCACAGCTGATCAAACATATAGGTGACTACGGAGCCAAGATAGGGCTTACTATCATGTCTGCCAACGATACAGCGAAGCAATTCATAGATCTGCATCCGGTAAGAAAGCATCAAAATCTTCCCGGAGGTACTCCTCTTGGGCATTTTGAGCAGCCTTTATGCTTTCAATTAAGTCAGAGGATAGGCAATAAAATAAAGAGAAGTATGATAGTTCTCTACGATGTGGCAGGAGAGGCGTTGACCAATAAGGAAAGTGTAGCAAAGTTCGCCCCGTTTATATCTCATGCGGATGGAATTATATATGTAATAGACCCGGAACAATTTAAGAATGTGGCAAAGGTCTATGAGATCGAAAACAGAGTAAAGCCCGAAGAAGTTCTGGAAGAGATACTCGGGTATTTGAGAAATACGGCTTTGGAAAAGGTCAAACAAATAAGGCAAATGAATCCGAATCTGATCAGTGAAGAAGAACAGCGCAGGGTCAATGACGAGCCGAAACAAATACCTATGGCAGTCGTGTTATCTAAGGTCGATGAGAAAAATGTCATAGACGCCATGATAAATGCGGATCGTAATTGCAGTGAGGCTATCAAGGAATTGGGTGGCATCATAGGAGAGAATAATTCAAGGTTAAGCGTATTTAATGCCGGAGCATATAATAAACTGGGTCAGGCACTCGATGTATTCGTAATGAAAAATGCAGATACGCTTCGCAGCCAATTACATGATAATTTTACCGGATTTGCTTTTTTCGCCGTATCTTCCCTAGGTTGCACCTGTGAAGAGGTAGAGGTGAACGGAAGCACAATATACGGTCCGATAGACGATCCGGATCCAAAGAGAATAGAAGAGCCTTTTTACTGGATATTGTATAAACTTGGCATGATAAAGGCAAGTGAGGAGGTTTACAGTCCTGCGGATAAATTCAATATATGTCCTAATTGCTCAAGTGTTGAAACAGAAGAATATTATGCAGATAATGATCCAAAATTCAAAGGAATGTTTAGTAAAATGACAAACAGATCTGAATATAATGTAAAGAAAAATCATACCTTAAGATGTACTATATGTAAGCACACATGGTAGACAGACATATTGATAAATATCAAACGGAGGTTACAGTATGACTGATAAGATATGGCAATGTTGTTTTACCAATACAGATCATATTAATGGAAATGCTGTCAAATCGGGATGGACCGGGCTTGCAGTATCCGAATCAATTCCGAGTGCGGCATATGAGGCTTGTACCAGGTGGCAGTCTGCCAATTCGAGAATAGAAAATGAAAGTGCGGCTTTGGACAACACAGTATATGAACTTATATGTGACAAAGACTATGCCATGGCAATGAAGCATAAATACGGGATTAAAGATAACCATGGCAGACCCAATATGTTCTCACACGCATATATAGTACCGATAGAGGAATTCTTAAAAGATCCGAATTGTCTGCTGGCATTATCAGATAAGAATTTTGTTGATGATCAGGAAGAAGCCGAAAGAAGGAATAACGATCCGGCTAATCTATCGAATTTGATCTATGATAAGAGTTTTGATATCTCTTATGCTTTGGAGCTTCTTTCTATGAACAGGGAAGTTTATAAGACCTTATTAAGAACAGTATATATACTTAATGTCGATGAGAAGAGCTTAAGATCATTGCATATAGAAGTGTATGATGATAACTTGAAAAATAAAGCACTTATGTATCTTATACATATAGGGCTTCCTTATCATACAAGAGAGAATTTGAATATCGCTATCTCACCGCAAACCGATCCCTATTTCAGAAGTGTTTTATTTGATAAAGAAGCTAAGGACAGAGGTATATTTATAGTACCCGAAAGCGGAGAGAACAATAACAGAGCGCAAGCCTCTCCGGTATTCGAGCTTATTGACGAGTTTGCCGACCATTACGATCTGGATGAAAAAGATTTTTATTATAAAGATCTTAATGATAAGGCAATAGGACTTGGCGGCAAGGGTGTTCTAACCGAAAGAGCACTGAAGATAGCCTATGCTATGAACAATATAGGTGATGTAAAGGAAAAGTCCGAATGGACGGATGATAAGCTGATGCTTAGACTTTCCGATGCATTTCTTTATAATGCAGATATGATAAGTGCTGTCGAATACAGAAAAGAGTTCGAAGATTTTGTAGCTGCCATGCTTGATGAGGTCATGAAAAGAAGACTTCCTATCAATGAGAACATGTATAGCAGGATCACGGGATTTTCAATAAATGCTACAAGTGAGGCACTTAAAGAGACTTGGAAAAACTGCAGGCAGTACCAGTTTGAAAATGCCATGAGTGATGAGCAAAAAAGAGAATGGCTTACAAGTCTGGATAATAACGCACTTGAGAGCTTTATAGCATTTGCAGTTGAACTTATAAACCAAAACAGAGATCATAAGTCATTAAAAGATTATCTTATAGGTACTGTGAAAAAGTGCAAAAGTATTGATGAGCTGTTAAGAAGTGAGGCAAAAACTCTACGTATAGAAAAAGAAGTTTCAGATAAAGCATTAAGGTATGAGATCTTTCAGGACATACATAAAGTCTTGATAGATAAATTATGGGAACTTTACAATGCGTCTATTAACAGTGTGGATATTAAGACTTTATATTCTCAGGCTCTTAAAGTATACGAGCTGATTGCTGCTATGGATGAGGGTGTAAAGATGGAAACGGCAAAAAAACTGCAAGAAGTTATTTTTTTGGCAGGCATTTACTTTTGAAAAGATAGAAAAGTTCGAAACGGACAGTGAGATATACAGCTTGATGAGTTTTCCGGAAGACGAGAATTACAGGTTTTATGCGAACTTCATCGATATACTTAATAAAACTTCTCAAACCAATGATATATATAAGATATTAAATGAGCTTAATATATATTATGTCGAAAATGCCGAAACATTCATCAAAAAAGGTTATAAAGAAAAAAAATTGATCGCAAATATTTTCATTAAGGTACTTAAAAAAAATATGGAAAACATTACGGATTATGCCGACGGATTTATTGAAGACATGGTAACGATAGCTATAGAGACTGACGATCATTCCATATATGAAGAATTTATTTATATCATGAATAAAATAAACGGTTTTGAAGATATGAATTATAAAATATTGGATATATTAAGTCAGCATATAGAAGAAAGTGCTTTAAGAGAGAATAGTATATTGAGAAAAGCCATGTTTGTACGTATACATGAAAAATTCAAAGATATAGAAATTGATGAGGAAGAGGAATATACTATCAAACTTGACAGTTGGCTGGCACTTGGAAAGATACGTTATTCAAATTTGGATGAAGAATGGTTTAAGGTATTTGATGAAAATGATTATAAGGATTATAAGGCAGAGGTCCTTTCGGATAAGAATATAGAAGAACTTTTGGAAGGATCTTATTATTTCGTGAATTGTGAAATGATACAGAAAGAAGCAGGTGTCTTAATGCGGCAAAAAAATATGTTGAAGATAAGTGGCAACACAGGTCTGTAATACATAAGTGGGTGAAGTATATGGAAAGACGAGATAGGGAACCGTCGGGAGGTATAGGAGACTTTTTCACAAAGTTCTTCGGAAATAAAAAAGAAGAGTAGGGGGCTGATATGTATTTAAAAAAAGCTGATCTGTATTACAGTGTACTGTACGGCTCCGGACTATATTCTTTGACTTCCGGGAAAGCGACAGACCCTATAAACGGTGAGGAAAGTGTGAATTTTTCAAATGTGTTATTCTCAGAGAGCTTTTTTTCGAGATCCCTGGGAAGAGAGCTTGGAAAAGAAGAGCTGGAACATTATAAAAGGCTTGTACTTTCGCCTCCGGATATTAAGAATATGCTTTGGCCAAGCGACATTGTGGAATTAGGCAAAAAACAGATCATAGACGGTGTGGAAAAGCTGGATAATATTTATGCCTATGATATTGCAAGAGAAAAAATAAGTGAGAGGGACTATATTTTCTTATTCAAAAATAAAAACTATCCTCAAACTATAAGTCTGGAAGAACAGCTTGATCTTTTGGAACAGCGCTACGGCGGAGGTTTATCGGACAGATCCAAGTGGCAAAATTACCGTAACACGGAAATACTTAGCCTGGCAAAAGGACTGGTTGAAAAAATCGATAAGCTCAACAGGGACGGATATCTTTATCTGGATTTTCACCCCTCAAGGATCAGAGTGGCAAAAAGTGAGATATATCTTGATTTTACAAACCTCATATATGATATGGAAGATATTTATAACAGTAGGGTCTACAGACCGGAATATGAGAAGCTTCCGATAGAATATACGGAACCGGAGCTTTATAAGGGACAAAAGAAGGGCATAGATTTCAGTACGCAAAACTACAGCCTTGCATCTGTTCTTTTTTACCTGCTTGTGGGAAGGCATGCGTATGACGGGGTACTTCGTGCTGCCGATATAGACGATTCCTTATACAATCACTATATCAAGTTCGAGAAAATGACCAATAATCCTATATTTATATTTGATGATAAAGATAAGGCTAATCATCCGGGGCATGAAGCTAAGGATGAGGCATTGCTTGAACGCTGGAATACCTATCCGGAAGCGATGAGGAATATGTTTACTATGACTCTTGCCAGAAAGGTGGAGCATGGAAAAGATGTAAGCTACAGATATCAAGGGGAGTTGCCTACTCCGAAGCAGTGGTATGATCTGCTATGTGCACTTTAAGATTATAAGCAAAGGGGGAGCTTATGAACGCTAATGAATTAAGCTATCTTGATCCGGAAGATTATTTCAGAGATTATAACGATGAAAGCCTGACCGAGGTACTGGAAGGTATCATAGAAAAGTACAAAAAAGAAGCCTTATCGCAAGAGGAGCTTTTAAAACAGGAGCTTAAAAATTCCGGTATTGAAACCATGGATATTTATAAGTTTATACTTATAAGCAAATGTCACGGTTTTAACGAAGTTGTAAACGGTGAAAGGATCAATTCCATTGTAGATCTTAACCGCCTCACAAGCAATATATATACTCAAACAAAGCTTAACCGTGCCGATATTATGAGACTTTGTGCAGCACTGTTTACAGCTTTGGGTATAATAGAAAAATCAGGTATAAAAAATGTGCTGGAAAAGGCCATTGACAATCTGGGGGCAAAACAATATGCGAATGATGAACTGATAGGCAATGCGTTTACATTAAGCTCCTCGGAATACAGGAGTAAGACTCTGGATCATTTTGAAAAAGTTTTTGAAAATGATCATCCCGATTTAAGCCTTATCACCGAAGAAGATCTTAGAAGGCTGGAAGCATTACTTATAAGCGGTATACCGAAAGCGAAATATTATACAGCCTGTTATATACTTCATAGTTCTACTGAAGGTGCATCGGCACAGGAGGCGATAAATCTGCTTGAGCAAGCCTTTGAGGAAGGAGATGCACAGGCAGCTGCAAAACTTGCCGATTATTACTGCGATGAAGGGGGAGACTTTAACGATCGTGAGAAAGCATACAGGCTCTATACCGGTATAGGAGCTTTGGCACTTAATGACAGAAGAAAAGGTAGGCTGGTAGGTCTTTTTAATCAAAAGATGTATTACAAGCAGCTGCTCAATTACAGTGTTGTACTCTGTGCCGTGACAGTGTTGAGCATGATATTTCCTCTGAGTATGAATATATACCCTAACTTTACGATACTCGGGATCTTATTAAGTATAGTATCTTTGGGAGTTTTGGTACTGGGATTTGTAATTAATAAAATCAGACCTTATTTTAATATACAATTTATTCCGGTATCTTTGTTTATAGTATGGTTTTTTGATATTTTAATTAGACTCTTAGGGTAATGGGGGAAGAATATGTCAAGCAATAAACAAATAAAGCTCTTGTATTTTATAGTAAATATTGTATTTTTGGTTCCTTTTATAATATCGTTTTTCAGCATATTCGGGATAGTTGCCGCTGCGGTCATACTTGGTATGGGTTATGCGGGTCTTGTTGCAAACAGTAAAGAAAATAAAGAAGCTTATAGCGCTCTTACGGGCATACTATTTATGGATACCCTGATATGCGGCTCTTTGATATTTTTATATTTTATAAACAGCAGATCTGAAGTTGAGTATTCGGTAGCAGAACTGCTTGCAAACCTCGATCCTATAATTGCTACATGGATATTCCTTATGATATGCATATATATAGTAAGTGTTGTGATAAGAAACAGATCTCCTTTCGTGTTTTACATGATCTCACTTGCGAGCCTTATAGTGATCGGATATATGATCTGTACGGTTATCTGTACGCTTGACGGGAAGTTTATCATGCCGGAGTATGTTAAGGGCGGAGCAGTCGTATTAAATACTTATTTTATCTTTTCGTCAATATTTGTGCTGTGTTCATTTGTTGTGAATTTTGATAAAAATAAAGAATTTAAATTATTGGCTTTAACACTGAGCTTTGTAGTCTTTTGGGTGGTACTTATAAGCTGCTATGCCGGAATCTTGACCAAAGCCTATGAATTTGAGCAAGGATTCGGAAAACTTGTAAATGAGTCTTTACTATGGGTCAAAGTCGTGGCGGTTTATGCTACAACACTGATACTTTGCTTTAGTAGATACGCCAAGGAGATGAGTAAAAGCAAAGACAGCAGGATAGGTCTTAATGTAAATATTTTATTATTAGTAGCTAATACGGCTCTGCTTTATAAATTCGCCCTGTCATGGTACAGCGGATTTAATCTTTTTGTTGTAGCAGCATATGCACTTACCGTACTTATGTTGTTGTGGGGATATTACGGTGAAGTCAGAAGTAAAAATCGAATAAATATAAGTATAGATTATGATTACGACTTAACTATAACAGGCATTATAATGTTTGAAGCCGTGTTGTTTATATTGGCACTTTGGATGTTCCAACACAATATGTGGATAAATGCGATCACTATCCAGGTATTTACGATAATACTTCTTTTGAACGGTCTTTCGTTTGAAAAAAAAGGAGGATTTTATACATTTGCATTTATCTTTTTACAAGCCTTGGCACTGATATTCCAATTTAAGTTAAGTATAGATAATGTTATTGCCGCTACTATTATAATTATTGTAAGTGTGATAGCATATTCGGTGTTAAACTTAAAAATCCGAACAATATCAAAATAGCGAGAAGTCTTAATATAGTATTGTTTGCTTTGTGCTGTATATTAAACCTTGCTTTGATATCAAGGCACGGAAGCAAGATAAGCGTATACCCTGACGAAAGAAAGGTGGGAGTGGTAGTTAAAGCTTTGGGTAAGGACAATGAAGTAGAAAGTGCTGTTATCTACTGGACTGACAGCAAGGGAGGAAAACTTACGGAAGAGTTCGAATTTAGCGATCAGATAGAAAGTGATATACATGGAGCTTGCATGCATATAATAACTACGGACAGCTTCGGTGTGGTAAGTAAGAAAACCGAATGGTTTCCGTACTGGCGATATGTTTCATATGAATAAAAGAAGTTGGAACTTATACTCTGAGTAGCGTATTTTGGGTCTGATATATCGATCTTTTCCAATGTATTTAATGTAAAAAGATTAATAAAAAGATCGAGATAAAAGTATGATATATCATCGTTTGTATTTACAAATGATATTAAGTACTCAGGTAACGGTTCAAAGTTAAGAGGTGGGACGATTTATTTTGCGTCTTAGCTTGTAAAGGGGGATTTATGGCAGGAAGAAGAAATAAGGTAGTTAATACAAGAAGAGTAAAGAATGAAGGCTTTAATTTTGAATGCTTGCAGCAAGCTTAAGTGCAGGTCTTATATCCTGGGCTGTATGCTGGCCTTTGTATTCCTTGATGGTATTTGCGGTGCCGAGAACTGTGATCATGGGAATTATGTTTTTGATCCTTATCATAGCTGTTTTGGCAACTGTATTTGTACTGAGTCATCAAATGGGTACAAATGAAAATACTAATATAGCGATTCTTTTGATAGCGGCACTTACAGCCTTTTTGCTTTCCTTGCTTTTTCAATGGCTTTACGGCATCGGGGCAGATAATACAAGGGATCTGCTTTCGGCAAGGGAGACACAGGGCTTTATCTCCATAGTTTTAGGTATACTAAGAGTTGTCTTTTTGACCGTGATAGGAGTTGCGATAGGAGTGGCGGTTGCGGAAAGTTACGGTAGAGAAGAGGCAAAGGAGCTTATCTATATAGGTTCGGCTGTTAAGTCTTTTATAGCGGCTGTGCTTATAGAGTTCGGTACTATTTCTTTGCCGGGTACGTCCGCAAAGATGGGAATTATTTTTTGGATCTTGACAGCAGCTACTTTTACTACGAAGTTGCCCGGAACAAGGAAGAAGAGGGTGAGGAAGTCGCTGTAGTGGCAGGGTTATAGAAAATACCTTGCCGATTGAGTCCGGGTAAGTAGAAAATACCTTGCTGATTGGGGCTACACGCAATGCTTTGGGAAAAACTTCGACAAATTTACACAGTCTGCAAAACTCGCTTGCTCGCCCAAAACCGGGCGAGCCGACGCTCAAACAGTCCTCGTCTGTAAAATTTGTATCTCGTTTTTCCTTAAAGCAAAAAGCGCTTAAAGCCCCAATAAGCAAGGTATTTTCTTTGCATGTCGTGTAGAGGTTTGCTAAAGAGAATGTTGATAACATGGAGGAAATGGTGCAACTTTAACGAGACTTAATCGCACAAAGCTGATGCTACCTGCAGATAAGTGTAAGATCCTAATTGGAATTTCATGGAAGAATACATTAAGGAAAGAGAGAACAAACAAAGGAACGACTTAAAAGAGTATTACAAGAGTAGATTACTTGATTTGGTTGTTTGACCTGAAGTTTTAACAGATGTAGAATGGAAAGAATTTTTCATAGAAGAGGTTGCAGAAATTTGTTCCGGAAAAGATATATATGAAAGAGAAAGAACAATTGGCAATACTCCATATATTACAGCCACCGCAAACAATAATGGTATAGGATATTATGTAGGGAACGAAAATAAAACAATGGAATCAAACTGTATTTCCGTAAATCGTAATGGTTCTGTTGGATACGCTTTTTATCATTGCTATGAAGCTTTATATGGTAATGATACAAGGAAATTGAATCCGGTTATAAAAAATAAATATACTGCTATATGTTCTTAAAACAAATGATATTGCAACAGAAGGAAAAATACCGTTATGCTTATAAGTTTAATGGCGATAGAATGGCAAGACAAAAAATCATGATGCCGGTTGATGATAATAGCAGAATTGATTATAGAGCTATCAAGAATTATATGAAAGCTAAAGAATTAAAATTAGTAGTAAATGGTATTTTAAAACACCCAACATACAGTTAGAATATTTTATAGAAGATAAGGAAAGTTTATGAAATCGACATATGTAGATATTTGCACACATACCTCATAGAATTTTTATTAATACTGCTATTACAAAAGGAGTACTTATGAATAATAAATTGATTTATTTGGATAATGCCGCTACAACGAGGACAAAAAAAGAAGTTCTTGATGTTATGTTGCCGTATTTTACCGATCACTATGCCAATCCTTCGGCTGTTTATAATTTTTCTTCAAAAGTTCGTAACGATATCACCGCTGCAAGGGAAGTTATTGCGGATTCTCTCGGTGCGAGCAGTCGTGAGATATATTTTACTTCCGGAGGGACGGAAGCCGATAATTGGGCTGTTAAATCAACTGCCTTGGCTTATCAAGAAAAGGGCAGGCACATTATAACTTCAAAGATAGAACATCCTGCCGTGCTTAATACCTGTGCTTATCTTGAAGGACAGGGGTTTGAGATCACTTATCTTAATGTGGACAGTGAGGGGTTTGTGTCTTTGGATGAGCTTGAAAAAAGTATCAGGGAAGATACCGTACTTATAACTATAATGTTTGCGAACAATGAGATAGGAACGATACAAAATATAAAAGCTATAGGTGAGATAGCAACAAGACATTCCGTAATATTTCATACGGATGCGGTGCAGGCTTATGCACATATTCCGATAAATGTAAAGGAGCTTAGTATAGATCTTTTGTCCGCCTCCGCACATAAATTCGGAGGACCGAAAGGTATCGGTTTTTTATACATTGATTCTAAACTCAAGGTCAGATCTTTTATAAACGGAGGTTCTCAAGAAAGAAAAAGAAGAGCCGGAACGGAGAATGTACCGGGGATCATAGGTATGGCTAAGGCAGTCAGCTTAAGTATTGGTGATATGGATAAGAATTTTGAGTATACAAGTAAGTTACAGAGCTACTTGACCAAACGTTTAAAAAGCGAAATTGACGGTGTGCATATTAACGGAAGTCTTTCTAAAAGACTTGGCGGTAATATAAATGTGCATTTTGAGAATGTATCCTCAGAGTTATTACTTATAATGCTGGATAATAAAAATATATGTATATCCGCAGGTTCCGCCTGTGCCTCAGGTTCTATTGACCCTTCACATGTGCTTGTCGCTATAGGCTTAAGTTCTGATGCCGCAAGGGAAAGTGTGCGTATAAGTCTTAGCGAGGAGAATACTTTGGAAGAGCTTGATGTTCTTGTGGAAGCGCTGAAAGAGATAGTGCCTAGGGTAAGGGAGATGGCGTAGGTTAAAGAATTTATATACCGGTCTTACTCGCATACCTTAAAAGTTTCGACAGATCGACGCAGACAGAATAACTTACCTGTCCGCAGTAATTAAGCGAACCGGTGCAGCGTTCGCAAAATAATTTCGATTTGTCTGGGAGTTAGCAACGTAAACAATTGTAAGTCAGGAATTAAACAGAAACACTCCCTATTTCAATCAGACTCGCAGTACTGTTACTAAAGTTTCGACAAATTTAGTACAGACTGCGGAACTCGCTTGCTCGCTCGCCGGAGGCAGCGAGCTGACGCTCAAACAGTCCTCGTCTGTACAATTTGTAACTCACTTTATTAACAGTACTAAACGCTACAAAGATTGAAATAGGGAGTGTTTCTTTAACCCCAGCCCGCAAGGGGTAGCTGTATAAGAGTTTGGAGTAGACAAATAGCCATTGTTTATGTTGCTAAGAGGGAGTAGGGGAGGCGTAACAGCAACTTTTATTCAAATCTTAAAAACAGTCGTTCGCATAGGGAGAACACGCAAAAGTGAGGATGTAACTTGTAGTTTAACATTACTTACAGTTTTATAGAAAATTTTTCTATCCATTTATAAGGTTGCTGTATCCCTTAACAAAATCTGATATAAGGCAATGATTACTTTTAAGTATCTAAATTTAATGTATTACTCGGAAAAACATGCTGTAGGGGAAAGACTATTTTTAAGTTCGGAATAAAAGTCGCTCCCGCATCCCCCTCCTCTCCCCCTTAGCAACGTAAACAATTCTAAATGATCCATCACTAACAGCTTGCATTATTTATACCCGTTGTAACGGTAACGTAGCGGAAGATAAAAACACCTTATAATTCAATCTTTGTAGCGGTTAACTCTTTTGATAAAGCAAGGTACAAATTCCACAGACGAGGACTGTTCGAGTGCAGCTCGCCACGGAGTAGGCGAGCACACGAGTTCCGCAGTCTGTGTGAATTTGTCGTAGCTTTGAAAAAGAGTTGCGAGTATGATTGAATTATAAGGTGTTTTTTTATCATCTGACTTCCTACAAACGACTAGTATTGTTTACGTTGCTAACTCCCCGATAAATTGTGTAAGACCGAGCAGACGATTACTGACTTTGACTGCATCGATGTAGTTGTTGCCGTGACCGGTAAACGATCTTGCATTACCCTTACCCTAAGTAATGAGGCTTTTTGTAAATACATATACTTTGCTTTTTGTTACTACTTAATTAAAATATATGTACTTTTATTCTACAATGTTGTATCATTATTTTAATGACTGTATAAAGGAGATTTTATGCAAATTTTTCGGGACATAATTGATTCGATGCATAAGCCTAAAGCTTATGAGAGGTTTTTGACTTATAATACCGCAAGAAAAACATCGTATATATTATTACTGCCTTTATTTAGGGTTTTACTGATAATAATAGTGGGGTTGACGGCTTTTATAGGCAGATACGGCAATATATCCGATTATTTGAAAGAATATATACCCGAATTCAACTTAAGTTCTTCCGGACTTGATATGGAGCAAAAAACAGATGAATTATATGGGAATGTTTATGTATATATCAATACCGACGAGACAATGGATGAAAAAGAACTATATTTCAGAGGGGCAAATAATCTTTTCGTATTTAAGGATGCGATATTGATCAGGGACAGTCTGAATCAGGATAACGTATTGTATTTTAAAGAGTATAACATACCGGATGGTAAGGTTTTGACCCGTGATGAATTTATAGATGGTATAAAACCTACATTGGGAGGTATTTTAGCTGTTTTAATTATTGCGGGAGTATTGTTGAGTTATGTATTTTTTACTGTGGGTTATGCATTTACAGCCTTATTGCTAAGTGTTTTTATCAGAATTATGGCTCTTATGATGGGCATGGTATTAAAAGACAAGCAGACATTTGCAATATCTGTATACGCAAAACGGCAACATTTGTATTAACGACAGTGATCATATTGATCAACCTGGTGCTGAGACCTTATTTTAACTATGAAATAGACATACCGTATTTTTATCTTATAAAAATACTGGTGTGTATCATGTACGGATATTATACAGTACTTAATATCAAGACCCAAAATAATCGGGTATCCTCATCAAAGCCCGATTATGATGAAGATATTAAATACGGAGATGATATTTATAAAGACAGGACCAAGGATCCGTTCAAGGATGAGGGATACAAAGATCAGTTCAAGGAGTCAGGATATAAGGATCCGTATGTTCAGCCGGAAAGACTTGAACCCACGGATTCATGGAGTTTCTCAGAAAAGAAAGACGATGGTAATGAATAAAAAGAAAGTAGTTGTCGGGATGTCCGGAGGAGTGGACTCATCTGTAGCCGCCTATCTTTTAAAGGAAGAAGGATTTGATGTGGTAGGTGTTACCATGCAGATATGGCAGGATGAGGACGAAGAAAGACAGCAGTCAAACGGAGGTTGTTGCGGACTTTCGGCAGTGGATGATGCAAGGAGAGTCGCTGCCGCTTTGGATATACCCTATTATGTAATGAATTTTAAAAATGAATTTAAGTCAAGTGTTATAGATTATTTTATAGAAGAATATAAAAAAGGAAGGACTCCCAACCCTTGTATAGCCTGTAACAGGTATGTGAAATGGGAATCCCTCCTTCACAGGAGTCTGAGTATAGGAGCCGATTATATAGCTACGGGACATTATGCCAAGGTAGTTAAATTAAAAAACGGAAGGTATAGCCTACATACAGCTAAAAGCAGCGGGAAAGACCAGACCTATGCACTTTATAATCTTACACAGGAGCAGCTTGCAAGAACACTTATGCCGGTGGGAGATTATGAGAAGGATGAAATAAGAAAAATAGCCGAGAGGATAAGCCTTAGGATAGCGAATAAGCCAGACAGTCAGGATATATGTTTTGTGCCGGACGGTGACTATGCAAAGTTTATTGAAGAAAACAGCGATATAAATATTCGCAGCGGAGAATTCGTAAATACCAGGGGAGAGGTGCTCGGTACTCATAAAGGAATAACACACTATACTATAGGACAAAGAAAGGGACTCGGATTAAGTCTGGGAGAACCTGCTTTTGTAACAAAGATAGATGTGGATAACAATCAAGTCGTTATAGGTAACTCTTTGGAAGTACTTGATAAGGGTCTGATCGCAGACAGGGTAAACTGGATGAGTATAGAAGGACTTAAGATGGGAGAGAGCATAAGCCTTAAAGCAAAGATAAGATATTCCCATAAGGGTGAGAATTGTATTGTAAAAGCTATATCGGATGATAAAATATCGGTAGAGTTTGAGCATCCTGTAAGAGCGGTAACACCGGGTCAGGCAGTGGTATTTTATGATAAAGATTCTTATGTGGCAGGCGGCGCAACGATAGTTGAAGCCGTAAAATAATGTAATCAACGAAAGGAAGTAAATATATGAGATTAAAAAGTTTGGTATTAACAGCGAGTTTAGCATTATTGATCTGTGCCTGCGGAGCAAATTCGAAGGAAGCGGAAAGTGTTACAAGCAGCGAAGTGACAGAGGAGACGAAGGCGGTAGAAGAGTCAAGTGATAATTCTGCAGCAGCGGGAGCTATCAACACAAAGTCTGTGACCACACAGGTGAGTACAGTTGCAAGTAAGGAAAGTATAAGCTTTGAAACAGTGGACGAGACCATATATGTTCAAGGGGATAATGTTAATTTAAGAAGTAAGCCGGATTCAACTTCCGAAAAAATAACCGCATTTAATAAGGGTGAAGAGTTAAAACGTATAGGAAGATCCGAAAAATGGTCAAAGGTCATGTATAAGGACAAGGAAGCCTACATATCTTCGGAGTTTGTTTCTACACAAAAGCCTAAGGTAGAAGAAACCCAGGCTCAGTCACAGGTAAGTGACGGTGCCGAGATAGGATTAAATCCTTCATGGAAATACGCTGATTTTTCAAAGATCAACAGCGGAAAAGCGAAGATGTATAAGGCAAGCGGCAACAGAAAGAACAAGGTAGTGTGTGTAAATGCGGGACACGGTACCAGCGGCGGTTCATCGGTAAAGACACTTTCACATCCGGACTCAACACCTAAGGTTACCGGAGGAACTACAGCTGCAGGACAGGTAACTTCCATCGCAGTATCCGGAGGTATGACATTTGCGGACGGTACAAGTGAGGCAAGCGTAACACTTGCTATGGCTAAGGTACTTAAGAATGAGCTTTTGTCAAGGGGTTACGATGTGCTTATGATAAGAGAAAGCGATGATGTGCAGCTTGACAACATAGCAAGGACCGTTATTGCCAACAATAATGCCGACTGTCACCTTGCACTGCACTGGGACAGTACCTCAAGCAATAAGGGCGCCTTTTATATGAGCGTACCTAATGTCGCATCCTACAGAGCTATGGAGCCTGTAGCATCCAACTGGCAAAAGCATCACAGACTTGGTGACAGTGTTATATCAGGACTCAGAGGAGTGGGAACGAAGATCTTCTCAAACGGAAGTCTTGAGATGGATCTTACACAGACCTCATATTCAACTATTCCGTCTATAGACATAGAGCTTGGAGACAAGTCATCTTCACATGACGAGTCAGTGCTTAAAAATCATGCAAAGGGTATAGCTGACGGACTTGATGCTTTCTTTGCTCAATAATTTATTTAAAAGCGAAATATTGAGCTTTTACCGGTATATAGGATAGGTGAGATATTCTCTATCCAAAGTAAATATACCCATACTTGATTTAGTAACTTATTTTTTGCTATAATTTATAATTATTTTAAAAGGAGCTTATACAATGTCAAATATCGAACAAAAGGCGACAAGTGCTATAAGGATACTTTCAGCAGATGCCATACAAAAGGCTAATTCAGGTCATCCGGGACTTCCTCTGGGAGCTGCTGATATAAGTTATGAGTTGTGGGTCAACCACATGAAACATAATCCTAAATCCGAAGTGGATAAACAGAGACAGATTTGTGCTTTCGGCAGGTCATGGATCAATGCTTCTGTATTCACTGTTACATCTTTTCGGATACGGAGATCTTTCGATAGAGGATCTTAAGTCTTTCAGACAGCTTGATTCGTTAACACCCGGACACCCGGAGTACGGACATACCGTAGGAGTGGAAGCTACAACAGGACCGCTCGGAGCAGGTATGGGCATGGCTGTAGGAATGGCTATGGCACAGGCGCATCTTGCAAGTGTATTTAATAAAGACGGATTTGATGTAATAGATCACTACACCTATGTGCTCGGCGGAGACGGTTGTATGATGGAGGGTATAAGCTCGGAAGCATTCTCACTTGCCGGACACCTCGGACTTTCAAAACTCATAGTATTATATGATTCAAACAGTATAAGTATAGAGGGTTCAACCGAACTTGCATTTACTGAAGATGTAAGCAAGCGTATGGAAGCTTTCGGTTTTCAGGTCATAGAAGTTGACGACGGTCACGACCTTGCAAAGATCTCAAAGGCGATAGAAGAAGCTAAGAATAATGATGAAAAACCTTCATTTATTAATATAAAGACCAAGATAGGCTTCGGTTGCCCGGCTAAAGAAGGAAAGTCAAGTGCTCACGGTGAGCCTCTTGGTGCGGATAATATAAAAGCACTCAGAGAAACGATAGGTTGGGAGTATGAAGAGCCTTTCTTTGTACCTGAAGATGTTTATGAACATTACAAAGGTAAAGTAGATAGACTTGAAAAGTATGAGCAGGAGTGGAATGAACTGCTTGAAAAATATTTCAAAGCTTTCCCTGAAAATAAAGAGCTTTGGAATAAATATTTTGAAGAGGAAGACTTAAGCTTCCTTGATAAGGATGAGTATTGGGCTTGGGATGATAAGGCTGATGCCACAAGAAATATTTCCGGAAAAATATTGAACAGGGTAAAGCTTGAGATACCTAATCTTATAGGAGGTTCGGCGGATCTTGCACCTTCAAATAAGACTTACCTCAGTGAAATGGGTGATTTTGACAAGAATTCTTATTCCGGAAGAAACATACACTTCGGTGTAAGAGAGCTTGCTATGGCGGCTATCACCAACGGAATCATATTACACGGTGCTCTTAAGGCTTATTGTGCTACCTTCTTCGTATTCAGTGATTATACAAACCTATGGCAAGACTGTCTGCGCTTATGTCTATACCGACGACATTCGTATTTACTCATGACTCAATAGGAGTAGGAGAAGACGGACCTACACATGAGCCTATCGAGCAGCTTGCAATGTTAAGAGCTATGCCTAACTTTAATTCATTCAGACCGGCAGATGCTACAGAGACACTTGCCGCATGGTACAGTGCTCTTAAGTCTGAAAAGACACCTACAGCCATCATACTTACAAGACAGAACCTTCCGCAGATAGAGGGAAGCTCAAAGGAAGCCTTAAAGGGAGGATATGTTATTAAGGAATCTTCCAGAGAAAAGATCGATATTATGCTTATAGCTTCCGGATCTGAGGTTTCTTTGGCTGTCGAAGCCGCTGAAGAATTGGAGAAGATGTGCATAAGCACAAGAGTTGTAAGTATGCCGTGTACAGATATATTCGAAGAGCAGAGTAAGGAATATAAAGAGTCCGTGCTGCCGAAGGCGGTGACAAAGAGGATATTTATAGAAGCATTGTCAGGTTTCGGACTTGATAAATATGTGGGACTTGAAGGCGAGGTCGTATCAATGAACGGTTTTGGAGCAAGTGCGCCTCAATCCGAGCTTTTCAAAAAATTCGGATTTAGCTCAGAGCATATAATTGATCTGGCAAAACAAATGCTTAATTAGCATTCTTTTAATTACTATAAGAGAGGGTTGAAAAAATGGGTGGAATATTCGGTGTAGCATCTAAGTCTGATTGTGTAATGGATCTTTTCTTCGGAGTTGATTATCATTCGCACTTGGGAACAAAACGTGGCGGTATGGCAGTCAGTAACGGAGAAAGTTTCAGTAGGGCTATACATAATATAGAAAACTCACCATTTAGAACTAAGTTCGAACATGATGTGGAAGATCTGCACGGTAATCTGGGCATAGGCTGTATATCCGATGAGGATCCGCAGCCCCTGCTGATACAATCACATTTGGGAAGTTTTGCAATTACGACCGTAGGTAAGATCTCTAACCAAAAGGAGATCATAGAAGAGCTTTATAAAACCGGTCCGACATACTTCCTGGAACAAAGCGGCAGTCGTATCAATGCAACGGAAATAGCGGCGGTACTTATTAATCAAAAGTCAACATTTGAAGAGGGCATAGAGTATGCTCAGGATGTGATAAAGGGCTCAATGAGTCTTCTTATACTTACTCATAAAGGAATGTACGCCGCAAGAGACAGATGCGGAAGGACACCGGTCATACTCGGAGAAAAGCCGGGTTCTTACTGTGCGACTCTTGAAAGCCATGCTTTCCTTAATCTTGGCTACAGACGCTACCGAGATCTTGGTCCCGGAGAAATAGTGTATATGGATGAAAAAGGAGTCACTACTCTCAGGAAACCAAGGGAAGAGATGAAGATATGCTCATTCCTCTGGGTGTACTACGGATATCCCACAGCAGTATACGAGGGTGTGAATGTTGAGCAGATGAGATATAACTGCGGTAAGCTTATGGCAAAAAGAGATGATACTCAGGCGGATATAGTTGCGGGGGTCCCCGACTCCGGTACGGCACATGCCATAGGCTATGCCAACGAATCGGGTATACCTTTTGCAAGACCGTTTATAAAGTACACTCCGACGTGGCCTGAGATCTTTTACCCCTACACATCAGTCTCAGAGAAATCTGATAGCACACATGAAGCTCGATCCCGGTGGAATCACTTATATTCAACAAAGACCTGTTGCTTATAGATGACTCCATAGTAAGAGGTACTCAGCTTAGAGAAACCACCGATTTTTTATATAACAGCGGTGCAAAGCACGTGCATGTAAGACCGGCATGTCCGCCGATCATGTTCGGATGTAAATATCTTAATTTCTCAAGATCCAATTCAGATCTGGATCTGATAGCGAGAAGGATAATAAGAGACAGAGAAGGGGATTATGTAAGCCCCGAGATATTAAAGGATTATGCGGATCCGGACAGCAAGAATTATAAAGAAATGGTTGAAGAGATTAGGAAGATTCAGCATTTTTCCACACTTAAGTTCAATCGTTTGGACGATCTTATAGAGTCTATAGGTTTACCGGAATGTAAACTTTGTACTTATTGTTGGAACGGAAAGGAGTAGTTTAAGAATGGCAGGCATTACAGGTGATTGGTTAGCAGCTCTAAAGCCGGAGTTTTCCAAAGATTATTATAAGAATTTATATGAATTTGTTAAGGCGGAGTATGCTTCAAGACCTATATATCCGAGGTCGGAGGATATATTTAATGCCCTGCATCTTACGCCGCTTGGAAAAGTGAAGGTCGTGATACTCGGACAAGACCCTTATCACGGGGATGGTCAGGCACACGGTCTTGCATTTTCGGTACCGCCTCATGTTGAGACACCGCCTTCACTTCAAAATATTTATAAGGAACTTCAGGATGATCTGTCGCTTTACATACCGAATAACGGTTATTTGGTGAAATGGGCAAAGCAGGGAGTGTTGTTACTTAACACCGTGCTTACGGTAAGGGCGCATGAAGCCTTTTCGCATCAGGCTAAGGGCTGGGAGAGATTTACGGATGCTATAATAGAAACTGTAAATAAAGCTCACGACCGGTGGTATTTATGCTTTGGGGAAGACCGGCACAGCTTAAGTCTTCTATGCTTGATAACCCGAAACATCTGATACTTAAAGCACCCCATCCGAGTCCCTTGTCGGCTTACAGAGGTTTTTTCGGATGTAAGCATTTCAGTAAGGCTAATGAATTTCTTGAGAGTAACGGACTTGAGCCTATTGATTGGCAAATAGAAAATATATAGCGGAGATACATATGAGTGTAATTGAGTTTTTAAAAGTTATAGTACTTGGTATAGTGGAAGGATTCACAGAATGGCTTCCTATAAGTTCTACGGGACATATGATCTTGATCGACGGACTTATCAACCTTAACGTTACAAAGGAGTTTAAGGATGTGTTTACCGTAGTGATACAGCTTGGAGCAATGCTTGCGGTAGCTATAGTGTATTTTAACAAATTAAATCCTTTCAGCGTTGAAAAGAATGAATATCAAAACCGAATGACACTGCTTTTGTGGGTGAAGATAGTAATAGCTTGTATTCCGGCAGGTATACTCGGTATACTGCTTGATGACTGGATAGATGCACACATGCACAGTTCCTTTGTCATAGCCTTGGCTTTGATCGTATACGGAATTATTTTTATAGTGATCGAAAGCAAGTCATTCAGAAAAACTCCTGTTATAACGAAAACTTCCAAGATAGACTATTATACCGCTTTGTATATAGGTATGTTCCAGGTACTGTCATTGATACCGGGCACATCAAGATCGGGAGCCACTATAATAGGAGCAATGCTTCTTGGTTGCAGCAGATCGGTGGCTGCCGAATTCTCTTTCTTTTTGGGACTCCCTATAATACTGGGGGCAAGCCTGGTGAAGATAGTGAAATACAGCGGTGCATTTACACTTGAAGAGATCTTATATCTTGTAGTAGGATTACTGGTTGCCTTTTTGGTATCGGCATATTCGGTCAATTTCCTGATCAACTGGGTCAAAAAACATGACTTTAAGCTGTTCGGTTATTATAGAATAGTTTTGGGTATTATAGTTTTAGTATGGTTTTTGGTAAGTTCGCTTCTGAACGTAACTACCGTACCGGCATAAATTTGATATATGTAAAAAAGGTCAAACTTGCGGTTGAGTTGCCGGAATTTTGACCTTTCTTGATTTAGACGGAGAGTATTTATAATGAAAAAAGGTGAAATATCTATAGGCAGGGTGACAAAAACTGTCTACCCTGATAAAGGGATCATAGAAAGAGAAGAAGGTAGAGTAGTTATAAAACATGCTATAGAAGGGCAGACGGTTGAATATGTGATAAGCAAAAAAAGAAACAAAAATGCAGAAGGCAGGATACTGAAAGTAATGGAAAAATCAGTACTGGAAGATGCAAAGTCACTCTGTCCGCACAGTACTTGCGGAGGTTGCAGTTATCAAAGCGTATCCTATGACAATCAGATAAGCATTAAGGATAAGCAAATAACAGAATTATTGACGGAAGCGGCTGATGAGCCTTTTTTTATGGGAAGGCATAATAAAGAGTCCGGATGTACTTCATTACCGAAATAAAATGGAGTTTTTCCTTCGGAGATGAGGTAAAAGACGGTCCTTTAAGCCTTGGGATGCATAAAAAGGGCAAGTCATTATGATGTGGTCAATACACAAAAACTGCAATATAGTACATGATGATTTCAATATGATTCAGGCATTTACAAAAGGAGTTCTTTGCAAACAGAGGAATAACTTATTTCCATAAGCACGGCAGAGAAGGATTTTTTTAAGACATCTTATAGTAAGAAGAAGTACGGCTTATGAAGAAATACTGATCAACATAGTAACCACAAGTAAATTAAGTGAAAAAGATAGAAGACAGGCAGGAAGTAGGAGAGCTTGATAAAGAAATCGCAGCTCTTTTTAAATGATTGGCTTGAAAGTCTGATGAAACTTGAAGAAAGCGGATTAAAGGGAAAGATAGCCGGAGTTATTCATACTATTAATAATTCCTATGCCGATGCGGTCATTAATCAGGCAAGCAGGCTCTTATACGGCAGAGATCATATTTATGAGAATCTGTTGGGACTTAAATTCAAAAATAAGCAGCTTTTCGTTTTTCCAGACCAACTCAAGGGGAGCAGAAGTATTATATAAAGCAGTCATAGATTATGTGGGGGATACCGAAGGCAGATTTTTATACGATCTTTACAGTGGTACCGGTACGATAGCCCAGCTTTTATCAAAACATGCAAAGATGGTACATGCGATAGAGATAGTGGAGGAGGCGGTCGAAGCTGCCAAGGAAAATGCAAAACTTAACGATATTGATAACTGCATATTTATGTGCGGAGATGTGCTTAAACTTGTGGATGAGCTTGCCGGGAAAGTGGATATCATAGTTTTGGATCCTCCAAGAGACGGTATACATCCGAAGGCACTTCCTAAGATCATAGACTTCGGAGCAAAAAGTATCGTATATGTGTCCTGTAAGCCAAGCTCCCTTGCAAGGGATCTTAGACTTTTACAAGACAGAGGTTATAGGATGAAAAAGGCTCTGGGAGTCGATATGTTCCCTAATACTCCGGGAGTGGAGGTAGTGACACTGCTTGAAAAGAATTAAAAACTTATACTACAAAACAGCTAAACTGTAAGAAATGCTACAGTTTAGCTGTTTTTGTTTGTTGAATAAAATATCTGTCGGAAGTAGACTAAATTCTTTAGAAAGAAAAAATTTTACTTTAAAATAAGAATAAAAAGGAGGGTGTAATGTTTGAGAAGGTAGCGGCATATATAGTAAATAAAAGAAAAGCCTTCACGGTATTTTTTATATTGGCTGCAATATTTTCGGTATTCAGCAGTTCGTGGGTAAAGGTTAGCAACAAATTATCGGATTATTTGCCTCAAAGTACTAAAACCAAGCAAGGTCTTGATATTATGGATGAGAGTTTCACTACCTTTGGAAATGCCAAGGTAATGATAAATAATATCGACTATGAAAAGGCTTTGGAGATTGGTAATAAGCTTAAGGAAATAGACGGAGTTTCAAGAGTGGATTTTTATGATAATTCAGACTCATCTTATGACAATAAGAACATAGAAGACTATTATAAGGATTTTGCGGCACTCTACACCGTAAGTTTTGAAGACGTGGAAGATTCAAAACTTGTACAGGATGCGATAGTAAAGGTAAGAGAAAGCGTATCCTCTTATGACAATGTTGTCTACACGACTATAGATAAAGACGATGCAAAATCACTTAATGAGGATATGAAGATAATAGGAATATTGGTCGTACTTATTATAACGGGTGTACTGATATTTACCTCTCAGACCTATGTAGAGATCTTAATATTTATGCTGACCTTCGGAATGGCAATATTATTGAACGTAGGAACAAACTTTATATTCGGAAGAATATCTTTCGTGACAAAGGCGGTAGGAGTGGTTTTACAATTGGCACTTGCCATAGATTATGCGATCATTTTGTTTCACAGATTTATGGAAGAAAGACGGGAGTTTAAGGCAAAGCATGCTTTGATCAATGCCCTGGCTAAAGCTATACCCGAGATATCTTCCAGTTCACTTACAACAATGGCAGGAATGGTAGCACTGATGACCATGCAGTTTCGAATAGGTATGGACCTTGGTCAGGTATTACTAAAATCGATTATTTTCAGCATGATAAGCGTATTTATATTTATGCCGGTACTTATTATGATGTTTGAAAAACAGATCAAAAAAAGTATGCATAAAAGCTTCGTTCCGAATATCGACTTCCTTGGGAAAAAGATATTAAGCGTAAGATATATCATAGCCGGAGTATTTGCGGTTTTGGTAGTAGGGGGAGCTATATTATCCGGAAAGACTGCATATATATTTGATCCCAATTCAATAAAATCAGATAAAAAGACGGAATACATAGCTGCGAAAGAAGAGATAGAAAGACATTTCGGAAGCTCAAATATTATGGCGGTGGTAATACCTAAGGAAGATTATATAAAAGAAGCAAGACTTTTGGAAGACATATCCAAAGTAGAGGGAGTAAGATCAGTTACCGGACTTGCCAACATAGAAGTGGGAAATGAGGGCGAATACGTACTTACAGACAGTCTTAAGCCCAGAGAGCTTGCAGAGATAGCTGATGTAGATATAGATATAGTAAAGATGGTATACAGATTCTATGCACTTAAAAATGAGCAGTACGGAGCATTTTTAAACAGCATAGACGGCTATAAGGTCCCTATAATAAATATGGTCGACTTTCTCTATGATCAGATAGAGAACGGCGGTGTGGAGATAGATGAAGATATAACGAAAAATATAGAAGATATCCATAAGAGTATCGCAGATGCAAGAAAACAGCTTGAAAGCGAAAAATATTCACGTTTACTTGTGGTATGGAACAGAGATCTTGAGGGAAAGGATACATTTGCCGGAATCGATGAAATAGAAAATATAGCCAAACCTATTATAACGAAGTATATGTAGTAGGGGATTCCTCAAGCAACTATGAGATAAGTAAGACATTCGGAACGGATAATTTGCGTATAAGTATAATCACAGCCCTGCTCGTAGGCATCATACTTCTCTTTACCTTCCAGAGTGCGGCACTGCCTTTTATACTGGTGCTCACCATACAGGGAAGTATATGGGTGAATTTCAGTTTGCCTTTCCTGACGGGTGAGCCTATGTTCTTCTTAAGTTACCTGATAGTCAGTTCCATACAAATGGGAGCGACCATAGACTATGCGATAGTTATTACAAGCAGATATATGGTACTCAGGGAAGAGTGTGAGGAACACAAAACTGCCATATCACGAACCCTTAACGAAGCCTTCCCTACTATAATAACCTCAGGTACCATAATGGCAGCTTCAGGATTTGTCATAGGATATCTTACATCAAACGCAACTATAGCGTCACTTGGAAAAACACTCGGGGTAGGAGTAGTTATTTCCATAATCCTGGTAATGTTCGTCTTACCGATACTTTTATATTTATTCGACTTTATTATAGATAAGACATCATTCTCAAGGAAAAATAATGAGGAGGAGAGCAGAAGAGAAGATGAAAATTAATATAAAAAAAATAACGGCTTTAGCCCTCAGTATAAATATGATCTTGCAGCCGCTCAGTATAGTTGTTTATGCGGATACGCAAAATGCCCAAGCTGTAAACCCGGAGCAGGATATAATATATATAGACAGTGCTACAGCCCTTAAAGAGATATCAAAAAATGCCACAACAGAAGAATTTACCTTGGGTAAAAGTTACGCACTCAGTTCGGATATAGATCTTTCAAATGAAGATTTTACACCCATACCTGTATTTTCAGGAACACTTGACGGTCAAGGTCATACTATAAAAGGCTTAAGCATAAGTGAAAAAAGCAGTGATGCGGGACTCATAGGACTTATAGGAGAACAGGGAGTAGTAAAAAATCTTAACATAGAGGGAAATATAGCTCCGGGAGGAAGTAAGATTACGGCAGGAGGAGTGGTAGGAACAAATAAAGGTATAATAGACAGTGTTAATTTTTCCGGAATATTAAAAGCCTACAAGACAGTAGGAGGAATGGCAGGTATCAACGATGATACGGGCTTTATATTAAATTCCAAAAAAACTACGCACAGGTCGATGGAACAAAAGCTGGTTGGCGGAATAGCAGGAATTAATAAAGGAGTTATCATTTCTTGCGAGAATAAAGGAAGAATATTCGGAAGCAAAGAAGTGGTGCTTTCGGATGAAAAACACTGCCGCACTACCAAAAGCTTAATGTGGAGAAAGTGACTGCGGATGAGGAAAAAGCCCTGAGATAATGGGAGGAATAGCCGGAGTTTCAACAGGCTATATAAAGTCATGCAGCAACCTGGCTAAAGTAGGTTATGAGCATACAAGTTATAAAGTAGGAGGGATAGCCGGAGTTCAAAACGGAGTAATAGAAGAGTGCAGCAATCAGGCTATAGTATACGGAAGAAGAGATGTAGGAGGAATAGTCGGAGTTCTTGAGCCATATATGGAGATAGCCTATGAGAGCGATACCTTGGATAAACTTAACAGACAGCTTGAAGTTCTTAATAAATTATCCGATGATTTTTCCGCACAGATCGATTCTTCAGTAAGTTTATTACAGGAAGACAGCGACAACATATCAGCAAAACAGGATAACTTAAAACAAAATATTGATAATAGAATAGATATTCATAAGCAGGAAAATGATAAATTCGACGAGGGACTTGATGAAAAAAGAAAGAACCTGGAAGGAGTTGGAGAGAATATAGCGGACAGTGCCTCCGATGCTGCGGATAAGATAGGAGATCTAAGAGACAGACCGAGCTATTCCGATATTATTAAAAGCGATAATACAAAGCTTGAAAATACCATAGCTGCAATAAAAAATATCTCCACAATAACAGAAAGAATGAAGTCCTCACTTGAAAATAAAAGAGGTAAGTTAGACGGAATAGAACAAGATTTTTCATATCTTAGCGGTGATATAGACGAGTTATACAATCAGTCCAGGGACCTGATAGATTATTTGGATAATCAAAAAGATCAATTCAGTGATGATCTTTCGGACAGCAGAAATATTATAAAAAGCGACGGTGAAGCCCTGAAAGCCGAAATAGATAAGGCTAAGGAAGATCTAAGAACAAGCAGCCAAAGCATGAAGACCGATATAGATAATATAAGGTCTGAGATTGGTAATATAAGGGGTATCATTGATGAAGGCGAAGATAATCTAAGAGCAAAGATAGAAGATAAGACTGTTTTTTATGATATTTCAGCAAAAAGCGATAAGAATTTTGAAAAAGCAAAACTTATTAATTCGGTCAATAAGGCAGAGGTCATAGGTGATTTTAATGTCGCCGGCATAGTGGGAAGAATAGGTATAGACCTTAAGGAAACCATAAGTGACAATATCGGTCTGTCAAACAGAATCAACAAAAGCGGTGAAACTTCACTTAATTTCAGTGATAATATTTATGCGATAGTGTCAGGCAATACCAATGATGCGGACATAAATGCAAAGAATGATTATGTGGGAGGAATAGTTGCAAAAGCCGACTACGGTGCGATAACAGGCAATCAAAATTATGGAAATATAAGTTCCGAAAACGGTTCTTATGCCGGAGGCATAGCGGGTTACAGCACCAATATGCTAAGCGATTCTTACAGTCTGTCAAGAGTAAGTGCCGTAAATTATGTGGGCGGTATAGCAGGCAGTGCAAAGGAACTTAAAAACAACACTGTAATGTCGGAGGTCGTTAGTACGGAAGATGCCAAGAAGGGCAGTATAGCAGGAGAGCTTACAGAAGAAGGAAATGCCGAATACAACAGATATGTTGACTACGGTGTAGGTGCGATCAATAACATAAGCTTTGCAAAAGAGGCAAATACAGTAAGTTATGAAGAACTTTTATCACAGGAGAGCACACCGGAAAGATTCAAGTACCTGGAAGTTAAATATGTGGTAGGAGATGATATCATAAAAACAGTGAAGGTGAATTATGGTGATACTGTAAGTTCGGCAAATATTCCTCAACCTCCTAAAAAAGACGGTTATAATACATATTGGGAAGCAACACCGGGCAGAGAGATAACTACCAATACCACTATACATCTGATATCAGCCCTGTGGAACAAGGATATCGTAAGTGTGGAAAGTGTAGGAGAAAAACCTGTACTTTTGGCAAATTCCTACTTCTATAACGGAACCACAGTAGAAGTTAAGGAAGCGGAATTATCGGGGGATGATAAAAATTTTTCGAAAAAAGTGTTGAAAAAATATGAGTACAACATAATACCGGGAAGCAACGGTTCGTACATTGAACTTAGGGTATTGAGTGAAGATAAGAATGCAGATGTGATTGCGATAAAGACTGAGGACGGTATAAAAATAGTTGAAAGTGAGAGGATAGGATCTTACATAAGTTTCAGGGTGGACAGATCCAAGGGAGAATTTTTGATACTCAAAAATTCCAAAGAGAGCAACATGAAGGTACTTATAGCAATCGGAATAACGGCGGTACTTGTTTTAGGCTGCGGTTTATATTTAAGAAAGAAAAAGTAGTAGCTGTACTTTATCAATGTAAGATGAATCCTGTAAAAAATATTTAAAGTAGAATATCCGCAGATCAGGCAGTGGAAAATAAAAGAAAAAATTTCATCATGTGTTACAGAAGAGAAGCCACTCAAGAAATCATAGAAGAAACAGAAAATACTTGGAATAAAGCGGCAAACAGACAATAAAGGCTTGCACTAACAAAGCCTGTGGTGTTAGAATTGTAAAGTAAATAAAAAGTTCCGAATACAGAGGAGGTTCTTATGAGGTTGTCTAAGAGTATATTGGGTGGCATGTCTGTTGCGATCGTAAGTTGTGCTTTGATCGTACCGACTTTTGCACAAGCCAAGGCACAGTGGAAGAGGAATGATAAGGGTTGGTGGTATGAAGAAGCTGACAGATCTTATCCCACAAATGCATGGAAGTATATTAATAATAAGTGGTATTATTTTGATGCTAACGGATACATGGTAGAAAATCGTTGGATAGGAAACTATTATTTGGGTGCCGACGGAGCCATGATTGAACAAGGACAGTGGAAGAGTAATAATAAGGGCTGGTGGTACGAATATAAAAACGGATCATACCCTGCAAATGCATGGAAGTATATAGATAACAAGTGGTATTATTTTGATGCTAACGGGTATATGGTTGAAAATCGCTGGATAGGAAACTATTACCTGGGTGCTGACGGAGCTATGCTGGTGAATACAAAGACACCGGACGGATACTATGTTGATGGAAGCGGTAAATGGATAGAAAGTAATAAGCCTGTAAAGACAAGCTATTCGGGCGGATCGGGCAGTTCGGGCAGTTCCGGTGGTTCAGGCTATTCGGGCGGCTCAGGCGGATCGGGTAGTTCAGGTGGTTCAGGCTATTCGGGCGGATCGGGTAGTTCGGGCAGTTCGGGCGGATCGGGCAGTTCAGGTGGTTCAGGCTATTCGGGCGGATCAAGCGGATCGGGCAGCTCAGGCGGTTCAGGCTATTCGGGCGGATCAAGCGGATCGGGCAGCTCAGGCGGTTCAGGTAGTTCATCAGGTTCAGGCAGCTCAGGTGGATCCGGAAGTTCATCAGGTGCCACAAGTGCAGCAGGATCAGGAAGTGCATCAGGATCAGGAAGTGCGTCAGGATCAGGAAGTACAGCAGGTGCGTCAAGTGCCGAGACTTTGGTAGTCAATCAACTTATGGCTTTGGGCCTTAGTAACAAAGAAGCAAGACTTTATTATCTGGTAAATGCTTACAGAGAAAGTCTGGGACTTCAAAAGTTATCACTTTCGGTTTCATTGACTCAGGTTGCAAGGACTCACGTTGCCGACTCCAATGCCTACCATCCTGAAACTCTGTATGATTCAAGAGGCATAAAAGGAAACTTACACAGTTGGTCAGGTAACGGAAGCTGGACACCGGTAGTATATACTCCGGATCACAATTATGATTACCTTATGTGGAGTAAGCCCGGAGAACTGACATCTTATACAGGAGACGGATTTGAAATATCCGCAGGCAGTTCAGGTTATAATTTAACTCCTGAAACGGCACTTAATTTGTGGAAGGGTTCATCCGGGCATAATGCTGTTATGACGACTTCCAGAATGTGGGGGAATCTTAAAACCATGGGAGTTGCGATAGACGGCGGATATGCACATATCTGGTTCGGAAGCGATGCGGATCCGGCAGGTTACTATGATGTGGCAGGCTATCAGGTCCTCCATCCTTAGTAGTGTGGTGTTTAAATAACTTATACAGATACCGTAGATTTAAATAGTTATAATTTTGCAGATCATTTGCGGAATACTTTGCCTTTCTTTAACTTTATGTGAAAAACCGGCAATAAATCAGGTGAGTTATTTTATAAAAAGACACAGTGAAATATAAAAAAATCAGTAAATCAAGAAAATACGGAGCATTAATAATGAATAAATATATCTTATCCTGTTGTTCGACAGCCGATATGCCAAAGGAATTTTATGCTAAGAAAGATGTAAAGTATATATGCAGTAATTTTACTATGGATGGCAAAAATTATAAGGACGATCTCGGAGAGTCTATGCCTATAGACGAGTTTTTCGACAGGATGAAAAAAGGGGCAATGCCTACGACTTCTCAGATAAATGAAGACGAGTACAGTCAGTATTTTAGGGCGTACTTGGAAGAGGGGTTCGATATCCTGCATATATGCCTTTCGGGAGGTATATCGGGCACGGTTAACTCTCTTAAAATAGCTGTAGATTCCCTTATAGAAGAATATCCCGATAGGAAGATCTTATTCATAGACTCTTTACAGGCATCTATGGGCTTCGGACTTTTGGCAGATATGCTTGCAGATAAAAAAAATTCGGGTGCCGATATAGATGAACTATATGAGTACGGTATGAAATTAAGACACAGTATAAATGCATACTTCTTTTCAACGGATCTTACCAGTTACTTAAGAGGCGGAAGAATAAGTAAAACTGCATTTACGGTAGGGAAAATATTAAACATTTGTCCTCTTATGCATATTGATGCCGAAGGAAAGCTCATACCAATAGAAAAAGTCAGAACCAAGAAAAAGGTTATGGAAAGAATAGTGGAGAAGATGCAGGAGAATGCTCTTAACGGAGCGGACTATGACGGCAAATGCTTCATATCACATTCCGCCTGCTACGAAGATGCAAGGAAGGTAGCAGACATGATAGAAGAAAGATTCCCGAAAATGAAAGAAAAGGTAAAGATCAATTCTATCGGTACAGTTATCGGGGCACATACCGGAGTAGGAACTGTAGCCGTATTTTTTGTAGGCGGTGCCAGAAAGTAAATTTATTATATTGATGTTGGTGGATATATAACAGTATGGAAGACGACCTTGTTGTCCTATCTTATTCATAGATTTAATTTTAGGCAGATATACACAGACTTGTTACTTTGTTAAGTCCATCAAAAAGTGCTGAGCAAAACAAAGACTTTACCTGTGAAATTTCAAAGCTGCTTTTTAAAAGATCTGAGCATTGTAAAGATCGGATAACAAGGCGTTTCTTGTTTGCTTGTAAAAATAAGGAATTAATTTATGATAATTGAATATAATAATTTGAAAAAAACAGTAAACGAATCATGTTTACTGTTTTTTTTGATTAAAGGAAAATCAAGATAAAATAAAAATTAATAAAAAAATATGTTGTGATTGAGTAAGGTAAGTCAAACTTACAATTTCTTAATTAATATATATAAACTATTGTTAGCTATGGTATAATATTTCCTGCGAATGACAAAAACTTAACATTCATAAAATAAACCTTAGTAAAACAGTTTTCTATTTGAAAGGTCAGGATTAAAGTATGGGGAAAAAGGGTTTTGTATTTTTACCAAAAGGATTTGACGAAGTAGTACGTATTTTAAGTAAAAAGTATCGCATATATGCACCTGTGCTAAAAAAGGGAGAAGGCAGATTCACCGATACTGATGTGGTACGCTACGATTTTATAAAAGAGGCGGCTGAAATTGAGCTTGAGAAGAAGTCGGATTATTCTTTTAAGGAAATTTTAACACCACTTTCACAGACGCTTTTTTTCTTTACTGAAAATGAAGTAAAGGAAGCGGATGAAGATACAAGCGAAGTGATAATATTCTTAAGAAGCTGTGATTTAAATGCTTTGAAAAGACTTGATCAGATTTATCTTCATAACGGAAGAGATGAGGACTATTTCTACGCACGTATAAGAGACAATGTGAAGTTTGCCTTGATAGGCTGTTCTCACTCCTATGAGGATTGTTTCTGCGTAGATATGAATACCAATCGTGCAGATGATACGGATTATCTTTTCTCGGTTGATTTAATAGACAACCGATTCCATTGTCAATTAAAAGAAGAAAGTCTGGAGGAGGTTTTTGCAAATAATGCTATAACAGAGCAGGAAGTTATCCCGAGATATGTTACGGAAAATGAAACAAGAGTAGATCTGCCTGAAAGTGTTCCGTTGACCTTGTTCCAATCGGATATGTGGAATGAATACAGTATCCGTTGTATAGGTTGCGGAAGATGTAACTATGTATGCCCTACATGTACCTGCTATACCATGCAGGATGTTTTTTATACTGATAACGGTAAGGTCGGTGAAAGACGAAGAGTAGGTGCCTCTTGTATGGTGGACGGATATACCAATGTTGCCGGCGGAGGAGAATACAGAAAGAAAAACGGAGACCGTATGCGCTTTAAGACAATGCATAAGATCTACGATTTCAAAAAACGTTTCGGATACAATATGTGTGTAGGTTGTGGAAGATGTGATACAGCATGTCCGGAATATATTTCATTTTCCAATATAATCAATAAAGTAACAGCTGAAGTCAAAAAGGAGGTCGCTAATGAGAAATAATCCCTATGTACCCTTTTCTTCTAAAATAGTTGAAGTTATTCCGCATACCGATAAAGAATATACCTTCCGTATGGAATTTGAGGGAGAAGTAAAGCCGGGGCAGTTTTTTGAAGTATCTATTCCAAAGTTCGGTGAAGCACCTATTTCAGTCAGCGGTATTAGCCCTAAAAGCATTGATCTTACAATTCGTAGAGTAGGAAGAGTTACCGATGAGGTGTTTGAAAATTACGCAGGAGATACATTGTTTCTTCGTGGACCTTACGGTAACGGTTTTGATGTAAATAAATATATAGACGGCGAATGTCTTGTTGTAGCCGGAGGTACAGGCGTTTCTCCGGTGCGTGGCGTAATTGACACACTAAGTGAAAGTAAAGATGCAAAGGATAAACATATTATTTTAGGCTTTAAGAGCCCTTCGGATATGTTATTTAGAGATGACATTAAACGTTGGGAAAAAACAATGGATGTTATACTGACCATGGATAAAGAGGCGGAAGGTTACAACGGTAATGTAGGTCTGGTAACCAAGTTTATACCGGAAGTAAAATTAAATAATGTGGAAACAACACAGGCTGTTGTAGTAGGTCCTCCCCCAATGATGAAGTTTTCCGTAATTGAGCTTTTAAAGCGTGGATTTAAAGAGGAAAATATTTGGGTTTCTTATGAAAGAAAGATGTGTTGCGGTATAGGTAAATGTGGGCATTGTAAGGTAAATGATACCTATATCTGCCTGGACGGTCCGGTATTTAACTATGTTGACAGCAAGAGTCTGATTGACTAGGAGGAATGAAGATGGCTAAGGATATTAATGTTGGAAAACTGAAAAGAAATGCCTTTCGTGTGTCTAAACATCGTGGTGAAACTGCATCCCGTGTCAGAATGCCGGGTGGTTATATAGATGCTGAAAGTATGAAAAGGATAAGTGAGATAGCTGAAAAATACGGTAACGGAAGTATTTTCCTCACCAATCGTCAAGGTGTGGAGATCCCGGGAATAAAGCTTGAAGATATGGATGCTGTCAATAAAGAAATACAGCTCGTTATTGATAATGTTAAGACCAATCAGGAAAAAAGAGATACCGGATATGCCGCAGCAGGAACAAGGAATGTTGTAGCCTGCCCGGGAAAGCGTCTTTGCCCTTACGGAAACTATGATACTACAGAGTTCGCAAGAAATGGAGAAGATGATATTCCCCAATAATTTACATTTCAAGATAGCATTTACAGGTTGTTCCAATGACTGTGCCAAGGTTAGGATGAACGATTTCGGCATTATCGGAATGACGGAGCCGCAGTACGATCCGGATCGCTGTGTTACCTGTGAAGCCTGTGTAAAGGCTTGTAAGAAAAAAAGCGTAGATGCTCTTAAAGTGGTTAACAAAAAGATCGTAAGAGATACAGAAAAATGTATAGGTTGCGGTGTCTGCATTACAGTGTGTCCTACAAGAGCATGGACCAGAAGTAAGGAAAAATACTACCGTTTGGTATTGCTTGGAAGAACCGGAAAGAAAAATCCAAGAATGGCAGAAGACTTTATCAAATGGGTGGATGAGGATTCGATCTTAAAAATCGTAAAAAATTCCTACTCCTATGTGGAAAAATACATAGATCCGCAAGCACCCGAGGGAAAGGAGCATGTGGGTTATATAGTGGACCGTACCGGATTTGAGGAATTCTATAAATGGATAATGGAAGGGGTCACACTTTCGGATAAAGCCGAACTTGCCAAGACAATGTATTGGGGCGGAAAACATTACGATAAATTTTAGATAGACAAGCGATGTTACAGGATCTGCACGTTGTAAATGTCAGAAAGCATTAATACAGATCGTAGAGACAGACAAACACTGTAACAAGGTCTATATTTGAAAATGTACATCATAAATTGATGATAAACCACTATAGATATCGAATAGAGTGTGTAAAGTTTACCTTGCATTTCAATCTTACTTGAAATAATTTTCGCAAAGCTGTGTTAGTTTTATGAAGTTTGAAAAACTTACCTTTGTAGCGACTGTCGAGGTCTGCTGCGTCTGAAAAGTTTAGGACTGCTTATACCAAACTTGCTTTGTGAAAATTATCAAGTCTTACAGAGATTGAAAATGCAAGGTTATTTTTTGCATTAAAAAGGTTCTGAAAGGTTTAGTCTGATCTAATATAAAATTTACCGAGGTTTTTGAAAAAACTTTGTAAATATGATCGTATAATAAGAGTTTTTCAGATATCAAAAAATGATTGAAATTAAAGGAAGTAATATTTCTACATCAATAAATCAAAAAACGCCCTGTCAGCCTTCGACATAAATTTGTCCCTGTCATAGGCAACACAAAGTCTCCAAAATGCCCTGTATTTCTTTGGGATATGAAAATATACTATACCCTCATCGGAATTTGATTTGGCATAGCTTTCGGGCAGGATGGTCACACCCAGATTGCTTCTTACAAGCTCTTTGGTACTGATAAAATTTTGAATAACGATATAAGTATGCACGTTATTGATATTTGCCTTTTTAAGTATCAGATCGACCACCTGTCTTATCCTTTGGTTTGGAAAAAGCATAATAAATTTCTCGTCCTTTATATCTTTGATATCAAGACAGAGCCTTTCACTTCCCTCCTCAATAAAAGCCTTTTTACAAATAGGATTTTTATCCGAAACCAGTATAAGAAAATCTTCTTTTGAAAGGATCTCATAGCTAAACCTCTTATCATCCTTATCCTCACTTAACAAATGCATGATTGCGAAAGAAATATTACCCTGTTCAAGATCGGTAAAAAGCTGTTTGGAAGGATTTTCGGTAATATTAATGTTGATATTTGGATAGATCTTGGAAAATTTGCTTATTATTTCAGGTAGAAGTACCAGGCTTAAATGATTGGTGGTTCCGAGATTTATACTTCCGGATTGTAATTTTTCAATATCAGCTATCTCAAGCTTCATCTCCTCGTATAATTTTAATATCTGCTTGGCATACTTATAATAATATTCACCGCTGACACTAAGTTTAAGTCCTTTAGAAGCTCTTATAAAAAGCTTTGTATTAAGCTCTTGTTCTATACGTTTAAGAGCCTGGCTAAGCGAAGGCTGGGCGACATATAGTTTCTTGGCAGCCTTTGAGACACTGCCCTCCTTTGCGATGGTTATAATATAAAGTAATTCCTTGTCTGACATAGCGACCTCCTTATTAAAACAAATAGTGATGGGTTGGCAACAATTTAGTACTGTCGATAAAGTGAGTTATCAATTCCAAAGATGATGACGTCAAAAGCGTAGCTTTTAACAAAGAAGGCAACTACAGTATTTGAGAAGCCTGCAAATCACAATATAACGTCTACCCCATGAATCACATCGCCATCACCTTTCGGGTAGGATACGCCTAAAGAAACACTCCTTATAATTCAATCTTTTTAGCGGTTTACCCTTTTGATAAAGCAAGGTATAAATTCCACAGACGAGGACTGTTCGAGTGCAGCTCGCCACGGAGTAGGCGAGCACACGAGTTCCGCAGTCTGTGTGAATTTGTCGCAGCTTTGAGAAAGGGTAGCGTGTATGATTGAATAATAAGGTGTGTTTCAACATATTGTAAAAACCTATAGCTTCTATTATATTTATAGTATTTGCCTATAAGGATATATTATTATATAATGCATTTTAAAACAAGAACAAGTAAGGGGAAAGCTATGGTAAAACTATACGATGGAGGAGTTTATATATTAAACTCCAATGAGATAATAGAAGAAAAAGATTTTGAAATCGTAAAAGCAAAAAGAAATTTGCAGGCTGATAAGGAAAGTGCTGCAAAAGGTACTATCAGCTACGAGATACTCAGTGCTCACAATACCTCAAATGATGATAAAAAATTAAAGTTAAGATTCGATTCCATGGCATCACATGACATAACCTATGTAGCCATCATACAGACTGCAAAAGCTTCCGGTATGGAGAAGTTTCCGCTGCCCTATGTCCTTACCAACTGCCACAACTCACTTTGTGCTGTAGGCGGAACTATTAACGAAGACGATCACTTATTCGGGCTTTCAGCCGCTAAAAAATACGGAGGTATATATGTACCTCCGCACATTGCCGTCATACATCAATACATAAGAGAGGCTATGGCAGGCTGCGGTAAGATGATACTCGGCTCAGACAGCCATACAAGATACGGTGCGCTCGGAACCATGGCAATAGGTGAAGGCGGAGGAGAGCTTGTAAAGCAGCTTTTATCCGATACCTATGATGTAAATTATCCTGAAGTAGTGGGTATATATCTGGATGGAAGTCCGGTGAAGGGCGTAGGTCCTCAGGATATAGCACTGGCGATAATAAAGGCGGTATTTAAGTCCGGTTATGTGAAGAATAAGATCATGGAGTTTATAGGTCCGGGTATCGCATCCATGGATACCGATTTCAGAAACGGTGTGGACGTCATGACTACGGAAACTACCTGTCTAAGCTCTGTTTGGGCAACAGATGAAGATACCGAAAATTTTTTGGCGGTACATAACAGAAAAGAAGATTATAAGAAATTATCACCGAAAGAAGTGGTATATTATGACGGTCTGGTGTATGTGGACTTAAGTAAAATAAAACCGATGATAGCACTTCCTTTCCATCCCAGCAATGTATATGAGATAGACGAAGTCAATGCAAACTTAGAGGATATACTTGCAAGTGTAGATAAAGAGGCTGCACGTATAGGAGGAAAAGCCGGAGAAGAACTAAACTTAAGAGGAAGAATAGAAAACGGAAAATTAAGAGTGTCACAAGGTATCATAGCAGGCTGTGCCGGAGGTAATTACAGCAATGTTATGGAAGCGGCACACATTCTTAAGGGCAAAAGCTGCGGTTATGACGAGTTCAATATGTCTGTATATCCCTCATCACAGCCTGTATACATAGAATCAGACAGACAGGGTGCTATATCGGATCTGATGTCTGCCGGAGTAATAGTAAAGACTGCATTTTGCGGACCTTGTTTCGGTGCCGGGGACACACCTTCACACAGAGGCTTAAGTATAAGACATACTACAAGAAACTTCCCTAACAGAGACGGTTCAAAACCGGGAGCGGGACAGATGTCTGCGGTAGCATTAATGGATGCAAGATCTGTGGCTGCCACAGCAGCAAGAGGAGGTATACTTACTCCTGCGACGCAGATCGCTGATGATTATAAGGTGCCGGAATACCATTTTGACGGCGGTATATACGAAAAAAGAGTATATCAAGGCTATAAAAAAGCGGATGAGAGCAAGGAACTTATATACGGTCCGAATATCAAAGACTGGCCGAAGATGTCGGCTCTTACCGACAATATCCTGCTTAAAGTCTGCTCAAAGATATTGGACGAAGTGACTACTACGGACGAACTTATACCGTCGGGAGAGACTTCTTCTTACAGATCCAATCCTTTGGGGCTTGCCGAATATACTTTGTCGAGAAGAGATCCCGACTATGTGCCAAGCAGTAAGTCAGTCGATAAGCTTGAAAAGGCAAGAGTCGAAGATGCTTCTTCTGTTTTGAATAATGCCGAACTTGTAAAAGTATATGATAAATTAAAAGAAACTCTCGGTAACACAGATCCTGCGGGAACCGAGATCGGAAGTATGATCTATGCTAAAAAGCCGGGAGACGGTTCCGCCAGAGAGCAGGCGGCAAGCTGTCAAAGAGTGCTCGGAGGACTTGCAAATATAGCAAAGGAATACGCTACAAAAAGATATCGTTCAAACCTTATAAACTGGGGTATGCTTCCGTTTTTATTAAAAGAGGATGCCGATTTTAAGGTAGGGGACTATATTTATGTGCCTGATATCAAAAAGGCTCTTGATACGGATATGAAAGAAATTAAAGCCTACGTGGTAGATATAGAGAAAAATATATGTTATGATATAAAGATGACGATATCAGAAATGACTGATGTGGAGAAAGATATTATAAGAGCCGGTTGTCTTATTAATTACAATAAGAACAGACTTGAGAAAAAGGCAAAATAGTGTTTTGTAAAATAAAAAGGAGGAGGCTACTAATCAGGTAGGTTATTTATCTTCGTTAAATATAGCATAAACATTAAAGCTTATCTATAAATTTATGAAGATGGAGGCTGAGAACAGTCGGATAGTTAAATATCTGTCCAACACTTAAGTGTTAAATATATTTTTAGTAGCAGATCGTATAAATGGAATTTAAACTCAGCTCACAATTTGCACCTACAGGAGATCAGCCTCAGGCTATTGAAGCCCTGGTAAAGGGATTCAAGGAAGGAAATCAGTTTGAAACACTTCTCGGAGCCACCGGTTCAGGTAAAACATTTACCATGGCAAATATCATACAACAGTTACAAAAACCCACACTTATCATAGCTCATAACAAGACATTGGCAGCTCAGCTTTACGGAGAATTCAAGGAATTCTTCCCTGAAAATGCGGTCGAATATTTTGTATCTTACTATGATTACTATCAACCGGAAGCTTATGTTCCGAGTACGGATACTTATATAGAAAAAGATTCGGCTATAAATGACGAGATAGATAAGCTAAGACACTCTGCAACTGCGGTTTTGTCTGAGAGAAGGGATGTTATTATCATAGCTTCGGTATCTTGTATATACGGACTGGGAAGTCCTATAGACTATGCGGAAATGGTCATATCACTAAGACAGGGAATGATCAAAGACAGAGACGAAGTTATAAGAAAATTAGTTGATATACAATACAACAGAAATGATTTCGACTTCCACCGTGGAACCTTTAGAGTAAGGGGTGACATAGTGGAGGTCTTTCCTGCGTATGTAAGTAATAAAGCCTACAGGATAGAATTTTTCGGAGATGAGATAGATAAAATAAGTGAGATGGATGTGCTTACAGGCGATGTGGTAGCGGAACTGAGCCACATAGCTATATATCCGGCATCACATTATATAGTACCTCCCGATAAGATGTTAAGAGCCACGGATGAGATACTTAAAGAATGTGATGAGCAAGTGGCTTTTTTCAAGTCCGAGGATAAGCTGATAGAGGCTCAAAGGATCTATGAAAGAACACATTTCGATGTGGAGATGATGAGGGAGACAGGTGTATGTTCGGGAATAGAAAACTATTCAAGGCACTTGATAGGCTCTAAAGCCGGAGATCCCCCATATACTCTTATAGATTATTTTCCTGATGACTTTTTGATAATAATAGATGAGTCTCATATAAGTATTCCACAGATCAGAGGTATGTATGCAGGAGACAGAGCGAGAAAAATGAATCTTGTACAATATGGTTTCAGACTTCCCTCAGCACTTGATAACAGGCCTTTGGAATTCACGGAGTTTGAATCAAAGATCAATCAACTCCTCTTTGTATCAGCAACCCCTTCCGTATATGAGGAGGAACATGAACTCTTACGTGCGGAGCAGATCATAAGACCGACGGGACTTCTCGATCCGACTATAAGTGTAAGAAAAGTTGAAGGTCAGATCGATGACCTTGTTTCAGAGGTGTTTAAGGAAGTTGAGCGAAAAAACAAGATACTTATTACAACTTTGACCAAGAAGATGGCTGAAGATCTGACCGACTATATGAAGGATGTGGGTATTAAAGTAAGGTATCTCCATTCTGATATAGATACTCTTGAAAGAGCCGAGATTATAAGGGATATGCGTCTTGATGTATTTGATGTACTGGTGGGTATCAATCTTTTAAGAGAGGGACTGGATATTCCGGAGATCACACTGGTTGCAATACTTGATGCAGATAAAGAGGGCTTTTTAAGAAGCACGACCTCGCTTATACAGACCATAGGAAGAGCTGCGAGAAATTCCGAAGGGCGTGTTATCATGTATGCGGACAGGATAACGGATTCGATGAAGGCTGCCATTGATGAGACTTACAGAAGAAGACAGATACAGGAAGCCTATAATAAAGAACATAACATTACTCCGACGACTATAAAAAAGGCAGTCAGAGACCTGATAGCCATATCTAAGGCTGCAAGCGAAGACAGCAAAAAACTTGAAAAAGATCCGGAGTCTATGGATGATAAGGAACTTGAAAAACTTTCAAAAGACCTTGAAAAGGCTATGAAGAAGGCTGCCACGGAGCTTAATTTTGAAGAGGCGGCAAGATTAAGAGATAAACTTTTGGAAGTTAGAAAGATATTGTTTGACAGGGAGTGATATGGAAAGAACGAGAAAATTAGCGGATACCGCAATGCTTGCCGGAGAGCTTATGCTAAAGTCGGGAGCGGATATATACAGAGTGGAAGATACGATGAGCAGGATACTGACAGGGCGACCACCTGGTCTCATGAGGTCGTTGCTCTTCCGACCGCCATTTATCTGACGGTCGTTACCGAAAATGAAAAGGGAAGAGATAAGGACGCTTTAAGTGTGGTCAAAAGAGTAGACTCCACATCAATTAACTTAAATACTATTTATGAGGTCAATCATATCTCAAGAAAGCTTTGTATGGATAAGATAAGTGTGGATGAGGCATATGAGAGAATGGTCAAACTCACGAAAAAACCGGTGTACCCCGAGTATGCGGAATATATTTGCTATGTGTTTGTGGCTACCGGATTTCTTATTATGTTTGACGGTAATCTCAATGAATTTTTACTTACAGCAATAGCAAGTACTGTGCTTTCTTTGGTAAATTATACGACTAAGAAGATAGGGTTTAATGATATGTGTGTATATGCCGCAACCTCATTTGTCATGGTAGTAACGGCATTATTCGGAGCTAAATATTTATTTAATAATGTTTCGGTGGATCTGGTCATCATATCGGCACTTATGTGTCTGGTTCCCGGAGTAAAATGTACTACGGCGATCAAAGATACTCTTAACGGAGATTACAGCTCGGGAGGCAGCAGGATGCTGGAGGCTATAATCATTTCACTGGCTGTATCTACCGGAACCGGTGCGGCTATGTTGCTTTTTGGAGGTATATTACGATGAACATAGGTATTTTTCTTATAAAAACATATGCGGCATTGACGTCAATGATAGCCTTTTCTATCGTATTCGGTATGCCTAAAAATCTGTTGAAATATGCAACTTTGGTAGGTATGGTCTCATGGATCTTATATGCGTATCTTTCTTATTTGAAAGTAGATGCCGTTTTACAGGTATTCATCTCGGGACTTGGAGTTTCAGCTCTGTGTCATATTCTTGCAAGGATACTTAAAGCACCGGTAACCATATTTTTCGTGCCGGGCATACTTCCGCTGGTTCCGGGAGGACCTATATACAGGAGTGTATTTTATTTTATAGATAATAACAGCAGCCTGGGAAATGTTTACTTTGTGCAGACGATTCAAATAGCCGGGGCTATTGCCGTTGCTATGTTTATCATGGATTCGATATTTAGGCAGACGAGAAGATATGCAAAAAGAAAAAGATATGAAGATGAGATAAAAAGTTAGTGTCAAAGTATATATGCTTTCTGATGAAGTATTGATATAGCTCTATATATAGGTTATAGTATATAATATTTATATTAAAGAGGATACTTGTATGAGGTACGAAAAAAACAGAAAAATAGCCGGTATAGATGAATTTAAGGTATTGAAAGCACTGAAGATCCTTGCTATTCCTATGGTAGTGCTCGTGCTTGTCATAGTAATATTGGTAGTGGATAGGACGCAGTCAAAAAAACAAGTTGCATCGTCTGAAGTCTCGCTTGAAAGTGTTGAGGAATCAAGCCTTAATACGGTATATACTTATGATTTCAGCAATTACGGTCTGCAAAAAGACAGTAATCCCGAGGTCATGCAACTTGTGGAAAATTATCAAAATGCAAAGATAGAAGCGGATGCCGCCGCTTTATATAAGGTCTTCGGAAGGACGGATGAAGAAGGTCTGTCAGAGCTTCAAGCCAAACTTGATGAAGAAAAGAAGGTGTATGAGGACTATGAAAATGTGTCCTGCTATATAGGTAACGGCTTGAATGCAGGAGAATATGTTGTATTCATAAGTGCGGATGTAAAGTTTCACGGTATCATAACACCGGCACCTATGCTTACCTGGGCATATATAAAGACAGCGGAGGATGGCAGTCTTTATATGCTTGAGCCGGATAAGGTTGATGAACAACAAAAACTTTTTATAGACAAGGTAGCACAGTCCGAGGATGTAAAGTTGCTTGATTCTGCAATGAGAAAAAGACTTGCGGAAGTGCTTATATCGGATGCACAACTCGCATCCTTGTACCAGATATGGTTAGAGGGGGAGGATGTATCAAAGTATGATATAAGTTTAGGCGGTGATCCCGAGGAAGAAAGTACGAAAGAAGTCGATCTTGAGGACGATGAAGTATATATAGGAGTTCCTACTACCGAAGCAAGTAAGGAAAGTACGGAGCAAAGTACAGAAAGTGAAACTGCTGCACAAACTCAAGGTGTAGAAGAAAGTGCGGCACAGTAAGATTATGGATATTAAAGATTTTAATTATGAACTGCCTGAAAGACTTATAGCACAGGACCCGTTAAAGGACAGGAGCTCTTCAAGACTTATGGTAATGAAAAAGCAAAGCTACGAGCTTGAACATAAGCATTTCAGCGATATTACCGATTATTTGAAAAAGGGTGATTGTCTGGTACTTAACGATACCAAGGTGATACCGGCAAGACTTTACGGTGTAAGAGATAACGGTGCGGCAAGATCCAAGGTAGAGATACTTTTACTTAAAAGACTAAGTGATAAGGTTTGGGAGTGTCTTGTAAAACCCGGTAAAAAATGTAAGGTAGGAGACAGACTTGATTTCGGAGACGGTCTTTTAAAAGCCGAAATCAAGCATATAGGTGAGACCGGTAACAGGCATATAGAATTCGAGTTTGATGGTATATTCGAAGAAATACTCGATAAACTCGGAGAGATGCCTCTGCCTCCTTATATTACTCATAAACTCGAGGATAAAAACAGATACCAGACGGTATATGCAAAATACGAGGGAAGTGCTGCGGCACCGACAGCCGGACTACACTTTACGAATGAACTTCTTAAAAAAATCAAAGCCAAGGGTGTAGATATAGCAAAAAGTCACACTTCATGTGGGACTTGGAACTTTCAGACCCGTAAAGGAGAAGGATATATTAAAGCACCATATGCACTCGGAATTCTATATGATAGACGAGGAAAAATGCCGCTAAGATCAATGCGGCGAAGGAAAGAGGTTCAAGATCATCTGCGTGGGAACGACCAGTTGCAGAGCTTTGGGAAAAGTGCTGCCGCACCGGACGAAAAGCTTAAAGCGGTGAGTGCATGGACTGAGATCTTCATATATCCGGGGTATAAATTCAAGATGGTCGATGCACTGATAACAAACTTCCATCTGCCGGAATCTACACTTATCATGTTGGTATCTGCACTGGCAGGAAGAGAAGAAGTGCTTAGTGCATACAAGAAAGCTGTGGAAGAAGAATACAGGTTCTTCAGTTTCGGAGACGCGATGTTTATAATGTAACTTGAATTCTTACTTTATTAACTTATTTTATTAAGATTAATGTGATAAAAAAAGTAGGGGAATGACCCTCTACTTTTTTTGTTGCTTAAATATAAATTCGTGACATAAGCCGTTCTTAAATACAATACTTGATATATTTCCGTTTATTATTGTTATACTGTCTATGATACTTAGGACGAATTGTTTTAATACTCCGGTATCAACAGATGTTGCAAGCTTTTTAAAAGTATGGCTGAAAAAGGAAGCCTAGATGGTAAGCTTACAATCACTATTGATATTTTATTTGATATTTCATTTACAGAGGAAACAGTTCAAAATAAAGATCCTAATTTTGAAGGAGATATTCGTGTGGTTCACACACCAAAGTTTCAACACAAGGTTAGTTTTGTACTGCAAATTAAAAATGAACAAAAAGGTGACATGAATTGTGATGGTATGGAAGGAGTTTAGGATTTATGAAGATTTTGACAATCCCTTATTTTTAGCCAAGGATGTAGCCGGATGGATTGAATATGACCCGTCATCAATTAATAAAATGATAGTGGCAGTAGATGATACTGAAAAGGTTCGGAATATTATTCCGACCCTTGGAGGAAATCAAGAAAGTTGGTTCTTAACTGAAGACGGATTGTATGAAGTTCTGATGCAGAGTCGTAAGCCTATTTATAAATTATTTCCTTGGAAGAAAGGCGGCACACAATACAGCGTGCTTCCAGACAGCAAAGGCTTAAGAAGTTTACAGCCCTGTGGCTGCTTTTTGCATTGTATGAATAATTAATATTTCAGTACTCAATAATTAAATGCTATTAGGATCATTACTCCCATAAGAGTATAATAAAAAATGAGTTTATATTTATACAGTTTCAGCCCATTTTCAAGTATCTTTTCAGTATAAAAACATAAATAAATCATTGACTTTTAGTACCATATATGGTACTGATTATATCAGAGCAAATAATTAAGAAAGGAAGTGATTGATTGGCAAATGTGCAAAAGATAATTGAAAAAATGAAAAGACAGCCCAATGGAATAAGGGCTGATGAAGCAGATAAGGTATTGAGAGCTTACGGATATGAAGGAGTAAGACAGAAAGGAAGTCACAAGCAGTACCTTAATAAAGAAACCGGTGATTTAACAACAGTTAAGCAGGAAAATCCATTAAAGAAAGCGTATGTTATGGATATTCTTTCTAGGATAGGGGAATAATTCCCCTATCTTGGAAAGATTTAGAAGAAATATTGAAAAAAGGGAGTAAAGAATGGAAGTTAAGGATTATATGAAATTACCTTATACAAGGTTAGTGCAGGAAGTAAATGATGAAAGTGGTCATTACTTTTATGGAAGAGTATTAGAATTAGACGGATGTCAAAGTACCGGTGATACATTGGAAGAGTTGTATGAAGGACTTAATGAAGCTATGGAAGGATATTTAGAGGTTAAGCTTGAAAACGGTCTACATATTCCTGTACCGGATAGAATAGATGGATACAGTGGAAAATTTAATGTCAGACTGCCTAAATCATTGCATCAGAAATTAGCTATTGAAGCAAATAAAGAAGGTGTGAGCCTAAATCAATTAGTATTACATAAGTTATCAATGTAGATGGTATATATTTAATCAGATAGGTTATCCGGTATATTGAAACATTCTACAGTAAATTCAAAAAATAGGAGAAAAAACAAAGAAGATTAAAAACATGAGAGAAAACGAAAATCTATCCGTAGCGGCTAACGGACAGAAAATCTGCTTATTAGATTTAAACTACACACTGGTCAGTAACCAGAAGTAAACAAAAATGCTAAGACCTTTTTCAAAAAGGATGTTAGCTGAGGAATACAGATTAGATCTTATAGAGATGGTAAAAGATGATTATGTAATTATTATTACAGCCCGTCCTGATAAACAAATGAAAGAAACAATGGAGAATATTAAGAAAAAGACAGGTTGGCAGCCACAGGAGATGTATTTCAATGATATTGATGAAGAACCTCCGGTATTCAAAGAATCAGCTTTAAAAAGATTTATATTTCCAAAATATGGAACTAATGCTGATCAGTTCTATGCAGTAGAAAGTAACCCAAGAACCAGGACGATGTATAAAAAATATGGAATAAAGGCAAAACCTTATGATAAATTTATCGAAGCTCCGGACATTGTAAGAGGATCTAGTTCCAAGGATACAGAGGTAGGAGATCAACAGTTGTCTTTATTTAACTAAAAATCAATAAAAAGAGATATTCAGCACATCAGAAATGGTGTGCTGTTTTTATATAGCAAAATAATTTATTTATGAGGTAGATACATGGAAGTAAAATAATGAAAATAGCAGATATAATACCTGCTGAATATAACCCAAGAGTCAAACTTACAGAAACAGATTTTGAGTATAAGGCTTTGAAATCAAGTATTGACGAATTTGGTTTAGTAGTTCCACTTATTGTAAACAAGAGGACTGGCAATCTTGTAAGTGGACATAAAAGACTTAATATTTAAAAAAAGTGGTATTGAGGAAACGGAAGTTGTGATAGTCGATTTTGAGGAAGAAAAAGAGAATGCATTATGTATTACAATGAATAAAGTCAGTGGTCAATGGGACTATGGATTACTGGCAGATATTATGGAAGAGCTTAGAAATTCAGAAATTGATACTGCAATAACAGGGTTTTCCGGAAATGAGATTACAGAATTGTTGGGAGAACTTCAAGAGATGGAAAATAATATCCCGGATGTTGAAAGAGTTGATAAGAAAGAAGATACAGAAGATGGTATTGCTGATTGGATAATAGAGGAGATGCCTGCACATCACAGCTATGTAGAGCCGTTTTTTGGAAGTGGTGCGGTATTCTTTAATAAACCGCTTTCCAATATTGAAACAATTAACGATTTAGATGGAGAGGTTGTTAATTTCTTTGAAATCATTAGAGATATGCCGGAAAAATTAGCAGCTAAGATATATATGACACCGTATGCGAGGGTAGTGTATGAAAATGTGTATAAAGAGTTTTGTAATTATAATCAATCAAAGCTTGATAGAGACTTTAAGTTTTGTATCAAGAAAGCTTTTGCATGGTATGAAGAATTAATATTTCAGTGATCAATAAATAAACTGCCATCCTCTATCGGCTCACAACCGCCAAAGAAACACTACTTATTTCAATCTTTGTAGCGTTTGACCCTTTTGAAAAAGCAAGATACAAATTCTACAGACGAGGATGTCAAAAGTGCAGCTCGCCACGGAGTAGGCGAGCACACGAGTTGTGCAGTCTGTGTGAAATTGTTGCAGCTTTGAAAAAGGGTTGCGGGTAAGATTGAAATAAGCAGTGTTTCTGCTTACTTAAAACCCTGCCTTAAAAAACTTCTGCATATCCGTCACTTCCTTGTGACTTTGTATAATAGCCACCTTATATTCGCTTCCACGGTTGATGGCAGGTCGATATTCCATAGGAATGAAATTAAAAGATATCTCATCATTTCCTACAAAACAGGAAGTAAAGGCAGAACATTTTATTTGTGAGTTATTGGCTTTGTTGAATATATAGGAATCACCTATATCGGTAAGATCGGCATCTACCGGAATCACCACGACTTCACCCTCTTTATATCCGACTATAAAATTGGCATGTTTTGTAATTTCTACCAGTATTGCATTGGTATAACTTTCGGCGTAGCAGTACATAAGAGTATAAGAATTCCCGTTCTCAACCTGACGGTTGAAGATCTGTCTCATTTTTTCCTTGTTTTCATTACTCTCCTCAGTGCTTGCCCCCATAAAAGCTTTTTGAAGTATACCTTTTAATCCCATGATAAGATTCTCCTTGTTAAAATTCTTTTGTAACAAATTATATTACATTTTTTGATAAATATAAATATGTAAAAAGTTTATTTGACGATAAGAATAAAGGAGAAGCGTAATGATCATTACAATAATTAAAACCTTTCATGAACGTTTTTCGGATTGGAATCCGGCACTTTTCGAGCATTTGCAAATATCTCTCTTATCACTGCTTCCGGCAGTTTCTATAGCGGTACCTCTTGAAGTGAATATAAGACCGGAAAAAGTTTTCAGTCTGGAAGAGGTTGATAAAGCTCACGACTACGTTGAAAGCGGAAATAATTTCGGGAAGGTCGTTGTGGAAGTTTTATAAGTTCTTAAAACTCTGTCACAACAATAATAAGTAACACAGTTTAAACGAAAATGTAACGATTTTTTAACAATCCTTGCTTTATACAGAATTTTAGTGTAATATATCTTCTGTAAGAAACTTAAAAAATAATGTATTGAATTTAATGAATGATTGATCTTAGTATATAAACTGTGACAGGCTGTCGATATTTTATGATTTGGTAAGCTTGGTTTTTGATCGATTTAAATTAGCAAGGAAAGGAAGTGATATCTTATGAATACTGCCAAGAATAAAGGGCTGTTCATTTCAGTGGATTATGTAAGAAGTTAAGAGCGTGGGCATTGCTTATGTTATTTGCCGTAAGTAGTATATTGGTAAATGCCGAGACGGTATATGCCGATTCGGAGTATAACAGTTATGTGGGTAAGTTGTCTGTTGCGGCATACTGCGACAGTTATAAGACCTATAAGGGCGGAGATCCTACTTCGGGAAAGACCGTTGCCGCTAAACTTAAGATGTTTGATATAGGCGAGAATATCAAGATAGGCGATAAGGTATATACGGTCGAATCCGTACTTTCCGAGAATTCGGAGAATGATATCATGATCTATTTCGATTCCAAGTCATCAGCCTATGACTACGGAATGAAGAAGGCAGATGTATACAGAAAGTCAAGAGGGTCAAGCAGTTCAAGCAGCTCGAAAAGTTCTTCTTCAAGTTCAAGTTCGGGTAAAAAGGCTGTGTCTACCAAGGTCAGCTCAAGTAAGGGCAAGAGCCTGGGAACCTTTACTACAACAGGATATTGCAATTGCAGTCAATGTGCCGGAGCCTATGCCGGAAGACCTACAAGCAGCGGTGTTATGCCTAAGCAAACCATACTATAGCAGCAGATCCGTCAGTACTTCCTATAGGTACAAAGGTCATAATAAACGGACAGGAATATAAGGTTGAAGATACCGGTTCGGGAGTAAACGGCAAGACCATAGATGTATACTACGATAACCACGATGCAGCTGTGGCTCACGGTAATAAGAAAGTTGAAGTATTTTCAGCAAATTAATATGTGAAATTTATAAAGTCGCTCGATTGCGACCGGGCTTATTTACATAAGTACGGACTTTGATCGAGTGACTTTTTTATTTGAAAAAATTCGTATTTAACGATCTGAGATTTTGTCGCTGTTGTTACATTATGAAAATCATGATTATATATGAAAATGATGATACTAAATATAGTCGGATATTTTTTGTTTTTATATTCGATCTAAAAATACTAAAATAAGCAATTTAACAGATTGATTAAAACAAGAGTTCGGATCGAAGAATTTAGGTATGTAAAATCAAGAGTTGAAGTAGAATTTACGTAATGTTTGAACCGTAAGTTTATTCCGTTCGATAAAAAATCAAGATAATAAGTATATCCGATCGGCTACACATGTATTTATAATAACCTGATTTTTTTGCTCTTAAGTTAAAAAAACATTTTTTTGTATTCAAATAAAAACAATCCTTCCGATAGCTGTATTTATATAAAAAAACGATAATAATTACTGTAATAGCTTAATAATTTTTTGCATTCTTTTAACTCTAAAAACTGGACATAAGACAATATATAGTTTATACTGTTCTCACTATAAGATTGTGAACAAGTAATGAAAAATGGCTAACAAAGTTTCAAAAAGCTACTAACCACAACTTATATAGTAACATTTTTTTGTGCATAATATACAAGGGGTATAAGGCAATTGATGTTATTTTGTCATAATGGACTTTATACCGATCCTGTGTGACGGGAGAGTTTGATGGTGTATAAAAAATCTGTTTATAGGAGCTTTTTGCTGGTGACAAGTCTGGGATTTTCCGTTGTGGCTCCTGTGATACTTTGCATTTATGCGGCTTATTGGGTGAAGCGGGTATATGGCTTAAATATATTTCTTGCGGCTATAATATTCGGAATACTCAGCGGGATACTAAGTGCTTATAAAAGTGTAAATTATTTCTTGAAAAAGGTAAAAGAAGAAGATAAGAAGATCTTAGAAGAAAGATCTGAGGGAATAAAAAAACAAAGGGCAAATAATCCTAAGAAAAAAAGCAGGATCTTTAAGGAGGATATATAATTTGATAAGCAATTCACTTAAAAGAACCTTATTAGAGATGGCTTTCGGTTTCGTTATATATGAAATTATACTTGCCGTAGTTTTCTCGATTCTTTCTAAGACTGCCGGATATTCCTTTGTATCACTTTTTTTGGGATATACGGTAGGAATTATCCTATCCGTATATATTATACTCGATATGGCAATAACTATAGAAAATGTAATAGATCTTAACGATCCGGCTTATGCGCAAAAAAAGACCATGCTGCATGCCGGAATAAGAAAAGCCGTACTTATAGCGGTAATAGTTGTTGCTTTGAATCTTAAATTTATCAATACCATAGCAATAGTGCTTACTTTATTCGGTATAAAGGCAGGTGCGTATCTACAGCCTTACGCACATAAGATCTGCGGGAACAAAACTAAAAAGCCGGAATAGGTATATAGGCTGCGATCGTCAATGTATTAGAATTGGATTTTCGGTATTGCGGATAATAGATAGGGTATGTTAGCGCAATATGTGAATTTTATTACCAATTTATAATAAAACTAAGAGAGGAGGATCATAGATGATATTGCTTTCGGCAACAAATTCTCTGAGCTTTATGATAAAGGGAATATATAAATATAATCTCTTTGGACATGAAGTATGGATAACTACAACAACGATATCCTTAATGGTGGTTGTTATAGCTATACTTATATTTGGAGTATTTGCCAGAAGGGCGCTTATGAAAGCTGATGATAATATCGGAGCTTTTCAGAATTTCCTTGAGTATATATATGAACTCTTGGAGAATATGGCAGGAAGCATCTTAGGGTCGAATTCATACAGGTTCATTAATTACATAGGGACCATATTTATTTTTATATTGGTTTCCAACTTAAGCGGACTTTTAGGACTCAGAAACCCTACAGGTGATTACGCTGTAACTTTTTTACTGGGTATGGTAACGTTTTTCATAGTTCATTACCAGGGATTCAAGAACAGGAGGCTTAGGCACATTAAAGTTTTATTTGAGCCGACACCCTTGCTTGCTCCGCTTAATATCATAGGAGAGCTTGCCAATCCTCTTTCCATATCACTCCGTCTTTTTGCAAATGTTTTGTCAGGTGTGATTATGATGGGACTTTGGTACAGTATGATGCCCCTGTGGGCAAAGATAGGTATACCGGCATTTTTGCATGTGTATACGGATGTGTTCTCAGGATGCATACAAACTTATGTATTCTGTATGCTTACAATGGTTTATATAGACGATAAGATGTCTTAAAGACATAAGTTGTCATAGTAAATGAATTGCCCGCCGTGAAAGGATCAAAAACAAAACACGGCGTATTGCATATAATTTTTATTTCAAGGAGGTTTTTTTATGAATATATCAGGTCAGGATTTTATATACGGTTGCTCCGCTATAGGTGCGGGATTGGCTATGATCGCAGGTATAGGACCGGGAGTAGGACAGGGAATTGCAGCAGGACACGGAGCTTCAGCGGTAGGTAGGAATCCCGGAGCAAGATCCGATATAACTTCAACCATGCTTTTAGGTCAGGCTGTTGCCGAGACAACAGGTCTTTACGGTCTGGTCGTAGCTATGATTTTAATGTTTGTAAAACCTTTTAACAGTTAATCTTGGAAAGGAAACTAAGAGATTGGAAAGATTAATAGGATTTGATGTACAACTTTTACATGATGCGGCAATCATGGGTATATCTATATTTATCCTGTTCTTTGGTCTTTCATATTTGCTCTTTAATCCGGTAAGAGATGTTCTTAAAAAAAGGAGAGAAAAAGTCCTTTCAGAACTGGAGGATGCAAGTACAAAGTCAAAGGATGCCAATGAATTAAAGGCATTATACGAATCCAAGTTGAAAGATATCGATTTGGAACGTGACAGGATCTTAGAAGATGCCAGAAAAAAAGCCAAGTTAAAGAAGCCGATATAATCGCAAAGGCTGAAGAGGAAGCAAAGATCATCACGCAAAGAGCGGATAGAGAAATAGAGCTTGAGAAGAGAAAGGCGTTTGATGAGCTGAAAAGAGAAATAGTCGATATAGCCTCCGTTATGGCAAGCAAGGCGATCTCTTCATCTATGGATGTAAATACACAGAAGGCGCTTATAGATGAGGCATTAAAAGGTATAGGTGAAAGTACATGGCAAAATTAGTGGCTAAAGTATATGCTGATGCACTTTTTGAGCTGGGGCTAGATAACGGCATGTTGGATGTTTTATACGATGAAGCTTATGCCGTTAAAGATATATTTCTGAATAATAATAGCTTAAGGGATATTTTAGAGTCTCCAAAACTGTCTACACCTGATAAGAAAGAACTTATCAAAGATATTTTTCTTAACAAGCTATCCTCACAAAGCTACGGTTTTTTGATGGAGCTAATAGAAAAAAACAGGCAAAAAGATCTGATAGATATATTGGATCATCTTTTGGATAATATAAAAGAATATAAAAGAATAGGCAGGGCATATATTACTTCTGCGTATGAACTTGGCGACAGTGAAAGGTCAAGCATAGAAGAAAAGCTTTGGCTACTACTGATTATAAGAGTTTTGATTTTGTATATTCCGTGGATGAAAGTCTTATCGGAGGTCTCACTATAAGAATAAAGGATAGGATAATAGACTCCAGCATAAAGACTAAGCTATACAATATTAAGAGAGATCTATCAAGGCTTCAAATTTCTTAAAGAGTATCTACATATGCTTATAAAGCATTGTTTAGTAAAGGTAAAGGTAGGTAGGACTTAAATGAATTTAAGACCCGAAGAAATAAGTTCCGTTATAAAGGAACAGATCGAGAAATATTCAAAAATATTAGAAGTATCGGATATAGGTACCGTAATACAGGTCGCGGACGGTATAGCCAGAGTACACGGCTTGGAAAACGCAATGCAGGGTGAGCTTTTGGATTTTGGTAATGATGTATATGGAATGGTGCTGAATCTGGAAGAGGACAATGTAGGTGCGGTAATACTGTCCGATAAAAAGGCTATAAGTGAGGGCGACAGTGTCAAAACTACCGGAAGAGTCGTTGAGGTGCCGGTAGGCGATGCTTTGACCGGAAGAGTTGTAAGTGCTCTCGGAGAGCCTTTGGACGGAAAAGGTCCGATAGAAACAAGTAACTACAGAAGAGTTGAAAGAGTCGCACACGGAGTTATAGACAGAAAGTCTGTTAACACTCCTTTGCAGACCGGAATCAAGGCTATAGATTCCATGATCCCTATAGGAAGAGGACAAAGAGAGCTGATAATAGGAGACAGGCAGACAGGTAAGACATCTATAGCTATAGATACTATAATCAATCAAAAAGGTAAGGGTGTAAAGTGTATATATGTGGCAATAGGACAAAAAGCATCTACTGTTGCATCTATAGTTAAAACACTTAACGATTATTCGGCTATGGATTACACTACTGTAGTCGTGTCTACGGCTTCCGACCTTGCACCGCTCCAATATCTGGCACCTTATGCGGGTTGTGCCATAGGAGAGGAGTGGATGGAAAAGGGAGAGGATGTTTTGGTCGTATATGACGACCTTACAAAACATGCAGCCGCTTATCGTACACTGTCTTTGCTGCTTAAGAGAGCACCGGGTAGAGAAGCCTATCCCGGAGACGTATTTTATTTGCATTCAAGGCTTCTTGAGAGAGCTTCCAAGCTTTCAGATGAACTGGGAGGCGGTTCACTTACCGCACTTCCTATTATAGAGACACAGGCAGGAGATGTTTCCGCATATATACCTACCAATGTTATATCCATAACCGACGGTCAGATATATCTTGAGACGGAAATGTTCAACTCCGGTTTCAGACCTGCTATAAATGCGGGACTTTCCGTATCAAGAGTAGGAGGTTCGGCTCAGATCAAGGCTATGAAGAAGATTGCCGGACCTATAAGAGTTGCACTGGCACAGTACAGGGAACTTGCTTCATTCGCACAGTTCGGTTCGGAGCTTGATAAGCTTACGGCTCAACAGCTTGCACAGGGTGAAAGGATCAGAGAAGTATTGAAACAGTCTAATTTTAAGCCTTTAGAGGTCGAATACGAGGTCGTTATCATATTTGCGGTGACCAAGGGACTGCTTCTGGACATACCTGTAGCTGAAATATCGGAGTTTGAAGCAAAGCTGTATGAATATATAGATACCAAATATCCTGAGATCATCAGCAAGATAAGAGAGACTAAGGAAATAGATAAAGATCTGGAAGAAAAACTTGTACAAATTATAGAAGAATGTAAGAAATCATAGAAGGGGGTACGAAATATGGCTTCTATGAAGGAAATAAAAAGAAGGCGTGGCAGTATACAAAGTACCAGACAGATAACCAAGGCTATGCAACTGGTTTCTACAGTCAAGCTGCAAAAGACTCGTGCGAGAGCTGAGGAGGGTAAGCCTTATTTCAGTCTTGTGTATGAGACTATGTTTTCTATATTGTCAAAAAGCGGCAATGTCGATCACAGATTCTTAAGATCTGCTTCTGAAGGAAAAAAAGGCAGTTATAGTGATAAGTTCCAACAGAGGACTTGCCGGAGGATATAATAACAGTATCGCCAAAGCTGGTCGAAACGTCTTTCTCAAAAAGAAGAGGCGCTTATCTATGCGATAGGAAAAAAGGCAAAGGATACTTTGGAAAGAAGAGGCTATGAAATAGCCGGCGAATATAACGAAGTTATAACAGACCCTATGTATCAGGATGCTGTGGATATTACGAAGAAACTTTTATCCGACTATGAAGCGGGAAAGATCGCCGAAATACATGTAGTATATACACACTTTAAGAATACGGTGGTACATGTTCCGACACTTAAAAAGCTTCTTCCGGTCAGCATTGATGAGCAGGAGGAAGAGGAGGTCGAGACAAAGACCGATCTGTTGATGAATTATGCTCCCAATGAAGAAGAAGTTTTGGAAGCAATAGTTCCTAAATATATCACGGCTATCATCTACGGTTCGCTTCAGCAAGCCATAGCTTCGGAAAACGGTGCAAGAATGAGTGCAATGGAAAATGCTACCAATAATGCAGACGAGCTTATAGATAAGTTACTTCTGAAGTATAACCGTGCAAGACAGGGTGCTATTACTCAGGAGCTTACTGAGATAGTTGCAGGTGCCAATGCGATATAACAATAAAAATTAGTTTAAGGAGAGTTTATGGCAGAGTTAAATGTAGGGAGAATAAGCCAGATCATAGGTGCAGTTCTCGATATAAAATTCAAAAAAGACCATCTGCCTCATATAAATGAAGCTATACTTATAAAGACAGAGGAAGGTAAGACACTTACTGTAGAAGTGGCACAGCATCTGGGAGATGATGTTGTCAGATGTATAGCTATGGATACTACAGACGGACTTAGGAGAGGAATGGAAGCGATCGCTACAGGAAATCCCATATCCGTACCGGTAGGAGAGCGTACCTTGGGTCGTATGTTCAATGTTCTCGGAGAGGCTATAGATGGTAAAGAGAATCCTACAGTTGAAATGAAGTTCCCTATACACAGAAAGCTCCGAGCTTTGAAGAGCAATCAACAAGTACGGAGATCCTTGAGACAGGCATTAAAGTAGTAGACCTCCTTTGTCCTTATCAAAAGGGAGGTAAGATAGGTCTGTTCGGAGGTGCCGGAGTAGGTAAGACCGTACTTATTCAAGAGTTGATAAGAAATATAGCAACAGAACACGGAGGTTACTCGGTATTTACAGGAGTAGGAGAGCGTACCAGAGAGGGTAACGACCTGTATCATGAGATGATAGAGTCGGGAGTTATAGATAAAACCACACTGGTGTTCGGTCAGATGAACGAGCCTCCCGGTGCACGTATGAGAGTAGGACTTACAGGTCTTACCATGGCGGAGTACTTCCGTGATGAGGCGGGTAAAGACGTTCTTTTGTTCATAGATAATATATTCAGATTTACACAGGCAGGTTCAGAGGTTTCAGCATTGCTCGGACGTATGCCTTCAGCCGTAGGTTATCAGCCGACTTTGCAGACAGAGATGGGTGCTTTACAGGAGAGAATAACCTCAACCAGGCAAGGTTCAATAACCTCGGTACAGGCGGTATATGTGCCGGCGGACGACCTTACCGACCCGGCTCCGGCTAATACTTTCGCCCACCTTGATGCGACTACGGTACTTGACAGAGCCATAGTTGAGCAGGGTATATATCCGGCGGTTGATCCGCTTGCATCTACCTCACGTATACTTTCTCCGCTTGTAGTCGGAGAGGAGCATTATCAGGTAGCCAGAGGGGTACAGACGGTTTTACAAAAATATAAGGAGCTGCAGGATATCATTGCCATGCTCGGTATGGACGAGTTATCCGAAGACGATAAGCTTACCGTATCAAGAGCACGTAAGATCCAAAGATTCCTGTCACAGCCTTTCTTCGTAGCAACACAGTTTACAGGTCTTTCAGGTAAGTATGTACCTGTATCCGAGACTGTAAGAGGCTTCAAGGAAATACTCGAAGGTAAATATGATGACATACACGAGCAATTCTTCCTTAACGTCGGAGGAATCGAAGAGGTGGTTGAAAAGGCTCAAAAAGCAGCTGTAAACCAGTAAAGGTCGTTTGCTCTGTAAATAACAGTCAAACAGTAAGGAGACTTAATAAATGGAAAGTTTTAAACTTAAGGTCTTGACTCCTGTATGCTGCTTTTATGAAGATGATGTCACCATGGCGGAATTCACAACGACTTCCGGAAATGTCGGTATCTATAAAGGACATATTCCCATGACCTTTGTTGTGGCTCCGGGGGCTTTGACCATGCACAAAGAAGGCGAAATAAAAAAAGCCGCACTTTTATCGGGATTTGTACAAGTGCTGGGCGACCGGGTGACCATACTGGCGGAAGCTTGCGAATGGCCCGAGGATATAGATGAAGACCGTTGCAAGGAAGCGATGGAAAGAGCCAAAAGAAGGATCGAGAGCAAGGAAGAGAATATAGATCTTGCAAGAGCCGAGCTTGCACTCAAGAAGGCATTTGTAAGACTCGGAGTCAAGGACGGAACGTATTAGAAACATTAATATAAGCTGTAGTAAAACGGATTTTTATAGTTATCATTTATTTAATAATAAGTGCACAAAAATCTATAAAAATCAATATTTTACTACAGCTTTTTTGTGTTACTTATTATATTGAATGAAGTAATTTTATAAGCTATACTATTTAAGTTGAGCATTCAGGTGAATTGTGAAAAAAGAGGGTGTTGGATTTGGGAGAAAAATTAACTAAAAAAGATATGGAAAAGATCGAAGAAGAGATAAAACACAGGAAACTCGTTCTCAGAAAAGAGTTGATAGCTGCCGTTAAAGAGGCGAGGTCTCACGGGGATCTTTCAGAGAATTTTGAATATTATGCGGCTAAAAGAGAAAAGAATATCAACGAAAGCCGTATCAGATACCTTGATAAAATGCTCAGGTTTTCGGAAGTTATAGAAGACGAGAGCGACATGGACGAGGCAGGGCTTAACAAGCTGGTGGAGCTTTATTTTGAAAATGATGAAGAGGAGATGACGATAAAACTCGTAACTCCCATAAGAGGTTCTTCGCTTGATGGCAGAATAAGCATAGAATCTCCGCTCGGGAAAGCATTGATGGGTAAAAAAGCCGGAGACAGAGTAAAGGTGGTCATGTCGGAAAAGCTTTCATATTATGTGCGGATAAAATCAGTGACCTTGGATGATGAAGATGATGAAATAAGAAAATTTTAGGAGAAGAATATGAGACTGGTTATACAAAGAGTAAGTAAGGCAAGCGTAAGTATAGATAAAGAAGTGGTGGGAAGAATTGATAAAGGTCTTATGGTCCTGGTCGGAGTTGCCGGAAGTGATGATGAGGCTATAGTGGATAAATATCTTAATAAGCTTATAAAACTCAGGATATTTGAAGATGAGAACGGTAAAACCAACAAATCTATAAAGGATGTAGGCGGAAGTTTATTGTTGGTATCACAATTTACCCTGCTTGCAAGTTGTAAGGACGGTAACAGACCAAGCTTTATAGGTGCCGGAGACCCTAAAGAAGCAAAAAGACTTTATGAATACATGATAAGCCGTGCAAAGGAGCAGGGTATAGAAGTCGGACAGGGGCAGTTCGGTGCGGATATGCAGGTCGAGCTTATCAATGACGGTCCGTTCACTATAGTTCTTGATGAAAATAATATATAGAATTCCGATAAAGAACCGACAAAGATCAGCATCACAAATCGTATATCGGATGGATGATGGATCTTTGCAAAAATTTAAGTATCAAATTTATTAAAAACCCTTACCGGAATCGATAGGATATAAATAGGAGAAAAGATTTGAAGAAGTTAATAACTTTTGATTTGGATATGACATTATTGAACCATGTAGGCTACACCATACCGGACTCGGCACTTGCTGCGGTCAGGAAACTCAGAGAAAACGGACATATAGTAGCGATAGCAACCGGAAGAAATCTGGAAAATCATGACGGCCCCGACTTTATAAGCAGAATAAATCCTCATGCGACCATAGAACTTAACGGAACCAAGATAACCATAGGTGCACAGACCGTATACAGACATTTATTTGATAAAGATATCTTGCGTGAGCTGATAGATTTTTGTCTGGATAAGGGATATACGATAGGACTTGCACAAAGCGATACGGATTATTATTTTAATCAGGAAAAGCTTGTGGAATGGGATAAAAAACAGTGGGGCATATCACAGAGAAACTTCGGAGATCCGAACAGAATACTTGAAATGGAAGTAGGTACACTGGCATATATAGGAGATCCCGTGGGAGCCTTGGATATAGAGTCGAATTTTGAGAGCATACGTTGTCCGCTTTTTGCCGGAGGACTCGGAGCCGATGTGATACAAGGAGATGTAAGTAAGGAATCGGGGCTTTTAAGACTTTGCGAGCACTATAATATAGGTATCGAAGATACAGTATCTTTCGGAGATTCCATGAATGATATGGAGATACTGAAAAGAGCCGGTGTGGGAGTTGCCATGGGCAATGCACACGATGATCTCAAAGAAGTTGCTGATATGGTAACGGATGATATAGATAAAGACGGGATATATAAAGCCTGTGTTAAGCTGGGACTTATATAAGGTTGGAAAAATGCTTAAAAAAATATCAAAACTTAATTGGTTTTTCAAAGAAAGGGCAGTAATTAATATTATTGCCATTATAATATTATTAATAGTAAATTTTATAACGATAGCAGGACCTTTGGTGCTTGGACAGGCGGTAGACAGCATATCCGCAGGCAAGATCACTTTGGAGCTTCTTTTTGGCTACGTTTACAGACTTGCTGCATTGGCTGTGAGCGAATATATACTTTCCTGTATATGGTCGTACATTTTATTCAAGAATGCGAGAATACTTGAATACAGGCTGTCTACTTATATAATGCATAAGATACTTAAGATGCCGAGGACATTTTTCGAAATACGGCTCGGGAGACCTTATGAACAGAGCGAGCAGCGATATAGAAGCTGTGGGAACTTTTAGCGGATTCGGACTTTTGGCGCTTTTTGACGCAATGTTTTATTTACCGCTTATACTTATAGTAATGAGTGTAAGGGTGTCGTTTGCTTTAACACTTTATTGTACCGTTCCGCTGACCATAGTTGCCGTTATGACCAATTTTGCCGGAAAATACATTTATACCTTTTTCGTAAAGCAGCAGGAAGCCGGAAGCAGTATGAGTGCCAAAGTGCTTGAATACATTAACGGAGTAAGGCTGGTAAGAGCCTACGTGCTTGAGGAGAGCAGCCTTAAGGATTTTGAAGAAAGTACGAAGGATGTGTATGAGAAAACTCTGAAAGCCGAGATGGTCACGGCTTCTTTCTGGCCGGTATCCAATGTTTTTATAGCTATAAGCTATGCTATATCGCTTATTTGCGGTGCCTCTTTGATAAGTTCGAAAGCCATAACTTTGGGTGATATGGTGACCTTCAATATATATCTGTCTTACCTTATCTGGCCTATGTACGCTATAGGAGAATTTATAAATGTGGCACACAGAGGGGCGGCTTCCACGGAAAGGATCTACGAGGTCCTGGAGGAAGAGGAAGAAGAAAAGATACATAAGGGAAAGCTTCTGAAAGAAGAATTAAAAGATATAAAATTCGAAAACTATAATTTTAAGTATCCGGGTTCAGAGGAAGTCAATTTGAAAAATATAGATCTGCATATAAAAAAGGGGCAGACCGTAGGAATAGCCGGAAGGACGGGGTCCGGAAAAACCACTCTTATAAGGCAGTTACTTCAGGAGTACCCTAAGGGAGAAGGGAAGCTACTAATAAATGAAACGGATATAGAAAGCCTGTTAAAGCCCGATCTGATGAAAAAAACAGCCTATGTATCTCAGGATAATATTTTATTTTCGGGAAGTATCAAGGATAACATATTATTCGGCAATGAGTCCGCCACAGATAAAGATCTCAAAAAAGCGATAGAACTTGCGGACCTTGATAGGGATATAGAAGCATTTACGGATAAAGAAGATACTTTGATAGGAGAAAGAGGAGTAAGCCTTTCCGGAGGTCAAAGACAAAGAGTAGCTATAGCAAGAGCACTTATAAAAGATGCCGACTTATTGATCTTGGACGACTGTCTATCTGCCGTGGATGCCAAGACAGAAAACAAGATCATAAAGAATATTTATGAATACAGACAGGGAAAGACCAATATCATAACAAGTCACAGACTGTCGGTACTGGTCAATGCGCATAAGATCACAGTGCTTGAAAAGGGCGCTATAGCGGAAGAAGGTACTCATGCAAGCCTTATAGCCGAAGATACATGGTATGCAAAGCAATACCGAATACAGGAATTGGAAGAGGAAGAAGATGATCGATAAAGAAAGGAAAGAAGAAGAGGGAAAACTCGATATCAAAAGGTTGGCAGCTTATGCCCTGTACTTTAAGAAAAATCTTTGTCTCGGGCTTATATTTTTACTTATTGCAATGCTTGCACAGCTTGCAGCTCCCGTGATCATAAGAAATATAATGGATCATGAGTTTGTTAAAAACCCGATAAATATAAGTTCTGTCATAAGGCTTTCCGGAATATACATACTTGTCATAGCTATAGATTCGGTCTTTCAGTATTTAAGCGGTGTCGAGCTGAGGATCACGGCTATGAAGATAGTATCGAAGATGAGGATAGATCTTTATAAGAAAATACAAAGTCTTGAACTTAGATTTTTGATAACAGTGCAGGAGGTCAGATCGTATCTAAGGTCATGAACGACACAGAGGCGGTACAAAACCTGTATGTTAAAGTAATGGGACAGATCATGATAAGTATATGCTATATCATAGGAGTCCATGTAGCTTTATTTATTATAAGTCCGGGTTTTGCCTTAAATATTCTTACGGTATTACCTCTTATAGCATTTTTGGTATATTTTTATAACAAAAAGGCTAAACAATATAATAACGTTATAAGAACCAAACTCGGTAGTATGAATGCTTTTATCAACGAGACCATACAGGGGATATCCATAATACAGGTATTCGGAAAGCAGGAAAAATTAAAAAAGGATTTCGACAAGATCACAAGCGAAAGTTACAAACAGAAACTTAAACTATTAACTATCAATTCTACTTCGACCTATACGGGAGTGGGTATAATAAAAAATATAGCTTATGTTATTTTGATATATTATTTCGGGAAACTTTTCCTAAATACAAGATCCGCCACCTCGGTAGGTATGCTCTATGTATATGTGGGATACATCGGAATATATTTTCATCATCTTACACAGATAATGGAGCAACTCGGGGAGATGGAAAAATCCGGCATAGCCGCAAGTCATGTCTTCGAATTGCTTGACAGAAAGTCGGTAGTTGCGGGATATAAAGAAGTTGATGCAGTTTTAGGGAATGTAAGTTTCAGATCCGTAAGTTTTTATTATAAAGAGGGCGAGTATGTACTGAACAATATCAACATAGAGGCAAAAAAAGGCGAGACTATAGCCCTGGTAGGACATACCGGTTCGGGAAAAAGCTCTGTTATGAACCTGTTGCTTAAGTTTTACGAACCGCAAAAGGGTGATATATATATAGATGATATGCTTCTTAAAGATCTTAATGAGCAGTCTGTCAGAAAACACATGGCAATAGTATTGCAGGAGCCGTTTCTTTTTACGGGAACAATACTAAGTAATATAACACTGGGCAATGAAAGTATAAGCCGTGAAAAGGCGATAGGATCACTTAGGCTTTTGGGAGCCGATGATTTTTTGGATTCATTAAAAGACGGCATAGATACTCCGGTGGTGGAAAGAGGTCAGACTCTCTCATCCGGTCAAAGGCAGCTCATATCATTTGCGAGAGCTTTGGCTTACGACCCCAAAATACTTATACTCGATGAGGCGACAAGCTCTGTTGATACCGAAACCGAGCAAATAATACAAAAAGCCATGCAGGTACTTATGGGGGGAAGGACCACATTTATCATAGCGCACAGACTTTCCACCATAAGAAACGCCGACAGGATATATATGCTTGAAAAAGGCAGGATAAAGGAAAGCGGTACACATGAAGAGCTTATCGAAAAGCAGGGCAAATACTATGATATGTACAGAACGCAAAGACTTATAGTAGAGGCGAATGAGGACTTGAAGCCATAATAAAAGTACGGATTCAAAGGGAGATTTACTAAGCGATACCGATCGTTTTTTCTTGATCTTAATATCACCTTTTGAAATAATAGTGACTCTTGACAAAGTATGTAAAAGTAATTACATCAATAGTTATATTCTCGTTTTTGTATACCGGGACTTTATCATATATAGCTTATAAGCTTGTATTATTGTAAAAACCGATACTTGACAAATGTTGCCTGTGTGCTATACTTAGATGGTATGCCTGTAGGCATATTTAAGCTGCTTAAACAGCAACCTAAGAATTTATACAATCTAAAAGGAGGTAAAAAAGAATGCCAACATTTAACCAATTAGTTAGAAAAGGCAGAGAGGTTTCAGTGAAGAAATCTACAGCACCGGCTCTTCAAAAGGGATTCAACTCTCTTCATAAGAAGTCAACCGATACATCTTCTCCTCAAAAGAGAGGTGTGTGTACAGCTGTTAAGACCGCTACACCTAAGAAGCCTAACTCAGCACTTCGTAAGATTGCCAGAGTACGTCTATCTAACGGTATGGAAGTAACAAGCTATATCCCGGGTGAGGGACATAACTTACAGGAGCATAGCGTGGTACTTATCCGTGGAGGAAGAGTAAAGGACTTACCGGGTACAAGATATCATATAGTTCGTGGTACACTTGATACTGCGGGTGTTGCAAACAGAAAGCAGGCTCGTTCCAAGTACGGAGCAAAGAGACCTAAAGATAAGAAATAATTAGACCCCAAGGTAGTGCTGGATTGTATATAATCTGTGGGTTGCAGATAAAATATATAAGTAGCACGACGCATATGACAAGCATATGAGTACCGAAGATCTAATGCAATATTAATGCGTATAAGCATTAAGACTTAATTAAGGAGGGAAGAAACGTGCCACGTAAGGGACATATACAGAAAAGAGATGTGCTTGCAGATCCTTTATACAACAACAAGATCGTTACAAAGCTTGTAAACAATATCATGTTGGACGGTAAAAAGGGTGTAGCACAAAAGATCGTATACGGAGCATTCGAAAGAATAGCTGAAAAGACCGGCAAAGACGCTGTAGAAGTGTTTGAAGAAGCTATGAACAACATCATGCCGGTGCTTGAAGTAAAAGCAAAGAGAATAGGTGGAGCAACATATCAGGTACCTATAGAAGTAAAACCTGAGAGAAGACAGGCACTTGCTCTTAGATGGCTTACTCTTTTTTCTCGTAAGAGAGGAGAGAAGACACAGGAGGAAAGACTTGCCAACGAATTGATGGATGCAGCTAACAACACAGGTGCAGCTGTTAAGAGAAAAGAAGAAATGCATAGAATGGCAGAGGCTAACAAGGCATTTGCACATTATAGATTCTAAGAGAGGGGCAATACATTGGCTGGAAGAGAATATCCTCTTGAGAGGACCAGAAATATAGGAATCATGGCTCATATAGATGCCGGTAAGACCACACTCACAGAGCGTATCCTATATTATACCGGAGTTAATTATAAAATAGGTGATACACATGAAGGAACTGCAACCATGGACTGGATGGAACAGGAGCAGGAAAGAGGTATCACAATAACTTCAGCCGCGACTACTTGCCACTGGACTTTACAAGAGTTCACTAAGCTTAAGCCGGGCGCGCTGGAGAATCGTATCAATATCATAGACACACCTGGACACGTTGACTTTACAGTTGAGGTTGAAAGATCACTTCGTGTACTTGACGGTGCGGTAGGTGTATTCTGTGCAAAGGGTGGTGTAGAGCCACAGTCTGAAATGTTTGGAGACAGGCAGACACATATAATGTACCTCGTATGGCATTTATAAACAAGATGGACATACTTGGTGCCAACTTCTACGGAGCGGTTGATCAGATCCGTACCCGTCTCGGTAAGAACACCATTATAATGACTATTCCTATCGGTAAGGAAGACGAGTTTAAAGGTGTAATAGACCTTATGGAAATGAAGGCATATATTTACCATGACGACAAGGGTGAGAACATTACAGTAGAAGATATACCGGCGGATTACAAAGATGATGCTGAGCTTTATCGTTCAGAAATGGTAGAAAAGATTTGTGAGCTTGATGATGAGCTTATGATGGAATACCTTGAGGGTAATGAGCCTTCAGTAGAGGAACTTAAAAAAGTACTCAGAAAGGCAACTTGCGATTGCAAGGCAATACCGGTACTTTGCGGTTCTGCATACCGTAACAGAGGTGTACAAAAATTACTTGATGCTATTATCGAGTATATGCCTTCACCTGTAGATATACCTGCTATAAAGGGTGTGGATCTTGACGGCAATGAAATAGAAAGACATTCTTCCGATGAAGAGCCTTTCTCAGCTTTGGCATTCAAGATAATGACAGACCCGTTCGTAGGAAAGCTTGCATTCTTTAGAGTATATTCTGGAACCGTTAATTCGGGTTCTTATGTACTTAATGCAACTAAGGGTAAGAAAGAAAGAGTCGGACGTATCCTTCAGATGCATGCAAACAAGAGACAGGAGATCGAAAAAGTTTATTCGGGAGATATCGCGGCAGCAGTAGGATTTAAGACCACTACTACTGGAGATACACTTTGTGATGAGCAGCATCCTGTAATACTTGAGTCTATGGAATTCCCTGAGCCTGTTATAGACATAGCTATAGAGCCTAAGACTAAGGCAGGTCAGACCAAGATGATAGATGCATTACAAACTTGCTGAAGAAGATCCTACATTCAGAGCTAAGACCAATCCTGAAACAGGACAGACTATCATCTCAGGTATGGGTGAGCTTCACCTTGAGATCATCGTAGACAGACTTTTAAGAGAATTTAACGTTGAGGCTAATGTCGGTGCACCTCAGGTTGCATATAAAGAGACATTTACCAAGGCCGTTGAAGTTGACAGTAAGTATGCTAAGCAGTCAGGTGGACGTGGACAGTACGGACACTGTAAGGTTAGATTCGAGCCTATGGATGCGAATGCGGAGCAGGTATTTAAGTTCGAGTCAAGCGTTGTCGGCGGTGCTATTCCTAAGGAATACATACCGGCAGTCGGAGAAGGTATCGAAGAAGCTGCCAAGGCAGGTATCCTCGGAGGATTCCCTGTACTCGGTATCTACGCTAACGTATATGACGGTTCATACCACGAAGTCGACTCATCAGAAATGGCATTCCATATTGCGGGATCACTTGCATTCAAGGATGCTATGGCTAAGGCGGGAGCAGTGCTTTAGAGCCTATCATGAGGGTTGAAGTTACCATGCCGGAAGAGTACATGGGAGATGTTATCGGTGATATCAACTCAAGGCGTGGACGTATAGAGGGTATGGAAGATATCGGTGGCGGTAAGCAGATCAATGCATTCGTTCCGCTTTCAGAGATGTTCGGATATGCTACAGATCTTCGTTCAAAGACACAGGGACGTGGAAACTACTCAATGTTCTTTGAGAAATATGAGCAGGTTCCAAAGTCTGTACAAGAGAAGATCGTTGCTGAAAGAAAAGGTAAGTAATATTTGCTTTAGTTAAGATCACATCATTGTGATTTAAACTTTAATAGATTATTGCTAATAAAATATATTTATTATATAATGAATTTTAACTATAAAATTTGATGTGCAAAGCACATATTTAAGGAGGATTTTTGAAATGGCAAAAGCAAAATTTGATAGAACCAAGCCTCATGCTAACATTGGTACTATAGGACACGTTGACCATGGTAAGACAACACTTACAGCTGCTATTACCAAGGTTTTAGCTACAAAGTTACCATCAGATACCAACAAGGTTGTAGATTTCGACAAGATCGACAAGGCTCCTGAAGAGAAGGAGAGAGGTATCACAATTTCTACAGCTCACGTTGAGTATGAGACTGCTAACAGACACTATGCACACGTTGACTGTCCGGGACACGCTGACTATGTAAAGAACATGATCACAGGTGCTGCACAGATGGACGGAGCTATCTTAGTTGTTGCTGCAACTGACGGAGTTATGGCTCAGACAAGAGAGCACATCCTTCTTTCTCGTCAGGTAGGTGTTCCTTATATCGTAGTATTCATGAACAAGTGCGATATGGTTGACGATGCTGAGCTTTTAGAGCTCGTAGAGATGGAGATCAGAGAGCTCCTTTCAGAGTATGAGTTCCCGGGTGATGACATCCCTGTTATCCAAGGTTCAGCTCTTCAGGCACTCAACGATCCTAACGGACCATGGGCAGACAAGATTATGGATCTTATGGCAGCAGTTGACTCATACATTCCTAATCCTGACAGAGATATTGATAAGCCATTCCTTATGCCTGTAGAGGACGTATTTACAATTACAGGACGTGGTACTGTTGCTACAGGACGTGTTGAGAGAGGTACATTGGTTATCAACTCAGAAGTTGAGATCTTAGGTATTCATGAAGACGTTAAGAAGACAGTTGTTACAGGTATAGAGATGTTCAGAAAGCTTCTTGATCAGGCTCAAGCAGGTGATAACATCGGAGCACTTCTTCGTGGTGTTCAGAGAACAGAGATCGAGCGTGGACAGGTTCTTGCTAAGCCGGGTACAGTTACCTGCCATAAGAAGTTTACAGCTCAGGTTTACGTATTGACTAAGGAAGAAGGTGGACGTCATACACCGTTCTTCAACAACTATCGTCCACAGTTCTACTTCAGAACAACTGACATAACAGGTGTTTGTGAGTTACCTGCAGGAACAGAAATGTGCATGCCGGGTGATAACGTAGAAATGACAATAGAGCTTATCCATCCTGTAGCTTGTGAGCAGGGTCTTCGTTTCGCTATCCGTGAGGGTGGTAGAACAGTAGGTTCAGGAAGAGTTGCTAAGATCATAGAGTAATCTTTGACTTAATAAATCCGGTTTGTAGGACGATGATCTTACGAACACTTAAAAGAGAGGGTAATACTCTCACAGATAAAAATAATAAGTAATTCAAAACAAAAGGAGGTATAATTGCTATGATGCACATAAGCTTTTTATCTAAAGCAGTGATAGTAGGATATGATTTATATAATACTATTACAGATAAAAATTGGCTTAGTGCATCAAAGCAAAAGCCTCCTTTAGTATTGTCTTAAAATAATTAATAAGATGCCTTTTTAGGCATTTTTGTTGTGGAATCACAGAATGCATATAGTTGCGACTAATTCCTTATCAATTAATTATATTTAAGAAAGTATCGTTTAAGATATTTTCTTAAAAATAGGACAGTGCTGAAATTCAAGAGAATCAAATAAGTCGATTTAGAAGAATAATATAAAAACTAAAAAGGCTTTCTTAAGAATTTTAATGCTAAAGTTCTTAGGAAAGCTTTTTATATCAGTATCTAAAGATATGGCGAGAGAATTGTATTATATAATTAGTAGTAGTTACTATAATGATCTTTCCTCTAGAACTTAAAAAATACGATAGGAGAAGATTGGATAATGTTTAAATTAAGAACAAGAGAATTGTGGAATTATTTTACCACCTATGAGAAGTGGTGGTTTTTCAGTATTCTGTTTCTGGCAGTAGTATTTGCAATCTTATTCCCTGAAGAGGATATTAACGGAGTTAACGGATGGATCATCGCTACATTATATTTATTGAATATTTTTCTTAATATTCTGTGTGAGCTTCTTATTTCAAAGCAGTCAAAGTGGAACTTTATAGTATCACTGGGAGTTGAGCTGACGGAAATACTTATTCCGCTGCTTTTATTATTCAGATTTGCAACATTGAGCGTTACATTACTTTTCTGGATACCGATAGACATAATAAGCTTTATAAACTGGCATAAGCACCCCGACCAAAAAGAAGAGGAACTTACCAAGGTAAGAAAACTTTCCGGTTGGGCGGAAGTCGGAGTTATTTTAGCTATTATAGTATGGACTGTAGTAGTGGGAACACTTATGTCAAAGATAAATATCAGGACCGAGCTTTTCGGAGGCAACAGAGATCTGGAAACATGGGTAAACTATCTTGATGCTTTGGTAAGTGCGGTAGGTATGGCAAACGGAATCTTTATACTTTTGCGTTTGCGTGAGCAATGGATCGCTTGGATACTTGACAGTATAATAGAGGCTATTATAAATATACTCTCAGGTCAGTATATACTTCTTATCTTAAAAGCCGGATATCTGACCAATTCCATCTACGGTTATATAAAGTGGACCAAGTATATAAAAGAGCATAAGGGTGAGAAACCTGACAAAAGCTTATTATAGTAAGCAAATAATAAACATCCTGTAAATCATTTAAATACACTTGATGCTGTCTGAAAAGGCAGTACCAAGTGTATTTTTTTACAAATAAATACTATATGATTACTTACCTAAAATAATAATAAAGTTTGAAGGAAAACCTAGAGAAATGTATATAATTATAGACTTTATAAATATTTTAAGATAAAATAAAAACAAAGTATTTTTAAAACAGTAAAAAAAGATAGTTGTAGAAATCTATCTTAGGGGGGGCTGAAGGATTTCTATAAAATATCTTGAAGAGGAGAGGATATTATGAATGTGAAAAAGAAGTCTAAATTATATTACCCCAAAAGGGAACTCAGTATTACATTGATACTGGCACTGCTTTTAACGACCGTGTTGCCGCTCAATGCTATAAGCGCTGCAGCAGAAAGCGGTGCAGGTGCTCAAAGCGATTCTCAAACGGTTCAACAGGCTACACCTTCCAACGGTAGCGAGAATGTGGAAACAGAGTGGAAGTCCGAAGATTTCACCTATGATGAGATCACAGAAAAGCTTATATCATCCAACAGTTACTATGCAATTACCGGACTTTCCGCTAAGGGAAAGATAAAGATACAACAAAATAAGTCACTTGTTATTCCGGCAGTTGTTGAAGTGAGCGAAGGAGGAAAAAAAATAGAAAAGCGTATCACCGGAATCGGCAAGGATGCATTTGCCAATAAGGGTATAGAATCCGTTACTATCAATATTCCCGAAGGCTATAAGGAATACATTATAGGAGACGGTGCATTTGAGAATAATAAACTTATATCTATCGACATACCTGTAGGAGTGAAATTCATAGAATCATACGCATTCAGGGATAATGAGATAGAAGAGCTATATCTTCCGGAGACAGTTGTAAAAGTCGGTAATAACAGCTTTACAAATAATAAGATAAGCAGTTTGACAGTGTCCGACAGAGTCGAAAAATTCCAATTCGATTCATTCAGCTTTGCGAATAATATGCTTACAGAAGTACATTTGCCTTATAGTATTTTTAAGCTGCTTAAAAATGTGTTCATAAACAATACAGGCTATCAAGGCGGAAAAGTATTGTTATATACAAGAAATAAAAAACATCTTGAAGTATCCACCTATATACAGCCTCACAGTGATTACCATGAGTTCAGGCTTATGGGAGGGGAAGTAGACCGTGAGAATTTATTTAAAACCATAAAGTCTGCTACAGCTCTTATCTTAAGTGATTACACACAGGCAAGCAGGGAGGAGATGGTAGAAAAGCTAAGTAACGCAGAAGATGTATTTGCCAATGAAAGCGCTACCCAAACTGAGGTAAATGATGTCGAGGCAGGCTTAAAACAGGCAATGGATGCACTTGTGACCGAAGGTGTAAATAAAAGAAAACTGAATGAGAATATCAAAAGAATAGAAGATAGAAACATAAGCTCAGTTTTATATACAGCGGAAAGTTATGCGGCACTTAGCCTTGCTCTTAATAAAGCAAAGGATGTATCTGCCGATGCAAGCACAGGTCAGGATGAAGTTGACGGAGCACTTGCGGATCTTTTAGGCTGTGAAGCCGGACTTACAGTAAAAGAAGAGGCAAAGTATCAAACTGAAGATTTTACTTTCGATTCAACTAAGGTGACAGGTTTTTCAGCAAGCGGAAAGGCTAAGTTTGAATACAATAAAGACCTTGTGATCCCGAAGAAAAACCCTGCCGGGGAGGCTATAACCGAGATAGGTGATTCTGCTTTTGAGAATACGAAAAGTGATTATATTATAAGAACCGATACGGGATATTCTCCGAGCGGTCTGGACACTGTCGTAATACCCGAAACTGTAAAAAAAATAGGAAGTAAGGCATTCAAATATAATAAAATAAAAGAGGTAAAACTTCCTGAAGGACTTGAATCTATAGGATCTTTGGCATTTAACGGCAATCAGCTTGAGGGCATAGAAATACCTGATTCGGTAAGCGATATCGGAGAAGGAGCATTTTCACTGAATAAAATATCACATGCTAAGTTATCAAACGGTATGGACAAGGTTGCTCCCGGAATATTTGCAAGAAATATCACATTGGCACACATAGATATACCTCAAGGAACCAAGGTCATAGGCAAATCAGCATTTTCAGGCTGTCCTATAAAAGAAATAGTCATACCGGACGGTGTGGAGGAAATAGGAGATACCGCATTCTTATCACACAGGATAGAGACCTTGTATCTGCCGCCTTCAGTTAAAGTTTTGGGTAAGCAGGCATTTGCTTCCAATAAAAAGTTCAGATATCTTAAGAATATAAAGTTATCCGAAGGAATAGAAGAAATAGGTTCGGGTGCTTTTAAGAGCGGACTCGTGGAGGAAGTATACATTCCGGCAAGTCTCAAGAAGATTGCAAAAGATGCGTTTACCGATAACTTAAATTCTCAAAAGGATGTTATAAAAACCAAGATATATTGTGCAAGTAGCGAGCAGATAGATCACCTTAAAAATAACGGGGATAAGCATGAATTTGTATTAAAAGCGATAGAAACATCTGAAATTGATGTTCTTATAGAAAATGCAAAAGAAATGCAAAGTTCATATAAATATCTCAATGCAGGTGAAGATAAAAAAACAGAGTTTGATAATGCCCTGACTGCCGCTCTGGGAGCAAAGAACGATCCGTTAAGTCAGGCGAACTTAAATAATTATCTTGATAGTCTGCAAAGAAGTATAGATAATTTGGACGGCATCTTACCTTCTGAAGATCCGGATGAAAATAATAATCAGGGCAGTAACTCTGAAGATAATAGTAACCAAAATGCCGGAAATAATTCTCAAGGAACAACAGGAACAGAAAATAATTCCGAAAATTCTCAAAATACGAATACATCCGATAACGGACAAAATACGGGTAATACAGTAAATGAGGGACAAAATAACAGCCAAACAGTACCAATAATAACTATAGTCAAAGTTATGGCAAAGGAGGCTTTGGCTCAGGTTCATCAGGAGGTTCCGGTAGAGCTGCTAAAAGTGTTAAGAAAAAAGTTACCCAAGGCAGTTGGCAACGTGATTCAAAGGGCTGGTGGTACAAGCATCATGATAATTCGTATACAAAATCAGGATGGGAACTTATAAATAGTAAATGGTATTATTTCAACGAAGAGGGCTATATGTTCACCGGTTGGCTTTTGAAAGAAGGTGTATGGTATTATCTTGCGACGGCTGCCGATGTAGAGGGAAGTATGCTGCTCGGATGGCAAAGTATAAATTCAAAATGGTATTACTTTAATGAAAGCGGAGCTATGCTTTTAAACACAAGTGTTTCAGGCTATAGGCTTGGAGCGGATGGAGCTTACATAGAGTAGCTTTGCCAAAGGTTTTCTTATATTGAAAATCCTTTGGTAATTAGTGTTGCATCTATCTTATATAGGGACTTCTAGTATAGGTACTGATATGTTTAATCGGTACTATAATAGTCCCGGCACAAATTTTTTATTCTATAAATAATGCTGAATTTATCGGCTTGATATGCTATACTTATAAAGTAAATCAACTGATAATTTTAGAAAGGAGTTTTATGGTTGGAGAAGTAAAAAATGCTGCAGGTCTTGTATTTTCTAAAGATAAATTTAATGTTGTAAAGAAAGTAGGGGGTAAGGGAGATTTAATTCCAAAGCACAACCATGCTGAGGCATATATAATATTTACTGTGGTAAAGGGGGCGGTAAGGGTATTTCTTAATGATGAAGAGATCCATGATTTAACACCGGGAGATATACTGTATTTTGACGGTGATAATTATATAAATGTAGAGTTTCTGGAAGACGGAGAATTCTTTGTAACCCTTATTAACAAATAAACTTAAACAAAAAGGCTGTCAAACATTATAATTACTGTTTGACAGCCTTTTTAATTATATTTAATGGAGTTTCATTTGCTTTTCTATTTCAAAAGCTTTGTTTCTGGCGTAATTATAGCTTATATACTCATCTGTATCATAAGAATAATACCTCATGATACTTTCTGCAGAAGAATGTAGCTTTTCTTTAAGCTCTTTATCCGGACTGTCTTTCCAAGCCTTGTAAATAACAGGCATTGCAGCCATATCACTTTCTTCAAGATCATATAGATCATAGTGTGGCAGATTTCCGTTCATATAGGCATTAAGATTATACTGGGCAACTACTGCGTCTATATTGGAAAGGCAAAGAAGTACAAAAAGTATATTTCCTGTATAGAAACTTAATTTGGTAAGGGGAAAGTTCTTCTTAAATTCTCCTACCATAATAAAGGCGAATACAAAACATAAGTAGATCATAAATGCACTTGGAATTATGCGCAGTGTTGTAAGTCCGTAAGTACTTATATACAGATACATCTTGGCAAAGGCGACAGATATAAGTACCAATGTTAATATGGAATTCAGGAGTATGTGAATACGCATATACTTGTTATTTTCATTTTTAACCGATAAAATCTTAGCTATCGCAATAAATACTATATTGATCAAGGCAACGGTCAGAAGTTCAAAAAAACCTCTCCTTGCATAGTCTGAATAAGTAAAATCAGCCGGCAAAGAACCGCCTAAAATATCTATAAAATATATAGCCTGTATACCTATAAAAAGGATATAAAAACAACATATAATGGAATTAACGGTGTATAAACTAAGTCTCGGTATGGAGGCGGCATTGTCCATAGTTTTGTTAAACCTGTATATATTAAAATACTTTGAATTATCCTCTACGGAACTTCCGTAGATAAGTGCATACAGGTAGGTTGTCATAGGTAGCGACCATATAAGAGTTGAGATATTTTCAGGAACACTTATATCAAAGTTGAATAAATTGTCAAAAATCTTTTTAAAAGTAGCATCAGCACTTGAAAGCAGTGAAATGACGATTATTATAAAGGGAGTTCCAATCAAAAGTCCAAGAAAAATATGTAAAAAGTACTTAGTCTTTTTGTTTGTAACGTCTTTTCCTCTTTTTGAAAACATACAAAGCCAAAAAGAAGTGGCATTACATATAGGGATAAATACAAGTGCGTTGATATAGTCATATAATATAAGAGAGGAAGTTTCGCCCTTTATAAGCTTATTAAATACCGTTACAGGCAGGTAAATAAGCATGAAATTCATAGCTATTTGCATAAATATATTAAGAGAATAGTTATAAAAAACGGTAAAGCTTATGGCTAAAAGTATCATAAGTATTGATAAAATAATGCTTTCCCTGTTAGGCTTAACAGCCTTTAATTTAGCATAGACAAGCACTGATATAACGTAAAGCACTATGTAGAAGGTGGCTCCCAAACCTAAAGTTGTTATACTTGTGTTTAAGTTATAATATTTTGTGCATAAAAATCCGAGTATAAATACAACGGGAAGCATTATTACATCTATCGACTCGAACTTATATTTAGGCTCTTTTTTTATTGGAGGCTTGTTTGAAGGAGCGGACTTTGCAATAACTTCGGCTGTGCAGGTATTTACAGTTACAGTATTATCCGTACTTGAATTTATATTGTTACTTGTATTTGCGTTTACAGTATTATCCGTACTTGAATTTATGTTATTATTAGCACTTGCGTTTACAGTATTATCCGTACTTGAATTTATGTTATTATTTGTACTTGCAGTTTCGTTATTATTTGAATTTACATTTACATTATTATCTGATAAATTTTCACTCATATTAAAAACCTCCTTTAGTCCTCATCCGGTACATATTCCAGTATATCTGCCACTTGGCAGTTAAGTTCTCTGCATATAGCCTCTAAAGTGGAGAATCGTACTGCCTTGGCTTTATTATTTTTAAGAATGGACAAATTGGCAGCTGTGATGCCTATTCGCTCTGCAAGTTCTCCGGCAGACATCTTCCTTTTTGCCATTACCACATCTATGTTTACCATGATCATAACTTCTCTCCTTATATGGTATACTCATTTTCCTGCTTTATTTCTATAGCCTCCGTAAACACATTTTTAATGACTCTTAGTATAAGTGCCATAAATGCAGTGCCTGTAACCAGTAATATAAAAGGTAGATAGAAAAATGTTAAAATACAGCATACAAATGAAACAATAAAACAGCACCATGAAAGCAGCCTAAGGTACCTTACATTCTCAGATATAAATACTTTGGATTTATGTATGTTACATAAAAGCTTATATAAGAGAAACAGGGCGGCATAGGCAAGTATATCCAGTATGTAAACTGCGATCATACTGAAAATGATATACCTTGCGATAAGTTCTTCCTTTGAAAGAGGAATATAAACACGCCTTAGGATAATAAATTTTATATCATAGTGAATGTAAATATTAAGAAGTATACCCAGTACGGCAAAAACAAATACACAGACCTTGGATAAAGCTATACTTTTATTTTGTGTCCAATTCATCACAACCCCCCTACTTTACATATAGATATTTACAAACTGTAAAAAACTTATTGATGATAGTGGGATGATAACATATATTTTCATGTTTGGCAATAAAAAAATATTGTTATTCAATAAAAAAATATTGATATTCACTTAAGAATTATTTATTTAAGTACTTTGAGCAAAGAAAAATCCTTTCATGATGTGCATTAAGTATTAAGCAAATGGAAGAATTTTTAATCATATCAAAATTCTTAGCCAAAAGCTTTACCAAGTATTGTGAAGTAAATATTAATGAATTTAATCGACATGAGATTTTTTTACTTTTTTTATTAGCATAGATATTGTTAATATATAAACAAATACTAAAACCCATACATATTGCACAATTTACACTGGTTGTTTTTGTGCAATGTGTTCTTATTCATTGAATACCATAGAAGTTTTTATTAAAAGATTATTCATTGGATATTATACTTTTACTGTAAAATATGATAAATGATAATTATAAAATACTTTTATTAGGGAGAAAGCGAGTGCTATGTTTATGAAAATAAAAAATAAGAAGGCTGTGTCATTTTTACTTACGCTTTGTATGCTGTCTATACCAAATGCAGGAGTGTATGCTGATAATGCCGGCAGTGAAAATCATAACAAACTGAAGGCAACTGATTCCAATGCTCTTAGTGAAGATAATATTGTAAATTATGAAAATTTACCTGAAATCACATCAATATACAATACTGATTTGACACTTAGTGAAGAGGAGATAAAGTATGGTGTAGCTATGCCGTTGGGGGATGAAGTTGACAGTGAAGGTATTGATGAGTTTGATTTTAATAAATTTGAAAGTGATGATTCATATTCATTTGATGAAGAAATTTCTATAGACTCATTAATAAAGGATCAGGTATTGTATACAGCCGGAGCACCAGTAAAATATATTAACAGTTTGGAGCTTGACACAGAAAGCAGAATACCTGCGGTTTATGATCAGGAAACAAAGGAGAAACTTAGAAAACTTATAATGGGAGGCTCAGACAGGGTCAAGTATTTTGCCGACCAGATGACCTTCGGAATCAGCCCTATCTATGCTTCTACCACAAGTACTGTCGGTCATGCCTTTGATGAGGCGATATGGCAAAACCAGATGATACTGGAAGAGGACATTTTGGATATTTCCAAGGACCCCTCTATCTATGAGGATGAAAACGGCAATACATATTACAGGTATGATATAGAATATCAGATCTCGGATCCGGTTTTAAGGAAAAAGTACCAATTGCAAATGTATGATAAGGCTCAAAAGATCATTGATGATATAGGTATGTATACTAACGGAAGATATGTGGAAGAACTTTATGAGATCAATAATTATATCATAGACCATAGTGTATATGCGCAAGATATAGTAAGAAACGAAGTTACTCATACCATGCAAAGAAAAGCCTACGGTATACTTGTAGAAGGTAGGGGTATCTGCTCGGCTTATGCCAGAGCATTTCAATTGGTGGCAAGAATGGCGGGATTTACCTGTGTGGTCGACGGAGGAAGAGCCGTACTTTCAAAAGACAGGGCTACAGGAGCGGTACAAACAGGTCCTCATGCATGGAACATGGTCTATATGAACTCGGGTCAATGGCTTATGGTAGATCCTACTTTCAATGATAACGGTGGGGAAGGATTTTCGACTCCCGAAAATTCGTATTTGTTGATACCTAAGAATGCAAGCCCAAGAAACAGAATAAGTGACGGAAGATGCTTGCAAAAAAAGGTATATTCATGAATATAGAGCAGCATAGCGATAATTTTAGTTGTGATTATTTGAACTATATAGGAAAGTCAGCGGCAAGCTCAGATGAGTCGGTAGATAAACTGTGCGAATATATCAATAAAGGATTCGTGCCTAGGAATTTCAGGTTTCAATGGGGCGTTTCAGAGGCAGAGTTAAGCGGGATATCCGATGAGATATATGCAAGGACCGGTCTTAAGCTCAGAATAAGCACGACAGGTTATGATGCCTATCTTGCGACCTTATCAAAACTTGAAAATCACAGTGGAAAAGCAATAAGATCGACAGACAGAGGACTTTATCAAATCGTATTAAAAAACGGTATTTATACCGAGTTCAAGTTAAGATATCCGGACCTTGTATACACAAGAGGTCGCAAAGCTACGGACAGCAATGCGGATGAAAGCTTCTCGGGAAGCGGTGCATCGGGAAGTACATCGGGTAGCACTTCCTCAGTCGGCGGTGCTTTTGGGGCTTCTTCCGGCAGTACATCATCGGACAGTACTTCCTCAGGGGACAGTACATCGGGCAGAACTTCCTCAGGCGGCGGTGCATCCGACACCGGAAGAGGTTCTTCGGCTAAGAGTGCTTCACCCAAAAAAAATACTTCTTTAACAGGAAGCTGGGTACAGGACAGTAAAGGTTGGTGGTATAAAAATACCGATAACTCATATCCTAAAAATGAATGGAAGGAAATAGACTCCAAGTGGTATGTATTCAATGCCGAAGGATATATGATAACAGGCTGGTATTATAGCAATTCAAACTGGTACTTTTTGGATCAAAGCGGTAAGCTGCTCACGGGATGGATAAAAACGAACGGAAAGTGGCACTATCTTGAGCCTGCAGGTAAAGATACTAAACCAAAGGGTGCCATGTATGTAGATGAAATGACTGCGGACGGCTATAAACTCGGTACAGACGGAGCTTGGATCTTTGAATAGAGCGATGAATTTTCCTTTGAAATATTCATTACACGAATTATTGTAAAAGATGTAAAGAACCGTTCAGTATAAAAGTCGCTTAAAGGCTTTAACTTAAGCTATATGGGCGACTGATAAAACAGATATTCAAAATATACTCCTTTCTACTTTATTTTGAATATAAAGGGCGTTGTCAAAGGATGTAGAGGAATCTCCATCTTAAGACAACGCCCTGTGATTTTAGAAGCACACATTAATTTAATAACTCCAGTTTGAATACCGTACCGTTTTCCTTATCGCTAAGTACGGATATCTTTCCGTGCATATTGTCGACTATGGTCTTGGCGATTGCAAGCCCCAGTCCGTAACCGCCCTCTGTCCTCGACCTGGACTTATCAGTTCTGTAAAATCTTTCAAATATATGTTTTAAGTCTTCTGCATCTATAAGATCTCCGCTGTTTTCTATAAGAACATAAGTTCTGTCTTTTAAGGAAAAAGCCTTAAGGTACACACTGCCCTTGTCGCCGCAATATTTCATGGCATTATCCAGTAGGATACTGATAAGCTGCTTTACATTACCTTCATGACCTATGATATTAAGATCGTCGGATATGTCATAATCAAGTCTTATACCCTTTTCAAAGGCAAGAGCCTCGAAACTCAGCATTCTCGATAAAAGCAACTCACTCAGATCTATCTTGGAAAACACAAGTTTATTTTGCCTGTCATCACTTCTTGCAAGGAATAAAAGTTCATCCACCAGTTGTTTCATACGATTAGCTTCTTCTTTGGTATTGTCTATCCATTGGTACTGCGTCTTAATAAGATCATCTTTTTGGAAGAGAGTATATTAAGATTGGCAAGTATTACGGTAATGGGAGTTCGAAGCTCGTGGGAGGCATCACTTACGAATCTGTTTTGCTGCTGCCATGATTTTTCGACGGGTTTAAGTATCCATGTCGAAAGCAATACACTTATTGCAAAAAACACGAAAAAGCTGATCATAAAACTGATAATACATAAAATAAATAAGTTTCGTATATTGCCCGACTCAAAACTGTTGTCGGCGGCAACTATATAAGTGTAGTTATCTTCCGTAATACTCAAATACTCAAGACCAAAGGAAGATACACTGCCTCTTTTTTTGTTTTGAAGTAACTATAGTATTTGCCAGTTTATCGATATCTTCATCGCTAAGTTCCAGATAATTGATCTTACTCTCTATGACAGATCCGCTATAATCCAATGTGATACAAACGCTTGGAAGAAAGTGCATAGGCTTATCATCAAACATGTTAAATGAAAAAATATCATTATCTTCACGTCGGTTTTTATCGGGCAACCTTTCTTCCCGAAATCCGCTATACATATCGAGTTCACGCTCAAGGAAGTTATTTACATTCCTTTTATAACTTATATAGTTAATTACAAATAAACTTCCCAGGGCAATACTTATGGTGGACATGACACAAAGCATTATAACAAAAATGAATTTCTTTCTGAGTTTAGCTATCATTCGGTCACCTCAAGCTTATATCCAAGCTTCCTTATTGTGGTAAGAGATACTTTGGATCCGATAAAGCTTAGTTTTTTTCTGAGAAAAGATATATAAGCTTCAACATTGTTATCTTCGGCATCCGAGTCGTCACCCCAGACCTTGGTGATAAGGATTTCCTTGCCGATTATTGTTTTTTGGTTGCTCATAAGTATTTTCATTATCTCGAACTCTTTGAAACTTAAATGTATATTCTTGTCTTTGCACCTTAGTTCGGCATTGGATATATCAAGGGACAGATCTTCGAATGACAATTCTTCAACTATGACCTCACCCTGCCTCCTTGATAAGCTCTGATACGGGCAAGCAGTTCTTCCGGTACAAAGGGTTTGGTCATGTAATCATCGGCACCCTTGTCAAGACCGGTGATCTTATCACCCACCTCATCCTTGGCGGTAAGCATAATGACAGGGGTATTGATTTTTGAAGCTCTTAATTCCTTAACTATACTGAAACCGTCTTTTTTTGGAAGCATGACATCCAGTACTATGACATCATAGGAACCGTAGAGAGCCAGCTCCAGACCATCGGCACCGTCATAAGCGATATTGGTTTGATACTTTGCTTCCTTCATGATCTGAGAAAGTGCCTGTGCAAGCCTTTTTTCATCTTCAACTATAAGTATTTTCATAAGATTCCCCCTTGTCATGTTAATAAGAGATATATTTTAAGCCTTTTATTGATCGTTTGAAAACGTCGACCTTATCGATCGGCTTATTTTTATTATAAGTATTCGTTACTGTATGCGGTGCCGGTTTACAAACTTTAGATATCTTTTAGCCGTACTTATTAACGCCTATATATTATAGCTTAATCATTATATATATTTAAGCTGAAAATAATCTTAAATAGTAAAGTCTTACAGTATATAAAAAAACGAAAAAAAATAAGACGGAAACATTTGCTTAGATGAATAGGTCATCATGTTAAATCAAAATTGTGTATATCATTAACTTTTGCAATGTGTAAAATATTAAATACAGCCAAGAAAAAAGAGGACCGGGTACATCTTCTTTGCGCTCGGGCAGATCATACATATATTGCACTATAATACCTAATAATGTATAATTCTATGGAAATACAGCGTATAGACAGAGGTAATAATGGATATAATAAAGATACTTTCCAAAGAACTTAATATAAAAGAACAAAAGCTTGAAGCGACCATACAGCTTATAGACGAGGGCAATACTATTCCTTTCATAGCAAGATATCGTAAGGAAGTTACCGGATCTTTAGATGATGAAGTTTTGAGAAATCTTGATGAAAGGCTCAAATACCTTAGAAACCTTGAAGAAAGAAAGGCACAGGTAAGCGAGTCTATCAGATCTCAAGGTGTGGAAGATGAGGAATTATATAAGAAAATAGATATGGCTTTGACCCTCGTAGAGGTAGAGGACTTATACAGACCTTACAAGCCGAAGAGGATGACCAGAGCCATCATAGCGGTGAACAAAGGACTTGATCCGCTTGCAAAGCTGATATATGAGCAATCCGAAACTCTCAATATTGAAGAAGAGGCGAAAAAATATATCTCGGATGCCGAAGGTCTGGAAGTGGAAGATGAGGCTGCCGCTATTGCCGGAGCACTTGATATAATAGCCGAGCAGATATCCGATGATGCACAATACAGAAGTCGCATAAGAAAGGATACATTTGAATACGGATCATTAACATCCGTGGCAAAGGATGAAGAAGAAGCTTCTGTTTACGAGAACTATTATAACTACTCCGAGCTTGTTAAGAAATGTGTATCACACAGAGTTCTTGCGATCAACAGAGGTGAAAAAGAAAAGATACTGACTGTCAAGATAGAAGCACCACAGGAAGAGATACTCAAATTCCTGGAGAGCAGAATAATAAAGAATACCAATAAAAAGGCGAGCGAATTACTGAGAGAGACTATAGCGGACAGCTATAAAAGACTTATCAAAGATTCGATAGAAAGAGAAATAAGATCGGAGCTTAACGAAAAAGCAGAGGAAGAGGCTATAAAGGTATTCTCCAAGAATTTGGAACAGCTTCTTATGCAAGCTCCCATCACGGGAAGGGTGGTGCTCGGATGGGATCCGGCTTTTAGGACCGGTTGTAAGTTGGCTATCGTTGATGAGACCGGCAGAGTTTTGGATACTACGGTGATTTATCCGACAGCTCCGCAAAATAAGGTAAAAGAGTCGAAGGAGATACTTAAAAAACTTATATCCAAATACAATGTATCACTTATATCCGTAGGAAACGGAACGGCATCAAGAGAGTCTGAGAGTATCATAGCCGAACTTATAGGAGAGCTTGATAAGAAAGTGGAATATGTGATAGTAAATGAAGCCGGTGCCAGCGTGTATTCCGCAAGTAAGCTCGCAACCGAGGAGTTCCCGAATTTTGATGTGGGACAAAGAAGTGCCGCATCCATAGCAAGAAGACTTCAAGATCCTTTGGCGGAGCTTGTAAAAATAGATCCTAAGTCTATAGGAGTTGGTCAATATCAACATGATATGAACCAGAAACATTTGAGTGAAAGCCTGTCTACCGTAGTTGAGGATTGTGTTAATAAAGTCGGAGTGGATCTTAATACCGCTTCAGCATCCTTGCTTGAATACATTTCCGGCATAAGTAAGACTGTTGCCAGGAATATAGTGTTATATAGGGAAGAAAACGGCAGCTTTAAAAACAGAAAAGAGCTTTTAAAAGTACCGAAACTCGGACCGAAAGCTTATGAGCAGTGTGCGGGATTTTTAAGGATCTACTCGGGAAGTGAAAGCCTTGATATAACGGGAGTACATCCGGAGTCTTATAAGGCGGCAAAAAAACTGATAGAACTGCTTGATTTTAATGTGGAGGAGATAACAAGCGGTGGTATAAAGAATATACAAAATAAGGTCGATGACTATAAAAGCCTTGCCGAGGAGATAGGAGTCGGAGAGCCTACATTAAGGGATATAGTAAAAGAACTTGAAAAGCCTGCAAGAGACCCCAGAGACGAGATGCCAAAGCCCATACTGCGAACTGATGTTCTCGATATAAATGATATCAAAGAAGATATGATATTAAAAGGTACGGTAAGAAATGTCATAGACTTCGGAGTTTGTGGATATAGGAGTACATCAGGACGGACTGGTGCATATTTCACAGCTCAGTAAGTCTTATATCAAGCATCCGCTTGATGTGGTCTCGGTTGGCGATATAGTGGAAGTTAAAGTGCTGAGCGTGGATACCAAAAAGAACAGAATATCACTCAGCATGATATTATAGGGGAGAAGATGGGAAATAATACGGATTCAAAAAAGTTACAAGCCGAGGGAGTAAGAAGTTTCAGTTTCGATATAGAGCTTAAGGCTAATGATCTATGGACATTTTATATGTATAATTCCAATAGGGGTTACAGACTTTTATTTAATATAATATTTACAATAGGCTGTCTGGCATACCTTGTGTATTATTGGAATGAACTTGCCGATTCAAAAAGATATATATTAATATTTTTCTCACTTATGTTTACTGTTTTACAACCTCTGTTGCTGTACAGAAAGGCAATATTACAGGCTAAAACAGAGAATATGAAGGCGGGCTTTACCTTACAGCTTTCGGATTCGGGAATAGATGTAAGTAAGGACGATCAGAAATTACATTTGGATTGGGAGCATATTTACAGAAGTATGATAAAAAAGTATATGATAGTTCTGTATACCGATAATATCAGAGGCTATCTTATACCGGCGAGGTGCTTTGCTTCACAAAGAAAAGAACTTAACGCACTCTTGACTGAAAAAACTAAGGTAATAAGGTTTTAAACATGGCAAATACTATTACAAAAGAAGTTAACAGCAAAGAAGAAACTTACGATCTTGCTTTTAGCATCGGAGAAAATATATCAAAGCCGCTGCTTATATGTCTTGACGGAGATCTGGGAGTAGGCAAGACGGTATTTGCCAAGGGACTTGCCAAGGGAATGGGGATAGAGGAGGACATAGTAAGTCCCACCTTCGTATTGTTTAATGTATACGAGGATGGAAAACTGCCTTTATATCACTTTGATGTATACAGGATAGAAGAGCCGGAAGAAATGTATGAGATAGGTTATGAGGAATACTTTTTCGGTGCCGGTGTCTGCCTTGTGGAGTGGGCAAGCCTTATTGAAGAGCTTATACCGGAAGATGCGGTACATATAGCCATATATAAAGATCCAGAAAAGGGAGAGGATCATAGGAAGATAGTCATAGAAAATCTATAGTCTATAGTTCACAAAATAAGAATATTAGGCATAATAGGCAGCACTCTTTTTAAAATAGTCCTATTATACCACAGAACAATTATTTGTGCCGATTATTTAATTAATGATATACCGGTACATGTGGTCTTATAAAAAATAAAAAGAGAATAAATATGAGAATATTAGGAATAGAAAGTTCTTCACTTGTAGCCGGAGTGGCTATATTGGAAGACGAGAGTATAATTGCGGAATATAATGTGAATTATAAAAAGACACATTCACAAACACTTTTACCCATGCTTGAGGAAATAGTCTCAAGAATTGATTTTGACCTAAAAACCATAGATGCGATAGCCGTATCCGCAGGTCCCGGTTCATTTACCGGGCTTAGGATAGGTGTGGCGACCGCCAAGGGACTGGGGCTTGGACTGGATAAACCATTGATAGCCGTTCCGACCTTGGATGCCACAGCCTACAACATCAGAAATACCAAGTCACTTATCTGCCCTATCATGGATGCCAGAAGGCAGCAGGTATATACAGGAGTATATAGGAACGATAAGGAGTTTAAGGTGGTGGAAGCGGCAGCGGCTACGGATATCAACGATCTGCTTGAAAAACTCAAAGATTTTAATGAAGAGGTTATATTTTTAGGTGACGGAGTACCGGTATATAAGTCCATCATAGAAGAAAATGCAAAATTTGACTTTTGCTTTGCCTTACCGGGTCAAAGCAGGCAAAGAGCCGGAAGTCTGGTAAGCCTTGCAGCTTCATACTTTAAAAAGGGTAAACTTGTAAGTGCGGACGAAATGCTGCCGGAATACTTAAGGCTAAGTCAGGCGGAAAGAGAGAGAGGGAATTTGGAAAATCTTGATATCAGGGATATGAAAGAAGAGGATATTGATAGGATATATGAGATCGAAAAGTCTTGTTTTACAGACTATTGGAGCAAGGCACTTATATTGAATTCCTTCAGGTTGTATTACAATTTTATAAAAGTATTGACTGTAAATGAGCAGATAGTTGCTTATATAACCTTCAGTATAGTAAGAGAAGAATCCGAGCTTTTGAGTATAGCAGTACTTGAAGAATACAGAAACAGAAGGTTGGCAAGCAGACTGCTGGAAGAGATGTTTAGAGTTTGTGAAGAAAATAAAGTTGAAGAGATCTTTCTTGAAGTCAGAGAAAGCAACCTTTCAGCATACAGGTTATATAGGGAACACGGCTTTGTCCATATAGGAATGAGGAAGGATTATTATACCGATCCCGTGGAAAATGCGGTACTTATGAATAAAAAACTTGATGGTTGTGTAGGCTAAGAGGATGAAATAAAATGTGTCCGGCTTTATCAAAATGGCTAAGCGCTTCAAAGATCGACCTGCAAAGTGATTTCTACTGCGTGTAAGATCAAACAGCAAAGAGCTTTCTCAAAATAATCTAACCACCGAACCATGATCGTGGCAGTAGAAAAACAGCAAGCAACCTTCAAACCATACTACACAAAATGAAGCAAAAGATGAAATGAAGTAGAGAAAAAAGAAATAACAAAGCAAAAGATACAAAACACTGACAGCATACATAAAAAAAGAGGATACACAAATGTTAGATATATGTTTACTTGGAACCGGAGGAATGATGCCGCTGCCATACAGATACCTGACCTCACTCATGGCAAGATGCGAGGGCAGCAACCTGCTTATAGACTGCGGAGAAGGTACTCAGGTTGCAATAAAGGAAAAAAATCATGGTCACCCAAACCGATAGATGTCATCTGCTTTACACACTACCATGCAGACCACATCAGCGGCTTGCCGGGGCTGCTTCTTACTCTTGGCAACTGTGAAAGACATGAACCCATACACATGATAGGGCCGAAAGGACTTGAAAGAGTAGTATCGGCACTTAGAGTCATAGCACCCGAACTGCCTTTTGAAATAATCTTTCACGAGATCACACAAGAGGAGCAGGAATTCAAATTTGACAACATACCATACAAAAATAGAGGCATTCAAAGTTAATCACAACGTATTGTGTTACGGATACAAGCTGTCCATAGAAAGACTTGCAAAAATTTGAACCCCAAAAGGCAAAAGGAAAAAGGGCATACCGCTAAAATATTGGAACAGACTGCAGCACGGAGAACGTATAGAAGAAGACGGAATCATCTACACCCCCGATATGGTCATGGGAGAAGCCAGAAAAGGGATATCGGTATGCTACACGACAGACTCAAGACCTGTAAAAAACATAGAAAAATACGCTCAAGACACAGACCTTTTTATCTGTGAAGGAATGTACGGAGAAGAAGAAAATAACGCAAAACAATACAAACACATGACGATGTATGAGGCGGCTCAGATAGCGGCAGCAGCCGATACCAAGGAATTGTGGCTTACACATTACAGCCCGTCCATGATAAAACCTGAAGAATATATGGACAAGGTAAGAGAAATATTTCCTAAGGCAAAAGCAGCAAAGGATCTGTGGACATTAGAACTGGAGTACGAAGATGAATGATATATACATATTGGGAATAGAAAGCTCCTGTGATGAGACCGCTGCGGCAGTGGTCAAGAACGGAAGAGAAGTACTGTCCAATATCATAGCTTCACAAGTTGACTTACACACCATTTACGGAGGAGTGGTTCCGGAGATAGCTTCACGAAAGCACATAGAAAATATTAATCCCGTGATAAAAGAAGCCTTGAAAAAAGCCGGAAAAACATTTGATGACATCACTGCTATAGCTGTAACCTACGGTCCGGGTCTGGTCGGAGCCTTACTGGTAGGAGTGGCTCAGGCTAAGGCACTTGCTTTTGCACTTAAAAAGCCCTGCATAGGAATACATCATATAGAGGGGCATGTTGCGGCAAACTATATAGAAAATAAAGAGCTTGAACCTCCGTTTCTGTGCCTGATAGTATCGGGAGGACATACGCAAATAGTTATGGTAAAAGACTATACGGAGTATGATATCATAGGAAGAACCAGGGACGATGCGGCGGGAGAGGCATTTGACAAGGTGGCAAGAAGTATAGGCTTAGGCTATCCCGGCGGTCCGAAGATAGATAAAAAAGCCAAAGAAGGCGATCCGACGGCGATAACATTTCCGAAGGCAAAGGTCGAAGGGAGTATATATGACTTCAGCTTTTCGGGAATAAAGTCCGCAGTGCTTAATTATCAAAATAAGAAGAAAATGCTTGGAGAAGAGATCAATACAGCCGATTTGGCAGCCTCTTTTCAAAAGGCTGTGGTCGATGTGCTGGTAGAGCATACTATATTAGCCGCTAAGAATCTTGGTGTAAAAAAAGTCTGTATGGCAGGCGGAGTGGCAGCCAATTCAAGCCTTAGAGAAAACATGCAAAAAGCTTGTGATGACGAGGGTATAAAACTATATTATCCATCAAATATATTCTGTACGGATAACGCAGCCATGATAGCGGGACTCGGATATTATGAATATATGGCAGGAAAAAGAAGCAAAACAGATCTCAATGCCGTGCCTAATCTGAAAATGGGAGAATAGTATGAGAAGTCTGGCTATAGTTCTTGCTGCCGGCAGCGGCAGTCGTATGGGAAGCGATATAAAAAAACAATATCTGCTTTTAAATAACAAGCCTATAATGTATTACAGCCTGAAAACCTTTGAAAAAAGCACGGTAGACGATATAATATTGGTAGTGCCCGGGGAAGATGCAGAATACTGTAAAAATGATATAGTATTAAAATACGACATAAAAAAGATAAGGGATATCGTGCCGGGAGGTAAGGAAAGATATCTGTCCGTAGAAGCGGCATTTGCAAGTATAGCGGATAATAACTACGACATCGTACTTATACATGATGCCGCCAGACCTTTGTAAGCGTAGAGATGGTGGAAGAAGCAGTAAGGGAAGCCTTGATACATAAGTCTTACATACCCGGGATAGCAGTAAAGGATACCATAAAGCAAAAGGATGAAGACTCCTTTGTGGAAAGCACACTTGAGAGGGCAAAACTTGTAGCTGTACAGACACCGCAAGCCTTTGATTTTAAGTTATGTAAAAAAGCTTATGAATTATTAAGGTCGGGTGATAAACCAAATTCCGTTCCGACAGATGATGAAATGCTTGTTTATGAGCTTATGGGAATACATGCCAAAGTAGGCGAGGGCAGCATATATAATATAAAAGTAACTACCAAAGAAGACATGTATATGGCTCAGCGAATAGCCGATATACTTGATCTCGAATAAAAAGGCAGGAAAAAAGACGGTACACTGTACCGACCCCCAAAAGTCATACCAAAATCTAACGATTAGGAGGTCGGTATATTAAGACCGTCTTTTTTAAATTCAGCTAAAACTCATCCTTTATCTTATTATCCAAAAAATCTTTTATATAAATAAGTGCCGCACCTATTGTAATCCCGTGTTTTGGCATCTTGCTTATATAGATATAATCCCTGTAGGCTTCAAAAGGAGTCATATTTGCTATGTGATCGTATAAAATATCCACATCTTCCTGCTCAAGATAGGCAGCCAGATAGCCTCCGAGTATAAAATCGGTATCATATATAAGATGAATACTATTGATGATTATCGAAAGATCCGACAAATACTGCTTCCATTTGAGGGACTGCTCAGTACCGGGAATCCTTGCATTCTTAAAGAATTCATCAAGACTTTCGTTAGACTCTTCAAGCAAGGAACTGATAGAGCAAAGTGTCTCCGCACAGCCTTTATTGCCGCAATAACACTTCTTTTTATTGGGCTTAAAGACCACATGTTCTATGGCGGAATTATGCCCGTGCTTACCGCTTAAAATATGCTTGTTAAATATCATTGCCGCCCCGAGGTGATAGCTCAGCAAAAGATAAAAAGCATCATTTATCTCGGGAGACATACACATCTCCGATACTGCCGCAGCCGTGGAATCATGTATAAAAGTACAGGGGAAGGGCAGGTGCTTGGAAAAATTATCTATTTTAAGTCCGGTACAATCCAATATCTTACCGTAAGTTGCCGTGCTTCCGTCAGGTGATATAAGTGCCTGTAAAGCTATACCGGCACCCAGTATATGCTTATACTTTTCATTGTTGGAAATAGGCGAAAAACTATACTCGATCCTGTCAACAAAATCGGTGATATATTTACAGACCTTTTTAAAATATTCCTCATCATTGCTGAAAGTTATTTCATAAACCTCTCTCTTGATATACTTTTCATAGAGATCCACAGCCACTATTTTTACCTGACCCGCAATGATCTCAACACCTATACTCAGTTTATGATCGGGTACTATGGAATAAGCCGTGGCTTTTCTTCCGACATAATCACTGTCGAGCTGACCGGACTTTTGTATAAGCCCTATATCCTCAAGCTCGGTTAATACGCCTGCAACCGTAGGTCTGCTCAAATGCAAAGCATAAGAGATGTCCTGCTGTGAAGTAGTACCGGATTGATATATATACTGATATATAAGATGTATATTATTTTGCCTTATCTGATTCGGGGTAATACTCTTTTTCATACTTTTTTCTCACGTGATAATTATTTATTTTGCAAAAATCATTTTGTTAAAAACATTACGAAGTAAGGTTATCCTTTTATTTGAAATAAATCAATTGTTAAAAAAACTACCAAAAAAATTCGACTGAAAAATTATAATAATATTACTAATTTACAAAGCGGACTTTAAATGCTAATATGCAAAGACAATATTATAAACGATTTTACAAATTCAAATAAATAAATAGCTATACAAAATTAAACAATTTTTTAACAAGGAGGCAGAATGGGTATCGTAGAAAGAATGCGTCTGGACGGTAAAAAAGGTTTCGTGACCGGTGCAGCCAGAGGTATAGGTAAGTGTACGGCTACAGCATTTGCGGAAGCGGGTGCGGATGTTGCCATCGTGGATGTTGACCTTGAAGTGGCTAAGGAGACCGCAGAAGAGATAGCTAAGTCTACGGGCAGAAAAGTAATAGCTCTAAAGTGTGATTGTACCGATGAGGCTCAGGTAAATGACATGGTTGACGAGGTGGTATCACAACTTGGCGGACTTGACTTTTGTCATAACAATGCAGGTATCTGCGTAAACGCTCCGGCGGAAGAGATGACTTATGCACAGTGGTCCAAAGTCATCAACATCAACCTTACAGGTATATTCTTAACAGATGTGGCAGCAGGCAAATATATGCTTAACCACGGAGGTGGTTCTATCATCAACACAGCTTCCATGTCGGGACATATAGTCAATGTTCCACAGCCTCAATGTGCTTACAACGCTTCCAAGGCGGGAGTTATACAGCTTACAAAGTCACTTGCTATCGAGTGGGCTAAAAGAGGAGTTCGTGTCAACAGTATAAGCCCGGGTTACATAGGAACAGAGCTTGTAAACAGTTCGGAATTCCTTGTACCGCTTATCGAAAAGTGGAATGCCATGGCACCGATGGGAAGACTCGGTAAACCAGAAGAATTACAATCTATCTGTGTATACCTTGCAGGAGACACAAGCAGCTTTACCACAGGTTCAGACTTTATTATAGACGGAGCATTTACCTGCTTCTAATTAATATTTTAAGTATTTATTAAACCGGTTTTTAAGAGTCATGTATAATGACTATTAAAATATAGTACATATTTTCAAGGAGGATTATATGAAGAAAAGATTTAGGCGTAATGTTAAGTGCGGTACTGGTAATGGGAGCTTTAGCCGGCTGTAGCGGTTCAGGTTCAAGCAGCGAGACAACAGCAGGTGCCGAGTCACAGGCAGTTGAGAGCAGCATGGATGAAAGTGCTGCAGGTGAAAGCACAACAGCAGCTGAGGCGGCAGACTCAACAGCAAATGTTGAAGGCGTTAAGGCTGATGAAGCTTTCTATGCACAGGCTGACCTTTCTTCACTTAAAGGAAAGAAGATAGGAATCACAATACAGTCTTTAGAGAATGCTTACTGGGCTGGTGTTATGAAAGCTTTGGAAGAGGTTCTTACAGCTAACGGTGTAGAGTATACTATAGTAGATTGTAAAGATAACTCAGCTACACAGATCGGTCAGATCGAGAACTTCGTTGCATCAGATTGCGATCTTATAATGATCCATCCTTCAGATGCCAATGCAGTTGAGGATGTAGCTAAGGATGCACAGAAAGCAGGAATCAAGGTTATGTGCTGGGACGATCCTATGACAAACACAGACGGAAACTGGATACTTAACAACACAGATCTCGGAATAGCTATCGGAGAGCTTGCAGGTAAGTTCATAGATGAGCATTACAGTGAAGATAAGAAAGCTGAAGTTGCTTTGATCGGTTATCCTCAGACAAAGATACTTCTTGAGAGAGGTAACGGAATCAAGGAAGGACTTGAGAAGACTGCAGCAGGTAAGTATGAGATAGTAGCTGAGCAACCGGGACTTAATGCTAACGAAGCTCAGACAGCTATGGAGACAATACTTCAAAAGAATCCGGATTGTAAGGTTGTTACAGGTATAGGAGCAGGTGCTATGATAGGTGCTAACGAGGCATTGATCACAGCTACAGGCGGAAAGGTTCCTGAGGACATGGGAGTATTTACTGCAGACGTTACAAAGCAGCAGCTTACTCAACTTATGGAAGGAGATCAGGCTTCAAGAGGTGTTATAGGATTTGAAGGCTCAGACGAAGATACCGCTAAGGCTTGTGCGGCAATGTATGCACTTATATTGGAAGGAAAACTTGAGGACAAGAACGTATATCGTCAGGTTGGTCCTATAACTGCAGAGAATGCTTCTAAGGTATTTGAAGGAATGAAATAATATAAAGTAATTTTAAGATGAGGCTGTCAATAATGGGTCAGGATGAAACCGGATAAAACCTAAATAGACAGCCTCAATTGTATATAATCCCCTGAGATACCGGGAAAATAGTACTTTAGGAGGTAGCAGATGAAAGAAGAGTATGTACTGGAACTGGAAAATATCAGAAAAGAATATCCCGGAGTTGTGGCTCTTAAAGATGTAACCTTAAGACTGAAAAAAGGTGAGATACTTGCTCTTATAGGTGAGAACGGAGCCGGTAAATCAACTCTTATAAAGACCTGTTCCGGAGCGGTGGTACCGACATCGGGAAATATCAAGATAAACGGCAGATCATTTTCCAAATGACACCGCAGATCGCAGCTGAGAACGGAATAGCTATAATATACCAGGAATTTAATAACGTAGGAGAGCTTTCGGTAGCGGAGAACTTATTTTTGGGTCGACCTATCAGAAAGGGTATAGTAATTGACAAAAAAGCTATGGAAGCAGAGGCGATAGAAGCATTTAAGCAACTGAATATAGAAATAAACCCGAGAGAACTTATGAAAAATCTTACGGTAGGTTATCAGCAGATGGTCGAGATAGCTAAAGCTATACACCAGAATGCAAGCGTACTTATCATGGACGAGCCTTCCGCACCGCTTACAAGCAAGGAAGTAAAGAGCATGTTTGCGGTGGTAAGACTACTTAAGAGCAAGGGTGTATCAATAATCTACATATCACACAGACTTGAAGAAATATTTGCACTTTCAGACAGAATAGAGGTAATAAGAGACGGAGAATACATAGATACCCTTATAACCAAGGATGCCAATGTAGACCAGCTTATCAAACTGATGGTAGGTAGGGAAATGACTCAAGTCTATCCGGAAAGACCGGATTATACAGACCTTTCGGAAACGGTTCTTGAGTTAAAAGACGTATGCGGAAACGGCGTAAAGAATATAAGTTTCAAGGTACATAAGGGAGAAGTGCTCGGACTTGGAGGGCTCGTAGGAGCAGGAAGAACAGAGACAGCGGAACTTATATTCGGTGCAGCGGAAAAGGCATCGGGAACTATTATATTCAAGGGAAGAGCGATCAACCCGAAAAGTCCGAGAGAAGCAATAGATATAGGTATAGCTTTAGTTCCGGAGGATAGAAAGCGTCACGGAGCCTTACTCGGAACATCCATAAATCATAATATAAATATGCCTATATATGAAAGAATCTCTAAATTTTCAGTAATAAACACTTCGATAGAAAAGGGTAATTCCGAAAAATATCAAAAAGAAATGAATATAAAGACACCGAATCTTGACCAATTGGTAAAAAACCTAAGTGGCGGTAATCAGCAAAAGGTAATACTGGCAAAGTGTCTGGCGGCAAATTCTGAACTTATCATACTTGATGAGCCGACCAGAGGTATAGACGTAGGTGCTAAATTTGAAATATATAAACTCATTAACGATCTGGTTGCAAACGGTAAAGCAGTTCTTATGATCTCTTCCGAGATGGAAGAACTTATAGGAATGTCCGACAGAGTAGTAGTTTTGGCAGAAGGGCTGGTTACCGGTACACTGGAAAAAGAAGAGGTTGATGCGGATAAAATTATGATGTTTGCTTCGGCAGTAGTAGATAAGGAGGATTAATTGATGGATACTCGTAAACTCTTAAAAGACAATGCTATATGGTTGGTTTTTGTATTGATGGTGGCTATATTCACAGTTTATAACCCTAAATTCATAAGCCGTCAAATCTTATGAATATCGCAAGACAGGTTGCGGTATACGGAATAGCTTCTGTAGGTATGACATTTGTAATATTGATATCCGGAATAGACCTTTCCATAGGTGCCATCATAACATTTGTAAATATCATATGTGCTTACCTTATGGTAAATCTTGGTGTTAATATGTGGGTAGCGGTAATTATCTCTATAACAGCTGCTACACTTATAGGTGTACTTAACGGATTCATGGTTTCAACAGTTGGAATACCCGCACTTATAGCTACATTTGCGGCTCAGACCGTATTTGACGGTGTGTCATATATTATATCGGGCGGTATGCCTATCTCAGGTTTTGATAAGAACTTTAACATTTTTGGAAAATGGACTATAGGTATAGTTCCTATCTCAGCTATCATAATGATAGTATGTTTTGCCGCAGGAGCATTTATATTAAATAAAACTTACTTCGGACGTTACTTTTATGCAATAGGAGGTAATGAGGAAGCGGCAAAACTTTCAGGTATACAGGTAAGTAATATAAAGTATCTTATATATGCACTTTCAGGTTTCTTTGCGGGACTTGCCGGTATAGTTATGCTTTCACGTACCGGTTCGGCACAAAATACTGCAGGACTCGGATACGAGTTTGACGTTATCACCTGTGTAGTACTTGGTGGAGTGTCTGTAAAGGGTGGTATAGGAAGGATCTCGGGAGTTATAGCAGGTGTGCTTATAATAGGTTCACTTACCAACGGTATGATACTTATGGACGTTAACTCATACACACAAAAGGTTGTAAAGGGTCTGGTTCTTGCTATAGCTGTAGGTATCGACTGCTTATCCAACAGAAATAAGCTTGCTTAAGGAGAGTGCTATGAAGGCTGCGGTATATCATGGTCCAAAAGATATTAGAGTAGAAGAAGTTGATGTCAGAAAACCTGAAAAAGACGAGGTTTGTATTAAAATAAAATACTGCGGAGTATGCGGAACGGATGTACACATATATGAAGGTGATTCCGGAGCATTTGCAGTTAAGCCTCCTTTGATACCGGGACATGAATTTGCCGGTGTAGTGGAAGCTGTCGGAGAGGATGTAAAGCACTTGAAAGTAGGAGATAAGGTAAGCGCAGATCCGAATATCATGTGCGGAAAATGTTACTTTTGCAGAAGCGGTATGGAGCATTTTTGCGAAAATGTAACCGGAATAGGTACTACAGCTGACGGAGGTTTTGCTCAGTACACCGTCATGAAGGCAAGTCATGCATATAAATTGCCGGATCATATAGATTTTATGACTGCGGCTATGTCAGAGCCTATGTCATGCTGTATACACGGTATAGACCTTTGTGAGATAAAACAGGGCAATACGGTACTTGTGATAGGTGCCGGACCTATAGGAGTTATCATGCTGCAACTTGCGAGGATAGCGGGAGCAGCAAAGATCATAGTATCCGAGCCGGTAAAAGAAAAGAGAGCACTTGCTTTAAAACTCGGAGCGGATCTTGCCATAGATCCTATAAATGAAGATATTGAAAATATCATAAGTGAATATACAAAAAATGTGGATTGCGTAATAGAATGTGCAGGTTCTCAAAGAACACAGGAGCAGGCTGTACAACTTGCAGGAAAGTCTGCAAGAGTTATGTTCTTCGGACTTTCTTCGCCGGAGACCAAAATAAATGTAAAGCCGGATGACATATTTAAGAAAGAACTTACCATAAGATCATCATTTATCAATCCTTATACCTTCTCTAGAGCTATAGATATTTTAGCTTCCCAAAGAGTGGATGTTAAGAGCATAATCACCAACGTGGTAAAGCTTGAAGATATTGAAAAAGTTTTTAAAGATCCGGAAATGAGAAGAAGCGGAAAAGCAATGATAAGTATGGAGTAAAGGAGCGAAAATGAAGGATAAGAAAGGCTTAATAGAAAGCGGAAATATATCACTGGGTATTGAGCTTGGATCTACCAGGATCAAGGCGGTACTTATCGACTTTGACGGAGAGGTACTTGCGGTTGGCTTTCATGACTGGGAGAACTCCTTTGTAAACGGAGTATGGACATACAGTCTGGAAGAAGTGCATTCGGGGCTTAAGTCATGTTATAATTCTCTGAGACTTGCCGTTAAAGAAAAGTACGGTTGTGATCTTAAAAACTTGCTTCCCTGGGTGTGAGTGCAATGATGCACGGCTACATAGCCTTGGATAAAGACGGCAATCAACTCAGTTTATTCCAGACATGGAGAAATACCAACACACAGCAGGCTGCGGATGAGCTTACAGAACTTTTCGACTTCAACATACCGCTTCGTTGGTCTGTGGCACATTTGTATCAGAGGATGCTTGATAAAGAGCCCCATGTGGCAAATGTAGATGCCGTATATACTCTTGCGGCGTATATACACATGAAGCTTAGCGGAAGCAGGGTCATAGGTATAGGAGATGCTGCCGGAATGTTTCCTATAGATTCCTCCATACATGACTATAACGAGGAAATGGTGAAAAAATTCGATGTCTTAAGTGCAAAGCACGGATTTAAGAAGGGACTGAGAGAAGTATTTCCCAAGGTGTTAACTGCCGGAGAACTTGCCGGAACACTGAGCGAAGAAGGCGTTGAACTGCTTGACGAAAGCAAAAGTCTGGAAACGGGAGTACCTATGTGTCCGCCTGAGGGAGACGCAGGTACGGGAATGGTTGCGACCAACTCGGTAGCACCGAGGACCGGTAATGTTTCAGCAGGTACGAGTACATTTGCCATGATAGTACTTGAAAAAGACCTTAATAAGCTCTACCGTGAGATAGATATGGTCACCACACCGTCGGGATTCCCTTGTGCGATGTCACATGCCAATAACGGTACTTCCGATCTTAATGCGTGGGTGGGTATCTTCAAAGAGTTCTCAGAGCTTATGGGATATAAAGCCGATACAGGAGAGCTTTTTAACAAATTGTATACCAATTCGCTTAAGGGAGATAAGGATTGCGGAGGACTGTTAGCCTACGGATATTATTCGGGTGAGAATGTCACTATGATCAATGAGGGCAGACTTGCTTTCTTAAGAACTCCGGACAGTAGATTCAATCTTGCCAATTTCATGAAGGTAAATCTTTTTACATCACTTGGAGCAGTAAAACTCGGACTTGATATACTTCTAAAAGATGAGGGAGTTAAGCTTGACAAGATCATGGGTCACGGAGGATTCTTCAAGACCAAGGAAGTAGGACAAAGATATCTTTCAGCTTCGGTCGGAGCACCGGTTACAGTTATGGATACGGCGAGCGAAGGAGGAGCCTGGGGTATAGCACTGCTTGCTGCTTATCTTGCCGATAAGAAAGAGGATGAAAAACTGGAAGAATATCTCGATAAAAGAATATTTGCAAGGCTTTCGGGAGTAAGCATAGAAGCTACCAAAGAAGATATCGAGGGCTTTGACAAGTTTATGGAAAGATATGTCGCCGGACTTGAGATTGAGAAGGCTGCAATAGAAGCTATGAAGTGGTAGCGGAAAAAAATTTTAATTTTATAAATACAGTTTGCATTTAAGTTGGCTGTATTGGGTTACTTCTAAGGTAAGGATTTAAAACTGAATATAAACGATTGTTAAAGGGCTGTTGCAAAATAAAGATCATGCAAAAGATTACAGGTGTTTTAGTATAATACCATTATGTATCTTGTATAAAAATCTTGAAATGCAGTAGCCTTTTCTATAAAAAATAAATTTTTTATGTAGAAAAAAAGACATAAAAGGAGTATAATGCATTTCGGTATTTGAGCAATTGGAATATATTAAGTTAATAAATAAAAAGAAAGAAGGTTTTCACATGAGCAGTTACACAAAATCAAAATGGCTTTTTAAACTCTTATCCACTAAAGAAGGCAGGAGGGTACTTATTATTCCTATCGTGATCCTCATAGCATTTTCGGGATATACTATATATCAAACGGAATTTAACGGAAAGCCCGAAAGAGTAGAGATGCAGGATGGCAGCGGAGAAGTAAAACTTACAAAAGAAGCGAGCTTTCTTCATTCAAACTGCCTAAAGAAGTGGGAGAGGTAAGAGACATCATCGGTGAGGATATGAAGGTAACAGCCTATGATGTGTATGTTGATAAGGATAATAATATAACATCCGCTTCTGTAACTATGAAGGCTGATGAGGCAAAGGCACAGGAGATAATTTCTTTGTACGAAAGTAAATACAGCCTGCAAAAAGGAATGTCAGACTGGGAGGGCAGTGCTCAAGGCTTTGATATGAGCCTGAGTTATGACAGCAACGATCAAAGGATAGATATAGATCTGAAAAAACAGTAATTATAAAGTTTAAATACAAAAAGTGCTGAGAGCCTGTGAGCTGTCGGCACTTATTTTTAGTTTACATTTGCTGTTTTCTCAGGTGTAGGATTTTTGATGAGTACCTTTGTCTTTTATAAAGCCAAATATAGAATTATCATCATATCTAATAAATTCTGCTTCAATGTCCTATATCAATAAAAATAAGCACAAGTTTATCATCTTGTATATCACTTAAAATTCTATGATCCCCAACTCTATATCGCCAATATTGACCCAAATCGGCAGTAAGTTTCTTACCATGTATACGAGGATTTTCGCAGCCTACGAGGTTTTTATCGATCCATGATTATATATTTTCGAATTAAGATGAGAGTGTTTCTTAAAGTTTTTAAAACATGATATACTGAGCATATTTAATGCTTTACTTTCTAAAATTTTTTGGAGGAGCAGTCGCCCTACTCCCCCAGTTCCTTTACAAACTTATCAATATAATAAACTGCCGCTCCCACGGCTGAAGCTTCTGTCTTGTAATGGCAGACCTTTATATAAGAGCAATCCTTTTCAAAAGGATTAAGTTCTGCGGCTTTAGTTTGAAAAGCTTCTATGTGCTCGGACATATATGCACCCACATAGCCTCCCAGTATCACATCACAGTCATAGCACATTCTGAGATTATTGACCGCTATTGCAAGGTAGTCCATATATTCGTCAAAGACATTTACGAGACCTTTATTCTTTCCCGATCTCATTTCATCAAAAAAGGCATGAAGATCTCCGCCCGTAAAATCCGATAAATAGATGCACAACAATACGTATCAAGACAGCCTGACCGGTTACAGTAACATTTGCGTCCTCTCGGAACTATAGTCATGTGACCGAATTCACAGCCTCTGCCGTGTTTGCCGGTATACATACTGTGCCCGTTCATGTAGGCACCTCCGACACTGCTGCTAAGAGACAGATAAACCATAGGATCGCTGCTGTGCTGTCTCCAGCTTTCCGCAAGTCCTGCAGAATTGGCATCGTTAAATAAAAGCAGGGGGAAGTTTATATACTTGCAAAAAGTATTATATATATCAGCTGAGGCGCTTATTACCTTGGCATAGGATATATATTTACTATCGGAGCTGATTATGACCGGAAGCGATATTCCCACGCCGAGTATCTTGGAGGTATCCGGAACATAAGTCTTAAGTATCTTCTCAAGTTCTTTTTGTAAAACCGAAAAATAAGTATCATCCTCCGAATAACTTATTCGTATCCTGCTGTGTGCTATTATATTAAGATCGAGATCTATAAGAACTATGGAGATATGATTTTTGGTAATATCTATACCTACAGACAGGAATTTATCCGCTACACAGCGAAATATTGTGGCTTTTCTACCTCCTGTCGATTTGAAATTCCCGGCATCGTATACATAGCCGCTTTGTAAAAGTCTGGACAGGTTCTGATTAAGGGTAGGCAGACTTATAGACAGAGCGGAAGCTATATCCTGTCTGGAACATTCTCCGTTTGCATATATATATCTGTATATGTCACCCATATTTTTTGAAATGTTGATAAAAGTGTCCATGCTGTTCTCCGAAATATTTGAATATAGTGAAGCTTTATATAATTAAATGGGAGGCATTGACCGAATAAACGGTGTTGATGACCGGAGCGTACTACCCGGGTATTATTGCCTAAAGTGTCTTGATATAATTATAGTGCTTGAATTTCATGACTGAATATTTCTAAACTTTAGGATATACTAACGCATTATTAAAAGACAGTCAATATTTTAACAACATAAATAAAGTATTTTATAAATGTAAAGGCTTAAAAAACTATTAAATTTGATACAAGATACAATCGCTATGCAATTTATACAAAAACCAAGAAACAAAATAATATAATTAGCACAAACTTTTGTAAAAAGATTGATAAAAGATAAAAAATGTTTTATACTTATTCAACTGAGGAATAAAACATATCCACTTCAATAACTTTTAAAGGAAACAGGCAATATGGATAAGATAAAAATGAGGCTTAGCAAGATCGAAAAGTCATTTCCGGGTGTAAAAGCACTTGACGGTATAGAGTTTTCGGTAAGAGAAGGTACCGTACATGCTTTATGCGGTGAGAACGGTGCGGGAAAGTCCACGCTTATGAAGATAATTATGGGTCTTTACAAGGCTGATAAGGGAAGTATCTTCCTGGATGAAAAGGAAGTTGAGATCAAGAATCCTATACAGGCAAGAGATCTGGGTATATCTATGATAGCACAGGAACTTAGTTATGTTCCCGAACTTTCGGTAGAAGAGAATCTTTTTTTAGGCAGACTTCCGGTAAAGGGCATGGGAATGATAGATTGGAAAAAGATAAGACAGGAAAGTAAAAAGTTTCTGGAAGAGGAGAATCTACCCTACAAGCCGTGGCAAAAACTTAAGACGCTGACAGTTTCGGATATACAAATACTTGAGATCATAAAAGCTGTCACTAACAATGCCAAAATAATCATTATGGATGAGCCGACTTCATCCATAACACAATCTGAAGTGGAGAATCTGTTCAAGAAGATAGAAGAACTCAAGAAAAACGGGGTATCGATAGTCTACATATCCCACAAGATGGATGAAGTCTTCAGAATAGCGGACGATATCAGTATACTTAGGGACGGTAAAGTAGTTGCATCAAAGAAAGCCTCCGAATTCGACCTTGAGAGCGTTATTTCTTTAATGGTGGGAAGAAAGATAGAAAATGCATACCCCAAAGAAGATGTGGAACTTGGAGACAAGGTGTTGGAGGTAGAGCATTTAAGTAAGGATAAGTTATTTGAAAATGTTGATTTTCATGTTAAAAAGGGAGAAATAGTAGGTTTTGCAGGGCTTGTAGGAGCTGGTAGAACCGAGGTCATGAGGGCGGTATACGGACTTGACCATAAAGACGGGGGTAGCGTTAAGATAAAATCCAAAGAGGTCAATATCAAAAATCCTGCGGACAGTATAAAAGAAGGACTGATCTTGCTTTCAGAGAGCAGAAAAGATGACGGGATCGTTCCGGTAAGAAGTGTTATGGAGAATGCCAGTCTGGCAAGTTTGCAAAAGTTCATATATTCAGGTTTTACTCACAGAAAGAAAGAGAGAAATGCCGTGTATGAGAGCTTTATGAAAATGAATGTAAAAACTCCCACACTGGACACACCTATATCAAGTCTATCGGGAGGCAATCAGCAAAAGGTACTTTTATCAAGATGGATGCTTAGCGAACCGGATATACTTATACTTGATGAACCCACAAGAGGTATAGACATAGGAGCGAAGTTTGAAATATACAAGCTTATGACGGATATGGTAAAGGAAGGAAAGGCTATAATTATGGTATCTTCCGAGCTGCCGGAGCTTATAGGTATGTGCGACAGGATATATGTGATGAATAAGGGGCATATAAGCGGTATGCTTAACAGAGACGAGTTTTCTCAAGAAGACATCATGAGATATGCTACCGGATTATAATGCTTACATTTTGGTCTAACCCATTCTAAATGGTAATTTTGTGAAAAAGAAATCTGTTTTAAATTAGTGCTATTATACTTATTTGAAACAGGTTGATAATTTAGAATAAGTTATATCGAACATCAAAACCAAAATACGGAGAAAGATAAAAATGAAAGATAGAGTTTCCCATTTTTTACAAAAAACAGGAATATTTGCAGTGCTGGCACTCATTTTTCTGGCATGCAGTTTTATAAGCAAGGATTTCTTGAAATACAACAACCTTATTAATGTTACCAGGCAGCTTTGTGTGGGCATTCTTATAGCTTACGGAGAGATGCTTCTTATCATAAGCGGATTTTTAGACCTTTCGGTAGGTTCCGTACTTGCACTTTCGGGCGTGGTATCCATCATGGTATTCAAGTCAAGCGGCAATATATTGGCGGCTTTAGTAACCGCTCTTTTGATAGGAATAATATGCAATATAGTTAATGCCTTTTTTGTAGCCCAGCTTAAAGTACCGGCATTTATAGCAACACTCGGTATGATGCAGGTAGCAAGAGGTATAGCGCTTTACATAACCGGCGGAAAGAATATATTGCAGCTGGGTAAGTATGTAAAAGTGGGTCAGGGTATGCTCGGACCTATTCCGGTGCCTGTGATAATAGTTGTGTTCGTGACAGCCTTGGTATGGTGGCTACTCAATCATACCAGATACGGAAGAAGCTTATACGCTATAGGTGGCAATAGGGCAGCGGCTGAGGCAAGCGGGATCAATTCAAAAAGAAGTATATATTTGTCTTATATTATAAACGGTGCAATGGTAGGACTTGCGGGAGTTATATTCATGGCAAGAAATAACGCCGGACTTCCTAACGGAGCGGTGGGTTATGAGATGACCGGACTTACGGCTGCAATAGTCGGAGGCACTTCATTTACGGGAGGTATAGGTAGTGTCAGCGGTACGGTCGCAGGTGCTTTTATCATAGGCTTCCTGGAAAATGTTATGAACCTTATAGGTGTCAATGCTTACATACAGCAGATCATAGAAGGATCTATCATCGCACTTGCGGTCGCAGTTGATATAACTGTGAAGCACAGAAAATCCGGCAGGGTGATCATAGTAAAAGAAAAAGAAAAAAGTAATTAGTGGATAGTGAAAACTTACCACTGCTTTAATAAAGGAGGAAGAAGAATATGAAATTAAGAAAGTTAGTCGGCATGGCTTTGGCAGCTGTTATGGCTGTATCACTTGTTGCATGCGGTTCTGCAGGAACAGGTTCATCAGCTGAGGGAGAAAGTGCCTCAGTGGAAAGCGGTGCGGACAGTTCGGCTGCTGCCGCTACGGACAGTACCGGCAAGAAGAGGGTATGTTTTGTCGCAAGAGCGAGTGCGGATACATTTGCGGCATGGCTTATGGATGAGATGAAGAAAGAAGCTGAAAAATACCCTGAAATAGAGCTTACCTGTGTGAGCGGTGAAGGCGATGATAACAAGGAAAACGGTCTTTTGGAAGACTGTATCACCAAGGAATACGATCTGGTGATAGTGCAGTCCAACAACAATGCTGCTCAGGCACCTTATGTACAAAAGATCTTAGAGGCGGGGATTCCTGTAATTACAACCAACCCTACCACACATCAGAGTGATTTAGACGGAAGCGACAATCAGAATGTTATGGAAGGAACAGGTACAGTTGATGCGGATCCTATAGAGCAGGCTAAGGTAAGTGCTGAAAGAGCGGTAAAAGAAGTACCTCAAATGCCAATGTAGTTATACTTAACGGACCTTCAGGAAACTTCCATGCAGACAAGAGAAGAGAAGCGTGGACAGAGTATTTCCTTTCAAAAAGACCTGATGTAAAGGTTTTATATGAGGATTATGCAAACTGGAACAGTGATGAGGCACTTACACTTATGGAGGCTTGGGTACAGGCAGGTACACATATAGATGCTATAATATCTATGAATGACAATATGGCAGCAGGTGCTATAGAGGCTATAAGAGATAACAAAGAGTATGTGGGCGATGACGGTAAGGCTAAGTTCCTGGCATACGGTGTTGACGGAACAGCTCAAGGTTGTCTTCTTATCAAAGAAGGTCTGCTCACATCCACAGCATTACAATCAGCGGCAGATCTTGCAAAGAAGAACATGGAATATGCAAGTAAAGTCGTAAAGGGTGAATTAAAGGTAATAGAAGTTAAGGATTTCGTTGATGCACCGCAAGATCAATGCTGAAAATGTGGATGAGTATCTTAAGATATATGTTGAAAACGGAGAATTAACAGAAGCTGATATAAAGTAAAAAAAGGAGGAAGCTTATGAAGATGCAAAAGGCTGCTTTTATGAGGGGAACTGACAAAATGATAATTAAGGAGATAGAAGTTCCTTCTATAAAAGATGATGAGGTATTGGTTTCATTGGAGTATGTAGGTATATGCGGATCTGATGTGCATTACTATCATCATGGAAATTGCGGTGCGTACAAGGTTGACTTATCACAGGATTATATGCTCGGACATGAATGTGCCGGTACTATAACCGAGGTGGGTAAAAATGTAAGTGATTTGAAAGTAGGGGACAAGTGGCACTTGAGCCGGGTATCACCTGCGGTAAGTGTGAAGCTTGTAAATCAGGACATTATAATCTCTGTCCGGATGTTGTATTCTTGGCAACACCTCCGGTTCAAGGTTGTAATGAAGAGTTTATAGCATTCCCGGCTGATATGTGCTTTAAGCTTCCGGATAATGTTTCTACCAAGGCAGGAGCATTGATAGAGCCTCTTTCAGTAGGATTTTATGCTGTAGAACAAAGCGAGATGAATACCGGTGATACCGTAGTTATACTCGGATCCGGCTGTATAGGACTTGTTACATTACTTGCAAGTAAAGCAAGAGGTGCCGGTACCATCATAGTTGCAGACCTTGTTGAGGCAAGACTTAATAAGGCTTTGGAACTTGGAGCAACACATGTGATCAACTCAAAGAATGTAGATGTATTCGAAAAGGTCAAAGAGATCACAGGCGGAAGAAATGCGGATATAGTATTTGAAACTGCCGGATCTGCGGTAACCATAGCTCAGACACCTTTCCTTACAAGAAGGGGAGGAACTGTAGTTTTAGTCGGTATAGCCGCACAGGAAGAAATATCTTATAACTTTGCACAGGTTATGGATAAAGAGCTTACTATTAAGTCGGTATTCCGTTATAAGAATATCTTCCCTAAGGCTATAGCGGCAGTAGGAAGCGGTGCTATAGATGTTACTTCTATAGTTACACATGAATTTGCGCTTAATGATATACAAAAAGCCTATGATGAGGCTGTTAATAATAAAGAAAACCTTGTAAAGGCTGTAATTAAGGTAAAGTAATGTATTGTGCTTACAGTTTAGTCGGCTTATTCATCTTCATCAAAAAACTGAAAATGTTTAATTTTTGTTTATAAATCAGATGAAGATGAATGCCGGAAGAGTCTTGTATATATGTAAGCTACCTGAACTCTAAACTATTGTGCTATCGGTGGCTATTGAGGTATTGCTTACAATACCTCTGCTACATTAAAGACAAAATAAAATACTGTCTTATAGTTTTGAATAAGGTTAAAAAGCTGTTGCAAGGAGTATAAGTGTTTCTTTTTGCAGCAGCTTTTATATTTGAAATATTTGTCTAATAATAATTTTGGAGGTATGCGTATGTTTGTCGGTATAGATCTGGGAACATCGGCAGTTAAACTTTGTTGATGAATGAGAACGGAAAGATAGAAAGAATAGTATCGAAAGAATATCCCCTGTATTTACCAAAACCTGAGTGGTCGGAACAAGATCCCGATGATTGGTATGCTCAGACGATAGCCGGTATCAAGGAACTTATACAAGGCTTCGAATCAAGTGTTAAGGGCATAGCTGTTGCAGGTCAGATGCACGGTCTGGTGGTGCTTGATAAAGAAGATAAGGTCATAAGACCTGCCATACTGTGGAATGACGGTCGTTCCAAGACTCAGACCGACTATCTTAATAATGTAATAGGCAAGGATAAGTTATCGGAGTATACCGCCAATATAGCTTTTGCCGGTTTTACCGCTCCCAAAATACTTTGGCTTAAAGAAAACGAGCCGCAAAATTTTGAAAAAATAAAAAAGATCATGCTTCCCAAAGATTATATAGTATATAAGCTTAGCGGTAATTTTACTACAGATTATTCCGATGCTTCAGGTATGCTTTTACTTGATGTAAAGGCTAAAAAGTGGTCAAAGGAAATGCTTTCAATATGTTATATAAATGAGGAAATGCTACCTAAGCTTTATGAAAGTTATGAAAGTGTAGGTGCCTTAAAAACCGATATTGCGTCGGAGCTTGGCATAAAACAAAAAGTTGAGATAGCGGCAGGGGCTTCCGATAATGCGGCAGCGGCTGTAGGGACGGGAATCATAGCCGGTGCAAGCTGCAATATATCTCTGGGAACCAGCGGAACTATGTTCATACCCGGATATGAATTTAAAGTTGATCCTAATAATGCACTGCATTCATTTGCCCATGCTGACGGTCACTATCATCTTATGGCTTGTATGCTTAGTGCAGCATCCTGTAATAAATGGTGGATGGAAGATATATTAAATACCAAGGATTACAATAAAGAACAGCCGGGCTTTGACAGGTTGGGCTTTAACGAAGTATTCTTTTTACCCTATCTGATGGGTGAACGCTCTCCGCATAATGACACCAAGGCAAGAGCGGCATTTATAGGTATGAGTATGAATACAAAAAGAGAGGATATGACACAGGCGGTCATGGAGGGAGTGCTGTTCGGACTTAGAGACTCCTTGGAAGTGGCTAAAAAACTGGGCATCGGTTTTGAAAGAACCACACTTTGCGGCGGCGGTGCAAAAAGTAAGTTATGGAGGCAGATGAGTGCCGATATTATGAAGCTTGAGGTTGATTTGGTGGAAACCGAAGAAGGACCGGCTTATGGTGCTGCCATACTTGCAGGTGTTGCCTGCAAAGAGTTTGAAAGTGTAAAGTCGGCTTGTAAGGCTCTTATAAAGGTAAAAGAGCATATAAGTGTCAATAAAGAAGCTGCAAAAAGATATGATGAAAAATACGAAAGATTCGCAAAACTGTATCCGGCATTAAAGGGACTGTTTTGTTAGCGGAAGTGGTCGTGAGTTGATGATAGAAAGACATAGTCCTTGTTTTAATCATACTGACAGTAGCGTTTATTAAGCTGTAATAAAATGCTGATTGGACGGGGTGTTAGCAGCATAAACAATATCTGTTTATTTTACCAAATTCCTTATAGGGCTATTCATTTCGGGGGGGCCGGCTAATTGTTACCGTTTATAAGCTTATTAATAATCTAAGATAGTAGTGACTTGTATCATCAAATATAAAAAATGCAACTGTAATTTAGTTGCATTTTTTAATGTATTTTCAACTTTAACTTTGCCTTAGGATCTTGCTCCTACATATCTATTCGATCATAATAAAACCGATATAATTTTAACACAACACTGGATTTATACTATGAAAAAACCGAAACTTAAGGTACAATAAAGCTTAGCTTTAAAACAAAAGGAGATCATCATGCCTAAAGTGGGGGTAGAGAAAAAGGAAGCAGTGGGAAATGGTGTAAAAAGGCTTGCTTTTACAGGGCTTTCAGTCTTGTTTCAGATCATTTTTATTGTATTTATCGTACTGAAATTAAGCAGGTATTTTGTATGGATAGTACTTTTAAGTGATATAATATCATTGTTATTTTCTTTACTAATATATTCCGCTTCAAGTAATTCGACTATAAAAATCCCATGGATCATTTTGATTTTGACATTTCCGATACTTGGACTTACTCTTTTTGTAACTATAGGTCTGGGGATATATACGAGCGGTAAGAGAAAAGTATTTCTCGATGTAGATGAAAGATTACTGCCCTTGCTTAAGACAGAAAGCACCGCTCTTGATAACTTTACAAAAACCGACAAACTCAAATCGGGAATTTCAAGATTCATTGAAAAAGTATGCGGCTATCCGGTATACGAGAATACTGATGTAATATATTTTGATGATGCCTATCCTGCGATAGAGGCTCAAAAAGAAGAGCTGAAAAAAGCCGAGGAGTTTATTTTTATGGAGTATCATGCCATAGAGGATAAGGAGACTTGGCAGGGGATAGAAGAAATACTGGCAGAAAGAGTAAGAGAGGGTGTAGAGGTCAGAGTATTCTATGACGATGTGGGAAGTATAGGATTCATAGATACATATTTTGTAAAAAAGCTGGAAGACCTCGGTATACAATGTACAGTTTTCAATAAGGCTTCACCGGGAGTCAACTTTTTACTCAATAACAGAGATCACAGAAAGATCACTGTAATAGACGGTAAGGTGGGGTTTGTGGGAGGTTATAATCTGGCTAACGAATATGTCAATATAGACAGCCCCTACGGACATTGGAAAGACACCGGTATTTGTATCAAAGGAGAGGCGGTAAAGAGTCTTAGCATCACATTTTTACAAATGTGGGATGCGGTAAATCAAACTAAGGAAGCTGAAAAAGCGGCACAAAAGTATATCAAAGAATTTAGTGCTAAAGCAAAGAAAGATTCTTTTGTACAGCCTTATGCCGATACTCCGGCTGACAATATACGTACAGGTGAGGATGTGTATATAGGAATAGCTGAGACTGCATTGGACTATGCGTGGTTTATAAGCCCCTATCTTATACTGACGGATGAAATGATACATGCCTTCGGAATGGCTGCAAAAAGAGGTGTGGATGTAAGGGTGATAACGCCGGGGATCCCGGATAAAAAATCGGTATATCAAATCACCAGGTCTTATTATAATTCACTCGTAAGAAACGGTGTTCGTATATTTGAATACACACCGGGCTTTTCACACTGTAAGATGGCGGTATCGGATGATAAGATAGCTGTATGCGGAACTATTAACCTCGATTACAGAAGTTTTTACCACAACTTTGAGAATGCCTGTCTTTATTACGGTAATAAAGCTGTCCTTGATACCAAGGAGGATTTTGACAATACACTTGCTAAATGTGTGGAAGTGAGTGATAAATACTTAAAAAACGACAAAATTATAAGTCTGGGGCAAATGATACTTAAACTATTTGCACCGTTAATGTAAAATATAGGAGAGATATACAGGTGAGTTATTCAAAAAAGATCAATGTAAAAAGATGTATAAAAAACACATTAAAAATAGCACTATCGGCTGTTATCGCAATAGAAATAGCCGAATTTCTTAAACTGGACAGTTTTATATCGGCAGGTATAATAGCTATATTAAGCGTGCAACCCAATACAAAGCAAGAGACCTTAAAGGCTGCGACTTTAAGAATTCTGGCATTTTTAAGTGCTCTTTTAATATCATTTACTTCTTTTAAGCTTTTAGGATTCAATTCCTTGGGATACGGTGTGTATTTACTTTTAGATGTGGGCGTATGTGTGTTTTTCGGATGGACGGCGGCTATAACTATCAATGCCGTACTTATTTCACATTTTTTACTTGCCGGCAATATGGATATGCATATGCTTATCAACGAAAGTTTACTTTCGTAGTGGGAGTAAGTACTGGTTTTGCCGCCAATCTCCATCTTAGAAAAGATCCTTATCACATGGAGGAACTTAGAGACAGCACCGATTCCAGTATACTTAGGTATCTTGTGCATATATCCAAGAGTGTGGCTAATAAAAAGCTCAAAGATGAAGGAGAGGAGCTTTTTCACAGATTAACTTCCGATATAGGAAGAGCGAATTTTGTTGCGGAGGAGAATTATAAAAATCAATTTAACCTTGATGATACTTATGACCTGGATTATATCAAAATGAGAAGACACCAAGCTCATATTCTTTACGAGATGGATAAGATAGCAAGGAGTATAAGTATAAAAACCATAAGCACCGACAGTGTGGAAGACTTTATAAAAAAACTTGCTTTGGAAAGAAGAAATTATGAAAGAGCAAGTGAGCTTTTGGAAGAGTTTTATGAGCTGGATGCGTCAATGAAGAGTATACCATTGCCGGTAAGCAGACCGGAATTTGAGGATAGGGCAAGACTTTTTGCGATAATGAGATTGCTTGAAGAATTTTTACAGGCAAAGTCGGAATTTGCAAGCAACAACAGTTAAACGATGATGATATGGAAGATATCCCGGACGAGTCAGATAGGCGAAGTCGGAATTTGTAAGTAACAACAGTTAAACAGATATTTGCTTTAAAGAATACCGCAACGATGACTCAAATACTAAAAATTTATATAAATTTAACAAACAGTACTGTATTTTAATACTGTCAGTTGTATTATGACTATAAATCAATAGAAGGAGGGTTGCTTATGTTCGATAATAAATTAAGTAAAGTCCTGACTTTCGGGCTGTCATCTTTTTGTATTGCTTCTATACTCATCAGAATGGTAAAGATTTACCTGATGGAAGAAGATACGGAATTGATTCCGTTACTTAATATTATGGGTGCGGTTTTTATAATTTGGGCATTATTGTTTTTCGTATTGGAAAGAAGAAGTAATCTGCCCTTCTTTTATGGAGTGAGTCAGAGCGGAGGCTCTAATGCGAATTCATTTATAGTAGCTGCCGTAGGACTTAATTTCTTCAATTTAGACAACGTTCAATTTATCATATATATGATCGCACTGAGCTGTGTCATGCTGTTACTTGCTTATGTCGTAAAAGCCAAGGATTAGGCGGTATTTTATTTCGGAGAGATCGTTAGTAAACTTAATAAACACAGAGTATTAAGTTATTCCGGGAAAAGAAACGCATATATTTAAAAGTTGATACATTAAGAGTATAAAATTGTTTTGAAGTATTTCTTAAAAGTAAACTTAATAAACACAGAGTATTAAGTTATTCAGGGAAAAGAAACTCATAGATTTATAAGTTTTAATTAAAAGTATAAAAGGGAGTGGTGCTTTGTAGATAAAAGATATCTAAAAAGCGTCGCTCCCTTTGAGTTATATTATTATTATAAGTTTTTAAGTTATTACCTTAGTCACAGAACCTTAGAAAAACCTTGAGAATACCGGTGCCAGCAGTACAGTCACTATTCCAGCAACGACCAGGGCAAGTGAGCTCATAGCTCCTTGAGTCTTTCCCATTTCTATAGCTTTTACAGTACCCATGGCATGAGCACCGGTACCTATTCCAAGTCCTTGAGCGATAGGGTCCGTAATTCTGAAGATTTTCATAACAAAGCCGGCAGATAGATTGCCGAAGATACCGGTAATAGCTATAACAGCAGCAGTGATATTAGGTATACCTCCGAGTTCCTTTGAAAGATCCAGACCTATAGCGGTAGTGATGGATTTTGGTAAAAGAGTAGCATAGTGTTCGTATTCAAGTTTAAAAAGCAGACTTAATCCGAATATAGATAAAAGCCCGAGAGCTATACCGATACTTACACTTAATACGACTGCCAACATATTCTTTTTTAGAAGTTCAAGTCTTTCGTATAAAGGAACCGCAAGGCAGACTGTTGCAGGTGTCAAAAGATAACTGATATAGGCTGCTCCCTTGGAGTAGGTATCATAATCTATCTTCAAAGCAAGTAGTGCTACAATAACTATTGCCGTTGCCAAAAGCAAAGGACTTGCTATTACAAGTTTCGTCTTATTTCTTATCCATGTACCTATCTCAAAAGCGATAAGTGTGATCAACACCGAAAAAAACACAGAATTATTAAGCATTTCCATTTATTATTCCTCCACCTCATCTTCAAGTTCAGATTTTAAAAGCTCTTCCCTACTCTGTTTTGAAAAAGTTCTTATAAGGAACTGAGCTATGCTAGCCGTAGATCCCATAATCAAGATCGTTGATATAAATGTTATCAACAATATGGGTATAAAGGAACTTTTCATACTGTCCCATGAAACCATGATGCCTATAGAAGGGGGAATAAACATAAGTGTCATAGCTTCTATAAGAAAAATAGAGACTTCTTTAACTTGTGATACCTTAATGACCTTAAGGCAAAGCAGTGTAAGAAGTATTAAAAGTCCGTATATGCTGGCAGGTATGGGAAAGGGCAGAAGATTTTTTATAAATTCTCCCACAAAGCATATACAAATGATTATCATAAATTGTCTTACATATTTCATAGATATTATCCTAACCGATCTGAGTGTATAGTTTTTAAGTGATAGATCAACCTACTGTAGCAAATGTATGCCGGAAAAAATCGTATACTACATTCATATCCTTATACGAATCTTTGGTGAGGTTATGAAATTAACATTTTTTCAGGTTTTACAGTGCAGAAAGTATTGATAATCAGTGTTTTATTGTATTATTTATTAATTAAGGTTTCTTATAACTTCAATTAATTTATCAACATCACTTTCCCGGGTCGCCCAATTCGTGACAAAGCGGATGAGGGTATGTGTGTCATCATATTTTTCCCAAAAACTGAAACTTACTTTTTTTGATAAAGCTTCAAGTTTTTCATCCTCTATGATAGTAAATATTTGATTGGTAGGAGAGTTAAGGTAAAGTTTATATCCCGCACTGACCAGAGCAGACCTGATCTTATCTGCTAAAATAATTGCACTTTTGCCTACGTTCATATACAGACCATCCGTAAAAAGAGTGTCGAATTGTATTCCGAGCAGTCTTCCTTTGGCAAGTACCGAACCCTCCTGCTTCATAACGGTAAAGAAATTAGGCAAAAGAGCGGGATCCGGAACCACCAATGCCTCACCTATCATAGCACCGCATTTGGTACCGCCTATGTAGAATAAATCACAAAGTGACGCAAGGTCGCTTAAACTTACAGTATTATTCTCACAGGCGAGTGCATATGCAAGTCTGGCACCGTCTGCATATAATAAAAGATCGTTCTTTTTGCATATATAGCTGATTTCTTTAAGTTCTTCCATTGAATAGAGAGTACCGAATTCCGTAGGTTGAGAAATGTATACCATACGTGGAAATACCATGTGAGTTTTATTGCCGTCATTATTAAATGTATCAACATAGGAGACGATCTGCTCGGGACTTAATTTACCGTCTTTACCGGGTAATGTAAGCACCTTATGTCCCCTAACTTCCACCGCTCCCGCTTCATGTACGCTTATATGACCGCTATCGGCTGCGATTACTCCTTCATAAGATCTGAGTGAGGAAGAGATAGCGACTGCATTAGTCTGTGTTCCTCCTACAAAAAAATAAACAGCCGCATCTGAACAATTACAAGCAGTCCTTATTTTTTCTTTGGCAAGTTTGGAGAATGTATCTTCGCCGTATCCCGGACTTTTTTGCATATTTGTTTCATTGAGCCGTTTTAATATGTCCGGATGCATAGCTTCCATGTAGTCGGAAGCAAAATATAAAATATCCTCTTTCATTATTAACTCCTCCAAGACCGGTTTATCCCAAGTCTGAATATCAATAAAAGAGATTATAACAAAAAACATGCAAAATTAATACTATAAACTAAGCCGGGGTCTTAAAATATAAGTTGTTTTGTAAATACAACAGTGGAAAAAAAGCTGAATAAGTAGTATAATTATAAACTTGGAGTATTATAATTTGTAGGCGTATTACCTTTTTGAAGAAAGTTTAACAGAGGTGTTGATGAGGTTAAATAAATTTCTGTCGAGCATAGGATTTTGTTCAAGGCGACAGGCTGATAAATATATAGAAAGCGGTAAAATATACATAGATTCTGCTGTAGCTACTCTCGGAACGGAGCTGGAAAATAAGCAGAAAGTTTACTTTGAAAAAAAATATATAGGTCAGATCGAAGATCTTGATTCCAAGAAAAGGGTAGTGCTTGCAGTTAATAAGCCAAGAGGAATAGTATGTACAAGTTCCGATAAAGATAGGGCGCAGAATATAGTAGATTTTATAAACTATCCCTTAAGAATATACCCTGTGGGAAGACTTGATAAAGATTCGGAGGGGCTTTTGCTTATGACCAATGACGGAAGTCTGGTCAATGCTATAATGAAAGCAAAAAACCATCATGAAAAGGAATATATAGTAGAGGTCAATAAGAAAATAGATGAGATATTCTTAAAGAATATGGCTTCGGGAGTATATATAGAAGAACTTAAAGTTAAAACAAGAAAGTGCCGTACAGGAAAAATTGCTGAAAAAAGTTTCAGAATAATACTTACGCAGGGACTTAACAGGCAGATAAGAAGAATGTGTGAAACTTTAGGTTTTAGAGTTCTGAGCTTAAAACGAGTCAGGATAGTAAATATCACATTGGGAAAACTTAAAACAGGTGAGTATAGGAAGTTAAGTAAAACAGAGCTTGACGCTCTTGATTCATTGATAGGAGAATAGTTATGCAAGATATTAGAAATAAAATGCAGTCTTTGATAGAAAAGCTCGATGAAGCTGCCAAGGCATATTATAAAGAAGACAGGGAAATAATGAGTAATATGGAGTACGATGCCCTGTATGATGAACTTACGGAATTGGAAAAAAAGACAGGATTTATATTATCCAATTCTCCTACTCAAAAGGTAGGATATGAAGTTGCGGAATTCTTACCTAAGCAAAACCATGCAAGCCCTATGCTCTCACTGAATAAGACCAAGAGTGTAGAAGACCTGGAAAGCTGGTTGGGTGATAATAAAGCTTTGCTCAGTTGGAAACTTGACGGACTTACCATAGTATTAAGATACAATGCCGGAAAGCTGGTATCAGCGGTTACAAGAGGTAACGGAGTTACCGGAGAAGTCATAACCGGCAATGCTTACTCATTTACCAATGTACCCGTGGAGATAGACTATAAAAAGGAATTGGTAGTAAGAGGAGAAGCTGTAATAAGCTATCCTGATTTTGAAAAGATCAATGCACAGATAGAAGATGTGGAATTAAAATATAAAAATCCGAGAAATCTTTGTTCGGGTTCCGTAAGACAGCTTGATCCGAAGATCACAAAGCAAAGACATGTGCGTTTCGTGGCATTTAATCTTATGGATAACGGTACGGACGATCTTGGCGATCTGCTCAGTGAAAGATTTATATTCCTGCATAATTTGGGTTTTGAAGTTGTGGAATATGTAGAAGTTGATAAAACTACCGTTGCCGGGGCAGTTGCGGATTTTGAAAAAAGAATAGTAGACTATAAACTCCCGTCAGATGGACTGGTGCTTGGTTTTGATGATCTGGAATACGGTAAAAGTCTTGGAAGTACTGAAAAATTCCCTAGAAATGCCATAGCCTTCAAGTGGCAGGATGAGATAGCAAAGACTACACTCAGGGAGATAGAGTGGAGCCCTTCGAGGACAGGTCTTATCAATCCGATAGCTTTATTCGATCCGGTAGAGCTTGAGGGAACCACGGTAAGCAGAGCGGGAGTACATACTCTTAGCATACTTGAAAGTCTTCAGCTTGGAGTGGGAGATACCATCACCGTATATAAGGCGAATATGATAATTCCGCAAATAGCCGATAACCTTACAAAATCCGGAACTTGTAAGGCTCCGAAAGAGTGTCCTGCATGTAAAGAAGAAACTATAATAAAACAGGAAGATAAGGTCAAGATGGTATATTGCCCCAATCCTAAGTGCCCTGTTAAGAGGCTTAAGAATTTTGTGCTTGCGGTAAGCAGGAATGCACTTGATATAGACGGTCTTTCAGAGATGACACTGGAGAAATTCCTTGCTAAGGGCTATATAGAAAAACTTGCCGATCTTTATAAGTTGTCCGAACATAAAGATGAAATAGTGTCTATGGAAGGTTTCGGTTTAAGATCCTATGAAAAACTTATTCAATCTCTTGAAAAGTCAAGACATTCAAGTATGCCGAAGTTGATCTATGCACTCGGGATCCCGGGTATAGGACGGGCTAATGCCAAGACACTCAGTAAATATTATGATTATGATATTGAAAAATTCAAATCCGCAAAGCTCGAGGAATTAAAAGAAGTGGACGGGATAGGCAATATTTTGGCTTCTCTTATTGTCGAGTACTTGAGTGACGAGGAAAATATAAAAAAGATGGATCTGCTTTTGCAGGAAATAGAACTTATCGACAGACCAAAAGAGATCAAAAACAGCCCTATAAAAGGTAAGACATTCGTAGTTACGGGAAGTGTGGAAAGCTTTATGAGCAGAAAAGTGCTCAGGGAGATAATAGAGGCGAGGGGTGCAAAAATGGGAGCAACCATAAGTTCTCATACCGACTATCTTATAAATAATGACAGTACATCCAATTCCACAAAGAATAAAAAAGCCAAGGAACTTGGAGTGAAAATAATTACAGAGGCAGAGTTTAGAAAGTTATTGGAGGAATAATATGCCTATAAGGATACAAAATGATTTGCCTGCAAAGGCGATACTTGAGTCGGAAAATATATTTGTAATGGATGAAAAAAGGGCTAATACTCAGGATATAAGACCGTTACAGATACTTATACTTAATCTTATGCCGATAAAAGAAGATACGGAAACACAGCTCTTAAGAGCACTTTCCAACACGCCGTTACAGGTAGACTGTACTTTTTTGATGATAGAGTCACATCAAAGCAAGAATACAAGTCAGACTCACCTTAATAAGTTCTATACTTATTTTTCGGAAATAAAACAAAACCAGTACGACGGAATGATAATCACCGGTGCTCCCATAGAACTGTATGATTATGAACAGGTAGGATATTGGAAAGAGCTTTGTGAGATAATGGAGTGGTCTAAAGTTAACGTGACTTCCACGCTTCATATTTGCTGGGGAGCACAGGCGGCACTTTTATTATCATTACGGTATACAAAAAGTATGAAAGAAAGTCAAAGCTTTCGGGAGTCTATTCACATCAGATCTTACATAGAAAAAAACTCCTTTGGTAAGAAGTATGGATGATTATGTTAATTGTCCTCATTCAAGATATACCGAGGTGCTTGAAGAGGATATATCAAAGGAAGAAGACCTTGTAATACTTGCCAGATCCAAAGAGGCGGGGGTATTGCTCGTGTCGGACAGGATAGGCAGACAGATATTTGTACAAGGGCATCCGGAGTATGACAGGATGAGCCTGAGTAATGAATATCACAGGGATCTGGCAAAGGGACTCTCACCGGCTTTACCTATAAATTATTATGAGGATAATGACCCGGCAAACACACCGATTTTATCATGGAGAAACTTCTCCAACACCCTATATGCGAATTGGCTTAACTTTTATGTATATCAGAGTACGCCGTATGAACTGAAGAATAATTTGATGTATTATATATAATATTTTTTATACTGTAAATTTTGAGGAGACAAAAATGGTAGTTATTATAGTTGGCTGTGGCAAGACCGGAAGGAGCATAGCAGAGCAGCTTAATGATGAAGAACACGATATAGTTGTAATAGATAAGAATGTAGAAGTTGTTGAGAGTATATCCGGAAGCCTTGATGTACTCGGTGTTGTGGGACACGGTGCAAGTTATTCGGTGCTTTCAGAAGCCGGTGTTGAGAATGCTGATGTACTTATAGCGGTTACCGAGTCGGATGAGCTTAATCTTTTGTGCTGTATGATGGCTAAAAAATCAAGTGATTGTGCAACTATAGCAAGAGTGCGTAATCCGATATACCATCAGGAGATATCATTTATAAGAGAAGAGCTTGGACTTGCCATGATCATTAATCCGGAACACGCTGCCGCTACCGAGATGGCAAGAATACTCAGGTTCCCTTCCGCTATCAATATAGAGACATTTTCCAAGGGAAGGATAGAAATACTGGAGTTTGAACTTCCGGAAAGTTCGGTAATTACCGATAAAGTTTAGCTGAGATCGGAAGAATGATCAACTGTGAATTCCTTGTATGTGCCGTGGAAAGAAATGATGATCTTGTCATTCCCAACGGTAATTTCGTACTTAAAGCCGGGGATAAGATCAATATAGTGGCAACCCCGGCAAACTCTAAAGCATTTTTTAAGAGTATAGGACTTGAGACCAACCAGGTAAGGAATGCTTTGATAGTCGGAGGAGGTATAGTTGCCTATCACCTGGCTTCTCAGCTTATAAATGTAGGTATAGAAGTAAAGATAATAGAAAGAAGTCTTGCAAGATGTGAAGAGCTTAGCAGGCTCCTGCCAAAGGCGACCATAATACATGCCGATGCGACCAATCAGGAGCTCCTTATAGAAGAAGATGTGGAAAATTGTGAGGCATTCGTTACCCTTACCGGTATAGATGAGGGTAATATACTTATGTCATTGTTTGCCAAGTACAAAAGTAAGGCAAAGGTCATTACCAAGATCAACCGTATAAACTATTATGATATAATAGAAAAATTCAATCTGGGAAGTATCATTTACCCTAAATTCATTACCGCCGAATACATATTAAGATATGTAAGAGCATTACAAAGCGGTAAAGATAACAACATGATCACTTTGCATAAAATAGTAGATCAAAGAGCCGAAGCACTTGAGTTCAGAGTGCCCGAAAGATCTCCGATGGCAGGGAAGGCTATAGAAGAGATAGATCTCAAACCCAATTTACTTATAGCCTGTGTCAACAGAAAAGGTAAGATCATTATAAGTAGAGGTAAGACTGTTATAAAAGCAGGAGACAGCATAATAGTCGTGACAAGAGATACTAACTTAAGAAATATCAAAGACATTTTAAGACGTAAAGAGGGTTAAGATAATGAATCATGCTATGATAAGACATATTATCGGTGTAGTGCTAAAGATAGAAGCAGTGTTTATGCTTCCTTCTGTAGTGGTGGCTTTTATATATATGGAAAAAAAAGCCATGATCGCCTTTGCGATAAGCATAGCACTTTGTTTTACACTTGGCTTTTTACTGTCAAGAAATAAGCCTAAGAATACGCTGTTTTTTGCTAAAGAAGGCTTTGTTATGGTGGCACTCAGCTGGATAGTTATGAGTATATTCGGAGCTTTGCCGTTTGTAATATCACAGGATATACCTAATTTTGTGGATGCTTTGTTCGAGACTATATCAGGTTTTACCACAACGGGTGCAAGTATACTTACCAATGTTGAAGCCTTGAATAAGTCTACTTTATTTGGAGAAGCTTTACACACTGGATAGGCGGAATGGGAGTATTTGTACTTATACTGGCTATACTTCCGATGGCTGACAGCAGTCTTCATATACTAAAGGCGGAAAGTCCGGGACCTTCGGTAGGTAAGCTGGTTCCTAAGATAAGGGATACGGCGAAGATTCTATATATGATATATATAGTCATGACATTGATTCAAATAATACTCCTTTGTATTGCAAGGATGCCGTTTTTTGACGCACTTACTATTTCTTTCGGTACTGCGGGTACCGGAGGATTCGGTATAAAAAATGACAGTATGGCATCGTATTCAACTACAATACAGCTAATAACCACTATTTTTATGATACTTTTCGGAGTCAATTTTAATGCATATTATTGCCTTCTGGGTAAAAATAAAAAAGCCATATTCAAAATGGAAGAGGTAGGCTGGTATTTTTTAGTTATATTTGCAGCAATAACAGTAATTGCCATCAATACAAGAGGATATTATGAAAATATACTTATGGCTATACACCATGCAGCCTTTCAGGTAGGCTCCATAATAACCACTACCGGTTATTCGACTGTGAATTTTGACCTGTGGCCTCAGCTTTCCAAAACGATCTTGGTACTTATCATGTTTATGGGCGCTTGTGCAGGAAGTACCGGAGGAGGTATTAAGGTATCAAGAATAATTATAATCTTTAAGATGGTAAAGCAGGAGATATATTCATTTATACATCCCAAGAGCGTAAAGCTTATAAGACTTGATCAAAAGCCCTTGGAGCATAACCTTACCAGAAGTGTTGCTATATTTATGCTTACCTATATGCTTATATTTGTATCTTCAATGATCATACTTGCTTTTTGATAATAAAGATATGATAACAAATTTTACTGCCGTAACGGCTACACTTAATAACATAGGACCGGGACTTGGAGAGGTAGGGACCTATGGGAAGCTTTAGTGTATTCAATCCGGTATGTAAGTTGGTTCTTAGTTTTTGTATGCTTGCGGGAAGACTGGAACTTTATCCGATGCTTCTTATATTCTCCCCTCAGTTATGGAAGAGAAGAAGGTAGATTTTATAAGATAATATTGTTCGTTACTAAAACTAAGGCATACTGGAGATGGTAGGCTCATGGCAACCGCAGGGTTCCATGTATGCATCCGATTATACACCTTACGGATACTTTGTTAATGAGAATGGAATCTGTGTAGATTAATAAAATTCAGATATGATATAAAAGTATAAAGTAAGGTTTTGCAGTAAGATTTATAAGTTTCAGGGTACTACTTAAGAGTGCTTGAGAAAAGTATAAAAAAGCTGCCGCAGTAAGATTTGAAAACCTCTTTCGCTTACTGTGGCAGCTTTTTATGTATATGTAATTAATTAAAGATCATTACTTAGCAAGCTTAGCCAATGTTTCCTTAGCTGCCACATAATTCTCAGCAACCTTGTTCCAATCAACTACTTCAAAGAATGCCTTGATATAATCACCTCTTAAATTCTTGTACTTTAAGTAATAAGCATGCTCCCATACGTCTATACCGAGAACCGGGAAAAGCTTACCCTCACTCTCAAGTATAGGGTTGTCCTGATTAGGACTTGAAGAAACGCTTAAATTACCTTCTATATCGGTACTTAACCATGCCCAGCCTGAACCGAACTGACCTGCTCCAAGCTTTGACAACTGCTCCTTAAGAGCATCTAAACTTCCGAATGTAGCATTGATCTTATCCGCAAGCTCTCCTGAAGGCTCATGAGCACCGTCTTTTGCAAGGTGTCCGAAGAAAAGATTGTGGTTAAAATATCCGCCGCCGTTATTACGAATACCCTGTGCATCAGCCTTGCCTTCACCCTTACGCTTCCAATGAGCGAGTATCACCTCGATCGGTTTATCATCAATACCTGCAGCTTGAGCTAAGGTGTTGAGATTGTTGGTATAAGCTGCATGGTGCTTGGAATAATGTGTTTCCATGGTAAGAGCGTCAAAGTGCGGCTCTAATGCATCAAATGCATAAGGTAATTTGATTTGTTCAAACATATTTTACTCCCCTTCTTTAATATAAGATTCGTTAATTGTTTAATACTTGATTACTCAAGTTCAGGAGCTTTATTCAGCGTAGCATTCAGCATCCAAAGTGTCTTCTCCGTACCTGCCAATAGACCTGTGAAAAGATCTGCGGTAACAGCATCATCTTCTTTATCACTTACTTCGATGCCTTCTCTGTAAAGCTTTGCCAAATATTTGTATCCTGAGATAAGTGTCTTGATGTGTGACTCTATTGATACAGAATAATCACCCTTTGCAGTTTCAAGCTTGCTGTTCTCAGCAAACTCTTTAAGGCTTGAATAAGGAGCGCCGCCTATAGTGATAAGTCTTTCGGCAACTTCGTCTACAGCTTCATTAGCTTCATCAAGGAACTTGTCCATAAGCTCATGAACTCCATAGAAATTTTCTCCACGAACATACCAGTGCACCTGATGTATGATAGCTGCAAACTGACTAAGATCTGCTAATGTCTGATTTAATATTTTCTGTGTGTTTTCTCTGCTCATAATAATTTCCTTTCTTATTAGTAATTGTATTAATTGTGTTGTCGTAGTAAAATATGCTTTAGATAAAAGCATAAAGCCGACAATAATATTGTTAAGATACAAAATATTCACTTCAATATTTTGCATCAGGTTATCTGCAATTTAATTTAGCACAATAAATACTATTTTGCAAGATATAAAAAATATCAGCCTGATCAACTGTGAAAAAACCAATTATACTTTATCTACAAAGCTCTATTGGCAAAAGTAAACTAAAAAAATAGTAAAAAAATTCTTATTCTATGATATAATTAAACAACAGATAAAAAAACATATCTATAAATATCACCAAAAAAATCAATAAAAAAAGGAGGGTAAAACTTCAATTATAAAAAAATAGTAACTATTACTATAATTGTCTTTGGAGTAGCTTTTATATGGGATCAGATATAATTATTGAAGAGCTAATGATAGGATTATTTTTTTAATTACTATCATTATCCCGATCATTATAGTCATTTTTTATATAGTATTTGCTTTAGTAGTCGATGTTATCAGCAGAGACAAGTTAAGACGTAATTTAGAAATGTACAATGAACGCAACAGGTATAAAAACAATCAAGGGAATGAGCCTGTCAGGCTTGAGAAGAATATCGGTAATACAGAAGAAAATAATATAAAAAAACGGAATGATATTAAAGGTAATAATGTAAATGTTATTGTATTTTAAAATTCACGGATGTTAATAAAGTTGAAAAAGGGAATCATAACTTTATCATAAACACAGTTACGGTAAGACATGAGGTTGTTGCAAAATATAAATCGAGCCCGGTATGTTAAGGTATGTCAGTAGAATGTCATCACATATCACGGGCAAAATCTTAAAATGCAACAGCCTCTATTTTGAAAAGGAGAATCGTATTATGACATCACTTACAATGTCCGGTATTCCAATGTTGTTTTTTTCGCTTGGACCTTTTAATTTTCTTTTTACAGTCATTGGTTTAATAGTAATAATAATATTACACTATAGAGGCAAAGCAAAAATAGATGAGGAAGATCTTGTCAGAAAAGCAAGAGAGAACGCCGAGCGTATCAAAAAAGAAAGAGAGGCAAGAAAACAAGCGGAAGAATCGGGTGTTAAAGTTGACCTCAGTAAGCAGACGCAAGAGGCTAAGGTTGATGATAATCTTTCAGGGACCCAAAAATTATCTAATGCTCCCGATGAAACTGCAAGTGCAACCGTAGGTCGGGAAAAAGAAAGTTTTGATGCTGACGATAAAAAGTCCAAAACGGGAATATCCGAGAAGGATAAAATTCATGTAAAAGAAGGCGTTCCTTACGGTCAAAAGCCTAAAGTTAAGTTCAAGATGCCGGATAAAGATATGTACAATGTATTGCTTATGTCACTCGGTGTCGTATTTGTACTTCTGGCAGGTATAATATTTGCCACTACCAATTGGCACGTGATGTCAGGCTTTTCAAAGCTTTTATGTATACTTTTTGTTGTGGCATCAGTATATGCCATGAGCTTTTTTGCGGAAAGAAAATTTAAGCTTATCTTTATAAGCAGATCGTTATACATGCTTGCAAGCTTTCTTTTATTTATGGCGGTGTTAGCCATAGCGTACTTCAAACTTTTGGGTATCTATCTGAGATTAGATGGTGTTGCCAAATATCTTACATTTTTTGCGGCATCACTTTGTACGGAGATATCTTTACTTCTCGCACTCAAGAAATTCAATAAAAGGTGGTATACGGACATATGTCTATACGGAATAAGCGTATGTGTATGCTTTTTAGTGATGTCTTTCAATATGCCGCTGTCATTTACCGTAACCTATCTGACCGTGTATGCGATACTATGTGTTATAGCCGACATCTACATTGAAAAGAGTAAGACCGAATTGATATCAAAGCAACTTAAGGGTGATATATCGGCATTTGCACAGATAAACCTTTTGGCAGTCAGTATCATGGTAATGTTTTTCTTCAGGACAGATATGTACCAGGGCATAGTTACGATAGTGTTGGCATTGGTACACCTTTATCTGGGTGACAGAAGAGAGAATAAATTAAACAGTGCGGGTTTTGTGGTATTTCTGGCACTTGCCATATACAGGATAGCCTACGGTAACTTCGAACATTCCGTTCTCTACATGCTCTGTATGTTGCTTAGTATATTTACATCGATAAATATGATAGGTACTTTTAGAGAAAATACCAGAAGTTATGCCAATATGGCTTCTTATATAAGCTGTCTGGCAATATTTACAGGTGTTTGTTATTATTATTTTGCGGACGGTGGCAGACCTGAGTTTGCCTCACTCTTATCTTTGAGTCTTGTGTGGATCTATAATCTGATCAATGATATAAAATACAGAAAGGCAAATATATCCGTATTTAACAGTGTGACATTCATGTTCCTTTTAAGTTACGCTCTTGCATACTTTAATGTAAACTCATTTGCCCTTCAGTCCCTTATAAATGTAGTGTTGTTTTCTATAGTTATCATATTCGGATCAAAATTCAGAGTAGATTCCAAAGCTAGGATGGCATGCATAGTCAATGTCAGCTTTTTTACGGTAATTTCATTCATAGACTATGTGAGCATAAATGATAAGATCTGGACGCTACAGGCTTTAAGTCCCGTTATTTGCATATTGATAAGTATTTATGTATACTATGTGTTGTCTAAAGAAAATGTCTTATTCGGTTTTTTCATACCCGGACTTTGGGCTGCGATCTTGTATATTTTAACCGACTATGCGAATATTTACTTTAATATAAAATTATCTTTTGAATGGATATTGTTCACATACTTATCTATAGCTTTTGCGTATAAATTAATACGTAAGAGAAACTTTGATACAGGGCTTATGATCTGGACTCTGTTATTCGGTATCATATATACGGGAGGGCATTCGGTTTACGATACTGTACCGGCACCGTATTTTATACTTTCCGCCGCATATATGATTTTGCATCTTGTCGTTTTAAAAGAAAAGAAGAGAGTAGACTACCATATACTCATGCTCCTTGACCTGATGCTCGGTTTTTTTGTAAGCCTGATTTTTGCAAAGATCGATATGATAGTGATATTTGTGATCCTATCTGCGATCTTGTTTATAATATCATTATTATATGAATATGTATTTAAGGAAAAGAATATTGTCAATACAATAAATACCATCTCGCTTTTTGCACAGGTATCGACAGTAATACTTTATTTTGATTTTCTTGAGGTAGGAAGTCATGAGCTGTTACCGGTATATGTTGCACTGATACTTATACTTTGTGTGGCATATTATGTAAAAGGTCTTATTGAAAAAAAACAGTCATATCTTATAGTAACTTCAATTTCCTTTTGGGTATTTTTTATGACAAAGTCCTTTTTGGAATTGCTATCAAGAAGTGATTATACCTCTATAGTGGTGCTCATGATCGTGACATTGTCAACTATCATTTACTTAAGGTTTCAATCCCCCATAATAAAGGAAGAAGATTCAAAGTTTTCTTCTTATGACTGGTGGAGTATTGCCTGGGGCGGGCATATAATAGCTGTACTTTTTAATGTTATAACAGGTAACTATGAAAAGTTTTACATCGTAAACATATACTTACTTTTCCTTATACTGTATTGCCTGCAATTTATAAAGGTACGAAAATTCAAGGTGGCAGCTCAGCTGAGTTCTGCACTGTGTTGTATCATATTGATATGGAATCCGTATTTTGTGTTTATACCTGAAGTATTTGACCTTGAGGTGAAGGCATTCTCATGGCTCCTTATTCCGTTGGCACTTAAGGGGGCTGTAAATAGAAAAGAGTACAGGGTGATCAATGTTTTATCAAGGGGGGCTGTACTCCTTGTTCTTACCTGTGCGGCTGTGTTCGGAGGATTTATAGAGGATTCTATCGTAGTACTTTTATTCTCGGTGATATTACTCATATATGCCAATGTAAGAAAGCATTGGAAAGAGTTCCTGATGGCATTTTCATTTGCTATAACTATTGCGGTATTTATGACAAGGTCTTTTTGGACAAATGTATCCTGGTTTGTGTATTTATTTGCAGCAGGTCTTTTACTTATAGGACTGGCGGTATATAATGAGATAAGGAGAAAAAGACGGGAGGCGAAGGATCAGGTAGCTGAAGTAAGTAAGGATGGCAAAGAAGATCGTAATGAAGTAAATGATTTTGAAAGAGCAGATAGTACCGATGCGTCAAACGATAATGATACGCAAAAAGTTGATACTGTAAAAGGATGCGAAGCGGTAAATGATACTGTAAACAGTGTGACTGCAGTAAATGATACAGATACGGTAAATACTGTAGAACAGGTAAATGATGCCAATACCACAAATACCGATAATACAACAAATAATTAAAATTAACTTTATAAGGAGAACCGAACATGAATTGTTTTGAAGAGCTTAAAGCCAGAGGGCTTATAGCACAAACAACCAATGAAGAAGAAATAAGTAAGATGGTCAATGAGGGTAAGGCTACATTTTACATAGGATTTGACCCTACGGCAGACAGCCTCCATGTAGGTCACTTTATGGCACTTTGCCTTATGAAGAGACTGCAAATGGCAGGTAATAAACCTATAGCCTTAGTCGGAGGCGGAACCGGAATGATAGGTGACCCCTCAGGAAGAAGTGATCTTAGAAATGTAATGAGTATAGAGACCATAGATAAAAAAACTGTGAAGCTTTTTAAGGCACAGATGAGTAAGTTCATAGACTTCGGTGAGGGCAAGGCTATCATGGTAAATAATGCCGACTGGCTGAGAGACCTTAATTATATGGAATTTATTCGTGAGGTGGGACCGCATTTCTCGGTCAATAATATGCTGAGAGCCGAGTGCTATAAGCAGCGTATGGAAAAAGGACTTTCCTTCCTCGAGTTTAACTACATGATACTTCAAAGTTATGACTTCTATATGTTATATCAAAAGTACGGTTGCAATATGCAATTCGGAGGAGACGATCAGTGGTCAAATATGCTTGGAGGTACGGAGCTTATCAGACGTAAGCTTTCAAAGGATGCCCATGCCATGACTATAACCCTCTTACTTAATTCTGAAGGTAAGAAGATGGGCAAGACAGTGGGCGGAGCTGTATGGCTCGATCCCAACAAGACTTCTCCTTTCGATTTCTATCAATACTGGAGAAATGTATCGGATGCGGATGTATTAAAATGTATTCGTATGCTTACCTTCCTGCCTATAGAAGAGATAGAAGCAATGTCAGATTGGGAGGGAGCTAAGTTAAACGAGGCTAAGGAAATACTTGCTTACGAACTTACCAAGCTTGTACACAGTGAAGAAGATGCTGAGCAGGCAAAGCAGGCAAGCAAGGCACTTTTCTCGGGTGCCGGTAATCTTGACAATGTTCCGAGCTACAGCATCAAAGCCGAAGATTTTACTGAGGGCAGGATAGACATCTTGGATCTTTTGGTGAGATCAGGTCTTGCAAAGAGCAGATCGGAAGCAAGAAGAAATGTAGAACAGGGCGGTGTGTCAATAGATTCCGAGCCTGTAAATGATATAAAACTTACTTTCGGTGAGGATGATTTTGCCGAGTCAAAATTACTCAGAAGAGGTAAGAAGAATTATATAAAACTGATAAAAGAATAATACGTATTTTGCGAACGAACTTCCCGGATCTTCTATAATAATCGAATATTGTAGTTTATACGGGAAGTATCGTTTATCGGCTTTTGTAGCGATGCGTCACGGTAACAACGGGGACTTATTTAATAAATTAGGTAACAGAGAGGAGCTTATCTATGAAGTGGGACAAATATACTTTAATAACAAGAACCGATGCGGTCGATATACTGTCTGCCTGCTTGCCTGAAGCCGGTATAGAGGGAATAGAGATCGAAGACAATATCCCTTTGAGCGAGGAAGATACCAAGGGGATGTTTATAGATATACTGCCCTCCTTGCCTAAAGATGACGGCACCGCAAAAATAAGTTTCTATCTGGAACAGGATAGATCAGAGGAAGTACTTGAGAATGTAAGAGAACTTTTGGATGATCTTAGTAAAAATACGGATCTTGGAACTTGTAAGATCTTAAAAAGCGAAACCGAAGATAAGGACTGGATAAATAATTGGAAAGAGTTTTTCAAGCCTTTTATGCTTGATGACATACTTATAAAACCGACTTGGGAGACGGCAGAGGGTTTTAAGGATCATAAGATAAGCATTGATATAGATCCGGGTACCGCTTTCGGTACAGGTTCACATGAAACTACCAGACTGTGTATAAGAGGGCTTAATAAATATATTTCCGGATTTTTAGGCGAGGGCAATAAAGAGATAAAAGTTCTTGATGTGGGAACCGGCAGCGGTATACTAAGTATTGCCGCACTGAAACTCGGAGCCTCAGAGGTAGTTGCTACGGAGATTGACGAGTATGCCTTGCCTACCGTAAGGGAGAATATGTTTATAAATAATATAGATAAGTCGGATTATAAACTTATCTGCGGAGATATACTGGAGGATAAAACAGTGCAGAATGAAGTGGGGTATGATCGTTATGATATACTGGCGGCTAATATACTTGCGCCGGTAATAATACGCCTACAGGCTGATGCAGGTAAGTACCTTAAGAGCGGAGGTGTATTTATAAGTTCCGGCATCATCGACACTAAGGAAACTGAAGTGGTCGAGAGTATAAAGGCAAACCCGGATCTTGAGATCATTGACGTAATACATGATGGCGAATGGCTGAGTGTCTGTGCGAGGAGAAAGTAATGCAGCATTTTTTTATAGATCCACAAGATATAGGTGAAGGAGTTGCCTATATAAGAGGAAATGACAGACATCACATAGCCAATGTCCTTCGTATGAAGACGGGGGAAGAAGTCCTTATCAGTACGGGTGAAGACTGGGACTATCTGTGCAGTATAAAAAGTATAGATGATGAAAAAGTAGAACTTATTGTAAAAAGTGAAAATGAAACTGCAAGAGAACTTAAGGTAAAACTGGTACTGTATCAGGCACTTCCCAAATCCGATAAGATGGAACTTATTATACAAAAGGCTGTAGAGCTGGGTGTATATTCAATAGTTCCTTTTACCAGTAAAAGAGTTATTGTCAAATTAGATGAGAAGTCTATAAAAAACAAGACCGAAAGGTGGCAGAGGATATCGGAAAGTGCCGCAAAGCAGTCAAAGAGAAGTATAATTCCAAAAATCGAAGCTCCGGTAAGCTTCAAACAAATGTTAAATGCTACTGCGGAATATGATAAGGTCTATCTTGCCTATGAGGATGCAAGAGGTATAGATGGGGCAAGAGAGGCATTTTCAAGTGCAAAAAATTATAAAAGTATAGCTGTATGTATAGGACCGGAAGGCGGATTTGAAGAAGCCGAGATAGAAGCTGCAAAAGAAGCGGGATGTGAGATAATCTCACTCGGAAGCCGTATTCTAAGGACTGAGACCGCAGGATTTGTGGCTTTGTCCAATTTCATGATACAGCTGGAATAACTTTTAGAAAATTACAATACAAAACAGAAAGAAGATCAACAGAATGCAAGTTTATTTGGATAATGCAGCTTCCACCAGAGTGTCAAAGTCTGTAATAGAACTGATGAATAAAGCTATGGATGAGGATTACGCCAACCCTTCCGCCAGGCATCTTAAGGGAATGGAAGCGGAAAAATACTTAAAAGAAGCATCGGCAAAGATAGCCAAGACCTTGAAGGTTTCCGAAAGAGAGATAGTATTCACCTCGGGAGGAACGGAATCCAACAATATGGCACTTATAGGTGCAGCCATGGCAAGGCAAAGATACGGAAAGCATATTATAAGTACAGCCATAGAACACTCAGCCGTACATCAGGTTCTGGTACATTTGGCAGAACTGGGCTTTGAATACAGTATACTGAAAGTAGATGAGAAGGGTCAGATAGATCTTGAAGAATTAAAGTCTTTGCTAAGAGAGGATACTATTTTGGTATCCGTTATGTATGTTAACAATGAAATAGGTGCGGTTCAGGACATCAAGGCAATAGCCGATATAGTACACAGCTATAATAAAGATATATACATGCATACTGATGCGATACAAGCCTACGGAAAATTCAAGATATTTCCAAAGAAAGAGGGCATAGATCTTCTTAGTGTAAGTGCCCACAAACTCCACGGTCCTAAGGGGGCGGGATTTTTATATATAGATGAAAGAGTCAATATAAAGCCTATAATATACGGAGGAGGTCAGCAGAGAGGGCTAAGAAGCGGTACACTCAATATACCCGGTATTGCAGGGCTTGGTGAGGCTGCAAAGAAGCCTATGACAATTTCGATAAAGAAGTGGAATATATATACGGTTTAAGAGACTATCTTATAGATGAGATCACTAAGTTAAATGATGATGGGATAAAGATCAATTCTGGCAAGGGAGCTAAGTTTGCCCCTCATGTAGTAAGTATATCAATAAGCGGAGTAAGGGCGGAAGTTTTATTGCATGCAATGGAAGAAAGAGGCATATATATAGCAAGCGGTTCGGCTTGTTCATCCAACCACCCCGGTCTTTCCGGTACACTTAAGGGCATAGGTCTTAAGGACGAGTTTTTGAACTCTACCGTAAGAGTTTCATTTTCCAAATACAACAACAAAGAAGAGCTGAATTTCTTTTTAGCTAATTTGAAAGAATTGATACCACAGCTTAGAAGATACAAATAAAATTTAGATTTAAGGACATTTGCAAATGAAATATGAATCATTTTTAATTAAATACGGAGAAATAGGCACTAAGGGTAAGAACAGATATGTCTTTGAAGATGCTTTGATAAAGCAGATAAAGTGGGCTCTCAGAAATGTTGAGGGTGACTTTACTGTGTCTAAAGAAATAGGAAGAATATATGTGGACTGTTCGGGAAGTTATGATGAGGATGAAGTCATAGAAGCCTTAAGACGTGTATTTGGAATAGTGGCTATCTGCCCTATGGTAAGGGTACATGACAAGGATTTTGAAAACCTTAAAAATGCGGTGTCAGCCTTTGTGGATAAGGTTTATAAGGATAAGAATATAACATTCAAGGTCGACACCAAAAGAGCCGACAAGTCTTATCCGGGAACTTCCGAAACCATCAATGCTGCACTTGGAGAGCATATTCTCAATACCTACCCGCAAATGAAGGTAGACGTAAGGAATCCGCAAGTTTACATAAAAGTAGAGATAAGACAGCATGTAAATATATATTCAAGCAGCATAAAAGGGCTTGGAGGTATGCCTGTAGGTACTAACGGAAGAGCTATGCTTTTATTATCCGGAGGTATAGACTCTCCGGTAGCAGGATATATGATAGCAAAGCGTGGAGTAAGACTCGAGGCTGTGTACTTCCATGCTCCCCCCTTATACCTCTGAAAGAGCCAAGGAAAAGGTTATAAACTTAGCCAAACTGGTATCGAGATATACCGGAGATATCAACCTGCATATAATAAACTTTACTGATATACAGTTATATATTTACGATAAATGCCCTCATGATGAACTTACCATAATCATGAGAAGATATATGATGAAGATAGCCGAAACTATAGCAAAAGATCATGACGATAAGGCTCTGATAACAGGAGAAAGTATAGGACAGGTGGCAAGCCAGACTATCGAGTCATTGCTTGTGACCAATGAAGTCTGCACCCTGCCGGTATTCAGACCGCTTATTGGTTTTGATAAGCAGGATATAGTGGAACTTTCTCAGCAGATAGGTACTTATGAGACTTCGATAGAGCCTTATGAGGATTGCTGTACGATATTTGTGGCAAAACATCCGGTGACCAAGCCTAAATCAGAAGATATAAAAGAATCCGAAAAGGCTTTGGAGGATATAGACAAACTTGTGGAAAAAGCCATAGAGACTAAGGAAAGAGTTTTGTGCAGATTATAAGAAAAAGTCGCTGATACAAAGACCGGATAAACTGATGTATAGTTCGCAAAATTAATGATTTATTAGCTGAAGTATTGATTTTTTAATACACTGACACGATTGTGAGCGTGGGAAATTTGAGTCTATTAATAAAGCAGTAATAAGGCTTATGTGCCGCTATTTACTGATATTGCATATACAAGGAGGAATATGAAACTGTTTTTAACATCATATTTGGCAGGAACTAAAAAGCTTGCAGAAGATTTTTTATCAGACTTAAAAGTAAAAGAAATAGTATTCATACCGACCGCTTCCAATGTCGAAAGTTATACAAAATATGTTGATGAGGCAATAGACACATTCAGAGATCTGGGATACAGCCTAAATATCCTGGACATATCAAAAAGAGAATACGCTGAAATAATAGATATACTTGATGTATGCGAGTGTCTTTATATATCAGGCGGCAATACCTTCTACCTCTTACAGGAACTTAAAAAGAAGGAACTTTGTGAGCTTATCAGGCAGAGGGTATCAAAAGGAATGTTATATATGGGAGAGTCGGCAGGAGCTATGATAAGTGCGCCTGATATAGAATACAGTCATATAATGGACGATAAAACAGTCGCAAAAGAATTAAAAGACTATAGCGGACTGGCTCTGGTAGACTTCTATACGCTCCCTCATAATAAAGAATACCCCTTTGTAGAAAGCACGGAAGAGACACTAAAAGTATACAAAGATAAAATAAAACTGCTACCGATAAACAACGAAGAAGCCATAATAGTAAAAGACGGAAAGGTTGAGGTAAAAAAAGAGCCGAGTTAGAGTCCTGCCCCATTTTTCTGACTGTAAAAGGGCTGTTGCATTTTAAGATTTGTTATAAGCTATATAATCTCATTTGGTTAAAATTCCATTATAGCTTGTATACAATTCCTATTTTGCAACAGCCCTTTTACTATATAAAAAAGCTATAATATATTTTTGTGTATTACTTGTTGCAACTTGTCAAGGACTTTTTAATCAAAATCCTATTTTTTTTTCGTTCGATTTTCTTTGCAACTCCCTTAGCATAATTCTTGTCAGTTTATCTTGTATTGTTTTAGTTGAGTTATCATTGAATTAGACAACAACCTCATAAATGGTCTTTATAATTTTCTTTGTTGTCTTTGTTCATTTCTTTTTTCTTCCATATAGTGTTCTTCCTGTTTGTTGCAATTAAAAAGACGATAGATTATACTTCTACCGCTTTGCTTAAAGCTCATATAACTGTCTAATCTGTTATTTACATACTAAATTTTTAAATTCTTATTGTTTAACATTCCACCAAACATTGTATGATTCTTCTATCTTGGTAATACTTGATATTTTATTTCCTGCATCCTTCGATGATGATCCACAAAGATAAAAGGCTTCATTTTCTGTTCCATAGTCTATTGCAATATACCTATCATGATACTTTTTACCTGCAATCTTCATTTTTAAGTTGATGTTAGGATAATCTCTTATAAAATCGTTTAGGATATTTTTTGTAAGCATATCTTTATTTCTTACATTGTCGCTAAATATAATGACTTCAACACTATCTTTTGTAGCTCTTAACAGTTCTAATGTTTTTAAGCCTATATAGTTATCTATTACATAAATGCTTTTCTTAGCAGACTTATATATCTTAGTATAGGCAACATCGGCTTCTATCTTATCTCCATTCATCAAGAGGAAATGTTTGTAGGTGTCCGGATCTATAAAATTATCCATTACCTTTTTCAAATCCTCTTTAGTAGCCATCTGAGATTTTATTTCTGCAATATCATTTGTGTTTTGGTTCGTTTGAATAGCAATTTGTACTAATTCTTTTGAACCGATAAAATCTTGATTTTCAATAAAGAAATCTTTCATCTGCTTAAACATTCGTATTAAAGCCTTGCTTTGCTTAACTGCAAGTTCTCCCCTTATACAGTCATAAGCATATAAATACCTTGTTCCGTAAAGGCGTAGGGATTGTACTTTATATTGCTTCCTCTACCTGTTCCTTTGTTCAAGGTCGCATTTTGCGACCTTGAAAGTTCAGCTATCTCCTCATCAGTCAATTGAAACATAAAATCATCATCAAATTTTTCATTATTTCTTTTAACTTGCTCGTTAAATCTTTTTGTAGAATATCCATAAATTTCAGCAAGTTCAAAATCAAGCATAATCTTTTGATTTCTTATATAGTAAATCTTACTTTTGATTGTAGTTTCATCTATTACCACAATCTCTTTATTTTTTTGTGTCATGAAATGCACCTCTAAAATCATCTAAATGAAAAAACTATTAATTCCTCATCTGAGATGGGGAAACCGGTAAAGCCGTAGAGTTGCTTAGAGTATAAAAAAACTCCTATGCTATAATGATATTGGGTTCGCATACCATATCAAAGCATAGGGGGTATCCAAATGGATACTTAAAGTATAGTACATACAAGATGGAATGTAAATGATAAATAGACAAGGCTTTACAACAAAAAAAAGATGCATTTGAATATAACCGGCTTGGAATTGTACTTACCATATTGTTTTTATACCAAAATACAGAAGAAAAATCATGTATGGAGAAACAAAAAAAGATTTAGAGTGTGTATTAAAACTATAACAGACTATACTATTTGCACAAAATAAATATTGCTGCACAGTAAATAAAGGCAAGAAAAGATGTTGCCAATTTATCATACCTTGTTGCCAACTTACGGAAAAGTTTTATCTTATTGAAAAAACATTCATCACACCATTTACTAAAACGACTGTATACTGTTTTCCAGGAACCGAAGCGTTCAGGTAAATTACGCCATGCCGAACCGCTTCTTGCAAGCCATAAGATAGCATTAAACATCAGTCTGTTATATTTAGGCCGACGACCGTTTTTGGCTTTTGGAAATAAATCCTTAATTTGTTCCCATTGTTCATCTGACATTTCATAGCGTTTTTGTCCCATGGCTGTAATCTCCAATACTTTGTTTTTTATATTTTATCAAAAAATAAGGTATTGTATAATTTGAAGTTTTAAGACACACCCTAGTAGAAATAATCAAAAATTTGAGAGAGAGAAATAATTGAGGTTGATAGATGGAAGAGTATGTATAGATCATATTCATGTGTATGTAGCAATGTCGCCCAAGATAAGCGTATCAGACTTTATGTAATATTTAAAAGGAAAAAAGTTATTAATGTTGTTAGATATACACCTTGAGTACAGAAATAAATCGAGAAAGTGTTATTTTTGGTTAAGGGGTTAATAATAAACCCCCATTTGAAATGGGGGTAATAACTTAGATCGTAACCGATATATAATAAAAGAAATCTGTTAGCAGTATCGGCAGGTCTTCCCTTAAAAAAACTTCAATAGTATGTCTCCTTTAATATTTATTTCAAGTGATTTTATTTTAACAATATCTGATAATAATATATAACAAATACAAAAAAATAGGGATGATTTAATAAAAAAATTAATAAAAAAACTAACTTAATAAAAAAATGATATTTTTTTAAAAAATGGTTACGGTAAGTAACTCTATATTCAGCAAAGCTGTTATTATAAGTATTCAGCTTAAGCTATACTATGAAAATTAATAACTGACAGTCGGTGGAACACCTTGAAACTGTCTTTTTGATATGTTATCATGAGCTTGTAAAAAATATAAAGATTAGAAAGTTGAATACTGGTTTTTATATTAAAAAACTTAGGCTGTGATGACATTTATTGTCATGCGGCTTTTTTTGTATTACAGTAGCAGCCGGTGCTTTGCAGTAAACGCATTGGAGAACAAGTAGGGAGTGCAAATCTTTCTTACTTGATTACTAAAAATTCAGATACTGAGGAGAAGAGTATATGATTAAAACTGTTGTATTTTCTATGATTACATTTCTTTTGATTAGCTTAACTTCCTGTAGTCTAAATAAAGCAAAAGATAGAATTAATGATGCGGAAAAAGAAAATTATAGTATTGCAGATAAAGAGGAGCATATCAGCATAGGAGAAGAAGAACATAGTATCGCAGATAAAGAGGAGCTTAACAGCATATATGAAGAAGAGAATAGCAGTACAGATGAGGAAGGATATAATATTAAGTTCATAGATTATGATATGACCTACGAAATAGATATCGCTAATGACGGTATCATGGATCATGTATCTGTAATTGTTGATGAAGATCGCTATGCATATTTGATATTAAATGAAGAAAAGAAGTATGTATGTTACAGTGCAAGCTGGGTAGAAAGCGTGCTTATTAGTGATAATGAGGGGAATTATTGCATAGGTATAGCTGAGAATGGTGATAACGATATAATGGGTACTATATTTTATGATCTTAAGAAAGACGGCATAGCATATAAAAAAAGTTTAGGCGGGCCATATAGATAAGGAGTACAAAAATCAGGGCTTATATGTGGAAGATAGAAGATATATTATAGGTTTCCAAACTACTACAGACCTATACTTAATAAACCCCGATCTTAGCCTTAGCAGCGGAGAGAGAAACTGTACTATCAGTACTTCGGGTAATACCTTGGTAAAAAATATGACAGCATATAAGTACAATAAAGAGACAGGTAAGTATGAAATGAGTACATATAAGGCAGGGGAAGTTATATATGTGTATGAAACGGATAAGAAAAATATTATTTATTTTAGAACTGAGGATAATGAAAAAGGCTATATATATGTAATAAAACCTGAGGAGGATTATGAATTTTACATAGGAGATGAAAGGCTGGTTGATTACTTTGATAAAGAAGAAATATCATGGGCAGGTTAATGTCGGGGAGTTGGCAACATAAACAATTTTTATTGTGGGAAGTTTAACAAACTAATCAATATCTATTAGTGTATTGTTTGCAAAACAAACATATAAAAAGCTACAGATTAAGTATTGTAATTATAATTGGAAAAATTAATAATAAAAGCTTTGAATAGAGTCGGGCAAGTGATTGTAAAATTAAAGTAAAAGTCTAAAAGTATTGAAATTACAAATTAAATAGTATCTTTATTGTGAATAATTACAAAGTGGTTAAGTTATTAATAACAAATAATATGGAGAGACTAAAATGGAGAACAGTAAAGTAATAGTCAAATCTTTCGGTAAGATATTGCCGAAAGAAAAAAAGAATTCAAGATCACCTTATCCACACCAAATATCCGCAATGAAAAACCTTGATCTTATAAATACGCAAAAGCAGTATAGTACATTGGTAGTTTTACCGACAGGAGGAGGTAAGACTTATACAGCCTCAGTTTGGTTATTAAAAAATGCTGTAAATAAACAAAAGAAAATATTGTGGTTAGCACATAGAAAGACTTTGCTTGATCAAGCAGTAGAGTCTTTTCAACAGTATGCTTATAAGGAGTTTATTCCTAATATCTCTTCTTTTAGCTATAGACTAATATCAGGAGATGCGGAACATGATAAAACCGTAAATATAGAAAAATCCGATGATCTGCTTATTGTAAGTAAAGACAGTATAGGAAGAAATTTAAAAAATATAGACAGGTGGCTGGAGGATGAGGAAGAAATTTTCCTTATCATAGATGAGGCTCATCACTCAACAGCAAAAACATATAGAAAAGTTATTGACTATATAAAAGAAAAAGTACCTTATGTAAAGCTGATAGGTCTTACAGCAACGCCATTCAGAACTAATGATAATGAAAAGGGGCTTTTGTCAAAAATATATAAAGACGGTGTTGAATCAGGAGATATAGTAAATAATGATATAGGTATCGCATACAATATAAGTTTAAAAGAACTTATAAATAAAAATATTTTATCAAAGCCAATATTTGAAAGTTATTATACAGATGAGTCCTATGGAAGATCTATAGGTATAAAGGGATTGGAAAGTATTCAAAATTTGGATATGCTCCCGGAAGATATACAAAAAGAGATGGCGGAAAGTGCTGCAAGAAATCAATTGATCGTAAAAACATATAAAGAAAATCAAAAAAATTACGATCAGACAATTGTATTTGCTGTAAATATAGTTCATGCTATTCAACTGACAACTTTATTCAATAAAGAGGGTATTAATGCAGCTTATATTGTATCCAATATAAAAGATATGGTAACAGGTGTGACTGTAAGCAGTAAAGACAATGAAAAAAATCTTGAAGACTATAGAAGCGGAAAGATAAAAGTGCTTGTTAATGTTAATATATTAACTGAAGGAGTGGATTTACCGCAAACTAAGACCGTGTTTTTAGCAAGACCTACAGTTTCAACTATACTGATGACACAAATGATAGGAAGGGCTTTGCGTGGAACTAAAGCCGGAGGTACTGCCTTAGCCTATATAGTTTCATTTATTGATAATTGGAATGAACATATTGCATGGGTCAATCCGGATAGTTTGTTTATCGGAGAAAATGAATTTGTAGACAGTGTAGCTGAGAAAGTTCAGCACGAGCTTAGATTAATTGCTATTTCAAATCGAAGAGTTTGCAGCTATGATCGATGATTCTGTAGATACTTCAAAGCTTGAACAAATTGATTTTATTAAGAGAGTACCTATAGGTATGTATTCATTTTCTTATATGGATGAAAGAGGTACGGAGCCGAGGTTTGAAATTATGATTTATGACAGTACGAAAGAAGCATATGAAGATTTTTTAAATTCATTACCGGAGGTTTTTAGTGCTTTTTCATGTGAGGATGAATATCCTGCTCAAAGTATACTGGAAGCAATGGAAGCACAATGTAGAGATACTTTTTTCTTGGGTGATATGATACCGAACTATGAGAAAGATGATGTAATAAATGTATTAAAATACTATGCTCAATACGAGAGTTCACCAAACTTTTATTTCTTTGATGATATAGATAGAGATAAACTCGACCTTGGCAAAATGGCAAAGTATATTTGCGGTGAAAGGATGGATGATTATGAAAAAGCAGATTATATAAGTTCTCTGTGGAATGATCCAAAAGATCCTATACTAAAAAGTTTCTTTGGTAAAAAAATATATTTAATAAATCAGTTACAAACCGAAATTACAAAATTAACAGATCCGGATCTGTTTTTAAAAGAGGATAATATTGAATATGGAGCGAGACCATTGGAAGATTTGACTTTACATAAATTAGGGAAAATCGATCCGGATCAGGAGAAAAAAATCAGAGATGAAGTGTTTGAAAAGTCAAAGGATAAAAAAGGTAACTATACTTGTGCCGTATGCAATAAAAAAGCTAAAAATCGTGTATATTTTCAAATAGATCATATTGTGCCTATGAATAAAGGTGGAAAAACTAAAATTGAAAACCTGCAGGTTCTTTGTAGAAAATGTAATGGCACAAAATCTGACATTGAGGTTATTTGATATGGAGAGATTACTTTATTCACCTTATGATTTAGCTTGTATTATATGTGAACATAAAATGCCGGTTCAAAAAGGGGCTGCATTTCTTAAAACAGTTTGGCAAAAAGGATAATACTTTTCTTCAAGAATGTTATCGTGATGATTTAAAAAAATTGTATTTGGATGTAGCTTACTGTTCCGATTACTTGTGTAATAAAGGTGCTGTTTGTGAGGAATTTTTTGAGTTAAATAAAGAATCGTCTGTTTTTAATAGATTAATTAAAGAGAATAGGTTTGAAAAAAAGAGTCTTTTTGAAAAAAATCTATTTTTTTAAAAAGAGAAAGATTAAAAAAATTTTTGTATATCAATAAAAACAAAAATACACAAGATTAAAACTTAAAACTATAATAAAAAAATTAGGATATGAAAGACGCAGTAAAAATACTGATAGGCTATATCAATAAACGTATGATCTTTTATCATATGCAAGCTTATCTTATAGGTAATGAAAAATGTAATATAGAAGAGGTAGATTTCAATGATATGCTGACTATCAGGATAGTTTAAATTTATCATATTTTTATAACGCTAAGTATTTTACAAAGTCAGATACCAATCTTACAAGTGGGGACTGTATTGGGATCAGCTCCCCACTTTGCAGGAGAAATGCTAAGCCTCACGATCGAAACATTATCTGTCTAAACATTGAGTTCGATACTGCCGGCAAGATCTGATACAAGGTAGTCTTCAGTAGTTTAATCCTTACCTACCAGATTCACATATTCAGGTCTTATCTTAAGATGGTGGAGGAACTTCTCCAGAATATCCTTGGATCTTATCTTAAGACTGGAAGTGTTGATACAAGGGTGGCAGCCTATATATTCATCCTTTAGAAGATCTTTATCTATAAGTAAAGTGACCTCATCATCCTTGTCATTCATAAGTCCTAGTACAGATACGGAACCCGGAGTTATGTCAAGAAGTCTTTCCATATCCTCGGGACCTGCAAATGAAAGTCTTGCGGAATTGATCTGACTTGAAAGCTCCTTGGTCTTAAAAGGCTTGTCGGCAGGCATAAGCAAAAGATAGAATACGGTCTTTTGTCTGTTACATAAAAATAAATTCTTACACATACTTACATCCAAAGCCTTATCTATCGCTTCACATGCTTCCATTGTCTCGGCAGCTTCATGATCCACACGGGTATACTCTATTTTTAATTTATCAAGCATATCATAACATCTTATTTCCTTATCAAGTCTGTTACCTACATCGGCAGGCCTTCCGTTAAAAACTTCCATAATACGTCTCCTTTAACATTAAATTCAAGTGATTTTATTTTAACAATATATAGTAATAATATATAACAAATACAAAGAAATAGTATAGAATTAATAAAAGATTAATAAAAACATAATAAAAAACAATCTGATAAGATCTCGGCATTAAAGACATAGTTACATCAGGTAACTATTATAGCAACGATTTTTAAATCAAGGTATCGGATGAATAGCGGGTGCTCATACACATCAGATCAATGGCATTTTTAACCTCAAGAACCCGCCACGTGGAAACTACTCCGATAAATTTGCGAAAAACAGCGTATTTACGCTATTTTGATACTATGGTATTCAATGAATAATATTGCGTATTTTAGCTAAAAACTATTCAATGAATAATATACTTGATAATATAAATCATTTATAATGTCAGCAATCTGATGTTAAAGTTGTTATAAATATTGAATGAAGCAGAAAGGTGAATATTATGAAAAGAAAGTTTTTATTTATGACCGCAATGATCCTTACCGCAACCGTTATTAATTCTTTTTCTGCACTTGCGGCAGGATGGCAAAGAGATCATGTGGGATGGTGGTATTCAAAAGATCCGAAAGGTTATTACAAAAATGAATGGCTGCTTGATAAGAATTCCGGACTTTATTATTATTTCGGTGACTACGGATATATGGTAAGTGAGAGATGGATAGGTAATTATTATCTTGGAAAAGACGGTGCCATGCTTACAAACACAGTGACTCCGGACGGATATGTTGTGGGACCGGATGGGGAATGGATCCGTGAAACATTGAATCTTTCAGGATTTAGAGGAGAGGTGCTGCTTTTTATGAATTCATCTGACAGGTATACTCGTGTGGAGGGAAATACGTGGAAAGTTGCAGGTGAATGGACCAGACTTGATGTGGACAAAGGCGCTCTTAGATTTAGCATTCAGGATCTTAATGTAAATGGATACACGCAATTTGTCAGTGTAGAAGAAGGGACAGCAGCGGAAGTCCCAATCTCAAGAGAAAGCTTTGAGAGATTTTTAACAGACAGATCATTGGAATACGAAGGATATAAGCTTGAACTTAATAATAAGACAGTTGTTAAGGCGTATGTATATTAAAATAATCATAAGCTCAGATATTATGATAGATAAATTAATATAAATATATCACCAAGGGGGGGTGTTGAATAACAGATGAGCTATCATCTACCCTGCAACACCCTCATTTTTTATTATTCCGTAGCCCATACCGGGATCGCCGTGTTTTTGTAAATACTCGTGAAGCCTTACTGTAAGACTGCTTTTTTTACTGTAAGCGTATTCGCCCATTACCCTTTGGGTAGCCTGCTCAAAGTCGTAGTTTATATATTTGATATCAAACATAGACTGAAAAGTTCGTATATTGCTGTCTTCATCAAGTAAAGGAAGTATGTTCGGACTTAATAACCAGGACAGACAATCAAAGTTAGGATATTCACTGAAGAATTCCCCGGCTTTTTTGATCGAAGCCTTGCATTGTTCGATATCAAGTTTTTCACCCTCGGGTATGTGTATATGAACTGTATTTGACTTTTGATCGGCTTCGAATTGCAGTCTGCCAAACCTATACAGACTTCCCTTTACTGCATTGGATACCCACAAAGGCTCTATAAGCCCTATTTTACCGGTATTTCTTTGATAGACCTCCTGCCAGATCCTGATATCCGACATGGTAGCAAAATATATTTGCCTAAGATCGGCACTTGAGAGGTCGTCTTTCTTCATACTAAGCTTGTTTGTGAAATTATCGAAATTATCGATCGAAATCAAAACATAAAGCTTTAATAAAAAGGCTTTGGAGTCTGTTCTTCTATTAAGATAATCAAGTAAGGCTTCGGTATCATTAAAAAAAAGCTCTCTACAGTAGAGGTATTCATCTTTTGTGATATTATAGTTTTTAAGAAAGTCCTCTGCCTCTTTATTAAATCCCACACCGGATATAAATTCATTAAGACTTAACATTACCCTTTCACCGATCCTTTCATGATTCCGGAAACCAGAAATTTTCTGAATACCAGGGCAAGCAGTGCCGGAGGTATTATGGCAAGTATGCCGGCTGCGGCAGTGAGTCCGTAATGCACGGTGTCCTTGGTGATAAATTCCGAGGTTATTATGGCTATAGGTTTGGTATCGTTATTGGAGGCAAGTATAAGAGGTATCTGAAACTGACTCCAGGTACTTAAAAATATAATAAGTACTGCTGAGGCTATGATAGGATAGGAAAGCGGAAGTACCACATGTATAAGTGCCTCAAGTTTTGTGCAGCCGTCTACCATAGCCGCTTCGTCCAGGTCTTTCGGTACAGAAGTAAAAATAATTGGACATGAGCCAAACTATCACCGGCAGATAAGATGTTACATATACTAAACTGAGAGCGTACATATTGTTGAGAAGCTTAAGTTGCATGAACATTTTATATATAGGTATGATGGTTGCCATAACAGGTATAGCCATAGTTATCAGCAAACAATTCTTTATAAAGTCCTTGCCGAAAAAAACTTGAATCTGCTCAGAGCGTATGCGGATAACAATGCTATCGGTATACAAAGTACAATAGTCACAAGGCTCGCATAGACAGCATTTCTCATTCCGGAAAAATAATAACTTGCCCTGTCTTGATGTAATATCAAAAAAAGCAGGAGATAATTTTTTTAAAAAGTCGTGCTCTCAGGGCAGGAAGTCAAGTGACTTTTCAAGCACCATGGAATCGTGTGTTATAGATATAATAAAAAGTCCATATAAAGGGTCCGAGATAAAAAAATAAGGAATATCAACAAAGAAAAAACATATAATACTTTTTTTAACAGCTTCATATTTTAATTACTAAACCTAAAGTATTTGCACAAGAAGATATGCTTTGCTGTACACTTTCTTGAAAGCTTGCTAAACAACTTGTAGTTTCACCGAACGTATACATCAAAAATCTTTAGTAAAGCCTACCGAAACCAAGTTTTTTACACATACGGTAATTTGATAAAGTTACTTGCAGAAGATACGCTTAGTGTTCATACTTTCAGTTAGTATTCGACCTCCCTATTCAAACTTTTTATATATGTTATGCCGAGTATGCCGGCTAAGATCATAACTATATAGGTATAGGCACTGCCTTTTCCGAATTCAAGAAAGTTGAAGGTGGTGAGGTAGCTGTCTATAAGTATACTTTTTCCGGTGTCCGAATATCCGTTAAGTGCCACTATCTCGTCAAATACATTGATTGCTCCTATAGAAGTCTGGGTGATACCTACAGCCAAAAAAGGAAGCATTAAAGGCAGTATTATTTTCATAAAGATCTGTAATTTACTTGCTCCGTCTATTTTAGCAGCTTCTATAAGACTCTCATTTATAGACTGTCTTGCGGAAAGACAGATCAAACTCATAAAAGGTATGAGTCTGTAAGATACGACAAATGAAACTATAATAAGTAAACTTATCCTTTTATCAAGCCAGGATACAGGAGTATCTATAAGATGCAGATTCATTAAAAGCTTATTGAAAAATCCGTAGCCCGAATAAAAAACGAATTTCCAGAGCAGGGCGGTCACGAAAGGCGGAACAGCCCAGGGAATGATGGATATCGCAAGTAACAGTCCTGAAAATCTCACTTTGACATTAAGAAACAAAGCTACAGATACCGAAATAAAGGTTGTAAAAACGACTACTAAGATCAATATAAAAATAGTGTTAAAAAGGGCATCATGAAATGATTTTGAACTTAATATATTGATATAATTCTTTATTCCTATGAACTTTATTGAATTGGGCTTGCTGAGCTTCCATTTTTTCAAGCTGTATGAAAATGTAACTATAATGGGGTAAATAACCAGCGAAAGCATTATTAAGATCATAGGAAATAATAATGTATAGGCGAATCTTTCTTTTTTCATATTTATATCCGTTTTGAAATATATTTATTTAAGATAACTATGTGCTTATACCGTCATCAGACAGTATAAGCAGTGATAAGGGAAAGTTATCTGTATCACGCAGGTACATGAAGTCTCAAAAAACTGTGAGGCGGTTTACGCTTATTACTATTTTGCAGCTACATTAAGGCTGAAAAAGAAATAAATGCGACCGGCATTTGTAATAATCTTAAATAATAAAAGTATTATTAAGAGTACTTTACTAAGATCACAGTTCAAGTACTGTTTCCCAACCCCTTATATCAGGTACGAGATCTTCCTGCAAAAGATCGTTGATTATCGAAAGGATAGACTCTTTGATAAAACCGTCCTTTCCGTATATGACTATATCATCTTCCTTGTCAGCCTTGATCGTACTGACTTCCAGATGAAAAAGCCCCGATTCCTCGTCCTGACACAGCTGCACAAAATTACACACACGCTCTGTTTTGGAAATTGAGACCGGATGTGATGGAGTCAGTATCAAAAAGTCCTTATCACTGTTAATTATTGCATTAAGGTGCTCTGTGATGGCAACCGGGGTAATAATATCTTGTTCTTCGCCGTCAACTTCAACAGACCAAACGGTATCTTTTTTATCATCATCTTTGCCGTCAACCGAAACAAAGCGATTCGTATCTTTTTTATTAAAAAAATCAAATGATCCCATAGTGTATTCCTTTTATTTATTTTATAAAATATTGAAAAACATATAACTAAAAACAATATTTAATGTACTTATGTAAATTGCTGTAAGTACATTTATTAGTCGGGGTTTTTAAAATGTAAGACTGTAATAATCAAAAAAACTCCCGAATAAAAAAATACGTTCCTATTATATTATAAAAATCAAAAGTGATTCATCATTATTTTTTTATAAAAAAATAATAAAAAAATCCATCTTTTTAATAATGAATATGTTCCGGATGTCGACACTTTAATTCGAAAAACTAAAAAAACCACCTTGCATTTCAATTTCCGCAGCTATTTGACCTTTTTGAAAAAAAGCTGCAAATTTTACCAGCTGAGATTGCCTAAGACCGGTACACTGATTATAAACGATCAATGAAGTTTTCCGGTATGCTAAAATTTATCTGATTTTCTAAGGTCTGCGACTGTGATTGAAATACAAGGTAGTTTGCGGTTTTTTATAATTTTTTATATCGAGCTATAAAAGATATTATAGCAGATACTCTTGAAATAGGGCTTTATAATATATAAGCCGATAAAAGCAGTTAAAAAGCCCGATGATCCGACTACTGATTATCCGCTATAAGCTCTTTGATCTTCTCATCCATCTGAGTAAATGCTTCATCAACTGTCAAGTTACCGAGTGCCAAACCGTTCACCGCATTGTAGATAGCATTGCTCATCTCGTTATAGTATACAGGTACACCGCCCGGGAAAGGAGAGTTTATACGTCTTGCCTGCTCTAACATGGCACCCGGATTTTCGATTTTACCTTCTTCTACGAGCTTTTCAAGAACAGAGTTTCTTGTAGGAAGATTACCGAGCTCTTCATTGAGCTTTTCCTGAACTTCGGCAGAAGTATACCAGTCTATAAATTTTCTTGCTGCTTCTTTGTTCTTTGAAAATTTGGTGATTCCGAGAGCCTCGGGAAGTGCCATAGTGTAATATGCATTAGCCTCGGTACCCGGCATAAGTATAGGCTCTACCTCACCTACGACCTTGCTCTTTTCAGGGTTTTGAACATTGGTTATATAAGAGCTCGGTCCTGTCATATAGCTTGCAGTACCGTCTGTAAGTCTTGTATAGGTCTTTCCGCCGTCCGCTGTTTTGTCGGCAGGATCTACCAGGTCTTCTTTTATAAGCTTATCATAAAAATTAAGAGCTGCCTTTACCGACTCCTCATTTAATGTACCGTCCTCGTTAAATACCACATTATTCATAGTATATGCTGTCCATATAAGCCCGGTACTTGCCTTTTCCTCAGCTGTGAGTACGAGAGGATATGGATGTTCTGTAATACCCGCAGCCTTTATAGCCTTAACAGCTTCATATGCCGCATCATAGGTCTTGGGAAGATCTTCTATGCCCGCATCGGCAAAATGCTTGGTGTTGTAATAGGCTATTCTAAAGTCATTGGAATAAGGCATAGCAAGTACGGTATCACCTATAGAGAAGGTTGAGATAGTCGGCATGTCTTCTTTAAGATCAGCATTTACTTCAAGCGGTTCGAGCCAATCGGCTTCACCGAACTCACCTACCCATGACCAGTCTACTTCCACTACATCGGCAGTTGCTTCACCGCCGCTTGCAGCTATTGAGATCTTATCTCTGATAGCATCCCAATCGACCTGACTTATATTAACGCTTATGCCGCTTTGCTCGGTAAATTCTTTAAGAAGTGCATCTGAAGGAACCGCCCATTCGGGTATCATTACCGTAATAGCATTGCCGCCATCGCTTGTATCGGCTGCTTTAGTTGCATCACTTGAATTATTTGAGCAGGCACAAAGTGCTAAAGCAGCTATTGCCGCAGCTCCTATAGATGTTAATAATTTTCTTTTCATAGTATTTATTCTCCTTCGAATAAAATATTTTAAGTCGATAATAATGTTAAAATATTGATAAATGCTTATTACTAATCCCCTTTATAATATAAGCTATAATATAAATATTATCTTATCGACAGTTAAACTGTTGGTAAAATAGAATTTTTACAGACTTACATAATGTACTAAGGTCTGTAGGAAAATATTCTTGCAGTTTTTTGATCAATAGTTTTCATCTTCGTGTCGATATGATATTATCAACCTTTCAGGCTATCACTTATTAACCCCTTTATCAGGAATTTTTGTATAAATATAAAAATGATAAGGGTAGGGATCATGGATACGACACTTGCTGCCATCTGTGTCTCCCATGTCGTTTTGTAAAGCGATTGATAATCGGTAAGAGCCATGGCTAAGGTCCTGTTCTCGGGAGACAGTATAAATGTCCTTGAAAAAAGCAGATCTCCGTAAGCTCTTATAAATGCAAAAGTCCCGCTGTTATAAGCCCCGGAAGCATTAAAGGTGCAAGTACGTATCTTACTCCCTGAAGTCTTGAACAACCGTCTACCCATGCGGCTTCTTCTATCTCCTTAGGTATATCATTGATATATGAATACAAAAGCCAAAGGCTCATAGGCAGGCATACGGATATATTTGCGATGATAAGTGCAAGTTTGGTATCCAGCAAGCCTAAATGCTTGAAGACCATATATATGGGAGCCGCAAGTATGACTTCGGAAAACATTTGCGTCATTATTATCAATAATAAGACACCCTTCCTTAATGCGAATCTGTATCTGGCTACCGCATAGGCAGCTAAAATACCTATGATCACACAGATAAAAGCACTTGCGAATGATACCAGAAAGCTTGTACCGAGAGCCGGAAGTATACTTTTTTCACCGAACAATACAGTCTTGTAATTTACCCACTCCAACTTGCCGCTAAACCATGTAGGAGGCCATTTTATTATGTCGTCATAAGTCTTTAGAGAAGTATTTAACATAATAAATATGGGGCTGATAAAGAGGAAGATATAAAAGGAGTATACAAGAGTCCTTAAAAGTTTTAAGAATCTTTTTTTCTTAAGCATATCAATTATCCTCCAGCACATCCAGTTTATAATATATTAGTGTAAATACAAAGTATCACTACTGCTATGGAAGACAGGGCATAGGCAAGTCCTAAATTGAACTTCGCAAAGGCTTCTTCGTAGATCTTAAGGATAAATGTTTCCGTACTTCTCATGGGTCCGCCTCCGGTAAGTACAAAGATCACGTTAAAGGAGTTAAATGTCCATATACCTACAAGTGTCAATGTAACAAGGAACACCCTTTTGATACAGGGACAGGTTATGACAAAGAAACGTCTTATAACTCCTGCACCGTCTATTTTGGCACTTTCATAAAGAGAGGGGTTGATGCTTGAAAGTCCTGCGGAAAACATCATTGAGACCATGGGAAGTCCAAGCCATGCATCAACAAAGGCAGCGGCAAAAAATGCCGTGACCGGGTCGGATAAGAAACTTATGTTTTCTTCTATGAAGCCGAATTTTTGCAGATAAAAATTAAGATAACCGTAGTTACCGTCCAGTATCCATTTCCATATAACTGCAACCGTAACCTGTTGAAGTGCCCATGGAAGTAAGGAAAGGAACTTAAGAGTTCTCGAAAAATACATCTCGCTGTTCATAAAAAGTGCCATGATAAAGCCTAATGAAAGCTTTAAGAAAACTGCAAGTAAGGCATACCTGAAGGTGAGCCAAAGGGTGGGCAGGAAAACCTTGGAACTGAAAAGTTTTTTATAATTGTCAAGCCCTACAAAGGTCATCTCCCCGTTTATAATAGCTATCTTATAAAAAGAACCCGATATAATTCTATATATAGGGTACCCGAACAATAAAGCTACCATGACAAAAAGCGGTAGCAGCAAAAGATAGGGCTGAATACTTTTTGTCATGGTAATCTTAAAATTATTTTTGTTATTGTGCAACTTCTGCCTGAGCTTCATCTAATGCCTCTTTTGCTCCCATTTCACCGGTAACAGCCTTTTGTACCGCTGTTAAGAATGCCTTGTTGAAGCTGTCCCAATCTTCAACTTGAGGTTCACTTACACCGTATTCTATACTTGCGGCAAATGCTTGCATAAATTCGCTCTCGAATCTTTCGTCATTAAATTCCTCTTTTAAGATAGGGAACCATCCGAATGCCTCTGATACAGGTCTTTGATACTCAGGCTGACCCATGAATTCAACAAACTTCCATGCGAGTTCCTTGTTCTTGCTTATGCTTGAGATAACATAAGAGTCGGTTACCAAAGTTTCAGCCTGTTTAACTCCCGCAGGAAGTACAGCTACCTTATAAGGTGCCTTATCTGCAGCGGCATCAAGTGTCTCCTGCTCCCAGGGACCTGATACGAACATAGCAAGATTACCGTTGGCAAAAAGTTTAGCCTGATCGGCTCTTGCGGTGCTTACCACGTCAGGAACCAATCCTTCATCATTGAACTTCTTAAGGTATTCCAAAGTTCCTACGTTGGCATCTGTGCTGAAAGTGATATTACCCTTGTCATCAACCAATGCACCGTCATTTTGATAGATAAAGTTAAGTAATTCATCTGTTCCGCTTGTTATATCTGTAGGGATAGCGAATCCGTAGACGTCAGAGTTCTCGGCATGAACTTTCTTTGCTGTCTCAAAAAGTTCATCCCAGTTTGTAGGAGCCATCTCTATCAAGTCGCTTCTGTAATACAAAGCTCTTGAAGAAAATGCCATAGGTATACCGTACTGCTTACCGTCTACTTGCCCTGTAGCAAGTACAGACTCAACTCTTTTTGACTTGAAGTCATCTGTTATGTATGAGCTCAGATCTTCGGCTACACCCAAAGATGCAAGCTGCTTTAAGGTCCTTGAACCTGTAAGCATGATGTCAGGAGCATCTCCCGCCTGATATAATGAAACTATTTTTGAATTAAGCTCATCCCAGCCTACAGATACTATCTCGACCTTTACACCCTTGTTAGCTTTCTCAAAGCCTGCTATACCGTTATCAAGTTCTTTTTTTTTAAGTAACCTGAATCATAACCCGGTACAAGCATCTTAAGAACGGTAGAATCTGTGCTATCTGCCTTTGAATCTTCTTTTGAATCCTCTTTTGACTCTGCTACTACGCTCTCTGAACTGCTTTCAGCTTGCTTTGAAGATGAAGAACATGCAGCCAGAAAACTGCTTGCAAGCATGATACTTGCAATACTCAATGATAAAAACTTTCTCATAAAACTGTGTATGTTATGAACATACTCTCCCTTCTTAATAGTTTTTGTCTAAATGCATAGCGATTATACCAAATATTAAGTAATATATCTACATATATAGTTACTTTAAGTTGGATAAATTAAATTGGAATAATAATCGGTAGTATTTTTTGTTTTTTTAGGTTAATATAATGTTGGAAAATGATATTTCAAGAGGAGTTATCTTATGAACATATATAGCAGTACACACAGTTTCAATACTTTAAGCAACTATGATGCGAGTGCGGATCTGATCGAAGAGATCAGCGTTATTAAAAACGAAGAATCCGGATTATTTGTAAGCTTTGAAGTAGAAAAAGGTCCTATGTAAGTATCGGAAGGCATTATGACCTGCCCTGGTGGGGACTTGATGACAGATATCGTTTTGAAACAATCGTTATGAGTGATGATAATACAGCGGTAAATGCAGAAACTTTTTTATGTACTTATGTGGAAGATGATGATAAGACTTTGTATGCCGATGTTATAAACACCGAGAAGGCTTACTGCTACGAGAAAGGAGCCGTACCTATATATATAAGTACTACCGTAGCAAAAGATTTTGCGGCTGATAGATTAAGTCTAAGATTTAATTTATATAAAAGTAATGCCTATGATAAAGAAGAACTTATCGACAGCAGAGATTTCAATATAAATATAATGAATCTTTCTCTTGAAGAAGAGGATAGGGTATTCTATCTGGATCTTTGGCAGCATCCGTGTTCATGGGCAAGGACCTACGGTTTGGAATATTACAGTGAGAGACATTTTGAACTTATAGAAAAATATATAAAGGGACTGTCTGTGCTCGGAGAAAGTGTGACGGATCTGATAGTATCGGATTTTCCGTGGGCGGGACAGGCTTGCTTTATGATAGAAAAGAATCCGTCACGTTTGTATGAATACAACATGATAAGGATAAGTAAAAGAAACGGTGAATTTATATATGATTTTTCCATAGTTGACAGATACGTAGAGCTTTGTATGAAATATAACATTTGTAAAGAAATCAATCTTTTCGGCATCTGCGGTAATTGGCACGGGTTTGATTTCAGATCTCCTATGACAGATTATGAAGATCCCATAAGAGTAAGTTTTTATGACGAAGATGAGAAGTGTTATGATTATATAAGAAACAAAGAAGATCTTAGACTCTACTTAAAAGCATTATTTGCACATTTGGACTTAAAAGGCTACATGAATATAACAAAGATAATAGGAGATGAGCCGAGTGATTACAAGAAATTCTCGGGATTTCATGACTTTTTAAGTTCCTGCTATGACAAGAAACTTGAGTTCAAGTATGCTTTACACAGCTCTACCTTCCTTAATGAATATAAGGGCAGTCTTGAGAGTTTTTCGATCAATTCCGCCTATATAGGCTATTATGTAAAGGACGGCGAGCTTGAAGGAATATTAAAAGAACATTCTGCCAAGATGACCTGGTATCCTTGTTGCTTTCCGAAAAAATTCAACACCTTTGTATCAAGTCCGCTTATAGAGTCAAGGTATTTCGGACTTTATACATATCTGTGGAATTTTAAGGGGATGCTTCGCTGGGCTTACGGTCTGTATACCGAAAGACCTCTTGAGAATATCTCTTATAAACCCGAAAAGTGGAAAGCCGGAGATATGTTTTTCGTCTATCCGGGCAAGGATATGGAGATAATGCACAGTATAAGAGAAAAGAACCTGCTTTTTGCCATACAGGATTTTAATATCTTCAAAAAGATCGAAAAACAAGGTGTTGATGTGGAGAAATATTTACGTGAAAAAATGGAGATAAAACTGCTTGCAAAGGCGGGAAAAGAGGATATTTCTCTTGAGCTTGATGAATACAAAGACTATGAATATTATAAGAAGATAAGGGATGAATTAATAAGGAGTACTTATGAGAAGTAAAGAAGAATTACTGAAATTACTTGCGGAATACGTTGTTGAGATGGAAGATGAAGAAATAGTTGATATCGCAAATGAATATCTTGAGGCAGGCTATCCGGCACAGGAAGGTATACTTGACGGACTTACGGCAGGTATGGTCGAGGCGGGCAGGCTTTACGATGAGGAGGAGTATTATATAGCGGAGCTTTTACTTTGTGCCGATGCCATGTATGCAGGTATCAATGTGCTCAAAGCGGGCATAACCGAAAACAGTGATAGTAAGATCAAGGCTGTTATAGGCGTTATAGAAGGAGATACACACGATATAGGTAAGAATCTTGTCAAGATCATGCTTGAGACCGCCGGTTTTGAGATGATAGACCTCGGAAGAGATGTACCTGTCAATGATTTTGTGAATTCTTCAATAGAAAATAACGCAGGTCTTATATGTATGTCATCTTTGATGTCAACCACCATGTACGGCATGAAGGATGTGATAGAGGGATTAAAGCAAAGGGGCTACAGAGATAAGATCAAGGTAATGGTAGGCGGAGGACCTATTACGGATAAGTTCGCCATGCAGATAGGTGCTGATGCGTACTCCGATAATGCAGTTGAAGCGGTAAGTGTCGCAAAAGAACTTTTCGGGATCGCATAGGATAAAAAGATCATGAATAAATTTCCTGTATATAATTGTCCCGATATCCTTTTATATGACTACAGCGATGAGTACAAGAGGCTCTACCAAAGCAAGGTATATGAACTCGAGGGGGTATTGCAGCTTTTTGATAATGATAACAGGCTTAACGAGGTATATAAGAACCTGCTCAAATATGACAGACTTTCAGGAGATAAGAAACTAAGATTCAATGCGGAGCTTGAAGAAATAAAAATAAAGCTTATAAACGATGTAAAAAACGCATTGGATAGGGGGTATGAACTTATAAGTATAGCAGATCCTCTGTCAAGCATAGAATTTTTGGGATCAAAAGCTGCAAGATCGCATATTGATATATTCTTAACAGATTTTTTGTATGATATAAAAACCGTCTGCGAGGGCAGGGGCTACATGCATCTTTGCCCAAAGTTAAGTATATTGCTTATAAAATCAATGGAAACGGACAATAAAACATTTGAATATAAAGGATATACCATGGAAGTGGAGAGGGTGAAGTTGGATACAGCTTATCCCTCTCTTGTCCACGCTGTATTAAATGATAAAAAAAGAAGAGAAATCATATCATGCCTAAAGTGTATTCATTTTTTCGGAAAGACAGAGAGCATGGCGGTTATTAAATTGGAAAAGCTTAAATAAAGGAATATCGGGGTCTGTAAATGAAACAAAGTATACTTGATTATTTGAGAAAGAATAATATTGAGATCAATGCCGCCTGCAACGGTTTGGGATCTTGCGGCAAATGTAAGATAAAGCTGGATAAGTCTTTTGAGGTTGATGATGCGGATATCAGGCTTCTTGGCAAGGAAGAGATAGCCAAAGGCTACAGGCTTTCCTGCATGCACTTCATAGACGAATCTCAAGAAGAGGCTGTAATAGCCGAATATTTTAAGAATAGGGATATCAAAGAAAATGAAAAGAAGGCAAATGTGATCCTTTCCGAAAGTTTTATTCCGAAATTCAACCATAATAAAGTAAGTGATCGATACGGTATAGCATTGGACATAGGAACAACTACCATGGCTATGCAACTTGTAAGTCTTAAAGATGCTTGTGTAACAGCCAAAGCCACGGGGACCAATCCGCAGGTAAGTTACGGTTTTGATGTTATGAGCAGGATAGCTTATACAATGGAAAATCAAAACGGACTTGAGGATCTTCAAAAAAGTATGATCAATACACTTAATATTCTTATAGACAGGCTTATTGAAGAAACAGGCATCCCAAGAGACGATATAGCGGAATTTGCTGTCTCAGCCAACACCACCATGAGCCATATATTACTCGGTGAAAGTATAGAAAGTCTGGGTAAATACCCGTTTTCTCCCGTATTTACAAAAAGTAAGACCGTCAGTGCTTTTGAACTCGGATTAAATCTGTCAAAAACATGTAAGCTTGTGACCCTGCCTCATATATCGGCATTCGTAGGTTCGGATATCGTCTCGGGTGCATATGCAGCAGATATATGTGCAGACGGATCAAAGGGCAATATACTTTTTATAGATATAGGGACCAACGGTGAGATGATCTTAAAGAGCGGTTCAAAACTTACGGCTACTTCCTGTGCAGTAGGTCCGGCACTTGAAGGGATGAATATTTCCTGCGGTATGAGGGCTGACATAGGAGCTATAGATAATTTTTCCATAGATGAAGACGGTATAAGATATACTACTATAGGGAATGAAAAGGCTGTAGGGATATGCGGCAGCGGTGTGCTTGCCATGTTGAGGGAGCTTCTTAAGAATGAAGTTATAAGCAAAAGAGGAGCGATAATTAAAAAAGAAAAACTTGAACCCGATGATTACAGGTTGAAATTTATTTCAGTAGACGAAGAAGAAAAGGCATTCATAAATATAGGTGATGGTCTGTATTTTAGTGCGAAGGATATAAGACAGGTGCAACTTGCAAAAGGGGCTATTCTTTCCGGTATCATTTGTTTGACACAAAAAGCCGGACTTAGACTTTGTGATATAGACAGGGTATATATAGCCGGTCAGTTCGGTAAATATATAAGTCAGGATTCGCTTTTTGGTGTGGGACTTCTTCCGATCGAGTTCTTGGGAAAAGTAGAGTACCTGGGTAATACTTCGCTAAGCGGTGCCTACCTTTCGCTTCTTGATGACAGGGCTATAGCTTCTATGGATGAGATATCACGAAATGTTGAGTTTTTCGAGTTGTCGAGGTTTGAAGGATATGAGAGGATATTTACCAAGGCATTAATGTTCGGGTAGGGGATTTTACAGATGTAAGGAATAATGTTTTTATCTTGTATATCCTGCATTTGTTTTGTAAAATAGATTAAAAATATTTCGGGAGAAAGCGTATGGAGTTAAAGATTCATCCTAATGATAAGATGACCCCTCTTGAAAGGGGAAGGGCTATTGCCAAGAAGAGGGACTATGACAGGCTTATCATGGACCCTTTTTTGGGAGAGGTAAAAGCTCGTATCATAGGTAAGAATACAAGAGAATACTGGACAGATGAGGATAATCTGGTCATGGGAGATATTCTTTCTGCCAACCGTTTCGGGCTTGATGGCATGGGAGTAGGTCCCAATGCCTACGGAATTGCGGAAGCTATGGGAGTGGTACCGCATTATCCTGAGCAGGGGCTTATATATGTTGAAAAACACCCTATTGATAGTATAAATGAGATAGATAAACTTAAAAATATCACCATGGAGAGCGGTAGGCTTAAGATGTACTATAACGCTACCGCAAGACTCAGAGAAGCGGCGGAAGGATTCTGCGGTGTGGGAGTGGCGGTGTCGGGTCCCATAACCCTGGCAGGATTTGTGCTGGGTACGGATAAGCTTTTAAAAGCCATGATAAAAGCCCCCGAAAAGGTGCATGAACTTCTAAGGTATGTAACTTACAATGTCAAATATGTGGTGGATACTTTCAATAAGCTGGATGTGGGCTTTTCAATGGCAGACCCTATAGCATCGGGAACCATGTTAAGTCCGAGGATGTATAAAGAGTTTGCTTATCCCTATACATCAGAGATAAGTTCATATATAAAAGAAAAGTCCAAAAGAGGACCGAGCTACCATGTATGCGGCAACACGGGAAAAATCCGGAAGTATGTGAAGGAGCTTGATATAGGTCTTTTCAGTGTGGATAATGAGATGAATATAGAGGAAACCTGTGAATTTTTCTCGGATTCCAAAGCGATAGCCGGCAATGTAGATCCGGTAGCGGTCGTATGCAACGGAAGCAGGGAAGATATCGAAAGAGAGGTAAAAAGATGTATTCTTGCGGGAAGAAAGTGTGAGAAGGGCTTTGTGCTTACACCGGGATGTAATATCCCTCTTGCAACCACAGATGAAAATATAGATGCCTTTCTTGATGCCGGAAGGAAGTACAGCTTTATTAAAGAATAGCAGGTGCAGAGTTTCTTATATAAGTATTGAAAAGAGCTTGCCTCTTTTTACGATCGCATACATCAAAAATCTTCAGCGTAGCCCTGCTGTGTCGACATTTTTTGATATGTGCACTCAGATATTATTCATCGTTTTTGATATACTTATTTTTAAATTATGCACCTAGGGGTAAGTAATAAAGACAGGAGAGATATCTCCTGCCTTTATTATATGTTTTGCAAGCACATTCGTCCGGATCTTGGATCGGAACGCATAAAACCGTTTGGATAAAAATCGATATACTTTTATATAACTGTGAATTCCCCCCACAGCTATGCACATAGGAATAACAGTTTATCCGCAGTTGCGGAAAAAAACTAAAAGTAATCAATCGTGGTGCTTATTACTCAGTAGTATCTGATATGTCAGCAGACTTAACTTCGTTGCTATCAATGTTTTGAGAAACGTACCGAACAACTCTCCATTCACCATCTCAAGCTCTGAATGTAAAGTCTACATACGCCTTAGGATCTTCTGCATACCATCTTATTATACGATCACCGTATTCTGACATGGAGTTAGGACCATCGTTACCATGATCTTCTCCTTCAATACCTACTACAGCAACCATCTCGTCATAAGTAAGTTTTATACCTTTTTCATCACTACAGTAATCCCCGTAATGGATAAGACGCAGTACATCATCCTTCTTATCTTATTTATCGGCACCTTCGGAATTTTCCATTGTAAATATAAAATAGTCATCCCCTGCGCTGTAGTTAAGAAGGAGCACTCCGTCTTTGTAGTCACCGCTCATGACGAGGTCTCCATCGAAGTCGCCGGTAAAGATAATACTCTCGGATAAAACAGACCATTCAAAACTGCCTATGTCTTCACCCATAAAGCTTATTGTAGCAGTGTGATCATCATTGAAAGTTGCTGTAAGTGAATTCGGGTCAACATCGCCTGATGCATCATCACCCATTATATCCTTAACTGAGACGCTGCTCCAATCTCCTAAAAGAGCTTTTTCCTCTTCAGGTAAATAGTTTTCAGGCTTTGCAGCATCGCTGCCTTCCTTGGCGAATACAAGATCCATGGAAACACCTAACTTATCAGCCAAGAATTCCTCAAAAGTTATGCTATCCTCACCACGTTTACCCACAGCATCGACTCCGTCTATCTTGAGAGTAACAGTGTCATCATCGTTGCTCCACTTTATCTTGTAAGATTTGCCGTATATTATTATAGAACCCTTACCTTTATCCTGAAGATCAAGTTCAAAATCCGTCACATCATCACCGGATACGGTAACTCCCATCATAGTTCCGGCCACACACACATACTTTCCTATCAATTCTTCATCGACTTTAGTTGAAGAACCTGAACAAGCTGCCAATGATAAACAAAGCACCATTGCGATAAAAACTGAAATCATTTTTTTCATTATTACTTCCTCCTATTAACTTCATATTTATGATTATCAATTTTTATCCTTATATTGGTTTTGTTATTAAATTGTACCAAAGTTTTCAAATAATTTCAAGTTTATGTAAGGTAAAAGTTACTAAAAAACGCTATAAAAGTATTAAGCTCAAAGTCTCAAAAAACCTTCAAACACTGCCGAACACGGAGTATGGCATATCGGTCATGATGAGCACGGTTTATTATCGAACACAGGTAAATATCTAAGTGTTTTTTCGTACCGGATTATCACTGAAACTAAGCAATCCGGTCTGTATCTTGATACGGCATATTCAAACATAATACCCTCACTGTTATAAGTAAAGCTGCTTACCACAGGCAAACAATTGTATTCTTCTATATTAAGATCAAGGTATTTTTCATCTATCTGATCCGCCTTTTCTACCGTAATTATTCTTTTACTGTTCACGATATTCATACCTCTATCCTTCTCCAGATATTTATAGACCGAATCCGAGGCTATATCTATGTCTATATCACCCGTGGCGGATCTTAAAAGGTAATTATGCTTTAAGATAAGTGCCTTACCGTCTATATAATGAAGTTTTTGTATATAATAAAGCTCATCACCTTTTGCAAAGCCGGAGCGTTTTGACAAATTCTCACTACATGTAAGCTCCGTAAAAAGAACGATCTCGTGAAAATAATTTTGAGTATCGGTACATAAAGGACTTTCGTAAAAAGTCTCACCTATATTATGTTTGAATAATTTATGTGACATCCTACTGTAAATATTCCTTACACCTTTTCCCTGCATAGTCTGTAAATATCCTTCCTGTACCAGGATCGCTACAGCTCTTCTTAATGTATTTCTTGAACAGGCGTATATTTTTATCAACTCGTTTTCCACAGGTAAAAATTCCAAATATTTAAAGTGATCGCTTTCGATTTTAGCTTTAAGATCCCTGTAGATCTCATTATATTTTGATTTTGGCATATCAGTCCCACCTTCCGGTATAAAATTTCTTTTGCCTATTTATAAATGAATCAATAACAGAAATTACGATCTTAAAAATGCATGATCTGAATCTGTATTATATATAATTATATTTAATTTAAGCTTGTATTTTATTTATAAGTTCGGTATTTGTCAAACGGTAAAAAAATAAAAAAACACGAAATTTAATATGAATAAAAATATTTTGTAACAAAAAAATAAAAAAATACAAATATGTATAATTTATTAAGATAATGTTCAAAGATTCAAGATAAGAAACTTGTTCAAACAAAAATGATGAGTCTTTAAATTACGCCTATTGCCAGTATTGTAAAGGTATTGTATGTAAAAATGTTGTCATATAAATAAATTAAATTTATAACAATTTAATAAAAGCAATTTAATATATTGATTTAAAGTGTCAAAGCTTGTATTATAAAGGAGAAATTTACAAATATTAAAAAAAAATGTACGCCGGTCTTTTATTTTTACAGGAGGGATAATGAGTCTTAAGAATGTGCTTATTGCAGTATCCGATATGGAAAAGTCAAAAAAGTTTTATAAAGATATTTTAGGACTTTGCGTTATCCGTGACTTCGGTGATAATGTTATGTTGAGCGAGGGGCTTGTATTACAAAGCACGGATAGCTGGAAGCAGGAGCTTAAGGAAGAACTTAGGCATGGCAATACCTTCGAATTGTTTTTTGAAGAGTACGATCTGGAAGGATTTGTGCTCTCGATAAAAGAAAAGGGCAATGTAAAAATAACGGAAGATATTTATGAAAATGCCTGGGGGAGACGTTGTATAAGGCTTACAGACCCGGATGGGCACTTGATAGAGGTTGCTGAAAAGTAATATGAATATACAAATATTTGGAACAAAGAAGTGTAACGATACAAAAAAAGCTGAAAGATTTTTCAAAGAACGAGGGATAAAGTACCAATTTATCGACATGAAGGAAAAGGGTATGAGCAAGGGTGAATTTACTTCGGTAGCGCAGGCGAACGGAGGATCGGAGGCTATGCTTGATCCCGATTCAAAAGATAAGGATGCATTGGCACTTATCAAATATATAGCAAGTGAGGACAAACTTGAAAAGATCCTGGAAAACCAACAACTGATAAAGACACCGATAGTAAGAAATGCCAAACTTTCCACCATAGGCTATAAGCCGGAGGTGTGGAAGACCTGGTCTTAGCAGTTGCTTTATCTATATTGGCGAATATCAAAATTAAAATACCGATTTAAAAAGAGCGGATCTCAGACCGTGGTATAAAGCAAAGTTTGAACTCAATTTTTATGTAAAGAGAGGAATATAGGTTGTGGAATATGTTGAAAATGATTTGGTGCGAATAGCGAAAAGAGAGAATAATAATAAAAGGAATTATCTTATAGTAGATCCCTTACAGGGAAAACATATCCCGGTATCTCCCTCAAGATCACTGGGGCTTTTTTCAGATCTTGCCAAAACAGTAGAAGAAGAATACAAAGATGAAAGATTGCTTGTTATAGGTTTTGCCGAGACCGCAACGGCTGTCGGGGCAGGAGTTGCGATAATACTTGATGCAAAATATATACAAACAACAAGGGAGAATATTCCGGATGTGGAATATTTGTTTTTCTCGGAAGAACATAGTCATGCAACCGAACAAAAACTTGTTAAAAATGATATTGATGCGGTTATCAAGGATATTGACAGGATCATATTCGTTGAGGATGAAGTCAGTACCGGAAAAACGATAGTTAATATAATATCAATAATTGAAAAAGAATACTCTAAAGATCTGAAATTCTCGGTAGTATCAATTTTAAACGGCATGCCCAAAGAAAATCTTGATTCATATAAAAGAAAAAATATCGATCTGCATTATCTGCTAAAGACCGATCATGAACAATACTCCGAGATCGCAGAAGGATTTTCGGAAAACGGAAACTATTATGACTGTATCCTAAAGACACCCAAAGATATATTTAAAATAGATATAGACGGATACAAAAATCCGAGAAGACTTATACAAGCCGGAGAATACGTAGACGCCTGCGATAAGCTATGGAAACGTATAAAAAAAGAGATAGGTATCATATATAAAAAAGAAATTCTGGTGATAGGTACGGAAGAGTGCATGTTTCCGGCTTTATATGTGGGTAAGATGATAGAAGAAACGGGCAATAAAGTCCTGTGCCACTCCACCACAAGAAGTCCTATAGTCGTAAGTTTGGACAAAGATTATCCTCTGCATTCAAGATATGAATTAAGAAGCATGTATGACGAAGAAAGGACAGTTTTCTTATATAATATAGCCGGCTTTGACAGAGTATTTATAATAAGCGATGCCGCAGGGGATAAGGAAAAAGGTATAAATTCGCTGGTCAACGCCCTGCAAGTACATAATAACAATATAACTTTAATAAGGTGGTGCTAAGGTGAGAAGTTCTTATTCCGATGATGATGTTATACTCTTGCTCAAGGATATAAGCGGTCTTGTAAAACCTCAATCGACTGAGGAAAGAGAAAAGCTTATACAATCCGGAAAACACTACAGTGAGATGTTGCCTATAGAATATGTTCCGGGCGAAAAGTATATGCAGGTATACAAGGAGGCATTGTTAAACTATTCGGGTCCGGTGGCAAAAGCCGTAGGCTCGCTGTGTGATAAAATAGTTAAAGAAAGAGGCAAAGATTTTGTACTTGTGTCTTTGGCAAGGGCAGGTATACCGGTAGGTATCTTGATAAAAAGATATTTAAAATATAAATACGAAATAGATGCGGACCATTATTCGATCTCTATAATCCGTGGCAGAGGTATAGATGATAATGCGATGAAGTATCTGCTTGAAAGATATGAGCCGGGTAAACTTCTGTTTGTGGACGGTTGGATAGGTAAGGGTGCGATATTAAACGAACTTAAGAAAAATATCGAACAATACGAAGGGGTATCCTCGCAGATAGCGGTCATAGCGGATCCTGCCAATGTTACCGAACTTTGCGGTACTCATGAGGATATACTTATACCAAGCTCCTGCCTAAACAGTACGGTATCGGGGCTTGTAAGCAGGACTTTTTTAAGAAGCGATATCATAGGTGAGAATGATTTTCACGGAGCGGTATATTACGAAGAACTTAAAGATTCAGACCTGTCTTATGATTTCATCAGGCACATAGAAGAAAAGTTTCAGACCGATAACGAGCATGATGATACATATATAAAAGGAAAGGGAATAGAAGAAGTAGAAAAGATCGCAAGAGATTTTAATGTTAAAGACATCAATTTTATAAAGCCGGGTATAGGTGAGGCTACCAGAGTGCTTTTAAGGAGACTTCCGTGGAAGATACTGATAGATGAAAGATATAAAAATGACCTGCAACTGGGTCATCTTGTAAGACTTGCCAAAGAAAAGGATGTGCCGATAGAATATTATCATTTAACACATTACAAATGCTGCGGTATCATAAAAGATATTTCGGATGTCTAGAAAGCAGTATTTGCAAGTTTTCAAAAAATCTGTAAAGTCGTAACGAATTAATAATTAAAATAATGATTATTATTTATAAAAAGCTGTACTTTTTAATTGCATTTATATTTTATTGTATTATAATGGTTTAGGAACTTAATATTAAAATACATAGAGTATCGATGCGGATATAAAAGTCGGATTATTATTTATAGTTTATAATAAATAGGAGGATTTTTTTTTTTTTATGAAGAAGAGAGTGGTATTAACAGCTATGTTATCTGCATTGGCACTGGTGGCTTTACCTGTAGAGAGCGAGGCGGCTTCTTGGATAAGAACAAGCAGCGGCTGGCGCTATCAAAAAGATAATACCGGATATGTGACTGATGCATGGGAGAAGATCGATAACGGATGGTATTGCTTCGATGCCTCAGGTACGATGCGTACAGGTTGGTATAAAGATGCCGCTTCAAACTGGTATTACTTTGATCCCCTGACCGGAGCTATGCGTACAGGCTGGGTATATCTTGGTGCTGACTGGTATTACTTTGATGCCGCAAGAGGCGGTGTCATGGCGACCGATACTACGATAGACGGTAAATATTACGTAGATGCAAGCGGGAAGGCGACAGGCACTCAGGCAAATGATTCTATAAGCAATTTTGAAAGAGAGGTAGTAAGACTCGTTAACATAGAAAGAAACAGCAAAGGACTTTCTTCTTTGACTATCTCCGATAAACTCTCAGCGGCTGCCGATGTAAGGGCAGGGGAGATCGTTAATAAGTTCAGTCATGAAAGACCTGACGGTACCGATCCGTGGACTGCGGTCAAGGCGACAGGTTATAATTATACTGCTGTGGGTGAGAATATAGCGGCAGGTTATATGACACCGAAAGAGGTTGTTGAAGGTTGGATGAACAGTCCGGGTCACAGAGAGAATATATTAAGTCCCAAATTTACAGAAATAGGTGTGGGATGCTATGAGAATAAGAATCTCGAATATAAGGCTTATTGGGTACAATTATTCGGAAATCCCAGATAAAATATTAGTTTGACAGCATAAGAATAATAAAATTTGCAAAACATAGATCAACATCGATGAGTCGGCTCATAGATATTGATCAGCTGATATTGCCATAGATTAAGCTTGAATCTGTCTTAGCCATAGTCTATGGCAATACTAATTATAAGAAAATGCAAATCATATGAAATTTGCTAAAGGAGGGAAATATAAAACCGAAAATAAAATATATGAGCATGTACGCTATGTTTGTGGCTTTAGCGATGATACTCAGTTATATAGAAAGTCTTATACCCATACCTTTTGCCGTACCGGGCATGAAGATAGGACTTGCCAACCTGGTGGTCATAGTAGCCTTATATGTTATGGATGAGAAGGCTGCTATAAGTATATCTTTAATAAGAGTTATACTGGTATCATTTACATTTGCCAATCTTTCAGCCATGATATTTTCTTTAGCGGGAGCTTTATGCAGTATAATTTGTATGTTATTATTGAAAAGGACCGGAAACTATTCGGTAAGCGGAGTGAGTATTGTAGGTGCGGTAAGTCATAATGTCGGACAGCTTATGGTAGCTATGGCGGTAGTCAATACGGTGCAGGTGATATCATATTTGCCTATTCTTATAATATTCGGAGTAACAAGCGGTTTTTTGATGGGAATGTTGGCGATAATGGTTATTAACAGAATAAAAAAAGCAATAAAGTAAGGAGATTATAATGACAAAAATAGATATAGTTTCGGGATTTTTAGGTGCCGGAAAGACCACTTTTATAAAAAGGGTGCTTGAAACGGTTAAAAATGAGAAGACAGTTCTTATAGAAAACGAGTTCGGAGAGGTCGGAATAGACGGAGGATTCTTGGAAGATTCCGGTATAGAGATAAAAGAGATGAATTCAGGCTGTATCTGCTGTTCTTTGGTAGGCGACTTTACTTCAAACTTACAAGAGATACTTGAAAAGTATGAGCCTGAGAGAGTTATCATAGAACCGAGCGGTGTGGGAAAACTTTCTGACGTAATGAAGGCTGTGGAGCTGGTTGAGTCCAAACTGAGTATAGAACCGGGAAAGTCGGTAACCGTGGTTGATGCAAGTAAATGTAAAATGTATGCTAAAAACTTCGGAGAATTTTTAACAATCAGATACAATATGCCGATATCATAGTACTCAGCCGTACTGATATAATAGATGATAAAAAGCAGGCAAATGCTATAGAAATAGTAAGACAGATAAATCCCGGTGCAAAGATAATCACAACTCCTCTAAAAGAGCTGGATAACGATCAAATATTTGAGATACTTGAAAAGGACACAGATCTTGCAAAACAAATGATAGAAGAAGTAAAAAATAATCATCACGAGCACGGACATCATCATGAGCATGGAGAGGCTTGCGGCTGCGGACATGAAGGTCATGAACATCATCATGAGCATGAAGAGGCTTGCGGTTGTGGACATGAAGGTCATGAACATCATCATGAGCATGGAGAGGCTTGCGGTTGTGGACATCATCATCACCATGCCGACGAAGTATTTGAAAGCTGGGGTAAGGAGCAGATCGCAAAACTCGGCAGACAAAAGCTTGAGGATATTCTCGAAAAACTTTCGGAAAGCAGTGAGTACGGTGTAGTGCTCAGAGCCAAGGGCATGCTTGAGCTTGATGACAATACCTGGGCTTACTTCGATCTGGTACCGGGAGAAGTAGAATTAAGAGAGGGCAGACCTTGCTATACATCAAAGGCATGTGTTATCGGAGCCAATCTTGATAAAGCAAAGCTTGAGGAATTATTTAAGGCGTAATTCATAACTTATAATATATGGGATGTCTGTGTGATATTTTGTAAATAAGTCATTTCATACAGGAAGAAGGAAAAAATATGTCAAAAACGGATAAAAAAGTCCCTATTTTTATGGTAAACGGATTCCTTGAGTCCGGTAAGACTCAGTTTATAAAGTTTACTATGGAACAGGATTATTTTAAGACAGATAATGATACTTTGTTGCTTTTATGTGAGGAGGGAGAGGAAGAATATCCCGAAGATCTGCTTGAAAGAAACCATACACATTTGATAAATATAGGATCCCTCGAGGATATTGAGCCGGAAAGATAGACTCGCTTATAGAAAAGTACAGACCCGAGAGAATAATTATCGAGTGGAACGGTACCTGGCAGCAGGATACATTTAAGCTTTCCGATAAATATTTTGTTAATCAATATATAAGTATATTCGATACTTCAAGTCTGGATCTTTATATAAAGAATATGAAGGCACTTATGGGACCTATGCTAAAAGACAGCGAGCTTGTGATATGCAATAGAGCTGATGATATAGACGAGGAAAAGCTTTCATCTTACTATATAGCATTAAAGGCGATGGCAAGTGAGGCGGAGATAGTATTCGAGGGTAAGGACGGAGAGATAAGAGGTGATTTTTCCATACAGCTTCCTTATGATATAGATGCGGATAAGATAAAGATAGATGAAAAGGCATTCGGCATATTTTATATTGATGCTATGGAAAGACCTGACAGATATGACGGTAAGGAAGTTGAGTTTACGGCTCAAGTGTTAAAACCAAGGGGTATCCCATCCGCATCCTTTGTTGCCGGCAGGAGAGCCATGACCTGTTGTGAGGCGGATATACAATTTTTAGGTTTTATATGCATGTATGCCGGAAGTGCAAATCTTAAAAATAAAGACTGGGTCAAAGTAAAGGCAAAGATAAAAGCGGAAAAAAGCAGGCAATACGGCGGAAAGGGCCCTATAATGTATGTGTCACAGACTATACTTACCGGACCTATAGAAGGATTGGTGCAATTTTAATATAAATTTGTCCCTGAGGAGGTCGTTATGAAAAGTAGAGCATGGAAGACAGTCAGAAGATGGGTACTTTCATTGGCTGTAACTGTTTTTTGTATTCTGTACGGTATCTTAATGAAGCGTGCCGGCAGCGGAACGGGATTTTACATTATATGGTTTGCATTTGCTGCATTTGCTTTTCTTTGGCGTGTGTTAAAGGACTTCGGATTATGGAGAAGATCACCCAAGTCCTTTAAGAGACTTGTTTGGACGGTTTTGATACTTGGGACTGTTATGATAGCTGTTACATGGACGTGTATTATTTCGGCATTTTTTACAAAACCGGAAGCGGGACTTGATTACCTCATAGTTCTCGGGGCACAGGTAAGAACTACAGGTCCGAGTATAGTACTTCGCTATCGTCTGGATAAGGCGTATGATTATCTGGAAAAAAATCCCGGGACGAAATGTATAGTTTCCGGAGGAAAGGGAGATAACGAACCGGAAGCAGAGGGTGCTGTGATGAAAAGATACCTTGTTGAAAAGGGTATAAAGCCTGAGCGTATACTGGTGGAAAATGCTTCGGTAAATACGGTGGAAAATATAAAAAACAGCAGTGAGTACCTTAATAAAACCAAGGATACGGTCGGAATAGTTACCAATAATTTTCATGTATACAGAGGAGTATCCATAGCAAAAAAAGAAGGATTCACACATGCGGTAGGAATAGTTGCCACATCCAATATTTTCTATCTGCCCAACAATATGTTAAGAGAATCATTCGGTATAGTAAAGGATCTTCTTGTCGGGAATATGTAAACTGAATATATAATAAAACCGGTTGCCACAATCATTATCGTGGCAGCCTTTTTTAGTGTGAGATACTGCTTTGATATCATGTTGAAATATAAAGCGATCTGTTGTAAAAACAATATTTTAACGAGGAAGTCAATATGAATATTAATAGAGACGAAGTTGTGGATCTGCTCAACAAATACGTAATAACAGAACATATAAAGACACATTCCCATGCTGTTGAAGCAGTAATGAGAGCACCGGCAAAAAGGCTTGCTCCCGATTAGTGGACCTGTGGGGTATATCCGGACAAGAAAATATCGAGTGTAAAGGTAAAATCAATAGTCAAAAGAATGGGAGAGACCCGTCTTGCCGCCGGTGCCAACCGGGAGGCGATGTGGGCTATAGAAAATACCGGGATAGAATTCGAAGATTTTGCAAAACTTTCTCTTGAAGTAATGAAGGAGATTGCGGATGTACTCGGTTTATAAAAAATGCCCTTACACTAAAGTTTAAATGCTTCGTGTAAGGGCTTGTTATTATTGATTATTCTTTACTACAGCATAAGCAGCCTGTGCATCTTTACTGAATCCTACTATTACACCCGTATTTTTATCGTAAATATATCCGAGCAGATTCTCTATATTTTCTTTAAGTTTCTTTCTGTTGGTTATTGAGACAGATTCATTTACATGCTTACCGTCTGTCTGTGAGAATATATTAAGTAAGTATTCGGTAGATACGGTGATAAATCCGTAATATCTTGTTTTCTTTTCGGTATAGTATATCCAACGCATATCGTTAAGACTGAATACACGAAAACCTCTGGCTGTAAGTATCAAATGATCTCTATGTATGAAAGCTCCTATGGCAGTATCCGCATAAGCTGCCTTGCTTGGAAGCTCTGACAGGTTATCCTTGAGTGCAGGATCAAGTTCATAGAGTTTCTCGTAATTTAACTTGTTTAATTTTCTTACCTTAAATGCCCCGAAAATCGATGTGAAGAATACAGCTATAAATACAAGCAGTATACCGTAAGACCATAAAAGATCAAAAGTCACATCGGTTTTTTGAAGTATGTATCTTGTTTCGGTATTTGCGATCGCCTCTTCATTGCCCTCGAATATATTTTGTGTAAGTTCTTCAAGTTTTTGCTCGACATCAAATGCCAGTGATTTAGCTTCTACAAAAAGATAATTATCTCCTTTGGCAAAAGCCTCAGGGTCATTTTCATATGCTGCAAGCATTTTTTGTATAGTTTTGTCATTAGACTTTGCATCAAGATAGGCATAGGCATAAACAAGTGAATTACCGTCTTGTGAAATTCCGTCTATCGTGATTCCGTAAAGGTTATACCCGGGATCGGTCTCACCCAGATCGAATATATCGTATAATTTTACAGTGTATATGGCATCTTTTATTTCCACAAGATCGGGATCATCATTGACAAGATATACTATTCCCTGTTTATACATGTTTTTAGCTGTGCCGAAAGATAACAGCCATGTTTGCTTGTAATAACACCAAAAAGCTGCCAAAGCAAGCATTAATAAGGCAACCATCAAAGAACTTATAAAACCTCGATTTACTCTTTCCTTCATAAAAAAATTCCCCTCCAAATAAGAATATAAAATATATTTTATTCTATAATAGAGTTAAGTGCAAGAAGTAAAAAAAGTGAATTTATCGTAATAAATAGTTTATTTTATAATTTGTATCTTTAAGAAGGAATTTGATTGTCAATTAAAATATTATTTATGTATATTGTCTTTTAAATTAAAAAAACGCATTTATTCCTATCTAAATTGAGGAAAATAAGAATGAATATCTTGTGTAACTAAACTTTGTATAATATAATAATAATCAGTTTTGATTGATAGTCGGGACTAATATTTACTATGATCAGGAGGTAAAAATGTCAGAAGAGACAAAGCAGGTTGAGAAGTTTCATCATCCCAAAGGCTTGTGGTTGGCTTGTATGGGTATGTGTTCATCAAGCTACTTAAAGTATGCGGTATCCGGAATAGCGATATTCTTCTATACCTATACGGTTCAACAGGGCGGACTTGGACTCGACAAGGTAAGTGCCGGTAAGTTGATCTCACTTACGGTTTCGGTAGGAGCACTTCTTCCGGTACTCGGTTCTATAATTACGGAAAGATGGCTGGGTATACAAAAAGCCCTATTGTTGTCCTTCTTTTTCCAAAGTGTGGCGTATTTCTTTTTCTATTTCTTTACGCCTAATGTACCGCTTGTAGTTGTGGGAATTTGTATTAATGTTTTTGCATCTGCATTTTTGAATAACAACTTAAGTGCTATAGTAGGACTGTTGTATTCAAATAAAGATCACTCACGAAAAGACGCCGCATACGGAATATTCTATATGGCGGTAAATATAGGAAGTTTCTTCGGTCCCATACTCGGAGGTCTTATAACAGATGAGTGGATGGCAGTCAAAGATGCATCGGGTGAAGTTATTACTTACGGTTATAAGTATGCATATCTTATGGTTGCTATCGGTATGTTCCTTACATTTTTGGCTTTCTACATTTTAGCTCCTAAGTGGCTTAAGGAAGTAGGCAAATATCCGGAAGAAAGAAAGCCGAAGGCGGAAAATGATAAGAAAGCTGTTGTTAAGGCAAAACTTACAGATACTGATAAGAAGAGAATTTTTGCGATGCTTATCATCTTTATTTTTGCAACTATGTATTGGGCGGCATACTTCCAGACATCTTATGTTATCAATGAGATGGCAAGTAAGTATGTAAACCTTAAGATCGGATCCTTCAAGATGCCTGTTATATGGCTTATATCATTTAACGGTATACTTTGTATTATACTTGCTCCTATTTTCGGATCTATGTGGGTGAAACTTGCACATAAAAAGATGGATCCTCCTGTTACATTAAAAATGGCTGTAGGTATGATCATTACAGGTGCGGCATTTCGTAATATTAGGTGGATACAATTCACTTGGAGGAGTGCTTGACGAGAGCGTAAAGATGGATCTTTGGATCATGTTGCTCGCATATACCATACTTACTATAGGTGAACTTCTTGTATCACCGGTCGGAATGGCATTATTCAGTAAGCTTACACCTGAGAGATTCTCATCTCTGGGAATGAGCGGATGGTACTTATGCTACTTCTTCTCAGGACTTGCATCGGGAGCTCTTGTTGCCGTTACAGGTAGCTGGGGTTATGGAAAGATACTTTGGATACTCGGTGGAAGTCTTGTACTTGCTGGACTTTTTATGTTTGTATTAATGCCTTTCCTTGAGAAGCTCATAGCTATGGATAAGCTTGGAAAAGAAGCTGAAGTACTTGAAGAAGCTAATTAAATTTTACTGAATTATTCAATAGATACGCCCTCTTCCCGGCAGATAAGTGAAATAGATCGTTCACTTATTACCGGGAAGGGGGTATTTTTTTTTTTAAAAAAATATATCTACTCAAAAAAACAAAAGTATGATACAATACAAAACATAATTTTACAAAAAAAATAAAAATACAACGAAAACATCTAAAAAACAGATATTAAAGGAGCAGATTATATTTCCCGGTAAAAAGATAGTGACGGTGTCCCACTGTATACTTAATCAAAACGCAGTTGTTAATGGATGGGAGAGAGCAAGAGGAGCATATCCCATAGCCGGATATATTATGGAAAAGGGGATAGGTATCATACAGCTTCCCTGTCCGGAATTGCTTTGTATGGGGCTTGACAGAGCTGCAATGAGTTATGAAGATTATGACAGGATAAAAGGATATCGTGAAAAATGTATAACTTTTTTAGAGCCTGTCATACAACAACTAAAGATCTATAAAGATAATAATTATACATACCTCGGGGTCATAGGTATCAATGAAAGTCCCAATTGTTCCGTATCGGGGAAAAGGGGTATATTTATGGAGCTGTATTTTGAAGCTTGCAAAAAGCTTGAGTTGACCGATAACTTTATGGAGATACCAACTGACTATGATGAATTTAATGTCGGTGATCTTGAAGCGGAATTTGATAAATTTTTAAAGGGGGAAAATATATGAAGTTAAGTGTTAAAGCCCTGGTTCTTTGTGCCATGGCGGTAGTTATCAACGTTGTGCTCGGTGAGGCTGTATCTGCTCTTAAGATACCCTTACTCTTCCTTGATACTATGGGAACCATATTCATAGCTGCTGTCTACGGTATGCCTTACGGTATACTTACAGGTATAGCAACTAACATTCTGATGGGAGTTGTGGGCGGAAGCTGGGTAGCGGTGCCTTTCGGACTTGTGAGTGTTGCGGTTGCGGTAGTGGTAGCATTGGTCTCAAGAGGGAATTTTACACTGCTAAGGCTATAGTAGCGGGTGTGCTTCTTTCAATAGTCGCCCCTATGATAGGAGCACCTATAAGGATAGCCTTATTCGGAGGTTTGACCGGTTCCGGAACCGATGTTATCATACTTGCTCTTAAGCAGGCGGGACAGGAGATGATAAGTGCCACTTACTGGGGAGCGGTAGTTTCCAATATAGTTGATAAGATGGTCTCATGTATACTTGTGGCTATTCTTCTTATGAACAAACAAATAAAATCAATGCTGTAATATCAAAAACGAGAGATCACTTTATCGATTTCTCGTTTTTTTTCGTATAGATATCAAAAAACAAAAAAAAAGATAAAAAACAAAAGAAAACGAACTTGACATTTATAAAGGGGTCTTGCTATAATATGCTTAATAAATCACCGGTATTTGAGTGATTAAATGTAAAAAGCATACAATTATTTGTACTCGAGTCAAAAACGACTTGTAAAACAAAGCAATTATGCTATTGAAATTGCAACTGTAATACTAAAAAACAAATAAAACCAATACAAAAAAGAAAAAAGGAGAAGTGATTATGAAAAAACAAGTATTAGGTGCTATTTTATGTGCAGGTTTGGCATTGTCCATGCTTGGAGGTTGTAGTTCGGGAAATTCAGGTGAGACAACAGCTCAACAAAGTGACGCTCAAAGTACAGAAGCAGGTGATGCATCAGCAGCAGAGTCAAAGGATGAGGCGAAAGATGAGAAAGCAGCAGATGTTGCGGACTTAAAGTTCGGATTTGTTGTGGGATCTTTCGAGCATACTTTCTATCAGCTCATTGCCGATGGTATCGAGGAAGAGTGTAAGGCAAAGGGAATTAAGGACTTCTCAGTACTTGATGCAAGCCTTGACCCTGTTATAGCAACTTCAAAGGTTGAGACACTTACAGCGGATGGATGCAAGGCTATAGCGCTTGCATGTAATGATGCTGCGGGAGTTAAGCCTGCTATAGAGAATGCGGCTGCAGACGGTGTTGCGATGTTCACATTCGACTGTACATCAGAGTCAGATTCAATCAATTGCTTCGTAGGAACAGACAACTTCAAGGGTGGACAGCTTGGAGGAGAAGAGCTTGTACGTCTTACAAAGGATGGAGATACAGTTGCTATCATAGGTTATCCTACAGCTTCATCTTGTCTTGACAGAGAGAACGGTGCTTTAGAGACATTAAAGAAGTCAAGATCGTAAGGTGCTCAGCGGATATGATTATAAGGGTGATGCTAATGAAGCACAAAAGATAATGGAGAACATTCTCACAACAAACCCTGAAGTTAAGGCGGTATTTTGTGTAGGCGATCCGGCTGCCACAGGAGCATTGGCTTCAATAAAGGCTGCAGGTTCAGATTGTCTTATAGTAGGATTTGACGGAAATCCTGAAGCTAAGGAAGCTATACTTGATGCTGAAAACGGAAATACTGGGTATCAGAGATATCTCAGAATCCTAAATTAATAGGTTCTACAATAGTAGACGAGATGATCAAGTTCATGACAGAAGGTAAAGTTACTAAAGCTGAAATATTCATAGATCCGTATATAATTACAGCTGAGAACGCAGCAGAGAAATAAATTGTCGGTTTCGGCTAACCGAATTAACAAATAAGTTGTTTGAGCGGGTGGCTGCCTGCTCAAGCAACTTTTTTAGATTAAAGTATTGGATAAAACATAATGATTTTCTCTTTATTGATTTTTTGTTGACAATGGAAAGGTTAAAATATGGACCCTATTTTACAGGTGAAGAATATAAGTAAAGAATTCCCGGGCGTCAAAGCACTTACAGATGTCAGTGTGGACTTTTATCCCGGAGAAGTTCATACCCTGGTAGGAGAGAACGGTGCCGGTAAATCAACCTTGATAAAGATTATATCAGGTGTATACATACCTACAAAGGGAAATATTATTTTTGAAGGAAAAGAAATTGAATTTACTTCTCCGAGACAGGCTATAGACAAGGGTATAGCCGTTATACATCAAGAGCTGAGTATAGCCAAAGATCTTACGGTCGCTCAAAATGTATGGCTCGGAAGAGAGATAAGAAAGAAAAGCGGTTTTTTGGATATGGCTGCCATGAACAAAAAGACTCAGGAGATCCTCGATTTCATGGAAGTTGAGATAAAGGCTGAAGAGATAGCAGGCGAGCTTAATGCGGCAGAGCAGCAAATGATAGAAATAGCCAAGGTCATATCGCAGGATGCCAAGATAGTAGTAATGGATGAGCCGACTTCTTCCTTATCAAATCATGAAATAGACGCATTATTCAGGCAGGTCAAGATATTAAAAGAACATAATGTGGCTATCATATATATCACACACAGATTAAAGGAGCTTACCGAGATCTGTGAAAGAGTTACGGTCTTAAGAGACGGTTGCAAGGTAGATACCATGATGGTGAAGGATGTAACGGAAAAAGACATCGTAAACAGCATGGTCGGCAGGGAGATGGGAGATTATTACAACAAAAGAAAGCATAAAAGGGGTGCCGAAGTTTTAAGAGTCGAGAACCTGACTAAAAAAGGAGTATTTGAGAATATATCATTTACTTTATATGAGGGTGAGATACTCGGATTTTCAGGACTTGTAGGTGCCGGAAGAACGGAAGTTATGCTGGCACTTTTCGGGGCTGAGCATGCTGATTCCGGAAAGATCTATCTAAGGGGTAAGGAGTTTCACATCAATACACCCAAGGAAGCTATAGACCATAACATAGGGCTTGTTACGGAAGACAGAAGAAGGACGGGCTTGCTCCTTGAGAAGAATATAGTTGAGAACATAGCACTTCCAAGCCTTGTATACAGAAGCGATAAGCTCGGCTTTGTTAATAAGAAATGGGAGAAAAAGGTCTCCGGGGAATATATGGCTAAACTGAAAGTCAAGGCACCCGATATGTATACAAGACTTGCCAATCTTTCGGGCGGTAATCAGCAAAAAGTCATACTTGCAAAATGGCTTGCCGCCGAGTCCAACATATTGATACTTGATGAACCGACCAGAGGTATAGATGTCAATGCCCGTTCGGAGTTTTATACCTTAATGCATGATTTTGTGGATAACGGAGGAGCTATAATCATGATCTCCTCAGAAATGCCCGAGGTCATAGGTGTATCCGACAGAGTTGTGGTAATGCGTGAAGGACGTATAAGCGGAGAACTGCAAAAAGACGAAGTTGATGAACAAAACATTATAATGCTTGCAAGTATTACAAGTGATGCAAAGAATTAATTATCGGAAATGATAGGTGGATGAAAATATGGACGCTGCAAAAATTAAAAAATTAATCAGCAATAACGTAGTAGTAGTGGTTTTAATATTACTTTGTATTGGATTCGGACTTTCCAACAAACATTCTTCGGCGGAAGAAATGTAAGTAATATATTGTCTCAAATGTGTACCAATGCCTTACTCGCATCCGGGCTTACATATGTAATTATCCTCGGAGGAATCGATATCTCGGTAGGTTCGATCGCAGGTGTTGCAGGAGTAATAGTGGCTTTTATAGGACTTAGGTTCCCTGACATGAATATTCCTTTTGCCATGTTTCTAATTATTACAACAGGTATAGTTGTAGGTGCTTTGTGTGGTCTGATAAACGGAGTTTTGATAGCGTATTTTAATGTTATACCGATGATATGTACGGTTTCTACCATGACGGCACTGAGGGGTCTGGCATTTATCATGACCGGAGGACAGCCTGTGTACGGGCTTCCTACTTCATTTGCATTCCTTGGTGCAAGCAGGGTCATACCTACACAGAGTATGCCTAACGGTGCGGTACCGGTGATAGTTATATTTACGGCTATAGTGGTTATTATTATGCATATATTACTTTCAAAGACGGTATTCGGAAGACATGTATTTGCCGTGGGAAGTAACAGTAATGTAGCTCACCTTAGCGGTATCAACGTAAAGAAGATCAACCTTATAAGTTACATAATATGCGGCGTTATGGCAGGACTTTGCGGAGTGTGCATAGCTTCAAAACTTCAAAACGGACAGCCTAACTCAGGTAACGGTTATGAGATGTTTGCGATAGCTTCAACAGTACTCGGAGGAACCAGCCTTTCGGGAGGTTCCGGATCTGTGGCAAGAGCTATGTTCGGTTGTGCGGTAATAGCTGTTATTAAGACAGGTATGGATCTTCTCAATATCTATTCTTACTGGCAAAATGTCGTTATAGGAGCAATAATCATAATAGCTGTCGTACTTGACATGATGCAAAAAAGAAGCAGAGGAAAATAAATATCAAAAAAGAAAGGTCAAATATGAATAAATACTATCTTTCACTTGATATAGGAGGAACCAAGACTTCGGCGTCCGTTTTTGACGAAAATGGCAATATAGTCAATAACCATGTGCTAAAAAGAAAGTCTGAGACCTTTAAGGGAGAAGAAGCCGTATACCAAAACACTAAAAATGTTTTGGAAGAAATATTATCAGAACTTAAGATCAAAAAAGAAGATGTTATAGCGATGGGAGTGGGCAGTCCCGGACCGCTGGATACCAAAAAAGGTATCATAATTCATGCACCCTTGATGGGGTGGGAGAATTTTCCTATAGTTGAAAGGCTTAAAGAAGATTTCGAATTGCCGGTATATTTGGACAACGATGCGAATCTGGGGGCTTTGGCAGAGGTTCGCTGCGGAGAAGGAAAGGGTTGTAAAAATCTTATATATATGACTGTCAGTACAGGCTGCGGCGGTGGTATAATAATCAATAACGATATTTACCGTGGAAGTCATGACGGTGCAGGAGAAGTGGGACATATGTCTGTGCTTTTGGACGGTATTGACTGTCCTTGCGGGTCAAAGGGATGTTTTGAGCTCTATGCTTCGGGAACGGCGATCAATGAAAGGATGAAAGCCGATATGCTTGCCGGAAAGAAAAGCCTGGCTTTTGAACTTGCCGGTCACGATCCGGAAAAGATAGATGGAAGTCTTTTACTTAAAGCGGCTTCTCAAAATGATGAATATGCTCTGGAAGCATATAGGCTTGAGGGATATTATCTGGGGCTTGGTATAGCAAACCTTTTCAATATATTGGATCCGGAAGCTATAGTACTGGGCGGAGGAGTAACAAAGGCAAAGGATTATTTCCATGAGTCCTGCATAAAAACTCTTAAGAAAAGATGTGTACATAAAGTAAATGACGATATGCTCAGGTATTCGAAACTAAATGATCTGGTAGTGCTGTACGGTGCATATTATCTGTGCAAGGACAGAGAAATATAAAATATTGAAAACATCAGTATTTGATAAATATAAATAATTACAATTAAACATAAAATGTTTATTGAAAGGAGACATTATGGGATTGGTAACATTAAAGAGATACTTGCGGGTGCAAAAGAGGGTCATTATGCGGTTGGAGGCTTTAATTTCAATAATTACGAAGACGCACAGGGTATAGTGGACGGTGCGGTTGAAAAGAATTCACCTGTCATTTTGATGGCATCCGCAGGTGCCGTAAAATATATGGGACTTAAGCAGCTTGTAGGTATGGTAAAGGGTATGGCATCAGCGGTCGATATACCTATATGTTTACATATGGATCATGCTACAGACCATGCAATGATCAAAGAGGGTATAAAAGAGGGATTCACTTCTGTAATGATAGATGCGTCTATGCATCCTTACGAAGAAAATATAGCACAAAGCAAGGCTATAGCGGATTTTGCGGCTATATACGGATGCTCTGTTGAAGCGGAGCTTGGAAAACTCGGAGGAAGAGAAGAAGATATAGTTGTTGATGAGGCTTCAGCACTCTTTACAAATCCGGACGATGTGGTAAGATTTGTAGAAGAGACTAAGATAGATGCACTTGCGGTTGCTATAGGAACTGCACACGGTTTTTATAAGAGCGAGCCTAAGCTTGACTTTCCACGTCTTGAGAAGATAGCATCTTTAACATCCTGTCCTTTGGTACTTCACGGAGGAACCGGAGTTCCCGTAGAAGATTTCAAAAAGTGTATACAACTGGGAATGAGCAAGATCAACGTGGGAACGGAATTAAAGGCTACATTCAGCAGGACTTTAAGAGAGTCTGTAGCCAAGAATCCGGAGTCTGAGTTTGATCCGAGAAAATATGCGGGTCCTGTAAAGGCGGCTTGTGCACAGGTGGTAAAGACAAGATAGATATATTCGGCAGTGCAGGCAAGGCTTGGAAGTGCTAGTGTGTCATAAACGGAGGATACGAATTTGAATATAGCGGTTATTACAAGCGGAGGAGATTCTCCGGGGATGAACCCTTGCATAGCACAGATCGTAAAAGAAGCCGTTGCTTGTGGGCATAGAGTATTTGCTTATGAAAGAGGCTTTTTGGGTGTAAGGGATCATAATATATATGAACTGGATATCAACAAAGTACAGGATTGGTATAAGCTTGGAGGTACCATGCTTCGTACCGGAAGATTTCCGGAACTTAGCGAGAGCAAGTGGCAAAAAGAGTTGTCAAAGAATCTTAAGTCTGACGGCATAGATGTGCTTATAGTTATCGGAGGAGACGGTTCTTTCCTGGGGGCATTAAAACTTCATGAAGCCTGCAGCGATATAAATATCATAGGTATACCGGGCACTATTGATAATAATATATACGGAAGTGAATATACCCTGGGATTCGATACGGCACTCAATATGCAGACCGCATATATAGATGCGATTTCGGATACCGGAATGTCTCTTCCCGGAAGAGTCTTTTTTGTGGAGACACTGGGAGCATGGGACGGATATCTTACCAACAGTTCTGTACTTATGGGTATGGCTGATTTCTCGGTACTGGTAGAAGCTCCTATGTCAAATGAAGAAATATGTGAAAAAGTTAAGCAGATCCTTGATAAGAAAGACAGAGATTATGTTCTGGTAACATTTGCAGAGGGTTCCTATCAGACTATAGAGGCTGCGGAGTATGTTAAAGAAAAGCTTGGACTTAACGTAAAATACAACCTGATGGGATATTGCCAAAGAGGAGGAAGTCCGTCAGCAGCGGACAGAATACATGCGGCAGGCTTTGCTAAATATGCGATCAAAGCTGTAAATGAAGGTCTTATGAACAAGTATGTTGTGTACAAAAACGGAACTTATGCCTATATGGATCTGAAAGAAGCGGCTAATAAAGGTATTTAATTGGGATAAACTTTAAGTTTATCGGGAGAGTGCTATGCTTGCGGAAGAAAGAAAAAAATTTATATGCGATATTATTAACAGAAAAAAAGCGGTGAGAGTTGCGGAACTGAGTAAGCAACTGGGAATTACCGAGGCTACGGTGAGAAAGGATCTGGATGATCTTGAGGAAGAGAAGAAGCTCAGACGTACTCACGGAGGAGCTATACCTTTCTATTCCGCTGCTGTGAATTATATGATGAGTGATCTTTTGATAGTTCACATAGAAGAAAAGAAGAATATAGCAAAAGCGGCTTATAAATTTATAGATGATCACGATACCGTGATGTGTGACGGTTCAACTACCGTCCTTGAGCTTGCCAAGCTTCTCGTAAAAGGTGAAAAAAAGGGTCTTACCATACTTACGAACTCTATAAACCTTGTTAATTTATTAAAGGACAGCAAAGATATCACCTTGATTCAAATAGGCGGAGAATTCAGAACTCATAATAATTCGACCATGGGGAAAATAACCGAAAAAACCATTAGAGATCTGAGGGTAGACAAGACTTTCATTGGTCTTAACGGAGTAGCTCTCGGTTACGGATATTCTGTCACCAACTTTGATGATGCGGCGGTAAAAAAAGAGATGATAAAGGCGGCAAAACAAAGTTTTGTTCTTGCGGACAATTCAAAATTCGGAGACAGTTACCTTGCAAAGGTTGCCGATGACGAGGGTGAGGTCGATTTCCTTATAACGGATAAAAAGAACGAGACATTTGACTATATGAGCATGGAAGATAAGGTTCAAATAGTGTATGCGGAAGATAGTATTTAACCGGCTGTACCTTCTGTGAGTATGCAAAGCACTGTAGATAGGGCTATATCCCATATAAATAAACTAAAGTCACTTAAACTTCCCATACTATTCAGATTGGTCGGGGAGTTAGCAACGTAAACAATTGTAAGTCAGGAATTAAACAGAAACACTCCCTATTTCAATCATACCCGCAGTACTGTTAATAAAGTTTCGACAAATTTAGTACAGACTGCGGAACTCGCTTGTCCGCCTAAAGCATGGCGGACTGACGCTCAGACAGTCCTCGTCTGTACAATTTGTAACTCACTCTATTAACAGTACTAAACGCTACAAAGATTGAAATAGGGAGTGTTTCTTTAATCCCAGCCCGCAAGGGGTAGCTGTATAAAGGGTTCTGAGAGATAAGTAGCTGTTGTTTACGTTGTTAATGAGAAGGAGGAGAGGCGTAGCAGCAACTTTTATTAAAATCTTAAAAACAGTCGTTAGTACTGAAAACGTGGAGTTAGACAAAAGTGTGCCTACACCTCTTCCCCTCCTCCGGTACCTTAGGCACATAAACCGTTAAACTATCTTGCCAAGGACAATCTGAGACCGCCGGTACTTGCTTTACCGAGCCGTAAGGCGAAGGGAAAGCTTAGTACCGCTGCGAGACGAAGTTAGCGAGAGCGTGTCCAAGGCAAGATATGTTTGTAACGGTTTATGTGATAGACAAATCAGCATTTTGATAGCTTAAGTACTGTTTTTTAATGTATTGAACGAATTTTGAGTGTTGTAAGTTTGAGTAAGGTAAGATAAAAAAATATGCTCCCTTTTATGTAGATAAGTGAAAAAACTTACCGTACATGAATGGGAGCATATCAATGTAAAGCTACATGTCGTCTTTTTTATTTAATTCGTACAGAATCCTAAGTCCCTTTAATAAAAGATTGTCGTCAAGTATAAGCTCATGCTTGCACAGAGGTTTTAAGTAAGAGGAAAAACCTCCGGTGGCTATGACGGTAAGTTTTTGTCCTATTTCTTCTTCCATGGTGTCGATGCAGCGGTCTATCATACCGGCATGACCGTACAATATACCGTTCTTCATACTGTCTACCGTGTTTTTGGAGATAATATTGCCCGGAGCATCAAGGTCTATAGCAGGAAGTTGTGCGGTATTTCTACTGAGTGATTCCAAGGACACTCTGATTCCCGGATGGATTATACCTCCGATAAAATTCTTTTCTTCATCAACTACGAATATGGTGGTTGCCGTACCCATATCGATCACCGCAAGAGGAAGTTCGTATTCATGTACAGCCGCTACGGAGTCTACTATAAGATCCGATCCTACAGATGAGGGGGGAATCCATAAGCAGACTTATACCGGTCTTCATATGGGGATTTACGAGCATACAATCAAGCTTTACAGCCTTTTTGACCGCTGACATGATAGCCTTGTTAAGAGGCGGCACCACGCTGGAAAGAATAGCTCCCTCGATCGAAGAAATATCAATATCATGTATATCAAGTATATTTTTTATATTAACGGCGTATTCAAGATCCGTTTTGTTAAGGGCGGTCGTGACCCTTTCCAAAAAATAGATTTTTTCTTTATCTATTCCTCCTATAACTATGTTCGAATTTCCCATATCTATTGCAAGTATCATTGTTTTATGCCCCTGTTACAGTTAAGCTAAAAAGCAGTATTCACAATATATGCGAATATATTTAATATAGATTGAGGCATTTGCGATCCGCCGGATCAAAATATCGAGATCCGATAGTTTTTTTACGAATTGCAAATGTCTTATATAAACTGTAGCATTTCCCTTCTTAATTAGTATAGTGCCCCGAATAACAGCTTGCCTACTTAGTTTTGGTATGATAAACTTAATCGGTTAATATAAGCAGGTAAACTGATAAGAGCGATATTTAAAGTTTATCACAGATCGGCTATCGTAGCAACGGAGGTTAATATGTTGGAGTCAAAATGTGTGGTCATCGGAGTAACAGGCGGTATTGCGGCATATAAGACGGCAAATCTTATAAGTGAACTCGTAAAGCATGGAGTTGAAGTACATGTCATTATGACAAAGAACGCAACTAATTTTATAACACCGATTACTTTTGAGGTACTGAGCGGAAATAGATGTATAGTTGATACCTTTGACAGAGGTTTCAGCTTTGAAGTAGAGCATATTTCGCTTGCCAAAAAAGTAGATCTGATAATTATAGCTCCCGCAACCGCCAATATTATTGCAAAGTTAAGTACGGGAATTGCCGATGATATGCTGACGACCACTGTGTTGGCAGCGAAATGCCCTATACTGGTGGCTCCGTCTATGAATAGCAATATGTATGAACATATAACGGTTAGGAATAATCTGAAAAAAATAAGTTCTTACGGCTATGAGATCATAGAACCCGCAATCGGAAGACTTGCCTGCAAAGATGTGGGAAAAGGTAAACTTGCCGATGCAGAAGTATTATTCTCTCATATAGTGAAGAATATAGCTTATGATAAAGATCTGAGCGGTAAAAATGTTCTGGTCACTGCCGGTCCGACTATAGAAAAAATAGATCCGGTACGCTTTATAAGCAATCATTCCAGTGGGAAAATGGGTATTGAGATCGCAAAAGCTGCAGCCTACAGAGGAGCCAAGGTAAGGCTGATACTCGGTAAAACAGCGATAAAAAGACCGGATTTTGTTGATATCATTGATATAGTATCCGCAAATGATATGTACGAGGCTGTAAGGGAATATGCCAATGATTCCGATATCATAATCAAGTCCGCAGCGGTAGCGGATTACAGACCGGCGGATATTGCAGATGAAAAAATGAAAAAAACCGACAGCGAACTAAGTATAAAGCTTGAACGAACCGTGGACATATTAAAATATCTTGGGGATAATAAAAGAAGTGATCAATTCTTATGCGGTTTCTCAATGGAAACAAGCAATTTGATAGAAAATTCAAAACTTAAATTAGAAAAAAAGAATCTGGATATGATAGTTGCCAACAACTTAAAAGAAGAGGGTGCCGGTTTTGCCGGTGATACCAACAAGGTAAGTATCATAACCAAAGATGATATCATACAAACAGAAATTTTATCCAAAAAGAAAATAGCACATAAGATTTTAGATGAGATAATTAAGCACAGTACGAAATAATAAATTGTTACGGCATTGTTTTTAGGAGGTAATGAGTTGAATTTTGATGAGATTAAAAAAAGGCGTACATTTGCCATAATAAGCCACCCGGACGCCGGTAAGACCACTTTGACGGAGAAATTTTTGCTGTATGGGGGTGCTATCAATCTTGCCGGAAGCGTAAAGGGAAGAAAGACCGCAAAGTATGCCGTAAGTGACTGGATGGATATAGAAAAGGAAAGAGGTATATCCGTATCTTCATCCGTGATGCAATTTAATTATGACGGTTTTTGTATAAATATTTTGGATACTCCGGGACACCAGGATTTCTCGGAAGATACCTACAGAACGTTGATGGCAGCCGATTCTGCGGTAATGGTCATAGATGCGAGTAAGGGTGTCGAAGCGCAGACCAAGAAGCTTTTCAAAGTCTGTGTAATGAGGAATATACCTATATTCACCTTTATCAATAAGCTTGACAGAGAAGCCAAAGATCCTTTTGAGCTTATAGACGATATAGAGGAAGTCCTCGGTATAAGGACCTGTCCCATAAATTGGCCCATAGGTTGCGGCAAGGAATTTAAGGGTGTATATGACAGGGCAAGCAAAAAGGTACACAGCTACAGTGCGGGGCATGCCGGAATGAAGGAGGTTGACAGTCATATAGTATCTTTTGAAGATAAGGCGGCAAAAGATGATATAGGCGATATACTCTATGATAAGCTGATGGAGGATATAGAACTTTTGGACGGGGCAAGTGATGAACTTGACATGGAAAGAGTAAGTAAGGGTAAGCTCTCACCGGTATTTTTGGATCTGCACTTACGAACTTCGGTGTTGAGACATTTTTGTCACATTTTCTTAATATGACAAGTTCTCCGCTTGGAAGAAGCACTAAAGATGCGTATGTCGATCCTATGAAGGATGAATTCTTCTCAGCCTTCGTATTTAAAATTCAGGCAAATATGAACAAGGCTCATAGAGACAGGATAGCTTTCATGCGTATCTGTTCGGGAGAATACACTCCGGGAATGGAAGTTATACATGTACAGGCTAAGAAGAAACTTCGTCTTAATCAATCAACTCAAATGATGGCGGATGAAAGAAAGATAGTTGAAAAAGCCTATGCCGGAGATATAATCGGAGTTTTCGATCCGGGTATCTTCTCTATCGGAGATACTTTGTCAACAAAAGATAAGATAGAATTTGAGGGTATACCTACATTTGCTCCCGAGCATTTTGCCAGAGTAAGGCAGATGGATACCATGAAAAGAAAGCAGTTTATCAAGGGAATATACCAGATAGCACAGGAGGGAGCCATACAGATCTTTCAGGAGTTCAATACCGGTATGGAAGAGATCATAGTGGGTGTAGTAGGGCAACTTCAGTTTGAGGTTTTGACCTACAGGTTGGAAAACGAATATAATGTCGAGGTCAAACTGGAAAAGCTTCCTTACGAGCATATAAGATGGATAGATAACTATAGTGAGATCGATATTGATAAGTTGCAGGGAACGAGTGATATGAAGAAAATAAAGGACTTAAAAGACAGACCTTTACTTATATTTATCAATCCGTGGAGTATACGCATGGTAGAGGAAAGAAACCCGGGTCTTTTGCTTAGTGATTTTGCAAAAAACTAAAATATGTATATATAGATATTTTGTGAAGTGTTGAGTTTATATTGATATACTAAAGATACGTTTACTTATATGAATAGCTATATATTTATATCAGGCGGATGTGGACTTTAAGTTCATTATTCTAAATAAAAGTGTTTTGGATTTGAAAGGGGTTAAAGATGGCTAGAGAACGTTTAGGGAGCAGGCTGGGATTCATATTGCTCAGTGCAGGCTGTGCGATAGGGATAGGAAATGTATGGAAGTTTCCGTATATTACAGGACAATATGGGGGAGGAGCTTTTGTACTTGTATATCTGTTCTTCCTGTTAGTGCTCGGAGTACCGGTACTTACCATGGAGTTTTTCTATAGGGAAGAGCGAGCAGGAAGAGTCCGGTAAGGTTATATCAGGCATTGGAGCCTAATAAAACGAGTTGGCACGTGCACGGTTATGTAGCTATGGCGGGAAATTATATACTTATGATGTTCTACACTACCGTAGCAGGTTGGATGCTAAGGTATTTTTGTGGACATGGCTATAGGTAAATTCGAAGGTGCCAATCCCGAGCAGGTAGGTGAACTTTTTTTCACAAATGCTTACATCACCTTTAGAGATGACTGTCTATATGGCTATAGTGGTAATTGCAAGTTTTGCTGTCTGTGCAATAGGCTTACAAAACGGTTTGGAGAAGATCACCAAAGTCATGATGATAGCTTTGCTTATAATTATGCTTGTACTTGCTGTCAACAGCGTGTTCCTGCCGGGAGCGAAGGAGGGACTTAAGTTTTATCTTATCCCTGATTTTGCAAAGATGAAGGAATCCGGTGTATTTAATGTCATAGTTGCGGCTATGAATCAGGCTTTCTTTACATTAAGTCTTGGTATAGGTGCCATGGCGATATTCGGAAGTTATATAGGAAATAATCAGTCTCTTATGGGAGAAGCGGTCAATGTTGCCTTCCTTGATACCTTTGTTGCCTTTGCTTCGGGACTTATAATATTTCCTGCTTGTTTTGCATATAATGTTCAGCCGGACAGCGGACCGAGTCTTATATTCATAACTTTGCCGAATATATTTAACCACATGCCTCTCGGAAGGCTTTGGGGAAGTCTGTTCTTCGTATTTATGTCATTTGCTGCAGTTTCTACCGTACTTGCGGTATTCGAGAACATTATTTCATGTACAAGAGATCTGTTTAATATAAGCAGAGCTAAGGCATGTCTTATCAACTGCATACTTATTTTATTATTATCAATGCCTTGTGTACTCGGATTTAATCTTTGGAGCAACATACAGCCGCTCGGTGCCGGATCGGGTATACTTGATCTGGAAGACTTTTTGGTAAGTAATATCTTGCTTCCTCTGGGTGCTTTGGTTTATACTATATTCTGTGTGAGTAAATACGGCTGGGGATTCGAGAAGTTTAAAACAGAGGCCAATAAGGGAGACGGTATCAAAGTCAAAGATTATATGAGATTTTATATGACTTATATACTTCCTCTTATGATATTGTGTATATTCATAGGCGGGCTTTTTAGCTTTTTTAACAAATAGGATTTTTATTCATAAGGTTATAAATTTATAAAAAAATTATTATTTAAGGAGGTTTTATGAGATACAAGGCAGAAATAGAAAAGTATATCGAAGATCACAAGGATGAGATGTTTGCGGATATTATCAAGCTTTGTGAGATTAACAGTGAGAAGTCGGAGGCAAAAGAGGGTATGCCTTATGGTGTAGGACCTTATGAGGCTCTTGTGCTTACTGACAAGATGTCAAAAGAGTATGGTTTTAAGACTAAAAACTATGATAACCGTGTGCTTGCAGTGGACTTTAGTGATAAAGAAACACAGCTTGATATATTGGCACATGTGGATGTAGTACCTGCCGGAGAAGGCTGGAAGGAAACAGAGCCTTTTAAACCTGTAATTAAGGATGGAAGGATATACGGAAGAGGAACATCTGATGACAAAGGACCTGCAATAGCAAGCCTTTATGCCATGAGAGCAATCAAGGAACTTGGTATAGAGCTTTCTAAATGTAAGAATGATAATAGGTTCTGATGAAGAGTGCGGTATGTCCTGTGTAAAGTATTATTACACTGTTGAGAAGGAAGCACCTATGACCTTTTCTCCGGATGGAGCTTACCCTGTAGTAAATATAGAAAAGGGTAAAATGGATGGCAAGTTCAGTGCAAAGTTTGATGCGGATAAAAATTTACCAAGAATAATATCAATAAATGCAGGAACTAAGAGTAATGTAGTTCCTCCAAAGGCAGTTATGCTTGTAGAAGGATTAAGTGCCGAGGCTGTCAAAGCGGTAGCTGCTGAGGTTAGCAAGGCTACAGGAGTTGATTTTGAGGTAAAGGGAAGTGACAAACTTGAAATAACAGCGCTGGGAGCCAATGCACATGCATCTACTCCCGACAATGGTAAAAATGCTATAACAGCTTTACTTCAACTTGTTACCAAGCTTGATTTTGCAAAGTCAAAGCAAATCGAGCTTCTTCATAACTTATATAAGCTTATGCCGCACGGTGATACTAAGGGTGAGGCTATTGGAATAGCTAAATCGGATGAAAAGAGCGGAGCATTGACCTTAGCGTTTCTATCTTTAATGCTGATGAAGAGGGCTTTGAAGGAGTATTTGACCTAAGAGCACCTGTATCTGCAGAACCTAAGTTCTTACTTGATACCTGCAAGGAAAGGTTTGCGAAGGCAGGTATTACCTTCCACACTGACAGCATGATAGCACCTCACGAAGTGCCGGAAGACTCTGATTTTGTAAAGACATTGCTTAAATGCTATGAGGAGTATACCGGGCTTGACGGATATTGTATAGCTCTCGGAGGACTTACCTATGTGCATGATTTGAAGAATGGTGTGGCTTTCGGAGCGGTATTCCCGGGAACTGATACTCGTATGCATGGTGCAGACGAATTTGCGGTAGTTGATGAGCTTGTTGCATCAGCTAAGATATTTGCCCAAACAATAGTGGAATTATGTGGCTAAATTTGAGTATTTTTACTAAAAACTCGTAAAATAGTAAAAAAATATTGACTAAATAAACTTTTACAATTATTATGCTTATTGTTGGCTGATGTTTTGTCGGACAATAATATATTAGATTTAAGGAGAGGTATCGTATGGCATATTCTAAGACTGCAAATATTATGATGTGTATGATGATGGGCATGTACATGTGCTTTGATTTTTGTATGCAAAATAATTAGTCTTAGGGTTCTGATGTGCGAAACTGTATTTATATTTTGATGATTAAAAACAGGCAAGCCATAAGGCTCGCCTGTTTTTTTTGAATTAAAGACAGCCTCGCTTAAAAAGTCTTATACGAAGATAGTGATTTCGCATAAGATCATATAGTCTGCGACAGCGATAATGCTCCGGTAGAATGTCTAAGACTTAGGAGCTTACAGTCGCCCGGCTTTAGACAATGTAATTATATTAAAGTTATCCCGATCCGATATATCTTTGGATATGGATCGAGATACAAAAAATTCGGGGGATTATAATAGTGGAAACAATTATTAAAATTGAGGGCTTGAGTAAAGCTTTGTGAATAAGAATACCACTGTGCATGCACTGAATAATATAGACCTGGACATATATAAAGGAGAGATCTTCGGTATCATAGGTCTGTCCGGTGCAGGAAAGTCTACTTTGGTGCGTTGTATCAACTATCTTGAGGTACCTACTTCGGGAAGCGTGATCTATATGGGAAACGATCTTTCCAAGATGAGTGTAGATCAGATCAGGAAGACGAGACAGTCCATGGGAATGATATTCCAGCAATTTAATCTGCTGTCTCAAAGAAATGTGTTGGATAATGTGTGCTTCCCTATGGAAATAGCAGGTGTTTCGAGAAAAGAAGCTGTAAAAAGGGCTGCGGAACTTATTGAACTCGTAGGTCTTTCGGACAGGATAAAAGCTTATCCCGCACAGCTTTCCGGCGGGCAAAAACAAAGAGTAGCTATAGCGAGGTCGATAGCGAACGAACCTAAGGTATTACTTTGTGATGAGGCAACTTCCGCACTGGATCCGGACACTACAAAGCAGATCCTTAAGCTTATAAAAGAGATCAACAAGATCTGGGGATCACCGTAATAGTAATAACACATGAAATGAAGGTCATAGAGTCTATATGCGACAGAGTTGCCATAATAGATCACAGTAAGATCGCAGAGATCGGTACTGTGACAGATATATTCTCGGATCCTAAGTCTTCCATAGGTAAGAAACTGATACTCGGAGATAGTGTACATGAGGTCGTTGCAACAGAGGGAAGGAAGTTAAGACTTGTATTTGACGGAAGAAGTTCTTATGAACCGGTACTATCCAACATAATACTTGCAACCGGTCTTCCCGTGAATATACTTTATGCATCTACAAGCGATATAGGCGGTATAGCAAAGGGACAGATGATAATACAACTTCCCGATGATGAGACCGATGCAAGTCGTATACTTCACTATATAAGCAGTATAAAAATGAAATTCGAGGAGGTGTACGAGCATGAATTTGTCGGAACAGACGCTTAGTATGCTGGGAACCGGTATATGGGAAACCTTATTTATGACATTTGTTTCTTCTTTTCTGGCTTATGTTATAGGCATACCTTTAGGTATATGTCTGGTTGTAAGTTCAAAAGACGGAATAAAGCCTATGCCCCCGGTAAATGTTATATTGGGTATTATTATAAATATTTTAAGATCCATACCTTTTATTATTTTACTTATTATGGTGTTGCCGCTTACCAGATTGATGGTGGGAACGACACTTGGAGCTAAAGCGGTAATACCGCCGCTTGTCATAGCAGCCGCACCTTATATAGCACGTATGGTGGAGTCTTCATTAAAAGAAGTAGATGCCGGCGTCATAGAGGCTGCAAAATCAATGGGAGCTTCTAATTTTCAGATAGTATGGAAGGTACTTCTTCCTGAAGCAACTCCGTCACTTTTACTCGGAGCTGCGATCTCCATAACCACCATATTGGGATATTCCGCTATGGCAGGATTTACCGGAGGCGGAGGACTCGGTACTATTGCGATCAACTACGGTTATTACAGATATCAAACCGATGTTATGCTTATCACTGTGGCTATACTTGTAATTATAGTTCAGATCATACAGGAAACATGGATGTTCCTGTCAAGAAGCGGTGATAAAAGGATAAGATAGTTACACCACAAAGTGGTTTTACTATATATAAGGTTGAATATCCCCGACCTGAAAAGGGGAAAAATATATAAACTCTCAAGGAGGAGATATTATGAAGAAGAATATTTTATTAGCAGCAAGTATATTAGCCGTTGCGGCTTTCAGTGTGGCTTGTCAAAGCAAGAGTGCCGAGACTACAGCTGCAAGTCAGGCAGAGCAAAACCAAGATGCACAAAGTTCTGAAAGTGCCGATGAGACCAAAGCAGCTTCAGGAGATCTCAAGAAGATCAAGGTAGGAGCTTCTCCGTCACCGCATGCAGAGATCCTGGAAGAGGCTAACAAGGTGTTAAAGGACAAGGGATATGAACTTGATATAGTTGTATATAACGACTATGTTCAGCCTAACATAGCTGTAGATACAGGGGAGCTTGATGCGAACTTTTTCCAGCACTATCCATATCTTGAAAGCTTCAACGAGGAAAGAGGAACCAAGGTAGTATCAGCAGGTGTTACCCACTATGAGCCGTTTGGAATCTATGCGGGTAAGGTAAGTTCACTTGACGATCTTAAAGACGGTGCGAAGATAGCGGTTCCAAATGATGTGACCAATGAAGCACGTGCTCTTCAGTTGCTTGCAGCTCAGGGTCTTATCAAGATCAAGGATGGAGCAGGTCTTACAGCAACAAAGAATGACATAGTTGAGAATCCTAAGAATATCGAGCTTTTAGAGGTTGAGGCAGCTCAGGTTCCAAGATCTCTTAAAGATGTTGATGTAGCTGTCGTTAACGGTAACTATGCTATAGAGGCGGGACTTAAGGTAAAGGATGCTTTGGCTGTAGAAGATGCAAGTTCAGAAGCTGCCAATACCTACGCTAATATCATAGCTGTTAAAGAAGGCAATGAGAAGAATGAAGAGATACTTGCTTTACTTGATGCTATTCAAAGCCCTGAGGTAAAGAAGTTTATCGAAGACAAGTATGAGGGTGCGGTAGTTCCTTTATTCTAATGATTATGGGATAATATTCATTTGACAGTATCCCCCTAAGGTGTATGTAAATATACTTTAGGGGGATATTTTTTGTATGCTGAATAAAGATGCCTGTTAAATCCAACATCAAATATATATTTTAGTTGGTTGTGGTCAGGGCAGAGTTAAAAACCGGTCAACAGACTACTCTGTAAATTCCGTCATATATTTTCTTTTTCGTATTGGGCAGTGCTGTCTTTGAAGTTTTAAGTTTTCTCTTTCTTTTACGGATATGCTGTCAAAAAAGCTTTTCCAAAGTTTTTTATATGGTGATCTTATATCATGTGTAGCAGATAATTTCTCAAGTTCATCCGGATATAGTTTTTTTATGTAACATTCTTTATCTTTCGGATGTATCAAAGCCATGCTTCTTGCACAGTCTATTATCATCCAGTTTATTGAAGGCATTCTGTTTTTAAAATGGTCGGCAAGCCCCAAAGTATAATATGTTTGGGTTCTATCTTAGAGACGAATACGTTATCCGACACTTCTTCGAATCTGGCTATCTCTATATATGAGTTAAGTTCATTGGTGACGGCTCTTTGAAGACCCATAAGCTTCATGACTATCTCTTCCGAAAGCATATATTTTATATTCTTACCGTGCTTGAAAGCCAACCTTAGGTAGTTATAGATGTCATTGGAGCTGTCCTCACAATGTAAGAAAGACATGTATACGGTATAGTAGCATTGCATTGACAGCTTGTTCTTTATGCTTTCTATGACCTTTTTTGCTTTGTCGGTATCGGTTTCCACATATATAAATTCCGAAAAGATATTTTGCTGTATGTCGGAATATTTTTGCAGACTTATCTGCTCATTTTTGTGAGCAAGGCTGTATTCCCAAGCCGTATATATACATGATGCTAAAGATTCAAAATCATTATCATAGGTAAAGATCTTCATATAAGTTACTCCGGGTATTTGAAAAATTAAAAACAGTGCTGTACATTAAATATGCTTTATGCATAAATAAAGATATATACTCCATCGAATCTATTCGGGATACGATAGGGCATAATATATATAAATCAATATATTAACTTACTCCGAAATCTTCAAATAAAGATAGTTGCCTTTCAGGGCTATAACTGTGCTGCCAGTTTTCTTTGTTATTCAATGAGATAAGCCTATCGCTTATATACTTCTCATCTATCAAGGTCTTATACATCATTTTACCGTTGCAGGTTATAAATAATGTGCTCTTTTAAGAACTACTCCCATCTTTGCAAGTGAATTATGATCAAGTAAAGAATATCTCCTTGAAGTCACTATTCTTTTTGCTGCTTTGGGACCTATGCCGGGTACCCTTAACAGCAGGGCTATGTCGGCAGTTTGTATCTCTACGGGAAAGTATTCCAGATGCTTGACAGCCCAGTTACACTTCGGATCCATATACGGATTAAAGTTAGGTTCATTCGTGCTTAAAAGTTCTTCGGCATGAAATCCGTAGAATCTTAGAAGCCAATCTGCCTGATAAAGCCTGTGTTCCCTTAAAAGCGGTACGGGTTCGTCAAGCCTCGGAAGACAAGCGTCTTCATTGACCGGTATATAGGCTGAATAGAACACTCTTTTAAGGTCGAAATTTTTATATAAATTTTGGGTACTCATAAGTATGTTGTAATCACTTTCATCCCCCGCTCCTATGATCATTTGAGTGCTTTGACCGGAAGGAACAAAGGGACGGTTTTTGGTCAAGCTTTTAGGCAGGGTAAGTACAGGAGCACTCGAAGATCCCTCAAGTTTTTTTTGATCGTCAAATATACTTCCGGGTATGTAATTGTTAATATTACTTCTGGGAAGTTTTCTGTTCTCTCCTATACTTAACCTATGTGAAACTATGGAGTCCTTTATTTTTTGCATAGGAGCTGATATCAGTTTGAAATTTTTATTGGGGGCGAACTTCCTAAGACTTGCCTCGCTCGGAAACTCTATATTCACACTCATTCTGTCTGCCAGAAATCCGGCTTGTGCAAGCAGGTCGTCCGATACACCCGGTATTGCCTTTACATGTATATAGCCGTTGAATTTGTATTCGTTTCTGAGTAAGCTTAAAGTTTCACAGATCTTTTCCATGGTATAATGTGGACTGTTGATTATACCGGAGCTTAAAAAAAGCCCCTCTATATAATTTCTTTTGTAAAATTCGACCGTAAGCTCGCATATTTCCTTAGGTGTAAAAAAAGCCCTCCTTATATCGTTGCTGCAACGATTCACACAGTACTTACAATCGAAAATGCAATGATTGGTCATGAGTATTTTGAGTAAAGATACACATCTTCCGTCCGAGCTGAAAGTATGACAAATTCCGCTTGCTACGGCATTGCCAAGTTTCCCTTTCTCCCCCTTTCGTGATACACCGCTTGAGGTGCAGGCAACATCATACTTGGCTGCTGCGGACAGTATTTCAAGTTTCTGCATGATATCTTCACCGGAACTGATGTTTGTCATAACAATATTATACAAAACGTAAGTTCGAGAGTCAAGCGGATCACGATAATATTCAAATATATTTTTAAGAACCACATGTATTTGAAAGTCGGTAACAGGACATAATTAGTGTTTTAATTAAATTACTAAAACGGTGTAAGTATACAGATCGGCATTTGTAATATGTCGCAGTTCGTAAATACATATATATCGATATTTTTTTTATGAATATTATAATTTACTTTGTAAGATACATTTATTATGATATTATTGACGTGAGCGATAATCTTTTAGAAAGGGAGAATTTTATGAAATGTCCTTTTTGCAATAATCTTGAATCTAAGGTCATAGACACCAGAGCCATAGATGATTACACTGCCATAAGAAGAAGAAGGCAATGCGAGGAATGTAGGAAAAGATTTACCACTTATGAAAAAGTTGAGACCATGCCGATCATGCTTATTAAGAAAGACCGAACGAGAGAGGGGTATGACAGAGCTAAGCTTGAAAAGGGCATTATACAAAGTTGTCATAAAAGACCTGTATCGAGAGATGCGATACAGCAAATGGTTGATGATATAGAAAATACTATATTTTCCAAGGGAGTTAAGGAAATAGAAAGTTCAGCCCTCGGTGAGCTTGTAATGAATAAACTAAAAGAGGTGGATGAGGTTGCCTATGTAAGATTTGCATCCGTATACAGAGAGTTCAAGGATGTAGGTACATTTATGGAAGAGATAGGAAACCTTATAAAGAATAAGAGATCATGATGAAAATATTTTACCCCAAAGAAGAGATAAGCTCGGTATACGATATCAATTATAAAGAACTTTATAATAACGGAATCAGAGCTTTGATCTATGATATTGACAACACCTTGGTAAAACACGGAGCCAAGGCTAATGAGAATATAGTGGAACTTTTTCATATTTTACATAAGATGGGATTTAAGACCGTGCTTATATCCAATAATACCAAGGAAAGGGTTGAGAGCTTTGCCGATGAAGTAGGGAGCGACTATATAGCAAAAGCCGGAAAACCCGGCAGAAAAGCTTATATATCTGCAATGGAAAAAATGGGTTCCGGTAAGGATGATACGGTCTTTGTAGGAGATCAGCTTTTTACCGATATATACGGTGCCAACAGAGTGGGACTGTACAGTATCTTGGTAAAACCTATCGATAAAAAAGAAGAGATACAGATAGTATTTAAGAGAAAACTGGAGGCGATAGTTCTTTTTTTCTATCACAGAAGATAATATACCGTCTTGGCAGTATGTGATTTAAATATAATGTTGAAGGTATTGATAATAGTCAAATACTTCACAAATATTAATTTAACTATATTTTTCGCCTATGTGGTGTATTCTAAATGATAATTTAAATTGCAGAGATAATTAAACAGTTGAAACTAATAGGATAATATACTTTTAACAGTATATCAATCAGATGAAGAAAATTCGTATAATTATTGTAATCAGTACATTAAACAGTAAGACAAAAGTATTGATGCTTTGTTAATTCTCTGTGAATGTGAAAAAAGAGCTGATCACAACAGGTCAAATCAAAGAAGTACGCCCCAGCGATATTTGGTATCGGGAAAGAGAAGATTTCAGTGAAAATTCCATCGGAACAGATATGGAAAAGTATGCGAACAGAGGGTTTGAATTATTGAGTGGGAAGCCGATATTTAAAGGGAAGATTTTAGGAGGTTGCCTGGAGTCAATATTTGATATGTTTGACAACTCAAGATTTGATGATACCGTATACCTTTGCAACAAATATAATTTATTCCCCAAACTTGAAGATTGGAAAAATAAAATTTTGTTGTTGGAAACCGGCGAGGAAAAACCCGATTCGGATTTATTCAAAAAAATGATTACTACTATAAAGAAACAGGGAATATTTGACGTACTCTCAGGTGTTTTAGTCGGAAAGCCTCAAAATGAAACATATTATGATGAGTATAAGAAAATTTTGTCAAAGGAGCTTACTGATAAGGATTTATCTATTGTTTAGAATCTGAATGTAGGTCATGCAACTCCCAGATGCATTATCCCGTTTGGAGTTGATGCAGAAGTGAATGTAGATAAACAAGTAATTTTTTTTTAATTATTAGGTAATAAATCATCTACAATAATTCATTGCTACATATAACATAGTAATTATTCACGACAGAAGTTTTTTTAGAGAAAAATTACTTGACATAGAGTATAGATTATTCTTAAATTAAATAATAGTAAAAGCAAAAGATCGAGTTAAGACTTGGTCTTTTTATTAAACTTATATTTAATTTATCAAAAAAAGTATTAATAAGGATAACATTGTGATATACATTATAAGTAAATAAAAAAAGAGCAGCTATTGTTAATTTAGAAACTTTTAAATATATTTTTGCTGTAAAAATAACAAAAATAAGTTCAGTAAAAAAAGTTTTATAAAAAAATAAAGTCATTGTTTATAAAAAAATATAAATAAATAATTAAAAATAACAAATCAAAAATAGTTAAAAAAATACTAAATATCAACTGCAGATGTGAATTTATATCACGATACTATATCATATATACATAAAAATAGATAGACTTGTATATTATTTATTATTAGTTATAATTCAAATTGTAACTGTGGTATGGTCTTGAAGATAGGAGATTAATTTATGAGACATGTAATACGAAAAGTTGCAGTTTTTATGTTGGCTACAAGTTTAAGTTTAAATGTAATTCAAATATCAGTACTTGCGAATACTTTTGATTCCGGGGTTATGAGGGCATGGCCCGGAAGACCCGGAGGCAATGGAGATGGTTCAGAAGAATGGTTGCAGGGAAAATATGGACAACCTAATGGACCGTTCAAGGTTTTATGTAAAAATCAAGGACTTGTGTCAGATCTAAATGAACAGCAGAGAATAGCTAATACAGTTGGAAGATCTGTTGTAGCTGCATTATTGGCAGAAGTTCTAAAAGGTACTCCACCACTTGTAACCAAAGGAGTAGTTAATGCTACGATGATTGCCAAGTCTTGGTCCGGGCAATATAAAGGAGTTTATTATAAATCAGTAACATATATGTCAGGAAGATGCATGAAAACGGTGATAACAACATATGAAAATCAAAACTACACTAAACAAGTCGCAACATATACAAAATGGACTAAGTGGTAAGAAATTGTCAGAGATATTTTTATTTAATGCTATTATTATAGGAGATATAATTGATGCTGTGCGGGGTGTTATGATGAATGATACGTATAACATTTACTACTTTTTCGGTATACCCGTTATTTTCTCAGTTTTATCAATTATTATATATATATTGGTTTGGAAAGCTGAAGCCAAGAAAAAATATATAGCGACGGCACTACTACTGGATGCAGTTATTATTATTATTATGATATACTTTTTACAGACACTGTAAATACTTTCATACCTTTTTGACAGAGTGAGCAGAGAGGGGAGTTTGAGTAAGTGATATCGGATCTGAATCTATACTTCTTTTTGCGGTCAATGTACTTTTATGTAAAACAAAATTTACTTGACATAGAGTATAGATTATTCTTAAATTAAATAATAGTAAAACAAAAGATCAAGTTAAGGCTTGGTCTTTTATTAAACTTATATTTAATTTATCAAAAGATATTTTATTATAAAATAATACGGAGAAATTATTAAAAGTCACAAAACTAAAGTAAAAACGTATGGTAATAAGATTTAAATTCAAGCTAAGCCAAGACAGGAGTAAGTATGTATACAGCAAAAGCAAAACTTGCGGGAATTATGGGAATACCGATATCTCACAGCCTCTCACCTCTTATGCAGATGACTATAGCAAAGGAGATGGGTATAGATTTCGCCTATACAGCCTTTCACATAGAAGAAAGCCTTGAAGAAGCTATAAAAGGAGCTTATGCACTGGGTATATCGGGGCTGAATATCACGATACCATTTAAACAGGAAGTTATAAGTCATCTTTCAGAGCTATCGGATGAAGCCAAAATAATAGGTGCGGTCAATACTTTGCTAAGGATAAACGGAGGATATAAAGGTTATAATACAGATGTATACGGTATTAAAATGGCTTTGGAAAAAGCGGATATCAATATAAAGAAAAAAGATATAGTCTTACTCGGAGCCGGAGGTGCTGCAAAGGCTGTGCTCTATGTATGTGCGAAAGAAGGTGTGGAAAGTGTAAGTCTTATAAGCAGAGATCCAAATAAAGCTAAGCTGCTGTCCGAGTCCGTTAAAACAGGCTTTCCGGACATAAAACTTAATTTTATAAGGCTTTCTGAGCTTGATGAGAAAAATTCGATCGATAAATATCTGCCGAAAAACGACTATATAGCTTTTCAGGCAAGTCCTGTGGGGATGCATCCTAATGTGGATACTGCAATTATTGAATATAAGGATTTTTATGATAAATGTGAAGCGGGAATGGATCTGGTATATAATCCTGCAAAAACTAAGTTTATGCAGTATTTTATCGATGGTGATAAAAAGGTGATAAATGGACTTGATATGCTTATATATCAAGGCATAAGAGCATTTGAGCTGTGGAATGAAGTCGAAGTCAAAGAAGAAGTTGTACTAAAATTAAGACAATTATTAACGCTTGACAAATAGGAAATATTCCTATATACTAATAAAAGATTTAACACAATTAAATATTACGCAACTTTAATAGGAGGTATATTATGTCAGCATTAGTATTAAACAATGATAATTTTGAACAAGAGGTACTTAACAGTGATGTTCCCGTAGTGGTTGATTTCTGGGCGGTTTGGTGCGGACCGTGTCAGGCATTTCTTCCGACTGTAGAAGAACTTGCCGCAGAGGCTAAGGGATTCAAGGTGGCTAAGGTCAATGTAGATGATGCACCGGAGATAGCAAAGAAGTACAGGATCATGTCAGTACCGTCAGTGTTATATTTCAACAAGGGTGAAGTGGTAAAAAGACAGGTTGGAGCAAGTTCTAAAGAAGATATACTGGCAGCGGTAGGTGCTTATTTATAGATATGAAGGACAGATGTATTTGTTTGCCCTTGTATCTGTGCTCCAAAGAACTTATAAAAGTATATAAAAAATATTTGGATAAATATGACCTGACATATACTCAGTATATTTGTATAAATGAATTATTGTCCGAGGGTACTTTATATGTTAAGGAACTTGGAGAAAGACTGTACCTGGATTCGGGGACCCTTACCCCCGTCCTTAAAAACTCGAGTCCAAGGGATATGTAAGGAGAGTTCGTTGCAATAAGGATGAGAGGAATCTGTGCGTTTCCATCACCGAAAGCGGCAAGGAGCTTGAGAAAGGTCTGGACGAGGTCTACATGAAGGTAAAGGCAGATGTGGGTATAAGTGATGAGGACAGCAAGGTGTTACTGGGTGTTTTGGACAAATTGTTGAGCCGTGTCGTGTATCATTGATGTTGACCGGGGTTTGGAAACATCTTGTGTTTTGGCAAGATGTTTCCTTGACTTTGGTAAAGGTGTCCGGTTGGTAAAATTTATGTAGATGTATGGTTTGTATGCAATTGTAACTTTAATGATACCCTATATGGGAATGCTTAGAAAGAGTTGTAGTGCCATGTAAGGTATTGCATGGCAGTGAACATTTTCACTTTTTTATGATTTATATGTTTTTGTTTTATACTTTATCTCAAAAGGAGTTTATATGAGTTTATTTTTAGGACCTATACATACATGGTTATACGATAAGGTTAAGTTACAGGACTCTCTTACAAGGTCTGTTGCGGATATGGCTTTAAGAAAGGGGTATGCCGTTGAGGAGATCAAAGCTCTTGATACGGGTCTTGCCACTTTGGAAGAGGGCGATCTTGAGGATATTGTAAACGGAAGTATCCATGAGTGGCTTTTGGAAAGAGTTGGTTTGGTTGAGTTAAGGCTGGCTTATGTATTAAGTGCCATACTCAAAGAAGATGCTTCTCGCATTGAAGACATAGAGAAAGCAGCTTATGATTTCGGGGTACAGCATGCTTGTGATCCGGATGTTTCGGTAAGGTTCGCTTTTAATTATCTTGATGATAAACTTATTAACGGAATGCCTTGCGACAGAGTAATAGAACTGATAAGTGAAAGTCAGGACAGAATAGTATTTGAACAATATGAGGATATTCATGCACAATATCTTGATGTGTTTGAATGTGATCATGAGGCTTATTATAAAGTAAGATATGCTTTAATAAAAGGCTTGCTGAGTAAAAGCGGTATTGAATTTAGAGTTTTGGATACTTATAAGTATGAACTTTTCGGTTAAAAAGAGGTAAATGTATGATAGACAGAGTTAGTCAAAAACTTTTGAAAAGCAGAGTGCCGGAGTTTAAAGATGATATAGGCACTATATTGAGCACTGCATCTTATTCAAGTAAGGAACTTAAGCTTGCCGTGAAAAACAAGGTATTGATAAGTGAGGCGGATGACGGCATATATGCTCTGGACTTAAAACTTGTCAATAAAATACATTATAGTAAAGAATTCAGGGAAATGCCCGATAATACAAGGTTTGTCAAGTATATACTTCATGCCTGCGTTCAGGAAGGTGAAGAATATGTTGAAAAGGACATTCCCGTAAGAGAACACGCCAATATAGATCTGGCGGAAGCTTTGATCGTAGATCTACTTATATACATAGAAGATACTTGTAAAAATATAGAAGTTGATCTGGGCGGAATTAAAAGCAGTTTATATTAATAATAAATATAGTATTCAGATCGGTTTTGGCTTTATATGTCAAAACCGATTTTATTTGCAAATTGATTTTTTAAATTACTTTTTGGATAAATATGTAAAATTTAATTTTAAGTATGTAACATAAGTTACATACTTATAGTTAGATTTACCTTATCATAAAATACAGAAATTAAATTTTTAATGCAAAGTAAATTGATGTCTGACAAAGACATTTCCAAAAAAGGAGTAATATCATGAATAAATATTTTAATATGACGGATAAGGTATATGACGTTACCGAAAAATACCCCGAACTAATAGATCTGTTTGCATCAAAAGGATTTGAGAATCTTAAGAATGATCTGATGAGAAAGACTGTAGGAAAGACTATTTCTGTGGAACTTGCTCTTAAGTCAAAGCATATAGATGTTGAAAGTTTTGAAAAAGAGATGGTTGAGATAATAGAAGATAGGGAAAGAGCAAGGGACTTTACTACCGGTCTTGAGGCTGTCAAGGTACAAAGTGAAGATGCCCTTTACAGTGTATCCGGAGTGCTCCCCTGTCCTATAAAGATGCAGATCATAGAAAAGATGAATTCTTTTGTTTCCTCTCAAAACTACAAGGTAAACCTTGATCTGCAGGCTGCGACCATGGGACTTGGAGATATAAAGACAGTCATAGAAAACAGTAAGTCTGTCGATGAACTTGATGATGTATATATGTCTGCAGGTTTTGAACTGTTCTTTGATAAGAAGCTTATGGGAAGATATATGGAAGACGGTTCATTCAGCGATATAACCGGTGTGGAGCATATCAATGAAGTCTTTGAAAATGATTATATAGACCTTAGAGATCCGAAAAAAAGATATACTATTATAGGAGTGGTGCCTGCTATATTCATGGTCAATAAAGAAGTACTGGGTGACAGAGAGTACCCAAGGTCATGGGCGGACCTTTTAAAGCCTGAGTTTGAAAACTCCGTATCACTTCCGGTAAGGGATCTGGATCTTTTTAATGCCATAATGCTCGGAATGAATTCTATGTATGGCAGAGAGGGTGTAGAGAAGCTCGGAAAGTCTCTTCTTAGCAGTATGCACCCGGCACAGATGGTTAAAAATACCAACAAATCAGGCGGAGTGGCAGTGACTATCATGCCTTACTTCTTTACATGGATGGCTAAGGAGGGGGGACCGCTGGAGCTTGTATGGCCCGCTGAGGGAGCTATAATCAGCCCCATTTTCCTGTTGACCAAGACTAAGAGCAAGGATAAGATCAAGCCTCTTGTTGATTTTATATTCTCAAGTGAAATGGGAGAAGTGCTTGCGGGCGAGGGTAAATTCCCTACCACCGTTAAAGGTATTGACAACAAGATAAGTAAAAATCAAAAGTTTGTATGGGCAGGATGGGACTATCTGCATAATAATGATATCGGAGAAGAATTAAAAGAATTGGAACAGATATTTTTAATGCCCAAGGAGGTAAATAATGAATTTGACAATATTCTCGGGACCGCCCTCATCAGGTAAGACCTCTGTAATACTTAAAACCATAGATTCTTTTAAGAAAAGAGGCTTAAAAGTAGGAGTTGTAAAGTTCGATTGTCTGTATACCGATGATGATATCTTATATGAAAAAGCACAAATACCCGTTAAAAAGGGACTTTCGGGAGGTATCTGTCCGGATCACTTTTTTGCGTCCAATATAGAAGGCGTTGTAAAATGGGGTGTTAAGGAGGGGCTTGATCTGCTTATCAGTGAGTCGGCAGGACTTTGTAACAGATGTTCACCCTACCTTAAGGATGTGAAGGGAGTTTGTGTTATTGATAATCTTTCCGGTATAAATACACCCAAGAAGATAGGGCCTATGCTTAAGGCTGCCGATATAGTGGTAATTACCAAGGGCGACATAGTATCACAGGCTGAAAGAGAAGTATTTGCTTCAAGGGTAAATGCGGTAAACCCCAAAGCATTTGTTATGAATGTAAACGGTTTAAGCGGACAGGGTGCTTATGAGTTAAGTACACTTTTATACGATGATGAGCAAAATATTTCATCTGTTCAGGGTATGCAACTTAGATTTCCTATGCCTTCGGCAGTATGTTCATATTGTCTTGGTGAGACCAGAATAGGCGAAAGTTATCAACTCGGCAATACCAAGAAAATGGTGTGGGAGGATTAAATGAGAGAATATTCAATAAAAAAACTTATAGAAGAATATCCTTTTGTGCTTGAATTTATAGAGCAAAACAGACTTGATATAAGTTCAAAAGAAGAACTTACTTTTGAAGAATTCCTGAAAACATTAAGTGAAGAAGAAATAGAAGATAAGGCTATCAATACTGATACATTGGCGGAAGAGCTTTATACTTATATAGAGCAGATGCAAGAGTTTCTGGGCTTAAAAAAGACAGATCTTATAAGTATGTTAAGCATACTCCCGGGAACGAACAAAAGCAAAGAAAAAGAAGGTTTTGACAGACTTGATATACTGCCTTCTCAGATAGTGTCCATAGTGGGACCTACCGGCTCCGGAAAGAGCAGACTCCTTGCGGACATCGAGTGGGCGGCACAGGGCGATACTCCGACAAACAGATTCATACTGATAAATGATGCCAAACCCGACCCCAAGTGGAGGTATTCTTCTACCAACAAGCTGGTTGCACAGTTATCGCAAAACATGAACTTTGTCATGGATCTTAAAGTAGGAGAGTTTGTGCAAATGCATGCGGAAAGCCGTATGGTGGAGAATAAAGAAGAGGTCATGACAAAGATACTTGAGGCAGCCAATAAACTTGCCGGCGAATCCTTTTCCATAGATACTCCGGTCACAGCTTTAAGCGGCGGACAGTCAAGAGCTTTGATGATAGCAGATACGGCTATTTTAAGTACCTCACCCATAGTTTTGATAGATGAAATAGAAAATGCAGGTATAGACAGAAGAAAAGCACTTGAACTTTTAGTTTCGCAGGACAAGATAGTATTAATGGCAACACACGATCCCCTTCTGGCACTTATGGCAGACAGACGTATAGTTATAAAAAACGGAGGTATTCATAAGGTACTTACCACGACGGATGAAGAAAGAGAGCTCTTAAATGAGCTGTCAAAAATAGATAATGTTATGCAAGCCGCAAGAGGAAAGTTAAGGCTTGGGGAAGTGTTGGGGCTTCAGGATGCCAAGGTGGAGTGATCCTACCGCTAATATTTAGTATCCCAAAGTTCATGTAACACTGAAAACTAATGTAAGATATAGTTGACTTGTTTGGAGCTTGTTTTATACAGAAAAAAGAAAAAAGCGGCAAACGCTTTATTACAATAAATTTTTTTATAATACAGATATGGGCAGAGTATAAGATAACTCTGCCCATAAGTGCTTATTTACAGAAAAGTCATCTCAAGCTCACAAGCTTCTTGAAACGGTTCACAGTTCGATAGCCGCTGTAATTTATTGGATATAGTAGAAGATCTGTTTTCCCTATCTCTTTCCAAAAGCGTCATATATTCCACCTCCTTTGTTATTACCTATCAGATTCCATAATATATATGTTATAACATATAAGCCTGTAAAAATCAGCTTTGATTAACTTGTTAAGATTGACTTTTATTGCGAAGATGTTAAAATTTCAATCAACAGATTAATTAAGAAATTGTTATAAAATTATTATAGATCAATATATAAAACTTACCTTGTGAATACAATATTATTAAAACAGCGTAAAAAATAAATCAAAATAATACTTAAGGAGTTTCTATGAAAGTTATGCATTTGGGAGATCTCCATATAGGCAAGTCCTTGGGGGAGTTTGATCTGTATGAAGATCAAAAATATATATTGGAACAGATACTAAAAATAGCACAGGAAAAGTCAGTTGATGTACTCCTTATAGCCGGAGATGTGTATGATAAGTCTGTACCCGGTGAAAAAGCGGTACAGCTTTTGGATCTTTTTTTAAGAAAACTGGTAGATACCGGTATAAAAACTTATATCATAAGCGGCAATCACGACTCTGATGAAAGGCTTAATTTCGGAAGTTCATTATTTGAATCCAATAATATATACATAAGTTCAAAATTCAACGGAAGACTGAAAAAATTCAGTTTGAATGATGAATTCGGAGAGATCGATATCTACCTCCTGCCCTTCGTAAAGGCTTCACAGGTACAGCATTATTTCACCGAAGAAAAAATAGACAGTTACGATATGGCGGTAAGGACCATACTGGAGCACTCCGATATTGATCTTAAAAAAAGAAATATTCTGGTAGCACATCAATTCGTTGCGGGTAAAGAAGATCCCGAGATGGCAGGATCCGAGGGGCTTAGCGTACACAATGTGGGAACTGTCGAAAAGATAGGTTACTCGAGTTTGGAGAAGTTTGACTATGTAGCTCTGGGGCATATACATTCACCGCAGTCGGTGGGTGTCGAACATATACGTTACAGCGGCTCACCGCTTAAATATTCGCTCAGTGAAGCCAATAACAGTAAGTCGCTTCCTATCATCACATTGGAAAACAAGGGTAAGCTTTCGATAGAATATGTACCCTTGACAGCCATGCGTGATATACGGCATTTAAAGGGCAACTTGAAGGAGCTTTTAGATGAAAAAAATATAAGTTCGAATAATGATTTTATATATGCGACATTGACGGATGAAGATATAATAAATGATGTAATGGGGATCTTTAGAGCATATTATCCCAATACCGTGAAGATAGATTACGATAATTCACATACAAGAGAAATAGAAAATGTTGACATTTCAAGGATAGCTGAAAATAAGACTTTTGGTGAACTGATACAGGATTTCTATAAGCAGATATATGCCTGTGATATGAGCAAAGAAGAGCTTGAGATCATGAAGTGGGCTGCTAAAGAAACGGGGGTAATAAATGAAACCGATTAAATTAATTATAAGTGCCATAGGTCCGTATGCTAAAGAGATGCCGGAGATAAGATTTGATAATTTTGATGAGAAAGGACTGTTTTTGATCTCGGGAGATACGGGAGCGGGTAAAACTACTATTTTTGATGCGATTTGCTTTGCTCTGTACGGAGAGGTCAGCGGAAGTTATCGTGAAGCTCGGAGCCTAAGAAGCGAATATGCCTCAGAGGATGTGGAAAGCTTCGTTGACTTTTATTTTTCTCATCAAGGTAAAAACTATAGGATCCGCCGAAATCCTCCCTATGAAAGGGCGAAAAAGCGAGGGGAAGGCAAGGTGGAAGAAAAGGAAAATGCTTACTTTTACGAGGAGAATGCCGTACCTATAGAGGGTAAGGATAGAGTAAAAAAAGCGGTTTATGAGCTGTTACATATAGATGAGAAGCAGTTTAAGCAGATAGCAATGATAGCGCAGGGGGAGTTTTTGGATCTTTTAAATGCCAAGACGGAAGAAAGAACAAAGATACTTCGTACTATTTTTTCAACGGGCGGATATAATAACATAGAATACAAATTAAAAAATCGTATGGATGAAGCAAATAAGATCCGAACAAAACAAGAATTAAGCATAAGTCAATATTTTAACGATGTTTTATATATAGACGGATCTGCTTACAAAGAGGAGTTGGATGAGCTGAGCAAAAAAATATCATCCGGTAATATAGAAATCAATCTTGATAGAATATTTGAGATGATAGAAAATATCAATAAGGAAAATAAAGAAAAGTCAGATCTTATCTTAAAAAAGTGCAATGAAGAGGAAGAGATTCTAAAAAGTGAGATAAAAGAACTGAATCTGTCAAAAGTCAATAATCAATTCGTAGAGCGTCTTCAACTGCTTGAAAAAGAAGAAAAGGAACTTGAAGAAGAAAGAACCGAGATAAAAAAACTTAAAGATCTTTTGGATAAACAAAAAAATGCAAGCAGAAAACTTGCTCCCGTTTATAATAATTTGCTCGAAAAGCAAAAAGAAAAAAACAAAATAAAGACAGGTATAGAAAATAAAAATGTGCTTCTTAAAGAGAGTCAGACAGCTTATGAACTGGCAAGATCCAAACTTGAAGAAAGTATGAAAGCTAAAGATACAGCGGAGATCAAAAAAAGAGAAGCACAAAAGATAGAAGAAGAAAAAGAAGATTATAGGCTTAGAGATAAACTGAGCAAAGATATCAATTTACTTGAAGAAAAAAAATCAATACTTGATTCAAAAAAGGAGAGTCTGGAATCAGCTGAAAAAAGCTTGAATGAAAGAAAAGAGCAGTTGAAAAAGATGATCGACAGCCTAAAAACAAAGCCGGAAGAATATAGTGATGCACTTGCGAAGAAGAAAGCATTGACGGAGGCGGATAAAAAGTTAAGAAATATTATTGAGATAAGCATAAGGGATATACTCAACACTAAAAACGATCGCAGTAAAAGCGAAACTTCGTATATACAAGCAAGGGAAGAGTTTGATAAAGCCGATAAGGAAAGAGCGGATGCAGAAAAGATCCTTGAGTACAGCAGAGCCGGTATACTTGCACAAAGCCTGAAAGAAGGAATGAGTTGTCCGGTGTGCGGTTCCACTTATCACCCCGCCCCGGCAAAGCTTCCTCAAATATCCGTAAGCGAAGAAGAATTTAAGCAGATCGTGGACAAAGCCAAAAAACTCGAAGCGGATAAGAATAAGGCTTATACAAAACTTCAAAGCCTAAATACATTAGTGCTTGAAAAAGAGGAAAACTTAAAAAAAGAGAGCGAAGAATGTATCAGCAATGAAATCTTTGATAATGTAAAACATTTACCGCAAGATCCGGATGAATTATCAACACTGCTTATTGATCTGAGGAATAAGCTTAAGGCAGAGCTCCTTGAAATCGATAAGACTGAATCGCTTTTGAAAGATCAATGCGTAAAATTCAAAGAAAGCGAAGAAAAGCTTGAGTATTCAAGAGAGGTCGAAGAAAAAGATATCTTAAAGCAAAAAGAATTATTGTTAAAAGATATACAAGACAATAATGCTTCTTTGTCAAAGCAAAAAGGTATGTTGGAATCCTTGCAAAAGCTGAGCTTTGATAACTTGGAAAATGCCGAAAAAGCTATGAATAAAGCTTATGCTCAGGCGAAGATCATACTTGACGAAATTAAAGAATGGGAAGATAAGAAGAATACTTTTTCACAAAAAGTTGCAGCTGTAAAAGCAGAAATAAGTACTATGGAATCAAATCTGGCAAACCAAAGTGCAGGTGAAGAAGAATTGATAAAAAAACTACAAGACTTATTGATCCTATATAATTTCAACTCCTTCTTAGAGATAAAAGAATTTGCTTTATCCGAGGAGGATATTTCAGACAGGGAAAAAACTATCTCGGGTTTTAAGGAGCGTGTAAGTATAAATAAAAGTAAACTTGCTCAGGCAAAAGAAGATGCAAAGGGCAGGAAGATAGTGGATATAGAGGAATTGGAAGCAAGGGTCAAAGCCAGGGATAAAGAAGTTGAAGGCATGAAAAAAGAAGCACACTCCATTACTAACAAGATAGATAGCAATAAGGATAAGTATAAGAATATCAAAGCTATACGTTCGGAACTGGAAAAATCCGGCAAAGAATACGCTGTGTGCAAAAGGCTTTATGAACTGGTAAAGGGACAGACCGGAAAGGGCAAGATCACCCTGGAGCAGTATGTTCAGGCGGCAGGATTCGATGGGATCATAAGGGCAGCCAACAGAAGGCTTTTGCCCATGACCGACGGACAGTATGAGCTCTACAGGACGCAGGATGAACTCGGTAAAAGAAGTAATACCTTTTTGGATCTTGAAGCACTTGATAATTATACCGGTCATAGAAGGGCGGTATGGAACCTGTCGGGAGGGGAGAGTTTTAAGGCATCTCTTTGCCTTGCGCTGGGGCTTCGGATACAGTTTCTTCGAATCTTGGAGGTATTCAAATGGATGCCTTGTTTATAGATGAGGGATTTGGAACTTTGGACAAAAAGTCTATAGAAAATGCCATGGATATACTTCTTAGCCTCTCAAATACCAATAAACTTGTGGGCATAATAAGTCACAGAGAAGAATTAAAGGATAATATACCGCAAAAGATAATGGTCGAAAAGACAAGGAACGGAAGCAGTATAAGGGTTGAAAGGGATTGATGTGACTTTTAAGCTGAAATCTGTCTTTTTGGAATTTTGCAGATCAAAAAAATGTCTGCACTTAAGTAAAATATTATTAGGGGGATATTATGAAAAAAATAAAATTATTGACAGTATGTCTGATGCTTGTACTTACTGTAAGCGGATGTGGGAGCAGGGCGGCAAAGGTACGGGAAAAATTAGATCTTGGATCCAAATATATAGAGGAACTTGACTATGACAATGCGATAGAAGTCCTTTATGAAGCTATAGATATAGATCCGAAAGATCCTGATGCATATATGATGTTGGCTGAAGTATATATAAAAGACGCTAATGTGGATAAAGCCAAGGAAATATTGGAAGACGCTTTGGAGATAGAAGATCTGTCTGAGGAAAAAAAGGATGAGATAAATGAAAAGCTCTCCGGCTTACTTTATCTTGTAACGATATCTAAAGCAGCGGGGGAATATGATGAACCCTTTGTACTTGAATTAAGTAATTTATCCGATAAGGATATCTATTACACGATAGAGAGTAAGAACTCAAGACTGGCAACAGCCGAAGTGAAATATACAGGTCCCATACTTTTGGATGAAGACGGTGATTACAAGATAAAAGCTTATACATTTGACTCGGATAAAAAAGCCAATGATGCCATAAAAGCAAAGTATAGTATAAAGTTATCAAAGAAATATAAAGAAAAAAACAGTTGGGTACATTACGGTGATATATACAGGTATAGAGGAGAAGACTCTAAAATAGTCACAAAATGGAAAGAAATAGACGGCAAATGGTATTATTTCATGGATAACGGAGATATGGCTACCGGAACTGTAGACATAGACGGATCAAAGTATCATTTTAATAATGGTGGGGTCATGCTTACAGACTGGCAGAATATAGACGGCAAATGGTATTATCTCGGAAGTGACGGAATAATAAAGACTGGGGCTCAGGAAGTTGGCGGTAAGAAATATTATTTTGACGATAACGGAGTTATGCTTACAGGCTGGCAGAATATAAGTGATGCGTGGTATTACATCACTGAAAAAGGCGAAGTTAGTATAGGCTGGCAGAATATAGACGGCAAATGGTATTATTTTGCCGAGGACGGCAAAATGATAACAAACCAATATATAGGTACTTATTATGTCGGAGCTGACGGAGCTATGGTTGACGAGGCTAAAGCACCTAAGACTGAAACTTCGGATAACAGTGATGTGAAGAAGTTATATAGGGATGCGTTAACAAAATTATATACAACCGGTGAATTAGGTAAGATTGAGGATTTGGGTTTAGGTTTAGGTTATAGTTATGAATTAATAGATGTTAACGGTGATGGGATTGAGGACCTGATAGTATCTGTAAATGCTCATACAGTATACACTTATGTTGAGATTTTTACAGCAATAGAAGGTCAACTTAAATCGATTTTTTATGATCGTATGTTATATATGTGTGGACTCAGTAATCACGCTATTTTTCTCGAAGATGCAACCCATGGTGTCACACCTTATTCTTATTATGAATATGATAAAAATGAAAAAATTTATAGATTAGTAAAAGAAGGATATACAGGTGATGATGGAGGGAATTATGATGACTCACAAGATCAGGCATTTATAAATGATATTGAGGCAAAAAATTCTGTTATTTGGGATTATGGGGATGGAGCAATTGAAGTCACCCCGGAGAACATAGCGGCATTAAAATAAATATATAATAATAACAAAAAGTATCAATAAGACATTTATAATGTCTTAAGATTCGAACATGATAAAAATAGATGTTCGGATATTTGAGCAGGAATTCATCTTTAAGAGGCTGTTTTGACCGTCAGATCGTACGGTTAAAACAGACCTCTTTTTATATTTTATTTTCTAAAAATACCGATACATACTTATCATTTTTTGACTTATATTATTCGATCACGAAATCCGGTAAATCATATTGTTGTTTTAGTACGCTATAATTAAAAAAATACAAATTAATATTTTTTTAACAAAGTTACTGTTGACTTTCTGTAACTTTTATAATATCATACAGATATAAACTTAAATCAATTAAGTTGTATGACAAGCAGGGGAGAGCGCATATAAAGCCACCGAAGGGACAAGTCTTTGAATGCCAATCATAGATGAATTTCTCAGGTAAGAATACCTTGTTTTGACAACACTCTGGATGACAGGGATCTCGGCAGCGAGATTCCTTATTTTTTTGCTCCGAAAGTAACTTTTTAATACTTTAAGATAAAATTAGAAAAGTGAATAAGAATGAATAAAAATACAATAATTATCAGTAACAATCCAAAAGCAAAAGAATTCTTCGAAAAAGAACAAATTGAGGTTCTGTATACGGACGGAGATTACAAAGAAGTACTTTATACGGTAAGAGACAGGGTGCAGCTGAATTATCATTTGCTGACTCATCCGCTTTCGGGAAGTATAAAGCCTAATGAAACACCTTACAAATCAATAGCTGTAAAGAAAGAAAAAGATTTGGATCTGCTATCCCTGGAACTTATATCCAATGCCATAGAAGTCTACAATAAACTTCAAAAAGACTTAAAGACTCCGCTTTGGACAAAGAGCATATTGGAGGATTTTATGGTGATAGATCTGGATCTTATAAAAAATGCTTTATTATAAATAAGGGTTGATAAATCGAATATACAGACTGAAATGAAAGTATATTTCGAATAATTAAATAAAATATTTTAAGGAGGTAGCAAGATGATTATTTTTGATAAGGACAACTTTGAAGAAGAAGTTCTTAATGCTGAGGGTTATGTGCTCGTAGACTTCTGGAGTGAAGGTTGTGTACCATGCAAAGCTTTGATGCCGGACGTACAAAGAATGTCCGAGGAGTATGAAGGCAAGATGAAGTTCGGTAAGCTCGACTCTTCAAAGGCAAGAAGACTTGCAATAAAAGAAAAGGTTTTAGGACTTCCCACAATAGCGATCTATAAGGACGGAAGCAAGATCGACGAACTTACCAAGGATGATGCTACAGTAGCGAATATTGAAGCTATGATCAAAAAATACGTTTAGGACAGTACGATACGGATGAGAAGGTATATATAGCTTTAACATCATATATACCTATCTGAAAGACCGGCATTCCGGTTCAGGGTGACATTTATAAAATACTTAAAAGATCGACCTTTGTGTGTAGTACCGGGCTTTGTGTCGAAACGACCCTCTACAAATTATTCCGACACTTTGCTATAGGGCAAAAAAGGTAAAAAAGTTTATTGTTTCTTATAAAGTCACATAAGTGGACCTGTTGGCAAAATACAGGTTTTGCCTTACGGATCGGGAATGACCGAAATATATCGTAGCAGGACGACCACAGTCCGGATCGTTTTGCAAATGCCGAAACAGTCAATATGGTTTCGGTAAAAGAGCTTAGAGTAAAGAAGTTGTGTCACTTAAGTTTTTTTGCTGAAACCTTAGTATAAAAGGAGGTATCAGAATGCGTTTAGAAGTAGGCAATATCTTCATAAATGATATACAATTTGCCGCTGAGACAAAGGTAGATAAGGGCGTATTGTATGTCAACAAGGAAGAACTGGCTGAGCTTTTGAAAGAAGATGAACATATAGCAAGTGTTGAATTCTTCATAGCAAAGCCCGGAGACAGTACAAGAATAACTCCTGTAAAGGATGTTATCGAGCCACGTGTTAAAGTTGAAGGAGCGGGAGGAGTATTCCCGGGAGTTCTCAGTAAGGTCGATGTGGTCGGACAAGGAAAGACACATGTACTTAAGGGAGCGGCTGTTGTTACAACAGGAAGGATAGTAGGTTTCCAGGAGGGTATCGTGGATATGTCGGGTCCGGGAGCGGAGTACACACCGTTTTCAAAGACCTGTAATCTGGTGGTAAAGGCTGAGGTCACAGACGGACTTTTACAACATGCTCATGAGGAAGCATTAAGATATGTAGGATTTAAGACAGCAAAATATCTCGGAGAAGCAGGAAGGAATGTAAAACCGGATGAGGTACATACTTATGAGACCAAGCCTCTGCTTGAGCAGATAGCCGAATATCCGGATCTTCCTAAGATTGCATACGTATACATGCTTCAGACACAGGGATTGCTTCATGATACTTATGTATACGGAGTAGATGCCAAAAAAATAGTACCTACCATCATCTATCCTACAGAAGTAATGGACGCAGCTATAGTTTCAGGTAACTGTGTATCAGCTTGTGATAAGAATCCGAGCTACGTTCACATGAATAATCCGGTAATACATGATTTATACAAGCTTCACGGTAAAGAATATAATTTCCTGGGTGTAATAATTACCAATGAGAATGTTTACCTGGCAGATAAAGAAAGATCATCCAACTGGACCGCAAAGCTTGCTGAATATATGGGACTCGATGCGGTAATAATATCTGAAGAAGGATTCGGTAATCCGGATACCGACTTGATAATGAACTGCAAGAAGATCACCGCTAAGGGTATCAAGACTGTAATACTTACAGATGAGTATGCGGGAAGAGACGGAGCATCACAATCACTTGCCGATGCCGATGCGGCGGCAGATGCCTGTGTGACCGGAGGTAATGCGAATATGATCATAGACTTGCCTAAGATGGACAATGTTATAGGGCATACCGAGTTCGTGGATAAGATCGCAGGAGGATTTGCGGGTTCACTTAAGGAAGACGGAAGTATACAGGTCGAGGTACAGGCTATCACCGGTGCAACCTCAGAAGTCGGATTTGCTCATCTTACAGCAAGAACATACTAAAGTCAATAAACAAAAGTATTAAATCAATGAAATCAAGGAGAATGTTATGAGTCTATTAGAAGGAAAAAAAGTAATCGTAATAGGCGATAGAGACGGTATTCCGGGTCAGGCTATAGAAGAGTGCCTTAAGGGAACACCGGCAGAAGTGATCTACGCCTCAACAGAATGTTTTGTCTGAACCGCTGCAGGCGCTATGGATCTTGAGAACCAGAAACGTGTTAAGGATGCCGCTGATAAGTACGGCAACGAGAACGTTATGGTTATCATAGGTGCAGCAGAAGCCGAAGCTGCCGGATTGGCAGCCGAAACAGTAACCATGGGTGACCCGACATTTGCAGGACCTCTCGCAGGGGTAGCACTTGGGCTTTCAGTATACCATGCGGTAGAACCGGAATTTAAGAACGAAGTTGATCCGGAAGTATTCGATGAGCAGATAGGTATGATGGAAATGGTTCTGGACGTAGACGGAATTATTGAAGAGATGAATAACATAAGAAGCGGAAATATTTAATTTTATTAATTGTAGGAGGCGATAAAATGGCAAAAACAAGAGTGGTTCACTATATTAACCAGTTCTATGCCGGAATAGGTGGAGAAGAATTCGCCGGTCAAGAACCGATAAAACTTGATAAGCTTCCGCCTATAAGTGTGCAGTTGCAAAATAATCTCGGAGAAGGTGTGGAAATAGCGGCAACGATCGTCTGCGGTGACTCGTATTTTAATGAGAATCTTGAAACCGCAAGTGAGAAGGTACTTACACTTATTCAAGCTGAAAAGCCCGATATGGTGATCGCAGGACCTGCATTCAATGCCGGAAGATACGGTATGGCTTGCGGTACGGTATGTAACTTGCTTGTTGAAAAGGGTATTACGGCTATTACTGCTATGTATGACGAAAACCCCGGAGTAGACGTATTCAAGAAATATTTATATAGTAAGAACATCGGACTCTGCGGCAGGTATGAGAAAGGCACTTCCGGCTATAGCTAAGTTTGCAAAGAAGCTTTTAGCGGGAGAGAAGATAGGACTTCCGGCAGATGAGGGATATATCGCAAGAGGTATCCGTGTAAATATGTTTGCTGAGGAAAGAGGTTCCAAGAGAGCTGTGGATATGCTTGTAGCAAAACTTAAGGGCGAGGCGTTCACAACAGAATATCCTATGCCTAACTTTGACAGAGTAGCTCCCAACCCTGCAGTTAAGGATATCAGCAAGGCTAAGATAGCCGTAGTCACATCAGGAGGTATAGTACCTAAGGGTAATCCTGACAGAATAGAGTCTTCATCAGCACAAAGATACGGGAAATATGATATCTCAGGTTTTAACGATCTTACAGATAAAGATCATGAGACGGCTCACGGCGGTTATGACCCTGTATATGCCAATCAGGATTCTGACAGAGTAGTTCCTGTCGATGCTTTAAGAGTTCTCGAGAAAGAGGGTAAGATAGGAAAACTCCATGATTTCTATTATTCAACCGTAGGTAACGGTACTGCTGTTATGAATGCAAAGAAATTCGCTGCCGAGATAGCTAAAGATCTCTTGGACAATCAGGTAGATGCGGTCATCCTGACTTCTACTTGAGGTACCTGTACACGTTGCGGTGCAACGATGGTAAAAGAGATAGAAAGAGCGGGAATACCTGTAGTACATATGTGTACTGTAGTACCTATCTCTTTAACAGTCGGAGCTAACAGGATAGTACCTACTGTTGCTATTCCACATCCTCTCGGTAATCCTGAGCTTGACGCAAAAGAGGAATTTAACCTTAGAAAGAAATTAGTGGAAAGGGCACTTAAGGCACTACAAACAGAAGTTCAGGAACAAACAGTTTTTGAAGACTAATTCAAAGCAGTGCAGGGAGGTGTTTTATGCCAAAGGCAGTACTAAAGGGGGCGAGTTATATACTTGTACATACCCCCGACATGATTTACAACAATGGAACAACCACACAGACAGAGCTTAAGACCAATCCGGATTCCGAGTTCTTAAAAGAGGTCAAAAAGCACTTTAGAACCTATGAAGAAGTTGTTTCATATCCGCCAAATCAAGCATACATAGGCAATGTATTTCCCGATGATCTTGAAAACTATGCTCAACCTTGGTATGACAAGAAGGTTGAAGGGGCTTCAAGATACGGAAAGTTCGGAGAGATACAACCTCAACTTGAGTTTATAGCTATGATGAAAGCGGTAGATACTTTTGACCTGGTAAAGCTTGATAAAAACTTTACAGCCAAGGCAAAAGAAGTAATTTCAGCAGATCCTGTATTTAACGAAACTGATGTTCAGGCTCTAAAAGAAGGTGAAGACAGCGAAGTTATAGAAAAGTTGGTTTCCGAAGAACATTCCGAGCCTATAGAACATGAGGGTAAGTTAGTCGGTTGTGTAAAAAGAGCACATGATGTAGACCCTAACCTTACCGCACATGTAATGTTTGAAAACTTAGTTGTTAAAGCTTCGGGAGTTTTGGCTGCAAGACATCTTGTAAAGGTTACGGGTATAGATCCGACTTCCGTAGAATATGTTATAGAGTGTTCGGAGGAAGCCTGCGGTGATATGAATCAAAGAGGCGGAGGCAACTTTGCAAAATCCGTAGCCGAGTGTAGCGGTTTTACAGGAGCTACAGGTTCAGACTTAAGAGGATTTTGTGCCGCACCGACACATGCACTTATATCAGCCGCATCTTTGGTAAAGGCAGGTGTGTATAAGAATGTTGCAGTAGTAGCGGGAGGAGCGACTGCCAAGCTTGGTATGAATGCAAAGGATCATATCAAAAAAGGTGCTCCGGTACTTGAGGATGTACTTGGAGGTTTTGCGGTACTTGTATCTGAGGATGACGGTGTATCTCCGTATCTTAATACAGACCTGATAGGAAGACATACTGTAGGTACGGGCTCTTCGCCTCAGGCTGTCATGACGGCACTTATTGCACACCCTCTTGAAAAGGGGAACTTGAAGATCACTGATGTGGATAAATATTCTGTGGAAATGCAAAATCCCGATATAACAAAACTTGCAGGTGCCGGAGATGTACCGGAAGCCAACTACAAGATGATAGCGGCACTTGCGGTCAAAAAGGGAGAGCTTGAGAAAGCACAGCTTGCTTCATTTGCAAAGACATACGGTACCTTCGGTTTTGCACCTACACAGGGGCATATACCTTCGGGAGTTCCTTTCCTTGGCTATGCGATAGATAAGCTCAAAGCCGGGGATTATAACAGGATAATGGTAGTCGGAAAGGGATCACTGTTCCTTGGAAGAATGACCAATCTGTTTGACGGAGTTTCATGTATGATAGAAGCAAATAAAGGCATTGAAAAAGAAGCAGGCAAGGTAGATGAGCAGCAGATAAGGAAGATGATAGCCGAAGCTATGAGAAAACTTGCCGAGAACTTCGTACAGTAGGAGGTGCCTTTATGAACAAACAGATAGCAAAGGTATTTGAAGATATTGCCAATGCGATAGAAAGCGGTTCATTTGCATCTGCAAAAAGAGTGGCTTTAACTACACTTGGAAGTGAGCATGGAGAAGGTAATCTTCTTGAGGGTGCCTTACTTGCAAAAAAACTATATCCAAACCTTGATATAGCATTGATCGGAAGAAAAATGATACCGGACTTTTCACTTATGAAGTGGAAACGGAAGAAGAAATGTATAAGGTAATGGAAGAAAAGCTCGACTCTAAGGAGATAGCTGCCTGCGTTACCATGCATTATAACTTTCCTATAGGAGTTTCTACAGTCGGAAGAGTAACAACACCTGCAAAGGGTAAGGAACTGATACTTGCAACGACTACGGGAACCTCATCCGCCAACAGAGTGGAGGCTATGGTTAAAAATGCCGTAGCGGGTATTATTACCGCAAAGTCTTTAGGAATCGAGGATCCAAGTCTCGGAATACTCAACCTTGACGGTGCAAGGACTGCTGAGAAGATCTTAAAAGAGATAGCTGCAGCAGGATACAGTATCAATTTTGCAGAGTCAAAACGTGCGGACAAAGGAGTTGTTATGCGTGGCAATGACTTGCTGCTTGCAACACCGGATGTTATGGTCACGGACTCACTTACAGGCAATGTACTTATGAAGATGTTCTCATCCTTTACTTCAGGCGGAGAGTATGAAGTAAGCGGTTACGGTTACGGTCCGGGAGTGGGAGAAGGATTTAACAGAAATATACTTATAATATCAAGAGCTTCGGGAGCACCTGTGATCGCAAATGCTTTGAAATACGCTTTTGATATTGCGAGCGGAGATATTGAAAAGCATGCCGAGACTGAGTATCAAAGCCTGGCAAAGCTTAATTGGCAGTCTATCATAGATAAGTACACAGCTAAAAAGGAAGCGAAGTCTACAGATGAGAAAATAGAAGCTCCAAGCAAAGAGGTCGTTACGGCACAGATCTCGGGAGTGGATGTTATGGATATAGATGACGCTGTACATATGCTGTGGAAGGCAGGTATTTATGCGGAAGGAGGCATGGGCTGTACCGGTCCGGTAGTCCTTGTGAATACCTCGAAGTTTGATAAAGCCCTGGAGCTTATTAAAAAAGAAGGCTTTGCAAGTGCATAGAAAGTATTTGTAAAAAGCAGGGATGGTCCCGACTATAACCGGCAAATCGTAAAGTTTTTCTCACTGTCTTATAGTATAGATCAAACAATAAAAGAAGCTTTTATTAGGATCAAGTATAAAAGCTTCTTTTTTAATTGCAAAAATCTATATTATTAGATAAACTTATATAAAATTTCAAACTAAATTAAGGCAATTTTTTTAAGTATATGTTACTATAGAATTTATAGTGTTCGGATCTCGAAGTTTTATGAATATGCCTCGATCTTAAGATCGAGGGGGCATACATATTCGTAATAATCAAAAAACGGTATATAATAAAAAGCGGATCGCTGAGGGTGTTTGGCGGGTAAATTACAGTAAAGAGTATACCTTGCCGTAGCGATGAAAGTAAACCGCAGTCAAGCCGAACACGAGTTGGTTTGTTTTAGAATATTATACAGGATCAAAAAAGATGTGAGAGGAGTTTTATATGTCACAAATAAATATATTGGTAGTAGATGATGAAAAAGAAATAGCGGAATTGGTCGAGATACATTTGGTCAGTGACGGATATAAAGTATTTAAAGCCGAGAATGCGGAAGAAGGACTTAAGATCTTAGAGGAAGAGGAGATACATTTGGCACTTATTGATATAATGATGCCGGGTATCAGCGGTCTGGAGATGTGCAAGAAAATCAGAGAGACAAAGAATATTCCTATAATCATGTTAAGTGCAAAAAGTTCGGATCTTGATAAGATCCTCGGACTGGGAACAGGTGCGGATGATTACGTAACAAAGCCTTTCAATCCGCTCGAGCTTACCGCAAGAGTAAAATCACAGCTTAGAAGATATACTCAGTTCAATCCCAATAACATGGAAACTAACAAGAATGAGATAACCATAAAAGGACTTACCATAAACAAGGATAATCATAAAGTAATAATATATGATGAAGAGGTCAAACTTACACCTATAGAGTTCGATATACTTTATCTTTTGGCAAGTAATGCCGGTAAGGTGTTCTCGACCGACGAGATCTTTGAAAAGGTCTGGAACGAGAAGGTATATGAAGCCAATAACACCGTTATGGTTCATATAAGAAGGCTCAGAGGTAAAATGAAGGATGATGAGAGAGTAGACAAGATAATAACTACAGTATGGGGAGTGGGATACAAGGTTGAAAAATAATAAGCAGAAAACATTTCATACAAGAGTGCTTGCCAATATTATATATAGCTTAGTTATTACAATGCTCTTTGAAGTATTTTTTGTAAATGTTATCGTAGGTATGTCATTATATTCCAATATGCAACAGTCTCAAAATGAATTGGTCTTTTCAGCAGTCCATTTTGAGACTGTTGTTGTATTGGTTTTTGTACTTATCGGGATAGTTTTATTTACAGCTATATTTTATTTATTGCAAAAACGTTCTTTTTCATATATTCAAAAACTGTCCGATGCCATGAGAGAGATAGCGGACGGTAATTTGAATACTTATGTACAGGTGGAGGACGATAATGAATTCTCAGACATGGCAAGTAATTTAAATTACATGATAAAAGAACTAAATGCCCTTATGGAAAGGGAAAGAGAGTCGGAACGAACAAAGAATGAACTTATAACCAATATAGCACATGATCTCAGAACTCCGCTGACATCTATAATAGGATATCTGGAGCTGATATCAAACAGTAAGAATCTGACAGAGGAAACGAGAATAAAGTATACCGAAGTGGCATATACAAAAGCAAAGAAGTTGCAAAAACTTATAGAGGATCTGTTCGGACTTACAAAGCTTAATTGCGGAAAAATAGCTCTTAACCTTTCCAAGGTCGACTTGGTGAAACTTTTAACTCAACTTATGGAGGAGTTTTATCCGAGCTTTTCAAATAATAATTTATCATATTCACTAAAATCCAATGTAAACACGGCTATAATTACAGCCGATCCCAATCTTTTGGCAAGGCTTTTTGAAAACCTGATAGGAAATGCCATAAAGTACGGAGCCGACGGCAAAGAGATCAATGTGAAGATAGATGCCGCTTCTTCAATAGTAAAGGTTTCCGTTATCAACTACGGGAAGGTCATACCGGAGGAAGAGGTAGGTTTTATCTTTGATAAATTCTATCGTTTGGAGCAGTCAAGATCTTCCAAGACAGGAGGTACAGGACTCGGTCTTGCGATAGCAAAGAACATAGTGGAACTGCACAGCGGTACCATAGAGGTGAAAAGTAATTTTGAGGGGACGCACTTTATAGTAGGTTTAAGAGTGAATTTGGATACGAATAAGGAAAATTTTGGTTATGTATAAAAAATTATATCCGGTAATAATATTTTTTTTATGTGTGATTTTTCTCTCATTTACATACAGCAGCCTTACATTTGCAAGCAGTACCGGAGCCGAAAGTTCTGCTATAAATGATAATAATATAAGTATCGGTTTCGGTTATGACGGTACTGTAAGACTCGGAAGATATGTTCCGATCAATATAGAATACGATGAAGGAAAAGATTTTGAAGGAAAAGTATTAATAAAGACAGCCACACTTTCGGGAGAAAATTACCGATACGAATATATGGTCAAGATCGGAAAAGATGATTCTTCGGACTTTAAAAGAAGTTATTATATTCCTTTGGATAAGAATGCTTCTTCACTTTTGGTGGAAGTTTATGACCCGGTCGATTCTTTGATAGCGAAAAAAGATATGACCTTTGATTATAATGCTGAGATCTCCAAGATATTTATAGGTGTATTAAGTGATACTCCGGACAGTTTAAGCTTTTTTGATAATGTGTCGGTAAATAAGGGGATCAATATTTCAAAGGTGATAAACTTAAGCACTCAAACCTTTCCGGAAGATATGGCAGGTCTTTCTCAACTTGATATAGTTCTTGTTAGCAATTATTCCATGCAAGATCTTTCGGATAAACAGTCAAGGGCTTTGATGGAGTGGGTGAGAGAAGGCGGTATAATACTTCTGGGAACAGGTAAAAGAGCGAATGATATTCTGGGCAGATACGCACCCGAGCTGCTTGACGATATGTTCGAAGAGGCTATAAGCTATGAAGTGGACATGGGTTACAGTCTGGGGATAGAAGATCCGGGTAACAATATAGTTGAACTGGATTGCGTGGATCTTCAACTTCATAACGGCAATATACTTGTGAACGGTGATATACCATTACTCAGCAGTATAGATAAGGTACACGGTTTTATAGTCGTATCGGCATACGACTTTGTTCAGGTGGAAGAATATGCCAACAGGCATAGTGAGTATGCCGCCAAGATATTATCGGGGATCTGGACGGCAAGTTCAAAAAATACGCAAAGTATGGGAGACAACTTTTTAGGAAGCGATCTGTTCTATGAACTACAACCGGTCAAGGATCTTAGCCTGGTAGGTAAACTACCTTCGATCTTACTCGATCATCTTGATCATGTTTGCCTATGTGTTTATTATAGGTCCGGTGCTTTATATTATGTTAAGACATGTACACATGGAGATGCATTACAGAAATATTGCGATATTATCTACATTGCTTTTTTTTCGGTATTTATATATATGTCTTACGATAAATACAGGTTTCACGGTGAATTTTATAATTATGCAGCCATAACCGACATAAGTGAGAATGCCATATCGGAGGAGGTATATATCAACTTAAGAAGTACCGATAACAAGCCCTACGGAATAAATATCGCAAGTGATTACAGTATAATACCTGTGTCTTTTTATGAAAGTGATATTACAAGTCTTGAAAGCTCCGATATAAGCATAAGTTATAAAGAAAATGAAAAATACTATCAATATAAATTCAAAAAGTCCTTTTTTTCGGACAATATTTTCAGACTTAACAGGTTGAATGAAAATACAAAAAAATACGGTATACATACAGATGTCACGATCTATAATGACGAGGTATTCGGAAGTGTAACAAATAAATGTCCTTATACCATAAAAAATGCCGCTATCATAATGTTCGGTAAACTTATATTACTTGGAGATCTTGAGCCGGAAGAGGTAAAGGATATAAGCAAAACGAAAGTATATACAGTTCCTATCGTCTACAACAGCAGTGTGGCTAATATGATAACCGGACTTAATAATTACGATCAAGGTTCGGGTAATGCCTATATTGAAAGATTGGAGTACAACAATCTCATAATGTTGTATATGTATCTTTATAATTCCGGCTATAACTCGGACGCAAGAATCATAGGATTTATGGACGATGAGGAAATGAAAGATATCGTAAACGACAAGAATATGGAAAAATCCGGTAGAAATCTGCTTTCTTTTGATGTCGAAATAGGCAATACCATTGACCGGAGAATATATCAATCGGTACTTTCAAAAAGCCCTTCTGTAGTAGGAGGGGATTATGACAGCAGAAATAATACCATGTACGGACTCGATCCGGTGATACTGGAATATCAACTGGGAAGCGATATCGATATAGAAGAGTTACATTTTGAAAAAATATCGGATGAAATAAATGAACTTTCATCTCCCGATGAGTACGAGGTATTTAAGGGTGAAATGTCTTTTTTTAATTATCGTACCAATAGATACGAATTAAAGATAATAATAAATTGACCTATAACGTGGAGGAACTGATTCCTTACCTGTCACCCTCCAATACCATAACCATAAGATATGTGGATATGGGCAGTGTTATGATAGCCTTACCTATGTTAAGTGTATCGGGGAGGATAAGGTAATGCTTAAGATAAGAGGATTAAATAAATCATTTAACAAATTCAAAGCATTGGATGCCCTTGATATGAATATAGAAAGAGGCAGCGTCTACGGACTGGTGGGTCAAAACGGTGCCGGCAAGACTACTCTTATGAGGATAGTATCGGGAGTTTTGGGGTCTGACAGCGGCAGTATAAAGATCGACGATATGGATATGAAGAAGCAGTATTCACGTATAAAAGAAAAGATCGCATTTATGCCGGACAGTTTTGCCTTTCATTACAATATAACGGTTGAAGAATATATAGAATTTTTTGCCTCATGTCACGGACTTGAGGGACTCAGAGCAAGACAAATATATACTAAACTTTTGCATATGCTTTCACTTGAAGATAAGATGCAATCATTGGTAGGAAGTCTTTCAAGGGGAATGCAGCAAAGACTGTCTCTTGCCAGAGCGCTTATCAACGATCCGGGAATTCATAATTATGGATGAGCCTACTTCGGGTCTCGATCCCAAGACGAATTATAGTTTTAAAGAGCTTATAAGGCAGCTTAATTCTGAAGGCAGGACCATACTTATCAGTTCCCATATGTTGTCCGAACTTGCGGAAGTTTGTACGGATATAGGTGTTATAGACCACGGGCATATGGTTATAGAAAGCAGCTTAAGTGATATACTTAATAAGTTCAATAATACCAACCCGATAAAGATAAGGATCATGGGTAAAGAAGACAAGGCTTTTAAGATCTTCAAAGAGGATAAAAATGTAAGGTATGTAAGTGCGAGAGACGGTATTTTCTTTATTAAATTTACCGGAAATAAAAAGGATGAGGCGGCATTGCTCAAAAAACTTGTATCACAGGATATACCGGTAAGTGAGTTTATGAGAGAAGAGGCTAAGCTTGAAGCATTTTTCATGGATATCACGGCAAGTAACAAGGAGAGGATTATTATAGAAAATGACTACTAACCCTATATTCAAAAGAGACTTAAAGCTTAGCAATAAGAATATAAGAATAGCTTTGGCTGTAGGTATTTTTAATTTCAGTATACTTATGTTTGCATTGAGTAATATAGATAGATATATTTCGGATGCCACATTAAGTGCACAACTAAATTATAATGATTTTCTCGGTCTGTTTATGATACTTTTGTGCATAGACTTTGCATTTATTTTTCTTATACTGCCCGGTGTTACCGCCATGAGTATAAGTGCTGAAAGAGAAAGTCAGAGTTTATATCTTTTGATGGCGACGAAATTAAAGCCCAAAGATCTTGTCACAGGCAAGCTTTTTTATGCTATTCATACGGTCTGTCTTTTTATTATAAGCACTTTGCCCATAAGCTTATAAGTCTTATATATACGACAGTAAGTTTTGAGAAGCTTATTTTGATAATATTTTCTTATCTGGTGACTATGTTATACGTTGCGTCTATAGGAATATTTGTTTCGTCGCTGTGTAAAAAAAGCAGTATAGCAATAGAAGTTGTATATGTAGTATTGATAGCTTTAGCTTTGCTGAGTACCTATAATTTCGAGAATACATTTTTGATCAGTCCGATAAGCCCGCTCTTATTAAACTTATACAACATAAGTCATTATAATTATAAGTTCAACAGTTTCGGAATATATTTTTTGGACCCGGGAAATGTATTCAGTATACATAATATATGGATGACTTTGGCGGCACAATTATTAATTTCATTGATTTTAGTGCTTATGAGCATTTATAATACTGATTTGAGACGAAAAAGCATATTTTCATTATGGAAGAAAGATAAGTAGAATGAAAAGGAAAGGGAAATATTTATGGAATATATGTCATACAGCAGTACAAGAGGAGGAAAAGAAAAACTAAGAGCTTCTGAGGCTATACTTAAAGGTCTGGCGGCAGACGGAGGCTTATTCATGCCCGAAAGGATACCGGAGTTTGACTTTGATCTGTACAGCCTAAAGGAAAGTTCTTATCAGGAGGTGGCTTATGAGGTCATGAAACTTTTTTTGGATGACTATAGCAAAGAAGAGCTGCTTTATTGTATTGAGAATGCATACGATAATAAGTTTGATACAAAAAACATATGCGAACTGAAAAAAACAGAGGACGCATATTACCTGGAACTTTTCCACGGGAGTACGATCGCTTTTAAAGATATGGCTCTTTCAATACTTCCTTATCTGCTTACCACAGCTATGAAAAAACATAATATCAATAAAAAAATCGTAATACTTACCGCTACCAGCGGTGATACCGGTAAGGCTGCAATGGCGGGTTTTGCTGATGTTGAGGGTACCGAGATCATAGTATTTTATCCAAAAGGAGGAGTAAGTAAGATACAGGAACTTCAAATGCTTACCCAAAAAGGTGAAAATACTCATGTGGTATCCGTACATGGCAACTTCGATGCGGCACAAAGCGGAGTAAAAGAAATATTCAATGATACGAAATTTGTTGATTATCTATCATCTAATAACATACAGCTTTCAAGTGCCAATTCCATCAATATAGGAAGACTTGTACCGCAGATAGTTTATTATGTATACTCATATCTTCAACTTGTAAAAGCCGGTGAGATAAAGGAAGGAGAGATTATCAATATCTGTGTACCTACAGGTAATTTCGGCAACATACTTGCCGCCTACATAGCAAAAATCATGGGACTGCCGGTCAATAAACTTCTTTGTGCTTCTAATGACAATAAAGTCCTGTATGACTTTTTTGCAAGCGGAATATATGATAAGAACAGGGAATTTATACTTACCTCATCACCATCTATGGATATACTGATATCTTCCAATCTGGAAAGACTGCTTTACCTTGCGGCAGCTAAGGACAGTGCTAAGGTGAAAGCACTTATGGACGGACTCTCAAAACAGGGCGAATACAGGATAGATGAAAGTATGAAGAGCTTTATCAGACTTTGTCGGATTATATGCCGGCGAAGAAGATCAAAGAAAAGCAATAAAGTCGGTATATGAGAGGGACGGATACGTACTTGATACACATACTGCGGTAGCCTATGCCGCTTACGAGGATTACAGAAGAAGTACCGGAGATGAGCATAAGACTGTAATAGCCTCAACCGCAAGCCCTTATAAATTTTCACGTTCTGTAGTATTTGCCATAGAGGGTAAAAAAAGTGAAGAGTGGGAAAGTGTAGAAAAGCTTGAAGCACTCAGTAAGGTAAAAATACCGGCTGCTGTTGAAGAAGTAAGAAATGCACAGATAAGACATGATATTGAATGTGATATTGAAGATATGAAAAATACAGTAAAAGAAATATTGCTATATTCCGGGAAGTCATAAGATGAATAACTGTAGCAAAAGAGTATTATTATAAACTTCCAACAAAGTAAAAAAACTGTTCCGGGCTTGCTATCTTCGTAAAAACAACACAAAACTTCAGATAAAAGAAATAAAAAATTGATCAATTACTAATGTTAAAATGTATAATATAGTTATATATACATAGTATTATGACTGAAATCATGCCTTCACCACAAATAATATGCATATATATACTTAAATCTGTATTAAGATAAAAAGTCTCAAACTATATTACTGTAGCTTACATGGATATTCTTGTGATATAATTAGACGGTTATATAAATTTGAGAAAATCTTAAGTTTTACTCAATAAATACGTATTACTTAATAAAGGGATAATTTTAAGGAGGTAGTATATGTTGGTTTCTGCAACACAGATGCTTAAAAAAGCCAGGGAAGGACATTATGCGGTAGGTCATTTCAATATCAATAATCTGGAGTGGACCAAAGCTGTTCTTATTGCTGCAAAAGAGCTCAACTCTCCGGTAATACTCGGAGTGTCTACAGGTGCTGCAAGCTATATGGTGGGTTACAAAACGGTAGCCGATATGGTCAAGGCTATGATAGAAGAGATGGAGATCACACAGCCGGTTGCTTTACACCTTGATCACGGTACTTATGATGCTTGTTATAAATGTATAGAGGCAGGCTTTTCTTCAATAATGTTTGACGGTTCACATTTTCCTATAGATGAAAACCTTGCAAAGACTAAGGAATTGGTAGAGGCAGCACATGCAAAGGGTATGTCTATAGAAGCAGAGGTAGGTTCTATCGGCGGTGAAGAAGACGGTGTTATAGGTATGGGCGAGTGTGCGGATCCTAATGAGTGTAAGGAAATAGTCGATCTTGGAATAGACTTCCTTGCGGCAGGTATAGGTAATATACACGGCAAATATCCGGCAAACTGGCAGGGACTTAACTTTGAAGTGTTGGAGGCAATAAATAATAAAACAAGCGGTATTCCTTTGGTTCTTCACGGAGGTACGGGAATTCCGGCAGATATGATCAAGAAGGCTATAAGTCTCGGTGTTGCAAAGATCAATGTAAATACAGAGTGTCAGCTTGTATTTGCCGAGTCTACACGTAAATATATAGAAGCGGGTAAGGATCTTGAGGGTAAAGGTTTTGACCCCAGAAAGCTTCTTGCACCGGGCTTTAATGCCATAGTGGATATGGTAAAAGAAAAGATGGAATTATTCGGTTCTGTCGGTAAAGCATAAACTAAGAAGTATTAGAATCTTAAGGGCTGTCGCATGTATATCAGGGAAATGATCTGCGGATATACTGTGACAGCCTGTTTATAAATAAATGGGGATGATAAATATATGGGTGAAATAAAAAGTATAGATGAATTTTTCGGTTGTGATGTATTCGGCGACAGTGCTATGTCTACCTATCTTCCCAAGGATGTGTACAGGAAGCTTAAAAAGACTATAGAAGACGGTGCGGAACTTGACAGAAGTATAGCCGGTGTGGTTGCACACGGTATGAAAGAATGGGCTATACAAAGAGGTGCCACACATTATACACACTGGTTTCAGCCGCTTTCGGGAGTATCTGCGGAAAAGCAGGAAAGTTTCATATCTTCGGTATCGAACGGTAAGGTGATATTGGAATTTTCAGCCAAAGAGCTTGTAAAAGGTGAGTCCGATGCTTCCAGTTTCCCATCGGGCGGACTTAGAGCAACTTTTGAAGCAAGAGGTTATACGGCATGGGATTGTACTTCACCCGCATTTTTAAGAAAGGATGCCATAGGTATAACTTTGTGTATACCGACGGCTTTTTGCTCATATAAAGGTGAAGCCCTGGACAGAAAAACTCCGCTTTTAAGATCCATGCAGGCTATTGACAAAGAGGCGATAAGATTGCTCAGACTCTTCGGCAATACAAGATCCAAGAGAGTCGTTCCGAGTGTCGGTGCGGAGCAGGAATATTTTATCGTGGATAGAGACAAGTATTTAAAGAGAAAAGATCTGATCTATGCAGGTCGTACACTCTTCGGTGCAATGCCGCCAAAGGGTCAGGAACTGGATGACCATTACTACGGAACTATAAGAGACAGAGTCGCACGTTTTATGAATGACTTAAACCATGAGCTTTGGCGAATGGGAGTTCCTGCCAAGACACAGCATAACGAAGCCGCACCGGCACAGCATGAGCTTGCGCCTATATATGAGCAGGTAAATATTGCGACCGACCATAATCAGCTTGTCATGGAAACCATGAAAAGACTTGCTTTCAACCACAACCTGCATTGCTTATTGCATGAAAAACCCTTTGCCGGAGTAAACGGATCGGGTAAGCACAACAACTGGTCACTTATGACTGATGACGGTATCAATATGCTTAATCCGGGAGAGACACCGCATGAGAATATGCAATTTTTATTGGTACTTGCCTGTATTTTAAAAGCTGTAGACAGACATGCCGAGCTTCTAAGAGAGACTGCGGCAACAGTAGGTAATGATGCAAGACTGGGATCGAATGAAGCACCTCCTGCGATAATTTCCGTATTCCTCGGTGAGCAGCTAGAAGATGTTATTGACCAGCTTTGCAGCACCGGACTGGCAACGCATTCCATACAGGGTGGTATGTTAAAAACAGGAGTCAATACCTTACCGGATTTTGAAAAGGATGCTACCGACAGAAACAGAACATCTCCGTTTGCATTTACAAATAATAAATTCGAGTTCAGAATGCTCGGTTCTTCCGAGTCTATAGCCTCAACCAATGTGGTGCTCAATACCATAGTGGCTGAAAGCTTTAAAGAAGCGGTAGATGAACTTGAAAGATCCTCTGACTTTGATATGGCATTACATGACTATGTAAAGACCACATTTGCCGATCACAGAAGGATAATCTTTAACGGAAACGGCTATTCGAAAGAGTGGGTGGAAGAAGCGAAGAGAAGGGGACTTCCGAATATACCTTCATCCGTAGAAGCTATATCCGCTATAGTAAGCGAAAAGACCGTAAAACTTTATGAAAGCTTCAATGTATTTACCAGAGCCGAGCTTGAGGCAAGGCTTGAGATAGAATATGAGGCATATTCAAAAGCTATCAATATAGAAGCGAAGACCATGCTCAACATGGCAGGTAAGTCCTTGCTTCCGGCAATCATGAAATACAGCGGAGACCTTGCAAAGTCCATAAAGGCGGTAAACGATCTGGGGCTTGATGTTACAGCGGAGGAAGAAACACAGATACTTAAAAATATATTAAAGCTCCATAACCTGGCAAGGGAAACTTACAGGAAACTGGATGAGAGTGTTAAAGAAGTTGCAGCCATAAGCGATTTTGAGAAGAAAGCATTCGCATATCACAAACAAATAGTGCCGGTAATGAAGGAACTGAGGGAGTTTGTGGATGAGATAGAAATGCTTGTGGATAAAGAATACTGGCCTATGCCAAGTTACGGAGATCTTATTTTCGAAATATAAATATTATGAAGGAAACAGCACAAAAATTAAAAGATACAAAATTATTTATAGGATTAAATGAGGAAGAGATATTAAATTGTTTAAATAGCGCAGATTTCAAAATAGAAGAATATGAAAAAGACGAGACGATCTTTCATGTTGGAGATAAAGCCGTACATATCAATGTGCTTATAGACGGCACGGTGAATGTATGTCGTGATTCTATGGACGGTAAAAGAAGCATAGTAGCTATATTTACCGCTGCGGGTTCTATATTCGGTGAGGTATTCCTCTTCCTTAAGGATAAGGGTTATGAGCATTACGCAAAAGCTGCCTCTAAAGTGAGGATATTAAAGATACCGAAAGACTATCTTTTTGAAACTTCAAAAGCTGCTAAAGATTATCACAAAGTATTTTTAAAAAATATGATCTCAGACCTTGCTTTAAAAAATTATTATCTTAACAGAAAGGTTCAGATACTTTCCTGTTCGAGTTTGAGGCAAAAAATAGCAATGTTTCTTATTCAAAATATGGATAAGGACAAAAGATGTGTACCGGGTCTTGGCAGAGAAGAAATGGCAGACTTACTTAATACGGCAAGACCCTCACTTTCCAGAGAGTTGATGAAGATGCAGGAAGAGGGCATCATCAGTATCGATAAAAAACAGATTCTTATAAAAGATATTAAAGCCTTGGAAAATTTATAAATATAGTAACACAAGTTACGGAAATAAAAAAAGCCTTTTGCTATCATTTGATACGTAAGAGGCTTTTTTATATAGCTTGTTAAAACTAAATTATAGTGTTTAACGAAAGGATTTAAGCTCTTAGATCTATTAAGACAATTCGTTTGACACTATAGAGGTTTAGATCTGCTCAAGTGATGTAGAATAAAGATCTTAATATATCGTAAAATAAGGAGATTCAATATGGATAATAAGATGTTTTGTTATCAATGTCAGGAGACTGCAGGAAATAAGGGCTGTACACAGATGGGCGTATGCGGTAAGAATCCTGAAGTTGCAGGTTTGCAGGACGTGCTTGTGTACGTAAGTAAGGGACTTTCGGCTATCACTACAAGACTGAGAAAAGAGGGTAAACCGGTAAGTAAAGATGTAAATCATTTTATAACCCTTAATTTATTTATAACTATAACCAATGCCAATTTTGATGAAGAGGCAATTATGGACAGGATAGAAGCTTCTCTTAAGCTCAGAAGAGAACTTATAAAGCAGGTATCAAGCCCTAATACCCTTCCGGAGGCGGCTCACTGGGATACAGACAACAGAGGTATTTACAAAGTCAAGGCACTGACTGTAGGTGTGCTTGCAACAGAGAATGAGGATGTAAGATCGTTAAGAGAACTTATAATATATGGTCTTAAGGGTCTGTCAGCATATTCAAAGCATGCCAACGTACTTATGCAGGATGATGAAGAAGTTGATGCATTCTTACAAAGAGCACTCAGTGCTACATTGGATGATAGCTTAAGTGTGGAAGAGCTTATTGCTTTAACCTTAGAGACAGGTAAATACGGTGTGTCAGGTATGGCACTTTTGGACAAGGCAAATACTTCCGCTTACGGAAATCCGGAGATAAGTCATGTAAATATCGGGGTATCCGACAGACCGGGTATACTTATATCGGGACATGACTTAAGAGATATGGAACTTTTGCTTAAGGCGACCGAGGGTACGGGAGTTGATGTGTATACACACTCTGAGATGCTTGCAGCCAATTATTATCCGGAACTTAAAAAGTATAAGCACTTCATAGGAAACTACGGTAATGCATGGTGGAAGCAAAAGGAAGAATTCGAGAGTTTTAACGGACCTATACTTATGACCACAAACTGTATAGTACCTCCTAAGGATAGTTACAAGAACAGGCTCTTTACAACAGGTTCCGCAGGTTATCCGGGTTGTAAGCATATAGGTGATGACAAGGACTTTAGCGAGATCATAGAGCTTGCCAAGACCTGTAAGCCACCGGTGGAGATAGAAAGCGGTGAGATAGTGGGAGGTTTTGCTCACAATCAGGTCCTTGCCCTTGCAGATAAGATAGTTGAGGCTATCAAGAACAAAGATATCAAGAGATTTGTAGTAATGGGAGGCTGTGACGGTCGTGCAAAATCAAGAAATTATTATACGGACTTTGCAAAGGCTTTGCCAAAAGATACGGTTATTCTTACAGCCGGTTGTGCCAAGTTTAAGTATAATAAGCTTCCGTTGGGAGATATAGGAGGCATACCGAGAGTACTTGATGCCGGTCAATGTAACGACTCTTATTCTATAGCTGTGATAGCTCTTAAACTGAAGGAAGTTTTCGGGCTTGAAGATATCAATGAACTTCCGGTAGTTTACAATATAGCATGGTATGAACAAAAAGCTGTTATAGTGTTGCTGGCTCTTTTATATCTCGGAGTTAAGAATATTCATTTAGGGCCTACACTTCCTGCCTTCCTTTCACCGAATGTTGCCAAGGTATTGGTTGAAAACTTCGGCATAGCACCTATAGGAAGCGTTGATGATGATATTAAGTTATTCTTCTCTGATTCGGAGGGTGTAGCTTAATTTATAAATGAAGACCGGGTACCCGGTTAAGTAGCAGATCGGTCAAAACAATAATAAATTCACACAAACTGCGAAAATTCATATTTGCGCCAAAAAGCAGTGATCTAACCCATAGATAAACTTATTTGAAGGATTCGCAACTTACTTTGACCGATAAAATAATTGCTGTAAAGACTAAAGTACAAGGTCTTTCTTTAATACAGATATGGGCAGAGTCTAAATGACTCTGCCCATAAGTAATTATATACGGATCTTATACTTTTAAGGACTCGGGACACTTGGCTACTTAGGAGCAGCAGGGCAATTATATACAGATCTTATACCTTTTAAATATAATAATAAAATTATCAGAAAAATCAACAGATATTTTTTTATTAATAATAAATGTATATATATAATAAGGTGATACTGTTTAATCAATTATCAATGATAATTTATTAATAGTTAATTGTAAAACAAAGCTAAAGATGATATTATGATTTAAATTCATAGTAATATTTTTATACATAAAGTTTTTGGGAGGGGCTTTATATTTAGAAAGGAGAGTATTATGAAAAAAAAGATAAGAATATTATCGGCAGCTTTGATGATAATTGCATTAGCTTTGACAGCCTGCGGCTCAGGTAACTATTCCAAAAGCCAAGGTAGCGATTACAATTATGATGAGACAGCCGCTTATGAACAGGCGGGAGGATTAGCCAAAGAGGAGCCGGCAGGTGCGTATCCTGCAAACGAATATGAGAAAAGCGGTGAGGTTGAGGCTACTACAGAGGTAAATCCTGTAGCAAGCGGTGAGTACAAACAGAAACTTATTAAGACGGTCGACCTCAATATAGTTACAAAAGAGTACGATAAAAGTGTAACGGATCTTAATAACTACATAAAGAAGAATAACAGCTATGTGGAATATTCTAATACATATAATCCGCAAAGTAACAACAGTTATGAGAAAAATACCAGAAGTGCAACATATACTATAAGAGTACCTGAGGATAAGCTTGATACACTTGTTGTTGATCTGGAAACTGTCGGAACGGTCACTTCAAAGACGGAGAATGTTAGAGATGTAAGTCTTGAGTATTCGGATATAGAATCTCACAAAAAGGCTTTGGAAGCGGAAGAAGAAAGTTTGCTTAATCTTTTAGCCAATGCACAAAGTGTAGAGGCAATAATAGCATTGCAAAGCAGGTTATCGGAGATCAGGTATGAAAAAGAGTCTTATGAGTCAAGCCTCAGACTGTATGACAATCAGGTACAGTATTCTACAGTATCACTAAGCCTTAATGAGGTAAAAGAATATGATACTATATCGGAGGAAACATACTGGGGTAAGCTTCAAAAGAGTTTTGCATCAAGTATGGCAGGTTCGGTATATTTCTTCGGGGAATTGTTGATTTTTATATTTGCATGCTTGCCATATCTGGTTCCTTTGGCACTCATAATAGCTCTGATTTGCTTTGTGATCATAAAATTATCAAATAAAGGCAAAGCAAGAAAAGAAAAAATCTATAAGCAAAAGTCCGAGAACAGTAAGACCGGCGATGGAAAAGCGGCTGATAAAGAAAGCGAATCAAAGACCGGGGAAAATACTTTGATCAAAGAACAAAAACAGGAAGAAAGCAAAAAGGAAAACTAAGTTTACGATTCGGAAAATTTTTTGTTTCGATAACTATTAAAATACCGAATCTTATCACTGTGACATTTCGAGAAAACCCGGATAAAATTAATGAGACCCCTAAAATTTGACTTTTAGGGGTCTCATTGATCTTTAGTGAAAAAGTTATATATTACTTTAAGTTCACAGCGTTTAGCGATCTGAACTATCAAGTCTGAAGCCTTGATCATGTCTTCAATAGCTACCATCTCAAATCTTCCGTGGAAGTTGTGACCTCCTGCGAAGATATTGGGACACGGAAGTCCCATAAATGAAAGTCTTGAACCGTCAGTACCGCCACGTATAGGCTGGATTATAGGTTCTATATCTATATCCTTCATAGAATTTACTGCCAGATCTATGATCTCGGTATGGGGTTCTACGACCTCACCCATGTTGTAATATGTATCTACAAGCTCTAATTTAGCAACATTACCATGCTTGGCATTGATATATGCAAGAGCTGACTCCATAAGTTTCTTTCTTTCTTCGAACTTGGCTCTGTCATGATCTCTTACCAGATATTCAAGTCTTGCATTCTCTATATCTCCGGACATCTCGTTAAGCATAAAGAAACCTTCACGTTTTTCGGTATGCTCAGGTCTTTGCTCCGGTGGTAATAAAGAGTTGAACTCCATTGCTACATAAGCGGCATTGATCATAACATTCTTAGCTGTGCCGGGATGTACGCTTTTACCCTTAACTGTAAGTATGGCTGCTGCGGCATTGAAGCTTTCATATTCAAACTCACCCAATTCACTGCCGTCCATAGTATAGGCAAAATCAGCCCCGAAGCCTTCTACATCAAAATAGTCCGCACCGTTTCCGATCTCTTCATCAGGTGTAAATGCTATCTTGATATCGCCGTGTTCTATCTCGGGATGTGCTATGAGATATTCCACAGCTGTCATTATCTCTGCTATACCGGCTTTATCGTCAGCACCGAGAAGAGTGGTACCGTCAGTGGTTATAATGGTCTTTCCGACTAACTTCTTAAGTACGGGGAAGTCTGATTCCGTGATGCTGTACTCGTCATTTAAGCGTATATCACCGCCGGTATAATTAACTATCTGAGGGTTGGTACAACCTCCCTTTAATGCCGGACTGGTATCCACATGTGCTATAAAACCTATCTTTGGAGCGGGTTTTTGAGTGTTTGCCTTAAGGGTTGAATATAAGTAGCCTTCCTTATCGAGTCTTACCTCTAAACCAAGTGCTTCAAGCTCTTCTTTAAGCTTATTAAGCAAGTTAAATTGGATATCAGTACTGGGTACTGTAGTTGATTTCGGATCTGACATAGTATCAATAGCTATGTAAGAAAGAAATCTTTCAACTATTTTTTCCATGTTTTAAACTCCTTTATATTTTTTTTATCGAAACATAAATTTCGACTAAAACACTTTGATCGCAAAACCGTCAGGTGACATGCTATAAAAACCGCACCGGACAAAGGAGAATTTCTGTATATGTCAAATAAGCAATCATGTAGGATTTAATGAAAATCTTATACGATTCCCTGTGATATCATAGCGAGTGCAACTTTTTCAAAACCTGCTATGTTGGCTCCGGCAACATAATCGCCGGGAACTCCGTACTTCTTGGCCGCATCGTCAACTTTTTTAAATATGTCCTTCATGATTACCTTAAGTCTTGAGTCCACATCTTCAAAGGTCCATGAAAGTCTCATTGCATTCTGACTTTGTTCAAGTCCGGAAACAGCAACTCCTCCGGCATTGGAAGCTTTTCCCGGTATGAAAAGTACCTTATGTTGTTGTAAATAATGTGTAGCTTCAAGAGTTGTAGGCATATTAGCTCCTTCAGCCACGGCAAAACAACCGTTTTCAACCAGTGCTTTCGCACCTTCAAGCTCAAGCTCGTTTTGTGTGGCACAAGGAAGATAGATATCACACTTGATATTCCAGATTCCCTTTCCTTCATAATAGCTTGAACCGCTTACTCTGTCAACATATTCCTTGATACGTCCACGCTTAACTTCCTTGATATCTTTGACCACAGCCAGATCTATTCCGTTAGGATCGTGTATGTAGCCGTTGGAATCGTTGAGAGCAACTACCTTAGCACCGAGTTCTATAGACTTTTGAGCCGCATATATGGCAACATTTCCGGAACCGGTGATTACTACGGTTTCCTTTTATTTCTTTATCGTTAGCCTTACACATTTCTGAAAGTATATATACAAGACCGTAGCCTGTAGCCTCAGTTCTTGCAAGAGAACCTCCGAAAGGTATGCCCTTGCCGGTGAATACTCCTTCAAAAGAAGTGCTCAGTCTCTTGTACTGTCCGAACATGTATCCTACTTCTCTGCCGCCTACACCTATATCACCGGCAGGTACGTCTATGTCCTTACCTATATATTTGTATAATTCACTTATGAAACTTTGACAAAAAGCCATGATCTCTCTGTCAGACTTACCCTTGGGATCAAAGTTGGCACCACCCTTGGCACCGCCCATAGGAAGTCCGGTAAGAGAGTTCTTGAAAGTTTGCTCAAAGCCCAGGAATTTAAGAATTGATCTGTTTACGCTCTTATGAAATCTTATACCGCCCTTATATGCACCTATAGAGTTGTTGAACTGTACTCTATAGCCTCTGTTGATATGCACTATTCCGTTATCGTCTACCCACGGAACTCTGAATGAGACGGTTCTGTCAGGTTCTACCATACGCTCGAGCAAAGCATGTCTGCGGTACAGGTCCTCATGTTCACTTACTATAGGCTCCAATGATTCCAAAACTTCCTTTACAGCCTGATGAAACTCCGGCTCGTTGGGATTAGTTGTTACGACTTTATCTAAAACTTCATTTATATAAGACATAGTTATCCCCCTTATTTGAATTTTAGATTAGAGTATATGCGTATTTTTTTCCAAAGTCAATAAAAAAATATAGTCGATTGTATAATTATACGGAGTTTACCAAGCGTATATTTTTTAGTATAATAAGGATAGTTAAGTAATTGACGCAATAGAACGTGATATAATATAAAAACAGATTTCAGATCTATAGAAAATTGTAAAAAATTAAAGCTTAAGATAAGTTGAACCGGTAGTTTTGGCTTAGAGTTGGTGATTAAGTAGAAATTTTACTAAAAGTATCGATCTGTATCTGATGTAAAAGCGGGGTATAATTATAGGGAGGTAGGAAAATGACATTGAAAGAAGCGATGTGGCAAAGGCATACTGTCAGAAAATATGAAGACAGAGTTTTAAGTATCGAACATACTCAATTGATTGAAGCACGTATAGATGAGCTCAATCAAAAATACGGACTGAAATTAAAATTGGTACTTAATAACAAGCTTGCCTTGAATACTTTATAAAACTTTTTTTATCAAAGGGAGTAAGCAATTATATCGTGTTGTCGGCGGACAATGTTAACGACAGTGCAGAAGCTCTCGGTCATTGCGGGGCGGATATTATGCTTTATGCTCAAACTTTGGGGCTTAATACCTGGTGGGTAGGAGGGACATTCAGCAGAAAGAATGTCGCCAGGGTAGTCGGATCATTAGGTATGCTCGGAATTATAGTTATAGGTTACGGTATTGAGCAAGGTAAGGCACATATATCCAAAACAGTCGAAGAAGTTAGTGAATATAAGGGTGAAGCTCCCGGGTGGTTCAACGAGGGGGTAAAGGCGGCATTACTTGCACCTACGGCACTTAACAGACAGGCGTTTCATGTAGAAGGAGAAGATAACAGAGTAAGTATAAGGTATGATAAGGGTATGTGTGATAAAGAGAATCTTGGAATAATAAAGTATCACTTCGAGCTTGGGGCAGGCAGTGATAATTTTATTTGGAATTAACTAAGGGGGAAATGAGTGTGAAACTCCTAAAGGAATATGCGATTCAAAGCGGAGCACTTGCGATCATAGCCTGTGCGGTATTTTTCTTTCTCGTACCGAGCCACGCTTCGGTAAGCAGTATAGCGGGACTTGCGATCATACTTGCAAATTTTGTTCCGTTATCGGTTGCAACCATAGTCATGATATTGAATATAGCGCTTTTAGTGCTGGCTTTTTTTCTGTGCGGGAAGGAATTCTTTCTTAAGACCACCTACGCATCTATAGTGTTGCCGGTATTTTTATATATCTTAGAAAGGATCTTCCCGAATTTTACTTCATTTACCAATGATCCGACACTTGATGTGAGTTGTTATATATTTTTGGTAAGTGCCGGGCTTGCGATCTTATTTAACCGAAACGCATCTTCGGGAGGTCTGGATATATTGGGAAAGATACTCAACAAGTATTTTCATCTTGATATAGGAAAGTCAATGTCTTTGGTAGGCATGTGCATAGCGCTTTCTTCAGCATTTGTATATAACAGTAAAACAGTGGTGCTCAGTGTACTCGGAACCTATCTTAACGGTATGGTACTTGACCACTTCATATTCGGACAGTCATTAAAAAGAAGGGTGTGTATCGTTTCCGAGAAAGAAGAGGAAGTCAGAAGATTTATCGTTGAAAAACTTCATAGCGGAGCTACTATTTATGAAGCCATAGGAGCTTACAAGATGGAGGTAAGAAGAGAAATAATCACTATAGTTACCAAGAGTGAATATCAAAAACTAATAAACTTCATGAAGAAAACAGATCCTAAAGCTTTTATAACAATATATAAGGTAAATGATATACATTATATACCTAAGAAATAAGATATTGATATATAAGGAGGAGCATGAAGTTGAATGTACTAAAAAGATTGTTCGAAATGCAGGATAAAGACTATGCGCTGTTTCAAGGTAAGTTGGTGCCTAATATTGAAAGTAAGCTTATAATAGGAGTTCGTGTACCGTTACTCAGAAAGTTTGCAAAAGAACTTATAAAAGAAAACGGGCAGGAAGGATTTTTGCAAGAATTACCGCATAAATATTATGATGAAAATATGTTGCATGCGATCTTGCTTTCGGAGATGAAAGATTACGTAGATTGTATAAAAAGGGTAAATGAATTTTTGCCTTATGTGGATAATTGGGCGGTTTGTGATATATTATCACCCAAGGTCTTCAAGAAGAATAAAGATGATTTATTAAATGAGATATATAAGTGGTCAAAGTCAGAGAAAACCTATACCTGCAGGTTCGGAGTGGGAATGCTTATGAGTTTTTTTTTGGACGGGGACTTTAAGGAAGAATACCTTAAATTACCTGCAAACATAAAGTCTGAGGAATATTATATAAATATGATGATCGCATGGTTTTTTACCACAGCCCTTACAAAGCAATGGGAATATACTCTGCCTTATATTGAGGAGGGGAGGCTTGCGACTTGGGTCCACAATAAGACCATACAAAAAGCGAGAGAAAGTTATAGAATAGATAAAGAAAAAAAAGAATATCTTTCAAGTCTGAAAAGATAAAAGGTGGCTGTTGCTTCACGATTTATCGATCATTAAAGCGACAGCCCAATCAGCCGGACTTTTCGAAGTCCGGCTGATACTTTTTAAATAGAAAAGAGGCTGCACACTAATCACTTAGTGCGACAGCCCCTTTTAGTATGTTTACAAATTATTTTATTAGCTGTAATGAACCTACAACAGGTAAAGGAGTTTGAGCTCCCTTTGATACATTTACGATACCGATAATAGATACAACAAAAAATAAAATATACACGATCATTGAAATAAAACCTATAGCACCTACCAGAAATACCATTACAAGGCTATCGGAGCTAAACAGTAGTACTAATCTGATCACATTAAATATGATAGTGGCAGCAAATTCCAGGATAAATAAATTAAGTCCCTGTTTTGCGTGAAACTGTACGAACTCATCATTCTTTTCCGTAAGGAACGGAACAAGTGCTAAAATACCGAAATATGAAAGATAAGTTATTCCTTTTTTATCTGAACCCATAAAAATTCCTCCTTTATGTTCTATACACAAGACAGGGGGTATTATAAAGGATAAATTAAAAAAATTCAACAAAAATTATTGAGGATCGGCATTACTTTAACAACTTTAAGCAAATGTTAATATTATTACATGGGGAGAAATAAGAGTTTATTAAGGAAGCAAGACAGAATTTTAAGACAAGCAGTAAGTTTTGGTAAGTGTTTTTTGAGGGATGTGATAAAAATGTTTGTCTGCTTTTCGAATAAAAAGTAAAAGAAACTCTATTATAAAAGTGCTTTTTGTTTTTTTGTTTTAAATAATATAATTGCTGTGTGATTAGCAATACCTAACATAAAAGAAAATAAACGCTGTTCGGAGGGGAAAGGATGAAAAAAATCATCAATGTATATGGCTGATAAGATAAAGGTATTGCTTATAATAACTATATTGTTCACTATCGGAATTATCATGTCTCCGGGTGTGATAGTCAAGTCTGTTATAGGGTTCGTAGCAGCGATACACTACTTGTTTTTCTTATTCAGGATAAAGACTTTGAAAAAAGAGATAGCGACAGAGGTTCAGGAGGAGATATGATTAAAAAACGATTGTTAAGCCTTATGGGGGATTCGGGCAAATATATCAAGATCAATCTGCTTTGGCAGTGGCTCGGACTTATCATATCGGCTGTTTTGTCACTTTTTGCGGCTTTACTTTTGGAAAGTGCCAAAAGACTCGGTGTAGAGGATGTATTCGCAGACCCGTTACAGATCGTAAAGGCGGCAGCAGTGATAGGGGTATTACTTGTAATAAAAAATATATTCGTAAGAAAAGCCACAAAAGCTTCATTTATGGCAGGCAGAGATGTCAAGTGCAAGCTCAGGACACTACTGTATGAAAAACTATCTAAGCTTGGTATATCCTACCATGAGCAGGTTCCCACAGCAGAGGCGGTACAACTTGCTTCAGAGGGTGTGGAACAGTTAGAGACTTACTTCGGACTGTATATACCTCAGCTTATATACAGCCTGCTTGCACCTGTAACACTTTTTATTATGATATCATTCGTCAGTTTGAAAGCGGCATTCATACTTCTTATATGTGTTCCGCTTATACCTGTAAGTATCATGGTCGTACAAAAGATAGCGAAAAGGCTTTTGAAGAAATACTGGTCGGTATATACAGGACTCGGAGACAGTTTTCTTGAGAATTTGCAGGGATTAACAACTCTTAAGATATATATGGCGGATGAAAAAAGAGCTGTAAAGATGGATGAGGAGGCTGAGCATTTCAGAAAGATCACTATGAATGTGCTCACGATGCAGCTTAATTCTATTATTATTATGGATCTTGTAGCTTACGGAGGTTCGGCACTGGGTATGATCATAGTGCTCTACGAGTATGCAGTAGGAAGAGTACCGCTGTGGGGTGTTATCTTTATAATATTACTTTCTGCGGAATTCTTCATACCTATGCGTCTTCTCGGCTCTTATTTTCATATAGCTATGAACGCAGCGGCGGCATCTGATAAACTGTTTAAGATTTTGGATATGGAAGTATACGAGGCTAAGAGCAGGATAGAGGAAAGACCAAAGAACGCAAGGATAGTAATAGAGGGACTTGGTTTTTCCTATACGAAAGATAAGGAAGTCTTGAAAGATGTCTCTATGGAGGTGGAATTCGGCAAGTTGACTTCTCTTGTAGGAGTATCGGGTTGCGGTAAGAGCAGTATAGCCGGTTTGCTTAGCGGAGGCAGAAGAGACTATCGGGGGGAGTATCAGACTTTTTAGCGAAGAGAATACCGCTTATGAGCTTTTTGATCTTTCCTCTGCGGATATTCTTTCCAATATTACTCTGGTGAGTCATAACAGCTATATATTCAAAGGTAGCGTTGAGGCGAACTTAAGACTTGCATCGCCAAAGGCTTCGGTAGAAGAACTTGTACAAGTCCTAAGAGAAGTAGAATTATATGATTTTATTGAACAGCAGGGAGGACTTTCAATGCAGCTTTTGGAAGCAGGTGCGAATCTTTCTGGAGGACAGCGCCAAAGACTTGCTCTTGCAAGGGCATTGCTGCATGATACAGCGGTGTATATTTTCGATGAAGCTGCGTCCAATATAGATGTGGAGAGTGAAAATAAGATAAATGAAGTTATAAGAAAGCTTGCCAAAAACCATGCGGTTCTTTTTATTTCACACAGACTTGCTCCCGTTGCCGGCTCAGACCGTATCTATCTGTTGTCAGAGGGAAGTATATCGGAGAGCGGAAGTCATGAGGAATTGATGGAAAAAAACGGAAAATATGCGAAACTGTATCTTGAGCAAAAAGAACTTGAGGAATACGGACTTTCGGAAAACGAAGAAGATGATATGGAAACTGTTGACAAAGGAGGTAGAAGATGAAACGCAGATCAGGCATATATATAATGGGTAGGCTGATCGTGATGGTAAGACCGCTGCTTTTATTTATGTGTATTGCAATAGGAGCGGGTGTACTTGGTTATCTTTGTGCGATCTTTCTTCCGGTTGCGGCAGGTATCGGACTTTTAAGTATTATGACGGGTGAAGGAGCGGGTGTGGCGGTTCTTTCGAGTATTGCTCTTATTATGGGGCTTATGGCACTGATGAGAGGAGTTCTAAGATATATTGAACAGGCGAATAATCATTATATTGCCTTTCGTTTGTTGGCACTTATTCGCCACAAGGTCTTTGCGGCACTTCGTGAACTTTGTCCGGCAAAGCTCGAGGGCAGAGATAAGGGGGATCTGATAGCACTCATAACCGGCGATATAGAGCTTTTGGAAGTTTTTTATGCTCATACGATTTCACCTATAGCTATAGCATTTATCACATCTGCGGTCATGCTGGTATTTATAGGCAGATACCATCCGATCTATGCACTTATAGCATTTATCGGATACTGTTGTGTGGGAATAGCCGTACCTCTTATAAATTCAGCTAAGGGTGCAGAACGTGGGATGAAATACAGGCAGCAGTTTGCACAGCTAAATACCTATATTTTGGAAAGCTTAAGAGGTCTCAAAGAGACTTTGCAGTATGAAGCGGTTGAAAACAGACTTGAAGAGCTTAAGTTACGCAGTAAAGAGCTGGCAAAAAGCAGAGAGGATCTAAAGGATCTTGAGGGAGCTTCAGCAGGATATACCGGAATATGTATATCGGCATTTTCGTTCGCTGTTTTATTTGCAAGTGTGTTAATGGGAAAAAGTTTTGAAGAAGCACTTTTAGTCAGCCTTGCGGTATTTTCTTCTTTCGGTCCGCTTACCGCACTTTCGGCACTTTCCAACAACCTTATGCAAACTCTTGCAAGCGGAGAAAGAGTCCTTACACTTTTGGATGAGGAGCCGGTCGTAAGAGAGGTAGAGGGCAAGGAAGAGCTTGATTTTGCGGGAGTAAGGCTTGAGAAAGTTTCATTTGCCTATGAAGATGAAAATATAATCAACGATCTTTCGATCCGTCTTGAACAAAAGAAGATCATAGGTATCTTAGGAAGGAGCGGAAGCGGAAAATCCACACTTCTTAGGCTTATAATGAGATTCTGGGACACTGATAAAGGTAAGATCTTTATCTCTGATAGAGACATAAAAGATATAAATACAAGGAATTTAAGAGCTATGGAGAGCTTTTTAACTCAGGATACGGTGATCTTTCACGATACTATCGCAGAGAATATAGCGATCGCAGATCCCGATGCAAGCAGGGAGCAGATAATAGAAGCTGCCAAGAAAGCTTCCGTACATGAATTTATATTGACACTGCCTAAGGGCTACGATACCAAGGCATCGGAACTCGGAAGTTCCTTATCGGGCGGTGAGAGACAAAGGATAGGACTTGCGAGAGCATTTTTACATGATGCTTCATTAATGCTTCTTGACGAACCCACCAGTAATCTCGACAGTCTTAACGAGGGTATCATACTAAGGGCTCTTAAGAAGGAGAGTAGACAACGCAGCATAGTTCTTGTTTCTCACAGGAGGTCAACGCTTAATATTGCGGATGAGATGATCAAACTGGAAAGCACAAGATCCAGCTAGATAAGATTGAAATAAGCCGATAGGAGTTATACTTTGGTGTCAAGCATAAATGATTATGTCTCGAAATAATTAATTTATAAGCCCCAAAACAAGGGGCTTTTTTTATGCACTTTCTAAATCTTCTTCAATTCTGTGTGGCTGTGAGTGTGCAAATTTATTGAATGCACTTCTCCTCCAAGGGTGATTCATAGCCGGAATGTAAGTCTTTTTGGGTTTTGGTGGTTTATAATCAGCATCCAAGTCCTTAGATTTATGCTCATGAGTCGGTATCTCCTCCAGTGCATAAATATCTTTGTCATTAACACACGCAAACATAGACCTATCTAATGCCTTGATAAGCATAACTTTGGTACCCTTTCGATAATGGATCTGCACTCCTTTATAATCTATCATCTTATAAAACTTTTTCTCGAATTGAATTGCATGTCCGCAGTCAACAGTTCTCTCAGTCAAAACTGCCAGAGTAAGGTTTATTTTTTCTTTAGACGGTTGCATTTCAAAGACAGATTTGATACCATAAAGTGGAAGTGCGAACTTCTCATTGAATTCTTTTATGTAGGAGTGAAGGAATTCATTGGCTTTATTGATATCGGTTACGCCTGCGAGCCTCAGCTCAATAGGCAGGCGTGACTGTAAAGTCTGATTTAATCGTTCTATGCGTCCTTTGGCTTGCGGTATACTGCTTGATTCAAGCTCTATTCCAAGCTGTTTGCAGGCATAAGCGAACTGTGTATAGGTGTCTTTGTCATCAGACAAGACATCTTTTTTCTTGTAAGTAAATACAGATCGTTTATCAGTAAGAAACTTATAAGGTATACCATAATCAGTAAGGATCTGCTCAAGTACATGGTAGTAACCGTTGAGCGTCTCTTGAGTATCGAACCAAGCACCTGTGACAATACCGGAGGCATCATCAATAGCCAAATGCAGATGCCATACCTGCCCATGTACCCACTCATAAGGTGTCGCATCCATTTGCTGTAATTCGCCAAAATAAGCACACCTGGGACGACGGCTGTGAGCATTATCAACTGACACCAGGTTGACCTGTATAGATGATAGTTCTTTTTTTGTCTTTGCCGCTTTCTTTTGTTCTTTGAGCTTTTGCTTAATTCGTCTACGCTTTGCTTTGGTAGCTTTGGGAGAGAGGATGTATTCAGACTCCAAAATACTCATGACAGAAGAAACAGAAATGCTTATATCTTCATTCTTTTTGAGAAGCTCTGTATAGTGTTCAAAGTTTGCCTCAAAGTATTTATTTCTGTATAGGTCTATGACTTTTTGGCGAATCTCTATAGAGATTGTGGTAGCCGGTTTTTGCCTCTATTGCCATGAATAAAAAAATCCTTGCCACTTCTGCTATATCCCTGTAGCATACGATTTATATGTCTCTTGGTACAACCCAGAATAAGAGCTGCTCTGTCCTTGTTAGCAGTTTCTGGGTGGTCTGCTAGGCTTTTGATGACCTCATACTTCTTTTGTTCATTCATTGATAAAACTACCTTTCTGATAAGTCAACTCCTCCTGTCTGATAGAATCTGTAAAACATTATTCTACAATAAACAGGACATTTTTATTTGGGGTATAATAGGACTTTATCATTTATGGCTTATAAATAAGCCGATAGGAGTTATACTTTGGTGGACTAATTAAGCGATAAATGTTATACTACAGGGTACGTAACATTTGAATCAAGAAAAATATCCTTATGCTAAGACATGGAATCGATCATATTTATTAAGGGGATCTTATGGACAGACAGGCAAAAATAAGTAAACTTTTTTCCGGCTATATGAAATGGCCGTCGTATATAGCTGTATTATTCATAGCCTTGAGTATACTTATGTTTATAGTGGATACGGTATCGGGGCTTATAATGTTATTTATAACTGTCATTCTTCTTGCCGTACTTGCATTGTTATATAAAAACTATAAACAATACATAGATATGGCTATAGTTTCCTACGCCGTGAATTTCTATAAGCAGCAAAGCGAGCTTAATATAGCTCTTGATATACCTTATGCGATACTTAATGAAGGTGCTTCGGTAGTATGGTCCAACAAAAAGTTCGATGAGATATTCGATACGAACAGACAGGTGTACAAGAAGCTGACAGGTGTATTCGGTGAGTTAGATCTAAGTCAGATATCTCAAAAGAATGAGTTTTGTGTCAAATACAATGAAAGAAAATACAAACTTGTATTGAAAACAGCCCATGCTGACGACATGCTGCTTTATTCATTATATATGTATGATGAAACAGAACTTGGGAATATAAAACATATGCTTAAGGACTCCGCTTTTGTTTGCGGATATATATGCATAGATAACTACGAAGAAGTCATTACAAGCGTTGAAGATGTACAAAGTTCTCTTTTGCTGGCTTTGATAGACAGAAAGATAAAACAGTACTTCGGAGAAGACGGAGTAGTGCACAAACTTGAAAAAGATAAATATTTCTTCGTTACCAATCATCATTCGCTTGTACAGCTTAAAGAATCAAGGTTTGAGATCCTTGAGGAAGCAAAAGAAACCGGCATAGGTAACAGCAAAAGCGTTACACTCAGTATCGGTATAGGTGAGGGTGGCTCCACCTATGCCGAAAGTTCGGGATATGCAAGCATGGCTATAGAGATGGCTCTTGCAAGAGGCGGTGATCAGGTAGTAATAAAGAATAAAGACGGTCTTGTATACTTCGGAGGTAAATCTCAATCCGTAGAAAGAACGACCAAGGTAAAAGCAAGAGTCAAGGCAAAGGCACTCAGTGAGCTTATGAACAGCAATAAAAAAGTCATCATTATGGGACATAAGGTAATGGATATAGATTGCCTCGGAGCTGCTATCGGAGTATGGTGTATAGCCAATGAACTTGACAGACCGGCACAAATAGTAAGTACTGAGGTCAATGCCGCCATAAGGAATGTACTTGATGTGTTTGTACCGCCGGCATATCCGGATGATCTTTTATAGATGCAAAAAAAGCAGAAAAAGATCATAGATAAGGATACGCTTTTGATAGTTGTGGATGTGAACAGACCGAGTATTACCGAAGCTCCGGAACTTTTGACCCTGACCGATAATATAGTGGTCATAGACCACCACAGGCAGGGAAGTGAAAGTATAAAGAATGCAAAAACTTTCATATATAGAAAGTTATGCTTCAAGTGCCTGCGAAATGGTAGCCGAGATACTTCAATATGTGGAAGACGGTGTAAAACTAAAGTCGGACGAGGCTGATGCCATGTATGCGGGTATAGTGGTAGACACACAGAATTTTAAAAACCAGACCGGAGTAAGGACCTTTGAAGCGGCGGCTTTCTTAAAACGTAACGGTGCCGATACCACGAGGGTCAGAAAACTATTCAGAGAAAATGTCAATGATTATATAGCGAAGGCGGAAGCAACACATAATGTAACTATATTTGAGGGGCATTATGCGATAAGTTACTGTCCTGCCGAGGGGCTTGAGCGACCTACGGTAGTTTGTGCTCAGGTTGCCAATGACCTGCTCAATATTATAGGAATCAAGGCGAGTGTAGTATTTACCAAGGTTGGAAATACAGTATATATAAGTGCAAGATCCATAGATGAAGTCAATGTGCAAATGATGATGGAGAAAATAGGCGGAGGAGGTCACAGAGCCATAGCCGGAGCTCAGCTTAAAGACATTGATATAGAGACAGCAATAGAGAAAGTAAAATCACTTATAACAGATATGATAGGTAAAGGAGAATTATAGAAATGAAGATAGTACTTTTGGAAGACGTGAAATCACTCGGTAAAAAAGGCGAGATCGTGGAAGTTGCCGAAGGATACGCAAGAAACTTTATATTACCAAAGAAAAAAGGTGTAGAGGCTACAAGCAGTAATCTCAATACACTCAAACTTCAAAAGGCAAATGCCCAAAAGATAGAGAATGAGAATATAGAAGCAGCGAAGGCTTTAGCCGCTAAACTTAACGAAACCAGTGTAAGTCTTAAGATAAAGGCGGAGAGGGCGGAAGAACATTCGGTTCCGTGACCTCCAAGGAAATAGCCGCAGCACTTAAGTCACAACATGATCTGGATGTAGATAAGAAGAAGATAATGCTTGGTGAGACTATCAAGACTTTCGGAACCCATGAAGTAGATGTAAAAATATACAAGGGTATCAATGCCAAGCTTAAAGTTAAGGTAGATGAGGAGTAATTATGGAAGAGACCTTATTAAAGAGGATACTTCCGCATAGTATAGAAGCCGAACAGTCCGTTATAGGCTCTATGCTTATGGATAAGGATGCAGTAATAGTTGCCTTGGATATGATAAGCGGTGAAGACTTTTATTCGAAGCAATATTCTATACTTTACGAAACCATGCTGGAGCTTTTTAATGAAGGTAAGGAAATGGATCTGGTAGTTATACAAGACAGGCTCAGGGAAAAGAACGTATCACCGGAGCTTAGCAGTCTTGGTTTTATCAAGGAGATAATAACTACCGTACCTACTTCCGCCAATATCAAGTATTATGCGACTATAGTAAAAGAAAAGTCCACGCTGAGGAAACTTATAAAGCTCAATGAAGACATTGCCAATTCCTGTTATGTCGGAAATGACAGCCTGGAGGAGATCCTTGCACGTACCGAAAAAGATCTGTTTGAACTTTTACAATCAAGGACTGCCAAGGATATAAGACCTATAGAAGATATTGCGAAAAATGTATTATATAGGATAGAGGCGGCAAGCAGGACAAGGGAAATAGTAACAGGTATACCTACCGGCTTTATAGACTTAGACTATAAGACCAGCGGCTTACAGCCTTCGGATCTGGTGCTGATAGCTGCCAGACCTTCAATGGGAAAGACGGCATTTGTTCTGAATATGGTACAGCATATAGCAATGAAAAAAGAACTGCCCTGTATGATATTCTCGCTTGAGATGAGCAGTGAACAACTTGTGCAACGTATGCTTGCCATGGAGACAGGAATAGACTCGCAAAAGCTAAGGACAGGTAATCTGACCGATAACGACTGGGATCCTCTTATAAGAGGAGTTGTAGATGTAAGTGATTCTAAGATAATTATAGACGACACTCCGGGTATAAGCGTGGGAGAGCTAAGAAGTAAGTGCAGAAAGGTCAAACTTGAAAGAGGACTGAGCATAGTGATCATAGACTATTTGCAATTGATGACCGGATCTTCGAAACGTTCCGAAAACAGACAGCAGGAGATCTCGGAAATATCAAGAAGCTTAAAGGCACTTGCAAGGGAGATGGAAGCACCGGTAGTGGCACTGTCACAGTTATCCCGTGCCTGTGAGACAAGACCAGATCACAGACCTATGTTATCAGACTTGAGAGAGTCCGGAGCCATAGAGCAGGATGCTGATATAGTAATGTTTCTATACAGAGATGATTATTATCATAAAGACACGGAACATCCCAACGAGGCGGAAGTGATCATAGCAAAGCAAAGAAACGGTCCCATAGGAACTGTCAATCTGATGTGGAAACCGGAGACTACAAGATTTGTAAATATATCAAGAAGAGCTTAGTATGTTAAAACGGATGATGTGTATCGCATTGTCCGTATTTAATTTGTATAACATGCATAATGATATATTTGTATAAAATGTAGCATATCTTTAAAAACTGTCTTTTTTAAGAACAAGCCGTTGCGATGGTCTTTAAGAGTATTCAATTATAATAATTATCAGATATACTATAAATATAATGTATTCGGTACCGATATCAGCACAGACCGGATATAGGATCAGAAAAGATGTTTTATGAACCTGACTTTAGTAAGATCAGTTCACTTATCTTTGCTTATATAGTATTAAAAACTTGCAGCTAAGTTTTATTTTAATTAAGAAGAAAGAACAACTATCATGATACTTGAGAATAAACTCGGGATCCGGGAGGAAAAAGAGCTTGAGATAAAAGAAGAACAGATAAGCAAAATAAAGGCACTTGAGCTTTTTGATAAGGGTCTTTTAGACGGCTTTCCGGTATCGGAATTTAAAGGACTGGCTATGATACATAAGCATCTTTATGAAGACATCTATGACTTTGCCGGTAATATAAGACATGTCAACATAATAAAGGGAAGCTTCCCCTTTGCACTGAGTCCATATTTACCCGAGATACTTAAAAACATTTCCCAAATGCCACAGAGTACATTTGACGAAATAATCGAAAAATATATAGAAATGAATATAGCTCATCCTTTTCGGGACGGCAACGGCAGAAGTATGCGTATATGGCTTGACTGTATAATGAAAAAAGAAGTAAAATCTGTAGTGGAATGGAGTAAAATAAGCAAAGAAGAATACATGAACGCTATGGCAAAAAGTCCCGTGAGTGATAACGATATAAAAACACTGATCTGTAATGCCCTTACGCATAAAACAGCTGACAGACAGGTATATATTGAAGGGATAGATGCAAGCTATGCTTATGAGGGCTACTCAAACTTTAAGTTAAAGGATATGGCGGGATCATGATATTATATCATGGAAGTAATGTTATGGCAGGCATTTCGAAAATAATTAATACAAACAGAAAAATATGCCACCTATAAAGGAAAAATAAGAAAGAAGTCCTTGAAGAGTGGGATAAAAAGATATTAAAAAAGAAAAATAGGATAATTATTTTCTATATTATTAAGAGAGAATAGAAAATGTCTATGAAGAAATTGACCGACTTATGGATACAGTTAAGTATCTTTGCTAATCGATAAAAAAATTGGAAATTATAGTAAATACAGCTAAAAGGAGACGAAGATCATGTTAAAAGAAGGAATAAAGGGATGTATAGAAACTGTTGCGACTAGTGAGAAAGCAGCCAAGTCTATAGGAAGCGGAGGTTTAGATGTTTTTGCAACTCCTATGATGATCTCTCTTATGGAAGAGACTTGTTTTAAGAGCGTGGACTCCGAGCTTGAAGCTGAGAATACAACGGTAGGAATAGAAGTAAATATCAAGCACCTTGCCGCTACCCCTGTAGGGATGAAAGTAAGGTGTGAGTCTGAGCTTATAAAGATAGATAACAGATCGCTTACATTCAACGTAAAAGCCTATGATGAGAAGGGGCTTATCGGAGAGGGAGTACATCAAAGATTTATAGTTAATAGAGAGAAGTTTCAAAAAAAGGCGAATGAGAAGCTTATGTGATGTGTTGGCAAAGATTGTGACAAACCGTTAATAAATCGGTATGTCTCCTTGCTTTGCAAAAAATATCCAAATATATAAAATTTATTGCTTTTTAATAATAATTGTGTTATAGTTTTTAACGTATGGAATATAGAGATTAAAATAGGGTATTAAATCACCCTTAAACAATAATCGAGCTATAATAATAGTGGAGTTTCCATGCAAATATTTTTTTGACCACCCGGAAGGGTCAAGGCCATACGGACAGCCGGGTCAACTGCCGATTGGCAACTTTAGTTGCCTTATTGATTGAGTTAAAAGCTCGAATTTTATAAGTTGGTTACTTTATAAACCATAGTGCCGAAAGGCACATCAACTTGTGAAACGGTCAATAAGAGTAGTAAAAGTAAAATGTTTGCTATATAGACTCTCATACTATTATTATCACAACTTTTATTAGTTGTGAGTTTATATATGTTTATGACCGCAAGCAAGTGTGAAAACACTTGCTTTTTTAATGCAAAAGAAGGGCTGACAGTCCGGGAAGAGCTAAGCTGCTTATGCCGATATTAGATATACTGCCTTATTGGCAGTCAGTACTGCAGCATATATTGTTTCATTTAAAACAGTCAAATACCGGACAAGTTATTTTGTAAAGCTTTACTTTGTAAATACTTAACAGTAGTGACACCTTAATGTAAGTTCAACTATGTTTAGTGATCGCAATAAAATGAATACGATCGCCAAATATGAAAAAACTTTCAAGATGAGTCGATGAACATCAAAAGTCCTGAAAATTTGCAAAAATAATAAAAATAAAAACATTAAAACTTGGAGGCGGCTATGGATCAGAGCAGAGCACCAATACATGAAGCATTGGAGAAATTCAGAAAAAAAAGAGTGGTACCCTTTGATGTGCCGGGTCATAAAAGAGGCAGAGGCAACAAAGAATTAAAAGACTTTTTGGGAGAGACCTGTGTAGGTATAGATGTAAACTCTATGAAACCGCTTGATAACCTCTGCCATCCGGTATCGGTGATAAAAGAAGCGGAACAACTTGCAGCAGAAGCGTTCGGAGCTGCACATGCCTTCCTGATGGTAGGTGGTACAACTTCGGCAGTACAGACGATGATACTTTCCGTATGTAAAAGGGGAGATAAGATAATACTTCCGAGAAATGTACACCGTTCGGTGATCAATGCCATGGTACTTTGCGGTGCCGTACCGGTATATGTCAATCCCGATGTAGACCAAAGACTTGGAATAGCTCTGGGAATGAAAGTTTCACAGGTTGAAGAGGCAATCAAAGAAAACCCGGATGCGGTGGCAATATTTGTAAATAATCCCACATACTACGGAATATGTTCGGACATAAGATCCATAGTAAAACTGGCACATGATAATGAAATGTATGTACTGGCAGATGAGGCACACGGAACACATTTTTATTTCGGTGAGAATCTGCCCATAGATGCGATAAGTGCAGGTGCGGATATGGCAGCGGTAAGTATGCACAAATCCGGAGGAAGCCTTACACAAAGCTCCATACTCCTTATAGGTAAGGAGCTACATGAGGGCTATGTTAGACAGATCATTAATCTTACACAGACTACCAGTGCATCGTACTTATTGTTATCAAGCCTTGATATCTCAAGAAGAAATCTTGCACTCAGAGGCAGAGAGATATTTGCACAGGTAATGGATCTTGCAGAATATGCAAGAAAAGAAATATCGCATATCGGAGGTTATTATGCCTATTCATCGGACATGATAAACCACGACAGCATATATGATTTTGATAAAACAAAACTTTCTATCTATACCTTGGATATAGGACTTGCAGGTATAGAAGTTTATGACAAACTAAGAGATGAATATGACATACAGATAGAATTCGGAGACATGGGCAATATCTTAGCCTACCTTTCCATAGGAGACAGGAGACAGGATATAGAAAGACTTGCAAGTTCACTGGCTGAGATCAAGCGTCTTAACAGTAGGGGCAAGGAAGGACTTATGCCTTACGAATACATAAGCCCGGAACTTGCGGTATCGCCGCAGGCGGCGTTCTATGCAGATAAGGAACAGCTTGATATACAAGATACTGCGGGCAGGATATGTTCGGAATTCCTTATGTGTTATCCACCCGGTATCCCTATACTTGCACCGGGAGAGATGATAACCGATGAAATACTTGACTATATAATATATGCCAAGGAAAAGGGATGCTCTATCACAGGACCGGAAGATCCGGATATTAAAAAATTAAATGTACTGAAATTACCTATACAAATGTTTTAGGAGGAGGTAGATTATGGAATTATGGTTTGCGGAAAGACATACTCAAAACGTAAAGTTTTCTATTAGGGTAGATAAGCAATTGTATAGCGGACAAAGTGATTATCAAAGAATAGATATATTTGAGTCAAAAGAATTCGGGAGATTTTTAACACTTGACGGTTTCATGATGCTGACGGAAAAAGATGAATTTATATATCATGAAATGATCACACATGTGCCGATGGCGGTACATCCCAATGTTGAGAAGGTATTGGTAATAGGCGGAGGAGACGGCGGAGTAGTAAGAGAGCTTTGCAAATACAGAGATATCAAGCATATAGATCTTGTAGAAGTGGATCCCCCTGGTTGTTGAGGTATGCAGGGAATATCTTCCTTCTGTAGCTTGCAGACTTGATGATGAGAGAGTACATATAAGACATGATGACGGACTCAGGTTCTTGCGTTCTGTAGAAAATGAATACGATCTGATCATAGCGGATACCACAGATCCTTTCGGACCGAGTGAGGGACTTTTTACCAAGGAATTTTACGGAAGTTGCTACAAGGCACTTAAAGAAGACGGGATAATGATGAACCAGCATGAAAGTCCGTTCTATGAAGAAGATGCCATTACCACACAAAAGATACATAAACGTATCATATCAAGCTTTCCGATAAGTAAGGTATATCAGGCTCATGTTCCAAGCTATGCTACCGGACATTGGCTTTTCGGTTTTGCATCCAAAGTTTACCATCCTGTAAGGAACCTTGATTCCGTAAGTTGGAACATGAAAGGTATAAGTACAAGATACTATACCACTAACTTACACAGCGGTTCATTTACCTTACCATACTATGTAGAGGAGTTACTTAAAAATGTTGAATAGTAATATAGAAACTTTTATAGGCTGTGATAAGCCGTATGAAGAAGCTGATATAGTAATATTCGGTGCTCCGTTTGACTCTACCACATCTTTCAGACCGGGGACAAGATTCGCTTCCAAGGCTATAAGGGGGGAAAGTTTCGGTTTGGAAACCTACAGTCCTTATCAGGATAAGGATCTGACCGATATAGCGGTATTTGACAGCGGAGACCTGGAACTTTGCTTTGGAGACAGCGAGAAGGCTCTTGACGCTATAGAAGAAAGAGCGGATATTATATTAAATGATAAAAAGATCCCTCTCATGATAGGCGGTGAGCATCTGGTAACTCTCGGAGCTGTAAGGGCAGCTTATAAAAAGCATCCGGATATGCATCTGATACAGTTTGATGCACATACAGATCTTAGAGAAGATTATCTTGGTGCAAAACTGTCACATGCGAGTGTAATAAAAAGATGTCATGATTTTTTAGGAGACGGACGCATACATCAGTTCGGTATAAGATCGGGTGAAAAGTGCGAGTTTGAGTGGGCTAAGGAGCATACAGAGTTGCACAGATTCAACTTAAGCAAGCTTGAAAGCAGTCTTAGTCGTATAAAAGGAAGTAAAGTATACTTTACCATAGATCTGGATGTACTGGATCCTTCGGTATTCCCGGGAACAGGTACTCCGGAGGCGGGAGGAATCAGCTTTTTGGAACTTTTGGAGGGTATAAGACTGATCGCACAGTATACTGATATAATTGCCTGTGATGTAAATGAATTAAGTCCCATGTATGACCAGTCAGGTGCCTCAACAGCCACAGCCTGCAAGATTATAAGGGAACTTTTGTTGGCAATATAAATAGTTTAATCAAGTAATTGTAAAACGCAGTGAATAATATTTTATATATTGTATTAAGAATAAAACCGAATTAGGGATATTTAGCTTGTTTTCTATGCGAAGTAGATATAAAAGATAAATATTTGATAAGAAGAAAGATGAAAATGAGATTAAAAAAATGCCATATTTATGCACTTTTCGGCATTTTGTAAACAGCTGACAGTTTAATTAAGATAAGGAGATAAGTATGTCAAGAGTATTAATAATTGGTTGTGGTGGAGTTGCAAGTGTAGCGGTTCATAAGTGCTGCCAAAACTCCGAAATATTTACAGATATATGCATAGCAAGCCGTACAGTATCAAAGTGCGACAAATTAAAAAGTGAATTGGAAGGAAAGACAAAGACCAATATAACTACCGCAAGTCTCGATGCCGATAAGGTAGATGACATAGTCAAGCTTATAGAAAGCTATAAGCCCGATCTCGTGCTTAACCTGGCACTTCCGTATCAGGACCTTTCTATCATGGAAGCCTGCCTTAAAACCAAGGTCGATTATGTAGATACAGCCAACTACGAGCCGGAAGATACCGCAAAGTTTGAGTACAGCTGGCAATGGGCATACAGAGAAAGATTTGAGCAGGCAGGGATCACCGCACTTCTCGGAAGCGGATTCGATCCGGGAGTTACAAGTGTATTCTCAGCTTATGCTATGAAGCATTATTTTGATGAGATCAATTACATCGATATATTGGACTGCAACGGCGGTGATCACGGTTATCCTTTTGCAACAAACTTCAATCCCGAGATCAATATAAGAGAAGTAAGTGCCAAGGGAAGTTACTGGGAAGACGGCAAGTGGGTTGAGACCGAGCCTATGGAGATCAAGCGTGTGTATGATTTCCCACAGGTAGGTGTAAAGGATATGTACCTTTTACATCATGAGGAGCTTGAGTCATTGGCGCTTAATATCAAGGGAATAAAGAGAATAAGATTCTTTATGACATTCGGACAAAGTTATCTTACACACCTTAAGTGCCTTGAGAATGTGGGAATGACATCAATAGAACCTATAGAGTTTGAAGGAAAGCAGATAATTCCGTTACAGTTTTTGAAGGCTGTACTTCCGGATCCTTCTTCACTAGGACCAAGAACCAAGGGCAAGACCAATATAGGTTGTATCTTCAGAGGTAAAAAGGACGGTAAGGAAAAGAATCTCTACATATATAATGTCTGCGATCATGAGTCATGCTACAAGGAAGTGGGATCTCAGGCGGTTGCATATACTACAGGTGTACCGGCTATGATAGGTGCGATGATGCTTCTTACCAAGACTTGGGATAAGAAGGGTGTATACAATATAGAAGAGTTCGATCCGGATCCTTTCATGGAAGCGCTTAATAAGTGGGGACTTCCATGGATAGTTGAGGAAGATCCTAAATTGGTAGACTAAAATGGCTGATATATATGAAATAAACACACCTTCATTCGTTGTGGATCTGGATAAACTTAAGGAGAATCTTGAGTTGCTCAGATCTGTTGCGGATGAAACAAAGTCCAAGATACTTTTGGCTCAAAAGGCTTATTCGTGTTTTGACACCTATCCTTTGATCGCCGAATACCTTGACGGAACGACTGCGAGCGGTATATATGAAGCAAGGCTTGGATTCGAGGAATTTAAAAAAGAAGTACATATATTTTCCCCGGCATATAAGGCTGAGGATATGGAGGAAATAGTTAAAATAGCAAAGCACATAGTATTTAACTCTTTTTCTCAAATGGCTTTGTATGCAAAGCTTGCCAAGGAAAACGGCTGTGAGATAGCTCTTAGGATCAATCCGGAGTGTTCGACACAGACGGAGCATGAGATATATGATCCTTGCAGTAGAGGTTCAAGGCTCGGTGTGAGAATAGCGGAGTTTGAAAAGGCACTTGAAAGTAAAGAGGGTAAGGAACTGTATTCCATGCTAGGCGGACTGCATTTTCATACTCTATGCGAGCAAAACTCTGATGATCTGTATACTACCTTGCAGGCTGTAAAACAAAAATTCGGAAAATATTTACCGGATATGAAGTGGCTTAACTTCGGGGGAGGTCATCATATTACAAGAAAAGACTATGATGTGGAGCTTCTTAAAAAGTGCATAGTGGAGATGAGAGATGATTACGATCTGAGTATATATCTTGAGCCGGGGGAGGCTGTGGTATTAAATGCAGGTTATCTGGTGACTACCGTGATAGATGTGGTTGAGGCTGATATCCCGGTTGCGATACTTGATACTTCAGCTGCCTGCCACATGCCGGATGTTATAGAAATGCCTTACAGACCGCCTCTTAAAGACTCAGCTTTGCCTGATGAGAAGCCATATACATACAGACTTGCGGGACCGACCTGTCTTGCGGGAGATGTGATAGGAGAATACTCTTTTGACAAGGCTCTTAAAGCAGGAGATAAGCTCGTATTTGAAGATATGGCACTGTATACAATGGTCAAACCAATACATTTAACGGAATGCCGCTTCCGGACATAAATGTTATGGAAAATGGAGAATGCAGACTTATAAAAAGCTTCTCCTATGAAGATTTTAAAATGAGACTGAGTTGATTTAATATAATAAATTAAGACAGATAATTAAAATAAAAACCTGCCGATAAAGTTATATACGGATATTAAGATCTATATCTCGTACATACTTTACAGCAGGTTTTTATATGGATATGAAGACCTCGTAGGATAAGTTATACCATTATCACAAATTGTTTATTTCCTGACTTACAGCTTCATTTCTTTTAATGATCCGTTTTCAATTATAATTACTGAGATACTTACCCGGATCAAAATATCATCTGAAATATTTATCGACTTTTTGTGCTTTGCAAAGGCACAGATACCGATAAATACCGTAAATGCAATAAATGATACCGTAAAAACTGATTTTTTCATAAAGCCTTTCTTATAATTATCTATTTAAGCTATAAAATATTCTGCGATCAGTGTTTTTTTGTGTGAATCAGTACTTCCTTAACTATTCCGTCTTCTACGTGAAAAGCTATATAATTTACAAGACCGGAATTATATTTAAACATAAGGTCTGACAAGGTAGTATATCCTGCTGTATGAAATGTCTCTTTTTCAAAATACCTGGTACTGTTGTTGACGCTGTATTCGGCAACATTAAATCCCAGGTAATCTCCTATTATATGAGATTCATAGTCGTAGGTATGGAAAGTTCCATTTACGTTCATATTATTATCCTGAATACTGAAAAGCTCTAATTGATCCGTATCTACATAGTAGTATCCGTAATCAATATTTACTATGCGTCCGGCTGATGGTATCCATGCTCCGTCGGTGCCTACACGGTATCCGTCAGGTGTTATCGTACCTGTCAGCATATATCCGGATTCTCCCAGATAATAATTGCCTATCCAACAATTTGTTACCATATAACCGTGATCGTTGAAATAATACCATAGTCCGCCGTCTTGAAACCATGTATTATTTAAATATGAACCGTTATCAAACCTATACCACCATCCGACGTGATCTTTTTGCCAACTTCCGGCATGTGCGCACAGAGTGCTTATTATTGTAAGTGTAAAAAGTGTTAAAGCAAAAAATAACTTTTTCATAAAGACCTCCTTTAGTTGCTTAAGCCTGCTCCTATTATATAGCCGTTATAAACATCTATAAACAATTCGACACCTGCATCGGGTTTAAGCAATTTCTTAAAAGTTTCCTTGCTCATATAACCATCTCTGCCGGCATCGCTAATGCCGAAAAACTGTGTAGAATCGGTTACTTCCAGATATTCTTCGGTATAGCCTAAATTCAGATCGTCGAAATCACGACTCATGAAGCCGCCTATATGTAAAGTATCACCATCCCACTTAAGTATATCGACACCTATGGAATCATGTCGGGGGATAAGTGAAAAGTTGAACTTTCCTGTCAGACCTGAAAGATTATTGCCTCCGGGCATCCACTTACCGTTTTCATCTACCCAAAAACCGTCGGGAGTCATTTTATTGGTAAGCATAGCACCATTTTCTCCCAAATAATAATCTCCTACCCATTGATTGGAGACCATTTGACCGTTACCTGCAAAATAATACCAATGCTTACCTTCATTATCGAAAAGCTCAAGCCATTGATTTGCAGCAATATATCCCGAACTGTTGAAATAGTACCAATCACGTTCATTATCGGTAAACCAACAATTTGAAAGATAAAAGCCTTCATCATATCCATACGACCAGCCTACACTGTCTTTTTTCCAAGCTCCTCCCGAGTAAGGTGCTGCTTGTAAACTGTAAGTCAGAGTAGATAATGTTATTGCAAATGATAAAGCAAATAATATTTTTTTCATCTAAACCTCCTAAGGTACTTGGTTAAATAGTAAATCAACAAATAATGAAAGATATACTTTACTTCAATTGATTACAGATCGAGTCTAACATTAAAAAGGCGAAAAATATATTACCCTATGGATAATATTTGAAAAAAAGGTATATGGTATTCAATGAATAAGAACATATTGCACAAAAAAGTCACCTTTTTTTTATTCAATATAACGAGAGAAATAATGATCTTACCGACAAAGTCAATAATCAGAAAACAATATTTATCTTGATCACCGATTCCGATCGTAAGCCGGGAGGTATTGTATATAGAATAAATAAGAAAACAATATTCTATAAAATACAAAAATAAATTATTAGGATAAACTAAGAAAATGCAAAGATTCTATAGTGCAGTTTGCACAATTTACATACTTGATTTTATGCAATATATCCTTATTCATTGAATAATATTTTTATTTTTGCCTCAAAAAAAGTATTCATCGGATAATAGTTTTTTTAGTTTTTTTAGGGTGTAGTATGTGCTCATAGAGATAAGAAATACTTATCTTTAAGAAAAAGCAATAAAAAAATTGTTTATAATTTAATTTAAGTCAATGTAATGACAGGATAAGAAGGTATTATAAGAATACCTGATATTATCGGGTACGATTTTCGCAAAGTATTTTTCTAAAGGCTCTAATGACTTATAAGTACATATTTATGTCAGTGCAAGCATAAATATTATTTAACAAAAGTTACAGATGATATCTGTAGGTATCAGGACCTCAAGATACAAAACTACGGAAAAAGTACGATTAGGTATTTAACATCATGTGCAGGTTGAAAATATCAAAATTCTTTGTCTAACATGAATTAAATTTGTTATAAAATATCCCCCCCCAAATATGCTTTAAGCATAAGAATGTGATAAAGGGCGATGATCTCTCAGATGGAAATAAGAGATCATCGCTTTTATCTATTTGTATAGGATCATAGATAATTGACAATATAAAGCGCTATAAAAGTATTTTTAGCCGGATGTTCTTTGCTAAGGATAACTTTATAGTAATAACTTTGTTATCTTTAAAAATATAACTAATCTACATTATCTTGTAACGATAGCTTTGCAGGGGGACTAAGCTAAACTTTCGACTTAAGTATAGTTTATAGTCGCTACCGTAGGCTATCGCATCAGATTCACCGCTGATATCTCTCTACTTAAGTATAGTTTTTTTGTAAAGGTACAGGTGTGAGGGAAGAAAGTCTTATAGTCCATAGATATTATTCGAAGAGAAAAATATTTATTTCGGGATGTCGAATAAAAATATTCCAAAAAACATACATATTGCATAAAAACTAAAAGTCTTATTTGTACACTATGTTGTTATCATATGGATACTATTTTGAATTTCAATCAAAAAGTATTCGTCGGATAATATATTTTCATTTTTTTTGTTGTAGGATGTGGTCAAGGAAATGAAACACGATTTAGTACAGGCAATCGTATCTACTATATTCAGAAAGATAGCTGAAAGTCTAAAACGCTATTTTAAGAAATGAATTTCCGATTCCCGGTTTGATCTTACAGTAATTAAGATGATACCTGAGGGCAGCAAGGTAAATGCAAACGGACAATATGAGACTTAGAAGTAAATGTTTATAATCGAATTTAAGTAAGTACAAAGGCAGGATAAATAAGCGTTGAAAATATCTGATGTACAAAGAAGTAAATATTTTTATTAAAAAAGGTTATTAGGTAAGATCTAAAGAGATAGACAAACAGATAATTGATGACAATGCAAGCACAAATATTAAATATGTCAAAGTCTTTAGAAATTAGCGTATATGCTGTTTACATAAAGTAGTATTTTTGAAAAATATAAACTTTTGACATTGGAACTAAAAAAATATATTTGAATTGACAAGATATCAAAAAATTTTGCCGAAGTATTAGTTAAGTTTGTTATAAAAAATTATCCCCCCAATGTGCTTTAAACGTAAGGATGTAAAGGAAGACGACAACTTAAAAGCAGGAAAGTTTTCGGTTGTCGTCTTTGCTTATCCACACGGCATATAAGGATGATTTTTAGATTCTTACATCAATTAAGATTTAGGTGTAAAAAAAGTAATAATAATTACGATACCCCCAAAAATTATGCTTAAAGCATAAGGATATAATAAAGAATAAAAAGCACATATTAAGTTATGTGATTTTTATTGTTATGTAACCGTTAGAGTAAGTTAAGGATAATTTTCAGAATAGATCGACAAAAAACATTATAATATGAAAGTGGCGATAATTAAATAAAATAAGGCTTTTACGGGTATTTTTCAGGTTGTTAAATTGTAAGTAGGCATAGCACACTACGACCTCTTTTTTCGACTTAAGAATAAAGCAATGAAGCTGAAATTATTTTAATAACGCTACTGTAATTTAGAGGGAGCCGGTATGAAAATTCAATTTTTGTCAGTTTTTAAATTATGGAGTTAAGAGAAAAAGTAAGCTATGCAATAAAAAGCCCAAGACTTTGGATGAAATATTGAATTGGAGTATATCTAAGTAATAAAGATCCCTTTATGATATTATAATAATCTGAGGATTAAAGAAAGGAGTCGTAGCTATGAAAAGAGTACTTAATTACTTAGCGGTACTTAGCCTTTTTGCCATACTTATATTTGTACCGAGTATAAGCGCAAAGGCGGCGCAGTCAAGAACATTTGATCTTGGCAGATTCGAGTCGGGAGACAATGTAAACCACGTATTAAACCTTAAGTTGGAGACACCCGGATCACTTGGAGTTTATACTTTAACTTCCGGTCTGCAACTTGTGGAAGATGCTTCGGGTATGCTATCACTTACCGGAACTACAGGCGTAAGCGGCAACATAACGGAAACAGTTACAGGTTTAAGATGCCTTACAGATCCGGGTAATCCAAGTTCGGGCGATTCTTTTACGCTTACATTTAATTATGAGGTTTTAAAAAATGTTCCGGTACAGATCAAATTCGTGGACGGAAGCGGTAGCTTGATATCTCAACAAAACAGATCTTTTAGTCTTGGTGATACTGATGTTGAGTGGCTTGATGTATATTCATTTTTCGGAACACCGTATGTTCCGGATCCAACATCAAGTAGCACTATACAACATTATATAGCGAGAAATACCCAATCTGTTACGGCGGCTAACGGTCAATTCAGGATGAACGGTAATACTCCTGAGGTCAGAGTAGCGGCAGATATGATCTCTCCGACCGTGTTAAATGTGGAATATACTATCATTTGCGATAGAGTTACATCTCAACCATACAGGATCAACTACCTTGAAAGAGGAACCAATGCATTATTACATACAGAGCAAGGCAGTGTAAATGTAGATAATTCATGGGTAAATATCCTTTCACAGTTCCACCATGCAGGTTCAACATATATTTTGGAAAGGGCGCAGACATATCCGGCTAACAGATATGAATTTGCTACCGCATCCAATGCGGCTCAGGTTTTTGTATCATCAGCAGATGCGGGAACCGACGGATATGTTACATATAACCTGGTAGGTTACCTTAGAGCTTCCGGTGCTTCTGCAACTCCAAGCAGTGCAAGTTATTCTTCGGGAGGAGGTTCAAGTACCACAGTATCGGTAAGACAAAGAAACAAGGAAGGTTGGATACTCAGTAATAACGAATGGTATTATTACATAGGAGGTATAAGGACCAACCTTAAGAGAGGATGGCATAAAGACAGCCAAGACGGTTTCTGGTATTATTTGGATGGTGCTGACGGCAGAATGCTCAAGGGTTGGAATTTTATAAATGATGAATGGTATTATTTGGCTCCGTATACACCTATGGCTACATGGGAGCTTAGAAGTGACGGAGAATGGTACTATATGCATAAGGAAAACTCTCGTCCGTTAGGTTCAATGTACATAAGTGAAAGCACTCCTGACGGATACAGAGTGGATGCAAGCGGAAAATACGTACAATAATACAAAAATTTATATTCTCTGTTAGAGCAAAACTTTATAAGAGTTATATTGATATAGCAATCATTAAAAAACGACTGTTTCACAAGCGATAATGAGGTTAGCCCTCAAAGTGGAATAAGTCGTTTTTTTAATGTATATATGCAGAGTATATATAATTATAAAAAAATTTATTATAGTTCTATGAAATCTAATTTGTAGATATCTTAAACCGAATCTGAAAAATCGAATACTTTCCATTTTTAGAATAAGTATTAAGCAAAAAGATAATATATTGTATTAAATCTCCTTAATATACTGGAAAAAAACAAATTATTTATGTATAATAAGCTATCGTATTAGGGAATAACTTAATCCGGAATGAGAGGTGGATATTGAAAAAATTATTGTATACAGTATGGGACTGTATATATCCTGTTGTAATATATATATTTATAACAACATTGACATTCATGGTTTCCGGGCTCTTAGGCAGTGTAAGATCATCCGTGAAACGGGCAGATTTTAATAATGTTTTGATCATCAATACGATCGCTGCAGTAATACTTATATTTATATGGTTTGGCATTATTGTAGTGAGCAGGGATGGTTATAAGAAGGAGCCTGTAGGGGTTAGGGCATTTTTATCCACGGAGTTTAAGGACTATGTCTTTATCGGTTGGCTTGGTATAAGTCTTGGACTTTGCCTGAGTACGCTGGTATCACTGTTTGGTATAACTGCTCAAGATGAGGCATTTAAACAGGTGAACGAACTCATAGAAAGTCAACCGCTATGGATCAAGATCGCAAGTGCGGGAGTTATAATACCGATACAGGAAGAATTCATGTACAGAGGACTTATATATAAGAACATTGAACAACGATATGATATAAAAAAGGCGACTTTTATATCATCGCTAATGTTCGGAGTAATGCACATGAACTTAAGTCAGGGAATATTTGCTTTTTTGATGGGAATTGTATTGGCATTTATATATCAAAAGACCCGTAATATATATGCATGTATAGTATTTCATTGCAGTACCAATCTTTTTTCGGTATTGCTAAGCACAAGAACTGTGCGTAGTTTCCTTGAGGAAGATGTATACTTGTTGCCATTGGTATTGTTATGTATGATCGCAAGTACATTTGCTGTTATGTTGTATTTGCATAAAGAATATAGGAGGAACGTTTAGCTTGAAGATATTAAGTGTTGCTATACCCTGTTACAATTCATCAGCCTATATGAGAAAATGTATAGACTCTGTACTTAAGGGTGGAGAAGATGTTGAGATACTTATAGTAAATGACGGTTCGTTTAAAGATAATACAAAAGAAATAGCTGATTGGTATGAAAAAGAATACCCGGGCATCTGTAAAGCCATCCATCAGGAGAACGGCGGACACGGTGCTGCTGTAATGGCAGGTCTTAGGGCTGCAAGCGGTATATTTTTCAAGGTGGTGGATTCCGATGACTGGGTGGATGAAGCTTCTTACATGAAGATACTTGAAAAATTAAGGTTCTTTGCAAATGAATCAGATACACAGCTTGATATGCTTATAAGTAATTATGTGTATGAGAAAGAAGGCGCTACACATAAGAAGGTAATGAACTACAGAAGAGCCATTCCGACCGAACAAGTACTCGGTTGGGATGATATAGGACGTTTTCTTCCGGGGCAGTATATACTTATGCATTCCGTAATATACAGAAGACAGATGCTTATTGACTGCGGACTGGACCTTCCAAGACATACTTTCTATGTGGATAATATATTTGTATACACACCGCTTCCTCATGTAAAGACATTATATTATCTGGATGTGAATTTCTACAGATACTTTATAGGAAGAAACGATCAGTCCGTCAATGAAGCCGTTATGATAGGAAGAATTGACCAACAGCTTAAGATAACCAAGATCATGCTTGATTCACATGATCTGTATAAGATAAAAAGCAGAAAACTCAGAAGATATATGATACTGTATATAGAGATAATGATGGTCATCTGCTCAATACTTGCAATAAAATCGGGAACCGAGGAAAATCTGCAAAAGAAAAAAGATATATGGGCTCATCTTAAGAATCATAATTTAAGACTATATATGAGGATCAGATGGGGATTCTTGGGACAGAGCGTTAACCTTCCGGGCAAGGCGGGAAGAAAGGTTTCTATAATGGGATATAAGATCACACAAAAATTCTACGGATTTAATTAGTAAATCGATTATTTAATATTTGCCTGAGTTCTATTGATTTTATAGGTATTTTAAGTTTGCTTTGATCACAGGATATGTGATTTAACGAAGCATACCTGTAAATATTATAAGTGAATTTGGGCAATTGTTTTGCATTTACGCTGTTCACAAAATAATCGAACTAAATTCATTGCCGAATTTTTAAGTATAAGCTATAATTAGCATTGATTTAACTTTGAAAGGTGGTTTATAAAATAATGACTTTATTGGAAAATTGGAGAAATAAGGCGTACGGAGAAGGTACGAATGACAAACAAAAAGAAGAATTATGGAAAAGATATTTTCTTATCGAGAAGGGAATTTATGAACAAATACTCGCAGAGCCTGACAAGGTGATATCATGTACCGTAGCTGAGCTTGCAGACAAATACGGAACCGATATAGAGACTATTACGGGCTTTTTAGACGGTATCAATGACTCACTTAAGGAAGCCAATCCTATAGAGACAATGGAAGAGAGCACTCCCATCAAGATAGAGATAGACCCTGAAAAGCTTTATTACAACATGGTAGAGGCTAAGGCTGACTGGTTGTATAACTTACCCGAGTGGGATAAGATACTTAACGATGGAAGAAGAAAAGAGATATATAAAGAGCAAAAGAAGAGCGGAACCGTAGTTAAGGGAAGAAAAATAGGACGTAATGAAGCTTGTCCTTGCGGAAGCGGCAAGAAATATAAGCTCTGCTGCGGAAAGAATTAGTATTCGCTTACGTTTTTTTTTGCATAAGACGTTAAAATTAAAATAAACGATCAATAAAATAGGCTGTATCAAAACATAATCTGTTTTGTAACAGCCTTTTGTGAACTACCCGTTATATAAAGTTAACGGAATTTAAGTTTTATGGATAGTGTATCTTAGATCTCCTCGGGTATACTGTAGGAGTATCTTATTGCTCGATAACGATAACTTACTATGTACGGCAACCTTGCCCCTGTACTTAAATACAGGGTGTAGGGTTGCTTATTTCAAAAAGATAGCTTTTATTCAGAAAGGTGAAGGAGTATGTACACAGGATTTGCAAGTGTTTACGATATCTTTATGGATGATATACCTTATAAAGTATGGGCTGAGGATATGCGTGACATATTAAAAGAACATAATATTACCGGAGGCATAGTTGCCGAGCTGGGTTGCGGAACGGGTAATCTTACACAGGAACTTGCAGGACTCGGTTATGACATGATAGGCATAGACAGCTCTTATGATATGCTTGATATAGCCATGTCCAAAAGGGAAGAAAAAGGACTTGATATATTGTATCTTTGTCAGGATATAAGAAGCTTTGAACTATACGGTACCTGTGCGGCGATAGTAAGCCGTTGCGATACATTTAATTATTTATTGGAATATGAAGATCTTGTAAATTCACTTAAGTTGGTCAATAATTATTTAGATCCCAAAGGACTTTTTATATTTGATTTAAACAGTATGTATAAGTATAAGCAAATACTTGCCGATAATACCATTGCTGAGAACAGAGAAAACGAAAGCTTTATATGGGAGAATTATTATGATGAAGAAACGAACCTCAACAGTTATGAGCTAAGCGTATTCGTAAGAGAAGAAGACGACAGATATATAAAGTACGAAGAACAGCATATTCAAAGAGCGTACAGCCTTTATGAGATAAAGGATGCGATAAAAGAAGCCGGACTTGAACTTTTGTCGGTGTCGGATGCGGATACAAAGAAAGAGGCGGATGAGTTTACACAAAGATATTTGATAGTTGCGAGAGAATCGGGTAAATAACATAAAGAAGGGAACAAAATGTCAGATTATATAATTAAAGCAACAGCGGGGAATGGATCTGTAAGAGCATTTGCCTGCGTAAGTACACAAACTTGTGAAGAAGCAAGAAAGTCACATAATACATCACCTGTAGTAAGTGCGGCACTCGGAAGAATGTTAAGTGCCGGACTTATGATGGGTTCAATGATGAAAAACGACAAGGACCTGATAAGTATCAAAATAGAAGGAAGCGGTCCTATGAAGGGGGTTTTGGTCACCGCCGATAATAAGGGAGGGGTCAAGGGTTATCCGTTTGAACCTCTTGTGATAATACCGCCAAACAGTAAGGGCAAACTCGATGTAGCCGAGGCTATAGGAGTGGGAATACTTACCGTGATAGCGGATACGGGATTAAAAGAACCTTATGTAGGTCAGGTAGAGCTGATATCCGGAGAGATAGCGGAGGATATAGCATATTATTATGCGAGCAGCGAGCAGGTACCCTCAGCGGTCGCACTCGGTGTGCTTATGAATAAGGACAATACCGTAAAGGCTGCGGGAGGATTTATCATACAGTTGATGCCGGGGGCAGATGAAGAAATAATAGAAAAGATAGAAGAAAAGATTGCAAGTATAGCTCCTGTCACGACTTTAATATCCGAGGGTAAAAGTCCGGAAGATATACTTGAGCTTATACTCGCAGACCTGGATCTTGAGATCAATGAGAAGATAGATGCCGGATTCAGATGTAATTGCAGCAGAAAGAGGATAGAAAAAGCTCTGATAAGTATAGGAAAGCATGAGCTTGAAACCATGGCGAAAGATAATGAGCCTATAGAGGTGGGTTGTCATTTTTGTAATAAAAAGTACAATTTTAATGTAAATGATATAGAGCAGATATTGGATGAACTGAATGCCAAATAATTTATTATAGGGCATGATAGAAATGAAATAATATAGCGTATATATATACATAATACAGTGCATAAGAGCTTATCTTTTATAAATATTATGTATATATATCCATACGCTTTAAAGTGCATAGATAACGCTACTGTTATAAATAAAAAATGCAAATCTTATGCTATTTTGTAAAAAGATGTATTTGTAATAAATAATATACTTCAAAGTATTAAAATATTAGAGGGTAGGTCGTCAAGTGTTGAATGATATTAATAGATCTGAGGATATAAATTATATAAAAAATGCCTGTAAGCATTTTATGACTATTACCGAACATAAGCTTACGGTAATGGATCTTTGTTTTAAGGTAGGTCTTGTAAAGCAGGCTTTTTGCATGACCTTAGCAAATACAGTCCTGAGGAATTCATCTGCGGTATAAGGTATTACCAGGGTGTAAGAAGTCCCAATGCAGCTCAAAGACTGGAAAAAGGCTATTCTTCAGCTTGGTTGCATCATAAAGGAAGAAACAAGCATCATTTTGAGTATTGGATAGACTATTCTTTGACAAGAGGAGAGGGGCTTGTAGGAATGAAGATGCCTCTTAAGTATGTACTTGAGATGGTGTGTGACAGGATAGCGGCTTCAAAAGTGTACAATAAGGGCAATTACACCACCGATATACCTTGGGAATATTACAACAAAGGACCTATACCCGATAAAGACATGCACAAGGAAACAAGGGCTTTACTTGAAAAGCTTCTTCTTATGAATAAAGAAAAGGGAGAAAAAAAGCTGCTTGCTTATATGAGGTGGCTTTTAAAGCACCCTTATATTTATGAAAAAACCGATCTGAAAAATAATACCCGAAGTAAAAAAGACTCTGATAAGTGCCTTTAGAACTTAACAAAATACGAGTATAAAGCCGGATCGTTATAACTGTGATATAAATTCGACTTTTAGTTGACAGTAATAAAAAGTTTAACAAAAACCGTCAGGAGGTAGGGATGAGAATTATTAAAGAAAGAGATATTTTAAGTATTGCACCTAATGCAAGTGCAGTAAGCAATGCGAAAAAGATCTCCTCAGGATCTCAATTTGTTAAAAGATCAAGGTCCGAGGATGACAGTTTTTATATGGGAGAGTGCAAAGGAAGCGGAAAATCCAACTATATAGTTTCTGTAGATTATATAGAGGAGGAAAATCCCGTATTCAGATGCAGTTGTCCGAGCAGACAGCTTCCTTGCAAGCATAGTATAGCTTTGTTATACGAGATGTTAAACGGAAAAACTTTTAATGTTGAGGATATACCGGAAGATATACTCGAAAAAAGAAAGAAAAAAGAGATAAGAGAGGCTAAAAAGCAGGAAGCCAAAGAAACAGCTGACCAAAAGCCTGTCAAAAAGCGTCCGGCAAGCAAGGCGGCAGCCAAGAAAAAGATAAATAAGCAACTTGAGGGATTGGCTCTTTTAAGAAAAATGGTAAATGAGCTCTTACTTTCGGGTCTTGCATCTATGGGCTCAATATCACTAAGATCTTACAAAGATCTGGTCAAACAACTCGGTGATTATTATCTGAGCGGAGCACAGACTTACTTTACCGAATTGGTAATTGAGATTGAAAAGTATCAAAAAGACAATGACAGTGTACATTATAAAAATGCCACAGAAGTGCTTAAAAGACTTCGTGCTCTGGAAAAAAAGGCTACCGGATACCTTGAAGAAAAACTCGATTCCGACAACCTTGAGATAGACGATAATACTCTGTATGAAGATCTCGGGGGAATATTAAAACTTGATGACCTTGACAGAATGGGGCTTACTAAAGAGAACGTCGAGCTGTTTCAGTTAAGCTTCAGGGAAGTCTACAATGAGGCAAGAAAAGAATTTATAGATGTTGCATACTGGATGGATCTTGATTCGGGCGAGATATCCTACAGCTTGAATTACAGACCTGTAAAAGCACTTAAATACATAAAAAAAGAAGATTCTTGCTTTGATATACTTGAAGTTAAAAAACTGTATTATTATCCCGGAAGCCTTAACAAAAGAATAAGATGGGACAGTTCTTCATTCAAGGATAAGGACGAAAAAACACTGGATATAGTAAGATCAAAGGCATACGGCAGCATAAAAGAGGCTGTGAAGTTAGCTAAGGGTGAGCTCAAGAACACCTTATCCGAATATTCCTACGGCTTTCTCATAAGTTATGAGAGTCTGTGCGAACTTAAGACTGAAAAAGGTACTGTATGGGTAGTTAAAGACAAGACCGGAGACAGATTGGAACTTAAAAATTCAGGATATATCAACACCGTGGAGTTGATAAAGTTTATGGAATATGAAGAAGTAAGGAAGGATGCCGCTATCTTCGGCAAGATATATTATGACGTAGAGGACAGGAAGTTATATATGGAACCTTGCAGTATAATCACAGATAAAAGAATTATCGGTTTGGAATATTAGTAGGGAGGAATCGTCGTGAACTTAAATATAATATATGAATTAAGAGATAGACTGGAAAGTATTGCTATAGCAGGACTCAGTCTTATAAAAGAGGATTTCAGACTTAAGAGAAATACCGAAAAACTTAAAGAGTATGTAAGTATAGCACCGGTATTTAAGCAAATATATGAATTGCTCGTAAAACTCCAAAGTGATGAATGTACACAAAAAGCTGATGTGCTTTTGGACCTGATCGCTCTTACGGATGCTCTTATATGTACTCAGGCACCTTACTGCAGCGAGGGAGAAGAAGTGGAGGAGCCTGTATTATACAAGGAAGGATTGGTTTATAAAGACATACCTTACAGCAGCCTAAAACCTATAATAGACAGCTTCCTTGCAAGCGGAAGCGGAAGATACGCAACTATCAGGGAGGCTTTGCAGACAAGTCCTGAGCTTTTTAAAGATGTGCGATTAAAAAGACTCATGGTTACGGCACTCGGAGACAGTTATGCGGAACTTGCACAGCTTGTGGAAAATGAGCTTTGTAAAGAAGATAAAGATATAGTTGCCTTCCTTAAAAAAGATTTTGATAAAGAAGGATCCAAGGAGATGGTCAGAAGACTAAGAGTCATCTCACACATTATGAAAGAAGAAGAGAATGATTTCTATATATCTCTTCTTGAGGGAAGCACCAAGGATATAAAAGAGGAGGCTATAAGGTCGCTCAGGTTTGATAAGTCCAATACGGCACTGCTTTTGGACCTGGCAAAAACCGAGAAGGGTAAACTCAAAGAAGCGGTCAATGATTCCTTGTCACATATGAACGGTGATAATGTTATAGATTACTGGACCGGGCTTTCGGTATCCAAACCTTTGGAAGCTGCCAGAAACCTTACTACAATGGTAAGTGACTGGGCAACCGATCTGGTTGCAGGTATGATAGAGAGGTATCTGGAGAAAAACAAATATGAAGATGCTAAGACTCAAGAAGAACAGCGAAAGATAAAGAACGATCTTTCCGCACTGTGGAGAGCCGGAGCTTTTAAAAGATCCGAAAGAATAGAAGCTCTGTATGATAAGGTATATAAAATAGTGCCTTTGCAGGTGGTTGAGACCTTGGAATTACAGATATACAAAAAACCGAGCGAATACCTTTACGGCTTATCAAAAGATCTTTACAAAAAGTACGGAAAAGACTTTTTAAAATCCGTGTTCATATCTGCATTGTTTTTTGAAAGTAAGGAATATATCTATGATGAATATCATAAATATGTGGAAGAGATCAAAAAAAGCAATATAACTAAGAGTATAATACTTAATGAGCTTGTAAAGATACAATACAATAAGGATCTTAAGAAGTATGTATATAGGAATTATTTGTATAAAAATTATGCATTTGCTTATACGGATAATTATGATTACAGTTCGGGAAGTCATATATTGGAAGCCGGTTTTGACGAAAGATGGTATAAGACTTTATTTGATTTTTATGATAAATTCGGAAGTGAATATAAGTTGTATTATACAAGATATTCCAACTATTTCAGTGAATTTCTTGCGGGCATCTATAACCCGGATCTTGGACTTGAGGAAGTCTACGGAGAGCATTTTTATAACAATGTTACAAAGATAGAACCTACGGTAGCCGATATTGAAATGCTTAAAAGATGTAACTGGACTTACTATGATGGAATCTTTGACAAGGCGGCAGGCAATTACGTCATAAGGGGTATACTAAGATCTGCAGACTTTGATAAGAATTTCGTTATAAAGGAGTTTAACAGATTGATAGAAAATAAAAATATCAATAAAAAACTCGATCTGAAAAAACTCAAGGAATGGAAAGAGCAGATAGAAGGCGATATGCCTTATGAAATGCTTGCGGATTAGGAGAAGTAATAACAATGAAAAAGACAAAGACTAAAGAAGAACAGATACAAAGACTGCCGGTAGAGGAGTTATTTAAGAATGAGATAGATGCACTTATAGAAAATGAAAAATATCCCATACCCACAGGATGGAGGATGTCGCCAAGATCCGTACTTACCTATATTTGCGGAGGTAAAGTAGGTGATATGGAGATAGTGCCTAAATACATAGGGCATCAAAGACTGGTAGAGATCGCCATATCAACTCTTGTTACGGACAGAGCCTTACTCCTTATAGGAGAACCGGGAACTGCCAAGTCCTGGCTTTCCGAGCACCTTACCGCCGCTATCAACGGTAACTCGACCAGAGTGATACAAGGAACTGCCGGAACCACAGAAGAGCAGATAAGATACTCATGGAATTATGCCATGCTTATAGCTAACGGTCCGAGCAAGGAAGCCATGCTTCCCAGTCCGATATACAGGGCTATGGAAGAGGGAGCTATAGCAAGAGTGGAGGAGATATCAAGATGTGCTCTGGAGGTACAGGACAGCCTTATATCATTATTATCTGAAAAAAGACTTGCCGTTCCGGAGCTTGGTATAGACATACCGGCTCAGAAAGGATTCTCAGTCATAGCTACTGCCAACACCAGAGATAAGGGTGTAAATGATATGTCAGCCGCTCTCAAAAGAAGATTTAACATAGTCGTGCTTCCTTCACCTGCAAGCCTGGAGGCTGAGATGGAGGTCGTAAGGACAAGGATACATCAGCTTTCAAAAAACCTGGATCTTAATGCAAAACTGCCAGAAGAAGAGGTGATAGAAAAGGTTTGTACCATATTCAGAGAGTTAAGATCGGGGCTTAGTCTTGACGGCAAACAAAAACTTAAAACAACCTCAGGTGTACTTTCCACAGCGGAGGCTATTTCCCTGCTTGCGAACAGTATGGCACTTGCAGGAAGCTTCGGTGACGGAAGTATAAGTGATTACGATCTGGCAGCCGGGCTTCAGGGAGCTATTGTCAAGGAAGACAGCAAGGATTCCAAGGTGTGGGAAGAGTACCTTGAGAATATAATGAAAAAGAGAGGCTCCTCATGGCTGCCTTTATACAAAGAATGTAGAGAGCTTAACGGGTAGGAATTTATACTGTAACATTATTTTACAAATAATATGCAGATTATAACACAGAGAGAAAAGGATAGAAGATGGATATAAAAACAGACAGAGATCTATATACTTCAAATTCCGAATATGTGCATATATTTGGAGTAAGACATCACTCTCCGGCTGCTGCCATGCACTTGTTAAACTTTTTACAGGATGTAAAACCTAAACTTATATTGATAGAAGGTCCATCGGATTTTAACGAGCTTATAAAGGATATGATGTCCGAGGATATAACACCTCCCATGGCAGTAATGTCCTATACCCTTGAAGCACCTATAAATACGGTTCTGTATCCTTTTTCGGTATACTCTCCCGAGTACCGGGCAATATGCTTTGCCAGAGATTTCGGCTGTCGTTGTGAGTTCTTCGATCTACCCTCAAGTATAAGCTTAAGTTTGGAAAAAAGAGAAAAAGAAGATGATGAAAGCGGTAAAAAAAGCATAAAAGGAGAGGTTTATAAAAAACTTGATGAAAGTTCTTTGGATAATGATGACGAGACCTTTTGGGAAAGGGTCATGGAGCAGTCCAAAGACTACAAGGCCTATATGCAGGGATCTTATATATACGGCAACAGTCTAAGAGAGCTTACATTGGGAGATGGCAAAGAAGATGCCTACAACATGGTACGAGAAGCCTATATGAGAAGGGTCATAGACTCACATATTAAAAGTGGAACAGCTGCTAAGGATATAGTTGTAATAGTCGGAGCCTACCATATAGCCGGAATAACTCCCGATTTAGAGCCTATGAGCGAAAAAGAGCTTAAAGGTCTTAAAAGAACGGAGATAAAAAAGACCATTATGCCCTACTCTTACTTTAGGCTGTCTGAAAGGTCAGGTTACGGTGCAGGAAACCATGCGCCGGCTTACTATGAGCTTTTATGGGAAGCATTACTTAAAGGTGACGTAGAGCATCATGCGTTTTCATACCTTTCAAGACTTGCCGAAAGTTACAGAGAATCGGGAGGTCAGGTATCCTCCGCACAGGTCATAGAGGCTGTGGAACTTTCTTATAACCTTGCCACCTTACATGATTCAAGGATACCCACGCTTAAGGACTTAAGAGATGCGGCAGTGACTTGCATGGCGGAGGGGAGTTTTGCAAACCTTGCCATAGCCTGTGCCAAGGTGGAGATAGGAACCAAAATAGGTTCAATACCGGAAGGACTCAGTCAGACTTCTATACAGTCGGACTTTTATGCGGAACTTAAAAGATTAAAGCTTGATAAGTATAAGTCTGTTACTTCACAGGAATTAAGACTGGATCTCAGAGAAAATATAAAAGTAAAGAGCGAAAGTTTGGCATTTATGGATCTTGAAAGATCTTTTTTCCTACACAGACTTAAGACTTTGGGGATAGACTTTGCGATACTTAAGGGAAATAAGCAGGAAAAGGCTACATGGTCCGAGGAGTGGATATTAAGATGGACTCCGGAGGCGGAGATACAGATAGTCGAAGCTGTACTGAAAGGAGATACCATAGAGCAGGCACTTGCATTTTTATTAAAGGAAAAACTATCGAATGTTTCCGATATCAAAGAAGTCATGTCTGTCATAGAGGCTGCCTATTACTGCGGTATGCCTAATGCTTTAAGCCGGGCTGTTGAAACTTTGCAAGGCATAGCTGTTGATGTGGCTGCTATAGTTGATATAGCGGATACATTGTATAGGATCTCTAATATTTTATCATACGGAGATATAAGAAAACTCGATAGAAAACCTCTCGAGCCGATAGTAAGTCAGCTGTTTTTAAGAAGCTGCCTGCTTTTGCCGGGAGAGTGTGTATGCGATGAAGCGGCTCGGTTGAAATAGCCAAGGCTATTATACTTTTACATGAAGTATCGGTAAAGCAGGAGTTTCTTGATATATCAAGGTGGCACAGAACTTTGGAAGAAATATCAAAAAGAGACGATCTTAACACCAAACTTTCCGGTATAGCCACTGCTATTTTGATAGAGCTATCAAAGATAGGCGATGAGGAAATATCGGTTGAGATGCAAAGAAGACTCTCCAAAGGTGTGCCGGCAGATCTTGGAGCTAACTGGTTTGAAGGACTTGCTATGAAGAACAGATATTCACTTATAGCAAGACTCTCGATCTGGAGGCAACTTGGTGAATATATAGACAGCCTTGACAATGAAGAGTTTAAGAGGGCACTGGTATCTTTAAGAAGGGCATTTGCGGACTTTGATCCTGCCGAAAAGCAAAGTATAGCTGAAAACCTTGCAGAGATTTGGAATCTGAATGCTTTATCGGTGGCGGAAGCTTTGTCTACTACCTTAAATGAAGAAGAAGCAGAAAAGTTAAGTGAACTGGCGGAATTCGACTTTGACGATATATAGATACGGGAGATTATATGAGTAATATTAAAGAAGAGGATAAGGAGAATGTTTCCAAAGTAAAAAGGTGGAGGCTTATATTAGGAGAGACGGTAGAAAAAGATTTTGAAGAAATGTCCGGTCCTATGGATATAAGCCTTAGTAAGGAAGAGCTTTTAATGGATCAGGCACTGGCTGCTATCTACAATGAAGGCTCTGAGTCCTATCTCGGCGCAAGAGGTGCCGGCAGGGGAAAGTCAAGTCCCCATATAAGCAGATGGCTTGGAGATGTCAGGAATCTATTTGATAAAGATCTGGTGCGAATCATACAGGCTGATGCCATGGAAAGATGCGGATTAAAGCAGCTTATGTTCGAGCCTGAGGTCCTGGAAAACCTGGAATCCGATATAAATCTTGCAAGTACAATACTTTTACTTAAAGATCAGGTACCGAAACAAAGTAAGGAAGGTGTCAGAAACTTTATTAAAAAGATAGTTGAAGAGATCAACAGACTTTTGGAAAGTGATTTAAAAAGAGCGGTAAATGCAAGTCTCAATAAAAGGCAACACAGCCCCATCCCTTCCGCTTCGGCACTTGACTTTAATACTACTATAAAAAGAGGTATTAAAAACTATAACACAAGCTTAAAAAGGATAGTACCCGAGCATTACTACTTTTTTGACAGACAGGCAAAGACCGCTGCAAGTAAGTATACCATCATACTTGACATAGACCAAAGCGGTTCAATGGGAGAATCTGTAATATATTCTTCTATAATGAGTTGTATACTTGCAAGTATGGCAGCTATCAATACAAGGGTGGTTGCCTTTGATACAAATATAGTGGATCTTAGTGATAAGACGGAGGATCCGGTAGACCTGCTTTTCGGCTTTCAGCTTGGAGGCGGTACGGATATCAATAAATCAATAAATTATTGTAAAAAATATGTTGAAAACCCTAAAAAGACTATATTTCCTAATTTCGGATCTTATGGAAGGGGGCAACAGAGCCGGTATGCTAAGAAACCTTCAGGAGTTAAAAGAATCGGGAGTTACGGTAGTGTGCCTGCTTGCCATAGCTGACGGCGGAAAACCATACTACGACGCACAAATGGCAACTAAAATAGCAGCTATGGATATAGCCTGCTTTGCCTGTACCCCCGAAAAACTGCCCTTACTTTTGGAAAAAACACTTAAAGGGCAGGACCTTAAGGGACTTGGAGGGGTCGAGTAGTTTGGGATTAGTTCAATAAGCTGATTAATTTTGTTTTACCTGTGCGGATATTTCTGTCTATTATGGCTTTTATTTGTTATTTTGTATATGTAAAATAAAAAAAGAAATCAGTCTGATAATTTTGACAAATTCTCAATTAATGAGAGCGGGCATTGAGAACTATCTTGTATAAGTAAAATAAAACAAGTATTAGTTTAATAAATTGGGCAAATTCTGCATTTAGAAATATTTACCGTAAAGGGGGAATGAATGAATTTAGAGAACAACTTAAACGATAAGCAATCGGAAGCGGTAAAGCATACCGAAGGTCCTCTTTTAATACTTGCAGGTGCAGGTTCGGGAAAGACCAAGGTGCTTGTGCATAGGATAGCTTATTTGATAGAGCATATGGGAGTAAGTCCGTACAACATTATGGCAATAACATTTACCAATAAGGCGGCAGCTGAAATGAGGGAAAGAGTTGAAAGGATAATACCCAATGTCGGTTCAAGTATATGGGTAATGACCTTTCATGCAAGCTGTGTGAGGATGCTCAGAAGGTTTATAGACAGGATAGGCTATGATAATAATTTCAGCATCTATGATACGGAAGATCAGAAAACTCTGATTAAAAGAATATATAAAAACTTAAACCTCGATCCTAAAATTATAAAAGAAAAGACTGCAATCAGAGCTATATCTTCGTATAAAGATGAGCTTACCTCACCTGAGGAAGCCTTAAGGCAGACCAATGACTTTTATGATAGGCAGATAATAAACATATACAGTGAATATCAAAAGGCTCTAAAACAAAACAATGCCTTGGACTTTGACGATATCATTGTCAAATGCGTGGAGCTTTTGCAAAAGGATGAGGAAGTAAGAGAGTACTATCAGGAAAAGTTCAAATACATCATGGTTGACGAGTATCAGGATACCAACAATGCACAGTTTAGACTTATCAATCTTTTGGCAGATAAGTATAAAAATCTTTGCGTAGTGGGAGATGACGACCAGTCCATATATAAATTCAGAGGAGCCAATATATTTAATATATTAAACTTTGAAAATGTATATAAAGATGCAAAACTTATCAAGTTAGAGCAAAACTACCGCTCCAAGGCTAATATATTAAACGTTGCCAATGCAGTCATAAAAAATAATAAGGGAAGAAAAGACAAGAGCCTGTGGACTGCCAATGACAGCGGAGAGAAGATAAGAGTCATGGAATTCGAGAATGCCGCAAGTGAAGCCGAATTTATAATAAGTGAAATAAAACAAAGAGCAAGTGACTACAGCGAATGGGCGGTACTTTATAGGACCAACGCACAGTCAAGACTTTTGGAGGAACGCTGTGTACTTCTCAATATTCCTTATCAATTGGTTGGAGGAGTTAATTTCTATCAGAGAAAAGAGATAAAGGATATTGTTGCGTACTTAAAAATACTTTCCAATCCGAATGATGATATATCTTTATTAAGGGTGATCAATCTGCCGAAAAGAGGTATAGGTGCAAGCTCTATAGCAAAGATAAGTATGTATGCAAGTCTTAATGACCTGAGTCTGTGGGATGTACTTCTGGATATGGATAAGATAGAAGAATTTGCAAAATTAAAAGCGAAGTTTGATGTATTTTTCGAAAGTATTGAAAACCTTCAAAAAACTAAAGAAGAAGTGAATTCTGTAGCGGATATGATCGATCATATCATGGATGAAATAAACTATAAGTCGGTACTTTTGGAAGAGGGAAGCGAAGAGGCTCTTGCCAGAATGGAGAACATAGAAGAATTCAAGAACAAGGCAAGAGACTATGAAAGTACGGAACTTGAAGAGTTTTTGGAAGATATTGCACTGATAGCGGATATTGACAGGTATGATGATGACAGTAAAAGAGTAACGCTTATGACATTACATGCCGCCAAGGGACTTGAATTCCCTTATGTGTATATGAGCGGTATGGAAGAGGGGCTTTTTCCGAGCAGTATGAGCCTTTTTACAGGTGACGAGTCGGATGTTGAAGAAGAGAGAAGACTTTGCTATGTGGGTATCACCAGGGCTAAAAAAGAGCTTTGTATGACATTTGCGAAATTCAGGATGCAAAACGGTGATATGAGATACGGTACCTTATCAAGATTTGTAAATGAGATACCGGATGAATTTATCCAAACGAATGCTAAGAAGAGAAACTCAAATGATCTAAGAACAGGTTCTTTCGTAAGAAAGCAAAATAAAAATACCGAAAATTATTATAATGAAGTTTACCGAAAGTCTATAGAGATAAAAAAGACATCAAAACTTAATTATGACGTGGGAGACCGTGTAAGACACATAAGTTTCGGTGAGGGAACGGTCATTGACATAGAAGACGGAGCCAAGGATTACAAGGTCAGTGTGGATTTTGATAAATTTGGTGTAAAAAAGATGTTCGCAGGCTTTGCTAAATTGGATAAAATATGATAAGCTAAGGGTAGAAATATTATGAGAGGAGTTGATTATATGAATAAGTATAATCTTATAGGTAAAGAGACTATGGCTAAATTTGAAGAAATCATGAATGCTGCTAAGTTAAACGATCTTCTTAAGAAGAGAGAAGAAGAGGAATCCAAAAAGAACACCCTCGTGTGGGTATTTGCTTTATTGGGGGCTGTTGTATGTATAGCGGGTATAGCATATGCAGTATACAGATTTATGAATAATAATCAAGATGAATATGATGATTTTGATGATGACTTCGAAGATGATTTCTTTGACGAAGAAGAGGCAGAATAAAATCAGACATAGTTTATAAAGATTATTTAATGTGAGAGTGCATGTTGATTCGATAATGCATTATATTATTTTCAAATAATTGCCGGGTTCGCTGATGGTTTTACAGGTAAAGGTTTAAGTTGATGTAGTAATTTATATCGACTTAAGCTTGTGATTGCAAAAATCAGAAGGATTTTGGCAATTATTTTTTTAGACAATATATTTTTTGAACTTACTTTCTAACCGAGATAAACTACTCTATGTGTCTTGCTGCCGATTTTTCGTACACGGATATCTCGTTTCCTGATTGAGTACATCAAACATACTTCAGCGTAGTTCCACTACGGCTACATTTTTTTAGGAGCGGACCGGTAATAATTTTAGTCTAAATTAATATACTTATTTTGTGAATCATGTATATGGTAAATGTGAATGTGGTATGATAAAATATATTTTACTAAAGAAAATGGAGGTTTTTTATGACTGCACATGAAATTTTAAATGATCCTTTTCTAAATAAAGGAACGGCATTTACCTTGGAAGAACGTCAAAAGTTGGGTTTGGTGGGTCTTTTGCCTCCTTATGTTCAAAGCATTGAGGAGCAGGCTGCACAGGCATACGAGCAGTTTCAAACCAAAGTCAATGATTTGGAAAAACGTCTTTTCTTAATGGAAATCTTTAATACTAACCGTACACTTTTCTATTATCTTTTTTCACAACATTTGGAAGAGTTTAACCCTATCGTATATGACCCTACTGTTGCGGATACTATTGAAGGTTACAGTAACCTCTTTATCAATACGCAGTATGCAGGTTACCTTGATATAAACCATCCTGAAAATATCGAAGCTACACTCAAGAATGCAGCCGGAGATAGGGAAATCAGACTTATAGTAGTTACAGATGCGGAAGAGATACTTGGAATAGGTGACTGGGGAACAAACGGTGTAGATATCTCTGTCGGAAAACTGATGGTTTACAGCGGTGCTGCAGGTATAGATCCTTCAAAAGTATTACCTTTGGTTATTGACGCCGGAACAAATCGTGAGGAGTTACGCAATTCTCCTAATTATTTGGGAAATCGTCATGAGCGTGTACGTGGAGATCGTTATTATGACTTTATCGACCAATTTGTAAAAACCGCAGAAAGCCTTTTCCCTAAGCTTTATCTGCACTGGGAAGACTTCGGACGATCCAATGCTGCGAATATTCTTGAAAAAAATATCGTAAAAAAAGATACCTACATTTAATGACGATATCCAAGGTACCGGTATAGTAACACTTGGAGGTATATTCGGTGCACTCGCCGTTACAGGTGAGAATTTAACGATCAGACCTATCTTTGTTTTGGCGGAGGAACTGCAGGTGCCGGTATAGCATCCCGTGTACATAGAGAGATGGTGACTAAGGGACTTTCAGAGGAAGAGGCATACAAGCGCTTCTTTATGGTAGATAAACAGGGACTGCTGTTCGATGATATGGAGGATCTTACTCCGGAGCAAAAAAACCTTTTGCCAAGAAACGTTGTGATTTTGTCAATGCCGATAAGCTTACGGATCTTTTGGAAGTAGTAAAAAAACTGTAAAAACCTACTATTTTTGGTAGGAACATCTACTCAACCACATACTTTCACTAAAGAGATAGTTGAAGCTATGTGTGAAAATACCGAACGTCCAATGATATTCCCGTTGTCCAATCCTACTAAGTTAGCAGAGGCAAGTGCCGAGGATCTGATCACATGGTCGGACGGTAAGGCCTTCGTAGCTACAGGTATTCCTTCAGATACAGTTTCATATAAAGGAGTAGACTATGTTATAGGTCAAGCAAATAATGCTTTAATATATCCGGGACTCGGACTTGGAATGCTGGCATCGGAAGCCGCTCTTTTAACCGATGAAATGATAGGAGCGGCAGCTCACTCATTAAGCGGAATTATTGATATGAGTAAGCCGGGAGCACCGGTGTTGCCGCCATTTAAATATGTAGAGGACGTTTCTATGAAAGTTGCACTAGCGGTAGCAAATATGGCTAAGGAACAAGGTCTTGCACGTGCTGAGGACAAGGACATGGATAAGGCTGTTCGTGAAATGAAGTGGTATCCGAAGTATCAATAATAAGATAACTGATTAAAGTATATGAAGCCGGACTATGTCCGGTTTTCATATACTTTAAATAGACACTGAATACCGGAAAGGAGAAATATGAATAGCTTTATTACCTCAATACAGAGTATTATTCCGATTATTGTAATTATTATTCTCGGATATTATTTACAGGTTCGTGGGTGGTTCTCGGATAGTTTCGGGCATGATCTCTCACGCCTGATCATGAATATTGCACTTCCTGCTTCGATTTTTGTATCGGTTATGAAATACCTGACTGTAGATAAGCTTATCAGTCTTTCAGAGGGATTGGTATATACATTTGCAGCATTTGGTATCTCTTATATTGCAGCTTTTATAGCAGTCAAAGTCTTTAATGTAAGACCGGGACGCAGAGGAACAATGATCAATACATTTGTGAATGCGAATACTATTTTTATAGGACTACCTCTTAATGTTGCTCTGTTCGGAAATGATGCGATCTCATATTTTTTAGTATATTACATTACCAATACTATATCAACCTGGACTCTCGGTGTATATTTGATGACAGCTGACAGCAGATCAGGCAAAAGCAGCAAAGCTGCAAGGTTTGATTGGAAAAAACTTTTGCCGGCACCTCTTTTGGGATTCCTGGTTGCATTGTTATTTTTGGTTTTGCGAATTCAAATGCCTGAATATGCGACGAATACATTGACATATATAGGCAATATAGTGACGCCTTTATCTCTTGTCTATATAGGAATAGTACTTGCAAAGGCAGGTCTTAAGACTATAACACTGGACAAAGATACTATTGTAACATTGATAGGCAGATTTATTTTAGGACCTGTTATTATGTATTCCATACTTATTTTAACCGCAAAAAACATGCCGAGTGCAGAATTCAAACATTTGTTGTCCAATCAGCGACACCTGCGCTTGCAGTATTGCCTATATTGGCAAGTCAGGGTGATGGAGATGTGGAATTTTCAACCAATGTGGTTACTGTCAGTACCGTGATGTTTGTGGTTGTAATACCGATAGTTGTTACATTGTTGGGAAGTGTTAAATAGGAATATGAAACTGTTAAAAAGGGGCAGTCGCATTAATAATACATAATATATAGTAAGATATTAGAAAAGATTACTGTATGAAATATGCTTATTATTAATGCGGAAGCCCTTTTTTACTTAAAATTTGATATCACATTTTTTAATTATCAAATCTAACAAATAAAAACAGAAAAATATATAATTGGTTTTAAAAGTGTATCCTACCGATTCACAAATTAATATAAAAAAAGTCCTTTAGTTTATGACTTTTATTTGTTACAATATACAAATGACTTATACGCTATTCTTCAGGGAGATTTTATGAAGAAGAGCATTTTTATAATTACAATATTTTTTATGTGTATGTTTTGTGCTTGCAGTAAAGAGACACAGGTAATGCTTGAAGAAAGCGAGACTTATCTGCAAGAGTCACAGTTTGCGAGCGTGATCGAGACAAGTGTCGAGGTTTCGTCAAGTGAGAGCGGATCGACTATATTTGTACATGTATGCGGTCAGGTGAATGCACCTGCGGTATATGAGTTTGAAAAAGGTGCAAGAGTTGTGGAAGCCATAGAAAAAGCCGGTGGATTTATGGAAGATGCTGCCACCGACTATCTCAACCTTGCCAAAGAGCTTTCGGACGGTGAGAAGATATATGTCCCCGATAAAGAAGAGGCAGCGGGGTTAAAGCCGCAAAATGAAGGTATTGCTGCAGAAAGCTCAGGTAATGTTGTGAGTGCCGACAGCAGGATAAATATCAATACCGCCTCTAAAGATGAGCTTCTTGGGTTAAAAGGCATAGGAGACAGCAGGGCTGAAGATATAATCAATTACAGGACAGAACATGGCGGTTTTGGTACCATAGAAGATATAATGAAGGTTCCGGGGATAAAACAGGGGGCTTTTAATAAGATAAAAGATAATATCAAGGTAGAATAAGATTTAAGGGAAGGATATGATATGCCACGTGCTTTAGTTGTAGATGATGAAAAATTAATAGTAAAAGGAATTAAATTCAGTTTAGAGCAAGACGGTATGGAAGTCGACTGTGCTTATGACGGAGAAGAAGCTTTGGCACTGGCTCGAAAAAACGAGTATGATATAGTACTTTTGGATGTGATGCTGCCTAAGATAGAAGGTTTTGATGTGTGCAGGGCTATAAGAGAGTTTTCACAAATGCCTATAATCATGCTTACGGCTAAGGGGACCGATATGGATAAGATACTCGGTTTGGAATACGGTGCCGATGATTATATAACCAAGCCTTTCAATATCCTTGAAGTAAAGGCAAGAATCAAAGCTATCATGCGCAGACAAACAACAAGTCAAGGCAAGAGATCAAGGAAGAGAATGTGATAGAAGCCGGAAATATGCAGATAGACATAGACAGCAGGAGAGTTCTTATAGATGGTAAAGAAGTCAACCTGACAGCCAAGGAGTTCGATATATTGGAGTTTTTGGCAAGCAATCCGGGTAAGGTATACAGCAGAGAGCAGCTTTTGACCAAGCTTTGGGGTCCTAAGTCCGGACATGAGGTAGGAGAAGCAAGAACCGTAGACGTACACGTCAGAAGACTTAGAGAAAAGATAGAAAGCAATCCGGGCGAGACCATGTTTGTACATACAAAGTGGGGAGTTGGATATTATTTCAGAGTAAAAGAGTAAGATGTATATAAGGATATTAACGGTCGGAAGTGTAAAAGAAAGTTTTTACAAAGAGGCTATAGCGGAGTTTAAAAAAAGGCTCGGAAGATATACCGTATTGGAAGTAGTTGAAGTAAAGGATGAGAAGACCGTAGAAAAAGCATCCGATGCTATAGACAGGAAAATAAAAGAAATTGAGGGACAAAGATTACTTTCAAGGCTTAGCGACAATGATTTTGTTGTTGCACTGGCAATAGAAGGAAGGAAGCTGAGTTCTACGGAATTTGCGCAAAAACTAGCAAATTGGGAAGTCAGTTCGGGTTCGAGGATCACATTCATCATAGGCGGTTCCATAGGTCTTTGCGAGGAAGTGATAAGAAGGTCGAATTATTTACTGAGCTTTTCGGATATGACATTTCCGCATCAATTAATGAGGGTCATATTGTGTGAACAGATATACCGCTCCTATAGAATAAGGAACAATGAGCCCTATCATAAATAAGTGTATATTATTGATATGCTGGACTTAAGTTGATAAGTTTGTTATACTTGTAAGTTAAAGCATTATGTTTTGAGCGAGGAGGTATGTATGACAGAAACCATAGATAAGAGCAAACAATCACATAGTTTGTCAGATAATAGTTTGGGAGAAGTAAAGATCGCTGATGAGGTAGTTGCCGTAATAGCAGGTCTTGCAACTACCGAAACCGAAGGTGTGGCGAGCATGGCAGGCGATATCAGCGGTGATATTATAAGCAGACTGGGCATGAAGAGGCTCGTAAAGGGTGTAAAAGTAGAAGTTATTGAAAATCATGTAATAGTTGATGTGGCTGTAAATGTATTCTATGACACCAATATACCGTCAGTAAGTCAGAAAATACAGGACAAAGTTAAACTTGCGATAGAGAACATGACAGGATTAGAGGTTATCGAAGTTAATGTAAAGGTAATAGGAATACAAAGAGAGAAAGTATAGTTTTGTATATCAGCTTTATAGATTAAATATAAGAAACTGTTAAAAAGGGGCTGCTGCATTTTAAGAGTTGTATACAAGGTATATGGAGGCATTATGAAAGATGCCATTATAACTTGCATATAATCTCTATTTTTCAGCAGCCCCTTTTTATGCTTGACTTTTTAAGCTAAGCTGCAAGGTTATAGCTAAAAAGTTTAACTATAATAATGCTATTCTAAGGAAGATTCTTTATTTTCCTCTTTATATTTATAAAATACAAAATATAAAACTACAAGCCCCGGAATTATACAAAATACAGAAAAGTTACCTAGGAATGTTTCAAATTCCGGAGTAGTCCATGAAGTTGGGAAACCGTTTATAAAGTTATTTCCTACATGTATAATTATAGGGTATATGATGGACTTGGTTTAATATATACGTAACCTACTATAAGTCCCATAATAGCTGTATATATTGCTTGAACAAGTATTCCATGCCATATTCCGAAGAGTATAGCCGATATAATCACAGCAAAGCTTTCAGGCAGTATTTTTGATATGGTTTTTATAAGCAGCCCTCTAAATAAAAGCTCTTCAACTATAGGACCTGCAATTATTACGGCAATAAGAGTCCAGATATAACTTTCACTATCCAGTGATGCAAATGCATTGTTAAATGACTCCAAGCTTTCGGAAAAAATAGGTACATTACTTAAAAAGGTATCAGCTATATCGAACCAAAGTTCGGATATACCGTTTACAGTAAACACAAGAAGTATACATGCAAGTACTCTGTTTACTTTTATCTTTGAATGTATAAGTCTTCCCTTAGTGTAAGAACACTTAACAAATATACAAAGATAGATGGGAAGCATGATTAATAAAGAGTAAGCTTCAACTTGAGTGCCGTTTGATGAAAGCCAATTATAATCAACATTAATTACATAGTAGACTATATGGTAAAAAGTATTACTTAATATGTCATAACTGAAATATAAAAATAAAGCAGCTATCAAGTATATTAAGAAATGTTTGATGTTTTCGTTATTCATGAAACCTCCGTTAGAAACAAAATTAAAATAAATCTCCTAGATTATAATGTAAGATTGATTAAAAAGTATAGAAGTTTTTTTATGACATTTTTTTAGTTACAGCTTAGGCAGGTAATTCATCTTTGTTAAAAAAACTAAAAAAAGGCTTAAATTTTTATTTATAAATCAGACTAAGATGAATGTCGGCAGTAACCTTATAAATATAGATGTATAATATACACTTTACAGCAAGCCGTCATTTGCTATATTATGTATCTATATCTAAGCTATCTGAACTCTAACACCTGAACTGTAACTTTTTTTACAAAAAATTAATTTTCTACTTGAAATTATCTTTCAGATGTGTTATATTACTAAACGTGTCAAATGCGGGGATGCTGGAACTGGCAGACAGGCTAGACTAAGGATCTAGTGATTGTACGATCGTGAGGGTTCAAGTCCCTTTTCCCGCATTAAACATAAGAACTGTTATAGCTATAGCAGTTCTTTTTCCATAATAGGGGTATTTTTCTGTTATGGTAGCTGAAAAGCCGTCAAGGCTTTGCGCAGAAATGGCGGAATTGGCAGACGCGCACGGTTCAGGTCCGTGTGATAGCAATATCATGAGGGTTCAAGTCCCTTTTTCTGCATTGATTTTAGAAGTAAAATCTTTTTAATATAATACCAAAGTAAAACGTTGAAGAGAAAAGTAGTATGTGAAGAGGACACAGAGAAGGATACATTGCTGGAAGTATCCGGAATCGAAATATACGAAGACCGACTCCGAGTGGCTCTAATCAAGCCCGTTGATCACGTTACGATCACTTAAGCAGCAGGCAGCAGCCTGAATTAGGGTGGAACCGCGGTAAATATCGTCCCTGAACTAAGTATTTAGTTCGGGTTTTTTTGTATTTATGAATAAATTAAGGGGGTACGTTATGAAGATAACACTTAAAGACGGTACAGTAAAAGAATATGAGCAAAGTATGAGCATATACGACATTGCTAAGGACATAAGTGAGGGACTTGCAAGAGTATGTTGCGGAGGTCTGGTAGATGGAGAGAAGACGGACCTGAGAACAGTGATAGACAAAGATTGCGAATTGCAGATACTTACTCCTAGTGATGAACTTGGACTTGCTGCAATCAGACATACCGGATCACATGTGCTTGCACAGGCTGTTAAAAGGCTTTTTCCCGATGCAAAACTTGCAATAGGACCTTACATTGACAACGGTTTTTATTATGATATAGAAAGAGAGCCTTTCTCAAGAGAAGATCTTGATAAAATAGAGGCGGAAATGAAAAAGATCGTCAAGGAAGACCTTAAGATAGAGCGTTTCGAACTTCCGAGACAGGAAGCTATAAAGTTTATGGAAGAAAAGAACGAACCTTATAAGGTGGAGCTTATCAACGATCTTCCGGAAGATGCGATAATATCTTTCTATAAGCAAGGAGAGTTTACAGATCTTTGTGCAGGTTTCCACATCCCCTCAACCAAGGGCTTGAAAGCTTTTAAACTCATATCTTCTTCAATGGCTTATTGGAGGGGAGATTCTTCAAGACCGCAATTACAGCGTATATACGGAACCGCATTTAATAAAAAAGAAGAACTTGAAGACTATCTTAAATACCTTGAAGAGATCAAGAAAAGAGACCATAACAAGCTCGGTAGGGAAATGGAACTTTTTACCACAGTTGATGTTATAGGTCAGGGACTTCCTCTGTTCCTACCTAACGGAACAAAGATGATCAATAAGTTACAAAGATGGATAGAAGACCTTGAGGATAATGAGTGGGGCTACGTAAGGACCAAGACTCCGCTGCTTGCAAAGTCGGATCTTTACAAGATATCAGGGCACTGGGACCATTATAAAGAGGGTATGTTTGTTTTGGGAGATGAGGAAGTCGATAAGGAAGTATTTGCTCTTAGACCTATGACCTGTCCTTTCCAATACTATGTGTATAAGAACACACAAAGTCTTACAGAGATCTTCCTTACAGAATGGCTGAAACATCAATTTTATTCAGAAATGAAGATTCAGGAGAGATGCACGGTCTTACCAGAGTAAGACAGTTTACAATAAGTGAAGCACACCTCGTTGTAACACCGGAGCAGACCGGAGCAGAACTTAAGTCTGTGCTTGAGCTTGCTCTTTATGTACTTGATACTTTGGGATTAAAAGAAGATGTAAGTTTCAGACTTTCAAAGTGGGATCCTGAAAATAAGGAAAAATATTTAGGTGATGACGAATATTGGGAAAGCACACAGGAGATATTAAGAAATATACTTATAGAGAAAAATCTTCCGTTTACAGAAGCTGACGGCGAAGCGGCATTCTACGGACCTAAGATAGATATACAGACCAAGAATGTATACGGTAAAGAAGATACCATGATAACCGTACAGCTCGACTGTGCTATTGCGGATAAGTTCGATCTTTATTACGTCGATCAAAACGGTAACAGAGTTCGTCCTTATATCATACACAGAACGTCAGTAGGCTGCTATGAGAGAACTTTGGCATGGTTGATAGAAAAATACATGGGTAAATTCCCGACATGGTTATGTCCGGAGCAGGTAAGAGTACTTCCTATCTCCGAAAAGTACATAGACTATGCGAACAAGGTATTGGCAGAGTTAAGAAAGAACGGAATCGATGCCAAGCTTGATAACAGAGACGAGAAGATAGGATTTAAGATAAGAGAGGCAAGGCTTGCAAGACTTCCTTATATGCTCGTTGTAGGTGAAAAAGAAGCGGCTGATTCTACCGTGTCCGTAAGAAGCAGATTTGCCGGAGATGAGGGCATCAAGAGCCTTGATGAGTTCATAGAGCAGATCTCTAAGGAGATAAGGACTAAAGAGATAAGGAAGGAAGAAGTCAACGAGGAGTAATTTTTAATTATTTTTGAAAAAAGTTCTGCAACATCTACGATCAACACTGTCTTGCACGGGATAGGTTCTAATAAGCAAAGCTTTAGTACATTACTTGCTTTTCCTTTGCCTAATGCCGGTTGAAGCAAGTACCGGCAGGTTTGGATCATCCTTGCAGGATAGTTGATCGTATCATGTTGTGTAATCGTATAAGTTATAGTGTGCTTATCAAGATTTTCTGTTATAAATCTTTCCCCGGCTAAAATGGGGTGATTCTTATAAGAATAAGGATCTTGATGATATATAATATTAAAAAATATATCAGCATATGTTTGGGTGATTTATTGTTGATTGGTTTGTTGTTATAGGTTTGTTTTATGGTTTGGAGGTGGTAGTTTGTTTATCAGAGAGGAAGCTGAGGCAAGAGAAGAACTTTATTTGTCAAAGTATGCGTCTAAGAGTAAAGAAAGCAAAGGCAGACAGAGGAATGAAGTCTCTTGCAGTATAAGGACAGAGTATCAAAGAGACAGAGACAGGATCCTTCATTGTAAGGCTTTCAGAAGACTTAAGCATAAAACTCAGGTCTTCCTGGCACCGGAGAAGGATCATTACAGGACGAGACTTACACATACTCTCGAAGTCGCACAGATCGCAAGAACCATAGCCAAGGCTCTAAGGCTCAATGAAGATCTCACCGAGGCTATCGCCCTTGGTCACGATCTGGGACATACGCCATTCGGTCATGCCGGCGAAGAGGTCTTAAATAACCTTTATAGGGAAGGGTTTAAGCATAATGAGCAAAGCGTAAGGATAGTCGAGTTTTTGGAAAAGGCGGGACTGGGGCTTAATCTTACATGGGAGGTAAGAGACGGTATAAAAAACCACGGTACTGCCGATACTCCGGCTACTCTTGAGGGGCATGTGGTCAGGTTGTCCGACAAAATAGCCTATATCAATCATGATATAGATGACTCTATAAGAGCCAGGATAATTACGGAAGAGCAGATACCAAAAGAATTTACCGATGTCATCGGAGACAGTGTAAGGAAGAGGCTTGATGCGCTGGTTACGGATGTTATCATGAACAGTTTGCATTCTGATAAGATAACCATGTCGGATACCGTATTCAAAGCAATGATGGGACTTAGAAAATGGATGTTTGATAATGTGTACAGGAACGAGAAAGCCAAGTCGGAGGAAGGAAAGGCTAAGGAACTCGTAGCCGATCTGTATAATTATTATTTGTATCATATAGATAAGATGCCTTTGGAATATCAAAAACATATAACAGAGCATGAACAGTCTGAGGACAGAGTGGTCTGTGATTATATATCCGGAATGACGGATCAATATGCGATAGAAACATTTGAGGAGATATTTGTACCCAAGGCATGGAGAGTATAAGAAATATATAAGGAGGTGGCATGTATTATAAAGAAGAACTGGTCGAAGAAGTACGTGAAAGAAATGATATAGTAGATGTCATTTCTTCATATATAAGGATACAAAAAAGGGGAAATAATTATGTGGGGCTTTGCCCCTTTCATAACGAAAAGACCCCTTCTTTTGTTGTGAGCGGCACAAACAACTGTATACCTGTTTCGGTTGCGGTGCATCGGGTAATGTAATAGGTTTTGTGATGAAGTATGAGAATTACAGCTTTCAGGAAGCCTTAAAAAGCCTTGCCCAAAGAGTGGGTATGGAGCTTCCCGAATCCGACTATGACAAGGAAGAAAAGAAGAACAGAGACTTAAAGCAAAGGCTTTTGGAGATACATAAAGAAGCTGCAAAGTTTTATTACCACAACCTGCTTAAAGATGAAACGGCAAGAAACTATCTTTATAAAAGGGGTATAAGCGATGCCACGATAAGGCAGTTTGGGCTGGGTTTTTCGCCTAAGGCTTCGGACAGTCTGTATAAGCACCTGAAAAAGACTTATGATGATGAAATACTTAAATTAAGTGCTCTTGTAATCATAGAAGAAAGAGGTGCCAAGGACAGGTTTTGGAACAGGATCATGTATCCTATACTTGATATACATAACAAAGTCATAGGGTTCGGCGGCAGGGTAATGGGGGATGCTTTACCCAAATACATCAATTCTTCCGAGTCTATGATATTTGATAAAAGCAGGCAGCTGTACGGACTTAATTTTGCCAGGAATTCAAGGCAGGATCATGTACTTCTTTGCGAAGGTTACATGGATGTAATAAGCCTGTATCAGGCAGGTTTTACCAATGCTGTAGCAGCTTTGGGAACGGCATTTACCCCTGAACATGCTAACATATTAAAGCGATATGTAAAAAGGGTAGTGCTTTGTATGGACAGTGACAGTGCCGGAATAAATGCAAGTAAAAGAACCATAGGAATATTAAGAGAGGCGGATATAGCGGTTCAGGTCCTTAATATGAAGCCTTATAAGGATCCGGATGAATTTATTAAAAATAAATCAAAAGAAGAATTTGAAAACAGAATAAAAAATGCCAAGAATGCTTTCATGTGGGAGATAGAGCTTTTAAAAGATAATTTTAAGCTTGAAGACCCGCAACAAAAAACAGAGTTTTACGAAGAAACGGCAAAAAAACTTTCGGAATTTGTAAGCGGCCTGGAAAGAGACAATTATATACAGGCTGTATGCAAAGAGCACATGATCAATTATGAGGAAATGAAAGCCCTTGTATTAAGTATTATGGGCGGTATTGCCGTCAAAAAGGAAAAAAAGAGCATATATAGCGTCAATAAAAGAAAAAAAGAAGATCCCGTACTGAAATGTCAAAGACTGCTTTTGATAATCATGATAGAAGATACTTCATATATTGAAAGGATAAGAAAGTATCTGTCTGCGGATGATTTTTCGGATGAACTGTATAAAGAACTTTTACTGAGAATATATGAAAAATCGGCTCTCAAGCTGCCTTTGGACGGTATCATAGATGAGTATGCCGATACAATAAACTATGATAAAGTATCAAGTTTATTTGCTGCGAGCCTCTCAGATGAGATAAATCTGTCGGAAAAAAAGAAGATAGCAGAGGAAAATATATTAAAACTAAGGCAGGCAAGACTGGATGAACTCAGTAAACACTCGACCGATATAGTACAGTTACAAAAAATAATACATGAGCAGTCAAAATTAAAAAAAGAAGGTATCTCAATAGAATAGATGAGTATGCAGATCAATTTATCAAAAAGATTGGAACTTATAGCAAATGAGGTAAAAAAAGGGGCTAAGGTAGCGGATATAGGTACGGATCACGCATATATACCTATATACCTTGTACAAAATGATATTGCACAGTGTGTATATGCCTGTGATATAAAAGAAGGTCCCTTGCTTTCGGCTAAGGAGAATATATCAGCCTACGGTTGCGGTGAAAAAATAGAGACAAGACTGTCAAACGGATTACAGGCTATGAAGTCAGGGGAGTTTGATACGGTTATTATAGCAGGTATGGGGGGAGAGTTGATAAGGGACATCCTATCCGATGCAAAGCATTTGAGAAGCAAGTATATAGAATACATATTATCCCCACATTCAAAATTATGTGAGTTCAGGGCATATCTCAGAACGCAATCTTATAAAACTGTCAAGGAATTTATGCTTAAATGCAGCGGCAAATTCTATACGGTCATAAAAGTTGTATATGACCCGGATGTAGTACCGGAGTATAAAGAGGATAAGAATGAACTTTACGACACCTACGGGTATTACCTTATAAAGAATAAAGACAAGGTGCTTTATGAATATTTGCAAAAAGAAGAAAAAAAAATACGAAAATATAATAAAAAGACTCAAAAATAAGGCGGATGAGGAAGGCTTGAGTCATAAACTGGAGCTTATAAAGGAGGCATTGTATGAAATGCAGTAATATTTTGGATAATTTACTTAAGATCATGCCTAAGGAGCTGGCTATGTCCTGGGATAATGTGGGACTTCTTGCCGGAAGTAAGGATAAGGAAGTTAAAAATATAGTTGTGTGCCTTGATGTAAGCGAAAAACTGATAGAAAAGGCGATATCTCTTAAAGCCGATCTGATAGTAAGCCACCATCCGATGATATTTTCTCCGGTAAAGAGTGTTACTGATGATACAAGTGTCGGAAGAAGATTATTATCCCTTATAAAAAACGATATTTCCTATATTGCTTTGCACACAAATTACGATATAGCCCCGGGCTGCATGTCCGATCTGGTAGCTGAAAGGATAGGACTAAAGGGCGAGCCTTTGGAAAGACCGCAAGTATGGAAGATACGGTCGTGGGCATAGGAAAGGTCGGTGATCTTGTAAGTGCTGTAAAGATATCCGAAATTGCGGAACTTATAAAAGAGAAGTTTAACCTTCCGCATATAAGAATATTTGACGGCGGAGAAGATAAAAAGGTAAGTCGAATAGCTGTATCTCCGGGATCAGGTAAGGGGATGTTCAATGCAGCTTATGAAAAGCAGGCTTCTTTACTTATAAGCGGAGATATATCTCACCACGATGCACTGGATGCTTTAGAGCTTGGTGTGGCTACCATAGATGCGGGTCACTACGGATTGGAACATATATTTATAGCCGATATGGCAAAAAGATTGAGGGATATGGATAAGGAGTTCACTATTTTTGAAGAAGATATTACATTTCCCGATAGAATAGCGTAAGAAAATGTTTACTTTATTTTTTATTAAAATATAGTATAATGTTATGGCATGAGCAAAACAGATAATCGCAGTTATACATGACGAAAGGGTATAATTGAGGAAAGTCCGAACCTCACAGGGCAGGATGCCGGATAACGTCCGGTGAAGGCGACTTCAAGGAAAGTGCAACAGAAAATTACCGCCATGTTAAATGGTAAGGTTGAAAAGGCGGTGTAAGAGACCACCGAGGTTAAGGTAACTTAACCTGCCATGTAAACCCCATCCGAGGCAAGACCGAACAGAATTACAGTTGGCCCGACTTTTATTCAGGTGGGTTGCTTAAGTTAAGCGGTAACGCTTAAATGAGATAGATGATTATCAAATACAGAATTCGGCTTACAGTTTTACTCATACCAAGGGGATGTACCGGTTTCGACAGGGAACATGCAGTTGGTGAAGCTATCCGTATGCGATGCGTTAAATGGCAAAAATAAATATAAACGCTGAAGAAAACTTCGCATTAGCTGCCTAAGGGCAGCCATCGGCTTTAAGGCACTCACAACTTAAATAACCGGTGTCAAATCTGTGAGAAACCTTATATGCAAAGCTTTGAGCATATAGATGTATTATGAAGCTACTAAACTCCAAGGACTGTGAATTGCCCTTGGACAGAGGGAATGTACATAAATTCACTATGATAGTAGAAGAACAAGGAATTGTTTTTTGGACACGGGTTCAACTCCCGTCATCTCCAGCTAAAAAGTCTTGAATTTCAAGGCTTTTTATTTTTTGTGTACGGTTTTGTGTCATATATTTTCAAACTGATTAATAAGTTATATAGTGAGGTGATGATTATGAGACAGTATGTTGTGGATGCATTTACAGATAAGGTTTTTAGCGGCAATCCGGCAGCAGTTTGTGTGATGGATAAGTGGTTAGATGATAACATAATGCAAAAGATTGCAATAGAGAATAACCTGTCGGAGACGGCATTTATAGTAAAAGAAGGTAAAAAATACCATATCAGATGGTTTACGCCCGGTGGGGAGATAGACCTGTGCGGACATGCGACCTTGGGCAGCACCTATGTACTTTCAAGGTTTGTTGACAGCATATCGGAAAAATTCGTATTTTCTTCAAAGTGGTGATCTGATCGTTAAAAAAACAGGTGATTTATTTGAAATGGACTTTCCTTCACGTATGCCAAAAGAAATTGAAGTTACTGATGTGATGAGGAAGGCTCTAAAAGGTTTGAATGCAAAAGCCTATATATCAAGAGACCTTATGCTTGTTTTGGACAGGGAGGAGGATGTGTTCAACTTTGAGCCGGATTTTTCGGATATTGTTAACATACCCGAGGGACTGGGACTTTTTATTACTGCAAGATCAAAAGAATATGATTTTGTTTCAAGAACATTCTTCCCTAAAATCAAGATAAATGAAGATCCCGTCTGCGGTTCGGCACATTGTAATTTTATCCCCTACTGGGCTAAGGTGCTTGGAAAAGAGGAGATGACCGCATATCAGGCTTCTCCCAGAGGAGGAATAGTATACTGTAAGAATAGAGGAGACAGAGTTTTGATAAGTGGAAAAGCTACACTTTACAGTGAGGCTACCATATATATAAACTGATTTGTCGGGGAGTTAGTAACGTAAACAATACTAGTCGTTTGTGAGGAATCAGCTGATAAAAAACACCTTATAATTCAATCATACACGCAACTCTTTTTCAAAGCTGCGACAAATTCACACAGACTGCGGAACTCACTTGTCTGCCAAAAACCGGCAGACTGCGTTCAAACAGTCCTCGTCTGTGGAATTTGTACCTTGCTTTATCAAAAGAGTTAACCGCTACAAAGATTGAATTATAAGGTGTTTTTATATTCCGCTACGTTATCGTTGCAACGGGTATAAATAGTACAAGTTATTTAACGGTGGTAGATCTATGATTGTTTACGTTGCTAAGGGGGAGAGGCGGGGGGATGCGGGAGCAACTTTTATTCCGGACTTAAAAATAGTCTTTCCCCTACAGCATGTTTTCCCGAATAATTCAGCAAAATTACAGACTTAAAAGTAATCTTTGCTTTATAGTAATTTGTTTATCACATAAACCGTTACAAACATATCTTGCCTTGGACACGCTCTCGTAAAGCAAGTACCGGCGGTCTCAGATTGTCCTTGGCAAGATAGTTTAACGGTTTATGTGCCTAAAGTACCGGAGGAGGGGAAGAGGTGTAGGCACACTTTTGTCTAATGCCACATCCCCCATGGAAACGACTGTTTTTAAGATTTGAATAAAAGTCTCTGCAACTCCTCACCTCTGCCTCCCCCTTAGCAACATAAACAATGGCTATTTGTCTACTCCAACCTCTTATACAGCTACCCCTTGCGGGCTGGGATTAAAGAAACACTCCCTATTTCAATCTTTGTAGCGTTTAGTACTGTTAATAAAGTGAGTTACAAATTGTACAGACGAGGACTGTCTGAGCGTCAGTCCGCCATGCTTTTAGGCGGACAAGCGAGTTCCGCAGTCTGTACTAAATTTGTCGAAACTTTATTAACAGTACTGCGGGTATGATTGAAATAGGGAGTGTTTCTGTTTAATCGTTACCATCCAATTGTTTACGTTGCTAACTCCCCGATAAATCGGAATTATGTTGCCAACTTATCATAAAATACTTGTCTTTAAGCGTCTTTATGATAAAATTATTCTGATAAGTCAATGAGAGTATACTCTTGACAATTTATTTAAGGAGATTAGATTATGGCAGAATCAATGCTGGGCTTAAAAAGAAGCCACAGATGTGCGGAAGTAGTAGATGCTAAAGTAGGCGATACGGTCTGCGTAATGGGCTGGGTAGCCAAGAACAGAGTTAAGGGCGGAATCATATTCTTAGACTTAAGAGATAGAAGCGGGATCGTACAAATAATTTTTGAAGAAGAATCTTGTGGTATAGAAATATTTGAAAAAGCCGCTAAGATAAGAGCGGAGTTTTGTATAGCGGTAGCAGGTACTTTGGTCAATAGAAAGGGTGCGGAGAATGCAGATCTAGCCACAGGTAAACTTGAGATAATAGCTAAAGAATTAAGGATACTTTCGGAAGCGGAGACTCCTCCGTTCCCTATAGAAGAGGATTCCAAGACTAAGGAAGAACTTAGATTAAAGTACAGATATCTTGATCTGAGAAGACCGGATCTGCAAAGAAATATCATGCTAAGGAGCAAGATAGCAACATTTACAAGAGAATATTTGGCAAAAGAGGGATTTTTAGAGATAGAAACACCTACATTGATAAAGTTCACCTGAGGGAGCAAGAGACTATCTTGTACCTTCAAGAGTGCATAAGGGAGAGTTTTACGCACTTCCTCAATCACCTCAGCTTTTTAAGCAGCTTTTAATGTGTGCGGGATACGACAGATACTTCCAGTTGGCACGTTGCTACAGAGATGAGGACTTAAGAGCCGACAGACAGCCTGAGTTTACTCAGATAGACATGGAGCTTTCATTTGTGGATGTGGAAGATGTACTTGCGGTAAATGAAGGACTGATCTCAAGTCTTTTCAAGAGCGTACTTGGAGTTGATATCCCTACACCTATTCAAAGACTGACATGGCATGAAGCTATGGACAGATTCGGTTCCGACAAACCGGACTTAAGATTCGGCATGGAATTAAAAAATATCTCCGATATAGTTGCCGACAGCGGATTTTCCGTTTTTTCTTCTGCGGTTGCTAACGGTGGAAGTGTAAGAGGTATCAAGGTAGACCAACAGGCAGCTATGCCTCGTAAGAAGATAGATGCATTGACAGAATTTGTTAAGACCTACGAAGCTAAGGGACTTGCATATCTTGCAATAGATACAGATGGCAATATTAAATCATCATTTGCCAAATTCCTTGAGGAAGATAAGCTTGAGAGCATAAAGCAGCGTATGGAAGCAAAACCCGGAGATCTTCTCCTTTTTGTAGCTGATAAGAATTCGGTCGTTTTTGCATCACTTGGTGCGTTAAGATGCGAGATAGCCTCACAGCTTGGCTTACTTAAAAAAGACGAGTTCAAATTCTTATGGGTCACAGACTTCCCTCTTCTTGAGTGGAGTGAGGAAGACGAAAGATTCAAGGCTGTGCACCATCCGTTTACCATGCCTTTAGACGAGGATCTTCAGTATCTTGATACAGATCCGGGAAGAGTAAGAGCAAAGGCTTATGATATAGTATTGAACGGTACTGAGCTCGGAGGAGGTTCCGTAAGAATACATCAGGCAGATATACAGAAGAAGATGTTTGAAATATTGGGGCTTTCCGAAGAAACTGCAAGAGAGAGATTCGGATATCTTTTAGAGGCATTTAAGTACGGAGTTCCTCCGCATGCGGGACTGGCTTACGGACTGGACAGAGTGGTAATGCTTATGGTAGGTGCCGACTCTATAAGAGATGTTATTGCCTTCCCTAAGGTAAAGGATGCATCCTGCCTTATGACAGAAGCTCCGGACAGAGTGGATGAGGAACAGCTTAAGGAATTACATATAGAGATAAGTAAGGAATAATTATTAAAATCTATAAATCTATCGTTTTCCGGTTTCGGGAGCGTAATGATCGATCTACAGTTTGAATATTTTTTCTTTATGGGAATATAGGGAAAATTTATTAATGGTTTACATGTTTTTAATGAATGATATACCGGTGAACTATTTGTGAATATATGGAAAAGGCTGTATATATCTGTTATTATATCAGGTAGTGCAGTCTTTTTTGGATTTAAAAAGATAAACCCTAAGCAAGTATACTGTATTTTAGATTTAAAAAGACAGAACTTAACCATGTATACTGTATACAAGATATCAAGATCCATATGAACGAACTGTTATAATTAACGCCGGTGTGGATTTAATCTTAATAGTGTATAAGTATGGTGATATAGATACAAATAGCTGTTTTATGTATATATGATAGTAGAAAAACTTACATTTAAGCAGTATCAAAGTCATAAGCGAATCTTAAGACTTAAGCTTGAATGACTAATGTTAAAGTCGGTTTATAAAATAAATATCGGGAGCATCTTATGGAAATTATAAAGATATTAGTAGTTGATGATGAAGCCAGGATGAGGAAACTGGTCAAGGATTTTTTAAGTGTAAAAGGTTATAAGGTAATAGAAGCAGCTGACGGAGAAGAGGCTATAGACATATTCATGGAACAAAAGGACATAAAGCTTGTACTTTTGGATGTCATGATGCCTAAGATGGACGGTTTTGAAACACTTAAGCTTATAAGGCAATATTCCAACATACCTGTAATAATGCTTACTGCAAGAAGTGAAGAAAGAGATGAATTACAGGGATTTAATCTCGGAGTGGATGAGTATATTACGAAGCCTTTCAGTCCGAAGATACTTGTTGCGAGAGTGGAGGCGATACTTAGAAGAAGCGGGCATGACAGAGAAGAGAACCTCTGTGCCGGAGGCATAGTAATAGATAAGTCGGCACATCAGGTAAGTATAGATGATGTACCTGTAGAACTCAGCTATAAAGAGTTTGAACTTCTGACATATTTCCTTGAAAATAAAGGAATCGCACTTTCAAGAGAGAAGATACTTAATAATGTGTGGAATTACGATTATTTCGGTGATGCCAGAACTATTGATACCCATGTAAAAAAACTGCGTGCAAAAATGGGTTCAAAAGGAGAGTACATTAAAACTATTTGGGGAATGGGTTATAAATTCGATATAGAAGGTTAGGATAATGAAACATTCAATTCAATATAGATTTACGGTAATGCTCCTAAGTGTGGTGGCTGCGACTCTTATTGCCATTTATGCGATCAATACATTCGGACTGGAAAGCTTTTATGTCAATCAAAAAGTCAGAGCGATAAGTATGGCATATAAAAGCATTGACAGCATATTGAGGGATGACAACGGTATGTTTGCCGATCAAAAAAACAAGGACAAAGCCGGTGAAAACGAAACTTTACAAGAGAAAGCTCAAGGAGACGGTTCGCAAGAAGATATGACCGGAGATAATTCAACAGAGGATGAAGACAGATCGGTGATATTGGATAAAAACAAGGTTGAAAAACTTGGGGAAGTACTAAAAGAATATTCCGACAGATATAATATAAGCATAGCCTTAATAGACTCATTGGATGATGCGGCTATTATTTCTTCCGAAAGAGACGGAGATCTTATACTCAGAAGAGCACAAGACAGCATGTTTGCAAAAAAGAACAACGGAAAGGTGCAAAAACTTTATGCATCGGATAACTATTCCATAACAAGACATGATATGGCATCTGAAAAGTCTTCATTCATCGAATGTATAGGATATTGCAGTGATAACAGGACTCTTATAGTGATGTCAAGCCCTATGGAGAGTGTAAGGAGCAGCGTAGACTTATCCAATACTTTTTTGATGTATATAGCATTGACCGCATTCATACTTAGTATAATTATGGCTTTCTTTATGACGAAGAGGGTAACAAGACCTATACTGACATTGGCAAATATATCCGAGAAGATATGTAAACTTGATTTTACGGCAAGATATGAAGGCAAATACGAAGATGAGATAGGTGTACTCGGGAACAATATTAACCTAATGTCGGAAAAACTTAAAAGTACCATAGCCGATCTTAAAAGTGCCAACGAAAGCCTGAGGGAAGACATAAAGCGTAAAGAAGAGATAGACGAGATGAGGAAGTCATTTATAGCAAATGTATCTCATGAGCTGAAAACTCCCATTGCACTTATACAAGGTTATGCAGAAGGCTTGAATGAGGGTATGTGTGAAGATAAGGAAAGCCGCAAATACTACACCGACGTTATCATAGATGAAGCCAACAGGATGAATTCAATGGTAAAACAGCTTCTGAGCTTAAGTGTGCTTGAGTCGGGAAGTATGGAACTTAGGAAAGAAATATTTGATATATACGAAATGGTATCGGGAGTGGTAGCGTCCAATAAAATACTGGTTTCCGACAAAAATATAGAATTTATACTTGAAGGAAGACCGGGCAACCTGATAAATGCTGATGAATTCAAGCTGGAAGAAGTAGTTACCAATTATATAAGTAATGCTATAAAGCATGTATCAGATAACGGCAAGATAATTATAAGGCTTATATCCGGTGAAAGCACTGTAAAACTTGAGGTTTATAACACAGGCAATGCCATACCGCAGGAAGATCTTGAGCATATATGGGATAAATTCTATAAAGTCGATAAGGCACATTCCAGAGATTACGGAGGTACCGGAATAGGACTTTCTATAGTAAAGGCAATACTGGAAATACATGATATGACTTATGGCGTGGAGAATATTGACGAGGGCGTAATGTTTGGTTTGAGGCAAATACAGTAGAACAAGATAAGTTTGATACAAAGAAATAAGTACCCTCTCGTATAGGATCTTGAAAAAACGATATTATCATATAAATACCGGACTGTAAATGTAAGTATACGGGTATTGCGGACTTCAAAAAACTATGAGTCTACTATAAATAAATATAAATACCGGTCTTGTATTCGATCGTAAGCCCGCTCGAAAAGCAGGAAGATATTTTAACAGCACTATAAAAGTTATAAAAATGTTAACTATATATTTTATTATAAACGCTTAAAAATTTTGTATTATATACCCTTATCAAGTACCGAAAAAAGGTGTATAATAGATTAGAAATAAAACTTGGTTTATTGTAAGCAGCGGAATTACCGGTGCTTACAAGAAAGGAGCGATTACTATGAATCACGAGCAATTAGAACGTATGAGTACAGGCAAGGGCTTTATTGCGGCACTTGATCAAAGCGGCGGTTCAACACCTAAGGCACTTAAGGCTTATGGAGTTGATGAGAGTGCTTACAATGGAGAGGAAGAAATGTTTGATCTCGTACATGCTATGAGAACAAGAATCATTACAGATCCGGCTTTCAGCAGCGAGAAGGTTCTTGCAGCTATTCTTTTCGAGCAGACTATGGATCGTAAGATAGAGGGCGAGTACACAGCTGACTATCTTTGGAATGTTAAGAAAATAGTTCCTATATTAAAAATAGACAAGGGTCTTGACGAGGAGAAGAATCATGTAAAGCTTATGAAGCCTATTCCGGGACTTGATGAACTTCTTGAGCGTGCGGTAAAAGAGCGTCATATCTTTGGTACAAAAGAGCGTTCTGTTATACTTGATTATGATGAGCAAGGAATAAAGGATGTTATAGATCAGCAGTTCGAGATCGGACTTAAGGTTTGGAGCCATGGACTTGTACCTATCATAGAGCCTGAAGTAGATATCCATAATCCTAAGAAGGCAGAGTCTGAGGAGTTCATGAAAAAGTGCATCAAGGAGCATCTTGCAAAGCTTGATCCTGAAGTAAGAGTGATCTTCAAGGTAACTATACCTACCAAGGCTAACCTTTATGAAGACATCATGGCTGATCCGCATGTGGTTCGTGTGGTTGCACTTTCAGGCGGATACTCAAGAGACGAGGCTAACAAGCTCCTTGCAGAGAACAAGGGACTTATAGCAAGCTTCTCAAGAGCTTTGGCAGACGGTTTATCAGCTAAGCAAACAGATGCTGAATTTACAAAGATGCTCGGAGATTCAATCGACAGCATTTACAAGGCATCTATCAGCTAGAACAGTATAGAGCATTTTTATAAAATAATGTTAAAGTACAAAAGGATCGGGATTCCCGGTCCTTTTTGAATAATCTCAAAAAATCAGATAAAAATTAATTCAAGTGCTGACAGCCGATCAATAGCCGTCAGCACTCATTGACCCTTAAAATCCTAAAGAGTATTTAGGATGCGCCGCAGGCAAGTAGCCCTTATATTACCAAATAACACAGCACCGGCTTAGCAGCCGGTACTGATTATCACAGAAAATATTTTTACAGACTATTTTTATAATATACTATATTTAAGTATATGCTTATAAGCTGTCCTTAAAATCCGCCTCGAATTTTTCAAGAAGTTTTTTAGGCCAATCGCCCTTTGCCTTAAGTCTTCCGAAGAAGAACCTGAGGACATCGGGTTCCATTTCCCATTCAAGACCGCCTATAAGCTCTCTGTTCTCGTATAACCATGCGATACGATCAACGGCAAACATGACATGAGAGACAGTGAATACTCTTCGTGGAAGAGCAAGTCTTAAAGCTCCATATCGGCAAGAGGTTCCTTGCCGTTCTCATCTCTTTGCTCAGAGAGAGTACCTCTTTCCATTCCACGCACACCGCTTACTATGAATAACGCAGCTGCCAGTGCTCCTGCCGGGTATTCGTTTTGCGGGATATGTTTTAAGAATTTCATGGCATTTACATGACATCCGAGTCCTCCCGCCGGTGTAACTACGGGGATTTTTCTTTTAAGTAGTTCATTTACCATAAATTCAATAAATATAGGACCTTGGGATATCATATCCTCATCCATAGTCTCTTCCAAACCTATAGCGATAGCTTCCATCTCACGCACAGACATACCTCCGTAGGTGAGGAAACCTTCATATAAGGTTATCAAGCCTTGCATTTTTTTGAATATATCTTTGTTGGAAGTGCAAATACATCCGCCCCTTGCACATCCGAGCTTTCTTGCGGAAAAGTATACCACATCGGCAAGGGAGCCTATTTTCAAGGTGATCTCATTGATGCTCATATTCTTGCAAGCTTCTTCTCGGGTCTTTATAAAATGAAGATTATCGGCAAGTAAACTCGCATCCACGACAAGCAATACATCGTTCTTTTTACATAAAGCACTTACATCTTCAAGGTTTTTAAGGAGAAAGGCTGCCCGCCTATAAGGTTGGTACCCGCCTCCATTCTTACGAAAGCTATATTCTTACTGCCGAGTGCCTTTATACGATCTTCAAGCTTAACAAGATCCATATTTCCCTTGAATTTGTTGTCTGAATCAAGTATCCTTCCCTCATCGCTTATAAGCTCTTCAACCTTGCCGCCGTTTAAGGTCACATGAGCTTTTGAAGTGGTAAAATGGTAATTCATAAGTACGCTCTGACCCGGACTTATAAGGCTTTTCGACACTATATTCTCGCAGGCTCTGCCTTGGTGTGCGGGAAGGAAAAAGTCCATGCCGAACATTATTTTAAGAGCCTCCTCAAGTCTGAAAAATGTTTCTGAACCGGCGTAACTGTCATCAGCACGAAGCATTGCAGCCTGCTGTCTGTCAGACATTGCATTGACACCACTGTCGGTAAGCATATCGAGGAATACATCTTTGTTTTTAAGTAAGAATGTATTAAATCCGGCTTCTTCTATAGCTTCAAGTCTTTTTCCCGGTTCAAGAAGATTGAGTTTTTGTACTACCCTTGCCTTGTGCATTTCCAGCGGAAAACTTTCATTTGATCTCCATTTTATTTCTTTCATTTTTCTCATTTACACGTATTAACGTGTACCTCCTTCTTATAATTATTTTTAAATACAAAAAAACCGCCACCGATGAAGATTCCCGATAGCGGTTCATAAAATCATTACTACTACACTTACGGGCTTACGCAAACAAGTGCCAAGCCCATAAGTTTTTAAGTTCCTATGGACAGGGCATTAGATATAGTAGTAATAATAATAATTCAAATTTTTAAATATACTGTTTAACATGATTTTACCTCTTTTTTTAGTATATGCCCTGTATATTAGCAATAAGGACTATGAAAGTCAAGCCTTAATTAACATATTTTTTATTGGAATTTTTTCCGAGATATGCTTCTCTTATAGCCTCGTTGCTTAAAAGTTCTTCTCCGCTGCCTTCCATACTGAGTTTTCCGGTCTCAAGAACATAGGCATAATCGGAGGCCTTAAGTGCCATGTTGGCATTTTGCTCTATTAAAAGCACGGTAACACCGGACTTGTTGATCTCTTTTATAATTTCAAATATTCCCTTTACTATCAAAGGAGCAAGACCCAGTGAAGGCTCATCCATCATCAAAAGCTTAGGCTTACTCATCAAAGCCCTTGCAAGGGCAAGCATTTGCTGCTCACCTCCCGAAAGAGTACCGGCAAGCTGCCACTTTCTTTCCTTTAACCTTGGGAAAAGAGAATACATATGCTCTATATCCTCCTCAAGACCGTCATGTCTTAAGTAAGCACCTATTTTGATATTATCAAGTACCGTCATATCGGGAAATACCCTTCTTCCCTCCGGAACCAGAGTAATCCCCTTTGCAATTATATCCGAAGTATCAATACCGGTGATAACTTCATCGTTAAAACTGACCTTACCGGAAACCGGCTTTACAAGTCCGGCTATGGTACGCAATATAGTGGACTTACCGGCACCGTTGGCACCTATAAGACTTACAACACTTCCTTCAGGTACTTCAAAACTGACTCCCTTAACGGCATTGATACCGCCGTAATTAACTTTTAAATCTTCGATCTTAAGCATCTTCTTCAACCACCCCCAAATAAGCATCTATAACATGCTCATTATTTTGTATTTCTTCCGGAGTTCCCTCGGCGATAAGTTTACCGAAATCAAGAACATAAATTCTGTCTGATATCTGCATAACCAGATCCATATGGTGCTCTATCATAAAAATAGTAAGATTATAGTCATCTCTTATCTGTTTAATGAATTCGGTGAGTTCTTCGGTCTCCTGAGGATTCATTCCTGCAGCCGGCTCATCGAGTAAGAGAAGCTTTGGAGATGTGGCAAGTGCTCTTGCTATCTCAAGTCTTCTTTGCAGTCCGTAAGGCAGGCTTTTTGCGATATCATCTTTATACTGCAAAAGCCCCTGCATATCAAGAAGCTCCAAAGCTTCCTTTCTCATTCTTGCCTCTTCCTTATGATTAAGTCTTAAAGTAGCTGAGAATACGTTCTGCTTTGCACGCATGTGCTTTGCTATAAGTACGTTATCAAAAACCGTAAGGTTATGGAAAAGCCTTATATTCTGGAAGGTCCTGGCTATACCCTTGGCTGTGATCATATCCGGAGTATTGGCAACAGGCTTTATACTAAAAGGAGCATACTCTCCAAGATAAAGTTTTTTCATCTTTCCTTTTGGAGAAGAAGCAAGTATAGTCTCGTTATTGAATACTACCTTACCGTTAGTAGGTTCGTATATTCCCGTAACACAGTTGAATGCCGTTGTTTTGCCGGCACCGTTGGGACCTATTAATGCAACTATCTCTCCCTCATCTACCTTGAGGGATAAGTCATTGACAGCTACCACACCGCCGAATTGCATGGTGATGTGGTGCATACTAAGTACATTTTTTTTACTCATTATGCCTCCTCCTTCTTTATTTTTTTACTTTTAAAGCGAGAAGGAAGCCCTTTTATAAGCCTGCCCAGACCTTCCCATGAGAATTCATTGGTACCCATGATTCCCTGTCTGTAGAATAAAACCACTATCATAAGAAGTATTGAGAAGATGACCATACGAAAACCTACTCTAAAAAGAGGTATGCTTATACCGGCGATCATAAGGGGTTCATCAAAAAATCTGAGCCATTCTTTACCGGCATTGATAAGGAAGGAGCCGAGGATACTTCCCGTTACACTTCCTATACCTCCGAGAACCACTATAAGGAGTATGTCGTAGGTAAGAGATATCTGGAATGTCTTTGAATCAATTGATTTCATGAACATTGCCAAAAGTCCTCCGCCTATACCCGTAAAAAACGAAGATATAATAAAAGCTATCGACTTGTACTTGAAAAGGTTTATTCCCATGGATTGAGCGGCTATCTCGTCTTCCCTGATAGCCTTGAATACTCTGCCGTAAGAAGAATTGATAAGCATTACCATAAGAAGTATGCAAACAGCTATTATTGCAAAAAACACAAAAAGGTTAGGGAAACTCGGTATATTCTTGAGTCCGTAAGAACCGTTTGTTATAGTGTTTAATTGAGGAGCTGATATAAGTGCCCTTATGATCTCCGAAAATCCGAGAGTAGCTATGGCAAGATAGTCGCTTTTAAGTTTAAGTACCGGAATACCTATGATAGCAGCAACAAGAGCGGACAAAAGTCCTCCTATGATAAGTGCCGGGAAAAAAGGTATATAGAGGTTTGCGATGACCGGAGATATACCCGATATATAATAAATGCTTGCCCTTTGAGCCACGGGAATAGTAAGTATTCCCACAGTATAGGCACCTATAGCCATGAAACCGGCTTGTCCCAGTGAAAAAAGTCCGGTAAACCGTTTAACAGATTCATGGAAATGGCAACTACGGCATATATTGCGGTTCTTTCAAGGATACCTATCTGGTAATTATATTCGTAACTGTTCATCTGTAAAAAAGCTATTATAAGTATAGATACAGCCAATGCGGCTATATTATACAGTGTTTTCTTATTCTTAAAGTTAAACTTCATTTTTATCCCCCTATACCTTATCTGTGACCTTTTCACCGAATATACCGGTAGGACGTACCAAAAGCATTACAATAAGTAATATAAATGTAAATGCGTCCGAAAAGGTAGAGTAACCGGCAGCAACCAAAGCAGTCTCACCGAATCCGAGTATAAAACCGCCTATTACCGCACCCGGTATTGAGCCTATACCTCCGATTACCGCTGCTACGAAGCATTTTAATCCGGGAAGTGACCCGGAGTAAGGGAATACTGTCATACGGTCGGTAAAATAAAGTATTGAGCCTATACCGGCAAGTAATGAGCCTATAGCAAAGGTGAAAGAAACTGTTTTGTTGATCTTGATACCCATAAGCTGCGCTGTTTCATAGTCTTTTGATACGGCACGCATAGCCATACCCATTTTCGTGTATTTAATAAGCATCATAAGCAAATAAACGGTTATAAGTGTAAGTACAGGTGTCAAAAATGTTACAAGTGAAGCACTCAGATCCCCGAACTTAATTATCTTTTTAAGAACGGGTATTTCGGGATAGCCCTTTGGAAGTGCGGTAAAAAGATAGGTGGCAAGGTTTTGCAAAAGATAGGACACACCTATTGCCGATATCATGACACTCATACGTGGAGCATTTCTTAAAGGCTTGTATGCAGTTTTTTCTATTAATACACCAAGTAATACCGTAGCTATCAAAACAACAGGTATTGCAATATACCAAGGCATACTTGACATCGCAAATATCATGAAGTAACCTGCCATCATGAAGATATCTCCGTGAGCAAAATTAATTAATCTGAGTATTCCGTATACCAGAGTATAACCTATGGCTATAAGTGCGTAAGCACCTCCAAGAGATATACCGGTAAGACATTGTTGTAAAAATGTTGTGAGATCCATTAGGCTTATGCCTCCTAACCTTAATAAATTTCATAGGGCTAATTCATCACCCTGACATATCTTTGTCGTGTCTGAATACCAAAAGTTCCATTACGGAAAGCTTAGTCTTCAGATCTTCTTATCATAAAATACAAAGCCAAATGCTTTGTGAAAAGATGATTTTCAGGCATTTGGCTTATAATTGTTTATTGTGTAAAACTTATTACTTACCTGTTTCTACAGTAGTTGTTGTAAGAAGTTCAAACTTACCGTCTTTTACTGTCTTTATAAAAGCTAATGTCTTGTTGGCATCACCGTTTTCATCGAATGATATGTGTCCTGTAATGCCGTCAAATTCTACTCCCTTAAGAGCTTCTTTTATCTTTTCTCCATCTGTGCTTTGAGCTGCCTCTATTGCCTTAAGTGTACATACATAGGCATCGTAGCTTAAAGCTGAGAAGTTAGGTATTATATCCGGTTGCTTGTTTTCTACCAGGTACTTCTTGAATCCTTCTATGAACTTTTCAGCCTCTTCATTGGCAGGTGCAGACTCATCGAAGAAAGTTGAGAATACTATGCCTTCTGCGTTACCCTTGGCATTTTCTATGATAGTTGAGTTCTCCCAGGTATCTCCTGCTCCCAAAACAGCATCAATACCGAGCTCTCTTGCCTGTGTGATGATCAAAGGGGCAGTGGTAAGTGATGAAGGTGCATATATAAATTCAGGATCCGCAGCCTTTATATTGGTAAGTACAGCCTTGAAATCTGTCTGGTTTGTCTGGAACTGTTGCTGGTCAACTATCTTTCCGCCGAGTTTTTCAAAAGATTGTGCAAAGTAGGTTCCGAGTCCCGATGAATAGTCATCACCGAGTTGTGTAAGTACCGCTGCGGTCTTGATATTATTTTGAATAGCGTAGTTTGCCATTATAGTACCCTGGAAAGGATCGAGGAAACAAACTCTGAAATAATATTCATTACCCAATGTTACCTGAGGATTGGTACAGGTAGCTCCGATTGCAGGAATCTTGGCACTTTCGAATGTAGGTCCGGCTGCGATAGATACACCTGAACCGTAACTTCCTATTACTGCCGAAACCTTCTCGCTTACGAGTTTTTGGGCTGCTGATACAGCCTCTGTTTTGTCGGACTTGTTATCAACCTCAACAAGCTCTACTTTATATTCTTCACCACCGATATTTACGGTAGGATAAACCATATTGGCATAACGTATACCCATAGCCTCATGAAGCCCACCACCACCGTTCTCTCCGGTAAGCGGCTCGAATACACCGATCTTGATGACCTTATCTCCGGATGCACTTTGTGAAGCGGATCCGCCGCTACAAGCTGTGATAGACGAAGCTAACATAAGAGCTGCTGCTGAAACAGCCATAAATTTTTTTAATTTCATAATACATTCCTCCCTGTCCGCAGTAGATATACAACTGTCTTTTTAGAAAATACAAGGGATATTATAACAGAAAAAAAATAAATTTCAAGATAAAATTTTTCTTTCTGTTATTAAGTTTGAGTATTTGCTATACTGGTTATTGATCAAGGCTATCTGACAAATTTTAAAAAGTAATAAGAGCGGAGGGCAGTATGGCAAAGTCGCAAAATCAAAAATTAAAATTAATGTACCTTATGAAGATATTATATGAACTTACCGATGAGCAACACAGTATTACCATGACTGAGATCATCGAAGCATTAAAATCATACGACATAAGTGCCGAGCGTAAAAGTTTATACAATGATATAGAGAACCTCAGATTATACGGGTTGGATATTATAGGTACTCAAGAGGGAAGAACATATTCATATCATATAGGAAACAGGCAGTTTGAACTTGCCGAACTGAAACTCCTGGTAGACTCGGTACAGGCTTCAAAATTTATAACTGTAAAAAAGTCAAATGAACTTATCAAAAAGATAGAAGGTCTCGCAAGCAAATATGAAGCATCAAAGTTACATAGGCAGGTCTTTGTAGCCGGACGGGTAAAGACCATGAATGAAAGTATTTATTATAATGTAGACAGGATACATTTTGCAATAGCTAAAAATTCAAGGATAACATTTCAATACTTTCAATGGGATGTCAACAAGAAGATGAAACTCAGACATGGCGGTGCTTTTTATGAGGTAAGTCCATGGTCTTTGTCATGGGATGATGAAAACTACTATCTGATAGCCTATGACTCTGACGAAGAGATCATTAAGCATTTCAGAGTGGACAAGATGCTTAACATAAGGACAAATGATAAGAAAAGAGAGGGAAAACAGACATTCAGATCATTTGATATGGCGACATATTCAAGAAAAGTATTCGGAATGTATTCGGGAAAGGAAGAAAGAGTCAGTATAGAGTGTCATAATTCATTTGCCGGTGTGATGATAGACCGTTTCGGAAAAGATGTGGCTATAATTCCAAAGGACGATGATAAATTTATCGTAAATGTTGAAGTGGCGGTAAGTAAGCAGTTTCTTGCATGGATCATCGGACTGGGTGAAGGTGTAGTACTTACAGCGCCAAAAAGAGTAGTTGATATGATGAGGGATGAGATCGACAGGCTTGTAAAACAATACCATAAATAATAAACCTTTGAATAAAAACTAAGTTGACGGTCTGATATCGTATTGCAGGCAAAATCAGGCGTAAAATAAAAGCAACATAAATTCGCAATACGAGGGATGTTTATGGGACAGCTTAAACTGTATAATAGGAATAGATAAGAATATTCGTCGGATATTTTTTATAAGCACCGGGAATAGGTCGTTCATATAACAGTCGCTATCGGAAAACAGGAGGTACGATCATGGAAGATATGTATTTTACAATATCGGGATGTAATCATTATTTCGGGACCGAATTTATGGAAAAGGGCATGAAGGTCAAGCTGGAAAAAGAACCCGATAATGAATTTGACAAAGAAGCTATCAAAGTAAGTATAAAGGGGCTGGGCAAGTGCGCTTATGTTGCAAACAGTCCCTATACGGTAAAAGGTGAGTCTATGAGTGCAGGCAGACTGTATGATAAGATAGGAGATACGGCAAAGGGGAAGATATTGTTTGTATTTGAGGGATATGCACTTTGTAAAATAGTGGATGACGGAATGGAGTAGTCAGGATTTAATGAGATCAAAAGTCTTCTGTGATCGGATACGGATCACAGGAGATTTTTAGTATATACTTAGGAATTGCTTTTATATTTATAAATCATTAAGTTTGTTGTTATAAACTACAGTTGTAAGACGGATATGTAATAATATATAATTAGAAAGATATTCTGAAAAATTTGTGAAGAAAAACTCAAGAAGACAATTATTATAATAAACACTTAATATTAATATAAAAAGGCGGTAATTCATGAAGGGAAACAAAACTTATTACAAGAAAAAAATATACCATATTCTATTTATTATAACACTTATTTGTGCCTTTCAGGGCTTCTACGAATATTATAGATTAAAAATAGACGATCCGCTCAAATTATTATCGGCTGTAGTATACGGGACCATAAAAGTATTCTTATTCGTCTCACCCGTCTCTTCCGAGGAAAAGACCAATATCATGTATGAATTTGCAAAGTGGATGGCACCTATTCTTACATCAACATTTGTATTTAACAAGATCTCCGATACCTTATTCCATGTAAGAAATATGTTTTTCAACAAGCTTAGTAAAAATCATATTCTTGTTTTTGAGAACAGCCTTATGGGAGAAACACTGATCAATAACATATTGAGTGAAAAAAGTCCTTACAAGATCTCTCTTATTACAAGGGGCTTAATTGATGATAATATAAAGAGCAGATATGAAAAAAAAGGTATTGCCACATATCGGATGGATTTCCAAAACAGTGATGTCAATGAGATCAAAGAGCTTTTTAATACATTAAATATAAACAATGTCAGGTACATGTTTTTTTGTGCAGATACGGATATGGAAAATTATGCACTGTATACCGATATTGTAAAAAGGATAAAACCCAAAAAACACATTACCTGTTATGTAAAATGTGAATCCAAAACAGTATCCGGATATATGGAAGAAATGATAAGTTTTGAAAGAGCAAAAGAAGTAAAACTTAAAAATATAGATACCGTCCACTTCGATCAAAGAGATCTTACAGTAAGGATGCTCGTGTCCGATGAAGCAGTAAGTAAGAGTATATCGGATGACCTTGACGGACTTTCTCATATAGGAGACAAAAAAAGCGTAGAGCTGATAGATGCCGGTATAAAAAAAGCCCATGTCCTTATAATAGGTATCAATGAATTAACTCTTAACCTATTAAAACTGATAGCCAACGATATGACCTTATCACTCAAAAAAGATACAAGAGTAAGCATAATAGACAGCGATGCTGCCGGGCGTATGAAAAATATACTGCTTGATAACGAGGAACTCAAAAAGGCTCTGGATATACAAATTACGGATATAGGACAGGAAAAGATCCTATTGCAAAAAGAATTAAAAAGCATAAAAGAAGACAAGGGTCTGTCACTTATATTTTTGATGAATGAAGACGTAGTGGAAAATCTGAGAAATCTTAAGCTGGCAAATATGTATTTTGAAAATGTACCCAAGATCATAAGAAATGTATCCAATATAGATCTAAGTCACCTACTGCCTAAAAACTACGGTAAAATAAAAGTCTTCGGTGATGTCTCCCAGATCATGACAGATGATGTTATGATAAGAGAGAGTCTTGATAAACGTGCAAAACGATTTAACCAAAGTTATAACGATTCCTCCGAGGCGGCAGGCATGGGAGAAGGTCAAAAATGGAACGAGTTGTCATACGTGAAAAAGATTTCGTCAAGACTTTCAGCCTCACATGCCAGGGTAAAAGAAGAAATAATAAGAAAGATATTTACGGGAAGATCGGATGAGGATATAAAGGCTTACCTCAATGAAAAATTCGAAGAATTTACAAAGATCCAAGAGATCAGAAAAGAAGATCCCAATGAATTTAAGAATAAATTCCGTAAGTATTTAAGTGATGATCCTCTGCTTGATTTTCTTTCAAGACTTGAGCATAAAAGATGGTGTAACAGTTATTATTCAATGAACTTCAAGTACTCACATATAAAGGATGAGAATGCTAAGACTCATCCCTGCCTGATAGATGACTGGGAGATAGTGATAGGTGAAAAGTTCGATATTTGTCATCCGGAATACGATCTACTCTCGATATTTACTTTGTTTCAAATGGAGGACTGATAATGGCAAAAGAGCAAAAACACAGAATAACATCTGATGAAATGCAAAAGGCAGCTTATCTTTACAAAGAGACATCCTATAAATACGATGCCTTTATAAGCTATAGGCATGTAGAGCCGGATCAAAGCGTAGCCAAGCAGGTACATCAGATGATAGAAACTTTCAAGGCTCCCGGGGAGTTTTATCAAGATGGGAAAAGACCGACATTCAGGGTGTTTCGTGACAGGGAGGAGCTTGCGGCAAAGGACCTTGGCGCATCAATAGAAGAAGCACTGGCAACAAGCAGATATCTTATAGTGATATGTTCCAAGAGGACACCTTTGTCGGAGTGGTGTATAAAAGAGATAGAGATTTTCAAGAGTTTACACGGTGATGAAAGGATAATTCCGGTCTTGATAGAAGGAGAACCGGATGAGGCTTTTCCGAAACAACTCAGAGAACTTAAAAAACCGGACAATGAGGACGAGTATGAGATATTGGCAGCGGATATAAGACCGGATGAAGTCTTAAAAGACGGATTCGAAGGATATGAAGTACTGCAAAACAATAACAGATCAAAGCTCAAAGAACTTACAAAACGATCACTTAAGATCTTAAAAACGGAAAGATACAGGATAATGGCAACTATACTCGGCTGTACTTTCGGAGATCTTAAGCAAAGGGATAAGGAAAGAAGAAGTAAAAAGGTACTGACCGTTTCGCTCTTAGCCGGGGTTGTATTTTTGATATTTGCCATATTTATGACAAATGCTTATCAAAAAGCCGAGTCCGCAAGACAGGAAGCTGTGCAGTCCAATGCCGGTCTGTTGATGAAGAATGCAAAAGATATCATGAAAAAAGGTGATTATCTAAAGGCGGTACTGGTTGCAAGGGAAGCCATGAGTCTGGTCAATAAAGATATTGAGAATTATGAGGATCTTAAGGCAGATGAGGATTTTATATTAAACAGTGCCGTATATCATAGAGCAGCTTCAACTATGACATCCATATTGACCAACAACTATTATACAAAAATGTCACTAAGTAATGACGGTAAATATATTGCTTACGGTATGGGTAACTATGATACTGCCGTTGCAAGTGCGGAAAGCGCAGAAGTATTAAAGGTATTCTCAGGGCACAGTCAACAGGTTGTATTTGTGGATTTTTCAAAGGATGGTAAGTATCTGGCATCGGCTTCATTTGATAACAGCTGTATCATATATGATATGGAGACAGGTGAAGAAAAAGTCAAATTTGAAATGGAAGGACTGCCACGTATGGCGGAATTTTCCGAGGATAATTCGAAATTCTTCTATGCGGTATCAAATGAAAAAAATTATAATACTATTTTGCGTACTTATGATACTCAGACCTGGCAACAACAGGGAGAAATAGTTGTAGAAGGTGAGTTGAAGAAGATAGATATCAAAAGCGACGGCAGTGAGGTCTTGGTTTCTTCGGTTTATAACAATGAAGCACAACTTAGCAGAAGGAATCTTAGCGATGGCTCTGTAATAGATTTTGTTCCCGGTGTTAAAGAATATAATTCCATAATGCAAAAAGAAATTTATAATCCATACATATATGTTCGTTATTCCAATGACGGTAAAAGTATTATATTGATGACTAAAAATGAGATCATGAAAATTTCTTTGGAAGATAAGAGAGAAATATTCAGGTTGAAAAATGATATTAATCTAAATTATATCAGCAATTTAATATATGAAAGTGAAAACGGAGATAAGATAGCTTTCAGGTCGTCAACCAGAATGTATATTGCTGACGGGAATACAGGTGAAATAATCGATGATATACCTATGAGTAAAGAAGCTGTGTTGGGAATTATCTATAATGAAGATACCGATACGCTGATAGGGTTTGGATCAAACGGTGCTTATACTGTTTGGAAAGACAAGAAAATAACAGAAAACCATCTTGGTTTTGGAGATGGTGTTCCGACAGAATTTTTATTCTCAAAAGACGGAAGTAAGGTGTTTGCAAATTCCAGAACAAATCAGGTCATAAAGATGATAGACCTGCAAACTGATGTGCCATCGGTAGATATAGATCAAAGAATAATAGCTGCCTCCAATGATTTTTCTCATATATTGCTGTTGGACTCAGAAAGTCTGTCTGTGTCCGATGATAACGGTAAGACAAGTAAAAATATAGCAATAAATGAGAATATAGAGTGGATCGGCGGACAGAGTTCATTCAATAATGCGATCTCCAATGACGGTAGATATTATGCCAATGTGACCAGCGGTTATTTGACCAATGAATCTGAAGGTAAAGAGGTGCTGGCAATATACGATCTTCATAATGACAACTATATGCAGTTGAATCTGCCTAAAGGCATTTATAATCTTAGATTCAGTGATGATTCAAAATACCTGTTGATCTATGATTCAAAAGAAGGCTTGATAATATTTGACGCACAAGACCTTAAGCCGGTAAAAACTTATAAGAATATAAATACTTACGCCAAAGATATAAAAATATCTAAAAATGCTAATATCCTTGTCATTAATAATCAGAGAAATGTAGCGGAAATATATGATCTTGAAACTAATGAACTTAAGCTCAATATCCCGGGAGAAGTGGTAGATATACAAAATGACGGAGACGAGATAATATTGAAGGGGATACAGAATGAGGCGGCATTTAGTTGGAGCAGTAAAGAAGGTTTAAGCACTTGGGAGATAGATAGGGACTATCAGCAAACAGAAATAAGTATAAGTGACTATAACTATTATAATGCAGCTACCGATACTTTAATGATGATAAGAAATAATACTATCGACAGAAAATGCTATATTATTGATTTCAACGGGTAAACTTAAACTGGTATTGGATACTCCTATAGAAGACTATAATGTAAACGGATTTATTTCTCCTGACGGTAAGATAATGGGCATAGATAGAGGTAAATATGAAAAAACGGATAATATAAAAGATAATATAGAAACCTATATGTCAACTACGCTATATCCCGTACTGAGTGAAGAAGAGGTGTCAAAGAAGATCGAAGAGATGCTGGCAGGCAGGACTCTTTCTCCGGAAGAAAAAAAAGAGCTGGGTATAAAAGCGGAATAAGCAAGAACATATAATATAGAGATAATAATAACTTATCAGATGGATACAGCAAAGAGAGGATGACCATGACAGTACAGACACATGTAATAGCAACAGCCACATCTTATGCGGTTTTTGCCTGGCTATACAGAAAAGGGATAAATATACCGGTCATAGGCACCGATCCCATAACAGTTTACCCCATACTGGGTATTCCGACAGCTATAGCAGGCTCTATACTGCCCGATGTGGATATAGATAATTCTAAAGTAAGTAAGAAGTTTCCCTTCTTATCACCTTTTTTTAAACATAGAGGGATCACACACACATTACTTTTTGTTGCGGCATGCTATCTGTCTATGCCGGTGAATTATTCACTTAAAACAAAGCTTATCATATCGGCTGTATTCGGCTTGATATTCGGCATCTTAACACTTAAGGGAAGATTTGTATTATTTAAGATTTTGGCTGTTGCCGGGGTTTTTGCAGCCCTGTCTTATGCGGGAGAGGAGGTCCTGCCTTCCCTTCTTTTCGGTATGGGCTTCGGATGGTTATTCCATATAATAGAAGATATGTTTAATAAAAAAGGCTGTCCTATACTCTGGCCTCTCAGCAACAAAAGCATACACCTGCCTTGGGACCTTTCCTTGTTAAAACAAGGACCTGGCAGGAAGCTATATTTCTTATATTATGGGTAGGGGCAAATGTAGCTGTTTTACTTATGTGTATGAATATATTGAAGTTTTGATATAATTAAGATGCTTAAAATACCATGTTAAACGGATACTCTGCCTGAGCTTTTAATTATCCGCTTGTCAGCCGTCTACAATAGATTGCTAAACCGATACCTTACCTGACCTTCAACTTAACTATCCGCTTGTCAGCTGTTTATAATAGATAGTTAAGCGGATATCAGCCTTAGATTTTGACTTAGCTGACCGCTCGTAATAGACATACTAATTGTCGAAAATACACGTTGATCTATATTAAAAAAGTCCTATGTTACCGGTACAGACTTGGAAAACGAAGCGAAGTTCCAAGCCTGCTACCGGTAACATAGGACTTTGATTTTTAACAGATCGTAATTATTTGAGCTTCTTTTATATAATGAATCAAAAATCAAATTTACTCAAATGCATTAAAAACTAAGGTTAGTACATATTTTAATAAAGTATCATTTATCTGCACAGTCATACATATTAAGGCTTGTGCAACAGGCAATGTTTATATAATATACGGTTGTTATTGTTATCACCCGCTTAGATATAGTATTGTGTAAATATTAATATCAGATCTCTGTATATTTACGGATCTTCACATCGGTTTAATGAAGACTAGCTCAGTTTCATATCCCCGTCTTTAACCCAGCCTATTTTCCTTAAGAACATATTGATCAAAGGAGTAATGACTGCGGGAAGTATAAAGCAGATAAGTATAAGCCCCAGCCAATCAAACCCTGTAATAGCGGATTTACTGCCCTCGGCTATATCCTTGACCCAACCTGAGTATACACCTATCTGTCCTACAAATCCGCAGGTACCCATTCCCGAAGAAACAGCAGCTCCGTCCATGCGAAACTTAAAAAAGCAGGTAGCTATAGGTCCGGTGATCATTGAAGTTATACAAGGAGCTATCCAGATGCGTGGATTTTTAACGATATTTCCCATCTGCAACATGGAGGTACCTATACCCTGTGATATAAGTCCGGACCACTTGTTTTCGGGAAAAGACATGACGGCAAAGCCTATCATTTGAGCACAGCAACCTGCTACAGCAGCACCTCCGGCAAGTCCGGTAAGTCCTAAAGCGGCACAGATGGCGGCAGATGATATGGGAAGAGTAAGTGCCATTCCGACAAGTAGGGATATAAGCATACCCATTAAAAACGGTTGAAGTTCGGTAGCCCACATGATGACATCTCCGAGCTTCATTGCGGTCTTTCCTATAGCAGGAGCCCACCATGCGGAAAGAAGTACGCCTACTGCGATCGTAACTAACGGAGTTATCAAAATATCTATTTTGGTCTCTTTAGATACAGCCTTACCTGCCTCTGCGGCGATAATAGCAACAAAAAGCACTGCCAAAGGACCTCCGGCACCGCCCAGAGCGTTAGAGGCAAAACCCACGGTGATCAAAGAAAAAAGCACAAGAGGCGGGCATTTGAGAGCGTAACCTATCGCCACAGCCATAGCCGGACCGCTTACCGCACCGGCAAGTCCACCGACCGTATACTCTACACCGGCAACGGTTGCCACGGAAGAACTTAAGAAACCTATATGAAACTGTGTACCTATCGTATTGATTATAGTACCTATCAAAAGAGAACAAAAAGTCCCTGAGCCATAGCGCCCAGTGCATCGATACCATAACGTTTTGCGGATATCTCAATATCTTTTCGTTTAAGGAAAGATTGTATGTTTTCCATTATTTTACACCTCCGAGGGTTAAAAAATATGTGCAATTCTACGGTAGTATATATAATCTTATAAGGGATTGTCAAGATGGTAAATATAGAAAACAATAAATAAAGACAGCTCCCAAAAGCGATATAGAGGCTCTTTTGATCACATTGATTTTGACGATACTTTTTGATATGGCTCATGAAGAAGGCAAGAATGTACTGATACTGAGTACGAGAAATGTACAGGCAATGGATATATCCGGTCCGCAAGCCTTGGAAGTGGTATTCAAACTTTGTCAAAAAAGTGCAATGACATTAATATTATCACATGTAGATTTGATTTAAATACTCTAAAAGTCACTTGACAAGCCTTCTAAAGGAAGTATATAATATACGGTGTTGTCAGAAATGACTTATTTTTTATGTCCACTTTTAGAGTGGAGTTTGGGACTGTGTTATGAATACACGGTCAAGATCACGGGAAAGCCCCGTTTAAATTAGCGATTGATGCTTATTCCAATGCCCCGGAAAGCATTTGTCTATAAAAGAAATTATTAATAACGTATTGATTGATATTGTAATGGAGGACTATGATGAATACATTTATGGCTAATCCTGATAAGCTCAACAGAAAATGGTATGTTGTTGACGCTGCAGGTTGCACTTTGGGACGTCTCTCTTCAGAGGTGGCAAGTGTATTAAGAGGCAAGAATAAGACTTGTTTTACACCACATGTTGATTGTGGAGATTATGTTATCGTTGTTAATGCTGATAAGATCAAGGTGACCGGTAAGAAGCTTGATCAAAAGATTTATTATCATCATTCAGATTATGTAGGCGGAATGAAGGAAACTACATTAAAGGAACTTTTAGCTAAGAAGCCTGAAAGAGTAATAGAATTTGCCGTTAAGGGTATGTTGCCGAAGGGACCGCTCGGAAGAAAAATGTATACAAAACTTCATGTATATGCAGGTCCTGAACATAATCACGCAGCTCAGAAACCTGAAGTTATGACAATAAAGGGTTAATGAGAGGTAGAAAAGGAGAGTAAATCAATGGCTAATGATAAATTTTACGGAACTGGAAGAAGAAAAAGTCTATAGCTAGAGTATATCTTGTACCTGGTAACGGTAAGATTACTATAAATAAAAGAGATATAGATGACTATTTGGGATTGGAAACACTTAAGGTTGTTGTACGTCAGCCTTTAACAGCTACAGATACACTTAATAAATTCGATGTACTTGTAAATGTGCACGGTGGCGGATTTACAGGACAGGCAGGTGCTATAAGACATGGTATAGCAAGAGCTTTATTGAAAGCTGATGCTGAATACAGACCTACTCTTAAGAAGGCAGGATATCTCACAAGAGATCCTAGAATGAAAGAGCGTAAGAAATACGGTCTTAAGTCAGCTCGTAGAGCACCACAGTTCTCAAAGAGATAATCAGAATATACAGAATATGGAAAACCGCAGAAATTCGATGTTTCTGCGGTTTTTTTATGCCTGAAATGTTGAAAAACATAAGTCATTTTTCGTTGAAAAAATAATGTTCCGAAATGTTGTTGCAATGTTCCAAAATGTTTGTTATGTTTTATAAAAAGCATCCCGGAGGCACTTGGGTGAAGATACTAAAACGTTGAAAGAGTATAAGAATATCAATTCCGGCGTATATACATATGCTATTGAGGCAGATAGAATTTTCTTTGAGGACAAATAAGAATAATATTCCTTTTTACAGCTAAAGGTGTTATTATTCTTTTATTGTGCGATAAACTTATACATTTGGAGCTGATTTCGTGCGCAAGTCCCGACAATGGGACAGCTTGATCATTAAAATCAAAGGGAGATCAAAATATATGAAGAGGAAAGCTTACAGTGCCTCAGCTGTAAAGACTTCTTTCTGGTTTATGGAATTTAGAAAGGTAGTCGGACTTTTGGCAGAGGGGAAGTCCTTAGATGAAATAAAAAAGATCAATCAAAATGACAATATATTTGCTGCGCCCACAACACTTCGTTCAGAGCAGATCTTCAACACTGTTTCCGCAAGGATAAGGATGCTTGATGAAAGCTTTGTTAAAGTATTTAAGGAAAGTGATGTTACAACACAGAAACTCTTTGCTCTTGTTGCAGTCTTTGCTTACGATATCTTGTTCTTTGACTTTGCATATGAAGTTATAAGAGAGAAAATGATCATAGAAGCAATACATTTACGGATAGTGATATAAGGATCTTCTTTAAAGATAAGCAACTTCAGGATGAAAAAGTTGCAAAGTGGACGGATGCGACCCTTAAAAGATTGGGAGGGTGTTATAAGACCATGCTTTACGAAGCCGGTTTTACCGATAAAGGAAAGACTGAGAGGATGATCATAAAACCTATTCTTGATCCGATTATGGAGCAGTGGCTGAAAAGTCATGATATGGAGCCTTATATCAGAACATTGACAGGGGTGAGATAATGGCAGACTTAGTTGAAAGACTCGATGCAATGGAGCTTGAGATCAAAAAAGATAGATTTCGAAAAAGCTTCGGAAGAGCAAATGAAGTAAATTATTGGATATTTGACTATCCGCCCGAAAAAGAATTGGAAGTCAGAGAGAGGATAGCATATCTTAAAAAAAAGAATAAAAACGGTGCGGATGATTTTGAGCTTGTGGTTTTCGATCTCTATGACATGATCCTGGATTTTTTGGAAGAAAAGAATTTTCTTGAAAAGTGTTTTAATTTCGAGAAAAAAAGCGGACTGGAAAGAATAACAAAAGCAGTAAGCAATTCAATGAAATTCAATGATGATGACAGTATCATAGTACAGCATATTAAGGATAACACTCCGGATAATGCAGTTGTGTTTCTTACCGGGATAGGCAAATGCTACCCAATCCTTCGTTCTCATAAAGTCCTTAATAACCTGCATCAAGCTTTTGTTAAAGCACCTGTAGTACTGTTCTTCCCGGGTACATATAACGAACAGGAACTTATTCTTTTTAATGAGATCAAAGATGATAATTATTACAGAGCATTTAAGCTCGTAAAGTAGGAGGCATAAAATGCAGATCAAAGATATGTTTGCCAAGAAGATAGACCGTGAGATTCAAGGGGTCATAATCGTAGGTCAGGGTGAAGAGACCAATGTGTCACAGGAACTTGAAGAATATGTGGTGACTAAGGAATTGCAAAAACATTTTGCGGATTTTTTTGCTGCATATAAAAAGGGTATCAACGGATCTACACCCAAGATGGGGGTATGGATCTCAGGTTTCTTCGGAAGCGGTAAGTCTCACTTTTTAAAGATATTATCATATCTTTTGGATAATAAAAAGGTTGGAGACAAGAATGCATTGGATTACTTTATTGATGATAAAAAAATATCCGATCCCAAGGTTCTTGAAGATATGCGACTTGCTGCAGATACACCTTCGGATGTTGTCCTTTTCAATATTGATTCAAAGAGCGAGTCAAGCGGAAAGCAGAACAAAGACGCTATAGTTAATGTGTTTTTAAAAGTTTTTAATGAGATGCAGGGATTTTGCGGTTCAATGCCTCATGTAGCCGATCTTGAAAGAAGGCTCAGTGAAGAAAATAAGTTCGAAGAATTCAAAAGTACTTTTAAAAAAGAGTATGGAGAAGAATGGGAAGATTCCCGTCAGGACTTTGATTTCATACAAGACAGCGTGGTCGATAGCCTTTCGGCTATGGGGTTATGAGCGAAGCAGCGGCAAGAAACTGGTGTGAGAAAGCAAGTGAAGCCTACACTATAAGTATTGAAGATTTTGCGAAAAGGGTAAGGGCATATATAGACAGAAGAGAAAGTAATCACCATGTGGTATTTCTTGTGGACGAGATCGGGCAGTATATAGGAGATGATTCCAAATTGATGTTGAATCTTCAGACCGTTACGGAGGAACTCGCAAAAGAATGTCAGGGACGTGCGTGGGTCATCGTCACTTCTCAACAGGATATAGACTCTATTACTAAGGTAAAGGGCAATGATTTCTCGAAGATTCAGGGACGTTTTGACACACGTCTTTCTTTGTCGAGTGCAAATGTCGATGCGGTCATTAAAAAAAGGATACTGGATAAGACCGATACAGCGGCACAAACACTAAGACTTCTATATGAGCAAAAGGCAACTATCATTAAAAACCTTATCGTATTTAATGACGGTGTGGAGAAAAAACTCTATAACGATGATAGAGATTTTGCAGAAGTTTACCCCTTCGTACCGTATCAGTTCAACTTACTTGCAAGTGTTTTGACATCTATCCGTACACACGGTGCATCGGGAAAACATTTGTCTGAGGGTGAACGTTCTATGCTTGCATTATTCAAGGAATCCGCATCCACAATAAAGAATGAGGAAACGGGAGTGATAGTGCCTTTCCACCGTTTTTACGATACCCTTGAAAACTTTTTGGATCACAGCCATAAGGGCGTGATAGCGAAGGCATATGCCAACAATTATATCAATCCCGAACAAAAAGATGCGGATGTATTTGCCGTAAATGTATTAAAAACACTTTTTATGATCAAGTATGTACTTGAGATAGAGTCTAATATAGACAATATCACAAGTTTGATGATAGAGCATATTGATGATGATCGTATAGAACTTAAGGCAAAAGTGGAAGAGGCACTTAAGATACTTATAAGCCAGATGCTCGTTCAAAAGAACGGCAATCTGTATGTCTTCCTGACAGATGAAGAGCAGGAGATAAATAACGAGATAGAAAAGAAAATGTTGAGATGTCGGAAGTTATTACGAAGATCGCCGAGATGATATTTGAAGATATATTTACCGATAAGAAGTATAGGTATCCGGAATTCAACGGAAGGTATTCTTTCTCATTTAATCAAATAGTTGATGATCGTCCGTATAAATCCAATCAAGGCTTTGATATCGGACTTCGTATACTTACTCCGTGGTATGACGGAGGTATGGACGATGCGACACTTCGCATGATGTCAGGGCAGGGAAAGGAAGTCCTTGTAGTACTTCCCAATGATGATGAGTTCCTGACCGAGATGAGAGCGTATCTAAAAATTGAGCGTTTCCTTCGTAAAAACACTTCTACACAGCTTGCCAAGTATGAAAGTATTAAAGAAGCTAAGCGTGTGGAGATGCGTGAACGCAATGCCAATGCAAAGATCTATCTGACAGAAGGATTAAAAGAAGCAACAATCTATGTTAATGGAGATATAGTCCGCCTGTCTTCTAAAGAAGTGAATTCTAAGATAAATGAAGCCATAGGTCGTCTGGTGCAGACAGTCTATCATAAGCTTGCTTACATAGATAAGGCAATGGGAGAAGCGGATATTGCAAAGCTCCTTCGAACAAGCAACCAGATGCTTCTTCAATTGGAAGGCGGTACGGAGGCTAATGCACATGCACTGGATGATGTGCTAGGTACATATCAATGAATTCCCGTAACCACATGAAGACCTCGATGAAGTCGGTGAAAGACAGATTTATGAAGGCTCCTTACGGATTTGTGGAAGATGACATTGAATGGCTTATTGCACGCTTGTTCAAGAGAGGAGATCTTAATTTTATCGTCAACGGTGCATATGTCAATCTAAATAATAAATCTGAAGATGACATAATAGGCTATATCACCAAAAAAGCCTTTGTAGAAAAGCTTTTGATGGAAGAAAGAGTGCGTGTCGGTGAAAAGGATAAGAAAGCAGTTCGTGATGTTATGAAAGAGGTATTTCACGCTGCTTCTACTTCAGAGGATGAGGATAGCATTATGAATAGCTTTCAAGGCTATGCGACCAATATGGTAAATGACATGAGCAGATTGGAAGCTTATTACGATCAATATGCTTATCCGGGTAAAAAGGTTCTTAATATGGGCAAACGCCTGTTGCAGTCTACTATACAGCTTACATCCACGCTTGAATTTTTCGGATATGTTTCTAAGATGCGTGAGTCATTTTTTGATTTTGCGGAAGATTATGAGCCGGTAAAAACATTCTTTGGCGGTGAGCAGCAAAATATCTTCATGCGTGTGCTTGATATGCTTGCAATCTATGAAGACAGCAAGACATATATAGTGGATACAAAGCTGGAAGAATTTGTGGAAAAGATGCATGCTATTGTAAAGCAGGATAAACCTTATAAGAATATACCACAGCTTCCCGAGCTTCTTAAGCAATTTAGAGATGCTTATGCTAAGGTTATGGAAGTGGAAGAAGCACCGGTTCTTGACTCTATAGATCAATCAAGGCAGCGTGTTTTGGAAGTGCTTGCTACAAAGGAATATGCCGGGCAAAAGAAAGAGCGTTATCTGTCTTTATTTGAAGAGATTCATAAAGGAGCTGAAAGTTGTAATAATGTATCGGCACTTAGAAGTTTGCGGATAAGGCAGAGGCTTTAAAAATTCGTCTTATGAATGAAATGGACAACATGGATCGTCAGATAGCGGAAAGAAAGCAGGCTGAAGAGATCCGAAGGATAGAAGAAGAAGCAAGGAAGCAGGGAGTTACTGTCAATGAGGAAGAAGTGGCAAAAAGTATAGCCGAACAAAAAGAACAGTACAAAGTGCGTAAAACAAAGAATGTTTCCATCAAAAAGATGACCGGTACATCTTCCTGGAGACTTGAGAATACCGACGATATAGATAAATATATAAAAGAACTGAGAAATAAGCTTGTTTCCCAGTTGGATGAAGATACTATAGTAAATATAGAGTTTTAATAAACTATATGATAGTTTGATTTATAAGTTCAGGTTCAAGTGGCTAATTCATCATGTCAGATATATATGAAAGCTGTAGTATTACACAATATAGATCATAAAGAAGCTAAAGAGAAGACAATTAACAGTTATAAAGACCTTGGAGAGGGTCTTAAAAAACCACTACTATACAACATGAGGAGAGAGCAAGGGCATGAACAAGTCAGCCATCAAAAACTTTGCTATCTGGGCTAGAAATAAACTCATAGCAGATATAAGTTATCGTGCAGGTTTGATCGGAATTACGGCAGAGGGGATAAGCACCGCACTTTCGCAGTCCACAGTCGACACAGAGTTTTATGATATAGGAACAGATAAGCCGTACTCCATAGCTAAAGAAAAAATAGAGCAGAGAAGAAAACTGGTAGAAGTAATTCGCAGTAAAGAAAAGGATAGCGATTACAAGACTGCCTATAAATACATAATCGAAGAGGTTGCCTACACCTGGTTTAACCGTCTTATTGCTATACGCTTTATGGAAGTAAATGACTATCTGCCTTCTCATGTGCGTGTGCTTTCTTCAGACACGGGAAAGCTTGAGCCGGATATGGTAAGCAGCCCCTTTGATGCGGAGCTTGAATTTACAGACAGAGAAAAAGAAGAGATCCTACAGTTAAAAACAGATAATAAGTTGGATGAACTTTTTTGCTTGCTTTTTATCAAGCAGTGCAATGCACTAAATGAATATCTGCCGGCACTTTTTGAGAAGACCTCTGACTATACGGAGTTACTTTTAAATCTTTCCGTCATTGACAGAGATGGAGTGGTCTATAAATTGGTTCATGATATAGATGAAGATGACTTCAATGTGGAAAAAGGCGGTCAGGTGGAGATCATCGGATGGCTCTATCAGTATTACAATACAGAACCGAAAGCAGAAGTTTTCGGAAGACCTTCGGGCACAAAAATAAGGAAAGAGGATATTCCGGCAGCAACTCAGCTTTTTACACCGGACTGGATAGTTCGCTATATGGTGGAAAACAGCCTTGGACGCTTATGGTTGGAAGGACATCCGAGTGAAGAATTAAAGGCAAATTGGAAGTACTACTTGGAAGAAGCAAAGCAGGAGGCAGAAGTACAGGAAAAACTTGATGAAATCAGGAAAGAGTATGCAAATCTTGATCCTGAGGATATCAAGCTTATCGATCCTTGTATGGGCAGCGGTCATATCCTGGTATATGCCTTTGATGTACTTATGCAGATCTACGAAAGTGCCGGATACGGACAGCGTGATGCGGCAAAAAGTATACTTAAAAATAATATCTATGGTCTGGATATAGACGATAGAGCCTTTCAGTTGGCGTATTTTGCTGTAATGATGAAGGCAAGACAGTATAACCGAAGGATATTAAGCGGTGAGTATAAACCTAATTTATATTCTATCCGGGAGAGCAACGGCATTAATAGAGATCAACTTAAATACTTCGGTGTAGGCTTAAGTGAGGAAGAAAAGAATAAGGCTCTGGATCAGATGACAGCTCTGCTTGATACCTTTATAGATGCGAAGGAATACGGATCTATACTTACAGTTGAGCAGTATGATTGGGAGCTGCTGGAGAGCTTTGTTGAAGGTAGCGATGATGCAGGGCAGATAAGAATGGATAATTTGCACTTGGATGATACTGCACAGGAACTTAGGCAGATGATAGCACAGGGGAAGGTGCTGGGGGAGAAATACCATGTTGCTGTTACGAATCCGCCATATATGGGGATAATTGGAATGAATAGAAATCTCTCAGATTATATTAAAAATAATTATTTGGAGGGGAAAATAGATTTATTTGCATCATTTATTATTCGATGTCAAATATTTGTAAAGCAGTATGGTTATCATGCAATGATAACTCAACACAGCTGGATGTCTTTGGGAAGCTGTGAAAATTTGAGAATACAACTTCTATTAAAATCATCAATTATAAATATGGCTCATCTAGGTGCACGTGCATTTGATGAGATTCCCGGAGAAGTAGTCCAGACTACAGCATTTGTTTTGTTAAAAAAGATTTCTAGTGACTATGTTGGAAAATATATGAGATTACTAGATTATGCGGGAGAAAAGAAGAAAGAAGAAGCGTATATTATAGCAGATAACTCTACAGTATATTTTGCTAAATGTAGTCAGTTTAAGCAATTGCCTGGAAGTGTTTTTTCATATTGGTTATCAAAGAGAATGCTTGATGTATTTAAAGAAAAAGCATTAAGCAATTTTGTAGTGCCGTGTAAGGGATTGGATACTGGAAATAATGATTTGTATTTAAGGTTTTGGATGGAGATTGATACTATTAAATCTGGAATTTTTAAGAATAATGCAAAGTGGATTCCTTATAACAAAGGCGGGGGGTATAGAAAGTGGTACGGATTAAACCATTATTTAATTTTGTGGGAAGATAATGGTTATGAACTTAAATATAATAGTAAAGCAAATATTAGAAATGAATCCTATTATTTTAAGCGTGGATTGACATGGTCAGATTTATCAACAAATTTTTATGGAGCTAGGTATTCGGATGATAGATTTATCTTTGATGCATCTGGTCCGACTATGTTCCCTTTTAATGAAAATATTTCATTGATTCAAGGATTGATAAATTCAAAACCTTTTCAAAATTTACTAGATGTTGTTTGTCCTGGACTACATTATAATAATGGTGCACTGGCAAAAGTACCTACAATTTTACCACAAGAAGATATTACTAGAAAACAAGTGATCGAAATTGTTGATAATAGTATAAAAAAATCAAAGAGAGACTGGGACTCGTACGAAACCTCTTGGGATTTTGAGTATCATCCAGTTGTAAGTAATAACATTTATAAGACTATTGAGTCTATGGATACAAACTATTGTAGATTACTATCAGTCTTGGGTGTCAGAGTGTGAACAACGCTTTAACCAACTCAAAGCCAACGAAGAAGAACTCAACCGTATCTTCATCGACATCTACGGTCTACAAGAAGAACTTACTCCTGATGTGGCAGACAAGGATATTACAGTGCATCGTATATTTGACAGCAAGGAAGATGTGCCGGAGTCTATGAAGGGTTCTGCTTATATCAGAACTAAGAAAGACGAGATAGTTTCCCTCCTGTCCTACTTCATAGGCTGTATGTTCGGTCGTTATTCCTTGGATACCGAAGGTCTTGCCTTTGCCGGCGGTGAATGGGATGATACTAAGTACATAAGGCTTAAACCCGATGTCGACAACATTATCCCTATAAGCGATGAGGAATATCTGGAGGATGATATCATAACCCGTCTTTGTGAATGGTTAAAGGTAGTTTATGGTAAGGAGACCTTGGAGGTAAATCTTGATTTTATCGCAGAGGCTCTTGGTAATAAGGGTAATACTTCTCGTGAGGTTATCAGAAATTATTTCCTTAACGACTTCTTCAAAGACCATTGTCAGACTTATTCCGTAACAGGTTCAGGTAAGCGACCTATATACTGGCTTTTTGATTCCGGCAAGCAGAACGGATTTAAGGCACTTATTTATTTACACAGGTATAATGCTGATACTATAGGTGATCTTCGTATTGACTATCTGCATAGAATGCAGCGTATCTATGAGAGCGAGATTAATCGTATGCAGGACACTATCAACAATAGTACCAATGCTCGTGAAGTGGCAGCAGCTACCAAACGAAAGGAAAAGCTGACAAAGCAGTTAAAGGAATGTCGTGAATATGACGAGAAAATCGCTCACTTAGCACTTAGTCGTATAGAACTTGATCTGGATGATGGTGTAAAAGTGAATTATAAAAAACTTCAGACCGGAGTAGACGGAAAGTTCTATGAGGTTCTTGCAGATTCAAAGAATATTATGATCAAGGAAAAGTAAGTAGAGAATATAGAATAGTATATTTGTAACTTTGAGTGCGACTAAAAGTGCGACTAATACGACCGAAAGTGCGAATAAAAGTGTTACTGATGCGACTGATTCTGAAACTAAAGATGGCGGTAAAGCGAATAATATTACCGCAACGATCAAGGATGAAGCTGGCGGTAATGGCGGTAATGGCGGTAAAGTTGGCGGTAATGGCGGTAATGGCGGTAAAGTTGGCGGTGATGACGGCAAAGCTGGCGGTGATGGCGGTATAAATACAGATGAATCAGCGGGATATGAAGCTGATATCATTAGGTATGTAAGGCTACATCCCAATGCAACTCAAAGATCCATAAATACCGCTATCGGAGTACCGCTTAGGACTATTCAGCGTATCATGTCCCAATTGCAGAAAAAGGTATTCTGATAAGAGAGGGCAGTCGCAGACTTGGACAGTGGAAGGTAATAGATTAAATGGCACAATTAAACCTAAAACAAATTATAGATCGTTTAAATGAAGAATTCACAGGTGACGACAGAAAGCTTGTGTTTTGGTATGATGATAAAGGTGAATTTGAAGAAGATATGCAGGCTGTTGAATTTGATAATGCCAAGGTATATTTTTTACAAAAGGATAACCAGTTCTATACTAAATATTTTTTGGAACGTAAAGACAAAGAGACTAATTATCTTATCTATGCTCCGTTTTCAAAGCCTGATGTAAAAGACAACCATCTTGAGGATACTCTTTTGTATTCCTCGAGATTTTTTGCGGATCGTGCTTCTTTGCTTGCGGCTGATCTGGGTATCGACGAAAAATATAAAGCTGTCATTGAAAAACATATCAAGTTCTTTGCGAATAAGGAACGTACACAAAGATTCTATGATCTTGAAATAGATAGTTTCAATGAGGAAAATATTCGCATCGGACTTTTAAGCGGTATTTGCCGTACACGCACCTGTTCTTTTGAAGAAGTGCTTCGTGTGATCTTGACAGACGGACAGTTGCAGGATAATAAATATTTTATTGAGATCAAAAAGTACGATCTTTTAGATATATTTTGGAAGCTTTGCGAGAAGTATTTCGGATATGCCGATGAGGAGCCTACACTTGAAAATTTTGTCACTACACTTTTTGTAACCTATACGGCAAAGCATATCTCATCTAAATTACCCAAGTCATGGCAGACTTTTATTTCATACAGATCGGGTAATGTTATCGCATTTATGGATAGCATGATGAATAATATATTATACAAAGATAAGTACGATGAATTTTCCGATTTTGTGTCCTCTAAGTTGGATGTGCCGGATGTATTTGCTGATTTTCTTCCTGAGGAGTTGTTAAACTGTGATACCTTTATCTGTATTGATAAGATCTTGATTAAGTGGATAGTCGGTCGTCTGCTTGCGGAAGATACCGGAGCGGGACTTGATGATATGAGCATCCCCAACATCATAAAAATGCGTGAGAAGATGCATTTTGCTCCAATAACGGGACTTGTCTATCGTCTTCTTTACAGTGCTTACTATATCGTGACTAAAGCGACTTACAGTTGTCCCGACGGGTCGCTTTCTATCTTGTCACAGTACATAAGATCCGATCATAAGATAGACAGGGAATACAGGAATTTTTATTATGAATTCGATCAATTGGAAGAAACTTTGGGATTTGAGGAACTGAGAGAACTGGTAGAAAATATTTATACCAATGAATATCTGGCAAGACTCCTTCCGAAATGGAATGAAGGTCTTAATGAAGATGAGGTATTTATCAAGCATCCCCAGCAGATCGATTTCTACACTCGCATTGTTGCCGGTGCTAAGGAGCGTACAGTTGTGATCATATCCGATGCCATGCGTTATGAGGTGGGACAGGAATTATATCAAAACCTATTAGATGATCCCAAGTGCAAGGTCAAGTTGGATTCACAGCTTGGTGTTATACCGTCTTATACAAGACTTGGTATGGCTGCACTTTTACCGCATAGTAAGATCACTATGACGGACGATTATCAGGTTACGGTCGATGATCTTACTTGTGATAACTTAGCTAAAAGACAGGCAATATTACAGAATTATTCTCCCAACAGTATCTGCCTACAATTCGATGATATTAAGAACCTGAAAAAATCGGAGCTTAGAGATATTTTTACAGGCAAACAACTGATTTATGTGTATCATAATCAGATAGATGCAAGAGGTGACAAGGCTAATACCGAAGATGAGGTGTTCGTAGCCTGCAAGGAGGCAATTACCGAGATCATGGAATTGATCAGGCGTATTTCTGCAAATGCCAATACTTATCATTTTATCGTTACAGCTGATCATGGATTTATTTATAAAAGAGATAAGGTTAAGGAAAGTGATAAGATAGCAGGTGTTAATGAGAAGGATTCATTTCTAAACAGAAGGTTTATAGTTTCGAAAAATGCCGTCAAAGAAGAAGGAATAGAAAGTATCCCTATAGGCAAGATACTTCGTAATGAAGATACGAAGATGATTTCTTTCCCTATAAGCACCAATGTATTTAAGCTTGCGGGTGGGGGACTAAACTTTGTCCACGGCGGTTCATCACCGCAGGAGATGCTCGTTCCTTTGCTCGATGTAAAGATAGAACGTGGTCACATGGATACAAAGCATGCTGAAATAGCCCTGGTAAGTATGGTCCAAAAGATAACAGATAAGATCACGGTACTTGACTTTATCCAATCAGAGCCGGTCAGTGATGTGGTGAAGGTAGCTACATATAAGATCTTCTTTATTTCGCAGGATAATGAGAAGATATCCAATGAAGTAAGTTTATTTGCCGATAGCAGAGAAAGCGAAGCACTTAAAAGGCTCTTTCGTATTAAGTTCAGATTCAAGGATAAGAGATACGATAAAGATAAAAAATATTATCTTGTAGCTTGTGATGAAGATACCGGTACGGAATGCTTCAGACATCCCGTTATAATGGATCCGGTTTTTAGAGATGAATTCGAATCGGATTTTTAAAACTGCTATAATTACAGTCTGAAAGTCTCTTAAAGCACAATAAAATACTTTATTAAGATTTTATTTGCATTGATTTTATGATAAACTATGTCGGGTGATGAGCGGTTATGACTGAAAAAAAAGCCCTTACATAATATAAATATTAAGGATAAGACATTATTATGAATAGAAATGATTTATCAGATCTTATATCAAAGATAGAGCCGAGCGATAAGACGATACAAAATGAAGTTTTGGAAAGATTCAACAATATGGCAAAGCCCATAAAGGGGCTTGGAGAGTTTGAAAACCTTATAGCAAAACTTGCTGCCATTCAGGGTAGTGCAAATGTGGATATTTCCAAAAAATGCGTTATAGTTATGTGTGCCGATAACGGTGTGGTCAAGGAAGGTGTCACTCAAACCGACAGCAGTGTAACGGCGGTGGTTACAAGAAACTTTGCAAGAAAGACTACAAGTGTAAATATTCTCTCAAGCTATACAAATGCTGATGTAATTCCTGTAGATATAGGTGTAATTGAAGACTTCAGCGAAGAGGGAATAGTCGATAAAAAGGTCGCTAAGGGTACAAAAAGTTTCCTTGATGAAGCGGCTATGAGTGAAGAAGAGCTTATGCAGGCGATAAGTGCCGGTATCGACATGGTAAAAGATACAGTGCAAAAGGGCTATAAAATTATAGGTACGGGTGAAATGGGTATAGGCAATACCACAACTTCATCAGCCCTTGCCTCAGTTTTACTGGGTCTGGAGGTAGAGAAGGTAACAGGTGCAGGAGCGGGTCTTTCCAAGGAAGGTATACAAAGAAAGATAGAGGTTATAAAACTCGGTATTAAAAAACATTCACCCTTTACCGACCCTCTTGATATGCTTAAGAAACTCGGAGGTTTTGATATAGCCGGAATTTGCGGTATGTTCCTTGGAGGAGCTATCTATAAGATTCCTATAGTTATAGACGGGCTGATATCTTCCGTAGCGGCACTGATAGCCTACAGGCTGAATCCAAAAACTGCCGATTATATGATAGCTTCACATATCAGCAAGGAGCCGGGCAGTCTTAAGATCATGGAGGAACTGGGCTTAAGACCTATGATAGACGCAAGCCTGGGGCTTGGAGAGGGAACCGGTACCGCCATGCTTTTCCCTCTTATAGATATGGTCAATAATGTATACAGGAAGTCTGAGTCATTTGACGAGATAGGTATAGAAGCTTACGAGCCTATGGGAGAATAGTATGATATTGGTGTTTGGAGGGATAGGCAGCGGAAAGTCCGCTTATGCGGAAAAACTGGTAGAAGCTTATCAATGTAAAAAAACTTATCTTGCCACTATGAAAGTCTATGATGACGAAGGTCGTAAAAAAGTAGAAAAGCACAGAAAGATGCGAGAGGGTAAGTTTGACAGAAGTATAGAAACACCTACGGATGTGGCAAATGCAGACGTTGAGAAAGATGAGCTCATTCTTTTGGAGTGTATGTCCAACCTGCTTGCCAATGAAATGTTTAAGGAAGATATGATAGTCGATGCTGACACTGTAACAAGAAAGATAAGTGCGGATATAAAAAAACTTGACTCGAAGGTGCATGAACTTATCATAGTGGGAAATGATATATTTATGGATAAGGGTGAGCACAGTGCGGAAGTAGAGGATTATATTAAGGCACTTAAAAATATACAAAAATATATAGCAAAAGAGGCGAAGGCAGTTATAGAAGTTATATATGGACTGCCTTATGAGAGAAAAGATGAGTTTTTTTAGATCGCTGATACTTAGTTTCAGTATGTATTCAAAGCTTCCCATGCCCTTTATGAAGTGGGAAGACGACAGTATGAAGTATGCTCTTATGTTTTTTCCGCTAGTCGGATTTGTGGAAGCGATACTTTTTGTGCTTTTTATGAAACTGCTTTCATTTTTTAATATAGACGGGCTGATGAGGGCGGCACTTATGACCGTATTCCCTATTTTTTATACCGGAGCGATACATATAGACGGTTTTATGGATACCGTGGACGCCATTTCTTCTCGTGCGGATAAGAAAAAAAAGTTACAGATACTAAAAGACAGCCATGTAGGAGCATTTGCCGCCATAGGCATAGCCATGTACTTACTGTTATATACGTCATTTGCTGATAAACTTGTAGATCACGACAAGATCTTGATATTTGCCCTTGCCTTTGTGGAAAATCGTTGCTACAGCATATATTCTCTTATGACTATTAAGAATGCGAGGGGAAGCGGATATGCGGCTACCTTTGTAAGTGCCGGTGCGAGGGTGACGACTTTGATAGGCATAATAGTTATGTATGTCCTATCGGCAGCGGCTACACTTTACATATCACTAAAGATGGGTTTGGCAGTTTTGGCAGTTCAATTCCTGGCATTTCTTTACTGTCGCTATATGTTTAAGCGTGAATTCGGAGGAACGACCGGAGATCTGTCCGGGTTTTTATTACAAATATTTGAGATCTTGGTATTATTAGTCTTGGTATTATTATAGTGTTAAGATCTTATGATAATTTGACTGATGTTTTGCTGTTTCGACTTAGAACATACACCAAACTATTACAGTCACAGTTTTTTGAATAAGTATATAAAAGCTTCCTATACCGGGTCGTAGGCATGGAAAGTGCCCTGCTTTTCACTGTGTGAAGGGACATGTAATACGTCCGTGTAAGGAGATCAAGCGTATTGATATATTTATTTTTAAACAACCGACTGTTTTTAATATCATTTAGTCGCTACTTTAGTATAGGATGGTCTTATATGCATTTTAATATTGCTTTATATATGTGTAAATATTACAATACTCGGGTTTGCCATAATACTAGATCTGATAGTGGGAGATCCGAGGAAACTACCTCATCTTGTTATATATATGGGGAAATGTATTTCATTTTTTGAAAAGTTTTTCAGAAAGCATTTTGATAAAAAACACCTTAAAGCGGCAGGCTTTATAATAGTTATTTTAGATATACTTATAACTATTGCTTTTGTAAGTGCAGTAAAAGCCCTGTATCTTACAAAAATTCCGGTAATAGCGATATGTATCCTGGAAACCGTACTTATATCACATATGCTTGCGGCAAAGTCGCTCAGGCAGGAGAGTATGAAGGTGTATTATGCCCTTAAAGAAGGGGATATAGAAAAGTCCAGATATGCCATATCCATGATAGTGGGAAGGGATACAAAAAGCCTTGATGAGGAGGCTATAATAAAGGCGGATGTGGAGACTATAGCTGAGAATTTTTCTGACGGAGTCGTAGCACCCTGCTTTTATGCCCTGCTTTTCGGTATCTACGGAACCTATGTATATAAAATGATCAATACCATGGACTCGATGATAGGTTACAAGGATGAAAAGTATAAGGATATAGGAATGGCTGCCGCAAAGCTTGATGATGTGGTTAATTTTATTCCGGCAAGACTTTCAGCCTACCTACTGATAATAGCCTCATTTTTCATGAGACTTAACTATAAGAATGCCTTTAAGATCTATAAAAGGGACAGATACAAGCACTCAAGCCCCAATGCGGCTCATACCGAGGCGGTAGTCGCAGGAGCCTTGGGAGTTAAACTCGCCGGAGATGCTTATTACTTCGGGAAACTTGTAAAAAAGGAAAGCATAGGAGATGAGTTAAGAAAGCCCGAAGTTGAGGATATAGTATTGGTCAATAAATTAATGTACAGAGCGGTATTTATAATACTGACTTTAATTACGATAGTGCTTACAGTCATGGTGCTGAGCGGGCTTGTAGGCAGGATCATATGATGTGCCTAAGATGTCAGCGGAGGAGGAGAGGTGTAGGCACATTTTTATCTAACACTACACTTACTGTTTGGATCTTTGTAGTACTTAGTACTGTTAATAAAACTAGTTACGAATTTTACTGTTTACTGAAAGGTATATAAAAGGTGCAACTCACCTTTGTAGCAGGAAAGTAAGCAAGAGAGGTTACTGTACAAGTTACATCCTGACCTTTAATTATTCCTTCTTAAATACCAACAATTATTTTTTATTCAGTATAAATTCGCTGCACATCTCCCCATCCTCCCATTAGCAACATAAACAATAGCTGTTTATTTTACCCAATTCCTTAAACAGTTAATTCTTGCGTGGTGGGATTAAAGAAACACTCCCTATTTTAATCTTTGTAGCGTTTAGTACTGTTAATAAAGTGAGTTACAAATTGTACAGACGAGGACTGTTTGAGCGTCAGCTCGCCGCCTTTGGCGAGCGAGCAAGCGAGTTCCGCAGTCTGTACTAAATTTGTCGAAACTTTATTAACAGTACTGCGGGTATGATTGAAATAGGGAGTGTTTCTGTTTAATTCCTGACATATAAATGTTTATGTTGCTGTCCAATTGTTTACGTTGCTAACTCCCCGATAAACCATCATATAACGGAACTTAGCACACACCTGAAATATTCATCGAGTTGCTCGGGTGTGTACTTAAGTTTCTCATTGATCCACCACAAGACCATTTCAACAAAGCTGCCGGAGATATGGTTGATCAGAAAATCCGTAGGTACATCACAAGTTTTTTTCATCAAAGAATCACTGAACTGAGTTCTTATCAAATCACTCAGGCAGTCCTTGAAATAACGAAGGAATATATCATTGCTTTCACACGAGAGGAGTTCGAGTATATTATTATCATTTTCCTGTAAATGCTGCAATAAATGACAAAATATAGATTCGGGTCTTTTTTTATCTGAATACAATCCGTGTTTGTGTGTATGATCAAGTGCACTGTCGACTATATGCCCGAATAATTCTTCACATAAGGATTTTAACAGATCGTCTTTTGTTTCAAAGTGGGCATAGAATGTCGTTCTGCCTATATTTGCTTCATCTATTATCTCCTGAACCGTGATTCTGTTATAATTCTTACTTGAGAGCAGTTTTTCGAATGCTGAAAATATAGCTGCTCTTGTTTTTGCTGTCTTCTGTCCATTCATAGTTTCCTCCTTTATGCTCTTATTTTCAGTACAGATCGAAAGAAATGTTCGCTAACTTACGCATGATCTTATCTATACATTGTATTTGAAGCCTTTAAGCTATAAAATAAATAACGAATATATTGTTTGCTAACTTATTTATTGTATGATATAAAAAATTCTTTGTCAAACAATGCAGAATGGACGGAGTATGTACTATATTCAGAGTTACAAAAAGATGACTTTGAATATAAAGCAAAATGAATGTAGTGAGGATTATATTAAAGAGAGTTATAAAAAGATGACTTTGAATATAAAGTAAAATGAACGGAGAGGGACTATGTTAAAGAAAATAAATGATATTCTGGCAGGAATGCCCATGACACTTATCGGAGGAGTTTTTCTTATTTTCAGTTTTGTATTGCCTAAAATAGGGATCGTACTTTCGGTAGATCCTGCATGGGTGACTGTGTTTATCAGCGGTATTCCGCTTGTGTATCTGGCAGTGTGGCGTATCATTCACAATCCGGGTATAAGTAAGATATCATCCGCACTCCTTATCGCAATAGCAATGTTCGCAGCGATCGGTATAGGAGATCTTTTTGCAGCCGGTGAAGTTGCATTTATTATGGCATTCGGAGCCTTGCTTGAGGAAATGACAACAAACAGGGCGAAAAAGGGTCTTAAAAATCTTATTAGTCTTGCACCTGTTCAAGGAAGAAAGATAGAAAATGATAAAGAGATCATGATTCCGGCAGAACAAATATCCCGTGATGATATACTTCGTGTACTGCCCGGAGAAACGATACCCGTTGACGGTGTCATCATAGACGGAGAAACATCAGTAGACCAGTCCATTATGACAGGAGAATCTCTTCCGGTCGATAAGTTTAGTGGAGATGAAGTATTTTGCGGAACGCTTAACCGTTTCGGAGCAATTGATATCAAGGCTACTAATGTAGGTCAGGACAGTTCCTTACAGAAACTTATACGCATGGTACAGGAGGCGGAGAATAAGCAGGCACCTATGCAACGTATAGCAGATAAGTGTGCAAGCTGGCTTGTTCCGGTAGCCTTGATCATAGCTATCGTTACAGGTTTTGTGACCGGTGATATAGTACGTGCCGTGACCGTACTGGTAGTATTTTGTCCTTGTGCTCTGGTACTTGCAACTCCTACAGCTATCATGGCAGCCATAGGTCAGGCAACAAAACACGGAGTTATTATAAAATCCGGTGAAGCACTTGAAAAAATGGGAAAGGTAGATACCATTACCTTTGACAAAACCGGAACTCTTACTCATGGAAAACTACAGGTAAGTGATGTTATATCATTTAATACTGAATCAGATAAGGATCATATACTTTTAATGACTGCTTCGGCTGAAGCAAAAAGCGAACATCCGCTTGGGAAAGCTATAGTAAATGATGCGATAAATAAAAAAATGAACATCATTGCCTCATCAGCTTTTAAGATGACAACAGGAAAAGGAATAGAAGCTGTCGTGGCTGATAAAAAAATGCTCTGCGGAAATGAGAAGTTCTTAAGGGAGCACGGCATTGAGATAGATAAATCGGTATCCGATACCATAATGAAACTTCAAACGGAAGGTAAAGCCTGTATTCTTGTTGCTGAAGATGAAGTCTGTATCGGAATCATAGCCTTGTCAGATGTGCTTCGAAATGAGGCAAGGGCAGTTGTTCAAAAACTTTCTAAACTGGGAACAAAAACAGTATTGCTTACAGGTGACAACGAATGTACCGCACAGTATTTTGCTGCAAAAGTAGGAATAAATGAACTGTATGCAGAACTACTTCCTGATAAAAAAGTCGAAAGAATACAAGAACTTAGATCAGGCGGCAGAAAAGTCTGTATGATAGGTGACGGAGTAAATGATGCTCCGGCGTTGAAACAGCAGATGTAGGAGTTGCCATGGCTGATATGGGAAGTGACATAGCCGTAGATGCCGCTGATATAGCACTTATGAGTGATGATATCTCAAAATTGCCGTATCTTAAACGCTTGTCAAATGCAACAGTTAAAACCATCAAGTTGAGCATTACTTTGTCCATGTTTATCAACTTCCTTGCCATTATCCTTTCCGTCACGGGTATACTCAATCCGACAACGGGTGCACTGGTGCATAATGCAGGTTCGTGTCTGGTTGTGCTTATAGCAGCACTTTTGTATGACAGAAAATTTGATGATTAGGGTGCATATTAAAACGATAACAGATTATACTATTTGGATAAAAAAATATTGCCCTACTGTAAATAAAGACAAGAAAAGGCTTTGCTGATTTATCATATCTTGTTAACGACTTGCATGAATGTTTTATTTTAATTGGAAGATATTTTTAAAAAACAAGTTATTACGCAATTTTAAGTTTTAAGACACAGCCAAGTATTATCAAAAAAAGAAGCTTACAAAAAAATTACTTGCACAGATTTAAATAATTAGTAGAAAAACATGCTTATCAGTATTATCAATAGATGATTTATAGTAAAGTCAATTTTTACAGATTTATATAATTGACAAAAATATGTAAATATCGGAATTATTAAAAAGGGGTTGTTGAATTAAGAATAAAATGCACCGGAAAAAAAGTGTAATTTTATGTTTTTTTCGACAGCCCTTTTTATAATTTATATTAAAGACAATGGTTTTAATGCATTAGACTTTCAAATTGAGTTTTTTATCCGCTTATAGATCCTAATATAAGAAAGCCGGAAAATCTACTCAGCACGATCATCATGTTTTTGTTCCTTATCTATATCATAATTATTGTCACTATCAGTTGCTTCATAGGATTTTAGATTATTTTTATAATGAAAATACAAGGCTAAGTAATAAACTAACATTATAAAATTAGCTGCATATGCTAATGAAATGTATACAGCCATGCTATGTGGTATTTGTTTTGGAAAAGTGAATGCACCCAATAAATATGTTAAGCCTACATATAATACTGCATTTGCAGAACTTACAATAAGTGAAGGAGATTCTTGAATAAGAAGTTTTCTTAATAAAGGCACTGTTACAAAAGAAAGTACTATATTGGCTAAAAATGTTAAAATCATTAAAGAAGCGAAAAGAATATTATGAACTCTGTCTGGGCTCGTTAATATTTCTTCAAGCATAGCAGTAAGAAAAAAACCAAAAATTTTTGAGATAATGGTAATTACAACTTGATATATTACAAAGCATAAAAATGTTTTTCCCGGGGTTGCAACATATTTAGTTTCTTCCATAGCTTTGCATCCTTTCATAAGCAAATTAAAAAATTTTAGATTTAAACAGTGAATTGGATTTTAATATTTATTTTATACAGTTTGTTGTAATATTATATTAGATTTTAGCAAAACAAACAATTGAAAAAGCAAAAATTCTTTTTTTAATAAGTATATTATTTATAAAAAAATAAAACATAACTGCTAAACAAGATCTTTACTTTGATGCTTAGTGATATAGTAAGAGTTTATAAAAAATTGCTTCGGGTTTTGCTGTTAAGCCAATTTATTCTTTATAAAAAGTTAGTATCACATAATGCAATATATACTTGACATTATGCAATAAATACATTACTATATTAAATAAGGAGAGCTTATATGAAAAATAAAAGAATGAAAATTGCTCGTATAGAGTGTGATATGAAACAGGAAGATTTGGCAAAAGCGGTAGGCGTAACAAGGCAGACTATAGGATTGATAGAAGCGGGAGATTATAATCCTACATTAAACTTATGTATTGCAATATGCAAGGTACTCGGTAAAACACTAAATGATTTATTTTGGGAGGAGCAAGATGAATGATAAGAAGATTTTAGATGAGCGTATTTTGGCAGAAAGAAGAAAAATACAAAGTAGGGCTTATGCTTATATTGTATACATACTCTTAATTGCTGTTATTTGGCAGAAGTTTTTTATGAATGCGGAATTTGCACAGTATTCGGTTGAATTATTTATTTTAACAGCTTGCGGAATCTATAATGTCATCGCCAATTATATAAAAGGAATAGATATTTGGAATTCGGTAAAAGTAAGCAAAAAACAAATATTTTTAAATGCAGTTATTTCCGGAATCGTTGCTTCGATCCTATATGCGGTATTTAGCGGTCAGCATGAATTTTATAATTTGGCAATATTCTTTTTGACATATGTTCTTTTCTTTTTTGTTATTAGATATTTAATAACTTTTCTAAATAAAAGAAAACAAGAAAAGATCAATAAGGAGTTGGATAATGATGATTGACCCAGCTCTTTGAGCGAGGGATGCTTATTGCCCTTTAGGGCAATAAGATGGGAGATTAGATAAATTATCCAAAAACACTCCCTATTTCAATCATACTCGCAGTACTGTTAATAAAGTTTCAACTTTACTTATACAGACTGCGGAACTTAGCTTTATACCAAAAAGAACGGTGGACTGACGCTTTGGACAAGTCCTCGTCTGTGGAATTTGTACCTCCCTTATCAAAAGGGTTAACCGCTAAAAAGATTGAATTATACGGTTTTTTTTTACAGGCATAATTATTTATGTTGCCAACTTCCCGACAAATCATTACTTGTGCATAATATATTGTCTTTTCGCTGTAAATATTATACACTTGTAGTATTAGAACAAAAAGAAAAAAACATATAGAATATATTTACTATTAAGTCTTAAAAAGTACCGACTTTACCTAAAAATATTTAAATATATGGAGGGAGCATAAGATGGAGTATGAAGAAATTAAACTAAATGTTTCCAATGATAAAATCAGCGAATACAAAGTTTTTTATGGAATTAAGCTGTATTCTGATGTTTTTACATCTGAAGACAAAAAGACATTAAAATCTAAAAGGATTTATTGTACTAAAAAGAAAAATTATGTTTACTATGAAAGAACAGATGTGAATTGGAATTATTGGAGTGATAAGAGAAAATATGATTCTAATTTTGATACAAATGAAATGAAACGAAATATCGTATTTGAGGTATCACAGGACTTAAATTCGTTTTCAAAGTACCTTGATGAAAAGATTATTAAAAAGCTCATAATGGAAGAAAAAAATGGAGAGATCGTGGAAAGATTGGATATATAGTACTGTATTTACTTATAATTAATTTTATAAGCAACCTTTTCAGGTTGATATATAAGACGCTTGGATAATTATACTGTTACACTTTGTCAAAAAGAGCTTGAAGCACAGCTTGTGTGTGATTATAAAGATAAAATAATAACTATAAGCTCAGTGTTTTTAGCTGCTATATAAACTTAAGTAAATGAAATTGTTTTTTGTAGAATATATAACCCGAAAAATAAGCCTAATATACAAGGAAATGATTATATGGAAGAAAATACATACAAAGAAAGCTTAGGAAAAACATTTAAATTTTTTATAATCTATGTACTTGCATTTGATCTTCTTGTAATGCTTATATTATTTTTTCTATCCTCAGTATTAGGGAGAGTATTAAAGCTGTCAATGCATATTTATTCTACATATGCAAAGGCTATAGGTATTTTATATTTGATTATATTTGTATTGTCCATGATACCGTTGTTTTTAGTAGTACCTTTCGTAAGAAAAAATTGTTAATAAAGATTCGGGTAATGCGCCAAGTGCAAACAAAGCTATTTTATGGTTAGGGATATTACGATTGTTGTTATTTATAATGACAGTATATATGCGCTTAAATTGGTCTGCATATTTAACACATTCGTATTTGAAATTCATGATAGAAATCGCCTCGTACCTAACAAAAAACAGTAACGAATTAGTTCAATGATTTTGCGAACCCTACACCGGTCTGTAAAGTTTGTAACTCACTTTATTAACAGTACTAACCGCTAAAAAGATTGAAATAGGGAGTGTTTCTTTAATCGCCAACTCGCAAGAAATAGCGGAATAAGGAATTGGGTATAGATAACCGGCTATTGTTTATGTTGCTAAGGGTATGTGTGGCAGCGACTTTTATTCCAAATTAAAAATAGTTGTTCATATAGGAGATGTGGCGTTAGATAAAAGTGAGCCTACACCCATCCCCTCCGCCGGTACCTTAGGCACATAAACCGTCATTACATACATCTTTTTATAAGTTCGAAATAAAAGTCGCTGCTACACCCCCCACCCTTCTCTTTGACAACATATTAGGGAGTGTTTCCGGATAACTTTATCTAATCTCCCATCTTATTGCCCTAAAGGGCAATAAGCATCCCTCGCTCAAAGAGCTCGGTCAACCATCACTTTAAGTTAAGTTTCCTATACAAAAAAGCGAGTATTCCCTTACAATATTCCTGCGAAAAGTCATTGTCGCTTAAGTTTTTTTCATTTAACTCAATATAGTTTTGCTTATCGGCAAATTCCTTCCTAAAAAGCTTACTTTCACTTTGGTGATATATGGGAATAAAACAGGAATCAAGTTTGATATAGGCATTTTGCTTTTTTGCCTTTACCTTGGAAGAGCTGTCTACAAAGTTTGCAAGGCTTTTATGTATAGCCATGTCTTCAAGCGGAAGGTAGTAGTAATTTTTATAGTCTTCAAAAAAATGCTTACTTTCCCCTTTATATAATAAAACCTTTATATAAAGTACATCATTTGCGGTATACAAACTAAAATCCTGCATATTAAGCCTGATATCTTTGGGCAGGGGAAAATGTAAGTTGCAGGCAAAGCTTAGATAAGAGTCCTCAAGTTCGTAGCTTTCATAATTAATATCAGCCTCAAAAAGCTTATAATAAGCCAGAAGCGGAAGTATCGAAAGAAGTCCGAGTACATCTTCCTCGTTATGAAGCAGTAGAGTATAAAGAAGCTCTTTGTTTTTTTCTAAGGTATAAGTATTATAAATACTTATAAGTTCGCCACCGTTATATAAATCCTTTCTGTTAATACCGAAATACTCTTCAATAGACTTTTGTTTTATACTGGAAAGATCAAATACCTTTTTAAGAGGGCAGGCTTTTCTGTAAATATCCATGCTTTTAAGTTCACTTAAAAAAGGTTCCATGCCATAGCTTAAAGCAGCCTTATTAATAAAAGGTATGTCAAAACTGTCTCCGTTAAAGTGTATAAGCAACTTAAAGTCTTTAATAAAATCCTTAAATTCAGTTAAAAGCCTTTGCTCGTCTAAAAGACTGTCGGCAAACCACTGTATAAAATTATATTTGCTTTCGCTTATTTTATATAAAACCGCTATAATATATATATGTCCGTTTTTTTAGAAGATAAAGAAGTAGTTTCTATATCAAAAAAATACGGAATTTTCTAAATCCAAAAAGCTTAAAAATTTTTTTATATAAGCAGGTGTATCGAAAGTTTTTTTCTATTTTTTTCATAAATAAAAATTCCTTGGCTTGTAATAAGAAATCCCTTTTTATCGGCTTTGATGGGGAGTTTCATATTTTGATTATAGAAAAAAATGTAAAGTGCGGTCAATTATTATATAGTAAAAAAATGTTAAAAAGATTATAATAGGGGATACGGTTAAGGAACTTGCTTCATATTTGTTAAGATAATAAAGCTTATAATACGGATTTTATAAATGTGATGAAGCCAAAGAATTGTAATCGATAAATATCAGGGATTTTAAGGTAAAGCTATGATTTCATATGTAAAAGGCATACTGTCGGAAAAGTTTACAGACAGTGTAGTGGTTGAGTGTGGAGGCTTCGGTGTAGAAATATATGTACCCGAGGTACTTGTAAAAAGCCTGCCGTCTATAGGAGAAAGTGTATGTATATATACTTTCTTCAAGGTAAGCGAAGATGCCATGAGTCTGTACGGTTTTTTAAACAGGCAGGATCTGGATCTGTTTAAAAAATTAATATCGGTAAGCGGTATAGGTGCAAAGACTGCACTGGGTATCATGTCGAACCTGGACAGTTTAACTCTTTGTCAGGCGATAGTAAGCGAAGATATCAAACTTATATCCAAGGCACCCGGCATAGGTACCAAGACTGCCAAAAGAATGATACTGGAGCTTAAGGATAAGATAAGCTCTGATGATATCATTCCCGAGAGTTATGCAAATGAGTCGGTAAAGGTCACTCATACGCCGGCTTATGATGACGTATTATCTGCACTTATAGCACTTGGCTATAAAGAGTTTGATGCGAATAAGGCAATAAGTCTGGTCAAAGACTATGAAAACATGGACGAAGAAAAATTACTTAAGCAAGCTTTAAAAAACCTTATATAAAGGAACAGAAAATGGAAAAAAGAATTATAAGTACGCAGCTTCTTGAAGAAGACGCTCGTATAGAAGGTAGTTTAAGACCTATAAGTTTGGATGATTATATAGGTCAGGATAAGATAAAAGATAATATAAAAGTATATATAGAAGCTGCGAAACAAAGAAAAGAAAGTCTTGATCATGTGCTTTTCTACGGTCCTCCGGGGCTTGGAAAGACTACATTAAGCACTATAATAGCCCATGAGATGGGAGTAAATATCAAGGTCAGTTCCGGACCGGCTATAGAAAAGCCGGGGGAAATGGCAGCCATACTTAATAATCTGTCGGAAAACGATGTACTCTTTATAGACGAGATACACAGACTTAACAGGCAGGTAGAAGAAGTTCTTTATCCTGCTATGGAAGACTTTGCCATAGATATAATACTGGGTAAAGAATCTTCGGCAAGAAGTATAAGACTCGATCTTCCAAAATTCACTCTGGTAGGTGCCACTACCAGAGCCGGTCTTTTGACTGCACCATTAAGAGACAGGTTCGGTGTGGTTCAAAAGATGGAATTTTATACGGTGGAGGACTTAAGTACCATAATCAAGCGTTCGGCAAAGGTTTTGGATGTCGAGATAGATGACTACGGTGCAACGGAGATAGCAAGAAGAAGCAGAGGTACGCCAAGACTTGCCAACAGACTGCTTAAAAGATTAAGAGACTTTGCCCAGGTAAGGTATGAGGGCAGGATAGATATGCAGGTTGCCAAGGAAGTTTTGGATATACTTGATGTTGATAAGCTCGGACTTGATCAAAATGACAGGGATATACTGCTTACTATAATAGATAAATTCGCAGGCGGTCCGGTAGGACTGGATACTCTGGCAGCAGCTTTGGGAGAAGACAGCGGTACCCTTGAGGATGTGTATGAACCCTATCTTTTGATGAACGGTCTGATAGACAGGACCAAAAAAGGAAGAATGGCTACCGATCTTGCATACAAACATCTTGACAGGTACAAAGAAAAATAAGGTTGGAGAGATATAATATATGAAAAAAACAGAAGTCCTTGCACCGGCAGGATCTTATGAAAGTCTTGTGGCAGCGGTCAATGCCGGAGCGGATGCCGTATATATGGGTGGAACTAAATACGGTGCGAGAGCCTATGCGGACAATCCCGATGAGGATATGTTCTTAAAAGGTTTAACTTATGCACACCACCACGGTGTTAAAGTATATATGACGGTAAATACTCTTCTTAAAGAAGAGGAGATCGAGGGGCTTGTTGAATACATAAAGCCCTACTATGAGGCGGGACTTGATGCGGTGATAGTTCAGGACTTGGGAGTATTCAGTCTGGTACGAAAACATTTCCCCGATATGGAAATTCATATCAGTACACAGATGAGTCTTATGGGTGAGCAGGAAGTTTTGCAGTTTTATAAACTTGGAGCAAGCAGGGTAGTACCGGCAAGAGAGCTTTCTATTGAAGAAATACGAAGGATCGATGAGATCTGTGACATCGATATAGAATGTTTTGTTCACGGAGCATTATGCTATGCTTATTCGGGTCAATGTCTTATGAGTTCCATGATAGGGGGAAGAAGTGCCAACAGAGGAAGGTGTGCTCAAACCTGCCGACTTGATTTTAATCTCCATAAGTCTAAAAATGAGGGTGAAAGTTTAAGTGCGGATGAGAAGATAAGTGCCAAGAATTCAAAAAAGCTTATAAGTTGTAAGGATCTTTGCAGTCTTGATGTACTTCCCGATATGATAGATGCCGGAGTTGATTCGCTGAAGATAGAAGGACGTATGAAGTCCGCAAGATATACAGCCGGAGTTGTAAGTATATGGAGAAAATACGTAGACCTGTACCTGGAGAAAGGTCGAAGTGCCTATAAGGTAAAGGAGTCGGACAGGAAGAGATTGTTGGATCTTTTTGACAGGGGCGGGCAGACCGAAGGCTACGGACATAAGCATAACGGTAAAGATATGCTTATCCTTAATGAGGTCGTGAAAAAGAATAAGGCGGACGAATCCTACTTTAACTTTTTGGATAAGACCTATGTGGATAATATAAAAAAGATAGACATAGATGTAAAAGCCCTAATTAAAGCAAATAGACCGATGCAGCTCAGTCTTCGCACAAGGATATCCGGTGAGGTATTTGAAGTGACGGCAGAAACTGTGGTGCCGGATGTGGCTAAGAGCAGGTCTGCCGCTAAAGAAGATATTTCAAAACAGCTCCTGAAGATGGGCAACACTCTCTATGATGTGAAAAACATAGATATAGATATTGATGAGGGACTTTTCGTTGCCAATAAACTGCTTAACGATCTAAGAAGAGATGCCGTAAGTGCCCTGGAGGATAAGATACTTGCAAGGCGAGTGTATAAAGAACCGGAAAAAGAGGAAGATTCGTCAGATATAAAAACAAGTGAAGATTCGGATTTTATCCATGTGGTCTGTGAAGAGAAAAGACAACTTGACACTATGTTAAAGTTGTTGGCTGAAAATGATTCTCATAATATAAAGGAAATAAGCTTCGAAGCGGATACAGTCCCCCCTCAGCAGTGGAGCTTTTATACCCGTGAATTCCAAAAAGCCGGCGTAAATGTCAATTTATACACACCGCATATATTCAGAGCACATGCGAAATTATTTTTCAAGAAGAATACCGAAGCCTTAAAAGCAGCGGGCTTTAACGGATATATCATAAGAAGTCTTGAGGCTGCATTTTTCCTAAAAATGGTCTTAGACAAGAAAGAAAATATAAAGTTCATATTCGACTATAATCTATATGCCTTTAATTCGGTGTCTAAAAAGATGTTAAGAGAGCTTGGTGCGGACAGGCTTACACTTCCGCTTGAACTCAATATCGGTGAATTAAAGAAGATAGTTCCGGAAGGCATGGAAACATTGGTCTACGGCAGGATACCGCTTATGATCTCTGCACAGTGTCTTAAAAAAACAAGTACGGGTTGCGATAAAAGATCCGAGACTCTTATACTCAAAGACAGATATAATGCCGATATGCCGGTAAAGAACAGATGTACGTTCTGTTATAATACCATTTATAATTCGCAAACATTTTCAACTCTCAGTATGTCAAGGCAGGTCATGGCTTTAAAACCGGGCGTATATAGGATATGGTTTAGTACAGAGGATGAAAAAAGTGTTAAAAGAGTTATCAATGACTATGTAAGGGCATACGTTTATAAAGAAAATATAGCCGAAACCCATAGCGGACATACAAAGGGGCATTTGAAAAGAGGCGTGGAATAAAACTTGATCGTATTAACAAAATAATTACCGATCATTTTACGATTTTCAGATAAAATATCGCTAAGATAAAGATAAAAGTTATGTTTAAGGATAATTCGGTCTTTTTCGGGAAAATGTACGACCGGCAATTTATTAAAGAAACACGATACTAAGCATTGCCATAAAGGTATTTATAATATATACTTGTATCTATACGCACACATAAAGCAGGAGGGGAAAGCATGATAGAAGCTACGAGCTGTGGTGGTGTGGTTATATTCAGAAATAAAGTACTGGTGTTATATAAAAATTATAAAAATAGATATGAGGGTTGGGTGCTTCCGAAAGGAACGGTAGAACCCGGAGAATCATATGAGCAGACCGCACTTAGAGAAGTTAAAGAAGAAACCGGAGTAAGTGCAAAGATCGTAGAGTATTTGGGGAAAAGTCAATACAGTTTCAGTGCCTATACCGAGATCGTTGAAAAGGAAGTGCATTGGTATCTTATGCTGTCGGATAGTTATTACAGCAAACCACAACAAGAAGAGTTTTTTTTGGATTCGGGATATTATAAATTTTACGAAGCATATCATTTACTTAAGTTTGCAAATGAAAAAATGATGTTGCAAAAAGCATTTAATAAATACAATGAACTGAGAAAACTTAAAGCAATATAAAAATAATATAATAGGGATAGATCCGATATGACAAAGGATGATTTTCCGAAAGAAGGGGATAGTATGAGAGAAGAAGAGTTTTTAGAAGACGGTGAAGAACTGAGAGTAAGCATAACTTTGGATGATGACAGTGTTATGGAATGTGTGGTTCTTTGTATACTTGAAGTTGAGGATAAAGAATACATTGCCGTAATGCCTGAAGATGAAGATTCTGAAGAGGTATATCTTTACAGATACAGTGAAGATGAGGAAGGACAGCCTGAACTTACCAATATCGAAACTGATGAAGAGTATGAGTTGGCAGCTGAAGCTTTCGATGAATGGCTTGATGAAGAAGAGTTCGATGAACTTGGAGATGAATAAAGATCTGTAATAAACGACCGCAATGCTATTGTCAATGGACGATGTGATTGCGGTCGTCTGCTTATAGGAACTGTATAAAGATTATGGTTTTTAAGATCCATCGACATGAAAGTCAACTGAAAAGCTGCGTGAGGGAATAAATAAAAAATGCGGTATAAAAAGCTGTAGCAGTAAAAGTACGGAATTGATGCTTTATGTACCGTGCAACGAATGTAAATGTTTCAGGTTCTTAAAGGGCGGTATTAAAGAACTGAGAGTTTACAAATATTTACGCAAAAGGAAGCACTTATATGCCTAATATTAACAATTATGTAGAAAAATATAAAAATATATCATTCAGAAGAAGAGGACTTACCCCTCTGGATGTTATGGCAATAAACGAAATAAGCTATGTAGCCTTGAGTGAGGTAGTAAGTAAAGAGTTTGATTTTGGGAAAGCATGCGGTATCAAAGATATTTTAAATTATTATAATGAGCATGAGAAAGAACTGAAGACAAACAACATATTATTTCCGTCTAAAAGAGTGAAATTATTAAGACTTATGGCGAATTCAAGAAGATTTCGTGATATCGAGTTATGTGCCTACAGAGAGGAACTGGATATTCTCAATGAAGTACAGTTTTGTGCATGCATAGTTAAAGTACCTTTTGTAGCTGATTTTATCACTTTCAGGGGTACGGATGATAATGTGGTATCCTGGAAAGAAGATTTTAAGATGTCATATCTGAGTAAGATACCTGCACAAAAGCTTGCCTGCAAATACCTTAAGGAGGCACTGGACAATTTGAACGGATCTTTTATACTGACCGGACATTCAAAGGGAGGAAACCTTGCGGTATATTCTGCTGCATGTGTTGATGAAAGCCTGAGAGAGCGAATAGAGAGGATATATACTTATGATGCTCCGGGAGTGCATGAAAGTGTGGTCGAAAGCGAAGGGTATAGAGCTATAAAATCAAAGGTCATAGCCTATGTTCCGGAAGATACCGTAGTCGGTGTCTTACTGGAGACCGATGTTCAAACAGTAGTTATTAAAAGCAAGTTGTTCGGTGTTATGCAGCATATTGTTTATAATTGGCAAATAAAAGGGCATGATTTTGACAAGGCAAAAAAACGTACCGATGGAAGTATACTCTTCGAGAAAGCCTTGAAACAATGGATGAAAAATTATACGGAAGAAGAGCTTAAAGTGATCTGTGATGTGGCTTTCGATCTTTTTGCCGATATAAAGATCGTTTCATTTTTGGAATTTAAAGATGAGTTTCATAAAAAGGTAAGCGATCTTATAAAAGCCGTAAAATCGATAGATGAAAATGACAGCAAATTGATAAACAAGGCCTTTTCGGAGCTTATGCATATATATATTTCACTTGCAACAGAAAAACTTAAAAACAACAAGCCAAAATTCAATAAGAATAAAAAACAACATACAAAAGATAAAATATCGGAAAAACACTCCAATATTGAATTGTTGGAACTTATAAGATCGAAGCTGCCGTTTATTGGCGGATCGCAAGAGGTCGATAATGAGGATAATGCCTTGGATTTTATAAAATCGAAGATTTCGTTTATTACCGGATCGCAAACAAAAGATGATGAAGATGTAGTGGAGTAGATGGGTGATTTTTGTTTAGAAGTATAAAGATCGCTTATAGATTTCACTGCGATAGATCCTCTGATATAGATAATATTTTTTGTTTATATTTTTATAAAAAATTGCTGACAGTCGTTAAGGGGCTGCCTTCACTTGCACGAAGTTTAGCTTAACATTATTAATACTTGGGTGCGGACGATTTTTATGACCGGCAGGTCCTAAACGTTCGCACCACAAGCCAATAAATTATGCTCTGATGCAATATAGTACTATTCAAGCGGATCACATATACTACAGCTTTACTGTCTTCGGGTCGATGTTTACAGATATAACATCAGTCCTTTACAATATAATAGGTTATTTCCTGATATATCTTAAAACCGCAGACTTTATATAAATTAAGTGCCGAAGAATTGGAACCGCTCACTTGAAGAAGTATCCTGCGTATGCCTTTTTTATAAAGCAATCGTAATATATAGGGGAAGGCATTTTTGGCATTCTTTTTATTCCTGTAGCGTTCTTTTACATAAAAACCGTACAGATACACCGTATTTTCGGAAAATTCCGAGATATTGAACTTCAAAAAATTCTTATATCCCTTTCTTTCATCCGAGATATGATAGGTCACAAAATCTCCGAAATCAAAGCTGATATCGGAATATATCTTATTATCGTATACTTTAAAATCCTCATAATCATAATACAGATAAAACTCTTTGTTAAACAAAGGAAATTCAAGACTCTCTGCAAGTTCATCTCCGGAAGCTGTGTCGGTAAGGAGAAGTACCTTATCAAAAGAAATATCAAAAGACTCCTTCGCATATATCTTTAACCTTTTAAGAGCAAGCCTGAAAAGTTCCTCGGTATTCTCATCCGGATGTGAAAAGAAGATAAGCTCATAAGAGCCTAGGCTGATCAAACTGAGAGCCATGCAAAAAATAAGCTCATCCTTATAATAAATCAAAACAAAAGAAGAGTCCTCGTCATCGTAAGGAAACTGAAGTAGGCTTTGTTCATATTTTTTTCTCTTATCTATAAGAAACTTAACATCATCTGTCTGCTTTTTATCCAAAAGCTCATATGCATACATATCCATAAGCTAAATACTACAATACAAAAGCTTAAAATACAACAAATAAATTCTCACCACAGAAAGATCAAGAACCGGAGTTTTAAAAATCATATTAAATATATAAGCTGTTCGGTATTAATAACTCAAACTTCCTATACTCAAAAATTTCCGATTTATCGGGGAGTTGGCAACGTAAACAATTGTAAGTCAGGAATTAAACGGAAACACTCCCTATTTCAATCATACCCGCAGTACTGTTAATAAAGTTTCGACAAATTTAGTACAGACTGCGGAACTCGCTTGCTCGCTCGCCAAAGGCGGCGAGCTGACGCTCAAACAGTCCTCGTCTGTACAATTTGTAACTCACTTTATTAACAGTACTAAACGCTACAAAGATTGAAATAGGGAGTGTTTCTTTAATCCCAGCCCGCAAGGGGTAGCTGTATAAGAGGTTGGAGTAGACAAATAGCCATTGTTTATGTTGCTAATGGGGAGGAGGGGAGGCGTGGTAGCGACTTTTATTCAAATCTTAAAAACAGTCGTTTCCATGGGGGATGTGGCATTAGACAAAAGTGTGCCTACACCTCTTCCCCTCCTCCGGTACCTTAGGCACATAAACCGTTAAACTATCTTGCCAAGGACAATCTGAGACCGCCGGTACTTGCTTTACAGAGCCGTAAGGCAAAGGGAAAGCTTAGTATCGCTGCGAGACTTTAGTTAGAGAGCGTGTCCAAGGCAAGATATGTTTGTAACGGTTTATGTGTTAAACAAATTACGATAAAGCAATGATTACTTTTAAGTATCTAAATTTAATGTATTACTCGGAAAAACATGCTGTAAGGGAAGGACTATTTTTAAGACCGGAATAAAAGTCGTTCCCGCATCCCCCTCCTCTCCCCCTTAGCAACGTAAACAATTTTAAATGATCCATCACTAACAGCTTGCATTATTTATACCAGTTGCAACGATAACGTAGCGGAAGATAAAAACACCTTATAATTCAATCTTTGTAGCGGTTAACTCTTTTGATAAAGCAAGGTACAAATTCCACAGACGAGGATGTCCCTAGTGCAGCTCGCCACGGAGTAGGCGAGCACACGAGTTCCGCAGTCTGTGTGAATTTGTCGCAGCTTTGAAAAAGAGTTGCGTGTATGATTGAATTATAAGGTGTTTTTTATCAACGAATTTTATCAACCTAGTACCATTGTTTATGCTGCTAACTCACCGATAAATCGGAAATAGTATGGGAAGTTTGAGTTATTAAAAAATAACATTTTAATACAAGGATGCTACTATGAAACAGATAGAGCGTTTTTTATCGAAAGGTGTCAAGACATATAGCGGTCGTCCATTTGTCCGGTCAGGTGATTTCGGATAATAAAAAACATATAAAAATCAATGATACATCAGAGTTCTTCACAGCTATTAATTTATGTGCTATAATTCCCAATAATCATAATAAATACAAAAGTCGCATCGCACATCTAAAGGAGAACGTACAATGATAAGCAAACTGATAAAAAGAATCAAAGAAACCAATGCACCTATATGCGTAGGACTTGATCCCATGCCGGAACTCATACCTGCACATATACTGAACTCGAACTATGAAATATACGGTAAGAATTTAAGAGGCGTCGCAGAAAGTTTTTTTGAATTTAACAAAAAGATAATAGATGCATGTTATGATTTAATACCGGCTGTGAAACCGCAGATAGCCATGTATGAGCAACTGGGAATAGAAGGGCTCATAGTGTATGAAAAGACTTTGAGATATTGTAAAGAAAAAGGGCTGCTTGTGATAGGAGATATTAAAAGAGGCGACATAGGATCCACATCGTTAGCCTATGCAAGAGGACATATAGGAAGTGTAAATATCGAGGGAAGGGTATTCAAGTCATTCGATACCGATATGGTCACGGTAAACCCCTATCTTGGTATAGACGGCATAAAGCCTTTTATAGATGTGTGTAACGAAGAAGACAAGGCGATCTTTGTATTGCTTAAGACCTCCAATCCGTCAAGTAAGGATTTTCAAGACAAGGTTCTCAGTGACGGCAGGCTTCTTTATGAAGAAGTGGCAGACAGCATAGATGCGTGGGGAAGAGAAAGCATGGACGGTGATTACTCAAATGTTGCGGCGGTAGTCGGTGCGACCTATCCCGAAATAAGCAAAAAACTCAGAGAAAGACTCCCTCACACATACTTTTTGGTACCCGGTTACGGTGCACAGGGTGCGGGGGCACAAGATCTCAGATACTGCTTTGACAAGGACGGTCTTGGTGCTGTAGTCAATTCATCAAGAGGTATCATTGCCGCTTACAAGCAGGAAAAATATAAATCAAAGTTTTCGGAAGTTCAGTTCGATCTGGCTGCAAGAGAAGCAGTCAAAGATATGATCGAAGATATATCTTCGGTACTATAAGGAGAACAGATGAGTAAGTATAAGGGAAAGGCAATAATGCTTTTTCATGAAAGAATAAGCACCGATATTTATGATATGAGACTTGCTTGTCCTGATATTGCGGATAAAGCAGGTGCCGGACAGTTTGTACTCTTATATACGGATGATAAGAGTAAGCTCTTACCAAGACCCATAAGTATATGCGAGATCGACAAAGAAGAAGAGAGCATACGACTTGTATACAGAGTCACTTCAAAAACAAGCGGGACTAAGAATATAAGCGAATACAGAAAAGGTGAGCTGATAGAGGTCATGGGACCTTTGGGAAACGGTTTTACCCAAACGGATAAAAAGAGTATACTGATAGGAGGAGGTATAGGTATACCTCCTATGCTTGAGCTGTCCAAAAATATGCAAATAAAACCTACCGTGTTGCTGGGATATAGGGATAAAGAGACTTTTTTAGCAAAAGAATTTGAGAAATATGCAGATGTCTATATAGCCACGGAAGACGGAAGTGTAGGTACTGAGGGAAATGTTATTGATATAATAAAAGAAAAGAAATTATCTGCGGATCGAATTATGGCATGCGGTCCCACTCCTATGTTAAGGGCGGTAAAAGAATTTGCGGTTGAAAGCAATACAGAATGTTTCTTATCACTTGAAGAGAGGATGGCATGCGGCGTGGGAGCCTGCCTTGCCTGTGTATGTAAGTCTGTGAAAACAGATACATATACCAATTCACACACCAAGCGAGTATGTAAGGAAGGACCTGTATTTGAGGCAGGGGAGATAGTTCTATGACAGATATCAAAGTAAAGATAGCAGGGAAAGAGTTTAAGAATCCGGTTACCGTCGCAAGCGGAACTTTCGGATCGGGAAGAGAATATTCGGAATTTATAGACCTGTCAAAACTGGGAGCGGTAACTACCAAGGGCGTGTCCAATATACCTTGGGAGGGTAATCAAACTCCGAGAATAGCCGAAGTCTACGGTGGTATGCTTAATGCGATAGGACTGCAAAATCCGGGCGTAGATGTGTTTTTGGAAAGGGACCTGCCGTTTTTGGACCGGCAAAATACCGGTATCATAGTAAATGTCTGCGGTAAGACTATTGATGACTACCTTGAAGTGGTGGAAAAGCTGTCCGAAACTACGGTGGATATGTTTGAGATCAATATTTCCTGTCCTAATGTTAAAGAAGGAGGAATTGCTTTCGGTCAATCACCGGATTCGGTAAAAGAGATAACAAGGGCTGTAAAGAACAGATCGAAAAAGCCTATAATCATGAAATTATCTCCCAATGTTACGGATATAAGTGTTATGGCAAGAGCGGCACAGGAAGCCGGAGCGGATGCGATATCTTTGATAAATACTATAACCGGAATGAAGATAGATATATATAAAAGAAAGTTCGTTCTTGCCAACAAGACAGGAGGCATGTCAGGACCTGCGATAAAGCCGGTCGCATTAAGGATGGTCTATCAGGCGGCACAGGTCGTTGATATCCCGATAATAGCCATGGGAGGTATAAGCACTGCCGAAGATGCCATAGAGTTTATTATGGCAGAGCAAGCATGGTAAGTGTCGGAACCGCTAATTTCTATAACCCTTATGCAAGTCTTGAAGTGGTGGAGGGTATAGAAGAATTCATGAAACAAAATTCTATATCAAGCATTGCCGATATTAGGGGAATAGTTAAGTAAGGAGATGAGGATGGAAAAGTATAAAGTTGATTTTATTGAATTTATGATAGATTGTGAAGTGTTGAAATTCGGTGATTTTATAACCAAAAGTAAAAGAAAGACACCGTTTTTTATCAATACAGGCTGTTATTGCAGCGGTTCTCAGTTGAGCGGATTGGGAATGTATTATGCCAAGGCTATAGAGGCTGATTTCGGAACTGACTTTGATGTGCTTTTCGGACCCGCATATAAAGGGATCCCATTATCAGTTGCCACAAGTATGAAGCTTAATGACTTAAACGGCAAAGATGTGAGATATTGTTCCAACAGAAAAGAGATAAAGGATCACGGGGATACTGGTATACTTTTGGGAAGTCCGATAAAAGAGGGTGACAGAGTACTGATAATAGAAGATGTGACCACAGCCGGCACATCTATAGAAGAGACCATGCCCATACTTGAGAAGCTTGGAGCTAAGGTCGTGGGACTTATAGTAAGTGTGGATAGATGTGAAAGAGGAAAGGGCGAGCAGACCGCATTAAAAGAAATAAGCGATAAATACAATATAAAGACTTCATCTATAGTTACCATGAAAGAAGTTATAGAGCATTTGCATAATAAAGAGTATAAAGGTAAAATAATAATCAATGATGAGATAAAAAAGCGTATAGATGAATACTACGATATATATGGGATAAAATAAAGTATATTCAGGAATCAGGCAAGGAGATCAAGATGGAAAAAATATATAATATTATGAAAAATTCCGGAATAGCAAGTATAATCATAGGTATAATTATGATAATATTCGGGCTTGCTACAGGGATCGTATCGATCGTATACGGAAGCAAATTATTGTTAAAAAAGGATGACATAGTGTTCTAGGTTTCATAATGAACAAAGTAAAAAAGAAAACTAAAATTTTAGGAATTATTTGTTTTATCCTTTATTTAAGCTTATTGATATACTTGGTGTTTTTTGCCGAGTCTTTCGGAAGGACCGACATAAGCGGAGCAAGAAGATATAATCTGGAACTTTTTAAAGAGATAAGGCGTTTCTATGTATATAGAAATACTTTGGGGGTATATGCGTTCTTATTAAATGTAGTGGGAAATGTACTTATATTCATTCCCTTCGGTTTTATTCTTCCTATCATAGGTAAGAAAAAAGCAAATATATTCAAGACATTTCTTATAACCGTGCTTTTCGTATTCATTATAGAATGTATACAATTTGCACTGAACGTAGGAAGTTTTGATGTGGATGACATTTTACTTAATACTATAGGAAGTTTGATAGGTCATATTATATTTCTTATATTAAGGAAAGGTATGAGTGATGCTTAGATTTGATAAATACAGAAAAAGAGACATATTGGAAGAACCTAAGTTTTCTTTTCCCGAAGATAGAAAGCAAGTGGAATTTAATGACGATATGGTGAATTATGTTCATTTGAAATTTGCAGGGAACAGTAAAAAAGCGATCGTATTTACGCTTGTAGCCTTAAGTGCGATGCTTATAGCAGTGAAACTTACTTTGGACAATCAAGGAAATCCCGAACTTAATGTTTCAGCCTATGCATTTACCTCGATATTGTTCTCAATATTGGGTATCACTTATGCTATCAACTCCATGTATGAAAAGAATGTAAAACATTTGCTTTCCTATGTGGCACTTATAGGAAGCGGAGTACAGTTTCTGATATGGTTTATGCTGATATATTTGGGACAAAGAGGGTAAGAATGGTAGAAATGGAAAGACTGACATTAGCGCTGGAGAGAATAAAACAGATAAAAACAGACAGTGCAAGAACATACACTGACTTTTTTTGCACTGTAGCTGATTTTATTATCAAGGTAACTAAGTTAAAGGACAGGGAGCTTGGAGACTTAAGTCTTGAAGAACTTAAAAATATTCAAAGTTCCTTATATGAGGGCATAGAAAGCGGATACGAGCTTTCGGTATATAATCCCGACTATATGCAGGATAAGTACCCGAAAGCCGGCAGGTCTTTGGCTTTGTTGGCATACGAACTCAGGAATATAATTCAAATGCTTTACAGGAAGGATCATGATTCTTATGTAAGTATGCTTGAACTTTTTTTGGAGATCTATACGAAATCCTGTCTTGATGAGGATGAGTTTAACAATGAGAATATAGAAGATATCATCTACTGGTATTTTCTTGACTATCTTGATATAAATCTCGAAGACAGGATAGGATCGACATTTACATTAAAAGATAGGCATTTTATTGATATTATTAAGGAGTCGGATCTTAGCGATCCGAGGTATTTATATAAGTTCGGAGTATATATATCCGATTCACAGATCGAGCTTGCAAAGTTTTTGGCAAGTCTTGATGAAGATACAGTAAAAAAGATGGCTCAAGCCTATACCGAAGGTTATAAAAGAGGCTTCGAACTGGCAAAAAAAGATCTTGCGGCAAAAAAATATGTACAGATAAGATATTACATAGGTTTTGAGCGTGTGATCAAAGCTGCCGTATCTGAGTTTAGGCAAATGGGGCTGGAAGCGATAATAACTCCCGCACCTTACAGACTTTCCGACAAGAATCCGGGAAGGAACATAGGTGCCGAAACGTCAAGTCCCAATAAGCAGTGTGATTACGATCACAGATATGATAATGCAATACTTGTCAAGAAAGCATTTTTAGACAGAAAACTTGCGATATACGAAAGTGTATGTGAAAAACTCAGATTCGATATGGCACTCTATGCCGGACCTGCGGTACTGGAGGTGTTCGGTGAAAAAGATTTTGAGCCTGAGAATTCAAAAAACGCTTATATTTATAACGAAAAGAAAAATAAGCTTTTTATAGAATCGAGAGCAAAGCAGTCGGCACTTTTGGATAAATATGTAAATGAAGAAGAAATAAGCTTTACGATCATCGCATGGCCTCTTCCGGATATCGCCGATACGGCAAAGGAATATGAAGAGATATTCGATAAGATAATAAAAATAAATACTCTTGATTCGGATCTTTTTACAAGGCTGCAACAGATCATCATAGATACTCTTGATAAGGCTCACAGTGTAAGAGTTATCGGAAAAGGAAATAACAAGACCGATATCAAAGTTTCCTTACATCAGCTAAAAAATCCGCAAAAAGAAAGTAATTTTGAAAATTGCACTGCGGATGTAAATATTCCGGTCGGAGAAGTATTCACTTCGCCTGTACTTAAAGGTACTACAGGCATAATAAATGTATCCAAGGTATATATAGGGGATCATCAATTTAAGGACCTGGAGCTTGAATTCAAGGACGGTATGGTGCTTTCCTATAATTGTAAGAATTTTAACAAAGAAGAAGAGAATAAAGAGCTTATAAAAGAAGTAATACTTAAAAAGCACGATACTCTTCCCATGGGAGAGTTCGCCATAGGTACGAATACATTGGCTTACGCAATAGCTAAAAAATACGATATATTGAGAAACTTCCGATATTGATAGTTGAGAAAACGGGACCTCACTTTGCGGTGGGAGATACCTGTTACAGTCACGAGGAAGATTTTATGACTTATAATCCCGACGGCAAGGCTATAGTAGCAAGGGAGAACGAGATCTCGGCTTTAAGACATGAAGACAGGTTTAAGGCGTATTATAACTGCCATACCGATATCACCATACCCTATGACGAGATAGATGCGGTCATTGCGTATACGGATAATGAGGAGATATATATTATCAAGGACTGCAAATTTGCACTTGAGGGACTTGAAGAATTAAATTCAATGTTTGACAGCGAATGATTATGATGACTTTGTTTTATAATACTGATAAATACTAAGTACGCTTCACTTATGACGACATAGGGTCCGGCGGACATTAGTAAATATAACACTGATATTCACACTGCCTTTGGCAGAGAAAAGGAGATAGAAATGGCAAAAGTAGGTATAGTAATGGGTAGTGATTCAGATATGTCCGTAATGGCACAGGCAGCCGATTTTTTAGAGAAAATGGGTATAGACTTTGAGATGAAGATCATATCAGCTCACAGAGAACCGGATATATTTTTTGAATGGGCTAAGACAGCTCATGACAGAGGTATAAGAGTGATCATAGCCGGAGCAGGTAAGGCGGCTCATCTTCCGGGAATGTGTGCGGCTTTATTTACCCTTCCCGTTATAGGTGTTCCTATCAAGACTTCGGATCTTGGAGGAGTGGACTCACTTTATTCAATAGTGCAGATGCCTTCGGGAATACCTACAGCTACAGTGGCTATAGGCGGCGGAAAAAATGCCGGTATACTTGCTGCCAAGATCCTTGCGGTCTCAGACGAGGAATTGCTTGCAAAATTAAAGCAATTCTCCAAGGAAATGGAAGCTGAAGTGGTTGCCAAAGATGAAGAACTTAAATTAATAGGTTACAAAGAGTATTTGAAGAAAAAATAATTCACTTAAGTCGGTATGACAGATTTTAGGGGATGATATAAAGAGTAATGCCGTTTTTTTGATTTAACGGGTATTGATGTGTCGATCGCCCGGAATATATGTACGGTATTCCGGTCGTATTCCGAGCGAAGAGTAAAAAATAATAAATCTAAGTTTTAATACAGGAGGAGAATCGTGGATTATAAAAGTGCGGGTGTAGATATAGAGGCAGGTTATGAGTCTGTAGAGCTAATAAAAAAGCATGTTAAGGAGACCTTAAGACCGGAAGTTTTGGGTGCGCTCGGAGGCTTTTCGGGAGCATTTTCCGCAAAGGCTTTTAAGGATATGGAAGAACCTGTGTTACTTTCGGGTACTGACGGTGTGGGAACCAAATTAAAGCTTGCATTTATTATGGATAAGCATGACACTATAGGTATAGACTGTGTTGCCATGTGTGTAAATGACGTAGCCTGTGCCGGAGCGGAGCCTTTGTTCTTCCTTGATTATATAGCTTGCGGCAAGAATATACCGCAAAGAATAGCTGATATAGTATCAGGTGTGGCAGCAGGTTGTAAACTTTCCGGAGCAGCTCTGATAGGTGGTGAGACAGCTGAAATGCCCGGATTCTATTCTGAAGACGAGTATGATCTGGCAGGCTTTTGTGTAGGCGTGGCTGATAAAAAAGACCTTATAGACGGTTCGGGATTAAAAAACTCTGATGTGCTTATAGGAATAGCTTCAAGCGGAGTACACAGTAACGGTTTTTCATTGGTCAGAAAAGTATTTGATATGAGTAAGGAGTCTTTATCAAAGCACTACGACAGATTGGGACAAACTCTCGGAGAGGCTTTGCTTGCACCTACAAAGATCTATGTTAACGCATTAAAATCAGTTAAAGAAGCCGGAATCAAGATACATGCCTGCTCACATATAACAGGCGGAGGCTTTTATGAAAATATACCGAGAATGCTTACAGACTCTTTTGATGCTGTGGTTGAAAAGTCTTCATATCCGATACCCGAGATATTTGCCCTGCTTAAAGAGACAGGGGATATTGAAGAGAATATAATGTACAATACATTCAATATGGGTATAGGTATGGTTCTTGCAGTGGAAGAAAAAGAGTCACAAAAAGTGCTTGATATCCTTTCTTCGATCGGAGAGAAGGCGTATAAGATAGGATATATAAGAGACGGTAGAGGAGAGCTTGAGTTATGTTAAGCATTGCTGTGCTTGTAAGCGGCGGAGGAACCAACTTACAGGCTATAATTGATGCTATAGATAATAAGGTGATCGATGACGCAAAGATAGACTTGGTCATTTCAAGTAATGAAAGTGCTTACGCCCTTGAAAGAGCAAAAAAGCACAATATCAAAACCGAAACTATAGTACCTAAGAAATTCCCGGATGTATCAGAGTTTGATAAGGCTCTTTTGGATCGTTTGACTAAAGAGGATCCGGATCTGATCGTATTGGCAGGTTTTATGACTAAAGTGCCTATCGATATAATTCAGAGGTTCAGAGGAAGAATCATCAATATACACCCATCACTTATACCCAGCTTTTGCGGTAAGGGTCACTACGGGCTCCATGTACATGAAGCCGCACTCAAAAGAGGTGTAAAGATTACCGGAGCCACGGTACATTATGTGGATGAAGGACTCGATACAGGTCCGATAATTCTACAAAAAGCTGTGGAAGTAAAAGAGAATGACAGTCCGGGTACCCTACAAAAGAGGGTAATGGAAGAGGCGGAGCATATTATATTGCCAAAGGCTATCAATATGATCGCAAAAGCTAAAAAATCTCAGGAGGAAGTATGAAAGTTTTAGTAGTAGGTGGCGGCGGAAGAGAACATGCTATATGTGAATGTTTATCAAGAAGCAAAAGAGTGAGTAAGATCTATGCCGCACCCGGTAATGCGGGAATTGCCGGTATTGCCGAATGTGCTGACATATCGGTTATGGATTTTGAAGGCTTGATAGCTCTGGTAAAAAAAGAGGGTATAGACCTAAGTATTATAGGTATGGACGATCCCTTATGTGCGGGTATAGTTGATGCTTTTGAGAAAGAGGGGCTTAGAGTATTCGGTCCGAGAAAGAATGCGGCAATACTTGAAGGTTCCAAGGCTTTTTCAAAGGATCTTATGAAAAAATATTCCATACCTACAGCAGAGTACGAATGTTTTGACGATCCGGACAAGGCAGGACAATATCTTGAAAATTGTAAGTATCCTACCGTTATAAAAGCCGACGGTCTTGCACTCGGTAAGGGTGTATATATATGCAAGGACAAGAATGAAGCACTTGAAGCTCTAAAAGAGATCATGATAGATAAAAAACATAATTCAGCCGGTGACAGGATAGTTATAGAAGAGTTTATGGAGGGAAGGGAGGTAAGCGTACTTAGCTTCGTAGACGGTAAGACTATTAAGATAATGAGTTCGGCTCAGGATCATAAAGAGCCTATGATAATAATGAGGGACCCAATACCGGCGGTATGGGAACATTCTCTCCGAGTCCTTTCTATACAAAAGAGGTGGATGAATTTTGCAAAAAGTACATCTATCAAAGAACTGTCGATGCGATGAGAGAAAGCGGTAGAGAGTTCAAGGGAATCATATTCTTCGGGCTTATGCTTACAAAAGACGGTCCTAAGGTGCTTGAATACAATGCAAGATTCGGAGATCCGGAAACTCAGGTGGTGCTTCCCAGATTAAAGAGCGACCTTGTAGACATAGCAGAGGCTTGTATAGACGGAAAACTTGAAGATACAGAAATTGAGTTTGAGGATAATGCCGCTGTCTGTGTGGTACTTGCAAGCAAGGGTTATCCTGTAGCTTATGAAAAGGGCTTTGTTATACAAGGGCTTGATGATTTAAGCAAGGAAGAGGATATATACTGTTTCCATGCGGGAACCAAACTTAAGGACGGCAGTATAGTTACTAATGGCGGTAGAGTATTGGGAATAACAGCCAAAGCGGGAAATATAAAAGAAGCTAAAGAAAAAGCCTATAAAGCTACAGAGATAGTAGGCTTTGAAAATAAATATATGAGAACGGATATAGCTGATATATAAAGGAGGTATAGATGTCTTTAATTATAGTATTTGTAATAGGTATACCGGTACTTATAGCTGTAGTTGCGGCAGTGGCAACTATTTCGAGTATAGGCGGAGTACTTGACGAGGACAATGAGGACGAATAAGCAAAATTTATAGTAATATAAATAATTAATCTGAAATACTCCTTATTTTGATCAAAGTTGTAATGAAGTAAAAAAATCTCGACAATTTTATTCTTTATATATAACCGGTAAGACCCATTTTAAATAACAATTTTATATAAGATAACATCTGTTTTGGAAATTCATGTTATCATGCTGATTTGTAATAGATTGCCGATCAGTGTGGGTAGTACTGGGATTTATGACTGTTTCTCAGAGACTGATGAAAAAAGTCTTAGTCTGAAAAATTTGTAAGAGAATTTATAAAAATATACTGATGCAAAGATCAAAATAAGGAGTATTTGTTAATGAAACCCGATGCAATATTATCAAAACAGAAGTTTTTCGGACCTGTTATTACGGATTGATGTCTAAAAAACTATCTGATTGATATAATCATCTATATCCTGTGACAACTTGTCTTTATTGTCTTCGAATGCAGGGTAATATCCGGTAATTCCGTAGCCTATCATTTTGTAGAGGGCAGTTATACGATATATTGTCTCAGACTTTTTATCATTTTCTTCTATGGCTTGCTCAATTTTCTTTTTACAGCACAGATCATCGTATTTTTGTCGTGCGGCTGTTTTTTTGTGGAAATTCCATGATTCTTCGGTTGTTTCACCGCCTGTCTTAGGAACAGACCATACTTTTTTCATCTCTTTAACACGGTATTCTTTATCTTTTCTTCTATCGTTCTTATTATAGATGAAAGCTTCCAAACCCCAGATAAATAAAATAAAATCCCAACAGTTATAATTGATTTTTTGAGGGATATCAATATTGGAATATTCACATACAAGCAAAGCGTCCTCCTCATGACCGAAGACAAATAATCTATATGCAAGTTCACATAAAGCCGTCATATCGGTACTTTTCGTAAAAGAACAGCTCTTATTAAGCTTGTTACAAAGCTTTACTATCGTTTTATCATTATTACGTTCTATAATCTTTTCAAAAAACATGTTATAAAATTCCTTTAAGATCAAAATTCATTGAATAAAAACTTCCAAACTCAGCAAAAAACTCTTCCTCCGATATCACTTCATTAGTGATGGGGTATATAGTCACATCAATGACGGCAACCGGAGTAAGAGTATCTATAAAAACCGTATACACCGCTATGTAAGGCTGATAACAAAAAATCCTTGCAATTTTATCTTTGTTGAGCTTCGTACTTTCGCTGAAGTCTTATCAAAATTTACTGACAAGAGTTGTTTTTGTACAGCTCCACACCCTTGGAAAGCAAAAGTCTTGCAGTCCGTGTAAAATTTATTAAACTTTCGAAAGTTACTGCGAGTAAGATAAAATTGCAAGGAAAGACTTAATTACAGTTTATTATGATACTCATTAAGAAGATTATTCTTAAGATTCCACAACTTCTGAGACAGATCCACATGTGTATTATGAGGATACTCAAGTCTTCGTGACTCCTCCCATAATGTATCCATCTCTGATCTGCAATACTCTCTTATCTCCATAACGGAAGGACTCTTATATACGCATTTGCCTTCTTTGAAGATAGGGACCAAAAGCTCCTTCACATAATATGTATCTCCCGGAAGCAATGTCTTCTTCCAGGTCTCCAAAGGATCGAAAAGAAGTAGTTCTTCCGAGGTATCCAATGTCTCTTCTACAAGACAGATAAGATCTGCGATTATCTTTTTCGTATCCTTATCGTAGATCCTGTATATCTTTTTATTTCCGGGGTTGGTATTCTTCTCGGCATTCTCGGAAAGCTTTATCTTAGCCTTAAATGCTTTCTTATCACTTTCATATACTGCTGAAAGCTTGTATACACCTCCGAAAGCAGGGCAGTCCTTGGATGTGATAAGATGAGTACCGACACCCCATGAACTTATCTTGGCACTTTGTAACTTTAATGAGCTTATAAGATTTTCATCAAGGTCGTTGGAAGCCGAAATCACAGCATCCTTGAAACCGGCATTATCAAGAAGCTGTCTTGCTTTTTTGGAAAGATATGCAAGATCTCCGCTGTCTAGTCTTATTCCGTAATTTAAGCTCTATTCCCTTTTCCTTCATCTCATTGAACACCTTGATAGCATTCGGTACACCTGATCTTAAGGTATCGTAGGTATCTACCAAAAGTATGCAGGCATTGGGATAAAGATTGGCATACTTTCTGAAAGCGGTAAGCTCATCACTAAAGCTCATTACCCAACTGTGCGCATGCGTACCCCTTACCGGCACATCAAACATTTGACCGGCAAGTACGTTACTGGTAGCAAAACAACCGGCTATCATTGCGGCTCTGGCACCGTAGATACCCGCATCCGGTCCTTGTGCTCTTCTGAGTCCGAACTCAAGTACGGTATCGCCATTGGCGGCAAAAACAACTCTTGAAGCTTTGGTGGCTATTAAAGACTGGTGGTTGATGATATTAAGAATTGCGGTTTCGATAAGTTGAGCTTCCATGATGGGTGCAACGATTTTCATAATCGGCTCTTTGGGGAATATAACGCTACCCTCGGGTATAGCATAGATGTCACCGGTGAATTTAAAATCACTCAGATAAGATAAGAAATCATCACCGAATAAACCGAGTGTTCTCAGATAATTGATATCCTCATCCGTAAAGTGAAGTCCCTCTATGTATTCTATGACCTGCTCAAGACCTGCACATACGGAATAACCTCCGGAATTAGGGTTGCTGCGAAAGAACATATCAAAGATAACAGTTTCATTAGCCTGTTTTTCTCTAAAGTAACCTTGCAACATAGTTAATTGATACAGGTCTGTAAGTAAACTAAGGTTTCGCATCTAAAGTCTCCTTTATTAAATCTTTTTAATATTGCTGTATTGTTGATACTGAGCGGGATATTATACTTAATATACCGGTTTTTAGCGTTGAGAGTGTATAAATTTCCCTAAACATACAAAAAGTGATGAATTTTAAGTATTTATCAACACCACACAGTACTTCATTTTTAAAATAACCATCCCGTTTTGCAAGGTTTCGATCATTCGGAAGGTATAAGAATATTTGACGATCCTTATCTTTCCGATACTTGAAATGTTCTTGCACAAGGGATCTTATTAAAAAACAACACAATTGATCTTATAACTTATAACTTTATTGAAACAAAAAACAGTGTGAAAATCTCACAAGGTTTTATATGTGAGATACCAGGACATTTTAACATATATCAATTATTTATGAAAGATAAGTAAATAAATCAGATATTAAAAAAACGCATTTTAATATATAATAAATAAAAAGTTAATTATTGAGGTAGTGAAGATGAGATTTATCCTTGGGGCTTCCGGAAGCGGGAAGACTACATTTGCATATAAGAACTGTATAGAAGAGGCAATAAAAAATCCCGAGAAAACTTATATAATACTGGTACCTGAGCAATACAGTATGCAGACACAAAAAAACATAGTTCAGTTGCACCCTTTTCATGCAACTGACAATATTGATGTGCTCAGTTTCAACAGATTGGCATACAGGATATTTACGGAGCTTGGCATAGTAACTCCGAGTGTTTTGGATGATATAGCCAAGGTCATGATCATAAGGAAACTTTCCATGGAAAGATCTAAGGAGCTCGGAGTTTGGAAAAACCAATTTTCCAAAACGGGATTTATAGACAATATCAAATCCATGATATCCGAACTTTATCAGTATGATATAAGCAGCGAGAAAATAGCTGCAATTACCCAAAATGAAAATATCTCCACGAGTTTAAGGCATAAACTAAAAGACCTTAATCTGATGTATGAAAGTTTTACAAAATATACAAAGGATAAATACATAAGTACGGAAGAGATACCGGATATACTTGTAAAGCACATAAAACAAAGCGATCTTATAAAGGATTCTATCATCTTGCTGGACGGATTTACAGGCTTTACACCTATACAGTATAAGTTGATAGAAGAATTATTAAAATATTCCGAAGATCTTATATGTACGGTGACGATAGGAAGCGGTGAAAATATCAAAGAAGAAGGCGATGAATCCGATCTGTTCGGTATGAGTAAGGTAATGCATGAGAAAATACTTGAACTGTGCAAAAGGGCTGCTGTACAAAATATAGAATATACGGATCTTAATAACGTATCCTTTCTTAAAGATGCCGATTTTATTAAAAGCAAAGCTATAGACCATATCGAAAAATATTTTCTGAGATACAAACCGTATACAAGGATAGATTCCGGGGGTGATATAAGTATTGTAAGAGCAGCCAATATTGACGAAGAAGTTGATATGACCGTAAGCGAAATACTGCATTTGGTCAAGGAAAAGGGATTAAGGTATAAGGATATAACTATTCTGTGTGCCGACATGTCATCATATATAGATAAATTCAAGCACAAATGCAAGCTTAATGATATACCTGTTTTTTTATCGATGACAATATAAGTATAAGTTCCAATATTTTAGTTGAATTTGTAAGAGCCTGCCTCGGTGTAGTAAGAGAGGAATTTTCTTATACTTCTGTCATGAGATATATCAGAAGTCCGCTTATAGATATGGACTACTCCACACTTGCAGCCATAGATGATTATATGTATATATGCGGGATCAAGGGTCTGTCAAAAATAAAAAAAGCATGGGAGCATATTCCAAGACAGCTTAGCGGTATTGATATTGACGAATTGAATTCGGCTAAGAATATAATAGTTGAGGATCTGGAGCCGCTTTATAAATTGTTAAAATCAAGATCGGCGGATACGGGCAAGGTCATAGCCGAACTTAAAAGACTTATAAAGTCAAAGGATGCTGAGGTCAAGATGATTGAACTTAGTAAAGAGTTTGAAAAAGACAAGGACCCGGCTCACGCAAGGGAATATGAGAAAGTATACGAAGAACTTATCGGACTGCTCGATAAGACGGATGATCTGCTGGGAAATGAAAAACTAAGCGGCAGAGAACTTTACGAACTTTTGGAAGCCGGATTCGGTCAGATAAGTGTAGGCATGATACCCAAAAAGCTCGACAGAATATTTTTCGGAGATCTCAAAAGAAGCAGGATAGACAGGGTAAGGGCATTATTCGTAGTAGGTGCCAATGACGGTATAATACCTAAGTTGAAACAAAGTGACAGTATATTAAATGACAGGGAAAAAGAAAGCTTAAAGTCTCAGGGGATAGAACTTTCCGCAACTGCCAAGGAAGATCTTGTGATACAAAGATATTATTTATATATGAATATGACAAAGTCTTTTGAATACTTGAGTGTAAGTTATTCAAGTCTCGATAACCTCGGAAAGTCATTAAAACCGTCTTATATAATTGCTATGCTGGCAGGACTTTTTACGGATGTAAAAGTGGAAAATGCCGCAAAACTTCTTAAGATATATTCAAAAGAGGGGCTTAAGGAAGCATTTATAAGAGATATCACAGCACTTAAAAAAGGTGAATTAGAGCTTGAAGACGAAAGCTTAAAAGATATAGAGTTAAGGAGCATATATAAATTAACGGATAAGAAAACATTTGAAAAGGCGTACCTGTATGCGGATAAAGAATCGGCACTGGGTAAAGCCGTAGCTTTGGAACTGTTCGGAAAAGAGATAAAGGGAAGTGTCACTTCTTTGGAAAAGTATGTGGACTGTCCCTATGCTTATTTTGTAAGATACGGTCTTGGGCTTGAGGAAAGAAGGGCTTACGGTCTTGAAGCGGTCGATATAGGGGTATTTATACATTCAGTAATAGAAAGATTTTTTAATATATCTTCAAAACATAATTTGGATCTGAAAAATTTAGATAATGACAGAATATATGTGAATGTTGAAACGGTGGTAAAAGAACTTATGCTTTTACCGGAGTTTGCCATATATGCGGACAGCAATAAGCAAAGATACAGTTTATCGAGACTTGAGAACATGGCAAAGCAAAGTATAGTTATATTACTCGAGCAGATAAAACTCGGAAACTTCCTGCCCTTATGGAATGAAAAAAGTTTTTCTTATAAGGAGGGGCTTAGCTCGCTTAATATAGATCTGTCGGACAGTGAGAGACTTAGCTTAGCGGCAAGATAGACAGAGTGGATATATGCGAACTACAGGATAAGGTTCTGGTCAAGATCATAGATTATAAAACAGGATCAACAAAGTGGGAGACAGATCTTGTGTATTACGGGAAGCAGATACAGCTTGTAAGCTACCTTGATGTGATAATGGAATTACTTCAAAAAAGATATCCGGGTAAGGAGATAGTTCCCGCTGCCTTTATGTATATAAATATTGATGAACCGATAATATCCATGGAGGACATAAAGAGTAAAGAAGATATCGAAAAGGCGAGACTTAATTATTTTCGTCCGAGCGGTATAGTAAATACCGATCTTGAGATCATAAAAAACCTCGATACGAACATAAGTTCTTATAGTGATGTGATCCCTGTAAGTTTAAAAGACGGAGTGGTTCAAGACTACCGTTCAAGTACGGCTTCAAGTGAGAGAATAAAAGCTTTAAGAAACTTTGTAAAAAATAAAAGCATCGAAATAGCGCAAAACATACTGAAAGGTAATATAAGCATAAGTCCGTCACAAAGAGGCAATTATACAGCCTGTGATTATTGTGAATATTCGGCTATGTGCGGATTTGATAAAAAGAACGGAAATCATAATTATAATGTATTGGAAAAAATGAAAGACGAACTTGTGTGGGAGAAAATATTAAATGACGAGAAAATGGACTAGTGAGCAGCAGGCTGCCATAGATACAAGGAATAGACATATTCTGGTATCCGCTGCGGCAGGTAGCGGAAAGACCGCAATATTGGTTGAAAGGATCATCAGTCAGATCACTGATGAAAAAGATCCCATAGATATTGATGAGCTTTTGGTCATGACATTTACCAAGGCGGCGGCTTTGGAGATGAAAGAAAGGATAGCCAAAAGTCTTGAAGAAAAACTTTTGGAAAAGACCATGGAAGTGCGGCATATAAGAGACTGAAAAGGCAGCTTACACTTATAGACAGTGCAAATATAAGTACCATAGACAGCTTTTGTCTGTCTGTGATAAGAGAGCATATAGATAAGATAGATCTTGATCCGTCTTTTCGAATAGCGGACGGTTCGGAGCTTGAACTTTTGAAGCCGGAGACTCTTGACCTGATTATGGAAGATCTGTACCAAAAAAACGAAAGCGGATTTATAAAACTTCTCAATGCATACACCAAAGCAAGAGGAGATGACAGGATAAGGGAATACATACAGGAAATATATAACTATGCCATGGCTATGCCAAGACCTCTGTTTTGGTTGGATGAGATACTTAAAAGTTACGAGTCGGGAGGTTTTGAAAAAGATTGGGAAAACTATATAGTTGAAAACATAGTTAGGAATGCGAATGATATCAAAAATCAGATAGAAAGAGCCATAGATATCTGTGACAGTGGAGATCTTGCTTACAGACAGACCTTTGTGAATGAACTTGCACTTGCGCAAAAACTGTGCCTTGCGAATGACTACACACAGGTAAGAGAGGCGCTTGAATCGTTTGATTTTCCCAATATAGGCAGGGTCTCAAAGGATGCGGATCCTTATCTTAAAGAGATCGCAAAGGGTATAAGAGATAATTACAAGAAATTCATAAAAGAAAGACTTATAAAAGATTTCATAAGAGATGAGGAAACACTTAAGTCTGAAGCTGCGTATGAGAAAGAAGCGGTAACGACTCTTATCAATATAGTTAAAGATTATATAGTAATGTTCAGGCAGGTAAAGCTTGAGAAAAATGTTGCGGATTTTGCCGATCTTGAGCATTACGCTCTTGAGATACTCTATAACGAGGATCTGTCAAGAAGTCAGGTGGCTGTGGAATATGCAAAACATTTTAAAGATATCTACATTGACGAGTATCAGGACTCCAACTATGTGCAGGAAAGCATACTTAATGCCCTGGACAACGGCAATGTATTTATGGTAGGGGATGTAAAGCAGTCCATATATGCTTTCAGGCAGGCAAGACCGGAGCTTTTCTTATCAAAATATAATTCTTATACGGATCATGATAAAATACAGGATGAAAATGAAGTAAAAATATTACTTAAAAAGAATTTCAGAAGCAGAGAAAGCGTATTAAACAGTATAAATGCCCTGTTTTTTTATATCATGAAGGAAAGTGTGGGAGGTATAGATTATAATAAAGAAGCCGCACTTTATCCGGGAGCGGAATTTGAAAAAATAAACAAAGATGATCTGTCCACGGCAGATGAGACGGAACTTCTTTTACTGGAAAAGGCGGATTTTGAAGAAGACAGTACGGTACTGGAAGCAAGCATGATCGCTAAGCGGATAAAAGAATTGAAAAATACTCTTTTGGTAAGGGGAGATGGAGGTTCTTACAGAAAGCTCAAATACTCGGATATTGTCATATTGCTAAGATCTATTCAAGGTCAAAGTGAAAAATTCATTGAAGTACTGTCAAAAGAAGGTATACCTGCTTATGCCAATACTTCGACAGGGTATTTTGATGCCATGGAAGTAAAACTTGTACTGGCAATACTTGCGGCAGTGGACAATCCTTACATGAACATAGACCTAAGTGCATTCCTGCATTCGCCCATAATAGACCTTAATGATTCCCAACTTGCTCTTATCAGTGCTTATTACAGAAAGCATAAGGAAGAAGAGGGTGATGAGGACAAAAAAAGCAACAAGGTCTACGAAATGTGTCAAGCCATATTGCAGGGGGATATATCTTTTGACGATAGCGAAGCAAAGAAAAAAATCAAAAAAGCGATGGATCTGCTTTGACTACAGAAAAAAATCGTCCTATATGGAGCTGAGTGAGTTATTAAGATATATATATGACAGTAGCGGTTATCTTGACATCGTATCTTTACTGCCTGCCGGACATATAAGACGGGCTAATCTTTTAATGCTTATAGAGATGGCAAAACAATACGAGGGTATAGGTTATAAGGGACTTTTTAATTTTATAAAATACATAGATAACTTAAAACAATATAACACCGATTACGGTGAGGCTTCTGTGGTATCTGAGTATGAAGATACCGTAAGGCTGATGAGTATTCACAAGTCCAAAGGACTGGAATTCCCCGTGTGTTTTGTAAGTGCATTACATAAAAAGTTCAATACTTCGGATTATAAAAATGCAATCATAGCCGACTCGAAGCTCGGAATAGCCTGCGATCACATAGATACTGAGCTGGGATTAAAATCAAGCAGTATAAAGAAAAATGTATTAAAATACAAAAAGAGAATAGAGAACCTGGGTGAAGAGTTAAGAGTTTTGTATGTTGCCATGAGCAGGGCAAAAGAAAAACTTATACTAAGCGCCGTTATAGATACTGCCGATAAGGTATATGAAAAGTACAGTTATACACAAGAAAACGACAAGTTAAGTATGCTTGATATCATGAGTACGGGATCATACCTGGATTTTTTGATGATAAGCGACATTAAGACCAAAGAGCATATTAAAACTCATATAATAAAGGTTGATGAACTTAAAAGATATGAAGAAAAAAAACAGATACAAACACTTAAATTAAAAGAAAAGCTTGATAGTATGAAGCTCATAAGCAACAGCAAACTGAGTGCATTGATAGAAAAAAAATACGATCATGTCAAAGACATAGACCTGGATATAAAGTTTTCCGTATCCGATATCAAAAAAAGCCTGACAGATGAAGATTCAAAGATACTTTATGAAGAGCAAAAATCAAAAGATAAAGATCAAAATAAAGCAAGCATAAGTGGTAATGCATACCACAAACTTATGCAACTTATTGATTTTGAAAAGGCTAAAAAATCCGGACTTGATTCTTATGTTGATAAACTATACAATGAAAAACTTATAAGTAAAGAGTATAAGGAATTGGTAAACCTGAAAGATATAGAAAACTTTATGGATTCGGATCTGGGTAAAATCATGTGTAAGGCTCAAAAAGAAGGTATATTAAAAAGAGAAGCCATATTTACGATGGGACTGCCCGCCGACGAGCTCGGGTTTTCAGATTCCAACAAAGAGACCATACTTATACAGGGTATCATAGATGCCTATATCGAATACGAAGACAGGGTGGTTTTGATAGATTACAAGACGGATAGGGTAAGGAAAGACGACACTCTTATAAAAAGATACAGTATACAACTTGATTATTATGCAAAGGCACTTTCCATGATGAAACAAAAGAAAGTTACGGAAAAAATCATTTGGTCATTTGCACTTAATAAGTCAATAACTTGTTAATCTTCATGTAATAAAGTATAATGAAGGGTATATCATAGAAAATGTGTTTGGTATGGTAATAGAAATTAAGCAGGGGGACAACTGATGACCAGAAGGGTATTCAGAGAACATTGTCTTAGAATGATGTTTTGTGTATCATTTTACGAAGATGAAGAAAGAATTGAACAAATTGAAAGATACTTGGAATTGGAGGAACAACCCGAAGAAGAATCTTTTTTAGTTGAAACTATAGATCTTTCGGAAAGGATCAAGCTTAAAGAAAGAATGGAAAATATCATAGAAAATCTCGCTTTCATAGACGAAAAATTATCCGAAGTAACTACCGGATGGAGCTTGAATCGTATAGGAAGAGTAGAGCTGAGTATTCTCAGAATAGCGTATTACGAGATGAAATTCGACTCCAATATAGTGGCAAGTATAGCTATTAATGAAGCGGTGGAGCTTTCCAAAAAATACGGCGGTGATGAGTCACACAGTTTTGTAAACGGAGTTTTGGCAAAGCTGGTATAGGAGGTTTATGGCTAAGGTCTATACGGTAAGCAAGATCAATTCTTATATCAAATCACTATTAAGTGAGGATTTTTTATTAAGAGATATCAATGTCAGCGGAGAAGTATCGAATTGCAAGTATCACAGTATGGGGCATATATATTTTACATTAAAAGACAGCGATGCCGCTATTTCCGTAGTTATGTTTTCCAATTATAAGAAAAATATGGATTTTGTATTAAAAGACGGAATGAAGATAACTGTAAGCGGAAGTATTAATGTATTCGAAAAAAACGGCACATACAATATACTTGCAAAATCAATAGAAAAAAGCGGTACGGGAGATCTTTATAAGAGATTTTCAGAACTGAAAAAAGAACTTGAAGATATGGGAATGTTCTCTGATGAATATAAGCAGAGCCTTCCTGCATTTTCGAGTAGGATAGGGGTCGTGACCTCGTCTACGGGAGCTGCTATACAGGACATCATAAGAGTTTCCAAAAGAAAGAATCCTTATGTGGAAATATTTTTATACCCTGCCATAGTCCAGGGTGAAAAGGCTGCAAGAAGTATAGCAAAAGGCATAAGGTGTCTCGATGCCATGGATCTTGATGTGATCATAGTTGGAAGAGGGGGAGGTTCCATAGAAGATCTGTGGGCTTTTAACGAACCGGAAGTGGCTAATACCATATTCAATGCTTCAACCCCTATAATATCCGCCGTAGGTCATGAAAGTGATTATACCATAGCTGATTTTGTGGCGGATAAAAGAGCGGCAACTCCCAGTATGGCTGCGGATATGGCTGTTATGGATCATGAGAGTTTTACGGAATATATGCAAAGATATTCGTCAAGAATACATCAAATTATGCTTGATAAGATTTTTACCGTCAGGCATAAGCTTGATATGACCAAAAAGGATCTGATCATAAACTCTCCGTCATACAAACTGAGTAATTATAAGAACAGGGTAAATGATGCAAAGGCTCGCATGTATAATGCGATCAGATACGGCATAGATAAAAATAAGGAAAGCTTAAGAGTATACATTGAAAGACTTAAAGGCTTATCTCCACTTGATAAATTATCATTAGGCTATGCCTTTATAACGGATATGGAGTATAATAGGATCAATTCTGCAAGTGAAGTTGAACCTGAAGAAGAGATACTTCTCAACTTTTCTGACGGAAGGGTCGTTTCGACGGTAAAAAGAATAGAAAAAGCTGAAGGTGGTAATAATGGCTAAGGCAAAGAGCATAGAAGATAATATATCGGATATTGAAGAGATCATAAACAAACTCGAGAACAAAGATACAAGTCTCGAGGACATGTTCAAGTTATACGAAGAGGGAATGAAGAGAGTCAACGACACATATAAAAAGATTGAAAAGATAGAAAAAGATATGCAGATAATAGCCGGTGAAGAGGCATAAAATATAAAAGGAGGATGACATGGCATTTGATTATGACGTAAAAAGTATAGATATAGAGTTGGAAAAATATTTGCCCAAAGCAGAGGGACTTCAAAAAAAGGTTTATCTTGCAATGAGAGAAGCTATTGCTGCCGGAGGGAAACGTATAAGACCTATATTTATATGGGAAAGTTATAAGGTTTTTGAAAGCGAAAAACCCGATATCAACAAAGTATTATCTTATATGGCAGCCATAGAGATGATACATACGGCATCTTTGATACATGATGATCTGCCCTGCATAGATAACGATAAGTTAAGAAGAGGAAAAGCTACTACCTGGGTGACCTACGGAGAAGACATGGCTGTACTTACCGGAGATGCTTTTTTTATAGAAGCATTTGATGTTATAGCCTCCGATATGCTCAGTAAATTTGAAAGTGAAATGAGTTCTTTGCCTTACATAAAAGCCATGCTAAGGGCGAACAGAATACTTGCAAACAGATCCGGTATGCAGGGTATGATAGGCGGAGAGGTAATAGATGTTGAATTTACCGGAAAGACTGTGGAAAAAAAGGTATTAAAAGCTATATACGAGCTTAAAACATCCGCACTTATAGAAGCTTCAATGCTCATAGGAGCTGTTTTGGGTATGGCGGGGAACGGAGAACTGGCTATAGTTGAAGAAGCCGCAAAGTGTGTTGGTATGGCTTTTCAAATAAGAGATGATATACTGGACTCAACTTCAAGTACCAAGGTACTCGGAAAAACCGTAGGTTCGGATGAAAAGAATAACAAGACCAATTATGTAAGTCTTTACGGACTTGAAAAGGCAAAGAAAGAGTGTTACAGACTGTCAAAAGAAGCCAAAGATCTGCTTCTGAGTCTTGACAGAGATACTACAACTTTAAGAAAGATAATAGAGGGACTTATAGACAGAGAATCTTAGATCCCAGAGGAAATTATGATATTAGAAAGAATACAAGGCTCGTCTGATGTAAAAAGAGTTAAGAAAAAATATTTAAAAATACTTGCAAAAGAAATCAGAGATTTTTTGATAGACAGTCTTAGCAGGACCGGAGGGCATTTGGCAAGTAATCTGGGAGTGGTCGAGCTTACGATCGCTCTTTATAAAAGCTTTGATCTACCAAAGGATAAAGTTATATGGGATGTGGGACATCAATCCTATCCTCACAAGATACTGAGCGGAAGACAAAAGGACTTTGATGAACTCAGAATGTTCGGAGGGATGTCAGGCTTTCCCAAGACGAAAGAAAGTCCCTGCGATGCATTCAATACGGGACATTCATCCACAAGTATATCAGCAGGTCTGGGACTTGCAAGAGCATCTTTGCTTAAAAAAGAAGATAATTATATAGTATCTATCATAGGTGACGGAGCTTTGACCGGAGGTATGGCATACGAGGCTCTCAATAACGCTGCCGAACTTAAGAGGAATTTTATAATAGTTTTAAATGATAACGAAATGTCCATCTCAAAAAATGTAGGAGGAATATCCTCATACTTAAACGGTATAAGAACGGGAGATATATATAATAAATTAAAAACGCATATATACAATAATCTTGAAAAAGTACCGAATATCGGGGAAAGACTTATAAAGAGCTTAAGACATGCAAAGTCGGGTATCAAACAATTTATCATACCGGGTATGCTCTTTGAGAATATGGGAATAACTTATCTGGGTCCGGTGGACGGGCATGATATCGATAAATTATGTAAAGTATTCGAAGAAGCAAAGAAACTTAACCATGCGGTCATAGTGCATGTGATCACCAAAAAGGGAAAAGGTTATAAACCGGCGGAAGACAATCCCGAGAAATTCCACGGAGTTTCCGCTTTTGACAAGACAACGGGAATATCAAAAAAGCAAAAAACAGATGAAGATTACACCGATGTATTTGCAAAAAAGATGGTAGAGATAGGTGAAAAGGATAAGGACGTGGTGACTATTACCGCAGCCATGCCGGACGGAACCGGACTTAAACTTTTTAAAGAACATTTTCCGGATAGATTCTATGATGTGGGTATAGCCGAGCAACATGCGGTGACCATGGCAGCAGGTATGGCAGCCGGGGGACTTAAACCTGTAGTGGCTGTATATTCATCATTTTTACAAAGAGCTTTCGATCAGATCATACATGACGTATGCATACAAGATCTCAATGTCGTATTTGCTATAGACAGAGCCGGGCTGGTGGGAGCTGACGGTGAAACACATCAGGGAATATTTGATCTGTCGTATCTGAACTGTATACCGAATATGACTATAATGGCTCCGAAGAACAGCTTCGAACTTGAAGAAATGCTTGATTTTGCTTTAAGGTAGACGGACCTGTAGCCATAAGATATCCGAGAGGAAAGGCATACAAGGAACTTGCCGAATTCGACAGTAAGATAGAATACGCTAAGGCTGAGCTTTTATATGAAGAGAAGGATATAGCTATAGTTGCCTGCGGAAGCATGGTAAGTACCGCAAAGCATGTAAGAGAGAAGCTTAAAATAAAAGGATATTCGGTAAGTATAGTAAATGCAAGGTTTATAAAACCCATAGATACAGATATGCTTGACCGTATGTGTAAAGATCACACACTCGTCATAACCATGGAAGAGAATGTATTACTCGGAGGTTTCGGTCTTAGTGTAAGGAATTATATAAGTTCAAAATATAAAGACATCGATATATTCCATGTAAACATACCGGATAAGTATGTGGAACATGGAGATGTGTCTTTATTAAGAGAGGCACTGCATATCAATTCGGACTCTGTTATAAAAGATCTGGAAGATAGCGGTCTGTTGAATAAATTTTAGGAAAGAGGTCTTAGATGAAACAAAGATTGGATCTCTTATTGGTCAAGAACAATCTGGCTGCCAGCAGAGAGAAAGCCAAGGCTATAATCATGTCCGGAATAGTATATGTGGACGGGCAAAAAGAAGATAAGGCGGGAGCCTTATTTGATGAGAATAAGAATATAGAAATACGAGGTCAAAGCTTGAAATATGTAAGCAGAGGAGGACTTAAGCTTGAAAAAGCCGTAAGTGAATTCGATATAAAACTCCTTGACCTTGTGTGCATGGATGTGGGAGCCTCTACCGGAGGTTTTACGGACTGCATGCTTCAAAACGGTGCAAGCAGAGTCTTTGCTGTGGACGTAGGATACGGACAACTTGATTGGAAACTGAGAAATGATGAAAGGGTGGTAGTATTCGAAAAAACCAATATAAGATACATGGAGGAGTCGAGCCTTGAGCAAAAAGCGGATATGGCATCTATAGATGTCTCATTTATATCTTTGTCCAAGGTCTTTCCGGCGGTCGTCAGATTGCTTAAAGAAGACGGCTTTATAGTAGCCTTGATCAAGCCGCAATTCGAAGCGGGACGTGAAAAGGTCGGAAAAAAGGGAGTGGTAAGAGATCCTTCGGTGCATGTTGAAGTTATACAGGCTGTATGCAACTATGCGGCAAATAGTAAGCTTGATATACTCGGACTTACATTTTCGCCAATAAAAGGGCCGGAGGGTAATATAGAATATCTTTGCTATATGAAGAAAAACAATACGGCTACACTAAGTCAAATAGATGAAGGACTTATAAATACTGTGGTAAATGAGGCACATACGTCTGCATTCGGATAGGAGTTATATATATGAGATCATTTTATATAGTTGGAAACAGCGATAAAAGCGGTGTAGCTAAAGTGGCTGACAGTATAATGAAACTTCTCAAAGACAGGGGTGCGGATTCAATACTGAATCTGGGGTATTTGGAGGTCTCCAAGATCCCGAAGGATATATCCTGCATCATTACCCTGGGAGGTGACGGTACTTTGATAAGGGTCGCAAGAGACACATCATACCTTAATATTCCGTTGATAGGTGTCAATCTCGGGCACTTGGGTTATCTTACCAGTTTGGGAAGCGAAGGCAATATAGAAGACATGGTAGATAAGTTGATCGCCGATGAGTACAGTATCGAAAACAGAATGATGTTAGATGCCTATGTGAAAAAGTCGGGTGCGGCATCAAAGACTCATCAGGCACTTAATGAGGTGGTGATCAAAGGGAATGCCTGTACTAAACTTATAAAATGCAGGGTATATGTCAATGAAGAATTATTAAATGAATATTGTGCGGACGGTATAATAGTTGCAACACCCACAGGGTCTACAGCATATAATTTGAGTGCGGGCGGTCCCATAGTGGAACCGGGCGCAAGGATGTTCATAATCACAGCCATATGTCCGCATGTGCTCAATCAAAGAAGCATAGTACTTGAACCTGACAGCAATATAGAAATAGAACTTACGAATGATAATAAACAAGAGGTCTTTGCGGTATTTGACGGAGATATACAAATAAGGTTCGATCATAACAGCAGATTGATCGTAAAAGAGTCCGATACCAAAACAAAACTGATCAAGTTAAAGGGCGGGACCTTTTTAGACAACTTACGAACTAAGATGTCCAGAATATAAGAAGAAAGATGATTACATGGTATGAAAAAATTAAGACATGCTATGATAGTGGAACTGATTGAGAAAGAAGTCATAGAGACTCAGGAGGAGCTTGCGGACAGACTCAAAAAAGCCGGATTTGATGTGACGCAGGCAACCGTATCAAGAGATATAAGAGATCTTAAGCTCAGTAAAGTTACACTTGATAACGGAAAACAAAAATATGTATTGATAAAAGAAAAGAATAACGCAGCCAGGAAGTATATAAGGGTATTACAGGAAGGTTTTGTATCCATGGATATGGCACAGAACATACTTGTGATAAAGACCATGCCCGGACTTGCCATGGCTGTTGCGGCTGCTTTGGATGAACTCAACATAGAGGGTATGCTTGGATGTATAGCAGGCGATGATACTATAATGTGTGCGATAAAAGATGTGACCTTGACATACGATGTTATGACAAGGCTTTCTGATATGCTTGAAAAATAAGGAGAATTATGCTACTGGAGTTGCATGTAAAAAATCTTGCTTTGATCGAACAGGTCGACCTTGAATTTTTTGACGGTCTTACTGTCTTATCCGGTGAAACGGGTGCAGGTAAGTCCATACTTATTGACTCTATTAATTTGGCACTGGGTGCAAAAGTCGGCAGGGATGTCGTAAGAGCAGGTGCGGAATTTGCTTACATAGAACTGTTGTTTTGTATAAATGACAGAGCGAAACTTGAAGCGATAAGGGCAATGGATATAGAAGTCGGCGAAGACGGTCTTATCACAATGGCAAGAAAGATAAGTAAGCAAAAGAATGTACTTAGGATCAACGGTGAAGTAATAGCGGCTGCAAAGGGAAGAAAACTCATGTCCTTGCTTATAGATATACATAGCCAGCATGAAAGTTACGGACTTTTGGAAGTAAGTAAGCAATTGCAACTTATAGACTTGTTTTCGGAAGATAAAGTCAGGTCTGTAAAAAACGATATCAAAGAAGAATATCAAAGACACAAGCTTATTGAAGAAAAATTGTCCGAGACCCTTGAGGAGAAGTTAAGAAAAAGAGAGATCGAATTCCTTAAATTCGAAATAGAAGAAATAGAAGAGGCAAAGCTTAAAGAGGGTGAAGAGCAGGAACTTGTCCAAAGATATTCAAAAATAAAAAATGCTTCAAGAATAGCCGATGCATTGTCAAAGATAAGTTCATACATGGAAGAAGACGGTATAAGCCCCTCACTCAAGCTTATATCCGGAGTTGTGCAATATGATGAAGAACTGTCGGATATTGAGAGTCAACTCTCGGATGCGGAATCTATTATTGCAGATTTAAGACACAGTATATATAATTATATAGATGCACTGGACTTTGATGAAGAAGAATTCGATATCATAAATAACAGACTTGATACTGTTAGAAATCTTCAAAGCAAATATTCGGACGATATCAAAGAAATAGAAAAGATACATGAAGAGAAAAAGAAAAGACTTGAATTTCTTGAAAATTACGAAGAACTTATAAGTGAATATAAAAAGCAACAAAAAGAATCGGTAAAAAGACTTGAGGAACTTTGTGACAGGCTCAGTGAAATAAGAAAAGAATCGGCACAGGTGCTTAAAGATAGTATTATAAGGGAGCTTCACGATCTTAACTTCCTCGGAGTTGATTTTGATATAGAATTCAAAAAACTCACCGACTTTACTCCGCAGGGTACAGATAGCGTAGAACTGATGATAAGTACCAATCCGGGGAATCCGAAAAAACCTTTAAGAGAGATCGCCAGCGGAGGAGAACTTTCCCGTATCATGTTGGCGATCAAGACTGTACTTGCCGATCTTGACGAAGTCGATACATTGATATTTGATGAGATAGACACAGGTATCAGCGGAAGAACGGCACAAAAGGTGTCTGAAAAGCTCATGCTTATAGGAAGAGGTCATCAGGTATTATGCATTACACATTTACCTCAGATAGCGGCTATGGCTGATCATAATTATCTTATAGAAAAACATACCGACGGACACAGTACAAAAACCGAGATATCCCATGTCAAAGACAATAGATTGGTCGAAGAAATAGCCCGTCTGATAGGCGGCAGCAAGATCACGGAAGCGGTATTGCAAACGGCAAAAGAAATGAAGGATCTGGCAGATAAATTAAAGGGATAGATATATTTAAGAAAGGGGAATATATGAAAAATATATTATTTGTTGCTTCAGAAGCGGTGCCTTTTATAAAGACCGGAGGTTTGGCGGATGTTGTCGGATCGCTTCCGGGGTACTTTGACAAGAGATATTTTGATTGTAGAGTAATATTGCCGAAGTACATGTGTATTCCTTGGGAGCTTAGAGAGCGCTTGGAGTATGTATCGCATTTTTATATGGATTATCTGGGGCAAAGCAGGTATGTGGGTATATTGAAGACTGTGTATGAGAATGTAACATATTATTTTATAGATAATGAGGGGTATTTTTCGGGAGACAGACCTTACGGTAACTGGCTTTACGACTTGGAGAAATTCTCATTCTTTCTTTGGCGGCACTTTCCGCACTTCCGGTGATAGGATTCAGACCGGATGTGGTTCATTGCCATGATTGGCAGACCGGTCTCATACCGGTGTTTTTGAAAGACAGATTCAGAGAAGGTGAGTTCTACAGAGATATGAAATCGGTATTTACCATACATAACCTTAAGTTCCAAGGTGTTTGGGATGTGGATACCATTAAAAGATTTTCAACGCTGCCGGGGTATTATTTTACCGATGATAAACTGGAGTCATATAAAAACGGAAATATGCTAAAGGGCGGAGTGGTTTATGCGGATGCGGTGACCACGGTAAGTAAGACCTATGCCAAAGAGATACAGACGGAATTCTTCGGAGAGGGACTGGACGGACTTATGAGAGCCAGACAAAATTCTCTCAGAGGAATAGTAAACGGTATAGATTATAAAGAATTTAATCCTGCAACCGACGGCTATATATATCAAAAGTACGATGCCAAGAATTTCAGAAAAGAAAAGTGTAAGAATAAGACCGGTCTTCAAAGCGATCTTGGTCTTGATGTCGATGAAGGCAGATTTATGCTGGGTATCGTATCCAGATTGACCAGTCAAAAAGGTCTGGATCTGGTAAGATGTGTGATAGAGGAGATCTGTCAGGAGGATACGCAACTTGTCGTACTGGGAACGGGAGACGAGGAATATGAAAATATGTTCAGGCATTATGACTGGAAATATTGCAACAGAGTATCCGCACAAATATATTATTCGGAAGCGATGTCTCATAAGGTGTATGCGGCATGTGACGCATTTCTCATGCCTTCTTTATTTGAACCTTGCGGTCTGAGTCAGCTAATATCTTTAAGATACGGTACCGTTCCTATAGTAAGGGAGACCGGAGGACTTAAAGATACGGTAGAGCCTTATAATGAGTATGAGAACAGAGGAACCGGATTCAGTTTCAGCAACTACAATGCTCATGAGATGCTTGAAAGTATTAGATATGCAAAACATGTTTTTTATAACAACAAGAGAGAATGGCATAAGATCATAGACAGAGGAATGGCTAAGGATTATTCCTGGACTTCCTCCGCACTTGAATATCAGGAATTATATGATTGGCTTATAGGATATTAACATAAGGAGATAAATTAATGCATATATGGCATGAATTACAGTCTAACACAGTTTTGGTAAGCGCTGTTACGGCATGGTTCGTAGCTCAGGTTTTAAAAACTCTGATAGATCTGTGGTATACAAAAGAATTTTCTATAGAAAGGATGTGGGGGAGCGGCGGTATGCCGAGTTCCCATAGTGCAACCGTATGTGCACTGATGATCTCGACCGCATTTGAATATAAAGTTACTTCATTTGAGTTTGCCGTAACTTTTGTACTTGCTTCAATAGTTATGCATGATGCTATGGGAGTAAGAAGAGAGACCGGAAGACAGGCTAAGCTTCTTAACCTGATACTTGATTCCGATTTTATGGATATAAAGGGTATAGAGGACTTTGAGAAAAGACTGAAGGAATTTGTCGGACATACCCCTTTGCAGGTTTTTATGGGGGGAGTGCTTGGAATAATAATAGCGGTAATAATAAATATGGTATTACATCCGGTTTAATAAGAGTATTTTTATGGGATGAATTAGGATGAAAAGGAACTGTATAAAGATGGATTTTGCACAAAATTATAAGATGGTGTGAAGAAAATCTATTTTTAGGCAGTTCCTTTAATATTTACTAAGTCCTATCTTTAGTGTATAATCTCATAGTGTTGGCGATACAGCTTCAAAATGTATGCCAACAGTAAACTCGCTTATGAATTATAGATTCAGGTTTTAAGCATTAAGGAGACAAATTAAATGATTAAACTTATAGCTTCAGATATTGACGGTACTTTGGTTGCAGACGGTACTGCCGATATTAACCCTGAAATATACGAAGTTATTTCTAAATTACATGACAGAGGAATTGCGATAGCTGTGGCTACAGGAAGACATTGGAAGAGTATAGATAATCTTTTTACACCCGTAGCCGATAAGATATTTTACATAGCCGATAACGGTGCTTACATGGGGACCAAGGACAGGAGCTTGTTCTTAAACGGAATACCGAAAGAAGAGGCGGTCAGGTTTATAAAAGATGTGCATAAGGATGAAAGGCTTCTCCCTGTAATAGCAACAAAAAGCTCATACTTTATAGATAGGAAGAATGAAAAATTCATGAAATGGATAAGAGAAGGCTATCAGGGGCAGGTTGATTACTTAGAAGATTTCTCAATGCTCGAAGAAGATATTCTAAAGATATCCGTATATTGTGAAAACATATATAATAAGGTAGATGATTTAATAAAAGATCATAATGATGTTTTGGATCTTAGATATTCAGGCACTATGTGGCTCGACTGTGTAAGAAAAGATGTAAGCAAGGGATCTGCGATAAGAACATTGCAGGAAAGCCTTTGTATCAAACCCGAAGAAACTTTGGTATTCGGAGATCAGTGTAATGATATAGATATGCTCAGATCGGCTTATTATTCATTTGCGGTATCCAATGCGGTAGATGACCTAAAAGCGGTTGCAAGATTCGAAACAAAGGCAAATGTCGAAGACGGAGTGCTTGATATAATGAAAATGCTTTTGTAGCAGCTAATGGAGTAAAGATGCTTAAATTAAGTAAAAAAAACATATTGTTTTTAGCATTGCTAATAATCCTCGGCAGTTTTTTAAGTTCCTGCAGAATAGCCGAGAATATAGCTAAGGACGAAGAGAATAATATACATGTAGATTACAGTGCCGAACAAATGCTTCTTATCACCGCTTCCAGAAAGAAACATATCAATGATTTCTATACAAATGCTATATGGGATGTACCAACAGGTGAGGAATACGCAAGTTATAATGATGTGTTTCTTGAAGAGATGCAAGTCTTCTTTATACAGCTTAAGGTACTAAACAGTATGGCTGAGGAAAGCTCCGGGACACTTAATTCCAAGGAGACGGGAGATGTAAAGGATGCAGCACTTAAATTTTATAATGAACTCAAGAATTCAAGTGTAAACTTCGGCAATATAGATTATTCCGACGTGGAAAAGATGTTTATAGAATATGCGACGGCACTCAAATTCAGAAACAGTATGGCTAATGATAAAAGTCTTGAAGTCAGCGAAAACGATGCCAGAGTGATGCATTTGCAAAGAATAGTCCTTGACAGTGAAGAAAAAGCCAATGAAGTCTACGGACAGGTCACTGCCGAGGGAGCTGATTTTGCATCTATAGCCAAGGCTAATTCCATAGACAAGAACGTCGTGATAAGTGTGGGTCATGAGGATCTGGATCCGGTTTCCGATGAAGCGGTATCCGTGCTTAGTGACGGACAAATAAGCGGTATCTTAAACGTGGATTCCAGGTATTACATATACAAATGTATTGAAGGCTATGACAAGGACGCTACTGCTGCAAAGAAGACCAAGTTACTAAACGATCGAATAGATGCCAAACTTAAAAACTCATACAATCAATACCTTATGAGCAAGCAGGTAGATATAGATGATAAGGCTTGGAACAAAATGATAAAAGAACTTTCAAATATAGATCTTGACAGTATGAGTGTGGATTTTATGAACAGTTTTCGGGAGGCCGATATATGGTAGCTTATGAAATAGTTGATAAAAAAAGTTTCACCTCAGAACTTTTCGATGGGAAGTTATTTGATGATTTTTTGTCGGTATCGGCGGAAATAGTAACTTATAATACATTTAATATAGACGGAAAGATCAAAAAAGCGTACTATAGTGATGAAGAAAGAACCGAACTTGCTTTAAGTGAATATTCAAAGTGGGAAGTTATAAGACCTGTGTGTTTTAACCTGATAAAGGGAAAGAAACTCCCCGTATCTTTTTAAACTGGTGCTCAAGTTAAGTGAGGCTGAAAAAGAGATCTTTCTTAAAGAAAAAGAGATAAATAATATACCTGTATCACATTTATATATAAATATCAGATATGAGGACAATAATATTCGTTGCATAGGAGCATGTTCATATAACGAATTTGTTACAGATAAAAAGTGCGGAGACAAAAATGGGATGAATATATCAAAAGAATATTTGGTAAAAAGCAGGTATAGACATTACTAAAATAGAATAGGTATAATTAAGGTATCCTATTCAAAAAGGACATTATAACCAAAGGTTTCAATTAATTATAATAATACATGGAGGTAATCATGAAGGGAAACGTAATAGTAGGGCAGTCAGGCGGACCAACATCTGTTATAAACTCAAGCCTTGCGGGAGTTTTTAAGATGGCTAAGGAAAGAGGTTATAACAAGGTATACGGTATGAGAAACGGTATACTTGGTTTGCTTGATGAAAGATATGTAGATTTATCGGAGTATTTACAAAATGATCTGGATGTGGAGATACTTAGAAGAACTCCGGGTGCCTTCCTTGGTACATGTAGATTTAAACTTCCTAACTTTGATGCGGATAAAGAGCTTTATGAAAGCATATTCGCTATTTTAGATAAACTCAACATCGAGTGCTTTATATACATAGGCGGTAATGATTCTATGGATACTATCAACAAGCTTGCAAAGTATGCGGCTGCTAACGGCAAAAAGCAAAGATTTGTAGGTTGTCCTAAGACTATAGATAATGACCTTGTATTAAACGATCATACCCCGGGATTCGGAAGTGCCGCAAAATACATCGCAACATCTGTAAAGGAAATCATAATAGACAGTCTCGGTATGTCTTACAAGAAGAAGAATATCGTCGTGATAGAGATCATGGGAAGAAATGCAGGCTGGCTTACAGCGGCAAGTGCTCTTTCAAAGGGTGAGGATTGTGAAGGACCTGATATGATCTATCTTCCTGAGACAGTATTCGATATGGATAAGTTCAATGCCAAGGTAGAAAAGCTTCTTTCAGAAAAAGATATAGTTGTTGTTGCCATATCAGAGGGTATCAAGCTTGCCGACGGAAGATATGTAACAGAACTCGGAAGTGACAATGCTTACGTGGATGCTTTCGGACACAAGCAGCTTACAGGTACCGCAACATACCTTGCAAACACATTGGCTGCTAAGTTCGGATGCAAACAAGAGCTATAGAGTTCTCAACACTTCAAAGAAGTGCCGCACACATGGCAAGCAAGGTTGATATGGATGAGGCATTCATGGTAGGTAAGGCTGCTATAAAGATAGTTGATGAAGGCTCAACAGGTATGATGGTTGCAATTGAAAGAGTATCAAATGCACCATATCAGAGCACCTATGCAATACATGAGATAGACAAGGTTGCCAACGGAGAAAGAACCGTACCTAAAGAGTGGATCAACGAAGAAGGAGACTATGTGACACAAGAGTTCATAGACTATGCTAAGCCTTTGATCGAGGGTGAGTTCTATCCGTACATAGTAAACGGTATTCCAAGACATCTTGTGATCAAGTAAAATTATACAGCAATAAAATTTGTTTTTATAATAGCAAGTTCGTCAAGTTTCCCGAGGAAAATTGGCGAACTTGTTCTAAATATTTCCTTAAATGACAATGGAGGTCAAAATGAGCGTCAGACGTATTTACGTGGAAAAAAGGCAAGATTATGCGGTTAAAGCAAAAGAGCTTAAAGAAGAACTGAAAACCTACTTGGGTATAAAAGGTGTAGACAATATTAGAATACTTAATCGTTACGATATGGATAATATATCGGATGAAATATATAAAAAAGCTTTAGTCAATGTATTTTCGGAACCTCCTGTAGATAATTATTATGAAGAAACGATAGAGCTTTTGAAAGGCGACAGAATCTTTACAGTGGAATATATGCCCGGTCAATTTGATCAAAGAGCAGACTCTGCCGTACAGTGTATAAAGCTGCTTGAAAGTGATGTGGAAGTTTTGGTGAAGAATGCCACGACCTATGTAGTGAGCGGCAATATAAGTGACGGTGAATTCGAGCAAATAAAGGCTTACTGTATAAATCCCGTAGACTCGAGAATAGCCGATGAGGCAAAGCCGGAAAACCTTTACGCAGAATTTGAAACTCCTGCGGATGTGGAACATATTAAAGACTTCTGTACCATGAGTATTAAAGATTTCGAAGCTTTATACGATAACTTAAGTCTTGCTATGAGTTATAAGGACTTTTTGTACATTAGGGAATATTTTGAAAAAGAAGAAAAAAGAGATCCTAGTATTACCGAGATAAGGGTACTGGATACATATTGGTCTGACCATTGCAGACATACAACATTCTTAACGGAATTAAAACAAATAGAATTTGAAGACGGCTTTTATGCGGATGCAATAAAGCAAAGTTATGAAGAATATTTAAAAGACAGAGAAGAAGTTTTTGAAAGACCTGAAGAAAGACCTGTATCTTTAATGGATCTTGCACTTATGGCTATGAGAAAGCTTAAAAAAGAAGGACTTCTTAAGGAGCTTGAAGAGTCTGAGGAGATCAATGCCTGTTCGATTATAGTACCTGCGTATGTAGACGGTGTCAAGGAAGAGTGGCTCATAAACTTTAAGAATGAGACACATAATCACCCTACGGAGATAGAACCTTTCGGAGGTGCTGCGACCTGTCTGGGAGGTGCTATAAGAGATCCGCTTTCCGGAAGAACCTATGTGTATCAGGCTATGAGAGTCACCGGAGCGGCAGACCCGAGAAAGTCCATAGAAGAGACTGTAAAGGGGAAGCTTCCGCAAAGAAAGATAGTTACCACTGCGGCAGCGGGATATTCTTCATACGGTAATCAGATAGGTCTTGCTACGGGTTATGTAAAAGAAATATACCATCCGTCTTATGTTGCCAAGAGAATGGAGATAGGTGCCGTAATAGCGGCTAATAAAAAAGAAAATGTGATTAAATGTAGTCCGTCTGTCGGAGACAGTATAATACTTCTCGGAGGAAGAACGGGAAGAGACGGTTGCGGAGGAGCTACAGGTTCATCTAAGGCACATACGGGTGAGTCTATGGCAGAGTGCGGTGCGGAAGTACAAAAGGGTAATGCACCGACAGAAAGAAAGATACAAAGATTATTCAGAAGAAAAGAAGTCAGTTTACTTATAAAAAAATGTAACGATTTCGGTGCGGGTGGAGTATCGGTAGCTATAGGCGAGCTTGCTGAAGGACTTAGTATTGACCTTGATAAAGTGCCTAAGAAATATGCCGGACTTGACGGAACAGAAATAGCCATATCAGAGTCACAGGAAAGAATGGCTGTTGTTATAGCACCGGAAAATGTGGAAAAGTTTTTAGCCTATGCTAAAGAGGAGAACCTGGAGGCGGTTGAAGTTGCCAAGGTCGAAAGCGAAAAAAGACTTGTTATGAGCTGGAGAGGCAAGAAGATCGTAGATATAAGCAGAGCCTTTTTAGATACAAACGGTGCAAAACAGGAAGCACAAGTTTATGTAGGCATGCCCGATAAAGACAAAAATATATTTGCAAAGACCAAAGTTGCAAATATTAAGAATAAATGGATAGATATGCTTAAGGACCTAAACTCTTCCTCTCAAAAAGGTCTGGTAGAGATGTTTGACTCTACTATAGGAGGAAAGAGCGTATACATGCCGTACGGCGGAAAATATATGCTCAGTGAGACTCAAAGTATGGTTGCAAAACTGCCTTTGGTCGATAAAGATTCTGATTTTGTGACTGTCATGAGTTACGGATTCGATCCTTACGTGGCTCAATGGAGTCCTTACCACTCAGCAGCTTATGCGGTACTTGAGTCTGTTGCGAGAATAGTGGCAGCAGGCGGAGATTACAGTAAAGTATACTTAAGTTTCCAGGAGTACTTCAAAAAGCTCGGTAAAGAAGCCAAGAGATGGGGCGAGCCTTTTGCGGCATTGCTTGGTGCATTCTCAGCACAAAAGGGACTTTCACTTGCCGCAATAGGAGGTAAGGACTCAATGTCGGGAAGTTTTAACGACTTGGACGTGGTTCCCACACTGGTATCTTTTGCGGTAGCACCGGGAAGTGTTGACGATATCATAAGTCCGGAACTTAAGAATAAGGGTTCCAAGTTAATACTTATTGATATAGCTAAGGATAAGTATGATATGCCCGACTATGCCAATGTAAAAGAGACCTATGCAAAGGTATATGAAGATATAAAGAACAAGAGGATAGTGTCAGCCTATGCTTTGAACAGATTCGGTATAGCACAGGCGATCTCATATATGGCTTTCGGTAATAAACTCGGTGTAAAACTTGAGCATAATCTGGATGAAAGAGAGATTTTTGCTTCAAGATTTGGAAGCCTGGTGGCTGAAGTCAAAGAGGGAGAACTTGCAGGTCTTAATTGTACCTATACCGTTATCGGAGAGGTCACGGGAGAAGGTTTTATAGAATATAAGGATACAAAGATAAGTCTCGAAGAGGCTATAGAAGCTTGGCAGGAGACTTTGGAGCCTGTATTCCCTACAACTGTGGAAGAGGTCAAAGACAAAAAACTTGCTGTTAAGCTTTTTGAAGCCCCCAGGGTACATATATGCGACAAGAAATGCGTAAAACCTCAGGTTATCATACCTGTGATGCCGGGAACAAACTGTGAATACGATTCCGAGAGAGCATTTATAAGAGCAGGTGCGAACGCAAGTTCTATAATATTCAGAAATAACAGTCCGGAAGATGTAAGAGAATCCGTAAAAGAATATGCCAATGCTATATCAAAGGCTAATATATTAATGCTACCGGGAGGATTTTCTGCGGGTGATGAACCTGACGGATCCGCAAAATTCTTTGCAACGGTATTCAGAAACGACCTTATAAGAAGAGAAGTTGAAAAACTGCTTAAGGACAGAGATGGACTTGTACTTGGAATATGTAACGGATTCCAGACACTTATAAAACTCGGACTTGTAACGGACGGGGTTATAAAAGATCAGGATGAGCACTCACCGACACTAACTATGAACAGCATAGGAAGACATATATCAACCATGGGATATATCAAGGTGATGAGCAACCTTTCACCATGGCTAAGAAAGGCGCAGCTTGGAGGAGTCTACGCTAATCCGGCTTCACACGGAGAAGGAAGATTTGTTGCACAGACCGAGGATATAGAAATTCATAGCAAACGGACAGATCGCAACAATGTATGCAGACCTTGATTCAGACCCAAACATTGGAGATAGATACAACTTCAACGGCTCATATATGGCAGTAGAAGGAATGAGCAGTCCTGACGGAAAGGTACTCGGAAAAATGTTACATTCAGAAAGAATAGGACATGGAGTATCCATAAATATATACGGAGAACAGGACATGAAAATCTTCGAATCAGGCGTGGAATACTTTACTGCATAAGCTCTTATGCATGTAAAAGCAACTATACATGCTTGCATGTATAGTTGTTTTTACATAACATAAGGCAACAGGTATGAGGAAGAAGTGCGAAGCACGAAATCCGAATACCTGTTACGGATGCGTGAGTGCAAAGCACGAAGCATCCGAGAGCTTATGCAGGAAGAAAGAGAGGTATGAGGAAGAAGTGCGAAGCACAAAATCCGAATACCTGTTACGGATGCGTGAGTGCGAAGCACGAAGCATCCGAGAGCTTATGCAAAGTAAAAGTATGGACGGTATGAGGAAGAAGTGCGAAGCACGAAATCCGAATAGAAAGAAAATTAATAAATATGGAAGGAATAGTTTTTGTTATAAAACTTTATAAAAAGGATGAATATAGTAGCAAAATTTGGCGGAAGCTCTCTTGCGAGTGCGGAACAATTTAAGAAGGTCGCAGATATAATACATGCAGACAACGACAGACGTTTTGTAGTACCTTCCGCTCCGGGTAAAAGAAATGATAATGATGACAAAGTAACGGATCTGTTATACTCCGCTTATGAACACGCTGCCGCCGGTTTGGAATATAAGCCCATAATGGAAAAAATAAAAAACAGATATAGGGATATTATTCAGGGATTGGAACTTGACCTTAGTTTGGATGAAGAGTTTGATACTATAGAAGACCTGTTTATAAAAAAAGCCGGAAGAGAGTACGCAGCTTCAAGAGGAGAATATCTCAACGGTATAATCATGTCCAAATATCTTGATTTTCCGTTTATAGACGCTGCAAAAGTAATATTTTTCAATGATGACGGAACATTCGATTCCGAATATACGGACAGAGTACTTTCAAAAACATTAGAGGGACTGGAACATGCCGTTATACCGGGATTTTACGGAACCGATCATAACGGTAATATCAGAACATTCTCAAGAGGCGGATCGGATATAACCGGTTCTATAGTCTCAAGAGCTGCAAGAGCCGATATGTATGAGAACTGGACAGATGTATCGGGATTTTTGGTTACAGACCCGAGGATCATAAGACATCCCGAGGTAATAGATACGATCACCTACAGAGAGTTAAGAGAGCTTTCTTACATGGGAGCAAGCGTTTTACATGAAGAGGCAATATTCCCGGTAAGAGTGGGCGGAATACCTATAAATATCAAAAATACCAACAGACCGGGCGATAAAGGCACCATGATAGTGGAAAGCACCTGTAAACGTTCAAGATTTACAATAACCGGTATTGCAGGTAAAAAAGGATTTTGTTCTGTTAATATAGATAAGACCATGATGAATTCGGAAGTGGGATTTTGCAAGAAAGTCCTTGATGTATTTGAAAAGAACAAAATGTCCATAGAGCATATGCCTTCAGGAATAGACACCATGTCCGTAGTGGTACATCAGAATGAATTTGAAAAAAATGAGCAAAATGTAGTAGCCGGCATACACAGAGCAGTGAAGCCGGATTCGGTAGATATAGAGACCGGACTTGCCCTGGTTGCGGTAGTGGGAAGAGATATGAGGGCAAAAAGAGGTACAGCGGCAAGGATATTTGCAGCCCTGGCACACGCCAGGATAAATGTAAAGATGATAGATCAAGGATCATCGGAATACAATGTTATAGTCGGAATAAATGATAGTGATTTCGAAGATGCAATAAAAGCTATCTACGATATTTTTGTAAGCGTGGAACTGTAGGTAAATAATGAGTAAGGTAATAATTATAGGTGCGGGAGCTGCCGGTATAATGGCGGCTGTTTCCGCTACGCTTAACGGGCATACTGTAAGTATTTACGAAAAGAACGACCGTATAGGAAGAAAACTTTATATTACGGGCAAAGGGCGTTGTAATATAACTAATGCTGCAGATATGAAGACTATTATGGAAAATGTAGTAAACAATTCCAAATTTCTGTACAGTGCATTTAAGCAATTTGATAATCAAGATGTAGTGGAAATGTTGGAAAATGCAGGCTGTCCCACTAAAGTGGAAAGGGGAAACAGAGTATTTCCCGTATCGGACAAGTCATCGGATGTGATCAAAGCATTTCAGAAGATATTGTCGGAATTGTCGGTCGAAGTTAATCTGAAGGCAGAAGTAAACTCTTTGATCATAGAGGATTCAATTTGTAAGGGAATAAAACTGGCTGATAAGAGCATATATGCGGATGCGGTAATAGTAGCCACCGGAGGACGATCTTATCCCGGAACAGGTTCCACGGGAGACGGGTACAGATTTGCTAAAAATTCCGGTCATAAAGTCGGTAAACTATATCCGAGCCTGGTGCCTTTTACGCTTGAAGAAAAGGAAGAAATAAAGCAATTACAAGGACTTTCGCTTAAAAATGTCGCAGTTGAAATATATGACGGTGATAAAAATATTTATAAAGACTTCGGAGAAATGTTATTTACACATTTCGGTATAAGCGGTCCTACATTGATATCCGCAAGCTCATACGCTGTTGAAAGAATAATAGATGATAAAAAGAAACTAAGAATAGTTATAGATCTAAAGCCTGCTTTGGATAATGAAAAGCTGGATGCAAGACTTTTAAGGGACTTTGAAAGTGCGAAAAATAAACAATTAAAGAATGTTTTGCCGAAACTTTTACCGCTAAAACTGATTCCGGAAGTACTTAGACAGGCGGATCTGAAAGAAGATATAAAGATCTGCAATATAACCAGGAAAGAAAGACTAAAGCTCCTTTATGCACTTAAAAATTTGAGTTATACTATAGACGGTGTTAGAGGATTTGAGGAAGCTATCATAACAAAGGGTGGAGTTGATGTATCCGATATAAACCCTAAAACCATGGAATCCAGGCTGATCACATCCTTGTATTTTGTCGGTGAGGTGCTTGATATCGATGCATTGACGGGAGGATATAACCTACAAGTGGCTTGGTCTACGGGCTATGCGGCAGGAGGTAATATAGAATATGTATAAAAGTATAGCTATAGACGGTCCGTCAGGTTCCGGAAAGTCTACAATAGCAAGGTTGTTGAGTGAAAAACTTGAATTTTTGTATATAGATACAGGAGCGATGTACAGAGCCATAGCTTTGTATATTGATCGATTAAAAAGTGAAGGATCTGTAGAAACAAAGATCGAAAAATATTTGGAAGATATAGATATAGCCATCAGGCATGAGAACGGTATACAAAAGATCTGTCTTAACGGTGAAGATGTATCTGCTGATATAAGACAGGAGGCTATAGGGAATCTGGCAAGTGTCATAAGTGTCTATGCAAATGTCAGAGAAAAACTTGTAGCACTGCAAAGAAATATAGCAAAAAAACATAATGTAGTAATGGACGGCAGAGATATCGCAACTACGGTCTTGCCGAATGCCGATGTTAAAATATTTCTTACCGCTAAGCCGCATACAAGAGCTTTGAGAAGATATAAAGAATTATTGGAAAAAGGCATAGAGGCTGATATCAATGATATAGAAGCCGATATAATCAAAAGAGATGAAAGAGATATGAACAGAGAGATATCTCCTTTAAGACAGGCTACGGATGCCTATGTAGTGGATTCATCCGACAAAAATCTTGATGATACACTTACGGAAATTCTTTTTTTATGTGAAGAGGAAGTTTGATGAAAGAAGTTAAATTAGCTAAAAGTGCGGGCTTTTGTTTCGGTGTCGAAAGAGCTGTACAAAAGGTTTATGATGAGGTCAAAAAAAACAATGGAAAAGTATATACATACGGACCTATTATACATAATGACGAAGTAATAAAGGATCTGAGATCCAAAGGGGTGGATGTTATAAAAGATAAGGAAGAACTTATCAACGCTCCCAAGGGTACATTAGTGATAAGATCGCACGGTGTCGGAAAAGAGGTATATAAAAGCTGTGAAGAGACGGGATTCGAGATAGTAGATGCCACCTGTCCCTATGTCAGAAAGATCCACAGAATAGTTGAAGCCGAATGTAAAAAGGGAAACAAGGTAATAATAGTGGGAAATCCCGACCATCCGGAGGTTCAAGGTATAAAAGGTTGGGGGGATGACTCTACTGTGGTAATAGAAAATTATGAAGATTTCACAGCTTTAGGTATAGAAAAGGGTGCAAAACTATACATAGTAGCACAAACTACTTATAATCATGAGAAATTTCAAGAACTTGTTGATAAAATTAAGGTTTTAGAGTATGATATAACTTGCTTTAATACAATTTGCAGTGCAACACAGGAGAGACAAACAGAGGCAGGAAAGATAGCGGCTGAAGTTGATACAATGATAGTGATAGGAGATAAGAATAGTTCAAATACGACCAAATTGGTCGATATATGTAAAAATACATGTAATAAAACTATTTTTATACAGACGGCAAAAGATTTGGAAACTGAGGAGTTGCAAAGCGGACAGAGTATTGGTATTACAGCAGGAGCATCAACGCCAAAACATATAATTGAGGAGGTTCAAAATAATGTCAGATCTAAGTTTTGAACAAATGTTAGAAGGAACATTGAAAACTATTCATACAGGGGAATTGGTTACAGGTAAGGTTATAGATGTCAAGGAAGACTCTATAGTGCTTAACGTAGGATATAAGTCAGATGGTATTATTACCAGAGACGAGTATAGCCAGGATTCAAACCTAGATTTGCGTACAGTGGTCAAAGTCGGTGATGAGATGGAAGCAAAGGTTCTCAAGGTAAATGATGGTGAGGGTCAGGTTGCACTTTCATACAGAAGAATAGCTCAAGACAAGAGCAATAAGAGACTTGAGGAAGCTTTCAACAACAAAGAAGTGCTTAAGGCTAAGGTCGTAGCGGTTCTTGATGGTGGACTCAGTGTCGCTGTAGAGGAAAGCAGAGTTTTCATACCGGCAAGTCTGGTATCCGACTCATATGAGAAGAATCTCCAAAAATATAAGGATGAAGAGATAGAATTCGTTATTATAGAATTTAATCCTAAGAGAAGAAGAGTTATAGGTGACAGAAAGCAGCTCTTGGTTGCTAATAAACAAACTTCAAGAGGAGCTTTTTGCAAGAATAAGACTCGGAGATGTTGTAGAAGGTACAGTTAAGAATGTTACAGACTTCGGAGCATTCATAGATCTCGGCGGAGCTGACGGACTTCTCCATATTTCAGAGATGAGCTGGGGAAGAACAGAGAATCCTAAGAAGGTATTTAAGAGTGGAGATAAGGTAGAGGCATTTATCAAGGACGTATCAGGAGATAAGATTGCTTTGAGCCTTAAGTTCCCGGATAAGAATCCATGGCTTGATGCAGGAGTTAAGTATGCTATAGGCAACGTAGTATCAGGTACAGTTGCAAGAATGACAGACTTCGGAGCTTTCGTGGAACTTGAATTGGGAGTGGATGCACTTTTACATGTGTCACAGATAGCTGTAGAGCACGTTGATAAGCCTTCTGATGTACTCAAGGTAGGTGACAAGGTTGAAGCTAAGATAGTTGACTTTAACGAAGAAGATAAGAAGATATCTTTAAGTGTAAAGGCACTTAAGCTTGAGGAGGCAGCTAAGAATCAGGAAGTTAATGCTGAAGAGGCTGCAAGTGAAGAAGTAAAGTCTGAAGAATAATTTAATGAAAAAGGATCGGGAGATACCGGAATACGATTTTGGTATTTCCCGATCATAAAGTATCGGGATGTAGCGCAGATTGGTAGCGTACTTGACTGGGGGTCAAGGGGTCGCAGGTTCAAGTCCTGTCATTCCGACTAAAAGAAAACGGCTTAAGTAGGCGAGAAAATGCCTGTTTAAGCCGTTTTGTATGGATTGAGAAGTAAGTACAAGTATGACTATGTAATTGTTTTGTAGATGTCTAAAACAGGTCTAAAAATGCCCGATTTTAAAGTAGATGTCTAAAAAATGTCTAAGAAAAAAACAGTAAAAATCACAGCAATACAGCCTTTTCTATGGAGTCATTTACCTGTTCTTTTTCTTCTAAGATATGGCTGTATACATCGGATACCATTCTTTCTGTATCACCAAGTAGTCTTGCCAAAGGACGCATATAACGATTAAATCAGACTTTACAGTCACGCCTGCCTACCAAAGCTGAGACTCGCAGGCGTAGCCGATATCAATAAAGCCAATGAATTCCTTCACTACTACATAAAAGAATTCAATGAGAAGTTCGCACTTCCACTTTATGGCATCAAATCTGTCTTTTAAATGCAACCGTCTAAAAAAATAAACCTTACTTTGGCAGTTCTTACTGAAAGAACTGTTGACTCCGGACATGCAATTCAATTCGAGAAAAAGTTTTATAAGATGATAGATCATAAAGGAGTGCAGATCCATTATCGAAAAGGCACTAAAGTTATGCTTATTAAGGCATTTGACAGGTCTATGTTTGCATGTGTTAATGACAAAGATGTTTATGTACCGGAAAAGATACCGACACATGAGGATAAATCTAAGGACTTAGATGCTGATTACAAACCACCAAAACCAAAAAAGACTTACATTCCGGCTATGATCACTCTTGGAGGAGAAGCTATTTTAATAAATTTGTACACTCGCAGCCACACAGAATCGAAGAAGATTTAGAAAGTGCATAAAAAAAGCCCGGGATAAGGGGCTTATAAATTAATTATTTCGAGACATAATCATTTATGCTTGACAGGATAAAATAGCGTCGGTCTTCGACCGACGCTCTTGACTATGGGTCTGATTTTTTGATTATTATATTAATAAGGACGAATGCCAAATGATGGCATTCGCCTTAAAATAATACTTATCATAGAAGTCCGAAAGTTGGAATTTACAGACTTTGATTCACCCAGCCCGATTTTTTTATTTTTATATTTTTTTAATTTTTGGAAAAACAATACTATAGCAAATATATTAAACTATAAGAGTATATATCAATATAAAAAAATAATCTTATTTAAAATTATTCCTTATCTTTATTTATAATATTTTTTTGACACCTTCAACTGTTCCTTCAACAGCATCTTTAGCATCTTCAATAACCTCTTTGATTTTTGCAGCAGCTTTTTTTCAGCAACACCTTCTTTTTTTCTACTTTTTTTATCACCGGTCACTTTACCAATACCTTCTTTTACTGCACCCTTAGCTCGATCTATTTTTTTCTTCTAATGACATAAATAATCCTCCTTCTATTTAAAAATATTTTGTATGAAATTATTTAAATAATGATATAACATATACTACTAAAAATTTTTACAATTTACTATAGAAATGCTAAAAAAATATTATAGGTATAAAAAAATAAGTATAAAGAATATTTGAATATTAAAGTAATTTATTAATTATCTTCATAGCATCTCTTTTTGTTAAAAAAAGGACTTTTTTTGTTTTTTAACAAAAAAATAATGATACAACAAAAACCAACAAGTAATGCACATACTATAGAAGAAACTATTGATATTATAGTTAGATTTTTATCACCGGTTATTTTGTCTACTCCTTCTGTTACAGCGTCTTTGGCTTGGTGGATTTTTTCTTCTACTGCATCCTTAATATCCACGGCAACATCTTTAACTTTTGTAGTTGTTTTGTCTATATTACTTTCATCAGTTATTTTATCTACACCTTCTTTTGCGGCATCCTTGGTTTTTTCGATTTTTTCTTCAGCTGCATCTTTAACATCTTCAGCAACATCTTTAACTTTTGCAGTTGTTTTTTCAGCTGCCCCTTCAAATTCTGTTTTTTTATCATCTGTTACTTTACCAACAGTTTCTTTTAAAGCACCCTTAGCTTGATCGACTTTATCTTCTAATGACATAGACATAACTCCTTCTATATTTTTAATTATTTTTGTATACTTAAGTATTTAATCAATTGTTTTAAAAATATATAATTTCCTAAAAAGCTTTTTTTCTCTTTTACTAAAGAAAAAATTTAAGACAGCAACAACAACCGGTGCAGCTACAACAGAAGAAAATATTGATATTAGAACTAAATTTTTGTTTCCGGTTACTTTATCAAAGCCATCTTTTGCTATATCTTTAGCTTGATCGATTTTTTCTTCTATTGACAGAATAATAAATCCTTTCACTTAAAACTATACTTTTATATTATTAATCGTATTATTTATGTAAAAAATTACTCTCTTCTACCAAATAAAAACGAAACAACAGCAACAACTATTACAGCACCTAAGATAGAAGGAATCAATGACATTCCTGCCAAACTCGGACCCCATGTACCAAACAATGCTTGACCTACAGATGATCCTACTAAACCGGCAATTATATTTGCGATTATACCCATTGCACCACCTTTTTTAGTAATTGCCCCTGCGATATAGCCGATAAATCCTCCTACAATAATAGACCAGATCATATATTCCCCCTCCTTTTTAATTGTTATATATATAATATATCAATACTAAAAATTAAAAATAATATATATGCGTCCTATTATACATTATAAAAACGATTTTTTTGTCAAAAATAAAACAATAAATATATTTTTTTCAAATCCTTATTTAAAAACAATATTTACATATGGTTTTAAAATGTAATCACATATAAGACATACTATTGATTGTATATTATTAGATATTAGTCATTTTTTTCCAAATATTATTTATATAAGAGTTTGACCAAAAATAGAGTACTACTAAGAAATAGTATTCTAGAGTGTAAATATTGTTGTGATATAACATAGTTGTAACATGCTTGACCTAATAAGTTAAAATATTTAGAAGGAAAAGAGGTAGTTACAATGAGCAAATTATAATTACTTAAAAAACAAAAGGCAGAGTATCATCAGAACAAGGCAGAGATAAAATCAGTTATATCTAATATTTATCATTCCCAAGGAGGAGTAGACGGTTACCATATGATAGATATACTTAATATCCTCTTTTATTGAGTTAATCATACTATTATTGTATAATTAAAGGTAAAGTTTGTCTGATTAATTGAATACTAACTTTTTTTAAATTTATATGGAGATAGATAAAAATGCTGACAAGTATTGATAAGATTTTTGAAACAAGGTATTGAAAAAGTTCGGTTTTGATGATTATATTTTCGAAAAACAAGAAGGAACCTTTAAGCCATATACTTATAATAAATTTTATGAAGATGTATTAAAGTTCACTTCTTTTTTTTATGCGAAAAGTTTAAAGAATAAAAAAATAGCTTTATATGCGGAAAACTCATATAATTATATGGTGGCTGACATAGCTGTCATGGCTTATACGGGTATCTGTGTAACCTTGGCACAACAATGGACAGGTGAGGATATAAAAAATATAATAAGTGAAATATCTTTGGATGCTATAGTTTATGATAAAATGAAGTCAGCCGTAATAGATGAACTTAAAAAACAATATGCCGACATTGAATTTATAGCATTTGAAGATCTGCACAGATACAACGGACAAAATGCAGATGCCCCGACTGCTGTAGATACAAAGCTATGTTCTAAAATAGTATTTTCCTCAGGAACCACAGGAGATCCGAAGGCGGTAATGCTTTCACAAAAGAATATGTTTGCAAATGTTGATAATCTATTTAAAAGAACTGCTATGAATAATACCGACAGTTGCTATCTTTTTTTACCTCTCAGTCATACTTACGGAGGAATAGGGAATTTCCTCTATTCTCTTATATCGGGCATGAAGATATATTTGTGCAGTGATAAGACAAGGATAATCGAAGAGATAAGAGAAGTAAGACCGACTCTTTTTTGTGCAGTACCGCTTGTACTGAACAAGGTGTACGAATATGCTGTAAGCAGCAAAACACCGGTAAATGATATACTCGGAGGAAATATAAAATATTTATTTTGCGGCGGAGCTTTTTTCGATCCGAAGATAAGAAAATATATAAAAGATGAAGGAGTCAATCTTGTGGAAGCCTATGGTTTGTCTGAAACGACTTCACTTATCAGTTTGGAATATTCCTATGTTAAAGATGATTTTGACTCTGTAGGTACTATATTTGAGAATCAGACAGTAAGAATAGATGAGCCGGATGCGAACGGAGTCGGGGAGATAACTGTAAAGGGAGACAATATATTCATAGGTTATTATAATAGGGAAGATCTGTACAGATCGGTATTTGACGAGCTTGGATATTTTCATACGGGTGATATAGGTTATGTAAAAGGTGAAAAACTTTATGTTGTAGGAAGAAAGAAAAGAGTTATCATAAAACCTAATGCAAGGAATATATATCCTCAAGAGCTGGAGTCATTACTCAGCGAAAAACTTGGAATAGATGCCGTTAAAATATATGAAAAAAAAGATAAGATCCATTGCAGTTTATACAGTAACAGCTTTAGCTACAGTGAAGAACTTTTAGAAAAGATCAATTCGTATTTGCCCAAATATGCAAAAGTTGATAGTTGTGATGTAATAAAAAATAACCTGAGTACAAAACTTAAATAAATATGACATTAAAAAAAGAAAACTTGAAAAAGATCGTGAGAAGAAATTTAAAAAGAAAAATAATCTCCATGGATGAAAAAAAGAATTCGAAGATAAAGAGGGGATAACAGGAAAAAGTTGAGCAAAGCAGTATTAATTTACATAAATACGCTATTGTGTTTGAAGATAAGACAGCTGAGGAGCTGCTTGTAAAGTCCAAATCGAGAAATATCATTAAAAACGGAATAAAGCTATTAAACCATGATAATGATGTCCGTCTTTTATATTTATTGGCAAGGTATCATAAAATCTTGAGTTTTGATAAAAACTACATAAGAGAACTTGAGTTTTATGAAAATATAGATGAGAAATTAAAAAAATATACCGTACCGACCTACGCTTGTTATAAAAATGCATTGCAGTCAAGCTATCTTATTTTTATGAAGGAGATAAAGGGCGGTATTGAATTTGAAAAAAAGTATATATATAAGGCTCTGGATGTGATAAGCTCATTTCATAAGGAGTATTACGGGAAAAAAGAGTGTTGCGATATATTTAAATTAAATCATTATACGGATTTAGACTACAAAAGAAGCAGAAGACTTTTAAGCTATATATTCAAAAAATTTGAAGCTGAGAACAGGAATTATTTTTCAAGTAAAGGACTTGAGAAAATAGATGATTTTTTAAAGAATATACACATTTACCGCAAGAGTCTGCCGGAGCATAATACATTGACACACAATGACTTTTGCCAAAGAAATATATTTTTTCTTAGGGAAGAACTTATTATATACGACTGGGAACTTGCATGTTATCAAAACCCGGAGCACGATCTGATCGAATTTATGATGTTCGAAGCACATAAGTTTGAAGATGACGAAGTGAGAAAGATAGTAAAATATTTTAAGAACTCTCTTTTTTCTGCAATTGATATCGATATGAAAAAAGAAGAGTATAGTAGGATAATAGAGTTTAATATACTTGAATATATAGTCAATAAACTCAGTGTATACAGACTGGCTGATGTCAGTTTAAGATTTGATTTTATGAGTGTTGTTTGTAATAATGCGGCAAGATTGTTACAAATGACAGAAGAGGGATTTTAATGAACAGTGAATTGGATATTTTAGCTTTGGCAGATTACTTTGAAAAGTTTGAGAAAGAAGGTTGCGAAGCTTATTTAATTATTAATAAAAATATGAAAGATCATCAGGCAATGTTCGGCTTTGTCAAACTGGATAATAATATTGAAAGTGCAAAAGCGGTATTTTGCGCTATGGAAAAAAAGGCAAAGAAACTCGGTTTCAAAGATTTGATAGGACCTGTTAATTACAATACATGGATGTCTTACAGATTTGCAATGAGTAATTATGAATTAAAACTTTTTCCGGATTGCAACAACCCCGCTTACTACAATGATATCATCAAAGCTTTGGGATATAAGGAACTTTATACCTACAGAAGTGCAAGTATTGATATGAATAATCCGATGTTTGAGATCGGAGAAAGTGTATATAAAGAAAAACTTGAAGAAGGTTACAGATTTGAAGTATTAGATGGTGAGGATGCTATAAAAGTCGCAAGGCAAGTATATGATATCTCCAAAGATGCTTTTTCGGATGCCTATCTTTATTCCGGGATCCCCTATGAGATATTTGAAAAACTATACCTTTCATGGGTCAAGGGTCTGAGATTTTCTTTGATTCTTGCTTATAAAGATGATGATGCGATAGGATATGTATTCGGATATGAAAATCCGGTTGGAGAGGGATTTATTTCAAAAACAAGTGCGGTCATAAAAAAGTATCAAAAGCATAAAATATACAGTGCTCTTTTATATCTTGGCTGGAAATTGGTTTTGGATAAAGGCTATAAGGATATGATATATCATTTCCAGTGTGAACAAAAAGATACATTTAAGAGATTCGAGAAGAAAATAGAATCTAATGAAAAAAGATATGCGGTTTATGTTAAGGAGTTATAATGAAAAAGAGTGCAGAATATGCGTAAATGACAGCTCTGTAAGAAATATAAGATTTAACAAAGAAGGTGTATGCAATTTTTGCGAGAATTATTTGAATGAAAAGGAAAAGTTAAAAGACTATGATAAGCTTGAAACTCTTTTCACAGAAAGAATAGAGAAGATAAAAGGAAAGCACAGATATGACGCTGCAGTCGGTATATCCGGAGGTAAGGACAGCGTATTCGTGCTTTATGAACTGAAAGAAAAGTATGATCTTAATATCAAAGCCTTTACAATGAACAACGGATTTTTAAGTGATGAGGCAAGGCATAACATAGATAAAATAGTAAAAGAATTCGATGTTGAACATGAATATATTGACTTTGATAAAGAATTATTACAAAGATTTTACAGATATTCGGTAAAGAAATGGCTGGTCCCCTGTATTGCCTGCTCCTATATAGGTTATGCTTCAATGATAAATCTGGCATCAAAAATAGATGCCGGAATGATAGTCCACGGCAGAAGTCCCGAGCAAATGTTCAGAGCATACAACGAAGATGTGTTCTCTTCATTGATCGTAGCCGGATTAAAAAGAGCCGGTGAGGTGGATCTTGACGAGTTGTACTTAAATCTCCTGTCTAAGATAGATACCAAAATGGATAAAAAGTTAAGGACTGAAGTTAAAGAAATGCTTTTTAAAGATGTAAAAGGCACGGATTTTAGAGAATTTGTAGCCTATTTTTTATATCATCCTTATGATGAGGAAAAAATAGTTAAATTTTTGAGAGAAAAAACAAGCTGGAAGGTAGGCGCAGAATACAACCACTATGATTGCAGGATACATCATGCAACAAAATATATCTATCAATGTGCCGAAGGCAGGGCACATTCCATGCCGGAATTGAGTTTTTTGGTAAGGGACGGGCAAATAAGCAAAGAGGAAGCAAAGAAAAGATTACAGTCAGAGCTTTTAAGTGAAAAACCTCAGTCCGAAATGGATGAATTGTTTGATTATATAGGAAAAAAGGAAGGCGGCACATTACTTAAGGCAAAGCTCTATAATAAGGTACTGAGTAAATGGATGTAATAAAATATTTTTTGAAAGTCAAAACGCTGATATATTTTGCTGTAAGTTTTATTTTCGGGATATATTTTTCATTTGTTACAAATATGTTTTTATATTACAAAACGGTTCCGCTTTTTTTCACTCTATTCTATCTGTTCCGGATAGCGGATGATTATTTTGATTACGAGAAGGATAAGAAGGCGGGTAAGATAAGACTCGAAAAAGAAAAATTAAAAATACTTTTCGGCATATTTTTGATTTTATTTTTGGTGCTCAACTTTATTAATTACGCTTATAAGTCCTGTTTTGCGGTGATTATAGTTGTGCTTATAATAGCCGAACAAAGAATTAAAATTATACAATTGTTTATGGGAGTGTCAGTTGTTCTTTTTTATCTGTTAATGTATAAAAAAATATGGGATCTTACAGGAAATGAAATTATGTTTTTAGCAATAGTATTTGTATTTTCTCTTGTATTTGTATTTTATAAAAGGAGGAGAGCATGATCTGCGCAGCCAAGGAAGGTTTGGAATTAAATAAGGTCGGCGGTAAAGCTTTTAATCTTGCGAGGTTGAGTCTTAATGATTTCAATGTACCGCCTTTTATTATTTTGGATACGGACGAGTTTTGGAACTTTCTTGCTAAGGACAAGGAAAGATATAAGGAGTTACTGTTAAATTATAACGCTTCATCACTTTCTGAAATAAGAAAACTGATCGAGAATAAAGAGTTTTCTTTAATATCTAAGGAAAGGATAAAAACAAAACTTGACGAAGTATTTAAACGTCATGGAAAAATCATTATACGCTCAAGTGCCACCGATGAGGACGGAAATAATTATTCATTTGCGGGTATGATGGAATCTTATCCGGATCTTAGTATAGAAGATGATGTATTTGGATATATAAAAAAATGCTACCTGTCATGTTTTAGTGACAGAGCCATGGAATACAGGGCTTTGAACAAACTTATCGATGAAGAACTTTCTATGGCTGTCATAATACAAAGTATGGTTGAATCGGATTTTTCAGCAGTGGCATTTACGACAGATCCGCAGACCAACGATCCCGATGAAGTTCTTATAAGTGTTGTAAAGGGTACGGGTGAGAAACTTGTATCCGGAGAAGAAAACAGCGATGATTATGTGGTGGATGCACAGGGAGATGTAAGGCGTCTTAGCGGTTCTTTGGATATCGATAAAAGGATCATAAGAGAAATAGCCGATATAGGAAAAAGATCGAAGAAAGTTATGATAAAAAAAGAGCAAGGGATATAGAGATAGCGATAAAGGATCAAAAGATATATGTCTTACAGGAGAGACCTATAAGTGCATACAGTCATATAGATAAGGGGCAGTTCAGGACCATATATGATAATTCCAATATTATAGAAAGTTATTCGGGAGTGACTACACCTCTTACATTCAGCTTTGCAAGAGAGGTTTACGAAAAAGTTTACAGGCAAACCCTTAATAACTTTTTTATATCCCAAGAAGATATCGAGTCTATAAAAGAAGATCTGGCAAATATGATCTGCTTTTATCAAAATAAAGTGTATTACAGATTAAACAGTTGGTATAAGATGACTGCCCTCTATCCCGGTTATAATAAAAATAAAAAATACATGGAAAATATGATGGGGGTGAAACTCGAATTAAAAGAGGGAAAAGCAAAGCAAAAACTTAGACTTTTCAGAATATATCTAAGGTTTATACATAAGCTTTTGAGGATAAAAAAAGATAGTTTGCTTTTTGTCGATAAGTTTGAAAGGATCACCAAAGATCATTTTAATAATTCATTTGAAAATTATACTAACAAGGGACTTGTCGATCTCTACAGGCAGCTGGAAGAAAATATACTTGATGACTTTACAACACCTATAACCAACGATATGGGAGCTATGGTATTCTTAGGGATCTTAAATGATGCTCTCAAGAAAAAGAAGCTTTCGGACTATGAAGGACTTTTATCTAAAGTTCTGGCAAAACAGGGCAATGTGGAAAGCCTAAAACAAAGTATTGCTTTGATAGATCTGGTCAATTATATAAATAATGATACGCAACTTAAGTCTTATTATCAAAATACGGAAATTGAAAAGATCATCGAAGAACTTGATAAGGATAATAAAATAAATAAGCAGATCAAGGAATACATATACAAATATGGTTCCAGAGCTATGGAAGAACTGAAACTCGAGACGGTCACCTTATTCCAAGATCCGAGATTTTTAATTCAGACAATTAAAAATTATTTAAATATGGAAAAAATACCTGCTGTTTACAGCGATGAGGAATTTGACATAAAAGATTTCTACAAACATTTTTCTCTGTTCGAAAAACTGTATATAAAACCGGTGACTGAGATAACAAAATATTTTGTAAAAAACAGGGAGTTGCTCAGACTCAGGAGAACATATATATATTCAATAGTCAGAAATATATTTTTGAGAATGGGTCAAAATTTCAAAGAAGAAGGCATTATAGAAAATGCAAGAGATATCTTTTTTATGGAAAAAAAAGAAGCATTTGATATAGCTTCCTTTGGAATAGTGGGATATGAAGATATCAGAACACAGATAGAAGAAAGAAAAAAAGAATATGAGATAAACAAAGAAAAAGAATGTTATGAAAGGATGTATTTTTACGGTGAGGTAAAAGAAGAGAATATGCTTCCGATATATGCAAGGCAGGAGATAATTTCTCAAGACCTTAATACCCTGCAAGGTGTTGCGGGAGGAGGCAGGGTGGTCGAAGGCACAGTTAAGTATGTCAAAGAACCTGAGGAGGCAGATATAGAAGGTTACATACTCATGGCAAAAAGAACGGATCCCGGTTGGACAGTGCTTTTTCCCATGGCAAAGGCAGTGATAATAGAAAGAGGAAGCGTACTGTCACATTCTGCCGTTATCGCAAGAGAGATGGGACTTACTTTGGTAGTCGGAATAAGAGGACTGACAAGCAGGGTCGAAGACGGTATGAGGGTAAGAGTTGACGGTATAAAGGGAACTGTGGAAATATTGGAGGCAAATGATGAAAAATAACAGATTTTCTTTTATAAGATATGCCAATTGCTGGGAGGACAGCGATACACTGTGTAAAGCTCTGAACATAAGGCGTGAAGATATCGGACTTTCAGTCACTTCCGGCGGTGATAATACATTTGCCTTACTTTTGCAAGATCCTAAAAAGATATATGCATTCGATGTCAATAAGACTCAGGAATATTGCATGGAATTAAAAATAGCCGCATTCCGGTCACTTTCTTATAATGAGGTCTTGAGGTTTTTTGGGGTGCTTGGCAGTAATAAAAGAAAACACACCTTTCAAACATTAAAAAAATACTTATCAAAAGAAGCTGTAGATTATTTTTCTGAGAATATGGGTATAATAGAAAAGGGGATAATACATTCCGGAAAGTTTGAAAATTATTTTGCTAAATTCAGAAAATATATTGCCCCGTTTTTTTGCGGCAGTAAAAGACTTAAAGAATTCTGCGAACTGGAGTCGATAAGAGAGCAGAAAAAGTTTTATGCGAAATATATGGATAATCTGAGATTTAAGGCAATATTTAAGCTGTATTTCGGTGTAAAGCTTATGGCAAGGTTCGGAAGAGATAATAGTTTTTATAAATATGTCGATGATAAGAAGAGTCAGGCTGATGATATTAAAAAACGTTTTGAATATGGAATAAGCCATACGATAAATAAGAAAAATCCCTACCTGTCATATATATTAAAAGGCAATTTCAGTGAATACGCTTTGCCCGAATACCTTAAAAAAGAGAATTTCAAAAAAATAAAGTCGGATTTAGACAAAATAGTTTTAATCAACTCGGATCTGCTTTCTTTGGACAAAGAATTAAAATTTGATTTTTTGAATCTGTCCGATATTTTTGAATATATAAGCGAGGAAGAATTTGAAAAGAATACTGATAAGTTAATGGAAATATGCAACGATAATGCAAGGATAGCTTATTGGAACATGCAAAACAGAAGATATTTAAGAAAAAAAGATTTTTTTATTTACATAAAAGAAAAAAAGTGAGAATCTATTTAGAGAAAAATAAATCTTTTTACAGAGATTTTCTTGTATATAGTTTGAAAGAAAGATAAAAAACATTGCAAGCTTCTATGGAGTGCAGAAAAGATATGAGGCAGTAATTCTGCCGGATTTTTAATGTGTAGTTTCGGAAAGAATATAGTTGATCAAGAAAAGTTTTACGGTAGATACTGTAAAAAAGAGGTTAGGTAAGTGAGCAGAATAATCGAAGATTTTGAGAATATTTGTGAAGAGAAAAAGAAAAGTATTGCCTTTATATATCATGGGAAAAGAGGACTTGTCAAAAAGAGCTTTTTTGATCTTTATGCGGATGTAGCAAGGTCTGTTAAAGAATTAAGAATAAGAAAAGTAAAAAAGGGGGCAAGGATACTGGTATTTACTCCGCCCTCCTATGAACTTGCGGTTTTCATGCTTGCTTGTATGAAACTCGGGATATCCGTAATGTATGTGGATATCTGGGCAGGCAGGAAGCTTGTAAGTGATACCTTGAAAAAATACAAGGCGGATCACATAGCGGTATCAAAGAAAACTTCATTCTTGCGTCTGGGATCTGCAAGTATAAGAAAGATCAAGGATCTTATATTTATAGATAAAGAATACGATAACTGTCCTTTTGACAGATCGGATAAAGAATATGAGGACATAGAAGAGGATCAGCCGGCACTTTTGACTATGACGAGCGGCTCTACCGGTCAACCTAAGATAGCTCTCAGAACACATGCCGATCTTTACGAACAGCTTGAGTTGGTAAACTCCAATATGGGAGAAGAAGAATCACAGGTAGTATTAACGACCGCATTTATATATTCATTTGCAAATATATTAAAAGGTTTTTGCACAGTGCTTAGCAAAGTAAACTTATCTGTGCCTTTTGATTTTCTGCTTAATAAAAAACTCGAGCTGTTTAAGGATGTTCCGATAACTACAATAATGACATCTCCGGATTTTTGTCTCAGAACTAAAAATTATTATCCGAATCTGAAAACTTTATATGTGGGCGGAGCAATACTCAACATACATGAAGCAAAGATCATAAAAGATAAGTTTAATAATGCCGATGTCGAATATATTTACGGTGCAACAGAGTGTAATCTTATATCCAAAACAAGACTTGAAGTATATATAAACGATCTTCAGAATAAAAAGATAGCCTGCCTTGGAAGCAAAGTCGTGGGAGTGGATATAAAAAGTAATGATAAGTATGAGATCATGGTAAGCAGCAAGGCTATTTTAAAAGAATATATCGAAGCTGAAAGAAAGAATATATGTATTGACGAGGACGGAGTATTTTGGCATAAGACCGGAGATGCCGGAAGATATGTATCAGATAAATTATATTATCTGGGACGTTGTGATGTATATGCCGTAAAAAACAATAAAAAAGTTCATACTAATCCTATAGAACAAAGTATTGCTATAGATTTTGATATGATCAAAAAATGTGCCTTTTTTTATCATAAGGGTAAGAACAGGTTGTATATAGAGTCCAAAAAGCCGGTGGACCTTACAAGTATTAAGGGCTATCTTAGTGAAAAAGGCTTTGATAACATGGATATACATCTTTTGAATAAGATCCCCTGTGACAAAAAGCATCATACAAAGATAGATTATAAAAGACTAAGATCAATGTCTTACAGTCGCAGGAGATTTTTATAAGATATATGATAAAAAGATAAAGATGAATCTTTAGGGTTTTAACGCACTTAAAATAAAGGGTTCCGTTACAGATACAGATCACCTTAAAAGGATTTATTGTAAAAATTAGAAAGGGCTTAGATGAAAATACTTTTAATTAACGGAGTTAATCTGAATTTTTTGGGTTTAAGGGATGCTTCTAAGTACGGAAGGACCACCTATGAAGATCTTATGGGATCTTTGGAAAAAAAAGCAAAGGAACTTGAAGCGGATCTGGAATGTTTCAAAGTAATCATGAGGGAGCGATAGTTGATAAGTTACAGGAAGTATACTTAAAAGGCGTGGATGGAATAATAATAAATCCGGGAGCATTTACCCACTACAGCTATGCAATAAGAGATGCACTCGAGATATTTACCTGTAAAAAGATAGAAGTACACATATCACATATTCATAAAAGAGAAGCTTTCAGGCATACTTCCGTGATCGCAGCGGTCTGCGATGCGCAAATAAGCGGTCTTGGAGTCAAAGGATATGAGTTTGCACTTGAATATTTATGTGAGAATAAGGTATAGTATAACTCATTTTAAATAATAATTTTATACAAGAGAACATCTGTTTTTGAAATTCATATTCTCATGCTGATTTTAACAGATTACTAATTAGCGTTGGTCATAATAGTATATAAATTTTAATTTCGGTATGTGTTATCTAAGATAAAAAATGGTTAAAAAAGGCTGCTTTCAAGGCAGTCTTTTTTTGTTACAATTCTAAAAAGGTTACTAAATTCTACATAATAAAAATAAACTTGACAAAAAAACAATGCAATTGGGTAGTATTTAACGGTATAAAACATGGATTTATTATAAAAAAATAAATACAAAAATGTAGAAAAAAATGAATATTATTTATTTTTTTAATAAAGATAATGATTATTATTATGGAGAAACTTTATGATAGAAATAAAGGGTTTGAAAAAAAGTTTTGGTGGTCTTAATGTTCTTGAAGATATAACATTTACGATAGAAGAAAATGATATATTCGGTCTGATGGGAGTAAGCGGTGCCGGTAAGTCTACACTTCTAAGATGTATTAACGGATTGGAAAAGTTTGATGAGGGCAGCTTAAAAGTAAACGGTATAGAAGTAAAAGATATACCGAAAAATGAAATAAGACAGTTCAGGAAGAATATCGGTATGATCTTCCAACACTTTTCTCTTTTAGAGAGGGATAATGTATATAACAACATAGCTTTCCCTATGAAGTGCTGGGGTTATTCTAAAAGTGAAATAGAAAAAAGAGTCATAGAGCTTGCGGGTCTGGTAGAGCTTTCGGATAAACTATCTTCAAAACCCAGGGAACTAAGCGGAGGGCAAAAGCAAAGAGTTGCCATAGCAAGAGCCTTATCCATGCAACCTAAGATTCTTCTTTGTGACGAGGCGACTTCCGCACTCGATCCTAATATCACAGGCTCAATACTTGAACTCTTAAAGAAGATCAACAGAGATTTGAACGTGACCATAGTGGTCGTAACTCACCAGATGGAAGTGTTAAAGAGTATCTGCAACAATGCGGTGATAATGAGTAGCGGTAGGATAGCAACATCGGGAAGAGTTGAAGATATATTTATAGACAGACCTCCGGTATTATATGACCTTCTGGGAAAAAGCGCACAAAGAAGACAAAGCGAAAGTGGAGTGGAGATAGAGATAATCAGAAGAAAGGATAATCAAAACAGCAGGGGGTTATCCGAGCTTACAAAAGAGACCGGAGTCGTATTCTCTTTGGTATGGGGAGGTCTTGATGATTACGGTGATAAGCTTTTAGGTTCTTTTATTATAAATATTGATGAGAAAGATAAGGCTGAAGTTATCAGATTTTTAGATGCAAGGGGTATAGAATGGAGGTACGTTCATGGGGAATAATGTGGATAAAATATGGAGTAAGATAATAATTCCGGCTCTGGGGCAAACCGCTTATATGACGGTACTTTCCATAGTTATTTCGGTAAGTATAGCATTTGTACTTGCCATAGTTCTTGTATATACGGGTAATGACGGGTTAAAGCCCAATAAGATCGTATACGGTATACTGGATGTGATGATCAATATTCTAAGATCCGTTCCTTTTATTATATTGGCGGTTTCCATCATACCTTTGACAAGATTTATATTAAAGACTTCTATAGGTGAGACCGCTGCCGTGATACCTTTAAGTGTTGCATCGGCACCTTTTATAGCAAGGCTTTTTGAAAACAGTTTCAAAAAAGTCGATCCAAGCATTATAGAAGCTGCAAAATCATTCGGTGCATCCGATATGCAGATCATGTTCGGAGTAATAATAAAAGAAGCGGTACCGAGTCTGGTAATGGACATCACACTGGCTTCCATAACAATACTGGGACTTACCGCTATGGCGGGAGCTGTGGGTGCCGGCGGACTCGGAGCGGTAGGACTCACATACGGATATCAGAGCTTTAACGATACTATAATGTTTACAACGGTAATACTTTTGATAGTGATCACGGCTATTATTCAAGTGCTGGGTCAGATTATTTATAAGATAATAAAATAGTTATAAAGAGTTATGTAATAATAACTTTTTTAAAATAAATTTTTTAAGGAGGCAAAATGAAAAAGTTTTGTTTATTGGGAAGCCTTGCTTTGGCAATGCTTTTAAGTGTGGGATGTTCAAATGCGGCTAAGGAGTCTTCAAGTGCCGAGAGCAGTGTGAGCGAGGTGGCAAAGTCAGAAGGTGATTCAAGCAAGGCTGCAAGCGAAGAGTCAAAGGCGGCAGCGGGAGACAAGCAGAAGATAGTTATAGGTACTTCCGCTATATGTAAGGATGTCCTGGAAGTTGCCGTAGAGGTATTCAACAAGTCAAATGCAGAGTACGAGGCTGAGATCAAGGTATTCGATGATGCTGTAACACCCGATATAGCAACATGGGAAGGAAGTATAGACGGAACTTTCCACCAATATAAGAGTTATATGGACAATTTTAACGTGTCTAATAACGCAAAACTTATTACCTACGGTAAAGAAGTATTTGCTTTCCAGATCGGTCTTTATTCAAACAAGATAAAGAGTATATCTGAAGTTACCGACGGTATGACTGTTGCATTATCAAATGACGTTTCGAACAGAGCTATAGCACTTAAGTTGCTTGCAAAAGAAGGTCTTATAACACTTGATGAAGGTGTGAAAGAGCCAAGTACCATAGATATAAAGGAAAATCCAAAGAACCTTAAGTTCGTGGAGATGGAAAGATTGAACCTTGCAAATGCGGTTGATGATACAGATATGGCAGTAGTTATGTCGGACGTTATGAGAGAGACCGGAAGAGATGCTGCTTCTGCGATAGCTTATGCACAGGAAGAAGGAATACAGCTTGTTATCAAGGAAGAAAAGCCATGGGCGAAGGATCTTGAGGCGGCTTTAACAAGCAAAGAAGTTAAAGAATATATCGAAACTAAGACAGAAAAGACTAAAGTTCCTCTATTCTAAGGGAGGTAAGTATGGAGTATGAGCAGATAAAAAAAGAACTGGCAGGTATGAAGTCCGAAATGACTTCGGTAGAAAGAATGAATGCCTACTTAAAAGGCGAGGAAGTCGATCACCTTCCGTATAATCTTATGGACGTTGAACTACCGCTTGCAGAGATACTCGGGTATACTACTTTGCAGCTTAACAATGATTTTGATGTATTTGCCGAAGTGGTAAAACAAAAAGAACTTATGCTCGGTATCAAAGGAGTTTCGGTAGGACTTGATCTCAGATCTATAGGAAGAGCACTGGGAACCACACTGCAATTTCCCGAAAGAGGTATTCCTTGTATAAAAGATCATATTTTAAAAGATTACAAGGATTTTGATAAACTCGGAGAATTCGACCCTTATAAAAATGAATTTTTAAAAGGAAAACTTGAGTTTGCAAAAAGATTAAAGGATAAATTTCCGGATCTGCCTATCTCGACTTCTACCAACGGTCCTTTATCGGTTGCTCAATCTATACGTCCGGTAGAGTTTATACTTAAGGATATGAGAAAGAACAAAGAAAATCTTCATAAACTTATTGAGATTTCCCTGGAATGTTGTATTAAATGGGTAGAGGCTTTCTCGAAGGAATTTGGAAGTGTGAGTTTTTCTTTTGGAGATCCGGTTGCCAGCGGTGCATTGATAGGTAAGAAAATGTATGACGAGTATGCATTTCCATATGAAGAAAGACTGGTAAATGCAGTATATGAGATAACCGGTAACAAACCGGTGTGTCATATATGCGGAAAGTCTAATCATCTTTGGGAAGATATCGGAAAGCTTAATATATCCGGCTACAGTGTAGATAATGTAGAAGATATCGAAGAACTTAAAAAAACTTTGGGTGATAAGATGCTTATAATAGGTAATATAGCACCGGTAGAGGTCATGAATCTGGGAAGCGTGGATGATGTTATAGAAGCTGTAAAAAGCTGTATTATAAAGGCTGCCGATTCACCTAAGGGATATTTGCTCCATACAGGCTGCGATGTTCCTATTAAAACACCGTTATGTAATATGGAAGCGTATATTTATGCGGTAAAAAAATTCGGAAGAAATGCCAAAATAGGAAGACTTCCGGAAGGAATAAAAGAATTTGTATAGTATGGCATTCATTAAAGGCTGATATATTACGTTGATTACCGTTACAGATGGGTTCTTAGAATAGGTTTCCGGATGTGATTTTTATAGCTTAAGTACTGTTTTTATATGTGCTGAACTGATTTGGTGTGTGGAAAGTTTGAGTTTCTTAATAAAAAATCGACTCTTAATTACAGATATGTATTATAGAGTCGATTTTTTATTATAGAGAGTATGGAAAAGAATGAATCTAACTTATTAAAGTGTATTGCGTATATAAGCATTTTGTTATAGAATGTAGGTAATTGTGAATATCCAGGAGGAATAAATATGATTTCAGCAGGTGATTTTAGAAACGGTATTACACTTGAGATAGAAGAAGGACAGGTGTATCAAATTATAGAATTTCAGCATGTAAAACCGGGTAAGGGAGCTGCGTTCGTTCGTACAAAGATCAAAAACGTAAGAACCGGAGGTGTGGTTGAAAAAACATTCAGACCTACGGAGAAATTCCCGCAGGCAAGGATAGACAGAGCGGAAATGCAATATTTGTACTCAGACGGAGAGATGTTCCACTTTATGAACACTGAAAACTATGAGCAGATAGCATTAAATCAGGATAAAGTAGGAGATGCGCTCAAGTTTGTTAAAGAAAACGATATGGTAAAGATCTGTTCATTTAACGGAGATGTTTTCTCTGTTGAACCGCCTTTATTTGTTGAACTTGAGATCACTGAGACCGAACCGGGATTTGCGGGAAATACAGCTCAGGGTGCTACCAAGCCTGCAACGGTTGAGACGGGAGCAGTGGTATACGTGCCTTTATTTGTAAGTATTGGAGATAAGATCAAAATAGATACACGTACAGGCGAGTATTTGTCAAGAGTATAAATATCAATGCTTAATAAGGTTGTTGTAAAGTATCTTTTTGCAGGGGCGTAACCGTGTGTATTGCTTAAAACCGGCGATAAAGACTTTATAACGACCTTTCTTTAAATATGGATCATTAATATAAGTAAAATAAGGAGATATCAGCAAATAAAATGCAAACTATATTGGAGGTATTAACAAAAAAGCTTGAGTCTGTCTTTGAAGAGCTGTCTTATGACGGCTCTTATGCGATAGTTGGAGTGTCTAACAGACCGGACCTTTGTGAGTTTCAATGTAACGGAGCAATGAGCCTTGCAAAAATATATAAAAAAAGCCCCCTTGATATAGCGACCGAGATCGTTGAAAAATTAAAAGAAGATAAAATGTTTTCAAAGTTCGAAGCGGTTGCGCCGGGATTTATCAATATATCTGTATCAAATGAATTTTTGGCTTCTTTTTTGCAAAGCATGTCTAAAGAAAAAAACTTCGGGATAGATATGTCGGGTGATAAGAAGAAAATCATGGTAGACTACGGCGGAGCCAATGTCGCAAAACCGCTTCATGTAGGACATCTTCGTGCGGCTATCATAGGAGAAAGTATTAAAAGACTCGGTAATTATTTCGGGAACGAAATGATAGGAGACGTACATCTGGGAGACTGGGGCTTACAAATGGGGCTTATAATAGAGCAGTTAAAGATTGATAAGCCGGATCTTGTATATTTTGATGAAAATTTCAAGGGAGAATATCCTAAGGAAGCTCCTTTTAGTTTGGAAGAGCTGGAGAAAATATATCCCAAAGCCTCGGCAAGATCGAAAGAAGATAAGGAATTTAAGAATAAGGCACAGGAGAACACACTTAAGCTTCAAAGCGGATATGCTCCTTATATGGCAATATGGGAGCATATAATGAGAATATCAAAAGAGGATCTTAAGAAAAATTATGATGATCTGGACGTGCATTTTGAACTTTGGAAGGGTGAGTCGGATGCGCAAAAATACATAGAGGATCTTTGTAAAGATCTGGAAGAAAGAAAGATTGCTTATATCTCCGAAGGTGCATTGGTAGTTGATATAGCTGAGGAGACAGACAGTAAGGAATTGCCGCCTTGTATTATAAGAAAATCCGACGGAGCGGCACTATATGCCACTTCAGACCTTGCCACGCTTGTAGAAAGAGAAATGCTCTATGATCCGGATGCCTACATATATATTGCTGATAAGAGGCAGGAACTTCATTATACACAGTTTTTCAGAGTGGCAAGAAAGGCAGGCATAGTAAAGCCCGATCACAAATTAAGTTTTATAGGTTTCGGTACTATGAACGGAAGTGACGGGAAGCCTTTTAAGACAAGAGACGGCGGAGTGATGAGGCTTGAAGACCTTATAACTTCTGTAAGCGAGGCTGTGTTTAAGAAGATAAAGGATAACAGGGATATAGATGATGAAGAGGCAAGGAGCATAGCTTCCACGGTCGGTCTTGCGGCACTTAAGTATGGAGATCTTTCCAATCAGGCTGTGAAAGATTATATATTTGATATAGACAGGTTTACATCTTTCGAGGGTAACACCGGACCTTACATCCTGTATACTATAGTTAGGATCAAGTCCATACTTTCAAAGTTTGAAGAAACTTCGGATCTGAAGGTGGATTATTCTTATATAAGACCTGCTATACATGAAAGTGAGAAGGCACTGGGACTTGAAGTCGCCAAATTCAACTATGTGCTTAACAATGCATGGAAAGAGACAGCTCCTCATAAGATCTGCCAATACATATATTCGCTTTCCAACTGTTTTAACAGTTTTTATCATGAAGTAAAGATATTATCTGAAGAAGATAATGAAAGAAAACTTTCCTATCTGGCACTTATATTGCTTACAAAGGCTGTGCTTTCAGACTGTATAGATATATTGGCGATCAAGGCGCCGGAGAGGATGTAGGTCGGGCTGTATGACTTTTTATATATTGGGAGCGGATATTTACGGATTCGTCGGGGGATTCTCTATCGATATATAAGAAGAGCATATACAGGTCGGTATGATAGAAAGTTTTATATTAGGGGGAGAAGCGGTATTTATGAAAAAGTCTAGTGAACAGAAAATATTGGGTTTTTTTATGTTGTTTTTGACCGCATTTATATGGGGGGTTGCCTTTGTTGCACAAAGTGTGGGTATGGACCATATAGGTCCTTATACATTCAACGCCTCAAGGCTTTTGCTCGGAGCTGCCGTAACTATGCCATGGGCTTTTATGGAGCTGAAAAAACAAAAAAAACTGGAAGAAGATAAAGAAATCTACATAAAAAAAAGAAATTCGAGTTTTAAAGCAGCTGCTCTTTGTGCAATAGTTTTTTTCGTGGCGGTCAATTTGCAGCAATTTGCACTTATAACTTCACCGGTTGCCAATGTGAGCTTCCTGACTACATTATACATACTTATAATACCCATTATAGGAATGTTTGGGAAAAAAACACGGGTGGAATATCTGGCTGGCAATAGCTATTGCGGTAGCAGGTATGTATCTTCTTTGTATTGAAGAAGGTATGGTCCTTGCTAAGGGAGATATACTTGCCTTTATATGCGCTATAATGTTTGCATTACAGATACTGGTAGTAGATCATTATGTTTCAAAGTCATACGTTATAGTAATATCATGTATGCAAAATCTTTTTGCCGGACTAATGTCACTTGTTTTTATGCTGATATTTGAAGGGATAAATGTCGGAGGTATAAAGGAAGCATGGTTACCTGTGGTATATACCGGTGTTTTCAGTACCGGACTTGCCTATACCACGCAGATGATAGGTCAAAAATATACAAAACCTACGGTTGCCTCTCTTATAATGAGTCTTGAATCCGTTATAGCGGCAATTGCTGTATGGGTATTGTTATCTCAGGCTTTGTCGTTAAGGGAAATACTGGGTTGTTCTTTTGTTTTTATAGGAGTTATCATAGCTCAAATGAACTAAATAAATAATTAAGAATAAGCCTTTGTTATAAATTTTACAGAAGTTTGAAACTTTGTATAAAATATAACAAGGGCTTTTTGTGTGTTCTAAAAATAGTACTAAATAGTATACAAAGAACACTGTATTAAAACATTTTTATATGTTATAATCTGATAAATACCAAATTGTTAGGCGATATAAAGCTCAATATATCCGGTCGTATATAGCTCGTATACGGTTAAAATGTTTACATTATTGGTTTTGTGTTAATAAGTAAATAGAAATAAGTTTAATATAAATTTTATTTTTGTATATTACTTATACTACAAATTTTAAAAATTTTAAGGGGAGATTTGTATGTTATTGAAAACTTTCAAGGGTGGAGTCCATCCTTACGAGGGTAAAGAACTCTCTAAGGATAGACCTATAGAAGTTTATTTGCCAAAGGGCGAACTGGTATTCCCTATGGCACAGCATATCGGAGCTCCGGCAAAACCCCTGGTCAAGGTTGGAGATGAGGTTTTGGTCGGACAAAAGATAGGTGAAGCGGTCGGTTTTATATCCGCTAATGTTATATGTTCCGTATCCGGAAAAGTCAAAAAGATTGAGCCGAGAAAAAACAATAAAGGTGCTATGGTAGAGTCCGTCATTGTCGAAAATGATGGTAATTATAGTGCAATTGAAGGTTTCGGCGAGGATAGGGACCCATCTAAATTATCTAAAGAAGAAATCAGAAGTATTATAAAAGAAGCAGGTATAGTAGGTCTCGGAGGTGCGGGATTCCCTACTCATGTTAAACTTACCCCAAAAGATGATGAAAAAATAGAATATATATTGGTAAATGCAGCAGAGTGTGAGCCGTATCTTACCAGTGACTACAGACTGATGCTTGAAGAGCCGGAAAAAATAATAGGCGGTCTTAAGATAATACTCAGTCTTTTTCCTAATGCCAAAGGCATAATAGGTGTTGAAGACAACAAACCGGATGCTATAAAAATATTGAGCGAATTGGCGGAAAAAGAAGAGAAAATAAGCGTACAGAGTCTTATAAGTAAGTATCCTCAAGGAGGTGAGCGTTCTTTGATCAAGGTACTTACCGACAGAGAAGTTAATTCAAGTATGCTTCCTGCCGATGCGGGCTGTGTGGTTGATAATGTTGACACAGTAATATCCATATATATGGCGGTAGCAAAGTCAACACCGCTTATAAGAAAAATAATTACAGTTACCGGAGATGCGGTAGCAAAACCACAAAACTATAATGTAAGATTGGGCACAATATATGCGGAACTTTTGGAAGCGAGCGGAGGATTCAGTGTTGAACCGCAAAAGATCGTTTGCGGAGGTCCTATGATGGGAGATGCATTGGCTGATGTCAATCTGCCTGTCGTAAAGAACTCATCTGCACTTACCGCATTTAAGGTAGATGCTGTCTCATCAAATCCTGAGACACCTTGTATAAAGTGTTCAAGATGTGTCGGAGTTTGTCCGAGTATTCTTGTGCCTCAGCTTATGATGGAAGCTGTTAAGACCAATAATAAAGACAGATTTGTGCAATTAAACGGAATGGAATGTATAGAGTGCGGTGCATGTGCATTTATTTGCCCTGCAAAGATACCTCTTACTCAAGGATTCAAATTCTTAAAACAGGCTGTTATGGCGGAGAGAAGGAAGAAAGCAGCCGAGCAGCAAGCTAAGGGAGGTGCAAAATAATGGCAGAATTATATAATGTATCTTCATCACCTCACGTGAGGTCGACGACTTCCACTAAGGATATCATGAGGGATGTCCTTATAGCTATGGTTCCTGCTACGGCTTTCGGAGTTTGGAACTTCGGCTTCTACAGTCTTGCGGTAATTATACTTACTGTGGCTGCCGCTGTGGCTACAGAGTATGTATTTTGTAAAGTGGTTAAAAAGCAGGTAAGTATAGGAGATTATTCCGCTGCTGTAACGGGTATGATATTGGCTCTTAATATGCCGCCTCAGATACCTGTATGGATACCTGTACTCGGTGCGATATTCGCAATCGTAGTAGTAAAGCAGTTATACGGAGGACTGGGACAAAACTGGATGAACCCCGCTCTTGCGGCAAGATGTTTCCTTCTTATATCCTTTGCGGGAAAGATGACAGACTTTCTTCAAAGGAGTTGGGATTTGATTCACTTTCAACTCCGACACCGATGGCTGCTCTTAAGGCTACATCTGCAGTATCGGGGGCTACGGAAGGAGCTAATTCTTTCTATAATTTATATGATCTTAACAAATTGATAGTAGGAAATATACCCGGAACCATAGGAGAGGTATCTGTAATAGCTCTTCTTATCGGTGCGGTGTATCTTGTCGTAAGAAAAGTTATATCACTTGATATACCTTTAACTTATATTTTAACTGTAGCGGTATTTGTATTTATCTTCGGAAAACAGGATGTTAACTTCGTTCTTGCCCATGTGTTCGGAGGCGGACTTATATTCGGTGCTTTCTTCATGGCTACGGATTATGCGACAAGACCCATTACCAAACTCGGACAGATATTGTTCGCAGTATTCATAGGTATACTTACCGGACTTTTCAGACTGTTCGGAGGAAGTGCAGAGGGTGTATCTTATGCAATAATCATAGGTAATATAGTTGTGCCTCTTTTGGAGAGAGTTACCTTACCTAAAGCGTTCGGAAGGAGGAAGAAAGCAGCATGAAAAAAGGTGGATTTATAAAGGACGCTATTATACTTTGCTTGATAACTCTAATATCCGGTGTTTCTTTGGGAACTGTATATGAAATTACAAAAGGTCCTATAGCAGAGGCTAAATTAAACGCAAAGAAAAAGGCTTATCAGGAAGTTTTTAGCGAAGCGAATGATTTTAAAGCGAATGATGAAGCAATGGCGGCATTAAGTGAAAATGCTCAGGCTCTATTGGAATTGGGTTATGGCAATGTCGGAGTGGATGAAGTTAATGATGCTTTGGATAAAGACGGCAATGTGATCGGTCACGTGCTCATAACAAATTCAAAAGACGGATACGGCGGAGAAGTTCAGATAACTGTAGGAATAGATAAAGACTTGAAAGTTACAGGTATAGCTTTCCTTACTATAGCCGAGACACCGGGTCTTGGTATGAGGGCTAAGGAGCCTGAGTTCTATACTCAGTTCGCCGGAAACAAGTTGATAAATACGAAGTTACAAAGACCGGAGCGACTTCCGATGCTCAGATCAACGCTATAAGCGGTGCCACTATTACAAGTAATGCGGTAACCAATGCGGTGAATGTTGCTGTTTATTTCGTAAAGAATTATATCAAGTAAGGAGGGATAGTTATGAATGAGTCTATGGAAAGATTATATAACGGTATCGTAAAAGAAAACCCTACCTTTGTACTTATGCTCGGAATGTGTCCGACTCTTGCGGTAACAACATCGGCTGTCAACGGATTGGGTATGGGACTTTCCACCCTGGTAGTCCTTATGATGTCAAACTGGTTGATATCAATATTCAGAAATGTAATACCCGATAGAGTGCGTATACCGGCATTTATAGTAATAGTAGCTTCTTTGGTTACAGTGGTACAGCTTTTGATCGAAGGTTTCCTGCCGAGTCTTAATGCAGCACTCGGTATATACATACCTCTTATAGTTGTTAACTGTATCATACTCGGAAGAGCCGAGTCTTATGCGTCAAAGAATAAAGCATGGCTTTCCTTCCTTGACGGACTCGGAATGGGTATAGGATTTACCATAGCACTTACAATAATAGGTATGTGCAGAGAGCTTCTTGGCGGAGGCTCGGTATTCGGTTACGAGGTAATTCCGAGTGATTTCCATATATCTATATTTGTATTAGCACCGGGAGCTTTCTTTGTACTGGCTTTGCTCACAGCCTTACAAAATAAATTCAAGGCACCAAGTGCTACCAATGTAGAGAAATGAAGATGAAGGTCAGCCGGCTTGCGGCGGATGTAGCGGATGCGGTGCGTCATCATCATGTTCGTCTAAGCAGTAAGGGGGAAGTATGAAGGAGTTAATTTTAATTCTAATATCAGCGTCACTTGTGCATAACGTGGTGCTAAGCAGATTTTTAGGACTGTGTCCATTTTTAGGTGTATCCAAGAAGGTTGAAACTTCAAGCGGTATGGGTATGGCGGTTATATTCGTTATCACTATATCTTCAATGGCAGCGAGCTTAATATATACACATATACTTATTCCATTAGGACTTGAGTATATGCAAACTATAGTATTTATTTTAGTTATTGCGGCATTGGTTCAGTTTGTTGAGATGGTACTTAAAAAGAATATGCCAAGTCTCTATGAGTCTTTGGGAGTTTTCTTACCTCTTATAACCACAAACTGTGCGGTGCTCGGTGTTGCTTTGGATAACGTTGCAAAGGAATACAACTTCCTTGAAAGTCTTTTATACGGAGTAGGAACTTCTTGCGGTTTTGCCCTTGCTATAATACTGATGGCGGGTATCAGAGAGAAAATAGAATTTAATACAATACCCCATGTTATGAAGGGAATGCCTATAACCTTGATCACAGCAGGACTTATGGCTATAGCATTCTTCGGATTCTCAGGACTTATATAGGAGGTAGTATATGACAGCTATAGTGATTGCTACCGTAACGGTAGGTATAGTAGGTATTTTAATAGGCGTTTTACTTGGTATAGCAAGTGAAGTCTTCAAAGTAGAAGTAGATGAAAAAGAGATACAGGTAAGAGAGGCACTTCCGGGAAATAACTGCGGTGCCTGCGGATATCCGGGTTGCGACGGTTTGGCAAAAGCCATAGCCGGCGGAGAAGCAAAAATCAATCAGTGTCCTGTAGGAGGACAGCCTGTAGCTGAAAAGATCGCTGTTATCATGGGAGTTGATGACGTAGGTACAAGCGAGAAGAAGGTTGCCTTTGTAAAGTGTAAGGGAAATTGCAATTATACTACAAAGAACTATTCATACTCAGGTCTGCATGACTGTAACGGTGCCATGGTTGTACCGGGTACGGGCGGTAAGTCTTGTGAATACGGATGTATGGGATACGGCTCATGCGTAAAGGCATGTGAATTCGATTCTATACATATAGTTGACGGAATAGCCTTAGTCGATAAAGAAAAATGTGTAGCCTGCGGAAAGTGTGTGACTGCATGTCCAAGAAACTCATAGACCTTGTACCTTACAAGGCAAAGACATTGGTACAGTGTAACTCACAGGATAAAGGAAAGACCGTAAAAGATAAATGTAGCGTAGGATGTATAGGATGTACCATGTGCGTAAAGCAATGTCAGGATGATGCTATTCATATGGTGGGAAATGTTGCACTGGTAGATTACAGCAAATGTATAGAATGCGGCAGATGTGCTATGAAGTGTCCTACAAAGGTTATCATTTCGGATAAATTAGTAACGGTAGAACAAGAGATAGCATAAAAAGGGAAGATCCCCTAAATTTAAAATGCTTGTTTGTTATAACAAACTATAACCTTAAAACAAGAAAACACCACATAATAGATTTTGAAAATCGTTATGTGGTGTTTTCTTGTTAAGAAATACCCGATAAATACCGGCACTATATAAATTTACAAAAGATAATGAATGAATAAGATAACAACAAAAAAATACTTGATATCTATGTATTATAGTAGCAAAAATAAATCTTCCATAAAACATGAATGCTTTTTTATATATTCATACCTTAGCTACAACAAAGTGCTCATATAGGCATTATGATACTCTTTTTCATTACTTACATCCCTGCCGAACCAATCGGGAGGAGAGAAATCATCAGCCTCATTCACACTCTCGAACTCGACCTCGATAAGAATAAGACCGCTAAACCTACCTTGGAAAATATCTACTTCAGCAACGAGCTTATCATCAAGTTTAACATTATATCGAAATTTTTCTATAACATTGCCGTCGCATTTTTTTAAAAGCTTATAAAAGCTTTCATTATTGAGCTTAAGATTATATTCCTCCTTGGCAATATTACCTTCACCCTTGTATGTAAGATAATAAGAATCATCTTCCTTTCTGATACGGACAACAGGTCGCAAATTAAGATAAGCCTGTATCATAGACTTATAAGGCAGATCTTTTATTAAAAACAATACTTCATCGGCATCTTTAGGAAGAAACTTTCTCTCTATTTCAAAATTTTTCAAAACAAACTCCTCATTAAATAATAAACCTATAGTATATAGATATTAACTAAAATATGTTATGCAAAAAGTAAAATATAGTACAATACTTATTATATAATAATATAAATACTAAGAAAAGGGTATGAATTAGTATTTTATAAAAAACAAATACATAAGTTTATTGTCAGTAAGCGAAAGCTAACTTATAATGTCATTTTCTGTTAGCAACAGCTAACCGTTTTAATGTTTTATAAAGTTTGGTTTAATTCAAGTGTTGAGAAAACATTTGAAAAAAAATATATATATGGAGGATAAATATGAGAAAAAGAATTGCCGGCAAGTCATTACTGTGTATATTTACATCTGTATGTTTAAGCTTACAAAATGTTCCGTATACAAGTTTTGCTGAAGGTGCGGCTTCATGGAAGCAGGAGAACGGAACCTGGAATTATTATGATAGTTCCGATAATTTGCTAAAATCATGGGTGAAGATAGGTGAGTCTTGGTATTATTTTGACCCAATTACAGGAGCTATGAAGACCGGATGGCTCTTGGATACTAACGGAAAGTGGTATTTTTAAGTACAGCTGATGGTGCAAGTGAAGGTCAAATGCTCAAATCATGGCAAATAATAGACGGATATTATTATTTCTTTTATGATGACGGAAGTTTGGCAGTAGATACATTAACACCGGACGGTTGGAGAGTTGATGTCAATGGAAGATATGTAACTGCAGACGGCAGTGCTTCTAAAGCTGATAAGACAGGCTACAGTAGTGTAAAAATCACCGAAAACCTTGCCAAAAAGTCAGGTGTAAAGTCAGGCATTTCAGGTGCAAAGTCCGGAGGATCAAGACCTGGCGGATCCGGTTCGAGCTCAGGCGGTTCAGGCTCAAGCTCAGGGGGATCTTACAAAAGTGACACAGTTGCGGACAATAATGTGAATGTATTAACAGAAACCGGCAATACGGATCAATCTACAGGCAATAATAATTCAGCAGATAACACAAGATATACCGATGGTAGAAACGATCAGCAAAACCAAGGAGGCAACGGTGCTGATATTTCAGTAAACAGTAATGAAGAAGCAGAAGGTTCTATACCGGGCAGAATCAACGGTGGCTCAGAAAATGTATCTGATGCACAAGATAATAGATCCTCACAAGGTCAGGGAGTTTCACAAGAAGATAAGGCTGAAAGCCCGGATAAGGGTAACACTTCAAACGAGGACAATGATTCAAAGAAGTCGGATGCAACAAGCTCAGCTTCCGTAGAAAGATGGAGGCAAAAATATATAGCTGAAGGTAAGGACCCGGATGTTTATAAAAAGCCTAATAAAGAAGATAAAAAAGAAGTCGGTAACGAAGATAGCGGCGAAGGCAAAAAAGAAGGCGGCAAAGAAAAAAAAAGCGAAGAAAAGCAAGAAAATACTCAAAAGGCAAGCCCGAGTAATGCCGAGTCTTTTGTGATCAAATCACAAACAAGAATGATCAATTCCGAGATCGGATGGGCAAGATATGTTTCTATAGCTTTTGCAAGCGGAAATTTGCAAGAGTACAGTATAGAAGTTGACGGTACGGATATTACCGGTTCGGTAAGTCCGGTAGATGATGAAGGTACTATAGTTAAGTGGAGAAGTACCGTAAGCAGTCCAAAGGTACTTAAAGTCATCAGAAATTCAGATGGTGCAAAACAGGAAGTCATACTTAATCAGACGAAGGCGGGAGAGATCGTTACAGCTCCTTTGGCAGGAAGCGAAGCGGATATGCCGGATTATTTTATAGCCAATGCACGTATACCGAGATTCGATTATTATCTTGATAATTATGACAGTGAGGGAAATGTAAGAAACAGCCTTAAATACACTACCTTTGATCTTAAGGGTGAAAGAGAGCGTAAGTCTATAGTTAAGGCTCCCGTCAGATATTGGGCGCCGGATTCCAAGATAGATAATATGGGTAACGGAGAAATTATAGTTAAGTTCTCATTGGAAAATGAAGACAATCTAAATTGGTTCGATCAGATAACAAGTGTAAGAGTGCTTAATCCTGAATACAATATATTAAATAAGAATATGCTTTTCGAGACTTATAAAGAAACAGGATTCGGCAACACCGGTGTTATAAAGATAAAACTTCCTCAATCAAATGTTGTGAATAGGGGAAGATATTACTTAAATATATCTTCCGACTATGTTAGAGAGACAAGAACAGTACCTATTCACCTTGTTGATGCGACTAATTTCAAGATGATCCTAAGCTCATCAACGGCAAGTCCGGTAACCGGCTCAGATATAAAGTTTACCGTTAAGGGCGAGAACGGTGAAAGCTTCGGTAATGATATAAGAATAGTTGCCCAAAGATTGGTTCTTACCAAGCCTTCCGGTAATAAAGTTGAACTTGAAAAAATAAAAGATTGGTATGTGATAGGAGATCTTCTTACCGTATGCGGAAGTAGCGGTGACGGTGAGAATAAGAAGATAAACACGGATGAAGAAGGTGTTTATACCATAACCTTATACGCAGACGGATATCAAGCTATAAGCAAAAAGGTTGAAGTCAGAAAGAATAACATTCAGGCAGCGGCTGTTACCACAGCTTCGGGTACAGCAGGTAAGATCAAGGCAAAAAAAGTTGATGTGGTTTCAAGTGCCACAGGAGGAAAAAGCGGAGGAAGTGCAGGAGGTTCTGTTGACTTTTCTTCCGAGGCGGGTATAGGAGGTTATACTAACGGAAACTATCAATTTGACTATGATCTTCTTGTAAATGCAATTATATTAAATGAGCTCGGAAGAAATAACGAAAGTTCCAAGGCTGTAGTTAAGAGATGGTTTGATTCAACAAAGGTTGATTATGTTTTGGATAAGGACGCAACAACTTTGTATAAGTTTGAAGATTACCTTGATAAAGTGACAGAGGTAAGACTTGATGAACAAAGAGAAGTAAGTTTTGCAGAATTTAAAGAAAACGGTGCTTCAAGTATTTCACAGCAAAGTCCACATGATATCAAGTTGGTACTTGAGGACGGTCTGCTGGGAAGTACGACAGCATTCAGAGAGCAGGTCGGAAAAGCTAAGCCGTCTGTTATGGGAACTGTTGCCCTTAAGGGAGAAGCATTTACATTAACTACAGACGACCCGGAATATTTTGAGGCGATCACGAGCCTTAATATGGATGGAAACAGTGCCGTACTTCGTTCAGACTCATATCTTAAACAATATGAATTTAATGCGGACAAGACAGAATTAAAAATATATCCGTCAGCATTTAATTCTTATAATCCTCCAATAGTAGGAGATCATGTTTTGAGAATAGAGGCTAACGGATACAAGGTAAATAAAGTAACTCTTAGTGTAAAGCAAGGCAATACGGATATAGGACTTGAATTTAATAGTAAGAGTGAGGATCAAAAGTACAGAGTCGGTGAAGAAGTACAAATTAAAGTCACCGGTGAAGAATCAGCGGCAAGGGATTACCTTTCAAATATAACATCCATAACAGTAAATAAGCCTGATAAGAGCAGCAGACCTGTATATACCGCAAGTGTTGGCGGAAGTGCTGATAATGATTATTATGAAGTGATGGATAATAAACTGGTATTTATGCCGGGGCTTTTTACCGAAGCGGGCGAATATACTATACATGTAGTAGCAAAAGGATACAGCAATAAATTAATAAAGGTAAATGTTGAAGCGGTATCCGGAAAACCGGAGCTTGAGAAAGAACCGGAAGTAACATTAAAGGTTACACCGACAGTAAAAAATGTAGAATATTCAAAAGCCGCAACAATGCCATTTAACAGATATTATAAAATCGTATTTGATACGGAAAATATGTCTGTAGAAGATATCAACAATTTTATCAATGCTGATAATGTTACGGTGGAAGTTAACAATGTAAAATACAGCAAGAAGAATAACCTTAATATAAGTACTGTTGTCAGATCTTATGTGGCAAATAATGACGGTACAATATTGCTAAGTCTTGATGGATTTGATAAAGATGAAAATATTGTAAAAATAAGTGTTCCGGGATATAAAGTTTTAAGTGAACAGGTAAATAAAGATGGTGCATCTCCAACCATAAGTTTTAAAGAGGCTGATAGTAACGGAAGTGACAGACTTAAGTTGGAATTTGATACAAAAGATGTGTACGTACAGGATTACCTCGCCAATATCAAAAGAGTCAGAATACCTTTTAAGGTAAGTGTTAACGGTAAGCCTTATGATAAATTGATATTCACCAGGGATAAGGTCTCTAAAGGTAAATATAAGATCACGGAGAATTCAGCTTACGGTACGGTCACAGGACTTGAAGTATCACTTGAAGATGTAGATCTCAGTAAGCCGGTTGATATCAGTATTGAACTTGGCGGTTACAAGACTGTAAGTGCAAGCTATATAAGCCCAAAGAAAGTTAAGGCGGTTCCGGAAGTGAAAAGCTATAATTATTCAAGGATAGAAAGAATGCCTTTTAACAGGTACTATGAACTTGTGTTTGATACAGATAAAATGTCAAAAGAAGAGATCAATGGATTTATTGATTCGGATGCGGCAACAGTAGAAGTAAACGGCATTAAATATTCAAAAAAAGAAAGTCTTGACGGCAGAGATGTAAGCAAGTCATATGTAGCTTATGATGATGCAACTATGTGGCTCAGCACTGACGGACTTGATAAGGATGTGAATACTGTTAAGATAACTGTTGAGGGTTACGAAAGTTTTGAATATCAGATAACAAAGGAAATCAAAACTCCGGCGATGACATTTAAAAAGGCTGATTTTAACGGATCTGACAGAGTAAATCGATTTTGATACAAGTACTCTTTTTGTACAGGGTTATCTTGCCGCAATAAAAAGGTCTAAAACTCCTTTGAAAGTTACGGTGAACGGTAACGTATTAAGTAAGATCATGTTCAGTTTTGACAGGTTAAGTCAAGGTAAGTATAAAATTGTCGAGAATTCTGCATACGGAACTGTTACCGGACTTGAGTTGTCACTGGAAGGAATCGATCTTAGCAAACCTGTTGATATAACTGTTGAAATAGAAGGATATAAAGCGATAAACTTAAGTTATATTAAATAAAACAAGAAATTATTACTTGCAACAAATTGAAACTTTTTGTAACTCATAGTGTACAAAAATCAAGTGCAATATTTCTTGAAAAAAATCAAAAAAAATTTTGAGTATTAGGAAGTGTCTATAAAAACGGCACTTCCTAATACTTTTTTAACAATCTTATAAATAAATTAAATCTTGATTTAATTTAAAAAAAATAAATAAATTACTGGTTATATTTGTTAAGATATGATACAATGTTAAAGGAAAGTTCTTAGTCATATATAAACTAAAATGCTCGAATAATATTAAAGAAAGATGGTTAAAATGACTAAAATGAGACTTCCTGATTGTATAAAATAAAGAAGAGGAGGTGAAAATGTGAGGTTAGTTATACCATTAAAGCAACATGTCGGTGGTCCTTGTGAGCCTGTAGTAAGTGCTAAGGACAAGGTTAAAAGAGGACAGCTTATCGCAAAGCCGAACGGTCTGGGTGCGAATATTCACGCAAGTGCCAATGCCGAAGTAGTTGAAGTTACTGAAAGCAGTATAATACTTGAGACTATCGGTGAGATAAAACTTGATGACTATGTAAAGCTTGAAGCTACAGATAATCTGGAGCTTATCAAGGAAGCAGGTATAATCGGTGCCGGCGGTGCGGGATTCCCAAGCCATGTAAAGTTCGGTACAAAGGTTGAAGGCGGATATTTGATTGCAAATGCTGCAGAGTGTGAACCGCTTTTAGAGCATAATATGGCTATGTTACTTCGTGAACCTGAGAAAGTTTTACGTGGCATGAAGTATGTTATGGAAATAACAGGAACTGCAAAGGGATTTGTGGCTATAAAGCCTAAGCATCAAAAAGAAATGATCGCTGTTGCAAAGGCTTGTAAGAATTTCCCTGACATAGAAGTTAAATTCTTACCGGATATGTATCCGGCAGGAGACGAGAGAGTTATCGTAAGAGAATTCTTAGGAATTGAACTTCCACCGGGGGCATTACCAATAGAAGCAAAAGCTGTTATAAGTAATGTAGAGACCCTGAGAAATGTTGCAAGAGCCATAGAGGATAAGATGCCGGTAATGACAAAAGATATAACTGTCGCCGGTAGGGTACAAAAACCACAAGTATTTTTGGATCAACCTATAGGTGCTTGTATAAAGGACTATATAGACGATTGCGGCGGATATGTTGAACCGCATGGAGAAATAGTACTTGGTGGACCTTTTACAGGAAGACACGGAGAAGAGAATGCTCCTGTTGTTAAGACACTCGGTGGTATCATAGTAGCAATGCCTTTCATAGAGGACCACAGAAAGATAGGCTTCATTGAATGTGAGTGCGGTGCGCAATACGACAGACTTGCGCAGATAGCTACGGATATGGGAGCTGAGATAGTCGGATCTGTAAAATGTAAACGTATGAAAGAAGTTAATGGTAGATTTAGATGTGAATTGCCTGGTATTTGCCCGGGGCAGGCTGAGAAGGTACTGGAACTTAAGAAAATGGGTGCCGAAGTAGTTATGGTGGGAACTTGTGAGGACTGAACGAACACAGTTGCCAAAGTAGCTCCTAGGATGGGAGTTCCAATGTATCATAGTACAGATTATGCGTTAAGGGCTGGCGGTCACAGAATATATAGAAGAAAGAAAGACTAAATAGAATTTAGTTTTCTATAAAAATATATAAGGAGGATTTCTATGTCAATCACAGTAGAAACAGCTAAGGCGCATGAAAACGATCCTGCCGTGTTATGCTGCAGATTTGAAGCAGGTACAGTAATTGAGCCGTCAAATCTTGAGGATCCGGCGATATTCCCTGATCTTATAGACTCAGGATTATTGGAAATCGGCGAAGACGCTTTGACTATAGGAGAGGTTTTAGGTGCTAAGCTTTTGAAGACTTCAGATGCTCTTACACCGCTTACAAACGCTTTAGTTGAAGGTGCAAAATCTAAGGCAAGTGCAGCAGAGGCAGCACCTGCAGCAGAAGAAGTTGCTGAAGTTTCAGAGGCAGTAGCCGCTCCGGCAGCAGCTGCAAGCTTTGCTCCGGTATCAGGTTCAGCAGGAAATGTAAGAATAAATATAGGTGAAGGTAAGAATATTACCCTTGATATACCACTTTCAGTAGCAGCACAGATGGGAGTTGCACCTGCAGCGGTTGCAACAGCGGCGGCAGCAGCACCTGCACCAGCAGCGGCAGCACCTGCGGCAGCACCTGTAGCAGAAGCTCATGGAGAGAAGGTTATCAGAACATTAAAGAGAAACACTTCAAGATAGATAAAGTTGAGATGGCTGATGAGACCAAGATAGAGGGTACAACTCTTTACATCAGAAAAGGTCTTGCCGAAGAGTCAGCAGCTTTACAAGATCTTGTAGTTTCAGTTAGCTTGATATTATTACACCTGAAGATTACGGAAAGTATTCAGAGACCATCATGGATGTTCAGCCTATAGCTTGTAAAGAAGAAGGCGAACTCGGTGAAGGTGTTACCAGAGTAATGGACGGTGTTGTTATGGTAGTTACCGGTACCGATGAAGGCGGAGTTCAGATAGGTGAGTTCGGTTCTTCAGAAGGTGAAATGGACAGAAACATCATGTGGGGAAGACCGGGTGCACCTGATAAGGGCGAGATCTTTATCAAGACAGAGGTTGTTATCAAGGCTCATACCAACATGGAAAGACCGGGACCATTGGCAGCTCATAAGGCATCTGATCATATCACAGATGAGATCAGAAAGGCACTTAAGAAGGCTGATGCATCATTAGTAGTATCTGAGAACGAATTCGTTCAAAAGAGAAGACCGGGAAATAAGAAGGTAATAATCGTTAAGGAGATCATGGGACAGGGTGCTATGCACGACAACCTCATACTTCCTGTAGAGCCTGTAGGTACACTCGGTGCTAAGCCGAACGTTGACCTGGGTAACCTTCCTGTAGTACTTTCTCCGCTTGAAGTTATAGACGGTGGCATACATGCTCTTACATGTATCGGACCTGCTTCTAAGGAGACATCAAGACATTACTTCCGTGAGCCGCTCGTACTTCGTGCACTTGCTGACGATGATATCGATCTCGCAGGCGTTGTCTTCATAGGATCACCACAGATCAACTCTGAGAAGTTCTACGTATCAAAGAGACTTGGTATGATGGTAGAGGCTATGGATATCGACGGTGCTATTATCACAACAGAGGGATTCGGTAACAACCATATTGACTTCGCTTCACACCATGAGCAAATAGGTATGAGAGATGTTGAAGTAGTAGGTGTAACATACTCTGCAGTACAGGGTGCACTCGTTGTTGGTAACAAGTACATGAAGAACATGGTTGATAACAACAAGTCAGCTCAAGGTATAGAGAACGAGATCCTTTCTAACAACACACTTTGCCCTGAAGATGCTATCAGAGCTTTAACTATGTTAAAGACAGTTATGGCAGGAGAGTCAACAAAGGATGCTGAAAGAAAGTGGAATCCTAACGTTAAGCAAAACAACGTTGAGCTCATCGAGAAGGCACTCGGAATCAAGATAGAGCTTGAAGATAACGAGCAGGTACTTCCAAAGAGCAAGAAGCGTATAGAGATATACGAGAAGGAATAGTTAAGAGCATCAAAATACAGAGGTAATATATGTATAATTTAAGATATACTTCTACAGAAAATTATGTAGAAGGTGTGATAGTTGAAGTAAAGGACGGCTTGATAGGAATAGATTTAAAAGGTAGAATGGGTAGTCTCAGAGTACCTAAGAGAATGGTAATTACGGACTATGAATTAAAACCCGGCCTAGAGGTTGGATTTTTACTTAGCTATCCTGAAGTCTTAGGTCCTGATATAAATGAAAAATATGAACAAAATTTGATGCATAGAAGTATGAAAGAAATGGAGGAAAATGTATGAGCGTCATAGTAAAAGGCTTACAATCAGAGATATTTGTACCTGTTACTCCTCCGCCAGTATGGGCACCGGCTACAAAGCCACTTAAGGATGCTGTAGTAGCTTTAGCAACAGCAGCGGGTGTACATCTTAAGTCTGATAAGAGATTCAACCTGGCAGGAGATTTCACATTTAGAGAAATACCGGGTACCGTTCACGGAGATGAACTTATGGTATCACACGGTGGATATGATAACGGTGACGTTAACAAGGATATCAACTGTATGTTCCCGATCGAGAGATTACAGGAGCTTGCAAAAGAAGGATTTATAAAGGCGGTAGCACCAGTTCACTACGGTTTCATGGGTGGTGGTGGAGACCAGGCTAAGTTTACTAACGAAACCGGTCCTGCAATTGCTCAAAAGCTTAAGGACGAAGGTGTTGACTATGTACTTATGACCGCTGGTTGAGGTACTTGTCATAGAACTGCCGTGATTGTGCAGAGAGCGATAGAAGCAGCCGGAATACCTACAATAATAATTGCAGCGTTACCACCGGTTGTTAGACAAAACGGAACTCCAAGAGCAGTTGCTCCGCTGGTTCCTATGGGTGCTAATGCAGGTGCACCACATGACAATGAGATGCAGACAGCTATAGTTAAGGCTGCTCTCGAAGAAATATTAGAGATTCCAAGTGCTGGTCAGATAGTTCCACTACCTTACGAGTACACAGCTAAGGTTTAATATTTACATTAAGCTGTCGTGAAATTAGATTTTTAGATAAGATGAAGTTTGAACTTTATAAATTAATAATCTTAAAAATCTTATTTACGGCAGCTTTTTTTAAATAAAACTTTGAAGAAGGGAAAGAACTATGGAATTAAGAAGGCTGGTTATTAAAGCATTTGATGCAAAAGAAGTAGTATTATCTGATAAATTTTCTTTTTCTAAAGGTGTTTTAGAGATTGACAAAAAAATAATTAATACGATCGAAGATCCGCTTATCAAGAAAATAGAGATCAATATAATCAAGCCTCGTGAGCATGATGTTCAGATAAATACTATAATGGATATTATGCCTATATCTACTAAGGTTCTCGGTAAAATAGGCAGCGGTATTACATATACTATGACCGGAGCCTATGTTATGCTTACAGGTTGCGATGAAGACGGAAGACAGATGTACGAGTTCGGTTCTTCAGAAGGAATACTTAAAGAACAAATTAAACTCGGCAAAGCCGGAACCCCTGCGGAAAGAGACTACATAATACATGTAGATGTCCTTATCAAAGGTGGAGAGGTGTATGACAGAAGACTTCCAAATGCAGCTTTTAAAGCCTGTGATCATATAGTTTCAAAAATCAGAGAAGTACTAAAAAAACAAGAAGCAAAGCATGCCGATGAAGTACATGAATTTTATGATATCATAAGACCTGATGCAAAAAGAGTTGCACTTGTTAAGCAAGTTGCAGGTCAGGGAGCTATGTATGATAATTTGCTTTCCCAAATGAACCCTCAGGTTTTGAAGGAGGTATATCTATAATAGATTTGGGAAATATGCCGGTTGTACTTTCACCTAATGAATACAGGGACGGCATACTGAGATCTCTAACTTAGGAGGTATTTATGGGAGTAGGACCATCTACAAAAGAAACCAGTTTACATCATTTTAGAGATCCTTTATTGGATGTACTTTCTAATGATACGGACTTGGATTTGGCAGGAGTTATAATAGTAGGAACTCCTCAGGATAATGTTGAAAAAAACAGAGTAGGTCAAAGAGCTGCACAGATACTTGAAGCAATGAGAGTTGACGGATGTATAGTATCTTGTGACGGTTGGGGTAATTCACATGTGGACTATGCCAATACATTTGAGGAAATAGGAAGCAGAGAGATACCGGTAGTCGGAGTTACATTTAACGGTACCGTAGGTAATTTTGTAGTAAGCAATAAGTATATGGATACTATTGTGGATATGTCTAAAGCGGACGGTACTGAAACCGAGGTCGTAGGAGAAAATGCCGTAGATGAGTTGGATGCTAAAAAGGCTGTGGCATTTTTGAAGTTAAAAATGAGAAAAGCAAAAAAATAATTTTTTCAAGGAGGTAGTAGTATGATTTTTCAAGAGGATTGCAAGCCATAGATTCTCATACAGCAGGAGAACCTACCAGAATTATTACCGGTGGAATCACCAATGTACCCGGCGATACCATGCCGGAGAAGAAAGCATATCTTGAAGAGCATATGGATCACATCAGAACCGCAGTTATGCTTGAGCCGAGAGGACATAATGATATGTTCGGTTCTATCTTGGTTGCACCGACCAATAAAGAAGCTGATTTCGGTATCATCTTCATGGACGGAGGCGGATACCTTAACATGTGCGGTCACGGTACTATAGGTGCGGTTACAGCTATAATAGAGACAGGTATGGTACCTATGCAGGAGCCTGTAACAAAGGTTACTCTTGAGGCGCCTGCAGGACTTATCAGAGCAGAGGCTGAGGTAAAGAACGGTAAAGTACAAAACGTATCATTCGTAAATGTACCTGCATTCCTTTACAAAAAAGATCAAAAGGTTATGCTTGACGGAGAAGAGATAACATTTGATATTTCATTCGGTGGAAGCTTCTTTGCTATAGTTAATGCTAAGCAGCTCGGTCTTGAGATCAAGCCTGAGAATACCTCTAAGCTTACAGAAAAGGCTCTTAAGTTAAGAGATATCATCAATAAGGAAATAGAGATACAGCATCCAACACTTGCTCACATTAAGACTGTAGACCTTGTTGAGATCTTCGATGAGCCTACAAATCCTGAAGCTACATATAAGAATGTGGTTATTTTCGGACAGGGACAGGTCGACAGATCACCTTGCGGTACCGGAACATCAGCTAAGATGGCTACACTTCATGCAAAGGGTGAGCTTAAGGTTGGAGATAAGTTCGTATATGAGAGTATCCTTGGAACATTATTCTACGGAGATATCGTAGAGACAACAAAGGTTGCTGACTACGATGCGGTTATTCCAAGAGTTAAGGGTTCAGCTTATATTACAGGATTTAATCACTTTGTAATCGATGATACAGACCCTGTTAAGTACGGATTTGTATTAAAGTAAGATTCTTTTGTTAAGTTAATTTTTTAAGGGGAAGGTAACACATGGGCGAAACTATAACAAAAAAGAGTAATTATGTTGGTTACTGGTTTTGTAACCTGGCATTTGTACTTGAAAGATTTAGTTTTTATTCAGCAAAATGGCTGATTGCACAGTTTGTAGCGGCAAAGTTATAGAAGGTGGAATAGGTCTTAATGATGCACAGGGAGCTATCGCAACAGCAAACTTAGTTGCATGGACATATGCTGCACCTATATTCGGATCTATTATTTCAGACAGGTTTGTAGGTGCAAAGTATCTGGTTCCTGTAGGTATGGCTTTTATGTCAGCCGGATATTTTATAGGTGTAGGTGCAAATAATATTGTCAGTGTTAATTTAATGATAATTTTAATTGCTATCGGTACAGGACTTTTCAAGCCACAGACAAACTCTATAACAGGTAGATTATTCTCTGACAAGGATAAGCTTGATCAGGCATTTTCTACACAGTATTCAATGGTAAATGTCGGTTCATTTATCGGAACTACCCTTATAGGTATTTTGGCAGGACAGCAGGGCTATCGTATATGTTTCCTTATCTGTGCAATAATTATGTTGGTAAATGCGGTTTGCTTTACTATAGGTTGGAAGTTCTTAGGTGAGACCGGTAAAAGACCGTTTAAGTTTGATGAGAATCAGGTTAAAACTACAAAGGTTAAAGAAGATAACAAGCCTCTTACCGTTTTAGAGAAAAAGAGAGTTGCAGCCATAGTTATAGTATCAGCATTTTCAGCAATCTTTTGGGTATTCTGGTACTTGGCATATATGCCGGTGTATTATCACTGGGGAGATGAGGAAACTGTAAGGATGCTTTGGCAGATTGGAAATTTCAAGATTCCGACTTCCTTCTTTGACTCAGAAAATGCTTTATTATGTATAGTTCTCGGTCCTGTACTTGGTATGATTTGGACTAAGCTTCGTAAAAGACCACAAGGCGGTTTCAGTATATTTAAGCATACTTCATTAGGTATCATAATTTTAGGACTAAGCTTTGTAGTATTTGCATTGGCTGATGTTGTAAGAGGTCAGGGAACGGCGTCTATACTTTGGGTAATAGTATTCGGTATCTTGTTAAGTACCGGTGAGATGGTATTCTCTCCACTTGGAAACTCCTTTATATCCAAGTATGCTCCTGCAAAGCTTCTATCACTTATGATGGCAGTATGGACATTAGCAGTGTTCATAGCAGGTCAAAGTTATGGATATATATACGCAGCAATATCTAAGCTCCCGTTTGCAAATACATATTTTACTATAGCAGGCTTGCTTATAGTAGCAGGAGTGATATTGCTTATGTTTGATAAGAAGCTGAGTGCATTGGTAACTGAAGAATAAAATTTTTACTATATTTAAGTATAGTTGAAAGGTGAAGAATATGGATTTTGGTAAATTAGAGCGTATTTTGAACAAGATGAAGGAACAAGATTTAAGCCAGATGATTATATCTGACCATATGGCTATATTTTATCTGACAGGAAGACTTATCGTACCCGGCGAGAGGTTGCTTGCACTTTATGTTAATACAGATGGCAACCATAAGCTTGTGATCAATAAGCTTTTCCCACAAGAAGGTGACGTGGGTGTTGAAGTTATATATTATGATGATATCGAAGACGGAGTTGAGATCTTATCCAAGTATGTAACTAAGGATAAACCTATAGGTATAGATAAGACCTGGGCTGCTAAGTTCCTTTTAAGACTGCAGGAACTTGGAGGAGGAAGTAAGTTTATAAACGGTTCTCCTATAGTTGATAAGGTTAGACAGATCAAGGATAAGAAAGAACAGGAACTGATGATCAAGTCCTCTCTTATCAATGATGATGTTATGGATGAGCTTATACCATGGGCAGGTAAGGGCTTGACCGAGAAAGAGTTAAGTGACAAAGTAAAAGAAATCTATAAAAAACATGGTATTAATGAAGTTTCATTCGAGCCTATCACAGCTTATGCCAAGGGAGCTGCAGATCCACATCATCTTACAGATGACAGTAAAGGAAAACACGGAGATTGTGTAATACTTGATATAGGCGGATTTTACCAAAACTATGCTTCAGATATGACAAGAACAGTATTTATAGGTGAAGTAAGCGAAAGACAAAAAGAGATCTATAATATAGTTCTTGAGGCTAACTTAAGAGGTATAGCGGCAGCAAAGCCCGGAAATAAGATGAAGGACGTAGATCTTGCCGCAAGAAATTATATAGAAGAAAAGGGTTACGGAAAGTACTTTACACACAGAACCGGACACTCTATAGGACTTGAGGACCACGAAGCAGGAGATGTATCTTCAGTTAATGAAGAGATCATCGAAGTTGGTCAGTGCTTTTCCGTAGAGCCGGGAATATATCTTCCTGATGAAGGAATAGGTGTAAGAATAGAAGACCTTGTACTTATTACTGAGGACGGATGTGAAGTGCTCAACAAATATACCAAGGATATAATAGTTGTACCTGAATCATAGTATAATAAATCGGGAATGATAATTCCCTATAGCTGCCGCATCACGGCAAAGTATGAGCGTACTTGTTAAAGGTGCGGCAGTTTTTGTAAGTTATATTAAATAAGAGGAGGCTTGATATGGCTAAGATCACAGAGGCTTATATGCCCTACTTGGGACATCAGACTTATTATAGAATAGTAGGAGAAAGAAGTAATAATAAAAAGCCTTTGCTATTGCTTCACGGTGGACCGGGCTCAACACACAATTATTTTGAAGTACTTGACAGACTCGCAGATGAGGATCAAAGACAGGTAATTATGTACGATCAAATAGGTTGCGGAAACTCATTTTTAGACGGAAGACCTGAACTTTGGACTAAAGAGACATGGGTCGAAGAGTTAAAGCAGCTCAGAAAACATCTTGGACTCGATGAGGTACATATATTAGGTCAATCTTGGGGTGGAATGCTTGCAATAATTTATGCTTGCGATCACAACCCTGAAGGGGTTAAGAGTTATATTCTATCAAGTACTTTGCCTTACAATGAGATATGGGAAAGAGAGCAGAAACGTAGAATTAAGTTGATGCCTCAACATATGCAGGAAGCTATAGAAAAAGCGGAATCAAGCTCAGATTATAGCTCAAAGGAATATGCAGAAGCTATAGACGAATTTATGTCCAGACATTGTTCCGATCCGATAACAAAAGATTCTCCGGAGTGCTTGACCCGTAAAAAGAAAGCAGGTACCGAAGCCTATATAGCAGCATGGGGACCTAATGAGTTTACTCCGATAGGCTCACTTAAAGATTATAACTATGTTGATAAATTAAAGGATGTATCTACACCTTGCCTTATAGCAAACGGCATGGAAGACTTATGTTCTCCGTTTATAGCAAATAATGTATGATCTTATACCAAATGCTGAGTGGGAGCTTTTTGAATATTCAAAACACATGTGTTTTGTGGATGAGAATGATAAGTATGTAGATATGTTAAAACAATGGTTGGCTAAAAATGATTAATTAGGGGGAAATTTATGAGCACAGCGAATATTTTATTAATAGTGTTAGGTCTGTTGACCTTAGCTTTCGTAGTAGTATTTATACAAGATCTTGTTAAGCATAAAGATGAGATCTTAAGTGATAAGAATGTAACTAAGAATGCTATAATAAGCAGTATCATCGGTTTTGCCGTTAACTTTTTCGATACACTCGGTATAGGTTCATTTGCTCCGGCTACAGCACTTTTAAGAGCAGCTAAGCAGACAGAGGACAGAGTTATACCGGGAACACTTAACGTAAGCTGCGTACTTCCGGTTGTATTTGAAGCATTCCTTTTCATACAAAAAGTAGAAGTTGAGCCTATCACTTTGGCAGCAATGCTTATAGCAGCTGTAGCAGGTGCATATCTTGGTGCCGGAATAGTATCAAAACTTCATACCAACGTAATAAGAATTGCTATGGCAATAGCTTTATTTATAACAGGTGTTATCCTTGTATTACAGTTATGCGGCATCTTCCCAAGCGGTGGTGAGGCTGTAGGTCTTACAGGACCTAAGCTTGTGATCGGTGTAGTTGTAAACTTTATACTTGGTGCACTTATGACAGCAGGTATCGGTTTATATGCTCCTGTATGGCACTCGTATACTTACTTGGAATGAGCCCACTTGTTGCATTCCCTATAATGATGGGATCTTGTGCATATCTTATGCCTGTAGCTTCAATCAAGTTCGTTAAAGAGGGAGCTTATAACAAGATAGCTTCTGTTGCAATAGCTGTATTCGGTCTTCTCGGTGTATGGGTAGCGTTCAAGTTCGTATCAGGACTTGACCTTACATTACTTAAGTGGTTAGTTGTATGTGTTATGGCATATACATCTGTATCATTAGCACTTGCAGCAAGAAAGAAAGAAAGCAACTAGTCTAATATAGTTTTCAGATAAAAGTATATCATTTGTTTTAACAATCAAATTTGCTAAGCGGAAGTGAAAATTTCTGCTTAGCAATTAATTATTAAATAAACTAAAGTCAAACTAAGAACAGATCGAATCGTATAATTTATGTAAATATAAAAATTAACAATAAGTATCAATAAAAATTAAATAATAGACTATAATAATCTAATTATAATTAAGCTAAACTTACTGCAAGTAATAGCTATTGCATATATATTATTTATATGGTATATCTAGTGTAGTGTTTAGAATTGACATAAATAATTTATTTTTAGTCATAAATATAAAATAAATATGAACTCTATCATTATATGTATATGAGGTATAATGTGGTAATAGATAAGCTATAAAAAAAGATATGGAGATATGTATGGAGAAGAAAGAACAGCAATTTGTAAAAGAAATTACCAATATGGAAGATGACTTTGCACAATGGTATACGGACATCATTACTAAGGCGGATCTCGTAGATTACTCGCCGGTAAAGGTTTTATGGTGATCAAGCCCTACGGTTATGCTTTATGGGAGAGTATACAAAATTTTGCGGACAGAAGGTTTAAAGAAACCGGGCATAAGAATTGCTACTTTCCTCTTTTGATACCTGAGAGCTTACTTATGAAGGAGGCGGAGCACGTTGAGGGGTTTGCTCCCGAGGTTGCCTGGGTAACACATGCCGGAAGAGAGAAGCTTCAAGAAAGGCTGGTAGTAAGACCCACTTCAGAAACTATAATATGTGAAATGTATAAGAAATGGTTAAATTCTTACAGAGATCTGCCATATCTTTATAATCAGTGGTGTTCTGTGGTAAGATGGGAGAAGACAACAAGACCTTTCTTAAGAACATCCGAGTTTTTATGGCAGGAGGGTCATACTCTTCATGAAACGTTTGAAGAGGCTGAGAAAGAGACCTTACAAATGCTTGATATTTATGAGGAAGTAGCTCAAGATCTTATGGCTATTCCTATAGTTAAGGGTAAAAAGTCCGTGAGAGAGCGTTTCGCAGGTGCTGAAGATACATATACAATAGAAGCGCTTATGCATGACGGTAAGGCACTTCAGTGCGGTACAAGCCATTTCCTTGCACAGCATTTTACAAAAGCATTTAATATAGAATTCCAGAACAGAAACGGTGGAAAGAGTCATCCTTACCATACTTCATGGGGTATATCCACAAGACTTATAGGTGGACTTATAATGGTACATTCAGATAACAGAGGTTTGGTACTTCCCCCGAAGATGGCACCTACACAGGTAAGGATCATACCTATTCAGCAGCATAAAGAAGGTGTGCTGGATAAGGTATATGAGATCAAAGAAATGCTCCAAAAAGAATTTAGAGTAGATATTGATGCTACTAACGGAAAAACTCCGGGATTTAAGTTTAATGAAGCCGAGATGCTTGGAATACCTGTAAGACTTGAAGTGGGACCAAGAGATATAGAAAACGGCAAGGTAGTACTGGTACGTAGAGATACTTTGGAAAAAGAAGAAGTTAGCTTTGATAAACTCTATGAAAGAATTGCCGAATTAATGGTACAAATACAGCAAGATATGTTTGACAGAGCTAAGGCAAGGAGAATAGAGAGAACTTCCACAGCTTATAATATGGACGAATTCAAAAAAGCTTTAGTGGAAAAACCGGGCTTTATAAGAGCTATGCATTGTGAAGATGAAGAATGTGAGGCTGAGATAAAGGCTGAGACAGCGGCAACCATCAGATGCTTCCCGTTTGAGGATACGGAAGTTATAGCAGATAAGTGCGTATGTTGCGGTAAACCTGCCAAGAAACTGGCATATTTTGCAAAGGCATACTAATTTAATATTCAGTGAAGCAGCACATTGATGTTTATAAGATGTTCGGGCCTGTTTATAATATTTTGAAATTAATAACAATCTGATAATTAAGTCATAGATCAATGATCGATCAAAGCCGTAAAGGATATTGTAAAAGGGTCCTTTGACTGATGATAAATTGTAATTTACATTGCATTTACAACTTAATATAAGTTTTGTTGTTATCTTACACATGGCTAAACTGTTATAGATAAATTTATCGGATTTTATAAATAGGATATTGAATAATAAAAAATATGTACTACAATAGCAAGGGTCTGTAGCATTTGTTAATGCGGCAGTCCCTTGTACTAATGTGAGCAAAAAATTGTGTAATATATAACAAACTTAGGAGGCAGTTATGCTGTGGTTTAAGAAATTAATGAAAAATCAACTTTTTCTGGATGTAACGGGTATATTTTTCGGTTGTTTGATTACCGCCTTATCCGTTAACTGGATAATCATACCTAATAAGCTTGCGACAAGCGGTATAACAGGTTTATCTCAGATGGCAGAGAAATTTACCGGTATCAATTACACTTATATTTATTACGGGATAAGCATGTCTATACTGGTACTTGCACTTGTATTTTTGGGAAAGAAGGCAACACTTAAGATAATAACCGTTTCTCTTTTATATCCTACACTTTTGGTCATCACCAATATTTGGCAGTTTACTCTTGTTCAGGGAGATATGTTTATAGTTTGTATATATTTCTCTTTATTTTACGGAGTCGGTGCCGGTCTGGTCATAAGAAGAGGATATACTTTCGGAGGAACGGATACCATAGCCCGAATACTCAATAAAAAAGTTTTCAAAGATATCAGTATAAGTAAAATAATGCTGGTAATGGACGGAATCATAATAGTCATGCTCGGTTTTGTGTTCAATAAAGATATAGCACTTTATGCACTTGTAAATCATGTTACATATATATATATTATGGACTACATATTATTCGGTTTCAGATCAAAATTATATAAGGTGTCCATAATATCACAAAACCATAAAGAGATATCCAGTTTTATTTTTACAGAACTTGGAAGAGGTGTTACCCTGCATGACGTAACCGGAGCATACACAAACGAGAGAAAGCAAATGATAACCTGTATATGTTCCCCCAGTCAGTCAGCATCTTTAAGAAGATTCCTGGCACAAAATTATCCTAATGTATTTATGGAAGTTTCTCCTATAGTAACAGTATATGCAATAGGAAACAGATTCGTAAAACTTGATGATGTTGAAGATTAAACAGGATGTAATCGGTAAGTAGCATTTTCACTTTATCGTATAAAATATAAAAAGAGATCAGTATGTAAAAAGATATCCCTGATGAAAAAAATCAAGCGAGGTAAATAGCTTTACCGATACTAAAGTGTCGGGTATCAAAGCATTTCCTCGCTTGATTAAATTTAAGTATATCTATATCCAGGCTCCGTCTATTCCTATTATCTGCCCGTTTATATAAGAAGGAGCCGATGCGAGATAGAAAACAAGATCAGCGACTTCACTTGCCTCTCCTATACGCATGGCAGGTATTGAATTGATAATTTCTTCCTTCTCCGATATATCGAAAGAAGAATTCATATCGGTATCTATCATTCCGCAGGATATGGCATTGACCTGAATATTACTTGGAGCAAGTTCCTTAGCCAAAGCCCTGGTAAAAGAATTTACGGCTCCCTTACTGCTGGAATAAGCAACTTCACATGATGCTCCGACATTGCCCCATACGGATGAAATATTGATGATCTTACCGAATTTATTTCTTACCATGGAGTCTATAGCAAATTTGGAACAATTAAAGACGGAATGAAGGTTGGTTCGGATCACTTGATCCCATTCTTCAAAACTCATGTCCTGAAGTAATCCTATATATGAGATACCCGCATTATTAACCACTATATCCACTTTATTAAAGTGCTTATATATAGATTCATACATTTCCCTGGCAACATCCGGGACGGACACATCTCCCACAAAAGACATGCAATCGCAGCCTCCATCAAGAATTGTTTTCTTAAGCTCCTCCAACAGATCTTTATTGGTTTTACAGTTAATACATATATTATACTTTTCAGAAGCGAATTTAAGTGCAATTGCTTTGCCTATACCTCTTGAAGCTCCGCTTATAAGTACAGTCTTGGGTGTATTCATACATTTCCTTTCCCGCTCATTACGATAATATAAAGGTAATTGTTTTAAGGTTTATATTTTGTTATACTCTGATATATAGTTTTTGTAAAGACATTATAATTTTTAGTTTAAGAAATGTGTGAAAAACGATATGAAAAATTCAGTAAAGATTTTAATACTTTTAATTTTTATGATTTATGCAAATAATTTCACCGCCTATGCGGATATGAATCTGGAAGTAAGTGCGAGTGTCTCGGGTATGTCCGTGGCACTTAATAATTTTTATGCAAGGAATATCAGTCCGGAAGAACAACTGGTAAAAACTGTCAGGAAAGCTGCGAACTCTGCAAGAGAAGAGGAGTTTGCTCTTAATCATGTTAATGATCTTGTCAAAGAAGTGGAAGAAAAAGAAAGTCTTAAGTTGATAGAAGATCCGGATTATGAGGATATGGTATTGGCGTATGCCAATGATTATGAGAACCTCTACGAATCCGCAGACACTGATTCCAAAGTCATAGGGAAATTATATAAAAATTCAGTAGCGAAAATAGTTGAAACAACAACGATCAATGATGACAAATGGTATAAGGTGAGCTCCGGAAGCGTTACAGCCTATATACGAGCGGATCAGGTACTGGGAAGGGATGCGCTCGGTGTTGATGACAGTGAGATCACACACAGCTTTGCTACAATAATCAATACCGATAACCTAAGATTAAGATCCACTCCTGATGTGGATGCCAAAACACTTACATTACTCTCAAAAGGAGCTACATATAATGTGATAGGAGAAGAGGGAGATTTCCTCAAGCTTCAAATAGATGACGATCTGGTCGGATATGCATTTAAGGATTATATAAGTGTAGATACCAAGTATAACGAAGCTATATCGATAGAAGAAGAAGAAAATACAATATTGGCTGAGAAAAAGCAAAGGGAAAAAGAGGCTGATGAAGCCATAGCCAGACTTGAAAGTGACAGGGCTAAAGAAAGTGAGGCAAAGCTTGCTTTAGCTAATGAAAGTAACAACATCGAAAGTGTAAAAGAAAGAAATTCAAAGGAAGCTTCTAAAAAAGAAAGCACTAAAAAAGAAACTAAAACAGAAGAAAGCAGTACCAAGGAAAGCACGAAAAAAGAGACCAAAGCAAGTACGGTTCAGACAAGATCCAAGGAAAATGTTACTGTGGAGACAAAATTTGCTGACAATACAACGATAGAAAAAAGTAAAAAGGAAACAACTAAAAAGGAAACTACAAAAAAAGAAACGACCAAAACGGAAACCGCTAAAAAGGAAAGCTCCAAGCAGGAGAGCGAGACCGCCAAACCCAAAAAAGAAACCCAAGCGGCAACCGTTCCTTCCGGTGGTGATGAAAGAGATGCGATAGTAGCCTATGCCAAGCAATTTCTGGGCAATCCCTATAAGTACGGAGGAACCAGCCTTACAGACGGCTGTGATTGCTCGGGATTTACTATGCAGGTTTATTCAAAATTCGGTTACAGCATAGGAAGAGATTCAAGGACCCAATCAAATGCCTCGGGAAATGCAATAGATGAGAGCAGTTTAAGAAAAGGAGACCTGATTTTTTATGCAAGTGATGACACCATCAACCATGTGGGTATCTATATAGGAGACGGTAAGATAATACATTCAAGCAATTCAAGGACAGGAATAACCATATCACCGGCAAATTACAGAAGCCCTGCAAAAATACTAAATATACTGGACTAAGAGGTAAGATAAATGAAATTAAGTAAGATAATAAAAGATTTAATGAAAAAAATATGGTGGTGGCAGCCTATAACGGTGCTTTTGCTTATTGCTATATTCGGAATATATTCGGGAAACAGATCAAGCGAGAAGGTAAGTTATTCTACAGAAGTAGGTTCGGATGAAAGTTCACTTGAGGTAGCGGAATCGAAAGCCAAAGTTGCCGGGGATGAAGTTATTATAAATGAGAGTGAAGAAAGTATTTTAGATACTGAAACAGATACCAAAACCGATACACAAAGTGCTGAAGAGACACTTTTAGCTTCTTCAGAAGTTACAGTAAGAGAAGATGGGAATTATACTTCCAAAGAAGAGGTCGCCCTTTATATACATACATATAATAAACTTCCCAACAACTATATTACAAAAAAGCAGGCGGAAGAACAGGGATGGAATTCCAGCAGCGGTAATCTGGAAGAGGTGCTTCCGGGCATGAGCATAGGTGGGAGCAGTTTCGGTAACTATGAAGCCAAACTTCCCAAGGCAAACGGAAGGCAGTATTTTGAGTGTGATATAGATTATGACGGCGGATACAGAAACAGTAAGAGGTTGGTATATTCCAATGACGGAATGATATTTTATACAGAAGATCATTACGAGAATTTTGAACAATTGTATTAGAGTAAAGAAGTTTTTAATTTAAATCAGGAGTTTTTGGCAGATGGACAGTAAGGTTTTATATTTGGATAAATATAACGATAAAAAGAAGTTGCATAGATACATAGCAGAAGTACTTGATTTTCCTAAGTATTACGGCGCCAATCTTGATGCGCTCTATGATGTTTTGACAGATATGACGGAAGATATAAAAATAGATATTATTTTAACAAACACACATAACTATCATGCTTTGAGAATACTTGAAGTATTCAAAGATGCCGGCTTGGAGAATCCACATTTGCTGCTTAATACCGGTGATGCACATGAGTAAAAGCGAATGGTTTCTGTATACTAAACGAGGGGATTTTGAAGCTATAGCAAAAAGGCATAATATATCACCCTTATTGGCTAAGATCATAGTAAACAGAGGTATTGATGAGGATGCTATTGGAAGCTATCTTAATGCGGCAAAAGAAGAGCTTAATGATGCACATGATTTTAACGATATCGATAGAGCGGCTAATTATATCAAAGAATGTATAGAAAGCAAAAAGAAGATAAGGGTAGTGGGGGATTATGACATTGACGGCATTTGTTCGACATTTATACTTATGTCGGCTCTTAAATATCTTGCTGCAAATGCCGATTATGAGATTCCCGACAGAATAAAAGACGGATACGGTATCAATGAGAATATAATCATGAGATCTCATGAAGACGGATGTGACTTGATAATAACCTGTGATAACGGAATAGCGGCATTTGAAGCACTGGAACTTGCCGGTAAGCTGGGGCTTAAAGTTATAGTTACCGACCATCATGAGGTATTCAGAGAGAACTGTGAGGATAGGTTACCCAAAGCCGATATGATAATAAATCCGAAGCGAGAAGATTGCATTTATCCTTTTAAACAGATATGCGGAGCCTTTGTGGCTTACAGGCTTGTAGAAGTATTATATGAGCTTTTTTCGGTACCCAAAGATGAGTTTGAAAAACTCAAAGAATTTGTTGCAATTGCTACTATAGGTGATGTCATGCCTCTTATACAGGAGAACAGGATCATAGTAAAGCAAGGTCTGGAAAGAATAAAAGTCAGCGATAATATAGGTCTTAAAAGCCTTATAGAAGTATGCGGTGTGGATAGGAATAATATTAACAGCTATGATATAGGCTTTGTTATAGGACCATGTTTTAATGCAAGCGGTAGACTTGAAAGCGCAAAGCTGTCACTTAAACTACTTCTTACGGATGATGAAGACAAAACCTTGGAACTTGCGGAATATATTAAAAACCTTAATGATGAGAGGAAGGAACTTACCAAAAAGGGGTTGAGTTTGCCATAGAATTAGTAGAAAGAGCGTATATTAATGACGATATAATAGTTGCCTATATCGGAAATTACCATGAATCACTTGCCGGTATCATAGCGGGCAGACTGAAAGAAAGATATAAAAAGCCCTGCTTTGTGATCACGGATACGGAGGAAGACGGACTTATAAAAGGTTCGGGAAGGTCTATAGAAGCCTACAACATGTTCGAGGGTATAAGAGAGGCGGATGCACTCCTGATAAAATACGGCGGACATCCCATGGCGGCAGGTCTTAGTCTTCATAAGGATAAACTTACTAAGTTCAGAGAACTTTTGAATAAGAATTCAAGGCTTAAAGAAAGTGATTTTGTAGATAAGATATGGATAGATATAGCATTACCTTTCGGGTATTTGAGTGAAGACTTTGTAGAAGAACTAAGAATGCTCGAACCCTTCGGTCAGGGCAATCAAAAGCCGAATTTTGCACAAAAAAAAGTAGAGATTCTTAATCTTAGGATATTCGGTCAAAACAGAAATGTAGTAAAATTAAGATGTAAAGACAGTTTCGGAACAAGTATAGATGCACTGATTTTTACGGATGGTGATGAATTTATGGAAGAACTCGGTGATAAAAGGTTTTTTGATATCATTTACTATCCTAAAATTAATGATTTTAATAATAAAGTAACTGTACAGATAGTTATAAGAGACTGGAAATTTAAGTATTGATGAAGTATAATAAATGTTTGTTGTTATTGATAGACAAAAATTTTATTTAAAGTATGAGGAGAAAAAGCCTTATGATAAGGGAGAGTATGGACTTTGTAGCAGCTCATGATAAGGAAGTGGGCGATGCTATAAAAAAAGAATGGTTAAGGCAAAAAAATAATCTGGAGCTTATAGCTTCTGAAAATATAGTTTCAGAAGCGGTCATGGCAGCCATGGGAAGTGTGCTTACCAATAAGTATGCGGAAGGATATCCCGGAAAGAGATATTACGGCGGCTGTGAAGCTGTAGATATAGTTGAAAGTATAGCCATAGACAGAGTGACAAAACTCTTTGGCTGTGAATATGCCAACGTGCAGCCGCATTCGGGAGCACAGGCGAATATGGCAGTATTCCTATCAATGCTCAACATAGGAGATACTGTGCTCGGTATGAACTTGGATCATGGAGGACATCTTACTCACGGTTCACCTGTAAACTTTTCAGGTCAAAACTACAATATAGTTTCTTACGGTGTTGATGACAAAGGCTATCTTGATTATGAAGATCTTGAAGCCAAGGCTCTAAAACATAAGCCGAAACTAATAGTTGCAGGTGCAAGTGCGTATGCAAGGACCATAGACTTTAAAAGATTCAGAGAAGTTGCGGATAAGGTAGGGGCTTATCTTATGGTAGATATGGCACATATTGCGGGCTTGATAGCTGCAGGTCTTCATCCGAGTCCGTTCGGATATGCACATGTTGTCACCAGTACAACTCATAAGACACTGAGAGGTCCGAGAGGAGGAGTAATACTTTCAAGCAATGAAATGGCTGAAAAATTTAATTTCAATAAGGCTATATTCCCCGGAATACAGGGAGGACCGCTGGAACATGTAATAGCGGCTAAGGCTGTATGTTTTGGAGAGGCGCTTAAGAGTGATTTTAAAGACTATCAAAAGCAGGTGATAAGCAATGCCAAGACATTGGCTGCAAGTCTGATAGAAGAAGGGGTACATATACTTACGGGAGGAACCGATAACCACCTTATGTTGCTCGACTTAAGAGGAAGCGGTGTGACAGGTAAGGAACTTCAAAACAGATGTGATGAGGTAAATATTACTCTTAACAAAAATACCGTTCCTAACGATCCCGAAAGTCCTTTTGTCACAAGCGGTGTAAGAATAGGAACTCCTGCGGTCACTTCAAGAGGATTAAAGGAAAAGGATATGAAGGTGATAGCAAAGCTTTTGGCTTTGTGTATAAAAGATTTTGATAACAGCAAGGATCATGTAAGATCCGAGGTTGAGAAAATATGTGCGGAGTATCCTATATATTAAATTAAGTAAAGGATAACTAAATGAAAGGTTAGAAGAATATATAAGAAGTATTGTTGACTTTCCCGAAAAGGGAATAATATTCAGAGATATTACAAGTATATTGCAGGATGCGGACGGACTTGCACTTGCTATAGACGGAATAAGAGAAGAGATCAAGGATCTTGATTACGATCTGATAGTGGGACCTGAATCAAGGGGATTTATATTCGGTGTTCCGGTTGCTTACGCCGAGCATAAACCCTTTATACCTATAAGAAAAGAGGGTAAACTGCCCTGTGAGACAATAGGTGTGGAATATGAGCTTGAGTATGGTAAGGCGAAACTTGAGATACATAAGGATGCTATCAAAAAGGGACAAAAGGTCGTGATAATAGATGACCTTATAGCTACAGGCGGAACTACGAAAGCCATGATAGATCTTATTGAAAGTCTTGGCGGAGAAGTTGTCAAACTTATGTTTATCATAGAGCTTAAGGGATTAAACGGAAGAGATAAAATAAAAGGATATGACGTATCCTCACTTGTAAGCTATGAAGGAAAATAGTTTAAGTATAAATGAGTATAACAAACTTTATGCCGAGAACGGTCTAAGGCACGGTTATACTACCGGTACCTGTGCTACAGCCGCAACTGTTGCAGCTCTTATGGTCTTGATGAAAGAGGAAGTGGTTGCGGTGTCTGTAGATACACCGGCAGGTATCAGATTAAGTATAGATGTAGAGGATTTTAAGCTTGAAAAAGACAGTGCATCCTGTAGTGTAAGAAAGTTCTCGGGAGACGATCCGGATATTACGGACGGTATAGAGGTATGTTCTACTCTAACATATACGCAGGATGATTCTTTTGAATCGGTCGAGGTGGAGATAGACGGTGGGATAGGTGTTGGTCGTGTTACCAAAAAGGGATTGGATCAACCTATAGGAAATGCCGCAATCAACTCAACACCAAGAAGAATGATAAAAGAGCATGTTGAAGAGCTCGCAAAAAAATACGGACTTAGGGGTAAGATAAAAATAGTAATATCAGTACCGGAGGGTGAGGAAAAGGCTAAAAAAACCTTTAATCCAAAGCTTGGGATCATAGGTGGGATATCCATACTTGGAACGACGGGTATAGTTACTCCTATGAGTAAAAAGGCATTACTTGATACAGTTAAGGTGGAACTTAAGGTAAGGCTTGAAAGTTCGGATATAATAGTCGGTGTGCCCGGTAATTATGCAGTAAGTTATTCCAATGCCAATTACGGTATACCTATGGATCTTCCTGTAGAATTCAGTAATTATATAGGTGAATCACTTGATCTTGCCGTGAATTTAAGAGCCGGATCCATACTTTTGATAGGTCACATAGGAAAATTTGTTAAAGTTGCGGCAGGTATCATGAATACGCATTCCAATGATGCCGATGCCAGATGTGAGATCCTGGCAGCTCATGTATTAAAAGTAAAATTAAGCAGTGTCAAAGGAATAGATGCCGAGATATCCTGTGATAAAGAAGAAAGTAGCGAACTTAAGCTCTATCGCTATGAGCTTGCTAAAAAGATGCTTGAGAGCAATACTACTGATGAAGCAGTTGATATACTGGTTGCAGAGGGAATAATATCCGAGGTGGCAAGTTCAATAGTAAAAGATATGTACTCCCATGTATACCGCCGTATAAATAAGGCTGTTACTTTAAGGGATAAGCTTGGAAAAGCTGACGGAAGCGAGAGTGCTGCGTATATGAAGAAGTTTAAGCTTGGTGTGATCACCTTTAATAATAATTACGGTGAACTTGCAAGATACGGAGATGTGGAGGAGATACTCGAGCGAATAAAAGGTGTGTAAATAATTTATTCGGAATATGAATGCATTTATCAAACAGTTCTGTTATGAATTCAATTAAACGGAAACACTCCCTATTTCAATCATACCCGCAGTACTGTTAATAAAGTTTCGACAAATTTAGTACAGACTGCGGAACTCGCTTGCTCGCTCGCCGGAGGCGGCGAGCTGACGCTCAAACAGTCCCCGTCTGTACAATTTGTAACTCACTTTATTAACAGTACTAAACGCTACAAAGATTGAAATAGGGAGTGTTTCTTTAATCCCAGCCCGCAAGGGGTAGCTGTATAAGAGGTTGGAGTAGATACATGTCTATTGTTTATGTTGCTAAGGGGAGGCAGAGGTGAGGTGTTGCAGCGACTTTTATTCAAATCTTAAAAACAGTCGTTCGCATTGGGAGAACACGCAAAAGTGAGGATGTAATTTGTAGTTTAACATTACTTACGGTTTTATAGAAAATTTTCTATCCATTTATAAGGTTGCTGTATCCCTTAACAAAATCTGATATAAGTCAATGATTACTTTTAAGTATCTAAATTTAATGTATTACTCGGAAAAACATGCTGTAGGGGAAGGACTATTTTTAAGTTCGGAATAAAAGTCGCTCCCGCATCCCCCCGCCTCTCCCACTTAGCAACGTAAACAATCATAGATCTACCACCGTTAAATAATTTGTACTATTTATACTCGTTGTAGCAGTAACGTAGCGGAAGATAAAAACACCTTATAATTCAATCTTTGTAGCGGTTAACTCTTTTGATAAAGCAAGCTACAAATTCCACAGACGAGGACTGTTTGAACGCAGTCTGCCGGTTTTTGGCAGACAAGTGAGTTCCGCAGTCTGTGTGAATTTGTAGCAGCTTTGAAAAAGAGTTGCGTGTATGATTGAATTATAAGGTGTTTTTTTATCAACGAATTTTATCAACCTAGTACCATTGTTTATGCTGCTAACTCCCCCGATAAATTGAAATTTTAATATTACTTATTATGAGGTCTTAAGTATAAAAGATAATACATACCTGCAATGATCAAAGCTCCGCCTAATATATTTCCTACGATTACCCAGAGAAGATTGTTATATAGAAAAGATGCTACGGTAAGCTTTTCTATATGAATACCACTTTCAACAGCAAGTGCCTTATATACGGGATTTTGTAATGCCAAAAGTCCTGCCGGTATATAGTACATATTAGCAACGCAGTGTTCAAATCCGCAAAGTATAAAAAGCATTATTGGAAGGAAAACAGCAGCGACCTTATCTGCAAGACTTTTTCCGGCAACAGCCATTAAAACAGCAAGACAGACAAGTATATTACAAAGTATACCGAGTGATACAGCATTTAAAGGAGACAAAGACACCTTCTTAACAGCCACCTTTATAGTGGTAAGAGCGATCTGATCATGAAAAAATGAAAACTGACCCGAGAAATATATAATTATAGCTATTAAAACAGAGCCCAGCATATTCCCTATAAATACCAGGAACCAATACCTGAACAACTTGGAGTAGCTTAGTTTAGAACTGAATACAGAAAGTATCACCAGACAGCTGCTTGATAAAAGTTCGGCACCGCCGACTACGACCATTGCAAGTCCGGCAGGAAATACAAGACCTGAAAGTAATTTTGCGATGGAATCATTATCTACCGTAGCGGATACGGTATTGGAACCGGCTGAAGCCAAAGCGATCATCATACCGCCGAGTGCGGCAAGCAATATAAGCTTAAGTGCCGGATAATCAGCTTTTTTTTGCCCCAATTCAACATAACGTTCGGCAACTTCTTGACTTGTTAACATAAATCCTCCTTTTCATTTAGAAAATCTACTATATACATCAATAATAATAGCTGTTTACATATTAAATCTTACCAAGGATTTAGTCAAGTGTGTTACATAATAAATAGTATTACTAAAAATTAATATATGTTTTTCTATTTCCGTATATTAAAAGATCAATTGAGAATATTATTATGATAGTTTTTTAACATTTTGATAAACATAAAGATCGGATTTCTTTTTTTATATTTGATTATTACAAATTGATACACAGTATTAATAAAAAAACTTGACATATACCCCAGGTGGGTATATTATAAATGTAATATATATACCCCTATGGGGTATGGATAAATAATAGCTAAAAATCATTAAAAGAAAAGGAGGAGATTTCTGAATTTGAAAAGAGATGATAATAAAGAGATAAAAAATAACTGTTGTAAAACAAAACGTCATAAAAAAAGAGATGAAGCGGAGCAAAAGGCATTGCTTGTAAGGCTTAAGAAAATAGAAGGGCAGGTGAGGGGTATACAAAAAATGATAGAAAGCGATGCCTACTGCCCGGACATACTTATACAAGTATCCGCCATCACCTCAGCTCTTAACAGTTTTAATAAAAGTCTGCTGGCATGTCATCTGCATACTTGTGTTGCTGAAGATATAAGATCCGGTAAGGATGAGGCTATAGATGAGCTGTGCACTGTATTACAAAAGCTTATGAAGTAAGGATAGAAGTGATGATAAATAATTAAACTATACCGCCCGCACATGACTTTTTGTCTAAAACCTTTGAACCGTAGCGATATGTCTGTAGTATCTTATATATCTGAGGATCCGGTAGCGGGATGGGGCGGAAAAAATTTAGGTTTATATTTTATCTTGTTGACTTATCGTATCTTATCAAGAAAGAAGGAATTATATGAAACAATTTATTGTAAGCGGCATGACCTGTTCAGCTTGTCAGGCACATGTAGAAAAGGCGGTTTCCAAACTGGCTGATGTAAGCAATGTGTCGGTATCTTTACTTACCAACTCCATGTCGGTGGAGGGGAGTGCGAGCGAAGAAGATATTATAAAGGCAGTGGAAGCTGCCGGTTACGGTGCGAAGATAAAGGTAGAAGATAAAAGGAAGCATCTGTATCACAAAAGATCTTAGCGCAAGAAGAGGCATTAAAAGACACAGAGACTCCAAAACTTATAAAGAGACTCAAACTGTCGGTAATATTTCTTATAATACTTATGTATATCACTATGGGGCACAATATGCTTAATTGGCCTGTTCCTGATTTTTTAAGTCATAACCATACAGGTCTTGCGATCACTCAGTTACTTATAACTATCATAGTTATGGCGATAAACCGTTCATTCTTTATATCGGGTTTTAAGAGCTTGATGCATAAAAGTCCGAATATGGATACCTTGGTAGCTCTTGGCTCCGGTATAGCATTTGCATGGTCTTTATATATATTATACAAAATGACATGGCTTTTAACTGCAGGTGCAAGCAATGTGGATCTTATGCCGCTTTACCATGACAGGCTGTATTTTGAATCGGCAGCTATGATACCGGCACTTATTACGGTAGGTAAGGTACTGGAATCATTATCCAAGGGAAGAACTACAGATGCCTTAAAAAAGCTTATGAAAATGGCGCCAAAGACCGCTACTCTCCTGGTAGACGGTGAGAGGAAGGAAGTGGCTATTGACGAAGTTAAGATAGGTGATATATTCATAGTTCGTCCGGGTGAGTCTATACCCGTAGACGGTATAATAATAAAGGGAAGCTCTGCGATAGATGAGTCCGCACTTACGGGAGAATCGGTACCTGTGGATAAGACTGTGGGAGACAGTATAAGTGCCGCAACCATCAACAGTTCGGGATTTTTAGAGGCAAAAGCCGCAAGAGTAGGAGAAGATACTGCATTTTCAAAAATCATACAGATGGTAAGCGATGCCGCAGCTACCAAAGCACCTATAGCAAGAATAGCCGATATCGTGTCGGGAATATTTGTACCGGCGGTAATACTTATATCTGTAGTCGTGATGGCAGCTTGGATCTTAAGCGGAAAAGATATCTTCTTTGCACTGGAAAAGGCTATAACCGTACTTGTGATCTCATGTCCATGTGCTCTGGGTCTGGCAACTCCGGTAGCTATCATGGTCGGAAACGGAATGGGGGCTAAGAACGGTATTTTATTTAAGACCTCACAAGCTTTGGAAAATACAGGAAAGATCAAAGTAGTCGCACTTGATAAAACAGGTACTATTACTGAGGGAAAGCCTAAGGTTACGGATATTATCACTGCTTCAGATATCTCTGAAAAAGAACTCTTACAGACAGCATTTTCTTTGGAGATAAAAAGCGAACATCCTCTTGCAAAAGCCATAGTGGAAAAAGCTATGGAGGAAGGATATAAGGCGGATGAAGTCGAAGACTTTAAGATACTGGCAGGTAACGGACTTCAGGCTGCATCAAAGGGCAGAAAACTTTACGCCGGTTCGCAAAAATTTATAGAGTCACTGGTAAAAGTACCTAGGTATATCAAAGAAAAGTCTGATATCCTGTCCGCTGAGGGTAAGACACCTCTCTATTTTGCAGGAGATGACGAACTTTTGGGAGTGATAGCGGTAGCGGATACTATAAAAGAAGATTCCGCATTTGCTGTAAAAGAATTACAAAAACTCGGAATAGAAGTGGTCATGCTTACGGGTGATAACGAAAAAACCGCAAATGCTATAGGCAAACAGGCAGGTGTGGATAAAGTCATCGCAGGAGTCCTGCCGGAGGGCAAGGAAGAAACCGTTAAAGAATTGCAAAAAAAGAGGATCGACTGCTATGGTGGGCGACGGTATCAACGACGCACCGGCTCTTACGAGAGCTGATGTAGGCATAGCCATAGGAGCGGGTACGGATGTGGCTATAGATTCCGCAGATATTGTACTTATGAACTCAAGGCTTACAGATGTGAGTGCAGCTATAAGATTAAGCCGTGCCACATTAAGAAATATTCATGAGAATTTATTTTGGGCATTTGCTTATAATGTATTACTGATACCTATAGCAGCGGGAGTATTTGCCGATCTGCAAATAAATCCGATGTGGGGAGCTGCGGCTATGTCACTTTCAAGTTTTACGGTGTGTATGAATGCATTAAGACTCAATCTTTTCAAAGTACATACTTCCTCACATAATAAAAATACAGTAAAAAATGATTCAAATATCATACAAAACAAAGAACAGACAGATAAAGAAAAGGAGAATAAAACTATGCAAAAAACGATCAATATAGAAGGAATGATGTGCCCACGTTGTGAGGCTCACGTTAAGAAAGCCTTGGAAAATATAGACGGTGTGGACTCAGCACTTGCTTCTCATGAAAAAAAATCGGCAGTTGTAGAGCTCAGTAAAGAAGTTTCTAACGATGAGCTTAAAAAGGCTGTGGAAGAAGCAGGATATGATTTTTTATCTGTTGAGTAGTTTAGAAGCTGTATAGTCGGATATTTTAAAACATATATACGTACGATCAAAAAGGCTGCCCTTTACATATACGAAGGTGATTTTTGTAAAGCGGCAGTTTTTTTGATATTAAAATAAAGATCTGTAGGTAAAAATATATCAGAAACTTTTAAGTCATGTAGTCGGAATGACTTTTCTTTGCTATCGGATTGCTTTATAGCCTTTGATAAGATATACTAAGTGCTGTTATCTTATAGGTAACGAATATGAATTTAAAAATCAGTCTGAGATAAGTAAGGCAGTGTTTATATTTGTATATTTATTCGCTTTACACTTCATTTTGATCGCCCGTATTTTAACGGGGACAAAGATAGCTGTTTTACAGATTCTTATAAAAGGAATATTTTGGAGAAGTTATGAGTATATTAAATGTTGAAAAATTAAGCCACGGTTTTGGAGACAGAGCCATATTTAATGATGTTTCATTCAGGTTGCTAAAAGGGGAGCACATAGGTCTTATAGGAGCCAACGGAGAGGGTAAGTCCACATTTATGAGTGTCGTGACAGGTAAGTTAAAACCGGACGAGGGGAAGGTCGAGTGGTCTAAAAATGTGAGAGTAGGTTACCTTGATCAGCATGCGGAATTGAAAAAAGGAATGAGTATAAAAGATGTATTAAAACAGGCTTTTGACTTTCTTTTTGAGATGGAAGCAAATATGAACTCGATGTATGAGCAAATGTCAGATGCCGATGATGGTAAGATAGAGTCCCTTATGGAAGAAGTCGGAACTATACAAGACCTCTTGATGGCTCATGATTTTTATACCATAGATGCCAAGATAGACGAGATAGCAAGGGCATTTAACTTGGATGAATTAGGGCTTGACAAAGATGTAACACAGCTTTCGGGAGGTCAAAGAACAAGGATCTGTATGGCTAAGCTTTTACTTGAAAAGCCGGATATACTTTTACTTGACGAGCCTACCAACTATCTTGATGAACATCATATAGAGTGGCTCAGAAGATATCTTCAGGAATATGAGAATGCATTCGTACTTATATCACATGATATGGAATTCCTTGACAGTGTGGTCAATATCATTTACCACATGGAAAACCAAAAACTGGACAGATATGTAGGTTCATACCAAAAATTCCTTGAAGTATATGAGATGAAGAAATCACAGCTTGAAGCTGCATATAAAAAGCAGCAGCAGGAGATCGCCGATCTTACAGACTTCGTGGCAAGGAATAAGGCAAGAGTCGCTACAAGAAATATGGCTATGTCAAGACAGAAAAAGCTTGATAAGATGGAAGTTATTGAACTGGCGAGAGAAAAACCAAAGCCGGAATTTTTATTTAAAGAGGCTAGAACGGCGGGAAAACTTATATTCGAAACCAAAGAACTAGTAATAGGTTATGATGAGCCGCTTTCAAGACCTATCAATATGACTATGGAACGTGGTGAAAAGATAGTTCTTTACGGAGCCAACGGAATAGGAAAGACAACTTTATTAAAAAGTATACTTGGGCTTTGTCCGTCTTTATCCGGAGAAGTACATCTTGGAGACTACCTTAATATAGGTTATTTTGAACAGGAAATGACAGAGGACAACCTAAATACCTGTATAGAAGAAATATGGCAGGAATTTCCTTCTTTTAACCAGTATGAAGTGCGTTCAGCACTTGCCAAATGCGGTCTTACCACAAAACACATTGAAAGTAAGGTAAAGGTACTGAGCGGAGGCGAGCAGGCTAAGGTAAGACTATGTAAACTTATCAACAGAGAAAGCAACGTACTTATACTTGACGAGCCTACCAACCACCTTGATATAGATGCCAAAGCGGAATTAAAAAGAGCCCTCAAGGCATACAAAGGTTCTATACTTTTAATATGCCATGAAGCCTCATTCTATGACGATATAGTAAGTAAAAAAGTTGATTGCAGCGAATGGGCACTCAGAGCCTGAATATAGTAGAAAAAAGCCCGGTATTCAGTCTGTGATACGGGCTTTTATGATACAGCAGCCACCTATAGGGATAAAAAGCAATATCCGGGTCGTTGTGATGGAAAGATCAACATTTCTTTCGGTGTATTTTTATGATATCCTTCACACAGTTTGCAAATACATTGTTATGCACTATATGATCGGAATTGGCTACATAATTGATAAGTCGCTTGTCATAAAGTTCCCTTAGTTCTTCTTTTGTTTTTTGATTGGCAAGCGGTCTTGTTGTGTCATTTAAGAGAGTTTGATATATATCATCAAACTCTCTTTTTATATGTATTATGGTGCCGGCTTCTTTTAAGACCTTTGCATTTCTGTCAAAGGTAAGCATACCTCCGCCTGTAGATATTATGGTTTTGTTGAAGTTTTTTAGCTTCTTTGCAATTTCAAATTCCAGATCTCTGAAATGTTTTTCACCGTATTTATCGAATATTTCAGGAATAGTCATGTTACTTTCTTTCATTATAAGTTCATCGGTATCCACATAAGAAAAACCAAGTTCTTTGGATAAGGCCTTAGCTACAGATGTTTTCCCGGAAGCCATAAAACCGCATAATATAATGTTATCAGTATCGTGTGAATTCATTATCCTATCCCTTTCCGTAATGTTTTTGGATAAATAAAATGTACTCTGAGAGATTATAGTATATTTGCGGTATAAAATAAAGTTAAAAGAAGAAGGAGTATCACAATGATGGAGTTAATGTATACCGATTATTGACATCTAAGCTATATTGCTTAGAAATATTATTAAAAAAATTATCAAATTCCTGATTTTTAAAAATAAAAATAATGCCAGGTATATAATATTAAGCGATATTAAATAAAAATAAGAGTATCATTACAAAAACAATACAACAAATAAATTATCAAGTAAAAGCAGATATTTTTTTAAATAAAAAAACATAATGATATTGACAAAAATTAGTTAAAAAGTATTAAATTTTTCTTTAACAATATATTGATAAAGGAGAAGTATCAATGGGTTTATTTAGTGGTAATGAAAACAATCCTAAAGAAAAAAAACATAACGGCATTCTGGGAATGTTTGCTAATGATGTAATAAAGTGGGAACCGGAGAGAGGCTCTGAACTTGATGTTATAGTTCATAAATTCGAATATGAAGATTTTCCCAACGGATCTCAACTAATCGTCGGACATTCACAGATGGCTTTTTTTGTGAACAATATGTCGGCAGGTTCATCAGGTGCCGAAGGAGGTTCGGGACAGGCACAGGCGAGTGTTTTTATCGGACCTTGTAAAATAAAGCTGGATACGGGTAATCCGAGATTTTCTCTTTTTAGAAATTTCAATAATGCTCTTACGGGAGGAGATTCCGCATTCCATTGTACAGTGTATTTTATCAATACCACACATCTTAATGATCTTAACTGGGGAACACAGTCTCCTATAGTTTTGATGGATCCTGTAGAAGAGGTAAATATACATGTAAGAGCACAAGGTCTTTTCGGGGTGCATATAGAACAGGCGGATGAAAGCATTGCCGTAGTACAGGCTATGAAGGTATTGAAAAAAATAGTCGGAACCAAGGCTGATTTTACGAAAACGGATCTTATAGCTTTTATGAGAGCAAAGATACTGGAATATGTTCCGAATCTGCTTGCTGATACAATGATAGATAAGAATGTCGGAATACTTACTATAAGTAAATATCTCAAAGAATTTTCGAATACTATAAAAAATGAACTTACAGAACATTTTAATAATTTCGGATTAACACTTGATAATTTTTCATTCAATAATATCAATGCTCCGGATGAAGATCTTCAGGCTATCAATGAGATGAAGATCGCCAAGAAGAGAGCTCAACTTGAAGCTGAAGGCAATGCCAATAAAATGGATATAGAGTCAGCCGCAAGGGCAAGACAAAGGGAAAGAGAAGGCTATACTTATCAACAGGAAAGATCCTTTGACGTTTTGGGTGATGCGGCTCAGAATGAAGGAATGTCATCTAATTTCATGGGTGCGGGAATGGGGCTCGGAATGGGACTGGGAGTCGGAGGTGCCATGGGTAACGGATTCTCGAATGTCGTGCAAAATTCACTGGGATCGGCAAATATGCAAGGAGGTACTAAGGCAAATGCCAACTCAGATGCCAACTCTTTGGAATGTCCTAACTGTAAGACAAGATTAAGTCAGAATGCAAAATTCTGTGCTTCCTGCGGTAGCAAGATAAGTCAAGCCAAGGCTTGTCCCGGTTGCGGTGCCCCCTTATCCGAGAATGCAAAATTCTGCATAGAGTGCGGTCAGAAAGTTGTTAGCGAATGTTTCTGTGAAAACTGCGGAGCCAAGAATAAAGCCGGAGCAAAATTCTGCATGGAATGCGGAAATAAATTTTAAGGAGTGTATATATGAGCAATTCATTACTTGGAAAATTGAGTATAATTATATTTAATGCGGCGATAGGTCTATGTTGGACAATATTTGTTATTGCGTTTATGAATCCTTTTAACAGGCTTATAAACAACATTATATTTATATTATTCGGGGTGATCTACATACTGGTAACAGAGATCGTACTGTTAACAGCAAGGAATAAACTTAATAAAAAAGCACCTATAGAAAATATTGTATTGATCGGATATATTACCGAGGTGTTTTTTTTCATAGGCTTACTCTATAATGCATGGAATATCCTTTTGGTATCATTCGGCATGGCTGTTCCGGTGATACTGAATATAATGATAGTTGCGGCATATATATTGTTCGTACTTAATGCATTAAGTCACAGTATCTTTGTGTCCGATAAAACAGAAGAACATAATGCCTCTCGGGCGACAGTAAGCGATCTTATAAACAGATTGGACGCCGTGATCATCTCAGTAAGAGATAAGGATGAAGATATCTTAAAAGAGCTTAGAAAGCTTAAAGAAAAAATGTCTTACAGTGACAAATTCTCAAGAAAGAATTCTTTGGAACATGAGAAAATGTTCGAAAAAGATCTTATTGATTTTGAGAACAGTCTGGTCGAAAGTGATAAAGCGGAGCTTTTGAATAAAATCAAAAAACTGGATAAGATATGGGATGTCAGGAATGTCGTAAATAAAAAATAAACAGGAGTTTTGGGGATGGAGTTTGATAAATTAGAATGTTCGGGTTGCGGAAGTGCAAATGTTGAATTTGATCCTAAAAGCAGGCGTTTGATATGTAATCAATGTGGAAATGAAGAGGTATATTCAAGAAAAAGGGTCAATTCCGGTGCAAAGGTCATATACAGCAGAGATAATGCCATAAGGTTTTTTATGGATAATAATTACAGCAATGCCGGAAGGTATGCACAGGACGTATTGAATATATCGATAGATAATGCTCCCGCACTTTATATTATTTCGTATATAGAAGAATTTGATAACAGAAAGCGTGGTAATTTAGACAAATTCTTCAACATTACAAGAGATCTTCCGCTGGATTTTGATGAGGTTGAAGAGCTCAAAAGGTTATTCTTATCATCACCTTACAAACTTATAGAGCATGAGGAGGATTTCATAAGACTGATAGCTATAAATTCTCAGGACGAAAGTGATAAAAAGGGATTGTGTGATTTTATAGACTCTATATCACCGTATTTGATCGCAAAAAGACCCGGTATATCATACCTGAGTTCTGAACTTGCCGAGATGTATGCCGATCTTGCAGGGCATTGTAACATACCGAAGACCTGTTTTGCCCTGCTTGATTCAATTGAGAAGAATCCCGATTCACCGTATGTCAACAATACATTTTCACATGCGGCACGAAACAGGTATTTCTATGAAAATTACATTCATCCCATTGGGAATATAATCAGATCGATCAATGATGCCGTGCTTAGAGAAAAATTCATGGCGGCGTATAACTTTAAAGTAAATGCATTTAACAAAAATACAGGTATGTAAAAGGAGAAGATAATAGTGAGCGATGGTTTAGATCTTGGAAGACTGGAACGAATGGCCAGGGATACTCAAAGAATGGTAGCGGATCTTGAGTATCAGGTTAGAGATATTGACAGGTCGGTCAGGGACATAGATGATAGGGTTGCCTATATGTCGGACGAGCTGATCGATCTTAAAAACAGGTTCTTACAGCTTATGGATGAACAAAGACGTGCAAATATTATACAAAAAGCGGCAACGGAATTAGTAAGAGTAAGACAGGAAATAGAAAAGGATTTCGGAGATTACAGAATAGTAAGAAAGACGATGCTTGGTGTACTTCAGGCAACAGACGTGGCTTTGGTAAGAGAGACTACTATAGCCAAGGTCTCAGAAGAAATAATGCTTGCAACACCTAATTATTGGTTGTCACCATGCCTGGTCGCTATATCAGCATGGATAGCTAATGACAGAGCACTGGCGGAAAGAGCCATAAAAGTGGCACTTGACAGAAACAAAGAAAAGACAGCTTTGATCATGGCTTTGGTATGCAGAAGAAATAAAAGAACGGATACCTGCTATGAGTGGCTATCACTTTATTTCTCAAGTCAAAAACCCAGCGGTTTGACTGAGGGAGCATTTACATTTATCGATGCTTATATTAACGGAGTATTCGGTGTGGACAGGAAGCATTTATGTGATGATTATATCAGTAAATGGCTGGGGGATATCGTAAAGGTAGATGAGAATTTCGAAGATAAGCAAATAAATAAATGGGAAGAGTATTGCAGTGCTTATGATGAGAATGTAACAGGCTACGAAGAATTACAAGGTGTGAAAGAGTATGACAGAATAAGTGCCTACATAGCCAGAATAAAAGCTGCTCCAAAGATAAAAGAAGAGTTTATAAATATCGAAAAGTTCGAAGTTGATTCGGAGGCTCTTAAAAAAGCCATAGATGAAGAACTTATAAAGATGGTCAAGACTTACGATCAGGATGAGATGAGACTGATCAAAGAGGAACAGTATTATGAGCTTATAAAAAAGCTTAACGGAGATGAAGTAAAAGCCGACCTGATGATCAAAAAACAGGAAGAAGCCAGAAAACAGGCAACGAAGAATTTAATAGAGCAGATGACGGAAGCCATACAGAAAGAAAAATCCCTGTCAAAGAAAAAGACCGCACTCAGTTTTGTAGGATCCTATGTAGAAAAAGGATACAACAAATATATCGCAAGCAAGAAAAAGAATTCCCGAGTGAGATAAGTTTCGAACAGGACGGATGTGAGATAAAACTGGATAAAAACTCTAATCTGGTACCTATTTTCTCAAACTATGAGAATTATATGAATGCAAAAAAAGCCGAACAATTATCACGTTTAAATGGCAATAAGTCTTCGAACTGGAAAATGATATCCATTATAGCAGCGGTCATAGGAGTGATATCATTGGCTTTGTTTCTTCCACTAGGTATCATACTTATGCTGTTCGCCGGTTTTGCTTTCTTCCAGATAAAGAATTCGGAAAATCAATATAATAAGCAGATAGAAAATACCAATAAAGAATATCAGGATGCTCTTAATAACGGTAAGAGCAATATTATAAATATTTTTGAAAAATGGAATAAAACAGTGGATGAAGTTGATGAGTTTGAGCAAAAAGGCGGTAATAGATTATTAGGAGGAGATTATTAAAATGAGCAATAATTTATATGATATGTCTAATAATAACGCTAATGACATGTCGAATATAGATATGGACGAATTAGCTGCAATGTTCGGTATGGATGCAGAGCTTGAGAGCATGAATAACAGTGTTATAAGTCAAGATCTGGAAGGTTTTGCAAGTTGTTTTCCGGACTGGGATCTGCACCCTCCTGTTGGTAAATAAAAAAATAATTAAAAAATAGAAAAAGACATCAGGCAAATTGAGACGACTCTAAAATCAAGACACTTCTAAGAGTCAAAGTTCGCTATTAAAAAATATGCCGGGTGTCTTTTTTGGTTGCTAAAAATATATTGTATAAAACATTTAATGAATTAGCTGATAATATTTGTTTTTTATAAAATAGTAATAAAAGTGAAAATACTGTTTGACTTAGAAAAATTACTGTGCTAATATACGGATATACCAATAAACCCTGCATGTATATAGGAATTGGAGGGCGCATGATAAGAATAGAAAAAGTATCTAAGGATTTTAATATAAAACAAAATATAGTTCATGCTGTGGATAATGTCAGTTTAGAGATAGCGGATAAGGAAATCTACGGTATTATAGGTTTTTCCGGAGCCGGTAAATCCACTCTGGTAAGATGTATCAACCTGCTTGAAAGACCTACAAGCGGAAAAGTATTTGTATCCGGTAAGGAAGTAACGGCACTTTCACCTGTAGAACTCAGAGCTGCAAGAAAAAAGATAGGCATGATATTTCAACATTTTAATCTTATGCCGTCAAGAACGGTAGCGGACAATATAGCCTATCCGCTCTACGGCAGCGGATTGAGTAAGGACGAGATCAAAAAAAAGGTGGAGCATTTGCTCGAACTGGTGGATATTTCGGATAAAGCCAATGCTTATCCTTCTCAATTATCCGGAGGTCAAAAACAAAGAGTAGCGATAGCAAGAGCATTGGCTAATGATCCGGACGTACTGCTTTGTGATGAAGCGACCAGTGCTTTGGATCCTCAGACTACAAAATCCATACTTGCTCTTTTGAAAAAACTTAACAATACTTTGGGGCTTACCATAGTGATCATTACACATGAGATGGCAGTGGTCAAAGAAGTATGTGACAAGGTAGCTGTAATGGAAAAGGGAAAGGTAGTGGAAAGCGGCAGCGTATTTTCGATATTCGCAGATCCCAAAGAAACCGTCACCAAGGACTTTATACGTACAACTTCGAATTTACATAAGATAGACGATCTGATAAATGAACATGCAAAAGTTGTTGATCTAAAGCCCGGTGAGCTTATAGTCAGATTTTCATATATGGAGAGTAATACCTCGGAACCGCTTATATCTACGATCTCGAGAGAGTTTAATATAGATGTAAATATAATATATGCTGATGTCGAGATCATAAAGGGTGCTCCGATAGGCGGTACGGTTGCTATAATAAGTGGTAAAAGAGAAGATATTTCAGAGGCTGTACTTTATTTATTAGACAAAAATGTTCATGTGGAGGTACTTAAAGATGCAAGAATTTCTAACTAGTGTTCTTCCGAATGTTATGTCAAAGCCTAACGATCTTTATATAAGTTTTTCACAAACTATATATATGATGTTTATTTCTGGATTGATATCCTTTGCTCTGGGTATAGTATTCGGAGTGATACTTATAGTGACATCCGAGGCGGGTATACTTAAGAACAGACTTATATATACTTTACTGGACAATCTGGTAAATATTTTCAGGTCTATTCCTTTTGTAATACTTCTTGCGGCACTTATTCCTTTTACCAGGATCATAATGGGCAGTGCCATAGGAACTAAAGGAGCTTTGGTACCGCTTGTATTCGGCACCGTGCCATTTTTACAAGGCAGATCGAAAGTGCTCTGGCAGAGGTTGACAAGGGACTTATTGAAGCTGCTGAAAGCATGGGTTCATCTCCTTTGGAGATTATTTTCAGGGTTTATTTAAGGGAGAGCCTTCCGGGTATTATCAGAGCCACACAGATCACATTTATAAGTCTTATAGGTCTTACCGCCATGGCAGGTGCCATAGGAGGAGGAGGACTCGGAGACTACGCAATACGCTACGGTCATCAAAGAGGTCAGACTGATGTAACCTATATTACCGTTTTTATTATACTTATAATGGTAAGCGTTATACAAAGCATAGGAACTTTTTTTATTAAAAAGACTACGCATTAGTGTAATGTATTGTTGATATCTAACCTTATTACTACTTTATCAATGGATTGCAATATAAACATAATAAAGAAATTGGAAAGATACTATACCATTGCTGATATTAATTAAATATCAATGATACACTAGCTTTAATTTATTAACTTTGTAAATCATCTGTTTATTACATACAGTAAGAAACAGCTATTTAAATAAATATATTTATTTCAGGAGGAAATATAATGAGAAAAATACTTAATACAGTTGCAGCAGGTCTATTACTTACACTGGTACTTACAGCCTGTGCATCAAATAATAATACAGAAACAAGCGATAACAAGGTCAATTCACAAGCTGAGGGACAAAGCGATAGCAAAAAGCGCCGAAAAAAACAAGCAGTGAAACCGATAAAGGTGAGGAAGTTGTCATCAAGCTTGGCGTAGTAGGTGAGAACAATGAACAATGGGATCCGGTGATCGAAAAACTTGCAGAAGATAATATAAAGCTTGAGCTTATAAAGTTTGCGGATTATTCATTACCTAACCGTGCATTAAATGATGGAGAGATAGACCTTAATGCTTTCCAGCACTATGCATATCTTAATAAGGATGTGGAAAGTAACGGATATAAGATAGAAGCTATAGGTGAGACATTAGTGGCTCCGCTCGGAGTGTTTTCAAATAAGATCAAGGACCTGTCAGAACTTAAGGATGGTGATACGATAGCTATACCTAATGATGCGACCAACGGAGGAAGAGCGTTAAAGGTACTTGAGGCGGCAGGAGTTATCAAGGTAGATCCGGCAGCAGGTTACACACCTACATTAAACGATATAACTGAAAATCCTAAGAACATTAAGTTTGAGGAAGTAGAGGCGGCTAATACCGCAAGTTTACTTCCGGATGTGGCAGCTGCACTTATTAACGGCGGACACGCTATAGACAATGGATTAAATCCAAAAACCGATTCTATTTATTTAGAGAAGGTGGAAGGGGGAAGTGAAAACCCTTATATCAATGTTATAGTTGCAAGAACTGAGGATAAGGACAATGAAAATTACAAGAAGGTAGTGGAGTATTTCCGTACACCTGAAGTTGCACAAAAGATAGAGGAAGTATATAAGGGTGCATACTTACCTACATGGAAATAAATTAAACTTGTCAGTACTGCATTTATATTGTATAAATTCAATATAAAATGTACTGAGATTATCAATAATGGGGCTGTTACAGAACTTCTGTAAAGCTCCATTTGCATAAAAGAAGTAAAGTTCAGTGCATTGTTCACAAAATAAGTATATCAAAAACAATAAATAATTTTTTTGAGTGTATGCATCAAAATATGTAGGAGTAGTAGGGCTAAGTTTTTTGATGTACGCAATCAGGAAAAGAGGCAAGTTGTTCGGTATACTTATTTTAAGAAACGATGCACTGATTTGTAAATATATGAAACCTGTTAACGGTTTAATAAATACTGTAAAATCAGTTTTTTTGTTAAACTTGTACTGAAAAGGATAGTGAGTAAAAAATGAGTAATTTAGTAAAGAAGTAGAAGCTGTAAAGAGTTATCTAATAGAAACAAGAAGAGAATTTCACCAAAATCCGGAGCTTTCATTAAAGGAGTTTCGTACTGCAAGCCGTATAGAAGAAGAACTTACAAAGTTTGGAATTAAGCATAGTCGTGTGGGAGAGACCGGAGTTTTGGGTATATTAAAAGGAGATAACCCCTCAGATAAGGTACTGCTTTTAAGGGCTGATATAGATGCCCTGCCCATAAATGAGGTGGGAGCTGTGGAGTATATATCAAAAAATCCGGGAGTTATGCACGCTTGCGGGCATGACGCACATACCACCTGTCTGCTTGCCGCAGCAAAGATCTTATCCGAAAAGAAAAGTGAGTTGGCAGGAGAGGTAAGATTTGTATTTCAGCCTGCCGAAGAGATAGGAAAGGGTACACAGCCCTTTATAGAAGAAGGTGTACTTGAAGGTGTGGACAGGGTATTCGGTCTGCACTGTGCTCCGGATCTTCCGATTGGAAGCGTAGGACTTACACCAAATCTTAATAATGCGGCTGTAGACCACTTTACTGTCAATGTAAAAGGAGTGTCTTCCCACGTGTCTTTGCCGCACAAAGGTGTAGATGCTTTATACATTGCATCGGAGATAGTAGTTGCGGTTCAGGCACTCAGGACCAGGTTATATTCGCCATTGGAACCTGTGATAATAGGAATAGGTAAATTCAATTCCGGTACTACTTATAATGCACTTGCCGCCAATGCGGTACTTGAAGGAACAACAAGAACAGTATCCAAGGAAAGCAGAGCAAAGATAAAGACTCAAATAGACCGCTGTGTAAAAAACATAGCTGAAATATACGGTGCAAGTGCCACTGTGGAATGGGAAGGATTTACCGGTCCGGTGATCAACGACCCCGAGGTATGCGAAGAAGTGGCAGCACTTGTAGATAAGACTTTCGGAAAAGGTCATGTAGTAAAGAATAGGGAGATCTCCCTGGGAGGGGATAATTTTGCCGATTTTATAGAGGAGAAGAAGGGTGCTTATGCATATCTTGGAACCTCAAGTGATAAAAAGCCCTGTACTAAGCTACCATTGCATAGTGATAGTTTTGATTTGGATGAGGAGGCTATGTTAAAGGGGACATGGCTTCATGTTGCATATGCGTTGTGGTTTTTAGCGTAGGTGTTGTCGGGGAGTTGACAGCATAAACAATTATACTCATAAAAAACTCCGTATAATTCAATCATACTCGCAACCCATTTTCAAAGCTTCGACAAATTCACACAGACTGCGGAACTCGTGTGCTCGCCTACTCCGTGGCGAGCTTCACTCGAACAGTCCTCGTCTGTGGAATTTGTACCTCGCTTTATCAAAAGGGTTAATCGCTAAAAAGATTGAATTATACGGAGTTTTTTTATCTCCCGCCACACTACTGTTACAAAAGATTAGTGCTGTGTAGATATATTTATAATTGTTTATGTTGCTAAGGGGGAGAAGGGGAGGCGTAACAGCAACTTTTATTCAAATCTTAAAAACAGTCGTTAGTACTGAAAACGTGGCGTTAGACAAAAGTGTGCCTACACCTCTTCCCCTCCTCCGGTACCTTAGGCACATAAACCGTTAAACTATCTTGCCAAGGACAATCTGAGACCGCCGGTACTTGCTTTACCGAGCCGCAAGGCGAAGGGAAAGCTTAGTACCGCTGCGAGACGAAGTTAGCGAGAGCGTGTCCAAGGCAAGATATGTTTGTAACGGTTTATGTGATAGACAAATCAGCATTTTGTTAGCTTAAGTATGGATTTTTAATATACTGACCCAATTTTGAGTATAGGAAGTTTTAGTAACTATGTTTTGATGTTATAGAAAGTCTTTGTTCTGTGCCGTGTCAGGGGAGATATATGTCTTTTTACCGGATTATATGTAGTAAATGTACAATGGAAATGTGTAAAACTCTTAAAAGTTCTAAAATTAAAAAAACGATATAAAATTGACAGAATATAACAAAATAACTATAATGTAAGAATTGGCTTAGCGAAGCTAAGCCAATTCTTAACGAGAAAAAAACGAAGTTTTTTTCGAGTCTAAAGCTAAAGAGAAAAAAATTGCACAGTGAAGCTAGGTCAATTCTTAACGAGAAAAAAACGAAGTTTTTTTCGAGTCTAAAGCTAAAGAGAAAAAAATTGCACAGTGAAACTAGGTCAATTCTTAAATTCTTAACGAGAAAAAAACGAAGTTTTATATTATTTTTTTATTTTTTTATATTGGGGTAATGGAAAGGATGTAATTATGTATAAAAAAAGTGCCTACAGATCTAAAGTTTGTAGATAGAGAAAGAGAAGTACTTAAATTTTGGAAAGACAACGATATATTTAATAAAAGCATAGAGGAGAAAAAGGACAATGAAACATATATGTTTTATGACGGACCTCCTACAGCTAACGGAAAACCCCATATAGGACATGTATTGACCCGTGTTATCAAGGATATGATACCAAGATACAGAACCATGAAGGGCTATAAAGTACCGAGAAAAGCCGGTTGGGATACTCACGGTCTTCCGGTAGAGCTTGAAGTTGAAAAAATGCTTGGTATAGACGGTAAGGAGCAGATAGAAGCTTACGGTCTTGCTCCGTTTATAGAAAAATGTAAGGAAAGTGTGTGGAAATACAAGGGCATGTGGGAAGAGTTCTCAGATGTCGTAGGATTCTGGGCAGATATGGACGATCCTTACGTAACCTATCACAACAACTTCATAGAGTCGGAATGGTGGGCATTAAAGCAGATATGGGACAAGGGACTTTTATATAAGGGATTCAAGATAGTACCGTACTGTCCCAGATGCGGTACACCTCTTTCAAGTCATGAAGTGGCTCAAGGTTATAAAGATATAAAAGAAAAATCAGCTGTAGCTAAGTTTAAGCTTAAAGGAAAAGATGAATATTTTCTTGCATGGACAACTACACCTTGGACACTGCCAAGTAACGTTGCACTTTGTGTAAACCCGGACGAGACCTATGTAAAGGTTGAAAAGGACGGGGAAGTGTATATACTTGCCGAGGCTCTTTGTGATGCGAATCTTGGAGAGGGAACATATAAGATCTTAGAAGAGTATAAGGGCAAGGATCTTGAATACATAGAATACGAGCCTTTATTCGACTTTGTAAAGACTGATAAGAAAGCATGGTTTATCACATGTGATAGCTATGTAACACTTACAGACGGTACCGGAATAGTACATATAGCACCTGCGTTCGGAGAAGACGACTCAAGAGTGGGTAGAAACTATGATCTTCCGTTTGTACAGTTGGTTGACGGCAAAGGTGAGATGACTGCCGAAACAAAGTGGCCCGGTGTATTTGTAAAAAAAGCCGATCCGCTGGTATTAAAAGATCTTGAGGAGAGCGGAAAACTTTTCTCAGTACTTGATTTTGAACATAGCTATCCGCACTGCTGGAGATGTTCAACTCCTCTTATTTACTATGCGAGAGAGTCTTGGTATATCAAGATGACAGCTGTAAAAGAGGATCTTATAAGAAATAACAATACAATAAATTGGATACCTGAAAGTATAGGTAAGGGAAGATTCGGTGACTGGCTTGAGAATGTTCAGGACTGGGCTATATCAAGAAACAGATACTGGGGTACACCGCTTAATATCTGGCATTGTGAATGCGGACATATGCACAGTATCGGAAGCATAGAAGAATTAAAGTCAATGTCAGATAACTGTCCCGATGATATAGAATTACACAGACCGTATATAGATGAAGTTACAATAAAATGTCCTAAGTGTGAAAAGCAGATGAGAAGAGTTCCGGAAGTTATAGATTGCTGGTTTGACTCCGGTGCGATGCCATTTGCACAGCATCATTATCCTTTTGAGAATCAGGAACTTTTCAAAGCACAGTTCCCTGCGGACTTTATCTCAGAAGCGGTAGACCAGACCAGAGGATGGTTTTATTCACTACTTGCCATATCAACTCTGATATTTAATGAGGCTCCTTATAAAAATGTTATAGTTATAGGGCACGTTCAGGATGAGTTCGGACAAAAGATGAGTAAGTCAAAGGGTAACTCGGTAGAGCCTATGGAAGCTTTGAGAGAGTTCGGAGCTGATGCGATAAGATGGTATTTCTATGTAAATTCAGCACCATGGCTGCCTAATAGATTCCATGATAAGGCGGTAATGGAAGGTCAGAGGAAGTTTATGGGAACCTTGTGGAATACCTATGCCTTCTATATCCTGTATGCGGAGATAGACCAGTTCGATCCGACAAAGTACAGCCTTGATTATGATAAACTTTCGGTAATGGACAAGTGGCTTGTATCAAAGCTTAATTCACTTAAAAAGCTTGTGGATGAATGTCTTTCAAACTATAAGATCACAGAAGCTGCAAGAGCTTTACAAGCTTTACGGATGAACTGAGTAACTGGTATGTAAGAAGATGTAGAGAAAGATTCTGGGCAGGCGGCATGGAGCAGGATAAGATCAATGCTTATATGACTCTGTACACAGCACTTAAGGAGCTTTGCCTTATCTCAGCACCTATGATACCTTTTATAACCGAGAGCATTTACCAAAATCTGGTAAGAAGTGTGGATAAGGATGCCAAAGAGAGTATACATTTATGTGACTTCCCTAAGGTTGAAGAAAGCTACATAGATAAAGAACTTGAAAAATACATGGACGAAGTGCTCGACATAGTGGTACTTGGAAGAGCTGCAAGAAATGCCGCAAATATAAAAAACAGACAGCCTCTTGCAAATATGTATGTAAAGGCGGATGTTGAACTTCCTACATTCTATTCTGATATAGTTAAAGAAGAGCTCAATGTCAAAAATATCGAGTTCAGAGAAGATGTAGACAGTTTTGTATCCTATGTATTCAAACCTCAACTTAAGACGGTAGGTCCAAAGTATGGAAAACTCTTAGGAGGTATAAAAGAATACTTAAGTAGTTTGGACGGCTCTAAGGCTATGGCTGAGCTTAATTCAGGCGGAAGTCTTAAGTTTGAAGTAAACGGTGAAAGCGTAGAACTCGGTAAGGAAGATCTACTTATAGATACCGTTAAGAGCGAGCATTATGTTTCTGAAAGTAATGCGAAGGTAAGTGTGGTGCTTGATATCTTCTTAACAGAAGAACTTATCGAAGAGGGATTCGTAAGAGAAGTAATCAGTAAGATACAGACCATGAGAAAAGAAGCGGGATTCGAGGTCATGGACCATATAGTTATATCCGTAAGCGATAATGATAAGCTTATTGATATCATTAATAATAATAAGAATACATTGAAGTCAGAAACATTGGCAGATGATGTATTATATACTCATGAGGGTGCATACAGCAAAGAATGGAACCTTAATGGGGAAAATGTTACGTTAGGTGTTAAAAAAGTATAAAGGAGTATTAAATGGCAAAAATAAGCAAAGAAGCCTTGAAACAGTCTATTGTGGATAATGTAAAAGTTCTCTATAAAAAAACAATAGATGAGGCAACTACTGAACAAGTCTTTCAGGCGGTGTCTTATGCAGTTAAAGATATTATTATAGATAACTGGATCAAAACTCATAAAGCCTACGAGGAGAAGGATGTAAAGGTTCTTTATTATATGTCCATGGAGTTTTTAATGGGAAGAGCCTTGGGCAACAACCTTATCAACCTTGGCGAGATCAATGAAGTTAAAGAAGCACTTGATGAGATGGGATTCGATCTTAATGCGATCGAAGACGAAGAACCGGATCCGGCACTCGGTAACGGAGGTCTCGGAAGACTTGCAGCTTGCTTCTTGGAGTCTTTAAGTTCGCTTAACTACCCGGTATACGGATGCGGTATCAGATACAGATACGGTATGTTTAAGCAAAAAATAGAGAACGGTTATCAGGTGGAAGTACCGGATGAATGGTTAAAACATTCATATCCGTTTGAATTAAAAAGACCGGAATATGCCTGTGAAGTTAAATTCGGCGGTTATGTAAAAGTGGAAAATGTTAACGGCAAGGATAAGTTTGTTCTAACAGACTATAATTCCGTTAGAGCGATACCTTATGATATGCCTATAGTAGGTTACGGTAACGGGATCGTAAACACACTCAGGATCTGGGATGCCGAGGCTATAGTTAACTTCAGCCTTTCAGACTTTGACAAGGGTGAGTATCAAAAGGCGGTTGAGCAGGAAAACCTTGCAAGGACCATCTGTGAAGTACTCTATCCTAATGACAACCACTATGCAGGTAAGGAGCTTAGATTAAAGCAACAATATTTCTTCGTATCCGCAAGTGTACAAAGAGCGATAGCAAGATTTAAGGAGCATCATTCAGATTTAAAAGACCTTCCTAAAAAGGTAGTATTCCAAATGAATGATACACATCCTACCGTAGCTCTTCCCGAACTTATGAGAATACTAATAGATGAAGAGGGACTCAGCTGGGATGAGGCTTGGGAGATATCTACCAAGACCTGTGCTTATACTAATCATACCATCATGGCGGAAGCACTTGAGAAGTGGCCTATAGATCTTTTCAAAAGACTGCTTCCACGTATATATCAGATAGTGGAAGAGATAGACAGACGTTTTATAGAAAAGGTAAGAAAGTTCTATAATAACGATGAAACCAAGGTTGCAAATATGGCTGTACTTTATGATAATCAGGTACGTATGGCATATATGGCAATAGCGGGAAGTTTCTCGGTAAACGGTGTTGCAAGACTTCATACCGAGATACTTAAGTCAAGAGAGCTTAAAGATTTCTATGAAATGGAAAAAGAAAAGTTCAATAATAAGACTAACGGAGTTACTCAAAGAAGATTTTTACTTAAGGCGAATCCGTTGCTTGCCGATTGGATAACAAAAAGAATCGGTAAAGAATGGATAACAGACCTTTCTCAAATGAGAAAGCTTACACCATTTGCTGATGATGAGCTTGCTGTAGCTGAATTCATGGAGATCAAGCAGCAGAATAAGATAAGACTTGCTGAATATATAAAGAAGCATAACGGTATAGAAGTTGATATCAATTCTATCTTCGACGTACAGGTAAAGCGATTACATGAATTCAAGAGACAGCTTCTTAATATCTTGCATGTAATGTATCTGTACAACAAATTAAAGACAGATCCGAGCTTTGATATGTATCCTACAACCTTTATCTTCGGAGCCAAGGCGGCAGCAGGATACAGAAGGGCAAAACTTACTATCAAGCTTATCAATTCGGTTGCTGATGTGATCAACAACGACGAAAGCATTAACGGTAAGATCAAGGTCGTATTTATAGAGGACTACAAGGTATCTACAGCAGAGATCATATTTGCGGCAGCAAATGTAAGTGAGCAGATATCGGCTGCAAGTAAGGAAGCTTCAGGAACAAGTAACATGAAGTTCATGATGAACGGTGCAATAACAGTAGGTACATTAGACGGTGCTACAGTTGAGATAGTTGAAGAAGTAGGCAGAGAGAATGCTTATATATTCGGACTTTCAGCCGAGGAAGTTATAGCTTACGAAAAGAACGGTAACTATGATCCTAAGGAAATCTTCAATAACAACGAAGAGATAAGATCGGTACTTATGCAATTGATAAACGGATACTATGCTCCGGATGACAGCGAAAGATTTAGAGAGATCTACGACTCACTCCTTGAAGACCAAGGGTATGATAAGGCAGATACCTACTTCATACTTAAGGACTTTATGTCATATGTAAATATACAAAATGAGGTCAATAAGGCTTACCGGGACAGAAAAACCTGGGGAAGAAAGGCTTTACTCCAGACAGCAGCCTGCGGTAAGTTCTCATCAGACAGAACGGTAGAGGACTATGTAAGGGATGTATGGCACTTGGAGAAGGTGTATTTATAAAGGTGGGAATTTAGAAATATAAAAATATAGATACATGAAAAAGAAACTCATAGTGATATGGGTTTCTTTTTTAGTTTAAATATTTGCACACGTTTTATGTAAAAAAATAGTAAAAATACTAAAAAAGATTGTAAAATTTTATGAAAAATAATAGAATATAATAAAAAACTCGCCTTAGGCGAGTTTAAATTCACATCAACGTGAACCCCGAAGGGTGATTAGAAAAAACTTTTTATTTGAACCATGTAGTGTAATCTCATATGGTAGTCAAATTGAGATTAGACTTATGATAACTCAGAAGTGCAAAAATGTCAATTATTTTTAGGAGGTTGGAATTATGGGATACTATCTAGGTCTTGATGTGGGAAGTGCATCAGTAGGTTGGGCAGTCAGTGATGAAAATTATAACTTATGTAAATTTAAAGGCAAAGATATGTGGGGCATAAGGCTTTTTGAAACTGCTCAAACCGCTGCTGAGAGAAGAAGTAAAAGAGCTAACAGGAGAAGACTTGAGAGAAGAAAGCAAAGAATAGATCTGTTACAAGAGATATTCGCAGATGAAATGTCAAAAGTTGATGACACTTTTTTTATAAGACTTAATGAGAGCAGACTTTATCTTGAAGATAAAACCGAAAAATTCAAATATCCTTTATTTAAAAATAAAGATTATACAGATCCGGATTATTATAAAGAGTATCCTACTATCTTTCATTTGAGAAAGGAACTGATAGAAAAAAATAAAGAGCATGATATACGTCTGGTATATCTGGCATTGCACCATATTATAAAATACAGAGGACATTTTCTTATTCAAGGAGATCTGGATAGTGCGAAGGATTTTTATAATACCTTTAATACTATGACACAAGGACTGTTTGAAGAATTAGAAGCGGATATTACTATATCAGATGAAAATAAGTCTGAATTTCAAAGGATCTTAAAAGAAAAGCACTTGTCAAAAAGTGAAAAAGCAAAAGAACTGTCTTCACTTTTTGATACAAGTGATAACGGAGAAGATAAGCTTTCGGCTAAAGAAAAGAAGGGAATAGTTGAGCAGATATGTAAATTCATAGTCGGCAATAAAGGTGATCTGACAAAACTTTTTTTAATGGACAAAGAAAACTTTGAAAATTCATCTTTCACATTTGCCGAAAAAAATTATGAAGAAACTATAAGAGGTAACTTAGACAGTGAATTACAGGAAAAGGCATATCTGATAGATCTTATAAAGTCATTGTATGATTGGAATATATTGACTGATATACTGCATGATGAAAAGTTTATATCTTTTGCAAAGGTAAGACAATATGAAAAAGCACAGTGAAAAATCTTCAAGAGCTGAGAAAAATTATCTTAAAAGTATTGTGATAAAAATACCTATAACGATTTTTTTAATTCTCCTAAAAAAGAAGGCAATTATTCTTCATTTGTAGGAAACTTAAAGAAAAACGGTAAAAAATACAATGTAGGGACGTTGTACAGGTGAAGAATTTTATAAAGCATTAAAAGGTATTTTATCAAAAATAAAACCGGATGAAGAAGATGAAGAGATATTAAATAGTCTTATTAAGGGATGTGAAGCGGGAGACCTTCTGCCTTTACAAAGAAGTAAAGAAAACGGAGTAGTTCCTTATCAGGTAAATGAGGTAGAGATAAATGCAATACTTGATAATGCAGAAAAATATTTAAATTTTTTGAATAAAAAAGATTCATCGGGAATAAGTAATAAAGATAAGATCAAGAGTGTATTTACATTTAGAATACCTTATTTTGTAGGCCCTTTAAGTGACAGACATAAAGACAAAGGGGCAAATGTCTGGATAGTAAGAAAGGAAGGTCAAACAGGCAGAATATATCCTTGGAATTTTGATACAATTGTAGATCTTGAAAAGTCAAATCAAAAATTTATTGAAAGAATGACCAATAAATGTACCTACTTGATAGGTGAAGATGTTTTGCCTAAGAATTCTCTTTTGTATACAAAATACATGGTATTAAATGAATTAAACAATCTAAAAGTCAGGGGAAATAAAGTTTCTGAGGAGCTTAAGAAAGCAATATATAATGATTTATTTAAACAAAGTGCTAAGGTAACTGGTAAGAAACTTTTGGATTATCTTAGAAAGGATATGCCTGAATTAAGTAAAGAAGATCTTAGCGGTTTTGATATTGATTTTAAATCATCCCTAAATTCATATTTGGATTTTAAGAAAAAAGTTTTCGGTGATAGAATAAAGGATAAAAAAGTCCAATCTATGGTGGAAGATATCATAAGGTGGATCACTATATACGGTGATGATAAAAAAATGCTTAAAAATGTTATCTCTAAGGCATACCCCGATGATATAAGTGACGAAGAGATAAAGAATATCTGTAAGCTTAACTATAGCGGCTGGGGGAATTTCTCAAGAAAGTTTTTAAAAGACATAGAAGGAACGGATAAGGATACCGGAGAGTGCTTCAATATTATCGATGCATTATGGGAGACCAATAATAACTTGATGCAAATTTTAAGTCAAAGATTTACTTTCAGAGAAGAAATAGATGAGATCAATAATGACAAAATAGGAACTATCGGTAAGATAACTTACGAAAATACAGTTGAAAAACTATATGCCTCACCGGCGGTAAAAAGAGCCATATGGCAAAGCATACAGATCGCTGAAGAGATTAAAAAAGTAATGGGGGAAGAACCTGAAAAGATCTTCCTTGAAATGGCAAGGGGAGAAGAGGAAAAGAAAAAGAAAGTAAGAACTATATCAAGAAAAGAGTGGTTAAAATCTCTGTATAAGAATTGCGAAAAAGATATTAGGGAAAAATTCTTAAAAGAGATAGAAGATATTGAAGAAAGAGACTTTAACAGCAGAAAATTATTCCTGTACTATACACAGATGGGAAGATGTATGTATACAGGTGAAAGCATTGACTTTGATTCGCTTATTCATAAGAATTCCAAGTGGGATAAGGATCATATATATCCTAAATCAAAGATAAAGGATAACAGCATAGACAACTTTGTTCTTGTTAGAAAGGTGGAAAATAATGAAAAAGAAGATAAGGTATTAAGTTCAGATATTCAAAATAAAATGCATCCATTCTGGAAGAGCTTGTTGGAAAAAGGATTTATCAGTAAGAAAAAGTATGACAGGCTTATGAAAAAGGGGGATTTTACAGAAGAGGAATTAACAGGTTTTATAAGCAGACAACTTATGGAAACAAGGCAGTCCACCAAAATATTAGCTGATACTTTTAAGCTTATATATGAAAATTCCGAACTTGTGTATGTTAAGGCAAACCTGGTATCTGATTTTAGACATGATACTATAAAAATGTTAAAATCCAGAAGATTAAACGATTATCACCATGCAAAGGATGCTTATTTGAATATCGTAGTGGGTAATGTATATAATGCGAAATTCACTTCAAATCCTATCAAATGGTTAAGGGATAATAAAAATAAAGATTACAGCCTTAATACAGTATTTGATTATGATGTTATTAAAGGCAGCAAAAAAGTATGGGATGCTGATAAGGTAAAGGGAAGTATACAAACTGTAAAAAAAGTTATGGAGAGTGATAGGATCTTATATACCGAAATTAGTTATTGTGCTAAGGGATTACTTTTTAAAGAAGGTATAAAAAGGAAAGGAAAGAACTCGAGTATAGCAATAAAATCTAATCTTGATATATCAAAATATGGAGGATACAATACACCTACAAGTTCATATTTTGTATTGTTGGAGTTTGATCAGAAAAAAGGAAAAAAGGTAAATAGGAATAGAAATATAATACCGGTTCCTCTTTATGTCGATAATATGCTTGAACATGATCCGGAAGCTTTTATGAATTATTGCAAAAAAGTTAAAGGTTTAGAAAATGTAAAGATTATTTATCCGAAGATAAAGTATAATGCATTACTTATTGTGGATGGTTTTCCAATGAGAATCAGAGGTGAGAGTGGAATTGATCTTGTATTAAAGAATAACTTACAGTTAAGACTTGATAGCGATAATGCAGAAATTATACGTTTAATTGAAAAATTCTTGAATAAAGAGTCGGATTATGAGCCTGATGCGAAGATAGATAAAATTGATCATGAAAAACTTAATAAGATATATGATGTTTTAACAGATAAACTAAAAACAATATATTTGAAAAGACCGGCAAATCAATATAAGGTACTCGAATCAGGAAGAGAAGAGTTTATTAAATCAGAAGATGTATGTGGTAAGATGAAGTTTATAAACAATGTTCTTAACTTATTAAGATGTGATGCAACTACTATTGCTGATTTAACATTTATTGGAGGTTCAAAAAATGCAGGAAGTATGGTGAAAAATAAAAATACAGTATGTAATAATAAAATAGTTTTAGTAAACCAATCAATTACAGGTCTTTTTGAAAACAGGATAGAGCTATGAGTTGGAGACAGGTAGTGATCACCGGTTGTGCTAAATTGGACTACAAGATGGATTATCTTGTAGTCCGAAAGCAGGAAGAGACCAAGAAAGTTTATATAGGGGAGATAGCATTATTATTGATCGAGTCCACAGCTGTATCTCTGACAACTACATTGATATCCGAATTAATCAAAAAGAAGGTCAAGGTTATATTTTGTGATGAAAAACACAACCCGCAGTCCGAGCTGCTGTCTTTTTACGGTTGTCATGACAGCAGTTTGAAGATAAAACAGCAGATGCTTTGGGATGAAGAAGTTAAAAGAATGATTTGGACAGAGATAGTTACAGAGAAGATCAGAAATCAAATGAATGTGTTATCTAAGTTTGGATACAGAGAACAGGCTGATATGCTCACATCATATATACTTGAGATCCGACCGGGAGATGATACAAATAGAGAGGGACATGCAGCTAAGGTTTATTTTAATGCATTATTTGGAATGGACTTTTCAAGAAGTGCCGATAATGATATAAATGCCGCATTAAACTATGGATACAGCTTGATCCTCTCGGTATTTAACAGAGAGGTTGTATCGAACGGATTCCTGACACAATTAGGTATGTTTCATGATAACATGTTTAATCCGTTTAATTTATCTTCAGATCTTATGGAGCCGTTCAGGACAGTAATAGATGAAAAAGTGATAAGTATGTCTGTAGAATCATTTGGGCATGAAGAAAAAATGTCTATAGTGGATCTTTTAAATAAAGAGGTATATATAGACGGAAAACAAAATACACTGAATAATGCGATAAAGATATATTGTAAAAGTGTATTTGCAGCATTAAGTGAAAGAGATGTAGCTGAGATAAAATTTTATAAATATGAGTTATAGATATATGAGAGTAATGGTATTTTTTGATCTTCCTACAGAAACATTGGAAAATAAAAGAAATTACAGGGTTTTTAGAAAATTTCTTATCAAAAAAGGTTTTATGATGTTACAGGAAAGTGTATATTGCAGGCTTGCATTAAATCAAACAGTGGCAAATTCTATAGTGGAATCAGTCAGAAGCAATAAGCCTACAGACGGTTTGGTATTGCTTCTGACGGTTACAGAAAAACAATTTTCCAAGATGGAGTATATCTGTGGCGATAAACAATGTAGTATTATTGATTCTGACGAAAGGCTTATAATCTTATGAAACTTAGATACTATAGGTTGAATATTGATTTTGATATATATGAAGATAGAGCGAATATACTGATAATTGAAAATCCGCATGAGTTGGAGAAATTAATATTAGCATTAGATGATAGAATAAATAATAGGACTGAGGATATTGAATTATTTGATGGTTCTGAAAAAGAAGATTTTTGCAAAAAAGTCACTTTGTTTTTTTCGCCCTTGGATTTCAAATATGACAAGAAAGAAGTACAAAAAAAGCTTTTCAATGAACTCTTGGAAGATATACAGTCTTCTCAAGATTCTGAGAATCTTAATATAATATGTGCCAAGTTTTTTGAAGTATTGGATAAACTGAAAATCACAACAGATTATGACTTGGATTTTGATGAGAACTTTGGACCGGTCGGTTTGTTGAAAAGTTTTGATGTACATCTTAAAGCTCCTGAAGGTAGATTTGTAGAGAAGTTTATTGAATATTCCAATAACATTAATCGATTATTGGGAAAAGATATATTTATTTTTATATCTTGCATAAAATACATGAGCAAGGAAGATATTAAGTTTTTGGTAGAACATTCCGTATATAAAGGCTTGAAAATTGTATTTATAGAAAATATGCAAGTTGATCTCAACCTTGACATAAATGAATATATAATAGATAATGATTTGTGTGAATTACATTAAATATTATGTGAAGTTACAAATGTTGTAGTGGCATTTACTCTCAAATTGAGGTTTGAGAGTAGTGTAATTTCATATGGTAGTCAAACTTAAAGTCTTTCTCAGAGCCTACCATAGCCGTTTGAGAGTAGTGTAATTTCATATGGTAGTCAAACGGAAGATATTATCCAAAGCAACAAGCAATAGTTTGAGAGTAGTGTAATTTCATATGGTAGTCAAACAAATAATAATAACTATAAGTGTTGGGAACGGTTTGAGAGTAGTGTAATTTCATATGGTAGTCAAACAAGCCTTTTTGCAACTCCGCAATCGTTTCCGTTTGAGAGTAGTGTAATTTCATATGGTAGTCAAACTTTATTATTTGCAAGTCTGTATCAGTCACGGTTTGAGAGTAGTGTAATTTCATATGGTAGTCAAACTAAAAAGGGTCTAACTCTTACTGATATAGCTGTTTGAGAGTAGTGTAATTTCATATGGTAGTCAAACTTTGTAAAATTCCGCCTGTATTTCTTTCCAGTTTGAGAGTAGTGTAATTTCATATGGTAGTCAAACTTGCAGGAATGAGTGAACAGGAAGCAGCCTGTTTGAGAGTAGTGTAATTTCATATGGTAGTCAAACTTAATCCTTCTGTACTACCGCTCAACATCTGTTTGAGAGTAGTGTAATTTCATATGGTAGTCAAACAAATTTGTGGAACAGACTATGCGGATAAGGGTTTGAGAGTAGTGTAATTTCATATGGTAGTCAAACCAATGATTACAAGCGGTTTAGGCAACACTTGTTTGAGAGTAGTGTAATTTCATATGGTAGTCAAACCTACGTTAGCCTTTTTACGCCTATCATTCTGTTTGAGAGTAGTGTAATTTCATATGGTAGTCAAACCAAAACTTTAGTTAATACATCTTGATTAAAGTTTGAGAGTAGTGTAATTTCATATGGTAGTCAAACTTGCTTTGCTGTTTGAGTTTGACGGCGACGGTTTGAGAGTAGTGTAATTTCATATGGTAGTCAAACATTACAAGTGTTGGGAACGAATCAACAAAAGTTTGAGAGTAGTGTAATTTCATATGGTAGTCAAACTTTCTGAAGTTATGAGTCATGCTTTTTCAAGTTTGAGAGTAGTGTAATTTCATATGGTAGTCAAACTAAATAAATCACAAATAATTATAAGTATACGGTTTGAGAGTAGTGTAATTTCATATGGTAGTCAAACAGCGGCTACAATATACTGTCATCATCATTCGTTTGAGAGTAGTGTAATTTCATATGGTAGTCAAACATTACTTATCTGATAATGATAAAGAGATGTGTTTGAGAGTAGTGTAATTTCATATGGTAGTCAAACTATTCAAAAGCTGGTCGGATGGGTCAGGGAGTTTGAGAGTAGTGTAATTTCATATGGTAGTCAAACAAGCTTTCATACTCATTTATCATGTGTTCTGTTTGAGAGTAGTGTAATTTCATATGGTAGTCAAACATTTCACTCTTAGAACCTTCATCACTTATTGTTTGAGAGTAGTGTAATTTCATATGGTAGTCAAACTTTTATTTGATAGTCTTGACCTAAAATTATGTTTGAGAGTAGTGTAATTTCATATGGTAGTCAAACATCCATAGCAGCATAGACGTCATAGCACCTGTTTGAGAGTAGTGTAATTTCATATGGTAGTCAAAAAATGATATGAATTTCTTCAGTAAGTTTAAAATTTGAGAGTAGTGAAATGTAAAGTCTATAAGAATGATTTGTAAACCATTAGGCTTCCCTATTAGAATATGTCCAGATTGGAATGTAAAGGAAATTAGGTACAGCAGTGGGGAAACCGCTATAGATGAGTGTTGTGATATAACATGGTTGTAACACCTTGACCTAATAAGTTAAAATATTTAGGAGGAAAAGAGGTAGTTACAATGAGCAAATATTTTGAACCTGAATTTAAGAAGAAGATCGTCCGTCTTCATCTTGAGGATGGAAGAACCATCCGTAGTCTTGCAACGGAATATAGTATATCCAAAGCAAGTATTTCTAACTAGGTATCCCAGTTTCGCAAAGAATGCCAAAATAGTGAAGAAGCCAAAGCCGATTACGACTATATGAAAGAGACCCTTAAGCTTAAAAAACAGTTAGCAGAGCTTCAAAAGGAAAATGATTTCTTAAAAAAAGCGGCGGCATTCTTTGCAAAGGAAATCGATTAGCGGCATATCGATTTATTAGAGAACAACATGAGAAGTTCGGTCTACGATGGCTTCTCAGAAAATTAAGCATCTGCCCTAATGCATATTATAATTACTTAAAAAAACAAAAGGCAAAGTATCATCAGAACAAGGCAGAGATAAAATCAGTTATATCTAATATTGATCATTCCCATGGAGGAGTAGACGGTTACAGAACTATTCATGCATACTTAACTCGTAAAGGCTATAGTCTTAGACGTTTAACAGTTAATAAATACATGAATACGGAACTGAAGCTATATTCCATAGTCCGTAAAAGAAAACCTGCTTATGAATAAGGAGAAGCCCATAAGGTATTTGAGAACAAGCACATGCAGGATTTTAAAGCAGATGATATTAATCAAAAATGGTGTACTGATTTTACTTACCTTGCTCTTGTAAATGGTGACAAGAGATATAACTGCTCTATAATTGATCTGTATGATCGAAGTATAGTTGCAAGCATTACGGGTAAACATATAACCGCCGCCTTAGCCGGGGAAACCTTGCAAAAAGCTATAGATTCTCAGCCGGGAATAAATACAAGACGGCTTATGTTACACTCAGATCAAGGGAGTCAGTATACTTCTAAGGAGTTCACAGAATACTGTACTAAGCTTGGAATCACACAAAGTATGAGCAAAGCAGGGTATCCATATGATAATGCACCAATGGAACGATATTTCAATACTTTAAAAAATGAACTGATCAATCTGCATAACTATCACACAGAGAAGGAGCTTTACACTGCTATAGAAGAATTTGCATATACTCAATATAATCATGTGAGACCACATCTTACAATAATTATAGAACGCCCTTTGAGGCACGCTATGGGGCTTGATTGCCTTATAGCAGCAAATTAGGTCATACTGTTACAAAAATGCTTGACCACAACATACCTAAGATAATAATTAAGCTTTAAAACTCAACTTGAAGGAAATTAGCAGATGAAAAATATTGATAGGTTTGGTACAATTAAATATTACTATGAGTGAGGAGGGATGACCTTTGGATAATAAAGAGCTGTCTATCACAAGTGATAGTGAATATAAAAAGCTATTGTCAGAGTTAAAAGAGAAAGTAAGAAGTAGCCAACTTAAAGCTGCAATAAAGGTAAATTATGAGTTGTTAGATTTATATTGGACTTTGGGAGAATACATTGTAAAAAATCAAGAACAACATTCATGGGGAGATGCCTTTATAAAATCGTTAGCTAAAGATTTACAAAAAGAATTTCCTGATATGAAAGGTTTTTCTGAAACAAATATTAAGTATATCAGAAGATGGTATTCATTTTATATAAAAGGGCTACAAGGTGTAGCCGAAATAGAAAATAACGACAGCAATTCAAAAGGGCTACAGCCTGTAGCCCAATTTGATGGAAGAGTTATCAACCATATTAAACAGATACCTTGGGGACATAATCAAAGGATAATAAATAAGTGCAAGACCATTGATGAAGCCATATATTATGTTGATAAAACTATTGAGAACGGATGGAGCAGGAATGTACTTGTACATCAAATTGAAAGTGGATTATATGGCAGGGAAGGAAAAATCTATAACAAACTTTGAAAAAAAGGTTACCCGCTTTTGCAATCAGATCTTTGCAAGACAGACATTAAAAAGATCCATATAATTTTGATTTTCTTACCATTCGTGAAGGATATGATGAAAGGGAACTTCAAAAAGAACTGGTTGATAAGATTTCTGATTTTTTACTTGAACTTGGCGAGGGATTTGCCTACATAGGCAAAGAATATCACATAAATATAAATGGGGATGATTTTTATATTGATTTACTGTTTTACAATTTGAAACTCCATTCTTACATTGTTATAGAACTGAAAGCGGAAAAGTTTAAGCCGGAACATTTAGGACAGCTTAATTTCTATGTAACAGCAGTGAATAGAGAGCTAAAAACTGATAGAGATAATGCTACGATTGGACTTCTTATTTGCAAAGATAAAAACGATGTCGTTTGTGAATATTCATTAGAACAAATATCGCAACCTATAGGTATAAGCAAATATGAGATTACTAAATTACTTGAAGCAGAATATAAGAGCAGTTTGCCGAGTATTGAAGAAATAGAGAAAAAGATCAAAGAAATAGATACGGATAATTAAAAACATCAAAAAAATGAATAAATATTGGCTAATGACGATTGGAAAAAATCACTAATCGTCATTTTTTATTGCAAAGAAGTCCAAATATGGCAAGACAACAACACTCCCCGGAGGAAAAATCGAAACTTGTCCTTGAAGCAATTCGAGGCGAGCGTACAATCAATGAGATAGCTGCCGAGAACAATATTCATCCAAACATGCTTTCAAAATGGAAACGAGAAGCAGAGTCTCAATTGTATACACTATTCCAAAATAATTTATCAAAAGAACGCAAAGCTCAAAAAGCACATGAATCCGAAATAAATGATTTATATGCTAAGATTGGCAAACTTACCACTCAGAACGAGTGGCTTAAAAAAAAATCCGGTTTCTGAGCTCAATGTAGCACAACGCCGTCTGCTTGTTGACATGAATGGCTCAACTCTTCCTATTTCTACACAAGTTCGCCTTTTAGAGCTTAACAGAAGTGGTCTTTATTATCAGTCGATTCCGCACTCCACGGAAGATTTACATATAAAGCAGATGATTAATAAAATCTATACAAGATATCAAATGTATGGATACCGTTGCATTTGCTGGTATATGAATAAAATAGAGCATTATGTTATTAATCATAAAGCAGTTCTTCGCCATATGAAGGAAATGGGTATACAGGCTAATATATACACGGCAAAATACAAGCAGACCTGAGCCGGCTAATAAAATATATCCATACTTGCTAAAAGGGCTTAAAATCGACCATCCGGATCAAGTCCGGTCGATTGATATCACCTATATTCCTGTAAAAACAAACCGGCTATACTTGGTAGCAATTATTGATTGGTATTCAAGGTTCGTGCTACACCGGCAATTGAGTGATACTATGGATATAGATTTTGTTCTTGATACCAGCCGTAAGGCATTAAATGTATCCAGTCCTGAAATCATGAATTCAGACCAAGGAAGTCATTTTACAAGTCCAAAATTCACACAGATTTTTCTGGATGCAGGTTCCAAAATCAGTATGGATCACCGTGGGCGTGCCTATGATAATATATTCATAGAAAGGCTCTGGCTGACCATAAAATATGAGGATATATATCCTAAGGCTTACGAGACACCAAAAGAAGCTCGTATCGGAATTCATAACTATATAAAATTTTATAATCACGAGCGTCCACACTCACGCTTAAAATACCGCACACCGGAAGAAGTATACCGGGATAAGTAATTATCCTGTTTCTCGCTATTGTGTAGTATAAGTGCAGATATATGAGCTGTAAAGGGTTCCTTTGGAAGCTGCTTTGCAGCATACCCTTGACAGTTCATATATCCACACTTGGTGGGTAACTAAGGGAGAAAGGGATGGAATAATCTCTTCCGAAATCCAACTTAATTTTTTTGAAAAATTGTCTTGACAAATGGGTTCACTTTACTCCTGTCAAAGCGGGAATTAACTTATTTTTAATCATTACTTTGTCTGGTTCGGTTTGAATCTTTTGTACGATAGATATCAACTATGCAAATGATGCAATTGATTACTCTATAGTTCATTTGATCAAAAGCTCTTGACAGTAATATAAAATTAGAATATAACCAAATAGGCATGTAAACTCGTCTTTCGAAGCGTTATTTCGCTGTTTTTTAATAAATATATGCTGATTATTTCGAATATATAAGGAGGATCTGTATGGGAGTAAGAATGATTTTTATCAGTATGATTATCGCATTGGGCTTTTTCTATGTTGGAATCATCGTGTGGATAGATTTTAAAATGAGAAAAACAATTATTGACGGACAATCGATGATGGAAAGATCGGTGAACAATCAGGAAAATACTTCAAAGATGGGCTTGGGAGAGATTCTTGTTTACCTTGGTATGATAGCTGTAGCAGTGTTATTTACCAGGAGTATAGTAGCGTACGGCGGGGCAGGTTTTAACAATTTGGGAGTCTATATTATATTGCCGACGGTGATATCTTTTTTTAATGCCAGAAAACGTACGGGCAAAACAGTTATTTTACTTTCCACTATCATCTTATTTGCATTTTATCTTTTTCTGGTAAACCTGTTGATCGGTCTTCCGGTAAAACAACCTGTGATTACGGTTAATAATACCAAGATAGTTATGTCAAAGACGACAGTTGCCGATGTGTTGGAGGATGGATTTGATATATATATCAGGAAGGGAAAATATGTAAATACGAACTATGAAAACATTCTTTCAGAAGGTGGTTTTAAAAAGTATTCTGCTGATAGAAGTATATTTGTAAAAGAGGGATTTCAAACTGATACCGGTTCTATATATACAGATCCTTATCTTCTTGTAAAGGATGGCTTGGTGATAGCAAGCTTTGGTGTGTTCGGTCACATGGATAAAGAGGTAGTATTGGAAGATTGTAAGATCATTAATTTTTACATTGATGAAGACTGTATAGATGCCGCAAGAGACAATTCAGTGTCTTACGATCTTGAAGGTATCGATCTGCTTGAGACTTTAGATCAGTCACAGCTACAAAAAAAATTCAAAAAGAAACTGTGGTTGGTGCCTCCTAGTGATGCCGATATAACAGAGTTGACTTACGGGATATCCTGGACGACAAACAGCGGTCATTTTTTCTGGAATGAATATTTTGCATATATTGATTTTGATAAAAAAGACAAATTAACAAAATTCAGATTCTCAACTAATGTGGCACGTGATTCTAAGAAAATATGGTAATAAAATCAGAAAAGTATTTTGATATAATTTGAATTTTGATAGGATATGAGGTAATATTTTTATAATAATATTTTATCTTACTCACAGCGATCGATCCTGTTATTTTTTATAAATCAACAGATAAAAAGCTATGCTAAAAAATTAATGATAAAGGTTGTTTTTTACAACAATAAAGGGGGAGCTGATTGGGCAGTTTATTAAAAGGACCGTACGGTAATACAAAGGATGTTTTTGAAAGGGAATTTTGCGGTGATATTTTTGAGTTGTTGGTAGTGACTTTAAAAGGTGTAAACGGTGCGGCAGTTTTAAAAGATGGATATGAAATACCTTCCGTACATTTTGTGGCATGTGTTGATCTGGATACAAATGAGTTATTCGATTTCGAGGGGCGTATTGAATGGTTGGTAAGTCCCGAGGAAAAAGATGAAAAAGGTTGGGGCTACGCTTTCGAACCTTTAAAAATATATCATATAAAATGTAGAAAAAGACCGCCTATTGACCTTTATCCTTACATGTCTGAGGTCACAAATAATTGTTACAGAATATTGGAATATTATGGTGAAGATAAAACTGACGATAGGTTGGAGGCTTTGATAAAAGAATATTCAAAACCTGTTGTAATCAAAGATACAATAGGAGAATTTACATTAAACAGAGCTTTTTCCTGGTTCGAGGGAAGAATTGAATTTAGTTCGGGGGATCTGCGTGTTATGTTTTATGCTGATAAAAATATGAAAATGCCTCCGTCATCTTTCGCATATCTGAAAAAATTTGCCGAAGATATAGAGAGCATGGACAAAAAAATGAGAGAATTTATAGTAGAAGAATTATGGGAAACTGCAATAGATTGGGCAGAGTCCGAGGAAGAAGCCAATGACTTGACCAAAGATTATTTTTATGATTCTTTGTATCCCGGCGAATTGTTGATCGTCGAAGAGGGGGATATTACTGTTTATTACGGAGATGATAAAGATATTTTTGCAGGTCACTCTATAGAAGTAATTGTTGATTCAAAAGGTGATGTCAAAGGAGCGGATTTGGTGGGTTGATCGTATTTCTGATAGTTTTTACAAAGTTATTATGAGTCCGGAGCTATAATTGTAAAAAAGTTATATTAGATATGAATAGAAGAGGCTGACTTTATAGTCGGTCTCTCTTTAATTTCACTAAAATGAAAAAAATAATTAAAAATAAATAAAATGGACGACGATTATATATTTCAAGAACAATAACCAATACTGTTTGAACTAATATAAAAGTCCTGTTTACAGTGGGTTTTGTACTATTGAAATTTTGTTAAAAAAATATTGATAAATACTTGACTAATACATTTAAATGAAATTTTATAACAATACAATACAAAATTTCATTAAATGAATTACAGGAGGGATTATGATCAAGGATATGAATATTATGAACTCCGGAGATACCATTTTCTTCAAGGTAAATGATAATGACAGAAAGATACAGGAAGAAGAAATCATACCGTATTGGAAGAAGCGTGCTCTTAGAAACAAGATGCTCAATAATCTCGGTGAAGAATGGAAAAAGTGTTACGGAGCAGGTATTTTTACAGAGTTTATGGAGCAAAGAGGTCCCGGACATACTGTAGGCGGTGATGTTTTCTATAGAAAAGGCTTTTTGGATCTTAAAGAACAAAGTTTTAATTAGTATTTTAGGCGTGCTACTGGCACGCCTTGAAGTTTTGTGATAAAATACAACGAAGAGGTGAAAATTATGAATAAGAAAATCGGTTTTATCGGCTGTGGAAATATGGCAAAAGCCATGATAACAAGTATTATAAAAGCTGCACTTGTAGATCCTGCAAATATTTTTGCAAGCGACGGTTATCAAGCGGGACTGGATGATGCAAGGTCACGTCTGGGGATCAATACGACTATGGATAACAAAGAAGTGGTAAATGAATGTGATGTTATCTTTCTTGCCGTTAAGCCTAATATTTATGATTCGGTTATGAAAGAGATAGCACCTTTAGGAGCGGGAAGGCTCTTTGTATCTATAGCTCCCGGTAAGACTTTATCTTATCTTGAGAGCGGTCTCGGTAAAGAGGCTAAGATACTAAGAACCATGCCTAATACTCCTGCTATGGTGGGTGAAGGCGTTACGGCTATTTGCCCGAATAAAAATATCACCAATGAAGATATGGAGGTTTTGGAGAGTATAATCGGTACTTTCGGTACAGTAGAGCGTGTGGAAGAAAAACTTTTTGATGCTGTGGTTGCCGTATCGGGTTCTTCACCGGCTTATGTTTTTATGTTTATAGAAGCTATGGCTGATGCTGCAGTTCTTCAGGGAATGGCTCGTGATAAGGCATACCGTTTTGCGGCACAGGCTGTACTCGGCAGTGCAAAGATGGTCCTTGATACCGGTAAGCATCCGGGTGCACTCAAAGATATGGTTTGTTCACCGGGAGGTACTACCATCGAAGGAGTGGCTGTATTGGAAGAAAAAGGTATGCGTTCAGCAGTTATAGAAGCGATGAATGCGGTATATGATAAATCAGGGAAAATGTAGATTCTCCGGTAATTTAGAGAAAAATCCTAATCCTTTTCTTCAAAACGATATGAATAAACGTATCGACGAACACGGAAGATAGTTTTTTAATAATGGGCTGTTGCAAAATAAAGATCATGTACGGGATATAACGGAATTTGGGAAGGATTTCGTTATATAAGCCAAGCTGAGTCTTTATTATGCGACAGCTTTTTTATTATTACCAATCGTAAAAAAGATATTGATTGCTAATAATAATAGTTGAGAACTATAAATCTTAATAAATAAATGTTATAATCTTGACCGAACTAAATACAATATTATTGTTAAAGTGATGTTTCTAAAAAATAGATGATAGGCGGTATAGATATATGGAAGTACTTGAATCGGAAGACAGATCTGACGGTACAGGGGGGATTAAAATAAAGTTTCACAGTATTTTTCACAGGTTTTTTTTATTCATAATATTATTCTGGTTAACGACTATTTTTATGTTAGGAAAGATAGAGGTATTGGAATTTAGATTGTTTAATATAGATCTGACAATATCACGAATGCAAATGGTTTATATTTACATAACGACCTATGCTATCACCTTTATCATATCTTTTTTTAATTGGAAATTTTATATCTGCAAAGAAGGTATCTACATCAGAAAAATAGACCTATTGGTACATTGGGATGATATAGTTGCTGTAAGTCATGTGTGGATCAACGAATTCAGCTATAGCGGGGGCAAAAGATTCTTTTTTTATAACCGTAAAACATTGGTCATATACAGAAAAGAATATAAACCGATATGTATCTACAATATTTCTTTAATTGCATTATATGTGGTAAAAATCTATAAGCCGAATATAAGGATCAATGCGATAAGCACTACACTTGCTACGATATTTAATATAATTTTGAACGCAAGCTTGATTTATACGATCCTGTTTGATGCTCTGATACGTGTACACCCTAATGTGATGATCGCCTGGACTTTATTATATGGGATAAAATCATTGGTATTGCCTCAAATAATGATAAAGTCACAAAATAAAATTCATGGAAAATATTTATCTCATGATAAATTTCATAAGAAATTTGCTTCCGATGCGATCCATGTATAAACTCATAATAAGAAGATCTCAGACCGATCCGATTAAATGTGTTTGTTGCGGATTTGATTTGAAAAAATACAGGGGTATAAAGATAATACATTAATGAATTATTTCAGTGTAGGTGGCAGAAGAGCTGATGTGGCTAAAGGATTCAAACAAATATCAATTTTAAAATGCTATAAAATATAAAAAAATATATTATTAAAATAAAAAAGGAGAGTTATGTTAGAAAAAGGTACAAAGGCACCGGAATTCTCACTTCCGGATGAAAACGGTGAAATCAGAAGTTTGGCAGATTATAAGGGAAAAAAACTCATATTATATTTCTATCCGAAGGATAATACACCCGGATGTACAAAGCAGGCTTGCGGATTCGCAGAGCTTTATCCTCAGTTTAACGAAAAAGGTGTAGAGGTCATTGGTATCAGTAAAGACAGTGTGGCATCTCATAAGAAATTCAAGGATAAATACTCCCTCCCCTTTACTATTCTTTCAGATACGGAGCTTGAAACAATTAAAGCTTATGATGTATGGAAAGAAAAGAAACTTTACGGTAAAACTTCCATGGGTATTGTAAGAACCACATATCTTATAGATGAACAAGGTATTATAATAGAAGCAATGGATAAAGTTAAGGCGGCTAATAACCCCGAAGAAATGATGGGCTTGGTATAATTAAGTATTTTAAGATCAATAATTATAAAGAGCGTTTTTTTATGTCATTGCGGAACATTAAATTTAGAGGTGGGTATAGATGTATATTTCAAGACCTTATAGGGGCAAACCTAAGGATTTGGATAAAAGGCAGGAGAAGGAGAGAAAATGTTATGAATTTCTCGAAAAAATCGGTATAGATTATGAGGTCGTAGATCATGAAGAGGCTTCGGATATGGATAAATGTCTTGAGATAGAAACTGTCTTGGGAGTCAAGATCTGCAAAAATATAATGCTTTGTAACAGGCAGGAAACGAGATTTTTTATTTTTATGATGCCCGGTGATAAGAAATATGTAACAAAGGATGTTTCCAAGAAGATAGGAATGTCGAGATTATCATTTGCAAAAGAAGAACATCTGAAAGATTATTTAAATGTGACTCCGGGCTCTGTCAGTGTTTTGGGGCTTTTAAATGATATTGATAATAGAGTTGAACTTGTAATAGATAGGGATGTTATAGGTCAAAATCATATTAGATGCCACCCTTGTGTGAATACATCAACCTTAAAAATAAAAACAGATGACTTTTTGACCAAGATCATACCCGCATTAAATAAAGAAGCCTTGATAATAGATAATTGACGTATACTTGATAAAGGTCTTTATAAGTACGAAATAAAATTCGATCTTGCACTTTCCCTAAGTCTCAGGATCGTATAAGGTCGATATCGATAAGCAAAGACTTAATATCCTAAGTATTGCGTAAGTTATTGACAGGGCTGATTAGATCTTTAAAATATTTTGTGTGCACTTTTTAGCACTTATTGTTATTGATGAATTAACAAAGAATTCAAGTAAAAGTTTTATTGACAATTATTCCACAAAATAAATGCCGTATAAAATAATATAAAAAAAGCATAACAGAATCATTAAAATAAATCAAAAATATCATATTATATTTGAATTGGGTCACTCAAAATGATATACTGAGAAAGCTGCTATAAGGCGGATAGGCAGGTGACAAGGGTATGTTATACTGTCGTATATGATAAACTGACTGATAAACAAATTAAGTCAGATCAATAATTTGTTTTTAAAAAAAGGAAAGGGATATTATGAAAAAGATAAAATCAATTTTATTGGCTGTGTTATTTGCGATGTTATGTATAACAGCTTGTACAGGTCAAAGAGATGAGGATACAAAAATAGAATCTAGCAAAGATACCAAGAAGAAGTCAAAGAAGAAGAAGAACAAGAAAAAGGATAAGAAAAAGAGACAAGCGAAGAGGAGACTGAGGAAGAAACCGAGGAAGAAAGCGAAGATTATACAAATGTTTCCGACTACACTCTTGCCGGTACAGCTTGGATCGCTGACAATGACGGTTCATATTGGGAATTTAGAGATGATATGAGCTTTTATTGGTATAAGGACGTAAACGTTACCAATGATAATTATTTCGGAGGTACCTATGATTTTCTTGTAGGAGAGGATGGTTTGGATATTCTTGATTCGGGATACGATGGATACGAATACGCTGTGACAAAGAATGATATACTGGATTTTCTTGCAACATCCACAGACGGGTATCTTAGAGAAGATTTCCTATGTTTTGAAGCTACATATACGACTTATATACTTGACGGAGCGGAGCAGATGACAGAATCCACTATGATACCGTATTACGGTTTCTTCTCTCCGGACGGCAAAAAACTTGTTATAGTGAGCATGGCAACAGGATACAAATACGAATTTACCAAAGCTGAGTAGTTGTGATCTCTTGGGTTATATGTGATCGTATTAAAAGATTGTACCTAAAATGTGATAAAAACAAATAATAAAAAAACATCCTTTGATGTGAGCTTTAAAAGTCAGATTTTTTAAGCGTAGTAGTTTTATGGCTGCTACGCTATTTTCATTTTTTAAAGATAAATATTCAGGTGCTGACAGGAAAAATAATGTGCTTTGGACTTTAGAAACAGCATGAGAAATCCGGAGATGATAGCTAAAAAAATACTGTTAGCGATCGTAAATATCATATACTTATATTCTGCGAAGAAATATGTAAAAATCTGATAAAGTTATGAAGAAATTATATAGGCTCAGATGTAGACTGATAAGTAAAAATAATATGTAAAAATAATCAGATTGCATTGCAAATATTAAAAAAATAATAAAAACTATAATTAAAATAATATTTTTTTACAAGGGAAACTATATATACATAATTAAGATTTCATGCTACAATGTTTATTAACATAAAAATATTTATAAAGAGTAATAAAAAAAGACAAAAGCAGTGTAAGTTATTTTATGTAAATTTGTTTAGGTGAATAGGATGTTTTTAAGACACAAATTAATAATAATAAAAATAAACAAAGATTTATTATATATATTTTGTGCCTATATCAGATCATAAGGAGGATGAATGAATGGAAAATTCAACTACAACTAAGTCCAAGTATCCTTTAGGCTTTTTTGTCGGATGTATGACCTATGCATTTGAAAGATTTGCTTTCTACGGAACAAAGCCATTACTTGTACTTTATCTAACCAAACTTGTTGCTGAGGGTGGACTTGCAATCCCTACAGCAGAGGCAGCTATAATTGCAGCTAACTTTACGGCTTATACCTATATAGCACCGCTTTTAGGAGGATATATATGCGACAAGTGGCTTGGAGCAAGGTATGCGGTAAGTATCGGTTGTGTTATAATGGGGCTCGGGTATTTGATAGGTTGGCAGTCTCATAATTTAGCTACAGTTAACATGATGATCTATGTAGTTTCAATAGGTACAGGTTTATTTAAGGGCAATCTTGCCGGACTTATGGGAAGAATGTTTGAAAATGATGATCAAATGGATTCCGCCTTTTCGGTTCAATATTCATTTGTTAATATTGGTGCATTCTTCGGTTCAGCTATAATGGGTGCCGCTTACTTAAGCTTCTTTAAGAATGGAGAAGTACTTGGGTTTAGACAGGTATTCTTGGTTTGCGGAATACTGGTTATTTTAGGTGGAATACTTTTCACAGCTTCATACGGAAAACTCCATGGTCAAGGAAAGCTTCCGTTTAAGTTCCGTACAGATGCACAGGGTAATGTTATAGAGGACACCTCTAAAACACTTAAAAAAGAAGATGTTTCATCAGAAAAGCTTACAAAGAAAGAGTGGAACGGAATTTGGGCGATCATATTTGTCTCATTTGTATCAATCATATTCTGGACCTTCTACGAGCAGCAATCAGGTGCTCTTCCGCTGTATTCCGAGCAGTTTGTTGATATGAGCCTTTTCGGTATTACACTTTCACCTGCCCATGTATTTACTTCATGGAACGGTCTGCTTTGTATCTTCTTAAGCCTTGGTGCTGCAAAACTGTGGGAGACTCTTGCTAAGAGACCACAGGGAGACCTTACTATGTTCCAGAAAGTTGCACTTTCATTCGGATTCCTCGGATTAGCCTATACAGTTCTTATCTTTATGGAACTTACAAGAGGAGGCGGTGAGCATAAGGCATCCGTACTCTGGTTATTGTTCTTTGGTGTATTGCTTACAATAGGTGAAATATGCTTCTCACCTCTTGGAAACTCATTTGTAAGCAAGGTTGCACCTAAGAAATATCTCTCAGTCTTACTTGGTGTGTGGATATTTGCAACATTTGCATCAAATAAGCTTTCAGGATATGTTCAAGGATTTATCGAGAACTTAGGATTTATGACTATAATGGTAACATTTGCCGTAGTTTCATTTGTAACCATGGGAATATTATTCTTACTCTCAAAGTCACTTAATAAGCTTATAGAGTAATAAATATATAAATTACTGCTTTGTACTGAATTAAAATACCGGCATCAAGATCAGTCTATGACTTTTTTGATGCCGGTTTAATTATTTGTGCATTTATAGTATTATTATATCAAAAATACAGAGCTTAATTTTTAGGATCAAAGTAAAAGGAGATATATGATTAAAAAAAGCTAAATGATTTTTGAGAAAAAAATATGCTTCTGATGGCAGGCAGCGGATGTGTGGGTATGATCTACAGTTACATTCTTTATGAAAATATTATTAATAATGCCTTTAAGGTATCTTTTATACTTACGGCATTCTTTTTTGGGGCTTTTGTTTTGTCTTTTTCTATAAGAAGATTTATAGGGAAAAAAGAAGAAGAGAGGCTTAAAAATATCAATACAGTTAGTAAAGAAGATACTAAAAAATATAATGTCAAAGAGGGTAAAAAAGGATTCTATTACGGAAATAAAAAAAGATAGAATGTATTAAATATTATTAGAGGGGTAATTATGGCATACAAGACATTGGTACTCGATCTGGACGGTACACTTACCAACAGTGAAAAGAAAATCAGTAAAAAGACTAAATCGGCTATCATGAATATACAGGATATGGGTATAAGGGTTATACTTGCAAGCGGTAGATCCGATTACGGCATGAAACATATCGCAAAAGAACTTGAACTGGCAAAATATAATAGCTATATGATTTCTTTCAACGGTGCAAGAATAAGGGATCTGCATAATGATAAGTTGCTGTATGAGCAAAATATCGATCCGAAATTGTATCCCGAGATATTTAAATTATGGAAGGAATATAATGTTAATATCTTAACATATAATAAAGAAATCAATAAAATGTATACCGCAGATGCGAAGGATATCTATGCGATAATCGATGCTCAGATCAATAATTACATACCCCTGGTGGAACTTAAGGATTTTGCAAGGGAAGTGGATTTCCCGGTAGCGAAGTTTTTATTTATGCAAGACCCTATAAAACTTGAATGGGTTGAAAAGGATATGCAACGAAGAATGGGTGACAGACTCGATATATACAGATCGGAATCCTGTTTTTTAGAGGTCATGCCCAAAGGAGTCAATAAAGGTAATGCATTAAAAACTTTGGCTGAGATAGCGGGTCTTGACCCTGAGGAGATGATAGCCTGCGGTGACAGCTTTAATGATATGAGCATGATAGAGTTTGCCGGTTTGGGAGTTGCCATGGAAGAGGCTGTGGACGAGCTTAAAAAGTCTGCGGATCATGTTACCGGATCCAATGATGATGACGGGATAGTAGATGTAATAGAAAAGTTTATTCTTAATGATATGTAACTTGAGTTTTTGAATTAACCCGATCAAGATATATTGATCATGATACAAAGCGCTTAATATGTATTATAGGTAGGGAATGATGTTATATTTGCGGTATATTCAAATATTAAAGGATCTATATATAAAACATTTGGATTATCTTTGTTATATATATTAATAAAGCTTGTTATATAAGTTATAAAAATTTGATATGGATTTTTGACCCCATAAAATAAATGCTTTTATTGACAAAAACATATAAGACTTGCTAATATATTGCCTAATACATTCCTCGGCAAGAATTGTTTTACAAACTTATATTTGTTTTGCGGAAGGTGAGTATTGGTTTAGAGTTCTTACCTAAACACTATAATAATATACCGAAGGGAGAAATCACATGTCTAAAATTTATTACGAAAATGATTGTAACTTATCTTTAATAAAGGATCAGACTATTGCGGTCATAGGATACGGAAGTCAGGGTCATGCACAAGCACTCAATGCTAAAGAAAGCGGATGCAAAGTCATAATCGGTCTTTATGAAAACAGCAAGTCATGGGAGAAAGCACAAAAACAGGGATTTGAGGTTTATACGGCTGCAGAAGCCGCTAAGAGAGCGGATATCATTATGATACTTATCAATGATGAGCTTCAGGCTGATATGTATAAGAAGGATATAGAGCCTAATCTTGAAAAAGGCAATATGCTGATGTTCTCTCACGGTTTCAATATACACTTCGGTTGTATAGAGGCACCAAGCTTTGTCGATGTTGCAATGGTAGCTCCTAAGGGGCCGGGTCATACGGTAAGAAGCGAGTATCTTGCGGGAAAGGGTGTTCCCTGCCTCGTGGCTGTTGAGCAAAACCCAAGCGGTAAGGCACTTGAGAAGGCACTTGCTTATGCACAGGCTATAGGAGGAGCAAGAGCGGGTGTGCTTGAGACAACATTCAGAACCGAGACAGAGACGGATCTTTTCGGAGAGCAGGCTATACTTTGCGGCGGTGTATGTGCTTTGATGCAAACAGGTTACGAGACCCTGGTTGAAGCAGGTTACGATCCTACCAATGCATACTTTGAATGTATACATGAGATGAAACTTATAGTAGACCTTATATATCAATCAGGATTTGAAGGAATGAGACATTCTATTTCAAATACTGCAGAGTACGGAGATTATATAACAGGTCCTAAGATAATCACCAAGGAGACCAAGGAAGCTATGAAGAAGATCCTTGCGGACATACAAGACGGAAGTTTTGCCAAGGAATTCCTTCTTGACATGTCGGCATCAGGTCGTCAGGCACACTTTAAGGCGATGAGAAGGATAGCTGCCGAGCATCCGTCAGAAAAAGTGGGTAAAGAGATCCGTAAGCTTTACAGTTGGAATAATGAAGAAGACAAGTTGATAAATAATTAAAACAGAGTGGGAAACCCCTATAAATGTAGTTATTATATTCATTTATAGGGGTTTTATTTAGATAGTTCTGCTAATTTTTATATAATTACTTAAGGTTTTATAATTAATATTGACGCACTGTAAGAATTGCTTTATAGTAAAGTTAATTTAATTAATGTCAATGGAAAGAAGGGAGAGAGTGTTTATGAAATGTGCTAATTGTGGTAGTGACGTAAGTGATAACAATAAGTTCTGCCCTAATTGCGGAGAAAAAATGCAAGGTGAGGAGGCTGCTGCTCAAAGCGGATCGGCAGATTCCGGTAGATCTTCCGAAGATGTCGTAAACCTTGCAGCAAGCGAGAGAGAAAGTTTGTTATCAAAAGGTGAGCCTACAGTCGCACTGAGTCAAGCTCAGGTAAATAATATGAATCAGCAAAACCCCGGTTCTTCTTCGAATGCGCAAGCGGGAGGAGAAGGACAGGCTCGTAATCAATTTAATACCAATCCTAACGTCAATGCCAATAATGCAAAACCGCCTAAGAAGAAAAGCAAGGCACCTATTTTTATAGGGCTTGGTTTAGCGGTAGTGGTATTGCTTGCTATAGTAAGCTTTGCAGTATTTGCGGGACAGAATTTCTTCAAGAGAACTTTTTCTTCCGCTACAGATTATTACAAGTATGTTGAGAAAAGAAATGTTAATAGCAAGGATACATGGAAAGCCTATGATGCGTATGTAAAGAAAGTTTCTTCAATAACTTCAAGCAAAATAACTCAAAATATGAGTATTGAGCTTTCAGATGATGCAAAGGATCTTATAGGTAACTTCTACCCGGAAGATCTTGATTGGTTTGAAAAATTGGATCTGGAAATGGAGTTGGCGGCTAAAGATAAAAACTATGAAGCATCTATAAGTGCAAAGCTTAACGGTAAAGATATAGCAAATGCACAGGCTTATGCTGATGATGATAATATTTATGCTACATTGCCGGATATGACAGATGAATATTTGCTGATATCAAAGGACTATTTATCTGATGAAGGTTTTGATCTGGATGCATATATGTCATCTTTTGAATCTTTACCGAGTAAGGACAAATTAAAGTCTATAGCAACAAAATATACCAACATATATTTAAAAAATGTATCAGGTGTAAAGAAAGAAAAAGTAAAACTTAAGGCAGGCGAAGTTACGCAGTCGGTATATAAATTAAGCTATACATTGGAAGAGGACAAATTACAAGAAGTATTACAAGCTCTTGCAGAAGCGGCGGATGGTGATTCAGAACTCAGGGATGTTGTGCGTGCTTATGCCGAAGCTTCAATGGGAACAAGTGCCGGAAGTATGGGATTAACCGTAGATGATATTATGGATCAATATGACAGTTATATAGAGGACTTACAGGAGAGTATTGAAGATATTGATCTTGAGGGTGTTTCATTAACTATGGATACCTATGTAGATAATTCCGGTAATATTGTAGGAAGAGATATAGTTATAGGTCAAGAAGATGAGGAAGAGTATTTCAGTTATGCATTTACAAGAAATGGTAAGAATGTAGGTCTGATCTATTCTTATGAATTCGGCGATAATATTACTGAATTTTCCGGTACAGGAAAGCTTTCAGGAGCTAATCTGAGCGGTGAATTCAAGCTTACACAGTCCTATGACGGTGATGAGAGTTCATTATTGAATGTTACCGTAAATAAGATAAATATGGCAAAACTCGGAACCGACAATCAGGAGATCGATGTGGTCATAAGTGCGGATGAGGGATTGAGTGATCTGTATTACGGTATGGATGAGTTTTCAGACTATGCTTTAAGGCTTCAGGTCAATAAATCAAAGTCTGTTTGGTCTATAATAGACGGAACTGATGAACTTGTAACAATAACTTTGACTGATGACAGATCTGCCGCTAAGAAGATAGATATTCCAAAGAATATGGAAACATATGATATTGAAGAATCGGACGAAATAGAAGCTTGGGTGGATAATCTTGACGTTGATCAATACATAGATAAGCTTAGTGATACGGATCTTCCGGAAGAATGGGTAGACACTATTGAAGGGTATTTAAGTAATTAGGAGTTACGATGATAGAACTTATTAATATATCTAAAAGATATAAAGATAAGTGGGTTCTTAACGATATACATATGAAACTTAATGAGGAAAGATGTGTGGGAATTCTGGGTGTCAATGGCAGTGGAAAGACCACACTTCTTTCCATTTTGGCAGGTGTTTTAAAGCCGAATTCCGGAAAAGTTATGTATAATGATAAGGATCTGCTTAGAGACTCAGCTTTAAGAAGAAAACTGATAGCTTATATTCCTCAAAAATCCCCCTTAATTGAGGAATTGAATGCTTTGGACAATCTTAAGCTCTGGTATGATAAAGATGAGCTTAAAAAAGAGATATCATCGGGGGTCATATCCTTACTCGGAGTTGATGAGTTTTTGAAAAAACCCGTATCGGCACTCAGTATGGGTATGAAAAAAAGGCTCAGCATAGCCTGTGCCGTGGCAGATAAGCCTAAGATCCTTTTGATGGATGAGCCATCAGCCTATCTTGATATAATATGCAAGGCGGATATACACAGATATATGAATGAGCATAAAAAACAGGGAGGGAGCATAATACTCGTAAGTCATGACGTGGGTGATTTCGGTGTATGTGATGAGCATTATGCACTGAGATCGGGTATTTTAACTCCTTTTGAATATAATGATAATGTAGATGAACTTATAAAGATAATAGGTTAGGTTTGTTCTATGAATATGATTTTCAGATATATGGTTTTAAATATAAAAAAGGCTCTTAAGCTAAGTAAATTTTCTTTTTTTTCAGCTTGTATAATCTTGATCACAACAGCTTTGGTAAGTTTTATTGCTATAAGCCTTGATGATTCAAAAGAAGAAGAAAAAAAGATAAATGTAGGAATAGTGGGAGATCCAAAAGACAGCTATATAGGAATGGGTATAACTGCCTTGGACAGGCTTGACAGTTCAAGATACAGTATCGAATTCGTAAAGTTATCGGAAAAAGAGGCAAAGCAAAATCTTGAAAAGTCTCAGATAGCAGGTTATATAATTATTACCGATGAGTTTTTGGAAGCATTGGGCAGAGGAGAGCATGAAAAGCTCAAGTTTGTAAGCAGATATAACCCGGGACTTGCGGATAGCATACTAAAAGAGATCACCGATGTGGTATCTGTAACACTATTTAATTCCGAAAGAGCCATATATGCGATGCAGGACTTCGTTATAGAAAAAAATGAGCCGGGACTTAATGATATAACAGTAGATATGAACAAAGTTTTTATTAATAATGTATTCTCAAGAAATAAAATGTATGACATACAGGTAATGGATTATTATAGAGAACTTGATGTGAAAAGTTATTATATATCTGCGATGTTTGCCTTATTTATAACGCTTTCGGGTATAGGCTTAAGCCTGTTGCTTATAAAAAGGGATATGGAACTTTATAAGATCCTTGAGAGTAAGGGTTTTTCTTTTGTATATCAGGTAATTACTGAATTTTTGGTAGCATTTATATATATGTGTATGAGTCTGGTATTGCCTTTTGCGGTGCTTGTGCTGCTTTATAATTTTGATTACATGGATGTTGAGCCTTTAAGTCTACTTATGGCAAGTTTACCTTTAGTGGCGGTCATGACCTCGATATACCAATTACTATATGAACTTATTTCGGATCTTATTGCGGCAATAAGTACTTCTTTTGTATGCATGCTTAGTATGGCTTATTTGTCGGGAGTTTTTTATCCTGCGAATTTTTTTACCGACAGACTTAAAGTACTTATTGAGTTCTTGCCGATAAACCTGGGACTTGAGGTGATGAGGGGACTTTTCCTGTCCGAACCGGAAAGTAAAGGTATATTATTGTTATTATGTTATACACTTGTTGACGTTATTCTTAGCATAGTTATAAGAAGAATGCGTATATTAAAGAGTGCCTGATATACAATATGAAGATCCAAGAGATTTTTTTGATGTATGAGTTGCTAAGATCTATTCTTTTTAAAAACTGCAGAACGATAAAATCGGTTATACAAAGTTGAATGTTGCAAATATTTAATAACATTCAAAAATAGGAATATAGAATATGCGTAAATTATTTACATGGTATTATCTGCTTAATAAAAGAAGTTTAAGAAATTACAGTTATATAATTTTGTTTTTATTGTTGCCTTTGCTTGCCTTTTCGTTGAGAATAATAAGTTCAAGGGACAGTTCCGTACTCAAGGTAGGGCTTTACACGAGTGCGGATTCGGGGCTGTCAAAAGATATTATAGAAGAATTGACGACAGAAAAGAGTATTATAAAGTTTATCGAATATCGGGATGAGGAGAGTGCCTATGAGGATCTACAGGTAAAGCTTGATGCTTTGTGGATCTTGCCGGAGGATCTTTTAAAGTCCGTCAATGATTATTTGTATAAAAAAGAGCATGTTGTTAAAGTTATAGAGTCAAGGCAAAGTACTGTACTGGGAATTTCAAGAGAGAAACTTTTTGCAAAGTTATATCCTTATATCTCAAGGGAATTGTATAACAAATATATGGAAGAAAAATTCCCTTATCTAAAGACCGATACCGAGGCAAAAAAAGATAGCGTGGAATATTATGAGGCAAGGGATATACAGGATGATATTATAGAATATATAAGTCTTGACGGTGACAGTTATGTGGAAAAAAAGACGGATGATAACTTTATCTTAAGTCCGCTCAGAGGTTTTTTGGCAATATGGCTTTTTCTTGTAGCTATGGTGTCGGCGATATTTTATAAAAAGGATATCGACAGCGGACTTTGGGTGTGGATAGACAAAAGACTTAAGGGATTTTTTTCATTTGTGTATATATTATTTATAACATTTACAGCAGCCGTTGTATTACTTATAACTATATATGTATCGGGTCTTGGAGTGGGTATCTTCAAGGAAACGATAGCTTTACTGCTTTATGTTACGTCACTTGCCCTGATCAGCAATATATTTAGGGTAGTATTTAACAATATATATGTATACAGTGCTTTTATACCGTTCATATTGATAGTCGGTATAATCTTAAGTCCTGTTTTCTTTGATCTGTCAATGCCTTGGTTACAGTTTCCGGTACCGGTATATCATTATATAAAATCGATATATACTTTAAGCGCAATATACAAGATGATCGGATATATAGCCCTGCTTATACCTATACATTTTCTTTTTGTAAGGTCATAAGAATTATGATATAATGCTTTTTGAGTTTGTGTTATAATCAATAATATGTAAATATATTTAATAAGAAAGGGTCAAAATATGAGCAAGAATCCTATAGTTACGATCAATATGAATGACGGTTCGGTTATAAAACTGGAGCTTTATCCCGAGATAGCCGAGAATACCGTAAAGAATTTTATAAGTCTTATAAATTCAGGTTTTTATAACGGGCTTATCTTCCATAGAGTTATAGACGGTTTTATGATACAGGGAGGTTGCCCCAAGGGTATAGGTACAGGTGGTCCGGGATATACCATAAAGGGTGAATTCGCACACAACGGAGTCAAGAACGATCTCAAGCATGAAAGAGGAGTTATATCTATGGCAAGAGCTATGGATCCGGATTCTGCCGGAAGTCAGTTTTTTATAATGCATGAGACCTCACCGCATCTTGACGGTTCTTATGCGGCTTTCGGAAAAGTAACAGAGGGAATGGATGTTGTTGACAAGATAGCGGCAGTTCAGACAGACAGAGAGGACAGACCTCTTAATGAGCAAAAAATAGCATCTATGACAGTTGATACTTTCGGAGTTGAGTATGAAGCTCCTAAAAAGCGTTAATATCGATCATGTCGATCATGAGGTGCTGATATCCGATGAGGTACTTTCTTTGAAAGAAGCCAAGAATAAAGGTATCAGCACCATAGCTATAGATCCGAAAGGAATACTTGACCTGTCTTTGTCAGAGTATGCCGTAGAAAGTCCGGAATCTATAGACGATGATTATATTAAAAAAGTGGTTTGCAGAAAATTAAATATACCTTTGACGATATTAAAGACCGACAGACTTTCTCTAAGAGAATTGACCTGTGATGACTATACAAAAGTCGAGTTATCACAGGCTTCGTTAGGATCTGACAGATACTTTGAGGATAAGGACACTTTCTTTAATTATATAAGTATTACCTATAGGTTTTTCGATTATGGCATCTGGGCGGTCGAAGACAGGAATACGGGAGATTTTATAGGTTTGGCGGGTTTGTATTTCAAAAACGACCGAGAAAGATACTTTCTAAGTTATTTTATTATGCCTGAACATAGAAAAAAAGGCTATGCTTATGAGATATCCAAAGCAATAATCGAGAAGACATATAAGAACACAAAACCTGCCATAGAGATAAAAAAGGGGAATATTCCGTCTCTAAAACTGGCAGAAAAGTTGGCAAGTACAGTAAAGAAATGTTGAAATATCCTATAGATATATTCTGCTTGGATATGCTATAATACTGCATACAGTATACTTTATTTGTTTAAGTATAAGTGTATTGCAGATTGTTAAGTTATAGATTATTTGGTTTTTGTAACAGTAATTTTACTTAGGAGTAAGTTATGGATAATATAAGTCTGAAAGCTTATGCCAAAGTCAACTTATCCCTCGATATATTATCAAAGAGAGATGACGGCTACCATGATCTTTGCATGATCATGCAGAGTATTGGCGTTTATGATAAGGTAAACCTAACCAAAACGAAAGAAAAACATATAAAAATAAGCTCTAATATAAAGGGTTTATGCATTCCGGAAAGAAATATCATGTATAAAGCCGCAAAGCTTTTATATGAAAAATTCGATATAAAAGAAGGACTGCATATAAATTTGTATAAGCGTATACCTATGGGAGCGGGAATGGCAGGAGGCAGCACGGATGCTGCGGCTGTCCTTAAGGGTATGAACATACTCTTTGATCTTGGTTTGGATAAAGAAGAGCTTATGGAGACAGGTTTGGAAATAGGTGCCGATGTTCCCTTTTGTATATGCGGCGGAACTATGCTTGCAGAGGGAGTTGGCGAAAGATTGTCTGAATTGAGAGCTGTGTCGGGTATGCATTTGGTTCTTGTAAAACCTTATTTTTCGGTATCTACCAAGGAAGCTTATTCTTTGGTTGATCTTAATGTACTTTCTGAAAGAAAGACCGGATACCGCTAAATTACTTTCATATATTGAAGAAGGGAATATAGCTAAGACCGCTGAGAATATGAAGAATGTTTTTGAGTTTTATATAGGGAAAAAGTATCCTATGATAGAGGAAATAAAAAAGGAATTAATAAAACAGGGGGCACTCGGGGCTGTAATGACAGGCTCCGGTTCTGTGGTGTTCGGAGTTTTTGAAGATACTGTGCTTGCGAAAAAGTGTTATGAAACTTTAAAAAAGAAGGAGTTTAAGTCTAAGTTTAGACAAGTTTATTTAAGTGAATTTACAAAAGGAGGGTTATAATGTCAGAGACACTTAAGCTTGATGTTAATGATTATATGCCGCTAAGAGACGTGGTATTTAAGACTTTAAGACAGGCTATACTGAAAGGAGATCTTTTACCGGGCGAAAGACTTGTGGAAATACGTCTTGCAAAGGATCTCGGGGTGAGCAGAACACCTATAAGAGAGGCTATAAGGATGCTTGAGCTTGAAGGACTTGTAATAATGATACCCAGGAGGGGTGCGGAGGTTGCCGGTATTACAGGTAAAAGCTTAAGAGATGTATTGGAAGTAAGGAAGGCTCTTGAGGAACTTGCCATAGAGCTTGCCTGTGAGCGTATGGATGAGGATGACATTAAGGAATTAAGCCTGGCGATGGATGATTTCAGAAAGGCTGTAGATAAGATGGACTTGATAGAGATCGCCAAGACTGATGAGAATTTCCACGATGTGATCTTTAAGTCGACGGATAATGACAAACTTATGCTTTTGGTAGGTAATCTGAGAGAGCAGATGTACAGGTACAGAGTTGAATATATCAAAGATTCCGGTAAAAGAGCCTTGCTAATTACGGAACATGAGGGTATACTTGAAGCCTTGAAGGCAAGAGATGTTGATCTGGCTAAAGAACATATAAAGCAGCATATAGATAACCAGGAAACTACGGTAGCAAAAAATTTAAAGGAAAAATAAATTGATGTCAAAGCAGGTAATAGCGGTTTTATTCGGGGGTCAATCCTCCGAGCATGTCGTATCATGTATGTCGGCGATAAATATCATAAAATGTATCAATAAAGATAAGTATGATATAATTTTAATAGGAATTACAAAAGACGGTAAATGGCTGAAAGTAAACAGTATTGATGATATAGTAAGTGAAAGTTGGAGAGAAGGGAAGACAGGTGCGTATCTGCTACCCGATGCCAAGGAGAAATCATTGCTTATAACTGAAGGAAGTGAATATACCAAGATCAAGATCTCTCTTGTATTTCCGATATTGCACGGTTATACGGAGAGGACGGAACGATACAGGGACTATGCGAATTGGCTCAAATACCCTATGTTGGCTGTGACGTGATATCAAGTGCCTTATCTATGGATAAGTCCTATACCAAACTTATCGTTGACAGGATAGGTATCAGACAGGCTGCTTACAAACTGCTTCACAGACATAAGATCAATAAAGATATAATAAGTGCGATGCAGGAAGTGGAAGCAGGGTTTGAATACCCTGTTTTCGTAAAACCCGCTAATGCAGGTTCAAGTAAGGGTGTCAACATGGCAAATAATACCGCTGAGCTTAAGTATGCCTTGGAAGAGGCTTTATTGCATGATAAGAAAGTTTTGGTGGAAGAGGCTATAGTAGGAAGAGAATTTGAATGTGCTGTACTCGGTACCAAGACTAAGCCGATCGTCAGCGGTGTCGGTGAGATCATAAGTGCGGGAAGTTTTTACGATTTTGATTCGAAATATTATAACTCCGACTCAAAAACGGTGCTGGATCCCGATCTGGACGGCGAGACGATAGAAAGGATCAGAAAGTATTCAAAGATCATTTTCAGAGCCATGGACTGTCACGGATTGGCAAGAGTGGACTTTTTCCTGAGCAGTTCGGGAGAAGTCATATTTAATGAGATCAATACTATGCCGGGATTTTCCAATATCAGTATGTATCCGATACTTTGGGAAGCTGAAGGCATAGATAAAAATAGATTAATACAAAGCTTGATAGACTTAGCTTATGAGAGAGAGTAAATATGCTTGATAAAAGTAATGCACCTATCGGAGTCTTTGATTCCGGGGTGGGAGGGCTTACCGTTGCCGCAGAGATAATGCGACAGATGCCTACAGAAAGTATAGTGTATTTCGGTGATACAGCCAGAGTACCTTATGGTGGCAAGTCCAAAGATACTATAATAAATATGCAAGGCAGATCATTAATTTTCTAAAGACTAAAGAGGTCAAGGCTATAGTTATCGCCTGTAATACGGCAAGTGCCTATGCTCTTGATACGGTGACGAATGAAAACGATCTGCCTGTCATAGGTGTGATACATGCGGGTGCGGTACAGGCTACCAGGGTGACCAATAACAAAAAAATAGGTGTGATAGGTACCAAGGGAACTGTTTCAAGCGGTATATACCCGAAATTTATAAAGGATATGAATAAAGATATAGAAGTAACACAAAAGGCATGTCCCCTGCTTTGTCCTCTTGTTGAAGAGGGGCTTATGCATGATAATGTAACTGACGAGATTATTTCCAGATATGTATCGGAGCTAAAAAGTAAATATATTGATACGCTGGTCCTTGGCTGTACACATTATCCATTGTTAAAACCTGCGATAGCCAAGATTATGGGTGAGTCGGTAAATCTTGTGGATCCGGCTTATGAGACCGCTTTGGAATTATCCAAACTTTTGGATAGATATAACATCAGGAAAAAGAGCGCCGGTATCAAGGCGGAATATGATTTTTATGTAAGTGATCAGACGGAGTCTTTTCAGGATTTTGCTTCTATGATATTGCCCAGTGAGGTAAAAAATACCAAGAAGATCAATATAGAGGAGTATTGATCTGATAGGAGGGAATATGACAAAGGATGTATTGGTAAGTATAAAGGGCACACATATGCGTGACGAAGATAATGAGAATATTGAACTTGTGGTGCCGGCTAAGTACAGCTTTGAAGAAGGTATAGACAAAATAACTTATGACGAGCTGGTGGAAGGCTCCAGGCAAAGTATAAAAAATACTATTTCTGTTGATATGGAGGGGATCAGTATACTGAAAGAAGGTTTTACCAATTCCAATATGAATTTCTATAAAAACGGGAAAAAACATATCACTTATTACAATACTCCATACGGAGAATTTGTGATGGGTATACTTACTAAAAATATAGATATTCAAAGAAGTGACGACAGACTTAAAGTCTCAGTGGATTATCTGCTTGACATAGGAGAGAATGTTATATCAGATTGTAATATTGTGGTTGATGTAAGATCAAAGCAGGCTTAGAGTAAAGAGTATCAGAAGAACGAATGTATTGAAGGTTTGAATTTGAAGGTTTGAATTTAAAGTCTTAAATATATTCGTTTTTTTATTTCTAAAATTCAGCAGAGAGTATTTTTAACAGAGAGTATAAAAAAATTGGCATATAATTCAAAAAAATTATTTTTACAAAAAAATGCCGGATGTTTTTTTGATATGGATATTAAAAAAATATAGGAGTAGCGGACTATAATAAATGTATTTTTTTGTGCGATAGTAAAAAAACAGACAGTTATCGGTTCTATATTTGTTCATTGTGATAAAGTGATTGTATACAGAAGTAGAGCAGTTTAAAAAAAGTATTGAAAAGAGGTAATAGCAGAAGTGAAATGATATGGAATTTGCGTAGATGGAGTAATTAAAAAAAGGCTTACTCGAAAAAAATAAAAAGAGCTTTTTACGGATAAGAAAACTAAGATAAGAAATTTTATCAAACACCTATCTACTATAAAAATTAATAAAATTTATAGTGCAATATATATATATATTATCTGATAATTTTGTGAAAAAAACATAGAAATATTAAATAATGCTTATTATACATATAATATATAGTATAATAAGTGCCATAAAGCAATAAAAATATATTTGTAAATAAAGATTATGAAAAAAATATTACTGTTATAAGTTTTTTTGACAGGTGGTGTTTTTTTATTTAATAGATCATTAGTTTTATTATATTTTTAGGCAATGCCTTATACTAAAGGTTTAATCAATATAAGTACCATTGAGCTCAAAAAAATATTTTTTTATAAATACTGCAACCGAACGGATTTGTCAATCGTTATATAAGTGAGAGGCAAGGTTGGATATTAAAAATAAATTTTTTTATAAATATTGCAACCGATTGTATTTGCCGATCGTTATATAAGTGAGAGGCAAGGTCGGATATTAAAATAAATTTTTATAAATATTGCAACCGATTGTATTTGCCGATCGTTATATAAGTGAGAGGCAAAGTCGGATATTAAAATAAATTTTTTTATAAATATTGCAACCGACCGGGTTTGCCGATCGTTATATAAGTGAAAGAAGAAAGAAGGGAGTAAAATTATGCTTGATAAAGTTATCAAATTGATTGTGCGGTCGGTGGTAGAGTCTTTTCTTATACTATATTCGTGTATTCCAATATGACTCGAATACTAAAACCGTACGTCAGCTGTCTGAAACCATACAGAAAAAAAAGAGAGCACTGACTATGATGAATGACGGAAACGGTTTTTGTATGCATTCTCCGTTCTCAGGAGCCGGAGAATTCTCGATCTACCGTATAACGCTTGAGGGTGATAAACTTCATCATGAAGAAGTGTATAACGGTCATTTTGATGATGAAATACCGGATGAGTTTAAAGCTACAGAAATAGAGTGGTACAGTACAGGTGATTTGAGTATTATTGATAGTAAGTTAAATAAATAAGCTTGGACAGCCGGTCACAAGTGATATTCACATATTGAACTAAGTTATTTTAATAAATTTATATTTACTTAACAGTAAAGTAATATTTATATTATATCAAAAAATTTTAGGAGGTATTATCATGAAAAAATTAATAGGATTTGCGGCGGTAGCGGCATTTAGCAGCGTTATGGCATTTAGTGCTATGGCAGGTGTATGGAAGCAGGATAATGTAGGCTGGTGGTATGACAACGGCAACGGTACCTATCCTTCAAACTCATGGCAGTGGATAGACGGGGATAATAACGGTACGGCAGAGTGCTACTACTTTGATCGTACAGGTTATATGCTGGCAAATACGACCACACCGGACGGTTATCATGTAAACGCTTCTGGAGCTTGGGTGCAAAACGGAGCAGTACAGACAAGGAATGTAAGGGGCACAGGGCAAACTACCTATACAAAGTCAAACTCCAAGTCCGAGGAAAAGAAAAGTAACAGTAATTCCAATAACAGCAATAGAGAAAACAGTTCCGATACCAGAGGGGAAGCTAGGAAAAAGACAAAGAAATCACAGTATCTGCTGTATAAGGAAGATTCTTCATATAAAAATTATGTTTACAAGGAGAAGAATCTGAGAGTTATAGGTGGTGAAACTTGGACTGATGTACTACACTTTGAGTATGCAGGAGGCATGGTAGAGTATTCCAATGAAGCCGGCTATACAAAACTGCGTGCAACGGTAGCACCTAGATTTAGCGATTGGGATTCTGAGCAAGGAAAAACAGCTGAGCTTATTGTATACGGTGATAACAGCACCATCCTTTATGAAAGCGGAGATATAGCTACCGGAGAAACTCAGCCTTTTGATATTGAAGTAGATATATCCGGACAAAGTAAGGTTCAACTGGCATTATCCGGAACCAATGGGCATGCTTGTGAAGTAATCTTAAAATCCGCAAGATTTGAGGATTAATACACCTTTCCTTACCATAAACACCTTCAAGGTTTTATAACAAAAGCTGCCTTGTATAATTACAATTATTATAATCCGGCAGCTTTTATAAAAATAAAAAAGTGTATACAGTAAAATCATAGATACCGACGATTTTACTGTATGCACTTTTTTTCTTAATGATTTTTAATTTTATAAAGCTATATTTGATAAACTCTAAATTACAAAGCTGTAAACTTTTATAAAAAAACATAAAACACAAAATTTTTAATTTACAGGATTTTCTTTTTTTGCAGCTATCTTTGTTAGACTGCTTATAATCATTGTTTTTAACGTTTAAATAGTTTTTTGAAAAAGCCCTTCTTTTCTTCAGGTGTAACTAAACTCTTCCCTCTTACACTCTTTATCTCGGATATGTATATACCGCTTATAACTACTTTGACTTCCGCTTTCAAAGGCATAGCGTTGAATACCTTATCATCCGCAATAAGAGTCATTATTTTAGGTCCGATCTTTGCCTTGACAATAGGAAGCTTGTTCCATCTCAGATAAAAAGGTGTCTGGTCATATACCATCTTGGGGAGACCTGATTCTTTGATCCTCAGCTTCTTTTTGTCTATAACCAGCATTGAAACAATTTGTTTTGAAGCTTCTATGGCACTTTGTTGTTCAGCTTGCTTTTTTTCAAGATTTCTTCCTATAAAGTACAAAGCTACAACAATGGCAAGTATTATTGCCAGTATAACTATCACAACAGTTAATATGGTATTCATCAGTTCCTCCGAAATTTGATATAAAGTTAGATAAATGCAAAAGATACCTTAATCGGATATAAAATATTTTTGCAAACTTCTGACAATTATAACAGGAAAATAAAAAAAAATCAAGCAAAGTTATTGACCGAAAAGAAGATTTGTGATAGTATGAAGGGTGCTATATCGTGGGGATTTGTGCCTGTCTGTTTATTCTTTAATAATTGAAATATGGTTTATTACTTACTTTATAGAGTATCAGAAAGGGGGATATTTGTAAATACAGATCATGCTTTAGATTTTGTTAATTTTCATAAATAAGCCTTAATTCTTATTTATGCACGTTGGTAAATCTGTTTACATCTGATCCCTATAATTTATTTCAGCACATGTATATAGTAAAAAAATACACAGGAGTGAAACGTCGATGGAAAAAAGCAAGATGCATCCTATTAAGTCTGGCAAGAGCATGAGGATGAGTTTCTCTACGCAAAAAGAAGTACTCGAGATGCCTAATCTGATTGAACTTCAGAAGGATTCGTATCAATGGTTTTTAAAAGATGGACTTAAGGAAGTATTTCACGATATCTTTCCTATAGAAGATTTTGCAGGGCATTTAAGTCTTGATTTTGTTGATTTTACATTATGCAAAGATGATGTGAAATATAGTATAGAAGAGTGTAAAGATAGAGATGCAACATATGCCGCTCCGCTTAAAGTAAAGATAAGATTATGTAATAATGACAAAGATGAAATTAATGAACATGAGATCTTCATGGGAGATCTTCCGCTTATGACCGACACAGGTTCTTTTGTGATAAACGGTGCGGAAAGAGTAATAGTAAGTCAGTTGGTGCGTTCACCGGGCATATACTATACAATTGAGCATGATAAGCTCGGTAAAGAATGCTTTTTCTGCCAGGTGATACCGAACAGAGGAGCATGGCTTGAGTATGAGACCGACTCTAATGATGTATTTTACGTGCGTGTTGACCGAACCCGTAAGGTTCCGGTAACAGTGCTTATACGTGCTCTCGGTGTAGGGAGTAATAATGCGATATTGGAGCTTTTCGGTGATTCACCAAAGCTTATGGCAAGCATGGCAAAAGATCCGGCTACAACATACGCCGAGGGTCTTTTGGAATTATATAAGAAGATAAGACCAGGAGAGCCGCTTTCCGTTGACAGTGCGGAGAACTTGCTCAACTCTATGTTCTTTGATGCGAGAAGATACGATCTGGCTAAGGTCGGAAGATATAAATTCAATAAAAAATTGCATTTAAGAAACAGAGTGGTCGGAAGGATCCTCGCTGAGGATGTTGTAGATGTAAATACCGGAGAGATAATAGCAGCTGCCGGTGATGTGGTAGATAAGGAACTTGCGGATACTATTCAAAATTCAGCACTTCCTTATATCTGGATAGAGTCTAACAGCAAGCTTGAAGACAGTATGAAGAAGATAAAGGTACTGTCAAACTTGATGGTAGACATCACAAAATATGTAGATATCAATGAAGACGATAAGCTTGAAGTAACAGAGCTCGTATACTATCCCAAGTTAAAAGAACTGATGGATGCAGCCGAGAGCAGGGAAGAGCTTATAACATTGATAAGAAAGAACATATCAGAACTTATACCGAAACATATAACCAAAGAGGATATATTTGCAAGCATCAATTACAATATTCATATAGAAGACAATATAGGTACGAAAGACGATATCGATCATTTGGGAAACAGACGTATACGTGCGGTAGGAGAGCTTTTGCAAAACCAGTACAGAATAGGTCTTTCAAGAATGGAAAGAGTGGTCAGAGAGCGTATGGCTACTCACGACATCGAGGCTATCACACCTCAGTCTTTGATCAATATAAAACCTGTGACCGCTTCAGTGAAAGAATTCTTCGGAAGTTCACAGTTGTCACAGTTTATGGACCAAAACAATCCGCTTTCAGAGCTTACTCATAAGAGAAGGCTTTCGGCTCTCGGACCGGGAGGTCTTTCAAGAGACAGAGCAGGATTCGAGGTAAGAGACGTACATTATACACATTACGGTCGTATGTGTCCTATAGAGACTCCGGAAGGACCTAACATCGGTCTTATCAACTCTTTGGCAAGCTTTGCAAGAGTAAATGAATACGGATTTATCGAAGCACCTTACAGAGTGGTGGATAAGACGGCAGATCCCAAGAATCCGACAGTTACTGATGAAGTTATATATTTGACGGCTGATGAAGAGGATAATTTCGTAGTCGCACAGGCGAATGAGATCTTGGATGAAGAAGGACATTTCATACATAATAACGTATCAGGAAGATACAGAGAAGAGACTTCGGAGTTCCCTAAGAAGAATATAGACCTGATGGACGTATCTCCACGTATGGTATTCTCTGTTGCTACAAGTATGATTCCTTTCCTTGAAAACGATGACGCAAACCGTGCCTTGATGGGATCAAACATGCAAAGGCAGGCGGTGCCGCTTATGATCACGGACGCACCGGCAGTCGGAACAGGTATGGAGACAAAGACAGCGGTCGATTCGGGTGTATGTGTGATCGCAAGACATGACGGCGAAGTACTTGTCAGCTCATCAGAACTTATAACGATAAAGAGAGCTGATAACGGTCAAAAAGAAGATTATAAACTTATAAAATTCACAAGAAGTAACCAGTCAAACTCCTACAATCAAAGCCTATAGTATTTAAGGGCGATTTTGTAAAGGCGGGAGATATCATAGCGGACGGACCTTCAACAAAGAACGGTGAGATAGCTCTGGGTAAGAATCCGCTTATAGGCTTTATGACCTGGGAAGGTTACAACTATGAGGACGCCGTACTTATAAGTGAAAGACTGGTAGAAGATGATGTGTATACATCTATACATATAGAAGAGTATGAGTGTGCCGCAAGAGATACAAAGCTCGGTTCAGAAGAGATAACAAGGGATGTGCCGGGTGTAGGTGATGAGGCACTTAAAGACCTTGATGAAAGAGGAATTATCCGCATAGGTGCCGAGGTAAGGGCAGGAGATATATTAGTCGGAAAGGTTACTCCAAAGGGTGAGACTGAGCTGACCGCTGAAGAGAGATTGCTTAGAGCCATATTCGGTGAGAAGGCGAGAGAGGTAAGAGATACCTCATTAAAAGTACCTCACGGAGCTTACGGTGTAATAGTTGATGCCAAGGTATTCAGCAGAGATAACGGTGACGAGTTACAGCCGGGTGTTAATCAGAATGTTCGTATATACATAGCTCAAAAGAGAAAGATATCCGTCGGAGATAAGATGGCGGGTAGACATGGTAACAAGGGTGTCGTATCAAGAGTTATACCTGTTGAAGATATGCCTTTCCTTCCTAACGGTCGTCCTTTGGATATAGTACTTAACCCTCTGGGCGTTCCTTCACGTATGAACATAGGACAGGTACTGGAGATCCACTTGTCACTTGCCGCAAAGGCACTTGGGATTCAATCTCGCAACTCCGGTATTCGACGGAGCCAACGAGAACGATATTATGGATATGCTTGAGATAGCGAATGATTATGTCAATACCGACATTGAGACCTTTGAAAATAAATATAAGGGTATCATAAAGGAAGAAATCATCAATTATCTTAAGGACAATAAAGAACATAGAGAATTATGGAAGGGAGTACCTATATCAAGAGACGGTAAGGTACACTTAAGAGACGGAAGAACGGGAGAATACTTTGACAGTCCGGTTACAATAGGACATATGCATTATCTTAAACTTCATCACCTTGTAGATGATAAGATACATGCACGTTCTACAGGACCTTATTCACTGGTTACACAACAGCCGCTCGGAGGCAAGGCACAATTCGGAGGACAAAGATTCGGAGAGATGGAGGTTTGGGCACTTGAGGCATACGGTGCTGCATATACTCTTCAGGAGATACTTACCGTTAAATCCGATGATGTTGTGGGAAGAGTTAAGACTTACGAGTCTATCATCAAGGGAGATAACATACCGGATTCGGGCATACCTGAATCATTCAAGGTATTATTGAAGGAGTTACAATCACTCGGACTGGATGTAAGCATATTGACTGAAGAAGGTTCGGAGATAGAACTTAAGGAAAACACAAGTTATGGTGACACGAGCTTTAATTCCATATTAGAGGGTGATAGACATTATAACGAAGACAGCAGCTTTGAAAAAGCGGGTTATACGATCCATGAGCAACTTAAAGATCAGGATCAGGATATTGATCAGGGATCGGATAACGAATTTGATTCAAATGAAGAATTTGATGATGCACAGGATGGCTATGGATTTGAGGATGGCGAAGAGTAATCCTTACTGTGGCGAGATTATGTAAGTAAACAGGTGTTTGGCACCAAACTATTACAGAGATAGAAGGGAGTTTATATGTCTGATAATAACGAATCATATCAGCCTATATCATTTGATGCGATAAGGATAGGTCTGGCTTCTCCTGAGAAGATTATTTCATGGTCAAAAGGTGAGGTAAAAAAACCGGAAACCATAAATTATAGAACTCTTAAGCCTGAGAGAGAAGGCTTGTTTTGTGAAAAAATATTCGGACCCAGCAAGGACTGGGAATGTCATTGCGGTAAATATAAAAAGGTACGTTACAAAGGCGTAGTGTGTGACAGGTGTGGAGTTGAAGTGACCAAGGCGAGCGTAAGGCGTGAGAGAATGGGACATATTCAGCTTGCGGCACCGGTATCGCATATATGGTACTTCAAGGGTATACCTTCACGTATGGGGCTTATTCTTGACATGTCGCCGAGAGTACTTGAAAAAGTACTGTATTTTGCTTCATATATAGTACTCGATGAGATGGAGAGCGGACTCAGCTATAAGCAGGTGCTTTCCGAAAAAGAATACAGAGAGGCTATAGATGCTTACGGTTACGGTAATTTCAAGGCAGGTATGGGAGCCGAGGCTATATATGAGATATTAAAAGCCATAGATCTTGAAAAAGAATCTGTGGATCTGAGAGAACAGCTTGAAGATGCCAGCGGTCAAAAGAGAGCTAAGATCATAAAGAGACTTGAGGTAGTGGAAGCATTCAGAAATTCCGGAAACAGACCGGAGTGGATGATACTTACCGCAATACCTGTTATTCCGCCGGATATAAGACCTATGGTACAGCTTGACGGAGGAAGATTCGCTACAAGCGATCTTAACGATCTGTACAGAAGGATAATAAACCGTAACAATCGTCTTGCAAGGCTTCTTGAACTCGGAGCTCCGGACATAATCATAAGAAATGAAAAGCGTATGCTTCAAGAGGCGGTCGACGCACTTATAGATAACGGAAGAAGAGGAAGACCTGTCACAGGACCGGGTAACAGAGCATTAAAGTCGCTTTCCGATATGCTCAAAGGTAAGCAGGGTAGATTCCGTCAGAATCTTCTCGGTAAGCGTGTTGACTATTCGGGACGTTCGGTTATAGTCGTAGGACCTGAACTTAAGATATACCAGTGCGGTCTTCCAAAAGAAATGGCTATAGAGCTTTTCAAACCTTTTGTTATGAAAGAACTTGTTGCAAACGGTGCGGCTCACAATATCAAGTCTGCCAAGAAGATGGTGGAAAGATTGCAAACCGAAGTCTGGGATGTACTGGAAGAAGTTATAAAAGAACATCCTGTCATCCTTAACAGAGCACCGACACTTCACAGACTCGGTATTCAGGCGTTCGAGCCTGTACTTGTAGAGGGTAAAGCTATAAAGCTGCATCCTCTGGTATGTACAGCATTTAACGCTGACTTTGACGGTGACCAGATGGCGGTACACCTTCCGCTTTCGGTAGAAGCACAGGCTGAGTGCAGGTTCTTACTGCTTTCTCCGAACAACCTCTTGAAACCTTCGGACGGAGGACCGGTGACCGTTCCTTCTCAGGATATGGTCCTGGGTATATATTACCTTACACAATTAAGACCGGGGGCATTGGGAGAGGGTAAATTTTTCAAGAGCCCGAACGAGGCGATATTGGCTTACGATAACAAGGTGATAAGCTTACATGCAAAAGTTACCGTAAGAGTAAGTAAGAAGATGGATAATGGAAAGGTAGTTACCGGTAATATAGAGACTACCGTAGGAAGACTTTTATTCAATGAGATCATTCCGCAGGATCTCGGATTTATCGACAGAAGTGTGGAAAGTGATGCTATACTTTTGGAAGTAGACTTTTTGGTAAAGAAAAAGCAATGTAAACAAATACTTGAGAAGGTAATAAATGTCCACGGACTATCAAAAACAGCCGAAGTTTTGGATAATATCAAGGCTATAGGATATAAATTCTCAACAATAGCGGCGATGACTGTTTCGGTATCGGATATGACGGTTCCGGAAAGTAAAAAAGAAATCATAGCTGAGGCTGAGGCTACCGTAGATAAGATAGCTAAGAACTTCCATCGTGGACTCGTGACTGATGAAGAAAGATATAAAGAAGTTATTGAAACATGGAATCTTGCAGATGCCAAACTTACCAAGGACCTGCTTGAGGGGCTGGATGCATATAACAATATATTCATGATGGCGGACTCCGGAGCGAGAGGTTCGGATAAGCAGATAAAGCAGCTTGCGGGAATGCGTGGACTTATGGCGGATACGACAGGACACACCATAGAGCTTCCTATCAAGTCAAACTTCAGAGAGGGACTTGACGTTCTGGAATACTTCATATCTGCTCACGGTGCCAGAAAGGGACTTTCAGATACAGCGCTTCGTACAGCGGACTCGGGTTACCTGACAAGACGTCTGGTTGACGTATCACAAGATCTTATTATAAGAGAGAGTGATTGCTGCGAGGGCAAAGAAATACCTTGTATGGAGATCAAGGACTTCAGAGACGGTGATGAGATCATAGAAAGTCTTGAAGAAAGGATCACAGGCAGGTATATTGCTGAAAAAATAGTCGATCCGGATACAAATGAGGTCGCAATAGAAGCTAATCAGATGTGTACTCCAAAGACTGCGGGCAAGGTCATGAAGGTACTTGCAAAGCTTGGAAGAGATGATATAAAGATCAGAACTATACTCTCATGTAAATGTCATACAGGAGTGTGTGCAAATGCTACGGTGCGAACATGGCTACAGGTCAGGTGGTACAGGTAGGTGAGGCTGTAGGAATCATAGCCGCTCAGTCTATCGGTGAGCCGGGTACACAGCTTACCATGCGTACATTCCATACCGGAGGTGTTGCCGGTGGAGATATCACACAGGGTCTTCCTCGTGTGGAGGAGCTTTTTGAGGCTAGAAAGCCTAAGGGACTTGCTATCATATCCGAACTTGCCGGTGTGGTTGAAGTAAAGGATATAAAGAAGAAGAGAGAAATAGTTGTTACCGATAATGAATCGGGCGAATCAAGAAATTACCTCATACCGTACGGTTCAAGAATGAAAGTTCAGGACGGTCAGATAGTAGAACCCGGTGATGCACTTACGGAAGGTAGCGTAAATCCGCATGACATACTTAAAATAAAAGGTGTCAGAGCGGTTCAGGACTATATGATACAGGAAGTTCAAAGAGTTTATCGTCTGCAAGGTGTTGAGATCAACGATAAGCACGTTGAAGTTATAGTTCGTCAGATGCTTAAGAAAGTCAAGATAGAAGAAAGTCACGATTCTGATGTGCTTCCGGGAGTATCAATGGATGTACTTGAATTCAATGATATGAACGAAAAACTCATAGCCGAAGGTAAGACTCCGGCGGAAGGAAAGCAAGTAATGCTTGGAATCACAAAGGCTTCATTGGCTACGGATTCATTCCTTTCAGCTGCATCTTTCCAGGAGACTACCAAGGTGCTTACAGAAGCGGCTATCAACGGTAAGGTCGACAGCTTGTACGGACTCAAGGAAATGTTATATTAGGTAAACTTATACCTGCCGGAACCGGAATGAAGCGTTACAGGAATGTAAAGCTTAACACAGAAGTTTCCGAGGAAGAAGTTTCGGAATTGGTAACATTGCAATAATAAATGTCTATAGTCACAGAGGTACGGGTAATTGAACCTTATGACAATTACTCTAATGATGATTACTCTAATGACAAGTGATAGTATATAATATTAATATTGTTTAAGGAGCGATAAGCCTCTTATACCCTAAGACCGGGATAGGAGGCGATCGCTTGATCAAGTATAGTTTATAAATGATTTTTCTTGACTTTTATATACTTTACTGATATTATATTATATTGTAGATACAGAAAGCAGGTTCGCCTCACCTTGGCACAAGAGTGTCCCGGGTTTATAATTTGGTACATATTCATAAATATATGTATTATCTTGTGGCGGATAGTTTTCTATTGGCTTTTTTTATTGTGTCGGTAAATACTTGTGTCCCACACAGTAGATCATGTAATGTCTTGAAGCAAAATATTGATAAAGTGTTTTATTAACAAAGCTTGTCTTTTCGCAAAGACATTACAGTAAAAAGCATTGATTAACATACGGAGGTGTAAAATTATTAGCGAACAATTGATCAACGAACAAATAAGGGCGAAGGAAGTCCGTTTGGTAGCGGAAGATGGTACTCAATTAGGTGTGGTTCCTCTGTCTGTTGCTTTACAAAAGGCTGAAGAATCCGGGGAAGATCTGGTTTTGATCGCTCCCACTGCAAATCCACCGGTTTGTAAAATTATAGACTACGGTAAATATCGATATGAGATAGCCAGAAAAGATAAAGAGGCGAAGAAAAAGCAGAAGGTTATAGAGGTTAAAGAAGTTCGTTTGTCACCGAATATTGATACTAATGATCTTAATACCAAAGTAGGAGCTGCCAGAAAGTTCTTGGAAAAAGGAAACAAAGTTAAGGTAACACTGAGATTCAGAGGACGTGAGATGACACGTATGCATCTGTCCAAGTATATACTTGAAGATTTTGCCAAAGAACTTGCTGATATAGCGGTTATAGACAGACCTTCCAAGGCGGAAGGCAGAAGTTTGATCATGTTTTTATCAGCCAAGAAAGCTTAAGTAAGAATAACAGATAATCAAGGAGGAAGTTATGCCAAAGATAAAGACAAGTAGAGCAGCAGCAAAGCGTTTTAAGAAGACCGGTTCAGGGAAATTAGTTAGAAATAAAGCATATAAGTCTCACATCTTAACTAAGAAGTCAACTAAGAGAAAAAGAAATCTTAGAAAAGATATAGTTACCGATGCAAGCAATGCAAAGGTTATGAAGAAGATTTTACCATATCTGTAGGACTAAAAAGTTAAGAAGGAGGAATAGAACAAATGGCAAGAGTTAAGGGCGGATTAAACGCTAAGAAAAAGCATAATAAGATATTAAAATTGGCAAAAGGTTATAGAGGAGCACGTTCCAAGCAATACAGAATAGCAAAGCAGTCTGTTATGAGAGCGCTTGCAAGTGCTTATGCCGGAAGAAAAGAGAGAAAGAGACAGTTCAGAAGACTTTGGATAGCACGTATCAATGCGGGAACCAGAGCTGAAGGTTTATCATATTCTAAATTCATGAACGGATTAAAACTTGCGGGAGTAGAGCTTAACAGAAAGGTTTTAGCAGATCTTGCATTAAATGATAATGCGGCTTTTGTTAAATTGGTAGAGCTTGCTAAGTCAAAATTAAATTAATTATACATAAAGAACCAAGGGTATATACTATATATATAGTCCTTGGTTTTTTTGTATTAAAAATCAAAAGATCCTGTTGAGAAATTCTCTGATAGTAAAAGATTTCAATAATAAAATAACATTGAAATAAAAATTTAAGAATGATAGAATAGTGGGACATATTAAAGGGGGATCATAAATAAAATGGACAATATCTCTAATCTTTTTGGATTTCTGGGTGGAATAGGTATGTTCCTGTACGGTATGCATATAATGGCAGACGGTATGCAAAAGACCGCAGGCGGAAAGATGCAAAAATTCTTAAATAAGATCACAAACAATCCTTTTATGGGAGTACTTATGGGTACTGCCATAACAGCGATAGTACAAAGTTCCGCAGCGACCACCGTTATGGTCGTAGGTTTTGTAAGTGCCGGAATACTGACGCTTAATCAGGCGGTGGCGGTTATAATGGGTGCCAACATAGGTACTACGGTAACTGCCTGGATAGTATCTATTAATCAGCTTGGAGATGCGGTAGCACTTTTAAGTCCTGATTTCTATGCACCCCTTATAATCGGAATTGGTGCAATTATCATTCTATTTGCACAATCTTCTAAAAAGAAAACAGTCGGCGAGATAATATTGGGTCTGGGTCTTTTGTTCTTCGGACTTAAGCTGATGTCAAGTACATTAAAACCTTACACCGATATGCCGATATTCTCTGAGGCCTTTATAGTACTCGGTAAAAACCCTATACTTGCCATCATAGTCGGATGTGTGGTTACAGCACTTATTCAAAGTTCATCTGCTTCCGTAGGTATATTGCAGACATTGGCGATAAACGGAGTTGTTACGACAAGTTCAGCTATATATATAACATTGGGACAGAATATAGGTACCTGTATCACAGCACTTATCTCAAGTATGGGAAGTAAAAGAATAGCCAAAAGAGCAGCTGTTATACACCTTTTATTCAATACATTGGGAGCTGTGATATTTGCGGTTGGAGGATTCATATTTTTCAGTATATTTAAAAATGTAGCCCTGGGTACGATGAATGCGGTCGAGATATCTATTTTCCATACATTTTTTAATATAACCAATACTTTGATACTTTTTCCCTTCTCCAAGCAATTGGTAAAACTTTCCGGAATGATAGTCAAGGAAGATGCACAAGAAAAGAAAGCGAAAGAAGAGAACGAGGATCTGGAGCTTACATTACGCCACCTCGACAACCGTATACTTGAATCACCGGCATTTGCGGTTGAGACAGCCATACAAGAAGTCGTACATATGGGAGAGTATACTCTGGCAAATGTAAAGCTGGCGATGGACTCACTTATAACTAAAGATAAAGAAAGTGTAGGCAAAGTTTTTGCGAGTGAGAAGATAATTAACAAAATGCAAAATAAATTGATTGAGTATCTTATAAAAGTAGATAATCTTTCATTAAATGAAGAGCAAAAGCTGCTTATAAGTAATCTGTTCTATACTGTATCGGATATTGAAAGAGCCGGTGACCATGCGGAGAATTTAGCGGAAAATACAACCGTGTTGATCGAAGGAAATCTTAAGTTCTCTGATATGGCAATAGAAGAATTAAAACAAATAAACGATGAAGTTTATAAGGCATTATATAATGCGATAGAAGCCAGAAGAAACGGAGATCTGGAACTTGTAAGAAAGGTAAGCAATTACGAGGATAATGTAGATAATCTTGAAGCCGAACTTAGAGAAAAGCACATATCAAGGTTATCCAAGGGTGAGTGTGTACCGGAATCGGGTATTTATTTCCTTGAGATCATAAGTAATCTTGAAAGAATAGCGGATCATGCAACTAACATAGCAGGATATATAAAAAAAGAGATCTAATTCGAAGAAAATTATAATAAATACTTGCCTATAATATACCTATGATATATAATATCAATATCTGTTGGTAATTTTACATAATTTAATATAATGTTAAGGTTCAAGGTCGACTAAAAAGTCAAAATAACAGACCTTGATCAAAAGGGGAAATAGGTGAAAATCCTATGCGGTCCCGCCACCGTGATGAGTTGATATACTCAAAGTCGGAATGCCTGCCTTAATGTATTTACTTGATTTCTACGAGCGATGGAAGTAAGTTTTTTAGTGCTGTTAAAAGCTTTCTATTCAAGTAATAGGGAGCTTTTTTGTTATAGCAGGTGCGGTATTGGGGTCTTACCTCTTCGTTGCGGATGCTGTCTTGCATGTTAAGTGGAGAGTATTACTCTAACTTCAAAAATATTGATTTGAGGAGGGATATATATACTTAATTATTATCAAAAAATATCGGGTAAGAGAAGAAATATATTGATTTTAGCCTTATTTATTAATATTTTGCTTATATGTTTCGATCTTACCATAGGCAATTATGAGCTTAATATAATCTCATTTTTAAAAAGTTTTTTTCTGCATGATACGGATATCGTGGAAAAAATAGTTATGCTCAGATTACGTATACCTAAGAGTCTTACCTGCGTTGTAGTCGGAGCATGTCTGGGTGTCAGCGGTTATTACATGCAGTCTATACTGAAAAACCCAATAGCAAGTCCTTTTACGCTCGGTATATCGGCGGCTGCAAGCTGCGGTGCGTCTTTCAGTATATTGACAGGATTTCCTTTTGTATTTATGTCACTTAACATACCTTTAAGTGCGGCTTTTTTCTCTATGATCTGTTGCGTCATCATGCTTGTAGCAATAGTGGGGAAAAAACTAAATTCAACATTGATGGCACTTTTCGGAGTAGCACTCAACTTCTTTTTTCTTGCTATACAATCACTGCTTCAATATATGGCGGATGAGAGAGAAGTTCAAAAAATGGTCAATTGGGTATTCGGAACGGTTGCTAAGGCGGATATGTATGGAGTTACGGTAACGGCAATTAATTTCTTAATATTTTTCATCATTACATATCGTTATGCCTGGGATCTTAATGTGCTTAACTTATCTGATGACAGAGCCAAAAGTATGGGACTTGATATCAATAAAATAAGGATAATCCTATTTATAGGAAGTTCCATAATGACTGCGGTTGCGGTATCCTATGTAGGAACAATAGGTTTTATAGGTCTTCTTGCTCCGCACCTTGCAAAGTATCTTGTAGGAAGTGATGCAAGATATCTGGCACCGCTTTCATCGCTTTTAGGCTCTTCCCTTATGTTGACGGCATCGATAATATCCAAGACTATTATCCCTGGAGGGTTGTTGCCGATAGGAATTATTACCAATATTATAGGTGTTCCGTTTTTAGCAACTATTGTTTTTAAAAGGAAAAAGATATGAGCTTAATTGTAGAAGATATAAAATTAAAAAAGAATAATACTCAAATATTAAAAGGAATCTCCTGTGAGTTTAAGTCGGGTATTATAAACGGAGTTATAGGAGTTAACGGTTCCGGAAAAAGTATGTTCATAAAAAGTATAATTAAGCTGGAGCATGCTGAGGGTAATATATCTTTTAACGGCAGTAAATTAAAAAATGAAGATTTTTCATATATAGCACAGGACTCCGAGGCTATATGTGATCTTAGTGTATATGAGGTCGTGCTTTTGGGGCTTTATCAAAGTCTTGGCTGGTCGGTATCAAAGGAGCAGATGGAAAAAGTTGACAATGTATTAAACAGTCTTAACCTAAAGTCCATGGAAGCAAGAAATTTTCACACACTCTCGGGAGGTCAAAGGCAAATGGTTTTGCTTGCTCAGGCACTGGTTAAAGAGCCTAAAATAATTTTTGCAGACGAGCCGACTTCCGCACTTGATCTTAAGAATCAACTGGAGTATTTGAGTGTATTACTCGAATACACACGAAAACATAATGTAATAACCATACTTATATTGCATGATTTATCATTAATATCCAGATATGTTGAAAAAATTCATATTATAGAAAACGGTACTATGAATTATAAGGGCGACAACAAGGATATACTTAAAAAAGATATATTGGAGTCGGTTTATGGTGTTGACCTTGAAATTACCGAGACAAAACAGGGGTTTAAGTCAATATTTCCGATATCAATAAAAAAGTAAAAAAGAAAGGAAGAGTATTATGAGAAATATGAAAAAAGCGGCGTTAATTTAGGCTGTATGTTATTGGTAGGAGGCTGTGCAAAGGCACAGAGCACTTCTGTGGAAAGCAGTGCGGCATCTACAGTACAAAGTGAGGTAAGTACTGAGGCAGGAAGTTTAGAAAGCTCTGAGGCGGCACAGGGAGAAAAGACCATAAAGGATGCAAGAGGAAGAGAGGTAACAATTAAGCTTCCTGTAAAAACTGCATATTATCCGTATTACTATGAGAATTTACTTACAATATGCGGTGAGGATATATTTGAAAAGATTACCTGTACATCATTCTATGATACAGAGCATTATTCCAAGACCATGTGGGATATAATGATGGAAAAAACTCCCGGATTTAAGGATATGCAGGACGTGGGATCAACAATTAAAGATAATTTTGATACTGAAAAATTGATATCACTAAAGCCTGACGTTGCAATTTTTGCCAATTATCAATATGATAATATAGGAGAAAATAATATCAAGGCTATTGAGGCGGCAGGTATACCTGTTATATTTATTGACTATACGGATCTTTCTGAAGAGGCACACTATGAGTCTACAAGGGTGCTTGGAGAGATATTCGGCAAAGAAGAAAGAGCACAGGAGTTGATTGATAATTATAAAACCAAGATGGAAGAAATAAGAAAGGTTGCTGCAACCATTCCCGAGGAAGACAAGAAGACTGTATATATAGAGATTTGCTTTAATAGCGATAATTTTAAAGAATACGGTAAAACCTACGGAAATCATATGATGGGAATGCTTGCAAAAGAGGCGGGAGCTATAAATATATATGAGGGTATTTATGAAAAGGACGGAGATGCGGAGCCGGAATACATATTCTCCAAAAATCCTTATGCAATATTCTTGGAGGGAGGAAACTTTACCGGAGAGAATATGGTAAGCATAAAGACCGGATATACAACGGATGAAGCAACTACTCAGGAGACTCTGAATCAGTTAATTTCCGCAAGAGACGGTTGGAATCAGCTTGATGCGGTAAAAGAGAAAAGAGTATATGCACTTGATAATGACATCATGAGAACATTGCATGACTATGTTTTTAATAGAGTACATAGGAAAGGCTCTGTATCCTGAAACTTTTAAGGACTTCGACCCTGTAAAGGAACAAAAAAAGAGTTTTTGGAAAAAAATATGTACCGCAATTCCCTGCTGACAGTACTTTCATGACACAGTGGGAGGGAAAAATAAGATGGATCATATCCAAGAATACTGGACGGAAAGTTCAGATAACTTTAGCGAGTATATAGACAGAGAATATTTGGGAGACTCGACCGAATCCTGGAAAAAAATTCATATTGAACGAAATAGGAGAAGAAAGTCTTAATATACTTGATATCGGTACCGGTCCGGGATTTTTTTCCCTTTGATTTTATCAAGTGATAAAAAGAAAGGTCACAGGAATAGATCTCACTCAGGCTATGGTCGATCATGCAAGGGAAAAACTTAAAAAGAATAATGTAAATGCAGAAATCTTGACTATGGATTGTCAGAATACGACTTTTGAGGATGAGACATTTGACGTGATCATATGCAGAAACCTCGTATGGACCTTATCCGATCCCGGGAAAGCTTATAAAGAGTGGTATCGTATACTTAAAAAGGGAGGAAAACTGCTGGTATTTGACGGACTGTGGTACGGATACATATTCTTTTCGGATCTTAAGAAACAGCATGAGGAAAGAAAAGCCTATGTTGAAGAAAAATACAATGCAAAGGTCACACCTTACGGAGACCCCATAGAATTCAAAAAGGACTTCGATCTTATGAAAACACTGTTCTTGAGTGATAAGAGAAGACCGGATTGGGACAGGGAATACCTTAGCGAGCTGGGATATAAGATAGAGAAGATAAAAGACGAATATCTTGACGAGATCATAGGAAGAGAAGAAAGAGATAAAAGAGGCAACATAAGTCCGCTGTTTTTCATAAAAGCGGTCAAGTAGTCGCTTTAGTCTGAAGATCACACTGTTTATTTTAGCTTAAAATACCTTAAATGAGTTGCTATATTTATGTATTATTATCCAATTGAAAAAGTACCGTAATGATGTATAATTAATACTATATTGATTAAAACTTAACCATGATTATAAGAGGTTCTTTTAATTAGTGTTAATGTGGTTTTGGTTACTTTTAATTAATCAAAATATATAAGTTTCTTATATAATAGGAGGACAAACAATGTCAGTAAAAGTTGCAATTAATGGTTTTGGACGTATTGGACGTTTAGCATTTAGGCAGATGTTTGAGGCAGACGGATATGAAGTAGTGGCAATTAATGACCTTACAGATCCTAAGATGTTGGCACACCTACTTAAGTATGATACAGCTCAAAAGGGCTTTGCCGGATATTTTGGTGAGAACAAGCATACAGTAGAAGCAGGAGAGGATTATATCGTAGTAGACGGTAAGAAGATAAAGATCTACAAGGAAGCACAGGCTTCAAACTTACCTTGGAAAGAGCTTGGAATAGATGTGGTTCTTGAGTGTACCGGATTCTATACTTCTAAAGAAAAGTCACAGGCTCACATTGATGCAGGTGCTAAGAAGGTTGTTATATCAGCTCCTTCAGGAAACGATCTTCCTACAATAGTATTCGGTGTTAATGAGGATACACTTAAGAAGGAAGATACAATTATTTGTGCAGCTTCATGTACTACAAACTGTTTGGCACCTATGGCGGCAACTTTACATAAGTTAGCTCCTATACAATCAGGTATTATGAGTACTATCCACGCTTATACAGGTGATCAGATGATACTTGACGGTCCACACAGAAAGGGCGATTTAAGAAGAGCAAGAGCAGGTGCGGCTAATATAGTACCTAACTCTACAGGTGCGGCTAAGGCTATAGGTCTGGTTATTCCTGAGCTTAACGGTAAGCTTATCGGATCTGCACAAAGAGTTCCTGTTCCAACCGGCTCAACTACTATACTTATAGCTGTTGTTAAGAAGGCAGGTCTTACCAAGGAAGAGATCAACTCAGCTATGAAGTCTGCTACTTCAGATTCTTACGGATATACCGAAGATGAGATAGTATCATCAGATGTTATCGGAATGAAGTACGGATCATTATTTGATGCTACACAGACTATGGTAAGTCCGCTTGGCGATGATTTATATCAAGTACAGGTAGTTTCATGGTATGATAATGAGAATTCATACACTTCACAGATGGTAAGAACTATTAAGTACTTTGCTGAACTTAACTAAATTAAAAATGTACATACTTAAATTTTTAAGTTGATCAGTGTTACTTGGGGACTGTTGCAGAGTATAAAAGTATCTTGCAATAGTCCCTATTTGTTATATAATGAACCTGTGTAGCGCACTACACTTATAACTACTAACACCTTAGACGGAGGGGAATTTATGTTAAATAAAAGAACAGTTGATGATCTGAAAGATATAAAGGGCAAAAAAGGTTTTTAGTACGCTGCGATTTTAATGTGCCTTTAAAAGACGGAGTAATACAAAAACTATAATCGTATAGACGGAGCTTTACCTACCATCAAGAAGCTTTTTGAGTGAGGGGAGCCAAGGTAGTGCTTTGTTCTCACATGGGGAAACCTAAGGGTGAGCCTGTAAAGGAACTTAGTCTTGAGCCTGTGGCGAAAGCTCTTACAGAAAGACTCGGTGTAGATGTTAAGTTCGTATCCGATCCTCAAAGTTACCGGACCGGAGACAGTAAAACTTGCAAGGGAATTAAAAGACGGCGAAGTACTTCTTTTGGAAAAATACAAGATACAGAGTAGAAGAGACTAAGCTTGAAAAGGATGAGACTGCTATAGGATTTGCTAAGGAATTGGCAGATCTTGTTGATGATGAAATATTTGTTAATGATGCTTTCGGTACAGCTCACAGAGCACATTGCTCTAACGTAGGAGTAAGTAAGTTCTGTAAAGACAGTGTGGTAGGCTACCTTATGGAAAAGGAGATAAAATTCCTCGGAGAAGCTGTGGAAAACCCTGTAAGACCTTTTGTGGCTATACTCGGAGGTGCCAAGGTTTCAGATAAGATCAATGTAATTGATAACCTGCTTGATAAGGTAGATGTACTTATTATAGGCGGTGGTATGGCATATACATTTGCCAAGGCACTCGGACAGGAGGTAGGTAACTCTCTTTGTGAAGAGGATAAGCTTGACTATGCACTTAAGATGATAGAAAAGGCAAAGGCTAAGGGCGTTAAGTTATTACTTCCTATAGATCATGTTGAGGGTAAAGAGTTTGATAACGATACCGAGAGAAGGGTAGTTGATACTATAGATCCAGGATTTTCGGGCTTTGACATAGGACCTAAGACTATAGAACTCTATAAGAAGGCATTGGAAGGTGCTAAAACTGTAGTATGGAACGGACCTATGGGAGTATTTGAGTTTGAAAACTTCGCCGAGGGTACTTTGGAGATCTGCAAGGCAGTGGCAAATCTTGAGGGAGCGACTACGGTTATCGGTGGCGGAGACTCTGTTAATGCTGTAAAGAGACTCGGATTTGCGGATAAGATGACTCATATATCTACAGGAGGCGGAGCAAGCCTTGAATTCCTTGAGGGTAAGGAACTTCCGGGAGTGGCTGCCGCACAAGGTAAATAATTATAAATATAAATTGGGAGTAATAAATTATGTCAAGAAGAAAGATTATAGCAGGAAACTGGAAGATGAATATGACACCTGATGAGGCGGTTAAACTTATAGAAGAGTTAAAGCCTTTGGTAAAGGGTGCCGATGCGGATGTTGTATTTGTGTTCCGGCTATAGATATAATTCCTGCACTTGAAGCAGTTAAGGGAACCGAGATCAAGATAGGTGCAGAGAATATGTACTTTGAAGATAAGGGGGCTTTCACAGGTGAGATATCAGCACCGATGCTTAAGAGCGTTGGCGTAGAATACGTTATTATCGGACATTCCGAGAGAAGAGAATATTTTGCGGAGACCGATGAAACAGTTAATAAGAAGGTACATAAGGCATTTGAGCACGGTATCACACCTATTATATGCTGTGGAGAGAGCTTAAAGCAAAGAGAGCAGGGTATTACAATTGACTTTATACGTCAGCAGATAAAGATAGCTTTCCAAGGAGTAAGCGAAGATAACGCTAAGAAATCGGTAATAGCATACGAGCCTATATGGGCTATAGGAACAGGTAAGACCGCAACTACTGAGCAGGCTCAGGAAGTATGTAAGGCGATAAGAGTTTGTATAGAAGAACTTTACGGGGCTGCTGTAAGCGAAGTTATACGTATACAGTACGGCGGTTCAGTAGGTGCTGCCAATGCAGCCGAGCTTTTTGCACAGGCTGACATAGACGGAGGTCTCGTAGGCGGAGCAAGCTTAAAACCTGATTTCGGTAAGATAGTAAATTACAAATAAGATAATTTAATAAACTGTTGCATTGAGAGTTTGGCAGATCGAATCTAGACTTTCATTGCGGCAGTTTTTTTGTTATGATGAAAGACAAGGTGAATTTATATAAGACTTAGGATAAGCTTTCGTAACAGCCGGCCATAACTTGGTATTACTCAGAATCGTAGAAGGTTAAAGATCGGCTTATAAAAACCAAATAAAGTACCGGATCCCGGGCGAAGATATAACTTTATATAACTTAACTGTTACTAATTGTTAAGTAATTAAGAAAAATATCAGCTTATTCATATGGAGCTTTATTTGTAAATAGTATATACTATTACGAAGTGTATAGTTGTAGGAAACTAAAGCAAGATCGTGAATGTGATTATGTGCGATCTGAAAAAAAGACCGCAACTATGATTTGATCTATAGACCGGTAAAAGCTTTGATCTAAGTAGATATTTATTTTGATCGAGATGATCATTTTGCTTGTGAGTTGTGGATATTGATGAGCTTTCAGAAAAAAACTGTGGTGCTGTTGGTATCTTTATAATAGTCTTCACCGGAATATGTGTAAAATGTAAATGTCAGTTCAATTATAAAAGGAGATAACAATGAGGAAATCTTGATTTTAACCGCAGCTACGGTATTCAGTATGTGTTTAAGCATAAATGTTATGGCAGGAACATGGAAAAAGGATAGTAACGGTTGGTGGTACGATTACGGTAACGGAAGCTTTCCCAAATCCGGTTGGGAATGGATAGATGATGACGGTGATTCATACGCTGAGAGTTATTATTTTAATGATAAAGGCTATATTTTGACGAATACCGTAAAAGACGGATATAAGATAAATCCTTCCGGTGCCTGGATAGACAGTATGGGACAGGTGCAAAAAAAAGAGATCAAAGCACCGAATAAAAAAGGTCTTGCGGTTACCAACCTTGACAATAATCATGCAGCCGAACTGGGGGTCTCTAATATTATATGGAACAATACCGTAATCCATGACTACAGCCCATCTCTTAGGGCATCAAAGGCAAGAGGTGTATCCAATACAGTAATAATGCTAAATCCCTGGCAGACATCAGATCCGGCACTGCTTCCGGTAAGTGCTCCTCAGTCCGGAGCGGTATTCTACGGATTTAATACACAGACCGAGGCGGGAAGACAGGAGCTTAAGAAAACTGCCGAAAAGTATGCAAAAAGTTACAGTGATTGCGTGGACAGTTGGGTCATAGGCAATGAGATCAATAACGGTAACACATGGAACTTTATGCCTAACAGAGAACTTGATTCCTACACCAAACAATATGCTGACGCTTTTCGTATCTGGTATGAGGCAATAAAGAAAGAAAATCCCAATGCCAAGGTCTATATACCGTTTGATTACAGGTGGAACTGGTACAGTGATCAAGGTTACGGTTATCTTCAAGCCTCACACATGCTTCCTATATTAAATGAGCAGCTCAAGGATACCGAGTACGGCATAGCATGGCATGCTTATCCGGAGGACTTAAAAGATCCCGACTTTACTGATGATGCGAGTGTAAAGGATAATTTCTCAACTCCTATAATCAATATGAAAAATATAGCCGTACTTACAGATTTTATGCAACAGAGTGACTATCTCGATCCGAAAGGAAAAGTAAGAAGTATTATTTTATCCGAGCAGGGATTCAATGCAGTCTCTGATGATAAGCAGGCTAAAATGATAGAAGAGGCATATAATATTGCTAAAAACAACCCGTATATCGAAACCTTTTATCTGAATCGTGAAAATGACCTGGGAGAGATACACATGGGTAATGAAATGAGATTCGGTCTTATAGACAGATCGGGTAACAAGAGAAAAAGTTTTGAAGTTTATAAGAATTTAAAATAAATCATGTTAATAACCGGAGCAGACAGTCTGTATATTTTTTCGCCTCCTTATGAGCAACTTGCAACGATGGGGATCTTGTCATATATGGCGGAAAAATACAGAGTTTATTCTCCGGTTATTTTAAGAAAAAAAGTTCGGGAGGAAATATGGCAAAGCTGCATTTCAAATACGGAGTAATGGGTTCCGCAAAGTCGCTGGATCTTATACGTGCCAATTATAATTACAGAGAAAAAGGTATGGATACCATAGTATTAAAACCGGATAAGGACAGCAGAGACGGTGATAATGAGTGCGTAATAAAAGCAAGAGTAGACGGTGTATCCGTAAAGGGAAGCTTTATACCGAGTGATGACAGAGAATATGATAAGTTTATAAAAGAACTTAAAGAAAGGCTTAAAAAGGAAAAAATATCGGCTATTTTTATAGATGAAGCACAGTTTTTAAGTAAAAAACAGGTAGAGGATATGTATGGGATAGTTTACGAATTGGATGTGCCTGTGCTTTGTTACGGACTTAAGAATAATTTCAGGTCCGAGCTTTTTGAAGGTTCAAAAAGGCTTTTGGAACTTGCCGACGACCTGCAGGAGATAATAGGTATCTGTCACTGTGGCAGAAAAGCAAAACAAAATGTTAGAATAGTTAACGGAAGTATACAATATACAGGAGACGAGGTTGTGATGGGAGGCGTGGATGAGGATGCTCCCATACACTATATTGCGGTATGTAATCATTGCTATTTCAAAGGCAATATAAAATTATAATAATAACTATGTCAAGCATAAATGATTATGTCTCGAAATAATTAATTTATAAGCCCCAAAACAAGGGGCTTTTTTTATGCACTTTCTAAATCTTCTTCAATTCTGTGTGGCTGTGAGTGTGCAAATTTATTGAATGCACTTCTCCTCCAAGGGTGATTCATAGCTGGAATGTAAGTCTTTTTGGGTTTTGGTGGTTTATAATCAGCATCCAAGTCCTTAGATTTATGCTCATGAGTCGGTATCTCCTCCAGTGCATAAATATCTTTGTCATTAACACACGCAAACATAGACCTATCTAATGCCTTGATAAGCATAACTTTGGTACCCTTTCGATAATGGATCTGCACTCCTTTATAATCTATCATCTTATAAAACTTTTTCTCGAATTGAATTGCATGTCCGCAGTCAACAGTTCTCTCAGTCAAAACTGCCAGAGTAAGGTTTATTTTTTCTTTAGACGGTTGCATTTCAAAGACAGATTTGATACCATAAAGTGGAAGTGCGAACTTCTCATTGAATTCTTTTATGTAGGAGTGAAGGAATTCATTGGCTTTATTGATATCGGTTACGCCTGCGAGCCTCAGCTCAATAGGCAGGCGTGACTGTAAAGTCTGATTTAATCGTTCTATGCGTCCTTTGGCTTGCGGTATACTGCTTGATTCAAGCTCTATTCCAAGCTGTTTGCAGGCATAAGCGAACTGTGTATAGGTGTCTTTGTCATCAGACAAGACATCTTTTTTCTTGTAAGTAAATACAGATCGTTTATCAGTAAGAAACTTATAAGGTATACCATAATCAGTAAGGATCTGCTCAAGTACATGGTAGTAACCGTTGAGCGTCTCTTGAGTATCGAACCAAGCACCTGTGACAATACCGGAGGCATCATCAATAGCCAAATGCAGATGCCATACCTGCCCATGTACCCACTCATAAGGTGTCGCATCCATTTGCTGTAATTCGCCAAAATAAGCACACCTGGGACGACGGCTGTGAGCATTATCAACTGACACCAGGTTGACCTGTATAGATGATAGTTCTTTTTTTGTCTTTGCCGCTTTCTTTTGTTCTTTGAGCTTTTGCTTAATTCGTCTACGCTTTGCTTTGGTAGCTTTGGGAGAGAGGATGTATTCAGACTCCAAAATACTCATGACAGAAGAAGCAGAAATGCTTATATCTTCATTCTTTTTGAGAAGCTCTGTATAGTGTTCAAAGTTTGCCTCAAAGTATTTATTTCTGTATAGGTCTATGACTTTTTGGCGAATCTCTATAGAGATTGTGGTAGCCGGTTTTTTACCTCTATTGCCATGAATAAAAAAATCCTTGCCACTTCTGCTATATCCCTGTAGCATACGATTTATATGTCTCTTGGTACAACCCAGAATAAGAGCTGCTCTGTCCTTGTTAGCAGTTTCCGGGTGGTCTGCTAGGCTTTTGATGACCTCATACTTCTTTTGTTCATTCATTGATAAAACTACCTTTCTGATAAGTCAACTCCTCCTGTCTGATAGAATCTGTAAAACATTATTCTACCATAAACAGGACATTTTTATTTGGGGTATAATAGGACTTTATCATATATGGCTTATAAGGCAATATAAAATTATAATAATAACTATTGTAAATTTTGCTTTGTATTAGTAAAATAAAAAGATTAATCTAAAAAAGTTATTAAGGAGTTTTGAATGGAAATAGCACTTTCTAAGGAAGATAAATCAGAGATCCTTAGATATTTGGAATATCGAAAGCATGATATAGATGAAAATCTTGATAAGCAGCTTGACAGATGTATGGATCTGATCAATAAGGCTGCAAGACCGAAATATATAACAAAGGTCGTTGATATTAGCGAGGGAATACCCAAGGACTGTACTTTTATTAAAGGTTTTGATATATTAAAGCATCTTAGCGGTGCTCAAAAATGATACTGATGGCGGCAACACTCGGTCCCGAGGTTGAATTCGCTATAAGAAAGGCACAGATCAGAGATGTATCCGATGCCCTTATAATGGATTCATGTGCCAGTACTCTTGTAGAAGTTCTTTGCGACAGTATAGAAGCGGAGTTTAGAACGGAGTACGAAAAAGAAGGGCTGTACCTTAGTACAAGGTATTCACCGGGCTACGGAGACATGCCTATAAGTGTACAAAGAGAATTTACCTTGTATATGGATACCGTACGCAGGATTGGTCTTAATGTAAGTGAAAGCGGGATCATGATACCCAGAAAATCGGTGACCGCTATAATAGCGATAACAAAAGAAAAAAATGCCGGACTGAAAAGAAATTGCGGAACTTGCAATATAAGAAAGGCATGCAGATTTTTAAGAAGAGGTACGACTTGTGGAATATAAAATAACGATATTAGACGGAGCTATGGGAACAATGCTTCAAAAAGCCGGTTTAAAGCCGGGTGAGCATCCGGAAGTTTTCGGATATAACAATCCCGAAATAGTTACAAAGATACATAAAAAATATATAGATGCAGGCAGTGATATAGTTTATACCAATACTTTCGGTGCAAACTCACATAAGCTCTCAGGTTGCGGCTTAAGCGTGGATGAGGCGGTAAAGTCTGCCGTGTATTGTGCTAAAGAGGCGGCAAAAGGAAGCGGTGTCAAAGTAGCACTTGACGTGGGACCCATAGGAGAATTGTTAGAACCGTTGGGAACTTTGGCTTTTGAAGATGCGTATGAGGTTTATAAGGAACTTATGGCAGCCGGAGAAAAATACGGAGTAGACCTTATAGTATGTGAAACATTTACCGATCTTTACGATGTAAAGGCAGCGGTACTTGCAGCCAAGGAGAACACAAAACTTCCGGTGTGGGTCACTATGAGCTACGAAGAGAGCGGAAGAACATTTACCGGAACGATCATTCCTTCCATGGCACTTACCCTCGAAGGTCTCGGAGTAGATGCTATGGGATTTAACTGTTCTTTAGGACCTCTCCAGATGAAAGGTTTTATTGAAGAACTGAGACAGTGGACAGGGCTTCCTATAATACTTAAGCCCAATGCCGGTCTGCCCGATCCTTTGACCGGAGCTTACGATCTGTCGGGAGAAGATTTTGCGGATCACATGGCAAGTTTAAGAGAGCTTGATATAAGCGTAATGGGAGGATGTTGCGGAACCGATCCCGAATACATAGGACTTCTCAGCTCAAAGTTTAAAGACAGTGAATCTTTGGCTGTCTTGGAAAGACCAAAGCAAAGACACGGAGTATGCTCGGCTACACATACGACTGAATTCAAGGGTGTAAGGGTTATAGGAGAAAGGCTTAATCCTACAGGTAAGAAAAGATTTGCACAGGCACTTCTGGAAAGAGATATGAATTATATAAGCAAGATCGCTTTGGAAGAAGAAGAGTGCGGTGCTGAAATACTCGATGTCAATGTAGGAGTTCCGGGAGCGGATGAAGTCTCACTTATGATAGATGTAGTAAAGGCACTTCAGGGAATAGTATCGGTTCCGTTACAGATAGACTCTTCCGATCCCGAAGCCATAGAAGCCGGACTTAGGGTGTATAACGGTAAATCGATCATCAACTCCGTTAATGCGGATGATGAAAAGCTCGATAAGATACTTCCGATAGCTAAGAAGTACGGTGCGGCGGTCATAGCTTTGGCATTAAACGAAGACGGAATACCGGATACTGTTGAAAAAAGGGTCGAGCATGCAGAATATATACTTAAAAAAGCTTTGGAATACGGACTTAAAAAAGAAGACATCATTATAGACTGTCTTACACTTACCGTATCGGCTCAGCAAGAGCAGGCTGTAAAAACATTGAAAGCGGTCGAGATAGTAAGTAAGAAGATGGGGCTTAATACTACACTTGGAGTAAGCAACATATCTTTCGGATTGCCGGAGAGGAAGAATATTACTGATAGTTTCCTTATACAGGCAATGTATGCGGGACTTAATCTGCCTATCATAAATCCGAATATAAGTTCACACATGGATGCTGTAGTTTCTTTCAGGGTGCTTTCAGGTGAAGACGAAAATTGTAATAAATACATAGAAAGATTTGCCAATGCCAATAATGAACAGGAAAATAAACCCAAGCGGTATCCTCTCATAATGAAAGCATTGAAAGTGCTATACTGAAAGGACTTAAGGCGGAGACCAAAGAACTTGCCGAGAGTTTACTGGAGACCATGTCCGAGGTGGAGCTGATAAATCAAAAGCTCATACCCGCACTTGACATAGTCGGAGAAAAGTATGAAAAACAGGAGATATTCCTACCACAGTTGATCAACTCGGCTAATGCTGCCTGTGAGGCATTTGAACTTGTAAAACTCAGAATAGCCAAGCAGGGAAAAGAAAGCAAGAGCAAAGGTAAGATAGCACTTGCAACGGTAAAGGGCGATATACATGATATAGGTAAAAATATAGTTAAAGTAATTTTGGAAAATTACGGATACAAGATAATAGACTTAGGAAGAGATGTAGCTATAGAAAAGGTCGTAAAGACTGTCATAGAAGAAGAAGTGGATCTTGTGGGACTTTCTGCACTGATGACAACTACACTTCCTTCTATGAAAGAGACTATAGAAAAGGTTAAAGAAGCCTCTCCCAATACCAAGGTATGGGTAGGAGGAGCTGTACTTACCGAAGACTATGCCTATGAGATAGGGGCGGACTATTATGCCAAGGATGCAAGGGCAAGCGTAGATATAGCAAAAAAGGCATTTGGAGATAAGGATGAGAGTTAAAGAATATTTACAGGATAATATATTGATATTTGACGGTGCGATGGGAACTTATTATGCGGCTCTTATGAATGATATGAGTTCCAATTGTGAAGCTGCCAATATAGATAATCCGAAACTTATACTGGATATACACAAAGAATATATAGCCGCCGGAGCACAGGCGATAAAAACCAACACCTTCGGACTTGATATCAATAATCTCGGCGGAGACAGAAAAAGACAAAAAGCACTCATAAAAGCCGGTTATGAACTGGCTTTGGAGGCTGCACAGGACAAGGCATTTGTATTTGCGGATATAGGTCCGATCATGGCAGGGGAGCATGATGAGAAGGTTGAAGAATACATTAATATAGTATCCGAATTTTTAGAGTTGGGTGCTAAGAATTTCCTTTTTGAAACTCACAGTTCAGATATAGCAATGGTGGAAGTGGCGAGGTATATTAAAAAAGAGTGTACGGATGCTTTCGTAATGGTAAGCTATGCCTGTCATTCGGACGGATATACGAGAGAAGGTTATTCATATAAAAGCCTTTTGGAAAAGGTTGCCAATTCCGATGTTATAGATGCGACAGGTTTGAATTGTATATGCAGTGCAAGCCACATGTATCAGCTTTTGAAAAAGATAAGTATCGACAATATACCTCTTTTGGCAATGCCTAATGCCGGCTATCCTGTAGTAAGAGGTAACAGGACATATTACGGCGGAACCAAAGAATATTTTGCCGAGCAGATGAAGCAAATACTTGAGATAGGAGTAAGGATAGTAGGTGCTTGTTGCGGAAGCGATCCCGAATATATACAGATAATTAAAAGTGTTGTAGAGCAGATCGGTCATCCGGAAAAGAAGAAAATAAAATACACCGATAAAAAAGATCTGTCAGAGCTTAAAAATGTATTTTGGGATAAGATAAATACCGAAAAGAAAGTTATAGCGGTGGAACTTGACTCTCCTAAGGATTTTAATACCGATCATTTTATCAGATCGAGCATCAGGCTTAAAGATGCGGGGGCGGATATCATAACCATAGCTGATTGCCCCATTGCAAGACCAAGACTTGACAGTTGTATGCTGGCTGCAAAACTGAAAAGAGAATATTCTATTGATGCTATGCCTCATATGACTTGCAGAGACAGAAATATTAATGCAACTAAGTCACTTTTACTCGGAATACGTGCCGAGAATATCTCGAACGTCCTTACCGTTACCGGAGATCCGATACCCAATGCCGAAAGAAGTGAGGTCGCAGCGGTATACCAGCTTAATTCAAGGAAACTTGCAGCCTACATAGATTCACTTAACAAAGAAGTCTTTAATAATTCCATAAAGGTATACGGTGCACTTAATGTCAATGCGAGGAACTTTGATTCCGAATTAAAAAGAGCAATGAGCAAGATGTCCTCGGGAGTAGTCGGATTTTTGACTCAGCCGGTACTTACAGATGAAGCACTGCATAATCTGAAGATCGCAAGGGAAAAACTTGATGTAAAGATCTTAGGAGGAATACTTCCGATAATAAGCGATAAAAATGCACTTTTTATACAAAACGAAGTAAACGGTATAAATGTACCCGAAGATATGATAAAGCTTTATGAAGGTAAGAACAAAGAAGAGGCTGAAGATCTGGCTTATGAGATATCGATAGATATAGCAAAGCGTATGGCGGATCATGTGGACGGATATTATTTGATAACACCGTTTACACGTATAGATCTGATGCTAAGGATCATTAATTATATAAAATACATCTAGTATTTATAAATTTATGCTTTATTTATTCTTATCTGTCGAAAAGGTAAAGCAGTTGAAACAAGGTAGGAGGAATATAATGAATAAAATACTTAAAGATCATTTCGACAAACTTGTTTGGCACTTGTGCTTATAAGTCTTGTATTTATTTATTATTGTGTTCCGAATGTCAGTACTGATGTCAATAAGGTATTTGCAATGCTTGTCAAAGGAGATTTTGAAAATATTAAAATTTTTGTAAGATCCTATGGAGCATACGCCATACTTGTATCTTTTGCTTTAATGATAATGCAGTGTATAGTGGCTCCTCTGCCTGCTTTTGTGATCACGCTTGCCAATGCCGGACTTTTCGGTTGGTGGCAGGGAGCCTTGCTTTCATGGGTCAGTTCACTTGCGGGAGCGAGCACCTGCTTTTATATAACAAGGATACTCGGAAGGGATGCGGCACAGAGATTTGTAAGCAAGGGTAGTCTTTTACAAGTTGATAAATTCTTTGAAAAGTACGGTAAAAATACCGTTCTGATATGCAGACTTTTTCCTGTGATTTCCTTTGATTATGTAAGTTATGCGGCAGGGCTTACTCCTATGTCTTACAGCGAGTTTGCTTTGGCGACGGGAATAGGTCAGATACCCGCTATATTTATATATTCCTACTTCGGTAAGATCTTAACACAAAGAATAGAATATCTTGTCATAGGACTTCTCGTTTTTTTTACCTTGGGAGCAGTTGTATTTATCATGAAAAATATATACAGATCAAAGTCAAAATAGAGTTTATGTTTTCAAGATGATCTTTTATCCGCTTCGTATAAACCAACTTAGCTAAAGTGTTTATTTGACTTTGCTTTTTGATAGTAATATAATATATTGGTACAAAGCTATAATATTATGTGCGGAAATGAGGTTTGGTGCAGTGATTAAAAGTATGACAGGATTCGGTAAGGCGGAAGAACTTACTCGTGATTATAAGATTGCTGTAGAAATAAGGTCTGTAAATCATAGATATTTTGATCTTAATGTCAAGATGCCTAAAAGATTTTCAAAATTCGAGGCTGATATAAGGAAACTTGTGAAGGAATATGTTCAAAGAGGAAAAATAGACCTTAGTATCGTATATGAGTCATATACCGATACATGCAGTAACCTCATATTGAATGAAGATATACTTGATCAATATATTGCACATGCCAGGCATATCGAAAAAAAATACGGAATAAAAGGTGAGCTTAACATGAGCAGTTTACTGAGGTTTCCTGAGGTCATAACCGTATCAAACTCTGAAGAGACCGCCGAACATATATGGATGCACATGAGGGAATTTATCGTAAAAGCTCTTGAAGAGTTTGTTGCGGCAAGAGATCTTGAGGGTGCTCATTTGCATAAGGATATATCGGATAAGCTTGAAGCCTTGCTTAAAACCACAGCTGAGATAGAAGAAAGAGTGCCTTTTGTTATGGAAAGATACCATAATAAATTAAAGGATAAAATAAGCTCCCTGCTTGATGGTGTAGATATCGATGAGAGCAGGATAATCACCGAAGTTGCCATCTATGCGGATAAGATAAGTATAGATGAGGAACTTGTAAGATTGAAAAGCCATATAAAAGGCGTTGAAAAAGAACTTGAGCTTGGAGATAATATAGGAAGAAAGATAGATTTTATCTTACAAGAGCTTAACAGAGAGGCTAATACCATACTGTCAAAGTCCGATGATATGGAGATATCAAACAGAGCTTTGGAATTAAAGACTTGTATAGAAAAGATAAGAGAACAAATACAAAATATAGAATAGATATAAGGAAGAGTCGGATGGAGCAGGGACTTCTTATAGTACTTTCCGGATTCTCGGGAGCCGGTAAAGGAACTATGATCAATAAATTATTGGAACAATATGACAAATATGCACTTTCAATATCAGCAACTACAAGAAAGCCCAGAGATGGTGAGGTACATGCAAGGGAATACTTTTTTGTAAGTACCGAGGATTTTATTTCCATGATAGATAATGATGAGCTGATAGAGCATGCAAAATATGTAGATAACTATTATGGTACACCGAGGGCTTATGTCGAGGAAAAGTTACAAAAGGGAATAGATGTAATACTCGAGATCGAGGTACAGGGAGCGGTAAAGGTAAAAGAAAAGTTCCCCGATGCCGTTTTGATATTCGTAAGCACAAAGGACGCAAAGATACTTGAAGATAGATTGAGAACGAGAAATACCGAAAAAGAGGATCAGATAGAGGGCAGGCTCTTACGTGCTGCCAAGGAGTCCGAATATATCGATCAATACGACTATATACTTATCAATGAAAGTATAGAAGAAGTGACAAAAGATTTTAACAGCATAATAGAGAGTGAGCATAAAAAAACCTTTAGAAATAAAGAATTAATTGATTTTATAAAGGATTCACTAAAAAAAAGGTCTTAAAAGGAGAGAAAAATGTTACATCCGTCTTATAATGAATTGATAAATGCGGTAAATAAAGATGTTGAGCAGGGAGAACCGCCTGTAGTTCAAAGCAGGTATTCCATAGTTATAGCTACTGCTAAAAGAGCCAGACAACTTATAGCATATGAAAATGAAAACGAAGAGAATACTTCGGTAAACAGAAAATATTTATCTATAGCCATAGATGAATTATATAAAGAGAAAATAAAAATATTGCCTGAGGAGAAAACCGAATAAGATCTTTCTTGTTCGGTGCTTCTTTGGTTATTGGGCTGTTGTATTAATTAAATGTGATAATGCTATCCTTTATATTTAGTGCAATAGTCTATTTTTATATTATAAGCTTTAGGGGAGAAAAATATGAATTTAGCTAATAAGCTTACAATGTCCAGAATACTTATGATACCTGTTTTTATTGCACTTCTTGTATTCAGCAAAGACAAGGCTTCGGTATACAGGTATGCAGCTCTTGGCGTATTTGTAGTGGCAGCTGCTACCGATGCCCTGGACGGTCATGTGGCAAGAAAATATAATATGATAACCGATTTCGGAAAGCTTATGGATCCTTTAGCGGATAAAATCCTTGTATCCTCTGCCTTGATAATATTGACAGAACTGGGAAATATCGATTCATGGATCGTGACTATAGTTATAGCCAGAGAGTTTATCATCAGCGGAATAAGGTTGATAGCAACGGAGAAAAATATAATTATAGCGGCAAGTCCCCTTGGAAAGCTTAAGACGGTATCTCAAATGCTGTCTATAATTCTTATGCTTTTATCGATCGAATCCATACATGTGATCACGAATATAAGTATATGGCTTATGTGTATATTAAGTGTAGTTTCATTGCTCGATTATATAATAAAAAATAAAAATGTAATTAGTGTGGGAGGTATGTAAAATGAGTACAGGGACTCCATCGGTCAAAAGAAACAGAAATATAAGACTTACAGGTATTGGTAAAGAAGAAGTATTGGACAAGATATCCGATGTTATGAAATCCGACAATATAGAGGTGAAGATAAGTAGCTCGGACTCTTTTGAAGAATTGGTTATCCACCTGAGTGCAAAAGCCGATACCGAGGAAGAGGCAAAGGCTGTTATAAAGCCCATAGTCAAAAACCTTAAGGAAAGATTCAAAGAATATCTTCCGGTTGCAAAAGAAGCGGAAACTTTGGAAAAGTCTGTAGTAAAACTTTTGGAAAAGTATGACCTCAGTATATCGACCTCCGAATCATGCACCGGTGGATTGCTTGCCGGAAGGATAATCAATGTAGCCGGAGTATCCGAAGTATATAAAGAGGGATTTATCACCTATACGAACAAATCAAAAAGAAAAAGAATAGATGTAAGTAAATCAACTTTGAAAAAGTACGGTGCTGTAAGTAAGCAAACGGCTAAGGAGATGGCAGCCGGTACCGCACTGGCAGCGGATACCGATGTGGCAGTGTCCGTAACAGGTATTGCGGGACCTGACGGTGGAACTGAGGAAAAGCCTGTAGGTCTGGTATTCATAGGTGTGTTCCTGGAAGGACGAGTTACCGTAGAAGAGCATCATTTTAGCGGTGACAGGCAGCAGATAAGGGAAAAGACTGTCGAAGAGGCACTCAAACTTGTTAAAAAATGTATCATTGCTTCAAGGTAGCAAAAGTATGACAGTAAAGATATTACAGGAGGCTTATGTACATATATAAAAAAATATATATAAGCAAAAAGCTGAAATTCACTTATAGCAGAAACTTGAAATGTATAGCAAGAAATATAAGCAGAAATCGATATATCTTATAATTTGTACTGATGAGGGTAGAATAGAAATTGTACACAATATATTCTATATACGTCAATACGATCCGGACACGAAAGTGCTGGGCATTGCCGAGTCCAAGGCTGCTGCGATAGAACTTATCAAGGATATTGTAACGGATATGTATGTACATAAAAAGGATGTTATTGATGACGGATCTTATAAGAGATCGATGTAGGAGGAAAAGCCTTGAGTATATTATTAATGTTGTTGAAGATAATAGCTTTTACTTTGCTTTTTCTGCTTGCACTAACTGTTATTTTACTGCTAACGGTACTTTTGGTACCTATAAGATATGATGTTAAATTAAGATACAAGGAAAGTTTTTGGTGTAGCTTAAATATATCGTGGCTTTTAAAAATAGTTAAGTTCGAAATGAACTATGATGAGGAGTTAAGTACCAAACTTAAAATTTTCGGAATAGATTGGTCTCGTAGGTCACACGGATCGGATAAAGAAGACGATGAAGAAAGTTCTGAAGAAGATCCGGACGATGACGAAGACTATGTGTCATATGAAAAATATTTAGGATCTGAAGATAATAAAACTTATGAGGATCGATACGAAGAAGATCCGAATGAAGAAGACTCATATAGAGAAGATCTGAATAAAGAAGATTCAAGTAAAGAAGAGCCATATGAAAAAGATCTGTCGAATGAAGAACCCGATTATGATGACTATGACGAAGATGATGATGTCGGCTGCGAGAGTATAGAAGAAAAAAGCTTTACAAAGGATCCGGATGAAGATGGTGAAGATAATGAAGACCCGGATGAATATGTGCAAGAAAATATTGAAGATAGTGAAAACGAAAGTATTAAAAGATCAAAGGCTTTCACTCATAAAAAAAGAAAAAAGAGAAGACGAAGTTTTATCGATTTTATAAAAAAAGAGTATAGAAAAACCAAAGCCCTGATCAAAGAATTATCGGTAAAAAAAGATAGACTTATAAAGTTGTACAATAATAAAAGCATAAGACGAGGACTTGTGAAGATATGGAAAGCGATCATAAAACTGTTAAAATTATTTAAAGTAAGGAAACTATCCGGTAAGATCGTTTACGGATTTAACGATCCTTATACAACAGGGCAGGTCACATCTTATGCAGCACTTTTTTATTGGTGGTATAAGAACAAGATAGAGATCATACCGGTATTTGATGAAGAGATAATCGATATAGATATAAGAGCAAAAGGTAAGATCAGACTTATGACGGTAACGGTTATTGCAGCAGGCTTATGGTTTGATAAAGACTTTAAGACGGTATATAAACTTTACAAAAACAGAAATAAAATTTTATAAAGGAGTTATAAATGGCAGATAATAAATTATTGAATACGGTTGAAACTTTATTCAAAGGGATGGATGGTTTTATAAGCACAAAAACTGTTGTCGGAGACCCTATAGAAGCAGGGGGAGCTATAATAATTCCACTGGTAGATGTAAGTTGCGGTATGGGTGCGGGTGCATTTTCCAACGGCAATAAGGAAGTGGGCGCAATGAGTGCCAAAATGAGTCCGGTTGCCATACTTATAATACAAAACGGAATTACAAAACTTGTAAATGTAAAAAATCAAGATATATTGGCTAAGATCATTGATATGATACCTGAGCTTATCAATAAATTTGCCGCCAAGGACAAGATCTCGGATGAGGTTGAGAATCTGGCAAAAGAGATGGCTGAGGAAAGTGAAGAAAAAATCGAAAAAATCTCCGATTAGCTTAGTTTTATTGACAAGATAAATACTTAACACTATACTAGAATCATACGAGAGGTATTTTGCTGGTATTAATAACTTTATTAAGGATGAGGTAGAACTATGGAAGAGAAAAGGATTTCCAAAGCAGTTATTTCCAGACTGCCAAGATATTACAGATACTTGGGAGAATTGCTGGAAGACGGGGTAGAACGAATTTCTTCAAGTGATCTGAGTATTAAAATGAAAGTAACCGCATCTCAAATAAGACAAGACCTTAATAATTTCGGAGGTTTCGGTCAGCAAGGTTACGGATATAATGTAATGTACCTGCATGGGGAAATTGCTAAGATCCTGGGTATAGACAGACCGCATAAGCTTATTATAATAGGTGCGGGTCACCTGGGCAACGCTATAGCAAATTATGCTAACTTTGAAAAAAGCGGATTTACAGTGTCAGCTCTTTTTGATGTGAAGCCGGAACTTTTCGGCAATACTATAAGGGGTGCCAAGATCTACGATCTGGAGGAACTTGAGTCTTTTCTTAAAGAAGAGAGTGTAGATATAGCGGCTCTCACGGTGCCAAGAGATGAGGCGAGGGCTATATCAAGAAGGCTTACGGATGCGGGAGTTAAAGCTATATGGAACTTCGCACATACCGATCTTGCGGTATCAAGCGGAGTAGTTGTGGAGAATGTTCATCTTTCAGAGTCTCTTATGAGACTTTCATATAAGGTAAAGAGTGCCCAGGAAGATGAATTCGATATCTAAAGAGGCTTTTATACCTCGAAGAATAAAAAATGCCGACAAGTTTACATATAAAAAGGTACTCATTATAGCCGGTGCGAAGGGAATGGCGGGAGCAGCTTATTTTTCGGCTTATTCCGCATATATAACAGGCGCAGGATTAGTTAAGATATTTACTGTAGAGGAGAACAGACAAATACTTCAGACCCTGTTACCGGAAGCACTTATATCATGTCATACTGAAGATGAGCAGGATATGAGTTTGTTGGATAAAGAACTGGATTGGTCGGATCATTTGGTCATAGGACCGGGACTTGGAAGAGATGAGTATGCCTTTAAGCTTACGGAAAATGTCATTAAAAACTATAAAAAGTCTATGGTAATAGATGCGGATGCCTTATATGTTTTAGCAAAGAATGAAGATCTGCGTAGCTTTCTTGCCCCCAATATGCTCCTGACCCCTCATATCATTGAGATGTCAAGGCTTATAGGTAAGGATACGAAGTACATAAGCGAACATATGGAGGAGGTCGCCAAAGATTTTAGTCGCCAAAATCATACCAATATTATATTGAAGGCACATGAAAGTATTATTGCATGTGTGGATGAAAGCGTGTATCTTTCGAATTTCGGCTCCTCGGCTATGGCAAAGGGAGGAAGCGGAGATATACTTACCGGTGTGATCGCAGGATTATCGGCTTTGAATTTTGATATTATAAAAGCGGCAAGGTATGCTTGTTTAATACATGGTTCATCGGGAAGTATGGCTTCAAAAATAAAAGGAGAGCATGGAGTCCTGGCAAGGGATATAATAGAATGTATACCCGAAGTTATGAAGGACTATATGCTTTCTTAGTTTAGTGTACCGTATCAAAGGAGATTTAAATGGACGATGCTCATTCGTGGTATTATATTGTAATATTTTTAGTTTTAATAGGAATAGATTTTGTGTTTTTTGCCTTCGGTGCTGCGATACAAAATCTTAATGCGACTCAAACGGAAAGTCGCATGGAGGCAGGAGATAAGAAGGCTGCCAAGGTATTGAAAATATATAACAGACCTACCAATTTTGTTAATGCAATACAAATAATGGCAACTTTACTCGGTTTTATAACGGGTTACTTAGTGGTTGAGAAATTCACAAAGTTTACGGTATCATCATTCGGGCTTGAACCGGACATATTGATAAGAACGGTATGTGTGTTGTATTACCTGCTTTGTTTGATCTTAATAGTAAGTATCGGAATTATAATACCGAAGCGTCTTGCTATGAGGAATCCGGCAAAGTATGCGGACATATTGGTGAATACCGTAAGTCTTTTTATGATCTGCATAGCGCCTCTTATTTTTATAATAAATCTTATTGCGAAAATCATACTTAAATTTTTTTCCATAGACATGGATGCAAGTGCTGAAAATGTTACGGAAGAAGATATTATGAGTATGGTCAACGAAGGACATGAGCAAGGTATACTTGAATCAAGTAAAGCTAAAATGATCACCAATATTTTTGAGCTTAATGATAAGACATCTTCCGATGTTATGATGCACAGAAAAGGTATAGTGTATGTAGATGGTGATGATACTCTTAAGACCGTAGTTGATTTTATGTTAAGTGAGGGTAGTAATTCCAGATATCCGGTGTATGGAGAGGATATAGATGACATCATAGGAATACTTAACTTAAAGGATGCTCTTATATTGGCAAATAAGGGAATGTTTCTTGATAAGAAGATAAGAAATATAAAAAGACTGTTGAGGAAACCGTATTTCATACCCGAAACCATGTCTTTGGATAAGCTTTTCAAGCATATGCAGTCCAATAAGATCCACATGGCTATAGTAGTCGATGAGTACGGTCAGACCGCAGGTCTTGTTACCATGGAAGATATACTTGAAGAGATCGTGGGCAACATATTGGATGAGTATGATGTATATGAAGAACTTATCACAGACAACAAGGACGGGACCTATACCGTCAGGGGAATGGCGGAGCTTGAGGATGTTGCAAAACTTATAAATATAGAATTTACGGAAGAAGAACTCGATAATTTTGAAACACTCAACGGTTTTATAGTTTCCGAACTTGACAGAATACCTAATGACGGTGAGAAGATAGAACTTAGTACACACGGATATTTGTTCAAGTGTGACAAAGTGGAAAACAGGATGATAGATACTGTACTTATAGAAAAAAATGAAGAAGTCGAAGAAGAGATAACAGAATAACAGACTGATCTGTAAAGCTGCCACGTTTTTACACGTTGCAGCTTTTTTTATTATGGATATCTAAATAACTCACATTTAATACCTTTATTATTTTTTAAAAAGTATCGCAAAAGCAAAAATGCAAATCATTTACAATTTTAATCTTTTCTGCTATAATCTCCTACGTTATGTATATACAGAAATAAATGAGCCGATAAGTATATCTCTAAAATGCAAATGATTTTAATTTTAGTCTCGAATTTTAAGGTTCCGATACCTTAGTCGGAGTAAAAAAGCAAACATAAAAGAGTACATTATCAGCCGAGCAATATTAAAAGCAGCGTATCTTAAAGTCCGGACAAGCAAAGAAGATAAAAGCGGCTTACAAAATAAAAACAGGAGAAATAAAATGCAGATCAAAACAGCAATAAAATTTACTTTGTTGTTAAGCATAGCTATATGTGTTCAGATATTTTTAACTGCTCTTAGTGTAAAAGCGGAGCAAAAGACATATACAGATAACGAAGTAAATATCAGTAAAAAGGACCTGATCATATTAATTGAAAAACTTTCGGGCAATTTGGGATCGGATATATACGATATAGCCGATCATGCGAATACGAATGATGAATATATTAAAAGATCGGTGGATGAGCTGAATAAACGAAATATAATAGATGCCAATGTATCTTTCGAAGATCTTGGAGAAAATCTGAAAAAAGAAGAAGTGTATTATATACTGGCAAAATATATAGGGATTGATGCGGCTGAGGGAAAAACTTCTTTTAATGATGATGAAAAATTAAAACCCTGGTCAAAAGTATATATAAAAGAACTTGAAGACCTAGGTATTATCGAAGGGAAAGATAAGAGTTTCGAACCGGACAAAATACTAAACAGAGCCGATCTTAGGAATATAATTAAAGAGCTCTTTCTTGTAGTAATAAATTCTTCGAAAAAATTCAGAGCGGAAGATAATAATACATCAAGGGCTTTTATAATCGTCAATTCCAATGATGCGGTAATAGAGAATATAAAAACCCAAAATCCCTTACTTATAAGCCCCAAAGCAAGTAACGGAAGATTGAGGATACTAAATTCCGACATAAGTAATATATATATAGCACAGGGGAGTCAAAATTTTGAGTTACAACTTTCGGGTTCAAAAGTACTTTTCGCAAAAAACCGGGGAAAGAACATCTCTTATACGTATGTCGAAGCAGACTCTAAGGTATCGCCTTTGCCGGATCCCCAAGAGTATAAGCCCGCTCAAAGGAAGGTAGTCACCAGGATAATAAAAAGCGGTAGGAGCAATACCTCATCAGGTGCATCGGGAAGTTTATCACAAAGCAATAAAGAAGCTTTTGAAAAAGGAGGGGCACAGGACAACTCCATATCAACACCTCAGGGTGGAAGAGTAGCTGAGGGTAATAAAACTGTCGAGGATGGTAGATCTTCAAACAGTGAAATAAGACCCGATGAAGGTGATAGGAATAATTCGGGTAATAATTCGAATGAGAAAAGCGGGGAAAGCTTTGATAGCGGTGATCAAAATAAAAATTACGAAAATAATAACGAAGAGACTCCCGTTGAAGATCCCTATGATAAGCTTTTTGAGAATGCAAGAGAAGATCTCCTTATACTTAACGAACATTTATATGCCGATAAAACATTAAAATATAATGCATCTACCGGAGTAAGCCTTGAAGAGAATGCCCTTATAGGATTAAAACTTACCGGAGAGAATAACGGAACAAAGCTTAATGTAAAGTGGGAGGGAATGGACCTTGAGAAGGTAAAGAATGCCCAAAAAGGAGAATACCTGCTTGTTGTAAGCAGTTTAGAAGACCTTGTGATCAATGGTAAAAATTACGGCAAGGTAAAATTTACAGTTAAAATAATTATTGAATAGGTGGATCATGTATAAAATAAGAAAAAATATTGCCTTGTTTTGTGCCGTACTTCTTTTATATCCTGTAGTATTTACAACTAAGCCAAGCTATGCGGCAAAAAATATCGAAGGTACAGTACCTGAATACATAAAAGAGGCGGATGAAAAATTAAATTCAGCCAAGGCTGATAATGAAAAAGAAGATAACAAGTCAAAAGATCTAAGACTGATCATAGAACTTGATAAAGATTCTCTTGTTGAAGAGGCGATCAATAAAGATGTAGACTTCGATAAATTGGATGAAGTATTTATAGATGAGAAAAAGCAGGAATTAAAAGAGGATCAGGATAAACTTTTAGAAAATATAAAAAAAGAAAATATAGAAGCCGATGTAGATGAGGCAAGGTATTACGATACTATATTCAACGGCGTTGCAATTAATGCGGATGAAAGTGAGATAAATAAAATAGAATCACTGCCGGGAGTAAAAAGTGTCTATGTATCACAGGAGTTTGAGAGACCTTATATCAGGTCTTCAAACAGTTATATAGGTTCGGGCTATGCCTGGAATACATTAGGCTATAAGGGTGAGGGCAGCGTGATCGCCGTAATAGATTCCGGTATAGACTATACACATAAGGCACTTCGTATAGATGATTCGGTAAACCCTATGTATAGCAAGGAAGATATGGAAAAACTCATAACCGAGAAGGGACTTAAAGGATCATATTATTCAAATAAAGTTCCCTACGGTTATAATTATTATGATTTTAATAAAAATCTGCTCAACAGTTTCGGGGTGATGCACGGTATGCACGTATCCGGAATAGCCGCTGCCAATGATATAAGCAGCAATACTTTCGGTGTGGCACCCAATGCACAGATACTTGCACTTAAGGTCTTTTCGGATGACCTTGAATACCCGACTACATTTACGGATATATGGTTAAAAGCACTTGATGACGCTATAACATTAAAGGCTGATGTAATTAATCTAAGCCTCGGATCGGCAGCGGGATTTGCAACAGAGAACAGAGCATATCCGGAAAATGAGATCATAGAAAAGGCAAGGAAAGCAGGAATAGTCGTTTCGGTGGCAGCCGGTAACGATGCCAATATTACAGCGGGAAATACATATAATGTAGAAGCGTTAAAAGAAAATTACGATACCGCCCTGATAGCAAACCCGGCAGTAAATGAAGGTACCATAGCGGTGGCTTCAATGGAAAACACCAAAAGGCATATGCATATTATAAGATGGAAAGATGACTGGGGTTTTTATGTAAATGAAGAAATGGATCTGCATAAGGGAGAAAATCCCAAAAATGTGATAAGCGGCAATATATTTGATATAAAAAATGCAAGAGAAGATCTTATAAGAAAAGAAAATATTGAAGATAAGCTTGTACTTTTTGAAATCCCCACCGCCGGGAATGCAACAGGTTTTGGTGATAAACTTGAAATGATAGCGGCATTAAAGCCTGCTGCTATAATCTTTTACAATAACAAGAGCATGGCTGAGCAAATAGGCGGAGAGCTGGAAGTTCCCAATAATGCGGGCAAGCTGACCTGTATTCGTATAAAAAGAAGCACCTACGATAAGATAATGGAAGAATACGGTTACAACAACGATATAAGACCCGAGATATTTACCGAGATGATAGATGTGGATAATATAACGGGCGGAAGTGTTTCAAAGTTTTCATCATGGGGTCCGACTCCGGATCTTAGGATCAAGCCTGAGATCACAGCTCCGGGAGGACATATATATTCTACTGTAGAGAATGATAAATACAAGGATATGTCGGGTACTTCCATGGCTGCACCTCAGGTCAGCGGAGCAACGGCGATCCTAAAGCAATATATAAAAGAAAAGAATATCAAAACAGACAACAGTTCCGAATTTATTAAACTTTTACTTATGAATACGGCAACTCCGCTTAAGGATGAGGGAATATTTGAGGATATACCGTATTTTGTAAGACAGCAAGGAAGCGGTGTTTTAAATATAGAAAACGCATTAAAAACCACTGTTGTAGTCAGAGCCGAAGGGACCAATGATAACAAAGGAGACGGTAAACTTGAACTTAAAGAGATCAAAGAGAAAAGTTTTGAAGTAAGGCTTACACTTGAGAATTTTGGAGACAGTGATAAAAGCTATGACATAAGTTCGGTTGCTTTGTATGAGCCGACGGACGGTACCTACAGGCTGCAAAGGTCGGAGATCTTACATTCCGTAGAGTCGGGTATAAAAAGAGAGGTAAGTGTTGCGGCACATTCGTCCGCAAATATAGAATTTATCATGGATTATTCCGATGCCGTTAATTTGGAAGAGGATAATTTCATAGAAGGTTTTATAAGTCTTAAAGATAAAGACGGCATCTCGGATCTTAGTATACCATTCCTCGGATTTTACGGAGATTGGGGCAAACAAAGAGCAATAGATGCTTTTCAGCTTCCGGAGATGGGAAGTGAAAAAAGGAATGTTCAGTTTTATGTAAATAAAAATGCCGGTGTCCCGTCTTCAATGCTTGGTACAAGTATGATGCTTAAGCTGCCTATGTACAATGACGCAATATATTTCTCGCCGGGCAGCAGATACTACCCCGATGTGGCGGCAAGGATAGCACCGCTCAGAAACATGGAGCAAATAGAATATTCCGTACTTGATGCAAATACAGGTAATACATTAAGGGTACTGGGTGTTTCTAAACAGGTAAGGAAACTTAGCCGACTTTCGACCAATAAAAGTTTTAAGTTTATGCCGGAGTCAGTGTGGGACGGAAAACTTGACGGAGTAAGCGTAGAAGACGGATCGGAATACATATATTGTATCAAAGCAAAACTTAATACAGAGGATGTAGCAGCTGCAAAAGAGCAGATCTACAAATTCCCGATAAGAGTGGACAGTGCAGCTCCGGACTTAAGTTCATCCGCTGATGTAAAAAAATCAATGATATCGATGCAAATATGAAAGAGATCGTATTCAAGGTACATGATAAGGGAATAGGTACCGAAAAATATATCTTCAATCTATAAGGTATGCTCAGTCTGACAAAACGGATACAAGTATAAGATACGGAAAAATCCTTTGTTATAAGATTTGCAGATGAACCTGTAAAAGACGGAAAGGAACTTATAAAGGTCGAAGACGGAAAGCTTGATATACCTTTAGAAGCAGTGCCGGATGATCCAGACTTCAAGAGGTGAAGTATATGTATATACCAACGGTCACAGAAACTCGGATATTGAAGTGCATTGTCCGTACTTTGCGGATACATCGGATATGATAATAGACGCTGTAGACTATATGGATAACAAGAGCAGAACAGTTTTGGGAAATATAAGAGAACGGAATTATAATCAGATCAACTTCCTTAATTTCTTTGATTATATAAGCAATGTAAATGCAGGTATTTATGTAAATGATACCGAACTTAACGATATGACTTACAGTCTTATAGAGAAAGAGGCAAATGTAAGGATACAGCTTGCTAATGACAGTTCACATTTGCATAAACTTATATTAAAACACGATAATACAGAAGACAACTTGATACTTGATGATAAAATAAATTCTACATTGGCACAAAAATATAATTTCAGGTACGATGAAGCGAAGCTTTGTTATGAGTTTACTATCGATCCTTTGGATACAAGTTTTGATGTGACGACAGTATTCAGACAGGGAAGACCTATGCAAGGACTTGAAGAGATAATTGAAGAAGCGGCAGGCAGCGATATTACCGAAAGTACAGCTACGGCATCCGATGCTGATAAGAAGTCCTATCCTGCGGTATTTATCAAAACTCCGGAGTTTTTTGATGTGTTAAATAATAACAATACGCCTGAGGGAGAAGTAAATATATCAGGCTTCGTGGGCTATGTGGACGAGGATGACAGTGTTGAAAGTGTACAGATAAAGCTTGTTGATAATGACGGCAACGAACTTTCGGATCCTGTATACATAAACAAAGAGAAGCTGGTAAAAAGCAATATTAATTACAAAAAAGACGGAAAGCTCATATATAAAGGCGAGGCGTATTTTTTTGAAAGCAAACTACATCTCGATGACTTTAATGTAAACATAAGAGTAGAGGCGACTACAGAAAAACAAAAAAATGCAAGTATAGTAAGAAGGTTGTTTTATGATAAGATAAATCCTCTGATAGATTATCAGGTATATGAGAGAGGACTTGACGAGGATACGGTAAATATCAAGATACGTTCTTTAGATAATTCTTTTAAATTAAGTCTTTATAAGGGTGATTCACTTATTGAAACGGATGATAAGTCATCAAGTTCATATATTGTAAGTAAGGACGGTTTTACTACTCAGGTAGTTACCGAGATAGAAGTGCCGCTAAACGAAGGGCAAAACAGCATAAAAATAAGTGCTGTGGATCTTGCCGGCAACAGATCTGAAAAGACTGTGTATATTTTCAGAGCAAAAAATAATTAGTTGAGTAAATATACAAATTTCTATACTGTGTAACCGAGTATCGGATCCTTGTAAAATATCGGCATGATCCGGCAACGATACGGATCATGCCGATATTATTTTGTTGCAATAACTGTGGCTATGTCATAGTCTGTACCTTATACATATGGTTTTAGTGTTCCTGATAAGAGTAAATTTTATTTTTTGAATATCTATGCTTATAATAAAAAGTGTTAAAGTTACTTAAAGTATTGATTAAAAACTTTATAGGGAGTAAAATGAAATCCTTGATAAAATCAATATTTACAACCAACGGTTGTTAAAATAGAAAGGATTTTTATGTTAGATCTAGTATTAAAAAGAAGAAGTGTACGTCAATATTTGTCAAAGGAAATAAATGAAGCGGATCTTAAGGATATACTCGCCGCAGGTCTTTTGGCTCCTACAAGTATGAACAGAAGACCGTGGAGGTTTTATGTTATAAAGAAAAAGGAAGTTTTGGAGAAGCTTGCCGATGTTAAAAAGGCGGGATCCGCAATGTTAAAGAATGCTCCCGTGGCAATAGTTGTGGTAGTTGACGAAGATAGAACCGCAACATGGATAGAGGATTCAAGCAGTGCCTTAAGTTTTATGCAACTTGAGGCTGCGGATAAAAATATAGGTTCATGTTGGGTACAGATCAGACTGCGCAGTAACGAAGAAGTAATGTCCGAAACAAAGGTTCGTGAGATACTTGATCTGTCCGATAAAGACAGGATAGTTGGTATATTGGCTTTAGGTTATCCGGAGAATGAAGTAAAACCTCATACTTTAGATGAGATAGATTGGAGCAAGGTACAGGAAGTGTAGGCTCTTATGTATAATAAATTTGTATTATTCAAATATTTGTTAACTTGCGGCTAAACTTTTAAGGGACTACAATTATAAACTTGATTTTTAGAAGCTTAAAAGTGTATTATTGAAAATACTTCTGTAAAGAAAGCGCAAAAGCAAAGGAATTACTTTAAAAAGTAATTCCTTACACTGATACTGAGTAACTTAAAGCAATTTGTATAAACTTAAGTATTTATCAACTTGCATATTTTAGGATAGTGTGTTAGTATAGTGGTGGCGTATTATACTTTAGATTTTAGGTGGACCGTTTAGGTCCACTTTTTTATGTGATAGATAAGCCGACGGTCGTCATTGTATGCAGACAGATAATAATCGGTGGAAAAAAGATCGATCGGGAATATACACCATGATCAAAAAAATATATTATTTTATAGACGCTAAGCAAAGGAAAGAAGGAAAAGATGAGTAAAAGCGATACCTATGTGGCAAAGACGGAAAAGTTTCTGGAAGGACTAAGTAAAAAACTCATGTTTGAAACAGTAGATGTGGAGTTTGTTAAGGAAGCTTCCGAACATTATTTAAGAGTGTATTGTGATATGGACAAAGAAGGCGGAATAACTATAGATGACTGCGTGGATATCAGCAGGGCATTAAGTGATTGGCTGGATGAGACCGACTTTATAGATGAGTCGTATATACTCGAAGTAAGTTCACCGGGACTGGGAAGGACTCTTAAAAAAGACAGGGACTTTGTCAGAGAAATGGGAAAAGCGGTTGAGATCAAACTTTATAAAGCAATAGATAAAAGAAAAGATTTTTCGGGAATACTTAAAAGTTTCGATGATGATAATATTACAATAGAAGAGGACTCAAAAGACATAAGCTTTTTACGTAAAGATATAGCCCTTATAAGGCTTAGCATAGAAGATCAATAAGAGGGTGTCTAGGCACCTATTAGGAGGAAGATAAAAAAATGAATAAGGAATTAAAGGAAGCACTGGAACTCTTGGAAAAGGAGAGAAATATCAGCAAAAGTTCTCTGCTTGAGGCCATAGAGAACTCACTTATATCTGCGTGTAAAAATCATTTCGGAGTTGCGGATAATGTAAAGGTGAGTATAGATCCCGATACTTGTGATTATTCAGTATTCCAGGAAAAAGAGGTGGTGGAAAGTCTGGACGGATTAAGTCCTGAAGAAAAGCCGTTAATGATAAGTCTTGAAGATGCAAAGAAGATGGACATAAAATATGATATAGGAGATAAAGTTCTGATACCTATAAAATCAACGGAATTCGGACGTATAGCTACCGGAAGAGCCAAGAGTGTAATATTGCAAAAAATAAGAGAAGAAGAAAGAAAAGCCATATACAACGACTATTACTCAAAGGAAAAAGAAGTAATAAGCGGAGTGGTTCAAAGATATGTAGGGAAAAATATGACTGTAAATCTCGGACGTTGCGATGCAATGCTTCCGGAAGCGGAGCAGGTAAAGTCTGAGCAACTTAAGCCTACAGACAGGATAAAGGTATATGTGATTGAAGTCAAAGAAAACCCAAAAGGACCTAAGATAACCGTATCAAGAAATCACCAGGAACTGGTAAGAAAGCTTTTTGAATCGGAAGTATCGGAAATAAAGGACGGTATAGTAGAGATAAAGTCAATAGCCAGAGAAGCCGGTTCAAGAACAAAAATGGCAGTTACAAGCAATGATGAGAATGTAGATGCTGTCGGAGCCTGCGTGGGACTTAACGGAATAAGAGTAAACTCTGTAGTTGAGGAGCTAAGAGGTGAGAAGGTGGATATCATCAATTGGGATGATAATCCGGGATATTTGATTGAAATGCTCTAAGTCCGGCAAAGGTCATCTGTGTTGTGGCAGATGAGGAGAATAAAGAGGCACAGGTCATAGTTCCCGACTATCAATTATCTCTTGCAATAGGAAAAGAAGGACAAAATGCAAGACTTGCGGCAAAACTCACCGGATATAAGATAGATATAAAGAGTGAGACACAGGCAAGAGAGATAGGTCTGTTCGATGAACTCGGTATAGATTACAGACCTGAGGGAACCTTGGATTTCGAAGAGATCGAAGTAGATACGGAAACAACCGCTGAGGAAGAAGAAGTTCAAGAGTCTGTCGTCGAAGAACAAGAGGAAGAAAGCGATATTTAGATAAAAGTGAGGGCTTAGAAATGGAAGTTAGATCTAAACCACTGAGATTATGTATAGCTTGTGGAACACAAAAAAGTAAAAAGGAGATGATACGCATAGTTAAGTCTAAAGATTCGGTGATAAGTTTGGACCCTACGGGAAGGGCAGCCGGCAGAGGAGCGTATATTTGCAATGATATAGATTGCATACAAAAAGCCGAGAAAAGCAAAGCACTGGACAGATCATTCAAAATGAAGGTACAAAAAGAAACTTATCTGAAATTAGCAGAGGAAATGAAGGAATTAAGTGAATAAGATATTAAATTTAATAGGCTTGGCTATGAGAGCGTCAAAGGTCGTAAGCGGAGAGTTTTCTACCGAAAAACTTATAAAAGAGAATAAAGCCAAATTGGTTATAGTGGCAAGCGATGCTTCGGAAAACACAAAAAAACTTTTTATAAATAAATGTGCTTATAAGAAAATACCTATATACATATACTCGGATAAACTAAGTCTTGGACACGCAATCGGAAAAGAATACAGAGCTTCACTTGGGATAAGTGATGCGAATTTTGCGCAAGCGATCAAAAAATTATTAGACACAGGGACGGAGGTAGTTTAATTGAAAATTATATGAACTTTCGAAAGAGTTGGGAAAGTCGAATAAAGAACTGTTGGCGATACTGAATGAAAAGGGTATGGATGTAAAAAGTCATCTTTCATCTATCAGTGACGAACAGGCGGCAAATGTAAGAAAAATGCTGTCAGATACAGGTAAGTCTGAGGAAAGCAAGGCGCAGACAAAGAGCGAACCGCATAAGAAGAAATTCACAGCAGTATTCAGACCTCAAAATGCACAGCAGCATACCCAAAAAGCCGCTCAATCCGCAAATAAACAGTCAGGAGCAAGAGTACTTTCCGTTCTTTCAAATAATGATAAAAAACAAAATACCGGTGAACAAACAAAAGAAAAAGATGTGCAGATAAAAGCACCTGTAGAAGAAAAAACAACTATCGAAACAAAAGATAAGGAAGATAAAAAAGAAGCAGTACAAACAAAAGTTACAGCAGATACAAAGTCTACAGAAGAGGCTGTTAAAGATATAGACAATAATTTGGAGAAGCAAAAGCAGACAATGCAAAATGAAGAGAAAAAAGAAGTAAAAGTAAGAAATGTATATGATGATATGGCACGAAGAGAAGAGGAAAAAAGAAAAGAAAGTGCCAATCATCCAAAGACTCAATCCGACTCAAGAAACAGAGGGCAGGACAGAGGTCATGGAGATAATAAAAGAGGTCAGGGTTACAGAAACCATGACAATAAAAATAATGACAGAAGAGGCTCGGACGGACAAAGAAATAATGACAGAAGAGGTTCGGACGGACAAAGAAACTTCGGCAACCGTCAGCAGGGCAATAACCCAAGGTATGCAGACAGAAACTCTCAAGGGCAACAAGGTCAACAAAGACAGGGTATGCCGCAAAGACAGAACCAGGACAGACCTTTTAATCCTAACTTCAGGGATAAAAATTCCTCGGGTGGTCAGAATTTCAAGCCCAGAAATCCAAGAAATGATTTCTTTGATAAGGATAAGGATAAGGATGAAAAACCTGCTTCACAAAGACAGGGAGGATTTAAAAAGAGTTCTCAAAAAGATTCTGTTTCCTCAATGGACGGTTCACTTGCTAAAAAGACCAGCACTACAAGGGTAAATAAGAATAATTTCAAGAATCAGAAAAACGATAAAAGGCATCGTACGGAGGACGGACCTGCAAAGGGCAAGACAGTGAAGCATCCGTTTATAATGCCTGTAAAGCCTAAGGTGGAGACCGTAGTCGAGGATATAAAAGAGATCACCATACCGGAAGTACTTACTATAAAGGATCTTGCATCAGAGCTTAAACTTCAATCATCTGCAATTATTAAAAAGCTTTTTATGAAGGGTCAGATAGTAACACTCAATACCGAGATAAGCTTTGCAGAGGCTGAAGAGATAGCTTTGGAGTACGATGTAATATGTAACATGGAAGAGAAGGTAGACGTTATAGAAGAGCTTCTTAAAGAGGATGAGGAGAATGAAGCCGATCTTTTACCGAGACCACCGGTAGTCTGCGTTATGGGACACGTTGACCACGGTAAGACATCACTTTTGGATGCAATAAGAAAAAGTGACGTAACAAGCCATGAAGCCGGAGGTATTACACAGCATATAGGAGCTTATATGGTAAAGATCAACGGTCACCCCATTACCTTCCTTGATACACCGGGACACGAGGCATTTACCGCCATGAGAATGCGTGGTGCACAGTCTACGGATATAGCAATACTTGTTGTTGCTGCAGATGACGGTGTCATGCCGCAGACGGTAGAGGCAATAAGCCATGCCAAGGCGGCAGGCGTTGAGATAATAGTAGCTGTCAATAAATAGATAAGCCAAGTGCCAATATCGACAGAGTAAAGCAGGAGCTTTCCGAGTATGAGCTTATACCTGAGGATTGGGGCGGAACAACTATATTCTGTCCTGTATCAGCACACAGTAAAGAAGGTATAGAACAACTTCTCGAGATGATAATACTTGCATCTGAAGTTAAGGAATTAAAGGCTAATCCTAATCGTAAGGCAAGAGGTATAGTAATAGAGGCTAAGCTTGATAAGGGCAAGGGTTCGGTAGCTACAGTGCTTGTTCAAAAGGGTACTTTACACGTTGGAGACTTCATAGCTGCCGGAGCTTGCTCGGGTAAGGTCCGTGCCATGATAAACGATAAGGGTGTCAAGGTAAAACAGGCAACACCGTCTACACCGGTAGAGATACTCGGTCTTGACAATGTTCCTAATGCCGGAGAAGTCTTCGTGGCTACGGAAAATGATAAAGAAGCGAAAGCATTTGCGGCTACTTTCATCTCCGAGAATAAGAATAAGCTCATAGAAGAGACTAAGGCTAAGTTAAGCCTTGATGACCTGTTCACACAGATCAAGGCAGGAAACCTTAAGGAACTTCCGGTCATCATAAAGGCGGACGTACAAGGTTCTGTGGAGGCTGTAAAGGAATCACTTGTCAAGCTTTCAAATGAAGAAGTTCAAGTTAAGGTAATACACGGTGGAGTAGGTTCTATCAATGAGTCGGACGTTGCTTTGGCAGCAGCAAGTAATGCGATAATCATAGGATTTAACGTAAGACCTGACGCTACAGCAAAGTCAAGTGCGGATCAGGAAAAGGTAGATCTTAGACTCTATAAAGTAATTTATCAGGCTATAGAAGATGTTGAAGCTGCTATGAGAGGTATGCTTGAGCCTATTTACGAAGAAAAAGTTATAGGTCATGCTGAGGTCAGACAGATATTTAAGGCTTCCGGAGTAGGAACTATAGCCGGATCTTATGTAAAAGACGGTAAATTTATAAGAGGTTGCAAGATAAGGATAACAAGAGATTCAGAGCAGATCTACGAAGGAGCTTTAGCTTCACTTAAGAGATTTAAGGATGATGTAAAAGAAGTTAATACAGGATACGAGTGCGGTTTGGTATTTGAAAAATTCAATGACGTAAAAGAAGGCGACTACGTGGAAGCCTACGATATGGTAGAGGTGTCCAGAGGGTAGTTTGACTTTGACAGATCAAGAAACTGATTTTATTGATTTACAGGTTAAAGGGCAGTCTGTTCGCAATAAGTTGCACAGACAGTCCGTACCTGTTAAAATTATTAAGAAATTAGTTTTTTTGTGATTGCCAAACTGATATAAGTTTAGGAGATTTATGAGAAAAAACAGTATAAAAAACACCAGGATCAATTCGGAAGTTATGCGTGAGGTATCTCAGATCATTAGAACCGAATTAAAAGATCCCAGAGTAAGTATGATGACAAGTGTTACAGATGTTAATGTAACTACTGATCTTAAGTATTGTACGGTCTATATAAGTGTACTCGGAAGTGAGGAAGAGTCAGTCAAGACACTGGAAGGATTAAGAAAAGCCGGAGGCTTTATAAGATACGAACTTGCTCACAGACTTAATTTAAGAAATACGCCCGAACTTAAGTTTGTTATAGATAACTCATTGGAATACGGAATGAAGATGGATAAACTTATAGATGAGGTGATAAGTAAGGAAACAAAACAGCATACAAAAGAGAGTGACGATGATAAAGAGTAACGTCAGCTTTCTTGATCGCTACTTTAAGAAAAATCAATATTATTAAGAGGTATAGGATTGAACATATTAGAAGAAAAATTATTATCGGCTGAAAAAGTGGCACTGACAGGTCATGTAAGTCCGGACGGAGACTGTATAGGTTCTTTGCTGAGTCTTTATAATTATATAAGTACAGTATATCCGAAAATAAAGATAAGTGCGTATTTGGAAGAATTCAACGATAAGTTTTTGTTTTTAAAAAACAGTGAAAATATAAAACACAGTGTGGAAGAAGATGCAGAGTTCGATCTGCTCATCTGTGTGGATTCGGCAGATATGGAAAGGCTCGGTTTTGCGAAAGAATTATTGAAAAGAAGTAAGGAATCCATAAATATAGATCATCATGTGACCAATACTAAATTTACCGATGAAACCTGTCTTGAAGCTCAGGCAAGTTCGACTGCGGAGGTTATATACGGTCTTTTGGATAAAGAAAAGATAGACAAGGTCGTAGCGGAGTGCCTCTACACCGGCATAGTTCATGATACCGCTGTATTCAGATATTCATGCACATCTCCCAAAACCATGAGGATAGGTGCGGAATTAATGGAAAAAGGAATAGACTATGTAGGGATTATAGATCAAAGTTTTTACGAAAAAACTTATCTTCAAAACCAGATATCCGGAAGGACTCTTTTAGAAAGTATATTGATACTTGATAAAAGATGTATTTTTTCGTATGTAAACAGAAAGACCATGAATTTCTACGGTGTGGATAAAAAAGATCTTGACGGTATCATAGACCAACTCAGACAGACAAAAGGTGTTGAGGTGGCTATATTCTTATATGAGATAGATACACAAAGATACAAGGTTAGTTTACGTTCAAAAAACAAGGTGGATGTGAGTAAGATAGCCTCACTCTTCGGTGGCGGAGGACATGTAAGAGCTGCCGGCTGTACTATGGACGGTACGGTTCATGATATAATCAACAATATTTCACTGCATGTGGAAAAAGCGTTACTTAAAGAATAGGATCTATTCATAAAGTAAAACATATTATTAGTAATTTGGAGAAAAGATGATAGACGGTATATTGCCTATATATAAAGAAAGATCCTATACTTCTCATGACGTGGTCGCTAAGTTAAGAGGTATATTAAAGCAAAAAAAAATAGGACATACGGGTACTTTAGACCCTGATGCCACAGGAGTTTTGCCGGTATGCCTCGGGTCTGCAACAAAGGTATCGGACATGCTAAGTACCGGTATAAAAGAATACCGGGCGACCATGCTTTTAGGTATAGAGACGGATACTCAGGATATAAGCGGAAAAGTTATAAGTACGGGTCCGACCGATATAAGTGAAGATAGGCTTAAGGAAGCCGTATATTCGTTCAAGGGTAAATATATGCAAGAGCCTCCGATGTACTCGGCACTTAAGGTAAACGGTAAAAAACTTGTTGACCTTGCAAGAGCGGGTATAGAGGTCGAGAGAAAAAAAAGAGAAGTTGAGATCATTGAAATAGAGATCGAAAAAATATCATTGACTGAAGTAGATATGAGAGTAGTCTGCTCTAAAGGAACCTATATCAGGACTTTATGTCATGATATAGGCAAAAAGTTGGGAACTTTTGCTTGTATGAAGTCTTTGATAAGAACCAGGCACGATATATTTGAACTTTCACAATGTATAAGCCTTAAAGAAGTCGAAAATTCAAGTAAAGAGGAATTATACAAGCATATTATAAAGACGGAAGATTATTTCTCATTTATGAAAAAAGTCGAAGTATTGGATGAGTATCACAGATATGCTGTAAACGGCAATAAAATAGATAAAGATTTTATAAAGCAAGATAGTGAGGAAGATGTAGATCGTAAAACGGTACGTTTATACAGTATGGGACTTTTTATAGGTATTTATGAATATATAGCTGAACAAAAGTTATATAAACCGCTTAAAATGTTCTATACAAAGGATAAATAAAGGGGTTTTGACTATGCATTTTATTGACAGGAAAGAATTTAATATACCGGAAACAACCGTGCTCAGTATAGGTAAATTTGACGGCGAACATAAAGGACATAAAAAACTTTTCAGAAAAATGCGAGAAGTTGCAAAAACAAAAAACTTAAAAATTGCAATATTTACCTTTGATACTGCACCGATCAATATACTTAAAACCAACACCTTACAATATACTCAGATCAGTACAAACCTGGAAAAGAGAACTTATTTTGAAAAAATGGGTATAGATTATCTGGTGGAATATCCGTTTGATAAAGAATTCTCAATGCTTAGAGCTACCGACTTTATAAAAGATATACTTATAGAGAAGATGAAGATGAAAGCAATAGTTGTGGGAGAGGATTGTGCTTTCGGATATAAAAAGTCCGGAGATCTAAGTCTCTTAAAAAAGCTCTCCAAGGTATATAATTATGAAGTATATCCTATAAAAAAGGAAGTGGATATGTTCAACAGAGAAATAAGTTCCACTCTTATAAAGCAACTTATAGTTAAAGGAGATGTCAGAATGGCAAATGAACTCCTGGGCTATGATTATAATATCTCAGGCAAGGTTATAAAGGGCAACAATATAGCGGGAGAGGTGCTCAAGATCCCTACCGCCAATATTTTCGCCGTGGATGAAAAGACCTTACCCAAGTTCGGTGTATATGCTACCGAAATCAAAATAGAAAAAACAGGTAAGACTTATCTGGGACTCAGTAATGTGGGAACGAATCCCACAGTAAAGAACGATAGGGAAAACCATAAGGCAAGAATAGAAAGTTATATATATGATTTTGACGATGATATCTACGGACAGGAAATAACAATCAGTTTTATGGAATTTATAAGAGATCAAAAAAAGTTTGCATCTATGGAAGATCTGAAGATTCAAATAGAAAAAGATAAAGCTGAGGTTTATAATAAATACGGTAAGAAATATAGTTAAGGGGGAGAGAAGTATGAAGAAAATAAGAACAAGATATGCACCCAGCCCTACAGGAAGAATGCACGTGGGTAATCTGAGAACGGCACTTTATGCCTATCTTATAGCAAAGCACGAAGGCGGAGACTTTTTGCTTCGTATAGAGGATACAGACCGGGAAAGATTTGTCGAAGGTGCACTTGAAATTATCGAAAACACCTTAAAATATGCAAACCTTATACCTGATGAAGGTCCCGATAAGGACGGAGGATACGGACCGTATGTTCAAAGTGAAAGACATAAGCAGGGCATATATATGGAATATGCCAAGAAACTGATCGACAAGGGTGAGGCATATTATTGCTTTTGCGATCAGGACAGACTTAACAGCTTAAAGAAAACCGTGGCAGGTGAGGAAATAATGACCTACGACAAACATTGTCTTGGTTTAAGTAAAGAAGAAGTAGAGGAAAACCTTGCCAAAGGTATTCCTTTTGTTATCAGACAAACAATCCGAGTGAAGGAAAGACTACTTTTATTGACGATATCTACGGTGAGATCTCCGTTGATAACAGCCAACTTGATGACATGGTACTTATAAAGTCCGACGGTTATCCTACATACAACTTTGCAAATGTTGTGGACGATCACATGATGGAGATAACCCATGTTGTAAGAGGTAACGAATATCTTTCTTCCGCCCCCAAATACAACAGACTTTATGAGGCTTTCGGATGGGAAGTACCGGTATATGTACACTGTCCGACTATCACAAACGAAGAACATAAGAAGCTTTCAAAAAGATGTGGACATGCTTCTTTTGAGGATCTTTTAGACCTCGGCTTCATACCGGAGTCTATACTTAACTTCGTGGCACTGCTCGGATGGTCACCGGAGGATGACAGAGAGATATTTTCATTGGAAGATCTTGTTAAGGTATTTAATTACAAGAATATAAGCAAGTCTCCGGCTGTTTTCGATATGGTCAAATTAAAGTGGATGAATTCCGAATATTTCAAGGCTATGGATGATGAAAAGTTCTATGAGCTGGCAAAGCCCTATATAGATGCTGTAATATCAAAACCGCTTGATAAGAAGAGAATAGCTTCTATGGTAAAGACAAGAATAGAAGTATTTCCGGATATAGCTTCACATATAGACTTTTTCGAAGCTATGGCGGATTATGATAACGATCTGTATGTAAATAAAAAAATGAAGACTGATACCGAGACATCTCTTCAGGTACTTAAAGATATATCAGAACTTTTGGAAAAGCAGGAAGATTACAGCAATGATGCTTTATACAGCCTCATATCTTCATACGTTCAAAAAGAAGAGAAAAAGACAGGTTATGTTATGTGGCCTATAAGAATAGCTCTCTCAGGAAAGCTCAATACTCCTGCCGGAGCTACAGAAATAATGGAAGTACTTGGCAAAGAAGAAAGTCTGAAAAGGATAAGGGAAGGAATTGATAAACTACAGTCCTAATCAAAAGGCGGCTATAGAGCATAGGGGCGGTCCTCTTATGCTCATAGCCGGTCCGGGTTCCGGTAAGACCTTTGTTATAACTCATAAGGTAAAATACATGATAGAAGCTCTTGATATAGATCCATCCAATATACTTGTGCTTACATTTTCCAGAGCTGCCGCTATGGAGATGAAGGAGAGGTTTACCAAATTAAGTTCGTATACGGAACCTGCCAAAAGAGTTACCTGGGGTACCTTTCATTCCGTATTTTTCAATTTACTTAAACTTGCATACGGTTACAGAGGCGATCAAGTCATAAGTGACGAAGAAAGATACAAAATAGTAAAGGAACTGATCGTAAAAAGTAAAATGGGTACGGAAGATATCAATAATCTGTCCTCGTCCATACTTGCAGAAATAGCTTTTGTAAAACAGGAAAGTATAAATATAGAATATTATTACTCAAACTCCTGTTCACAAGAAATCTTCAGAGCTATTTTTAAGGGTTATGAAACAATAAAGTCAAGTCTTAAAAAGATAGATTTTGAAGATATGCTGGGTCTTACATTTGAGCTTTTAAGTAAAAGAGAAGATATAAGAATAGCCTGTCAAAAAAGATATGCTTATATATTGATAGATGAGTTTCAGGATATCAATCGTATGCAGTATGAAATAGTTAAACTCATGCTCGGTCCTGAAAGCAATATCACCATAGTAGGGGATGACGATCAGTCAATATACGGGTTTAGGGGTGCCAAGCCCGAGATAATGCTTAATTTTCACAAAGATTTTCCTAAACTTACCAAAATACTTCTTGATATAAATTACCGTTCAAGCAAAGAGATAGTGGATGCAGCTTCTAAGCTTATAGCCCATAATAAAGAAAGATTTCCCAAGAAAATAACCGCATACAGAGGCTTAAAAAGACCTGTTTCAATGACGGAATTTTACAATCCCCTTGCCCAGATCGATACACTTGTGAAGGATATAAGAAACTATACAGTTGCAGCTTATGAATATAATGATATAGCCATCCTTTACAGGACCAACCTACAGGCAAGACTTCTTACCAAGATCTTGATGGATAATAATATACCGTTTATCATGAAGGACAGTATACCGGATATATTTGAACATTGGATATCAAAAGATATCAGATCATATATAAGACTCGCTCTTTCAGAGGGAAATAAAGAAGATATGCTCAGAATCATCAACCGTCCGAATAGGTTTATTAAAAGAGAAGCGATAAGAAATTCGGTCAATATATTTTCCGACCTTTACGATTATTACGAGGATAAGCCTTATATGATAGATAAGGTAAGGAATATGGCGGGGGATCTTAAAAGAATAAAAGATCTTACCATGTCAAGAGCAGTAAAGTATATAAGAAAAATCGTCGGCTATGATGATTTTCTGAAAGAGACTGCCGGGGAAAGGGGTATAGACGAACAGGAGCTTTTTGACATACTGGGAGAACTTGAAGAAAGTGCCTACGAATATGACACTTTTGAAAAGTGGACAGCTCACATGCAGGAATACAGAAAAGAGCTTATTAAAAAAATCAATGAGTCTAAAAAGGACGGTGATAAGGAACTTAACGGAGTAAGGCTTATGACCTTCCATTCTTCCAAAGGTTTGGAGTACAAAGTCGTATATATAATAGATGCCAATGAAGGCTACTGTCCGTACAAGAAAGCAAAAACCAAGGAAGAAGTAGAAGAAGAGAGGCGTATGTTTTATGTAGCCATGACAAGGGCAAAGGATATACTGAATATATGTTATTGCCGTATGGGTTTTCATAAAAGAATAAAGCCTTCCGTATTTTTAAAAGAGATCACCAAATAACAGATAAATTTATGGAGATAAGATGCAGATAAAAATAAAGTATTTTTCCAAAGACATAGAAAAACTAAGATATATAGAAAATAAAAGTGATTGGATAGATCTAAGAGCTGCTAAAGATATAGAGCTAAAGGCAGGGGAGTTTGCACTTATACCGCTTGGGATAGGTATGCAGCTTCCGAAAGGCTATGAGGCTCATGTTCTTCCGAGAAGTTCCACTTTTAAAAATTTCGGAATTATACAAACGAATTCAATGGGAGTTATTGACGAGACATACTGCGGGGATGAGGATCAGTGGTTTTTCCCTGCGTATGCACTTAGAGACACCGAGATAAAGATCAATGAAAGGATCTGTCAATTCAGAATAATGAAACATCAAGAAAGCTTTGATTTTGAAGAAGTCGAATTTCTGGATAACAGTAACAGAGGCGGTTTCGGAAGTACAGGTAGAGTATGATGTTCAATAAAAAATCAAAAAATCTTCTTTTTTTGATACTTATAATATCCGTTCTGATTTTAAGTGCCTGCTCAACCAAAAGAAGTAAGGAAGAAGCATTAAAAAAAGAAGCGATAGTTTTAATAGATGAGAAAAAATATGAAGAAGCATCCGCTAAGATAGAAGAGGCGATAAGATTAAGAAATTCAGGCAAGATAGACAGATCCAAGCTGGATCTTTTAAAATACAGAGCCGAACTACAGTTCCTGACCGGTGAATATGAAAAGGCGGAGGCAAGCTATGCCTTGCTGTCTGATATAGACAGTGAGACTATGTGGTATAATTATATGCGTATCATTTCTATAGTAAGAGGGAGTAAGGATATAGATAAGGCAAGAGTGCTGTATGATAAAATAAAGAATACTTCAAGCAATGAGCCGGCTTTTGAAGATGCCAAGTACGAATTTATAACTCTTATGATGGAACAAAATGAAGGTATGGAAGAGGTACTTTCTTACTATCAGGTCAATATGAATGACGATAGCAAGTCCGATGCCGGTGTATATAATAATATTGCCAATATTTATTTTCATTATAAGGAATATGACAAGGCTTTGTATTACTACGATAAGGGCATTGCCTATGTGGACGGACTTAGTGAACCGGTCGAGTATTATAATAATATAAAAAAGAATATTATTTATAATAAAGCCTGTCTTTATGAGTTTATGCACGATTACAGCAAGGCTTTGGAGATATTCAACATGTACAAGGATGCTTACGGCAGCGATGATAACATTGAGCATGAAATAGAATTTCTAAAGAGTAGGATCAGATAAGGAGAAGCGGATGCAGGAACTTATAAGCACAGAGGAAAAAAAAGAAAAGTTTATACTGGTAGCTGTATCTATCTCAAATGAGAAAGAATGCGGGAATTCATTGGATGAACTGGAAGAGCTCGTACATACTGCCGGTGCCGAATCTGTAGGAAGACTTATACAAAACAGGGAAAGGATACATGCGGTGACCTACCTTGGAAAGGGTAAACTCGAAGAATTAAAAGAGATGCTCTTATATACTGAGGCTGACGGCGTGATCTGCGATGATGAATTAAGTCCCGCACAGCTTAGAAACCTTGAGAAGGTACTTGAGACCAAGATAGTCGACAGGACCATGCTTATACTGGATATATTTGCAAAAAGGGCAAATACGGGAGAGGGCAAGATACAGGTTGAACTTGCTCAGCTAAAATATGCTGCAGTAAGACTTGTGGGACTGAGATCCTCACTTTCCAGACTCGGAGGAGGTATAGGTACAAGAGGACCGGGAGAGAAGAAGATAGAGCTTGACAGAAGACTTATACATAATAGAATATCCGTTCTAAAAGAAGAACTGAGGGAAGTTCAAAAACAAAGAGATATAAGAAGAAAGTCAAGGAAGGATAACTTTGTAATAGCCATAGTAGGCTATACCAATGCAGGAAAGTCCACTTTTCTTAATAAACTCACAGGAGCGGATGTTTTGGCTGAAGATAAACTTTTTGCCACACTCGATCCTACTACAAGGAAGCTTAAACTTCCATCGGGCAACGAGGTGCTGCTCACTGATACGGTAGTTTTATAAGAAAACTTCCCCATCACCTGATAGAAGCTTTCAAATCAACTCTGGAAGAGGCGAAATATGCCGACCTGATAGTACATATGATAGACGCAAGCAATCCGGAGGCTGATACTCAGATGCTTATCGTATACAATACTCTAAGAGAACTGGGCATAGAAGATAAAGAAATAGTTAGTCTTTACAACAAGATAGATATTATGCCCGAAGATACTATACTTCCGAGAGATTTCCATGCTGAACACAGCCTGAAGATATCCGCAAAAACCGGTGAGGGTACGGATAAATTCATGCAGCTTATAGATAAGATTTTAAGGGACAGCAGGATCTATATAGAAAAATTGATACCATACAAAGATAGTGCAAAATTAGCACTTATCAGGAAGTACGGAGAACTTGATCTTGAAGATTACAGAGAAGAAGGAATCTATATAAAAGCAATGGTGCCTACCAATATATATGATATGTTATAATGAGGAGTTTTGATGAAATTTGTAAAAATGCAAGGAGCGGGAAACGATTATGTATATGTTGACTGCTTTAAATATAAGGTGAACGATCCAGAAAAAGTAGCAAAGATCGTAAGTGACAGACATTTCGGTATAGGTGCGGACGGTCTTATACTGGTATGTCCTTCCGACATAGCCGATGTAAGAATGGATATGTATAATGCTGACGGAAGCAGAGGAAAGATGTGCGGAAACGGCTCAAGGTGCGTAGCCAAGTTTGCCTATGACAGGGCTTATGTAAAGAAAGAAGAATTTGAGCTGGAAACACTTGCCGGTATAAAAAGAATAAGCTTAAAAGCCGAGAATAATAAGGCAAAACAAATCACCGTAGATATGGGAAGCCCCAGGTTATATTCAAAATTGCCTGAGGCTGTAATTATAAACGGTGTTCAAAAAGAATTTATAGGCGTGGATATGGGGAATCCTCATGCGGTATATTTTGTTAATAGTTTGGAAGAACTTGAGTCCCTGGATCTTGAAAAGATAGGTCCTTTTTATGAGAATCACGAAAGATTTGCTCCCGATAAGGTGAATTCGGAATTTATTTATGTTGAAGATAGTGAGAACATACATATGAGAGTATGGGAGCGAGGAAGCGGTGAGACTTTAGCCTGCGGTACCGGTGCAAGCGCAAGTGCTTATGCTTGTATTTTAAGTGATTTGTGTAAAGATACCATAAATGTTTATTTAAGAGGTGGACAACTTAAGATAGCTTATGATAGAATATCAGACAGCATATTTATGACCGGAGAGGCAGTGGAAGTTTTTACCGGTGAGATAGATATAGCCGGAGAGGAATAGACTTTATATGCTTTACCCGTATAAAAGATGTTTGGTAAATAAGAATAATTTGATGCTTAATAAGTACACAAGTTTAATAATTCAAATTTCAATCTTACAAGCAGTAGGGTTTATATTTTCTTTTTTCAAAAAGAGGCTGTTGCGAAATATATTTTTATTTAAAGAAGAATTATGATCTTTATAAAATATATCTTGTAGCAGCCTCTTTTATGTAAGAAAATAACATTAAATTGATCATGAAGAAAGGGTATTGGATTTATGAAAGCATATCTTATATTGGAAGACGGTACTGTATATCAGGGAAAGAAAATAGGTTCTCATAAGGAGGTAATAAGTGAGATAGTATTCAATACTTCAATGAGCGGCTATCTTGAAGTGCTTACAGATCCTTCGTATGCAGGACAGGCGGTGGTTATGACATATCCCCTAATAGGTAATTACGGTGTGTGTGAAGAGGATATGGAGTCTGATAGACCTTGGGTTTGTGCATTTATAGTCAGAGAATTGTCCAAACACTACAGTAATTTCAGAGCAAGATTCGGTATAGAGGACTTTTTATTAAAGCACGATATACCGGGAATCTGCGGAATTGACACAAGAGATCTGACAAAAAGGCTAAGAGAAAAAGGAACGATGAACGGACTTCTTACAACAAAGGAGTACAGTGAGGAAGAAATCAAAATACTTCTTGAAAAGATCAAAGAATATAAAGTAAGCGGAGTGGTAGCCAAGGTAAGCTGTGATAAAAAATACATTCTAAGACCTGAAAAGACATACAAAAAAGTAGCTCTTTTAGACTTCGGCTCCAAGAAAAATATTGCAGCTAACTTAGTTAAAAGAGGTTGCGAAGTAACTGTATATCCTTATAATACAAAGGCAGCCGATATCATAGCGGATAAGCCGGACGGAATTATGCTAAGTAACGGCCCCGGAGATCCTAAAGAGAATGTTGAAGTAATAGAAGAGATCAAAAATCTGTATAATTGCGATATTCCGATATTTGCTATATGCCTGGGACATCAACTTATGGCACTGGCTAACGGAGCGGATACCTATAAATTAAAATACGGTCACAGAGGAGGTAATCATCCGGTAAAAGATCTGGAGACCGGAAGGACATACATAAGTTCGCAAAACCACGGATATGCGGTGGATGTGGAAACAGTAGATAAAAGTAAGGCTATCGAAGCCTTTGTCAATGTCAACGACTCAACAAATGAAGGACTGAAATATCTTAACAAGAAATATTTACTGTACAATATCACCCGGAAGCAGCTCCGGGACCGAAAGATAGCGAATATTTGTTTGATAAGTTTATAAAGATGATGGAGGAGAATTTATAATATGCCACGCAGAACGGATATAAATAAAGTACTGGTCATAGGTTCAGGACCTATCGTCATAGGTCAGGCAGCGGAATTTGATTATGCGGGAACTCAAGCTTGTCGTTCATTAAAGGAAGAAGGAGTTGAGGTAATACTTCTTAACTCCAATCCGGCAACTATAATGACCGATAAAGATATAGCTGATAAGGTATACATAGAGCCTCTTACCGTAGAAGTCCTTAAGGCACTTATCATAGAAGAAAAGCCCGATTCAATACTGCCTACACTCGGAGGTCAGGCAGGACTTAATCTGGCGATGGAACTTGCGGAAAGTAAATTTTTGCAAGAGCAGGGTGTTAAATTAATAGGAACTACAGAACTTACTATAAAGAAAGCTGAAGACAGGGAAACATTCAAAGAGACCATGGAAAAAATAGGTGAGCCTATAGCCGCATCAAAAGTAGTGGAAGATGTGGACAGCGGTATAGAGTATGCCAAAAAGATAGGATATCCGTTGGTTTTAAGACCGGCTTATACTTTAGGCGGTTCCGGAGGAGGAATAGTAAATAACGAAGAAGAACTTATAGAGACACTTCAAAACGGGCTCAGACTCTCAAGAGTGGGTCAGGTCCTTGTGGAAAGATGTATCTCAGGCTGGAAAGAGATAGAGTATGAGGTCATGAGAGACTCTGTGGGAAATGTTATAACCGTATGTAATATGGAAAATCTCGATCCTGTAGGAGTACATACCGGTGACTCTATAGTAGTTGCTCCGAGCCAGACCTTGTCAGATAAAGAATATCAGATGCTCAGAAGTTCGGCACTTAATATTATCTCGGAACTTGAGATAACAGGAGGATGTAATGTTCAATATGCACTTAATCCGGACAGTTTTGAATACTGTGTTATAGAAGTTAATCCGAGGGTGAGCCGTTCCTCAGCACTTGCCAGCAAGGCGACAGGATACCCTATAGCAAAGGTGGCGGCAAAGATAGCCTTAGGTTATACACTGGATGAGATAAAAAATTCGGTTACCGGTAAGACTTACTCCGCTTTTGAGCCTATGCTTGATTATTGTGTAGTAAAACTCCCCAGACTTCCTTTTGATAAATTCATATCGGCAAAAAGAGTACTCGGAACTCAGATGAAGGCTACAGGAGAGGTAATGAGTATCTGTACCAATTTTGAGGGTGCTCTTATGAAGGCTATACGTTCACTTGAGCAACATGTAAATTCACTTGCAAGTGAAGATCATGCAAAGCTTGATGATGAAGAACTTATAAAGGAATTATATAAGGTAAATGACAGACGTATATGGGGCATAGCTGAGGCGTTGAGAAGAGGAATGAGCTACGAACTCCTGTTCGATATAACAAAAATAGATATATGGTTTATCAGTAAGATAGATAATATAGTAAAATTAGAGGCAAGACTAAAAGAAGAAAAATTAAACGAAGAACTCTTAAGAGAAGCCAAGAGAATGGAGTTCCCGGATGATTTTATAGCAAGTCTTACAGCAAAAAACAAAGATGAGATCAAAAAGTTAAGACATGAGTGGGGAATAAGAGCGGCATATAAGATGGTAGATACCTGTGCGGCTGAGTTCTCGGCACAGACAGCATACTATTATTCATGTTTTGACGGATACAATGAAGTTGAAACAGCAAGTGACAAGAAGAAGATACTGGTACTGGGTTCAGGTCCCATTCGTATAGGTCAGGGTATAGAATTCGACTTTTGCAGCGTACATTGTACATGGGCATTGAAGAAAGAAGGATTCGAGACCATAATCGTTAATAATAATCCTGAGACCGTAAGTACGGACTTTGATATAGCGGACAGACTTTATTTTGAGCCATTAACGGATGAAGATGTGGAGTCAATAGTGGATCTTGAAAAACCTTATGCGGCAGTGGTTCAATTCGGAGGTCAGACAGCTATCAAGCTTACCAAGGCATTGATAAAAATGGGTGTAAATATACTCGGAACTTCTGCCAATGACGTGGATGCGGCAGAGGATAGGAAAAGGTTTGATGCCATACTTGAAGATTGCAGGATACCAAGACCTCAGGGAAGTACGGTATATACTGCTAAAGAGGCTAAGGAGACGGCAGCAAAGCTAGGTTATCCGGTACTTGTAAGACCTTCATATGTACTCGGAGGTCAGGGTATGCAGATAGCGATATCCGACAAAGATATTGATGAATTCATGGCTGTGATCAATAAGCATACTCAGGAAAGCCCTATACTTATTGATAAATATGTAGTGGGTAAAGAGCTTGAAGTCGATGCGGTATGTGACGGAGAGGACATACTTATTCCGGGAATCATGGAGCATATTGAAAGAGCCGGCGTACATTCCGGTGACTCAATAAGCGTATATCCAGCCATGAGCATTGATGAAGAGATCAAAGAAAAAATAGTGGACTATACCGAAAAACTTGCTTCAGCACTTCATGTTATAGGTATGATCAATATTCAATTTATAGTAAGCGAAAGAGAAGTATATGTTATAGAGGTTAATCCACGTTCATCAAGAACAGTGCCTTATATAAGCAAGGTGACAGGAATTCCTATAGTAGAACTTGCGACAAAGGTGATATGCGGTAAGAAGTTAAAGGATATGGGACTTACACCGGGCTTACAAAAAGAAGCTGATTATATAGCAATTAAGATGCCGGTATTCTCATTCGAGAAGATAAGAGGAGCAGATATAATGCTGGGTCCGGAGATGAAGTCTACGGGAGAGTGTCTGGGTATATCAAAGAGCTTTAACGAAGCACTTTATAAGGCATTCGAAGGAGCGGGAGTTAAGCTTCCGAAGTACAAGAGAATGGTAATAACCGTTAAAGATGAGGACAAAGAAGAGGTCATAGAAATAGCTAAAAGTTTTGAGGAACTCGGCTATACAATATTCTCGACAAGGGGTACGGCAAGATCTTTACAGGAGGCAGGTATCAAGGCGTTGCAGATCAATAAGATCGAGCAGGAAAGTCCTAATCTTTTAGACCTTATCCTGGAACATGAGATAGACCTTGTAATAGATACTCCGCCTCAAGGTGTTGAAAGAAGCAGAGACGGATTCATAATAAGAAGAAATGCGATAGAGACGGGAGTAAGTGTATTAACTTCACTTGATACCGCAAGAGTATTGGCGGAATCACTTAAGAACAGAAGTGAGAAGTTATCGCTTATAGATGTTGCAAAAATAAAGGGAATAATATAAAAATAATAATAATTACTAAATTCATAGTTTTTTCATACTTTTTATATTTACAAACTCTATAGGGTAGGGTAATATCATGCTTGTGGCATATTTAATGTGTTAATATAGATTTTTGTCAAAGGTTTTTTCTGACGAAGATCCAATATTAAATGTAAAATTAAATATTGCCGCAGGCATTTTATTATGTCTTAAAAAGTAACAAGAAAAGGTGGAAATATTATGTTGGGAGAACAGGTTTTAGCAAGTTCTGTATTTTTGGCAGGTATACTTTCTTTCTTTTCTCCTTGTACTTTTCCGATATTGCCAGTATACATAGGTATACTAAGCGATGAAGATGAAGAATACAAGAAGTTTAAGATAGGGAATATATATATAGCGACCGGTGCAATATTGAAAAACGATAGCTTTTTGTACTGGGACTTGGTGTAAGTTTTGTAGTGCTCGGTTTCGGAGCCGGATTTTTAGGCAGATTCTTACTTAACAAATGGGTTTTTGTGATAGCGGGTCTGGTGCTGATCATCCTCGGTATACATCAGATGGATATTATACATATTAAAGCACTTGACAATATGCCGGGACTTAAGTTCCAAAGTACCAAGACAAAGGCACTGGGATGCTTTCTTATGGGAGTTTCTTTCAGTATAGGTTGGACTCCGTGTATAGGTCCTATACTTGCATCGATACTGGCGATATCGGCGACCGGAGGTACTGCACTTTACGGTGCTTATATGATGCTTTTGTATACATTGGGTCTTATGGTACCTTTTTTGGTAATAGTACTTATCAAAGTATTTACAGTCGGACTTTTAGAAAAGCAAATGGATTATGTGAAGAAACATCTTATTTTAATAAAAAGAATAGGCGGTGCTTTAATAGTATTTATGGGTATTCTTATGATGCTTAATCAGATAAATTCTATCACGGCTTTTCTTCAGGGCTTGTTCAGATAGTATAGCGGTTTGATCGATAGGTCTTGTGATATTGAGTAAGAATTAAATATAAATGAATGATGTGGTAGTAAAATATTCCCCACTGATTTTCATAGATATTCTATCGTATTTTAGATCTGATAAATATCCGTTTTGAAATTTCAATCGATATATCAGTCAGGTTATTTTGGCAGGTATTAAAATAAATAATATTTTTTGTAAGAAAAGGAGAAAGATATGTTTAATAAAATATATAAAACACTTATACTCGGAATGTCTGTAGCATTGCTTACAGCTTGTTCCGGAGGGGCAGCTTCAAACGGTTCTTCCAATTCATCACAAAGCGGCACTGAGGCTACAAGCGAGGATTCAAAAAAAGAAGGAGCGGACTCTGCTGTATTAAATGACGGAGAACTTGCACCGGAGATGGTACTGACTGATTGGGACGGCAACGAATATAAGTTGAGTGACCAAAAAGGCAAGAAAGTATATGTGAAGTTTTGGGCATCCTGGTGTGGTGTTTGTACAAGTACCATGCCGGAATTTGAAGAATTGGTTGCTAATCATGAAGGATTTGATATAATTACAGTAGTAAGCCCTGGACACTATAATGAACAAAGCAAGGAAAAGTTCAAAGAATGGTTTACTCAGCAAGGTTACAATATACCGGTATACTTCGATGACAGCGGTGAGGTCATGGAAGCTTACGGTGTAAGAGCATTCCCGACTGCGGCGTATATAGGCTCTGACGGAGTGCTTGTGGGAATACTTCCGGGCGCAGGTGATAATGCAAGAATACAGGAAGCATTTAATACAATAGTTAAATAATCGTTCCAAGTGGTGATTTGATCTTGTGTATCGTTTATAAATTCAAATAAGCGGGTGATCTTTAACGGTTTTGCTATAAGGTCGAAAATATACTAAAGCAGGGTTTGACGATCACTTAAGGCTTTATAAACGATACTGAACTTGGGACTTATCGAAAGGAGTATTTTTATGAAAAAACTGAAATTTATAACAGGTTTACTGTGTCTTAGCCTAAGCTTTACAACTGCTTTCGGGACTTTGGTATACGCAACACAAAAGTCTGCCAAGGTGGTAAAGAGTACGGAGGCTGAGGACGAAAGTGTAGACCATATTATAGTGATTGCAGCTCATAAGTCTGATAAGTCCAAGATCACACTTAATGATTATACAAAGAATAAAGACGGTTCATGGCATAAGAACTGGAGTGTAAACGGTATATGCGGTGCCAACGGAGTAACAGATGATAAAAAAGAAGGGGATAAGAAGACCCCTGCCGGATTTCAAAGCAACCATGAATTTCGGTATCAAGGATGATCCGGGAAGCAAGATAGAATATCACAAGATAGTAAAAGGGGATTTTTGGGTAGATGATTCCGAAAGTAAATATTACAATAAACTTGTGAATACAAAGGATGTGCAAAAAGACTGGAAATCCGCAGAGAATATGATAGCAGAAGCTCCGTTTTATAACTACGGTATAGCACTTGATTACAACAGCGATGCGGTTCCTTATAAAGGTTCTGCGATCTTCATACATTGTACAAACGGTAACAGTTCAGGTACAAAACTTAACACTACCGCAGGTTCAGCCGGATGTATACGTATACCGGAAGAATATATGGTAGAACTTATAAGATCTACCGATAAAAATACAAGATTTTATATTATCGCTGATGCGGCGACTTGGTATAATTCAAAATATATGAAATAAGAGTCTTATATTACTATTAGTGATCTTTATGGAGGATAATTATGATTGAGTTGGGTTATAGTAAGAGGGACATAGTGATTCCGCTATGTAAAGCCAGCACGGAGGTATTGGTAAGATCCGCCATGGAAGGATGCATGGGAAGAGTGTGGGTGGATCAGCTCGAAAATCCAGGCTTTTGTATCGTTAAGTTGGGAAATTATGTGTATCCCTTGGGGCTGGTACCTAACGGCGGTGACAGACTTTTGCAGCTTAGGGCTTTAATTATAAATGAATGTAACAGATCATATATAACTCCTCAAAATGAGACATGGGAATTATGGCTTAAAGAAAATCTTGATTGTAATTATAGAGTAGTAAGCAGATATGCACTGAAAAAAGATGAGCAGCACTTTGACAGAAAGGTTCTGCAATCTTATGTAGACAGCCTCGATAAGGATATGAAGATAAAGCATATAGATAAATATGCGTATAAGGTCTCATTAGCTGAGGAATGGAGCAGTGATTTTGTTTCTAATTTTGAGAGTGAGTCCAAATTTTTGGAGTACGGTATGGGATATGTTATCTACCATAACAGACAGCTTGTAAGCGGATGTTCCGCTTACGGAGTTTCCGAGGGTATGATGGAAGTGACTGTTGCAACCAGAAAAGATTACAGAAGGAAGGGGCTTGCTATAGCCTGTGCAGCGAAATTTATTCTCGACTGCATGGATAAGAATATCTATCCGAACTGGGATGCTGCTAACTTCCATTCGGTGGAACTTGCTCAAAAATTAGGTTATGTATTCGATAAAGAATATGAAGTATTTCAAATAGATATATAAATTTAATTATAAATTGACCGGGGTATGCGGACGATTTTTAGGATCGGCGATCCGGCAGGTCCTAAAAATAGTTCTCATACGGGTTCTGTAAATTTAACAATAAGGGTTGTCAGTGCGTAGATGTAATAAAGTACATCTATGCACTGACAGCTCATTTTTTATAAAACAAAAAAGAGCTTTTCGATCATATATATTATCTTCGCTTGATATTTATGATCTTTAGGCTCTTTTTTATCGGGAGATAATTTTAGCTATACAAAAGTTATAGTTTCGTAAGTAATTCATATTCATCAAAAAATAAAATTCAAGTTGTATTTATAACTTAGAAAAAAATAACTGCACTGTATGATGGATATACATTAAACTGTAAAACTGTAAGATAAAAAACAAGCTATTTAAGTATTTTATCGATCAAGATAACTTTGCCACTGCTCGCTTCCAAGGTAGAGGACATGTAAGTATCCTATCGCAGAGCCGGATGCTTTATTGCTTTGATTGGTTGAAAGTTTGGCAATACCTCCAACATTTCTTACCTCTAAGCGTTTCATGCCAAGATCACTTTCATCCGCCTCTTCATTCTGATCATCCGAATCACTTACATAGACTGCTGTAAGTTTGCCGTTAAGATCATATTCCGCTCCCCATAAGGTCACTATATGAGAGCTGTTTCCAAAAGTCTTGTAAGATATACCTATGATACCTTCATTTCCCAATATCTCTTTAAGTTTTTCACTTAAGTCCTCATAGTTTCCGCCATAGGTACGCTCGGTCAGCTTGACTTCCTTAAAAGCATTATAGAAAAAGCCGCCACGGTTATCAGGTGTCATATCTACATCTTCAAAATTAGTTCCGCCGGTTGCCTTTGGAGTGTAGCCGTTAATAAATAAGTCCATAAGCAGATCCGAATAAAAGCCCTTATCATTATAACCGAATAAAATTTTGAAAAGCTCAAATATACCGCTGTCCTGCTGGTTGTTGAAAGAGTTTCTGAGCCCTGAAAGGCTTCTTTGGGAGCGAGTTATATCTCCCTCTTTAGCTATATAGCTGTCTATATATGAGCTGTTTTGCTCAAGCCACCAGTGTAGCATATTAGCTGAGGCAGCTCCGAAGCAGAGGTTTTTATCGATATCTGTATTGCCGCCCGCTATTGACTTATTGCTGTCATACCATGAATTTCCCAAAATAAAGGGAGCTTTATGATCGATATATATATCAGAACCGGCATGAGTTACTTCTTTTCTAAAATCACCGCCTTCTCCCATCTTAGGAGCTTTAATACCCTTAGCCCAGATAATTGTTTTTATTTTGCCGTTCTCATCTGTATACTGTACTACATTATTATTCATGGCAGTAGTCAGTGAATCTTTAACTGCGTATGCTTTATTTTCTTTCTGCTCACCCGAATCATTTTCCTGTTTAGTATTGTTCTCTGTAGTATCGGGAATTTGCTTATTCTCTGGAACCACAGGAATTGAAGCTGCATTAGAAGAGGTTGCTGCGGTACTGTCATTGGCTGAGCTGTCATGGTTGTGAACATTTTGGTCGGTATTTGTATTAGTAACAGTACCTGAAGACGGGCTTGAAGAATTGGAATCCAAACCGGATTCGGTGTTGCTGTTTAAACCGGTATCGATGTTACCATAGCCTACATTATTGTCAGCATTGTTTGAATTGACAGTACTATTAACGGATCCGATGCCGTTAACATTCGAATCGCCAACTGTAGTGCTTGTGTCGCTGCTGTTCCTTGAATCGGAAGTACCTCCCAAAGAGCCTAAATCAGAGTTTGTTTTACTACTATTAGCAAAGTCGTTGTTACCGTCATAAGAGCTTACTCTACCACCTGATCCGCCTCTACCGTTACCGGAACCGTTACCGCCGCCTCCGGATCGTTTTATACCGCCCGAGCCTTTTTTAATCAAGCCTTTACCTGAGCTTAAGCCTTGATCACTACCCATAAATCCCTTTGTAGCGTCAAATTGTTCTTTAGCATTGTTATCGACCCATCTGCCCATAGAATTAATTCTGTAGCCATCAACTGTTCTGTCAGCGTACATTCTTCCCAAAGTAGCCGGGTCTGTGGGTTCAAAATAGTAACAATATCCGTCTATCCATTGCCAGCCGGTTAAAAGTGTACCTTGTCGAAAACCTTCGTTGCGATCTAAAAAGTACCAATTATTATCGATATCTTTAAGCCATCCGGTTTTCAGGCTTCCGTCATCATTAAAAAAGTAGTGGTTATTACCGAGCTTTTGCCAGAATTTAAGTGCCTTATAGTCCTTGTAATATTTCCAGGTACCGTTTTCTACCTTCCATCCTTCAATATTTGCCAATGAACTTACAGAAAAGATTAAAGACATACCAAGTCCTAAAAAAGCAGGAGCTAAAATCTTATTAAATTTTTGCATTTTTTATTTATAAAATTTCCTTTCACGAATTGATCTAACTATTATTCTTTTACAATTCTAAATTCTAGCACAAAAAAATGGCAAGGTCAAAACCTTGATATAACATACTATAGCCTTCAAGATCAAGTATATAATGATTTGTAGGGGAGTTAGTAACATAAACAATGATAATGGTTTATAGAAAACGCTTATAAAAAACTCCGTATAATTCAATCATACCCGCAACCCTTTTTCAAAGCTTTGACAAATTCACACAGACTGCGGAACTCGCTTGTCTGCCAAAAACCGGCAGACTGACGCTCAAACAGTCCTCGTCTGTGGAATTTGTATCTTGCTTTATCAAAAGGGTTAACCGCTAAAAAGATTGAATTATAAGGAGTTTTTTCTCTCCCGCCACACTACTGTTACAAAAGATTAGTGCTGTGTAGATATATTTATAATTGTTTATGTTGCCAAAGGGGAATGTGGGGGGGAGGTGTAAAAGCGACTTTTATTCCGAACTTATAAAAATTTCGGGTAAATTAATGATTTATATTGCCTAAGGTACCGGTTAAGGTAAATGTGTAGGTACACTTTTATCTGACGCCACACCCCCATGTGAATAAATGTTTTTAGATTTGAATAAAAGTCGCTGCCACATCTCCCCCTCCGCCTCCCACTTAGCAACATAAACAATAGCTATTTGTCTACTCTAAACCCATTATTCCGCTATTTCTTGCGGGCTGGTGATTACAGAAACACTCCCTATTTCAATCTTTAGCGGTTAGTACTGTTAATAAAGTGAGTTACAAACTTTACAGACGAGGACTGTTCGAGTGCAGCTCGCCACGGAGTAGGCGAGCACACGAGTTCCGCAGTCTGTACTAAGTTTGTCGAAACTTTATTAACAGTACTGCGGGTATGATTGAAATAGGGAGTGTTTCTGTTTAATTGTTGCCGTGCAACCATTTCTGAATAATGTTTGTGTTTCTGACCATTGTTTATGTTACTAACTCCCCGCTAAATCATAATTTAACAGTACTACATTTACTATATGTAATATGATATAATCAACGGATATTAATAAAATAAATTAAAGTCACTAAACGCAGTAGTTACAAGCCTTAGAAAAAAGAAAGGTTATTATAATGAAACCCTTAAAAGGCGATTATATTTTTTATGAATTAAAAGACTTGCTAAAAAAGAATATTAAGATCTGCAAAGAAGAGTAATATTTTTTGCTCTTACATACGAACAAGTAAGAGTGCAATATATTGTTGCTTAGCTTAATTTATACCGGAGTTTAAGAAAGGAGAATGATCTGTTTTTATAAAAGATAATAGGATCATAAGTTTAGATATGAATAGTACAATAGATAAAGATGTGTATACAGAAATCGCAAAGCTACTTACCTTAGATAAGGCAGTTCTTTCAGATTTGGCTTTGTGCTTTGAATCACCCAAAGCTTATTTTGATATGAATTTTGAAAGATATGATGAGCGTGGATTTGAGGGAAGCGAGGACCTTGATGTCTTGGCATGGATAGGCATAGTCGATGAACTTATTGAAAGCGGTGATATCATAGAACTTGATTGGAATGAGTGCCCGGAAGAGTTTATTCTGCAAATGAAGGACATGGCGGATAAGAAACATTTAAAAATAGAAGAAGAATGGTTTGATAAAAATGAAGATATAATTTTATGGTGCGAGATACTTGATCAAAAGTGGAAGGAGCAGGGATTTTGCGTGGGAGCAATGGATATAGACAGCGACAGTTATGTAATGTTTATTTGCAAAAATGAAATACTTGAAAAGCTTGTCCTGCTCGGAAAAAAGATAAGTAAGCGTTTTGATAGGGCAACAAATATGTAAGAGGCTGGCTTATCTGATGAAAAAATTATATAAGCATAACAGTATTACAGATATCCGGTCAAGCTTATGTATGTTTTGAACCTGCGGACCGATTGGTGTAAGATCATATAAATGGAGATTGGTTTATATATATTTGAGATAAACTATCCGTATTGCCTGAAGGGGGTGTAAAAATGCAGGAAAAAGTATTGTCTGTTAAAGAAATGAGAGGGGCTGACAGGTATACCATAGAAAACCATGTTTGCAGCAAGGAACTTATGTACAGGGCGGGAAAAGCCGTATTCGATAATTTACCGGAATATGTAAAAAGTGTCGCAATAATATGCGGAAGCGGCAATAACGCCGGTGACGGTTATGTGCTGGCAGGTCTTTTAAAAGAACATAATATAAGCTGTAAACTATTTCTTACAGAAGATAAATTTTCCGAAGACGGAAGATATTATTTTGATAAATGTACGCAAAAATCTGTAGAATATGAGTTTATAACAGATAACAGCGAGTATACGAAATTCGACTGTATAGTAGATTGCATATACGGCACCGGATTCAGGGGTGAAGTAAAGGACAGTATAAGGGTGATTATGGAGAATATAAATTCCTCAAAAGCATATAAGGTCAGTGTTGATATAAACAGCGGGATGAACGGTGACAGCGGTGAAGCCGATATTTGTATCGTATCGGACCTTACGATCTCAATAGGATATCTGAAAAACGGACTTGTAAGTGAAAATGCTGCTAAGAATATAGGAAAGCTTATAAATGTAGATATAGGAATAGTTTTACCGCCGGAGAATAGGGATGCCTTATAAAGAACTGATTAAAAATTTTGACAATATAAGATCGTATATGAGGGATTTTTTTGTATACGGTTTTAAGACAAGGGAAGATTATACGAAAAAAAGTCTGAGAAGCTATGATAACGAAAGGCGAAGAATACAAAACTGTTTGGGCGATCTTCTTTCTTTTAAACAAACACAAGCCAGAAAGAAAGTTTTTATATCACTTGATGGCAGAACTGCGGATCGAAATCCTTTGTATAAGGCATTCAAGGTGAAGTCTTTTACGGCTAAGGATATAAGCTTATATTTTATAGTTATGGACATCTTAAAAAGCGGGGAAAGTTACACACTTACCGATATGCTTTACATAATAGACTCGGAATATTTGTCGTATTTTAGAGAGCCGATGATTTTTGATGAATCAACTCTAAGAAAAAAACTCAAGGAATACGAATCTATGGGTTTGTTAAGATCTGAAAAAATATCAAAAAAGGTTGAATACAGTCTGGTAGAGGATGATATAAATCCCGAGAAATATAAAGACGTAATAAGATTTTTTACCGAAGAAAATATCCTGGGAGTAATAGGAAGTTATATAGAAGATAAATTTGAAAATTCAGACAGATATTTAAGTTTTAAGAATCACTATATAATGAATGCTTATGATACCGAAGTGATTTTTACTATACTAACAGCTATAAAAAATAAAAAGAAGGTAAATATACATGACTTCAGACATGGAAAGGTAAAAGAATACATTCCAATAAAATTATATGTAAGTACCCAAGGCGGAAGGAATTATCTTATGTGTAAATGTACCGAAGACAGTAAATTTTATGCGATAAGAACAGATTACATAAAAAGTGTAAGCTTAGGACAAAAGGCAAATGATTTTTCCGTCGTAAAAGAAAGGTTTGACGGTATATCAAAACATATATGGGGAGTAAGTTATAACGGCGGAGAGCTTGAACACTTTGAAATGGATATATATGTAGGTAAAGGAGAGGACTACATAGTAAAAAGACTTGAAAGAGAGAAGCGCTGTGGCAATATCCTAAAGATAGATGAAGAAACCTACAGATTTGTTGCCGATGTGTATGACAGTTATGAAGCCGTTCCTTGGATAAGAACTTTTTTCGGCAGAATAAAAAGGCTTGAGTGCAGTAACAAAACAGTAAGTGATCAAATAAAGATCGACATGGTAAAGATGTTCAAAATGTACGGAGAAGAAAATGATTTTTAATGAGGTCTACAGTGCTTATTATAAAGCAGTAAAGGAAATGCTCAAATATGCAGCCAAAAATGAACTTAACAAAGAACTTATATATAAAATAATAAATGAAGTTGCATTTGAAGAAAGCTCCTTAAGTATAGTCCCCTCTATAGAAAAAGAAGAATGGCAGGTCATTACAGGCGAATTAAAAACACCTATTAAAAACGATCCTTCTCTTTGTCTTACCTGGATCGAAAGAGCCTGGATAAAAACCGTGTTAAGAGATCCAAGGGCAGTACTTTTTAACTCTGAAAAAGAAATTAAAGAAAAGATAAGCGATGAAGAGATTTTATTTTCCAAAGAGGATACTGTCTTTTTTGACAGATACACGGACGGAGATGATTATGCTTCAGAGGAATACATAGCCAATTTCAAAACCGTTTTAAGAGCATTGAAAGAAAAAAAGAAACTTCGAATAAGTTTTATCAGCGGTAAAGGTCAGGTAAAAAAAGGATTATATACACCTATAAAAATAGAATATTCGGATAAAGAAGATAAGTTCAGACTGATTTGCAAGGCTAACGGGACCTTATATACCGTCAATATTGCAAGAATAGTAAACTGCGGTCTTAGCAATGAAAGTTTTTCGGATAAGGTAAAAGGCTTGGAATTATCGTTGAAAACAGTTGTATTTGACATAATAAACGAGAGGAAGACACTTGAGAGAGCGATGATGAAGTTTTCTCATTATAAAAAAGAAGTTGAGAAGATCGGAGATAATACTTACAGGGTGGTACTTGAATATGATAAGTACGAGGAGACCGATATGTTGATACAGCTTATGAGTTTCGGATCGTATATCAATGTTATCTCACCTATAAAAATAAAAAAAGAGATAAGTAAACGCTTAAAAAGGCAGATCGAAATATTTGAGTGGTAGTTCGAAACTTTTTTTCCGTGAACTTTTTGTGTTGTGGATGTAGAATAGCCCTACAAACAGAAAGGAGGAAACATGAAAACTATCGAGATAAAGGGAAAAGTTTCAACTGCTTTATGCTATGTAAATGTTGTGGAGGAAGATGCGATCGAACAGATCAAAAGGATGTGTGATTATCCGATGAGTGAGGGTTCACAGATCCGTATCATGCCGGATGTGCATGTTGGAAAGGGTTGTACCATAGGTACCACCATGACCGTTAAAGACAGAGTTGTTCCCAATGTAGTGGGAGTTGACATAGGCTGCGGAATGTATACGGTTAATATGGGTAAGGTCGATATAGATCTTGAAAGGTTTGATGACATAGTATACAGTATTCCTTCGGGTACGGGCGTTTGGGAAGGAAGACAAGAAAGATTCGATCTGACTAAGCTTATCTGCTACAGGCAGCTTAAGGATACAAAAAGAATAGAAAGATCTATAGGAACATTAGGTGGAGGCAATCATTTTATAGAGATAGATGAGTCTGAGGATAAAACAAAATATCTGGTAATACATTCAGGAAGCAGAAGTCTTGGAAAACAGGTGGCTGAAATATATCAAAAACTGGCTGTAGACCTTGATAAAGGCATAGGTTATTATCTTGAGGCAAGAGATGAAATTATCAGAAGCTATAAAGAGGCGGGAAGAAGAAGCGAGATACAGGAAGCACTGAAAAAATTAAAATGGGAAAAGGAGAATAAGCATCCTTCCATGCCTGAAGATCTGTGTTACTTGAGCGGAAAATATCTTGAAGATTATCTTCACGATATTAAGATCTGTCAGGATTTTGCAAGAAAGAACAGGGAAAAGATGGCTGAAATTATTTTGGACAAAGCTAATATTAAAGCTTTGGAAGTCTTCCATACTACCCATAACTACATAGATACAGATGAAATGATCTTAAGAAAAGGATCCATAGCCGCTCATAAGGGCGAGAAGGTACTTATTCCCATAAATATGCGTGACGGAAGTATACTGGCACTGGGTAAAGGAAATCCGGATTGGAACTATTCCGCTCCTCACGGTGCGGGAAGGCTCATGTCGAGAACAAAGGCTAAAGAAAGCCTTGATATGGATGAATATAAAGACAGTATGAAGGGGATTTTCACAAGTTCCGTGAATGAGGGTACTATAGATGAAGCACCTATGGCATATAAATCAATAAATGACATAATTGACGTCATAGGAGAGTCGGTAGATATAATTGAAGTAATAAAGCCTATATATAATTTTAAGGCTTCATAGGAAATGAGGTTAAAGATGATGAAAATGACTTCGGCTTATGCCAATAAGCTTTAAGACAGTTGGAAGATGATAAGAGTTTTTATACAAATCAAGAATCCGAATCCTGCACCTATGTAGCGGGATTGGGAGAGGAAGCTATAATTCCTGAATATGACTATGTAGCTGTAAGTAAAGAAATCTCAAGCATTGATAACAAGATACAAAAAATCAAACATGCCATAAATCTATCTAATGTGAACAGTAAGATAGATATAGAAGGAGAGATCCTAAGTGCTGATGTTATACTTGTAAGAATGGCTCAGCTTAACAGAAGAAAGGACACTCTTGATTTTATGAGGAAGATGCAGGCAAAACATAGACAGGAGAATCGTTCTTACATACCACGTACAACAAGTGTTCCCGAATACAGATATATTAATTTTGATTTGGATCTTGTTAAAAAGGATTTTGAAAAAATATCACAGGAGATCATGAAGCTGCAGATAGCACTTGATAAGTATAATCAAACATTTGAATTTGAGGTGGATATTTAGGCTTCTTTCCTTACAAAGCGCACCAAAACCGTTTTAAAAGACTCGTATAGGTTATGGTTTAAGGTGAAAGATTTATGTTATCGGTTATTTATTATAAATTATTGTTTAAGGTTTATAAAATCTATGGCATTTAACATGCCCTTAAATTTGCGCATTTGTAGAAAACTTGGCAACAGTCCGTGAGCATTGAAGTAAGGTTATATATGCTTATTATAATAATATAAAAATCATTTGACGGTATTCTGTTTAATAGGCTGTTGCATTTTAAGATTTTGTAAACAAATATATTATAACATTCTGTATGAATGTATTATAAGGTTTACGAAATCTTTTTTGCAGCAGCCTTATTTATATTTATTAGTTATTTATCAGATTAAAAAAAGGATATATATTTTCCGGCAAAAATATCAAAAGAAATGCTTATATAAGTTTCAAAAAAACAAAAAAATTGATTGACAAATTCAGTTTAATGTAATATTATATACACATGAGTTAGCACTCAAACAAGATGAGTGCTAACAAATAAAAAGGAAAGGCAGGTGAAGAAGTTGGAATTAGATGATAGGAAAGTAATTATACTGAAAGCTATCATCCAAAATTATATGGAGACCGGAGAGCCGGTAGGTTCCAGAACCATATCTAAGTTACCGGATCTGAAAATAAGTTCGGCAACTATCAGAAATGAGATGAGCGACTTAGAAGATATGGGATACATAGTCCAACCGCATACGTCTGCCGGACGTATACCTTCCGACAGAGGCTATAGATTTTATGTAGATAATATACTGAATGAAAAGCAACTGGAGCTTGACGAGTTTAAGGATCTGATGCTTCAAAAAGTCGACCGGCTTGAACTTGTCCTTAAGCAGATGGCAAAGGTCATAGCAACCAATACCAATTATGCGGCGCTGATAAGTGCTCCGAGTTATCAAACGGGCATATTAAAGTTCATACAGCTGTCTAAGATAGACGAATATAAATTATTACTGGTAATAGTACTCGAGGGCAATATTATCAACAATAAGATAATAGATATAGATAAGAACTTAAGTGATAAAGAGATATTTAATCTTAACTTACTTCTTAACACCAGCCTTAACGGTTTGAGTGTTGCTGATATGAATATAAACATAATTACAAAATTGCAAAAAGATGCCCTGGAACTGAGAGATGTGGTCGATAAAATATTGCAGGAGATATCTAACAGTTTCAGCAGTGATGAAGAATTAAATATCTACACAAGCGGTACAACAAATATTTTCAAATATCCCGAGCTTTCTCAAAGCGATAAAGCCAAGCGGCTTATAGATACTTTTGAAGAAAAAGCCAAGCTTAAAGAGATATTTGATGAAGTAAAGGATCTTGAATCCGATAGTGACGGTATACAGGTACACATAGGGGAGGAACTTCCTATACAAACTATGAAAGACTGCTCGGTAGTTACTGCAAATTATGAGCTGGGCGAGGGTCTTAGAGGAACTATAGGTATCGTAGGACCTAAGCGTATGGACTACGAGAAAGTTTTAAAAACCATACGAACTCTAATGCTTAAGTTGGATGAGCAATTTAAGCAGGATAAAACTTAAGAAAGGAGTGTAGATGTGGTAGATAATAAGAATTTAGAAGATGATGAGATAAAAGATAAGATCGAAGAAGAAACTTTAGAAGAAGTTAAAGAAGAAGAACAGGATCTGGAGGATATAAAGAAAGTTTTGGAGGAGGTTTTGAGTGCCGAGGAAGAAGCAAATGCTGCAGATGATGCTTCCAAAGACAGTAAAGATGCAAAGATAGCCGATTTGGAAGACAGACTTAAAAGACAGATAGCTGAATTTGACAATTTCAGGAAAAGAACCGAAAAAGAAAAGTCTGCAATGTTTGATATGGGAGCAAGGCATATTATAGAGGCTATACTTCCAACTATAGATAATTTTGAAAGAGGTTTAAAAACCGTACCTGAAGATAAAGAAGCCAAGGCTTTTTATGAAGGTATGGAGATGATATATAAGCAAATGCTTAAGGTTTTATCCGATGTAGGTGTGACAGCTATAGACTGTCTTGATAAGGAATTCGATCTGAACTTACACAATGCGGTAATGCATGTAGAAGATGAAGCCTACGGCAATAACATTATTATAGAAGAATTCCAAAAAGGTTATAAATACAAAGATACGGTAATAAGACACAGTATGGTCAAAGTTGCCAACTAACAGGAGGATTTAATTTATGGGTAAATAATAGGAATAGATTTAGGAACAACAAACAGTTGCGTAGCAGTAATGGAGGGTGGTAAGCCGGTAGTTATACCGAACTCAGAAGGATCAAGAACCACACCAAGTATAGTTGCATTTACAAAGACAGGAGAAAGACTGGTAGGTGAGCCTGCAAAAAGACAGGCGGTAACCAACTCAGACAGAACAATATCTTCTATAAAGCGTCATATGGGTACCGACTATAAGGTAACCATAGATGATAAGGCGTATACACCACAGGAGATTTCAGCAATGATACTGCAAAAGCTTAAGGCGGATGCGGAAAGCTATCTGGGAGAAAAGGTTTCAGAGGCGGTTATCACAGTTCCGGCATATTTTAATGATGCTCAGCGTCAGGCAACAAAGGATGCAGGTAAGATTGCGGGACTTGATGTAAAGAGAATTATAAACGAGCCGACAGCAGCAGCTCTTGCTTACGGACTTGATAACGAAAAAGAGCAAAAGATCATGGTATACGACCTTGGTGGCGGTACATTTGATGTATCTATAATAGATATCGGAGACGGAGTTATAGAAGTACTTGCAACCAACGGTGATACACATCTTGGTGGTGATGATTTTGACAACAGCATTACAGACTGGCTTGTAAAAGAGTTTAATAATGCAGAGGGTGTTAACTTATCAAACGATAAGATGGCTATGCAAAGACTTAAGGAAGCGGCTGAGAAGGCTAAGAAGGAGCTTTCAACAGCTACTACAACCAATATAAACTTACCTTTCATCACTGCGACACAGGACGGACCCAAGCACCTTGATGTAACACTTACAAGGGCTAAGTTTGATGAACTTACTTCAAGCTTGATCGAAAGAACTGTTAATCCGGTAAAAAATGCATTAAATGATGCGGGTATAACTGCTTCAGATCTCGGTAAGGTACTTTTGGTAGGCGGTTCAACTCGTATGATCAATGCACAGGAAAAGGTAAAGCAACTTACACAGCATGAGCCGAGCAAGACCTTAAACCCTGATGAGTGTGTAGCTATAGGAGCTTGTATACAGGGTGGTAAGCTTGCAGGTGATGCAGGTGCGGGAGACATACTCTTACTTGATGTAACTCCGCTTTCACTTTCTATTGAAACAATGGGCGGTGTTGCAACAAAGCTTATTGAAAGAAATACTACTATACCGACCAAGAAGAGCCAGGTATTCTCTACAGCTGCTGATAACCAGCCTGCTGTTGACATACATGTGGTTCAGGGTGAGAGACAGTTCGCAAAGGATAATAAGACTTTGGGAAGATTCCAGCTTGACGGTATACTTCCGGCAAAAAGAGGTGTTCCGCAGATAGAAGTTACATTTGATATAGATGCCAACGGAATAGTTAACGTATCTGCTAAGGACCTTGGAACAGGTAAGTCTCAACATATTACAATTACTGCCGGTTCAAATATGTCAGACAGCGATATTGAAAAGGCTGTAAAAGAAGCTGCTGAATTCGAGGCACAGGATAAGAAACGTAAGGAAGCTGTGGATACAAGAAATGAAGCAGACTCAATAGTATTCCAGACCGAGAAGTCACTTGAAGAAGTAGGTGATAAGATAGATCCGGCAGATAAGCAGACTATAGAAGCAGATCTTACAGCACTCAAGGAGTTAGTAGAAAAGGCTCCTGTAGAGACTATCACGGATGAGCAGGTTGAAGAAATAAAGAAGGCTAAAGAAAAGCTTATGGATACAGCTCAAAAGTTATTCTCAAAGGTATATGAGCAGGCACAGGCAGCAGGCGGTGAACCTGGGCAGGATGAAGGTGTACAAGGAAACGGTTCTGACGGCAATGATGATGTAGTGGATGCTGAATTCAAAGAGGTATAATATTAAGCTAGGGGAAAAATATGGCAGAAACAAAAAGAGATTATTATGAGGTGCTCGGTATAGACAAAAATGCTGACGATGCAGCGATAAAGAAGGCTTACAGAGTACTTGCCAAAAAATATCACCCCGACGCTAACCCTGATAATGCTGAAGCCGAGAAGAAATTCAAGGAAGCCAGTGAGGCTTATTCAGTACTTATAGATCCTGAAAAGAGAAAGCAGTATGACCAATTCGGTCATGCTGCCTTCGACGGTATGGGTGGCGGTGCAGATGCCGGCGGTTTTGGCGGTTTTGGCGGCTTTGATTTTGATGCTTCAGATATTTTCGGTGACATTTTCGGAGATATTTTTGGTGGAGGTTCGTCTTACAGAAGAAGAACAAGTAACGGTCCCATGAAGGGAGCCAATGTAAAGACCTCGGTAAGACTGACTTTTGAAGAGGCTGTATTCGGAGCCGAGAAAGAGATAAGTATCAATTTTAAGGAAGCTTGCGGTAAATGTAACGGATCCGGTGCCAAGCCCGGAACCAGTCCGGAGACATGTACAAAGTGTGGCGGTAAGGGTAAGGTAATGTTTACACAGCAAAGTTTCTTCGGAACTATGCAGAATGTCCAGACCTGTCCGGATTGTGGAGGAAGCGGAAAGATAACCAAGGAAAAAAATGTCCGGACTGTCATGGAAACGGATATATAAGCAAGAAGAAGACTTTACAGGTTAAAAGTGCCGGCAGGCATTGATAACGGCATGTCCATAAGGATGGAAGGACAGGGAGAGCCGGGAGTAAACGGCGGTCCGAGAGGTGACTTACTTGTGGAAGCTTTTGGTCAGTGCACATCCTATATTCAAAAAGACAGGATGAGAATATATTTACAACAGTACCTATAAGCTTTTGCAAAGGCTGCACTCGGAGGTGTTATAAGAATAAGGACTGTAGACGGAGAAGTAGAGTATGAGGTAAAGGCGGGAACACAGACCGATACCAAGATAAGGCTCAAGGGAAAAGGAGTTCCTTATATAAGAAATAAGAATACAAGAGGAGATCACTATGTTACTTTGGTGGTATCCGTACCTACAAGTATGACCAAGGAGCAAAAACAGGCTCTGGAAGCCTATGACCGTACTATGAATCCGGACAGTGAACAAAGTACTCAAACTACCAAGAAAAAAGGTTTCTTCAGGTAGTATACAGATTATATATAAAGGCTGCGGCAAAAGCATATTATGTGAATATTTTGCATAATAAAAGCTGCAGCCTGTTTTGGTAATTGTTTAGCCTTGTAATATCTTGATTAGAAGATATGTATGTGTTATATTTGATAAGGATCAGAGTTTTACGCTTACATAAGTATACGCTAATATAAGGATAGACAGAGTTTGTTTTGAGTAGCGTAAAAGATTGGATCAATGATTATACATGCAGTATTTCAAATCTGAAAATTAATAAATATAATACAAAGTAAAATATGAAAGGTCAAATACATGAGTGAAGTTAATAATGAAAATCCTTCTTCCAAGATTCCTCAAAAAAGCTTGCAAAGCTTATTCTTGAAAGAAAAATTAAGTCCTAAAAGCAGCGTAAAAAAACTGATAGCTGTAGTCAGCGGTAAGGGCGGTGTAGGTAAATCCCTTATGACAAGTTTGCTTGCTTCAGGCTTAAGTGCAAGAAAACACAATACGGCAATACTTGATGCGGATATGACGGGACCGTCTATTCCGAAGTCTTTCGGACTTAAGAATCAGGTTTTTTCAAATGATGATAAACTGATGCTTCCGGCAAAGACAAGGAGCGGTATAAGTGTAATGAGTATTAATTTACTTTTAAAAAACGAGACGGATCCGGTACTTTGGAAAGGTCCTATAATCTCACAAAGTATTAAGCAATTCTGGTCGGAAACATATTGGGAAGATATTGACTTTATGTTTGTGGATATGCCTCCGGGTACCGGTGATGTGCCGCTTACAGTGTTTCAGTCACTTCCTATAGACGGGATAATAATAGTTTCAAGTCCTCAGGAACTGGTATCAATGATAGTGAGCAAGGCTGTAAATATGGCTGTTAAGATGGATGTTCCGATAATAGGTCTTGTTGAGAATATGAGTTATTTTGTATGCGATAATTGTGAAAAGAAACATTATATATACGGAGAAAGTCATATCGATGATATTGCTAAAGAACACGGTCTTAAAGTTCTTGCAAAACTGCCTATGGATCCGTCAATAGCCAAGGCTGTGGATGCAGGTAATGTGGAAGATCTGCAATTGCCTTACTTAAAAGATGCTTTAGATGAAATAGAGAAAATGTTGTAGTTTTGGACTTGATGAAATATTCTTGCCTGCAATTACATTCGAATGTGTCAAAAAAGATTTTAGTATTTAAAATAATGGGTTATAAACACTCAAATTTATATATAGAGGAATACGCATATGCAGATGAGAAGTAATGATGAAGTTGATCGTTCCATAGTACAAGTACCGGAAATAGTGCAAGTGCCTAAAGGTATGCTTGCTTTTGCAAAGCAATTTCAGGAAGTAATGATGATGTACACCTGTGCTATAAGAGAGGTCAAGACTAAGTTCGAGGTATTAAACGATGAGCTTTCGGTAAGAAATAAGAGAAATCCCATAGAAATGATAAAGTCCAGGGTGAAGAAACCAATGAGTATAGTCGAAAGCTTAGTAAAAGAGGACAGCCCATAACACTTGAGTCAATGATAAGCAATCTTGATGATGTGGCAGGTGTAAGAGTAATCTGCTCTTTTTTGGATGACATATATGAAGTTTCGGATATGATAGCAAAACAGGATGATATAAAGATCATATCAATAAAAGACTATATAAAAAATCCGAAAGAAAACGGTTATCGCTCCTACCATATGATCATAGAAGTACCGGTATTCTTTTCGGACAGGAAGCAGCCTATGAAAGTCGAAGTTCAGATAAGAACTATTGCTATGGACTTTTGGGCAAGTCTCGATCATCAAATAAAATATAAAAAAGAATTTCCGGGTGCGGATATTGTAAGCAAAGACCTAAAGGAATGTGCGGATATCATAGCTGATACGGATAACCGAATGTTAAAGATCCGAAAAGTCATAGAAAGCAATATGGCAATAAATAATTCCAATGAAGACGATATGTAGATCGGATGACGGATCGAAACAGATTAAAAAGTGTTAAAAATATCGGTTCGGAATCTACTCCGAACCGATATACCGAATTGATTTTTGAATTGTTTATTATAAAATTTCCGCCATTTCCAGAAGAAGTTTTTCACTGTTGTTCCAGTCAAGGCAGGGGTCTGTGATGGATTTGCCGTAAATATGTTCGCCGATTTTTTGATTTCCGGCTTCGATATAGCTTTCTATCATAACACCCTTTACAAGATTTTCAATGTCTTTGGAATATCTTCTTGAATGTAACACTTCTTTTACAATACGGATCTGTTCCATGTATTTTTTATTGGAATTGGCATGGTTCGCATCTACTATAAGTGCAGGGTTCTTCAAGTCTCTTTCCATATAAAGACTGTAGAGGTGTTCAAGATCCTCATAATGATAGTTCGGTATATTAAGGGCATTCTTATCGACCGCACCTCTTAAGATAGCATGACTTAGCGGATTACCGGTGCTTTGTGCACTGTGACCTCTGAATATAAAGTCATGTGACTGTTGTGCCGCATAAATAGCATTAAGCATGACAGAAAGATCACCTCCGGTAGGATTCTTCATACCTACAGGGACATCACAACCGCTTGCGGCAAGACGATGTTGCTGGTTTTCCACAGACCTTGCACCTACTGATATATATGACATAAGATCATCAAGGTAAGATAGATTTTCCGGATAAAGCATTTCATCGGCAGTAAAAAGTTCGCTTTCTTCAATCACCTTCAGGTGCATACGTCTTATTGCTACTATGCCTTCATGAAGGTTAGGTTTTTTTTCGGGATCCGGCTGGTGTAACATTCCCTTATAACCGTCTCCGGTGGTTCTGGGTTTATTTGTATAGACCCTGGGGATCAAGAGCAATTTATCTTTGACTTTTTCCTGAATAGATGCAAGTCTTGCCGCATAATCACAGACCGAGTCTTCGTTATCTGCCGAACAAGGTCCGATGATGACTAAGAATTTATTGCTTTTGCCCTGCAAAACATCAGCTATCTCTTTGTCAAAAATTGTTTTTTTATGTACATAATCGGAACTTAAAGGGAATTCGTTTTTTATCTCATCAGGTCCCGGAAGTTCATCTATATAGTTTATACCCATACTGTTACCCTTTCTTATGTTAGCTTATTAGAGAGTTTCTCGTATATCTGAGATTATTTTATAATAATTATAAAATGCTTGCAAGTATTAAAAGCCGTGACAGCACAACTCTAAGTATAAATTGAGTATTACATTTTTATCAAAAGAATGCTTTTACTCATTGTTTTATACATGTATATGATGCTCTCGTGACCTTTATTGATGACTGATATGATAAATTCGTATAAAACAGGAGTTCGAACAGATAGGGGATTTTTACAGATACAGAACAATTGCCAAAAAGCTGAAAACTGTATATGTAAAAGCATTGAATAGGATTTGTATATATGATATAATATGAGTTTGAAATAAGGCTTTTTCAACTTTTATATTTCTAATAATAAATTAAAAGTAGAAAAGTCGGGACATTAACTGTCCTTATCAACGCCTGTGGAGACGGTAGAAAACCGGTTTTGGAAGCAGGAAGTTTATTACTGCGAAGTAATGAGCGGTTCAAATGTACTGAATAAAAGTACAGAATAGATTATTAAGGAGAATTCTATGAGTTTACAGGTGGAGAAATTAGAAAAGAATATGGCAAACTTGACCATAACAGTTAGTGCTGAAGATTTTAATAAGGCTATTACAAAATCTTTTAATAAGAATAAGTCAAGATTCAATATACCGGGCTTTCGTAAGGGTAAGGCTACTCAGGCAATGGTAGAAAAGTATTACGGTTTAGGTGCATTGTTGGAAGATGCGGTAGATATCGCTATAGATCAAAGTTACCCTACTGCAGTTAAGGAGTCTGAACTTGAGATAGTGTCAAGACCCGAGATAGATATCAAAGAAGTAGGCAAGGATAAGGATTTTGTATATGTTGCCAAGGTTGCGGTACGTCCTGAAGTTACTTTAGGTGAATACAAGGGTGTGGAAGTTACAAAGGCAGATGCTACCGTAACAGAAGAAGATATAGCACAGGAACTTTCAGCACAACAGGAAAAGAATGCAAGACTCATATCTGTAGATGACAGAGCTGTCGAGGATAAGGATCAACTTCTTATTGACTTTGACGGAAGTGTAGACGGCGTACACTTTGACGGAGGAAAGGCTGAGGACTATCCTTTAACTATCGGTTCTAAGAATTTTATCGCCGGATTCGAGGATCAGATCATAGGACATAAACTCGGTGAAGAGTTTGACGTTAACGTGACTTTCCCTGAGAATTATCACGCTAAGGAACTTGCCGGCAAGCCTGCTGTATTTAAGGTAAAGATCAAGGAGATCAAGAGAAAAGAACTTCCTGAATTGAACGATGAATTTGCAAGTGAGATAAGCGAGTTTGATACTTTGGATGCTTACAAAGAAAGTATCAAGGAAAGCCTCAGTGTTAAAAAACAAAAGAAGGCTGCCAATGAGAACGAGCATGCTGTAGTTCAAAAGGTAGTTGAGAATGCAACTATGGATATTCCGGATCCTATGATAGAGTTGCAGATCGACAAGATGCTTCAAGATTATGCATCTCGTATGCAAAGCCAGGGAATCTCATTAGATCAATACATGCAATTTACAGGTATGACTGTTGAGAAGCTCAGAGATCAAATGAGAGAGCAGGCTATCAATAATATAAAGACCAGACTTGTACTTGAGGATATAGTTAAGGCTGAGAAGATAGAAGTTGATGAAGCGAGAATGGAAGAAGAATTTGCCAAGATGGCATCACAATACGATATGGAAGTAGAAAAAATAAGAGAACACTTTGCAAATTCCGACAGCGATATATTAAAGAACGATATAGCTGTTCAGGAAGCTATAGATATGCTTGTAGCGGAGGCAAAGCTGGTATAACGGAGGTTAATATATGAGTTTGGTACCTACAGTCATAGAGTCAACAAGTAGGGGTGAAAGAGCATTTGACATATATTCAAGACTGTTAAAAGACAGGATAATTTTTTTAGGGGAAGAGGTTACGGATATAAGTGCCAATCTGGTCGTTGCACAATTATTGTTTTTGGAGTCCGAAGATGCTAACAAGGACATACATTTATATATAAACAGCCCGGGAGGAAGTGTGGTTGCCGGCATGGCTATATATGATACCATGCAATATATCAAGTGTGATGTTTCAACGATCTGTCTGGGAATGGCTGCAAGTATGGGAGCATTCCTTTTAGCCGGGGGTAAAAAGGTAAAAGATATGCACTTCCCAATTCTGAGATCATGATACATCAGCCTTCGGGCGGGGCTAGAGGACAGGCTACAGAGATACAGATAGCTGCCGAGCAGATATTAAAGAGTAAGAAGAAGCTTAATGAGATGTTGGCAGCCAATACCGGAAAGTCGCTGGAAGTTATTGAAAGAGATACTGAAAGAGACTTCTACATGTCTGCAAAAGAGGCTTTGGAGTACGGTATCATTGATAATGTTATAGAACATCATTAGGAGAAGATATGGCTAATAATTCCGATACAAAACCTTGTTGTTCATTTTGCCGAAAGTCTAATGAACAAGTAAGGAGATTATTATCAGGTCCTCCCGGAGTGTACATATGCAATGAGTGTATTATGCTTTGTGCAGAGATCTTAGATGATGAATTTGCCCAAGAGGAAGAATACGAACTTGAAGGCATAAACCTTTTAAAACCCAAAGAGATCAAAAAGTTTTTGGATGAATATGTGATAGGTCAGGATGATGCCAAAAGAGTATTGTCTGTAGCGGTGTATAATCACTATAAGAGAATAACTCACAGCAAGTCATCGGACGTGGAGATACAAAAAAGCAATATACTTTTGCTCGGTCCTACCGGTTCGGGTAAGACTTATCTTGCACAGACACTGGCGAAGATACTTAATGTTCCTTTCGCAATAGCGGATGCCACTACTTTGACCGAAGCCGGATATGTAGGTGAAGATGTAGAGAATATATTGCTGAAACTCATACAGGCTGCCGGAGATGATGTCAGAAGGGCAGAATACGGTATTATATATATAGATGAGATAGATAAGATCACTAAAAAGTCAGAAATGTTTCTATTACAAGAGATGTTTCTGGTGAGGGTGTACAGCAGGCACTGCTTAAGATCCTGGAGGGCAGTGTAGCAAATGTACCTCCGCAAGGTGGAAGGAAGCATCCGCATCAGGAGCTTATACAGATAGATACTTCCAATATCTTATTTATCTGTGGAGGAGCTTTTGACGGACTTGAGAATATAATAGAAAAAAGACTCGGTGCAGGAAGTATAGGCTTTAACTCTGAGGTAGCAGCAAAAAATTCTCACAGTATAGATGAGTTATTTAAAAAGACCCTACCTCAAGACCTGATAAAATACGGACTTATACCTGAGTTTATAGGAAGAGTACCTATTACTGTATCTTTAGAGATGCTTGATGAAGAAAGTCTGATAAGGGTACTTACCGAACCGAAAAATGCTTTGACCAAGCAATATGCTAAACTGTTTGAAATGGATGATGTAAAACTCGAATTTACCGAGGATGCGATACAGGAGATAGCTAAGCTTGCACTTGCCAGAAAAATAGGTGCAAGAGGTTTAAGATCTATTATTGAAAAATCTATGATGGATATGATGTATGAGATTCCTTCCGATCCGGGTGTGGGTATATGCATCGTCAATAAAGATACGATAAACGGTCAAAAACCCGAACTTGTATACAGGGATAAGGCTGTTAAGAAAAAACACAGAAAAACGATGGGAAAACCTGAGATAGCATAAGATTGGGGCTGCTGCAAACTATGGATTTAATATGTATGATACATGTTTGAATTCCGTTATGCGGCAGCTCCATTGGTTTATCTATAGGAGATTAGAAATAATATGAGAGATAATTACAAGAATATGCTTAGAGTTATAACTGTACCTCTAAGAAATATGACCGTATTACCGGGAAGCGTACAGTTTTTCGATGTAAGCAGGGAAAAGTCTATAGCAGCTATAGAAAAAGCTATGACTTTGGATGAAAGAGTATGTCTGTTTACACAAATACGAGCTGAAGTTCAAGTTCCGCAAAAAGAAGATCTTTATGAAACGGATGTTATGTTGCTATAAAGCAGCTTGTCAGATTACAGCAGGGAAATATAAGAGTTATGGTGGAAGGTCTGTCTAAGTGCAACCTTCTAAGACTTGAAGCTGGCGGGGCGTACTTAAATGCCTATGTAGCTCAGGATGAGACCTATGATATACATACCAAGAAAGTTTATGCGGATCCGGCAACTGAGTCGGCAATGGTAAGTATAGTCAAGGAACAGCTTTCGGAATACGGCTTGTACAATCCTAAATTCTCATCAGAGAATATACAGGAGATCATAGATACCGAGAGCATATATGAATTATGTACTAAAGTAGCGGCCGAGCTTCCGTGGGATCATAAAATAAAACAATCAATATTGGATGCCGATACTATAGATGAAAGATATGAGCTTATAGTAAAACAGCTTTTTAAAGATAACCAGGTTAATAAAATAAAATTTGAATTTCAAAAACAGCTTAGAGAAAATATAGATCAAAATCAAAAAGAATATATATTAAGAGAGCAAATGAAACTTATTAAGCAAGAGCTTAATGAGGATGTTGATAAAGAAGTAGAAGATTACGAGAAAAAATTATCTGAACTTAATATCGATAAAAGATCAAAAGAAAAGCTTTTAAAAGAGATAAGCAGATTTCAAAATATGCCGTCAGGTTCACAGGAAGCCAATGTAATAAGAAATTATCTTGATGTGGTATTTGACATACCATTCGGAAAATACACCGAAGATAGTAAAGATATTATTTATGCCGCAAAAATACTGGATGAAGATCATTACGGACTGGAAAAGGTAAAATCAAGAGTTTTAGAATATCTTTCTGTTCGAATATTAAATCCTAAAAGCAGCGGAACCATCCTTTGTCTTGTCGGGCCTCCGGGAACCGGTAAGACATCCATAGCAAAAAGCGTTGCGAGAGCCATGGGTAAAGAATACGTCAGGATAAGTCTTGGAGGAGTAAGAGATGAGGCTGAAATCAGAGGGCACAGAAAAACTTACATAGGAGCTATGCCGGGCAGGTTCGTAGAAGGCTTGAGACAGGCGAAGGTATCCAATCCTCTTATGCTTTTGGATGAGATAGACAAGGTATCGAGCGACCATAGGGGTGATACATCTTCGGCACTTTTAGAGGTGCTTGATTCCGAACAAAATTATAAGTTCAGAGATCATTATGTAGAAGTTCCGGTAGACTTATCAAAGGTGCTTTTTATTGCTACAGCCAACAACGTGGCTACTATACCAAGACCCTTGCTTGACCGTATGGAGCTTATAGAGATCAATTCATATACAGAGAATGAAAAGCTTCATATAGCACAGGATTATTTGCTCAAAAAGCAACTGAAAGCCAACGGTCTTGATAAGTACAAGATCAAGATGGATGAAGAAACTCTTAAGAAAATAATACACCACTATACAAGAGAAGCCGGAGTCAGAACACTTGAAAGGAGAATTGGAGAAGTATACAGAAAGTGTGCAAGGAAGATACTTGAGGAAAATAAAAAGAGCATAAGTATCAATGCCAAGAAACTTTCAAGCTATCTCGGTAAACCAAGATATAATTATGAGTCTGCCAACGAAACCGATGAGATAGGTATAGTAAGAGGGCTTGCATGGACGGCTGTCGGCGGAGATACCTTGCAAATAGAAGTAGCATCATGCCGGGTAAGGGCGGCTTACTCCTCACAGGGCAAATGGGTGATGTTATGAAAGAATCCGCTCGTATAGCATTAAGCTCGGTAAGGTCGATATCAAAAGATTATAAAGTTGCGGATGATTTTTACGATAAGCATGATATACATTTGCATATACCTGAGGGTGCCGTGCCCAAGGACGGTCCGAGTGCGGGTATAACTATGGCTACAGCTATGCTTTCAGCCGTGATACAAAAAAAGATCAGAGCTGATGTTGCCATGACGGGAGAGCTTAGCCTAAGAGGAAGAGTACTTCCCATAGGAGGACTTAAGGAAAAGATACTTGCAGCAAAGATGGCAGATATCAAGACTGTTATAGTACCTTTTAAGAATAAGATAGATATAGAAGAGCTTTCAAAGGAGATCACCGAAGGTTTGGAAATAGTCTATGTTAAAGAGTTAAAAGAAGTGCTTAAAAAAGCATTTGTTTAGAAGGATCGGGAGGGGTTATGCATATAAAACAGGCAGTTTTGGAAATAGTATGCGGTATTACAAGTGTATTACCTAAAAATGATCTGCCGGAAATTGCTTTTTTAGGAAAGTCCAATGTAGGTAAATCAAGCTTGATCAATACACTTATGCAAAGAAAGTCTTTGGCAAGAACTTCTCAAGCACCGGGTAAAACACAGACTATAAATTATTATAAAATAAATGATGAGATATATTTTGTGGATCTGCCGGGTTACGGATATGCAAAGGTATCGCAGGAGTTAAGGCAAAAATGGGGTAAGATGATAGAAAAATATCTTACTACATCTCCTTCATTAAAACTTATTTGTCTTTTGGTAGATATAAGGCATGAACCTACAGAGAATGACAGACTTATGTATGACTGGATAAAATATCATGGATATAAGGTACTGGTAATACTTACAAAGGCAGATAAATTAAAAAGAAGTGTTTTAAGTAAAAACATTAAAATGATAGAAAAATCTCTCAAAGTATCCGAAGAAGATATGGTAGTGGCTTTCTCATCGGAAACAGGGCAAGGAAGAGATGAAGTGTATGAAATAATTAATAATGCGATTTAATTTACGGATAATAAAAAGAGGCTTTGAAAAAAGCCTCTTTTTTGTAAGTACAAGTTTAATTGTTGTAATTTTATACTCTTACAATGTTTCGCCTGTTGTATAATTATCAGCTTATAATAAAGCTTTATTGACTCGTAACTTACTGATTTTGGACTACAGGATCTGTAGGGTCGAATTTTTGACTTGTAGGGATAGGTGTATCTATAGCAGGTTTCTCTACAGGACCTTTTTCATGTAAGTTAGAGTAGGTCATAACAGGAGTTCCCATTTTACAATTATGATATACCCATGCAGCATCACCGGCTCTAAGTCTTAAGCATCCGCCTGACTCAGCTATATCCATATAATTGTATGTATTGGCATCAAGTGCATAAGAGCTTGGTTTATCATAATAGATCAATGAATGGATGATAAATCCGTTAAAGAATCTTGATAAATATTGACAATAAATATCGTCATGCATAAACTTCCAAGCGTACTTAGCATATATCTTGTAGGAACCTAAAGGAGTATCGGGACCATCTGTAGACATAAATGTCTTAAAAGGTATGATATATCCGTTAGCACCGTCTCTTGCCATGATATACATTGTAGCTGTAGCCTTGTTGTACTTTATTACATAATCATTGGTAAGTCCCATAATAGGTTCAAGATCTGTAACAAGTTGTCCGTCCTCAGCAAAATAATACTTGTAACCGTCTATGTATTGCCAGCCGGTTTGAACAACTCCGTCCTTGAAGTAGTAAGGAGTATTGTTCTCAAATCCCCAACCTGTATAAGCAGCGTCATCGGATTTTGAGAATTGGAGAGCACCTGAAGCATCTCTGTAAACTCCCTCATAGAACGGAGCAAGCAAAAGTCCGTTTGTACTTTCCGGAAATTCCCTTGTCTTATCCCACATAACTACCTTAAGTGCTACTATATAGGCATCTGTGCCGATAGTTCCGACTGTTTGACCGTTTTTACCCCAACCGGTCACGGCACCGTTACTAAGTACAGCTTTGTAATAGATATCGTTAAGCACTCCGCCATAACCCTTTGCACGTATTTGAACAGCCTGAACTTTATTGTTTTGATCACCGTTAGGTGTCGCCTCTCCGGAGTTTATCCATGGAGACCAGCCTGAATTCATGTTAAATGCACGTGCGTAATATCTTCCTATACCTGAATGGTGTATCTGTAATCTCGGGAATCCTGAAGGAGAATATGCAAAAGCCTGAGCATTACTCGGTGCACCTGATATCTCGGAATTATCTACATTCCACATTCCGTACTTAAACATAATAGGTGCTCCGGTAATAGTATCCGGCGCTGTAAGATTATCTCCCAAAGAATTAAGATTAGCAGCATTTACGACCTCGTCCAAATTCAAGTTTTCAGGTTGGGTATAATCTGTTATTGCTAAACTTGACCTTACATCAGTTGCAGCTTGATTTGTTGAAGTTTCTGCAGAAGCTGTTTCGGCTGCCTGACCTTCAGCTGCCGCATTAGGATCAACAGAACTTGCATAAGTTGCAAATGAAAAGATAAGAGATAAGCTTGAAGCTACAATAAATAAGCCGCCTCTTACCTTATTTGATAAATACATAATTAATTTCCTCCTAAAATGATTTGAATTGACTTATTCATTGTAACATAAAAGTTAAATAAATAGAAGAGAATAAAGCTTAAATAAACTAAGAATTATTACTAATTTATAACGAATTATATAAGTAATATTTACATTGAAAATATATTCATTATCTGCTAGAATTTTTAAGGTTTATCAGAAATAATAAAAAACAGGGGGATAAGTTATGGACAAACACAATAAATTTAGTGCTAAGGATTATTTACTCAGTGTACAGCACCTTTTTGCAATGTTCGGTGCTACGGTACTCGTACCCTTGATCACAGGGTTGAACCCTTCACTTGCATTGTTCTGCGCAGGTGTAGGTACGTTAATATTCCATCTTTGCACTAAGGGTATGGTACCGGTGTTCTTAGGTTCATCATTCGCATTTCTTGCTGCTTTAAGTGCTATCATAAGACCCGAAGGGGAGGTTATTTTGGAAAATATACCTATGGCACAGGGAGGTATATTTGTTGCAGGAATAATATATCTGCTTTTTTCACTGATAGCATATCTGATCGGTGCGAAAGGCTCAGAAGAATATTTCCTGCGGTGGTGACGGGACCCGTTATTATAGTTATAGGTATCAATCTGGCTTCCGTTGCCATAACCGACTCTATGAACGGACTTAGTTTGGCGGACGGTATCAATTCGGAAATACTTCTGAATTTTTCAATTGCCCTCTTTACATTATTTGTAGTTATCTTATGCTCAATATTTTCACACGGATTTTTTAAATTGGTTCCTATATTGATCGGTATATTATCAGGTTATATATTATGTGTTATACTTTCATTGCTCGGGTATTACAAGATGGATTATTCGGCTATAATCAATGCTTCATGGATCAACATACCTTTTATTTCGACCGATTCCAACGGTGTGCCGTTTATGTCCTTACCTAAGTTTAATATGGGAGCTATACTTTCTATCGCTCCGATAGCTCTGGTAACATTTATGGAGCATATAGGAGACATAACAACAAGCAGCACTGTGTGCGGTAAAGACTTTATAAAAGATCCCGGACTTCACAGAACGCTTATCGGAGACGGTCTGGCTACAGCCTTGGCGGGTCTTATCGGAGGTCCTGCCAATACAACATATTCGGAGAATACCGGGGTTTTGGCAACTACCAAAAACTATAACCCCGCAATACTCAGGATGACAGCGGTATTTGCTATATTACTCGGGCTTTTGGGTAAGATCGGTGCGGTACTTCAAACCATACCGGGACCTGTAAAAGGAGGAGTAGAGGTGATGCTTTTCGGTATGATAGCCGCTGTAGGAGTACGTTCGCTTGCAGAATCCAATCTTGACTTCACCCACTCAAGAAATCTTACGATAGTAGGTCTTATACTGGTATTCGGACTCGGTTTTTCACAGCTTGGCGGTATTAATGTTCATATCGGAGAAATTACACTTAATATCTCCGGACTCTTTATAGCTGTGGTGATAGGTGTTATAATGAATATGATACTGCCGGATGTAGATGATAAATAGAAAACAGAAAAAAATGTTATACTATGAATGAGCGTAATTATTTACAAGATCAAGTGTGTACAAAAATAAATAAAGGAGGTTGGCTTTTAAAAGCCTGTATTTTATGAATAATAATGTATTTATAAACAATCATCCACTGGTTCAACACAAGATAACCAGACTAAGGGATAAATCAACCGGAACCAACGAATTTCGTTCTTTAGTAGGAGAGATAGCTATGCTTATGGGATATGAGGCGTTAAGCGATCTTCCGACTGAGGATATAAGTGTAAGTACGCCTATAGAAGAATGTATGTCGCCGAGCATATCGGGCAGAAAACTCGCCATAGTACCCATACTTCGTGCAGGTCTGGGAATGGTAGACGGTATCCTTGCTTTGGTTCCGACTGCAAAGGTGGGACATATAGGTCTTTACAGGGATGAAGTTACACATCAACCTCATGAATATTATTGTAAACTTCCGGATCCTATAGAAGAAAGGACCATAGTGGTAACGGATCCTATGCTTGCAACCGGAGGTTCGGCTGCGGATGCTATTTCTCAGATAAAGGCACACGGAGGTGTGAGTATAAAATTCATGTGTATAATAGCCGCACCGGAAGGACTTGAAAAACTTCAAAAAGAGCATCCTGATATACAGATATATGTAGGACATTTGGATAGGGAACTTAATGAAGATGCTTATATATGTCCGGGACTCGGAGATGCCGGAGACAGGATATTCGGAACAAAATAGAAAAATAAAAAAGCTGCTGCAAGAAATTACTTGCAGCAGCTTTTTTATGCCGGTGGCGAGACTCGAACTCGCACATCCTTGCGAATAACAGATTTTGAGTCTGTCGTGTCTGCCATTCCACCACACCGGCTAAGCACCGATAAATAATAACATAAAAATAAAAAAATAGCAAGAACTAAGACTTAAAACTTAATGCTAAATTTCTTATCAATTTGTAAATAAGAGGAAAATAAAACTCAAACTTAATATAAAAACGTGTTCTTGGGCTAAGTTCCGCAAAAAAATGTTTATATTTTTTTGATAATACCTTCTTATAGTTCTTAGTATTTACCAGTATAAGAAAATATATCCTATTTATGGAATTCTTAACAAAAGGAGAATATGCATAGTCGGTATATGAATCAAATGCTTCATAAGTTGCCTTTATCTCCTTAAAATATTTATGCTGTTTTTTTAGAAAGTCACCCTTTTGCAGATCCTTGGTCCAGGAACCGGAAACACCGACCCTGTAAACAGACATATAACTGTCTATATAGAAACTGAGTCCCTTAGAAGCCAAAATAATTTGCAAAGGTATGTCCATGACCGGAGCCGTAGCAAAAAAATCAGGAAGCTCTTTTATATGTTTGGACGGAAACATTAAAGAAGCGGTTGGGTAAGCCGATGTTTTATCAATGACCTCAGCAGCGGATAAAAACCTGTCATTTCTGTATGGTCTTATATTGGTTTCAGGGTAGGAACTGTCCATAGCCAAAGCTTTTGCCGCATGAAAACAAAGACTTATATTGGGGTCGGAATCCAGTATATCGACCTGCTTTTGCAATTTTTTATTATCGGTCCAATAGTCGTCACCCTCACAGATCGCAATATATTTGCCCCTTGCACGAGGGAAATTATATCTTTGAGTAACATTTGTTATACCAATAGAATACTGATTAACACTTTGATATATCGGTTTTATAATATCCGGATAAAGTCTCTCATACCTTCTTATAATATCGGCTGTTTTGTCGCTTGAACAGTCATCATGTATAAGTATTTCATATTTGAAATCAACCTTTTGTTCAAGGAATGATTTCAATGCCTGTTCTATATATTTTTCATGGTTGTAAGTAATACAGCAGATACTTACCTTTATATTATCATTTGTCATATAATTACCTAATTCATAAGTTTTTTGAAAATGTATTGATATATGTCCTGGCTCTTACTGTGCCAGTTGGCACACATATTTTCCGCAACAGTCTCATCCGGTACGGATATATCTATGGCTATAAGGTCATATTTGGCTTCGGAGAATCTTAAAGTGACAACATATTCCTTTGTGTCACTGTCATGATAGTAATCGGCTATGCTGCTTACTTCATCACGCATTTTGAATTTATTTTCGTTCAGATATTTATCAAGATCCGATATAACGGCTTCGGGTATATCCCTGCGGAAAAGTTCCAAAGTTTCCGATCCGTCTTTGGTCAGAGTATGTCTTGAAGAGTTATGTAATTTTGTATCGATATTTATAAGTTTAGCTTCCTGAAGTTCCGAAAGTACCTTTTGAACCTCAAAAAAATTGGTATACTCATAACTTAGAAAAAATCCCGCAAGTTGAGTTTGAGTAAGCGGGAAATTAACTTGCTTGAGCATATAAAGCACCATTAACTTATATAAAGTTGAAGAGTTTAGATCCATAATATTCTCCTGAAATATAGTAGGTTATTTTTTTATTACCTGTATTATAAAATAAAGCTGCCTATTAATATATCACAATATTCTTTTAATTCAAGTTTTTTTATGGTAAAATGTCCTTTACATTATGCAGTAGGTGAATGGATATTATGATAGAGAAAATAAATCAACTGGCAAACGGTACTGTAGAAACTGAAGTTGCTAAGCTTAGAGTAAAGCCTGAATATATAGATGTAGCGCTTATATACGGTAAGGAAAATAAGCTTGAACTTGAGATACAGTCCATGAATCACAGATACTTTAAAGGACTGGCTTATACGGATGACTTAAGAGTTAAAGTATTGGAGCCTCAATTTGGCGGATTAAGAACAAAAATTCATATTAAAGCGGATGATACTTGCTTTCTGAACAAAGAAGACATTGAGGGTAATATATATCTGGTTACTAATGCAGGAGAGATAACCGTTCCATATGTATTCAGATTGGGAATGACACAGACTGAAAAGTTGCTTAAAAATCTTGACAGCATAGATTCATTTGTAAAAATAGCGAAGATCGACTTTGATACGGCACTTCGTTTATTTTCGTACAAAGATTTCACCTTAGCTGAATTTATGAAGGATACAAGGGCGGGTGCCATATATAATGCACTGAAAACAAAAGATGCATCGGCTTTGGAAGAATTTTTATGCGCTTGTGGAATAAAAGAAAGGATAAGACTCAACTTTTCAAAGGAAAAATATGTATTTGCCGATAACGGTACCGATAAAACATTTACTATCCCCATAAGAAGGCAAAGCTGGGGATATTGCAAATTTGACGTAAGTTGTGAATCGGACTTTATTTATCTGAGTAAAAAAAGTTTGAGCAATGATGATTTTACTAAAGATACCTGTTATTTTAATTTTGATATTTCGGATGATCTGCCGCCTTCAAGACACAATAAGGCTGTAATAACCTTCTCGAATGCGGTAAGTGAATACAAGATAGAAGTAGAGCTTGTTTCCAATCAGGTAAAAAAAGAAGAGATAGACAACTCTTATAAAAAGAACATTAGTTCATACTTTAATTTGCGTATACAATACGAGTATGAGCCGGAAGATATTATTCCGGAGCTTATGATGTTGGAACTTGATGAACTGATATCAAAAGGCATAGAGGTAAAAAAATACAGTTTCCTTAAAGCGGAGGCTCTTTGTCTTTTAAAAAGATATAAAGAGGCGGAAGAAATACTGGATGCCTTTCATGACAGTGTAGTGGCATTAAAGGACGAGGAAGCCCTTGACTATGTATTATTTGAATATATTATTGCGCTTATTGAAGATGATGACGTTATAAGTCATGATTTTGGAAAAATTTTGAGAAGACTTATCAGTGAAGGGGAGTATCAACTTATGCCTCTTTTGATAAAGTTTGACAGAAGATGCAAATATAAGCCCTCTCTGGTATTTGAACTTATTAATGAGGCATTTTATGCTGGAAGCAGAAGTCCCTTCCTATATCTTGCATATATAAAATTTATTTCACAGAATCTCGATTTTCTTCATGACCTTACCAATCTGGAATTACAGGTATTTAATTTCGGGATTGACAGAGGTTTATTAAGTAAGGAACTTATAGACGAGATAGTTCAAAGGGCGAAGAGTATAAGAAAATACTCGGGACTTACATATATATTATTTAAGAAGATCTATGATAAATTCAAAGAGGCTGCATATCTTGAAGCATTATGCTCTGTAATCATCAGAGGAGACGTAAGAGAACCTTATGTCAACGAATATTTTGAGAAGGCGATCGATGATGATCTGGAACTTTTCGGTATATACGAGCAGTACATCTATACCCTTAAAAAAGAAAAGGCAGGTCTTTTTAAAGAAAATATTTTAAATTACTTTTTGGGTGATAATGCCCTAACACCGGATTACAGAGCCTTATTATATGAAAATGTTGTTTTGTATGCCGATAAAAGCTCAAAGATATACGAGGAATACAGACCGCTTATATATCAATTCATGTTGGAACAGATCAATGCCCGTGCTATTAGTAAGCCGCTTATAAGTATTTATAATGAATTTATTAATGCGGATATGGTAGACAGCAGACTGGCAAGAGTACTGCCGGATATTGTAACGGCACAGATGCTTAAGCTTGAGAGGGACGATGTCGAAAGATAGTTGTTGTATATCCCGAGCTTAAGTCTGAGAATGTATATAAATACGACAGCGACCTATACTTTGTTCCTATATATTCCAAAGAGGCGATAGTATTTTTACAGGATGATAACGGAGTAAGGTATTATGTCGAGACCGATAAGACCATTTTAATAAAAAATAAAGATGAGGTACTTAATCGTTGCTATCAAATATATCCCGAACATGTAGTCTATAAACTTGCAAAACTGAGTTCTATTCTTGCATCGGGACATATTGCTGCTGAGGATGTAACACTTATACAAAGAGCGGCGGTCGATAACAGCCTTTCGGATATATATAAGGCAAATGTTTTATCAAAGCTTATCGATTACTTAAGAGAAGACAGCAAGACTCCTTCGGGACCTGATATATGGAATGTCAGCAACAACCATGACTTCCTCCTAAGAGCCGGTACGGATACTCATATTTCCGTGACCGACAGAGGTAAAATATGTGATACGCTTATTAATTTGGGATATATCAATGAAAGTTATCAAATGCTGCAGGTACTGGGATTGGAAGTAATAAGTCCCGAAAGTGCACGCAGACTTTGCAATAAATTAATAGTCGATAGGACAAAGTTTGATCCCAATGTGGTAAAATATCTTGCTTTTAAGGTATTTAAACAGGGAAATTATGATATTAATATCATAGAGTATCTGTGCAGGAATTTTAACCACTATATCAAAGATATGTACGATCTGCTTGAAAGAGCCATTATCGATAATGTTGACACCTACGATCTGGAAGAGAGGGTGCTTATTTACATGCTCTTTACAGGCAACCTTACCAATATAGATCAGGTGTTCGCCTGGTATGTAAGCAGAAAGAAGACCAATGTAACTATAGTTAAGGCATATTTTGCGGTCAAATGTGTGGGATATTTTATCCATGACGAAAAAATATCCGCACATGTATTTGAAAGGCTTGAGCAATCCATTCTAAGTATGGATGATTACACAAGCATACCTATGATATACCAGCTGGCAATTACAAAATATTATTCTGAACTTGCGGTATTGGATGAAAAACAGCAAAAAGTAGTGAGTGATATTATAGATAACCTTATGGCTTATCCTATAGTATTCCCTTATTTTAAGAAACTTACAAAGTATGTCAGTCTGCCGCAGGATATAGTGGATAAAGAATTTCTCGTATACAAAAGTTCTTTGGAAAAGAGTCCCAGACTAAAGAGCAGGGTATATCCTTATGATGCAAGTTTCACCGAAGAGAGGTTTGATTATCATTATATGAATATATATATCAAGGAAAGGCTGCTCTTTAGCGGAGACAGATGGGAGTACATGATATATGAAGAGATCGAAGAACAGGAAAAACTGACACAGAGTGCGTCTATAGTGCATGAAGAGGCTATAGAGGCTCTTAGTTTCAGCAGATTTGACAGAATAAACGAGATAGATATATTGTTAAATGATGATGAAGTTGATATATATGATGAGAACCTGATCAAAGACAGACTTGTGAAGTATTTGATCGATGATGAAATTGCCAGAGAAACTTTTAATTTGATGATGTAAGAAACGAGGCTACTATAATGACAGCACATGTTTGGAATTGATATATGTGATTATAGCACATCGATAGTATCATATGCCGATGATAAGGCATTTCGCTTTCCGACCGCTATATGTAAGGAGAAAGACGCAGACGGATGGTATGTCGGAGAAGAAGCTTATGCTATGGCTTTAAGCGGTAGAGGTGTTATAGTCGATAAATTATTAAATCTTACTATAAGAGGAGGTACTGCCACATTAAACGGAGTGAAATACCAAGGTGCGGAGATCCTCAAATACTTTTTAAGGTTGATCATTGATATCAGTTTAGAAAAGTTAAAAGTCGGTTATCCTGATAAGATAGTAGTATCTATACCAAAGATCGATATAGATATAGTTGAGAGGATCACTTCATGTCTGGTAGACCTTGGATATTTAAAGCAAAATATAAAGGTCATAAGCAGGTGTGAGAGTTTTATATACTATGTTATGAGTCAGGGTAAAGAAATATGGAACAATCAGGTGGGGCTGTTCAGTCTGACGGATGCAAAGCTCACATATTATGAACTTAAGGTAAGCAAGACTTCAAAAAGATTTATAGTTTATGCAGAAAGTAAGGATATGGACGAGGGATTTAATTTGGATCTCTTAAATAATTCAGCCGGTGCAAAAATGGGCGATAAGATACTTACAGCCTGTGCGGACAGAATACTTAAAAAGAAAGTATTCTCTACGATAATGCTGACAGAAAAAGGTTTCGAAAACCTTGATTGGGCAGTTAATTTTAAAAAGATAATCTGCAGCAGAAGAAGAGTATTCGTAGATATGGATCTTTTTGCAAGAGGTGCCTGTGTAAGAGCTGTTGATCTGATAAGTGATAAACCTATATTTAATTTTACTTGTATATGTGACGGAAGACTTGATACGGATATCAGTATAAATATACAAAGAAAAGATAAGGAAGTACCTCTGATGCTTGCAAAAGCCGGTGAAGCGTGGAACGAAGCGAAGGCATCTTTTAGGATCATAGCGGATTCCGTACCGGATATAGAATTGCATCTGGAGCCTATTGACATATATAAGAAAAGACGAAGCATAAAAATACCGCTGAATTTTATGCCGGCAAGGCCGCAAAAGGCTATGAGACTTGATATAAAGACCGAGTTTAAGAATGCCGGTACAATGGTGCTCAGTTTGGAAGATGCGGGTTTTGGAGATCTGTATAAAAAAAGTGAGGCGGGGATGGTACAAGAGGTTGACTTATGGGATTGATACTATGTAGCAAAAATGAAGCTAAGAAGCCTTATTTTATAGAGGAATTATCCGTTAATATCTACAGTATAGAGGAGCTTTGCTATATTATATATGAGCATCCTTTACTGGTTATCGATAATTTTTTATCTCCCGGTCTTATAGAGTTTATAAAGACAGATCTGAACATGAGTATCCTGGGGGCACAACTAGATAAGATGAAGCAGGAAAGACATGCCGAAGACAGTATGCTTATATATATACTTGAATTTACGGAAATATATAAAAATTCCGAGATAAGCAGATATAGATCTGAGCTTAATAATTTCAGGAAATTAAAAAAAGCCGATTATTTGAAGGAAAAAGCCGATTATATGTTCAGACTCAGAAGATACGGAAAGGCTATAAGATATTATAAGGCGGTCATAAAGATGTCTGTGGAAAAAAATCCGAGAGATAAACTTTTAGCCAAGACATATCATAATGTGGCAAGTGCATTTGCGAATCTTTTTATGTTTGATAAGGCTTATGAGTATTATGTACAGGCGTACAATATACTCGGAGATAAGCATATACTTAAAAGATTGTATCTTTTATCCTACCTTGACAGGAGAGAAGAGATAAGGCTAAGTACAGTGAGAGTCTGGGAGCCGATATTATGCAATATTGGGATGAAGAATTCAATCAAACCGTTACTAAGGTAAAGCAGGCTATAAATAAAGAGGAAATTGACAATATTTTCAAAAAAGACCCTATAAAACTCAGAAAACTTCTTATAGAAGAAATTTCTAAATTCAAGGTAGATTATAGAAATATGATATAAATAATTTGCTTGTTTTATAAATAATAGCAAATCAGGGTATAATAAAAAAAGAAAAGGACAGGATTTATGAAAGAGTTGGAAAAAAACTACGATCCTTCTAAAATAGAAGCGAAGATATATAGAAATTGGCTTGAAAAGAAATATTTTCACGCAGAGGTCAATAAGGATAAAAAGCCTTTTACCATTATTATGCCTCCGCCTAATATTACGGGGCAGTTACACATGGGACATGCCCTCGACAATACCATGCAGGATATTCTTATAAGATATAAAAGAATGCAGGGATTTGAGGCTTTGTGGCAGCCCGGAACCGATCATGCGGCTATAGCTACAGAGGTAAAGATAATAGATAAATTAAAGGCTGAAGGTTTGAGTAAGGAAAGTCTGGGAAGAGAAAAATTTCTTGAAAAAGCCTGGGAGTGGAAAGAAGAGTACGGATCCAAGATCATAAATCAATTGCAAAAGCTCGGTTCATCGGCTGATTGGGAAAGAGAAAGATTCACCATGGATGACGGATGTTCGAAAGCGGTTGAAGATGTATTTATAAAGCTTTATGAAAAGGGATATATATACAAGGGTTCAAGGATCATAAATTGGTGTCCGGTCTGTCAAACCACCATATCCGATGCGGAGGTCGAGCATGTGGAGATGGATTCTTATTTTTGGCATATTAATTATCCTGTAGACGGTGAAGAGGGTAAATTTATAGAGATAGCCACAACAAGACCCGAGACTATGCTTGGTGATACGGCGGTAGCTGTTCATCCCGATGATGAAAGATATAAGCATTTGATAGGCAAGAATTTAGTACTTCCGCTTGTGGGAAGACTTATTCCGGTGGTTGCCGACAGTTATGTTGATAAGGAATTCGGTACAGGTTGTGTGAAAATAACTCCGGCTCATGATCCCAATGACTTTGAAGTCGGAAAAAGACACGATCTTGAAGAGATCAATATAATGTTCGATGACGGTAAAATAAATCTGCTGAACTCAAAATACCATAACATGGACAGATACGAAGCAAGGAAGTCCGTCGTGGAAGACCTGAAGAATCAAGGCCTTTTGGTAAAAACTGTTGCACACAAGCACAGTGTGGGTACTCATGACAGATGTAAGACTATAGTTGAACCTATGATAAAGCCTCAATGGTTTGTAAAAATGGAAGAAATGGCAAAACCTGCCATAGAATCTGTAAAAAGCGGAAATCTCAAATTCGTTCCGGAGAGCTTTTCCAAGATATATTTGCACTGGCTTGAGAATATAAGAGACTGGTGTATATCAAGACAGCTTTGGTGGGGACACAGGATCCCGGCTTATTATTGCAGTGAATGTAAGCACATGGAGGTAAATAAGGATAAGCCTTCATACTGTTCTGCCTGCGGTAAAGAAAGAGAATTTATACAGGATGAAGATACCCTTGACACATGGTTTTCATCTGCCTTATGGCCTTTCTCAACTCTGGGATGGCCGCAAAATACGGATGAACTTTCTTATTTTTATCCTACGGATGTGCTTGTTACAGGTTATGATATCATATTCTTCTGGGTAGTAAGAATGGTATTCTCGGCTCTGGAACAGACCGGAAAGAGCCTTTTAATACAGTTCTTATTCACGGACTTGTTAGAGATTCACAGGGAAGAAAGATGAGTAAGTCCCTGGGAAACGGTATAGACCCTCTTGAAGTTATAGACAAGTACGGTGCGGATGCACTCAGAATGACTTTAATGACAGGTAATGCTCCGGGAAATGACATGAGATTTTATTTTGAAAGAGTAGAGGCAAGCAGAAACTTTGCGAATAAGATCTGGAATGCATCAAGATTTATAATGATGAATGTTAAGGATGACAAGGAGCCGGTACTTGATAAGAGCAAACTGAAGATAGAAGATAAGTGGATACTTTCAAAGAGTAATTCAATTGTAAAAGAAGTTACAGAGAATCTGGATAAATACGAACTGGGAATAGCACTTTCAAAGATCTATGATTTTTTATGGGAAGAGTTTTGCGATTGGTATATAGAAATGCTAAAGCCAAGACTTTGGAACGAGGCTGATGAGAGCAGAGAGACCGCACTTTGGGTATTGAAAAAAGTACTTAAAGATATGCTTAAACTTTTACATCCGTTTATGCCTTTTATCACAGAGGAGATATTCTTAAATTTAAGTGATGAAGAAAGTATAATGATATCCAAATGGCCCGAATATGATGAGAGTTTGGATATGAGATCGGATGAGGATAAAGTAGAAAGTATCAAGGCGGCTGTAAGGGCAATAAGAAACATACGAACATCTATGAATGTAGTTCCGAGCAAAAAGCTGAGCATACATATCATCAGTAAAGATGAGGCGGTACGAAATGTATTTGAAGAATCAAAAGTGATGTTCATGACTCTTGCGGGGGCTAATGAACTTTGCATAGGATCCGAGAAAACCAATATTCCGGATGATGCAGTTTCTGCGGTCATAGCCGGAGCCGATATATATATCCCTTTTGAGGATCTCGTAGATGTCGAAAAAGAAAAAGAAAGACTTAAGAAAGAAGAAGTGAAGTTACTTGCGGAACTTGACAGAGTAAATAATATGCTCGGAAACGATAAATTTATATCCAAGGCTCCGGCAAGTAAGATAGAGGAAGAGAAGGAAAAACTCGATAAGTATACAAAGATGCTCGAACAGCTGAGAGAGCAACTTATCACTTTGGAGAAACGCTAACAGGAGGTTTCTATATGATTAATTTTGATGAAGAATTGGCTCGTTTTAAACCGAGCCTTGACATATCAAGGGTCGAAGAAGAAATAGTGAGGACGGATATGCATGATATGTCGGATATTATAACAAGGATCATACAGCTTGAATCAGAGGGGCGTTCTTAATGAGTGTAAAGCAACGTTGTATATATATTTCAAATAGCTATTATAATCTTGCGCTAAGTCATGCCAAGAGCAGAAATTTATCGATGGCTATCACGTATATAAAATACTCTTTGCAATTTAACAAACAAATATTCCTGCGAGAAATCTTTTGGGGCTTCTGTATTATGAGATAGGTGAAGTAGCCGAAGCCCTGGTCGAATGGGTGGTAAGCAGTAATATAAGCAGTGAGAACAATATTGCAATAAAATACATCAGGATATTAAGAGACAGCAAAGGTGAGTTGGAAAGACATGAGCAAAACATAGGCAAATACAATGTTGCCCTGTCCAATGCCTTTGCGGACAGTAAGGATCTTTCTATTCTGATGCTTAACAGAATTACCGATATCAATCCCAAATACATTAACGCTCAATTACTTTTAGCACTACTTGCTATGGAGAATGAAGATTATAAAAAAGCCGGCAAGTGTATAAAAGCTGTGCTTAATGTAGATAAGAGCAATCCAATAGCATTGTCGTATGCTTCGAAACTAAGAGAGGGCGGCAGATCTGAAGCGGGAAGGAACAGGCAATTTGAAAGTAAGCGAATGTCCAAACTTCTTGAAGATGACGTTATAATACCCAAGGGATATTCCGAAGGGTTCGGCTGGCATACTGCGGTAAACATACTGATAGGTCTTCTTATTGGAGCTGCCAGCATTATATTCTTATATATGCCTACTGTCAAAAACAGAATGAACATGGAGCATAACTTTGAGATTATGAAGATAAGTAATCAGTTAAGTGCATCCAATGCAAAAATAGATGAGCTTACAGAGTCAAAGGATGTGCTTCAGGCGGAGATAGATCGTCTTACGGAAAATGCGAATACTTCCGATGAGTCAAGTACTTACCAGATAACCCAATATCAACTATTGATAGGAATACTTGACGCATACAGAAAGAATGATTTTACACAGGCGGCATTTCTTTTTGCGGGGCTTGATACGGATAAGCTTCTGGATATAGATGACGGAAGCAGAGTTTCACCTACTTCGATATATAATGAGTTAAGTGCAAAGATAACACAGGACGGTCCTAAACTTTTGCTGGACAAAGGTAACCAGTTCTTTAATGCCGGAGACTATGCAAATGCTATAATTTATTATGATAAGAGTCTTCTTATCTCACCTTCTTTCGTACCTGCTTTGTATAAAAAGGGTATGGCATATAAACTTAGCGGTGACTCGCAAAATGCCAATACTATATTCGGAGATATTATAATTAATTATCCGGACAGTAATGAGGCTAAGCAGGCTAAGACAGAGAGAGGATACTAGTAACTTAATAATTCATATACATATAAAAACTCCTTGTAATCAAATATTCGGTTTTATTCAATAAATACCGATTTTAATTACAAGGAGTTTTATTTTATCATTATGTTTTAATAACTGTATTATGGATATCAGTTCACATAACCGGGACCATAGCCGCCCGGGGTATTGGTACCGGAGCTTGGTGGCGAGTAGATATCCGAAGCATCCGATTCGGAAGGAGCCGGAGCCGGAGCACCGGTATGAATACTACACTTTCTCGGATAAGAGAAATAAGAATCATCTGTAGTACTGTTGCTGTCCGGAAGCTTCATAATAGTTTTGCTTCTTGTACTTGGGCAAAATTGAGTTGGTTTTTGACCCGATTCGGAACACACTCTAATGCTGCTGTGAACATCGCACTTTTCGGTCGGAACAGTACCTTTGGCAAAATATTCGGTGTAGGTGGCATTGCCTCTCGGATCGGAAGAACATACACCTGATATGGGAAGTTTACCTGATTTTCTGCATATTACCGCAGTTTCTATATCGGAGGGCTTCGTAAATTCGACATTTTTAAGCTTTTGAGAATCATGTACCTTAGTCATGATCTTTTTCCAAATGATCTTATGATACGAAGTACCGCTGTCTTCCTCACTGAGTTTTTGATTCTCATCAAATCCCGACCATATTCCGGCAGTGTAATAGGGTGTATAGCCTACAAACCAAATATCATTACTTCTTGAGGTAGTACCTGATTTTCCGGCACAACTCATATTATCAAGGTGAGCCTTGGTACTTGTTGAATTAACACTTACACTGGACCTTGCAAACTTCCTGTTACTTATCATAGATTCCCTCATGGCATCCGTTAACAAGAATGCTGTGGATTCTTTTATTACTCTCCTTGTAGTAGGAGTATTATCTATAAGTACCTTACCGTTATGGTCTATTATTTTTGTAAAGAATATAGGTTCGGTATAGGTTCCGCCGTTAGCTATGGTTGCGTATGCTGCCGTAAGTTCGAGGTTGGTAACACCGTTATGAAGACCTCCGAGTGCCACTGAAGCAGAATAATCATTATCGGTAAGAGTTGTGATACCGAAATTCTTACAATACTCAACACCGAGACGAGGTGTGACCGTCTCCATTAAACAACGTGCCGCCACTATATTCATGGAGTATATTATACCCTCACGTATATTGGAATAACCGAGGTATCCTCTGGAAGAGTACCAGTTTGAAATAGTTTTCTTACCTACGGTGTATTCTTCATCATAATATGTCGTTGCAAGTGTAGCTCCCTTTGCATCAATTGCGGGGGCAAAGGCTGAAATAACTTTGAAAGTCGAACCGGGTTGCCTTAAGGTATTGCTTGCTCTGTTAAGCGTAAGAGAAGCATTCTTTTGTCCTCTTCCTCCTATTAAAGCCTTTATCTCTCCGGTCTTTTGATCCATTAACACGAAGGATGCTTGTGGCTGAAGTATAGGTGAGAAGTTTTCCGCTATTATTTTATCGCCTTCTTTTACCAGATATTCCTTATATTTTTCAACATCTGCCCTTGCAGCTTCTTCAGACTTATACAATCCGTCAAAATCATCCTGCAATACTGTTTTATGATACTGCATCAGATCCTTTTCGGAATAATGCTTAAGTCCCGTTCCGGCGTGTTCTACGGAAAGTCTGTATTCAGCAGAATATTTTGTAACATCATAGTTTTCGGGATTATTTACCTCTTCTTCCACTATCTGTTGAAGATCCGGATCGAGAGTCGTATATATCGAAAGTCCTCCTCCGTAAAGTAGATTGTAGCTTTGAGTTTCGGAATATCCGAGTTTATTCATAAGTGTACTCATGACCTGCTCGGTCAACTCGTCGGTAAAATAACTGTAGATATTGACCGGAGTTTCCTTAGTCATTGCGTTAACATTTTGAATACGGTCATATACATTATCGGCTAATGCCTCATCCATTTGTTTTTTATCAATATACCCCTGTGTAAGCATATAACTCAGAATTACTTTTCTTTTCTCTTCATTCTTATCTCTACCGCTTATAGGATTATACTTGCTTGGGTTTTGTGTGATCCCGGCAAGTACGGTAGCTTCCGATAAAGTAAGATCCGACACTTCTTTTCCGAAATACCTTCTTGAAGCAACTTTGACCCCGAGTGTGTTATTACCCAGGTTTATGGTATTAAGATAATTTGTGATTATCTGCTTCTTATCCATGGTCTTTTCAAGCTCAAGTGCAAGGTACTGCTCTTGTAATTTTCTTTCGAGTTTTGATCCGAAGCTTGATTCACGTCCGCCGTTAAATACGTTATTCTTAATAAGCTGCTGAGTAATAGTAGACCCGCCTCCGAGGTTACTGTGCTTTAATACACCGTAAACTGCACGCATGATAGATTTTGTATCTATTCCTTTATGTTGCCAGAATCTTTCGTCCTCTATTGCAACGAAAGCATTGATAAGATCCTTAGGGATCTCCTCATAATTTGCTTCTTCACGGTTGGCACCTGCCATTACCAAAGTATCCGTGACATTACCTTTGGAGTCATATACCGTGGTAGCAAATCCCAAAGGGGCTATACTTTCAATGTTTATCTTCGGGGTATTGTCTATGATGCCTTTTATGACACCGAATGCCAGGCTGATACTTAGAATACACAGTACCAAAAATGACACGAACAATGTCTTGAAAAAGGTTACTATGAATTTATTGATATATTTTTTATTCTTAGATGTGGAATTATTTATCTCACGTGTGTTATGACGTTTACTATAATTCATATATTATCATCTCCTAATACATTTAAACCGGCATTGCCGTTAATTATCATATAACCTGACGCAAAAAAACCGGTCAAAGTTATATAATTATATAAGTATATCAAAGTATAAATAAAAGTTCCACTATTTACTAAATTTATAGAAAAAAACCGTAATAACAGTTTATGCGAATAATTTATAATCTATCTAAAATAAAAAAATAACTATTAAAAAAATAGTATTATAATAAATTATAAATTAAACAGATTGCTCTGTATATTTAAAAATAAGCATTACGAGATCTGTGAAAAGTACGGTTGTGTATATCGAAAGCGTTATAAGGCATTTTTTGTCCGGATCAAGCTTGTAAAATTATACTATATTTGATAAATTCTAATTTATCGTATAATTAAAAAAAAAGGATAGGTATTTATGGAAAAAGATGTGTACTGCCTTTGCATGGAGGAAGCTCACGGAGAAATAACAGAGAAAAAATCAAGATTTATCGCTGATATAATACCCGTTAAAGATGAAGAAGAGGCGCTTAAATACATAGAAGGAGTCAGAAAGAAGTTTTGGGATGCAAGGCATCATTGTTACGCTTATATAGTGGGAGATAAGGGGAGTATACAAAGATGCTCAGATGACGGCGAACCCTCAAAGACTGCCGGAAGACCAATGCTCGATGTTCTTCTTTCAAAGAATCTGATAAATGTATGTGCCGTTGTTACAAGATATTTCGGAGGGACTCTACTCGGAACAGGAGGTCTGGTAAGAGCTTATCAGTCAGCTGTGATAAAGGGACTTGAATCAGCGGAAATAGTAAAAAAAGAAGAAGCTTTCAGATTCTGTATAAAGGCAAGTTATGATATGTACGGGAATTTTAAAAGAATGGAAGAAAGCCTCGGTATTTTTATAGAGGATGTACTGTATACCGAAGAAGTAGATATGAAAATAATAGTTAAAAAAGATATGGAAGAAAGTTTCTTAAAAAGGCTTGCTGCAGAGAGTGCAGGCAGTATAGTACCGTATAAAAAAGAAGAAATTGAATTCGTAAAAAGTAAAGATAAAATAATCGTTGTGAATTAAATAATATTCAGTCAAGTATATTAAGTATATTTATAACACTTCATATAAGCTCAACAAGTGCTATGATTAAATAATAGATCGATAGATATTTATTTGAAGTTGATTTCATTCCGGTATTCAAAAGAGTCACATAATAGTCTGACTTATATTGACTTGTGTAACTTTTACTTGATAATGCTTATTGATAGTGTTATATTAGAGCCCGTGGATTTTATGAATAGTCATAACAGAAAGAGAAGTGTATGTTGGAAAGCAGAGATAACATAAGAAATGTAGCTATTATAGCGCACGTAGATCACGGTAAGACTACTTTGGTAGATCAATTACTAAGACAAAGCGGTGTATTCAGAGATAATCAGGAAGTTGTGGAAAGAGTTATGGATTCCAATGATCTTGAGAGGGAAAGAGGTATTACCATTCTTTCCAAAAATACCGCAGTTAACTATAAAGATATTAAGATCAATATTATAGACACACCGGGACATGCAGATTTCGGAGGGGAAGTTGAAAGAGTTCTGAAAATGGTAAACGGTGTTATATTGGTAGTTGATGCCTATGAAGGTGCCATGCCTCAAACAAATTCGTGCTCAGAAAAGCATTGGATCTTGATCTCGATGTAGTTTGTCTGATAAATAAGTGTGACAGAGAAGAGGCAAGAGCGGCTGAAGTTGTGGATGAGGTCCTGGAACTTCTTATAGAACTTGATGCCAATGACAGACAGCTTGACTGTCCTTTTATATATGCAAGTGCAAGAGCAGGTTGGGCAACGAAAGATCCAGATAAAGAAGCATCGGATATGTCAGACCTTTTTGAAACGATAATAGAGCATATACCGGCACCTACGGGTGACCCCGAAGCCGGTACACAGGTTCTTATAAGTACGATTGACTATAATGAATATGTCGGAAGAATAGGTGTGGGTAAGGTTGACAACGGAAGGATACAGGTCAATCAAGATCTTATATTGGTCAATCATCATGATCCGGATAAGCTTAGAAAAGTCAGAGTAGGACGTTTGTACGAGTATGACGGTCTGGAAAGACAGGAGGTACAAAGTGCCGAGATAGGTTCTATAGTTGCGATATCCGGTATAACCGATATACATATAGGAGATACTTTGGCATCTTTGGAAAATCCGACCCCTATACCTTTCCAAAAGATATCAGAACCTACGATATCTATGAATTTCATTGTTAATGATTCACCGCTTGCAGGTCAGGAAGGCAAATACGTGACCTCAAGACATATAAGGGAAAGACTTTTTAAAGAGCTTAACACGGATGTAAGCTTAAGAGTTGAAGAGACCGAATCTGCCGATTGCTTTAAGGTTTCGGGAAGAGGAGAGTTACATCTTTCAGTACTTATAGAGAATATGAGAAGAGAAGGTTTTGAGTTTGCGGTAAGTAAGGCGGAAGTTATATTTAAAACCAATGAAAGAAATCAAAAACTCGAGCCTATGGAGCTTGTATATGTGGATGTACCCGAAGAATTTTCGGGAAGTGTAATACAAAAATTAAGCTCAAGAAAGGGAGAACTTCAAGGTATGAGTCAGATACAGGGCTCATATACAAGACTTGAGTTTTCCATACCTTCAAGAGGACTTATAGGATATAGAGGAGAGTTTTTAACAGATACCAAAGGAAACGGTATTATTAATACAGAGTTTGACGGATATGCTCCTTATAAGGGAGATATGTATTATAGGAAGACCGGTTCATTGATCGCATTTGAAAGCGGAGAGTCTATCACTTACGGACTTTTCAATGCTCAGGAAAGAGGTACTCTTTTCATAGGTCCGGGTGAAAAAGTGTATGCAGGAATGGTAATTGGGCAGAATGCAAAGGCGGAAGATGTTGAGATCAATGTTTGCAAGAGCAAGAAATTGACCAATACCAGAGCATCGGGTTCGGACGACGCCCTTAAGCTTGTTACACCTAAGGTCATGAGTCTTGAGCAGGCTCTGGAATTTATAGATAAAGATGAGCTTTTGGAGATAACTCCTGAGAATTTACGTATAAGAAAGAAGATACTTGATTCTACAATGAGAAAGAGAAGTCAGATAAAGTCAAAAGATAGCGTGTAGACATGAAAACACCTTGATATCTTTCATACGGGCAGAACTTTGTTAAAAGCTTCGGTAAATATTTACAGACTGTAAAATTTAAGCTTCTAAAGATAATGCGGATAGGCTTAAAACAGTATTTGTATATATTTATTCCGAGTACTGAAAACAATGTTAAGCGTGATGATAAGACCTCAAGGTGTTTTTTTAGTATGAAAAGAAAAAAACGGCTCTAAAACACATGGTCAAAGAGCCGTACGGTATAAATTCGATAAACTATTAATACAATGAGTAGTCCTCATCGCAATAAAAACACCTGTAACTTTCCTTTTTCTTATCGGACAGATAGAATATTTGTTCTATATGAGTTTCACAGCTGCTTATGCACCTCGGATTTTTACATTTTATTATGTTGTGCAGTGTATCGGGTAGGGTCAAGGTCTTCTTTTCGATTATGGTATTATTCTCAATGATATTGATAGTGATATTACAGTCTATATATCCGAGTACCTCAAGATTTATGAGACTTAATACGTCACCTTCTATTTTGATTATATCTTTACTTCCCATTTTATTGCTTTTTGCATTTTTTATTATGGCTATGGGGCAGTTGATCTTATCGAGTCCCAGTTTGTAATAAATATCAAGGCTTTTTCCCGCTTTTATGTGATCGAGTACTATTCCTTTGTTAAGTCCGCTTATATTTAACATACACCAACCTCCAATAAAGTCATAATTAAAGCCATACGTATATATACTCCGTATTGTGCTTGTTCAAAATATTGAGCTCTCTTATCATTGTCAAGTTCGGGGCTTATCTCATTGACACGTGGCAATGGGTGAAGTATATACATATCATCTTTGGCACTTTGCATCTTATATTTATCTAAAATGTATGAATCCTTAAGCCTGATATAATCTTCCTCGTTAAAGAATCTTTCCCTCTGTACTCTGGTCATATAGAGTATATCAAGTTCGGGTATGCTTTTTTCAAGACTGGAAGTTTCGACAAATTCGACATTATTCTTAAGTATGACATCCTGTCGTATATAATCGGGTATTTTCAGTTCATCGGGTGATATTAGTATGAATTTGATCCCTGTATATCTTACAAGTGCGGATATAAGAGAGTGTACGGTCCTACCGAATTTGAGATCGCCGCACATGCCTATAGTAATATTAGAAAGTCTGTGTTTTAGGGAATGTATGGTAAGCAGATCGGTAAGTGTCTGTGTAGGATGTTGATGACCGCCGTCACCTGCATTGATCACAGTATCTTAGAATACATAGATGCCACTCTGGGAGCACCCTCCTTAGGATGTCTCATTGCAGCTATATCGGCATAGCCGGATACTACACGTATAGTATCTGCAACACTTTCTCCTTTGGTTGCGGATGAAGAGTCGGCTGAGTGGAATCCGAGTACACTTCCTCCGAGATTAAGCATGGCAGCTTCGAAAGAAAGTCTGGTCCTGGTACTGGGCTCATAGAACAAAGTAGCAAGTTTCTTACCTTCACATACTTTGGAATACTTCTTTGGGTCTTTTATAATTTCCTGTGCCAGATAAATAAGTTCATATATTTCGTCCACAGAAAGGTCGAGAGGATTTAAAAGATGTTTCATATTAGAGGCTCCTTATTTTTGCACATAATTATAACCATATCTTAAACACATGGCAATAGTAATATTATATGTAAGATATAGATATATGTATGAAATACGCTGTGTATATACTTTATCAAGAACGACATAAAATATTAAAATCCGAAATATCTGCTACATTTCGTATGTACTGTAATTAAGCCGTAAGATCTCTGAACAAATTGACCGAAAAACCCAAAAATTAAATTAAAATGCAGCAGAAATCATGAAACGGTCAAAGCTATTGAAGAGTATTAAAAAAATATTTAAATGTTTAAAAATAAATATGTTAAAGAATAAACATAAGAAATGTTTTTTTATATCTAAAACTTCTCTTTGTTTTCTGAAAAAGATTTGTTATGGTTTTTACGGATAAATTATTGTTAAAGATGTAATGAGGAAATTTTTTTAATCATATTGCAATCAAAAAAATATGTACTTAATTAGCAGTTATGCTATAATCATACCCTGTAGGATATTGAGAAATACCTTTATAAGCAGTCGTTTTAATATCGTAAGAACAAGTTGATCCGGATCTTATTAAACCCACAAATACAAGATTAAAAACAGATACGGTATGATACGTCGGCATATACAGTGAATGATAATTAAAAATACAGTAAAGAGATTTTTTTCGTTTAAGAAAAAAACTGTTAATTATAAATATATGGTAAAAAGAAAAATAAAAATAGAAAAATAAAAAGAGAAAAATATAATTGAAGTCAAAAAAATTTATATAAATATTACAAGACCGGTCAGGAATATGTTCATGCACTTGACGGAGTGGACTTTAATATTAAAAAAGGTGAGTTTTGTGCTATAGTAGGACCTTCGGGTTCGGGAAAATCAACTCTTCTCAATATGTTGGCAGGACTTGAAAAACCAAGCAAGGGAGAGGTCATAATAGCCGGTACACATCTGGAAAAATTATCGGAAAATCAGCTGGTTAAGTTCAGAAGACTTAATGTAGGCTTTATATTCCAGTCTTATAATTTACTTCAGACTATGGATGCTGTGGATAATGTAGCTATGCCACTTATGTTCAGAGGAGTAGACAGTAAAAAAAGAAAGGAACTGGCTAAAAAGTACCTCAAACTTGTAGGTCTGGAAAAATATATGTATCATAAAGGTTCCCAAATGAGTGGAGGTCAACAGCAAAGAGTCGGAATAGCAAGGGCGCTTGCTATGCAACCGAAGATAATATTTGCGGATGAACCGACAGGAAACCTTGATACAAAGACAAGCGGAGAAGTTTTGGAGCTTATGAGAAGTATTGTAAGAGAAGATGAACAGACTCTCATAATGGTCACCCATGATGTGGGAATAGCGGAATTTGCCGATAGAAAAATAAGGATAGTAGACGGAAAGATAGCTAATTAAAATTATTTTAGGAGATCGATATGGAAAGATTAAAAAGAAAAATATATATTTTTTGCACTTATATGCTCATCTTTGCAAGTATGTTCAACATATCTTCAAGGGCTGAGATAGTTAATATAGAAGCTAACAGTTACTTTACACAAAGTAAGATACCGACGGGAAAAACAGGTAAAATGATGAATATCACCTTTACCTTTACCGCCGATAAGGATTACGAAAAGGCATGGATAGGTATAGCCTATGACGATCAGATCAATGCAAGTTCAGATAGGGAAAATCCCGAAGCGAACGCATTTCCTCTTGAAGTGACATCGGAAACAACTGAAAGAAAATACATAGGAAAGATCGCAAAAGGCAAATCAAAATCCGTAACTTTAAGTGCAAGAGTAAGAAGAGATGTGCCGGACGGGTACTACGGTATAATGGTATATGCATCCGATGCTAAAGAGGGAGGAACTCAAGGCCCTCAAGAATATGTAAATATTTGGATAAGTAAGTCAACCACCAACGAATCGGAGACACCGGAGAGTGTAAAGTCGGTAAGATTTTCGGTAGGAGACGGTCAGGCTACACCTTACGGTGAGTATCCCAATGTTATGAATTTCAGTATTCCGCTTAAAAACAGCGGTAAGGTAACCGCCTACGATGTCAGAGCAGAAATGGTACTTGATAAAGACAGCAAAGTATTTCCATTCGATATCAATGATGCAAGCTATGACAGAAGTTTCGATAAAGTAACTAACGGAGAGAGTGTTTCGCTTGATTACAGTTTCTCTATAAGAAAGGATGCATATACAGGTTTTTACCCCATAAAACTTAAAATCAGTTACAGAGAGTCGGTTGACGGTGACATACAATCCGTGGAAGATGAATTTTATGTGCATGTAAAAAATAAAGAAGAAAAAGAAAGTGAAAATACTGCCAAAGGAGACTTTAATGCCAATGACAGATCAAGGTCACGTATTATAGTAGACAGTTTCAGAACGGAGCCCGAACAGATCATAGCCGGTGAAGAATTTGAGCTTATTGCGGTTATGAAGAACGCTTCGGACAGTATAACAGCAAGTAATATACTTTTTTTCATTTGAATCGGAGAAAGTATCGGAAAGCCCGGTATTATCGACGGTATCGGGAGCCAACTCCATAGTGGTCAATTCTCTCGGAGCAGGTAAAACTACGGAGATCAGACTGAGATTTAAGTCAAAAAGCAGGATTGGATCCGAAAGCTTATGCACTTACCATAAAAGAAAAGTACGACTCACCGGATTTTAAGAATGCCGAAGAAAGTGTAGTTATCAATATTCCTATTTCGCAAATAGCAAGGGTTGGAATAGGAACGATAACCGCTTTGCCTGATACGGTAAGTGTGGGTTCGGATACAAGTGTAAACTTTTCAGTCAATAACACAGGTAAGGTAACGCTTTACAATACTATGGTAAAACTGGAATCTTCTTATATAAAGCCGGTGGATATGTACCTTGGAAATATTAAGGCGGGAGAATCGAAAGTGGCTGATATGATGGTATCGGTAACCGGTATGAGTACTGAAGATGAAAAAATAAAAATAACGATTTCATACGAGGATGAAGAGGGTAAGGTATCTACCTTGGAAAAGGATATGGACTTAACTATCGAAGAAGCTACGGAAGATATACCCGATGATAATATGTCAGATATGGAAGAACCGGTAAAAAAACCATGGTATACAAATCCGTTGTTATGGGTCATAGTTGTAATAATCATCGGTTCAACAGCAGGATATGTAATATTCAAAAAGATCAAGTCTAAGAATTCAGGGGATGAAATATAGATGAAATTTATTGATTTACTTTTAATGAGTCTGGGTAATCTTTCAAGAAGAAAGATGAGAACTGTGCTCACCATACTTGGAGTTCTTATAGGTACGACTTCTGTGGTCACGATGGTATCACTGGGAATAGGTCTTAATGAGCTTACATTTGAAAGCATAGATAAATCCGTATCATTAAAAGCCATAGAAGTCTACCCCATGAGTTTATACGGAATGGAAGGGGCTTCACAGGCAAAGGATGTATTTATAAAAGACGAAACTATTAAACAATTAAAATCCTTGGAACATGTCGAATCAGTATCGCCTATACTGGATATTGACGGAGTGACTTTAAAACAGGGAGTTTATGAAGCAAGCATAACTATCAGCGGTGTAAGTGAAGAATACCTGGATAATATGAAGCTGGCATTTGGAACAAAACCGAGCTCGAAAGATAAGGAACTTAAATTAGTTGCTGGTAAAGCATTGACGGAAAGGTTTTATAATGTTAAAACAAAGAAAGCATTTGCTTACACATACGATATAAAAGATCTTGCGAATATAGATTATAAGAAGGGGACTTTTTTCATGGTATATCCGAGTCCCGAACAAACGACATCAACCGGCAATGACTCATCGAACTCTGATCAATCATCTTCGGATAGTACTACCGAAACACCGGTCAAGAAATATATTGCACATATTTCGGGGGTGGAAGAAGGGGAAGGAGAGAATATAGGAGATTATCAGAGCAATACCACCTACAGCAGTGGAGTATATGCCAATGTAGATGTACTGATAAGTACTTTAAGAAGGATCTATGGTAAAAAACCAATACCCGGGCAGCCGGTATATAAAAACGGTAAGCCTTACAGTTATATAATATATAACAAAGCCGTGGTAAATGTTGACAGTATAGACAATGTTATTAAGGTCCAAAAACTTATTAAAGAAATGGGTTTCGAGGCGAATGCTGAGATGGAGTGGCTTGAGCAATCTCAAAATCAAACCAAAACGATGCAGGCCACTTTGGGAGGTATAGGTGCGGTATCTCTATTCGTAGCTGCTATAGGAATAGCCAATACCATGATGATGTCTATATATGAAAGAACTAAAGAAATAGGGATCATGAAAGTTCTGGGATGTGATATGAATAAAATCAGAGACATGTTTCTTATAGAGTCCGGCTTTATAGGACTGTTCGGAGGGGTAGCCGGAGTTATACTCAGTTACATAGTTGCATTTATAATCAATAAACTCGGTGTTGCGGAGATCTTCTTCTCCATGTCGGGGGATCTGCAAGAATACCGCTTTGGCTTGCTGCTGTAGCTATAGTATTTGCAGTTATGGTCGGCATGCTTGCCGGTGCGCTTCCGGCTAAAAGAGCGATGAGTTTGAGTCCGCTTGCGGCACTTAGAAACGAATAAATTCAATAAACAGGGGGAAGGATAATGTCGAAGTTATCTTTATATGAGTTGCTTAGATCAAAGAAATATCCCGGAAGAGGTATAGTGATCGGTAAGAGCAATACGGGAAAAAAAGCAGTAGTTGCTTATTTTATTATGGGAAGAAGTGTGAATTCAAGAAACAGAATATTCAAAGAAGAGGGTGAGGGTATAAAGACAGAGGCTTTTGACGAGTCTAAGCTTACGGATCCTTCGCTTATAATATACTCTCCGGTAAAACTTTTAGATAACAAACTGATCGTTAGCAATGGAGACCAAACCGATACCATATATGAGGGGTTAAAAGGAGGACTTAGTTTTGAAAAATGTCTTAAAAAAAGACGTTTTGAGCCGGATGCACCGAACTTTACCCCTAGGATATCGGGTATAGTGGAATTTAATGATAAAGATATGACTTACGCACTTTCCATACTAAAAAGTAACGAGTCCGATCCCGACTCATGTCAAAGGTTTATATTTAATTATGATGAACCCCTTTGCGGTGAGGGACATTTTATACATACGTATGAGGAAAGCTCTCAGGTACTTGAAAGCTTTAAAAGCGTTCCGGTACGTGTGAGTCTGGAAGATAATATTGAAGAGTTTACAAAGAAACTTTGGAATAGCCTTGATGCAGATAATAAAGTATCTTTATTTGTAAGATATATCGACCTGGATTCGGGAGAATATGAAACCAGGATCATTAATAAGAATGCTTAAAGGAGTGAGTATGAAAAAGTTGGAACTCAAATACGGTTGTAACCCCAATCAAAAGCCTGCTTGTATATATATGGATGAAGATAAAGAGCTTCCTATAAAGGTGCTTTCGGGAAGTCCGGGTTATATTAATTTATTGGATGCTCTTAATGCGTGGCAACTTGTTAAAGAACTTAAAAAAGCTACCGGATATCCGGCAGCGGCTTCATTTAAGCACGTATCTCCGGCAGGTGCGGCTATAGGTTTGGAGCTTGATGAAACATTAAAAAGAATATATTTTGTGGAGGAAGACGACCTTAGTCCTTTGGCTTGCGCTTATGCAAGAGCAAGAGGGGCAGACAGGATGTCTTCTTTCGGTGATTTTATCGCACTTTCCGATGTGTGTGATGTGCAGACAGCAATGCTTATCAAACCGGAGGTATCCGACGGTATAATAGCACCGGGATATAAAGAAGAGGCATTACAGATACTGAGGGATAAAAAAAGAAGGGCAAATATAATATTATAGAAATAGATAAAGATTATAACCCTCCAAACACTGAGGTAAAACAGGTATTCGGAGTTAATTTTGAGCAGGGAAGAAATAATATCGAGATCAACGAGGAATTACTGGAACATATAGTTACGGATAATAAAAACCATGAGTGAGGCTGCAAAAAGAGATCTTCTGATTTCTATGATAACTATAAAGTATACACAGTCAAACTCGGTATGCTATGTAAAAAGACGGACAGGCTATAGGTATAGGAGCAGGGCAGCAGTCGAGAATACATTGTACAAGACTCGCAGGAAATAAGGCTGATTTCTGGTATCTCAGGCAGGCGCCTAAAGTACTTGCTCTTGATTTTGTTGACGGAATAGGCAGGGCGGACAGAGATAATACAATAGATATCTACATAGGAGATAACAGCGTAGAAGAACTATTATCAAGTGATAACTGGAAAAAGGGTCTTAAAAAAACAAGACCTGAGGAGTTCACAAAAGAGGAAAAAGAAAGAATTCTTAAAGAGCTTGACAGATGTATCACTCGGTTCCGATGCATTCTTTCCTTTTGGTGACAATATAGAAAGAGCATACCAAAGCGGAGTAAAATACATCGCACAACCGGGCGGTTCTGTAAGAGATGACAATGTTATCGAAGCCTGCAACAAATACGGCATAGTTATGGCACATACAGGTCTAAGACTCTTTCACCATTAATTAAAGAAAGGAATATTAAAATGGCAATATTGGTAACCGGAGGTGCCGGATTTATCGGCAGTCATACTTGTGTGGAGTTGCTTAACGAAGGCTATGAGGTGGTCATAGTAGATAATTTGGTCAATGCTTCCAAGGTCTCCATACAGAGGATAGAAGAGATCACAGGAAAAAAGGTCAAATTCTATGAGCTTGATTGTATAGATAAAGCCGGGCTGTCGAAAGTTTTTGAAGATGAGAATATAGAAGCTGCCATACATTTCGCAGGACTTAAGGCAGTGGGAGAATCGGTTCAAAAACCGCTTGAATATTATTATAACAATATAAATTCGGGACTTATTCTTTGTGAAATAATGAAGGAGCACAATTGTAAGAAACTTGTATTTTCCTCAAGTGCAACAGTATACGGCAATCCAAGCAGTGTTCCTATAAGTGAAGATAGCCCTATGGGAGAGATAACCAATCCGTACGGAAGGACCAAGGCTATGCTTGAACAGATATTTACGGATATCAATGTAGCCGATAAAGATTTTTCGATCACACTGCTCAGATATTTTAATCCTATAGGAGCACATAAGTCGGGGCTTATAGGAGAAGATCCCAAAGGTATACCGAATAATCTTCTTCCTTACATAACCCGGGTGGCTGTCGGTAAGCTCGACTGTCTGGGAGTATTCGGCAATGATTATGATACACCTGACGGAACCTGTATAAGGGATTATATACATGTAGTTGATCTTGCAAAGGGACATGTGAAAGCACTTGAACAGCTCTTTAACAAAGAACCCGAGGTGAGAATATATAACCTGGGAACAGGTATAGGCTATTCAGTAAAAGAAGTGATCACCGCCTTTGAAAAGGCTAATGATCTAACTATAAAGTATGAATACAAGCCAAGAAGAACGGGAGACGTTCCGGTGGTATATGCAGATACCAAAAAGGCTAAGGAAGAGCTTGGTTGGGTGGCACTGGAAGATATAGAGTCAATGTGTAAGGACAGCTTCAATTGGCAGAGTAAGAACCCCGGAGGTTATGAGCAGTAACAGGCAAAGCTGCTTAAAGTTCAGTCAGATCATATAATTCTAATAGGTCTAAAAATTTATAGTTGATATTATTATTGATAAGTATTAAATTATATATTGTATTATAAGGAAATATCGGCTAAACCGATGTTTCCTTATATCTTAAAAATCTTAAGGCGGTATTATATTTGCTGCCTGTCTTATGTAAACCGATTTTTAAATAATAATTTTACAAAAAAAGAAAAATCTGTTTTTTTAAATCATAGTTCTTATGCAGGAGAATATTTATTTAAGAAACAATGAACTATTGTATTATTGCATTTAATTAACAGATGCAATAGTATAGTAACTCTTAAAAATTCTTAATTATTTTTTTCTGTTGCAATCTATTAACAAAGTAGTAAAAAAGCGGAATATCAATAATACATTTCACCGCCATCTGCTGTCTTTACTATATTGAAAAATCATTTTTAAAATCATATCTAATAAAAAGGAGGGTTATGTTAAGTAAAATTTACGGAATAGGTCTTAAGGGGATAGAAGGTTTTATGGTTTCCTGTGAGGTTGATGTGGGAGCGGGACTTCCTCAGGCTACATTAATAGGCTATGTCAACAGTGCGGTCAAGGAGTCTCATGACAGAATAAAAACCGCAATTAAAAATTCGGGTTTTGAACTTATGCCAAGGAAGACGGTGATCAATCTTTCACCTGCCGATATAAGAAAAGAGGGCTGTGCCTACGATCTTCCCATAGCAATAGCTTTACTTGAGGCTTACGGACTTATAAAAAATAAATTATTAAATAATTCGGCTTTTATCGGAGAACTTTCTCTCGGAGGCGATCTTTTGCCTGTAAGAGGGGTTTTGGCACTTGTAATGGCTGCCAAAGAAGCCGGGATAAGGCATGTATTCCTGCCCGAAGATAATGCCAAAGAAGCCGGAGTTGTAGAAGGTATAGACTGTTACGGAGTAAGATCACTTAAAGAAACAGTTAAAATTATCATGAATGATCTGAGAGGGAAAGAAGCTGTAAAGTATGAATATAATGAGTTAGATGATCATGATGAGAAACTTGACTTTTCAGATATCAACGGTCAGGAATTATCCAAAAGAGCAACTATCATCGCTGTTTCCGGAAGACATAACATACTTTACATAGGTCCTGCCGGCACGGGAAAAAGTATGCTTGCGGCAAGGATACCGAGTATAATGCCCGGAATGAGCATGAGTGAAAGAGTGGAAATATCAAAACTTCACAGTATATGCGGACAACTTCCCGCAGAGGAGGCGTTGGTAAGGGCAAGACCCTACAGGCATCCGCATCACACTATTTCTCCGCAGGCACTCGTGGGAGGCGGTAAACACCCAAAACCGGGTGAAATATCCCTTGCCAGCGGTGGAGTCTTATTCCTGGATGAACTTGCCGAATTTAAAAAAGATGCCCTGGAAGTATTACGACAGCCTTTGGAAGAAGGTGTGGTATCAATATCAAGAGTACAGGCATCGTATACATTTCCTGCGTCATTCCTTCTTTGTGCAGCTACCAACCCATGCAAATGCGGTTTTTACCCCGACAGAAGCAGGTGCGGTTGCGATGAGCGTATGGTAAAAAACTATCTTTCAAAGATCAGCAAACCACTGCTTGACAGAATCGATATATTCGTAGAAACAAATCTTATATCCTATGAGGAGATCAAACAAAGTTCTAAAAATAAAACCGGTAAAGACATAAGAAAAAAAGTAGAAGAAGTAAGGCATATCCAACTTGAAAGACTTTCCAAATATGGAATTTATTTTAATGCGCAAATGAATAAACAACATATAGATATGTTCTGTGCACTTACTAATAAAGATGAAGAATTCTTAAAAGACATCTATGAAAGGAAAGGTATGAGCCTAAGAGCATTGCATAAAATATTAAAAGTCGCAAGGACTATAGCGGATTTCGAGGGTAGAAAAGACATAGGAAGAGAACATTTATGTGAAGCTATCGCTTATAGAGTCTTGGAAGAAAGGTATTGGAAATAAATCATGGATAATATTAAATACAGTAATAAAGTTATGCTTCATTTTTTGTCAAGAATAGAAAGCATAGGTGTTGTAACTCTTGGAAAATTATATGAAAATATAAAGCCCTTATCAAAGATATTGTATATGGAAAAAGGTGAAATAATAAATAATTCCGGTATAGAAGATTCAAAGGCTGCAGACATCATATATTGTAAAAAAAATTACGATCAAATTTACGAAAGTTACTTATCCCTTCAAGATAAAATGATCAACTTTATCTGTATAGAGGATGAAGAATTTCCTGATAAATTAAAAACCATACCGCAAGCTCCTTTTTATCTTTATGTAAAAGGAAGACTTCCGGATGTCGGTAAACCCGCTGTAGCCATAGTAGGCAGCAGGGCATGTTCAAATTACGGAGAAAGTATGACAAAACATATAGCTTCCGAACTTGCCAAAATGGATATAGATATAATAAGCGGCATGGCTACCGGCATAGATACAAGAGCACATATTGCGGCTCTTAATGAGGGCAAGCCTACCTATGCTGTGCTTGCCGGAGGCGTGGATATATGTTATCCAAAACAAAATATAAATATATACACAAATATATTAAATATGGGTTTTGGGATAATAAGTGAATTTCCACCCTCAGCTGCTTGTCTTAAATTCAACTTCGGTATGAGGAACAGAATCATTTCGGGGCTTTCGGACCTGGTAATGGTAATGGAGGCAAAAGAACGATCCGGAACATTTATAACGGTAGGGCATGCTCTCGATCAGGGAAAAGAAGTTTTTGCCCTTCCGGGAAGGCTCTCGGACCCTTTGAGCAAAGGATGTAATAAGCTCATAGAAGGCGGAGCAAGCATACTTCTCTCAGCAGACAATATAATAGAAAGTTTAGGTCTTATTTACGATAAAAAACTGTCTTTAATAAAAAAAGATATTAATAAGCTTGCAAATAAAGAAAAAAAAGTGTATAGTGTCCTCGATTTACAAGCGATAAGTTTTGAAGAGATTTTAGCAAAGACAGGTATGAAAGCCGGGGACTGTATGTCCGTATTATTGGATCTTGAATTAAAGGGGTATATATCTCAGCTCTTTGCTAATCATTATATAAAAAAATACAATGAAGTAGTAAAAGGGGAGTAATATGTCGAATAATCTCGTAATAGTCGAGTCGCCCGCAAAGGTTAAAACTATTAAAAAATATCTGGGTTCATCATATGAAGTCATGGCATCCAACGGACATGTAAGAGATCTGCCCAAAAGTACCATGGGTGTAGATGTGGAAAATGATTACGAGCCTAAGTACATTACTATAAGAGGCAAGGGTGATCTGCTTTCAAAACTAAGAAAACAGGTAAAAAAGTCTGATAAAATCTATCTGGCAACTGACCCTGACCGTGAGGGTGAGGCTATAAGTTGGCATTTGACAAAGGCCCTAAAGCTTGAAGATACGGATAAAAAGGTATATAGGATAAGTTTTAATGAAATTACAAAACCTGCCATTAAAGAAGCGATAAAAAATCCCAGAAAGCTTGATATGAACCTGGTGGATGCACAGCAGGCAAGAAGAGTACTTGACAGAGTTGTGGGATACAGAATAAGTCCGCTTCTTTGGTCAAAGATAAAAAGAGGTCTGTCAGCAGGAAGGGTACAATCGGTAGCCCTACATATGATAGCTGAAAGAGATGCGGCTATAGATGCCTTTATACCTAGTGAATACTGGAGTTTGGATGCCGATCTGACATTGAAAAACTCAAAAAATAAATATCTTGCCAAATTGCAGGGAAAATACAATAAAGACAATGTTGAAAAAATCACCGTATCAAATGAGGCTGAAGCTGAAAAAATCGAAAAAGAGTTAAGTAAAGCTGACTTTGAGGTGGTACAGGTAACAAAATCAAAAAGAACAAGAAAAGCACCTTTACCGTTTACCACATCAACTTTACAACAAGAGGCAAGTAAGGTACTGAATTTTTCAACACAAAAAACTATGAAACTTGCTCAGCAATTGTATGAAGGTATAGATATTAAATCCAAAGGTACTATGGCGCTCATAACCTACTTAAGAACCGATTCGACGAGGATATCAGATGAAGCCGATAAGGCGGCTAGAGAATTCATAAAAGGTAATTATTCTGAAAAATATGTATCCGAGGCGAAAACAAAATCAAGTTCGGGTACCAAGATACAGGATGCACATGAGGCTATCAGACCGGTAGATATAAGTTTGACACCGGTTTTGATCAAGGATCTGATAAGCAGAGATCTGTTCAGATTATATCAATTGATCTGGAAAAGATTCTGTGCCAGTCGTATGAGTGACGCTGTATACAGTACACTTTCGGTAAAAATAAAGGCGGGAAATTATGCCTTCGGACTCGCGGGATCGAATCTTGTATTTGACGGATTCTTAAGTGTATATAATGACGGTGAGGATGATGCTCCTGCTGACAAGAATCTGGAAGCACTGAAAGAAAAGGATATACTTGAGCTAAAGTCTATAGATAAAAAACAACACTTTACTCAGGCACCGCCACATTTCACGGAAGCCGCACTTGTTAAGGCACTTGAAGAACAGGGAATAGGAAGACCTTCTACTTATTCACCTACCATCAGTACAATAATAGCAAGAAGATATGTGGAAAAAGAGAAAAAGACTCTATATATCACAGAGCTTGGTCAAATCGTAGATAAGATCATGGTTGAGCATTTCCCCAGTATAGTAAATAAGGAATTTACAGCAAACCTTGAAAGTCTTTTGGACAATGTAGGCGATGGAAAACTGGACTGGAAGATAATAATAGAGAATTTCTATCCTGATCTTAATACTGCGGTACTTAAGGCTGAAAAAGAGCTTGAAAATGTAAAAATAGCCGATGAAGTCAGTGATGTTATATGTGAAAACTGCGGTAAAAATATGCTTGTAAAGTACGGACCTCACGGTAAATTCCTTGCCTGCCCGGGATTTCCTGAGTGCAGAAATACAAAACCTTATCTCGAGAAGATAGGAGTTGCCTGCCCTGTATGCGGATCTGAGATACTGCTTAAAAAGACAAAGAAGGGTAGGATATATTACGCTTGTGAGAAAAATCCGGACTGCGAATTTATGTCATGGCAAAAACCGACGGATAAAAAATGTTCAAAATGCGGATCATATACCGTTATTAAAGGGAATAAGGTAATCTGTGCGGCTGAGAATTGCAGACATGTGGAGGATGTGGAGAAGTAGAGAAGTAGAGAAGTAGTATAAAACCATCTTGTATTCAATGTATATAGAGAAGTAGTATAAAACCATCTTGTATTCAATCTTACTCGCAGGACTTTTCTCAAAGCTTCGATAAATTGACACAGACTGCGGAACTCACTTGTCTGCCAAAATACGGCAGACTGCGTTCAAACAGTCCTCGTCCGTGCAATTTATTACTCGCTTTGAAAAAAGTCCTAAGCGCTACAAAGATTGAAATACAAGATGGTTTTTTTATACCTACAGCGGGGGTATGCTGTGCGGGAGTATGGTGGAGAGAGTGTTAATTTCTTGTATAGAAGTAGTAAATGTTACAAATATTGAAATGCAAGATGTTTTTTTTATACCTATAGCTGGGGTACTCAGTGCGAGGGATACAAGGGAGAGAGTAAAGAGTCTTATATTCTATTTGTAAAAAAGTCCTAAGCGCTACAAAGATTGAAGTAAATATAGTTTTTTATAATTATAACCGTTGTGTCAGGCAAGTGTATAGAAATTGAAACTATTGTATATAAGTTTATGATTATTGGAGTTGGTAATGTCTGTAACAAGTTTCATTCATTTAAAAGAAGCGGATAATAGTGATTTTGATTTAAAAAAATTTAATAGGGATATTGAGGAAAAGTATCCGGGAATCGCTATAGAGCATAGGAATAGCCTGTCATGTTTATATGATATTTGCTGGGAAATATATTCGCAGCGATATCAGTTTGAGTTAAGAATGGATAGAAAGCGCTGCACATTTGCCATCGAGTATTTTAATTCAAATGATAGGTTTTGGGATTATGCATTTTTTATTTTATGGATAAGGATGTATTTTCCAAAAGAAAAAGAAGTGGTGTTAGTTGATGAAAATTATGAGGAGCAAATGCTGCTTTCTCCGAATGTATCAATAGAGGATATAAAGAAGTGGTTGGAGAGATTAGGTATATAAAATGGGTTGTTAAAGACTCGTTTGTGATTCTGAAAGATGCCGGAAAAGAATTAACGATGCGAAGTATATTAAAAATAAGAGATAAACCGGAATCGGTAAAGACGGGACAGCTATGAGCATGTATATAGAAAAAATATCTTTAGAAAATAAAATAATAAATACTAATCAATTTTTTAAAATAGGGTATTGTACCGATATAAAGAAATATCTGCTGTGTGTTCATGTTGCATGGGTTGCCGGATATGACAGATATTATGAAATAGATGAGGGTGATACGGTACTTTATGAAGTTGAACAGGAAAAATTTTGCAAAAAATATGAAAATGAAATCAACACGTATAGAACAGAAAGATTAATTGGTGCAGGTGCATTAAGGGATTATGATTTTAAATATCTGCCAGATGAAGTAATAAGGGCTTTGAGAGAATATCCTTCGTTTTCAGGATATTATTATAAAGACGGAATTCTTTACGCAAGAATAAAGATAGGTGATACTATTTTTAGAATTCCACCTGTTCAAGATGGAAAACAGATGTAGCGCTTAGTATAAGAGTAGATACAATAAAGTTTATATAGCAACGATACATTACACTAAAGTAATATATTCTACTATTCTACGGCATTTGATTCTAAATCAAAGTATAAGTACTTATTGTATTGTATATTAATATGTGTTGAACAAGTTGCAAGGTCTATAAAATTTAGATGTGCGAGTGTTTAGTAAACTGCCTATAACTGCAAATGCATATATATAAAGAGTATCGCATATATAAGGAGTATCACATTTGTAGTCGGTGCCCATACCGGCGGAGGAGTTACGTATCATATATATAAAGAGTATTGCATTCATAAATAAAGTTTTGTATACAAGTAAGAGATATCATATAAATATATAAAAATAAAGTTTATATACAGAGTATCTAAAAACATATAAATAGTTGAAGGAATATATAAAAATTTTAAAAACACATAAAGTTGAATTCTACAACAACTTATAATACGATAAATATTTCCGGATCCGGATGTAAAAGCAATATAAGTTCGAAAAGTTCAAACAACTTTACTAAAATTGCCTATAACATTTCTACTTTAGAATAATTGCTTATAAATAAATAATACAATTGATAGTTTCAACAATAAAAAGCTTGTCTATATCGTATGATTGTGGTATCTTAGCATAGTAACTACTAACCAATTAAATATCTTAAACGGTTTATACAATGGCAATGATGGAGGGGAATTGACATGGGCGTAGAATTGTTAGATAAAACCAGAAAAATAAACAGGCTTTTACACAGTAGCAGCTCTAAAAAATTATTATTTAATGATGTGTGTGATACTTTATCCGAGATACTTGATTCAAATATTGTTATAACAAGTAAACGTGGAAAAATATTAGGTCAACATATAGACAGTAAAATAGAAAATATCGGTGAACTTATAGATGTTGAAGTAGGAGATTTCATAGATAAACTGCTTAATGAGAGAATACTTTCGATATTGTCGACAAAAGAGAATTTGAATCTTGAAATATTAGGCTTCAGTTCCGATAAGGTTGAAAGATTTAAGGCGATAGTCTGTCCTGTAGAGATAGCGGGAACGAGACTCGGAAGCTTATTCATATACAGGACCGATAAAAACTACGGTCTTGACGAGATAGTACTCAGTGAATACGGTGCAACCGTTGTGGGCTTGGAGCTTACCAGATCTACCAATGAAGAACTTGAAGAAGATGCAAGAAGCAGACATGTGGTAAAGTCCGCTATATCAACACTGAGTTTTTCCGAACTCACAGCAATATCTTATGTGTTTGATGAGTTGGAGGACGGAGAAGGAGTGCTTGTAGCAAGCAAGATAGCTGATAAGGTAGGTATAACTCGTTCAGTGATCGTTAATGCTCTTCGTAAGTTTGAAAGTGCGGGGGTAATAGAGAGCCGTTCATCCGGAATGAGAGGAACTTACATAAAAATCCTCAATGATTATGTATATGAAGAACTCGAATTGATCAAAAAAAATATGAAGAAAAGAAATAATCAAAAGAAATAAGTAAAAGAAATAATCAAAAGAAATTACGCAAATAAGCAATACATTGATATTCGGAGGTCATATTTTTGAAAATAACCGCTATGAGATGTCCCAATTGCGGGGCAAATGTAGAGGTGCATGAAGAGGGAGCACTTAATTGTAAATATTGCGGACAACCGCTTTATGCCGAATCGGAGAAAGCACCGGCTGTACACAATACTGTTATCAATAATTACAACGGTTATGATAATACTAAAAATCACGGTTCCAAAAGTGATGAGAATAAGAGCTTTACCCCAAATATAGTAATAGCTGTGTTTGTAGGTATAATTACTATATTTGTAATAACAATGATATCTTTGAATTCAAAAAAAGTGCTTTATGAGGATGACTTAATTGAAAGCGTCATTGAAGGTGAAGATACAGATACACATACAAGCGAATATGAAGTGGCAGAAGGCGAGTCGAATATAAATAACTTAATAACAATGGTCAATCTTAAAATCCTGACCATACCTGATGCTTCAAATATTAGTGATTATTCTGCACTTTATTATATGCCGGGTTTGGAAAAATTAACTATAAAAAATGCCAAGGAACTTGAAGATGCCGATTTTTTATCAGATACTGTCAAGTTGCAATACCTGTATATAGAAGGTAGTAAGATAGACGATCTTTCAATACTTTCCAATAATTTATCCATCACCGAGCTTGTTTTGGAAAATAATGAAGAGCTGTTAGACTATACTTTTTTGACCTACTTGCCTTCACTGAAAAAACTTAAGCTTACTACCGCTCAAGGTGCTCTGATACCGGACCTTAGTCAGCATAAATTTTTAACCGATATCGAAATAAACGGAGAAATTAAATAATTTTGGAGTTCATTAAAAATGGAAGTTATTAAAATAAAGTGTCCGAGTTGTAAGCGGATATTGATGTAACAAAAGAGGGACTTGCCCGTTGCCCATATTGCGGTACGGGCATTTATGCTGAAAGAAAGGATGAAAAGGTAATTATTAATACGACCATTAATAATTACAATATGAGATCAAAGCAAGAGACGGAAAGAAACATTAATAATATTTACAAGGTACCGGTACTTATAGGTGCAGCCTGTATTTTCATGTTCATTGTGGTACAGATGTATATCACGACTATCGGAACAAGGAATACCTCACAAGTTGGAGAAGAAATATCAGCTCCGAGGACCGAAGTGGCATCCGAACCTATGATAAAGTTTTTGGAATTGGTATTACAAAAGCGTATAGAGGATATCGGAACAGAAGATTATGAGAATTTCAAATCAATTAAATTCGAAAGTGACGATGAAAAAAGTATTATTAATTATGAACTTTATGACGAAACGGCGTCAGAGGTCACTCTGTATCATGACACTTTACAAGAAAATACAGTTGATTTTAGGGATCTTCAATGCTTTACAAAGATCAAAAGTATTGATATCAGAAATATATATTCTATCAACATGGATTTTTATTATTACAATGAGACCGACGCTTATCTAACGAACCTTACCGAACTTGAAAGTTTTTATTCAAATGATTTTATCGGTATGGAGGTTCTGGAGAATTTATTTGCGGATACTAAGAATATAAAAGAGCTCGGGATAAGAATATATGAGGGTGATGATATAGGTGCCTTTACCGATAAGTTCAGTAATTTGGAAAAGCTGATTTTATATTATGTAGATGATGAATTTGATGATAGAGAGTTTAGAAAGCTTGCAAAGTTAGATAAATTAGAAAGTTTTGCCACATATATGACGAGGGATAATGCTTATCTTGCAAGTCTTACAAATTTAAAGTATCTTGAGCTAAGGGGAGATGATAAATTTACCGACTATTCGGTATTATTCGGTATGCCGCAACTTGAAAGCCTGGCACTGGGTGGTGCTCAAGGACTTAAGAGCATTGATTTTGTGAAAAACATGCCCGGTCTTACTTATTTGTATGTCGAGGGTTCAGATATCAACAGCTTAGAGGCACTTAATGCAAAGCCTATCAGATCTTTGGTACTTAAAGATAACGATAAACTGAGTGACTATTCAAGCCTGCTTACACTTTCTGAACTCAATGAGCTTATATTGGACTTTTATATGTCAAATGATGATGCACTTACCGATTTTTCTTCGCTTATCAATTTAAGAAAGATAGGTATTAAGGACAGTATGTTGAAATTTTTTGAAAATAACACACAAGTAGAAGAACTCAGCCTGGATGTCGGGTTGACTCACCATATACATATGGACAGTATCTCAAAAATGACCGGTTTAACCAAGATAGACTTTCACGGAGACGGAACAATTGATGATTTTAGCGGATTGGAAAATCTGTCGAATTTAAAATCGGTAAGATTGGGGATGGGTACAGACATCGATGTAAGTCCTTTATTTAATATGTCTACTATTGAAAATCTGGATATAGATACCGATGAGCCGGTCTATATAATTCCGGAAAATATCAATGAAAACACACATTTAAAAGAACTCAATATTTATAATATAGATTACTTGTATGATAACAGCGGTGAAGAAAGAAAAGAAGCCAAGTTAGGAGATATGAATTATATATTCGATAAATTCGGTGCCTTGGAAAGACTTACTGTCAGAAGTCAAAGTATTCCGGATGTTAGTTTTGTACAATACATGCCGAACTTAAGCTATCTGGACATAACGGATAATTATGTACAGGATATCTCACCCCTTGTCGATAGGGAGAATCTTAAAGTGTTGGTCTGTCCTAATAATCAGATAGCTAATTTGTCTTTATTGCCGGATACACTTATGGTTATAAATTAAGATTCTTATTAAAAAGATTGTTTAGTTAAAACTATTGAAATATATACTTTTTCATAGTATAATATTTCAGTTAAAAAAACACGTTTATCCCTTATGGGAGAGGTGCTCAAGGAGTACTCCCATATATAAGATAGACGGAAGTATAACCAAAAGGAGAAAAGATATGAGCGTTATATCAATGAAGCAATTGTTGGAAGCAGGTGTTCACTTCGGACATCAGACAAGAAGATGGAACCCTAAGATGGCTCCGTACATTTATACCGAAAGAAACGGTATCCATATCATAGACTTACAAAAGAGTGTTGGTATGGTAGATACAGCATACAAGGCTATAGCTGATGTAGTTGCCGAGGGAGGAACTATACTTTTCGTAGGTACCAAGAAGCAGGCACAGGATGCAATCAAGGAAGAAGCACAGCGTTGCGGTATGTACTATGTTAACGAGAGATGGCTTGGAGGTATGCTTACAAACTTCAAGACTATTCAGCTTCGTATAAAGAGATTACAAAAGATCGAAGAGATGAGCCAGGACGGAACATTTGACGTACTTCCGAAGAAAGAAGTTATCCAACTTAAGAAAGAGTGGGAGAAGCTTGAGAAGAACTTAGGCGGTATCAAGGATATGAAGAAATTACCTGATGCTATATTCGTAGTAGATCCTAAGAAGGAGAAAATCTGTGTACAGGAAGCTCATACACTTGGTATAAGCTTATAGGTATAGCTGATACAAACTCAGATCCTGAAGAACTTGATTACATAATCCCCGGAAATGATGATGCTATAAGAGCAGTAAGACTTATAGTTGCAAGCATGGCAGATGCGGTTATAGAGGCTAATCAGGGTGCAGCAAGCACAGAAGAGCTTGAGTCACAGGCAGCAGATGCAGAGCTTGAAGCAGCAGAGCAGACAGAAGAATAATCAGAAGATCAATATATAAAATAAATATTTGGAGGTAGGTCAATGGCAGAGGTTACAGCGGCACTGGTTAAAGAGCTTAGAGAGATCACCGGTGCAGGTATGATGGATTGTAAGAAGGCACTTCAAGAGACTGCGGGCGATATAGATAAGGCAATCGAGTTCTTAAGAGAAAAGGGCTTGGCAGGAGCGGTTAAGAAGGCAGGACGTATAGCAGCTGAAGGTATCGTAGAGACACTCGTATGTGAGTGCGGACATGATGCGGTTATAGTTGAAGTTAACGCAGAGACTGACTTCGTAGCAAAGAATGAGACATTTAAGTCTTATGTTGCTGAAGTTGCAAAGCAGGCACTTGAGTCTAAGGCGGCTGATATGGAAGCATTTAGATGAAAAGTGGTTACTTGATGAAAGCCTTACAGTAAAAGAGAAGCTTTCAAGCATGATATCTATAATAGGTGAGAACATGAATATACGTCGTTTCGAGAAGATCAACGAGGAGAACGGACTTGTAGTATCTTATATACATGCAGGCGGTAAGATCGGTGTTCTTATAGATGTTGAGACCGACAAGAAGTCAGATGCTATAGTTGAGATGGGTAAGAATATCGCTATGCAGGTAGCGGCTCTCAGACCTTTATATACATCTTCCGATGAAGTAGATGCCGATTATATAGCAAAGGAGAAGGAGATACTTCTTGCGCAGATCCATAACGATCCTAAGGAAGCAAGCAAGCCCGACAATGTTATTGAAGGTATGGTAAACGGACGTATCAAGAAAGAGCTTAAGGAGATATGCTTACTCGATCAGACTTATGTAAAGGCTGAGGACGGAAAACAAAGCGTAGCTCAATACGTTCAGGAAGTTGCTAAGGCAAATGAAGCTAAGATAAAGATAAAGAGATTTATTCGTTTTGAAACGGGTGAAGGGCTTGAGAAGAAGAGTGAAGACTTCGCTGCTGAAGTTGCAAAACAAATGGGTATGTAATAAAGAGGCTGTCGCACTAATGTTGCGACAGCCTTTAAACTATGATTTTTTATAACAAAGGAGGATTTTATGGTTAAGCATGTAGTAATGTGGAAGATGAAAGAAGGACAAAACGATCCTATGATAAAGAAGGCAATGAAAGAGAATCTCGAAGCACTTAACGGAGAAATAAAAGAGATCAAGTCACTGGCGTTCTATACAGATTTGGAAGAAACAAGTACACATGATGTGATCTTGGTAAGTGAATTTGAATCTATGGAAGATCTGCAAAGTTATGCCAAGAATCCTAAGCATGTACATGTTGCGGAAACCTATATCAAACCTTATGTAGAGAATCGTGTTTGTGCTGATTATACATTCTAATAAGGAGATTGGTTCATGAAGATACTGCATACCCTTGCACAGCTGCCGGCTATGACCGGCAGCGGTATTTATTTTTCGGTATTGATAGACGGTCTTAATAAATTAGGACATGAAAATGCAGCTTTATATGCGGTACAGGATGAATTCAGTTCCGGTATGGCAGAAAACATAAAAAAATACGAACTTGAGTTCAAATCCGAAGAATTACCCTTTCCGATAGCGGGAATGAGTGATGAAATGCCTTATGATTCTACGGTATATTCCGAGATGAGTGAGAAGGATTATGAGCTATGGATAAATAATTTCAGAGAAAAATTATTGCATATAAAACAAGACTTCGATCCGGATGTTATTATAGCTCATCATGTATTTATTCTAAGCTCTTTAGTTTGTGAAGTGTTTTCAGATAAAAAGGTCATAACATTATCACACAGCACGGATGTAAGACAGCTTATGAAAAATCCGTGGATCTTGGAAAAATACATGCCTCATATAAAAGAGGTTGATGAATGTATTTGTGTATCATTAAATGATGCGGACAGCATCGTAAATAAAATAGGAATAGATAAAGATAAACTCAAAGTATACGGCGGAGGTTTCAGGCAGGATATTTTCTATCAAAATGATACCAAAAAAGAAGATGATATTATAAGACTGCTATATGTAGGAAAAATCTCTTCTTCCAAGGGTATTTTCGAATTGGTACAGACGTTTCCGAAACTTAATGAAAAGTATAAAAACCTGGAATTTAATATAGTCGGAAATTGTAATGAAGAGCAAATGGAGGAACTTACAAAACTAAGTAAAAACGCAACGAATATGCACATACATTCTACAATGCCGCAAAACAAATTGGCAGACCTTATGAGAAGTATGGATATATTTGTCCTTCCTTCATATTATGAGGGGCTGGGTCTTGTCAATATAGAAGCCCTTGCCTGCGGAATGAGAGTAGTTACAACGCCCATAGAGGGTCTTATATATCTGTTAGGTGATACGATAAATAATTCCGGTCTTATCAAATACGTGAAACTTCCAGGACTTTACGATGTGGATAAGGCTGTTGAAGAAGATAAGCCGCAATTTATAGAGGATCTGGTAAAAGAGATATCCTCACAAATAGAAAGTATCAAGAGAAAAGAGACCGTGTCCGAAGAGATCATGAATATGATCAAAGAACACTCATGGGAAGGTATAGTACATAAGGTTGATTCAGATATAAAGAGGTTATAGGATGCTTAAAACATTATTAAAACAACTTGGTAAATACAAGTCGGATTCAGTGATATGTACGATTTTTACCTTGCTGGAAGTATTGTTTGAGACTATGATCCCCTATACGATGATAAAGATAATTGACTTAGGTATACAAAGATCCGATATATCTAAAGTAATTCAATATGGGATGGTCTTGGTGGGACTTGCTCTTTTGGGACTTGTATCCGGAATAATGTCGGGGATCTTCGGTGCAAGGGCATCAGCCGGATTTGCTGCCAACCTGAGAGCTGCTATGTTTATCAACATACAGAAATTTTCTTTTTCAAACATAGACAGGTATTCAAGTTCCGGTCTTATTACAAGACTTACTACAGATGTTTCAAACATACAAAATTCTTATCAGATGGTTATAAGAATGATGATGAGGGCACCGGCTCTTATGTTTTTTTCAATGATTATGGCTATCATTATAAGTCCCAAGCTTTCTGTTATATTTGTAGTATCTTTAATAGCCCTTAGTATCGTACTGGGGCTGGTCATAAAAAAGGCGGGAAAAGCCTTTGGAGAGGTATTCAGAAAGTATGATGCACTTAACTCCAATATACAGGAGAATATAAGAGGGATAAGAGTGGTAAAGTCCTTTGTGCAGGAAGATAAGGAGATTTCAAAGTTTGAGAAGTCTATAGGTGTTATATATGATCTTGCGGTAAAGGCTGAAAATTATGTGGCAAAAATCAACCCTGCAATGTATCTGTGTATATTTGCGGCTATAATAGCCCTTTCGTACTTCGGCGCAAGACTTATAGTTAATAATGAGCTAAGTACCGGAGAGCTTACTTCATTATTTACCTATATAATGACCATGCTTACCAGTCTTTTATTCCTTTCTTTTATCTCTGTCATGGTAGCCATGTCAGAAGCAAGTGCCAGACGTATAGCCGAGATCATAGAAGAGAGTCCGGATATCGTAAGCAAAGAAGATGCGATAAAAGAAGTTAAAGACGGTAATATCGACTTTGAACATGTGTATTTTTCTTATGCTAAGGGCAAAGGAAAGCCTGTGCTTGAAGATATAGATCTGCATATAAGATCGGGTGAGACCATAGGTATCATAGGAGGTACGGGAAGTGCAAAAAGTACCCTTATATCTCTGATAAGCAGGCTGTATGATGTGACTGAGGGAGATATCAAAGTAGGCGGAATAGATGTAAGAGACTATGATATTGAAGAACTCAGAAATAAAGTCAGTGTAGTACTTCAAAAAAATGTTCTCTTCTCGGGTACCATACTTGATAACTAAGATGGGGCAAAGAGGATGCAAGCCTTGAAGAGTGTATTGAAGTATGTAAGATAGCCTGTGCGGATGAGTTTATAAACGGCTTTGAGAATGGCTACGAAACCTGGATAGAGCAAGGAGGTTCAAACCTTTCCGGAGGTCAAAGACAGAGGCTTTGTATAGCCAGAGCCTTACTCAAATCCCCTAAGATACTTATACTTGACGACTCTACAAGTGCCGTAGACACCGTAACCGATGAAAAGATAAGGCAGGGATTTAAAAATAATCTTAAAACCTGTACCAAGATAATAATAGCACAAAGAATATCTTCCGTAAAAGACGCTGATAGGATAATAGTATTAAAAGACGGACGTGTAGATGCCTTTGATACACATGATAATCTTATCAAAAACAATGATATATATGCCGATATAGTTAATATACAGCTTGAAAGTTCAGCGGATTTTGATAATGCGGAGGTAAGAAATGAATAATTTATCAAAGTCAAAGGATGAAAAGAAACTGAATTTATTTTGGGTAATTCAAAGGATAAAAAAAGGATATCCTATACAAATATTTGCAGTGCTTGTATGTATTGTAATTGTAGCTGTTACCACCCTGATCGGAACAACATTTTTTAAAGCTCTTATAGATGATTACATTACACCGCTTCTGCAAAGCGGTCAAAAGGACTTTTCAAATCTTGATAAGGCTATAGTAAGACTGAGCTTTGTATGTGCCGTAGGAGTAATAGCTTCTTATGTGCAAAGTACTACCATGGTAAAAATTGGTCAGGGAACTATGAGGGGCATAAGAGAAGAACTTTTTTCCCATATGCAAAGGCTTTCCGTATCATACTTTGATACACACCCTTACGGTGATACTATGTCAATATATACCAATGATGTGGATACATTAAGGCAGTTTATAGGAGTGTCCCTGCCTAATATATTAAGCTCTATAATAAGTCTTATAAGTGTGTTTATAACCATGCTTATACTTAATGTGCCGCTTACCTTCCTAAGTCTTGGAATGATACTTATAATTATGTTTATAAGCAATAAGTCGGCTTCCATATCAATGAAGCACTTTGTGCGACAGCAAGCTCAGATAGGTGAGATCAATGCTTATATAGAAGAGATGATGAGCGGACAAAAGGTAATAAAGGTCTTTTGCCATGAAGATGCGGTAGAAAAGGACTTCCTTGATATTAATGAAAAGCTTAGACAAAGTGCAAGTAAGGCAAATTCTTATGCGAATATACTTATGCCGATTATAAATCAATTGGGCAAGTTTTCTTATGTAATAATTGCCATAGCAGCCTCAGTAGCTTCTGTTAAGGGCTATATGAAGATCACTGTCGGGGAGATAGTAACCTTTCTTGCCTTGGTACAAAGCTTTACCCAGCCTCTTTCTCAGGTGGGTCAACAGGTCAATGCCATTATAATGGCTTCGGCAGGCGTATCAAGACTTGGAAACCTCTTATATGCACAGCCTGAGGATGCCGGCGGAGATATAAGTCTGGTAAATGTAGTACATAAAGACGGTGCTTTGGAAGAAACCGACGACAGATCGGGTATGTGGGCATGGAAAAAGGGTGACAAAGAGTATGTTGAGGTTAAGGGAGATATAAAATTCGAAGATGTGGACTTTTCTTATGTGGAAGGTCATACCATACTTCACGATATAAACCTTTACGCAAAACCTGCTCAAAAAATTGCCTTTGTAGGTTCTACAGGTGCGGGCAAAACCACTATTACCAACTTGTTGAACAGATTTTATGATATAGACAAGGGCAATATCATATATGATGGGATAAAGATCCGAGATATCAAAAAATCAGATCTTAGAAAGAGCCTGGGTATAGTACTCCAGGATACACATCTGTTTACCGGTACGGTCATGGAAAATATAAGATACGGAAGCCCCTCGGCAAGTGATGAGGAATGTATAGGAGCTGCAAGACTTGCGAATGCACATGGTTTTATAGAAAGGCTTCCGAATTCTTATGATACTGTAATAAATGCGGATGGCGGTTCACTTTCTCAAGGTCAAAGACAGCTTTTGGCAATAGCGAGAGCTGCGGTGGCAGACCCTCCGGTACTGATACTTGATGAGGCTACTTCATCTATAGACACACACACCGAAAAGCTGGTACAAAGAGGTATGGATGCTCTTATGTCGGGAAGGACGACATTTGTTATCGCACACAGGCTTTCAACTATCAGAAATGCGGACTGTATCATGGTTTTAGAGCATGGTGAGATAATAGAAAGAGGAAGTCATGAAGAGCTGCTTGCTCAAAAGGGAAGGTATTATAAGCTTTATACAGGTATGAGTGTAGTAGATTAGTTTGGAAATTTGATTCATAAAAAGTAAAGCCATCGCTTTTTAAGTGACTTATAATCAGATGTATTCAGTGATATACGGCATCTGACTCTGATAAAGCCTGGACAGGGTAGATGAAATTTTATTGTACAATTCTAAGTACTATACTTTTTATAGCGTCTTTTCAAACATATATATATATGATATAATAAATCGACTTAAAATTATTTTAAGGATGGCTACATCTTCCTTAGTTGAGTTTATGAGCAAAGGGGTAAATCAGTGAAAAGAGTTATGTTAAAACTTAGTGGAGAAGCATTATCACTTGAAGGCTCAAGAGGTTATGACGAAGCTAAGATAAGAGAAATTGCTTTACAGATAAAAGAAGCAAAGGGTGAGAACGTAGATATAGGTATAGTCATAGGCGGCGGCAACTACTGGCGTGGAAGAACATCCGAAAGAATTGACAGAACAAAAGCCGACCAGATAGGTATGCTTGCAACGATAATGAATTGTATTTATGTATCTGAAGTTTTCAGAAGTGAGGGTCTGGATACGGAAATATTTACACCGTTTATCTGCGGAACCATGACGGAGCAGTTTTCCAAAGACAGGGCAAACAAAGCATTTTCCGAAGGCAAGATAGTATTCTTCGGAGCGGGAACGGGTCATCCGTATTTTTCAACAGATACCGGAATAGTACTTAAGGCTATTGAGCTTGAGGCTGATATCATATTGCTTGCAAAGTCTATAGACGGGGTATATGACTCGGATCCTAAGCTTAATAAGGATGCCAAAAGGTATGATAACATACATATATCCGAGGTCATAGAAAAAAGACTTGCAGTTGTTGATCTGACTGCTTCGGTAATGTGTATGGAAAACAAGATCGGCTTGGCAATATTTGATTTGAATGAAAAAAATTCTATAGCGAATGCACTTAAGGGTAATATCAACGGTACCGTAGTAAGTGTGTAAAAGAGAGGATCATATGCAGGACAAGATAAAGTTACATGAAGAAAAAATGGGTAAATCTATAGATGTTCTACAGGAAGAATTTTCTACGATCAGGGCGGGAAGAGCCAATCCACATGTCTTAGATAAAATCAAAGTGGATTATTACGGAACCCCGACACCTTTGCAACAGCTTGGTAATATCTCAGTACCCGAAGCAAGAATGATAGTTATACAACCATGGGAAAAGGCTTTGCTTAAAGAAATAGAAAAAGCCATCAATATATCAGACCTTGGTATACATCCTACCAATGACGGAAGCGTCATAAGACTTGTATTCCCGGAGCTTACAGAGGAAAGAAGACATGAACTTGCAAAGGATATAAAGAAAAAGGGTGAGGCTGCTAAAGTTGCGGTAAGGAATATCAGAAGAGATGCTATAGAACTGATCAAGAAAGCTGAAAAAGCGGGTGAGATCAGTGAAGATGAAATGAAAAAGTTTGACGATAAAGTTCAAAAAGCTACAGATAAGTCTATAGAAAAATAGACGGCTTGGTTGATTCCAAGACAAAGGAAATTATGAAAGTTTAATGTAAGAAGTTATATGATATAACTTCTGCGTGTAAGGGTGTTTTGAGAGTATGTAAAGATATTAAGCACAGAACTTGTATACAAGTTACAGTGCCTAGTTTCCTGTACTTTTGGAATACCCTTTATACTTTTATTATCTATACATGTGAAAACATGGGAGGAGATTATGTTGAAGATCTTAGATGAAGTATATGTAAAAGAAATCAAAGAATTTGTTGGCAATAATATTGATCCGGAAGGTATAGCGGTTCCGAGTCATGTGGCAATAATACTTGACGGTAACGGTCGCTGGGCGGCTAAGAGAAAGCTGCCCAGAGCTATGGGACATAAAGCCGGATGTGAGACTCTCGAGCAAATAGTTGAGGATGCTGCGAGGATAGGGCTTGATTACTTGACCGTATACGGCTTTTCTACCGAGAATTGGAAAAGAAGTGAGCAGGAAGTATCAGCCTTAATGAAGCTTTTCAGATTCTATATGGTCAAACTAATCAAAGTTGCTAACGATAATAATGTAAAAGTTAAAATGATAGGGGATAAATCAAGATTTGATAAAGACATAATCGAAGGTATAGATAGGCTTGTTGAAAGTACCAAGAACAATTCAGGTATGACGTTCATCTTTGCTGTAAATTACGGTGGAAGAGACGAGATCGTAAGAGCGGTGAGAAAGATAGTAGCCACATATAAGCATAACGATCTTGATGTTTCGGAGATAGAAGAGTGTACAATGGCATCTTTCCTTGATACGGCGGAGATTCCCGATCCCGATCTTTTGATAAGGACCAGCGGTGAGCTGAGAATATCCAACTTTTTATTGTGGCAGATAGCATATTCGGAGATCTATATCACTGATGTGTTGTGGCCGGATTTTAATAAAAAGGAGCTTTTGAAGGCTATATTGGCATATAATAAAAGGGAAAGAAGATTCGGAGGAAGATAATGTTTATTACAAGACTTATAAGCGGTATAACAGTACTGCTTATAGCCATAGGAATAATTGTATTCGGAACCGTACCCTTATGGTTTGCAAGTATTGTGATCTCAGGCATAGCAATGTATGAGCTCTACAAAGCTTTTGGTATCAATGAGAGCAAAAATAACTTATGTAAGTTATGTACTGTCGATAATTTTTCTATTTTTTTGGTGCTTTTTTTCATGTGGATGAATACATAGGGATTTTTTTATAACGGTCACCCTTTTGACAATTTTAAGCATATATGTATTTACATTTCCCAAATACCATATAAATGATGTTATAAAGGTATTATTTACCTTGATATACATACCGATAATGTTTTCTTTTCTTTATAAAATAAGGGCATTGAGACATGGAGATTATCTTATATGGCTGGTATTTATATCAAGTTGGGGAAGTGACGTGTGTGCATACGCCGTGGGTATGCTTATAGGAAAGCACAAGATAGCTCCTAAGCTAAGTCCCAAAAAGTCTGTTGAAGGTTGTCTGGGGGGTATACTGGGTGCTGCTATAATGGGATATATATTCGGGTATGTGTTTAAGATGTATGTCGAACCTATAAGGTATATAGAAACAATATGCACCGTTGCCTGTACACTTGCTTCCGTACTTTCTCAAATAGGTGATTTTGCGGCTTCCGGTATCAAAAGAAATCAGCAGATCAAAGATTACGGTAATCTGATACCCGGGCATGGCGGTATACTTGATAGAGTTGACAGCATACTTCTTACCGCTCCGGTAGTGTTTTTTGTAATAATGTTTCTTTCGAGAATATAAGGAGTAAATAATGAAAAAGATAAGTTTGCTCGGTTCTACGGGTTCCATAGGAACACAGTGTCTTGATATTATCAGATATAATAAAGATATTGAAGTCGTTGCGCTTGCGGCAGGCAGCAATATAGGCTTGTTAAAGGAACAGATAAAAGAGTTCGCTCCCAAATATGTGTCTGTATCCGATGAGAAGTTATGTTTGGAATTAAAAAAAGAACTAAATGATGAAAGTTTAGATATAGGCTTTGGAAAAGAAGGGCTTATAGCAGCTGCTTCTTATGACGATGCGGATATCGTGTTAAGTGCCGTAGTCGGAATGATAGGTATAGAGCCTACGATAGCGGCAATAAAGTCGGGTAAAGATATTGCTCTTGCCAATAAGGAAACCATAGTATGTGCAGGGCATATAATTATGCAACTGGTAAAAGATCACGGGGTGAATCTTTTTCCGGTAGATTCCGAACATTCGGCGATATTTCAATGTTTGGACCGATACAATCCTGTGAATAAAATACTGCTTACTGCTTCGGGAGGGCCTTTTAGAGGATACACGAGCAAAGAACTGGAAAATGTCACATTGGAACAGGCATTAAAACACCCCAATTGGAGTATGGGCAAAAAAATCACGATAGACTCTTCCACAATGGTCAATAAGGGTTTGGAAGTAATAGAGGCTAAGCATCTTTTTAATGTTGATGTATCAAAGATAGAGGTACTTGTACAACCGACTTCGATAATACATTCCATGGTTGAATTCGAAGACGGTGCTGTGATCGCTCAAATGGGCGTTCCGGATATGAAATTACCCATACAATATGCCTTATACTATCCGGAAAGAAAATATATTGAGGGTGAGAGACTTGATTTTAAAAAACTTCGAAAAATAGAGTTTGAAGAGGTTGATATAGAAGTATTTGAAGGTTTGAAATATGCTTATGAGGCTGCTAAAGCAGGTGGAAGTATGCCGGCGGTCTATAATATAGCGAATGAATATGCGGTTGCATTGTTTTTGGAAAAAAAGATCGCTTATAAAGAAATAACAAGACTTATAAAATCAGCTATGGATAAGCATAATATCATATCACGACCTTCAGTAGCCGAGATACTTGAGATAGAAGAACAGATCAAGGCGGATTTTAGGAGAGATTAATATATGAGCATAATAATTGCTATTTTAATATTTGGAGTGATCGTATTGATACATGAGTTCGGTCATTTTATTGTTGCAAGATGGTCAAAAATAGATGTTTTGGAATTTTCCATAGGAATGGGTCCGAGTATATATACCTATCACGGTAAAAAGACAGATTATTCAATAAAACTTTTTCCAATAGGCGGTTCATGCAGAATGGCGGGTGAAGACTCGGGTGAAGAGACGGAAATAAAAGAGGGAACCTTCAATTCAAGACCTGTATGGTACAGACTGGCGGTAATATTTGCGGGACCCTTATTCAACTTTATACTTTCATTTGTATTGGCACTTTTTATAGTGTCTGTTGCCGGTGTGGACAAACCAGTAATTTCGGAAGTTAAAGAAGGATATCCGGCATATAATGCGGGTGTTATGTCCGGTGATGTAATAAAGTCCATAGATAAAAAAGATATACATTTATATAGAGAACTTATGCTTTATCTTTATATGAATCCCGAAAAAACCATAGATCTTAAAGTGGAAAGAGATGTAAACGGAACAAAAGAGATAAAGGAGTTCAGTATCACACCAAAATACGATGAAGAAAATGCAAGATACATGATAGGTATAGTTTCGGCAGATCGTGAAAAAATAAGAGATCCCTTAAGTGTTATAACTTATTCTATTTATGAAATAAAATATAATATTGACAGTACACTTAGCGGTCTTATGCAATTAATAAGAGGAAAGGCAAGTACCAAACAGATCAGCGGTCCGGTGGGGATAGTGGCTACGGTCGGTAGTAGTGTCGATGAATCAATGAATTACGGATTTATTTCGGTGATTCTTACTATTGCCAATATGACCATGCTTTTAAGTTCCACTCTGGGAATCATGAATCTTTTGCCTATTCCGGCTCTTGACGGAGGAAGGATACTGTTTCTTTTGGTAGAGGCAATACTCAGAAAACCGCTCAACAGGACTATAGAAGCCTATATACATTTCGGAGGTTTCGTGCTTCTTATGATATTTATGGTTTTCATATTATATAATGATATAGTTAATTTGATTTTTGGATAGATTTGGAGGAAGTTATGTCCTATAAGACAAGACAAATTCATATAGGAGACAGAGTTATAGGTGGAGGTGCTCCGGTACTTATACAATCAATGTGCAATACCAAGACAGATGACACCGAGGCAACCATAGCACAGATACTGGCTTTGGAAAAAGCGGGTTGCGATATAATAAGAGTCGCTGTGCCCGATATGTCGGCTGCCAAGGCTTTGGAAGAAATCAAAAGGTATATACATATACCACTGGTCGCAGATATACATTTTGATTATAAACTCGCTATTGAGTCTATAGAACGTGGGGTCGATAAAATAAGGATCAATCCCGGTAATATAGGTAATATTGATAGGATAAAGGCGGTTATAGAAGCGGCAAGATCAAGGAACATACCCATAAGAGTGGGAGTGAACTCAGGCTCTTTGGAAAAAGAAATATTAAAAAAATATTCCGGTGTCACCGCAGAAGGTATAGTAGAGTCTGCACTTGATAAGGTAAGGATAATAGAAGACCTTGGATATGATAACCTTGTTATAAGTATCAAATCATCCGATGTGATGATGTGTGTTAAGGCACATGAACTTATCGCTAAAAAGACAGATTATCCTTTGCATGTCGGGATCACGGAGTCCGGTACCGTGAAAAGAGGCACTATAAAATCGTCGGTTGGTCTGGGTATCATACTTTATCAGGGAATAGGAGACACCATAAGAGTATCGCTTACCGGAGATCCGGTAGAAGAGATAACCTGTGCGAAGATACTTCTTAAGAGTCTGGGGCTTAGAAAAGACGGTATCGAGGTGGTATCATGCCCCACCTGCGGAAGGACCGATATAGATCTTATAGGTCTGGCAAATAAGGTCGAAGAGCTTGTGGAAGATTACAGTCTTGATATAAAGGTAGCTGTAATGGGCTGTATAGTAAACGGTCCCGGAGAGGCTAAGAGGCTGATATAGGCATAGCCGGAGGTAAAGGTGAGGGTATGCTTATAAAAAAAGGTAAAGTAGTAAAAAGAGTCAAAGAAGACGAACTTCTTAAAGTATTAAAAGAAGAACTGGATGAATTATCAAAAAAGGATAAGGGTTAGATAAATGAAAAGTTTTACAGAAACTTTTCCGACACTTAAAAATGAAGAAGCTTTCTTAGATCTGTGGCAATTTATCAGCGTTGGCAAGATTTCCGCAAAGCCTGATATGAGCGAGCTCAGAGTATATATAAAGTCAGAAAGGCTGATAGAAAAAAAGCGTATCTATGATATTGAAAAGCTTATCAAAGATAGGCTTTTTCCTTATAAAAAAATACGCATTAAAATAATAGAAAAATTCAATCTTTCAAAGCAGTATAACCTGGAAAACCTGTATTCAAGTTACATAGACAGCATACTTTTGGAATTGAGGAAGAGCAAGATCATTTATTATAATATTCTTACTACCGCAAAAGTTGAGATAAAAGAAAAAAACACACTGGAGTTAAGTATAGAAAAGAACAGTCTCTATGTTGAAGTAATGAAAGATTTTACAGATATCATGGAGAAGATTTTTATCGAAAGATGCGGACTTGGAGTCTACATTAAAATAAATTATCTTGAATATTCCAAAGTATCCGATTCGGATAAAACAGAATATGAAGACAGTTACTTAAGTGTAACCGAGGAGATAAAAAAAGAACAGGAAGAAAATAAAAGCGGATCACTTGCGAAAGAAGATCGGGATACATCTAAGAAAACCACAGTCAAAGAAAACGAAAAGCTAAGACCGGCTTCAAAATACGGTGAAAGAAAATATAAAAAATCAAGCAATCCCGATGTATTATACGGTAAGGATTTTACAGACAACATAATACCTATAAGAGAAATACAAGGTGAGATGGGTGAGGTTGTCATAGCAGGTACTATAATAGAGCTTGACACTATACGTATAGAAAAAAACCTGTCAACTATATATGTATGTACACTAAGCGACAATACCGATTCTATAGTTATGAAACTATTTATAAAGGATGAGCAAAAAGACAGCGTCGAAGGAATATTGTACAAGGGGAATTCCTTAAAAGTGTGCGGTCAGACCGGTATAGACAGATTTGATTCGGAGCTTACACTAACTTTTATAAGAGGCATTAAAAAGTTTGAGATGAGCAATTTCTGCGAACGTGAGGATAACGAAGCAATAAAAAGGGTTGAGCTTCACTGCCATACTAAGATGAGCGACTTTGACGGAGTGTCTTCTGCGGAAGATATTATCAAAGAAGCTCAAAGACTTGGAATGACGGCTATAGCTATAACAGATCACGGAAACGTACAAAACTTTACGGAAGCCTACCATGTGGCGGAAAAACTTAAAACTCCTTTTAAGATAATATACGGAATGGAAGCCTATGTGGTCGATGATGTCAAATCATTGGTGTTAAATCCCGGCGAACATGGTTTAGATGATGATTATGTCGTGTTTGATATAGAGACAACGGGATTTTCATCAAAAAATGATAAGATCATAGAAATAGGTGCGGTAAAGATATCACGGGGCAAGATAACGGACAGGTTTTCAACACTTATAAACCCTAAGATTCCTATACCTCTTAAGATAGAGGAACTTACTAAATAAATGATTCCATGGTGATAAATGCACCGGAAATAGAACAGGTACTGCCTGAATTTTACGATTTTATAAAGGACTGTGTACTGGTAGCTCATAATGCTTCATTTGATGTAGGTTTTATGAGGGAAAAGTTTAAATTGATATCTAAAACAATAGATAACTGCGTTATAGATACTGTAGAATTTGCCAGACTTTTATTACCGAACTTATCAAGATTTAAGCTCGATACCGTAGCGAAGAATCTGGGAATAAGCCTTGAAAATCATCACAGGGCAGTTGATGATGCCGAAGCAACCGCTTATATTTGGATCAAGTTCATAGATCTTTTAAAAGAAAGATACAATACAGATAAATTAAAAGAACTTGAGGGCTTGAACAAGTTAAGTACCAATGTTATAAAGAAGCTTCATGAAAATCACGTGACTATACTTGCCAAGAATGATATTGGACGGATAAATCTGTACAGGTTGGTATCACTTTCCCATACGGAATATTACAATAAGATACCCCGAATACCCAAATCATTACTGATCAAATACAGAGAGGGGCTTTTGCTGGGCTCCGCCTGTTCGAACGGAGAATTATTTCAGGCTTTGCTTAGAAATGAAAGCGAGGAAAAACTTGGGAAGATAGCAGACTTTTACGACTTCCTTGAGATACAGGACAGTAAAAACAATCTGCATATGGTAGAAAGTGACAGATATAGCGTAAACAGCGAAGAAGATATAAAGGATATCAACCGTGAAATATGCAGACTTGGAGATCTGTATGAAAAACCGGTCGTTGCTACGGGAGATGTACACTTTTTAAATCCACGGGACGAGGTCTACAGACGTATACTAATGTACGGTAAAGGATTTGACAGTGCCGATAAGCAGCCTCCTCTATATCTTAAGACCACCAATGAAATGTTAAAAGATTTTGACTTTCTTGGTCAAAATAAGTCATACGAGGTAGTGGTTACAAACAGTAATAAAATTGCGGATATGATAGAGAACATAATACCGGTAAGACCCGACAAATGTGCTCCCGTAATAGAAAACTCCGATGAAATGTTAAGGGAAGCCTGTTACGAAAAGGCTTATGAGCAATACGGAGATCCTTTGCCAAAACTGGTGGAAGACAGACTTGAAAGAGAGCTTAATTCTATAATCAAGAACGGTTTTGCGGTCATGTATATCATAGCTAAAAAACTGGTGGAAAAAAGCAACTCGGACGGATATCTGGTAGGCTCGAGAGGTTCGGTAGGGTCTTCATTTGCGGCATATACTTCCGGTATCACTGAGGTCAACCCTTTGCCGCCGCATTATTATTGCACTTGTAAATACGTTGATTTTGACAGTGACGAAGTAAAACAATATGTCGGTATGGCAGGGTGCGATATGCCGGATAAGACCTGTCCGGTCTGTGGCAGTAAACTCAAAAAGGACGGTTTTGATATACCTTTTGAGACCTTCCTGGGATTTAAGGGAGATAAGGAGCCGGATATAGACCTTAACTTCTCCGGAGAATATCAGTCCAATGCTCATGATTATACTGAAGTGCTTTTCGGCAAAGGACATACATTCAGAGCCGGAACGGTAAGTACCCTGCAATTTAAGACAGCATACGGCTATGTGAAAAATTACTACGAAGAGCACGGTGAAATAAAAAGAAAGTGCGAGATCGCCCGTCTAAGTAACGGCTGTGTAGGTATAAGGCGAACTACGGGACAGCATCCGGGAGGAATCATAGTTTTACCGCACGGGGAGGAGATATACAGTTTCACCCCTGTGCAAAGACCGGCTAATGATGTCAATTCCAAAACGGTGACGACACATTTTGATTATCATGCGATAGATCACAATCTTTTGAAACTTGATATACTGGGGCATCAGGATCCTACTATGATCAGGATGTTACAGGATATTACAGGTATAGATCCGGTAAAGGATATACCGCTCGATTCCAAAGAAACCATGAGTCTTTTCAAGGATACTTCCGCACTCGGAATAAGCCCTGAAGACATAATGGGATGTAAATTGGGAGCCTTGGGTGTACCTGAGTTCGGTACGGACTTTGCTATGCAGATGCTTATTGAGGCAAAGCCCGAGGGACTGTCGGACCTTGTGCGTATAGCAGGACTTGCCCACGGTACCGATGTATGGCTGGGCAATGCACAAACCCTGATAAAAGATGGTACTGCCACTATAAGGACAGCCATATGTACAAGAGATGATATCATGATATATTTGATAGAAAAAGGTATTGAAGAAGGTGTGTCTTTTAAGATAATGGAAGCTGTCAGAAAGGGAAAGGGACTAAAACCGGAAGAAGAAGAGATAATGCGGGCAGCAGATGTACCGGAATGGTATATCGATTCCTGTAAAAAAATAAAATACATGTTCCCTAAAGCCCATGCTGCCGCTTATGTAATGATGGCATGGCGTATAGCGTATTGTAAGATCTTTTATCCGCTTGCTTATTATTGTGCTTTCTTTACCATAAGGGCATCATCTTTTTCATACGAGATCATGTGCTTCGGTAAAGCAAGGCTTCAGGAATATATAGCACAGTATCAAAAGAAGCAGGAAACTTCCTCTACTACGGCTAAGGATGATGATACATTTAGGGACATGAGAATAGTGCAGGAAATGTATGCCAGAGGCTTCGAGTTTGAAGAGATAGATATATATAAGGCAGAGGCTACAAGGTGTTTTATAACCGAGAATAAAAAAATAATGCCGCCGCTTTCAAGTATAGACGGTTTCGGGGAAGTGGCTGCCAACCAGCTTGTCAATGCAAGAAAAGCCGGAGAGTTTATCTCAAAAGATGATCTGATGGAAAGAGCCAAGATAGGTAAAAGTACCTGTGAGCTTTTAGATAGGCTGGGACTTTTGAAAAAGCTTCCGCAAAGCAATCAGATGTCTATTTTTGATGTGTTGTAAATATCGGGAAATGCTGACTGTTTATCTCGTATTCTAAGTGCTTTCGATAAAATTTGACAAATTTATTAAAATACCAAAGTTGTAACCTACAAATAGCTATAATTAACATTTTTTATCAACGGCACAGAGCTATATTAAGGTCAAATAATAAAACTAAAAAGGACATGGAATTACCCGATAAGTACAAACTTATAAAGTAATTCCAAGTCCTTTTTAATAAAATCATTACATCATACGGAACAGCCCTATAACTTTTCCGAGTATACTTACGTCCTTGACAAGTATAGGTTTCATATCATCATTTTCCGGTTGTAATCTTATTTGATTTTTTTCTTTATAGTAGGTCTTTACGGTTGCGGTATCGTCCATCAAAGCAACAACTATATCGCCGTTATTTGCATGGTTTTGCTTAGCCACAAGTATTTTATCGCTATCAAAAATACCGGCATTGATCATTGAATCGCCTTTCACCTTTAGCATGAATATATCACTGTTAGGTAGCATATCTGCGGGAAAAGGAAAATAATCACTTATATTTTCTTCGGCAAACATAGGCAAACCTGCCGCAACCTCACCGAGCAGCGGGACATTCACCATCTCTCTTCTTGTAAGATTGAAGTTTTCGTCAACTACTTCAATGGTCCTGGGTTTACTAGGATCTTTTCGTATGTAACCTTTCTTTTCCAGACTTTCAAGATGAGCGTGTACTGAAGAAGTGGAACGAAGACCTACTGCTTGACAGATTTCTCTAACTGCCGGAGGATAGCCCCTTTTTAAAATACTTTCTTTTATATATTGCAATATAGCCTGTTGTTTTTCAGTTAATTTAGCATTAGCCATAGCATCAACTCCTTTGCATAGATTGTCCGCATTTGCAGTAACATTGTATTTGTATATAGTATCATAAAAATAATTTAAAAGCAAACCTTTGTTCTTATAAATCTGTTATATATAAAGTATACAAACTTCAATATTGCATTACTTTTGTCTCAAAACAAAGCTTCATACCTTGACGAAAAAGATATATATATATAAAATAGTAGGGCAATAATTACATTAGGAGGTTATTTTAGGATGTCAGGACATTCAAAGTTTGCAAATATTAAACATAAAAAAGAAAAAAATGATGCTGCAAAGGGTAAGATATTTACCGTAATAGGAAGAGAGATAGCTGTTGCTGTCAAAGAGGGAGGTCCCGACCCTAATAACAACTCTAAATTAAGAGATGTTATAGCAAAAGCTAAATCAAATAATGTGCCTAATGATACTATTGAAAGAGGTATTAAAAAGGCTGCGGGTGATATCGATTCCGTAAACTATGAAAAGAATGTATATGAGGGTTACGGTCCCAGCGGAGTGGCAGTTATAGTGGAAACTTTAACTGACAATAAGAACAGAACTGCTGCCAATGTAAGATCCGCATTTACGAAAGGGGGCGGTAACATAGGTGCACAAGGCTGTGTATCCTATATGTTTGACAATAAAGGACTTATAATAATAGACAGAGAAGAAGTTGACATGGACAGCGATGAATTTATGCTTATCGCACTTGATGCCGGAGCAGAGGATTTCACTGTGGAAGATGACAGTTTTGAAATAATAACATCACCGGATGATTTTTCGGCTGTAAGAGAAAACCTCGAAAAACAAAATATACCTATGGCAAGTGCTGAGCTTACTATGATCCCTCAGAATAAAGTAAAACTTAGCGATGAAGAAGATATAAAGAAAATGAATAAACTTTTGGACTTACTGGAAGAAGATGATGATGTACAGGCGGTATATCACAGTTTAGAAGAATAAAAAAAGGGATCCTATCTGAGCAAACAGAAAGGATCCTTTTTTATTTTTATACTATTAATAGATACCCTTTTATCCGGGATACATATAGCGTGATACAATGTGTTTCATCTTGGTCTGTGCCGGTATTAAGGTTTGAGGTTAATAAAAACATCCTAAACTGTATTTTAAGTACTTATAGTCTTATATCTAACATTTTTGATAAAAAAGTAACCTATATCATCAACAAAGCATAATTTAAAGGGGTATTACTTTAAAGTAATAAAGTGTTGACGTTATAAAAAAAATAGTTTATAGTAAACTACTATAAATAAGTGTATCTATTAAAAAAGCCATGTAAGTAAAAGGAGGACTATTATGAAGAAAAATTTACTTAAGCTTATGTTTATATCTGCTTGTGCGGTAATGTTGGCAGCCTGTTCAAACAATCCCTCAACTGATACAAGTGCGGATGAGAGTGCTCAGAGCAATGAGCAGGTATCTGAAGTATCCGGTGACAAAACAGGTCAAAATTATAAGATAGGTGTATTGCAATTAGTTCAGCACCCGGCACTTGATAAGGCAAATGAAGGATTTATTGCGGCACTTGACGAAGCGGGTATAGGTTATACAGCAGATCAACAGAATGCAGGAGGAGAACTTTCATCTGCTCAGCTTATAGCGGAAAAGTTTGCCAACGATAAAGAAGATCTTATATTTGCTATCGCAACACCTGCTGCACAGGCGGCTTCGGGAGTTACCGAAGATATACCTATAGTTATCACTGCGGTAACAGATCCCAAAGAATCCGGACTTGTGGAAAGCAACGAAACACCGGGTGGTAATGTGACCGGAACTTCTGACCTTACTCCTGTCAAAGAACAAATAGATCTCTTAAAGGAACTTGTACCGGATGCAAAGAAAATAGGTATACTTTACAGTACTGCCGAGGCGAATTCGGTTATACAGGTAGACCTTGCAAAGGAAGCTGCAAAGGCTCTCGATCTTGAAGTTGTTGAATACACTGTTTCAAACCTTAGTGAGATACAGTCAGTTGTTGAGTCTATGATAGGAAGTATAGATGCCCTTTACATCCCTACGGACAACACTGTAGCATCGGGAATGAGTACGGTAACAATGATCACAAACGAAAATAAGATCCCTGTAATAGGTGCGGAAGCCGCACATGTTGAAAAGGGTGCTTTAGCTACCTACGGTATAGATTACTATGAACTCGGAAAGCTCACCGGAAAGCAGGCTATTGCAATACTTACAGAAGGTAAAAAACCAGCGGATATGCCTATAGAGTACCTTGACAAGACACAATTCAAGTTCTCTGTCAACGAAGATACGGCTAAGGAACTCGGAATAGATGTATCAAAATTCACGGCTAAGTAATATAATTAGATCCGTATATATGTATTGGAAGCTAAGTTATATAAAAATTAATAACAAATCTTTTATATATCAATCAAATTGCTTGTATGTATTTGTTTATTAGTATTTATAGAGATAAAAGAGCAGATGTATAATTCATGAAAATAATTTAAATTATGATATTTTTTTATGATCTTATGAATTATATTGCTAAACTACAGGCATGTATATTATCAAATAATAAATATTATTGAAGTTTAGACGGATAAGTAGTAAAATGTAATAATTCTAGGATAGTCAATATATTTGACTATCCTGTTTTAATATGAGAGATAATCATATAGTTTATTGTTTACTTGTAGTATAATACTATCAATGTTTAGACAGTTTTCAGGATAAACTACGATATGTGCAAGTGCTGTTAACAGTTGTTCGTGTATTTATTAAAGTGAAGTAATAAGCTGACAGACATAGTCAAATATATATTCAGGAGGCAATCTTTTTATGTACGCAGATTTTTATCGGGTTTATTTCCATCTATGCTTGGAGCTACGGGTCAGGCTGTCTTATGGGCAATTATGGTACTGGGTGTATTTATTACATTCAGACTTCTTGATATTGCGGATCTGACTGTTGACGGAAGTTTTGCATTCGGCGGTTGTATATGTGCTCTTATGATCGTTAAATATAATATGAATCCGGTACTTGCGTTGTTGATAGCAGGGGTTGCGGGGCTTTTGGCAGGCGCTGTAACGGGTATTATACATACAGTATTCGATATACCGAGTATACTTGCCGGAATCTTGACACAGATTTCTCTTTGGTCTGTTAATCTGATGTTGGTAGGCGCAAGTAATATACCGCTTAATAAGGCTCCAAATATATTTTCAGTGGTTTCAAAGAGTCTTAAGATATCGGGGGCGAATTCAAATCTTTTGGTAGGTCTGTTGATCGCCGCTTTGATCATCGGGATCTTATATTGGTTCTTCGGTACGGAGCTTGGTAGCGCATTAAGAGCTACAGGTAACAATGAAGATATGATCAGGGCTTTGGGATTCAATGTTAATAAGGGTAAGCTCATCGCACTTATGATAAGCAACGGTCTTGTGGGTCTTTCGGGAGGTCTTGTAGCCCAAAGTCAGAAATATGCTGACATCAATATGGGAACCGGTGCAATAGTTATAGGTCTTGCAGCAATAGTTATAGGTGAAGTGCTTTTAAGTAAATATATCAACTTTGCGGTAAAACTTACGGCTGCGGTCTTTGGTACAGTTGTTTATTTTTGGATCAGAGCTGTAGTCTTAAGACTGGGACTTGATGCCAATTACATGAGAGTGGTATCTGCAATCATAGTATTTATAGCATTGGCGGTACCTGTAATACTTGAAAGAGTACGTATCAGAAAATCTTATCGTGCGGACGTATAGAAGTTAACTAAAAATATATGGAAGGCTTATAGGTAAATTCAATGTTGGAAATTATAAATGTAAGTAAAACTTTTAATAAAGGAACAGTAAACGAAAAGAAAGCACTTGATAAGCTGTGTTTGAAGATAGAGGAGGGAGATTTTATTACCGTAATAGGCGGAAACGGTGCGGGAAGTCAACTATGCTCAATATGATCGCAGGAGTTTATCCAATAGATTCGGGAGTTATCAATATAGATAATGTCAATGTTTCATTGCTTCCGGAGCATAAAAGAGCCAAATACATAGGACGTGTATTTCAAGATCCGATGAAAGGAACTTCCGCAGGTATGCAAATAGAAGAAAATCTTGCGCTTGCATTCAGAAGAGGTAAAAAAAGAGGCTTTTCGTGGGGGATAAAATCGGGCGAAAGGGATTTCTATAAATCCGAATTAAAAAAACTCGGACTGGGCTTGGAGACCAGACTCAAAAGTAAGGTCGGACTTTTATCCGGAGGACAAAGACAGGCGGTTACCTTACTTATGGCAACTTTGGTAGATCCGAGACTCCTGCTTTTAGATGAACATACGGCGGCTCTCGATCCTAAGACTGCAAAAAGAGTTCTTGATATAACCAACGAGATAATACAAGAGAAAAAACTTACAGCTCTAATGGTGACCCATAATATGAAAGATGCTATACATCTGGGCAACAGACTTATTATGATGCATGAGGGCAGAGTGATATATGATGTAAAAGGTGAAGAAAAAAAGAAGTTGACCGTAGAAGTATTACTTAAGAAATTTGAAGAAGCAAGTAATGAAGAGTTTGCAAATGATAGAATGATTCTTACAAAATAGGAGGTTTCTTATGGAAAAGCAAAAGATCGTTATAACAATAAACAGAGAGTATGGTAGCGGTGGAAGAAGTATAGGAAAAATATTATCTCAAAGACTTGGCATACCTTATTATGATGATGACATAATAAAGCTTTCATCCGAGTATTCTGCGGTAGCCGAAGAGTATTTCAGAATGCATGATGAAAAACCCGGCAATAATTTCTTACAGAAAGTAATGGGCAGTTCAAAAACAAATTTATCCAAACCTTCTATAAGCGATAATATAACTTCCCCAGACAATCTTTTCAGATTTGAATCCGAAGTTATAAGAAATATAGCCAATAGAGAAAGCTGTATATTCATCGGTAGATGTGCGGACTTTGTACTTGATTCCTGTGCTTTTCCGGAATATATAAAAATTTTTGTATATGCGGATCTTACAACCAAGATAAGGCGTATCATGGATCTTGACGGACTCGAGACAAAAGAAGCTTTGGAAAAGATATCAACAATAGATAAAAGAAGAGCTTCATATTACAAATATTATACAGGTGAGAATTGGCGTGATATGTTAAGGTACGACCTTCCCATCAATACAAGTGATATAGAATTTGAAGAGGCTTGCGACCTGATCCTGTATTATTTGAAATTAAGAAAATACGATTTACCTCAACTGTAAAAAAAATAATAAAATAGTAATATTTTAGACATGGAAAAATCAACTAATAATAGAATAATAAGACAATGCTGAGGCATTACTGTATTATTAGTTTTCATTAGTTGTTGTTTTTAAAATACAGTATATGAAAATTATACGGAGAGTATTAGATGAAGAAAAAAGAAAAAGACTTCTTAAGTGTATTGAATAAAGTCAGAAATAAAAGAAATCAAACATATAAGAAGGTATTTGTTGCGGCAGGGGCGGCTGTTATTATGATAGTTGTTATCAGTTCGGGTCTTGCCATGACAAGAGTTAAGAAAAAAGCTACGCCGTCGAATGCCGAACAACAGAGTGAAACGGTGGTGGCAGAAAGCAGTACCGAACCTTATGTGGATCCGGTACAACTGGAAATAGAAAATGTTATAAATTCCTATAACGATCTTGGGCTTACCAATGTTACAGGTTATCTTTACATGAGGGAAGAGCCGGATAAGAACGGAAAGATCATAGGAAAGCTCTACGGAGGAAGCGCCGTAGACATTATAGAAAGTGCAAACGAAGAGTGGTATAAGGTCAGATCCGGAGGATTGGAAGGCTATGTCTTTGCACAACATATTACAACAAAGGATGAGGCAAAGCAGCAGGCTTTAGAGCTTGTAAAAGAAAGAGCCATAGTCCAAACGGAAAGACTCAACATAAGAAGCGAAGCTTCCACGGAAGCAGAGATAGTAGGTGCCGCATACAAGGGTGAAAGATATGAGATACTTGAAGATGCGGGAGATTGGGTGAAAATAGAAGGAGGGTACTTATCGAAGGAGTTTTTGGAGATCAAGTATGCTTTGAATGAGGCAAGAAAACTCGATCTTAGAAGTATGGTGCTTAATCTTTATGATAACCTGGCTATTTCAAATGTTGAGGGATACCTTAATATAAGAGAAGAACCAAAAGAAGACGGAAAGATAATCGGTAAGCTTACAAGTAGAGCAGCCGGGGATATAATTGAGACGCTGGACGGTTGGTACAAGATAAGATCCGGCCCTATCACCGGTTATGTAAAAAGTGATTATATACTTACGGGACAGGCGGCTAAGGATGCCGCTTTGGAAGAAGCCGAACTTATGGCTGTAGTTACAGCCGATGCACTTTATGCAAGAGCTGAGCCCAATACCAATTCCAAAATATTTACCACTATTTCAAACAGTGAAATACCAGATAGTTTCTCAGTCTGACGGATGGATAGAAATAGAGCTTGAAGACAACAACAATGCGTTCCTGTCTACAGAGTTTGTTGATGTAAGGTATGCGCTTAACGAGGCTATCAAGTTCACGCCTGCGGAAGATGCCGCTAATGCTATCATGGCAAGAAGAAACGAAATAGTAAATTATGCTATGCAATTCTTAGGGAATCCTTATGTATGGGGTGGAACCAGCCTTACCAACGGATGCGATTGCTCAGGATTTACCATGCAGATACTTGGTAAGTATGGAGTCGGACTACCGCACTACTCAGTTTCCCAGTCACAAATGGGAACAAAGATAGATTCATCACAGATGAAACCGGGTGATCTGATATTCTACTCTAACAGAAGCGGTGTTATAAACCACGTTTCCATGTACATAGGTAACGGTCAGGTCATACATGCGGCAAGCAGAAAGAGCGGTATTAAGATATCAGCTTGGAATTACAGAAATCCTACAACTATCAGAAATGTTATAGGAGATTAAGTTTAAGTGTTTTTAGTGTTAGTGAACTAAAATTACTTGAATATGTCGGACTATTAATACAATACTTCACTAATTAAAGGGGAAAAGATATGAAAGATAATTTTATTGCACAATCATTTGGAAAAAGTCAAAACTATACTGATATTCCCAATCAATTATATAAAGACTATGATGTAAAAAAAGGTCTCAGAAACGAAGACGGTACAGGTGTCAGAGTCGGCCTTACAAGAGTATCGGATGTAGTGGGTTATGACTATATAGATGGTGTTAAGACCAACATTCCCGGTCGTCTGTATTATCGAGGTTATGATATAGTCGATATTACCGCAGCAAGATCAAAAGAGGCAACCGGTTATGAAGAGGTCATGTTTTTATTACTTTTCGGATTTTTACCCTCTAAAAGAGAATTTGATAATTTCAACGAGGTCTTAAGAGATATGTATGCGCTTCCGGATGATTTTCTGGAGATGAACCTTTTGCGCATGCCGGCACAAAACCTTATGAATAAATTACAGCATGCTGTACTAACATTGTATAATTATGACGAGGATCCGGATAATGTGGAAGTTTATTCAACCCTGTTAAAGGGACTTGACATAACTGCCAAGCTTCCTTCTATTATGTGTTATGCATATCAGTCAAAGATGCACTACTTCAACAGAGAAAGCCTGGTAATACACTATCCGGATAAGAAGTATTCAATAGCTGAGAATATATTATATATGTTAAGAGAAAACAGACAGTTCTCAGAAAAAGAAGCTTCACTGCTCGATACCATATTAATATTACAGGCGGACCACGGCGGAGGTAACAACTCAACTTTTGCCAATGTAGTCGTTTCATCGACCGGAACGGATATTTATTCTTCCATAGCCGCAGCGATAGGTTCACTTAAAGGACCTAAGCACGGTGGTGCCAATATACAGGTAAGTAAGATGATGGAAGAGATAGTGGCGGAGATAGGATATACCACAGATGAGAAAAAGATAAGAACAGTGATAGAAAAGATCCTCGACAAGGAATTTTTTGACAGAACAGGACTTATCTACGGTTTCGGACATGCGGTATATACCATATCTGACCCAAGAGCGGAACTTTTAAGACAGTACTGCGAAGCGGTTGCAAAGGAAAAGGGCAGAACCAGAGATTATGACTTTTATGTATTATTTGAAAAACTGGTCAAGGACATAGTTTTTGAAAGAAAAGGTACAACAATATCTAATAACGTGGATTTCTATAGCGGATTTGCCTATGATATGATGGGTATTCCAAGAGATCTATTCACCCCTCTGTTCGTTTGTGCAAGATGTGTAGGATGGGTCGCACACAATTTGGAAAATAAGTTATATGACGGAAGAATAGTAAGACCTGCTACAAAATATGTGGGAGAGTTAAAAACATACCTTCCTATAAAGGAAAGATAATAGTATAATAGTATGAGAAAAGCTTGTTGCAGTCGGGAGGTCATTTGTGGCAAATCGTAGTACAAAAAAAAGCCCCAAAAAGAGTAAAACTAAAACTGTGAAAGCCAAAAAGTCCGTAGAATTAAAAGGTGGAGAAATACTCAGAGATGAAATATTTATTATTGCACTCTTTGTATTCTCCATCCTATTATTGTTAAGCAATTTCGGACTTGGCGGAAATATGGGTAATTTTCTTAAGGGAGTTCAGCTTGGAAGTTTTGGTACAATAGGATATCTGTTCCCGATAGTAGTTTTACTGATTGGAGTAATCCTGGTATCTAACAAAGGCAATATAAGATCCGGATTAAAATCATTTTCTATAATAGTTGTAATGATATCGGTAAGCAGTATCGTATATATTTTTATGGAAGATACTGAGTTTTCTTTGGATGCACTTAAAGAAGCGTATATTGCTCAAAGTGGAGGAGGTTTATTCGGAGCGTTACTCGGAGGAACACTTAAGGCTATAATCAGCTCTATAGGTGCTTTTGTGGTTTTATGCATGATAATAATAATATCATTGGTATACATAAGCGAGCGTTCATTTGTAAGTTTTGTAAAACTCGGTGGCAAAAAAGTATACACTCATACAAAAGAGGATATGGCAAGGCGTAAGGCTAGAAAAGAAAAATCAAAAAAAACCGATAAAAAAGAAAGTAATAAAACTAAAAAAGAGGAAAAAATTATCCCCGTGGATAACTCGGAATCCAAAGAAGTTGATAATGTCAGAAATAAATTTGATTTTAATGAAACAACTCTTAATATTTCCGATAACAGATACAGTCAATTTGATGATAATGTTAGGGATAATAACTTTGTTGACGCTGAAGAATTGGCAATACAAGAAGACTGTATGACACAGGAAGCACCTGCCACCGGTGAAAATCAAGACGGTGAAGATGATTTTGTACTGCAGGATAATGTAATAAAGAGAAGAAAAGCTGTAAAACCCGGAAAAAGCTCAGGTTTTTCCAAGAATGAAATAAGAAAGAATAAAGATAGCAAAACGTATCAAAAGCCCGGAAAGAACACAAGATCTTCAACATCCCTACCCGAGATTACAAAGGTACAAAACCTTTCGGATATTATAACAAAAAAGCCGGAAGATATGGATGAAGATATATTGAACAAGCTAAATGACATTTTATATTCCGAAACTTCAAATATTGTTGAAAGTGATTTTGAAAAAGAGCTTGAAAGCACGGCTGAGAAGATGATGAATGAGGGGATAGTTAGTGAAGACCCTTATGAAGATAGGTTCGATATACAGCCGATAAGATATGATGATGCTAAAAATGACGGATACTTTGAGAATAACAGCACATCAGTTGATAAAACCGCTGTCTTTGATGAAGAAAGTGATGAGTATGATGATATCGACGCAGTAGAGGAATATAATGATGATACCGAAGATAAAAAAACTTCGGATCCCGACACGGAAAATATAACGACCGCATCCGGGAAGATCATAGAAAAAAATTCCGATGTAAATTTAAACAAAATAAGAAGTTATGAACATAAAACCATACATGCAGAGGAGAATAAAAAGTCGGTTCCGGTAAAACAAAGTGTCGAAAGACCGGTAAAACCATATATATACCCTCCGACAGATCTTTTAACTGCTTCTCCTCGAATCTCCAATAAATCGAATGAGGAGTTCAGGACCACGGCATATAAATTACAGGAAACTCTTCATAATTTTGGTATAGAAGTTCAAGTAAGTAATATAAGTATAGGTCCTACTGTTACAAGATATGAGATATTACCCGAACCGGGTGTTAAAGTAAGTAAGATCGTCGGGCTGACAGATGATATCAAACTGAATCTGGCAGCAAGTGATATAAGAATAGAAGCACCTATTCCGGGAAAATCGGCAGTCGGGATAGAAGTACCCAATAAAGAAAATACTATAGTAAGTCTGAGAGAACTTTTTGAATCCGATGAATTCAAAAATACCAAAGCAAAGTTGAATTTCGCTTTAGGTAAGGACATAGCCGGCAAACCGATAGTAAGCGATATATCGACAATGCCTCATCTTCTTATAGCGGGAGCGACAGGTGCCGGTAAGTCGGTCTGTATCAATACATTGATCATGAGTATTTTGTATAAATATACTCCTCAAGAAGTAAGACTTATAATGGTCGATCCTAAGGTCGTAGAGCTTTCGGTATACAACGGTATACCGCATCTTTTGATACCTGTCGTGACCGATCCCAAGAAGGCTGCCGGTGCGCTTAACTGGGCAGTTAAGGAAATGACCGACAGATATAGAAAGTTTGCGGAACACGGGGTGAGAAATCTCAAGGGATATAATGACAAGTTAAGTTCACTCGATCCCGAATTTGAAAAATTACCTCAGATAATAATAATCATAGATGAGCTTGCAGATCTTATGATGGTAGCTCAAAATGAAGTCGAAGATGCTATATGCAGACTTGCACAGCTTGCAAGAGCCTGCGGTATACATCTTGTCATAGCGACACAAAGGCCGAGCGTAAATGTTATTACAGGACTTATAAAGGCGAACATACCTTCGAGGATAGCGTTTGCGGTATCGTCGGGAATAGACTCACGTACAATACTGGATACCGTAGGTGCCGAAAAACTATTGGGTAAGGGTGATATGTTATTCTCACCGCAATCACTTCCTAAACCTATCAGGGTACAGGGTGCCTTTGTATCAGATAATGACGTTCAAAATGTTGTTGACTTTTTGGTGGAACAAGGACTTGATGTCGGTTTTGATGAAAGTGCAATAAGCAATATGGAAGAAAGTGCAACGGAAAGCCCTACAGGAGCAGCCAATGATCTTGATGAATTATTTGTACAGGTCGCAAGGTTTGTAATTGAGTCACAAAAGGCGTCTATTGGAATTTGCAAAGAGTATTCAGAATTGGTTTTAACAGAGCGGCAAGGATCATGGATCAGCTTTGTGAAGCCGGGATCGTAGGGAAAGAACAGGGAACTAAACCGAGACAGGTACTTATGAGTTCGGAAGAATTTGAAAATTATATTAATACTTTAGGTATTGCGAGGTAGTTATGAAACTTATATTAGAAGCAGAGGGCTTGGAATATAGTCTGTTACAAGGAAGTAAGGATGTAGAAGTTGATAATTTGGTATACGATTCAAGAAAAGATTGTAAGAATGCCATATTTGTATGTATGAAAGGCTCCAAATTCGACTCCCATAAAGATATTGATAAAGTAGTGGAATCAGGTGCTAAAGCGATAGTGATAGAAGAAGAAATAAAAGAGCTGCCCGAGGGTGTAACCGTAATCTCGGTGAAAAGCTCAAGAAAGGCTTTGGCTTTGCTTTCGGCGGCATTTTTCGAATATCCGATAAGGAAGATGACATCAATTGCAATAACCGGAACCAAGGGAAAGACCACGAGTACCTATATGTTAAAGACTATATTGGAAAAAGCGGGTCACAAGATAGGTGTAATTGGAACCAACGGAGTACTTATAGGTGATAAACTTTATAAGACATTGAATACTACTCCGGAGTCATTTGACTTACACAGATTTTTTAAGGATATGTACGAAGAAGGCTGCAAATACATTATCATGGAGGTATCAAGCCAGGGTATAATGATGGACAGAGTCTTCGGTATAATATTTGACTATGCGGTATTTACAAATATATCAAAGGATCATATAGGACCTGATGAACATAAGGATTTTGAGGAATATCTGTATTATAAATCAAAACTGTTTTCTCAGACCAAGACAGCGCTTATTAATATTGATGATAAACATGCGGATCAAATAATAGAAAATTCAAAAGCTCAAAAGCTTTATACTTACGGAGAAAAGAAAGAAGCGGATTTTTGTTGTTCCGATATAAGTTATCTTTTTGCTTCCGGATTTATAGGTGTTGAACTGAGAATAAAGAATAAACTTGATCTTAGTATGAAGGTTGCACTTCCCGGAAAATTCAATGCGATCAATGCATTGGGTATGGCAGCGGTGGCACATCTTATCGGAGTAAGTGATGAAGTGCTTAAAGATTCTCTCATCGATATTCATGTGGCAGGAAGAATGGAAGTGGTACATAATTCAAAGACCTGCAAAGTCATAGTTGACTATGCACATAACGCACTCAGTATGGAGAGTTTGCTTGATACTTTAAGAGATTATAAACCTAAAAGACTTGTGGTCGTTTTCGGATGCGGCGGCAATCGTTCCAAAGACAGAAGATATTCAATGGGAGATATAGCCGGAAGAAAAGCGGATTTCAGTATAATAACAGCCGATAATTCAAGATTTGAAAAAGTTGAAGATATTATTGCGGATATCAGATCAAGCATAGAAAAAGTAAGTAGTGATTTTATAGAGATACCGGATAGGAAAGAAGCTATATTCTATGCTGTAAAGAATGCAAAAGAGGGAGATATAATAGCCGTAATAGGTAAAGGGCATGAGGATTATCAGGAAATTGAAGGTGTAAGACATCATTTTCTTGACAGTGAAGTGATAAGAGAAGCAGTGGGGTCTGTCTAATGAAGAATGTGAATATAGATTTTATATTAAAAGCCACAGCAGGTAAATTAATAGGCAAGAACAATGATATCGAGGTTCAAAGTATCTGTCTTGATTCCAGACAGGCAAAAGAAGGGGCATTATTTGTACCCATTGTAGGTGAAAGTTGATGCTCATGACTTTATTCAAAAGGTATATGAAAGTGGAGTCAGGATATCGCTCAGTGAAAGAGAGGATATAAAAGTACCCGAAGATATGAGTATCATTCTGGTTAAAAACAGTGTCAAGGCTTTACAGGATATAGCAAGAGAATACAGAGAAACTATTGATATACCCATAGTTGCAATAACGGGAAGTGTCGGAAAGACAACTACCAAGGAAATGATAAGCCACGCTCTTTCGGCACAAAAAAAGGTATATAAGACACCTGCCAATCAAAACAGTCAGGTAGGAGTTCCAAAAACCATATTGGAAAGCGATCTTTCGGCAGATATTATAGTCATAGAGATGGGTATAAGTGAAATTTCCGAAATGCACAATATCTCTGAGATAGTAAAGGCTGATGTTGCGGTAGTCAACAATATAGGTGTTGCACATATTCAAAACTTCGGAAGCAGAGAATCTATAAGGGATGAAAAACTCCATATTATTGACGGAATGAAAGAGGGAGCTAAACTCTTTCTTAATGCTGATGATGATATGCTTGTAAATGCCAAACTTAATAAAAAAATGGATCTCGATTATTTTGGAGCTTCAGATAACGGTATAAGCAATAATTATGCATCTGATATAGAACTCATAGACTCATGTGCAAAATTCAATGCTCATATAGGAGGAGAAGTAGTAAGAGTAGAGCTTAATATACAGGGTATGCATCAGGTGCTCAATGCTGTGATAGCACTTACTGTAGCAGGACTTTACAAAGTGGATCTTAAGGATGCAAGTAAGAAGCTTTCGGAGTTTAGGGGATTTAGACATAGACAGGAAATTATAAAATATAATGATATAACGATAATAGATGACAGTTACAATGCAAGCCCGGACTCAATGAAGGCTGCACTTCTTATATTAAAAGATATGAAGGCAAAAAGAAAGATAGCCGTACTTGCAGATATGAAAGAACTTGGAAAAGATGAGGTCAACTTGCATATACAGGTGGCTGAATTTATAAAAGATAATGTAGATGCGGATCTGTTGATCACTTACGGAGAACTGGCAAAAAACATGCATGAATATATGAGAGAGCATTACGCTAAATGTGAGGCAATGCACTTTAGTGACAGATCTAAGCTTGATGACTTTTTGAAAGAAACACTTTTGCCTAATGATGTGGTACTTTTTAAGGGTTCAAACAGTATGAAGCTTTTCGAGAGTGTAGATCATATAACAGATAGGAAATAATTATGCAAGAGAGGTTTGCAAAGCTTATTTTGGATATATCCCATCATAAAGTGGATAAATTATTTACATATATAATTCCTAAAGAACTTGAGGATGAAATAGAAGTTGGTCAGGTAGTAGAGGTCGACTTCGGTAATTCCAAAATAAGCAGGAAAGCCTATGTTGTAGAGATATCCGATGATACGGATATAGAATACAGTAAGTTAAGATATATAAAAGAAATATCCAAAACCCAAAGAATAGCCGATGTAAAACTCGTAAAGTTGGCTCTTTGGATTAGCAAGTTCTATGGTTGTACTATGGCGAGGGCTATAAGTACGGTACTTCCGGTAAAAAAGAAAGTGGCTGCCGTTTTGGACAGTTACGTATACAGGAATTTTTTAGTATCGGATATTGATAAGCTGACGGTCATACTGAGGAAAAAAAGAAGAACCTCATGGTTAAGGCTTATTGAAGCACTTAAGGATAATGAAAGCCTATCTTTCGAGTACGTAAAAAAGGTACTGAAAATAAGCCCCGTAAATATAACTAAAATGCAGGATGAGGGTTACATACGGATCGAAAGTACAAGGTTATACAGAAATCCCGAATTTATACAAAAAAAAGATAAGCAAAACATAGAACTGAACAAAGAGCAAAGTTATATAGTAGATAATTTTAAAAAAGATATCAAGGAAAATGAAAGAAATTATCTGTTATTCGGTATTACAGGAAGCGGTAAGACTGTAGTTTATATAGAACTTATAAAATATATTTTGTCTATCGGAAGACAGGTGATCTTTTTGGTACCCGAGATAGGACTTTCATATCAGGTCATAAGACAATTATCAGCGGTATTCGGAGACAGACTTGCAATCATAAATTCAAGTCTTTCTTATGGAGAAAGACATGACCAGTTTCAAAAGGTGACAGATAAAAAAGCTGATATTATGATAGGACCGAGGACAGCTCTTTTTACACCCTTTGATAATATAGGACTGATAATTATTGATGAAGAGCATGACGGGGCGTATAAGAATGAAAATATGCCAAGGTACGATGCCAGAAGAGTAGCCTTGGAAATAGCAACATTACATAATGCGAGTCTGGTACTGGGTAGTGCCACACCATCCATAGAAAGTTATACTTTGGCATTACAGGGAAAGTATAAACTCTTTAAGCTGACTAAAAGAGCAGGTGAAGGGTCGAATATTGCGGATACACATATTGTAGACTTGAGAGAGGAATTAAAAAGAGGCAATAAGTCCATATTCAGTGTCAAACTGACACAATTGATACTGGACAGACTGAAGAAAAAAGAGCAGATAATTTTATTTATCAACAGAAGGGGATATTCAAATTTTGTATCTTGCAGAAGCTGCGGAGATGCTATAAAGTGTGTACATTGCGATGTTTCAATGACTTTACATAAAGATAACATATTAAGATGTCATTATTGCGGATACAGCATAGCACTACCTAAGAACTGCCCGAGTTGTAACTCTCGGTTTCTGGCAGGTTTTGGAATAGGCACTCAAAGACTTGAGAGCATGACTGCGAAGATGTTCCCGAGTGCAAGGATATTAAGACTTGATACAGACAATGCACACAAAAAAAACAATACCGATAAGATCTTAAGCAGTTTTGAAAACGGAGAATACGACATACTTATAGGTACACAGATGATAGTAAAGGGTCATGATTTCAGTAAGGTGACTTTAGTAGGTATTATGGCAGCGGACATATCCTTATATACTTCTTCGTATACTGCCTCGGAAAGAACATTTGCACTGCTCACACAAGCGGCAGGCAGGGCAGGTAGAAGGGATATGCATTCGGACGTGGTCATCCAAAGTTACAAGCCGGAGCATTACGCTATAAAAGCAGCGGCTACTCAGGACTATGAAAGTTTCTACGACGCGGAAATATCCTACAGAAAGATGCTTCTTTATCCGCCTGCTATCCATATACTCTCAATTCAATTTGCGGCACTGTCGGAAGATAAGTTACTTGATTTTGAGAAAAAGTTCATGTCAAGGTTACATGAAGCTGTAAAGGGATATAAGGCTTTGATCACTGGACCGGTCAGTCCGAGTGTATATAAGCTTTATGATTATTACAGAAAAATTCTGTATATAAAGCATTATCAATATGATATACTTAACGAAATAAAAATTATAACAGACGGGATCGCCGATGAGATCAACACTTCTTTAGACATAGCGATCCTATATGATTTCACATAACAAAGGGAGATTAAAGATGGCAGTAAGAAACCTTAGATTTTTAGGAGATGATATTTTATTAAAGCCTTGCAAAAGGATAGAGAATGTAACGGACAGAATTCGTGATCTGGCAGCGGATATGATAGAAACTATGAGGGTATCAAGAGGAGTTGGACTTGCGGCACCTCAGGTAGGAATACTCAAAAGAATGATGGTCATAGAGGTGGAAGAGGGGAACCCCGTAGTATTTATCAATCCCGAGATAACAAAGGCGGAAGGTGAACAATTCGGGCTGGAGGGTTGCTTAAGTATACCCGGAAAGACAGGTATGGTCAGAAGACCTCAAAAGATCCATGTTAAGGCATACGATCTTGATATGAAGGAATTTGAACTTGAGGTTGAGAATCTGTTTGCAAGAGCTGTTTGTCATGAGTGCGATCACTTGGACGGAAAACTATATATAGACCTCGTTGAAGGTGAATTGATGGATTCGGAAGCGGATGAAGAAGAGGAATATATAGAGTAATCAAATATAATAAACCTTAAGTACAGAATAGGAGCTTGAATATGAAGATAGTATTTATGGGAACTCCCGATTTTGCAGTGCAGCCGCTTAAGGCTCTTATAGAAAAAGGATATGATGTTGCTTTAGTTGTTACCAAAGAGGATAAGCCTAAGGGCAGGGGATATGAAGTTAGTTTTACCCCCGTGAAAGAAGAAGCTCTTGCTGCGGGAATAGAGATATTTCAGCCCGCAACATTAAAGAATAATGAAGTATATGAGAAATTAAAAAGCGTAGAAGCTGACTTATTTGTAGTGGTAGCATACGGAAAGATATTACCTGAGGAGATACTGAAGCTTCCGAAACTAGGCTGCATCAACATACATGCTTCTTTGCTTCCTTCATACAGGGGAGCGGCTCCCATACAGTGGGCAATAATAGATGGTTGTAAAAAAACAGGCATTACCACTATGCTTATGGACACAGGACTTGATACAGGAGATATTCTCAGAAAGTATGAGATAAATATTGATGAAGATGAGACCGGAGGAAGTCTGTTTGAAAAACTTGCATTGCTGGGGGCAAGTTCCATCATAGATACAATAGAAAACTTAAAAGACATAGTTCCTGTAAAACAGGGTGATACGGACACGAAATATGCAAGTGTCTTGCAAAAGAGTATTGGAAATATTGATTTTTCCAAGGACAGGGATCAAATAGAAAGACTGGTGAGAGGCTTAAGTCCATGGCCGGGGGCATACAGCAGTTTAAGGGGGAAGAATATTAAGCTGTTAAAAGTCAGTAAGGCAGATGAACCGAATATAAAATATAACAAGGAAGATTACGGACGCCTGATCAGCACCAAAAATAATATTTATGTAGTATGTAAAGGCGGATTACTCGAAATACATAATTTACAGCTTGCAGGTAAAAAAGCCATGCAGTCATCCGAATTTCTGCGAGGTTTCAAACCTGAAGAAGACTGGCTTAAGAGAGGATAATAATATGCTTTACGGATTGGGATTTGATTATACGTATATATTGGTACTTATAGGAATAGGTCTTGCATTTTGGGCATCCGCAGGACTTAAGGCAACATTTTCAAAATACTCGAGAATAACTTCAAGCATGAATATGACCGGAGCTGATGTTGCGAGAAAGATGCTTGCAGACAACGGAATATATGACGTGGAAGTAAGACACATAGCAGGTTCGCTTACCGATAATTATAATTCAAGAAATAAAACGGTAAATTTAAGTGATGTTATATATAACTCGACATCTTTGGCTGCTATAAGTGTAGCTGTTCATGAGTGCGGTCATGCGGTGCAGGATAACGTGGGTTATATGCCGCTTAGATTCAGAGCTTCTTTGTTTCCGCTGGCTAACATAGGCTCGACATTTGCATGGCCTATGATAATGTTGGGGCTTATCATCGGAGGTACGGGAGGTATATTAATACAAGTAGGTATATTTCTTTTTATATTTGCTGTACTTTTCCAGTTAGTTACACTTCCGGTAGAATACAATGCTTCCCACAGAGCCTTGGTTCAGTTAAGAGATTGGTCGATGCTAAGACCGGATGAAGAGGCGGGAGCAAAAAAAGTTCTTAATGCGGCAGCTCTCACTTATCTGGTAGCTGCAATATCAAGTATCTTACAACTTGTAAGGTTGTTTATTTTATTCGGAGGAAGAAGAAGACGTGCCTAAGTCTGATAATAATGTAAATCCAAGGGCTGTTGTTTTGGATATACTTACAGATATTAATGAAAATAAAAAATTCAGTCATAATGTAATAAATAAAGCTTTTAATAAATACAAAAATATAAATAAGCAAGACAGAGCCTTTGTATCAAGACTGGTGCACGGGACCTTGGAAAGGCAAATAACTATTGATCATATAATATCCTTATACAGCAAGGTTAAAATTTCCAAGATCAAAAATGTAATATTGCAGATACTCAGACTATCCGTATATCAGATAATGTATATGGATAAAATACCTGACAGTGCAGCATGTAATGAAGCAGTAAAGCTGGTGGAAAAAAGAGGAATCTTTGGATTAAAATCCTATACCAACGGACTGTTAAGAACTATAGTAAAAAACAAAGAAAATATAGGCTACCCTGATATGTCGGTAGAATATTCAATGCCCGAATGGATAGTTGATATTTTGTGCAAGAGCTACGGTAAGTCACAAGCAGAAGAAATACTTAAAAGTTTTCTTGAAGATAAAAAACTTTGTGTAAGGATCAACCTGTCAAAAACAGATCCGGAAATTATTATAAAGTCACTGGAACTTAAGGGCATAGTTGCGGAAAAATCACCGTATTTCAATGATATAATATACCTAAGCGACTTTGAATGCGTTAATGATGTAGAAGAGATAAAAAAAGGCGAGATCTGTATACAGGATTTTTCATCGGCTATGGTTGCAAGGCTTGCAGGCATTAAAAAGGATGACATCGTTATAGATGTCTGTGCCGCTCCGGGCGGTAAGTCTGTTCATGCGGCGGATATATTAAGAGGCAGCGGCAAAGTAATTGCCTTTGATATAAGCGAAGCAAAACTTAAGCTAATAGAAGAAAATAAAAAAAGATGTAATTTTGAGAATATAGATATAGGTATGGCAGATGCAACAGTATTTAAAACAGAACTTGCAGATTCGGCAGATATTGTCATTGCGGATCTTCCTTGTTCGGGTCTTGGAATCATAGGTAAAAAACCCGATATAAAGTACAATACAAGCTACAAATCTATAATTGATTTAAGCAAGATCCAAAGACAAATACTTGATAACGTTTCACGATATGTGAAAAAAGGAGGAAGACTTGTTTATAGCACCTGCACTGTAACGGATATTGAGAATGAACAAAACAGAGATTATTTTTTAGAAAAGCACAAAGATTTTAAGCCGGTGGATATCAGTAATGTATTAAGCTTTATGGATATAGATACAAAGGATAAGGGGTATATACAGATTCTTCCATCAATGTTCGGATCGGACGGTTTTTTTATCAGCGTGTATGAAAGAGACAGATAATGATAGATATTAAAAGTTATACCATTGCCATGCTCGAAGAATATTTATTAAGTATAGGTGAGGCAAAATACAGAGCGAAACAGATCTTTGAGTGGATACATAAAAAACATGTACAAAGCTTTGATGAAATGAGTAATATATCTTCAAAGCTTAAACTTAAGCTTAAGGAAGACTGCATACTTGTTAATGTTGAAGAATTGCTTTATAAGGAATCTGCAATAGATAAAACAAGAAAATATCTTTTTAAGCTTCCGGACGGCAATATTATCGAAAGTGTTTTTATGAGGTATAAGCACGGTAATTCCGTATGTATCTCTTCACAGGTAGGTTGTCGTATGGGCTGTAGGTTCTGTGCTTCAACACTCGACGGATTGCTTAGAAATCTAAGTGCATCGGAGATGCTCGATCAGATATACAAGATAAGCTCTTCTACAGGGGGAGAGGGTATCCAACATAGTATTGATGGGTGCCGGTGAGCCTATGGATAACTTTGATAATGTTATTAAATTTATAGAGATCATAAACAGTGACCAAGGTCTTAATATAAGCCAAAGAAATATTACGGTATCGACTTGCGGTCTGGTACCTCGTATAAAAGAGCTTGCGGATAAGAAACTGCAAATAACCCTGGCATTATCGCTTCATGCGGCAGATGACGAAACCAGAAAAAGTCTTATGCCTATAGCCAATAAGTATAGCATAAAAGAAGTATTGGATGCATGCAGGTATTATTTCGATACAACAAAAAGAAGAGTAAGCTATGAGTACGGCCTGGTAGCCGGAGTAAACGATACAAAAGAAGAAGCACTCAAGCTTGCAAAACTTATTAAAAATATGCATGCTCATATTAATTTGATTCCTATTAACCCTATAGAAGAAAGAGACTATAAAGAACCGAGTCATAAAAATGTACTGGCATTCAAAGAAATACTGGAAAAATCAGGTATACAGGTCACTATAAGAAGGGAAATGGGAAGAGATATAGACGGTGCCTGCGGGCAGCTTAGAAGAAGTTTTATGGCATAATTGAATCTATAAAAAGTTGGAGGTATTAAATACTTATGAAATCAGTGGCACGTACTGATATAGGGCGAGTAAGAAGTATAAATCAAGATATGGTAATGGCTTTAGATGAGTACACTAAAGCACCTTTTAATTTATATATAGTAGCTGACGGTATGGGTGGAGCAAAAGCCGGAGATTATGCATCCAGGGCACTGGTACAATACGTAAAAGACTACATAGATAATAATGATGACAATATGATAGGACTTGTAAGGAAAGCAATAGAGGATGCAAATGCGAAGATCTATGAGCTGTCTAAACAACGTAGAATTTCACGGTATGGGAAGTACTGTTGTTGCAGCAGGTATTAATGCCGGTACATTATATGCATTCAATGTCGGAGACAGCAGACTTTATCTCGTAAGGGACGGACTTTTACAGATAACAAAAGATCATTCATTTGTTGAAGATGAGGTGGAAAAAGGACATATTACAAGAGACAGTAAGGAATATAAACTAAACAAAAATTATATTACAAGAGCAGTGGGTGTAGATAAAGAAGTCGAGGTAGATATATTTGAAGTTGACCTTACCGAAGGTGATAAAATATTACTATGTTCTGACGGTTTAAGTAATATGATAGATGATAAAGAAATTTATGATATAATAAATAAGAGTGATGACCTTGAAAAAACGGTGAATAATTTGATCGCCGCAGCCAATGAAAAAGGCGGAACTGACAACATATCAGTCATACTCATTAATTATGAAAGGGAGGTATAGGCTTAATGTTACTTAGAGCAGGAACCTTTCTACAAAACAGATATGAAATAATAAAGCGAATAGGCGGCGGAGGTATGTCAGAGGTTTATAAGGCAAAGTGCCATAAATTAAACCGTTACGTCGCAATAAAGGTATTGAAAGAAGAGTTCGGTAAAGATGACAACTTTGTTAAAAAATTCAATATTGAAGCACAGGCTGCTGCAGGCCTCACGCACCCCAATATAGTTAATATCTATGATGTAGTTAATGAAAACAATATGCACTTCATAGTTATGGAGCTTATAGAAGGAATTACACTTAAGGATTATATAGCATCTAAAGGCATGCTTGATATAAAAGAAGCTGTAAACATAGCTATACAGGTCGCCAAAGGACTGGAATGTGCACATGAGAGAAATATAGTGCACAGAGATGTAAAACCTCAAAATATCATCATTTCGGTAGACGGAACCGTTAAAGTCGCTGATTTCGGAATAGCTAAAGCTACAACGGAAGAAACGATCAACTCATTCGCAGTAGGTTCGGTTCATTATATATCGCCCGAACAGGCGAAGGGGATCAATACAGATCTGAGAAGTGATATATACTCTCTGGGCGTGACCATGTATGAAATGATATCGGGTCGAGTGCCGTTCAACGGGGATAATGCGATAAGTGTTGCATTGGCACATGTGGAAGAAGTAGTAACTCCTCCTTCTATATACAATTCGAAAATAGATCCGGAGCTTGAAAAAACAGTTCTTAAGTGCATGCAAAAAAGCCCCGAAAGAAGATATCAAAACCTAAAGGAAGTTATAAAACAACTGCAGGCTCTGCTTATCCAAAGAAACGATACAAGTGCACAAGTAGACTCTCAGACGAGAATGATAGAAAAGAACGACATAGTTTCTATCAACAGCATAAGAAGAGATACACAGGGCAATACCGATAAGGCCGGCGATACTTATGAAAAAAAATCCCAGGCTAAAGAGTATGATGATTATGAAAATGAATATGAAGAGGATCCAAGGAACAATAAGAATAAAAAGCCCGGAAAAAAAGACGGGGATGACAAAGAAGATAAAAAAATGGATTCAATAATGACTGCACTCGGAGCCGGAATAGCGGTCATCATAGTTTGTGTTATCTTATTTTTTGTTGTAAAAGTTTCGGGATGGACCTTATTTCCTAAGAGTGAAAAAGATAATAATATAATATCGACCGAAAGCAGCAAGGATGAAAGTGAAACCGATGCAAAGGCAGACATAGAAGTCCCGAATATAACCGAGCTGCCACTTGAAGTTGCTAAGACCAGACTAGAAAGCCTTTCACTTAAGATGGTGGTCAGCGGAACAAAATATGACACTGAACTCGAAAAAGATTATATAATATCACAAACCCCTTACCCTAAAGCAAAATTAAGCAAGGGAGATAATGTAGAAGTAATAGTCAGCCTAGGAAAAGAGCCCATAGATCTGAGTAAACTCAATCTAAGTGATATAAGTACGGAAGCGGCTACAAAAATACTTGAAGCTAAAGGTCTTAAGGTAAATGTGATCGATGAATTCAGCGAAACCGTTGAAGAAAATATGCTTATAAAATTCAGTCCTTTGACAGCCGAAGAGGGAAGTACGGTAACTCTGTATAACAGTAAGGGTAAAAAGGTCAATAAAATCAATGTACCGAGTCTCGTAGGAAAAGATGAAGAAAGTGCGGTAGCGTTGATACATGCCGCAGGTCTTAATGTCGGAGATGTAAAGACCGTAAGCAGCTCTTCCGTGGAAAAAGGATATATAATATCACAGGATGTAAAGCCGATTCGGAAGTGGAACCGGGAAGTAATGTCGGATATTCGGTAAGTTCGGGACCGGCACCTGAGACTACACAGGCTGCACAGACAACTCAAGCATACAGGTATATTGCTTCGATAGATACCACATATAATATTGCGGATCTGATAGGACCTGCGTCTTCTACAACAAGCGTAAAAATAATGATCAGACTTAAGCAGACGGTATCAGGTCAAGTTGTATATACTACTTTGATGGAACCGAGAAAACTTACAGGTGATACAATATTACCTGTAAAGTTTAAATCCATTGAGGGATCTTACGGTGTGGATCAAGGAGAAGTGGAAGTAGTGGAAGCCAATACCAACAGCGTACTTAAATCCTATACGGTAGAATTTTTTAAGGTTCAATAGGATGAAAGGAAGAATAGTAAAAGGAATAGCCGGATTTTATTATGTTAACAGCAAAGAAAGAGTCTACGAATGTAAAGCTAAGGGCTTATTTAGGAATAATAATATAAAGCCCTTAGTCGGAGACTTTGTAGATATGGATATAATAAATGAAGAGAATGCAGCGGGACATATAATCGAAATACTTCCGAGAAAGAACATGCTTATAAGACCGGCAGTAAGCAATGTAGATGTTATTGCCATAGTGCAATCCGTAGCTTCACCTAAACCAAGACCTTACCTGATGGATAAATATTTTATCAATATGCAAAAGTATGATATTGAATTTATCCTGATATGGACAAAGTCAGATCTTATCAATGATGAAGCTGTGGAATATATCGATATTTATAAGCAGGTCGGAATAAGGAGTTTTATTGTATCCGATAAAGCGGGGGCTGCTAATGAGTATGATACGCTTATGGAGTTCCTTAAGGGAAACTACAGCCTTGGCAGGTGTATCCGGTGTCGGTAAATCAAGCCTTATTAATAAAATGTGTGAGAAAGAGCGTATGGAAGTAGGCTCCTTAAGCAAAAAAATAGAAAGAGGTAAACATACTACCAGACACTCTGAAATATTCAATATAGATAAAGATACCTACATATACGATACTCCGGGATTCAGCTCAATAGAACTTAGCGAAATGGATGAATCGGATCTGGAAAATTATTATTCGGAGATATATGAATTATCAGGGAACTGTAAATTTAATAAATGTTCACATATTACAGAGCCAAATTGTAAGATAAAAGATGCACTAAATTGTGGTAAAATATCTAAAGTAAGATATGATAATTATACAAAGATATATCAAGAACTAAAAGAAAAGAGGAGACATTAATTAAAATGAGGATATTATCACCTTCTATACTATCGGCTGATCTTAGCAATATAAAAACTCAGCTGGACTTATTAAAGAAAATGTCCGTAAAGAACTTACATGTAGATGTTATGGACGGGGCATTTGTACCCTCTATATCCTTTGGTATGCCTTACATAAAGTCGCTCAGAAAGCATACAGATCTTGTGTTGGATGTACATATGATGGTTGAAGAACCGGACAGATATGTTGAGGAAATGTGTAAGTCGGGTGCGGATATAATAACCGTGCATGCTGAAGCCTGCAAGCATCTTGACAGGACCGTAAATCATATAAAGCTTCGGAGTTGCTGTCGGAGTTGCATTAAACCCTTCCACGCCTATAGTGATGCTGGATGAGATACTTCCTTATATAGATATGGTTTTGGTCATGAGTGTCAACCCCGGATTTGCCGGTCAGGCATTTATACCTTATGCGGCTCAAAAAATAGCCAGACTTTACCATATTAAGAAAGATAATAAACTTGATTTCAGTATACAGGTTGACGGAGGCATCAACAGCGAGTCGCTTCCCATAGTTCTTGAAGCCGGTGCGGACAATATAGTTGCCGGATCAGCTATATTTAACGGAGATATAGTTGAAAATATCAATTTATTTAAAGGTATAATGGAAGAAGCAGAATAAAATATGCCTAACACAGCTTACATAATATCAGGTGGAGATATTGATGAAAATTTATTGTTATCTGAGATGAAGAAACGTCAAAAAAATGATATAATCGTTGCTGCAGATGCAGGTCTCAGAATTTTGGACGAACTTGACATAAGTCCGGATCTGATACTCGGAGATTTTGACAGCCTTGAAAAAGAAATATTGGAAAAATATTCAAAGACCATAGAAATATCAAGATATAATTCCGAAAAAGATTTCAGTGATACCGAACTTGCGGTAGAGATCTGTAAATCAAAAGGATTTAACAATATTACCATACTTGGTTGTTTCGGTGGAAGAATGGATCACAGCCTTGCAAATATCAATCTTCTTTATAAATATCATAAGGAGGATATATATATAAGACTTGTAGATAAATTCAACAGATTATATCTTGTCGCTAAAAGCAGCACTGTATATAAGAAAGATATGTGGGGCAAATATTTATCGGTCTTCCCTATGGGAGGAGCTGTAAATAACTTTTCGATAAGCGGTGTAAAATATCCGCTCAAGAATGTTGTTTTGGATAAATATGAAAATCCAAGTCTGACAATAAGCAATGAGATACTTGATAAGGAGTGTAACATTGAATTTGATAACGGTGTTATTCTGGTAGTAGAAAGTAAAGATAATTAAACTTTTAATATAAATATAAGGAGGATTATATGGAATATGTAGTATGGAGCATATGTTTTGCCGTATTTTTGGTCATAGAATTAGTAATACCGAGCTTAGTGTCCGTATGGTTTTCTATAGCAGCCTTGATAATGGTATTCATATCTCCGTTTATCGAAGACATGAAAGTTCAAACCTTTGTATTTGCATGTATTTCATTTATCTTGCTGTTATCGCTCAGAAAAGTTGCAAAGAAATATCTGAAACCGAAAGACAGCTTAAGACATGAAGAAGTGGAGATAGTAAATACAGTCGGTACGGATAAGGGAAGAAAATTTTATGAAGTTAAATACAAAGGCGGAATATGGTCGGCTATAGGTAAAGAAGATCACAATAAAGGTGATATATTGACTATAGGAAGCTTTGATGGAAATAAAATAATTCTTAAAGATTAAGGAGGTCTTTTTAAAATGGGAATAGGAATAGGGGTATTTGCTTTTATTTTAATAGTAATAATTTTGGCGATCACATTTAAGTCTATAAGGATAGTGCCGGAGTCAAAAGTATATGTGATAGAAAGACTTGGTAAATATTCACAATGTTTGAATTCGGGACTTAACTTTACCAATCCTTTCTTCGACAGCATAGCCAAGATAATATCACTTAAGGAGCAGGTAGTGGACTTTCCTCCACAGCCTGTCATTACAAAGGATAACGCAACCATGCAGATAGATACTATCATCTACTATCAGGTTACGGATCCTAAGCTTTTTACTTACGGTGTTGAAAGACCTATCTCAGCTATAGAGAATCTTACGGCTACAACACTCAGAAATATCATAGGTGATATGACTGTAGACCAGACTCTTACATCAAGAGATACTATCAATACCACCATGAGAAAAGAACTTGACGATGCTACCGACCCATGGGGTATCAAGGTAAACCGTGTGGAGCTTAAGAGTATCATACCTCCACAGGATATAAGAATAGCCATGGAAAAAGAGATGAAGGCGGAGAGAGAAAAAAGAGCGAATATTCTTGAAGCTCAGGCTAAGAAAGAAAGTGCCATTCTTGTTGCGGAAGGAAATAAGCAGGCTGCAATACTTAATGCCGAGGCTGCAAAGGAAACCGCTATAAAAAAAGCGGAAGGTGAGGCACAGGCTATTATCTCCATTCAAAAGGCGAAGGCTGAAAGTATTAGACTTCTGAATGAAGCAAACCCTTCAAATGCGGTTTTGGCTATTAAGGGAATGGAAGCATTTACAAGTGCGGCAGACGGCAAGGCTACCAAGATAATCATACCCAGCAATATTCAAAATCTTGCAGGTCTGGTATCAAGCTTTGCGGAACTTAACGATAAGTATGAAGCTGACCAAGAACCAAATAATACAGTTAATAATTAGAATGTAAATAATTAAAAGCCGATGCATTATCCTATGAGTACTTTTGTATTTGTATAAGTTAATGCAGCGGCTTTTTTAACGGAGAGAGTAATGGATAAAAATCAGGATATATGTATATTCAGTTTTACAAGAGGTGGAAGCGAGTTAAATAAAAAGCTTATATCCTCACTTATAAAAAGTGAAAAAGTTGAAGGATATACTTATAAAAAGTTCATATCAGAGGATGAAGATGTATTAAAAAGTTATGATGGCAGTATGGAAGAGTGGCTTTCGGAAAGATTTTATAATGTAAAAGCTATAATATTTATCGGAGCCATAGGTATCACGGTAAGACTTATATCCAAATTTTTAAAAGATAAGTTTACAGACCCTGCTATAATAAGCCTGGATGAGGCGGGAGAATTTGTCATTCCGATATTGTCCGGACATGTAGGGGGAGCCAATGAACTTTCAAGAAAAATCGCTAGCCTTTTAGGAGCAACACCTGTGATCACCACTGCTACCGATGTAAGAAAGCTATGGGCAGTTGATGAATGGGCGGTAAATAATAAACTAACGATAACAGACAGGAAACTTGCAAAAGACATAAGTGCTGCGGTACTTAACGACAAAAAAATAGGATTATTTTCAGAGTACAAATTCGATGAAAAACTTCCCAAATACATTACACTTAGTGAAGAACAGGATATTAACGTATGTGTGACCACAAGCTCAACTCAGCATTTTACGAACAATCCCTGTCTTAGATTGATTCCTTCCAATATAGTATTGGGTGTTGGATGTAAAAAGGATACGGATTCAAAGCATATGATAAATTCTTTGGAGACTTTCCTGCAAAAGCATAACATTGACAAAAAAGCTATTGAAAAGATAGTAAGTATAGATATTAAAAAAGAAGAAAAGGCTATAATAGAGCTTGCAACAAAACTTGGTGTTGAATTTACTACATTTACAAGTGAAGAATTATTAAAAGCTGAAGGTGAATTTACAAGTTCAAGTTTCGTAAGATCCATGGTAGGGGTCGATAATGTATGTGAAAGATCCGCATCCTTAGTATATAATAATATCATAATAAGAAAAGAAAGTTATGGAGGCATAACTTTTGCTGCAAGTTGCGATATGAGCATAGAATATAAAATATAGGTGGATTATGATACTGATCATAGGTGAAGACGAAAAAAAACTTGAAACGCAGTAAATAAAATAAAAAAAATCTGCGATACAGACGATCATGATATAAGGACTGTAGTTGAGATCTCGAGGATACTGGTCCCCATGTCCAAGGACGATAGGGCATATCTATATGACTACGGAAGAAAAGCAAAGGAACTTGCACAGGAAGCCGATACCGTATATCTTTACAGAGATAAGTTAGTCAGATTAAAATAACATACATAATGAGTTTTAAGTCAATCAGGGGTAAATATGTTAAAATTGATCAAATATTTGGAAAAGTATAAATTGGAAACCGGGCTCTCCCCCTTATTCAAACTTATTGAAGCAAGTTTTGAATTAATGGTTCCCATGGTGGTCGCAAGCATTATAGATGTAGGTATAGCAAGGTCGGATAAAATCTTTATACTAAACAAAGGTCTTATACTTTGTGCACTGTCGATATCCGGACTGATATTTTCTATTATAGGGCAATATTATGCGGCTAAGGCATCGGTAGGTTTCGGTACGGAACTGAGGAATGCCATATTTAAACATATCAATGAACTTTCTATCAGAGATCTTCAATTATTAGGGAATGATACCCTGATAAACAGAGTTATAGGTGATACAACTCAGGTACAGACGGGAGTAAATCTTTTTTTCAGACTTGTATTAAGATCGCCTTTTATAGTGTTAGGTGCCCTCATCATGGCATTCTCAATAAGTAAAAGACAATCTCTTATATTTGTCGGAGTTATCGGAATACTTTCCTTGATCATATACTTTGTAATGAAGGGGATACTTAAAAGAAATGCCACAGTAAAGACAAATCTGGATCTTGTATTATCAAGAGCGGATGAGAATTTAAGCGGTGCAAGGGTGCTCAGAGCATTTTTAAGAACAGATGAAGAAAAAAAAGAATTTAAGGTATTTACCGACAGACTTTTTGATTCTCAAATGAAGGTAGGAGAACTTGATGCTATTCTTAATCCCGTCACCTTGCTGATAGTTAATCTGGCTATAATACTTATTCTGTATAAGGGTGCTTTCGATGTATATGCCGGCAGACTCAGCGCGGGGCATGTTGTTGCTCTGGTAAATTATATGTCGCAAATATTGGTAGAACTGATCAAGCTGGTACAACTGGTTATATTATTATCAAAAGCAAGTACCTGTGCTAAGAGAATAGATGAGATATTTGCTACAAAGACTTCTATAGAGTATGGAAATGAAATATTCGATACCGAGTTAAAAAAAGGCGATGACTTACTTGTATTTGAAAATGTTAGCTTTGCCTATCCGGATAAAAAATCAACATTGGAAAATATAAGTTTTTCTATGAAAAAAGGAGAAAATATAGGAATAATAGGAGTTACCGGATCCGGAAAAAGTACACTGGCAAGACTTATTGTAAGGTTCTATGATATAGATTCCGGAAATATAAAACTATGTTCAAAAAATATAAAAAGTTACAGTAAAGAAGCTTTACTTAATTTTGTGGGTATGGCGGAACAACAGATACATTTGTTCAAGGGCAGCATAAAGGATAATATAGCATGGGGTAAGGCAGCTGATGAGGAAGTTCTTGAAAAGTCAGTAGAAGCGGCGCAGGCTAAAGATATAATAAAGTCAAAAGTACAAGGTTACGATACCTTGCTTGAAGAAGGAGGCAAGAATCTTTCGGGAGGACAAAGACAAAGACTTTCAATAGCCAGAGCACTTTATCACAAGCCAAAGCTTTTGATACTGGATGATGTAAGTTCAGCCCTTGATTATATAACCGAACTTAATCTGAGAAAATCACTTGAAAGTATAGAAGATATGAATTTTATAATAATATCCCAAAGGGTGAGCAGTATCATGAACTTGGATAAGATCATTGTTATTGATGAAGGCAATATAGCGGCAATAGGAAGTCATAAGGAACTTTTGGAGAAATCTCAACTATACAAAGAGATATGTTCAACGCAGCTTGCACAGGAGGGATAGCTATGAAAAAGACTCTGAAAAGACTTACAAAAGATCTGCTTGAGTTTAAGTGGCATATTATATTTATATTCATATCTGCTTCACTTATTGTATTAAGCAATCTTTTTATCCCTTTATTTATAGGAAAGGCTGTAGACTGCATTAAATTAAAGGAAAATGTGGATTTTCCGGCTCTTTACAAGAATCTGAGATACATATTGCTTGCTATACTTATATACGGTATATCACAATTTGCCTTAAACAGATCGAATCAATTTATTAATTGTGAAATTGCAAGGAAACTAAGAACTAAGATGTTCGACAAACTTCAAAGAATGGATTTTACTTATATAGACGCTAATCCCAAGGGGAAGATACTGTCACATATAATAAATGATGTTGATATTCTGACAGAAGGTCTTTATATGATGTTTTTGCAGTTTATTACCGGCAGTATGACCATAATACTTACCATAGCATTTATGTTTTACATAAATCCCATAATAACATTGATAGTTATAGTACTGACACCTTTATCAATGCTTGTTGCAAGATTTGTATCTAAAAAAAGCTTCTCGGCATTTGTGCATCAGGCTAATAAAAGAGATAATATACTTAGCATGACAAGAGAAAATATTTACGGTATGTCAAGTCTTTATCTTTTTAACGAAGAAAAATACAAGTATGAACTTTTTACGAGTGCCAATGAAGAACTGAGAAAAAGCAGTCTGGACGCAATATTTTTCTCTTCGGTACCCAATCCATCTACCAGAGCCATCAATGCATTCATATACGCTCTGATAAGTATAGTCGGAGCTTTTCTGGTAATATCCGGTAGTATAAGTATAGGTAATCTGACCAGTTTTTTAACTTATGCACAGCAGTACAGCAAGCCTTTTAATGAAATAAGCGGAGTTATTACCGAACTTCAAAATGCCTTGGTCTGTGCCGAGAGAGTGTATCAATTTTTAGATGAGAAAGAGTTTGAAGAAGACAGTGAAGAGAGTATGGATGTAGAAAATATCAAGGGAGATATAAAGCTTGAGCATGTGGCTTTTTCCTATGATAAAAGTAAAGACTTTATAAAGATATGAATATTTCCATTGATTCGGGAATGAAAGTGGCATTGGTTGGACCTACAGGCTGCGGCAAATCAACTCTTATCAATCTTTTGATGAGATTTTATGAGATAGATGAGGGAGATATATCGGTAGACGATCACAAAATAAAGTCAATAAAAAGAAACAGCCTTTTATCGTCATACGGTATGGTATTGCAGGATACCTGGCTTAAGTCGGGAACTGTCAGAGAGAATATAGCATTCGGGAAAAAAGATGCTTCCATAGAAGAAATAGAAGAAATATGCAGAGAATGTATGGCTGACAGTTTTATAAAAAGACTTCCCAAATCTTATGATAGCGAGGTTGACAAGGGAGCCGAGAATCTGTCTATAGGACAAAAACAATTGCTTTGTATAGCAAGAGTCATGCTAAACAATCCTCCTGTGCTCATACTGGATGAAGCAACTTCTTCAATAGATGCAAGAACCGAACTAAAAGTAAAAAGAGCCTTGGATAAAATGATGCGAGGTAAGACTTCATTTATAGTCGCACACAGACTTTCAACCATAAAAGAAGCCGATATCATACTTGTCATGAAAGACGGTCATATAATAGAAAGAGGAAATCATGAAGAATTACTAAAACAAAACGGATTTTATAAAGAATTATATAACAGTCAATATGTTGGATAAAATTGAAAAGTATGATATAGTTGATTTAGAAATAATATAGTTAAAACTGTACAAAAATAACAAGAAAGGAGGTCTGATCTGCTAAAAAAAGACAGAATACCGATTTTTCATTGATTGAATTATTGTTTCTTTTGTGATTAATGCATTTTACTTGGACAAAAAAATACATAAAGCTAAGTTTTTGAATTAAGGGGGATATGAAATAAAACTAATAATGTTTCTAAAGTCAGGGTTTTATAAATACAGGTGATCATATGTTCAAAATAAGGAAAAACCTTTTTTCATTAATAATTTATATATTGGCATGCTGTACCGTAGTCAGTTCATGCGGTCTTATAAATAGGGAGGAGACGGAGCAAAACAGCGAAACAAACAATAAAAAGAAATCAAAAAAGAAATCAAAAAAGAAAAAGCAAAATGTAAAAAAAGAATCTGAGAAATATGAGGAGAACAAAAAAACAACCGATCGAAAGTTAAACTATTCGGAAAAATCAAGAGAAAGATTAAAGTTAGAGCTTGTAACGGCACTTGATGATTTTTTTGCTTCTGATTTTACAGACATAGCAATAAAAAACGAAAAAATGCATGAAGAATTTTTTATAGTAGAAAGTAAATTATATGACGGGGAGAACACTCTGTATTTTGTTGCGACGAAAGAGTCGGAAAATGATTGTGCTAAATGTTTTTTAACTGACGGAAATATTACATATAAAACAAATGAAGATGATACAGATTGGGAACTTGATAACTATGCTGTTGATTATACGTCCGAGCCTATCGTTGGTGCATGTTATGTGGCATATATAAGCTTTATATATGCTGCTTTGGATAAGGGACTTGACTATGAATATTATCCCGAGGATGATTCTTATTATATAGTAACAGACAGATACACAGTTTCAGATATTGATTTTAAATCGATCAGATCGGAAATCAAAAATACCGATAAGTTTGATCTGTATGACTCTGTTATGCTTGTAAATAAAGAAGATATAATAAACTTTTACCCGAATAATGATGTATTTAAAAAAGAATTTGTTTTTTATATAAATGATGATGCATTTGTTATTTTTGAGATACTTTATGATACATATTTTAATGAGATCGAAAGTTCTTCCATGGTAAGATTAAAGGAAGAAGAAAGAGATATGGATGCTAAAAACAATCTGTTGGAATTATTTTACGATCTGAAAGGTAATGGTAGAGAACGAGATAGAAACAGGGATATAACACCCGAATTTCAATTATTAAAACATGTAGTAGGTTTCTAAAGTTTAGTATTGCAATAGAAAGGAAAGTGAAAACCATGGTAAGAAAGAAAATTTTAGCAGTGTTGGTGTATGTTTTAGCTTGCTGTGTATTTGTAAGTGCCTGCAGTTTTACAGTTAAAGAAGAAACCGAGCAAAGTAGCGAAAAAAAATCCGGTAAGAAAAAGAAAAGCAAGGATAAAAAAGAAAAAAAAGAAAGTACGGAAAGTGAAGAAGAAACTGAAAAAGAGTCTGAAAAAGCAGAACAGGATACGGAAAGAGAAGCTTTGAAAGAACAAATAGTAGAAGCTTTAGATACATTCTTACTTGAAAAAGAACCGATCATTTATTTAAACATCGAGAGTGACGGTAAAAAAGCTGTATTAAGCGAGAGCAGATTTGAGATGGATACGGGTACTCTTTATTTTGTAAGCATGCAAAATTTTGGTTCGGAAGATGTTATGACCTTGCTTACTGACGGAGATGTTGAATATTCAACGAAAAATCATTTCGGAGATACTCCATGGGAAAAAAATGAAGAAGAAAAATATACACAGCAGTTGGTAGTAAGTATAAACTATATAGTTGATATGAAATTCGTTTATGCGGCTTTGGATGCGGGACTGGATTATACCTACTTGCAGGATGAGAATGTATACATGTTTGAAGCCGATCGTGATATGATCTCAGGACTTGATATGAATGCTATAGTTCCGAAGCTTAAAAATGCCGATAAACTTTCTCCTTATAACAACAGATATTCCACTCAAAATGAATTATCAATAAAATCATTCCCGGAAGAGATGGGTATAGTGTTAAAAAAATATAAATTTACGGTTTCAGACAATAAATTTGAATTTACCGAAATATTGTATGATAAGGACGGGAAAGAAATAAAGAAGATGAATGCTTTACAATTAAAAATATCTCCGTATTCGGAAGAAAATAAAGGTGATATGGTTGAAATGTTTAAGGATCTTAAACGTCAGGATACGGGTAATTAAAAAGAGAAATGTTTATTTTATAAAGTGAACATAGGCTTAAAGAAGCCGCTTTATATACTAAAAGCTTATGTTTGTAAATATATTTAACTTATTGACGGTTTAACAAAAGTTCTTAGATAAAGTCTTGTTAAACAAAAACTAAAAAAAGTAGAGAGGTCAAAATGTTTAGAAAAAGAATAGTTATTTTAACGGTATTTTTGTTATCCTGTTGTTCACTTATATGTTCATGTACAGCTTCAGTTACAAAAGAAACCGAGCAAAGCAGTGAAAAAAGATCGAATAAGAAAAAAAACAAAGATAAGAATAAGGTAAATGAAGAAAGTACTGAAGAAAGTACCGAAGAAATGAATCTATCAAATAATTCCCCAAAAGACAACTCTTCCGGAACAAATATCGACGAGACAACAAGAGAGGAATTAAAAGCTCAGTTAGTAAGCTCATTGGACAGTTTCTTTGCAGCAGAGGTGACTTGTTCGGCTTCTGTAGCTACAGGTAACGGGACAGATTCCATCATTACCGCCAATAGGATAAAATACAATGATGATATAATATATTCGGTAATAACTGAGTTTCCGAAAACTAAAAATGTAATTTTAAATATAGGAACCAAAGAAGAGTCATATTTCAATACAGGTGGAGGTACGACCTGGGGAGTGGCGGAAGATCAAGTTACTTTAAGATCTCCTATTGTAAATAGCGGAATATATCCAATTTACATAAGTTATGTATATAGTTTGTTAAATGAAGGGTTGGATTGTAAATACGTACCTGATGATGACCTCTATATTATTGAAAGGGCGGAGGGGAGTTTTTCGGAAATTAATTTTCATGCTATAGATTCAGCATTGGCAGATCCGCAAGCAATGGAAATATTTTATGAATCTATTACTGATTATTATATGAATTTGATTACTTATGCTTTTGGAACAAAAATCAAATCTTACGAATTCAGTATAAAAGGAGATGTATTTTCTGTAACCGAGCGATTATGCGATCAACAGGGAAATGAAATAGAACATTCTACTACTACCCGTATGAAAGCAAAAGAAGGAACGGTAGAAGAATTTAAGAATATTACCGATGCATTCGATCAATTACATGAAATGGCAAAATCTCAGTAAAGATATGCTTTAATACTGATATTTTAATATTAAGGAGAGTTAAGTTATATGACTGAGAGAAAAATAATATTTCCGATCTTATATATGATGTTTTTTTGTATATTCATAACAGCATGTACCGATAAATATAATAATACAGAGTTGGAAGAAGGTTCAAAAGTAAGCAAAATAGAAAAATCGGAAACAGAAACATCTGAAACAGAAACTGTATCAAAAGCCGACAAAGGCTTTGAAAAGCCTATAGATAAAAATAAGAGAAAGCAACTTAAAGAAGATCTCACAATTGCCCTGGATGATTTTTTAATATCTGATATAAGCGGTGTGGCTACGAGATTAGGCACAGGATATTTACCTGATATGCAGATGACTATTAACAGAGCTATGTATCAAGGAGAATATTTATACCTTATAGATACAAGAAGCGAAGGTGATATAAGACTTACATTTGAGAACAGTAAAGAAGCATATGTAAGTATGGATGGCGGAAGTTCATGGGGTAAAGTGTTGGATATGGATACGGTAGTTAGAGAAGGTCCCGGATCCATGAGCGGCTATGTGACTTATATATGTCTTATGTATGCTGCTTTGGATGCAGGTAAAGAGTGTACATATGACATTGAAAAAAATGTATACCACATAGAACTTGATTCCGATGATATGATGGCATTGGATCTGTATGCGATCAAATCAACGATTGAAAATAAGGACAGGTTTAATGAATTCAATATTTATTTGAATGATAGTGAGATAAAATTAAAGTCCTATAAAATGGTAACAGGAAGTAAAAGATACGAATTCGGCTTTCAGGATAAGAATGTATTTGTGAAGGAAGAAACCGGAGAAGACAAGGAGGCACCTGATTTTTCAGCTGTATGGATCCGTACGATAATTGACGAAACGGGGCCCATAGAAGAAATGGATGTGATAAAAATGTTTGAAGAGATAAGAAGTCAGGTTAAATAATAAAAAAATTACTTTCAAAAATTATTAAAGGTTAAAAAAATAAATATAAGCATTTATAATAAGCACACCGGCTTGTCGAGATTTTAAGGCAAGCCGGTGTTGTCGGTTGCCGAAAAACATAAAAAATAAAATAAAAAGTAAAAATCAAGAATAAGTATCTTTATATAATTTAAATAAAGTTGTATAATTAGAGATTAGTTATATAAAGAAGTTAGGAGAGGTTTTAATGAAGGAAAAACTGGAAGAGTTAAAACAAGTAGCCTTAGAAAAGATCAAGTCGGTAGAAGAACTTGATGCATTAAATGAACTTAGGGTGGCTTATCTGGGAAAAAAGGGTGAGCTTACACAGATGTTAAAGGCGATGAAGGACGTATCCGATGAGGAAAGACCTAAGATAGGTCAGATGGTCAATCAAACCAGGGAAATCATAGAAAATAGTCTTAATGAGATAAAAGACAAACTGAATAAGAAGATAAGGGATGAAAAAATAGCCGCAGAGACTATAGACGTAACATTACCTTCAAAGACGGTAACTTTAGGTCACTTACATCCCAACACCGTAGCTCTGGAAGAAATTGAGAAGATATTTATAGCAATGGGTTATGAAGTGGTGGAAGGTCCTGAGATAGAGTATGACGAATACAACTTTACCAAGCTAAACATTCCGGAAAACCACCCGGCAAAGGATGAGCAGGATACTTTTTATATAAATAAAGACATCGTGCTCAGGACTCAGACCTCTCCGGTACAGGCAAGGGTTATGGAAACAGGTAAGGTGCCTATAAGAATGATATCACCCGGAAGAGTATTCCGTTCGGATGAGGTGGATGCAACACATTCACCCAGCTTCCATCAGGTTGAAGGTCTTGTCATAGATAAGAATATTACATTTTCGGATCTGAAAGGAACTCTTGCCGAATTTGCGAAAAGACTTTTCGGAGAAGATACCAAGGTGAAATTCCGACCTCATCATTTCCCGTTTACAGAACCGAGTGCGGAGATGGATGTAAGCTGTTTTAAGTGTAAAGGAAAAGGTTGCAGGATGTGTAAGGGAAGCGGCTGGATAGAGATACTCGGCTGCGGTATGGTGCATCCTCACGTTTTTGATATGTGTGGCGTGGATAAGTCGGTATATCAGGGATTTGCTTTCGGAGTGGGACTTGAAAGAATTGCACTTCTTAAGTATGAGATAGACGATATGAGATTATTATACGAAAATGATATACGTTTCTTAAAACAGTTTTAGAGATCAATGTATAGAAACTGAAAGGGATTTTGATTATGAATACAACACTTTCTTGGATAAAAGAATATGTGCCTGATTTAAATGTCAGCGATCAGGAGTTTTGTGATGCGATGACATTATCGGGTACAAAGGTGGAATTTTACAATAGATTGGACAAGAATTTAGAGAAATAGTTGTTGCACAAATATTATCAATCGATAAACACCCCAATGCGGATAAATTGATAGTATGCAAATGCGATACGGGTTCGGAAGTTCTCCAAATAGTTACCGGAGCAAGCAATGTTAACGTGGGTGACAAAGTACCTTTAGTACTGGACGGAGGTAAGGTGGCTGTAGCACACGACCTGAGCAGACCCGAAGGCGGAGTTGCGATAAAAAGCGGTAAACTAAGAGGAGTAGAGTCTTTCGGAATGATGTGTTCCATAGATGAACTGGGGCTTGATAGGAATTTCTATCCGGATGCTCCGGAACATGGAATATACATATTGCCGGCTGATGCAAAGCCGGGAGAATCCGTTACAGATCTTTTAGGTCTCAATGATACGGTATTTGAATACGAGATAACCTCCAACAGAGTTGATTGCTACAGTGTACTGGGTATAGCCAGAGAGGCTGCGGCTACATTTGCCAAGAAATTTTATCCTACGGTACTTAAAGAAGTTAAGGGGGGAGGGTGATATAAACCAATATCTTCAGGTTGAGATAAAGAGTCCTCTTTGTAAAAGATATATTGCGAAGATGATAAAGAATATAAGGTTAAAGCCTTCACCTGAATGGTTAAAGCAAAGACTGATATCAAGCGGTGTAAGACCTATCAATAATATAGTGGATATAACCAACTATGTTATGCTTGAGTACGGTCAACCTATGCATGCTTTTGATTATGAAAAGATAGCTAAGGCTAAGATAGTGGTTGATACCGCAAGGGATTCAGAGGAATTTACAACACTGGACTCTCAGGTAAGAAAACTTGATGACAGCATACTGATGATCAACGACGGTGAAAAGTCCGTTGCGATAGCGGGTATCATGGGCGGAGAAAATTCCAAGGTATCAGATGACATATCAACAATGGTATTTGAGGCGGCTTGTTTTGACGGGACAAATATAAGACTTTCATCAAAAAAACTCGGGCTAAGAACCGACTCTTCCGCAAAATTTGAAAAAGATCTAAGCCCTCAGACTGCTATACTGGCTATAGAAAGAGCTTGTAATTTAGTACAGGAGCTTGATGCCGGAGATATAGTGGACGGGATCATAGATGTATATCCCGTAAACAAGAAGAAGTCAGATTGGATTTTGAACCGGACAGGATCAATAATTTGCTTGGAACTGATATATCCAAAGATGATATGCTTGAATATTTAAACAGGATAGAGATCGGATATGATGAGAGCAGCAATAAGCTTATTATTCCGGATTTCAGAACGGATCTTCATTATATGGCGGATATAGCGGAAGAAGTTGCAAGATTTTACGGATATGATAAGATACCGACAACTTTACCGGTAGGAGAGTCTACAGTCGGTGGTATCTCATATAAACTTAAAGTAGAAGAGTCTTTAAGAGTTATTGCAAGATTTTTGGGATATTCGGAGGCTATGAGTTATTCTTTTGAAAGTCCTAAAGTTTATGACAAACTATGTATACCTAAGGACAGCAAAGAAAGACTTGCCATAGAAATAAGCAATCCTTTGGGAGAAGACTATTCTATAATGAGAACAAGTCCTCTTAACGGATTACTTACTTCTTTATCTACAAATATAAACAGAAGAAACAAGAATGTAAAATTATATGAACTTGCCAATATTTACCTACCTAAGGAACTTCCGTTAAAAGAGTTGCCTGATGAGAGAATGCAGTTTTGCTTAGGTTTTTATGGAGAGGGTGATTTCTTTTCAATGAAGTCTGTGGTAGAGGAGATGCTTACTAAAGCAGGTTTATTCGACATAATCAACTACGATCCGAGTTGTGACAGACCTTATCTTCATCCCGGAAGAAGGGCTGAGATCATATACAATGACGTAAGTTTGGGATATATCGGTGAGGTACATCCGGAAGTTTTGGATAATTATAATATTAAGTCAAGAGCTTATGTGGCGGTTTTGGATATGCCGAGTATAGATCCGTTTACCTCATTTGATGTAAAGTATGAAGGTATAGCCAAGTATCCTGCTATAAGCAGAGATATAAGTATGGTAGTACCTAAGGATATACCTGTAGCCGAAATAGAGAAGATAATAGAGAAAAATTCAGGTAAAATACTTGAGTCCTATGAGCTTTTCGATATCTATGAGGGAGAACAGATAGAGGCGGGTTATAAATCCGTAGCTTATAACATAGTATTCAGAGATAAGTCAAAAACCTTGGAAGACAAGGAAGTTGTTGCTATAATGGATGATATTATTAAAGCTTTAGATAGCATTAATATAAAATTAAGAATGTAAATATTTAAAGGGGGATATATTTATGGATTCTACACTACTCATCACCATCATTTCAGGAATTATATTGTTTGTACAAGCACTGCTGCTGTTTCTTGGACGTAAATTCGGCTGGACGATGTACATAAAGCCTATTTGGCTTATTGTCTGGTTCATTATTTTCGTTGGCGGTCTGTATTCACTTATAACAGGCAATAAAATAATCGGTTAAATGATGATGATAAAAGCTGTATGGGATATTTGAAAAGATATTCCGTACAGCTTTATCATGTGGTTATTATAAAAAGATTGGCGAATGACAAAGTGACATAAGAATAAAAAAATCCTTTAAGTTCATGAAATTAAAAAAATATCCGTATTATAAAAATATATAACTTATAATAAATAAAAAAACTTGTATATTGAATACAAAAAGTATTATAATTAAAGAACAGTTCTTCGGGGCGGGGTGCAAGTCCCCACCGGCAGTTAAAGTCTGCGAGTTGCTTTCAGCAACTGATTTGGTGAGATTCCAAAACCGACGGTATAGTCCGGATGGGAGGAGGATTATTTTTTTATTTTATAAATGTTGCAAATAAAAATATTCTACAATCTGTTTATCTTTTCCGTAGGCTGAATAAAAATCTAAGGAGCCATAATATGTCAAATTTTGTAAATCTGATTATGGAAAATGTATTATTTGTAGTTCAGTTTTTATTCATCGTTTTTCTTATTTTTCTACTTGCCTATATAGTAGAAAAAAAAGCCAAGTTTTCTTCGGGAGTTAAAGAGAGAATCTTAAATACAAAGTCCATTGTATACATAGGGCTTTTTTCTGCATTAAGTACCGTGCTTATGCTTTTTGAGATACCTTTATTCTTTGCGCCGTCATTTTATAAAATAGATCTGTCTGAGATACCCGTACTTATTATAACCTTTGTTTTGGGACCTACAGCAGGAGTGTTGACCGAATTTTGCAAAATACTTTTAAAGCTTGTATTTCGTTCTTCAAGCACCGCTTTTGTAGGTGAACTTGCGAATTTCACCGTAGGTTGCAGCCTTATACTGCCGGCAAGCTTTTATCACTTGTTTAATAAAAGAAAAAATAATGTTTTAATATCTTGTGTTATAGGAACTTTATGTATGACCGCATTCGGATCAGCATTTAATGCCATATATTTATTGCCGAAGTATGCTCAAATGTTCGGTCTACCTATACAGGAGTTTATAAATATGGGACATGCAATAAACCCTGCGATAAACTCTGTAGAGACATTTGTACTGTTCTCTGTCGTTCCGTTTAATTTATTGAAGGGAATCATAGTTTCTGCTGTAACTATATTACTTTATAAAAGACTCGGTTTTTTATTCAAGTCTTAAATATTAGATCCTAAAAATTTTTAATAAATATTTCCGATCAAGTACATAAAAATCCCGCTAATAAATTATTAGTCGGGATTTTTATATCTACGCTAAAAAAGTAGTCGATGTTTTCATATTATTCAATATGATTCATATCGTAAAAGCAATTATGATAATATTTTTAATTATCTTGATCTTTAATTAAAATATAAGCCTTAATCGATGTAAATGTTATGTAAATATTTTTTTTCTTACAGCGGATCCGGCTGTATTTATCTTTGGCAAATTAAATTAAAAACCTATTTTTTTTCACATTGTTTAAGTAGTCTATAAAAACAGATATTATCAAAGCGGTTACTTTTTTACCTGATAAAAGTCAAGGGTTAAAAAATTCTTTTTCAAGTTCATATGATTTTGGTAATTAATGATATATGATTAATAAGGTTATTGATGATAAACTGTAATAGTTGTGTATTCAGAGTATAAATAATTTTTAAATATAAAAGAAAGAAGGATGGATCAAATGGATATAAGAGAAAAGGCCTTGTCAGAGCATGAAAAGTGGAAGGGTAAGATAGAGGTAATAAGCAGAGCCGTTGTTAACAACAAAGAAGATCTCGCAGTCTGCTATACTCCGGGAGTTGCGGCACCCTGTCTTGAGATCTCAAAGGATACGGGTCTGTCATATAAATATACAAGAAGAGCTAACCTTGTGGCTGTAGTTACAGACGGTTCTGCCGTACTTGGGCTTGGAGACATAGGCCCGGAAGCGGGTATGCCTGTTATGGAAGGAAAGTGTGCTTTATTTAAGGTATTTGCGGATGTGGATGCATTTCCATTATGTATAAGAAGTAATGATGTTGATGATATAGTAAATACCGTGACATTGCTTGCGGGAAGTTTCGGAGGAGTAAATCTTGAAGATATTTCCGCTCCGAGATGTTTTGAAATAGAAGCAAAGCTTAAAGAAAGATGCGATATACCGGTATTTCATGATGACCAGCACGGTACTGCTATAGTTACGGCTGCGGCTATGCTTAATGCGCTTAAAGTAACTAAAAGAAAACTTGAAGATATTAAGGTAGTCACTCTGGGAGCGGGTGCGGCAGGTATAGCTATCGTAAAGCTTCTTATAAGTATGGGACTTAAAGATGTTGTCATGTGCGACAGAAAAGGTGCAATATATAAGGGTAGAGAAGGCTTAAATGATGAAAAGAAAAAAATAGCCGAGATCTCAAATAAAGAGAATAAAACAGGAAGCTTTTCCGATGTACTTAAGGGAGCGGATGTATTTATAGGAGTATCTGCACCCAATATGCTTACACAGGATATGATAAGGAGCATGGCAAAGGATCCGATACTTTACCATGGCTAATCCTACTCCGGAAATTATGCCGGATGAGGCTAAGGCAGCCGGTGCGGCTGTCATAGGAACGGGAAGAAGTGATTTTCCCAACCAGATCAACAATGTTTTGGCATTTCCCGGAATATTCAGAGGAGCTTTGGATGTAAGAGCCTCCGATATCAATGATGAGATGAAGCTTGCAGCAGCCTATGCAATAGCGGAATTGGTAGATGAAAAAGATCTGAGTGCGGAATATATCATACCTGATGCATTCGACAAAAGGGTAGCCGAGTCTGTAGCTGAGGCAGTGGCGAAAGCAGCAGTGAAGTCGGGGGTTGCGAGAATATAATTTATTAACGTTTCTTACATTTATATTCTATCGTTGTTATAACAGATTTATAAAACATTTGAATATTATATTTCGTTTACTCTGATTATAGCCTATTTTGATATAATAAAATATTGACTGTTGTATTGCATTTAGATGTATTTACTTATAAAATAAGCAAGGAATAAATTCTATTTTTACAAGAACAAACTAAAAGGAGAGAACAGATGTATACATCTTTCAACTGGTCGGATTATGAGGTGCTGGATTGTGCCAATGGAGAAAAACTTGAAAAGTGGGGAGATTATATTCTGATAAGACCGGACCCGCAGGTTATATGGGATAAATATTTAAATAAAGCCTTGTGGGGCAAGGCAAATGCTCATTATCACAGAAGTTCAAAAGGCGGTGGTGAATGGGAATTCTTCGATCTTCCTACACAGTGGCAGATAAATTATGAACTCTGTGCAGTTCAAAAAACTCTGACATTTAATTTAAAACCTTTTAATTTCAAACATACAGGGCTTTTTCCGGAGCAGGCTGCGAACTGGGATTGGTCGGCAGAGCTGATAGACAAAAGGTTAAAGACTTCTTCAAAGGTAAATGTTCTAAATCTTTTTGCTTATACGGGAGCTGCAACATTGGCGGCTTTGGCAGCAGGGGCTAATGTGACCCATGTGGATGCAAGTAAGGGTATAGTTGCCTGGGCGAAGGAAATGCCGTATCGTCCGGACTTAAAGATGCTCCGGTGAGATGGCTCGTAGACGACTGTGTGAAATTCGTTGAAAGAGAAATAAGAAGAGGCAATACCTATGATGCCATAATAATGGACCCTCCTTCATACGGAAGAGGAACAAAAGGAGAGATCTGGAAGATAGAAGAGAGTATATATCCTTTTATTGAAAAATGCACAAAGCTACTTAGTGATAAGCCGTTATTCTTACTTATTAACTCATATACTACCGGATTACAGGCAGGGGTATTAAATACTATGATAAAATTGGCATTAAAAGAAAGATTTCCGCAGGCTAAGTCAAGTGCCGATGAACTGGGTATACCTGTTAAAAAATCAACTATATTCCTTCCTTGCGGTGCTGCTGCAAGATGTGAGTTTTAGGAAAGTGTAAGTAAATCGACATGAAGACTCAATTGCTATATATACAGTATATGGTACAATATTAGTTGTAAATATCATATATAGTGTTTATTTTATATTAGTTGATTTTACTGAATAAGCAGATGGTGATATTATTTGTAAAATATATAATAAAGGAGATGCCTATGAGAAAGAATTTAATAACCGGACTTGCTTTAGCATCTTGTTTTGTAACGGCGATTTCATTTAATTCGTATGCTAAGGGTTGGGAACAATCCGGATCTGATTGGATCTACATAGATAATAACAACAGTAGAGTAAGAAATGAATGGAAACAAGGTGCGGACTCGAAATATTATTGGCTTAATTCAGAAGGTGTTATGCTTAAGAATTCATTTGTAGATGACGGCAACTATTATGTCGGAAGCGACGGAGCCGCTATTGTAAACAGCTGGAAGCAAATAGAAGCCGAAGGAAGGAAGTTTTGGGCATATTTTGACAATAAGGGTAAAGTAGTAAGAAACAGTTGGAAGAAGATCTCGGATATATGGTATTACTTTGATGATGAAGGGCACATGGCAACAGGTTGGGTAGATAACAATAACTACTATCTGGGAGAGAACGGAGCAATGTATACAGGATGGCATAAGCTTATGCCGCCGGATCAAAACTCAGATTCGAACAGACCTGCTTCACCGGGCGATCAAGGTCTGGATAATGACAAAAAGTGGTACTATTTTGGAAGCAACGGTAAAAAGTATGTTCCAAGTTCATCATTCGGTGAAAAAAAGATAGGCGAGAACAAATACGCATTTGATTCAAGCGGTGCCATGGTCGTCGGATGGGTCAATGTGGTAGACACCACCAATGATACCATAACTGACTACAGATATTACAACAGCGACGGAACTATAAGAAAAGGTTGGTATGCGATACAGCCGCCTGATGCTTTGTCCTCTCAATATGATGATGAAGTGGAGTGGTTTTATTTTAATAACCAGGGCGTACCTCAGGCCTCAGGAAGTAACGAGCTTAAGGCAAACGATATGATCAAAATATCCAACAAGTATTATCTTTTCGCAAAGAACGGCAATCCTACAACAGGACTTAGAAAGGTATATACGGATAATTCCGGAAATTACAGTGCATACTATTTCGGCGGATCCGATGAGTCCTTTGCACATACAGGAAAGGTCAATGTTAAACAATCAGACGGTACAACGGAGACTTATTACTTCCAGGAAGGAAGCGGTAAGGGCTTTACCGGAGTAAGAGATTCATCACTTTATTATAAGGGAAGGATCCAAAGAGCCGATAATGATACAAGATATGTGGTTATAAGCCTAAGAGACGAAGCTTCGGGAGCATATACCAACTATGTTGTTAATACATCCGGAAAAATAGTAAGATCACTTACGGTAAAGAATGCCGATAAAGTAGAGTATAAGACAGATGCTTCAGGTGTTCTGACACATGTTAACGGAAGTACGGATGGGGTAAGAAATACATTTACCAATCCTACAGAACCGGTTTTTGATTAAACTGAATATTTAAGATCATTGACCGCAGTCATATCGTTTTAGGACCATATGGCTGCGGTCTTAAAAATAGGCACTTGCATATGGACAAGATGTGTGTTATAATTTCTTAGTTGATAGAGAGACAGTTTAAATATCAAGTGAAAACATAACTTTTTTAAGACTGTGCCTTGAGATTTATTAAACTAATATATTTATAAAGAGGTGAGATAATGAAAGCAGGTATACATCCAAACTACCACCAGGCTACAGTTACTTGCAACTGTGGGAATACATTTGTAACAGGATCTACAAAAGAAGATATACACGTAGAAATATGTTCTAAGTGTCATTCATTCTATACAGGACAGCAAAAGACAGCTATGGCTCGTGGACGTATCGATAAGTTCAATCGTAAATACGCAGTGAAAGCAGAATAAGATGTATAAGGGTTGAGCAATGCTCAACCTTTTTTATATGTCTTAAAAAATCGCTATCAGTATATAAGTTGCTGGTATCAGTATAAACAGATCAATATTAGAATAAGTGAGGTAAGCATATTGAAATATTCCGGTATAGGAGGACAGGCGGTCATAGAAGGCATTATGATGAAAAATGCCGATACCTACGCAACGGCGGTAAGAAAGCCTGACGGTACGATAGCCGTTGAAAAGGATACATACGAAGGATTGGCTAAGAAATTTAATTTGCTGAAAATACCGTTTGTAAGAGGTATATTTGTATTTATAGATTCTATGGTTGTGGGAAGCAAATGTCTAAGGTTCTCGGCAAGTTTTTTTGAAGATGATGAGGACAGTAAAGAAAGTAAATTTGAAGCCTTTTTGAAAAAAACTTTTGGAGATAAGATAGATAATATCATTATGACTTTATCTATGATCTTTTCTTTTGTTTTGGCTATAGGTATTTTTATGCTGCTGCCTATGGCTCTGAGTAATATATTAAAGTTATTTATATCCAATTACTATGTAATTGCGGTAGTTGAAGGTTTTATAAGAGTAGCTATATTTATTATATATATATTGATCATATCAATGGTTCCGGATATAAAAAGAACTTTTATGTACCACGGTGCTGAGCATAAGTGTATCAACTGTCTTGAAAACGGTCTGGAACTAAATGTAGATAATGTTCTTAAAAGTTCAAGAGAGCATAAAAGATGCGGTACGAGTTTTATTTTTATAGTTATGATAATAAGTATATTATGCTTCATGGTTATAAGAGTTGACAGTATATGGTTACGAGCCGTATCAAGAATAGTACTTGTTCCGGTGATAGCCGGAGTAAGTTACGAGTTTTTAAGTTTAGCGGGAAAGTACGATAACTTTCTGGTAAATATCTTAAGTAAACCGGGACTTATGATGCAGGGACTTACAACCAAAGAACCGACCGAAGATATGGTGGAAGTGGCTATAGTGGCAGTTGAAGAAGTATTTGACTGGAAAAAGTATTTAAGAGAGAATTTTTCAAGGAGCGATCTGTAATGGAAAAGACTTCCTATAGGAAACTTTTAACAAAAGCCGCTAATATACTTAAAGATGCAAATATTGAAAATATCGAATATGATATTAAAACTATACTAAGAGATACATTTGATATAGACTATAATAAATTTGTTATGGATATGGATAATGAATTCGAGACTGATAAATCATTAGAGTATGAATTCATATCAAGGATAGAAAAAAGAAAAAAGCATATTCCCTTGCAATATATAATAAACAAACAAAATTTTTACGGTTTGGATCTTTATGTGAATGAGTCGGTCTTAATACCAAGATACGATACTGAAAATATAGTAGACTGTATAGTTAAAGATTTTGAGGGAAGTAAGGATATTTCAGTGCTCGATCTTTGTACCGGATCGGGTTGTATAGCAATAAGCCTTAAAAAGAACGGGTTTGAAAAGGTATTTGCATTAGATATATCCGATAAAGCTTTGGAGGTTGCAAAACACAATGCCTATATACATAATGCGGATATTACTTTTATTAAAAGCGATCTGTATAAGGAACTTCCGAATGACATAAGATTCGATCTTATAGTAAGTAATCCTCCTTATATCAGAACCGGAGAAATAGAAAAGCTTGACGATGAAGTAAAGGATTTTGAGCCTAAACTTGCTTTGGACGGAGGAAAAGACGGTTTGGATTTCTATAAAAAGATCTTAAATCTATCAAAAGACTTTATTAATAAGAATGGGAGTCTGTATTTTGAGATAGGTTACGATCAGGCAAAAGATGTTGTTGATATAGCGAAAAAAGAGGGATATTATAATATTAAAATAATAAAAGATTTGTCCGGAAAGGACAGAGGTATATCTATGAGGGTAGATTAAGATCTTGCCAAGTTCTTTGGATATTCACACTATTTAATTTAGAAAGGATAAACTTTATGTTTGAAAATTTAGATGATATAGTCATACACTATGAAGAGGTCATGGCAGAACTCGGCAGTCCGGAGGTGGCTAATAATCAAGACAGATTTAGAAAGTTAATGAAAGAGCAGGCTGATCTGCTTCCTTTGGTAGAAACCTATACTGCTTACAAAAATGCAAAGACAGCTCAGTCAGATGCACTTGAAATACTTGATACGGAAAGTGATAACGATCTAAGAGAGATGGCAAAAGAAGAGCTTGCCGATGCCAAGAAAAAAGAAGAAGAACTTGAACAGAGTCTAAAGCTTTTACTATTACCTAAAGATCCTAATGATGATAAGAATATAATGCTTGAGATCAGAGCCGGTGCAGGTGGTGATGAGGCGGCACTTTTTGCAGCAGAGTTATATAGAATGTATATTCACTATGCCGAAAGTTTAGGTTGGAAGATAGAAATGCTTAGCTTAAATGAGAACGGAATAGGCGGATTTAAGGAAGTTGTAGCTATGATAAGCGGTAGGGGAGCATATTCAAAGATGAAATATGAGTCCGGGGTTCATAGAGTTCAAAGAGTACCCGAGACCGAATCCGGAGGGCGTATACATACCTCAACCGCATCTGTAGCCGTTATGCCTGAGGCTGAAGAAGTGGATGTGCAGATAAATATGAGCGATATAAGAGTAGATGTTATGAGGGCTTCCGGAAACGGAGGACAGAGTGTAAATACTACCGACTCGGCAGTAAGACTTACACACTATCCTACAGGTATAGTTATATATGCTCAGACTGAAAAATCACAGTTGCAAAATAAAGAAAAGGCAATGACTTTGCTTAGAACAAAGCTTTACGAGATAGAGCTTGAAAAGCAACAATCAGCCGAGTCTGCAGCAAGAAAAAGCCAGATAGGTACCGGAGACAGATCAGAAAAAATAAGGACCTATAACTTCCCGCAAGGAAGGGTAACAGACCATAGGATTAATTTAACTTTATATAAGCTTGATAAAATAATGAACGGTGACATACAAGAGATAATAGATGCTTGTATAGCCGCAGACCAAAGTGCTAAATTAAGTAAATTAAATGAGGGGTAGATCATATGTATAAAGAAAAAAAGGATATTGACTGGAAAAACCTTGGATTTTCATATATGAGTACAGATAAAAGATATGTATCCCACTATAAAGACGGTGCCTGGGATGAAGGTGCCTTGGTTGAAGACGATACCGTTGTAATAAATGAGTGTGCGGGTATACTACAATACTGTCAGGAATGTTTTGAAGGCCTTAAAGCTTATTCGACTAAAAAAGGTGAAGTGGTGGTCTTCAGAGCGGATCTTAATGCTAAAAGAATACATGACTCAGCAAAATATCTTGAAATGCCGGCTTTTGATGAGAAAAAATTTATTGAGGCTGTTGAAGCTGTACTTAAGGCTAACTACGCATGGATTCCACCTTATGGAAGCGGAGCTACATTTTACCTAAGACCATATGAGTTTGCTTCAGGTCCGGTGATCGGAGTAAAACCCTCTGATGAATATCAATTTAGGATATTCGGTATGCCGGTAGGACCTTATTTTAAAGGTGGTATCAAGCCGCTTAATATATGTATAAGTAAATTCGACAGAGCAGCTAAGCACGGAACCGGACATATCAAGGCAGGTCTTAACTATGCTATGAGCTTACACGCCTATATGGATGCAAAAGTCCAGAGGTTTTGATGAGAATATGTACTTGGACAGTGCTACAAGAACTTATGTGGAAGAGACAGGAGGAGCTAATTTTATATTTGTTACCAAGGATAATGAAATAGTAACTCCTAAATCCGATACTATACTTCCGTCCGTGACCAGACGTTCATTACTTTATGTTGCGGAGCATTACCTCGGACTTAAAGTATCTGAAAGAGCTATTAATGTAAATGAACTGGAAGACTTTGCGGAAGCGGGACTTTGCGGTACTGCTGCGGTCATATCTCCTGTGGGAAGAATAGAGACGGAAGATGGAAAAGAGATACTGTTACCGAGCGGTATGACAGGTATGGGCAAGATAACAAAGCAGCTTTACGATACCCTTACAGGCATACAAATAGGGGATATAGAAGCTCCTGAGGGATGGATCAGAAAAGTTATGTAGTAGTTCATACCGAAAAAACTGTAGTTCATGCTTTTTATAACAATAAATAATATTTTGAAATATAATACAGTACATAAGGTGAGTGATACAAATAAAGAGTTAGAGTGAGGAGAAAGTGATAAAGGAAAAAGTGAGTTAGAAAGTTAGAGTGTTGGAATTAAAAAGAGTGATAAAAAGTTAGAGGTTAGAGTGCAAGGATCAAAAGAGTGATATAGGAAGTTAGAGTGGTAAAGATCAAAAGTTAGAGTGTAAAAATTAAAAGAGTGATAAAAAGTTAGAGTGTAAGAGTTAAAAGAGTGATAAAAAGTTAGAGTGTAAGAGTTAAAAGAGTGATAAAAGGTTAGAGTGTAAGAGTTAAAAGGGTGATAAAAGGTTAGAGTGTAAGAGTTAAAAGAGTGATATAAAAGTTAGAGAATGATAAAGAGTAACTGTTTAGAGTGATAATTTTTGTTACGAGTGATATAGGCGGCGAATTTTAGAATAACAATAAAACTAAAGAGTGATTTAGGGGTATTTTATTATACATAATGACTTATATGTGAGGATACATATGAGTCTTTTTTTATTTTTATAATTTTTTTAATATATATAATATAGATAACTATAGAGTGGTCGATAAAAATATATGTATCTGAAAAATCAATTAATATCAGTATTGATATAGTGTTAAGTAAACAGGTTAATTTTTTAGAAATCAAAAAAATACTGATATGGATAATAATAATCGATTTTTGATCTCTGATTTGTATAATTTAGTGAATAATAAGCGGCAAATCACCTTGTTATACATAAAAACAGTAATTTTAATTGCATAAGGTATTCGAATATTATATACTTATATCAAAAACAACTAAAAAAACAATCCTTGTAATGGAGGTAACATTATGGCAAATAACGGAGTAGAGTATAAATGTCCCAAGTGTACCGGACCTTTGCATTATTCAGCCACAGAACAAAAAATGCAATGCGAATATTGCCAAAGTACGTTTGACGTTGCTGAAGTTGAGGCTATGTTTCAAAATGATATTCAACATGCACAGACTGCTGCGACCGGTTCCGGCGGTTGGGATCAAAGTGGTCTAAGCGGTGGTTGGGAAGGTGATAATGTTAATTCCTATAATTGCAGATCTTGTGGTGCACAGGTGATTTCGGAGACCAATGAACTCTCTATAAATTGCCCTTATTGCAATAATCCTACAGTGCTTTTAGGAAAGTTCCAAGGTACTATGAAACCGGATTATATTATAGGTTTTAAGCTTGACAAAGCACAGGCAGTTGCAAGACTTAAAAAACATTATAAGGGCAAGTTTTTTTTGCCTAAGGCGTTCAGTTCGGAAAACCATGTTAATGAAATAAAAGGTATGTATGTGCCGTATTGGCTTTTTAGTGGAGAAGTTGAGGGAAGTATAACTTATAAAGCTGATAAAACCTACACTAAGGAAGAGGGAGATTATAAAGTCAAAACTGTTGAACACTATAAGATACATAGAGAAGGTAAGTTCAAGTTTAATAAGCTTCCTATGGATGCCTCAAGTAAACTTGACGATACCTATATGGAATCCGTAGAACCTTTTAATTATGCCGATATGGTACCTTTCAGCAGTTCCTTCCTACCGGGGTTTATGGCTGATATATATGATGTAAGTGTTGAAGATACAGCAGGCAGAATTGCAGAGAGACTGATCAACAGTATGAAAGAGAACCTTAGAAAGACTGTGCACGGATATGAAATGTACGCATAGACAGTGATGCCATTAATATTAGAAAAGATACGGTAAACTATGCCTTTCTGCCGGTTTGGATACTTAACACGAAGTGGAATGATAAGAACTATACTTTTATGATGAACGGTCAAACAGGTAAGTTTGTAGGTGATCTTCCGGTAGATAAGGCTAAGTTCTGGATGACATTTGCTGCTACATTTGTAGGACTCAGTATTATAATCATGCTGATAATTACTTTTTCCGGCTCTGCAAATGCTTCTGAGAGGGCAGATATCGGATATGATAATGACATAGTATCAGAGTATTACTCTGATACTGTGTTAAATGATATCATATAGTTACGATTCAGGTATATCTTTCTTTTATTTTGTATATTATAAATTTATAATGCATACATAAAAGCAAGCTTTTATTTAGTATATTATAGATTTATAATACACAGCTAAAGCAAGTTTTTATATGTATATTATAAATCTTATATTTAACCTACTTGAACTGTAACATCATATAAGCAAATTGTGATAATTAAGTAAAAAGTTAGCCTATATTTGATATTAAGTCTAAGGACAAAAAGAAAGGTGGATTTATGTCTTCATATTTATTAGGACTGGCAGGTGCCGCTATAGGAGCTCTAGTTATATGTATGATGCTTCGCTCAAGTATGAAAAGCGTACATAGGGCGGCAAGTGCAGCCAATTATATCGATCCCAAGGATTTTGAGTTGCTTAATAAAAAAGATACCTATATAGATAAGACGGTAACCAGAGAAAGGATTCAGACAAACGATTCAAATTCGTCAAATAACAATTCAAAAAGAAAGTAATGTTAAAAATAATATAAAAAAAGAGGCTGTTGCACTAAGAGTAAAAAAACAAATAAAGTGGTAAATAAAGTAAAAAAATGCTATATAAGTTATTTCCTTTAATGCGAAAGCCTCTTGAATTTTAAAAAATAAATTATTTCAAAGGTCTTTTGGCTGTGTGAATCAAAGTCTGTAAATTCCTATTTTCGGACTTCTATGATAAGTATTATTTTAAGGCGAATGCCATCATTTGGCATTCGTCCTTATTAATATAATAATCAAAAAATCAGACCCATGTCAAGGGCGTCGGTCGAAGACCGACGTTTATTTTATCCTTGACTTGTGGTCGATTTTTTGTTACTCGGGAAGACGCCCCGCATACATGATGCTCAATTCTCCATATATCTGTCCCCAGTTTCGTATGGTAGTTGTCCACTTCTTAGTAGCTTCAAATGTCGCCAGATACAAGGCTTTCAGCAGGGCTGTATCGCTTGGAAATACGCTTCTTTGGCGATTTAACTTTCTGTATGTGGAATTTAGGCTTTCAATGGCGTTGGTAGTATAAATAACCTTTCTTACATCCACAGAAAACTTGAAAATAGGGGTGATAGCGTCCCAGTTATCGTACCAGCGTTTCATAGAATTTGGATATTTTGATGTCCATTTCTCTGTAACACGATCCAAAGACTGACGTGCTTTCTCTTCATCCGAAGCCTGATAAATAGTTTTCAGGTCTGTTGCAAAAGCTTTTCTATCCTTGTCAGGTACGTATTTGAGTGTGTTTCTTACCTGATGTACTATACACCTTTGATATTCTGTTTTCGGAAAAAGCCGCAGAGATCGCTTCTTTTATGCCTGTCAGTCCATCTGCACACAAAAATGAGGATATCCTTTACACCTCGGTTCTTCAGTTCATTTAATACTGAAAGCCAGTATTTAGAGCTTTCAGTATCGCCTACTTGAATCGTAAGGACCTCTTTCTTTCCTTCTGTATTGATACCAAGAATGACATAAGCAGCTAGCTTTCGTATGATACCGTTGTCACGAACTGAGTAGTGGATCGCATCTATATAGAGGATCGGATAGATCTCATCCAAAGGTCGATTCTGCCAGTCTTCGATCGTGGTAAAAGCTTATCTGTAACATCAGATATAAAACCTTCTGATGTTTCAAAACCGTAAATATCTTCGATAGTTTCTGAGATCTGACGAGTTGTCATACCCTTTGCATACATGGAGATGATCTTTTGATCAATGTCGGAAATATCTTTTTGACGTTTCTTTACTACTTGAGGTTCAAAGGTTGATTTTCTGTCTTGAGGAACCTCTATCTCCATAGAACCATAACGACTGTTTACTCTTTTTCGTTTATAACCATTGCGATAATCATCGCTATTATAACGCTCTGATTTTTCGTATCCAAGATGTTCATCCATCTCTGCTTCCATCATCTCTTTGATCGTTCCACCGAGAAGATCTTTTAGAGCGTCTTGAATGTCTTCTGCTGATTGAATATCGTATTCTTCCAAAAGTTGGTGAATGATGTTACGCTTTCCTTCTGTCATTTGTACTCTGTGCACCGGTTTCTTTTCTCTTGCCATAATAAAAGGCCTCCTTATGATAAAATATTTTATCATAGAAGACCTTTTTTAACATTATTTACAGAGAGATTTTCACAAGCTCTTTCAAAGCCTTATTTACAAAGTATTCAAAAAGTTGTCTTGTATTCTCATAGGATTTGAAAATCATTTCGGGATGCCACTGTACTCCGAAGTAGCAGTCCATCTTGGTTGACTCGATAGCTTCTATAAGCCCGTCAGAAGAAGCGGCACTTACGACAAAGCCATCAGCTAATTTATCTATAGCTTGATGGTGGAAGGTATTTACCATAATCTTAGGCTGTTTGAATACATTTCTAAGTATGGTATTTTTTCTTATTTCCACATAATGGGTAAGCATGGAAGGATCATGACCTTGAGAATGTTTTAACAGCCTTGGATTTTCCATGTAATCAAGGTCTTGGTATAAAGTACCGCCCTCGAATACATTTATAAGCTGTAAGCCTCTGCATATACCCATAATGGCTATATTTTTTGCCTTTGCTTCTTCAAGTAAAAGAAATTCGTACTCATCACGTTTATCTGATATTATGCCAAGTTTTGGAAGAGGTTCCTGTCCGTATCTGTGCGGGTCAACATCCTGACCTCCGCTTAAGATAAGACCGTCCAGAAGAGAAACCTGGTGTTTTATAGCTTCCTTATCCAAAGTCAAAGGAATAACCAAAGGAGTTGCATCGCAAGCTATAATTGCATCTATATAATCTTTGTTAACATAAGCCCTTTCATATCCGGGAAATAAACCGTCATGGTCTATAATCAAACTTGAAGAAATACCTATAATTGCTCTTTTTTTCATTATATCCTCACTTAATATTTTTTTATTATTCTATATGAATAAACTTATATTTTTCAATAATATTTTTTTATAGAAGCACCGTACTTATAATAGTTTTTTTAGATATTTATTTTTTTTATTGTCTATAAAACATGTATAAAAATATGCGTAGAGGGGCTTAGTATATGAGTAAAAAAAGGAACTTAAGGTAATAAAGCTTGTAAATAAATTTAATTTTTATAAAAAAATTCATAATTTAAAAGTAATATAGGACATTTTAAAATAAAAAAATAACACTTAAATACAATTAAAAGAAGTGCATATATCATAATGAATTATTTTCTGCTTGACAAGTAGTTGTGATATGCTAAAATGAGGGTGTCACTAAAGGATAGTATATATTTTTCTATAAAATATACTATTTTCTGTATTATTCTATTTATCTATTTAGGAGGACATATCTATGGACAATCAAATTCGTATTACACCGGAAACCATGCATTCAAGAGGTAATGAATTTACCACTGCAAGAGAAGAATTTAATGCGGTCAGAGATACTATGACCAAGCTTATAGCTACCTTGCAGGAAGAGTGGGAAGGAAATGCCAGCAGAAAATTTGCCGAGCAGTATGAATCCTTATCCCCTGCATTCAATAACATGAATGATCTTATAGCCACTATAGCTCAGCAGTGTCATGATGTAGCAGACGCTATGCAGACTTTGGATGATGATATAGCAAGTAAATTTGCATAGGGTGTTTGATTAAGGCTATTGCAAGCTAAGAGAGGCTAAGACTGATTTCGGTGCAGTATTCTGAAAACAGAAGCAATTTATAGTTGATTTTATAAATACAAGGTGAAAAATCAGAACTGTAAACTGATAATAACGATATCTTGTAAATACAGTATAATCAGCTTGTTTACCTAAAAGATACTGCACTCTGCTTGCAATAGTTTTATATCATCCAACATAATAGAATATTGATATGAATAAGTTGATAAGAGTTGCGTTTTTATTTGTACTTTCAATCAGCGTATTTTCCATAGGAGTGTTTTGTGGTACAAAACTAAATAAGGATAATCAAGAACGAGTAATTGAAGAGATAAATAAAAGCTCAGATATAGCTTTGATAAATTTGGACGAGGGTGTGGAAATTGAAGGTAAGAAGTTGTATTATGCACAAAACCTGCTAAGTACTCAGGGTGAGAATCTTAAGTTTACAAGTCTTAATGATGCCAAAATAGGTCTTGAGAACGGTACTTATGCCGCATATATACTGATTCCAAGTACATTTTCCGCTTCCATAGAAAGTATTAATGAAAAGCCTGTAAAAGTTGAGTTGGAGTATGAGCTTAGCGATAAGCTTGCTCTTGAATCAAAAGCAGGTATAGTAAAAGACATAGAGGACTTTAAGTTAAAGCTTAGCAATGATATAAGCTATATGTATGTAAGTGCAGTTATGGATGAGTTTCATAATGCACAGGATAATTCCAAACTTGTACTTGATAATGATAAAAAAGAACTTGAGAGCATGTCATTGATCAAGGTAAGAGATGTAATAAGCCCTATAGACTTTCCTGAAATAGAGTTTGTCGAATTTGTAAGAAACAGACTTGAAATAGAGCCTATAGTCTCATCCAATCTTGAGTTGATCGATGCCATGAAGAATAGTTTGCTGGAAAAGATACAACTGGGAAAAGATGATTATGAGAGCGTAAGCAAAGACAAGGGCTTGCTTGATGAGGGCAGCAAAGACTTTCTTAATATACTTGGAGGGCTTGATATAGAGTCGGATGATAACGGTGAACCGGTATATCAATCAGGTATAGATAAGCTGGCAACACAGGTCAATAATTACAATGCACAGCTCATTGATAACAGAGCATGGATTGTATCGGAACTGGCAAGTAACTCCAATGCTACAAGAAGCTCAAGCCAAGAATATGTAGACAACAGTCTGAGTAATATAAAAAACTCGTGGCAAAACAATATAGATACGGCACTGAGAGAGGCTAATCAAAATATAGAAAGGCTTGTAACGCAGGCTTTGGAAAATCTGCTGGCTATACAGGAAAGGATCTATGATGAACTTGATCTTTATGTAAGGGATGAGTTTCAAGCTGCACATGAGTATTATAAACAAGAGGCAAAAAGAGAAGTAGAAATCTATAAGGAAAATCTGATAAACGAACTTATAGAGGAAGGTTATATAGATGATGATGAAACCGACCCTATATATGCCATTATAGCAAGTAGTTCCAATGCCGATATAAGGATTGCCACATATTCCAATGCGGAAAGTTTCAGCCTTAGAAATGCTCAGGTGGATTTTATAGACAGAAACAATTTTAACTCACCTATGCTAAGTGCAAGTGCCGACTTTCAGGATACAGACCTTGAAAGAAGGGACAGTTTATTTGATATACCTGATATAAGTTATTTGCTTGGAGAGGCGAATATAGTGCTTCCTGAAAATCAAGGCTCTTGGTATGCCGGATTTATAGAAGGACTTGAAAGAATGTATACTATCTCTACTGTAGATATAGAAAAGACTGTAAAAGATGATGTGGTCGGAGCGATAAAGTCAAAAACAAGTGCCAAGTATGCGGATCTTAAAGATGTTATAAGCAAACTTAATAAAAGCTTTGATGACTATCAAAACAGTCTGTATCAATTCGATCCCTTTGCTCGTATAGATGTAAGGATATTGGAACAGTCGGCAAAATCTATCAATTCCAATGTACGGGATATTGCAGGTAAGAGTGCGGAGTATGCAAGTGAACAAAGTGAAGAAGTTGCCAAGGTAAGGGAGAAGGAAAGCGAGCGTACGAAGGCTTTAAGGGAGAACATGGACACTGCCAATAAAAGTACTGAAGATCTGGTGGGTAAGACCTTAGATGGACTAAAAGATGCCAGACAGTCAAATACAGATACCAACAAAACCTTGCTGGAAGACTTTAATAACAAACTATCCTATACAAAAGTCGGAAGCATAGCGAATAAAGAGGTATTTGAATTTATATCTGCTCCGGTACAAAGCAGTGAAATAAAAAATGTTAGACAATATAACTTTAAAAACTTTATAAAAACCGAATCCCCTTATGAGAAGGTCAATATATATGTGATGATAGTATCAGCAGTTATGACTTTAGGTATGGGAATAGGAATGGGGTTTATAAGGTTTAGAAAGGGGAAAAATGCCTGAACAATTATTTGATCCAAGCTTTCGTTATTATGATTCAAGTGGGTGCAAATGTAATAAAATTACATCTTTATACAAAGAAATAAGTAAAATTGATGTTGCCATAGATGATGTAAATGATTTAAAAACAGGGTACAATGATATACATGATATGTATTCAGATATAATTAATGAAACTGAAGCAGCACTTTATATAAAAGACGAGCAAATTGTTTCAATAAAAAACGAAGTAATGGAGACAGAAGATAATCATATATCCAATTTAAAAGACTGCATCAACTATTTTAATTCAAGCTTGCAAAATAAGGAACAAAGGGTGTTCAGACTTGAGGAAATAGATGATAGATATCATAGGGAGGATTAGTGTTTTATGAATGCTTCTAGAAATTCCAAAATCAATTATAGCGAATATAAAATCAATTATAGCTACTATAAATTAAATAATCTAAAAGACGGATTAAATGAGCAAAGGAATAATTTACAAACTGTAATAAATAGTATAAAGACGATTAATGATAAACTTTGCACAAGTCTTGTAGGTAAAACTAAGACTGCACTTGAAGAAAAAACTAAGGAAATAGAAGATGAACTTAATAAAAAAATAGAAGCCTTAACTGGTATTATAGATAATGTAAATATTACCAATCAAACTAGTTTAGGAGTTGATATGGATATTGCTGATCAAATGGGAGTTAAGGGTTAGTTAGGAGGATGTATGGAAGTTGAGGATATGGATTTTTGTTTGGTGCAGTCTATTATCGAAGAGTTTGTTAATGTTTATGGTAAGCAATTTGATGAATTGGTAAGTTGTATTTCAAAAATCAAACAGTTGGATGATGGAATACTGAAAATGCATTGGTCAGGTGAAGGTAGAGATGCATTTACAGCTAAGATAAATGAATTTGTTGATAGTTTTGAAGGTGCTAAAACTATGATAAAAACCACTAAGAATGCAGTTTCCGTACTTGATAAAGATGTTGATGCTTTAATAAAACTAGTTGACTCAATTAAAATTACATATAAAGATAAAATATTACTAATTACATTTTAGATATATAATAAATACCTGAATAAAATATTTATAGTATAATAAATAATTTTTTTAAGCTGAGATATAAAGGAATAATATTTTTCTTGAAAAAAATCAATTATTTATTTTTTTATGTAATATAGGTACTTCCTGACAAATAATAATAATGTAGAAAAAGATAGTCTATATAAAAATTAATAAATAGCTTTATTTAATACCACCGAGAAATCGGTGGTTTTTAAATCAAGTGAATAGTTAAAAAAAGTTCACGCATAAAGTATGAATATTGTGGAAAACTGTTGTGGTCAAGTGTTTTTGTAACATTACAACCTAATTTTTACTATGGAGTTTATACACACCCATAGCGTGTCTTATATGGCGTTTTGTAATTATTATAAAAATGCGGATGAACATGGTTATATTGAACATACGCAAATTCTTTGATTGCTGTATAGAGTTCTTTCTCTGAATGGTAATAATGCTGATAAATAAGGTTGTTTTTCAGCGTATTGAAGTATCTTTTCATAGGCGTATTATCATATGGATATCCAACTTTACTCATACTTTGAGTTATGCCAAGACCTTTGCAGTATTCAGTAAACTCTTTGGATGTATACTGATTTCCTTGGTCAGATTGTAACATTAGTTTGTGCAGGTTAATTCCCGGCTGTGAATCAATAGCTTTTTGCAGGGTTCTTTTTGCCGAATCAGAGGTTACATTTCTAATATTTCTATCACTTATGCTGGCAACAACACTTCAATCATAAAGATCTATAATTGTGCAATTATAACGCTTACTGCCATCAGTCAGAAATAAATAAGTAAAATCAGTACACCATTTTCGATTGTTCTCAGGTGAATGAAACCTTCTCAATCACTCAGCAGAGCTGGGGAGACCAGAGGACGCTAGGGGCGATTCACGGAGTAACATAAAAAAACTTTGTTATATAATAAACGTAAGTCTAGCAAACCACATTAAAAACAACGTAAGTGTTCATGGACAACTTAAGTTTATCACATATTAGATATAATTGCACATATCATATAGTTTTTATTCAAAAGTATCGTCACAAAATAATGTTTGGTAATCTGAGAAGGGAAGTAGAAGAAGCAATCAGTAAAGTATGTAAGATGGAAGGAGTAACAATAATTAAAGCGGCTACACTTCCGGATTATGTGCATATGTATGTATCAATTCCACCAAAAGCAAGTGTTGCGAAAATGGTATGTATAATAAAAGGTAAGAGTGCACTAATGCTTTTTGACAGACATCCAGAATAAAGAGAGAAATATAATCGAAATTTTTGGGCAAGAGGATATTATTGTGAAACAGTCGGTAATGTCAATGAAGAGACAATAGTAAAGCATATAGCAGAATGGTATGAAAGGGAACGACTAGAAGGAGAGCCCAATAAATAAGTAATTAAGCCGCATTTATGCGACTACCAGTAACAAATAGACTGGTTTGTTAGACCGCCTTTAGGCGGAAACACAACGATCTCTGGAAGAGCTATCACAAACCACCAGCAGAGCTGGTGGTACTGACTTTTGTTAGCTGAAGTATTGAAATTTCAATGTACGAACCCCCATTTGGGGTGTAGGAAGTTTGATTAAATATATATAAGTTTTAACAACAGTTATTTGGAAGCAAGAAAGGCACTTATGAAAAAGACAAAAATGTATCTAATTCTAATAATGATTTTATTGGTAAGTATGGTAAGTACAGCTTGTATGTGGACTAAGGAAGGATATGTATATTCTGCTGTTAGATATATGGAAAAAAAGTATGGTGAAACTTTTGTTGATGCATATATGTGGACTGAAAATTCAGTAATTATGTCTCCGAAAAAAAATACAAGAATGCAAGTTTTCGCTGAGTATAGAGATTTTAATGGTAATGGGAAAAAAGAATGGGGTGACAACTACCTATACTATCTTCATATGGATGAGATATATGCTGATGCAAAAGAGGTGGCAGATTCAGTATATGAAAATAATAAGATATATATCCATATAAACGGTTCTACAAATAACTTTAAATTGAATACAGATATATTAGAATTATATAAACTAGGTGCATTTGCTACATATATATACACAGATAAGGATGTAGCGAACAAAGAAGAAGATACTATAAAAAAATAAAAACAGGGAATGTATGATAAACAGATGTATGGAAAAGTTGGTATTAATTATTTAAGGAAAAAAAGAATTTGATAAAAATGTCTGAAGATAAAAATAGATGAAGTTGAAATGAAGGGTGCATATAATGCTGAGACTATTTTGTATATGAGAAATAGGGAACAAGAGATAGAATGGAGATATGGAGATTTTTAATGAAGATTTAGAGTAGTGCTAAAAAAATAGATATATACAGAGGTGAAAATAAATACTAGGTAAAGAAGTTTTTAGTAGTAAAAAAATAGATAAGAATAGGATATTATATACTTAAGTTTTTTTATTTACATAATTATAAAAGTTTATGATTATGATATCATGTGGAAAGAACAATAATTTAAAGGAGTAAAAATAATGGGAGAAAATGCAGTAGTACCGGGTGATGGAAATTATGTTAGTGAAGAAACGATAATAAATGAGGTTTTTTATAATGAAGTTTTATATTTGCCATTAGATGATATTAAATTAAGAGATAATGCTAATATGAAAGAAGTATTGGAAAGTACTAAAGAATATATGTCTACCTTAAAAAGTGATAAGGATAAAAAAGCTCTAAAAGAACAAGTTGAATATTTAGAAGGCATGATAGAGCATAATGAAGAGCTCAAAGATGTTACCATAAGCAATATGAGCTGGAAGGATAATGATAATGATGGAAAGAGAGATCACCCTCCACAGGGTATGCAGGCGGCAGTATTTACAAAAGGGGATGAAGTAAATGTTGTATACAGAGGCACACCTGACGGTTCATGGATAGATAATGCGGAGATAGTTATAGGTGGAATGTTTTATGGCTTAAACTATGTAGATAAAAACGGAAAAGTGTATAAACATTTATCTCCTATGCAAGTAGAGGCTCTTAAATATATGGATACAGTACTTGAAAAAAATGGAGATGAATGGGAAGATAAAATCCTTACAGTAGGTGGACATTCTAAGGGAGATTCATTGGCAGCTTTGGCAATGATGGTACATGGTGATAAATTTGATCTGTGTTTCGGAATAAATGGTCCGGGGGTGTCACCTGAAACACTTGAGGATATATTAAGAAACATAGGCGAAGAAAAGTTTTATGAATATCAGAAAAAAATGTATAAATTAAATGAGGCTAATGACTATGTAAATCCCTTTGGTGTACCACTTTATAATTCTGAAAACATAAGGTGGTATAGAGGTTTTTTTATCCTTTATGGGCTATAGATAAAAGCTCACTATGTCAGTCCGATTTATAATATAGAAACAGGAGAACTTGCAAATTTTGTTAAAAAAATCAGGGAGTTATGGGAGTATTTGTAAGAGACCTTTATTTAAAGGTGGAAAAGTTAGCCCCCCGTGAGAGAGAAGCACCATGTTATGGAATTATGTCAATATTACAATTTTTCATTAATAAAGAACTTCCTGTAGGAAAAGATATACTTTTTTATAGGTATCTTATCAAAAAAATTGAACATAATAATACTAGATGTAACTGACATATTTTTTTATCCACTTTAAATGATTATATAAAAAGAATTAACAAAGAAAATCCAATAATAGATTTACTGCCACTCATAGTCTTCATTAAGGGTGCAAAAATTGCACTTGATCATAATAAAATAGATATTTTAGATGCATTGCAGCATTTACCGGTAGACTATAATTATAAAACCGAAAAAGTAGCAATCAGCTATAGTAAAGTAGAGGGGCTTATTACAAAGCTTGATAATTATATTCTAGACTTGGACAGTAAGTATATACAAGCAGTTGAAGATATAAAAAGTTGGCTTTCTGGTGTAAAAGAAATAGGTGCTGGCAGTAGGAGGCTGGAGATAGCTATAAAAAACTATAAAGACATAAAAACAGGACTTGAAACTTACAAAGACTTATTAAACCAATATAAAGCCTGTTGCCAAGAAACTGAAGACAGATTTATAAAAAATCTTCAAGGAACAGCAACAGCATAAGTATTATACTTATAAGTTGACTTTTGTAGAATACATAATAAAGAAAGGTCCGGCTATTAAATAGCTACATACAAATATGTCCTATACTGGTACAAACTCAAAACTAAATCTTGATACGGATGTTTTAAATCAGAAAAATTATAATAATAATCAGGCTTTTATCGACAGTTTTGATGTGGATGGCATTATGCTGGTGAAAGATTAAACACAAAAGAGTTGTTCTATAAGAAAGCTTTATAGAACAATTGATTTGTTTTGAATAGTTTATTTTAATTAAGAAAGGCGATTATGAAAAAAACTAAAAATTTCTCAACTATTAATGATGATTTTATTATTGAGTTTTATAAGCACAGCCTGTATGTGGACTAAGGAAGGATATGTATATTCTGCTGTTAGATATATGGAAAAAAAGTATGGTGAAACCTTTGTTGATGCATATATGTGGACTGAAAATTCAGTAATTATGTCTCCGAAAAAAAATACAAGAATGCAAGTTTTCGCTGAGTATAGAGATTTTAATGGTAATGGTAAAAAAGAATGGGGTGACAACTACCTATACTATCTTCATATGGATGAGATATATGCTGATGCAAAAGAGGTGGCAGATTCAGTATATGAAAATAATAAGATATATATCCATATAAACGGTATTACTAATAACTTTAAATTGGATACAGATATATTAGAATTATATAAACGAGGTACATTTACTACATACATATATACAGACAAGGATACAGAACATAAAGAAGAAGATGCTATAAAAAAATAAAAACAGGGAATGTATGATAAGCAAATGTATGGAATAGTTGATATTTATTATTTAAGGAAAGAAGATTTTGAAAAAAATGTCTGAAGACAAAATAGATGAAGTTTCAATGAAGGGTGCATATAATGCTGAGACTAATTTATATATGAGGAATAGGGAACAAGAGATAAAAATGGAGGTATGGAGATTTTAATGAAGATTTAGAGTAGTGCTAAAAAAAGTAGAGAGATACAGGAGTGAAAAATAAATACTAGATAAAGAAGTTTTTTTAGTAGTAAAAAAATAGATAAGAATAGGATATTATATACTTGAGTTTTTTTTATTTACATAATTATAAAAGTTTATGATTATGATATCATGTGGAAAAAAATAATAATTTAGTAGCAAAGGATTTATATAATAAAGCTTTATAGAACACTTGATTTGTTTTGAATAGATTATTTTAATTAAGAAAGGCACTTATGAAAAAGACAAAAATTTCACAGCTATTAATGATGATTTTATTATTAAGTTTTATAAGCACAGCCTGTATGTGGACTAAGGAAGGATATGTATATTCTGCTGTTAGATATATGGAAAAAAAGTATGGTGAAACCTTTGTTGATGCTAATATGTTTAACAAGGATTCAGTAGCTATGTCCTTAAGGAAAAATCGAAGAATCCGAGTAATTGCTGAATATAGAGATTTTAATGGTAAAAAAGAATGGGGTGATAACTACCTATACTATCTTCATATGGATGAGATATACTCTGATGCAAAAGAGGTGGCAGGTTCGGTATATGAAAACAATAAGGTATACATTAAGATAAATAAAATAACCAATAATTTTCCTGTGGATGTAAATATATTGGAATTGTATAAACGAGGTACATTTACTACATACATATATACAGACAAGGATATAGAACATAAAGAAGAAGATGCTATAAAAAAATAAAAACAGGGAATGTATGATAAGCAAATGTATGGAATAGTTGATATTTATTATTTAAGGAAAAGAAGATTTTTGAAAAAAATGTCTGAAGACAAAATAGATGAAGTTTCAATGAAGGGTGCATATAATGCTGAGACTAATTTATATATGAGAAATAGAGAACAAGAGATAAAAATGGAGGTATGGAGATTTTAATAAAGATTTAGAGTAGAGCTAAAAATTAGGGATATATAAGGGTAAGATTAAGTAGGTGGATAAAGAAGTTTTAGTAGTAAAAAAACGAATCAGAATAAGTTATTATATACTTTAGCTTTTTATCTACATAATAATGGAAGTTTATAAATATGATATCAAGTGGAAAGAAAGATAATTTAAAGGAGTAAAATAATGGGAGAAAATGCAGTAGTACCGGGTGATGGAAATTATGTTAGTGAAGAAACGATAATAAATGAAGTTTTTTATAATGAAGTTTTATATTTGCCATTAGATAAGATAGATGTCAGTGATAATGCCAATATGGAAAAAGTATTAGAAAGAACTAAAGAATATATGTCTACATTAGACAATAAGGAGCAAAAAGCTCTAAAAGAACAAGTTGAATATTTAGAAGGCATGATAGAGCATCATGAAGACCTCAAAGATGTTACTATAAGCAATATGAGCTGGAAGGATAATGATAATGATGGAAAGGAAGATCACCCTCCACAGGGTATGCAGGCGGCAGTATTTACAAAAGGGGATGAAGTAAATGTTGTATACAGAGGCACACCTGACGGTTCATGGATAGATAATGCGGAGATAGTTATAGGTGGAATGTTTTATGGCTTAAACTATGTAGATAAAAACGGAAAAGTGTATAAACATTTATCTCCTATGCAAGTAGAGGCTCTTAAATATATGGATACAGTACTTGAAAAAAATGGAGATGAATGGGAAGATAAAATCCTTACAGTAGGTGGACATTCTAAGGGAGATTCATTGGCAGCTTTGGCAATGATGGTACATGGTGATAAATTTGATCTGTGTTTCGGAATAAATGGTCCGGGGGTGTCACCTGAAACACTTGAGGATATATTAAGAAACATAGGCGAAGAAAAGTTTTATGAATATCAGAAAAAAATGTATAAATTAAATGAGGCTAATGACTATGTAAATCCCTTTGGTGTACCACTTTATAATTCTGAAAACATAAGGTGGTATAGAGGTTTTTATCCTTTATGGGCTATAGATAAAGCTCACTATGTCAGTCCGATTTATAATATAGAAACAGGAGAACTTGCAAATTTTGTTAAAAATCAGGGAGTTATGGGAGTATTTGTAAGAGACCTTTATTTAAAGGTGGAAAAGTTAGCCCCCCGTGAGAGAGAAGCACCATGTTATGGAATTATGTCAATATTACAATTTTTCATTAATAAAGAACTTCCTGTAGGAAAAAGATATACTTTTTTTATAGGTATCTTATCAAAAAAATTGAACATAATAATACTAGATGTAACTGACATATTTTTTTATCCACTTTAAATGATTATAAAAAAAGAATTAACAAAGAAAAATCCAATAATAGATTTACTGCCACTCATAGTCTTCATTAAGGGTGCAAAAAAATTGCACTTGATTATAATAAAAATAGATATTTTTAGATGCATTGCAGCATTTACCGGTAGACTATAATTATAAAACCGAAAAAGTAGCAATCAGCTATAGTAAAGTAGAGGGGCTTATTACAAAGCTTGATAATTATATTCTAGACTTGGACAGTAAGTATATACAAGCAGTTGAAGATATAAAAAGTTGGCTTTCTGGTGTAAAAGAAATAGGTGCTGGCAGTAGGAGGCTGGAGATAGCTATAAAAAACTATAAAGACATAAAAACAGGACTTGAAACTTACAAAGACTTATTAAACCAATATAAAGCCTGTTGCCAAGAAACTGAAGACAGATTTATAAAAAATCTTCAAGGAACAGCAACAGCATAAGTATTATACTTATAAGTTGACTTTTGTAGAATACATAATAAAGAAAGGTCCGGCTATTAAATAGCTACATACAAATATGTCCTATACTGGTACAAACTCAAAACTAAATCTTGATACGGATGTTTTAAATCAGAAAAATTATAATAATAATCAGGCTTTTACCGACAGCTTTGATGTGGATATACTGACAGAGGATGCAGGAAGGTTATTTAAGAGTGCAGAGGCCAAAGAGCTTGAAAGTTTGGATTTATTAAGACAGGGGCTTTGGAGCGGTACTTTAGATACCAAAATCAATGTAAGCTTGAACCTTCAAAAAGAAGTGGCAGAAAGCAATATATTTGCCACAAGTCCCAAGTACTACAGGATAAATGTACTTAATTCCAATACGGATGAAAATAGCTACTTTTATGTGTTTATTTTTTCGCTGTGGTTTGTGTTTCTTATTCTTTTTGCAGTATATCTAAGGTCGAGGAGTAAAAAAAGTGATGCAGATAACATTTAATTTACAAATAGCTTCTATAAATGTTGAATTATGTATGGAAAGTAATAATATAATAGATCGTGCATTTAGAGAAATTGTAAAACAGCAGGAAATACTGAAAATGATGAGTATAGATTTTTATTATTCATATATGCAAAAGAGACTTGTAAGTGCATATTTTACTTTGGAAGAGGCAGGTATAGTCTCGGGAGATAAGTTAATAGCGGTATGTAACGGAAAGGTACTAAATGGAAAGCACATATAAACTTACGATAAAAAACTCGCAGATAAATATAAAAAAGGATAAAAGGTTCTTACTTAGCTTTCCACACAAGCATCTTTTAGACTGTAGCATAGAAGAGACTGAAGATGAGAGTATTTTTATATTTGATATAAGTGAACTAAGTAAGCTAAGTGAAGCTTTAGACTTAAAGTTAAAGGATAAGTACAGGTTGCTTTACAATGTTGGAGAGCTTAATACCATAAGTGATAAATATATTGTAGATATAAGACCGGATAATTTAGTCTATGATGTAAACTTGATTCCCTCATTACTTTTTAGGGATAAGGCAAGGGCAGATGAGGAGGATAGCTTTTTACCCCGTTATAAAGCACTGGTAGCCTATGTATTAAAACCGAATTTAGGATTTGAGGATTATTATGTAGGCGGAGACGAGTTTTATATAAAGCACAAGGAGCTTAAACAGCTTGCAGCTATAGAAAGTACCAAAGATTTAAGAGCATGGCTTTTGTCAATGTATAAGTCTTTGGAAGAGTATATAAATACTAAAACCAGGAGTATTTCTATAAGAAATTATAAACTTATAAAAGTTTTCATGCCTGTTATGCTGGGGATTGCCGTATTAAGCCTTGCCTACTCATTATATTTATATAAACATGATTTTGTATTTAAGGACAGAATTATCAAGGCACATCAGCTTTATCTGTCTATGGATTATGTAAAGCTTGAAGAAAGCCTACAGAATATAAAACTTGACAGACTTCCAACAGAATCTAAGTACATACTTGCAAGAGCCTATGTATCTACGGAGGGACTTACTCCAAAGCAAAGGGAGAATGTCCTGTCGGCTATGAGCCTTAATATTGACAGCCATGTATATGATTTTTGGATTTTAATAGGCAGACTTAAGTTTGCGGATGCCATAGACATGGCAAAGAGGCTTGGAGATAAGGAGATGCTGCTTTTTGCCTATATTAAAGAGTTTAACTATTTAAAAGCGGATCTTAGTAAAAGCGGTGAGGAGAAGGCGGCTCGCATATCTGAACTTGAAAAGCTTATAGAGGAAATGAAAAAGACTACAGAAAATGTAAATCAATAGCAAAGGGAAGTTTTTTAGATGACAAGCCTTATATTATATAATGATAAAAAGTATATAGAATTATCAATTAAGAGTAAGATAACGGTTGACAAAGCCGTATTTGCTTCAAAGGAAGATTTGTGCATAAGTCCTGTTTTAGAAAAAGACAGCTATACAAAGGATGAAGAAAATATAAAGTCCGGTAATACTCGAAAGGTAGAAGATATAAGTATCAATTCTCTAAGTTTGGAAGATTTTTCAAAGTCAAATCCTGATAAAATAATGCCTCTTCTTTTTGAGAATGTGCCGTATCAAAGATATTATCTAAAAAATATCATAAGAATATCGGCTGATGAAGATGCCGATATAGTAATAAAAGATAAGAGTATAGACCTGATTCTTGAAGGACTTAAGTTAAATATTTTATCAGGAAATGTATATGTTAATGCTGTTATTAAAGAAAGGGGGATTTATGAGCTTGACAAGGGTACAATGATTTTTTTCCCTGAGGTCAAGATAAATCTATATGATTCTTTTATAGAGATTTCTTCTAAAAGTTACAAAACTTCCTTGCAGGCTGTACTCGAGGAGTATTCTGTATTTGACGGTTTTCCCGTATATAAAAAAGCCCCCAGAATAAGAAAATCCTTACCAACTGACAGTGAGGATATTAAAAATCCTAAAACCAAGGAAGAAAAGCCTAAGTTTGATATGGCAAAGCGTATAGCTATGCCTCTTCTTACCATGCTTATGACAGTGGGTGTCAGTATAGTCTTAAAAAGAGGTATGTATATACTTATGAGTGTAAGTACCTTTATCCTAAGTATTATATTTTCTATATATACTTCCATACAAGAAAACAAGGAGTTTAAGCAAAGGGAGAGTAAAAGAGTAAGAAACTATGAAAAATATTTGCTTGAAAAAAGAAAGACTTTGCATAAGCTATACTTAAAGCAAAAGGAAGCACTTGAGTTTACTTATCCAAGTATACAGAGTATAGAGAAAATGATAGCCGGGTATTCTGACAGGATATATGAAAGAGGTTTTGATGACAGTGATTTTTTACATATCTCCTTAGGAAAGTCCGGAATGAAGTCAAGCTACAATATAAGCTACAGTGAAGATATAGAGTCCTTGGAAGAAGAAAGGCTTAAAGATGAAGCAAAAAGTCTATATGAAAAGTATTCTTATATAGAAGAGCTACCTATGGTGGTGGATCTTAAAAATGCCAATCTCGGTTTGGTCGGTGAAAAGCCCTATGTGCATAAACTTATCAAAAGCATTATAACTCAGCTTTGTTTTTCCACAGTTACCATGACCTTGAAATAATCATGTTTGTAGATGAAGAGTTTGAGAAGGAATTTGAAGCCTTTTCTTATTATCCTCATTTTAAATTAAAAGATGTAAATGTAAGAACCTTGGTATATGCCGATAATCACAGTGAGCAGGTGCTTTCAAGTATGAGCGGTATATTAAAGGGCAGAAAAAATAAGTTAAATGAAGAAAAAAAGGATATAAAGTTCTTACCACACTATGTATTTATCGTAGATGAGCCCAAATTCATTATGGATAATTCGGTTATGGAGTATATACAGGAGTTTGATAAAAGAATGGGTGTTTCTATAATCTTTTCAAGTGATGATAAAAGTAAACTTGCCGAGAATATAAAAACGGTTCTTATAATAGAAGGAAAAGAATTTGCGACATTGTTACTTAATGAGGGAAGCTTAATATCCAAGGAGCTTTTGCTTGAGGACTCTTCGAAAGTTGATACGGAGTTTATGGCAAGAAGGCTTAATGCACTTGAGCATATAAAGGGTAGCAGCAGTCGTATACCTGAGAGCCTAAGCTTTTTTGATATGTATGAGGTAGGTAGTCCTAAAGAGTTAAAGATACTTGATAGATGGAACAAAAGCCTGATATATAAGTCTATGGCTGTGCCGCTCGGTTTAAGAGCCGAGAAGGATATAGTATATCTTAATTTGCATGAAAAAGCCCATGGTCCTCATGGACTGGTAGCCGGAACTACAGGATCCGGTAAGTCGGAGATAATACAAAGCTTTATCCTCTCACTTGCAGTAAATTTTCATCCCTACGATATAGGATTTTTGCTTATAGACTATAAGGGCGGAGGCATGGCGAATTTATTTGCAAAGCTGCCTCATTTGCTGGGAACTATAACAAACCTGGACGGAAGCGAGAGTTTAAGGGCACTTGCTTCTATACGAAGTGAACTTGCAAGAAGGCAGACCTTGTTTAATGAAGCCGAGGTCAATAATATCAATGATTATACAAAGCTATATAAGGCAGGTAAACTAAAGAAGCCCCTGCCTCATTTGCTTATAATCTCGGATGAGTTTGCACAGCTTAAGCAGGAACAACCGGATTTTATGACGGAGCTTGTGTCTACTGCAAGAATCGGAAGAAGCTTGGGTGTGCATTTGATACTTGCTACACAAAAACCCTCAGGCGTGGTCAATGACCAGATCTGGTCAAACTCCAAGTTCAAGCTTGCATTAAAGGTGCAAAACAGTGCAGACAGTAAGGAGGTTATTAAAACTGAAGATGCCGCCCATATAACTCAGGCGGGAAGGGCGTATCTGCAAGTAGGTAACAATGAGATCTATGAGCTTTTTCAGTCGGCTTGGAGCGGTGCACCCTACTTTGAGAGGAAAGAATTAAGTTTTGACAGCAGCATATATAGAATCAATAAAATAGGTCAAAAGGTTTTGCTAAGTGATTTGGAAGAAGAGTATAAAAAAGAAACTAAGCCGAGTACTGAACTTGATGTAAGCGTAGACTATATAAGGAAGGTTTATGATGAATTAAATATTGAAGACATTGAAAGACCTTGGCTTGAACCTTTGAAGGATAATATATTAAATCCCTATGTAACAAAGTACTTGGAAGCTCCTTTTGATGTTGCACTTAAGCCTAATCTAAGTATTAAGGCTCATATAGGGCTTGTAGATATACCGGATAAGCAACAGCAGCTTGAATATGAGTTTGATTTTCTTAAAGAGGGGCATCTTGCGATTTTTTCATCTCAAGGCTTCGGTAAGTCTATCTGTATTATGAATATTATTCTGGATCTGGCTATCAATAACTCTCCGACTAATTTGCATATGTATGTGTTGGACTTTGGTAACTCGGGACTTATACAGCTTAAAAGTATGCCTCATGTAGCCGATTATATAGTATTTGATGATATGGAAAGGCTCGGAAAGCTTATTGTAAGTATAGAAAATGAAATTAAATTAAGGAAAAAGCTTTTATCCAAGGCACTTGCAATGAATTTTACCATGTATAACGAAATCAGCAAAGAAAGGCTGCCGGCTAAAATCATCTTTATAGACAATATTGATATTATCAAAGAGATAGAATTTGATATGGAAGATTGGATCAATAAGGTGGCAAGAGACGGAGCCGGTCTTGGCATCTACCTTGTTATAAGTGCCGCAAGATACGGAGTGCTAAGGTATGCCACACTGAATAATTTTAAGACCAAGATCGCTTTGTTCTTAGTTGAGGCAAGTGATGTTAATTCTCTTATGGGAAGATCAAAGTACAAAATACCTGAAGTTAAGGGCAGAGCCTTGGTAAAGCTTGAGGATACCAATCTTATGCAGGTTTACAAAGCGGTAGGCGGTGAAGGTGTGGGTTATTCCAAGAATGTGCTTAGCCTTGTGGAAACTATAGATAGTATCAATACTGCTAAAAAGCCCGATAAGATCAAGGTTATGCCGGATATGGTAATGCTTAGTGATGTATTTAACAAAGACATCTTATCTGAGCGAAAGGTAGGTATAGGATTGGATACTGAAAATGTAGGTATACAGGCGATAGAGCTTACAGGTACAGTTAATTTAATACTCGGATTATCACAGACCGGAAAAACCAATGTATTAAAAATTATATACTCTCAGCTAAGGGGATGTAAGCTCTTCCTTGCAGATATCAGAGGCGGTGATTTCCTTGATATGGAAACCGGTCCGAATGATACCTGCGTTGACAGTGCGGCAGGTGTGGATAGTTTTATAGATGCTCTTATAGCTTATGTTGACGAAAGAGAAAACAGTTATATCGAAGAAGCCTCTGTAAAAAGATTAAAGGACTTTGTAAAGGAGCAGGAAAGTGCCGCTATAATTATAGATGATGCCGATAATTTTATAGAGCTTGTAAAGCCGAGAAAGGCGGAGGCGGAAAGAGCATTTGTCAAGGCTTTGGAGTACGGTTTAAGCATAATAGTAAGCAGTATGCCGAATAAATTAAAGGGCTTTGATGAACTTACCAAAATATTCAGAGCGGCTAACAACCTGATAATACTCGGTTCTCCGGAAGATCAAAATATGATTAGAATCCCGAATATAAGAAATTATAAGCCAAGTATAGATATGGGATTTATAGTATCAAGGCAGGGAGCAAGGAAGGTTCGTATGCCAAGAGCATAAAAGCAGGAACCAGAGAATCGTTTCTTAAATAAGTATACCAAATAACCGGCTTTTTTTCGGATTGAATATATCAAAAAGAATAGTTTAGCTCACTACGCCTACGTTTTTTTGATGTACGCTTGGAAAAATATTCATCGTTTTTGATAAACTTATTTTATGAACGATACACCGGTAAAAGTTAACATATTTAGTACTTGAAGCTAAAGTTTTATGATTAAGTCAGAAATTGATTAAGATTGCGCTAAGAGTTCAGGAAGATATGAAAGTTAAAGATATTTGATGCAAATAACTTGCTTGTTTTTTTATTAATATAGTATATTTTTTTAATATAATAATGATTATCATTTTAATCTGAGTTTATTCATGAAATATATTGGTAAATATGGTAATCAAGTCGGAGGTTATAATTTACAATATTTTAGGAATTATGCAACACAAATAATACTACAAGGAGACGGTATGGTTACAACTATAAAGGTAAACGGGATGATGTGTTCACATTGCAAAGCAAGTGTTGAAATGGCAGTAAAAGCATTGGATAAAGTTAGCAAGGTTGAGGCTAATGTAGGTGAGAGAGAAGTTGTGGTTACACATGAAGATGATTTGAGTGTAGAGAAGATACATGAGGCGATTATAGCAGCAGGTTATGAGGTAATGTAAAAATTTATCATATAAAAACCGTTAGCGGTCTTCAATTAGGGATTTTTAGTCTATGAAAAAAGGCATAACATACTACAATGTAGGTTATGCCTTTTTTCATGCTCTGACGGGATATTAACTGCACCGGTAAAGTTCCAATTCTTTTGGAAAGAAAGTGATAAAGAAAACGGATACATTTGAAAAATTGTTTTTCTTTATCTGTTAGCCTTAAAAGGGTATCAAAAGGACATTTTTAAAAAATAAAATAATATTCATCTGCAAAAGTTATAGATGGACCGGAGGGAGAGAATTTTTATCGAAATTATGCTATAATTATGCTATAATTATGCTATAAAACTGAGATGGATACACAAGGAGATGAAATAATATAGATAGTATCTTATTTTCCAGTAGAGATCATTTATGTGCTGTACGTAATTCGGGTTCTTTTTTTGATAAGCTTCTTTTATTCAAAGAGAATTCGTAATAGGTATATCGGGCTTGTTTATCGGTTTCCTATTTAGTCCTTATGGGCTTTTGATGATAGGAGCAACAGTGATAGCGTTTATTGAATTGATAAATGGTAAGATTAAAGCGGTGTAAACAAATAGATATTTTGTGAGGAGGCGAGGCTGCTTGAAAGAATATATTGCGAGTTTAGAAAAGGAATTTTAAAAGAAGATGCAAGCGAATATGTGAGAAAATCGGTTGGAAATGCTTTAAGGGATATTAGTAAGAAATTTCCGGAGCTGATTAAAATTGAGCTTGATAGCCGGAAATTAGAAAGTAAAGAGATAAAACAAGTTTACAAGTTGGCAAGTAAATTGATTGTATGACAATTAGAATTCATAGGAGGTAACAATGAACAAGATTACTTGTATTTGTTTAGGTGTTAAAGATATGGAAAGGTCAATCAAGTTTTATAGAGATGGCTTAAGATATAAGACTGATTGCAGAGAAAATAATCCGCCGGTATGCTTTTTTGATACTCCGGGAACAAAGTTCGAACTATTTCCTTTGGAACAATTAGCAAAAGATATTGATGAAAATAATCCGCCAAAAGGAAATGGATTTTCGGGAATTACATTAGCTTACAATGTTGAGCATAAAGAAGATGTAGATACTGTAATTGAGTTAGTAAGAAAAGCAGGTGGAAAAATTGTAAAAGAGCCACAGGAAGTTTTCTGGGGTGGATATCATGCGTATTTTTCGGATTTAGATGGATACTACTGGGAAGTTTCATGGGGACCAAATTTTCAATTTGATGAAAATGGATTGCTGAAATTTTGAGGATAAATAGGAGAAGAGTATGGCTTCAAGTAAAGAATATTTAGATTTTATTTTAGAACAACTATCTGATTTGGAAGAAATATCATATAGGTCAATGATGGGTGAATATATAATTTATTATCGTGGGAAAATTGTTGGTGGAATTTATGATGATAGATTTAGTTAAGCCTGTTAAATCTGCAATAGCATATATGCCAAATGCAAAGTATGAGTTACCCTATGATGGAGCAAAGGAAATGCTGTTGGTAGATGATGTTGACAATAAAGATTTTTTAACCGGTTTATTCAATTCAATGTATGATGAATTACCAGTACCCAAACCAAAGAAAAAGAAATAATAAAATTTGAAGTTGGTGGTGTGATTGATGGAAGTAATCGAGGTTAATTTAAAATAAAAAAGCTTATATTGAGTTACTGTTATTGGCAGATGAACAGGAAGATATGATAGATCGTTATCTTGATAAAGGTAAAATGTATCTGCTTGATGATAAAGGTATCAAATTTGAGTGTGTCGTAACTAATGAGGGAGATGGTGTACTTGAAATTAATTTTTTTACTGACAATTATGCTAACCCAATATATGAAAATGGAGTACAATTAGTGGATATGGTATATTTGCAAAGAGCATTATAAATTAATTTTAAAGATGTGGAGATAAATAATAATGTTGAGAATAAAACCTTATAATATAAGCGAAGCAGATATAATTCTTTCATGGAGTAAAGATGAAACAGATTTTTATAAATGGTCAGCAGGTGTTTTGGGTGAATATCCGATAAGAAAAGAGAAATTTGATTTTGTTAATAATCTAATGGCTTTTACAGCTATTGAAGATGATGAGCCGGTAGGGTTTTTTACAATGAGAAGACCTTCAGAAAGCTTTGAAGAGTTAAGGTTTGGCTTTATAATTGTTGACCCTTCAAAGCGTAGAAAAGGATACGGTAAGAGGATGCTTCAGTTAGGGTTAAAGTTTGCATTTGAAATTTATGGTGCAAAAAAGGTTTCTTTAAGTGTTTTTGAAAATAATGAACCTGCATATTTATGTTACAAATCAGTAGGCTTTGATGATGTAATTCCTGATAAGACAGAAATATATTATGTTTTGGGAGAAGAATGGAAATGTAAAGAATTGATGATTGAAAATCAATAGTTCCCGGTTTGTCGAGCTGAATAAAACTAAATATTGAATATACGAGGCGATTAAGAAATAGAAATCTTAGTCGCTTTTCTTGTGCAAAAAATTAAAAAAAGAGGTGGTGTGAGAATTGGAATTTGATTACTTTTATAACAGTGAATAAGAGAGATAAGTGCTACTATCATGATTAAAAAATATTTCATAATATGACAACAAATGTCAGGTTATTGTGATATAATAACTGTAGGAGATTTTAAGACGATGAAAGATAATAGGCTATTTAGGATACTGTATTATATTTTAGAAAAAGGAAAAGTTACAGCAAGCGAACTTGCAGATAAATTTGAGGTATCAATCAGAACAATTTATAGGGATATTGACTCTATCAGCAGTGCGGGTATTCCCATATATGCGTTGCAAGGAAAGGGTGGCGGAATAGAAATTGCTGAAGATTTTGTTCTTAGTAAATCACTACTTTCTGAAAATGAAAAACAGCAAATTATGTCAGCTCTTAAGGGATTGGATAATACCGCAATACAGCATGAAAATGAACTTCTAACAAAACTTTCCGCACTCTTTAAGATGAAAAGTACCAACTGGATAGAAGTTGATTTTAATAATTGGCAAAACAATAAGCTGTATGAAAAAACTTTTGACGGTATCAAATCCGCAATTTTGAGTAAAAACATTATTTCATTCACATATTTTAGCAGCAATGAAAAAGAAACAAGCAGAAGTGTTAAACCTGTGAGATTACTTTTCAAGAGTCAGGACTGGTATCTATATGTTTTCTGTTTACTCAGAAATGATTTTAGATATTTTAAATTGTCCCGGATAAAGAATTTAGAGATTCATACTGAAAAGTTTAATGACAGCTTTGAAGATGTAATTCTAAAAAAAGAAATGCCACACGAGAATACAGTGCATATAAAAGTTAAGTTTGACCGTAAAGTTGCTTTCAGAGTATATGATGAATTAAACGGAGAAATCACTGAAGATGATGAAGGAAATTTATATTCCGAAATAGAAATACCAAATGATTATAACCTATACAATTATATTTTTTCTTTCGGAGATGGGGCGGAAGTATTGGAGCCTAAAGAGATACGAATACGGATTAAAGAAATAATAAATAAAATGGCAGAAAAATATATAACTTGACAAAAGGTGTCAGATATCCTCCTGTATAATAAAATCAACCAAATGTTAAAGGAGGATTGGATAATGAAATATGAATGGAGAAAACAAGAAAAAAAATTTTATGGTGTAAAGCAAATACCTATCATTGTAGAAGTGCCAAAGCAAAAATTTATTTTGGTAAAGGGTAAAGGAAATCCGAATGAAGTGGATTTCTCAGACAGAATATCAGCATTATATGCTCTTGCCTATGCCATTAAAATGTTGTTTAAAAATGCAATGAAAAATAAAACTGATAACGAGATCACGGATTTTACCGTATATCCATTAGAGGGCTTTTGGAAAAAAGCAAAAGGAGAAGTGCTTGATAAAAATAAACTGGAATACACATTGATGATTAAACAACCTGATTTTATTACTCGAGAGATATTTACAGAGGCACTTGAGAATATAAAAAAGAAAAAGCCAAACTCATTGTATGATGAGATGAGTTTTAGAGAAATAGAAGAGGGTAAAGCCATCCGGATTTTACATATTGGAAGTTATGATGATGAGCCAAAGTCATTTGAACAGATGAATGAATTTGCAAGAAAACTTGATCTTACAAGAATAGGTGATTCCCATAAAGAAATATACCTAAGTAATAAAAATAGGACATCTGAAGAAAAACAAAAAACAATATTAAGTTATTCAGTGAAATAGGAGGAATTTGTTATGACAAGACCAAGGACAAAAAATGATTTATTGACTGCTGCCAAAGAAAACTATGAAAAGTTAAATTTATTTATTTCACAGATGACCGGGGAAGAGTTAAATACAGCGTTTGATTTTTCAAAAGATGAGAAGAAAAAAGAAGCTCATTGGAAAAGAGATAAGAATCTAAGAGATATTTTAATCCATCTCTATGAATGGCATCAGCTTATTTTGAATTGGGTATATGCTAATCAAAAGGGAGAAGAAAAACCATTTTTGCCCGAGCCGTATAACTGGAAAACTTATGGAAATATGAATGTAGAATTTTGGAAGAAACATCAAAATACTTCTCTTGAAGATGCAAGCAAAATGTTTCATAAATCCCATAGTGATGTTTTAGAATTGGCTGAAAAATTTACAAGTGAAGAATTGTTTTCCAAAGGCGTCTATAAGTGGACAGGAGGTAGTACACTGGGTTCCTATTTTGTGAGTGTCACTGCAAGCCATTATGATTGGGCGATGAAAAAGTTAAAAGCTCATCGGAAAAATTGTAAATCAAAATAATTGGAATAGGATATTAAAGTGAATTTTACAAAAGAAAAAGGAATACTATCTTCAAAGAATGGAATAATTATGATAAAAATTTCTAAAAAAATTTCAGATTGGAGAATTATCGAAGGTAGAAGTATTTTTAACAAATTACGAATTGAAAAAAATGATTTTTTTGGATTATATGGAAAGTAATTTAGAGAGGATGAAAAAAAGCATTAAGCCGGATATAGAGAACTAACTAAAATTACTTCTGTCACAAATTCAGTAATTGAGAATAATAAAACGACCATACATGAGTATCTCTGATTTTGTATGGTCGTTATTTTTTGTAACTGTTTGAAGATGTCGCTCAAAAACAGTTTTTAATATACTCTCTAAGTGAAGGATTTTTTTAGAACCGTCCTTCCTTGAATATAGCTACAAGGCTAAAAGCCCCAAAGATCCGGACTTTGGCACTAAATATACCAAGGGGTTCTTATCTCTACAATTATAGGATAAAAAAATTAAAGCTCTTTTGTTATATACATAGTCATTCTTGCACTTGCTATGGAATTTTCCTCGGTATCTTTTATAATCACATCATTAACAACAGTGGTTCTACCCTTGTGTATCGTATTGCATACCACTCTAAGCCTTCCTAAACCGGCAGGTTTTAGGTAATTTATAGTACCGTTTAGAGTTACATTGCTACACTCATATGCGTAAGCAGCTATTCCCGAGGCTATATCGCAAAGTGTATACAATACTCCCCCGTGTACGCTACCGTATAGATTGATCATAGTTTCCTCGACGTCCACCTCAAGTTCACAATGTCCGGCTTCTATGGATACTATCTTTATTTTATCAAATCCGCTTATTGTTTGTATGTGCTTTTTAATACCGTCATAAATGTCTTCTCTCATATAAAGTCTCCAGAGTTAAAAATTTGCCTATAAGCATTCCGCAAAACATATTATCACATTGAAAATAATAAATAAAGTCTATATGTAAATGTATAGTATGATCCGAATAAAAAAGTGATCTACAAGTTATCAATATTTGATACCGGGTCTTAATACATGATCAATAGAGAAGTAATTCGGGAATTAAACAATCAAGAATAAATAAAAAACCTAAGATAACGATAAAAGTTAGATATAAAATTTATAGTTTTAATATAGAAAGAATCCGGCGTATAGGTTTAAAAAAATTAATACTTGTATATAATTTTAATTTGTGGTATTATTAACCGTAACTATGAAATAAGAAATTGAAGGAGTGTAATATGCTTAATACTATAGTTTCAGGCATCTATGTTGTTATTTGTATATTCTTATCTGCTGTAGTACTTTTACAGGAGGGTAAATCTCAAGGTTTAGGCTCAATAGGCGGTATGGCTGACTCATACTGGGGTAAGAATAAAGGTCGTTCTATGGAAGGAACACTTGAAAAATTAACAGCTTTTGCTGCAGGAGCATTTATTATATTAGCATTTATATTGAATCTCAGTATTTTCAGCTAGATTTGATACACATTAATGTTAGACTGATATCTGCATAGCAAAGGTAATGTCAAGGTGATTTTAGAAGCTGTCGTAGTAGTTATTCTGCGGCAGCTTATTTTTGATTAAAGATCAGGAGTAAGTATCATGGAATATAAAAAAAGATTAAAGTTTATATATAAGTTATTTATAGGTCTAGGGACTCTTTTTATGATATTGTTTTTTGTGTTATTCATGGTGATAAGAGGGCAAGTCACAGATTATAATATTATTTCATTGATTATGCCTATGTTTAACGGAAGTATATTCCTGATAACAGGATTTATTTTTAAACTGTATTAATAATAAAAAGAATAAAAAGAAATCGAATATTTGATGGAAAAACGGTGTCATACTACATGCTAGGGTAGATAGAGTTGATATTGGATTTAAAAAATTTATGAAAACAAAAAACCGGATAATAACATGTATATACCAAGAGGGGGGACAAAATCATATATTTAAAAGCGAAGATATATTCAGGCAGGTGGAAAATGTTCTTCATAAGGGTGATATTATAAATGTGTATGTAGATCCCGATAATTATAAAAAATATTATGTGGATGTGGAATGATAACAGGTATTATTAAAATAATCGATCACAATGCTAAAAGAGTGCATACAGGAAAGGTGATAAATGAACATAAATGAATTAAACAGAAGAAAAAAAATAATAATTGAGCTTATGTCTGATCCTATATATGCTCCTATGAAAATAAAAGAACTGGCAGTTTTTTTGGATATCCCTTTAACTGCAAGACATGAACTTAAGTCGGTACTGGAAGAATTGGTATACGAAGGTAAGATAAGACTTTCTCCGAACGGAAGGTACAGCAAAATAAATGTGGAAAGCTATGTTGGAGTATATACGGCAAATGCCAAAGGTTTCGGGTTTGTAAGAGTAGAGGGACTAAAAGATGATATATTCATACCTGCAGGAGAAGAAAAGAATGCCTTAAGCGGTGATACTGTTCGTGTAGAAGTTAATTTGGACTCTAAGATTTACGGTATGGAAAACGGTAGGAGAACCGAAGGAAGCGTAAGCGAGGTATTGGTTCATGCCAACAAATATATAGTAGGTATATATAAAAAGAACAAATCATTCGGATTTGTATTGCCGGATAACCAAAAAATACTTAAGGATATTTTCATACCAAAGGGAAAAGATAGATCGGCAAAGAATTTAGATAAAGTTGTTGCAGAAGTATACGATTACGGTCACAAGAATAAAAAGCCGGAAGCAAAGATAGTTGAAATACTCGGTAAGTCGGGAGATCCGGGAGTTGATATACTTTCTATAGCCAAGTCTTACGGACTCAGTACTGAATTTGAAAAAGATCTGTTAAATGAAGCGAAAAAAGTTTCGATTCAAGATATAGGTTCGGAATATGATAAAAGAGCAGATCTTAGGGATGAGATTACTGTAACTATCGACTCTGAGGATGCAAAAGACCTTGACGATGCTGTAAGCTTAAGTTTCAACGGTACCAACTATGTGCTTGGTGTACATATAGCGGATGTATCTCATTATATTAAAGAAAAAAGTATTCTGGATAAAGAAGCCTTAAGAAGAGGAACGAGTGTATATCTGGTGGACAGAGTGATACCGATGTTTCCCGAGGCTATATCTAACGGTTGCTGTTCTCTTAATTCGGGTGAAGACAAACTTGCTCTCTCATGTATTATGGAAATAAACGACAAGGGCAAGGTAGTCAGTCATAAGATAGTGGAAAGTGTTATAAATGTCAATATGAGGATGGCTTACTCAGATGTGGCTGAAATTCTTGAAAAAAACAGCGTTGAAACTCATCCTGTATATACGGAGTTTTATGGGTTGCTTAAAGATATGGAAAAACTTGCCGGTATTTTAAGAAAGAAAAGAGAAGGACGCGGTTCTATAGACTTCGATATACCGGAATGTAAGATGACATTGGATAAAAGGGGTAAGGTAGTGGATATAAAAGCTTATCAAAGAAATGTCGCTACCAATATTATAGAAGAATTTATGCTAATAACCAATGAAACCGTTGCGGAAGAATATTTTTGGCTCGAACTTCCTTTTGTATACAGAATACATGATAAACCCGACCCTGATAAGATGAAGGAGCTTTCAATATTTATTAATAACTTCGGATTTTCTCTGAAAGCTCTTAATAATGAGATACATTCAAAAGAGCTTCAAAAACTGCTTAATAAGATCAAAGGGACAGGGGAGGAGGCTTTAATAAGTCGTATAACATTAAGAAATATGAAGCAGGCAAAGTACAGTCCCGATTGCAGTGAGCACTTCGGTCTGGCTGCAAAATACTATACGCATTTTACCTCTCCGATAAGGCGTTATCCGGACCTGCAGATACACAGAATAATTAAAGAAAATATTCATTCGGGTATTTCCGATAAAAGACGAGGACATTATGATGCTATATTGGAAGAGGTCTGTAAGCAGTCTTCACTTACGGAAAGGAAAGCGGATGAGATCGAAAGAGAAAGTAATAAATATAAAAAATGCGAATATATGCTTAAATTCTTAGGGGAAGAGTTCAGAGGTGTTATAAGCGGTGTCAATGCACACGGTATATATGTAGAGCTTGAAAACACCGTAGAGGGCATGGTAAGATTATCCGACCTAAGAGATGACTACTACGAATATATTGAGAAGGAATATGCCGTAGTAGGGGCGGCAACCGGTAAAACCTATAAACTCGGGCAAAGGGTTGAGGTCTGTGTGGAAAGAGTGGACAAGTTATTAAAAACAATTGATTTTATAATGTTAAGTTAGTTTGGTATTTACAGATACCGGATATATGATCACGTGATAAGAGATAGAAAAGCTATTATCTCGTGATCTACATGAAATTTGTAAAACAGGATAAGAGTATATAGGAATAATTTATTTAGGAAAACATTCGATCAGTAAAGAGAGAAAAAGAGGGGAAGTATGTCAGAAGGTATAAAACTTATTGCAAATAATAAAAAAGCATACTTTGATTATTTTATATTGGAAAAATATGAAGCCGGCATAGAGCTTTTCGGTACGGAAGTAAAGTCTGTAAGGTTAGGGCATTGTTCGGTAAAGGAATCATTTGTAAGAATAGATAAGTCTGAGGTTTTTATATACGGTATGCATATAAGTCCTTATGAAAAAGGCAATATATTTAACAAAGATCCGCTTAGAGTAAGGAAACTGCTGTTACATAAAACAGAAATAATAAAACTTGCCTCTAAACTTAAAGAAAAGGGACTTACCTTGGTTCCTCTAAGAGTATATTTTAAGAACAGCCTGGTTAAAGTAGAGCTTGGGTTGGCAAGGGGTAAGAAGAACTATGACAAGAGAGAAAGTATAGCAAAAAAAGATCAGCAAAGAGATATAGACAGGTCATTAAAAAACATCAAGTAAAAACACTTGACAGCACAGTGCTGCTAGTGTATTATATTCGAGGTGTGTATGGAAAAATTTGTAACACAGGCACTTTTGTATGATTTTTACGGTGAACTTTTAACAGAGCATCAAAAACGCATTTATGAATTGGTTGTTTTGGAAGACTACTCTTATAGTGAGATAGCTAAAGATGAAGGAATATCAAGACAAAGTGTGCATGATATGATACGAAGATGCGATGCCTTACTTGAAGGCTATGAAGAAAAGCTACAACTTATTGCAAAGTTTCTAAAGACAAAAGAACTGGTAGGTAAGATAAAGACTTTGTCCGAAGAATACAGTAAAAATAAAGATGATTCTTTAGTATCGGAAATAGAAACTTTGGCTGATTTAATTATTGATTTATAGGAGATAAGTGTATGGCATTTGAAAGTTTAACCGAAAAATTGCAAAATGTATTTAAGAATCTGAGAGGCAAGGGTAAACTCAGTGAAGCGGATGTAAAGCTTGCATTAAAAGAAGTAAAACTTGCATTGCTTGAAGCGGACGTTAATTTCAAAGTAGTAAAGCAATTTATAAACGATGTACAGCAAAGAGCTGTAGGATCTGAGGTTTTAGATTCACTTACACCCGCACAACAAGTTGTAAAGATAGTTAATGAAGAACTGATTAAGCTTATAGGTGAGGATACCAAGGAACTGGAACTTAAGTCCGGTGATTCTGTAAATGTTATCATGATGATGGGACTCCAGGGAGCGGGTAAGACGACCACCGCTGCAAAACTTGCCGGAAAGTTGAAATCCAAGGGTTTGAGTCCGCTGTTGGTAGCCTGTGATATTTACAGACCCGCAGCTATAGACCAGCTTAAGATCAATGCCGAGAAACAGGGAGTGGCATGTTTTTCCATGGGAGACAGCATATCTCCGGTCGATATAGCAAAGGCGAGTATTGAATTTGCGAAAAATAACCGTCATAATGTGGTTATTATCGATACTGCCGGAAGACTGCATATAGATGAAAATTTAATGCAGGAGCTTGTAGCTATAAAAGAAAATGTTAAAGTTGACTATAGCTTGCTTGTAGTAGACGCCATGACGGGACAGGATGCTGTTAATGTTGCCGAGAACTTTAACAGTCAATTAAATATAGACGGAGTTATCCTTACCAAGCTTGACGGTGATACAAGAGGCGGTGCGGCACTTTCTATAAAAGCTGTCACCAAAAAACCTATACTGTATGCAGGTATGGGCGAAAAACTCTCAGACCTTGAAGTGTTCCATCCCGACAGAATGGCAAGCAGGATCCTCGGTATGGGAGATATCCTAAGCCTTATAGAAAAGGTTGAAATGGATATAGATGCCGAGAAGGCAAAAGAGATGACCCAGAAACTTAAAAAAGCGGAATTTGATTTTAATGATTTCCTTGATCAGATGAAACAGCTTAAGAAGATGGGAGGCATTGCAAGTTTGATGAATATGCTTCCGGGTATGCAATCCATGAAGGGGGCTGCCAACGTAGATGAGGGTCAGATGGCAAGGGTCGAGGCGATAATACTCAGCATGACCTTAAAAGAAAGAAGCAATCCCGATATACTTAACCCCTCAAGAAAGAATCGTATAGCTAAAGGGGCAGGTGTGGATATATCCGAAGTCAACAGGATAGTAAAGCAGTTTGACCAGATGAAGAAGATGATGAAACAATTATCGGGTTCTATGAATCAAAGAGGTGCAAGAGGACTTGGAGGATTGTTCGGCGGTGCTAAGAAGGGTTTTCCTTTTTAGAGATATTTAGATTTATAATTGTTAATCCATGAGAATTATAATAAATTCTTGATTATAATAAATAGAAAATTTAGGAGGCTGTATTATGGCAGTAAAGATGAGATTAAAAAGATTAGGACAAAAGAAGGCACCTTTCTATAGAATAGTTGTTGCAGATGCAAGAGCTCCAAGAGACGGAAGATTTATAGAAGAGCTTGGTTACTACGATCCTACCAAAAAACCAAGTGTTATAAAGTTTGATGAGGAGTCAGCTAAGAAGTGGTTAAGTAACGGTGCACAACCTACAGACAGAGTTGCAAAGTTATTGAAGATCGCAGGTATAAGATAAGAAGAGGGCAGTAAATGAAAGAAATAGTAGAGTTAATTGCTAAAGCGTTGGTAGATAAACCTGAAGAAGTGGTTTTGACCGAAACTATAAGAGAGGATTCGATACTTATAGAACTTAGTGTTGCTGAATCCGATATGGGTAAGATTATCGGAAGATCGGGAAAGATAGCTAAAGCTATTCGCTCTATAGTAAAGGCTGCCACGTCTAAAAGTGATAAGAAGGTTATATTAGAAATAAGATAGTAGATAGACTGTTGCAAGATTATAGGGTTTTGCAGCAGCCTTTTTGCTTTAATATCGTAAAATAAAGAAAGAAGTTAGTATGACAGATAAATTAAGAGTAGGCGTTATTACTAAAACACATGGACTAAAGGGCGAGGTAAAGTTATATCCTACTACTGATGATACGGAAAAATTTTCATATATAAAAGAATTTTATTTGGATAACAATGGGATCTTCACTAAATTAAAGCTAAGCTATGCCAAAGAGATGAAGAATATGTTTATATGTAAATTTGAGGGTATAGACAGTATTGAAGAAGCGGAAAAAACAGTAAAAAGAGACCTGTATATAGACAGAAAAGATGCTAAAGAACTTAAAGAGGGTGAAAACTATATATCAGACCTTATAGACTTAAAGGTGATAAGTGATACTTACGGACCTATCGGATATGTAAAGGATGTATTTCCTACCGGTGCCAATCATGTTATGGAAATAGGTCTTGATGAGAATATAAAAATCAATGTGAAATCAAAGGATACATTGTTGCTCCCTTATATCAAACAATGTATTATAGATGTAGATCTTGAGAAAAAAGAAGTTCTTGTTCATATATTAGACGGATTACTTGATATATAGGGGGAAGCTATGCTTTATTATGTAATGACTTTATTTCCTGAAATGATAGAGTATATAATGGCTCAGAGTATTATAGGAAGAGCATTATCGGATGAACTTATAAATCTCAAGATCATAAATATAAGAGATTATGCCAAGAACAGATACAGACAGGTAGATGATTATCCTTACGGCGGTGGTGCGGGCATGCTTATGCAGGCAGATCCCATATATTCGGCTTATAAGGATATTTGTCAAAATTCGGAAAAAAAGCCTAGACTTATATATACTTCACCGCAGGGAAGACTTTTTGATCAGAACTTGGCTAAGGAACTCGCAAAAGAAGAAGAGATAATATTTTTATGCGGACACTATGAGGGTGTTGATGAGAGAGTGTTGGAACTTACCGGTGCGGAAAGTGTATCGATAGGAGATTATGTACTTACCGGCGGAGAGCTTGCGAGCGTTGTTATGATGGATGCTATAAGCCGAATGATCAAAGGCGTGCTCAGCAATGAAGACAGTGCAGAATTCGAGTCTTTTGAAGACAGTTTATTGGAATATCCTCAATATACAAGACCCGCAGTATATGAGGGTATGGAAGTTCCTGAAGTTTTACTAAGCGGACATCATAAAAATATAGAAGAGTGGAAAAGAAAAGAGTCTCTGAGGCGCACTTTTGAAAGAAGACCCGAACTGCTGGATTCAAAGTATCTGAGTGCCAAGGATCTAATTTTTTTACAAAGCCTGGGATATGAAATAAAATCAAAGCAGTAAGGTCGACCTACATCATTTCCTAGTAAAATAGTATGAAATGTATTGCAAATAATCCCGATAGATAATATAATCAAGTGTATACAATTAAAGTGAGATAGATTTGGAGGAATTTCGATGTCAGAAGAAATATTAAAGGTAGAAGACTTAAATGTGAATATTGAAGAAAAGTCAATACTGCACAATGTAAGTTTAAGTATAAATAAAGGCGAAACACATGTAATCATGGGACCTAACGGTGCCGGTAAATCTACACTGGGACACTCTATAATGGGTAATCCCAAGTTTGAGATAATAAGCGGAAAAATAGTATTTAAGGGTGAAGATATCACAGAGGAGTCGGTTGATAAGAGGGCTTTATCAGGACTTTATCTGTCTTTCCAAAATCCTTTGGAAGTTCCGGGAATATCCTTAAGCAATTTCATAAAACTTGCCGTAGAGCAAAAAACCGGTGAAAGACTTAAGCTGCTTTCATTCAGAAAAGGTATGGATAAGACCTTGAATGCTCTTAGCATGGATGCATCCTATGCAAACAGAGACTTAAATGTAGGATTTTCAGGCGGAGAAAAGAAAAAATCCGAGATCTGTCAGCTGATGGAGTTAAAGCCGGAGCTTGCCATACTTGATGAGGCTGATTCAGGTCTTGACGTGGATGCTTCACGTATAGTTTCAGATGCGGTAAGAGATTATAAGGATCAGAATAACGGTACTTTACTTATTATTACTCACAGCACACGCATACTGCAATCTCTTGAAGTTGACAAGGTACATATAATGGTTGGCGGCAGAATAGTTGACAGCGGTGATGCTTCTATGATAGAGAAGATCAATAACGAAGGATTTGAAAGTTATACTTCTGAAACTGTGGAGGACAAGGCATAATGAAAGAAAAAACATATGTTGAAGACATAGACAGAAGTATGTACGAGATCCATTCCGACTCTAAGGATTATTTTAAGATACAGGGCGGACTTAATGAAGATGTGATAAGACAGATCTCCAAGGAAAAAAACGATCCTGAATGGATGCTAAACTTTCGTCTGCGTGCATTAAAGACCTATAATGAGCTTCAGATACCTGATTGGGGTCCATCTATAGATGAGCTTAATGTAGACAATATCATTACATATATTCGTGCCAATACCGGTATGAAGGGAGACTGGTCTGAAGTGCCTCAAGATATTAAGGATACATTTGACAGACTGGGTATACCTGAGGCTGAGAAAACTTCGCTTGCAGGTGTGGGAGCGCAGTTTGACTCCGAGCTTGTATATCACAATATTCGTAAGGAGATTGCGGCGCAGGGAGTTATATACTCCGATGTGGAAAGTGCTTTACACGGCGAGTACGGTGATATGATAAGAGAGCATTTTATGAAGCTTGTTACTCCGAGGGATCATAAGTTTGCGGCTTTGCACGGTGCAGTATGGTCAGGAGGCTCATTTGTCTATGTGCCTAAGGGAGTAAAGCTTGATATACCCTTACAGTCATATTTCAGACTTAATTCTCCGGGAGCCGGTCAGTTTGAGCATACACTTATTATAGTGGAAGAAGATGCTTATCTTCACTTTATAGAGGGGTGCTCCGCTCCGAAGTACAGTGTAGCCAACCTTCATGCGGGTTGCGTTGAGATATTTATAAGAAAGAATGCCAAGGTAAGATATTCGACCATAGAAAACTGGTCTAAGAATATGTATAACCTCAATACCAAAAGAGCCATAGTTGAAGAAGGCGGCTCTATAGAGTGGGTATCGGGTTCATTCGGTTCGAGAGTATCCTACCTCTACCCTATGAGCATACTTAACGGTGAGGGTGCAAGGGCGGAGTTTAACGGAGTTACATTTGCCGGTGCGGGTCAAGACCTTGATACAGGAGCTAAGATAGTACATAACGCTCCTAACACTACTTCATATATTAATTCACGCTCCATATCAAAGGGAGGCGGAAAGAATACTTACAGAAGTTCGATATATATATCCGAAAAAGCGAAGAACTCAAAATCCGCAGTAACCTGCGAGTCTTTAATGCTTGATAATATATCCACCTCTGATACCATACCGGTTATGGATGTTCGTACAAAGGATGCTGATGTAGGACATGAGGCAAGTATAGGAAGAATCAGTGATGAGTCGATTTTTTATCTTATGTCAAGAGGTTTTTCGGAAGAAGATGCCAAGGCTATGATAGTAAGCGGATTTGCCGATAATATCTCCAAGGAACTTCCTTTGGAATATGCCGTAGAGATGAATAATCTTATCAGACTTGAGATGATAGGAAGTATAGGTTAGGAGGAGAAGATGAGTATGATAATAAATAAATTACCCTCCATAACATGGAACAGGTTAAAGGTAAATTCAACAAGTGTCGATATAAATATTGAAAAAGTCGGAAAGTTTATAAGCGAAGTTCCTTCCGACATAAGCTTAAAAGTAGGTGAGGAGGTGTCCGATAAATCCTTAGAAAACGGAATGGGAGCTGCTTTTAACGATTATATTACTTCTTTGGAACTGCCGGTACATAGCTTTTTCGTGGCTGAGAAAAGTGTTGTAGAAGAACCGCTAAGACTTAAGTTCGCTTATGATGAGGCTGCCAATGTAGGTAATATTATAGAGCTTCATATAGCAAAAGACTCACAGGCTATAGTTATTATGGACTACAGTGCCGTAAAAGACCTTGACAGCGTAGCGGCGGTGCAGACCAGAGTACATCTTGAGGACAATGCAAAGCTTACACTTATTCAGATACAACTTATAGATAAAGAACTTACTTTCTTTAATGATATAGCGGCAAATTGTGCCAAGGGTGCGGAGTTTGAACTTACACAGATAATTATAGGTGATAAGGCAACTTATCAAGGCAGTAAGGTGCTTTAGCCGGGGATGATTCGGTTGTACAGGCAAATGTGGCTTATCTGGTAAGGGATAACGATAAGCTCGACATGAACTATATTGCGGTTCATGAAGGCAAGCTTACAACCAGCAGGCTTTATACAAGAGGAGTGCTAAGAGATAAGGCAGAAAAGACATTTAGAGGAACTATAGACATAAAGCTCGGAGCTGCTAATGCTTCAGGACAGGAGAATGAAACCGTACTTTTGATAGATGAAGGAGTTGTTAATAAAACTATTCCTATCATACTTTGTGCCGAAGAAGATGTTGAGGGAGCGCATGGGGCAACAATAGGAAGATTGGATGAAGAACTTATGTTTTATATGAAAGCCAGAGGTTTTTCGGAAAAGGCAATATATGAGCTTATGGCAAGGGCAAGAATAGAAGAGGTTTGTAATTTTATAGAGGATGAGAGAGCAAGAAAGTTAGTTGAAGATTTTATGGGAGGTGAGTAGATGTCAGGCATTGATATTGGAAGAGTCAGAAAAGATTTCCCATTACTTTGTTCAAGTTCCTTAGCCTATCTTGATAATGCCGCAACTTCACAAAAGCCTGAAGTTGTGCTTAAGGCTATAGAGGATTATTACAAAAATAAAAATGCCAATCCTATGAGGGGGCTTTATGAACTTAGTGTGGCGTCAACCACAGCATATGAGTCGGCAAGAGAGACTGTGGCAGAGTTTATCAACGCTTCACAAAATGAAGAGATAGTATTTACAAGAAATGCTACGGAAAGCCTTAACTTAATAGCATACAGTTACGGTATGAATTTCATAAAAAAAGAAGATGAGATACTTGTTGCTATTACAGAGCATCACAGTAATTTACTTCCTTGGCAAAATGTTTGCAGACATACAGGTGCAAGTCTTAAGTTTTTGGACTGCGATCAGACGGGCTTTATAAGTGAAGAAGCTATTGATGCTGCTATCAATGAAAATACTAAATTGGTGGCTCTCGGTTACGTGTCCAATGTTCTGGGTAGGGAGAATCCCATAAGTTATGTGATCAAAAAAGCTCATGAAGTAGGTGCAAAAGTTGTAGTCGATGCTGCACAAAGTGTAGCACATATGCCTGTTGATGTAAGAGATTTGGATGTTGACTTTTTAGTGTTTTCGGGTCATAAAATGCTCGCACCTATGGGGATAGGTGTTTTATATGCAAAACTTGATCTGCTTAATGCAATGCCTCCGTTTTTATACGGCGGAGAGATGATAGAAACTGTAACAAGATATGATGCTGTTTACGCACAGGTTCCTCATAAATTCGAAGCAGGTACGGTCAATGCCGGAGGGGCTGTAGGACTCGAGGCAGCTATTAAATATATAAAAGAAATCGGTTTTGATGCAATACAAGAAAGAGAAGATGCTCTTACAAAACTTGCATTTGACGAACTTTTATCTTACGATAAGGTACATATTATCGGTTCTGCCGATCATAGAGAACACCACGGTATCATAGCATTTTCTATAGATGATGTTCATCCGCATGATATTGCACAGATTTTAAGTACCGATGATATTGCCGTAAGGGCAGGACACCATTGTGCCCAACCTTTACTTAAACACCTAGGTTTTATGAGCACAGCAAGAGCAAGCTTGGCTTTCTATAATACGGAAGAAGAAGTAAAAAGATTCACTGATTCCGTAAAATCTATAAGAAGGAGAATGGGTTATGCAGAATAACAGTTATTATAACGAGGTCTTAACAGAACATAATATGCGACCTATGCATAAGCACAAGCTCCCTGATGCAAGTTACAGTTTGGAAGGAGTTAATCCAAGTTGCGGTGATGATATAATACTTAACCTGAAGGTTGAGAACGGTATTATCACCGACGGATCCTTTGAAGGAAGCGGCTGTGCGATATCTCAAGCTTCTGCCGATATAATGCTGGATCTTGTAATAGGTAAAACTAAAGAAGAAGCATTAAGACTCGGTGAATTATTCTTTAACATGATAAAGGGCAATATAAGCGAAGAAGAGTTGGAAGAACTTGATGAGGCAAGTTTACTGCAGGATATTTCACATATGCCCGCAAGAGTAAAGTGTGCTGTTCTCGGATGGCATACCATGAAGCAAATATTCGAAGAAAACCCAAGTTAAAGATATTTTATTTATATAAAAACTTTTATTCAAATATTTATGTATAGGATTTAGACTTAATATTGATAAGTTATTAAAATATAAATATACTTAAATGCTTCGATCGGACTTTAATAAGGTCCCCCTGCTTTTGTAAATAACTTACCGGACCGAATACTTTTTTATAAAAATCTTGCCTTAATATACATAAATAATATATAATCATTCAGAAACCATATTTTTATTAGACAGATTCAAAGAGGTGAGAATATGAAAAAGGAAGAAAAAACAGTAAGTACGGAAGAGACAAAAGAGATTAAAGCTGCTAAAAAAAGTGCTGCAGCCAAGAAAAGTACTAAGACAAAAACAGCTGCAAAATCAAGTGAAGCAGATGTGACAGAAGTTGTCGAAGCCAAAACGGATACGAAAAGTGAAGTTAAAAAGACCGCAGCTAAAAAGCCGAGCACTAAGAAAGCCAAGATTGAAGCTGACCCTAAGGTGAATGCTATAGTAGAGTATGAGGGAAGATCCATACTTATAAAAAATATTGTGTCTAAGGCTGTAAAAGCTTATAAAAAAGCCAACAAGGGCGTTGTTATTAAGAAAGTTGATGTTTATATAAAACCTGAGGAAAATGCTGCTTATTATGTAATAAACGGAGATTCCTCACCATCTTATAAAGTTGAGCTATAAATAATAAAGGCTGTTTCAGCAATATTTACATATGTATTTATGTGAAAATGTTGTAACAGCCTCTTTGTAGGTTACGGTTCAGGTAAGTAAATATAGAAACTCGCCTATACCGTAACCTTTAGTGAATTAACTTTTTATAAACTTTATAATTAAGATTGAAGTTATAGTAGTATAGTGATACACTTATATGGTTATGGATTAGAAAATGACAGGAGAGTATGCATGAACCTGATTGAGAAGTTATTCGGGACACATAGTGAAAGAGAGATAAAAATGATTACCCCTATCGTTAAAAAGATAGAGGATCTGCGTGATGAGATGGTATCTCTCAGTGATGATGAATTAAAACAAAACACTGTAAAATTTAAAGAAAGAATAGCCGGAGGAGAAAGTTTGGACTCAATACTTCCGGAGGCGTTCGCAACAGTAAGAGAAGCGGCAAGAAGAGTTGTCAATATGGAGCACTATCCGGTGCAGTTGATGGGTGGTATAGTACTTCATCAAGGACGTATTGCAGAGATGAGAACAGGTGAAGGTAAGACGCTTGTATCTACCTGTCCCGCTTACCTTAATGCATTGGCGGGAAGAGGTGTACACATAGTTACGGTCAACGACTATCTGGCAAAGCGTGATGCCGAGTGGATGGGAAGTATACATGAGTTCCTCGGACTTACTGTAGGAGTTGTACTTAACTCCATGAGTAATGATGAAAGACAGGCGGCTTACGGCTGCGATATAACCTATGTAACCAACAATGAGTTGGGATTTGACTATCTTAGAGATAATATGGCTATCTATAAGAATCAAAAGGTTCTTCGTGAGCTGGACTATGCCATAATCGATGAGGTGGACTCCGTACTTATAGACGAGGCAAGAACACCTCTTATAATATCCGGTCAATCCGGAAAATCCACTAAGCTTTACGAAGTCTGCGATATACTTGCAAAACAGCTTGAAAAGGGTGAAGCAAGTGCGGAATTCAGTAAAATGAATGCACTTATGGGTGAGACTATTGAAGAAACCGGTGACTTTATCGTTAATGAGAAGGATAAGATAGTTAACCTTACAGAGCAGGGTGTTGCAAAGGTTGAGAAATTCTTCCAGATAGAAAACCTTGCGGATCCTGAGCATCTTGAAATTCAGCACTGTATCATATTGGCTCTACGTGCAAATAATTTGATGTTCAGAGATAAGGATTATGTGGTAAAGGATGAAGAAGTTCTTATAGTAGATGAATTTACCGGACGTATAATGCCCGGAAGAAGATATTCAGACGGACTCCATCAGGCAATAGAAGCTAAAGAGCATGTAAATGTTAGAAGAGAGTCAAAAACTCTGGCGACAATAACATTCCAAAACTTCTTTAATAAATTCAAGAAGAAGTCCGGTATGACCGGTACTGCACTTACAGAAGAAAAAGAGTTTAGAAATACTTACGGAATGGATGCCATAGCTATACCTACCAACAGACCGATAGCTCGTAAAGACCATGAAGATGCGGTTTATAAGAGCAAGAGAGAAAAGTTCAAGGCTGTGGTTGAAGATATAAAGAAGACTCATGAAACGGGACAGCCTATACTTGTAGGTACCATCACGATAGAAACATCGGAAATGCTTTCAAATATGCTTAAAAAAGAAGGCATACCTCATACTGTACTTAACGCAAAGTTCCATGAAAAGGAAGCAGAAATAGTTGCAGCCGCAGGTGTGCATGGAGCCGTGACCATAGCAACCAACATGGCAGGTCGTGGTACTGATATAAAGCTTGATGATGAGTCTAAGGAAAAGGGCGGACTTAAGATCATAGGTACCGAAAGACATGAAGCAAGGCGTATAGATAACCAGCTTAGAGGTCGTTCGGGACGTCAGGGAGATCCGGGAGAGTCAAGATTCTATATATCTCTTGAAGATGATCTGATGAGACTTTCGGTTCCGAAAGACTTATAGGTATGTTTGAATCTCTCGGTGTACCGGATGGTGAGCAGATAGAGCACAGAATGCTTTCAAATGCAATAGAAAGAGCTCAGATGAAGATAGAGAGCAACAACTACGGTATAAGAGAGAATCTGTTAAAGTACGATCAGGTGAATAACGAGCAAAGAGAAGTTATCTATGAGGAGAGAAACAAAGTATTGGAAGGCGACAACATGCGTGACACAATACTTAGGATGATCAATAATATCATAGATAATGCAGTAAATATAGCTATATCCGATGAAGCGAAGACTGAAGAGTGGGATATGACCGAACTTAATGAGCTGCTTCTTCCTATAATCCCTCTTTTAAAGATCAATAAAGAAGGTATTAATAATAAAAATGAGCTTATTCACAACTTAAAAGAACAAGCTATAAAATTATACGAGGAAAAAGAAGCGGAGTTCCCGGATTCAGAACAAATGAGAGAATTCGAGCGTGTCATACTTCTTAGAGTCATTGACAACAAGTGGATGAATCATATAGATGATATGGAACAGCTCAGACAAAGTATAGGCTTACAGGCATTCGGTCAAAAGGATCCTCTTGTAGAATACAAAAAGAGTGCTTACGATATGTTCGGTGAAATGACAGCTGCGATCACAGAAGAAACCGTAAGAATTCTCTATCATGTAAGAGTTGAGCAAAAGGTTGAGAGAGAACCGGCAGCCAAAGTTACAGGAACCAACAAGGATGACAGTTCGGTAAAGGAACCTGTTAAAAGAGATGTAGACAAGATATATCCGAATGATCCGTGTCCATGCGGAAGCGGTAAAAAATATAAGCAGTGCCACGGTAGATTAAAGTAAAGGCGGTGAGGCTAATGTTAGAGCTTGAACAATACAGATCATTATTGTCGGGCTATGAAAAACCTCTTACTGAAGTGAGGGATTCACTTTGACCTTGAGGGAAAAGAAAAAAAACTTGCAGAACTGAATAAATCAATGGAAGCTCCGGATTTTTGGGAAGACAGCTCAAAATCGGCTGAAGTATTGAAAGAAGCAAAGTCACTGGAAAGTGATATAGAAAGCTTTAAAGAACTTGAGAACCTCTACGAAGACACGGAGGTTCTCATAGAGCTTGCCGGAGAAGAGGAGGATGCATCTCTTCTGGGGGATATAAAGCACTCTTTGCTTGCTCTGGAAACCAAGATAAATGCACTGAGGACGAAGACTTTACTTTTTGGAGAATATGACAGATTTCCCGCAATACTTAAGCTCAATGCCGGTGTTGGAGGTGTTGAAGCCTGTGATTGGTGCTCAATGCTATATAGAATGTATTCAAGATGGGCACAAAATATGGGATACAGCGTAGAAGTACTGGACTTTTTGGAAGAAGAGGAAGCCGGACTTAAGTCGATCACTATGCAGATAAGCGGACTTAATGCCTACGGATATCTTAAGAGTGAGCACGGCATCCACAGACTTGTACGTATTTCACCTTTTAATGCGGCGGCAAAAAGACAGACTTCCTTTGTTTCCTGTGATGTCGTACCTGAAATAGAAGAGGATATAGATCTTGATATCAATGAAGAAGATATACGTATCGACACTTACCGTGCAAGCGGAGCCGGAGGTCAGCATGTAAACAAAACCTCATCGGCAGTCAGAATGACACATATACCTACCGGTATAGTGGTACAATGTCAGAATGAGAGAAGCCAGCTTAGAAATAAAGAAAAAGCCATGCAGATGCTAAAATCAAAACTTTATATTATAAAGAAACAGGAGAATGTCGACAAAATCTCAGACATCAGAGGTCTGGTCAAAGACATAGGATGGGGTTCTCAGATAAGATCTTACATAATGCAACCCTACAGTCTGGTAAAAGACCATAGAACAGGCTGTGAAACCTCTAATGTCAGTGCGGTATTGGACGGAGATATAGAAAAATTTATAACAGCATATCTTACCTATCTTAGCTTAGGTAACAAATAATACACAAATGAAAGCAAGCATTAAAGCTTGCTTTTTTTACTTTTTTTATGTTAAAATCCCTCAATGTCATACATTTGTATGTGGAGGAAATACAATGCAGGAAGATATATATTATTTAGTTAAAGAAAGAGCTATTCCTGAGGTACTTATTAAAGTTCTTGAAGCAAAAAAACTATTAAGTGAAGACAGGAATATGAGTATTATCCAGGCTACCGATAAAGTAGGTATAAGCAGAAGTTCATTTTATAAGTATAAGGATGATATATCTGCATTCAGTGATAATACCCGTGGAAAGACAATAACTTTGGCTATGCAAATGTTGGATAAACCGGGACTATTGTCGGATCTTTTAAAGATAGTATCCACCTATCAGGCAAATATTCTAACAATACATCAATCCATTCCGGTAAATAATATTGCGAATATATCCTTATCTATAGAAGTATTGGAGAGAACTGGAAATATAACCGAATTATTAGATGACATAAAATCATGTGAAGGAATAATTGAAGTCAAAATTTTAGCTAGGGAGTAATAAAGAATATGATAAATGTATCAATACTGGGATTTGGAACGGTAGGATCAGGCGTATACCAAATAATAAATGAGAACAATAAGGAGTTGGAAGCTTCTACAGGAAAGAAAATAAGAGTCAAAAGCATTTTGGACAGTAAAAAATCCATTAATCCGGAAATAGCCGACATACTTGCAAAAGATTTCGAAGAGATAGAAAATGATGAAGAAGTATCCGTGGTTGTTGAGACCATAGGAGGAACCGGAGCTGCTTATGATTTTGTTAAAAGATCGTTATTAAAAGGTAAGAATGTAGTTACATCCAACAAAGCTTTGGTAGAAATGCATGGAAGTGAACTTCTTAGGATCGCTAAGGAAAAAGATGTATCATTCCTTTTCGAAGCAAGTGTAGGTGGCGGAATTCCGGTTTTAAGAACTATAGGAGATGCCTTTGCGGGAGAAGTTATAAAAGAGATCGACGGAATATTAAACGGTACCACCAATTATATCCTAACCTGTATGACAGAGGACGGACAAAGTTTCGAAGAAGCATTGCTTAAGGCTCAAGAACTCGGTTATGCGGAAAGAGACCCGGAGGCAGATATAGAAGGACATGATACCGGAAGAAAAATAGCTATATTGAGTTCACTTGCTTGCGGTAAGGAAGTCAAGTTCAGCGATATATATTTGGAAGGTATAAGCAAAATAGAGAAGGCGGATCTGGAATATGCCAAGAAAATGAAGATGGCAATAAAACTTTGCGGAAGTGCCACAGTAGATGATAACGGTGACATAGCAGCCTATGTATGCCCAATGATGCTTGACAGAGACAATCCTTTATACATGGTAAAAGGAGTTTTTAATGCTATATTACTTGAGGGCAATATGATCGGAAGAACTATGCTGTACGGAAGCGGAGCCGGAAAACTGCCAACTGCAAGTGCGGTAGTGTCTGACATACTTTCAATTGTAAAACTTGGTAGCAACAGACTTTCTATCGGATGGACAGAGGAAAGAGCCAAGGTACTTCCTATGGAAAAAACATCTCACAGATACTTTGTAAGATTAAAAGATGTTGATGATAAGCATGTTGACAGATGCAGAAGAGCATTTGCAGACTCTGAAGTAATAAGACTTGAAGGTTTGGATGAATTTGCTATCCTTACGGGTTATATAAGAGAAAAAGATTTTAACTTGGTATCCGAAAGCCTTAATGATATAATAAAATACATAAGAGTAAGGTAAGCTTAATTATAAGGAGGTAACTATGTCAGAAAACAGTTGTATATTTTGTAATATTGCAAACGGTGAGATAAAATCATCAACTCTTTATGAAGATAAAGATTTCAGAGTTATACTGGATATCAGTCCTGCCAGTAAGGGACATGCCTTGATACTTTTAAAAGGACATTATGCGGATCTTTTGGAAGTACCGGATGAGATCTCGGCTAAGATACTTCCACTTGCCAAAAAAGTTGGAGATGCATGTATGAAAGCACTTAAGGCAGATGGATTTAATGTGCTTATCAATACCAAAGAAAGTGCCGGGCAGACTGTATTTCACTGTCATATACATATAATACCAAGATTTAGCAACGAGAAAACCATTCTTGTATGGGACAACCTTTCCTATAAAGATGGCGAACAGGAAGAAATACTAAAAAACATAAAAAATGAGTTGAAATTATAATATGGATAATGATATAAAACAGAGGTTGTACAGCATAAGTGCTTTATTTGTATTGATCAATATTGTCTATTTTTTAATACTTGAATTAAGCGGTGCAACCTCTAATATAGAAGAAATGGTAAGATTCGGGGCTTCCAGAGCGGACTTGGTGTTTTTCAATTATGAATATTTTCGTCTTGTAAGCTCGATGTTTATGCATTTTGATATTATGCATATAGCGGGCAATATGATTATACTCTTTTTGCTTGGAGAAAGATTGGAACATGTTATAGGTAAAGTTAATTTTATATTAATTTACCTATTGAGCGGCATATTTTCATCTGTTTTCAGTTGTATATATGACATATATGTTAATGATATGGTCGTAAGTGCGGGAGCCAGCGGTGCGGTATTCGGTATCATAGGTGCACTGATATACATACTTGCAGTAAGCAAGAGAATGGTTGAGGGCTTGGAACTGAGAAGTATGATATTGATGACGGTACTTATGCTTTATTACGGTTTCACATCTTCTAATGTAGATAACATAGCTCATATAGCAGGAGGTCTGATCGGTTTTGTACTGTCAATGGCAATTTACAGGCCGATAAGAAGGGATCTTGCTTAGACAAAAAATCCTTGTAATTCAGTTTTACTTAAGCTTATTAAAAAGATAACAGATTCTGTCTATCCGGTCTGTATTTGACTACAGAAAGGGGATGAGAGTAGGTCAAAGTTTTGATCTGTTTCAAAGCAGGCTTTCTAAATAGCTTAAAATAAGTAGAACTAAACTACAAGGATTTTTTATTTGATAAAAGTACATATGTAATTCATGATAAAAGCGTGCAGTACTAGGCTTTAGCAACTTTTGTTATCACATTGATACAGGAGCTGACACCGTCGGATTCCGAAGCGTTTTGCATACTGTTGATATATTTGTCTTTATTTGAAAAAACATCATCAAGTGCTGCCAAAAGAGAGTCTTTATTTAATTCTTCATCATCAAGAACATATGAAAAACCCTGCTTCTTAAACGAAGCGGCATTTAATATCTGATCTCCTCTGCTTGCTTTTGCAGATAGCGGAACAAGAATATTAAGCTTCTGTAAGGCAAGAAGTTCACATATAGCATTCGCACCGGCTCTGCTTATTACTATATCGGCTAAAGCAAATATATCCTTAAGCTGAGAGGACACATATTCATATTGAACATAGCCTAAAGATCAATATTATTATCCACATTACCTTTACCGCAAATATGTATTATATTAAATTTTGAAAGAAGCTCATTTAAACTGTCTCGAACAGCCGTATTGATACTTACAGCACCTAGACTTCCTCCGATAACGAGAATGACAGGTTTATCACAGTTAAGCCCTGTAAATTCACGTGCCTTATCCGGGTCACCGGACAAAAGTTCCGATCTTATGGGACAACCGGTAAGTACAGCTTTATCCTTGGGAATATGAGCAAGAGTTTCGGGAAAATTACAACATATTTTGTCGGCATACTTTGAAGAGATCTTATTGGCAAGCCCGGGACTTATATCTGACTCATGTATCACTACGGGTATTTTTAGCATATGAGCTGCTAAAACAACAGGAACAGTTACAAAGCCGCCTTTTGAAAAAACAATATCCGGTCTGTATTTTTTTAGTATTGAACGTGCATCAAATACACCTTTGACAACACGAAAAGGATCTGTAAAATTCTTTATATCAAAATATCGACGAAGTTTACCGGATGATATAGACTTAAAGGTAATATTTTCTTTTTGAATAATATCTTTTTCAATACCTTTTTGTGAGCCTATATACAGGATATCAAATCCGAGTTCACGAAGTTTCGGTACAAGAGCTATATTGGGAGTTACGTGTCCGGCACTTCCACCGCCGGTAAGTACTATTTTTTTCATTAATATACCTTCCTGAAAATGTGATTATTTTAATAATTTATAATGATTGTAGTGCCAAAATAAGAATTTAGTATTAAAATAATAATGTTGAGGTCTGATCGGTATTTTAATAATCGATCGATCCGGTTTTTAATATAACACAATTTGAGCAAAAGGAGAAGATATATGATAGGTATAATAGGGGCAATGGAAGAGGAGATAACGAATTTAAAATCGCACATGGAGGTTTTTGATGTTCAAACTATCGCAGGTATGTCTTTTTTTAAAGGTGCTGTAAAAGGTACGGAGCTTGTATTGGTGCGTTCCGGTATAGGAAAGGTCAATGCCGGTATATGTACACAGATACTTGCAAGTGTATTCAATGTTGATACAGTGATCAACACAGGAATAGCAGGTTCTCTTAATGCCGCTATAGATATAGGAGACATAGTGGTATCAACAAGCCTTGTACAATACGATGTGGACGCAAGGAATTTCGGTTACAAACTCGGAGAAATACCCAGGATGAATATTATAGAATTCCCTGCCGATAAAGAGCTGACTGATAAGACTGAAAGTGTATTCGCAGCTCTTGATCTTGGCGTGGAGCTTTATAAGGGCATGATAGCTACAGGAGATAAATTTGTATCGGAAGACAGCCTGAAAGCTGAGATCGTAAATAATTTTCATGCATATTGCGTTGAAATGGAAGGTGCTGCCATAGCTCAGGCAGCAATGCTTAACAATATCAAATGCGTTGTTATCAGAGCTATATCGGACAAAGCCGACAACAGTGCCAATGTAGACTACAGAACTTTTGAAGCAAAGGCTATAGAAAATATGTCTAAGATAAGTCTGGCACTGGTGGACAGCTTAAAATAATATATAAGTGCATCAACTGCAACAATAGTATTAAATAAGGAAATATGCTATACTAATTAATCTAAACAAATATTTAAAGGAGCGAACAATGTCAAAACTTTCATTTGATTATTCAAAGGCACTTGAATTTGTATCACAGGAAGAAATAGATAACTTTGAAAATACCGTAAATTTAGCAAAAGAAACATTAATTAATAAAAAAGGAGCCGGATCAGACTTTTTTTAGGATGGATCGATCTGCCGGTAAACTATGATAAAGAAGAGTTCGATAGAATTAAAAAAGCCGCTAAAAAAATACAAGGCGATTCAGAAGTGCTTGTAGTTATCGGAATAGGAGGTTCATACCTCGGAGCAAAAGCTTGTATTGAGGCACTTAGCCACAGTTTTTATACTCTTCTTGATAAATCAAAAAGAAAGTTTCCTCATATAGTATTCTGCGGTAACTCAATATCAGAAAAATATCTTAATGATCTGGCACAAGCACTTGAAGATAAAGATTATTCAATTAATGTCATATCAAAGTCAGGTACTACCACAGAACCTGCTATAGCATTCAGAGTGTTGAAAAAAGCCTTGATTAAAAAATACGGAGAAGAAGAGGCTAAGAGAAGAATATATGCTACTACTGACAAGTCTAAGGGAGCATTAAAGAAACTGACAGATGAGGAAGGATATGAAAGTTTTGTTGTTCCCGACGACATAGGCGGAAGATTTTCGGTTCTTACGGCGGTAGGATTGCTTCCTATAGCGGTAAGCGGTATAGATATAGCTAAACTCATGTCAGGAGCGCAAAGAGCGAGAAAGTCGGCTTTGGAAGATCCGTACAAGGAAAATGCGGCTTTGTTATATGCGGCTTTGAGAAATATTATACACAGAAAAGGAAAGTCTGTAGAGATACTTGCAAATTATGAACCGAGTCTTCATTATGTTTCCGAATGGTGGAAGCAACTTTACGGAGAAAGCGAAGGCAAGGATAATAAAGGAATATTCCCCGCTTCTGTTGACTTGACCACAGATCTTCACTCAATGGGGCAGTTTATACAGGAAGGAAGCAGAATACTTTATGAAACTGTAATATCAATAGAAAAGCCCCTAGTAAATATGTTGCTTGAAAAAGAAGAAAAAGATACTGACGGTATGAACTATCTGACCGGAAAAAGTATTGATTTTGTCAATAAATCGGCAATGAACGGTACTATGTTGGCACATACGGACGGAGGAGTACCTAATCTTTCGATAATTTTACCTGAGCTTAGTGAGGAATATATAGGAGAACTATTCTACTTCTTCGAATTTGCCTGCGGGGTAAGCGGATATATACTTGCAGTCAATCCGTTTAATCAACCTGGAGTTGAAAGTTATAAAAAGAATATGTTTGCTTTACTAGGAAAACCCGGTTTTGAAAAAGAAAGAGAAGAGTTACTTAAAGATTAAATTAGTTACTATTCGTCAAGAATTTGTACTTCAAGATAATCAAAATCAGTTGTTTCTATAAAGTTATCTTCATAGAATCTTGTTTTTGAGTGCAACTGAAAATCTTTAATATTTATTTCCAACCATATGGGGGAAGCAAGGTCAAGTTCATGACAGGCTTCCTCCAAACATGAAAGAATCATCTTAGTGCGGGAAAGCTTATAATTACTGCTTTGAGTAACACAGTCCTTAACTATTTTATTGTTTTGAAACATTTTGACCCAGAGACGAAGCATACAGATATTCTCCTTTTTGTGTTTAAGTATAGCATATATGTCAAGCGGTACATGGATCGTTTTCTAAGTAAAATCATGTTCAACAGTGGAATTTATAAGCTTAAACATCTGATTCGAATATAGATCTGTTTTCCGATATTTTTATTTTACCGGATAGTTTCTTTTTGTACAGTAAATGTATTCGGTATCAGTATGGTTGAGAGATTATATTATGAATATAGGATATTAAAAATTTCAAGGAGTTTAATATGGCACAGCCTATAACCGATTATAAAAGTTTTTTTGAAAATGCCAAACTTTCATTGCGTGAAGCGGATGCCCTCGTTTTAGAAGAGGATAGATTAAAAGATGAAGAACTTGAATTGGAAGAAGCTATAAAAAACGAGAATAAAATATTAAATGATAAAAATAGACGAAACCGTTAAACAACGTAGGAAAGAACTTATAGATACCTATGATACGGAAATAAAAAAAATAGAAAACAGATTAAAGGAAGTTAAAAGCAAAAGACAGGAAGCAAGAGATAAAGCTGTTAAAGAAAAACAGGAATTTGAAACTGCACATCTGTATCAGGATATCAAAAACTCAAAAAAGCAGATCAAAGACATGAGAAAGATGGCAAAACTTCCGATTATCTGTAATTCAAGGTTTTATTATTCTTTATATTTTCCCAGAAAAATATATGAGTTTTTGCTGTTACTGATTTATTTTATATTGATATTTGCCGCTTTGCCTGCGGTTATTTATTATTTCCTGCCTACTAAAAGCCCGTATTATCTTATAATAATTTATATGATATTAATATTTGTAGTTGCATCGGTGTATATTTGCATAGGTAATATAACAAAAGCAAAGAAATTCAAGATCTTAAGAGAAATCAGGGCTTTGTATGATGAGATCTCGGATACAAAAAAAAGAATTAAAAAAATAAAAAAAGTCATAAGTAAAGATAAGGATGATTCGGACTACAACCTGGCAGAATATGATTTTAATATTTCAGAGGCTGAAAAGGATCTTAATGATATTAATACTAAAAGAAAAGAAGCTATCAAAAATTTTGACAGTTCTACAAGACATATTATTGCCGATGAAATACTTACAGCTGCAAAACCTAAGATCGACGAGCTTGATTCAAGGCGATCAATTATAAGTTCTGCGATCAATAAAGTGTCAAAAGAATTGAAAGATAAGAATATTTATATATCGGAAAATTATGAGGTATATCTCGGAAGAGAATTTTTGGATGAGGAAAAGATAGATGCTCTTGCCGATATAATGGATAAGGCAATCGTGACCAATCTGAGAGAAGCCATAGAAGAGTATAAAAACAGTATGGAAGTATAATATGGATGATAGACGAAAATTACCACCCAAGGATAATAAAACAGGTAAAAATAATATTCGAAAGATACCGAAAGATTATCAAAGAAGAAATGATACAAGAAAAGTACCTGTAAAAAAATATGTCAAAGACGAAGGCGATGCTTATCACGAAAACAGTCGAGAAAAAGAAAATGTTATTGAGGAGCCAAGAAAAAAGGAAGTTCAAAGAAAAAATATAAAAAAAGAAGCTTTCGGCAATAAGCAGCGACGAGAAGTTATACAGATAGATAAGGCTAATAAACAAAAATATACGGAAAAGTCGGAGAATCCCAAAAAGCCAAATACATTGCCAAAGAAAAGATCTCGAACGGGAATATGGGTCGCTGTCATACTCTTTATTCTGATATCTTTCGGTGCTTTTTACATTATTAAAAGTAATTTTTATAAATACAAAAGTTATTCGCTTAAGTGGACAAAGGAGCTTAAGCAAGGTAGTATAGTGGGTTATGAAACTTTTGGAGATTATATAATCAAGTATTCAAAAGACGGTGCAATATGTATAGACAGATCCGGCAATGAAGTATGGATAGACAGCTATGAAATGAAGGATCCTATCATATCGGTAAGTTCATCCTATGCTGCAATAGCGGACAGACAGGGGACCAATATATACATATTCGGAAAAGAGGGAAGGATAGGCAGTGCATCAACAGGTCTGCCTATAACAAGGATAAGCCTTTCGGATGTAGGTGTATTGGCAGTTATAGTGGAGGATAATAATTCAACATCTATCAACTTCTTCAGTAAAGAAGGTAATACTATAGATATAACCGTTAAAAATTCACTCAACGGAGACGGATATCCCACTGATATAAGTTTATCTCCCGACGGTAACAACCTGCTGGTGTCTTACCAATATATAAAAGATGCTATGTTGAAGGGAAATGTAGTATTTTACAATTTTTCAGGTATAGGTAAAAATATTCCAAACAGAATTATGGGAGGGTATAACGAACCATTTGAAGACAGTCTTATAAGTAAAGTTAGTTTCGTTCAAAAATTAGATTCGTACGTGCTTGCAAGTAACGGTATTTATTTTTTCAGTTCACAAAATATTGTAAGTCCCAAGCTTAAAAGTTCTTTTCCCGAGACGTCCGAGATAAAAAGTGTGGCATATAATAAAGATTATGTGATCATGATAGTGGACAATATTACAGATCAATATAAGTATACGCTAAAAATATATAAGACATCGGGAAGCTTGATTCTGGAAAAAGGAATAAATTATGAATATGAAAGACTGGATCTGGATAAAGATTATATATTCTTATCCGACAGTAATTCATGTGTTGTTTATAATACTAAGGGTTTTGTTAAGTTTGAAAGTGATCTGGAATTTCCGGTACTAAAATTCTTAAAAGCGGGAATGGGAGACGGGCTTATATTACTCGGTGATTCCAAGATGAATTATATCGAATTAAAATAATAAGGAGAGTAAAATGGAACAACTTTGTATAGGTATAGATTTAGGCGGGACTTCCATAAAAATGGGTATTTTCAATACAGATGCAAAATTATTAAAAAAATGGGAGATACCGACAGATACCGAAAGTAACGGTGAGAATATCATAAAGGATATTGCAAAGTCAATAAAAAAAGAATTAAAAGCCTCAGACCTTTCTTTAATGGATTGCATAGGAATAGGAATGGGAGTACCGGGACCGGTATTAAAGTCGGGATATGTGAAAGTCTGTGTAAACCTGGGATGGAAAGATTCCTATCCCGGAAGAGAGCTTTCGGATATACTTGGAGGTATAGCGGTTTATTTGGGAAATGATGCCAATGTAGCCGCTCTTGGCGAAGCATGGCAGGGGGCTGCTAAGGATGCTCAGGATGCGGTACTTGTAACTATAGGTACAGGTGTGGGAAGCGGTATAATAATAGACGGTAAAATAGTAGTGGGAAGACACGGTCTGGCAGGTGAATTAGGACATATACATGTTGAAGACAGCGAAACAAAACAATGTAATTGCGGTGCTTACGGTTGTCTTGAACAGGTTGCCAGTGCAACAGGTATAGTCAGACTTGCCGAAAACGCACTGAAAAACGATAAAAGATCTTCTTTACTGCGAAATATAGAAAAAATAACCGCAAAAGATGTACTCGACAGTGCGAAGTCAGGAGATGAAGTTGCTATGGAAGTGGTGCAAAAAGTCAGTGCGTATTTAGGTGTTGCCATATCAAAAGTGGCATTGATCGTAGATCCGGATGTTATAGTAATAGGAGGCGGAGTGTCAAAAGCAGGAAGTTTCCTGGTAGATCTTATCAACAAGGAATATTTAAAATATACGACTTTATCGGATGAAAGAGCCGAAATAGTATTGGCTATGCTTGGCAATGATGCGGGGATATACGGGGCTGCAAAACTTGCACTGGATGCTCTTACATAGGAGCCTTGGAACTCCGCAATTTTTTGAAGAAGCTTTTTAAAAGCATTGAACACTCTTCGTGAATACTTCCTTTGCAAATCTCAAGCTCTACTTGATGATTAAATTTATCAATATCAAAAAGGTTGATTATTGAACCGGCACAACCGGCTTTCAGGTTTAGACAGCCTATAACTACTTTTTCTATTCTGGATTGGACTATGGCACCGGCACACATGGGACAGGGTTCTAAAGTTATGTACATGGTGCAGTTTTCAAGTCGCCAGTCACCGAGTTTTTTACAGGCTTTCTTGATAGCAAGTATTTCGGCATGGGATAGAGTTGATTTGTCCTTATTACGTCTGTTGTAAGCTTTGGCTATTACCTTATCTTCATGCACTATAACACAACCTATAGGTACCTCATTTATATTATATGCTTTTTTCGCTTGATCGATAGCCATATTCATAAAATGTAAAGTGTTCAATTATTATTCTCTCTTTCTTATAATATTTGTTATATGTTATAGCAAATAAAATGTTATACTAGATGATTATAGCTTATAATAAGCTTATTAGGCAATAAAGATAAAACAAATGGTATTTAAACCGGAAAGGATTTTATGCAAAAGATTCTCGTATGTGATGATGATAAGGAGATAGTAGAAGCTATCAGTATATATTTAACAGGAGAAGGTTTTGAAGTTATAGGAGTACATGACGGTAACGAAGCACTTAAGAAACTGGAAGCCGGAGATATAGACCTTCTTATTTTGGATGTTATGATGCCGGGACTTGACGGTATCAGAACAACTTTGATGGTAAGAGAAAAAAGCTCAGTACCTATCATTATACTTTCAGCAAAGTCGGAGGATGCGGATAAGATACTCGGACTTAATATAGGTGCGGATGATTATCTTACAAAACCGTTCAATCCGCTGGAATTGGTGGCAAGAGTTAAGAGTCATATAAGAAGATATACAAAGCTCGGTAATCTTTCTATTCAATCCGAAGCTATGATATACAGGAGCGGAGATCTTGAAATAAATGATGAGACTAAAGAAGTAAGTATACTTGGAGAAGTTATAAAGCTTACACCTATAGAATATAATATATTACTTCTTTTAACCAAAAATGCGGGAAAAGTTTTCTCTATAGATGAAATATATGAAAAGATCTGGAACGAAGATGCAATAGGAGCTGATAATACCGTTGCGGTCCATATAAGACATATAAGAGAAAAGATAGAGGTCAATCCGAGAGAGCCTATGTATTTGAAGGTAGTATGGGGTGTCGGATATAAGATCGAAAAAAGATAGCGGTAGATAAAATGAATAAGCGGAAAAAATTAAAGATAGCATTCGGCAATGCTTTAATGATGATTCATTTTATTGCCTTGATTGCCCTTATCATAGGTGTGGTAATGTTATATACCAATGATAACCTTAAAAAGGGGATCACCTGGGTCAATAATGAAAGTTATGAAGATTCTCCCGCTTTTGTAAAGCAGTTAGAAGGAGATATACAGAAAATATTTGACTATATTCGATATAAGGATGTTTTTGAAACAGACGGAGTATTTGATCTGAAAAAAGAAATGTTCAACATCAATATGGCTCCGGGTGAAGATATATCTTATACGGTTGAGGATGTTATAAAGAATGCAAAGGAATTGGGTTATTATGTAGACGATAATTATAATTTCAGCATTTACGAGGGTGCCGATAAAGCATTGTTCAGTGAGAACTCATTACTTGTAAACTCAAGATCGTATATGCAAAATGTTCAGATAGATGAACCCGGAGATGCATATATGACATTGCCGGTGCTTATAGAAGAAAGTCTTAATGTCCTCAGCAAGTATTATGCCGCATATAACAGGCTAATACTTGTTCCGGGTAATATAAATACAGGGTGGTTTATGATACCAATAAGTATACCAATGATAAAGGACTCAATGTTTCCAATGTAAAGTCATACGGAAAATACGTTATCAGCAGTTCTCACAGTATGCTTATAGATCATAATCTTTCATTACCTCCTTCTAATTTATCATACCTTGCAACATCGTACGGAAGTGATGTTGAAATTGATGATTATGATATAATGATAGCTGTTGATACTTCTTATCCTGTAAAAGATGAATATTCGATCGGAAAAGACAGATATGTAGAGCAAAGAAATTGGTATTTTTACGGTTGTGTAAATATTGTATGCAGTATTCCTATCATGTTATTGAGCATAATATTTACTCTTATTCTATATAAAAATAAAGATGAAGATACGAATAAAGGCATATTATACAGGAAAGAAAAGTGGGGTATAGAAGTCAATATTTTTGTATTTATAATTGAGTTGGTATTGATATTATTTTTCTGTTCCACTATCGTAGATAAGCTGGTGCATATTTTTCTTCCGATGGAAGCATGGCATTTCGCTCAAATGCTTGTAAGATATATCTTAATATATATTTCGGTCTTAAGTACATTGATGGCTATAATTAAAGGTATAAAGGTAGGAACTTTATATAACGAGAGATTATTGAACTATATCAGAAAACAGTTAAGGATATATAGGCTTAAAAGTGACAATACCAAAAAGATCTCTCTGTACTTTATACTTTATACACTGGTCAACATATGTATTTATGTGGCTTTATTGACGATATACTTCGCTGAAAAAACTTTAACTGATAGATTTATCATGATATTATTGTTCTTATTCCTGATAATATTCAACTTTGTTGTCTATCATTTTATATACAAAAAGTCAATGGAGTTTGACAGGTTGGAATATGCTGTAAAGTCTATGGCAATCGGTGATATTAATTATAAACTGGAAGAAACTGATTTTTCCGGTAAGGAAATTATTACCGCAAAAAGCTTGAACAGCATTGGGCAGGGATTGGAAAAAGCAATAAGCAATCAAGTAAAAAGTGAAAGACTTAAGGCAGATCTTATAACAAATGTATCACATGACCTTAAGACACCTCTTACCTCGATCATAAATTATGTGGATCTTATCAAAAGAGAAGAGATACAGAATAAAAAAGTTGCCGAATATGTTGATGTACTTGAAAGAAAGTCAAGGCATCTTAAGAATCTTACAGAGGACCTTCTTGAAGCAAGTAAACTTTCAAGCGGAAATGTATCCGTAGAAATGAATAATATAGATATTGTAGAAATGATAATGCAAATGAACGGTGAGTTTGAGGAAAAATATGCTCAAAATAATCTGACTTTAGTACCCGACCTTCCTAAGGAAGCCGTAATGGTCAATGCCGATGTAAGGCATCTTTGGAGAATACTGGATAATATATATACCAATGCCTGCAAATATGCAAAAAGGGATACAAGAGTATATGTAAGTATAAAATCTGAGGAAGATATGGCGGTATTTATCATGAAGAATATCTCAGAATATCCGCTCAATATAAATTCGGATGAACTCACAGAAAGATTTGTTCGAGGAGATATAAGCAGAAGTACGGAGGGAAGCGGACTTGGACTTTCAATTGCGAAATCCCTGGCTGATCTTCAAAAAGCTGTATTCGATATACAAATAGACGGAGACCTCTTTAAGATAATTATCAAATTGCATAAGGTAAAGGATGAAGTTGAAACGGCTGAAAAAAACTAAAATTTGCTTACAGTCGGTCAAGTATACCAGTAGAGGTAATTGAAGTATTAAGTGATGTTTTGTAGATTAAAATATTATAAAAAAGGTGTTGTAAAAGCGTATCAATGCTTTTACAACACCTTTTAATATTACTGTTCGATCAAATATACATCAAAGTATTGCACTCCGTGAGCTAATGCCTGTGAATAATTTGCATAAATATATCAACCGTATTACCCTTAACCGCACTTCCTTTATCTTCAACAGTATAAACTATAGGGCTTTCACCTATTCTTATCTTAGTTCCCGGAGGAAGTACGCTCCAATCGGCTGCAACTGTATGTTCAGCTTTAGGAAGAACTCCGCTTGCGGTTTTTTGAGGTTTAAGCTCTGTACTGTCGTTATAACCTGTAGTTTTAAATCTACCTATAAATGTTCCTTTGGCTTTTAATTTTGCTTCTTCAGCAAGCTTTGCTTCTTCAGCAAGCCTTGCCACTTCTTTTTCCTTTAACTCAAGTGCATACCCGGGGCCGGATTTGGCATTGATCTCGCTTTGCTTTCTGCTATCTACAGCTACCGCTGCCTGTGTAGGTGATGATACGAAAAGTGCAAACACAAAAGATAGCATAACAATATATGATAAAACTTGTCTAACCATTGTTGTCACCTCCAAAGTAATATATAAAAGTAAAAATTACTTTGTTACATTATAATTACAAAAGTGTTAAAGGTCAATAGTCAGAAGAAAATTTTAAACTTTTGTTCGATATAAGTTAAAATATGGATCTATATTATTTTTTGTATTTAGAAGTATCATAACCCTCAACGACGACCTTATCAACTTCCTGATAAGGGGCAAGAGTAGATACCATTTTTATAGGTACGTCATAGTTATTAACACAATAATGCACCTCGCCCGGCTCAATGTGGATAAAGTCTCCTGCTTTCAGATTATTGACCACATCATCGACCACTATATCTATCTCGCCTTCAAGAATATAGAAATTCTCCTCCATAATGTTATGATAATGGGCTTCAAAGTCTTGACCGGGCATAAATTGTACTACCGCAAAGTTACTTCTTGGGCCCTTCATCAGATATTTGGGACCGCTGTCTTTGAATCTGTATTCTCTTTCATTCTCATTTAATAAAAACATATTACCTCCTATTACTACCCGGTGCAGCCCACATGTGATCTGTCAATCCGGCATCGGCTATTTCCAATTCCTTAGCGTACCATTTTTTCCAGGAATCAAATATTTCACTGTAAACTGCATGATTTTTCATATCCGGTTTATAAACTGCACTTATATTAACTAATTTTTTTGCCGTCTCGGAAATATTTTTGTAGATACCTACACCTACACCTGCTAATATTGCGGCACCAAGTGCCGTAGCCTCTTTGACTTTTGGAACTCTTACTTCAAGGCCTGTGGTGTCTGAGAGTATTTGACACCATAGAGGACTTTTGGAGGCACCCGAAGCGAATGTAATGAATTCAGGTTTATTTCCTGTTTGTTCGTATACAAGTTCTATATGACCACGGGTAACCAAAGCCGCATTCTCAAGTATTGCTCTGTAGAAGGTATATTTATTGAATTTGTCGGGATCCAGACTAAAGTTTGAAAATGTGGGAGAGGCATGTCTCCAGCTTGGGTAATCCATGATATCGGAAAACGCACACTTCATTCCGTAGCATCCTATAGGAATTTTCTTTGCTTCTTCGTTCATAAGGTCATAAACATCCTTACCGGATCTTTTTGCTTCTTCTTTTTCAAATTGGCAAAGGCATCCCTGAACCAACGCATTATAAGTCCGGGATTAAAGGCAATAGCCTCATATTGACAAATATTTTTTACAGCATGGCAATTAACCCTGACTTTTGACTTCTCATCTATCAAAGGAGAAGAGGTATTGAATTCATACTGCCAAAAACTTCCGCCAAATACTGCTGCCTCAAGATCATCAACAACTCCGACACCTATACAACCAAGTTGCGCATCACCTCCGCCTACGACTATGGGAGTGCCTTCTTTCAGTCCGGTTTCAAGTGCGGCACTTTCAATGACTTTTGAAAACTCTGTTCCCGATTCTACTATAGTAGGGAATATATCCGGATCAAACCCGAATTTATTGATTATTTCCTTATCCCAATCTCTTAACTTAAGATTAACTAAACCGGTAGTTGAAGCGTTGGAAGGCTCGCAACAAAACTCACCGCTTAGTTTATATATCAGCCAATCGTTGAACATAGTAATTTTTTTAATTTTTTTATATATTTCCGGTTTCTTATTCTTTATCCAAAGTAAACGAGGGATCGCATCAAGTGCACTTGTCTGTCCTGTTTTTTTATAAATTTCAAGTTCAAGTTCCGGATTCTTTGTTATAATTTCTTCAGCTTCATCCTTTGCACGTGAGTCAACATTGGCACATGCCCATATCTCTTTACCCTTATCATCGTAAAGAACTATGCCTTCACGCATACAGGTAGTTGATATGGCGGCTATCTTGGCGGGATCGGCTCCAGATTCGGATATGACATTCCTGATACATTCTTTGGTAAGTTCCCAATCTGTATTCCAGTCAAAATTCATACTTCCCGGATATTCATCCGACTTGTGATACCATTCCCTTGAAACGCATCCGAGCTGATGACCTTCAAGGTCAAAAAGAACGGCTCTTACACTTCCCGTTCCTGCATCTATAGCCATTAAAGTTTTCATGATTCGTAATCCTCCAAGTCTACCAATTTTGCTGCGGTTTCTTCATCGGTTATAAGTACATCAAGATAACCTCCGACCAAGGCTGCCTTTATAATATCAAGCTTATGCATTCCGCCGGCAATTCCAATAACATTATTAAGAGCTTTTAATTGGAATAAAGAAGTGCTTATAAGCCTTTCTTCTATCATACTTTGTATCGGAGTTCCGTTTCGATCAACAAAATGAGTAAGGATGTCACCTACGGCACCCTGCATTGAAAGATAGGCAAATCATTGGCTGAAAGTATGTTGTTCCTCAATATAGTAGCTGAACTGTCCATAGATCCGAGTCCTATTATAGAAAAAGATGCAAGTTCCGTCATACGACTTATTTCTATAACACTGGGTTCATTTAATAAAGCACGACATACGTACTTGTCTGAGAGCATTAGCGGGCTTGGATATAAATAAAGCTTAGCATTGAATATATTAGACTGAGTATTGGGAAGATAATAGCTTACACCTCCTGTGAGTGAAACGACAGATATAGGAACCTCAGTGGTCCTTGCTAGGTGGTTAAGCACTCTGGAGGGAGTATCACCGTAACCCATATTTACATATATAGGCTCCGGCATATCTATCATTTTATCGGAAATATATGTGGCAGCCGACTGGGCAAGAACATCATTCATTCTTGAAGGTTCCTTGGGTGAAGGAATCACAAAAACATCTTCAAGTTTATACTTATCAAAAATGAGTTTTTCCAGAAGTCTTTTTTCCTCCTTATTTTGAGCTATTCTAAATTGAATGATTCCGTTTTGTTTGGCAAAGTCCAAAAGCTTTACTACCCTCATACGTGAAATTCCGAGTTTTTCAGCAATTGCCTGTTGAGTAAGGTTCTCAATATAATAATGCCAAGCGACTTTGGTGATTATTTCATCTTTGTAATCAGTCATATTCCCTCCTTAATTAATAAAAACCAATGATTTAAACATAAGATTTATTTTAGAACAAAATATCACATTTATAGTAAAAATGTCAAACCTAATTATGCATAAAATTTATTGTTAATATATGGTCAAAATGCCACTTGAATATTTTTTTGATATATAATATATAATGCTTAACAAAAGTTTCAAGATAAACAAATGATATATATACAGTTAATAAAAATTAGGTGATTTTTTTGTTAAAATAATCAATGCGGGAGGATGTGTTTATGAATAATCTCCTTTGTGTAAGTGCTATTACCAAACAATTCGGTTTGAATAAAGTGCTGAAAGGTATAGACTTGGAAGTTAATGAAGGTGAAGTATTGTCTTTGATAGGAGGTAATGGTGCCGGAAAATCAACTTTAATGAAAATTATCATGGGTATATATCCTCCCGATACCGGATCTATAAGTGTAAAAGGAGAGAAGATACATACATTTAAGCCTTCTACCGCACTTGCAAAAGGTATATACATGGTTCCTCAAGAACCTATGCTTTTTCCCAATATGAGTGTTAGAGAGAATATACTCATAGGATTTAAAGAAAATCAATCTGAGCTTAATAAAAGACTTAATAATATAATTAATGAAATTGGATGGAAATTCGATCTTGAAAGAAAAGCGTTGAGCCTCTCTATAGCCGAACAACAGCTGGTGGAACTTTTAAGAGGACTTATGCGTGAAAGTAAGATACTCATACTTGATGAACCTACATCATCATTGACCTTTGAAGAAGTTGAATCCTTATTTAAAGTAGTAGAGGACCTAAAGAAAAAAGGGATAGGTATTATATATATAACACACAGACTTACGGAAGTCTTTACAATTAGTACTCACGTGGCGATAATGAGAGACGGGGTCATAACCGTACAGGGAAAGATATCAGAATTTACAAAGGATATGCTTATAAAAGGACTGTTGCCCCCGAATATAGAAGAGTTCGAAGAAAAGAGTGAGAGTGAAGCCAAGCTGGAATATGATAAATTAAAGCCGGTCTTCAGTTTGGAAAAATACAGCGGATACGGATTTAAGGATGTAAGTTTTGATGTATATCCGGGAGAAATACTCGGAATTGCCGGACTTGTAGGTGCCGGAAGAACAGAGCTTGCGACTACAATATTCGGAATGGAAGAGGTGCTTGGAGGTAAGGCATACCTTGAAGGTAAGGATATTACAGGTATATCAACAAAGGAAGCGATAGCGGTCGGAATCAATTATGTTCCGGAAGACAGAAGATTAAATGGTCTTTTCGGAATAAGTTCGGTAGCTGCCAATACCACATCGTCACTTTTATCAAATAATCTTTTGGGCTCATTTTGGCTTAACACAAAAAAAGAAAAAGAAATCACGGGTAAGTATGTAAATGATTTCAAGACCAAGATAACCGGACAAGATCAGGAAGCCGGAAGTTTATCGGGAGGAAATCAACAAAAAGTAATTATAGGCAGAATACTTGCCACTGCTCCAAAGCTTATTATTTTAGATGAACCTACAAGAGGTATAGATGCTGCCGCACGTTCGGATGTGTATGCGATCATAAAAGAACTAAAGCCGGTGGAGCGGCGGTACTTCTTATTTCTTCCGATATGGAAGAGATAGTGGAGCTTTCGGACAGAGCTGTTGTAATGTTTCAAGGTCATATCAAGGGAGAACTTGCAAAAGAAGAGATATCACAGGTGTCTTTGATGAATGCTTCCTTTAATGTGGTAAATTCAGAAAGCAAAGGAGTTTAGTATGCTTAAGAAAATATTCAGAGTAAGGGAAACAGGGAGTTTATTATTCCTTATAGCATTGATACTTGGAGTCGGAGTCAAGAACCCGTCTTTTCTTCAACCTGCTTCTTTGCTTAATATATTAAATGATTCGGTAGTATTTGTACTACTTTCGGTAGGAATAGCCTTTGTAATCCTTACCGGTGAGATAGATGTTTCGATAGGTGCGGTACTTGGACTCAGTGCAGCTGTCGGAAGTACTATATTAAGAGATGGAGGAAGTTTATTCTCTGCTGTATTTGCTGCGATTTTGGTAGGCGCTGTTATAGGTGCATTTAACGGTATCGGAGTTACTTACCTTGGAATACCGTCTTTGATATTTACATTGGGTACCAACGGTCTTATAAGAGGCTTTGTATATGTATATACAAAGGGAGAGTGGGTCGAGAATCTTCCCGCCTACTTTACTAATGCTTCAACTCAAAGATTGTTTTTTAAAGATGGTTTAACTTATTTTTATTTGTTTACTATAATAGCCGTTTTAGTGATTTTTTACTTGACCAATAACATCAGAGCCGGAAGATATTTCAAGGCTATCGGTGATAATATACAGGGTGCTGCTTAGTAGGAATACCGACCAAAGAAGTTAAGGTACTTTCATATATATTATGTGGGATTTGTGCATCGGTTGCGGGTATGCTTTATTCATCCAGAGTAGGATTTATTACTCCCATAGCAGGTAACGGTTATGAGATGAAGGCAATAGCAGCTTGTGTTATCGGTGGTATAGCGCTTACCGGAGGTCAGGGAAGTGTACTGGGAGCTACTATAGGAGCTACGATAATGTCTTCAATCAGCAGAAGCTTAGTATTCTTAGGCTTTTCGTCAGACTACGATAATACGATAACCGGAATTATACTCATAGTAATAGTTGTCGTAACTACGGTAAGTCAAAACAGAGAACTTATCAAAAACAAGCGTGAGGTACTCCTTGCAAGGACATCGGGCAGTGATAAAGTATCTAAGATAGGGGGAAAATAATATGAATAAAGAAAAAACAAGCTTATTAAAAAAAGCCTCCTCTTGGGAATATATACTTGTACTGCTTTTAATACTGGAAGTTGTGATATTTGCAACCAAAAACCCGAAGTTTCTTATGCCGAGAGTTTTGTTCGGAAGTCTTAATGATATAATCTCAATATGTATTATATCACTTTGTTACCTTTGTCATGATCACGGGTGGCATAGATATACAGGCAGGTTCACTGGTAGGTTTAACATCTATAGTGCTCGGGGTATCATGGCAGGACTATGGTATCAATATTTGGCTGGCAGCCTTTTTGGGTATTGTCGTTTCAGCTCTTTGCGGAGCTTTATCCGGATTTTTTGTAGCTTATTGTAATGTTCAGCCTATGGTGGTCACACTGGGAGGAAGTTTCCTTTATTCGGGATTTGCTTTGCTTGTTTCTAATGTGTCCGCAACTGAAAGTTATAAGGGAATAAGCGGATTTCCCGAAAGTTTTACACAGCTTTCAAAGTACAGACTCGGCGGAGTATTACCTTTGCAGGTCCTTATATTTCTGGTACTTGCAATTATTGCTTTTTTGTTATTAAATAAGACTATATACGGAAGAAAGATATTTCTTATAGGTGTTAATAAAAATGCGGCACAATATTCAGGTATAAATACCAGATTAATAACGTTGAGCACTTATGTACTTTCTGCTATAAGTGCTTCTATAGCGGGAATAATACTTACTTCTTATCTGGGTACAGCAAAGTCGGATATAGGAGCAACATTGACGCTTCCTATAATTACGGCTGTAGTGCTTGGAGGTACGTTGTCGACAGGAGGTAAAGGTTCTGTAATAGGAACGGCATTGGCAGCGATAATCATAGGTGTACTTAAGTTCGGTCTGCCGCTGAGTTTTAAAGTTCCGCAGCAATATCTTGATATACCCGTAGGTGCTTTGCTTTTGATAGTTGTCATAGTCAGAGCTATCATGTCAAGCCCCGGTTTTAAGAAATACATTAATAAATTAAAAAAAGGTGAGTAATCACTTTAAAAATACAGACAGTAAAACTGTCGAAAAGGGGAGGTATTTTAATGAAAAGGAACTTATTAACATTAACCGCATTAGGTCTTGCACTTCTTACTTTAGGTGCATGTAGTGCAAAGAGTGCAGACGAGACTACAACAGCTGCCAATGACTCAAGTGCACAGTCAGGTGAGAGCAGTGAAGGTGCAATGGCGGATGACGCAAGCTCAGATGTTAAGTCTGTGGAAGGTCTTACAATAGCTTTCGTTCCTAAGCTTACCGGTAATGCATTCTTTGAGTCAGCTAACAAGGGTGCTCAAAAATATGCAAAAGAGTGGGGCTTTACTGTAGATTATCAAGGTTCTCCTAATGCGTCCGTTGCCGACGAAGTTCAGGTTATCAACAATGCAGCAGCTTCAGGAGTAGACGGTATCTGCGTATCTTCAGTAGATGCAACAGGTCTTGACTCAGCACTTTCAGATGCTGCGGCTATGGGCGTAACTGTAGGTACATGGGATTCAGACGTATCAGATTCAGTAAGAACTATAATGGTATCTCAGGGTACACCTGAAATACTCGGTCAGATGCTTATAGACATGGGTGTTGATGCTCTTAAGAAGAGAGGCAAGGATCCTGAGAAGGATGCTATCAAGTATTGCTGGCATTATTCACAGGCTACAGTTGCGGATCAAAACTCATGGCAGGTAGCTGGTGAGGCTTACATCAAGGATAAATATCCTAACTGGGTAAACGTTGCTCCAAGTAACTACTATTCAGAGCAGGATGCTGAAAAGGCTGTTTCTATCGGTGCATCTATACTTGAAGCACATTCAGATATAGACCTTATAATCTGTAATGACTCTACAGCACTTCCGGGACAGTGTAAGGCTGCTCAAAATGCAGGTCTTTCAAAGAAAGATGTAACTATAACAGGATTTGCTTCTCCTATGTCAATAAAGGACTATGCAGAAGCAGATGTTATCGAAGAGTGGGGACTTTGGGATTGCGGTATCCAGGGAGCACTCGGATGCTATATGACAGCTTATATAGCTGCAGGTAATACTGTTAAGGTTGGAGATAAGATCAAAGTTCCTTCTATCGGTGAAGTAGAAGTAATGGCAAACGATGTACTCGTTCCGGGTGCTAAGACTGCCGCTACCAATAACGGTGTTGTACTCCTTCCTGAAAGACTTATATTCACAAAAGAGAATGTAAACGAATACGATTACTAAAATTTAATAAAAAATTTCCCTGTATTACGTTTGATTTTTAATGATAATATATAAGGTAAGATACGGCAAAGTCGATCATTTATCCCGGTTTATATATAGATATAATATATTTAACCAAGATAAATGACGGCTAAAGCCGTAGTTAAATATACATAATATAATGATTTAATGAGTAGGTCTGTTAAAATAAAGAAATAAAAAGTTTTGATAAACGCTATTAAATATATTATGTGATATACATAAACAACTCGTTATATTATGTATATATAGCTGCTCTGTGAAAATTAAAGTAATAATTGGCTATATATAGCATTATGAGTAATTTATAATGACTGGGCATCATTGTAACTTAAAAGAAAGGTTTGGTTAAAATTATGGCGGATTTAGATAACTTAAAGGTGGCAAAAAATTATTATGTAGATGTACCTTTTTCAAATGATAAAGGATTTTATGTTAAAGGTGCCAATTCACTTGATTGGGGCATGAAAAAACATCTTTCCAATATATTCGATCCTAAAAGTAAGAATACTGTGATGTTTGCTTTTGATCACGGTTATTTTATGGGGTCGACTGCAGGTCTTGAAAGACTTGATCTGATAATTCCGAGAGTACTTCCTAATATTGATGTACTTATGGGTACGAGAGGAGCTATAAGAAGCTGTGTAGATCCGGCTTTAGCTTCCGGTAAGGGAATTGCTTTAAGAGCGACCTCCGGATCTTCCATGGTACAGGATGACTTAAGTCATGAGATACTTGCAATAGATGCTGAAGAGGCTTGCAGAATGAATGCTGATTGTCTTGCGATACAGACATTTATAGGTGGTGACGGTCAGTTGTCAAGCCTTGAAAATCTATCTAAGGCAGTCAATTTCGGTATAAGATATTCTATTCCTGTTATGGGTGTAGTTGCGGTAGGTAAAGAAATGGAGAGAACACCTAAGTTCTTTAAACTTGCTACAAGAATACTTGCGGAACTCGGTGCAAATATCATAAAGACATATTATTGTGAAGATTTTGAAGAAATAGTTGCGGCTTGTCCTGTACCTATAGTGGTTGCAGGAGGTAAGAAGCTTGCTGAGAACGAAGCTCTTACACTTGCATATCAATCCATAAGAGACGGTGCTAACGGACTAGATATGGGAAGAAATATCTTCCAGTCCAATAACCCTGAAGCGATGAGTATGGCAATTAATAAGATAGTTCATGAAAAGTTTACAGACAAAGAAGCATTTGAGTACTTTAAGGAATTAACAAAGTAATAAAATTATAAAATTATAAGAAAAAGGACTGTTATATTAATAAAATTATCAAGATACTTTTATTTTTATTAAATAAAAAAAGATTATCTTGTATATTTTAATTAATAAACAGTCCTTATTTTTTTGTATTAAATATATAGTTTTATTGTCAGAAAAACTTGTATTTTTTTCTTTAAATCAAAAACACAAAAAAACAAATTTTTTTATGCTATTTTTTTACTTGGATTTATATGCTATACTTAATACATTAATAATGCATGGACAGGTAGGTTATGGATAGAGAGCGTTCTAATAGGAGTACAAGAAAATCTAATTATAAATCGAAGAATTCCTCGATCAATTCTTCGAAGAATTCTTCAAATAGGGTCAAATATCACCCGAGAAGAAAATATAAAAATACATTTAATTACCCTATGATAGCAGCCGCAGTTGCATCGGTAATATTTATTCTTATAATAATAATATGGATAATAAGTGCGGTCATGGCTGCTGTAAAACCAAAAAAAATAACGGAGTCAACCACAGCAAGTGTATCGGTCTCAGAACTGAGTAAGGCTGTTATGATAGATAATATAGTTATAACCGGGCTTTCAAAAGTGCAGGCGAAAGAGACTATTATGAAAAATTATGCCTGGGATATGAAGGCTACTTTTGAAGGAAAGACTGAAGATAACACCTATGAAGTTAAAAATCTTATAGAATCACGAATAGATGATATACTTAATGAAGTTTACGCAGGTACACCAAAGGAAACTTACACTATTGATCTGAGCAATATGGATGAGGCGATCAAGTCTGAAATTGCAGTTATGGCAAAAAAGTGGAATGTGGCTCCTAAAAACGGATCCATATCCGGTTTTGACAAAGAGTCGGGTTCGTTTATATATGACGGAGAAGCCTCCGGAACAAAAATAGACGAAGACGCCTTATTTAATGATATAAAGACAGCTATAGAACAAAAGAATTTCAAGATTAATATCAGTGTAAAATCTCAAAAAGTCGAAGCTGAGATAACAGAAGCCAAGGCAAAGGAAATGTATAAGGTTATCGGTACATTTACTACCACAACTACAAGTAATGTGGACAGAAATACCAATATAGGGCTTGCTGTAAAGCTTTGGACGGACTTATAATACAACCCGGAGTTGAATTCTCTTTCAATAATACAACAGGCAACAGGACTTTAGAAAGAGGTTATAAACCTGCAGGTGCTTATCTTAACGGAGTCCTGGTGGAAGAACCGGGTGGAGGAGTATGTCAGGTGTCATCAACTTTGTATAATGCGGTTGTTTTTTCGGGATTGGAAACCACTGAAAGACATGCACACTCATTTGAACCGTCTTATGTAACTCCGGGAGAAGATGCCATGGTAAGTTATGACGGATATGCAGGTCCCGATATGAAATTTGTCAACAGTTCTGATACCGCTATAGCTATAAGAGCGAAATTAGTAGATCAAAAACTTACGGTTTCGATAGTAGGAATACCTATACTTAAAGAGGGTGAAAAGATCAGTATGACATCAAAGAAGATGTCTGAATACGAAAGTCCTCAAACAGTTTATGAGGAAGATGCAAATATGGCAACAGGGGTTGAACAGACTATTCAAAAGGGTACAAAGGGAAGTCGTTGGATAACCAATATTGTAAAAAAAGATGGAGATAAAGTTATATCTGATGTATTTTTACACAACAGTACCTATAAGGGTAAGCCAACTATAATAAAGAGGAATTCTTCAGGAAGCTCGGTTAAACTTGGTGAAACAAGTTCAGCTGCTTCATCCGAAGAGTCTTCTGTACCGATAAGCACGGAAAGTGCGGAAGGTTCGCCTACATCAGCCGCTGCCTCAAAAACCGGTGAAAGTACTAAAAGCAGTGAACAGAGTACTTCAAAGGCTAAGGAAAGTACAAAGGCAAAAGAAAGTACAAAAGCTAAAGAAACAACTACCGCAGCCGAGACAACAGCTGCCACTCAGCCTCCTACGACACAGGAACAAGAGATAATAGAAGCAAAACCTACTTCATAGTATCTCTTCATGAATATATTATCAAATAAACAAATGATTTTTCTGATAATATTATTTGTCCTGAGATTCAATGCAATGAAGTATATAAGATATACTCTGACGGTTGAGCGAAAAAGCAGTTTTTATTACTATTTGTATGTAGAAATATAATTTTTTTATTTACAAAAATTTAACAAAAATAGATTTTATTGAATAAAGTTCATTTTTACTCGATTAATAAAGAAAAAAATGTTTCAATAATAATACACAAAAAAAGCTTTTTTTTATTATTGGCAATTACTAGATAAATTGCTATAATTAATAAGAAGCTTTTTTGTTTTGATTTTAAACATAAATAAAGTAGGAGGATATTACTTATGGTAAAAAGAAGTATGAAGACCATGGATGGTAATCAGGCAGCTGCTCACGCATCTTATGCTTTTACAGATGTTGCTGCGATCTATCCGATTACGCCTTCATCAAATATGGCGGAGCATACCGATTCATGGTCTGCTGAGGGTCGTAATAATTTGTTCGGTCAACCTGTTCAAGTTACAGAGATGCAGTCAGAGGCAGGTGCAGCAGGTGCGGTTCACGGTTCATTAACTGCAGGTGCACTTACAACTACATACACAGCATCACAAGGTTTGTTACTTATGATTCCAAACCTTTATAAGATAGCGGGTGAATTACTCCCTGGTGTTTTCAATGTGTCAGCAAGAACTGTAGCTACACATGCACTTAGTATATTCGGAGATCATTCAGACGTTTATGCTTGTAGACAAACAGGATGTGCTATGCTTTGTGCATCTTCAGTACAGGAAGTTATGGACTTAACACCGATAGCACATTTGTCAGCAATAAGTGGTAGAGTTCCGTTTATCAACTTTTTTGACGGATTCAGAACTTCACATGAGATTCAAAAGATTGAAATGTGGGATTATGAAGACTTAAGAGACCTTGTTGATTTAGATGCTATTGATGCATTCAGAAAAAGAGCTTTAAATCCTAATAACCCTGTGGCTAAGGGATCAGCTCAAAACCCTGATATTTTCTTCCAGGCAAGAGAAGCTTGCAACAAGTACTATGATGCACTTCCTGAAATAGTACAAGGCTATATGGACAGAATCAATGAAAAAATAGGAACAGATTATAAATTATTCAACTACTACGGTGCTCCTGATGCTGAGCATATCATAATTTCTATGGGTTCAGTTAACGATACTATAGAAGAGACCATAGATTACCTTGCAGCTAAGGGAGTTAAAGTCGGACTTATAAAGGTTAGACTTTACAGACCGTTTGCAAAGGATGCTTTCTTAGCAGCTATACCTGATACTGTTAAACAAATTTCAGTACTTGACAGAACTAAGGAGCCCGGAGCTATAGGTGAGCCTCTTTACCTTGATGTGATCGCTGCATTAAGAGGAACAAAATTCCAAAACATTAATGTAATGAGCGGTAGATACGGTTTAAGCTCTAAGGATACCACTCCTGCGCAAATAGTAGCAGTATATGAAAATACCGAAAAGCAAAGATTTACAGTTGGTATCAAGGATGATGTTACAAATCTTTCATTAGAGGTTGGAAAGCCTATAATCACTACTCCTAGGGAACAGTAAACTGTAAGTTCTGGGGACTTGGAGCGGACGGTACTGTAGGAGCTAACAAGAACTCCATAAAGATCATAGGTGACAACACAGACATGTACGCTCAAGCTTACTTTGATTATGACTCAAAGAAGTCAGGCGGTATCACTATGTCTCACTTAAGATTCGGACATAAGCCTATTAAGTCAACTTATCTGATCCGTAAGGCAGACTTCGTAGCATGTCACAATCCGTCATATATGCACAAATACAATATGGTTCAGGAGCTTGTTGACGGCGGAACATTCCTTCTTAACTGTGCTTGGTCTAAGGATGATATAGCCGATCACCTTCCGGGACAGGTTAAGAAATATATGGCAGAGCATGATATAAAGTTCTATATCATAGACGGTGTTAAAATAGGTCTTGCTACAGGAATGGGTGCAACACGTATCAACACAATCTTACAGTCTGCATTCTTTAAGCTTGCTAATATCATACCTGAGGCAGAAGCTATAGAGCTTATGAAGAAGGCTGCTGAAAAGACATACGGTAAGAAGGGTGAAGAGATCGTTCGTAAGAACTGGGCTGCTATCGATGCAGGTGCGCAGGAGATAGTTAAAATCGATGTTCCTAAGGAATGGATAAATTGTGAAGATGAAGGTCTCAGTCATGAAGTTGTTATCGAAGGAAGAAACGAGGTTACAAGATTCGTTAATGATATCCAAACAGCTGTTAATGCTCAAGAGGGTAACAATCTTCCTGTATCAGCTTTCCTTGATTATGTAGACGGTACAACACCAAGCGGAACCTCTGCATATGAGAAGAGAGGTATAGCAGTATCAGTACCTGAGTGGAATAGCGATAATTGCATACAGTGCGGATTCTGTTCATATGTATGTCCGCACGCAGCTATCAGATTATTTGCTATGACAGATGATGAAGTTAGTAAGGCTCCGGAAGGGATGCAAAATGTAGGTCTTAACGGAATGCCTGATTACAAATTCTCAGTTGTAGTATCACAAATGGACTGTACAGGATGTTCTTCATGTGCTAACGTATGTCCGGGCAAGAAGGGTGAGAAGGCACTTGTTATGAAGAGTTATGATGAGCAGGTTGAAAAGCAGAAATACTACAACTATGCGGTTAAATTACCTGAAAAGACAGAAGTTATTGCTAAATTTAAAGAGAGCACAGTTAAGGGATCACAATTCAAGAAACCTTTACTTGAGTTCTCAGGAGCTTGTGCAGGATGTGGAGAAACACCTTATGCAAGACTTATAACACAGCTTTCGGTGATAGAATGTTTATAGCTAACGCTACAGGATGTTCTTCAATTTGGGGTAACTCATCACCTTCAACTCCTTATACAACTAATGCACAAGGAAGAGGTCCGGCATGGTCTAACTCACTATTTGAAGATAATGCTGAGTTCGGATACGGTATGTTCCTTGCAAACAGAGCTATAAGAGACGGATTAAAACTTAAAGTTGAAAGACTTCTTGAGGCTTCAGTAAGTCCTGAGATTAATGCTGCATGTCAGGAATACCTTGATACATTCGCTCAAAGTTCAACTAATACAAAGGCAAGTGATAACCTTATTGAATTACTTAAGGGTGTAGATAATGAGGATGCAAAGGCATTGCTAAAGGATAGCCAATTGCTTTCAAAGAAGAGCCAGTGGATCTTCGGTGGTGACGGTTGGGCTTATGATATAGGCTTTGGAGGTCTTGATCACGTACTTGCGAGCGGACAGGATGTTAATGTATTTGTATTTGATACCGAAGTTTATTCTAATACCGGTGGTCAGTCATCAAAGTCTACAAATACAGGTGCAATAGCACAATTTGCTGCCAGCGGTAAGGAAGTTAAGAAAAAAGACCTTGCAAGTATAGCAATGAGTTATGGTTATGTATACGTTGCTCAAGTAGCAATGGGAGCTGATTACAATCAGACCTTAAAGGCAATACTTGAGGCAGAGGCATATCCGGGACCATCACTTGTAATAGGTTATGCTCCATGTATAGCACACGGTATCAAGAAGGGAATGGGAGCTTCTCAAGAAGAAGAAAAGATTGCTGTTGAGTCAGGTTACTGGCATAACTTCAGATACAATCCTAATGCAGAGAAGAAGTTCACATTGGATTCTAAGCCACCTAAGAGAGAGTTCAGAGAATTTATCGAAGGAGAAGTTAGATACACTGCATTACAACTTAAGAATCCTGAGAGAGCTGAAGAACTCTTCAAGAGAAACGAAGAGAATGCAAAGGCAAGACTTGAGTATCTTGAGAAGTTAGTTACATTGTATTCATAAGATACTTGACATTGTATAAAATTCTTAATTAGTATATAATAAAGGCTGTTATACTGTTTATAAAAACTGTATAACAGCCTGTTTTTATTTGATAGAATTTTTTTCTAAAATTTCTTCTCAAATAAAATCTCTCATAAAGATCGTACTGTGGAGAATATGCAGATGTCGTTAATTCGACCCGCTGCAGGCGTTGAATCCTGCGAAGCAGAATTCTTTATTGTAATAAAAATAGACCTAGAAAGAAGTTTGATCATGAAAAGTGTACTTGTAACCGCCATAGGCTCATTTGCGGCTGATATAATTATTAAAGAATTAAAGAATCTATCGTATAGAGTAGTAGGATGCGATATATACAAAAAAAGAATTAATAGTAGATGCTTACAATGTAGATGAATTTTATACTATTTCCCTTGCAGCCGATGAAAAGAAATATTTGGAAGATATACTTGATATATGTAAGAATGAAAATATAGATTATATTCTTCCGATAATCGATATAGAAGTGGATGTATTTAATGCTCACCGTTATATTTTTGATAAGCTTGGAATAAAGTTACTTATTGCAGATAAATTTTGTATAGACACATGCCGGGATAAATTAAAGACCTATGAATACTTATTAGGAGACGAGTCCGTTAATCTTATAAGAGGTTATACAAAAGATTATATAGATAAGCAGATAGAAGACAGTAACTTTCACTATAGTCTTTTGGTAAAACCACTTGATGGAAGAAGCAGTGAGGGATTGAGAAGAATAAATAATAAGTATGATTGGTATGCCTTTATCAACTCTGAAGATACGGACAGATATCTGATACAGGATTTTATTAAAGGAAATGTCATTACAGCAGATGTAGTAAGGGATAAATATAAAAACAGTGTGGCAGTTCTTAGAAAAGAACTTGTAAGGACCAAGAACGGAGCCGGGCTTTCTGTATATGTATATGAAGATGAGAAACTTGAGGAAGTCGTAAAACACATAGCTGATAAACTTGATGTGCTCGGCTGCGTAAATATGGAATTTATACAGACCGAGAATAATGAATTTTATTTTCTTGAGTGCAACCCGAGATTTTCCGGAGGAGTTGAATTTTCAAATATGGCAGGCTATAACATGATTAAAAATCATGTTAATGCCCTGCTGGATAAGGCAATTGAGGATTTCAAATTTGATAAACCTATGTATATTGCAAGAAAATATGAAGAGTTTATAACAAAAACAGAATGTTAGATTAAAAGGTGGTGGGCTTTTTTGCTGAATAATACTGTGGACAGTTGTAAAGTTAACTTAAAAAGGGTTATCCCCTTTATAAAGTCCGAATTAAAAGATGATGAAGTGGAAGAGTTTTTAGAACATATAAATAGTTGCGAGGCTTGTAAAGAAGAGCTTGAAATATACTATATAATTGAGACAAAACTGATAGAGTCTCAGACTGAAGATAAGGCTATTCATATGCCTTCACTTAAAGACTATATCATTAATGAATATAAAAGAGTGTATTTGACTACCATACTTAAGATAATTTATTATGCGGTCAATACTTTGGTGATACTTGCAGCTATATTTACTGTGCTGTTGCAATTACGTGTATGGATATATTAAGGGGGGATTTATGTCAAAACTTGTATTAATTGATGGTATGAGTATATTAAACAGGGCTTTTTATGCACTTCCGTTGTTAAGCAACACCAAGGGAGTGTATACCAATGCAGTGTACGGTTTTTTGAATATTATGTTTAAGGTATTGGATGAAGAGAATACCGATTATCTTGCTGTGGTATTTGATCTATCAAAACCCACTTTCAGACATGAAGCCTATGAACTCTACAAGGCTAACAGAAAAACCATGCCTGAGGAACTTAGGGTGCAAATACCTCTTATTAAAGAAGTACTTGAAAGTATGAATATCAAGATACTAAGTAAAGAAGGATTTGAGGCTGACGATATAATAGGAACTATCGCTAAAAAATATAAAAATGACCTTGAAGTTCGTGTGATCTCCGGTGACAGGGATCTTCTTCAATTAGCTGCAGAAAGTATTAAGATAAGGATACCGAAAACCGTTAAAGGAAGAACGCAGATATATGACTATTATCCTGAAGATGTAAAAAAGGAATACAGCGTAACTCCCGAGGAATTTATAGACGTAAAGCCCTTATGGGAGACAGTTCCGATAATGTCCCGGGAGTGTCAGGTATAGGAGAGAAGACAGCCACTTCACTTATATCCGAGTACCACAGCTTGGATAACCTGTATGCCAACCTGGAAAAACTAAAACCAAGATCTGCAAAGCTTCTTACTGAAGGTAAAGAAGAAGCATATTTTTCGAAGATGCTGGTAACAATTAATTGTGAAGTGCCCCTTGAGGTATCACTTGAAGACATGAAGGGTGATGCCATATATAATTCGGAAAGCCTTGAATTTATTAAAATATTGGAATTTAAGACTTTAATAAAAAGATTTGAGGATGCCGGAGCAACATCAAAAGAAAGTTTTGATTTCAGTATAATTAATATAGATGATGTCGGGAAGCTTTCTGATATCAAAGTTTCAGAAATTGCTGCAGAACTTATATATGATGATAATAAGGATCCCAAACAGCTTAGGGCGCTTGGTTTATGTTGTTATAAGGACAAAGTATATTATATTGATATAAAGGATCGGGACACGGAAGATAATGTAAAATACTTTCTTAAAAATCTTCAAAGTAACAGTAAATTATATCTGAGAGATCTAAAATCAGCGGTCAAATACCTTGATCTACATTCTTCCGATAATATCTATGATATATCGATAGCAGCTTATCTTAATAATCCTCTTAAGGGAAGTTATGAGGTTTTTGATATAGCAAGGGAATACCTTGAAATTAATATCGACTCTTATAAGGATGTGCTTGGTAAAAAAGATATTAAAGATGCCATAGAGCAAAATGATGATAAGATAATTTCACTTATATGTTCTTATGCCTGTGTTATTTTTAATGTTAAAGATACGCTTCTTTCCAAAACATATGAGCTGGGTATGCAAAACTTATATAACGATATAGAACTTCCTTTGGTATATTCGCTTGCTGCCATGGAACAAAGAGGTATAGGAATTGATAAAGAAAAACTAAGTGCCTATGCAGATGAACTTGAAACTTATATTAAGGACATAGAAAAAGAGATACATAAAGAAGCGGGCGAGGAATTCAATATCAATTCTCCTAAACAACTTGGAGAAATACTTTTTGAAAAAATGGGAATAAAAGGCGGTAAGAAGACTAAGACCGGCTATTCAACCGCAGCGGATGTACTGGAAAAACTCGCACCCGAATACAGTATAGTGGGCAAAATACTAAAATATCGCCAATTTGCCAAGCTACATTCCACTTATGCCGTAGGGCTTGCCGCTTATATAGATAAAGACGGCAGAATACACGGAAGTTTTAACCAAACCATAACGGCTACCGGAAGACTTTCCTCTACAGATCCGAATCTGCAAAATATTCCCATAAGAACGGAAATGGGCAGCCGTATAAGAGATATATTTGTTCCTAAAGAGGGCTATGTATTTGTGGATGCCGATTATTCTCAAATAGAATTAAGAGTGCTTGCCTCTATGTCAAATGATGAAAAATTGATAGAAAGCTATAAAAAAAGTGAAGACATACATGCGATCACAGCTTCGGAGGTCTTTCATGTACCGCTCGATAAGGTCGATGCTACATTAAGAAGAAATGCCAAGGCAGTAAACTTCGGTGTGGTATACGGTATCTCTGCCTTCGGACTGTCGGAGGGACTTAGCATATCAAGAAAAGAAGCTTTAGAATATATAAATAACTATTTTAAAAGCTATCCTAAGGTAAAGGAGTTCCTTGACAGACAGGTAAAAGATGCTAAAGAACACGGGTATGTAAAAACATTATATAACAGGATAAGACCTATTCCGGAGATAAAAAGCTCCAACTTTATGCAAAGAGCTTTGGAGACAGAGTTGCCATGAACTCGCCCATACAGGGAACTGCGGCAGATATTATGAAAAAGGCCATGCTTGATGTGGACAAGGCTTTAAAAGAGTATGGAGAGCAGGCTTATATAGTTTTACAGGTACATGATGAACTTTTGGTAGAGGTCAAAGAAGAAAAAGCAGAAGAAGTAAGAACGTTAGTTGAGAAAACTATGAAAAATGCCTGTAAACTGGCAGTTGAACTTGAAGTTGAAGCACATATAGGAAAAACCTGGCTCAGTGCCAAATAAGAGGTAGTATGATCATCGGTATCTTTGGCGGAATCGGCTCCGGCAAGAGCATGGTTCTTGATATATTAAAAAATTATTATAAAGCCTATGTTATACAAGCGGATAAAAAAGCCCATGAGCTGTATGAAGTAGGTGAGAACATCTATGAAGAGCTTGTAAAGCTTTGTTCTGATAATATACTTAATGCGGATAAGAGCATTAACAGACAGGTTTTAGGAATGTTGCTTTATAATGATAAAGAACTGTTGAATAAGGTGAATTCTATAGTTCATCCCGAGGTTTGGAAGAGGATAGCAAAAGAAGCAAAGGATAAAGAAAAAGAATATTTACTTGTTGTGATCGAAGCTGCTATATTACCCGATAAATCAAATAATATATACGATGAAACATGGTATATATACAGTGGTGAAAAAATTCGAAGAGAAAGACTTAAAAAGTCAAGATTCTATAATGATGACCAAATAGACAGTATAATGAGCAAACAGTCAAGTGAAGAAGAATATTGCAGGTTTTGTGACAGAGTAATAGAAAACAATTCCTCAGCTGAAAGTTTACGGTATAAAATATCTTTGGCAATTGAAGATATTGTCGGAAAATATAAAAAGGAGCAATTGAATCCTTAGACTTTTATACCTGAATATATTATTTATATTTAAATAAATTTCTAAAAGGCATACTTAAGAATATAAATAATATATTCAAGATCATATTCATTAGAAAGAGGTAGAATTTTGCCAAGATTTGCAAGTATAGCCAGCGGTAGCAGCGGAAATTCAATATATTTCGGATCTGATAATACACATATATTGATAGATACCGGTATAAGCAATAAAAGAATAGAAGAGGGACTTAAAAACCTCGGACTTAAAGTAAGTGATTTGTCCGGAGTGCTTATCACACATGAACACAGTGATCATATACAAGGGCTTAGGACACTGACAAAAAAGTATCAGATTCCTATATATGCAACTAAAGGAACTCTGGACTATATAAAAGCTAAAAAGATAATAGAAGGTAATGAAGATTTATGTAATGTAATAAGCGCCGATACGAAGATTACTATAGATGATATAGATGCAAGCGTTTTTAAGATATCTCATGATGCGAGTGAGCCGGTAGGATTTAGATTGAGTACTGCCGGAAAATCTGTTGCGGTAGCTACAGATATGGGAGTATATGATGAATATATAGTTGATAAATTACAAGATCTTGATGCTATACTGCTTGAGGCAAACCATGATATAAGAATGCTTGAAGCGGGACCATACCCTTATCATCTAAAAAGAAGGATACTCGGAAGTAAGGGGCATCTATGTAACGAGATCGCCGGTAAATTGCTTGCAAGAATACTAAATGACAATATAAAGCACGTATTACTTGGACATTTGAGTAAAGAAAACAATTACCCATCACTGGCATACGAGACCGTTAAGGTGGAAATAGATGAGGCGGATGTGGAATATAGGGGTAGTGATTTTAAGATAGAAGTAGCAAAAAGAGATGCGATGTCGGAAGTGGTGCTGCTGTAAGATAAGAGTTATACTAAAAGCATATTGATTACCAAGGAGCTGATTTTAATGACCGATACGAAGGATAAGCTGTTAAAAACAATTGAAGAACTCAGAATTTACAGACTTGATCTTACAAAAGAAGATCTGGAAAAATCGTATCAACAAATGAAGGAACAAGGTTTTCCGGATAATGCAAGAATAAGATTTATAGCAGATCTGGGAGGTAGTACAGAAATAGAGTATCACTATCATCTTATTTGTAAAGAATGGGAAGAAGATAAGAAACTGAATTTAGAAAGCAGTTTTGAAAAACATGGAAAAAAGGGATTGGATTTTTTGTTTAGGCAGATTGATAAGAAGCAGGATGATAAATTAAAGATCAACACAGTATATTTGGCATCGAAGATAATATCCAAATCAAAAAATAAAGATTTATTTACCATATTGTAACTTAATACTTCCTTTACTTAATTCTTTATTGGATATAAAAGATAGTGTTCTTCGTCGTAAGATTATAATATCTATAGGATGGATGGGGTCTGAAAATGAGATTGAGATCTTAAACAGACAACTATTAAACGATAAAGATCCGCTTTGTCGTGCATGGTCTGCTGCAAGTCTTATGCAAATGTCATATCACAGAGTCGGGAAAAAAATATTACAGGAAAAAACAAAAGATGTATTTATTGATGCGATCACAGTGGAAAAAGATATCTATGCGAAAGGGATAAAAATAGAAGCAGCACAAACGATATTCGATAAAAAATGGATATCTTCATCAGCAGTAGAAAATATCTGTAGCGAAAAAATCGAAAAAGCGGGGAAATCTGCTATAACATTTCTGAATAAGATCTGCTAAAAAATATAATATAGATGATTATCATTCTTAAGTCTAAAACAAAAAAATAACCTCCGAAATGTGTAAATTTAATATATGCATTTTGGAGGTTTCATAAGTCGGAACAGTACCGGCATCTGATATCAAAAATCTTCTGAAATTACAGCAATTGCATTTCTATTAAAAAAACAATTTATAAAAAAAGACTGAAACCATTGAACTTAAAACATATTTGGAAAGTAGACATTAAAAATTAAGCATGCGAAAAAAAGTAATGATCTCAGATAGTAAAATTCCTATATATTAGAAAAAAATCAAAAAAATATTTAATTTTCTTAACAATATATTTAGATTTGTATAGGAATTTTTATTAATAATATGTCGTGAATCGTATGATGTTTTTTTAGTTGAATTATTTGCCAATAACTGTATAATGTTAGTTGGATTCTGTTAACTACATTATGTGAGGTTTTTTTGTGAAAAAAATTAGTTAATATAAAAAGAATACAAATTGGTGTAAAAGACTAAAAATAATAGGTAAAAATATTTTTTTATCTATAAAAAAATATGCACAATATAAATTATATAAAAATCAAAGATAATTAAAAATATTATTATAGTGTAATATGAAATTCAAGTAATATATATATAAGATATTATTTATAATAATTTTTATGAAAGTATAGTAAATATAAATAGAATGGAGATATAAGATTTATTATGGAAGACAGAATGACTGAAATTGATTTATTAAAGTTGCTGCTGGTTTTTAAAAAGAAATGGTGGATGATTTTTCTATCCGGTTTGCTGGGGCTTATTTTAATGCTGATAATTGATACATTTCTTATAACTCCCGTATATCAGTCTAAAGCTCTGATATACGTACAGCCGAAGGCAACAGCGATCAATTCTTTATCGGATATTGAGATCGGAAGTCAGCTTGCCAATGACTATAAGGTAATTATAAAGAGCAGACCTGTACTTGAAGATGTAATTCAAAAAATCGGTTTGGATATTAGTCATGATCAATTAAAAAATAAAATAGATATTGAAAATCCTGTAAATACAAGGATCCTGATACTTACCGTGACCGACGAAAATCCTGTAAGCGCACAAGGAATAGTAAATCAAATAGCTTATTCTTCTTCAAAATATATAGGAGAATTAATGGAAATGACACCGCCTAAAATAATTGAATTCGGTGTCGTTTCGAAAGAAAAAGCAGGTCCTAACATAAAAAAACATGCTGCTTTGGGAGCTTTGTTCGGTGTTATTATAATGTGTGCAATACTGGTAGCTATGGATATATTTGATGACAGTATAAGAAACGAGGAAGATGTAGAACATTACCTGGGATTAAATGTTTTAGCCGGTCTTCCTGATAATAAAAGAGATAATGAAAAGAGAGTGAGAAATAAGCATGAAAAATAATATTGTTTCTATCGATTTGGATGAGATACAAAACAGCTTTCTTTATGAAGAGTCTTTAAGCAAGTTAAGGACCAATATTCAGTTCTTAGATAAAAATTTAAGAGTACTGCTTTTCACCAGTTCAATTCCCGGAGAAGGTAAGACGGAAGTCAGTTTTCAACTTTCTGTAAGCCTTTCCAAGATAGGTAAAAAAGTACTGTATATTGATGGGGATATGCGAAACTCTAAATTTGCCGCTCAATGTTCTGTAAAAGGTAAAGTAAACGGAATAAGTCAGTTTTTGAGCGGTGAGGCAAGTGAACAAGAAATAATACATACTACAAATATTGAAAATCTTGATGTGGTATTTTCAGGTGCTCCGGTAAAAAACCCTTCAGAGCTGTTGTATGATTATGCTTTAGATAAATTTATTGCCGAACAGAAGAAGATATACGATTTCGTGATCATAGACAGTCCGTCATTAAGCAATATATCGGATGCGGCTATTATCGGAAGATGTGTTGACGGTGCAGTAATTGTAATAAGAAGCGGTAAAGTAGGAAAAACTGAGGTCAACAGAGTAAAACTACAATTAGAAAAAGTTAATTGTAAGATACTGGGTGTTGTTTTAAATAGAACCGAGATGAAAAATACAAACAGAATCGTGATCGAATTTAAGTAATTAATTGCTGTCTATTTTATCGGAACAAGTAACTACGATTACCTGTTGCGGTTATGTTGTATTAATCATTTGATGAAGAAGGAGTAGGAGAGTAAATGCGAGAACGAGGAAATGGACCAAAGTATTGGAACGGTCCTGCTATTATGCTGGTAATATATGACATGTTTGCCGTGAATTTAGCATATATTTTTGGATTATGGCTTCGATTCGACCTGAAATTTTCAAATATTACCCCTGATTATATATATATATGGTTAAGATTTATACCTATATATACACTGCTATGTTTTTTTGTATTTTCCGTATTCAGACTTTATAAAAGTATATGGCGATTTGCCAGCTATTCGGAATTAAAGCATGTTATATATTCCTCATTCATTACAGGGATCTTACATGCTGTATTGGTTACATCATTTTTCGGAAGAATGCCTATTTCATACTATATCATAGGAACTATTATACAGTTTTTATTGATCATAGGAAGCCGTTTTTCATATCGCTTTGTACTTTTACTTCGTGCAGGAAGGGAGAATCTTAAACCATCAAGTGAAGTATCACGGGTAATGATAATAGGTGCCGGCAGTGCGGGAAGATTACTTTTAAGAGATATAAAGAGAAGTTCGGAATATAACGACAGTGTGATCTGCTTTATTGACGATGACAGAGATAAATGGGGAAGAAGAGTAGATGATATACTGGTCGTCGGAGGAAGAGAAAAAATCCTGACAGCAATCGACGATCATAATATCGATAAAATATATGTAGCAATGCCGAGTACAAGCAGAGAAGGACTCAGTGAAATTTTAAATATATGCAAAGAAGGAAACTGTATAATCAAAAATCTCCCGGGTATCTATCAATTGGCAAACGGTGAGATAAAGTTGCAGGACTTAAGAGATGTAAACATTGAAGATCTTCTTGGCAGATCGCCTATAAACGTAGACCTTGAAGAAATATTTGCTTATCTGAACAACAAAGTAATTATGGTGACCGGTGGTGGAGGTTCTATCGGTGGTGAGTTATGCAGACAAATTGCTGCACATTCGCCTAAGCAACTTATTATATTTGATATTTATGAGAATAATGTTTACGAGATCGAACAGGAACTTATAGTAGAGTATCCGAAGCTTGATCTAATACCTATAATAGGTTCTGTAAGGGACTTGAAAAAACTTGAACAGGTTTTTGGAACTTATAAACCGGATGTTGTATATCATGCGGCAGCACATAAGCATGTCCCCCTGATGGAGGACAGCCCCTGTGAGGCAATAAAAAACAATACATTCGGTACATATAATACCGCATTGGCGGCTATTCGTCATGATTGTAAGAAATTTGTACTTATTTCTACCGATAAGGCGGTAAATCCCACAAATGTGATGGGGGCAAGTAAAAGAATGTGTGAGATGATCATACAGACATTTGCAAAAAAAATAAGAGCGGGTAAATCAAGCGATCTTTGTAGTATGTATCATCTGAATAATAATACAATAACAGAAAATAATATCAATATAGTTAATGAGCCCAAAACAGTTTTTGCAGCGGTAAGGTTCGGAAATGTTCTGGGAAGTAACGGATCTGTCATTCCGAAGTTTAAAAAGCAGATAGAAGCCGGAGGTCCTATTACAGTTACACATCCCAATATAATCAGATATTTTATGACGATTTCAGAGGCGGTCTCTTTGGTTTTACAGGCAAGTGATTATGCCAAGAACGGTGAGATCTTCGTTTTAGATATGGGAACACCTATTAAAATCGATAAAATGGCAAGAGATCTTATCAAGTTTTCGGGTTATCGTCCTGACGTGGATATCAAAATAAAGTATACCGGACTTCGTCCGGGTGAGAAACTTTATGAGGAAAGACTGATGTCGGAGGAAGGCATGGCAACTACTCCGAACAATTTGATCAATATCGGAAAACCTATTGATTTTGATGAAGATGATTTTATAGAACAATTAAAATGGCTTTATTCATATGTTGAAGAAAACAATGAGGATATAAGGGTATATATAAAAAGAATAGTTACAACATATCACTCACCCCTTGTTGAAAATATTAATGATGAATTGTTTAACAGTATGAAAATAAAAAGCTTAAACTCAAAAAAAGCTTAAAAAAATAGGATAAGACTTAGAATCTTTTGAAAAAAATAAGGAATTTTAGCTGAGATCTTATAGCAGTTTTTATAAAGTAGGTATTCGATACAGATATTTATTTACGATAAAATAAAAACAGTTTGTATAATAAAAAAATATATAAACAAATATATATACCTGATGGGTTAAAGGAAAAATATGTTTAAGAATAATAATAAGTTTAAAAAGTTTGATTCAAAGGTTTGGCTAAGCACCCCAACAATGCACGGTCCTGAAATGGATTATATTAAGGAGGCTTATGAAACAAACTGGATGTCAACAGTGGGAAAGAATATAAATGAAGTGGAGAGAATGACCTGCGAATATATAGGTTGTAAGTATGCCGTTGCCCTGTCTGCCGGTACGGCTTCTTTACACCTGTCAATGAAACTTGCGGGTATAAAGGCTTACGGAGTTCCAAAAGTAGGACATGGGGCTTTGGAGGGCAAGAAAGTATTCTGCTCCGATATGACATTTGCCGCAAGCGTAAATCCGGTAGTATATGAGGGAGGAGAGCCTGTATTCATAGATACCGAGTATGATACTTGGAACATGGATCCCGTAGCTTTGGAAAAAGCATTTGAAATATATCCGGATACAAAGGTGGTCGTAGCGGCACATTTGTACGGAACACCCGCTAAGGTAGATGAGCTGAATGCTATAATAAAAAAGCATGGTGCAATTTTAGTCGAAGATGCGGCGGAGTCAATGGGTGCTACATATAAGGGAGTACAGACGGGTACCTTCGGAGATTTTAACACGATATCTTTTAACGGAAATAAGATAATAACAGGAAGCGCAGGAGGCTGCTTTTTAACAGATGATGAATCTGCGGCGAACAAAGTACGTAAATGGTCTACACAGTCAAGAGAAAATGCTCCGTGGTACCAGCACGAGGAGACGGGATTTAACTATCGTATGAGTAATGTGGTGGCAGGAGTAATATGCGGTCAGTTCCCGTATTTGAATGAGCATATTGCACATAAAAAGGCAATTTATGAAAGATATAAGGAGGGCTTAAAGGGTCTGCCTATATCTATGAATCCTATGGACCTTAAAAATTCTAAGCCCAACTACTGGCTTTCATGTATGACTGTTGATAAAGAGGCAATGTGCAGGCAAGTATACGGTGAACAGGATGTTTGTTATATAAAAGAAGAAGGAAAGTCCTGTCCCTCTGAGATCCTTGAGGCACTATCATTAATCAATGCCGAAGGCAGACCGATATGGAAGCCGATGCATATGCAACCTATTTACAGAATGAATCCTTTCATTGTTAAAAACGGTAACGGTCGTGCCGGATCAAATGCCTATATTCCGGGTGAAGCCGCTGATATAGGTATGGATATTTTTGAAAGAGGCCTATGTTTACCAAGTGATAATAAAATGAATAAAAAAGAGCAGGATACGATTATTGAAGTAATCAGGTCATGTTTTGAATAGAATATGATTCGTTGAAATATTAAGAGGGGTAATATAGATGCGTAGACGTAAAGGTCTGTATGGAAAATATTTTAAGAGACTGATAGATCTGTTTTGCGGATATTCGGCTCTGATAGTTTTTTGGTGGCTGTATTTGTTACTTACTGTATTGGGAGCAATCTTTATGAGGGGAAATCCTTTCTTTACACAAGATAGGCCCGGTAAAAATGGTAAGGTATTTAAACTTATCAAATTCCGTACAATGGATAATCGAAAAGACAAGAAAGGAAAGCTTCTTCCGGATGAATTAAGACTTAATAAATACGGAAGATTTTTAAGAAAAACAAGCTTAGATGAAATTCCCGAAGTTTTTAATATAATAAGGGGTGATATGTCAGTTATAGGTCCGAGACCCTTACTTGTAAAATATCTAAAGTTATATAACGAAGAGCAACGTCACCGTCATGATGTAAGACCCGGACTTACGGGATATGCTCAGGCTCATGGAAGGAATGCCTTGTCATGGGAGGACAAATTCGCTATGGATGTGTGGTATACAAGACATATCTCATTTATTTGCGATCTTAGGATACTTTGGGATACGATACTTTCTGTTATAAAAAGAGATGGGATCGGTTCAGAGGGTAGTGTTACAACTGAGGAATTTAAGGGAACACCCCCGGGAGTTAAAGCAACATGGAGGGCACCGCATTGAAAGTTATTGATTATCGGGGCAAGCGGTCACGGAAAAGTGATAGCTGATATAGCGGTAAAAAATGCTTATGAAGATATAGCATTTTTAGATGATGATGAAACTATAAAAATGTGTGCAGGTTTTCCTGTGATCGGTAAAGTTTCTGAAGCCGAAAGGATCCCGGGAGATAAGATAGTTGCTATAGGTAATGCTAACATAAGGCAAAGGATCCAGGAGGATTTGTGCAATGTTATAACACTTATTCATCCTAACGCTGTGATAGGTAGAAGAGTAGAGATCGCAACAGGTTGCGTGGTAATGGCAGGTGCAATCATAAATTCGGATACCGTCATAGGAAAGGGTGTAATAATTAATACCGGTGCTACCGTAGATCATGATTGCAAAGTGGGAGATTATGCTCATATTTCGGTAGGATCACATATTGCGGGAACAGTTGAAATAGGAAAAAAGACCTGGATAGGAGCCGGTGCTGTAGTCAGTAATAATCTCACTATATGTGATGAGTGTATGGTAGGAGCAGGTGCCGTGGTAGTAAAAAATATCGAAATCAAAGGAACATATATTGGTGTCCCTGCTGTTAAATTATAAATGGTCGCTGCTCATTTTTTAAATTAAAATGAGTATCTCTCGTTTATGTATAGAATAATTGATATATTGGAGAAATCATGTCATTAATACAAATTATTTCCATGATCGTTTTTTTGTTTAGTGTTTTTTTAATTTTTTGGGCGATGCTTGGCTATGATGTTTCACTTAGAATTATAAATAAGATTAGAGGAAAAGCCAAAACTGAACATACCGAATATAAATACTCCGTAACTGTAATGATAGTTGCCCATAATGAAGAGGATGTAATATACGATAAGCTGGTAAATGTTATAGACAATAACTATCCTAAAGATAAAATAAAATATCTGGTGGCTTCGGATAACAGTACAGATCAAACGAATGCAATAGTAGAAAAATTTATAAAAAATCACGAAGATCTTGATATTAAATTATATACATCCAAAAACCACAGAGGCAAAACAAATGCTCAAAATGAAGCTCAAAAATCGGTAGATAGCGAAATATTGGTGATGACAGATGCAAATGCGATGTTTAAGAATGATACCGTATCGGAATTGGTATCAAGTTTTGCGAATGATGATATCAAATATGTATGCGGTGCATTAAGATATGTGAATACCGAAAATATGACAGCTGATTCAGAATCAAGTTATTGGGACAGGGAATTGGTATCAAGATCGATCGAGAGTAGGATCAAAACCATAACTGCGGGAAACGGAGCAATATATGCCTGCAGAAACAGTGATTATGTTACCTTTCCTCCTATAGAGTGTCATGACAGCAGTATGCCTTATTATTACGGTATGCACGGTCAAAGAGCCATATTTAACGAAAATGCGATTGCTTATGAAAAAGCCGGAGAAAATACGGAAGACGAATATAAGAGAAAAGTTCGTATGAACCGTGTAATTTTGTTGCATATTAAAAACGGGATGAAAGCTTTTAATGTGTTTAAACATGGGTGGTTTTCATATTTTTATTTTGGGCACAGAACATCAAGATATTTATTGTGGATCAATCATTTACTTGCTTTTATAAGTAATGTTATCTTAGCTGTGTATTCGGATCTTATTTTTTGGAAGATCATTTTGGGAGCACAGATTCTATTTTATATATTGGGTATTCTGGGCAGAAAATCAAAGTCAAAATTATTGCACATGATATATTATTATTGTATTACTATATTGGCACAATGGCACGGAATATTTAATTGTATAACGGGTAAAGCAAAACCCACATGGGAAAGAGCGGAAAGCACAAGGTAAATAAAAGGATCTAAAATGAGTAAAGTTGAAGTTTTAATGTCGATCATGTCTCAAAACGCTGAAGAGATCATAAAAAGAACAAATATTAAATCACCTGCTGTTGTGGTCAATCAATGCGACCGTAACGACAGGAAAAATATTATAATCAACGATAATAATGTTGATTATATAAAAACGACAGACAGAGGGCTAAGCAAAAGCAGGAATTTAGCCATACAAGAGGCTAAAGGAGAATACTGTCTTTTATGTGATGATGATGAAGTTTTGGATGATGATCATGTTGAAAAAATAGAAGCGGCATTTCGTAAATATACTGATGCCGATATAATTTGTTTTATAGTTACAAGGGACAAAAAAAAGCATCCCCAACATAATCTTAGGATAAATTATTTAAATTCTTTACGTATCTCCAGTGTTCAAATGGTAATTAAAAAGAACAAGTATTATAAACAATAATATTAAATTTGACGAGAATTTCGGAGCCGGTTCCCCTAACGGAGCCGGTGAAGAAAAATATTTTTATGTTTGATTGTTTAAAAAAATAATCTGAAAAATATATTATGTTCCGGTAGTGATAGGAAAAACTGTTACCCTCTGAATCAACCTGGTTTACAGGTTTTAATAAAGATTATTTTTCTTAAAAGAGGGAGAATTTTTTTAGAAGATTATTCGGATCCTTTGGGTATATTCATTCGATATATTTTGCAATATCAAAATATAAAAAGGTATAAAAATAACGTATCTTTTTTTACAGGCGATCGATTTACTGTATAAAGGAATGAAGAAAACCGGTGATCTGTAAAAAATAAAAAAAGATATCATATATAATAATAAAATTATTTATGATAATTTACAGAGGTAAAAGCATGAATTATAAGGTAGATGTCATAATTCCGACATATAAAAGGTCCGATATGCTTGATAAAGCAATTCGTTCGATCCTGGATCAGACATATAAGTACGTAATGGTTACGGTCGTTGATGATAATGATCCCGATACTGAATGGAGAAAAACAACATCTCAGATTATGGAGAAATATTCTGAAGATCCGAGAGTCCAATATATATGCCATGAAAGGAACAAAAACGGTTCCGCAGCAAGAAATACCGGATTTAAGCATACAAACGGTGAATTTGTATGCTTTTTGGACGATGATGATTATTTTTTACAGGATAAAATAAGGAAACAGGTAGATTATTTAGTGAATGATAGCACTAAGGATGCCTGTTTTTGTGACTGTATAAAAAACGGCAAAACCCTGTCTTTGCCTTATAAAAGTGATTTTTCGTATGATATATTTTTAAGCTTTCCTACACCTCAGACCAGTGGGATAATGTTTAGAAGAAAAGTTATAGAGGAATTAAACGGATTTGACGAATCGTATTACAGACATCAGGATTATGAGCTGTTACTTAGATTCTATGACCGTTTTTCAATGGGGAAGGTTGATGAAGTACTATATGTGCGTGAAAGATCGGAAGTAGATAACAAACCGAATGGTATGAAATTTGAAAAATTGAAGAAAAAATTATTTGAAGATTTTAAGTATAAGTTGGATGGTTTGGAACAGATAGAGCCGGGATACAGAAAAAAAGTTATGGTTTACAGTAGTATAGATATACTAAAAATGCTATATGAAAAAAAAGGATATAAAAAATTCTCTAAGGATCTTATTCATAGCAATGAAGAATAACATATTTTTTTGACAATTAAAGTGCTTATGAAAAGTTACAGAGCACATAAGATCGCAAACAGAGACTATAAAGTATAGACATGGAGAGATCTGATGAAAATAAAAAAAGTATTTCGTATATAGAATTGATCGCTGCATTTTATATTAATTCCTTTGTTATATTAAGACCTATTTTGACAAGATACAGCTATATATCCAAGTTGATCTTGACTATAGAGGTCGGAATATTAATGTTGATCTATTTGTTTAATTCCAAATTCAGAATAGATAAGAATAATACTATCAGGATGTTTATATTTACCTTATTTGTAAGTTTATGGTTTGCGATGGATTTTATATTCAGAAGAAACAGACTTACATGGGATTATTATTATTATTTTTTGATATACGGTTTCTTATCGGCTGTTTTTTTTATAAATGTTAAAGATTATGAGAAACTGTTAAAATATTGGACTGTGATCGCAATTGTGGGAGGATGTCTGGTATTAGCCGATCCTTTTAATAAATATGCTATTTCCGGAAGTTATATGGACTTTGGAACAGCTATGTTACCTGCTTTTGCGGCAGGTGTTATCGCTTATGATCATTATAAATTGAAAATTATATTGCCTTTGCTTGTTGTATTTTTATTGGAAATCATAATATATGCGAATAAGGGAGCTACATTTTCCGCATTGGGTATAGTATTATTTTTTGTATTATACATGACCAAAGACAGCAAAAAAATTGTAAACAGAATATTGATAGTTTTGATCTTTGTAACGATAATCATGCTGTTCTACTCTTCGATATTGACATATTTGTATAAATTATCCGATTATTTGGGAGTGGCTTCATACTCTCTTGGCAATGGTATTTCACAGGACGCAAGATTAAACAGCTACTATATACGAAATGATATATGGAATTTTGTCGGTATAGAGTTAAAGAAAAATTCTATCATAGGAATGGGCATTGGAGGGTTTGAAGTAATATATTCCAATTATGCACACAATTTCTTTTTAGATATATTGATCACTCACGGCATCTTGATCGGCAGTGTTATTTTTTTAGTTATAGCGGCATTTATAATAAAAACTTTCAGGTGTAAATATAAGGAAAAGTTTATTTTTTCTTTAGTTATTTTATTGTTATGGATATTACCCATGATATTCAGTTTTACATACTGGAAAGTAATTTATTTTTGGTTATTTTTGATAATCAGTATATATAAGATATCCGGGAAGGAAAATATCGGTAATAATAATGAAGGTATTGATACATACATACGACACCGCTTATCAGAATGAGGCGGGGGGAGTTCATAACAGAATAGAAAGAACAGTTTCAGCATTAAGAAAAACAGGGCTTGAAGTTGATTTTTTTGACAAATATAAGACTAATATAAAGGATTATGATATTCTTCATATTTTTAAACTTGATATTGGCTCAAAGCAATTGGTGGATCATGCGAAAGCTGTAGGACTAAAGGTAGTGGTTTCTTCAATAATGTCACTTAATAAAGGTTGGTTGGTAGACATGTATTGGATGATAAAGAGTATTCCTATAGCTACTATTTATAAACAGGCATTTTCTATATGCTCTAAATCAGACCATATAATCGTAGAGACCTCTAAAGAAGCTTTGTTTATGAAAAAGCATTATCATATAAATGATAAAAAAATTAGTGTGGTGCCGAACGGAATAGATGATGTTTCTTCAAAAGACGAACTTATTTATTCTCTTATTGGAAAAAATGTTCCCTATGCATTACTCTTATCAAGGTTTGATAAAAATAAAAATCAGTTGAATGTAATTAAAGCCGTTAAAGGTTCCGATATAGAAATAGTATTTATAGGCGGTCCGGATTCAAGCAATAAAGGGTATTACGATAGATGTTTAAAAGAAGCTGAGGGTTGTGATAATATTCATTTTCTCGGTTGGCTTTGCACCGGCGATAAATTATTAAGATCCGCTCTGGGAAATGCTTCAGCCATCATTTGTTCTTCTTATCAGGAAACTTTCGGAATATCGATACTTGAGGGGCTTATGGCAGGTGCTACTCCTGTACTTTCGAATACACTGCCGATATTGGAGTTTGAGACTTTTAAGAGCTGTATAACATTTGATCCTGATAATATCAAAGATATAAGAGAAAAAATTAAAAAGGCTATATATGACGAAAAAGACCTTGATCTGATCAAGAAAGCGAAAGAAGAGTTTTCATGGGAAAGTGTAGCATATAAACATTTGAAAATATATCAGAATTTATTGCACGGTTAGGTGGTGATATTTAATGAACTTAATAAAAAAAGTATATTCCAAATTATATAAGACCAAGAATTTTTTTATGAGTTTTTGTGCTTCAAGGTATTTAAGGTTAAGAACCAAGCCTTTAGAGGATAATGTAATCATATCGGGATCATTCTTAATATTGGTACCGCATGCGGATGATGAATGGGTAGGATGCGGCGGTTTATTTGAGGACAATAACAATAAAATAACACTGTGCTATATGAATATGCCTGGAGGTGACAGTAAAGAAATCCATGCACAAAGATATATGGAACTATCTCAGATGGCAAAAATCAAAGATGTTCATCTGTTGCACTTAGACGGAAATGAAGAACAAAAAGTAGAGAATTTAAAGAAGATAATCGAAAAAACTAAACCGGAACATATTTGTGTTCCGTCGTGTTATGATTGGCATTTAGAGCATCTTGCTGTTATAAAAATGCTTAAAAAATCTTTACTTAACAATAATGTACCAGCAGATCTTAAAATATTGACTTATCAAGTATCGGTACCAATGCCGGAAAATATGATAAATGCTTTCAGTCCAATAAGTAAGATACAACAGAAAGAAAAATGGTCATTATTCAGACAAGTATATAAAACACAGGATTTTTTTCCGGTTGAAAGATTTATGCATAATGAATACGTGAGTGGTGGCATTGCAGGTTCATATTCCGCTGAAGTATATTGCTCCATGAATTATAAGGATTGGATAACATTTATTGAAAAGAACACAGTTAATGAAACTCAAAGAAAAGAACTTGAAAAATGTTTTAAAAATCTGATCAAAGTAAGAGGAAAGGTAAAAGATTTTTCCATCAATAATAATATTTAGTATTGTTAGGGAGGTATAAGAGAGTTGTCGGAGTTTGGTATTCTAACATTTTACAATGTAATTAATTATGGGGCTGCTTTACAAGCTTATGCACTCCAGGAAAAGGTAAAAGAACTCGGAAAAACATCGGAGTTTATAAGATTTACGGATAGTCACGCAAATGATACTGTCGCAAAAGGCTTGGGAGACTATTTAAGAGCTTTACATAATGTAGGTTATAGCATTAAGACGTATTTGACAATACGAAAAGAAGGTCGTAAACAAAATGAAATGTTTACAGACTTTCAGGAAAAATTACTAAATAAAAGCCAAAAAAATTATCTCTCAATAGAAGAACTTAAAGCCGATGAAGCCTCTTATAAGGGATTTATTACAGGAAGTGATATGGTGTGGTCTGATATAGGTCAAAATCTGGAAGTTTATTTTTTAACTTTTGCACCAAAAATCAAACGCCTTTCTTATGCTCCGAGTTTGACGGGAAGAGATGGGGAGACGCTTGAAGAAAAAGAAAAATATGCGAATTGGATCAATCAGATCTCATATCTTTCATGCAGAGAACAGTATGGAGTGGATTATATAAGGCAAAATACGGGAAGAGAAGCAAAAAAAGTAGTTGATCCAACATTACTCTTTGACAAGTCACAGTGGAAGGAAAAACTTACTTTATCTGAAAAAAAAGAAAAGCCGTATATTTTATGCTATTTATTCAGAGGAATAACAAGATCGCTTGAAAGAAAAGTTAAACAATATGCGAAAGATCAAGGTATGGAGATCAAGTACATACCTATGAGTCCAAGAGAAAGAATGCATAATTTAAAACACGGTTTTTCGGCAGCTTACGGTCCTAAAGAGTTTGTAGAAGAATTCTTAAATGCAGAACTTGTTTTTACTAATTCTTTTCACGGACTTTTATTTTCTCTTATCATGAATAAACCTTTCTACCTGTTGCATAGAGGAGAGGGTAACGAGTGGGCAAAACATGAGGAAAGAATGACTAATATTCTGACACAGCTAGATCTTCAAAACAGATTTGTCTTCGAAAATCAACTTCCCCAAAGTGCGGATCTGTTCGTTGATTATGATACTGTAAATGAAAAAATCAAACTTTTAAGAAATGATTCAATATCATATCTTTCAAATGCAATAAACAGTGTGGAGTCAGATAACAATGATCAAATAGGAGGTATGATATAAATGAAAAAATTAGTCAGCATCCTTACTCCATGTTACAACAGTGAAAAATACATCGATAGATATGCTGAGTCTTTACTGGCTCAAGAGTATTCAAACTGCCAACTGATTTTTATGGATGACGGTTCTACCGATAATTCCAAAGAAAAGATAATGAAGTATAAGGATGCGTTTGAGAAAAAGGGATTTATATTTGAATATCATTACCATGAAAATACAGGTGTTGGAGCAACAATAGCCGAAGGAATGCGCTATGTAGTTGGAGATTACCTTACATGGCCGGATGTAGATGATACTTTATCTGCTGATTCTATTATAAAAAAAGTTAAATTTCTTGATCAACACCCGGAATACGGTCTGGTAAGGACTGATTTTTCAAAGGTTTACGATGATGCTCCTGACGTTGTAGTGGAACGTGGTGCTCAAAAATATCCCAACAGATGGAAAGAAGATCTTTTTAAGGATTATCTGCTCAGCAATCAGGCATGGTTACAGGGCGGATGTTTTATGGTAAGGATGACAAGTTTTTTAAAAGCAAATCCGGACCGATATATATATCCCACAAGAAGAGGGCAAAACTGGCAGATGCTTTTACCTCTTTTATATGAATTCAAGTGCGGATACATTGATGAACCGTTATTTTATTACTTTTTGAGAAATGGTAGTCTTTCTGATATAAGTAATGAGACCTATGATGATAGGATCAGAAAGTATGAGTTGTATGAAGAATTGATAATAGATACAGTAAACCATATGCATATACCGGAATTGGAAAAAAAGTCTTATATAGAGCAAGTTCAATGTCATTATATAAAGGAAAAGATAAGCCATGCTTTCTTTAAAAATAATCGTAAAGAGGTACAAAAATATTACAAAAAATTAAAAGAACTTGGTGTCAGTGATAAAAATTCCTATATAAAGTCTTTGATCACCGGAACAGTATTTGCTAAAATTTATATGAAATTGAGGATAAAAGATGCGACTGGAAAGAAGTAAAAATGCAAAAAGAAACAGTATTTGGGGGTTTATAAGTAATTTTATCACCATACTGTTACCTTTCCTTGTAAGAACTATTCTGATCGAAGAACTGGGAGCTCAGTATTTGGGACTAAGCAGCCTTTTCACTTCTATTCTTACAGTACTTAATATTACGGAATTGGGATTCGGAACGGCTATCGTATATATGATGTATAAGCCCCTTGCCGAGGATGATACCGATCTTTTATGTGCATTACTTAATTATTACAGAAAAATATATAGGATGATCGGTATAGTAATACTTACGGCAGGTCTGGTAATAATTCCTTTTTTGGATAGACTGATCAAAGGAACCGTTCCGGAAGATATCAATATTTATATTCTATATGTTATGTACCTGCTGAATACATCACTCTCTTATTGGCTTTTTGCTTATAAGGCATCTATTCTTACTATCTATCAGAGAAATGATATTAAGAGCAAGATAGGCATCTTTACATCATCAATGCTTTATATAGGTCAGGCTGTAGTGGTTATTTTGACACATAGTTATTACGCTTATGTAGCGGTGCTGCTATGTATTACCGTATTAAATAATATAGTTCCTGCTATATACGTTAAAAAATATTATCCTCAATATATATGCAAAGGTGATATTTCTGCCGATCTTAGGAAAGATATCAGAACAAGGCTTACAGGATTAATGATTACAAAGATCTCTGCCGTAAGTCGAAATGCTTTTGACAGTATCATAGTTTCAGCCTTCCTCGGTCTTGTCATGGTTGGTATATATAATAACTATTTTTATATCATTAATTCGGTCTCCGCCATGATGCTTGTTTTGACAAATGCTATAGCCGCCGGAATAGGTAACAGTATTGCTTATGATTCAACTGAGAAGAATCTACAGGATATGAGGATAATCAATTTTTGGTATATGTGGATCTCGGCTTGGTTCATGTCCTGTCTGGTAGGTTTGTTTCAACCGTTTATGAGGCTTTGGGTAGGAGAGAAGCTAATGTTTTCGGACAGTATTATGATGGCCTTTGCGTTGTATTTTTTTGTTCAAAAAATAGGTGATATTCAGGCACAATATTTTGATGCAGCAGGATTATGGTGGTATAGAAAATGGTATTCTGTAAGCGAAGTAATTGCCAATATTATTCTGAACCTTGTTTTGGGATATTTTTTCGGAGTATTCGGAATAGTTATTGCAACTATACTGACTATTGTTTTTATTAACTTTTTAGGTGCTTCAAGTATTATTTTTAAGCATTACTTTAAAAAAGGCTTTTGCCGCTACATTGCAGATCAATTGAAATGGTTAACTACCGCCACTGTTGTTTCGGTAATTATATATTTTATAACTGTAAGTTTCAGATTGGGCAACGGACTTTTTGATCTGATCACAAAAGGTTTGATATGTACTGTAATACCGAACTGTATTATTCTTTTATTTTATTTCAGATCGAAGCTATTTAAAACCGCTTATAGTTGGTTAGTTGCAAGATTAAGAAAAATAAAAAAATTATATTCAAAAATCTCATCAGGATTAATAAAAAAACGATCTTTCATTAGATTATTTTTTTATTAATAGATAAAGGATAGATGAGTAAATAAATTAGTTTTCTGAATTAATGTCTTTTGTGATAAGCAGAAAGTAATTTTCTGTCAAGTCAGTAATGTAGTAAACCCAAAGAAAATCAGTATAAGTGTTGAAATTAGTTAATAAAAAAGGAGATATTGATGGAAATGGATTTAAGCCCTGTAGAAACAACGAAACTAAATAATCTATGGAGAACGTCACGATTTCAGCATAGTTGGAGAACCGTACAAAATATCGTCAATTGTAGGGAAAGGGTCACGAATTATTTTGTTCGAAATATGCTTATGATAGTTATAAGCTGTATTGCAGGTACCGGTTTATTTTTATCGCAAGAACTGGGTATCCTTTCCAATAATATTTTTTGGGGTAAGATTATGATGCTCATCGCTAGGCTAATCATCTTTTTGATAGTACTCCAGATCTTAAGTGTCCTTATCTATAGCTTTATAGGACCGGCTTGGGAAGCAAAGCAAAGAGGAAAACTTCGTAGGATCTACGAGAGAGAAATTCTCGAACCTATACTGCAAGTCCTTTATCCTTCAGCAAAAATCGATACAGAAAATGATATTTCCCCCAATAATGTAGAAGAAGTTGTCCCTGTTGCAAAATACTATATCCAATCAGGAATAATTAATCTGAATAATGAAAAGAATGTGGAAATAGTAGATTTATACGCATACTCCATGTTAGATGGATCAAGCACTTCAAATAGGAAGATAAAGAACAAGTACGAGATAAGTAAATTTATCGGACAAGTCTACTCAATAAAAAATACGAAATCTTTAAAGGCAATTTGCGAATCGTTCCGACTAAACATTTCCTTCTCATTGAGACCCAAGGAGACTATCTTGATACAATGTCAGGAGGCAGGAAAATCAATGTAGAAGATATACAGCATAACGAACACTATAATATATATTGTACGGATGAACAATCAGCAAGAATGTTCTTGACCCCAAATGTTATCAAATGGTTTAATAACAATATTACGGACCACAGGCTTTCCTTATATAGCAAAGATTCTCACATTTATATTGCTGATTATAACAATAAGCGTCTTTTTTCACCACCAAAAGACAAATCGGATCTTAGTTCATGGAGAATAGAAAGAACAGCGAGGGATATAAAATATGTCTTAGCCTTTGCAGGCGAAATAAGTGAGATCATATAAGCATTAAGTAAAAGTCAAAAAAGTACAAATAATTAAAAAGTCACAGAATCAAAAATCAACATTCCGGTTCTGTGACTATCATATTATAAATATTGAGCTTAATCCCTTTTAAATATATCTCTCGTATAAACTTTATCTTTTACATCGTCAAGGTTTGAATCGTATCTGTTTACTATAATTGCCTGACTTCTATCCTTAAATTCTTTTAGATCATTCACTATTTCCGAACCGTAAAAGGTATCTTTGTCTTTTAATGTAGGTTCAAATATTATAAGCTTAGCACCTTTTTCTTTTATTCTCTTCATAACACCCTGGATAGAAGACTGACGAAAATTATCCGAGTTACTCTTCATTGTAAGACGATATATACCTATGACTTTTTCGTCATCTTCGCCATTATATTCAGAACAAAAGGATTTAGTATTATCGGCTATTTCCAGTACCTTATCGGCTATATAATCCTTCCTTGTTCTGTTGCTTTCTACGATCGCAGTGATCATATTTTGCGGAACATCATTAAAATTAGCAAGAAGTTGTTTGGTATCCTTTGGCAGGCAATATCCTCCGTACCCGAAACTCGGATTATTATAGTGTGAACCTATACGAGGATCTAAGCATACACCGGTGATTATCTCCTGAGTATTAAGTCCCTTTTTTTCTGCATATGTATCAAGCTCGTTAAAATAGGAAACACGAAGAGCTAGGTATGTATTGGCAAAGAGCTTCACAGCCTCGGCTTCGGTAAATCCCATGAACAAAGTTTCAATATCTTCTTTTATAGCCCCTTGCTTCAAAAGCTTGGCAAAGATCTCGGCTTTTTCTCTTGATTCATCATCACAGGATACTATGATCCTTGACGGATACAGATTATCATAAAGTGCCTTTGATTCACGAAGGAATTCCGGACTGAAAATAATGTTTTTTGTATTGTATTTTTTTCTTACCGATGCTGTGTATCCTACCGGTATAGTGGATTTGATGATCATAGTCGCATAGGGATTTACTTTTAATACAAGCTCAATAACTTCTTCGACAGAAGAGCAGTCAAAGAAATTCTTTTCGTTATCATAGTTAGTTGGAGTTGCTATTACAACGAAATCAGCAGCTTTGTATGCAGTTTCAGCATCTACCGTAGCTTTTAAGTCAAGTTCTTTTTCGGCAAGATACATTTCTATATAATCATCTTGAATAGGAGATTTCCTGTTATTGATCAGTTCTACTTTTTCATCAATGATATCTATAGCTGTTACCTTATTGTGCTGTGCAAGAAGGGTTGCAATGGACAGCCCAACATAACCTGTACCGGCAACCGCAATATTGTATTGTCTATCTAAATGAACATTATGTATTGAAGAACTTTTATCTTCAAATAAATCAACAATTTCAAAGTCCAAGATCTCGGCAATATTTTGAAGTTCATCAATAGAGGGTACATAATTGTAATTCTCCAATTGGATTATGGTATTTTGATCCATTCCGCACTTATTGGCAAGTTGTTCTTGTGAGATTTTTAATAGTGTTCTTTTACTTATAACAGTATCCGTCATTTTCTTGAAAGATAATTTTTTCATTTTTTCACTCCGTAAATATTATACTGTTTACTGATTTTTTTCAGTAAAATAATTAATTTAAAAGCAGACATTCTCTATATAGAAAAAAATATAATTTTTTTATTTGACGAATTTCTTATCTGACATCTCAAAAAAAGTTGTTTCTGATATCTGCAATATTTGAATATGTATATTTAATTTTAACAAAAAAATACAATATAGTGCAAATTTAAGTTTTAAGACATATTATAAGATTTTATTAAAAAATAACGATATTGCGAGGTAATAAAATATTCTAAATGTAGATAGAGAGAAAAGTCCATAACCGTATAAACATTTTAAGACTCTTACAGAGTATTTGATGCGGGTTATTAGAAAAACATAGAGAATTCAAATAAAAAAGTCCGTGACCTGCCGGCGCTACGAGCGTCCAATCCGCTCACAGTCTAAACAAGTACGAACTTTTCACATTCTATAGTATGTATTTGATTTTGTCAATAAAAAAGTTCATCCTTTATCATGGGCGTGATAGGCGTCCAATTCGCCAACAGGCATATCCATGGCAGTTATGAACTTTAATCATTGTAAAATGCTCTAAACATTATGTCAACAGATAGAAGAGAAAAAGTTGAATTCGAATATTCTAAAACAAAAAAAAGATTCTTTTATCAAGAACCTTTTAAGTAGCGGAAGGGAGATTTGAACTCTCGACACCACGGGTATGAACCGTGTGCTCTAGCCAACTGAGCTATTCCGCCATGTACTAAATTCCTTTAGGATGGTACTTGAAGATTTCCATCCTAAAGGTCTCATGGGAAACTGGTTATAGTCCCTTCTGTTGTATACCTGTAATTGCTTTTAAAAATCATCAAAGGAATAGAAACTATGCGTGGCATAGAATCTTTCGTTGTCTTTTCGATGACTACGCTCGACTTTACCATTATGTCAAGGGGTAAACGGTCGAATCAGCTTGTGGTGAATGCCATACTGCATTAGCCGTGCTTCAAACAAAGGAGGTTTATTTCTGTGAGAAGTGAAGCGATTGGTAAACTCTGTCCCATTATCTGTTTGTACACATTCAATGGTCATTGGAAATACATTTAAAAGATGATCTAGAAATACAGCAGAGGAATAGGTGTTATGTTCTTCAAAGGCTTCTACATAGCGCCAGCGAGAATATTCATCAATAGCGGTATACTGGAAAAATTGTTTGCCAATGACCTTGCTGTTTTTTAAGCAGGCAGAAGGGACATATTTTATATCAATCTGAACTCGCTGACCCGGGTAATCCATTTGTTCATAGGGTTTTGGGATATACTTGGGATTGGGAGGTTTTACAGCCATAATGCCCTGTTTTTTAAGAACACGGTAGAGCCCTGAAATAGAAAGCTTGTAACCCCTTTGCATAAGTTTTACCCAGAAAATAACAAGACCTGCGTGAGGGTTTCTGCGTCTCATATCAGAGATAAGTTTAAGCTCATCAGAGTTATGCTGATTAGGATGGCTGTGTGGTCTTCTAGAGAGATAGCGCAAAGAATCCGGTGAGCCATCAAAACGTTTTTTCCATCGATAGATATACTGTCGATTGACATGATACTTAACGGCAGACTTAGTTACGCCATACTTTTTAGCGTAGCGAATAAGAGATAGCCTGAAGAGTAAATCTTGTGTTATAGTAGCCATAGCGGAAGACCTCCTTGAGTTGGGTGTTGTTTGTGGTAAACTAACTTTAACACAAGGATGGCTCTTCCGCTTTCTTTATTTAGTTGTGCTGTAACATATGTATTGTAATCCTACAGTGGAAAGTATAAATACAAAGTATTTATTTTTTATAAAAAATTATTTTCAAACAATAGAGTGACATAATATGTCCTTGTAGATATATATAATAAGTATGTAAATAGTAAAAAAAGAAGTAATAATGATGGAAGAGAGGATGATAAAATAATAAGTTTTATGAACTATAAAAAGTAAAAAAATATTTTTTTGTAAAAATTATATATTGATTGTAAGAAAAAAATTTGATATATAATTAAGAAAAAAATTTTAGGGTTATAATAAAAAAATATAATAGAAAAATTAAATTAAAAGCAATCATAGGAGTATATAAGTATGGATAAGGGAAATATCTTAGTTATAGGTGATTCCGGTGTTGGCAAATCCACCTTGATCAATGCTGTTCTAGGTGAAGAAAAGGCAGAAACAAGCTTTGGTAATGCAGGCACTACAAAGGAATTAAAAGTATATGAGAATGATATACTGGAGTTTCGTGTCATTGATACCGTAGGATTTGAACCCGGGTTTTTTAAAAGATTGGAAGCTATTAATTCGGTCAAAAAATGGTCAAAAAAGGCTATTAAAGAAGGAAAAGAAAATTCCAATATAAATGTTATATGGTTTTGTGTTGAAGGAACTTCAAGCAAATTATTTCCTGAGACAATAAAAAGCCTTTCAAAAGCAACAGCTATATATCCATCTGTTCCTATTATAGTTGTAATTACCAAATCTTATTCAAAGCCTGAACGAGAGAAAAATATACAGATGATAAATAATGCATTTGCAAAACAAAAAAGCTCCAAGAATTTAAAAGGTATTATTCCGGTAGTAGCATCTATATTTGAAATAGACGAAGAGCAATATGTAGCACAGGAAGGTATTACAGAACTAATTGATATGACCTATAACTTAATACCTGAAGGAATGCAGGCGGCAAAAAATGATGTCGAATTATTTAAATTAAATCGCAAAAGATCATTTGCACATACTGCTATTACGGCATTTACAGTGAGCGCTATAGGAATAGGAGCAATACCGATTCCATTTTCCGATGCGGTATTATTATCACCTTTAGAAGTAGGGGAGATAAATGCTATAGCTAAAATATACGGAATAGAAAATAATAAAAACTCCAAGAGGTTTTTGAATTCAATTGTCGAAGCGGGAACTATAGGAGTCGCAGCGAAGGCAGCTATCAGCAGCTTAAAAGCAATGCCGGGAGTTAATATAGCAGCCTCCGTACTAAATGCTATCATTGCAGGAAGTATAGTTATGGCAATCGGCGAAGTATGTGTATACACATTTGAACAAATTTACTTAGGAAAGAAAACTATGGATGATATAGATTGGATCAATAAAATTATTGAGTCCAAATTATCATCACAAATAATGAATAAAATAAATACGATCGCTGAAAGTGAAGATTTTAAAAAAGGCAATCTGAGTAATATAAATAAGCTTTTTATAAAATAAGCACCCAATAATATGTGATGAAAATTATAATATGTTAATATTTTTCATATTCAAAATGGGATTTGTACCTTGAAAAGATGCAGTGAGAGGACTGTTAAAAATCGAACAAAGAATATAAATGGAGAAATGTTATGGAAGAAATGTTTCCAAGAAAATTGCCCCCGGTATATAAGCGTAATGAAAAAGACTGCTATTTAGATCCTATCAGGAAAAAATTGATTTATATTACACCTGAAGAAACCATACGACAAAGAGTGCTTTCTTATTTGACTGACACTCTGCATGTCCCAATTCAGGAAATTATTTTGGAACAGCATTTATCACATTATGGCATTAAGAGTAAAAAAAAAGAGCAGATATTATTATTCATGCTAGGGATGCAGAAGGAATGTCTGTACCAATAGCAGTAATTGAATGTAAAGCTCCCAATATGTATTTGGATATGAATGCTCAAGAGCAGATGTTTGAATATTGTGATCTAACGGGAGCCGATTATGCCATGCTCACTAATGGAGATGAACAGTACTGTTTTAGATATGATTCCACAAAGAATGGTTATGTGAGACTAACAGAGTTGCCGGATTATAAGGATATGTTGTCAGATAAATATGAAAAATGGGATATTGGAGAATTTCCACCAAGAATTCCATTCAATCAGTTGGAATCATATTTGAAAGAAGATTTTTCACAAAGAGAAGAAGATGATTATGGTAGTGGTGTTAGTAAATTAACACCCATAAGTCAGGCAGTTCCTATATTTAATCTTTGGGAATGTTTGCTTGATATACGAGTAAAGATACCAACAGGAAAATATAAACTGTTTGAATTGATTGAAGATTATGGTATAAGGATGCTATCATACGGAAACGCTTCGGGAGGAAGGTTCTTTGGACCATATCGTTCTTTTCTTGTAAAGGTTAATGAGAATACAGAGTTCTTTTCTATTGGAGTTACAACATATTGTACAAGTGCAAGCTCGGATAAGGTGAAGACTTGCATTGTGGTTGCACATGATGATGAAAAAAAAAAAGCTCACCATGCACTTCAGTTGACTGTGGAAGATAATGTGACAGTTGTAGGTAATAAAGTGAATTTTTATCATCATGGTAGAATTACTGTCGGAAGAAAAGGAAGTAGAAAAGTTGATGAATTAAGGATGTTTGTTGAAGAACGGTACCCTAAAATTATCAGCGGAAATCACTTTTTTCTTGGAAGTCTTGTGAATGATCGACTCTGGCAGCTGGATAATCCGGATGTAATTGAGATTATAGAGAATTTGATATCATATTCTATTGTTCGTGACGAATATAGAGAATATGTGAAAAATCATTGAAATTAAATATTGCTCATTACATAGCAGTCATGTGCTTTGGTGTGTGTCTGCTATTTTTAGTTTTGGACAAGAAGTCCTAGGTTACCTAGATTCATATCAAGGTTGTGGCGCAAAACACTTTAATATTTTCTAAAAAATATAAAAATAAACAAGAAGAGAAATTTAATATAGAAAAAGCTCCTAAACTTCTGAGTCTTTAGTATCGTAAGTAAGATTTGACCTCTATATACAACTGCCTCAGTTTGTTTTACACAGTCGCAGCAATCGGTTTCAAAAAACGAAAAAAATTAAGATTTTGAAATCGACTTCTTGCATATACTATTTATAGGCAGTATAATAAGTGCAGCAAAGCGGTTTCGAAAAATGAAAAAATTTTGACTTTTGAAAGAGAGTGGCTATATGAAAACAATTACGAGAACACAGTATCTTAATAGGATTATTGAATTAAATGGTACTCCTGATATAAAAATCATTACAGGTATTCGCCGCAGCGGTAAATCAAAATTAATGCAGGCATATATCAAGTACCTGAAAAGCAATTTTGAAAATATCAGTATCATTTTTATTGATTTCATGGACTTGGTATATGAAGAACTCAAGGAATACCATAAGTTACATACTTATGTGGAAGATCATTATCAGGAAGGAAAAACAAATTATCTTTTCGTAGATGAGGTTCAGATGTGTCCCAAGTTTGAGTTGGCAATCAACAGTCTTTACTCCAAGGGTAAATACGACATCTATGTAACCGGCTCAAATGCTTTTTTGCTGAGTGCGGATCTGGCAACATTGTTTACGGGACGATATATCGAGATCCATGTGTTCCCGTTCAGTTTTCAGGAGTACTGTCAGTACTATGATGATGTTCATGATAAAGACAAGCTCTTTGAGGATTATTCCATCAAGGGAGGTTTAGCGGGGTCTTATGCTTACAGAACGGAAAAAGACAGAACAAACTATATCAAAGAAGTCTATGAAACCATTGTTACAAGAGATTTGGTGCAAAAGTATGCTCTGCCGGACACCTTAGTTTTGCAAAGATTAAGCGAGTTTCTTATGGATAATGTCAGTAATCTGACTTCTCCGAATAAGGTCAGCCGCTTGTTGACAGCAAATGAAACACCGACCAATCATGTTACTATCGGCAGGTATATTAAATATTTGTTCAATGCATTCGTATTCTATGACATTAAGCGTTACGATATTCGGGGAAAGAAATATCTGGAGACTTCTGAAAAATTCTATCTATGCGACAGTGGTATCCGATATGCAATCCTTGGAAGCAGAAATTTGGACTACGGCAGAGTTTACGAGAATATTGTCTGTATTGAACTTCTTCGACGTGGATACGAGGTCTATGTCGGAAAAACTGTATCAAAAAGGAAATTGATTTTGTGGCACAAAGGGGCAGTGAGAAAATTTATATTCAAGTAAGTGATAACATCTTCGGTCAGGAGATTTTTTTGAACGAGAGGTATCTCCATTGCTAAAGATTCGTGATGCTTATCCTAAAATGATTATTACCAAAACCGGACATCCGAAATACAGTTATGAAGGAATTGAAATTGTTGATATAGTTGATTGGATATCAACAGCACAAAGCAAGCTAAATAGCGTTTCTTATATAGCAGTAATGCACTTTAGTGTGTGGCTGCTATTTTTTTAAACAGCAATGCAGTATGCAGGATATATAAGCTATACTCAAAGATTATCTTGCGGCATTATTCATAAAAATTATAAAAACACAAAAAGACCCTGAATCTCAGAGTCTTAAAGTAGCGGAAGGGAGATTTGAACTCTCGACACCACGGGTATGAACCGTGTGCTCTAGCCAACTGAGCTATTCCGCCATGTACTTTATAGAAAAAATGGGACCTACAGGGCTCGAACCTGTGACCCTCTGCTTGTAAGGCAGATGCTCTCCCAGCTGAGCTAAGATCCCAAGAATTTCTAACGCTCGTGTAGTATAATAAAAAAAAGATAAAAAGTCAATAGTATTTTTTTAATAAATTAAATTTTTATAAGCCATATATGATAAAGTCCTATTATACCCCAAATAAAAATGTCCTGTTTATGGTAGAATAATGTTTTACAGATTCTATCAGACAGGAGGAGTTGACTTATCAGAAAGGTAGTTTTATCAATGAATGAACAAAAGAAGTATGAGGTCATCAAAAGCCTAGCAGACCACCCGGAAACTGCTAACAAGGACAGAGCAGCTCTTATTCTGGGTTGTACCAAGAGACATATAAATCGTATGCTACAGGGATATAGCAGAAGTGGCAAGGATTTTTTTATTCATGGCAATAGAGGCAAAAAACCGGCTACCACAATCTCTATAGAGATTCGCCAAAAAGTCATAGACCTATACAGAAATAAATACTTTGAGGCAAACTTTGAACACTATACAGAGCTTCTCAAAAAGAATGAAGATATAAGCATTTCTGCTTCTTCTGTCATGAGTATTTTGGAGTCTGAATACATCCTCTCTCCCAAAGCTACCAAAGCAAAGCGTAGACGAATTAAGCAAAAGCTCAAAGAACAAAAGAAAGCGGCAAAGACAAAAAAAGAACTATCATCTATACAGGTCAACCTGGTGTCAGTTGATAATGCTCACAGCCGTCGTCCCAGGTGTGCTTATTTTGGCGAATTACAGCAAATGGATGCGACACCTTATGAGTGGGTACATGGGCAGGTATGGCATCTGCATTTGGCTATTGATGATGCCTCCGGTATTGTCACAGGTGCTTGGTTCGATACTCAAGAGACGCTCAACGGTTACTACCATGTACTTGAGCAGATCCTTACTGATTATGGTATACCTTATAAGTTTCTTACTGATAAACGATCTGTATTTACTTACAAGAAAAAAGATGTCTTGTCTGATGACAAAGACACCTATACACAGTTCGCTTATGCCTGCAAACAGCTTGGAATAGAGCTTGAATCAAGCAGTATACCGCAAGCCAAAGGACGCATAGAACGATTAAATCAGACTTTACAGTCACGCCTGCCTATTGAGCTGAGGCTCGCAGGCGTAACCGATATCAATAAAGCCAATGAATTCCTTCACTCCTACATAAAAGAATTCAATGAGAAGTTCGCACTTCCACTTTATGGTATCAAATCTGTCTTTGAAATGCAACCGTCTAAAGAAAAAATAAACCTTACTCTGGCAGTTTTGACTGAGAGAACTGTTGACTGCGGACATGCAATTCAATTCGAGAAAAAAAGTTTTTATAAGATGATAGATTATAAAGGAGTGCAGATCCATTATCGAAAGGGTACCAAAGTTATGCTTATCAAGGCATTAGATAGGTCTATGTTTGCGTGTGTTAATGACAAAGATATTTATGCACTGGAGGAGATACCGACTCATGAGCATAAATCTAAGGACTTGGATGCTGATTATAAACCACCAAAACCCAAAAAGACTTACATTCCAGCTATGAATCACCCTTGGAGGAGAAGTGCATTCAATAAATTTGCACACTCACAGCCACACAGAATTGAAGAAGATTTAGAAAGTGCATAAAAAAAGCCCCTTGTTTTGGGGCTTATAAATTAATTATTTCGAGACATAATCATTTATGCTTGACATAGTATTTTTTTAATAAATTAAATTTTTAATTTATTAACTATAAAAGTCAGGTGTCAATATTAACTCATATATATAATATGGGCGTATATTGACAAATATAGCCAAGGATGATATATCTATATGTGACAGTAAATTTTTAAAAAAATGAACAAAAATAAATATTCAATATATATATAAATATCTCATAATTTAGCAAAAAAATAATATTTATTTTACATGAAACAATGTGTTTAAATAAAAACGATAAAGATAAATAAAATTAAAAAAATAATCAAGGAGGTATTTGTTGTGACAGTAGCTAATGAATATGTCAAGCTGATCAATAGTTATTTATCTGATTATATATTGGTTATATTATTGGTTGGCGGTGGAGTTTGGTTTACCTTATTGTTAAGAGGTATACAGTTTAGGGGTATAGGTACCGGTCTTAAGATGACATTCGGCGGTCTGTTTTCCAAAAAGTCCGAAGCCGGTAAGGGTGGAATGTCGTCATTTCAGGCTTTGGCTACTGCAGTAGCAGCTCAAGTCGGTACAGGTAATATTGCAGGTGCGGCTACAGCCATAGCTGTAGGAGGTCCTGGGGCAATATTCTGGATGTGGGTCTCTGCCTGTCTCGGCATGGCAACTATATTTGCCGAAGCAACATTGGCTCAAAAATATAAGGTGGTAGGTAAAGACGGAGAAGTTACCGGAGGTCCTGTATACTATATTTTAAAAGCTTTTAAAGGCGGGTTCGGAAAGTTTTTGGCACTTTTATTTGCAGTGTTTATTATATTGGCTCTGGGATTTATGGGAAATGCCGTTCAGTCCAACTCTATTGCGGCTGCATTTAATACCGCATTCGGAATCCCAAGTTATGTTATAGGTTTATTGGTGGCAGTGCTTGCATTATTTATATTTATGGGCGGTACCAAGAGAATAGTTCAAGTTACCGAAACAATAGTTCCTTTTATGGCAGCTTTATATATTCTCGGTTCATTAATTATTGTTTTGATTAAGTTTCAGAATGTACCTGCAATGTTATCAAGTATTTTTGTAGGTGCATTTAATCCTAATGCTATGGTTGGCGGAGCTTTGGGTGCCAGCATAAAACTTGCCGTAACTAAGGGTGTTGCAAGAGGACTTTTCTCTAATGAGGCCGGTATGGGATCAACACCTCATGCTCATGCCTGTGCTAAGGTGGATCATCCGGCACAACAGGGCTTTGTAGCTATGGCAGGTGTTTTGATCGATACTTTTGTTGTTCTTAATTTGACAGCATTTGTTATCCTTACTACAACTACCAGAGAAGAGATAGTAAGTCAGGGGCTTACCGCAGCTGCACTGAGTCAGCATGCCTATACATCCGTATATGGTAATATGGGACAGATATTTATAGCGATATGTATGTTCTTCTTCGCTTTTTCCACTATTGTTGGATGGTATTTCTTCGGTAAGGCTAATATTAATTATCTTTTCGGTCCTAAGGCGATTCCGGTGTACACTATACTTGTAGGTTTGTGTGTTTTTCTAGGTTCTCTTGCGGAAGTCGATCTTGTATGGAATATGGCTGATATGTTTAATTCACTTATGGTAGTACCTAATATTATTTCACTTTTTGCACTTAGTGTTGTAGTTAAAAAACTTCATGATGAATATTATGAAAAGAAAAAGAAAGGTGAACTTAAATAAAGTATTGAGCTGCTCTTTTCAGCGATACTTTATAAGTGTTTTCCTAATCAAAATATAAAAATGGTAATGAGTTTATCCAATTAATATGATCGGGAAATAAAATTATTCTTATTTTCCGTATAAAAACCGCAGCTTATAATAATGTACCGACCCCTAAAAGTCAGACCTGAAATTCTAACGATCGGAGGTCGGTACAATAGGACTGCGGTTTTTTGATAAATTATAAAAAACAGTATATAGTTTTTTAATAATTTCTTAAATGTATATTCCCGAAAAATCATTCAATAAAAAATATAGCTATACATAAAGGTATATGTCTTGATATAATAGTACTCACTATGATTTTGACAAGGTATGACAGAGAAGTTATTTGTTTTTCTTTGCCAAAATTTATATTTTTAGTACTGATTATATAAAGTAAGGATACAGTTAAATATGATTAATTTCATTGTAAACCCTAATGCAGGGAATATGAAGAGTTATGCCATATGGAAAAGGCTTGAGGTTTATCTACGAAAAAAAAGAGTGGATTACAGATGTTTTCTTACAGAAATTGAGGGGGATGCTAAGAAAATATCTTACAGTATATCAGATACTAAAGATAATGTAAGTATAGTTATCGTAGGCGGAGAAGGTACTTTTAACGAGGTACTTGACGGACTTAATATAAATGAAAGAATAAGTGTGGCTTATATACCTACAGGTCATTCAAAAGACCTGGCAAAAGGTCTTAAGCTGCCAATGAGTCCGTTAAAGTGTTTGAAGAGGATCTTAAATCCTAAAAGCACAAGAAATATCGACTATGGTATTCTTAGTTTTGCAAACGGAACGCAACATCGGCGTTTTATCATGTCGGCAGGTATAGGACTTGATGCCGAACTTTATTTAAATGCCGATGAAAAAAAAGAAGTGTCAAAACTTCTTACTCTTAGAATGCTTAAAAAATGGTATTCAAAGCTTTCCATTCTTTTTTCTTCCGGAAGCAGCAAGGGTTACGTACTTATAGACGGATTTAAAAAGATAGAATTTAATCATATACTTTTTATTTCTTCCCATATACATCCGTATTCTCTTGGAGGTCTCAGACTTGCACCCAAGGCGGATAATTTAGATGGTGAACTTACAATATGTATAGTACACCAGAGGAGTAAGTTAAGGTTGCTTCGTATCATGTTAAGCGCTGTATTCGGCAATCATCTAAAGTATGCCGGAGTAAGAAATTATGATTGTAATGAACTTAAAATTCATCTTGAATCGCCTATGTCCGTTCACACTGACGGAAGGCAGTGCGGCAAATGTACTGATATACATCTGCATTGTGTAAAACAAAAATTAAAGTTTTTAATATAATATTGAGGTGAGATTTATGAGAATAGGTCAAGGTTATGATGTTCATGCCGTACAAGAGGACAGAAAACTGATTCTTGGAGGTGTTGAGATACCTCATAAGTGGGGACTTAAGGGACATTCCGATGCGGATGTGTTACTTCATGCTGTTATGGATGCACTTTTAGGTGCGGCGGGACTTGGTGATATAGGTAAACATTTTCCGGATACAGATAATAAATATAAAGATATTTCAAGCATGGTCCTTTTGGAGGAAGTGGCAAAACTTTTGTATGAGCATACTTATATCGTTGAGAATATTGATGCAACTATTGTAGCACAGGAACCGAAACTCCTTCCGTATATGGAAGCGATGAAAGAAAATATAGCTAAGGCGCTAAGTATCGCTAAAAATCAGATCAATATTAAGGCAACTACCGAAGAATGGCTCGGCTTTACCGGTAGGGTAGAAGGCATAAAATCTTATGCGGTATGTTTACTTACATCTGTAAGGGATGCAAGTTATGTGGATGTAACACCCGGAAACTGCGGAGGTTGCTGTTCAAAGATATAAGAATACAAGGGGGATATTAAAGTGAAGATTTATAATACACTCAGAAAAAGAGAAGAAGAATTTATACCTTTGAAAGAAGGTGAGGTCAAAATATATGTATGCGGTCCTACCGTATACAATCTTATACATATAGGTAATGCAAGACCTATGATATTTTTTGATACTGTAAGAAGATATTTTATATATAAGGGTTATCAGGTAAATTTTGTATCCAATTTTACAGATGTTGATGATAAGATAATCAACAGAGCTATAGAAGAAAAAGTAAGTGCCACCGAAATTTCCGAAAAATATATAGCCGAATGTAAAAAAGATATGGAGGGTATGAATATACTTCCGGCGGATACACATCCACAGGCTACAAAAGAGATAGAAGGCATGATAGATATGATAAAGGATCTTATAGATAAAGGTCATGCCTATGTCTCAAATGACGGTACAGTTTATTTTAGAGTCAAGAGTTTCCCTGAATACGGTAAGCTTTCACATAAGAATATTGATGAATTACAATCCGGACTTAGAGAATTAAAAGTAAGCGGTGAAAATGACAAGGAAGCTTCCTATGATTTTGTACTCTGGAAGCCTAAAAAAGAAGGAGAACCTTATTGGGAGTCACCTTGGAGTGACGGAAGACCGGGATGGCATATCGAGTGTTCTGTCATGAGTAAGAGGTATCTTGGTGAGCAGATCGATATACATGGAGGCGGTGAAGATCTTGTATTCCCTCATCATGAGAATGAGATAGCTCAATCGGAAGCATGCAGTGGTAAGCACTTTGCAAAATATTGGATGCATAATGCATTCCTTAATATTGATAATAAAAAAATGAGTAAGTCTGAAGGGAATTTCTTTACAGTCAGAGATATATCAAAGATGTATGATCTGCAGGTTTTGAGATTTTTCATGCTGAATGCTCATTACAGAAGTCCTCTAAATTTCTCCGCAGAGCTTATGGATAGTGCTAAAAACTCCCTTGACAGAATACTGAATGCGTTTGAAAAATTAAGAAGTTTTGAGGAGAAGGTTTCGGGAGATACAATGACGGAAGCTGAAAGAGCGGATTTTCATGAAGTCATATTAAGTAAGCAAAAGTTTGAGGCTTCTATGGATGACGATTTTAATACTGCTGATGCCATAGCCGCAGTTTTTGAGATAGTAAGGATATCCAATTCAACTGTAAATGAAACCAGCACCTTGTCTTATATCAAGCATACACTTTCTGTACTATCAAAGCTTTGCGATGTTCTGGGTATAAAAACAGAAAGAAAAGAAGTAATACTTGATGAGGATATAGAAAAACTTATAGAAAGCAGAACAGAAGCAAGAAAAAATAAAGACTTCAAACGTGCGGACGAGATAAGAAATGAACTTTTAGAGTTGGGTATCGTACTCGAAGATACAAGAGAGGGCGTTAAGTGGAAGAGAGTTTAGAACTTTTTGAAAAATCTTTCACAGATCCTAAATTGTTCTCTCCCTTGGTACTTGCATTCTTAGGAGATGCGGTTTATGAACTTATAGTACGCAGTATGCTTGTTAATAAAGCTAATAAGCCTGTTAATAAGTTACATAAAGAAAGTTCTTCTTTCGCAAATGCTAAGACGCAGGCAAAGTTTGCACAAATTTTGTGCGAACATTTAAGCGAAGAAGAATTAAGAATCTACAAAAGAGGACGAAATACTCATTCACACAGTGTTGCAAAGAATGCAAGTATAGGTGATTATCGACAGGCTACCGGTTTTGAAGCCTTGCTGGGATATCTGTATCTTCAGGAAAGACACGATAGGATCAAAGAACTCATATATATATGTTTAAAAGAAAAAGGGGAATCTTAACATAGCTTATAAAAGAGGAATGTGAGTTTTTTTAAAAATATTCGGATCAATTGATATATTTTAATAATATAACGGAATTGATTTTAGCACTTTTATAAGTCCACACTGAGGGAGAGAAGATGAAAGAAAATTATATAGAAGGTCGAAATGCCATAATAGAAGCTTTTCGCTCTGATAAAACAATAGATAAGTTGTATGTACAGGAGGGATTAAATGATGCTCCCATCCTAAAAGCAATTAAAGAAGCAAAAAAGCAGGGCAGTATTATAAACTTTGTAACTAAAGAGAAACTCGACCTTATGAGTTCTACAAAAAAACACCAAGGATTGATAGCAAAAACTGCCGAATATTCTTATGTGGAAGTGGAATATATATTAGAAAAAGCAAGGGAAAAAAATGAGAGTCCTTTTATATTTATTCTTGACGGCATAGAGGATCCTTATAATCTTGGTGCTATCATAAGAACCGCTGATCTTTGCGGTGCTCACGGTGTGATCATACCCAAGAACAGAGCGGTAGGGCTTACAGCTGCAGCAGTTAAGGCTTCTGCCGGAGCGGTTAATTTTACTCCGGTAGCAAAGGTGACCAATATTGCCAGAACTATAGACGATCTTAAAAATGAAGGGTTGTGGTTTGTTTGCGCCGACTCCGAAGGTGAACCCATGTACAAACTGGATTTAAAAGGTGCGATAGGTTTGGTCATGGGAAATGAAGCGCATGGGGTCAGTGATCTTGTTAGAAAAAAATGTGACTTTACTGCAAGTATACCCATGTATGGAAATATAGACTCGCTCAACGTATCTGTTGCAGCCGGAGTATTGGCTTATGAGATAGTAAGGCAGAGGAATTTTTAGACTTTTATCTTGTAAAGCAGGCTGTAAAGAACAATTTAATCAATATTAAGAATTACGTTATTAAGAATCATCATAAAACAATATCGATACACTATATATAGTGGTGCAATAAATATTTGCCACTATATAAATATCGAAAATTTGTTTTGTGATGATTTTTTTTATTTTATTTGTAAGTTTTATGTAATTAATCATATTTAAAAAAAGTCCATAAACAGGCACTTGTAAATCTTTGACACTTGACATAAAACTTGTATTTTTTGTCTATTTGTTATATTATATACGCAAAAGTGGGTGAAAGTGGTGAAAAGTGGGTGAAGAATATGTTTATGGGTGAGTTTAATCATAGCTTAGACATAAAGGGAAGGATAATACTTCCCGCTACTTTTCGTGAGCAACTTGGAGCAAATTTTGTTATTACCAAAAGCTTTGATAAATGCCTTTCAATATATGATGAAAGTAATTGGAGTGTACTTCAGGAAAAACTTGCGGCTATGCCCATGATCAATATTGCTGCAAGGAATATAAGACGTATGATAGTTGGAAGTGCTGCGACTCTTACACCGGATAAGCAGGGTAGAATACTTGTTCCGGCGCCTCTTAGAGAGTTTGCAAGTATTGAAAAGGAAGCAGTGTTCATCGGTAACATAGACCATATAGAACTTTGGTCAAAAGAGGCATGGTTATGCGCCTCCGATATAGATCCGGATGAAGCGGCCAATGAATTATATAATTCGGGTATAAGCATATGATATTTGAACATAAATCAGTTTTATTGGATGAAATAATTGAAAATCTGTCAATAAAAGAAGACGGAGTATATGTAGACGGCACTCTTGGCGGAGCCGGGCATGCTATCGAGGTATGTAAGAGATTATCCTCTAAGGGACATTTTATAGGTATAGATCAGGATGAAGATGCTATAAAAAGTTCTGAGATCAGATTACAAGATTACATAGATAGAGTAGATATAGTAAAGAGTAATTATGAAAATATAAAAAGTATACTTGAGTCACTTAACATAGAGAAGGTAGACGGTATATATATAGATCTTGGCGTATCGTCATATCAACTTGACAATGCCGACAGAGGGTTCAGCTACAGGTTCGACAGTGCCTTGGATATGCGCATGGACAAATCTCTTGAGATGACAGCACAAGATATAGTAAATGATTATTCCGAGCATGATCTTTACAGGATCATAAAAAGTTACGGAGAAGATATATTTGCAAAAAACATTGCGAAACATATCGTTATGGCACGAAAAGAAAAAAGAATAAAAACGGGATTTGAGTTGGTTGAAATAATAAAAAGGGCTATACCCAAAAAGTTTCAAATCACTTCAGGGCATCCTGCAAAAAGAACTTTTCAGGCAATAAGGATAGAACTTAATAAAGAACTTGAAGTTTTGGAAAATACTCTTGAGACGATGATAGATTTACTAAAGCCCGAAGGAAGACTTTTAGTAATAAGCTTTCACTCTCTTGAAGATAGAATAGTTAAAAATATTTTTAAAAGATGTGAAAATCCATGTACTTGCCCTAAAAATTTTCCGGTATGTGTATGCGGGAATAAAAGTAAAGGGAAAGTGCTTACCAGAAAACCGATTCTTCCGAGCAATGAAGAGTTGGAAGTCAATCCCAGGGCTAAAAGTGCAAAACTTAGGATTTTCGTAAAAACATAGCTTAATGAGGGACAATAAATGGAAAAAAAAGTAAGAAGGACGCATAAGAATAACTTATCAGCATCATATATATCCGGCACGGCTGTACGTAAATATTCTCCTGCTTATGAGGATAATAGAGAATATACTTACAGATCAAAGAAAGTAAAAGCTGTCAAAGAAAAATATATGGAAGAAATCGATAAGAAAAGACAAAAAGAGCTTTCTTTACAGATGCACCCTGTTTACTTGACTCTTTTAGTAGTAGCATTATTTGTTATTCTTTGCCTTGGATACAATTATCTGTCAATTAATTCTAAAGTAATCAGCGACCTTAAGCAGATCGAGAAGCTTGAAAAAGATCTTGATGTACTTAAATGAGAATGACGGACTTGAAAGCAGTATTAAATCTTTCAGACCGGATCTTGACTATGTATACAAAGTCGCCACAGAAGAACTCGGTATGGTAAAGGCAGACAGAAGCCAAATAAAAACATATACAAATTCTGAGAAAGAGTATGTAAGACAATATGAAGATATACCGTAAAAGCAAAAGAGTTAAAAAAAAGAGTATAGAGATTGAAAAAATAAGAAAAATTTCAAGACATGTAAACAATAAGCTGGTATTTATCTTTTTTGCGATAGTATCAGCTTTATTTTTGTTGGCATTTAAAATTTATTTTATACAGATCAACAATAAAGTAAATTACAGCCAAAAAATACTTTCACAGCAAAAATACGATTCCAGAGATATTCCGTTTCGAAGAGGTGAGATTTTTGACAGAAACGGTAATTTATTGGCAACAAGTAATAAAGTATATAATCTTATCATAGATGCCAGCAAGATCAATTCAGATGTTGATAACTATATGGATCCGACAATTGAGGCATTAAATGAAGTGCTTGGCATTGACAAGGATGAACTAAGGACAACTATTACAGAAAAAGGTGACAACAAATATGTACGTTTTGCCAAAGATCTTACCTACGAGCAAAAGACTGCTTTCGAAGAGAAAAAACAACAGATAAATCAATCCAATAAAGCAAATAAATCAAAACAAAAAGTTGCGGGAGTATGGTTTGAGGAAGCCTACAGCAGAGTTTATCCGAATAATTCATTGGCATGTAATGTTATAGGTTTTTCTTCATCAGAGGACAATGTCGGAATTGGAGGTATAGAACAATACTATAACGATAAACTAACAGGTAACAACGGAAGAGAATACGGTTATCTTAATGATGACTCAAACCTTGAAAGAGTTATAAAAGCTCCCAAAAACGGACTCAGTCTGGTATCTACTATAGATATCAATATACAACAAATAGTAGAAAAACATATACAGCAATGGGAAGAAGAGATGGGGAGCAAGATAACAGCCTGCATTATTATGGATCCAAATAACGGAGAGATACTTGCTATGGCAAGCAGCAGGACTTTCGATCTTAATAATCCCAGAGATCTTACAAAATATTACACCGATTCCGAAATCGAGAATATGAGTGAAGAGCAAAAAACAGAAGCTCTTAATAATATTTGGCTTAATTTTGCCATAAGTTCCACTTATGAACCCGGTTCTCCTTCAAAAATATTTACCGTTGCAACGGCGATGGAAGAGGGAGTTATAAACGGCAATGAAACTTATTATTGCGACGGTTATCAGGTCGTAGGGCAAAGAAAGATACATTGTGCCAATAAAAACGGGCATGGTACTATTACTGTCGAAGAAGCTATAATTCAAAGTTGTAATGATGCTATGATGCAATGGTTTTTGCTATCGGTAAAGATAAATTCAGTAAATTCCAACAACTGTTCGGTTTCGGTAAAAAAACGGATATAGATCTTCCCGGAGAAGCGGATACATCAAAGCTTATACATACATCAGAGACTATGCGAGCCGACGACTTGGCTACAAATTCCTTCGGACAAAACTACAACAGTACTATGATAGAGATGGTTGCCGGATTTGCCTCTGTAATTAACGGAGGTATGTATTATAAACCGCATGTGGTTAAAGAAGTAAGAACGCTGGAGGGAGAGATTATTGACACAGTTGAGCCTCTTTTGATAAGAGAAACAATTTCGCCTTCAACAGCAGAATTTCTTAATAAAGCTATGTATAGAACTGTTGAAGAAGGTACCGGTTTTCCGGCTAAAGTTCCCGGTTATGATGTAGGCGGAAAAACCGGAACCTCTGAAAAATATCCTCGAGGTTCGGGTAATTACATTCTCTCTTTTATAGGTTTTGCTCCTACGGAAAATCCGGAGGTGCTTTGTTACGTTGTAGTTGATGAACCCAATAGTGATGATCAGGCACATTCTTACTTTGCCAGCAGACTTTTTCAAAGAATTATGGCGGAGGTATTGCCATATATGAATGTGTATACAAGCGAAGAAATAAAGGTTGAAAAAGAACAAAAGAAGATAGAAGAGTCTATACAAAACAATGAAAACAGTTCTAAAGTATATGAGACTGATGAGTATGTGGAGCCCGACATAACAACATTTGAAGAGGAGATAAGCGCTCCTGAAAATGAAGAAATCATAGAAAAATCAACCAGGGAGCAGGTAAGTGAAAGCACGAAAGAAAGTACTAAAGAAAGCTCAAAGGTACCGAAGGAATCAAGTTCTGTGAGTACAAATACCGAAAACTGATATACGATCTTCGAAGCTATAAACCATTTGAAAATCGACTTATAATAAGTTATACTATATTTTATTATAAGCTTTTTAGCAAAGCGAAAGGAATATTGCTTTATGATAAATGATAGTATAGTGGCACTTCTTATAAGTTTTACCTGCACCGCTGTTTGTTGTCCCCTACTGATACCTGTTTTATATAAATTCAAGTTCGGTCAACAAGTAAGAGATGACGGTCCGCAGGCACATCTTAAAAAAAGCGGTACACCTACGATGGGTGGTATTATGATATTACTCGGCATAATCGCAGGAAGTTTATTTTATATTAATAAATACACATTGGTACTGCCTGTACTGTTATTTACAGTAGCTTACGGAGTAATAGGTTTTTTAGATGATTTTCTAAAGATAAAAAAGAGAAAATCGGAAGGACTTAAAGCTTACATAAATTTATCTTGCAAATAATACTTACAGCGCTATTCGTTTACTATCTTCATGTGCAAAAAACAGCGGATACTATGCTTATACCGTTTACCGGATCACTTAGTACGGGATATATGTTGCATACCGGAATATTTTTTATTCCTTTGGTATTTTTTATAGTTTTGGGTACAGACAACGGCGTTAATTTTACCGACGGAGTAGATGGACTTTGTACCTGTGTTACAATAATCGTTTCAATATTTTTCGGAGTTATAGCTATCAGGGAGAATATAATGATAAGCCCTGTTATAGGAGCTGTTATAGGAAGTCTTACGGGCTTTCTTATTTATAATACCAATCCGGCAAAGGTATTCATGGGTGATACCGGATCTTTGGCACTTGGAGGCTTTGTTGCTTCGACCGCACTGGTTATGCAACTGCCGTTATTTATTGCGATCGTAGGCTTCATATATCTTATAGAAGTCGTTTCGGTAATAATACAGGTAGGATATTTTAAAGCTACTAAAGGTAAGAGATTTTTCAAGATGGCACCTATACATCACCATTTTGAACTTTCCGGATGGTCGGAAACTAAAGTTGTAACAATATTCAGTATAGTTACCGCTATACTGTCTCTTTTGTTATATCTCGGATTTAACAGATAAATTAAATGGAAAGAGGTTTTTATGAAAGATATAGTTATGGTTGCAGGTATGGGAAAAAGTGGAATATCTGCGGCAGAGCTTATACTTAACATAGGCGGAAGAGTATTGCTTTATGACAGCAATGAGACATTGGATCGTGAGACCGTTCTTTCCAAGTTTGATGAAGACAATGTTAAAAATATAAATGTGAAACTTGGAAAACTTAATGAAGAAGATATAAAAGATATTCGTGTATGTGTAATGAGTCCCGGAATAAGCTTGGAAACCGACTTTGTAAAGTTGCTTTTAACACACAGAATACAGTTATGGTCTGAAATACAACTTGCTTATTTTGTGGCTAAAGGAAAGATTATGGCAATTACGGGTACTAACGGTAAAACAACTACGACCGCTTTATTGGGTGAGATAATGAAGCGTAAATATGAAAAATGTTTTGTTGTGGGCAATATCGGTATACCGTATACACAAATCGCTTTGGATACTGATGAAAATTCTGTTACTGTTCTTGAAGTATCAAGTTTCCAATTGGAGACTATAATAGATTTTAAGCCTAATGTATCGGCTATACTTAACATTACGCCTGATCACTTAAACAGACACCATACTTTTGAAAATTATTCCGCGATCAAAAAGGAAATATGCATGAATCAGACCGCTCAGGATCATTGTATACTGAATTATGATGACGAGCAGCTTAGAGAATTCGGAGACAGTGGAGAATGTAAGGCAAAAGTTGTATTCTTTTCGGTAAAGAATACACTTAAAGAAGGAGTCTATGTAGATAATAATACTGTGTATTACTCAAGCCCCGCAAAGAAGGTTGCCGTTTTATCATTAGACGAGGTGCAGCTTCTCGGAAGACATAATCATGAAAATATTTGTGCCGCTGTTGCTATGGCTGTTGTTGAGGGTGTGGATATTGATGATATAAGACAAGCCTGTTATGAATTTAAGGCAGTGGAACACAGGGTTGAATTTGTAAGAGAAAAGTACGGTGTAAAGTATTATAACGATTCCAAAGCCACCAATCCGGATGCTGCGATCCAAGGACTTAATGCTATGCCCGGACCAACTATACTTATTGCCGGGGGATATGATAAGCAGTCCGTATATGATGAATGGGCAAAACTATTTAAAGATAAATTAAAATATTTGGTACTTATAGGAAGTACAAGAGATAAGATAGCAGAGTGCGCAAAGAAGCACGGTTTTAATAATATCATGTATGCGGAGACTTTACAGGAGGCTGTTAGGGTTTGTGACTCTTATGCGGACAAAGGGGATTATGTTTTACTTTCACCTGCATGTGCAAGTTGGGGGATGTTCGATAATTATGAGCAAAGAGGAGATATATTTAAGTCTTGCGTAAAAGCCTTATAATTAAGTGGAGTTTAAAATGCAAGAAAAGAAGGTTAGAAAAAAATATTATGACTACAGTTTATTACTTTCTATAATAATTCTGGTAACGTTCGGACTTATTATGATATATTCGGCGAGTTCCTTTTCAGCTCAACTTGAATTTAAAGATTCGGCATATTATATAAAACGACAAGGTTTTTTTACAATACTTGGTTTTATAGCAATGTTTGTGGTTTCAAGGATCGATTATCACAGAATACTTAAATTTGACAAGGCTATATATGCGTTATCGGTTATTTTGCTTATTGCCGTATTTGTGGTGGGTGTGGAGCGTAACGGAAAAAAACGCTGGCTTAAGTTCGGACCTGTAACGATACAACCTGCAGAGATCGCAAAACTTGCTTTGATCTTATGTATGAGTGTGCTTATCTATGAATTATATAAACAAATAGATACTAACAAAGCATTGTTCAAATTATCATACTTTGTAGTACCGTTGGTTTTATTAATAATTCCCAACAACATGAGTTCGGCTATAATAGTCGCACTTATACCTTTGTTTATGCATTTTAGTGTTTCAAAGAATATATTCCATTATGTACTTTTTGTTATCTTTGTAGGTTTGGTTGTGTGGCAAGCACTGCCTATTGCAACATTCTTAAATAAAATACATTTGGTACAAAACTATCAATTGCAGCGTATAATAGTCTGGAAAAATCCCGAAGCAGATCCTACAGCACACGGATTTCAGGTTTTACAAGGACTTTATGCTATAGGTTCCGGAGGTTTTTTCGGAAGAGGTATGGGTGCAGGTATGCAGAAGTTCCTTTTACCGGAATCTCAAAATGATATGATATTTTCAATAATTTGTGAAGAGCTGGGACTGTTCGGAGCCGTTACGATAATGTTGATCTTTATTTTTTTACTCTATCGTTGTATGGTCATAGCTTCTTTGGCAAAAGATCTCAAGGGTAGCATGATAGTTATAGGAGTAATGGGACACATAGCCATACAGCTTCTGCTTAACATATCGGTAGTTACGGGACTTATACCCAATACGGGAATAGGGCTTCCGTTTATAAGTTACGGAGGTACTTCACTTTTATTTCTTATGATAGAAATGGGGTTGGTTTTTTCGGTTGCAAAAAGCATAACCGTAGATAATAAAAATAAGTCCGGTAAAGCGTTTTCCCGTAAATAAATTTATTCAAGTATAAAATAAAAAGATGAAAAGATTTAAAAAAAGGTATATAATAGGTGCTATAATAGTGTTGTTCATTCTGCCTTTATCATTAATTAAAATAGATAAGGTAGTTGTGAGCGGTAATTCATGGTATAATAATGAGGAAATTGAAGCTCTTGTTTTTACTAAACCATTAGACAGGTATTTTCTATATTCATTTATTAAGGATAAGTTAAGCAAGAAAAGGAACATTCCGTTTATACAGGAGTATAAGTCGGTTTGGAGATCACCCTCAACAGTTGAGATAGTAGTGTATGAAAAAAGCATATTGGCTGCAGTAAGATATATGAATCTTTACATGTATTTTGATAAAGATGGTGTAGTACTGGAAAGTTCGTCGGAAAAAATTGATAAAATTCCTGTCATAGAAGGGCTTGAACTTAGCAGCATAGTGCTATATAATAAACTTCCTGTAGAAGATGAGTATATGTTCAGCAGACTTGTAAGTCTTGTACAATCCCTATCAAATTATAATATATTTGCGGAACGTATATTGATATATTCTCAAAATCAAGTGATCCTATACATAGGAGATATAGAGGTGCACTTAGGTATTTTGAATAATATTGAAGAAAAGATAGCGGTTCTTAATAATATATTTCCTGAGATCTCGGGTCAGAAAGGGATATTATATATGAACAAATACAATAATAACGAATCTTATACTTTTGAGCAGAAAAAGATAGGTAAGTGATTTTTTTTGTTTTTTTATATAACGGCTTTTTTATAAACTGTTTACATTGTATTAATCAAAAAAATAAAAAAATCAAAAAAATAATTACAGTTGATATTTTCTTCTAAACATATTATCATGTAAATTATTAAACAGCATTAAATTGGGCAAATCCGAAAAATTGTAGTCGGGAGGAATAGAACTTGTTTGAGATACATATTGATTCAACAGAAAATGCAGCAAAAATAATTGTAATTGGTGTTGGCGGTGCAGGTAACAATGCAGTAAACCGTATGATAGACGAGAGTATAGTCGGAGTGGAATTTATAGGCGTTAATACCGATAAACAGGCACTTGAGTCTTGTAAGGCTCCTACCTTGCTACAAATCGGTGAAAAGGTAACAAAGGGGCTTGGTGCAGGAGCTAAACCCGAGGTGGGTGAAAAGTCTGCCGAGGAAAGTGCTGAGGATATCGCCGCTCACTTAAAGGGAGTGGACATGGTCTTTGTAACCTGCGGTATGGGTGGCGGAACCGGAACCGGTGCGGCACCTGTAATTGCAAGAATTGCAAAGGAGATGGGTATACTTACTGTAGGTGTAGTGACCAAACCTTTCGGTTTTGAAGGTAAGCAAAGAATGAGTAAGGCTCTTTCCGGTATTGAAAGACTTAAATCCAATGTTGATACACTTATAGTTATTCCTAACGATAAGCTTCTCGGTCTGGTTGACAGAAGGATCCGTTTGGAGGAAGCTCTTAAAAAGGCTGATGAGGTTCTGCAACAGGCAGTACAGGGTATCACAGACCTTATAAATGTTCAATCGCTTATAAATCTGGACTTTGCCGATGTTCAAACAGTGATGAAGGACAAAGGTATCGCTCATATAGGTATAGGTTTCGGTACCGGAGATGATAAGGCTGTTGATGCCGTAAGACAGGCAGTTCAGTCTCCGCTCCTTGAAACAACCATAGAGGGTGCAAGCGATGTTATTATCAACCTTTCGGGTGATATAAGTCTTATAGAGGCTGATGAAGCGGCTGAGTATGTTAAGGATATGGTAGGAGAGGATGCCAATATAATATTCGGTGTTACTGATGATCAGGGTGTTCAAGATCAAGTTACCATAACCGTTATAGCAACAGGTCTTGAGGAGCATGTGGAGACCGATCAGGTATCCAGCATTATGAAGGGCTTCGCTCAAAGAAGAAACCTTACACCTCCTACAAGTAACATAAGCACTATGGGGGCTTCAAGAGCTCAGACAACACCACAACCGAGCAGAAATCTCGGAAATATATCTAATGTAAATAATCAGAGCAGAACAAATGCTCCTTTGGAAACTATCAATTTTGATACCTTGCCTCCGTCAAGAGAGGATGAGAGTGTTAACATTAATCTAAATAATACAACAAGAACAGAGCCTACATACAGTAGACCTCGTACGACCAGGGAAACTACTCTTAATGTTCCCGATTTCTTAAAAGACAGACATTCAGACAGAAATTAACTATATATAAAGACAGGCTACAAGATAGAAAAATCTATTTTATAGCCTGTCTTTATATTGAAAAATATTTTTCATTATCATTAAAACAAAAAAATCTGTTTTTATCGAAAAGTCTTAAAAGCTATAAAAGCTTTTTTACTTTTAGACATATACAGATTTCTTAGTAATACAAGTTAATTTACGATTTTTTAGAATAAAATATTATTAAACAGCAAAAAAGCTCCGGGATATACCGAAGCTTATCTTTTATGCATGTTCATAATACAGAATTAAGCACGCTCAACCTTGCCTGAACGAAGACATGAAGTACAAACACACATCTTCTTTGAACCACCTGCAGTTTTTACTCTTACTGACTTGATATTTGCTTTCCATATTTTGTTGGATCTTCTATGTGAATGGCTCACACTGTTACCAAAGTGAACTGCTTTTTCGCATACTGCACATTTTGCCATGCTTAACACCCCCTTAATTAGGATTAGGATTTAAAACCCATAACGGATATATGATATCAAAAATATATACTATTTGCAAGTATTAATTAAATAAAACTTCCATTTTATATTAAAATAGAGTATACTAGACGAAGTGTTATAAAATTGCATTACATCACTTTGATTAAACGGAGGTTAATTGCATGGGCAAAGGAGTATTAACTACTAATATGGGTGAGATAAGCATATCTAATGATGTTATAGCATTTTATGCAGGACTTCAAGCCTTGGAATGTTTCGGTATAGTCGGTATGGCGGCTGTCAATGTCGGCGACGGACTTGTGAAGCTTCTTAAAGGTGACAATGTTTCTAAGGGAGTATGGGTTAACGTTAAAGACAATAGACTTAGTATTGACTACCATGTAATAGTTGCATATGGAGTCAGCATAATGGCTGTATCGGAAAATTTAAGAGAAAATGTAAAATATAAGTTGGAAAAATTCACCGGTATGTCGGTGGATAAGATCAATATATACGTCGAGGGCGTTAGAGTCATAGACTAAGGAGGTAAAATAGGTGAGCTTAACACAGCTTAATTCAATAGAATTAAAAAAAGCCTTTATTTTAGGTGCTAAGAATTTAGAGGCAAAAAAAGACTGGATTAATGAGTTAAATGTTTTCCCGGTTCCTGACGGGGATACCGGAACCAATATGACTATGACCATAATGTCAGCAGTAAAAGAAGTAAGTGCGTCATCAGATGACATGAAAAGTGTATGCAAAGCGATATCTTCAGGTTCATTAAAGGGAGCCAGAGGTAATTCCGGTGTTATACTTTCACAGCTTTTAAGAGGCTTTACAAAGGTAGCCGCAGACTATGAAAGCTTAGATACCATGATTTTGAGCATAGCATTGGAAAAGGCTACGGAGACCGCTTATAAGGCTGTTATGCGTCCTAAGGAAGGTACTATACTTACCGTAGCCAAGGCTATGAGCACTAAAGCACTGGAGATCTATGAAGATTTTGACGATGTTCGTGAATTTATAAAAGCGGTTCTTGATGCCGGTGATGAAGCTTTGGCAAAAACTCCGGAACTTCTTCCCGTATTAAAACAGGCGGGAGTTGTAGATTCGGGCGGTCAAGGTCTTATGGAAATAATACGTGGAGTATATGATTCCGTTATGGGTAAGGAACTTGACTACAGCAGTATTGAAGTTTCTAAGGCTAAAACTCCTGTAAAAATGGGAATGCATATATCTAAGGGAGATGTAGATACCGCTAATATCAAGTTCGGATATTGTACTGAATTTATAATTAATCTCGATAAAGAATTTAAAGAAGAAGATGAGCACAGCTTTAAGGCATTCCTTGAAACTATAGGTGATTCATTGGTATGTGTATCGGATGATGAAGTTGTTAAGATACATGTTCATACCAATGATCCGGGACTTGCATTACAAAGAGCTTTGGGTTACGGATCTCTGACTCGTATTAAAATCGATAATATGAGGGAACAGCATGAAGAACAGCTCTTGAAAGAAATGATAGAGAGCGGAGAAGTTGAAGTCAACGATGCTCAAGAAGAGCCTAAAAAGAATGTTGAATTAAAAGAATACGGATTTATAAGTGTTTCATCGGGTGAAGGTTTAAGTGATATTTTTAAAGGTCTTGGAGTAGATGAGATCATAGAAGGTGGTCAAACAATGAACCCAAGTACAGAAGATATACTTTTAGCAATAGATAAAGTTAATGCAAAGAATATCTATGTACTGCCCAACAATAAAAATATTATTTTAGCTGCAAACCAGGCTTCTGAACTTATACAGGATAAGAACATAATGGTAGTTCCTACCAAAACGATACCGCAAGGACTTAGTGCGGTAATAGCTTTTATGCCTAATATCAATAGTGAAGAAAACCTTGAAAATATGAAGGAAGAAATCAATAACGTAAAGAGCCTTCAAGTAACTTATGCCGTGAGAACAACTTCTATTGATGATTTTGAAATAGAAGAAGGGGATATAATGGCAATAGGAGATAGCGGTATTGTAAGTGTAGGTAAATCCATAGATGAAACCTTACTTGATGGTCTTGCAAAACTTATAGATGATGACACTGAACTTGTAAGCCTGTATTATGGTGCCGATATCAAAGAAGAAGAGGCTGAAAAACTTAAAGGAAGATTGAGTGATATATACAATAATATAGATATTGAACTTAACAAAGGAAGTCAAGCGGTATATTATTATATAGCATCAGTCGAATAGATCATAGAGCTTTTACAAGATAAGGTATTTTATTTTGTAAAAGCTTTTAACTTTATTATGCCTTATACGGGATATTTAATAATCAAGTAGATACTTAGCGTAATAAACAAAAAAATATATATCGCTATAATTAAATTTGTGCTATAGTATAGGTTAGTATTTGTGTGGAGAAATGAATGAAAAATTTATACATAGCTGAAAAACCCTCTGTTGCCAATGAATTTGCCAAAGCACTAAAACTTAATACTAAAAAGAAGCAGGGTTTTTTAGAGGCGGATAACGCTATCATCACATGGTGCGTAGGTCATCTTATAACGATGAGTTATCCGGAAAGTTACGGGGAACAATATAAAAGATGGTCTCTGGATACCCTGCCTTTTTTGCCCGAAGTCTTCAAATATGAAGTTATTGATACCGTAAAGGCACAATACAAAACAGTAAGTGCCTTACTCAACAGAGATGATGTCAACTGTATCTATATATGTACCGACTCCGGAAGAGAGGGAGAATATATATATAGACTTGTTGATAATATGGCTAAGGTAAATAAGCAGAGAAAAAGAGTCTGGATAGACTCTCAAACCGAAGAAGAGATATTAAGGGGTATAAAAGAAGCAAAAGATTGGTCTTATTATGATAATCTTGCAACGTCAGCATATTTGAGAGCTAAAGAAGATTATCTTATGGGTATTAACTTTTCCAGGCTGCTTACATTAAAATATTCAAATACATTGGCTAATCTATTAAAAAAGGATAGAGTAGTCTTAAGTGTAGGTCGGGTAATGACCTGTGTAGTCGGTATGGTAGTAAGAAGAGAAAGGGAGATAAGAAACTTTCAAAAAACTGTATTTTATAAGATCGTTGCCAAATTATCATTTGAGAATAATGCCAATTTTATAGAGGGGGAATTTAAAGCGACAGAGGGTAGCAAATATCTAAATTCGCCTAAGCTTTATAAAGATAACGGCTTCCTGAAAAAGGAAGATGCTGATAGATTTATATCCGAATTAAAACCCTACAATAAAGCTAAGGTACTTGAGAACAAGAAAAAGAAAGAGATAAAAAATCCTCCTTTATTGTATAATCTTGCGGAGCTTCAAAATGATTGCTCAAAAAAATTCAAGATAAGCCCTGATGAAACTCTTAAAATTGCTCAAAAGTTATATGAAAGAAAGTTACTTACTTATCCCAGAACCGATGCAAGAGTATTGTCCAAGGCTGTTGCAAAGGAAATATATAAAAATCTTGCCGGACTTAAAAAGTATGAGACTTTGAATAAGGAAATCGAAGAAGTTCTAGATAACGGGCTTTATAAGAACCTTGAGAAGACAAGATATGTTGATGATAAGAAAATTACCGACCACTATGCTATAATACCTACAGGACAGGTTGGTCTGTCAGGACTTACACCTTTGGAACTTAAGGTTTTTGAACTTATTTGCCGAAGATTTGTAAGTATATTTTATCCTCCGGCGGAATATATTAAGTACAATATAGAGAGTCTGATAGAGAAAGAACATTTCTTTACCGCTTTTAAGTTACTTACGAAAACAGGTTACCTTAAGATTTTGGAAGCGGAGCCGGAAAAAGTAGGTAATAGCGGTGATACTGAGGATACAAAAAATTTTGATCCTTATTTTATAAACTTGCTAAACTCTATCAAAAAAGGTAGTATACTGAATGTTGAAGACATGTATACAAAAACCGGAGAAACTTCCGCACCGAAAAGATATACTTCCGGTTCTATGATACTTGCAATGGAGAATGCCGGACAGCTTATAGAAGACGAGGAACTTAGGAGTCAAATAAAATCAAGCGGTATAGGTACATCGGCAACAAGAGCCGAGATACTAAAAAAACTGATTACTATAAAGTACCTTTCTCTAAATCCTAAGACTCAGGTAATTACGCCAAGTCTTTACGGGGAGATGGTCTACGAAGCGGTCTATAATTCTATCAGGCAACTGCTAAACCCCGCCCTTACGGCAAGCTGGGAGAAAGGGCTTTCCATGATTACGGAAGGCAGCATTAACTCAAAAGAATATATGGATAAGCTTGAACATTTTGTAAAAAGTAAGGTGCTGGCAGTAGCAAACTTAAACAATCAATATAGCCTTAATAAGGCATATCAGGATATATATAAACATTATAATTAGACCTAAGGAGAAAAGTATGACAAAACAAGAAGTAAGGTCTTTGGAGTTATTTGATTTATCTAAAACCATAGCTAGGGAGCTTTTTGAAAAACACAGTTATCCATGGGAGGTTTTGGCTGAACTGGAAAGCTTTATATTGGAGCTTGGTAAAAAGCTCGATCCTAATGAATATGATAAAAAAGGTGATGATATTTGGATACATAAGACAGCAAAGATAGCACCTACAGTGTCATTAAAAGGTCCTGCAATAATATGCGAAGGTGCGGAGCTTAGACAATCCGCCTTTATAAGAGGTTCTGTAATAATTGGAAGAAGAAGTATAGCCGGTAATTCCTGTGAGTTTAAAAATTCTGTTTTATTTGATGATGTACAGACTCCGCATTATAACTATGTCGGAGATTCTGTTTTGGGACATAGATCTCACATGGGAGCCTCCTCACTTACAAGTAATGTAAAGTCTGATAAATCCTTGGTTAAGATACATCTTGGAAATGAAGACCTGGAGACCGGCAGAAAAAAAGTCGGTGCAATACTTGGGGACTATGTGGAAGTAGGATGCGGATCTGTATTAAATCCGGGTACAGTAGTAGGGAAAAACAGTATAATCTATCCTTTATCAAGCGTAAGAGGAACTGTTCCGGCTGATAGTATATACAAGTCTAAAGATGATATTGTAAAGAGGCATTAATCAAAAGAAAATAAATCAATTTACAGAAAGGACTCAAATTATGAAAAAAGAAGTTGTTTTACAAAGAATGAAGGAAGATTGTTTAATAGCTGTTATTCGTGCGAAAAATAAAGAGCAGGGCGAAAAATTGGTAGACTCCATAATAAAGGAGGAATTAACTTTATTGAAATAACCATGACCATGGACGAGGGCAATCCTGTTGAATTTATTGCTTTCCTTGCTCAAAAGTATAAGGATAATCCTAAGATAGTTATAGGTGCAGGTACGGTACTTGATCCTGAAACAGCAAGACTTGTGATCCTTGCAGGTGCAAACTACGTAGTAAGTCCTGCTTTCAATCCTGAAACTATCAAGTTATGTAACAGATACAGAGTTCCGGTACTGCCGGGAGTTATGTCTCCGACAGAAGCGGTAATGGCTTTAGAAGCCGGATGTGATGTGATCAAGCTCTTCCCTGGTAATATATTGGGTCCTGCAGCCATAAGCACATATAAAGGACCACTTCCCCAGGGTGAGTTTATGCCTAGCGGAGGAGTTGATGTAGATAATGTAGATAAATGGCTTAAAGCCGGTGCGTATGCGGTAGGTACAGGTTCAAGCCTTACCAAGGGTGCAAAGACCGGTGATTTTGATGCCGTAGAAGCTAAGGCAAAAGAATTTGTCGAGGCTGTAAAGAAAGCTAGAAGTTAATATCGGAGGTTTATAATAATATGTCAAGAGTTTTTGAAGGTGCAGGTATCGCACTTATTACTCCATTCAATGAGGATGGGAGTGTTAATTATGAAAAATTAAAAGAACTCATAGAGGATCAAATAGCTAATAAAACTGATGCTATAATCATATGCGGTACTACCGGAGAACCCTCTACACTAACCATAGAAGAGCATTTGGATGTAATAGAAGCTGCTGTAAAGTTTGTTAATAAGAGAATTCCGGTCATAGCAGGTTCAGGTTCCAATTGCACTCAAACTGCTGTATATCTTTCCACAGAAGCTGAAAAAAGAGGCGTTGACGGTCTTTTGGTAGTTTCACCTTATTATAATAAGGCGACTCAAAAAGGACTTATAAATCATTTTTCTACGATTGCAGCCTCAGTTAAAATACCGATAATATTATACAATATACCGGGTAGGACCGGTGTTACTATCAAGCCGGAGACTATTAGTTATCTGGTAAGAAATGTAGAGAATATCGTTGGTGTAAAAGAAGCTTCCGGGGATATGTCTGCCATTGCCAAAACATTCCACCTATGTCACGATATAGATATTGCTGTTTATTCGGGTAATGACGATCAGATAATACCTATTATGTCACTTGGTGGTGTGGGAGTTATATCGGTATTAAGTCATGTGGCTCCAAGACAAACTCATGAAATGTGTAGAGCTATGCTTGACGGAGATGTAAAACGGCTGCAAGAATGCAGCTTGAGGCTTTAGATGTTATCAACAACCTCTTTACGGAAGTCAACCCTATACCTGTAAAAGCCGCTCTCAATATGCAGGGTAAGGATGTAGGAGGTCTCAGACTTCCGCTTACATACATGGAAGAAGAACATCAAAAGGCACTTGAAAAAAGTATGAGAGAGTATGGTATATTATGATAAAAGTCTTATTAAACGGATGTCTGGGTGCTATGGGACTGGTGATATCCGATCTTATTCAAAACGTAACTGATATGCAAATAGTTGCCGGAATAGACAGAAGATGTAAAGAAGCAGATTTTAAACCCAGATATGAATACAAGGTATACGAAAGTCCTTTTGATGTAGAAGAAGAAGCGGATGTCTGTATAGATTTTTCTTCTGCATCCGCAGTTGAGGGTATATTGAAATATTGCTCTGATAAGAAATTACCTTTAGTCCTTTGTACTACTGGTTTAAGTGAAGATCAGTTATTGCACGTCAAGGAAATTTCAGCTTCTGTTGCGATTTTGCGTTCCGCTAATATGTCAATAGGAGTCAATCTACTGCTTAAACTGGTAGCACAGGCAACGAAAGCATTAGAGAATAAAAATTTTGACATAGAGATAGTAGAAAAGCATCATAACAGAAAACTTGATGCCCCCAGCGGTACAGCACTTGCTTTAGCCGATGCCGCAAATGATGCTTCCGATATTGCTTTTGAATACAATTTTTCAAGGGCTGACAGAAGAGCGAAAAGACCAGTAAATGAGATAGGTATTTCTGCCGTAAGAGGCGGTAGTATAGTCGGAGAGCATGATGTGATATTTGCGGGAGAGGATGAGGTCATAACCTTGTCTCATAATGCTTACTCAAGAGGTATTTTTGCAAAAGGCGCTGTTGAAGCTGCAAGGTTTTTATATGATAAACCGGCAGGTATGTACAGTATGTTTGATGTGCTCTAAACCGTCAGATATACATAAAATATTTACTAATTTATGATAAAAAGATATTTGTATTTATTTGCATAAATAACATTGCCTAAATTATATATCTTTTATATAATCGTATATTGGTAAAGTAAACTTCAATACTTTAATGTGAAAGGAATACATTATGGAAAAGCTTGAACAATTATATGAAGGCAAAGCTAAGAAAGTATTTAAAACAAATGATCCGGATGTTCTCATTGTATCATATAAAGATGATGCAACAGCATTTAACGGTGAAAAAAAAGGTACTATAGTCGGAAAAGGTGCTATTAATAACCGTATGACTAACCATATTTTCAAACTTTTGGAAGCAAAAGGTGTGCCTACTCATTATATTAATGAGATCAATGATACCGATACTGAAGTTAAAGCAGTTAGTATAGTTCCTTTGGAAGTTATCGTAAGAAATTATTCAGCAGGAAGTTTTGCTAAAAAACTCGGTATGGAAGAAGGAATCAAATTAAAAGTACCTACCCTTGAATTTTCATATAAGGATGATGCTTTAGGTGATCCTTTCATCAACGGATATTATGCACTGGCACTGGATCTTGCGAGCCAGGAAGAAATAGATAAGATTGCAAGCTATGCATTTAAGGTAAATGAAGTTCTTATTGAATATTTTGCAAAACTCGGTATAGATCTTATAGATTTTAAGATCGAGTTCGGAAGATATCACGGTGATATAATACTTGCCGATGAGATCTCACCGGATACTTGCAGATTATGGGATAAAGATACTCACGAAAAACTTGATAAAGACAGATTCAGAAGAGATCTCGGTCATGTTGAAGATGCATATAAGGAAGTTTTCAAGAGATTAGGTATAGAGTAAGATATTTATTATAAAGGAGGTTCGGGAAATGAACTATTTAGAAATTGAGAAGGTTATAGGCAGAGAAATTCTTGATTCCAGAGGAAATCCTACTGTAGAAGCTGAAGTTTGGCTTTATGACGGTACTATAGGAAGAGGTACTGCACCAAGCGGTGCTTCTACAGGAGAATTCGAAGCTTTGGAGTTAAGAGACGGTGATAAGTCTCGTTACCTCGGAAAAGGTGTTTCAAAAGCTGTTGAGAATATCAACACTATAATAAACGACACATTAGAAGGAATGAATGCTGCAGATATCTATGCTATAGATAAGGCTATGATAGCTGCCGACGGTACCAAGGACAAGTCAAAGCTCGGTGCCAATGCCATACTTGCAGTATCCATAGCTGCCTCAAGGGCTGCGGCTGAGTCTATGTGCTTACCTTTATATAGATTTTTAGGAGGAGTTTCAGGAAACAGACTTCCTGTTCCGATGATGAATATATTAAACGGTGGTGCTCATGCAAGTAACACTGTAGATATACAGGAATTTATGATCATGCCTGTAGGTGCAAAAAGTTTCAAAGAAGCTTTGAGATGGTGTGCCGAAGTGTTCCATTCACTTGCTAAGATCCTTAAATCTGAAGGTCTTGCTACATCAGTAGGAGATGAAGGTGGATTTGCTCCTAATCTTAAGAGTGATGAGGATGCTATTAAATACATACTTAAAGCAGTTGAAGCAGCCGGCTATAAGGCAGGTACAGACTTCATGATAGCTATCGATGCCGCTTCAAGCGAGTGGAAGACCGGTACTATCGGAAAGTATAAGCTTCCTAAGGCAGGTACCGAGTTTACGGCTACAGAGCTTATAGCTTATTGGAATGACTTGGTTGAAAAGTATCCTATCATTTCTATCGAAGACGGTCTTGATGAAGAAGACTGGGAAGGCTGGAAGGAGCTTACCAAGGAGCTTGGTGGTAAGGTACAGCTTGTAGGAGACGACTTATTCGTTACCAATACCGAGAGACTTTCAAAAAGGCATCGAAATCGGTGCAGGTAACTCAATACTTATCAAACTTAACCAGATAGGTTCGGTTTCAGAGACACTTGAGGCTATTAAGATGGCTCACAAGGCAGGATATACCTCAATATCTTCACACCGTTCAGGTGAAACAGAAGATACCACTATAGCAGATCTTGCGGTTGCACTTAACACTTGCCGATCGAAAACAGGTGCTCCAAGCAGATCTGAGCGTGTTGCTAAATACAATCAGCTTCTCAGAATAGAAGAAGAACTGGGTGAAGCGGCTGTATATCCGGGAATAGCAGCATTTAACGTAAAGAGATAATTAATGATAGTAAATAAAATACTTCAAGACCTGTTGAATTTGTCATGGAGTATTTTACTTATATGGTGAGAAAATGGAAAGAAAAATACTTTTAGTAATTGATATGCAAAATGATTTTGTCGACGGTGTACTTGGTACTAAAGAGGCAGTTTCGATAGTTCCCTTAGTAGTAAAAAAAGTTGAGCAACTTATGTCTGAGGGTTATGAAGTTATTTTTACAAAAGATACTCATTATGAAGGATATTTATCAACTCAAGAAGGAATCAATCTGCCTGTTAAGCATTGTATCAAGCCTGAACACGGTTGGGAACTTGTTGAAGAACTTAAGGATATACAAAGTAAGCATAACTTGAAAGTGGTTGAGAAACCCGGATTTGGAAGTATGGAACTTGCGAATTGGTTGAAAAATGAGGATATAAAAGATCCTATTAAAGAAATTGCTTTCCTGGGACTTTGTACTGATATTTGTGTGGCTTGTAATGCACTTTTGATTAAAGCTGCTTTACCTGAGGTCTTACTGAAAGTTTATTCGGACTGTTGTGCCGGAGTAACTCCGGCTGCTCATAAAGCTGCACTTCAAACTATGGCAAGTTGTCAAATAAAGATCGAAGAGTAGTCAAAGATGATAAGATCAAGTGGATATATTTGATTACTGTCTGCTTTTAACTGATATAAAAAGAGAGGAGTAAAAATTATTACCCCTCTCTTTTTAACTATTCGCTAAACTCATGTTTAACGAATAGTTAGGTGTGATTTTGTTTGATTTCCTTTAATTCGCATTTGAATCCGTAGTCTTTTCCTTTTCCGGAACTTCTTTAGTTGCAAGTCCGCTTTTTTCTTTAATCGTGTTACTTATATCTATTAATTCTCTGCTCGGTTCATATACTTTATCTTTATATAAGATCTCATGTAATTTTCTAACGTTACTTTCTAATGTTACAGGTATTACATAATTAAGTTTACCTATATCTTTAGTATCTTTGTCAAAAGGAAAACCAAGACTTTCGATCAATCTATAGTCCTCAGCATCTTTGATAAAAGGCAGGAGGTCATCTACCGAAATACTGCTTGATATTTCAGGATATACACTCAACACAAGATTTTTCAGTGTATTGAAGTCAGATCGTTTTGCTTTATCAAGGGCTAAGTCTGCAATTTTTCTCTGTCTTTCAGTTCTGTTAAAATCAGTATCCATCAGCCTGAGTCTCGCATAAGCAACAGCTTGTACGCCGTCCAAATGATGTTCACCCGGATATGCCAGTTGATAGGATCCAATACCGGTAGATTCTACAGTCTCAGTTATAAATGAATTGATATATTCAAACTCCGATTCCGTGATCTCTACATCGACTCCACCCAGTATATTAATAGCATCAACAACTGATTTCCAGTTAAACGTGATATAATCATCAATTTTCATATCTAACATACGCTCTAATGTTTCTACAGCTTGTTTATGACCACCTAAAAATATGCTTCATTCAGTTTATGATACTTTCCGCTTGCATCGATCATACTGTAGGTATCTCTGTATATTGATATAAGTTGTATCTCTTTTGTCTCTCTGTTTATATTGCAGATAATATCAACATCCGCTAAAGCGCCTGCCTCAGTATTTCCTTCTCTTGAGTCGACACCGAATATAGCTATTGTATAATAGCCGCTTTGCTTATATAAAAAACCGTAAGCAAAGTATGAAAAACCTAAAAGAAGTGCTAAAAGGAAAACTGTCCCGAATATCTTTTTGAACTTACCGGATCTTTTTACTGGTTTTGATTTTTGCACAGTTTCACTATGTTTTTTTTCATGTCTTACTATAGGTATAGGTTGTTTCTTCCTTTTTACAGATGTAGATTTTTGTTGAGAGACAGGTTTTTGTCTGGGTACTTTTTTTATATGCTGTATACTTTGTTTGACTTCCTTAGGCTTTTTTTTCTTAATAACTTGTATTTTCTTTCTTTTTACAGGTCTTTCGGGTATCTTCCTACCCTCTTCTCTTGTTATGGGGAAAAGCTCCAAATTATTTGAATTATTGGAAACAACATTTTTCTTGATATATTCTTTATAATCTTTTCTTGCTATTGCAATATCAAGTTCTTTTTGGGGTAAAGTTTTCTTCTCTCCCTTAATACTCTCTTCTTTTTCAACTGTATTTTTATCTAAAGTATCATTTTCAGAACCTGATGAATCCTCAGAAACCCCTCCCCTTGCTTGCTCGGGATATTGAATATTAATAGTATATTTTTCCAGTCCTTGTTCACCGGGAGATCTGCGTTTCTTTTTTAGTCTCGCCAGATAGAACCTATATCTTCTCTTCTCTTCTTTATCATCTGAGTGTATATCTTCATCTCTCATAAAATAAAACTTTCTTTAATACAAACAATTTATTTGCCTGATTCTTTTTTGATATTTATATATGATCTTAGTAAGTTAACACAACCTTCAAATCCCAATCTACTGCTGTTGATACATAGATCGTAGCTTTTTGAATCACTCCAATGTTTATTGGAATAATAATTGTAATAACTTGAACGTTTTTTATCGATTTTGATCATCAGATCCTTTGCCTTATCTTCTGTTATATTCTGTACTTCCGCAATACGCTTGATTCTGTCTTCTTCATCGGCATTCACGAATACTGTAACTAAATTATCGTGTTCCGCTAAAGCATAATCCGCACATCTTCCTATAATTACACAAGATTCATTTTCTGCTATTTGTTTTATAGCATCAAATTGAGCAAGAAAGATCTTGTGGTTGATAGGCATATCGAGATATGAAGAAGTAGTATAACCGAGTGAATAAGTATCCATTACCAATGAATACAGAAAACTGTTAGTAGGTCTTTCATCATGAGACTCAAAAAGCTCCTGGCATATTCCGCTGTTTTTTGCCGCAGCTGCTAAAAGCTCTTTATCATAAAATTTAATACCGAGTTCTTTTGCTAAAAGTTCACCTATCTTTTTTCCGCCACTTCCCGCCTGTCGTCCTATAGTAATAACCAAGTTACCTTTCATATCCGTGCTCCTCTCTAATCATCTGTATTATAATTTAGTTAACAGCTCTTTAAAATAATCCGGCAGTTCAGAATCAAATTCAACGTATTCATGTGTCCCCGGATGTATAAAACCCAGCGTCTTGGCATGTAGGCATTGCCCCTGTAAATTAAAAGGTGACTTTGAACTCCCGTATATACCGTCTCCCAAAAGAGGATGCAATATATAAGACATATGTACTCTTATTTGATGTGTTCTTCCGGTTTTCAATTCACATTCAATATATGTATGATTTTTGTATCTTTCCAAAACTTTATACTTAGTATAAGCGTATTTTCCGTTTTCGTCTACAACTGAAAATTTTTTTCTATCGAAATGATGTCTGCCTATATAATTCTCTACTACTCCGTTTTCTTCTTTTATAACTCCATTAACAATTGCATGATATTTACGACTTATGCTATGTTCTCTAAGTTGATCTGCAATAAAATTATGAGAATTATCATTTTTACACACTATCAAAAGTCCTGTGGTATCCTTATCTATCCTATGAACGATTCCGGGTCTTAAAACCCCGTTGATAGATGATAAATCATCTTTGCAATGATACATTAAAGCGTTGACTAATGTTCCTGCGGTATGACCGTTAGCGGGATGTACTACCATTCCCTTGGGTTTATTAACTATTATTATATCATCATCTTCATAATGTATATCCAAAGGTATATTCTCAGCTTCTATATCAAGCTTACCGGGATCCGGTATTTGTACAGATATTATATCACCGAGACTTACTTTATAACTGCTTTTAACTTCTTTTCCGTTAACAAGTATAACGCCGTCCTTTATTAGTTTTTGTATATAAGACCTATTTAGACCTATACCTGCAAGATTTATATAATTATCTATCCTCAGTTCTTCATTATTTGTTACTTCTAATTTTATTTCTTGCATCATTATTCTTTATTTCTTATAAAACTAAAATCCTCTTCTTTATATAATAATAATAAACATATTATCAAAACAGCCGTAGCAATACTTATATACATGTCTGCAACATTAAAAATCGGGAAATCTATGAGGCGTATATATATAAAATCAACTACATATGCGTACATAACTCTGTCTATAAAGTTACCTACCGCACCCGAAAATATGAAACATAATATATAAAATAAGGGCATATATTTTTTTTCAAAAGGTAATTTGAATACGATATAGCATATTACAAATAATACCAATACCGTTATTATATAAAAGAACCATTGTTTACCCTGTAAAATACTAAAAGCTGCACCGGTGTTCTCTGAATAATAAAATTCCAAAACACCTTTTATCAGTATATGAGGAGGGCGTCCTTTTAAGTTTGTGACTGCAAGTATTTTGGTGTATCTGTCAACAAACACCGCTATAAGCGATATAACAAAAAACAATATAAATTTAGTCCTCATATTTTTGCCGTTATTATTCATAAATTATACTCTTTAGCCCTTCTCTCATCTCTTCCATACTTACGCTGTCATCAATAAAAGCCTCTCCTATAGATTTTATAAGGATAAATTTTATTTTCCCCGAACTCATCTTTTTATCGCTAAGAGTTGCCTTTAAAACCGATTCAACATCTATATTGTACCTTAATTTGATATCTAAATCAAAAGTATTAAATAAATTCTCTATTCTTTTTTTCTCATCTAAGCTGATCAATTTCCTCTTCATACTTATATAAGCTGCAATACATGAACCTAAAGCGACACATTGCCCGTGGCTTAGCTTAAAGTTAAGTTCTTTTTCTATCGCATGACCAAGTGTGTGTCCGAAATTAAGCAAGGCTCTCGCACCTTTTTCTCTTGGATCCTCTTCTACAACAGCCTTTTTTATAGCATCGGCTTTAAAAAGCATATCCATGCAGGCAGCACTGTCTTTAGATTTTATTTTATCTGCTTTCTTTTCCAATACGTCAAAAAATGAATCATCTTTGATTATCGCAGCCTTTATTATTTCTGACATACCCGAAGAAAACTCATTATTACCAAGTGTTTTAAGAGTGCTGATATTGGTATAAACTAAAGACGGCATGTGAAAAGCACCTATAATATTCTTATAAGACATAAATCAACACCGGTCTTACCGCCTATACTTGAATCGGCCTGAGCAAGCAAACTTGATGGTATTTGTATAAATCTTACTCCCCTCATATAGCATGCCGCTACATATCCGCACAGGTCACCGACAACCCCACCACCTAGTGCCACAAGAATATCGTTCCTGTCAAATTTGTTATCAATAAGAAATTTATATATAAGATTTACCGTGTCTAAATTTTTAGATGCTTCACCCGCAGTAAAATTAATATTTACTACATTATCGGAAAACTCGGATAAAATTGATTCTAATTCTTTTTTATATATAGAAGATACGTTAGTATCACTAACTATGCAATATTTGACTTTATTTAATTCAAGCATTTGAATCGCTTCTGAAAGTTTTGAAAAAAATCCTCTTCTATATAAATGTTATATGCAAATTTCTCATCATAATTAACAGGTAAGATCATCCTATAGGTTCCTCAATTCCATATTTAATATTTGTGCTTAAAAAAATCAAGTGATATATAGAATTAAAATCACTATTCATATTGCTTTATTTTTTTACTATTAGTCTGCCTTTTTTTACTAGTCTTTTTCAATATCTGAATATATAAATCTTCCAAGACCTCTCACGGAAACTATGTCATCTGTATTCAGCGACTTACTGTGTGTATTTATAAGCTTTGAATTTATAAATACTTTGTCCGAATCGATCAAAATATTGGCTTTAGTCCTTGAAATATTATATACCGAAGATACAATTGAATCCACCCTGTTCGAAGCAATATTAATATTTTTTTCTTTAATATTATTATTAAAATCGATCGATTTAAAATCTGTTTTTGTCACAGTGACTTTATTATGTTTTACATCAGTTAAACTATCTGTAATAATATTGCTTACGGCTTTCAACACATATACATATGCTTGATCATCAAATATACAAATATCTCCAACCATGTGTCTTTCTATCCCTATATTCATAATCGCACCCAAATAATCTCTATGGCTTAATTTATCGGCAAATTTGGTGTTTTTATTGCTTATATGCAATAAGTCAACAAATTCACTATCTTCTATTTCTTCAAAATCACACGAAAAAAAGCAAACGATCTTCCTTTCCGCATAGTCATACCCTCCAAGCATTTTATGCGAAACTTGGAGTGAAGCGCTAATAGATTGAAAGATAGTTTGCTCATATAGATTCAAAAACACAGTATGAGTTATAATATTTTTAAAATAGGCCCTGTCAGCCAGATCGCTGATTCTATTAATTAAAAATTGTCTCTCTTTTAGATTCATAAAATTATGACATTCTCACATTTAAATTAGTAGATTCGTTGTGTAATTCAGGATTGATCAAGCCCTGAAAATCACCCGACAGATCAACTGATGAAGGTGTCACCACAAATATGGCATTTGATACCTTTTGTAGCTTGCCGTTCAAGGTATATGTTGAACCGGAAGTAAAATCAAGAATCCTTTGAGCCAAATCAGTTTGCATTATACCTTCCATATTTAATACTACAGCTTTACCATCTAACAAGTGATTGCTTATTTTTTGGGCGTCAGACATCTCGGTAGGACTTACCAATGTAAGTTCCATATTGCGTCTAAGCGGTGTAATATTAGATTTTTTAGATGAGGTATATGAACTTCTGGATGATGTTCTGGCTGTCTTATGATCTGCCTCATCTTTATAATAATCATTATTTTTCCTTTTAGATGCAGACTTTACCGGCTGTGTTTCTTCCTCATAATCGTCATAATCTTCTTCATCATCATACTCTTCGTCATCATAATCATACTCTTCGTCGAAGTCTTCCTCATACTCATCATAATCACCACTACGAAAAGCCTCCACTATACGATTAATAATCCCCATTTAACTATTTCCTTCCTCTTGCGCCGAATATAGCAGTACCAACCCTTATAAATGTTGCTCCTTGTGATATAGCTATCTCATAATCGTTAGACATACCCATAGATAATAAATTCACCTTTATATTATGAAACTTTCTTTCATTTATGTCAACTGACAAATTCTTTAATTTTTTAAACACACTTTCGTTACATTTAGGATCCTCAACATATGGAGCAACAGTCATCAATCCTCTGATCTTCAAGTGTTTAAATTTCAAAAGCTTCAATTTGGTCCAACAATTCTAAAACACCAAATCCAAACTTACTCTCTTCATTTGCAACATTTACTTCGAGAAGTCCCTCAACTGAAATATCGAGCTTTGATGCTTCATATTCTATTACCTCAGCCAGTTTCAGACTGTCTACAGAATGTATAAGTGCTGCCTTTTTGATTACAGCCTTTACCTTATTGGTCTGAAGATGTCCGATCATATGCCATCTTATATCATCAGGAAGCAGATCTGATTTGGATACAAGTTCTTGAACTTTATTTTCGCCGAAATCCCTAATGCCGCAATCATAAGCTTCCTGCAAAATATCTACCGGCATAGTTTTACTAACAGCAATCAATTTCACTTCTGATTCATCTCTTGAATATTTTTTACAAGCTGCAGATATGTCATCTCTTATTTTTTTAATATTTTCTTTTATCATATCGTTCCTATCTATAAATGAAATCTCCTTCATTTATGCCGTCTGTGTCAAGTAATATATGATCATAAACAGATAAACCGTATTTTGTATTTTTACTATATAATATTCTTCATTTGAAGATAATATATCTACTTTTTTTAAATATGGCATAACCCTTATTAATATTAAAAACTCCTTTTAATTTTTCTTTTGCACCGACTTTATATTTACTACCCACATCAGGTTGTACCAAGTAATCATTTTCATGTATCTTGGACATAGGTGAATCGGATATATATAACATACCGTCCACAGAATCATATATATCTGTAGGAAGATATTCTATACTTGTCTTATTATTTTTAATGACTTCTCTGTAAAAGCCTACATTGACATCATCACTGTTACTTGCAAGATACTCACCCGGAACGGTGAAAAATGACACATCAACGACAGAATTATGAGGTATCTTAAGTCCGGTAGCGGAACTTAATTCTATCTCAAAATTTATAAATCTGTCCTCTAAAAAATGTATCATATATTTATCGAAATCCAATCGCCCGTAAGTAAGTGAATCAGCTCCTGTAAATGTTGAGAAAGCAGCCACATCGGTCAATCCCTTGGTTTTGAAATTAACCTTTAGAGAGGTCCTATCCTTATATGCCTCTTTATCTTCCTCACTTAAAGGAAAAACAATAGTCCAATTATCGGAACTTACTATTTTATAAATAGGTGTGTTCTTATCTACCAGATCACCTGATTTCAATCTGGAGAAACTGTATTTGGATCTGTCAAAGTCATCTTCTGAGAGTGTATTAATATCTTTTCCCTCAAATATATCTATATTATAAGATATTATTCCTGAATAAGCCGCAGTGGATATATTTAAGTTAATATTTTTTTCTCTCGTGATATTATCAATGTTTTCTAAAGTCATTAAATTTGAAAATTCAAGCAGGTCGGCATTTATATCATTCTTGACATCATATACATTATAAAAACTTTGCCTGTCGTATGATATAGAAAAATCTGAAAGTTTCTTCTTTAATTTCTGAGAATTGGCATCATCCAACTTATCAAGATTTGCACCTTGGCTTGCAAGCATGGAATTTAAATTACCTGTTTCATCAATTAAAAAAACATTATCTCCAACCGCACATCTTTTGCCTTCTCGCATATAAAAATTAACATAGCCCGTAACTTCTGTATTAGCTACTTCTTCTTCTCTGAAAATCAATCCGGTATACTCCTTATCAGACACCATAGAGCCTTCGGTAACTTCGTAAAAACCCCTTCGAGTACGAATAAAGTAAGCAACAATAATAAAAGCAACATAAGCTATTAAAGCAAATAACAGAACTATAACTATATTAAATCTTATACCATTTTTTTTTGACAATATAACTCCTATAATAACAGTTTACACATATATGACAGATTGATTTATCATTTGGTATAAATCACTTTATCAGAAAGTGTCAAAAAACTCAAAATATGAGTATTTTAAAATAACTTTCAATAATATTATCCCATGGTCAAACTGTTAGCTCCTAATAAAAAGCTGTTATGAATAGCATAGTGAAGAGTATAACTCAACTAATCATAACAGCTATAAATTTTACTCTCAACAAATTATAATTATAATGAAACAACTACATCTTTCTTCGCATTTTCAGGAAGTTCGGAAACATCCATAGATACACTTAATATAAATGTGATCTTATATTCATCACTGATCTTCTCAAGCAAGTCTATGGTAGAGGTAATATCATGTCCTTCAAGATTAGCCAATTTTAAAAAGCTATCTAAGAAAACAAACTCCAAGTCTCTGTTTTGAGATATCATACCAAGCATGAATCCAATAAATGCATCTGCGGTATATAGCGGATATTCACTCACGTTCACCAATCTGATCTTGTTACTGAGCTCATACATATGCTTTGAGCTCTTATCCAAATAAACTACTGAACCTCTGGCATCTTTAATAGATTGATTAGCCTTATCCAAAAGATATTTTGTTTTACCCTTTCCCTTATTTCCTGCAATTATCTGAACCATAGTATTAATCCTCCTTGCTGTGTAATTTATATAATGATAGTACATATTACTATAAAAATCAATAGAATCATAGATATTATTGTGTAAAGTCTACAAGTAATTTGACTGTGGTATCGTAAAGGACCGGTTTGTCCGGAGCTTTTAAAACCACCGACACATAAGTATGCGAGCTATCCTTTCTGCTTGCCAAAACCAGGCAATTACCGGCTGCCAATGTAGTACCTGTCTTTCCTGCTACGGTCTTATAACCGTCAGGCAGATTAAAAGGCTCTTTAGTATTCAAATTTATTTGAATTAGTCCAATTCTTGGTAACTATATTACCGTTTTCATCCGAGAAATTTGCTTGATATGTAGAGGAAGAAGCTATCTTTCCGAATTCATCAAATTTCAGTGCCGCATTAATTATTAAGTACAAATCATATGCCGAAGTATAGTGATCTTCATCCGGTAAACCGTGAGGGTTTACAAAATGTGTATCAACAGCAGCCAGATCGGCTGCTTCAGTATTCATCAATTCAACAAATTTATCAATGTCTCCCGATACATGTTTTGCTATGACATTAGCCGCATCATTCCCCGAGGCAAGCATAAGTCCGTATAAGAGCTGCTCCATACTAAGCTTATTTCCCACTTTAAGACCCGCCATGCTTGATGCTTTGTCAAGACCTAAAACCTCTTCCCCTACGGTAACTTCATCTGTAAGTTTTGAGTATTTCAAAGCCAAATATGCGGTCATGATCTTTGTTGTACTTGCAGGTTGCATCTTATTAAAACAATTTCTTGAAAAAAGCACCTCCGGGTTACTTACATCACAAAGAATTCCGGCTTCAGCTTGATAAGTATAAGCACTATCTTCCGGCTTGTCAACACTTTGTACCGCTAAATTGTAGGCAAAACTTCTGTGTTTGTATATATTACTGTTATCGATATATATATTGTTGAATCTTGAATTGAAATTATAAGTATCCTTGTAAGTAAAAAAAAACAAAATAGACAGCTGTACAGGCTATTGAAATTAGCACAAGCAACAATAACAGTACCAACCATATATTACTTTTTTTTCTTCTGGAAATATTACTTCTTGTATACATCTCTAAATTCAAAATCTCCGTTTTCCATAGCTTTAATAAGTAGCTCCGCAGTAGCCAAGTTGGTAGCAAGCGGTATATTATGAGTATCGCAAAGCTTAACTATATTATTAACATCCGGCTCATGGGATTTCGGATTCAGGGGGTCCCTTAGAAAAATCACCAGATCCATATCATTATTCTCTACCTGAGCCCCCAATTGTTGAGTTCCTCCAAGGTGCCCTGCCAAATATCTGTGTATGGTAAGATTGGTAACTTCCTCTACTAATCTTCCGGTCGTGCCGGTAGCATATAGTTTATGCTTTGATAATATACCCCTGTATGCAATACAAAAATTCTGCATGAGTTTTTTCTTAGCATCATGAGCAATTAATCCTATATTCATACCCTTCCTCCTTCAATAATATGATTTGTATATTTCCTATAATGTAATTAGTCAAATCCATTAACTTATATAAATATTGTATAACTAAACTTAAGCTTTGTAAAGTAGTATAAGCAATATTGAACACTATATATTATAGATTTTTATTCTGTCGACCTTATTATCTCTTTGTAAGCCTACATTAAGAACTATTCCCAGGCACACATATAAACTCATCAATGAACTTACACCGTAGCTTATAAACGGGAGCGGAATTCCGGTATTGGGAAAAAGTCCGGTTGCTACCGCTATATTTGTAAATGTCTGAAAACCTATAATAGCCGCCATACCTACACATATAAGTTTGCCTTCCAGATCTTTTGATTTAGAAGCAATATTAATAAGTTCATAAACTATCAGAGATATCATAAAAACGAGAAACATACAACCTGCGAACCCAAGCTCCTCACCTATTACGGCAAATATAAAGTCAGTCTGTTCTTCGACCAGATAGTTACCGGTTTTAACGGAAGCGATACTGTTATTATTAAGTCCTTTTCCGAATAGCTGACCTGAAGCTATAGCCATTATCGATCCGTTTTGCTGAAAATTGGCATCAACATAATTTTCTCTATCTACCCAGGCAAGAATTCTGTTTCTTTGATAATCTCTTATTATAGGTATAAGATCCCGTTTTAAAAGTTCTATAAAGAAAATGGCAAACGGCGTTATCGCAGCAATAGCTCCGCATATCCATTTATAATTAAGACCGGCAACAAGATCATCACCAGTGCCGAAACGACCGAAACTAATGTTGTGGAAAGATCCGGTTGTGACAGAATAAGAAGATACGGAACACCTACAAAGGCAGCAAATACCAATAAAAAAGATAATTTGTTAACAAGATGTATATTCTTAGCAAGTATCCATGCCATACAAATTACCAATGCTATTTTAACAAATTCAGAAGGTTGTATCCTACCGATAACAGGCAAGACTATCCAACGTTTTGCACCAAATTTGGCAACACCAAGCCTCCAAACCGCAAGTAAAGATAATATAGAACCTATATAAATAGGAATAGCCAATTTCGTGATCCTCTGATAAGGAATAAAAGAAAGCACGATCAAAATAACGAAACTTATAATAATACCCATGATCTGCTTATTAACATAAGCAGGATTACCTTTAGTGGCACTTGAAATAAGCAAAACACCAAGAATATTTAGAACCAAAGCATATATAATAATACGATAATTATAATTCTTTAATTTGTAATTTTTAAAAATAGACATAATTGAAATCCTCTCAGTATCCGGCATATATTGTCCTTGAAAACTTGTTTTCAAGGACAATATATAAATACAATAATCCGAACAAAAGCTTGCTTTAGGGAAGATTATTGTATTTATATATTGTCTCGAACAGCCTGATTTCGATGATAGTAATATGCTGTATATAACCCGGATGAAAGCATTACTTTCATCCGGCTATTGCATTTATGAGCGGTTTAGTCTCCTACATTTACATCAACTACAGGTGTAGCTTTACTGTTAATAATACTGTTTATATCCGTGTAACCAAAATATAATTTATAAGCATTCTTAGCAACCAATGCAGCATTGGAAGAAGAATAACCGAATGGAATATTAACCGTGATAGATATCTCAGGATTGGAATAAGGTGCGAAAGAAACGAAAAAGGCGTGGTTAGCTCTGCTTTTTGTCTCCTGAGCGGTACCGGTTTTACCTGCGATTTCCACATCCAGATCCTTAAACATTTTCTTAGCAGAACCGTCTTGAATGACCTGCCTCATACCAAGCTGCACGTAATCCCAGGTACTGCTTTCGATATCTATATGTGAACTTATCTGCGGAGTAAACTCGGTAATAACATTGCCGTCCCTATCTTTTACATTATCCAGTAAGCTAAGCTCAAAAACATTACCTCTGTTAGCTACAGCACTGATATATCTTGAGAGCTGAACATTAGTAAAAAGGTGAGTACCCTGTCCTATGGCGGACTGCTCGGGAAGCTCGTTCGATATAACAGGCTCCGACTCAATAAGTTCAACTCCGGATTTATGATTAAGTCCGAATAAAGTTGCGTACTTTGCAATTCTCTCAAGACCCAGACTTGTACTGTATTCATTATTTTCAGTCGTACACAATCTATGACCCACTTCGGTAAAATAATAGTTACAAGAATTTTGAATAGCTCCTATCATATCCAGATCACCATGGTATCCGGGGAATATCCAACACTTTATAGGTGGGCTTGTAACATCATACTTACCTGTACACTTTATGATTTCTGTAGGTGCAACCACTTTTTCTTCAAGTCCGGCTACGGCAGTAATAGGCTTAAATGTAGATCCCGGAGCTTTTTGCGCCTGTGTGGCATTGTTATACATTGGGAATGATTGATCCTTATCAAGTGAGTTATAATAATCTACATCCATAACATTTGCCAGTCGGTTATTATCATAACCCGGGTAAGATACCAAAGCTTTTACCTCGCCTGTATTAGAGTCTGTTATAACAACGCCTGCAGTACACGGATCAAGGGCAAGTTGTGCCGGTGTTAACTCAATATTCCTTATCTTTTCTATAATAAACTGATATGCATAATTGGGATCCCCACTGCTTAGTCCCTGCTTTTGAAGGTCATCTTGAGCCAGAACACCCTGATCGAAAAGTGCCAGACAAAGTTCATTTCCGCTAAGTACATTTTGCTTTATCATATATTTGTACATAAGCTTATAGAATTCTCTGTCCTCTTTTAAGAAATCAATTGTATAGTTGACCAGCGAATTATAAACAGAACTTGCATCGGAATATTTACTGTTTGCATTCAGTTTAGTAACATCTATCCAGTTACCGGATATGCCGGTATATATAAAGTCTCTCATACTGATGTCATCCGCCTTCCATTTTAAGAAATAGTCAGCATTTTCATCAATATTTTCTTTCACTATTATTCCTACATCATCAGATGAAAGTTTTGTATATATATAATACATAAAAGCATTGAGTTCTTTGCTCAGTTCAGACATTTTCATACTGCCGTCACCGCTAAGTTCGGCATATACATTTTTTATAGTATTATCTTTATAATCCAAAAATTTTGAATAGATATTTTTTCGATATCACTGGCATCATCCCGGCTGAACCTGTCAATGTTAAGAATATTGTTATTGATCAATTGGAAATATGCATCTTTAACAGGTATAAGTCTGTTGGTAGAGTTTGTATTTTCGTTATTGGGCTCATCTTCATTAACTATCTTGGAAACCAATATACCCGCAAGCTGTTGTTCGATAATGTGATATATACCGATCTGCAATTCTCTGTCAATTGTCAGGTATACATCATTACCGGCAACGGAAGCACTTTCCTTACTTATTTCCATTATGTGACCTACATTGTCTACGAACATTGTTCGACTTCCCTTGGTTCCTTTAAGGGTTGATTCCATGTGCTCTTCTATGCCGCTTCGTCCGACACTGTCATTGATAGTATAATCGGGATTTATTTCCTGCAATTCCTTTAATTTTTCTTCGTTTACCTTTCCTATATATCCTATAACAGAAGAAAAATATATACTGTCATTATAAATTCTTATATTCTCCTCTTCTATATTAACACCCTTCAGGTTAGACATATTTTCAAGGATCATTATCTTTGTTGCTTCGCTTACGGCTGACGCCACCTTAGTAGCTTCATATTTTTTATAACCTGTTAAGATCATGGTGTAGCGTATATTTATTATATCCAGCTTTTCCTTGTCTGTCAGACTTATTGTATTATTTTTTTCATCAACAAGATTATCAAGTTTATATGCTTTAATACGATTTTCTATAACTTCAGCCGCAGTTATATCTGACTTGTATTTTCCGTTAGGATTATCGAGCTCATCAACGCTTTTTAATTGATAAAGATCTTTAAGAAATCTCTTTTTTGCATTCTCATTATTACCTGTATAATAAAAATTACCGTTATCATCAAGGTTTATTTCCAAAGATCCTATAACCTGCTCGTGATTATCATGAAGAAGCTTTACCAGATTATATATCATCAGGTTAAGTTCATTATCTTTCTCAAAGTAACCGTTATCCTGTATAGTCACAGCATAGGCAAGCTTATTATAAGCCAACAGATTACCGTTTACATCATATATATTTCCTCTGGTAGCCGGCAGAGCTACTGTTTTTTCGGTTTTTTCGACATAATTTTTCTGGTATGTTTCTCCGTTTACGATCTGTAAATTAAAGAGCTTACAAAATAAAATAAAAATAAGTGCCGAATAAAGTAAAGCAACTACGAATAAACGTGAAGACAATAGTTTATCTCTAACCTCTTTTAAAATAAACATTAAATCATTAAGCAATTTTTTTACCTCTTAGTATTATCCATTCTTTCCAAAGCCTTATTATATTTGAATAAGGGTCTATACAAAAAGTAAAGTAAACAAAAAGACTCATAATTATTTCAGGGATAATTATTGAGTTAACGTAGAAAAAGTAAATTAAATTTACCTCTGAGCATAAATCTAAAAAAATATATCGCAAGATTATATAAGATCTCATTAAATGCACACATAAATAGCGGAAGTACTATATAGTCTTCATAGAAATATTTTGATAAAAATACCGTCTATGTAACCCAGCCATATATATATGAGTGTAAAAACTCGAATACCCCGGTATAAAAAGATCCATCAAAAGACCTATAATTATACCGTAGAGCATACCTTCTTTTTTTCCATATATAAAACCTATACTAAAAAGTATGATAAGTACCAGATTCGGAGCCACATTTAAAAAAGGAATAAACGGAAATATACAATTTTGTATAGCAAATGCCATAATTATAAGTACTATGTTTATTATAAATCTTCTCATTTACTGACTTTCCTCATTCTGGATTTCTTTAAGATCTGTTATTACCAGAACTTCTTGTAAATTATCAAAACGGGCTACCGGAATCAAGTATCCGCTTTTTGTAAGGCGGCTGCTGTCTTCCGTTATATCACTTGCATAACCTATAAGTATACCGGGCAAATACTTTGTACTAATATTGGAAGTTACTATCTTATCCCCGTCTCTTACATTTGCATTAATATCTATATCGGTTATTCGAAGTTTATTATCAGCATTGACCTGCAGATCTCCCGCAACTATACAATTGGCATTAGATTGCATCGCCATGGCACTGACTCTGCTGACATCATCTATTATGGCTCTTACAGTTGCATAATTGGTACCTACATCAGTTACTATTCCTACCAGCCCGCCGTTAGCCATTACATTCATATCTATAGCAATACCGTCTTCACTTCCTTTGTCAATTCTGAATACCTTAAACCAACCTACAGAATCCTTTGCGACCACTCTTGCGACTATCTTCTTATAATTAGCATATTCCGTATCTAATTTATAAAGTTTTCTCAGTCTTTCAAGTTCAAATGTCTCTTCGGTAAGTCTTGCATTTTCTTCGGTAAGTTCGGCAATACGCTCGTTAAGTTGTTTATTTTCCTCTAAGGCGTTGTTTAGTTTCCTTGTATTTTCCACATAATTATAAAGTGCCTTTCCTGCCACATTAACACCTGTTTGTATAGGCATAAGCACATAGCCTACACTCATACGCAAAGGCAAAAGCAAACTGTCTTTTATACTTGTACTTATTATCATTATTACGCAAATGATACTGAGCACTACAAGTATTAGTCGATCGTTTTTGAAATTCATCTATAAAACTCCCTGTTCTTTAAAACTGTAGTATTTATTATCTCCTATGATTATATGGTCATTCAGGTTTATACCTACATATCTGCAACCTTTATCAACCAGTTCGGTAACTTTTATATCATCCTCACTGGGGGCGGGATTTCCGCTCGGATGATTGTGTAACATAATAATATTTACAGCATTACTTTTAAGTGCAGCTATAAGGATTTCTCTGACAGATATAAGTGCCGAATTTACAGTACCTACGGTAATTACTGAATCCGATATAAGTCTTTGCCTTGTATCCAGGAAGGCAAGTCTTAATTCCTCCTGCTTCAAATGTCGCATTTCCTGCATATAGTATCCGGCACATACTTTCGGAGAATTGAATATTTCAAGCTTATCTAATGCATCTTGTTTCCAAATCCTATGAGAAAGTTCTCCTATGCACAGAAGCTGTATTGCCTTAACTTTACCTATACCTTTGATCTTTCTGTATTCGTCGTAGGTACTGTGCATGATCGATTTGAGACCTTTTGCAGAATGGTTGTTTATTATCATGGCAGCAAGCTCTATCGAACTGATATCCCTGGTTCCGCTTCTTAAGATAACAGCCAAAAGTTCCGCATCCGTTAATGACTTAACTCCAAGTTTTAAGCATCTTTCATAAGGTCTCTCATCTAAAGGTATATCTTTTATAGTTTTCATCATTTCCTTTCCGCAACTCTCCAAGTTTAGAAAAGGGCTAAAATTTATAAATTAATAATTCCTGCATCGATCAGCTTTTGTAAAGAATAAAGTACCCCTATTTTTCCGTGTTGGAAAGTCAGACCGCCCTGAAAGAATACTGTATAAGGTTCTCTCATAGGAGCATCGGCACTTAATTCTATTGAAGCTCCGGATATAAATGCACCGGCAGCCATAATAACTTTAGATTCATAGCCGGGCATGTCTGAAGGAACCGGTGTGACAAATGAATCTATAGGAGCGGCTTTTTGAATACCCTCACAAAATGCACAAAGTGCCTTAGGTTCAAGAAGATTAATAGATTGTATTATATCATATCTTTCTTCGCTTGATCCCGGGAATGTCTCATAGCCGAGATTTTCATATATACAGCTTGCAAAGATAGCTGACTTAAGGGAAGATGCCACAACGGTGGGAGCCAGGAATAAACCTTGATAAAAGCTCCTGTTTACTCCGAGATTAGCTCCGAGTTCTTTCCCCAGTCCGGGGGCTGTAAGTCTGCAAGCGGCATTTTCCACACACTCATAAGTACCTGCTATATAACCTCCGATAGGAGCAAGTCCTCCGCCCGGGTTTTTAATAAGTGAACCTACTATCATGTCCGCTCCTACTTGAGTAGGCTCTATTTCTTCAACGAACTCACCGTAACAATTATCAACCATACAAATAAGTTTTTGGATTTATTGACTTGACAAATTCTATGGCTTTTTCCTATTTTTTCTACAGATAAGGTAGGTCTTGTACTGTAACCTCTCGATCTTTGTATTGCCACTATCTTTGTCTTATCGTTTATAGCAGCCTTTATCTTGTCAAAATCGAATTCTCCTCCATCAAGGAGTTCAACTTGATTATAGCTTACACCATACTCAAAAAGGCACCCTCTTTCCTTTCTTATTCCGATAACTCCTTCCAAGGTGTCGTATGGACCTCCTGATATGTATAAAAGCTCATCTCCCGGTCTTAGGTTACCTGAAAGTGCTGTACTTAAAGCGTGAGTTCCGCTTACCAGTTGTGCTCTTACAAGTGCGGACTCGGCTCCGAATATCTCGGCATATACTTCTTCAAGGGTATCTCTTCCGAGGTCATCACTTCCGTAACCGGTAGTGGGTACAAAATGTGCTTCACTCACTCTGTGAGATCTGAAAGCATTAAGTGCCTTTAACTGATTATATTCCGCAACCTGATCAAGTTTTTTGAATCTTTCTTCCAAAGTTTTTTCAGTTTTTTCTCCAAGCTCAAAAACATCTTTTGATAAACCGAGACTTTCATATAGTTTTTGTAATTTGTTCTGCATTATTCCTCACCTTTTATCATATATTCTACTAATTCTTCTTCATTTGCAAAATCATCAATATCAAGCCATATAGCTTCTTTTTCTCTCCTAAACCATGTGATCTGCCTTTTGGCAAAATGCCTTGTTTCTTTTTTTATAAGATCTATCGCCTCTTCAAGCCCGATTTCGCCATCGATATATTTAAGTATTTCTTTATAACCTATACCTTTCATAGACACCATGTCCTTATTGCATCCGATTTCATGCAATTTTCTTACTTCATCCACAAGTCCTTGATCGATCATCATGTCCACTCTTTGCTCTATTCTATTATATAACTTTTTTCTTTCTGAATTCAGTACAAAATACTTATAATTATACGGAGATTTTTTAGACTTTTCATTTATATTATGTTCGGATATTTTTTTGTCGGTACTTAATACGAATTCAATAGCTCTGACTATTCTTTTTTTGTTGTTCGGATGTATACTTTCGGCAGATTTTTCATCTAAAGCTTTCAGTTTATTATACATGTAATCGGCACCTTTTTCATCATATTCCGAACTTAAACTTTCTCTGAGATTTTTATCGCTTTCTCCGGTATTGAAATCCGTATCATAAAGCACGGATTGTATATAAAATCCTGTACCTCCCACAAGTACGGCTTCCATACCTCTGCTGTGAATATCTTCTATTGCTTTTTTTGCCAGGTCTTTAAATATTGCAATATTAAATTCATCAAATGGACTAAATATATCGATCAGGTGATGTCTTATACCTTCTGTTTCATTTTCTTTAAGCTTTGCGGTACCTATATCCATTCCCTTATATACTTGCATTGAGTCAGCACTGATTATTTCGGCGTTAATTTTCTTTGCAAAAAGTAAAGACGCCTTTGTTTTTCCTACAGCTGTAGGTCCGGCTATGATATACAACTTCGGTTTTTGTTCTTTTATCATATTATCCTTTTAAACTTTTTTTCTATTTCCGTTTTAGTCATTTGTATTACAGTAGGTCTGCCGTGAGGACAGTTATAAGGATTATCCAATTCAAGAAGCTCATCTATAAGTATCTTGGCTTCCTCATAAGAAATTCGTTGATTTCCCTTTATAGCAGCCTTGCATGACATAGAAGCGATCTTCTCCAAAATACTTTCTGTATTTTTTGCCGAATCAACTTCTAAAAGTTCCGTTATCAGTTCCTTTAACCATACTTCCTTATCGATCGAAGGCAGTATTGTGGGAATAGCACTTATACTATATTCCCTTCCTCCGAAGTGTTCTATCTCAAATCCGAGTTTCCTAAGACTTGCCAAATGTTTTTCTACCGCATCCGCTTCTATGGAACTTAAACTTATCACACCTGCGGGTGATATGATCTGAGAAGCGATCTCCTCATTATCCAATTGTTTTAAAAATCTTTCATATAATACTTTTTCATGAGCAGCATGTTGATCTATTATATACATGCTTTTATCAAACTCAACAATCCAGTAAGTATCAAAGATCTGACCTATAATATTTCTTTTTTTGCTTGCCTTTTTATCCATGAAATCAAGCTGCTCAAAGGAAGGCTCTTTTTTATCTTCATATTTTTCTATGAACTCACTGTTTTTACCGGAATCACTAAGTAATGTTCTTTCCAATAAGTGATTCACATTATATCTAAAAATTTCCGGATCTATTTGTATCTTATCCGGAGGATAATTTGTCTTCTCGCTCAAATCGATCTGCGGAAGATCTTTTAAGAATTCTTCTTTTGTCTCAGTCTCCTTGGCTGTGATCTGCGACCTGTTTTCATCTTTGTTAAGAAGTGACAATTTGTTCTTTTCAAAAGGTTCGGGAAGTCTTTCAAAGCTTCTTTTAAGTGAAGACTTTTTCTCCTCATCTATCTTAGCCTCTCTTATCATATATGCCTTCTTAAGACTGCTCTCGATAGCTTCTTTAACTTTTTCGTATATATAAGACTCCTCAGAAAACCTTATCTCCATTTTTGATGGATGGACATTTACATCGACTATCTCTGTATTGATTTCGATCATAAGTACCGCAAAAGGATATTTATGCTGCATCATTCTGTCGGCATATCCGTCTTCTATAGCTTTTATGATGTGCTTATCCTTAACATATCTACCGTTAACAAAATATATAAGTTGATTTCTGTTGGACCTTGAGATCTCAGGTTTTGCTATAAATCCTTTGATACTTATATCATCGGCTTTGTGATCGACCTCAACCAAGGCTTTATGTACTTCTCTTCCGTATATTTGATATATTACTTCTTTAAGATCACCGTTTCCGGAAGATTGTAACCTGGTCTGATTATTTACTATATATCTTATAGATACATCCAGGTTACAAAGCATGAATTTTTCCATAAGATCTGTAATATAAGCGGTCTCCGTTGTAACACTTTTTAGGAATTTCCTTCTTGCTGGAGTATTAAAAAACACATCTCTTACAATCATAGTAGTTCCGACAGGTGCTCCGACATCCTCAAAACTGACCTCATAACCGCCCTCTATCACATATCTTACTCCCGTAAGTTGAGCCGACGGTTTAGATATTACTTCACACTTTGAAATACCTGAAATACTGGAAAGAGCTTCCCCTCTAAACCCCAGGGTATGTATGTTAAAAAGATCCTTAGCCTTTGTTATTTTGCTTGTGGCATGCCTTAGGAATGCTGTTTTGATCTCGTCTTTATTGATACCGCCTCCATTGTCCGTGACTCTGACAAGACTTATCCCTCCGTCTTTTATCTCAACACTTATAGCTGAAGCTCCGGAATCTATTGCATTTTCAACAAGTTCTTTAACTATTGAAGAAGGTCTCTCAACCACTTCACCGGCTGCGATTTTATCTATGGTATTTTTATCCAATACAGATATCATAATATTGTCCTTATATTCTGTTTTTTATCTTATTTTGCAACTTATAAAGTACATTCAAAGCATCTATAGGAGTAAGCAAACCAAGGTCTATCTCCTTTATCTCCGTAATTATATCATCATCTTTGGTAGTAGCAAAAAAAGAAAGTTGTGTGGCTTCCACATCATTTTGCCTTGGTATTGGCTTATGCTTTTTGTCACTTGATAATATATTCTTGGTATGCTTTGCCAGGTCAAGGTTTGATAATTCTTCAACCAGTTCCTTCGCCCTATCTATGACAGGTTCCGGAACTCCGGCAAGCTTTGCCACTTGAATACCGTAACTTTTATCGGCGCCGCCCTTTACTATCTTTCTTAAAAATATTATATCATCTCCATTTTCCTTAACAGACACACAATAATTATTTACACCCGGAAGCACTCCTTCAAGCTCCGTAAGTTCATGATAGTGTGTGGCAAATAATGTTTTAGCACCAAGTATCTTATTATTGCTTATATGCTCTACCACAGCCCAGGCTATAGAAAGTCCGTCAAATGTTGAGGTTCCTCTTCCTATTTCATCCAAAATAATAAGACTTTGTTTGGTCGCATTTCTTAATATATTTGACACCTCGGTCATCTCAACCATAAAGGTCGACTGACCGCTTGACAGGTCATCTGAAGCTCCTACTCTGGTAAAGATCCTGTCACAGATAGCAATATCCGCACTATCGGCAGGTACGAAAGAACCTATCTGCGCCAAAAGAACTATAAGAGCAGTCTGTCTCATATAGGTTGATTTACCTGCCATATTCGGTCCGGTTATGATGCTCATCCTGTGCTTTTGATTATCAAGATAAGTATCATTGGCGATAAAACTTCCTTCTCCCACTATCTTTTCTATCACGGGATGTCTTCCGTTTTTTATATCTATAACTCCCTTATCATTTATCAAGGGTTTTATGAAATTATATTTATAAGCTACATTTGCCAATGATTGTAAACAGTCTAATGCCGCAACCGCCTTGGCTGTTTTTTGTATTCTTTGTATCTCACCCGCTATCTTTTCTCTGATACTTACAAATATATCATATTCCAGTGAATAAAGTTTGTCCTGTGCTCCGAGTATGAGTTCCTCAAGTTCTTTAAGCTTTTCGGTAGTATACCTTTCGGCATTGCTCAATGTTTGTTTTCTTATATAATGTTCCGGAACCATATTCTTATATGAATTGGTCACCTCTATATAATATCCGAACACCTTATTATATTTTATTTTTAATGATTTGATCCCTGTGCTTGCCTTCTCACTTTCTTCAAGTTCCAAAAGCCACTTTTTACCTTCTGTACTCGCAAGTCTAAGCTTATCTATCTCCTCATTGTATCCCGTCTTTATTATGTTACCTTCTTTTAACGAAAGCGGAGCATCCTCGTTAATTGAAGCTTTTATTATATCATATATATCGGTTAATGAATCTAAATTAATGTTCAGTTTTTTTAATAAATCAGTGTTCAAAGAATTAAGAACAGTCTTTATGGGAGGTATCATATTGACAGAACCCGCTAATGCGATAAGGTCTTTTGTATTGGCACTGCCGCTACCCACCTTAGTCATAAGTCTTTCCAGATCATATATAGCATCCAGATATTCTCTTAATTCTTCTCTGTCAACATAACTTACAAGCAACTCCTCCACCGCTTCCTGTCTTGAAATGATAGAGTCGATATTAAGCAAAGGTTGTTCAATATAAGTTCTTAGCAGTCTTGCTCCCATGGCTGTTTTTGTAGTATCCAAAAGCCATAAAAGACTTCCTTGTTTTCTTTTTTCACGCATGGTTTCAACCAATTCAAGATTTCTCTTTGAATTGGTATCTATAAGCATATATTCCCCCGGTCTGTACACCTTAACGGTATTGATCTGTGTACAGCTTGATTTTTGCGTATCATAAAGATACTTAAGTATGGCACCGGCAGCTAAAGTTCCGTCAGAGAAGTTCTCAAGCCCAAGGCTTTGAAGACCGGCGACTTTGAAGTGTTTTTCTATGATCTCTTTACAATCTGTCGGAGAAAAGTAATTGTCGTCCACTCTGGAAATATCAATACCGAAATTATATTTTATCTGCTCAAAATCCATTCCGCTTATATCAATAGTTTGGTTTGATATTATTTCGGACGGGTAATATTTACTGAGCTCATCATATAGAATACGTAAACTGTCAGCCTCGGTCACATAAAAGTCACCTGTGCTTATATCAGCAGCACATATACCGAATCTTCCGGAATTATATACCAAGGATAAGAGGAAATGATTTTTATCCTCTATTAAATTAGCATCGCTTGTAAGCGTTCCGGGTGTAACTATTTTCACTACTTCTCTTTTTACCAATCCCTTGGTAAGTTTAGGATCTTCCATCTGCTCGGCTATAGCAACTTTGTATCCCTTTTCAACCAATCTTTGAAGATAGGTATCAACGGAATGATAAGGAACTCCGCACATGGGGGCTCTTTCTTCCAAACCGCATTCCTTACCCGTTAATGTTATTTCAAGCTCTTTTGACACCAATATGGCATCATCAAAGAACATTTCATAAAAATCACCCAATCTAAAAAACAAAAGACAGTCGGAATATTCTTTTTCGTTGCCATATACTGTGACATCATTGGAGATAATGCAGCCATCTTCTATATTGCATGTCCCATATAATAAAATCCCTTTGACTCATCTAAAGAGACTTTGATTATACTGCCTATCATGCTCTCCTCTCCTTTTAGATGAACTATCATATTATTACTCAATCTTCCCGTTACATATCCCTCAAGTTGTTCATCCTTTGATTCTATTAATGCTTCATATACCTTACCTACATGTTTTGACGTATTGGCGGCAGCAATATGCTGCACTCTTTTAAGTAAGGTATCAAATCTTTGTTTAAGTTCATTTTCATCAATATTTAATTCCATTTTTGCGGCAGGTGTTCCGGTACGCTTGGAATATATAAAAGTAAATGCAGCATCATACTGTACCTTTTCAACTACATCCAGAGTATCTAAAAAGTCTTCCTGTGTTTCTCCGGGAAACCCGACTATGATATCGGTCGTCAGACTGACATCTGGTATTTCTTTCTTGATCTTATAAGCAAGATCAAGATATTGTTCTTTTGTATAAACTCTGTTCATCTTTTTAAGGATTCCTGTATTACCCGATTGAAGCGGCAAATGTATATGTCTGCAGATTTTTGGATTATTTTTAATAAGTTCTATCAGATCGTCTGAAAAATCTTTTGGATGAGGTGTCATAAACCTTACCCTTTTAAGACCTTCGATCTTTACTATCTCTGCCAGAAGATCGGTAAATGTGGTTTTCTTCTCAAGCCCTCTTCCGTATGAATTAACATTTTGTCCGAGCAACATGACTTCCACTACTCCGTCGGCGACCAGACTTTTTATCTCTGAGACTATATCCTCGGGGAGTCTTGACCTTTCTCTACCCCTTACATAAGGAACGATGCAAAAAGTACAGAAGTTATTGCATCCGAAGGTTATGTTCACACCTGACTTAAAAGGATAAACTCTTTTACTCGGAAGATTTTCAACTATCATTTTTGTTGAATCGATAACATCCACTACCTGTTTTTTATTTTCCAATCTGTTGTAAAGGATTTCTGCCAACTTATATATATTGTGTGTTCCGAACACTATATCCACATATCCGTAGCTTTTTCTTATCTTCTCAACTTCTTCGGCTTCCTGCATCATACATCCGCAGAGTCCTATAAGCATATCTTTATTGTTTTTCTTAGATCTTTTTAGCTGACCCAACCTGCCGTAAAGTCTTTCATTAGCATTTTCTCTTACTGTACAGGTATTGAAAAGTACAAGATCTGCATTTTCCTCGATATCAGTTTCCACATAACCTATATCTGTCAATATACCCGCAAGTTTCTCGGAGTCTCTGGCATTCATCTGACAACCGAAAGTAACTACCTTGTAACTTGGCTGTCTGCCTTTTTCAATAGCTTTAAGTTGTATTATGTCATTTAAGCAGGATATAAAATACCCCTGTCTTTAGGTTCTTCTATCGGTATTATTGTTTCTTCCATGTTATAATTACTTTCTGTTCTGATTAGTTATTATTTTATTCATAGGCACGTCATAAATATCGGTCAAAAGCTCATCAGTCACCTGTTCTTTAAAAGCTATGCCTAAAAGTATACTGTTAAATCTTCTTTTTTCAAAATATCTGTCGTAATAGCCCTTACCGTAGCCCATTCTATAATCGGATCTTGAGAATGCAACACCGGGTACAAGAACTATCGGATCTTTAGCATCACAAAGTTTGCACTTAGCTTTTGGTTCTGTAACCCCGAAATGTCCCGGCTCAAAGTCATCATGTGAGTCAGCCAAATAAAATCTCATATTCTTTGACTCTATCTTCGGAAAAGCGGTATATATTTTAAGATCATTTGATCCCAAATTATCTTTCCATATATTTTCAAATACTTTAAGCAAAGATACTTCGTTGCCCAGAGGCATATATCCGTATATATACAGTTCTTTCAGAGCGTATTTTTTAATATAATCATTTATATATTGAATAACGGAATCGCTTATATTTTCGCTTGCCTCTTCAACGTATTTTTTATCCAAACCATTTCTTAATAAGATGTATTTATTTCTGAGCTCTTGCTTATTCATCTTTTACACCGCCAAACTTCTTACCAAGATCTGTAATACTTCCGTCTTTTTCGACTATTGATACATTATTCAGTTCAGCTCTTAAATTCCTTTTTATAATATTGATATATTCCCTGCGAAGCTTTTGCTGTTCTGACTTTTCTTCTTCGCTAAGTCCTTCTTCCTTGGACTTTTTAGCTAATAAATTGATTCTATCTATTAATTTCGGGTCCATAACTACCTCCTTATCAAATCATTATTGTACTTCGATATTATCGATTCCGCAACCTTCAGTCCATCCATAGCAGCAGAACTTATACCTCCGGCATAGCCCGCTCCTTCACCGCAAGGATATATACCCTTTATCGAAGACTCCAAATTCTCATCCCTTACTATACGTATGGGTGAAGAGGTCCTGCTTTCTATAGCTGCAAGAATCGCATCCTCTCTTGCAAATCCCTTTATCTTTTTATCAAATGAGATAAATGCTTCTTTTAAAGCCGTTACTATAAATTCAGGTAATATCTTATCCAAACGACAGAATCTATATCTTCCCTTAAAACAAGGCACAGTCTCTCCAAATCCACTACTTTCTTTGCCTTTTATAAAGTCTCCCAAAAGTTGAACCGGAATTAAAGAATCTCCTGCCTTATAGCAAATACTTTCCAACTCCTGCTGAAAATACATACCCGAAAGCGGAGTATTATCATTAAAATCCCCAGGATCGACAGTAACTATGATTGCGGAATTGGCGCTATCGCTTTCTCTGTCGTGATAACTCATTCCGTTGATTGCAAGTTTTTCTTTTTCGGTAGAAGCATTGACCACATATCCTCCCGGACACATACAAAAAGAATATACACCTCTGGCAGAGCTTGATTTGGCTGTTAATTTATAAGAAGCTGTAGGAAGAATATCCGCAGCCTCCTTTCCGTATTGTGATACATTGATCATATTTTGAGGATGTTGTACTCTTAGACCTATGGCAAAAGATTTAGGTTCTATTTTTATATTCCTATCATATAAAAGTTTGAAAGTATCTCTTGCGCTGTGCCCTACCGCAAGTGCCAATACCTCACAATTTATCGTATCTAGGTCAGAGAGTTTTATACTTTTGAGATGATTATCCTGAAAGTTGATATCTTCAAGTTTCGTGGAAAATCTTACATCTCCCCCAAGTCTTATTATCTCTTCTCTTATATTCTTTATGATACCTTTCAGCAGATCTGTACCTATATGAGGTTTGGGATCTGTCAGTATACATCTCGGTGCACCGAAATGCACTAATGTCCTTAACACTTCATTGTTTCTTCCGGATCTGTCTTTTACCATAGTATTGAGCTTGCCGTCACTGAAAGTACCGGCTCCTCCCTCACCGAAAGAGACATTTGACTCGGTATTAAGTTCATTGTATTCCCAAAACTTATCGACACTTACGGTCCTTTTGTCCACATCTTCGCCTCGTTCTATAACTATAGGACGAAAACCGCTCCTGGCAAGTGCGTATGCGGCAAATATTCCTGCGGGTCCGAAACCTGCAATAACAGGTCTTTCTTTTAAGCTTATAACACCTTGCTTTGGTAATACATAAGTACTTTCTTCGTATTTTGATATATTTATATCTGAAGCAAATTTTTTAAGCAGCTTTTTTTCATCTTTGACATTTACCGCCAATGAGTAAACATACCTTACATCATCTTTTTTTCTTGCATCTATCGATTTTTTTAATATATTAAAGTTTATAATTTCTTCTTTATTTACTTTAAGTTCCTTAGCTATCTTTTTTTCAAGATCTTCTTCTGATTTATATACAGACACACTAAGATTATTGATCTGAATCATAATATTCCTCATATTGAATAAGAGATGTTGTTTTTGATCTTAGGATAAGATATATTTGTTTATCCCCTTACATCATTTTTTAATTCTCACTTTTCAACATCTCTTTAAATTTTAAATCGGATAAAAATTACCGTTATTTATTTTAAAACCTGCAAATTAATACCGCAACGCAATATTAAAATATCATCTTAATTCTTATGAATATTCTTACGGTAACTAATGTTTCGAAGTATCATCAATATCCCTACTAGCTATATTTTTAGCTGCCAGATATCCGCTTGCCCATGCCCAGTGCAAGTTATAGCCACCGCAAATACCGTCAATATCAAGAACTTCACCTGCAAAATATATGTTTTTATGCAATTTTGATTCCATAGTATTCATATTGATATCGCTTAAAGGAACTCCGCCTGTACTTACCTGTGCCCTTAATAGACCTGCACTTTCCTTGATCTCATATCTGCAATCGGATACTTTATCTGATATCTTCTTTATAAAGTTTGTTTTTACGGTATCATTTATATTAAACCCAAGTTCCGTAACTATTTCTTCCCAAAGTTTGTTATTGATAACTCCGTTTGCGAAATCTTTTAATTTGTAATTTTTTAATATTCTATATCTATCGTTGAAAAACTCAAATTTATCGTCTACAGAAGGTAAAAAATCTATTCCAAGTTCAACTTTTTGTTTGTTTTCCAATGCTCTGGAAATATATCTGCTTAGTTGAAATATAACGATTCCCGAAAGATAATTCTTTGTAAACTGTAGTTCGCCTTTTTCCTTGGAATAAAACTTATCGTTAATATATAAAGAAACGGCTGATTTTACTCTTACACCCTCTGTTTTCTTTAGTCTTTTAAGATCGATAGGAACGACCGGACAAAGTGCCGCAAGAGGTTTTACTATACTGTATCCTTTTCTTTTCAGTACAGGATACAAAGTATCATTATAGTTGAGTTCCGAGCTTGCTAACCCTCCGCAACTTATGAGGACCGAATCGTAGCTGTAGGTATTATTTTTACTTTTTAATTTGATTTTCTTACCGTATTCTATCTCATCAATATCACAATCAGAAATAACTTTTACTCCAAGTTCTCTGATTTTAAGTTCAAATGCATTCAATATCGAAAATGCCTGCTCGGACATAGGGTAGATATATGAATTTTTATTGACAGGTTCTATACCCAGACTTTTGAAAAACAGTATACATTTTTCGAATCCAAATTCCTTAAGTATATTCTTTAAGTTTTCATCATTGCTGTGATAATATTTCACATCAATATCGGCATTGGTATAATTACATTTTCCGTTTCCTGTAGCTAATAGCTTCTTTCCTAATTTTTGATTCTTCTCATGTATCACAACTTCTATATCTTTATTATATTTTTTTATATTGACCGCCGCCATGATCCCTGCGGCTCCGCCGCCTATGATACCTACTTTCATATAATAAATATTACCCCTTACATCAGATGTAGCTTTCTGAACAATCTGTAGATCTTATTGCCTCCCGGCATTGCTAAAATCTCTTTTTTTCTAAGCACTTTAAATTTCACAAGAAAAAGAGGATAAGTGATTATCGCAATTGTAAAAGGAACAATAATGTATATAAGATTAACTTTTTTACTTATTGTATTAATATCGGATCCGAAAACAAATTGCAATCCTTTATAACTTAAAAAAGTAATAATACCCATCAACATACCGGGAATAAATGTTAAAACATAAGAACGTATTATATCTTCCCTATATCTCAATGCTTTCTTATAGAAACGGAATTACATATACACATTGAAGCACCGAATACTATATGCGAATATATAAGTGAGAATACACCGAGCTTAAATACATAAAGAAAAGCAAATAATGCTATCAAGTGTATACAAAGCGATATTATTGCATTTTTTAACGGTTTTGACATATTGCCGCTTCCTTGTAATATACCGTTGGTCACTGTTGAAAGTGAGAAAAATATTACAGAGAAAGACCCGTATTTAATAAGTCCGATAGCTATAGGGGGCATGGAAGCATCATCCATTCTAAACAAAAGTTGGATGATAGGGGCAGCAAGTATTGAAAGTCCTATACTGGAAGGTACTGCAATAATCATTGAGAATTTAAGCGCAGTCCTTATTTTTCTGTGTAGATTTTTCATATCTCTTGCTGCCATATGTCTTGATATGTTAGGTATAAGTGAGGATGAAAGTGCGTTCGATATAGCTATAGGCAGATTAGTAAGTAAAATATACGTTCCTGAATATAATCCGTACAGTCCTGCCGAATCCTTTTCTATCTCTTCAGCCGTTTTTTGAGCCACCTTTCCGAAATGCTCCATTGCTCTTGTAAAAACACCGACATCTATAAGACTGTTAATATTATATACGGCAGTAGCCATAATAACAGGTATAACGGTCATAAATAAATTTTTGGTGATCTTAGAATAACTGTCAACTCCTCTGCTTTTTTCAATTCTAAGTTCACTGTCTCTTCTGTTGCCGTGAAGAATATACAGTATCAATAAAAGAAACAGAGCACTTGCTGCTCCTACTCCGGTACCTAATGTTCCTCCGGCTGCTCCGTATGAAGGTACGGCATATTCTTTACCTTGTTTTACTGCAAGCTCGCATAAGTAATAAGCTGAGCCCACACTTGTAACGGCGTTGGTTATCTGTTCAATAATCTGCGATATCGCCGTTGGAACCATATTGCCGTAAGCCTGATAATAACCCCTGTAAACTCCAAGGTATGCCATTATCCATATAGTCGGTGCCAAGACCTTGATTGCAAGATTACTGTACGGTAATTTAAGTATGACCGCAGCAAAATAGTCTGCTCCGAAGAAAGCGGCTGCACAACCCACGAAACCGACTACAGTTGCATATAATAAAGCCAAATTGAAAATCCTGTGTGCGTTTCTGTACTCACCCATACTTATCTTATAGGACATCATTTTACTTACAGCCAAAGGAAGGCTGTATGAGGATACTAAAAGTATAATTTGATACATATTAAAAGCCGCAGCATAGTATCCTTGTCCGACTTCTCCTATGATATTGAGAAGAGGAACACGGTAGGCAAGACCTATGATCCTTACCAATATACCTGCAACAGCAAGTAAACTTCCCTGTATAATAAAATTATTTTTCTTACTATTCTTCATACGTCTCCTTAGATAAAGTCCAATCTATCTTTTATAGTCATTGATCTCCAGTATTTCTTCTTGTTTGGACTCCATTTTAAGTCTCTCTTCTTCCTCCATATGGTCATATCCCATAAGATGCAGCATACTGTGAACGACCAGGAATGCAAGCTCTCTTTTCTCACTGTGTCCATATTCTTTTGCCTGTGATATTACATGTTCTGCCGATATGACTATATCTCCGAGTAATAGCTCTCCGCTCTCCGGATTAAAAGCAAAGTCTTCAAGACTTTCAAAGTCTGCCGCCTTTTCGTACTCATAAAGCGGAAAAGACAGTACATCTGTTGATTTATCAATATTTCTGTACGTTTTATTTATTTCTTTAATTTCTTCATCATCAACTATACTTACTGAAACTTCAGCCTCAAACGGACATTTTTCATAATCTAATGCGGCAATTACCATTTCATTTATAATATTCTCAAAGGGAAGATCAAGCTTTATATCAGTCTCATAACTTATGTCGATAGTCATGTTACCACCTCTGTTTTCTCAATCCGGTCTTAGTATTGTTGTTATCTGTGTTCTTATTTTTTTTCTCATACAAATCATAAGCTTCAACTATTTTTTGAACTAAAGGATGCCTTACCACGTCTTGACTTGTAAGATTACAGATCGCTATATCGTTGATTTTTGAAAGAACCTTGAGAGCGACATCAAGACCGGACACAAAATCCTGAGGAAGATCTTTTTGTGTTCTGTCACCGGTAATTACAGCCTTAGAGCCGAAACCTATACGAGTAAGAAACATTTTCATCTGAGCAGGTGTAGTGTTTTGTGCCTCATCAAGTATTATAAACGCATTATCCAAGGTCCTTCCTCTCATATAAGCAAGAGGAGCAACTTCAATAAGTCCCTTTCATGGTTGCTTATATAAGTTTCGGCTCCCATTATCTGATATAAGGCATCATATAAGGGTCTTAGGTACGGATCTATCTTACTTTGAAGATCCCCGGGAAGAAATCCCAGTCTCTCTCCCGCCTCAATAGCCGGTCTTGTAAGAATGATCCTTCCCACTTCTCCGTCTTTAAATGCCTGAATCGCCATAGCCATAGCAAGATAAGTCTTACCTGTACCTGCAGGACCAACCCCGAAAGTTATCATTTTATTTCTTATAGAGTCGACATATTCTTTTTGACCGAGGGTCTTAGGTTTTACATTCTTACCGTTAACAGTCCTTGCTATTATATCTTTATCGATTTCCAACATCTTATCTTGTGCTTCCGAATAAGATAAAGCAATTGCGTAATCAACATTTTGCTCTGTAATTACATTTCCTCTTTTTGAAAGTTCAAGTAAGGTTGAAAATATAGACTTTGCTCTTATGACCTGTGTTTCGGGACCGATGATCTTTATACTTCCATCCCTGGTAATAATGCTTACATGCAGTGTCCTTTCAATTTTTTTCAGAAATGAGTCCAACTCACCGGAAATATTTCTTTCATCTTCTAAAGGTACATCTATAATATTTTCTATAATACTCAATACTACCTCCACCTATATAAAGTTATCTATATGTAATATTTTAAATATTTTTTATACACGAAAAATTCCCAACCTTATACAGGTCGGGAATAAATATGCATTAGTTGAATTTACGTTTTCTAGCAGCTTCTGACTTCTTCTTGCGCCTTACGCTTGGCTTCTCGTAATGCTCTCTCTTACGGATCTCTTGCTGTATTCCAGCCTTAGCACAATTTCTCTTAAATCTTCTTAATGCACTATCGAGACTCTCGTTTTCTTTCACAATCACGTTTGACATCTAAAAAGCTAACCTCCCTCCGGTTGTGAAATTAAAACCCTGTTAATTATAACATAAATACAGGATTCGTCAACCGCTATACTAAAATAATTTAGTTTGAAATTAAATTATTGCGGTATTGTACATTAGATAAAGCTATTGACCCGCAAAATCTATTATAATATTTAAATGGTATATTTATGCAAATATATTTAACATTCGTATTAGGTCTAATGCCAACGACCCATAATTTGACTATATGCTGATAGTATATTTTTTAATATTTAGAAATTACGGATCGTTTGGCTAAGATCTTATAATTAAACCTATTTATTCACAAGACTGCTTAGCAACATACCTTTTTAAGCTTCTTGGTTAAAACCATCTTAATTACTTTATAAAATACAGTGTAGCGGATCTAAGTGGTTTTGATCATATATAAGCTATATTGAACTGCGGATATTTTATTAATATGTAAATCGTAGCCTTAAAATACAATATTAAATTCCTGTACTTGAAGATAGTTCTTATAACGCTTAAATAATTTTTGATCAGCACATTAGCTTACACATTAGGTTAATAAATTTGTAATTAAGATGTGAATATAACAATATAGTATTTATCTGCACCGGTCTAAGCAAAAGAGATCCAGGATATAGATCTTCCTGGACATGCTCATCGTAATTTTACATATCTTGAGCATTATCATTTGCCGATTCGACTGTTGTGGTTGAATTATCTATATTATTTCCACAAGCTGTAAAGGACATTGTAAGCATTATAACCATGATCACATAAATAACGGTTTTTTCAAACTTTTCCATGAACACCTCCTTATAAATCAAACTTTTGGAATGATAATACCGATAAAACTTAAAAGCTTTTAATTTTATAAGTATGATTTAGCATATTTCCCATAGAATGTATATTATTCAATGAATAATATTTTTGGTAAAAGCCCAATGGTATTCAATTGATAAGGATATTTTTCACAAAAATCTGTTCTTAAATTATGCATTTTGTACAGATTTATGTTTAAAAATCGTGATTGATAACTGACCTGTACTTATTATTCCTCAAGATATTTTTTCACATCCGCACCTACATATATTTTTTCATCAGTCAACAGTATAGGTCTTTTGACGAGTTTGCCATCACTTGCCAGTAGTTCAAATTGTTTATCTTCCTCCATAGCTGCAAGTTTTTTTGAAAGCTCCATTTCTCTGTAAAGCAAACCGCTCGTGTTAAAAAACTTTTTTAATGCAAGTCCTGATAATTTGTGCATTTGTTTCAGTTCGTTTATACTTAATTTATTCTCTGTAATATCCCTAAAGCTGTATTCATATCCTTTGTCTTTAAGTATTTTTTCCACGCCTTTACAAGTTGAACATTTCTTATATCCCAATAACTCATATTTCATTTTAAGATCTCCTTTTATAATTTTTTCTAACTTACCTTATCAAAAAAAAATTCTGTTTTATTTTTTTATAAAAAAATGTATACAGTATACTGAACTCCTTCTTTGATTTAAAATCAAAACTCAATCATCATACCATATAATACGATAATTGAGTTTTGTACTTACAAGTTATAATCTTAGATTTTATTTATTAAGTTGTGCCGCAATTACATTTTTAGCTTCTTCAAGAGCCTTATCAGTCTCTTCGGACTTTTTGCCTCCTGCCTGTGCCATATTAGGACGACCTCCGCCGCCTCCGCCTACTATACCGGCTATGGATTTAATGATATTTCCCGCATGTATACCCTTAGCTACAGCGTCATCACCTGCCATGGCCAAAAGACTTACATTAGATCCTGAAACAGAAGCTAAAACAACCGCTCCGTTATCTACTTTTTTCTTTAAATTATCTCCGAGATTTCTAAGCTCATTCATTTCTATATCATTTACCTTAAGAACTATAGCTTTAATACCGCCTACTTCATATATCTGAGAGTCTATATCGCTGATGGAATCCTTAGCCAACTTAGCTTTTAATTTTTCCTGTTCGGACTTCAGTTCTTTTATTTCATCAAGTAAATGCTTGATTTTTTCATGCAACTTGTCGGGAGTGGTCTTAAGTTCTGAAGAAACTCTATGCATCTCATCTTCGATTTTTTCATAATAATGAAGTACATTCTCACCTGTCAGAGCTTCTATTCTTCTAACTCCCGCAGCTATACCTGTCTCAGATATTATCTTAAAAGTTTTAATATCGGACGTATTCTTTACATGGGTACCTCCGCAAAGTTCCTTTGACTCTTCTCCCATGCTTACGACCCTTACATCATCCTTGTATTTTTCTCCGAAAAGTGCCATAGCCCCGCTTTTTCTCGCAGAATCAAGATCCATAAGGTCTGTATTAACTTCCAGCGACTTTCTTATGTTTTCATTTACCGCTTCTTCGATTTTTTTGATTTCATCTTTGGTAAGTGCTGCAAAGTGTGTAAAGTCGAATCTTAATCTGTTATTGCTTACAAGGCTTCCTGACTGCTCAACATGCTTTCCGAGTACAGATCTTAGTGCTGCGTGAAGTAAATGAGTAGCGGAGTGATTTTTACAGGTATCTTTTCTGTATGTTTCATCTACCTGCATATCAAGTTCGTCATCAACATTAATATATCCCGACTCTATATAACCCACATGAGCCTGCTTATCACCTTGCAATTTTATAGTATCTTCTACTATAAAAGTACCCGTAGAAGAGCTTATTTGACCTATGTCTCCGCATTGACCGCCCATAGCGGCATAGAAAGGACTTTGGTCGGTTATAATGCTTCCGTTCATATCTTCGCTCAAACTTTCCACGATATTGCTTTGAGTGGTAAGTACAAGTGCTTTTGCTTTCGATCTAAGCTCACTGTAACCTAAAAATTTGGTAACTATATCTGTAGGTACGGATTGATATACAGTTACATCCGCTCCCATGTAGTTGGTAGTTTTCCTGGCTTCTTTAGCCTTCCTTTTTTGCTCAGCCATAGCCTTTGCAAAACCTTCTTCATCTACATTTAATCCCTTTTCTTCCAGTATCTCCCTTGTAAGATCAAGCGGGAATCCGTATGTATCATATAACTTGAAAGCATCCTCACCGGACATAAGCTTTTCACCGGCTTTGCTCATCTCGCTTTCTATATCGGAAAGTATTTGCAGACCTTGATTTATAGTCTTATAGAATTTATCTTCTTCTTCTGTAAGCACTTTTAAGATCATGGCTTTCTTTTCTTCAAGTTCCGGATAACCTTCCTTCATTGAAGCTATTACAAAGTCAGATAGATCTGCAAGGAATTTATTCTCTATGCCGAGCAGTCTTCCGTGTCTTGCCGCTCTTCTTAAAAGTTTTCTTAGTACATATCCTCTACCTTCATTACTTGGCATTATTCCGTCAGATATCATAAAAGTACAGGAACGAATATGATCTGTAATAAGTCTTAATGAAATATCTTTTTGAGTATCTTCTGTATATTTTGTACCTGCGGTTTCAGCAACTTTATCAAGTAAAGATTTAATCGTATCTATTTCAAATATGGATGATACATCCTGTACTACTACAGCCAATCTTTCCAGTCCCATTCCGGTATCTATATTTTTTTGTTCAAGTTCGCTGTAATTGCCCTTACCGTCATTATTAAACTGAGTAAATACGTTGTTCCATACTTCCATATATCTGTCACAGTCGCAACCTACTTCACAACTTTCTTCTTGGCAGCCGTATTTTTCACCTCTGTCATAATAAACTTCCGAACAAGGACCGCAAGGACCTGCACCGTGCTCCCAGAAATTATCGGCTTTACCGAACTTATATATTCTTTTTTCATCTATCCCTATTTCATCTCTCCAGATTCTGAGAGCCTCGTCATCATCTACATATACGGACGGATAAAGTCTGTCCGGAGATAATTTAATAACTTCGGTCAAAAATTCCCAAGTCCAATGAATAGCCTCCCTCTTAAATAATCTCCAAAAGAGAAGTTTCCGAGCATTTCAAAAAAAGTACCGTGTCTTGCAGTTTTTCCAACGTTCTCAATATCTCCTGTTCTAATACACTTTTGGCAGGTTGCAACCCTTTTCCTCGGAGGTATCTCCTGTCCGGTAAAATATGGCTTCATAGGGGCCATGCCTGAGTTTATAAGAAGTAAGCTGTTATCATTATGAGGAACTAATGAGAAACTTTTTAGAATAAGATGGTCCTTGCTCTCAAAAAAGTCCAAGAATTTTTTTCTTATTTCATTTACACCGTATTTTTCATGTGACATATTGTAAATTCCTTTCAATTCATATCAATTAATTTACTTAGAGAATCGTATTTATTAATATTGATCCAATATCAAGAGCTGTCTCCTTTAATCATATATCAATGTCTTATATAATAACATATAAATTCATTTTAAATCACTATTTTTTTGAATTTATTTTAAATAAATAACAGCAGAAACCTAAAATAATCAAGTTTCTGCTGAATCAGTAAAGTCTTATTTTTTTTCTTGGTATCCTTATAATTTCTGATTTTTTTCCGGCAAAAAAATACCCAAAATAATTATTATCAGATAAAATACAGCCATCAAAGATGATTGAAAAAAAGCAGCTAAAATATCAAGCATATACCGAACCTCCTCGTTGTATACTTATATGATCTGACCTTGTATTATAACAAAGTTGGAAACAACGGATCATAATTATATATGAAAATAAATTCAAACTTCATACATCACATTATAATATCCGCACTGAAAAATTACAACTCCAATCCTTCATCTTTTTGTAAATTTCCCGAAAGAGCGGCACTTGTTGCAAGTTTATCACAAAGCTCATTTTCCGGGTGTCCCGCATGACCTTTTACCCAAATAAATTCTGCTTGATGTTTTTCCATGGCTTTTACAAGTCTTTTCCAAAGATCCGTATTTTTCACCGGACCAACTTTAGGTCTTACCCAATTATTTTTGATCCATGAAGTCACCCACGACTTATTAAAGGCATCGGTCAAGTATTTTGAATCGGAATAAACTTTTACCTTACAAGGCCTTGTCAATGCTTCAAAGCCTATTATACACGCCATGAGTTCCATTCGATTATTGGTGGTTTTTATATATCCCGCTGAAAACTTCCTTTCATGTACAATTCCCTTTGAGTCCCTAAACTTAATTACGGTTCCGTATCCTCCCGGTCCGTCGGGATTACCTCTTGCGGCACCATCGGTATACATATTGACCTCATGCATATTTATAAAACCTCATTATTATAATAAAAGTCTTATTCACTCAAGTAAGCCTTTTTGACCAGATCGTTATCCATCAGATCGCTTGCTTTACCGCTTAGTGTTATATTACCGGTTTCCAGAACATAAGCTCTATCGGCGATCGAAAGTGCTTTCTTTGCATTTTGTTCTATTAAAAGAACTGTCGTACCCGAGTTATGTATATCTTCAATAAGCTTAAAGATTTCATTAACATACAAAGGTGAAAGTCCCATAGAAGGTTCATCCATAACTATCAGACTGGGTTTACTCATCAAAGCTCTACCCATAGCAAGCATTTGCTGCTCTCCTCCTGATAATGTTCCGGCAAGCTGAGACTTTCTTTCCTCCAGCCTTGGGAATCTTTCATAAATATTTTTTATATTTTTCTCTATCTCTTTTGAATCTTTTCTGGTATAAGCACCGAGCTTAAGGTTTTCAAGAACCGTAAGTTGAGAAAAAACTCTTCTTCCCTCAGGCACATGAGCCATACCCATTGCCACTATCTTATGTGCCGGTTTCCTGGTTATATCGTTATTCTCAAAACTAACACTCCCCGACTTTGCCTGTATAATACCTGTTACGGTTTGCAGTATGGATGTTTTTCCTGCACCGTTAGCACCGATAAGCGCTACTATCTCACCCTTATTTACTTCAAAAGATACACCTTGAACAGCCTGTATCATACCGTAATTTACATATAAATCCTGTACATTTAACATATAATCAATCTCCTACTCGCCTAAGTAAGCTGTAATTACTCTATGATCATTAAGTACCTCACTCGGAGTACCGCTTACAAGCTCTGTTCCAAAATTCAATACTGTCAGATATTCACAGATACCGGAAACCAATTTCATATCATGCTCTATTAAAAGTATGGTGATCTTATATCTTTCTCTGATAAGCTTATAGTATCCATAAGCTCCGCAGTCTCTTGCGGATTCATACCTGCCGCGGGTTCATCCAGTAATAAAAGCTTCGGCTTTGTTGCAAGTGCTCTGGCTATCTCAAGCTTTCTTTGCTGACCGTAAGGTAAATTTCCTGCTTTTAGATCTTTGACCTTATCCAGCTCAAATACTTCAAGTAAACCCTCAGCTTTTTCATCCATTAAAGCTTCTTTTTTACTGTAATTAAAATCATGTAAAAAATCCGATACCAGCGAATATTTTATTTCATTATGTAAAGCCACTTTAACATTATCAAGTACGGTCATATTTGAAAATAATCTTATATTTTGAAATGTTCTCGCCACACCGAGTTTACATATTTGAACGGGCTTAAGTCCCGAGATCGTACTGTTGTTTAATTTTATACTTCCTACAGTAGGTTTATAGACACCTGTAAGCAAATTGAAAACTGTAGTCTTTCCTGCTCCGTTAGGACCGATAAGACCGTATAAGGATCCTTCTTCAACACTGATATTGAAATTATCCACCGCTTTTAGACCACCGAATTGTATACCTAAACTTTTACATTCCAATAATGCCATATCTTAAACCTCCTTAAATCCTTTAAAAAGTTTGGATAAGGTCTTATTAGTCATAATACCCTGCTTTATCTTACTGTTGTTTACTATCATCATGATTATCAAAACTATAGCGTACATCAGCATACGAAGATTATCTGCTCCTCTTAAAAATTCCGGTAATAAAGTAAGTATTATTGCGGCTATTATAGATCCGCTTATGCTGCCCATACCACCCAGAACGACTATTACCAGTATCTCTATAGATTTATTATAATCAAATGTAGTAGGTTTGATCAGTCCTACGTTATGTGCGTATATAACACCTGCCAAACCTGCAAAAAAAGCTCCTATGACAAATGCGGTAACCTTGTATTTACTTATATTGATACCTACGGATTCCGCAGCAATATCGTTATCCCTGATCGCTGTTATAGCTCTTCCTGTTCTTGATTTTACGAGGTTTAACAAGAAAATTATTGTTATTATCATGCAAATATAAGCGATCCAGAAATTCTGATAGTCTGTATATAAGGGGATCTTGGTAAGACCCTTAGCTCCACCCATAAATTTAATCGAATTTATTATAGACTTAATAATTTCACCGAAAGCCAATGTTACTATAGCAAGATAATCGCCACGAAGCCTCAGTACCGGTACACCGATAATAAATCCGAATACAGCGGCTATCGTACTTCCCGCAAGCATTGCTATGATTATTGTGGGAAGAGGAGGAAACTTTGAGTAAACACTTATAAGTGCGCCGGTATAAGCTCCTATTGACATAAATCCCGCATGACCCAGCGAAAGCTCCCCAAGAAATCCTGTTACCAGGTTAAGTGATACTGCCAATATAATATTCACTATTATCGGAATAACTATGGATTTATATTGCCTTGATAATATATTTCCGTTAAGCAAAGTTAAAATAAGTATATATATTGCTATTATAGCAACTATTTTTATTATATTTTTTAAATTAACTATTTTTTTCATTTTATCCTACACCTTTACCTGTTTTTGTCTTCCCAACAGTCCTGACGGTTTTACCAAAAGCACTATTACCAACACTCCGAATACTATAGCATCCGCCAGCTCTGTCGATATATATGCCTTTGATAAACTCTCTATAATTCCCAGAAGTATTCCGCCAAGCATAGCTCCGGGAACACTTCCTATACCTCCGAGTACTGCCGCAACGAATGCTTTGATTCCCGGAAGTGCGCCCATAGTAGGTTTTAGAGTTTCGTACTGTGCCATATAAAGAATACCTGCAATAGCCGCAAGTGCACTACCTATAGCAAAGGTAAGTGATATTGTTTTATTAACATCAATCCCCATAAGACCGGCTGCGTCCTTATCCTCCGATACCGCTCTCATGGCGCTTCCCAATTTAGTTTTATTTATAAAATAGGTCAGTATGACCATTGATACACATGTTACCGACAAGGTTATAAGACTGATACCGGATATAGTAACGGCTCCTAACTTTATATTTGGATTAGGTATTACAGACTTAAAAGGTATGGGTGTTGCATTGAATATGATCAAAGATAAGCTTTGTAACAAATAGCTGACACCTATAGCTGTGATAAGTACTGCAAGTGCAGGTGCTTTCTGAGCGGTTTATATGCCACTTTCTCTACTATGATACCAAGAAAGGCACACACAGTTAAAGTAATTATTATAGCCGCCCATATTGGAAGATTAAACAGGCTTACAGCAACATATAAGGTATATGCACCGACCATAATGATATCTCCGTGTGCAAAGTTTATCATCTTTGCTATACCATATACCATAGTATATCCAAGTGCAATAAGAGCATATATACTTCCTGTTCTTAGTCCATTTATTAATTGCTCTATCAGGTTTATAAACATAGTTGTACTCCTCTTTAATATTCCAAAAAATAAATGCATTAAGGGGCTGCAGCCCTAATTAATAAAGTTTTACCTTATGCCACAGTCCCTTATGCACATAACCGAATAATATAATTCAAAAATTAGTCTAATTCTTTACTTTCGTAAACTCCGTTCATTATTGTAACGAACTTAGGTTGTTTAATAGGATCACCGCTCACATCGAAACTTATGTTTCCTGTAAGTCCGTCAACGTTTATTTCCGTCATAGCCTTTATTAAAGCTTCTGTATCCTTGCTTTGCGCCTTTTCAAAAGCCGCCTTTAATACATATACTGAATCATAGCTGTCAGCAGCAAACTGATCCGGCACGGCATTATTATACTTTTCCTTATATGCCTTTACAAAGCTCTGTACATTCTGGTTAGGGTCTGAAGGATAGAAAGGTGTAAGGAATACTATTCCGTCCAATACACTTGTATCGGTAACCTGTCCTAAAACTCCGTCCCAACCGTCTGAACCTACTATATCAGCTTCAACTCCAAGATCCTTAACCTGCTTTGCAATATAAGCTGCAGCCTCATAATATGCAGGAACAAATATAAGTTTTGCATCTGTAGCCTTGATCTTTGTAAGCTGTGATGAGAATTCAACATCTCCTGTTACGAAAGACTCTTCAGCTACTAAAAGATCTGCGTTTCCTGACTCTGTAAGCTCATCTTTGAAAGCTTCATAAACTCCTGTTGAGTACTCGTCTGCATTGTTGTAAAGGACCGCAACACTCTCATATCCCTGGTTTACTACATAATCTGCTATCATCTTACCCTGTAAAGGATCTGTAAAGCAAAGACGAAAAACATTATCATTAGCTGTGATTCCGGCAGCTGAACCTGATGGAGTAAGCTGAAGTAAATTATCTTTCTTTGTAAGATCGGCTATAGCCAAAGATGAACCGCTGGTTACAGCTCCCATAATCACATCTACCTTCTTATCAAGCAATGTGTTATATGCTGTTACAGCCTTTTCTTCACTTGCCTCATCATCTTCAAATTGAAGAGCGAAATTATAGCTCTTATCACCTAATTTAACTCCGCCGGCTTTGTTGATCTCTTCAATAGCGATTTCAGCACCCTGCTTAACTGAGATTCCGTAAGAAGCAGCACCGCCTGTTAAAGGTCCTGTAGTACCTATAGTTATAGTCTCCAAATCAGGATTTGCACCTTCATCAGCTCCTTCTTGAGCAGCCGCAGTATCTGCACTGCTTGCGGTATCTGCTTTATTTGAACAAGCCGCAAGCGACAAAGCAGCAGCCGCAAAAAGCGCCAAACCATATATCTTTCTCATAATATTCCTCCTTTTTATAACAAAAATTTAATATTTAAAATCATAGAAAAATCTATAATGTTAAATCAAAACCTATTGATTCATCAAACTTTCAAGATCTCCGTTGTAAATACACTTAAGAAGGTATACTACATCTTCATGAGAGACCTTTATAGGATTTGCCTTTGTACAAACATCTTCCAGGATCTTATCGGCATTGCTGTCGATCTCGTCATAAAAACTGTCTTTATCTATACCGCATTCTTTTAACGATTTCGGTATGTCAAACTGTTTTCTCAAAAGTTCGGCGGTCGCTATTAGAATAACACAAAGCCTTTTATCATTACCTGCTATTAGCAATTCCTTTTGCCACTGTTTCTATAGACGGATCCGGTTCTATTTATGAAAAAACACAAAATTCGACATTATTTCTCAAGTCTGGAAGTTACGGTAGATACAATACCGGAGCTTACCATATAAGGATCGGTTATCAACATCGCCTTTTTAAAAGGTAATTCAAGTAAAACGTCAAGTGCATCACTACCTGTGCATATCTTTGAACTCATTTCAAATTTTCTCATAATAGCCATCTCTACATTTTTTATATTAAAAAATATAACTCCATCCGGTTGATTGACAATATATACAGGCTTTTACTTCATTGTTTTGCATTCAAAACCGCTGTAAAACTGCGTAAATTATATAATCTGTATTCTTTTATGTCAACACAATATATGTATATATATTATTTATGGATAGTATTTATACAGTTTATGTTACTCAATACTGTCCCAACAAAGTGCCTTATCTTCCGATATTCTTTGTCTGAGCATCAAATTATCAACTGCCTCTTTGGCTGACTTGTTATCAAAAAGTACCGCATTCACCTCACTGACTATGGGCATTTCCACACCGTATTTCTCAGCAAGACTTTTAGCCGCTTTGGCGGAGTACACACCTTCCACTACCATATTAACTTCATTACATGCCTCTTCAAGACTGTATCCTTTACCTATCAGTATACCTGCTCTTCTGTTTCTGCTGTGCATGCTTGCGCAGGTAACTATCAGATCTCCTATTCCGGAAAGACCGTAAAAAGTTTGCTTACAACCGCCCATTTTTTCACCGAGTTCCGATATTTCTTTAATACCTCTTGTTATGAGAGCAGCCTTAGTGTTATCTCCGTAACCTAGTCCATCCGCTATACCTGCCGATAATGCAATTACATTTTTAAGAGCGGCACCTATTTCAATACCTATTATATCCGGTGAGGTATATACTCTGAATACCGGACTCATGAAAACATTTTGTATATAACTTGCAACTTCAATATTATCAGCTCCCACTACGCAGGTCGTCGGAAGTTTATTTGCTACTTCCTCAGCATGACTCGGACCTGATAAAACAGCAACTATAGATCCCGGAATTTCTTCCTTTATCTGTACATCAAGTGTCTTTAAGCTCGACTCCTCTATACCCTTTGAAACGTTAACTATTATTTGTCCCTCTTTGTAAAACTCTTTGAGCTTTTTTGCAGTTCCTCTTGTATAAACCGACGGTACTGCCAGAACCAGGATCTCAGCATTAGTTGACTCATTAAGACCTGAAGTGATCTTGATATCTTCATTGATCGTAAGTCCCGGAAGATTCTTATGCCTTCGTGTGGCATTAAGAGCCTCAGCTTCCTCTGTAAATACTGTACATAAAGTTACATCATGTTTATTATCACTCAGAAGAACAGCTAAAGCCGTACCCCAAGTCCCCGCTCCGATAACCGCTATCTTACTCATATAAGACTCCCTAATAAATTATTTTTTGAAAGTGATTTTATTCTCAGTACCCGAAAGTAATCTTTTTATATTTGATTTATGTCTGTAAATCGAAAATACTGATATTATGCTCACAAGTATTATAAATTCAATACGTCCGCTTCCTGTCAGATTATAATAATTCAAAAAAACAAAAAGTGCAGACATTAATGCAAAACAAAACATAACAACTATTGATGCCAATGATACATAACGAGTAAGTGCAACGATAAGCACAAACCGCAAGACATACCAAAGTTATCCTTATATCGACTGCCGTTAGAATACCCGCAATAGAAGCTACTCCCTTACCGCCCTTAAACTTAAGATAAAACGGATAGGAATGTCCCAGTACCACACCGAAACCTATGTAAAGCATAAAGATATCTCCTGTATTGGCTTCTGACCTGAAAATATATCTTACCAGTAAACAAGGAATAAGTGCTTTTAGAAAATCTCCCAAAAAAACTATAAATCCGGCTTTTTTACCGAGTACTCTTAAGGTATTGGTCGCACCTGCATTACCGCTTCCGTAATCTCTTATATCTATATTTTGGGTTTTACCGAATATATAACCGCTTTGAATCAAACCCAATATATAGCCTATTAAAAGAAAAATCAGCCTTTCCATATTATTTGTCTTCAACCCTTTCCCTTATAATAAATCTTAAAGATGTTCCTACGAAACCGAATGCTTCTCTAAGCTTATTCTCTATATATCTTTGATAAGAAAAATGCATAAGTTCTTTGTCATTTACAAATATAACAAAAGTAGGTGGTTTTACAGACACTTGGGTAGCATAGAATATTTTCAGCCTCTTACCCTTATCTGACGGTGGTTGCTGCATAACTGTCGCTTCGGTTATGATCTCATTAAGAACTCCGGTTTGTATTCTTAATGTTTGACTGTCCATTACAAGATCTATAAGATCGTAAAGCTTTGTCAGTCTTTGACCTGTCTGTGCCGAAATAAATAAATATTCTGCATAAAGCATGAATGAGAGAGTTTTCTTTATATTATTGGTAAATTCATATATGGTCTTATCATTCTTTTCTATGGCATCCCACTTATTGACCGCAACTATGATACCCTTTCCTCTATCATGTGCTATACCGGCTATCTTAGCATCCTGCTCCGTTACTCCCTCTACCGCATCAATGACCAAAACCACTATATCGGCTCTTTCTACAGCTGTAACGGTTCTTATTATACTGTACCTTTCAAGCTCTTCTTTTATCTTGGACTTACGTCTAAGACCCGCTGTATCTATAAATACATATTCCTTTTGATTATAAACTACTGTAGTGTCTATTGCATCTCTTGTAGTTCCCGCTATATCCGATACAATAAGCCTTTTATTACCGGCAAGTTTATTGATTATTGATGATTTACCTACATTGGGCTTTCCTACTATAGCTATTCTTGGCCTGTCATCCTCTTCATCATCACCTTCATAATCCGGAAAATGTTCGGAAACTATCTCCAGCAGATCTCCGATACCGGTTCTTTGTCCGGCTGATACGGGAACCGGATCACCTATACCCATATTATAAAATTCATATACGTCATTACCGTACTTTTTAATACTGTCGACCTTATTAACAGTTAATACTACCGGCTTTTTTGACTTTCTGAGCATATCTGCGACCTTAAGATCCGAGTCCACAAGTCCCTGATGTACATCTGTAACAAATATTATAACATCTGCCGTATCTATAGCTATTTGTGCCTGTTCCCTCATTTGAGACAGTATTATATCCGAACTGTCCGGTTCTATACCACCGGTATCTATAAGTGTAAAATCCTTGTTAAGCCAATTACAATCAGCGTAAATTCTGTCTCTCGTAACTCCGGGAGTATCCTTTACTATGGCTATATTATCACCGGCTATAGCATTGAATAATGTCGATTTACCTACATTAGGTCTGCCTATTATAGCCACCACAGGTTTCCTCATTTTATATGACCTCCTCTTTGGGTTCGTAGGCTGAGAAACTGTCACCGCCTACATAATCTTTATTTAGTATGGCTTTGATCAAATCATCTCCCGAAGTACCGACTTTGGTTATAGGGATATTTAATCTGTTTTCAATATCATCTTTTGTAAAATTATCCAAAAATATATCTTCCGAACTCTTGAACATATTTATGCTAAGAAGCAACCTGGAGCCGAGATCTTTATCGGTAAGTTGTTTTATAAGATCCTTGCCGGTAATAAGTCCCGCAACAGTAATATGTTCACCAAAGAAATCATTTTCTATCGTATATACATTGATCTTTTTCTCGGGAAAATATCTTTCTATATCTTTGACCAGATCGGTCAAAGTAGGTGCAGCCAACTTACCTGTAGCTATACTTATGGTCTCTTTTTCGGATGGCATATCATTATTCTTAATACTATCCAGCCGTTCTTTGACTTCACATCTTAACAGCCTTAACATACCTACTCCGTTGCCAAGTTGCAAGTATCCGTCATATCTTTCTTCTTCCGGAAGTTCTCTTTGAGCAAGCAGATACAACTCATCACTTGCATGTATAAAATGTATATCGAATAATTCCTTTGCCTTTTTTTGATACTTCTCTATCAGATCGATCGTTTCCTCAGCGGTTTTTTTATCTATCAACTGTAATTTGGCAAGTCCCGTTCTATACTTTGTTATACCTACAGGAACTACCGATACACTTTCCATTACCGGAGCATATCTTAAAAGATCCTTTATGCTTCGTTCAAGCTCGGCACCGTCATTGTAACCCTTACACATTACTATCTGTCCGTTCATCGGTATTTCATGTTCATAGAGTTTATCTATGTACTTTAATGAAGTACCTGCGAATCTGTTATGTAACATTCTTACTCTTAGCTGCGGATTTGTTGTATGTATTGATATGTTAATAGGTGCCAAATGAAATTTTATGATTCTGTCTATATCCTTTTCTTTCATATTGGTAAGAGTGATGTAATTGCCTTGTAAAAATGAAAGTCTTGAATCATCATCCTTAAAATAGAGCGTATCTCTCATTCCCTTGGGCATTTGATCTATAAAGCAAAAAACACAGTTATTGGTACAGGTTCTGTAATCACACATAAGACCCGAACCGAATTCTATACCTATGTCTTCATAATTATGCTCTATATCAAGTTCCCATACTTCTCCGTCTTTCTTTTGGATAAGCATAAGCATTGATTCCGAATTTATATAATATCTGTAGTCAAATACATCTTCTATCTCTTTTTCATCAATAGCAAGAAGTATATCTCCTACCTCTATTCCGAGTTCTTCGGCAATAGAACCTTTGTAAACTTTATTAATAATATGTTTGGAGGTATTTTCTCCGACTTCAATATATTCTTTTTCTAACATATTTTATATGATATCAATTTAGTTAATGTTTGTAAAGAAATAAAGCCCCTTATTATATTATAAGTTACTCCTTTTACTTGACTTAATAATATTAGCAAGTATAATTTTAATTGGGATATGTGTTCTTACCGGTAATAACAAGTGTATCATAAAAAAACAATTGTTTGATCACACTTTTTTGTAAATTATACGGCTGTTACTGTTATGCTTAAGGTTATCTATAAATTCTTTAGATAATTTATATAAATTAACTGTTATCAAGGGTTTTATCTTAACATATGAAGCACTTACCGATATATATCCCGGAAAAATTTCTTAATTGACACAACTTTAAGGAGGATTTTATGCCGAACAATTTTGCTTTCAGCAAACAATTACCTGTAGCCCCTTTAAAAATTGCAGCTCTAGAAAGTTGCAAGGACCTTGCAAAAAAAGTCGATGAATATATAGTTTCATTCAGACAAAATGACATAAAAGAGTTGGAGACGAGACAGGAAAATCTACATTACAGAGGATATGATGCAGCCTCATATCTTATGGACATAGAGTGTCCGAGATTCGGTACGGGAGAAGCAAAGGGAGTTATCAATGAATCGGCACGTGGAAGTGACATATTTGTTATGGTAGATGTCATGAACCATTCTTTAAGCTATACGGTCAACGGATTTCATAATCACATGTCTCCGGATGATCATTTTCAAGACCTTAAACGAATCATTTCCGCTACTGTTTCTACAGCACACAGAGTTAATGTTATAATGCCTTTTCTTTATGAAAGCAGACAGCACAAAGGACAAAGAGGGAATCATTAGACTGTGCCTGTGCGTTGGAAGAACTCGTGAATATGGGCGTAAGTAATATAATAACCTTTGATGCACATGATCCAAGGGTTCAAAACTCAATTCCTCTACACGGTTTTGATAACTTTATGCCTACTTATCACTTTGTAAAAGCTTTATTTAATAATATAGACGATCTTATAATAGATAAAGAACATCTTATGGTAATAAGCCCTGATGAGGGTGCTATGAACAGAGCTGTATACCTGGCAAATAATCTCGGTGTTGATATGGGTATGTTCTATAAAAGAAGAGATTATTCAAAAGTCGTTGACGGAAGAAACCCTATAGTTGCTCATGAATTTTTGGGAAGCAGTGTTGAAGATAAAGTAGTGATAATAATGGATGATATGATAGCATCCGGTGAATCCATGCTTGATACCGCCAAAGAACTTAAAGAAAGAAAGGCAAAGAAAGTAATAGTTTGTGCCACTTTCGGACTCTTCACAAACGGATTTTCAAAATTTGACGAATTCCACAGAGCCGGATACATCGATCATGTATGTACAACAAACTTAAACTACAGAGAGCCTGAAATTTTTTCAAAAGAATGGTATATAGAAGCTGACATGAGCAAATATTTAGCTGCTATAATAAATTCATTCAACCATGACGTGCCTATAGGAAATGTACTTTCACCTACTTACAAGATTCAAAACATAGTAAAAAGTCTTAATGCAAAAAAAGACGGGTATGAATACTTTGATACTATATCATAATAAATAGATCTCGTTAATAAAATGGGACTGTTGCATTAAAGAATTTAACAGGATGTATAATTAAAAAAATTACTGAATAAACCACATCATGTTGAAACTCTGCAATGCAGCAGTCCTTTTTTTAAAAACTATTTATAAACACATAATAACTTACTTAACGGGATTTCCGAAAGAAGTATTTTTAATTTTAGTCCCCTACCTCAAAGCCAGGAAAGCAGCCATATTACCTCTTTGATCACCGGCAAACCTGTGTGAAAACAACTTATCATTATTACAAAAAGTACAAATATCCGTTATATGGATATTTGACGGACTTATACCTATATCTTCAAGAATTATCCTGTTAGCCTCCCACAGGTCAAGCATATAATGAGTTTCGTCCTTATATTTAAGTATACCCTCAATACTATGATCACTAAAAGATCTTCGGAAACTGTCCGCAACTTCGATCCCGACTTCGTAGTGATCGGCACATATACTCGGTCCTATACAGGCGATCATATTTTTCGCTCTGCTTCCGTAATTGAATTGCATGGCACGAAATGTTATATCCGCTATTCTTTCCACTGTACCTCTCCAACCTGAATGAACAAGACCTATAGCCTTATTCTTGGTATCCAAAAGATATATCGGAACACAATCCGCAAAAAAAGTTACGAGACAGATGCCCTTTTCATCGGTTATCAGAGCATCTACATCCCCATACTCCCTTTCTTTTAATATCCCACTGCCTCTGTGCTTTTTTTCTACTTTAAGTATATTGGTGGTATGTGTCTGATAAGATAAGACCATATCTTCTATATCAATACCCAAAACATTCGAGATCCTTTTATAATTTTCCACCACATTTTCGTATGAACTCTCTTTTGTAAAACTAAGATTCATACTGCTTAAGTATCCCTTGCTTACACCTCCCATTCTCGTGGAAAATGCATGTTTTACAAGACCTGTTTCTTCCAAAGCCGGAAACTTAAGTAAGCTTACCGTATTACCGTATACTTCTTCTTTTAATTGTTCATTATTATTTTTCCTGATCCATTCCGACATATATACTCCTAACTAAAAAGCCGCTCTTATCCATGTTATTTTCTCGCCCAATATACTAACAACATCAAAGCGAACATCAGTTTTATGTAAATTATTGATCTGTAAATAAATTAAAGCCGTATCTTTGATTTTTTTTATTTTCTTTTTATTGATCGCTTCTTCAGGGCTTCCGAAATCATTGTTTTTTCTGTATTTGACTTCAACAAATACCAAAGTTTCTTTATCCTTAGCGATGATATCAACTTCTCCTACTTTACTGTAGAAATTTCTATGTATTATATTCAAATTATGTTCTACTAAAAAGTCGCAAGCTTTTTGCTCGTATTCAAAACCTTTTTTTCTCTTATTCTCCATCAGCTCCGATTATATTTCCTACAAAACTTCTCCTGTGAATGGGACATAGACCGTGCTCTTTGATAGCGGAAATATGTTCCTTGGTTCCGTAACCTTTATTTTTTGCAAACTTATATTCCGGATATATAGTATCATACTCTACCATAAGCCTATCCCTGCTCACTTTTGCAACTATACTTGCTGCCGCTATACTTATCGACTTGGCATCACCTTTTATAATAGAGACCTGCTTTATATCAAGATCCGGTATATGCACAGCATCATTTAATAAAATATCGGGTTTTATATCCAAACTTGATATGGCAGCTTTCATTGCTTCGTAAGTTGCATTAAGTATATTGATCTCGTCTATTCTTCCAGGACTTACAATACCAATACCGTAGGCAACAGACTTTTCACAGATCTCATCATACAGACTTTCTCTTTTCTTTTCCGAAAGTTTTTTGGAATCATTTATATATAAAATTTGTATATTCCTGTCAAGTATGACGCAGGAAGCCACGACAGGTCCGGCAAGTGGACCTCTTCCAACCTCATCAACTCCTGCAATATAAGTAAATGCTTTATATTTTTCTTCGAACTCTTGCATAATTTTAAGTCTTGCAATTTCCGCTTCCAGTTTTTCTTTTTGTTTTTTTTCCTTGTCTTCCTTCATTATTCTGCTTCCTTCGGTTTTTCCAGACTTATTCTACCGAGTTTTCCTTCTCTGAAATCCTGTATAAGTATTGAAGAAGCTTTTTCATAATCATATTCATTACCTTTTTTCAGGCACGACCTTTTGATAGCTATTTCTTTTAATACTTCTTCAACTGTATTCCCTGTTATTTCATATCTTTCTTTCAAAATACTTCCGTCATTTTTAAAACACCATTCTATAAATGTACTCGCAAGCTCTGTAGTATCTACTATCATATCATTGATAGAACCTATGAAAGCTATCATTTCCCCTGTATGCTCATCTTCAAACTTAGGCCAAAGTATACCCGGAGTATCCAAAAGCTCAACGGATTTATTTATCCTTATCCATTGATTTCCCTTAGTTACTCCCGGTTTATTACCTGTTTTTGCCATGGACTTACCAACTATAGAATTAATAAGAGTTGACTTACCTACATTAGGTATTCCTGTGATCATGGCCCTTACCGGACGATTCTTTATACCTCTTTTTAAGTCTCTTTCTCTTTTTTCTTTTGCCGCTATTTCTATCAGAGGCATAAGTTTTTTTGTGAATTGATTCTTTCTTGAGTCAAGTGTCATACATAAGCAACCCTTAGACTCAAAAAAAGCAAGCCATTCCTTATTGATCTTTTCATCTGCCATATCGGCTTTATTTAATATAATAATTCTTGATTTACCTGAAGCTAGTTTTTCTATATCGGGGTTTGAGGTAGCCTTTGGAGCTCTTGCATCAAGCATTTCTATTACTATATCTATTATTTTTATATCCTCGGACATAGCCCTTTTGGCTTTGGTCATATGCCCCGGATACCACTGGATCTTCATAAATTCTCCTTATACAAAAGGACAATGCCAAAGCACTGTCCTTATTTTTATTTCGTATTTACTTTACAGCTTCTTTAACCTTAGCAGCCTTACCTACTCTTTCACGTAAGTAATTAAGCTTAGCTCTTCTTACCTTACCTCTTCTAACAACCTCTATGTTGCCTATAAAAGGTGAGTGTAGCGGCCATGTCTTCTCAACGCCGATACCGTTAGATATCTTTCTTACGGTAAATGTCTCTCTTGCACCACCGTTTTGTCTCTTAAGTACTGTACCTTCGAAAATCTGTACTCTCTCTCTGTTACCTTCCTTAATCTTGTTGTGTACCTTTACTGTATCACCAACGTTGAACTCAGGAACTTCAGCCTTAAGCTGTGTTGCTTCAATACTTCTTATTATGTCGTTCATTCTATCCTCCTGTTAACTTGACATTCATAATCTAATAATTAGAAAAGAGGAACATCGCCTTTTACAACTTGACCAGTATAACATAATTTACATATTAAAACAAGTTATTTTTCTGTTAATGCCTTTGTCTCTCTTGCTATTGCAAGCTCTTCGTTTGTAGGGATAAGCATTACTTTTACTTTTGAATCCGGTGTAGATATCATTGTAAGTTTACCCCTTACATTGTTAGCTCATCATCTATAGTTATTCCGAGGTATCCGAGATAAGAACACATTACCTTTCTTCCCGGTATATCATTCTCACCTATACCTGCGGTAAAGCAGATAGCATCAACTCCGTTCATTGCAGCAGTATAAGCTCCGATATACTTAGCCACTCTGTAGTGGAAAGCATCAAGTGCTATACGAGCAAGCTCATTACCTTCTTCTATTGCATTTTCTATATCTCTGAAGTCTGAAGAAAGTCCGTTGGACATACCGTACACACCTGACTTCTTATTAAGTATATCAAGTATTTCATTGATATCCTTACCTTCTTTATTGGCAATAAACTGCATAACTCCCGGATCTACATCTCCCGATCTTGTTCCCATTATAAGTCCTTCAAGCGGTGTGAATCCCATAGAAGTATCTACACACTTTCCGCCTATTGATGCCGATACGGAAGCACCGTTTCCGAGATGACATACTATAACTTTAGCTGTCTGAGGGTCAAGACCGGCAAACTTTATAGCCTCTCCGGATACGAACTTATGGCTTGTTCCGTGGAAACCGTATCTTTTTATAGAATATTTCTCATAATATTCATGCGGTATTGCATATCTTGATGCTTTATCAGGTACTGAAGCTCCGAATGCGGTATCGAATACCGCTACATTCTTAACGCCCGGCATAACTTTTTCAACCGCTTCGATACCCATGAGGTTAGCAGGATTATGTAAAGGTCCGAGGTCAAAGCAATCACGTATACCTTGTTTTACATCAGCATCTACAAGTACAGACTCACTGTATTTCATTCCGCCGTGCACTACTCTATGTCCTACGGCATGAATCTCGTCAAGACTCTTGATAACACCATGCTCGCTATCGATCAAAGCATCAAGCACCATCTTTATAGCTTCATTATGGCTTGGCATAGGGTTTTCAATTATATGCTTATCTTTACCGGGTGCCTGATGTGTAAGTTTGAACCTTCTATTCCGATTCTCTCACACAGACCCTTAGCTATAACTTCTTCGGTATCCATATTTATAAGCTGATACTTAAGGGAAGAACTACCACAGTTGATTACTAAAATATTCATTTACTTACTCCTCAATTGTTTAATGTTAATTTGCTGATTTTTTGCAGATCGCTTACTGTCTAAGGCTTATATACACCTTAAAAACCTATATCTCAGCCGGCTATGGATCGGCTGCTTACTCTCTTATAAAAGAACTCAAACAGTATAAAGAACTTAATTAAGCCTCACACTGTACTGCGGTTATAGCTACAACTCCTACGATATCTTCCCAGGTACAACCTCTTGAAAGATCATTTACAGGTCTTGCTATACCCTGGCAAATAGGTCCGTAAGCTTCAGCCTTAGCCAATCTTTGAACTAATTTATATCCGATATTACCCGCATCAAGATCAGGGAATACAAGGACATTTGCCTGACCTGCAACCTTTGAACCCGGTGCCTTTGAACTTCCAACACCCGGATCTATAGCCGCATCAAGCTGTAATTCTCCGTCTAAACTAAGCTCAGGTGCCATCTCCTTAGCAATTCTTGTAGCTTCCACTACCTTATCCACATCAGCATGCTTAGCACTTCCCTTGGTTGAGTGGCTGAGCATAGCCACCTTAGGCTCTGAACCTACTAAAAGCTTAAAGCTTTCTGCAGATGATATGGCTATTTGAGCTAATTTTTCAGGATCCGGATTTTGTTCAAGTCCGCTATCGGCAAAAATAAATGCACCGTGATCTCCGTACTCACAATCAGGCACTATCATTAAGAAGAATGCTGAAACCAATTTAGTATTCGGCTTGGTCTTGATGATCTGAAGGCTTGGTCTTAAAGTATCTGCTGTGGAATGGCAGGCACCTGATACCATACCGTCAGCATCTCCGTTCTTTATCATAAGACAAGCGTAGTAAGCATAGTCTGAAAGCATTATTCTTCTGGCTTCCTCATGTGTAAGTCCCTTTGACTTTCTGAGTTCAACGAATAAATCTTCATATTCCTGAGTTTTCTCATATGTATGCGGATTAATTATAGTCGCCTTACTTATATCAAGTCCCTTTGAATTTTCCGCAACTTCTTCAGGTGTACCTATAATTATAAGCTTAGCTATCCCCTCCTTAAGTATAGTTTCAGCTGCCTGAAATGTTCTTCTGTCCATAGACTCCGGGAGAACTATAGTTTTATTTAACCACTTTGCTCTCTCCCTGATCTGTTCCATAATGCTCATGTTAATAAATTCCCCTTTCAGCTTATAATAAGTCATATCTTTATGAACTACTTAATTATAGTATATTTTAACGTATAATTACAAGTATTTAAAATAGTTCTTTGTATATTTTTATTATATATCTTTGTAAATATATAAAGTCGACTGTTTACAGAATATATTTAATGCCTTAAACCGGTTTAATATCTTCTACAATCGACTTTATTATCTTATATGTTACTTTATTATGTTTTGTAAGGTTTTCTGAAGGATTGCACTTGCATGATTTTAATTTAGACCTACAGGTATTATCATCTCTCATGTAAAACCGGTTTCCCGACTAATCGATCCATTGACCGGCAAATGCTGTCATTGATAAAAATATGCTGAATAACACACCTAAAAGTAAACCGACTGTTTTTTTCATACCGTTTCACCTTACTTTATTTATTTTTAATTATATTATATAATATTGATGATGATTTTGCTATTAGAATCAGTGTTATTTATATTTTTTTGTACTAAATTATTTTCTAAATTAATAAAAGTATTGTTAATATTTAATACTTTTTTCAGGAGATTCTATGAAACATAATTATGTTCCAAAAATACTGGGAATTATAGCCGAGTATAACCCCTTTCACTCGGGTCATCTTTATCAAATAAATACAGCAAAGAGTTTATGCGGTGCCGATTATGTAGTTGTTATTATGAGCGGTCATTTTACTCAGCGTGGAGACCCTGCAATTTACGATCCTTATGTAAGATCACAAATGGCTCTAAAAGCAGGTGTGGATGCCGTATACGAAATGCCGGCGGCTTTTTCCACGGCGTCGGCTGCGGACTTTGCATTTTATGCTATTAATTTTTTGACCTTATTAAATGTCGACTATATATCTTTCGGTGTTGAAGATGCTACTTTAACTGAACTACAATACGTTTCGGATGTTTTATTAAATGAAAGTGACGATTATAAAAATTTGATCAAACATAAGCTGGCTAAAGGTTACAGTTATCCGGTCTCAAGAATAGAAGCACTGATAAGTGAACTTGAAAAAAATAAACATTTTAGTGCGGAAAGGATAAAAAAACTTTTATCTACCCCCAATAATATACTCGGACTTGAATATATATATGCGATCAAAAAAATATCTTCCCATTTAAAACCTGTAATAATAAAAAGGAAGGGATCCGCTTATCACGACGAAGATAAGGACAATAATAACAATTTTTCTTCCGCTACAGCTCTAAGAAAATATATATGTTCGGATCCGGAACTTAACTGCATTGACAGTACTCTTATAAACTCTTCTGTAGAAGTGATAAAAAAAAGCAAGCCCTTATTTCCCGACGATCTCAGAGGAAGTATAACCAGGAAGATCTACGATCTGCAATATAATCAAGAGGATCTTTCAGAATACAGCGATATCTCTTCTAATCTTTCGGACAGGATATATAAACTTAATAACAACTATCCTGACCATGAAACTATGATAAGCGTGATCAAAAGCAGAGACTATACCTTTACACGCATTTCAAGGGCATTGTGTCATATATTGCTCAACATAAAAAAATCGGATATGGATATTTACAAAAATAATATCAAATATTCTAAATTGCTGGGATTTAGAAAGTCTTCTTCGGACTTGCTTAAAACTATAAAGAATCGCTCCGAATTACTTAATATAACTAAACCTGCCGATGCCAAAAATATACTTATTAATGAAAATGGAGCTTATTCACTTTTTATTAGTGAAGTATATGCCGCATATATATACAATTCTATCTATTACGACAAATATAAAATCGAACTTAAGAACCCTTACAGTAGAGAAATCGTTATTATTTAACTTCAATATACTGTTATAGATCGATTTCAATGCTTTTTAAGTTTACTATATCATATTTATTATTTATTATTAATAAAAATCAAGCAGCTAAATAACCGATTATATATACTATTTTTTTATAAGAATCGGACTTAGGTGTCTTGATTTTTTTTTATCTATATTGTAGGATATATTATATAATTTGTAATATTTCAATGAAATATATGTATTTAATATAGAAATTGTAAAAAGTAGGAGGTATAGTTTTGATTTACTTTGATAATGCTGCCACTTCCATGCATAAACCTCAAGAAGTAACCGATGCTGTTGTATTTGCACTTAATCACTTCGGCAATGCATCAAGAGGTGTGTATGATGAAAGTTTGCAGGCAGACAGACTTATATACGATGCAAGAAGTGAAATAGCCGAATTATTTAATGCAGGTAATCCGAGACAGGTGGCATTCAGCAAGAATTCTACCGAAAGTCTTAATATAGCTATATTCGGTACTTTATCACCTGAGGATCATGTCATTACAAGCGTAAGCGAGCATAACTCCGTTCTCAGACCACTAAATTATCTGGAAGATAGAGGTATGCAGCTGAGCTTTCTTCCTATAGATGATAAGGGTAGGATACAGATAGATAAGATACCTTCTCTTATACAAAAAAACACCAAAGCAATAGTAATAACACATGCTTCTAATGTAAGCGGTAATATTACCGATTTATATGCCGTATCGGAGTTTTGTAAAAAATATGATCTGATGTTGATAGTTGACGGTTCTCAAACTGCCGGATCGATAGAAATAGATATGCAGTCTATGGGTATAGATATACTTTGTTTTACCGGACATAAGTCTCTTATGGGCCCTCAGGGAATAGGAGGACTTTGTGTAAATGAATCCACTTATATAAGACCTTTTATCGTAGGAGGTACGGGAATACACAGTTACGATAAATTCCAGCCGGATAAAATGCCTACAAGACTTGAATCCGGTACTATCAATTCTATCGGTATCGCCGGGCTTTTTGCAGCTGTAAAATATCTTAAAGAGAAAAATATCATTACTTTACATAAAAAAGCACTTGAGGTATCTCAATATTTTTATTCTAAACTCAGTGAGTTTGAAGGAATAAAATTCTACGGAGATTATTCCGCCAAGAACAGAGCTGCGATAGTCAGTTTCAATATAGGTAATATGGATTCAGCTCTGATCGGCAAAAGCTTAATAAGCGATCACAATATATCCACCAGAGTCGGTACACATTGCGCTCCGTTACTGCACATTGCTTTCGGTACGGATAAACAAGGAATGGTAAGGTTCAGTTTTTCTCATAACAATACCTTTGAGGAAGTTGATATTGCTGTTGAAGCATTAAAAAATATTATAAATACAAAGGAGGATTTGTAGTATGAGTTTAGATTCAAAAAGGGATTATTTTTGCTGGGTATCATAGCAGGACTTTCCGCAATGGTGCTGGCAATAGGGGGAAATCCCAAAAACATGGCTATGTGTATAGCCTGCTTTATAAGAGACACCTCGGGTGCCTTTAAGTTACATCAGGCAGAGGTAGTACAGTACTTCAGACCTGAGATAGTAGGAATTATACTCGGTGCTTTCCTAGTATCACTATTTAGCAAGGAATACAGATCTACCGGAGGTTCTGCACCTGCCATAAGATTTTTACTCGGTGCGATCATGGTAATATGTGCCTTGGTTTTCCTCGGCTGTCCACTGCGTATGGTTTTAAGAATGTCCGCCGGTGATATAAGCGGTTATGTAGGTTTGGTAGGTTTCGCCCTCGGTGTTGGAACAGGTGCCTTCTTCTTAAAAAAAGGATTCAGCCTCGGAAGATCCTATACTATCAAAAAAGAAAGCGGATATGTACTTCCATTACTTATCACCATTGCATTTTTAGTAAGTCTTTTTGCACCTTCACTTTTTGCTTTTAGTGAAAAAGGACCCGGAAGTGTGCATGCAGCCATAGGACTTTCCTTAGGAGCAGGTATAATATTCGGAATCATAGCACAAAAAAGCAGAATGTGCTTTGCAGGATCTATCAGAGATATAATCCTTCTTAAGGATTTTAAATTAATCTCTGTAATCGGGGGTGTTTTTGTTGTAATGCTTGTATATAACATAGCTTCCGGTAATTTCCAAATTGCAGCCTATGGTCCTATAGCACACGCTCAAACCTTATGGAACATTCTTTCTATGTATGCTGTAGGTCTTTGTGCAGTACTTTTGGGAGGTTGTCCTTTAAGACAGCTTATACTTGCAGGCAGCGGCTCTTCCGATGCCATAGTTACTGTTGTAGGTATGTTTGTAGGTGCGGCTTTGGCACACAATTTCAGCCTTGCAGGTGCTCCGGCAAGTGCTGCTACAGCGGAAAAGGCAGCTTCTGCAGGAGGTCCGGGAATAAACGGACAAATATTTGTAATAGCTTCTATAATTATACTTTTAATCATTGCTTTTATAGGTATTAAGAAAAAAGAACAATAAGGAGATTTGATCATGAAAGAAATAGATGTGAGAGGACTTTCCTGTCCTGAGCCTGTACTTATATTAAAAAGTGAAGTGGAAAAGTCTACGGATAAGTCCTATAAAGTACTTGCAAATGAAGCCCATACCGTAAAAAACATTAAATTATATGCAGAATCTGTAGGAAAAAAAGTATCCGTTAAAGAAGTTGGTGATGAATACGAACTTACAGTGGAGTAAACATGAATTTATATATAAGTTTTCATACTTCAGCAGAAGCCATGGCTACCGAAAAGGTAGCCATGCTTAATAATATAACCGGCAAACTTGTTCCTCTTCCCAGAAGGATATCAGCAAGCTGCGGCATAGCATTTGAGACAGATACTTCAAACAGAGCAACTATGCAAAAACTATTGGATGATAACAAAATTGAATGGGATGAATTTATAGAAATTTAATGCATTAATTTAATTGGTATTTGACTTATGCCACGATTTACAGTAATATAAATTTAATTTATTAATAGGAGGTGGAACTTTGAAAGTACAAAATATATCTGATGTTAATGCTTTTTTTAAGATGATAGATGAGTGCAAGGGTACGGTGGAACTTGTATCCGATGAGGGAGATAGAATCAACTTAAAGAGCAAGCTTTCTCAATATCTTTCAATGGCAACTTTGTTTTCTAACGGATACATAGAGAAACTCGACTTAGTAGCTCATGAAAAAGAAGATATAGAAAGAATAATCAAATTCATGTATCAAGGAGAATAAAAAAAGCTTGTAATCGGATTCGAACCGATGACCTACTCATTACGAATGAGTTGCGCTACCTACTGCGCCATACAAGCAAATGTTTTAATGGCTGTCATAAATTTTTTTATGACAGTTTTTTATTATATTGTATTAAAAAAGCTTTGAGTAAAATAACCCAAAGCTTTAATGACCAATCCGGGAATCGAACCCGGGTTTGCGCCGTGAGAGGGCGCCGTCTTAGCCGCTTGACCAATTGGCCTCTGTGTTTTAAGCACTTTGATAGTATACATAAAAGTTCTAAAACTGTCAATAGTTTTTTAAATAAAATTAAAAAGATTTTGAGTTAAAAAAATGGGTGGATACTCAATTCTATCCTACCCATTTATAACTTTTAGATATTATATCAATTTTTCAATGAGTCAAAAAAATCTCTATCTTGCGGTAACTTTCTTACCGTTTGCACCTACTCTTATTCCGCCCGGAGTATATCCGTTCTCAAGCATTGCACCATCTTTTCCTACATAATATTCACCGACCCACTCGTCTGTGACCATATATCCGTCATCACCGAAATAATACCACTTACCGTCTATCTGTTGCCATTTGGATGTTGCCCAAGTTCCGTTATCATAAGCATACCACCAAGCATTACCTACATTGCTGTATCTCCATGCACCTGCAAAAGATGTAAAAGGTAAAGCAAATAAAATCGCTAAACTCATAGCTGCAACTTTCACTATATACTTCATAATAAACTCTCCTTTCTTTATGAAGTATTATAAAAAAACAACTATAAATATAAATATAATTTTTATGACTTTTCAAAACAAATTATTTAATCTTTAATTACCCTGAATACATGATTTATTCAAACATAATTAATAATGTTTGCGGTACGATTGCATTTATATTTATTTGTAACAGTACAATAAAGCCGAGTCTTACGGCTATTGTTACTATAAATGTATAAATGACAACAACAAATTACTGATTTTATAACATATAAGATATGTAATTTTAACAATAGACTTTACATATTACGCCGCTAGATTATTTTATGTATGTTATAGTTCAACCTGTTTTGCGTCTGCCCATATTCTTTCCAGATTGTAGAATATTCTATCTTCTTTCGTAAACAGATGTATAACGATATCTGTGAAGTCAAGAAGGACCCAACTTGAATTCTTCGCTCCTTCAACTTTATTTATCTTCAAACCTTCTTTTTCAAGTAATTCTTGTAAGTCGTCCGATATTGCCTGTAAATGATTAATATTATTGGCACTGCTTATTACAAAATAATCAGCAAGACTTGATATTTCACTTATATCAAGGACCACGGTCTGCTCACCCTTTTTATCTTCTATTATGTTAACGATTCTTTTTAATATTTCTTTCATACTAATTCTGTGCCCCTTTCTCTTTGATCCAATTATAACAATCCAAAGTCATATTATTTATATGCATCTTGCTTGTATACAGATACTCTATAGTGGACTTTACTATCTCATATAAAGCTATATCTATATCCTCAAATGCCAGTTTCCTAATATTATCAAGCTTTTGAAGTTTCTTTCTGTTAGGCTCTATATAGTCGGCTATATAGACTATTTTTTCCAAAAGACTCATATCCGATTTACCGGTAGTATGCCACCTGATCGCTTCAAGGACCTCTTCATCTTCCATAAGATATGATTTTTTTGCAAGATATTTTCCATATATCGCATGCAATATAGCGGGCGACTTTATTTCTTCATCGGAAAGCTCTATCCCCGCATCTTTGCACAATATCATAAGCTCTTTATTATTATAACCCTTTGCACAATCATGTAAGATCCCGGCAAGTTCTGCCTTATATATATCCGCCCCGTACCTCATAGCCAAAGCGGATGATATATATGATACTCCGACACTGTGCTCATACCTTTTCTTAGGTAATTGACCTGATAATTTATCTTTAATAGCAGCTATATATTCTCTATCCATACTTCTATCCTTTCAAAAACTTTGACGATTACCGAGATAGTTTTTGTAAATCTTAATCTTTATATAAATTATGTTCCTTTATATAATTATACACTTTATACGGCAGGAATTCACTAACATCTTTCCCATCTGCCACAAGCTCTCTGATAGTGTGTGAAGATATATCCATTTCCTTAAAAATCTATGAATCTGATATCGGCAGAATATTTATCTTTCAGTTTTTCTTGCCATATTTTTCCATATTTACACTTTTTATTTTCGTATTCTCTACCTGCCACCAAAAAGGGTTGAGAAATTCATTATAATATGCGGATTTTTTTCCAGCTTTCTATCTCATATAAGGAGTCTGCTCCTATAATAAAAATACAAATTAATATCTCTGTAAAACTGCTTAAGCCTTTTGTAAAGTGTAGTATGTGTAATTTTTTTATCTATCTCACGTGATATGCGTAATTCAAAAATCGGAACATTTAAGATACTTATGATCTTCAATAGCCAATTTTATCATATCCATCCTTGTATTTATATCGGTAATGTACTTGTTATTTTTTTATGAGGTGATACAAGTGTCGGCATGAACCATACTTCATCAAGTTCAAAATCTTCCTTTGCCCGGATAGCCAGATTAATATGTGCCTTATGTACGGGATTAAAGGTACCCCCGAATATACCTATTTCTTCCATACTTATACTTTAGCCTTGACCTTGGGTAGTTTTATCTTTCTTTTTTCCGGCTCATAAGCTTCCTTGTATATAACTATCTTCTTGCCTATTATCTGCACAAGTTCCGAGTCTGTATGAGTTGCTATGGCATTTGCTATTTCCTTTATATCATCGGTACAATTCTTTAATACACCGATTTTTATAAGTTCTCTTGCCTCAAGTGCCTCTTTAAGTGCGTCTACTATCTCATCTGTTAATGATGCCTTCCCTATATGAAATATAGGTTCTAAATTCATGGCAAGACTTTTCAGATAGCTTCTTTGTTTGCTGGTCATAAACTAATACCTGCCTTCTGTTTTATTTGTAATAGTCAAATTCATATCCATACATTTTTACGGTATCTTTATCCTGAATACCCATCTTCTCAAGCTCATCCAATATACCGGATGTTTTTAAAAACTTTTGAAAGAAGTCAAAACCTTTTTCAGACTCAAGATTGGTATATCCGAACATTTTTTCTATACGAGGTCCTTCCACAACATATACACCGTCTACTATCTCTATAGTATACGGAAGATCCTTGGTATCGCTGTAGTCGATTTCAAATTCCTTCTCATATATTTTGACACTTCTGTCTATAGTTTTAAGTATATCGCTTATAGCATATATAAGCTCATTTATACCTTCACCGGTGACCGATGATATAGGATATACTTTCATCTCCGGCTCAAAAGCTTCTTTTAATCTCTCTATTGCAGTTTCATCAGTTAAGCTGTCTATCTTATTTGCCGCTATAAGCTGCTTTCTTTGAACCAATTCGGGATTATAAGACTTTAACTCCTGCTGTATAACATTTATATCATCTACAGGATCCCTTCCCTCTATTGAAGCCACATCTACTACATTGAGTAAGACCTTCGTTCTTTCTATATGCCTAAGAAAGGCATGACCCAGACCTATCCCTTGAGCAGCACCTTCAATAAGTCCGGGGATATCCGCCATGACGAAACCGTTTCCATTCGGGAGATCGACTACCCCAAGATGAGGATTAAGTGTGGTAAAATGATAATTGGCTATCTTTGGTCTTGCATTACTCACTCTTGATATTAGGGTTGATTTACCTACATTTGGAAACCCTACGAGACCGACGTCAGCTATTACTTTCAGCTCAAGTCTTACATACATCTCTTTACCGTCTTGACCCGGCTTTGCATACTTGGGTACCTGCATGGTGGCTGTGGCAAAGTTCATATTGCCAAGACCGCCTCTTCCGCCTCTGAGTATTGTCTCTCTTTGATTATCTCCGGACATGTCGGCTATTACTTTATCGGTTTCAAAATCTCTTATAATAGTACCTTCCGGTACTTTTATAATCAAGTTCTCGGCATCTTTTCCTTTGCATTTTCTTTTACCGCCTCTCTCTCCGTCTTTAGCAATATATTTTCTTATATGCCTAAAGTCTGACAGAGTATTAAGCCCCTTATCCACTTCAAATATTATATCTCCGCCTTTACCGCCGTCTCCGCCGTCAGGACCGCCTGCCGGAACGTAAAGTTCTCTTCTGAAACTTACATGGCCATCTCCGCCTTTACCTGACTTTATAAAAATTTTTGCACTATCCGCAAACATATATACCTATCTTTCCCGATTGATTTTAGACCACTTCTTCTAAAATACCGATCAATTCAATGTTTAATAAACTATAGATCTATATCAGCTTATCTTAGCCTTACACCGCTTACTTTTATTATAACCGGTATTTAGCATATTACTACGGCTTATATACCTATACTAATATATCATGAGTTTAATAACTGTTTTTACAACGATTAACCCCTATATCTAATTATATATTAAGAAATAAGGGCTGTCGCACAATAAACCTTTAGACAGGTCATCCTGTCTATCAGCTCTGCATGCAACAGCCCTCTTTTAAACGATATTATTGATTAGCAACCCTTGGGTATACAGAAACCTGCTTCTTGTCTCTGCCTTTTCTCTCAAAACGTACTACTCCGTCTACCGTAGCAAATAATGTATCATCACCGCCACGACCTACATTGTGTCCAGGATGTATCTTAGTACCACGCTGTCTGTAAAGAATATTACCGGCTAAAACAAACTGTCCATCTGCTCTCTTGGCACCTAATCTCTTAGACTCTGAATCACGACCGTTCTTAGTAGATCCAACTCCCTTTTTATGAGCAAATAATTGAAGGTTCATCTTTAACATATCATTTTACCTCCTTCGATTGTATTTTAATGTAACGACTACCGTACTCTTTTTCAAGCTCTCTAATACCGAGCAAATACGATCTGCTGAGTAGATCCGATTCGGGACTTATCCCTTCCGCAAATTCAAATTCTAAAAATCCTTCATTTGAATCGTACTTGATCTTATCATCAGTGAGTGTTTCAACTGAATTAATAAAATTGATCGTAAGCACTGAAAATGCGGCACATACTATATCAGATCCTGCTTTTGCAAAACCGGCATGACCCGTTGCTCTCAGCTTGTAAAAAACGGCATCTTCTTTTGTTGTCAAACTTACTTTGATCATGAATTAAGCATTGATCTTTGTAATCTTTAACTCTGTGAATTGCTGTCTGTGTCCGTTTTTCTTGTGGTAGCCTGATTTTCTCTTGTACTTATACACTACTACCTTCTTAGCCTTAGCTTCTCTGATAACTTCAGCTTCTACACTGGCTCCGGCAACTGTAGGTGTTCCTATTACAAGACTATCATTATTAAGTGCAAGCACAGATTCAAACTTATAGCTTGTACCTGCCTCAAGTCCTAATTTCTCTACTCTAATGATATCGCCCTCTTCTACCTTATATTGCTTACCGCCACTTGCAATAATTGCGTACATCTTGGGTCCTCCTTCTTATCATTACTCGCCAATTTTGGTGCATAAATGCTTAAAACCTAATTGAGCGGCATACTGCGTAAGTATAACATTTAGAAAAGCAGCTGTCAAGGCTAAGATACTTCGAGTTTTTTAATTCAAGCAGTAGTTTTTATATTAACGCACCTTACTTACCTACATATATATACTCAATCACTACCTCGCATAATTTCCCATCTTTATCATATCCAAAGTAGACCGGATATTCTCCGTCACCGAATCCGCTTTGTATCATAGGTATGCTTAATTTCGTATTAGGTATTAAAAAGTTGATCCAGTCCCCACCTTCTCTTTGAAACTTGGGGTTTGTTTCGTAACTTTTCTTAAATTCACCGGCGAAGAAATCATCATAGATATTGCCGCCGGGATTTGATTTATACCACTCTTCTTCAAAATCACAGTATCTGTCCCTTGTTTCAACATCCACTATAGTTGCCAGACCTGCATCAACATAGAAACCGAAAAATGAATTTTCATTAACATCTGAGATATCCTCATTTCCCTTTAACGCATTTTTATATATCAAGTCTTTCTTATCAGAAAATCTTACTCTTGTTGCAACATATCTATAATTATCTTCTTTTATTTTTGCAACCAAAGTATCTATCGGAAATACTCCGACAGGAACTTTTTGCATGTACGGTAGCTCTCTTCTTTGAAGGTAAACTAAAGGATCTCTTACCAGTATACTGCCTGTTGGGAAGTTCACATCTACCATATTAAGCAGATAGAGTTCTTTTCCGTCTATCTCTTTTTTATCAAATAATTCTCCAAAGTCTACCGGTGAGACCAAAATATCTTTTACCTTCTCATACTGTTCAAGCCATTCCTTAGTAATTTCCATTTACAAACCTCCTGTTTACTAACATTACTTAGGAGATCATTTTACAATGCCGCATATCTGCTGTAAAGAAATGTTATCTCTATTTATAATATTAATAATATTGAATACATATGGTATTTTTAATAATTTTTTCTATCATCTACTGTATTAAGCATTATTTTGCCAAAAAATAAAAGTTCATATATTGCTATGATGATATCAGTTGATATATTAAACTTTTTTCTAATGATAAACTTTTTTTCATAAAATGTACTAAATTTTTTTCTATCAATCTTTCTCCATATATACGACCGCATACCTGAAATCTCCATCACCAAAGATTTTTACAAGTATATCATCTTCCACCTTATCAAGCTTCCTTCCGTCGATGTAGATCTCATTATAGAGTGTAGCCAGAGATAAAAGAGAGTCTTGTCTGTCTATATCGACCACGCACCAGTTTTCATCACTTTTCCAGGTATATGCTCCTTTTTCATCCATATAGATTTCATATAATATATTTAAATATTTCTCAAATGTATCAAATTCTTCTATAGTCAGACCCATATCATCTAATTTCTTCCCAAGTCTATACTCAGCAAGTAATTCTTCTTTTCTTGATTCCGGTAGATAATTCTTGTTGAACTTAAGCAGATTATAGACATGATCGTCTGTGATAAAAGCACTCTCCTTTATCAGTACCACTTTATTTTCCTTATCCATTTTTAACTCCTTTTTTTATAAATAAATATGTTCAACCATCGTTTTTAATTATTATATATATAAATATCAGCAAAATATCTTATTAAGACCTGTAATAATAAATTCAAGATATTTCTCATATATTATCATTTTATTTTCAATAAACTCTCCGCCTCTTTTTCTACCCTGAAAGTAACTGTCGAGTATCGTATAAAATCTTTTATTATGACCCTTTTCATAAAGGTGGCTAAGTTCATGTACTATAACATACTCAAGACATATCGGAGGCTTTTTGGCAAGTGACAAACTAAGCCATATACGCTTATCTCTAATATTACAAGTTCCCCACCTTGTTTTCATATTCTTGATCCTAAACTCCGATATTTCCAAATTCATTTTTTTTAAATATTTTTCAAATATAGGTTTTGATCCGGCAATCAGTTCTTCTTTATAAAATTTATCAAGTATATATTTTCTTTTTTCTCTGCCATCCTCTTTTTTGGTGCAAAGGTTCAGTGTGGCATTATCGATGGTAACAGTTCTTCTTTTGCCGGTCGTGACCTTCAGTTCATACTCTCTTCCCCATAAAAGATGATGTGCTTCTCCTGTTATATATTCGTAATTTAAGTATTTTAGATTATTTTTATACTTTTCGACAGCAGCGATTATTTTGTCGTATTCTTTTAATATAAACTCTTCTATCACCTTTACAGAAACGGTTTTTGAAGCTCTCAGTCTTACGCTTACATCAGAGGATGACACACGAAGGTACATATTCTTCATACCTTTTCTTCTTTCGATCAACACATTGATGTCTCTTACTTTTAAATATTTTTTATCCATAATCATCATTATAAAGCAAAAGCTTTTGTTTTAGCAAATAAATAAAGTTGCGGCTTATATTGTTTAAAATTTAACTGTGTTTTTTTTTAATATTGCCGTTGCTGTTCATGATATCGAGCAATGTCAACATCCGGATCCTCTTGCTCAATTTTGTGATATGTTAAAAGAAGAATACCCGTGGTCTGAGGAGTATGACGAGAAGGCTGACGAGATTAGATATGAGAAAGACGAGGTTTTTCCTCCGGACTTATTCTATAGTTTTTATTACTATTTCAAACTTCCCTTACTATGCTGATTTATCGGGTAGTTGGCAACGTAACAATTGATCAGAAACAGAAACAACAGCCGGAAATTATTGTACGGTAACAATTAAACAGAAACAATTAAACAGCTATTGTTTACGTTGCTAAGAAGTAGGAGGGGGAGCTGTGGTAGCGACTTTTAATAAAATCTTAAAAACAATTGTTCGCATAGAGGATGTGGCATTAGACAAAAGTGTGCCTACATTTCTTCCCCTCCTCCGGTACCTTAGGCACATAAACCGTTAAACTATCTTGCCAAGGACAATGTGAGACCGCCGGTACTTTCTTTACCGAGCCGCAAGTCGAAGGGAAAGCTTAGTACCGCTGCGAGACTTTAGTTAGAGAGCGTGTCCAAGGCAAGATATTTTGTAAGGGTTTATGTGATAGACCAATTTATATTTACTTCCTGCCGTTTACACTCCATATCCTACCAACTATCCGTATTCTATAGACAAATTCTTTTAACTTCTTTATGCTTATATCACAAGCAAGAAACAACACATTTACAGTAATTATTTATAGGAAGGAGGTTTAAATGAATATTATTTATGAAACTGATGACAGCATCGATCTTGAGACTGCTTTAATTAAGACAAATAGCAATTTTAAGGATCTGAGAGCATTTTTAGATCATGCAAAGTCATACAATAATAAATTAACCGTCAAAAAGAATGATAATACTTACTTGATCGACATATCAGAGTTTATAAGATTCTATTCTTCATTTAAGTCGGTATATGCACAAACTTCAAAAGATGAGTTTCAGATTTCAAAAAGGCTCTACGAGCTTGAAGTAAGTTTACCTTTACAGTTTGTAAGAGTTTCCAATTCTGAGATCATAAATCTCGATCATGTATCGCATTTTTCTTTAAGTATGGGAGGCATTATTAATATTCAATTTAAAAACGGTGTAATAACAAGTTCTTCAAGAAGATATTTAAAAAAAGAGTAAAGGAGATTTTATATCATGAAAAATAATATCATTAGTCGTTTTATATTCGGAATTTTTATAGGAATTGACATCGGTTTGTTTATGTCTATATATTTTTCCTACATGGTTGGAGAAGGCATTTATCATCCGGCTCCTAGCCGATTCATAAACAGTTTTCCCGATGAACTCAGTTCAATGATAGCAGCTATTATTATATGGGCTGCAATAGGAGCCTTGTTTTCAACTACAAGCCTTATTTTCACTCATACCGATATGAGTATTACTAAAATGACGCTCTTACATTGTGTTCTGAATTATGTGGTTTTTGTACCGCTGTCAATACTTGCCGGTTGGTATACTTTTGATATAAGCGGACTTACAATATTTACAGTAATATATATTATCATTTATTTTATTATCTGGAGCATATTTATGCTTATAAATTTGAAACATGTAAGAGAAATCAATGCCGGACTTAAAAAATAATGTTTCATATTTTATCATTATCAGCGGTAGCGCACTGACACATTAATACTCAACATATATGATATATCTCTATTATAATAAAAGAGGTTAAGAGCATAGTCGAAATTAAAATTAATATCAATGTATCGAACCGCCAGTAGGTATATAGACATCAATACCAATCTTAAAAAATAGTATTTTATGGATTCATATACCCTTGCCGAAATAATAATTGACCAAGCTAAAAGCTCGGTCAATTATTATTACCGTGCAGAGTCCTGTTATCGTAAGAGAACAAATAAACCACCTGCTATCCGGTTAGTTTAAATAGATTTGGCGTTCTATAAAAAAATTTGATTTACCTAAAGAGTTACCGCTGATTTTTTGAGCAAAGAAAATATTTTAGTTATTAACAGTATAAATCCCCTAAAAAAGAGATGTATCACGCCCTTCAAGTCTGCTTAACTTATATGCATGTATGCATTTTTTTACTTCATAAAATCAAATTTTATTCCAGTAAATTTCACTACTTTATCCTATCTTACACTTACCTATTTACACCTCTATCCTGCCAATATAACACATACTCCTGCAATCCGACGGTTTTAAGCCGAGGAAATCTTTCACTGAAACAGCCCAGATCACATTTCCCTCTACAATCCCCCTCTCCTTACACTTTCTCTCAAACTCATCTACACATTCAATATAGTCTTTTGCCAAATCTCGTACTTTACATAAAGAAGCTCTGACAGAAAACCAAAAATCTTTTTCATCCAACTCTTCCAATCCCATTTCCCTGCAAAATCCACATTTTAAGTTCTCACTTGGTTTAGCACCCTGTCCTTTCTTCCAAAGTTTCATCGCATTTTCGTAAGGCTCATTATCCCAATATTGTTCAAACTCGCTCTCTTCAAATATTCCTATCCATACATAATAAGCTTTCATACTGTCCCTTCACTTTGATCTTCATCTCCGGTAATTTCGCTAACCAAAACAGTAGTTCTCATAAACTTCATATTGTCCCTTCACCTTAATCCGCATCTACCCAAAGATGATATTTTCCACAGTGCAAACAACTGAACAAATAACCGCAAATCGAACCGTCTTTACAAGATATTCCTCTATATCTTCAAATTCATTTCTCGTAGCATACTCCTTAAATACCTGATCTGCAATATCCATAGCCTTTAGCTCTTTGGTACCGACCGTTCCCAAATATGCACAGTAGTCATCGCAGCAAGATAGCCAGTATTCTCCCTGCCAGCTTATATACCCGGGAGTTCGGCAAAAAAGCTCTTCATCCTTTTCTTTATCAGGATCACCTTTCCACTCGGCATCCTGAATAAAAGTGGCAGCATATTTTTTTGCGGCTTCACCGCTTGAAATACATATAGGGCAAAGATATGAGACATCTTCAACACAATAAGGCATGGTAGAATAATAAACTCTGCTTTCCTTACCGCAGCAAGGGCAGGTCTTTGCCTCACCCTCTTTAAAAGCACCGGTGCCTAAAGGATCCGGATAATAACGAAACTTCGGCAAATCTTTCAGTCTCTCCCTCATTGCCGCTTCTTCCTTCTCGCTAAGAGGACGTGGCAGGGCAAATTTATCGCCATGACTTTTACTTAACTCCTTCAAGGAAGCTGATTTTTTTATTTGTTTCCTATCCCCTTTATCACTAATGCTTGAAAACAGATCATATGCACTCTCCATCATTCCAAGTAAGCAGTAAACATCTACCAATACCTGTTTTGCTTCATTTTCATTGATTACAGAAAGTCTGTCTGCAAATTCGTATAATGCCAATACACTTAATTTGCTACCGTCTTGAACTTTATAATTTTCTTTTAAACTAATAAATTCTTTCAAATATTCGTTCATCTCAGCCCTCTTCTTTATTTTTATATAATTATAATTCTACAAAAGACACTGTGTAAAGGATGTAGCACAATTAATTTCCTGATGAAAGTTGCAATTTAATGTGTTAAAATAACATAAAATTATAAAACTTGCAAGGTCTTATATACTCTTACAAATGATAATGCACCCTAATGTATTGACCTGTTGATATTTAATTGTACTGCCCTTTCTCTAAGAAATAGCAGTAAGATAGGATAAAGATAGCAGCGCTTTAAAATATAGCTGTTTTATCAAGATGAATTATCTACATTAACTTTAATGAACGGTGCTTACCGGCAATGTATATATTTTGTAATGAGTACATGACCTTACAGACTTAGATAAAAGAGGTTATTATGGCATTAGACGGCATAGTTATAGCTAAATTAAGACATGAGCTTGACAGTAAACTTAGCGAGGGCAGAATACAAAAAATCAGCATGCCCGATAAAGATGAACTTGTGATAAATATCAAAAATAACAGATATATTTACAAACTCCTTATATCGGCAAATGCTTCTCTTCCGCTTATGTATCTTACTGAGGAAAGCAAGACCAATCCCATGACTGCACCTAACTTTTGTATGCTGCTTAGAAAGTATATAGGAAATGCAAGGATAAGTAAAATATCCGGCTTAGGTCTTGAACGTATTATCTGCATACATTTGGAGCATTTGGATGAGCTGGGAGATCCTGCTTCCAAAAAGCTGTATGTGGAAATTATGGGAAAACACTCAAATATTATATTTACAGATGAAAATGATGTAATTATTGATAGCATTAAAAAAATAGGATCGAATACCAGCTCTATCAGAGAAATACTTCCCGGAAGGACTTATTTTTTACCTGAGGAGCTTAAGAAAAAGGAACTGCTTGATATTGATGATGAGGAGTTTAATGAGGTTCTAAAAAATTCCGCTTATCCGTTACATAAGGCACTTTATATGTATTTTACCGGTATAAGTCCTCTTGTTTCGGAGGAAATCTGCTTTAGAGCTTCACTTAGTACGGAAAGTGACTGTAAGAGTCTAAGTGCTGTGGAACTTACACATTTGCAGCATACTGTAAAAAATATTATTTGCGATATAAAAAGTAATATTTTTCACCCGAATATAATATATAAAGACGCTGTTGCAGTTGAATTCGCATCGTTAGAACTTGAAATGTATAAATGATACTTACAGAATTCAACAATTTGACTCCGTAAGCGAATTGATATATGAGTATTATTCAAGCAGAGACAGGCATATCAGGATAAAACAAAGAACGGCGGAGCTTAGAAAGCTTGTTTCCAACCTTCTTGACAGGAATGAAAAAAAGTATGCCTTGCAGGCACAGCAGCTTAAAGACACCGAGAAAAAGGATAAGTTCAAGGTCTACGGTGATTTGATCAATACCTATGGTTATGAACTTACAGGTGGTGAAGAAATCTTAGTGTGTACTAATTATTATGACGATAATAAGGAGATAAAGATAAGGCTTGATCCTACACTTTCTGCTAAGGATAATGCAACTAAATATTACGAAAAATACGCCAAGCTTAAAAGGACTTTTGATGCTGTTAGCGAAGAGATCAAGAATACCGAAATGACCATAGAGCATCTGTCTTCTATACTTAATTCACTTGATTATGCTTTAGAGGATAATGATCTGACACAGATAAAAAATGAGCTTATAGAGTACGGTTTTATTAAAAAGACGACTACCAATAAAGGTAAGTCAGGCAAAAAATTAGTTTCAAAACCGCTTCATTATATTTCCTCCGACGGCTTTCATATCTATGTCGGAAAGAATAACTATCAAAATGAAGAACTGAGCTTTTCATTTGCCAATAATAATGACTGGTGGTTCCATGCAAAGGGCATACCCGGCTCTCATGTGATACTTAAAACCGATAATAAAGAGCCTACAGACAGGGCTTATGAGGAAGCGGCTGCACTGGCGGCATATTATTCAAAGGCAGGCAGCTCAGATAAGGTCGAAGTGGACTATATACAAAGGAAACAGCTAAAAAAAAGTTCCCTCTTCCATACCCGGCTTTGTTATATATCATTCCAACTGGTCTATGAGTGTCAAGCCGGATAATGGGTTTAAGTTGGTGGAGTAGGGAGTTTTTGCATATCTCTTATCTATAGGTGAAAAGCCAAATTATAGCTGTACAAATCTCAGTCTGTGAATCTGAATTTGCCGGATTAAAGACTGTGCTTTTTATAATACCAATCAAAAAGAGGCTGCACACTAATCACTTAGTGCGACAGCCCCTAAATCAAAAGTTATGGGCTTTTTTTGTTGCTACCTACATAAGCTTCGATACTTACTAAAATCGCATCACTTCAGATCCGGTCTTATCGGATTTAATATAATTACTTTATTTTGGAAATTAATTGTGATATTTTATAGCAATATCAAAAATATTAAATAAGCAATAATTATTTGGGATCTTTAACCTTATCTCCGACTATCCAAAAATCACACATATCATCACCATTGGCTAAAGTTTTATCTCTAAGTAATTTTGCTTTTCTTGTTTTTATCGTCAGATGATCCAACTCACAAAATATAGGGGTTATTTCTTCCAAATTATTATCTTTAAAGAATTTGGCAATCGGACATTTGGTAAAATAATAATAAAAACCATCTTGATGACTATCATCAAAATTAAATTTCCATGTTTCCGGATACTCCTTTCGATGTAACTCAGCCCAATCGGAATTCTTATGTATATGTTCTTTAAATTTATTTAACTCTTTCGGATCATTAAAATCTTTATTGCCCATTAATTTTAACAAAATTGGGTCCGATAAGGTAATTCTCATTATATCTTTAAGATCTTCGGTACTTATTTTACCATTACTTCCCTGCATAAATGAAAAAAACAACAGACACATATATAAATTGGAAGCCATAGGATTTTTACTGCCTATATCATCAGCTTTATTCAATAACTTTCTGTATTCGGTCTTGGCATTTCCAACGATAGTTTTTACATCCTTCTTACTGTATTTTGTTTTTAAGGCTCTTTTTATAGAAGGAGTCATCATGAACCAATATATGGGTTTATACTTTAGCATTTTAACCTCCTGATAAAAACAAATCAAATTACATCATAGCGTTAATTCTATTATATCACTGATGATCTGTGTTTACTATTCTCTAAAGTACATACTATAGAATTTTCAGTTTTTAAATTAAGTATCTTCTTTATACAAGAATTGCACTAAACTCTGAGATTAATAAATGGCAAATTTAATATTTTTGCTTTTAACAGCGTAAATACCAAATTTTTTTCAATTATTCCTTAGCCCAGGTATGTTAAAAATTCTGTAATCAGTTTTAAATTAAAAAAATTATAGACTACATAAATCATTTATTGCTAAAATATCCTTAAAATAAAAAAACTTATCACATTTTCAGATCGAAAGATGTGATAAGTTTTTACAGTATTAAATACTATTAATAAAATTATTGATTAAGTCTATCCCTTACAGCCTCTATAAACTCCTTGCTGTCAAGGACCTCGACCTTATCAAGTGTGCATATACCTGCCAGATCACCGGTCATCTTTCCGCTTTCTATGGTAAACTTTACCGCCTTTTCAAGCCTTGCGGCAAAGTCTACAAGTTCAGGCAGACTGTCAAGTTCGCCTCTTTTTCTTAATGCTCCGGTCCAGGCAAATATAGTTGCCACAGAATTACTTGAAGTCTTCTCACCCTTTAAGTATTTATAATAATGTCTTTGTATAGTTCCGTGTGCCGCCTCGTATTCATAGGCTCCGCTTGGAGATACCAGTACGGAAGTCATCATTGCAAGTGATCCGAATGCTGAAGATACCATATCGCTCATGACATCTCCGTCATAGTTTTTACAAGCCCAAATAAAGCCACCTTCGGACTTTACCACCCTTGCTACGGCATCATCTATTAAAGTATAAAAATACTCTATTCCAAGTGAGGCAAATTTTTTCTTATACTCTGTCTCATATATCTCATTAAATATTTCCTTAAATCTGCCGTCATATACCTTTGATATGGTATCCTTTGTAGAAAACCAAAGATCCTGCCTTGTATCACAGGCATACTTAAAACAACTTTCAGCATAGGAATATATGGAAGAATCCAAATTGTGCATAGCCTGAACTATACCTTTTGAGTTAAACTCATGTATAAGTTTTTCTTCACTGCTGCCGTCAGCATTTTTAATAAGTATATAAGCCTTTGCGTTTTCTTTTACTTCAAGCTCTGCCGCCTTGTATACATCTCCGTAGGCATGCCTTGCCACAGTTATCGGTTTTTTCCAAGTTCTTATATAAGGTTTGATACAGTCAACTATGATAGGTGCACGAAATACCGTTCCGTCCAAAATAGCTCTTATAGTAGCATTCGGGCTTGAATACAGCCTTTTTAGCTCGTACTCTTTAAGCCTTTCGTTATTTGGTGTAATAGTCGCACATTTTACAGCTACTTTAAGCTCTTTATTGGCTTGCGCTGCTTCCAAAGTCACCTTATCATCAGTTTTATCTCTATTCTTAAGCCCCAGGTCGTAATACTCGAACTTAAGGTCAACAAAGGGCAGTATGAGCTCCTCTTTGATAAGCTGCCACAGCACTCTTGTCATCTCATCTCCGTCCATCTCGACAAGCGGAGTATACATTTGGATTTTATTTAACATCGTTTCTCCTACTTAATAACAGATTTCCCACCCATATAAGGTCTTAAAACTTCAGGTATATTAACAGAGCCGTCTGCATTAAGGTTATTTTCAAGGAAGGCGATAAGCATACGAGGAGGTGCCACTACCGTATTATTAAGTGTGTGAGCAAAATACCTTTCCCCATCTGCTGATTTTACTCTTATCTTAAGTCTTCTTGCCTGAGCTTCTCCAAGATTTGAGCAGCTTCCCACCTCAAAGTACTTCTTTTGTCTCGGTGACCAGGCTTCTACGTCACAAGACTTTACCTTAAGATCTGCCAGGTCTCCGGAACAACAAGCAAGTGTACGAACAGGTATATCAAGACTTCTGAAAAATCTACTGTATTTTGCCATAATTTATCATACCACATAGCTGACTCTTCCGGCTTACATACCACTATCATCTCCTGCTTTTCAAACTGATGTATACGGTATACACCTCTTTCTTCTATACCGTGTGCACCTTTTTCTTTTCTAAAGCAAGGTGAGTAAGACGTTAATGTGTAAGGAAGTTTTGCTTCGTCATTGATAGTGTCTATAAACTTTCCTATCATGGAATGTTCACTGGTACCTATAAGATATAAGTCTTCTCCTTCTATCTTATACATCATGGCATCCATTTCCGCAAAGCTCATAACTCCGGTCACCACTTCTGAACGTATCATATAAGGAGGTATACAATAAGTAAAGCCTCTGTCTATCATAAAATCTCTTGCATATGAAAGTACGGCACTGTGAAGTCTTGCTATATCTCCCATAAGATAATAAAAACCGTTACCGGCTACCTTTCCGGCACTTTCCATATCTATTCCCGAAAGTTTTTCCATTATCTCTGTATGGTACGGTACTTCAAAGTCGGGTACTACAGGTTCTCCGTATTTTTCTATTTCAACATTTTCACTGTCATCTTTTCCTATAGGCACATCTTTATCAATAATATTAGGAATAAGCATAAGTTTTTCGGTAAGCTCCTTGCTTAACTGTACCTCTAAAGGTTCAAGCTCTTCGAGTTGCTTATTGATATCGGCAACTTCAAGTTTTGCCTTATCTGCTGCCGCTACATCCTTTTGTGCCATAAATGCTCCTATGGACTTGGATATTTTGTTCTTCTCCGCTCTTAATTCATCAGCCCTTACCTGTGCCTGTCTTGACTTTACATCAAGATCTATTATCTCATCTACAAGTACAAGCTTATGATCTTGAAATTTCTTTTTGATATTCTCCCTTACCAGATCGGGATTTTCTCTAAATAATCGTATATCTATCATAATAACCTCCATAAAAGCATTTTTTATTAAAAAAAGTATACTACATATTTATAAGTGCGGCAAGTTGCTTTATTGTTCAGTTCATATACTAAATAAAAATACTGCTGCAAAATAGAGATCATACATAAGAACGGCTAACATTTCATTTCAATGTCTCCATATATCTTTTGCAAAAATCTTAAAATGCAACAGTACATTATTGATCAGCACATTATACGAATATGAACAACACTTACGTACCGCATAAAGATACTTTATTTATACCCGGAAGTTCAATCATAAATTCCAACCTTTAAGAATTTTATTATTACTTTACAAAACCTCATACAGTGGCTTTTTTATCTTCTGTCTAGTAAGCTCAACAAGGTTAAGTGCCGTATAGTCAATAGCCCTTGCCCTTACCTTATCTTCTTTAAGCTCTTTATTAAGTTTATTAAAAAGTTTATCTCGTAATTCCTTTGACTTCATATCTATAAAGTCTATGATTATTATACCGGAAATATTTCTTAGTCTTAACTGTCTTGCTATCTCCTTAGCCGCCTCAAGGTTTGTGTAGTATACGGTTTCTTGTGCAGATTTATTGATATCGGTCTTTCCTGTATTGACATCTATTACCGTCATTGCTTCGGTATAGTCTATAACTATGTATGCACCGTTTTTAAGCCATACCTTTCTTTGCTTTACCCCCTCTATAAGGCTGTCTAAGGCATATAATTTATTCAAAGAAAGCAGTTCATCCTTGTATAATCTTAAACTTACGGATCCTGTCTTATTATTTTTTTTCAAATATGAGTCAATATCTGCATATACCTCATCGATATCGGTTATTATTTCCTTTAATTCATAACTGAGGTATTGTTTTAATAATCCCACATATTCCTTATCAGACACCTTTATAAGCGCCGGAGCTTTTGTATGCCTTGCTTTTTCTAAAAGTCCCCTCATTTCTTCAGAAAGCAGATCAAGTTCTTTAATATAAGCTCCTTATCCACTCTATAAGAGTTTGTCCTGAGTACAATATTAAAGTCCTTGTCAAGATAGTCTTCCAGTTCAGACTTTATTTCTTCTTTCCAGACTTTATCATCTATTTTTGAGGAAAATGTTATCTTCCCTCTACCTAAACTAAGAACTATATAAACTCCGCTCAAACTTAAGTTAGACGATGCTATGCAAGCCTTTCCCTTGGCTGCCTCTTTTGTGATACTTACAAGGATCTCATCGTTTTGTTTTAATACAGCGTGTTCAAAACAATCTGTATATACGTGCCTTTTATTATCATTTAAGCTGTAATATGCCTTAATCTTTTCGTCTTTATTATCAGGACTTACTATATCAAGGAAAGCCGCAGATATATTGTCTACTATATTTCCCACTTTGGCTATATGTATGCTGTCAAGCATTCTTATACCTTTATCTATGACTTCTATATCATAAGGCTTATTATCCTTAAAATATACCGCAAGATACTTATCTTTATAGCTGCTAATTAAAAGTTTACTACCTTCCATAGTCTCCAAGGCTTACACCTTCTTTATCATAAATTTCCATACGAATGATCCTTTTTACAGACAGATCGTCAAGTACATATTTTTTAATTGCATCTGCCACAAGTTCCGGTTTTAAGTTGTTTTCACTGCCTTGCAGCACCCTCATATATACCGCACTGTTTTCTTTAAACTCTACAGCTGCTACAGACACTATCATCGGTTTTATATCCACTTCTTTTACCGTGTCTTTAGACTTTTTTTCTACAGTAATACTTTCCAAGTTATTAAAGCTTTCTATGGCTTCTTTTAACTTACTAAGCTCTATATCGCTAAGCAAATAATAATCCGCCTGTCCTACCAATGACATAGCATTATTACTTTTACTGTTGCTGCTTAGAGCTATAACCTTAAGTATCCGAAGCCCCTCACACATACATAGATTAAGAGAATTTTCTATGTTTTTAAGTTCAGAGTCGCTTATCTCATCACTGACAAGTTCTATATCCATATATTCTCCGAAACTTTCTATACCCAGTCCCAAAGGAGCGGCAAAGCTCATTATCTGATGGGGGGAGAATCCTTCGCTGTACTTTATATCTATCTTACTTCTTCTTACGGCTTTTTGGAAAAATCTCATCAGATCCAAATGCCCTATAAATTTCATATGTCCGGTCTTAGAGAACTTTACTCTAAGCTTCATAACAAACCCCTCCGTTAAACTTATTAGCTCCGCAATTCATACAAGCCTGTCTGCAATTAGGAGAGATCTTAGAGCCTAAAGCCCTATTATATTCTCTTATTAAAAAGCTTTTATCCACTCCTATATCTATAAAGTCCCAAGGCAGTATCTCATCAGTACTTCTTTCTCTTAATGTATAAAACTCTATATCTATACCGCATTCATTAAAGGCTTCTTCCCATGTACTTAATTTGAAAAATTCAGTCCATGCATCATATAAGGCACCTTTTTTGTAAGCGGCTTCTATGACCCTCGATATTTTTCTGTCACCCCTTGCAAGTACTCCCTCAAGTATGGTTACATCGGCATCATGATACTGGTACTTAATACTTTTTTGGTTAAGTTGTTTTTTGATAGTATCTTTTACCTTATATGCTCTTTCCAGGTATTCTTTGCTTTTTAACATAGGAGACCATTGAAAAGGTGTAAAAGGTTTTGGTACAAAAAAAGATGAACTTGCGGATATAGCTACTTTTCCCTGTCTTTCGGACTTCGGTATCGTATAGTATTCTTCTGCTATTCTTTCACAAAGAAGTGCGATTCCCTCTATATCTTCCTGTGTTTCTGTAGGTAATCCGAGCATAAAGTAAAGTTTTACCTTATTCCAGCCTCCAAGGAATGCCTGCATGGCTCCACCCAGTATATCTTCTTCACTAAGTCCCTTATTGATAACATCTCTTAATCTTTGTGTACCGGCTTCCGGTGCAAAGGTAAGCGAACTTTTCTTTACATCCTGAACTCTTTTCATTATGTCCAAGGAAAAAGCATCTATTCTAAGTGAGGGTAGGGAAATATTTATCCCCTGTACTTTTGTATAGTCTATAAGAAATTCCAAGAGTTCAAAAAGACTGCTGTAGTCACTTGAACTTAAAGAGCTTAGAGATATTTCCTCGGCTCCCGTGATCTCAAGCATGGCAAGTGCGTATTTTTTAAGATATTCCACAGAATGTTCTCTCTGAGGTCTGTATACATAACCTGCCTGGCAAAATCTGCAACCTCTTATGCATCCCCTCATGATCTCAAGCACCACTCTGTCTTGTGTGACCTTGATAAAAGGCACTACAGGAGCATCCATAAAAGTTTTTTCGTCAAGTTCGCTAACTACCTGTCTTTGTACAGTCATAGGCACATCTGAATATTTCGGTGTAAACTCTTTTATAAATCCATCTTCATCGTATGTCACATCGTAAAATGATGGCACATATATTCCCTCAAGTTTTGCCGCCGCTCTTAAAAACTCTTTTCTGCTCTTGCCCTTAGCCTTGTATTCCTTATACAGATCAAGCAGACTGTCATACACAACTTCTCCTTCTCCTATATAAAACAGGTCGAAAAAGTCAGCCAGCGGTTCGGGATTATAGGTACAGGGACCTCCGCCTATAACTATAGGCTCATCTTCCCCTCTGTCTACGGCATGAAAGGCTATTTTGGAAAGCTCCAGTATTTGTAAGATATTGGTATAGCACATTTCATATTGCAGGGTTATTCCCAAAAAGTCGGCTTTTCTTACCTCCTCCTGACTTTCAAGAGAAAAAAGTGCTATATCCTTTTCTCTGAGCAGTTTATCCATATCAACCCAGGGAGAAAAAAGTCTTTCACAAAATGTATCTTCCCTTTATTTAACATATCGTACAGTATTTGCATGCCTATGTGGCTCATACCTATCTCATATACATCAGGAAAGCACATAACGAATCTTATATCAGTTTCGGATAATTCTTTGTATCTTGAGTTGACCTCGCCGCCTATGTATCTTGCCGGCTTATCTATACTTAATAAATCTTCATCACTTAATGCAAGTTTTCTCATAATTTCAATTATCACACTACTCTCTGTTGCTTAAGTCTTTTTGCAATTGTTCAAGGTAGTGTATATATACCTCTTTATTTCTTAATATTCTAAAATCTTTATCCACTTCTTCATAAGTGAAACTTTTCCTTCCGCCAAGAAGCATCCTGTCCCAATACTTTCTTAGCTGAGAGTAACTTATATAATATATTTCATCACGTTTTGTAAAATATATTATAAGAAAAGATATACCTTTTTGTTCTTCAAAACTCTTCATGAATTCTATTTGATGTTCGTGAATATTTGCCAATGAAAATCTGTCATAGGCACATTCCTTGGCATCAAAACATACCGGTATGCCCTGTACCGCTCCTATATAATCAACTGTACTTTTTTTATCAAAATAAGCCAGTGTAATATGTCTGTTTTTCTTATCTATTTCTATAGGAGTTATAGGTGTGGGTATCTTTTGTATCAATGCCAGACCTCTTTGCAAATAAATATCATTTACAAAATTTAACATCTCTTCAAGCCCCTGTCCTCTTAGTCCTCTGGACTTCCATGTTGCCATGTATACTCCTTTAATATTTCCATGAATTTTTTATCGATACTGCTTTCAAAAATCTTACCGCTAAGATATGAAAAGTCCCCTTCAAGCTTAGGAAAAGTAATCCTGTATGCCTGTAAAAGCTGGTTTTTAATTCCGTACTTTTTCTTCACAGAGGCATTGGCATCTTTATCACCGTATTTAACATCGCCGATTATAGGAAGTCCCACACTTGCAAGGTGTGCTCTGATCTGATGAGTTCTTCCGGTGATAAGTTCAACTGATAAAAGACTGTAAGTACCGTCGGTATAAAGTCTTTTATACGCTGTCTTTATAGGTTTTGCCGCTTTAAATTCATCTTTATCAACTACAACTGTATTACTTTTCTCATCTTTTCTTAACCACGCACTGATAATAGCTTCTTCCTTGGCTTTACCGCTTACTATACAAAGATATTCTTTTTTTATACTTCTGTCATTTATTATCATATTAAGTATTCTGGCAGCTGCAAGTGTTTTAGCCGCTATCACAATACCTGTAGTATTTCTGTCAAGGCGGTTACAAATAGATGGCGTATAGCTTTTTAAGCTTTCTTTATCTATCTTTTTTTCTTCCGCCAGATAACTTAGAAGCATGTCATTTAATGAGATATCTTTTCTATCTGATTTTTGAACAAGTACATTCTCAGGCTTATTCACAAGTATAAGTTCTTCATCCTCATATATGATGTTTGCCTTAAAATCAAAGTTTTGTTTTGATCTGCCCGTCTCTTGTATGGCTTTTATTTTCTCGGACTTATCCGTACTTAATGTTTCAAAGGTATCGTCAGATAACCAAAACTTTACCCTGTCGTTTTCTTCAAGTCTTTCATTTCCCGATGCTTTCTTATCATTCAGAACTATGTTTTTCTTCCTGAGCATTTTGTAGATAAAACCCTGACTCGATCTGTCAAGCTGTTTTAATATAAACCTATCAAGTCTGGTTCCGGCATCCGATTTGCTTACTAATATTTCTTTCATTACTGATGATCACCGCTACTTTCTATAATCAATAAGCCCTAAGTATATCCAGTTCTTCTTGTGTAAGTTTCCTCACACTTCCTATTTCCAGCTTATCATCAAGTGCAATACTCGCAAATGAAGTCCTTTTTAAGTAAAGCACCTTACAATTTACATGTTCAAACATACGTTTTACCTGATGGAACTTCCCCTCATATATGATAAGACTTATTTGCAAAGTGTCGATCCTTACTTATAATTTTAAGCTTGGCAGGTTTTGTGGTGAAATCTTCGTCTAAAGGCATGCCTTTTTCAAAAATATTTACTACATCATCCGGAAGTGTCCCTTCAATATCTGCATAATATTCTTTGGGCACATTATTGGAAGGAGATATAAGTTTGTGAGCCAGTTTACCGTCATTGCTGACCAGTAAAAAACCCTCCGTATCTATATCAAGTCTTCCGACAGGTGCAAGACCTTTCAGTTTACTCGGTATAAGTTCCATAACCGTTTTATGAATATTATCTTCTGTTGCCGATATATAACCCTTAGGTTTATTCAGCATATAGTATTCATATTCTTCATACCTTATATAATTATTATCAAGATAGAGCTTATTTTTTTCCGTATCGTATTTTTCTTCGGGTTTTAAAACAATTTTATCATCTATCTTTATTCTTTTTTGAGATACAAGTTTTTTTATCTCTTTTCTGCTTCCGTAGTTTAGGTTGGCAAGTAATTTATCGACTCTTATCAGGGACATCTAACTTATCCTCCAACCCGGATAATACTTATTCTTACACTTGAAATTATCCTGTTTTATAAATCCCAGAGGATATCCTTCCAGACATACCAGCCTATAACCTTTATAGCTTGTTGTATCTTCCAGACTCTCTCCTTTCAGGTATCTTAATACCCTATCATCGGAAAGTTTCAGGTCAAGAGGATCATTCCACTCTTGCATCTTAAGGTTCATGGCAAGGGCCTGTGAAGGCTCGAATCTTGAATGATTGATCCTTCCCAGTAAAAGTCCTGTCCTCAGGTAGTGTATCTTATCATATAGCTTTACATCTTCAGGCAGATAATATATGTATTCCTTATTAAGCATTATCCTATCAGGCTCGAACTCTCGGTTTATATGTTTCAAAAACTCCTGCGCTTCTTTAGGTAATTTGTTCTTTTGTTTTGATGAAGCTCTATTTTTACATTTTACTTCTTGTACTTGTCTGATTTCGCTTTTTTTCAGTTTTGCAATAAAATGTCCTTCTCCCTCAAGTTTATGAGGGAAAAGCCTTACTGTCCCCTCAAGTATATGAGAACTTGTAAAACCTTCTTTTAACTCTATCTTGATCAGCTCAAAATCTTTATTCGAATCAAGAAAATCCATTATGATATCTTCGTCTTCAACTCTTGAAAAGGTACAGGTAGAATATATTATTTCACCGCCTTCTGTAAGCATGTCTGCTGCTTTTGACAGAATAGTCTTTTGTATTGGAGCGAAGTATTCGGATCCTCTTTTTTCATAGGCACTAAGTACAGCCTTGTCCTTCCTGAACATCCCCTCACCTGAACAAGGCGCATCTATAATGATCTTATCAAAATATTCGGAATACACACTCTCAAGTTTAAAGCCTCTTCACTGCTTATAACCACATTGCCGGCTCCGAAAAGTTCAATATTTTTAAGAAGAGCCTTAGCTCTCGAACTGCTTACATCATTACTGTAAAGTATACCCTCTCCCTTAAGCAGTGCCGCAATTTCGGTACTTTTACCACCCGGAGCGGCACAAAGATCGAGTACTTTATCCCCCGGTCTTACACCGCTAAGAGCTGCGGTAGTCATGGCTGAAGGTTCCTGAAGATAGTAAAGCCCTGCGTGATAGAGCGGGCTTTTTGACAATCTGTCATCTTCATTTGTATAATAACCGTTTTCTATCCAGGGGACTTTTTTCATATCTTTGCCCAAAAGTTTTAACAGTTCCTCATTGCTTATTTTCAGATTGTTAACCCTGAGTCCTGATACATGTCTTTTACCGAGACTTTCTACGTATTCATCAAATTCTTCCCCAAGAAGTTCTTTCATATCATCTATGTACTTAACCGGCAGATCTTTTAATTCCAGCATTATTTACTCCTCAAGCTATGATATCTTTTCAAAAAATAATGCACACCTTCGTAAGTCGACTGCGTGCATTGATCTTTGAAAATGTCTTTGAAACTTTATAATTTTGTATCATCATAGTCTCTTGCCACTTCACCTGAAAGCTCGTTTCTGTTTTGGGTAATAGTATCAAAATTCGACTGCATTGAATTCATAAATTGATCGAATCTTGATTTGGCTCCGTCCATGGAATGAGACATTATAGTCTGTATACTTTTAAGCATATCGTCCGTATATTGGATGGCAGAACTTCTTATATGATCGGCTTCATTATGCGCCTGCTCAATTATTGAATTTGCTTGAGTATTGGCATCATCCACCAATTTGTTGGCGGTAGCGTAAGCTTTTTGCATTATCTCATGCTCATCCACCAATTGCTCCGTCATCATATTAGCTTCTTTTACAATGCTGTTTGCCTTATTTTCCGCAGCTTTTAATATATCTTCCTGATTACTTATTATCTTTTGAAATCTTTCTATTTCTTCCGGAACGCTGTCTCTTAATTCAGATAAAAGTTCCAGTATCTCTTCTTTGTTGATAACTATGTTACTTGTGGAGAAAGTCTGATACTTACAAGATTCTACATAATCCTCCATCTCATCTATAATTTGTTCTATCCTGCTCATTTTCAGCTCCTTTTTGCTGCTATTTTCTTTTTTATTTCCTTTGCTACATGTTCATCTACAAACTCACTTATATCGCCGTTGTATGAGGCTATTTCTTTAACTATACTGGAACTTAAATATGAATATTTAAGATTTGTGTTAAGGAATATAGTCTCTATATCGGGTGCTATTACCTTATTGGTCTGAGATAGTTGAAGTTCATAATCAAAGTCCGTGATCGCTCTCAGCCCCCTTACTATTACAGTAGCCCCCACCTGTGAAGCAACATCGATCAATAATCCGTCAAAAGATATAACTTCTACCTTTTCCAGATCTTCACAAATATGCTGTATCATTTTAACACGTTCTTTGGCACTAAACAACGGGATCTTGGAGCTGTTGATCAAAACACCCACTATAAGCTTATCAAATATCCTATGTGCTCTTCTGATAATATCCAAATGCCCGTTGGTTATAGGATCGAAACTTCCCGGATATATGCCTACATTCATCTATATACCCCTCTTTATAAAAATATGTTTATTACTTTTATATAACTTAGTTTTAATACAGGACCATATATTCTCATCAAGATTCAATTCGGTCTCTTTACTAAGCTCAATTATTATCATTGTATTATCATCTATGTAACTTGTTTTTTCAAGTATTTTAAGAACCTTTTCTTCAAGATTTTTATTATAAGGCGGATCCATAAATACAATGTCAAATGCCTTTTCAACGCTTAAATTCTCTAAGGCTCTAAGTACGTCTGCGGTTACCACCACGGCTTTGTCATCAAGCCTTGTCTTTTTTAAATTTTCTTTGATACAAGAAATGGCTTCCCGGTCTTTTTCTATAAATACAACTTTACAGGCTCCTCTGCTTAACGCCTCTATTCCGAGTGCCCCGCTTCCGGCAAAAAGATCGAGAACAAAGGCATCCCCTATATCAAAAGATATCATGTTAAAAAGAGTTTCTTTTATTTTATCCGTCGTCGGTCTGGTATCCGAACCTTTCCTTGTCTTTAATATAATACTTCTTGCACTTCCCGCTATAACTCTCATACTCTTATCCTTTATTCAGATTCAGGTCTTATCTTCGGCACTCCCGGACCCACTTCATTGGGATCGGCTGTCGTTTCAACTCCCGGTCCCGTACGAAATGCCCTTATAGGTTCATTACGCTTAGGAGCGGCTTTTGTAGTCTCCGGTATATTAATGACCGCAGCTGTGCTGCTTTCTACAGGAGCTGCTGTGGTTGGAGCAGGTGCTTGTGAAGGCTGTGCGGGTTTGGGGTTTGACTTTGTCCTGGTTTTTTGATTCTTTTTAGGCTTGGGCTCAGCAGTATCCGCTGCCGTGGTCTGGGCTTCGCTTTGTGCGATTTCTTCACTTGCGGCACTGCTTTCCACAACTGTTTGGTTCTTACCGTCCAAATGATAACACAGCACCATAGTGTTGTTGTCAATATTATCATAGAGACTCTTTATCTTTTCTTTCGGAACTATTATACCGCCTTCCGAACCGTTTGTTTTATATATACTTCCACCGAAACGATCCATATCTGCCCTGGAATAAAAACTTAAATTATCTGAAAACTTAACCACATCTCCTATGTATTCGGTTCCTCCAAGCTTTTCCACAACTCTGTATATACCTGCAGGAGTAGGGGTTCCCTTGGATTCATCACCGGAGATTATATCGCTTTCAAGCACAAGCTCACCTTTTTTATAATAAAAAAGGTGCTGTGAACTTAAGTTGACCTCAACATATGTATCTCCGTATTTATTACTGTTACTTTCTGTTAACTCTCTGTTGAATTCAGGCTCTCTTTTACCGCTGTATCCGGCTTCCACCAATTCTTTTATTTTTGAAACTTCCGCTTCTTTATCTACTATTTTACTGTAATCGCTTCCGTTTATATTTACATAGCTTCCGTAAGAGGTCTTAAAATTGATACTTTCATCTGTCAGGTAAGATCGTGCCAGACTGTCAACAAATTCTCCTATTTTAACATCATCAAAGGAAATATTATAAGATTCATCTATTATTATCCACTTGCTTATATGATTACCGTCTATTATAAAATTATCCTTATATTCTATGTAGGTACCTGTATACTTGTTCAGTAGGTCTACACAGGCTTTTATCTTATCATAGTCATTTTCCGAACCTACACTTACATAGGCATTTTCAGGATCCTTGCTTATATCCACCACATCCGATAATTTTAAGATAGCAGATCTTATATATGATACGGCAAGCTCTTTATCTACAAACTCACCCTCTTTTGAATCTATGATCTTATAACCTTTGTTAGGCTCATATTCGGATATTATGGTTTTTTGAGAAGCGGTCTGGACACTTTTTTTTATAAATGCTTTATCTTCAAGCTGCTTATTGAAATCATATTCACTTATTGTAAGTGGCAAGGGACTTTCAAGTACGGAAGCACTGAATAGATTCTTGATCCAGGCTATAGGTCTTTGACTTGATAAAAATTCCTCAACGGTAGTTCCGTAAACCCTTGTAAGACCTATGTTTTTTCCGTAGATCGTATCTTCCGAGTCTTTTGATTTTATTACCAGCTTATAATTTGCCACTTTTTCATCTATGAGTTTTTCTACATCTTTTACTGTCTTAAAAGATACATTTATACCGGATATATATGTATTAGGGAGAAAACGGGCATAGAATATCTGTGCAAACATAAGATATATAAGTACAAAACACAGACCGAAAACCGCTATAAAAGACATTACGACGAACCTATTAACACCTGTTTTTTTTCTTGAACGTTTGCTTGATTTTTTTTCTTCCATAATCTCACCTATAATGTTAATCTACCCATATTTTTATTTTGTTTTTGACTGATATGCTCATAAACACAAGCTTTTTCTTCATCACTTATTTCTTTTGGATCATCAAACAGCTTAAGTGCATATATAGCCAGTTTGAATATCTCACCGTCATTATGCATATCTGCAAGCTCAAATGAAAGTTCTCCGCTTTGCAACAGTCCGAAAAGATCTCCGGGACCTCTTAGCTTTAAATCGGACTCCGATATAAAGAACCCGTCATTGGAATTACCTATTATATCAAGTCTTTCCTTTGCCGCCTTGGAGTCTGAAGTACATACGAAAATGCAATATGACTGATACATATTTCTTCCCACCCTTCCCCTTAGCTGGTGAAGTGAGGCAAGTCCGAATCTTTGTGCATCTTCTATCATTATTACAGTAGCATTGGCAACATCCACACCTACTTCTATGACCGTAGTTGATACCAGTATATCTATATCTCCCGATACAAACTCAGACATAATTGCGGCTTTTTCGGATTCCGGTAATTTACCGTGCATAACCTTTATATTATAATTTTTAGGCAGACATTTTGCAAGTTTTTCCCTGTAATCAAATACATTTTCCGCCTCGATATTTTCACTTTCTTCTACCAAAGGACAAATCACGTATGCCTGATGTCCTTTTTCCAGTTCCTTTTGAATATGCTTATATGCCTTTTCTCTGTCCTTATCAAATATAACACAATTCTTTATATCCAGTCTACCTTTTGGCTTTTCTTTTATATAGGAAATATCCAGATCCCCATATAAAATAAGTGCCAGTGTCCTCGGTATAGGTGTCGCACTCATGATCATAGAATGAAGCATCTTGGACTTTTCCAAAAGCTTTTGTCTTTGTCTTACACCGAATCTGTGCTGTTCATCCGTAATGACCAGGGCTATGTCATCAAATTCCAAAGCATCTTGTATAAGAGCATGCGTACCGACTATTATATCTATTGTTTTATCTTTTACCTGCTTATATATCTCCAAATGTTCTTTTTTAGTCATGCTCCCGGTAAGTATACCAACTTTAGGCGGATCGTCAAACTTTTCAAATATCGATGTTATATTTTTAAAATGTTGCTTTGCAAGTACTTCGGTAGGAACCATTATAGCTGATTGATATGAATTTTTATATGCCAAATACATTGCATATATAGAAACTACAGTTTTACCCGATCCTACGTCACCTTGTATAAGCCTGTTCATTGCATAACCCGACATACAGTCTTTTTCTATCTCCTCCATGCTTTTTAGCTGAGTAGCTGTAAGTTCATAGGGTAAGGCTTTGGTAAATTCCTCCATACAAGCATTACTTTCCAAAAGATACTTGGTTTTTTCTTTTGTATCTTCTTCTTTTAGCCTTCTAAGGGCTAAGGCAAATGTAAAAAAGTCATCAAATACCAGCCTCTTTCTTGCTCTGTCTATATCCACGTATGAGTTTGGTCTATGTATCAGACTTAAACTTTCTTCATAAGAAATAAGCTCAAGCTTTTCTATAAATACCTTCGGCAGATAATCTTTTTTAGGCTCTATTTCCGAAAGTATCTGGGAAATGTGTTTGTTAAAGAAATTATTGCTGATTCCCTTGGTCAAGGGGTATATAGGCACTAATTTGCCGCTTAAGCTTTTATACTCTTCTTTTGTATATATTGCCGGCTGCTCCAAGCTGTATCTTCCCGATTTTTTTGATACTTTTCCTACAAATACATAGTCCGCACCCCTTCTTAAAACCTTATCTATATAGGTTTGATTATACCACACGGCTTTTATAAATCTTTCTCCGTCAGTAAGTGTAGCTATGCTTAAGGTCAGTCTTTTTACTTTTTTTTGCTCTATAGGAGCAAAAAGGTGTGCCGATAGAGTAACCTTTTCTTCTCCGGTATACTCTTTTATGTTGCCCGGTTCTTCAAATTTTTCATATCTTATAGGATAATGGCTTAGCATATCAGCCACAGTGTATATATTAAGTTTTGCAAGCAGTGCCTTGGTCTTGGCACCTATACCCTTAAGCTTTGACATGTCTAAATTATAATCCATAATTTGCTCCTGTTTTAAAAATAGCTTCTGCTGTACCGGACTGTTGATATTACACTAATACTAAGGGACATTGTTTCTTAAATAAGCACAGCAATTAAACTGCCTGTTTTGATATACAGGGTAATAAAAATATTCATTTTTTTGCTATACTTATTTTATGAACGATGCAGCGAATATTTTTACCATTTTACAATATCTACAAAGCAATTATTTTAAATATCATTAATTCGGTATGCTGCATATTAATTATAGCATAAAATAAGAGTCGTATACCATACTATGATAATCGACTCTTATTTTATTAATATTCAGGCAAAGTCATAAATGATTGTACTGCAACAATTAAACAGACTGTCAGCCTTACCATTTCTATCTTTTCCGGTTCCTTGAGTGCAACCAAAACAGTCATGGAATTTGGTCTTTTGTCAAGCTTCTTCAAATGAAAAAATCATTTTAAAAAGTAATTATAGACAATGATAAGAAACTGTAAGAAAAAAGGACGAAACAGCTGGGCATGGAAGCTGTAAAAATGCGAATCTGTAACACTTGTAATTAAATAAAACTTTGATAAACCTCAAAATGACAGATTTTTAAGCAACATATTTCAAAAAAAATCCCCTATAGCACTTTTATTACAAGCACTATGAGGGATTATATTTTACTTCATTGTAGAATACAATTTTTTATACAGAGATTGTATGCAGTTTTATTTTAAAGAAAAAGCATTAAGTATCACTGAAACAATGACAAATATCCATAAAGCTTTGCTTACTGTAGGCATGACATCCATTAATCCTGTTATATTTCCTTTTACAGCCATCAAAGAGCTGTCACTGTAAAAGGCACAAACAGTTAATGCCGTAAGTACTAAACTTATAAATCTTAAAAATTTAGTTTCCCTGTTTTTTATTTTTTGATTAATATTTAATACAGTTGCTATTAAAGTTCCCAAACCAAAAAAATTAATATAAGCAACATTTTTGCACCTCATTAATAAAAATTATATATGTTTGTAACGGTTTATGTGATGGACAAATCATTATAGTGTAGGTAATTTAAGTTATAAATTTATTTACTTTGCTGCTATATATCCCTGAGCGGTGAGAAGTTCCGCACAAAGCAAAGCTCCGCCGGCAGCACCTCTTAAAGTATTATGAGAAAGTCCTACAAACTTCCAATCATAAATGCTGTCTTCACGCAGTCTGCCTATAGATACTCCCATACCTTTTTCATGATCAACATCAAGCTTAACCTGAGGTCTGTCATCCTCTTCAAAGTAAGTGATAAATTGCTTAGGAGCATTAGGCAGATCAAGTTCTTGAGGAAGTCCTCTGTACTCTCTTAACTTTTGTATAAGCTCTTCTTTAGTTGCAGCCTTTTTAAGCTTTACAAATACTGCTGCCGTATGTCCGTTTAACACCGGCACTCTAAGGCATTGACAGCTTATCTTGGGGCTTGTAGCCGGCACTATCTCATCCCCCTCTATATGACCGAATATTCTAAGCGGTTCCTTCTCACTTTTTTCTTCTTCTCCGCCTATATAAGGTATAACATTCTCAACCATTTCGGGCCACTCGGCAAATGTCTTACCGGCACCCGAAATAGCCTGATATGTAGTAGCTATTACTTCATAAGGCTCAAACTCCTTCCATGCATTAAGCACAGGGGCATAGCTTTGTATAGAGCAATTAGGCTTGACCGCTACGAATCCTCTCTTGGTTCCCAGTCTTTTCTTCTGAGCTTCAATAATCTCAAAATGCTCCGGATTGATCTCAGGTATAACCATAGGAACGTCCTTGGTCCAACGATGTGCTGAGTTATTGGATACTACAGGAGTCTCTGTCTTTGCATACTCTTCTTCTATTTTCTTGATCTCATCCTTACTCATATCCACTGCTGAGAATACGAAATCCACCTTTGACGCTACTTCTTCAACATTGTTTACATCCATTACTGTAAGGTCTGCAACTTCTGCAGGTATCGAGGTAGTCATCTTCCATCTTTTTTCTACAGCTTCTTTATAAGTTTTACCTGCACTGCTTGGGCTTGCCGCAACCGCACAGACCTCGTACCACGGGTGATTCTCAAGTAATGATATAAATCTTTGACCTACCATACCGGTAGCTCCCAGTATTCCGACTTTTAATTTCTTGTCCATAATTTCTCCTATCCGAATTATAAGATATAGTATATCTTGTAATAAAGTATTTATAAGTCACAATTTAAGCAAGGAAAATATCTTTTAATATAAATAACAAGTAATTTTAATATATACCTACCCTACTTAATACTTTTTCGTATTCTTTACAGTTGTGTATCCTGTATACTTTTACTGTGAATACCGATAACTTACCTAAACCGCAAAGTAAAGTATTACATGTAGGAGATAATAATATAAATCTTCTTAAATGGCAAGTAGTTTTTAATAACTGCTATTATAATGATTCAGCATGTTTTATATAACTTAGGCTTAGAGTTTTTATCAACATCTTGAATCCTTAGTTTTTTTCCATAACAGTACCCACTTACTGTATATATATTATTAAATATTTGATTTTTACAATTATTTATTATATATCTTTCCTCTGTCTCCTCTATGAGAGTCTTTAAGTTTAGCCCTGTCTATAATATTACCCTTACAGTCTTTTATATCTTCCTCATTATTTTTATATATGGTATATATTGATTCTCCCTTACCTAGTTTCATTAATTTTTCGCCTTTGGCGGTCTTTTTCATAAGAGCAACTTCATCCACAGGGAACTTTAGTACATAATTCGCATCTGATACGGCTATTATTGCAGAGGTGTTCTCATCCATCACCTTTATCGATGCTACCTTGTCTTCATCATTTAACTTTATTGCCTGTGTCTGCCTTACATTTGTTATAAATTCTTCGTATGAGGTCTTCTTTATAAGTCCCTGCCCGGTTGCAAATACCAATTTTTTGTTTTCGAGCTTAGAGCTTACCTCAATAAATACTTCCTCTTCCTTACTTGTATCGAATTTACAGATATTATCAAGCGGTATGCCCTTATCCCTGAGCTTAAGTACAGGCAGGTCTTTTAATTTTATCTGATGCATATAGCCTATATCGGTAAATAAGACTACCTTGTCGTTATTTAAGGCTTCCAGTTTGTATTTGAATTCCGTCTCTATGCTTTCAGCATTTCTTTGATATGTAAGATCTGTCTATAAGCTTTGCATAACCGAACTTATCTATAAGAAGTACCACTTCTTCAGCCTTTTGCTCTATCTCCTCATATACCGCCTCTTTCGCATCTTCTATGTCGGTAAGTCTTTTGGTGGCATAGTCTTTTTTTATCTTTTTAAGGTCATTTATGATCAATGCATCCATTTTTTCCTTTGATTTAAGTATGTTTTGATACTCTTCTATATTAGCCAAAGTATTATTATGATCTTTTAACAATGCCTCAAGCTCCAAACCTATAAGTTTGTAAAGTCTCATATCCAGTATTGCCTGTGCTTGATTCGGAGTAAATGCAAGCTTCTTTGCATCATTTTCCAAAGACTTTGTTTTGAATTTTATATCCTTGGTCTCTCCCTTGGTTAGACAAAGCTTTGCCTGATTTAAGGTCTTGGCTCCTCTTAATATTGCAATTATAAGGTCAATACAGTCGGTCGCCTTGATAAGCCCCTCCTGTACCTCTTTTTTTTCAAGCTCTTTTTCCAGAAGGATATTGTACTTATTCGTATTGTTGGTATATTGAAAGTTAAGAAAATGTGAGAGTATATCTTTAAGTCCGAGTGTCTCAGGTCTTGAATTTACTATTGCAAGCATATTGATACCTAAGCTGTCCTCAAACTTCGTCTTTTTGTAAAGTACATTTTTTATTCTGTCTATATCCGCATCTTTTTTAAGCTCTAGAACTATTCTTGTACCGTTTATCGGATTGATTACTTATATCGACTACTTCCGGCAGTTTTCTTGTCTCAACCAGGTTAGCTATATCCTGCAGGAATTTATTTATTCCCGAACCAACCATTGTATATGGTATCTCGGTTATAATAAGTTTATCCTTATCAGACTTTTTCCTTCCCAGCTCCATTTCTATCTTGCCACGGATCTTAAGCTTTCCGCTGCCGCTTTCGTATATATCGTAAAGATCTTTTTTATTTGCAATTATACCGCCTGTAGGAAAGTCCGGTCCCGGCATAAGATCCATTAACTTTTTAAGACTTATATCCGTATTCTTTACATAGGCTATACAAGCGTCACATACCTCTGCAAGGTTATGCGGTGCTATGGAAGTTGACATACCTACCGCAATACCCTCAGCTCCGTTTATAAGTAAATTAGGTATCCTTACCGGCAATACTTCCGGCTCTTTTTCAGTCTCGTCATAATTCGATATGAAATTTACAGTCTTATCCAGATCCTTAAGATACACTTCTTCCGTAAACTTCATAAGTTTAGCTTCCGTATATCTCATAGCAGCAGCACCGTCCCCTTCGATAGAACCGAAGTTACCGTGTCCGTCTATCAAGGGCATGGACTTTTTCCAAGCCTGTGTTAAGACTACCAAGGTATCGTAGATAGATGAGTCACCATGCGGGTGGTATTTACCCATGGTATCTCCGACTATTCTTGCAGATTTCCTGTGCGGTTTATCTGAAAGCAGTCTAAGCTCGGACATATCATACAATACTCTTCTTTGTACAGGTTTCAATCCGTCTCTTATATCGGGAATAGCTCTTGCCGTTATAACACTCATTGAATAGTCCATATAGGACTGCTGCATTTCTTCAGAGTATTCCGTTATAATAATATTTTCCAATTATTTGCCCTCCTATGCATCTATTACAGCCTGTGCAGCGTGTTCATATATAAAGTTCCTTCTGGGCATAACCTCTGAACCCATTAGAAGCTGGGTGATCTCATTAGCCAATCTGGCATCTTCTATTTCCACCCTTTTAAGCACCCTTTTTTTAGGATCTAGGGTCGTCTCCCACAGCTGCTGTGCATCCATCTCTCCAAGTCCTTTATATCTTTGCAGTGTAAATGTGCTTTTACTCTTTCTTTTATACTCTTCCAAAGCCTTCTCATCATAAAGATATACTTCTTCTCCCTTTTTGGGGATAGCCTTATACAGCGGAGGCATAGCAATATATACATGCCCGTTGTTGATAAGCTCAGGCATAAATCTATATATAAATGTTAAAAGCAGAGTATCTATATGGCTGCCGTCAACATCTGCATCCGTCATCAGTATTATCTTATGATACTTTAATTTACTTATGTCAAAATCGTTACCGTAACCTTCGGAAAAGCCGCATCCGAAAGCATTGATCATGGTTTTGATCTCGGCATTGGCAAGTACCTTATCAATAGAGGCTTTTTCTACATTAAGTATCTTACCTCGTATAGGAAGTATAGCCTGATACTTTCTGTCTCTTGCGGTCTTTGCAGATCCTCCGGCTGAGTCTCCCTCTACTATAAATATCTCACATTTGCTTGCATCCTTGGATTCACAATTAGCAAGTTTTCCGTTGGAGTCAAATGAAAACTTTGACTTTGAAAGCATATTGATCTTTGCTTTTTCTTCTGCCTTTCTTATCTTTGCCGATTTTTCGGCACAGGATATTATAGCTTTAAGTGTATCAATATTTCTGTCAAGAAACCTTCCCAGTTCCTCCTGTACAACCGTACTTACAGCCTTGGTGGCATCCGCACTTGCAAGCTTTGTCTTGGTCTGCCCTTCGAATATCGGATCGGGGTGCTTTGTCACCACAATAGCTGTCATACCGTTTCTTGTATCGGATCCGGTAAAGTTGGCATCCTTATCTTTTAATATACCAAGCTCCCTTGCATAGGTATTGATCATCTGCGTAAATCTCGTCTTAAAACCGACTATATGAGTTCCGCCCTCCTGTGTAAAGATATTGTTACAAAATCCCAGTATGTTTCCTCAAATGCATCTACAAATTGTATAGCGACCTCTACTTCTATTTTATCCGACATACCTTTTATATATATTGGATCGTGTAAGGTATCCTTTCCCTTGTTAAGTTCCTTTACATAGGCACTGATCCCGTCTTCTTCATGATATATTATCTCTTCTTTTACTTCATCTCTTAAATTTTTATAATGAATAAAAAGGTTTGGATTAAGATAGGCTGTCTCGTGCAGTCTTGATTTTAACCAATCCGTTCTAAATGCAGTCTTCTCAAATATAGTATCGTCCGGTAAGAAATTTATCTTTGTACCTGTTTTTCTTGTCTTTGATATGACCGGCAGCAGTCCGTTGACCAGTTCTGTTTTAGCTACACCTTTTTCGTATGAATCATGGTAGATATTGCCGTTTCTTGAAATATACACATCCATTTTTTTTGATAAAGCATTAACGACCGAAGAGCCGACACCGTGCAAGCCACCGCTGGTTTTGTATGCCTCATTATCGAATTTACCTCCGGCATGTAATGTGGAAAGTACCACTCTTGCAGCTGCTACCCCTTTTTTATGAAGTTCCGTAGGTATACCTCTACCGTCATCTTCGACAGTACATGAACCGTCCTTTTCCAAAGTTATATATATATTCTTGCAATGACCTGCCAGATATTCGTCCACCGAATTATCGAGTATTTCATATATTAAATGATTAAGCCCTTTTTGCCCGACACTTCCTATATACATACCGGGTCTTTTTCTTACAGCTTCCAGACCCTCAAGTACGCTAATACTGTCCGCATTATACTGTGACATTTTTATCCTCCTGATAAAGTAAGGTTTTTCTTATATTTATTATTATCTGTTCTTTGCTCAAGATACCTTACCCCTTTTAACACGCAATGAAACACATTATATATTAATGTTTTGCAAAAAGGCAAGTGTTTGTTCGATTTGAGTTTGAAAAATCCGATAGATAGGACGAATAAACTTGCACTTTAATCTAAAGTAAGCTGCAAATTTAACGGATCAAGACTTTTACACGCATTCTTTTTTATTTCAGTATACAATAGAGTTTGACATTCTGTAATGAATTGTTGATACTTTACCTGTAGTACTGCGAGTATGACCTAAATAAGCATTGGCTCCTTTTTATTTATTGTGCATACATCCAATATATATTATAATCAACTCATATTTTTACAATAAAGCAGTATAAGAGGTAATTATGGCTAATCTTTCTTATCATGAAAATGTAGATAAAAAAAATATCAATAAACTGAGGGAACTTAGCAGCGAGCTCCCGTCATATTGTAAGGAGTTTTTTAGGGGTATAGAACCACGTACCGGTTCTCGTACACGAATAGCCTATGCTTACGATCTGAAAGTTTTTTTTAAATACATACTGAGCAATAATCATTATTTAAATAAAAAATACAATGATATAAGTGAAATAAGTCTTGCGGATCTTGACAAACTAAGAGTTCCCGACTTTGAAGAATTTATGGAATACTTAAAATACAGAGAAGATGATGACAGGGAATTACTCAATAAAGACTTAAGTATTAAGCGTAAGATCTCCTGCCTTAAAAGCTTTTTTAAATATTTTTACAAACTGGAAAGACTTGAGAACAATTATATATCAAAAGTAGGACTTCCGAAACTTCATCAAAAAGAAATAGTAAGACTTGATATAGACGAGGTGGCTCTTCTCTTGGATGAGGCCGAAAACGGAGATATGCTCACCGATAAGCAAAAATCCTATCATGAAAAGACCAAAAACAGAGATCTGGCACTTCTTAGCCTTATGCTGGGTACCGGAATACGTGTTTCTGAGTGTGTGGGACTTAACATCAATGATGTTGATTTCAAAAATAACGGCATACGTATTCATAGAAAAGGCGGTAATGAGGTTACCGTATATTTCAGCGATGAGGTTTGTGATACTCTCAATATATATATGGAGGAAAGAAGAACACAGATACCTATAGAAGGTCATGAAGATGCTCTCTTTCTATCAATGCAAATGAGAAGGATCAGTGTAAAAAGTGTTGAGAATCTTGTTAAAAAATATGCCACTCTGGTCAGTCCTCTTAAAAAGATCACCCCTCATAAGCTACGCAGTACCTACGGAACCAACCTTTACAGGGAAACCGGTGACATCTATCTTGTAGCCGATGTTCTTGGTCACAGTGATGTCAATACTACCAAAAAACACTATGCAGCTATAGAAGATGACAGAAGAAAAAGAGCGAGAAATATGGTAAAGCTCAGATGATCTTATTTCAATATAAGCATTAGGTATATATGTTGTTAAACCTCCCCATTGGATGATTCCAAGACCTAGATTCATAAAGATCGAAATATGCTTATTATTCAACTAAATACATTATATATCTTTATAACTAAGGATCCTGCTTTGCAGGATTCACCGCCTGCAACGGGTCGTGTAAGTGAGATCTACATATACACAGTAATGCGATCCCTCTAAGAGATTTTTATTTGATAGATAATCTCGGAGAAATTTCCTATCAAATAAAATAAGGACACCCGATCAATACTGCTTTTTCGGGTATCCTTATTTATATATATTATTTAAATATATTAATGTATTACATCATTCCGCCCATTCCGGCACCTGCAGGCATAGCAGGAGTTTCTTCCTTAATATTAGCCACTACAGACTCTGTTGTAAGTAATGTACTTGCTACAGAAGTTGCATTTTGAAGTGCTGAACGTGTAACCTTGGCAGGATCCAGTATACCTGACTTGATCATATCTACATACTCTTCCTTGAATGCATCAAATCCCACGCCTTCCTTGGCTTCCTTAACCTTGCTTACTATTACACTTCCTTCAAGTCCCGCATTCTCAGCTATACAAAAAAGCGGAGCCTCAAGTGCCTTAAGTAAAATCTTGGCACCTGTCTTCTCATCACCTTCAAGAGTCTCGATAAGCTTTCTACATCCTTGCTTGCATGTATGTAAGCTGAACCTCCTCCTGAGATAATACCTTCTTCTACAGCCGCTCTTGTAGCATTAAGAGCATCTTCCATACGAAGCTTTGCTTCCTTCATCTCTGTCTCGGTAGCAGCTCCCACTCTTATTACAGCAACTCCGCCTGAAAGCTTAGCAAGTCTTTCCTGGAACTTCTCCTTATCAAAGTCTGAAGTACTCTCTGCAAGCTGAGCCTTGATCTGAGCAACTCTGTTATCTATATCCTGCTTCTCTCCGAGACCGTCTACTATTATAGTATTCTCTTTAGAGACCTTAACTGACTTTGCACGTCCTAAAGAATCGAGTGTTGTCTCCTTGAGTTCTAATCCTACTTCTTCGCTTATAACGGTAGCTCCTGTAAGTATTGCTATATCCTTAAGCATTTCCTTTCTTCTGTCACCGTATCCCGGTGCCTTAACAGCTACTACGTTAAATGTACCTCTGAGCTTATTAACTATAAGTGTAGTAAGTGCTTCTCCTTCTACATCTTCTGCAATTATTAAAAGCTTTGAACCGGTCTTTACTATTTCCTCAAGTATAGGAAGTATATCCTGGATATTAGCTATCTTCTTATCTGTGATGAGTATATACGGATTATCGAGATTTGCCTCCATCTTCTCCATATCTGTACACATATAAGCAGATACATATCCTCTGTCAAATTGCATACCCTCTACGAGGTCAAGCTCTGTAAGCATGGTCTTTGATTCTTCTATTGTTATAACACCGTCATTGGTAACTTTTTCCATAGCATCTGCAACGAGCTTACCTACTTCATCATCTCCTGCTGATATAGCAGCAACTCTTGCAATATGCTCCTTACCGTTTATAGGCTCACTCATCTTTGCAATAGACTCAACTGCTACTTCACAAGCCTTCTTCATTCCCTTTCTGATAACTATGGAATTGGCTCCTGCTGCTATGTTCTTCATTCCTTCATTGATCATAGCCTGTGCAAGTACTGTTGCTGTAGTTGTTCCGTCTCCGGCTACATCATTGGTCTTGGTAGCTACTTCCTTAACGAGCTGCGCTCCCATGTTCTCAAATGCATCTTCAAGCTCTATTTCCTTAGCTATTGTAACACCGTCATTGGTTATTAAAGGTGCACCGTATGATTTGTCAAGAACTACATTTCTCCCCTTAGGTCCGAGTGTTACTCTTACAGTATCTGCAAGCTTGTTAACTCCGGTCTCAAGAGCCTTCCTAGCTTCTACGCCGTATTTAATTTCCTTAGCCATTTTAATTCGCCTCCGTTAGTCTCTTACTCTATTACTGCCAATATATCGTTTTGCTTTACTACTATAAATGTTTCGTTATCAAGCTCTACTTCTGTGCCTGCATATTTTGAATAAATAACCTTATCACCTGCTTTTACCTGCATAGTGATGTCTTTGCCGTCTACCACACCGCCCGGTCCTACTGCTATGACCTCTGCCTGTGACGGTTTTTCTTTAGGTTGACCCGTAAGCACTATTCCGGATTTTGTGGTCTCTTCAGCCTCAAGTTGCTTAAGTACAACCTTATCAAATAAAGGTACTAACTTCATATAAACCTCCTGTTAATAAATTCATTTAGTTTTTAACTAGTAAAGATTATACTAAATTTTGTTAGCACTGTCAAGTGTTGAGTGCTAATTAATTTTAATTTCACTATATAGAGATGTTTCTTTAATAAATAGATATAGACATAATATGATCATTGAAACATTTATTTCACTTATCATATTATGTCTATATCTTTATCAGACTGTATTTATATGATAATCGGTAAAATTCTATTACCGATATATCTGACAACTTGTTGATTAAAATATTTTTTTATTTTAATTATAGCTTGTAGACAAACTGTAGAAACTATAGCCTCCGAAATAACCTCCGTCAGTTTTGCTTAATGTAACAGTATATGTTCCTATCCTATTATATTGGTAATCTGTAACATTACCGACTATTTTCACCTCACTGCCCTCTATGGTTGCCGAACTCGGATTTGAAAAACGGTGCGGACCGGCATCACCTCTAAAAGCTACACTATTATAATACATATTACTTCCGTAAATATCCATAGCTGACACATCTTGTGAAGTCACGGATCCGAATATCTGTCTTACCATCTCCTTAGCATTATCTACATTCATAACAAAATATTCACCCGATTCACTGAGTCTCGAATCTTTATTTGAATTAGCTACCCATAACATTTCATTAATTCTGGATGCACCACCCATAACGGAACCCAAAATATAAACAGGAGTTTTATATGATTCAACTTCCATATCTTTAGCAAGCTCTACAGCTCTTATTATGTGGATATTCGATGTACTTACACTTTTTACCGAACTGCTTGATCCTCCGCTTGTCCATGCTCCGTCCGAACCTACATAATATCCGTCAGGTGTCTGTCTGTTAACATACATAGCTCCATCCGATCCCATATAATAATATTTTCCTCCGGATTGCACCCAAGTAGAGGTGTACATGGCTCCGCTTCCTCCAAGATAGTACCAGCTTCCTCCTGACTTTACCCAAGTTGATGATAACATAGCTCCACTTGCACCAAGGTAATACCAACTTCCGCCCGACTTCACCCAATTATTCTGAATCACATATCCGTTACCGTCAAAACAATACCATGCCCCATCTACCTGTACCCAGGCATTATATGGGTATCCGCCTGAGGCATATTGAAGCCACCATCCACGATAGTCCCTTCTCCAAGTTGCATTTCCCGCCATGGCACTAAACGCTAATAAAAATGTCATTATAAGGCATAATGCAAGACTCATCATCTTTTTGAAAAATCCGCTTTTAATTTTATTGCTTAACATACTCTCTCCTATCTGCATATTCCGTATGCATCGACGAAATAACCATCCGGTGTAATTGTATTAAACAACATATAACCGTTATAGTCAAGATAATACCAGTTTCCTCCCGATTGCATCCAACCTGTCATCATACTGCAGTCGGAATTAAAATAATACCAATATCCGCCTATTTTCTCCCAACCTGTTGTCGCATAACCGTAATAGTTGAAATAGTACCATGTTCCGTCTACCCTTGCCCAGGTTGACCATGGATATGAACCGTCAGCATATTCAAGCCACCATCCGTATCCGTCATATCTCCATGAGGCGGTATTTCTTTTATTACTTTTGCTACCGTAATTATTACTTGAGCTGCTGCCTCCTGAGCTGCTGTTACTTGAGCTGTTGTTACTTGAGCTGCTGCCTCCTGAGCTGTCGTTGCTTGAACTGCTTGAGCTGTTATTACTTGAACTATTATTATCGGATAAATCGGACTGTTTCTGTGTATTATCCGATACATCCTTTTGTATCAATCTCCATTTTTGGTCGGTACCTGAATCAGAATCTCTTTGGACTACATTTCTGCCTGATGTTACAGACAGTGCCTTACCGGATTTTTTACAGATAATTCTGTACCATCCGTCACCGTCACTTACTATATACCAGTTGGCAGTACCGTCATTAACATAATCCCATGCCCAGATATTTCTGTTGTTCTCATAAACTACGGATCCGTCTCCTTCTACATTTACTCCCTTTCCGGTATGCATGGAAGTTAGTTTGAAAGAATCATCGTAGAGTTTTTCTATTCTCCACATCTGTCTGTAAAGTCCGGATTTGTCGGTAATATTGATATTTGCTCCATTGGGTACGTAATCATCTATAGTAAGTACACCACCGTTATAATTTTCAAAATAGTATTCTCCGTTTGATATCTCCGCAGCACTTTTCATAGATGAGGAGGATGTAGAATTTGAAAAACTCGGTTTAATAATGGCTGTATAATTATTAAGTGCCGCACTTCTTTCTGCTCCCGGTTCACCGGTGTATTTACCGCTGTAGTCAACATAATAATATCTTGAAGAATCTACCCAATATACTATTCCTATATGTCCGTAACGACCGGTACCGAATTGATATGCTCCGAACACCACTATATCACCGGGTTCCGGTATAGCCTCTCCTGCCCGATATCTTCTCCAATCATCCGGTAACGGGTTCGATACATACGCTCCCGCATCACCACGTAATTCATAATAGTTCCAAAGTTCATTACTATAACCTTTTATAAGATCTACACATTGAGAACCGTAAGCACCGTCATAGTCAATTGCTGTACCTACCTTGTTCTTGCCCAATCCACCGCCTGTTCTCTTGTTGGTTGAGTAGTTGTAGGTGCCGCAAATATTTGTATACTCATAGTTAAAGACATAGCTAGTCCAAGTGTAAAAGCATGAGAAAGTTTCATATAATGATCCTCCGTAATATTAATGTCGTAATTTCCAACCAATATCTTGTTCTAAATTACTGTTATCTGTTTATCATAAGAATATTAAGATAATATTTTCGTATGATAAAAAAAGATTTGTATTTCTATTGATATTATTGTTTATATTCTATTATCCGGATATATTATCATTATAATTATTTTTTCATATAAAACCCCACACGAAAGTGTTGTTTTTAATTTGATTTTATCTGTTGCCCGTAACTTTCTTTGGTCATAGTCAGATTCTGACTTGTAAAATATACTATTCCCGGGTCCTTGGCAAACCATTCTGCTTTGTAATAATATGAACCTCCGTATTTTTTAGCCAGTGATTGACCTGCACTTGTCAGATACTGATTGATGTCATCGTTAAAATCATAGACTCTCAGCCAGTTCGGACAATACCCGTAAGAACCGTAGGCAAACAGTGCGTCATCAAGATCCGCAAGTGTTACGGCTTTACCGATATATGCAAGATAATCATAACTTCCTCCTGTTTTTGCGTATGTTATATTTTTGAGTGTTTCCGGCTCTTTAATACAGATTCCTTCCGATCTGTGGTCTGCGGAATATATATCCTCCGGAACCATCAAATATATATTCTCTCCTCCGTCATTCCATGTACTGTCTACCATATAATAACCGTCTTGTGTTTTTACTATATTCCAGGCATGTTTACCTTCCGGAACGGCTCCTCCGTCTACAAAACATGTCATATCCGACATAGTCATTAAAAGCTGAAATGCTCTTGAATAAGCGCTACATACACCCTTTCCTTCAAGTAACGGTCCGTATGCTGTCCTTGATGTAGTTTTTGATATTCGATTCTCTATTACGCTATAATCATACTCTACAGTATCACATAAATAATTATTGATCTGATAAAGAAGCTCCAACGAACTTGAATATTTTCCTTCCAGACCCTTTAGAATTGATTTTGCTTTGGACTTTATTGCCTTTTGCATTTCTTTTCTTTGATTGATATCGGAAACAAAATAATCCACTTCTACAAGATAACTTCCGTCACTTTGCATTGTTATTGTTTTTTCAGGGTAATCAAGTTCCAATATATATTGGTTTTGCCAACATACCTCCTGTATGGCATCTTCTATAGCACTGCGATTGGTATTATAGTTAAGTACAAATTCTTTTTTTCCTGTAATCATAGCCCATGCTATCTCTTGTGACATTGTGGTACTTGCAATTACTTTTTCGGGTAAACAATCAATTCTTTCAAAATCATTGTATGCACTTATACCACCATCTATTTCAGATGGACTGATAGCCAGACTTATTTTTGATTTGCCTTTTTTCTTTGAACTCGAACTTCCGTTTGTATACGAATTATCGTAAAACTTCTTTTCCGAGTCGGACTTAAAACTTACTGTCTTCTTTTCCTTATCAATTATCACAACAGCTGCTTTGGAAGGATAATCTTCCATGTCCGCCTTGAATTTTATTGATTTGTCAAAAGTACGTTTGATTACTTCTATACTCTTTTCGGGATCGTTCTTATCAAACTCTGTGATACTGTATTTAAAATAAAACGGCGAATTATTAACTCTTACATTAACTGAAAGGACTTGCTGTATATCCTCTTTATTCTCATCTGTATCTACATCCATCTCATCCAATATATATTCGTTCATATATTCCAGATTATGTTTTCTTATACTTCCGTCAGTCATTCTGACATATATGAAATTAGTTATATCCTCAGCTTTATCCACTATAAATGAAGTAGTTGAAGGATAATTACTCTCATACTTCTTTATATATGACGGTATATTTTGTGCCAAAGCATTAAAGTCATATAAAGGACTTTCTTCAATTGCATAATAGCCCGGCTCTTTGTATTCGGCTAAATTATCCAATTCTTTGATTGATTTTGAAATAGCCTCATCTTGAACCTCATTATTATGTGCTGACTCGGATTCATCAACACCACTTCCTTGTTTAAGTGCTATTACGGAAAGATATCTGTTTGAACCAGGTATAAGTGCTGTACTGATGTCATTTGGAGTAAATGTTACATATCCGGCTTCGGCTGCCTTTTGTATACGTTCATCTCTGAAGTTTGCATCACTCATAGAATATTTTGTATCGGTGATTACATCAACAACACTTGTTATGGAATGATCTACATAAAGAATATTATCTACGCTGTCACCTTCACCTTCTTCACCAATTTTAAGTTCATTGATGACAAGAGGATCGTCTGCAGAAGCTTCTTTTTCATGTTTTTTTGCATTTTCGTTATTTTCAGCAATGATCTCATTCAATATATCCTTATCCGGCATCCTGTAATAAGAAATAATTGCGTAGGCATCAGCACCCTCGACCGGATCCCATTGAGCATAAAACTCACCATTTTCATTGACATAATATTCAGGGGTCAGAGCCTGTCTTTCTTCTCTGTCCATCACGATAGTTGTTACTAAGGGTTTTGAGAGTTTTTCACCGGTTTCAAAATCAACATTCTGAACCATATATATTATATCTCCCGAACTCCAACCCACACTACCTCCACGCATACGTATCGACTCTTTACACTTTGTTTTACCTCACCGCTTTGATCCTGCTCATAATAAAACAAAGTACCTACGGAATACACACCTTCGCTATTCGGATAAACAGTATATTTATAACTGCTGTCGTCAAGTGTTTCATTATCATATTTTGTTTCTATCTCTATACTAAAGTTTTCATCCAGAAAAAACTGAACTGCCGGTACTTTGTCACCAAGCTTTACTTGATCAAGCTGAGACTTTGATGTTATTTCCAGCTTTTGATCCGGTGTCCAGAATTGTATTTCTTTTGCATAGTCATAAAGCGATTCTACATTGGCAATTTCACTTTCGTTATTGCTATGTTCAACCTTACTTAATGCTTTTGAATTTTCTTTTTTAAGTTCATTATCACTCGCAATAATATCCGCATTGCTTTCAGCTGTTTTGCCGGCTCCTTGCTGTGTACAACCTGTAATGCTTGAAACAAGCAGTAATGTAGATAACATTGCGGCATAAAATCTTCGCCCAATTATTTTAACCATAATTTTCTCCCTACTTTTTTTAATAATCAGTGTAAAGAACAGACCTGCCTTTTCGGCTACTCGATAAATCTCTGTCGGTTCTCTTTTTTTAATACATTGTGTCGATTTTATCATTTATATAACGAAAATAACAGTGTTATAATGCAGTATTTTTTTTCTTAATTAATAGTAATACTTTATTAAACTAATTTCATTTTTAATTTTATTGATTCAGATGATTTTATTGTATTTATATTATTAATTTCTATTTTCTTTCATTTTTCTTTATATGTATTGTGTTATTAATATAAATATTATATAATTACACAGATTATTATTTACAGAAAGGAATTTTTTTATGGGCGTTGTTAAAAAAAGAGATATTGTCCTGCCAATTATTTTATCTATTGTAACTTGCGGTCTATACGGTATTTACTGGATCATAAGTCTTGTAAACGAGGTTAATTACATATGTGATGAACCTGAGGCAATGTCAGGTGGTGTTGTATACTTGCTTTCACTTGTAACTTGCGGTATTTATTTGATTATCTGGTTCTATAATGCAGGTGGAAGACTTGATCGTGCAAAGAGTGCGGTAGGTTTACCTCCTTCAAATTCAGGTACTATTTATTGCGTATTGTCTTTATTCGGACTTAGTATAGTAACTTTGGCACTTATTCAGTCAGAAGTTAATAATCTTGTAGATGCAAAATATAATGGAAATACGTATTAAAAAAGTTTTAAAAAAAGCAGGTCAGGCATTTCTTTTTGCCTTGACCTGCTTTTTATCTATAAGTTTTCATATCCCCATACCCTGTGTCTTTAAGCTTTTTACCGGACTTAACTGTCCAAGCTGCGGTGTAACAAGGATGGGTATTGCTATGATGCACGGCGATCTTCCGGTGGCTTTCAGATATAATCAACTCTTGTTCGTACTTACACCTTTTTTCGCCCTATACATACTTTTTTTTATTATAAGGTATATAAAAACAGGTAACAGCAAGCTAAGTAAAACGGAAAATATCATCTTTATAATAATCATTATAATGCTGATAGTTTACGGCATTATTCGTAATTTACCGTTTTACCCCTATCATTTGAAATAATATTTAACATATTATAATATCTATCATGATAACAACTGCCACCGGTTCGTGATATATAAGCTCTTTCCTAATCTTTCGGTAATGCAAATTTGTATTGCGTTACGCTGCCTTTTTTTAGACTAATACGTTTTTTATACGAAATAAATACTTGACACATAATAAAAACTGCTTCATTTAAGAATAAATCTTAAATGAAGCAGTTTTTATTATATAACCTTTCCGGGTCTCTAATTTTGATTATTATCCAAAACCTTAAAGCTTGCATCTTTTAATCTGCAATAAATCTGTCCGTCACTTTCTTCATATGTTTCAAAAGTACCGACTACCTCTACATAAGTATTATCCTCAGGATATTCATCCGGATATACGTGATTGCCGTCATCCCAGACAAATTCCATACCCTGTGCACAACAAGCCATAGCATCTTCTATGATAACATAATGGTAATATCTGTTGTTCGGATCATAAAAGCTTGCATAATACCTTCCTGTTATCTTTATGACCTTACCTTCAAAAAGTTCGGGTTCAACCATCATTTGATATACACTTGCATATATCAGGTCACCGTCCATAGCTGTAAGATCATAGTCTATACCGTCTTTATTGGTAGGTTTTAATTCCGGCAGTAACGGATTGACTGTAGTTTCAGCAGCAGAACCTGTTTCAGAAACTTCGCCGCTTCCATTAGACTTAGTATCGCTTGAAGAGCTTTCACTTTCTGAGGCTATTTGTGATTCCACGATTGCCGATACATTGTTGCTTGGCAATATACCCTTCCTGGGTCCTCCACATGCCGATAAAGTTGCTGCAGTTATAGATGTAAGTATGCAATAAGCATAAAATTTTTTTAAAAACATTAATTAATTACCTTCCCTATAATACTTGATAATATAAACAATATAATATTTGCAAGTACTATTGTAGATCCTACGGGAGTCGATAAAAGTATAGAAGACAGTATACCGAGTAAAGCACATATTATCGACATAATTGCCGAACATATGACTACTGACCTAAAGTTTTTCATCAGTCTCATAGCGGAAAGTGCCGGAAATACTATTAAGGCTGATATAAGTAATGAACCTACAAGATTCATTCCCAGTACTATAATTATAGCTATGATTATCGCTATAAAAAGATTATATCTTTCAGTATTGACTCCTGTTGCCTTTGAAAATGTTTCATCAAAAGTAATTGCGAATATCTTGTTGTAAAATATTATATACAAAGATATTACCACTAATGACATAGTAATGCAAATAATTACTTCAACTTTTGTAAGTGTAAGTATGGATGTTGATCCGAACAAACTCGTACACACATCTCCCGATACATTTGCAGATGATGAAAACATATTAACCAGCATGTATCCTATCGCAAGTGAACCTACCGATAGAATTGCAATAAGTGCATCTCCTTTGATCTTGGTATTTTCTCCGAGCTTAAGCAATATGATAGCTACTATAATTGTTATAGGCATTGTAAGTAGAGTATCGTTGGCAAGATTGAGTACTGCCGAAACCGACATCGCACCGAATGCTACATGAGACAATCCGTCTCCTATAAATGAAAATCTTTTTAATACCAAACTTACTCCAAAAAGCGAAGAGCAAAGTGCTATCAGTACTCCCACGACCAAAGCATATACAACAAACGGATAGTTCATGTAAAATCTTAATTTTTCTATTATATTCAATATACCCATAATTTACCTGCTGTTTTCTATTATTCCGAATATCTTATATGCCTGACTGTCCATATAGTCTTTCGTTTCACCGAAAAACAATTGTTTTTCGGCTATATGAAGTATATGGCTGGCGTATTTTGTACTGCTGTCTATATCATGAGAGACCATTATTATAGATATACCGTCATCATTAAGTTTTTTTACAAGATTATAAAAATCGGTAGTTACCTTGGGATCTAATCCGGTTACCGGTTCATCAAGCAATATTACCTTGGATGTTGCACAAAGTGCTCTTGCCAGAAGTACTCTTTGCTTTTGTCCTCCCGAGAGATCTCTGTAACACTTATTTGCCAGGTTCGATATGGACATATATTCCATATTATCTTTTGCTGTCTGCTTTTGTTTTTTGTTATAAAATAAGTTACCCTTACCTATATGTCCCGATAAAACTATCTCCCAAACCGAAGCCGGAAAATCTTTTTGTAAAAGTGTCTGCTGGGGTAAATAACCTATATCCTTCTTACTTAAATTCTCCCCATACTCAAGTTCTCCCGATAACTTAGGTATCAAACCGAGCATAGTCTTCATTAAAGTAGACTTACCGGCGCCGTTTTCACCGACTATACATAAATAATTGCCGGCATCCAAATTAAAATTTATCTCACGGCTGACTATATTAGCGTCATAGCCTACCGATAAGTCTTTGCATTTAATGTATGACATATAAACCTCTTAATCTATATTAGTTTGCAAGTGCCTTCTTAAGTACTTCCAAATTATCTTTCATAACGGACAGGTAAGTAAGCCCTGAATCTATATCTTTTTGACTTACTGATTGTAATGAATTAAGCACTACAAGTCCTTGATCCTTATTCTTTGTATTTTCTATTACTGTCTTAGCTATTTTTTGATCTGAATTTTCTATGGTAATTACATTCTTAAGACCCAATTCATCGAGTTTTCCGGCAAGGAAAGTTACGGTATCAAAACTTGCCTCTGTCTCTGCACTGCATCCGACAAAAGCAGCACTGTACTTAATATTATAATCATCCACCAAATATCTGAATGGGAATCTGTCTCCGACCAATATATACTTAGTGTTTGATTCATCCACTACCTTTTGATATTCACTGTCAAGTTCAGCAATTTTCTTCACGTAAGCTTCAGCATTAGCAGCGTAATCGGAAGCATTATCAGGATCAAGACTTTCTATATCAGCCTCTATATCCATTACCAGCTTTGAGCATTCTTAAGTGAAAGCCATACATGCTCGTCATACTCGGCTTCTTCCGAATCATGATCGTGATCGTGGTCATGATCTTTTTCTTCATCGGAATGATCATGCTCTTTAGCCTCTTCACTATGATCGTGATCATGTTCTTCTTCCGCTTCCATACCTTCAACTACTTCTTCTTCCTTAACATCGGATCCCAAAGAATTAAGCAGATTGATAACTTTGATATCTTTATTTTTTGCCTCTTCTATAGCATCTTCAGCCCATGTGTCGGATTCTCCGCCAACATAGATAAAAAGATCCGCTGATGATATCTTTGCTATATCTTCCGCACTTGCCTGATAGCTGTGCAAGTCGACTCCCTTATTCATAAGGTAAGTTATTTCGAATTTATCGGCATGATCTCCTACTATTTCTCTTACCCAGTCATATTCAGGGAATATAGTAGTCACAATGCTTATTTTTTTACCGGTGTCTTTAGCGTCCTCAGTAACCGACGAACTTTGATCCATGCTCTCACTTGCAGCTTCTGAAGCCGCAGATGTTGAACTGTTTGCAGAATTGGATGTAGCACATCCTGTTAAAAATAATAATGATGCACACATAATAGATGCACATTTAGCTAAACTGAACTTACTCATAAATCCTCCACGATTAACCAGGCTTTTATATAAGCCTTTTAATTTTTTTCTCGGCACTTATCGCATTTACCCATTATCACGGAATCTTTGCAATCCAGAGTATATCCGCATTCATCGTATACATATTTATTGATCATATCCATACCGTCATGATCCATATGGACTATTCCACCGCAATCCTTACACTGGATATGCAAGTGTCCTTCACACTCTTTATCCCCGTCGAGATATTGATATAAACTGCATCCGTCATCCACATGTTTGACTTTTAGAAGTTTGCCTGCATTAGTCAGTCTGTCAAGATTTCTGTAAATAGTCGTGAGATTGATCTTAATATTATTTTCCTGCATATTTTCATATATTTGATATGCGGAAACTCTTCTGTCTTTATTTTTTTTCAAATATAGCATCATCTCTTCTTTGAATTTTGTATTATACTCTTTTTGCAATTTAATCTCCTCTCTAATGTTAAATCGCAAATCCTTTGCAATTTTACATCTTTCCTGCTATTTTTGTCAAGAACTTAAATGTGTAGATTCTGTTAAGTTTTATTTTTCTCTGTCAAAGTCTAATTTCATACACTTTTATAAAAGCTGTAAAGTAAACAAGTATTCATCAATATATATAAGTTTAAACATTGTTTTTTTAATTATAGCACTTATTTGCATTTCTAAACAGTCTAATATTAAATTAATCTAAATCCGTTAAAATATATTTTAAAAATATATAGGCTTTTTTTATTCTATTTATGTCTTTATTTTTTTGAGCATTTTTATATTATAGTCTATATAAAGATCATTCAAGGTTTGCTTGTAAAAAATATACAAATTTACCTTAAGAACATTTTAATTAACAAGGAGGATTTTTATGGCAAAGAAACTACTGGGGAAGATAATAACCTTAACCGCTCTTGGAATTGTTGCCACCACTGCTATATCTTACATTTTAAAAATATAAATCTTTTCATAAGGACTTAGAAGATGATTTCTTCGAATTTGAAGATGATGATACCGATAATGCAGGCAATTTAGGAAAAGACAGAAATTACATAGCTCTAAGCTCAGACAAGGATAACTTTGTTATGGCAGCGAAAGATACTTTCGAAGCAAGTAAGGGAATGGCAGGTGCTGCCAAGGATATACTCAAGGATGTAGGCAGTATTATAGCGGACAACACAAGTGCCGCAGCCAGAGCAGCCGGAGATATGACTAAAAAATTCACACAGAAAAATAATTTTTCAAAGGATGATGTTTCGGACTTTAGCGAGGATCTTGCATCCGATATCAAAACTGCCGCTGAAGATGTTAAGGATAATGTAGCGGAGAATTTCAATGAGATAAAAGAAGAAGCAAGAGAAAGCGCTCAGGAAATAAGTGAGAATATCAAAGAAACCGCCGAAGATGTCAAGGAAGATGTCCAACACCAACATAATGACGATCAGATCTTCGAGGATTTTCATTAATTTAATTTATAAAAGATGCCGTGTTATCATTATCAGGATAATCACGGCATCTTTTGTTTTATCTGTCTTTTTTCGGAATTATCTCTATCCAATATCCGTCAGGATCGGAAATAAAGTATATACCCATATCAGGATTTTCATAACAGATCACGCCCAGTTCTTCATGTTTTTTATGAGCAGCATCCATATCCTCGGTCTCCATTGCCAAATGATACTCAAGATCTCCGAGATCATAAGCTTCTTTTCTGTCTCTTAACCAGGTAAGTTCTAAAGTAAATCCGGTTTTTCCATCTCCGAGGTATATAAGCTTAAACGAACCGTCCTTTGCATCTTTTGTTCTTACCGGCTTAAGTCCCAGTGCTTCATCATAGAATTTGAGGCTTTTTTCAAGATCAAGTACATTAAAGTTAAAGTGATTAAAACTGAACATAACTTCCTCCTTTTTAGGTAAATGTTATTTTGTAATGATAATATTACTGATTTAATTTGAATGAGCTCTTAAGCCCAACTATACGATTAAATACAGTTTTTTCATCCGTACTGTCCTTGCAATCCACACAAAAATATCCATTTCTTAAGAATTGGAAGCTGTCATATTTCTTGCAACCGTATATTCCGCTTTCTATATAGCAATCTTTTAGCACCGTCAAAGAATTAGGGTTGAGGTTTAAGTTACCTTCATCATCCAGTTTTCCTTTTTCTTCGTCAACTATATTTTCATACAGCCTGCATTCCGCCTTGATAGCCGTATCTGCATGCACCCAATGTATGGTTCCCTTTACTTTTCTTCCTTCAAACCCTGAACCGCTCTTTGTTTCCTTATCATACTCTACATGAACGACACTTACCTTACCTGTCTCATCAAGCTCATAAGATGTACATTTTACAAAATAAGCTCCCATAAGCCTTACTTCATTACCGGGATAGAGTCTGAAATATTTTTTAGGAGGATCTATCATAAATCATCTCGTTCAATATAGAGTTCCTTTCCAAATTTCATGGTCCTTGAACCAAGCTCCGGATTTTCCATATTATTCGGTATTTCAAGTTCTTCAACTTCTCCTTCGGGATAGTTGTCTATGACAAGTTTTATAGGATCGAGTACCGCCATGATACGAGATTTCTTTAACTTAAGATCCTCTCTTATACAATACTCAAGCATAGCGGAATCTACCGAAGAATTAGCCTTTGATATACCGCATAATTCAACAAACTTCCATATAGCCTCTTTGGTATATCCTCTTCTTCTTAGAGCCGCTATGGACACAAGTCTTGGATCGTCCCATCCATCTACGATCTTATCTTCCACAAGCTTTTTGATATATCTTTTTCCGGTTATGACATTGGTAAGGTAGAGTTTTGCAAATTCTATCTGTCTGGGTGGATTTTCATACTCACACTCATTAACGAACCACTCATATAAAGGTCTGTGATCCTCAAATTCCAATGTACAAAGACTGTGACTTATACCCTCTATCGCATCTTCAAGAGGATGTGCAAAGTCATACATAGGATAGATACAATACTTATCCTTTGTATTATGGTGCGGAATATGAGCGACCCTGTAAATTACAGGATCTCTCATATTGATATTGCCTGCCGACATATCTATTTTTGCTCTTAAAACTTTCTCTCCGTCAGAGTATTTGCCCTCTTTCATTTCTTCAAAAAGTTTCAGATTCTCTTCTATACTTCTGTTTCTGTAAGGACTCTCTTTTCCCGGTGTATTATAGTCTCCCCTATATTCTTTTATCTCCTGAGCCGTTAGATCGCACACATAAGCCTTACCTTTTTTTATTAAAAGTACAGCCTTTTCATACATTTCTTCAAAGTAATCAGATGCATAAAACAATCTGTCATCATATACGGCACCAAGCCAGTCAACATCTTCCTTTATGGAATCGACAAATTCTATCTTTTCCTTTGTAGGATTGGTATCATCAAATCTTAAATTAAAACTTCCGCCGTATTTTTTAGCCAAGCCGTAATTAAGTATTATGGACTTTGCATGACCTATATGCAAATATCCGTTCGGCTCCGGTGGAAATCTGGTCTTTACCGTCTTATATCTTCCGGTCTCAAGATCTTTATCTATCTCCATCTCGATAAAGTTTTTTGAAACAACTTCCTTTTCACTCATCTCTTCTTTAAGCATTTCTTTATCCTGCATAACATATCTCCTTATGATTATGTACAAAATACCGTTGCATAATTTTCTCGCACTATTTATCTAAAAAGTCAGTCTTTATATTTTTTTAATATAAATATATTATATAGTGCAGATTTTGTCATATATTTTATTTATATTACATACCAAAACGATCATGACTTTGAAGTAGAGAAATATTCTTACATCTATATATTATTTATTTTGCATGATCATTATAATTCTATCACCTTCATACTTGCATATTCCAATTTTTCTTTTTCAATTATATCAAGTATTTTTTCTTTATCTTCTTCATCCATGCACCACGAGAAACCGCAACCTGCCGAAATGATCTGCGGTGTGGGTATGAGCCTTCCCAAATCATAAGGTTTACATGCTTTTTCAAATGCTATCGAATCCATGGTAGTGTCAAAAGTTATGATCAATTTCATATTTGCCTTACTCATATTACGATCCTCCGACTGTTATAGATAATATCAAATACAGCATATCAGTATTATGATTTTTTAATTATACTTTTTTATCATAAGTGTTTTTACTGAGAGCATAATTACAAATACACTTTTATACGATATATCAGATCACTTATGACTGTTTAAAAACTACATGTATGCACCCTTTGCATTAACCAGCTTAGGTCTGTATCCTTCTTGTTTTAATATTCCTACTATGGCATTCTTATGTTCTGTACCATATGCTTCTATAGTAAGTCTAAGCTCAACTGCCGCATTTCTGTTTATACTTACAAACTGGTTATGTTCAAGTTTAACAACATTGCCCTTTCACTCGCAAGTATAGCGGATACTTTAGCAAGCTCACCCGGCTTATCCGGAAGAAGGACAGATACCGTAAATATTCTGTCTCTTTGTATAAGTCCGTGCTGTATAAGGGAAGACATGGTAATTACGTCCATGTTCCCTCCGCTTAATATACAGACTATTTTTTTATTTTTAACATCAAGATGTTTAAGTGCCGCTACCGTGAGCAGTCCGGAATTCTCAGCTATCATTTTATGATTTTCCACTATATCCAAAAAGCTTACTATAAGTTCTTCATCTTCTATGGTTATTATATCATCTACATTTTCTTTTATATAGGGGAATAAGAGATCTCCGCCTCTTTTAACGGCAGTACCGTCAGCTATGGTATCAGCCTTATCAAGCGTAACTATCTTTCCTGCCTTTAATGAGGACTTTATACAATCGGCATTTGCAGGCTCCACTCCAATCACCTTGATATTCGGATTTATTAATTTTGCCAAAGTCGCAACGCCTGTAATAAGTCCGCCGCCGCCTATTGGTACCAGTATTATATCAACATCGGGAAGTTCATCTATGATCTCCATAGCCACGCTTCCCTGACCGGTTGCAACGTCAAGATCGTTGAAAGGATGTACAAAACATGCTCCTGTTTCATCAGCTATCCTGTATGCGGCAGCGCAGGCATCGTCGAATACATCACCCTCCAAAACGACTTGTGCACCGTAGGCTTTGGTTCTGTTGATCTTAATAAGAGGAGTTACCGTGGGCATACAGACAGTAGCTTTTACATTAGCCAGTTTTGCCGCATAAGCCAGACCTTGAGCATGATTTCCCGCACTTGCCGTTATAAGACCGTTACTTTTTTCCGCATCACTTAGCGTTGATATCTTATAATATGCTCCTCTTAACTTATAAGCACCGGTATATTGCATATTTTCCGGTTTAAAATAAATCGTGTTTCCGGATTGCTTTGAAAAAAACTCACTATATATAAGTTTTGTTTCTATAGTTACTTCCTTAACGGTTTGTGTAGCATTCTTAAATTTTTTTCTAATGTTAATTTTTTTCCATCCGCTGCCTTTCTTATATTTATTACTTATTTAATTTCTTTTTGTTACATTTTTATACCTTAAAAAAACTATAACTTGACTTTATAATAATACCTGAAAAAAATCATATTTTTTTGTAAAAATACTGTCTTTTATTTTATTACTGTATAATAAAACGATTCAGTATTTATATTATGTTATTTATCATCCGCAGTAGTGTTTTTTTCTATATTAAACAGTGCATCGACAAATTCTTTCGGGTTGAATTTATTCAGATCGTCTATTTTTTCTCCGACACCTATATATTTGACAGGTATACCAAGCTCCGCCTGTATGGCAACCGCTATACCGCCTTTTGCTGTTCCGTCAAGTTTCGTAAGTATTATACCGGTGATATCCGCCACTTCACTGAATTGCTTTGCCTGCTCTATAGCATTTTGACCTGTGGTACCGTCCAATACAAGCAAGGTCTCCCTATATGCATCGGGATACTCCTTATCAATGATCCTGTTGATCTTTTTAAGCTCTTCCATGAGATTTTTCTTATTATGAAGTCTTCCTGCGGTGTCGCAAATAAGCAGGTCCACATCTCTTGCCTTGGCGGCTGAGCAGGCATCAAATACGACCGCAGCAGGATCTGAACCCTCTTGTTGTGCAATTATATCCACTCCGGCTCTGTATGTCCACTCCCTTAACTGGTCTATGGCACCGGCTCTGAAAGTATCAGCCGCAGCGACAAGCACTCTTCTTCCGGATTCTTTGAACTGTCCTGCGAGCTTGCCGACCGATGTTGTTTTTCCAACACCGTTTACACCTATTATTAACAGAACCGATTTCCTGTTTTCAAATTCGTAGGCATTGGCACAAAGCTCCATTCGCTCCATTATACTGCTTATAAGTATCTCCTTACATTCAGCCGGATCCTTGATATGCAGATCTTTTACCTTACGCTTTATTTCCTCTATTATATTACTGGAAGTCTTTATTCCTATATCTCCCATGATAAGTATCTCTTCAAGTTCATCATAGAAATCATCATCTATGGAATCATACCCCAAGAATACACTCTCTATACCGCTTACGATAGCATTTCTCGTCTTACTCAAGCCTGCTACCAATTTACCAAAAAAACCTTTTTTCTTCTCTTCCATAAATATTTCTCCTTATTTATCAGATAACTCTTCTTCTACCAGGTTTACGGATACTAACGTAGATATTCCCTTTTCCTGCATAGTTATACCATAAAGTCTATCGGCACTTACCATAGTACCTCTTCTATGTGTGATTACTATAAACTGAGTTCTGTTACTGAGCTTATGCAAGTAATTCGCAAATCTATCTACATTGGAATCATCCAATGCCGCTTCTATCTCATCCAACAAAGCAAACGGAGAAGGTTTTAAGTTTTGTATTGCAAAAAGAAGCGATATAGCTGTAAGCGCCTTCTCACCGCCTGAAAGTTGCATCATATTTTGAAGCTTTTTACCCGGCGGTTGAGATATGATGCTGATTCCCGCTTCCAGCAGATCCACATCTTCTTCAAGTTTCAATATTCCGGCTCCACCACCGAAAAGCTCGACAAAAACTTTATTGAACTGTTCATTGATCTCAACAAATTTTTCAGCAAATTGTTTTCTCATAAGTTCATCAAGATTTTCTATGATTTCTACAAGAGAAGCTTCTGCGCTTATTATATCCTCATATTGAGTCTTCATAAGTTCATACCTATCCGATACTTCTCTGTATTCCTCAATAGAATGAACATTGATATCTCCCAGTTCTTTTATCTGCTTTTTAATATCAATAATAATCTTTTGAACATCCGATAAAGGTAATCCCGAAGAGTCAACCTTTTCAAAAAGCTCCTTAGCCGTACTTAGGGTTAATTCATATTCCTGCCACATATAGTTTGAAAGCTGAGCAAGTCTTTCTTCTATTTTTTCTTTTTGTGTGGAAAGTCTGTAGGTTTCCTTTTCAAGCCCTGAAATAGACCTGCTTAGTTCATCCTTTTGGGAAAAAGCCTCTTTTTGCTTTTTCAGTTGTTCCGACTTAAGATCCGAGTATTTAAGCTCGTCTTCTTTTAATGCAGCCACCTGTACTCTTAATTCATCTATCTTGATCTTACTTGAACTTATATCATCCTTTCTTTGAAGCAATAAGTCCTTATTTTCTTCTTTTTCTTTAAAAAGTACTACCTTATCTTCTTCAAGTTTTTGGATCTCAAGCTTTAATCTATCTATATTTTCATTATTAAAACTTATACTGTGAGAAATACCGGATATACTAAGTCTTGTATCGGAAAGCTTTCGCAATATATCATCTCTCTCATGCCTGTACCCTTGAATACCCGATTCCGCTTCGCTTACATCAATTTCTATTTTTTTGTGAATATTTTGTATATTCTCAAGTTCTTTTATAAGTCCAAGCTTTTCATTTGACAGAATCTTTTCTTCCTCTTCGAGTTTTGCCCTCTCCTCAATAAATTCAAGTCCCGAGGCATTATTATCCTTTAATTTCTTCTCATAAGCATCTACGCTTACACTGAGCGCAGATACCTCTACTTGCATTTCATGCAGGATATTATTCAATTCATTTCTGCTTTTTTTAAGTTTTTCATAGATATTATTTTGACTTTCAAGCTCAAGACTTAAGATTTCCTCTTCTCTATGTATCTTTTCTATACTTGATTCAAGTTCCTCAAGCTCTCTTTTTCTACCCAAAAGATTACTTGCATTCTTATAAGCACCTCCGCTTATGGAACCTCCGGTATTAAAAAGATCTCCCTCAAGGGTTACAAGTCTATACTCATATCTGTACTTCTTAGCTATTATTACAGCTTTGTCTATATCCGAAACTACTATTATACGACCTAGCAAATTCGATACCAATGAAGAGTACATCGCATCTGCCGATACCAATTTTGAAGCGGTTCCCAATACTCCATCTTCTTTTAATATAGGTATATCTTTTAAGTCCTTACTTTCCCTTACAGCACTTAAAGGTACAAATGTTGCTCTTCCGAACTTGTTTTTTTTCAAATATTCTATCAGATCCTTTGCAGTCTCTTCTGTATCGGTAACAATATTTTGTATTCTTCCTCCCAGTGCCGTTTCTATAGCTATCTCATACTTTTTTTCTGTCTTAATTATTTCCGCTACGACTCCGTGTACTCCTTTTTGTGAAAAAGAATTGTTTTCCATTATTCTTTTTACAGAAGTTCCGTAACCTTCGTATTTTTCAGCGATATTTTTAAGACTCTCAAGCTTAGCGCTGTAATGTTGATTTTCCTTTTGCAGTCTTGATAAGTTATTATTCTTCTCATTTATTTCTAAAGATTTTTCCCTTATCTGTTTTAATATCTCATCAAGTTTTTCCTTGTTTCGCTTCTCTTCCTCCCTCAACTTGGAGAGTTTTTGTCTTTCACTGTCAAACTCGGATCTTATCTTACTTTCACTGGTTTAATATCTATGATCTTTTGAGCGGCTTCACTTTTTCTTATGCGTATCTGCTCTATCAAAGTCTCGTACTTTTGATTTCTGGTAAGCAGAGATGACTTTTCATTTAGACTTTTTAATATCTCACTTTTATTATTGGATATGTCTTTTTCAATATCCGAAATAAATGTATTTTTTGATATTATTTCATCTTCGAATTTTTCTATCAGTGCATTTTGCTGTTCCAGTTTCTTATTAAGACTTTCAATATCATCACGGTATTTAATTATCTCATTATTCTTTTTCTCAATATCCAAAGACATATCATGCAGTCTTAACTCAATATTTCTTTCATTTTGCTGATTATAATTGATCTGCTCCGTATATAAAGCCACTTTACCCTCATAGTCACTTATTTCAAGGTTGGTATCATTTATATGGCTTTTTACACTGTCTATATCCTCATCCAGCTTTTGTACAGCACCGTCAAGCTCTTCATATCTTTTATTTAAGGCTTCAAGATCTTTATTAAGTCTTTCAAGGTCTTCAAGGGCTATAACTTCCTGCTCGCTTGTTTTTACGGACTCTTGCCTTAACTTATCGGTCTCATTGACGAATATATTGATATCGTGATATTTTAGTTCTTCTCTAAGATCAAGATACTTTCTTGCCGTCTTTGACTGTTCTTCCAACGGTCCCACCTGTCTTGAAAGCTCCGATAGTATATCTTTTACTCTTATAAGATTTTCTCTTTCATTTTCAAGTTTTTTCTCAGCCAAAAGTTTTCTTCTTTTATATTTTGTGATACCGGCAGCTTCATCAAAAAGCTCTCTTCTGTCTTCGGCCTTTCCGCTTAATATTTTTTCTACCTGACCCTGACCTATTATAGAATATCCGTCTTTTCCTATACCCGTATCAAAAAAAAGTTCGCTTATATCCTTAAGTCTACATGCGGAACCGTTGATCATATATTCACTCTCTCCGGAACGATATATACGTCTTGATACCGTGATCTCTTCATAACTTATATCAAGAGAGTGATCGGAATTATCCAAAGTTATTGCAACATAAGCAAAGCCCTGCGGCTTTCGAATCTGAGTACCTGCAAATATTACATCCTGCATATTCCCGCCTCGAAGCTGCTTGGCACTTTGTTCGCCGAGTACCCATCTTACCGCATCGGCAACATTACTTTTACCTGAACCGTTAGGACCGACTATGCCTGTGATACCCTCGTGAAAGTCCAGTACTATTTTATTCGCAAATGATTTAAAACCGTGTATCTCTATTCTTTTTAAGTACATACCGGGCTCCTACTTAAAATCCTTCTTTATTGCACCAAGCTTTTCAAGTGCTTTAAAAGCTGCCATCTGCTCAGCTTCTTTTTTACTGTGTCCGCTCGCCTTACCCATCATTTTACCATCTATATATACCGCACTGGAGAAAAGCTTTTCATGGTCCGGACCGGCTTCTTCAAGTAATTTATACTCCAGTGTGTTTGCACCGTCTTTTTGAACTATTTCTTGTAAGATCGTCTTGCTATCATAAAAGAACACCTTATTATCCACATCATTTAATATATATTTTAAGATCAATTCTTTTGCATTAGCAAAACCACCATCCAAATATACTGCCCCTATGAGTGCCTCAAAACAGTCTGATATTATGCTGGGTCTTTCTCTTCCTCCCGTTGTCTCTTCACCCTTACCGAGCAAAACGAATTCTCCAAGCCTTATCTGTTTTGAACAAAAATTAAGAGCCGCTTCACATACAAAACTTGCACGAAGCTTACTTAATTCTCCTTCTGTTTTATCCTTATATTTTTCATATAAATTCACTGCTTACAAGCTCAAGAACCGCATCACCCAGGAATTCAAGCCTTTCGTTGGATCCCTTTTTTCCCATGCCCTTTTCATTGGCATAGGAACTGTGTATAAGCGCCTGCTTTAACAATGCTATATTATTGAATTTATAGCCTATGATCTCTTGAAATTCTTTTAATTTTATACTCAATTTAGATCCCTCTTTTTAGCAAAAGTCGCATTAAAAACACACAATATTTAATGCGACTTTACTTTTGATATTTACTCTGTCTTAGTCATACTTGCTTCTATAAGAGAAGTAATATTTTGTTCATCAAAGCTTATACACTGAAGTATAGCCTTGCTTATCTCGTTTGCCTTGGAATTACCGTGAGCCTTTATTACAAGTCCTTTAAGTCCGAGCATAGGAGCACCACCTTGCCCCTGTTCGCTTGAATCGAATTTCTTAAGTTTTCTTTTTAAAGCTGATTTTATAAGTAATGCACCTATTTTTGTTAAAAAGTTTTCTGTCAATGCATTTTTTATTTCAGAAAGCAGGGTCTTTCCTACTCCTTCGTATAATTTAAGTATAACATTTCCGGTGAATGCCTCACATACAATTACATCACAATCACCTGAGGGTATCTCTCTGGCTTCTATACTGCCGGTAAAATTGATATCTCTACTTTTCTTTAACAAAGGAAATGTCTCTTTTACCAAAGCATTACCCTTTTCCTCTTCGGCTCCTATATTTACTATACCTACCTTAGGCTTGTCTATACCGAATACCTTTTCCATATAGATAGAACCCATCTTGGCAAATTGTACAAGGTGTTCCGCTCTTGCATCAACGTTGGCCCCGCAGTCAATAAGCAGTGATACACCTTTTTTTGTAGGAAGTACAGGTGCCAGAGCAGCTCTTAATACTCCCTTGATCCTACCTACTATAAGCTGTCCTCCCACCAGTACCGCACCGGTACTTCCTGCGGATACAAAAGCCCCTGCTTTTCCTTCTTTTACAAGATTCATACCCACAACTATTGAAGAATCTTTTTTGGTACGCACAGCCATGACCGGAGCTTCTTCATTGGTTATAATTTCATTTGCCTCAACTACAGATACACTATCTTTCGGTAAGGACAGTTTTTCTATCAGACTATCTATTAAATCTTTTTTTCCCACTAATTTTATAAAGAGGTTTTGACTATTCTCAAGCGCAAGTTTTGCACCCTTACTATCTCTTCACCCGAATAGTCTCCGCCCATAACATCAAGAGCAACCGTTAACATATAAATCTCCTATAATTATTATTCCCGCTTAAATAAAAAAGAGCTTGCAAGCGCAAACTCTACTTTATTTGACTAGTCAACTGATACTATCTCACGCTTGTTGTAAGAACCACATGACTTGCATACTCTATGAGGCATCATTAAGGCACCACATTTGCTGCACTTTGCAAGACTAACAGCTGCCATCTTCCAACTAGCTCTTCTTTTATCTCTTCTAGCACTTGAAGATTTGTTCTTTGGACAAATAGACATAGATAACACCTCCTTACCTTTATGTCATAACTCTACAAATTATACCTGTATAGCAAAGATTTGTCAAATATTTTCTTCACTATATTTTAATTACTTTTAATTACTCCAAATATTCTATTTCCACCAAGGTAAGACCTCTTGCCGGCATAGTCTGACCTGCCGAAATTCTGTTCTTTGATGTGAAAATATTATTAACATGCTCCGGAGGATATACACCGATGCCAACCTTTATCAGAGTTCCGGCAATTATTCTTATCATATTGTACAAGAATCCGTCCCCCCTTATTACAATGGTGATCATTTCATCATCTTCTAATATTTCCAAAGAATATATGGTTCTTACAGTAGAAGTTGCCTGTGTTTTTTGTGAACAGAAACTTACAAAATCATGTGTTCCTATAAAATATGATGTAGCCTCTCTCATTTTATCAACATCAAGCCTAAAATAACAAAAATAAGCATACAAACGCTCCGTAGGTATATCTATCTTTCTGTTAAGTATCCTATATGTATATGTTTTTATACAATCCCTTTTTCTCGGATGCCAGTCCGCTTCCACCTCGTCCGACTCTTGTATCCTTATATCATCCGGCAGTCTTTGATTAATTGCAAATGCGAACTTATCCGCCCTCATTCTCATATTAGTATCAAATACCGCTACATTACCGTAAGCATGCACTCCGGAATCAGTCCTGCTTGCTCCTATTACCTCTATCTCTTCACCGCACAATTCACTTATCTTTTTATTCAGTACTTCCTCTACGGTGATTCCGTTCGGTTGTTTTTGCCAACCGCAGTAATTGGTTCCGTCGTATGAAACTATCAATCTTATCCTACGCATATCTTCCCCTAAAAACTCTTATAGCTATAGTAAGCAGTAAATACAGTATACAAAATACATATACTATATGATCGGCTGACTTGTATTTTAACGGTTTCATCTTGGTCCTTCCGTCTCCCCCATGGTAGCATCTTGCTTCCATAGCCATGGCAAGGTCGGTTGCTCTCCTTATAGCAGAGATAAAAAGCGGCACCAGCAAGGGTATCATAGCCTTAGCTCTTGCAATAACACCTCCGCTTGTAAAATCAGCTCCTCTTGCCATCTGTGCTTTCATTATTTTATCCGTTTCTTCTAAAAGTATGGGGATAAATCTTAAGGCTATCGACATCATCATAGCTATCTCATGTACCGGCACGGAAAATCTTTTAAGAAAACCCAATCCTTTTTCCATACCGTCTGTCAGTGCGTTAGGCGTGGTCGTAAGTGTCAGTACGGATGAACCGAGCACCAGATATATAAGTCTAAGTCCCATAAATATTCCCATTTTTAAGCCTTCTTTTGTTACAGTAAATATATAGAATTTCCATATCACTTCACCCGGTGTCAGGAACATATTAAAGCCTACACTCATAAGAAGCAGCATAATAACCGATTTAAGACCCCTGAACATAAACTTTAGAGGCACTCTTGAAGATAACAGAACAATGCACAATACCATAGTTGAAAGAAGATAGGAATATACATCATCAGCTATAAAAAGTGCTATGATAAAGATCATAGTAAAAAAAAGCTTGGTTCTCGGATCCAGTCTGTGGATCTTTGAATCTATCGGATAGTATTGACCTATAGTTATATCTCTAATCATTTATTAATTTCTCTTTCTTTATCTATTAATCGTATAAGTGCTTCCCTGGCTTCACTGAGCCTGGTAATATCCGTATCTATATCTATTCCCTCTTTTTTCAGTCTATGAACCAAATATGTGATCTGCGGTGCTCTAAGACCTATCTTTTCAAGTTCTTTATAATTTTTGAACACAGATTTGGGCGTATCATCATAGATTATCTCCGACTTATTCATCACTATCAATCTGTCAACATACTTGCAACATCTTCCATACTGTGTGATACCAATATTATGGAAATTCCGGTTTTTTCTTTTAATCCGGCAATAGTTCCAAGTATTTCATCCCTGGCTTTCGGGTCCAGTCCGGCACTGGGTTCATCTAATATCAGGTATTCCGGTTTCATAGCCAAAACACCTGCTATCGCCACCCTTCTTTTTTGTCCTCCGGAAAGCTCAAAAGGAGACTTTGTATAATGAGATTCTTTCATTCCGACCATAGCCAAGGCTTCTTTTGCCCTCTCCTTAGCCTCCTCGCTGCTAAGGCCAAGGTTCCTAGGTCCAAAACACACATCAGAGAGCACATCCACTTCAAAAAGCTGATGCTCCGGATACTGGAATACCAAACCGACTTTTTGTCTTAAAGTTTTCATGTCGTAATTTTTCTCATATATACTTTTACCGTCATACAAAATATCTCCCGCAGTAGCCTTAAGCAGACCGTTCAGAAGTTGAACCAGAGTAGATTTACCAGATCCCGTTTGCCCTATTATACCGATAAATTCATTTTTTTCTATTTTAAGATCGATATTCTTGATCGCACAATGCTCAAAAGCAGTTCCCTGTCCATAAGTGAAAGCGATATTTTTCAATTCGATAGACATCTTTAATCCTCTCGATAATTCAACAAACTTATTGTTTGTTTTATAAATAATGTAATTAATGTTATAGTTTAACCTCTAAATTATCAGTTCTGTTTTGTAATTTAGGAACCACCTTTTCCACAAAATCATCTATACTGAGTATTGTATCATCTATATCAAGTCCGTATTCTTTTAATTCATGGGCAAGCTCCGTAACCTGAGGTACGTCAAGTCTGTAGGATTTCAACTCATCCACTCTTTTAAATACCTCTTTAGGAGTTCCGTCCATAACTATATTTCCCTCAACCATTACTATGACCCTGTCGGCTTCTATGACCTCTTCCATATAGTGAGTTATAAGCACGATACTGATATTTTCATCTTTGTTGAGCCTTATTATGGTATCAATAACTTCCTTTCTTGCCTTAGGGTCAAGCATGGCTGTGGGCTCATCAAGTACTATACATCTTGGTTTCATAGCCATTATTCCGGCAATGGCAACACGTTGTTTTTGACCTCCGGAAAGTCTGTTGGGAGAATTATTTCTGTACTCAAGCATATTTACCGCTTCAAGACTTTTTGTTACTCTATCCTCTATCTTTGCACTTTCCACTCCTAAATTTTCAGGTCCGAAAGCAACATCTTCTTCCACAACATTTGCAATGATCTGATTATCCGGATTTTGAAAAACCATTCCAACAGTCTTTCTTATTTCCAGAAGTTTTCCTTCATCCGTAGTTACTATATTGTCGACCCACACTGTACCTTCGGTAGGTAAAAGTATTGCATTCATGTGTTTTGCAAGTGTAGACTTTCCCGAACCGTTATGTCCAAGTACGGCAACAAAATCACCTGCCTTTATATCCAGATCAAGTTCATTTATAGCTCTGTTTGTTTCTATGATCTCATTATGCTCATCTCTTTTCACATAATCGTATATTAGTTTAACAAACTTAATAATTCCCATCCATACTCCTTAAATATCTTATCTTTAAGTTATGACTTTCTATATATACCCAAAGATATCTTTGCTTACCGGAAACTTACCCTTTAATTATATAGAATGTAATTTCCATCCTGCACATATTAACACTAAAAAAGTCATATCACAAGTACAATATATGATACTATTGTCGACTTTATTTTACACTTATAAAAAGCCTGTTAATAAGTGAATTGTAAATATTATTAATTGTATAAGCCTTACCTAACTCTCATATGCTTTAATACTTATCTTTAAGCTCTTTTGCCATATTCAATAAAGTTTCATTAGAATTAAGTTTTGGATCTTCAAGGACAGCCTCAAGCAAGCTACCCAGTACCTCCCCTATAACAGGACCTTTTTCTATACCAAGTTGCATCAGATCATCGCCCTTTATATCAAGCATTGCTATGGAGATCGCATCCTGTCTTAATTCTATTTCATTTATTTTTTTATCTATTAAACTAAGCAACTCCTCAGACTCGTTAAATTTATTCGAAAGCAGTCTTTTTATATATATAAGATCCCTGAATCTGTCAAATCCTATCTTGGATAATAGTTTTCTTATATAGCTATCTTTATCTGAAAGTATTATATGTATTGAGTCAACTAATGTAAATACCTTAGTAAATGTATCTCTGTCAACTTTTAATTCTTTTAATGTATGTTTTGCAAGATCAGCTGTCAGGTCCTTCATAAATAAAGTCCAGGCAATATGTCTTTTTGTTTCTTTTCCTTTTATAATTATCATGTCAATATAAGAACTTTTTTTTATAGAATCAAAACTTGGTGAAATATATTTATACAGACCGGTATTGTATACTTCTTTTATATAGTAAGCATTTTTCGAACAAATGATCTTGTCCAATTCTATAAATACTCTCTCCTTGCTTACAAGCTTAAGTTTTTCCGCAAGTTCGCAAATAGCGTATTTCGTATTATCTTCTATATCAAATCCAAGTACAGCCGCAAATCTTACGGCTCTTAACATTCTTAAAGCATCTTCATTAAATCTTTCAACCGCATTACCTACACAGTTTACTCTCTTTGCCTTTATATCCTCAACACCTGCGAACAGATCGATCAAGCCGTCTTTATATGAATATGCCATGGCATTGATAGTAAAATCTCTTCTTTTGAGATCTTCTTCAAGGCTTTTACTGAATTCAACCGTATTCGGATGTCTGCCGTCTTCATATTCCCCGTCAACTCTGTAAGTAGTTATCTCATAAGTATTTTTATCTATCAATACGGAAACTGTCCCGTGCTTTATACCTGTATCTATAGTTTTTTTAAAAACTCTTTTTATATCCTGTGGCAATGCCGAGGTGGTTATATCCCAGTCTTTCGGCTTGATCCCAAGTATGCTGTCCCTTACGCAACCTCCAACTATATAGGCTTCATAACCTGCTTTTTCCAATTCTTCAATTATTTGTTCTACATCCTTTGGTATATCTATATACATACTTATACCTCCAAAACCTGTAAATACTTCCTACCAAACAACAAAGCTGCTGCAATAAGCCATTATACTTTTTGCAGCAGCTCCTCTCCAATACACAAATATAAAAGTTCTTAAATTAATCAAGCTCAACAATATTAACCGGGTCTTCAGTTATATTTGAATACGGTTTGATCTCAGATCCGGTAACTTCATAATATAGCCTTGTCGCAATACTTCCCTGCACACAGTAGTCCTTGCTGACCTTAAACTCAAGTTCAATTTTTTCTCCTGCCTTAAGCACCGGTATGAACCACGTTATATGCTCATCCCCATTTACATAACCGTATTCACCTCTTGAGTCATTATGAGAATAATAATGTGTATATGCAGGCATATACTCTCTTACTCTAAGACCTAGCAAATCTTTGTTATATATATTTTTCCAACTTTATATGATAGGTGATTATAGCTCCGTCTTTTGCATTATTAGCTGAAATATCAGCCCCATCCACATCTTCTGAAATAACGAACCTGACAAAATCACCGAGTTTATCAGAATGATCAAGTCTGTCTTTTTCCGATTTGTTAACTGAAGCTGTATTTTCCGAAGAAGCAGGACTTATATTTCTAAGATTATTGTTTCCAATACCTGAGCTTGAGCTTCCCGATTCTCTACTGCCCGAACTTGTGCTGCCTGAGCTTGAGCTTCCCGAACTTTCGCTTCCCGAACTTGTACTTCCCGGACTTGTACCTCCGTGATCCGGTACAAAAGTCCCGGAACCGTACCTGTTGACGAATACAAACATATTATTTTGTACTACTCCCAATGAAGTACTATATCCGTTCACGGGAGTCTCTTGTTTTACATACCATTGTACAGACGAATAATTTTCGGCACTTGAGGGACTTGCAACAGATGGGGTAGCCGGCAATATATCATACTCACTTATACTCCAGCTATACTCCCAGTTATCAGCCGCACTTAACCTGACTAAAGAAGAATAGGGTTCATTATTCTTATAAAGTCTTACGTCAACATATTCAGGTATATTACCGACACCTTCCCATATGATTTTTGTTCCTATATTGGTGTAAATAGTTTCATCCGCATACCTGATCATATTAAGAGTGGCTGTCTTACTGTATATTATATTACCCTCTTCAGGCACATAAGTACCTACTCCTACCGTAGGCTGTATCCCCTCCGAAGGCATATCATAACAATACAAATGGGATATTGTATTGATCGTTGAAGAAGCCTCCGGTTTTTCTCCAACCTGTACATCATAACTTAAAACAAGATCAGTATTCATATTACCTGTATAATCTGTAAGATCGATCTTAAATTCCAAATTATAATTGCCCTCGTTAACCTGAACTCTTCTAAAATCAACAATATCACCGTAATTTATTCTTTCATTTCCCAAATACACGAGCTCTTGCGGAAGACTTTCAACTATTTTTATAGTTTGAGTCCCCACGGTATCCAATCTTTGATCCTGACCGTATATCTTATCGTATCTCCCTGTCTTGCATCCGATTCTTTATCAGATGTTCTGCTTACAGTTGCCACAGGGGCATCCACAACTGCCTGCACTGTAGCAACAAGTGCTAAAACCGATCCTATTATCAAGCATAGGAACATGGAAATACCGAATAAACTAAACTTATTTTTATTTTGGTACACTCCCTTTATATATCTCATATCGTCCTCTATCAATCTCAACTGATTGTATTTTATTTGTTAAAACCTTTATACTCTTCATCTATACCGGGTACATCTTCTATTTGTTCATTGAAATCCTGCTTATGTCTTATAGTCAGATCACTTTCAACATCATTTAGTTTTTTCCCAATATACATATACACTATGATGCCCGCTATAAAGAAGAAAGCTATGATCGAAAATTCTATAATATTCCTAATATGCATCCCTAACTCCTAATATAAGTAAAAATATTATTTTTTTGAATATAACTTTTTCTCTATTTCATTTCGCTTTCTTTTGATCCACATTAGTGCGGCTACCATCGGCTTAAGTACGATAGCATACCACCATGACAAAGCTATGGCTCCAAGTCCCGCAAATACATCCAGAATATTTACTCCCGCATAAAAAGCCACAGCGGTATCTGCACCTATATTGGCAGCTTTTATACCTGCTTGATCTACGACACGATCGTCACTTGCAGAATTTTCTTCCTCGAGCACCTGTTTAGAACTTGTTTCGGATATATCTACACTTTTATTTACATTTTCTTGAGATACAGTATCTTTTTGAAGATCTTTTTTATCCGTATTATAAGCCTTATTATCTTTTTTTATTGCTCCGTTAGCTTTCTGCGAAGGATTCGAAGATTTAGAGTTCTCTGAAAGAGGAGGTATCACCTCTTCCTGGTAATGCGGATGATCGGGATATTTTGTACACACTCTGTATCTATGTCCCTCTTTGTTTTAGTAGGATTAACATCCACTATCCATGCACCCCAAACATGCCCTGTAGCTTCTATCGTCTCTACATGGCTTTCTCCGCATATCTTACACTTATAAAGTCTTTCTCCGTCCGTATGCTCTCCCGCTCTACGAACCACACTTATTTCATACTCATGTTCCAAATGTGTACCGACTTTAACATCCTGTGCATAAACGTTCTTTACGTTAAATACACAAATACACAGAGCAAATATCATGCTCATTTTAATTAATTTCTTATGCATCAACACTACTCCCTAATCACATAACTATACAACAATCTTTGTAATAGCTTCCTTTAACTTATTATAATACGTCCTTCCTACCGGAATAACAACTCCATCAACTAAGGTCAATTCAGTATATGTAAAGTTTTTTATTGCAGATATTGCTACCATAAAGGATCTGTGTACCCTTATAAAACCCTTGCTAAATAATAAATTCTCTAACTTACCTATAGTTGACACAAACTCAAAACTCCTATTACTGTAATGCACCGTGATTATCTTACCGTTGACCTCAAAATATTTTATCGACAATACCGGTATATTTCTATACTCACCTATTCCGGTAAATAACATATACTCCTTAGTCTTTTCTTTTGCTACAGCAATAGAATCCAAAATTATTTTTTCAACTCTTTTTATATCAGTTTCACCCTTAACTATATAATTAAAAGCCCTTACGTCAAAGGCACCCGGCATATGATCTTTGGAACAGGTAAGAAATATTATCTCTCCCTTATATGAATTCTCCCTTATATTTTTGGCAAAATCCATGCCGTTTATCCCCGGCATATTTATATCCAATATCATTATGTCTATAAGATTAAGCTTATCTTCCATATCAAAAAGCAATCGTGAAACACTATCATATGAGATAAGTTCGGTATCTTCTTCATGTGCATCAACTATAACATCATTTATTATTTCAGAGTATTTCTTTATGTCAACAGGATTATCATCACATATTATAACCCTCATAAAAACTCCTTAATATTATTCCGTCTCTTCCTTATGCTTTTTAAGTAAGGCATTGATTCTTCCGGCAGGAAGCATAAGCTCACTTATGGATGAATCGTGATTTAAATTATCTATTATAAGAGCTATATACTTACTTATATCAACATTTACATAATAAGGTTTGCTTAAAAGCTGAGGTGATTGATAAACCAGATTCGTTGTAAAAATAGCATCTATCAATCCCTGTTCATAATATTTATCAAACTTCGCAAGCCCACCTGTAAATAATCCGAATGTTGCGCAAACAAATACTCTTCTTGCCTTTCTTGTCTTAAGTTCCTTTGCAACATCTAAAACGCTCTCACCCGATGATATCATATCATCAACAACTATAAGGTCTTTACCTTCAACACTTCCGCCTAAAAATTCATGTGCTATAATAGGGTTTCTACCATCCACTACCTTGGTGTAATCCCTTCTTTTGTAAAACATACCCACATCAAGTCCCAACATATTGGCAAAATATATCGCCCTGTTCATACCGCCCTCATCCGGGCTTATTATCATCATGTGGTCCGAATCTATAGTAATATCTTTTTGAGATTTGACCAAAGCCTTTATAAACTGATATATAGGCTGTACCGTCTCAAATCCCTTAAGAGGAATCGCATTTTGAACTCTCGGGTCATGTGCATCAAATGTTATAATGTTATCCACACCCATGGATATAAGTTCCTGAAGGGCAACCGCACAATCAAGTGACTCTCTTCCGGATCTTTTATGCTGTCTTCCTTCATAAAGGAAAGGCATAATAACTGTTATTCTTCTTGCCTTGCCTGCTATCGCCGCTATAATACGTTTCAGATCCTGAAAATGATCGTCCGGAGACATATGGTTCGTCTTTCCGAATAAAGAGTAGGTCATGCTGTAATTACATACATCAACCATCAGATAAAGATCGTCACCTCTTACCGATATATCGATCGTTCCTTTTGCCTCACCGGATCCGAACCTGTTGATAGTACTTGGAATAATATATGAGTCCCTTTGATAGCCGTTAAAAACTATATCGGATTTTAAACTTTGCTCTCTATCATTTCTCCAAGCAACCAAATATTCATCGACCCTCTTAGCCAGGTCTTCGCAACTTTCTAGTGGTACCAGACCTAACGGACCTACCGGTATAGTTTCTATTTTTTTATCTTTATTGCCCATGTGTCCTCCAAGTAATGTAGATTATTTTCGACATGACATAAGAAAGCAAACAATCTACAACTTTTGCTTTCTTATATCTTCTCCGTATAATTTTATAATATCATAACTGCTTAAGAATCTTGATACTATCCTATCCGAATAATTATCCCTAAGTAACTTAAGGGATAAATTAGTCGATATGATAGTAGACTTCTCAGCATTTATCCTATGGTTTATTATATAAAATAACTGCGTACTTGTAAAGGTATTAACTAATTCTGTTCCCAAATCATCTATAATAAGTACATCATCTTCCATTATATGTTCATTAATTTCCTTGGCAAACATATCATCTTCCATCTTTGCACGGGCAACATACTCAAAAAGTTCTGCCGCACTTAAATAAATTGCCGAATAATACTTGTCTATAAGCTCTTTTGTTATACAATTCGACAAAAATGTCTTTCCAACCCCTGTATTACCTATAAAAATTATATTTTCATGTTTTTCCGGAAAATTTTCAACAAAATTCTTACAAAACACTACTATTTCTTCCATGTATTTTCTTACAGTGGTTCCAAGTTCTTTTTCTATATGCTTATCATCAAAATATTCATATGAAAATGTTTGGAAGTTCTCACGCTCAAGTATCTTTTGTATATTAGACTTCTCATACAAAAGTTTCCTGACTTTATCATTAAAGCATCTGCATTTTTTACCGTCAACAAAGCCCGTATCCTTGCAAAGATCGCATTTGTATCCAAGTTCCGTATAGTCATCTGAAAATCCGTGCTTTCTTAAAAGCAATATTTTTTTTGCTTTAATATCTTCTATATCTTTAGACAACTTATCAAAAATTGTATTATCCTTTTTTTCTCTGATGCTTAAATAGCTTTCTAAAGCCAGTTTGCCCGATTCCAAATTAAGTGTTTTAAGTTCCGGTATCTTTTGATAGACTTCCTCTATCCTTTCTTCTCTTTTTGCTCTTTCTTCAGCTTGTATCCTGTCATATTCTCTGAGTATGGCTTGATATTGTGAATTACTTAACCCCATCTAAACTCCCTCTTATCTTACTTTGATTAAGTCTTTGCCTAAGTCTTTCATTGATCAGGTTATTGAGATCATCCTCATTATCATCTCTTTGTTCAAAATTAATAAATTTATTGTTGCTTTTTACACTTTGTCTTGTTTTTTGTGTTCCAACAGTCTTTATCCTGTCTTTTTTAATATCCTTAAGATGTATATCATCTATACTTTTAATTCCCAGTTTATACCACCTGCTTAGTATGGAGTCTGCGTAATGGAAGCTGGGTTTTTGTGCATTTAACAAGGTCCTGTCACATGCCTCTTTTATAATATCTACAGAGAAAGCATACTCCTGAAGCCACTTGTTCATATAAGAGACCTCTCCGCTTCCGGGAAGTCTGGAATTTATTCCGAACGCCTTCATGATCTCCCAAACTTCTTTCGGATATATATTTGCGGATTTTTTTGCTTTTTCTATAGTATCTATTCCCTTCTCATACCAATCTATCGCGATCTTTTCCATGTACCTGAGCGAAGTCTTTCCTTTTTCAACACAACTTTCAACCATATATTCTATAAGATCGGCTGACATTTCGAGACTTTCATACATATATGCTACTCTTTCCACGTCATGTTGGCTTAAATTCTTCTTTATATACATTTGTATAAAATAAAGAAGTGTACCGAACTCCTCATCTTGACCTAATTTTATACTGTCTATTGCTTTTTTTTGCGGTATGACATCTATTTCTTCCGTGACCTCTATAGGCTCTTCTTCTGCTATATATTCCTCTGTAAGATCTTCTTCATAATCATGATTCGATCCCGACTGCGTGTCATACTCATCTTCGTATTCCGATTCATATTCATCTTCATACTCCGAATCTTCATGATTCTCTGCTTTAGACATATCCTCTAAATATTCTTCGAATTCATCATCACTTTCCAAAGACTCTTCAGTATCATAAATATCCTTTTCTTCTGTTACATCTTCTATATCTTCGGAGTGATCTAAAAAAACAGGACTTTTTTCTTCATTTACAATACTATCTTCCTTCACAGCTTGAGCTTCATCAGTACTGTCGATAATGATCAGATCATGTCTCGTCCAATAATTCAACGCATGCCTTACATCATTTTCTGTAAGCTCAACATCACAGGCTATATCTGCCAGCCTGAGTTCTTTTCTTGCGTTATATAAAAGATATAAATATACTTTAATATAATCTCCGTTAGCCCTCGGCATATAATCTCTTATGAATTCACCGGATACGACCGCTATATCTTTTGGATCTATATTTTTTAAATCAATTTTCATACATAACCCCTATATATTTCTTTTATAGACCGATATTATAAATATACCGAAACCAAATTCGTTTCTTTTCTTACTATATAGGATACCATAGTGTGAGAAAAAATAAATCCACAACTTTTTTCAAGAATGTGGATAAATTTGTGTGTATTTATAAAATGCTTTTTATTAAATTCCCAGTATATCTTCACCTAACTTATATATGTCTCCGGCACCCATAGTGATACATATATCACCTTCATTAAGATGGGAAAGTACAAAACTCTCTATTTCATCAAAAGTCGGAAAATAAAATGCTTTTTTATGCTCCTTATTTATCAAACTTTCAATATCTTTTGAACTGATACCTAAAGTATCTTTTTCTCTTGCTGCATATATATCTGCCAAAACTACTATATCAGCCTTGGATAAAACCTTTGCAAAATCATCCAAAAGCGCCTTTGTTCTACTGTAAGTATGAGGTTGGAACACAACACACAGCTTTTCGTGCTTTATTTTTTTTGCTGCATCTATAGTTGCCTCTATTTCTCCCGGATGATGTGCATAATCATCAATTATAGTCAGCCCCTTTACAACACCCTTTATTTCGAATCTTCGATTAACACCTTTATAGGCTTCAAGACCTTTTTTAATATCTTCTATACTTACGTTAAGTGCATAAGCTGTTGCTATAGCCGCCAAAGCATTTGATACATTATGTTCTCCATATACGGATAATTTTATTTTTTCTACATATCTGTCTTCTATATACAGTTCAAACTCAGCTTTTCCGTCTGAATCGTAATTTATATTTTTCGCATGGACATGACCTTTATCAAGACCGAAACTGTATACCTTTCCGGAAAAATCTTTTAATAACTCTTCTTTATCGGATATATTTTCATTAATGATCAATATACCATTATGATTGAGCTTATCGATAAATCTTTTAAATGAATATCTTATATCCTCAAGATCTTTAAAAAAGTCAAGATGATCCGCCTCTATATTAAGTACTATCTCAACATTAGGATCAAGTTCAAGAAAGCTGTTGGTATATTCACAAGCTTCTGTCAAAAATATATCTTCTTTGCCTAACTTAAGATTTCCTCCTATTAAAGGAAGTATACCTCCCACGCTTATGGTAGGCTCTCTTTTTGCATCTATAAGAATTTGGCTGAGCATGGAAGTCGTACTTGTCTTTCCATGAGTTCCGCTTACTCCTATAGAGTATTTATAATCCTTCATGATATCTGATAAAAGACTCGCACGATTCACCAAAGGTATATTAAGCTCAAGTGCCTTCTTATACTCGGGATTATCTTTTGATATAGCTGCCGTATATACTACATAATCTATACTTGGAGTTATATTTTCTTCTACTTGTGTATAATTTATCTTTATACCGTCTTTTTCCATTTTTTTTGTAAGTTCCGATTCTTTAATATCCGAACCGTTTACATCTATTCCTTTTTGTACAAGTATTCTTGCCAAAGCACTCATACTTATACCGCCTATTCCTATAAAATATATATGTTTCGCTTTGCTGAAATCAACATGTGCAAGATCCATATTTCCTCCAAAGTAATGTATAGCTTTTAAAAATTTTATAACAGTTTGGCAATACGAGATCGTATCATAGTATGTAAATATAATTTATACCGTTTTTGTTATGTAAAACGGCACTAATTATGCAAATTCCATACATGCTTTATTATAACAGGATCCGCATTGCTAAACTGTTGATTTTTTGAATATTTCAAAAATACTCTTTTATTTATTTGAATATAACATTTCTGTACTTTTCAAGTACTATCGAAAGTAAACTTCCGAGAATACCTACAGATATAACTTCTCCAATACCTACGGTGATCATCATATACCATATCATATCTTCAGCACCGTAAGCATATTTTAATACAAAGGGAACAACCAATGCATTGATAACTATGGGGCTTAAATATGCAAGTACTTTTTTATCCCTGAAAAAATAGCTTATATACGCTGCCAAAAGACTTGCCAGACTACCGAAGACCACATCCCATATCATTGCGCCTCCAAAAGCATTGGCAAGTAAACAACCTATAAATATCCCGGGTACCGCTGCAGGTGTAAATATAGGTAAAACACACAAGGCTTCACTAACCCTCACTTGTACGGGACCGTAACTGATCGGTGCAAATATCAATGTAAGTACCACGTATATAGCTGCGATCACTGCTGCATAGGCAATATAAAGTGCATCCTTATTTTTAAAATTTGTCATATCTTTTCTCCTTAGTTTTTTTTAATGTGTGGATGGTCTCGAACACACAATTGACTTGCAGAGTATAGCACAGCACGGGCATTATATCAATTATTATCTTACTTTTTTTATAATTTCATCAATTATCCTGCTCATATTTTTATTCATTTCATTGATCGTAATGTCGGCATATTTTTTATAAAGCGGCGTTCTTTCGTAATACAGATCCCTTAAGGTCTGTCCTTCCTGTAGGCTCACACCTCTTTCTTCCAGATTTCCCAGTCTGCTTCTCAAGGCATAGTATGAAAGTTCCAGATATATTACCGTGCTTATACTTTTCAAATGCTCCATCGCTTCCTCTCCGTATATAACACTTCCGCCCGGAGCGATCACATGATCTTCCAGGTCAAGCCCGGCATTGACATCATTCTCTATTTTTCTGAATCCCTCTACACCATGTTCGTTAATTATTTCCTTCAGTAATTTATTGTATTTTTGCTGTATCACCAGATCGACATCCACAAAGCTCATATTGAGTCTTTTGGCAAGAACGACACCTATTGAGCTTTTTCCGGCTGCCGGCATTCCTATAAGCGTTATATTGCTCTTCATTTTACCCCCTCATAGACTGAGCTGCCACTGAGAGCGCAGGTACCAATTGTTTTTTTCTTGAAACAACACCCGTGAGTCTTACTATGTCCTCACTTGTTTCGCTTACAACATCCGCAGTAAATGCACCTGCCGCCATTGTAGCCGCTTTATTTCCTATACATAAGAGTCTGGTACTTTGTTCCAGTATATTGGTAAGCATGAAATACATCATGTCTTCCTCTCTCTCATCGTATATATTTTTAATGTACGGTAAAAGTTTTGAACTTAATTCCGTAAGCTCATCCTCATTAAGTGAGCTTATCTGACCTATTCCCACAACAAACTTACCCATATTGAATTTTTTGTAATCTTGTGAAAATATCTGTTCATCCGTTTTATTTTTAAGATTACTTGCAGAAGCAAACATCTTATTAGCATAAGGTTCAAGCTCGATTTGAGCGATCTTGGCAAGAGCCTCAGCCGTATCCTTATCTAATTGCGTACAAGTCGGAGATCTGAACAATAAGGTATCCGAAATAATAGCGGAACATAAAAGACCGGCTATGCTCTTCGTAACCTTGACCTTCTTTTCCTGGAACATCTGATATATAATAGTTGCCGTACATCCCACAGGCTGGTTTCTAAAATAAACCGGTCCTATGGTATTGATGCCTCCGATTCTGTGGTGGTCTATGATCTCGACAACATTTGCGGTACTCATACCTTCTACCGCTTGACTCATTTCATTATGGTCTACAAGTATTATCCTCTTACCCTTTGCACCGAGCAAGTTTCTTCTTGAGATCATCCCAAATACTTCCCGGTCTTGTCAACGATAGGGAAATATCTGTGTCTGACACTTGCCATGACCTCTGTAACTTCATCAAGATAATCATCTTCCGTAAATGTAAGAAGGTCCTTAGTGGCCATAAAGTGCTTTATAGGCATGGACTGGTTTATAAGCCTTGCAGCGGTAAATGTATCAAAAGGTGTTGCTATGATAGTAATATCTCTTTCTTTGGCAATTTTTTTGATAGTATTCGATACGGTCGCACCGTCACAAACTATAAGGCAACTTGCTCCCATCTCTATAGCACATAGCTGTGATTCGTATCTGTTTCCCAGTATCACCAGGTCTCCGTTTTCTATATAGTTCTCCATTACGTCGGGATTGGCAGCGGCTATAAGTACCTTACCCTTATCAAAGCAATTTTTTTCATTACCTACTATAAGCTTACCATCTATAGTTTCTTTGATATTGGAATATTGTGTCTTAGCTTTTGCCAAGATATTGCTGTCATATATATTCATATATGAGCTGGCTATATCGTTACCGGTTATTACTCCCTCAAGTACACCTTCTTCAGAAATAGAAGGCAGAGTTATACCGGCTACACCTATGTCACGCATTATGTTCCATGCTTTTTTTAACGAAAACTCCTTATTGACAGGAGGAGTACGCCTGTATTCAACGTCCTTTATCTGAGTCTTTACGGTTGTTATAAGCCTTGGTTCTTTTTCATCAAAATACTCGAGTACAAACCTTGTCTCCTCATTGATCTCTCCCGCTCTTCTGGGTTCAAAGTTCTTACCTTCTGTTTTTTGTTTAAGATATGCGTAGGCTATCGCAGAACATATAGAATCCGTATCAGGATTTCTATGGCCTACTATAAAAGTTTTCTGCTCTGTCATATTCCCTCCATGTTTTTTATTAAGCTTACTATATCTATCATTATATACAAAATTCCATTTAAATACGAGTCTTTTTTTTACATTTTAATTATTTTTATATATAAAAAACCCATTTTTTTTGCCAATAATGTATATACTATAATTTTAACAGAAAAAAATTAACAGCAATAAATACATACTGCATATCTTAAAGTCTCTGTTCACCTATAAAATACCACATTCTTTTGCAACAAGTTTAAAACTTTCAAGCGAATTTAATATCGTTGCTTCACTTACACAATATGCGATCCTGACGTAACCGCTACATTCGAAAGCCGAGCCGCTTACCAACAATATTCTGTGTTCTTTACATTTTTCTATAAAAGCGTCCTCTTCTATAGGTGACTTTAAAAATATATAAAATCCTCCTTCCGGAAAAATCATTTCAAATCCGAGTTTTTTAAGTTCATTGTATAATACTGTCCTGTTATTGGCGTAAAAATTCACGTCTACTCTTGCATCCGGACAGGCTTCTATAACTTTTTGCATAAGCGAAGGGGCATTTACACATCCTATAGCTCTGTTTGATATGGTACAGGCTCCTATAAGTTCTTTATAAGATATACATTCTTTTGGTATCAGCAACCAACCTATTCTTTCTCCCGCTAATGATAAGGACTTAGAATATGAGTATGCCACAACGGAATCTTCAATAATATCCGGTATCCAGGGAACTTTTTTTTTCAACATATACAAGCTCTCTGTAAGGCTCATCCGATATTGTAATTATATCTATTTCGTATTTTTTACAACACTTCCTTATACAGCTGTTGATTTCTTTCAGTACATTTTCCGAATATATCATACCTGTGGGATTATTCGGTGAATTTATTATTACCGCCTTGGTTTTTTTACTTACAGCAGCTTCCAGACTTTCTTTATCCGGCAAGAATCCGTTACTTGAGGTATCTATACTTATAAGTTTTCCGTTATAATTCTCCACATAAGTTTTGTATTCCAAAAAATAAGGTGCAAAACAAATCACCTCGTCGCCTTCATCAAGAATGGATTTTAATATTATATTAAGCGCCGATGCCGCACCTACCGTCATAATAAGATCATTATAAGTGTATGATGTGTTAAATCGCTTATTTATAGATCTGCTATACTTTCTCTTGTACTTTCAAAACCCGCATTACTCATATATCTGTGGGTATCGGGTGTATCTTTACTTATTATCTCAATCATAGTCTGCTTAAGTTCATCCGGTATCTTTGCATTCGGATTACCCAAACTGAAATCATAAACCTTATCTTCTCCGAATTGTTTCTTTAATTTATTTCCTTCTTCAAACATCTTTCTGATTTGAGAATTCCCTGAGAGCATTTTATTTATTTTGTTTGAAATTATCATTCTTATCTCCTAAACTTTTTAAAAATACCGATATGTATATGAATATCGATATTCCAAGATAAAACCAGGTCGTAGGATTGGAAAACCAGGTCGTAAAAAAAGCCAGCATTAAATACAGAGTTATTTGAGCATATATCAAATATATTATTGGATTGTTTTTTGTATACAACAATCTTTCAAGTACATATATGACAGTTCCCAATAATATACCGAAGAGTATGATCCCTACTATACCCAGATCATAATAAGCATCGTAGATCAGTGTAAGTGTACTGAGTTCTTCTTTCACCACATATATTTGAAAATCAGCAAGTGACGGAATGTAAAACTTTAGTCCCGTAAGTGCTATAATAGGATACAGTGATTTTAATCCAAAACTGAAACTGCTCAGATTGTTGACCAGATAGTTAAAGTTATCATAATTGTTACTTATATAGATATAGGGCTGACTTATAAAAATAGGCAGATCATATCTCATTTCAAAAATAGAATTAAGATATTCCACATCATGACTTCTCGCAACGGTCAAGATCACATACATTACCGACAACAGTAAAAATGTATATATTATCAACTTTAAAGGTATGTCTTTTTTTATTGCAATTATCGTCAAAACAGCACATATAAGTGCAAAAATAAGCTGAAATCTCGATACACAGAGTATAGGTATAAGCACCGATATCAATATACATGTTGATATTACTGTGATTTTTATTTTACTTAATTTTTCGGAATATAATGTATAAATTACCGAAACAGAGGGTATCAGTACACAAGAGACGGTAAAATAATGCACTCCTCTTATATGAAAGTATGAGTATGCATGAGGTACTCCCCTTACAAAAAAAGGGATATACGAAAGTACCTCAACTTCTGTTATAAAAGCACCTAAGGATACTACGGTAAGTACAATCACGGATACGAATATTATTTTTAATTGTCTTTTACTTATACCTGCTTTAATCTCGGCTACACTCTTTTTATTTTTTTCATACTTGAATCTTCTGTTTAAAATACAATAGGTTATATAGGGACAAATATATGCGAGATAAAGGCAGAGCCATGTAAGCGGTGACCATTTATTTTGCAGATATGACAGCTTAAAACAAGCTATCCCCTGGGCTGCTACAAAACCCAGTCCGTATATTCCCGGAAGATCCAGCAGGTTGGAACTTTCCTTGTATCTTTTTCTGTAAATATATATAGCAGCGAATATTAAGACAATCCCGGATACCTTATTAAAAGATATCCGGGAAAGTATATAACTTACTATATATGCTATTGTATATACTAGCATCTTTCCTCCAAAAACGCTCTTACTTTACTTTCACTTTCCAATGCCATCACCTTTTCTTCCATCTCTTTCAGAGCTCTAATATCGGTATCAATTACAAGTTTTCTGCTCTTTAGCACATAGGAAGCACTCATTGAAAATTCATCCAGTCCCCAGTACAGCAATAAAGGTATGAGTTTGGGATCCGCTGCCGCCTCACCGCACATACCTACCTGTATTCCTGCCTTATTGGCTTCACTTATTATATGTTTGATAGCTCTTAATACCGCAGGGTTAAATACTGAATACAGATAAGATACCTTATCGTTTCCTCTGTCTACAGACATTGTATACTGTATAAGATCGTTGGTACCTATACTGAAAAAGTCGACTTCTTTTGCCAATATATCCGATATCAAGGTAGCTGCCGCAGTCTCTATCATTACACCTACCTCAATATTTTTATTATAAGCAATTCCTTTCTCATCCAATCTGCTCTTTTCTTCCTCTATAAGATTCTTAGCCTCATATACCTCTTCTATACTTGTGATCAGAGGGATCATGATCTTAATGTTACCAAAAGCACTTGCACGAAGTAGTGCTCTAAGCTGAGGTCTGTATATATCATCTTTTCTGTCAAGACAGAGTCTTATAGCCCTGTATCCAAGGAAAGGATTCTCATCCTTAGATATATTCATATAAGGGATCTCTTTATCTCCGCCTATGTCCAATGTTCTTATTATTACAGGCTTTCCCTTCATAGCGATCGCAACTTTTTGATAAGCCTCAAATTGCTCTTCTTCATTCGGTATACTGTCTCTGTCCATAAAAAGGAATTCGGTTCTGAACAGCCCTATACCGTCCGCATCGTATTCAAGCACTTTTTTTACATCCTCAGGCTTTCCTATATTGGCTGCTATCTCAACTTTTTTGCCGTCTTTTGACACAGACTCTTTACCCTTATATGTTTCAAGTATCTTTTTAAATTCTTCCTGTTCTATTTGCTTTTTCTTAAATTCATAAATTATTTCAGGTGAGGGATCGACATGTAATACGCCCTCTTCTCCGTCCATACATATAAGCTCGTTGTTGGATACCTTATCTAAAATATCCGGCACCGAAAGTATAGCCGGTATCTCCAAAGCCCTTGCAAGGATAGCACTGTGTGAAGTGACACCACCGAATTGTGTTATGATACCCGATACCTTATCAGGATCCAGTCCGGCTGTCATTGAAGGAGTAAGATCCTTTGCTATTAATATGCTGTTATCTTCAAGTTCCGAAAGATCGACATCCTCAAGTCCCAGTACGGCTTTTTGCAGTCTTGTTTTTATATCTCTCATATCGGTAGCTCTTTGTTGCATAAGCTCATCGTCCATTGACTCAAAAATACCCGCAAAACGTTCACATACCTCTTCAAGTACATATTCCGAATTAAGCATTTGATTTCTTATTCCTGTCTCGATCTCTGCAATGAGCATGGGATCTGACATAAGAAGTACATGTCCGTAAAGTATTTCGGCTTCTTTATTACCTACTCTTTTTCTCAAAGCATCAGCCATATTTTTACTTTTTTCTTTGGTACATTCCAAAGCTTTATTAAAATGTTCCAGCTCAATTTCAAAGTTATCTATAACTCTTTTTTTGATATCAAGCTCAACATCTTTTATTACTACAGCATTACCAATGCCTATACCTACAGAAGCCCCTATCCCTTTTAACATAAGCTACCTCCTTGAATTATATAAATAACCGTGATCCTTATATGATTTTTATTATTCTATCTCACCAAAACCATTTTCAGCTAAATTAATTATGGCATTAAGTGCTTCTTCTTCATCCTTCCCCTTGCACTCAACTTCTATCTCATCACCCTTTTTTATACAGGCTCCGAGAACACTCAGTACGCTCTTTGCATTAGCCACCGTATTTCCGAATATAATATTTATTTTCGATTCATACTTTAGTGCTTCTTTACATAAGTTACCCGCCGGTCTCAAATGCAAGCCGCTGGCATTTGTCACTGTTATGCTTTTTTTTAACATTTTTTTCCTTTCTTTGAATCTACCCCTTTTATATGATCAAGTAAAATATTACTCAGTACCTCCCTCTTCGGTACTGCTTTTATTGCTTTCTTTTATCGTACTTTTAGTACTTTCCCTCATATTCTCTTTTGTTGAGTTTTTTGTATTTTCCTTTGAGCTTTCCTTTTCCTGAGTACTTGAAGGTATCGTAGCCTCTGCTGAAGAACTTTCTTCCGAGCTTACACTTGCCGAAGAAGATGAGCTTTCTTCAGAAGCTTTGGAAACAACTATCTTGCACGGTGTATGTGAGTCGACACTATATCCGCTTGGCAAGGTAAATTTAATATCTACATTATGCTCACCTAAGGTAAAATTACTCAGATCTATGCTTGCATTAAGATCCGACTTTCCTAATTTTGCAAGACCTCTCTCCAAACCGCTTACTCCGACAGTAATCGTAGACGGAAGCAATGCATAACTATATAAGCTGTTCGTTCCGGTTAAATTAATATCGGAAAGAGTAATACTTATATTTTTCTTTCCTATCGCTTCAACTTTAAGAGTTACACTGACCTGTGTATTGCCGTCGGCATGAACATTCTCAGGTAAAAAATCGGCAACATCGATCACTATGCTTTTATCGGTTGTGGCTGCACTTATATCAAGAACACTTGAAGGTATCTCAATCGTCTTAAGTCCGTCCAATACAGCAGGATCACCTGCAACCAGTACAGTATTTGCACTGCTTTGTACACCGGCAAATCTATAGCCTTCCGCAACATTTCCCCCTACATTAAACTTCAGTTCAAGACTTTTACCTTTAAGTACGCTGACTTTATAATTGATTTCCTTGGTTTCTATATCAAGTCTGGTATCATCTATGACCAATTTATTTCCGTTGGCATCAAATAAAACAGGGCTTGCCGTACCCGTCAATTTGTCACTTGCTCCTTCTACGCCTATCTCAACTCCTACAGAGCTTATACCACCTATAATATTCTGCGGTCCTGTCAGATATATCGTAGATGGATCTAAGCTTATCTCTCCGACTGCATAACCGTCCTGAGGCTCTCCGACTATCCTTGAAGTAAGATCAAAACTCTTTCTTTGCATATCTTCTATATTTACGGTCACCGCCGACGGTCTTGCAACAGGTGCTTCTATAAACAGATCCTTGTTATTAACTACTTCTATTGTAACAGGTACAGAATTCGTAATATCATAGATCTTAGAAAGATCCACGTAAGCTTTAATATCTGAAGCTTTGATAATATATTCATCTCTGCTTCTGATCTTATAGGATACACTGATTGTTTCTATACCACCCAGATCATATGTCTTACCTGCCGCTTCAATAACATCTCCGTTGATCACCTCTAAACTTACAGTCTTGCTTCTTGTTACTTCAGGGTTAGAAATGCTTATTACCGCTAACCATACGATAGCAGCTATAACTATTGAAAATATTTTTAAACCTAAATTTCTAGTTATCATTTCTTTCATTCGATCTACTTCCTCTCAAAAAACCGAATCTTTGCTTACTTACAGTTGTAGTATTCAATTCGGCGAGTATTGCTCTGAGTTCTTTTCCGTCTTTTATCCTCTTGAGTTCTCCTGATTTTGCTATGGATATACCTCCGGTCTCTTCGGAAACCACTATTGTAAGCGCATCGGTCACCTCACTTATACCAAGTGCCGCCCTGTGTCTTGTTCCGAGTGCTTTACTTATACTCATATTTGAACTTAAGGGTAGATAACAGGTCGCTGCTTTTATTGTATCCGCCTCTATCACGATAGCTCCGTCATGCAACGGAGTATTATGCTCAAATATGTTAATAAGTAATTCTTTGCTGAGTTTTCCGTCTATCATTATTCCGGTATCTTCAATATTCTTTAATGACTGTGTTCCTTCTATTACCATTAAAGCACCGGTCTTATTCTTAGATAATTCTTCACTTGCCTCAACCAATTCGGATATAATATCTCCTGTAAATTCAAACTTCGATCTGCTTTGCAACAAGAAATATTTAAATATATCTCTTCTTCCGAGTTGTTCCAATGCATTCCTTATCTCGGGTTGGAAAATAATGACCATAGCTGTAACAGCAATAGTAGCAACTTTACTTAAGAGCCAAAGTATGGCATCGAATCTGAAAGCCACGGCAATCAGCGTAAAAGCCAAAATAATTCCTATACCTTTAAGAAGGACCCATGCCTTAGTATTTTGTATCCAAAGCAGCACACCATATACTATATATGCAATTAAAGCAATTTCTATAAAATTTGACACAGTTATCCTTGGCATATAAACAAACCAGGACTTTATGGTATCTGCAATATTAAGCATTTTTTTACCTTTCTGTATTTATACATTAATATGTTCTTTTTCGTACTTTTCTTTCTTGTGTGTTGTTGGTAAAGTTTTGTACTTTCTTATCGGAAGCTTTTAAAGACAATTTCGGTACAGCCTTTACATAGTAGTAATAATCATCATCTTCAAACTGGGTATATTCAGTCCTTGTATAATCAACTGCAAATATAAAAAAGTCATAGATATATGCTATAACTATAGAAATTATTATTCCCGCTATAAGTTCCAAAATAGGTACGGACACAGCAAATAAAATATTGCCCACAAATATTACAATGAGCAAAAGCACAAGCCCTACAACCAAAGATATGGTCCTTACATAATCAAATGAGAGCTTCTTGAGCAGGTATATACTTACTAATGTAACAGCAAAAGCAATCACCATTAATATCATAAGTTTATTACCGATGATAGCATTAAGTATTTGAGTGTATTTTTGAGTCAACTCTACTGCCGTAGTATTCACCAGAGTACTTAGATTCTGCTTTATATATACAAATAAATAATACATAAATATACCGCAACTTACAGGTATTATTGATGTGATACTTCCTCCGAGCCCGAGTACAAAAGGCAATACGTAGGGGATCTTAAGAGCAAATAAAACGGGAGTAACGATCAAGATATATGCATCTTTAGGACTGAAACTGTAATAAAGTATTGCTGTAATAAGCAAAAATACAGCAACGATTATAGTCATTTCCAAAGATACTTTATAAATATTGGCAAGTATATATACCGACAATATCATTGCTATAGCTCCGTAAGGCAGTACCGAGCAAAAAAGTGATATTATAATTATCAAATATATATTTTTTGCCGCATCCAGATAAGCCATATTATTGTTAACCAGCAACAAACATATAAGTGTCAATACAAATTTAATAAAGATATTCAAAGCTGTTGAATACTTACTATAGAATTTTCTCAGACTTTCTTTCATCTCAAGAAGTGTAAGCATTACTTGTTTCCTCCTTGCTTAACATCACTATCATATTTTTTTATACAATATTTTAATTTTAGCTATATATACGGCATAGGCTTTTTACCGCCTTGTCATATCTTTTTCATACTTATATACAACGTAATTGCTTCATAAATAAAAAGTCCGATAATATATTGTAAAAATAAATCCTATAAATATATTCATAACATCCATAATATTAACTATATTAAGCATGATCTGAATGCTATATAACAATTCTATAATAAGTATCAACAAAAAACAAAAACTGAAATTGAAAAAGGACTTTATCATAGCTTTCGATATGTAATCTTCCTTAAAATAATCCTTTATATTAAAGCTTTGCTTACCCATTTGCTTTTCATATAGAGATATTTCCGTCATCAATTTTATTTTATCATTGTTTAACATATCTCTCCTCTCAAAATGCCCAAAACCGGACATATTATTACCGGAAGTATACCATAAATATACTCCCGTTGCAAACTGTCCGGTTCAATATTATATTTTTATTCATTTCTGAGTGCATCTATAGGATTCAGACTCGCTGCTCTCGAAGCAGGCATATATCCGAATATAAGTCCTATACTTACAGATACGCTAAATGATATAATTATTGAAGACAAAGCAGGTGTTGCATCTATATTCATCATCGGTCCTATAAGTATACTTACTCCGCTTCCGAGTATGATACCTATGATTCCTCCTATAGTAGTGGTAAGCAATGCTTCGATCACGAATTGTTGCATAATAACGCTCTTTCTCGCACCAAGAGCCTTTCTTATACCTATTTCTTTAGTTCTTTCCGTGACCGAAACAAGCATAATATTCATAACTCCGACACCGGCTACCAGTAGTGATATGCCCGCTATGCCTCCAAGCATCACGCTCATAGTAGCAACCATTGAGTTTAATTGTTTAAGGAGTTCAGCCATCGCATTTACCGTAAAAAAATCCTTGTTTTGGTATACTTCCATGAGCATATCCTGTAAAGCGCTTAGTGCCTGTTGCGTATTTTTAGTATCTGTAGTTGTTAAAGTGTATACAGTGGGAAGCCCTGTCTTCATAGCTTTTATTGCCGTACTGTAAGGTACACATGCGAAATCATCGCTGCCTCCCTTTGTCATGGCATTTTCATCTCTTTTTGCTACAACCCCCACGATTTCATACATCTCACCTTTTAAATTGATCTTTTCACCAACTGCCTCTTTGGGATCTTTAAATAATTTACTTGCCACATAGAATCCTACTACAGCAACTTTTTGTCTGTATGCTATATCCGCATAAGAGATAAACCTTCCGTATGCCATTTTATAAGACTTTATTGCAGCATATTGTTCGCTTATACCGCTTACATTGGTTGATTTAAGCTTATCTTTTCCGTATTTCAATCCACCGTCTATCATAATATTGGGAGTTACCTGAGAAAATAAAGTTCTGTTTTTATTATAAAAATCATACATATCATCTTCGGTAACTCTTCTGGTATCCATTTGTACAAGGCTTACTGTTATTTGATTGGCTCCTATATCGGAAAACTGACCCATGAGCTGCTTAGTAGAGCCGTTTACTATACTCAGTAGGGTAATAACGGAAGCTACACCTATCACAATACCCAGCATTGTAAGGAAGGTTCGCATTTTATTACCTATCATACTTTGAAATGCCAACTTAAATGATTCCAGCATATTCTTCACTGTCTCCGTCAAAATTTATCTTTCCGTCATGTATCCTGACGACTCTTTTCGCTTCCATAGCTATGGAATTATCATGGGTGATCATAATTATGGTATTACCCTCTTCGTGCAATTTTTTAAAAAAACCCAAAACCTGAGTGCTGGTCTTTGAATCAAGAGCTCCTGTAGGTTCGTCCGCCAGTATCAAAGACGGATTTGCGGCTAATGCTCTGGCTATCGAAACTCTTTGCTGTTGTCCGCCCGAAAGTTGATTAGGCATATTATAGGCTTTATCTTTTAAGCCGACTTTTTCAAGTGCAGTAAATGCCCTCTCCTTTCTTTCTTTAACTCCTACATTAGCATACAACAACGGAAGTTCGACATTTTCAATCACCTTAAGTTTCGGAAGCAGATTGTATTGTTGAAAAACAAAACCTATCATTCGGTTTCTTATATCCGCCAATTGATCGTCACTCATATGAGATACGTCTTCGCCCGACAAAAATAGTCTCCGGAAGTTGCAACATCCAAGGCTCCTATAATATTCATAAGTGTGGACTTACCGCTTCCGGATTTGCCTACGATAGATACGAACTCACCTCTGTCGATATCAAGATTTATATCATCGTTGGCTTTTATCTCTTCACCGCCCAAATGGTAAGACTTTACTATATGTCTCATTTTAATAAGTTCCATACACTAGTACTGTCCTCCCTCTTCGTAGTACTCACCTTCCTCATATTGGTCAGTATCGCTTGATGTATTTTCCACGTATACTTTATCACCCTCCGATAAACCGCTTAATATCTCCACATAATTGGCATTGGCAAGTCCTGTTTTAACATCTACCGCTCTAAAACCTATCGGAACTATACCGTCCGTAGTTGTTACGCTTTCATCCTGAATATATACCTGATTGCCCCTCATAAGTGCAGCCGAAGGTATGCACAATGCATTCTTTGAAGTTCCCAGTAAAATATAAGCTTGTACGTTCATACCCGGAAGCAGTTCGCCCTTTTCATTAAGCTTAACTGTTACCGGATAAGTCGATACTCCGTTATTGTTGGTACTTTCCAGGCTTATATTACTTACAGTTCCGGTATAGGTTTTATCTTTAAAAGCTTCCGACTCGACTCTTACTTCCTGACCTACTTTTATTTTTGAAATATCAACTTCATCAACGGACATTTTGAAAGTATATTCATTCATATCATATATACTTGCCAATGTAGTACTTGCATTATCTTTTCCTGAGTTTGAGCCGATCTTGTCACCGACTTTATAATTTTTTGTTATAACCTGACCTTCTATTGGTGAACTTATAGTGTATTTATCTATACTTTCATTAGCCGATTCAAGTTTTAATTGAGCATTCTCAACTCTTTCTTTGGCATTATCTACATTATCCTCAAAACTTCTGAGCATCTTCTCATATGATTCGGATGTAATGGTAAATATAGGTGTTCCCTCTTTGACATAATCTCCCGGATTTACCAAAACCTTTTCCACATCTACAGTAGAAGGTAAGTCTGCAGTGATCTCGGTGTCAGTAAGGGGAGCGAATTTTGCTTCCGCTGCCGATGTAAAATCTCCTACTTTAACGAAGGCACTTGTATCCGTAGTTAAACCTCCCGGATTTTCTGCCTGTAAACTTACATATCTTACAAGTCTTCCTCCATCCAATACCTCATCCCTGCTGCTTACACTTGCTACACTTGCACTCAGTTCCTCATTAGTATCGGATAGTATGATCGTAGCCGGACTACCGACTTGTATTTGAGCGGCTTGCGTATTAAGAAAAGGAATATTTAGCTTCATGGTAGTATCATTATACACATTGGCAAGCTTAGTTCCCGTACTTACTTTATCTCCCGCTAATATACTTACTTCTTTTATATAACCGCTTCTGTTAGACTTATAAGTCCTGCCGCTATATTTATTCGATATACTACCGTAGTCTTTGTTAACATCTTCCAAAGACTTATTGGCTCTGTTTAATGAATTATTTGCATTATCGAGTTCGGATTTTGCTGAAGACACATCTATTTATATAGAATCTGATCTTTTTCTACTTTATCACCAACTTCGAAATTAGCCTCAATGACCTCTCCGCTGACAAGGGCGGTTATATTGTAGGTATCCTTCGCCTCTATAACACCTGTGGATGAGACCTCAGAATTAATATCTCTTCTTACAACATCCACTACATTGTCCATTCCCTGAGTCATTCCTACCGCAGCCTGCTGATTTCCGCTATTAAAACATGACCATAATATATATGCCAATGCAATTACGATTACCGCTATAACTATATATTTTATTTTTATTTTCTTTAATATATTACTGTTTTTCTTTTTCATACCATTATAATAAATCCTTTATAAGAATTATGATTAGTGCTCATACTACCCTCAAATACCTTTTTTTCGAATATATTCGGGTAATATTAAAATCGAAATTATTATACTATACGACATCCGCTTATTAATAAGAAACCAAAATGAGATCAATATAGATCTTTAAGATCTTTCATATCTCCAGGTATATACGGAACTTTTTATTTATAAAAAAACGCTACTGTATCGTAGCGTTTTTTTATAAATATTCTCTTTAAGATATTATAAGTATACGGATAGATCGAAATAACATCGTTCTTATTAAATAAACTGTCATTCAATATTCATTGAAAAAAATTTTTCAAGAAATACCTGAAAGTATTAATCAAAGATATAATCTACTACCGTATATGTTTCTTCTTCGTTGGCAGAAGTAGTCTTTTCAACTATTAAGATAACATCCTCACCTACTTTTAAACTTCCGTATATAGAGAAAGCAAATTGCATATCGGATGAACTAAGTTTGTATTGTATATCCGAACCTTTAATAGTAACAGCTGATGGTGTTAATGTAGAGTTAGACTCATAATATATATTGCCTATCTCGCCGTGAACCACCTGCTTAGAATTTTCGGAATTACCGTCGTATGCCCATACAGCCTTTCCGACGCTTGAATAATATATAACCAGGCCAAACTCGGATGATTGCATTTGTGAACTTAAGGTCTCATAGCTTACAGCACTTCCGTTAAGATAAAGACTCGCTTCTTTTAATGGAAATGACGTTATAGAGTTAAGCTTCTGTAAATTGTTTACTACATAAGGTCCTTTTAAGGAATTATCAGCAAGCGACAATGCATTGACCTCACCGTCTGAAGCAAGGCTGCCTCCAAGGACCGTTATATATGCATTTGAGCTTTCAGGCATCTTTGTCTTTAAGAGATTATAGAATAAATTTATTGCATCCGCTCTGGTTATACTGTCATTAGCTCCTTTTAATACAAATTCTCCCAAACCTAATTTATTATAAAGTGCCATACGTTTATTAAGCTGATCTCCCGAAAAATTTTCAGCTTTATAGCCAAGCATATAAAGTAAAGCTTTGACAGCTTCCTGAAGACTTATATCTTTATCCGGCATAAATTTACCGCCCAGATAACCATTCATCCATCCTTGCTCAGATGCAACCTTTATGGCGCAAGCATACTCACTGTTCTTATCCACATCCGCATATACGGCTACATTACTGTTATTTGTAAGCATATTTTTATATGAAGATGCTTTTACAGCCATGAGCGCAAACTCGCCTCTGCTGATATTCTTATTCATATCCTGATTCAGGCTCATGATACCTGTAACACTGATGACTTTTTTTCTCAAATCATAGTTAGACTTCATATTTGCATAGGAATCTATATAAAAGTAAGGAACTGCTAATATCTGTGCAGATGTCATAAGTCCCATAAGTCCCAGTATACTTATTTTTTTTAATTTACTTTTATTATTTATAAACATATATATCTCCTTATCAGACGGTAAAAAATTATAATCAAGTATACATGATCATTAATACATTACACAAAACGCATTTATAGATTTACTAAAAATCCTACCATAGGTTTGTGTACAATGTGTTACCAAAAAGAATTTATATTATTAAAAAAATTACTGACAACAGAATTATCTTAAAAATTATAAAAAGTATATATACCACTTAAGTATTGGCGGGTAAAAGTATCTTTCATCATATCCTTATTGTTTTTAATATCATATAATATACAATAAGCCTCTGCATACCGGTTCGAATTTCATAAAGTCCCTGAGACTTATGTATGCACTTCTTCCCCAGGTAGAGCATCTTAGCACTGCTTCTTCTATGTCCTTATCTACTATGAGTTCCGTTACAGTTACCCAATGGTACATAAACTCACCCTTAGTGACATTCCCGTTATCATAATATACTTCCATATTTTTACCGTTAAATCCTATAAGCATCATTATCGGAACATCTTTCTCAAGTGCAGTTGTTATAAAGTCTATTAAATAATTAAATTTGCTAAACTTCTTTGCATTTATCATATCGAATTTTATATTATATTCATTTGCATATTTTTTTAATCTTCTTTTCATTAAAAATATGCTGCCCACTCCCAGACTTATACCGAATATTTGAAGCGGTTTAATAAAGTCATATATCAATTTCATAAACTTTAAATAAACTGTTTTTGTCCTTTTTTCCTTATTAGCGGCAAATTTATATTTATCATTATTTTCAGACATGTAAGAAAATACATTGGCTACCGCTACACTTGCACAGCCGCTGTAAACTGCTACAGCACTTTTATTTTTATCTTCTTCCCAATAATACCAATTTTGGTCACCTCCGTAAAATTTTGTTCCATCCTCCGTAATTAAAACAAAATCCTCCGATGATTTCAGTGCAGTTGTTCTCGTATTTTTCATTCCGAGCTTATTGGCTAATACTTTACAAGCTTTATTCAAATATATACCTCCGTAAATAGTGGCAACCTATATATAATATGTTAAAGTTAAAATAGAAAAAAATAGAATTCATATCCATGTGCGTCTTGGACGTTTCAGGAAAAGGCTAAAGCATTTACCGCGTGGAGAGAATTTTATTTTTTTCGTTTTTTTATTAATAAATATGGATTATATCATGTTTTTTTAAAAAAATATTAAATATTGTTTTTTTAAAAAAATAATATAATAATTATAAGATCAACATAATACTAATTTGAATGCTTTTTGGATTAATGTATTTTTTTAATTATTAATTATAATATAAACTACCTGATCGAGCTGTAAACCTATTTCTTTTCAATAGCAATATATTAAAAAAAGCTATTATAACTTATCATAACTGTATTTTTTTATCACATTATAAGAATAAGACAGCAATATAATTAAAAAAATATAACTCGAAATGCAACACAAAAATAAAAACCCTTGAAAAATCAAGGGTTTTTAAGAGGCGACAACCAGATTTGAACTGGTGATCAGGGTGTTGCAGACCCATGCCTTACCGCTTGGCTATGTCGCCATTTCATATATATTATATAATAAAATCAATAAAATATCAACTACAAAACTCCCTGAGTAGGACTCGAACCTACGACACTGCGGTTAACAGCCGCATGCTCTACCGACTGAGCTATCAAGGAATATTCCATCATACCTTGAAAATTGCATATCAATTCTTCCTAAATCATAAACCTTCCAACCTTGGTTAAACCCTCGACCGATTAGTAACTATCAGCTTAATGCATTTCTGCACTTACACCTTAGCCCTATCTACCTCATTGTCTTTAAGGGGTCTTACTGCTTTCACATGAGATATCTCATCTTGAGGTCGGCTTCACGCTTAGATGCCTTCAGCGTTTATCCGATCCCGACTTGGCTACCCTGCCATGGGTCTGCTACCCAACAGGTACACCAGTGGTCAGTCCATCCCGGTCCTCTCGTACTAAGGACAGCTCCTCTCAAATATCTTACGCCCACGCCGGATAGGGACCGAACTGTCTCACGACGTTCTGAACCCAGCTCGCGTACCGCTTTAATGGGCGAACAGCCCAACCCTTGGGACCGACTTCAGCCCCAGGATGCGATGAGCCGACATCGAGGTGCCAAACCACTCCGTCGATGTGAACTCTTGGGAGTGATAAGCCTGTTATCCCCAGGGTAGCTTTTATCCGTTGAGCGATGGCTTTCCCACTTAAAAACCACCGGATCACTAAGTCCCTACTTTTCGTACCTGCTCCACCCGTCAGTGTCGCAGTCAAGCTCCCTTTTGCCTTTGCACTCTTTGAATGGTTTCCGTCCATTCTGAGGGAACCTTTGAGCGCCTCCGATACTCTTTCGGAGGCGACCGCCCTCAGTCAAACTCCCCATCTGACATTGTCCCCTGACCGGTTCACGGCCATGGGTTAGAAATTCAATGATACAAGGGTGGTATCCCAACATTGACTCCGCGAAAACTGGCGTCCTCGCCTCGCAGTCTCCCACCTATCCTGTACATGCATCATCAAACCCCAGTATCAAACTAGAGTAAAGCTCCATGGGGTCTTTCCGTCCTGGCGCAGGTAACCAGCATCTTCACTGGTACTTCAATTTCACCGGGTGCATTGTTGAGACAGTGCTCAAATCATTACGCCTTTCGTGCGGGTCGGAACTTACCCGACAAGGAATTTCGCTACCTTAGGACCGTTATAGTTACGGCCGCCGTTTACCGGGGCTTAGATTCAAAGCTTCGTTGCCTAACCTCTCCTCTTAACCTTCCGGCACCGGGCAGGCGTCAGCCCATATACTTCACCTTTCGGTTTCGCATAGACCTGTGTTTTTGCTAAACAGTTGCTTGAGCCTTTTTTCTGTGACCTTTCGGTACCCCTTCTCCCGAAGTTACGGGGTCATTTTGCCGAGTTCCTTAACAATGCTTCTCCCGCCGGCCTTAGGATACTCTCCTCACCCACCTGTGTCGGTTTACGGTACGGGTACATATAACACTATAGCGGCTTTTCTTGACAGCTCCCTATTCGACTTCGCTACTTTTCTTCGCTACATATCACGTATTCGCATTTCGTGGCGGTTTTTCCTACCACCTGCTACCTCGCTTATCCCGGTCTTTGCTCTCCCGGGTTCGACTTAAGTTTCTGTGTCCCCACATTTCTGATTATATGCAGTTCAGGAATATATACCTGATGTCCATCGACTACGGATCTCTCCCTCGCCTTAGGTCCCGACTTACCCAGAGCAGATCAGCTTTACTCTGGAATCCTTGGGTATTTGGCCGTGAGGATTCTCACCTCACTCTCGCTACTCATTCCGGCATTCTCTCTTCTTACTTCTCCACCACTCCTTTCGGTATGGCTTCTACGTCGGTAAGATTGCTCCTCTACCGATGACTTTCGTCATCCCTTGGCTTCGGTGTAGTGTTTTAGCCCCGGATATTTTCGGCGCAGAACCTCTCGACTAGTGAGCTATTACGCACTCTTTTAATGTATGGCTGCTTCTAAGCCAACATCCTAGTTGTCTATGAAATCCTACATCCTTTTCCACTTAACACTCACTTTGGGACCTTAGCCGTAGATCTGGGCTCTTTCCCTTTTGACTACCCAACTTATCTCGTGTAGTCTGACTCCTAATCATCATCTGTATGGCATTCGCAGTTTGATATTCATTGGTAAGCTTTGACGCCCCCGCAAAAATTCAGTGCTCTACCTCCATCAGACTAAATTAAGGCTAGTCCTAAAACTATTTCGAGGAGAACCAGCTATCTCCGGGTTCGATTGGAATTTCTCCCCTATCCACACCTCATCCCCACCCTTTTCAACGGATGTGGGTTCGGTCCTCCATAAACTTTTACGTTGACTTCAACCTGGACATGGATAGATCACCCGGTTTCGGGTCTGCATTCACTGACTTCTTCGCCCTATTAAGACTTGATCTCTCTTCGGCTTCGCACCTGTAGTGCTTAACCTTGCCAGTACATGCAACTCGCCGGACCGTTCTACAAAAAGTACGCGGTTCACCTTGCGGTGTTCCACAGCTTGTAAACATAGGGTTTCAGGTTCTCTTTCACTCCCCTCCCGGGGTCCTTTTCACCTTTCCTTCACAGTACTATGCGCTATCGGTCACTAAGTAGTATTTAGCCTTGGGGGGTGGTCCCCCCGACTTCCCACAAGGTTTCTCGTGTCTTATGGTACTTTGGATTCTGCTCATCTAAACTTGCTTTCCCATACACGGCTCTCACGTTCTCTGGCAGGTCTTTCCATATCCCTTCCGGTAACAAGTTTTTGACTTTGTTGCAGTCCATAACCCCATCGTGCTCGCACAATGGTTTAGGCTCTTTCGGTTTCGCTCGCCACTACTCCCAAAATCGATTTTTCTTTCTCTTCCTCCGGCTACTTAGATGTTTCAGTTCACCGGGTTCCCTTCCATGGACTATTTTATTCACCCATGGATACTTAAGGTCTACTTAAGTGGGTTTCCCCATTCAGACATCTGCGGGTCACCGGATATTTGCTCCTGACCGCAGCTTTTCGCAGCTTATCACGTCTTTCATCGGCTCTTAGTGCCTAGGCATCCACCCTACGCTCTTTATGTTTAACCAACTCCTTTACTCTGCGGTGAGTAAAGTTCTCGATACTAGCGTGTATCTGTTGGTCTTCGGTTTGTTGTTTATTCGGATGAACTACTTTCGTAATTCATCACCTCGGATGTCTAAGATATTTGCTTAACTTTCGTTAAGACAAACTTCTTATTGATTGATATGCAATTTTCAAGGTACGATCGCAGAGAATAATTTGTCTTCTGCCAAGCCAACCACTAAATTTAATACCGGCTTATGCTTGTATTTGTTAATGATGTTGACACGGCTACGACTGGACTCATACTTCGCTTCGCTCGTATTCACCAAGTTCTCTGTCTGGTCGATTTGTAAGTTCAAACTTCGCTTATGCTCGTTTTCGCTAACTGCATCGACATGCCTACGACTAGACTCACACTTCGCTTACGCTCGTGTTCGTCAAGTTCTCTGGCGATGGAGATGGAGAGATTCGAACTCTTGACCCCCTGCTTGCAAGGCAGGTGCTCTCCCAACTGAGCTACACCCCCATATAGAAATAATCTATATTAAATTTTATAAAATTTGGCATCCACCTACTCTCCCATATCGTCTCCAATATAGTACCATCGGCCGTCAAAGGCTTAACCGTCGTGTTCGGGATGTGTACGGGTGTTTCCCTAAGACGCATCGACACCAAAAATATTTTTCTCTTCCTCTTAATCAAAGACTAAACAGTACTCACAACCCCTACTTTCTTCCTTAGAAAGGAGGTGATCCAGCCGCACCTTCCGATACGGCTACCTTGTTACGACTTCACCCCAGTCATCCGCCCTGCCTTCGGCAGCTCCTTCCTTGCGGTTAGGTCACTGACTTCGGGCATTGCTGACTCCCATGGTGTGACGGGCGGTGTGTACAAGACCCGGGAACGTATTCACCGCAGCATGCTGATCTGCGATTACTAGCGATTCCGGCTTCATGCAGGCGAGTTGCAGCCTGCAATCCGAACTGAGACGTTATTTGAGATTTGCTTAAGCTCGCACTCTTGCTTCTCTTTGTTTACGCCATTGTAGCACGTGTGTAGCCCAAATCATAAGGGGCATGATGATTTGACGTCATCCCCATCTTCCTCCGGATTATCTCCGTCTGTCTCCTTAGAGTCCCCATCTTACTGCTGGCTACTAAGGACAAGGGTTGCGCTCGTTGCGGGACTTAACCCAACATCTCACGACACGAGCTGACGACAACCATGCACCACCTGTGTCCGTTGTCCCGAGGGAAATACCCCGTTACGGGTACGTCAACGGCATGTCAAGACTTGGTAAGGTTCTTCGCGTTGCTTCGAATTAAACCACATGCTCCACCGCTTGTGCGGGTCCCCGTCAATTCCTTTGAGTTTCATTCTTGCGAACGTACTCCCCAGGTGGAATACTTACTGCGTTTGCGACGGCACCGAAAGGGTCATCCCTCCCGACACCTAGTATTCATCGTTTACTGCGTGGACTACCAGGGTATCTAATCCTGTTTGCTACCCACGCCTTCGAGCCTCAACGTCAGTTATCTTCCAGTAAGCCGCCTTCGCCTCCGGTGTTCCTCCCAATATCTACGCATTTCACCGCTACACTGGGAATTCCGCTTACCCCTCCGACACTCCAGCTTATAAGTTTCCAAAGCAACTCCGCAGTTGAGCTGCGGGATTTCACTTCAGACTTTATATGCCGTCTACGCTCCCTTTACACCCAGTAAATCCGGATAACGCTTGCCCCCTACGTATTACCGCGGCTGCTGGCACGTAGTTAGCCGGGGCTTCTTCCTTAACGGCTTGTCATTTTCTTCCGTTATCGATAGAGCTTTACATACCGAAATACTTCTTCACTCACGCGGCGTCGCTGGATCAGGGTTGCCCCCATTGTCCAATATTCCCCACTGCTGCCTCCCGTAGGAGTTTGGGCCGTGTCTCAGTCCCAATGTGGCCGGTCATCCTCTCAGATCGGCTACCGATCGTCGGCTTGGTGAGCCTCTACCTCACCAACTACCTAATCAGACGCGGGTCCATCTTATACTGATAAATCTTTCAAATATCTCACATGCGTGAAATATTTATACGGTATTAGCAGAAGTTTCCCTCTGTTATCCCCTTGTATAAGGCAGGTTACCCACGCGTTACTCACCCGTCCGCCACTAAGTTTATACTTCCGTTGTCCGAAGACTCCTTCCGCACAAACTCCGTTCGACTTGCATGTGTTAAGCACGCCGCCAGCGTTCATCCTGAGCCAGGATCAAACTCTCATGTTAAAAGTTTTTCCTTGACCAAAATTACACTAGCAATTTTGTTTCCGAAATTTTTTCTGTTTTTAAAGGTTTTCATTCCTTGAAATTCTCTTTTGAATCATCATCATGATAATTCTCTCTTTAGAATTTTCAGGGTTGTGTGTACTGTTTAATCTTTAATTTTCAAGGTTCTTGTTTTTTTACTATCTTGCGACAGCTCAGATATATTATCACGAGTCAAATAGTTTGTCAACAAAAAATTTATTTTTTTTTGATTATTTTCGATCTGTAAAAAAAAGCCTGTAAATACAAGGGTTTTCGTCTCCTGATAATCCTGATAATTAAAATAAAAACTATAGATATATAATCATATCAAGGTATCGAAAACCCTTTCATTCAGTTCATAATAACTTATCCTCTTACTGATTCAAAAAAGGAACGAACTCTTTACCCTTAGGGAATAATCCGTACAATCCTCCCGTATGAATAAAAAGAATATTCTTATATTTGTCAAGTTCCGGTTTTTTTAGTTCTTCAAACAGCCCTCTTAATGCTTTTCCGGTATAGACGGGATCTACGAATATTCCTTCCAGCCTTGCGAATTTTTTTATAAATTCATAGTCTTCTTTTGAATTTATAGCATATCCTCCTCCTACATAAGAGTCGATAATATTAAGATCTTCCATACTTATTCCTATGCTTTCGGGGGTGTGATTGTATTTACCTCCCGATAAATATTTACAACAATCTTTTATATTGTCAAAGCTGACTTTTTTAAAATTCTCACTGCTTTCATTGATACTGAATCCGAGCACATCAAAATCCGCCTTGTATATGACCTTTCCGAGTGCCAATCCTGCATATGTACCCGTAGAACCCACAGTATCAACGACCATGTCGAATTTAACTCCCATATCCTTTTCCTGCTTCATTATTTCCTGAACTGCCTCTATATATCCAAACATACCTATTGCATTGGAAGCACCGGTAGGCATAATATAAGCTTTATGATTTTTTTCTTCACATTCCAGCTTTATTCCCTCCATGATCGATATAACATTCTTATATTCTGAAGACTCAATAAACCTTATCTCAGCTCCCAGCAAAAGATCCAAAAGATAATTTCCGTTAGGAGGATTTTTTTCACCGTCTACCAATACCAGAATTACTTTCATTCCGAGTTTCGCTCCGACTGCCGCTACCGCCCTGCAATGATTTGATTGCAATGCTCCGCAACTTATCAGAGTATCCGCTCCGCTGTTTATAGCTTCGGCAATTGCATATTCCAATTTTCTCACCTTGTTTCCCGATAACTCAATACCTGTCTTATCGTCTCTTTTTATGTAAATATTTTTCCCTAAAAGTTTTGAACTTTTTTCAAGAAACTCGATCTTGGTCGGCAGATCTGCCAATTTGATTTTTTTCGGAATATTATACATATACTTCCTCCTTTATCTTTAATAATTATGTTTTTGTAAAACTATCGGACCGGTGCATTAGAATGATTTTACGCATTCCGATCAGAATAAAAAAGTTGTAAACAACCTTAAAATCAGTTTAATGATCAAGTTCTATTATATTGATCTTAAATAGACATCTTTTATCTGATTATACTGTGTTTAACTTAATTTGTTAATATTAAGATTATTAAATTTTTATTTTTTTATTATTGAATTATGCCAACAGATGTTTTTTTCGATACCTTTCTTATTATTTTTTTATTCTAATATTTCGGATATTATATAGGCTTTTTTTATGCAAATGATATAATAAACCAAACGTTAAATAAAGAAAGGTCAATTAATGAAAACTAAATTTAATATAAAACAAATTTTAAATATGAGTACACGTGAGATCATTTACTCTATTCTTTTGATCACTATAGGTTGTGTTATCTATTCTTGCGGTATTAATGCATTTATAATACCCAATAAATTTGCCACCGGAGGTATAGCGGGTGTATCTATAATCATCAATTATCTTACCGGGATACCCACCGGTAATTCCAATTTTGTTCTTAATGCAATACTTTTGGTGATCGGCTGGCATTTTTTGGAAAAGCGTACTCTTATTTTTACCGGATATACTCTTGTTGTCATAAGTATTTTTTTAAATACCATTCATCCTGCTCCTTTTATTTCGGATAATATTCTTATAGCGGCTGCAGCCGGAGGTATCCTTACAGGTACCGGAATGGGTATTATAATTATCGGTAACGGTACTACCGCAGGTTCTGATATAATAGCTATGATCATGAAAAAATATCTCGGAATCGGCTTTGCTGCAGGTGTAATGATCTGTGATGCTCTTGTAATGATTTTTTCCAGTTTTGTTATAGGAGTTGAAAAAATGATAGTGACTACTATTTTGCTCTTTATTTCAACCCAAGTTATCGCATTTTTAACCGAAGGACTTAACAGAAAAAAATCAATGATAATTATTACGGACAAACCCAAGGAGGTTTCGGATGTTATACTTGCCGGCATCAATCGTGGTGTAACTGTACTTAAAGGCTACGGTTACTATTCAAAACTTGAGAAGGAAGTACTTTATATAGTTGTTAACAGCTATCAAATAATGACCGCACAAAGACAGATATTGCAGATAGATTCTAATGCCTTTATATCGATAATTGATACTTATCAGGTAATAGGTCAGGGATTTACTTTCTTTAATTCTGATAATAAAAAAATAAAGATTTCTTCCTCAGATGATTTTTTTACGAAGATTTTTTTAGATTCTTTACGACCACATAACTATTCTTACTTTTTATATTTTTTTACTTTAATAATTTCCGATCGTGAGATCGGGATCGAGTTTTATCTAATAAATATTAAAAAGTGCCGACAGCTATCATACAGCCATCGGCACTTTTTGATCATGTCAAGTATTTTTTTATGTTTAATCTTTAAAAAAATTATATATGAGCAACTTTATATAGTAAATATTACATCAATTTTTTTATTAAATGATTGATACGATTTGTTATCACTAAGTTTTTTGATACGGAAAATAAGGTATTAATAAGGCTTTGCTTATTTTAATTTGACATTGGATTTTTCTCTTTCGTAAAAGAACATATACTGCTGTAAAACACCCGCATATCCTTTATATCTTTCCATGGGAAATGTTCCGTCATAATGATTATTCAATATTTTTTCCACCCATACATCTATAGGAAACGCTCCTATCCTATGGTAGCCGAATAATAATACACAATTTGCCACCTTAACTCCCACACCTTTAAATTCTTTTAATTTTTCCAGCAATTCCTCATCCGATAAATTATCCGAATCATAGAGATCTACACCGTTTTCAATCACATCCCTTGCCGCTGCACGAATATACGGAAGTCTGTAACCGAGTCCGCAGGTCTCAAGTACCGTATCGTCGGCGCTCAGAATCTCTTGCGGTTTCGGAAAGGCATATATCCTATCATCTATCTCTTCACCCAAATTCACAGCCATTTTTTCTATTGATGATTTTATAGCCGGAATACTTTTTCTTTGCGAGATTATAAATGATACCAACATTTCCCACTTATCCTGTCTTAATATCCTTATACCTTTGGAATATTCACAGGCTTTTTGCAAATATACATCATTTTCATCAAGATCATCGATATAGATGCTGTAATCGGTATCTATATCAAAATAATCTTTCCATATTTTGTTATAATCTTCTTCACTGCAATCAAGCTCATAAGTATTTATATCTTTATTGTCTATAAGCTTTTGGATCCGCAAATGTTTGTTATTCGCAATAAGATCATAACTTCCATCATCTGTTTTATTAAACCTGAAGACCTGACCGCTATCCGCGATCTTTCTCATATCCAGATATTCTGAACTTATTTTAATCATTTCTCTCCTAAAACTTTCAGATCTGAGATTCCTTATACATTACACACTTATCGACAAATCTTTTTGCCATATTTACATTAGTCCTCAGATATATATGAGGATAACCTGCAAAAAGATTATCTTTAGCATGTATACAATCCCATTCTTTTGATTTATTTGCTTTTACCGCATGACAGGACCTACCGTTATTCTCACTGTCCCAATAATGAAACTCATGGGCTCTGAAGCTTTCTTTAACCTTAAGCAGCATATTGTCTTCACAGGCACTTACCTCTATATATCCGAATCTTTGAAGCTTTCCTGTAGGAAAGGTAAGTCCTTTTATCACTCCTACAAGCTTGTAAATATTTTCTTCTTTGTCCTTCATTTCCTCGTGCAGGTACATATAACCTCCACATTCTGCTATAGTCGGAACTCCTTTGTCTATAGCATTTTTTATCGACTCACACATTGAAGAGTTCTCTGATAGCTCTTTACCGTATCTTTCAGGATAGCCTCCCGGGATCCATAATCCGGATATATTTTCCGGAAGCTTTTCGTCATGTAAGGGACTGAAAAAAACTATCTTTGCTCCCAAGCTTTTCAATAATTCCAAATTGTCTTCATATATAAATAAAAAGGCCTCATCTTTAGCAACTGCCAATCTAAAACTGTTTTCGTATTCCGCCTCATTATAGGAAAGATTTTCAAACTTATCCCTCCCGGATTTACCTATTTCTGAGAGCAAAAGATCTATATCCACGGTAGTTTCAAGTATCTTGGATCTTTTTTCAAGTATTTTCACGGTTTCGGTAACGTCATCCGGTGTATAAAGCCCCAAATGCCTGCTCTCGACCATAAAAGCTTCATTTTCATCTAAGTAACCAAGAATTGTAAAACCGGTATGTTTTTCCAAATATTTTTTTATATCGGTATATTCTTCTTTATTTACTTTATTTACTATGACTGCTTTTACAAACTCATCATTATACTCTGCAAGATATTCGGATAATTTCATATAATTATCTTTAGATACCACCATAATAACATAAGAATCAAGTTCTTTTGCAACAGAATATGCACTTGCTCTGGGTTCTTCTTTATATATTCCGGAAAAATACCCCATGGCAGCCTCCGTAACAGCTATATCCGCTCCTTTTGAGTAATGTGCAAATTGCTTTTTCAGTTCATCCTTTTTTAGATCGGGTTCTAAAAAATACGGTTCCAGATTTATGCAAACTCTTTCTGCCGCAATAGTGTGATACATAGGATCGATATAGTCCGGTCCTGTCTTAAAAGCAGCGACATTTATGCCTCTTTTTTTTAATGCTGCTATAAGACTGCTGCAAATTGCAGTCTTTCCGCTATGCGAATCCATAGCGCTTATCATTATATTATTGTACATTTCCTTAACCTTTTATACTTGCGATCAATACCGGATTTTTAGCATCGAACATTGTATAATTCATAACTCTTTTTGTATTTGATACCGAAACTACTACTATATCTGTCTTGCAACCGAGAGTCTCGTAATACTTACAAGCCTCATTTATCTCCGCTACACTTTCCAAAGAAACGGCGGTGACCACTACCCTTACTTTAGGATTTTTTTCAAAAACTATCTTCAAGATGTCTCTCAGTTTTCCTGTGGTTCCACCTATAAATACGGCATCCGGTGCTTCAATTTCTTCCATTGATACACTTGCTTCACCCTTGATCACTTCGACATTATCAAGTCCGAATTTCTATATTCTTGTAAATAAGATCTGCCGCTATGGTCTTCTTTTCTATGGCATATACCTTGCCCTTGGGAACATTCATTGCCATCTCAATACTTACCGACCCTGTCCCTGCACCTACGTCGTAGCAGATATCTTCACTTGAAAGTCCGAGTTTTGCCACCGATAAAGCTCTTATTTCGGATTTGGTCATCGGGACTTTATCTCTTATGAATTCGTCATCTTCTATACCAAGTGTCATATGCATCGGACTTGCATTTTGATTTATAATGATCATACTGCATAGTTCAAGAAATTTATGTTCTTTAAAGTCCGCTACTTTTCCGTAACATAACACTTCTTCAGGATAAGACATATTCTCACCTATGTATATATCACAATCCTCAAAGCCCTTATCAATAAGCTCGCTTATAATATCCGAAGTTTCCATACCTCCCGAACTGATAACGAATACTTTTTTATTTGTTTTAAGCTCATGAGCAAGATGTCCCGTTCTTCCGTGTAAGCTTACTATCTTCATATCATGCCATGAAATATTGTATCTTGAAGCCAAATATGATATTGAAGATATGCTTGGAACTATCTGCATATCAACTTTATGTAATATATTCTCACTGTTCTTAGCCATAGCTTCTATATGTTTATAAAGGCTTTGTGTCCCGCTGTAAAAACCGGTATCTCCGCTCATTAAAACTACAGCACTTGAGTCTTGTGAGTTTTCAAATTTCTCTTTTATAAAGTTAATAATATCAATAGTCTTATATGACTTAAATGATGTATATTCCTTGCAGTTTTTTTCTTCTTTTCTGATCTCATCGCTAAGTTCCAGCATCCTGTCGGAGCCGGCAACTATAATATCTGCATCAGATATCAGTTTTCTTGCTTTTGCATTGACATATTCCATACTTCCGGGACCTATACCTACAATGCTTAGTTTATAAGGTCTGCCTGCTTTGTCATCTCTGCCTTTATCCTGATTATTATCGGAACACATTGTCAATATATCCTTGTAATTTTCAATATTATGTCTTTTTGCGATATGCTCTATCGCTTCCTCTTCACTTATACCTTTGTCATTTTGAGGAAGTGCAACTATTATCGGATATACACCCGCCTGTTTACAAGCTTCTATCTTTTCGTCAAAACCACCGTTGTTACCGGTCTGCTTGCTTACCATATATTTACAATTATATTCTTCCATAAGTGCGATATTAAGTCTTTCGCTGAAAGGTCCCTGCATCGCTATAATGTGCGACCCCTCAAGACCTATATCTTTGCAGGCATTTATTGACTCGACCGCAGACAGTACTCTAGCATACACTCTGCTAAGATCCAGCTTTTTATATTTTGCTATCTCTTTACTTCCGGTAGCCACGAAGACATTGCCCTCGCATGTAGTAAGGTAATCTACAGCCTCATCAACGCTTTTGACCAATTTATAGTCTTCACTATCAATATCAGTAATATTTCTAAGTACCCTTATATATTCTATTTCGTTTTGCTCACAAGCGGACTTTATATTTTCTTTTACCACAGTAGCAAAGGGGTGGGTCGCATCATACACCACTGAAATATCAAGTGCTTTAAACCCGGCACTCATCTCATCAATATTCATTCTTCCTTCAAGAACTTTTACAACTTTAAGTTCTCCGAGTACATCACTTCCGTATTCGCTCGCAACCGAAACGTATGCCGGTATTCCAAGAAGCTCGCAAGCTATTGCAAGCTTTCTTCCCTCTGTGGTACCTCCGAATATAAATACATTACTCATATCTGTAACCTCTTGGTGTAACCATCTTCTTACGTATTTCCATTGTCTGAGAATTACCTATAAATACGGTTGTAAACATATTTACACCTGTTTTTTCAAGCTCTTCAAGGCTTAGTACTTCCTGTCTTTGCCCATCTCTTCCTATATTTTCGACCAATCCGCATACTGTATTCTTATCCTTATATTTCATAAGGATATTGCAGGCTTTGCTTAAATAATCGGATCTTTTCTTACTTGAAGGGTTATATAAACAAATTACAAAATCCCCCTTAGCCGCAAACTCAAGTCTTGTTTCTATCTTCTCCCACGGAGTTAGAAGATCGCTCAGGCTTATAACAGTAAAATCATGTATTAAAGGTGCTCCAAGAATACTTGCACCCGAAAGTACGGCAGATACCCCTGCAACTATCTCTATTTCAACATCCTCATCGCCTGCTATCTCATACATAAGTCCCGCAAGTCCGTATACTCCGGCATCACCCGAGCATACCAATGCAACACTTTTACCGCCTTTTGCAATATCGAGTGTAAGTTTACATCTGTCCACCTCCTGTCTCATAGGAGTATTTATATATTCCTTATCCGGAAAATACTCTTTTATTATATCCGTATAAACTGTATAACCTGTTATTACATCAACTGCTTTAAGTACATTTACAGCCTCTATAGTCATTTGTTCATAGGCTCCGGGTCCGAAACCTACCACATATATCTTATTCGACATCTTGATTTTGTCGCCTCCTTTTAATTATTTACTTTTTTAAAATCTTTTTAATCTTTAACGATTATCAAACTATAATAACTTGCATCATCTCCAATTTCATCCAAACTCTCATATATCTTTTCATCCGGCATACCGCACTTTGAAATAGCATAAGCTTTTTTACCTCTTTCTTTCAAAAGTTCTCTGAGCTTGGATACCTGCTTGCCTGCCTTCATGTAGATCCTGGTCCCTTTGTGACCGAGATCTTTTTCCAAATCGTACGAAGAGGCAATTATGTGGATACTTTCTTCTCTTTCCCCAAGACTTATACCCATTCTGGCTGCCGAAGCACAAAATGAAGTTATACCCGGTACTATTTCAGCTTCATATCCGTCTTCTATTAAAAGTTTATACATATACATAAATGTTGAATATACCGATACATCTCCGAGTGTCAGACAGGCTACATCCTTGCCTTCATCCAACTTTTCTTCTATCTCTTTTACTGCCTGCCTATACGCCTTTTCCCTTTTCTCCTCATCCTTTGTCATAATGAGTTTAAGCGGAAGGTATTCTTTTTTATCAATATCCTCATAGGCTGCCTTAGCTATATCAAATGCTGTCGCATTGTCCGGAGCAGCAACTACCGGACAGGATCTTAAAAGTTTAAGTGCCTTAAGAGTAAGCAGATCCGGATCTCCGGGTCCTACTCCTATTCCATAACATTTTGCCATAATTATTTCCTTTATATAAAAAATGATTAGTTTTTAAGTTCTTCTTTATAGAATTCCACAAACTGTGTATATCCTTGTAAGCTTAATTGTTCTTTTTGGAATTTCTTATTCTTATTCATCACGGTTACCAGTACAGTCTGACCTTCTTTTCTGTTATCATCGGCTTTTTTAAGTATCCCGATAAATCTTTCATTATCGATCCCCTTTTCATAAAGATACACCTTCTTAACAGCTTCTTTTTCCGGCTCGAAATCCATCTCGGCAAGAATAGTAACGATACGCTCAAAGCCTATGGAGAATCCGCAAGCAGGTACTTCCCTGGAACAGAACTTCCCTATGACCTTATCATATCTTCCGCCTCCGGCAACCGATCCCGAAAAACCTTTCATGCTGACTTCAAATATAGTTCCGGTATAGTAACCCATTCCTCTTACAAGGCTTGCATCAAAGATTATATCAAAATCCGCAGTCTTACAATTTTCAACTACTTTTATTATAGTTAAGAGACCGTCTATACAATCTTCAGGTAAGAAATCCTTAGTATTATCTCGTATAAATTCAAGCTTAAAATTATTATCCGAACTATTTCCAGTTTATTTATTATATTAATATAATTGTCAACCTTGTCATTATCAATACCAAGTTCTGTAAGTTCTTTTTTTACTCCCTCTATACCTATCTTATCTATCTTATCAAGAATGATAAATACTGAGGTCATATCCCTATCTTCTATACCGCTTGCCTTTACCAATGCGCTTAATATATTTCTGTCATTTATCCTGAGAGTGAATTTATTTTTAGGGCAAAGTTTTGAAAGCACTCCGGTGGTCGCAAGTATAAGCTCTATTTCAGCGGCATTGGTCGCATCTCCAAGTATGTCTATATCACACTGGGTAAATTGTCTGAATCTTCCTTTTTGAGGTCTTTCCGCTCTCCATACGGAACCTATTTGCAATGATTTAAAAGGACTTATGAGCTTGTCGCTGTTATTGGAATAATACCTTGATAGAGGTACCGTAAGGTCGTATCTAAGTCCCGCATCAACCAGATCATTTTCTTTTTCTGCACTCTCTAAGTTAAGTTTTTCTCCTCTTTTTAATATCTTAAATATGAGCTTTTCATTATCTCCGCCTTGACCTCCGGTAAGATTGGATATATCTTCAAGTGCGGGGGTCTCTATTCTGTTGAAACCGTAACTCTTATATGAACTTTGTATAATACCCAAAAGATATTCCCTAAGCTCCATTTCCTTAGGTAAAATATCCTTCATGCCTGTCATACTTTTTTTAACAAATGCCATATTTTTCTCCTTTTAAAGCTTGTAATAATGTAACTTTGACGGATTCATCCGAACTGTCATGGTGATCTATAAAAATAATATCCGGCTTTTCATAAGATCCGAAAACCCGGTAGTCAATATAAGCATAAAGTTTTTATGCTGTATATATGTAACGATTTATGCACATTCCGGAAAGTACTTTTATTTCTTACTTATGAAGCTACCTGATAAATTAAATATTTTCTTTATTTTTAATTATGTCTTCTATTCTTTCAATATACAAATTGGGATCTTTTACATTCTCAAGTCTCATAGCCTTACCGTCCTTTATACCGGTCAGTTTAGAACTTGCTCCGGCTCCGCAGGCAATAATATCCTGCTTTTCTTCCATTATCAGAATATTATATATACATTCTATGCCGGGTTTACTGAACCCTATATTCTCATAATTCCCCGCCATGTTTTTTTGCCTGTACAAATAATACGGTTCAAGCCCCAGACTGCTGCAAAATTCATGACTCAACTTAAAACTGTCACTCATTATCTTATTCGCAATATGCATGTATTTTTCATCCCGGTCGTTGAGCCTTGCCGCTCTTTTTACAGCCAGAGAATGTATGGTCAGTGACTCGGGATCCAGTTTTTTTATTTCTTCAAGGGTATGCTCAACTTCTTTTACCCCCTCACCGGGAAGTCCCAATATTATATCGGTATTGATATTATCAAATCCCAGATCTCTTGCCATAACGAAGCTTTCGATTATCATATCTACGCTGTGATATCTTCCTATTTTATCCAGAGTACTTTGGTTCATAGACTGGGGATTTATCGATATCCTCGTTACACCCATTGACTTTAATACCTTTAATTTATCTTCACTTATACTGTCCGGTCTTCCGGCTTCGACCGATAGTTCCAACAGGCTTTCGGTATCAAATTCCTCTCTTACACAGGAAAGTATTTCTTTAAGTTCATCCGCATCAAGTGAGGTTGGGGTCCCTCCTCCCATATATACTGTTTGAAGCTTTCTGTAAGCATTGGCTTTTGCAACCGCCTTAAGCTCCTTACACAGAGCTTTAACATAGTCTTTTTTACTATGCTGCCATGCCTTTATAGGATAGGCTGAAAATGAACAGTAGTAACATATACTGGGACAATACGGTATACCTATATACAGACTGTAATTATCTTTGTAATATATATTATCCAGTATTTTTTTTTCTTTTGATGCTACCTTATAACTTAGTTCTATCTTTTCATCGGACATAAGATAGGTACTCTTTAAGTTCGTGTGTATTTCTTCTTTATCGGCTCCCCTGTCAAGCATATTAAGTACTATCTTTGTAGGTCTTATACCCGTTAATGTACCCCAGGGAAGTTGTGTGCCGGTATGTTCAAAAAATATATCGTAAAGATTTCTTTTAAGTATATTTTTTACTTCATATCTGCTAAGTAAAGCATCTATTGTGAACTTATGTTCTTTATCGGGATATACTACTTTTCCCACATACAGCTCTTTCTTTTTTTATATTACATGAAAATATGACTTTCTCTCCGGCGGTATATATGTATGATACACTCGGATAGAAAGCCATACATAGCTCTCTTATATCTTGTTCATATGGAAAATCATCCAACAATATAGCTATCATTTGTCTTTGCCTTACAGATACCTGCGTATCTCATTATATTTCTTCTCATCACCTATAGTTGTTTTTCTTTCATGTCCCGGCAGCACCAAAACATTCTCATCCAACAAGAAAAGTTTTGAAAGTGAAGCTATCATTTCATCGTGATTGCCGCTATACAGATCACATCTGCCGTAAGTATGATAAAACAATGTATCACCCGATATAAGAAGTTCTTCATCTTTTATATAAAAGCACACCGAACCCTCGGTATGACCCGGAGTATGAATAACTTCGATTTTCTCACCGAGGAACTCCAGATCGCTGTAGTCATTAAAGTATTCATCTATATCTATTTTTACTTCTTTTCTTAAAAATCTATCCGAAGTATTTTTAGAAGGATCCGAGAAAAGTTCCCTTTCTTTTTCATAACCGTATACCTTTATATTATAATGCCTTCTTACATCATCGACTGCCATTATATGATCGAAATGCCCATGTGTCAGCAAAACAGCCACAGGTCTTAAACCATTAGAGTCTACGGTCTCTGTGATCTTTGCAGCATCATCGGCAGGGTCTATGATAAGACAATCTTTTGTATTTTTATTATATAATATGTAAGTATTTGTACTTACAGGTCCGAGCACCAGATCTATATATTCCAAATTTTTCATACAGTACCTCCTTTTGCTTTGATTAAGTAAACTAACTTGATGTTCTTTCTATATCGATAACACCGGATATTTGCCTTATTTTTTCGGATAAGGTATGCAGCTCTCTGGTTCCCTTGGTTTCAAATTGCATGGCTATAGTTGCAAGCCCCTGTTTATTGGTCCTGATATTGACAGATTTTATATCTATACCTTTTTCGGTAAATACCTTGGATATATCAACAAACATACCTATACGATTATTCGCATATATTTTGATCTCTACCTGATACTTTCCTACCGATGCATCTTCTTCGGTATTTTGCCATTCGGCAGGTATAAGCCTTACCCTTTCTTCTTCCGGAAGAGATATTATATTGATACAATCCGTTCTGTGAATTGAAACTCCACGACCTCTTGTAACAAAACCTACTATCTCATCTCCCGGGACCGGAGAACAGCACCTTGAGAACCTTACTGCAAGATCGTGCATTCCTCTGACAACGATCCCGCTCTTTGACTTGTTCTTGGTATCCTGCTCAACTGCCTTATAGCTTTCAGACGATATTCCTTCTATTATTTCAGTATCGGTAATGTTCTTTTTAGCCTGTTTGTTCTTTTCTTCAACCATCTTGTTGATGATCTGACCTTCTTTTATGCCACCGTGACCAACACTTGCAAGTACGGCATTCCAATCTCTGAAGGCGTATCTTTTCATTACCTTTTCCTGATATTCGGGTTTATTGATATCGGGTAAATTGATCCCCTTTGCCTTACAATATTTCTCTAAAAGTTCTTTACCCTTTATTATATTATCTTCTTTCAGCTCCGTTTTAAACCACTGATTGATCTTATTTTTCGCCTGAGTGCTTTTTACGATATTAAGCCAGTCTCTGCTCGGTCCTTTTGAGTTTTGAGAAGTAATTATTTCCACTCTGTCTCCGTTATGGAGTATATAGTCTTTATTGACCAATTTTCCGTTTACTCTGGCACCTATCATTTTATTACCTACAGCTGAGTGTATCGCATAGGCAAAATCTATAGTTACAGAGCCCTTCGGAAGGTTTTTAACATCTCCCTGAGGGGTAAAACAATATACATTGTCTGTAAACAGATCCAGATCGCTTTTTATAAAGTTGAGGAACTCTTTATTGTCTGCGGTATCCTTTTGCCACTCAAGGATCTGTCTGAGCCAATTCATTTTGGCATCTTCAGCTCCCGCAGCCACTTTACCGCTTCCGCTCTCTTTATATTTCCAGTGTGCAGCAATACCGAATTCGGCAGTTTTATGCATTTCCTTCGTTCTTATCTGTATCTCGAACGGTTGACCGTTATCGGCTATCAATGTTGTATGCAAAGATTGGTACATATTCGGTTTGGGCATTGCTATATAATCCTTAAACCTTCCCGGTATAGGCTTATAAAGCTCGTGGATCACACCCAATGCGGCATAACAGTCTATAAGGGTATCCACTATGATCCTTACGGCAAAAAGATCGTATATCTGCTCGAGGTCTTTGTTCTGGCTAACCATTTTTTTGTATATTGAAAAGAAATGTTTAACTCTTCCGTTGATCTGTGCTTCGATCCCGGCTTCTTTAAGATTACTTTGTACATGTAAGACGATATCGTGCACAAAGTCCTCTCTTTGTTCTTTCTTAAGAGTTATTTTCTCAACCAGATCCTCATATATATCAGGCTTAAGATATTTAAGTGCAAGATCATCGAGTTCGACCTTGATTTTTGAGATACCGAGTCTTTGAGCTATGGGTGAATATATGTCCAAAGTCTCCCTTGCTTTCTCCTTTTGCTTTTCGGGCTTCATATATTGTAAAGTTCTCATATTGTGAAGTCTGTCCGCCAATTTTATCAATATGACTCTTATATCCTTAGCCATGGCAAGAAACATTTTTCTTAAGTTTTCCGCTTGTAATTCTAATTTGTCCTTATCCCATGAAAGTTGTGTAAGTTTTGTAACTCCGTCTACAAGGTTAGCCACTTCAACTCCGAACATATCCTTAAGCTCGTCATAAGTAAACGGTATCCTCAACAACATCATGTAATATTCCCGCTATGATACTCTCTTTGTCAAGTTCCAGATCCGCCAATATTTTCGCAACACAAAGAGGGTGAATTATATATGGTTCACCTGACTTTCTCTTTTGATCTTTATGTGCTTTATCAGCTAATTCATAGGCTTTTTCGATCATGCTGATATCATCGGAAGGATGATATCTTCTTATAGCTTTTATTAATTCGTCATACAGATACTCCTTAGATACGAAATCATCCGGCTTATCTATAACTATATCATCAAAATTCCTCATAGATATAACACTATCACCTGTTGCCATATTTCCTCTCCTAACTGTCTGCCCTTTTCAGAATATATGAGAGTAATTATAATTATTTTTATATAAAAATGCAATATTTCTTCCACTTATCCTTGAAATAGGTTATAATTAAAAAATATATTAAATCTTTTTTGGAGGAGCTAAGTATGTATCAGCAACGCAACGTTTTAGATAATGTATTTTATTTAGGATCAAGCGACAGAAGACTTAATCTTTTTGAAAATGCTTTTCCCGTTCCGAACGGCATATCCTATAACTCTTTTCTTGTCGTAGATGAGAAAACGGTTTTACTTGATATGGTAGATAAGTCCGTAAGTAAAGCTTTTTTTGAAAATCTTGAACACGCACTTGGAGAAAAGAAGCTTGACTATGTGGTGATCAACCATATGGAGCCCGATCACACAGCAACTTTGGAGGAACTTGTATACAGATATCCTGAAGTGACTATAGTCGGCAACGCCAAGACATTTACCTTTATAAAGCAATTTTTCACATTTGATATAAGTAATAAGACCTTAGAGGTAAAAGAAGGAGCAACTCTTTCTTCCGGACAGCATACATTTTCTTTCTATATGGCACCTATGGTTCACTGGCCTGAAGTCATGGTCACATATGAGCATGAACATAAAATGCTTTTCTCAGCTGATGCTTTCGGTACATTCGGTGCTTTAAGCGGAAATATTTTTGCCGATGAATATGACTATAAGAGCGAATGGCCTGGCGAAGCAAGAAGATATTATTCAAATATAGTAGGTAAATACGGTCCTCAAACTTTAGCATTGCTTAAAAAAGCCGCTAATCTTGATATAAATTATATCTGCCCTTTACACGGTCCTATATGGAGAGAAAAAGAAGGTATTGCGTGGATCATGGACAAATATTCACATTGGGCGGGATATGTTCCCGAAAGTGATGATGTTGTCATCTTCTACGGCTCTATATACGGAGGTACCGAAGATGCTTCCAATCATCTGGCTGCGGAACTTGCCAAAAGAGGAGCAAGGAATATTAAAATGTATGATGTTTCCACTATCGATCCTTCTTACATGGTTGCAGAGGCTTTCCGTGCTAAGAAATTGGTATTTGCAGCTTCTACCTATAACTTGGATATATTCCCTAAAATGGAGATATTGATAGACGATCTGATAGCACACAGCCTTCAAAATCGTGTGGTTGCTCTTATGGAAAACGGTTCATGGGCTGTAACTGCCAACAAGAAGATGAAAGAACTTATTTCAAGCATGAAAAATATGACTATACTTGAAGAGACAGTAAGTATTAAATCATCTCTTAAAGCAGAACAAATGCCTGAAATAGAAAAATTAGCCGAGGCTATAATTGCCGCTAATTAAATTTATTGTTTGAAAATTTAGTATATCTGTCTAAAAAAGCTGTCGCATCAAGGAATACTTGCTGCGACAGCTTTTTATATATCAGCTGATATTATTTATATCTAAATCTCCGGCTCTATCATTCCGTAAGTATCATCATGTCTCTTATAAACTACATTGACCGCATTAGTCTCTGCATTTAAAAATACATAGAAATTGTGGTTAAGAAGTTCCATTTGTAAACATGCTTCTACAGGATCCATAGGCCTAACATTAAACTTCTTGGTTTTAACTATTCTGATATCTAAGCTCTTATCCTCTGAATCGTCATTTAAGAAATATTCTGTAAATGACTGTACGCTATGCTTTTTATCTATGAGCTTGCTCTTATATTTTTTGATCTGTTTTTCAATAATATCTTGAACTAAGTCTATGCTCATATACATATCCGGACTTGACTTCTCAGCTCTGATAAGTCCTACCTTGGTAGGTATGGTCACCTCTATTGTCTGCATCTCTTTTTGGACTCCGAGTCTTACTCTGACTTCGGTATCCTCTGTAAAATACTTTGACAATTTACCAAACTTGCTCTCTATTGCAGTTTTGATTCCATCTGTTACCTCAACATGTCTACCTGTAATGTTATAACGCATAATATAATCTCCTTTCGATTAGGATATATTTATTATAGCATATTTTCCATAAATATACAGTATAAAATAAAATTTTACAGCATATTTATTAGGGATTTATCAACTTTTAAATAAGCAAATCATATTGCAAATAAAATTCCTCTGAGTATCCATGATAGTATATTCATATTATACAGGAAATTCAAAAAGAAACTGGATTCTATAGCAGCCAATATATCTCTACCCCATGAGGTACTTAAGCTCACTCCCAGAAACAAAAAGACCATCCATACTATAAATATTGCATATATGAAGCCTCCTACCGCTCCGGCTATTTGGTTCAGCCCGTATATGATAGGTACTTTGGATACTATATCGGACAAATTGACTGCTATCTTAAGTATTATCCATACAAATACAAATACAAGTATAAAACTCAATATTGTGGTTATGATCTTACTTAAAGATTTTCCTATATAGTCCGCAAAATAATCAGCTCCAAGCTGCTGCCAGGTCTGTTTTTGGTTGTTGGCATTTAACACGTTTTTTATTTGCTTTGGAAGTTTAAGCTTTTCTATATATTCTTCCTGCTTAAGAGGGTCATGTTCCATATCTTCATCATACTCCGTAGTTATACCGTTGAGTATTTCTCGTTTGATACTCTTCTCTACATTGGTATGTTTTGATATGAAAGCACTTGTCCACGGAAGCAATAAATTAACTATGGTTATAGTCAGTACCCAAAAAGATACCGAAACCGCAAGTCTTAAAAAACCTTTTTTATGCCAATATAAGGTATTGCCTATCACAAAAAGGAAGACCGTAAGTTCTATGGCATGTTTCAGTAAAAACTCTATCATGGTAAGAAATGCTCACCCTTAAGTATAAGCTGTCCGTCTTTATTGTATCTTGGTGAAAACTTAAATATTTTCTTTAACATAGGAGGTTTCTCCGCATAATCGGCAACTTCCTCTATCATATTCTCAGCTTCAGACTTCGTAAGCTTTATACCTTCAGATTCCATGATCTCAGCTCTTTCATAAAGGGCATGCATACCTTCACCCATGATCGCACAATCTATAGACTGTGCATAATCACTGGCATACTCGGCGAAACTGTCTATATCCATTTCATCTTCATAGTCCGCAGGCTTATTCGAAACCTCTCCTTCACCGCCCAATGCTTTTATACGTCTTCTATCGCTTCTTCTATCTTCATCATCTCCTTGCGGCATTGCTATATCCAGATTCACAGTCTTGTCATAATTAGTATTGTTGATATTAAAACTGTTGGCTTCATCTGCATCTCTTGAGATCGTATAATCTATGTTTTTATCGTTGCCGAAGCTATCTTGCTCATTATAACTTATATTATAATCAAATGAAGGCTCCTTTTTATCATACGCAGCTGTTTCATGATCTTTGATTTCCTGATTCCCGGTATTATAATTATCGGCATATTCCACAGTCGGCATGATCGTTGGGATCGTTACCGGTTTTTCTTCCTCAAATTCCACCTCGGTATCATTACCGTCTACGCTTATGTATGAACAAAGGGTAAATAATTCGGGATCTGCACTTCTTAATTTACCGATTTGAAGAGAATTATCTATAAATATAAATATTGAATCACCGGCATGGTTCTTTATTGTCTTATTAAGCTCACCAAGCATATCAGGATTCAAATCTCCAAGCTCCGTAACTACCAGATTATTACCGTTGATCTGCTTGTATACTGCTTCCACTCCTCTTTCATTGAGCTTCATAGCTTCAACTTTGGAGGCTCTCTTTTTAACGCCTTCCTTTGAATAGATGGATTTAAGTATTTCCTTTGCTCTATCAAGACCGTCTTCAACATTTCTTGATTCGATTATATAGGCATATTTTTTGGTATCCACTATGTCTACTTCTTCAATACTTATATCTGTCGGTTCACTGTTAAGCTCCTTGGCACCTACATCATACATACCTGTATCGCCGTAACTTGATGCGTTTATACTTTGAACTTTTTCTTTCTCCTCTGAAACATCCACAAGTTTATCTATAGGAACTTGCTTTACCAATAATTCATCGGTATGTATACTCGGAGTTTTAACCAGCTCTTTTTCTTCTATACTTACGTTGCTGTTATTATCATCACTTTGAGCATAGTTGTCATAGCTTTGGCTATTATCGGTACTGTTACTTTCAATATTCTGATCCTCGACATAAGTATCCGTATTCTTAGGATATAAACTTGTATACTGATTTACATTTTTGTGAACCTCTTGACTGTTTGCCTGCTTTCCGGGTTTTGAAAAACTTCCCTGTGATGAAGGATAGAGACTGTTATCACTGCTTGCTTTTAATTCCACAGCCCTGTCAACATAATCACCTACACCGAACATCAATATAAGTTTATCACAGGCATTTATACAATCATCGATACGACCCGCTCTGTAATAGCATTCCGCAAGTTCATATAACCACTCTTCATTAAGCTCTTTACTGTTATAATTTTCAAGTGCAAGCAGCATTTGCTCTATAGGAGCATCCTTTGCCTTTAGTATCATATACCTCAGCAAATAAACCCTGCTGTCATCAGCGGCTATAGTGTAAAACTCTTTATAATATTCCTCCGCTTCTTCAATCTTTCCCTCTTTTAATGCCAGACAGGTAAGTCTGTATAACAGATACTTTCCTGAAATAAGTCTTTCATAAGCTAAAAGAAGTATGTTCTTAGCTTCAGAATAATCTCCTATCTTCTCATATACACCGGATACTGTAGACAATAAACTCGCACTGCCCACTCTTCTCCAGTCTATACTATTGGCTATATCTACAGCTTGGTCATAATTATTAGTTTTAGCCAACTCCTTCAGCTGATCCACTCTCTCGTCAAATTCATGTTTATCCATAGCGGTAGCTATCCTTTCTATACATCATACTATATTACAGTATGGTTCTTCCTTCCAATGCCCTAAGTAAAGTGACCTCGTCTATATACTCCAAATCCCCTCCTACAGGAACTCCGCTTGCAATACGACTTACTTTGATCCCGGTAGGTTTAATAAGTTTTGCTATATACATTGCGGTAGTTTCTCCCTCTAAAGTAGAATTTGTAGCTATTATAACTTCCTTTACTTCTTTTTCAAGTCTTTTAATTAATTCTTTAAGTTTTATATCTGCCGGTCCTATTCCAAGCATAGGAGATATGGCTCCGTGAAGAACATGATATACACCGTCATATCTCCCGGTTTTCTCGTATGCAGCCAGATCTCTGCTGTTCTCTACGACCATTATCACTTCATGGTCTCTGGACTTACTTTTGCATATAGGGCAGATTTCTTCATCTGTAAGCGTATAGCATTCAGAACAATATTTTATGTTTGACTTGGCAAGTGATATAGCGCAGATCAAATTTTCCACCTGTTCATTCGGCATATTTATCATATGAAACGCCATACGTTGAGCCGATTTGGCACCGACCCCCGGCAACTTGGCAAGTTCTTCAATAAGCTTAGTTATATGATTACTGTAGTATTCCATAGATTAGAACGGTAAGCCTCCTAAGCCTCCTGTAAGCTTGTTCATGTTATTTTTATTATATTCTTCCATCTTACGAAGTGCTTCATTGCATGCAGCCATAATAAGATCTTCAAGCATCTCAACATCATCCGGATCTACCACATCCTTATCAAGGCTTACTTTTGTGATCTCTTTCTTTCCGGAAACAACTACGCTTACGGCACCTCCACCCGCACTTGCTTCAAACTCCATGGATTCGAACTCCTTAGCCTGTTCCTCCATCTGTCTTTGAAGCTTTTGTGCCTGCTTCATAAGATTATTCATATTTCCGGGCATCATGCCGCCTTGAAAACCACCGTGTCTTGCCATAGTATACTCCTTTATTCTTCAATATCTATATCATATTTTATAACTTCGGACAGTTCATCTTTTGTAACATATTCTTTTTCAACTCTGTCCTTAGATTCTACACATATTATATCAAAATTCAATTCTTTTTCGTAAATCTTAAGTGTATATGTTTTAAGTTCATTAATAAGCTTTTCTTTATCACAAAGATTATACAGTGTTTTTTCATTAAATACTATATTTATAACATCTTCTTTCGCTTCTATATAGGTATTTTTTAATTTTACCGCATTTACTGTACTTATATCATCAAGGATCTTAAACCAGTCTTTTTTTACAAGTTGATAATCTTCATAGCTTGACTTTGAAAGTTCTATTCTTTCGGTTTTTTTTACGGTCTCCTCGCTTTCATCTGTCGGCTGTGTGATTTTAATCGTAGAAGCTGAAAAATCCACACTTGAGAAATTAGCCAATCTGTCTTCCAGCTTCGATATCCTTTCGTATAAACTGTCCGTATTCGAATCCATGACCGGGGTACATATCTTAATAAATGCAAGTTCCGTAAGAACTCTTTTTGAAAGATTATTTTTCAGATCGTTAAGCAACTGAGAAAATATCCTGATATAGCGGTTTAGACTCTCTTTATTCAAAAGCCCCGATGTATATCTCATGATCTCAATATTATCTGCGGACACATCTATGATACCGTCCACATCTTTGCTTACCTTAAGGAGCAAAAGGTTTCTGAAATACCAAAGCATATCCGTTACAAATTGAGACAGATCCCTTCCCTGCATACATATATCGTCAAGCATCAGCAAAAGATCAACGGTATTATTCTCTATTATCTTTCTGCAAATATTATCGAAGACCGTCATATCCACTGTTCCCAGTATATCGAGTATGTTATCATAAACTATAGGTTCATCCGGGTAGTAAGCCCTGCACTCTTCCAACAGGCTTAAGGCATCTCTAAGAGCACCGTCCGAACATCTGGCTATATAATCCTTTGATTTCTCATCAATATTTATATTTTCTTCTTTACACACCTTATCCAGCTGTGCGGCTATTGTGTTTGATCCTATTCTTTTGAGATCGAATCTTTGGCATCTTGAAAGTATAGTTATAGGTATTTTGTGTACTTCCGTAGTAGCCAATATAAATATAGCATAGTCCGGAGGTTCCTCCAAGGTCTTAAGAAGTGCGTTAAATGCTCCGGTAGACAGCATATGTACCTCGTCTATTATAAAAACCTTGTATTTACCGGATGTAGGAGGATAATTAAGTCTTTCTTTTATTTCTCTTACATTGTCCACTCCGTTATATGAAGCGGCATCCATTTCCACCACATTTATAGATGCATCTTTTAATATTTCAAGGCAGTTCTCGCATTTATTGCAAGGATTACCGTTCTTCGGATCTTGACAATTTACCGCTCTCGCCATGATTTTTGCCATACTTGTTTTACCCGTACCTCTTGTACCGCAAAACAAATACGCATGAGCCACTCTACCGGATACGATCTGATTTTTAAGCGTTTTGGCTATTGCGTCCTGACCAACGACTTCGTCAAAATCCTTAGGACGCCACTTTCTGTAAAGTGCTGTATATGACATATCTAACTCCTAAAGATTTTTTAAGAATCTCCAAAACTTATACCCACAAGTCTGGCTTCTTTTATTATCTCGGATTTTGGGTCTACCTGCTTTATTTTAGCTGCGATATCCGAAAGTTCCACAGCTACTATCTTTTCACCTTGAATTGCCACCATCTTTGCGAAATCTTTGTTGTGTATCATTACGGCAGCCTTGGCACCGAGCCTTGTTGACAATACTCTGTCATATGCACTCGGCTCTCCTCCTCTTTGCATATGTCCGGGCACTGTCACTCTTATCTCATGTCCCGTAAGACCGAATATTTTATCTCCGACCTCATAGGCTACAGAGGGGTAATTACTAAGTTTTCTTTTTATTTTCAGCTCTTTTTTGGTAAGCCTTACATCTTCTATCGACATGGCACCTTCCGCAACCGCAAGTATTGAAACTTTTTATTATTCTCTTCTCTTTTTTTGATCGCATTCGCTACAAGATTTATATCATAAGGTATCTCAGGCATAAGTATTATATCGGCACCTCCGGCAAGACCCGCATACAGCGTAAGCCAGCCTACTTTATTACCCATGATCTCAACTATAAATACTCTTCCGTGTGAAGCTGCCGTAGTATGTATATTATCTATCACCTTCGTAGCCACCTCAAGTGCACTGTGAAAACCGAAAGTCATATCGGTGCCGAACAGGTCGTTATCTATGGTCTTTGGCAGTCCTATGATATTAAGACCTTCTTGAGATAAAAGATTAGCTGTTTTTTGACTTCCGTTTCCGCCGAGCACTACAAGACAATCAAGACCCAGTTTGCTGTAAGTATTTTTCATAGCTTCCACTTTATCTATTCCGTCTTCTTCTATTTCTCTGATCCGTTTAAAAGCTTCTCTGCTGGTTCCGATTATGGTTCCGCCTTGGGTAAGGATACCTGAAAAATCACTTTCCTGCATGATCTTATACTTTTCATGTATAAGCCCCTTATACCCGTCAATAAAACCTATGATCTCAACATCTGTCCTATACAATTTATATAGAGATTTTGCCACTCCACGCATAGTAGCATTTAATGATTGGCAATCTCCGCCACTTGTCAGCATACCTACTCTGAGCATATTCTCTCCCTTATAGTGTTATAACTTTTACCGTATCATAAAAAATTATAATGCAAATATCTGATTTTGTCGACCTTTTATCATGCTGCATTCTTTATAACACAAAAAAAAGACACTCATTGCTGTGCCTTATTTTAACCACACATCTTGCTTCGAATTCTGTTCATAAACGTAACCATGGCAGTTAGCTCTATGACGGCTGTCTTACGGCACATGAAAGATCTCGTTTATTGCTGCTACATTCCTGTCCTGACAAGGTTCGCAAGTTTCCATTGCGTAAGGACCCTCATGTCAACACCACTTACTATGGGCAGCTCTACAAACAAAGACCCTAGGCAAGATATCACCTCTGCTAAAGCGGATTGCAGATACAGGGCACCGCTATCTCCCCGGCTGTGTGGAAAGTTAATTATAAGCTTTTTCACTTTATTTTGTCAAGTTCTTATTATAACAAAGGAGCTAATAACCTGCAGATGATATGAATTATATTAAGTGTCTTTTTTACATATTTATATTTTTCACTTACCTCCTCAGACACATCTAAAAGTTTAAGAAAATCTTCACACATAAAATCTATAGCCTTGTATTTATATAACAAGACCCCATCTTCGAAATTATGATATAAGCTCCTGTAATCAAAATTGATAGTGCCCACTATAGCTGATCTTGCATCTACTATAAGGCTTTTTTGATGTAAAAATCCCGGACTGTATTGGTATATTCTTACACCCGACTTTACCAAGGATGAATAATAAGACTTCGTTACACCGTATATAAATCTCTTATCCGGCACTCCGGGTGTTACTATCCTTACATCCAAACCTCTTTGAGCCGCCATATTGAGTTCTCTGATCATTTCATCGCTTATGATAAGGTATGGTGTGGTTATATACACCGAACTTTTGGCACTCTTTATCAGATTCAGGTAAGCATTCTCACTTAAACTTTCTTCATCAAGCGGACTGTCCGCATATACTTGAACGAATCCCTCTTCTTTTGACTTATAAGGGATCTTTTTAAGAAATTTCCCATAATCTTCATCATCCTTAACCGATGACCACATTTCAAGAAACATTACTGTAAGACTTAGTACGGCATCTCCGGTAAGTTTTACTCCGCTATCCTTCCAGTGGCCGTATCTTTTACTGTCGATAAAATATCTGTCGGCTATATTATACCCTCCGGTAAAACCTACTATCCCGTCTATTACACAGATCTTTCTGTGATCCCTGTTGTTCATGAAAATATTAAAAAGCGGATGAACCGGATTAAATACTCTGCATTTGACTCCTATGGCTTCCATTCGTTTTATAAAGCCCGGGTCTATAAAACCTATACTTCCAACATCATCATATATTATCCTTATTTCAACACCTTTCTTGGCTTTTTTCTTAAGTATAGGTATTATTCTATCGAATATCTTCGCTTCTTCTATGGCATAGTATTCCATAAATATATATTCTTTTGCTTCTTTCAACTCTTTTAACATGGCATTAAGAGCAAGATTCGTTTCGGGGAAAAATTCGACATCGGTATTTTGATATAACGGATATCCGGAATATTTTTTTAAATATTTTGATTGATTAAATAAAAATATATCCTCATCAAAAAGTTTGGACATTATCATCTCATCCTGCTCTTTATATGGCAGAAAATGATGAGACAGGTTATCGAATTTTTAATGATAAATCTTATTGAGTCTTTATGACCGAAAAGCAGGTATATACAGATCCCGAAAATCGGCGCAGAAAGTATGACTATGATCCATGAAAGCTTAAACATCGCATTCTTACTGTTATCATATATTCCCATCGCAAGTATAATTGCGAGTATTCTTACTATAACAGCTGCGATCGCATAATATTCAACCAATATATGACTGATTGTTATGATCCATGCCGCCTGAGCCAATACTGCCAGACCTACGAATATAATCCTGCTAATACTGTTTTTGATCACTCCTTTTTGTTCCGCTCTCATATCCTCACCTATTCCCCTATATTAAAAAATATTTTTATTCTATATTTAGTTCAATACTTTTTGATATATAATATTTAAATCCTTTTTTTGTCGCAATATTTGATAATTTCTTTTTTTACTTTTTCATCTGTTGTATACTCAAGTAAGTATACATCCAAGCCGTATTTTTTTACTTTTATTATATATTCTTCCAGATATTTTCTGTTTTCTTCACTGTTTACTTCAAACTTATCATGCCTAAAATCAATAGTCGTGTATACGCTCTCTTGATTAACTCCTCTTATCAGATCTTTAGATCGGTCTTCTTCTATCATTTTTTTCACAAATACATCTGCACCGTTTATATAAATATCTTTTCCCAAACCATAAAGTTTATTAAGCATATCAATTATAGATCTGTATATTTCTTCTTCGGGATATTGATAATATACATCCGCATTATCTATAAAAAAAGCATCCACTCCCTTATCGCAAAGTTCCTTACCTTTTTCATAGATGTATTCCTGCCATGACTCATCCCTAACATCTACCCACTCTTCTTCATCCCAGTTTTCATATTTTGAGAGTGTCAAATGTTTGAATACTTCATAATTATCTCTGAATTTTTCTATTGAACCTATATTAAGATAAGTTGAGATCCGCTTGTTACCGTTTGATTTTAATTCTTCTATATCCGCTTTGCTAAAATACTCTGCGTCTATGACCAGAAGTTCATAATTTTTAAGTTTAAGAACATCTTCTTTTGCCATGCCTATAACAACAGCATAAGGTTTTGTTATCGCACTGCATGCAGATATAATCAAAACAAATAACATTATTAAAAATAAGATTATTGTATGTTTCTTCAATACTTATCTCCTTATATTGATCTCGTAATAGTATAACATTTACGATAAGATATTATCTACTTTAGATTTTTTTAAAATAAAAGATCCCCGTATTATAGATTCTGTAATAATACGAGGTCTTTTTATTGATTTTATTGACTTTTTTTATTGATTTGATTGTTTAATTTAAGCACTAAAATTCTTTTTAACGATTCATCCAGCCGCTCTTGCGAAATCTCTCCGCTTTTAACAGCTTCAACTAATGATGCATAGGCTCCTTTAAAATCGGTCGTTATCAAAAGCATATCCGCACCTGCATTGAAAGACATCTTAACAGCTTCCTTGATACTGTAGTGATTATTGATCGCTCCCATATCCAAAGCATCTGTAATAATTATTCCTTTGTATTTTAGCTCCTCTCTTAAAAAATCATTCATTATTTTTTTTGAAAGAGATGCAGGAGTATTATCTCCCGTAACATTTGGAAGAGAAATATGGGATACCATAATAAAAGGTACATCTTCATCAACAGCATCCAAAAACGGTACAAGCTCTTCTTTTTTTAGCTCCTCAAGAGTTTTATATGAATAGGCAAAGTCATTATGACTGTCTTCCAAAGTACCCCCATGCCCGGGGAAATGCTTATAACAGCCAAAAACACCCGCCTGTTCCAAGCCTTTAATATACTCCCTTGCCATATTTGATACCATATACGGGTCTTTTCCGAATGACCTGTCACCTATCACCGTATTTTGTGGCTCTGTCAACACATCAGCATCCGGTGCAAAATTCAGATTAAATCCGTATTCACTCAGATAAGTTCCTATCTCCAGTCCCACACGCCTTGCCTTATCGGCATCATTATCTTCTCCCATCTCTTTCATAGTAGGTGTTTTCGGAATATTAAAGTTGTCTTTTTTCTGTAATCTTGAAACAGATCCGCCTTCTTCATCAATTGCTAAAAACACTTTGAATTTACTCTTTTCGATCGCAATCTCCTGCATATTTTTAAGCATTTGTTTTGTCTGCTCCGGACTTTCAAAATTCTGCGAAAAATACAATATCCCTCCGACCGGATATCTTTCAAATGAGTTTTTACTTTGCTCTCCCGCTCTTGTCACCTGCGACATGCCTGTAAGTGCTTCGGGAGTAACAAAAAATAATTGGGCAACTTTTTCTTCCAAAGTCATTTTTGAAATCATATCATCAACTTTTTGAGTCAACACTTCTTCATAAGCGATATCCTTATCTTGCTTCTCTTGACCGCTTTCTTGTATAGCTTTATTTGATATGCTGTTTTTAATAGCTTCATCGCTGTATTGTTCGGTTTCATTTTTGATATGTTCATCTGTAACTTCATGCTTTTCTTCATTTATTATCGAATTATATACATATCCCGTTAGTAAAAAAGTGCTACCTGCAACTACCGATACAATAGCTATAATAATACAAATCTTAATAATAAGGTTATTCTTCATACTCTATCACATAACCCACTTTTCCCAAATAATACGACAGTGCCGGATCGTGTGCCGGATCGTCTCTCTCGTCATTCCACGACCACTCACCCGAAACATTCCAAAGTATCAGATACTTTTCTGCAGTACCGTCTCTGTCATTTCTTGAAGGTTCACCCGGATACCAGTGCTGATATTGCTCGAAATTCTCTCCTGTGATCCAATGTCCGTAACAATATCCGTTATTTATCATTGTATATCCGCCCATCCAAACATAGGTAAGTCCCGCATTTGCTGCCATTTGACTTACAAATTGCATTTCCTGTTCGGATGTTATGGTCACCAGATGTCCGCCATTTTGTATAGCCTGTGCATTTGCCTGAGTCCATGATACATCCGCTTTTACGATCTCATATCTGCTGTCATGTTTCGTACGTTCTATGACCTTGCTGGGAACGAAGCTGCTTTCATTTTGACAGGTATAAGTAGTATCAGCCACCAGACACTGTGTTGTCCTCTGAGCGTAGGCATCTATACTCTGATCTGTAACGTATTCAACACAGTACAGGTCTTTTTGCTCTGTATATATACTTTGTAAAATACCGGACATATCATAAAGATCGTTTATATTCCAATAACGTCCCTTGGTCTGCTCCGCAATATAGGTAAGTCCGTAACTGTCTACATCACCGGCACCTATTATATATATTGGCACAGAAGTGGCAACAGCCAGATTAATAACATCCTGATTACTGTAATAACTTTCGTTATCCTGTCCGTCGGTAAATACGATTACACATTTTGCACCGGGTTGAGCGGACGCATTGCGAACTCCCTCAATACATGCATCGTATAAAGCTGTTCTTCCGTTGGCTGAAAGACTTGCCACACCGTTATTCAACAGAGTAAGATCTCTTGTATAAGAACACATATACATTACACTGTCTTCAAAAGCAAGAAACTCCGCCTGATCACCGTTATTATAATCAAGACTGTTGACAAACTGACTTAAAACGCTTTGAATCTTAGGCATATCCTGATCCATAGAGCCTGACTTATCCGCCACGATATCAATACTTAAGCCCTGATTCCCCTCAAGTTTTTCTATTTTTTTTACTTCACGCTCTATATATGCACCACCTGCTACGGATTCTTTAATTGCAGCTGTGGGAGAAGTTAAGGTAAGTGAAGTATTACCGGAATCCAAGACCTGATAATATACCTTTACCAGCGGATACTCCGAAACATCTGAGGATATATATTTCATAGTAGCCGCACTTTTGTTTTTTGATTTATTTTCCAAGTCTTCATAAGAACCTGTTTTAATTTTTTGTTCTTGTCCGGCTTCTGATTTTGATTTGTCTTTTTTATCTGATTTTTTATCTGCCGATACGGTTTCTTCTTCCAAAGAATCTTCTTGAATCTTGGTAAGCAGTTCCGTGATCTTTTTGTTGTCTTTTAATCTTTCGGGAACATTGCTTAAAATATCTACAGCTTCTTCATGATCTCCTTTATGATAATAAGCTTTAGCAAGCAACAGATAGCCTTGTGACTTTTCAGGATATATTTCAATTGCTTTTCTTGCCTCTTCTATCGCCTCTTCATAATCACCGTTTTCCAAAAACTCTTGAGAACGCTCACAGCTTTTTTCGTATCTGTTTTCAGGAAGATTTTTATTATATAAAAAGAATGCGCTTACCCCGAAAATAACAGACATTAGTAGTAGACCGGCACACATCAGTATCAAAGGAGTATTATTTTTTTTTGCTGTATCAGGTGTCGGCTTTGGCTCTGAGCTATAGTTTTCTTGAGAAAAATATGTTAGCTTATTCGGAGACGATACATCTTGTACATGTTTTACAGTCTCGGCTGAAGCTTTTTTTACATTATGACCCAACGCTACCGTCGCATCTTTGTCTTCATATATTTCATCATCATTTGCTTTGTTATTATCATTTAGTACTTTTTTTCAGTATTATCCGTATCATTATCAAGTGATAATATTTTTTTATGCCACAGCGAGGACAAAACCTTACTGCGTCTTTCTTATCATCAATTTTATTTCCACAGTTTCTGCAAAACATATCCCCCTCCAATTAAGATAGTTTTAATTTTTCCCTTATATGAAAGCAAAAACGGTCTTTGTCGTTGTAGTTTATTCAGACCTATAGCTATGTTATATAATAAATATTAATTTTTTTAGCAATATTTTTTTTATCTTTTCCTTTGTTTTCGTTATTATTTACTAAGTTTTATTGTACTTTTCATAATTATTAAAGAAATCGAATTACTTTTTTTATTAATTTATATCCTTTTTACCTACTGATATATCCGATTCTCTATGTGTGACTTTCATGATCAAAGCTTAATAAGATTTTTGATAAATATTTCAATATCAACTTCTTACTTTAACTTGACAGATCTTTGTGATAATATAAAATACTGTAAATAAAAGATGTATTGTTATGCGAAAGTTCTTATTCTGTCAATGTCACTTTATTTGAAAAGCAATAATTTAAGATCAAAGGATAATTAAAATGTATAATAAAAAACTTAAAGGCAGTATAACTGTACCCGGAGATAAGTCGATCTCTCACAGAGCTGTAATGTTTGCTTCTTTGGCAAAAGGTGTAAGCCATATAAGCGGTTTTCTTAACGGAGCCGACTGTATCTCTACTATTAATTGTTTTAGACAAATGGGCATAGAAATAAATCAGTTAAACGATAAGGTAGTTGTAAAGGGAAAAGGTATGTACGGTCTCAGTCGACCTGCTAAAGAACTATATTGCGGAAACAGCGGAACAACCGTAAGATTACTTTCCGGTATTCTTTGCGGACAAAAATTTTCTTCATCCTTAAACGGTGATGAATCTATTCAAAAAAGACCTATGGCAAGAGTGATCGATCCCTTAAAAAGTATGGGGGCGAATATAGGTTCACTTAATGATTCTTGTAAAACTCCTCTTTTTATAGAACCTTGCTTTATGCACGGCATTTATTACAAATCTCCTGTGGCAAGTGCGCAGGTGAAATCCGCAATATTACTTGCCGGACTTTATGCCGAAGGTGAAACAACTGTAGAAGAAATATACAAATCCCGTGACCACACTGAACTTATGCTTGAGAGTTTCGGTGCCGGTATCACATCCGATGATCTACGTGCTTCGGTTTCAAGAACGGATGAACTTTTTGCAACCGATATAACAATTCCCGGTGATATATCTTCTGCCGCATTCTTTGGTTGCTGCACTTATATGCCCCGGTTCCGAGCTTCTTATAAGGAATGTTGGAATCAATCCTACAAGAAGCGGTATACTCGAAGTCCTTCAAGACATGGGGGCTGATATAGAAACAGTTGATACATATACCGCAGGATCAGAACCTTGTGCGGATCTTCTTGTAAGATATTCCAAGTTACACGCTACGACCATAGGAGGAAGTATGATCCCCAGACTGATCGATGAGATACCGGTGATTGCCATCGCAGCAAGTGTGGCGGAGGGTACTACTGTGATCAAAGATGCCGCTGAACTTAAGGTCAAAGAGTCTGATAGGTTAAAGGTCATGAGCGAGGAGCTTACAAAACTCGGAGCCAAGATAAAAGCTACGGATGACGGTCTTATAATCGAGGGCGGGAACAGTCTCAGAGCCGCAACTATAAACTCATATAAAGACCACAGAATTGCCATGAGTTTTTATATTCTCAATACCTTACTTGAGGAAGAGCTTAAAATAACGGATTCAAATTGTGTAGATATATCATATCCGAACTTTTATTCGGATTTTAATAAATTATTACATTAGGAGGGTTTTATGGACTTTTTAGAACTTGCTAAAGGCAGATATTCAGTACGAAGTTTTTCAGATAAAGCGGTTGAAGCTGAAAAGATAGCTAAAATACTTTTCGCCGCAAATGTTTCACCTACAGCTTGTAATAATCAACCCCAAAAGATCTATATATTGCAGAGTGAAGAGGCTCTTAATAAATTAGCTTCAATATGCAAATACACCTTTAAGGCAAAAACAATATTTTTACTTTGCTATGATGAGAACCTTGCTTGGAAAAATCCTTTGACCGAAGGATATAACAGCGGAGAGACCGATGTAAGTATAGTATGTACACATATGATGCTTGAAGCTCATAATCTCGGACTCGGTTCCTGCTGGGTAGGATATTTTGAACACAGTAAAATAAGCGAAGTTTTCTCACTTCCCGAGAATATCAAACCCGTAGCACTGCTTCCGATAGGCTATCCTTCAGAAACTTCTAAGCCAAGTCACTTGCATGAAAGCTACAGAAAGCAAGATGAAATGGTGGAAATTTTATAAAATTTCAAATCAAAAAGCTTGTTGTAATAAATCAAAGTCCGGTGTTCTTTCCACTTTTTATTTATTACAACAAGCTTTATTTTTTGTGATATAGCGTTCGGATAAGTCATATATGCATAGATATACCAAATACTATCCTGTTTCTATGATTTATTAAGACATATGCATCTATCTTTCTAAAAAAATATATCATCATCTACTTTAAGAAAAACTGAGTTTATCACTTCTGTTGTTTCTTTCTGTTTCTAAGGATTTTTGCAACCAACATGAAAACATATATAAAAGTAGGCAAAGCTATATCAATATAAAACATAAGCATCAAAACATTTTTTTTTGCTCCCGTGAATGCCAATACAGCTGTCATTACATAACATACAACCAACAGTATTATAACCGCAATTGCCAATACTCGCTTTATTCTTTTCATAATCTTCCCTTAATCTAAGACTCACTTGAGAGTTCTTCCCACAGGCTGTAAAGTTCCTCAAGTTCAGGCTCTATCTCTTCTTTTTTCAGCTGCAAAGCATGTAATTTTACAGCATCGGATTGATTTTCTTCTTTAAGAAATTCCTCTTCTATATCTGATAAGTCTTTTTCCAGAATACTTATTTTATCCTCACATCGTTTTATGGCATTTTGTCGCTTTTTAAGTTTTGCCCTGTCTTCTTTTGCGCTCTTCCAATTAAGCTTGGTATCGGACTCGGAATTATCATCTGACTTTACTGTGTCATCTTCCTCTGTAGCATATATAAAACTCGATTCCACGTCCGACTTTTTCTCAAGATAATAATCATAATCACCTATATAGTTATAGAATTTATTATCCTTTAGATATAAGATCCTGGTAGCCGTCTGATTGATAAAATACCTGTCGTGTGAGACATAGATCACCGTACCTTTAAACTCTCTGATGGCATTCTCAAGTATTTCCTTACTTGTGATATCCAGATGGTTTGTCGGCTCGTCAAGTATTATAAGGTTGGCGGTACTGAGCATTATTTTGGCAAGGGATACCCTTCCTCTTTCTCCACCGCTTAAACTTGAAATAGGCTTAAATACTTCATCTCCGGTAAATAAAAAGCTTGCAAGGACATTCCTCACTTCGGTATTATTCATATCGGGGATGCTCATCATGTATTTCATCAAATATAGTCTTATTCCGATCAAGAACTTGATGCTCCTGGTCGTAATATGCGATACTGACATTGGTACCGAAACGTATATATCCGCTGTCCGGCTCTGTAAGATTATTGAGTATCTTAAGCAAGGTGGTCTTACCGGTACCGTTATCACCCAATATGGCTATATGCTCTCCCCTTTTTACATCAATATTTACATTTTCAAAGAGTTTTCTGTGGTCGAAAGACTTAGATAATCCTTCAATATGTAAGACATCCTTACCGCTTTCTATACTTTGAGAAAAGAAAAGATCCATATCAGATCTTTCTTCTGTCGGCTTATCGATTCTTTCAATTCTATCCAAGGCTTTTTGCCTGCTCTCAGCTCTTTTTACAGACTTTTCCCTGTTAAAACTTTTAAGCTTCTCTATAACCTCTTCCTGCCTCTTTATCTGTGCTTCACGGTTAAGATATGCTCTCATAGCACTTTCTTTGAGCTCTTTTTTCTTTTTTATAAACTCGGTATAGTTGCCGTTATATGTTTCAACTTTTTTATTATCTATATCTATGACCTTAGTAACTATCTTATCTAAAAAATATCTGTCATGAGATACTATAAGTACTGCCTTTTTATAGTTATTAAGATAGGATTCAAGCCATTCTATACTGGACAGATCAAGGTGGTTGGTCGGCTCATCCAAAAGTATAATATCAGGCTCGGTAAGAAGGATCTTCGCCAAATAAACTCTGGTCTTTTGCCCTCCGGAGAGTGTCGAAACCTTCCTTGAAAATTCTTCTTCAATAAATCCGAGTCCCTTTAATATACCTGTAAGCTTGCTCTTAGCCATATAAGCATCATTAAGCTCAAGTGCATGTTGCAGCCTGTCATACTCGGCATACAAAGCATCAAGCTCTTTTTCGTTCGCCTTACTTATCTCTTCCTGCAGTTTTAGGAATCTTTCTTCCATGTCAAGTATAGGCTTGATCACAGTAGTAAGTTCCTCTTCTATAGTCAGATCAGTATCTATGTTATTGATCTGTTTTAGGTAGGCAAAACTTGTGTTTTTAGCAAATGTAACGATCCCCGAATCAGGGCTCATCTCTCCGGCAACGATCTTAAGGAAAGTAGTCTTTCCGGATCCGTTTATACCTACCAGAGCCGCCTTCTCTCCCTCATTTATAAGTATATCAGCATCTTCTATAAGCGTCTCTCCCGCAAAAGATTTACTTATATTTGCGGTACTTAAAACCAAGTCTACACCCCCATTCAAAGTTTATTCGTCTCTATCTGTATATTATCTCATCACGTCCCGGACCGTTACTTACCATGGTTATCGGAACTTCCAATTCTTTTTCGATAAATTCTATATACTTTTTGCAATTCTCGGGTAACTTATCATAATCTTTTATTCCCCTGATATCGCACTTCCAGCCCGGAAGGTAGGTATACACAGGCTTTGCTTTTTAAGCATGTTGGTCGTAGGGAAATCTTTATATACCTTTCCATCTATCTCATAGCCCACGCATATAGGAAGCTCATCAAGGTATCCGAGTACATCCAACACCGTAAGTGCAACCTTGGTAGTTCCCTGTATCCTGCATCCGTATCTTGAAGCTACCGCATCAAACCATCCCATTCTTCTGGGTCTTCCGGTCGTCGCTCCGTATTCACCCTTATCTCCGCCTCTTATTCTTAATTCCTCAGCCTCTTTTTCATCAAGGATCTCACTTACAAACTCTCCGCCGCCTACCGCACTTGAGTATGCTTTCACAACCGTGATGACTTCCTTGATCTCATGAGGTGCTATTCCCGCACCTATACTGCCGAAACCTGCAAGTGTGGATGAAGATGTGACCATAGGATATATTCCGTGATCGGGGTCTTTAAGAGATCCGAGTTGCCCTTCCAGAAGTATTTTCTTGTCCTCTTTTAAGGCTTCATAAAGAAACTTACTCACATCACAGACATAAGGTTCTATCATATCTCTGTAACTGTATAAGGTCTCCAGTAATTCCTCTTTCTTAAGCTCTTCTTTATTATACAAGTGCTTAAATAATACATTTTTCAAAAGACAGATCTTCTCAACCTTTTCTTCAAGTATCTCATCATCAAAAAGTTCACTTACCTGTATTCCGATTTTGGCGTATTTATCGGAATAAAAAGGCGCTATGCCGGATTTTGTGGAGCCGAAAGCCTTACCCGCAAGTCTTTCCTCCTCATAGCTGTCCTGAAGTATATGATAAGGCATTAGAAGCTGTGCTCTGTCCGATACCAATATCTTGGGTTTCGGCACATTAGCGTCAACCAGGGACTGTATCTCATTAATAAGATAAGGTATGTTAAGTGCTACTCCGTTTCCTATGATACTTGTAGTATGCTCATAAAATACTCCCGAAGGAAGCAAATGAAGTGCAAACTTTCCGTAATTATTGATTATGGTATGACCTGCGTTACTTCCTCCCTGAAACCTTACTATTATATCCGCTTTTTCAGCCAACATATCGGTGATTTTTCCCTTTCCCTCATCACCCCAATTGGCTCCGACTATAGCTGTTACCATAAAACCTCCTAATGTTTACAACCGTGTAAACTCACTTTTTATAATTTCAAAAATCAATACTGACGTTAAGTCTTGTATCTTTGATTTTCCTTGTTTTTCCTCAGTATGATTTATAAATATACTTTTCGCCTTTTATTATTGAAAAACGATATCTGCCTTAAGCGTAAACGACCTGCTTTTTCGATTCGATATTTTATTTACATATTATACCTTGATATCCGGCTTTTCTCCGAGATACGTACTGAATTTTTCAAGTATAGGTGCTATATATTCATTCACAAATTCAACTACCTGCTCACTGCTTCTTCCTATATAGAGTTTCGGATTCATGGCTTCTTTTAACTTATCCTCACTGAGATTGAAAGTCTTATCTGCAGCAATCAGTTCAAGTAAGTTATTATCCTTACCTTCTACCTTAACTCTTTTTCCGGCTTCCATAGACAACTCTCTTATTCTTTCATGAAGCTCCTGCCTGTCACCTCCGTGCTTTACAGCCTCCATAAGTATATTTTCAGTAGCCATAAAAGGAAGTTCCGACATCAATCTTTTTCTATAACCTTAGGATATACCACCAATCCGTCAACAACATTAAGGTACAGATCCAATATACCGTCTATACTTAAGAAGCCTTCCGGAACGGATAATCTTTTGTTTGCAGAGTCATCAAGGGTTCTTTCAAACCACTGTGTGGAAGCTACAAGCATAGGATTCATGAGATCGCTCATTACATAATTCGCCAAAGATGCGATTCTCTCACTTCTCATAGGATTTCTCTTGTATGCCATAGCGGAAGACCCGATCTGATTTTTTTCAAATGGCTCTTCTATTTCCTTTAGGTGTTGTAAAAGTCTGATATCATTTGAAAATTTATGTGCGGACTGTGCTATACCGGCAAGTACTCCCAGGACCTTACTGTCTATCTTTCTTGAATAAGTCTGACCGGATACCGGATATACTTCGTCAAATCCCATCTCGGCTGCTATCAGCTTATCAAGAGACTTTATCTTTTCCTCATCACCGGAAAAAAGCTCTACGAATGAAGCTTGAGTTCCGGTAGTTCCCTTGCAACCGAGAAGTTTTATATTCTCTATCACATAATTTAAATCTTCATAATCAAGCAACAATTCATTTAACCAAAGCACTGCTCTTTTTCCGACAGTTGTAGGCTGAGCCGGCTGAAAATGTGTAAATGCCAATGTAGGAAGATCCTTGTATTCCATAGCGAATTTACTTAGCTTTTCCATAACATTTACAAGTTTTATTCTTACAAGCTCAAGTGCTTCCCTCATAAGTATCAGGTCGGTGTTATCTCCCACATAGCAGCTTGTAGCTCCCAGATGTATGATTTTTTTCGCCTTTGGACATTGCAGACCGTAAGCATAGACATGACTCATCACATCATGTCTTACTATCTTTTCTCTTTCTTTGGCTTCTTCATAATTAATATCATCTTTGAAAGCCTCAAGTTCCGCAATCTGCTCATCACTTATATCAAGCCCTAACTTTTTTTCTGACTTTGCGAGAGCTATCCAAAGTCTTCTCCATGTCTTGAATTTTTTCTCGGGAGAAAAAATATACTGCATCTTAGTTCCTGCATATCTTTCCGATAACGGACTTATATACTTATCATACATTATACTATACATCCTTTCATCAAGTGCTTTAAAATAAACAGGTTAAATTTGATTATTTTAAAATCAATTTATTGCACTCGTTTATGATACTATAGCTTAAGTTCAGTTGCAAGCTTGATAAGGAATTTCTTTATATAATAATAAAAATATAAGGGGCTGTCAGAAGATATAAACTCTATACAAAACTAAAATGTCCGTTTATCAAGTCATTTTTGTATTGAGATTATACCCTCAGACAGCCCCTTATATAAAATTATCATAATCTTTTTTATTCTGAAAAAAGTGCTGTTGAAAAATATCTGTCTCCACTGTCAGGTAGCAGTGCAACTATAGTTTTTCCCTTGTTTTCTTCTTTTGAAGCAAGTTCTACGGCTACACTTAAAGCCGCACCTGAAGATATACCGACTAAAAGTCCTTCTCTTTTTGCTATATACTTAGCATATTCAAAAGCTGCATCATTACTTACTTTTGCGATCTCATCATATATCTTCTCATCCAATGTATCCGGTATAAATCCGGCACCGATTCCCTGTATCTTATGCGGACCCGGCTTGGCACCCGATAGAACAGCCGAATCCTGCGGCTCTACAGCTACTATCTTAACATTGGGATTCTTAGACTTCAGATAATGTCCTACTCCGCTAATAGTTCCTCCCGTACCGATACCCGAAATAAATATATCTACTTCTCCATCACTGTCTTTCCATATTTCCGGTCCGGTGGTCTCCTCGTGTACCTTAGGATTAACAGGATTTTCAAATTGGCTCGGAATAAAGCTGTTCTCAATACTTTCCGCAAGCTCCTGAGCCTTCGCTATAGAACCTTTCATGCCCTTACTTCCTTCTGTAAGTACTACCTCGGCACCGTATATCTTAAGCATATTTCTTCTTTCAACACTCATAGTCTCCGGCATGGTAAGTATTACTTTATATCCTTTTGAAGCTGCTATTGATGCAAGACCTATACCTGTATTACCTGAAGTCGGCTCTATTATCACAGATCCTTCCTTTAATTTACCCTCTTTTTCAGCCGCCTCTATCATAGCCTTAGCTATACGATCTTTTACACTTCCCGCCGGATTAAAGTATTCCAGTTTTACCAGTACTCTCGCATACAAATCTTTATCTTTTTCTATATTAACAAGTTCCACTAATGGAGTATTTCCCACTAAACCTGTACTGCCTTTATATATATTAGCCATAAATAACCCTCCAATTATTATAAACATATATTCATATCTGTTTGATGGGTTTATCATAATTCATTTTAAAGTAAATGTCAAGCTTTTTTTAACGAATCAATACTAAAGGGTTGTTAGGGTCTGATTAAAGATATTATACGGATTTTTATATAGGTCTTAGTCAGACGTGTAATTCTATATTATCTTAAACCTATATTTTTTACCTATTTATAATAATAAGCCTGTTTTTATACATAAATGAATTTGTATTAAAAAAAGCATATATGACATCACAGCCATATATGCTTTAATTATTATCTGTTACTGTTCAAGGTCTGAAGGTTTCATACTCAGATCTATCTTGCCTCTGACAGGATCTACCTTTATTACCTTGACCTTTACTATATCACCTATATTTACAACATCCTCAACCTTGGCAACTCTCTTCTCCGAAAGTTTTGAGATATGTATCATACCGTCTTTGTTAGGTGTTATCTCAACGAAAGCACCGAATTCAAGTATTCTTACTACCTTACCCTCGAATACCATACCCGGCTCTATATCGGTCGCAATATTTCTTATGATCTCAACCGCTCTTCTTATCTTCTCCTTATCGGTACCGCATACGCTTACCTTACCGTCATCGTCTATGTCTATCTTAACACCGGTCTCTTCAATGATCTTGTTGATGACCTTACCCTGCTTACCTACCACATCACCTATCTTGCTCGGATCTATCGTAAGAAGCTCTATCTTAGGTGCGTACTCTAAAACTTCTTTTCTCGGCTCTGCTATACAAGGTATCATACAGGTATCCATAATGAAGTTTCTTGCCTCATGACAGGTCTTTATGGCTCCCTCAACTATCTCTCTTGTAAGTCCTTTGATCTTTATATCCATCTGTATCGCAGTAATTCCGTTCTTAGTACCGGTCACCTTAAAGTCCATATCTCCGAAGAAGTCTTCAAGACCCTGTATATCTGTAAGAAGCACATAGTCTCCGTCATCTTCTCCGGTCACAAGACCGCATGATATACCGGCAACCATACTCTTTATAGGTACACCCGCCGCCATAAGAGACATACATGAAGCACAGGTAGATGCCATAGATGTCGAACCGTTGGATTCGAATGTCTCCGATACCGTTCTTATAGCATAAGGGAATTCCTCTTCACTTGGAAGTACCGGTATCAAAGCTCTTTCTGCCAAAGCTCCGTGACCTATCTCTCTTCTTCCCGGTCCTCTTGAGACCTTGGTCTCACCTACCGAATAAGACGGGAAATTATAATGGTGCATATATCTTTTAGCTGTCTCCTCGGCATTAAGACCGTCAAGTCTTTGTGCCTCTGCCAAAGGCGCAAGAGTCGCAACATTACATATCTGTGTCTGACCTCTGGTAAACATTGCCGAACCGTGTACTCTCGGTATTATATCTATTTCCGCTGAAAGTTGTCTTATCTGATCGAGAGCTCTTCCGTCAGGTCTTTTCTTATCCTTCAATATCATTTTTCTTACTGTTTTTTTCTGATATTGATAAAAAGCTTCTGAAAGAGATGCAAGGTATTCTTCATTATCCGCAAATGCTTCTTCAAGTCTTGACTTAAGCTGTCTTAAGTTCTCTTCTCTTATTTGTTTTTCATCCGTAAATACGGCAGCTTCCATTTCTTCCGGAGTAACCGTTTCTTTCATTGCAGCCACAAGCTCAGGTGCTATGGCACAAGAATCATACGAATGTTTCGGCTTACCTATGTCTGCCACCATTTCTTCAATAAAAGCTATTATTTTCTTATTGATAGCATCTGCCTGATATATGGCATCTATCATGATCTCATCAGGAACTCGTTAGCTCCGGCTTCTATCATAACCACCTTTTCTTTTGTGGAAGCAACCGTAAGCTTAAGATCCGATACGCTCATCTGAGCATCATTGGGATTGACTATAAGTTCTCCGTCTATAAGTCCCATCTGTGTGCTTGCACAAGGACCGTCAAAAGGTATATCGGATATCGCTGCCGCTATAGCCGATCCGAGCATAGCCGTAAGCTCCGGTGAACAATTGGGATCTACCGACATGACAAGATTACTTATCGTTACATCATTTCTGTAGTCTCCCGGGAAAAGCGGACGCATGGGACGGTCTATTACTCTTGAAGTAAGTACGGCATTCTCGCTTGCCTTTCCTTCTCTTTTATTAAATCCTCCCGGCATCTTTCCCGCCGCATACATCTTCTCTTCATATTCAACCGAAAGAGGGAAGAAATCTATTCCGTCTCTCGGGCTTTGAGAAGCTGTGATAGTAGACAATACCGTAGTATCCCCGTAGTGCATAAAAGCCGCTCCGTTAGCTTGTGCAGCCACTCTGCCTATGTCTACTCTAAGTTCTCTGCCTGCAAGTTCCATCGTATAAGTCTTGTATGATCTGCTCATATATTCTCCTTAATTTTTAAGACTATGTCCGAAACTACAGATAAAACTCCGTTCTTAATATTTTATAAATATACTAAAACAGTTTCTTATCTGTGGTCTCGAAATCCATAGCCTTTTATTTTCAATAGATTTTTGTAGATCGACCCATATATCTTTATATCCTCAATATAAGGAATCATTATTATTTATCATTAAAATCGTGTAAGTAAAAAAATATACTTTTACAGTTATATCTTCTTCCTATCCTCGATCTTTTATAAATTCAGCTTTATTCTAAAAATGAAGCTGTTGATAAGTAACACAACATTATACAGCAATGCTTATCAAGCATATCCAACAGGCATATTTTGTATAAATATCGGCTTTTTCAACAGCTTCATAAAAGTTGATCTACTTTCTGATTTCCAATTTTTCAATCAGGCTACGGTAGCTATCAAGGTTTGTATCCTTTAAGTATGTTAATAAACCTCTTCTCTTACCAACCATCTTAAGTAATCCTCTTCTTGAGTGATGGTCCTTCTTATTAACCTTAAGATGCTCTGTAAGTTCGATGATCCTGGCTGTAAGTATAGCTATCTGAACTTCCGGAGATCCTGTATCACCTTCTTTTCTTGCATATTCTGCTATAACTGCCGCCTTTTTTTCTTTTGAAATCATTACTTTTCTCCTTTTCATTTCTTGATCTAACCTTTAACGAAGTTTTGGTTGGAGTATCCTAAAACTGCGCCAAGGTGAATTAACTTACTTATACTAACATATAAACTCCTGTTTTTCAAGGAAAATTATAAAAAAGCAGCTGATGCTGCTTTTTTATTTGTGACCAAAGTGCCGTTCTTACTTAGTGACGCCTAGCAATGCTAGGTGGGTTTCTTCACCTTAAGATCTGTCTACCAAAATATATAAGGCATGACATCCTTTAAGAAATAATTAGAATCCCTTATGTCAAAATGTAGGTTCAAAATTGGTAAGGTTGTCGTACACTCCAGCGTTATGGTTAGTATACTATTATTTGATTTAAAGTTCAATATTTTTAATATTTTTTTATTAAATAAATTTTACAACAGATGGTAGCGCCAACTTTTAACCTATAGCTACCACTATACCTCCGTCTTCGGCATACACAGTAGCAACACCCGCTGTTTGAGTAACAAGTACATCTTTGAACTTATTGCTTTCTCTGAACATCTTGGCTACAAATTCTCCACGCTGCGGATTATTACACTCCGCTATGGATACTATCTTGTCTTTACTGTTATCTCCCGACTCTTTGACGGCTATATCCACCATACGGGAAAGTGCTTTATTAATACCTCTTGCCTGATCGAGCTTTACTATCTTACCCTCTACGGCACCCATTATAGGCTTTATATTAAGTGTAGTTGCAAAGAAAGCAGAAAGTCCGCTCAATCTTCCGTTCTTCCTTAAAGTTTCAAGAGATTCGAGAACAAAATATGTCTTCATATCATCTCTGAACCTCATTATTCTTTCACATATCTCTTCATAAGCGATATCAAGTTCACATAATCTTTCGAGTTCCAAAAGTATTCTGTATTGCCCTGCTGAAGCCGAGTGTGAACTTAATACAAATACCTTCTTATTACTTTTGTCCTCTTCCTCAAACAAATTCTTAGCAAGTACTGCACTTTGATAAGTTCCGCTTAAATACTCGGATATAGTAACTACAAAAATAAAATCCGCATCAGCATCTTCGTAGGCTTTTCTGAAAGCTTCAGGAGACGGGCATGCCGTTTTTGCTCCTATTTTGCTGTCTTTCATTCGTCCGATGAAGTCTTTTCTATCAAAATTTTTATCATCCGCTATATGATAAGGACCTATCTGCAGTACGAGCGGTACCGTCATATAATTCTTTGATCCAAGCTGTCTTTCATCTAGGTCTGAACAACTGTCTCCAATAAGCTTATAGTTCATCATCTTCTCCTTAACACATCTTGTATAATACTACTTGTAATGTAGTATTGATAACTATATGAATTATAGAAGAAAGTCATGTCTATGTCAACTATGTAGAAAAGTCTTATCCTATCATGGACAAAATGCTGTTGGCTCTTTGAATAAATGCACTCATTCTTTCAGGTGAAAGACTTGCATTGCTAAGTTGAGCCAGATCATAAAGATGTTCTATGATCAGTTTTTCATTGTCCTTGTTTTCAGCACTTAGAAGCTTCTTTACCAGACTGTGTGAAGAGTTGAGTACAAGGGTCTTATCTGTATTACCACCGAACATTGAAGGGTCTAATCCCATCATCGCATATTGTTTCATCATATCTTCCATACGTCTTGACTCTTCAGAAATAATCAAGAGTGAAGCTAGTGAATCATTTTTAAGATTTTTTACTTCTATATCGATCTTATCCTGACTAAGGTAGTCCTTTGCTCTTTGCACCAGTTTATCAAAGTTTTCCTTTTCAGTTTCATTAACTTCTTCTCCGGCAAGTTCTTCGCTAAGTTCACCGTCTATCCTTATAAATCTCACATCCTTCATCTTGGCTTCCAGGCTTTGAATAAAAGGCATATCTATATTATGAGGGAGTACTACTGCTTCTTTTTTTGCCTCTTTGAACATATTGATGTACTGACTTTGAGCATTTACATCATTAACATAGTATATCTTATTTTCTTTTTTATCATTTGGTTCTTGCGAAGACTCTTCTTTATTCTCTTCTTCCTTAGCCTCTTCCAGCTCAAGATCCTTAAATGTTTTGTATTTATCGTAAATGTCTTTGAACAGGATTCCGTCTTTAACTTTATCCGCAAATTTCTCATCCTTTAGGCAACCGAATTTGATAAACGGTGCTATGTCGTCCCAGTACTTCTCGTAATTTTCTCTGTCCGTCCTGCACATGCCGCTTAATTTATCCGCAACCTTCTTGGATATATAATCGGATATCTTCTTAACAAAACCGTCATTTTGTAAAGCACTTCTTGATACATTAAGAGGAAGATCCGGACAGTCTATAACTCCCTTAAGAAGCATTAAAAACTCGGGTATGACTTCTTTTATATTATCGGCTATAAAGACCTGATTATTATAGAGTTTGATAGTTCCTTCTATGCTGTCATACTCTGTATTGATCTTGGGAAAATAAAGTATTCCCTTTAAGTTAAACGGATAATCCATGTTAAGATGTATCCAAAACAGAGGCTCTTTATAATCCATAAAGACTTTTCTGTAAAATTCCTTGTATTCCTCGTCGCTGCATTCATTAGGATGCTTTGTCCAAAGAGGGGTTGTATCATTTACGGCAACTTCTCTTTTTCTTATCTTGGCTTTTTCTCTTGCCGGAGCAACTTCCACCACTTCTTTGCTTCCGTCTTCAAGAGTCTTTTCTTCGGTCTTGGCAGGCTCTGTAATGTTCTCAAGAACCACATCGCTTTCTTTTAAGTCAGCCACATCTATCGTTTCGGTAAGTTCTCCCGCATCCTTGTCTTTAAGATAGATCTCAACCGGCATAAATGCACAGTACTTGTTCAAAACTTCTCTTACTCTGTATTCATTGGAGAACTCATAACTGTTGTCGTTAAGATGCAGTGTTATCTTGGTTCCGTGATTTTTTGCACTTCCCTCCGACATCTCATACTCTGTACCGCTTTGACTTTCCCAATGCACGGCTTCAGAACCGCTCTTATATGAAAGTGTATCTATTTCAACCTTATCGGCAACCATGAATGCAGAATAAAATCCAAGACCAAAGTGACCTATTATCTGCTCTTCATTGGTCTTATCTTTGTACTTATCAAGAAAGTCCCTTGCTCCCGAAAAAGCTATTCGGTTAATATATTCATCTACCTCTTTATAGTCCATACCTATACCGTTGTCGGTAAAACTTATGGTCTTATCCTTAGGGCTTATCTCAACGTATATTTTATAGTCTTCACTCTTTCCTTCTTCATATTCACCTATAAGAGAGAGTTTCTTTAATTTGGTTATCGCATCACAAGCATTTGATACCAATTCTCTTATAAAGATATCGTGGTCTGAATATAACCATTTTTTAATTATTGGAAATATATTTTCACTGTTTATTGATAAACTTCCCTTTTTTTGCTCCATTATATATATCCTTTCCTGTGTATAACATAATTAATAAGAATATACTAAACTTAAAATCCGGCTCTGTCAAGCAAAATATTAGCACTCATTAAAAATGAGTGCTAATATAGCTAGGTTATATTAATTTTTTACGATATATTATTCAGTAACAAATGCAGCTGATACATCAGGATTCTTTGCTCCGTCCTTTATTATGAATAAGTTGTCTGTATCAAATCCCGCATCTCTAAGTACAGAGATTCCTGTCTTTGCACACTTATTACCGCTAAAGCATAATAAATATACAGGCTTTGTAGGATCGAGGTTTGCCTTAGCATAATCATAAACTGCAGTTTGTGCCGCTGTATCCTCAAACTCCTTTAAAGGTAAGTTTACAGAACCTGCAAGGTGACCTTGCTTAAATGTATCCGCATCTCTTACGTCCAATACCTGTACTCCGCTTAAAGCAAGGAATTCTTTACCGTCAATGTACTTCCAATCGATAGCTTCATCTATTCTGCTTGTGTTGAATCCTTCTTTACCGCTTAAAGCCTTAGCTCCACCCTCAACAGTAAAGAGCTTGCAGGGTCGAATCCTGCTTTTGTAAGTACATCAGTTGCTTTTTCAGCACCTCTTTTTCCGCTGTTACATACTATGTATATGTTCTTTCCGTCATTTAACTTAGCAAGAGCAAATTCCTTTAAGCTCTCTTCAAGGCTTGCATCCTCAAGCGGGAATATAGGACTCCAGTATGAATTTGCAATTCTTCCCTTAGAATACTCTGACCACTCACGTACATCAAGTACATGAACATCACTTCCTGCTGCAGCCTTAATAGCATCGTCAGGTGATACATATTGGAAAGTACCTTCCGCAACAGCCGCAGCAGTTGTCTCAGCCGCCTCGGCACTTGTCTCACCCGCAGCCGCAGTTGTCTCACCTGCTGCAGCTGTTGTCTCTTCTGCCGCTGCGGTTGTGCTGCTTGATGCATTACCTGAACATCCGCTTATCCAAAGTGCGGATAATCCTGCTACCAACAATACCTGTAAACCTAATTTTCTCATTTCTTTCTTCCTCCTGAAAAATAAAAATATATTTAAAAGCAAATATCTATAATGTTCATAACTACTGTCATACTTGTCTTGATTTATTACTGTCGGCACTGTGGTCCGGTCTCATAGATCACTGTTATAACACTTTATATTTCACATACAGACAAAAGCCTTTATTTTAGTTTTATAATATTTCTTTAAGTATATCTATAGTTTCTTTAGTAAGCTTGGGACAAAAATCAAAGAGTCTTCCGCTTTCCAAGGCAAGACCAAGTTCTTCCGGTTTTGAAAGATCATATCCCAAAAGCTCTTTGCACATAGTGCTTTCATGCATTTCCAAAAACTTCTTCTTAAACTCTTCCGACTTTTCTCTCATGATCTGCTTTTGTTCGACATCATCTTCCTTAAAATGACCGTACTTTAATCCTATTACCATAAGTGCTGCTATCACCGATCCGCAGGTCTCACCACGCATCATGCCACCGCCGAAGCAGGCAGACATTTTTCTCATGAATTCTTTATCGTATCCGAGTTCATTCGAAAAATTTTCACTTACCACCTGTGAGCAGTCCAATCCTTTTAGGAAAAGCTCCTTTATCTCTTCTTCACTCATTATCAGATCCTCTTTTCTACCAATTCCAAAAATTCATCACTAAGATATGCTTCGAGTTTTTTTGCCGTAAATTCGTTTCTAAGACCCTTATAGGCATTCTTATATTGGATCCAAGCCATGGCACACCAGGTTATTCCTCGCATACAATTAAGCGGAATATAATATCCGGTTCTTTCTCTTATATGTGAAGTATCAAACCTGTCTCCTACAAACTGTATATAATCGGATATAAAGTCATCCTGCTCTTTCCTGCTTAATATTATATCAGTCTTCCAAAAACTTGTAGTCGGTGCCAGAAAATGTGCAAGATCCTGAGCCGCCTCACCTATTATAGGCTTTTCCCAATCAACAAGAAAGGCTTTTTCTTTATTGACCAAAAAATTACTCGAATTAAGCTCGGTATTGATACAACAACTGTGACAACTTAGTGTGCTTTCAGACTTACTTGATTCTTTTACTCTTTTAAGCATCTTTCTTATTTTATCTTTCTTTGACTTATCTGCCGATTCGTTGTTTTCATACACCGAGAACATCTCCTCACATTCATAAAGAACCGCATCCACCGGGTTTTTTGGTGTCAGAAGAGTATTTTCTTTGGGCAAAACTATACTGTGTATATCTGCAAGACAGGATGAAGCTTTTTTTAAGTCTTTCTTGTAATCAAGATGATCCCCTTCCAAAAACTCCATTACCATGAGCCCATGGTCCAACTCCTCCAACGATCCGTCTACATATATAGGTTTAGGCGTTCTTTTCGAATCTTCAAGCAGTTTAAGTGCATTGAACTCATATTCTATCTGTCTTTCAAGATGCATTTGGCTTCCGAAATTAATTCTTAGAACCAGCTTTTTATTAAGCTTAGGATGATTAAATACATAGTTTTTATTATATTCGCCCTGAGCTAAGGATTCGTAGATTTCCTCTACCTCATCCGGAAGATCCAAAGCCTGTCTGTATTTTTTTGTCTTTATATAATCTTTTAGACCTTTTACCTCTTCCATGCGATATTCTCCTATCTTTTATCCCTGTACAAAGTAGCTATTTTTTTTGCCGGAACACCGTTTCTGTACATACGTCTGAATATATTCATATCCATCATAAGCTCAAGCTTATCAAAACCGCTTCCTGTATACCTTCTGTCCGATGTAACGATACGGCTTTTGGTCATAGCGGTTTTTATTTTTTTGCTTTTAAGAGTAAGGGATAATTGATAATCTTCCATAATAGGAATTACGGGAAACATACCTATATCAAAAAAAAGCTCCCTGTCTATAAATATTCCCTGGTCGCCGAACATTATCTTTTTTACTCCGGCTCTGTAATTAGATATCCATTCACATATTTTCATAAGTATGCTTTTGGTATTAAACTTTATCCCGAAACAGCCCGCATCATAATCTTTCATTACGCTTTTGATCTGTGAAAGAGTATCTTTAGGTAGGGTACTGTCGCAATGCAAAAAGAAAAGTACATCACCACTGCTTTCTTTAGCTCCTTTATTCATTTGATCGGCTCTTCCTTTTTTGCTCTTTATAAGCTTATATTTTTTATCTATAAGCTCTAAAGTGGCATCACTGCTGCCTCCGTCCACAAATATTATCTCACATTTGTCATATAAAGGCTCAAGCTGATCTTGTAACTTAAGTATCGTCTTTTCTTCATTATATGTGGGAATTATTACCGAAATCTTGAGATGATTGATCGCAAATCTTCCAAGATCTCTTTTTTGAAATTCTTTATAATGCCTGCTGTTGTTCTTTACATACTTTCTGATCCTTTGCCTGTGAAATGCAATATCTTCTTTGGTATCTATATCATATAAGGTCTTGGTATAAGCTATCTTAAGTCCGAGTCCCGAAAGCCTTTTTAATGTATTGGAAAACACATCACCGGTACCGTACTTTTTCACCTCAAATACTTCTTTTACAGCCTTTTTCATACCCACAAGATAATAACCGCCATCAACGGTCTTACCGAATACTATGTCAGCATTTTCAAGCTTGTCAAAGGCTATATCAAGATATTTTGCTCTGAACTCCGCAATATCACTACCCATAAGAAGGCATGATTCATAGCCTGAATCAAGTACTTTCGCTATGGCATTATACATCTTTTCACCAAGATCTTTGCCCGATTGTACTTCATATTTATTTTTATTTCCTATAATGTTTTGCAATCTGCAAAGCCCCTCTTGGGGCGTGTAATATACAAATATATCCGCCTTTGCTTTACTGCACTGCCTGTATATATCCCGTATCAAAGCCTTATGTAAATTTGCACATTCATTGGGACTTAGATATGGTTGCATCCTTGTCTTGGTCTTTCCGGGTATCGGTGATCTTGTAAAAAAAAATAATAGCCTTCATAATTTTATCCTAACAATTTAATTTATTTTTAAAGTTAGTCTTTTTTCTTATGCTTATTAGTATAAATAGCTTTGAACATAACAATCAAACTTACCAAAGAGAATGTGATCAGCAAGCCGAGCATGAAAAGCTTTGCTCCGCCCGTAAGGAATCCTCCTACATAAGAGTATACTATGGTCGCCGGAAGCTGACCTATACCTGTAGCTATAAAAAAGTCCCAAAAAGACATTGATGTAAGACCTGCGGCATAACTTACTATGTCAAAGGATACGAAGGGCAAAAGTCTGCATATAAGTATGGTATTGTTACCGTATTTTTCAAAGAATTCGTCTACCTGCTTTAATCCCGCCTTACTTGTAAGCTTTTCCGCCACATCTCTTCCCAATATCCTTGCAATATAAAAACAAAGTGCCGCACCTGCCATGGCACTACTCCATGAAAGTATGGCTCCCTGCCACCAACCGAAAAGATTGGCATTGGCAAATGTAAGAACGAATGCCGGAAGCGGTGCCATTACTGATTGAAGAACCATAAGCGCAAATGAAATAGCTGCCGCATATACTCCGTATGATGATATAAACTGTTTTACCTCAGTAAAGTCACCGCTTGCAAACATCACAAATATCTTGTTCAAGATCCTATTGACAGACGGTATAAAAAAATATGCCAAAACGCAGCAGATCACGGCTATGAGCAATATTACTTGCTGCTTATATTTATTTTCTTTTCCTTTTCCATTACTTTTCCCCTAAGCTTTATATAAATTTCGTCTTTGCTCTATTGAGCATTGAACCCTTTATTGCTGCCCTTTCATCACTTCCAACGATCTCATTTAATATATGTTTAACAGGTTTCGTACCTCTTCTTTCCATGTTGCCCGCACACGTGGCACAATAGGTATAGACCTGTTCTGTTCTTAACTTCATAGTATTACACATATCCTGAGCAAGCTCAGGTTCTTTCACTATGGCACAGCCTCCCAAGCCGCAGCACTGAACTTCATTGATAGGAAACATATCTCCATCTATGAAGTTTTCTATATGTGAGTACATTACCCTCGGTTCTCTGTCCGGACATGGCAGGAAAACTGAAAAATCCCCTTTTATCTTCTGCCCTATCCCAAGTTCCGTAAATTTCTCATATATACTCTTCACTTCCAGATCAAAGTTATATTCTCTGAATTTAGGTTTTAGATAATGAAAACAATTAGGGCACATGGTAACTATCTCCTCAACGCCCTGCTCTTTCATTCTTTTATGTATACCCTTTATTATTCTCTCTTCTTCTTTTTTAAGCCCCAGTTCCGATATAGGCTTTCCGCAACAATCATATACTGTACCTATATCCGCCACTTCTTTAAGCATCTTTGATATATCCTTTGTGGTATTAGGATAAAAAGACGGATAGTTACATCCGGGGAAAAGAACAGTTTTCTTCTTGCCTTTTTTATAATTCTTATAGATATAATCTCTTTTTTCAAAAAGAAGGAATCCGTAGCCTTTTTGACTCAGTTTATCATTATTGGCTGCCACTTCTTCCTGTCTCATTCTGAGAATTATCTCTCTTCCGTCTATGCCCTTAGGACAGACTTCCGTGCATCTTCCGCACAGAAAACAATGATATGCAAGTTCTTTTAATCTATCCGTATTACTTATGTCTATATTATATTTGTCTAAAAATATACAACTTTTTTTGCATTTATTACAATGGATACAAACACTCGGATCGCAATGTCTTTTTACTTTATGCTTCTGATCGTTGCTCAATATTCTCTCCTGTCTTTATATACCTTTTCTTTAAAAGATAGCCTATTATACTTACAACAACGGCTATAAGTATTGCAGCGGCTATATAGATGATTCTGTTTTTTTCGTCTGCAAAGCCGGCAGCTCCTACCGTATACATGGCAGTCCCGGGAACTATGAAAATAAATGTTCCTATCGTATATTTGGAAAGTTTCATATCTGTTGTTCCGTAGGCAAAATTCTGTAAATTATACGGAAATACAGGTATCAGCCTTGTTATCATGAGTACGAACATGTCATCATATCCGTTCTCGGAAAAAAGCCATTTCTTAAGATATTTATTTTTGACCGCCATCGGTTTTATACTGTCTTTTAAGAAAAACCTGCCTACGATAAAAGAAAATACAGCACCCAGGGTGGCTGCTATTGAACACAGCAAGGTTCCTATCCAGGGTCCGAATAAAAGTCCCGCAATTATAGCAAACGTAACTCCCGGTACTGCCAGCAGCACACTTGCGATCACAGTCGATCCTATGTAAATAAGGGAAGCTAACAAAAAATTCTCTTTTACCATGTTTTTAAGCATATCAATATTTTCCTGAGCCATCAGGTACTTGGACCATCCGAATACATGATTAAGTACCAGTATTGTAATTACCAGAATCATAAAGATGCCTATCTTATACCATTTTTTCAAAACACTCTCCCACTTTATTTGCTTCTACCGGACATACCTGTCAATACATTTATGATCATAAAGAAAATTGCTGCTGTATAAATGTAATACATCAAATAAAAAGCTCTAAAACCATCTGCCGAATTCGTAATAGAGAAAAACAGATAATAGATCAAAAACAGAACCAATACTGAAAAGTTGATTTTTACTATTGTATTATAACTTTTTATATTCTTTATAAAAATAAAAATAATCACTGTTACTGTTATTAAAAGTAAAACAATACCGGATATTTTATAGATCTCAAAATTATTCACGGCAAGCCACTTTTGATTCATATATACCATATGTCTTGCCATACCTATTTTTTTATGAGTAAAATAATTTATTATATTGGCTGCTGCCACCAATATAAATTCCAATATCGGCAGCAGCAGTGCAATTATCTTCTTAAACATAATTTTTATCTGATTATTTCTTAGGTGCCTTATCAGTTGAAAGTTCACCGACTGTTGTATAAACCACATCATCACTTGCAGGATCACCTACCTGTACTTCATTGGAAGGATCCTTTTGCCATACGAACCAACCGCCGTCATAGAGCTTTGTAATATGACCGTTCTCATAAGCTATAAGGAAAGGTACGGATGCTCTCCAACCTGTACCGCAATAAAATGCAATATCGTTGTCAATAGAACTTCCTGACTCTGCAAGGTACTCTTCAAGCTTATCAAGTCCTACGATAGTTCCGTCGGCATTGTTATAAGATTTATCATCGGTGTCATGACCCCATACAGCTCCCTTAGGTTCACCTGCTCTGTCTATGTAGCTGTATCCGCTGGTCTTTCCTAAGAACTCGTCCTTACTTCTGATACTTACAAGTCTGAAGTTGCTGTTATCCGCAAGCTCTTTTTTCACATCATCTATACTGATTATATATTCGGGATGTACGGGTATTGTAGCTCCGAACTCTTTATCTGTAGCCTTTGGCTCATTAATATCAGTCTCGAGAGCATATCCCGCTTTCTTCCATGCATCAAGACCTCCGTCAAGACACTTTACATTTTCAACACCTGCCCACAGAAGCATGAAAGCAACTCTGTCATCGGCTGACATCTCAGGTGTATCGGAGTAACATAAAACTGTAGTATCTTTTGTTATACCGTAGTCTTTTAATAATTTTTCTATTTCATCGGGTTTTCTTATATTCCAGTCAACCTCTTCTTCCACAGAATCTGTATTCATGTGAACAGCACCCGGTAAATGTCCCTTTTTGTACATTTCCGCATCTGCTTGCTCACCCCATGAACACTCAAGTATCACATAATCCTTAGACTCTTCCTGTAATCCGTTGATAAGGCTGTCTACCCATTGAGGAGTTACATATACTTTTGTCTTATCAACCGCTTCAACAACTACCGCTTTTGTAACATTCTCCTCTTCCTGTGAAGCATTTTCAGCTGCTTCGCTTCCCTGAGCATCACTGCTTTGGTCTTGTGCTGATGTTTCAGCCTTGTTACTGCTGCAAGCTGTAAGTGCAAGCAATGTAAGTGCCGCACATGTCAGTACTGAAAAAACTCTTTTTTTCATCGATTCCCTCCCTGATTTTCTACATCCATTTAATAATATTATCTTGTGAAATTAATTATATTAAATATATTCCTTTATATTACAGTTTATAATATATTTTTTTAACAATTTAATACAAAAAACTTCACTCATGGTATTATAATTTATCTTTTATTATAATGCAAGTTGAAAAGTAAGCTATCGTAGTAAATAATCATTATTTTTTTAATATTTACTACGATAGCTTTATCCGATACAGGTATTAAATAATTAGTAATTATAGCGAGATTTTTTTAGAGTGATATATAAATTTATTTTTCGGTGCCTACTTATACTCTTTTCCATTTTTAATAATAGTTTATCAGCTATGATCGCAATAAGACATATCGGTATAGTTCCTTCTATTATAAATATCGTATTATAAGTTGAGAGTCCTGTCTGTATAAGAAGTCCCAATCCTCCGGCACCTGTATTAAAAGCCAATGTTGCCGCTCCTATACATATAATGACAGCAATTCTCACACCCGATATAATAACCGGAAGCGCCATAGGAAGCATGACCTTATAAAGCAGTTGTAAATGTGTCATACCGAGACCCTTACCGGCTTCTATATAAGTTTTAGGTATATTATCGAGACCTGAGATCACTGCAAAAGTTATGGGAAGTATACTTTGTATTACAAGTACCGATATTGCTGATTTAATACCGGTTCCGCTTATGGTGATAAAAAAAAGCAATAATGCCATAGTCGGTATGGTTCTTATGATCATTGACAGTTTTTCAATAATGATCCTGAAATCTTTTCCAAAACTCGTAAAACAAAATAAACCGCTTAACAGCCCAAGTACTATAGAAAGTAAACCCGATAAAATACAAACATTTAAGAATTCAAATGTAAGCTTAGGCAAACTGTAACTTGCAACCATACCTATTTCTTCCGGCCATACCGAATATACCCAAGGTTCTATATAAGAGTAAGTAAAAACCATAATAAGCAATAAGCCGATCAATATAAGTATCTCTATCCATTCCCGATCCGGCTTAAGCAAATTTTCATCTTTCATTTTTACAGATCCTCTTCTTTCAATATCTTTAGAATATTATCAAAGTCAATACTGCCGTATATGTTTCCTTTTTCATCTTTTACAGACAATATATTTTCTCCTGTAGATATCATGGCTGATAAAACCTCTTTTGCATTTTGAGCAATTGATACCGAAAATTTATGTTCTGTTTTATCGCTTATGTTTATATGCTTTGCAATAGGATATTTGGATAAAAGATCTATGTATGATTCACTCCCCATGAAATCCTTCGTAAAATCATTTCCTTTTTTTAATATGTTCTTGGGCGTATCAAAACATTGTAAAACACCCTTGGACATTATAGCTACCTTATCTCCCATTTTTATCACTTCTTCAAGGTCATGTGTAACGAATACCACCGTTTTCTTTAACTCTTTTTGAATTGCGAGAAATTGATCTTGAAGATTTAACCTATTGATGGGATCAACAGCTCCGAAGGGCTCATCCATCAAAATAATCTCGGGATCTGCCGCAAGTGCCCTGGCAACTCCTATTCTTTGCGCCTCTCCTCCGGAAAGTTGATCCGGAAACTTATTTATGTAATCATCGACCTTCATTCCGACCATATCAATAAGTTCTTTTACCCTTTTAAGTATCTTCCCCTCATCTTGTTTTAGCAGTCTGGGAACCACGGAAATATTATCCCTTACATTCATATGCGGAAAAAGTCCAACATTTTGTATCACATATCCTATTCCTCTTCTTAGCTCTTCTTCTTTATAAGATGTAATATCCTTACCATCTATCTCTATCTTACCTTCATCGTATTTTATCAGACGATTTATCATACGTAATGTAGTGGATTTACCACATCCGGATTCACCGGCAAGTACACACAATTCACCCTTATTGATGTGCATGCTTAAACTTTCAACAGCAACTTCATTATCATATCTTTGTTACGTTTATTAAATTTATCATCTATTTAAAACCTTACCTTCCCCTTATGCTTTTCATAATATTTAATCAAATCCTCTATACTCCTTAAAGTATAATCAAAAGCAAATATCATGAGCATTATGGGTATAGTAACTAACAAGACTATGTCTATAGCAAAACCTGTCGTACCCTGAACTATAAACATTCCAAGACCTCCGAATCCGACATAAGCTCCTATTATAACTCCCAATATGGTCGATACAAGTGCTACCCTTATACCGGATATAATAATAGGTAAGATCAAAGGCAATTCAACTTTTGCAAATATTTGTCTGCTTGTCATACCCATACCTTTGGCCGCTTCTATATAATTCTTATCAAGCATATTTAAAGCTCCGTACACTGTATTCACTATTTGAAACAAAGCATATATCAAAAGAGCCAGAAAAACAGGTGCCGCACCAATACCGGAAATGCCCCATTTCTTAAGTATACTTATATTATTACTTAAAAATGCAAGTGGAAACATCATAATGCTTATAAGCGCCAAGGCCGGTATTGATTCAAAAGTACCCAGCAATGACATAAATAATTTACCGCTTTTTTTATGCTTAAATACATATCTTCCCAGTGGAACTCCTATAACAATGCTTGTAATTACAACTGAAAATGACATGTTTAAATGGTTCATAAGTTCAGTTTTAAATTGAGCCTCTCTGTTAAAATATTCAACCATTATAGATATTCCGTCAAGTTCACCTCTTAATATAAAAATAAAAGTAAGTAATGGACCGATAAGTGAAATGATCAGTTTCTTTATCTTCCCCGATACATACTCTATACATTTACTTCCAATCAGAAAGGTACACACAAGATAAGCGTAACATCCTATGCTCATGGACAGTCTGGAACTTGAAGTCTCAAATTTTACAACATTTGCCGCTTGTCCTGCAAATAATGTACATAAAGCAAAACAAAGTCCTGAATATATACCTGTAATAAAATTAAACAATTCATTTTTATTCTTTATCAAAACAACTACAGCTAATAATAATGACATTATCAAAAAAGGATAATAATTTGCCCCAAGGCACTTTATAGCAGAAAGACCGACTTTCTTACCTATCCTTGAGGCAGAATAAAACATAAAATTATTTGCAAATACTATTACAGGCAAAACAAATGCCAAAAATATTGAAGCGTGATCTCTTTTTTGTGACATTTATATTGCCTCCGTCATTTACTTGATCAAACCTTTTTCCTTCAAGAAGTCTTCAGCGATCTTTGTTTCACTTATTCCGTCCATTGTAAGCTTTTTGTTTAAATGAACCGCTGTTTCTTCATCAAGATTTTCAAATATAGGTCTGATCAGCTCTTCAACTTCCGGATATTTTTCCAGTAATTCCTTGGTAGCTATAGGTGATGGACTGTAAACCGGAGAAACCACCTTGGGGTCTTTGAGTATATAAAGATCGAGAGCTTCAATAGCCCCTGAACTTGTATATGTATGGCAGGCATTCACTCCATCGGTCCCTTCCGCAAGCATTGTTTTAACATCACTCGGTCCTACAAGTATCTGATCTTCATTAAGATGAAATCCGTAAGCCTTTTCCCAACCCGGCAGACAAGTAGGAGCGGTAACCACATAACTGTTATCACCCTCTATAGCCAGTTTCATATCTTTTCCCTCATTTACATATTTTGCAAAATCTTCCAAAGTCTTTATATTATTTTCATCAGACCACTGTTTTCTTACTGCTATACCGTCGGTATTACTGAACGGTGCATAACACATCCATATTATACCGTTCTTTTCATCAGCCTCCTTAGTTGTTTGAAAAGCATCTTCCAAAGAATTCTGGTATTTTGTAATATCAACATTTTCGATAAACATCATTCCTCTTCCTGTATAGTCTATAGAAAGATCTGCCTGCTTTTGCAGTAACGACTGTCTTACAAGTGTAGTATTGTTAAATGTTCCTATTTTAGAGTCAACTTTATATCCGTTATACTCAAGTACCTGTTGTATCATTGCACCGACTATTCTACCCTCTTCATCAGTCATAGTAGCTAATTTTATAGGGTCATCGGGATTTTTGATCTCAGCGCTTTGTGTTGCTTTGCTTGAATCGGCAGAGTCACTTTGATTTCCCTGTGTAGCAGCTGTCTTACCCTCACATCCTGCAAGGATAGCCATTGATAATAATAATCCCGCTGCAACTAAACCTATTTTCTTTTTCATATTAACCTCCATGTTGTAAATATTTATTTTTATATTTAACAATATTAAATAACTATTGATACTTTCCATAATCCAGACAGGCTTTATACATCATTTTAAGATTATCAAGCTTTGTATCTATCGGAAGATCGCAGGAAGGCATAAGAACAAAGCCTCCTTTATTATATTTCATTTTCTTGATTATATTGACACTTGCTTCATATACCTTACCCGGACTGTCTCCTATAAGTAAGTTGCTTGACACATTCCCGGCTATAATATTGTCTTCACCCAATACTTCAGCAACTTTTTCAAGTGGATTTTTTTCATCCGAACTTATAAAGCTGCCCTTATTGAGTTTCAGTTCTTTAAAAAATTCCAGATTTTTATTTTGATTTCCGCAAAGATGAATACTGAAATCTCTTACCCCTCTTTCTCTTAACCCCTCATGAACTTTGAGCATATATGGTAATGCAAATTTTTCAAAAGTTTTAGGAGATATCAAATCATTATTCTCAAAAGGATAATTGGAGGATGCAGAGCAATTTTTACTTCCGAATTCTTCTATAAATACATCTGCCGCAGTTAAAAGATATTCTACAGCAAGGTCCAGTAATTTATGTACCAATTTTCCTTCTTTTATAAGCCACTTCATAAGGAGAGAAGTTTCAACCATGGAACCGACCATAGTAAGAGGAGAACCTGCACTTATACTGAATGATCTTTGACCTCTGTCCGCTGCAAATTTGGCAAATTCTATTCTTTTTTTTAGAAACATCCCCTTTTTTATATCCGGTAATTCGTATTTAACGGCATCTTCTATACATTTAATGGGAGGGTTGGATTTCGGAAGGCTGACAGTACCCGTTTTACTAACAGTAAGACTTCCACCAAGGTCAAGCACCTCCCCATTAGGAAGATCGTAACAAGGACTTCCGTCACAACCTATTTCTTTTATAACTTTCGCTTGAGCAAGGTAGGATTTTTCTATATTGTAATAAAAATCTTCCGAAGTAAGATTTTCCAACCTCCCGGCAAACATAGTAGCCGAAGCTATAAACGGTATTCTATCGATTGCCTTTCCCATATATAAGTTATTCATTCTGGTTTTTGAATCCATAAAATACTTATACCTCTTCATAAACTTTAAAAACATCTTATAATATCCATATGATTATATTACTGGAACTTGCATAAATTTACATTAATTATATTTTTTTATAACGATTTTAATATTCTTCTCTATATACCCGTAAGATTATAAGTTATTATTTGATTTAATACAAGTATTTTAAATATCAAATATGGATTTTTATAATTTTTTTGCAACAAAAAAACGCCTTGACCTTATGTCTCGGCGTTTTTATGTGGATATATTACATACTCAGTTTTATTTCGCAACTATATTAACTATCTTACCCGGAACATAGATCTCTTTTACTATATTCTCGACAGGCTTTCCTATTCTTTCAAGTTCAGCCTTAGCCATTTTGATAAGTTCGTCCTTATCAATATTAACATCAACCTCAAGTACCGCTCTGGTCTTGCCGTTTACCTGTACCGGTATTGACATCACTTCTTCCTTCATAGCTTCCTCATCGTAACTTGGCCATGTATTTGCAAATACAGAACCTTCTCCGCCGAGTTCTTGCCAAAGTTCCTCACTTATATGAGGTGCAAACGGCGCAAGCAAGATCACGAAGGTCTTAAGACTTTCTACATCTATACCGCCAAACTTCCTTGAAAGTTCTATGAATTTATTATTATATTCCATGAAGCCCGCAACTACAGTATTTAAGCTGAAGTCCCTAAGTCTGTGGTCTATATCTGATACAAGCTTATGTCTTAGTCTCAGCATTTCCTTATCGGGCTTAACATTTGATTCCTTAGCTTCTGTCACCATGTTCCAGAATCTGTTTAAGAACCTGCTTACACCCTCTATACCTCTGTCATCCCATTCTGAATCAAGTTCCGGCGGTCCTACAAAAAGCTCATACATACGAAGTGCATCACAGCCGTAGTCTCTTACCAGATCATCCGGAGAGACAACATTACCCATTGACTTACTCATCTTAATACCGTTCTTACCGGTTATCATACCCTGGTTAAATAATTTCTTGAACGGCTCATCGAATCCTACAACGCCTATGTCGTGAAGAAACTTGGTGTAAAATCTCGCATATAAAAGATGGAGAACGGCATGCTCCACTCCTCCTATATACATATCTACCGGTAAGTATTTATCGGCTTTTTCCTTAGATACCAGTTCCTTATCGTTGTGATTATCCACGTATCTTAAGAAGTACCAGCTTGATCCCGCCCATTGAGGCATGGTATTGGTTTCTCTCTTTGCAGGCTCCCCGCAGCACGGACAGGTAGTATTGACCCACTCGTCTATTGCAGCAAGCGGAGACTCTCCCGTACCTGTAGGCTGATATGATTCAACATCAGGAAGCAACAAAGGAAGCTCCTCTTCAGGTACAGCTACATTGCCGCACTTTGGACAATGCACTATAGGAATAGGCTCACCCCAATATCTTTGACGTGAGAATACCCAGTCTCTCAGCTTGTAATTAACGGTCTTTTTACCGAATCCTTTTTCTTCAACGTATTCAGCCGCCTTTTGCTTAAGTGCGGATGATTCGAGTCCGTTCCACTCACCCGAATTGATCATTATTCCCTGAGCTTCTGTGTAAGCTTCTTCAAGTTCTCCCTTAGACTCTCCGTCCTTTGAGATGACCTGAACTATCTCAAGTCCGAATTTTTTAGCAAATTCAAAGTCTCTGTCATCATGAGCAGGAACGCACATGATAGCTCCGGTACCGTAATCCGCAAGTACATAGTCTGAAAGCCATATAGGGACCTTTTTATTATTAAGCGGATTAATGGCGTATGCACCTGTAAATACACCTGTTTTTTCCTTTGCCTGCATACGATTAACATTGGACTTCATAGAAGCTTCGAATATATATTTATCCACTTCTTCTTTTTTGTCCGCCGTAGCAAGTTTTGCAGCCAGATCATGCTCGGGAGAAAGTACCATGAATGTAGCACCGTGTAAAGTATCGGGTCTTGTGGTGTATACCTTTATACTGTCTTCGTAACCGTCTACCTTGAAATCGACCTCCGCACCGTAAGATCTTCCTATCCAATCGGCTTGCATCTTTTTAACCTTTGCAGGCCAGTCAAGTTTATCAAGATCGTCAAGCAGTCTGTCGGCATAAGCTGTTATCTTAAGCATCCACTGTCTTAGATTCTTCTTGGTAACAGGGCTTTTACATCTTTCACAAGCACCGTCTACAACTTCTTCATTAGCAAGACCGGTCTTACATGACGGACACCAATTTATAGGGAATTCTTTTTCGTAAGCAAGTCCTTCTTTGAACATTTTTACAAAGATCCACTGAGTCCATTTATAGAAGTTAGGATCAGTGGTATTGACTTCCATATCCCAGTCATATATAGCGGCGATCTCATCTATTTGCCTTTTTATATTATTTACATTCTCTTGTGTTGACTTTGCAGGATGTACACCCATCTTTATTGCATAATTTTCAGCCGGGAGACCGAAGGCATCCCAACCCATAGGGTGTATTACATAATGTCCTTTTAACATCTTATATCTTGACCATACGTCAGATATAACATAACCCCTCCAATGTCCTACATGCAATCCCGAACCTGAAGGGTAGGGAAACATATCCAAACAATAATATTTTTCCTTCTTCCCGTCATCAACGTTTACAGGATGCTCTTTCCAATATTTATTCCATTTTTTTTCTACCGCACTATGGTTGTATTGTTTAGCCATGCTATCCTCCAAAACTTTCCTTATAAAATAACCGTTACTTTAACGGCGAATCATATCCTCATAATGACCATTATACTACTAAATTCATTAATTATCAAAATCGATCTTATGTACTATAGCTTTCATATCCGAAACCGTATTCTTTATCTAAAACTACCCGGAAAATCTTTCTTTATGAATAGTATTCAAGTATTCAACGATTCTTTTTAATCCTTCGCCGGAATATTCAAAAAAACTGTCTTCGATCTCTTCCTCAGCTGTATTATCATAACTGTAAGGTTCTTTCCAGACACTCAGCTTAAGCTTTGCACCTTCTTTTTTTTTCGGGAGGCAGATACCTTACATGCTCAAAAGGATCCCTTGCTATCCTGTATCTCATTCCCTTATAACTTCCGGTAAATGCGACCTTATATTCATAAAAAGATATATTGAGTACATCCTTTTCTTCTATCATATATACCCTACTCCAGTAAAAGCTTTTTAAGATCCAATACCGTATCACATATATAATCGGCTCCGGCTTTACTTAACTCGTCATAGTCTCCGTAACCGTACAGCACACCTATAGATTTCATACCAACTTTACCGGCTCCGATCACATCATGACTCTTATCCCCTACCATGATTATATCTTCCATATCGGATAAATTATTCTCTTCACATACATACCTTATCACATCAGCCTTGGTCGCTCTTTGTGTATTATAATCACCGTCTGAACCTCCGACATACTCAAAGTACCTGTCGAGTCCGAATTTATCCGTTACTATCCTTGCCTCGGGTTCCGGCTTTGAGGTGGCAACGTATAATTTTTTACCGGCTTCTTTAAGAGCTGCCAATGTTTCCTGCATATGCGGAAAGTGGCTCGCTTCAAAAATCCCCTTTTTTCTGTAATATTCATGAAATGCTTCAAGCGCAGTGTAGTATTCTTCCGTGCTGAAGTTGTATAGCTTAGTATATGTCTCATGAAGTGGGGGTCCTATAAAAGGTTTAAGTTTATCCAGATCATTTTCTATAATATTCATTCTTTTTAATGAATATTGAACAGCCTTTGTAATACCAAGACCCGTATCCATCAAAGTTCCGTCCATATCAAAAAAAATATGCCCTTGCTTCATTTATATCCTCTCTTAAGTTAAATTCTATGCCTTACAGACTAATAGGCTATATTTTACAACCTATCAGCGGTATTTACAAGACATAATCTTTAGAGATAGTGCAATGACATATTTTTATTGATACAAATACCTTTTATCAAGGTCTTAGGGTATCTGCTTATCCTTTTGTAATTTATCGTTAACATAGGCGATCAATCCGCCCGCATTGATTATATTTGCATGAATTCCGGAAAGGCTTCTCCTTGGAAGCTTTGATTCTTGGTTTTGTTAACTATTATTCCGGTATCGAAATCAACTTCTATCTCATCTCCCGCCTCTATGGACTCTGCCGCTTCCTTACATTCTATGATCGGCAGTCCGATATTGATAGCATTTCTGTAAAATATCCTTGCAAATGTATCCGCTATCACGCAGCTAATTCCGGAACATTTTATAGAAAGAGGAGCATGCTCTCTTGAAGATCCGCAACCGAAATTCTTCCTCGCTACGATTATATCGCCTTTTTGTACCTTACCGGCGAATTCTTTGTCTATATCTTCCATACAATGTTTCGCAAGTTCTTCTCCGCTTGTACTGTTAAGGTATCTTGCAGGTATTATAACATCCGTATCTACATTATCTTGGTATTTGAATACTCTTCCGTTTGCCTTCATAATTCCCCCCTTATGGTTTTGTGATATAGCCTGCAATTGCGGAAGCAGCGGTAACTGCAGGGCTTGCCAAATATATTTCCGAAGTCACATGTCCCATACGACCTACAAAGTTTCTGTTACTTGTGGATATACACCTTTCATTTTCCGCAAGTATACCCATGTGCCCTCCAAGACAAGGACCGCAGGTCGGAGTGGATACAACAGCTCCGGCATTGATAAATATCTCCAAAAGTCCTTCCTTCAATGCATCAAGATATATTTTCTGCGTAGCCGGTACTATGATACACCTTACTCCGTCAGCTACCTTATTACCCTTTAATATACTTGCGGCAATACGCAGATCGCTTAAACGTCCGTTGGTACATGAACCCACCATTGCCTGGTCTATCTTTATCTTTTCGAAAGTTCCCACTACCTTAGTGTTTTCCGGAAGATGCGGAAATGCTACCGTAGGCTCAAGTGCACTGAGATCTATTTCATAGACTTCATCATATTCGGCATCTTCATCAGCCTCAAAAACCTTAAAATCACGCTTTGAGTGTTCTTTCATATATTCTACTGTCTGTTCGTCCACAGGGAAGATACCGTTCTTGGCACCTGCCTCTATAGCCATGTTGCAAATACAAAATCTGTCATCCATACTGAGAGACTTTACTCCATCACCGCAAAACTCCATAGAGCGGTATAAAGCCCCGTCCACTCCTATCATACCTATTATGTGTAAGATAAGGTCCTTACCGGATACGTACGGCTTAAATTCTCCCTTAAGTACAAACTTTATTGCAGCAGGAACCTTGAACCACGCCTTTCCCGTAGCCATACCCGCTGCCATATCTGTCGATCCCACACCTGTAGAAAAAGCTCCCAGAGCTCCGTAAGTACAGGTATGTGAATCTGCACCTATGATAAGATCTCCCGCAACAGTAAGTCCCTGCTCAGGCAAAAGTGCATGCTCGACTCCCATCTTGCCGACATCGAAATAATTGATTATTCCTTTAGCAGCGGCAAACTCTCTGCACGACTTGCAATTTTGAGCTGATTTTATATCTTTATTAGGTACAAAATGATCCATGACCAGGGCGATCTTTTCTTTATCAAACACTTCTTTATTGTTGATCTTAGCCATTTCATTGATAGCTACCGGAGAAGTGATATCATTGCCCAGTACCAGATCAAGATCCGCTTCTATAAGCTGTCCTACTCTTACCGAATCAAGTCCGGCATGAGCTGCCAAAATCTTTTGAGACATAGTCATACCCATATTTCCTTACCTCACTTTATGCAATAATTATATTGATTATATCACCTAATATGCTATAATCAACATATATAATATGTATATTTATTATGATTTCAGGTTATAAGTTTAAGACCGGATAACTTGCCGGATCCTTGCTGTAAATTCATAATATACCTTATATTTCATATAGTGGTTATGTATCTTATCAAATCAAAGTAATATTAATATATCTGTTCTGACTGCCCGAATTATTCTTGGTCAGACCTATAATACATATTAACTTTTTATAATTTATTAAGAGCCTGATGACTTATCTGATTTATTTAAGTGATATTTATTTCATTTGCACAGTTTAGTGATCAACTTTTATTTTATTTTTATTTTTACTATATATAGCCAAGCGGCTAATAAAGGAGAGACTATGGAACAGAATTTATCCCAATATAGAATTTCTTTGAGGTTGCCAAAGCAGGCAATATATCCAAAGCTGCAAAAATACTCTATATCAGTCAGCCTGCCATATCAAAAGCTATATCAAAGCTTGAAGACGGTCTGGGTATAACGCTATTTTTAAGAAATTCAAGAGGTGTTAGCCTTACTATGGAGGGTCAGGTCTTATACGAACATATTTCGAGAGCATTTGATTCCATATATATGGCTGAAAGACAACTGGATAGGATAAAGAATTTCAATATGGGAAAGCTCAGTATAGGTACCAGTAACACAGTCTGTAAACATGTGATGCTCGACTACCTTACAAACTTTGTCAATAACTATCCTCATGTTATGTTGAGTATTTCGACACAGTCAAGCCTTAAAACAACCTCCATGATAGAAGAAGACCTGCTGGATCTCGGACTTGTCGTATCCCCCGCCTATAAAAAAAGTCTTAATTTCCACCCGATAAAAGAAGTGCACGATATATTCGTAGCGACACCGGAATATATCAATAATCTTCGATTACGAGAAGGTGAGGATGTGGATCTTTTTTCAGCCGGCAATGTCATGCTCTTAGACCGTGGCAATGCTACCAGGATACATGTTGACAGCTATCTTAATATGTACGGGATACAGATAAGACAACTTATAGAAGTTACAAACCTTGATCTGTTGATAGAATTTTCAAAGATAGGCATAGGAATAGGATGTGTTATAAAGGAATTCGTGCTTAAGGAACTTGAAGAGGGAAGCCTTGTGGAGATTCCTCTTCCAACCTCTATACCTACCAGACAGGTCGGTTTCGCCTATCTTAATTCCAATCCCAATCCGATGCTTAAAGTTTTTTTGGAAAATAAGCAATAAATATCATCATAACTTATACTTGATATAATAAGTAACTTATTTAAAATGCAGCCGGACTTTATATCCTGCTGCATTTTAATTATCCTGTCTTTCCACACCCGGATTTTACGAAAGTCAACTTTATTATTCTTCATCAACTATTCTAAGTATTTCTTCAGGACTTTCTATTATATGATCCGGCTTCGCCTTTTTAAGCACTTCCTCAGATCTGTATCCCCACTTTACCGCAACAGCTTTTGCTCCCGCCGCTCTTGCTGTATATACATCCACGTCACTATCCCCTATGTATAAGACTTCGTTCGCATCGACTCCTATCTCACCCATCAACATATTAAGTGCTGTCGGATCCGGCTTTATGGGAACTCCCTTTCTTTCACCGTAAAGTTTAAAAAAATCTGTCTTGCCAAAAAAAGCATATATGTTATCTTCTACCCTCGCCTGTGGTTTGTTTGATAATACACAGGCTTTGACATCTCTTTTATTTAATTCATTGATAAGGTTCTCTATTCCCTCATAAGGTCTTATTCCGCTTAAAGCATTTAACTTAAAATTATCCTGATAAAGCTTACATGCCCTTTCATAATATTTTAATTCCTTATCTCCTGAAAATATCAGGCTTCTTTCCACATACTTGTCGGAACCGTTTCCAACAAATGCTTTTACATGTTCCTCATCAATACTCTCAAACCCCAATTGATTCAAGGTCAGATTCATACTTATCATAAGTGCCGGTACGGTATAAAGCAATGTCCCGTCCAAATCAAAAATACAGGCTTTTATCAATCTTCCATCTCCTCTATAAGTTCTTGTATGGTATCCTCTTCAGCGATAACCATAAGGTGAGCTTCCTTTTCTATAATATCAGTAGCCCTCGGTAAAATCTGATCCTTACCGGCTTTTTTTATTCCTATTATATGAATTCCCAGCTTATTTCTGACATCAAGATCTTTTATACTTTTCCCGATCCATGACTTTGGAGCGGATATCTCATATATTGAATAATTATCCGTAAATTCTATAAAGTCGAATATATGGCTTGAACTATATCTTATAGCTGTCTTCATGGCTATATCTCTATCCGGATATATAACTTCATCCGCTCCGTTTCTAAGTAAAAACTTAGCCTGAATATCTCTCGTAGCCTTGCTTACCACATATTTTGCACCCAGTTCTTTTAATAGCGATGTAGTCTCAAGAGAACTTTGAAAATCCGTTCCTATGCAGACAAAGACAGCATCGTAATTACCTACTCCTAAACTTTTTAACACCTCAATATTGGTACAATCTCCTACTTTGGCTTCTTCGGAAAAAGGCAGCATTTCCTCAAGTCTTTCCTCATCTTTATCTATTATCATTATTTGATGACCGAGTTCCGAAAGATTTCTGCAAAGATGCTGCCCGAACCTTCCCATACCTATTATGAGCATTGATTTCATATATAACCTCCAACCTATCCTATGCTTATATCTTCCACAGGGTTTCTTAATTTACCCTGATTTTTATTATTTGTAAGCGATAATGCAAAGCTTAAGCCTCCCACTCTGCCAAGATACATAAGTACTATAAGTATGCATTTTGAGATCGTATGCAGATTTCTTGTTATCCCTGTTGTTACTCCTACCGTCGATACGGCTGAAGTTACTTCAAAAAGCAGATCAAGCATATTGATCTTATCTATATAATTTATTATTATTGAAGATAATAAAATCAAGCTTATATTAATAGTGCTTATCGTAGCGGCTCTTACCACTGTTTCATTGCTTATGGTTCTGTTAAATACCTCCGTTACCTTTTTATTAAATACATTGGCTCTTACCTGTGCAAGAAGTATAAAAAAAGTAGTCATCTTTATACCTCCGGCTGTTGAACCGGAACCCGCACCTATAAACATGATAATGATAAATATCATCTTACCGGCATCGGTAAAAAGCTTAAAATCCACTGTATTAAATCCGGCGGTTCTTGCTGTCACATCTGAAAATGTCGATATAAGCAAAGAGTGAGCCGGGCTTGTATCCTTCAAGACAGTATCATGCTCTGTGATAAAAAAAAGCATACTCGGAATAACAAAAAGCAATACACTTGCAAAAAGCACTATCTTGCTGTGCAGCCTATATTTTCCGAATCTTAACTTATGTTTCGTAATATCGTCCCACACTATAAAACCTATTCCGCCTATGAGTATAAGCAACATTATGACAGTATTGATCAAAAAGTCCGAAGAATAGCCGCTAAGCGAATTATAAGCACCGTACTTTCTTCCCATAAGATCAAAACCTGCATTACAGAAGGCGGATATGGAATGAAATATTGAAAACCATACTCCCTTAAGTACTCCGAATTCGGGGATGAATCTAAAGGAAAGCAATACAGCTCCCACAGCCTCACATATAAAGGTTATAAAAAGTATTTTTCGGTAAGTTTTACAACTCCTCCTATGGACATGGAGTTTGTACTCTCTTTTATAAGTCCCCTGACTTTAAGGCTTACTTTCTTTCTTAAAATAATAGAAAATAATACTCCTATACTTACAAATCCCAGTCCTCCTATCTGTATAAGAACAATGATAACAAATTGACCGAACAGACTCCAATGAGTTGCCGTGTCTACCAATACAAGACCTGTAACACAGCAGGAACTTACCGCTGTAAAAAGTGCTGTTAAAATATCCGTACTCTGTCCGCTCCTTGAAGCTACCGGCAGCATTAAAAACATGGTTCCTATAAGTATTACCGTTATAAAACCCAAAGCAATCAATTGTGATTGTGACAAATTAATTTTTTTCATAATTTTAATTTAGAACTTAAATATAGTCTTAAAGATTCCTCTTGCAAGGCTTGCTCCTACATTACCTCCGAGTTTTTTTCCGAATTTTCCTCCGACAGAGCTTCCAAGGGCATTGCCCACTTCCCTGCCTATAGTTCCGGCAGCTGTATTACCTACACTCTTTATATTTTTTGACATTCTTATTTTATCTTTTTGTGCTTCTTTGTCTTTTTCCTTGCTTTCTTTAGAAAAGATTTCTTCATTCTCCTTTGCTTCATTTACACGCAGCAGAAATTCATAAGCAGAATCCCTGTCTTCCATATCTATGTATTTATGATACAGATCGCTTCCCACTATAACGGACTTTCTTTCCTCTTCTCCTATAGCACCAATATAAGACTGAGGAGGTAATATATAAGCTCTTTCCACTATATCGGGAGAACCGTCTTCTTGGATAAATGATACCAGGGCTTCACCTATGCCAAGCTCTGTAATAGCCTTTTGCGTATCCAGTGACGGGTTTTCTCTGTAAGACTGTGCCGCAGCCTTGACAGCCTTTGCTCAGCCGGAGTATATGCTCTTAAAGCATGTTGTATCTTATTTCCCAGTTGCGCAAGTATCTCGGCAGGTATATCCGAAGGGCTTTGGCTTATAAAATAAATTCCTATTCCCTTTGATCTTATAAGTTTCATGACCTGCTCGATCTTTTGCATCATTGCCTTTGGAGTATTCTTAAAAAGTAAATGCGCCTCGTCAAAGAAAAATACCATCTTGGGCTTATCAAGATCTCCCACCTCAGGCATGGTCTCAAAAAGTTCCGAAAGCAGCCAGAGCATAAAAGTCGAATAAGCCAAAGTATCCTGTATAAGACTTGAAGCATCTATTATATTGATATAAGCCCTTGAATCCAAGGTGGTTCTCATCCAATCTCTTATGTTAAGTGCAGGTTCCCCGAAAAAAAGTTCCGCTCCCCTGTCCGAGAGCGCCACAACTGCCCTCATAATGGCTGCTATGCTTTGTGAAGACATATTGCCGTACTCAGCCTTGTATTGTGATGCATTCTCAGAGACATAATTGAGCATTGATTTTAAGTCTTTAATATCTATTAAAAGCAGTCCCTCATCATCCGCTATCTTAAACACTATATTCAATATATCGGTTTGAACCTGATTAAGATCCAGTAATTGAGCTAATAACAAAGGACCGAACTCCGTTATTGTAGTTCTTAGCGGTAAACCTTTTTTAGCAAAAAGATCCCAAAAACAGGTAGGAAACGCCTTATAAGTAAAACCTTTTTCAAAAAGTCCGAATTCCGCAACTTTTTCTCCGACAGTCGTATTATCACCTCCGGCTTTTACCATGCCTGCCAGATCTCCTTTTACATCCGCCATTATTACCGGAACTCCCATATCCGAAAAAGACTCCGCCAAAACCTTTAAACTTACCGTCTTTCCGGTACCTGTAGCTCCCGCTATAAGCCCGTGTCTGTTTGCCATTTTAGGCAGTATATATAATTGTCTGTCCTCAGCCTTGGCTATATACAATCCCTTATCAGTATACATAATTGCTCCCTTCAAATTAAAATCAGGTAAATAATTAAATTTTCAAACAGTGCAGTACTTAAAAGTAAACAAATTGATTTCCGCTGTCCTTGCTTAAATAAACAGACAAAGTTATCATCTTAGACATTTTTCTTTTTACAACTTGATAATTATAATAATATAATAATTATTTTTTAAGAAAGGCTACACCGACTATAGTGTACAACAAAATCTATAGTATAGGCAATAGATTGTTTTAACTTTACTTTTGCATTTACATTATTAAAGTGATTTGCTAGAATTAATGTATACGATTAAAACAAGTTTTAAAAGGAGTTCTAATAATGAAGATTTCCACGAAGGGCAGATATGCTCTCAGAATGATGATAGAATTTGCACTTAATGCAGATACTCCCTGCAAGATCAATCAAGTGGCAAAAAGTCAAAATATATCGGAAAAGTACCTTGAGCAAATAGTATCAAAGCTTCACAAAGCCGACTATGTTCGCAGTATCAGAGGTTCTCAAGGCGGATATATACTTACCCGTGACCCAAAAGACTATTCTGTCGGTGACATACTAAGAGCTACGGAAGGCAGTCTTGCCCCATCAGCCTGCCTTGACGGTAAGAACAACGGCTGCTTTAGAAATAATATTTGCGTCACACAAAATGTATTTCGTAAAATAGAAGATGCCGTCAATTCCGTAGTGGACAATATAACGCTTGAAGACCTGTTAAAAGAAGAGCTTGATATCCGCAGCCGCTTATGATGGATTTTTGTTAAGTGCCTTTTCTAATTTACCTTATCTTTATGCTTGACAAAAACCTTACCTTAGTATATCATATCATAGCGTAACAAATTAGTATTATGCTTATCATGTGTGTGTAGCTCAGCTGGATAGAGCACTTGGCTACGGACCAAGGTGTCGGGAGTTCGAATCTTCTCACGCACGCTAAAAACCGGAGTAAACGATTGATAGTTTACTCCGGTTTTTATTTGTATCAGAATTTTTTCTTTCTCTTATAATATGGTATATCTCCAAAAAGAACCTCATCCGAGTACCTCTTCTTCTAAGAACTAATTGAAAACACATATTCGAAAAAAATACACCCTATGCTTACCGGTCAATATGATATATTTCATTTTCAGAAATATTATCTTATTTTCAGCTATGCATAGGGTGTATTGTAAAATCAATTTTCAGATACGTTTTAAACTCTGTTTTATATTAATTAAAATAAATTAAAATTAATATAAGAGAGGATAGCCATTACGTCATCATCGATCTTCTTATCCTTACCGTTCTTATAATGTCTTAACTCACCTCTGGTTTTAGAAGTTGAATAATCATATAAGTACAGTACACTTCCATCTGAAAGCAATTTGAAATCATAGACATCATCTGCTATATTTTTTGTTTTCTTTCCGTTATATAAAGTCAGGCTTCCTTTATTTTTTGTGTCATTATAATCCTTATAATAATATATCGAATCCGATGTAAAATTATATGTGAGTTTATAAGAGTATACCTCGTCATCTATTTCTTTTTTATTTATGTACAGTGTTCCCTCTTTATCCTCATAATCCTTAAAATATATTACCTTATCGGACTCGTAAAGTCTCAAATATTCAGAATATATATCCTCATCATATAATTTTGCTTCAGATGCCTTACCGTCTTTTATATTTATTTCGTATAAGTCGCCGATTTTATCATCTTCATCCACATTTGCGATAAAATATATCATGTCTCCTTCTGCCGTTATTTCGACATTTTTCACATCTTCTTCATCTATGTCGCTTACTTTATCACCAATGGCAATTACCGAGCTCTCGGAAGATGAGGAAAAATCATAGCCTAATTTATCATAAACTTCATAGGTAGCTTTTATCTCTGATAATTTTACTTTTTTAGGCTCTTCTTCATCGGCTACATCAAATACTATAACAGGTTTCTTATATGATCTTGAGTCTACGGAAATAAAATTATCACTTATCTTTGTCTCTTTTTTACCGTCGTAATAATATAATTCTTTAACAGATTCAGATACTTCTTCTTCTTTAAGCTCTTCTCTTAAAGTATCTCTTTGTTTTTTCTCATAATACTCATCATAGGCTTTGTTATACTCGTCAACTGCCTTATTGTAATCCTCAACAGCTTTGTTATATTCCTCTATCGAAGAGTAACTTGAGTAAGAAGGATATTGAGGTTCATTTTGCGGTTCTTGTATGGCTGCATCGTGCTCTTCCATATCGTCGTCCACATAGTCCATAAGTACTGAAGCACTATCCTCAGCTTCTTTGGTAAAATAGAAAGATCCTCCCTTGAATCTGCTTATAACATCATCGACATCGGATACTATCTTTTCTTTCTCCTTACCCTCATCTTTTTTATAAAGCTTTCCGTCCTTTGTATATATAACACCTGTTATTTTATCATCCTTATAATCAAAATCCACCAGTTCTGTTATATCACTGTCTATCTTCTCTTTATCTTTTCCGCCGATTTTAAGATATAAGTCTCCATCATCCTTTACATAGATTATTTTATTTCCATCATCATCAACATACATATTGGAATAATCTCTTATGTCGGAATCAATCTTTTTCTTTTCTTTTTTCTTCATATCATATTGATAGATAGCATTATTACCTGATTTTATATAGGTGATAATATTATTATTTTTACTTACATAGTAAGGAAATGAGATAGAAATATCGGAGTCTATCTTTATTGCTTCTTTTTTCGGCTTGCTTATATCTTTACAGTATAATGTATAACTTTCACCGTCGAATTTATCCGGATAAAACACCAGCTTCCCATTCTCACTAAAGTGTAATGCAAAGTCCATATTATAATTCGCATAATCCATTATATCAATATCATCTACACCTTTTGCAAGACCTGAAGTAAGCTCTATAGGACTTTTTTTAGAAAGGTCCGATACATATAATTCCTTGTCTTTAATATACACAGCCCTCGGAACTTCTTTCTTTTTACCGCTTCGTCCTCCCGAATTGAGCATAAAGAATGCTCCGACTGCAAAAAGCACCGCTACCAAAGCTCCGGCACCTATCAAAACCGGCAAAAGAAAAGTCTTCTTTTTGGATGCCGGATTTTTCTTCTGAGTTTTTTCCTGAGCTTTTTTCTTATCATCCACCTGATTGTTTTCAGGCTTTACTTCAGTTTTGATATCGGAAAGATTCACTGTTTGATTTTCCTCAGCACCCGCCTGATCATTTTTTTGCTTTACTTCAGTTTCGATATCAGAATGATTCACTGTTTGATCTTCACTTTTTGTGATACGGTTACCGCAGTTATCACAAAACTGTGCATCATCAGGTATCTCTTTGTTACAATTGCTACATTTGCTCATTTTCATCCTCCTTTTAAAAATTACGCAATAAAAATACACTCTACGGTATACTGTTCAAAAGCACAGTGTATTTTAAACGTGCTACCAAACAGTATATCATAAAGTGTATTATTAATCTAAATCTTTTATACATTTTTGATAAAAATATATTTAATCACTAGATGCATTAAAATATGTTTCATATCATTTCCAAAATTTACAGCATATTATAATAATTTATCGTAACTGCCGCTTTCCTCATCGATTCGCTTTAAGTTAACATAATCACCGGTATCTAAAGACAGCTTCTTTTTTTCCAGATATATATTGGTATATCTGGAGACCCACCTGTAAAGCACCGCCCAGGTAGGAACGGCTATGACCATACCCACCACTCCGAATAAACCTCCGAACAACAGTATGGAGAATAATATCCAAACTCGGCAGTCCGGTAGTTTGTCCGAGAACTCTCGGTCCTATAAAATTGCCGTCCAACTGCTGTAATATAAGTATCCATACCATGAATTTAAGGCATTGTACCGGTGAGATCAAAAGCAGTATAAATGCACTTGGTATCGCCCCGAGGAAGGGACCGAAGAACGGTATGATGTTGGTTATACCAACTATAACACTTATTACCAATGCATAGGGCATTGATAATATAAGCATCGCAATATAATTAAGTATACCTATGATTATCGAATCTATGATCTTTCCCACTATGAATTGAGAAAAGGAAGTCTTTACATATACCGCCTCTTCTATCAATGCATTCACAAATCCCACCGGGCAAAAGGCATATAATATTTTTTTTATTTGTGCGATCAGGGTTGTCTTTATATTTAGCAAATATACCATGACCATAACACCTACGATAAAATTAAAAAACTCTCTAATCACACTGTATATACCGTTAGAAAACATCTTAATATAATCACTTAAATTAGGTAACAGATTTTTCTTGATAAAATCCTCTAAACTACTCACCCATTGATTATAATAATTAAGTACCTCATCGGCAATTTCCGAATTATCTTTCAAAAGTTTATCAAGCATAATATAAAACTTCTGAGCATTTTTCGGAAATGCCTTTATCATATCCTGTATACTGTTAAAAAGCTGAGGTATTAGCATCCATATCAGAGCCGTAATGATAGAGAATATAAGAAGTACGCATAACAAGGTAGAAATAACTTTAGATACCGTGTTATTGAACTTCTTATTATCCGATACTTTTGCCAAGGTATCACCAATAAATTTATACACTATGTTATATACCGGGGCAAATAAGAAAGTCAGTATAAACCCGTAAAGTATCGGCAGTAATATTCTTATTATCTTGCTTATCGTAGCAGATATAAAATAAAATCTGTTAAATAAAATATATCAGTATCGCAATGGCTGCTACGCTTAATGCCGTTATTCCGCTATAAATATAAACTCTGATATCCGTCTTTTTCACATTCCCACTCCTTAATCAGCAGTATTTTTTATGCTTATGCCATTCAGTTCTATAGTATCATTAAGTTCTATGACCAAACACTTTTTTCCTTCCACTGTTTTTGTTGAGATATACGGTAAATAATCGGCATCCGCTTTTATATTGATACCGACAGATTTAATATCGATTTTTTTGCTTGTGACTATATTGTCCGCCAAAACCGCTATATCCGCATCCTCGGAAGTTTCATATCTTTCCAAAGCTTCGGTTTTAGCTCCGCTTTGTTCCATCAACTTCATCATATCCTGCTTGGAAAGTATAAGCGGAGTATCCGTTTCTTTATTTTCTTCTATCATTTGATTAAGATTTTCATGTAACCTGCTTACAGTGTTATAATCACAATCTTCATCAAGTGCCTTTATAAGCTCTTCCTGTATGATTTCTCTTTGTTCTCCCGCAGGTATGGGCGCTTGAACTCCGAATATACCCTCTATAAGTTCCTTTGATATGGAATCCGCCTTTTTAGAAAAATATAAGGCTGAATGTATATCTGTTCTTCTGTCGTTGAAAGCCGGGAAGAGAAATCCCCTTATAGGATCGCTCACTATCCAGTCTCTTACTCTATGCTCTATACTGTCTGTTTCCGCATGGTAGCTTAGACAGGCTTTATCAAGGCTAACCGGGCATATACTGCACAGTATCGCATTGTAAACTTCTTCGGACGCATCATCCAGCCCTATCTTATCCTTGGTCTTGTACGGCACATCATAGACTATATTGGCTAAAACTATATAATAATTCTCCGGATATATAAAATCATCTATTATCTTTTTAAAGAATTTAAGGTTAAGTTCTTCGTTCTCAAGTTTACTTTTTCTAAGCTCCATTAAAAGCTTATGTGATTCTCCGTTCAATTCCTCTTCAAGGTCTATATCTATATTAAGAAGTTGCTTACCTACACTTCCGCTCAGTGTCTTCTTAAACATCTCTTCATACTTGAAACTGTCTTCTTCCGGTAAAAGACTGTATGACCCGGTATTCATCAGCTTTATATTCTTCTCATGGTCAACATAGCAGGTACTGAATTTTGATATTACAGAGGCATCTTTTTGAAATAATTTTCTTATTTCATTAATTTCCGTCTTTATCATGCTCTTCCCCTAGTCAAGTCTTTTTAATTGATACATTATCGCATTGATTATAGCAGCGGCTATATTGCTTCCGCCCTTTCTGCCTTTGGCTACTATATGAGGTTTTTTAGTCTCAAGGATCAGATTCTTTGATTCGACTACGTTTACAAAACCTACAGGCACTCCTATGATCAGAGCCGGATCAAAGCCCTGTTCTATAAGCTCGTAGATCCTAATAAGTGCCGTAGGAGCGTTACCTACCGCAAGTATCACGGCTTTATCCGTATTCTTACTTAATTCAAAAGCTCTCTCCATGCTTACACAAGCCCTTGTAACGCCTCTTTCTTTCGCTTCTTTTATGATATCTTCATCTGATATAAAGCATCTTACTTCACTATTTAAGCCCTGTAAAGAAGTTTTATTGATTCCCGCAAGTGCCATCTTTGTATCGGTGATTATGACAGCCCCCTTTTTAAAAGCTTCAAATGCTTTGTTCATAGCGTCATTTCCGAAAATAAGATTTGTTTGGTACTCAAAATCGGCAGAAGTATGTATACATCTTTTTACGACCTTAAGTTCTTCAGCAGTGAAGCTATCCAGGGCTTTTTGGTCCATCTCACTTTCAATTATCCTCATACTTTCGGCTTCTATCTTCTCCGGAGCTATTATCATTATATCTTTTAACATTTCTAACAACCTTTCTATTCTAAAAAATTATTCTTTTTGATCTTCTTTATTAAGTATTTTATATATTTTTTCCATATCGAGAGAGTTTCTTACCAGAGCGGCTAATTTATCGTATTCCGCCTTTTTATAATCATCGGCACTTACAAAGTCCGCCTTAAGTTCAACTCCCTTTTTTCTTGCTACGCTACTAAGTAAACTCAACGTAAACTCTTCATTATCGAATATACCGTGCAAATATGTTCCCAAACACTTTTTATTAATAAGACCCAGTACTCTTTGACTATCTTCATTTACTGACTCGTCCGACAAAAGATGCTCATCATTTCCCAGGCTGTAGGTCTGTCCCATGTGTATCTCATAACCTTTGACACTCGTATCTTTTAAGTCTTTACACATATCAAGCTCAGTGTTCAACCTATATTCTGTATTATTCAGGCTTTTTTCATTGCCGAATTTCGTATATGCGTCCAAAGACCCATACCTTCAACTCTGCCTTTATATTCCACACCTTCTTCGTCTACGATATATTTGCCGAGCATTTGGAAACCGCCGCATATACCTATCAGCATACTCCCTTTATCCACTAATTTCATTATGCGACTTTCAAGACCTGATTCTCTTAACTTAAATAAGTCGCTTATGGTGCTTTTGCTTCCCGGAAGTATGATGATATCCGGCTCTTTAAGCTCCTCCGCTCTTTTAACATATCTGAGTGAAACAGAGTCTATTCTTGACAAGGCATTAAAATCGGTAAAATTGGATATGTGATCGAATCTTATTACAGCTATATCTATAGCCTTGATAGCTTTGTTCTTATTATCATCAAGTCTTGAAGAAAGACTGTCTTCGTCGTCTATGTCTATATATTTCATGGGAATGGTACCAAGTACATCTATACCGAGTCTTTCTTCTATCATACCTATGCCCGGCTTTAATATATCTATATCCCCACGAAACTTATTGATCACGAGACCTTTTACTCTTGCCTGATCTTCGGGATCTAAAAGCTTTACAGTTCCGAATAATGAGGCAAATACTCCTCCTCTGTCTATATCTCCTACAAGCAGCACCGGGGCATCAAGCATCTTTGCAAGCCCCATGTTAACTATATCATCCTCCATAAGGTTGATCTCAGCGGGAGATCCGGCACCTTCAACAACTATTATATCATATTCCTTCGATAATTCATCGTATGCATGCATTATGGATTCAACATAACTTTTTTTTCTCGCAAAATACTCGCTTGCTTTCATATTGCCATATACTTTGCCCAGAATAATAACTTGAGAACCCATATCGGAGTTGGGCTTTAACAGTATGGGATTCATGTATACGCTCGGTTCTATATCGCAGGCTTCAGCCTGCATAGCCTGCGCTCTGCCCATCTCCTTACCGTCTTTGGTAATGTATGAATTATTAGCCATATTTTGGGACTTGAAAGGAGCAACTTTATATCCGTCCTGCTTAAATATTCTGCAAAGACCTGCTGTTACAAAACTTTTTCCCGAATTGGACATAGTCCCCTGAACCATAATTACCTTTGCCACTATTTAATCTCCTTCATGAGTTCTTTTAACATTTTTATAAAATATTCGTTTTCTTCATGTGTCCTTACAGCAATTCTGTAATGATCTTCTCCCAGACCTTTTATAGTTACACATTTTCTTATTATTATATTCTTAGTAAGGAGTTTTGAGTATAGATCCTTTATATCGGCAGAATACAAAAGTAAGTAATTCGCAGTTGACTCATACACCTTAAATCCGAGATCTTTAAGTTCCTTACTGAGATGATTTCTCTCCTCGGATACATAAGAAGTCAGATATTCATAATCGTATTCCTGCATGAGAGCTGCCTCTCCGGCAAAAAGAGCCAAGGTATTTACCACCCATGTGGGTGCGACCACAGATAATTCTTCAAGAAGCTTTTTATCTTCTGTATACAGTATACCAAGCCTTAGACCCGGTATAGCATGTATCTTGGTAAATGAATTTATCAAAATTATGTTATCAAAGCTTTTTGCGTATTTGTATACGTCGATCTGCTTACTTTTTTCAACAAATTCCATAAAGCTTATATCTAATACCAATCTTACATTTAATTCAGAGGTCTTTTTTACGATATCCGACAGTATATCCTCATCCGTAAGAGCACCTGTGGGATTGTTTGGCAGGCAAAGATACATAAGATCGAGTTCTTTATGAATATATCCCAGTATATCTTCACGGATCCCGGTATCAAGATCCGTTTTATAATTCTCAATAATATTATCTTTGTCAAAACTTAAGGACTCTTCGTAAGCCATGAAAGTGGGTATGGGGATAAGCGCCCTGATTCTTCTTTTATATGTATATATAAGCCTGTACATGAGCTCTTCTGCTCCGTTGCCCACAACTATAGCGTCTTTTGAGATATCATACTTTTTTGCAATAAGTTCTTTAAGCCCGTGAGCATATCTGTCGGGATAATGTATGAGCTTATCCACATTTTCTATAATGCTTACTTTTACTTCCTTGCTAAGTCCCAGGGGATTGATATTAGCCGAAAAATCATACACTTCTTTATAATCTTTGTTCAGCTCTTTAGAAACATTATATATATCTCCTCCATGCATCTTATACTTTTGCCTCTCTGAATTCATGTGAAAAGTGCTTGTCGTAGAGTTTTGATAATTCAAACTCGTCTCCCAAAGCATTACCTACGATCACAAGGGCTGTCTTTCCTATACCCGCCTTCTTCACTTCCTCGGCTATATGCTCAAGTGTGGATACTATACTTTTTTCATCTTCCCAACTTGCCTTGTATACGACCGCTACCCTAGTGTCCTTAGGATATGAGGTACATAATTTCAACCAGATCTTCTATCATGGATATACTTAAGAATATGACCATACTCGCCTGATGTACAGCAAGCTCTTCTATACTCTCACCCTTTGGCATAGGAGTTCTTCCCTCCATACGTGTAAGTATTACGGTTTGTGATACTCCGGGCAAGGTGTATTCAAGATTAAGTGTTGCGGCAGCTGCAAGGAATGAGCTTACCCCCGGCACTACCTTGTATGTTATGCCCAGTTTATCAAGCTCTCTCATTTGTTCTCTGTGAGCTCCGTATATCGAAGGGTCTCCCGTATGTACTCTTGCTATCTTAAGCCCCTTTGCATGAGCATCCTTCATAACTTCTATAACCTCATCCAGGTTCATGGATGCACTGTTATATATTACCGCACTTTCTTTGGCAGAACTTAGTACTTCTTTATTTACCAAAGAACCTGCGTATATGATGACATCACTTTCATCTATAATTCTTTTTGCTTTTATAGTAAGCAGTTCCGGATCTCCCGAACCGGCACCTATAAACCAAACCATATTATTCTCCTTATCTATATAAGAGCATCTATAGCCTCTCTTATGTTATCCACGGCTATAAGCTTCATATTTCCTTTGTAATTTAATTTATCGCATACGGCTCTTGGCAGTATACAGGTCTCAAAGCCTAATTTATAGGCTTCTCTTATTCTCAGCTCCGACATCGATACGGCTCTTACTTCTCCGGAAAGTCCTACTTCTCCGAATATTACCGTCTTATCATCTATGGCTTTATTTTTAAGGCTTGATACCAGTGCCAAAACTATCGCCAGATCAAGAGCCGGTTCGTTCATTCTCATACCGCCGGCTATATTGATATAGGCATCGTATTTACTCATTTGCATCAGGCAGCGTTTTTCTATAACTGCCATCAAAAGACTCACTCTGTTAAAATCCGTTCCGACTGCCGTTCTTTTGGGCATTCCGAAGTTCGTGGGCGTGACCAAAGCCTGTACCTCGACCAAAAGCGGTCTGCTACCCTCCAAAAGACAGGAGACAACCGAACCGGATGCGGTTATAGGTCTGCCCGAAAGCATATATTCCGAGGGATTACTTACCTCAACCAGCCCCTCACTGCGCATTTCAAAAACACCTATTTCATTGGTTGAGCCGAATCTGTTTTTAACGGCTCTTATTATTCTGTATGAAACACTTCTTTCACCCTCGAAATAAAGTACTGTATCGACCATATGTTCAAGGGTCCTCGGACCTGCCACCTGACCGTCTTTCGTAACATGTCCCACTATAAATATTGCCGTAGAACTTTGCTTTGCAAGTTGCATAAGCCTTAAGGTACTCTCTCTTACCTGACTGACACTTCCTTGGGCTGAAGAAAGTTCATCAATATACATTGTTTGAATAGAGTCAATTATAACGACATGAGGTTTGTATTTATCTATAGTCGATACTATAGCATTAACATCGGTTTCGCAAAGAAACCTAAGGTCTCCCTCAATGCTTCCTATTCTCATGGCTCTGAGTTTTATCTGTTTTAGACTTTCTTCTCCCGATACATAAAGAACACTTTTGCCCGATCTTGCAAGATTTCTGCATACTTGTAAAAGTATGGTCGATTTTCCTATACCGGGATCGCCTCCCACCAGCACCAGTGAACCTGCGACTATACCACTACCCAAAACTCTGTCGAGTTCGTCAAAACCGGTATGGTATCTGTCCTCTTCATAAAGCTCTATTTCATCAATATGTACGGCTTCCTTATTACCGCCAAGAGTACCGGAACTTAAAGCCCCGGTACTCTTGGGTTTAGCAACCGTCTCCTCGGACATCGTATTCCATTCTTTACAGCTCGGACATTGACCCATCCACTTTGAAGTCCCATAGCCGCACTCGCTGCAAAAATACACTGTCTTAAGTTTCGCCATATATTATCTTTCTACTTTTTTATATTAACTTCCAAACTTTGACCCTTCTCAAGTTCCAAACCTATAGCCAACTTACCGCTTAAGTTCGTCTTCATACTGCTAAGCAATACTTTATCCACGTAGACTTCATATTCCGTCTCTTCTTCAAGGCCTATAGTTATCTGAGCATCTTCAGGTCCTTCTACTGTAAAACTTACGCCTTCCGCTTTCATACTAAAATCATGTACTGCAGTTCCCGGTACAGACTCATATACAAACAGTCCGTTTTTTTCAAGCTTGGTTATCTGTTCGAATGTCTTTACCTTATACAAGTCTCCCTCAAATTCATAATCACTGAGCTTCTTTTTTTCAGGCAATTCATAGTTTCCAAAACAAAGTTTCCCGCTTGACTCTGTGCCTATTAAGCTGTCTACTACAGACATAGTATATCCTCCTTCTAAAGCATAACAAATCCTTATTTCAACAAAAAGGAGTTGTCATCTGTCTATTATAATAACAACTCCATTATAACCTTTAATTTTTTTTGACACAAGATACTTTATATCCAAGTTTAGTTATTTTCCAAGTCAAGTTAAGCTACATTATAAGTATTATGGGATTTTTCTAAACCACCGGCTCTTCTTTAAGCTCTTTTTCCACATTAAGAATTATATGTCTGTCTTCACCGCTTCCTTCCGTAGCCACCTCAACCACTGAATCTTCCTTGATCTTTCCGTCCAGTATATCCTCTGCCAACTTATCTTCCAAAAGATTTTGCAAAGTCCTCTTAAGAGGTCTTGCTCCATATGCCTTATCATAAGCCTTTTCAACTATGTATTCCTTGGCATCTTCATTTATCTTGAATCTGATATTAAGATGCTGAGCTCCCCTTTGTTCTATAGACCTAAGCATGATCTCAAGAATTTTCTTCATATCTTCTTTATCAAGCTGGTGGAACACTATAGTCTCATCTATACGGTTTAAGAATTCCGGCTTAAATATACGCTTTATCTCTTCCATTACACCTTGCTTCATATTTTGATAACTTTGCTTACTGTCTTGTGCAGAAGCGAATCCCAGGTGTTTCGGAGCCACTATATGCTGCGCTCCGGCATTACTTGTCATGATGATGATCGTATTCTTAAAGTCTATCTTCCTTCCCTGAGCATCTGTTATATGCCCGTCATCCAACACCTGCAAAAGTATGTTGAACACATCGGGATGTGCCTTTTCGATCTCGTCAAACAATATGACTGAATAAGGATTTCTTCTCACTTTTTCTGATAACTGACCGCCTTCATCGTATCCCACATATCCCGGAGGAGAACCTACCATCTTGGACACGGAATGTTTCTCCATATACTCACTCATATCAACTCTTATAAGTGAATTCTCGGTTCCGAACATTGCCTCAGCCAAAGTTTTACTAAGCTCCGTCTTACCCACACCTGTCGGTCCGAGGAAAAGGAATGAACCTATAGGTCTCTTCGGGTCTTTAAGTCCTACCCTACCTCTTCTTATAGCCTTGGATACCGCAACGATAGCTTCATCCTGACCTATGACCTTGGTATGCAGTATATTCTCAAGATTTTTGAGTCTTTCCGCCTCCTCCTGAGCTAATTTTTTCACCGGTATCTTAGTCCAGACCGATACGACATCCGCTATATCCGAGTCGTCTATAACTATGGTCTTTTCGTTCTTTTCTTCCTGCCACTTTGCTCTTAAGTTTTCTATTTCTTTTTTAATATTACTTTGCTGATTTCTTATTCTGCCGGCTTCTTCGTAGTTTTCCTGTTTTATACTTTCTTCTTTTTGCTTTTCAAGCTCTTCGACATCCTTGATAAGTTGTTTTATCGCTTCCGGCTCTATATAACTTGCCAACCTGCTCTTTGAAGCCGCTTCATCTATCACATCTATAGCCTTATCCGGCAAGAATCTGTCTGAAATATATCTTGTTGAAAGCTTACTGCTTCTTTAAGTGCGTCATCCGTTATCACTACTTTGTGATGTTCCTCATATCTGTGTCTTAATCCAAGGAGTATCTTGTATGCATCTTCCTCACTCGGTTCTTCTACCCTTATAGGCTGAAATCTTCTTTCAAGGGCTGCATCCTTTTCTATGTGCTTTCTGTACTCTTCAAGTGTTGTCGCACCTATCAGTTGCAATTCTCCTCTTGCCAAAGAAGGTTTAAGTATGTTGGAGGCATCTATCGCTCCCTCAGCACCTCCGGCACCTATTATAGTATGTATCTCGTCTATAAATAAAAGTATGTTGCCGGAATCCATGATCTCAGACATTACTTTTTTTATTCTTTCCTCAAACTCTCCTCTGTATTTCGATCCGGCTATCATTCCCGAAAGATCCAAGGTCACAACTCTTTTGTTAAGCAAAGTTTCCGGAACCGAACCTGATATGATAGACTGTGCCAGTCCTTCTACCACTGCGGTCTTACCGACTCCCGGTTCTCCGATAAGACAGGGGTTATTCTTGGTTCTTCTGCTTAATACCTGCATTACCCTGTTTATTTCCTGCTCTCTTCCTATTACAGGATCGAGCTTACCCTGTCTTGCAAGCTCAGTCAGATCTCTGGAATATTTATCCAGTGTAGCGGTATCCGACTCTTCCGCACCTTCGTAATCATTGTCCGGATCCGGTCTTGTGCTTTTTATATCTTCGTTGCCGGCACCGAGTATCTCCGTATATAATTTGTGCAGATTGATATTAAGAGTGTTCAAAAGTTTGTTGGCAATGCTGTCCGGTTCCTTGAGTATGGCTATAAGTATATGCTCGGTTCCTATAAGAGGAGACTTGAACCTGACCGCCTCGTTATACGCCCCTTCAAAAACTCTGTTTGCAGCCGGAGTATAATCCGGTAAAATATCCATTTCCTTTATATCGTTGTACTCATTGAACATGAGTTTTTCTATTATTTCAAGTATCTTATCTTCACTGAGCCCGTTAGCCATAAGAACTCTGGCAGCCACTCCTCTGCCTTCTCTTACAAGTCCCAGCAGTATATGTTCCGTACCCACATGTCCGTGTTCAAGTTCTATAGCTGCTTCCTTTGCAAGTCTTAAAGCCTCTTTAGCCTGACTTGTAAATCTTTCCATATTCTTTCTCCTTATAACTGATACAGACTTCAGAATAATATTCAAAAAACTTCCAAAGTCTATATTTATTTAATATAGTATATTCCCCAGGTTTTCCCTTACATAATCGGCTCTTTTAATATCCAGCTCTTCTTTGGAAAGAGGTTTTTGGCTTCCTGTAAAAGATTTGAAGTCTGTATCCCAAACATCAGTTCATATACATTCCTGTCATTCTCAAGCTTTATAAGTCCGTCGGCGATACCTCTCATTACCGCACTGAGATAATTAAGAGCTTCCTTTAATGTAAGCTTTCTTGCGTATTTAAGTATTCCGTAAGACTTGTAAACCTCATCACTTATTGATATGTTGTGGTCTTTAAGTGCCATACTTCTTATATAATCTTCCTGTGCGTTAAGCTGTACCGCAACTCTTCTTACCTGATCTATGATCTCCTTTTCACTGTGCCCCAAAGTTTTGGGATTGGATATGTCATATAAGGCTCCGTAACTTTCTCCGTTATCTCCGTATACGGACTTTATACTAACTCCGAACCTGCTCAGTCCGTTGATAAGAGTTGTAAAATTCTTACCTACGGAAAGCATTGGGAGGTGCATCACCACATTCGCCCTTATCCCCGTACCTACATTGGTAGGATATGAGGTCAGATAACCTAACTTTTCACTGAAAGCATAGTTGAATTTCTCATTTATATAGTCATCCAGTCTATCTGCCGTATTCCAAAGCTTATCAATATTCATGCCCGCAGATAAAAGCTGAAGTCTTATATGATCTTCTCCGTTGAGCACAAGACTAAGTTCCTCTTCATCACTGTATATAAGACCCGTTGCCGTCTTCTTGGCAGCTATGGACGAATTGATAACTCTTCTTTCTTTTAAAGTCTGCTTTTCTATATCTGACATGGTATTCAAATGTACCACATTAAGTTCTTTTTCGTAATATTCATTAATATCCGAAAGTTGTGTAAGCATACCGTCAAGCAATACCTGCGAATCCGCCTGGCTCAACTTATCGGGGAATACGAAAGAATCCAGATTCCTTACCAGCCTTACCCTGCTGCTTACATAGTTATAGTCTGTTTTTAATTTTACATCTTCAAACCACTTACTCATTTTGCTCCTTTTCAAGCTCTTTTATCTTGTCTCTGTATTCTGCCGCCAATTCGTATTCTTCCGCTTCGAGTGCTATTCCCAGTCTTCGTTTGAGCTCATCAACCTCGCTTACACTGTCTATGCGCACGACTCTTGACTGAGCCTTCATGTACTTTGGCTTTTTACCCTTATGTATGTCACTGCCCTGTAATTGCTTTATATTATCTGAAATAAGTATCCCGAATACTTCATAACATTCTTTACATCCGAACTTTGATGAATTGATAAATTCATCATAAGAAGTCTGACAGTTAGGGCAAACTATACTGGAAGTTTGATTGTTTCTTGCCGATTTTTCCACCTCTCCCAGTAAACTGGATAAAAACTTGGCAAATGGGAACTCCCCTTCAAACCCTTCTGTTCCGTAAGGATTGTTCTCCATATCCCTTGCACACTTTGTACAGAAATGATGATCCCTTTGTACTCCGTTCACTATCTCCGTATATTGAATATTAGCTTCTCTTATCTTGCATTTTTCACATAGCATTTTAGTATCTCCTTCAATAGACCGTAAGTAATATTACTAATATCCGGTCAAGTCATCATATAAGTCATCTATAATCGAATGAGCTTCTTCCCTGGCTACTCCGTTACATATCCCTCTGGCTACAGCCACGGAGATATCTCTTTTCATACTCTCAAGCACTCTTAACTTATCCATGTCTATGGATATTACAGCTCCTTTTCTCCTGTCAAGTTTTATAAAACCCTCTCTTTTCAGTATTGCATAGGCTTTGTTTACCGTATGCATATTGATACCTATATTATCCGCCATCTGTCTTACTGAAGGCAAAGACTCTCCTTCCCTAAGTTTGGATGTGGCAATACCCAGTATTATTTGATTACATAACTGTATATAGAGAGCTTCTTCACTGTTAAAGTCTATATACAAATCCATAATATATACCCCTTAATTATATGTGTTATAGTGATAATATAACATAATTTCTATATTTTTTCAATTAAATAACTGTGAAAAAAGTTTGTAATACGGTATCAGGCACATGAATACCGTTAATACCTGTGACTTGAGCCAGTCTTAACAGCCCGCAATCCCATTAAATAATATTTTATTGATCTGCGGACTTTATAAATTTTTAGTATTTTTAAGTAGCTTTTTTGTTTTTATATTACTGCATACCCAGGTACTCATTAAACAATTTATAAAGTGCAGCATTAAGCGGTATTAAAAACATCATACCGGCAACTCCGAAAAGTCCTCCGCCTATTATTACGGTTGCAAATACCCATATCCCCGGAAGGCCTATGGAACTTCCCACTACCTTCGGATATATAAGGTTGTTTTCAATATGCTGCAATACATTGATATAGATCAAGAACCATACGGCTTTTAAAGGCGAAGAGATAAATATCATTAAAAACCCTACCGCTGCCCCTACGTATGCACCGAACACAGGTATAAGTGCGGTAACTCCCACAACCACTCCGACCATAGCCGCATAAGGGAAGCTAAATATCAGCATACCTATGCTGCAAAGCACTCCAAGTATTATAGCCTCAAAAACTGTCCTATAATAAAATTGGTATAGGCGCTGTTGATCACCGATATTATGTGATCCATTCTTTCTATGACTTTTTCTTTTAAGAACTTACGCTGTATAAGTTTGAACTTCTCAGACAAAGCTTCTTTTCCCGTCAATATATACATAGCAAAAATAAATCCCATAAATACTATCATGGTAAGATTCATGACGGATCTTACAGCACTTAAAACACTCAGACCACCGCCATTTGTAAAAAAATCCACGACTATGGATATAACTTTGTTTATTGTATTTTCCGTAGGTATTATCTCTTCTATGTAATCTGATATATAAGGATAATTTTTTAATAATTCCAAGAAACTTATGATATTATCATAAAGAGCAGGTATCTGACTTGACAATGTATTGATCGCTGTCTGCAATTGCGGTATTACTATTATTAATATTAAAAAAACAAAGAATATAAAACTGATAATGGTTAACAGTATTGATAAACCTCTTATGATCTTTTTGTTTTTTTCAAAAAAACTTTGATAAAAAAACTTCTCTTCATAAAAGGACATTATAATATTAAGTATATAAGCCATGACCGCACCGGTCACAAGGCTTGACGAAACACTTACCAGCCCGGTAAGACCGGACATAAGTCCCTCCCAATATTTCATAAGCAAAAACAACACAAATATCATCACTGCGTAAGGCAGCAAAGTCCCGATCTTTCCTTTCATATACACGGCTCCCAACATTAATATATTCTTGAAAATTTAATATACATATTCTTATGTTTCACGTCAATATTCTTTTTCTTAATAGTCGTTTTTTATACAACTTGTTTCCTTATACCTTGTCATTGTAAATAATTTGTTATATACTTTTTTCAGGTTAACAGGAAAGGGCTTTTAAGCATAATCAACTATGAAATATGTTATAGTACTTGCGGACGGCATGGCAGATCTTCCTATAGAAAGCCTTGGACATAAGACTCCTTTGGAATTTGCCAAAACCCCGGCGATCAATTCAATTTTACCAAGATCGGTCGTAGGATCGGTAAGAACAGTTCCTAAGGGTATGATACCCGGAAGTGATGTAGCTAATCTGTCCGTACTCGGTTACGATCCCTTAAAGTTTTATACGGGGCGTTCTCCTATAGAGGCTGTGGGAATGGGTATAGATATACATGAATCCGACCTTGCCGTAAGGTGTAATCTTGTAACTCTTTCTGATGATGAGCGTTACGAAGATAAAATTATGCTTGATTTTACCGCAGGAGGTATAGAAACTAAAGAGGCGAAAGAACTTATAGAATATGTAAATGAAAAACTCGGCAATGAAATTTATCACTTTTATTCCGGAGTATCTTACAGACATTGTCTGTTGGTAAGAAATCTTAAAGCGGTTCTCAGATCCGCTCCTCCTCATGATATAGTCGATAAAAATATTTCCGATCATTTACCGGAGAATAAAGATTTTCTTGATATTATGAAAAAAAGTTATGAGTTACTTAACACTCATCCCATCAATAATACAAGACGATCGAAAGGATCAAATGTGGCTAATTCCATCTGGCTGTGGGGGGAAGGGAAACTTAAGCCCGTTAAAAGTTTTTATGAAAAATATAAACTTAAAGGCACCGTAGTTTCCGCTGTGGATCTGGTCAAAGGAATAGGCATCATGGCAGGACTTGAAGTCCCTGATGTCAAGGGTGCCACTGCCACCGTTAACACCGATTATTCCGCAAAATTAAATGCCGGTCTTGATTCCTTATTAAAAAAGAATAAGGATTTTTTGTATTTGCACCTTGAAGCTCCTGATGAATGCGGTCATCGTGGCGACATAGACGGCAAGATCACGGCAATAGAAAAAATTGATGATTTGATCATTAAACCTCTTATAGAAAACCTGAGTAATGCAAAAGAAGATTTTGTTTTACTGTTACTGCCAGATCATCCTACACCTGTAAGCCTCAGAACTCATACGGATGATCCGGTTCCTTTTTTACTGTACAGATCCGACAGGGACTATAAGCAAAATCCCAAAGAATACAGTGAAAAAATTGCACAAGAAAGTAATATTTACCTGAAAGAAGCCCATACTTTAATTGATAAAATGTTAAAATCAGAATTTATGTGGAGGTAGTATGTCAAAATATGATTACAGCAGATTAAACAAAAACAGCATTCACCGCAGAAGGCGAAGGCGAAAAAGAATGAGGATATTGATGATAACCTTGTTGATTGCACTGTTATTATGCATTTTAATTGCAGGAAGCATCTTTGCTTTTAAATTCTTTTCCTCAAAGGGTTCAAAGTCCTCTACACCTTCAGACGCCGAAAGCACTACTTCTGTAGAACAAAGTGAGCAGGCAAGAGAGTCTGAATTGGATGCGCTTATAAATGAAGCGGACAGGCTGGCTCTCGGATATGACTATGATAAGGCTATAGAACTTCTGTCTTCTAACGAGACTTTCAAAGATGACCCTAAGGTATCGGAAGCTATTGCAAGATATAACGAGACCAAATCGACTTTGGTAAAACAAGATCCCTATAAAGTACCTCATGTATTCTTTCACAGCTTGATAGTTGATAAGTCAAAAGCATTCGATGGAGACCGTAAACAAAAGAGTTATAATCAGGTAATGACCACTGTTGGAGAATTTGAGAAAATTCTTGATATCTTGTATGAAAAAGGCTATGTACTTGTAAAGATCCACGATATTGCAGATATGGTCAAGGACGAAAGTACCGGTGAATATGTTATGAAAGCGCAGGATATCATGCTTCCACCCGGAAAAACTCCTATAGTTTTCTCACAAGACGATGTATGTTATTATGAATATATGGTCGGGGACGGATTTGCCAGCAGATTGGTCATAGGCGAAGACGGCAGGGTGACTACCGAAATGGATATGGATGACGGAACTAGTCAGGTAGGGGATTATGATCTTATACCTATACTTAATAAGTTTATAGACGAACATCCCGATTTTTCATACAAGGGAGCTAAAGCCATAATAGCACTGACAGGATATAACGGCATATTCGGTTATAGGACCGCCCCTTCTTACTCTGAAAACCCTACCTACGAAGAGGATAAAAAGAAAGCGACCGAAATAGCCAACGCATTAAGGGCAGACGGTTGGGAACTTGCCTCTCACAGTTGGGGACACAGACATCTGGGCAAGGAGTCCGATGAGGCTTTTAAGACTGACTGTGATAAGTGGCAAAACGAAGTTGAAACCTTGATAGGTGAAACAGACATACTTATCTTTCCTTTCGGTACGGATATTGGAAGCTGGCATCCTTATACAGATGAAAATGCACGTTATGTTTACTTAAAAGATCAAGGATTCAGATATTTTTGTACTGTAGATTCTTCCGCACCTTATTGGGTACAGATAGGTAAGGATTATATGAGACAGGGAAGAAGAAACCTGGACGGATACAGAATGTTAAGAGATATACAAGAACCTGACAATGCCAAATTAAAAGATCTCTTCGATGCCAATGAAGTATATGACAAAGACAGACCTTCGGAAATGGGTGAAATAACTTCATAGTGCTCTATAAAGCAGTATAAATAACAGCTTACTTAGAATATAGATCAGTATTAAAAAACATACATAAGCGGCTCTGATAAAACAGAGATTTAACAAAAGATGCGATAAGATCAATTGGTTTTGATCTTTACCGCATCTTTTTTAATAAATAATTTTTTACAGACTTTTTTATGACATAAAAAGCTGCCGCAATAATATAGAGGAATTTCCACATAATTTGCAACTGCCGTGTATTATTTAATCATCAATATTCTCACTTGAGAACTCTATCACCTCTCCCGTAACCGCATCAACAGTTACTTCGTAATCAATGCTTGCACTTTGAAACTCAACATCATACACTACTTTTCCGTCATCTCTGTCGATATGAGCATTGATAAACATAGTATCCTCAGCCTTTACTCCGGCTTTCTCCAAAGCTATCTCCTGAGCCTTTTCGGCACCTATATCATTCTCCTCAGCCGGTAAAGCCGGTGTTGATTCCATACTTTCAGCCACTGTTTGTACTGTACTTTCGACAGCTGAAGATTCTCCGGCTGCAGCACTGCTTTGAGCTGCCTGATTGTTTGAACACGCACTTACCAGCCCCGACAAAGCAAGTCCCGAAATAAGCGCTAAAGCTTTTGTCTTATTTAATAACATAAATACATCTCCTTATCATAATATTCTCTATAAGTATTTCAATAAATGAATTATAGACTATATCAATAAAAACAACATTAAAAAGCTATTTGTTTTGATGTTCTTTCTTTTTTGCACTGTAATTCCTCTGACTTACAGCCTTGGCACAATGTTCACAGCAAAATCTCTTTTTCTTATTGGACTTACTGACGATAAAATATTCTCCGCAATATATATTATCACATCTTCTTATTATAGATGACGAAGCATCAAGGTTAAATACGGTAAAATACAGTGCGGTATAAAGATTCGGTATCTTCCAGGAAGGTCTTAATCTTTCAAAATCATAACTTGGTATCAGTCCCGATAAAGCATTATTAAGCTCTTTCGATATCAAATACTTCGCCACTTTAAGAGAAAGCTGTTTCATCTTCTTGGAAGCATTATTATTAAAATCCTCATAAACTTTTGTACTCAGCATCTCTTCCAAAGGCATATCTTTGACATATAACACCTCAAAATCCACCCACATATGGAATAAAAAGTCTATTATCATCCTGTCTTCTTTTTGCTTGATAAGATGCTTGTTCTTGAAAGCTTTAAGAAGATTTCTTGAAAGACTATGGTAATTCGTACTGTCCGCCACAAATTTATGGTATTCTTGAATAGCGATCTCAAAGACTTCATCATCCATTGCAAAATCAGCAATTTTATAAAATGAGCTTTCAAAACCGTCAGCATCGGACTTCACTATCACACTGTCATACGAACTTGTAAACTCCTCGTACTTGGGGAAGTTGAATAAAAGATTGATAATATTAAGTTGTTTTGGCTTTCTTTCATCAGAGATCTGTAAGGTAAACAAAAGATAGTATATAGCATGTAATACATCTTTATAATCTCTTAGATCTTCGCTATGCAAAGCATGTAAAAGATGTATTATCGACTTAAAACGATTTTTAAGCCTATAGACATCCTTTAATTCCACATTTTTATTCTTTACGCCTGGACTTAACTTAAAAAAATAACCGTACTTTTCCATAAAATTTTTAAGAGAATCAATATCATTGTCTTCGATCTTTATAAATTCCCCTATCACGTTATTTTTCTTAAGTATCTTCCTTCCCGCATCAACCATCAGCCCCTGTTCGGAATTAAGAAAAAAAGATACTTTTTCATCGGTATTTTTTATGCTGAGATATTGCGGCACTTCATCGCCTGTAATATCAGGCTTTTTTTCGACAAGTGTTATAACTTTACTACTTGTAAAAATATGTAAGGTCTCCATTAAAACCCCTCAAAAATCAAAATATAGTTTTCTTTATCACTCTGACTTAGCAATAAAAAGACCGTTGTGAAGTATTTAAACCCACAACAGTCTATTATTATACTATAAATATTAAAAAAATACACAAGTAAGTTTAATTAATCGTTATTTTCTATATCAAAAATCTAAGATTTAACTATTTTTCGATCTTCACCTTTATTTTTTTATAAGTTTTTGAAGTCAGTATTATTAATGATACGGCATGTATTATCAACTTTGTTATCAGATATACATTTATGATACTCAGCACTTTAATTATCGTATCCCTAATGAATACTTTGTTTTCTTTAATAAAGCTACAGATCCTTTGCTTCTTTTTGTTCTTCATATACCTAATACTTCCATACCTTATTTATAAAATCAACATAGTTCTTATAAGCAACTTTTTCAACATCTTCTTTTGAAAAACCGATATCACTAAGCGATTCGAGTAAATTAGGAACTTCCGAACAGTCTTTAAGTCCCTTTAATGCTGTACAAATCTCCACATCAGGGCTGCTTTCATCACAAAATCCGGACATCGCCTCATGACCTAAAAAGTCACAAAAATCAAATCCCAAGGCTAAGTGCTCAACTCCTACCAAGCCGGCTATATGTGCTGCATGTTTTGCCAACATATCGACTGTTTGATCTTTCTTATCTCCAACAAACTCATAGTACGAATTAAGACCTATCAATCCACCGCTTTTTGCGATCTCTTTGATCTGCTCATCGGTAAGATTCCTTCTGTGAGCATGTACAGCGGCTGCATTGGAATGTGTTGCCATAAAAGGTCTGTTGGTCGTAGCTGCCAGATCCCAGAACGATTTTTCATTAAGATGCGATACGTCAACAAGTATTCCGAGGTCATTTAACCTTTTGACCGCCTCTTTTCCCAGTTCGGTAAGACCTCTGCCGGGGTCTTGTGTAACTCCGGTAGCCAGAGCATTAGCCTCGTTCCATGTAAGGGATGCATGTCTTAAACCTAGCTCATAATAGGCATTGAGAACATCAAGTCCGGTACTTTCGTCCACATGGCTCAATCCCTCCATGCCAAGTATCATATTTACTTTAGAAGTATCTTTCAGAAAATCTTCCTTACTCTTTATAAGCTTAAGCTCGGTATCTGTCTCTGACAACTCATCATGCATGCTTTTTAAAATTTGCCATACTCTTTTCTTAGGTTCCGTATCATAAGGAGGGTCAATCCATATCACAAAGACAGCTCCGCTTATACCACCTTTCTGAAATCTAGGCAAATGATATTTATTGAAGATTCCTGTATTACCTTGACTTCTTTTAATACAAATATCTGTTAATATGTCTGTATGTCCATCAAATATCATAGTTTACGCTCCTTTTTAACTGATAATAGTACTTAAAAAGGTATATGTCAATACAATTTTTTGTTAATTAATTATTTAACAGGCGTTTTTTGATTGTTTGAAATATAACCAAATTGTTATTTAAATAATTATCTATTTTATATACAATTACTCTTGTACTGTCCTAAATTGTATGTTACTATGAACAATATAAAAAAAGGAACTTATACGGAGGGTTGATTTATGGAAATGTTACAAAACTTTGTATCCAGTGTTAACAAGTTGGTCTGGGGTGTACCTATGCTTTGTTTGTTAGTAGGTACCCATATCTTTTTCACCTTCAGACTGAGATTTATTCAAAGACATCTTTTCAAAGCAATTAAGATTTCTGTTACAAAAGACTCGCACAGTGAAGGTGATATAAGCCAGTTCGGCGCCTTGGCTACCGCACTTGCCGCTACCATCGGTACCGGTAATATCGTAGGTGTGGCTACCGCTGTTGCTCTCGGCGGACCCGGTGCTGTACTTTGGTGTTGGCTTACAGGACTTTGGGTATAGCTACCAAATATTCAGAAGGACTCCTGGCTGTAAAGTACAGAGTTAAAACCGCTGACGGAACCATGCTCGGAGGTCCTATGTACGCACTTGAGCGTGGAGCAAAGATGAAATGGCTCGGTATACTCTTCTCAATATTTACAGCTATCGCCTGTATAGGTACCGGAAACCTGACACAGGGTAACTCGATCACATCAATGCTTAAGACTTCATTTAACATTAATCCGTATATAAGCGGTGCGGTTATCACAGTTGCAGCGTCAGTAGTTCTTTTAGGCGGTGTTAAGTCTATAGCAAAAGTGTGCGGATCATTAGTTCCTTTCATGGCTGTATTTTATATCATAGGTTGTGCTGTTGTTTTAGTTGTTAATGCTCCTTATCTTCCTGAAACTGTAGTTACCATATTCTCACGTGCATTTACACCGCAGGCTGCTGCCGGAGGTTTTGCCGGTTCAACTATCATAGCTGCCATGAGATTCGGTATTTCAAGAGGACTTTTCTCTAATGAAGCAGGTATGGGTTCAGCACCTATAGCAGCTGCTGCAGCAACAACTTCAAACCCTGTTCGTCAGGCACTCGTATCTATGAGCGGCGTGTTCTGGGATACTATAATAGTTTGTGCTATGACCGGTCTCGTGCTTGTAAGCAGTATTATAAGATACCCTGCACTCGGAAGTTTATCAGGTGGTGACCTTACTGCTATGGCTTTTGAAAAAATTCATATATGGGGAAGATATATACTTGCTGTAGGACTCGTTACATTTGCTTTCTCAACAATACTCGGATGGGCTTATTACGGAGAAAGAGCGGTAGAATATCTGCTCGGAAAAAAATTCTTATTCCCTTACAGAATTATTTATTCAATAGCAATATACGTAGGTTGTGTAAGTGCTAATCAGTTGGTTTGGGATATAGCAGATACTTTCAACGCTCTTATGGCAATACCTAACCTTTTATGTTTGCTCATACTTAACGGCGTTATCGTAAGCGAGACCAAGAAGTATCTATGGTCAAATAACATAGACGGAGTTGATGATACTCCTATCCCGCAGCTTGATAAGTAAAACTTAAACTGTTATCCTACATATTGGATACAATGTAATTACAATGAATTTATATATTCGGTATTTAAATAAGAATAACTTTATAAAGAATATATTATGATATAAAAAGATCCCGATAATGCTTTTCCTACTTTAGTATAAAAAGCATTATCGGGATTTTAGAATTCTGTATTATTATTTCCAAACATCAACACTTTATATTATTATTTAAAACTTAGCTATACAGTCTACCGAAGTTAGCAAAACTATACTATATCTCCACCTTCCGCTTCTGTTTCACTAAATCCCATTGAGATCAGCTGCGGTACTATATGACTCATATAATACTCATCAGGAGATTTAAAAATAAAATTACTATCGTTTTTCCTAAACTCTTCACAACTTCCGTTTACCAAGTCAAAAGATGCATCAACTACTATCCCGTCCTCTTCAAAAGAAAAATTATAAGCGGCACCTTCAACTTGTTCCTTCTCTTTCAGAAAATACCTTGCTTCTGCCTCCTCTTTCGATTCAAGACCAAAGACTTCGTACTTTGCCTTAATATAAATACTTAATTTATTCACAGCGTCATCTTTATATTCTAAAGTATATGACATAGTTCCGTCATACTGTTTGATCTCAAAAGTTTTGACTCCGCTACCCTCAAATTCATCTTTTCTTACCTGAATATAGCCTTGATATATCAGGTTCTCGGCAACTTTACTCATTACATTGTAGGCATTTTCATTTTCATCGCTCTTCCAACCAAGTATTTTACGTACTTTATTATAATCTTCAAATCCAAGCTTAGTATAATCGTAAGTCACCACCTGTGAATATTCTTCATCACCTAGATCAACGCTTACGTCTATACCTTCTATCTCATTGATCAAAGCGGCATTTTTCCCAAATACTTCTCTCGCTTTTTCCCTGTCACCTTCCTCTATATCCTGTCCTACGGGTCTGTACCTTATACCGGAAAACTCTGTTAATTTTAACACCTTATTATTACTGTATTCAAAGGTCAATATTTTTCTTACCGGACCACCGTTCCAAGAACTTATATGTGTTGCAAAGACAACAGTGGATACCTTGGCAGTTTCATCTGCATCTGATTCTTTTTCGGTTTCTTTACTTTCTCTTTTTTCTCCCTTAGCATCTTCACTTTCGTATTCATCTTCACTTTCGACACTTTTCTTTTTTTCTTTTTTTTCCTCGGATATCGTGCTCTCTTCTTTATCAGCTTTAGTTGCAGTGCATGACATCATCCCCAGCGAGAAAAATACCGTTAAAAAAATTATAAATATTCTTTTCATTCCTTCTCCTATACGCTACCCAAAACAATGATCGATAATTCTTACAGTTAATAACTATCATAAAATATATACTAATGTCAAGTAATTATGTGCGAATAAAAGAACAGACCTACAAATATAGAATAAAAAAATCAACAAATGTAACAACTTATTTACATTTATTGATCTTTTCAGTTTCAATATGGTTTTATAACAGAACCCGCTTTTATTTGATCATTTATATTATACTTAGTAGCAAAGTAACTTATCCTGTATTTATCGTATATTATTATTTGTAACCTTAGTAGCACAAAACATATTTTTACCTCTCTTTAGGTAATCGGTATCTATATCCTCTTTCCACACTCCACCTGCAAAAGTCTCTGCCATATCCGCAGATCTGCATTTTCTGACACAAGTAACTGCCCTTTCAAGAACCTGATAATTAAGTGCGGTTCCTGTTTCATCACAGTTATAATTAGCCGCCCTGTCTTTGCCGATACCCATATTTGTAGCAACTTTGATCGCATCAATATTGGCTCCCAGGAAGAGAAACTCCCAGAAGTACTTTTCTTTCTGACGCTCTATCATCCTCTTAAGGTCTTTAAATGAATAATATCTGCTTGCATTTTCCAGACCATCGGTCGTTATGACAAACAAAGTCTTAGCAGGTCTATCCTCATTGCGAGCATACTTATGAATTTTACCTATATGATCGATAGCTCCTCCTACGGCATCCAAAAGAGCGGTACAACCACGAACACGATAATCTTCCTCGGTAAGTTTTTTTACATCTCTGATCGGCACTCTGTCATGTATCACATCAGTCTCATCATCAAACATAACTGTTGATATTATTACCTCTCCTTCTTCTTTCTGTTGCTTTGTTATCAGGGAATTAAATCCACCTATAGTATCTGACTCAAGCCCATTCATAGAACCGCTTCTATCAATAATAAATACTATCTCTGTTAAATTCTCTCTCATAATGATCACCTCCGTGATTAGCTTATTTGTTTGTTTCTGAGGTAATCATACAATGATTTATATATCTAATGGTCATCCGGCAGGCGACATTTAAGCGGTCTTCATTCCCAGCAACTGTTCACCATGTTCAAAAAGAGCCACATTTATATCATAAATATTATAAACATTTCGCTCTATAAAGTATTGGACTATGACATCCTGCTTGCTACAGGGTGATAATGCCAGTCCTGCTCTTGAAAGCAGATCTTTTGTGTCATCAAGATCCAGCTCCAAAGCAATAGCCATAGCCAGTGCTGTTGATTTACTGGGATTCTTAGTCGTTCCGCATTTTAATTTGGAAAATGCTTTTCTGTCCATATTTGCTCTTTTTTGAACCTCAACATCAGTAAGACCCTTGGCATCAGCGAAAGAAAAAACGAGCTCCATAAAAGTCTTATCAAGATCCTTTACCACATCTTCCAGGGTTCTTTGTGCTGATACGGAAGTCTTTCCCACATGCATATCCGAGGAAAGTTCTTCTTCCCGCTCACTTAATGTGCTCTCATAAGTTCTATCATCGCTTTCAGGCTTTAAGTTTTTTTCCCCGGATCTACTGCTCGGTCTTAAAAAAATCCGAGGAATTTACCTGCTCCTAAATTCGAGTCATAAGCGCTCCTGTCTTCACCTTGTATTCCCCTGATAAGATAAGGATCCCGGTACTCTTTTTATATTCTTTTTCATAAACATAGTTATCATTGATATATTCATCTATATCACCGTAAAGCTCTGATGAAAGCAAAACAGACTTTTCATCGAAAACAACAAGATAAACATCCATATCATTTTCAAATATGAAAGCTTCGATCTCTGTCAAAGCTATCCTAAGTGCTATCCCCTTCGGGCATCCGTAACTGCCCGATGCCAATAGAGGTATTGCAAGGCTTTGTATATTGTTATCCAGAGCAAGTTTAAATATACTGCGATAACACTTCCTTACAATATCTTCCGCATTGGAATCAGCGCTCTGCCAGGCAGTACCAACCGTATGGATAATATATTTTGCAGGCAGATCGTAACCTGCGGTAATGACCGACGTCCCACGATCTATCACGCCTATTTCATGACGTTTTGCCAAAAGCTTCTCTTTACCGGCTGCCGCATAGACAGCACTGTCTATACCGGCTCCGTATCCGGGCATATGACTTGCCGTATTGACTATGGCATCAACATGCATTTTCGTAATATCGTTTCTTATTATTTGAAATGGCATATATTTTGTATTCACCACCTTTTTTTCGGGTCTGTTAGGTAGATGTATTTGTATTTTCTATGTTTTTTATCCGGTCAATAAAAATATTGCAATATTGGATTTAAAATCCTAATATTATTTTCTTTATACCGAATCATCAATAACTCCATTATAAATTACTTAATAAGCTTATAGTCATTAAAGGCAAATCAGGTAAGAAGCCCATTGGCATATAGGCTGTTAATTTTTTTTGCTATAAATAACATTACTTTTATAACAATGAAGTCTTCGCATATTGTCAAAAAACGTCATTCAACTTTTAAATTTGTTTTCACTTAGGGTAATGTAATAAGGTCAATTATTTGAATAATAGGAATTATATAATGGGTAATATGGCTTTTATTCTCTCCGGATATATTTTTTCCAAGCTCTAAGATATTTTTAATTTGTCCAAGTGTTCAGTTATTATTTGTTTTACTTCAGCTCTTGTTATCGTATCAAGTAGAACAACGCCACCTAAACAATTAAGATATTTATTAGCCTCAACAAAATGCTCTCTTTTTATAACTGTACCATTTTCTTTTAGTTTTGCAAGACAATCTAGTACACCTAATGCCAATTCTTTATTTGATGAAAAATTATTTGATGAAAAAAGCAGAATATTCGAGGCATATGCATTTTCACATATAATATCTACTGCCGCATACTTATTTGAATTATTAGCATCATATAACAAAAATCCAGTCCACCATAATCTTGATAAACAGTTAATAAAGCATGACCTTTTTGTTCCTCTCATAAAAAAGAAAGAGGTAAGAATCTGCATTTCATCATTAGAAGCTAATTCTTTAGCACGTCTATATTTTACAAAGTCCCATAATTGACCGAACAAGATTCCTGCCCATAAGCGTTCTTCAAGAGCATTTGCCGGATACAGATTAATCATAGCATCATATATTATTTCAACATTCTTTCTATCAGAAATATTTGTATTAGCACTTTGATCTAAGATAAAATCTTTACATTCTATTTTGGATTCATGAATCCAATCTTTCTCTTTAAAATGCTTCATAAACCAATCATTTGTATTATCTTTAAAATGTGATTTGTATTTATTAAAATTTATTTTAATATCATCTATTGCATTTTGAGATAAATACATAAGTTTCATAAATTATCACATCCTTTCACAGCATTGATCAAGTTCTTTAAAACTCCTATTTAATGGATCTGCAAAAAAATCTTGACACACTTTCAATAATGTATCATTATCACTACTGATATTCTCCAGTCTGATTCCATTAGCCTCTAGCTTCGAATTTATTACTTTAAACCAATGACGAGATATCATGTCATCATCTTCCCTTCCATTACACATTCGTTGTAATATAATGATCATAGCTGGCATAAGTACTAATGAAAATGATGACTCTCTATAAGTTGTTTTTCCTAATCTAGCATATAATTCATATATTTCTTCATGAAGTCCTATTAATATCTTTTCATCACTATCAGTATTCACTGTCAATGATCCCTTATTCTTATCAGATAACTTTTTTATTTGAATAACAGAAGGTAATTCATCCAAGTCAATATCATCTTTATCAATCGTAAAATCCATTGATGTTCCAATAGCTATGATTTGATTATGCAGTAAATTAAAACTCTGTCCTTCGTAGTCCGGATGAAACTTACTGGATTTAAATGAGCTTATATCCTTCTTCAATACAACAAAGGTTCTTATCTCTATTGTTTTTGCAAGTTTATTTGCATCAATTCGTAACTCAATTTCATCACCGAAAGTAGCTTCAATTTGTCTATAGCATGTTGATGGGCATTCTATATGAGCTATAAATTCAGCTCTACCATTATCAACTAAATCTTGAATATCAGCATTGTTTAGCTTGAACTTCAACTTTCCCTTAACTTCTGTAAATTGTGTTTTCACATCATAATCAACATCAAAAGACGAATCAATATAGTCATCCCCTTTATTATCTAAAATGGGATATGGTGTTAATCTATCTTTTCTTCGCATAGTAATCCACCTCCATCATACAATACTTGTCAAAGCTTACTTTAATCTCAATTTTTAAACATTCACCTTTTCTTAGGTTTTTTAAGTAAACTGTATTACCTTTAAATTTATCTATTACAGTTGATGAACCTTTAGAAAGTATACTAGCATTTACAATAGGTAGTTCATATTCACTTTGTTCTCCTGAGAGTTCAAAATTTATTTTTCCAATACTTGCAGTTGATGGAACTGTCATACTCAACGTATATATTCCATTTGATGCATCTTCACACATCAAACGTTTTTTTACAGATATTTGTTTTAAGCCATTTTCTTCTCCTCTATTTGTACCTCCTCTATCGCCATCACCTATTCCTTTTCCCTTATGTTTACCTTTACCACCATTCCCTTTTCCTTCATATTCACCACCACCTTCTTCTCCGGTATCAGCTAACTCTACTTCTGTGAGTTCTACTGCTTTTACTCTTGTTCTTGCAGGTTTTACTTCTTTTGATGACAATTTTTTGATTCTCGTACTCAATTCGTATTTTTTTTGTTCATCTTTACCTTCTCCTTCTGGTCTATCAGGTAAAAAATCACTTGCCCCAATAGCATCCATAGATGTAGTATTCACTTTACTAAACTGTTCCTTCACAATATCTCTTAGATATTTTCTTAGTCCTTTTAAAATATCAGTATATCTCTTTTCCTCACCACGACATCTCCCAGGCTCCCATGCATCATGTGATGGAACTTCCATCTTCTTGAATGCTTCATTCATATTAGGACCATCAATAATAAGTACACCTGTAAATTCAATACTTCCACTTATTCTATTTTGCTCGAAAATTTTCATTCCTGCCCTTCGAGTTATCAATATTTTTCGATTATATCCTTCCGCCTCCTTTATATATAAGGTACATTCATTATCATTGAATCCATATTTTTCACCATAAATATTTGAATTAAGAGGTATTTTTAATAATATTAGTATCATTGGAGGTCAGTAAATGATAGTAATCTAGTAACTCCTTGATTTCTTCATTTTCATAAGGATTTAGTTCTCTCATGTGTTTAGCAAGCGTTTCCTTACTGATAATATCATTTTGAACCCTAACTATCAACTGTCCTTTAACTAACGCAACTAAAAAATCTAAAAGAATAGACTTGATAAATACATCTTTACTATCATCAGACAAATGTGCTCCAATAATATAGATATCTGTTCCAGAATCTTTCCTATTATACGAATCATCAAAACTTAACAATTCCGGAATCGCAACAAATCTATCATCTTCTGAATAATATCCTACACCTGTTGTCCATCCACCTAGATTCTTATCTTCAAAAGATACCAATTTAGCCACTCCAATACTTGATCTAAGTCCTTTTGTATCAAGAGATGAATAAAATACCGTTCTAAGATCTGAGCAAGCGAAAGCCGCAGACTTTCCTATACCAAAACTACCACCTGAGCTCTGACCTTTGTTTGAAGATCCGCTCTCTTTTACAAGACGACTCCAACTAGTACCCTTGGCACATGTATCACTGCCCTCAAGACCTATGGTATTATGGTCGCTAATTCTAAGGATTGAAATATCACTTCCTTTAATTATTTTATCAGCATTTTTAAAAAATCTCTTGGCATCAGGTTCCATTTCATTACTTTTATAACATTTATTTATAACTCCTTGAAATACTTCTATCCCCGGGAAGTTCTCTCTTGGAATATTCATAAGAGAAAAATCAACTTCTACCGGTTTACCAAAATCAGTAATAGCAGCATCTAAAGAATTTTGAATACTTTCTCTAACTAGAGATCTATGTATATTAGCTGTAAATGTTTCAATTCCGGCATCATTAATACCTGATATAGTTGAATTTTGATTTGAGATAAATCTCCAATCCTTCATCGCCTTCCTCCTAAAGTTCAAATTTGGCACTAGTAGCCTTAGACTGATATTTCGTTTTTGTATTCTTCAATTCATTTTCTATAGCTGAGAATATTTTTCTAACATCCTCATCTGTATATTCATAGTTCGATCTATTGGCACAATTTCCCAACAGACGAATTTGATCTATTATTTTATTAGTTCTATTCTCAGCTACCCTTTTTAAATCTTTCTGATTTCTCTTCCATAGTTGCCATTTTAGAATCTCTCTTTCAAAAATAAATATTTGTAATGATTTTACAATATATTGCATATATTGTCAATATATACAATATATATCTTGATATTTTTTTAATATTAGTTCTATTATTTATTTATTTTTCTTTTTGTGAGGTATATTATTAACTTGAAAAACAATATATATGAAATATTGTTTCAAGTTAAAATTCTACTCCTATTATTATATTTTTTTACTCACTAAAAACAAATCATATATTTTATTACTATATAATTATTTTCTATATTAATATATACCACTTTATGTGTAATATATAAAAAAAGTGACCTTACTTTACAGTTGATCACTTTTTAGTCTATATTCTGTTGTATCATTTCATCAAATGCTAATTCTACTATGGTTTTTATACAACCTTCAATATCTTTCTCGATTTCCTTAGTCCAAAAATGTACTGGAATCCATCCCTTTCCTTTAATTTCAGCATCAACACGTCTATCACGATTTATATTCTCTTCGATTTTCTCTATCCAATATTCTCTATTTCGTTTTAACTTAGTTTTTTTCTGTTCCCAATCTCTTCCATGCCAAAATTCTCCATCTATAAAAATTGCTATTTTATATTTCTTTATTGCTATATCCGGTGATCCAGGCAATTTTTTGTAATTCTTCCAATATCTAAAACCAATTTTCCAGAGTTCTTTAGCAACAATAGTCTCAGCATTTCCACCTTTAAGCTTTACTCGACTCATTCTTTTACGTGTTACATCATCACTATCATATGATCTTGGATGTTTCATTATTTTGTACCATAAGGAATTATATCTTCTGCAACCATTCTAATATCTTTATTTTTGTAGTCATTTTCATTTGATACTTTTTTCTGTAATGCTAATTCATTGATAACAGATGCACCTTTTTATCCAATAATACTGTGGTAACATTCTTATTCCATTTACAACTTCAGTTTTATTTATAAGAGCTGAATCTTTACCGGCTCCCTCTAACAAACACATCATTTTCCTTCGACTTCATAAAATTAGGTGCAGAACTGGCATTACCATCAGCATTAATTATTAATGAACCATTTTTTTCCTTATCTGAACCACATCAACTAATTTCTTATTCATAACCTTATCACGAGTATCTTCCCAAAGTTTTTTGACTTTATTATTTATAAATTCATCAGAAAAGACAAGTCTTTCAAAACCTAAAAACTTATTCATACATAAAGGATGATTGATTTCAATCCTTCTACCTTTGTTATCTCTTTTGTATTCCCCATTTTCATCAACCATATATTCCTTTGCAGGTTCCTCAAATAGAATACATAAAAATTCATGATCTGCAAAATACGAATACAAATCAGAATCTTCAAATTCCAAAGTTCTGGTAATCAAATCACCATCTTCATTAATTTCTTCTATTGTTTCTTTTACAATTTCGTCAAAATCAATTTTGAAAAGTTTCATATCTTCAGTTCTTCCACCAAATGGTGTGACTGAAATAGACTTTGCTATCAATCCGAATTTAACAAATATTGATACCTGGTTTAACGAAGATGCATTACCTCCAAACATCTTGACAATAACTTGTTCTGCTATGGCTTTGTTTTCTTTTCCTTTGTCTGTAACCCTAGGAATTGAGAATATATCTGCTATCTCACCAATACTCATGAGCCTATACTTTTGTGTAAGTTCATGGCATTTTTTATCAATATCATTTAATACAATATAACGTCCCGGCAACTGTTCCAACTCTTGACCAAAATGCTTTGCAATTATGCCTGAAACAAAAGGCTGTTTAAATCTAAATCTTGGTGGATATGTTGGGGCTAGATCAATATAGGTTAGAAGTCGTCGTAATATACCATGCGAATCAATATAATCATCTTTTACTTCGTTCTTCCATTCTTTACTCCTCGGTCCAGGATGTCTATTGACAACTTCCTCACAAAGATCATGTACATACTCCCAGTCTATCTTTAAACCTTCTATTTCCTCCTGTGTAAATTCATGAAATTCATATCCTTTTATTGGAAAGTCTTTATAATCATATGCTGTTATTTTTCTATCTTTTCTCTTCAAATATTCATAATAAACTATCAACATATGTTGAATCTTGTTCCAAAAATGTGAATTTTCAAATTTTTGTTCTGAAATATCATGAACTCCTACGGCTGTTATACTCATTGGCTCTTTTGCAATAAAGTGATTGTCAGATATAAGCATTCCTGTTGTTTTCAGCTCTGTTTCATTTTTTTCACAACCACTTATCACAATAAGATCAGCCTCTTGTTTTGTATCAGGTGCATACCCAAGAACACATTGTTCAATAACAGACCCTGCAATCCCTTTTTGTAATTTTACTTCTAGGAAATGTTCAAATATTCCTTTATTATCTATTTCCTCAAATGTTTTATTCAAAATCGCATCAAATCTCTTTATTAGATCCTCTTTCTTATAAATGTGTTCAGTCATAGTATACCTCCATGTTTAGTTATTCATTATCAAAAATTTCATCTAACACCTTTCCCATTCTTGTGATCATCTGGACTACAAGAGCGTTGCCCATGCAAAAAAACCTCATTCTTATTGGCATTCCTGAATTAGTCCAATCATCATCAAAGCCTTGTAACCTCTCAGCTTCTATTGGCGTTAATGTTCTCATTCTTCCATTTCCGGGATCAATTACTACATGAGTACTTCTATTTAATGTGGATTCACTTGTTAGCATTGTCCTTCCCGGACGATCCCAAGGATCAGGAAATGCAATCGGACCCTCTGAGAAAACATATTGATGTCCATTAGACGAGGTTCTATTAATTTTTTTTGCTCCTTTAAGATATTTCCATTTATCCATCCTAGCTTCATCTGTAATATAAAACTCTTCCGGTGCGTTATGCTCTAATATTTCTCCCAATAAAACAGGATCTTCGTCTTTCTCTACAATATCAACTGTTGAGATAACTCCATTATACATATATCCGGCAGGTCTAAAATCAAATCTGAAACTGTCTGAGACTTCAACAAGATCATTAGACAGATCGACCGTTGATATTTTCCCTATTGAACTAACAGGAAAAGATTTTGCCATAAATCCTTTATTCAAAATAATATCTTCTGCACTTAGATTTCTAACTGACTCAGCATACTTTGTTGTATCCTTATATGCAAAAATAAATATTCTCCTTCTTCTTTGTGCAGCACCATATGTTGCTGCATTTACAACTCTCCATTCTGCTGAATATCCCAGTTCATTCAAGCAAGCAAGTATAATACCAAAATCTCTTCCACGTTGCTTTGCCGGTGACTTAAGCAATCTATCTACGTTTTCAAAAATACAAAAAGGGGCTTTTTTTGCCATCAACGTATCTCTTATCTGCCACCACAGTACACCTTTCTTACCTTCTATGCCTTTTGATGATGCTAAGGTATGTGCAACACTGTAATCTTGGCAAGGAAATCCACCGACAAGTAAGTTGTGGTCGGGTATATTTTCCTTATTCATAATACTTATATCTTCACCGGTATGAATCTCCCCTTTAATATCTTCAGAATCTCCAAAATGAGCAACATAACAATCATGTGCCCACTGACTCTTTTTACCGGGTTCCCATTGTGAAAACCATGTTGTTTCCCAACCGGATTTTAAGCGTTCAAAACCTAACCTAAATCCTCCAACCCCGGCAAATAATTCACAAATTTTTTTTTCCATTTAAATCCTCTTTGACATATAGCCATATCACTTTTTTTATGCATATACAATTAACACCATCACAAGGATGAATCATTGCATAAGTTTTTATATTTTATCATTTTTTGTTCTCTTTCTCAATCGAATATCAGTATATACCTGATTTATTACTTGATAATTCTTATAAAGAATCTTTCAATCTGTAGCCGATACGAGCATCACCACAAATCTGTTCATTGTCTTATCGTATATACTCCAGCAACATGCACCATACCATTCATGTCCGTCATCAAAATAATCTGACCAATCTGTAGTCCATTCATAAATATAAAGTTCATTCGTGCCGTTAGGAAATAGCATCTTATTAACTTTTTTAAAGTCCTCAGGCTTATTCCTTTTGCCGTACACCGGTTCCATCAATGCATACCAATAAGGGACAGTTGTTCCAAAGTTATAATCATCCTTCTTCCATTCTGCATCATAACTGACATTACAATGATAACCGGTGCTTACGATGTTCGGACAGTAGAAAAACAACTCAGGGGTGACCTCAGTTGGATGCGCCTTATTTACATCATAAGTCCTTAGATCGTTCGTATCTATATCGCGTCCGTTCCGTATTTCCTCACCTTTTTCTAGGTTCACCGGACTTTTTTTCACCATCTCGTTAAAAACAGAGTTTAATGCTTCCCTGTGAGATCTTATTCCATCATAAGCCTTATCATCATGCAAAAGATAATAATTAACTTCACCGACAAAATGATAATCGCTATCTGAATTATACTTTCTTATAAAATCGTAGAATATATCATTCTTTATTCTTTGCATAATATATTTCTCCAAAAAATATTATCCATTACTAAAAGTAAATAATATTAGTCTTTCTAAATTTATATAATATTATATCATGTTTCAGTAGATTTAGGATCGACTCATAACTTTTTGTCTGTGTCAATTATTTTGAATACTCCTGTAACCGTATTATAAAGATTATGATTTCTCAGCTTCTTAATCTTGTTTTATATATATGATTTGATAATAAGTACTATCTTTTTTTCAAGATTATAACCTTTTTTTATTTGAATATATTTAAAAAAACTTTTTTTCTTATGTTTCTTTAATAAATAATTGGCTTTTTAAAAATTTTTTTCTGCTGTGATTTTCATAGTAAAAAAATTATCTTAGTTATTCTTCTTTAGTTTGTTTTATATCTTATACTTATTTATACATTAAATAATTTTCCATGCTCGATAGGTTTTTAGTTTATCTTAGATTGTTTATATCTATAACATTTCTTTCAGACTTATTGATAAATCTATATGCTGCTCCCCCTAATATAGTCTTCACTACAAAAAAGGGAAAGCAATAACTGCTTTCCCTTATATTGATTATATTCTAATATCTCCTACTTAGCCTTCTCCGCAATCGCTGCCTGTGCTGCCATTGCCAGTTGTAGGACTCTCGATTAGGCTAACTGTTAGATTATTTTTTCGACCATCGACCTGTAACTTAAAGTCATCATCAACTATATTCAATTTCCATACAAAACAGTCTGGATATACAATTATTTCCTTTACAAAAGCATCTATAACCTCTTCCGGTATGCTATGTGTTGAAAAATTAAAATTCTGTTCCAAACCATACTTTAGTACTTGTAATCGTTGATCATATTCTTCGTCCGAAACTTCTTCATCTATTTGATATGATTTTAGCATTTTCTGCCACTTTTCTTTTTCCTCAAACAGACTCTTTTTCTTATCCTCGAATTTTGTTTTGTCGATTTCTCCTGCCATTCTCATATCAACCAGATTATCAAATTTCTTATCTAAAATCGCAATCTTACGTTGAACTTCTTCTATCTCACTTTGAAAATCAATATCTCTATCATCTTTAAAGTGTTCTTCCAGCATTTCATTTGCAATTTCTATAATTCCATTTCTATCTTGCCAAAATTTCTGAAAGATTATATCTGCCATTGCACCCAATTTCCATCCCGGAACCATTGGTGTATCACAAATACCCTCTAAATCAAGCCCTTTCTTTTTTCGAGTAGCAATACTTCCAGTTTTCACTTGAGAATAGCATTGATAACAATACTGTGGAATACCATTTACTCTGTGCCAAACCCTCCTATTCATAGATGCTCCACAGTAACATTTCAACTTTCTACACCAAACATCATCGGCTTTATGCGATCCCCTACGCCCTCTATTATTAGTAGAAAATGACTTAGACTCAAGCATTTTTCTTACTTTTTCAAATTCTTCTTTACTAACAATAGTTTCATGCGAACCTTCTACTACAACTTTCTCCACTTCTCCCCAATTCCTAACTTTCTTTTGTTCAAGATAGTCCGGAACATATTCTTTCCTATATAGTATAACCCCACAATAAAAATGGATTGTTTAATATTCTACTTATATATGATGAATACCAGTGTGTCAGTCCTGTTGAAGTCTTTCTTCCTGATGCTTCAAGTGCAAATTGAATTTTTCCGCATTCCCATACCATCTAAATACATATCATAAATCATGCGAACAGTTTTTAGCTTGTTCCTCATTAATGATAAAAGTCTTTTTCCAACTTTATCATAACCCAAAAATATTTCCATTTCCATATATAACACCATTTTGAAAAAGAAATTTTCTGACCTGCTTTCACTCGAGTAGATGTCTTTTTACTCTCATTCTGAGCAAGCGTTGCCATAATAGTTAGACGAAGTTCACCATCCTCATCATTCATTGTCCAAATATTATCTTCTGTAAAAATATACTTCTACACCATATTTTTTTCAATGTTCTTGTTTGTTGTAGTGTATCCACAGTATTTCTGGCAAAACGGGACACTTCTCTAGTAACAATGAGATCAAATGCTCCATTCTTAGCATCTTCCATCATTTCAAGAAAGCTCCGTCTTTTTATTAACGGATGTTCCTGTAATTCCTTCATCGATGTATCTCTTGTATAATCTCCATTCGGGATGATATTGGAATAAATTATCGTAATACTGCACTTGATTCTCTAAAGCTGATATCTGTGCTTCATGCTCAGTAGATACTCGTGCATATATTGCAATCAATCTTTCCTTTATCACATTCTCCTTTTTTTATTTCCTACATTGTTTCTTTTTTGATTTTATCATATATAGCTTCTATTTTCAAGTGAAACTTTCTTTTCCGTATCACTTCTTATATTTCTGAAGACAAACTCAGATATTTTCCCCCGATTATATAAACTTTTAACTAGAGCTAATGCAATAATTCGTTCCATATCATTCCTTTGTTTTGTAATTATTTTTTCTTCATCCATCTAATAAATTTTCCTTTCGTAATTTAAGTTTTCTGACATTAACAGGTGTCTTGGCACACAACATAGGAATTTCACCTCCGCCTCTTTCAAGATGAGCCGGCTTTCACTAAAGAAGTATCATTATCCCCATTTACATCATCGCAAATAGACTGCCAAACCTATTTTTTGTCATACAAATTTGTCGCTCACTTTCTTTTATCCTTTGTATTTGCAAGTGTATGTTTAAACCGAGATTACAAGGGGATATGTGGTTATTCCCTCAAATCATCATCTTCTCAGCAGAAAGGTCTTAGCGTTTGTTGACAGATGCTCCATAAATGGTTAATGTCCTGTTTTGGTCTATTTAGCTTTCAAGGTACAAGATTCTTATATTTTCAAAAATATATTCAATTTTCCAAAGGTAAAATTTTTCCCTCTATATATAAACCTTACTTTCAAATGCTTTTGTTTCCACTTTTTAAAATTTTTTTAAAAAAGTAGGGAACAAACTACAAATCCGGTCTGCTCCCTACTTAATTAGTTACTATTTAAGTATCTCTCTTAGCTTTTTTAAAATCTTATTTCTAAAACTGAAAATCTTCTTAGAAGATACCTGTTGCTCTTTTGCTAAATCACGAATGGTCATTTTTTTGAAATACAAAGAATCTATCACCTTTAGCTCTTCATCATTTAGCTTTCGCAGTGCCTGATATAGATCCTTGATTCTCATTTTAGTTTCAATGATTTTTTCAATATCCACATCTTCATCTACAATTGAATTCAAATCAATCTTGTAATCCTCATACCCGTAAACCTTATGTTTTTTATCTGATTTATTTAAATAAGCCTCATGATTGACTTGTTCCTTATATGCTTTATATATTTCATCGGATACATATATCTTTTCACCTTTTACATAGATATATTTTCTATCATCTGTCATTTGTAAAATCCTCCTTTTCATCCAAAATTTCAAATCCGATTTTTTGAACAAAAAAAGGAGGACTCCTGCATTTTGGCATGCGAAATCCTCTATGAAATATAAAAATATGATTTAGATATATGTAATTTAAAACACCGGAATAAAACTTATAACAGCAAACTTCTTCTATCCTTAAATTAGACATATCTGATTTCCTTTTAGTGCTAAAATGTCCTAATATCAAAAATAGTTCCATCAATATTTATCTATATAAGCCCTACAATTTAATTATACAATATTTAATTAAATTATGTGAATATTTCCGACAATAGATTTAACTATCCGATTTTTTTGTTAGGTACGAAATAGAAATCTCCTTACGCTTTTTTTGTTCATCCTCTTCTCATAATTTAGCTTTTTATCAAAAAGTGCCTATTATACTGATACATGATATTTTTATTTCTAGAAAACTATTACTTTTCACTATCATTATTTTAAATCGATTTTTAACTTTAGTCATAAGCACCTAAAACTTGCATCACTATACACTATCTGTTGTATGTATGGATGAGAAACCATACCAACTCTTGGACAATATAAGGGAGCCTTTGCCTGCACGTCCTGGTAATAATCAGAAAGTTGGTTCTGAGTATAAGAGAAATGGAACTTGTAGCATTTTTATTTTTGTTGAACCACTTTGAGGGAAACTCTATATAAGTGTTCGTGAGCATCGTACTGCAATTGATTGGGCGATGGAAATCAAATATCTGTCTGATGTAGTATTTCCTAATGTAAAGAAAATCATTTTAGTAATGGATAATCTTAACACACATAAACCGGCTTCCCTTTATAAGGTATTTACGCCACAAGAGGCACGAAGGATTATAAAATGGCTGGAAATACACTATACTCCCAAATATGGAAGTTGGCTTAATATTGCAGAAATTGAGCTTAATGTAATGGCCTGCCAATGCCTCTCACGCAGAATATCAAGCATTGAAAAACTTAAGTGTGATCTGTCAGCATGGAAAGAATATCGCAACCGGAATATATCCAAAATAAAATGGAATATCAAAATCGGAAATATACAAGAAAAATTGATATCACTGTATCCGGTACTTGAATCTACTACTTCTTAGCTGAAGTAGTAGATATGCTAAATATCAATGATACACTACACTAGAGCTGATGAAGCTGATCTTTCATTGAGAGAACGCTTAGAGATGCGACAAACTAAATCTAAGCAAGTATTAGATACGTTTATGGTTGGATTTCACAAATAGAATCAAATATCTTTCTTAAGAGTCTAATAGGAAAGGCTATTACTTATGCCATAAATCAAAAGGTGTACTTAAAGAACTTTTTAAAGGATGCAAGAATACAATTAAGTAATAACCTTGCTGAGCAAAGTGTTAAGCTATTTGTTATAGATAGGTCTAATTGGCTATTTGCGAATACACCTAACGGAGCTAATGCCTCAACAAAGATATACAGCATAATTCAAAGTGCAATACTTAATAACCTGATACCGGAAAAGTACCTTACATATGTCTTTGGTACTATACAGTTTGGTGGAGATGCTTCACATTTAGTACCTTGGACAGATGAGATTCTGGAGAGTAGTAAAATCTTAAGAAACAAAAAACACTCAAAAAGTGTCTCTACTTTCCAAGTGTTTTTCTAAACTTTTTATATTCTATTTTACAAACCATGATACCAATATATCTCATAATAGTACCAATTTCCAACTATATGTTCAGTATAGTAATTATAATTTACCAAATAGCAATTTCCATCTTCGCAAATATCATCCAGCACATCCTCATAGTTTGTAAGTTCAAATAATACAGATGATTTTTAATTGTGGGTATACTAGGGTATGTCTTAAAACTATAACAGACTGTACTATTTGCACAAAATAAATATTGCGGCACAGTAAATAAAGGCAAGAAAAGATATTACCAATTTATCATACCTTGTTGCCAACTTACGGAAATGTATTATCTTATTGAGAAACATTCTATCAAATGGCGTTCTATATAAAGCCATTTATCGTATTCCCACTTTTCTTTTGCATTTGATTTTGGTGGAATAGTATAAGAAGCTTTTTGGAAAGTAATATATTCCCTTATTTTTAAACTTCCATATGCTTTGTCAGCAAGGATATTACTGCCTTCAATGTTGACTTTTGACAGTAAATCCAAAGCACAAACACAATCATGTTCGCTTCCGGCAGTCAGTACAAAATATATGGGATTACCCAAACCGTCAACTATGGCATGAATTTTGGTTGTATTACCTCCACGACTTCTTCCGATATGTTGATTTACTTTGTAATTTACAGCCCCTTTTTAGCACCTGCACTGTGCTGATGGGCTTTGACACTCGTAGAGTCCAATACTGAGATTTTCATAATCAGCCTCAGCATTCAGAGCATGGAATATGTTAAACGACGTGTCATCATCACGCCATTTACAAAAACGACTGTATACTGTTTTCCAAGAACCGAAGCGTTCAGGTAAATCACGCCATGCCGAACCGCTTCTTGCAAGCCATAAGATGGCATTAAACATCAGTCTTTTATCTTTAGGCGGACGACCGGTTTTGGTTTTTGGAAATAAATCCTTAATTTGTTCCCATTGTTCATCTGACATTTCATAGCGTTTTTGTCCCATGGCTGTAATCTCCAGTACTTTGTTTTTTATATTTTATCAAAAAATAAGGTATTGTACAATTTTAAGTTTTAAGACACACCCTAGTACCATACTCCACAATAAACTTTACTTTTTTATATCATCCATACTCAGATTATCACTACTTTCAAGAATAATATATGACCCTCCTGCATCTATCGGAACACTTATAATTAACCCTATCTTATTATCTGTAAAATAAAAATCATAATTATGAAGTTCATCACCAGATATCACATGATATTCCAAATAACGATCAAATAATTCTCCCCATCCACTCTCATCTAAAGGAATATTTTCATCAAGCCCCTTTACTACTGTAAAATTATCTTTTTTTAAATTTAACTCTCAATTTTTTTCTATGTCTATTACATCTTCCAATCCTATTACTTCACCCTTTATTAAATCTATATTTAAAACAAAAAGCAATCATAATTAGGGTCTTCTCGCCTCTACTGTAGTAAAACCTTCATACTTAACACTGATATACTTATCATCATTATGAATAATTGTATAATTACTATTTGTTTTTAAGCTTTATTATGTACATATGTATTATAATAAAGTCCCACTGATGTTAAAAAAATCAGTTTATCGATCCGCTCCTGCTTTTCAATGTCCGACATATCAGAAATACTAGGATATTCTATATGCATCTCCATATTAGTAGTGTTTAAAAATAAATTTATCTTTTATTATCCTATATTTGGAAACACTATTAATAGCCTGTTCTTCTTTTGATATATATTTATCTCTGTTTATATTGCCATTCTTACAAGATGTACTAACTATTATCACTAAAAAAATATCACAGTTATCTGTAGTAACCTACTCTTTAATCTTTTCACAGCACTTTTTTTATAAGCCTTTTTTTCCTTTCGTCTAAGGCATTATCTCCTCCATTTACAATTTTTTTGTTACTTCTTCAACAGAAAAAAATCTGGATTTTCATTTATCTTATTATTTATTTTTTTGAGTTTACTCCAATACCATCCTGCAGATTCCCATGAATAATTGTTTGACACATAAATACAACCTTGATTTAGTATATCATCATCACCTATATATTTTGCAAATTTATAATAGTCCTCTTTCCATGTTAATTGTATATATCCTGCTCCTCTGTATTTAGCACCATCATTTTTCTTAGCAGGACTTCCTGGAGCATTGTTTCCTTCTTTAAAATCTCTTGAGCTAAAATATTCTTCAGGCGATGAATAATCCCTACCATACCTTTCGACTAAAATTTCTCCACAACCACTTTCAACACTACATTGAGCTAAAAAATGTCGTATACTATTGATATTGGTAATATCATATTCTGTCATTGCTGAATTTAATTTAAGAATCATATTATCAGTAATCACATTTTTACTCCAACCTATATCTATTAAATTTTTCTTTTTAATTATATTTTTAATTTCTCCACAGATGCCATCACTTTTTACATAGTATGATTTTCCTTCCCATTCAATCTCACCTCTGGTAACCATGGCTCCGTCTTTTCCAAGATAATAGCTATTTCCATTTGTTACTCTCATTTGAGATACAGCCAATTCCCCACTACTTCTTAAGTAATACCATTTTTTACTTGTTTTATCCTGTATCCACTCAGATTCTGCCATATTACCGCTGCTATGGAAATAATAAATTTTTCCATCTACAGAACGCCAACCTGTTGACATATAACCACTACCGTCAAAATAGTACCACTTTCCATCTACCTTTTTCCATCCTTTTTCTGCTTCTCCATTCTGATTCAGATACTTCCACTTACCTGTATTTTCATCTTTCACCCAGCCTACTTGTAATGATACTCCTGATACCATAGTTTTTGGTTTCAACTCGGTCGTAGCAGCTCCCGTATGTACTCCTGAGATTGCTCCTCTGTATAGGCTATCTGCAAATAGAGTATTAACATTTCCATTTTTCCAATTTGCCGGATTAAACGCCTCACTGCTGCCGACTACAACCGGTATACTTCCCAATGCTACTTGTGCTATATATGTTTTTATAACTTCCGATTCCGTTCCTTTTGGTGTACCTATAGAAGGAATAGAACCCAGTGCCGCCTGCCATGCTCTGCTCATATCTACTTTTGGAAGTTTATTTGTTTGTGATTTCGCATACTCTCCGGTTTCATTGCCTATAAACACTGTTTTATCACTACTTATATTAATATTTCTTTTTATACTTAATGATGTTTTACCCATTTATCTGTCTCCCTGATATTGACTGACTGTTTTGATAACCTCCAGTGCCGCCCTTTTCCATTCCTTCCTGTCTTTATAAAGACAATTAAAAGTTCCTTGCATTAAATTATTCCCTGTACAAGCAATATAAATTATGTTATAAGCCTCATCATCTATTCCATAACTTTGAAAATCAAATCTATGTATGATAACATCTTTTTCCACATCTTCATTTTCTTCAAAAAACTCATAACTTGGGTTGGCATTTTTTATAATCTGTTTTATAAGTCCGGTTGCCAGTCTTGTATCTTGGTCATTTCCCGAAATTCCAAGATCTGTAAAAGTGAAGTTTACAGACATATCAAGACTTGTATAAATCTCATCAGGTCTTTTTCCTGAGAAATACTTAACCTCTGCTATCTCGGGTAACATTGGAACAAAGTTTTCCGGTAACATGACACTTACTCTGTCATTAAAAAGCAGGGTTTTATTAAAATGAATTAACTCATTATTTATATATAAACCCTCATCTATACTGCCGAAAGTATCCCTTCTTTGTATGTGAAGTGCCTTAACTATCTGCTCATCATAATATTCCATAAGCTCTATTACCTCTTTTAGTAAATTTTTTTAATTTTTTTGAATATTTATATTCTTATCTGCATTTATTTCCACCATGTCGGATTTAATCTTTACTTTCTTCCTTGCTGATATTAATAATGAATCAGACGAACTGAATGTCATGTTTTTACCGGATATATTCACCTTATTATCTGCTTTTAATTCCACTCCGTTATCTTTTATATGTATTGTTTTACCGTCTTTTGTAACTATACCCTTTATTTCATTGGAAAAAGCTGACATATTTTCACATTCTATGGCAAATACATTTTTACCCTCATCACTGTTTCCAAAGTATACTTTTACCTTTGCTCCGACTTCCGGCATGCAATACATAACATTTCCGGTAACAGGCAACCACTCAAGTTTATATCTTTTCTTTTCCACCCCGCTCTCCATAGAAAACTTTACAAACACATCCTCTGCTTTTACATCTACAACTTCTGCAGATATCACAAGACCTCTTATTTTTTCATTATAAACCCTTTTACTTCTTATATTTTCCTCTTTGCAAACTTTATATTGAAACTTAAGGGTCGCTTCAACTGTCTGAGCCTCTTTTTCACATATCACAAATCTTAAACCTTTATTTTTAACTACCGTTCCAAGTTCATAATCCTCATCAGAATAAAACATATGATAAATCCCCTTTATGTCATAGTCTTTGGATTTATCATATATATGATTACCTGATGCATAGAAATCTTCTTTTTAATTCTATTTCTTTTAGCAGATCTTGGTAAGCCATAACTTAATCTTACTTCGTTTTCATAAAAATAATGGTATCAGTATACTCTCTCCAAGTCCTGATACTCTTTTCATAAACTGCCAATCAGTTTCATTATACTGAAACAGCAGCCTTTCAATCTTAGTATCTTCTTTATTGAATATCACCTTACCTATTTTTTTCGACATAGTATGATTTAATACTTCTTTATATGTAAGTTCTTTGTCCTGAAAAAAATCCTTGTATGTTTTTTTCTTTTATCAAGCATTACACTAAATCCCATAACTTTCATTTTAAGAGTATTTATCTTATTGTTGCATACTAACTTACAATCCTTAACAATACCCGTAAATAAGTCTTTCTTTTGCTCACCAATATATATAAATATTGTCAAATTCTTATCATGCAGGTTTCGCACGATACTTTCAATGTTTTGGCTTTCCTTAACTGAACATTCAACAGCAAGTATTGGATGTGTATTTGGTTTGACCTTGAAATTCACATCATAAATATCTTTTGCCTCAAAAATACTATCTATAAATATATCATCAAGTGAGTATGCCATGCGTCCTCCTTTACATAGGCTAATTTCCAACCTCAATAAACTATTCCAATATTTCATCATTATGCTTTACCTTGTACACTTGATTTTTATCAATTATCTTTTTTATAAAGGTTTCATCACTATGTCCCCATTCTCATCTATTACCAAAACAGGGTTGCTGCCATCTCGGTTGATTCTTGTAATACGGGTCTTTCCATAATTATTATACTCATATATAAAAATATGATTATCTGTACAAAAAATCTCAGGATCTGATTGTTCTGATGAAAGAGTCTTTTTTTCAAAAATCTTTTTTGATAAACCGGTACTGCTATCTATAGCATATACATAAATATTTCTGTAATCACTTTTATTAACAGCATGATCTTTATTCAATAAATATATTGTACTATCTTTAATAGCAAATCTTCTTATAATACCTTCAATATCAGGATATTTATTTACTATTTCATAATTAATGTAAGAATACTCCTTAGCATTTTTAATATCCTCTACCCTAATTCGAAATATAGGATAATTTAATATCTCCCATTCTATTTTTTTGTATTTCTTCATCATCTACCAACCCATTTTTTTATTCTTTTGTTATTTTTTTCTTTATAACCCTTATCTCTGTATACAATTCTTTGTGTTCCAAAAAAGATAAATATACCCGTTAATAACTTCAGAAAAAAATGCGAAAAAAATAATTCTATACTTTTTTTAATTCATAATCATTAAAATCTCTACTCCCCTATATATGTAAATGCCTTTCCTTCTCTAGCTATGTTATCTATATTCTCTGCAAATGCATCAAAAGGAACTACTTTTTTTCTTCACTATATGAGTCCCATTCAGCAGGAAATTGATAATATCTTGAAAGGTCAAGAGTATATGTTATGTATTTAATTTTATTTATATCAAATAAATAGTATCTTGGAGCACTAAGACCTATTTCGTTATGCATTTTAAAAAAATATGTTCATCAAATAAGGAATTGCATGAAATATTATTATACTCTGTGTCAATTGAAAAAAATCTTCTTTCCGTTCAAGTCATATTTTTTTCCAATCTTGCGTCTATCAATTTATATATGTTTTTTTTCCTTCCATATATGTTGCTCCATCATTATCAATAATCTTTGTTTTTATACCATCTTGTGTTGTCTTATAAATATATGGACTATTGTCTTCTCTTAAAAAAATAGCATCTCCTTTTATTAAAATCCCCAATATCTGCTCCGGTATTTCACATATCTCACTTACTTTTACCTTCTTTTGTTATCTATGTATAACAAGCGATTTTCATACACAAAATACTCTCCGTTTTCTCCTTGCTCCACTTTCAAGATTGTTTTAGCACCTGTATTATTGTCCTGATCTGCTATCTTTTCTTTTAACCAATGCTTACCTGCCGGTACATACATAAAATCAAAATAAGGAAGTATAAAAAAATCAGTAAAACAATTAACAATATTATTACAATTACTACTGTAAATAATATTTTTTTCATTCTAATATGACCTCCACTTATGCATTATTTATCTTATAAAAATTTCTGCAAATAGCTTATCGATATCTGCATATCTATTATTAGCTTTATTTTTTTATATAATATGGTGTATCTATTATATTAATTCTTCTATCCTCTATTTGCACTTGCGTAATATACTCTTTTTTTCTACGCATCTTAATTCATATAAATTTTCTAATAGTTCCATTCCTGTAGCAATTTCTCTTTTTTTATCCTCCACTCCAAATATCCTCATATTTGTCATAGTATCCAAAGTTAATGCTGCTATTAAGCAATCTATTTTCAGTTTCAAAGGTTTATCTGATATATTATTTAACTCCAGTATATCAATAAGGCATTTTTCTTCTTTCGTCCACTCATTCTTTTTTATATAGATTCTACTTATATTATCCATAAAGTTATTAATTAAAACTTCTGTTTCACTACTTGGAAATACTTGATAGGTAAAAGAGTCTGCATTCTCATCATTATTTGCAAATATGGTATATACTTTAAGCTTACTAAGTAAATCCCCTAAACCTTTTCGAGACTGCTCATATCTTTTCTTTTCAAATTCCTCTGCAGCTTTTTCCTCAACCCATGCAGCACCATAACTACTTGCAACTGTCCATGCCACCGATGCTGCAAGAGCCACCGGCAAAGAAATAAGTGTTCCCAATACTGCTACTGTTACTTCAGGTGCAACTTGAGATAAAGCGTATGTTGCACCAAGATTTATAACCAATAATTCTACAAATGAATCTTTCCTGTTTTTCGCAAAATAATCCCAAATACGTTCCATGTTTGATGTATCAAGGTTTATTTTTGCTTTTGATATATATGTATGTGCAGGTCTGATACTCTTAACAGCATCTATCATATAGTAATGTATATCTATTCCATTTCCATAGTATTTTTTAATACCTTCATCAAAGCTGTCTACAACATTTATATATACTATAGCATCTTCCTCTTTCCTTGCTCTATAATTAGGTAACATTTTCATTATGGCTAATAAAAAATAGTTTTCTATAACTCTTGCAAAAACATCCTCTTCTTCTAACCACAATCCTACTGCTCTTAAAAAAGTCTCATTTCTTTGATTATTCAAAACACTTTGTAGCCAAGAACTTGAACTTTGAAAAAGCAAATTATAATTATCCAATAGATTATTTTTTGCAACTGCACTGGCAATTCCAAAACTTGGCTTATCATAAAACTTATTGATTATGTCTCGAAGTTTCTCTTTACTATTACAAAGTAACATATACTTAGCAAGATACTCCAGCCACTTTCTTTCATAGTATCCCTTGCTATTCGTTTGATCTATTGTAGTATTTAAAAAAGACATATTTCGTATTGCAAGTTTTCTGATTACAGTTATATCAATTTTTCTCTTGTAAAAATTATAACTATTCCAATATCCAACATTAGAATATATGACCTCTTCTCTACTTTCCACTACAAACTTAGGGTATTTAAATAATGAGTCTGAAAAATTAAATTCCTGCCCTGAAGTTACAGGTTGTATCAGTGCTTTACTATGAAAAGGACAATTCATATATGATGACATTGTAAGTGAAGCCTTTCCCTCTCCTATCTGTGTTGACTGGTTTGTTCCATACCATTTGCTAAAAATTTCCGCCTTACATTTTTTATTTTTGCCGGTTTCATACTTGCAACTACCGAATATAGAAGCAAAAAGTTCACTATATATATTTCTGTCATCTTCATTAAGTAATGCCTGTCCTCCTATACTATCTGTATATACACCATGATCCTTTCCTTTAATCTTCGATAACTTTGTGCCTTGGCTACAACTTACTACTGCACCGTTAACCAAGAACTCTTTACTTGAGCGTTCATGATTAGCCCAATAATTTTTCATCTGTTCTATTACTTTTGCTCTTTCACTGTCAGATAAATCTCTTATATTCTCCGCTTTATCACGCTCAAAAGTTGATATATTCCCAAATTCAAAATAAGTTGTTTGTATTTTCAGCTTGTTTTTATTTATTAATTTAAACAGCCAAGCATCCTGTGTCATCTTTTCATTCTGTGCCATATTTACTCCTTATCTATACAACTTCTAAGTTCATAAGTGTTATTCCCTTAAGCCTTCTTTTAAGAAAGCTTTCTGCAAAGTCGGCTCTCACTATGACACTATCCTTATCTATCTCTCCGGCTATCTTAAATATTGAAAAATCCGGTATGTTCTCCTTTATTAAAACACCTTTATCTATCTGTCTCCCACGTTTGAATATAGTCTTTTCTGAAAGACAATCCACTTCTTTCAATATCGGGATATGGTATGGCTTTATATCCTCTCCGATTCCTTCTATAAGATTAACCTGTTTGACTGTCATAGCCGGCTCATATATCTTTAATATCTCTAAGGCTTTTTCTGAAAGTACAGGAATATAATCAATAAACAGTATATCCGGATAGATTATTTCAATCATATCAGACTTTTCAACTAAAACACATGAAAGCATTGGTTGTTTATAACTAAGTCTTTCTGTTAAAAAAGTCTTGTCCACGCTTTTATTCCAATCTATCGTTCTTGGTAGAGGATAAAGTCCCGACTGTTGTGAAATTAAATAATATTTTCTAATCATGGTCTTTCACCTCCAAGTATCTGAGTTCTTTCCATATACCAACCAAAACTTATATCAATATTTCTAACCTCAAGCCCTTGCTTTTGCTTAAAATTTATAACAAGTTCATTAAATAGATTTCTTAAAGTATCAAAGTACATAAAAGCATAGTCAAACTCAAGTTGAGGTACTTTTATAGTCTTCTATTTCAGTCTCTTTCTCCTCAAGTTCTTTAACAAATTTTTTTATATCTTCTTTTACAACTTTTTCCAGTTCCGGAATTTTGAAACTTTCATACTCTTCATTCATATCCAGATAAATATTTTCATTATACGCTGCTATCAAGCATTCATACTCTCCGGTTATAAAACTGGAACATAGAGGAGAGATTACTATATATCTTAAATCATTCTTCTTTTTACCAATCAATGTATTCATGATTAAAGTAAATTCTTTTTCTATTTCTTCCTTATGAGTTTCTAAGTATCTTTCAAGTTTTGCAATCCCCTGAACTGACAGCTCATTAAGTTCTTTGTCAAAGCCCATGTAAAATTGATTACTTTTTTTATGCTGATCCATGCTCCTTATCTCCCTACTTCTTTGCTATTAGGTTAAATACACTTTTGAACCTCTCGTTGTAGCTCTATCCGATAATTCCATCTGGGTTCCGTTTTGATTTAGTTGTATGCTGTCTTTAGATATCACTTTTATACTTGAAGATTTACTTTCAATATCCACCTCAAGATTTGCATCAATTGACAGTACACCCCTGCTTTTTATATATACACCGTCATCATCTATAAGCTCTATACTTGTTCCGTTATTATTCGTAATTATGATACTTTCAGGACTTAATCTTATTTCTTTTCCCTCTTTATTCTTGAAAAACTTTATCTTGGGATTATCCCTTCCGTTTCCGGCTCCCACATGAACCGCATTCTGTACATAGGCATTACTATCTTTACTGTCAGGAAACTTTACCATAACCCTGTCCCCTATTTCCGGCATACAGTACCATCCGCCTCCGTCAGGGCTTGAATATATTGTGGCATAACTTAACAAACTCTGTCCGACGTTATCATTTTCATCATCATCAAGTGCTACGCTCACAAGTTCGTTTTCCACTCCTGTTACTTTCCCGAATACCGCTGCACCGCTTAATCTTTCATTATCATAAGGAACACCTCTTAAACTTCCTTCCCTTGCAAGCAAATATTCATGTATAATCTCATTATGTTCAAATCTTGATTTTCTGCTGATAACCTTAAGTTTTTCTCTGTTGAAATTGACATTATCACCTATATCATAGATATCTCTTAAAACCAGTTTGTAAGTTACATCTTCAAAAGGAATCCCCAAATATTCTTTTTCTACCGTACCGAATTCATAGTATTCACTTTTTATCTCTCCTACATCCCTTCCGTTTGGAACTCCCATAAAAAACCTGACTCCCTCCGTCATATAGTCGGGGTAAATAACATCTTCATTATTTCCTGCCAGTCTTTTTATATATTCCCAGTCATTTTCCCTATATTGACATGAAAAGCCGTTTACCATACCCTGCTTTTTGGCAGCATTTATAAAGCCGCCTTTATCATATTCTTTAACAACCAGTTCCAATATCTCATCATAAGACGTACTTGTTTTTTGAAATGTTCTAAAATGCTCTTTTTTCTCCATAGTTATACTTTGGCTGACAATCTCTAAACTTAATTCATGTACATCTCCGTTACTTTGTATATCACAGCCCTTTATAATTCCAAAAAACATAAGTTTTGTCGTATTTTCATCCGTTTTAGCCAATACTTTTACAAGTCTTCCCACTTTTTCAAGGCAATCCTGTCTGCTTTCTTTTCTTATATTCCCTTTGATAAACACCGTTCCATGTTGATTTGGAATAATTGTATTTATAATCATTTATATTGATAAAATCAAAACCTTCCACATACAACAATTCAGCTCTCATGTCAACCTCCTTATATACAGGGTATTTTTATATAAACTCAGTTCTGTTCTTTAAACATTCCCTACACCATTAACTATTACTTTCCCAATTATGTATACTGCCGGCAAAATCTATATACATATATTCACCGGTACCGAATGACAGATTATCACCATTATTTAGTTCTTTTACTCCATACTCCGCATTATCATTCACCCTTACGAATCCCATACATTCCTCACCTAAAAGAAAAGCTCTTTTCTCTCTGACATCAAATACTATCACTATATGTTTTTCACCTCTGATTTCTTCATCTCCAAGTATCTGTATCATCATTATGTCGCTGCTTCCTACATAGTTTTTTCCCTCTACAAGTACCCATGATTTTCCAATTCTGACTCCTTTAGTGCACACCAACCAACCGCACACAGGATACTCTTCTGTAAAATCCGCATCTTTTTCTTCCCTTCTTTTTGCAAATTTTTCTTCTTCATTAACTATTTCCCTTTTTAGAAGTCTGTATTTTTTTAATTGTGTTGCTATTTCCTTGTCTTCTTTTTCCTTTTCTTTATATAACTTATTTTCTTCTAGGCATTCCTGCCACATTTTTCCATATTTGCCTTCAAATACAACATAAATAAATTTTGATTTTCCGATTTCCAGTATTTTTTGATCTTTTAACATACGCTTTTCATACACAGCTTTATTATCTATATATACAATGCCGTCCGCTCTTGCCGGTAACAGCATCCCTTCACCTGTTTCCTCATCAAAATATATAAGGGTATGCTTTTCCTTTATCTTTTCATCCCCTAAAACCTGTATCTCATTATCCCTATCGGTTCCAACAAAGTTTTCTCCATAACTTATGACATAGCTTTTTCCTTTCCTAGCTCCCTCTATGCATACAAGCCATGCACATATCGGTCTTTCTTCTTTTAGAGAAAGTCCGCACTCTTTCCGTGAGTTCACATATACCTTTTCAGGGGTATCAAGATCAAAGCCGCATGTCGGACATATAGTACCGTTCCTTGTTCTTGAAAATACATGTCCATAAGGGCAACGCATAATATTTGACATCTTCCCTCCTTGCTATTCGTAACCTTACCTGCTCCTAATTATCACTAATCTACCAAAATCTTTCTCGGACTAAATCCAAGGCTTCTATGTCCATCCGGGTCTTTTGCACTGCTTAATATATCTAAAAGTCCGGTATAAATTTCTTTATTGCTTAAGCTTGTTCCTTTTGCCTTTCCTTCTTTAACTGCTATATAGTTTTCTATAATGCTTCTTTCTATTCCTTCCATGCTGTTTAATACCATATAGCAAAAAATTCTGTCCGTTTCTTCGCACTTTTTTGTATTAAGGTACTCTCTTGCATATACTTTTAAGACCTCTATATTAAAGGAGCTTTCTCCATACCCTGCATAATCGGCATTCATCAAATGTATGGTATCATACTCCGATCTCATATCTGCAAAGTCAAGATATGTATCCCTTAATACAAAACCCGATTTTAATAAAAAGTCGCAAAGAAGGATTTCTCCGTCTTTACTTTCTTCATCATCAGAAAGAAAGCCTCTATTTCACTTACCTTCCAATCTTTATCCCTTATTTCACTATGCTTTAACCTAAGATACTTCCTTTGTTCGGTATGGGTATAGGATACCTTTACCTCTTTATTTATCAGGTATACCTCGCCTTTTAGTTTTACAAGTCCCCTTCCTATAATAAGTGTTCTGTTTTCATGGTCTGAACTTAATCTTAATCCTCTTATGACTCCGTTTGTATATCCATCATAAAGTATAGAAAGTAGGTCTTTCGGATAGTCTCTTATTACCTCAAGTGCTTCTTTTTTTAAGATTCTTCCCGTTTCAAACAAAGGGTATCTGTTTTCCATTAGCTTCTCCTTTATGTCTTTAGTGTTCTCCATCAAAGAAATCACAAATCCACTCATCCGTTTCAAACTTATATTCCTGTCCTTCTCCTGCGTATAGCGTGTCTTCAAGTCTGTATACCGGCACGATCTGAAATCCCCATTTTTTATAATCTACAAAAGCAAATATCTTAAGTTCCCCGTTTTGTATGTCATCCGTATCTTCCTGCTTTATATAGCCGCTGTACCTTCCCGCCAGCTCCATCCTGTCAGTTTCTCTTGCCTCATCTTTTTTGAAGTGAAACAGGTACTCAAACCGTACACTTTCCGAAGCATCATACAAATACATTCTAAGCAGGATATCTTCAAGGCTTCTAAGCAGGCTTCCCGTCATCTTGTTACTTTCAAATCCGTCTATAAGAATCTCTTGTCTGCCTGAGTATGAAAGTGCTTTTATTTTATAGGGAATTAGAGCTTCTTCTTCTCTTATGTCAAATCCCGCATATCCGGTTCTTTTATCGTAAAGATAGCGCATAAGTCCGTCCACACAGGCAAGTTTTAGCTCTTCTTTTTTAACACTACCTCCACTTTGCATCATGTTGCCGGGTACAAATTCTTTTAGAGCATCTCTAAATAACCCTATCTTACAGGACTGTCCTGTAAGTCTTATCATGTCAAAGTTATAAAGTTCTCCGTTTTTATAAAGTCTTTCCATAAAAACCTTCATAACGGCATATATCTCTCCTGCAATCAGCCTTTCCGCCTCATAACGGTTAAAACTTAGCTTCGGCATCCCCCTCTAAAATCTCAAGCCTTTCTCCTCTAAAGACTGAAAGCTTATACCTGTCCGCTTCCAGTCTTAAAAGTCCCATTTTCCCGTTTTTTTCTTCAGGCACTTCTATAACGATATCATTTCCCGAAAAAAGTTCCTGCTTAATCTCATCCGCCAATGTAAATAGAAAAAAGTAATTATTCCTTACCCTGTAATACCCTTCTTTTCCATAAGTTTCAAAACGCTTAAAAGCTGTAGGTAAAATCTCTTCCGCCTGTTCATAAGCCTCTTGTAAGCCCTTATAGAAACTTTCAACACCTTCTTCATCTATATACCTATACGGGTCTGTAGGCAACCCATCAATTATTTCGTTTCCAAGATCCCTGTCTAAGCCTGACAGCTTGGATATAAGTTTAAGCTTTAAAAGTTGCATGATTCTGTAGGTGATATTGTTTCCTCCAAAGTCCGTATTACCGTTTTTATAGCTGTTTTCCATAGTATAGGTCTGTATATCACCCTTTGCATGTACCTTAAACTTACAGGCACTCAGATCCGTTGTCCCTCCCCCACAGTCCATTATCAGTGCCTTATAACTTTCTCCGTCTTTAAGACGATTTTTCTCTCTCATCTTGCTGATAAAGCTGTAAAGTACGGCAGTGCTTTCATCTAAGGTAACCTTTAGGCTTATAGAAAGCATTTCCGATAAAAGCCCCAACATCTGCTCATACACATGCTTTGCTTAACCGGTACTGTGATATATACTTCTTTTATCTGACACTTGAAGTTATCTCTTGTGATGTTAAGTACATATCTCAAGTACTCGGCTATAATCTCTATCCTTTGTACATACCTGTATCTTCCCTTGGCATCCGTAAGTTCTTCTTTTCTTTCAAAATCCCCTGCCCATCTTTTAATATCATAAAATACGGAAAATCCTTTATCTGTATAGCTTAAGTTTGCAAACCATAAGGCTCTTCTTCCAAAAACATAATCTATACCGTCTTCATTTACATCTGTTACGGCTACAACCGTCGGTATCATCTTTTCAATAAAGGTTTCTCCTCCCACCGACTCTAAAAACAGAGTATGACATATAGTGTTTTCCTTGATTTCTCTTTGCTTTGCCGTATGTATCTGTCTGTAGTAACTGCTGTCCGCATATATGGCTACAGTGGTATTGGTCGAGCCAAGATCAAGTGCTATTGGCATGTGAAGTTCAATCAGGGGAAGAATTTCAAAGTCCATTAAAGGAATCTTATATATCCTGTACTTTGTAAGGTCTTTTTCCTCTTCTCCCATATATATACGGTATATAAACTTTGATGCAGCTCTTTCCATAAGGTATAGACTATAGTCTTTTATATCCGTAACTATACCTGAAAGGGCTGCCTCTTTTACAAGGTATAAAGAATCTTTTTTATCTCCCATGGCAACTACATTTAATACGGCACATACCTTTTTATCTCCGCTTACAATCAAAGCATTGGTATTTAGAAACTTTTCTTTGTATTCTATTTTATAATCATCAAGGAAATTAAGTGCCGCTCCTTCATAAATACTAATTTTGCCGGATATTCTAAGTTCATCCTTTTCGGGTTCTTTTACGCTTAGTTTATCAAAACACTCTTCAATCCTCTCTCTTCCGCCGTCCTTTTCTTCTTTGATAAGTTCATCTTCAAAGGTTTGACAGTAGGAAAGTATAGCCTCTATAAGCTCTTTACTTGTCATATCCTTATCAAGTCCCCTTACGATACGCTCTCTTAGGCAAACCTCTCTAAGTCGATATTCACTCATCAGCTCAAGCTCTTTTCTTGTATACGCCGCAGCCTGCTCTTCTTTGGTTATGTTTCTGTTAAGCTTATAGCCCATCTTAGTTTCCTTCCATCTTCTTTTTTTGTGTATATGCCAAAACACATATGAAAAGTCGATAATACCTACGATTCTGTGATTTTAGCCTGGAAAACACATATTGCATTTTCTCTTAAAATATTTTAGTACATCGCCGTTTTTCCAATTTTCATACTTTCATCAACTCCTATAATACCGAAGTGATATTTCCAAAAAATATCCGTTTCATAAGATATCGGTAAAAAAAGCTTCTTCAGCATTTCAATTCTTTCCCTATCTTCTTTTGTCTCATCCAACCCCGTAAAAACAGTAAGTTTCCTTAAATTCTCAGAGTAGATGTAAAGGTTTGCTTTTAGGATAAAGTTCTCTCAGTGCCTTTCTAAAAATCGTGATGTAATCTTTGCACTTGCATAAATCAAGCAGGCAAAAAATAATTCTTTTAGATTTTTCAAAGTCAAGGGAAAATAGGGTTTTTCTTATACTTTTTAGAAACCTTCCCTCTTCTATCTCTTTTAAGATATACATTGCCCTTAGCTCTTTTTTATCTTCTCCGCTTCTAAGATCCCATACCGCTACATAGTGCATTATTACATCTAAAAAAATATTTCTCTTGCCTTCTCATACCCCTTCACATCGGGTAAGAATACTTCGCCCAGTTCATTTGCAAAACGATATAGTGGATTTACCTCTATTTCACTTTCTTCAATGGTATCGGAATTTAGAAAATCAAAGGAACTTTCAGTATAAGGGCTTGGACTCCCACTGTTTATAAATCTAAATTCTTCTAATTTATATCCGCTTTTTTGTGCCTTAAGTACAATCTCCCATACACAGTTCATGCTTTGCTCCTGTTCTATATTTTTTCTATAAAATCCCTTTTGTATAATAGGTGTTTTCCAAAACCCCTACACAGATATATTCATCAAAAGCTTATCTGTAGTTGAGAAACGGCATATCTTACCATTGATTCACAAAGGTTGCTGTCGCTGTTTCTTAAAAAAACCTTAAAAACAAGTTTGGGGCTTTCTTCTGTTAGAGGAAAGTCACTACTTGAAAAGTTATTCATATCAGGAAGTATTCTACTTTCCTCCGAAACTTCTTTCCATATCGGCAATCTTTCACAGGATTTAAGTGATACATACTCTCCAATATCAAGTTCTTCAATAATCCTTTCTATTTCCGCCTCGGTATGGATTTTTTTCTTCTGTTTTATTTAGAAGTCGTCCAATCATTCCATCTTCTCTTTTTGTTACTTATTAAGCTGGTTGGTAATTCTTCTTTCGTATATCGTATATCAAAGATATGATATCCTTCCAAATCTGAATAACTTTCTTCATAGGTCTTTACTATAATCTTTTTCTTCTTCCTGTCTTATTCCTACCATACCTTCAGTCTTTTGCACCAGTCTTAAGATAATCTCCTTATCCCTTTGCTTAACCATTTCCCGTTCATAGTATAATCCGTCTTTACTCGGACTTAAAAATGTGCTGCTCTTAAATACTGTTTTTTCTACATTCCATACCGGATAAAGTTCTTCTTTTATCATATCGGCATATTTCCCATAGTCCACTTCTACATCTCTTGCATTTTGAGGAAGTTTGGACAGGTCAATATCAAAAAAGCGGTCAAGGTAGGCGGTATTTACTGTATTCCATCTAAGTCCGTTATAAGAGAAAGTTTCATAAAGTTTACCGACTTTTTTTCTGTAGCGAAGGGCTTTTTTAGGTTGTACTGAAAGTGTGTGTTTTTCTCCGTTATTTGTAAAACTTACTCCTATCTTTTCTTGTAAAAATTCCTTACATACAGTATCGGTTGCATTAAGATAAACAGTTTTTATAAGGTCTTCACTTTCGGTATGGTCTTCTTTAATATCATTTTTTTTATCTTCCAAAACATCTAAATCCGATATCGGAAAAAACATCCTTAAAAATACGTTTTCATTTTTTGAAAGTAAAAGTATTGCAATCTCATAACTTTCTTCTTTACTTTCAAGCTCATCATAGACTTTCTTATATAAAGATCTGTATCTTTCTTCAAAAACCTCACTCATCCTGTAAAGACCGTCATATAGAACACTTTTTGCCAAGGCATACTCATCTTCATCTTTTATCTCTGAAAGCCTGTCCTTTACATACTTTTTTATGTCAAACTCATCCAAGTACGCTGCGTCCATATTAAAACACCTCTTTTATCTTTAATAGGTAAAAACAATTGCCACTTGCACTGATACACAAGTTTTAAATAAATACCTGATTACTCAGCATTTATGCTTGTAGAAGTCTCTGCCTCACTTGTCTGTTGCCGGGTGGTTTGTGCTGCTGTTTGTGCTGCTGTTTGTGCTGCTGTTTGTGCCGCCTTCAGTTCTTCTTTTTCTTTTTCATCAATTCTTTTTTGCACATCACTAAGCTTTTTATCCATTTCTATGGTATTTATCTCATCATTAAGTTTTACATAAAGTCTTCTGGCATACTCATAATTATCTCTTGCCGTTTCAAAATCCCCCTTTAAAAAAGCCTCATCTGCTGTTATTGCGTAACTTGTGGCAGAGGTTTTTTCTTCTTCACTTAAGCTTATTTTCTCATCCGCAGTGGATATCTTTTTTTCAAGTTCCTCAAGTCCGGCACTTTCACCTGATTTTTCCAAAATATCTTTTGCCGTATTATAATTAGCTCTTGCTGATAAAAAATCTCCTTTACTTAGTGCCTCATCTCCGGCACTTAGCATATCGTTTGCGGATTGCAGATTTTTAGATTGCTTATCAGCTTCCGCCTGTTTCCCTTCATTTTCCTTTTCAATGGCTTGATCTCACCGCTAAAAAGCTTTGCTTCCGCTTTTAGCTTTCCCTCTTCATATCCTATATCTCTTGCTTCAGTTTTCGCATCAACATACCTTTCTCTTGCTTTTATCATATATTTCCGAATCAAAAAGGATATCTCCGTTATCAAGGCTTAAGTTTACACTTTCATACCCCTGCAATAAAATCAAGCCTTTTTTTCTTACATAGGAAAGTCCTGCATTGTCTGCATAAGGAATTTCACTAAGTATAAATTCATATAAAGGTTTTTGCTTCCTTGTAGCTTTTTCGCATCATACTTTTCATCCGCTTCAAGTATTCCTTCTATAACCTGCTCATAGTGGTACAAAAGGTCTTTCATTTCCTTATCTCTAAGGCTTTCCGCCTTCTTTATGGACTCTTCACACTCAGTATCCGCCTTTGTATAGTTTTCCATTTCTATAAATTTAAGCATCTTTTCATAGTGTGTATTCATATCTTCCCTAAGTTCTTTTTCTGTATCGGTTATAAAAAGTAAAGGGCAATAACGGCTGCAAGTATCACAACCACCAACACAATTGATACTATTAAAATCATCTTCCTTCTTTTTTTCTTTTTGGTATCCGACTCGACAAATACCTTATCAATATAAATACCGGCAATCGTATAGTTATCAATGTACTCGGACTCTTTATCAAGAAGTACTTTTTCAATCTTCTCAATGGCATCTTTCGGCTCTTTTCCGCTGTCGGCAAAGATGTTATCAATCTCTCCTTCCGATACATTTTCCCAAACCCCTTTTTGTATAAAGAATTAAAATATCAGTATCAACAAGTTTTTATCTTTCTCGATATCACCGGTGAAAATCCTTTTTGCCCTAAAAAGGCATATAGATTACTTCTTTGTTCATGTCTTGACAGGGCATCTTCGCTAATCATTTCTTTTGATACCATTTCACTGCTTAGTGATGTATCCGTAGTCTTATAAAATGACTTGTTATTCCTATAAAGCTTTGCCCTTGCATTTCCTGCATAGGCAAAGCGTACACTTTCATAATCAGTTATGGCAACTACAATTGATGCTTTAAGCTTCATGTATTTTTCAGCTTTTAAAAGCACTTCATTGGCATGGTTTAAGTATCCGTGTATTTTCCCTTTAGATATGGAAGGCTTTTCCTGAAACTTTGCTATGATACTTTCCACCGCTTCCTTTGCCGATTCGGTATCCGCCACATCTTCAATACCGTCAGCAAGCACATAGCAGGCAAAGTTATCTAGTTCAGCATAAGCAAAAAAATCACTGTTTTTTAATGAACTGCCTTCTTCCGAAATAAAGTTTGTATTGAATTTACTGTTTTGCTTACGCATCTTCTTCAAGCCTCCTAAATCCCTATAATTATTAGTCCAAGATTGTCCAAGTCTTCGTTATTTTTCTTTTTTATTGTTTCAATAATCTCTTTTGCCGTTCTATTACAGCTATGTTTCCTTGAAATGATTATTTCAAGTTCCCTGACAGAGATGCTTTTTTCTACTCCGGCGGTCATTATAACAACCATATCCTTTTTCTTTAGCCTTATTTCTTCTTTAGGCATAAGCGGTTTCATATAGTCATCCCTTCCTATACAGTTATATGCCTTATCCGTATCAGAAATTCTACGAGCCGCTTCCTTACTTAAAAAGTCCCTTATTTACCTTTTTCTTTTTATAAGTTCTTCCATTATCTGACCCTTGCTAAGAAGTATAAGTTCTTTTCTGCGGAAAAATATAAATATTTATATGCCCCATAATGGCATAGCTTAAAAAGATTTCCTCTAAGCATTAGACAGGCTGCATACGCCCTTCCGTTTTCTCCTCTAAGTGCATTTAAGACATTCATGTTAGCCATCTCAAAGGCTCTGTCAAAGAAATAGCGACTGCTTTGGTTGTTATCATATAGGTTATAAAGTTTAGTGAAAGTTCTTACTGTAGTCAGTGCTGCAACCTTCCCTGGTATACTCTTTTCCTTCCCCTGAGCTAAGTATTGCCATAAGTCTGTCTTTTTCCTTTTTGAATCCATATGCATTTGCCTGAACCTGTCTTTTTCCGATATCAAGTAAGGCTCCTATATCGTATATCCTGATTTTTTCTTCTTTGATCCATGTATACACTCTCCATGAAAGAATAAAAAAAGCGGTTAGAATAAGAATTAAAGCCATCCAAAAAGCAGTCCCCATATCTGTTTTCCCCTTAATTTTTTTTAGAAATACCCATTATATTTTCCATGAAAATGTCTATTACATTTTCCCTATTCCTATGGAATTTTTCCAATTGCTTATTAAAAACATTTACCATGAAAACTGCTTTCCACATAAAGCAATGTATAAAAACTCACTTTCCCCCATGGTAATGACATCATAAGTTTCAAGAGCCTGTGGAGTGTAAACTGCCTTTCCGTTTAGATAGGTAATTCCTCCACCCTCTGTACAGATAAGAGTTGCTTCAAGATCTTTTTCATCAAAGGATAAAATAGCATGGTTTTCCTGCTTTATGGCATTATCTCCAATGATTTGAATATCCATGGCATCCGTTCTTCCGATATAGTTTTTCCCAAATACCACACGATAATCTTTTCCGTATCTTGGTCCCTTAATGCACACAAGCCATGCACACACCGGTTTGGTTTTTATTCTTACCAAACTTTCTTCAAGCTCCTTATCATCAAATGATTCTTCAAGTTCTTTTCTTTCCGTCATATCCATGTTGCAATACGGGCAGATATTTCCGTATCTTCTTTTTGAAAACATGTGTCCGTTTTTGCATCTTATTAAATTTCCCATGATAACTTCCTTACCTTATCTGTAGTTTATTAAGCCCTATAAAAATATAGTCTTTTTTTGCCAGCTTACTTTGCCCGTCCTTAATGTTATAAAGTTTATCTTCTAAAAATCCTTTAATCTGTGTTCCGTTCTTGCTTTGCATATCTTCTATATACCATGACCCGTCCACATAGTTAAGTATTGCATGAACATCACTTACGGTCCCCGAAAAATAGGTGTCAGATAAATCTATATCTATATCCTCTTCACTGTTTTTCTTTCCGATTACCAATGAGTTTTTTCCTAAAATATTCCATTTTTTTACTACGGTATCTTCTTCACTTAAAAGTACAAGCTCGGACAAAAAATGTATCTTGTATCTTTTCTTTTTTAAAAGAAAAGTCCTTTACTGCAAAGTAAATCAAAGAACCTGAAATTAAAAAAGAAAACATATAAAATATATATCCGCCCTTTAATCCTCTTCCCAAAAATCCGACAATTACGACACACAAGATAGCTGCAATTATTCCTGAAACATCAAATACAAATCTTCTATTCATATATTCCTATTCCAACCACTTTTAATTGTATAGGGAATATTTATCTCCCTACTCTTCATCATTGTGGTGTTCCCTAAATGCGATAATTTCCTTTATGTAGGCTTCTAAGATAATTTATAGAAAAATAGGCTGCACGACAATAAATGTCTTGCAGCCCAAACTTTTAACGACTGATTTTTTGTTACTCGGCTGCGTATCCGCCTTCAACTATCAGACCTGCCATCTTATCTTTTTTCTGTTTTATTACAAGAGTAAAGTTTCCTACTCCTTCTTCATCCCCATGCCTTTCTTTGTAGTTCACTACAAAAGCATTCGGAAATACATATTTTCTTTTTGGTAATTCCCGCTACTATCTGTTCTACGGTAACCTTTCTGTAGCAGTCTTTATTTTGTGCCGAAACCATTGACCAAAGTGCCATATTTCTTGTTGAGTCAAAAGGATCTCCGTCTACTGCTGTTAAAATCTTACCGGTAATCTCCATTGTTGCACCGGCATCATTGGTACGAGCATTTGAATCAATAGGAATGTCTGTGGATAAAAATACGCTGTTTACACATTCCTTTGCAAGTTCAAAGCTTTCATTACCTTCTATTTTTACTTTGTATGCCATGCTCTAATCCCTCCTATTTCTTATTCTCCGGCATATCCGCCTTCTACCGCCACCTTTGCATTATTATCCTTCTTTTGACGGATATGGATATAAAACTCTCCGGTACCGTTTACATCATCCGCCTTTTCAGAATACTCCACCACGAATGCATTCGGAATTACATACTTTCTTACAACAGAGCCGGCAGATACCACTGTTACTTCCGCTACTCTGTAGCAATCCGCATTCTCGGAAGGAATCTGAGACCACTTGGCAAGTTTTAATACATCATCAACATCCGCTCCGACATTGTATAAAACTCTTCCCCATACCTTTACACCAAGACCGTAATCTGTTGCTTTGGCATTGGAATCCTTTGGAGACTCAGACAAAAACTCTGCGTTTACTATGCTTCTCTCATCAAAGTCTGCTACTTCCGAACCGGTTACTCTAAACCTAATTCCCATTGTGCTACCTCCTATGAAAATATATATTTTTTATAAAACTACTCCAAATATTTAATTTTTTTTTAATCAACTCAAAAATGAAGTTCTCATTTTATATCACATCTTAATATGTATCCTTACTCTCCCGCTACACGATTTAGTGGCACTTCAACTCTTTTAACAGCATTTCCGAAACTTATCTCTATAGCACATACACCTGCCGTTTCATCCGCTTCATAGGTAATATCATCATTACTTCCCAGTATACCGTTAATATTTGTCTTTTTAGAAAGCCATATACTTTTTTGACTGGACGGATTATTTGAGAAGAACTTTGCTATATTTTCCGCCTTAAAATCTCCTGTGGCATGCCTTAAAATCCTCTCAATATAGTTAGCGGTCTGCGTTTTATAAATAGGCTCATAACTGCCACCTGCAAGTTTTAAGTTTCTTGCTTTATATACCATTATATGGCTGATATTTTCTCCGTCTAATACCGCATTCTCTGAAGAAAATACAAAGCCGAATCCTCTTTTGTTAATATCATCTTTTACACTGTTTGTAAATCCGGTAATCTCCTTTGACATGGTAGTATGTATCTTAAGAGAATTATTCTTTGCTTCAATATCAAATCTTACACCCGGTAAATCCGTATCCACATCCTTCTTAAAATACTCTTTAAGATACTCAGGAGATTGATAACTTGCCACAAATCCTGCTGCTACATATGCTGCACCTATATAAACTCCGTCTATCCAAAGCTTCATGATATCTTCCTTGGCTTTTGACAGTTCAGCAGCTTCATTTTCATTTACAATCATCCTGCTTTCAAGCTTTACTCCTGATTTATCTTTTGGAATAATTGTAAAGTTCGGTACACATGGAATCAAATACTCTGAATATGGCTTACCACTAAGGCTTGCACATCTATCGTCAAAAAATCCCACTCCAGTCATTGCCATACTGTTAAATGTTGTCTTATCCCCTGTTTCATAGGAATAAAAGCATTGTACTCCATAATCTTTTAATGCATCTGCGATTCTTGCCAAAGACTCCACACTGACATTTTTCAGTTTTTTTACACTGTCTTTATTTCCCTTAAATCTTTCTCTTGTAACATTCATCTTTGATTTTTTTCATCCAAAGACACTCCTGCAACTATTGCATACCAAACGGTATTGCCATAATCATTCTTTTTCATTTACAGTATTTAAATAAGCACAAAGCTTTGGTACATTCAGGCTGTTTGCCATAGTTTCATTCTTTACATTGGCAATCAGAAGACTTGGTCTCATTCCCTTTATCTGCTTGGGATACTGTTCAAAAAATGCCCACACACCTAAAATCTTTTCAACCAAAGGTTTCACAACCTTTATAAAGTCATCCTTGGCATTTTTATAAAACTCAAGATATGTGTTATAATTATCCACTTCCTTCTTAACATCAATCTGACTTTGCATTGATGAATTAAGAGGACAAAAAGTTCTTACCACCAACTGTTTTACATAGCTGTTTCCTTCAGAATTTAGAGCATCATAGTCATCTTCAAGAGCTTCAATAAGTCCTGCATTTGAATTGTCATCCGTAACCACCAAAGCACTTTCTTCCACCTTTGGAGCTTCTATTACTGTAAGTTCTCCTTCGGAAGACATGGTAAGAAGTCCTAATGTTAGAGCATCATTACTTTCAGACTCTTTTGATTCTCCAAGTAAAAGTCTTGTTTTTATATCTGAAATAGCAAGAGGAATCATCGCCATAAGATTTTGGTAATTGGCACTGGCTTCTTCAAACATCGAATTAAGCTTATCACCAAGATCAAGCTTATGAGGATCTCCATCTTCAAGTTTTGCATACTCCGCATAAGTATACTGAAGTTCTTTTCTTACCTGCTTTATATCATCCATAACCTTTGAGGGAGAAATCATCTCTGTAAGCTTTTCAAACTTAAAATCCGCATTGATAATTCCCTGACCTCTTTTGGTCTCAACCAAGGTCATAAGCATTTTTAGAAAGTCGTTATGTGCATTAAGATGAACTATGCTCAGCATGTTTTCAGGAACACCTGCCGGTTTTTCCTTGGAATACACAATCTTTCCGGTTGCGGCATTAAAAAAAGAATATACCGTAGGGTCAAACTTTTCTAAAAACTCTTCAAAGTTTCTGACAAGCAGTGCTTCATTGATTTCTTTTATCTTGTCATCACTTAGGCTGTCCAGTCCCCTTACATCACCAACCAAGGTAAGTAAGTTGAGTTTTTCAGGATTAATCTCTTCAATCAACAAAGTACGGTTCGTTTGCTTATAATACTCTCTGCCATCCTGCATCTCCTTAAATCTATATTATTCTTACATAAAATACAAACTCTAAGATCTCATTACATATCGGGTAAAAGGAATATAAACAGTAGGAATCCCTACAAGATACAAAACCAATAACTATCATTGTTGGCAGTACAGAACATAGACTTAATAGAAAAATAACAACAGATAAATTGTGTTGTTTATCTCTATCAGAACCAATTCCAGCTACTAACAGTATCTATTTCTACCAAGAAATAATTTCTTAATAACAATAAAAACGACAATTATACCTATATTATTTACAAATTTTATATCCCTTATCTGTCTACGATAGTACTATATGTACAGGATAATTTCAAGCTTTTTTTAATATAATTTACATCTATACTACGATATATAAAAATAGTATTAAAGTTAAGGTTAGTTATACCTATTTCTCAGCTGTAAACTCTACTAAAATATCATTTTTGAGCGGTATTCCATGGTAAATTCTATTGTCTTTTTTTATTTTTTTATGATTTCAACAAAAATTTATACCGACTTTTTTTATAGTTGAAATTTAAAACCAACATGATTTGAATGATTAAAAAACAAAAATATTATGTGGACTTTTCCGGATAATTGTAGCAAGCACAGTAAGTGCATATGCACTTACGAAAAATTGACTTAATCCTCGCTTTCACATCGGACTCTTTCAGTCAATTTTTGCTTGTTGGGAAATATCCCCAAACCCCTACATAAATAACTTCGTTGATTTCATCTCCTAAGTAGTTTTTGAAATAGTTTTCGATTCTTTCATTGAAGCTTACTTTCAAAAATGTTATAATCCTCTTGTAACTTATATAACTATTTTATCTCTCTACAGGAGATTTCTGATTTAGAAATATACTATAAAGCAAAACCTGTAAGTCAAGCTTAGCACTTGATTTTACAGGTTTTTTCTTTTGCTATTTTTAGGATTTGGAGGTTTTGACATGGCAAACAGGGTAAGAACTCATGGCATTTATTTAATGCTTTCAGATGATGAACTAAAGGTTTTGGAGAAAAAATATAGGCTGTCCGGTTGTAAAACTTTGCGGCAGTTTATTATGAAATGCATCATAGGCAAGGATATTTTTGTATTGGATATGACAGCTTTTAGGGAACTTTCCGCAAGTATCGGCAGGATAACCGGTAGCATCAATCAGATTGCAAAGCGGGTAAATTCCACCGCAGCTATCTATAAAGATGACATCATTGATATACAAGAGCTGCTAAAAAAGCAGGGGAAAGATATTTACTCTATGCGAAAAAGACTATATGACCTTGGAAATTTAGAAACAATAAATACGGAGGAAATCTGATGGCTGTTACAAAGATTCATCCCATAGAAAAAACTTTGCACTTAGCCCTAAACTACATCATGAATGCTGATAAGACCGATGAAAAATTCCTTATTTCCTCTTTTAACTGTAATCCTAAGCTTGCTCATCTTGAGTTTGAGCAGACGAAAAGAGAATGTAATTCCAAGGCAAAAATATTGGCAAGGCATTTAATTCAATCTTTCGCTCCCGGAGAAACCACTCCTGAGCAGGCACACAAAATAGGTCTTGAACTATGTGAAAAGGTCTTTCAAGGAAAGTATGAGTATGTACTCACTACCCACATAGATAAGGGGCATCTTCATAATCATATTTTATTTAATAATGTAAGTTTTGTAACAGGTAAGGCGTATCAAAGTAACAAAAGAAGTTATCATCAAATCAGAACTGTCAGTGATGAGATTTGTAAAGAAAACGGTTTATCTGTCATTGATGAAAACTATAAAAAATTCAAGAACAGATATTCCACAAACGGTAAAAGCTATATTGAATATATGGAATTTAAGAAAGGCGGTTCTTGGAAAAACAGGCTTCACCTTGCCATTGATAAAGCAATTCTAAAGTCCGGTACTTACGAAGAGTTTTTAAAAGCAATGGAAGATTTAGGATATGAAATTAAGATTGGAAAGTACCTTTCATTCCGCCATAAAGACAAAAAAGACAGCGGCAGATTTACAAGGACAAAGGCAAATGTGCTTGGAGTAGATTATACCAAAGAGCGAATTAAAGAAAGAATTGAAGATCCAACCAAACAGCAGATTTATAATAAAGAACAGCTTTATGACAAACTCTCTTATAAAAAGCATAGTACTATTGTAAATATAAAGAACAATGAAAAGGTAAAATCCTCAAAAGGTTATGAAGTGTGGTCAGGTAAACATAACATGAAAACAATGGCTTCATCTTTAAACGAAATGAGAAGATATGGCATAAACACCTATGAAGAACTGGAATCAAAATTAAAGAAGGCAGCTTCAGACAGACAACAATTATTAGAGCAGATAAAACAAGATGAACAGGAAATGAAATCCATATATTCTGTGATAGAAAATAAAAACACACTTTCTAAAAATCAATTGATCTATGACATGTATATTGAAGATAAAGAAAATATCGCCTTTTATGAAGAATATAAGCCACAGATTATTGCCTATGAAATCGCCTTAAAAGAACTTGAAAAATCAGGATACCATACATTAAGTATTCCGGAACTGTCGAATAAATATGCTGTTTTAGAACAGAAAAAAATTAGCCTTATGAAAGAATATGCCTATCAAAACTTCATGCTCCACGATCTTCAACAAGCAAAGAAAAATACGGATATATACCTTAACAACCATCTGGAAAAATAAAAGAAGGAGGTCGCTCCTACCTGAATTTTTGGTAGAAAGCAATCCCTCCTTCTTATCAATAATAAATACATAGACATTGGTGTGTATTTTTGAAAAAGTATATATAATACGAGGCAAATCTACAATTTTCCCTATTTTCATTAGGGTGTATGAAATTTAAGTTATCTAAACATAAGACGATATTTTTAAGTAGTCTTTAGTTGCTTAATCTTTTCATCTACAGCTTCAATTGCAAATTTATATAAGTCTTCAATATCTGATTCTGTTAGTTTAAGCTTTTTAACATCAATGCCTTCTAAAAAAGTACCATATCCAATTCCTTCCCTGTGTTTTTCTAGGTACTCTATACAATTCTTTTTATGCTTTTCTGACATTTCATCAATTGGGGAAATTTTCTCTACGCCACCACCACTTATCCAAAAACCATCTGGTGCACCTAAAAATTTATATGAACTCTTACTTTCAATCATAATTCTACAAAATGTATCTTTATCCATTTACTAGCCTCCCTATCATCAAATTATACAACCCTTTGCTATAAATAATATTTCTAACAAAAAGATTTATTTCGTGTATATTATAACACAAAAAAAGCATTAATGAGATAGCTTCAGTTAAACATATCCAAAAGCCCGTATCCAAAAGTTTTCTCAAAATATCATTAAGACTTAAAAAAACACAATTACACAAAGGAAAAGTATATTGCAACATCTCACTTATAATATATAAATGATGCCACCTAACAGAACTTTGAGGGTGCATTGAATATCTTCTAAGCATTTCTTTTAGGCGAAGAAGTTTTCCTTTTCCTTGTGTTGAATTTTTCTGCAAGCTCTGCTTTTTAATAATACTGTTTTCTTATATCTTGTCCATTTCTATAAGATGATCTTCTCTTCTTTTCCATACAACTAAAGAGATTATACCTATTATGATATAGTTTACCACCTGATTGGCTAAATCATTGTTTAAAAGAGGTAGGAAATAAGATTTTTCATTTGTAATAAATCCATTTACTAAAATACAATACACCGTCATAGAGCTGAAGAATGAAATGGCTAAATTAAGAATCTTTCCAATCAATCCAAATTTATCATGAATGAGCTTAAATAAGACAGAATATAGCACTACAGCCACTATTGCCGCTAATATATCCCAAAAATATACGGCATATCCGGATGAAAACTTGATGGAAAAATAATGGTGAGTATAGTACCAACTTGCTATAAACACCGCAAGCTTATCCATTACAAATAAGCTTATTTTTACAAATGTTGTTCCTACAAACAGGATAACTCCCAAATATAGTATAATTAAGGCTATAAAAATAACAATCATATCATTTCATCCTCTCTACTAAATAATCCTATTTCTTATACTATAACGCCCCTCTCCTTTTTTAGCAAATACTTATTTTAAGTTTAAAAGAGAATCAAAAAAGACAGGGGAAAGCAGCTTATCAGGCTACTAATCCCCCCAATTTTATCTTTCTACCCCTTTTTCACTTTTCATATTCCCTTGTTCTTTTGATCTGCCATCCGTTTTTTCCTTATAATCATTTAGTTTTTTAAGTGTTGAAGGCTTCTCTTTTGTATCTTGAGATTGTCCTCTGGCTTTTAACAACTTGGCGGAATATACCTTAAAGTTTGTATATTGCTTTCCATTTTTTCCGATACTAAGCTTTTCTTTTCCTGAAAGCGAAACAAAATCTCCTTTTCTAAAGTCCTTTACTGCTTGAACCTGCTCATTATAGGCAAAACAATTCATAAACTTTACATTCCCCATTCCGTCATTTTGAGCAATAGAAAAACTTGCCACTCTGAAATCCTGTCCCTCATTTGACCTTAGATCCTTTATTTCAACATCGGCGGTAAGATTACCTTTGACATACTGCTTTTCTTGATCATTATTATCTTTCAGACTTGTATTTTCTTTTACTGTATTTTCCTGTGTTTGGTATTGCTCGTTTTCACTTATTTCTTCTTTGCTTTTTTTCTGAATGCCTGCATCTTTTTCTATCTCTTCCTGCTTTATATCTTTAGCTGTTTTTAGGTCTTCATCAATAAAGTCCATAAACCTTTCATCAATCAACCCCATATAAGAGTCATTCATATAGTTGTCATAGGCATTATCCAGTATGTCTTCATTATTTATATCTGTTTCCAGTGATATTATTCCCTTAATAAAATCACTATGATTGTATTCCGCCAAGAATGATAAAGTTTCTTTCATACTTTCAAAACTATTATTTTGCATATTTGAAATGCTTCTTAAATCATTTGCATATCTTCCGTTTACCCACTCAAATTTACCGGTTTCTTTATTCTCTTTAATTCCTGATGCTATAACAAATTGTTCACCTGTAAATAATACCACCTGATTTTTCTTTACATCAAGCACCGTTGTATGTTCTCCCAGTGCCGTTTTAATAATATCCCCTTTTTTTAAGCTCATAAATTCCTCCATTCTGTCTTTACACTTTATTTTTCTATTAAATTTGAGAAAAGAGTACCCATAAAAGATACTCTCTTCCCATATTTATATATGATATCTTTTATCCGGATCCTACCTTGTCTCCTCAAAGTATTCTAATTGATTTTCCCTTGCACCTGTTTGACTGATTTGTTCCTTATACCCGGTTAATTTATCTACTACAGAGTTTCTTTCTCTTTTATTAAGATCTCCGATACTTTGCACCTTACTGTCTCTAAAGTCGGCATCATACCTGTCCGCTACACCGTCCAAGTCCGTATCTTTTTCTAACGGATCATAAAAATTTCCATCATCATCAATTTTAAGCCCCAGTACCTCTTTTAACTTTTCTTCATCCACATAGATAAGCTCATTAAAATCCCAAAAACCTATACTTGCCTTTATCTGCACAAGCTCACTTCTATCGCTTGCATCAAGAGGATCATAGGTGTACTGAAAGCTGTTAACTAAAGTATTATCAACATAGGTATTCATTTTATAATTGATTAAATCAAGGCTTGTCTGTATTTCATGCTCTTCATCCGGCGTAGTCGTATAAGCAAGCCCTATATCGCTTAAATCAGGAAACAAAGTATCAAAATCTTCTATACTATGATTTTCCTCATACTCTTTATTTAAGAAATGAATCAATTCTTCTTTTACTTCTTCAAGTAATGGATTCTTTTCCTCTGTTACTGCTTCTTTTTGCCCCATGTCAAGTAGATTATTTACCTCTGCAAGTCTTAGTATCTTTTCTTTTAGAAGCTCATCCTGCGGAAATTTCTTCTGAATTTCAAGTTTTGCGGTTTCTAGTTGACTTTCGGTATCACTAAGCTTACCTAAAGTTTGCTCCAGTCTCTCAGGCATTTTATCAAGGACATTATCCATTCTCGTTATATTTCCTATACCGTCCGTTCCAAATTCACCATAATGATTCTCTTCGCCTTTTAGATTAAATTTATACTGATTGGAAAAGCTGTCATAGTATGCAAATAAATCAAAGTTTCTGTACTCTCCGATTTTTACTTCTTCCGACTTAAAAATCATCCGTCTTTCTTATGCTTTTTTTATCTTGCTTATCAAAAAAATTCTCCAGCTTGTCTTTTTATCCGTATATTTTTTTGCCGTCAAGAACAAGAGAGGTGAATTTTTGATACTGTTTCTTTATCCGACTTTTTCTCTATCTCCATTGAATTTTTCTCCTACATTCTCCAAATTTGACTGAATATATACTTCCCTATCTGTATTTTCTTCTCTATATGGCTCTACTGCTTTTTATATCTTTTTTCAGGTTTTCTATTTTATTTTTTAAATTTTCTATTTCTTTAGGGTAAACCTTTACCACCTTATCCTCAAGTTTATACAGGTTTGATTTAAAGTTGGACTCAAGCATTTTTAGCTTGGATACCTCCACATCAAGATCCATTTTCTCACGAATTAAAGGATTACCTGTCGCAAGTGCCTTTATTTCAGCATAATTTAATGTAGCCTCATCCACATCCTCTGCAACTCTTACCGGTGTTTTACTTGTCATTATCTGCGAAATATACTTTTGTTTGTTCTCAAGTGTTTGGAAAAGATAAGCATCAAAGGTATTTTCAGTTACATATCTGAAGATATAAACATCCTTATTTTCATTTCCCTGTCTTACGATCCTTCCGGCTCTTTGAGAGAGATCCGCAGGTCTCCATGGTATATCAAGATCGTGAATGGCAATGAGTTTATCTTGTGCATTGGTTCCTGCTCCCATTTTCTGTGTAGAGCCTAAAAGCACACGAATTTCTCCTTTCCTTACCTTATCAAAGATAGCATCCTTTTCCCTGTTGTTATTTGCATTATGGATAAATTCAATTTCTTCTTTTGGAATTCCCATCATAATGAGTTTGTTCCTAATATCATCATAAATATTAAACTCGCTTGATGGTGTGGACATATCACAAAAGACAAGCTGTGCCGATTTTTTATCTGTATATTTATCCCATATACTGAAGATATTTTTTACACAAGTATTCACCTTACTGTTCTCATCATCAGGAAGTAGGGGATTTATAAGCCTCTGATCAAGTGCCATCTTCTTTCCGTCATTTGTAATAAGCAGCATATTATCGACAGAGGAATCCACCTGTTTTGCTCGAACCTTATCCGCTCTTTCAGAAAAAGTTTCAAGTATTTGCTTTTGCTCCTCGCTAGGCTTTGTCTTTATAGTCTCATAGTGTGCATTTGGAACAGGAAGATTTAATACATCCGCTGTTTTTATATCCATAAACTGCTTAACCATGTTCATCAGTTCCGGGAGATTATAAAACTTTGAAATCTTGTCTTACTTCTATATCCGTTTCCTTCGGGATTAAGTTCTATTGCCGTAACTGTTTCTCCAAAGGTTGATGCCCAAGAGTCAAAGTGCTGAAGGTGCATTTTTTTAAGTTCGTCATACTGAAGATACCTTTGCATGGTGTAAAGTTCAGCCATACTGTTGCTAACTGGAGTTCCTGTTGCAAAAACAACTCCCTTACCGCCTGTTATCTCATCCATATATCTGCATTTCATAAGCATATCGGACGACTTTTGTGAATCTGTTGCACTGATTCCTGAAACATTTCTCATTTTTTTGAAAACAGGTACAGATTTTTTTATATGAATGGGCTTCATCCACAAAAAGCTTATCAATTCCCAGTTCCTCAAAAGTTACCACATCATCTTTTTTATAATCATCATTAAGTTTCTTTAACGTTGCCTCCAGACTTTTCTTTGTCTTTTCAAGCTGCTTTACACTAAATCTTTGATCCCTGTCTCTTTTATATTCTCCGATAAATTCCACAATCTCATCGATCTGACTTTTAAGTTCATACTCCTGTCTTTCCTTTGAAATCGGAATTTTCTCAAATTGACTATGACCTATAATAACCGCATCATAGTCTCCTGTTGCAATCCTACTGCAAAATCTTTTCCTTTTATCCGGTGTAAAGTCCTTTTCTGTAGCACAAAGTATATTGGCTGCCGGATAAAGCTCGTTAAATTCACGCCCGAACTGTTCCACGATATGATTTGGAACTACAAACATGGCTTTAGAACTCATCCCAAGCCTTTTAGACTCCATCGCAATTCCTATCATCTCAAAGGTCTTTCCCGCCCCTACTTCATGTGCAAGCAGGGTATTCCCTCCAAAAAGTCCCCTTGCTATTGCATCCTTTTGATGTGGTCTAAGCTTAATTTCAGGATTTATCCCGTCAAAGGGCAAATAGCTTCCGTCATACTCCCTTAATCGAATGGAATTAAATCTTTCATTATATTTTTTCAACAGTCTGTTTCTTCTGTCCACATCCTCAAAGATCCAGTTCTTAAATTCCTCTTTAATGATTTCCTGTTTACTTCTTGCAAGCATGGTCTCTTTTTGATTTAGAACTGATGTTTTTCTTCCATCCGAATCAATGATTTGGTCATATACTTTTGTATCTCTAAGATTTAGACTATCCTCTATAAGCTTATATGCACTCACTCTGCCTGTACCATAAGTGAAATTAGCCAGATCGTTATTTTTATCTGTGCTTTTTCCCTCTACCCTATACTCTCCTGTAAAATCCGTATATTTAATATCTATATTCCATCTGTTTGATGCGGAGGTCTTTAACAGATTAAACATAAAGCTCTTATAGTCTTTTTCAGGTATCCATGTAGAACCCATCTTGACAGTTATATCACTTGCTTCAAGATTTTTTGGCATTACTTCTTCCAGTCTTTTTTTCTGATAATTAAGAGCGGATAATTCCTGTTTTAATACTGAAATTTTTTCTGTTATTTCCGATTTATATGATAATTCTTCCTGATTGGATCTTCCTGCTTCAAATCCCGATTGTAATTCATGAGGCTTATCTAACTCTTCCTTATTCCTTTTAATTTCATAATCTATATTTTTTATATATGCGTCTACTACTTTTATTTTCTCTCTGATATTACCTGATAAGTATTCATCTGCACTGACATAGGATCTGGAAAAATCTCCTAAATCTAAAGCTGATAAAAAAGGAGTAATATCACTTGGCTCAAAACTGTCAAGATTTAGGAATATCTCTCCTTTTAGTCCTTCTATCAGCTCTTTTCTTATATTTCCTGTAAGCTCCTCCATATACTCAAAGTTTACATTTCCCTTTTGAGATATAGAAAGGATTAATGCCTCTGTTAAGCTATCCGTATGTTCAATTACCATAGCTTTTTTAATGGTTCTTTTTGTAAAAATATCGGACTTACCGATAAAGTTACCTTCTTTATTAAGGTTTTCCAAGGTGGACACTAAAGAGTAGTTGGCATCCTCCTGGAGTAGTCTTTTATTTGCCCTTGAATTAATTAGTCCATATTTATTAGAAAAATCATCATAAAGCTTATTTAATCTGCCCTGTAAGGCTTTTATTTCTCCTTCCGGATAATCTTCCTTTTGATAGGTAATTACTCCTCTTAATGCTTTTTCTATTTCAAGATATGCTCCTATCTTCAACTCATCAGCTTTATTTAGAAGTACCCTTTGCATAATTGAGTTTTCTCTAAAGTACACCTTATCTTCAATCACTGCATAGGAATAATTCTTAACATTGTCATCAGCCGGAAGTATTTCTGTTTCAAGTTCCTCATTTGACTTCGCCTTTTCATAAGTGCCTTTGATATTTTTAATTGCATCCTCAAGCTGTTCTTTTATCGGTTTACTTTCATCTGCAATGCAAGCAAGAGCGGTGCCGAACCTGCCGGGTACTTCCTGCATACTACCAAGTACCATTTCAGGATTATCTACAAAGTATTTATTATAGCTTAGTCCCTGCCTGTCCTTATCAAGCTTTAACCCAGTCCTCATCTATTTTTTTAATAGCCTGTCTCTTTTCTTTAAGAAAAATAATATCACTTGTAACCTCTGTACCGGCTTCACCTTTTAAATATATTATTCGGCAGTCTTATTGCTCCCAGAAACTCTGCCCGCTCACTGATATATCTTCTTATATCCTCATTTCTTTTATCCATTGTGCCTGATGAAGTTATAAAAGCAATTATTCCTTTGCTACGCACCTTATCCAGTGTTTTGGCAAAAAAATAATCGTGAATAAGAAAGTTGTTTTTTTCATACTCACGATCGGATACCCTATAATCTCCAAAAGGTACATTTCCTATAGCTATGTCAAAAAGATTATTTGAAAAAGCAGTTTCTTCAAAGCCTTTTACCTGAATATTTGAATGGGGATAAAGCTTTTTAGCAATCTGTCCGCTGATACTGTCAAGTTCTATACCGTAAAACTTTGAGTTTTGCATTGATCCGGGCAGATTTCCGATAAATCTTCCCGTTCCCGTGCTTGGCTCTAAGATATTTCCACTCTCAAATCCCATATCCGATAAAGTATGATAAATAGCATCTATTACTACCTTAGGTGTATAAAAGGCGGTAAGTGTACTCTCCTTGGCAGCTTCATACTCTGATAGTGATAGGTTTTCTTTTAAGAACATCCTTGCTTCCTGCCACTGACCACCCCGCTCTTCATCAAAAAAACATCTGAAAGTCCTCCCCAACCTACATACTTGCTTAAAATATCCTGCTCTTCTTTACTTGCATTTCTGTTTTCTTTATCAAGCTGTTTTAGTACCTTTATTGCTTCAATGTTGTTTTTTAATCGCTCTGACGGTGGTAAGACTTCATCTTCTCTTGTTATCCTATAATTGACGGGGGAGATATTTTTTTACATATTCTCCGCTTGTATAGGTTTCTTCTTGCTTTGGTACTTCACTTAAAAGCCTCTTTATTTAAGGCATGTATATCTTCTTTGCTTAAATTCTCCTTTAGTGATTTTTCTTCTGTGGAAAGTATCTTAAAATCAAGTTCATTTTCATTTCTAAATGTCAGAATCTCACTTCCTGTAATAAATCCTGTAAGATACCCTTCATTATCATCCAATTTTATTGTCTTATAGTTTCCATAATCACTTATTTCTGAAATCAGGTATTCCTTTCCTTGATATCTTACCTGCATACCTTCTTTAAAAATCGGCTCATTTACATTTTCTTGTTCATTTGCCTTTTTAATCTGCTCATTTATATAACCTGTAAGAAGTACATTTCTATGGTTATCATCAAGCAAGTAAGAGAGGTTTTGAAGCATTTCATGATAACTTCCATACTCGATTGCACGATTAGAATTAAGCATATATCCATTGTATCTCAGGTTTTGCTTTATCTGTCTATTTTTCATATCTAAGACAAGTTCTGCTTCATACCCGACTTTCCCGTCTATGCTGTTTCTTATATGCTCCGGTACTTTTAAGTTTCCTTCATCTACAGTCTTTTTAAGCAAAATAAATTCTTCATTTTGAGAGTTATACTGATACCCTCCGGCTTCTTTTTCTTCTTTAAAAGTCAGAGCAGATATAACATCATTCTTAGCCTTAAGCTCTAATACCTTTTCACTTTCTTCTTCAGCTAAATCAACTTGTATTTCACTTTCTTTGTTACTATGGGCAGTATTTTGATATACTTCATTTATTATCTCCTGAGTTGGTGCCGTGTTTCTATAAAGATAGGCAAACTCTCTTTCATTTGCTTCATTACCATCCCCTATATCCACTCTGTAATGTTCTTTTACTTCGCCGTCTACGATATGATCAAAATAAAACTTTGAATACCCTAACCACTCATCTGTCATTTGCCCATACTTATCTTTGCCTACAGTTTCATTATGTATACTTATTTTTTCATCCAACTCTTTTATTTCATTAAGAAGATCCTTTGTAACAATCATACCTGTATAATCTTTTTCTGTTAGACTTGATTTTTCATGAAATTCCACCACCCAGTAATCATTTGGATTTTGCTCTTTATATGATGTATTTTGATTTAAGATATTTTCTGTACTGAAACTCTCTTTTCTTTCTATTTGCAACTCATAGATTTTTTCAGCTTCTTCATAAGATACTTCTCTTTCATCCTGAATTAAAAGTATTTCTTCTTCCCTTTGTATACCCGGATCAATGTCGGTAGCATTTTCTTTATCCGTTATATCCTGTTCTTTTTCCTGATTAAAATACTCTGACTCTATATTTTCTTCTTTTGGTTTTAGCTGTTTTTGTACATCGGACACAACATCCTTATTTTCGTATCGATCATTCTTTATTAAGTCTTTAATCTTTACTGCCACTTGACTCCAGCTAAGCATAAATTCCGGGGAGTTTCCCTTTTTAAGCCCAATTCCCTTAGCATCATGCCATTCACTGCTTCCCATATTTCCTGATAAAGCATGAGTTCTTCCACCTGTGCCGTACTCATTTTTTAAAAATTCCACTTGCTCTGAAAGTGTATGATTTTCTCTAAAAAAATCGGCAATCCGTTTTTCACCCCCTGAAATACCGCTTCCCCGTCTTAAATTTTCATCTATCTCATCTTCTGTGATAAATTCTTTTATTCTCGGTAATTCCATAAGACCGGAACTAAGTTCCTTCCTTGGTATCTCCAAATCATTTAACCTTTGTAAAATCTCATCCGGCTTATGAAAATGAAATCTTAATATCCCCTTATTTTCCATATAGTCCTGTAAAAATATGCTATATTCTTCTCTAAGTTTATTCCTAAATTCAGGGCTTCTAAGCTTTTCTGTAAGTTCTTCGGTTTCATCAGGAAATCCTTGTTTTTCTGTTCGATCAAGAACCTGTAGGTAGTTTTCTTTTACATCATCTGGAAAATCTCTTTTTAAGTACCACAGCTTTTCGGCAAGTTCTTTTCTTTCATAGGAAAAGGCTTCCGCCACCTCTACATTGGTTGCATATTCACTGCTTTCAATAAGTTCTCCTATACGCTTTGACGCATCAGACCATGATAAAATCTGCATCGGATTTTCTTTTGATGAAATATCATTGGATAAGTAGATTCCTTCTTTATCATACCATGCACAAACCTTGTTTCCGTCCACTTCATAACCGTTTCCGCCTTTAAAAGTATCTTTAAAAAATTCTGCTAATTCTTCTATACTTTTTCCTTTAGAATACTCAGCTAAAACCTTTAATCTTAAATTCTCTTCATTTCCTCCATAAATTAAAACCGTATCTACTTCTTTTTGCTGTAAGGGCAAGTTAAATCGCACCTGACCGCCTTCATTCTGGGCAAAAGAAAAAGAAGTCTTATCGACTTCCCTTTCAATATTTCTATTATTTAATTGTGAATCATTTTCTATGCCCAGACTATCTGTTCCAGTACTATCCTTGTCAGTGTCATATCGAGATTTTTCTTCAGTCCCGTATATTTCAGAAAATCCTCCGACTTTAGTTCGTTTGTCAGCCCCCAAGCCTCCATCATTTTCGGCTCTTCCTTCTCCAAAAAATCCTGTGCCTGTTCCTCTATATTTAGAAGATGCTCCATCAATGTCCCTCTGTAATACATACTCTGATACTGATTCTCCCTGTTCTCCTTCAGGAATTTTAGCCTCTCCCTGCCAAATCTGTTCAGCCTGCTCTGATCTACTATCTTTGGCATCTCGATATTCGGTATCAAAACTTCCTCTCCATCTTCCATCTTCTCCAAACTGTAGGTTCCCCCCTGTTTCTCGAACATATTCTCCTTGATTACCGGGATGTAGATTTCTTCCTCCAAAAGGTATTCCCTGTCCGCCAGTATTACTGTTTCTCTCATCAGCCAAGCCTCCTTTATTTTCTTCATTATTTATTGTATCAGTACTTTTAACGGTTTCGTTTACAGTATTATTATAACGCTCCTTGTCGGTCTTTGTCTGCTCTTTTATCTCTATTTCTTTAAGTTTTTCTCTATCACCTATTCTCCCTATTTCTCTTCCGATAGCTATAAGCATTTCTTTAGAAATTAAAGATATTTCTCCAAGAAGGCTATCAATATCCTGTCCATTCTTAATACCCGATACTGTTTTCAGTTTTTCCTCATCAACAGGAATACCTATATCCATTCTTTGTGCCAGTGAAACCTTTATAGATTCTCTGATAAATTGTATCAGTTCTACTTTGGTATAACTTTTAACTGTATCATCCGTTAGCATATCAAAGATGGTATATATCCTTTTCCTAACATATAAATCTATAAGAGCATTTATCTTTTCTTCCTGTGAAAAAAGCAGCCTGCTGTTTATTTCTTTAAAGTTGTCAATAAGCGAATCAATAGCCAAAGTATGCTTCTCGGGTTCATATTTCCACAGTTTTACTTCATTGATCTTATTTCCTATACTGACTGTTTGACTGACATCAAATACATACTTTACCTTTGGTAGTCTCATGCTTAAATCAAGAATCGGTATTCCCTTTTCTCCTCTTTTTACACTTCTTCCAAGCTTTTTCCAAAAATCATACTCCGCACAGGCAGTTGCTCTCTTGTAGGTACTGTAAATACTTAACTGGTGCATATATGAGTATTTATAGTTGTTTCCCATTGTCTTTAAAAAATCTTTGTAGGCATCTACATCCCTTCTGATTTCCTCTAACGAGTGGGATAAAATATCACTGATTTTTTCAGTTGAATATCTTGGCATCTTTCCCTCCTTCTTCTTATTTTCAGTCTCTTCTTGTTTTACATTATTTGTAATATCAGCCTTTTCTTTATTCCAATCATAAAACTTGCTTATGCCGTTCATTGCCCTGTCTGCAATATAGTGTATATAGTCCTTACTTCCTCGCCTTTTATACCACTTGTTTCTTTTAAGTCCGCTTCTTTCCATAAGGCTGATTGACTTTTCCACATCTACGGTGTAGTAAAGCAGCCTCCCAAGCATAAAAAAATCAGCCTCGGACTGGCTGTTAAAATAGTTTTGATAATTCCCGCTATATATTTGTCTTAGATCTTCTCCGCTATAGTTAAAGTACACTCTATTAAAAAGTATGTTTAGAATATCATTTTGTGAAAATCTGTTTTTATAAGCCAAACTACTTGGACTTAGATTAATCCTACTGACTTTGGATTCCCCGAAATCTATCCTCGGCATATATTTTTGATAAAGCGGCAATAATTCCTGATTGATATTTACTATTTCCCTTCTGTCTTTATCCTTTAATATATTCCCGGTTATTGTAAAAAATCTGTCCCTGTCATAAATTTCAAGGTTTTTATATCGCTTCCTTTCCCCCGGTACTTTACCCTTTCCTATAAAATGCAGTCCTTTTTTTGACGGAGAGATTTCCGCATAGGTGGAAATCCCTCTTAAAAAGTTAGCTGTCATGGAAGCAGCATTAAAGTCCATACTATATTCCATTATCTCATCACTTACCTTATCTATATCAATTCCTATATACCCGTCTCCTAGGAAAAATCCCAAACCTAAGCTATGATTTTTACATAAAGCATTCAGGCAATCATCAAAACTGTGCCAAGTTTTTCTATCATTTGACTTGGCAGGTTTTCCGTTTGGCATAATAGGCATTTTTGTGTTTTTTCCATCTCTTACAATGATTTTTATAAAGACACCATCTTTTCTCTCGCTTTAATTCATCAGGAATATTTTTATATTTGATAAGGTCGGCTTCTTTCATTATATTTCCATTCCCTTATCCTTTTTTACTATTTTTTCTCCTTTCCCATTTTCTTCAAGTCTAATCTTTTGCTGATTTTCTTTAAGTGTTTTTAATACTGAAGGTTTTCTTTCCATACTTTTGGGCTTTTTCTCATTGCTTTTTTGAATGTTTGTACCTTGCCTTTCAACTCCATTTCTCACAGCTGTTTTTTCACTTGACTTAATGTCTTTATTTTCATTATCCGTCTGCTTAATCTCTTCCTTATTTCCCTTATTTAATTTTTCCTCATCCTTTTGTATCTCTTTAGATAAGGTATCAAGTTTTTCAAGACAGCTATTAAGCTTCTTTTGCTGCTCTTTTATAAAACTTTGCATTGAGTTTACAAGTCCCTTTACAATTCCTATTTTTATCTCAACAAACTTTTCCTGTGCCTTTGTAAGGTTATAGGTAAGCTGATGTTTCATACTGTCATAAAGATTTTTAATACTTCCTACCGCCTTTTCCTGAAGCTTAATAAGGGAGTTTCCTACCGTCTTAATATCCTTAACTATAAGTGAGCTAAGGCTTATATTATCCATTTCATTAAGCCTTTTGATCTCCGCCTTAAGACCTGTAATTTCAGCTTTTAAAGCCTTTAACTCTTCAATATTTATGTCAAAGTCATTATTTTTTAGCTCTTCTTTAAGCTCCCCAGCAATTTTAAGCTGCGTATCCGTATTATCTTCTAAAAAGTCGGCTGTTTTTGTATATTCTTTTTTGATCTCATTTATAACTTCTTTTGTCTGTTCTTCCTGTCTTTGAATGTTTTTATTATCGTTCATTTCGTCCTCCTTAACTTCTGTTCTTTATTGTTTTTATACTATTTTATTGTTTCTCTGAAATTTTCTCTTATTAAAAGCTCCTTTGTTGCTCTTTTATATGTGGCATAAAAATCCAAGACCTCTCTGTCCTTATCAAGTTTCATCAATGTATCAAACATATATTATCTTCCCTGATACTTGGCAATAGTTTCTTTTATCTCGGTTTCAATACCCGATAAAAACGCTTCATTTGACGATTTGCCCAGTGCTATGTCAGATAGTTTAATTTCCCACTTGGCTGTTGTTTTAGCCGACTTAAAGTTATCCTCCACGATTTCTATAAGAGCTTTTCCTTTTTCCGTTGCAATAAGATTTTTCTTATCTCTTTTTATAAAATCTTTGGAAATCAGATTTTCTATAATGCCTGCTCTTGTTGCCGGTGTTCCAAGTCCCCTTCGCTCAACCTCAACCCCCTTTTGTAGTGTATCATTACCTGCCGTTTCCATGGCTTTAAGTAAAGTATCCTCTGTAAAATGCTTTGGTGGTGTCGTATATTTTTCTTTTATCTCTTTATCCTTGATTTTCAGTACATCTCCCACGTTTATATCAGGTAATACAACATCTTCATTTTTCTTTGAACCGTACTGTTTAAGATATTTTGTAAAACCTTCATCTGTAATGACCTTACCGCTTGCCTTAAATTCAAATACATCACCCTGACTTTCATATACCGCAACAATCTTTGTTATGTTTTCAATTAAGGGATAGCCTACACTTGCATGGAGTTTATTTAAGATAAGGTTATATATTTTTCTTTCGCTTTCAGGAATTGTGGACATATCTTCTTCTAAAGAACTTACTGTAGGTATGATTGCATGGTGATCCGTTACCTTAGCTGAGTTAAAAATAACTTTAATTCTTTCTGTATCAAAGTCATTTTTTCCAAGTATGTTATTTACTGTATTTATAATCATATCTTCCGAAAGATATCGGCTGTCCGTCCTCGGATATGTAATCATTTTCTTTTCATAAAGGCTTTGTGCATAGTCAAGTGTCTGTTTTGCACTGTATCCGAAGTACTTGTTACATTCTCTTTGAAGTGTTGTTAAATCAAACGGCAAGTCAGTCTTTGTAAGCTTTTCCTTTTTCTCCACATTTCTTACTGTGATTGTATTTCCTACCACATTTACTAAATCTTCTACAATCTCAAGGCTGTCGATCCTGTCTGTTGAAAGAGTAAAGCCTGTACAATAAAGCTCGCCTGTATAATATTTTTCTTTCTTAAAAGCCGTTATTTCATCATCTCTTTCTACAATCATAAAAAAAGTGTCGGTGTCTGTACTCTTCCAACAGAATAATTTTTGATTATAAATAAGGGAGTACAGCCTGCTCATGTTCATACCTACAATCCAATCCGCTTTGCTTCTGGCAAGGGCTGATTGATATAGAGCTTCATACTCTTTTCCCTCTTTTAACTGATTAAAGCCTTCTTTTATTGCTACATCTTCCATTGATGAGATCCAAAGTCTTTTAATACTCTTCTTACAACTTACCTGCTCATACACAAGCCTAAAAATTAACTCTCCCTCACGCCCCGCATCACATGCATTAATAACCGTTTCAACCTCTTTTAGAGTTCATCAGCTTTTTTTAAGAGTATTAAACTGACCCCTGGTTGCCTTTACAACTTCGTACTTATACTGTTTAGGGATAATAGGTAGATCCTCCAATTTCCACTTGGAATACTTTTCATCATAAGCTGAAGGACTTGCCATCTGTATCAAATGCCCCACACACCAACTTACAATATATCCATCTCCTTCATAGTATCCGTTCTGCCTGCCGGTTGCACCGATTACCTTGGCGATACTCATTGCAACACTTGGCTTTTTCACATATCACTAAATTCATTTATAATTCCTCCTTTTTTTTTGCATAAAAAAAGGCAACCGGAAGTTATCTGATTGCCTTTTTGGTTTTTTTGGTATTTAATTTTTATATTATTGCCTATTTACGGCTTTTGATTGAATTTCTATCTTCAGATTTTTCTTGCAGAGTTTTTGGGGTTATTTCATATAAGCTTCATAAACTGGAATTTGTGTTATTGTTCATAACCGATAAGCATAATCTATTCACTATTAAGAATTCAATTATTAGGAACCACTGCCAGAAGCCCTCCGTATCATATCAAGATTATAAATTGCTATATCACGTTTCTTTACGAATTCTTCAAAAAAAGACTTTAAACTCTTCTATTTCACTTTTTTTCCGTCTTCCAAATATTGGTATATCTTATGCAACACACCAATGGAAAAAAACTGCATGCAAGACTAAACGTGGTTGATCCACCTTCAGGGTTACGAATAAATTTCAATGAATACCCCTCTTCATTTACATTCATACCCATTGTTACATTCAAACCATGTGATTCAAATGATAATCCTCCATAAATTGAGTCATAATATTTTTCATAACCCGTTTCTTTCATCAAACCATAGAGACTTGTTATATCGCTGCATACTTCGTACCACTGAATATATACTTTTTTTCTTTTTTTTCTACTTTTTCTTCTTTTTCGCTTCTAATTTCTTTTTTTCTAGCAGTATCTGTTTCTTGAAAAAAATCGTTTTTTTCTTTTTTTATCAATCGTTCTAATGCTTGCCTTTTCTTTTCTAGTTTTTTACAATCCTTATCAAACTCCTCTTTTCCTTTTTGATCAATAATTAGTTTTCCATATTCAGATTCTACATTAAAAATAGAGTTCACTTTTATCTAATTCTTGGTAATGATGTTCTAAATAATATGCAGCTGCTCGTTTTTTCGTATCCTCTTTTAATATAAATTTTAGCCCAACTATGTTCTCAATCAGAGATCGTAGTATAATCTGTGCTGGTTCAAATAGACTTACAGAATATAAAACATTGATTGAATCCAGTTGTTCCATAATTTTTCTTATAAATAAAATAATAACAGTATCAACAAAATCATCTATTCTTGACGTTCCTATTGTCATTTCATTTTCTACTTCTCCAAATTTAGTAATAACTAAATCCAATACATAGCTTGCCTGTTCAATAATTTTTTTAACCTCATCATGCTTTTCTACATCAAAGAATATACTATCAAACACCTTTAGATATGAATTTTGCATAATACCTCCTACCTACCAATTTTTTAACTATATCTAAGTTCTCAGTTTCTTGTTCTTTTGGCAAGAAGCATCCCTCTCTTTCAGTTCGGTCAATTCTAATTTATTTCTTATAAACTTACTTATTTAACATTACCTCATAAATATACGTTTTTTTGTTAAATTCAATTCAAATTTGTTGAATACTTGTATCAAATACAAGCCACATATTAACCCACCCACTTTATATATCTCTATCCATATACATCATACTATATATGAATAAAAAAAGACACCATATTATTTATCCTTTTTTACTCATCATCATCCTCCTCATAGGCATCTATTGCCATATCATCCACTTCCTTCTGTTCCTCTTCCTCCGGTGCTTCTTCTGGAACCTCTACATTATCCTCGCTTTCATAATCATCCTCAAGCTCATTATAGTCTTCCCTCATCCTCACTTTCTTCCTGCTTTTTCTTATAAATCTTAAAATAATATCCTGCTCCGACAACTGCCATGACAAGCAATCCTAAAAATATATAAAGACCTGCTCCTTTACTTTCTTCCTTCTTTTTAGGCTCTTCCTTTACCGGTTCTTCTTTTGTTGCTTCTGTTGGTAGTGGTCCCTCTTCTATCTTTTTTACTTCATCTTTAGGTTTTTCTTTTGCTTCAACCATATTTAGTAAATCATCTTCACTTACTTCTGTAAGCAGCATGACATTTTGCCCTTCTTCATCATAATTAATAATTAGATGAAAGGTCTTTCCGGACTTTGTTTTAAATGTAATGAACTGTCTGGCATCGGCAAAATATTTGCCACTTTCATCCCCCGTACTTTCTCCATGATGAATAGGATAGTCCTGATTGGCATTATTTACATTTTCTATAAGTTCCGCCTTTGCACTACCTTCTGATGTAGGAATACCTTTATTTATGCTATCACTTTGGTTGCCCCCTGCCTTGATTATCACTTGGCGGCTCTTTTTGCCTCCAGTTTATTCGGAAAGCGTACTTCTCTTTCTTCTTTATTATCTTTACTTGCTGTTTCCTGAGTCTCCTCACTTTCTATTTCACTTTCATTAACCTGTGCAAAAAAACATATGTAGGGTAAATATTCCCTATAATAAACATCAAAAAGTAGGCAAATAACTCCTACCAGTCTTTCTACCCTGTTCTTTTTTTAGATTTCATTTCCTTCATTCTTATCCTCCATGGTTTTTTTCTCTATTTTCCTCTACTTCTTTAGAATTTTTCCGCCTCTTTCATTTTCTTTTCACTTTGTCTTTCCTTTTTTTGTAATTTCTCATCATTTCTAAAAAAACTCATCAAGTGAAATATCAATGCTCCTATATTCTTTTAGAACCTCGACCTGCTCCATTTCCTCCTGCTCTTCTTTAAGTATTTCCTGCCTCAGCCTAAGTTCTTCTATTTTTTCTTCTATCGCTTTTTGATTTTCGATATTCTTTTGATACTTTTTATTCAACTTCTTCCTCCTGCTATTTAACTCTACCGAAACCATAGAAATGTTCTATCCAGTAAGGTGTATTGATACTTACAAAGCGAATAGGATTGCCTGCATGTATCATCATTCCGTTTCCTGCATAGATACCTACATGGGATATCGGACTCTTGCTGTTATAAGTGTTTTTAAAGAAGATAATATCTCCCGCCTTTGCTTCACTTGGAGATATAGGATTACAATAAGTTTTATAAATCCCCCAAGCAGTGGTTCTTGGCATATTTTTAACTCCTGAATGTGTAAAACTCCAGCATACAAAGGACGAACAATCAAAGTTATTCGGTCCGTTTGCTCCAAATACATATTTTTTACCTATATGTTTCTCCGCTTCGTTAAACAATGCCTTAACCGTTACATCATCAAAGGCGATTCCCGGATTTGAAAAGTCGGGATTGTTTATAATCTCCGATAGATCCCCGTTATCACTTCCAAAAACAAGCTCCATATTGCCTTTACTTGAAAGCAGTGCTTCATAGTGGGCTAAATTGTTGGGATAGGAATTAAATACTTCTCTGATGATATCGTCCATTTCTCTTTTTTCTAAGTTTACAATGAGTTTTTTATATTCATAAGCTTCTTCATGGCTTTCTGTCTGCTCATTCCCCGCTTCATCTGTATAGCTTGATGTAACGGTTTTATATCTGATTTCAATTTCTTCATCATAGCTCAATGTATACATTTGATTAAACAACTGTTGTATTTCCCCGGCTATTTCAGATACTTCCTTTACCACACCATATCGAGATGTAATATAAGATAGCAACTCATGGACATTATGACCGATTTTTTCTTTTCCGTTTATTATATATTCATCATATCCTGGATTGGTTTCTTCTACGCTTTCCATTTCCTCTTGCAGTCCCTGTTCTAAAGAAGAAAATTCCTGATTGATATTCCTTAAGGTCTCTTCTGAGGAAAGATAAGTTGTAGAAACGGTATCACTGATTGTTCCTGTTCCTATATTCATCACCATGCTTCCTGCCTGAAAGAGCATAAAAAAATGTTCCTACCACCAAAAGTATTAGGAACATTATCTTTTTACTTCTTTCTTTTATAAATTCTGCAAACTTTTTGCTTCCCTTTGCTAAGGATTTTTTAAGCCCATTCTTTATCCTTTCTTTGTATTTCTTTTGAAGTTGCTTTTTATACTGCCTCCTTTTAAAAAACTGTCTTAACCTTGAAGTATTTTGATACTCATTACTTTTTCTTAAATTCTTCCATATTTTTTTCTTAAAAAAACAACTTTTTTTCTTGTTTTTTTCAATATCTTTTTCAATCCTTACTATCCTTTTTTGTCTTTTTAATCCCCTACCTTTTCCATGATTGTGGGCTTTTCTTGCAAGGCTTTCTATGCCATCTGTTGTCTTATGGGTAGCACTGACACCGGCATTATCCTCTTGTCCACTTTCAAGATACCCATTTACCGCTCCTACCGCAACTATTGCACTTTTTAGAAGATATGCTGTCCTTGCTATTATATTTGAGTTTCTTTTTCAATGCTTTTGCTTTTTTTATGCTGAAGCTTTAAAATCTTCTTTTCCTGTTTTCTAAATTTATTATTAGTTTTTTTTGAATATTCTTTAGGCTTAGGTTTTGAACTATCCGGTATTTCTCCTTTATTATCGTTTTTTTCTTTTACTCCATCCTTTGTGTTTAGAGGATTTTTCTTATTCTTAGTCCTTATAAATTCTTCATCTTCAAAGTTACTTTTTAAAATACTTCTTTGGACGATCTTTTAGCTTAAATCTTCTTTCTCATGGTTTTCTTTTTAAGATTTTCTTATATCGTTTCCTATTTGCTCTTATCTTATTTTTTTAGACTTATCAATTGGTATGGTTGCAGCATTTTCTTTATACCTTTGCTCCTTGGCTAATGCCTTTTGTAAAGCTTTATTATTCCTAAAGCCACTATCATACCGATTAGAAGCTATGTTTTTATCCATATCTTTTGATAAATCTTCATAGGTTTCTTTTTCTTTCTGATGAAATATGCCTATCTGCCTTTGCCTGACCTTTTTTTTATCCTTTTTTTGGCTCAAGAAAAGATTTATTTTGACTTATATTTCCCTTTACCCGGTATCTCATAAGAATCACTACCTTTATTCAAGTCCTTATATTTATTCTCCCTATTCGGATGATTTATAAATGTTTTCTTAGATGAAGATGTCTTTACTTCAGTCGGCATATTATCTTTAATAAGAACATTCTGATTTTGAACATCTTCTTTTTTATAACCTATTTGATTTTTAGATGGAAAAGGCTGTATCTCTTGATTTAACGGCTTTTCTCTACTGTTTTTATACCTTATATTCTTTTTTTCTTTATCAAGTTTTTTTCACCTCACTTTCAATCTTTATTAGCCACTTCTAAATATTCTTAGTTTACCTTGACTCTCTCTCATTACTTCATCACTTTTTATCTTTTCCTGTCTCACTTAATTTTGTAGTAATCAATGAATACAGTTTTGTATTTTTAGGGAACTGATCTATAAAGGGGACAATGGTATTTCCATAAAAGATTAAACCTTCTCCCTCATTACTGTTTGTTACATAGGAAAGCTGGTGCTTTGAAATATTAAGCTTCTTAGCCAGTGTATCTCTATCCGTTCCCGCCTGATTAAGCATCAGAATAAAGTCGGTATTATCAAAGATATTTTTCAATCTCCGGACTTGCAAGAAGATCTTTGATATTTTTGTGTTAAAGCCTGTCGGCATACCTCCCCATTTTTCTGAATCTTTTTCCAAATCTCTATAGAATAGTTGGCTGTTTGCGGTTCTTTTTAAAAAGAAGGTGAAATTCATCAACGAAATATCTTGTTGACTTTTTACTTGCCCTATTTATTGTTACTCTGTTCCAAACCCTGATCTTGTATTATTAACATTCCTATTTTTTTAAGTTGTTTTTCCAAGTTCTTTAATGTCATAGCAAACCACCCTGTTGTTTGTGTCTACGTTCGTTCTGTGATTAAATACATTAAGGCTTCCCTTTACATAGATCTCCATCTCTACCGCAAGTTTCTTTCCTATTTTCTCCTCCTGTTTTATAAGAAGATTATATAAATCTTCAAGTATTGGCATATTTTTCAGGTATAGGGTTTTTCAAAAATAGGCTTTATAAAGAATTGGCAAGCTATCTATCAATAACTGAGATTTCTTCAGCACTAAGTTTTTTTCTCTCCAACTACAAGTTCAAAAAAAGGGAAAGTATAAAAATCAGATTTTAATGACAACGGATTATCTTCATCCGCATAGTCGGTGTTGATATCAAGGGGATTTATATAGTCTTTTGAAATCGGTGATATTTTAATAACCTGACCTTTTAAGGCATTAACAAGCGAAGAATATTCAGCCTCAGGATCTGCAATAATAATATCATCATCCGTAATCAAGAAGGCATTGGTAATCTCTCTCTTTGCCGCAAAAGATTTTCCGCTACCCGGTGTTCCAAGTATCAACCCGTTCGGATTTTTAAGTTTCTTTCTGTCAGCCATAATGATATTTCTACTTAAAGCATTTAAGCCGTAATACAAACTTTCACCCTTAATAAAGAGTTCCTCCGTTGTAAAGGGAATAAATATAGCCACCGAACTTGTGGTAAGTCCTCTTTCTATTTCCACCTCATTTATTCCAAGTGGAAGACTTGCAACAAGCCCCTGTTCCTGCCTATAGTTTAAGTTTTTAAGGTTACAGTTGTGCCTGTTTGCAATGGATTTTAGTGTAAATACGGTATTCTCAAGCTTAGTCCTACTTTTACCTGTACTCATAATAAGGATCGTTACTAAAAACATCTTTTCATCATGATTTTGAAGTTCAGAAAGTAAGTTCTTTGCCTCCGCACCATAAGTTACAAGATCACTTGGCAGGATATCTATATCATATCCTGCTCTGATTGCTTTTTTATTTTCCTCAAGTTTCATCTTATCAAGGTCGGTTATTTTTCTTTTTATATTTTTAATCGCTTCCATTCTGTCAACAGCTTTGATATGAAAGGTAACGATCATATTTTCTTCCACCTCTAAAAATTCTGAAAGCATTTCATCCTTTATATCCGATGCTAAAATCTGTAGAAAGTTTACCTCTGCAAATACTTCTCCAGTCTTAAAATAGGTAGGCTTTGAAAAATCAAAGGAAGTCGGTACAATATATTCCTTTGTTGTAAGTCCGCTGTATTTCAAATCTTCAAAGTTAAAAATAAACCTTTCCTCAGTATTTAATATATCGTGAATGACTTTTAACCTTTCTTCTCCGTCAAGTACATAGCCCTTTACACCCATCTGCCTAAAGTTATTTAATATATCCGACTCTATTCTCTCCAGTCTGCTTTTTGCCTGCTTTAAATCCTCAGCTTCTATGGTAAAGGTTAAATACATATTTTTTGACAGTCCGTTGTTTCCCTTGCTACTTTGATTTAGGAGCATTTGTCTGTATTCATTTCTTATTTCATTAAAAATCATCCTTGGTTTCTTTGATATTAATAAGCTCTTTTCTTTCTTCATTCTCACCTATACTGTTAATATAGTTAAACTCCACTTCCACACTTGAATCAAAGAAATTAAGAAAGGAAGAAAAATCGGCAAATATACCCTCCTGATCCTCTTCTTCCATAAGCCTATAATTAATATCAAAAAAGCGAATAGTTTTATTGTATTTATCCTTTTCAACCTGACATATCCCGTCCTTTAACATTCTTTTATAGGGAATTGTATCCTGTACCGTTTCCTTTTTTTCTTAGACTTTATCAGAAATGGAAACCATCCCTTTTTTATGAATGATTTCCCGTCTTTTTTATTGCCTGTATTCTTCCTGCTTAACTTTTTTAACTCGGATAATTCCTTACTGTTTTTCCTAAGCTCCATTTCATCCCTTTGTACTCTTTGCTCTTGTTTTTTCTTCTTCTCCTTATTCAATTCTTCTCCTCCCATTACTCTTTAAGCCGGACTTATTTATAGTTATTTTCTCTTTTATTTTGTCTTTCTTATCAGTGTTATAAATGCTTTTTATCTTATATACCCTTATCTTTTCAGCCTTATGAAACCTTACTATATATGCCAAATGCTTTTCAAATGGCAGGTTATCTTTTTCATAAAGCGTTGCAAACAAAATCGGTAATACAACTATACTCATCAGTATCATTGAAATATCCGTACTTAAAAAGTTTTTACATAACAGATAAACAGGAAAACCTAATAATCCTGCTATACTAAAAGCCGATCAACTGTCTTTTAGTAAGGTTAAGGGCTACCTTTGTTTTTTTACTTTGCTAAGATCCTTTGGTACTTTTTACATATGCCATGCTCTTTCCTCCCTCTGTTCTTCGCTATTTGAAAGTGCTTCTATATGTTCCCAAATTGAGATAATTTCCTCTTTTACCTTATCTAATTCTTCTGCAAGTTCAAAATCAGCTTTACATAGGATATTTTCATCATTTTTTATTTTTACAAAGTCAAAATCTTTATCTAAAGGTACTGATATATCCTGCTTTTTCCTGCTTACGATCTTTCCAAGCAACAACCCTATAAAAAGCATTACTCCTGCTCCTGATATTATTCTCATTTTTTTATTTAATATTTTCATTGCCACCTCCCGGTACTTATATTTTTACTTAAACCCACTGTTTTGATCTCATTGTTTGACATTTCACTTTTGCTCATTTTGAACAAAAGTCATCTAATGACTGTTAAGAATAGCCTTTGCGATACTTCCCGATTTCATCATCATTACCCCAAGTATCAGTCCGTATGCCAGCACCTTTAAAATACTTACATGAATATCCGTAAAGTTTACGGTTTTTACAAGTACCGCATAGATCCCGAAAAAGATTAAAATAAACAGTCCTTGAAGTCCAAGTGCAAACAAACTTTTTATATAATTTGTTCCTATACTGCTCCATTCCTTATTTCCCATTGTGGCAAAAGGGATAGCGGCTACGGAACAGTAAATATAAATTTCAATCATTCTTCCGTATAAGATTACTGTAATTAAAACAGAAAGTATTGTTAAAGAGATTTTAACAAGTCCTGTCTCAAGTGAAATTCCGATGAGTGTTCCAACACTTTTCTCTTTTAGGGCATCAACCATAGCATCAAAATCTCCCGGTGCAATATTCGCACTACTTCCCACAACCCCGGCTGCCTTTCCTACCATTTCCTGTGCAACATCAAAGACCGCCATGGAAAACTCAAAAGCGTGGGATACAAGCCATACAGCTATCCACATCTTTATGATGTATTTGAAAAACTCAAAGGTATCCGTATCATGCATGGAGTTTTTTTGCATTACCACTTGAATTAATTCAATACAACAGATTGCTGTAAGGATTATTACTGCTATGGGTAAAACAACATTTTCATTGATTGATTTTATGAAGGCAAATACCTCCGAGTTCCATGAACTCGGAGTTTTACCAACCTCTCCGGCAACTGTTCCCACTTTCTCATTAATATCTAAAAGCATTGCCGATAGATTATCCTTAATTACATCAATCATGATATTCTTGAAAAACTCATCTATTTTTCCAAATAAATCCAACATATTAATTAAGTACAGTGGCAAGTAGCGGAATTAGTTTTAGCCCTATTAAAACTATTCCTCCCCCTGCCATAAGCTGCTTTATTCCCTGTGATTTCGCTCCGGGGTTGTCATTTCCATAACCTTCAAGCAGGTTTATGACTCCCCATGCTCCAAGTCCTGCCCCTATTGCTGTTACCAAAATCTTTAATACATCTACCGCCTGTGTAAAAAATGCCATTATTCTTCCTCCTCATTTACTGTCTTATCTGCCTTGTTAAGATGTTTTACAATAAAGTTTCTATAACTTTTATCTTCCTTTTTAACCTCTTTAAAATAGCCGAAAACATGAATAAAATCCCCTTTTTCAAAGTCCTTCGTAAGCTCGGCTTTTTCACCGTAAACATTACAATTTATGTATTCCTTCTTTTTTTCTCCTACATTTCCCATCTTTCTAAAGAGGGTAAAATTAGCAGCTTTAACTTCGCCGTCCTTACCCTTAATAACTTTTTATCTCTACTTCATTAATCAGATTTCCGTTGATGTTAAGCATTTCTTTTTTTGCATATAATTTCTCCATTTTCTATTTGATTTAATCAAAAAAAGACCACAACTTCTTTTAAATTTGTCATAGTCTTGTCTATATTTTTTTTATATTTAATTTTATCGCTTTCATTCCGACTTCTGCTCATTTTGAACTGAAGTCGGAGGGCTCTTACCCTTGCTTTCACTTAACTATTTCTCCTTTTCTTCAACAAAAAAAAACTAAGATTTGATTTATCTTAATTCTTTACTTTGCCCAACCTCTTCCCTGCTTTTTTAATTCTCATTTCTATCTTTTCTCATTCATCCATTTACTAATTCTTTCAAAAATTCGGTTTGATATTAGCTTCTGCTCATTTTGAACTAAAGTTATCCCGAGTTTACCTATCAACCTCCACCACCTTTACCCTCATTTCTTCTTTTAAATTGACCTTATCTCTTCTTTTTAAATATTTTTCTATATCAAAGGCATTTTTCTTGTTGTAGTCTGAAAGCAGCTTATAATTTTTATGCTTTGTAATATCGAACTTATCTGAATAAAAAGGTCTTGCTCCTCTTATCTCCAGTATGCACTTCCCACCATCCATCACTTTAAGTTCATCCCTGCTCATAAGTTCTTTTCCAAGTTTTTGATAGTTCAGTCCGAAAGATTTTTGATTTGACCTTGTTTCCGATGTGTTATACAGGTCTATGGTTTCTTTTCCTAAGTTCTCTGACAACTCCTTTATGGTTGTTCCTTCCTTTCCACCCAAAAATAATTCACTATCACAATTGCCTGTAATCGTATCGGCATTATCTTTATATATAGCTTTAAGTTGTGATTTTGCCTGAAGGATTATGCTTGCAGATATTTCTCTTGAACGAATGGTTGCAATTAACTTTTCAAACTTTGGAATCTGACCGATGTTACTGAACTCATCCAATAAACACCTTACATGAACGGGAAGTCTGCCGCCATAGACATCATCCGCCTTATCACAAAGTAAATTAAATAGCTGAGTATACATCATTGCCACTACAAAGTTAAATGTATCATCTGTGTCTGAAATAATAATAAATAGGGCTGTTTTCTTATCTCCTATAGTATCTAAGCCCATCTCATCATACTCCATAAGGTTTTTAAGCTCCTCAATATCAAAGGGAGCAAGTCTTGCACCGCAAGAAATCAATATGCTCTTTGCAGTTTTTCCTGCAGCAAGCTTGTATTTACGGTATTGCTTTACCGCAAAGTGATTCGGTTTTTCTTTTTCCAGTGCATCAAAGATATAGTCAACTGCATTTTTAAAGTTTTCATCTTCTTCTCTTACCTCACTGGCATCAATAAAAGCAAGAAGTGTTTCAAAGTTTTGCTCTTCCTCCGGTGCTTCATAGTAAAGATATCCAATTAGTGCGGTGTAATAAAGGCGTTCTGCTTTCACCCAAAAATCCTCACTGGATTTTTCTCCTTCGCCTTTCGTATTAGCTATAATGGTTTGTACAAGCTTTAGAATATCTTTCTCACTTCTTAGATATGCAAATGGATTGTAGTGCATGGATTTTTTGAAATTTATAGTATTTAGCACTTTAATATCATATCCGTTTCTCAAGCATCTTTCCACACTCTACAAGAACAGTACCCTTAGGATCTGTTACAACATAGGATGAGTGCATTTGCATAAGATTGGGCTTTAAAAAAAATCTGGTCTTTCCGCTTCCTGAGCCTCCCACCACAAGTATATTTTTATTCCTTGCATATTTAGGATTTTTAGGTCTACCATTCATGGTAAGTCTTTCCGTATCAGTTAAAAGTATGTTGTTTTCAAACTTCTCATCTACATACGGCTCTATATCTTTTGAGTTCCCCCATCTTGCTGATCCATACTCTTTACCTTGCCTAAACTTCTTGGCATTTTTTCCTTTGGTATAGACAATTACTTTGATTAGGGCTGCTACTATTATTCCCACCATTATATCTATTAAATGAATACTTGGAATAAAACTTATTTTGCCAATTTCTAAAATCGCCTTAAAAATCTTATCCAAAATATCTCCACCTATATAACTTCTAACATGAGCTGATAGGATGTTTCCCGGATAAAATAAAAAGAGATAAGGTAAGTTTTGAATTACAAACTTTTTCTTATCTCTTATATGAAATATATTTTTTATATCTTTCAGTATTGCTTCTAATATCTTCGTATTTACCCCTCCTTCTACAAACTCTGTTCTTTAAGCTTTTCTTTGATTTTATCTTTCTTAGGTGCGTTTTTTACCTTTTCTTTGAATTGATTTAGTTTGACCATTACCGATTCTCTTTTCTTATTCTTTCCGGCAAATTTTTCTACTGCTTCCTTAAACGCCTGCTCCATAACCTTTTTCATCCTTTGCCTGAAAGAAGATGATATTATTTCCCGTAGTAAAGATCTTTTTTTATACTGAATTTTACTCCGTTTTTATTTAGCTCTCTTTTTAAGCTCTCAAAATCAAGGTCATTTAGTTCTAAGGTTTCAACCTTCCCTTTCTTCACCAACTCTTTTACGGTTGTAGGTTTCTTTTCTTCTATAAACTCCTTTAAACTTTTCCCTTTTTTGGCTGCCATATTTAACATTTTTTTCATAAGGTCTATTATAATTTTGGCAGATTTTATATTTCCACTTTTTTTACTATAGCAATAACTTGTCTGTTTACTTCTTCATTGATCGATAGTTTACCTCCCTTCATCTATTACAAGAAAAAAAGGTAGTTAGATTTTACTCTAATTACCTCTTTACAGGATTCTTTTTAAGATTCATTTTACTTCAGCTTTTTTTTACACTTTCAGCTTCAGATAATATTTTCATCTGCTCAATTGCAATAGAATTCAATTTTTCCAATCTGTCCGACTGTTTCATCCCTTCATTTATAAATACTGCATTTAGGTTTTCGAGATTAGAAAGGCAAACAAGTTGAGATATATCCGCATAATCTCTGATATTTCCCTTTAAATTTGATTTTCATCTCTCCATTCCTTTGCAGTCATTCCAAACAAAGCCATATTCAAAAATATCAGCCTCATTTGCATAAATAAAGTTGATTTTTTCCTTTGGCAGTTTTTCAGGTATAAGATTATTCTTTATAGCATCAGTATGAATCCTATAATTGATTTTTGCCAAATTTCTTTTTATATCCCAACCGAGCTTCTTTTGTTCTTCTTCTTTTAAGCGTTCAAATTCTTTTATTAAATACAGCTTAAAGTATGGGGATACCCAAGAAGCAAACTCAAAAGCAATATCTTTATGTGCGTAAGTTCCTCCGTATCTTCCTGCTTTTGCAACAATACCTATAGAATTGGTTTTTTCTACCCACTGTTTTACCGATAAAACAAAGCGATTCAGTCCGGCTTCATTTTTAATTCCCTCGAATTCGAGGGAATTAAAATCAGGATTATACATTTCCTCCCAAATACCTAAAAACTCTATTGTATTTTTATTTCTTAGCCACTTCTCGATTAAAGCTAAACCGTTTTCAATATTTCTTACCATATCAGTTAAAGAAATATAATCTTTATCATCTATGGCTATAATGCTGATTTCAGATCCTTCAACATTAATTTTAGACACAAAATCACCTCTCAATTCTTAAATAAATTATAACTATTATACCTTTTTCCCACTGCAACCATTATGTCGTCATACCTTATAATCTTCACTTACCTGCATCATTTTTTCTTCCTTCCCACTTCTGGACATTATGACCAGAAGTTATAAAAAAGCAGATACACAGTTTCTTTATATACCTTGTATTTTATTCTACACTACAATCAAAAGCAATAACAGCATTACCTTAAATAATATCCTTTTTACACCAGCCTCCTCCATACATATCGTGATTTACTTCCTGCTGATAAAAATGATTTATTGTAGTAGTTGCATTATAAAGTGCTGTAATAATATATGCCTTGATATTTGTGATTTTAGTGGTTGTATTCTTCATACAGTCAATCACATATTCCAAATGACTGCTTTCCAGTTTCAAAAATCTTGATTTCACAATCTCATATGGATATTCTTCTCCGGCTACCCTGATTGTTGGACGTTTCACACAGACTACCTCACAAATTACTTGAAACAGTTCATCATAGAGTTCTTTTTCTCCATAACTACCATATTGCATGTGATGATTATAACTGATATTTTCTTTGATCAGTTCTATGCATTTCTGTACATCATCTATCACATCATTCTTCTCTGACCCGGATTGAATGATAGGATTGATATAACTCTCCTCAATATAGTTTTAAATCAGTTTTATTATATTTAGTATAATTAGGGTTCGATTCTCCAACTTCTTGAGTTTCGATTTCCGAACTTCCAAAGGTTTGATTTTCTGACTTCTTGATGTCTGTTTTTCCGACTTCTTGAAGTCCTGTTTTCTGACTTCTAGAAGTTTGATTTTTCCGACTTCCTAAAGTCCGATTTTCCGACTTCAGTGATTTTATCAGTATTTACTGCCTCTTTTTTTATCTACATTTCCTTCCGGCGAAGCAAAAATTCTTGACATATATAATATCCGGTTTGCCCAATCCTCTACGAACTTTTTTTCCACCAAACCAATTCCCTTAGTATTGTCCAGCTCTGCAAGAACTTTAACCGCCTTTTCCTTTCCACATCCCAAATCTTCCATAATACTATTTATAGTATATATAATATATGCTCTGTTATTATCATCAAACCATTTATTTTTTATAGATAAGGACATACGATCAAGCATCAGACCATATAAAAGTTTTGCATCACTTGATAATTTCTTAAATCGTTCATCCTTGATAAGCAAGCGAGGAACTCTATAGAATGAGAACTGCTCCGCTTCAATCCCATAATAATACCCCAGTTGTAATATTTCACTCATTCTCGGCTCCTCCTTTCTACTGATTGTTCTTCCAGTTATCCAATAACTGATAAATAATGTTCTCTATTTCTTTCCTGCTATATGTTACAGGGAAATAACTGTTGATACGCTCTGCTTTTATAACAACCTTTCGTTCCACAGTTTTCTCTTTTTCAAGTAGCATACGAACCATCGGAAGTGTAAGCTCCCCCTTTTTATCGCTTTCCTTAAGCATGGCACTCTGCAAAGTTGTAATAATAATATTTGTCTCCTGTATTACAGCCAAAACCCATTGCTGTGCATCCTCTGATAAAAATGATAAATCAACTGCCTGCATTATACCTATTTTCTTTGTATCCACCATATCAAGCAACTCTTCTAACAAGCGTGAAATCCATATGTATCTCTGAACAGTCTTTGCACTCTCTCCTGCCGCTTCTCCAAGTTCTCCAAGTGTAAGTCCCCCTGCTTTACTTCCCTGATGTTTCATTGCATCGTATTTCATTCTGTACGCTTTTGATTTCTCGCTTGGCAGAATATCTTCTCTTTGAATATTAGAATCTACCATGATAATTGTAGCTTCATCATCTGTATAATCACGGATAAACATCGGCATTGTAGAGAGTCCAACCATTTCACATGCATATTTTCTACGATGTCCGGCGATAATTTCGTAACCGCCGCCTTTCATCGGTCTTGCAATACCCGGCATCAATATTCCATACTCTCTAATACTTTCAATCATTTCTTGCATCTTTTCATCATCCAATACTTTAAACGGATGTTCTTTGAACCCATGAAGTTCTGTTAATTCAATTTCCTGTACTTGTTCTATTCCTGACTGTGGCTGCTCAATCCCGAATAAATCATCAAAGCTGTTAAGCTTTACCTTCATAGCACTTCCTGTCTTATTCATTGCAAAGCACCTCCTTTGTCAATGACTTATATGCACTTGCCACTTTCCCATTCGGATCGTGCTTGTAGATGCTCACACCTTCCGCAGAAATTTCCGCTGCCCTTACTGACATTGGTATACTGTTTTCAAATATATGAACTTTGCCCCCATAATTTTCAATAAGCAGATTACTGATATCTTTTGCATAATTGGTACGGTTGTCAACCATTGTTAGCAAAATCCCCTCAATCTCAAGTTTCTGATTAATCTGACGCTTTACTTTCCCTATGGTTTTAATAAGTTGTTCCAAGCCTTTTTATCGGTAAATATGCCGCCTGTACAGGAATTAAAAATACTATCTGCACAAGTAAAAAAACATTTATTGTAATCATTCCAAGGGATGGCATACAGTCAATCAAAATATAATCATAATTGTCTCTCTGCAACTCTATATAGGTTCTCAGTACTGTTTCTCTACTCATCACATTAATAAGTGAAGTTTCCAAACCTGAAAGTTCTATATTTCCGGGTATAAAATCAACTCCTTCATCATGGCTTAAAATTCCATAATCTGATCTTATTTCCTCATCATTAATAATGTTTCCCATTATTGTTGCAAGTGTAATTTCCAATCTATCCGGCTCCCTAATCCCAAGACTTGCCGTAAGGCTTCCTTGTACATCTGCATCTCATCAACAGAACCTTCTTTCCTTGCCTTGCCAGTCCAATTCCCAAGTTACTTGTTGTTGTGGTTTTTCCAACCCCACCTTTTTTTGATTTGCAATAGCTATAACTCTACACATGATATAATTCTCCTATTGTTCTACTGTTTTAGTTGTCTTTTTTCAAATTTACTTTCTGCACTTGTGCATAAGCCCTGTAATATTTTCTTGTTCCCTTATTGCTATAAAGCTCTGATATCTCCAGAACTTCTATTTTATTATTACTGCTTAATATTTTTTGAAACCATGCAATATCACTCTTTGTTCCCATCAATCTGATTTTCAGCATTAGTTTGCACCTCCAATAAAGCTTATATCTCACAATTATAATTAGCGTAGTCAGGATAGCGAATCTGTATCGCTTGCCAAAAGAATGGTGCATAAGTACAGCAAAACAAGTCTTCTACTGTATACTTCATACACTCATATATCTGTTCTTCCGGTTCTTTATAATCATCTACACTCGGTGTAGTGTTACAATAAAGGTTAAATGCCAGTCTCACCACCTTCATACTGCTACCTGTTTGCCACCCTCACACAAACACTCGGTCTTTATATCACCGGTCTTAAAATCATAAATACTGTTAATATTTCTTCTCGTATCAGGGCTGATGCCTAGACAATAACAAAGTGCCTTATGATAGACATCTTGTTCCTTTACTTCTTTTAGTTTTTCATAGTAGAATTTTTCATGTGCCTCGCTATTAAATATAATAGACCGTTTACTATTATTTTCTGCACTTAACGCTGTGTTCTTCATATTGAACCTCCTTTTAAAAATATTTAATTTTGCATATAAAAAAGGACTAAGCCCTTTTTAGCCGTAGCTTCAAGGATTTAGTCCTAATCGAGAGATAAGAAAGGGAAGCATTATGCTTCCCTTTCGAGTTATATATAGATTTTACAAATAATATCTTTAAATCGGTTCGCTTTCGTATATTCGGAATGATATTTCATATACTCATTCACATCATCCCTTGTAATAATCAGCGTTGTGAAGTAAATATTTACGCTCTTCTATTTTCCTCCATCCGCAATTGCTGCCTGTGCTGCCGCAAGTCTAGCTATCGGCACTCTGAACGGTGAACATGATACATAATCAAGTCCGATCTTATGGCAGAATGCTACTGATGAAGGATCTCCGCCGTGCTCACCGCAGATACCTACATGAAGTTCAGGTCTTGCCTTCTTACCGAGTGTGTAAGCCATTTCCATAAGTTTTCCTACACCGTCTTGATCTATCTTAACGAACGGATCGTTCTCGAAGATCTTGGTGTCATAATATGCATCAAGGAACTTACCTGCATCGTCTCTTGAGAAACCGAATGTAAGCTGTGTAAGATCGTTAGTACCGAAGCAGAAGAATTCAGCCTCTTTAGCTATCTCATCAGCTGTAAGACAAGCTCTCGGGATCTCTATCATAGTACCTACTTCGTACTCTAATTCAATACCGGCAGCCTTGATCTCAGCCTCAGCTGTCTCAACTACAGTCTTCTTAACATACTTAAGCTCCTTAATATCTCCTACGAGCGGTATCATTATCTCAGGCTTTAAGTTCCAGTCAGGATGTGCCTTCTTTACTGTTATAGCTGCACGGATAACAGCTGAGGTCTGCATCTTGGCTATCTCAGGATAGGTTACTGTAAGACGGCAACCTCTGTGTCCCATCATAGGGTTGAACTCATGTAATGAAGTTATTATAGCCTTGATATCGGCTACGGTCTTGCCCTTAGCCTTAGCAAGCTTCTCTATATCGGCTTCATCTGTAGGAACGAACTCATGAAGTGGCGGATCGAGGAATCTGATGGTAACAGGATTTCCTTCAAGTGCCTCATATAACTCTTCAAAGTCTTTTTGCTGTACCGGAAGGATCTTAGCAAGTGCAACTTCTCTTTCTTTCAATGTATCTGAACAGATCATCTCTCTGAAAGCTTCTATTCTGTCAGCCTCGAAGAACATATGCTCTGTACGGCAAAGTCCTATACCTTCTGCTCCGAGCTCTCTTGCCTTTCTTGCATCATCCGGAGTATCGGCGTTGGTACGAACACTGAGTCTTCTGTACTTGTCAGCCCAAGCCATGATTCTTCCGAACTCACCGCCTATTTGAGCCTCTACTGTAGGTATAGCACCATAGTAGATCTTACCTGTAGAACCGTCGAAAGATATAACATCTCCCTCATGTATCTCCTTGCCGCCAAGCTTAAATACCTTGTTAGCCTCGTCCATTATGATCTCTGAACAACCTGATACACAGCAGGTACCCATACCACGAGCAACTACCGCAGCATGTGATGTCATACCTCCACGTACTGTAAGTATACCCTTGGCAGCCTTCATACCCTCTATATCTTCCGGAGAAGTCTCAAGTCTTACGAGTACTACCTTCTTTCCTGCATTTGCCCAGTTCTTAGCATCTTCAGCAGTGAATACTACCTGTCCGCTTGCCGCTCCCGGTGAAGCTGCAAGTCCCTTACCTATAGGCTCGGTAGTCTTAACAACTGAGGCATCGAATGTAGGTGAAGAAGTGTATCAAGGTTTCTCGGATCTATCATGCTTACTGCCTTCTCTTCTGAGATCATTCCCTCGTCTACGAGGTCGCAAGCGATCTTAAGAGCGGCGAAAGCTGTTCTCTTACCGTTTCTTGTCTGTAACATATAGAGTTTCTTATCCTGGATGGTAAACTCCATATCCTGCATATCTTTGTAATGGTTTTCAAGTATTCCGCATATTTCTACGAACTGATCGTATACTTCCGGCATGACTTGCTTAAGGTGATCTATATGCTCAGGTGTACGTACACCTGCAACAACGTCTTCACCTTGTGCATTCATAAGGAACTCACCCATGAGTTTCTTCTCACCTGTAGCAGGATCTCTTGTAAATGCAACACCTGTACCTGATGTTTCACCCATATTTCCGAATGCCATCATCTGTACGTTAACTGCTGTACCCCATGAATATGGAATATCATTATCACGACGGTATACGTTAGCACGTGGGTTATCCCATGAACGGAATACTGCCTCTACCGCACCTAAAAGTTGTACCTTAGGATCTGTAGGGAAATCTTCTCCGATCTTGTTTTTGTACTCAGCCTTGAACTGATCGGCAAGTTTTTTAAGATCGTCAGCAGTAAGATCCACGTCCTGAGTAACACCCTTTTCTTCCTTCATCTTGTCGATAAGTTCCTCAAAGTACTTTTTACCGACTTCCATAACTACATCAGAATACATTTGTATAAATCTTCTGTAGCAGTCCCATGCCCAACGAGGATTACCTGATTTTTTAGCTAATGCTTCAACGACCTCTTCGTTTAAGCCAAGGTTAGTATGGTATCCATCATACCCGGCATAGATGCTCTGGCACCTGAACGTACTGATACCAACAAAGGATTTTCCTTGTCACCGAACTTCTGACCCGCTATTTCTTCAAGCTTAACTATGTTCTCCATAATTTGATCAAGAACTTCTTTATTTATGACTTTAGAGTCCTCGTAATATTGATTACAAGCCTCTGTAGTTACAGTAAAACCTTGTGGTACAGGCAAACCGAGTTTGGTCATTTCCGCAAGGTTTGCACCCTTACCGCCAAGAGTATTTCTCATGCTCGCATCGCCTTCTTGAAATAGATATACCCACTTCTTAGACATTGATATTAACCTCCATAAATTTTTTAAAATTATAACATACCTAAGTGATTTTTAACAGCTAAAACTCGAACTTATCCTCAAAATATGCTTTAAGTTCACTGATTGGCATTCTTACCTGTTTCATGCTATCTCTCTCTCTTACCGTAACAGACTTATCTTCTTCGGAATCAAAGTCATAAGTCACACAATAAGGAGTTCCTATCTCATCCTGTCTTCTATATCTCTTTCCTATATTACCTCTATCATCAAACTCGCAATTATAATATTTGCTCAAAAGTCTGTACACTTCTTCCGCACCCTCATTAAGCTTTTTGGAAAGCGGCATAATACCTATCTTGATAGGTGCTATAGCCGGGTGGAATCTAAGTACTGTTCTTGAATCTCCTCCTTCAAGCTCTTCCTCATCATAAGCCGAGCAAAGGAAAGCCAAAGTTACTCTGTCCGCTCCCAGTGAAGGCTCTATAACATAAGGCAGATATCTTTCCGATGTCTCATCATCAAAGTATGTCATATCCTGACCCGATACTTCCTGATGCTGTCTTAAGTCGTAGTTTGTTCTATCGGCAACACCCCAAAGCTCTCCCCATCCGAACGGGAACAGGAATTCTATATCGGTCGTAGCCTTGCTGTAGTGACTGAGTTCTTCTTTCTCATGATCTCTATATCTTAAATATTCTTCTTTTATTTTAAGTTTCTTCAACCAGTCTATACAATAATTCTTCCAATAATCGAACCATTCAAGGTCGCTGTCCGGTTTACAGAAGAACTCAAGTTCCATTTGCTCAAACTCTCTTGTTCTGAAAGTAAAGTTACCCGGTGTTATCTCATTTCTGAATGATTTTCCTATCTGTGCGATTCCAAAGGGAAGTTTTTTTCTTGATGTTCTTTGTACGTTTTTAAAGTTTACGAAGATTCCCTGTGCGGTCTCCGGTCTTAAGTATACCGTATTCTTTGCATCTTCAGTTACGCCCTGAAAGGTCTTGAACATGAGGTTGAACTGTCTGATATCGGTCCAATCATGCTTACCGCAGGTTGGACAGGTGATGTTCTTCTCGTCTACATAAGCCTTCATCTTATCATGAGACCATGCATCCACACTTCCATGTATCTCTTCGCCGTGTTCTTCTATATACTGTTCTATGAGCTTATCGGCACGAAATCTTTCACGACAGGATCTGCAATCCATAAGAGGATCCGAAAAGCTGCTCAAATGTCCCGATGCGACCCAGGTCTGCGGGTTCATAAGTATTGCACAGTCAACACCTACATTATAGGGGGATTCCTGCACAAACTTAAGCCACCAAGCTTTCTTTACATTGTTTTTTAATTCTACTCCAAGATTTCCATAGTCCCAGGTATTCGCAAGTCCTCCGTATATCTCGGATCCCGGATATACAAAGCCTCTTGACTTGGCTAAGGCTATGATTTTTTCCATAGTGTATTCCATAACAACATCCTCCATTTATTTATGTTACTTCCTGATATCTTAAAGATAATAAGATGTACGTGAAATATTGATGCCTATTATATACTCGGGCTTTTATAAGCTGAAGATCGAGTATGTAAGCTATCTCTATTCAAATACCACGATATTTTTACCTGTTGTGGTTTCAAATTCATAATCGCTAAGCTTACTTATGCCCTCTCCGCCCGTATACAGTATCTTACTTTCGGTATAGGCATGTATCTTTCCCTCCAACACGGCAACAGTGGAATTCTTTTTTATTCCCGAAGTATCCGTGATCTCGATACTTGAATCTCTGTCTTTGTATTTAAGGAGTCTTAATGATGTAAGACCCATATTCTCGTCTCCGCTTGATACCGCAAAGCTAAGTAAGCTCTGAAGGTCTTCATAATCAAAAACGATCTTGATCTTGTTGTCCGCTATAGTTGCACTTTCTATCTTCACTGTAGGACTTGATTGTGTTGAATTGAATTCGTCAACTTCACCTTGTACAAAGCCTTTGAGTTCTTCTTCTTTATAATAAGCGGCTCCCGCATCTTCTATTATAGCTGACTTTGTTCCCAGATCTCTTTCTAAAAATATCGAACTTACGGTAGGTTCAAAACCCACTGTTTTTACACTGCCACAGGCTGTAAGCATAGTTACAGCTGCGAAACATAAAGCATATTTTATAATTTTCATAAACACCTCTTAGGTTATTGTTTAACATCGATTGATTTAATAATTTTGTTTGGATATAACATTTAATATATCCAGCGAATTCATTTCCCTGTCTATATATTTCTTCATCATTATATCCACACTGCTTTCGATATCCGAAAGCACCTCTTCTTTTACTTGAAAAGTGTATAACTTTTCTATGGGACTTCTTATAATATAGTCCCAGGTATATCTTCCCGTGTCGGTTTTCAAGGTATCGGGAAGTATGTCATACTCTCCGTTTATTACCATTAGTCTAAGCTCGAAGATCCTTCTTGTAAGCCTATGGGGTATAGCCGGTTTTGCAAGTGCAAGTAAGGATACATATAAAAGTTTCAAACTGTCTACATCCCTTACTGCGTCCCTGCCGTAATAATTGAGTAGTTCGAGAAAGTACGTTCCGTAGCAGGTTTTTTCTATATCCTGCGTTATATCGGCAAAATAATTACTTATCTGCGCACTTTGTAAACTGTAGTAATCCCTCGACTCATAGAAGACAAATTTACCGAAAGCAAATATCCTGCTGCATGCCATCAGATTACTGCCCTGTCTTTTGGCACCTCTTGCAAATGCGGATATCTTACCCCTTTCCTTAGTGAACACGGTAAGCCTTTTATCATATTCACCTACAGGCATAACATTGATCACCATGCCTGTAAGTTCTACGGTATTATTAGCTGATTTTGACATATTATTACCTTTACAGGTCTTTAATATTATAACCGAAATTCTTCATTTGTATATCAGAATCTCTCCAATCTTTTCTAACCTTGACCCATACCTTTAAGTTTACACTAATATCCATTAGATTTTCAATATCTTTTCTTGCCGTGGTGGCTATTTTTTTCAACATACTTCCGGACTTTCCTATTATTATGGCTTTATGGCTTTCTCTTTCGCATATTATATCTGCCTCTATGTCAACCAAAGTCTTGGATCTGTTCTTCATTTTGACGATCTCCACGGCTATTCCGTGAGGGATCTCATCCGATAAATATCTAAGTGCCTTTTCTCTTATAAGCTCTGCAGCAAGCTGTCTTAACGGTTGATCGGTAAGAGTATCTTCATCATAATAGTAAGGTCCTTCGGGAAGGTAATTATAAAGTATCTCAAGCAATCTGTCCGTATTATTTGCCTTCAAAGCTGAGAGCGGTACTATTTCTGTAAATTCCAGTAACTTACTGTACTTGTCTATTATCTCCAACACGGCTTCTTTGGACTTGAGCTTATCGGTTTTATTGATGGCAAGTATCACCGGCTTATCCGATCCTTTAAGGTTCTCGGCGATCTGCATATCGGACTGACCTATATAGGTGGAAGCTTCCACTATCCAAAGTATCAGATCAACGTCCTTAAGAGTATGTTTTACGACACCTGTCATGTACTCTCCCAGCTTTGTTCTTGCCTTATGTATACCCGGAGTATCTTCAAATACTATCTGACCTCTGTCATCCGTATATACTGTCTGTATTTTATTTCTGGTAGTTTGCGGTTTGTCCGAAGTGATGGCTATCTTTTGCCCTATAAGTGTATTCATTAGGGTTGACTTTCCCACATTCGGTCTTCCGATCAATGCTACAAAACCTGATTTTTTTCCCATTATACTTCTCCCGTGCTGTAAAGCAGCTCAACCTTATCAAAGCTTATGTCTTCAGTTTTAAGCTGTGATTCATTTACTATGGCACATACCGCATCCTCTGAAAGCACTGCTTTTAACATTGGCGCAAGTGCTCTTATATCCTTTGCATCAGCCTCAAGTATCTGATCTCTTTCTCTTTGAACATCCTCGAATGTATAACCGGTAAGATAGGCAAGTAAAGCTCTGCTGCCTTCCTGACTCGGACTTAGAGGTGTATCCAGCGTACTTATCGCACCGATAACAGACTTAGTCATCTCTCTCTCATCCGCTTCATAAGACACCGCATAGTCCGCTATGCCCTGATATACTTTATCTGTAGCCGATATATTGGGATCCCTGAAAGAGGTAAATCCCGCACCGTATCTTGTGAAGACAGCCATTGCACCGTAGGCTCCTCCCTGAACTCTTATCAGATTCCAGAGATATTCGTAACTGAGCAGTACCTTGAATATTTTTAATACACCCGTATATTCGAAACCGTGCTTTTTAAAATCTCCGACTCTTGATACGTAATTTACACTTGAAGCACAGGAGAATGCCTCCCTTACAGGCTGCGGTGTATATTCAAATGTATTCTTCTCAAAAAACTTATCGCCTAAGTTCGGTAAAAACCCTTCGGTAAATTTACTAAAGTAAGAATATACCTTATCATCACCTGTAATATGCAATATCAGTTTGTTTTTATTGAATATCTTATCTCTTACACTTTCAAGTTTATGAACTACTGTATCATAGTCGTTCCCCGCATCCAAACGCTCAAGGAATCTGTAATACTCTATTCCCTTAATAAGTTCGGTAAATAAAGAGGACTTGAATACATGCGAAAAAGCTCTGTTAAGGCTTGTGACATGTCCGCTTGATAAAATACTCGTCTTTAATCCCGCTTTAAGCTCCAGTAAGACTTCCTTTATCCTCTTCTTATTGTCAAGATTTGAAAATATGATCAGCTGTGTCCAAATATCCGCCAGACTATCAAGCTTATCGTATAATACTTTGGAATTTAATCCGAAATAAAACTTATCTTCCTCTGTCTTTATATCGGTCACGTTGGAAAGACTGAGCGATACTCCTCCCGTATTTAAGTTTATGAGAGTAGAAAGCTTTGAATATGTATAGTCTTTCGTATCCACCATGCCAAGTATGTCGCTTAAAAGCTGTGCGTATTGTAATTCTTCTTTTGACAGGTCGCTTATATCAAAGAGCGATTTTACATAAGCAATATCCGATGTTGAAATATTGCTGTGTATTACTTTTACACCGTCTGTTTGCTTTACTTCGTATTTGAATCCGGCAGCTTCTTTTTTGATATCACTGCGGTTAAGCAAAGGTATCTTAAGTATATCTTCCGGTCTTGAAGGCTCCTCCTGATATGCTTTCAGTTCATCGGTCTCTTTTATAATTGTCTCTATCTGCTCTTCGCTCAAAGACTTTTTGTAAGCTTCAAGCTTACTTTTAAGTTTCGCTTCTTTCTCAGCCGCCAATCCCTTTTTGGGTACTAAAGTTACATAGACCTCATGCGGGTTACCAAGCAGATATTCTCTTATAAGATCTTCAAAGAAACCATCCTCGAGCTTTAATTTCAAAGTGTCGAATATATGCTTAAATCTTAGATGTGAGGTAGGGTCGGCGTCATAAATCCAAGAATCAAAAGCCTGAAGTCCGTATACCAGTCCCTTGGGATATGAACCGAAGTCCGCCTCTCTGGCTTTGAATTCATATACATTGATAGCAGCCTTAAGGACTTCCTTATCAAGACCGGTACTTAATAATTTCCTTAATGTACCCTTTACCACCATCTTGAATTCAGCCAGTTTTTCATTACTCGTCTGCTTTGCTATCACCGAAAAATACGGTTCTTTGATACCCGGTGAATATCCGCCGAGTATCTCCTTTCCTATTCCCGCATCTATAAGCGCCTCTTTAAGCACCGCACCCGGTACCTGTAAAAGTGCATAGTCAAGTATTTCAAATGCCGTATATACTACCGGATCGAATTCTCCTCCCACTAAGGTATTGAGAGATATATAGCTTGCATCTTCTTCGCTTTCTTCATCCGATATAGGATATTCGAACTTCAGTTCTTTGCTTTCTTTCCAAGGTATCACGTCTTTGATTGCAGAATCAACTTCCCTATATTCGAAGTCGGATAAATATTCCCTATCCAACCATTCAAGCTTCTTTGCCATATCCATATTTCCGTAGAAATATATATATGAATTGGAAGGGTGATAATAACTTGCATGATAATTTATGAATTCCTCATAACTTAACTCAGGTATAAAGTCGGGATCTCCTCCGGACTCTTCGCCATAAGAGTGACCCTCGAATAAGCTCTTACTTATAAGACGGTCAAGCATGCCGTCGACCGAAGAGAATACTCCCTTCATCTCATTGTATACTATACCGTTGATCTTAAGCTCTCCATCTTTTTTATCAAGCTCGTAATGCCATCCTTCTTGCTTGAATATCTTATCTTCTTTGTATACATTCGGATAAAAAACGGAATCCAGATATACGTCACAAAGATTATGAAAATCCTTATCATTAACACTTGCTACCGGATATACCGTTTTATCCGGATAAGTCATAGCATTAAGGAAGGTATTGAGCGAACCCTTTACCAGTTCTACAAAAGGATCCTTACTCGGGAATTTTCTCGATCCGCACAATACCGAGTGTTCAAGTATATGTGCCACACCGGTGGAATTGATCGAAGGAGTTCTGAAACCTACGGTAAATACCTTGTTGTCATCATCGTTAAGCATTAACAAGATCTTTGCCTTAGTCTTTTTGTGCAACATCGTTACTGCTACAGAATCTATCTCTTCTATCTCTGTAATGCTCTCTATTTTGTATATGTCTAATTTTCCCAGCTTTTCAAGCTGTTTATTCTTATTTTCATCTTTGATCATTATATGTTCCCCATAAATTTTTCTAATAATATAGCAATGCTCTCTCTTAAACTGAAATTCAGATAAAGAATAGGATCGGTAGCCGCCCCCATGGTATATACTGATTCCAGTCCGCACTTATATGCCAATGTCTTGGCTCTGAAGCAATGGAAGTCACTGGTTATTATACCTATCTTCTTGGGCTTGTCTTCCGCCAGAAGAACTTTACCGAATCCGTCTTCCATAATACATTCCGATACTCTGGTCTTACCCCCTACTTTATGTTCGATCAATGCTTTGGAATAAATGATATTCTCCTTGGTACTTCTTGATTGTATTTCTATATAGAGTCTTTCGGGATCAACACCCCTATCTATAAGGTATTTTGCCATTGCTTCCGCTTCTGTCACGGGCTCAGTCTTACTCTTGGTACCTGAAAGTACAAAAACCGTATCGGGATTGTTAAGTGAATATTCATAAGCCATATCAAGTCTTTTTCTGAGTGCGGAAGAAGGTTCTAAATTGGCTCTTACTCTTGCCCCCAAGACTATGATATAGTCCAGACCCTCGACCTCTTTTGTATCTGCGGTACTAAAGAGCAGCATTTGCATTATAATAAAAATGAGAATTCCACAAATAGGCAATACATTTAAGCCTACATAAAGGTTGAGCGGAATCCTCTTTTTATCTTTTTTATGTATCTTTACCAGATACATATAGGCTAAACTTATGATCGCAATAAGAAGCCATACGTATGAATATATACTTATATTAAAATTTAAATACAGGGCAAGTATAATAAAGTATATAAAACTGAATATTGCAATGATCTTATATACTGTTTCATACTTGCCCCCTCCTTAGTTATTTATACATGCGCAACCGTCCGACATATCTTCTTTGAGCATGTCCACGGGCTCATGCTTTTTGATCCTTATTACATCTCCCATATCCGCACTGTCGGTATCGAATTCTATGAAAAGCAACTGCCTCGGATGCGGCGCACTATCTTGTAAGTTGCCTTCTTCATCCTTGATAGACTTGACTTCCACCGGGATATTCTCTCCGTTTTTCTTCATAAGTTCTACTTTATCGCCTACCAAAAATTTATTTTTTTGCTCTATCTTAGCCAAACCGGCATTTTTCTCAAGTACTGTCCCCAAATAAATATAATTTTGTACGTAGGTGTTGTTATCATAGATCTGTGTTGTTTCATCGGCTTTTCCGAAGAAGAATCCGGTAGTGAATTCTCTGTATGTGCATTTTCCTATCTCAGACTTATACCACTCCATGTTGGCTCTGTAGATCTTCTCGTCTTTGAGATAGTCATCTATAGCCTTTCTGTAAGTTCTTGCAACTGTGGCAACATAAAGTGCTGTCTTCATTCTGCCTTCTATCTTAAAACTGTCTATACCGGCTTCTATAAGTTCCGGTATGTATTCTATCATACACAGGTCTTTTGAATTGAAGATATAAGTTCCGTTTTCATCTTCATACACCGGCATATATTCACCCGGTCTTTTTTCCTCGACCACGGAATATTTCCATCTGCACGGATGTGTACATGCCCCCTGATTGGCATCTCTTCCGGTAAAATAATTACTCAAAAGACAACGACCGGAATAAGCCATACACATGGCTCCGTGTATGAATGTCTCTATCTCCATATCTTGCGGTATTTGCTCTCTTATGCACTTTATCTCTTCAAGTGAAAGTTCTCTTGCAGTTACTACCCTGCTTGCTCCGAGGCTGTGCCAGAAATTATATGTACCGTAGTTGGTGTTGTTAGCCTGCGTACTTATATGCAGTTCAATATCACTTCCTTCAAGTACCTGTTTTGCTATGGTAAATATGCCCGGATCTGATATGATAAGCGCATCCGGAGATATTGCTTTAAGTTGTTCGAAGTATTCTTTAGCACCTTCCAATTGATTATTATGTGCTAAAACATTAGCTGTAACGAATACTTTTTTATTTCTCTCATGTGCATATTTTATGCCCTCAGCCATATCCTCTATGGTAAAATTCTTTGCCTTGGCTCTGAGACCGAACGCCTCTCCGCCTATATAAACTGCGTCAGCACCGTAATCTATGGCTGTTTTTAAAAGCTCCAAACTACCTGCCGGCACCAATAATTCTATATTTCTTCTCATTATATTACTTCAAGCACAGTCAGTGCCACTCCATCTCCCAGTGATAATATTGTTGTACTCGATCCCTCCCTGTGCGTAAGTTCGTATAAGTATTCTCTTATTCTTGAGTGTATAGACCTGTCTCTTCTTTCTATAAGATATCTGGACTGTACTATATCTCCTCCCTGTAAGACATTATCCGAACACAACACTCCTTCTTTGTTAAGAAGTTTCAATACAAGATCAAGCCAATTAATGTATTGTCCTTTTGCCGCATCCATAAAAATAAAGTCGTATTTTTCTTCTTTTTGAACCAATTCTTCAAGAATCACAGAAGCATCTCCCTCTATCAGATGTATTATATCCCCGTAAGGAGAATCGGCAATATTACATCTTGCTTGTAAAACTCTTTTTTCATAGTTTTCTATAGTGCTTATATCCGTATTTCCTTTTAGGGTCTCTGCCATAACCAAACTCGAATAAGCCACGGCAGTACCCACTTCCAATATTCTTTTCGGTTTTTTTAAAAGCAATAAGGTTTTTAAAAAACTTTCCGTATCTCTTTTTATGATAGGAACATTGTCAGCCAGGGCTTTTTCTCTCAGTTCCTCCAAAAAATCCGAGTTATAAGCTATGAGGGACTCGATATAGCTACTTACTCTTTCATCAACTATCAATTGCTTTTTTCTCCGCTGTTACCTGTATTTCGTTCTTTGCTCTCGCTTTCGTTATCTTCACCCGAATTAATAGCCTGCAAAAGTTGTCTTATTGTTTGAGATGTATTCAGTGTATAAGTACCGGCTTTTACCGAATAATTAAAAAACTTTGCCTGTAATCTGTATGCCAGTTTGTTTTTATAAGTCCCTTATCATATAAAACTCCCGCAACATCTCCTGCTTCCATTCCCTCGGTGACAGTCACCTGTACATCTTTACCGGGTTCATTATCTACCGCCTGATCGTAGAATATATCGTGACCGAATCTATATGCTTCTTTAACTCCAAACCATACACCTACGAATAAAATCGTATATATGACCAATCTTACAGATACTTTCAATGCAGCCTTGCTTAACTTACTAACCTTACTCATACGACCCCTTATTCTTAATTATATAAAAACCCTTTACACTTCCATGATTATAGGTAATATGACAGGATTTCTCTTGATCCTCTTCCATAGAAAATCACTTAAGGTATCTCTTATAATATTCTTTATCTTGGACCAGTCGGATACTCCGGCAGCAAGGCAGTCATCTACAGCTATCCTTACGACCTCCGTTGCCTCTTCCATCAGATCACCGGACTCTCTGACATATACAAATCCTCTTGATACTATATCAGGACCGGAAAGTAATTGATTGGAGCCTTTTTCCAAGCTGAGCGCAACTATGATAATACCATTTTGTGCCAGGTTTTGTCTATCTCTTAGCACTATATTACCTACATCGCCCACTCCGAGTCCGTCAACAAAGACACCTCCGGCTTCAACTCTGTCGATAACTTTTATGCTGTCGGCACCAAGTTCCACCACATCTCCCGATGAAACAAGCAGTACGTTATCCTTCTCCATACCCATAGCTACCGCAAGTTCTTTTTGCGCCATAAGATGCCTGTACTCACCGTGTACCGGCAGGGAGAACTTAGGCTTGAGCAGTGCATACATGAGCTTTATCTCTTCCTGGCAGGCATGTCCGGACACATGAGTATCCTGGAAGATAACATTGGCTCCCTTGATCGAAAGTTCATTGATAACTTTACTTACAGCCTTTTCATTGCCCGGAATAGGTGTCGAACTCATGATCACAACATCTCCCGGCATTATGGTCACCTTTTTATGTATGGATGAAGCCATACGTGAAAGTGCCGCCATGCTCTCTCCCTGGCTTCCGGTCGTAATAATAACCGTGGACTCGGGCGGATAATTTTTAATACTGTCAACATCTATCAGTGTTCCTTTCGGTATATTGATATACCCAAGTTCTCCTGCGACCGAGATGACGTTGACCATGCTTCTGCCCTCTACCACCACCTTTCTTCCGTATTTGTAGGCGGTATTTATTATTTGCTGAACTCTGTCTACATTAGATGCAAATGTAGCTACCAATATACGATTTTTTTGATTTTCCGCAAATATCGCATCGAAAGTTTTTCCTACAGTCTTTTCAGACATGGTAAATCCGGGTTTGGTAGCATTGGTAGAGTCACACATAAGTGCAAGACAGCCTTCTCTTCCTATATCTGCCATACGTTGAAGGTCTACCGCATCTCCGAATACCGGCGTATAGTCCACCTTGAAGTCTCCGGTATGGAATACTATTCCGGCAGGCGAGAATATCGCAAGTGCTGCGGCATCCGCTATCGAGTGGTTTGTTTTTACGAATTCGACCTTGAAGTCTCCGAGTTCTACTGTATCACCGTACTTGACCACATTTAATTTTGCCGTCTTGTCTATATTATGCTCTTTTAATTTTCTTTCGATCAATGCCATAGTGAGCTTTGTACCATAGACCGGTATATTAAGTTGTTTTAATATGTACGGTAATGCTCCTATATGGTCCTCATGTCCGTGTGTTATACAAAAATCCCTTAAGCTTTGAAAAAAATTATTTTTTTCAAATAACTCACATCCGAATGACAAGGTCTATTCCGAGCATATCATCGCTTGGGAATGCAAGACCGCAGTCTATTATAAATATACTGTTCTCATACTCGAAGGCGGTAATATTCATACCTATTTGTTCAAGTCCTCCCAGAGGTATGATCTTGATCTTTTTATTGTTTTTTTCTTATTTTTTTACCTGACATCACCTGTTTTTTTACGGAAACCACCGTTCTGTTTTTTTAGGCTTTTTTTGTCTTTATCCAAGGCAATCTTTGCAAGTTGTTCTTCAACAGATTTTAAAAATAGCCTCTTCTCTGGCTTTTTTTGAATTCTTTGATGAGTTATCCCTATCTTTAATTTCCTCTGTGTTTTGTTCCGTATTTTTCTCTTTTTTTCTTTTTTTATCTTGTTGACCTGACCTGTATTTTTCTCTCTTTTTTTCCGAACTGTTATCAGCCTTTTTGTCAGTATGTAGGGATACTTCTTTTTACCTTTGATGCTTTTTTTACTTTGGCGACCTCTTTTTACTTTTTGCAACTTCTTTTTTTCTTTCAACTTTAACTTTTTGTATTTTTCTTTAATGTTTCCATCCTTAGCACTAAGGCTGTCGTTAAGTTCTGTTATCTTCTTTATAGCCTTAAGCGGATTCATTTCTTTTCCTATGCTCAATTAGCAACCTCCTATTTTTCCAAGTCAATATCCATATCACTTATAAGTTCTGAAAACACATCCGCAAGCATATCAAGTTCTTTCTCATCATCTACGAACTCATATATTGAATCCGAATCTTTATCTTCCGATACATCTTTTAATATATAAGCGTTGTCACTTTCACTTGCCAGTATATAATCACGTCCCTCAAACTTTGCGGTTTCAATAATTATAAGTTCTATTTCGTTTCCTTCTTCATCAATGATATTTATCTTGTTATCCATATTACCTCTCTTTATCAGTATTCATAAATTCTCTTAATATAACGGAAGCTGCCACACTGTCTATGTAGAGCTTCATATCTTCTTTTTTTATTCCGCTGTCCGCAAGTATTTCCTTAGCTTCTATACTGCTTAATCTCTCATCTTGCAACACGACCTTAAGTCCGGTCCTTTTTTCCAAGGCCGCACCGAACTCCAAAGTTTTTTTGACTCTTTCTCCCTCACTGTCATCCATATTGAGAGGTTTTCCGAGCACTATGAGAGAAATCGATCTTTCTTTGATGATTTCTTCTATCCTAGCCAATGTTTTTCTTAGTTTATTCTCTTTATCACGTTTTATGGTCTCTAAAGGAAGAGCAGTAAGTCCAAGTTCATCACTTACTGCCACACCTACCGTTTTAGAACCATAGTCCAAAGCAATTATTCTCATTTTCTTCCAATATTAATTATTAATCAATCCACGCAAATAAGTTGACCTTTCTAAGGTCAACACATCCACTTAAACTCACGATTTATATAATTGACCAAAATTTCCACGACATTTACGCAACTTAACAAACACTAGTTTGAAACTTAGTATTTATATATACGTTAAGCAATTCTTCTATTATCTCGTCTCTTTCGACCTTCATGATCAAGCTTCTTGCACTGTTATAGCTGGTTATATAAGTTGGATCTCCGGACATAACATAACCTACTATCTGATTTACAGGATTATACCCCTTCTTTGTTAACGCTTCATACACAAGAGCGAGTACCTCACTTACATCTATTTTCTTTTCCTGCACTGTATCAAAAAACTGAGTATCTCTAATATCAGCCATAATTCACGTACCTCTCATTATTTAATTATATTTTATACGATATAGAACACTAGTACAAGTCATTAATTCTTACAAAAAAGCTACTACTTTCATTGTCCTTTATGTAATTATTTAAAAACGACTGTTTTTAGGATCGTTTATGCTTTTTAAATTAAAAAAATATTATCTATTTTCTTGCCGGATTTTTATTGTCTATTTTTTTATATGTATTATAATAATATCATATAGTTTTTATAGGGATTACAGAAAGGAGCAACTGTGAAAGAGACATTTAAAAGATTGCATTGGCATCTCAGGGAAGAAATATTTAACACCGAATCACTCTATAAGTATGTAGAAAACTTTGCAATAAATAACAATTTCAAAGAAAGTATAGTTGCACTTCCCTTTATGAAAGAAAAACATCAAGGTCAGTACAGAAATAAAACATGGTTTGCCAGGGAGAATAATGTTGAATATATCAACCACCCTCTATCTATGGCAAAACATTCGATAGCCCTCGGTATTTATGATGATAATATACTTGCAAGTATACTTCTTCACGATGTCTGCGAGGATTGTGATGTACACTGTAGCGATCTTCCCTGCAATGACATCGTTAAAGAAGTTGTTAAATTACTGAGTTATAATAAAGATTCCAAACTTGATAAGGAAACTCTCAAGGAGATATATTATACCGAAATATCAAAAAATCCCATCGCAACCATAGTTAAAATACTCGACAGATGCAATAATATTTCCAATATGGCTGCCAGTTTCCATGATACAAGACTTATCAATTATATAAATGATACTCAAATGTACGTATTTCCGCTTCTTGAGCATATATATTCAGGGCATATGCTGAGCGAATCTCAGATCTTTTTACTGCAATACCAGATGTTCAGTATCATAGAAAGCATTAAAAATATGATACTTCGTTGATCCTAAACTCTAAACCTGTAACCCACCCCCCATATTGTTTCTATATATTGAGGCTTGGCTGAGTTATATTCGATTTTTTCTCTTATTTTTTTAATATGCACGGTCACGGTAGCTATATCTCCTACCGATTCCATGTCCCATATTTCTCTGAACAGATCTTCTTTTGAGAAAACATGGTTGGGGTTGGAAGCCAGGAAAGTCAGCAGATCGAATTCTCTTGCAGTCAGGGACTTCTCTTCACCGTTGACCCATACTTTTCTTGAGGTCTTATCGATTTTAAGACCCCTTATTTCTATGAACTCATTGTCCTGGTTTGCACTTCCCAAAAGCCTTTCGTATCTTGACATATGTGCCTTGACTCTTGCCACCAGTTCACTCGGAGAAAACGGTTTTGTGATATAATCATCCGCTCCGAGTCCCAGACCTCTTATCTTGTCAATATCATCCTTTTTGGCACTTACCATAATAACCGGGGTATCTTTTACTTCCCTTACAGCCTTGCATATTTCAAAACCGTCTACTTTCGGAAGCATGATATCAAGGATTATAAGATCATAATTTTTCTCCAAAGCGGCTTTTTTACCTTCTTCACCGTTGTGAATAAGCTCAACCTCATAACCTGATATTTCCAAATAATCTCTTTCCAACTCCGCAATGCTGACTTCATCTTCTACTATCAATATTTTCTTCATAGCTTTTTACCTCTTGGCATTTTCTAAGGAGCATCGTTATATGTGTTCCTTCACCTTCTTTACTGCTTGCCCATATATGACCGTTATGATCTTCAATTATTTTTTTAACTATTGAAAGACCTATTCCGCTGCCTCCTTTTGCCAGATTCCTGGAACTGTCTCCCCTGTAAAATCTGTCAAATATATAAGGCAGATCCGCCGATGATATACCTGAGCCGTTATCCGCTATATCTATCTTTATAAAATCTTTGTCATCATAAAGTCTGATGCTTATATTCGAATCCGGCTTGTCCAAGTGCTTTACACTGTTGCCGATAATATTATTGACTACTCTTTTTAATTGCTCAACATCCGCAATAACTACCACGTCCGGTGACAGATCGCTCTCAAAACTGAAATTTATATTTCTGGATTCCATATCGAGACTCACTTCTTCCGAGCAGTCCTTAAAAAAATTCACAATATATATCTTATTGTAATTATAAGGAACCTTATTGGTATCTATCTTGGCATAGAATGTCAGTTCGTCAATAAGCCTGTCCATGTCATTTGCCTTATTATATATAGTTCTTATATACTTATCAAGTTTTTCGGGAGAAGAAGCCACTCCGTCCATTATCCCCTCCACATAACCTTTGATAGCGGTTATAGGTGTTTTCAAATCGTGAGATATATTACTTATAAGCTCCTTATTGTCTCTGTCATACTGGATCTTCTCCGATTCATTTTCTTTGAGTCTTATACGCATTTCTTCAAAATCCATACACAGCTGCCCTATCTCATCATCGGAATCTATATCAAGTGTGAAGTCAAGATTGCCTTCTTTTATATGTCTTGTAGCCTCCTGAAGTTTGACAGCGGTCTTAATATGGATCTGTATACCCATAAGATATTAAGAAAAGAAATAGCCATAAGTATACTTATAGCGCTGGTCAGTATATCTATTTCCTTAAGCCCGGTTATGCTTGTAAGTATAGCCACTATCATAAGTATAGCGACCATAAGTATGGTTGCAAAAATAACGAATAAACCAAGTTTTAATCTCATAAAAACCTCTTAGTTTTCAACATTTTATCCCGCTAAAACTTCTTTTGATTCTTTTGCCGCTTTTAATTCTCAGATCCTGCCACATAAAAACCGATAAATCAATTTATTATATTAATATATCTGTTTTTAAATATCATTATCGGTTTTTAAATACTGACAGATCGAATATTTATTTTTATTCAAATTAATAAAACAAAAATAGCTTTTTTATATTAAGCAAGATAAGACTTTATCTTATCAAGTTTATCAAGTCTTTCCCATGGAAGGTCAAGATCGTCTCTTCCAAAATGTCCGTAACTTGCCACCTGCTTATAGATAGGTCTTCTAAGATCCAGCATCTTTATGATTCCCGCAGGTCTGAGATCGAAATTCTCTCTGACTATGGCACATAGTTTTTCATCGCTTAGTTTGCCCGTTCCGAAGCTGTCTACTGATATAGAGGTCGGGTTAGCCACCCCTATAGCATAAGAAAGCTGAACTTCACACCTTTGCGCCAGACCTGCCGCCACGATATGCTTTGCCACATATCTGGCTGCATAAGCTGCGGATCTGTCGACCTTGGTACAATCCTTACCTGAAAATGCTCCGCCGCCGTGTCTTGCATAACCACCGTAAGTATCCACGATGATTTCTTCCGGTAAGTCCAGAGTCACCGTGAGGTCCACCGATCACGAATCTTCCGGTAGGGTTGATAAATATCTTCGTATGCTCGTCTATCAAATGAGCCGGCAACACTTCGTTGAATACATATTCCTTGATATCTTTATGTATCTTGCTCTGTTCCACTTCTTCGTCGTGCTGTGTGGAAAGCACTACCGCATCTATTCTTACAGGCTTATGATCCTCATCGTATTCTACTGTGACCTGTGTCTTTCCGTCCGGTCTAAGATACGGTATGATACCGTTCTTTCTGACATAGCTTAATCTTCTTGAAAGTTTATGTGCAAGATATATAGGGTAAGGCATATATTCTTCGGTCTCGGTAGTGGCATATCCGAACATCATACCCTGATCTCCGGCACCGGTGTCAAGATCATCATCCTCAAGTCCTTCCTTGGCTTCAAGTGCCTTATCCACACCCATGGCTATATCTGTAGACTGTTCGTCCAAAGCCACCAAAACTCCGCAAGTATCGGCATCAAAACCGTATTTTGCCCTGTCATATCCTATCTCTCTTACAGTATCTCTGACTATCTTTTGTATGTCAACATAGGCAGAGGTAGTTATCTCTCCCATGACCATGACAACACCTGTAGTAGCACAGGTCTCGCAGGCTACCCTGCTCATAGGATCCTGCTCTATGATAGCATCTAATATAGCGTCAGATATCTGATCGCACATTTTATCCGGATGTCCCTCTGTTACTGATTCAGAAGTAAATAACCTTTTTTCCGACATGATGTCAATATCCTCCTTTTGAACTGTTGACCCGCAATATTTGAGCCTGCTTTATTCAAATATTTTTAGCGATAATAATTATATATTCGATCTTTATTGTCATTCTTGCGATACCGATACGGTAAATAGATAATAACAATACGATCTGTTATGATTTTATATATCAATTATTTCTGAAACGACTTAAAAATTCTTTGGTTAAAGCTTTTTGCGGATCGTTAAATATATCTTTTGAACTTCCCTCTTCTTCTATTACTCCATTAGCCATGAACACCATATGAGTGGATACATCTTTGGCAAATGCAATTTTTTGTGTTATTATGATTCCTTCAAACTACAAAGGGGCTGTTGCCTATAATGTATACAAGTATATACTATACTCATACACCCTACACAACAGTCCCTTTTATAATATCATTATTAAAATAATTTATCAATAATTCGCTTATCTAGCTTACTTTAAGTATAAATTTTTGTGCTGCTCTTTCCGTATCAACAAGAGCTATCTTTTGCACCCAGGGCTTCAAGCTTTTCTTCAAAATGCTCATAACCTCTTTGTATATACTTAATGTCACTTACTGTCGATATTCCGTCTGCTGCGAGTGCAGCTATCACCAGTGCCGCTCCCGCTCTGAGATCCGGCGCATTAACATTGGCTCCGAGGAATTTGTCCACTCCCGAAACAACGGCAAGGTTACCTTTTACTTCTATCTCCGCTCCCATACGGGCAAGCTCTGATACATACTTGAAACGATTTTCAAATATACTCTCAAGCACCGTACTCGTACCATGTGCTCTGGCAAGTACCGCTGTTATCTGCGGTTGCATATCTGTCGGAAAGCCCGGATACGGAAGAGTCTTAACATTAGCCGCTCTTTGTCTTACCGCACCTCTGACTCTTATAGCATCATCGAACTCGATGATTTCACAGCCTATCTCTATAAGTTTGGCACTTATAGCTTCCATATGCTTGGGGATGAGATTTTTAACCATAACATCACCCCTTGTTATCGCCGCCGCACACATAAAGGTTCCTGCCTCTATCTGGTCGGGGATTATTGAATATTCGGTTCCGTGAAGCTTACTTACACCGTTTATTCTTATAACATCGGTTCCGGCACCCTTGATATCGGCTCCCATACTGTTGAGGAAGTTTGCCACATCAACTATATGAGGTTCTTTTGCAACGTTTTCTATCACCGTCTTTCCCGGGATCAAACTTGCAGCAAGCATTATGTTGATAGTTGCTCCAACCGACACTATATCAAGGAATATATGTGCTCCCTTAAGTTCGACGGAAGTCGCAATGACCCTTCCGGAACTTATATCGATATTTGCACCTAAAGCCCTGAATCCCTTTAAGTGTTGGTCTATAGGTCTTGCACCTATCTCGCAACCTCCGGGAAGTGCCACTTCCGCTCTGTGATACTTTCCGAGCAAAGCTCCTATAAGATAATAAGATGCTCTTATTTTTCTTATATACTCGTCATCTACTACATAAGAATTTAAATTACACGCATTGATCTTTACTTTATTTCTGTTTATTCTGTCAACGTACACACCTGTTTGAGCTATGGCTTCCAACATGACATTAATGTCTCTTACATCAGGGAGGTTATCTATTATTACCTCTTCGTCTGTCATGATAGCCGCCGCTAAAATACCAAGTGCGGCATTCTTGGCACCACTTATGGTAACCTCTCCGGCAAGCGACATGCCGCCTTTTATTATATATTGATCCATAATACTGTCCACCCAAGATGTACCCATACTCTGCTTTATTTTCAAATACAGGTAGCCTTGTTTATCTCCTAAATATTTGATACACACATACCTAATCACTAAACTGCTCCTATTATAACATGTTTTTATAAAAAACGTAAAGTATTTGTTGTTATTCTTTAACCAATTACTTTGATTTTTTGTAACAGTTTCCATGCTACAGGCAGTCATAAGTATTATTTTTTTTATACTTTTTTTTAATTTTTTCCCGTGCTTTATTATTGTTTTTTCGACGATATAGTACCATTATAATATTTAAAGACTTCTTATCCTTTAGAGTTTAGGACGTGTAAGGGGGGGGCGGTTTTATCCGCATCTGCCGATTGGTGCGAAGTCTTTTTGTATTATTTTATTGACTGAACATGATAACATTTTCTTTCATCTATTCTCTAAACCTATACTTATCATTTTAATTTTTTTATTACTTTTTATTCCTTAGCTTATAATATTTATAATAATATATGTAGTTTATGAGTTACTCCGGTCATGTCCTTAAGGTTATGTTAATAATCTAAGCAATTATTTTTTATTTATATCTATGTTATACTGAACTCAGCTCAGTGTTTTGCAAAGTGTAAAGCTTAAGTCTGTGAGAAGTTTTTTATTCTTTATCTTTTGTAAAGCATTCCCTTTTCGATCTGTTCGGGATCTTTACCGAGCTGTCTTACAAGTTCAAAGGCAAAATCAAGTGCCAAAGCAGGACCGCAGGCAGTGGTTAATTTTCCGTCTGTTACCACTGCTTTTTTTATATAATTTCCGTCTTTGATCTCTTTTTCAAATCCGTCATAACAGGTATAATTCTTACCCTTGAGCACACCTGCATGCTCAAGTACGATAGGTGCAGCACAGATAGCGGCTATATACTTATCCTCCGACTGCATCTTTCTAAGTATACTTATTACTGTTTCACTACTTTTTAGATTGGTCGAACCGGGCATACCTCCCGGAAGTATTATCATATCATGATCGAATACATTCGCATCAAGGACTTCATCCGCTATCACGCTAATACCGTGTGAACCAACCACCTGCTTATCAAATCCCAATACGGTACAGGGGATCTGTGCACGTCTTAGTACATCCACAACCGTCAAAGCTTCTATTTCTTCAAAACCGTTTACCAATATTACAGCTGCTTTTTTCATAAATTCTCTCCTTATCCTGATTTATCTTTGTTCTTAACTTCCTTATCCGGTCTTATAAGCACAACTCCTCTCTCTGTTAGTTCCCAAGACCAAAACTTCCGAATAAAAGTCAGCGATCTGTCTCGGAGGAAAATTAACTACAGCAAGAGCCTGCTTATTGATCAGATCATCGGGCTTATAATGTTCGGTAATTTGTGCAGAGGGCTTTTTTATACCTATTTCTTCACCAAGATCAAGTTCAAGTATATAAGCCGCTTTCTTGCCTTTTCAAATATTCGGGCAGATATGATCCTTCCAACTCTTATGTCTAACTTTTCAAAATCACCAAAAACCGCCATCATCCCTCCTTAACAATTCTTTACAAAACCTGATAATTTAATTTACCCATGATTTTTACAGAAATATAAATGTATTATTCCGTTTTCTTTTTTAGTTTTGCAAAATTTATTAGTACCATACTTACTGCCAATGTAGTGGTTATCACATCTGATGACGGCCCTGCATACAGTATACCGTCAAGTCCCCAAAACATCGGAAAAATTAAAAGGAACGGTATAAGAACAAGTCCCTGTCTTGCTGTGGATAGAATTATGCCGGAAAGAACACTTCCTGTTGCTGTAAAATAATTGACCGCAAGCGGCTGGATCGCAAAACCGAATATAAAAAACAAAAATATCCTGAGATATTTTCTTGCAAATTCTATATACAGTTCATCTCCCGAACCGAACATAAGGATTATATTATCCGGATAGAATTGAAAGGCTATGAAAAAGAAAATACTTATACTGAGTGATACTAAAACAGCCTTAATGAAGGTTTCTTTCACCCTTTTGTAATTACCGGCTCCCATATTAAAACCGAGTATGGGCTGACAGCCTTGAGCAAGACCTACGGATATAGCAATAAGTATGCTCGTGATCTTTGATACCACTCCGGATACCGCAAGCGGTATATCCGCACCGTAGATACTTCCCTTGCCGTAGAAATTAAGTACATTGTTAAGTACTATATTAAGCACCATGATCATAGCGAGATTAATAAAGTTAGCTATGCCAAGACTCAATATTCCCAAAACATACTTTAATTTAAGATCAAGCATTGAAGCTGTGATCTTAAATGTTTTGAACCTGAAAAAATACATAAAACTTAAAACAAATGACACAAACTGACCTATAACTGTCGCTATTGCCGCTCCTTCTATACCCATGTTAAAAACAAACATTAATAAATAATCCAGAAATATATTCAGCACAGCTCCGACTATATTGCACAGCATAGAGTAGGTAGGGCTTCCATCAGATCTTATAATATTGCTCGCTGCGGTAGTAAAAAGCAGGAAGAACAAGCCCCAGGCAGTAATTTTAAGATAACTTGATGCCAAAGGCATAACATTTTGTGTTGCACCGCAAACAATAAGTATTTTTTCACTGAATATCAATGTAAGTGCAACTATTATAACTCCGAGTATTACAGACAAAAGCAATCCTGTTCCCACATAAGCTTTAGCCTCTTCTTCTTTTTTAGCCCCCAGTCCAAGGTTGAAATTGGCTGCCGTACCTATCCCGGCAAGTTGTGCCAAAGCTCCGGTTAAAGTAACTATGGGAAATGCAACATTGGTAGCCGCATTTCCCAGTACTCCTACTACATTTCCTATAAATATTTGATCTGTAATATTATATGCCGAAGTTACCAAAAGACTTAGAATAGAGGGCAATGCAAACTTTAGGATAAGCCCCGATATTGGGGCATAGCCTAAAGGATTTTCTTTACTTCCCATCAAGATCCCTCCTTTCAGATTATTCGGGATATATCAAATTCTTTTCGCTTATATTAAGTAATACCTCTCTTAAATATTTATCGGCAAGATACTTAGCCATAGCTAAATTCATATCCTGATAATTACCGCAATCTCTCGGACTTTGACCCGGTATCTCACCCTCGTGATCTCTTATAAATTCAAAAAGCTCCACTATAAGTCCCACTATATCTTTGGACTCATAATCTCCCCTTAATAAAAGATAAAATCCTGTACGACAACCCATAGGTCCGAAATATATGGTCTTTTGCCCGTATTCTTTATGATTTCTGAGATATGTGGCAGCCAAATGCTCTATAGCATGCATTTCAGCGGTATTCATAACCGGCTCAAAATTAGGCCTTGTCATTCTCAGATCGAAAGTTGTGATCACATCATCTGTTAATACATCCTTTCTTGATACGTATATACCGGGAAGGAGATTTAAGTGATCCACTGTAAAACTTGCTATCTTTTCCATAATTATACTCCCTTATACTTTTCTATATGTGAATTTATAAGCTCGGTATCGGTAAAATAATCTATTTTCATAGCATGTTTTACTTCGTCTAAGGTCTTCGCAGCTATCTCTCTGGCATCATCACAGCCCTTTCTCAAGATCTCGTATACTGCTGCAATATCTTTTTCGTATTCTTTTCTTCTGTTTCTTATAGGCTCCAGTTCTTCCTGTAACACCTTGGTAAGGAACTTCTTGATCTTGACATCTCCGAGTCCCCCCCTTTGATAATGCTCTTTAAGCTCGTCAAGATTCTTATATTCCGGCAAATATTCTTCGAAATGTCTGTCAAGGCAGAAAGCATCCAAATATGTAAATACCGTATTGCCCTCTATATGTCCCGGATCTGAGACCTGTATATGTAAAGGATCGGTATACATCGTCTTGACCCTTGCACTTACTTCATCCGCACTGTCGGATAAATATATACAGTTGCCAAGAGACTTGCTCATCTTAGCCTTACCGTCGGTTCCCGGCAGTCTAAGACACGCCTTATTATCAGGTATCAAAGCGTCGGGCTCCACCAAAACCTCATCATATACCTGATTGAATCTTCTGACTATCTCTCTTGTCTGCTCTATCATAGGAAGCTGATCTTCTCCAACAGGTACCGTTGTAGCCTTAAATGCAGTAATATCCGCCGCCTGACTTATAGGATAGGTAAAGAATCCCACAGGTATGCTCGACTCAAAATTCCTCATCTGTATCTCAGTCTTTACGGTAGGATTTCTTTGCAGTCTTGATACCGTTACCAGATTCATATAATAAAAACTAAGCTCTGTTAGCTCGGGTATCATTGACTGTATAAATATTGTAGCCTTTGCCGGATCTATACCTACGCTCAGATAATCAAGGGCAACCTCTATTATGTTTTGCCTGATTTTTTCAGGATTTTCAAAGTTGTCGGTAAGTGCCTGTGCATCCGCCACCATTATCAATGTTTTCTTATATTCTCCCGAATTTTGAAGCACTACTCTTCTTTTCAGTGAACCTACATAATGCCCGAGATGTAACTTTCCTGTAGGTCTGTCTCCCGTTAATATAATCTTATCCATACTTAAAACCTTTCTGACTTAATATAATTCTGATACATTATTATAGCACATTAAGCATCATACCGCATATCAAATATGAGAAGCTGCTTTAAGTCTCTACCACTCTCTTTTCAGTTCAAGATCCCATGGAACACTGAATATGCTGTCCTTTTCCTTTCTCAAATTCTCATAGATCTGCCACCTGCCCATTGCAGTATGCTTTGACCATTTCTCATATCCTTTCAAGTATGAATCAATAAATTCATCCCATGAATTGAACCTTTTTTTGTATTACCTTCGCAACTTCAAGAGATCTATCAAGTGCTTCCTCCTTCGTCAGATAAGCACATATATATCCTGAAGAAAGCAGTGACATTGCCCTGCTGTAGTCCCATCCTTCCGTTTCGCTTATCTCTCCGGAATTATTATATTCCGAATCGTTATGCATCAGATATCTTATTGTCTTATTCAAATAATTCACATCCGTTATATCCCAGTAAGCTCTTAATCCTTCTCTTTCAAGCTTCTTCCAAGATCTGCCCGGTACCACGCCTCCGTATAAATATACATTCTTATCATTTATACAGGTAAGTATGGCATGAGTTGCATTGAACCATCTTATGACCTGACTTTTTTCTTTGCCTTTCACTTTTGTAAGTCTGATCATAACAAATACAAATGCTATAAATCCTCCTATGATAAAGCCGGTCATCGCTCCCATAGGTGTATTGATAAATTCCGTCAAACTCATAAAAAATCCCCCTCTGATACACCAAATGGAGTCTTTACCAATTTTTTGACAAGACTCCACTTTGTTATTATATTACATAGATTATTGTGATGAGAATATAATATTATCGATCCGCATCGCTATCCGAAAAGATCTGTCTTTGTTATTCCATCCGGTCAGGACAGACCGAAAGATCTAACCATCCCACAATATTATTCTATCATTTTTCTTGTTTCGTTCATATCTATAATTCTTTGATTGGAACTGCCTCTGAACCTAAGCCTTATATCCATTAAAGATATTATAAATTTCCCGTCCACAAGTACATCTGTCAAATTCAAAAACTCTTTTGTCACTTCCGTATATGCTCTTGCACCCTGTATAAAATCTTCTTCATAAGTATAACCGGTATAGCACCATACTGTTTTTTCGGGGTATAACTTTTTGAACTGCCTTAACAGTTTTATAAGCTCTGCCTGGTTCTCCTTTTCCATAGGTTCTCCGCCGAGTAAGGTGATCCCCGCTATATGATCTTCTTTGACAGAATCAAGTATCACATCTATGATCGAAGCATTAAACTCATCTCCGTAATTAAAGTCCCAGGCTATCTCATTAAAACAACCCTCGCACCTATGGGTACAACCCGATACAAAAAGGCTTGTTCTTACACCGGGACCGTTTGCCACATCATAATATTTTATATTTGCATATTTCATAGATCGAGATCCTTTCGGTCATCCGGATCGAATTCCGGATATTCCATGACTAAAGAGCAGAACCGTAAAAATTATTTATAAATTCAAAATTTATTCTATAGATGCAATACTCTGTCCTTGATCTCCTGCGTTCTTCCCTGATTCCAGAACTGAGTTCCTATATATCCGCAGGTACGTCTGGCAACATTAAGCTTGTTTTGATCTTGATTGCCGCAATGAGGGCATACCCATAAAAGTTTCGTATCATCTTCTTTTATAAGTATCTCTCCGTCATATCCGCATACCTGGCAATAATCCGACTTGGTATTGAGCTCGGCATACATGATATTATCATATATGAATTTAAGCAAACTCATTACCGCATCCATATTATTTTGTAGATTCGGGACTTCAACATAACTTATAGCCCCGCCAGGTGAAAGCTTTTGGAATTCACTCTCGAATTTGAGCTTGGTAAATGCATCTATTTTTTCCGAAACATGCACATGGTAACTGTTGGTAATATAGCTCTTATCGGTGATCCCCTCTATGATACCGAATCTTTTTTGCAAGCACTTGGCAAATTTATAGGTAGTTGATTCAAGAGGCGTTCCGTATAATGAATAGTCTATATTCTCCTTTATCTTCCACTCCGTACACTTGTCATTCATATATTGCATGACCCTGATCGCAAAAGGTTTTGCTTCTTCATCGGTATGACTCTTTCCCGTCATATATTTTACGCACTCATAAAGCCCCGCATAACCTAAGCTAAGAGTCGAATAACCTCCGTACAGAAGTTTATCTATCGGCTCTCCCTTCTCAAGTCTTGACAATGCTCCGTACTGCCACAATATAGGTGCAACATCGGATAGGGTTCCGAGCAGTCTCTCGTGTCTTGCCCTAAGTGCCTTATGGCAAAGCTCCAACCTTTTCTCAAATATATCCCAGAACTTTTCGGTATCACTACCGCTGCTCAAAGCCACGTCAACAAGATTAAGTGTTACAACACCCTGATTAAATCTTCCGTAATACTTAGGGTCACCGTTTTCATCCACATAAGGTGTAAGGAAACTTCTGCAACCCATACAGGTATAGCAATTGCCCCTACCCAGTTTATCTACTTTTAGCTCAAGCATTTTCTTCTCGGATATATAATCCGGAACCAGTCTTTTTGCAGTACACTTTGCGGCAAGCTTTGTAAGATAATAGTACCTTGAATCCGGATGTATATTGTCTTCTTCCAAAACATATATCAATTTTGGAAATGCCGGCGTGATCCATACTCCGCTCTCATTCTTAACACCTCTGTGTCTTTGAACTATCATCTCCTCTATTATCATAGCAAGATCTTCTTTTTCCTGCTTCGACTTAGCTTCGTTCAAATACATAAAAACTGTTATAAACGGTGCCTGTCCGTTGGTAGTCATCAGAGTTACCACCTGGTACTGTATGGTCTGTACGCCCTTATTGACCTCACTTCTAAGTCTCTTATCGACTATCAATTCTTTTTTCTCATCACTTAAAGGTACACCGTAAAGCTCGGCTTCAAGCTCTGCTCTTATCTTCTGTCTGCTTATATCGACAAAGGGAGCAAGATGGGCTAAAGATATGCTCTGACCTCCGTACTGACTTGATGCCACCTGTGCGATTATCTGTGTGGCTATATTGCAGGCTGTCGAGAAACTGTGCGGCTTTTCTATGCAGGTACCCGAAATGACCGTACCGTTTTGCAACATGTCCTCAAGATTAACCAGATCGCAGTTATGCATGTGTTGAGCAAATAATCCGAATCATGGAAATGCAGTATTCCCTCTTTATGTGCCTCTACTATATCATGCGGAAGAAGTATCCTTTCCGTAAGATCTTTAGACACCTCACCTGCCATATAATCTCTTTGAACCGAGCTTACGGTGGGGTTTTTATTCGAATTTTCCTGTTTTACTTCTTCATTGTCACACTCTATCAATGACAATATCTTCTCATCTGTCGTATTGGATTTTCTTTTTAGACTTTGTACATATCTGTAAGTTATGTATTTTCTGGCAACCTCAAATGCTCTGTGAGCCATGATCTCATTCTCGACCATATCCTGTATCTCTTCAACACCCACAGATCTGTTCATGTTACGACAAGCAGTTTCAACCTTGCTTGCTACATCTTCTATCTGCTCTTTGCTCAGTCTTTCACTTTCTTTAACGACCGCATTGGCTTTTTCGACCGCACAGATTATCTTGCTTATATCAAAATCAAGTTCTACACCGCTTCTTTTAATGATCCTCATAGTGACTCCTAAAAAAATCCCTTTATAATAATTATTTTATTTTTCGTAAAATACACTTTTAGGCTAGAATAGGATTTTGACGATCTATATTTCAAAGCGCCAAAATCCCTTCCTAAGTTGAGTGTATTTAATTACAAAGCTAAGTATATACCTTATATTGTGCTTGGTCAAGAAGTAATATACTATATATTGTGTTAGTGCTTAGTTTTCGGGACTTTTTCAGATATAACATTATGCTATGGATAATATGCCCGATATAACTTTACAGAGGAAAGTCTGTATCAATGGGCTTTGCAGGCTATAGTCATATAATTATCAATATCGTGACTTTTTATAGTAGGATTTATACCGACCTAAGAGAGCGAATATTAAACCATAAGCTTTTTACTCAAAGCACAGCCGCAAGGAGTCACTGCAAGTCCGCCCTCCGCCGTTTCTTTTAGGCTGGAGCACATCTTATCCCCTACACTCTTCATGGTAAGTATAGTCTCATCAACGGGGATCTTACTCTCTATACCGCTGATAGCCAGCTGTGCAGCCATGAACGCTGTCGCAACACCTGAGGCATTTCTTTTTACGCAGGGTACTTCCACCAGACCTGCTACCGGATCGCACACAAGTCCGAGTACATTCTTAAATGTTATAGCTACCGCATTAATACATGCCTTAGGTCCTGCCTTGAAAAGCTCACATATAGCCGCTGCCGACATGGCTGCAGCCGAACCGCACTCCGCCTGGCAACCTCCCTCCGCTCCGGAGACGTTGGCTATCGTTGCCACTACCATACCTACAGCCGAGGCTGTAAACATAGCCTCAACTATTTCCTCATCACAAAATCCGTGTTCTTCCTGCATGGTTATCATAGCTGCAGGCAGTATACCGCAGCTTCCGGCAGTCGGAGTTGCCACTATTTTACCCATTGCGGCATTGTATTCATTGACTGCCAAAGCGTATGAAAGCCCTTTGGTGAATATATTACCGCAAATATTTATACCGTTTTCTCTGTATTTATAAAGCTTGAAGGCATCACCGCCGGTAAGACCGCTTACGGATACCAATCCTTCTTTTAAGCCTTCTTCCTTAGCCTTCTTCATAATATTATATCTTTCAAGCATCTTAGCCTTGATCTCGGTTTCGCTAAGTCCCATGCTTTCCGCCTGTTCCTTAATAACAAGCTCGGCTATACTCATATTGTTTTCTATAGCCAGGTCGGCTACCGCCGACAAAGAATTATATTTTATTTGCATATTAAAACCACATTCCTATACTTTATTTGAAACAAACTTAACTACAACCTGTCTAATAAATTGACCGCACTTACGAAGTCGATCGCAGATATATCCTCAGCTATCTTACTGTCCGGCATTGAATCCATGCCTATGGTCATAAGAGCTTCCCCGCCCTTACTCTTCTTGACAGATGGAAGTCGCAGATATTGACACCGTATTTATAAAGCTCATCCGTGACCTTGGCTATCACACCCGGATGATCCGTATGTACGACTACTATGCTCGGATTTTCAAAATTCAGATTAACTTCATAATTATTGAGTTTGTATACCAGTATACATCCTCCACCTATCGATGAGCCTTCCATAGTAAGTTTTTCATCATTCTCACCGTTAAGTATTATTCTTACGGTATTCGGATGTACATTCTCAAGTTCTATAGCACTGAATTCAAATTCCATTCCCTGTTCTTTTGCAATATCAAAACTGTATCTGAGATCCTCATTATCCGGTTCCATGCCTAAAAGCCCGGCTATCAGTGCCTTATCCGTTCCGTGTCCCTTACCGGTTTTTGCAAAACTTCCATGCATATATATGTGAGCCTTTTTTATTTCCTTGCCGAACATTATCTTGGCAACTTTTCCGAGTCTTGCCGCTCCGGCGGTATGACTGCTCGACGGTCCTATCATTACGGGACCTATAATATCAAATACATTCATCTGACCTTATTTCTCCTTGCTTATAAGCACTGCTATGCTTCTTGCTTTTAATTTATAACTTAAATCATTTCCCAAAGACGGTTCAAGTCCGCTTTCATAAAATCCGTAGTTTTCTTCCAAAGCAGTATCTATACATACATGCCATTTCAGATCTTTTTTTAATCTCGGAAGATCGAATTCATGATCTTCCCAATGCATATTATACATAACATAAAAGTCGTTATCGAAGCTTTCATCTTCTTTTTTGGCGTATTTTCCGCAATAAAGTATTGCAAGCTGCCTTTTATAAGGATCCAGCTCAAGTTTCCATATTTTGGTGCCGTGGTATGACACGTCCGGCATACCGCATGCCAGATGATCCATATTTCTTATTGCTTCTTTACGACAAAATACCGGATGTGTTTTTCTGAAATTTATTAAAAAACAAAACCATTTATATATCTGTTCATTCTTTTTTAGAAGCTTCCAATTGAACCATGAAAGTTCGTTATCCTGACAATAGGTGTTATTGTTGCCCAGTTTGCTTTTGTCCCACTTCATCCGAAGAATTAAGCATAGGGACCCCCTTACTTAAAAAAACAGTAAGACGGATGCATTCCTAAACTGCCTGTTTCTTAGACTGAGTATCTGTTTTTTTCTTGTAGGACCCTCGGTACCGCAGTTCCATGAGAAGTTGGCATCCGTGCCGTCTTTGTTATCTTCACCGTTTTGTTCATTATGTTTAATATCGTAACTGACAAGATCCCAAAGGCTAAATCCTCTTATATCAGCCATATAATTAACATTTACAAGATTTTTTTATCCTGATATGTAATGTTTTTTTATAAGAATTTCAAGCATTGACTCATCGCCCTTTAATACTTTTCTCATCTCATTTTGAAAGTTATCGTTACTTGAAGCTACGAATCTTCGCTTACTTGATATATCACCGTCCCAATACTGAGCGATCAACTTCATATTACTCAGATAAGGATCATTTGCAATATTTTTTGACAGGTTTCTACCCACAATATGAGCCCCGTCTATATGATACTCAATATGCCAATACCTTAATACAGACAGTATATATTCTTCTGTCATTTCTTCAGTAAAATAGAATTCGGGTATTACTTCTATATCATGCTCATGTAAGGTCTTTACCATGTTTTTAAATTCAACGCTCGGATTTCTGTTTTTTCGGGTGCAAAAACTTGCTTTGGGCGCAAAATGATACGCCTTTGTATATCCCCAATAATTGATCTTACCTGTAGCCTCTATCCCCTCCTGTGCCTTGTAACTTTTTTCAAACATGAGTTCTTCAAATTCCTGACAGGGCAAAAGCTCTATAGCATTGATCCCGAGTTTTTTAAGATATTCTATTTTTTCTTTATCTACTATTGCGGTAAATGTTCCTTTATGCACGGATTTTGAACTCGAAGACTTGGTAAAACCTCTTACACTCATTTTATATATTACTGTTTCGTTGAATTCCCGTCCTATAGGCTTATCATTCCCCCAATCAAAATCACTTGATCTGATCGGACTTCTTTATATTGTAAAGCTGTTCGACCTTTCCGTAGCTGTCCCTACCGCTGAAGGTTTTACCGTAGGGATCTGAGAAAAGTTTACTTCCGTCACTTAAATTATATTCCATGGCAAAAAGTTCGTTTGTATCATCACAACTTATACTCATGGACCATACATTACCTGTTTTGAACTCTTTCGGAAATTCTATCTTTTCGCAAAACTCTTCTTCATTTCTGTGATACAAAAGCAAAAAAAGTGACTCCGAAGAAGATACCGCACTTATATGAAATCCGTCTTTATGTATAACTGTCCCTAAGGGATAAATATAAGCATTTTCTTTATATATTTTTATTTTCATGGATCTACCTCTGTTTTATTTTTTACAAAACACAAAGTCAATAAAATCCATATTTGCCTTTGTTTTTAACCGCACACCCGAATCGTAACTCTAGGATCGTTTTTTTGATGCCGTAAGCTCAAAACTCACATCTATAAGTGACTTTACGGTATCATCTGCTATTGCCCCATCTAAAACAACTGATATCCAATGCTTTTTATTCATGTGATAAGCCGGTAGTATGCCTTTGCTCATTTTTATATTTGATGACAGATCCGTATCGCATTTTAAATTGATCACATCAAGAATACCTCCGGAGTCTATCCCAAGTTTGCCTGCATCAACTCCCATGATCAAGGCAAACCACTTTTTATTTTCACTATGCCTGAAAACCATATGTTTTGCTTTGGGCTGCCATGGAAGCTGTGCCTTGGTCTTATACTTTTTTTCTATATAAGCAATGATTTCTTCCTTTTGCATATTTAGACATCTATTTCAAGTTCGACCGGACAATGATCCGATCCGGTTATATCCATATGAATCTTTGCTTCTTTTATTTTGTCTTCAAGCCTTTGTGAAACTATGAAATAATCTATACGCCAACCTACATTCTTGGCTCTGGCTGATGCTCTGTAGGACCACCAGGAATACATATCCTTTGCATCGGGATATAACTTTCTGAATGTATCAACGAATCCCGAACTTAAGGCTATGCTCATCTTTTCTCTTTCTTCATCGGTAAATCCCGCATTTTTCCTGTTGCTTCCCGGGTTTTTAAGATCTATCTCTTTATGAGCAACATTCAGATCCCCGCAATATATCACAGGCTTTTTCTCATCCAGCTTTTTAACATATTTCAAAAAATCGTCTTCCCAGACCATACGGTAGTCAAGCCTTGCAAGTTCACTTTTAGAGTTTGGAGTATAGCAGGTAAGTACATAATATTCATCAAATTCCAAAGTGATAACTCTTCCTTCATGATCATGTTCATCTATGCCGAGCCCGTAACTTACACTTAACGGCTTTTCTTTGGTAAATATCGCCACTCCGGAATAACCCTTTTTATCTGCATAATTCCAATAGTCGTAGTAACCCGGAAGATCGAGCTCTATCTGACCCTCGCTAAGCTTAGTTTCCTGTAGGCAGAATATATCTGCGTCAAGTTCCTTGAAATGATCAAGAAAACCCTTGGTTACGCAGGCTCTGAGTCCATTGACATTCCACGAAATCATCTTCTTCATAACTTTTAACTCTCCTCTTTACTAATCATCGATCTCTTCATCTTCAGAAACAGTAAAGGTGAATCTCTTTCTTGCCATCTCATCCGAATCAAGGTATTCATCGTATGTAGTAAGTTTATCTACAAGCTTACCGTTGATTATCTCCATGATTCTGTTTGCAGTCGTCTGTACTACCTGATGGTCTCTTGATGAAAAGATAAGCACTCCGGGAAACTTTATAAGCCCGTTATTAAGTGCGGTAATACTTTCCATATCAAGGTGGTCCGTAGGCTCGTCAAGCAAGAGTACATTGGCTCCGCTTATCATAAGCTTTGACAACATACATCTTACCTTCTCACCTCCCGAAAGAACCTTTATCTTCTTAACTCCGTCATCTCCGGCAAAAAGCATACGTCCGAGAAAGCCTCTGACATAAGTACTGTCTTTATTCTCCGAATACTGTGTAAGCCACTCCACTATGGTCTCTTCTCCGGCAAATATCTTGCTGTTATCTTTCGGAAAATAGCTCTGTGTAGTGGTTATTCCCCACTTGTAATTACCTTCATCCGGCTCCATCTCACCTGCAAGAATCTTGAAAAGAACTGTTTTAGCTCTTTCATTCGGTCCTACCAATGCCACCTTGTCGTCTCTGTTAAGCACGAAACTTATATTATCAAGTACCTTCACACCGTCTATGGTCTTTGAAATACCTTCAACGGTAAGTACTTCATTACCTATCTCTCTGTTAGGTCTGAAATCTATGTAAGGATACTTTCTTGATGAAGGTCTGATATCATCAAGCTCTATCTTCTCCAAAGCTCTCTTTCTTGAGGTAGCCTGCTTGATTTTGAAGCATTTGCAGAGAAACGCTGTATAAATTCCTGAAGTTCCTTTATCTTCTCTTCTTTCTTTCTGTTAGCCTCTTTCATTTGCTTGATCATAAGCTGACTGGACTCATACCAGAAATCATAGTTCCCGGCATAAAGCTGTATCTTACCGTAGTCTATATCGGCTATCATAGTACAGACTTTGTTAAGGAAATATCTATCGTGTGATACCACTATTACGGTATTTTCAAAGTTGATCAAAAACTCTTCAAGCCAGGCTATCGCATCAAGATCCAGGTGGTTGGTAGGCTCGTCAAGCAAAAGGACATCAGGATTACCGAAAAGTGCCTTGGCAAGAAGCACCTTTACCTTGAGTGCACCTGTCAAGTCTTTCATAAGACTGTAATGATTGTCGGTCTCCACTCCTAAACCGTTAAGCAGGTTGGCTGCGTCCGACTCGGCTTCCCAGCCGTTCATTGTCGCAAACTCTCCCTCAAGCTCCGCCGCCTTTATACCGTCCTCATCCGAAAAGTCTTCCTTGGCATATATGGCATCTTTTTCTTTCATTATCTCATAAAGACGTTTATTGCCCATGATCACGGTATCCAAGACCGTATATTCATCATACTTGAAATGATCTTGTTCAAGGAATGAAAGTCTTTGACCCGGAGTCATGACCACCTCTCCGCCAGTCGAGTCAAGTTGCCCTGAAAGTATCTTAAGAAAAGTTGACTTTCCGGCACCGTTGGCACCTATAAGTCCGTAGCAGTTACCCTCTACGAATTTTATATTAACATCTTCAAACAAAGCTTTTTTGCCCAACCTTAGGGTTATGCCGTTTGCACTTATCATAAATTTAATCCAATCCTTTCTTTTTGCAATAGTAAAGCTGCTGCAAAGTAGATTTCATGCAAGTTTTATTTACATAAAACACACCTTGCTACAGCCCTTATATGATCACTTTTTAATTACCTTCTAAAACTTCCGTAGCTTACTCCCGGAACCATACCGCCTCTAAAACTTGCAAGTTCCGATACGGTCACAAGCTGATATCCTCTTTTTACCAGTTCCGGTATAACTATCTCCGCTGCCGCAACGGTAGTCGGATGTATATCATGCATAAGAACTATATCTCCGTCCTTTACATTACTTAGTATATAATTGACCACTCGATTGGTATCTTTGTATTTCCAATCCAGTGTATCAACCGACCAAAGAACGCTTGACATCCCCTGTGCTCCTATGGTTGCTTTTGCAGCCTGATTTACGGCACCGTACGGAGGTCTGAAAACTTTTGGAGAAACTCCTGTCAGTGCCCTTATCCTGTTGTTGGTAGCTGCCATCGCATCAGCTCTTTGTGCCTCCGATTGCTTTGTTATCGCCACATGTGCAAAAGTATGATTGCCAAGCTCATGACCGTTGGCATACATAGTTTTTACAGTCTGTTCATTAGCACCCGAGATCCTTGAACCCACCATGAAGAAAGTCCCCTTACCCCCGACTTTATCCAATGCCGCTATGACCCTATCCGTAAGTCCGTGACTCGGACCGTCATCAAATGTAAGTGCTATCATAGGTTTTGAAGGATCTATATTTCTTACGGAAACCGGGACGGGCTCCTGTACATCAACAGGCAGACCGGCATCCTTAGCGGTTACCGCAATTCTAACACCGTCGATATGCTTTCCTTCACCGCTTATACCGGCAGCTTCACCGTTCTTTACCCAATCTGTCCACTTACCTTCCATGAGGACTTTGGTATATATATCATAATTGTTTTCCAGATCACCGTTAAGTTTTACCCTTACAGCCTCTAAGGGCATATTTGAAGAAGCATTGCCGGTCTCGGCACCGTTTTCCGCCCAGTCCATCCAGCCCGTACCGCTTAGATTAACCTGATACTGTACTGTACCCGACATGCTCTGAGGCTGGTTTTGAACACTTGCCTTAAATGCATTCGGATAAAAACCGTATTTTAAAAGATAACTGTTATCCTGTGCCCATTCAGACCAACCCGCATCAGTAAAATACATACTGTATGAAACCTTAAGTCCTTCATCAGCCTTAGATGTAAATGAAAATGCCGTCAGCATGAGCAAAACCAATGCATAGACATATTTCTTGATTTTTTTATTTAAAGAAAACATTTTTTTAAACCTCCCATAACACAAACCGTATTAATCGCTTTCCGCCAAAAAATCCGAAATTTGCTCGATAATTTGTTTTTTCATATAGACATCAAAAGCAAGATCGCATATAAAAGCAAAAAGTATAAGCTTCTCCCTTTGTTTACTGTCCGCATCCTCAAGCTTTTATTCGCCTTTTTAAACTTTCTTATGATATCTTTTTGCAACTCATATACATCCGGCTTATTAAGCCTTAAAACTTCTTTGTATATGTCTTCAAGATCTATTCCCGATTTATCTTTGTTGGAAAAATGCAAATCGGTAATAGGCTTAAAAATATTTTCAATATCAGAAAATGAAAGCAAATTCTTGAAATAATATATGAACAGAAGCAGTAACATATGTTCTTTGCTATACTTCTTTTTTACAGGCGGAGGCAAAAGACGGTTTTTGGTATAATTATTGATCATCGTCTTAGTCAAAGCCTTGTCACCCGGATGCCTCTTATTATTCGTAAGGTGTTCATCCATAAATGTAGTGACTTGATCCATGTACAGATCGATATTAGGTATATCTTCAGGCTCCACATAGGAAGCCTCTCTTATTCTTCTAAGTATTTTTTTTAATATATCTCTGTTACTAAGCATAAAAACCTCTTATCAGCTTAAAATTAAGATCATTTTAAGACTTTTATAGCGGTACGCTACCTACTGTGATCATGTACTTCTTTTTCAATGATACAGACAGCGAAAGAAGGCGTAGTAAACTACGCCGATTCACAGGGCAAATACCCGTAAAAATCAAATCGCAGAACTAATTTGCTTATTAAATAAAAGCTATACCAGTATACTATATCTGTTTGCTATAGTAAAGCTCGCATATACCTTTCTAAGCCCACGGATCGGTAGATCTCGGAGTCCTTATATCAGCCGAACACTGAATTTCGTTGACAAAACACTGACCGGTAGAGGGTTTGCAAAGTTGCTAAGCGGATCCGGACCTCTTAAAAAATCAAGCATACTGTGTGTACTTTCCACATTATTATTATAGTTACAAAGTAAAAGCATAGCAAGCGCCGCACTCTTATGCGGAGAGTCCAAGACAGACTAGGGCAGAGCTTTTAACTCTTCAACATTTTTAGGTACATAATTAAATGTAAACTTTTCCATAGAAACCTCCCGGCAATGATTTTTACGTTATTGTCCGTTAAGCAAGTCTAAATGAATATTATTTGTGTCCAGTATACCATTGATACAAAGATTAAGCTATCTTTTATATTATAAGTTTCTGTAATATTTTTTTATGGATATGGGATATTAAAATACAAGTTTTATTAAAATTATTAACATAAAAAAGTGACGAAAAACCTTCTGTATAAGGTCTTCGCCACTTTTCAACTCCCTTAACGAGAGTTTTGTATGTCAATATTTATCAGCGATAGTGATATTGCTTTATCTGATCACAGATGCGGTCTTAAAAAATTTACTTTTCAAGACATACACCGTTTGCATCAACCGGATATATACCTGCTACCACTTCACTCACCGCCATATAACCGCCGGATTTAAGGTAATTAATATAAACTTTGTCCAAAAACACCTTAAAATACCTGTGCACGAAACAATACCTCATGTATATAAAAATCTTCATTTAAGGATAAAGACTGTTATGTAGCCTGTGAATATGAATATCTTGTGTCCTTTATTAAAGATATTATTGATATAATAATAACTATTATTATTTTTATTATTTAGCCTTATTAAGATATGATGATTAATTATAACATTCTACTTAAGCACTCTTGTAATGGTTATAAATAGGAGTAGAATACTTATATATACATTATGAAAGGAGTTTCTTATGAATATATTTGAAACAATAAAAAAATATATTGTATCATCAGGAAAGTTCGCTAAGATATCCCTTTCGGTCTTGGTCATACTGTCCTTATTTTGGGGCTTATCACATATAATGAGAAGTTCAAGTCAAGGAAATACAACAACCGGAAGCGATAGTTTAGCGACTGTTCAAAACGAATCAAACAAGGAGGAAAATATGGATTCAAATACACAAGTTGTTGATATAGATAAGGCAAATAAAAAAGTAATCTATCTTGCCGGGGGGTGTTTTTGGGGTATAGAAGCCTATATGGAAAAGATCCCCGGAGTTTTGGATGCCGAAAGCGGCTATGCCAACGGCAACACCGAGAACCCCTCTTACGAGGATCTTGTATACCGTAACAGCGGACATGCCGAAACTGTCAAAGTCACTTACGACCCCGATACACTCAGTCTTAAAACTTTACTTAAATACTACCTTAGGGTAGTCGATCCCACCAGTATTAATAAACAGGGAAATGATAGAGGAACCCAGTACAGAAGCGGTATATATTATACGGATGAGGCTGACAAAGAGATCATTGAAGAAGTACTTAACGATGAACAAAGCAAATACACTTCACAAATAGTTGTGGAAGTACTTCCTTTGGAACAATTTTTTAAAGCTGAAGAATATCATCAAGACTACCTTAAGAAAAACCCTACGGGTTATTGCCATATTGATCTTAACAAGGCAAATGAGCCTATCATAGACGAAGATAAATATAAAAAGCCCTCAGATGAAGAACTTAAAAATAAATTGACCGATATACAATATGATGTGGCTCTTAAGAACGGGACAGAACGTGCTTTTTCCAACGAATATTGGAATAATTTTGAAAAAGGCATTTATGTGGATATAACATCCGGAGAACCGCTTTTTTCTTCAACAGATAAGTTCTCCTCCGGTTGCGGTTGGCCGAGTTTTTCAAAGCCTATCTCAGAGGATCTGATCAATTATCAGGATGACAACAGTTTCAATATGCATAGAACGGAAGTAAGAAGCCGCAATGCCGATATACATTTGGGACACGTATTTAATGACGGACCTTCAGAAAGCGGCGGACTCAGATATTGTATCAATTCCGCTTCTCTAAGATTCATTCCTTATGAAAAAATGGATGAAGAAGGTTACGGATATTTAAAACCTTTATTTGATAAATAAATTAAATATGCACTGCTTTGCAAGATCTCGATACAAAACTAAATGCAAAACAGTGCATTGTTTTTATTAAAAACATATACATAAGCACAGATCATATTCAAAAATAATTTACCGACTAAGTTATTCTTATTATAGCTTCTTTTCCTACATATACCCTATACCGATACCCGGCTGAGGGCATCGGTATAGGTATAAAAAGTTTTCCGATCATCCTACAGCAATATACCCTCAAACAATTGTCCCGACTTCATGGTAAGTATCTCATCACCTATCCTTTTAGCCTGCTCAATATTATGAGTAACTATTATTATACTTATATTTTCGCTTAAGCTACTCAAGAGTTTTTCTATGAGAAGGGTATTCTCAATATCAAGAGCCGAACAGGGTTCATCAAGCAAGAGCACTTTAGGCTCTATCGTAAGTGCCCTGGCAATACAAAGCCTTTGCTTTTGTCCTCCCGAAAGTTTCAAGGCACTTTTTTTGAGCTTATCCTTGACCTCATCGTAAAGACCGGCAAATTCCAGTTTCTCTTTTATTATATCCTCAATCTCTTTTTTTGAATGTGTAGAGTGATAATTAAGTGCATAAGACATATTTTTGTATATCGACATCGGAAAAACCACCGGAGTCTGGAAAACAAGCCCAACCTCTTTTCTAAGAGACTCTTTTTGCATACTGTATACCGACCTGCCCTCAAGTCTTATATCACCGCTTAATTTCACTTTCTCCTCTTCCGATATGATATCGTTAAGAGCATGTAAAAGAGTGGTCTTTCCGCAGCCTGAACTTCCCAGAATAGCCGTTATTTTATTTTTCTTAAAACCGTAGCTTATATTATCCAAAACTTTCCGGTTTCCGTAAGATACACAAAGCGCATCCGTTTCTATTATATTCTGCATTTATCTATACCTCTTATAATTCATAAAACTCTTAGTTTAAATTTAGTTTTGTTAACTAATTTAATATTTTACATATCCACTTATCCCTAATATACCGGTATAGTTAAGCTTTCCCGATCCAAACAAAAATGCCCTATACTTTTAATATCCGATCTTAACAAATACCTTTCAAATACCTATATTCTATACTCTATCTTTTTTTAACCTATATAAATTCACCGCAATATTGCTTATCAATAGAATAAACATCATCACGCAGGCTGTAGCATAGGCTGTACTCATGGAAGTCTCTCCTTGTGATACCAAAAGATACAGGTGAAGAGGCAGTGACATGGCAGGCTTAAATATATTGTTCGGAATCGATGCATAGGCAACCGCTCCGGTAAACATCACAGGAGCCGTGGCGCCCATCGCAAAACAAGTTCCCAGTATCATAGCCGATATGATCTCACCCGTGCACATGGGGAAAACCATCTTAAATACCATGTATACACCGGAGCATCCCAGAGCTTTTGAAGCCATTATAAGTTTATCAGGCACTTCCATGAATGATTTTTCTATTCTGCTTTCCATAAACGGCAGTATCATTATGGCAAGGCTGACCGCACCGCAAAAAACCGACCTTTCAAATCTAAGTCCTTTAATAAGCCAGCTGTATACAAAAAGTCCAAGAACTATTGAAGGTATGCCCGATATTGAATACAATACAGATCTTATTAACGCAATTAATTTTGGGGAATTACAAAAAAATGTTGTATACAGCGCCAATGCCAATGCAGGTACTATAGATAAACAAAGTGCGAGCAGACCGAAACAAAAACTTCCGGCAATAGCCGGAAATATTCCGCCCTCGGTTCCCAGTACCATACCCTTAGGAGAGCTTAGTATAAATTCAAAACTGAGCTTTGACATGCCTTTTCTGAATACAAAGACAAATAAGAATATTATTACCGACATACATAAAAACATCGACAAATACGCCCAGACTTTAACTAACCTTTCCAATATTCTCATATTCTATCCCTCTTAGCCATCATAAGATCTCACTCTTAATAAGATTATTTTTTATAAAATATATAGACATATTTATTAATATCAAACTCAACATAAGTACCAATGCTGCCGCATACAGTGCATGGTAATGCAGACTTTTTCCTACAGCAGCACCCATTTCCAAAGCAATCAAGGAAGCAATGCTCTCAGCTTTACCCAAAAGTTTGGGAAACAGGTTGGCATTACCCATAAGCATCATGACTGCCATGGTCTCTCCCATCGCCCTTCCAATCGCCAAAAGCATAGAACTTAGCAGGTATTTAAAAGATATCGGAATTATCAAACTGACTATAGTATACCATTTGGAAAGCGCTAAGGTTTCGGCAGATATCAGATATTTATTCTTAGCCTTGATCAAAGTCTCGGTAAATGACGATATCATGTAGGGTAAAAGCATTATACTTAATAATATCGAGGCTGCCAAAACACAGTGTCCTGTACCTATCCTAAGCTTTGCAAAAAACCTTACTATTACACTCATTCCAATAAATCCATATATGACCGATGGTATTCCGGCAAGTAGATCTATGCATGCATACAGTATACTTCTTGATCTTTCCTTTGCTATAAATGCCAAATATATAGCACAACCCAAAGAAAATCCTACCGCTATAAGCATTGCAAGTACCGAAACCGTTACACTTGCCACGATAAAATTAAATATCCCGAAGCTTTTATCCCCCGTTATTCCTGTAGGCATCCACTTAGAAGACAATAAAAATTCTTTCAGACTTATTTCCTTAAACAAAGGAAGAGCTTCTTTTACTATGTATAAAATTACAAAGCCTAACAAGAATACACTCATTAGGCTAAGTACAAATAAAAATCCTTTAAATAATTTTTCTGACATACAATTTATCTATTTTACTTCAAATGCAGGTATATAACCGTTTTCAACCACCACATCATATCCCTTTTGTGAGAAGATATAATCTATGAATAATTGTTCGCTTTCGGATATCTTATCACCTGTAAGGAAAAGAACCGGTCTTTGTATGATATATGAACCGTTCTTGATATCATCCTCATTAGCCTCAACCCCGTCTACCTTCATAGCTATAAGTACGGTTTTCTCTTTGTTTGCCTTATTGAAAGCACCGTAACCAACATAGCCGATACCCCATTTATCATTAGCCACATTGTTGGCAAGCTCTGTCATGGAAGCTGACTGTGTAGCTGTATCGGTCACCTTGGTCTCCTTCATAATTGATTTTTGGAATACTTCATATGCACCTCCCGAAAGGTCACGGATATATACATTTATATTCTCCTCCGGAAGTGTTGAATCTACTTCATTCCATTTGCTAAGTTCACCCGAGAATATCTTTTGTATGGTTTCGCTGCTCATATCATCGATAATTTCCGCAATAGGATTCTCAGCATTTACAGATACGGTCAAAGCATCCTTCGCAACCGTAAAATCTTTATAATCCGCACCGAGTGCCTCTTTCTCTTCATCCTTAACACTTCTTGCGAGCATACCGAAGTCAGCTGTCTTATCTATAGCCGCACTTGCACCTACACCCGAACCTCCCGGTGCCACATATATTGATATATTCTTCTCGGGAAGTTTGGGATCAACCTTGTTCCATGTAACGTACTCTTCCGTAAATGAAGAAGCCAAAGAAGATATTATAGGATACAGTGAAGTAGAACCGCAAAACAGAATATCTGATTGGAAAGCTTCATCCTTAGCCGCCTCTGTAGCACTCTCATCTTCTTTGGAAGCTATCTTGTGAAGCCGCAACAGTTGTCTCCTCACTTGAAGCCACTTCGCTGCTTTTGACCCGAAGAAGAACATCCGCTTAAAATTCCTAAACTCAACAATGCTGACAATGCCAATAAATAACCCTTTTTCATATATATTTCCCTCCATCTTCACTTAATCTTAATGAATATTATTCAATTCTTGCTCCATCATTTTTTCATCTATACAGCCAAAGTCTCAGTAAAGCACTTAGAACATTCAGTCGACATATTCCGTATGACAAAGCAATAATGTGCATAGGTGCTTTTAAAAAGTCTATAGAAGATTATACAGATTTGCATAATTAAATAAAGATTCCATTAAGCTGTTATGAAATTTTTAATAAGTATAACATTTATTCAATAAACGGTCAAATCTTTTTAGCAAATACCTTATAGCTTCAAAAATAATCACAAATAAGGTTTCTTATCTGTCTTAAGATCATTTGGTTTACAGTATTTTTTTATATAAGACCCCTTGTATTGAGTATATAAATTTCAAGGATTTATACTGTATTTTTTTATTAAATATTATATATGATTTTAAATTTTTCAATAAATCAATAGTGATTTTTCTTACAATATAGTATATAATACGGCTATAGATACATTATCTATTATATTAATTTAACAAGGAGGCTGTATGAGGAATATCAATTTATTTAATGATCGAGGTTTTAGATTTGTTATAAAGGCTTTATTATCGGTAGTTTTTATATCTTCCTTAAGCTTTACCGCTCTGGCTGCAGGGTGGGAAAAGGATTCCAGGGGTTGGAAATATGGGTGTAGCTGCAGCGACAGTCCCGAACTTTATTATCCCAGTAATGAGACATTTACTATAGATGATGCAAAATACGGCTTCGATAAAGACGGTTACATGGTTACCGGTTGGTGGCATGATGATGTGTATTATTATGATTACCATCAGAATTCCGCTTTATATTATTGGTATTATTTTAATGAAGACGGTAAAATGAGATACGAACCTCTTAACGAGGACGGTAAGACATATTATTTTGACGAAGACGGTGAGTGCCTTAATCCCGACGGTCAAGCAATATCTCAATACCCGCTTGCAGTTAAGAAGTTGGTTATAGATAACTCCGATCTGGTAGATTCTATTGAGATAGGTGATAATGCGGATCTTGAAATGTTAAAGACTCATATAAGTGCGGTAGAAAAACTTAGAGCGGATGTCAATAATTTACCTAATGATATTCCCAATAATTATAAGATATTTCATGCTCATCTTCTCGCATATACTCAGCGTTTAGAGTCTAAAGTTGAACTTTTAAGACAGATAGTCGCCAATATTGAATCTCAGAATACAGACTACCAGAAACTTATAACTCAGATAGAAGAATACAACGGAAAAAAGTTAGGTACTGATTAATATTTTATTAAAGACTGTTGCACTTATCTTTAGACAGGATATATTACGTCACTTTACCCACAAGTCGATATATCTATAGAAAGATAAATATCCTGCAACAGTCTTTTTTTATTTTCAAAAATTATTTTTTTCTCAAAAATTCTCATTTTTTTAATAATATTATAATAACCATCACTACCATATATACACTGATAAAAACATCATCTTCACTATCTTATCACAGTTCAGATATTTCATGTATGCTATTACAATTTCCAATATTCAATAAAGATACATAGCCGTAACTCGTTCAGATCATAAAGTTAAGATATTATACATCGTTTTTTTATAATTGTTGAAAATTTATCGTAATTTATATATAATCTAATTAAGTATAATATTTATTGATATATTACGATATTTTAGGTAGGAAACCACTCTTTTGCGTACCTGTATTATACTTATATCAATATATTTAACATTCATAAGGAGGATTTCATTATGTTGCGACTTCCAAAAAATTTTGAGACCTTTTCTGAGGCAAGAAAATCAGGTTTCATGAAGATGAAGGAACACAAAGACCGTGGAGGTAAAGTTGTGGGAATTTACTGCTCATTTGTTCCTACAGAGCTTATTATAGCAGCCGGTGCAGTTCCGGTATCTTTATGTGCTACCAGCGAAGAACCTATAAGTGCGGCGGAAGCTCATCTGCCTGCCAATCTTTGTCCCTTGATCAAGGCCAGTTACGGTTTTGCTCTTACAGATACCTGTCCTTACTTCTATTTTTCAGACTTTATAGTTGGTGAGACTACCTGTGACGGCAAAAAGAAGATGTTCGAGCTATTAAACGATCTTAAAGAAACTTATGTCATGCAGCTTCCTTCTGCCAGAGATGAAATAGCTCTCAATATGTGGGAACAGGAAATATATAAGTTCTGGAAAAAGCTTGAAGACTTCTACGGTATCAGCATCAGCGAAGAAGATGTGAAAAAAGCAATTATGCAAAAGAATGCCGAAAGAGATCTGATACTCGAATATCTCGAACTAAGTAAGTTAAACCCTTCTCCCATCTCGGGTTATGAACTCGGTACAAAACTTGATGCTCTAAGCTTTATACCGGATATGGATGAACGTTGCAAGCAGATCAGACAAAGAATAGATGAAGTTAAGGCTGACTGGGAGCAAAACTACAAGGGCAAGGTTTCAAGAAAACCAAGAATTCTAGTGACCGGATGCCCTAACGGAGGTGCAAGGGATAAGACAATTAAAGTTCTTGAAGAACTCGGTGCCGATGTAGTTGCATTTGATACCTGTAACAGTAATCGTGAAAAGATCGAAAAGGTGGATATAAGTCTTCCTGTAGCAAGGGCACTTGCAAAAAAATACCTTAATATCAACTGCTCCGTAATGAGTCCTAACGACAACAGACTGGGATTTATTAACGATATGATAGATGAGTATGAAATCGACGGAGTGCTTGAGATCATACTTCAAGCCTGCCATACCTTCTCAATTGAATCTTACAATGTTAAGAAGACCGTACTTGCAAAGGGCATACCTTATATTAAGATAGAAACCGATTATTCCAAGGCGGATGTAGGTCAGATCAATACCAGACTTGAAGCCTTCCTGGAAACCATAGCCGTATAATGAGAGGATTTATTTGATCACATGGATAAACAATATTATGTAGGTATAGATATAGGCTCAACCGCTTCAAAAGTAGTGGTTATTGATGACGAAAAGCTGATTGACTCTTTTTGTATTCCTACCGGCTGGAACAGCAAGGAAACTGCGAATACTATTATGAATAAACTCAAAGAAGAGGGTTTTTTAGAAGATATGTTATTTGCCGCCACCGGCTACGGAAGAATATGTGTTGACTATGCGGATAAGGTCATCACCGAAATAAGCTGCCATGCCAAGGGTGCATTTGCTTTATTCGGTAAGGACGGAACCGTGATCGATATAGGAGGTCAGGATACTAAAATCATAAGCCTTGAACTTGGCATGGTAAAAGATTTTTTGATGAATGATAAATGTGCTGCCGGCACGGGTAAATTCATAGAAGTCATGGCAAATAGGCTTGGATGCGACTTTGATGAGTTATACTCTATGGCTGCAAACGGTGAGGCTTTATCTATCAGTTCTATGTGCACGGTATTTGCCGAGTCGGAAGTTATAAGCTATATAGGATCCGGTGAAAAAAGAGAAAATATCGCAGCCGGAGTTATCGACTCCGTAGCAAATAAGGTTATTAATCTGGCAAAAAGACATGGACTGCAGGGCGAGATCATGCTTACCGGAGGCTTAAGCTATACGCCTTATTTTATACAATTGCTATCTGAGAAATTAGGTAAAAATATATTCACTCACTCATTGGGACGATATGCGGGAGCCATAGGTGCCGCACTGTCTTTAAGACCTAAGAAAAGTGCTCCGATAAGTTTTGTGTAGGTAAATTCCGATTTATCGGTGAGTTAGCAACGTAAACAATGGTAAGTCAGGATTTAAACGGAAACACTCCCTATTTCAATCATACCCGCAGTACTGTTAATAAAGTTTCGACAAATTTAGTACAGACTGCGGAACTCGCTTGCTCGCTCGCCGGAGGCGGCGAGCTGCACTCAAACAGTCCTCGTCTGTACAATTTGTAACTCACTTTATTAACAGTACTAAACGCTACAAAGATTGAAATAGGGAGTGTTTCTGTAATTCCACCCCGTAAGGGGTAGCTGTATAAGAGGTTAGAGTAGATACATGTCTATTGTTTATGTTGCTAAGGGGAGGCAGAGGTGAGGTGTTGCAGAGACTTTTATTCAAATCTTAAAAACAGTCGTTTCCATGGGGGATGTGGCATTAGACAAAAGTGTGCCTACACCTCTTCCCCTCCTCCGGTACCTTAGGCACATAAACCGTTAAACTATCTTGCCAAGGACAATCTGAGACCGCCGGTACTTGCTTTACCGAGCCGCAAGGCGAAGGGAAAGCTTAGTACCGCTGCGAGACTTTAGTTAGCGAGAGCGTGTCCAAGGCAAGATATGTTTGTAACGGTTTATGTGATAGACAAATCTGAATTTTATTCTTCTTTTTACCTGATAAAATTAGTAGGTATCCTCGGTTCTGAAACAGGCTGTTTTACACCTGCTTTTTTTCCTGCCGCAATACTTTTTACTATCCACGCCATATTTCTTCCAAGCGTCTCCATTATCTGAGTACCCTCTTCATCCTGCACCATCTCTTCCGGAGTATTTCCAAAAGCCATACTCCAATATCTCGAAGAAACGATAGGCATTTGATTATATAAAAAGTACTTATGTATAACATCAAGTGTAGCTGTAGTCCCCGCTCTTCTTGCTGAAACTATAGCCGCAGCCGGTTTGAACTTAAGACATGCACTACACTTCATAAATAATCTGTCAAGAAAACTTATAAGTTCTCCCGTAGGAGAAGCAAAATAAACAGGTGAGCCTATTATTATACCGTCAGCACCGTTCATAGCTTCTTCTACCTTATTAAGTAATTCACTCATCTGACCGTCAATTACCTTTACTCCGACGAAAAAAAGTTCAGTATCTATCCCCTCTGATCTGAGTATTTCAGATATTCTTGTAAGATTAGTATATGTACAACCGAATTCTTTTCTGCTTCCGTTAATCAATACGACTTTCATAATGACCTCCTTTTAACTTTCATTACTATTCGATTCTAAATGTATTTTTTGATTATTTTTCTATATCTATGATTTTTTTGATTTATCAACTCAGCTATATCTTTTTAAGAAAAATACCATATTGGGAGTTTAACATTATAACAACGGCATTGTCAATAAATAAAGACTTATATAAACTTCTGTCTACTTCATAAATCAAATACTCTGATTGTTTTTTTATCAGCACAGAATTTACTTTTTAAGTAATTTTATATTAATATAGTGATAAATTATATTTGTTTATATTTCAAACTATATATAAGTTTTCAGTATAACAATTTATAAATCAAATAACACCGGGTATCTTCTGTCTAGTATCATAGACCAATGGCTCGGTGTTATTTTATATAAAACAAAAAAGCCTTGAAAAATTTGATAAGAAAGCTTTCGAACATATAGACTGTATGACACGAAATATGACACAAAAAACAAAAAAGCCTTGAAAATCAAGACTTTTTGAGAGCGCGAGACGGGACTCGAACCCGCGACCCCGACCTTGGCAAGGTCGTGCTCCACCAACTGAGCCACTCGCGCATATATTATATTTTCACCAGTGAGAGATATTATAGCATATATCTTCTTTCCTGTAAAGCATTTTTTTATACTTTACAATTTTATCATACCTTGAAAATTGCATATCAATTCTTCCTAAATCATAAACCTTCCAACCTTGGTTAAACCCTCGACCGATTAGTAACTATCAGCTTAATGCATTTCTGCACTTACACCTTAGCCCTATCTACCTCATTGTCTTTAAGGGGTCTTACTGCTTTCGCATGAGATATCTCATCTTGAGGTCGGCTTCACGCTTAGATGCCTTCAGCGTTTATCCGATCCCGACTTGGCTACCTGCCATGGGTCTGCTACCCAACAGGTACACCAGTGGTCAGTCCATCCCGGTCCTCTCGTACTAAGGACAGCTCCTCTCAAATATCTTACGCCCACGCCGGATAGGGACCGAACTGTCTCACGACGTTCTGAACCCAGCTCGCGTACCGCTTTAATGGGCGAACAGCCCAACCCTTGGGACCGACTTCAGCCCCAGGATGCGATGAGCCGACATCGAGGTGCCAAACCACTCCGTCGATGTGAACTCTTGGGAGTGATAAGCCTGTTATCCCCAGGGTAGCTTTTATCCGTTGAGCGATGGCTTTCCCACCTAAAAACCACCGGATCACTAAGTCCTACTTTTCGTACCTGCTCCACCCGTCAGTGTCGCAGTCAAGCTCCCTTTTGCCTTTGCACTCTTTGAATGGTTTCCGTCCATTCTGAGGGAACCTTTGAGCGCCTCCGATACTCTTTCGGAGGCGACCGCCCTCAGTCAAACTCCCATCTGACATTGTCCCCTGACCGGTTCACGGCCATGGGTTAGAAATTCAATGATACAAGGGTGGTATCCCAACATTGACTCCGCGAAAACTGGCGTCCTCGCCTCGCAGTCTCCCACCTATCCTGTACATGCATCATCAAACCCCAGTATCAAACTAGAGTAAAGCTCCATGGGGTCTTTCCGTCCTGGCGCAGGTAACCAGCATCTTCACTGGTACTTCAATTTCACCGGGTGCATTGTTGAGACAGTGCTCAAATCATTACGCCTTTCGTGCGGGTCGGAACTTACCCGACAAGGAATTTCGCTACCTTAGGACCGTTATAGTTACGGCCGCCGTTTACCGGGGCTTAGATTCAAAGCTTCGTTGCCTAACCTCTCCTCTTAACCTTCCGGCACCGGGCAGGCGTCAGCCCATATACTTCACCTTTCGGTTTCGCATAGACCTGTGTTTTTTTGCTAAACAGTTGCTTGAGCCTTTTTTTTCTGTGACCTTTCGGTACCCCCTTCTCCCGAAGTTACGGGGTCATTTTGCCGAGTTCCTTAACAATGCTTCTCCCGCCGGCCTTAGGATCCTCTCCTCACCCACCTGTGTCGGTTTACGGTACGGGTACATATAACACTATAGCGGCTTTTCTTGACAGCTCCCTATTCGACTTCGCTACTTTTTCTTCGCTACATATCACGTATTCGCATTTCGTGGCGGTTTTTTTCCCTACCACCTGCTACCTCGCTTATCCCGGTCTTTGCTCTCCCGGGTTCGACTTAAGTTTCTGTGTCCCCACATTTCTGATTATATGCAGTTCAGGAATATATACCTGATGTCCATCGACTACGGATCTCTCCCTCGCCTTAGGGTCCCGACTTACCCAGAGCAGATCGAGCTTTACTCTGGAATCCTTGGGTATTTGGCCGTGAGGATTCTCACCTCACTCTCGCTACTCATTCCGGCATTCTCTCTTCTTACTTCTCCACCACTCCTTTCGGTATGGCTTCTACGTTGGTAAGATTGCTCCTCTACCGATGACTTTCGTCATCCCTTGGCTTCGGTGTAGTGTTTTAGCCCCGGACATTTTCGGCGCAGAACCTCTCGACTAGTGAGCTATTACGCACTCTTTTAATGTATGGCTGCTTCTAAGCCAACATCCTAGTTGTCTATGAAATCCTACATCCTTTTCCACTTAACACTCACTTTGGGACCTTAGCCGTAGATCTGGGCTCTTTCCCTTTTGACTACCCAACTTATCTCGTGTAGTCTGACTCCTAATCATCATCTGTATGGCATTCGCAGTTTGATATTCATTGGTAAGCTTTGACGCCCCCGCAAAAATTCAGTGCTCTACCTCCATCAGACTAAATTAAGGCTAGTCCTAAAACTATTTCGAGGAGAACCAGCTATCTCCGGGTTCGATTGGAATTTCTCCCCTATCCACACCTCATCCCCACCCTTTTCAACGGATGTGGGTTCGGTCCTCCATAAACTTTTACGTTGACTTCAACCTGGACATGGATAGATCACCCGGTTTCGGGTCTGCATTCACTGACTTCTTCGCCCTATTAAGACTTGATCTCTCTTCGGCTTCGCACCTGTAGTGCTTAACCTTGCCAGTACATGCAACTCGCCGGACCGTTCTACAAAAAGTACGCGGTTCACCTTGCGGTGTTCCACAGCTTGTAAACATAGGGTTTCAGGTTCTCTTTCACTCCCCTCCCGGGGTCCTTTTCACCTTTCCTTCACAGTACTATGCACTATCGGTCACTAAGTAGTATTTAGCCTTGGGGGGTGGTCCCCCCGACTTCCCACAAGGTTTCTCGTGTCTTATGGTACTTTGGATACTGCTTGTCTCGACTTGTTTTCCCATACACGGCTCTCACGTTCTTTGGCAGGTCTTTCCATATCCCTTCCGGTAACAAGTTTTTGACTTTGTTGCAGTCCATAACCCCATCGTGCTCGCACAATGGTTTAGGCTCTTTCGGTTTCGCTCGCCACTACTCCCAAAATCGATTTTTCTTTCTCTTCCTCCGGCTACTTAGATGTTTCAGTTCACCGGGTTCCCTTCCATGGACTATTTTATTCACCCATGGATACTTAAGGTCTACTTAAGTGGGTTTCCCCATTCAGACATCTGCGGGTCACTGGATATTTGCTCCTGACCGCAGCTTTTCGCAGCTTATCACGTCTTTCATCGGCTCTTAGTGCCTAGGCATCCACCCTACGCTCTTTATGTTTAACCAACTCCTTTACTCTGCGGTGAGTAAAGTTCTCGATACTAGCGTGTATCTGTTGGTCTTCGGTTTGTTGTTTTTATTCGGATGAACTACTTTCGTAATTCATCACCTCGGATGTCTAAGATATTTGCTTAACTTTCGTTAAGACAAACTTCTTATTGATTGATATGCAATTTTCAAGGTACGATCTTGACTATGTATTCTATAGTCATCAAAATACTCGATCCTTCGATCAAATCCTTTGATGACTATAAAAGTCATCTCTTATAAAATTTGGCATCCACCTACTCTCCCATATCGTCTCCAATATAGTACCATCGGCCGTCAAAGGCTTAACCGTCGTGTTCGGGATGTGTACGGGTGTTTCCCTAAGACGCATCGACACCAAAAATATATTTTTTTCTTCCTCTTAATTAAAGACTAAACAGTACTCACAACCCCTACTTTCTTCCTTAGAAAGGAGGTGATCCAGCCGCACCTTCCGATACGGCTACCTTGTTACGACTTCACCCCAGTCATCCGCCCTGCCTTCGGCAGCTCCTCCCTTGCGGTTAGGTCACTGACTTCGGGCATTGCTGACTCCCATGGTGTGACGGGCGGTGTGTACAAGACCCGGGAACGTATTCACCGCAGCATGCTGATCTGCGATTACTAGCGATTCCGGCTTCATGCAGGCGAGTTGCAGCCTGCAATCCGAACTGAGACGTTATTTTTGAGATTTGCTTAAGCTCGCACTCTTGCTTCTCTTTGTTTGCGCCATTGTAGCACGTGTGTAGCCCAAATCATAAGGGGCATGATGATTTGACGTCATCCCCATCTTCCTCCGGATTATCTCCGTCTGTCTCCTTAGAGTCCCCATCTTACTGCTGGCTACTAAGGACAAGGGTTGCGCTCGTTGCGGGACTTAACCCAACATCTCACGACACGAGCTGACGACAACCATGCACCACCTGTGTCCGTTGTCCCGAGGGAAATACCCCGTTACGGGTACGTCAACGGCATGTCAAGACTTGGTAAGGTTCTTCGCGTTGCTTCGAATTAAACCACATGCTCCACCGCTTGTGCGGGTCCCCGTCAATTCCTTTGAGTTTCATTCTTGCGAACGTACTCCCAGGTGGAATACTTATTGCGTTTGCGACGGCACCGAAAGGGTCATCCCTCCCGACACCTAGTATTCATCGTTTACTGCGTGGACTACCAGGGTATCTAATCCTGTTTGCTACCCACGCCTTCGAGCCTCAACGTCAGTTATCTTCCAGTAAGCCGCCTTCGCCTCCGGTGTTCCTCCCAATATCTACGCATTTCACCGCTACACTGGGAATTCCGCTTACCCCTCCGACACTCCAGCTTATAAGTTTCCAAAGCAACTCCGCAGTTGAGCTGCGGGATTTCACTTCAGACTTTATATGCCGTCTACGCTCCCTTTACACCCAGTAAATCCGGATAACGCTTGCCCCCTACGTATTACCGCGGCTGCTGGCACGTAGTTAGCCGGGGCTTCTTCCTTAACGGCTTGTCATTTTCTCCCGTTATCGATAGAGCTTTACATACCGAAATACTTCTTCACTCACGCGGCGTCGCTGGATCAGGGTTGCCCCCATTGTCCAATATTCCCCACTGCTGCCTCCCGTAGGAGTTTGGGCCGTGTCTCAGTCCCAATGTGGCCGGTCATCCTCTCAGATCGGCTACCGATCGTCGGCTTGGTGAGCCTCTACCTCACCAACTACCTAATCAGACGCGGGTCCATCTTATACTGATAAATCTTTCAAATATCTCACATGCGTGAAATATTTTTATACGGTATTAGCAGAAGTTTCCCTCTGTTATCCCCTTGTATAAGGCAGGTTACCCACGCGTTACTCACCCGTCCGCCACTAAGTTTATACTTCCGTTGTCCGAAGACTCCTTCTACATAAACTCCGTTCGACTTGCATGTGTTAAGCACGCCGCCAGCGTTCATCCTGAGCCAGGATCAAACTCTCATGTTAAAAGTTTTTCCTTGACCAAAATTACACCAGCAATTTTGTTTCCGAAATTTTTTCTGTTTTTAAAGGTTTTCATTCCTTGAAATTCTCTTTTGAATCATCATCATGATAATTCTCTCTTTAGAATTTTCAGGGTTGTGTGTACTGTTTAATCTTTAATTTTCAAGGTTCTTGTTTTTTTTGTTTTTCTCTGTCTTGCGACAGCTCAGATATATTATCACGGGTATTATTCTTTGTCAACAGATTTTTTTCAATTTTTTTATTTATTTTTTTTATTTTTTTATTTTTTTGAATTGAATAAGTTTCTTAATACATATAACTATATATGTGATTTTTTTCTGCTACACTCTACACTACATATAGTCTTTATTATATGTTAACGACTTGCTCTTTAGTATGTAAAATTATTGTATTTTTAATTTGATCTTTAAATCTTTTGCTGTCTCTTAGCGATATTTCATAGTAATGTCTTTTATCATCTTCCTCAAAAAGGTATGTGATATATTATAACTTTATTTGCTTTTTATAACATTTTCCAATATTGCTCTTCCGTTCTTATTATTAAAAAAATAGGTGTCACGAATACCGCATCTATATTTTCATTCTCAAGGTTTTTAATAAAAAATTCCTCCCGATAGTCACCGTCAGCTATAAAAAGTACTGATTTATTCTCTCCTTTCAGTATATAGCAAATATTAGTTATATCTTTATAAATTTCTCCAAGGTGCGGTGTGTAAAAAGCACTGATTTCTATCTTCCCTACTTTAAGATTTTTTTTTTGATCTTTCTCAATGATGTTGCATTTTATATCGCTGTCTTTAATACAATTTATCAGATCTTTTCTTTTTATTTATTTTTATCAGATGAGAAGATTTCTCTTACGTCATTGTTTTTTTTATAAGACATAACTTCTTTCAATGTGAAATGATCCGTATGAAAGTGTGATATAAGTATATTATGTACATTTGAGTATTTTCCTACTCCGTGAAGCATATCCCAGCATATATTTTTAGGCAGTTTGCTAAACTCATGATAGTTATTATAATGTAAGGCATCAATTAAGAAACGTTCATCATCTATCTCTATATATAATCCCGCATTTGCCAAAAGTGTAATTTTCACTTTTTTCTCCTTGTATTTATTACTTTTTTTAATCTTACCTTAAGTTTATCAATACTTTTATTAATATATAGTAAACCCTTTTTTAATATAAAATAGGGAGATGCCACTTGATATTATTCAATGATCTCTTGGCACCCCCCTTAATTTAAAACCTTATCTTTTCTTATTAGGTATGTGTATAGCTATACCCTCTGATGAAAGTACTGCCTCTCTTACAGCCTCTGTAAGAGTAGGATGTGCATGTATTGTCTCAATTACATCTTCCGCTGTCGCTTCCATTCCTATCATAAGAGCGGCTTCTCCTATCAGATCCGTAGCCCTTGGTCCGAAAATATGTACTCCGAGTATCTCGTTGTATTCTTTGCCTTTAATGACCTTGACCACACCTTGACCACCGTTGGCGATCAAAGCCTTAGCGTTGGCTACAAGCGGGAACCTCCCAACTTCATAGTCTTTATTTTGCTCTTTAGCCTGCTCTTCGGTGAGTCCTACTCCGGCAAATTCAGGATCGGTGTATACGCAAGACGGACTTGTAACGCCGTTGAACTTCTTACTTGCACCCATGATATTTTCCGCCGCAACTTCTCCCTGTGCTGAGGCAACATGAGCAAGCATGACCTTTCCAAGGCAGTCTCCTATGGCATATATACCCTCAACATTGGTTTCCATCTTGTCATTTACCGAAATTCTTCCTCTGTCGTTGTCTATACCTGCCGCTGCAAGGTCAAGTGACTCTGTAAAGGTTCTTCTGCCTACCGCAACCAGTACTTTTTCAGCTTCGAAGCTTTTATTGCCTTGAGCGGTTTCCACATTGACTTTAGCTCCTGAGGAAGTATTTTCCACTGATAAAACTTTTGTCCCCGTAAGTATTTCTATATTTTTTTCCTGCATGGACTTTTCCAACATTTTGCTAAGTTCACCGTCCATTAGAGGAAGTATCTTGGGCAGTGCCTCTACTATGGTCACCTTTGTTCCGAATGCACTATAGGCTGTTGCCATCTCTATACCGATAACTCCGCCGCCTATTACAAGCATACTTTTAGGTACTTTATCAAGTTCCAAAGCTGCCGTAGAGTCTATGCATGCGGGACATTCTTTAACGCCCGGTATAGGTGGAATAGCAGGCACTGAACCGCTGGCTATTATAAGCTTATCAAATGTTAATTTTTCTTCACTATTGTCTTTTTTAACTATTTTTAAGCTATGCTTATCTAAAAAGCTTGCACTACCCTCTATAAGCTTTATCTTATTAGCTTTAACCAGACCGCCTACACCTTTTACGAGCTGTGAGGATATATTTTTACGTTTTTCCTGAACCTTGTCCCAATTGATACTTGAACTGTCTGTCTTAACACCGAGCTCCTGTGCTTCACCCAGATTAGTGATAACTTCCGCACAATGGAGCAAAACTTTTGTAGGTATACAACCGACATTAAGACAGGTACCTCCGAGTTTATCCTTTTCTATAAGAGTAACATCTGCTCCCAGCTGTGCAAGCCTTATAGCTGCTACATATCCTCCCGGACCGGCTCCTATTACAACCACTTTTTGTGCCATTATTCTTCCTCCTACTTTATAAAAGTATCTCCATCGGATTTTCAAGCAGCTTCTTGATCTCCTGCTGGAACTTTGCAGCTACAGCTCCATCAAGTAGCCTGTGGTCATAAGTCAGAGAGATTTTCATTTTCTTCTTTTGTACTACGACTCCATCTTCAAGTGCAAGTTCATCTTCTACAGAACATACTCCCAGAATTGCCGCATCAGGTTGATTTATAATAGGTGTAAATGACTCAACGCCAAACATCCCAAGGTTTGATACGGTAAATGTCGATCCCTTATACTCATCCATATCAAGCTTGTTCTCTCTCGCTCTTAATGCCAGATCCTTAGCCTTTGAGGAAAGAGCTTCAAGACTTAATTTGTCTGCATCATTTATAACAGGCACTATAAGTCCTGTGTCGGTAGATACTGCCATACCTATATTTACATTGCTGTTTTGGAATATTTGTCCGTCGATCAGGCTTACCATTATATGAGGATTCTTAGCTAATGCCTTAGCGACCGCTTTAAGGACAAAATCATTGATAGAAAATTTCTTTTCTTCTCTTGTCTCATTGATAGACTTTCTGAACTCAATAAGCTTAGTCACATCTATCTTCATATTCTGAGTAACAGGCGGTATCTCAAGGTGAGACTGAAGCATCCTCTCGGCTACTACCTTTCTCATACCCTTAAGCACTGTTCCACCCTCTTTTTTAACTTCCTGCACTATCTGAACAGGTGCTTTTTCTTCCTTTACTACCACTTTATCTTTGGCATCCAACACATCTTGCTGTATTATACGTCCTCCGGGACCGCTTCCCGCAAGTGATGTATAGTCAATCCCCATCTTTTCAGCGGTTTTTTTAGCCAAAGGTGATATCTTTACTCTTCCTCCCGCACTTGTTACCGAAGCAAGCGTTTCGGATTTTACGGCAACTTCCCTGCTGCTTTCTTGCACTTTGCTCTCTTCAATGGGGTCTGCCGGTTTTGATCCCGTATCCACCTGCTCACCCTCTTCACCAATTATAGCTATTACTCCTTGTACCGGAACGTCTTCACCCTCAGCCGCAATAAGTTTTAATACTACTCCGTCAAACTCACTTTCTATTTCTGAAGTGATCTTATCGGTTGCTATCTCCAAAAGGATCTCTCCCTTGGCAACCTTATCACCCTCTTTTTTATGCCATGTTTCAATAGTGCCTTCTTCCATAGTCAAGCCTAATTGAGGCATTTTTACTTCCTGTGCCAAAACGATCGCCTCCTTATTTATTTAATGCTTTTTCACGCCTGCTACGATGTCATCTACTTGAGGGAATACAGCATCCTCAAGACTCGGACTGAACGGAGATACAACATTGGCTCCGGCTACTCTAAGTACCGGTGAGTCAAGTTCGTCAAAGAGCTCTTCCATTATTTGCGCACTTATTTCAGCACCGAAACCAAGACGTTTAACATCTTCTTCTACTATAACTACGTTATGAGTCTTGCTAACAGACTCCTTGATCAGATCAAAATCAAGCGGAACCAACGTTCTAAGGTCAAGTACCTCTACATCTATTCCCTCTTCCTTAAGTTTATCCGCAGCCTCCAAAGAGAAATTGACCTGTCTGCTCCATGTGATGACAGTTACATCTTTACCCTCTTTTTTGATCTCTCCTTTTCCGAGAGGTATGATATATTCTTCATCGGGCACTTCATCTTTCTTTGCATATAAAAGCTTATGCTCCAAAAAGATAACAGGATCGTTATCACGAACCGCAGCCTTTATAAGTCCCTTTGCATCCTTTGGTGTACACGGACACACTACCTTAAGTCCCGGAATATGTGCAAATAAAGCTTCTAGACATTGTGAGTGCTGACCGGCATTTCTTCTGCCCGCTCCAAAAGGTGCTCTGATCACCATAGGCACATTTACCTGTCCGCCTGTCATATATCTGATCTTAGCCGCCTGATTCATAACCGGATCCAGACACACGCTTATAAAGTCATTGTACATAAGCTCTACCACTGGTCTTAAGCCTCTCATGGCAGCACCAACCGCAAGTCCTGTAAATCCGGATTCGGATATCGGTGTGTCCCAAACTCTTTTAGGACCAAATTCATCAAGAAATCCTTTTGTTACAGCGAAGGTTCCGTTCATTACACCTATATCTTCACCTATACATATAACATTTTCATCCTTCAGCATCTCTTCATGTAAACCTTCTCTGATTGCTGAACTTAAACTGATTTTACTCATCGAAGAACACTCCTTTCATTATCCATTGAATATACATCTGTCAATGCTTCCTTAGGATCCGGATAAGAAGACTTATCCGCAAATTCTACTGCGTCCTCGATTTCTTTATCTATCATTGATTTTACCTTATCAACCTCTTCTTCAGTCGCAATACCCTCATTTAACATGTAATTTCTAATGTATAGTATAGGATCTTTTTCCTGTGCCTCTACCAGGTACTCCTTCGGACGATAGTTTGCAGGGTCTCCGCAATAATGTCCCTCCCAACGATATACCAAAACCTCTATAAGATAAGGTCCTTTACCGCTTCTTGCATGTTCTACAGCCGTCTTGGCAGCCTCATATACTTCTAAAACATTTCTTCCGTCAATAGTGATGCCCGGGATATCATATGCCTTGGCTCTGACTGAAATGGTATCCGTATTTATAACACGATGAATATCTGTTGAAACTCCGTATTGGTTGTTTTCACATATATATACTATAGGTAAATGCCATGCCGCCGCCATATTGATAGCTTCATGGAAAGTACCCTGGTTTGATGCCGCATCTCCGAAGAAACACATGGTCACTTCATCCTTACCCTTTATGTAAGATGCAAGTGCGGAACCTGTAGCTATAGGAATACCCGCACCGACTATTCCGTTAGCTCCGAGGATACCTAGGCTTGTGTCAACTATGTGCATTGAACCTCCCTTACCTTTACAATATCCCGTCTCCTTACCGAAAAGTTCCGCCATCATTATATCGGTCTTACCGCCCTTAGCTATACTGTGTCCGTGTCCTCTATGTGTAGTTGTGATAAAGTCCCTATCTTCAAGAGCCTGTGCACAACCTACCATAGAACCCTCCTGTCCTATACTAAGATGTATATTTCCCGCAAGCATACCCTTTGTGAAGCATTCTTTTGCTCTTAATTCGAATTGTCGAATCCTATACATGTCTTCATAAAGCTTCAGTAAGAACTCTTTTGAGTATTGTTCTTTTTCTGCCAATTTAATCACACTCCTTTTTATTGATTCTATAGTTGTGTAGGGTGGAAAATAGGAACTTCAAGATCGGGATCCATTTCTCTGCCCATATGAATACCTTCAAATTCGGCTATGACCATATCTACCGTTAATAATACCTTATTGCCCTCTATCAAATGTCCGCCGTAAGCTGTACCGTTCTTATCACTGAATGCACAGTGTACATGCAATAATATATCATCTTTATTATGGCATATAAGTCCTGAAGCACTGACAAGCTCTATAGGACCTTCAAGTATTATAGGATCGCTGTAGCCATAGCCTGCCTTTTTATGAGGAAGTTCCACCGGATCAAAAAATCTTGCTCCGTTAAGACTCCCTATACCTGTAAGAATACAACCGTTTTTAATGTTCTTCTCTTCGCATACTTTTTGTATACCGAGAAGCAGATCCTCTCCCGGTTGCATACGAAAGGCAACTGTTCTTATTATTTTTCCACTTGCCATCTCAATCATTATCTTTTCCTCCTTAGCCGTCCATAGTTACTCCGCCGTCCACATCACTGATCTCACCTGTTACAAAACTTGCAAGATCTGATGCATAAAAGAGAATGACATTAGCAATCTCCTTAGGATCAGCCCCTCTTTTTAGCGGAATAGTTGACAGTATTTTTTCTTTCTTGGCATCATCCATAAGTGCAGTCATAGGTGTTAATGTATAGCTCGGACATACCGCATTGCAGGCAACCCCGTATGCCGCACCCTCTCTTGCAACGGCTTTGGTAAGCCCTATCACTCCCGCCTTTGAAGCGGCATAGGCACTCGTTCCGAGTAGTCCTCCGCCTCTTTTAGCCGCAACAGAAGCAATATTGACTATTCTTCCCTTGCCGGCTGCCTTCATCTTTGCAAAAACCGCATGTGTCATTGCGTAGACTGAGGTCAGGTTGATTGCTATTACCTTATCCCACTCTTTTTGGTCGATTTCTTCAAAAGGCTTGTACTTACGATCCCCGCATTATTGATTATAACGTCAACATTTCCAAGATCTTCATATACCTTTTCTACGGTACTTGATATCTCTTCGGTATCCATCAGATTCACCTTGTATACGGAAACCTTATCTTTACCAAGCTCTTCCTGAACCTTCTTTTCGCTCTCTTCGTTTATATCGAAGATGACCGCATGACCGCCTCCCGCAACTATGCCTTGAACAACAGCCTTGCCGATACCGCTTGCACCGCCGGTCACAATAACATTTTTATTGCTAAAATCCATCACTATTACCACCTCCTTATATTTTTTATATAAATAAAATTATTACTTAACTTGCATAATATTCGGTAACAATAAAGTTACTTGAGGCACGTAAGTAATCAAAAACAGTATCACTAAAGATGCCACGATAAACGGCATGACCGCCTTTGATATAGTCTTTAAGTCTATTCCGGCTATTCCCGCACCTACATATAAGTTGACTCCCATCGGAGGAGTTACCATTCCTATCGCAAGGTTCATGGTCATAAACACTCCCAGTGCGACAAGGTCATAACCCAAAGCCTGTGCTACCGGCAATATAATAGGTACAAATATGTACATAGCTGAGTTTGCATCAATAAAGCATCCTGCTATAAGCAATATAATATTGACTATTAATAAGAATACGAACTTATTACTTGAAATTGCCATAAGTAATGAAGATGTCTGATTTGCAATTCCTTCCGTTGCACAAAGCCATGAGAAAAGGCTCGCACAGGCTACTATGATCATAATTACAGCTGATTGAACTCCTGAATCTACCAGGATTTCAAAAAGCTGTCTGATCTTAATGGTCCTGTATATAAATAATCCTACAAGCAGACCGTATACAGCAGCTACAGCAGCCGACTCGGTAGGTGTAAATACCCCTGAATAAATCCCTCCGAGTATTATAATAGGCATCATAAGTCCCCAGAAAGCATCTTTAAATGCATCCCACTTTTCTTTACCGCTTGCCTTTTCCATCTTTACAAGCTCTTTATTTTTAAGCATGATAAGACTCGCAACTACCAAAGCAAGACCCATAAGTATTCCCGGAACTATTCCGGCGATAAACATCTTACCTATAGATACTCCGGATATCGCACCGTAAACTACATAACAGATACTTGGAGGGATAATAACTCCTATCGAACCCGAGGTTGCCATAAGACCGCTTGAAAATCCCTTGCCGTATCCTGCATTGACCATAGCAGGTATAAGAACCACACCGAGTGCCGCAACTGTTGCGGGACCTGAACCTGAAATAGCCGCAAAGAAACATGAAGTGATTATACAAACTATTGCAAGACCGCCTTTTTGATGTCCTACCATCTTGTTGGCGAATTTGATCAGTTTATCTGAGATCTGTGCCTTTTCCATAATATTTCCCGCAAGTATGAAAAAGGAATTGCAAGAAGTGTAAACTTACCTATATTGGCATACATCTGATTCGGAAGCAAAGACATCTGTACGCCCGAATAAAACATGGTAATAACTGAGGCAAATCCCAAACATATAGCTATAGGAACATTTATTACAAGTAAAATAACAAAAAATAAAAACAGTATCGCAGCCGGACTCATCTTATTCTCCCTTCTCTTCTTTCTTTTCTTCTTTCTTCTTCAATGCTTCTATCATTCTGCCGATATATCTAAAAGAAATGAACAAAGCTCCTACAGGAATAGATAATCCGTATATCCACTCGGGAAGACCCAGTGCCGGTGTAGTCATGCCGGACCTAAACTCCTGAGTTACCATACCGACTCCGTTGTATAATACCAATGCAAAGAATATAAGACATATCACCTCACCTATCAACTCCACTATTTTTGCTGACTTAGGTGATAGTTTTTCTGTCAATCCCGAAAATCCCATATGTTGGTTTCTCTTTGCCGCCATAGCCGTTCCTACCAAAGTTGCAACTATGAACAGTATGATAGTGATTTCTTCTACAAATGAGAATGAAGAATGAAATAATTTTCTTGCTATAACATTACCTGCAGTAAGTAATGTCATGATTCCCATACATATCGCAATAATTATTTCTTCCGGTGTGTATTTCCTTTTCATTAAATCCCCTTTCCTTACTCATATGACTCTAAATATAAAGGCTCTTCATTTTAGTGTAATGAAGAGCCTTTATTATATTATTTATTATCTAAATTTATTAATCAGGTCTGCTCCATACTCTTGCTCGTATCCTTGATACAATGGTTCTACAGCCGTCTTGAAGGATTCTATATCTATGTCTTTAAGTTCGGTTATCTGCATACCACCTTGTTCAAACTTCTCCAGTTGCTCTTTTGCCAACTCACGAACTAACTGTCTTTGATATGCCATAGCATCTTTTGCTGCTGAACGGATTATTTCCTGGTCTTCAGGTGAAAGACTCTCAAACTTTGTCTTGTTAAATCCGAGTATAAGCATATCATAACTATAATCCCACATACTCATATACTTTTGAACTGTATTTATCTGATTGCTGTCTATAACATCAAGAGGGTTTTCCTGTCCGTCTATGGCACCTTGCTGTAATGAAGTAAATACTTCCGCAAAGTTCATGGAGATAGGGTCTGCACCTAATGATTTAAAGAGATCCACGTACATCTTCATTCCCGGTACTCTTATCTTCATACCCTTAAGATCATCAACTTTGGTGATAGGTTGCTTGTTATTTGTGATCTCTCTGAATCCGCTTTCTCCGAATCCTAAACCTATTATATTCTTCTCAAGCAATATTTCGTTGATTGCTTCTCCCGCCTCACCGTCAAGCTTCTCATCAGCCTGTGCCTCGGATGTGATAAGGAAAGGAAGACTCGGTACGCTGAAACGTGGATCAAGCACTGAATATATAATGTTTGAGTGAATGCTTATGTCTGTAGCTCCTGTACTAAGCTGCTCAACACCCTTAGCCTGATTTCCTCCGGAAAGTTGCTCATTGGCAACTACCTGAATCTCAATTCTTCCCTCACTCTTTTCTTTAACTTCATCAGCGAACTTCTTAGCCGCCTGACCCCAAGTTGAAGTGTCTGAGATAGTGATACTCATCTTAAGTTGCACTTTCTTACCTGATTGGTTTCCTCCTCCGCAAGCAGTTAATGATAAAGCCATCACTGCCGCCATTCCCAATGCTAACAATCTTTTTTTCATTTTACACGCTACCTTTCATTGAAATATAACTTTTGTTACAATACTTTAAAAGATCAGTCCTTACTTGAGGTCATACCCCTTCATACTCACCCTTTTATACTATTGATAATATCTCACAGCAAATACTCCCTTAAAAAGTTAAGTTCATAATAGATACAGGATTTTCTATTGTCAAGAACAAACGAGAACATCCTTTATGCATTAAAATAATATTATATATCACTAAATTATATGCATTTTGTATAAAAAAATAAAAAAACTCCTTATTTCAACAAAAAAATAGGAATATAACCATAAAAACAAAAAAATCAATGACTAAATTATTTTTCATTGATATCGATCATATTTTCGTTTATTTTTTTGCATAATTTTCTCAATTTTTTTATGATAATATTTTAAATATTCCTTCTTTTTGAAATTAATATACTATAGGATTTGTATTTTTGACTATTTTATATGACTTAAGGATTTGCTGAAAAATATTCTTACACTTATTCATACTTTTATAAATTACTTTTATATTAGTTCCTAAATACAAAATAAAAATAAGACTCTTATATCAGATACGATATAAGAATCTTATTAACTGAAATATTATTATTTGATTTAGAATATTCCTAAGAATGCTCCTACCAGACCTATAGCCAAAAGTAAGCAGATACAAGCCACAGGTGTCCAGCCTTTTTTCTTTAACAAATAAAAAAGAAGTAAGGTGATCGTAAGAGGTATAAGCTTTGGAAGCACACCGTCAAGGATATCCTGAATAACTATCGGCTTCTCACCGTTTGCTATTTCAAGTGCTATAGTAGTTCCTCCGTAGTTAGATGTAAGAGCACCTACTATAAAAACTCCGAGCATTGAAGCCGCACGTGTGAATTCCTTTGCATTTGCCGTTAAAAGTTCTATTGCCTTGGTTCCCAAACTGTAAGACCAGCTCATAAGGAAAAATCTTATACCGAATTGTACCACGTTGAATATCAAAAGGAACAGTATCGGTCCCAATATAGATCCGTTTATTGCCATGTTAGCCGTTATACCTGCTGTAATAGGCACAAGAGTGAACCAGAATATGGCATCACCGATTCCTCCCAGAGGTCCCATTGCCGCAACACGCACCGCACGTATCGTATTGATATCGGCTTTTTGTTGCTCAAGTGATAATATTATACCCATAACAAAAGTTACAAGGAAAGGGTGAGTATTGAAGAATTCAAGGTTGTGACCCATAGATATCTTTAGGTCTTCCTTATCTTCATGTATCTTTTCAAGTCCCGGAAGTATTGAATATAACCAACCGGCTGCCTGCATTCTTTCATAGTTAAAAGATGCCTGTAGGTTCATAGAACGCCATACCATCTTGTTAAGTGTTTTTTGATCAAGAGGTTTAGCAGGAGTAAGATTATTATATTGTGTTGCATTAGATGCCATCTTCTTCACCTCCTTGTGTATTGGATGAGGTATTTCCTGCTGCTGCCTTTATAGCTACACGTGTCTGGAAATCTCCGAGTGCTACAGCTACACCGAGGAATGCTATAAGTATAAGCGCTGAACCGCTAAGTTCAGGTATGTAGCCTATAATTGTAGCAATCGCAAATCCCGCAAAGTAAATTCCCCAAAATTCATTTGAAAGCATGATCCTAAGAAGTATAGCAAATCCTACAAATCTCATCATACCTCCGGCTGCTTTAAGTCCGTTCATAAGCCACACATATTGTTCCGACAACTCAACTAGTCTTAGACCGAGAGCCTTACCTCCGTAAAGACCCGCAACACAGACTATACCGAATAATACACCGTGTATACACATAGCTATATAATTAATACAGGTTATACCAAAGATATCAGCATTTTCTGCCATCTTATCTGCAACTGACATCATTGCAGACATTGCCGTAAAGAGCAATGTGATCATATATTGACCGATAAGCGCAAAAGGTACAGCAAGACCTACCGCAGTCTCAACATCAACCTTTGCCGATATGGCAAATACTGTTGCCATAATACCGCCTATAACCGCATTTGGCGGCTGTGCTCCACCTACAGGCATGTTGCCTATAGTCATAAGCTGATAAGTCCCGCCTACCACAAGTCCGGTCCTAAGATCGCCCAAGATAGCACCTATGACCGCTCCCGTAACTATCGGCTGGTACAGAGATTCCAATAAGTTTAATTGATCAATAGCAACTATAAATGTTACAACAAAAACCAATGTAACTTGAAGTGCTGAAAATCCCATATTTATTCACATCCAATTAGTTTATTTATTTGAAAAGTTTTTCAATATTATCACTCGGCTCGGAAGGAACTCTTTTTATCTCAAGCTCAACTCCAAGTTCTCTTAATTTCTTAAAAGCTTCCACATCTTTATCATCGACTGCAACCGATACCGCAACCTGTCTTTTACCTTCCGACATATGCATATTTCCTATATTTACTTTCTTGATAGGAACACCGCCTTCGACAAGTTTAAGTACATCCTCCGGTGTCTCACAAACTATAAATATAAGTTGTCTGTCCGCTGCCTGATGAATATTATTAATGGTTTTTTCCAATGACCAGTATCTCATAGATGCATAACACGGAGCAGCCATATCCATAAGTCCTTGGCGAAGAGTATCCTTTTCCACCTCATCATTAGCAACTAAATAATATTAGCTCCTATGCTTCCACACCATTGTGCTGCTACCTGACCATGTACAAGTCTGTTGTCAATTCTCGTTAAAAGTATATTTGGCATACCTTAACCTCCTCATAAATCATTAACCACTTAATTATAATATTATATATTATCTTAATTATTTTGTATTTGCTATTTTTAATTATTAACTAATTTATTTTTGTCTTATTAAATATTTTGATTTATATCTTTTTATAAAGTATGCTTTTACTTTTTTCAAAATTACTTCTCTTCTTTTTCATATTCTTAACCTAGATGCGACAAAGTATTATAGCATTAACACCCGTAAGCACAGACGCTGTGATATATATCCATACTGTCAATATGAAATACACCTTACATTATATACCATCCTCTGCCAAATCGTCTTCATGTACTTTGAATTCAAGTATTTTAACCTGACTTTTTCCGACATCTACCAATGCATTTGCCATATCCCTAGCATCATCATATATATTCATAAGCATAAAAGCTTCTACCAACATAGGCAAGTTAGTACCTGCAACTATCTCTATATCCTTATCCGGATACTTGTACTTAAGCTCCGCTACTGTCTTAAACGGTGAACCTCCGGCTATATCTGAAAATACAACTATTGAACTCAAATCTTTTAAAATATCGAGTGCCGCTTTTAGGTTATTCTGAAATTCATGAATATTATGTTGAGGTTCAAAATCTATAGCCAATATATACTTATTCTTTCCTGCTATTAACTCAAGTGCGGAACAAAGACCTTTTGCAAAATCACCATGACCCGTTACAATTAAAGCTATCATATTATCTCCCGATTATTCCAGATCATTTTATTATATTCTATTTTTATATTTAATACTATAGTTAATATAGTATTATAGCATATTCCCAAATAAGTCTACCTGCAATCGTAATATCATGCCTATACAATTCAATATATGCTGTTTAAGATAATAATTACTTCTATATCATGAACTCTAGGTAACGAATCATAGAACCTAAAGCCACTTTTTTTTATCAATGATTATTAATTTTCTATCTGAACTTTTTAGTTTTAACTTCATAAATATAGAATTTATTATAATTCTATTCTTTGTTTCTATCCATTATATTCTACAGTACAAAACGACCTTTATCATTATCTTTCATAATACACCATTATGACCTAAGTTTTATTTCATATCCTTTTTCTTTATTAAGTGCTTGCAGCTTTGCTAAGACAATATTATTATTAAAAGTAATAATCTTTAGGTTAAAAAATGCAAATTATTTTTTTTGCTGCACATATATAATTAACCTTGAATCAATTTTAAGGAGGTTTTATGCTGATACAAAGTAAAAAAGTATGGATAGCCGACCAGTTCGTTCCTGCCTGTATTGATATAAGGGACTCTAAAATATTCGGAATATATCCATACGGAGAACATCAAGAAGCCTTTGATTACAAAGATAAAAGGATAGTTCCCGGATTTATAGATATACACTGTCACGGAGCCTACGGTTTTGATACCAATGATGCGCATGAGGAAGGAATGAGAAACTGGGCTAAAAATATACCGTCCGAGGGTACTACAAGTTTTCTTGCCACTACCATAACCCAGAGTGAGGCTGTGCTGACCAAGGCTGTCGCCAATGCCGCCGCTGTTATAGAAAGCGAGTATGAAGGTGCCGAGATACTCGGTATACACTTCGAAGGTCCTTACCTCGATATGGTATACAAGGGAGCACAGCCCCCTGAACATATAGTAAAACCGAGTATTGAGCAATTCACGAGATTTCAGGAAGCCGCAAGGGGTCATATTATCTATATCACTATGGCTACAGAGCAGGATGATGATTTCGCACTCACCAAGTACCTTACCGATAACGGTGTGGTTGTAAGTATAGGGCATTCCGCTGCCACCTACGAACAGGCTGTTATGGCTTATGCTCACGGTGCCAATTCAATGACTCATGTATACAACGGTATGTCAGCCTTTACACATAGATCCAACAACCTTGTAGGTGCGGCTTTTCGTATCCGTACAATGTACGGAGAGATAATTTGCGACGGCAATCATTCCACACTTGCCGCACTCAATACATTCTTTATGTCTAAGGGACCCGATTATTCTATCATGATAAGTGATGCACTTATGGCAAAGGGTTCCGCTCCCGGAAGTAAATTCATCTTCGGAGGACATGAAATAGTTATATATGATGACGGAAGTGCCCATCTTACAGAAAGTAAGAGTCTTGCCGGTTCCACTCTAAACTTAACGAAGGACTTAGACTTCTGGTGGAAGAAGCCATGGTTCCTTTCAACTATGCTATCAACTCTTGTACCATAAATCCCGCAAGATGCCTTCGAGTGGACAACAGAAAGGGAAGTATAAGAAGGGGGCTTGATGCCGATCTTGTTGTACTTGACGATGATTATTCCGTGATACAAACTTACACCAGAGGAAAAATCAATCTTTAATTGATAAAGAAGTTATTATATGTAATAATCATACTTAATAAATATTCAATCAATATATTTTCAGGAGGATTTTATGCATCCATTAAAAGAAATGATCAAAAAAAGACTTCAGGATAAAAACTGCGGTATAGCTTCTTATTGCAGTGCCAACGAACTTGTGCTTGAAATGTCTCTAAGAAGAGCCAAGGAAACAGATACCCCGGTACTTATAGAAGCCACTGCCAACCAGGTAAATCAATTCGGCGGTTATACGGGTATGCTTCCAAAGATTTCTATGACCTGGTTATAAGTATGGCAAAAAAGATCGGTCTTAAAGAGGAGCATGTAATACTTGCCGGAGACCACCTGGGACCGCTTACCTGGCAGCACCTTAACGAAAAAGAAGCAATGGAGAATGCTACAGAACTTGTATACCAGTATGCAAAAGCCGGTTTTACTAAGATACACCTGGATACAAGCATGAAGGTAGCTGATGATAAAGAAGGACTTTTAAGCACCCAGGTAATTGCAAGAAGAGGTGCTCAGCTCTACAAAGCAGCCATAAAAGGATATGAAGAGCTTAAAGCGACTAAATCAGATGCGGTTAGACCCGTATTCATAATAGGAAGTGAAGTTCCGATTCCGGGTGGTGCGAGAGAAGTTGAAGATGGCTTACAGGTTACAAGAGTTGAAGACTTTAAAGACACTGTAACAACATACAGCAGAGTTTTTGATGAAGAAGGCGTGGGCTACGGCATGGACGATGTGATCGCTGTGGTAGTGCAACCGGGTGTTGAATTCGGAGATAATCAGGTATTCTTCTATGATCCCAAGGCTGCCGAGGCTTTGAGCAATTCATTGAAAGAATTCCCGGATCTTTGTTTTGAGGGACATTCAACCGATTATCAAAGTGCAAAATGCCTTAAGGAGATGGTATATGACGGAATCGGTATCTTAAAAGTCGGTCCCGCTCTTACATACGGTCTCAGAGAAGCGCTTTTTGCACTCAGCATGATAGAAAAAGAATTGGTACCTCAGAGTCAACAGGCTAACTTCATAGAAACTTTAGATAAGGTAATGCTTGAGAATCCGAAAAACTGGCAGAATCATTATCACGGCAATGATAATGAACTCAAACTTGCCAGAAAGTACAGTTTTTCCGACAGGACAAGATACTACATAGGGCAACCTGAAGTCGTTTATGCAATGAATAAGCTTTTTAATAACTTAAGAGAATACCCCATCCCTATGAATATGCTGCATCAATATATGCCTTTCTCCTACCTTAGAGTAAGAGACGGTATTATAAAGCTTGACCCAAGAGAGCTTGCTATGGACGGTATCTATCAATTCATGCAAGATTATGAATATGCTACAGGGATCATCAAGTAAAGTAAATACGACCTGTTCGTTGATTTTTTTCTAATGTGATTTGATATATTTGATGAATAAAACGACAAAATATTTTAAGATTCAAAATAAATATTCGAAGATCTCGTTGCATACATTCATTAAAAATAAACTTATAATTCAAAAACAGCTGTTTTTGAATTTGTTCTCTTACGAGAAAGGGCTTAGCCCTTACAAATAAAAACACCTCTGAGACACACCTCAGAGGTGTTTAAAAATCCGATTATTCAAAATAATTGTCAGGTCAACTCTTTAAGTTTGGCATGTATATCTTATATGGTATTAAAACAGATCGTTTAAACTTTCAGACATTGTTGGATGTGTAAATATGAAATTCCTTATATCCTCAGCCTTTATCCCATGATCGATCGCCAGTTTAATAAAATTGATCATCTCATGAGATTCTTCACAAAAACAAGCTGCCCCCAGTATCGTTCCGTCCGGCGAGGTTATCGCCTTAAGTAAACCGTCCGTTTTACGAAGAACTTTTGCCTTCGGAATAGCATTTACCGCTAAAGAATTTACTTTATATTCAATACCTGCCGCCCTAGCCTCTTTTTCACTCATGCCGACACGGGAAAAAGGAGGATCGATAAATACCGAATAAGAAAAAGCTCCTCTGTTATTGATAGATCGTTTACCTTCTCCCGACATGTCATCAAGTATTATTCTGCTGTCATCAAGTGAAATATAGGTAAATTGTAACTTTCCGCATACATCTCCAGCAGCCCATATATTTTTAACACTTGTTCTAAGATGTTCATCCGTCTCGACTGCCCCTCTTTCGCTAAGTTTTATTCCGGCATTATCACACCCCAGTCCGTCCGTATTGGGTCTGCGACCCGTAGCAAGAAGAATAGCCTCTGACTCTATCTTTTTACTTTCTTTATTACTTTCATAATAAAGAGTACCGTCATCTATCTTTGTTATCTTAGCTCCTGTAATAACATTTACACCTTTTGTATCCAGACTTGAGCGTATAGCTGAAACAATATCTTCATCTTCTCTCGGTAAGAATACTTCAGTGTCCTGGATAATGCTTACTTTACTTCCAAAATCAGCGTACATAAAAGCAAATTCCAGACCTATATATCCCCCTCCGACTATTGTAAGTGATTCGGGTAACTTCTCAAGATCCATGATAGTTTCTGAAAAATAAACCTTTTCACTTTTATCCGCACCCGGAATTTCAGGAATAACAGGTGTTGAGCCGGTGTTAATAACAAAACTGTCAGTTTCAATAATGATGCCCCCATCTTTCGTGGCAACACTTACATGGTGCTCATCCGTAAATGTTGCGGTACCGTCAATAACATCAACACCGGCTTGAACAAGCTTATCATAATTGGCTTTTCTAAGAGCTGATGTAAGTTTCCTTTTATCTTCTATCGTATTCTTATAATATTCCGAACTTGCATTGAAATCTGCTTTAGGTGAATTATGTGCATCGGTTATAAGTCGTTTTGAAGGTATACATCCCACATTGATACAGGTGCCCCCGTACATATTGGCATCTTTTTCAATAAGTGCCACACTTTTTCCGGCTTTTGAAAGCTTTGCTGCAAGTGTCTTTCCGGCTTTTCCAAATCCTATAACTATTAAATCATATTTTTTCTTCATACTCTCTCCTTTCAATTACTCAGGCAAACGCCTGTGAAACTTATGTATATATCTCTTAAGTTTATTATTAAGACTTTGGGCTTTGCTCAATTAAATTGCTTACTATATAATATAATGAAATTGTGTTATTTGTATGAAAAAAACTAATATTAAAATATTTTTTTAATTATTGGTTCAATATTTCTTTTTCATAATATAAATCTAATCCTACCATTTACAGATATATTAATTTTCAAATCAAGGCGATTATTATTAGCTTACTTTTCATTTTTACTTTGTCAGATATACTTTAAGACCTATCATTCATGCTTCCAATAAAAAAGACTGTATGGCGGCAGCATATATCCGTCCTGCAAGTAAACTTTTTCATCGCTTAAAAGATCTGTAGCTACTCCCGCAGCGGAGGAATTAAATCTTGCATAATACTCCGAACTGTCGGCATTTACCCCAACCCATATACGCTCCCCCTCAAATTCTCTCTCTAAAATAAGTTGTCTGTTTGTAAGCACAACACTTTTGTACTCTCCAAAAATCAAAGACTTATGCTCTTTGCGGATAAGTGCAAGTGAAGATATCAGTGTAGTAAGATCATTCCATTCCGGAGCTTTAATTTCGGGACGCAGGTCATCATCGCTGTTTTTATCCTTAACTCCCGTGATACCCCACTCACTTCCATAGTAAATGCAGGGAATACCCGGCATACCGAAAAGCAGAGCATAAACAAGAGGTAAATGTTTTTGCTCTTTTAATATACTTGCCACTCTGATAACATCATGATTATCCGCAAATGATAAAAGATGCTTTCCTTTATAGATAGCACTGCCTTCCTTTCCGAACTGGCGATTAAGTGAATGGGCTATCTCAAAAAGATTCATATCGTTAAAACTTGAATAAAGCCCCTTGTAACATTCGTAATTAGTGCAACTGTGAAGCATTTCATCATTTACTATCCTATTATAATCTCCGAATAAGACTTCTCCGAGCAGGAAAAAATCCTCCCCGACAGAATTCGAAAACTCTCTTAGCTTACGCATAAAAGATTCTTTCAAACAATATGCCACATCAAGTCTTAATCCGTCTATATTAAACTCTTCTATCCACATTTTTATGCAAGAAAAAAGATATTCGATTACATTAGGGTTTCAAGATTGAGCTTTACCAGTTCAAAATGCCCTTCCCAGCCCTCATACCACAGTCCGTCATTAAAACATGAATCACCTTCAAAACTTATATGAAACCAGTCCTTATAAATTGAATTTTCTCTGTTTTGCAATACATCTTGAAATGCAAAAAAACCTCTGCCGACATGATTGAATACTCCGTCTAAGACTACTCTTATTCCATTTTCTTTAAGTGTTTTACATACAAAAGCAAAATCTTCATTACTTCCAAGTCTAACGTCTATTTTTGTGTAATCTCTTGTATCATAACCGTGGCGGTCGGATTCAAATACCGGCGAAAAATAGATCGCATCTATATTTAATTTTTTAATATGAGGTATAATTTCAACTACTTTTCTTATCCTCGGAACAAGTTGCCCATCATTTTCTTTCGGTGCACCGCAAAATCCAAGAGGATATATTTGATAAAAAACACTGTTTGTTGCCCACATATCATAGTCTCCTTTTAAATAACTTTTTATTATTCTAAGCTTCGGTAAGACCTTTTATAAATTCTTCAAAGCTGTCACAAATAATATGTATACTATAATCGTCCTCCTGATCTACAAGTGAAAGCTTGGGTTCACCTATTTTTCCACACTCTCTATAATCAAGGAATATAATATGATGCCCACCCGAAATAGTATCAGCCACTGTTACACCGATATCCGGATAGCCCCATTCATTTAGCCAAAACTTACTTCCCATCTCGCCACACAAAGAGTATGGCTTGGTTTTATCAATACCATAGATGCCGGTAATATAAACCGCATATTCTCCATTACAAAAGAGTGTTGCAACCGGAATACCTCCATTGTGATGCTTTATCAATTCTATATATGAGGCAGGCAGCTTATATCCAAGCTCCTGTTCAATATCTTCTATCTCTTTATCTGTCGGAACTTTTCCTACATATTCTTTCAATGCATAATCACTTTCTTCCCAAAAACCATTCCAATCGAAATTTTCAAATACCTTCATATTTTCCCACACTTTAATTATTATTTTTTAGTATAGTGCTTATATAATTGCCCTTTTGTCTGTCGATACAGGCGGTTGCGTATGTCATCGGGGCTTTATAGACCTCACCTCTGAATGAAGGATCTGTCAAAACAGGCATGGAATAATATACATTCTTCTTATTTTTCAGATCGATAAACCATTTGCCCCCTATGTGTTTTCTGAATGTTTCACCTATATATACCGTCAGATAGTCAAGCATTTGCTTATCATCAATTAATTTTTGTATTTCATCGTAATTATTTAAGATCCATCCCTCCAAAGCGTCTAAGGATTCTATACTGTAGTCCAAATTCAGGTTTTCCTTTTGTGCAAATTCTCCCGTAAAGTAATCCATTTTAAAACCGATAAAAAATATCCATTCTTGAAAATCATCCTGTGTATAAGCCATTATTTTGATCCCCCATTTCAATTTTTAATTACTTATGATATGCTCAGCTTTTTATTCGCCGGTTTTTTCTTCGTAATAATTAATTGCCTTGCCGTGCACTTTTGCATACTCGATTTCAGATCTTGTACTCTCTCCTATATAACCTCCTTTATTGATCACATAGATTTCATCAGCCATATCTATCTTTCGTTTATGCATATCATCAAGCATTTCCTTTGTTTTTGTAAGAGTGCCTTCGTCCATACCGTCCCATACTTCATCGTCTCCGGAATGTCCGAAAAGTCCTACACTGATCACTATATGACCTTTAAGTGTCAGTTTTTTCTGTACTCCAATAAACTCTTTTTTAAAACGTGTACTGCCGCACAAGGTTATCACCTTATATTCTCCGACCATATTATTCTCCTGTTTTACTATATATCAAATTCAGTTCTTATATTTTTTTCAAAAAAATCAACATTATGTATAAAAGATCAAAATATTCAGATACTTTTTTTCATTTATATAATTTGAAAACCATCTGACTTTTTTTATATAATATATAAATCTTCATTTTATCTTCCTATGTTTATAAATATTTACGCCACAATATTTTTTTAAGTTTCATCCAAATATATCTCGATTTTTATGTAGTCTTTATTTTTTGCATAAGCAAATGACCTTGACTCTTTTATATAATCGAATATGCTTTCACTTATATCCTCGTCCCATGTAGATTCACTAAACAACTTATTCTCGTTATCAGGCTCATATAAAATATCTACATGAATCTGATAAAATTCCTCATCCTCATTGGAGCATTGCCTGACTAATGATATTTGGAACAACGGCTCTTTTGAATGAGAGGTAAATGTTCCCGTTTCAAATAAAATCATATCATCTTCGAGGGGTATGTCGCACATCTGCTCGAAAACCTTGACGATATCTTCAAGCTGCATATTATCCGTAATTCTCTCTTTTAAATAATCGATCAAATGATCCATAAGTTGCTCCTTCTTATTCAAAATTTATTATATTGCGCAAAGTCATTATATATACACCTGTAAAAAACGTAAGTCAACATATACTGCGATATTAATTGATTCTACATCTACTCTTTATTACACAGCTACGTTTACAGGGTCAAGATATCTGTAAATAATTGTTACATCAGATGTATTATACCATGTTTTAAACTGTTTTCTATAGTGGCTTCAAGTTCCTTATTTATAATTCATCCATGCCTTAGAAACAGCTTGTTTCAATTACATTTGCACTACTTTAATAAAAGTTGCTTTCACACATTACTTTATCACACATATTTAAGACCATAATTTTTATATTTTATGTTGGAAATTTATTGTTCAATATAACAAAAATAATGTTATAATATAACAGTATAATTTTTATAATAAAGAGGGGGTCCGCTATGGGCTTTTTTATATTTGCATCAGCTTTCGGATTTATTCTATTGCTCAGTGTTTTATTAACCATCTACATTTTTTTAAGACTCGTGATCTGCGTAGCTTTTGGAAAGCAAGTACCTATATGAATATACAAGATCGGACAGGGTTTTCAAGGTAGAGTACATATAGAATTTGACGATGTTACAGAACCTGCCGCACTATGGCATGTAATTATTTTTATATTGATCTGGATAGCGGATAATTATATTTATATTAATATAGAGTCCGATAAAATATATAATTTTAATACCGGACTTTATACCTGTCTCAAAGCACAATTTTTTATTGTTTTAGTAACTCTTTTAATTCACAGGGGGTTACAATTTGTTTTTGTGACTTTGATGCGTTCCGATAAACCTAAGAGGCTTTATTCAGCTGAAAATGCGGTCATAGCTTTAATATTCTTCAGCTGTTTTATACTGACTTTATTTATCTCTATGGTCGGCTTTCCCGCCAAGCCTGTCAGCGTACAACTGGACAAAAGTACTTTGACAATAGGTAAAACAAAGGCATCTGCTCTTCTTGCTGATGGATTTACTTTCGCAGATAAAAATGCGGATAGTGAGATATTAAATAAACGTGACGATCACTTTTATTACGGTGAATTCACAGAAATATTTTATGGCGGAAGATCCTACGGTTTTGTAAGTGTTACGCCTACATGGAAGGACTCGGATAAACTTGAAAATTGTGTTATTACATACTATGAGACACCGGAAGATAGCGAAGTTCTCTCAAGTATCAAATTCAATGATACCGATCTGTCAAAACTCAGTATTGAAGATTTCAGAAACAAACATTTGACGAATATTTTTTCACTTGATCCTTTTGATTATAAAGAGACAAGACAAGATACCTTCTATACTATAAGAATGCAAAACGCCGGATATGAACTCTGGACAAGTTACAGTATTCTTGCAAATTTCCACGCAGACGGTTCAATAGATTATTACGGTGTCAGAGCACAGCATTCTATATGGGAATGATCTTAAAAGACCGAGCTTGTGAAAATCTCTCTGTAAATAATGTTAAAAAAGGTCTTCTATGATAAAATATTTTATCATAAGGAGGCCTTTTATTATGGCAAGAGAAAAGAAACCGGTGCACAGAGTACAAATGACAGAAGGAAAGCGTAACATCATTCACCAACTTTTGGAAGAATACGATATTCAATCAGCAGAAGACATTCAAGACGCTCTAAAAGATCTTCTCGGTGGAACGATCAAAGAGATGATGGAAGCAGAGATGGATGAACATCTTGGATACGAAAAATCAGAGCGTTATAATAGCGATGATTATCGCAATGGTTATAAACGAAAAAGAGTAAACAGTCGTTATGGTTCTATGGAGATAGAGGTTCCTCAAGACAGAAAATCAACCTTTGAACCTCAAGTAGTAAAGAAACGTCAAAAAGATATTTCCGACATTGATCAAAAGATCATCTCCATGTATGCAAAGGGTATGACAACTCGTCAGATCTCAGAAACTATCGAAGATATTTACGGTTTTGAAACATCAGAAGGTTTTATATCTGATGTTACAGATAAGCTTTTACCACAGATCGAAGACTGGCAGAATCGACCTTTGGATGAGATCTATCCGATCCTCTATATAGATGCGATCCACTACTCAGTTCGTGACAACGGTATCATACGAAAGCTAGCTGCTTATGTCATTCTTGGTATCAATACAGAAGGAAAGAAAGAGGTCCTTACGATTCAAGTAGGCGATACTGAAAGCTCTAAATACTGGCTTTCAGTATTAAATGAACTGAAGAACCGAGGTGTAAAGGATATCCTCATTTTGTGTGCAGATGGACTGACAGGCATAAAAGAAGCGATCTCTGCGGCTTTTCCGAAAACAGAATATCAAAGGTGTATAGTACATCAGGTAAGAAACACACTCAAATACGTACCTGACAAGGATAGAAAAGCTTTTGCAACAGACCTGAAAAACTATTTATCAGGCTTCGGATGAAGAGAAAGCACGTCAGTCTTTGGATCGTGTTACAGAGAAATGGACATCAAAATATCCAAATTCTATGAAACGCTGGTACGATAACTGGGACGCTATCACCCCTATTTTCAAGTTTTCTGTGGATGTAAGAAAGGTTATTTATACTACCAACGCCATTGAAAGCCTAAATTCCACATACAGAAAGTTAAATCGCCAAAGAAGCGTATTTCCAAGCGATACAGCCCTGCTGAAAGCCTTGTATCTGGCGACATTTGAAGCTACTAAGAAGTGGACAACTACCATACGAAACTGGGGACAGATATATGGAGAATTGAGCATCATGTATGCGGGGCGTCTTCCCGAGTAACAAAAAATCGACCACAAGTCAAGGATAAAATAAACGTCGGTCTTCGACCGACGCCCTTGACATGGGTCTGATTTTTTGATTATTATATTAATAAGGACGAATGCCAAATGATGGCATTCGCCTTAAAATAATACTTATCATAGAAGTCCGAAAATAGGAATTTACAGACTTTGATTCACACAGCCAAAAGACCTATGACATTTTTTAAACGGTTTTTTATATATCTAAACTTATATATTACTCAAATATGGACACAGCCGATATGCTCTGTCCATATTTGATTTTTAAAAACATGCTTGGCTTTTAATGTTTACACAAAATTTTCAAAAATCTCTATGACATACTTAATCAATACTTTTGCATTGGTCTATGAGATTTTGATAAAATAATTTACGCTCCCCTATGCATTACTTACTATTATACTGATCAAGTGTTACTACAGGCTTACCGTCCTTATCCAATAAAGGTGTCAAACCTCCGGCATTACCCTTTGTCGTGAACATATAATTTACCCCTGTTTTTGTATCTACCCATATTTCAACCACATCCAATTCACCTTTATCAATAACTCCTTGTCGATACATTTTCACGAAACGATTCATAAATATCCCCCACTACTTAATATATTTTAATCATAATTTATCGAAAGAGAAGGCTTTGCGATCTTCTTTAGAATATCAATATTACTTATCTCCTTCGAATAGTTTTTGAAATTCATATTTTGAATTATTCAATATAACTTCAAATAAACCTCAAGATAAAAATATTCGAATTAAAATATTTTTATATCCACCCAAGTTTATGCCTGACGCAGTCCACCATAAAGCATCCGTACTCCGGATATAACTTAAGTCTGACCTCAGGTCTTTGAACACCTGCCTTTATAGAGGATATCATTGATTCGAATTCTCTTTTGCTCTCTTGCCAATCTGCGACAGTTGCAAGCTTTTCATCTTCACTCTCATAGTCATCATCCTCTATAGCCTCTTTTACAGCCTCTTCAAAATATGTCCTGTTCTTTTCTTCAAGTCTTGCAAATCTTTCTTTTTTGTTTTTCAGCCACAAAACATAAAAAAGAGAGTCCCAGTTCGCCGTATAATAATCGTTATCCACCTCTTCACTGCAATAAAATAAATATTTATCGTATTCCTCAAGTATATAATAGGCATCAAAGATCTGATAATCTGAGATATAATCAGTGTCCAGATCATAATTATCATCTTGTCCCGTCTTTAACTGTGCTAAATATAACATTGCCGTACTTTTATTCCCAAGGTTGACTTCACAATATGCGATACAAAGCCTAAGCCACATTCTATTCGGATAATTTTTAAGCAAGTCTGTAAACATTTCTTTTGCTTTTTCATATTCCTTAAGCTCATATAAAGATACCGCATAGTTCATATAACTTTTATAACTTTTATCCGGATCTCTTGCTGTCTTAAAATAAGCCGAGCTTATCGATATATATTTCTCATCTTGAGAGAACTCGTATTCGGAAAAATAATAAAGACCCAGGGCAGTGTATGTTTCCGGAAACGGTGATTTTAATTGCTCGGCTTTTATCAAATATTCCAATGATTTCTTGGAATAATCGTCACAAAAAGCTATATTTGTATAGATCCTTGCCTTTTGTCTATCGTCTAAAATATCTTGATATCTTTCCAAAAATCTCTCTGATATTTTTATATATTCTTCTTCTTCACTCCTCAGTTCTAACTTTACAGATGCAAGTGTACACATCACATCCACATCTTCCGGATATTCTTGCTGCATTTTCAAAAGATAGCTTTCCATTTCTTCAAGATATTCTTTTGATTTTTTTCAAAATCCGATAAAAATCTGTTGCTTATATCTTTTTTTCATAATCAATTTTTTTAATTTATACCAATACGCTTTTTATCTCGTCCGACATTTTAGTAATATCCTTTACTTTAATAACTTTTTTTATTCTTATAGCTGCATAATACAAGTAATAACGATACCACCTCAAGCCTTTATTAAGTTAGGGTATTAAAAACAAATTATCACAGCCTATAATTTTCCAAACAAAGTATGCTGTCTGTGGTTTTATTCAAAAATTCGATATCATGAGAAACTATAAATATAATATTATTATCTGCTTTCATCTCCTTTATCAGCTTTGATATTTTCATCATATTTTTATGATCCATACCGCTTGTAGGTTCATCAAAAAATATGAATCTTGAATTTTTGCACAGAACAGAAGCAATAGCCACTCTTTGTTTTTGTCCACCTGAAAGGCTCATAGGATGTCTGTCCTTTAATTCTGTAAGTTCAAGACCATATAGGACCTTATCTAATCTATCCTGTGACAAATCCTTAACCCCAAGTTTTATTTCCTCCTCTACAGAATCTGTGAAAAGCTGATGATTTACATCCTGCATAACCAAAGATGAACAGTTCCGCTAACAATACCCAGTATCGTAGGATATACCAGGAATAAAATCGGAATAACTCCAATCATTCCAATGGCAAAAGTAACTACAAAATATATAACAGCAAACACACCTATAGTAACCAGATCCTTTATTTTCAGCTTTTTCTCTTTCATATCTTCCCCTTAATAATTAAATGCTTCGGCTAATTTTGTCTTTTCGATCAAGTTTTTATATACCTTTGAATCTTTTATAAGCTCATCATGATTTCCTGATGTCTCAACAACTCCATCATCTATTACCACGATCTTATTCACATTTTCTATTGATTTTAATCTGTGAGAGATAATAATAACCGTTTTGTCCTTGATAAGCTTATTTAAACTGTCCTGTATCTTCTTTTCATTGTCCACATCAAGGCTTGCCGATATCTCATCCAATATCAAAACAGGTGCATCCTTTAGAAATGCTCTTGCTATAGAAATTCTCTGTCTTTCTCCACCTGATAATTCAGCACCGTTTTTCTCCAATCAGAGTATTAAATCCATCCGGCAATTTTTCAATAAAATCCATACAGTTTGCAAGCTTAGCCGCTTCCTTTACTTCCTCATCGGTTGCACTCTCCCTGCCCAGACGAATATTTTCCATAATACTTGTATTAAACAAGGTCACATCCTGAAATACTATTGAGACATTCTTAAACAATGATTCTGTAGATATATTTTTGATATCCTTTCCATCTATTAAGATACTTCCGGTATCATAGTCATACAGCCTTGATATAAGTCTTAGTACGGAAGTTTTACCGGAACCCGATATACCTACCAAAGCTGTAACCTCACCCTGCTTTGCCGTAAAACTCACATCTTTTAATACCTTTGCATCTTCATTATAAGCAAATGAAACGTTTTTAAATTCTATATCGTAGCTTGAAAGGTCTGTATCTTCACCCTCTTGAAGTGCTGCATTTTTTATCTCCTTTATTCTTACAATTGCAGGTTCAATATAGGACATTTCGGTCATTCCTTCCCTTGAAACATCAAAAAGTTCTTTAACCTTTATTGCTCCTATCAGGTATCCTATCAGATATAAGAGGCTGATCTCATTATGAATAAGTAACTGTATTCCGACAGCCAATACTACCGCAAGGCTTATATATGAGAGAGATGAAGATATACCTACCGCCAGCATTGGAACTATCTCTACATTAAGATGTATCCTCTCACTCTCTTCCATCTTTTCATACAGGTTTTCCTTCACCTTGTCGGCTTGATTAAAGCTGCTTATCTCCTGTTGTAACTCTATTGTTTCTTGAAAAAGCTCTGAATTATCTCTCAGCACATTAAAGTATCTGCTGTACTCTGAAACTTCCTTTTGTTTTGCCAAAGGATTGATCATAAAGCTTAAAAGAGTAGGAATAATTGCTGCAAGTCCAAGCTTCCAGTTTCCAATAAGCATAATAAGTCCCATCAGAGGAAAGAATAACCACATAGCCACAACCTTTGGTATAGAATGGCTCATAGAATGCTCTACCCTTTCCACATCAGACATTATCGTTTGTGAAAGGTCGGAGAGATCGTGCTTCGAAAAATAAGCCAGCGGAAGCTGTGCCAGATTCTCTGCTATTCCTTTTCTCAAATTTGCCGATTCTTTATAGGTGGAATTATAAAGACTTACATATTCTTCTGATAATAAAATATACATAAAAACAAGAGTAAGTATTGCCATAACAATATACTGCAAGGTGCTTGATACATTTCCCAAGACCAACTGATTAATAAGTCCCATTAAAATAAACATCGGACCAAGGTTTATACAATATGTCAAAAAACAATATATCGTTGCTTTTGTAAGATTTTTTGCACCCTGTTCTGAGAGAGCATATCTTTTCTTATAGTAGTTTTTCATTTGACACCCTCCAATCATTTGCAGTTTCGTAAAGACTGAGGAGTCTGCTGTATAACCCTCCGGTTTTTACTAATAAATCATTATCTCCTCGCTCTATTACATTTCCCTTTCCAAAACTATTATTTCATCTACATTTCGGATACTTGTCATTCTATGGGCAATCATTATAACAGTCTTATCCTGCATTAAATTTTTAAATGCCTTTTGTAATTCGTATTCATTATCGGCATCAATTGCCGCACTCGCTTCATCCATAATAACAATAGGTGAATTTTTCAAAATAGCCCTTGCAATAGCTATTCTTTGCTTTTCACCTCCTGAAAGATACACCCCTTTTGAACCTATAATTGTATTTTCCCTGTCTTTAAACTTTTCAATAATTTCATCACAACCTGCAAGACTGAGAGCCTTCATTACTTTATCTCTACCTGCATTTTCATCAGCCAATGCTACATTATCATATATAGATTTTTTAAACAGTTTGCTGTCTTGGAATACAAACGAGATATTCCTTATGATTGCCTCCTTTGTATATTCCGAAAGAGGATATCCACCTATTTTTATTGCTCCTCCATCAACCTTATAAAATCCTGACAGAAGTTTTGCAATGGTTGACTTTCCTGAACCTGAATGCCCTACTAAGGCATAAGTTTTCTTCTCTTCTAATGAAAATGATAAGTTTTCCAGAACCTTTTTATCCCCATATGAAAAGCTCACATTTTCAAATTCAATATTGAAATTGTCAAAATGATCTCTGTTTCCATATGTGAGTTTGTCCTCCTGCATCTTTTCATATAATTCTTCCAAACTGTCAATGGCAAAATTTGCATTATAGATATTCATACTTGCCCACATTATTTTCATAAAAGAGACCATTATTACACCGCTTAAGAAAAAGATCATAATAAGCTCTACAGCCATAAATTTGGGATCTTTTATATCAGTCAAAAAGAAGCTGAGCGGAATGCTGATAATGGCAATCAATCCCAAAAATATCAGCTGATATATGACATAGGGTGTTTTACAAGACAGAGAATAATCATAAGCGTATTTTGAATACTCCATAATAGAATCATGTAATGCCTTAAAAGATCTAAGTTTTGAACCGAATATCTTTATTACCTGTATGCCTCTGATATACTCCACAGTTTCCGAACTCAGTTTATCAAGTGAAGTCTGATAAAGCTTCATAAAATCTTTATTACCCATCATTCCCATCAATATAAGTCCGCTTACAACAGATAAAACTATAATAACTATTCCCACTCTAAGACTTATGACAAATGCCAGTATAAGTGCAAAAATCGGTACCAAAAATGCCTGTGAATTATCCGGCAACATATGTGCTACCGCCATATGAGTTTTCGCTGCATTGTCATCTATCGTTTTTCTTATATATCCTGAGGAATGTAAATCAAAAAATCGAAAGCTTGCATCGGTAAGCCCTTCAATTCCTCTTTTTCGTAAATTTGTTTCGAGTCTAAATGCCAGCTTATGTGAAACAATGCCGGATACCAAATACATTACTGCACTTATAGTCAAACATATAACTATCCTTGTAGAATAATATCCTGCATTTTCATAATTTCCCTTTACTACCGCTTCTTTTAGAAATAAATATATATAATAATACCCATAAACCACCAGGAATGCCGAAATACTCGATAATAAAATTGACATATATCCGATATACTTTTCATTCGGCACATATCTGAATAATTTTTATAAACTCCCATCAGTTTTCTCCTTTACTTGTGCAAATAAGTAAGTAAATATTGCTTCCAAATGCTGTCTGTTCTTTTTGAAATTTTCTCTTGCATCCAGTACATCCGAAGCCAGTATCAGAGCATTCATAAAATCGGTAACAAACTGAAAAATTTGAGGATCAAACAACCATCCTGAGTCATCACTCCATATCGCTTTAAATCTTTCCTTTGTCTGTTCCTGAAGCTCTTCCATAATATTGTTGAGTTCCGTATTTCTTTTTTTCTCTATCAAAAACTCAACATAAAGAGGCGTTAAAGGATTGTTGTCTATGACTTTATCAACCAACTGTTTTGCCATAAACTTACTCTCACCACCCTTTTCACATTCAACCAAATGCTCCTTAATGATATTGTTTCTATAATCGATCCCCGATATCATAATGTCTTTAAATATTTCTATTACGTTCCCATAGTAATGATATACTCCCCCTTTTGATAAAGTTGTCCCCGCAATGATGTCCTCCATAGTCGTCTTTCCCAAGCCCTTTTCGGCAATTACTTTCGTGGCTGAATCCATAATTTCCTTTTTTCTTTCAGCCTCACTAAGCCTCTTCGCAGCAGCCATATAGTACCTCCTCTTTTACCGACGTTATCGTCGGTATGATTATTATATCATAGTTAGGTTTTACTAACAAGTGGTTATATGCATAAAAAAATCAGCCCGAAGCTGTCCCGGACTGACTTTCAATAAATAATCTTATATTAAACTACATCATTCAATACTTACCATGCTATGATTTGTCTTATAAAACGCCGCTCTTGATAACTTACTCTTTTCTAAATACCCGTTTTTTTCGAGATTAGCCAAAACTTTCTTTCTAAAATATGTTGAATCACTGATTCCCAAGTATTCCACTATCTCAGAGACCTTATGTGCTCTATGATAACAAAATGACAGTACCTTTTTATCAAGATCCGTCCCTTGTGGGACAGGCTGAAAGCTGATATTCGGTACATCATTATTTTCAATACCTCTATCATATGTCAGATCCGGCAATACCAATGTAAAGTGGTCGGACTTTGAATAAATATATGGCTTATGTACTTCATCCGCCGACTTATACTCCTCTACTATCTTATCAAAGCCTGTACCTGCCGCCTCCATTACATTACATAAAACTAAAACTCCTGATATTATTTCATTTCTTCTCTTTGAAATAATTGTAGATAAATCATATGTTTTGCCAAGTTTCTCACCTCTGTAAAAACCTCCGGGTGATGATATTTCCAATCTGTCCTTAAACATATCGACTTGAATTTGTGTTCCGTCCAGATAATAATCTCTATGAGCAATTGCATTTATTACACCTTCAAATAGGGCCCTTGCCGGATATGAATCAATATCTATTCTACCTTCATCCAGCTTTATAATACTATGATTCATTCTTTGATTTACAAAGTCAATAATATAACTTATACTCGCTATTACATTCCCTTTAAATCGATTTATAGTAACGACTCTGTCGCTCCCCTTATTTGATCCGGAAAATACGGAGCACTGTACATCGGTTTTGTTACCCTTATAATCATCTTGAAATAAAACTGCACCGTTAGACAAATAACCTTCTTCATTAAAAAATCCTAATGACTGTAATGCCTTATCTTTCAAAGTCTTACCATTATTATATTTCTTATAGAAATCTCTAAGCATTGAAAAATTTTCAGGATTATATTTAATGTCAGATATTAAGATATCATATTGCGTATTTTTACTTCTTACACTCATATCTATGATTTCTTCATAAGTTGCTCCATTTGTAAATCCGTCACGCCTCATAAAAATAGCCGGAATATTTTTATATTTTAGAATTACGGGCTTTATAGTAGATTCTTCTATACTCACCTTTATTATAAATCGTTCATTTCCACGCATCTCATAACTTAAAAACGAAATTTTCATTTGTGGTCTTGGTGTCAAATGCTCATTTACCTGATTATTAAAATAATTTCTTTCATTATCAGCTGCTTTCCTGTCAAAACCTATCAGTTTATTAGTCTTATCCTCAACTCCGATATAGAAATCTCCACCTGATGCATTTGCAAATCCGGCAATACTTTTAAGCCAACCAACGACATCTTCTCTGTTTAAAACTGCTTTACACTCAAGCTTATCACTTTCCGGCTTTATATCACCTGTTATCTCCTCCAAAAACATATTCTACACTCCTTGTTTGAACTACTTCAATGTTACTTCATTATAACTTCAAAGTCAACTTCAATATCACTTCAAACAAACTTCAATTTACTTTGAAGTAATTTAAACTCAGCCCGACTTACTGTTATGCATAAAAAATCAGCCCGGGGAATTCACCCCGGACTGACTGTAAGTATATATCTCTATTAATGATCTACCTCTACACTGCTTAATATTACAGCTCCGTTTGAAACATTGATATCATATTCATATTCCAAGTTTCCGACTTTGAACTCGATCTCATAAACTTTAATACCATTTTTATAATCAAGCTTAGCCTTTTTAAATCTAGCAGATCCAACTCCTGCGTGTGAAAGTGCTATCTGCTTTGCTTTTTCTACTGAAATTTCTGAAGTTTGAGTATTAGCAGCCGGTGTGCTTGGCTGTGTAGGTATCACATAGTTCTCAATATCCTTATCAACTGATAATATTTTTCCGCTCACTGCATCAATCTCATAATCATATTCTACATTTCCGCTGTAAAAATCAACATCGTACTCATATCTGTTATTATCCTCAAACTCAAGCTCTACTTTAACAAAAGTTACATCCTTTTCAGCCGGTTTTGCGTGTGCAAGTGCGATCCTCTTATTTTCCTATCAATATCCCGTGTTCCGGCATATTGTCAATCTCACCCGGATAGACCATAGGCAGGGCATCTTAAAAAGGATATTGAGATGATATATCATCTTTAAGAGTAACTGATGCTTTTTCATGAATCATATGTTTTATCTTGGCATTCATCCTTATGTATAATCATAATAATTTACATTGATTTTGTTTTTCTTTAACAGAGTTTTCATTTCTTCGATTTCTTTGACAGTCCTACTTGATTTTCCTACAAAAAATGCTTTGTTTCTCCTGTGTTTTAGATCCAGTTCTATATGAAATCTATCTCCGTTACCGCCTCTTCCTCTTATCAGGTGTATAATGACACTATTAATATCAGACAAAGAAAATCTTCTGTTTCCGGGAACCATACCGCTGTGAATATAGAAATAATCATCTGTTATCTTAAATGATGAAAAATAACTTCCCCCACTTTGATGTGTGATCGTCCATCTTCGAAATATAATGACAGATAACATGAAACCTATTAAAATAGTGGAAATTATAAATATATTGTATGAGAACACCTGCTCCATACCTACAAAAAAATAATGTAACATTACTATTTACCGCCTGAATTATTTGTTATTTTTTTATTAAACATATGACTTTATAGAAAACTATATAAATCACAAGTTCTTATTTACTTTAGACTTCAAGAAAAATTATAAACTTTTTGCTCCTTCCCATGCAATATAAATATTCATAATTACAGTATTATTCTCTTATACTACGTATTTATATCTTCTTAACATACTCTTATTTACTAAACTTCTTTTTTCTTGATCATTTACGTTTCAAGTGAACATATACGATCAGCTTTTAATACTTTCGGCTTGAATCCGACTATATCAATGATTTATTTTGGGCTTATTACGATTATATCAATGATTTTAATCCGGATTCTATACGATTATTTCCATACTTTAGTAGCCGACCCTGTTATACGTTTCAACTTCTATATCACTACTTTTATTTCTGTTCTTGTGATTCCTCTTCGTTTAAAATTCAGATCTGTATATGCCCATATATCCTCATTTTCTTCCAAAGTAACAAGTATCTTCACAAGAGAATTTCCCGATTCATCAACTCTATACATAACAGATCCGTTATAGACATCGGACAAGAAGCTTATGATCTTACGTTCTGTAAGAAATTCAATATATCGGTTTATTACATTGATGTCATCCTCTATCCCCTTATCAGCCATACCTACATCAAGAATACTTACATCATATTCTTGTGCTACACTTAATTCTATAATATCCCGATCTTCTTCGTCGTTTTTTTCTATAAGATATTGGTAGTGATCCTGAGCAAATATCTCGGGCATCATCACACATAAATTTCTTGTTTTTCCATACTGTGTAAGTTCCGCTTCAAAAGGAACACCATCATAACTTATCCCTTGTGCAAATCCCAGATGTGAGTCTGACATGAATTTTTTGTGATTGCAGACCGGCATGTCATAATTAGGTTCTAAGTAAGCGTCACTTATACTCTCCTCATTATTTTCATTATTTTCAAAATCCTCTGAATTTTCATAAGCGAATGCATCAAGCCCGGTATCATCCGTATATTTATTTCTCGTAATAAACTCTTTTGTCAACTTCATAGTTTCTTTTGCTATTTCTATTATATCAAGACTGCTCATGGCTTACCTCCGTAATATGTCATCTGTTTTTTGTATCATTATTATATTATTTTTGATGTACAAAAAAACGGACTCGATCACAAGTTCGCCCTAAATTAATCTTTCCTTTAACTATCCGTAAAAAAATACTGTATATTCCCGTATCTCCTATAGATATTTAAGAAAAAAATCCTCCGGGATCCATATATCTGATCTAAGATCTCAGAGGACTTTTTTGATCTGTACATACTTAACATTTTTAGGAAACAGATCTATATGGGGTATTTTATAAATTTGAAGGTAAAAGTTATTATACTTTTAATACTGATATTCTAAAGTTTATTTTCAGTAAATTACTCTTAATCATCTATCTCGGAACTGCTTTTGATTATCGCACCGTTTGAAGCATTTATATCATATTCATATTCTACATTTCCAACCTTAAACTCTATCTCATAAACTTTAATGCCGTCATCTGTATCAAGCTCTACCTTTGTAAATGTAGCTGCTCCTACTCCTGCGTGTGAAAGAGCTATCTGTTTTGCTTTTTCTGCAGAGATCCCAGAAGTCTGAGCCACGGTAGGAGCTGCTGTACTCTCAGGTGCTGCTGTAACTTCAGGTGCTGCTGTACTTGCAGGTGCAGGAATTGAGTAATTTTCAATATCCTGATCAGCTGATATTATAGTTCCGTCTGCAACACTTATCTCATAATCGTATTCGACGTTTCCGCTGTAAAACTCAACATCATATACTTTTACACCGTCTTCGTTATCAAGTTGTGCCTTAACAAATGATACTTTATCATTTGAAAGACCTGCATGAGCAAGTGCTATCTCCTTCGCCCTTTCCACACCTATGTCCGCTGCCGGTGCGGCAGTCTCCTGCTGGGCTGCTGTAGTTTGTGCAGGTATATTATAGTTTTCGATATCAAGATCACTTGATATTATCTCTCCGGTCACTGCATCTATATCATAATCATATTCAATATTTCCGCTGTAAAAATCAACATCGTAGATCAATCTGTTATTATCGGTCTCAAGCTCCGCCTTAACGAAGGTCACGTCCTTTTGTGCAAGTTTTGCATGTGCCAGTGCTATATTCTTTGCCTCATCCGCTGTTATTTTCTTTGCTGTATTTGTTCCCGCAACTGCATTTGCAGCTCCTTGCTTAGCACTGTTTGCATTTGAGTTAGAAACATAATTGTTACCGTAAGCGATTCCTGCCGCAAGTAATACGCAAGCCACTGTTGTCACACCTATAATACCTTTATTTAATATATTAAACTTTTTCATTATTTTCCATCCTTTCCGAGTCTACAGAAAAAATATTTTGAGAGATTTTTTTACATAATATGTTTGATCATCTGCTCTTGTGATCAGTTTTTTGATGAATTTTTCAAAAAAAGTCTTCTGCAAAATATTATCCGCACTATTAATATTTTGTTATTGAAAGATCAAAAGAGTATGCGGGTATTTATTCATACTTTTACTTTTGCTCAGCTTTGCAGTGTATTTATAAGTTTGCCATCCACCGTCGACGTTATATGGATCTTTGCTGATTTAAGTCTTCCTTTTTGTCCTTTCACTATATTAATGCATGAGCATGTCATTTTATTGCAGTCTTTTCAAATTTTTTTATTTTTTATTTTCCGGCTGTTTTAATAGAAAATAAAAGTCCCCTAATGCCTTAGGATATGACCCTAAAACATCAGAGAACTTTACTTGATCTTTATTTATATCTCGATCATCAATCATCGATTTCTAAACTACTTGAAATTATCGCTCCGCTTGCAGCATTGATCTCATAATCATATTCGGTATTCCCCACTTTAAATTCTATTTCATATACTGCTATACCGTCGTCTGTGTCAAGCTCTACCTTCGTAAAGCTTGCACCTGAAACTCCTGCATGAGAAACGGCTATCTGTTTCGCTCTTTCCACGGAGATTTTAGAAGGTTCCGGCTGTGTAGGAGCCGCTGTAGGAGCTTGTGTCTGTGCTGTCGAATGCTCCTGACTTCCTTTTGCTTTATCTTTGTTTGAATGATCGGCACTATTTTGCTGCTGTGACGTTTCAGTCTGTATCTTCTTATTATCATCTTCAACGTCCGAATCACTCGATATTATCTCTCCGCTGACTGCATCTATCTCATAATCATACTCTATATTGGAGATAACAAATTCTATCTTATAAACTATTCTGTTATCCTCATTATCCAGTTTTGTCTTGACAAAAGTAACGTCCTTTTGTGCAAGATTTGCATGTGCCAGTGCGATCTGTTTTGCCTCATCTACACTTATCTGCTTTTTAGTACCTGCTGAGTAAACTGACTCATTTTCTTTAGTGACAGTAGCATTTTCATTTACATCTTCATCAATATCTTCTATTGCATCTGAAATATTTTCCCAAATACTGTCGTCATCATCATAGTCAACTATATCTCTTATGTCGATGCCTTTCTTAGCAACAAGTTCAGCTATCTCACTTATCTTCATCTTAGCCAGTTCTTTTGCATCAAGACTATTGTCTTTGGCAGCCAGATTAAGTACAAATACCGCCTTTCCTATGGAGATGTTGTTTTCTTTTGCAAACTTAGAGACATCCACAGTATCTGTCAAGGTCTGATTCATAACATTAGCCTTTAAGTCGTTCTTGTACAGAGCAAAATTAATGTCATCCAGTACCTCTTCTTTTACCTTCTGAGCTTTATCGGGATCGCCATTCCTTACAGTAACCAGTATTCCGGTACTGTTATCCACGATATAACCTTTTTGAACCATTGAACCGATCAGTGCATTTACCGCAACTTTAAGTTCTGTATTCTTTAAGTCCATTCCGTCAATAACGATCTCTCCGTCTTTATTGGTGGATTGCACTTCCAGGACCTTATTCTTTTTATTGGTCACAATCTCGACTCCAGGATTTACATCAATGTCCACACGTGAGTCGGGAATAAAATTGTTGCCGTAATACGGCACTCCCACAAATCCCACTGCAAATAATACGCAAGCCGCCGCTGCCACTCCTATAAAACCACTGCTGAATATATTAAGCTTCTTATTTATTCCTTTTTTCACTCTCACTTCATCTTTTGAAGCAATTTCTTTGGAGATCCTTTCAAACATATCCTCGGGAATCATTCCGGATACGGCAGTGTCGAGCTTCTTTTCAATATCTTCCCTTTTCATTAAAAGCCCTCCTCTTCCAAATATTTTTGCATCTTCTTAATAGTTCTGTTGTACTTTGAAAGTACTGTATTGATCGGCATATCAAGAAGATCTGCTATTTCTTTGTTCTTAAGTCCTGCCACGGCATGAAGCAAAAGTATAGTTCTTTCATTATCATCCAATTTTTTTACGGCAGTTTCGAGAACTATACGTTCACTGACATCCTCGACAAAAGAAAAATGAGGTTCCGGCATATCTTCCACCACTTCCATACTGTCTTCCTTTTTTCTTTGACGGAATTTCATCAGTGCGAAATTTTTTGCAATCGTAAATATCCAAGCCATGGGTTTGTCATACGAGGTATAATCCGGTGCTTTTTGATATATTTTCAAAAAAGTCTCCTGTAAAATATCCTCTGCATCATGAGGGTCTTTAGTTATCGAAAGGGCATAGGCATAAATACTTTTATTAGTTTTTTCGTATAAAGTATGTAATGCCTCCATATTGCCCTTTGCGATCTCTTTTATAAGTTTATCATCCACTGTAGGTGAATAATTTGAACTCTCTTCCAAGACAGCAAGCAAATTAAGCATCTTTTTTCATCCTTTCACTATATTAATGCAAGAGAGTATAATTTTATTGCAATTATTTTTAATTTTTTTAATATAAAAATATCCTACTGTTGCAGTAGGATTATAACATACATTTACCTCAAGCTCAAATCCAAGAAATGTGATGCCTCATCTCTGATTTCATTATCGTATGATTCATTATCAGAAATTTGTTTTAAGAGATCTAAATAAATCTCCCGATCATCCGTTGCATTTATGATACGTTGCAACATCCAAACAGTATGCAGCGTAGGCATTCTTTTTAATGAAGCAACAAGCTCTTCTTCATATCCTTTTTTGTAAAACCTCTCCATAAAATGCACTATCGGTCCCGGACTTCCGAAGTCTGACAGAGGGTGTCTTTCCATCAGTAAAAGCAGAGGCTTTACCGAATCCGATCGATCATAATTCTCTTTTATATCTTCCATACATTCCATCATAACTTTTTCGAAATCATCATCAATACTGTATTCCATTTTTTGAATAATTGCACTTAGTGTTTCCATATATTTGACCTCTGTAAATTCTCAGTATTTCTCATTTTCAAAAAAATTTCCGCTATCTTTTCAAATGTGTTTTTGTTTCTGATAGTAATATGCTTATAAAAGTCTTGTTTCATCAGTTTTTTATGATAAGTGGTTTTTAAATACTCGGACTCATCTTGTTTTCCCCAAAATACAGCCAGTTTTCCAACATAAACTATTTCATTGTAAAATGTGGATCTATCTATAAAATCAATAATATCATTTTTATTCAAGCTGTATGAAAAAAACAAAACATCGCTTTTTGCCTGATCTTTATTCCACCATTCAGGCAATCTTTTTCTTTCTTCCAAATACTCTTCTTTTGTGAATAAAGCAAAGGGAACAGAAAAGTCATAGTTGCTTTCCAATACGTTTCTTATCACCATGATGCAAGTTTCAATACTTTCATCACTGCCGAAGAATATATTTCCACTATTGATATAAGAAGCAACATCTTCGAATCCGACATCTAAAAACATTTCCTTAAGATCTGCCATAGAGACTTTATTCTTACCCCCCACATTTATACCACGTAACAAAAGTATATATCTCAACCTATCGACCTCCGTAAATACTAAACTAATATCTAAGCCAAACTCCATATCCCGGGATTTATTTAACACTTATTCTCGGCGGAAATTCTTTTTCACTTCGTTAAAATTTATTTTCAATTTTGGGCGGATATTTGCTCTCAAGAAGAGTCAAAAGCTTAAGCAAGTCCTTATCCAAGAAGGTTAATGCCTGCTTTCTGATATCATCCGGTATCCCATAGTAAGCTTGGGCAATGCTACCGCATATCGCTGCTAAAGTATCGCTGTCTCCTCCGACAGATATAGCATTCCTTATGGCATCTTCAAAGCCCGTGGATTCAAAGAATGCCTCTAAAGCCTGAGGTACCGTATCCGGACAAGTCTCATTGAACATATATGTATCCCTGATTTCATCTATAGTGAAATTCATGGGATAGTAATTCTTGTTAATGTGATCTTTTATCTTTGAAATATCACTGCCTGTTTTAGCCATATATATAGCCACCGCTGTTGCCTCAGCTCCCTTTATCCCTTCGGGATGGTTATGGGTCACTTCAGTTACAAGCCTTGATAACAGTTTCGCCTCTTCAAGGCTTGTTGCGGCAAATCCTGCTGCACTGACCCTCATTGCGGAACCATTGCCATAACTGTTATATGGTCTTGGATCATCTGAGAACATCCAAGCAAAAAATCTACCGCCATATCCGCAATCAGGATAGTTTCTTCCTATGCTTTGCATACATTTTACAGCATTCTCAGACAGATCACTGTAATCGGGCTTACTTATAATAATTGCCTGTCCTATGGCAAGGGTCATAATGCTGTCATCGGTAGGAAAACAGCTGTTTGTAAATAACTTAAATTCTTTATTTCTGTGATTATTCCACTCAAAACGTGAGCCCACGATATCGCCGATGATCGCACCTAACATTTTCTCCTCCCTTATGCAATGAACCTTTTATCAGTACCTTGAACCGAATAATTTTATTGTCGATAACATTGAAAATTTAATTATACAAACACTATTTTCAGTCTGTCTAACATTAAAAATTTAATCATACAAATACTGTTTTTCAGTCTATCTTTAATAAATAAATGAGCTAAAACAACTGAGCAAGAATTGATTTAGGTACGCACATCATAACCGTACGCTCAGGATCAACGACTTGACAGAATTTCAAATCACCCACCGCACTAAGCAACATACCTGCCTCATTAAGTGACAGTTCCAGCTTTTTTTGCACGATTTCGTTCATTATCCTTACCGCATGAAATACCGCTTTTTCAATTTCTTCATGGGAATAAATCACACCGCAGCTATCATCATTTTCCAGCATAGGAGTTTCAATGCTTAAGCCTTTTATCACAGACAGCCTAACTTTCACATCGGCAGCGATTTCCACACCGCTTACCATAACTTCGCCGTCTCCCATGGCGGCATGAACATCACCTAATGAAAAAATCGCTCCCTTATGAAATACCGGAAAATATAGTGTTGCTCCTTCACTAATTCGTTTATTGTCCATATTTCCGCCATGATTACCGGGAGTTCCACAGTTTATAGAACCCTTTTTAGGAGCCACACCGATTACACCTATCATAGGATTTATATCAAATACTATTTTTTCATTGAAATGAACCTTTCCGTTTTCAACTTTTAATCTTTTAACTGATTCCTCTTTAACCAATGAACCAAGCACACCATTATCCGGCAGAGCACACATTACTCCCTGTTTTCCAAGTGTGATTTCAAGTATTTCAACTTTAAGTACATCCCCGGGAAGTGCATTTTTAACATACACCGGACCGGTAGCCGGATTGATACAATCCCAGTTCAAACTTCCTATAGTCGAGCCTTCTTCGCTAAGCTGGTCGTCAAAACAATCATGTGTACGAAAAATCAGAGTTTCACCGTCCTCAACTTCCGCTACACATTCATTTTTAGCGTCAAATGCAAATATTCTTTTATTTTCTATTATTTTCATATCCATGTATGATCCGTTCGTACTCTCTTGTAGAAGAACGGATTTACTCCTTTCCGCTGTTATGTACTTAAACAATATCTATTCAGTCATAGTATTATAATAAATGTGGTATTTACTCAAGTGTTGATACTAGTGTATAGTATCATTGATATTTAGCCTTATTATCGCTTTGTTAATGTATTGCAACAAACACATAATAAAGGGAATAGAGTATTGCAGATATTAATTAAATGTCAATAATACATTACACCAGGTAATTACTTCATTTTTTTCCAACACTTCTTTTTAATAAAATTAGAAATAATAGAGATATTTTCCCCTTCATAATAACTTACAAGTAATTTCTTAAACTCCGGTACTTCTTTTTCAGGAATTACCAAAAATCCTCCTCCATGAGATATTAAATAGTGATTGGCAAAAATCACAGATGCTCTCTTATTACCATCAAGAAAAATTTGTGTCTTCATACAATAAAGACATAGTTTAACAGCTTTATCAATTGCATCACCTTTCTCCTCAGTAATCTCTTGGATTCTATCTTTAACATCCAACTCATTTGGCAACGGGGGTACATAAGATGAACCTCCAATTGTTACAGGAACACCACGAATACGACCACCTTCTGTAAAAAAACCCTCATTAACAAGCCTTGCTATATGACTCAGCATATAATAGTCTGTTCTACTTGCTATTACATCTTTATCTAAGATAAACTCCCATGCATGTTTTAGATTTAAAATCTTCTGTACATCAGTTGCTGTCATACCGTAAACTTTTCCATTATCTATGATTTCTTCTGTCTGTGGAAAAGATGTAGCCACCCCCTCCAGTACCGCTTGGTCATAAATATTCATCTTCATGTTTATTCTTGCAAAATCAACATTATTCATAACATACGCCGGCAATTCTCCTTCTGAGTATCCTGCAATATTTAGTTGCTTTTCTATATGCCTGAGTTCCCTTCTTATTTCTCGTGCTTCTCTGGCGTTGCGAAGAAGCAAGTTGTAGAGTTCCTCGGTATATACTCCTACATAAGTTGATGTTTGTTTACTTGCAATTCGTTTTCTAATATATAAATATTTTCCATCACCCCGTTCTTTAATTTCGGGTGTCCCATCATATGGCATTAAATTTAGTCTGGCATAAAGATCTGCACGTTTTCTAAGCAATTCTTGTATTTCATTATATTTTGAAGCCATAGTACCTCCTTGGGGAGTTTATTTCATTAAGATTGTAACATTTATCTCCCTAATGCTCAATGCTTTTATAGGGCTTTTTTATGAAATATTTTATTGTATCCGTTCCTCAATTTATTCCTAAAACTTTATAGCCACATAAATAAAATGTCTTTTTTATATGTAATATATAATCTCTGTATTAGTATTTTAAGATTTTCTAATACTTGTAACTCAAACTTCCCACACTCAACATTGAGTCAGTATATTAAAAATCAATACTTTAAATAACAAAATCATTATTTTATTAACCGAAATGTCGAAGTTTCAATGTACTGATTCAATTTGAGGTATGGGAAGTTTTAGTCAAGTAATACTTCCTTTTCTGAATGATTCTGTGGTAAAATAGACATGGCATAAATCTCCTTGGGTTTTTTTGTTTTAGTCAACTCTATTATACCATTTGGAACGCATTTATGCCTTTTTTATTGGCTGAAATATTGAATTTTCAAGGTTCAACACACCTTATTGGTGTGGGAAGTTTGAGTTACTAAAAAAACAGCAAACCTTTGTGATTTACTGTTTTCGGAATTATTCTACCCAATTAAATAAACCGGTAGTTATAGACTTTTTAATTCTAAATATTGACCTACAATCACAAAATTTTGAAGCTCCTCTTTACTTAACCCTCTTGTAATAAACAAATCGTCGAAAATCGGAATAGACTTGTTTACATCATCGCTTTCAATATGAAAAAATCCTGTCTTTAAATCAATACCGACAAAAATATCACCATTAAGTATATAGGCTACAATATCATTTACATCACCTGCATTTTTCATGAAAAATATTCCTTTGAATTTAAATGTACAACTTTCTTGAACACTACATTATCATAATTTTTCTGCGGAATAATTTTTTTGAAAGTATATATTTAAATCTCTACCGCTTATTCTATTGGGTTTAAGAGAATCAAAATACTTTTTATATAATTCTTTCCACAATTTTAATTTCTTTTCATCAACTTTTGATGTAAGCATTGTATAAAACACCTCGTATTATATAGTAGTAGTTTTTAGAGACCCTCTCCAAGGTCTTTTAACTATTAAGTCATAGTCCTTTTCTTTACCTCTTCTGCAGGTTTGACTATGATATATAAGATGCTGTGGATTGGTTTCAATCACCTACCACTCGATGGTTTAATGGAGGCTCCAACCACAGTCTCTTTGTTCATTTGTTAATCAGTTAGATACCGCATGACGGTTTATTTAGAACGAGGTTACAATCGCAAAGAGCATCTGTGGTTATAAAACAGTATCAAATACATTTCAAAGGAGTTTTTTTATGATTTACGTAGGAATTGATGTTGCTAAGGACAAGCATGATTGCTTTATCACCAACTCTGATGGAGAAGTGTTATTTAAAGCATTTACCATCACCAACAACTTAGATGGTTTTAATGAACTTCATCAAAAGATTGCTTCCGTTATGAATGATGTGACAAAAGTAAAAGTAGGACTGGAAGCCACCGGACACTACAGTTACAATCTCCTCGGATATCTCATTGATAAAGGTTTGCCCACCTATGTTATCAATCCGTTACATACAAATCTGTACAGAAAAAGTCTAAGCCTTAGACAGACGAAAACGGATAAAGTAGATGCCCGCACGATTGCTTCCATGCTTATTTCTGATGTGAACTTGAAGTCCTACTCAGACATATTTTACCACAACGAGGAGCTAAAGTCATTAACACGTTATCGTTTTGACAAAGTGAAAGAACGTGCCAAGCTGAAAACCTCCGTTTCAAGACTTGTCTGTATTCTTTTTCCTGAATTGGAAAAGCTGGTTCCTCAACTTCATATGGCATCTATTTATGCAATGCTCTCTGAATTTCCCGGTGCAAAACAAGTAGCCAATGCTCACCTTACCAGACTTACCAATCTACTTTCTGAATCCTCAAAAGGTCGCTACGACAAGGAAACAGCAATCACATTTAGAGATGCTGCAAGAGCTTCTATCAGTTCAAATATGCCAGCGAAATCACTTGAACTGAAACACACCATTAAGTTGATTCAGGAACTTGATTCCGAGATTGACGAAATCGAAAATGAAATCAAAATCATCATGGATGAAATCAACTCTCCGATTCTCAATATTCCTGGAATCAGTTATCGCATGGGAGCCATGATCATTGCCGAGATTGGTGATTTCAGTCGATTTGATTCTCCCGATAAAATCTTAGCTTATGCCGGCTTTTCGCCATCAACATATCAATCCGGACAACTGGATGGTGCTTACGCACATATGGAAAAACGTGGCTCCAGATACCTGCGATACGCTCTGTATAATGCCACCAAGTATGTCTGCCACTGGGACCCAACATTTGCAGCCTATCTTGCTAAAAAACGAGCGGAAGGTAAGCATTACAATGTTGCCATATCACACGCTGTAAAAAAGTTGGTTCGAGTGATTTATCATCTTGAAAAAACAAAGCAGCAATACATAAAAGCAGCTTAAACCTTTCTAATTCAATACTCCTTTTTGAGCACCTATCACGATGCTCTTTTTGTCATGCAGTTTTCAAGGTTCAAGGAACTCTAACTAAGTTTCCAATATATCTAAAATACATTTCTGTACTTTATTCAAAAAATATCATTTAAGGCTTGACTTTTAATAGTTAGTCTCCTTATATCCGGCTTTAATCCAAAATAGCCTTTATTACATTTGCACAGCGAAGCGTAACATCATTAAAATGATTACCCTGATTTATTTCAAATACTACTTCACTTCCCTGACTTTTAAAATACTTTGAAGCTCTCTCGTATTATCTTCTACGTTTTTTAATATAGGATTTCTTGTCTTAGCCTCTTTATCTCGAAGTGAGAGATATATTTTATTCGGAAGTTTATTCATTCTATTCGAGAGGCAATATTCCTTAAAATTCGGAAACAAAAGCGAACCTGACATACTTGTCACTTTATCAAATACATCGCTTTTATACATGGCATATACTGCAAAAAGTCCTGTTTAAGTGCCATTTTTACTTTACAGCTGTGTACTCTTTGTTAAAAAACGGTATTTCACATTTCTTTTGAATCACCAACTACAACCGTCTCTTCAAGAGTTGTAAGTATAATTTCAAGCATCAGTTCTACAAAGATATAACTGTCAGCCTCTTTGTCAGACTTTCCGAGTGCATCATAATAGTCCTGTTGCCTACTTCTTATCAATTCCTCAATCGGAAGCCAAAAAAACAATTCGTTCCATTTTCCAAGCAATAAACTGTGCCACATTCTTCCGATACGACCGTTTCCATCTGCAAAAGGATGAATAAATTCAAACTCATAATGAAATTGCGCTCTTGATCAATGGATGCATTTGAGATCCTTTATACCATTCAAATAATTCCCGAATCTGCATAGGTACAAATTCGGCAGGTGAAGCCATGTGCACAACAACATCTCCATCAAATATTCCTACTCCTCTACTTCTAAATATTCCATTCTCCAAAATCAACCCTTCCATCATAACCCGGTGTGCTTTCAGTAAGTCTTTTACAGAATTGGGATCAAGTGAAAGCAGCAGTTCATATGTATCATAAGCATTCTTAACCTCTCGTATTTCATTAGGATTTCCAAGAACCCTCTTTCCATCCAAAATGGCAGTCACTTGTTCTAAAGAAAGCGAATTCTGTTCTATAGCAAGTGAAGAATGTATTGTTCTGATTCTATTTTCTTTTCTCAAATGTGGATTTATTTTCCCATGAGAAAGAACTGCTATCCGTCCTACTTGCTCACAAATTGCAGCCACAAGATTTATAATCCTATCCGTCATATGAAACGGCGGTTTGTATTCACTCATTGTTTATTCTTTCCTTTATCCTAAAATATTCATTACCTAAAAAACATGCCTAATATAAACTTATTACTTTGTAACCATATCCAATAATGACTTATAACTGTCAGTAACATCATGTACCACAGCGCCATTACTGACTGCTTTATTTAGCCCATAGATGTATATAAACACTTGAAACAGGTCAAAAAGTAAGGATTTCTCACTCTCTTTTGTTTTAATACCTATCCTATACAATTATCCGGACTTGATCCGTGGATATCATAAAACATCCTACAACAGCCGATTTCATCTCTTATTACAATATATCACAATATACACAATAATAACATTTTTAAGCATATATTTGAATCTGATTTTATAAATGATCCTACACAATATCTCCACACATTCGTACTATCATTTACCATATAGCAATTATCAATATCTTACGCAATACCATTTGACAATTCAGTATCGTCGTGATAAAACATGTTACAAAAATACAGCCAAGAAAGTGTATTAAGATATGGAATTTTATCGTACAAACGGAGAAAGGATACATTATGAGATTATCGGGACAGGCTTTCCTGTCGTATTTCTCCATGGCAATAATTTAGAGAGCGGTTATTTTAAAAAGCAAAGGGTACTTAGCAAGTACTTCAAACTTATTTTTGTGGACAGCTTAGGACAGGGACAGTCGGGAAATATATTAGGAAACATAAGTTTTTCCTATCTGGCGGACAGTCTGGAAGAACTACTCTCATACCTTACTGTAAAGGAATGTCTCTTGGTAGGACATAGTGATGGAGCTAACCTTGCCATAGAATATGCCGCACTTCATCAAAGCAGAGTTGCCGGTATCTTGGCAAATAGCGGTAATATGTCATTTGACGGTGTTAAGTTTCTCCCAAGATATTCAACTTATCTCGAAGAGAGCCTTTATAGGGTTTTGGGTATATTTTCTCCTTTTTTTAAAAGAAGAGCAAAGGTCTCTGCACTTTTATATGAGGATCTTGATATTCCAAAGGAAGCATTTGCCAAGTCGGACTATCCGGTCGTGGTTTTGGCAGGTGAACATGATATGATCAAACGAAGGCACAGCATTGAGATTGCAAAGCTTTTTCCAAAAGGAAAATTCATAGAAATAAAAAATCAAGGTCACGACATTCCCCAAAAAGACAGTATCTGCTTTAACAAGATCATTTCAGGATTGGTAAAATATATACAAAATTTCAAACAATACATTCCCGAAAATATAAGGAGGTAAGAAATGCAAAACATCATCTCATTTTTTAGAAGATGGAAAAATCTTCTAAAAGGAATTTTATTCATGAGTATACTTATACTGGTAATTGTAGAGCTTTCTCGCATGGAGAAGACCATTTCTTTTGCTGCCATTAAAAGTATACTAAGCACTTTGTCCGTACTTAAGATTTTTAGTCTTCTTTTCTTCGGTATGCTTGCGGTGTCTCCGATGATACTGTATGACTATATACTTAGTAATGAACTGGGTAAAAAGATTTCTATAGCTAAACTGATAGAGAACAGTTGGACTATCAACAGCTTAAATAATCTTATAGGATTTGCCGGAATTGTTGATGTAGGACTTCGCTACAGCTATTTTTCAGAAGAGGAAAATGAAGGCAAGACCATGCAGGGTATATCAAAGGTAATGCCTTACTTTATGTCCGGTATGTCCGTTTTATCCTTTATTTCACTTTTTCTTTTGTTTTTTTATCCTAAAAATGATTCATTAAAAACGTATAGCTTTGTACTTGTAATTGCTACATTCATACTTCCTGTTTTATTATTTCTTTCTACCAGAAAAAGTTTAAACTATTTTGGAAACTTAAGCTATAAGAAAATCATAGCTTTAATAGGTACTTCAGTTTTAGATTGGAGTTTTGTATCGGGCTTTTTCTTTTATGTGGGAAGAGTGCTGGGGTATAATGTTTCCCTTGCAAATATACTTCCGTTATTTTGTATTTCTATTTGCATAGGTATCGTATCCATGATACCCGGAAGTCTCGGAAGCTTTGATCTGATAATGATAGGCGGACTTTTGCACCTTTCAATAAACAATAATGAGGCGGCAACCTGGCTTTTACTTTTCCGTATTTTTTATTATATCATTCCTTTTTTCATCGGACTGTTTCTTTTCATAAAGAGTATGGGAAGTCAAATAGATAACAAATTTTTAGGCATACCGAAAAAGCTTGCTAACCTGATAGGACAAGGTTTAATCCACTTTATGGCAGATTTTTTCGGCTTTTTTCTGATGGCAACCGCCATACTTCCCGATGAAATTCATAGCATACCCATTATCGGAAAAATGGATCCGATCAGGGGGCAGCTTCTTTTTCAGTTTCCAAGTTTCCTGCTTGGCAGCCTTTTCTTCCTACTTGGAAGACTGTTAAAAAGGCGCTCTGTCTTTGCAAAGCCTTTTTGCATCGTTTTATGTCTGAGCAGCCTGATTTATATTAATCTTGGAGACTATTCTATCTTTAGTTCTCTTTATATAGTGATCTTTATGACTTTAGTTTATGCACAAAGAAAAGACTTAAACAGAAAATCATTTTTTTATCCGCTTGAAGACAGAGCAAAAGACATCGGATATATAGTTGCAAGTTTGCTGATTACTGTTTTTCTTTTGTATATATCAAGAGGAAGTGGCGGAAGTAACAGTTTGGGTTTTCTTTTATTTCATCATAATAGAATTTTATTAAAAGGCTCATTAAGAACTTTCTTCTTTTCAGGATTTTTTTGAGTCACTTTTTACATCTTTTTGCATACTTTTTAATCATCGTATTTTTTTATATTACAGTGGAGTCTATGGCAAAGGATAGACACTTTTCGTTTGGAGAAAAGTTTGAAAAATCCCGTTTTCAAACTTTTTTACAAAGCTTTAATAATACTAACTTGGATGCTTCCCTTGCATTTTTGGGCGATAAACTTCTCTACTACTACAGAGAAGATGATAAGGATCTGACAGCTTTCCAGTTTGCTTTGGAAGACGGCAAAGCTGTGGTTATGGGAGACCCTATAGGAGAAAGAAAATATTTTGATAAAGCAGTTTCCGCATTTATTAAAGATGCGGAAGAAAAAAATCTCACTCCGCTTTTTTATGAGGTCGGTCAGGAGATGACTTTAATACTACACAACTATGGATATGAATTTATGAAGTTCGGAGAGACTGCCAGAGTTGATCTTAGTGAATTCGGTCTAATCGGAAAAAACGGAAAAAAGTTTCGTGCCATTATAAATCGAGGGGAAAACAGCGGATATCACTTTAATATGGAGTTGCCTCCTTTTTCTGATGATTTTTTGGATAAACTGGAGCATATTTCCGATGACTGGCTTGACAAAAGACAGGAAAAGGGCTTTTCTTTGGGTTTTTTTGACAGGGATTATCTTTCGCTTGCACCTATTGCCTGTGTACTTGATGAAGAAGGAAATATTCTGGCATTTGCTAATTTTCTTGCATGCAATACTGAAGAGGAATCAAGCATTGACTTAATGCGTTATGACCCCAAAAATGAAAAAGGCGGTATTATGGACTATCTTTTTGTTCAGATTTTCCTTTACCTTAAGGATAAGAATGTTAATTACTTTGATCTGGGTATGGCTCCTCTTTCCAATGTCGGACAGTATGAGCACAGTTTCTTTCAAGAGAAACTTGCATTCTTAGTCTATAGCTTTACCAATAGATTTTATTCATTCGGAGGACTTAGAAAATATAAGGAAAAGTTCGCACCGATCTGGGAAGCAAGATACCTTTCCTACCCAAAAGACAGTGCGCTTCTTTTTAATTTGCTTTCTATTTATAGGATAGATAACAGGCAGGTGAAGAAGGGGTGAGAAATTTTGGGATGGTTTTATAATTAAAACCATCCCAAAAACTCTACATTGATCTATATAGGCATATTGATGTGGATATCTCAACTACCTGAATTGCAACTTTTTTACAAATCGCTCATGCTGTCTGTTCTAATATAAAATGTTCCTCTACCCGAACCCTTTCGAATAATAATCCCTTCTTCTGTAAGCTTTTTTAATGCTGCCAAGGTTGAAGATCTTCCTATACTTGGACAGTTTTGCACAACATCCGCTCCTGTAAACTTCCCTACTTTTTTCTCTACATAATTTTTCACAATATCATAAGCACTACTACTTTCTTTTATGAGTCCGACTCTTTCTTCAAACTCAGTGTAACAAGACAAAATCACCTGCAACATATACTTTATAAAAGGAGTAGCATCGTTTTTTTCTTCATGCCATCCCATATCAGCTTTTTCCAGTGTATCATAATATATGTCCTTTGTTTTCTCTATTTGTTTTTCTACACTGATATATTTTCCTACATTATATCCGCTCTTATACAAAAGAAGAAGTGTGAGCAATCTGCTCATCCTGCCGTTTCCATCATTAAATGGGTGTATACATAAAAAATCACATATAAATATGGGAATCAGTATAAGCGAATCTATTTTTTCATTTGCAATAGCCTGTTCATAGGCATTACACAGTCTCTCTACTGCTTCAGGTGTATCATATGGTGCAATAGGAGTAAACCTTGTTACTACAGTTCCATCCGCTCTTGTTTCATTAATATAATTTTGAACGCTTTTAAAATATCCTCCATAAGACAATCCTGCTCGTTTTAAAAGATCTCTATGAAGTTGTAGAATATAGGATGGTTTGATAGGTATATACTCGTTACTTTCATGTATTGTATTTAAAACATCTCTATATCCCATAATTTCATTTTCATTACGATTATGAGGTGTTGTTTTTTCTTCAAATAATTGCTTCATTCTGGTACTTGTTGTTACTATACCTTCAATCTTATTTGAACTTTCTGTACTCTGTATTTTGGCAATCTCAGTAAGTCTATCCAACTCTACCGGCTTTTGTCTTATAAATAATTCCTGCCTTCCCTTACATTCATGTATCCTTGCAACAAGGTTTAATATCTCATTATCCCATACTTTATCAAGGAGTACACTGTAATCAAATGTTCTCATATAAACTCCTTTCATCCAACAATCTGTATTTTTATCCAACTTTACTATGTTTTGGACGAAAATACAATCCATTGGATGAAAAATTTTCTACTGCAAGTTATAGTCATCAATATACAAAGCAATCTTGCTTTTAATAAAATAATGAGGCTGCAGTATTTTAAGATTTTTGCACAAGTTGTATGATTGCATTATACCAAAATGCCACTACATCTTGTGCTTGATCTCTATTTTGCAACAGCCCCATTAATGAACTTATTTATTTTTCTAACGCCTGCTCAACATCAGCTATAAGGTCACGAATATCTTCTATACCTACAGACATTCTGATAAGATCCGCAGATACTCCTGCTGCCAAAAGCTCCTCATCATTCATCTGTCTGTGAGTAGTGGATGCCGGATGAAGTACACAGGTCCTTGCATCAGCCACATGAGTAACTATTGCAGCCAGTCTTAAAGAATCCATGAACTTAACAGCTGCTTCCCTGCCTCCTACGATTCCGAATGATATAACTCCGCAAGAGCCCTTCGGTAGGTATTTTTTTGCCATTTCATGCTGACTGTCATTTTCAAGTCCCGAAAAAGAAACCCATGATACCTTAGGATGCTTTTGTAAATACTTGGCAAGAGCCAAGGCATTTTCATAATGTCTTTCCATTCTTAAATGCAGTGTTTCGAGCCCAAACCCAAGGTAGAAAGAATTCTGCGGTGAAGGTATGGAGCCCAGATCACGCATTAAATTAGTTGTCATCCTTGTAATATACGCAGCCTTACCGAAGCTTTTTGTATATACTGTTCCATGATAGGTTTCATCCGGAGTTGTAAGCCCCGGGAATTTATCACTGTATTTTTCCCAGTCAAAGTTTCCTGAGTCTACAACTGCACCGCCTACAGAATTCGCTGAACCGTTCATGTATTTTGTAGTTGAATGAGTAACAATATCCGCTCCCCATTCAAAAGGTCTGCAAAAGATAGGTGTAGGGAAGGTATTGTCTACTATCAAAGGCACACCGTGCTTATGTGCTGCATTTGCAAACTTTTCTATATCAAATATTTTAAGTGAAGGATTGGATAAGGTCTCACCGAACACAAGCTTTGTATTAGGCTTAAACTTTGTTTCCAGTTCCCCGGCTGAAATATCAGGATCGACAAAAGTAGCTTCTATGCCCATAGTCTTCATAGTTTTGGCTATCAGGTTATAGGTGCCTCCGTAGATAGCGCTAGAGGCTATAACGTGATCTCCCGCATTGGCTATATTTAAGATCGCATAAAAGTTTGCTGCCTGTCCTGATGATGTCAATATAGCCGCCACACCGCCTTCAAGCTGACATATTTTATTGGCTACGGCGTCATTGGTAGGATTGGCAAGTCTTGTATAGAAATACCCCGCTTCTTTTAAGTCAAACAGATCACCCATTTGCTGTGATGATTCGTATTTAAAAGTTGTCGATTGTACTATAGGAACTACTCTTGCTTCTCCGTTCTTAGGATCATAACCACCTTGTACACAGATGGTATTAATATTGTAATTTGACATTTATTAAACTCCTTTTTCTAAGTCTAATTAATATATATTTTTATTCTTATACTGTCAAGCAAACTATAAACAATGTAATAAATGCTTTTAAAGCCTTACTGAAAACAATATTAAATAAGCCGACATTAAGTTGTATGATAATCTCAGTATTATTATTAAGATCTGATATTATTTCTTTCCTGATATGTAAGATCCTATTGCGCAAAGAGCTGCGGCGGAAGGTTCCGCTATCATGCTCTCAGGCACCCAATTTTTGTAATCCGGTTTATTGCTCATAACTTATTCCTCCTATATGATTATTTGCCAAGTTTTTTCATAGGTCATTCACCCATCTTAAAAAAATAAATATTCTGTTTAATTTCAAGATGACCTATTCCCACTACTTTTATTGTTCTCTTTTTTTCTACCTCTCATGTTATCTATTCTTAATTTTTTATCCCAAGTAATTTTGCAAAGCTTTTTGCCTTATTTATAGCAGCAGACTTGGCACTGCTTTGGGCGATTTCCAAAAGCCCCTGCCATTTTGCATCTTCAGCAAAAATCGCCCCTCTATCTGATGCTTCTCTTAAATAATCTGCGTAGTAAATACAAATATCTAAAATTCTGTTTATCCATACCGGTGGCTTATTATTTTTTGTAACCTGTAACCCTGCATATTTTATACACTCAATGAGCATAACATAGCATATGCTTAAAAGTTCTCTTTCATTCTCGACTATTCGTACAAGTTTTGCCGGGCTTATATTATCGTGTAATAAAAGCTCTCTTGTTATCTCTCGCAGTGTCTCCACAGAGAGAGCACCTGAGTTTACCAGTTTTTTAAAAAGATTCTTTGCACCGTAAATGCTTTCTCCGTCTTGTGCTAACAGTGCAACCGCAACAGTAAGGAATATCTTGGAATAAGGAGTTGCTCCTCCTTCAAGAGGACCGTTTTTTTCTGCACGCCAATTTCTAAACTTACTCACTTCGACTTTTTCTTTTTCCTCATCATAATGAAGCCACACAGCCTTTTCTTCTTCATTTATTATCTCACCATTACTGTCAGCCTCGAATCCCGAAACCTGTCCTTCATTGCTAAGTCCGTAGATCCATCCGGCTAACATTACTCGGTATATACGATCTGTCACATCCGGAAGCTTCAGATCAAACTGAAATGATTTTTCATTTTTTCTGAGTTCAACGGTTTTTACATTCATCGTAACACCATCAAGTATTAGTTTTTTAGGCTTTGGAAATACCGACCAGACATCATCAAAATCATCGGGAGCATTCTGTATATACGCTGTATCTTCTTTTTTGTCCTCTTCCTTTATTATCTTACTCTCAAAAGGTTTTAATTTATTGATGATCTCTTTTGCATAAGCTACAGCCTGTGAAGCTCCGGATTTAGCTGCAAATTCCTTGACCGTATTCATCTCCAATGCACTTTTGGGAGCAAGGGAATTGTCCACTGCCAAGATGACCTCATCCAGGTGATCTTTTATAAATTTTAATACCTCAGCTGTACCTACCAACATCCTTGGGCACTTTAATGATACTTCCACCGTATCACATGCAGCTTTCCAGACAATACTAAGCATACCGTCTTTTGCCATGTCCTCCATAGAAAGAGCCATACTAGCCAGGTTTGAAGGTACTCCGCCTCTCCAATCCAAAAATGAAATATCTGCCATACCGGGAAGTAAAAGTCCTCTCTCCCATGCTTCATGTGTTGCTTTTATGACATCTTCCGCATTCTCATCACTCAGGTTACTTCCCACGGCGATCCAATTCATCAGCGCACCTTTTGTGATAGGTTTTCTCCTTCTTGCGACCTGCCTTAAAACCAGTCCCTGCCCGTGGTAGACTTCATAGTCTCTGTGTACGGCAGTAAGTGAATAATCCCCCCAGGTAGGAAATATTGAAAACATAGATTCATGGCTGTATGATAGTCTGTTTGGTAATAATTTAAGGCTTTTTGGCATATCAAGTTCTATCCTCCAATATGGAGTTTTTGCGGGTTTAAACTCCGGCTCGATATAAGGATCTTTTAAATAGTCGGCAATCATCTTAACTGCTAAAACATCATTTCCCTCTTCATCTTGCACAAATTCACCTAATGGAAGCAATATCTTCAAATTTATACCGCTCAGCTTTTCAACATACTCATTTACATCTTTTTCTTTGATCTGATCCATATCAAGTCTTGTAAGTGCCAGCTGCAGATCCGGCTCCGAAACATAAGATAAGTCTTTATTTTTATATATCAAGAGGCGATCAACCAGATCAGACAAACTTATACTTAAATCTTCATAACTTGGAGTGCTCAGCAAACATGGGAATTTATCGATAGAGGCAAATAAAACAATACTCCTTGTATATAAAAGTCCTCCATACATGGTTTTTACTACTTCACTATCACCATTATATACTTTTTTCGTACTGTCCGGACATATAATATTATCAATATTTTTCGCCCATCTTCCCAGTGCACATATACCGCTTGAATCATTTATCTTAATTCCCGCAAGACTTATTTTAGCTTCATCCGGATCTTTGTACGCAATATGATTTGCCATAGCAATAAATCTCTCAAAAACAATATCTTCAACGATTACTCTTCTTTCTAAGATCACTGCCAACAGATCGGTTAATGCTTCCGAAGATACATCTCCCAATTCAAACTTTGGAAGCTCCCAAACTTTTGGTGTTTCCCTCCAGAGTCCTTGTACTTCTTTTTTTATATCCTCTTGTTCAAGCCTAAGTCCCCATGCCTTCTCTATATTTCGAGCAAGTTTTATAACGCTTTTGTCTTCATCTTGTATGTAGATCAAAAGCCAATCTTCAAACTCTTTTACAGACTTTGGCTTCTCTCTTTTTAAAACAGCATTTAAGATCATCTTTTTTATTTTTTTGACCTTTGCAAAACTACAGGAAATAAGCACCTGATATAATAACTCTTCATCTGACTTCTCTATGAGTACCGGAGCAAATCTCTCTATCAAAGCGCTCTCTCCGAGTCCTAAAGCGGAATGATCGTTTCTGCCCGTGTTCGAATATCACCATCGCTAAGTCCTATCTGTTCCAACACATTTACCAGTTCTTTCCTATCTCCCGGTCTTTGTGCCGTATTAAGTGCGTAAAACACCTGCTCGATAGCATCTTCTGTTGCAAGTATATTATTTTGTACCCCCCAAATGATCATTTCAGAAAACGGACCTGTACAGGGTACATTTACAGAAATACCTCCTTCTATATGTTCGTGAAATCTCCTTATGATCTCTTCTTTTTTAATTACAAAGTTCTCATCAATATTCCTGTCTTTTCTTTTGGATATCAAAAGCGTTGAGGCAATAGCTGCCCAGTCCTTCATATATTCCACCGAATCCGGAATTTCAAGATTCATTTGATGTACCAGTTTTACAGCCAAGATTCCAAGTACAGACAGGGAATGCTCCCATATCCTCCTATTGGAAGTGCAGGCTGCTTTAATAAAATCAATAGCATAAGTTTCTCCACGAGCCTCTATAGCCTCTAAAGCGACTTTACTTCCCTTCCTTAAAACATTTGCAGCACGCTTGGCATCCACGCCTACTCGTATGGCAAATATCGCAAGCTTGGATAAGTCTACATCTACCACAGGTACAAAACCGTAGGTGTTTTCCGATAATTGTTTGACCTGTAACCATTCACCGGATCTAAGTCCCTCTTTTGCTATTTTTTGTTCTTCCTTATTTCCTATACCAAGACTTAATATATCTTCAAAAGCCGCTTCCTCATAACCCAAAGAACGATAGATCTCAACCGCTTTTTCAAGTTTACCTGCCATACTATACTCCCTTTTTTAATTTTACTGCCAAGATATGTTTACACGGACCTCTGCTGTTTTGATGTTTCAGATACCATGTACAGGTGCATTTTGCATTCTGTGCCCCAAGATCTTTGGGGTAAATAACTCTGTAGGTAGTGTCTTGCGACTTTACATGCCATATATCGTCTTCTACATGCGAAATACCTTCCATAAGTTTCTTTTGCTCCTACAAGCCTCGGATTATCTTTTTAAGACTCTGTCCGGATCATCCGGCAGTTCCTGTGGAAAAAAATGCCTTTTTCTTGAACATCAAATCCCAGTTTTTCCCGATACTGCCAGCAATTCTATCGCATTTTTGATATCATTTTTTTATTATTCCCGTGCTTTCCGAGATTTTATCAAGATCAAGTATCGATTCAAAGTTTAATATATTATCTATCTTGTCTGCATATTCCAATATCTTCAGATCTGAAAGTGAGTCGAGTAAAGCACCCTCACCCGAATATCCCTCGTAACTTTTTGCAGTCAAACTTAGTGTGATACTTGCTCCCCTCATACATACTTCTATCATCATCCGCCCCGCTTCACTGTTTTTGGGTGCATAAAAATAAACAGCATTTACATGACTCATTATACGCCTTAATGCACTTAGTCTGTGAAGTCCGCTGATATATACGCTGTTTTTTTCTTCTCTGAGTTTCAACATCACACCTACTTTAGTAGGAGTAAGCCAACCGGATCTTTCCTTTCCGGTAGTAGCCGGCAGCATTGCGATAAATGCCTTCGCCTGCATTCCCTCAACATGAAATTTATATTCCATATTCTGATGTAGCATGGCACAGTTGCCAAGTGCTCTGATCCACCTGTCCGGCATCTTAACGGGACGTTGTATACGTACATCCGTCAATATATTGTTGTTATCAGCCTTCCTGCTATGTACAGTCTTCCAACCCTCATCTCCTATTCTGAATTTTAGCCTGTCTCCTTGCTTCACATTAAATAAAGATTTCCTTAGATCGGCTCCTATATCAACATTGGTAGTTCCGTAAAGTATCTCTCCGTCCAGAGCACTTTGAAATACATCCATCCTGGCATAGACACCGTTGCAGGCAGAAAAACATTCCGCTCTTAATCGGTCTCCTTGTGCTGAAAGGATAGGATCTCTTTGTGCTACCGGCACGTAGTTGAAATATCTTGTACTTACTATATCCGCAAGAACCAAAAGTCCTCCGGAAATAACCACCGGATCTATAATTTCCCCGTTAAAGAATAAGGGATCTTCTTCCACTCCTTTAGGTGTAAGTGCAGGTGCTATGGATAATGCAAGATTTCCGTCAAAAAGGGTCGAAGTAGTCTTAAATCCTCTCATTATATCCCCCTGATATTATCTTTAATATATTAAATTTTTGTTTTAATAAGTATATAATATTTTTAATAATAATAAATTAACATTTTAAAAGGACGATTTCTATCGGGAATCGTCCTTTTATTTTATCATATATTTTGTATTTTTAGTTGATCGGGTATATGTTTCTACTAATAAATCAACAATAATATTTGTAATATCTTCCCGAACGTTAAATATAACTCTAAGCTAAGGTGTTTGTATCACCAAGAGAACTTACACATATTTATAAATTTATCGTATCCTTAGTGTTTACCTTGATTTTTATTAGAGCAATGACTTTATGCAAGCCTCAACCTTTTCCATAGCTGCGGTAGGCTCAAAACGTGCAACTACTTTTCCTTCACGGTCAACAACAAACTTAGTGAAATTCCACTTGATATCAGGCTTCTTCGCCCAGTCAGGATCCGCCTTGTCAAACATTTCCACAAGTATGGGTTTTAACTCATGCTCATCTAAACCTTCAAATCCCTTTTCAGACTTAAGATAGGTATAAAGCGGAAGTTCATTAGCTCCATTTACATCAGCCTTCTTCATCTGCGGATATGTAGTGTTGAAATGCAGTGTGCAGAATTCATGGATCTCTTTATCCGTACCCGGTGCCTGTCCTCCAAACTGGTTACATGGGATATCAAGGATCTCAAGCCCCTTATCATGATAGTCCTTATATAATTTTTCGATCGGAGCGTACTGTGGTGTAAAGCCGCAGCCGGTCGCTGTATTAACTATCAATATAACTTTTCCCTTATAATCGGAAAGTTTTATTTCTTCTCCCGTTCCTGTTGTGATAGTAAAATCGTAGATCATTACTTATTCTCCTTTATATTTTAAATAATCGTTTTTTTATATGTAATTCATATAAGTTGACTAAAAACCACTCGCTTATTTTCCTTTTTACTTTTACCCTTCCTCATTGTCAATCGGAGAGAGATATTCAAAAGAATCACAAATACATACTAACCGACAAATTTATTAAAGTCAATCCATAGTATTATCATCAGAATCAATTATCTGCTTTATTGGCATTTAGGTCATTTTATCATTCTGATCTCTAATCATATCAGATGCTTCAATAAGTGTTCTTTAGATCCTACCTAAAAATCCTCCCAACACTTCATTCTCCGTATCGGTTATCAGTTTAGGATCTTGTTACCGGCATCCGTTTCTTTACCATCATGTTTGCTTATCCGATATATACTTAGCTTACCTACCTTTTATTGTAGCTGCAACAATATCAAAAAAGCGCAACGGCAATAAAACCGCTACGCTTAAAAAATACGACTTTTTGAGTTCGCATTATGGTCTCATATAGAAATATTTAACCATATTAATTAATTATTTTTTTTTCTTTTCTAAAGCAGAGGAACCAATCAAGACAATACTGATCTTCGTTTTGATTATCCATTCTTTCCTTAGCCGTAACGCAACTTCCTGCCGGAGGCACGATTATATCATCACCCGGTCTCCAATCGGCAGGTGTTGCACAGTTTTGGGCATCTGTCTTTTGAAGTGCAAGTATGATTCTCTTGATCTCATCAAAATTTCTGCCTGTTGAGAGCGGATAATAAAGGATGGTACGGATCTTTGCGTTAGGATCGATTATAAATACCGCTCTGACAGCCTGTGTGTTAGAAGCTCCCGGCTGGATCATTCCATATTTATTTGCTACTTCCATACGGATATCTTCAATAAGAGGGAAGGTAACATTGATATGTTTCTTTCCGTTCCATTCAAGTTCCTGAATTTTACGAAGCCAGGCAATATGTGCATAGAGTGAGTCAACAGAAAGTCCTATAAGCTCAGTATTGATAGCCTTAAACTCCTCCATCATAGAACCGAATGTCATAAATTCAGTTGTGCAGACCGGTGTGAAATCTGCAGGATGTGAAAATAATATTACCCATTTCCCTTTATAGTCTGCCGGAAAATGTATCTCTCCCTGAGTGGTTACTGCATCAAATGCAGGTGCATCTTCTCCGATAAGCGGCATTGTTACTCTTGTTTCTTCCATTGTAATTCTCCTTCCGTAAATAACATTTTTCAGAACATTGAATTTTATAAACTCTGATAGTATAATATAATATTATAATCATAAATTATCGTATTATTTAGCATAAAAATAGGAGAATATTCTATGGATACTATTGTTTTTGAAAATGAAAGTCTACCGATACATGTAGGGATCGAAAATATTAGTATATGGATGTGTTAGCTTAAACGGTAGCTAACAACACGTAATCTTTCTTAAGTTAGGTAATTGAGAGGATAATAAAATTACTTTTATCAAGCCCTCTGTCTTTCTATCATTCTGAAAAGATGATCCAATCTTTTATTCTGTCGTTTCCTCTGAGCCTTAGCTTCATACCTTGCATATTTCTTACTCGAAAACTTAGTAACGGTTTCTCCTCTTTCAATAGCCGCTTTATATTTGTCATGCTCATAAATATAAGAAAGATATCCTTCGATCGAATTACAAAATGGCTTATCTTCCTGGCGATGATATGCTTCGTACTGAGGATGCTCAAAGTCCAAAGGTTTGGTGCTTGTGTTTCGATGGTATAAAGCTATTTTTTCTTCTCTACGCACATATACCAATTTCCAGCATCCGATTTCAGACTTCACATAAAGGATTTCATCTATGTAGTTGAACTGCAACTTTTTACATCTACTGTAAAAATCCAGTTTATTATGTTCTACCCTATAATGATGGTTCATACTGTTACAATATCTGCATACATGGTATCCTTCTATTTTTGCATCATGCTTTGTAAGAGACATTCGATTTTTGTACTTAATACGTTCTACATATCTGCATCCGGGTTTGTGATAAATCATTGAATTGATTCCCAAACTGACGATCCGTTCATTGTTCATAATTACTTCCTTTCCTGCCCTGTGGCTACCGCTTAATTTGATAAACTTATCTTACTACGATATGTGTCCAAAAAAACGGACTCCGTCTTTTAATGACTATATAAATAAAAAAGGGAGGTTTACTTGATTGTACGTTAAAAAAGCCTGTAAGATAATATTATTATCATAAACACTCTTTCTTACAGACTTCTTTTGTCAGCTTTTATATACTTTACTTTAGATCTTAGTTTTCATTATCTTTATTTATTCCGGCTAAATTCACAAACATTGCCTTTAGTACTTTTTTAAATAACAGCATATAGTAGTTGGTTTAACTACTGCTCTTAGGTGACAGTGCTCCGGTTTGACGCAGCTCCTTAAGTAACTCCGCCGCAACTGCTGCCATATCAAAAATATCATCGCCTATCATTTCATATAAATCATATGCAGTAGGATCCTTAGTAAAATCCGTCAAAGCCTCCTCTATGATCTCATATTCCTCTTTTGTAGCAGTAACTCGGATATTTCGAGACGCAACGTCTTCACTATCAAACAGTTCGTGCAGATCTACACTACCACTGACCTTACACTCCAGCAAAATAGCGGCAAGATCGGTGATCAGATCAATTGCAAAATGAAAATCCATTACCACTCCGATAGAATGGGCAAATTCCAAAGGCTCCTTGGTGCATCGAAATTTACCGTTCTGCTTTGCAAGTCCGATCTTTATAAATATTTCATCAAGTGTGATCTCCTCTTTTTTCACATCCTCCAAAAATGCTACGAGATTTAAACTGTCATCACTACCTCCTATAAAATCACCCCAGTATTTTTCTATATACATACGTCTATCTCCTTTAAATTAAAATTTTCCGATAGAAACTTATGTATTTGATAATATCCTATAAGCGACTCAAATTCAACGGAATACTAAAATATATTTAGTATATTACAGTCTACTGCTGCTAAGCAAATCGGTATTCCTTATTACCCATCACTATTTAATTTTGCATAAGTAAATACGATAAATATTTTATTTTCTATCGCCCCATATATTAAAATGTTCGATTTTATTCGGATCTACAAACGGAAAATTGATAAAATATATATTACAACTACTTGTAGGCTATTTTATTTCTTCAAAATATAGTTCTAAATTCCTATATATTTCCATATCTGTATCTGCTGCGTCACGTAAAACCATAAAGCGGATATCTTTATCTGAATTGATAAATCGAAAGTTATGTTCACCATAGTATGCCTGATACCCTTGATCCTTCAAAGTCCAGATCTCACCTTTTTTTAGGGAAAAAACATCTTTTTTTATGCGGTAAGTTTGTCCCACCGGTAATCCCATAATAACTCTCCTTCAAATTCTAAGTTGTTTACACTGCTTTGATCATCTCTTTTATAAATTACAATAAATGCTACAGTCTTTCCTACCATCACAAATCCATAGTAACCCGGTAAATGGATTGTTCTTTGTAATCAGCTTAGGATTTTTAATGTTTTTATATCATACCACCATTCAATTATAATATAAACATCTCTTTTTTTATTTTCCGAAAAGAATTTTTAGATCGTTTCTTTACTATAAATCTTCTATTATTTCTTTGACAAATTTTTTTTGGATCTTTTATATCTAAAAATTGATGGATCTAAATGGCACAAAAAAAGTGCCAATCATTGCTTTCTTTTTTTCTGTACATTATCGCTTCACCATCTTCACTTCCAAAAAAGCTTCTATCTACTTCATATCCGTTACTTTCCAAGAAGTTCTTTATCGTATTATATTTGTTTTCTCTTTCTTCAACATAAGATTTAACTTCTTCGTTGTCAATTATATAAGCATCTATTTTTTTGAATATCCCGCTATGATTCTACCTTTTTGTGACTGATAGATTAGAAATTTCTTTCCAAAGAATTTCAACATGCTCTTCAGATTCAAACATAAATTTAGATAAAGGGAACAATATTTTCATTATAGATAATTTCCATATAATCAGGTATGTTTTTTTAGGATCAAAATATTCATATTCCAAATTATCTTCTTTTTCTATAGTATATCCCGGTATTTTTAGATACAAATTCTTTTCCTTCTTCCAAAGAATCAAATGCTACCAAATCTTTTGAATAATTATTTTGATATAATTCCAATATATACATATAAAACCTCCAAATCTTAATAAAAAAACTCATCGGGTCTTAACTTTTTTTCTTTAATTCCGATAATTTCTTTGATAACAAAATAAGTTCCGGACTTACTTCTATTAATTCATCATTTACGACCACATAATTCTTTATATTAATATTTTCTAAGTTCATCATTTCTCCTAACTCATCTTGAATATAATGCATCTGTATACAATGAGGGGATTCATCAACTGTTGCAAAGATAATATTATGTACTTTTCCCGTTCTGATCATAACGCCTATCTTTGTTATAGCCATATTCACATGAGTATTTTCAAGACATAAATTATATATGTTGGGAGAAATTTCCTCTAACTTTTTGTATCCATCCGGTTGAACGGATTTAAGACAAGTCCCCACTATGATAATGGTTTCGGATATGTCATATATATTAGTCGTCATTACTTCTTTCATAAGTTATCTCCTATATAATATAAAGTGAACCCATTTGTCAAGACAATGCATGTTTGGATGAATATTATTCTCGGCAGCTATCTAATTGATTGTACGCTCGCCTCGAATTGCTTCAAGGACAAGTTTCGATTTTTCCTCCGGGGAGTGTTGTTGTCTTGCCATATTTGGACTCCTTTCGCTATAAAATTATACGGAAAATCCAACTTGGAAACAATAATTTTTTTGTCTTAATTTATGGGTTCATTATAGACCCTAGATGGTGTTAAAGGAAAGTTTACAGAGTTCGATGAGGATCTGTGGTCTGTTCTGGTAGATTACATTCTATTAAAGGATAAAGAGAGCTATACTGTAGTATTTAAAGGTAGCACGGAGATAGACATATAATATAGAAAAAACTGGTACTTAAATAAAACTCAAAAATATGGTAAAATAGTATATTATATCATTTATACATGAAGGGGTGCAGAATTTGGAAATTAGATATATAAATGCATCTGATGATAGAATGAAAATCAGCAAAATATATGAAGAAAGCTGGAAATATGCATATAAAGATATAATTCCCAAAGATTATCTTTATTCTATTGAAAGTGAGAAATGGGTATCGGTATTGGATTTACCGGGGTCGAATACCATTGTATGTGTTGAAAATGATAAATTTATATGGACTTGTAGCTTTTCAAAATCTCGTTTTAAAGAATATTCTTTTATGGAGAAATAATCTAAATATACTTGCTTCCATACTATATTGGAAAGGGTTATGGCTATGAACTGTTAAATTGGGCTACTAATAAATTAATAAAGCAAGGTTACATCCAAATTTTGCTTTGGGTTCTGGACGATAACCATTTGGCAAATGAATTCTATGAAAAAAATGGCTTTATAGAAACAGATAACTACTTGGATGATAATATTGGAGGGAAACATCTTCGAGAGGTGATGTTTGTCTTCAATCAGTCTATTTAAAAAATGATAGCCAGTTTATAACAACAAGGATGATGTAATGAATGATGATGTAATGAATGATGGAATGTACTTAAGGATATGTGCAATTAAAAAGAATAATAATGGATGGGAATTTTTAGATTGCAACAGAGAATCTCTTAAAGCTCCTGATGAAAAAAGTATTTTCACCTCATCTATGAACAAAAGATATAGAAAAGAACGAAAAAAGTACATTGTTGATGAAAACACTGCATGTGTATGGTTTCTGATGGGAAAAGCAGATAATGGTGATAAAACTTGTATCCAGGTCGGCAGAACAAAAAACCTAACTAATCTTTTAAGCAATGATATAAAAGAGGATATAAAAAGTTTCTATAGTGGAGTTGGGAAGTATGGAAAGCTTAAAGAAAAATATAATGAGTTAGTTTTTTATGAGGTGGATGTTAATCGAATTATAAAGGAAGATAAAGACGCAAAACAAATTTTGGGGTCAAAGCCTAAAGATAAGAATCTTGGTTTAGCCTATTCTGTTATATGTGCTGCTTATGTTGAAGGAAAGTTGTCATTTGAAAAGGAAGCCGAACTATATTGTCCTTCAACTTTGGATGGATATTATTATGCATACTTTAAGGAACATTGATTGTGAGGTGCAAATGAAGGAATATAAAATTAAAGGTACAGAATACAAAATTCGCTATAATGATCTTTGCAAAGATTCAATACCGATTGTGTTCATACATGGTCTAGGATGTGCGGGGTCTTTTGATTATGTTGAAGTAGCGTCCACTCTTGGACGTGATCATAGAATAATTTTAGTTGATTTATTGGGTGCAGGTTATAGCGATAAACCACTAAAATTTAAATATACAGTTGCTTCGCATGTTAAATATTTAAAAGAGTTTATTGAAGATCTTAATCTAGAAAAAGTTATTATATTTGGTCACAGTTTAGGGGGTGCAATAGCGATAGAATTGTCTGATTTGTTAAAAAGTCGTGTAAAGGCTCTTATACTAAGTGAATCAAATTTAGACCCAAGCACTCCTGGATCAGCAAGTTTTGAATTTGCGAATTTTAATGATAAGGATTTAGATAAGTCATTTGAAAAAGAAACTTATAGAGTATGAAAAAAATCAGGGAATACAATGTGGACTGCTACCTTAAGAAACTGGCTACCAAAAGCTGCATTTGAATTATCTGTTAATGCTGCTAATGGTGGTAAAGTATCATGGAGAGAGCTTCTATATAGATTTGAATTTCCAAAATATTTTATTTTTGGAGAAAAATCACTACCTGATGCAGATTTTGATAAATTAAAAGAGCATAATGTTATTGTTGAAGTTGTTCCAAATGCCGGGCACTCGATGGCATGGGAAAATCCTAAGGACTTCGCGCAAGCAATAAAAAGATGCTTACATTCAAAGTTTCTAAGATAAAAACTGAATATAGCATTTATGGGAGGTGGATGAAGTCCATCTCTTTTTTACGATAATGGGGTGTATTTACAATTTCTAGAGCAGGGGGGCGGACATTTTCTTGGACACTTATTAGGGCTCTGAAAGGAGTCATTGATGTTTTCAAAAGAACAAAAAGATATAGCATTACGCCTATATCATCAAACAGAATCTGTAACGAAAACTATCAGAATTTTAGGATATCCGACTAGAAGGAATCTTTATAAGTGGATAAGCGAAGAAAAGAATGCCCCTGGGACATTTTCCCATAGCGTGTATCTTGGTTTTGTTCCATTCGTCTTCTCCCTCATTTCTTTAATAATTCTTATTGCCTCATAAAATAAATTAGAGTGAGAACTGTTAAGTCGCGCTCTTTTCCCTGCTATTGACATATCCCGACAGGGACTTCCAAAAGTTATAATATCCACCGGCTCTATTTCATAGCCTTTAATATCTGATACATCCTCTAGGTGCTTTACTTCCGGCATTCTTTTTGTTGTAACCCTGATGGGAAATGGCTCAATTTCTGATGCCCATAGCAGAATTTATATCTATGTGAAAAAAATACCTTGTCCTTCACCAAAGAACCCCTCATAGCAATTTATCCAATTTGCTAAAAAAAGTTCTAAGTTTGTAACTAAATTATATCCATATTTTTCAAACTAATATCCAGGGCCTTTACCGAATGAGTCAAGGCACCACAAGATATAATATCTATGCCTAGGCCCCTATAGTCACCTATATTTTCTGGACTTATATTTCCAGATACCTCAATAAGGGCCCTGCCAGCTATAAGGTCTACAGCTTCTCTAATCTGGTCTATAGACATGTTGTCCAACATTATTATGTCACAACCTACATTAAGGGCTTCCCTAACCTGGTCCAAGCTTTCCACTTCCAATTCTATCTTTTTTGAGAAGGATATCTTGGCTCTTGTCTTTTCAACTGCCTGCCTGATGCCACCTGCAACACCTATGTGGTTGTCTTTTAACATGACCATATCAGATAGGTTGTACCTGTGGTTTTTTCCACCCCCAACTTCTACGGAATACTTGTCAAATACCCTGAGTCCTGGGGCAGTCTTTCTGGTGTCAGCCAGACTAACGGATTCATCTCCCAGGGCATCCACCATATACCTGGTCATACTAGCTATACCGCTCATCCTCTGAAGGAAGTTTAGCCCAGTCCTCTCAGCCAAGAGCATGGCCTGGGCCTTAGATTCAACTATAGCTATCTTATCGCCCTTGCATACCCTATCTCCATCCTTGTAGGAACAAGTAAATTTTACGCCTTCATCCAAGATTTTAAAGGCCTGGTAAAATACCTCTAGTCCACAAATTATACCGTCTTCCTTGGCTATCAAGTCTGCCCTGGCCATCCTATCCTCATCTATTATGGCATCGGCACTAATATCCTTGTAGTTGATATCCTCCATAAGGCTCTCTTTAATCTTATCAAGCATCTTAATTTTTAAGCCAGCATTCATAAAAATCATGGTTCCTTTCCTTTATTGTATCTATCAAAATCTTATGGTAGCCATCAACTATATCCTCTATCTTTCTAGTTTCTGTATTTTCTTCCATATGGGCCCTAAAGTCTGGTAATAAAGTATTCAGGTTTTCACCACACTTCATACCACAGAAGCAGGCCTCTAAAAGGGAGTTTGATGCCAGCCTATTTCTACCATGTAGACCTGTGCAAGATGTCTCACCTATAGCATATAGGCCTGTCAGGCTAGTCCTACCATCTATCTTGGCCTTGATGCCACCCATATGGTAGTGCTGGCCCGGGCATACAGGTATCATATCCTTCCTAATATCTATACCCTTGTCCATACAGGTCTGGAAAACTGTCGGAAACCGTTTATCAATCCTTTCCCTATCCCTTATATTCTCAAGAGATAGGTAAACATGGTCACTGTGGTCCTCCTCCATCTTTTGTCTTATGGCCTTGCTGACTACATCCCTGGGAAGCAATTCATCGATAAACCTGTCTCCATTAATGCCAAGCAGGATGCCTCCCTCTCCCCTCAAGGCTTCAGTTATCAAGCTATGTCTACCCATGGATTCATCATATAGGACTGTTGGATGTATCTGGATATATTCCAAATTTAATATCTCTAGCCCATGCTTCATAGCTATAGCCAGGGCCTCACCAGATACCGACTTATAGTTGGTAGATGAATTAAATATACCCCCTATGCCACCTGTTGCCAGGACTACTGCCCGGGCATATATATTCCTATATTGGCCACCAACAAAGACCCTTATGCCTACAGCTTTATTATCTTCAATTATCAGGTCGTAAAAAGTCGTATTTTCACAAATATCTATATTATGCCTGACCTTCACCCTTTCTGCCATAACCTCACACATAGACCTGCCAGTAAAGTCTCCAACATGGTAGACCCTGGCCAGCCTATGTCCACCTTCCTTGTGGAGACTATAGGTATCCTGGTCAATCTTGTCAAAGTTGACACCATAACCTATTAATTCTTCTACCACATCCAGGGATTTATCTAAGATATTCCTAACGACATCCACATCATTCTCATAGTGGCCTGCCTTTAAGGTATCCTCTATATAGTCATCTAGATTTTCATGTGCTAGCCTAGCCGATATACCCCCTTGGGCCATGTATGAATTAGCCTCATCCATACTCTTTTTAGATATTAAACATACCTGGTAAATAGGGTCTAATTTTAAGGCACAAGAAAGACCTGCCGCACCACTACCAACTATTACAATATCATAAATCTCTCATTTAACTCATCTCCATCATCTTTTTGAGAGGTCGGCTGGCCCTCTCCATTATGGACTCGTCAAGTATAATTTCTGGTCCTTCATCTACCAATACCCTGTATAGATTTTCCAAGCTATTCTTTTTCATATCCTCACAAGGCTTCATAGATGAAGGTATAATAAATTCACTATCCGGTGATAGCTTATTCATCTGGTGTAAAATGCCCTCTTCTGTACAGACAATATATCCCTTCTTCTTAGTCCTTCCAACATAGTCTAAGAGTGCCTTGGTAGATCCTACGCAGTCTCCAAGCTCAACTACTCGGCTTGTACATTCTGGATGTACAAGGACATCGTAGCCATATCTATTCTTTAAGTCCTCAACCTCCTCATATTCCACAAAGTTATGGTACTTGCAGTAGCCCTCATGGAATATAAAGTTTTTGTCCTCTATCTGGTTTGCTATATAGGATCCCAAATTTTTATCTGGCAAGAAATATATATTCTTGTTCGGTAGGGCCGATACTATCTTCATAGCATTTGAAGAAGTAACACAGACATCACTCCTAGACTTTACATCCGCTTTTGTATTTATGTAAGAAACTATAGCTACATCATCATACCTTTCCTTGATACCGTCTAAATCATCTAGGTTTACCATGTCTGCCATAGGACAGCCTGCCTCTATGTCTGGAATCAATATTTTTTTATCGGGATTCAAGAGCTTAGCACTCTCACCCATAAAATTGACACCACAAAAGCAAATAATCTTATTTTTTGCATTCTGGGCATCCTTAGCTAGCTGGAAGGAATCTCCAACCTTGTCAGCTATGTCCTGAACCTCACTATTAGCATAAAAATGAGCTAGGATCAAGACGTCCTTCTCCTCTTTCAAGCGTAAAATTTTCTCTTTTAAAATTTCAATTTCCCTTTCCATATATACTCCTCAACATATAAGACTTGTTTGGTTTGTAGATATCTATATGTATATGCACCAACATATGTATAATACTATACATAACTTAAAATGTGAATAGAAAAGGGTGAAGAATCTTCCGAGTCCCCAAATCACATACGAAAAAGGGGGCTATAGGACAAAAAGTGTGTGTGACTAATCCCAGTAAACTGGATAGTTACTTGAATGGTGAAGCTCACCCCATACAACTGCATCACCCCACATAGGGATAGCATTTTCTAGTTGTTTCTTAGCAGTCAACTTCTTGTAAATATTATCTATGCTCTTGTTTGTAGGCATTGTTTTTAATATTTCAGAAGCAAAAAGCGGTTTTGGTGAGTGCATATAGCACCACCAAAAGACCGCTTTAATTCTTCTCTCAACAGACAAACCCCTATGGTTATGTAGCATCTCCCTAAGACAAGCATTTACGCCACCTTCTATTCGATTGTTTGTCGATGGTATCTTAAACTCAGCTCTTAATTCTTTATCAAGATACGTGAATAGAGTATTATCATTAAGCAGTCTTAGAATTGATTTTTCAGCCTTTATCAGTCTATCATGTTTAGGTCTTGATTTGCCATTTTCATCATATGTTACTTCGCTTAAAAAACGCTTATGCTTTACAATCCAAGCAGTAAACGATTAACCCATATCTTTGAATCTTCAATACTTCTTACCTCAAACAGATCCCTAGCTAATGCATAAATCTCTAGACCTGCTAAAGTATTTGGTCTACTCGTCGTATATCTTTTAACCTGTGAAAACACGTGAAATACACATGGATGACGGATATCCATTTGAAGTTTTCCTTATGAGCATAATCGATCCCAGCGACACCGTCCTGCCACCAGAATCATTCCAGCGGAGGAACAACAAAATCAAAATATACGTCAATCTGATGATCTCCTTTTTTACTCATTTTGATTGTGAAGGCAATACCGTAAAGCAGGCCGATAGACTGCTTGTACTCTCCATCCTCCTCATTTGGATCACCATATCCGCGAACCGCAATATAGTTCATGCTCGGAACCGTCACAATGGACGGCTTATCCTTTATTAACTTTATCCTTTAATTCTGATAATTTCTTTGATAACAAAATAAGTTTGGCTTACTTTATTCACTGTATGACATATATCTATCCAATGCAGTAAACACTTCTTCAAGGCTGAAATATCCACTTTTTCGTATTGCTTCTTTTCCCTCAACGAAAACAAGTATTGCTGGTGCTCCTAGAATGTTTTCCTGTGCTGCAATTGAGATATTATTATCTATTGATATATAGCCAGTGAATACTTGCGGATGTGTTCCACTCCAAACTATAATTTTCTCTTTAAGTGCTTTGCACGGAGCACAAGCCTGTGAACCAAACAAAAACAAACTAAACTTTTCTTGTTCTTTCAGTGTTTGATACTCTGTCAATGTTTCGATAATTCTTATTTCTTGCATAAATATCCCTTTTTCCCATTTTTTAACAATGGACTTATTTAAATCAATCCAATAACTAATCATCTTATTCTCCAAAGACAGAAGTAGAACTTACTAATCTAATGTTTCCCTTAATCAAGTTTGGACAACAACGCTACCGTCTCAACATGCATGCTCCACCCGAACATATCCACACCTCTGACCTTCCTAAGCTCATACTCCTTCTCACAAAGATACTCTAGATCCCTAGCCAGTGTCGCACTATCGCAACTTACATAGACTATCCTTTCCGGTTTTATTTTAAGTATCGTATCAAGGCAGGCTTTATCGCAGCCTTTTCTCGGAGGATCCAGAACCAGACAGTCAACTTCCAATATGTCTTTTACCGGAATACTTTCTATCCCCCCCATACTGTACTCTTTTTCGATCTTCACAGATAGGGCATTCTCTATATAATCTTCACTTTTTTTATCCGTCACCTTTACTTTTGCCCTGTCATAAAGTTCCGGAAGTACTTTCTCTGCCTCCCCAAGTAAAAAGTTGGTATTTTCTATCTTATTCAACTTGGCATTGTCCAGTGCATCTTCCACTGCCGCCTTGACTATCTCTATACCGTAGACCTTACCCGCCTGCTTTGACATATACAAAGATATGCTGCCTATGCCGCAGTAAAGATCCCATACCGTATCTTCTTTACTTAAGTCTGCGAATTCCAGTACCGTATCGTAAAGCTTCCTTGTCTGTACAGGATTTACCTGAAAGAATGACTTGGCTGAGATCCTGAATTTTATATCACCTATATGATCATAAATATATTTATCACCGTAGATGTTTACTTCCTTTTCACCGAGTATCACATTACTTTTTGCTGTATTTATATTGTAGGATATACTCTTTATGTCATCCGCTTTTAATAATATATCCACAAGCTTATCACTATGAGGAAGTTTGTCAGCGTTTATGACCACACAGACCATAAGTTCTCCTGTAGTAAATCCCTTTCTTATGAGCACATTTCTTAATAACCCCCTATGCTCTGACTCATCATAAACAGCTATGCCGTATTTTTTTATAAATCTCATTACGGCTTCCATTATAGGCTTATTTTCCTCTATACCTATAAGGCAATCATCCGGCTCTATAACACTGTGTGTCCTTGCGGCATAAAAGCCGTATACCGCAGAGTCTTTTTTTACTGCGACCGGGTAAATGGACTTATTCCTGTATCTCCACGGCTCTTCCATACCTATGATAGGGTAATGTATACAAACTCCCGGTATGTCATAGGCATCACTATCATTTACAAAAAAATCTTTTGAAAACTTGCCTATTCTTATAAGGTTATTGATGATCATATTGTCTTTTAACTCAAGCTGTCTTTCATAGGACATGTTTGCAGACTGCAACCTCCGCAGGCTCTTGCCACACTGCATTTAGGCTCTATTCTATCTTTTGAAGCCCTTAATACCTTATTGAGCCTTGCGTAACCGTAGTTTTTCTTGCTTTTCATAACGAAAGCACTTATTCTGTCCCCTACCACGCTGTCTTTTACAAACCAAGTAAAGGCACCGGTTTTTCCGATGCCTTCCCCTGTAGTACTCATATCTATAATATCAAGCTCTATCATATCGCCTTTTTTATAAGAATCGGCTATGATGTTATCTTTCATAAAAAATCCTTTCACACAGCACCTACAGCTGAGTCTTTCTCATATTGCTTTCAAAAAATCTGTTGTATCCGAGCCACTCTTTCCCGGCACTGGAACTTGCTTCGAGTATCTCCGTAAATGTCTGTAGTTTGGCATCTGTATTATCTGCAAGATTAAGTGCCATAGCCTCTATCAGAGCCGGTTTTTTCGGAGATCCGTATTCGAGTTCTCCGTGATGTGCCACTATGCAATGTTTTAATTCATTGGCTAAAGTAGTCGGGAATTTATCTATCTTTTCAATAGACTTTGAGATAATATCAAGCCCTATTATTATATGTCCCAAAAGCTGTCCTTCATCGGTATAATCATTTTCCGGAAAGGCTGAAAGCTCCACTGTCTTTCCTATATCATGCAAAAGTGCCGCCGTTATCAGCAGATCGTAATTAAGTAATTTATATTTACTGCAATAATGTATACAAAGTCTTGTTACACTTAAGCTATGCTCCAAGAGTCCTCCGACAAAACTGTGGTGAACGCTTTTTGCAGCTGAGGAATACCTGAATTTTGCTGCAAATTCTTTATCTTCTATAAAAATGTTTCTGAGCAATGCATTAAGATATATATTCTGAACACTTTGTATCACTTTTTCAAGATCTTTATACATGTCATCAATATTGTATTTTGATACGGGTAAATAATCCGAGGTCTCATATTCTCCGCTTCTGGCAAGCCTTATACGCTTTACATTAAGCTGCAGATTGTTGTTGAAGCTTATTACATCAGCCTCAACGCAAACGTAATCCATAGTTTCAAATTCCTCTATGCCCGGAGAAGTAAGGTCCCAGATCTTGCTTCTATGGTACCGGTCTTATCCTGAAATACAAGATTCCCGTACTCCTTACCTGCCTTTGTAAGCTGAATATTCCTTGATTTACAAAGATAGATCTGAGATACTACTCTGTTTCCTTCTCTTAAACTTTCTATATATTGCATACGATCCCCTTTAATTTACCTGCCCGCAACTGTCATATTTATCTCCAGTTGACTGTATTCATTCTTTCCATTATCACGATAAAGTTTTATAACTATATCCTTACCTACTGTAAGTTTATCCAATACTTCTTTATAAGCGGCTGTCGAAGAAATCTTCTCACCGTCTATCTCACTTATCACATCACCCACTTGTATACCCGATATATATGCCGGAGAGTCAGCTACCACTTCCGTTACATACACACCTTCCGGAACTTTATTTTCCTTCGCATCGGAATTGATATCTACAGGCTTTATTCCTATATATGCAGCCTGCACCGCATTTATCATATATTCAAGTCTTGATTTCAGATCAGAAATTCCTATGACAATGCTTGCACTCGTATCCGATTGATAGGAAGCTGTCGCAATACCTATAAGTTCACCGGAAGTATTTACCAAAAAGCTTCCCTTGGAATTATCCAAAGCAAGTGAAGTATACATAAACATTGCCGTTGAATCGACTATGCTTACATCCTTCGATATATAGGATATCCAACCGTAACCGGTAGAATAATTAAATCCTGTCGGACTGCCTATAGCCAAGGCTATATCTCCCCTTGATATAAGGTAGGAGTTTCCCAAAGCTACGGCTTCTATTCCTTCTTTTATACCGCTGTCGGCATCGCTTGTATCTACGGACAATATCGCTATGCCTATATGACCGTCCGCCGACTTGACAGTTGCCTGTCTGCTGTAATTGTTCTTGAAACTTACATTTATGATATCTGCCGAATCTATAGCCTGTATGGGGCAAAGAATCAAGACCTCATTATCAGTCTTAGCTATTACAAGTCCCGAATAATAATGCCCCGACTCTATCATGTTATCAAACCAGTCTTTTTCGTTCTTTACGGAATGTATGGCAGCAACGCAATTGTCCAGCTCGTTTGTGAGATTAGCCAGGACCTTATACATGGACTTTACGTCTTCTTCATCATAATTATGTTCATCTATGATAGACTCCGCAATATTCTTAAGCGCCTCGGTGTCTTCTGTCTCCAAAGTAGCACTGCTGCTTTGAACATCTGTCACATCTTTTTCTATACTTATGGTTTCTTTTTGTGTGCTACTTTTTACTATGAATTTTTCAAGCCCCGGCTTCGCAAATAACGCAGTAGCCATAGCCACTACACCGAACACGGTTGCAGAAAGGAGCAGCTTTACTATCTTAATGTATCTGCCGCTGTCTTTTTTTATTATTTTCTCAGTGATAAATTTGTCCTTATCATTATCCATAGACGATTTCTCCGTTTTTATACAATCGCTAAAGTATTCCTACAATAGTTTCCAAAACATACCTATATCATAACTTTATTGATAAGACTCACTAACAGTAATTATACTTGTAATTGAATGGTTACGCAATTAATATCTGCATAATTTTCTATATAGATTACATTTGCATTATAGCTAAACCCATTTTTATATGATACTATATATAGTGTTTTTATTTATACAGAGGATTGATTATGAACAACAAAGTATTACAAATATTGGAATTTAATAAGATCATAGAAAAATTAACAGCCTATGCAAGTTGTGAACCGGGAGTAAGGCTTTGTTCCAAACTCAGACCCGATATAGATTTTCATACCATAGTGCAAAACCAGGAAGAGACCGCTTCGGCAGTCAACAGATTAAGACTCTTCGGTAATCTTACCTTTCCATCGGTAAGCGATATCGGCGAGTCTCTAAAAAGCCTTGCCGTAGACTCTTCTTTAAGTCTTAATGAACTTTACAAAATCAAAATACTTCTTGAAGTAGTCGAAAAAGCTTATTCTTATAAAGAAAAAGCCGACAATGAAAATTACAGTGATTCTTTGAGTGAATATTTTGAAGAACTTTCTCCTGTCAAGGACTTAAAAAAGGAACTGGACAGATGTATAGTTTCTGAAGATCAGGTCGCCGATTCGGCTTCTTCCAATCTCAGCAAATTAAGAAGGCAGCTTAAAAATATAGAATCAAGACTTCATACCGAACTTAACAATATCTTACAGGCTCATAGAGAATACATGATGGATGCCATCATTACACAGCGTAACGGAAGCTACTGTCTTCCTATAAAAAGTGAATATAAAAATCGTGTTCAGGGTATAATACACGACCAGTCTTCCACAGGTTCGACCGTATTCATCGAACCTATAGCCATCGTCAGAATGAACAATGAAATAAAAGAGATAGAGATAGCCGAAGCTTTGGAAATAGAAAAGATCCTTTTTGATCTAAGCAAGAATACAGCCGCTTATACCTATGAACTTGATATTAATAATAAACTTGTGGCAAAGCTTGATTTTATATATGCCAAGGCAAGACTTGCCAATCAGATGAAGGCGAGCAAGCCCTTATTTAACGAAGATTCCGTTATAGAATTAAAAGAGGCAAGACACCCTTTACTTGATCCTAAGCAGGTAGTACCTGTCAATATAAGCCTGGGAAGCGGCTATAAGCTCCTTATCATTACCGGTCCCAACACAGGCGGTAAGACAGTACTCATGAAAACTGTTGGATTACTTACAGTTATGGGACAGTCGGGGCTTCACATACCGGCATTTGACGGAAGTAGATTATCGGTATATAAAAATGTATTTGCGGATATAGGTGATGAGCAAAGTATTGAGCAAAACCTTTCTACATTCTCGGCTCACATGAAGAATATCATATACATCCTTAAAGCAGCCGATGATAAATCCCTGTGCCTTTTTGACGAGCTTGGTGCCGGTACCGACCCGACCGAGGGTGCGGCACTTGCCATAGCAGTGCTTGATGAGCTTAAAAGGCGAGGAAGCAGTATCATGGCAAGTACACATTACAGTGAACTCAAAGTCTATGCCCTTAATACAGAGGGCGTTGAGAATGCAAGCTGTGAGTTTGATGTTGAGACACTAAGACCGACTTATCGTATTCTTATAGGTGTTCCCGGAAAATCCAATGCATTTGCAATTTCTCAAAAACTCGGACTTCCGATGGATATTATATCTGAGGCAAGAAAGCATATCTCTTCCGATGCCATCTCATTTGAAGACCTTATCACCAAACTTGAGACAGACCGCATCGCTCTTGAAAAAAGTCGCTTAGAGATAGAAAAGAAGGAAAGAGAGATAAGTTCGTTAAAATCAAGTTACGATAAGAGCCTTGAAAAGATAAATTCACAAAAAGAAAAGTTACTCGAAAAGGCAAGGCAGGAAGCCCAGAGCATACTCGAAGAGGCGAAAGAGACCGCCGACAGTACTATAAGAAATATTAATAAAATAGCTTCGGGGCTCGGTGCGCCTCTTGAAAAAGAAAGAGACAGATTAAGAAATTCCATCAAGGAAAATGAAAGTAAGAATAAGAAAAATATTGTAAAAAGCAGTCCGGCAAAGAAAGTTGAAAGTGTAAATATAGGGGACAGCGTATTTATTCACAGCCTTAATCTGAAAGGTACAGTCTCAACACTTCCCAATGATAAGGGTATACTTACGGTTCAAACCGGTATCATAAGCTCTAAGGTAAATATAAACGATCTTGAACTTCTGGACGAAAAAAATGACAACACTTTAAAAAGAACGGCTACAAGGCGTTCTCAAGGTCTTAAGTCACTTCATATATCTCCCGAAGTTAACCTTATAGGTATGAATGTGGACGAAGCCTGCTCGGTGCTTGACAAATATCTTGACGATGCTCTGCTTGCACATCTTGAGTATGTAAGGATAATTCACGGCAGAGGCAGCGGTGCTTTGCAAAAGGGTATACACGCCTACTTAAAAAGACAAAGCTTTGTCAAATCTTTTAAACTTGCGGAATTTGATGACGGAGGCAATGCGGTCACTATAGTTAGATTTTAGAATTTGGAGTAGTATATGGCAGAAAAACAAAGAATATTGATCGTAGATGACGATGAAAATATAGCGGAACTTATTTCCCTGTATCTGATGAAAGAGTGTTACGAAACAAAAATAGTTTATGACGGTGAAGAGGCTATAAAGATTTTTGAAGGATTCGACCCTCAACTCGTACTTTTAGATCTCATGCTTCCGGGCATAGACGGTTACGAGGTCTGCAAATATATCAGACAGAGATCTCAGGTACCTATAATCATGCTTTCCGCAAAGGGCGAAGTATTTGATAAGGTCCTGGGTCTTGAACTTGGTGCTGACGATTATATGGTGAAACCTTTCGATTCCAAGGAGCTGGTAGCAAGAGCCAAGGCTGTTATGAGAAGATATCAAAAGTCCAAACAACATCCGGAAGAGAGAGCACAAAATATAGTCGAATATCCGGATCTATCCATTAATTTAAGCAATTATTCTGTAGTTTATAAGGGTAACAATGTGGATATGCCGCCTAAGGAACTTGAACTTTTATACTTTCTTGCATCCAGCCCCAATCAGGTATTTACAAGAGAGCAGCTTCTTGACAATATCTGGGGCTATGAATATATAGGAGATACCAGAACAGTGGATGTTCATATCAAAAGATTACGTGAAAAGATCAAGGATCATAATTCCTGGGCTATATCAACAGTATGGGGCATAGGTTATAAATTCGAACTCAGAAAGAACGCAGTGCTATGAGTTCCTCCTTATACGTAAAATTTATCTTGGCATATATTGCTTTCGGTGTTGCCGGTTTTTTGGCTATAGCCACACTTTCTTCAAAACTTACTCATAATTACCTTATAAGCTCAAGAAGCTCTATACTGTATGATGAGGCTAACTTGATAGCCTCAACTTATTCCAACGTATATGAAGGAAGTGACCTTGATCTTAACCAGGCTTATCCCCAACTTAAAGCAGTAGCCACCTTTCTTGATTCATATATATGGATCATGAGTAAGGACGGCAAGGTCATAGTCGACTCCGCCAACAATAAAACAAATACTTATATAGAGGGTTTCGATCCGCTGGCTACCGGCAATAAGTCCTATATGACGGGCACTTATTTCGATTCCTTCTCATTTGACGTTTTAAGTGTATCCGCCCCCATAACCGGCAACTATCAAACCTACGGTTATATAGTGATCCACCTTCCCATGACCAAGGTCGTTGAAAGTCAAAATAAAATACTTAATATAGTATATATAACATTTTTTATCGTATTTTTGTTGTCGATGCTTATACTGATAATATTTCATAAAATAGTATATACACCGCTTAAAGAGATAACTACGGCTGCCAAAAGATATGCCCAGGGAGACCTGACATTTAAGGCAGATGTAAGTACCAACGATGAAATGGGTTATCTTGCCGCCACTCTTAATTTTATGTCAACCGAGCTTAGTCAGACTGAAGAATATCAAAGAAATTTTATCACTAATATATCTCACGACTTTCGTTCACCCTTAACATCTATCAAGGGATATTTGACTGCCATTCTTGACGGTACCATCACTCCCGATATGCAGGACAAATACATTCAAAGGGTCATAGATGAAAGCGACAGACTTACAAACTTACAGATAATATCCTGACTCTTAACGATCTTGATACCAAAGGAAGGCTTTTCAGAACGAATTTCGATATACACAGGGTCATAAAAGACACGGCAAAAAGCTTTGAACTTCAGTGTAACGCTAAAAGTCTAGTGATCAATCTTATCTTTACGGAAGAAAGTCAAACTGTGTATGCCGATATGACCAAGATTCAGCAGGTCTTATATAATTTGATAGACAATGCCATAAAATTCTCTAATAACAACAACTCTATAACTATTTCGACTGTTGACAAAAAAGGCAAATTGTTTGTATCTGTCAAGGACAGCGGTATAGGTATAGAGAAAAAAGATCTGACCAAGGTTTTTGACAGATTTTATAAGTCCGATTATTCAAGAGGCAAGGATAAGAAAGGAACCGGTCTTGGACTCTCCATCGTAAAAGATATCGTTCAGGCTCATGGGGAGTATATAGATGTTATCAGCACAAAAGATGTAGGAACTGAATTTATTTTTTCACTTCCTTTAGTACAATAATATTAGACTTTATTATATTACTTTTTTGTTACGATTCATGAATGTTCTTTTCATTTTATATACAAAGTTTTACATATATTTTAATGTGCTTTTTTTAATCATTGATAAATGATATACTCTCATAGTGTAATAAGGCTTATAAATTACCTAATTTAGAAGGCATTTATCACATGTGACAATTTAGCTATATAGGCAATATTTGAAGACCGGTCTGCTTTATCCGTAGATACACTCACCTTTTTCGGTTAAGGTTCTCATCGGTCTTCGTATAGCTAAATTGTTGCTAATAAATGTTTTGATCTTAATGTGTATAATTATAAAATAAATTTGGAGGTTTTTATGAGATATTTCAAGAAAATATTATTGTGTTTTTCGGTAATTGCCGGACTTTCGTCGATCAATAACACGGTATACGCAAGTTCAGCAGATAAGGATTATACCATTAGTAATGCAGCCTGGGATGCCGGTGCAAATATTGCTATAGCCAACTGGGATGAAAGTGCGGATAAGACCTCATATAAAGTACAACTTTACAAGGGTACCAAGAAAATAGACTCTGTGATCACCGTACAATCTCCTCGTTATAATTTTTCAAGAAAAATAGCCAACCACGGTGCCGGAAACTATACTTTTACCGTATATCCCAGTAAGGGTAAAAAAACCGAGACCACTATCAAATCAGATGTTCTTTATGCAGATGCCGAGATGATAGCAGCTCTTAAAAAAGATAATAATATAAATCCGAGCAATTCATCATCTTCATCTTCATCTCCCAAACAGGCGTCTACACCTGTTATAGGCTGGTTCAAAGCCGGTGATAAGTGGCAATATAAAGAAAAAAACTCTGACTTTATCAGAGCTTCTTGGAAATTTATAGACAATAAATGGTATTTCTTTGATACTAACGGATATATGCTTACAGGTTGGGTAGAATTACCCGAAGGATATTACTTACTCGGTGATAAAGGTGATATGCTTACAGGCTGGCAACTTTCCAATAACAAATGGTATTATATGGATATAAACAGCGGTCTTATGCTTAGCAATACCACAACACCGGACGGTTACAAAGTTGATGCAAGCGGAGCATGGGTGGATGCTACTGCCAACTAAGTCGGTGAAGCTTCCCCCCTCGTATTCAGACCTCTGAAACCTATTTGTCTGTAGGCTTCATAAAGAATTACAGAAACTGAATTTGACAGATTAAGGCTGCGTATGTCTCCCCACATGGGTATTCGTATGCAGCTTTCTTTATCTCTTACCAATATCTCTTCCGGTATTCCGGCACTTTCTTTGCCGAACATTATATAGTCATCTTCCTCAAAGCTTACCTGCGTATAGTTTTTTTCAGCCTTTGTGGTTGCCATAAAAAGTCTTGTTCTTGCTTTCGGATTCTTCTCAATAAAATCCTCAAAATCAGAATATATGTATAATTTAAGTTTATCCCAATAATCAAGTCCGGCTCTTTTTATCTTTTTTTCATTTAAGGTAAATCCCAAAGGCTCTATCAAATGAAGTGCCGTATCGGTCGCCACACAGGTCCTACCTATATTTCCCGTATTTGACGGCATCTCAGGCTCAAGTAATACTATGTTCATTTTCCACTCCACTGTTTTTAATAAACATTTTAATTAATATCTCTTATTATCTTATATATATCGTCTTTATCAGGTCTGTTGATAGATGAAAGCTCTTCTCCTTCACCGCATTTGTCATTTATCGTCTTATAGTTATCGTCATACAACGCTCCTATTAATACTGTATCATAGCCTTCAATAAGCATTTGCTCCTTTGTTTTTTCAGCATTGTCCGTCACTATCAAATACGCCCTTGAAAGCATATTATAGGGGTTAAGCCTATAAAGCTCGGATATTTCCACGCTGCTTTGAATTACAGGTACATTCTTCATATCTATACCCAGACCGCAGTTTAATTCTTTGGACAAGGCATAGAGCGAGGTAAGCACCCCGCCCTTTCCTATTTCATATATACTTACATCTGTAATGCTTATATTCGGTCTTTCTATATTAAGCAAAGCTTGATGTATCTTTTGTTGTTCCGAAAGATATCTGTGATCGAATCTTTCAAGCAGTTCATCCCATTTTCTGTCAAGTATAACTGATGTTGCATACGATGCCGCATATCCGTACATAAGTATACTTTTAAGTCTTTTTCTGAACATTATACTAAGCACCCGGTCCTACCAGTGAAGCACCGGAAGTCTCCTCTTTTTTATCCGGAGCAGCAGTTGTAGGTGCTTCTGTTGACTTTGCCTTTGTTTCGGATTTTGACTCAGACTTTGTTTCGCTATCCGATCCTGATTTTGTCTCCTGGTTTTGATCTGTACCCTGACCTTCTATACTTGCCTCGGTTGATGCCGCTGCAGCCTGTCCGGTACCCCTTCTGTATATGTGGTTTGATACCGCATATCTGTCAGTTGAGAGTAAAGTTCTTTCAACTTCTACTCCGTTTTCTTTAACGACCTTCCAAAGTTTTGATACTCTTCCGTCATGACCCGCAGACTCTTTTACCTCTTTTCCCGCAGGTAATGTAGGATCGTCTTTGTAGGTTATCCCTGCCGGTGTTGATGAGATTACTTCAGGTACGAATTCTATTGTACGCCCCTTGTTTCTCTTATCTTTACCCCATATTGTAAATGTAAGCTTCTTTCCGCTGGTATAAGCTTCTACATATATAGGTGTATCAAGGTTATTCTTTATCTTTATATCCTTATAAGTACCTGCTATAGCCGCATCACAGCTTGCCGGTACATAAGAAACGGTCATGGAGTGGTTCTGTCTTTGAGGTATGGATATCTCTGCTCTGAGTGCTGCATTATAAAGTGTTGTTGCTATCTGGCAGCTTCCTCCTCCTACACTGTCCACAACTCTTCCGTTCTCATAGGCATGAGCTATCTGGTATCCGTTGGCTGCTGTAAAAGGATGCATTTGTTCATATCCGGACAGCTCTTCTCCCGGCATCAAAAGATGATTTCCGAGTTTAGCCGAACCTACTCTTATGTTATTCGCTCTCGCTTCAGAAGAACTTGAAAAGTCTGTTGTATAAGTTCCGAGTACGTCTTTTATAGATTCGAGATCTTCTCTGGTGATCTTTGCTTTGCATACTCGCTGTTGCCTTAATACTTATTGAATTACTGTCACTGCTAAGCTCAGACTCTATAGTCTTTCTTGTCGCTTCCTTATCTATATTGATCGCTTCGACATCATCCGTGATCTTAAAGACACCGTTCTCTCTCTTTATGGTTGCATTTACGGGCTTATCCAAGAATCCCTTAGTCTTCTCATCCATAAACTCATCAAACTTAGTCTCATCTATTTTGTAATTCAGGTCTGTTATCTTTTCAGCCGAATTCTCATAATCGGATTTCGCCTTGTATCTTTTTACAACATTACCTGTTGACAGATTTCTTACAAGGTTTACCGCCTGTGCTTCGTTATCACAAGTAAATCCGAGTTCTTCTACCGTCGCCTTTATTGTTTTTGAAGATATATCTATATCAACAGTCTTTGATTTTATAGCATTTATTTTTTCTTGAATAAGCTTGTCCGCCTCTTCCGTTGTCTTACCGGAAAGCTCAATACCTGATATTGATACACCGTCGGGTACTACCCCGGCGTATGTCTTGATCGTAAATGCTGCAATAAATACCGCAACACCAAAACCTAATTTCGTTACATATTCCATATACCTCTTCTTCATATCTCTAACCTCTACCACAAAAATCCACGTAATCCCGAAAATACCATGGGTACTACCATGGCTAATGCTAATATAATTGCCACTACTGTTGCTATTATTCTTCTTTTTTTATTGTTGTTCATGAACTTAACTACTTCCTTTCCGAGTCTATATATCCCTTATTGAACTTTATCTTATCTATTATTCTTGAAATCTGGTTTTTACTTAGTGTATCTATATCTTTATCAAGAGTTATTTTATGACAATTTAAAATATTAAGCAAGTGTTCTTTTTGTGTCCTACTTGCCTTTTGTTCTTTTTTGATCTTAAAATTTAATTCTTTTTTTATATTTTTGTCTGCCAAAAGATCCGCAAATCTTAGCTTAAGTGCCTGATACAGACAGTGGCTTGCCCTTGCATCCGGCAAAGCCCTGTGCCAATCTTTAATATCTATCTCCATAAACTTACAAGCTTCTTTCAATACCTTACTTTGTTCTTTCGGAAGACAAAACCTTGAAAGTTCCAAAGTATCTATTCCCTCTTTTTTTAAATCCAGATTAAGGTTGACTGCCGCTTTTTTTATAAAACTGTAATCAAAAAGTACCCTGTGACCGAGTAGTGGCAGATCTTCCATAAACTCCAAAAGATCCGGCATGATTTCTTCTATCTCCGGTTTTAATTTAAGTTCATCTTCTGAAATTCCCGTAATAGCTTTGGTATGATCGCTAAGCCTCATATGAGGATCTACCAGAGTATTGAAATGTTTGGTTTCCACACCGTCTATAACTTTAACGACGGCTATTTCTATGATCCTGTCCTCTTTTACCTTAAGTCCCGTGGTCTCGACATCTATAGCTATATATGAATTACATAAACTATTCATTTCGAACACCCTAAACAAAAAAAGCTTTGCACTCGGACAATCATCATTTAGAAAACAGGTCTCACACAGAGGATTTCTTGCCTTACATACAGATCTACCCAGGCTTATGATATTGATATTCCAAAGTATCCATTCATCCTCAGGCAATACCTTCATAAGCTCATATTCAACCTTTTCGGGATCATCACTTTTTACCAGACCGAGTCTTTTACTTACTCTTTTGACGTGAGTATCTACCACTATACTCGGAATATTATAAATATTTCCCCGTATAACATTGGCAGTCTTTCTTCCCACTCCCGCAAGTGAAGTAAGTTCATCTATACCCGAAGGGACTTCCGAATCAAAATTTTCAATCAAAGCTTTTGCACATGCTATCAGATTCTTTGATTTTGCCTTATAAAGCCCTATTGAATTAATGTCTTTTTCCAGTTCCTTTATATCGGCTTTTGCAAGACTTTCCACCGTGGTATATTTTCTAAACAGATCCTTAGTCACTATATTAACTCTGTCATCCGTACATTGAGCACTTAATATTACCGCAACCAAAAGCTGCCAGGGTTTTTCAAAATTCAAAAAGATCCTCGGCTCACTTCCGTATTCATTATGTAATTTATCTATTATTCTTCCTATTCTCGCTTCTTTAGCTTTTTTACTTTCCCTCATATTTATACATTGATCTTCAAAATTCTGTTGCCCGGCTGATATTCGTAATATCTGATTTTTGCGGCATTAAGCATACGCTTACTTGCCCTTACAACTGCACTGTCCTTGTATTTGTCATCTTCATATATAACGGTCTTTATACCGGATTGTATAATAGCCTTCGCACATTCATTACAAGGGAAAAGTGTCACATAGAGTTTGGATCCTTCAAGACTCGGGCCTCTGTAGTTGAGTATCGCATTGAGCTCCGCATGTGTACTGTAGAGGTATTTCGCATTATAAGGATCTGTAGTTTCAAATTCCTTAGACCATGGGAACTCATCATCATTACAACCTGCCGGAAAACCGTTGTATCCCATAGATAGGATTTTGTTATCCTCACTTACTATGCAAGCACCCACTTGAGTATTTGGATCTTTTGATCTTAATGCCGAAAGTTTAGCTACTCCCATAAAGTATTCATCCCATGTAATATAGTCCATCCTTTTTTCAGACATATTCCCTCCAAGTATATAATTCTATAATACCGCCCGGATCCGTATCTTAATATTTTCCGGCTCAGAAAACAAACGATCCGATCAAGCCCGGCTAAACAGATCTTAAACTTATGATCGATATAAAAACTATAGACAGGTGCATCGCTTAAAAATAAGTATACAAAAAACTATGAATTTTTTCTTAGTATACACATTAAAAAGTAAACGTGGTGTGACTACGCTGAGGTTTTTTAATGTATGCTATCAGAAAAGAAGCAAGTTATTTGGTATAATTATTTTAGAAACTATGCACTAGATACCTCTGCTTTTTAAGAATCTTTCTATGACCTTCGCAATTATTACAGCTGTGCATACGATCAAAATATTGATTCCCACCTGTTTATCGGATATCTCAAAATAAAAAGAAGCCGGTTTTGATTTCATGCTGACCTTCATATCATCCTCCTATAACTTAACTATATTATATCCTGCCGCTTTTACAAGTCTGTTCATTATTGCCAAACCCAGTTCCGCCTCTTCAAAGCTTTCACTGTATATAATATCGATATTCTTTTCATCAAATCTTCTTAGTACCGCAAAAAGATTATGGGCTATATCTTCATAGGAATCTCTTGAACCTATGTATTCCACCTCATCGGCTTGTATTTTGCCCCTGTTTTCTTCAGTTAAAATAAGCCCTATCCTTTTCCCTTGCGACAAGCTTTTTTCTTTTTCCACAAATGATCTGAACTTTTCAAAGTCAGATTCAATGATGGTAAGCTTTGCCTTGGGTGCATAATGCCTGTATTTCATGCCCGGAGCTTTGGGAAGCAAGTCCTTATCGGGCTTTTTTAATATCGCCGGATCTATACTTATATTATCATCTATTACCTTAAGCATATTAAGTGTGACGGCACCCGGTCTTAAAACCACGGGTGTATCCACACTTACATCAACTATAGTAGACTCAAGTCCTACCTTGGAGTCATCGGAAGCTATAAGCATATCTATGCGACCGTTCATATCCTCATATACATGCTTGGCACTTGTGGGGCTTGGACTTCCCGAAATATTTGCACTCGGAGCCGCTATGGGAGTTTTACACAAGCGAATAAACTCTCTTGCAACCTCATCCCAAGGCATGCGTACCGCCACTGTATCAAGTCCTGCCGTTGTTTCATCAGGAAGTCCCTGCCTTTTTTTTTAGGATCAGCGTCAAAGGACCCGGCCAAAATCTGTCCATCATTTCTTTGGCTTTTTGCGAAATTTCACATGCTAAACTATCAAGCTCCTCTATATCCGCTATATGCACTATCAGCGGATTGTCTGCCGGTCTGTTTTTTGCCGCATATATTTTTTGAGCGGCATCTTTGTTGAATGCGTCCGCTCCCAGACCGTACACAGTTTCGGTGGGAAAAGCCACAAGACCGCCATTTTGAATGATCCTTGCCGCTTCCCCAAGCTTTTCTTTATCTATATCTTTACGATCTATATTTATTAACTTAGTATACATTTTTATAACAATCTGATTTTTGACTTTTCACAGGTTTCTATCATTTCCTTAGGCCATATACTTGATTGAACTTCTCCTACATGGGCTCTGTTGAGTAAAAGCATACAAAGTCTTGACTGTCCTATGCCTCCTCCTATAGTATAAGGAAGTTCTCCTTTTAGAAGCTTACTGTGGTAAGGAAGTTTCGATCTGTCTTCACAACCTGAGATCTTAAGCTGTTTTGCCAAAGATTCCTCATCAACTCTGATACCCATACTTGATATTTCCAAAGCACAATCAAGCCAATCGAACCAGAACAGTATATCTCCGTTAAGCTCCCAGTCATCATAATCCGGTGCTCTTTGTCATGAGGTTCTCCGTTACTTAATTTCGCTCCTATTCTCTTTATAAATACACAACCCTTTTCCTTGGCTATCAGATTCTCCCTTTCCTTAGGAGTCTTATCCGGATACAGGCTTAAAAGCTCCTCGGAATCTATGAAATATATATCATCGGGCAAATGTTTTACCGCATCGGGGTATTTGTACCAGACCTGATGCTCCATATGCTTGATAACTTTGAATATGGTCCTTACGGTATCTTCAAGCATTTGATCATTTCTTTCGGACTTTTCTATAACCTTCTCCCAGTCCCACTGGTCAACATAGCAGGAGTGAAGATTATCAAGATCTTCATCTCTTCTTATAGCATTCATATTAGTATAAAGTCCTTCACCAGCCTTGAATCCGTACTCCCAAAGAGCAAGTCTTTTCCACTTCGCAAGTGATTGAACTACTTCAACATTCTCAGACTTGATTGACTTTATATCAAAGCTTACAGGTCTTTCCACACCGCTCAGATTATCGTTTAATCCGCTTGACTTCGGTACGAATAAAGGTGCAGATACCCTTTCCAGATTCATCTCTTTACCGAATTCTTTTTGAAATGTATCTCTGATAAATTTTATTGCCTGCTGAGTTTGTCTTATATCAAGAACCGGATCGTAATTCTCCGGAATTATAAGCGCCATACCCTAAACCTCCTCTTAACTTACTTAAGCTTCCATTCTAGCACAATACTATAAGCAACTTCAAGCTATAATGTATAAAGATTTTGTTTCTTCGACTTTGCAATAACGTTACGTTTCTCATGTATTTACGATCACATAACCATTATTTATCATGTGTATAATATTTAACTCAATCTTCCCACACTCAAATTAGTTCAGTACAGTAAAAATTTGACAGCAACATAAACAATACTAATCATTTATGAGGAATCAGCTGATAAAAAGCACCTTATAATTCAATCATACACGCAACTCTTTTTCAAAGCTGCGACAAATTCACACAGACTGCACAACTCGTGTGCTCGCCTACTCCGTGGCGAGCTGCACTCGAACAGTCCCTGGCGTAGGGTTTCTTAAATCATCAAACTAATTCTACTGATTTTTGTATGTACTTCGTTGGTTTCAGTCAGCGTAGCTCGCTACGCCTCCTTCAACCGCCTCGTACCTAATAAAAATCAGTAACGAATTAATTCAATGATTTTGCGAACCCTACACCGGTCTGTGGAATTTGTACCTTGCTTTATCAAAAGAGTTAACCGCTACAAAGATTGAATTATAAGGTGTTTTTATCTTCCGCTACGTTACTGCTACAACGGGTATAAATAGTACAAGTTATTTAACGGTGGTAGATCTATGATTGTTTACGTTGCTAAGGGGGAGAGGTGAGGGGATGCTGGAGCGACTTTTATTCCGAACTTAAAAATAGTCCTTCCCTTACAGCATGTTTTTCCGAGCAATACATTAAATTTAGATACTTAAAAGTAATCATTGCCTTATATCAGATTTTGTTAAGGGATACAGCAACCTTATAAATGGATAGAAAAATTTTCTATAAAACCGTAAGTAATGTTAAACTACAAATTACATTCTCACTTTTGCGTGTTCTCCCTATACGAATGACTGTTTTTAAGATTTGAATAAAAGTTGCTGTTACGCCTCCCCTCCTCCCCCTTAGCAACATAAACAATGGCTATTTGTCTACTCCAAACTCTTATACAGCTACCCCTTGCGGGCTGGGATTAAAGAAACACTCCCTATTTCAATCTTTGTAGCGTTTAGTACTGTTAATAAAGTGAGTTACAAATTGTACAGACGAGGACTGTCTGAGCGTCAGTCCGCCATGCTTTTAGGCGGACAAGCGAGTTCCGCAGTCTGTACTAAATTTGTCGAAACTTTATTAACAGTACTGCGGGTATGATTGAAATAGGGAGTGTTTCTGTTTAATTCCTGACTTACAATTGTTTACGTTGCTAACTCCCCGATAAATCGGAATAGTATGGGATTTTTGAGTATTTAATTATAATTTTAATAAATTACGCTATTCCTATCAAATAAAATGGTCTGTAAGCAAATCAAAGCCTACAGACCGCAAATTTCATTTTTTACTTTTCGTTAATATTTGATTATCGACCATACATAACTCGGTTCCAATCCCAACCTCCATACCGCCACACCGGCAAGATCATTTTCTTTCATGTATTTAAGCTTAAGTTCCAGCGACTTCTCGTCTTCCAGCCACATATAATAGCTTTCGCCCGAACTTATAAGTTCTACGTAATTTTGCCCTATATCTTCTTTCCACTCTGGAGTCAGATTATTTTCCTCGACCCATTTCAGTGAAGCTTCTATTCCGAGTGCCTGACTGCTCAGCTTTCCGTTTTCTTCCTTCCATAACCTCGTATAAACAGGTATCGCATTTATCAGTTTCTCTCTCGGAACTTCTTTCAGAGTGTCATATATGGCAGACTTCACGAAATCTATCGAAGCCACACTTCCCTTATCCGATCCGGAATAATGTTCATCATAGCCCATGTTTATGATATAGTCGGCAACTTCCGCCTGTTTTCCTCTGGCATAGAATTTATTGTATGCCGCATATGAAGGATCGTCTATAGACAGGATAAGCTTGTTTTTCCTTGTATATACGGATAATTCTCTAATAAATTGTATGTAATATTTTGCTCCCTCAGCATTAAGACTTTCAAAGTCCAGGTTTATTCCGTCAAGCTCGTAATCAATAGCATCATTTATAAGTTTTTCTATCAATAATTTTCTTACACTGCTTTTTTTCAGAAGTTTTACGGTACTGACATCATCGCTTAGGTTATCCACCAGTCCCCACACCTGTAAGCCCATCTCGTGTGCTTTTTTTACATAATCTTTGCTTGCATAGGAAGTATAATTACCCTCATTATCACTTAATGAAAACCAGGTCGGCGATATGACATTCATGCCTGAGGTACCTGCAACAAGGATTTCCATGTTTTTATTGGCATCTGTATTGGTGACCTGATGCCAACCAAGTACTACCGGCTTGCCCAGACTTAAGGAGCTATATACGGGTTTTACAAATTCACTTATATTTACAACGTAATCTATATTTTCCAGGCTTTTTATTTGTACACAGCCCCAGTCTCCCTTATCGGTATACGCTTTGATCCATTTTTTATCTTTAGCTGTCATCTCGGCATTGCTATCGGTACTTACGAGCATATATACGGTCTCTTCCTTATCAAGATCCGCAACTATATCCGACTTTATACTCTCAGCGACTCTCAGTTGTGATTTTTTCTTGAGCTTTGCACTCATAAGTTTAAGACTGTCATTATATATATATACTTTTTTAATATCGGAGTCTGTAAAGACCCTTAAATTTACATTGGTATACTTCTTTATAAAGCTTATTGATACATAGGTAATATCATCCGACTTTATAAATACTTTCTTTCCTTCGGAAATATGATTTTCATCCATATATAATATCTGTTCCGGAAGAGTATACACCAGGATATTCTCTTCTGCGTCCCAAAAAAGCTTATCATTAAGGATCGCAGATGCCCAGTCATAAGGTAAATATACTTCTTTATCCTGTGCTATTGCACTTGCTGTCTGTAAACCGTCATTATATATTATAGCTACCCTATCGTCTTTCACACCATAATATGTGCTATGTTCCACTCGTTTTCCCGAAGGCATGAATAACGTTACATATATATATACTGCCGCACTTATAAAAGCCAGCAAAATAACAAACAAATAAATAAGCTTTTTGTTCCACATTAAAAAGTATCCTCCTAACCGATCGTACAATTTTTGCTTCAAAGACACTTGCCGAACGTCATGATATTATAACACAGCTTATTATAAAAAAGTATGAAGTTAATATAAACTTGAACTAAGTATATTTTACATAAAACAAAAGAGACCGCTTATCTTTATTAATAATAGACCGCAGCCTCTTTTCAGACTTATACGTTATTCAATTAAATTTATTTTGTCAAATCTTATTTCTTTTATTTTTCCGGTACTTGCATCTTCTATATAATCGGGCATATAACAGATCCCTCTCTCACAAACTGTAAGTACCTCTTTGATGTCAAATACGTTACATTCGCAACCGTCAACATATATCTCTACTCCGCTTAAACAAAGCTTAAGTATTTGTTCTATATAATTATTCTTTTTCTCCAAGCTATACTCCATAATAAATCAAATGACTTTATTAAATACCGAACCATAAGAAGTTTTCCGTAACATACACTATATATTCCTTTTTAAGGGAATTTTCCGGTATTCAATAAACCGAACATTTTTTAATTAAAGTGTAGGAGGTATAGGAGTTTTGTATTCTTAATATTCATTGTCTGTATATTTTTATTACTTATCTTTTGGTTTCCTTATCGTCTGAGCTGTATGGGAATTGCCAACTTTTCTTATACTCTCTTTTATATTTTATACGAAAGCTCCCGCTACCTCTCCTTATAGGCTTGTAAGGCAGTACTTTTAAGCTGCGACCGCAATAGTATATGATGGCTGTATATTTTGCATTTGATCAGCTTTTAATGTTTCTCTTTTTACTTTTTTAAACTAATCGATTTTTCGTTTAACAAAACAGATACGACTAAAAATAATATAGTTTAAGAGATCTTACATTTGGGAATAAATATAATAAGAAAAGATTTTTGATCGGATGTTAATAAAGCATATTCAAAATCAAACAAATTAACGGTGTTTCATTAAAGAATCAAATCAATTGATTGCAGATACCTATGATATATAGGGTTTTGTTCGTTTAGATATTTGATAGGCTGACACAAAGACATGCCAAAGTGTATCAGCTTTTTTACAAACATTTGAGAAACGTAAGATATACGTTTATTCATAGTCTTTTTCTGATCTTCTTTGATATAAAAGTATAAGCAAACTCTTCCGAATCATATACTAGGGGCTCATCTACTGTCAAAGGACTCCGATACGACGTTATTTCGTATGTATACGGGCTTTTCAGGGGGACTGTCTTCATAGCTTTGTACACATACAGGTTCTTATATCCTACCAAAATCACCTTACATTAGGATAGGTAGGATAAAAACTCCCACGTATAATGGCTTTCAAGAAGCAGAACGCTTTTATATTGCCTCCTTTCTCCATCTTTATTTACATATTATAGCTAGTTTATTACAGAGTCAACCATGAACATATATTCGGTCGATATTTGTATCGTTCGTATACAGTATACAGTGTCTCTTTGATGTGCTTTTCCAAAAGCAGTATACTTTTATTGATTATTTTTATGATTTAGAGTATCATAGGGTAAGGAGGGCATGCTATGCAAATAGAAAGATTAAGTGACTTACAGATCAAATGTACCTTGACTAACAGCGATCTTTTAGCCCGTGATATTAATATTTTAGAATTGGCATATGGGCATGAGAAGGCGAGGAATCTATTCAATGAAATGTTGCAAAGAGCTTCTCATGAATTAGGTTTTAATGCCGGCTCTCTTCCGCTTATGGTCGAAGCGATCCCCTTACCTGATGAGGGTATAATAATTATTATCACCAAGGTGGAAGATCCCGAAGAAGTAGATACAAGGTTTTCCAAATTTTCAGCATACAGTAAAGAAGTGGATTTTAAGGATATGAATTTTAATAAATTTAATTTAATGGCAGGTGCCAGACCCCAGGAGTTTTTTAGCGGTCATGAGGACGGTAATAATGAAGAAACTTACCAAAGTACATTTTCTTTTTCCAATCTTGATAAGGTTATAGATGCCGCACACATGGCGATCAATTCTTATAAAGGAAAAAGCAGCCTTTACAGACACAGAACGAACGGTAATTATGTACTTACTATAAAGGGAAGTGCCGATGATGCACAAAGCTACAATAAGACTTGCAATATACTTACGGAATACGGAATAAAGCTTTTGTCCAATTATTCAAGCGAGGCTTATTATGAGGAATATTTTGACATAATTATAAAAGATAACGCTTTGGACAAACTTTCTAAAGTATAAAGAAATCAAAAAACGGCTTGGCTTAAGAAGTAGCGATAACTTCTTTAGCAACAAGCCGTTTTTAATTGATCTAAACAGATAAGGCTGCAAGCTCATTGAGCTGCTCTACCAAAGCATCACAGTCAATACCGTGTACCATGCAAGCTTCCTCAATAGTCTCAGCTTGAGAAGCCGGACAACCGAGACAATGCATTCCCACACGCATAAGTGCAGGTGCCATATGTTCATTCAAGTAAACAATATCACCTATTGTCATATCTTTTGTAATAACCATCTGGGATCCCTCCTTTATAAAATATTTACCGAGTTTAAATATAAACCATAAGGAATATATTTACAACTAAAATCAAGAGTAAGTGTTTGTATTTTTTTCATGTGACAAAGATTCAAGAGTACAATGTACTTTTTATATAAGTTTTAACTTATTATAATCCTATCCTAAAAAAACTATTTCATGGGCAAATACATATACATGCTTAATTTAATCATATAAATGTGTATAAACTATGAACTTATTTGATCGCATTATTGTAGATATTTTATATTTTATACTAACTTTTCTACACCTTCAGTAAGTATATCCTAATTTGTTCTACAAATTGTACAAGTTAGTCTATACTAACCTATTGATTTTTGTGCTATTTTCAGCTATTATAATATCAGTAATCAATAATAGTTATAATTGATTAAAAGTAGGAGGAAATTTTATGGCTCATATAATAAATGACGGATGCCTTATGTGCGGTACATGTGCAGGCGAGTGTCCTGTAAGTGCAATATCAGAAGGAGATCCAAAGTTTGTAATAGATGCTGATACTTGTATAGACTGCGGTGCTTGTGCATCAGTTTGTCCGGCTGCATGTATCGAACCACAAGCTTAAGAAGAATATATTTGTTGTTTCAAAAATCAAAGAGAAGCATGCTCAGGCTTCTCTTTTTTTATTAAAATATTGAAGGCAATTGTCAACAGTTTATGTTTATTAAAGCATTTTTCACAATCGTAAGATACTTTTATAAAAATGTAATTGTATAAAAATTGGGCATAACCTATAATGAACTGGTTTAGAAAGCTAAGTAAAGGAGTTAATAATTATGAGAAAGTTTCGTTTTTGGCTGCTTCCTCTCGCACTTGCGGTAAGTTTCGGTTTTGCCAAGAGTAATACCGTGTATGCAAGTGCCAATCAGGCAAGTCAATCAATAAAAGCAAGCTCTGAAATAAAATCGGTCACTATATCGAATAACAAAAAAACTATAGATATCAACATGGATAACTCTGCCGATACATCCGGAACCGACGGGTCATATTACTTGTTTGAGCTTAAACCTTATGAAGGGGGTATCGGAGCAAGAACCGATTATCTTGCACAGGTTTCTTCCGGTAATGTAACTCATTCCGTAGATCTTAATCTCGGTAGTGAAAATGACAGGCTCTACAGCAGTTTCGTAGTTGCTGTGCATGACGGAAGTAAATATGTGGAGGTCTCAAACCCTCATTATGTTACCAATCCCGAAGCTGTTGCAAAAAACACACAGGCATTCCAGGATCCTATTTCAAAAAAGGGACTTAATATAGAGATAAACATGCTTTCGGATGCCTTCGACCTTGGTGTAAAGCATGTCGGTACCAATATAGCTTTTCATCAGATACTCGGAGAAGGTATAGACTTTAACTACGACGGTAAGACATACCACTTTAATAAAGGTCTTATAGAAAGTTACGATAAGACAATAAGTGCTTTATCGGGTAAGAGCATGACTGTCACAGCCATAGTTCTTAACGGTTACAACCAGGACAGACCCGAGCTTTTCCATAACGGCACTCAAAAGAACGATAAAGCTTACTATTATATGTTCAATGCTGAAAGTAAAGAAGGTTTCGAGACTACCAAGGCGATTGCCGCTTTCCTTGCGAAAAGATATGACGGCTCCAACCCTAATTACGGTAAGATCTCAAACTGGGTAATAGGTAACGAGATCAATAATCAGGCTTGGAATTACATAGGTCCCAGGGATCTGACATCCTATGTAAAAAGCTATGAGAAAGCATTCAGACTCTTCTATACGGCTATTAAGAGCCAAAGTGCCAACGACAGAGTGTATTATTCTTTAGACTTCCATTGGAATAATCCAAAGGAAAAAGACGGCAAATTAAAATACGGCGGTAAGGAAATAGTTGACAGTTTCAACTCAGAGGTAATGAAAAAGGGTAATATAGATTGGGGACTTGCTTATCACCCATACCCTTATCCTATGGTAGAGCCTGAATTCTGGGATGACGGTAATACCGGAGAACTTACAAAGGATGAGAATTCACCTATAATTAACTTCTATAACCTTTCCGTACTTACAGACTATTTTAACAACGATGCACGTAAATCACCGTCAGGTAATGTAAGACATATTATTCTTACGGAGCAGGGCTTCACAGCTCACAGTGCTTCAAGAGGTGAGGTTGACGATATACAGGCTGCAGCTTATGCATATTCATATTACATGGTCGACAGTAACCCGTTCATAGATGCCTACATACTCAGTCGTCAGATAGACGCTCCTAGTGAAGTACGCCAGGGTATCGCCTTTGGTCTGTGGAGAGCGGATATGAATATAGGTGATGCAATTAAAGCAACTACAAAAAGAAGGATCTGGCAGGTATTTAAGTACATAGATAAAAAGAATTATACTCTTCAAAATACCGAATTTGCTAAGCCGATCATAGGTATCCAGAAATGGTCCGATGTAATACCGAACTTCAGATGGAGAGCTTTGGAGCATTGATCTAAATGATCCGGAGTTGATTTTTCTAATACAAAGGCTTGCCGTACATTGTTACAGCAAGCCTTTTATCTTACTATTTGAATTTTTTATCTATTTGGTCTTGATATTATATCTATCACCTTATATCTTTATCATATTAATACATTTATTCTTCCCTTAGCATAAATATCTTATATTCTCTCAGCTTTCGGATATTAAGCAGAATATTATTAAAAATTTATATATTTAGTGCCGATTGGATCGTCAATACATTCTAATAATTACAGTATGCTAAGTAAAGGTGATTGAATTTTTATAATCTTATCTCATTTTTTTATAATCATTTTTTTAGAATTTGATTTTTCTTAATATAAATATAATATTTGTTCAGTATTATTCAATTTTCATCCTTTGATTTAAACACTTATTCCATAATTCTTCATACCTTCTCTCCTACTTTCATTTTTTATTATGTTGGACTAAAGCGATATCTGTGGTAAGATAGTGTGACGTATTAAGTAATGTCCTATATTGAAAGGAGCAGGCTATATGAAAAATTATAAAGTTGATCAGGCTGTTATTATGGCTGCGGGTTTCGGTTCACGTTTGGTTCCTCTTACATACGATACACCCAAGGGACTTCTTAAAGTTCACGGTGAACCTATGGTGGAAAGGCAGATAAAGCAGCTCAAAGAAGTGGGTATCGATGATATCACCATAGTAGTCGGTTATCTTAAGGAATCTTTTGATTATCTGTGTGACAAGTATGGAGTTAAACTTTTGTACAATCCCGACTATGCAAGCAAAAATAATCTTTCAACCATATATCATGCACTGCCTATCTTAGTTGACAAAAGCAGTTACATACTCTCTTCCGATAACTGGATCAGAGAGAATATCTTCCATTCACATGAAGAAAAAAGCTGGTACTCAAGCGTATACATAAGCGGACCAACTTCAGAATGGTGCCTTGACTATGATGAAAATGATAAGATCACAGCCGTATCCATAGGCGGACATGACAGTTTCGTAATGTACGGTCCGGTATTTTTGAGCAAGGACTTCTCCAAAGATTTTTGCAAATATGTCGAAGAGTATTATAACAGACCCGACAGCGATGATTTTTATTGGGAGCAGCTTCTTATAGACAGCTTATCGGGCAAGATCTCCTTAGGTGATATTTATATTAATAAACAGGAAAGTGACATAGTATATGAGTTCGAAAATCTGGAGGAGTTAAGAGAATTTGATCCCTCTTATAAAACCAATTCCAACAACGAAGCTATGTCTATCATCGCTAAGAGCTTCGATATACCGGAATCAGAAATATATGATATTACCTGCTTAAAAGCCGGCATGACCAATAAATCCTTTCTTTTTTCGGTAAACGGAGAAAAATTTATATGCCGTATTCCCGGTAAGGGAACCGAAGTTCTTATAAACAGAAGAACAGAATACGACAGCTACCAAGCTATAAAAGACCTTGATATATGCGATGAGATCATATATTTCGATGCCGATACCGGCTATAAAATAACAAGATATTATGAGGGATGCCAAAAACCTGACTTTACGAATGATGCCGATACTTTAAGATGTATGAAGGTACTGAACAGACTCCATAACTCGGATGTAACAGTAGGGCATGATTTCGATATAAGAGAGCGTATCGAATACTATGAAAAGATCTGTCTTGAACGTGGTGATATAAGCTTTAGAGACTATTTTGATGTTAAACCTCACATGCTGCAAATACTTGACAAACTTGACAGCTTCGATCGTAAAAAGCATCTTTGTCATATTGACTGTGTATTCGACAATTTTTATTTGTTGATGATAATAAAACAAGGCTTATAGACTGGGAGTACGCAGGAATGGCAGATCCCTTGATAGACATAGCCATGTGCTCCATCTACTCATATCTTGAAAAGGACGGGATAGACAGATTACTTGATATATACAGTTTTTCAAGATCTTACCCCGATGCCGAAGAGGCAGGATTTGATTATAATAAAAACAAAGAAGCCATATCAAAGTCTGTTGACACTCTACATAGACATATAGTGTACTCCTATGTGGCTTTGTCAGGCTTTTTATGGGCATTGTGGACGGTTTATAAGAGCAGTTTCGGCGAGACTTTCGGTGAGTATTCACTGAAGATGTACCGCTATTCAAAGGACTTTTACAAGATCTTGGTTGATGAAGGATTTTTTGCATAAGCATAATGTAATAAACTTTTTATAAATCCTCTGTTTCAATAATTCCTATATAGTGGTATATTTAAAGCAAATAAAAATCTATTCGGAAGGAAGAAATTTTTGTATGGCAAAAGTTCTTCAATAACAAAAGCCCGACGAGCTTTCAGGGCTTTTTGTTTCTGAATGAAGAAAATGACTTCAAAAGGAGAACATATGAGATTAAATTATAAAAAAGCCGTCATTATAGGTGCAGCCGGCTTAGCTATAATTTTTACGGCACCACAGAATACTCTTGCCGCCGCTACCGGATGGCAGGCTGTAAATAACAGCTGGGTATATATAGATAAAGACGGAGGCAGACACAAGGCTGGATCAAGACCGGTGACGGTTATTATTATATGGATCTGTCTACAGGTCTTATGAGTACAGGCTGGAAAAAGATCAATAATAAGTGGTATTATTTCAAAAGCAACGGTATCATGAGTACAGGTTGGTTAAATGCGGACAATACCTGGTATTATAACTTAAATGACGGAAGTCTGGTTCAAAACAGCTGGCTTAAATTGAACGATAAATTCTACTACATGCGTGGAAGCGGTTCTATGGCTACCGGTTGGAGAGAAATGGACAACGCATGGTACTATTTCAGATCCGACGGAAGATGTACATTCGGTTGGCATAAGGTAGGCGATGTATGGTACTATTTTAAGTCTGACGGTAAGATGGCTACCGGATGGCAGCTTATAGATAAGTCTTACTATTACTTTGACTCTAAGGGGGCTATGAAGACCGGATGGCTCAATGACGGTGTCAACAAATATTATATGGAAGCAAAGGATGCCACACATCTCGGAAAGATGGCTTATGATTGGAAATATATCGATAATTCATGGTATTTCTTCGATCAGGAAGGTCACATGTTAAAGGGTTGGGCAAAGAACTCAAGCTCATTCATGTACTTTGACCAGGATGGTAAGCTTGCGGTAAATACAAGCCTTACCATAGACGGCAACAGTGTAAGTTTTGATGCAAACGGTATAGCAAATACAACTTCGGTAAGCAATTCAAATGCTCCGAGCGTTTCGGCTTTACCTTCAGGTACTTCATCAGCTGTATATACCAAGGGTTCAAGCGGTCCGAACAGTTCTGGCGGATCAAACAGCAATTCGGGTCCCGGAGCTTCGGGCGGAACCAATGTAGGAGCAAAAGCTCCGAGTGCGTCTAACAATTCCGCTTCTTCTGACTCTGCCTCAAGCCAGGGATTACAGACCGGACAAACCGGCGGACCTAAAAAAGGTAACAGATAAGGAGACCTGATGAAGAAAAAAATATTAACGTTCTTATCCCTAAGCCTGTTGGTTTCGGGGATAGGTGCTACTGATTCATATGCAGCCTCGGAATGGACCATGAAGACTCCCGGTGCATACCAAATGCTTGACGGATCGACTCTTAGTGGTGTATATGCAAGAGGCGTTGATACTTCTCATTGGCAGGGTGACATAAACTGGAAAGCTGCGGCAGCGGATGATGTTAAATTCCTCATGCACGGCACAAGATATAAAGGTAAGCAGGATCCTAAATTTGTATACAATATGAATGCGGCATATAAGGAAGGTATCGCTCTGGGAGTATATATTTATTCGTATGCCATGACACCTGCGGAAGCTGAAGCGGAGGCTGATTTTGTACTTGATATGATCAAGGACTACCCTATATCCTACCCCGTAGCTTTTGACGTGGAAGATATGAATACTCAGGGAAAGCTTAAGAAAGAAGAACTTACAGCTATTATAAGAGCATTTACCAATAAAATAGAAGCGGCAGGCTATCATCCCATACTTTACGCTAATGATTATTGGATAGCAAATAAACTGGATATGAAAGCACTTAAAGACCTTGATATCTGGGTCGCAAGATATAATGTAAAGCATATTTACCCCGATCCCGTTATTTGGCAAGCTACCGAAACAGGTAAAGTCGCAGGGTTTAAGGGTAATGTAGATATAGACTTCCAGTATAAGGATCTTTCTTCCAAAACAAAGAAGGATACTTTCCGTACGATAGCCGGAAAGACATATTATTACAAGAACTATATCATGCAAAAAAATGCATGGGTCAATGATAATGATAAATGGTATTTCATGGATGGAGACGGTCTTATAGCTAAGTCCTGGAAAGTCGAGGGAGACTCAAAATACTACCTTGACGATACCACGGGAGCTATGCAGGTAGGCTGGAAGCAGCTTGATAATAAGTGGTATTTCTTTAATTCCAACGGCAAGATGGCGACCGCCTGGGCTAGTGACGGAAGCAACAGATATTATATGAATAAAGACGGTGTGATGCAGACAGGATGGCTTGATGATAACGGTAAAAAATACTATCTTAAGTCTTCGGGTGCCGCAGCTACCGGTTTTAACGATATAGACGGTAAGAAGTATTATATGGACTCTGAGGGTGCTTTAGGAAAGTCATGGGTCAAGGATTCTGACAAATGGTACTTCCTGAATAATGAGGGTATAGTCCAAAAATCTTGGATCAAAGATGCCGATAACTGGTTCTACCTTAATAATGACGGTGTGATGCAGACAGGATGGCTAAAAGAAGGTAATAATTGGTTCTATCTTAACGGTTCCGGTATCATGATGACCGGATGGTTAAAAGACGGCAATAACTGGCACTATCTTAACAACTCGGGTATCATGAAGACCGGATGGTTCAAGGACGGCAACAACTGGTTCTACCTTGACGGCTCAGGTGTTATGAAAACCGGACTTTTAGAGCTTGACGGTAAAAAAATATGCTTGCTGAAGACGGACATTTATTCGTTTCGATAACTGTCAATCATCAAGGCAAGACCTACAATATAGATAGCTTCAGGTGTGATGACGGAAGAAAAGGCTACAAATACTTCCGATACATCCGGTTCTGCAGCAGGTCCCGACGGGAATATAAGCAAGGAGGCTCCTTCAACAGATACTTCTCATTCTCAAGAGGCACCGAGATCTTAAAAAGCAAAAAGGATTCGCAAAATTTATAATTTTACGGATCCTTTTTTTAGTTTAATCAAAGAAGAATACATGTAGCCTTATTCTAATATAAGTCTTATATAAATCATTATATTACAGTAAATTTTTTTAATTTATATTATCATTTACATACAAGGAACAACAGTTTGTTTATTTATATATATACTTTTTTTATCAACGTATATCATACCTCTTATCCCATGAAACTCTACACATAAATCTTCTTTAGCGATTTTATTTTTTAATATTTCATCCATTACTTGTTTTACATCATCATCGGTGTAACCTTCTCCGTAGATCCAACCGGTATATCTTTGTATACATTTTTCTATTTTAAGCTCTTCTTTAGTCACCTTGATACTACTTTTAAAATCAGGCAAATAACCATCAGCCGCAAATAAATTAAAATAGTAATATATGTCATACATTAGTTGTCTTTTTACCGACTTACCCATAGACTTTGCAAGTTTTTCAAAAAAAAGGTCTTTTCGTTCTATCCATTCACCTATAAAGATCCCCTTCTTAGCTAATTTAAGTATCTTCTCATAGCTTTCATAGTATCCTACTATAGGACTGTTGGATATAAATACATAATCATATTGTTGTTGAGGTTCAAAATCTTGAAAAGCCATATTATATATTCTAACATTTTCCTCATTATAACATGACTCCTTAATATGATTTTTGGCATATTTTATCATCTCTTCGGAAGGCTCAAGTCCGTCGACCAAAGCACCTTCATCCATCAAAAGCTTTATATATCTTCCTGCTCCGCATCCAAGATCAATAACGGTCGCCCCTTTTAAGTCTGCATGTTGCTTGAAAAATTCAATATAGCCGTCAGCATCATCTTGCTCAGCCAGTAAACTCAGCTCCTTCGCTCTTTTATTCCACATTTGATTAGACTTATCTATATCCTGTGGAGGTCTTGTAAGAGCTTCTTTGCATATGTTTCTTATACTATTCAACATTACTCTCCTTAAAGCTTTCAGGATATGTGCCCATTAAATCATTATATACATCCTTACCGACAAATACTGTATAAATTTCTGCAGCTTTATTTGCTATGTCTACATCCGAATAATTATCGGGATGAGCAAGACTTCCCATATAGTACATATCTAAAAGAGCTGTATCAAAGTTCATTCCGTAAGTAAAATAAGGCATTATATAATAAGCCTTTTTATTCTTAAAAGCATCCAATGACTTATAAAAATCAGGATCTGCTTTCATATCCTCATCAAGTAATTCTTTACCGCTTAAATCTAAAATAATAAGCTCCGGATTTATTTCAACTAACTTTTCTTTATCTATAATTGCATTCTTCTCCTCAGTAAGCTCATCCATAACGTTATATACCTTTGGTGAATTAAAAAGATCGAGATGAGTTCTGGTTGAAAGTATTCCCTGTGCTCCTCTATAACTACAACCGCCTATATATGTCTTGGGGCTTTCACTTATATCGCCTCCTCTTTTTTCCAGATCCTGCTGAACCTCTTTTAGGAAAGAATTGATCTTTTCAGCCCTATCTTCCATCTTCATAACTTTTCCTATTATTTCAAAGGTATTATAGGTGTCATCTTCAAAAATTTTGCCATTCATTCCGGCACCCAGACCTACTACAGGTATCTCGAGTTTACTTTGCAATTCATCAAGCTCTTCTTTTGTATTTTCATAAGCTATAAAAATAACATCCGGCTCACTGTATTTAAGAAGTTCATAATCCGGCTCAAATTTAGGACCGCCCTTTCCAATAGTCGGCAGTTCTTTTAGATCCGGATAAGCATAATGTATAGATTGTCCTGTAACTGTATGCCCGGTCTTTTCAGCCTCCTCTATACCTATAAGCTTATCACTTCCTGCTACATATGTATAGAATTTAAGTGTTCCATGACCTAATGCTATTACTTTTTCAGGAACTTTTGCAAAACTCACTTCTCTTCCTGTAATATCTGTAACAGAGTAGCCTTCACTGTTTTTATTATCCTCCTGAGAACTTGAAGCTTCTGCCACCGTAGTTTGTAACTCACTGCCAGGTACTTCGCTTGAAGCTTGTTTTGAACCTGTACAAGCTGTAAGTAATAATGCTGCTCCGATAAAAGGTATTAAGTATTTCCTCATGATTATTCCTCCCGGTTAATTAAAATTATTTTTCTTTTATTATGATTTATAATTTCCACATTTAATTTATATACCTCTTTTATAGACTCTTTTGTAAGTATGCTCTCGTCTCCGTAAGCATATATTTTACCGTCTTTTAACATTATAAATTTATCCGAATAGTTTATGGCAAGATTAATATCATGTATGCTGACAATTACGGAAATATGTTTCTCTACACAGTATTTTCTTACCAGCCTCATAACAGAAACCTGATTTCTTATATCAAGACTGCTGGTAGGCTCATCCAGTAAAAGTACTTTAGGTTCTTGAGCCAGGGCTCTTGCAAGCACGACCTTTTGAAACTCTCCACCGCTTAATGTAGAAGTATCTCTCATAGCATACTCGCTCAAACCAAGTTTTTCCATGATCTCTTCGACCTTATCAAAATCCTTTTTACCGGCATTATTATTAATATGAGGAAGCCTACCTATCAATATGGTATCATATACCGTATTTTTAATTGCTGTATTATACTGACTTACATAGGCTACCTGTTTTGCCATATTGTTAAAAGATATCTCTTTAATATTATTTCCTGATATATATATTGCACCCTTCTCGGGCTTTAGCAATCTTACAAGTTGCTTTAAAAGAGTGGACTTGCCGGCACCGTTTATTCCTAAAAGTGACACAAAACAAGCTTTTTCCACATCAAAACTAATATCTTTTAATATATATTTATTATATTTAAAACTTATATCATCGACCTTTATAAGACTCATCTTAGTTTTCCTTCAGTAATATATATCCAAATACCGGTGCACCGATCATCGATGTAATAGCACCTACCGGTAAAACCAATGGTGCAGCTATAGTTCTTGCAAGCATATCACTAAAAAGCACTATTACAGCTCCCATAAGTAAGCTACCGGGTATCATAAACCTTTTATCCTCCCCTATGATCCTTTTAGTAAGCTGGGGTGCTAAAAGTCCTACAAAACCTATCACTCCAACAAATGCCACACAAATACCGGTATTAAATGCTGCAAGAAATATTGATAGATTTCTCATATACACTGTATTTACTCCCAGTGAATGTGCGACCTGTTCTCCCGAATCCATGGCATTCATATTCCATCTGTACATATATACGATTACAGAAGAAATTAGTGAGGTCAACATAATTATTACTACCTCTTTATAATTTACCCTTCCAAGATCCCCGAAAGTCCAAGCCACTGCCGCCGAAAGCTTAGTTTCATCAGCATAATATTGTATTATGATAGTAATTGCAGAAAATAAAGCATTTAAGGCTACTCCTGCAAGTATGACCTTAGTTTTATCCGATCTTTTCAAGTTGGATATAGCTAAGACTAAAATCATACAAAGTGCCGAAGCAATAAATGAACATATAGCTGTAACCATTGAACCGGCTTCCATTCCGAATCCGGACAATACAATTATTGCTATATTCGCTCCCAGGGCGGAAGCCGAAGAAATTCCTATAGTAGAAGGTGAAGCTAAAGGATTATTAAGGGATGATTGAATTATCATACCTGACAATGCTATACCTATGCCCACAAAAAAACCGCCCAGGATCCTCGGCAGTCTTATACCAAATACTATAAGATTACTTTTATCATTTCCATTACCCAGTAAAGTTGATATACTTTCCTTAACAGTCATACCTGACGAACCTACATTGATAGATATGATAGTTATAAATATTAATGCTATTACTAATGATATTAAAAAACTTATTTTTTGTGTAATTCTCTTTTTATATTGTTCCTTTATGTCCATATAGATATATAAATATTACTCCTTATCATAATAAAAGTAATTATTATCAATTAGGTTTTATAAATTAATGAGGACCGCATAATATAATATCACACAGTCCCCATTATGAGCTAATACACTATATGTTAAATAACCTCTTACTTTTTAACTTTATCGATCTGTCGATCTTTATCGGGTGATCCCGACTCTTAATTAGAATAATGTCTTAGGATCTGCGTATTCTACTTCGAAGCTGTCAGCTACGTTCTTGCAAGTAAGCTTTCCTGCGTATGTATTGATTGCACTGTACATAACATCATTTCCTTACATGCTCTCTCAAGTCCCTTGTTAGCTATCTCTAAGCCGTACTTAAGTGTAGCATTTGTCAATGCTATTGTAGATGTTCTTGGAACTGCACCGGGCATGTTACCTACACAGTAGTGAACAACGCCGTCAACTACGTATGTTGGGTTATCATGATATGTTACATGTGTAGTCTCGAAACATCCACCCTGGTCAACTGCAACGTCAACGATAACGCTACCCGGCTTCATGTTCTTTAAGTAAGCTGCCTTACCTACCTTAGGAGCTGCCTTACCCGGTATAAGGATTGAACCTACTACAAGGTCAGCTGCAGCAAGCTCTTTCTCTATAGCTGCATCTGTACTGTAAAGTGTCTGTATTCTTGCACCGAATATATCATCAAGATATGCAAGTCTTTCAAGATTGATATCAACTATACTAACATCTGCTCCCATACCAACAGCTATCTTACAAGCATTGGTTCCTACCATACCTGCACCTAAGATAACAACCTTAGCCTTTGGTGTTCCGGGAACGCCTGAAAGTAACATACCTGAACCGCCGAATGGCTTCTCAAGGTACTTAGCACCTTCTTGTATACTTAATCTACCTGCGATCTTGGCTCATAGGAGCAAGAAGAGGTAATGTACGGTTTCTTTCAAGAAGTGTCTCGTAAGCAACACCCTTAACCTTGTATTGAAGCAATGCATCCATTTGCGGTCTATCAGCTGCTATATGTAAATAGGTATATAATATAAGATCTTCTTTAAATAATGGATACTCTTCCGGTAACGGCTCTTTAACCTTAACCATCATGTCTACTGTATCCCAAACTTCTTTTGCTGTATCACAGATCTTTGCACCTGCAGCTTCGTACTCGCTTGTTGCAAAACTAGAGCCCACACCTGCATCCTTCTCTATGTATACTTCATGCCCTGCATTTACATAGCTCTTAACATTGTCAGGTGTAAGGCCAACACGAAATTCGTTATTCTTAATCTCTTTTACGCAACCAACTCTCATAACAGACTCCTCTTATTTAACTTTATTTTGCTAATAAAAACATGTTTTTATATAATATATTATGTAATTATATTAGCACTTTTTTCCGTTCTTGACAAGTGCTATTCTTTTTTTAACAAAAAATATTTTTTTAACAGCCTTGATTTTATGCAGAATTTATACATTATCTTATTACGGATCTGTCTCAAAGCCCCTAATATCGTAAGGAAAGCCTTATTTCCCGTTTAGACTTACGATTACTTTTGATTCCATATCATATATCCCAACTGTATTTATTGGAAATCACGGTAATGTTTGCCACATCATATAATCTGTGATATACGACATGCTGACCGTTCTCAAATCCCGTACAGCTCATTGATACCAGGTATTCCCCGCCCTGAAGATTCATCTTCTGCTTAAATTCCACATCATAGGTATCTCCCGGATGTACTTCTTCTACATCGATAAGTTCAAACATTGTGTTGGTACCGCTAAGCTCCGTACCTTTTTTATCTTTAATTGTATAGGTAAATATAGGTTGTTTTATATCGGCAAAGAATCTGATCCTTTCTTTTATGGTAAACTCTTCTCCTTTTATAAGGAGATTGCTAATCTCTCCCTTGCTGTCTATCAGTCCCAGATCGTAGATCTCAGCCCTACCGTCTCCGTACTCTGTTACATTGGGATTAAGTGAAAGAGCTTCTTTCATAAGCTTTCCCGATTCAAGAACGGCTGCTCCACCCGAGTTTTTTTCATCCTCCGCTTCCTGTTCCGGCTCAAATCTGTTGGCTAATATCTTTTTATAAAGGTCTACTATCTCTCCCGCATTACCTTCGGCTACAAAGCTTCCTTTGTTAAGAAGTATTACCTTATCACAATACTTTATAACACTTCCCATATCATGAGTCACCATAAGTATCGTCGTACCCTTTTGCCTTATCTCATCCATCTTCTTATAACACTTTGACTGGAAGAATACGTCTCCGACACTCAGCGCCTCATCTACTATAAGTATCTCCGGCTCTACATTGATGGCAAGCGCAAAAGCAAGTCTTACAAACATACCTGAAGAGTAGGTCTTGACCGGCTGATGTACAAAGTCTCCTATATCGGCAAACTCGAGGATCTCCGGAAGTTTCTTCTCCATCTCCTCCCTGCTAAATCCCATCATCGTACCGTTCATATATATATTCTCTATTCCGGTATAATCCATGTTAAAACCCGCACCAAGCTCAAGGAGTGCCGAAATATTGCCATCGACCTCTACTTTGCCGCTGCTTGGATTGAGAACTCCGGTTATTATCTTAAGGATCGTGGACTTTCCGGATCCGTTAGTTCCTATAATGCCTACAGTAGTTCCCTTTTCTATTTCAAAGCTTATCTTATCAAGGGCAAAAAATTTTTTATGATAAGTTTTCTTGGTAATACTCATAGCTTCCAGAAGCCTATCTATAGGTTTATCATATAATCTATAAATTTTTGTTACATCCTGAACGGATATAGCTAAATTCTTCTCCATAAATCCTCCTTATAAGACATCTGAAAAATGTACCTTGAGTTTGTTGAATATTCTGACAGACAACCAGAACAAGCCTAAGGTAACCGCCCAAAAATATAAACTTAGCATAGGCCTTTGCCAAAACGCATTACCTTGTAACATACTGTCTCTATAACCAACGACTATATAATAAAGCGGATTTATCCTAAGTACCTTATCTATCCATGCCGGTGCCTGAGGAAATATATCGGGACTCCACATTATAGGAGTTGCCCACATGCCGAACTGCAGGGCTATGGACACTATCTGTGACATATCCTTGAAAAACACATTTACCGCAGCACAAATATATACTATAGAAAGCGAATACATACTTAAAGCAAATGAATAGTAGGCTATCTGCAACCATGATATCATGGGAAGTCTTCCTTGCAACAAAAACATCGCTATCATAATAAGTATAAATATGACATGAACTATAGCCGAGGAAACCAGCTTTATGATGGGAAGTATCTCTACATTGAATACTACCTTCTTAACCAGATAGTCATAATCTTTAAGACAAGTCGTACCTGCCGTAAGTACCTCACTGAAATAAAACCACGGAACTATGGCAGGTATGAGCCAGAGTACGTAGGGCGTATCGGGTATGGGCGGTGTACTTTTGAATCCCATTTGGAATACAAGAAAATATATAAGTACCGTAACCATTGGCTGTACGAACATCCATGCCACACCGAAATAAGAGCCTACAAAACGTCTTTTAAAATCCGACTTTGCCAGGTCTATTATTAAGTTCCTTTTTTCTATAGTACTTCTTATAAGTGCTATAATTTCTTTCATAATTCTCCTCTATCTAAAAAATAAATGCATCCTTAAAGGCGGGTAATTTAGAATCTTTTTCCGATATGACAGGTTCAACACCCTCCGGTATATGCCAATCTATAGCTATATCTTTGTCATTCCAGATAATACCGCCCTCATCGTTAGGATGATAAAAATCCGAACATTTATATGCAAATTCCGCTTTTTCAGAAAGCACCAAAAAGCCGTGAGCAAATCCCTCCGGTATGAAGAACTGTTTTTTGTTCTCAGCACTTAAGATAACTCCGAAGTGCTTTCCGAAAGTAGGCGAATCTTTACGAAGATCAAGTGCCACATCAAATACCTCACCGCTCAATACTCTTACAAGCTTAGCCTGCGGATGCTCTTTTTGAAAATGCAATCCTCTCAGAACTCCTTTTGAAGACATTGATTGATTATCCTGCACGAATTTTTTATCTATACCCGCTTTTACAAAATCAGCCTCATTGTAACTTTCAAAAAAGTACCCTCTGCTGTCTGCATAGACTGTAGGTTCTATAACATATAATCCTTCTATTTCACATCCGGTAACAACTATCTTTCCCATAATTTCTTCCTTTTTAAATATTATTGTATTACGACCTACACTCCGATATCACGACTTTTAATTTTACTATAAAGGTATAAGTAGAACAAGACCTTTTATTTTATGAATGTAAATGTTCTATGTTACTTTTAGGTGTATTATATATATATTATCAAATTAAAATTTACTTTCAGAAATATATTGGCTTACATTCATCCCTGTCTGATTTATATAGTAAAATCAATAAATTCTCCTTTGTGACAAAGATGAATGAACTGCTTGCGGCTTAGTATTTTCCTATACTATTAATCATTATCTTGTCTTGCTATATAATAAGCTCCTAAAAGCCCGGCTTTATTGCCGTGGGCAGCAAATCTGACATCCAGCTTTTCGTACATTACCGGCTTTAGATAGACTGATAAAAACTTAAGTATGAGGTCTTTCAATATATCTTTTTGCTCCATGATGCCTCCGCCAAGCACTACGGTATCGGGGTCGAGAACATAGCATATATTGGCTATACCCTTACTTAGATTTTTACAAAGCTTCTCTACTTCGTATATACAGTCCTCGTCTCCATGTTTATAATATTCAAAGATCTTATGTCCGTTCCATTCTTCAATACCTGCATTTTTTTTCTTTGCCACAGCCTTACATAAAGTTGAAGTCGAACAAAGTTCCTGAAAATTCTTTTCACAGCCGTCTATCCACATATATCCGACTTCACAGGCACTGTAGTTCGCTCCGTGATATACTTCTTTCTCCGATATAAAACTTCCGCCTATACCTGTTCCCACTGTAAGACAGAGCATCTTTTCGGAATCCTTACCGGAACCCGATATAAACTCTGCAAATGCGGCACAGTTTACATCATTTTCCACCACACAATATAAACCGTATTCTTTTTCTATAATATTCTTCCACTCCGTATGTGAGTAGTCCGGCATGGTCTCTCCGGCAAAAAATACCTCTCCTTTTTGAGTGTCTACCATTCCGGCAGTTGAGATCGACACAGCCTTTAATGTGTATTTTTTTATATATTTATCTATGATAGCTCTTACATTATCAACTACTTTTTTACCTCCCAGATGAGCCTGAGTGTCCGTACTTCCACTTTCCGTAAAAACCGCCTCCTCATCAAGTACAGCGTATTTTATTGCGGTACCTCCTATATCGAGACTTAAATATTTACACATAATATCCTATATAACTTTCCTTTCCGATATTTACATATAACCCAAAGCTTCTTCGAAAGTCATCCAAAAATGAATCCCGTGAGAAGAGTCATGCCATCTGTCATCATTATAAGAATCGGCATATACAGTCTCTCCCAGACGATATATAAAGTTCTGATCCACATAAGACATGGCTTCTTTGAAAGACTCCTTTTTATTAAGATCCGTTATGGCAACAACTTTTGCCTTATCGCAGCGACAGGCATTGGTGGTTGCCGAGCATCTTTTTGCATCTTTAGGTATCAAAAGTTGCACCATACGTTCGTTAAAACATTTTTTATATCCGAAAATATATCCCTCCTGTGGACAGTAATTTCTGAAGAATTTAGTTCTGTCCGTATCCGAAAGACCATCAAGTTTTGCCTCCCAAAGAAGAGCTGCGAAAAAGTCGGTTCCGTCACAATCTGTATTTGACAGATCGCAACCTCTAAGGTCTGCACTAAAAAGATCTGCATCCTTAAAACTCGAACCCGAAAAATCACAGTTTGAAAATTTGCTATGATGAAGTTTTGCATTATCGAATTTACATGACCTGAAATTAATATTCTTAAAATCACTGTTGGAAAGATCCGTATTGCTAAGATCTATGCCTTCAAGTTTTTTGGTCTTCATGCTGATGTAAGTGAGATCCAGAAGGTGTTTCTCCTCTTTTTTTCTAAAATCATCAAGCAAACTTTTTAATTCTTTTTTTGTCATTTTATTCATAAATAAACATCCTCTTTTAATTATAGTAATAGATACTATTTTTTATATTGACAGTTTGGAAAACCTAATTTAGAATATATTGCATTATGTATACAGTGGGAGGTATTCATGAAGATAAATAATAAACCTTCTACCACCTTTGCATTATACCTTATATTAGTTGTTTTAACAGTAAGTGTCTACCCAAAAAGTGTCAGATTACTTATGAATACAAACTATGATTTTAATGCCAATGTCGCAAGTTCGGCACCTGTGAGTAATACCGCTTCACCTCAAACCGACACTACAGCCCCCTGGAGCATAGTCGATTTCGTATTTGCTGAGGAGGAAATACCCGGAACGGGTGACGAGCAGGGAAATCTGGATGTGGAATATACCATAACCGGACTTTCCGAAGAAGGGAGAAAAAAACTTAAAAAACGTAAAAAACTTGTACTTCCCTCCAAAGGAAAGGATGACAGAACTCCTGTATGGATAAGCAAGGGGGCTTTCGCCAATCTGGACTTGGAGGAAGTTGAAATCCCGGGTAACTATACCCATATTCAATTTCACGCCTTTGCCGGAAGCAGAATAAAAAAACTTGTACTTCACGAGGGTGTGGTATATGCCAACAAACATGCCTTCGCAGGTAATAAGATAGAGGAACTCATACTTCCCTCCACTTTCCGCTATGCTGCCAAGGGTGCATTTAAGAACAATAAACTTAAATCCCTCGTATTACCCAAGAAAGTAGAAAATATAGGTGAAGAAGCCTTTATGAACAATCAGATCTCAAATCTGGTATTTAAAGGTCAGATAGTTCACATTCATGCAAAAGCCTTTGCCGGCAATAAGCTTTGTTCTGTAAATATTCCTCTTTCGCTTAGAAATGTAAAGGACAGACTTACCGGTATTCACGAAAGTGCCTTTGATGACAACCCCGGGCTTCCTGATCCTAAAAACAAATCGGAAAATAAGGTTTTTTTGTTGACACCAAAAAGAGATAATCCTTTTAAGCTATTAAGCAAGGGGAATTTTATAGTAGATCCCTAGAGTTAAATTTTAAGGGGCTGTTGCATTTTAAGATCTCTACAAGATAAGTAAAGGCATTATGCCAATATGAACTGTATCTTGCAAAAGGTCTTAAGTTTGCAACACCCCTTTAGTTATTCTCTTTCCAAAACGGTAGTCTTACTCAACATAAGATACCTGTGATTTATGTAAGTACCGAAGTGAAACTTTTTGTAATAAGTTGAGGTCTTGTTATTGCAGATCCCACTACAGTGCTGTATACACCAAGTTCCATAACTCTTTTCAGTTTTTGAGGGGTATTTATATTACCCTCTGCTATAAGTTTGGCATTTACCTTATCCAGCGCCTCACTTATAAATGCAAAATCATCAGCTTCTATCTTAATATCCCTGCTTTGTTTCGTATAACCCACAAGAGTCGTTCCTATATAATCAAATCCGAGTTTGTCGGCAAATATTATCTCATCCATGGTGGAACAATCAGCCATTAAAAGCTGATCGGGATATTTTATCCTTATTTTGGCATAAAAGTCACTAAGACTTTCTCCAAACGGTCTCTTTGAAAATGTTGCATCCAGAGCAATGATCTCCGGTTCTACTTCTGCGAGTTCATCTATCTCCCTCATAGTCGGAGTTATATAGATCTCGCTGTCTTCATAATCTCTTTTTATTATTCCTATAATGGGCAGGTCAACATTCTTTCTTATTTCCCTGATATCTTCAACAGTATTAGCCCTGATACCCTTAGCACCGCCCTGTTTTGCGGCAAGTGCCATTCTTCCCATTATAAACGATGAGTGTAAAGGCTCATCTTCAAGTGCCTGACAAGATACTATAAGCTGCCATTGAATCTGTTCTACATCCGCTTTCATCACACCTGCTTTCCGATCACATCCGCCAATGCCTCAGCCAGTCTTTTATGACTTTCCTTGTCCAGATGCATGTAATCTATCTTATTCATACTGACATACAAACCCGCATCTAAAAATTCACATTTACAATCATCAGCACAAAGCTTGTAGGTACCTTTCAGTTCATAAGACTTGTCGCTGCATACCCCCATCTCTCCCGATACATCTGAAGTCTCACACTCTTTTTCTATAGGTGCGGGGCTTACAAGAAGTATCCTTGGCTTCTCTTTCCATACATCCGCACTTTGTGCCACCTTTATAAGCCTTTTTGCGCCGTCCGCTATATTTTTTGCCGTTGCCGAGAACCTTTCTTTACAATCATTGGTACCCAGCATTATTATAAGCATATCTATAGGAGAATGAGACTGTAGGCAGGGCAGAAGGTATCTTAGTCCGCTAAGTCCTTCATTTAGCGGGTCGTCAAATACGGTGGTTCTTCCGCATAAGCCCTCTTCTATTATATGGTATTCCTCACCTAAAATATTTTGCAATACACCTGTCCAACGCACATCCTTTGCAAATCTTCCTCCACTGTATGCGTCATATCCCCAGGTATTGGAATCTCCAAAACAAAGTATTCTCTTTTCCAAATTATTCCCCTCCAAATATTTAATTGATCTTGATACAGCTTTCTAAACTGCATATACTAAGATACAGTGTCTCTATCCCTTTACCGCTCCCATTGCAAGACCCTTAACAAAATTCTTTTGAGCCATCCATACTATTATAAGTACAGGAAGTAGAGTAATAAATGCGGTCACTGCCATCGGTCCCCAAGCCAATCCTCTGTCTGTGATAAATCCGGATATAAGTACCGGCAAAGTCTTTGATTTATTGATACTTAATATTACCGCAAATAAAAACTCGTTCCATGCTCCTATGAATGCAAGTATCGCAGAAGCTATGATACCCGGCTTTGTTATCGGAAGTATCACCAGAAAGAATCTTTTGGTAAAACTGCAGCCGTCAAGCATGGCGGATTCTTCAAGTTCTCTCGGAAGCTGTTCGAAAAATCCCATCATCAGCCAGATAACAAGCGGCAGATTAAAGCTTGTGTTCATGATGATAAGAGCCCACAAAGTATCAATAAGATGCAAGGTCCTCATAACCAGATATACCGGTATGGCAGTTGCTATAGCCGGATACATTTTCTGTATCATAAACCAAAGTCCGAAATATTTTCTCGCTCTTTTTCCTATATTACCCCTTGCTACCGCATAGGCGGTCATTGCTCCGAAAAGCACGGATAAAAATGTAGATACTGCCGCTACCACAAAGGTATTGATAAAATTATTCAGAAGTTTATCTTTATTCAGTACTTCTATATAACTCTCGCTTGACCATCTTGTCGGAAAAAGTATGGGAGGATAAGCCAAATAATCGGCTTTCACCTTAAAAGAGCTTATCAAAAGCCAATAAAGAGGAAAGATTATAAAAAGCATACTTATTATAATAATGATTATTCTTGTAGGTCTTCCGGCGAAGTTTCCTATAATACTGTCAGTATGTGCTAATTTTTTCTTCATTATATCTGCGCCTCCATCTTATCTCTCAACTTTAAAAAGAAAGCTGTGACTACCGTCATAAGTACCACGAACATGATCGCCAAAGAGGCTGAATATCCCGCATCGAAAAGTTTAAGTCCTTGTTTGTATATGTAGTTGGGGAGCATCTCAGTCGCACTTCCGGGACCTCCGTTGGTCATAACGTACACTGTATCGAAGACCTTGAAGGCATCCACGAATCTTAACATCACCACTACTGTAAGTACCGGACTCATAAGCGGAAGCACTATTTTTGTGAATATCTGTCCGTTGCTTGCCCCGTCCACGGTAGCCGCCTCAAGGCAGTCTGTCGGCAGCGACTTAAGACCTGCGGCACATATGATACTTACCCAAGGTGCAAGCTGCCATACATTGACCATTATGACAGAAAGCATAGCAGTCTTGGGACTGCTTAGCCAGGTAATGCTCGGCACCCCGAAGAAGCCCAAAAAGTAGTTGATCACGCCGGTAGAAGAATCCAGCATCATACGCCACAAAGTACCTACAGCTACCGGAGCCATTATCATAGGAATAAGACAAATAGAGGTACATATCCTTGCCCACATCTTATCGGAACAAAGCGCCATAGCAAGAGCCAGTCCTATTACCAGTTCCAAGGCAACCGAAAAAACCGCAAATACTATAGTATTTACAGTGCTTGTAAGTAACATTTTATCGGTAAACATCCTTATATAGTTTCCTAAAAATATAAATTGAGGGACTGCTTTGGGAAGATTTAATTTAAGCCTGAAAAAGCTTAAGTACACCGAATATAATAAAGGAAATAATGCAGTAATAGCCAAAAAAATCAAAGTCGGCATTATAAAAAGCCATGATGCCACTTTATCCTTAGCTATCTTCTTTCCTTTTTTTCTTTTAATATCTGACATAAATATACCTTTCCGCTACTGTATCGTATGAATTATTTACCAACGACCGTATAGCAAAAGCGGACTTTCCCAAGCTCTTTGGCAAAGTCCCGTTAATGACCCGGAGTTTGCTTTGTAGGTAGCTTTACCGCATACGATACAGTATTATATGAAAAGCTGCCGCAAAGTAATATGATGCGACAGCTCATTATAATATTATTGATTATCTGTTATAATTTTTGTACCTTCTTCAGGTGGTGCACTCTCAAGTGCCGCCTTGATTCCTTCTTCCATCTTCTTTACCGCATCTTCAAGCTCTATCTGTCCTGACATGTACTCGCTTACAACAGTATTGAGCATAGTGTCTACTTCTGTAGAAGCAGGTATTCTCCACCAAAGGTTGGCTGTATCAAGGGCCTTTCTAACTGTATCCATGTAAGTACCCTTTATGCCGTCCTGCTCCCAGAAAGCCTTTCTCGGAGAAAGTATGCCGTATTCTTCATAGAATCTGTTTTGCATATCGGCACTTGTATACATCTTTATCCACTCCCATGCAAGATCCTTATTCTTTGAACTGTCTGGTATAGAAAGATCCCATGCGCTTAAGAGTGTTGTACCTGTTTTCTCATACGGTATAGTGTCAAGTGCCCACTTTCCCGCTACCTTTGACTGTGACTCATCATCCGCTGCCTGTACAAGTCCCAATGTAGGCCAGGTTTCACAGATAGCTGCCTTGCCGTCTAAGAAAGCCTTTATAGACTCTTCGGTACCCCATGAAAGTATAGCGGGATCCGCATAGTCTTGTATCTCTTTTAAGTGCTTAAGTGCTTCTCTTGTCTCAGGAGAGTCGATAGTTACATTCCAATCCTCATCAGCCCATGAACCTCCCATAGACCAAAGTACATAGTCGAATACTCCGCCAAGCTGTCCTGTGGTTGCAGATACTGAAATTCCGTAAAGACCTTCATCCGGCTTAGTATTGGCCTTTGCAAGTTCTCTGTACTCTTTCCACGTCTCAGGTAAACCGTCAGGAAGCAAGTCGGTTCTGTATGCAAAAAGCTGTGGGGTACTTGCATTAGGAATACCTGTAGTAACACCCTGCCATGTACCGGAGTTCTCTAAAACTTTCTCTATAAACTCATCCATCTTGTATCCGTCTTTTTCAATATAGCTTGATAAATCTGTCATATATGGAGCAAATTCACCGTCCCACTGGCTTGCTACATCGATCACGTCATAAGAACCGGTTCCGCTTGTAAGATCGAGCAATGCCTTCTCATGTAATGTTGTGTAAGGGAAGTCAACTACCTCCACCTTAGCGCCTGTTTTCTCTTCAAACTCGGCAACCATTGACTTTGCGGCATCCGCATATACGCTTGACATATATAACACGCTTAAAGTCTGACCTGCATACGGCTTATCACCCGTAGCTGCATCTGCAGCCGCTGTAGTATTCTCTGACGAACTACCTCCACCCGCACAACCTGATAAAAGGCTGAGTGCCATAGCGGAACTTAAAAGGATACTTAAAAATCTTTTCTTCATAATTACCTCCTGCATTAAATTACAATAACCGCCATTATAGGCAGTTTAATATTTTCTTGTATACCTTAGGTTAAACTAATGTCTATAGCCTAAATCAAATCTATAACTTATTTTTTCTCTTACTTATTACTTTCTCTTTCTTATTACTTTCTCTTCCTTCAAAAATAAAAATTTTTTTCATATTTTTATATTCCCTATGTTAGCACTAGACTTAAAAGCTTGTCAATTGTGCATAATTCATTTATTTAGCTTTATTTTTTTTGTGCATATTGTATAATATTTTTATCAGTAATCATTCTTATAATCTAAAAAAATTTCTTTTATTTTTTTACACTGTATCCTAAGTCTAATTATCGGTAAAACTCCAATATTGCGTAAGTTTATATTGATTTTCATAAAAAAATATTATTGACTTTTTGAAATTTTTTTCATAATATGATTATACTGTAGCTTTAATAGCAAAATGTTCGTAAACCTATATCTATCAATATTTAAGAGTTACTATGAAACTTTATTTCGATCTAATATCGGTTTTTAGGGAGCCTTAACAAATGACAAAAAATAACTTGATCACACAGATTCATAACGCTTATTACAAAATGACCAAAACCGAAAAAAAAGTTGCCGACTTTGTTTTGTCCAATCCCAAAGAGGCACTTAATATAACTATTAACGAGCTTGCAAAACTATGCGAAGTAGGTGAGACCAGCGTATTCAGGTTTTGCAAAACACTTGATCTTAAAGGCTATCAGGATTTCAGGCTTTCTTTAGCCTTAAGCACTGCCGATTTCAATATTCTTAATAATAATGGTGAATCCGACAACTCATCTTCAAATGACTCCAAAGCTAACGCTTCAAAGATCATGGACACATATATCTGTGCTTTATCCAAGACTTTTGAACACCTTAATTACGAAGATATCCGAAAAGTTGTACATTATATCTTAAATTCCAAAAGTATAAATCTGTTCGGTTTCGGAGGCTCCGGTACCAGTGCTGCCGAAGCAAAGAACAAGTTTATGAAAATACTTCCTAATATCATGTATAGTCAGGATTCTCATATGCAGCTTACCCAGGCAGCATTACTTGGCGAAGAAGACCTGGCAATAATTTTTTCCAATTCCGGAATCACCAAGGATTGCATAGAAATAGCAAAGATCTGCAACAATTCTAAAGTTAAAGTTGTTTTTATAACAGGATTTGCCAAGACTCCGGCTCTTGAATTTAGTGACGTACTATTGCAATGCGGTGCCAGCGAAGGACCTTTAGACGGAGGCTCTATAGCCGCTAAGACCGCCCAGCTTTTTCTGGTTGATATTTTATACAATGAGACATTTAAAAGTCTGGGCAATGTGGCACTTGAGAATAAAAAGAAAACTTCTGAGATCATAACGGGGAAAATGATGTAGAATGCTGATTTGTCGGGGAGTTAGCAACGTAAACAATTGTAATCGTTTGTGGGAAGTCAGATGATAAAAAACACCTTATAATTCAATCATACACGCAACTCTTTTTCAAAGCTGCGACAAATTCACACAGACTGTGGAACTCGTGTGCTCGCCTACTCCGTGGCGAGCTGCACTCGAACAGTCCTCGTCTGTGGAATTTGTACCTCGCTTTATCAAAAGAGTTAATCGCTACAAAGATTGAATTATAAGGTGTTTTTATCTTCCGCTACGTTACCGTTACAACGGGTATAAATAGTACAAGTTATTTAACGGTAGTAGATCTATGATTGTTTAAGTTGCTAAGGGGGAGAGGCGGGTGGGATGCGGGAGCGACTTTTATTCCGGACTTAAAAATAGTCCTTCCCTTACAGCATGTTTTTCCGAGTAATACATTAAATTTAGATACTTAAAAGTAATCATTGCCTTATATCAGATTTTGTTAAGGGATACAGCAACCTTATAAATGGATAGAAAAATTTTCTATAAAACCGTAAGTAATGTTAAACTACAAATTACATTCTCACTTTTGCGTGTTCTCCCTATGCGAACGACTGTTTTTAAGATTTAATAAAAGTTGCTGCTACGCCTCTCCTCCTTCTCATTAACAACGTAAACAACAGCTACTTATCTCTCAGAACCCTTTATACAGCTACCCCTTGCGGGGTGGGATTAAAGAAACACTCCCTATTTCAATCTTTGTAGCGTTTAGTACTGTTAATAAAGTGAGTTACAAATTGTACAGACGAGGACTGTTTGAGCGTTAGCTCGCCGCCTCCGGCGAGCGAGCAAGCGAGTTCCGCAGTCTGTACTAAATTTGTCGAAACTTTATTAACAGTACTGCGGGTATGATTGAAATAGGGAGTGTTTCCGTTTAATTCCTGACTTACAATTGTTTACGTTGCTAACTCCCCGATAAATCTGAATTTTGATAGCTTAAGTACTGTTTTTTAATATATTCAACTTATTTTGAGTGTGAAAAGTTTGAGTTAGGTATCTAAAATACTATACTTTAATAGATAAAACAGATAACTTGGAAGTAATATAAAATTTTACGGACTTAGGAAGTACAATCCTCAGTCCGTTTATTATTCTTTAATAAGTTTTATATTGGTATGGTGTAGAGATAAAACCCGCTAAATACCCCATCCCTACAAATTCTTCGGTCCGAAACCGAAAGGTAAAATATCTTTAAGCAGATAACTTTTTATCTCATCATCTTCATCAAGCAACAGTATCCTGAACTTATCGCTTTCACAAAATTCCATCATGACCTGTCTGCATACTCCGCAGGGAGGACAAAACTTAAGCCCGTCCTTATCATAGCCTCCTACTATGGCTATGGCTTTAAAATCCGTTACCCCTTCGGATACCGCCTTGAAATGCTGTCCTTTCCGCACAGTTTGTAGGTGTGTAGGCGGCATTTTCTATATTACAGCCCTTATATACCTTACCTTCTTTGCTAAGTAAGGCTGCACCCACCTTAAAATCAGAATAAGGTGTATAGGCGTTATTTCTCGCCTCTATTGCCAGATCAATAAGCTCTCTGTCACTCATCATACAAGAAGCTCCTTTTTGAAACTTACTCCGCATACATTATTATCAAGATCATATATATCAAGAATAGTCTTTGCCACATCCGCAAAACTCTCTCTTATACCGAGATCAACTCCTTGCTTTACGGATTTTCCGTAAGCCAATAAAGGCACATACTCTCTTGTGTGATCGCTCCCCTTAAATCCCGGATCGCAACCGTGGTCGGCACTTATCATAAGTATGTCGTCTTCTTTCATCTTAGGTATAAATGTACTTAAGAATTTATCAAACTCGGAAATAGCTTCGGCATAGCCGTCAATATCTCTTCTGTGACCGTAGATCATGTCACAATCCACCAGATTAACAAAACAAAGTCCGTTAAAGTCCATATCCAAAGCTTCAAGAGTCCTTTGCATACCCTCAGCATTGCTCTTTGTTCTTACGAAGTTTGATATACCTCTTCCGGCAAAGATGTCATATATCTTTCCTACAGCATAAGTCTCCAGACCGTTCCTGTGAAGTATATCCAGTACGGTATCTGAAGTGGGTTCCAAAGAAAAATCATGTCTGTTGGCAGTTCTTTCATAATTACCGTTCGAACCTATAAAGGGTCTGGCAATTACTCTGCCCACGGCATGTTCACCCTTAAGAAGTTTTCTTGCCATCTCACAATATCTATATAACTCTTCAACAGGTACAAGATCCTCATGGGCTGCGATTTGGAACACACTGTCCGCAGAGGTATATACTATAAGTTTTCCGGTAGCGACATGCTCATCCCCGTAATCTTTAATAACTTCGGTTCCGGAATAAGGTTTATTGCAAAGCACTCCCCTGCCTGTAAGCCTTTCGAACTCATCTATGATCTCCTTCGGAAAACCGTCAGGATAGGTAGGCATAGGATTTTTTGATATGATACCGGATATTTCCCAGTGTCCTGTAGTAGTGTCCTTGCCCTTTGACTCTTCACTTAATTTTCCGTAAGCTCCTATGATCGCTTCTTTGCTACCTTTAATTCCCAATCCGTCTATATTAAGAAGTCCGAGTTTTTTCATATTGGGTATATTGAATTTATCCGATTTCATGATACTTTTCAAGGTACTTGAGCCTTCATCTCCGAAGTCTTTGGCATCTTTTGCTTCACCTATTCCGAAACTATCAAGCATAATTAAAAAAATTCTTTTTTTAATCATTTTTCTGTACTCCTTTTTAATTCTCTATATTTATATACAACCTGAATATCTCACATTTTTATATACTTAAAGTATAGCACAGAGCTGTGTTTTTTTAATGAATACCTTTTGTAAAAAAACTAAATATTATTTAATCAATAAAAAAATATACTAGATCTCTAATTGTTCATGCCATATAGCATAGATAAATTATATCCGGGGATCGTTCGAAAAATAAGTATACCAAAATGATGATTTTTTTTCTTAGTATGTAAATAAAATAACGTAGGCGTAGTGTAATATTAATTAAATAACCGGTATAACTATTTAATCTGTGGCATAATGGTATTATTCTAAAAAAGAGCTGTCTGTTATCTTCCTTAACTCTTAGTGAAAATGAAGTTTGCAACAGTTAATAACTTAAATTTCCCACACTCAAAAGTAGGTCTGTACATTAAAAAATCAGTACTTCAGTTAACAAAATGCTGATTTGTCGGGGAGTTAGCAACGTAAACAATTGTAATCGTTTGTGGGAAGTCAGATGATAAAAAACACCTTATAATTCAATCATACACGCAACACTTTTTCAAAGCTGCGACAAATTCACACAGACTGCGGAACTCGTGTGCTCGCCTACTCCGTGGCGAGATGCACTCGAACAGTCCTCGTCTGTGGAATTTGTACCTTGCTTTATCAAAAGAGTTAACCGCTACAAAGATTGAATTATAAGGTGTTTTTATCTTCCGCTACGTTACCGTTACAACGGGTATAAATAGTACAAGTTATTTAACGGTAGTAGATCTATGATTGTTTACGTTGCTAAGGGGGAGAGGCGGGGGGGGATGCGGGAGCGACTTTTATTCCGGACTTAAAAATAGTCCTTCCCTTACAGCATGTTTTCCCGAATAATTCAGCAAAATTACAGACTTAAAAGTAATCTTTGCTTTATAGTAATTTGTTTATCACATAAACCGTTATAAACAAATCTTACCTTGGACACGATCTCTTAACTAAAGCCTCGCAGCGGTACTAAGCTTTATCTTCACCTGACGGCTTGATAAAGCAAGTACCAGCGGTCTCAGATTGTCCTTGGCAAGATAGTTTAATGGTTTATGTACCTAAGGTGCCGGAGGGAGAGGGTGAGGTGTAGGCACACTTTTATCTAATGCCACATCCCCCATGGAAACGACTGTTTTTAAGATTTGAATAAAAGTCTCTGCAACACCTCACCTCTGCCTCCCCTTAGCAACATAAACAATAGACATGTACCTACTCCAACCTCTTATACAGCTACCCCTTACGGGGTGGAATTACAGAAACACTCCCTATTTCAATCTTTGTAGCGCTTAGTACTGTTAATAAAGTGAGTTACAAATTGTACAGACGAGGACTGTCTGAGCGTCAGTCCGCCATGCTTTTAGGCGGACAAGCGAGTTCCGCAGTCTGTACTAAATTTGTCGAAACTTTATTAACAGTACTGCGAGTATGATTGAAATAGAGAGTGTTTCTGTTTAATTCCTGACTTACAATTGTTTACGTTGCTAACTCCCCGACCAATCTGAATTCTACCATTCTATACAGACTCCGTTCTCATTAACAAAGTAACCGTCAGGTGTGTAATCGGATACATACATGGAGCCCTGAGGTTGCCATGATCTACCTCCTCAAGATAGTACCAGTATCCGCCAAGCTGTATCCAACCTGTAGCCATAGCTCCGCTTGCATTAAAGTAATACCAGTATCCGTTTATCTGTGCCCAACCTGTAGCCATAGCTCCGCTCGCATTTAAGTAGTACCAGCTTCCGCCTGAGGAGTACCAGCCTGTTATCATATAACCCGCATCATTGAAAGCGTACCATGCAGAACCCACCTGTAACCATGTACTTCTTGGATATGAACCGTCGGCATTTTTATACCACCAGCCTGTAGCATCCTGTATCCATGAACCTGACTGTCCGCCCGGAGTTTTTGCTCCGCCTAAGCCGCCTATTGAAACACTGCCGCCGGAACCGCCTCCCAAGCCTCCACCTCCTGATGAACCGCCGCCTCTTGAGCCTCCACCGCCGGATGAACCTCCGCCTCCTGAGCCGCCTGATCTGACGCCACCTGATGAACCTCCGCCTGACGGTTGTTCTTCCCATATAGCAGTAACTACTATATCTACTCCTATAGGAATTTCGGCACCTTCAGCATACTGCATACCGCCTACTTCCCATGCCTTAAATCTCTTACCTGACGGTGGAGTAAAAGTACAATTAGGTAAAATATACTTTTCATTGTGAGGCACTAGAACATCCGCCATACTGCCCAAACCGCCATTTGAATTAAAACCGACCTTATTTTTATAAGTTACTTTTAATACTTTGAAACCGGGATAAGCAGTCGGATTTGATTTATAGTAAAATAACTTTTTCCAATATGCCTTATCTACCAAGTTTAAACTTCCCTCATCATTTCCTGACAATACCGCCGCTTCATCAGGAGCTGTAAAATCCACCTTACCTTCCTCTTCATCTTCGGTACAGAATAATACAGGGATTTTATGTCTTGCTATAAAACTTGTATTCGGACCCACATTATTGAAATTAATAGCTGAATCGGATCCACGATCAAATTTCACCCTTCCGGTCAGATCAATGTTATAATTATCTTTTATATTGACATTATCCGCTACTCTTATAGCATCTTTATCTGATTTTATTAAGACATTACTATTTCCCGAAATATATAGACTGTCAAGTAAATTTATGATTCCTGTCACATCGACCCTATCCTTGACGTATCCTCCCTCACTATGTGCGTTAAGTACGAGCTGTGATGACTCAATACTACAGCCTTCTCCCGATATAGCATAAATAGAACCGTCAAAATATCCCAAACTTCCCAGTTTATCATTATAGCCTACGGAAGTTGTAATATTAATATTTGAATTTCTTATGATAATCAGCTGATCACCCAAGCTTTTATTTATACCGCCTGCATATTTTGATTTACCTTTGATATTCATGTTTATATTTACGTTATCAAAGACCGCTTCATCCTTTGTTAATATACATATCAGTGACCCTAAGTTATCTGTAGGTTTGCTTGCATCAATATTTATACTGAGTACCGCACCTGCATCTCCTGAGCAATATAACTTTCTTACTTCAATTCCGGACATAGCTATCATATCCGAAGAACGATATCCTTCAAACGGCTCTAAGTTTATAACATTGCTTCCTTTTAAAACCAAGTCAATATCCTCATCCGCTTTGATGAAACTCGTCTTCACACTATCTCCTGTATGAGGGTATACGTATTCCGTATAATTTAAGTTATTTAAAGTAATCTTGGCTCTTTTATCACCGCTTGCCGGCTCATACTTTACACTTCCTCCATCACTAAGTACATCGTCCTTATTGACTGAGTTTACCGTTCTATACCCTACCTTAACAGGATAAACAGTCGGGGCTTTAGCAAGCATGTCTTCCGGATCTGCTTTGGAAACTCCTCATTTTCCATAGCAGTAGATGTAAGAGATGAAAGCTCTTTATTAGTCTCTGCCTCTAAAGATGTAGATGTAGAAAGCTCTTCCTTATCCTCAGCCTCTAAAGCTGTAGACGTAGATAGCTCTTCCTTATCTTCTGTACCTAAAGATGGGGCAAGTTTTCCTTCATCCTCTGCATCCAAAGATGCTAAAAGTTCTCCCTTATCTTGTGCATCTTGAGATGGGGGAGTTCTCCTTCACCCTCTGCATCCGAAGACACGTACATAGAAAAGCCCTGCTCAGCTAAAGTTTCAAATGATCTTTCCGTAATTTCCTTTGCGAATGTCTGTTCACCCTGACTGCCTGCGCCTGCAAAAGCCACATTAGGATTTATCGGTACTAAAGTTAAAAATACCGACAGTGCAAACGACATTAACCTCCTCACTTTCATAATGAACCTCCTTAAAAATTTTCTGATTAGTTAACAGCAACACGATACTTAAGTAATAAGCAAACTTCTGAAAGTGTTGCTATCTGTTCTTTGCTTACTTTTACACTAACATCTTCTTAGAAAAAGTATAGTATCCGATGAATACTCTTTCAGAAAAAAAGTAAATAAATCGTAAAAAAGTCCTATGGTATTCAACGAATAAGAACATATTGCATAAAAAATGTTTTCTGTTTTTGTGTAGTATGCACAATTTAGTATTAATGATAAAAAAAGTTATCCTTTAGTATTCCGAAAAAAATATTTTTCCGTATACATAAAAAAATTGCCGGCAGCTTTTACCCTTCCGGCAATTTTTTTATCATAGTATTAATTTGATTTTTAGTGCATCGTTCACAAAATAAGTATATCAAAAAAACGATGAATATTATTATGAGTACATACATCAAAAAAACTTTGTCGTAGTGGTGAAACACTAAGTATTATTAATGTATACGATCAGAACAAGAGGCAATTATTTAATATACTCATCTAAGATACTATACATTAAATATCTTCGAAAGTCATAAATCCAAATATAATTTTAATTTAATGCAGCTTTCATAACACTCACATATTCAAAGATCTTATCCGGTGCTTTTTTACCGTGTTCCTCGCATAAGGACACTATACTTGATCCCACTATAACTCCGTCAGCCTTATGGGCCATATCCTTTGCCTGCTCGGGAGTTGAGATTCCGAAACCTATGGCACAAGTGATCTGACTTACGCTTCTTGCTCTTTTTATCATACTGTCTATATCGGTATCGATATTCTTTCTTACACCCGTAACTCCCGGAGAGGATACGCAATACAAAAAGCCCTTAGCCTCTTTTGCTATCATCTCTATCCTGTCACCTGAACTTGGTGCGATAAGAGATATAAAATCAACATCATATTTATCACATATATCAGAAAATTCAGCTTTTTCCTCAAATGACACATCAGGCAGTATCAAAGCGTCTATACCCGCTGCTGCCGCCTCTTTTACGAATTCCTCTATGCCCGACTTATATGCATATACCACATTGGCATAAGTCATGAATACAAGCGGTATATCTGTTTGGCTTCTTAATTCCGACACCATCTCTATGACCTTGGTGGTCGTTGTGCCGCTCTTTATAGCCCTGTCATAAGCATTCATGATAACCGGTCCTTCAGCCATAGGGTCTGAAAAAGGTATACCGAGTTCTATCGCATCCGCTCCCGCCTTAACACAGCTGAGTACGATCTCTTTAGTAGTTTCAAGATCCGGATCTCCGCATACTATGAACGGTATAAATAATTTATTTTCTTTTGAAAGTTTTGAAAGTCTACTCATTTACATCCTCTCCTCTGTATCTTGCAATTGACAGGCAGTCTTTATCTCCTCTACCTGATATATTGATCACTATTATTTTATCTTTATCCATAGTCGGTGCAAGTTTTCTTGCATAAGCTACCGCATGAGCACTTTCTATGGCAGGTATTATACCCTCTGTCCTTGACAGGTATTCAAATGCCGACACCGCCTCTTCGTCTTCTATAGCTACATACTCGGCTCTTTTTATATCGTGCAGATGGGCATGTTCCGGACCTATACCCGGATAGTCAAGTCCTGCCGATATGGAGTACACCGGTGCTATGCCCCCGAATTCATCCTGGCAAAAGTAGGATTTCATACCGTGAAAGATACCGAGACTTCCCCTGTTGATACTTGCTGCCGTATCCAAACTGTCCAGACCTCTGCCTGCCGCCTCGCAACCTATAAGTCTTACGGACTCATCAGGTATAAAGTCAAAGAAAGCTCCTATCGCATTGGACCCTCCGCCTATACATGCTACTACGGCATCCGGAAGTCTGTTCTCATATTTTAATATATCCGCCTTTATCTCTCTGCTTATTACCGCCTGGAAATCTCTTACTATAGTAGGGTAAGGATGTGGTCCCATAACCGAACCCAATACATAATAAGTATCATCTATACGTCTCGTCCACTCTCTCATACAAGCGGATACGGCATCCTTAAGGCTTTTGGTCCCATCTGTTACCGCATGAACTTTTGCACCCAAAAGCCTCATCCTGTATACATTAAGAGACTGCCTTATTGTATCTTCTTCTCCCATAAATATCTCACACTCCATACCCATAAGTGCCGCAGCCGTAGCAGTCGCAACTCCGTGCTGTCCCGCTCCGGTCTCCGCTATAAGTCTTTTCTTTCCCATACGCTTAGCCAAAAGCACCTGTCCTAAAACGTTGTTGATCTTGTGAGAACCGGTGTGGTTAAGATCTTCTCTTTTAAGGTATATCTTTGCTCCGCCCAGGTCTTTGGTCATATTTTCGGCAAAGTAGAGTCTTGAAGGTCTACCTGCATAATTTCTCAAAAGGTCGTCCAATTCTTTTTGAAAAGACTCATCATTTATATTTATTATATTCAGTTTCCAACTCTATCACCGCATTCATAAGAGTTTCCGGTATATATCTTCCGCCGTGAACTCCAAATCTGCCATTAGTATTTTCTTTATTCATTATATTTTTCCTTTCTCACTATATCTATAAGCTTCTTGATCTTATCTTTGTCTTTTCTTTTGTTTGTTTCCGCTCCTCCTGATATATCAACGGCATACGGTGAGAGCTCTTTTAAAAGATATTCTATATTTTCATCATTTATTCCGCCTGCCAGCATGTATTCTCTTTTGATTTGTTTTATGAGTTCAATACTTTCTTTGCTGTGGCTTATACCGCTTCCCTTGCCGGTATCTATCAACACCAGATCCGAAGCACAGGAGTTTATCTTATCTATACTTGATACATTTTCTGTTTTATGAGCTTTAATGATATATCCCTTTGTTAATGACCTGATATTTTTTATATATTCATTATCCTCATCTCCATGCAACTGTATAATATCAAATAATCCCTTATCAAATAGCTTTTTTATAAATTCCATATCTTCATTTACAAAGACTCCGACTTTTTTTACAGATCCGTCAATTTTTTTGCTGAGATCCTCAAGACTTTTAATATCAATATTTCTATGGCTTTTAGGATAATTTATTATAAATCCCACATAATCGGGTCTGTATAGATTGACCGCAGCTATATCTTCTTCCAGGAACAATCCGCATATTTTTATCTTACTCATCTATACCTCTGAAAGATTTAAGTAATTCTCTTTTATTTTCCGAACGCATTAAAAGTTCGCCTATAAGTACCGCATCTACCTTAGCCTCTCTCAGTACACGGATATCTTCTATCCCTCTTACACCGCTTTCGGCTACACAGATACTTTCTGCGGGTATAAGTTCTCTTAGCCTTAAGATGTTCTCAAAGTCTACGTTAAAGTTTTTTAGGTTTCTGTTGTTGACACCTATTATATCCGCTCCCGCTTCAAGTGCTGTATTTATCTCTCTTTCATCGTGAGTCTCCACCAATGCATCAAGCCCCAAAGCTTTGCAAAGTTTAAGAAAGCTTTTAATTTGCTCAAAGTCCAGTATACTAACTATCAAAAGTATTGCATCCGCTCCCATAAGCTTCGCTTCATATATCTGGTATTCAGATATGGTAAAGTCTTTTCTTATCATGGGAAGCGTAATATTCTTTCTGATATCCGTAAATATCTTGTCGCTGCCGAGAAAGTATTGTTCCTCGGTCAGCACGGATACCGCAGCCGCTCCCGCTTCTTCATAGTCCCTTGCTATATCCATATAAGGGAAGTCCTCGGATATGACACCTTTCGACGGTGAAGCTTTTTTCACTTCACATATAAAGCTAAGCTCCTTCTGCCTTAATGACTTGGCAAAGCTGAATTTATTCTCTTTTTCAAATTCAAATGCTTTTTTCTTAAGTTCTTCACTTGAATTCAGTGCCTTAAGTCTTTCCAGTCTTTTTTGTGTGACTGCTACAAGTTCATCCAATATCATATCTCACCTATATGTTTGTATATTTTATAAATTCTTTAAGTTTTTCAAATGCCTTTCCCGAGTCTATAAGTTCCTGTGCAAGTTCTACTCCCTCTTTCACGGAATTTACTTTACCTGCAACATAAAGTGCAGCACCTGCATTGATGACCACTGCCGACCTTTTTGCACCCACTTCCTTGCCGGAAAGTATATTTCTTGTTATATTTGCATTCTCCAAGGCTTCTCCACCCCTTAACTCATCCTTTTCATATCTTTCCAGTCCAAAGTCCTCCGGCTTTACTTTATATGTGCTTTTTTCTTTGCTGTCAAACTCACATACCAATGTATCGGAACTTACGGATAGCTCATCCAGTCTGTCATATGCATATACGACCATACCTTTTTTTACTCCCAAACTTTGAAGTACGGATGCCATTGGTAAAACAAGGGCTTCTTCATATACTCCTAGAAGCTGCATATTAGCCTTTGCGGGGTTTGCAAGCGGTCCCAGTATATTAAATACAGTCCTGATCCCAAGCTCCTTTCTTACATTTGCAACATGTTTCATAGCACTGTGGTAGTTTTGCGCAAATAAAAAGCATATCCCTGCATTATCAAGCACTTCTTTACTTTTTTCGGGACTCAAAGTTATATTAACTCCGAGGGCTTCCAGACAATCTGCCGCTCCGGATTTCGAAGATGCAGCTCTGTTGCCGTGCTTGGCTATTCTTACATCGGCTGCTGCTGTGACTATAGCCGCAGTCGTTGATATGTTAAATGAATTCGAAGCATCCCCTCCGGTTCCCACTATTTCAAGCAGATCTCCCTCGTAATTAAATTCAAGAGCATGATTTCTCATGCACTTCGCAAATGCTGTTATCTCTTCAACGCTTGCTCCTTTATACTGAGTGCCGTAAGAAATGATGCCATAGCCACATCACTTGCACTGCCGCTCATCATCTCTTCCATGCATTCGTAGGCATTATCGGCACTCAGATCATTTCCTTTTATCAGATCTTTTATACTTTCTTTTATCATATTTGTCCCTCTTTTCAAGTCTTTGTAATATCAGATGTTTACTTATTATTTATACGGTCATTATCGAAACTCTCATCTGATATTTCAAGTTTGACCACATCTTTTCGTCAAAATTTCCGGTACTTTTTTCTTTTTTCTTTTTTTACACTGAGTTTAATATTTATTATCCTCTTGTCCGGTCGGGCAGGCGTAAGATCTTATTTACCGGAATCCATTATCTTTTTTTATTCTTCTATGAACTGAGTTTATTATTATTACTCTCTCGCCAGGTCGGGCAGGGGTAAGATCTTATTTACCTTTTATCATTCTAACCCACAAGTAAGAAGAAATTTCTAAGCATATCTTCTCCGTGCTGTGTAAGTATAGACTCGGGATGAAATTGCAGCCCGTATATAGGGTATTCTCTGTGTCTTACCGCCATGATCTCCGCCTCTTCACTGCTTCCTATAACTTCCAGACAGTCGGGTATTGTACCTTCTACAGCACAAAGTGAATGATATCTTGCGACTTTTAGTTTGGTACAAAGTTTGTTGAATATCGGAGTCTTGTTATCAAGATATATATACGATTGCTTACCGTGCATCAATTTTTTGGCATAAGAGACCTTTGCTCCGAAAGCCACGCAAATAGCCTGGTGCCCAAGGCATATACCAAGTATCGGAATATCCTTAACAGACTTTATAAGCTCTACGCTAACTCCCGCATCCTCAGGCTTTCCGGGTCCCGGTGATATAACTATTGCCTTAGGTCTTAAGTTTATGATCTCTTCAACACTTAATTCATCGTTCCTTATTATTTTTATATCGCTGTCTATCTTTCCTATAAGCTGATACAGGTTATAAGAAAAGCTGTCATAATTATCTATCAAGAGTATCATTACATATCCTCCTTACATGCAGACTCTATAGCATATTTTACCGCCTTCATTTTGTTGACACATTCTTCGTATTCAAGTTCCGGGTCGGAGTCAGCCACTATTCCGGCACCTGAGCGGATAACAAGTCTGTCACTCTTCTTATATGCCAGTCTTATCGAGATACAGGTATCCATATTGCCGCTGAAATCTATATAACCTATAGCTCCTCCGTATATACCTCTTTTATCTTTCTCAAGCTCATCTATGATCTCGCAAGCTCTTATTTTCGGTGCTCCCGAAAGTGTACCTGCCGGAAGTACCGCTTCAATTGCATTGAGTGCATCTTTATCTTCTCTTATAACTGACTTCACCGTGGATCCGATGTGCATAACATGTGAGAATTTGACTATTTCCATATATTTATCAACTTTTACACTTCCGAACTTACTTATCTTTCCAATGTCATTTCTTCCAAGGTCTACCAGCATGTTATGTTCAGCCTTTTCTTTTTCATCGGATAAAAGATCTTTTATGAGTTTTATCTTCTTCTTCTGTCATGCCTCTTTTTCTTGTACCTGCAAGCGGAAATGTCGAAAGTTCTTTATCCTCCAATTTTACAAGTGTTTCGGGTGATGCACCGGCTATTTCTATATCATCACTTGAAAAATAGAACATATAAGGTGAGGCATTGCTTATCCTAAGTCTTCTGTATACATCCAACAGACTTCCGCTTGCCTTTGCCTCAAGCTTATTGGATAAGACCGCTTGGAATATATCGCCCTCATAGATGTATTTTTTAGTCTTTTCCACTATTTGCATATATTCTTCCTTATTGAACAAAGGTTCAAAATCCGACAATAGCTTTATTTTCTCTTCTACTTTAACCTTTCCGGACTTTATCAGTTCTATTATCCTCTTTATTTCCTCAAGAGCGGTTTTATAGTTTTCCTCAATATTTTCATTGCTTATATCCATATTGACGATCACTATGATTTTTTGTTTGTAATTATCATAGGCAATGATTTTGTCAAAAAGCATCATGTCCATATCTTTAAAGTCTGTACCCTGTGAATGTTCAAGCTTTAATTTCGGCTCCGCATACTTTATATAATCGTATGAAAAATATCCTACCAGACCGCCTGTAAAGCTCGGAAGTTCCTCTTGTTTCGGACTCTTGTATTCTTTTAAGATCTCTCTTATATACTTTGCCGGATCCATACATTTTTCTTCAAGTTTTATTCCGTCTTTATCCTTTATTTTTATCTTGTGATTATTGAGACTTATCTCTAACTTGGGTTCAAATCCCAAGAAGGTGTATCTTCCCCAAGTCAGGTTTTCCTCGGCAGACTCAAGTATGTATGTGTGTTTGCTAACCGCTTTAAGTATTCTCAAAAGCTCTATCGGAGTTCTTACGTCCGCAAGTATCTCACTGCTTACAGCAACTTTTTTGTATATTTTGAGTTCCGCTATTTCCTTGACCTTATCTAAACTTATGTTTGTCTTCATACATCCTCCCGGTGCAAATATATTTTTGTCGATTATTAAATGTCTGTTTTGTATATTTCTGTTTGGGCAAGGTTTTTTATGAAAACAAAAAACTCGCCCATGACAGATTTAAAATCTATCAAGGACGAGTAATATTTACCCGTGGTGCCACCTTAATTCATGTATATAAATACACGCTCTCTTTCGGATACCAACATATCCTATACAACTTACGTATGTACTCACGTCATAGAATACTCAGCTTATCTAAAGCCTTTGACTATGCCCTCAGTGGTCCATTTAACAAACTGCATTTCTATCCGGCTTCCAGCTACCCGGACTCTCTGTAAGCGCATGAGAGTTTTTATCTCCACTTCAACGGTTTAACTTATTAAGTTTTTTAACTGCCCATTATTAAAACATTTAAAGGGGCAAATGTCAATAAAATATTTTCAGTTATTTTTTGACATTTTTATTAACAGCTTTTATATTTTTATATGAGGTCATGCTTTTGTTAAGGTTTTAAAGTATTAAAATGCCCATATTAAAGGTTTTGTTAGGATTTAGCCAAACTCTAAGGTATTTACTGTCATAAATTATGATTTGTCTATAACGTAAATAATTATAAATCTACAATCGCTGATATGATTGAATTCTAAGTTTTTTTCAGCCTAATACCAATTGTTTATATTGCCGATACATCAACATCTGTCTGTATATTACCTTCGAATTATATCCTTAACTACTTCCGAAGCTATAATAAGTCCCACAACGGGCGGTACAAAAGCTATAGATGCGGGGATAGACCTTTTTTTGCTGCTTAAGCTTTTTTCATCAAGCTCTGCCTCATACCTTAACGTATTGATCTCTTTGGAATACACCACCTTTAAGTCGGTCACACCTCTTGCCTTAAGCTCTCTTCGCATGACCTTAGCTAACTTGCAGACCGAAGTATCATATATATCTGCCACCTCAAAATCCGCCGGGTTTAATTTATTGCCCGCCCCCATACTGCTTATGACCGGAATATCGAGTTCTTTAGCTCTTACTATAATATCTATCTTGGCGCTTATTGTATCGACCGCATCGACTATATAGTCATACTTCGTAAAATCTATCTCATCCCTGTTTTCGGGCAAATAAAAAAATCTATGCTCATATACCCTACAGTCTGAATTAATATCGTTGATCCTCTCTCTCATGACCTCGGTTTTAAATCTTCCCACTGTACTTGTGAGCGCTATTAATTGTCTGTTGATATTACTGATATCAACTGTATCATTATCTATCAGATCAAGACTACCGACACCGCTTCTGGCAAGTGCCTCCGCAACATAGGCTCCGACACCTCCTATGCCGAATACGGCTATCCTTGCACTTTTAAGTTTATCCAGACCCTCTTTACCTATAAGTAACTCTGTTCTTGAAAATCTCATAACCAATCATCCTAAACTTAATCCATAAAAAAAGCCGACCCGCCCGAAAAACAGATCAGCAACAACAAAACAACAAAATAAAAAAAATTCGATAAATTCTTTGTAAACTTCAATAATTTTGAAAACAGGCTTTCACTATATCCAAACCTATCGGCTACAACTACCTCTCTATCGCAAACTCCTTACAATAAGATCTTTGTGGCGTTTTGTACTTTTGAAAAAACAAGTTACAAATTTCACAGACGAGGACTGTCTGAACGCAGCTCACCTGATCTGGTGAGCAAGCAGGTTGTACAGTCTGTGTAAATTTGTCGCAACTTTGAAAAAGTACTGCGAGTAAGATCTAATTGCAAGGAGTATTACATATCCTTACTCTCCCAGTCCTGACTCTATAGCCGCAACTATCTCTTCAAGAGCCTTCTCCTCATCATCACCGGTACATACTATAGTAACCGTATCTCCGGTCTTGATACCTGCACCCATAACATTAAGAACACTCTTGGCTACGACCTTCTTATCTCCCGCTTCAATAATAACATCACTGTTGAACTTCATAGCAAGCTGTGATAAAACACCTGCCGGTCTTAAGTGCAATCCTGACGGGTTATTGATCGTTACTGTTTTACTGGTCATATAAACCTCCCTAAAATAATATATTAATTTAAGTTTCTCACTTTCCCACATAGACATTATCGAACTTTTTTAATTAAAATACCAGTTAAACAGATAGATTCGATATCTTAAAATACCGTATAGTAGCAGATCGCTGCTTATGATCTTAGTCATCTGTATCGGTAGAATGATCTTGAATCTGCGTATTTAACAAATCATCGCTAATATTTATAATTATAAGAAAATGATAAACTAAAGCCATCTATGATATTCTTCTTCTCGAATATGAACATCCGCAATAATCCTGTCTGTATAGATTATACTCATTTGATAATTCAACAGATCTTTTATAACCGTTTTTCTTTTTGAAATCAGACGGAAGATATTCTACTCCTACTATTTTCCCAACCTTTTCACCTATCTCACAAAGCACCTGAGAATTTTTCATAGGACTTATTGAAAGAGTGGTTGCAAAATAATCAAAACCTCTTTCCTTAGCCTCCTGTGCAGACTTGAGCAACCTCATCTCGTAACAACTAAGGCATCTTTTTCCGCCCTCCGGCTCAAGTTCCATCCCCTTTGAGAGTTTATGGAAGTTTTCCGGATCGTATTCACCCTCCAGGAATAATACCGGACGTACAAAATCCATCTCCGATATAAGTCTTTTTTCTTCTTCAACTCTGGTAATGTACTCGTTTTTATTATCTATATTTGGATTATAGAAATATATCGTTATATCAAAGTACCTGTTAAGGTACTCCATGCAATAAGAAGAGCACGGAGCACAACAGGCATGTAATAAAAGCTTTGGAAATACACCTTTTGGGGAATTATCCGATATGATGCGTTCCAACTCTTTTTGTAAATTCCTTTTATTCATAGCTATTTATAAAAAATCCCTTATTCTTTTTGATCTGACAGGGTTTCTGAGCTTTCTGAGGGCTTTCGCCTCTATCTGCCTGATTCTTTCTCTTGTGACCTTGAACTCTTTTCCTACCTCTTCGAGGGTCCTTGGATGACCGTCTTCAAGACCGAATCTAAGAAGTATTACCTGTCTTTCTCTTTCTTTAAGCTCGGATAAAAGTGAGTCTATATGCTCCCTTAACATGACAGACTCAACATTTCCTTCCGGACTTACCACGTTGGCATCCGCAACGAAATCACCGAGATTTGAATCATCTTCCTCTCCTATAGGAGTCTCCAAAGATGCCGGTTCTCTGGCTATCTGCATGATCTCCATGACCTTTTCTTCCGTCATATCCAAAGCTTGGGCAAGTTCCGCAACAGTAGGTTCATATCCTAACTCAAGAGTCAGTTTTCTTTGCATTTTACTCATCTTGTTGATAGTTTCAACCATATGTACGGGTACTCTTATAGTTCTTGCCTGATCCGCAAGTGCTCTGGTAACTGACTGTCTTATCCACCATGTAGCATAGGTACTTAGCTTAAATCCTTTGGTATAATCAAACTTTTCAACACCTTTTATTAGTCCGAGGTTACCTTCCTGTACCAGATCGAGGAAACTCATACCTCTTCCCGTATACCTTTTTGCGATACTTACAACGAGTCTTAAGTTAGCCTCTATTAGCTTTTGCTTGGCATATTCATCACCGTCTTGCTTTCTCTTTGCAAGTTCGAGTTCCTCTTCACCGGAAAGCAGGGCAACTGTACCTATCTCTTTCAAGTACATACGCACAGGGTCTTCAGTACCTACACCTTCCAAAATGTCTATCGCACTTAAGTCTATATCTTCGTCTTCCAACTCTTTTTCAAAGTCTTCAACATCGTCATCCAGGGAAAGCAGGTCGTCATCAATGCTTATATCTATATCTACAGGCATATCCTCAGTCATATTTTCAACTATCTCTATCCCCTTGGTTTCAAGATATGATATAATCTGCTCTATAGCCTCAGGACTTAATTCCTGTTCCTTAAAATAATCATTGATATCATCATAATCAATTTTGGAACCTTTTGATGAAGCTACTTCTACAAGTGATTCAAGCCCTGATAAAAAGGCTTGTTCACTACTTTTATGTTCACCGGAATCAGTTTCACTGATTTTTTTTGTTAAATCCTTATCTGCCACTAAGCATACACCTCCTTAAATATAGTTAGCACTCCATTATATAATGATTTATGTAATATTTCAAGTATTTCCCTACATTCGCAGACTTATTTCTCCTGAAGATATCCTGCTTTCTACACCTTCATCAAGCACTACCAAAAATCCCATTTCATCAATACCTTTTGAGAAGACCTCTTTTACGGAATCTTTGGAAATGATATTTATATATTTATCTTTGTGTATAAGTTTTGACTCATACTCGTCTTTTATAAACTGAAGATCATTTTCTATTAGGAACACATTATAATATTCGAAAAAATTTTCAATTATCTCTTTTATCAAATATTTTCGTATGCACATCTTTCCTGTGTGCATATATATAGACGTTGCTATGTTTTCAAGTCCTTTGGGGAAATTATTAGTATTTGCATTGATACCTATACCGCAAACAAGATAACTTAACCCCTCCATATCCACGCTCATCTCTGTAAGTATACCGCACAACTTTCTGCCCTCTATGATTAAATCGTTGGGCCCATTTTATATATACCTTAAGATCTTCTCTTTTTTCTATTGCCTTTGCCACACAAAGTGCTGCAATTATCGTGATCATCGGAGCTGTTTCGGGGCTTATACCGGGTCTTAGCAAAAGGCTCATCCATATACCGACACCTTTATCCGATACCCAGCTTCTGCCTCGTCTTCCTCTGCCCTTTGTCTGCATATCCGCTATATATAAGCTGTTTTTTTGTTCGCCGTCTTCCGCACTGTATTTAGCCCAAAGGTTAGTAGAGTCGACTTTTTCTTTGTAATAGCAGTTGATATCGCTCTGTGATAAAAGTTCTCTAAGTTCGACCTCATTAAGCACATCGCTGGGTCGTGTCAAGCTGTAACCTCTGTTATTGACAGAAGTTATCAGATACCCCTGCTTTTTCAAAGCTGAGACAGCCTTCCACACGGATGTTCTCGACACACCCAGTGTATCGCTTATCTTCTCTCCCGAAATAAATTCTTCTTTATTGCTTATCAATATTTTCAACACTTCATCTTTAAGCATATTCATCTACATCCTAACTAAACTTATCAAAGCAAAGAGTACGAAAAATGCGGAGGCGGCTGCATAAAAACACAGCGCCGCTCTCATGTATTTATATTCGGCAATGCCCTTATATATCTTAATTATCTGAACTATACAAAGCATAGCTACACAGATAAATATGATAGGGAAGAACATCATATTGGAATCCGAATCCAAATATACCGAAATACCGAATAGTATCACCAAAAAGGATAGAATAAAATGCAGAGTATCTAAAATCAGAGAATTATAATTATTATTCTTATCTGCCACCAAAACCTCCTAAGCCCTTTGTCTCGCTGCCTCATATAAAAGTATAGCCGCTGCCACGGACACATTCAATGACTCCGTATCACCCTGCATGGGAATATGAAGCGATCTGTCAGCCGCATTGCATAATTTATCCGATACTCCTTTAGATTCATTACCCATTATAAAAGCGTGATCTTTTGTATAATCAAACCTGTCATACGAAGTACTGTTTTTCAGTGTACTTGCATAGACCGTAACATTATTATCCCTAAGCTCTTTGACTGTTACACTAAGATCAGTTGCGACCATAAAAGGGAGTCTGAATATAGATCCCATGGTTGAACGTACCACCTTGGGATTATAGATATCTACCGTTTCCTCACTCATAATAAGTCCGGAAAGCCCCGCAGCCTCTCCTACCCTTACTATGGTACCCAGATTTCCCGGATCTTGTACATTTTCCAAGATAAGAAGACTTTTATTATTCTGTTTTAAAATATCCTCAAGCGAATAAGAAATACGCCTTACCAGAGCAAGTATTCCCTGGGGTGTCTTGGTATCACTTATAGTTTCAAAATTCCTGTCGCTTATAACCTCGTATGTCCCGGGTTTAAGTTTTGTCTTGCTGTCCAGGCTGTCCTCAAAACTTTTTGATATATAGGTTTTTAACAATAATTTTTCAGGTGTTTCCCTATACATCTTTATTCCTTCAACTATGAAGAGATCATGTTCCTTCCTATATGAGGATTTCTTTTTCAGGTTATTGATATGCTTAAGCTCTTTGGCAGACAAACTTATCATAAGTTTGCACCTATTTTCTCGAGTTCTTTCATCCACAGCCTAGAGCTTACATCCGATGGCATTGCCAGATCCGCTCTTCCTGAAAGGCTCAGTACCGTAGCCTTAGGAGAGTCCGGCATACAGGAACGCTTGAATTGCTGTGCGAAAAATCTCTTGTAGAATGTATACAACCACTTATGTATCTCGGGTCTTGTAAATTCATTTACAAATGCTTTACATGCCATTCTGTATATCTTTGACGGAGTAAATCCGTATACCAGGCTGTAATATATAAAGAAATCATGCAGCTCATAAGGACCTACTATATCTTCGGTCTTATGTCCCTGCTTGCTTCCGTCCGATGGCAGTAACTCGGGACTTACCGGAGTATCCACTATATCTTTTAATATATGTGTAAGTTCACTATTATCATAATTATCCGCAAGTGCACCCAGCATCTTTCTTATAACGGTCTTTGGAACGGAGGCATTGACCGAATACATCGACATATGATCCCCGTTATATGTAGCCCAGCCCAGAGCCAGCTCGGAGAGATCTCCTGTTCCGACTACAAGTGCCGCCCTCATGTTGGCTATGTCCATAAGTATCTGAGTTCTCTCCCTTGCTTGAGCATTCTCATAAGTCACATCATGCATGGACATATCCTGACCTATATCACTGAAATGCTGTCTTACGGCAGCCGATATATTGATTTCTTCCAAACTTACACCTAAAAGTTTTGCCAATTTGCAGGCATTTCTGTAGGTCCTTCCCGTAGTACCGAATCCCGGCATGGTTATAGTGTAAATATTGCTCTTATTAAGCTTCATAAGTTCAAAGGTCTTGACTGCCACAAGCAGGGCAAGGGTAGAATCCAAACCTCCGGATAGTCCCAGAACCAGTGCCTTAAGCCCTGTATGTTCCAACCTCTTTTTGAGTCCCAACGCCTGTATAAGCAACAGCTCTTCATACTCTTCGACTCTTTCATCTTTTATCCACGGAAACCTATCTATATATCTGTTTAGTTCAAGCTCTGTGTACTCAAGCTCAAAATCCACTGTCTTATAATCATCTTCCGCAACTTTATAAGCATCCGACCTTCTTCTTACGGAACTGATTAGTTCCAGATCCGCATCGGTACATATAAGCTCCGTTTCCGGGTCTTTGGACTCTTCCAATATAGAATCATCCTCCGCAATCAATTTGCTTGATGAATATACTACATCCTGTGTTGATTCACATGTTCCGGCACTTGCGGATATGTATACAGTGTGCAATCTCGATGCAAGTGCTCTTATCTGTTCTTTTCTTTGTATACTTTCTCCAACAAGCCTTTCAAAAGCTGCAGGATTGACTATTACGCTTGCTCCGTTAAGTATATGCTTCATTGACGGAGTTATAGGCAGTAATGCATCGTCTCCTATCTCAGCGGCAACAGCCAAAGACGGTATGCTTGTACAATTATATATAATATCCGTACCGAAAGGTATCTTGCTTTCGTTAAAGTCTATTTCGCATACATTGTCAAAAGCCTTCTGAAAGTATCTGCTGTCTGAATGATTGGAATGATCGGACAAATGTTTCTTGACCGTAAGCCCCAGTAGCTTACCCTTATGCAAGGCTGCCGCACAGTTATACAGTTTAGACTTGTATTCCCATGGAAGACCTATAAATATAAGCATATCGAAAGACTTTGTCTCATCTAATATGAAGAGCAATTCTTCTTTGACACTTTGAATCAGGGTTTTTTGTAAAAAAGTATCCCCGCAACTTACTCCCGTAAGACAAAGTTCCGGAAATACAAGAAGTTTAACTCCCAGTTTTGAGGCATTTTCTATATGCTTTAATATCTCTTCCCTATTATATACGACATCGGCAACCTTAAGTTTCGGACTTACGCCAGCAACTCTAAGAAAAGAATCTTTCATGTTATATTCCTTTCTAAGGCTTTGCACACTACGCACAAAGTCTTAGTATTAATTTAATTTTAAATCTATAGACTGAGTACCGCAGACACTACATAGTCCTTAGGCTGTCCCAGATCTTCACTTTCATTTTCTCCGTACATCTTCCACATCGGAGCCTTAGGCATATAGTCTGAAAGTACGGCATAGAAGTTATACATACTTGCTCCGAGTCCTAATTTCTCATCTTCTTTTGAAGTATTATCTTCTCCGGTAGTAAGTATATAGATCTTACTTCCGGTATATACATATCTGTAAGGCTGACGGTTAAGGAAGCTCGGTGCAAGACTTGCTCCGTAGAAAGCCTCGTCAAGGGTAGGATCTTGCATATCGTCATCCCAGGCTATCTGCACACCCCACTTGGAATCATATACAAGTTCCTCCTGTGCTATCTTAGGTGCTATATGACCATCTCTTTTTCTCATTGTTACATGAGAAGGACTTTGGATATCAAGTCTTACCAGATCTTTTTCTTTCTTTCCGTAGCCGCATGCTATTATCGCAGCCACTTCTTTATTGTCCCTTATATCCAACGCCAGCTTCGCATCATCACTGTCGGTAACTGTGATAAAGCAGGTGTTAAGGGCAAGTTCTTCAGCCTTAAGTATTAAAGCTTCCGCTACGAATCCCGCATTTTCGAGATAGTGAGGCTTATTCTCGGATAGCAATATAAAGTATGCCGGAGCATTGAATACATTACCGCTGTAACCTACCACGCCGTCAAGTTTACTGTCGGCACCGTCGGTAACACATAAAAGCTCCAACTTTATATCGTCGATAAGTCTTACGGAATCGGCAAATGAATCCTCAAGTTCTTTAATTACTGCTTCAGGCAGCTTCTTTTTTTCATAATCTCTTATAGACTGCCTTTTTTCGATTTTCTCAATATTTCTCATAGTAATAATCCCCTTACTTTTTAAGCTTTTTATAAACCTTTTTATTTTTTGAGCTTAATACCTTGATCGTGATCTTAATATTAGACATTTTTACATATACATCTTTCAGCCTGTATTTTATATTGTCCAATACCGATAATAATGGCATTTAAAATTAAAGATTTACAACGCATTTATGTCATGTATTTTAACATAATTTCAGATTTAATTCTATACATGGTACAAATTTATATTTTAGAAAGCATTTGACAAAGTAATCTTTATATGCTAATATTTCTTCGTTATAAGCTGCTGTGGCACAGTCGGTAGCGCATCTCATTGGTAGTGAGAAGGTCACGGGTTCGATTCCCGTCAGTAGCTTAATTTCATAGTTTCAGCATTTAAGGCATTTATCACCTAAGCCCTTGTAAACACGGCGTTTGCAAGGGTTTTTATTTTGCCCTTTTAAGCCCTTATTTTACTGTTTATAAACCTCATTTTTCTAAACTATGCAACATGAAATATTACACGAAAATCACTTTTTCAAAATATCAACATAAGCCCTTGTGTAAGCTCTTGCCAGAGTCTTGCCGCACACCTTGTAAATCCTTATAATGTCCTTTCTTATTCCTAAAAAATTGATAACACTTGTATTTTCACAATAAAAAAGAACGTATACAAATATTTATAGCCTTTTATCATTACTATTCTGTCTTTTTTTCTTTGCTTACTGTCTCGATAAACTATGTTATCATCTTAGTAGCTGTTTTGCCTGACTTACTCCCGCCTTATTACAAGCCTTTGCAAAAGCTTCTGAAACTTCACAACTAAGCTTGTAAGTCTTAGATATTAGCCCTTCTTTTGCTTCGTATTTACTTGTTGATTTAGACTGTGTTGACATAACTGCTTACTCTTATCTTTATATTCTAATATCATATGATACGCTAACTTACCAAGATTGAATATAATAATAGCTATGCCTCCATAAATCAGTATATCAGCAATTATATTTAATATTCTTATCATTTACTTTAATGGGATCTTCAGTTGTATTTTTGTATGAGGTACTTGTTTTTTCAAACTCCTTAAGTAGTTATTTATGTAATATCCACTTGATAAGCAGATTTAAGCTTTCAACTACCGAAATGAATATAAAAACCGCTCAAGACTCCTGTTAGAACTTGCTTGATTCAACTTCTGTCGGAAGTGTTTATTTCCTACTTAATCCCACTTTTCATACCTCCTTTCTACAGTTATAATTATATTACAATATGTTCGTTATGTAAGTAATTTTTTTATAAAAATATTTTGTGGATTCTTATTTTCATGATTTTTTTATTCATTATCTTAATAATATGGCATCATAAATTATTCCGAATAAATAGTATAGAAAAATAACTTGTATTGAAAAACTTTTTCAAGTATGTATTAAATATATGTACTTATCTTAAAAAATATGTTATTATTAAGCTAATTTATTATATTTTTTTTAATTATAATAGGGGGATTTTATGAGGATTTTTAAACTATTAATAACATCTGTTATCTTGATCACTACAATGAGTTTTTCAGCATTTGCCGGACAATGGAAACAGGACAATATAGGCTACTGGTATCAAAATGATGATAACAGCTATCCTAAAAACACATGGCAAGCAATAGACGGAAAATGGTACTTCTTCAAAGACAACGGTTATATGGCTGCTAATCAATGGGTCGGAAATTATTATGTCGGTGCTGACGGTGCTATGCTTACCAACACAACTACACCGGATGGATACAAAGTAGGTGCTGATGGTGTCTGGATCCAAAGCGGCAATAACAATAGCAATACCACCTATTTTTACAATAACAACTCAGACAGTATAGGTAATTTACCTATAAGCCGTACTGCATTCGAAGGTTATACCGTAATAGTCAATACTCATTCCAAAAAGTACCATGTACCCGGGTGCAAAGAATCTTTAAAAATAGCAGATAAGAATATAGGCTACTCTAATGATATTGCAACGCTTGAAGCTGCAGGCTATCAAGCATGTAAAGTATGTCATAGATAAACTTTCAGAATCTGAATTTGTTATACTATTATTTAAATTACCGCATATAACAAAAAATCAAAAACGAACTTCCTTTAAGCATTATCGATCGGAAGTTCGTTTTTTAATGTGTTTTTAAAATCAATTTTGTGATACTTACTATTTAAGGAACTTTATAAGTCTTTCGTCACTCGGGTTTTCAAGTATTTCTTCAACAGTACCGTCTGCCTTGATACTGCCTTCATCCATAAATATCACCCTATCCGATACTTCCTTGGCGAAGTTGATCTCATGTGTTACCAGTATCATAGTAGTTCCTTTATTGGCAAGTAACTTAATAGTATTAAGTACCTCACCGACAAGTTCCCTGTCCAGAGCGGAAGTAGGCTCATCAAAAAGTATTATATTGGGATTTACCGCCAATGCTCTTGCTATCCCTACTCTTTGTTGCTGTCCGCCTGAGAGTTTGGAAGGATAATAATCCTTTCTTTCCATCATGCCTACAAGTTCTATGTTATCAAGAGCTATTTCCATAGCCTTCTTTTTGGGCATTTTATGTACCGTGATCAGGGCTTCCATAACATTTTCCAGAGCGGTTTTATTCTTAAACAAATTATAAGACTGAAAAACCATGGAGCTGTGCTTCCTTAATTTCAGCACATCCTCCTTGGTATAAGAGGAAGCGTCTACACTCACATCATCAATACTTACGATACCCTTGGTAGGTACCGTCAAATAATTAATGCACCTTAAGAGTGTTGACTTTCCCGTGCCCGACGGTCCTATTATAGATACCACGTCAGATTTGTATACATCAAGATTTATATCCTTAAGTATTGCTTCGTCTTTTTCAAATTCTTTATATAAATGTTCAATTTTAAGCAATGGTTTTTGCATAATTCCTACTTCCGATAATTTTATTGTTTTTCGTTTATAAGTTTAGTCATATCTTCAAAGCCACTTCTCGGTGATCTTTCCTATAGTTCCGTCTTCCAGAAGCTCCTTAAGTACCACATCAACTTCGTCTCTTAAAGCCGCACCGTCATCGGTCTTTGGAAAAAAGTATGCCACATTGTTTGCAAGAAGTTTTTCATCAAGTATACGAACCTTATTACCGCTTGCATTCATATAGTTGTTAAATACCGTCACAGCACTTGCCATAGCATCTATTCTTCCGAGGCTAAGCTCCTGACATCCTATGTTTGACTGCTCATATATCACAGTCTCAAATCCGATATCCTTAGCCATCTGTTCTATGATAGTCTGGCTTGCCTGTCCTGATGTAAATCCGACTTTCTTACCCTTAAGATCTTCAAATGTTTTAATATCTTCGTTATCTGCAGACACTGCTATAGCCTGTGCGTCTCCGTAATAAGGTATTGAGGCATAATATTTTTCAAGTCTTTCAGCCTTGGTTGCAAAACAATTTGCAGCCATATCGGCTCTTCCGGCATCGAGTTCTCCGAATATAGAATCAAAAGAAGTCTTTTTAAGTTCAACTTCCCAACCTGTTCTTTTTTCTATCTCTGCCCATATATCCGCATCTATACCTGTCCATGAACCGTCTTCATGTACAAGGCTGTATGGCTCCGCATCTCCCCCCGTAACAATTACTATCTTTTTACCTGCTGCACTGCTATCAGCTTTGTATCGCTACTTTCCGCCACAGCGCTTTGTGCATTTGTATCGGCACTTTCCGCCGCACTTGTTATTGCTTCGCTTTGTGTTGAGGAGCTTGAACATGCCGCAAGAGCAAGTACAGAACATCCTAATGCCGCTACTGAAACAGCTTTGATAAATTTCTTAAACATAATATTATCCCCTTTGTTTTTTACTATTTATTGACAGAGTGTATCTATAATTAAAAGTCAAAGAATATTTATGATACGCAAAGTAATAAAATTCCTAAAAATAAGATATTAAATATCTTATTTTTAAGCGATCCCCGTGGTTGTCACGGTTATATTTAAGAAGTTGATAACATGATACCAACTTATTAAAATGTCGCCGCACACTTTTTTTCCAGATATTTTCTCAACATGTCAAATACAAAAATCACCACCCAATATACTACCATTACCGCAGCATATATCTCAAAATATCTGAAACTCTTTGCTCCCTCTATCTTCGCTGCCCCCATTATGTCGATAACACCTACCATAAAAGAAAGAGAAGAGAGTTTTATGATATTGATCACATCGTTAAAAAGCGGTGGGATAGCCACTCTCATCGCCTGAGGGATTATTATCCTTGTTACCAACTGCATATTGCTCATTCCAAGTGAATACGCCGCTTCTTTTTGTCCCTCATCCACAGAAAGCAAAGCGGCTCTTATACTCTCAGCCATAAAAGCTCCTACATTAAGGCTTATTACTATAGCTACCGCCGTCATAGGTGACATATCCCTTACTACGGTAGAATATATGGCGACACCGAAATAAAAGAAATAAAGCTGTGCAACTATGGGTGTACCTCTCATAATTGATATATAGATATAGGCTAACTTATCCAAAACTTTCACCTTATAATAGATCACAACGGCAAGTAAAGTTCCGATGATCAAGGCAAAAAATATGGATATAAAAGTTAAAGTCAAAGTAACATTAAGCTTTAAGAATATCTTCGGTATCATTTCCAAAAAATAGCTGAACTTAAACATTTATACCCCCACCAGGATTTTTTTATTATTTATATTGTTTTTTTTGAAATTATACTACAATGTTTTTTTAGTAAATCTATTCTTTTTAGTTGTTATTTTTTTATTTTTTTAGTGGTTTTTTTAGAAACATTGCTTTTTATTTATACGATTTTTTTATGTATATTATCACAGACAAGTATATCTGTCATTCTATTGAATTTTTAACAAAAAAAAAGATTCTATCTATAATGACAGAATCATTTTTAGTAATTCTTATGAATGTGGTTTTTCTTGCCTTATACTGAAAGTCTTCTCTGCCACCTTAAAAGCATCATCAAGCTTTAGGGCATAAGTATTCTTTTGGTCATCCTCAGAAATACCGTTATCATAATATATTTGTACATTTTCTTTTGAACTAAAGAAATTCATGACGTTTCAGCAGTTTGCCGCCCAGTTTTCCACTGCGGAAAGATCCACATGAATTGCTTGTATATTTTCCGGAGAGTGCTCTACTATCTCGTTATTTTTAATTTTCACATGTATCTCTTCTTCGGAAACCGGACATATTGAACTTATTTCGGTGTCCTGTCCAAAAACAAAAGTTGATCCCAAAGCATCTATCGCACACATTGAGAAAAATTCTCTTCCGTCTGCAAGTTTCACATGATGATTGGTAGGCTTTTTTGAGATTTCAATTTTGTTTTTAATGCTTTTTCTCATTAAATTAATTTATATTTTGTTTGATTTGATTTTTTTTGTTGTTTTTTATAAATAAATAGCGGTTATAGCACTAAAGATGTCTAACCTATCTTTAATACTACAACCGCCTTTTATTTGATTATTTTCTATTCCCCTATCTCATCCAGTATATATTTCAGATCATCCGGCAGATCCCCTTTTCTGAATGAATAAGAAATATCATACCTACTGTTTACAGTATCCGAATCGTCCTTCATATACACATATACACTTATCCTGTCATCAATATTGAAATCATAATCATTATATGGAGTAGTCTCAATAATCAATTTATCAAGGACCTTTTCAATATCTGTTTCATCGCTTATGACTATATTCCTGTGCTCACTGACATAATTATCTTTACCGTCGGTATCTTCTTTTATTCCCTCAACATCGTAGAATATCTCTATCCTGTCTATATCTTGAGCAGGCATTTTTTCCAAAACATCGGCTCCCAGTTCTCTAAGCAAAGCTATAGTTTCACTAAACTCCGGATATAGCGGATAATATCCCACTGAATTCATAGACTGAACATAGGCAGTATCTATATTCTCGACAGCTATACCATCTCTTTTTACGCTGCCCAGATCCACATCCAAAGCTTTTTGCATAGCCTTATCGTTAAATCTTATAGAAGCAAAAGGATAACTTTCTACCCTTTCTTCAAACTTAAATTCCGTAAGTTCTTTTTTGTAAGTTTCGATAAGCTTAGCCTTAATAGCCTTGTCTTTAAGCATTATATGCTTATCGTCATTTCCTATGCCGTTATAATCAACACTTACTATATCAGCTGCATCTTCAGACAATATAGGATAGATAGTCTTTTTAAAGTTTACTCCGTTATATATTTCTCCGAGTTGTTCGGCTATGCTCCTGTAGTTCATATGGTATTCTCTTTGTACACTTCTACCGGACTTTAATTTATATGATATCAAAACCCTTTGGAACTCTCCGCCTCCGATATAATAATTATCATCTACATCCATATAATAATTATCATCTACATCCATATAATAATTATCATCTACATCCATTGTTCCTTCTATACATTTTTGGGCAAGATCAAGTACGGCATCCTTGTCTTCGATATTCATTCTTTTCATTAAGTCTTTATCTATATATGTACTGTCTACATATTCCGTTTCGGCAATATCCGGCGAACCGGGGTATTGAGTGACTTTCATCTTATAATAGTACTGTGTGATATTATTCTCAAGAATATCACTTATTACCGCTACACTTTCTACATCGTCCGCTTTAGGCAAATACCTGTCATAGCCCAATATATCCCACTGGAATATCGCAATAAATACTAGTGAGATCACCAGACAAAGCAGCATTTCGATCTTTCGTGCAAATATCTTCTTGAAGTCCTGATTGTAAATGATCTCCATAGTACAGTGAGTTATTAAAGCACTTACCACCGCACCGAATATTCCCCAATATATACTTTCATTCATTATTTGATATGATACCAGGTACATTAACATACTTAAAAATATCACCATCATGAACTTTATCGGAAGTTTCGTTATATTAAATGCCAGACTCTTTCCGGCACTTTCGGATGATCTTTTCTTGTACAGTAAAAGATCTGCAAAGAATAATACAACACTTCCTACTGCCGCTATGATCACACTTTGTGCTACGCCTATATTGGAGATATTAAACATAATAAAAATACTTGACATATTTGCCCAGATCTTCTCCAATATGAATCCTGAGCTATAGTAGGTCTCAAAAAATTCTTTTTGATAGCCCATTATCAAAAATGAAAAGAACGGAAAATAAAAATAAAAGAAAAAACATGCAAGCGTTCCTATAAGCATATTTCCGGTAAACATAACAGCAAGTATCACTACCAAATAATTAAATATAAAAAGTATGCTCCACTGTGCTATTGCAGTGAATACAGCCATGGCAAGTCCTACATCCGCCACATTGGCACTGATTATAAGAAGTGATATCACGGCACTTACAGTAAACGGAACAAGCACTATAAGTATGCTGTTTATCGTTTTTATAAAAAATAATGTCTCCCTTTTTACAGGTAAACTGTGGTACAGATCCACCTTCTTTTTGGAGTATAGGTATGAAAATCCTGAGATCGCCACAAGTATTGCCAAAACCGTAAATATAAAGGCAAGGAATAGATTATTGACCCCTATATAATCTTTATAAACTCCTACAAGCCTCATCATATCCGGCTCGAACACCGAACTTTCCATCATGTAATTAAAATCATCGGAATAATTACTTATCATCATTGCCGTAGCGACAATAAGAGTGAAGAAAAATGTAAGGCAACTTACTACGAACGTCCAAAGTCTTATTTTGAAATCTTCTTTTAATAATTTAAAATATAAGTTTTTTGATGTCATAACCGCAAACCTCCGTTTCACTTATAAAGATCTCCTCCAGGCTCAGTCCCAGGATTTCATAGAATATCGGAGCTACACTTTCTATCTTGGCTCTTACTTCTTCTTCTTCGCCCCTTATGGTAAGCGTGTACACTCTTCCGCTGTTTTTCACCTGCATAATGTCAAGCGAGTTAAGACTTTCCATGTTAAAATCCGGATCGAAGACACATTGAACCTTATGGATATTCAGTTTCATATCCGCCACATCTTTTGATAAAAGTATACCTCCTTTATGCAGTATACCTACATGGTCGCAGATATCCTCAAGCTCCCTTAAGTTGTGTGAGGCTATGATAGGAGTAAGTCCCCTGTCCTCCATCTCTTTTGCAAAAAGGCTTTTTACCACCTGCCTCATCACAGGGTCAAGTCCGTCAAAGGTCTCGTCGCAGAGCAGGTATTTTGTGCCGGCAGATACTCCCAAAGCAATACAAAGCTGTTTTTTCATACCCTTTGAAAAGGTATTTACTTTTCTGTTGATATCAAGATCCAGTCCTTTTAAGATATTTTCGAATTTTTTTGTATCGAATTCTTTGTATATTGATGAATAAAACTTTGTCAGCTCCCTGCCTGTAGTATTCGAAAAGAAAAATTGATCGTCCGAAATATAAAAAAGTTTTTCTTTGCTTATTATATTTTCATAAACACTTTCACCGTCTACTTTAATACTGCCGCTATCCGGTTTTAATATACCTGCAAGTATCTTTAAGAAAGTGCTTTTCCCGGCTCCGTTAGTACCTATCAGACCGAATACGTTGCTTTCTTTTATACATGCATTGATACTGTCAAGAGCCTTGATATTCTCAAAACTTTTACTTAAATTTACAGCTTCTATCATTCCCCTTTCTCCTTTCCCCTATACAATTCATTTACTTTTTCACAAAATTCTTCCTTAGTTATATAAGACTTAGATCTGTTTATAAGTTCTCCCAACTCTTTATATATAACTGTCTTTTTATTATTCTTTATCACGTCCGTATCCGATACAAAACTTCCTACACCTTTGACGCTGTATACATAGCCTTGACGTTCAAGTTCCAGATAGGCTTTTTGTATGGTATTGGGGTTAATGGATAAGTCCACAGCTAAACTTCTGACTGAGGGAAGCTTTTCTCCCGGTTGTAAGACCCCTATAAGCATAAGGTCGGACAAACGGTCTACTACCTGCTCATAGATAGCTCTCTTATCCCTGCTGTCAATTACGATCATAGCTTACTCCTTTCTAAGTGTATTATGTATCTTAGTACAGTTAATATACATTTTTTTATTATTTATGTCAATAAAAAAAGACCGCAAAAATTCTTGCAGTCTTATTAACAATTACTTCTTTTTTTACATCTCAGGCATGAATATTATATTAAGTCTGCCTGTTTTCTCGTTCTCTATTATAGTGGTGTCTATATCAAAAAGAGCCTTTAAGTTCTCTCTTGTAAGCATATCCTTGGGAGAGCCGATATCGAATACCTTCTTTTTCTTCATTAAGATGAGTCTGTCGCAATACGTTGCGGCAAGATTAAGATCGTGCACGCAGCAAAGTATCGTAAGATTCTGTCTTTTCAGTATATTCATGATCTGGTACTGATAACCTATATCCAAATGATTTGTAGGCTCATCCAAAAGTATAAGCGGAGCTTTTTGACTAAGCGCCCTCGCAACCAGGGCTCTTTGTTTTTCACCACCTGATAATGAAAGAAAGTGTCTGTTCTCATACCCTTCAAGACCTACTTCCTTGATATACTCGTTTACGATCGCTCTGTCCTCTTCACTGCTGCCGGAAAAAAAGCTTTTGATGAGCGAATCTTCCGAGCATGACCATGTCATATACCGTCATATCAAAATCAACGATATTCTCCTGCTGCATTACAGACATCCTCTTAGCTGTTTTTTTCTGTTGGAAAGTTTCGCCGATCCTCTCCGTCTATAAATGCCGCACCGCTGTCCGGAGTGAATACCTTGTAGATATTTTTTTTTAAAAGTGTGGACTTTCCGCAACCGTTAGGTCCCACTATACCTACGAACTCACCCTCTTTTACGCTTATATCTATACCTTCTATTATAAGTTTCCCATCTATGGAATAAGTTATCCCTTTGGTTTCTAACTTCATTAGCCTCTTCCTCCATTGTGAGATTTTTTGATCAGATATAAAAAGAAAGGTGCTCCGAAGAAGGCTGAAACCACACCTATAGGCAGCTCCTCGGGTGATATGATAACTCTTGATATAACATCGGCTATCACAAGGAAGGTTCCTCCCACCAAAGTAGCGGCAGGTATGAGCCTTGTATGTTTACTTCCTACCACAGACCTTGTAATATGCGGTATGGTAAGACCGACAAATCCTATTACTCCGCTGATCGATACGATAACACCTGTAAGCAAGGTCGCAACCAATATCATTATACGCTTTAACTTGGCTGTATTTACACCGAGTGTAAGTGCTACATCATCACCCAAAAGCATGGCATCGAGCATTTCTTATCGAGAATATAACCGTAACACAAAGTACAAAGGTTATGCTTACATATACCAATCTCTCCCAGGTAGAACCGCTGAGTGAACCCATCATCCAGTACTGTGCTGTCTTTACCTTATCGAATCCGGTCCTTTGTAGATAGATCATGAGATTTGTTGCCGCTCCAAAAAGTGCCGCCACCGCTATTCCGGCAAGTATAAGCTGGGTAGCTGTTATCTTGTTTCTGATCTTTGCTATTTGAAGAGCCAGTATTATAGATATCATCGCACCTACAAAGGCACCGAGCATTGTCATGTGTTGACCGTAAAAAAATAACGAACCGTACATTATCATAAATACCGCACCGGAAGATGCACCCTGTGATATACCGAGTACATAGGGATCCGCAAGTGTATTCTTTGTGAGAGCCTGCATTATGATCCCGCACAGTGTCAGTCCCGCTCCTACAAAAAATGCCACGAAGACTCTGGGAAAACGTATATCCCACACTATAGACTCTATACTCTTATCCCAGGTGACAGGTGCCACTGTCTTACCGCTTAATTTATTTGCCAAAAATCCTGCAATATCTTTTAATTCGATTTCCACACTTCCCAAGACGATGGACATAACTACGGATATACAAAGTATCACTGTCATCAGTAAAATAAATCCCGAATATGTGCCTCTGGATTCAAGTGGGAAAAAATGTTTTTTTATCTTAGACATACTTTCTCCTAAAATAAAACTGCCACGATCTGTGACAGTTTTATATTTTTACGATTTATTTGAACTTCTCCGGATAGAACTCCTGCGCCATAAGCTTTACTGCATTTGCAGAACCTGCGGATCCTTGCATATCGGAACAGCAAGCACTGTAGATCTTTCCTTCTTTAACGGCACGAAGATTCTTTGTGAACTCATTGTTTTGTAAAAATTCCTTCTTAGCTTCTGTATCATAGTTGTAATCCAATATAAGTATCACATCAGGATCTCTTGCAACCACTTCTTCCCATGAAGGAGTAGCCCATCCCTTATCTATATCGTCAAATATTGAGATTCCGCCGGCAAGTTTGATCATATCTCCCGGTATACCCTGGCAAGCAGTGAAAGGTGCTTCTTCACCGGAGTCATATACGAATACTGAGATAGGTTTGCTGTAAACTTCATCTCCCAAAGTAGTTTTCACTTCTTCGATAGTATCCTTCATAACCTGTACTCTTTGCTCAGCCACATCTGTCACACCGAAGATATGTCCCAGAGTATCGTAATCCTTATATACATCCTCCATAGTTGCCATGTCTGAGCAAGAATACGGGAAGTATGGTATGATGTTGTTCTTTAAGCACCAGTCTACAGCGAAGTTATCATCTGAGAAAAGTGAATCCCATCCCATCATAAAGTCTGTATTTAAGCTTAATATCTGCTCCTTTGATGCACTGCTCAAGTTCTGCCCGTCAGGGAGGATCTTATTGAGCTTTTCTCTTGCCGGAAAATCATTAACAGTATCAAGGCAGGCTCCTCTTGTATATCCCGCTATATTATCTTCAAGTCCGAGATCCAGGAAATAGTCGACCATCTGGTCACCGTCCGCTACAACTCTCTTAGGGGCGGAAGTGAATGTCTCTTCCATATTCTGACCTGCTCCAGATCTTTCAAGGTTCAATGTAATGGTATATGGCTCATACTCTTTTTGGGCTGAATCATTGTCAACCTTTTGTACGTCCTTATTTACAGTGTATTGATCACCCTTAGACCCTACAAGTCTCTTTTGATTGCTACATGCGGATAAAGCAAGAGCTGATATACAAAGTCCCGTTAAAATTGTTAATTTTTTCATTTATCCCCCTTAAAATTGATTAATTATGTTATATGTAAATACTACAATTCACACTTATTACACATTTTATCATTCAAAAATACTAATTACGATAAGGCAATTTATATTTATGCAATATGCTTATTTGCATGTTAGTAAAACCTTACTGTTTTGTTTATCTTGAACTAGTTAAAGCCGTCTTTACCGAGTCTATCGGATCTGCCTCTTTGACCAAACTATGAAATCAATCTGCTTTACCTAAACTATGAAAATGGTGTTATAGCAGGCTATAGCACCATAATCTTTTCTGTCGCCTTTTTTTGCAAGCACGACCTCTTCTTCATCGCACCAGACTGTCATTGAGTCGTCATACTCATCTATATTTAAAATCATTATCTTTTTATTGATACCGATATGTTTCTTTTCCAGATATTCAAGCAATTCCTTATCATCCGCTACCCTGTGAATGCTTGTCTCGTCTCCGGGCTTTAGTTCCGATAAAAGTCGTAATTTATCATTGTACTTGTGATTTTCGAATATTTCACTGCCGTGCGGACAGTGCTCGGGGTGATTCAAGAAATCATTGAGTCTGTCCTTAAGTCTTGTTGAAGTCGCATGTTCCAAGGCATCCGCCTCTTCATGAACCTCATACCATGAATAATTAAGATATTTGACCAGAAAGTTCTCCCAGAGTCTGTGCTTGGTAAGTATATCCTTTACTTCAACCATTCCCTGCTCGGTCAAATATATCTCTTTCTTATCAAGGTATACATCTCCGGCTTCTACCAGTTTTTTTATCATTTCCGTGACCGAAGAAGGACTTACTTCCAAAAGATCCGTAAGTCTTTTATTGCTTGCATTACCTTCTTTTTCCATACAACTGAATATAGCCTTCAAATAATCCGCTCTGCTCGTATCGATTTTTACCATATAAAAACCCCATCTACAATCCGTAAGTGTGTTTGATCTGCGCCTGAAGCTCCATACCCTTATCGGTTAACACATATATGCCTTTTTTCTTATCTTCATACACATAGCCGGAACTTATAAGCCTACTCATATAATTTTTCAACATCAAACCGTTCCAAGCCAAATGATACTTCATACTTGACATTCCGTTTTCAGAGAACATATTGCTGTCAAGTGTGTGATTAGCCATATGAAGTATAAGCATTTCTTTTTTGAATTTAACCTTTTTTCTATGCCTGTCCATAAACCTTGTTATAAAACCGTCTCTATAAAATAAAAATGTCAGCATAAAGGTAATTCCTGAAATCCCGGCACACATACCCGATATGGATACATTGTAACGTATAGCCGTAAAATACGCTATCATGCTGTTAATTATAGCATAAATTATAGCTACAAGTATGGTCAATTTTATCTTTTTGGTTATAAGATAGGCTGAGGCGGCAGGACAGATAAAAAATGAAATCGAAAGAATAGCACCTACCGTAGTAAATGATGCTACCGCAGTCATTGATATCATAGTCATAAGGCTGTAATAAAGCAGCCCCATTGATATGCCTACCGTATTGGCATAGGTCGGATCAAAGGTGGATATACTTAAGGTTCTGAAATTAATTGCCACATAGATAATATTTACAACTACCATTACACTCATAACTACCAAAGACTTAGGCAGCATCATACCGAATACACTTATAGTGTCAAATGGTGCCAGTGTAAGCTCTCCGGTAAGTACCATATCCGTATCCAAATGCACATTCTTTGCATACTTACTTATAAGTATGACTGCCAAAGAAAAGAACAGGGGAAATACTATTCCTACAGCGGCATCATTGCTTATTTTTCTTGATTTTGACAAAGCCTCTATGCAAATACAGCTAAGTACTCCGGACAGACCTGCAGCTATTATTAAATATATACTTGACAGATCTCTGACCACAAAAAATGCCAAAACTATTCCAAGAAGTACCGAATGTGAGATGGCATCACTTAGCATGGCAAGGTTTCTAAGTACCAAAAATACTCCAAGTATGGAGCAGGCTATGGAAGTTACGATAAGTATGTATAGAATTTGTATCATAAGCCTATCTCCTTTTCTTAAAATAAGTACTTATAAGCCCTTTAGGTGATAAAAGCACCGAAAGGACCGCTATTACAGACATTACCAAAACTATACTCGGACCCGTTGAAAAGCCCTCTATAAGTGAGCTTAGTATAGTTCCGCTAAGTGCTGAAAAAGCACCTACTATTGCAGATATTAAAAGCACTCTGTCATAGCCGTCGCTCCACTGCATCCCGACTACAGCCGGCGTAATAAGCATACTGCTTATCAGTATGGTACCTACCGCCTTAAGTCCTGCCGCTATCAAAACCATGGTCATAAACATAATAAGACCTGACATAAGCCCTTCATTGATGCCTATGGTTTTGGCATAGGCACTGTCAAAAACATGTATCTTTATCTCCTTATAGAATATAACAAATAAACTTATTGCTATAATGGATACCGCAAATATAATTACCACATCTTCTCTAAGCATATATGCCGCCTGACCGAAGATATAATTTGCCAAACCGGACTGTGAAGCTTTGGAGAATTTGGAATTTCCCTGCATATAGCTCTTAAATACCATACCCAGTCCGAAGAAGGCTGACAGTATAATAGCCATAGCAGTATCAGCCTCAACCTTTGAATTATTTGCCACAGTGCTTATCATAGTGAATGCTGCAACTCCGGCTACTATAGCGCCACACATAAGTATAACCGGATGCTTTTGAGTAAACAGTAAAAATGCAAGTACCACGCCTAAAAATGAGGAGTGCCCTACCGCATCACCTATCAAAGACTGTCCCTTTAATATATTTACACTGCCTATCATGGCAGTTGATATAGCCAGCAAAGAGGTTCCCAGTGCCACCACAATAAACGAATACTGGGTCAAAATCTTAAAATTATCAAACATACGCCACCCCCCTACCTTAAGAAGCATAGGTCAAAGCTATATTCTCTTTGGTAAATACTTCCGCTACACTTCCGCTAAAAAGAATCTTCTTATTAAGCATAACCACATGATCAAAGTATTCTTCAACGGTTGAAAGGTCATGATGCACCGATACTATGGTCTTGGAATTTTTTTGAAACTCCTTCAAGGTATCCATAATTATAGCCTCAGTCTTAATATCCACTCCTTGCAGGGGTTCATCAAGAAAATACATCTTGGCATCCTGTGCAATAGCCCTTGCAAGAAATACCCTTTGTTTTTGTCCTCCGGACAGTTCTGAAATATGTCTTTTGGCAAATTCCGACATATTAACCGTCTCCAAGGCTTCCTGTGCCTTTTTTCTGTCCTCTTTGCTGTATTTTTTAAACGCTCCTACATGAACATATCTTCCCATTAAAACAACTTCCTCCACTATAGTGGGGAAGTTCCAGTTCACATTGCTTGCCTGAGGTATATAGGCTATTTGCCTATATACCTCCTTGTAAGGTCTTTCCCATATCCGAACTTCTCCTGATATGGGCTTTATGATATTTAGTATGCCCTTTATCAAAGTGGATTTACCCGCTCCGTTAGGTCCTATGATCGCTGTAATACTATTCTCATATATATCCACATCCGCATCCCATATAACCGGCTTTTCAGCATAGGCTATGGTCATGTCCTCGACATGGATCGCAACTTTTTTATCCATAACTATTCCTTAAATTATCAACTATTAAATCTATGTTGTGCTTATACATGTCTATATAAGTATCTCCCGCCTGTCCTACAGGTGCAAGAGAGTCTGAGAAAAGTTCCTTGCCCTCTCCGCTTACAACAGTAAGGTCAGCTCCCTTGGCTGCAACGGCTTCCTTAAGTTTTTGCATACGAGCCGGATCTGTGGTTGACTCCGCAAATACCGCCTTTATCTTATGCTCTATGATAAAGTCTACAGTTGACTGTATATCCATATTGGATACTTCAGAATCGGTACTTACTCCCTGAGGTGCCTTTACAGTAACGCCGTAAGCTCTTGAGAAGTAGTTAAATGCATCATGTGGTGTTATAAGGTATCTTGAACCTTCAGGTATCTCAGCCACTCTTCCCTTAATATAGGTATCAAGCTCGTCAAGTTTAAGCTTATACTCTTCGGCGTTCTTCATATACATTTCCTTATTTTCAGGAACCAAGTTTGACAAAGATTCTGCCATCTTGTCAACTGCCATCTTATAAAGACTTATATCAAACCAAAAGTGCGGGTCAACTATCTGATTACCACCCTCGTCCATAACACCGATTTTATCCTTTGGAAAGTCTGCACTTACAGCAACACCTACTTTTTCAAGTACATCAACCATCTTACCCTCAAAGTGTAAACCATGGTATACGACCAGATCGGCTTTTTCTATCTTGGTATAATCCTCCGGCTTTGCCACATAAAGATGAGGATCTTCTCCTGCCGGAATTATCATTTCAAGGTTTACGGTATCACCTGCAACCTGCTTTGCCATATCATAAAGAAATGAGGTTAAAACAACCACATTTTTCTTGGATGCATCATCACTTTTACTATCTTTAGCCGAACTTGTCTCTACAGAACTTTCAACAGCCGCACTCTCGCCGGACTCACTTCCCTCACTGCTTGCGGGAGCCGCTGCACAAGCTGCCAGAGCAAGTATTGATATAGAAGATAATAAACCTATAAATAATTTTAATATACATTTTTCATATCTCCTTTGTTAATTATTTAGGCTTGCCTAATTTTTTTTACAGTATATCCTAAAAGTTTTAAATTGTCAATAATTCTTAATATTTAAATTTATAAAAATTTCAGCCTTTTCTTATCGATCTTAGCAGTCGATCCGAGAGCTTTTACTTAAATAAAAAAAGTTCGTACCTCCGGCACCTGACCTCTATAAGGCAGGCGAACAAAGATACGAACCGTTTTCTTATACTATATTATTACTTTATATTTTTAATATCTATCTGATAAGATCTATCATCTTTCGAAGATCACATATCCCACAGCATAATCATCCGTATGACTTATACTTACATGTACAGACAAAATATTCATTTCTTCGGACATCTTAGCCGCATTATTATAAAAAAGCACATAGGGTTTCCCGAGTTCATCTCTCAAAACTTCTATATCTATGGGAAGGAAGCTTCTGAAACCCGTTCCGAAAGCCTTGCTCACAGCCTCTTTTACCGCATAATTTGCAGCCAGTGACTTGAAATTCCCCTTACAGATCTCCACTTCTTTTTTCGTATAAACTTTATGCAGGAAATATTCTTTTTCAACGGCTTTTTTTATTCTTGCTACTTCTATTATATCAGTGCCTATCCCTATGATCATGATATCCTACTTTTTTGTTTGGGATTTTTTTGAATAAATGTAAATAAATACCGCTGCTGCCACCGCACAGGCTATACCTATAAGCTGTGATACCGCTAAATTTGTATTAGGTATCAGTAAGCTGTCCGTTCTTAATCCCTCTATGATAGCCCTTCCAAAGCCGTAAGCGCCTATGTAGATAAAGAATATCTCTCCGGTAAACCTCTTTCTCTTTCTGTACCAAAGCAAGAAGCAAAGTACACAAAGATTCCAGAAAGACTCGTAAAGAAAAGTCGGATGCACCTGTATGTAAGGCACTTCACCCACATATACTATATGCTCTATCAGTTCCTTTGATATCATAGCAGGATTAACAAGTTCCCTTTTTATCTGCATCGCAAACAAAGAATTCGTATATCCTCCGAAAGCTTCCATATTGAAAAAGTTCCCCCATCTGCCCAGTATCTGACCTACCAAAAGTCCAAGTACGGCAGTATCCGCCATAGATATAAAGCTTTGTTTTTTCTTTTTACAATATATATATAAGGTGATCGCAGCTCCTATTATAGCTCCGTATATAGCCAGTCCGCCGCCTCGTATGTTAAATACCTGCAAAAGGTTATCCTTATAAAGATCCCATGAAAATATAACATAATAGATCCTTGCACCTAAAATGGCACTTACTATACCGTAGATAGCAAAATCAACATAAATATCCGGGTTCTCTCCTCTTCTTTTTGCATCCTGTATGGCAAGCTGTAATCCCAAAGTATACCTATTCCGATAATGATACCGTAAAAGGCTATTCTGAATCCGAATATATCGATATGGTTGATCATCTTATCTATCTTGATCCCCAAATTGACGAAACTTAAATCATATCCTCCCATTTAATACCTCCAAAGCTGAACATTATCCGCATTATAGCATAACCAAGCCGATTTGTCAGTAATTTATATATTGGCTACAATTGAACTGACAGTGTATTTATGCTATAATATTTGGCTACATTAGAATATTTTAAAAGATAAAAACCAATTCAAGGAAAGGCAAAAAGCATTTAATATTAAATCTTTTTGAACAGGTAAAATAAAATGAAATTAGGAATCGTAGGACTTCCTAATGTTGGAAAAAGTACTCTTTTCAACTCGCTTACAAAGGCAGGAGCAAGTGCCGCCAACTATCCGTTTTGCACTATAGATCCCAATGTAGGAGTGGTTGCCGTTCCCGACAACAGACTTAAGGCACTTTCCAAATTATATAATTCCAAAAAGACAACACCTGCAACTATAGATTTTGTAGATATCGCAGGTCTTGTAAAGGGTGCAAGTAAGGGAGAGGGACTTGGAAACCAATTCCTTTCCAATATAAGAGAGTGTGATGCTATAGTTCACGTTGTAAGATGCTTTTTTGATGACAATGTAATACATGTGGACGGAAGCGTAGATCCTTTGCGTGATATAGAGACTATTAATCTTGAACTTATCTTCTCCGACATAGAGATACTTGAAAGAAGGATAGCTAAAACAGCCAAGTCCGCAACCAACAATAAGGAACTTAAAAAAGAACTTGATGTATTAAAGGAACTTAAAGACATACTCGAAAGCGGCAAGATGGCAAGCTCATTTACAAGCGATGATGAAGAAATACTTGATTTTGTCAGATCCATCGGTCTTATAAGCTATATGCCTGTAATATACGCAGCCAATGTATCCGAAGACGATCTTGCAAGTGACGCTGCGGATAACGAATACGTCAAGACAGTAAGAAACTTCGCAAATGATGCCAATTCCAAGGTCTTTGTAGTCTGTGCCAAGATAGAAGAAGAAATATCCGAGCTTGACGATGATGAAAAGACTGAGTACCTTGAAGCACTGGGCATCAAGGAATCGGGGCTTGATAAGCTGATAAAAGCAAGTTACGATCTTTTGGGGCTTTTAAGTTATCTTACTTCCGGAGAAGATGAGACAAGAGCATGGACTATCAAGAAAGGTACCAAGGCTCCGCAGGCAGCAGGCAAGATACACTCCGACTTCGAAAGAGGTTTCATAAAAGCGGAAGTTATCAATTATAAGGATCTGCTCGATCTCGGTTCTTCGGCTCTTGCAAAAGAAAAGGGACTTATGAGACTTGAGGGTAAAGACTATGTGGTACAGGACGGAGATGTGATACTTTTCAGATTCAATGTATAAATCAATTCAATAAACGATAAAAAATTTACAAAGACAGAGTGATCTGTTTTTGTAAATTTTTTATGATTGAAAATATTTATATACGAGAGCATTGTTCGCTTTATGACAGTCACGGTTTTGTGACTCGGTGCGCTATTTTTGTCAATAAAATCAATTGTAAAAGTAAACTCCATCCCTGTATTCGCAATCATCAACTTTCATATTAACATGTAGGGAAATGTTAGTTTTACAATTTACTTCTTTGTAAATAATTTACTTATATTTATCATATTTTTATTGACAGTTTTTGATCTGTATGCTAATATATCAAGGTCCTTTAGGGGAATAGTTCAATGGTAGAGCAACGGTCTCCAAAACCGTAAATGGGGGTTCGAGCCCCTCTTCCCCTGCTAAAAAGCCTGTTATCGATAGATATCGACAACAGGCTTTTTCTTTACATTAAAACACCGGGAAAGTATGATGTATGAGTGATCATTCAATATATCTTCAGTAAAAACAGCCGACCTTTAAGTTAAAGAACCGGCTGTTGATTTATTATTTTTATATTAAATATTATCTCGTATGACGCAGTATAGATAGGCTTAAGACTCCCTGTTCTTAAGACCTCCGATGATGAACACTACCGGCAGCACCAATCCTACACCAAACCATACTAAGTTAAAAGACAAGCCGCTCACAATGAACAATACATTACCTATTATACAAAGTACGGTAAAGATAACGCCCCATACTACACAGGTCGTAGCCTTCTCGGGTTTATTCGCATTCATCACACCTATTATTCCCGTAATAAGTTCGATCAAACCGCAAAAAAATGCGAATGCCAATGAGACATAAACCAATTTAAGGTTTATAAGGTTTACTTCACCATAGGTATACATATCCAATGCCGCTATTCCTATAGTTGCAAGAATACTGAAAACATCACAAGGATACCACCTAAGATCATCAATACCCCCGTTGCCTTAAGAATTCCCGAACCGTTTGCTCTTTGTACCATACTGTAGATCCTCCCGAAATATTTTACTGTTCTTAGTTTTTTTCAAAGCTCAGTAAAATCATTATATCATATCTATCGTTTTTGGTAAAAGGTTTCCATCTTCATTTCGTCAACTATTACCAGTTTGTCACCCTCGATACGATATTCATAATCTATAGGATCCGTATATACCCTATTATCCGTAAAACTTAAAACCACGACCTTACCGTCGGCAGTATACTTGAAATCTCCCACCAGGCTGTTGTTTCCGCTCAGATTTTCATTAAAAGTCATATTGACCGAATCTCTTACAACACTTCCGTCTATATAAGCCCAGGTCCCGAGTATGGCGGTATCTTCTTTACTTTCCTCTCCCGCTGCTACACTGCCTTCTTCTTGTGAAGCTTCTGTCGTTTTTTGTTCCGCACTTTGTGTACAGGCTGACAAAGATAATGCCGCAAATATTGCAATTGCCAAGAATTTTTTCATCATTAATGCCTCCTGATATAAACGTATTAATACAGTATCTCCAACCTTATTAATATAATTATAATAATATATTTTTAAGAATACCCTACCCATACAGGTAGGGTATAACAATTTATTAACGGCACGGATATAACATTCTTAAACAATTGTATTTATCACATATAACTTATCCTTAGAACTCAGTGTCTTCCGGAAGTTTAGGTATTATGAATTTTTGATTCGTTGCAGCTATGGCAAGTCTTGTTCTGTTGGCATAGCCTGTTTTTTGTAAAATATTCGATACATGATATTTTACAGTATTGACCGTTATACCTCTTTGTAAAGCTATCTCTTCATATTCCAGACCGTCACATATGCAGCGCAAGATCTCAAGCTCTGCGGGGGGGGGGGATGCGGACATAACGGCAAGACCTCCTCAAAATATTTTTCGAAAAGAATATTATTATTATATCATAGCTGAAATATTTCATAAAGTTCCATACCGCCTTCCACTATAAACTTCTCACAAAAAAAGCCGACAACTTTCCTTTCCAAAAAGTCGTCGACCTTTGATACAAAAGGCTTGATATCAGGCAAAGTATTATTCCAAGCGAAAAAACGTATATAAACTTACCGTAAAAATATTCTTATCTTATCCGATCTGATTTTATGGTATGTAATTCGATCATTATCTATTACTTCAGGTAATTGATTGATTTTAGAAATTATGATTTGATTTTTAACTTCCGACCAAACGGGCTTAAACAGCCTACCTGTTTGATCGGAAGTTGATCCTAATATTATTTTATATGATATTGATCTTTAGAAACTATCTTACTGCCTTAAAAGCCTCATCGAGATCTTCAATTATGTCATCTATATGTTCCGTACCTACCGAAAGTCTTATGGTATTGGGCTTTATTCCCTGATACTCAAGTTCTTCCTTACTTGATTGGCTGTGAGTAGTCGTTGCCGGATGTACTACCAGAGATTTAACATCGGCTACATTGGCTAAAAGTGAGAAAAGCTCAAGATTATCTATAAAATCCATTGCCTTTTTCTCATCTCCCTTTATCTCAAATGTAAAGATAGATCCGCCTCCGTTAGGAAGATATTTCTTGTAAAGCTCTTGTTGTTCCTTTGTATCCGCTACCGCAGGATGATGTACCTTTTCAACCTGTGGATGCTTACTTAAATATTCAACTACCTTAAGTGCATTGGACACATGTCTTTCAACCCTTAAAGATAAGGTCTCCAGTCCTTGCAGGAAAAGAAATGAATTGATAGGTGTTATACAAGCTCCGGTATCCCTTAAAAGTGTAGCCCTGATCTTAACCACATAAGCGGCTCTTCCTACAGCCTTACTGAAGCTTATACCGTGATAGCTTGGATTGGGTTCGGTGATGGCAGGGAATTTCCCCGATCTTTCCCAGTCGAAATTACCGGAGTCTATTATAACTCCTCCGAGTGATGTACCGTGTCCACCTATGAATTTGGTTGCGGAGTGTACCACTATATCCGCTCCGTACTCTATGGGTCTTATAAGATAAGGAGTAGCAAATGTATTATCCACCACCAAAGGTATATTGTGCTTATGAGCTATCTTAGCTATTTTTTCTATATCCGTTACTTCAGATCTGGGATTTCCGAGGCTTTCAATAAATATAGCCTTGGTATTATCTTTAATAGCCGCTTCTACCTCTTCATAATTAAAAATATCTACAAATGTTGACTCTATCCCGAAATCCGGAAAAGTATTGGCGAATAAATTAGAAGTTCCTCCGTAGATATTCTTGGCTGTTACTATATGGTCGTTTGCCTTAGCCAGATTTTGTATGGCATAGGTTATCGCCGCCGCTCCGGAAGCAAGTGCAAGTGCAGCAACTCCGCCCTCCAAAGCCGCTATTCTTTTTTCAAAAACATCCTGTGTACTGTTGTTAAGTCTTCCATATATATTCCCCGGATCGCTCAGGTTAAATCTTGCCTTAGCATGCTCACAGTCTTTGAATACATAAGATGTGGTCTGGTATATAGGTACCGCCCTTGAATCCGAAACCGGATCCGGACTTTCCTGTCCTACATGAAGCTGTAAGCTTTCAAACTTTAATTGTCTTTCTTCTCTTGTCTTTTTTGCCATATCTTAAATCCTCCCGATCTTTATTAACATATCTTAATGGTATGTTAGTATGTTAAATGGTTTGAGAGAGAATGTCAAGTTAAATATTTACCTGATACTTTAATAAAAATAAAACACCCTATCTTATATGTATATTCTTTAGGATCAGATCCATCTGTCAAAGATAATAATATGCAAATGTATAACAAATCTCTTATACCCGTCTGCTTTATACCGGTAAAATATATAATTACAAAATATGATACTATTGTATTTTTACCAAGGTGCATAATTCTATGGATATCTATTATCCATAGAGCGTAAGATCTCCGGTATTTTACTTCCGATCAGCGAGGGGATATAATTATCCTCTCTCATAAACAATAAATTCAGTTTCAAAATCGTTATCAAATTCTATAACTCTTTCTTTTATTTTCCAACTGTCATCTATTTGCGGAAAATACGTATCCGCCTCAAAACTTTCGTTGACCTTTGTGATAAGAAGTCTGTCGGTAAGACCGTTTTCCATAAATTGTTTGTAGATCTGACCTCCTCCCATGATAAATATTTCATTGGCTTCTTCACTTTTATCGATCAGATCATTTGCAAGCTGTACGGCACTTTCAGTATCATTTACCACATAAGCACCCTCACATTCGAAGTTCTTATCCCTTGTGATCACTATGTTTTTTCTTTTCGGAAGAGGTCTTGCCGGAAGACTTTCAAAGGTCTTTCTTCCCATGATCACCACTTGATCGAGTGTTGTCTCCTTGAATCTTTTAAGATCCCCCGGCAAATGGCACAAAAGCTTATTGTCCTTACCGAGTGCGTTATTATTATCTATTACCGCAATTATCGATATCATATTTTCCTCCCTATATTGCAAGCTCAAACTCCAATTTTCCCATCGGAGCATAATTTACCAGTTCAAAATCATCCGCCTCAAAATCAAAAAAATTATCTTTAGAACTGTTTAATAAAAGTATCGGTTTACTCTTTGTTTCTGATGAATTCTCATATCTTTCCAGTAAGATCTTCGCATTATCAAAATGCCTGTCATATATATGCAGGTTTTGTACCAAATGCGAGAAATTCCCGGCTTCATATCCGCAGTGCCTTGCGACCATAAGCATAAGTGCTGTGTATTGCATCTTATTGATATGACCTGCCACCAGATAGTCACTGCTTCTTTGAATAAGTGTCATATCAAGATATAATTTAGAATTCTTTTTTCTTACAGACCATATAGTCTCATACGCACAGGGATCTAGTCCGTGCGGTTTATTAAGATCGCTGTATTGCCACAGATTCATAATGTGCCTTCTGCCGAAAGGATTTTCTTTCAAGCCCTTTAACAGGTTTTCCATAAGTTTATATTCTTTGACTACCGCCCCGTATGCCTGACCTATGCTCCTGTCTCCCATATCCCAGTCATCCCACCATGTGACATTGTATTTATCTTTTAAAAGTTCCAGGTCATTGGATGCATCCTTGTATATCCACAATATTTCTCTTATACCCGATCTCCAGGCTATGGGTCTTAGACTTGTTATAGGAAACTCGTTATTTTCTATATTGTATTTTTCAAAAACCTGCGTGATGTATTTACTGTGAGCTTTGGTCCCGTCAGCATAACTCGGTCTTACTTTCTCATTAAAGTCATCACTTGAATCATATAAGATCTCTTTTATATTATCCGTAAATATTTTCTCAACCAATCGACCTACCCCCGTTCTTTTTATACACGATCTGCAAATATATGTACAAGCTGTTATTATACATTCGAATAATAATTTTTACTATATTTTATTCTTGAAAATCAATATTTTACACAAATATAAGACTATTCTTATAAAACACTCTTACTTCATAAAAAAAGGGCTGTTACAAAGATGTAAAAGCCCACGGATCCGTTAGGTCTGCATTTCGTTTTTCAATATGTCTATGAACGATACTGTCCATCATATAGAGTTATGACTCTGTCTATATCTCGTTTTTAAGCTCCAATATGATCTCGGTCACGAATTTATCTTTATTTTTGGTTGTCCAATAATCCGTCACATATCTTTCAATAGAATGTTCGTAACAACTGTAACCTTTTTCCTCGACCCATTCAAGCAGTTTTTTATAAGTATCGTTGATATTTTCATGAGGACCCACATGGTAACAGGATATGACGGTATTGCCGCCAAGTGCCGATGTATTATACTCTCCCTGACTTTCCACCGTTCGTTGAAATACCTTCACCCCCCTACACTCTCCCTTTATCTTGTCAATATAAGAAGGAAAATACATCATAACAGGTCCGAGCACCGCATTATCCTAATCGGGTATATATTTATTTATAGTATCGGCACCGTCTTGGGGTGCATGATAAAATACTCTGAGTTCATTATTCTCATCCAGTTCAAATCTTGTCTCAGCCAAAAGACCGTTAGCTTCCGCTGTCATAAGTGCTTCTATTACAGCGTTTTTATTAAGTGCTTTAAACTCACCGTATTCGGGCTTTAGGGCTCTTATCACATCATCCGCTGAGGCTTCTTCCACTTTTGTAAAATATTTTAATATTGCATAATTTAAAGGTTTCATACTCTTAAGCCTCCTTCTTTTTGAAAAGATCCAACGGGTTTACCGCTATTAACAGAATACCGAAGCTCATAACTATTGCTCCTGCCCATACTATAGGATGAACTTCCCAACCCGGTTGCTTAAACATCACACCGAGTACCAGATAGCAAAAAAGAGGTCCCCAGAAAGAATAAGCACCGTTACATGCCATACCAAGAGCCGCTCCGCACATCGAATTACCCTTATACCATAGCGAGAAGGCAAAAAGTGAAAAGAAACCGCTTATTAAGAAGAATAACATAGACGGCATATCCGCAAGTGCCTTAAATGTAAGAATTACTCCGTCAAATGAATTACCTGAAAGTAAGCTGAGCAAAGGAACAAGAATAATGAGGTTAACAAGACCCGAAACAGTCTGTCTTATCATAATACCGATCTCAACATCTATAAGTGAAGTTCCGAAACCTCCGACAACTCCCTCAAGTCCCCATCCGAAAGCTGCTACAAGTGCTACAAGCATACCAAAGAGCATGGTTGAGTTGATAGCTCCGCCTGTCATACCGGTGCTTCCTATCAGAACACTTGCCAAAACACAGGTTGCAACTCCAAGACACATACGGGCATTAAGCTCCTGCTTGAAAATGATTCTTCCGAGTATAGCTCCTATTGCCGGACAAAGTGCAGTAATAGGTATAATTATAGAGCCTGCTGTCTGTAGGGCTACTATATAGGCTGTTCCGGCTATAGGTCCGCCTATAATGGCTGCCAATATCATGATACGTCCCGGCTTACTGTTGATACATCTGAAGAAATCAGGTATCTTACCGCTCTTAGCCGCAAAGATCCAAGCCCATACAGCACTCATAGTATCATTAAGCGCACTGCCCAAAGCACCGAGTACATATATTGTCAAAAAAGCCGAAAGGACAGTATTCTCTCCAAGCCAGTCCGCCCATACACCTTTTCCCATAGCTGCATTGACAAATGCGGAATACATACCATAGCTCATACCCGAGAGTATCGCAACAGTTATACCTTTCTTAAAAAAATCCGCAGTAAGTTTCTTTTTTGCTTCCAGTGCCAAAGCATTTTGTTGATTTGTAGCACCCATAAAATAACCTCCTTTATTTTATATAATATAACGGACGTATCCGCTTAACTACCTCAACTTAATAATATATGACTTATTATCCCTATATCTTAAATAACCGGTTGCCAAATACCGATCCTATATTTATTGATATTCAACAATACTTACATACAAACAATCCATTTTTGCAACAATCACTTACTTGAATCGTCACACGAAAATACTACATTTTCCATAATTGTTTTGAAAAACTCCACAATATTCGAATTGAATTTTATAATAAATGTATCTGTATGAATATACAAGTATTAGTAAGATTTTAACACTCTCCATCAATGGAATGCCGATAATTATTGTAATATTTTAAAAAAATTTTTTTCTTAAATTATATGGTAATCCTTATTATCATGTATATTATTCTTCAATTTATTACTGAAACAATAATCTTTATATTTAGATGAATTTTTTTAATTATTGTTTTATCGAGCTATATAATATAATAAATCTAATTATATGTCTATTTACAAAAATATTTTTTTATTTGCCGACTATTCAGGTATATAAAAATCGGCATATTTTTTTCATGGGTATTTTCTTTGAATTATTATTCGGTAAAACAATCTGTTTTTTTAACAGATATTAATAGTTTTGATTATTTATGAATTCCAAGATTAAGATATCATTACAGTTTGATTTATCAAATAAATATATATTAATATTATGATTTCCGGATACATACTTTTTTTTAATATTTTTTTATATCCCTGCTATTCCTACATACTTAATGAGCTACTTCGTTATTTCCGATATTTTGATATTTTCGCAAAAAAAGACTTAAAAAAATATTCTTCGAATTCAAGCTATTTGCCTATAAACCTACAGTAATACTTGCTTATATATTTATAGTATTATATAATGGTCAAAATATCGAATAATAATAATTACAGAAGTAACACGGAGGATTTATGAAGATATCTACCAAGGGGCGTTATGCTCTCAGAATAATGATAGATCTGGCAAAACATCAAAGTGATGATTTTATAACATTAAAAGATATAGCAAATCGTCAGGAAATGTCTGAAAAATATCTGGAAAGCATCATAAAAGTTTTGGTTAAAAATCAACTTTTGGTGGGACTTAGAGGAAAAGGCGGCGGATATAAACTTACAAAACCTGCGGAAGAATATACCGTATGGGATATACTTAATGTTTCCGAAGACAATCTTTTGATCTCAGATGATGCACTTATGCACAACAAATCCATGCTAAATGATTCCGATAAAAAGATACTTGCTATGTGGGACGACTTAAATATTCTTATAGCCGATTATTTTAAAAACATTACCATAAACAGCTTGATAGCCGAAGAAACAGGCAATGACTATATTATATAATATCCGGAGAATACTATGAGTGAAAAAGCCAAAATAAACAGAATTACTGAAGGTCCTATATTCACTTCAATGTTACTTTTCTTCCTACCTATAATGGTAGGAAGTTTTTTTCAACAACTCTACAATACGGTCGATGCCATAGTCGTAGGTCAATACGTTGGAAAAGAAGCACTTGCGGCTGTAGGAGGAACCACCGGAACCATTATAAATCTTTTTATAGGAGTTTTTATAGGACTTTCAACCGGATTTTCAGTGGTTATTTCCCAATATATGGGCTCAAAGTCTTATAAAAATGTATATGAATGTATACATACGGCAGTGGGTTTTGCAATTATAAGCGGTACCGCCATAGGAATACTGGGAGCCGTATTCACGCCTTACTTTTTGTCTTTCATGCATGTTCCGCCTGAAATGCTCGATGAAGCTATAATATATCTTAGAATTTACTTTATAGGTATGATAGCCAATATGATCTACAACATGTGTGCCGCCATACTTAGAGGTATAGGCGATTCCAAAAGACCCTTATACTTTGATAATTGCCTGCCTGACCAATATAGTTTTGGATGCATTATTCGTAATCTACTTCAAAATGGGCGTTACCGGAGTTGCGATCGCTACCGTTATATCCCAGGTATTAAGTGCTTTGCTCATGATAATTAACTTGACCAAGGTAAAAGCCGAATATAAACTCAGATTTGATAAGATCCATATCAATAACAAAGAACTTAAAAAAATGCTGAGTATAGGAACTGCAGCCGCCGTCCAGTCGGTTGCATATACAGCCGCCAATATTTATGTTCAGTCCAATGTCAACACATTGGGTATAGATGTTATATCCGGATATACAGTATATGTTAAGACGGATACCATCTTCTGGATGACCTCACAGGCTCTCGGAGTCAGCGTCACGACCTTCATAGGACAAAACTTCGGTGCCGGCAACAGGTCAAGAGTCAAGAAGACAATGATAATCAGCGGTATATTGAGCTTTAGCCTGTGCATCATGTCAGCCCTCTTATTTATTTTTTACGGTGATTTTCTTATGTCGCTTTTTACCAACGACAAGGATGTTGTTACTAAGGGAATGTATATATTAAATGTCATAGTTCCCGCATATATTTTCTACGGCATAATCGAAGTATATTCAAGCTCTTTAAGAGGTGTCGGAGATACTTTTTTAACTACGCTTTTATCCCTGAGCGGTATCTGTCTTTTAAGAATATTGTGGATACTATTTGTATTCAGTAAACATCATGAGCTTTTTTATATAATAATCGCATATCCGCTTTCATGGCTGGTAACTGCGGTTTTATTCACCATATATACTCACTTTTTCAGCAGATTCAGACTGTGGCTAAGAGGGGATAATATTACAGACCTTTCATGGAGGTGGCATAAGGAATAAGCCCGAAAAAACTTAAACATATCCTGCTCGGATACGATCGCTTTACCGATAAATTTCATAGGTACTTGCTTTATCTTAAGCTCAGTGCTTGATAAAGCGAGTACCTGCGGTCAAAGCTTTCCTTAAACACTTGACTGTACACAGATCTAAGTCAACGGTGTTTCTACCCCGGCTTTTTTTACCTTGAAGAACGGACATCTGTTCTTGATACACTGATTATTTTGCTGTTTCCTTTTTATAGCAAAGCTCACACTCCATTAAAATATCCGATTCAAGATATTCCGGTTCTGCCTTGCAGATCAAACATTCCTCTTTCACTAAGCTACCTCCCGTCTATATGGCACTACATATTTTCAATCCTTCCGCTTTCATGCGAATTGCATAAAATTCACGAAATGTATCCGGTTCTTTTGCTATCGTATCCTTCTTTAAAAGCAACCTTTGATGATCTCTTTACCGTCGTACCTTATAGCAGCCCTCCCATCATGGTCTGGACTCCTGCTGTAGGATGTCGCAAAATACTGAATATGCCCCCTGAGGCTTTCCGCCAAATAATCTGTTTCCAGTTTTTTTCTTATACCGCTCCAGCTTGACATTATTCTCTCTCCTTATTCTATACTTTTTTCCTCTTAGCTCATTATCATCACCTTCCGGTAGAGTAATGTTATTACCTATTTCATACACTTCAGATTAAATGAGCCTTATTCTACTTCAACCTTATATCCATAATATACTTTATTTACTTCAATTTATTCAATCCCAAATACCCCTATTATGTCCACAAGTTCAAAAAAGCGGATAAGGAAGATTTGTATAGTATCATCAACATTTAATTAATATCAGCAATAGGAGAGCAGAGCTTAATTCTCTTTGACTATATATGTTACAATCTATTGACAAAGTGGTAATAAAGCTAGTTATCAACGATACATTACAACAGTTATTTAGAGCATATCGAAGTTTTCTAGTCTTCAAAAAGTAACATATCACTTAACTTATGAGATATTCTTATCAAAGATATATCTGGTGGCTTACGATAAGTATGACCTGCAAATATCAAAAATTGCTCCTTATCATTATTAATATACATTTTTACAGTAAATTCTTCAGAAGATTTAGGCTTTGCAGATTTGTAGTCGATTTTGTAGCTTTTTATAATACCTGAATCTGTAAAAGCATTAGGATCCTTCTCTTTTATAGATTCCTCAATTAATGCCTGTGCTCTAGTAGTTTTTAAAAAGTTTATTATTTGCTGTTTTACCATATACTGTTTAATTAGAAATTCTAATGTAGGAACACTTATAAATAATATTACTATAATTAAAAAAATATACCTTTTCTCACAGTATCTCCTCATTTGGTAAAAAACTTACTCCTCAAAAAGCGGACTTCTTTCTATAGTAACTTTACCTATGTTTTCTTTGCTGAAATTAGAAGTGTTATACCTTGTCCAATCAGTAATAACCTTGTCATAAAGTAGATGATCTGAAGCCTTTTTGATTGATTCCAAAGGAATACCGACTTTATCCAAATACTGTTTGACTGTATTGATATCTCTAACGGTATTTTCTTCATATTCAGTAATAATATGATTTACATAGACTCTTTCAACTAAGAGATGTTTACTTTTGAAATATTCATAAACAACATAAAAACTTATATCCTCTTGTAATTTACTTGCAAAAGATATTGAAAACATCTTTTCAGGAAAATCGAAAGAAAACCATATAGACCATGAGCGTTTGTCTATAGTCGTATTATCAGTGTAATTTTCATAAACCGAATCATCGAACTTATAATCTTTTCGGGATTGTTTTTTAATACCCGGAATATTTTCAAATGAAGAACTGCCATAAGGAATATGAAAGATACTTTCTTCACCGTAATATATCTCATCAAATATATTCCGTATCTTGGTATTTAGCATATAATTTATAATAAAAAGCGGCAAGTATAGCAACTCCGATTATAGTTATAATTATTTTTTTCTTTTCATTTAGCAAACACTCCTAATTATTTATATAGTCAACTAAATTATTTTCATGATTTTCCAAACTTTTAATAAAATTATAACCTACAGGATTTAAGTTTTTAAGTTCATCCATATTTGGAGTAATAAATTCTACTACAGGGTAGCCATATGGATCAAAAGATGATGTGGTTTCACTTATGTAACTGCTTGCCTGCAATATTTCATTTTGGATATAATCCAATTTATTGTTCTTAATAAATTGGCGCTCTAAATTATCGTGTGGGTGATTTTCACCCACTTTTTTTATGCGTGTGGGTGGACTCTAAATTATCGTGTGGGTGCAAAAAATCCCTCCATAGGATATGATTGATTTGCAGTCTTAATATATCACTATGAAGGGAGGAATTTATCATTCCAAATATTGATTTTACCACACTTATGCTTAATGTCACTAATTCTGACATTGAAAAATCGGACATTACATCTATCGATGATACCATTTTCTATGATATCACGCTTGTCCGAAAGCCTATGCTCTGTACTTACTGTGGTGCAAATATGATTGGACACGGTCATAAACTAAGGCTAATCAAACATCCCGCACTTAGGAATCATAAAGGCATTATCAGATATTATGCAAATAGGTATATTTGTAAAGAGTGCAGAAAAACTATCTTAGAAAGAAATGCCTTTGCTTTCAATGGCTTTAATTCTTCTTTCTTTCTTATGCAGAATGCACTTAGACTTATCGGCAATCTCAACTACAATCTCACCATGATATCAGATGAATTGGGTATATCTACAACACAGCTCAGCAAGTATATTGATTCATATATCACCATACCTCCAAGGTCCCTTCCTGAGTGCCTTGGGATAGATGAATTACACAGCCATGAGCTATCAAGACGTAATTCAAGTTATCTTTGTATATTAGTAGATAACGAAAGACGAACCGTTTGGGATGTACTCGATTCAAGAAGTAAAATGGCACTTTCTCTATTCTTTTCTAATATCCCAAGGGAAGAACGACTTAGGGTAAAATATGTTACTATCGATATGTGGGAACCGTATAAAGATGTTGCAAGAACATACTTTCCTAACTGTGTAATAGCTGTAGATCCTTTTCATGTCATAAAGCACCTTACCCAAGGTTTTGAACGTCTTAGAATAGACTTAATGAACATGTCACCGTATGGTTCAAATGCATATTATCTGCTTAAGAAATGGAGCCATCTTCTTACAAAAGATAGTGTATACCTTGATAATGACAAGGTATACAATTCACGTTTTAAATGCAAGCTTAACAGGAGAGATTTAAGAGAAATGATATTCAAGAATTTTCCTGAATTATCTAAAGCGTATAGTCTTAAAGAGCTTTATCGAAATATGAATAAAGACTGCTCATATGATGAAGCTACCAACCTTTATGATGATATGCTTAAAGCCTTTAAAACATCCGGGAATTAGGCAGTTTAATGAGTTTACAGAGATACTCATTAACTGGAGGGATGAAATTTTGAACTCATATCTTAGACCCTATGATGACAGGAAACTATCTAACTCATTCACTGAAAATGTTAACGGAAAACTGCGTACTTATCTAGCAGTATCTAGAGGAATTAGTAATTTTAATCGCTTCAGAAAGAGAGTTATCTATTCGCTTTCGAAAGATGTTCAATATGCACTAAACGATAGCCTGCACAGTGATAGTGTTCCTAAAAGAAAAAGAGGTACATACAAGAAAATTAGAGAGTAAGCATTCAAAAAGCACTTCAGGCATTTGAGCTTGAAGTGCTCTTGATTTTATTGGTACCCACATGATAATTTAGAGTTTATGAAAAAACCCTCACCCACACGATAATTTAGAGTTTACTTTTTCAAACCCACACGATAATTTAAAGTACCCATAATGTAAAGCCTGAGCAACCAAGCCTCACATATGGCTGTTTTTTTTATCTTTTGCAATTATATTTTTATGTGCACCCACTTTCCATATTTAAATCTTGTATAAGAAAATACCATTCGAAGGCTCTGATCGGTTATCACCGCTATCCAAGCGCCATATAATCCCATATTAAATTTAAAACACAATACATAAGTCAAAATAGGACGGAATATCGCAATAACAAAGCGAATAAATCATCACATAGAAACTGTCGCCCGCCCCTTTCAATACCCCCGAACACACAAGTTGAATTGCTTGCGGAAAAGATGCAATTGCAAGGATGATAATTATATTCGAGCCCAGCTTTATAACCTCCGTGTCATCCGTATAAATATCAATCAATATATGTCTGCCGATTATACATATTGCGCAAAAGACTACCGCTATCAAAACTCCAACCTTAAGCCCGATTTTGCCATACTCCTTTGCTGCATCCTCACGACCTTTTCCAAGCCATTGCCCCGTGTGTGCTGCACTTGCATAGCCAAGTCCCATAGAAAACGAATAAAAAATATCTGTCAAATTCATACAAACCTGATGTGTAGCAAGTTGAAGTACTCCAAGCCCCGCAACCATTTTGGTGTATGTGAACATACCGAACCTTTCAAAGGACTGCTCACCAAGCGCCGGCAAACCGATCTTCAAAAAAGTATGCGCATTAGTTTTCGAAAATCTCCACGAGGAGCCGTCTACAATATTAAGCTCGTGATTTTTATTTAGGATTACAACAAATATTATCGCCGCTGTAATAATATTTCCAATCAATGTGGCTAGTCCCGCCCCTGCTATTTCCATCCTCGGAAATAGCCAAATTCCATGTATAAGCAGGATATTGAATATAGTATTTACCACATTACCTACCGCATTTGCTTTAAAAACAACCCTTGTATAACCTATGCCGATCAATGCAGCGCTTACAATTTGTGTAAAAGCCGCAAAAAACAGCCCTACAACTATGTATTTTCCGTACACCGCCCCTTCGATTATCAATTCACCTTCACCGCCTGCAAACGATATTATTTCAGGCAAAAAGCAAAATGCGGCAATAAGCATTGGAATATATATCAAAAATGTCAACGCTATCGCTTGCTTAAGTATTCCGTTCATCTCGGAAATTCTTCCCTCGCCTTTTCTGCGTGCAACCATAGCCGTAACAGCTACGGATAGCGAACGTACAAGTACCAGCAAAACCATCCTCGGCTGACTCATGATTCCAACAGAAGCAAGTGCATCTGCACCCAGTCCTCCTACCATTGCAAGATCTATTGCAAGCATCAAATCCAAAAGAAGCCCCTGCATTGCAGCAGGAAGCGCAACTTCCAGATATTTTTTATAAGCCGTTTTAGAATCTTCGATTTCGTGCATATTTTTATCCTTCAAAATAAGCCCGAAGCAGATTTCTTGTTCAGATTACTCGGGCTATTTACATTATATTATTAAATTTAATCGTACAAATGACATGCCACGCTATGACCTGCACTCACTTCCTTAAGTTTAGGCGCTTCTTTCAAACAAATATCCATGCATTTATTGCACCTGCTTTGAAACGGGCATCCCTTCGGTACATCAAGCGGACTTGGGACTTCATTATCCAAACTTTCAATCGGTTTTGAAAAATCCATATTTATGTCGAATATCGAAGCCACCAGTGCCTTTGTATATGGATGTAGAGAGCCTTTTGCAATATTTTCCGAAGGTAAAAGCTCCACCACATTACCTAAATACATAACCGCTACATAATGCGAAAAACTCTGAATACAAGCTATATCGTGGCAAATAAAACCTATTGTAATACCCTTCGCTTTTTGTATCTTCACTATAAGCTCAATAATAGTCTTTTGCACCGACACGTCAAGCGCCGAGGTTGCCTCATCCATTATAATTATTTCAGGTTCAAGTGCAAGTGCCCTTGCTATCGCCACCCTTTGTCTTTGTCCGCCGCTCATATTGTGCGGATATCTGTCAACAAATTCTTCAGGCAATTCAACCATTTTCAGCAGTTTTTTACAAGCCTCGTCTTTTTCAGACGGTTTGATTCTGCCAAAATTCATAAGCGGCTCGCAGATTATATCCCGTATTTTCATTTTAGGATTGAATGATGATGTCGGATCTTGGAATACCATTTGTATATACTGCCGATTAAGCCTTTTTTCTTCACCTTTGAGTTTTGAAATATCTTCGCCTTTGAAAAGAATCTGTCCCGATGTCGGTTCATCCAAAGATATGAGCATGCGCATAAGTGTACTTTTTCCGCAACCCGACTCTCCCACAAGTCCAAGCGTTTTTCCCTTATACATTTTGAGGTTTATATCGTTGTTTGCAATAAGGGTTCTACCTCCCGAAGCAGGAAAATGCTTCGATACGTTTTTTGTTTCCAGTATTACCTCACCGATATCATACATATCGCTCACCTCCCATAGACGGAACCGCTTTTATGAGCGTTTTAGTATATTCGCTTTCAGATTCCTTCAGTATATGATTTCTATCACCTTCATCGACTATATTTCCGTCTTTCATTACTATAATGTAATCCGACATATATGTCGCTACTCCCATATTGTGAGTTACCATTATAATACTCGTATTATACTCATCTCTAAGTTCCATCATCTGCCTTACTATTTGCGCCTGCGTAGTTACATCAAGCGCAGATGTCGGTTCATCGGCAAGCAAAAGCTCAGGACTATACGTCATGCTCATAGCAATACCTACGCGTTGACGCATACCTCCGGAAAGCTGAAACGGATAAGATCTCATTACATTATCCGCACTTGGTAAATTCATGCGTTCAAGCATCGTTTTCGCTTTTTGCCACGCTTCTTGCTTCGAAATTTCCTCATGCGTCAAAATATACTCTGTAAATACACTTTCTATCTTTCTGGTGGGATTCATCATTGCACCGCTGTCTTGGAATATCATCGAGATCTTTGTGCCGCGCGCTTGATTCCACTTGTCCTCCGAATAAGAAAGAAGAGATTCTCCGTCAAAAATTATATCTCCCGAAGACACTTCCCCTCCTATAGGCAAAAGTCCTAAAATCGCGCGAATTACCGATGTCTTTCCGCTTCCCGACTCTCCTACCAAACTGATAATCCGTCCTCTTTCCATATCCATACTGAAATTTTTCACCACAGGATTGCCTTTATATGAAATTGTTATATTATCTACTTTTAACATCACACCGCTCCTTATTCAGACCTTGGATCCAAAATGTCTCTGATTGAATCTCCCAGCATATTAAATACAACAACTACTATAAAAATTGCAAGTCCGGGGAAAATCATAAGCCATGGTGCAGTTTGCATTGAAGCTCTACCTTCATTAAGCATAAATCCCCATTCCGGTGCGGGCGGTTTCGCTCCGAACCCCAAGAAAGAAAGTGCCGCAAGTTCAAGCATCATCGCGCCTATGTCCGTTGCGGCTGTAATAATCAACGTTGGTAAGGCATTTGGCAGCATATACCTAAATAGCATATATGGCGTCTTTGAGCCTGTTACTATTGCCGCCGACACATAGTCTCTGTCCCTTATTTTCAAAACAAGCGAGCGCGCAAGTCTTGCGTATTTAGTCCAGTTTACAATTACTATTGCTATTATAGCATTTCGAATACTTGCTCCCATGATTCCTGCCACTGCAAGTGCCAAAACAAGCCCCGGAAATGCAAGCATCATATCTGCAATACGCATTATCGCAGAATCCACAAAACCTCTAAAGTATCCTGCCAATACGCCCATTATCGTACCTACCAAAAATACCAAGCCTACAACGCCGAATGTTGATGTAAGAGAAATTCTGGCTCCGTATATTACTCTGGCAAATATATCTCTCCCCATCTTGTCGGTACCGAAAATGTGTTCTTTTGAAGGTTCCATAAGAGCATTGGAAATATTGCCCTTTAACGGATCCACTCCTCCCGTAACAACAGGTGCAAATATCGCCACTAAAACTATAAGACAGGCTAAAAATAAGAATAAAGTAAACTGCCTGTTTGCATTTAAAAATTTTACCACTTTCATAGAGCTACTCCTTTATTCTCATACGCGGATCTATATACATATACGATGCATCTACAAGCAGATTTACCGTCATATAAATCAAACACATCCACAGCACATACCCCTGAATTAAATTGTAATCGCTAGATGTAATAGCGGAAACTGCCAGATTACCAAGTCCCGGATATGAAAAATATTACTTCAACTACCGCTGTTCCCCCAGTAAACTACCAATTGACAGTCCAAGCATGGTTACGAGAGGAAGTAAAGCATTCGGAAACACATTCCCCCAAATAATTTTGCTTCTCTTAATTCCCCTAGCTTCAGCTCCCGTTACATAATCTTGGTTAAGCTCTTCGAGTACCGCCGTTCTAACCTGTCTTGTATATTTTGCCGACATTGCAATAGCAAGCGTAAGCGCGGGTAAAAACAATCCTCTGAAATCTCCTGTTGCGCTTATAACCGGAAATATTCTCAGTTTTACACAAAACAAAAGCATGAGTAAAAGTCCTACCCAAAAATTTGGCATAGAGCAGCCTAAAAACGTTATTCCCCTTATGATATAATCCGGAATTGTGTTCTTTTTCAACGCCGATGCTACACCAAGAGGCACTGAAATAGCAAGCATCATCGCAAGCGACAGCCCGGCGAGTTTAAGCGTAGGCAATATCCTTCCCGCCAGCAACTCCATTACATCCTTATTCAAAGAATAGGATTTTCCAAAATCTCCATGAAGGCAATTTGAAAGCCAGCGAAAATATTGAATGGCAAACGGGTCGTTTAGCCCAAGTTCCTCCCTTGTTTGCTCTATCATCTCTTGCGTAGGCATTACGCCCGTCGCCGTATACATATTACGCACAGGATCTCCCGGCGATAGATATGTCAAAATAAATGTTATAAAACTGATACCTATCAGTACTATAACTATTTGGAAAAGACGAATTAAAATCTGTTTCTTATTCAAATCTGTCCACTACCTTTCAATTAAATTATACAAAAAGCTCCCGTCATCGTACTCTAAATGACAGGAGCTTTAACATTTCTAGCTTGCAGGCTTTATTTCCGTAGTCAGCCAATAATAATCTGCCGTATGAATATGTGCCTGTCCAACTTTCTTTGAATAAATCATCGAAGAGTTATAATATCCGTCTATGATTGCCACTGCATCATCTACGAGTATTTGCTGCATTTGGAATATCAAATCAGCGCGCTTCTTAGGATTCATCTCCCCTTTTAGCTTATTATAAAGTTTGTCGTATGCCGGATTTGAATAGCTACAGTATGTACTGTCAGTAGCCCAGTTTGCCATATATGCAAACGGATCTCCTGTTCCTACAGTAGTCCAGTTGTTATTGTTAAAATCGTATTCTCCTGCAGCGAGTTTGCTCCACTGATCGTCAGATGAACCGTAATCCGCTTTGCAGCCGATTCCAATTTCTGCTAGATACTGTATGTGTGCATTTGAAAAGTCGTTCAGCAACCTATTTTCGTAAGATACATATCTAAGCTCGATATTCTTACCGTCAATTTCTCTGATTCCATCCCCGTTTGTGTCTACTATTCCCGCATCATCCAAGATTTTTTTGGCTTTTTCAGGATTGTATTCATACGGATTTTTTAATTTGTCATAACCGTAATTAAGTGTTGACGGCAATACCGAAAATCCCGGAGTATACAATCCGCCAATTGTCTTTGACTTGCAAATTGTATCATTGTCAATACCCATGAGTATCGCTTGTCTAAGCGTCTTATTTGCAAGTATTCCTTTAAAGTTCATCCACGAGAAACCGCAACGAACACCTGATGCTATGTCAACTGTAAAGTCCTTGTTTTTTTGGAATTCTTTGATGTCCGAAACATTGGTAATATTTTCCACGAGGTCTACCTGACCGCTTTGAAGAGCCATTGTCTTTGCAGAAGCATCTCCCATGAACATGATGTTTACTTTGTCATATGGAACATCTTCTCTATAATTCGGATTTTTAACCATTGTATATCCGACACCGACACCTTCGAATTTTTCAATCATGTACGGTCCTGTTCCTATTACACCGTTATCAAAATTCTTTGTATGCTCTACGTCTATAATTGCCATAGTTGGATGTGCAAGCTGTCCTGCCAAGTTAGCATAAGGCTTTGATGTTACTATGGTAATAGTATTTGCATCGTCATCTGCAGTAACCTTTGCCTCAAACTCAAGATATTTCTCAGGTTTTGCCGATCCCGACGGTCCGTTTTTCTTTAGGTAGTCAAATGTCGCTTTAACCTTTGAAGGAGTCAGCAAATCTCCATCTGAAAATTTGATACCCTTCTTCAATGTTATTACCCATTCGGTATGTTCATCGTTTACGGTGTAGCTCTCCGCAAGCCAAGGCTCAACCTCCATTTTGTCATTAAACTTAAAAAGTGCTTCCGTGATTCCGTAACGCATGGCATTCCAGCCGGCGTTCTCATCCAATACGCTGTTTACCACGCCGTCGGTATACATCTGGCAGCCAAAATTCAGCACCTTCTCTCCGCTATTGCTATCCGATCCGCTATTTTCGCCACAACCTGCAAATAAGACTGCGACCATAGTGAGAACCAAAGCCAATGATAGAATCTTTTTCATTTTAGTATTCCTTTCTTTTTACTACGAAATTGAAATATTCTGCATTAAAAAAAGTTGAACCTCGCGTCCAACTTAAAAAAAACAGCAAAACTAGATATCTTTACAGGTTTTTCTTGTCTTTCGCAAGAATCCTACGAAAAAATAAGCAGGTATCCTGACTTAAGCATTATCATTTCTTGCGCCTTCCCAAGTAAATACTCAGTGGCAAATGCAAGAAGCCGGCTATCACAGTGACGGGATCGTTTCGGATTTACACCAAATTCCCTTTTAATCAAGCAATTGCTCAAACTTATTTCCTTTAGCATAATTTCAATTTATTAAATTTATGGTTTCATTCTAGCACAGATATCGAGATTTATCAATGCTAACTGACTGATTTTTTATAATTTTTCAATTTTTCGGTCATCTACTACATTTTAAAAGGAGTGCGATTTATAAAATACAATTTATAAAATACAATTTAAAATGGCACTCTAAATTATCGTGTGGGTGTGGGTGGACTTTAAATTATCGTGTGGGTGATTTTCACCCTCTTTTTTTATGAGTGTGGGTGGACTCTAAATTATCGTGTGGGTGCAAAAAATCCCTCCATAGGATATGATTGATTTGCAGTCTCAATATATCACTATGAAGGGAGGAATTTATCATTCCAAATATTGATTTTACCACACTTATGCTTAATGTCACTAATTCTGACATTGAAAAATCGGACATTACATCTATCGATGGTACAATTTTCTATGATATCATGCTTGTCCGAAAGCCTATGCTCTGTCCTTACTGTGGTGCAAATATGATTGGACACGGTCATAAATTAAGGCTAATCAAACATCCCGCACTTAGGAATCATAAAGGCATTATCAGATATTATGCAAATAGGTATATTTGTAAAGAGTGCAGGAAAACTATCTTAGAAAGAAATCCTTTTGCTTTCAATGGTTTTAATTCTTCTTTCTTTCTCATGCAAAATGCACTTAGACTTATCGGGAATCTCAACTACAATTCACCATGATATCAGATGAATTGGGTATATCTACAACACAGCTCAGCAAGTATATTGATTCATATATCACCATAGCTCCAAGACCTCTTCCTGAGTGCCTTGGGATAGATGAATTACACAGTCATGAGTTATCAAGGCGTAACTCAAGTTACCTTTGTATATTAGTAGATAACGAAAGACGAACCGTTTGGGATGTACTTGATTCAAGAAGCAAAATGGCACTTTCTCTATTCTTTTCTAATATCCCAAGGGAAGAACGACTTAGGGTAAAATATGTTACTATCGATATGTGGGAACCGTATAAAGATGTTGCAAGAACATACTTTCCTAACTGTGTAATAGCTGTAGATCCTTTTCATGTCATAAAGCATCTTACCCAAGGTTTTGAACGTCTTAGAATAGACTTAATGAACATGTCACCGTATGGTTCAAATGCATATTATCTGCTTAAGAAATGGAGCCATCTTCTTACAAAAGATAGTGTATACCTTGATAATGACAAGGTATACAATTCACGTTTTAAATGCAAGCTTAACAGGAGAGATTTAAGAGAAATGATATTCAAGAATTTTCCTGAATTATCTAAAGCGTATAGTCTTAAAGAGCTTTATCGAAATATGAATAAAGACTGCTCATATGATGAAGCTACCAACCTTTATGATGATATGCTTAAAGCCTTTAAAACATCCGGAATTAGGCAGTTTAATGAGTTTACAGAGATACTCATTAACTGGAGGGATGAAATTTTGAACTCATATCTTAGACCCTATGATGACAGGAAACTATCTAACTCATTCACTGAAAATGTTAACGGAAAACTGCGTACTTATCTAGCAGTATCTAGAGGAATTAGTAATTTTAATCGCTTCAGAAAGAGAGTTATCTATTCGCTTTCGAAAGATGTTCAATATGCACTAAACGATAGCCTGCACAGTGATAGTGTTCCTAAAAGAAAAAGAGGTACATACAAGAAAATTAGAGAGTAAGCATTCAAAAAGCACTTCAGGCATTTGAGCTTGAAGTGCTCTTGATTTCATTGGTACCTACACGATAATTTAGAGTTTATGAAAAACCTCACCCACACGATAATTTAGAGTTCACTTTTTTTCAAACCCACACGATAATTTAAAGTACCAATAATTCATCAGCTCTATTTAATGCTCCACTTTCAATATCGTTATAATATGTATTTACTACAGTGAGGTAATCTTCTGAGGAATTATTGTAAAGATTAACAATATTATCAGCATCTAAATCAGCTTTATAATCATCATTACCAAGGCTTGGTTGTAAACCTATATTATAGGTTACTTTTAGATATTCAGACTCACTAATTCCTAACTCAGTATAAATCTTATTGTTTTCATCTCCATGAAATAATAATTTTAAATCTCCTGAAGTTTGATCCCATTTAATTCCATTATACACCGGTCTTGACATAATCAAGTTAAAAATATAGCTTTTATCTTCTTCCGATGTATCTGGGAATTTCTTATCAATTCCTTTTCTGACTTTTACAATTATATTTGTATCAATAATTTGCCCTGAAAAATGGGCATCTGTTTTTGATACACTGATTGTTTTGTTCATTGAAACGGCACACTGTTTCAGTTTTTTCCATCTCAACAGAGAAATGTTCTTTAACAAAATCCACGGCGGACCCTATAGATAAAAATGAGTCTCTTTTACAACAGCGAGGACCTCCCACATCACCTATCTTTCCAAGTGACTTAGCGGTCATTTTATGTGACAGAGCAAAAGGTTCCTCAGTAAGCGGTGTGGATCTTGAAATAATGGAAATAAATATCCCCGAACTGATTCCTGCTCCGCAAGCTCCCCAAAATCCGCATACACCTCCCGGGACGCACTTGCCACGATTCATCATCTCTATCAATGCACTTTTAAGGTCAATATCTCCTCCTGCATTCTTATATGCTGTAAGGAGTGCAGAACCAACCATAACATGATGCTCCGGACCATGCATGTGACAAAACGACATTGACATAATTTTTTCTATTATTTCAATCGGGTTCTTTGATTCTTCTCTCATGCATAAGCCGATGATACTGTCAAGCCCCTGAGTATGGCACTCATTACACACATAGTGATTGTTAACACACCTCGTCTTGCTATTTTCTTTTTTATGACAAAGCTCACACTCCATAACTATATCCGACTCAAGATATTCAAGTGAAGCCTTGCAGATCAAACATTCCTCTTTCACTAAGCTACCTCCCATCTATATGGCACTACATATTTTCAAACCTTCCGCTTTCATGCGAATTGCATAAACTTCCCGAAATGTATCCGGTTCTTTTGCTATCGTATCCTTCTTTTCCTCTTAACTCATTATTATCACATTATCGCAGGGTAATGGTTATTACCTATTATTTATATGCCTGCTTTTTTATTTTAGTTCCTATATCATCATCTACATCCTCAAATTCTTTATTGGTTTTATCTATTTTTGATACAAAACCACTTATAATTTTCTCAACATCTTTAGATAAATCCTCTTCAAACTCTATACTGCGTTTTGCCCTTATATTACCTAAAATTGTACTTCTTTGATCTATATTAATATTTATGTATTCGGATAGTTCTTCACATACCTTTGAAAACTCAGCTTTTATACTCTCTATTTCAAGTCTATCACTTTTTATATACATAGCTATCTCCTTTATATCAATTAATCAGCTTTTCAAGCTCTGTTTTATTTCCGTTTTTCAAATCGATCTTTTCTTCAAGTTTTGACTGCTCGGTTTTTAAGTCAAATGACTTTATAAAGAGCCAATCTCCGGCAATCTCTACTTTAACCTCATCTTTTATATAATTCTTTTCGAGTTTTACCTTCCAAAGCTCTTTACCCGATAAATCCTTTTTATACAGATACTTCTTATCAATTACTATAAAACCGTCATCTTTTACATCTATTATATAGCCTTTTTTGTTAGTAAGAACTTTCCGTGCGCTAAAATCTTCTTTGTCAAACTCATAGATTTCTTCTCTGTTCTTAAATTTAGCAAGAATATATTTCTTGTCAAAAAGCATTAACTTTTCCGCTTTATCTATAACACAGGTTTTATTTACTTCCTTTTTTTCTAAATCATAGCTTGCGATGCAGTTTTTACCTCGCATAATTAAATTATTATTTTCTTTAAAGCAAATATCCATAGATCCCACGCCTTTTATCACACTGTCTCTTACAGTAAAGCCGCTATCTATAATACTGTTATAAACCGAAAATCTGCCCACACTGATTCCATTGTATGTATTTGTTCCTGCATCTGATACAAAATAATCATCCGCACCTACTTTATGCAATTCAAAAAGGTTTACATTTTCTAAACTGATCCTTTCCGCTTTGTTCAGATCAAAAACAGTTCCATCTGTTGTTATTTTATTATTCACTAATATAAATTGCATTGTCGGCACCTGAGGATCTAAACAACCAACTATAAATTCATCATCCTCCAAATAATAAAAATCCCATAGTCCTCTGTAATTATTTTTACGATATTTTTCCATTATACTTTTTATTTTATTTTCTATATCTTTATATTCCTTTATCTCATTAGTTTCTAAATTTTTTTGCTTTTTTTAATGAATAAGCTTTATTTCCCCATCTTTCTTTATTGGAACCATAACTTATTCCATTATAGTCTAAATAATATAAGTTATTATCTATCACCTGTAACTTTTGCACATCCCTTGCTTCTGTTTCTAAGCGAATATCTGAACCGTCAGTTTTCATGCTATATATTCCGCTCTCTCCGCTTTCTTGTGAAAAATAATAAATTCTATCATTATATTCCACCCCTACTGTTCCTATACCTGCCTTGCTATTAGACTTATATCCTATCATAAATTCATTAAATGTATACTTGTCAGTCAGTTGTTGGTTTATGCAACCTGATAATAATACTACTATAAATAATATACTTATTGATCTTTTCATAGCCGGTCTCCTGTTACTTACCTATTTAATACACCTTCATATTAAATGAGCCTTCTTTTTTCTTAGAATTATTATAGTCTATAAAATCTTTATACTTTTTATTATCATTATAAGCATCCAAGCCCCCCTCTTCATTAGGTATCAGTGCCTCATAATGTCCACCAAGCTTAATATTTTTTTATCAAATCAAAAATACATACTTATATATGCAGCATGGCTTTGCAAATCATAATCCTCAGCACTGACCTCACCTATACTTTTTTCTTCAACCTTATATCCATATCTTCCTAAATATTCTTTTATATAACTTGGAGCAAGTCCAAAAGTCCCATCCATATTGGTAGGATAATTATCTTTAATACCGCTATATACATATTTAAGCTCATTTGACTCATTTACTATATCCGTTGCAACAGTCTTATATGATACATCTTCACCCATACCATGTAACACATTATACATAGCTATAGACCCACATCCATTAGCATCAATATTACCTGATAAACCAAAAGTAGAGAGTGTTTCATCAAAATCTATTTGTGAGGATATAAAGTCCGTATTTCCATATAAATCAGGTCTCGGTACAGCTTCTTTTTCTATATCTTCAAGTACCTTGTTTCTTTGAGAAAAGGAAGCTCATATCTATCTATAAGGTCTTGACAAGTTGATTTAGTTTCATCTTCCACCAGTACAGCACCTTTTACTATCGGTAATATTATCTTTTCGGCGTATTCTTTTGCTGAATTATAGGTAATACCTGATAATTTAGGGATATTATAAATAAAGTCAAACACTGTCCTCATCAACTTTTCCATTTGTATTATAACTTATATCTGTATATTTATCAGGAAGTTTAGCAGCTATATCAAAGTCTGTAACTACCCAATCATCAGTATTTAGAGTTGAACCCTGGTAAAGTATTGTTATTTCTTTAACCTTTGCATAATCTTTTGCTGTTGTATTTTCAGGCAAAGCTATATCTGTTAACACATATGTATCTTCTCCTGAATCCTTATGAATAATATCGGAAACCTTACCTATTACTATTTTTTCGTTTTTATATGTTATTTCTAAATCAGAACCTACAGTATGTTTTTTGTCTTTTTTCTCATACTCTTGCCTATATATCAGAAGGTTCTGTTCATCATTATATTTACTCATATCCTTTTCCTCTTAGCTCCTTAGAAAGTTGTGGCGAAACTGCCATTCCACCTATATCTAAATATCCGTGATCTTTTTCAAATAGAAAATTAATATACTCATTACTGCCCTCATTTATATATACTGTTACCCAAATGCCACCCATTGGATTATGATCAATACTGCTATAATCTATTTTATAATTTTTAATAACAGCCTCTTCACTAGAATACTTAGGATCTTCTTTTTTAATCCAGTAATCTATCAGTTCCCTTGCTTCTCTGCTTCTTACCACCATCCGCATTTCTATCTGCATACTAAGATACGGAATCATTATAAGTAATATTATTGAAGCTATCACTATTAAAGTGATATGCCATGTTTTTAATTTCTTTTTCTGTTCCATATTTCAATCATACTCCTCTACAATTATTTTTACAGTTCTTATTAACTTTACTTATAGTTACTCTATTTTCACCTCCTGACGATAATATATTTTGTTTTCCAGCTAATTCCCACTAACTTTTATAACATTCTCATATCTCTATGTATGAAGTATACGCATTTTTACAGGTTTAAGATATGGTGTGTTAGAAAATTTAGGCATTAGGATTCTTGTATGATCTTGATCACTTATCATCATATATAACAACCTGTTCTACAAGTTAATTGTTTAGTCTTACATTTGAATCATAACTTGCTACCAAATAGCTGTACAAATCTACAAGTGTTGAGTCCAAATCTAAAATGATAGCTTCAGGCATCTGAATGCTATAAACTTTCTTTCGAAGAATTTGATTTATTGAAAGGAACTGATTCAGAAAATCCTCATCCATTCGATTATGAAATCTTGAAATGGTTGATTGTGATTAAAGTGTCTTTATTTAGCACTGCTTTAAACACAGGATCATTTGTAAGTTCATCTGAAGAATCATCTTCAAAATAGCCTTCCATGATCATATATATCATCTGAAGAAGGTTTTCTTTATCAGTGTGATAACGGAATAATGCAGAATCATTGGTCTTAAATGATTGACTGAAAAGTTTATCGATGCCAAGTTTACTTACGAATTCTTTTATAAGAAGTAAGCCTGCATCGGAGGATATAAATCGCCTCCATCGAAATTAATTTTAATTTTTCTATTGCTTTCAAGTGATAAGGTGTTTACAATACTCATAAAGGGCTCCTTTGTGTAATTTTGTTAATCTTAATCACCTTAATTTTACCACAAATGGACACTCTTTTTTTATTCACTTGATAAGTGAAAGGTAATATTTAGTAAAAACATAGTAATAATGTGGCTTTAAGCCGCTTTCATGGCTTTGTCATGAATAATCTAGGTTAATTTATAAGTGAATTAAAGGATACTAATAAATATATGTGCGATTATTGTTCTGATATAAAAAAGACAGAATATTTTTCCTCCCCCAAACTATATGAAGATACTATAAGGTATATTAAGAAGTTGGTTGAAAACAAGGGTTTTATAATCGTTGAAGGCAGCTGCAAATTAGGTGAACATATAAAAGAGGGACATTGGATTGCTGATATTATTTATCATATTATAAAATGTCCGAAATGCGGAAAGAAATTTACCTGTATTGTAAATACGTATAGAGGTGGCGGATCTTTGAAATAATGTATGAAATTAGAAATGTATGAAATTATAATAGAGGACAAAATGATAAGTTTTTTGTTTGTAGCACTTGGTGGAGCGGTCGGGGCAATGGCAAGATATGCAATAAGTATTATACCGGTTAAAACAGGATTTCCGCTACTTACACTTATTACAAATATAGCAGGTGCGATATTGATAGGTTTTATTGTCGGATTTACAAGTAATAAAAACAATATATCGGGGAATACGGTACTGTTTTGGAAAACAGGTGTATGTGGAGGGCTCACCACATTTTCCACATTTTCACTTGAAGCATTTAACTTGCTTGATAATAAGCAATATACATTAGGCGGATTATATATAGTGTTAAGTGTTGTATGCTGTATATTCGGCATATTATGTGGAAAGAGGCTGGCAGCGGTGGTAAAATTATAAATATTTAGAGCAATCGGGTAAATACCGTTTTCCGGTATATCAATAAAAAGAATAAATATATGCAAATGTTATAAATATGGCAAGTATGCAGTAACTAAAATTAATGAGTGGAATTTAAAAGAGAGATTTGAAAGTGCAGATAGGGTTTGGATGTATAAGTAATTCTATAATTCAAGAAAACAAAAGAAAATATAATAAAACCTGAATTATTCACAGCCTAAGTTCTCTAAATTTGATAAAAATGTTATGGGATTATGCCTTACCTACAAGATCAACCTCGGATTGTCAGAGCTTGTGAAAATCTCTCTGTAAATAATGTTAAAAAAGGTCTTCTATGATAAAATATTTTATCATAAGGAGGCCTTTTATTATGGCAAGAGAAAAGAAACCGGTACACAGAGTACAAATGACAGAAGGAAAGCGTAACATCATTCACCAACTCTTGGAAGAATACGATATCCAATCAGCAGAAGACATTCAAGATGCTCTAAAAGATCTTCTCGGTGGAACAATCAAAGAAATGATGGAAGCAGAAATGGATGAACACCTAGGATACGAAAAATCAGAGAGTTATAAAAGCGATGATTATCGTAATGGTTATAAGCGAAAAAGAGTAAACAGTCGTTATGGTTCTATGGAGATCGAAGTTCCTCAAGACAGAAAATCAACCTTTGAACCTCAAGTAGTAAAGAAACGTCAAAAAGATATTTCCGATATTGATCAAAAGATCATCTCCATGTATGCAAAAGGTATGACAACTCGTCAGATCTCAGAAACGATCGAAGATATTTACGGTTTTGAAACATCAGAAGGTTTTATATCTGATGTTACAGATAAGCTTTACCACAGATCGAAGACTGGCAGAATCGACCTTTGGATGAGATCTATCCGATCCTCTATATAGATGCGATCCACTACTCAGTTCGTGACAACGGTATCATACGAAAGCTAGCTGCTTATGTCATTCTTGGTATCAATACAGAAGGAAAGAAAGAGGTCCTTACGATTCAAGTAGGCGATACTGAAAGCTCTAAATACTGGCTTTCAGTATTAAATGAACTGAAGAACCGAGGTATAAAGGATATCCTCATTCTGTGTGCAGATGGACTGACAGGCATAAAAGAAGCGATCTCTGCGGCTTTTCCGAAAACAGAATATCAAAGGTGTATAGTACATCAGGTAAGAAACACACTCAAATATGTACCGGACAAGGATAGAAAGGCTTTTGCAACAGACCTGAAAACTATTTATCAAGCTTCGGATGAAGAGAAAGCACGTCAGTCTTTGGATCGTGTTACAGAGAAATGGACATCAAAAAATCCAAATTCTATGAAACGCCGGTACGGTAACCGGGACGCTATCACCCCTATTTTCAAGTTTTCTGTGGATGTAAGAAAGGTTATTTATACCACCAACGCCATTGAAAGCCTAAATTCCACATACAGAAAGTTAAATCGCCAAAGAAGCATATTTCCAAGCGATACAGCCCTGCTGAAAGCCTTGTATCTGGCGACATTTGAAGCCACTAAGAAGTGGACAACTACCATACGAAACTGGGGACAGATATATGGAGAATTGAGCATCATGTATACGGGGCGTCTTCCCGAGTAATAAAAAATCGACCACAAGTCAAGGATAAAATAAACGTCGGTCTTCGACCGACGCCCTTGACATGGGTCTGATTTTTTGATTATTATATTAATAAGGACGAATGCCAAATGATGGCATTCGCCTTAAAATAATACTTATCATAGAAATCCGAAAATAGGAATTTACAGACTTTGCTTCACACAGCCGATTAGTCTTATAGGCTGTCCAAGAAAATGTCCGCACCCCCAGCTCCTTTGTCATGAATAATCTAGGTTTATATGCCTGCTTTTTTATTTTAGTTCCTATATCATCATCTATATCCTCAAATTCTTTATTGGTTTTATCTATTTTTGATACAAAACCACTTATAATTTTCTCAACATCTTTAGATAAATCCTCTTCAAACTCTATACTGCGTTTTGCCCTTATATTACCTAAAATTGTACTTCTTTGATCTATATTAATATTTATGTATTCGGATAGTTCTTCACATACCTTTGAAAAACTCAGCTTTTATACTCTCTATTTCAAGTCTATCACTTTTTTTATACATAGCTATCTCCTTTATATCAATTAATCAGCTTTTTCAAGCTCTGTTTTATTTCCATTTTTTTCAAATCGATCTTTTCTTCAAGTTTTGACTGTTCGGTTTTTTTAAGTCAAATGATTTTTATAAATAGCCAATCTCCGGCAATCTCTACTTTAACCTCATCTTTTATATAATTCTTTTTCGAGTTTTACCTTCCAAAGCTCTTTACCCGATAAATCCTTTTTTTATACAGATACTTCTTATCAATTACTATAAAACCGTCATCTTTTACATCTATTATATAGCCTTTTTTGTTAGTAAGAACTTTCCGTGCGCTAAAATCTTCTTTGTCAAACTCATAGATTTCTTCTCTGTTCTTAAATTTAGCAAGAATATATTTCTTATCAAAAAGCATTAACTTTTTCCGCTTTATCTATAACACAGGTTTTATTTACTTCCTTTTTTTCTAAATCGTAGCTTGCGATGCAGTTTTTACTTCCTATAATCAAGTTATTTTCCTGTCTGAAAAATATATTTGACATATATATATCTGATAGCACACTATCCCTAATGGTAAACCCGCTCTCTGATTCTACATCATAGACAGCCATATCGTATGTTCCTATATTTTCATAATCATTTGTTCCGGAGTTTAATAAATAATTATCTTTGCTTAGGCTACGCAAATTCATGGAATGAATATCTTTACCAAAACTTATTCTTTCCGCTGTGCATAATCCCGAAATCTCTCCATCTATCTTTATTTTATTACTAAATAACCTAAAATTCATTACCGGTACTGCCGGTTCCAAATAACTGACAATAAATTCATCCTCACCTAAGTAATAAAAATCCCATAGCCCTCTATAAACATTTTCCTGATATTTTTCCATTATACTTTTTATTTTACTTTCTATATCTTTATATTCCGTTATCTCATCAGTTATTAAATCCTTACTTTTCAGCGAGTAACTTTTTATTTCCCCATCTTTCATTACTTTTCCCGTAACTAATTCCTTCATAATAAAGATAGTATAGTTTACCTTCTCTTAGCTGTAATTTCTGTATATCTTTTGCTTCGACTTCAAAACGAATATCCGAACCGTCAGTTTTCATGCTGTAAATTCCACTTTGCCCCATTTCATCTGAAAAGTAGTAGATTCTATCGTTGTACACTACACCAAGAACTCCTATTAAAGAATTATTATTATTTTTTTGTACTGAATAAGAAATTTGTTAAATCTATATTCATCAGTAATTTGTTGATTTGTACATCCCGATATAAATAATGATATAATTAATAATATTATTATTTTTTTCATACAATTTACCTATTTCTTGTCTATTTCATATATTTTCATACTAAATGAACCTTCTATTTCTTCTTTAGACTTATTATAATGAATAAAATCATCATAATAATCATACATATTATAAGCATCCAAGCCCCCCTCTTCATTAGGTATCAGTGCCTCATAATGTCCACCAAGCTTAATATTTTTTTTATCAAACCAAAAATACATACTTATATATGCAGCATGGCTTTGCAAATCATAATCCTCAGCACTGACCTCACCTATACTTTTTTCTTCAACCTTATATCCATATCTTCCTAAATATTCTTTTATATAACTTGGAGCAAGTCCAAAAGTCCCATCCATATTGGTAGGATAATTATCTTTAATACCGCTATATACATATTTAAGCTCATTTGACTCATTTACTATATCCGTTGCAACAGTCTTATATGATACATCTTCACCCATACCATGTAACACATTATACATAGCTATAGACCCACATCCATTAGCATCAATATTACCTGATAAACCAAAAGTAGAGAGTGTTTCATCAAAATCTTTTTGTGAGGATATAAAGTCTGTATTTCCATATAAATCAGGTCTCAGTACAGCTTCTTTTTTTATATCTTCAAGCACCTTGTTTCTTTGAGAAAAGGAAGCTTCGTCTTCCTTGGCAACCAACATGCCATACTTATCTATATAATATTTTTGGCTATCATCGTATGTATATAAATCAGAACGCTCAACTAATTTACCATCATACTTCATATAAAACCACTCCCCATCTATCTTTCTCCAACCATACCACATATCTCCATAAGCATCTCTATCTCTTTTATTACTTGCATCCTGTTTGGTTCTAAAATAATACCAGTCGTTATCTATATTCCTCCAACCTGTCCACATATAACCGAAGGCTTTTTTATCACCTGCCTTTTGGGCATCTTCTTTTGTTTTAAAGTAATATCTGTTACCTTCTATAACTTTCCAACCTGTACTCATATATTCATCAGAGCCAAAATAATATCGGTTTCCGTCTATCTCTTTCCAACCCTTAATATATTTACCGTTTATCTTATACTTATATCCTTCTTCATCCTGAACCCATTGATCTCTATTGTTATATTTTTTATTTATTTCAGATACCCACGACATATCATATAAAGCTGATATTTCAAATTCTTTTTGTATTTGAATTCCAAATGTTTTTTTATCATTAGCTATTCTTACAGCTCTTTGCATACTTTCTTGCAATCTTTCAAGTTCTATAAATATTGTTTCAGAACTTCTATTAAATATTCTAAGTTTTGACAGTAAGTTCTCCAATTTCCTTTGCTTTAATTCATATAAATATATCATCTTTTCCAATGCCCTTATGTATATATAAGGTACAACCGTTCTTGAATAAGCCTTTTCAATTAAATTTTCCAATCTATCTATTTGCTTTATACAGCCTTCTATTCCTTCAACAAGTTCATCTTCTCTTAGATCATGTCTACAAACTTCTCTTTCATATCTATCTATAAGATCTTGACAAGTTGATTTAGTTTCATCTTCCACCAGTACTGCACCTTTTATTATCGGTAATATTATCTTTTCGGCATATTCTTTTGCTGAATTATAGGTAACACCTGATAATTTAGGGGTATTATAAATAAAGTCAAACACTGTCCTCATCAACTTTTCATAACTTTCCTTTCTTATTATAGCCTTATTTTTTAATGTTTCCACTTGACCCCTTGATGATCCTACATACATATCTATGCTCATTATAACTACCCTCCCACCCTTATTATCATATTTTATATATCTTCTTCTAATTCATTTAACTTTTTAATTAAATCAACTTTCTCTTCTTCTATGCTTTTTTTCATATGTACAATATCTTTATTTATATTTTCTGTAAGTCTTAAACCATCACTATCATCTTTTAGGATATTATCTATTTTATAATTTATGCTCTCTCCACTTATAACAAAGTCACTTAATAATTCGTCAAATTCATCCAAGCTTTTTTTATTCTTATATAACATCTCTCTTTCTTTTATCAAATCTAACTTTTGCTCTTTTTTAATCTCCTCTTTATCATTCATCAAATAAACCTCCTCGTCTACTATAAAAATTTACTCATTCCCACTAACTATCATCACCTTCTCATACCCCTCCGGACGAAGTATATGCCCTTCTACAGGTTTAAGATATGGTTCGTTAGAAATATATGGATATCTTGTATGATCCTGATCACTTATTCTCATACCTATAAATACCTGTTCTACCAGCTGCTTACTCAGTCTTACATTCGAATCATAACTTGTAACCAAATCGCTGTACAAACCTACAAAAGCTAATGTTACTCCATACTTTGCACCTTCCGTAATGAGTAATTTATAGTCCGCTTCCTTGATAGCTGAGTTTGATATAAAGTTGACTATATCCGGAATTATTACTATCCATGAAGGATAGTCCTTATCAGGCTCATCTATTCTTTTTTTGAGATCTTCTAAAATTGTTTTGCTTACATTTTCTATGTCAGAACCTTTATTAAATCTGTCAACTCCCGGAAATCTGTTCTTGGCTATTTTATATGTTGGGTCTAAAATTAAAAGCTTATACCCGAATATTTCTTTATTAAACTCAACCAAAGCTAAATAATTACCTACAGTCGCTATATTATCTGAAGTCAACATAAAAGACTTATTTAAACTGAATTTTGCCAAACTTACACTTTCAGAATACAGACCGAGTACAAAACTACTGTTATCACTTAAGTCTATATAAGGCATAAAATTATTCTTACTTAACTTTTCAGGAAGCATAGGTATCTTTATAGCCCTATTACCCTTATGAATAGAATTCATCGCTTTTACTTCTTCTTTTATCATCGCTATATAATCAGAATAATTTTCATATTCATATGGTAATGTTACTTGAAAAATGCTTATTTCATCAAGTTTTATTACCGCTCTACCCCTAATTTCTTCAATAGTAATATTAGATCTTCCGACTATGTTTGACAAATCACTCTTATCAAACAGATACATAGCTATCTTAGTCTTAAAATTAGCCTGTAATTGTAATCTCATAGAGTTGATTCTTGACATAGTTGCCACTATATATATACCTAAAGCCACTCCATCTCTTGCAACCGTATTAAGAAGCTCGTTAAATACATCCGAAAACTTCAAATCATTCAAAGCGTCAAAACCGTCTATTAATATAAATATACTTTCCAATTTGTTTTCAGAAGACTCATTATATCTTGATAAATTAGTATGTTTGGATTCTCCCAAAATTCTTTTTCTTTCTTTGATCACAGCTGTTAAGATCCTTATAGACTTTTTGATTTTTTCATCTTCATCCATGGTAAAATAATCTGCCACATGTGGAAAGTCCGATAAAGCCACAAGACCGCTGTTACCAAAGTCATACAGATAAAAATGTGCTTTATCGGGTCTGTTTTTCCTGATAATATTCATAGCAAAACTTTGCAGAAAAGTCGACTTTCCAAAGCCAGGACTTGATACCACAAGTATATGACCTGCATTTTCCGGCTTGATATATAACGGTTCTTGCAACTGCCTGTCGGGTCTGTCTATATATCCGAGTAATATTTCATACCCTTCTTCACTTTCCCAATAATCCCTAAAATCCGTACTTTCTATTTCTTTTGTATATATAACTTCTTTTAAAGGCTCCAACCAGGGACTTGGAACTTTTTCTATACCTATAGCATTAAAAATATAAGCACAAGCTTCACGATCACATCAAGCTCCGTAGGTACTGATGATATCTTCTTCGCCCCCTCCAAGCCGCTAAGATCACTGTTAATAGTTCTGTATTGACCATTGTCGGTAATTTCATACACTATATTTTCTTTTTTAACACCTATTTGATCGGGATCATAATCCGCACCGCTCCATGCACTTTGAAAAAGTTCATAGATTTCATTATTACCCACTTGAAGATACGCCCTTCCCGTCTGAGTTATATGTGCTGCATCGGGGGTTTTTATAATCTCCCTTGAGTCTGCTATGTCCTGAACCTTCAGGGCTATTTTAAATTTTGAGTTTGACCATATCTGATCATTGACAACGCCTGAGGGTTTTTGTGTCGCAAGAATAAGATGTATACCGAGTGAACGTCCTATTCTGGCTGTGGACACTAATTCTTTCATGAAATCCGGCTGTTCCGCCTTAAGTTCGGCAAACTCATCCGATATTATAAATAAGTGCGGCATAGGTGAGCTCACCTTACCTTCTTTAAAAAGTTTGCTATATTGATTTATATGATTAACATCATTTTCAGCAAATACTCTTTGTCTTTTCTTAAGTTCAGCCTTAATAGACACCAATGCCCTGTTAGCTTGATTGGCATCCAGGTTTGTAATAGTTCCGACAAGATGAGGCAGCTCTTTAAACAAATTAGCCATACCTCCACCTTTATAGTCTATAAGCAGGAAAGCTATCTCGTAGGGATGAAAATTAACCGCAAGGGATAATATATAGCTTTGCACAAGCTCAGATTTTCCCGAGCCTGTAGTTCCTGCTATAAGACCGTGAGGACCGTGCGCTTTCTCATGAAGGTTAAGATAAAGTATGTCATCTTTACCCCTGAGTCCCAGAGGCACGGACATAGTCTTATAAGTATCATTAACATTCCATTTGTTCAATATATTAAGTTCCTCAGCTTTTTTCACACCATACATTTCTAAAAATGTAACCGAATCAGGTATTGAGTTTCTAAGTGTTTGCACATGGGTAACTGCGGCAAGACTTGAAGCAAAACTTAACTTTTCTTCAATACTGATAGATTTTAAAGGTTGAAATTCTACATTTACAAAATCTTTATTCTTCAACATAAGCCTTGCACTTTTTTCACCCTTATATGAAACTACTGTTTTTACATGCTCAGGCAAACTCTCAATAACATCACCGGTAAATACATAACTTATCCCTATCTTAGATAGATCTTCATTGATATATTCCATAATATTATGATCAAGCAGCAGACTTAGATCCATAATAAATAAGATATATCTTGGAGAATATATCTTTTCCTTGCTTTTTTCACTTTCCTCATCTGCCTTTCTTTCTTTAATTATCTGATAGAGAGCGGTAAGTATCTGATCTCTGCTTTTTTGATCGTAGATAAAAGATCTCATATTTAATTCTTTGATCTTCATATGCGGTAAGTATTTACACCATGACCAAAGCTTCAGTTCTTCTTCTCTGAAAATGGGAATAAAAATAATATCATGGTAACTGTGGAACAGTGCTATTTGCATCATAAGTTGCTGCACCTGTTCAATTAATATCTTTCTATCTCCTATATATCCTACCGGAACCATCAGATCACTTTTTATAGGCATATTTTCTATATGATTATAATGAGCAATCAATGCTTTAACTTTTTTACTTGCTTCTTCATTATATTTGCTAAGCTCTGCTTCAGAATAATCTATTTTAAAACTTGGTTTTACAAAACCACTTCCAAGTCGATAAGTAAGATAATCAAAATCATATACAGTTTTTTCATAGATCCTTCTATCCGTATTTTTCGACATGTCCATTATACTTTGCATATCAGGATAATGGTAATTCATACTTTCTTGTTGCTCTTTTTTTAATCCATATATATTTACATACTTTTCGTCCAAATACTTTTTGTAATCTTCGAGCTTTCTTTTTTGCCTTTCCTTTGTTTTTTTCTTATCATCAAAATAAGAGTGTAGGGATGTAATGATAGTTATCACCGACATTCCCATCATCATGACCATCATACCTCCACCGGCTGACAGCATATATGTAACTATAGTAAAGACAATCATTGCAAGAGGAGCTATTATTATCTTCCATAGGTTTTGTTTATTACTTTCTTCATTAGTCGGAGGCTGAGCAATACTCACCTTTGTATCAGGCTCTTTGAGTATTATTCTGGGCGATCTGTGGAAATCACTTCTCCTGTCTTCTTTTTGCGGCAATCTTTCCAATTCAGTAAATCCGGTTTCAATATCAAAAACCGAACTGATTACCAATATATTATCTATAATACAAAGACTTACTCCAATATCAAAGACTATTACATCCTGCATTCTTATAATGCTTTGTTTCTCTGATAATCTTCCATTCACAAAGTATTCTTTTGAGCTTACAAGTTCCATATCTTCGAGCCTTAGGAAGAACTCTATATTTGAATTATTACACTTGATATCACAATAATCATCAAAACCTATGGATATATCTTTTTTATCAATTAAATAATAATCTTCTTTTTTTAGAATAATTATTTTAATATTTGCAGTTTCAAGTTTTACATTATGTACTCCCGGTTTATATTCTTTATTGTCTAAAGTAATTTTATCCGCCTCCACATTGACGGTATATACCTTTAAGATATCTAAGTAAATATCACTGTTCCTACCCATACTATATTCATTTTGTGGAAATAATGTATAACAATCCTTATCACATATAATATAAAAATTCATTATCCGGTCCTCACTCTTATCACTCATCTTCGCTATCGGTTTTTTTGCTCTCATCGTCACTTAGATACTTCTTTTTAAGTTCTTCCAACTTATTTATATTCGTTTATTTGTTGAGTTCTTTCCTCAGCACCCAGAGCAGGGTTTCTTTGTAATTCATCTATTTTTTTAGTCATTGCATACATTAAAAGTTCCGGATCGTCAAGAAAACTTCCTATATCCAAAGCCTTATCAATATCTGCCCTACCTATAAGGATCCAATATCTGAGATATGCTTCATTGGAACTTTCAGATATATTGTTAAGTAGGCTTTCTTTTTGTTTATCACTGAGAGCTTCTGTCATGACAGCTGAATAAGCTACTATATATTTATCCTCCTGTTTTAAACTTCTTGCATCTATCTTTTTGCTATAGTTCAAAACTTCAGAATATGATTTTTTTGAAAATGCAAGTCTGCTCATTGATACAGCCTCGATCTTAGGTATATATACCAATGTCAAATAAGCAGTTGATATAAGTGCGATCAAAGCAAGCACAGAACATATGACTGCACTTGATCTTAATCCTGTAACTAACTTATTAGAGACTTTAGTATAGTTGAGCATATTGTTTTCTTTTTCTTTAAAATACGCCTCTTCAAGAATATCTGTAAGCTCTTTATACTCTCTGCTGTGAAGTATTTTCTCACACAGCAGATCACCCTTGTAAAACTCTAATTTACCATTAAGTAAAGTACTGTATTCATACTTACCGTCCAATGTACTTATGATAATTGCTTTATATACTCTGATAAACTCCTCTTCTTTTAAATTCTCATACGGCTCAACAGCTTTATAAATTCCTTTATGAGTAAATTTAACCAAGGCATTAATATCAAAATAAATATTCTCGGGCTTTATATCTGCCGTAAATTCTGTTTGCAAAATACCTTTATATGCATTTGCAATATTCAATAAATACCTGAGTTTTTCTTCCAAATCCAACTGATAAACACAGTCAAATCCCCTTACTTCATCATCTATAACATATTCAAGTTCTATGCTATCATCACCTTCCACAACACTTGCATCTATAAAATTAACATTTTTAGACTTAAGCAAAGCCACTGCCACGTCTTTATCCGACTTTATATCTTCTTTTAATATTATTTGTTTAATTGCTTTCATCAGCTTTATCCTCTATAAAATTCTCCACTATTAATATTGCAGCATTGTGTAGTCTTTCAAGTCTTTCAAAACTGCTATAAACCTTGCCGTCCTGCAAATCTCTTATAATAGAATTTGTAAAATCCGCTTGTAAATTATAGGCAGCTTTTATTATCAGTAATAATTCTTTTACTCTTATATAAAGCGGTACTCTCAACTCATACACTTTATCAATTTTTAAACTTATATCCACATACTCTTCCATCATTACCTTCCTCTTTTTCCGACTCTTGCTTTGAAGACTGAAATAACTGACAACATCATAAAAATAAATGCCATACTAAAACATAAAAAAACTCCTACATTATAATCTTTATGACTCTCTCTTAAACTTATTCCTATATTGTGCGAATCAGTAATAAAGCCATCAGATATAAATAGATCCTTTTGGTAATACTTTACTATATCTTCCTTTACTATATCTTTTATAAATATTTCCCCATTATCCTCAGTATACGACTTCCTTTCATCAATTTTAATTTCATTGATGCGGTCACTTACGGATTTATCAAAAAGAGCACTTAAATCTTTTTCATCACTTATATAGGTCTTTTCTTTTTGCCCTTTATTATTGTAATTTTCAACATCTATATGCAATGAAGCTGCATATAGCTTATATGAACTCTTCACTAAATCTCACCTATTTCCTTGTATTCAAACAAATTAAGAACTATTGCCATACTTGTTAAAGTAAAAAGAACTAAAGTTGATATAACAATATTAGAGTTACCTGCTATATAGTTTCCGATCATATTGTCCATATAAGTCAGCAATGAGAATCTTGCAAGCAATTTATTACTTGTAGTATAAGATTCATCAAACAACTGCCCTGCACTTATAATGTATAGAAGTAAAGTTCCTATAATTATACTCATTCCTAAAGTTTTAAGCTTTTTTAATATATAATTACTTAAAGAGGCACAAAGCAAGGTATTCAAAAATATCAATATATAAAAGCCTAATCCTTTTTCAAACCACATATCCAGCTTATTAATTGAAATAATGGAAAGTATGCTGCTGCATACCAAACTCATAATACAAAGTAAGGTAATCGGTAATGCCGCATTTTTAACAGATTTTCTATGCCCGGCTCTTCTTTTATAAAAATGCGTAAAATCAATGTTTTGCATCATATAAGCTATCAACATACCTAGAATATACATTATAAGCACACTGACAATACTTGATCTCGTATCCTTATGAACTGCCTCTACTTTTTCTTTATTGTCCAATAAAGTATCAATATTTGATATATTTACCGGATTTGAAAGATAAGTATATACCGCATTATTTCTGCTGTTTCCTATTCTGGTATTTGAAAGTACTTTATTAAATTCTTTATAAAATTCATTATTATCACCGTACTCGGTATCCATAACACTTTTTAATCCCTTTACTTTCCCGGAGAGTTCTTTCCGTCTTTTTCAAGTCCCGCTACATTCTCCGACAAGTTTTCAAAAGATGATTTTATATCTTCCGATACCGCTTGATTAGCCATGGTATTATTAAGCAGATTACGACTTGCAGACATAAGTCTTATCAGATCTTCATTAATATCCATGCTTACCTTTACCACATCGGCATTATCCCTTGATGTAACAACCTTGAAAACAGGTTTATTCTCAAGATTATCATAAACCTCTCTTACGTCTTTTTCCAAATCGTCAGTCTTATATATCAAGTCGTTTCTCGTCCTGATAAATTCCATACTTACTCTGCTCAACTCCAAAGTATCAGTTTTCAATTCATCAAGTTCATTAAAAGTATCTTCCTTTATGATAAGATCATCTCTTAATCTATCACCTATAGCAACTGCAACAATATTTACAAAAACATCCGGAATTTCCGGAAGTTTGACCTTATTCATCAAAGACATATCGCTTTCTTCATATGATAATGAAAACTCCGACTGCAAGTCTACATTAAATATAAGTTTTGCAAATGAAGAAACTTTCAGATAAGGTTTTAGATCTTCCAAAACTGCAGTTGTCTCATTGCTTCCGGTATGATCTGCGTATGAGAAGATCAATTCAGAACTTTGATATTGTCTTAAAAAATCTCTATCCTCAACTTGATAGGATTCCGAAACATTGGAATCAGTGGCACTGACAGGAGTTGCTATCCTCAGAACTTCTTTAGTTTCAATATCCATAGACACCTTAAACGGGGATAAAATATCTATATTGTTAATATCCTGTGTACTTAAGGTGAATTTAACACTTCTCAGTTCTCTGATATTGTCAAGCTCAAATGAGTTTTCATATACACTATATTCTTCATCATTGATATAAATATCGGCAAATATATACGGCTGAGGAACAGTAAACTTAAGTTTGGAAATATCTCCCTCAAAAGAAGGAATCGTAAAACTTCTCTCTCTTTGTAAATCTTCTAATACAAACTCTTCCATGCTAAAGTTGTAAAGATCAAAATTACTTGAATATACATTGTTCGGTAGGGGCTTGTCATATTTATTACAATACCACTCTACAAAAGTATTGACATTCTTCATATGTTGTTTATCATTATCCGATAAGGGCATTCTATCTATAATTTCATCCGAAAACATAGGAAGTGACAAACCTGAGCGTCAATTACATTAAACAGTATATTTTGCAGACCTTGTACTATCATTCCCATACTTGTGGTACTTACAGCCCTTTCCAACACCTCGGTTATAGTATATGATCCGGTTATACCTTCCCTGAGTCTTGATTCAAAATCTCTCAGTACTGTTGATGTTTCACGGTTGACTGTTGTAAATCTCAGCTTAAGCTCTTCTATCTTCTGATTCAAAGCATTCGCTTTATTAAGCGTATCTTCCGATATTTCGGATTCATCAAAACTTGACTTTAAAAAATCTTGCATGGACACGATATTATCAAGTTCATCTTTGACAGAAATACGTGACAGACTGTTATCATACCGATCAAGTCCATCCTCTCTTTCATTTATAGACTCCTGCCACTTTCTCTGCTCGTCAAACACAGCGTTTAACTGCCCACTATAGTCCTTATCAACCTTACTTATATCACCGAATGCTTCATCGGTGTCATTAATACTTTTATAGAATGAAGAGTAATTAGACAGCATATTATCCGATGTTCCCGATATTCCTTTAAACTTATCGGAATAATTGTTAAGCGGTGCTGTCAGGTTCTCATCATATTTTTTTATTGTTTTATCTTCTCTTTCAACCACTTCATACATTTTAGACTGTGCATTTTGTAAATTACCTATAATACTTGTAAAATATATATCTACCAGGTATTTATTGAACTCAACCTTCATGTTACTTACGACCTGCTCGGATTGCTTTATCAATACCTGCTCATCAGCCCTTATCTTGTAATGAAATACGGCTTGTTTGGGAGAAAACTTCTCAAGCTCCAAGGCTTCTTGTGAGAACCTGCTGGGAAATATAAGCATGATGTTATAGGTTCCCTTATTTAAACCGTTCTCCGCTATACTTCTGCTTACCAATTCTATATTGTAGTCATTGTCTTCTATAAACCTGTTAATTAAATTTTCCGCCAGGTGTATATCATCATCGTTGTAAGTATAACCCAAATCTTCATTTACAAAGGCTATTCTTATATCTTTATACGTAATATCCTTACTGTTTTGGGCGGAAGATATGGGTTTTGGCTTTACTATACCCCAATAAGCCATAAATGATGTAAGTAAGAGCAAAACTGCCAAGTATGCTGATATGATTTTTTTCTCCATATATCCCTCCATAGAAATAAGATTTTTCATTTATTATACTATAAACTAATTAAATTTTAAATTATGTATATATTTGTTTACTTTTTCTTTCTTGTCTTTAATTTGTGTATATGTTACAATATCTGCATGATTAATAAGCTATGAACTTTATATGTTCACTTGTTAATTCTTGGTATTTCTTTATAAATATTTTTATATGAGGAGGCAGTTTTATGGCAGGTCAGATAAGAGTATCACCTGAGACACTTCAAACCAGAGCTAATGAGTATGGAAAGGCATCTAATGATGTTAATACCATACTTTCCAATCTAAGCAATCTCCAAGAGCAACTTCGCAGCGAGTGGGAAGGTGCCGCTTTCCAAGGCTTTGATGCTCAATTCAACGAACTGAAACCTAAGGTGACCCAATTTGCCGAACTTTTACAGCAGATCAACACTCAGCTTACCAAGACCGCTGAGGCTATGCAGCAGCATGATGAAGCACTGTCTCGTAACTTCGGACTTAACGGTTAAGACTTGGACAGTAAAAGTTTTGTAAAATAAAACTACAGTTTTCCAACACAAAGGGGATTGGGGTAAAGCCCCGATCCCTTTTTTGTTAAGAGAAGAAGAAATACATAATTGCAAGGAGCAAGGATGAAGAAGAGATATATTTTTTTAATAGTAATAACATTATTGATAGGAGTGCCTATGTTGAATTTTCTCTTAATGAAACAGCAAATAAATCAAGAAATGCAAAGAGTTGCAAAAAGTGAACATGCTAAAGAATTAATAGAAGAACATATAAAAAGAAAAGATCCAAAAGCCTTTACAGATGAAGGAATTATAAAAAGCTATGAAATCGATTATAACTCTGTAGAACATAACCCTATGGGCGGTTTCACTGTAACTACATATATGAATAATGATAAAGAGCTATACATGAGGTTTTTATTTGAGAAAAATCGAGGATATCTTGATATAGGAGGTGGCACTATTTCCGGTAAACTCAGTGATATGTTGGAGGAAAGATAGTATGCAAAAATACACAGATGAGCAAAATGTTTTAATCGCCCAAAAAGAGTATGAAAAATATAGTGTTAATGATGAAGTATTTATCAATGACAAAAATACAGGCAAAGATATTACTGTCGGATATGTAGCAGAAGTAATACATCATAATACCGGTGCCGATGTTTATGTAGTTACAGATGTAAAATTACCCGAAAATCCTACGGAAGCGGATCGTGCAAAAGTCAAACGAGTAACCATGCTTTATCAAGGCTCTACACAACTTGTAGAAGATTGGCTTGTAACAAATCCATCTCTTGGATGGCACGTTACAACCGGAGGAGTATTCTTACCGGAATTTCCTCTAGAAGATTGGCTTGCAACAAATCCATCTCTTGGAAGGCATCTTGCAACCCGAGAAGTATTCTTACCGGAATTACCTCTTGGTTCTGTAGCGTTATCTACGGTAGACTTTTCTAATAAACTTTCGGGTTCGGGTTTCTTTATCGCTGAACAAAGTATGGCAAGACATTCTTCTGAAAATACAAAAAATTTTCCTTCAACTGTAAAAAGTTGTATACCTCAACTTGCGATTTCTTCGATTATACTTAATAGTACTATGGAAAAATTTCCCAATGCCATGTTTGACCTATATGCACATTCATTAGGTTCTTCTGAGTGCCAATATTCTTTAGGTATGTGCCCATATCCCGAAAGAATCAACTCAGCTTGGCTTTACAACGGTCCTAATGGATATACTATTTTGCCTTTGGATGGAAAAAAAATACCCGACTTTCTTTTCTCTCGTATACATATAATTTACGATCCTCATGACCCCGTAGGCTGGGCATATTGGCGAAAAAAATCTGTAGGAATAGTTAGTGCTGTTAAAACGGAAAATTTGGGTAATAGTATTTCTGCAAAAAAGAAACAACACGGATGGGGTGCTTATATTTTTGATCATTTTGGTAATCATATTGATACTGATGGCAATATTGTAATTAAAAACACAGGTTTTAGTGAATTTGATATCAACAGAGACGGTTTGCCGGATATATATTTTAACAATATCAACAATCAACATATATTTTCGGATTACTCTGATTTAAGCAACCTTAAAAATCTGAACTTTAATTTAGACTTCCAATACTCTCCTTTGCAATTCAGTAAAATTGGAATAGATATACAACTAAATCCCGAATTACTTCACACTCTTATTTCCAACACCATATCAGATATTGAAATAAGTTTGTCAGTTATGTTAGGTATATGTAACCTATGTATAGAAAGTAATTCAGAAATTGGAGATAAAAAAGAAGATAGAGAAAAAAACAGTTTATGAATCAATTGCAGAAGTTTTTTTAGAAATAGTAATATAACACTAATACTTGAAAAATCTTCATGCTTCTGTCGGTGTATTTACAAAAAAATTCTAAAGTTTTTTTGAAAAACTTGTCAATTCAAAAAAACTTTGATATTGAATGCTTTTAATGATGACAATGTGCCTTATACCGGTAATAAACATTGCCCTCATTATCTTCCAAGTTCATATAATAATTATTTGCTGCAACTTGCAAATGAAGCTGCAAATATGTTAGAAATTTGTAGAACTCAAAAATGTGATGATAACTCCATTATTTCTCAATCTCAATTGGCTATAATTAAATCTTGGAAAAATGTAGAAGATATTTATGAAGAGCTTTTACAGGAAAGTGAAAAAACTTTTGAAGGTAAAGGCATAAGAGTTGGTCGAAAAGATGCGATACAGCAATCCGTTACAGATGTTCTTGATATAGAGGCAAGCAATATAAAGGAATTGCAAAATATCCTAATTAATCTAAAATCCTTTATGACTGTAACCACTACAAGTTTTGATGATAAGGACGCTTATTTAGGAAGCGCAATTGAAACAGGGATAGATTTTAGCACTAACGCCTTAGTACCGGGTGTACCTCAAAACTATGAAGCATATTTGAATAGAAGTGAGATATTTGACGATGTAAAAGATGTATTGCAAGCATTTGATATGCAGGTAGAAGAAAATAGTAAAGACTATGCAAAAAAAGTTAAACAAGTATATGATGAAAACTTAGGCAACTTTGAGCACACTTTATCAATATGGCTGGAACAAGCTAACAACTTTAAAGAGAAAGTTAACACTATACGCAATAGCTTTAATGAAAATGTAAGCGTCAGAAAGAAGCACTATTATCATTATTTAAGTAAAACAGGTAACTACATAGAAACATACTCATATGTACATTCTATTTGGGGTAAATTAAGAGATTTATACAGCTCTACATTGGTCGATAATGTAGAAACAGCAGCTGAAAAAATATTACCGGTTATACCTATTATAGAAGCCACAATAAACAGCTCAAAAACAGCAAAAGATAAACTGGGCAACATAGAACCTGAACTTAAGAAAATTATAGAAGACGGTGTATACAAGGCATTTGATCTAATGGAAGTAGTGCAAAGCCAAAAGATAGTATTGCAACTTGCAGTTAAGTGTAAATTACAGATAAGATTTGTAATAGACTCTATAAATAACGCTTCCATGAAAGGTAAAGCTATAACTACCATTCTTACTAAACTTTTGCAGATAGAACGACTTTTGGAATATTTTTCTACCTTTGTATCCGACTGCTTTGGAGATAATTACAACGAAGAAGCCTCTTCTACCGCTCCACAAAGCAGTGCTGCAAATTTCAGTCTCAACAGTTTTACTTAAAAAGATTTTATCTCCGCTTAATTAGCCTCATTTAATTACCCGCATTTGAGATGGGGGTAATTAAGCGGCGTTATAAGTTTTTCATTACACCTTTCTATAGTCTTATCTTCTTTTTCAACCACTTCAAAAATCTTTGACTGTGTAATTTTGTAAATTGCCTGTAATACTTACTTTTTAACCCGTTCTCCGCTATACTTCTGCTTACCAATTCTATATTGTAGTCATTATCTTCTATAAACCTGTTAATTAAATTTCCTGCGGGATGTATATCATCATTGTAGGTGTAGCCTAAATCTTCATTTACAAAGACGATTCTTATATCTTTATATATAATATCTTTATTGCCTTTTGGAGAGGATATGGGTTTTGGCGGTACTATACCCCAATAAGCCATAAATGATGTTAGTAAGAGCAAAACTGCCAAGTATGCTGCTATAATTTTTTTGTCCATATGTCCCTCCCGTAAAACACAATTTTTTATCTGTTATACTATAAACCATTGATTTTTTTAAATTATATATATATTGTTATTTATTTTTTTTCTTCTTGCCATTTTTTTATGTATATATATTACAATATTTACATGATTAATAAGCTATGAACTTTATATGTTCACCTGTTAATTCTTGGTATTTCTTTATAAATATTTTTATATGAGGAGGCAGTTTTATGGCAGGTCAGATAAGAGTATCACCTGAGACACTTCAAACCAGAGCTAATGAGTATGGAAAGGCATCTAATGATGTTAATACCATACTTTCCAATCTAAGCAATCTCCAAGAGCAACTTCGCAGCGAGTGGGAAGGTGCCGCTTTCCAAGGCTTTGATGCACAGTTTAATGAATTAAAGCCTAAAGTAACCCAGTTTGCTGAGCTTTTACAGCAGATCAACACTCAGCTTACCAAGACCGCTGAAGCTATGCAGCAGCACGATGAAGCACTGTCTCGTAACTTCGGACTTAACGGTTAGAACTTAGGCAGTAAAAGGTTTGTAAAATAAAACTAGAGATCTCAAACACAGAGGGGATTGGGGTAAAGCCCCGATTCCTTTTTGTATTAAAGGTATCTAAAAAAAGCAGATAACATCAAGGAGCAGCAATGAAGAAGAGATATGTTTTTTTAATTATAATCACATTATTAATAGGAGTGCCTATGTTGAGTTTTATGTCATCAAAACAAGAAGAAAAAAAGATTGTAAGAAATATAGCAGACAGTAATGCAACTAAAGAATTAATTGAACAGTATATAAGAAAATACGATCCTAACGCATTTACAGAAAAAGGTATTATAAAAAGTTATGACTTTGATCCTGATACCGTATCTCACCATCGCCTTGGTGGTCTTGATTTCTTTGTATACCTAAACAATGACAATGACTTGTATATACAATTTAGTATAAATTCCAGTGGTGCAGATGGTTTAGCTGTTGAATCTTTAGTTTTATCAAGTAAGCTGAATGATATGTTGGATGGTAAATGATATGGGGAAGTATACTGATGAACAAAATTTTTTAATTATGAAGAAACAATATCCTAAAGATGATATTGATTATGGTATTGGTGATGAAATAGTTGTAGATAATATAACTGTCGGATATGTTTCTGAAGTTATACATAAACCCTCAGGAGAGGATACTTACATTCTGACAGATAAAAAATTACCTGAAAATCCGACACCAAAGCAACTTGCAGAAGTTAAAGAAGTAACTATGCTTTATCAAGGTTCTACTACTGATGACCTCTTGCGTGATATTCCAACCGATTGGATTATTACCGATTTAGCTATAGCCGCACATGTATATACAGGCACTCCTATTTATGACGGAAATTCATATGAATACCAAAACACTCCATCTATGTGGAATACAAAAATAAATAAACCCATAAAGCAACTTGATGATATGTCTGATACACTAAATTCTTCCATGATTAAGTATCCAAATGCCGGATTTCGTTTGTATGGACATTCCCTCAGTTGTACGGGCGTCCAAGTTGCCGCTTGCCGTTGTAAATATCCCGAAAGAATTATTGAAGTCAATGCTTATAATGGTCCTAACGCACAGCCTCTTTTCAGTGATTCTGAAAAAGAACAAGCCAAACTTTTACAACCCAAAATACATATTTTTATAGATACTAACGATATAATAGGGCTGGGATATATAAAGTGGGATATTATAGGTCAGGTACATCTTATGGATAATTCAAGAATTGATGTAGTAGGTCAACACATGGGTAAAGCATATGTGTTTGATCATTTCGGCAGTACTCTTTACCCTAATGGTCAATTAGCAAGCTCATATAATGATTTTTCTTATATTGACATTAATAAAGACGGTATACCTGATTTAACCATAAGTAAGGATGGCTCCTTGAAAAATATACCAATTACACTAGGCAATGGACGTACTTTTATACTTCAAAGTTTTGACTTGTCTTCAAAATATTTCTTCTTTTCATAGATTATTAGGACAAGACAAAATTGACATACAACTAAATCCGGAGTTACTGTGCACACTTGTATCCAATACTATATCAGATATAGAAATAAGTTTAGCGATTATGTCAGGTATATGTAATCTATGTATAGCTAATAATTCAAATATTGGAGAAGAATTTGATGAAAGAAAAACAACAGTTTATGAATCAATTGCAGAAGTTTTTAGAAATAGTAATATAACACTAATACTTGAAAATCTTCATGCTTCTGTCGGTGTATTTACAAAAAATTCTAAAGTTTTTGAAAACTTGTCAATTCAAAAAACTTTGATATTGGAATGCTTTAATGATGACAATGTGCCTTATACCGGTAATAAACATTGCCCTCATTATCTTCCAAGTTCATATAATAATTATTTGCTGCAACTTGCAAATGAAGCTGCAAATATGTTAGAAATTTGTAGAACTCAAAAATGTGATGATAACTCCATTATTTCTCAATCTCAATTGGCTATAATTAAATCTTGGAAAAATGTAGAAGATATTTATGAAGAGCTTTTACAGGAAAGTGAAAAAACTTTTGAAGGTAAAGGCATAAGAGTTGGTCGAAAAGATGCGATACAGCAATCCGTTACAGATGTTCTTGATATAGAGGCAAGCAATATAAAGGAATTGCAAAATATCCTAATTAATCTAAAATCCTTTATGACTGTAACCACTACAAGTTTTGATGATAAGGACGCTTATTTAGGAAGCGCAATTGAAACAGGGATAGATTTTAGCACTAACGCCTTAGTACCGGGTGTACCTCAAAACTATGAAGCATATTTGAATAGAAGTGAGATATTTGACGATGTAAAAGATGTATTGCAAGCATTTGATATGCAGGTAGAAGAAAAATAGTAAAGACTATGCAAAAAAAGTTAAACAAGTATATGATGAAAAACTTAGGCAACTTTGAGCACACTTTATCAATATGGCTGGAACAAGCTAACAACTTTAAAGAGAAAGTTAACACTATACGCAATAGCTTTTAATGAAAATGTAAGCGTCAGAAAGAAGCACTATTATCATTATTTAAGTAAAAACAGGTAACTACATAGAAACATACTCATATGTACATTCTATTTGGGGTAAATTAAGAGATTTATACAGCTCTACATTGGTCGATAATGTAGAAACAGCAGCTGAAAAAATATTACCGGTTATACCTATTATAGAAGCCACAATAAACAGCTCAAAAACAGCAAAAGATAAACTGGGCAACATAGAACCTGAACTTAAGAAAAATTATAGAAGACGGTGTATACAAGGCATTTGATCTAATGGAAGTAGTGCAAAAGCCAAAAGATAGTATTGCAACTTGCAGTTAAGTGTAAATTACAGATAAGATTTGTAATAGACTCTATAAATAACGCTTCCATGAAAGGTAAAGCTATAACTACCATTCTTACTAAACTTTTGCAGATAGAACGACTTTTGGAATATTTTTCTACCTTTGTATCCGACTGCTTTGGAGATAATTACAACGAAGAAGCCTCTTCTACCGCTCCACAAAGCAGTGCTGCAAATTTCAGTCTCAACAGTTTTTACTTAAAAAAGATTTTTATCTCCGCTTAATTAGCCTCATTTAATTACCCGCATTTGAGATGGGGGTAATTAAGCGGCGTTATAAGTTTTTCATTACACCTTTCTATAGTCTTATCTTCTTTTTCAACCACTTCAAAAATCTTTGACTGTGTAATTTTGTAAATTGCCTGTAATACTTACTTTTTTAACCCGTTCTCCGCTATACTTCTGCTTACCAATTCTATATTGTAGTCATTATCTTCTATAAACCTGTTAATTAAATTTCCTGCGGGATGTATATCATCATTGTAGGTGTAGCCTAAATCTTCATTTACAAAGACGATTCTTATATCTTTATATATAATATCTTTATTGCCTTTTGGAGAGGATATGGGTTTTGGCGGTACTATACCCCAATAAGCCATAAATGATGTTAGTAAGAGCAAAACTGCCAAGTATGCTGCTATAATTTTTTTGTCCATATGTCCCTCCCGTAAAACACAATTTTTTATCTGTTATACTATAAACCATTGATTTTTTAAATTATATATATATTGTTATTTATTTTTTTCTTCTTGCCATTTTTATGTATATATATTACAATATTTACATGATTAATAAGCTATGAACTTTATATGTTCACCTGTTAATTCTTGGTATTTCTTTATAAATATTTTTATATGAGGAGGCAGTTTTATGGCAGGTCAGATAAGAGTATCACCTGAGACACTTCAAACCAGAGCTAATGAGTATGGAAAGGCATCTAATGATGTTAATACCATACTTTCCAATCTAAGCAATCTCCAAGAGCAACTTCGCAGCGAGTGGGAAGGTGCCGCTTTCCAAGGCTTTGATGCTCAATTTAACGAACTGAAACCTAAGGTGACCCAATTTGCAGAGCTTTTGCAGCAGATCAATACTCAGCTTACCAAGACCGCTGAGGCTATGCAACAGCATGATGAAGCACTGTCTCGTAACTTCGGACTTAACGGTTAAGACTTGGACAGTAAAAGGTTTGTAAAATAAAACTACAGTTTTCCAACACAAAGGGGATTGGGGTAAAGCCCCGATCCTTTTTTGTCTTGAAGACATTTTCGTAAAATAATATAGCTACAAGGAGCAACTAAAATGACAAAAAAGCAGATAATTGTAACTATACTGATAATAATATTATTACTATTAGGAGTTTCTATGTTAAACGGTGTAGCAAAAAAAACTGAAAAGAAACAAATTATGACTTATATTGTATACAGTGACGAAACAAAAGAATTAATTGAGAATTTAATAAAAAAACACGATCCTAAGGCTTTTACTGATGAAGGTAGTATAAAAAGCTATGAAATCGACCCTGAAACCATATCCGATAACCCTATGGGTGGAATAATGTTTAGTATATATATTAACAATGATAAGGATTCATATATAAGTGTTTTAGTAAATAGAAATACTTACGGGGATTTTGTTATAGAATCTTATACTATAACTCCAACACTCTTTGATATTTGGGGGCTTGATCAAAATGATTAGAAAAACTTCTTATACTGATAGCGAAAAATTTCAAATCATGAGGAAACAATACCCAGATACAAAAGATTATAAAGTTGGTAACCCAATAATAATTAATGATAATAATGGTGATGAGGTTTTAGTCGGCTATGTCGCTGAAGTTATACATAAACCTTCAGGTGAAGATGCTTATATTTTAACAGATAAATGCTTGCCTGAGGATCCTACCCCTGAACAGCGAGCATCAGTTGAAGAAGTACATATCCTTTTCCAGGGTTCTACCTTTCATGGTATTGACGGTACTTATAATGATTGGATTGATACTGACGTACATATGGGGATAACCATATTAAAAAAAGCCGGTAAAATTTCTACTACTGTGGATCCCAAAACAACGGAAGGGTATGATAGACTTCCGTCATCTAAAGTATCATCAAAGTTAGGAAGTAACTCTGAGTATTCAAATAATAAGATAGGATTAGATAAAATATCAAACTCAAAGCCCGCAGCAAAACTGCTCAGTCATCCCGGTTATGGCAGACATATTCTTACATCCAAAAATATTCCTGTTACACCTGTTGAAAGTACTGTATCTCTAAAACAGTTCAGTGATTGTCTGGATACATTAAACCAATCCATGGATAATTACCCAAATGCTAAATTCAGAATAACCGGGCATTCCATGACCAGTACATTTTCACAAGTATTACCATATCTGTGCAATTATCCAGAACGAATTATTGAGGTGATCTGTTATAACGGACCTAACGGCTATTTTCTTTTAACGGATGCAGCATTGAAAAAAAAGAGCATATTATTCGATAAAATTTTTATCTATGCAGATACCAAGGACTTTATAAGTATGAAATATAAAAATATGCCTTCACTGGGACATGTGTTTCTTGTTGATAATAAGGATATCGACTCTATAGGTCAACACCTTGGATATGCATATGTATTTAATAATTCAGGTCAACTTATTAATGAAATGGGACAGTTAGTTAGACCTTTCGGTGTTGTTTCGGAAATTGATATAAACAATGACGGCGTAACCGACTTAACTATAAAACAAGGTAATCTATTAAAAGATATAACGATCACAACGGCTTCGGGAGAAATCAAAAAAATTACAGACTTTAATTTATCACCGACCTTTTTTTCTCCTATAATGAATTTTAATTCTTCGGAATTGATATCCTACTGAATACCAACACTTTGAGTACTCTGGTTACTGATATCTTAAATGATGTAAGTCTTAACCTGAGTGTTATGTCTGCCATATGTTCTGTATGTATTACGACAAATGACGATATCAAGATTAATTTTGAAACAAGAAAGAAAGAAGTATATGAGAGTATACGCAGTCTTTTTTGCCAATCAAGTGTTCCTTTAATTCTTGACAGTTTATATGAATCTATAGGTAAGATCATGGATAATATCCATATTTTTGATGAATTATCCATATCTGCAAGTTTAGATATGAGCCCTTTTGATGCAACACATGTTCCCGAAGTGGACGGATATAAGTTTTTTTATGAAAACTATGATACTTTTCTTACATTTCTAAAAGATGCAGCTGAACAAATGTCAAAACATTGTAGATCAGAAAGAACATCGGATGTATCAAATACCTTTAACGGCAAACCCACTATAGTTAATTCTTGGGCTATAATAGAAGAAAATTCAAAAAAACTTCTAGAAAGAAGCGAGAAGATATTCGAAGGAGATGGTCTCAGAACCGGAAAAGAAGACGGCATACAGCAAGCACTTACGAATGTCTTAGCGGTAGAGCAAAATAATATAAAAGAATTACAAAATCTTATATTAAATTGTAGTTCCATAATTAACTATGTTGCTCTAAGTTTCTCTGAAAAAGATACTTCTTTAGGGAATACCATCGCCGGCGGAAATGACTTTGTTGTTTCAGCTCTAACACCTAATATACCTCAAAATTATGAAGCTTATCTAAGCCGAAGTGAGATCTTGGATGATGTTAAAGATGTATTGCAAGCTTTTGATATACAGGTAGAAAAAAGAAGTTCGGAATATGCTAAGGATGTTATAAGCACATATGAAAACTGCTTAGGTACCTTTGAAGAAGATATAAATAAATGGTTGAAATTAGCATATGATTTTAGTAAGGAAGTCAATGCCACAAATAAATACTTTAAAAAAAGTGTTATTGTGGAAAGATTTTATAAAGAGAAACGTGAAAGTGTAAATGGAAATACCTATTATGTTACACGTTCCGAAAGATATATTTGGGGACGTTTGAAAAAACTCTATCCTGATAATATAACGACCGGAATTGAGGAAGCTCTGCAAAATATACTTCCCGCGATCCCTTTTATAGACAACTGCATAAACAATTCTGCAAGGGTCAAAGAAAACCTTCGCCATATAGAGCCTGAACTCAAAAAAATTATAGAAAGCGGTGTCTATAAAGCCTTTGATCTTAACGGCATAGTTGATAGCCATAAAATAATCCTTCAACTTGCAGTAAAGAGTCAGATCGAAATAATGTCTATAAAAAATATTATGATCCAAGCCGGTATGAAAGGACAAGCAATAGATACATTATTAATTAAACTTACACAAGTTAATAATTTATTCAATTACTTCTCTACCTTTGTATCCGACTGCTTCGGAGATAATTACAGTGAAACAGCTCCCGCTACCGCTTCACAAGGCAGTGCTGCAAATTTCAGCCTCAACAGCTTATCCTAAAAAAACCTTTGAACCGATCGGTTTATTTATAAAAAGGTTTTTATATAATTTTTAAATTTAACTGTTACGACTTACGACTTGAACCCTAAAAGTTAATAAAATAGAACTACAGTTCTTTAACACCATGAATCTGTGATTACCCCGATTAATTTTTATGTATAAGGTACTACAACAGATAACTACAAGGAGCAAAGATGAAAAAAAGATATATAGTTTTAATGGTAATATTAATAATTATAGGAGTACCAATGTTAAATTATTATAGAATGAAACAAGAAATAAATCAAGAAATGCAAAGAACTGCAAGAAGTGATGATGCCCGAGAATTGATGGAAGAAGTTATAAAAGAACAGGATCCAAAAGCCTTTACAAAAAAGGGTATAATTAATAGCTACGAGATTGATTACGACAGCATTAAACATAATCCTATGGGAGGTTTTTCAGTTTCGGTATATGTAAATGATGATAAAGACTTATATTTTCGTTTTTTATTTGATAAACATCACGGACTTGGAATTGGCACATATTCCATGTCCAGTAAACTTGACGATATGCTAAGAGGTATAGACTATGCCGAATGATAAAAGTTTTGATAATATTACAAAATTCGCAAATAAATTTTCTGATAATAGCATTCAAAATACAGCAAACACAGTATCAAGTTATACTGATGAACAGCATGTTTTAATCGCAAAACATGAATATGAAGAACATTCGATTGGAGATCCCATTGTAATTCGAGCTAAAGACACAGTCGACCCAACTGATAAAGATATTACTGTAGGATATGTATCAGAAGTAATACATCATCCTACAGGTGCCGATGTTTATGTAGTTACAGATGTAAAGTTACCTGAAAACCCCACAGATGCCGATCGTGCAAAAGTTAAACAAGTAACCATGCTTTATCAAGGCTCTGTCCAACTTTGGGGTGATTGGCTTAGTACAGATCCCCTACTTGCAGCCTCTGTTATAACTGCCGGATTACTTTCACCTGAAATGCCTATATCTAATAGTACTTCCACTCCTCAAATGATGGGTGATAAAAACGTATATAATTATATTGACAAATTCCATAACAATGACTCTTCATCCGGCAATAGTATGTTTCCTTCTATGACCTATAAGAAAGCCCCTAATCAGCTTATGGCTTCTGTTGATATATTAAATAATGCTATGGAAAGTTATCCTAATGCTTTATTTGATTTATATGGACACTCATTAGCTTCTTCTAATGGTCAGTATGCAGCAGTCATGTGCAAGTATCCTGAACGAATTAATTCAGGATGGTTTTATAATGGTCCGAATATCTATTCTCTTTTACCCCAACATGGTAAGGATACTGCATTTTGGCTTCGTTACCGTTTACATACACTATTTGACCATTATGATCCGGTAGGTTTAGCATATTGGCAATACAATACTGTAGGCAGAGTTCCTGAACTTGAATCACTAAATGTCTATGACCCATACGACCAGCACGGATGGGGTGGTTATATATTTGATTTTTTTGGTAATCTTATTGATATTAATGGTCAACCGGTAATGCCACTGACCGGTATTCGTGAATTTGATATTAATAATGACGGATTACCGGATATAATTTTTGATGACTTTACTAAACAACATTTATTTGCAGATTATTCAGACTTAAATAATGCTATATTTACAAACTTTAATTTAGACTTAATGTACTCTCCTTTTCAACTTGGTCAAATAGGGATAGATATACAACTGGATCCTGAATTACTTCACTCTCTTATCTCCAACACTATATCAAATATTGAAGTAAGTTTGTCAGTAATGTTAGGTATATGCTCATTATGTATAGAGAATAACTCTTCCATCGGCAAAGATAAAATAAATAGAGAACAAACTGTTTACAACTCCATACAGGAAGTTTTCAGAGGCTGTAAAATACCTTTAATACTTGAAAATCTCAATGCTTCCATAGAACAATTCAAGAAAAACAGCCATATTTTTGATATTTTATCTTCTCCCGGAACCTTAATGACCGAAAAATTTTCATATGATGAAACACTTTACAGTATCGGTCACGTTAAGTATGGCTACACGGCAAATAATTTCAATTCCCAATTAAACAAATTATCAAACGAATCCATTAAGATAGCAGATCTTGTAATGCCGAGAAATGTGATGAGATCTCTTCTCTTTCGGAACATCAAACGGTCGTCATCAAATCCTGGAAAATTGTGGAAGATGCACAAAAGAGCCTTTTAGAAGCAAGCAACCGGGTATTTGAAGGAAACGGATTAAGATCCGGTAGAAATGACGCCATACAACAGTCTATTACTGATGTCCTTGAAGCAGAAGAAACTAATATAAAAGAACTGCAAAATGTTATATCTAACTTAAAGACCTTTATGACCGTAACAACTCTAAGCTTTGATGAAAAGGACAGTTCTTTAGGAACTTCTCTTCAAACAGGCACGAACTTTTCTGTTGGTGCTTCAGTATCAGGTGTACCTCAAAGTTATGAGGCATACTTAAATAGAAGCGAAATATTTGATGATGTAAAAGATGTGATACAGGCATTTGATATGCAGGTAGAAAGAAATTGTAAAGACTATGCTAAACAGGTCGCAGAAATATACGGAGAAACCCTAGGTCGGTTAGAACATGGTCTGGAAACATGGTTGGAATTATCAAATAGATTTAAAAATATAGTCGATTTTATATATGATAGTTTTAATTACCCGGTTGTAGTGAAAAAGAGATATTCTTTTACTTATACACTAAAGGGAAGTTCTTATACTACATACAGTTATAAGCAAGAATTTTGGGGCGAATTACAGAATTTATACAAGTCTACTGTAGTTGATAGTATAAAACAAGCTGTTGATAAAATATTACCACTGATACCGATCATATCTGCTACCATAAACAGCTCAAAAACAGCAAAAGATAACCTTGGCAACATAGAACCTGAACTTAAAAAAATTATAGAAGACGGCGTGTATAAATCAATTGATCTAATGGAGGTAGTGCAAAGCCAAAAGATAGTACTACAACTTGCAGTTAAGTGTAAATTACAGATAAGATTTGTAATAGACTCTATAAATAACGCTTCCATGAACGGTAAGGCTATAACTACCATTCTTACTAAACTTTTGCAGATAGAACGACTTTTGGAATATTTTTCCACCTTTGTATCAGACTGCTTTGGAGATAATTACAATGAAGAAGCCTCTTCTACCGCTCTACAAAGCAGTGCTGCAAATTTCAGTCTCAACAGTTTTACTTAAAAAACTTTATCCCTAGCTAATTACCCTCATTTGAGATGGGGGTAATTAAGTAGCGTCATAAGTTTTTCATTATATCTTTTTATAGTCTTATATTCTCTTTCAACCACTTCAAACATCTTTGACTGTACATTGTGTAAATCACCTATAATACTTACTTTTTTAATCCGTTTTTCGCTATACTTATATTTACCAATTCTATATTATAGTCATTGTCTTCAGTAAACCTGTTAATTAAATTTAAATTTCCTGTGGGATGCATATCATAAGCATTGTAGCTGTAGCCCTAATCTTTATTTACAAAGGCGATTCTTATATCTTTATATGTAATATCTTTATTGCCTTTTGGAGAGGATATGGGTTTTGGCGGTACTATACCCAAATAAGCCATAAATGATGTAAGTAAGAGCAAAACTGCCAAGTATGCTGCTATATTTTTTTTCCCATATGTCCCTCCCGTAAAACACAATTTTTTATCTGTTATACTATAAACCATTGATTTTTAAATTATATATATATTATTATATATATATATGTTTTACTTGCCACTATTTTATGTATATGTTACAATGCTCATGAGATAAATAAGTTGATTACTTTGTATGTCTACTTATTAAATTTCGGTATTACTTTGTAAATATTTTTATATAAGGAGGCAGTTTTATGGCAGGTCAGATAAGAGTATCACCTGAGACACTTCAAACCAGAGCTAATGAGTATGGAAAGGCATCTAATGATGTTAATACCATACTTTCCAATCTAAGCAATCTCCAAGAGCAACTTCGCAGCGAGTGGGAAGGTGCTGCTTTCCAAGGCTTTGATGCACAGTTTAATGAATTAAAGCCTAAAGTGACCCAGTTTGCAGAACTTTTACAGCAGATCAACACTCAGCTTACCAAGACCGCTGAAGCTATGCAGCAGCACGATGAGGCACTGTCTCGCAACTTCGGACTTAACGGTTAATACTTAGGCAATAAGAGGTTTATAGAATAAAACTAGAGATCTCAAACACAAAGGGGATTGGGGTAAAGCCCCGATCCTTTTGTGTATCGGGTTATTTGAGAAATTTTAAGATAAAAAAGCATATGTAGACGTTAATTTACAACTATTATCACAATATAATTAGGAGGTATGGCTTGAGTACTATATTGAGTAATAAATTGATTGTTGAAGATACCGCAAATAAAATACATAACTATAGTGCAAGTTTAATTTCAGAAACCATAGTTTTGATTGATTCACAGTCTACGCTTTCGGGAAGTATCAAAGCGGTTGAAGTTATTAATTCTGAAAATACAATTGCAGGTAATATATCAAACTTACTTATAAATGCTGCCAACAAAATAAATTCAGTTTGCCTTGAGTTTCAAAAAAAAGATGCAGAGGTAGGAAAGGAATTAAACACTTCTAATATATCAAGTAAAGGATTCAGCATTAATAGACAAAGATAACAGTACAAAAGACGAAAAACAAAGGTTATCCAATCTGATTGAAGAAACAAAACACAAACTAAGACAGCGATTGGATTTTGAAGACAGGTATTTAGCATACACAAAAAAAGAAACCGAGTTATTAAATGAAATACACTACCATTATCCTCATCCACATAAAAATAGTTTTATAGATGCTCTGATCTATAATCAAAGTGTACTAAAAAACAATTGGAGTCGGATAAAATAGAACTACATGAGCAACTGCAAAGATTTGAAAATCAATTAAATGAATGTAAGGAATAAAGGAGGTGACCTCTATGAGTATTGATATGTTTTTAACTAATTCTTATTCTCAAGCAACTTCGTTTCATACCGGGTGTATAAGTCGTATCAGACAGTATCAATTATTATCAGAAACCATTACTTCTTTTGCCACTACAAACTTTGGTCTATCCGGCAAAGCCTATGACTCTGCACGAATATATTTTTTTACTATACTCCTACCGATAGTTAATGCAGGTAAACTGCTTTCTGAGTTATCTGATAAGGCATGCTCCAAATTACCGTCTGATTTTTCTCAAGAAGTTTTTAACGGTGATTTAAAAGAGTCGGAATTAGAAGACGGAATAAATAATTGTATCTGCCAAATTAACGAATTAGAAGAGTTGATTAATGATGAACGGGCATCAGACCATCCTTCTTATAATTATATAAGAAGTCTACGTAATTCACAAGATATTTGGATAGAAGAAAAAATAAGACTTGAAGATTTATTACAAAAATTACGTACATTTGATAATTCTTCGAAAAAAATATTCGATGAATTTGAGTTTCTGAAAAAAACAACCTAACTCAAGCTATTAGTGAGGTAGAAAAAGCAGGTAACTTTTTAATCCATATACCAAAAATGTTTGACTTGGGTAATTTGAAAAAAATAGACTCGATAATAATATTGAAAGTTCTTTATGAAGAAAAATGTTTTTTTCTCCTACAGAAATACAATTCAGAGAAAAATTTGCAAAAAAACAATATGGGTTTGATATCGAAACAGCTCATATAATTGTAAAAAGTCAGAAAAAGGAATTGATAAGAAATTCCCCTGATAAATCGGAAGAAGATAAAAGCTATATTTTTTTAACTTGATTATGTCAAGACCGGTGTATAATGGATTTAAATGGGATCAAACTTCAGGAGATTTAAAAAATATTATTTCATGGAGATGAAAAACAATAAGATTTATACTGAGTTAGGAATTAGTGAGTCTGAATATCTAAAAGTTACCTATAATATAAGTTTACAAAATAGAATGTCTGGAATTGAATTCTATTCCAGTAAAGAATTCAAAGAAAAATCTAAAGACGATTTTGATAAAGAATTTAAAAAGGCTCAAGAGAACCTTGATAAAAATATTACTGAAGAAGAGTTTTGTAAGATATGGGATACTTATTGTAAAAATTGTTATGGGAAAGTTGACTTTGCCCATATGTCAGCAACAGTAGCAACTCTTAAAAACCCTAATATATTACGAATATCTAATGGTATGGGTGTGATTACCGACAAGGATAATCCTCACAAATTTATAAATGAGTTGGCAGGTTGGAGAGGAGATGTCACAAACCAAGCTTTTGCAAAACCGAGCCTTGGTAATGATGATTACAAAGCTGATTTAGATGCTGATAATATTGTTAATCTTTATAATAATTCCTCAGAAGATTACCTCACTGTAGTAAATGCATATTATAACGACATTGAAAGTGGAGCATTAAATAGAGCTGATGAATTTATTAAGAACAATAAATTGGACTATATCCAAAATGAAATATTGCAGGCAAGCAGTTACATAAGTGGAACTACTTCATCTTTTGATCCATATGGCTACCCTGTAGTAGAATTTATTACTCCAAATATGGATGAACTTAAAAACTTAAATCCTGTAGGTTATAACTTTATTAAAAAGTTTGGAAAAATCATGAAAAATAATTTAGTTGACTATATAAATAATTAGGAGTGTTTGCTAAATGAAAAGAAAAAAATAATTATAACTATAATCGGAGTTGCTATACTTGCCGCTTTTTATTATAAATTATATCCTAAATCCCAAGATACAGAATATATTTGATGAGATATATTACGGCGAAGAAAGTATCTTTCATATTCCTTATGGTAGTTCTTCATTTGAAAATATTCCGGGTATTAAAAAACAATCCCGAAAAGATTATAAGTTCGATGATTCGGTCTATGAAAATTACACTGATAATACGACTATAGACAAACGCTCATGGTCTATATGGTTTTCTTTCGATTTTCCTGAAAAGATGTTTTCAATATCTTTTGCAAGTAAATTACAAGAGGATATAAGTTTTTATGTTGTTTATGAATATTTCAAAAGTAAACATCTCTTAGTTGAAAGAGTCTATGTAAATCATATTATTACTGAATATGAAGAAAAGACCGGTAGAGATATCAATACAGTCAAACAGTATTTGGATGAAGCCGGTATTCCTTTGGAATCAATCAAAAAGGCTTCAGATTATCTACTTTATGACAAGGTTATTGCTGATTGGACAAGGTATAACACTTCTAATTTCAGCAAAGAAAACATAGGTAAAGTTACTATAGAAAGAAGTCCGCTTTTTGAGGAGTAAGTTTTTTACCAAATGAGGAGATACTGTGAAGAAAAAGGTATATTTTTTTTAATTATAGTAATATTATTTATAAGTGTTCCTACGTTAGAATTTCTAATTAAACAGTATATGGTAAAACAGCAAATAATAAACTTTTTAAAAACTACTAGAGCACAGACATTAATTGATGAATCTATAAAAGAGAAGGATCCTAATGCTTTTACAGATTCAGGTATTATAAAAAGCTGCAAAATCGACTACAAATCTGCAAAGACTAAATCTTCTGAAGAATTTACTGTAAAAATGTATATTAAATAATGATAAGGAGCAATTTTTGATATTTGCAGGTCATACTTATCGTAAGCCACCAGATATATCTTTGATAAGAATATCTCATAAGTTAAGTGATATGTTACTTTTTGAAGACTAGAAAACTTCAATATGCTCTAAATAACTGTTGTAATGTATCGTTGATAACTAGCTTTATTACCACTTTGTCAATAGATTGTAACATATATAGTCAAAGAGAATTAAGCTCTGCTCTCCTATTGCTGATATTAATTAAATGTCGATGATACTATACAGATCTTCCTTATCCGCTTTTTTGAGCTTGTGGACAAAATAGGGGCATTTGGGATTGAATAAATTGAAGTAAATAAAGTATAATGTTCATGAGCATTGTTTCCTTTCGAGGTAATGGTTTGTGCTAAACTCATTATACTTCAAAAGGGAGGTTAATGCTCTCTTTATTTGCAAACCTCCAATAAATTAAGGTTTTAAAGTATATTATAGATATAAGGTTAAAGAAAAATAAGGCTCATTTAATCTGAAAGTGTATGAAATAGGTAATAACATTACTCTACCGGAAGGTGATGATAATGAGCTAAGAGGAAAAAAGTATAGGATAAGGAGAGAGAATAATGTCAAGCCGAGCGGTATAAGAAAAAACTGGAAACAGATTATTTGGCGGAAAGCCTCAGGGGGCATATGCAGTATTTTGCGACATCCTACAGCAGGAGTCCAGACCATGAGGGGAGGGCTGCTATAAGGTACGACGGTAAAGAAATCATCAAAGGTTGCTTTTAAGGAGGATACGATAGCAAAAGAACCGAATACATTTCGGGAATTTTATGCAATTCGCATGGAGGCGGAAGGTTTGAAAATATATAGTGCTATATAGACGGGAGGTAGCTTGGTGAATGAAGAATGTTTGATCTGCAAGGCAGAACCGGAATATCTTGAATCGGATATAGTCATGGAGTGTGAGCTTTGTCATAAAAAAGAAAATATCAAGACGAGGTGTGTTAACAATCACTATGTGTGTAATGAGTGCCATACTCAGGGGCTTGACAGTATCATCGGCTTATGCATGAGAGAAGAATCAAAGAACCCGATTGAAATAATAGAAAAAATCATGTCAATGTCGTTTTGTCACATGCATGGTCCGGAGCACCATGTTATGGTTGGGTCTGCACTCCTTACAGCATATAAGAATGCAGGAGGAGATATTGACCTTAACAGTGCATTGATAGAGATGATGAATCGTGGCAAGTGCGTCCCGGGAGGTGTATGCGGATTTTGGGGAGCTTGCGGAGCAGGAATCAGTTCGGGGATATTTATTTCCATTATTTCAAGATCCACACCGCTTACTGAGGAACCTTTTGCTCTGTCACATAAAATGACCGCTAAGTCACTTGGAAAGATAGGTGATGTGGGAGGTCCTCGCTGTTGTAAAAGAGACTCATTTTTATCTATAGGGTCCGCCGTGGATTTTGTTAAAGAACATTTCTCTGTTGAGATGGAAAAAACTGAAACAGTGTGCCGTTTCAATGAACAAAACAATCAGTGTATCAAAAACAGATGCCCATTTTTCAGGGCAAATTATTGATACAAATTTTTGAGATAGAAGTAGGGTGTAATTATACTTGGAAAAAATAATCCATAACTCAAACTTCCCAAGCCTAAAACTGGGTACGAGATTGAAGAATCGAGGCTGGGGGGCGGACGATTTTTGAGCTCACTACCATACTTTCCAATCTAAGCAATCTCCAAGAGCAAATTCGCAGCGAATGGAAAGGTGCCGCATTCCAAGGTTTTGACGCTCAATTCAACGAACTTAAACCTAAGGTAACCAGGTTTGCTGAACTTTTACAGCAGATCAATACTCAGCTTACCAAGACCGCTGAGGCTATGCAGCAGCATGATGAGACACTGTCTCGTAACTTCGGACTTAATGGTTAGGACTTAGATAGTAAAAGGTTTGTAAAATAAATACACATGTTTACAATACAAAGGGGATTTGGATAGCCCCGATCCCTTTAGTGTATCGGGTTATTTGAGAAATTTTAAGATGAAAAATCATATGTAGACATTAATTTACAACTATTATCACAATATAATTAGGAGGTATGGCTTGAGTACTATATTGAGTAATAAATTGATTGTTGAAGATACCGCAAATAAAATACATAACTATAGTGCAGGTTTAGTTTCAGAAACCATAGTTTTGATTGATTCACAGTCTACGCTTTCGGGAAGTATCAAAGCGGTTGAAGTCATTAATTCTGAAAATACAATTGCAGGTAATATATCAAACTTACTTATAAATGCTGCCAATAAAATAATTTCAGTTTGCCTTGAGTTTCAAAAAAAGGATGCAGAGATAGGAAAGGAATTAAACACTTCTAATATATCAAGTAAAGGATTCAGCATTAATGGACAAAGATAACAGTACAAAAGACGAAAAACAAAGGTTATCCAATCTGATTGAAGAAACAAAGCACAAGCTAAGACAGCGATTGGATTTTGAAGACAGGTATTTAGCATACACAAAAAAAGAAACCGAGTTATTAAATGAAATACACTACCATTATCCTCATCCACATAAAAATAGTTTTATAGATGCTCTGATCTATAATCAAAGTGTACTAAAAAAACAATTGGAGTCGGATAAAATAGAACTACATGAGCAACTGCAAAGATTTGAAAATGAATTAAATGAATGTAAGGAATAAAGGAGGTGACCTCTATGAGTATTGATATGTTTTTAACTAATTCTTATTCTCAAGCAACTTCGTTTCATACCGGGAGTATAAGTCGTATCAGACAGTATCAATTATTATCAGAAACCATTACTTCTTTTGCCACTACAAACTTTGGTCTATCCGGAAAAGCCTATGACTCTGCACGAATATATTTTTTCACTATACTCCTACCAATAGTTAATGCAGGTAAACTGCTTTCTTAGTTATCTGATAAGGCATGCTCCAAATTACCGTCTGATTTTTCTCAAGAAGTTTTTAACGGTGATTTAAAAGAGTCGGAATTAGAAGACGGAATAAATAATTGTATCTGCCAAATTAACGAATTAGAAGAGTTGATTAATGATGAACGGGCATCAGACCATCCTTCTTATAATTATATAAGAAGTCTACGTAATTCACAAGATATTTGGATAGAAGAAAAATAAGACTTGAAGATTTATTACAAAAATTACGTACATTTGATAATTCTTCGAAAAATATATTCGATGAATTTGAGTTTCTGAAAAACAACCTAACTCAAGCTATTAGTGAGGTAGAAAAGCAGGTAACTTTTAATCCATATACCAAAAATGTTTGACTTGGGTAATTTGAAAAAAATAGACTCGATAATAATATTGAAAGTTCTTTATGAAGAAAAATGTTTTTTTCTCCTACAGAAATACAATTCAGAGAAAAATTTTGCAAAAAAACAATATGGGTTTGATATCGAAACAGCTCATATAATTGTAAAAGTCAGAAAAGGAATTGATAGTAAATTTCCTAGTTTATCGGAAAAAGACAAGAGTTATCTGTTTAACTTACTTATGTCAAAATCGGTATATGATAACTCTAAATGGGATCATACTTCAGGAGATTTGCAGTATTTCTTTTTGGATGAAGGAAAGAAACCTACATTAGAATATATATATAATCAACTAGGGATTAGTAGCTATGATTATTCAAAGGTTGCTTATAAAATAAGTTTACAGAACAGAATGTCAGGAGCACAGTTATATCCCAGTAAGGAGTTTTACAGTTCAGCAGCAGATGAGCTTCCTAAAGAATTAAAAAATGCTCAGAATTACTTTGGCAAAGACAATATTACTGAAGACGAATTTTGTAAAATATGGGATACCTATAATCAAAGCTGTTACGGAAAAATTGACTTTGCCCATATGTCTGCAACAATAGCCACTCTTCAAAACCCCGACCAATATCGACTGGCTAATGGTGTGGGCTTGCTTAATTATAAAGGCTTTTCTAATAAGTTTGTGAACGAATTAGCAGGTTGGCGAGGTGATGCTACAGATCAAGCCGCAGCCTCTCCAAGTCTTGGAAATGATGATTATAAGGCTGATTTAGATGCGGATAATATTTTTAATATTTATACCCATTCTTCTTCAGATTACTTTACTGTTGTCAATAAATATTATTCTGATATAGAAAATAAAACATTGAACAGAGCTGAAGAATTTACTAAAAACAACGGTTTAGAATATATACAAAACGAGATATTAAAAGCAAGTATGTATATCAGTAAAGCCCCATTACTCAGACAGGACTTTTCTAATCCCGGTATACATGATTTTTCTACTGTAACATTTACCATACCAACTATGGATGAACTCAAAAACTTAAATCCTGTAGGTTATAATTTTATTAAAAATTTAGAAAATCACAACAATGATTTAACTGATTATATATCCGAGGAGAACCCATAAATGAAAAAACAACTCATTATAGTCACCTTATTAGCCATACTTTTTTTAGGTGTAGCCTTAATTGTTAAGTATAACAGCAAACCAAAATACCAAAATATATTTGATGAAATATATTTTGGCGAGGAAAGTATATTTCATATTCCCTATGGATATTCTTCATTTAGCAAAATCCCCGGTATACAAGACAGACCACGAAGGGATGATAAAATTGATGGTTCGGTTTTTGAGCGTTATACCGACAATACAACTATAGATAGCTTATCTTGGTCAACTTGGTTTTTTTTCAATTTTCCGGAAGCTATATTTTCAATATCTTATACAAGTCATCTACAAGAAGATACGAATATTTATATCGTTTATGACTATTTTAAAAATAAAAATCTTTTAGTTGAAAAAGTTTATGTAAGCCGAAGTATCAGTAAGTATGACAGAAAGCACAGTAAAAAGGTTGACACAATAAAAAAGTGTTTGGATGAATCCGGTGTTCCTGTAGAATCAATCAGGAAAGCTGCCGATCAACTACTTTATGACAAAGTTATAGAAGACTGGATAACTTACACTAATTCAGCATTCAGCAAAGAAAATATAGGTAAGGTTACTATAGAAAGAAGCCCGTTTTTTAAAGACTAATACATTTATAAGCAGTAAGTTTTGTACTGTATTATTGTTTTAGATAAAGTCATTTCAAGAGTACATTACATTTAAGATTTGAAATTATTAGACTTAAATTCATTTACTTTAGGCAACAGGTAATTTAACATACTTATGCAATAAATTTCAGGACAGCTTTTGACCAAAGAGGAAATACAAATGAAGAAAAGATATATTTTTTTAATAATAATACTTTTTAATAATACTTTCAATAATAGGATTTCCTATATTAAAATTTTTCATTACACAATATGCTATAAGACAGGAAGAGATAGCTGTAGTAAAAAGTGATAGGGTTAGAACGGCGATAGAAAAATCTATAAAAAAAATCGATCCTAAGGCACTTACCGATGAAGGTATTATAAAAAGCTATAAGATAGACTATAACTCCGTAAAAGATAAAAGTTTACAAGGATTCACCGTAACTGTCTATGTTAATAATGACAAAGAACAGTTTATAGTGTTTTTAATTGATTCCCTTACTTCACCCTCTGTATCTAAATCAGGATTTTCCCATAAATTAAATGAGATGTTTTTCTTTGATGAATAGAAAGAAGTGTTATCCCAAAGTTAGCGCAATGTGGGTAAATAAGATAGCTACAAGGAGCTAAAATGAAGAAATGATATTTTTTTAATTGCTCAAACTTCCCACACCCCAAATGGGGTTAGTACACTGAAAATTCAATATTTCAGCTAACAAAATAATGATTTATGCTGTTTTAGGTTTAGGATGTAATGTATTTTGCAGATATTTTGAATTGGAGTATGTGCAGTCAGTGCATCATAAGATTAAAGATTTGAAATTATTCAACCTAAATTCATTTACTTTAGGCAACAGGTAATTTAACATACTAATGCAATAAATTGCAGGACACAGTTTCAACAAATAATTACATACTTTTAAAGAGCATAAAATCTCCTTACAGTTCAATCTTTAAGCATTAGCACTTTGGATAAAGCGAGGTACAAATTTCACAGACGAGGACTGTTTAAGTGCAGTCCGCAAACTTTTGTATAAAGTTAAGTTTTTAAGTCCGTGTAAATTTGTCGATACTTTATCCGAAGTCCTGCGAGCAAGACTAAACTACAAGGAGATTTTTTATAATATCTTATTGAAGCAGCGCCCTCACTATTCCGTCTACACTATACTCTCTTGCCGACATAAGGGGCTCTACTCCCAGCCTTTTGCAAGTGCCGGTTGTAACAGGTCCTATGGACAATACTCTACCTTCAAGTAAAGCCTTGTCTTCCACCATTTCACATAGGGTATGTGCGGTTATACTTGATGCCACAACTACATAATCATAATTCTTTATAAGTCTTTTTATATCAAAGGTTCTTCTGTAGTCCCTATATGTCTCATATATGGAAATATCCGTATATTCTACATTATTTGCCTCAAGCTCTTCCACAAGCTCCTTTGAAGCTTCCTTTGCCCTAAGCAAAAGCAATTTCTCGCCCTTAAGCTGCTTGCACAGCTCAACGGCAAGATCTTTATTGGAAAAGCTGGTCGGAACGAAGTCGGCTATGTATCCGTAATTTCTTAGGGTTTGGGCACTTCCCTTTCCTATAACGGCAAACTTGATATTTGAAAGTTTCCTTAGATCTACATTATGAAGTTCTTTTAATTTCTCGAAAAATACTCTGATTCCGTTAGCACTGCTGAATACCAGATAATCATGACTTTCTATATATTTCTCTATATTGTTATAGAAATCACTTTCTATAGGCACACTTTCTATGATGCTGATCTCGTCTATATCACAGCCTTCACCGTCCAAAGCATCCTTTATTTTTATTACATATATATCTTGTTCCGGTCAGGAGTATCTTCTTTTTGAAAAGCTTTTTATCGCTGTATCTTTCAAGGAAATTATCCAGTTCACCGGATAAAGTCACCACTTCACCGACTACTATGATAGCCGGTGGTAAAAGTTTCGCCTCCTTTACCTTTTCTTCTATATCGGATAATGTTCCTACACATTTTCTTCTGTTGTATCTGCTTCCGTCCGAAAGCACAGCCACCGGAGTATTCAAAGCTTTTCCGTGTGATGTCAGACCGTGTACTATATTATGGAGCTTTGAAAGTCCCATCATAAATACAAGTGTTCCTTCAAGTTTTGATATGTTTTCAAAATCTATACCGGCTTCATCTTCTCTATGAGCAGTAATTATATGACATGAAGAGACGAACCTTCTGTCCGTGACCGGTATTCCGGCATAGGCGGGAACTGCTATTGATGAGGTCACTCCCGATACGATCTCGTAACTTATCCCCGCTTCCTTGAGTGCCAGAGCCTCTTCGGAACCTCTTCCGAAAAGATAGGGGTCTCCGCCCTTAAGCCTTACAACATACTTGCCCTCTCTTGCCTTATCCATCAAAAGCTCTATGATACTTCTCTGGCTCAGGTAATGATTAGCCGCTTCTTTACCCGCATATATTAGTTCCGTATTAAGGCTTGCATGATTGAGTAAGGATATATCTATAAGATTATCATATACTATCACATCCGCCGCTTTTATACATTCCATGGCTTTTTTTGTAACAAGTTCCGTATTGCCCGGGACCTGCTCCGACTATCGATACCGAAGGTCTGTATACATTATTTCCTTGCATTCAACAACTCCTCCGCCATAGCGGCAGACTCCGCTACAGCCTTATCTTTTCTTACTTTTCTGTCAAGATATCTGAGTCTATCCGTAGCATACATGGCGTATATATGCACATACTCATCATCTATCACATCTGTATAAATACCGTAAGGTGCATTACAATCCGCATCTATACGTTCTAAGAATTTACGTTCGACATAAAACGCCAATTTACTGTCTTCATCACTTATAGCCGCTATCAAGTCCCTAAGTTCTCCCTCTCTGGTCTCAACGGCAAGTATCCCCTGTGCCGCTGCCGGAAGAAATACCTTAGGATCCATTCTCTTCATGTGAAAACCGTCATAAAGATCCGTACCGAACTTATCCGCAAGCCTGTTTATCCCTGCACTTGCAAGTACTATGGCATTATAATCTCCTTTTACAAGCTTTGTGAGTCTTGTAAGTACATTGCCCCTTATATCCTTAATATCGAATCCGGGACTAAGCGCATTTATTTGTATCCTTCTTCTGAGAGAAGATGTGCCAAGACAAAGACCGGATGAATCTGAATCCAAGATCCAGTTCCCTATCGGATACAAGCATATCTGAGGGGTCTTCTCTTCTAAGCACCGGACTTATTTCAAGTCCTTTTCTGACTTCCATCGGCATGTCTTTTCCCGAATGTACCGCAATATCAACTTTTCCGGAGAGTATGGAATCTTCAAGTTCCGCCGTAAAAAGCCCCTTGCCTCCTATCTCACTTAAAGGTCTGTCTTGCATTTGATCGCCGACAGTCGACATCATCACTATCTCAAACTCTATATCGTTATCATAATGTTGTGATATAGCCTTTGCCACCAATTCGGTCTGGCATACCGCAAGCTTGCTTTTTCTGGTTCCTATACGTATCTTTTTCGGTTTATGCAACATTTTTTTTCATATCTCCGATTACTTCAAGTATATGTCTTACATATATATTTCTGATACTATCGTACTCTCCCATGCCTTTTAATACTACGGCAACCTGATATCCCTCATTCTTAAAAAGAGTTTTCCAAGCATCATCATCATCACCTGCCATATCATTTTTGGCATGATCTCCCGCTACCAGCATAAGCGGTGTAAGAACGATCTTTTTATAATTATGTTTTTTAAGTTCATTTAAGACAACATCAAAGTCCGGATAAGCTTCGACAGTTCCGACGAATACATTATCAAGTCCTTTTTCTTTAAACCTGTAGTCAAGTGCGGCATACACGCTGTTCACATGATGATCGCTTCCGTGACCCATGAATACTATAGCGGTATCATCTTTTGAATATACGAAGTCTTCACCAAACTCCATATTCCACTCACCGTTATCGATAATATTTTTATAAGCCTTTACTACCTCATTGTAGTCATCATCGTCTGTAAGTAAAGGAGATGAACATTCGACCTTTCAAACTTGTCCCTGTAGTCTTCGACATCAGCCATCATCATATCGTATTCTATACCGTTTACTATATGTGTGGGCTGTACATATACTTCTTTGATACCGTCATCAAGCATCCTTTGTAAAGCGGCTTTTACATCATCTATGATAATGTTGTCTCTTTTTTTAAGTACTGCCATAATAATCTTGCTTGTCCATGCTCTATAGAGTTTCATCCCGCCTGAGGCTTCTTGCAACTCTTTTTCCAAAAGCTCTATGTTTTTTATTCTTGTATCCTCATGTGTGGTTCCGAAGCTTACTACCAACAGTCCCTTATCTTCCATATCTTATCCTATTATTCCTTTCTTTATACATTCCGCAAGTTCCTTAGCATAGTATGTTATATATATATCCGCTCCCGCTCTGTATGCGGCAACAGCCATCTCACACATGATCCTTTCTTCATCAAGATAGTTGAGCTTGCTTGCAGCCTTGACCATTGCATATTCACCGCTTACGGAATAAGTGGCTACCGGAAGATTGGTCGCTTCCTTTACCTTAGTAACTACATCAAGGTAAGACATAGCCGGCTTTACCATAAGTATATCTGCACCTTCCGCAACATCCTGTAAAGCTTCCTTTACTCCCTCGACAACATTGTGTACATCCATTTGATAGCTTTTTCTGTCACCGTATGCAGGTGCCGAACCCGCCGCATCTCTGAAAGGTCCGTAGAAAGCTGAAGCGTACTTTGTCGAATAGCTCATAATAGGAATATTCTTAAATCCTTCCGCATCCAAAGCTTCTCTTATAGCCTTGATCCTTCCGTCCATCATATCGGAAGGTGCTATCATATCGGCTCCGGCTTTTGCATGTGATACGGATATCTTCGCCAGACTCGGAAGTGTAGCATCATTATCCACATAAAAATTATCAATGATACCGCAATGTCCGTGTGAGGTATATTCACACATACATACGTCGGTTATCACATATATATCATCCGCATATTTTGCCTTATTGCTCTTACCGCTTCTTGAACAACTCCGTGATCATGATATGCAGAAGATCCTATTTCATCTTTATGCTCGGGTATACCAAAGAGTAATACGGCTCTCACACCTACGCTAAGCAGTTCATCTATCTTTTCAAAACATCTGTCAACACTGTATCTGTACTGTCCCGGCATGGAACCTATCTCGTCTTTAATATTGCTTCCTTCAACTATAAACATCGGATATACAAGTGAAGCTATATCTATTCTGGTCTCTCTTACCATTCTCCTTATAATATCTCCACCTCTTATCCTTCTGGCTCTATATAACATTTCTTTGCTTTATCCTCCTAAAACTGTAGATTATAAACCGTTTAAGTGCTTTCGCAGATCATCGGTCTATTTTGTGAATTTATCTAAATATTTTCTTATGATGTTTGCTATCCTGTGGGTAAGTTTATGATTGTTACCAAGGCTCGTAACGCTTATTAATAATTCATCCTTATCAATTATGCTCGGAAAATAAAAATCACAATTTTCCTTGCAAGAAGCATCGTTTACCGTTATACCTTTACCTCTGGCAAGTCGTGATATGCTTTCATGTAGTTTCTTATCATTTGTAGCTAGTATCAAATAATCTATTCCTTCAAGGAATTTTTCTTCAAAATCCTGCTCATATAATTTTAACCTGCTATCGTCTATTGACTTGATCTCAGATGAAATATCGGTGGCAACAAGTATTACATTTACATCAAATTTAAGCAAAGTCTTAAGGCGGCGGCAAGCTATCTTGCCACCACCTGCAATAAGAAAATATTTATTTTGTATATTAATATAAAATGGAAAAAATTTGTACATAGCAGATTATATAGATAATTTATTATTCATTTTTTCTACCAGGTTATCCTGTAATTCTTTGTCAAATCCCTTTGTAAAGAATATATCCGCATATGTCTCTAAAAGTTCCTTCCAGGACTTCTCCTCTTCACCGGCTATTATCGGATAAAAATGTATTCCGGTCTTGAATGCCGCTTCCATATCTCCGGGGGCATCTCCGAGCATGATCATCTTTTCCGGATTTCTTCCCTCTTTGATCATTTCTATGCATGCGGACTTGCTTCCGTCGCTTTGTGAAAATATTTGACTTGCTATGTCTATAATGCCGTTATCTGTCCACTCAGTCTCAATAGCTTTTCTGTTAGCTGAAGATACTACCATGATATCCGCCTTTTCATGAAGCTTGTTAATACATTCTTTTACATACTTAAAAGCCTTAGGTGTAGGAAGTGCTTCCACTATCTCGTTGACTCTTCTTGACCATCTGAGTGCCTTTTCAAATATAGGATTGGTAGTTGTCTTACATACTTTTTCTATCTCGGTATTTGAAAATTTGTGATTATCCTTAGTCCATTGTATATAATCACCTCTGGTCTCTTTCTCAAGATCCATCTCATCCAATATCAAAGCCAATCCCTTAAATCTGTTGATACCTCTGGTCTTTGAGAAAAGATTGATCTCTTTCCACTTTTCAAGCCCCTCTTCCGCCCTGTCTTCAGGCACAAAGACCTCTACGAATGCCTGACCGAATCCTTGTATGTGCTTTACTGTCATCGAGTCAATAGCACAGCCGTCCGAGTCTATACATACCACATATTCCTTTGCCATAAAAACCTCCTAATTGTATATACGTTTTATTAAATAAGGTATAGCAAGCTCAAAGTCTACACCAAACCTTTTATCTAACTTTGGATCTGTACTTTTTATTGCGGCAAGTACAAAATCCGCCGCAATACTTACCGATTCATATATTCCAAACCCCTTGGCAAAAAGTGCACAAAAACAGGATGCAAAACAATCTCCGGTTCCTATATAAGATCTTGTGACCCTTTCATGAAAATAATATTTTATTTCTTTATTTATTTTATCATAGATAGCAATTCCGAATTCGTTCCGGTCAAACAAAACACCTTTCAGGACTACATACTTTACAGGCAGCTCGTCAAAACCGCTTAAAAGATCTTCTATGTATTCTTTATCATGTACTTCTTTATATTCCTTCCCTGTCATCAGTGCAGCCTCGGTAATATTGGGAAGTACGATATCCGCATATTTACAAAGCCTGTACATCTCTTTGACATGCTCCATATCAAAACCGCTGTAAAGCTCGCCGTGATCTGCCATAGCAGGATCGACTATACTGCTTCCGTTACAGATCAGTCCGGAATTCATAATATCTATTACATATTCTATTTGTTTTTTATTTGCAAGGTAGCCTGTATATAATGCAGAAAATTCCACCTTTTCTTTTAACCAATGTTTGTATATATCCTCTATGTCATATGTAAGATCTCTGCAAAAAGGTCCTTCAAAACCCACATGAGTAGATAATACGGCAGAGGGAAGTATGGAAGCCTCCACTCCGCAGGCTGATATTATAGGAAGTGCTACAGTAATTGAGCATCTTCCGACACAAGATATATCTTGCATAGTCAATATTCTGGTCTTTTCCATTTATGTCTGTCTCCTTAATCCCAAGGTTCTTCTTTTAGGGCATATATAGCCATATCAACTTTGCCGTTCTTTAGCTTTACCCCTTCCTTTTCAAGCAGTTCTGTCTGCTTATTCGCACCTCCGAAGACAAAAGCTTTGCTTACACAGCCGTCTTTGTTCACCACCCTGTGACATGGTATGGTATCCGGATCGGGGTTTACATGCAGGGCATATCCTACCACCCTTGAAAGCCTCGGTCTTCCTATCTTTTTTGCTATGTATCCGTAATTTGCAACCTTTCCCTTGGGTATCTTTTTTACTTCTTCATATATTAAGTTGAATGTATTATTCTTCTCCACCTTTAATAATTCTCCAAAAAGTGATGCTCGCTGTCTCCGTCTTTATATGCAATAATAGTCTTCAGATTCACATTTTCAACACTTCTGAATATATTTTTTTCTATATAAGGACTTTTCTTTGCCATATATTTTATAAGTTCCTTGATCTCAGCACGTTTTGACCCCTGCTCTGTACCTCCGCAGGATGCACAGCTTTCGGTAAGTCTGCATGCACACTGTATAAAATGTAACTTATTATAATTGACCCATCGCTTTATATCCTCTTCTCTTACCAGATACATAGGGCGTATAAGTTCCATCCCTTCGAAGTTGGAACTTTTTAACTTAGGCATCATGGTCTGTATCTGGGCACCGTATATCATCCCCATAAGTATGGTCTCAATTACATCATCAAAATGATGTCCGAGTGCTATTTTGTTACATCCGAGTTCCTTAGCCTTACTGTATAGATGCCCTCTTCTCATTCTTGCGCAAAGATAGCAAGGTGACTTCTCCTGTTCCGCAACTATATCAAAAATATCCGAAGAGAACACATCTATCGGTATGTCAAGCAGTCTTGCATTATCCAGTACAGTCTTATAATTAAGATCGTTGTATCCGGGGTTCATGACTAAAAATACAAGCTCAAAGTTTTGCTTACCGTGTTTATAAAGTTCCTGAAAGAGCTTTGCCATGAGCATCGAATCTTTACCGCCGGATATACACACGGCGATCTTGTCACCGTCTTCTATCAATTTGTATTCATTTATAGCCTTTGTGAACTTTTTCCAGATATCTTTTCTGAATTTTTTTATAATACTTTGCTCTATCTGCTTGTGCTTATCCTTAATGCTGCCTTCTTCATCAAAATATCTTTCAAGTTTGATCCTCAGATATTCCCTAAATCCTCCGGCAACATTGTAAGTTTCAAATCCTTCATCCCTGAGACTTTCCGCAAGTATAGAACTTTCTCTTCCATAGTAACATATTAAATATATAGGTTTATCCTTGGGTAACTCATTTATATGATCGTCAATATCATCCCAAAAAATATTGATTGCACCGGGATAAGTATCCTTTTCATACTCTTCCTTACGTCTTATATCTATAATAAGCTTATCTCTATTATCAGCTTCCAATTCCAAGATACTTCTATCAAGCATATATTTCCTCTAATACACAGTATATCATATATTAAATATTTACCCAATTCCGCTTATAACAGACCCTTCCTTGCCGATCTGCGTACATGCCCTCTTTGGCTTATCCTTAATTATAAGATATGGAAAATGAGTAATTATTTTACAAATGATACATTTAAATATTTTTATATATTAACTTTTTTAAAGTTAATATGCCGTCTATAACTTTATCATGTTTACGGCAATTATTCCATAGTTTTTTTATGTTAAAGTTTATACTAAATAAGCTGCTATAAGATAGAATACTTAAAGACAGCTTAAGCCTTTTGATACTATCTTATAACAGCTTTTTTAGTTAATCTGTGCCCTTTATCCTTCATCAAGACACAGCTCATCATATTTTTCCAATATAGTCTGCTTAATATATTATCTAGTCGGTGTTTTTATAGGATGAGCTACATCCTTATACTCTCCGTCAGATGCTAGTCTTGACGGCATGGCTATAAACAAGCCCTTTTCTCCGGATAAGATCTTAATGTCATGTACTACGAATTCATCATCTATGGTGATGGATACGATAGCTTTCATCCTATCACTCCTATCCAACTTTCTCACTCTGACATCTGTAATCTGCATGTACAGTTCCTCCTTAATTATATATTATAAAGAATATCTTTCATTTTGCTCTATAACTACTTTTATATTTTCCGGAGTCCCTTCATGATGTGTATTGGCTTTTATGGTATCTCTGCTCTCTACTATACAATTCTCTATAACACAGTTATCACCGATGTAAACATCGTTGAGTATTACGGAATTCTTTATTGAGCAGTTGTTACCTACATATACTTTTTTAAATAATACCGAGTTTTCCACATAACCGTTTATTATACAACCACTTGATACAAGTGAATTCTTCACTTCTGCTCCCGGATTGTATTTGGCAGGCGGAAGATCATCGATTTTTGAATAGATCTCGGGGCCGTTTCTGTAAAAGAAGTCCCTCACATCCTTCTTCAAAAAGTCCATATTGGTCTTATAATAAGAGTTTACCGAAGCTATATTGCTCCAATATGTTTCCAACCTATAGGCATATATTCTCTTAATATTCTTATATCTTATCAATATATCTTTTACAAAATCATATCTGTCTTCTTCGGCACACTTTTCTATCAGCTCTATAAGCTGTCTTCTTCTTATTACATATATACCGCAGGAGATACTGTTAGACTGTGCGAGCATGGGTTTTTCTTCAAATCGATAACTCTTCCGTCATCGTCGACCTTTACCACACCGAATCTTCTTATATCATCCTCGTCATTCATACGCTTGGAAACTATAGTGATATCAGCCTTCTTTTCTATATGATACTCAAGTACCTTATTATAATCAAGCTTATATACACCGTCTCCCGCACATATTATAACATAAGGCTCGTGTAAACTCTTCAAAAAGTTGATATTCTGATACAATGCATCCGCAGTTCCCCTGTACCAGTCAGAGTTTTCAGCGGTGATGGTAGGGGTAAATACATAGAGTCCGCCTTGTTTTCTACCGAAATCCCACCATTTTGAAGAACTTAAGTGCTCGTTCAGAGAACGTGAATTATATTGGGTAAATACCACAACTTTTTTTATCCCCGAATTGCTCATGTTACTAAGCGGAAAATCTATACTTCTGAAACTTCCGCCTACAGGCATGGCGGATATCGCCCTTTTATTTGATAATTCCCTCATACGCTTGGAATTACCGCCGGCCAAAACAATACCTATCGCTCTCATCTTATTCCACCTGCCTTTACTATATAATCTCCGCTTTCAAGCACAGCATTCTCATAGTCCTCTATACGTGTCTCTCCCATGATAGCTGTATTCTTACCTATAGTTACTCCCCTGGGTATAATGCTCTTCTCACCTATGGTAACTATATCGGCATTGTATACCTTCTTATCATACTTACTTTCGGTATACTCACCCACACCTATATTACAGTTATCGCCGACTTCAACATGTTCTGCTATTATAGACTTTTGTATCTTTGTATTCCTTCCGATATGTGTACCCTGCATGATTATGGAATCTCTTACCTCGGCACCTTCTTCTATGACCACTCCGGCACCTATTACGGAGTTGACCACCGAACCGTAAGATCTCAACACCCTCACCTATGATACTTCTGCTGATGTACGCTTTATCGGAGATATACTGCGGTGTTATGATGTCGCTTTTGGTAAATATCTTCCAATATTCTTCATATAGGTTGAACTCCGGAATTATATCTATAAGCTCCATATTCGCTTCCCAATATGACTCCAAGGTACCTACATCCTTCCAATATCCGCTGTATTCATAAGCAAATACTCTGTCACCTTTTGAATGCATGTAAGGGATGATATGCTTACCGAAGTCACATCCCGGCTCATCTCTTAAGTATATAAGAGATTCTCTGAGTGCTTTCCAACTGAATATATATATACCCATGGAAACAAGGTTGCTTCTCGGATTTTCCGGTTTTTCCTCAAATTCCATTATCATATTCTTCTCATCAGCTATGAGAACACCGAACCTGCTTGCTTCCTCTATAGGGACAGTCATAGCAGCTATACTCACATCGGCATTATTAGCCTTGTGATAATCAAGCATGATCTCATAGTCCATCTTATATATGTGGTCTCCGGAAAGGATAAGCACATAGTCAGGATTATACGACTCTATATATTCAAGGTTTTGAAATATAGCGTTGGCTGTACCGGTGTACCAGTCACTTCCCTTCGAATTTTCATAAGGCGGTAAGATAGTAACTCCACCGACATTGCGGTCCAGATCCCACGGTATACCAATACCTATATGAGCATTAAGTCTAAGAGGCTGGTATTGCGTCAATACACCTACAGTATCTACCCCTGAGTTTATACAATTACTCAGAGGAAAGTCAATAATTCTATACTTACCGCCAAATGAAACCGCCGGTTTCGCAACTTTTTGAGTAAGTACACCCAGTCTGCTTCCCTGACCTCCTGCCAAAAGCATCGCAATCATCTCTTTTTTAATCATCTTGCCACCTCACAGTCTATAACTTATATTACTGTTTAACTTAAAGTCCTTCCCCTAAGATCGTCAACAACTTTAAGTTAAGATTGCTATAAATTGTTTTTTTATTATAGCATATTTTTTTTCGATATTGTGAACTAAGTATATTGTTTTTTTAATAAATTTTTTTGTTGAATTGTAACAGTTGTAAAAATAGTGCGTATTTGCTTATAATTTTTTTCCGAATTTTCATACGCTTTGCATTTTAATAAAGAATACAGTATATTATTCGTAAAATAACTCCTGATTTTTTTCGGTGTTTTTTTTCGCTGTATATCCCAAATCTGCACTGTTTAGGGACTTTACCTATCTGAAAAAGCAGCAGGATCTCTCTATCGTATGGGATTTTTTTCCGGATGCTCAAACCCGATTTTTTTTAACAACTGTTTACATAATAGTCTTATCAGAAACAGAACTTTACTTGTGCATTATGTATAAGCTTATGTATGGGTCCGGCTTTTTCTTATGATATTATATTCACAGCGGTTTTATCTGATAAAAGCATCGATAACTTACATACTCTCTTAAATGAAAGGAATATTTTATGAATTTTTTTACAATGATTTTATAGATCTTCACACCCATTCCGACAGATCGGACGGGTCTTTAAGTCCCTCTGAGCTTATACGATACGCTGCTTCCAAAAATCTTGCAGCCATAGCTTTAAGCGATCATGATACTATGGCGGGAATACAGGAAGCGATCGAAGCAGCCGAACAGGAGAATATACGTTTTATTCCGGCTATAGAGCTGGGTGCCGTATACAAGGATAAAGAGGTTCATATCCTCGGTTATATTTTCGATGATTATGAAGAAAAACGTCATGACATAGATGAGATGATACAAAGCTTCAGTGATAAGCGAAGAAGAAGAAATATCGAGATAATCGAAAGACTGGCTGAGGACAAAATCATTCTCCCATTTGAAGAAATCGAAGAAGAAGCCGAAGGATCGAGTATAACAAGGATTCATATAGCCAAGGCTCTTATCAAAAGAAATTATGCCGACAGTATAAGTTCAGCTTTTGAAAAATATCTTGATGATGATTCAAAATACGTTCCCAAAAAGTCTATACTTGTGGAGGATGTAATGGATTTTTTCAAAAGATTCGGATTTTATACTTCACTTGCCCATCCTTGCAGATATAAACTGTCCTCAGGTGAACTTGAGGAACTTACCTCGGTTTTAACGCAAATGGGTCTTGATGCACTTGAAGTCTACCACTCATCTCAGACTCAAGCTGATAACACGATGTTAAAAAAACTTGCTATCAAACATAAGCTCGGTATCACCGGAGGCAGTGATTTTCACGGAGCCAACAAGCCCGATATAGATATAGGTGTAGGCTACGGAAGCCTTAGGATACCTTTATGCGTACTCGAAGATATGGAAAAAAGGTTCAATTCCGATCGATCTATATAGTTATTTACAGGCTTTTACTTATTGTTTAATTTTTTTAATTAAAACTTTAATACTTTTTAGTTTGATTGTTATGCCAAGCTTCCTGTGCTAAACTTTTATTGTTTAAACTAAGCAATGAAAATCCGATCACAGATTCTTATTTTCATTCTGATTTTATTATGACTTATCCGTTGTAAACTATTAAGTCATTATAATAAACTAACTATAAGGAGGTTTTTATGGGTAATCCGGATAATAAACCGAACAACTCAAAGCTCAGGATATTGATAACCTTAGCTATACTTGTTGCCGCTATAATGACCGGTGTTATATTTTTTTCGATAGGTTTTTTCTCCCCGAAAAACCATACAAATATGGAAGAGACTTCAGAAAAAAAGTCTAAAAACAAGAAGTCTTCAAAGAAAGATAAAGATGAGGATGACGCATCTTTTCTGAGCAAGATAAGCTCTTTATGCGATACCGCACCTGCTTCTAATTTTATCTCGGACAGCTATGTGGTCACTGACGGCAAAGATATTTATTTCAAAAACCAATATAACGACCATGAAATCTATTCTTATTCCAATATCAAAAAAGGTAAGGATATTAAGCCTATAGGCAAACGACAACCTTCACAGATGTATTATTATAAGGGCTATATATACTATACCTCTACTGTAAGTGACAGGGATGTCCCCGGCTCTATCGCTGTTTACAGAGCCGATGTAACTACCGGAGAAGAAGAAATGCTCAAATCTTTTGAATCGGATACCTTTTATATAATACCCGACACTCTTTATGACGGGCAGCTATACTTTTCGATAAAACAGGATAATGCAAGCGACAAATTGCTTTATCGAATGAATCTTGATACGCAGGAACTTGAACTTTTACACACTATTCCGGCAGAAACAGATTCAATGTATACAATGATAAATGTTACAAGCGAAGGTATCTATTTTAAGGATAAGGAAGGGCTTAAAAAACTGGATCCGAAAAGCAAAGAAGTCGAACTTGTGATCGGGGACTTTGATGCGAACTATTACACTATATATAAAGGATATGTGTACTATACAAGGTCTTTAAAAGGCGGATACTCTGAAAATGTTGTAAGAAGAGTATTCCTTGACGGAAGTGATGACAGTACGATCTACACCGCTTCCGATTCATGGGTGTATGACGTTGAAGCTATGGTGCTTAATGATAAATTATTCATATTGAGTAAATCCGCTCCGAACATCCCGGATTCCTACGGAAATATACACTCCTGCGATCTTGACGGTGATAATGTTGATACCATATCCGATAATGCCAATCTGATCGGCATCACAGATACAGCAGTCTATTACGGTTATAATGACAGGTCCGCAGTAAGCGAGACCAACACTGCGGCTGCAAAGCTTGAACGTATACGTTCCATGCCTATATATACCAGAAAGGTAAGCAATAATGGAGATATCTCTAAGGAACAGGTATTCCTTGATCCCGTATCTCTTAACAAAGGTTGGGTGACTTTTAAAACTCCGACTAATTATTACAATGCGGAAAATCACGGATTCTATACCTTAAACAGTATTTATTATGATAATAACGGTGAGCTATATAAAAACTCATGGAAGAATATAGACGGTAAAGACTATTATTTCGCTGAAGACGGAAGAATGTATAAGCAGGAATATACCCCGGACGGTAAATTCGTAGGGGCTGAAGGAACTGTGACCGACTTTGTCGCACCGTTTGCATTCATTTATTTTCATTATCCCGATTCGGGTATAGCTGTTAAAACAGATAAGAATAAAGATGATAATGCTTCCGTTTTTTACAAAGGTAATAAGATATCCCATGTTACAGACAGAGGCGATGTATACGAGATCACCAATAGTAATCTTTTTGCTACAAGCACTTTTTCCGATGAGGAAGTTAAAGCACTTAAATCCGGAGACAGTTTATATATAACGGAACAGACTATACTGTATACCGTGACCGGGGATGAGGGTTATAACGAAGAATTCGGCGGAGAATGTGTGGGACTTTCTCAATCAAAGTATCCGGGAGTTGAATTTAAGCTTGTTAAACGTGAAGGAAGCGACAGATATATCCTAAGAGTAAAAGGTATGGACTCAAAAGTGACCGATCTTTTATTCATAGCTTATTCGGGATCGACATATATATCAAAGAATGCCAAATTAAATATATACAAAGCCGATTCCCCGGATGAAGCCCCTGTTAATACAACATTTTCAGATTACCTGGCTACACTCGAAGATAGTTCCGGTGAATTTTATTTTAACGGCAACATGGTTTCCTACGATGTATTTTATAATTCCTTCGCCATCTATGAATTAGATATGTATAATTAACTTAGACTTCCCACAGTAAGGAGTAGGTCAGTATATTAAAAGATCAGATGATAAACCTTATAATTGTTCCGATTTGTCGGGGAGCTAGCAGCATAAACAATTGGATGGTAACGATTAAACAGAAACACTCCCTATTTCAATCATACCCGCAGTACTGTTAATAAAGTTTCGACAAATTTAGTACAGACTGCGGAACTCGCTTGCTCGCTCGCCGGAGGCGGCGAGCTGACGCTCAAACAGTCCTCGTCTGTACAATTTGTAACTCACTTTATTAACAGTACTAAACGCTACAAAGATTGAAATAGGGAGTGTTTCTTTAATCCCAGCCCGCAAGGGGTAGCTGTATAAGAGGTTGAAGTAGATACATGTCTATTGTTTATGTTGCTAAGGGGATGCAGAGGTGAGGTGTTGCAGAGACTTTTATTCAAATCTTAAAAACAGTCGTTTCCATGGGGGATGTGGCGTTAGACAAAAGTGTGCCTACACCTCTTCCCCTCCTCCGGTACCTTAGGCACATAAACCGTTAAACTATCTTGCCAAGGACAATCTGAGAACGCCGGTACTTGCTTTACCGAGCTGCAAGGCGAAGGGAAAGCTTAGTACCGCTGCGAGACTTTAGTTAGAGAGCGTGTCCAAGGCAAGATATGTTTGTAACGGTTTATGTGATAAACAAATTACTATAAAGCAAAGATTACTTTTAAGTCTGTAATTTTGCTGAATTATTTGGGAAAACATGCTGTAGGGGAAAGACTATTTTTAAGTTCGGAATAAAAGTCGCTCCCGCATCCCCCTCCTCTCCCCCTTAGCAACGTAAACAATTCTAAATGATCCATCACTAACAGCTTGCATTATTTATACCCGTTGTAGCAGTAACGTAGCGGAAGATAAAAACACCTTATAATTCAATCTTTGTAGCGGTTAACTCTTTTGATAAAGCAAGGTACAAATTCCACAGACGAGGACTGTTCGAGTGAAGCTCGCCACGGAGTAGGCGAGCAAACGAGTTCCGCAGTCTGTGTGAATTTGTCGCAGCTTTGAAAAAGAGTTGCGTGTATGATTGAATTATAAGGTGTTTTTTATCAACGAATTTTATCAACCTAGTACCATTGTTTACGTTGCTAACTCCCCGATAAATCGGAAATAGTATGGGAAGTTTGAGTAATCAAATTAAAGTGCTGTGCGGTTGATTCAACAAGGCTTTTAATTCATTTCATAAAAAATAAAAAAGTACCGACAGCTACTCACCTGCCATCGGCACTTATTGATCATAATAGAAGATCCGTTATACAGTTTTATTCTTACAGACTCTTTTCACAGTCTGATTCTCATAGAATATTTAGTTTTACAGTTATACTCACAGTCTGTGAGTACGATAGCCTTTCTAATTTTATCTCCTTTTATTAATATTCTTCAACATATCGTGCCAAAACATAACCTCTGTACCCATCATAACTTACATAAAGAAAATCAGATCCCACATAATTATTTACCCATATCACTGAATGCAAAGGTATCTGCATTATTTCTCTTGCACTTGTACTCGGAGATTCTCTTAAAGTAATAGACTCTTTACACTCTACAACATATCCGTACCAACCGCCATCATCATAATCATAATTATAATTATTATAGCTATAGGTTTGAGGCGGTCTGTAGCTGTTTGACGGATTTTCGGATAAAAATGAAGCTAAGGCATATCCGGTATCTCCCATATAACTTACCTGATAAAAACCGTCGGTCGAATTTTGAATAAAGCTTACCGCAGAACCAAGAGGTATCTGTCTTATGGCAGTTGCCTGTGTGGACGGTGCACTTCTGAGCGATATACTTTGTTTACAATTTACCACATAGAGTGTGATATATACAGGTGTTGCAGCCATCGTAGTCTCTTCATAGGCGGGACTTTCTAATGTACTTTCCGCCTCTGTCTCCTCACTGCTCTCCTGTACGGAAGCCTCTTCCTCTGTAGTTTCTTTTTTATCTTTCTTCTTTCTTCTTGAGAGTCTCTTCTTCTTCTTCTGTACTTATTATCTTTCCCTCTGCACGTTCTTGTAAACTGCGTCCCTTGATCACATTATATCCGATAAATATAATAGCGGCGGAGAATAAAACTCCGGCAGCCAGTATGAGTAAGGCTATCAATACCGAGTTGGGCTTTTTCCCGGATCCTTGATTCTTAGGTGCTTGATTTATATTGCGGGGATAGTTATCGGAATGTTCTTGATTATTATTAATTGCGTGACCGCAATACTGACAGAATCTATACCCTTCACCCGCTTCTCTTTTACAATTTGGACATATCATACTCACAACCTCCTATCTTTACAGTCATATCCCCCCGAATATTTCCATATCAATAAGCATATCCGTTATTTGCTCGTATAAAACCGGAAGTCATCTCTTACTGTCCGTTAAAATACGCATCTATTCCTTTTACGATCCCGTCTGCCGCCTGTTGTTTTTTCTCTGTTAAAAGCTTGGCATCAGTAGCCTGATCAGAAAAACCCACTTCCACAAGACATACCGGTATACTCGAATATGAGAATATTCTGAGTATTGCGGAATGTGCTCCCTTGTTGCCGAATCCTACGGAGCTTGAAACATTATTGACCATCAACTCTGCAAGTTTTTTTGACTTATCCACGTTCTTGTCTATACCCATGATCTGTGTATATCCGGGATGTACCTGCCCGTCCATATAGTCCTTGTCTCCGGGATAAAAAGTGAGTGTTCCGGTTGCACATTTACACTTACTTGCATTAGTATGAATAGATACCATGATGTCGGAAGTCTCACCAGCAAGAACACCTCTGGCACCGTTTGAAAGGTTTTGAGAAGCATCGTTTCTGGTAAGTACCACTCTGTAACCCTTTGCAAGAAGTTGATCCTTTACCATGAGAGCTACCTTAAGAGTATATTCCGGTTCTGTCTCCTTCTTATCATACACATTTCTTGAGTCTCTCGCTTCCACACCGTAATCATAGCCCTTAGCTCCGATCATACTTGTATTCATTCCTGCAAGTTTGGAGTCTTCAACAGGGTATACTTTCTCTTTTTTCTGAGTGGCTGTAGGATGAGAATTGGCACCGTGCCCCGCATCTACGCACACCGTATGTCCGTTAAATTGCTCAGGCTCATATATGAATACTTTTGCATCCTGTATCTGTCCTTCGCCCGGATGCCACATATAATTAACCAATCTTGAATTCGCCGATAATTTATGTTCTTTAACGCTTCCTTTTTCACCGCTCACCTTGGTTTCAGCGACCTGCGTATTTCCCGAACCTGTGCTTGCCGGAGTATTACCTTGGGTATCCTTAACTTCCATAGCTCCTTTTACTTCAGGTACCGCTACCCTTTCCTGTGATCTTACTCCCGAAGGGCTTATCAAAGCCTCTCTGCCCACAACATCCGCTACCGACATATATCTTGCTTTTCCTGTAGCATCCGATGATCTGAGTACTTTAGCATCGGCACTTAATGCCACCAGATATGCCGATGACATAGTTATCATAGAAAGGGATATTGCAGCAGAAGCAATTATCCAGGCATTTTTAATATTCTTATCGACCTTTTTATCGATCTTTTTTCTGCTGTGCATAATATGTTCCTCCAATTACTTGAAATCATTAATATTGATATTCTTTTTCACATTAAATATATCACATTACTTATATCAATGTCAAAAGACAATACTATTAATATAAGGCATAAAAAAACCTTGCAATTTATAAAAAATGCAAGGTTTTTTTATAATAATTTAAAATTCTCAAGTCAACAAAAAATCAGGTATAATAAATTAATTATCTCAAATCTCCTTAAAGTCTTTCCGATTCATCTTTAGCAAGTCTTTCAAATACAAGTTCATAACCGTCATTACCGTAATTAAGAGTTCTGTTGACCCTGCTTATAGTAGAAGTAGAAGCTCCTGTAAGCTCCACTATCTCCGAAAAAGTATGCTTTTGCTTAAGTCTTCTCGCAACCTCATACCTTTGTGACAAGGCTAAAAGCTCATTGACCGTACATAGATCTTCAAAGAATTTATAACATTCTTCAACAGTATCTAACGTAAGTATCGCCTTGAACAAATGTTCTGAAGCCGCACTTTTAATCTCTTTGTTCATCTATCTATACCCCTTATATGTAAAATTTGATTACTGCACCGATACGGTATCACACTAAAGTGAAGTATAGCACAAATAAGAGATTAAAAACAGCCTATTATTTTAAAGATATGTAATTCATGGTAAAACCGCTGACAGAACTCGGGTTTTGATCAAATCCCACACTTATACTGTAAGTTCTTTTTAGCGTTTCACCGCTGCACTTATCACAGGCTGTTGCCGTAACTTTTCCGCTGACCTTAAGGTATCCGTCCCTTAATTCATATTTTTCCACTTCAACTTTAGGGATAGGGTTTCCTGCGAATATTCCCTCTTTTGAAATATATGAAGAATTTTCAAATGTGAAAAAGCCTCTGCCGCTGTTTTGCAGGGACTTCACACACTCTAGAAGCTCGTCTTTGGTAAAATCACATGCATAAAGACCGTTCAGTACATCCAAAGCCTCATCAACACTTACTGCCGAATATGTAAAATCACTGTCAGTCTCGGACTTGAATCCTCTTTTAGTGCTAAAAAGCTCATGTGAATCTATATGTCTTAAAACATTAAAAAGCAATCCCGGACTGTTGCCGGCAAAATCGTCTTTTTTGTACACTACACCTTCATCTGTACCGTTTTTATCCACATAAAAGTCAACAAAACTTGCAATAGCTTTATCCATTGCTCTTTTTTGTTTGTCGGTAACAGTGCTTTTATCTTTGCTGCGTGTGGCTGTCAAAATACTTCCGTCAAATGCCAATTGAACCCCGTCTACAACGGTATTCTTGAGCATGACTCCGCTTTCATCCATGTAGTACCACTTATCATTATTCTTCAGCCAACCTGTCGACATATAACCGTCCGAATTAAAATAATACCAGTTATTTCCTTCTTTGAACCAATTATCTTTTATATAACTTCCGTCATCTTCAGCATACCACCAACCGTTATTATCCTGTTTCCACTCACCACAGTAGGAGGTAAAGCTCAATCCCATACTTAAACATACAGCGGATACCATAATTCTTATTAACTTCATAAAAATTCCCTCTCCGACCTTAGTTTTAAACTAAACATCTTATAATATTACTCTTCTGTCTCCAACCAGTTTGGTTATCTTTTTCTTATCCAAATACTCCAAAACAGCCATGGCGTATTTTCTTGAAGTAGCATGTGCATCTCTGAATTCCGCCAAACTGAAGGTGTTGTCCTCAGATCTTGCAGCCAATATTTTAATACTTTCGAGTACCTTTTCATAAGCTTCAGCATACATATATGCCGACGGATTTATCTTTACAAGTTCTCCGCTTTTGTGCATATCTTCTATTATCTGCCTTGCCTTTTTACTATCCTTAATATCCGCAACGACATCATTGGTCGCCGGAGCCTCAACTCCCGCCTTGATGTATTTTTGCCTTATCGTCTCCTGTATACCCGTAAGCTCTTTTGAATAGCTCACTGTAAACGAACTGTCGGACACATACTTGTCTCTGGTCTTTAAGATCTTTCTTCTTACCATCTCAGCAAGTAAAAGTGCCGATTTTTTAGGATCTGTAAGTCTGAACTTCTCACTGAGTCTTGACTTGAACTCCTCCTTGTCCATACCTTCGGTAATCGGTTTTTCCTTATGGAACTGGGCAAGCAATTCTTTACTGTATTCCGAAACTTTATTAAAGTAATCTATATGTATCAAAGATGCATCACTTAGTTCTATTATAAACTTATCATCCTGTAATTTGTCAAGTATTTGTTTCAATTCTGTTGCGGAAACGTTTAAAATACTTGCATAATTTTGTCTGTTGTAATATTTATGACTTTCTTCTTTTATCTTTATAGAAGCTATCGTATTGATATCCGAACTTGCTTTTTCTTCACAGACCTTCAGTACCGCCTCATCATTTCTTTTGTGCTTTAGCGGAATAGAATCTATAACTCTTCCGCCTCCAAAGCTTTCTACAGGTGATAAGAATCGTACTATAAATCTATCATTTCTTTTTATGCAGACCTCTTCATCGAATCTAAGTTGAGCAAAGTCACCTTCCTTGGCTTTTAAACTTGACTTACTTAAGAGAACGACCTTGGCTATGATCTGTTTTGAACCGTAATTAAGATGTACCCTGTCGCCGTTTTTAAGCTCTCTGCTGCTTGTTGAAAAAAGCTCTATCCATACATCTATAAGCTTTGTTTTTATTATAGAATTCTTGTATGCAAGTATATCTCCTCTTTCAAGTTCTTCTTTTCTTATATTAAGAAGGTTAAGAGCAACTCTTTGTCCGGCAAAGGCTCTTTCTTCCTTTTGTCCGTGTGACTGTATCCCCCTTATCTTTATAAGCTTTTCCTTGGGATAGAGCATTATCTCATCACCTACGGATACACTTCCTTCCTGTAAAGTTCCGGTTATTACTGTACCGAAACCTTCCATGGTAAATACTCTGTCTATAGGAAGCCTGAAAAGCTCAGGATCGTTTTTTCTGTCTCCGATGTCTGAAACCATATTTATGATCATTTCGTTCAGCTTTGCTATATTCTCTGAGGTATAAGATGACACTCTGATTATGGGAGCAGTTTCCAGAAAGCTTCCCTTCACCAGATTTTTAACATCTTCTTCAACTATATCCTGCCATTCCTTGTCTACGAGATCTGACTTCGTAAGTACCACTATACCTCTTTTTATATTAAGCATTTTTATGATCTGAAAATGCTCTACGGTCTGAGGCATAACTCCTTCATCCAATGCAACCACCAAAAGTACAAGGTCTATTCCGCCTATACCTGCAAGCATATTTTTAACGAACTTTTCATGTCCCGGCACATCGATGATACCTATATGCAATCCGGCATCGTTAGGAAGGTTTGCAAAACCAAGATCTATAGTAATACCTCTTTTTTTCTCTTCTTTTAATCTGTCTGTATCAAAACCCGAAAGAGCTTTTATCAAGCATGTTTTACCATGATCCACATGCCCGGATGTACCTACTATAATATTATGCATCCTGTCCTCCTTCCAAAGCATATTTAAATCCTTTTACCACTTCTTCAAACTCTGAAACTTTAATAGTTCTTACATCAAGGAATAATCTGTCGTGATTGATCCTTGCTATTACCGGAATCTCAGCCTTTCTCAGTCTTCTTTCCAGTTTTTCCGGACTTACGTTTTCATCCGTTACGCTTACACCAAAGCCCGCAAGTCTGTCCGTAGGTGCGCTTCCTCCGCCCACCTGATCTATACATTCCTCTATCTCACAGCTTAGACTTTTGTGTGCTTCGCTTAGCATATTTTTAAGTTCCTCAGCTTTATTATACAATCCTTCTTTGGAAATAGCTATCATATTCAGTGTAGGTATCTCCTTTATTGCTTCATTGATATCAAGATATGAACTGAGTGTGGCTTCCAGTGCCGCCAAAGTGAACTTATCCACCCTGAATGCTCTTGCAAGCGGATGCTTTTTCATCATATCTATGTATTTCTTCTTACCTATGATTATACCTGCCTGCGGTCCTCCAAGCAATTTGTCACCCGAGAAAAGCACCACATCCGCACCTATATCAAGAGCATCGGACACCGTAGGCTCATTAATGCCGTATCTTTGCATACTTGAGATAAGACCACTTCCCATATCATATATTACAGGTATGTTGAGAGTTTTTCCGAGTTCCACCAGTTCGTCTAATTGTGCCTCTTCGGTAAAACCTACTATTCGGTAATTAGATGTATGTACCTTAAGAATAGCTGCTGTTTTTTCTTCGTCAAAAGCATTCTTATAGTCTGCAAGCCTTGTCTTGTTGGTAGCACCGACCTCTTTAAGTATACCTCCGGATTCTTGCATAACATCCGGTATTCTGAAAGAACCGCCTATTTCAACAAGTTCTCCTCTTGATATGATAACTTCTTTACCCTTTGCCATACTTGCGAGTACGAGCATGGTTGCAGCAGCATTATTATTTACCACCATACATGCCTGTGCATTTGTCACTTTTTAACTATATGTTCTACAATATCGTGTCTGCTGCCTCTTGCACCTGCTTCCAGGTTATATTCCAGATTAGAATATGAAGAAGCCACTTCTATGATAGCTTCACATGCCTTAGGGCTTATGATCGATCTTCCCAGATTGGTATGCAATATAACTCCGGTAGCATTGATGATCCTTCTGAGTTTCTTTTTGACTTTTTTCACCTTAGCCAAGACTTCGTTAACGACCTCTTCTATGCTGAGTTCCTCTTGTCTTTTGCCCGAAAGTATCTCTTCTCTGGCTTTTGCTATGATATCTCTTACCATATCGACCATGACGGGTCTTGCTACATCTTTACATAAAAAAAGCTGCTCATTAAGCAGCACTTCATCAACTTTAGGTAATTCACGTAAAAGTTTTTGTATCTTAGTCATATAAGAGTCTCCATCTGTGCTTATTATAATTTATAAAAACGAAGGTGGTGGGAATCGAACCCACCCGTGAAGCTCTTAACTCCACACAACGGTTTGAAGACCGCGAGGCGCACCAGCTACCTAACTCCCTCCAAATTACTATTCAGCTATGTAAACCTATAATTTGTAATTATTCTTCCCTTGTTCTTTAATTCATATATCAAGGCACTCGTATATATTATCATAGTTAATGAATTTTAACCAGTACTTTAATGATGTTTTTTTAATTTTTTTCAGTTGTTTTTGAAATATTGTTAATTTTATACCTAAGGTTTCTCTTTTAAAGGCTTACAACTGTTACAAAAAACTTCATTTTGTATGTTGTAAGCCTTAACTTAAGTATAGTACGAGTAAAACACCTTAACTGCTTTACAGTAATATGTTCCGCATAATTACACTTCTACTTTATGCAAGGTAATGTTCTGCCTGAGAAGCTGCTATAGCTCCGTCTGCCGCCGCTGTAACAACCTGACGTAAGGACTTCTTTCTTACATCACCCGCAGCAAATACCCCCTTTATATTGGTATTCATATCGTCATCTGTAACTATATATCCGTTTTCCATGGTGATATTGGCATTTTCCAAGATTTCGGTATTAGGTATAAGACCTATAAATCCGAAGAGTCCGAAGAGTCCGTCTTCTTCATCCGCTTCTATAGTTGTGATCTCGCCTGTTTTTACATTCTTTACAAGCATCTTTGTAAGTATCTCATCACCACCTACCTCTTCTACAACACTGTCCCACATGAATTCTATCTTATCATTCGCAAATGCCTTCTCCTGTATGGACTTTGCTGCACGAAGAGCATCTCTTCTATGTATTATAGTTACCTTTCTTGCAAACTTTGTAAGGTATATGGCTTCTTCAACCGCAGAATCTCCTCCGCCCACTACATATACTTCCAGGTCTTCAAAGAAATTGGCATCGCAGGTCGCACAAAATGATATACCTTTTCCTATATAGTCAGCCTCATTTTTACATCCTATAGGTCTTGGATGAGCACCTGAAGCTATGATGACAGTACGTCCTTCGTATACATTTCCGGCTGCATCCGTAAGTTTTTTGATATCTCCTTCAAAATCTACGGATGTTATGTTGGCACTTACTCTTTCGCAACCGAATTTCGCCGCTTGAGCAGTCATTCTAGCTACCAGAGTCGTACCGGACTCATGACTGTCTATTACCTGACCCGGATAATTCTCAACCTCGTCGGTAACAGAAATCTGACCTCCGTCCTGTGATTTTTCTATTATTAAAGCACTGAGCTTGTATCTGCCCGCATATAATCCGGCACTTAAGCCTGCAGGACCCGCACCCAAAATTATTACATCATATATTTTTGACATAGTTTATCCTTTCCGAAATCGATAAAGTTTTACCTGACCCGGCACTCAAAATATTATTCTACCTGCAAAAGTCCCACATCTTTTGGATCGAGACTTACTCTTTTATCTTCCGATACAAAGCACGGTATCCCGATATAGCCTCCGTTTTTTGCATCATCAAATACGGATTCCTTATCACGCAGTCTAAGAAATTCTTTTAAGTTCAGCACATGTTTACCTATGTCAATAAATTCAAAGTTTTTATTACCTTCGATCTGCTTATGTACTTCTACACAAGCCGGACAGGTATCCATTCCGTAAACCTTTATCATTTCAAACCTCCTCTTTTTAACGTTACCCTCTACATATAGTATCATATTCAAAATCCTAATAAAAAGCAACTTATTTTACATATTGACATTCGAATTACATTATGTGTAATTATGCATAATTTTTTTATTCATGCCGGTAAATGCCTGAACTTCATCAGGCTCAAACAGCACTTCCGATATCAATGATAAACTTACCAAGATCAAGGAAGTCGGAAAACTTGTAGTGGGAACTTCTCCCGACTATCCGCCTTCGGAATTATATATGGTCTATGAGTCCGGCAACAAAAAGAAAGGCTTTCGTCTATAAATAAAAAAATTAAATATATACAAAGTATGATTTTCCTGTTACAATGTAGCAGTTAGGAATATTCTGAATTTCTTGTTATTTTCAGTTTATCGATTATTAACCGAATTTATTATGTATCATAAAAATCAAATATTATTCTTTGTTTTACAGGTGCTTATTTACGTATACAATATTGTAAGATTCAACGTATCACGAAGGCTTTGCACTCTTAAGCCCATGTAAAATATTTTTTTGATAGGCGATACGATTATAATACTAAAAACAAAAAATCAATCGGAGATCTTATGGAAGATATAACTCTTACTAAATTATCAAAAAACTGTGGAGGGTGAGCCTCCAAAATAGGTCCGAGCGACCTTTCGCAGGTACTGCGCAATCTACCGAAGTTTGATGAACCCAACCTGCTCGTAGGCTTTGATACGGCTGACGATGCGGCAGTTTACAAACTTACAGATGAACTTGCACTTATTCAAACCGTTGATATATTCCCTCCTGTGGTGGACGATCCTTATGTATACGGGCAAATAGCCGCTACGAACTCATTATCGGATGTATGGGCTATGGGCGGAGAAGCCAAGTTATGTATGAATGTTTTGATGTTCCCGGAGACTTTACCTTTTAAAGATGTCAATGCCATCCTACAGGGAGGTTATGACAAAGTTAAGGAAGCCGGCGCCATAATAGTCGGCGGTCATACGATAAAGGACGACATACCGAAGTACGGTCTGTGCGTATCCGGAATAGTTCATCCCGATAAGGTCTTAAAAAACAACAGTATACATGAAGGCGATGCTTTGATACTTACCAAATCAATAGGTACGGGTGTCCTTGTAAATGCTTACCGTGGTAAGATCATTCAGGATAATGAATACGATGCAATGGTTAAAAGCATGACTACCCTCAACAAATACGCAGCCGATGCGATAAAGAATATCGAAGGTGTACATGCCTGTACTGATGTGACCGGTTTTTCTATCCTGGGACACAGCTTCGAAATGTGTGAGAATACCGGCTTAAGCATAGTAATAGATCATAAAAAAATACATTATTTAACAGGTTCTTTAGGATATGCGAGTATGGGGCTCGTTCCGGCTGCCACTTATAAAAATAAAGCTTTCTTAAGCTCCAATATAAGTTTTGCAAACAAACTTGACAGTGCTCATACAGATCTGCTTTTCGATCCTCAGACTGCCGGCGGACTTTTATACAGCGTAGCCAAAGAACATTCCCAAAAGGCTTTGGACGCAATAAAGAAACTTTGTCCCGAAGCCGAGATCATAGGACATGTGGAAAAGTTTCAGGATAAAGAGATCATAGTTATATAGTTATTAAGCATAAAATTCTTAATTAGTCAAATTTATTTGACTTAATTAAAAGTTTTATGCTATTTTGACGAATAACAAATACTCTCTTCAACTTATTGCAGTATTACACTGTAAAAAAACTTAAAATAATACTTACTCTATTGACTTTTTTTTAGTCAGTTGATACAATATGTTTGTGTTTCAGTTGAGCTTTAAGTTTCACATATTTTTATAAGGTATAAATCATTTATACGGTTTATATTTTATAAAAATATGTGAGGATTTGGTTTCAAAGAAATGCAAATATTTTCTATTAGGGGGTACCATCATGCATAACGGTACAGTTAAGTGGTTTAATGCTTCAAAGGGATACGGATTCATCACAGATGATGCAGATCAAAGTGAGATTTTCGTACATTTCTCAGGAATTAATTCAGAGGGTTACAAGTCTCTTGAAGACGGTCAAAAGGTTTCTTTTGATACAACTGAGGGAAACAGAGGCATTCAAGCTGTTAATGTTACTGTATTGGCTTAATCACTCTTAAGCAAGATGGGGAGACTCTGATGATGAATCAGAGTCTCTTTATTTAATAAATAATTCTCCCCCGATGATAACAAACTATTCGGAGGTATGATGGATCTATTCGATTACATGCGTGAGAAAGAGCTCGAGCAAAATGCTCCTCTTGCTTCTCGCATACGACCCCAGACTCTTGATGATATAGTCGGACAACAACATATACTGGGAAAAAATAAATTTCTTTACAGAGCAATTAAAGCTGACAAATTAAGCTCTATCATTCTCTATGGCCCACCCGGCTGTGGCAAGACCACTATAGCCAAGGTCATATCTTCAACTTGCAGCATGGATTTCCTTCAGATCAACGCTACAAGCACCGGCAAGAAAGATATGGAAGAAGCCGTAAATAAATCAAAAAACACCCTTGCAATGTATCAAAAAAAGACTATATTGTTCATAGATGAAATACACAGGTTCAATAAAGCACAACAAGACTATCTCCTGCCTTTTGTAGAAGACGGTACTGTTATACTTATCGGTGCCACTACAGAAAATCCCTATTTCGAAGTTAATTCCGCTTTAATATCCAGATCTACCGTACTTGAACTTAAGTCACTTTCCGTATCGGATATTAAAGAGGTTCTTATCAAATGTCTTAAAGATCCCAGAGGTCTTTTAAACTATAAAATAGATATAAGTGATGATGCTGTAGATTTCTTGGCTCAGGCTGCTTCGGGAGATGCAAGAGCCGCTGTCAACGCACTTGAGATAGCCGTGACCACCACTGATATCGGCTCTGACGGTTACATTCACATAGATTTGGAAGTTGCAAGCGAATGTATTCAAAAGAAAAGCATATCTTACGATAAATCCGGTGATAACCATTACGATACAATATCGGCTTTTATAAAAAGTATGCGTGGCTCAGACCCGGATGCGAGTATATACTATCTTTCAAGAATGCTTTATGCCGGAGAAGATATAAAATTCATAGCAAGAAGAATCATGATCTGTGCGGCTGAAGATGTGGGCAATGCAGATCCCATGGCTTTGATCCTGGCGGTTTCTGCTGCTCAGGCTGTGGAAAGACTGGGTATGCCGGAGGCAAGGATAGTTCTTTCCCAGGCAGTGCTCTATATAGCGAATGCACCAAAAAGCAATTCCGCCATAACAGCTATAGACTCGGCAAACGCAGCACTTAAAGATACCTTGCATTATGAGTCCCCGTACACTTAAGAGATAAGCACTACAGCGGTGCAGCCGCACTTGGGCGTGGTGTGGGATACCTTTACCCTCATAACTACCCGAAGCACTATGTCGAGCAAAACTACCTTCCCGAAGAGATGGCAAAATATAAATTTTACTGCCCGTCGGATACGGGCTTGGAACGAGAACATACTAAAAGAAATATAAAGGACAAAAAATATGATGAAGGATAAACTTGAAACACTGACCATATTACAGCTTAGAGAGCTTGCAAAGCATGAGGGACTTAAAAAATTCACCGCTTTGAATAAGCAGGATCTGGTTGCTCTTTTGGTAGAACACTATGAGGCAAAATTGGATGCCGAAGAAGAAGATGCACAAGAAGATACCGACGATGATATCCCGGCAATTATCGAAAATAATACAGATCCTACCGGAAATATACACAAAAATGAAGCATCACAATACAGTGCTAAAAGACAGCCGACCGATGATAAGATCCCGGTAGAGATGAAGGAGCTTGACTCCGGTATAATTGCTCACGGCATACTTGAGGTAATGCCCGACGGCTTCGGTTTCATAAGGTGCGAGAACTTCCTTCCCGGAGATAATGATGTCTATGTGGCACCTTCTCAAATAAAAAGATTTAAGTTAAAGACCGGAGATATAATAAGCGGTTCAAGGCGTGTCAAAGCAAGTGCGGAGAAATTCGCAGCCCTGCTCTATGTACAGACTGTCAACGGATACAGAGTGTCCGAACTTGAACATAGACCTAATTTTGAAGATCTTACGCCTATCTTTCCCAATAAGCGTATACCTCTTTCAAACTATCCGGGGACTCCCACTTCCATGCGTGTTATGGATATCATCTCACCCATAGGAAAAGGACAAAGAGGTATGATAGTTTCACCTCCCAAAGCCGGCAAGACCACGCTGCTCAAGGAAGTAGCCAAAGCGGTACTCAGAAACGAACCGAATATGAATATAATTATACTCTTAATAGACGAAAGACCTGAGGAAGTTACCGATATCAAAGAGGCGATAACTGGTGATCAGGTAGAAGTCATATATTCCACCTTTGACGAGCTTCCGGAACGTCATAAAAGGGTATCCGAGATGGTTATAGAAAGAGCCAAGAGACTGGTAGAGCACGGCAAAGACGTGATCATACTGCTTGACTCCATAACAAGGCTTGCAAGAGCATATAACCTTACCATAGCATCAAGCGGAAGGACTCTTTCCGGAGGTCTTGATACTGCCGCTCTTCACATGCCGAAAAGATTCTTCGGTGCTGCCAGAAACACCAGAGAGGGAGGAAGTCTTACGATACTTGCAACCGCTTTGGTCGACACCGGAAGCCGTATGGATGATATAGTTTATGAAGAATTCAAGGGAACCGGCAACATGGAATTGGTTCTTGACAGAAAACTTTCCGAAAAACGTATATTCCCGTCAATAGATATCCTAAAAAGCGGTACAAGAAGAGATGATCTTCTTTTAAGCAGCTCTGAACAGGAAGCTCTTAGGATAATCAAGAGATCGACCAACTCAAACAAGGCGGAAGAAAGTGTCGAAAGAGTTATCACTCTTTTTGCCGATACGGAAAACAATAAGGAGTTTGTCGATAACATTATTAAAAAACAAAATATCTAACTGTGGATAACATTAAATATCATTCCGATTTATCGGGTAGTTGGCAACGTAAACAATTGGATGGTAACGATTAAACAGAAACACTCCCTATTTCAATCATACCCGCAGTACTGTTAATAAAGTTTCGACAAATTTAGTACAGACTGCGGAACTCGCTTGCTCGCTCGCCAAAGGCGGCGAGCTGACGCTCAAACAGTCCTCGTCTGTACAATTTGTAACTCACTTTATTAACAGTACTAAGCGCTACAAAGATTGAAATAGGGAGTGTTTCTTTAATCCCAGCCCGCAAGGGGTAGCTGTATAAGAGGTTGGAGTAGATATATGTCTATTGTTTATGTTGCTAAGGGGGAGGCAGAGGTGAGGTGTTGCAGAGACTTTTATTCAAATCTTAAAAACAGTCGTTTCCATGAGGGATGTGGCATTAGACAAAAGTGTGCCTACACCTCTTCCCCTCCTCCGGTACCTTAGGCACTTAAACCGTTAAACTATCTTGCCAAGGACAATCTGAGACCGCCGGTACTTGCTTTACAGAGCCGTAAGGAGAAGGGAAAGCTTAGTATCGCTGCGAGACTTTAGTTAGAGAGCGTGTCCAAGGCAAGATATGTTTGTAACGGTTTATGTGATAAACAAATTACGATAAAGCAAAGATTACTTTTAAGTCTGTAATTTTGCTGAATTATTCGGGAAAACATGCTGTAATGGAAAGACTATTTTTAAGTTCGGAATAAAAGTCGCTCCCGCATCCCCCTCCTCTCCTCCTTAGCAACGTAAACAATTCTAAATGATCCATCACTAACAGCTTGCATTATTTATACCCGTTGTAACGGTAACGTAGCGGAAGATAAAAACACCTTATAATTCAATCTTTGTAGCGGTTAACTCTTTTGATAAAGCAAGGTACAAATTCCACAGACGAGGACTGTTCGAGTGCAGCTCGCCACGTAGTAGGCGAGCACACGAGTTCCGCAGTCTGTGTGAATTTGTCGCAGCTTTGAAAAAGAGTTGCGTGTATGATTGAATTATAAGGTGTTTTTTTATCAACGAATTTTATCAACCTAGTACCATTGTTTACGTTGCTAACTCCCCGACCGATCAGAAATTTGTTAACTGAAGTATTGATTTTTTTAATGTACTAACCTACTTTTGAGTGTGGGAAGTTTGAGTTATATATTTATTCGATCAACAAAATCACACACCGAATACAGTTTTATATTTTGACCTTCGACACCGTATATCCGGCAAAACCGGTATTTTTACAGTTCCATCTCCACCAGATTTCGTATCTTATCAAATAAAGTATTGTATTTTTCTATGTTTTCTTTTATTTCCTTGGCTTTATCGGGGTAATCACTGATAATTCCCGCAACCGGACTGTATACATATTTTTCTATTATTTTATCTTTATTAACTGTCCATATATATATTTTCTTATTAAATAAAAGCGCCTGCCATACCAAATGCTCTCTGTAAGAAAAATCCTCCACCACAAAGAAATCAACATCGGCATTGAACAGATTCCCGAAATAAAAAGGCATTATGTAGCCTATATCCATGTATTTATATCTTTTATGGATCTTTTCCACTACATCAAGATCTAGAGACATGACCTTATATCTGTCGTCTATGCCAAGCTCTCTCATCTTATCCATAAAAAGATCGACATAATTATCGGGTTCTCCACCGTGAAGCTTGATCTCTACTATAAGTTCTATTCCGAGTTCCTGTGCCTTTTTGACATAATCATCAAACGACACTATATTCCCGGTAAATCCGTTATTAGAAATCTCCATACCGACCAGATCGTCATAGAGCATATCCTTAATATCGGCATTGATCTTAGCAAGCCTGAATAAATTAAAATCATGCATAGCTATGAATTTTTGATCCTTGGTCATCATTATATCGACTTCCGCATACTTAAGTCCGGCTTCCTTTACACCTTCCAAGGCTTCCAGAGTGTTCTCAACGGCATGTTTTGTAAAACCTCTGTGTGCAACTATGGTAAGTCCTTTATTTACCCTCATAGCACTTAACTTTACTTCCTGGTATACAAAGTCTGTGGTAAAGACACTTATACTCAAAAATATAGACAAAGCTATCTTCAAATGCACATGTTTCTTCTTCTTTTGTTGCGGCACGACTTCTATCTCATCACTTTCTACCACTGTATGAATAAGTATAGTCATGGTACTTAGCTTCAGAATCGCTTCGGATATCGTATTAACGATTCTGAGTAAACTCAAAACAAAAGAATAAAGGAATATATTTTCACCACTTGGATCCAGAAACAGAGCACTGTACATTATCATCTTGTAAATAAGTGTTTTACCGATAAGCAATATTGCTATTATACAGACGATCTTGAACACATCTTTAAAACAGGATCCGAACGCCTTGGTCCTTATAAAACTTTCGAACAAACAACGTGAGAAATTTTTATGCTCCAATACAAAAATAGGAAAGGTATACATAAATCTTATATTTACATACATAATAAATACAGATAAGAAATATACAAAATATTTAAACATACCTGTTCTTAAGAATTCATCTATGAAGAAAGTCGGCATATATACCGAACTGGTCAGACTAAGAGAAAGTCCTATATATGTAAGCCTTACAGTCAGGACTATATAAGCTATAAAGAGCAAGATCTCTATGAATGCGAAACTTTTTTCGGGCTTTAAGAGCTTTCTGACCATCACTCTTACACTTACCTGACCTCTGAGTTTTGAAGGCAGGCACAAATATATTAAAATAAATACTTCGGCGCAGACTAAAAGTACTATTAAAAGTAAATATATAATAAAAACTGCCAAAGAAAAAGGGTTGATAAATAAATACAGAGCATTATCAACCCCGAAATGTGATAAATCTGCTAGGGATAAGCTCAGATAGAAAATTTCTCTTGCCAAGCTTATCCCTATAATTACCGTAAATATTTTTACTATACAACTATAAAAAACCGATGCTATATTGAGGTTTTTTACTATATACTCATTATTCTGTAAGAAGACATACAGTTTTTTCAACATGTAACATTCGTTCCTTTTTATAACATAATATAAAAACCGCCCTTAATTATCCGAACTTTTTTCGTGATCTGTGAAGCAGTCCTTATCTAGCTTCTCTTTTCCATTATACGAGCGATAGACCTTATTTTGCAGAATTTCGGCATAAGCAATGATAAGAAATGAAGCATCTTGTAGAATCTGTTTGTAATCACAACTTCCCTCTTTTGATCATATGCCTGCACTATATCATTGGCAACTTCCGCAACTTTGCCTTAGGATATGAGAGATCGTTTTTATTGATAAGATCCGTATCCGTAGGTCCCGGACAGGCGGTAAGTATGTATACGCCCTTATGTCTAAGCTCTGCAGCCATAGCAAGACTGTAATGATAAAGACCTGCCTTAGATGCCGAATAAGTTGCCATATACGGATGAGGACAAAGTGCAGCCATGGAAGAGATATTTATTATAGATCCTTTCTTTCCGTTTTCTGTCCACTTTCTCACACAATACTTTGAAAGTTCTATGGGAGATATAAGGTTGGTGTATATAAGACTTATATCGTTTTTTAATTCTATATCCTGGGCTTTATTCACATGCAGTATACCGGCACAGTTAATAAGCAAGTCCACAGATATCCCCTTCTCCTCAAGTCCGGACATAAGCTTTTTTAAGCCCTTAGCCAAGGACAGATCCGCTTTTATGACCTGACAGTCTATATTGTAACTTTCTTTAAGTTTCTCACTTATTGCATTAAGTCTTTCTTCTCTTCTGGCAACCAGCACGAGGTTATATCTTTTTTTTGCAAAAAGCCTTGCAAGATTCAGTCCTATTCCTGATGAAGCGCCTGTAATAAGAGCTACTTTGGGCTTTAAGTAATCAGGTGATTTTGGTTGAACATTCATATCTTCCATAACGCTTTTTATCCTCCTTTATGCATCCTTTTGACTATTCTAACACAAATATCCGGCTTTGTAACCACCTGTACTTTTTAATTTTTAGATAAATTTACAGTTTAGCGCAGTATGATCTTGCCTATATATTTACGTTCATTTTGCTTTCGGAGCAAACAAAACGCACCGAGAAAGATATGTACTTCCCGGTGCGATAATACTTATATTTCTAAAATCATCTTGTTGAAGGTGTAATTTATAATTCCTTTATCATATTCACAAGCTGTAAAGCATGCGCTATGCTCTTTTCCTTGATCTGAGCCAGAACTTCCGGATCGAGTCTTGCCTGGTATGATACCCCTCCTGTATAAACGAATCCCGCATATTCCATTTGTACTAGGTTTGCGGTCGCAATAAGCGGTAGTATAAAATCTTTTATCTCATGCTCGGATGCTCCGTAAGTATGATAATACTCCTCGGGTGCTCCGCTTGTTAAAGATACTACCAGTTTCTTACCCTTTAATTTGTCACCCTCACTTCCATGTGACCATCCATGTAAAAAAGTCTGTTCTAACCATCTATGAAGTATTGAAGGTGCCGAATACCAAAACATAGGGAATTGTAAAACAACAACTTCCGCTTTTTCAAGCTTAGCCTGCTCCGCTTTAGCATCGATTTTAAAATCCGGATAAAGTTTGTCCAGACAATCTATTTCCGCTTCCGTAATAAATCTTTTAACTTCCTCAAGTATAATCTTATTTGCCACTGAATCATTAAGATCTGTATGACCCGATACAACTAATACATTCTTCATATTCTCTCCTTTAATACAAAAATCCACCGGTTACAATTAATTTATAATCCAAAATACCGATTATGTAAATAGTTTTCTTTAGATAGATACCATATTTTTATATGATATCTTTTAACTGCTATCTATGCCTGTATCTTAAAGCGGCAATATTATTCGATACGCATCATAGCGAAATATAGTCTGTAAAACTGCACGATCTGATTTACAGTCTGTTTCAGTTATCTATTTTTTTGTATTTCTCTCCCAAAATACCCCTTCTTCATAACCTTGTATCCTCTTGTCAATATTTGCACTCTCAAGCCTTTTCTCAGCCCAGATACAGTATTGCTCGTTTTGTTCTATACCCACATAATGTCTACCGAGTTTTTTGGCACATACGGAGGTGGATCCGGAACCCAGAAAAGGATCGAATACTATATCTTCCTCATTAGAACTTGCCAATATAAGTTTCGCCAAAAGTTTTTCGGGCTTTTGTGTGGGATGTGCGGTATTTTCCGGCATAGACCAGTACGGTATGGATATGTCGTCCCAAAAATTGGACGGGTAGGTATTCCTGAAATTCCCCTCAGGAGTCTCTTCCCAGTCTTTAGGTTTTCCGTCCACCTTATAAGGAGCTATGACCCTTCTCCTTGACTTTACAGCTTCTACATTAAAGGTATAGTCTTTGGACATTGTGGCAAACCATATATCTTCCATACCATTTTTCCAATTGGACAAAGCACCTCTGCCTTTTTCTCTTTGCCAGGTGATCCTGTTTTGAATATGAAAATATTTTTTCAATACTCCCGCTATTACTATGCTAGACTTCCAATCACAGCAGACATATACGGATGCGGTACTTTTGAGCAGCGGAAGTATCTTTTCTATCCATTCTTTTGTATATTCTTCGTATATGATATCCGCACTTTTTTTGAATTTATTACCATGAAAATCTTTATCTATATTATAAGGAGGGTCAACTATCAACAGATCTATGAATTTTTCCGGCATAAATGACAGTATCTCAAAGGTATCACCGAGCAGGGTCTTGTCCAGGATACTTTCAACATCGGTTCGGTCATCGACTTTTATGCATCTGTCCAGATATACTTTTCCTTCTTCTACAGTTAAATCTATAGTTTTATTTAACTTAGACTTCATATAAATATCTTCCTTCCGGCATTAATATAATATTTATCACATTATCTATACCTTACGATTTATAAAGAAAAAGGCTGCTGCATTAAAAGAAAATAATACTCTGTACCGTAGTCCGATAATTGATTTGCTACTATATCATGTATATTCTTTATTTAATGCAACTGCCTTTATTTTTTATAAGTTTTATTTTGCCTTACCTTGATTAGCTACCGCATTCATCTTTGCATTAAGCTCATCTTCATTTGCAAGATAATAATGCTTTACAGCCTTGAAGTTTTCATCGAATTCATATACCAAAGGCACAGCTGTAGGAATATTAACACCCATTATCTCATCTTCGCTTAAGTTATCGAAATATTTTACCAAAGCACGAAGTGAATTACCGTGAGCTGCGATAACTATTCTTTTTCCTGCCTGCATCTGAGGCTTTATCTCACTTTCAAAGTAAGGTACCACTCTTGCTACGGTTTCCTTAAGGCTTTCAGTAAGCGGAAGTAAGTCCTTATCATCAACCTCACGATACTGATCCTGTGTACGAGGGTTTCTCTCGTCACTTTCTTCCAAAGCCGGAGGCATAACGGCATATGAACGTCTCCAGATCTTGACCTGCTCCTCACCGTACTTAGCTGCTGTCTCAGACTTATTAAGTCCTTGTAAGGCACCGTAGTGTCTTTCATTAAGCTTCCATGATTTCTTTACCGGAAGCCACTCTCTGTCTAAACCGAGAAGTACCGCATTTAATGTATGAATTGCTCTTTTTAAATAACTCGTATAGCAAAGATCAAAATCAAATCCGGCTTCTTTAAGCTGTCTTGAAGCTTCTTTAGCCTCTTCAACACCCTTTTCGCTAAGCTCCACATCAGTCCAACCAGTGAATAAATTTAATTTATTCCATTCACTTTCACCATGACGAATCAAAACCAACTTCATATTCCCAACTCCTTTGATATAGAATATAGTATTGTAACTCTTTTTATCGCAACAGTTCATGCAAGGCTTCTTTATCTTTCGAAACATCGACATTGACCGATATATTTTCATCCGGTCTCTGAGACTTCATCAAATCCCGTCCGATCTTACATATATCAACTTACTTAAACTGTCTGCTTTATAAATCAACATATTGATTATAACATAATTTATCCTTATTACATATCTGCAAATTGACTCAAACTTAACAGTTAATCTCTATCCTTTTTGTTTACCTGTCATACTTTCAACCGTCAATTTCATGACTGTGGTCCTTGATACTGCTGCCTGATTGAATTCAAAATGCACTTCATGATAATTATCTGTCATTATGGTAAGTGCCTTTATCTTTTCTTCCACATCATCGATTATCTCTATCCTGCCCCTACCCATTATACTGCTGTAGTTCATAGTGCAATATCCTCTTTCCTTATCCGAATAAAGCTCATGATCGCAGTCCATTTCAAAAGATACCCTGTTATTCTTTTCTATCAAAGAATACTTATAGCCTTCTGTAGCTCCGTGGAAATAAAGATATAAGGTCTCGTTTTCCACGCTCATACCGAAGTTGAGCGGAAGTATGTAAGGTACTTCCTCATCATTTAATCCGAGTCTGCATACATCACATTTTTTTATTATATCTATAAGCTCGTTAAATTCACTTACCAGCCTGTCTTTTCTTCTCATAGATGTCTCCTTGTAATACATTATTGATATCTGCTTATTCTAGCAAAGACATTGTTTGTTTTCAATTATTAATAAAAAAGACTTCACCGAAAAACAAATCCATATCTGTTTTAAAGCAAAGTCTTTCTATACGATCTACTTTTGGAGCAGATCTCTTATTTCTTCTAAAAGTACTACATCAGCAGGCTTTTCTACAGGTTTTTCCTCTTCCTTTGCCTCTTCTTTTCTCTTGAAAGCATTCATAGCCTTAACCATTAAGAATATACTGAAAGCTATGATCAAAAAGTTGATTATATTTTGAATAAAAGTTCCGTACATTATCGCTGATTCCGGTACATCTCCCTGCGCCTGTGTGATCACAAACTTAAGGTTTGTAAAATTAATACCGCCCATAAATATACCGAATATAGGCATAAGTATGTCATCTACCAAAGATGTAACTATCTTACCGAATGCAGCACCTATAATAACACCGACTGCCAGATCAACTACATTCCCCTTGAGGGCAAACTCCTTAAATTCCTTTAACATAAAAATCTCCTTAATTTTGGTAAGAAGATTATACCCAATAAGTGTTTATTTTGACAATATTAACTATAACTTATTTATCCTGTATACAGTATATTATTTTGTATACTTGTTACAGTTGAGGTAGATTAGATATATATATGTAATATACCAAATAAAAAACTTGCTTTCAGGCATATATTATACATTTATATTTATCAGACTTCCGCCTAAATTCATCTTCATCAAAAAACAAATTAATCTTTATGCAAAACTCTGCTTAAAAACTGTCTGGTTCTAAGTTCTTTCGGATTGTTAAGCACTTCCACGGGGACTCCCTCTTCTATTACCCTTCCATCATCTATAAACATCACTTTATTGGCAACTTCCCTTGCAAAATCAATTTCATGACTTACCACTACCATGGTAACACCGTCTTCTGCAAGTTTTTTCATAACTTTTAACACCTCTCCCACAAGCTCTGTATCAAGAGCGGAGGTGGGCTCATCAAAAAGTATGAGCTTGGGGCTTGCGGCTATGGCTCTTGCTATACCCACTCTTTGCTGCTGTCCTCCCGAAAGTTTTGATGGATAATAATCATATCTGTCCGATAGTCCCACTCTGTCCAGTGCTGACTTTGCGATCTCTATAGCCTTGGTCTTTTCTATCTTTCTTGCCACTATAAGCCCTTCTGTAACATTTTCGAGGGCGGTCTTATTTTGAAAAAGATTATAATTTTGAAATACGAAACCTATTTGCTTTCTTATCTCATACACCGCCTTTTTGGGAGGATGTTTATAGTCCGCATGTATTCCGTCAAGGTCTATACTGCCTTCGTCGGCTTTTTCCAAAAAATTAATGCACTTAAGGAGGGTGGTCTTACCGGAACCGCTGGGACCGAGTATAACTATTATATCCGACTTTTCAACATTCAAGTCTATTCCCTTAAGCACTTCATGCTTTCCGAAACTTTTATGTATATTCTTTACCTTAAGCATCTTATCTCCTTTTATGTATTTGCACTTCGATATATTTGAATATCAGTTGTACCATGGTGCAAAGGATAATATATAATATAAATATGACAGAATAAGCTTCTATATAATTATAGGCATAAGCCGCCTTTAATTTTGCAATTGCCGTTATATCCTGTACCGTCATAAGAAATGCCAATGAACTGCTTTTTAAAAGCCCTACGGTCACGTTACAGATATTCGGCAGTGCCACCACAAGAGCCTGAGGAATTATTATCCTCATATAGGTACGGAATTTGCCCAGTCCTACCGATAGTCCCGCTTCAAGCTGTCCCTTATCCACTGTAAGAAGGGCGGAACGAAATACTTCCGAAAGTATTGCGGTGGTATTTAACGAAAATACCGCATAAGCATAATATATTGCAGGGATCTTGAATATATTAAAATCAAGCTTCAGTACCTGTCTTATCAAATAATTAAGTAAGCTCGGCAATAAGCTGTAGAGCAAAAGTATTTGCAGTACCATAGGCGTAGATCTTATTATCGACACGTATCCGTTTATCAATAAGCTTACGGGACCTTTTGAGTTTATCTTTTTTACAGCCATAAGCAAAGCCAACGGGATCGAGATCATTAGACTTACAGCCGTTATTGCGAGTGTTACCGGTATACCTAAAAGCGAAGCCTTAAAAGCTTCTATCATAAATTCAGTATTCAGTTTCATATTTCTGTCTTTCTAAATTTTATCTTCGGTCGTTCTTTGTCTTGAAAGTCTCATTTCCAAATACATGAAAGTTTTTTCTATGATCACAGTCATAGCCCAATATATAAGACTCAGTGCTATGTAAGTCTCAAGGTTATACGCTCCCTGATTGTTATATATGATCAGATCGCCCTTTCCCATAAGGTCTATAAGTCCTATAGTATAGGCTAAGGCTCCCTCTTTCATAAGATTGATCAACGCATTCGTAAAGTTCGGAAGCGCAACCACTACCGCCTGAGGCAATACTATTCTTATAAATGCGTGAAAAGGTGTAAGTCCTATAGAAAGAGCCGCTTCTGTCTGTCCCTTGTCTATGGCTATGTAAGCTGTTCTGAACACTTCAGCCATAGAGGCGGCAAAAAGCAGACTGAATGTGAGTACAACAAAAAATGCCCTGTCATAGTTATTGATATCTATATTAAAGACAAGTAAAAATTTCGGCAGCCCGTAATATACCATAAATAACATAACTATAGACGGTATACATCTTATTATGTATATATATCCTTCGGCGATCTTGGCACTTACTCTTCCTTTAAGCTTACAAAAAGCAAGTATAAATCCCAGGATCCCGCCAAAAAAAACCGTAGCCAGCATAATAGCCAAAGTAACCGATAAAAACGGTAAAAGCTGCGGTATAAATTCGGGTATTTTGATAGGATTAAAAGGACGCATGTCTCTCCTTCCACTTAAGGGTTTTTAGTTAATATTCATCAGAGTCTTGACCCGGCGTATAATGACTTAATATACACTTTTTTGAATACTCAGCATCTGTGATCTTTTTCCTACTTAGATTATATACTATATAAGCAAAGTGTTACAACCCCATAATAAAACCCCGGTAAAAGACCGGGGCTTCATATCCGCAAAACCCTGTATCCTCAACCGGGGAGGGTATCTATTCTGTAATTATACTCTTCTTTCTCTTACTATATAACCGTCTTTATCTCTTGAAAGGCTCTTTGGCATCTCCCATGCAAAGTGATCGGTATGCAATACCTGATGTGCCTTGTGAGAATTCGGTGTTCCGAAGTAATTCTTGTATAGAGTCTTTATGTCCGGATTCTCATGTGAATGGCGCACTTTGGCATTCTCATCAAGGAAGTACAGATTCTTTCCTCTTACAAATGCAAGCTCTTCACCATCATGTATAGGCTGACCTCCACCGCCTACACAACCTCCGGGACATGCCATGACCTCTACGAAGTCATATCTTTTTTCACCACGCTCTATCTCTTCTATAAGTTTTCTGGTATTAGCCAGACCGTTTACTACCGCAATACGCAAATCGATGTCTTTCAAACTGAAAGTAGCTTCCGTAAGTCCCGTTTGTTGGGACTGTGCTCTTACTACTTTGAATGCATCCGGCGGACAGTTTTCTCCCATGATCGAATAGTATGCGGTTCTGAGTGCCGCTTCCATAACACCGCCTGTCGCTCCGAATATTATACCCGCTCCCGTAACATCATGGAAGAGACTGTCCGGCTGGGCATCGGAAAGTGTCTCCGGCAATATGTGAAAGGCTTTTATCATCCTTACAAGTTCTCTTGTGGTAAGTGCACAGTCCGTATCGTGTCCGGCATATTCATTAAAGAAATTCCATGTTACGCTCACCCTTCTTAGCCAGGCAAGGCATTATCGCAACAGAATATATATTCTCCGGATCCACTCCTATCTCCTTGGCAAAGTGAGTCTTCATCACCGCACCGAACATCTGCATAGGAGACTTTGCGGAGGAAAGCTGTGCGGTAAGATGAGGATAGTTACTCTTTAAGAAACGCACCCAACCCGGACAGCATGAGGTAAACATAGGCTTTTCCTTAAGTTCTCCGTTGGAAAATCTTGCTATGAACTCACCGGCTTCTTCCATTATGGTAAGATCAGCCGAAAATGCGGTATCGAACACGTAATCCACACCTATTCTTCTGAGTGCATCAAATATCTTTCCTACACCCGCTTCCCCTATTGCCATCCCCAGTTCCTCACCCCAGGCAGCTCTTACCGCCGGAGCTACTTGTACTACTACGACCTTCTTTGGATCGGCTATCGCTCTTAAGAAATCTTCCGTATCGTCTCTTTCCTTAAGTGCACCTACCGGACAGTGGGTTATACATTGTCCGCAAAGTGAACAGTCGGCATCATTTATTTTTCTTGAACCGGATACATTGATGGTAGACCTTGCTCCGGTTCCTTCAAGATTCCATATACCAAGTCCTGCTATCTTGTCACATACTTGAACACAGCGCATACATTTGATACATTTTTGAGAGTCTCTGATAAGCGGGAAGTTCTTATCCCATTCCTGTACTTCAAGACGTTCTCCGTAAGGAATATCGGTAATATTCAAATCATTTGCAAGTGTCTGAAGCGAACAGTTTCTGCTTCTTACACAGGTAGCACATTTACAGTCATGCTGTGAGAGTATCATTTGCACCGTTCTGCGTCTTGCCATCCTAAGTCTCGGAGTGTTGGTGTGTATTACCATTCCCTCTTCCACGGCATTGTTACAGCTGGTAATAAATTTATCCTTACCTTCGATTTCCACTATACATACACGACAGGCAGCTATTTCATTGATCTCTTTCAAAAAACAAAGATGCGGAATAGGTATGCCCGCACTGTAAGCAGCGTCCATTATGGAGGTTCCTTCGGGTACAGTTATATTTCGTCCGTCTATTGTTAAATTTACCATATATGCTCACGACCTCCTTTAAATATTCCAAATCCGAAGTGATCGCATCTTAAGCAGCGACCTGACTCCTGACATGCTTCTTTTTCGTTCATACAGATCTCAACACCGTCAAAGTCCTTAACTCTCTCGCAAGCCTCTCTTTCCACAAGTTCAACTCTTCCGCAGGCAAAGTGATCTTCTTTATTCGGGATAGGTATGCTTACATCGCAGGTGATCTCATGCTTATAGCCTAAAAATTCATCGATATTTGCAGCCATGACCTTGGCAGCGGCTATAGCCATTATGACAGTGGCAGGTCCCGAAGCACAGTCACCGCCGGCAAATATACCCGGAAGTCCCGTAAATCCACCGTTAGGCATGGTAAACATCTTGCCCTTTGTATAGGGATTCCCTCATCCTCATAATATTTTGTCTCAATATTTTGACCTATCGCCACTATAAGGGTCTCGCAAGGTATAAACTCCTCCGGCTCACCGCTGGGTACTACCGCAGCTCTTCCGTCCGTGATCCTTGAGATCATTTGCGGTGTTACCCATATACCCTTTATACGTCCGTCCTCTACTTCAAGTCTTGAAGGAGCTTTAAGAGTAAGCATTTCCACACCTTCCGCAAGCGCACCTTCTATTTCTGCCGGCAGAGCCGTCATATCGGCGATTCTTCTTCTGTAAACACAACTTACCTTCTTGGCACCGAGTCTTACCGCTGTTCTTACCGCATCCATTGCGACGTTACCGCCACCGATTATAGCAACATTATGACCTGTAAGATCATCATACTTTTCTACGCCTACATTTCTCAGGAATTTGACTGCGGACATAACTCCCCTGGCATTCTCACCTTCAAGACCCAACTTTTTATCTGTGGATGCTCCTATAGTTATAAGGATAGCATCATATTCTTTCTTAAGATCCGGAAGCAAAAGATCTACACCGAGCTTAAGACCGTGCTTTACCTCTACACCGGTAGCAATTATCGCATCGGTATCCTCTTCCAGTCTGTCTTTCGGCAAACGATAATTGGGGATACCGTATCTTAACATACCGCCGAGCTTCGGAAGCATCTCATATACAGTTGTCTGATGTCCCATAAGCTGCAAATAATATGCTGCAGAAAGCCCTGAAGGTCCTCCACCGATCACGGCAACTTTTTTACCGGTCGAAGGTCCGCACTTTGGAGGCGGCACCTTGCCTGCCATATCTGCCGCAACCCTCTTGATACCCCTGATATTTACAGCATCGTCGACCATATTTCTTCTACATTTCGCTTCACACGGATGCTCGCAAATAAATCCGCAGGTCGTAGGGAACGGATTGTCTTTTCTTATAAGTCTTACCGCATCCGCATAACGACCCTCTCTTACGAGTGCCAGATAACCCGGTACGTCCACATGTGCCGGACACAGTGCAACACAGGGGACCGGCTGTCTTGTCATACAATTACAACGTCCGTTTCTTATGTGCTCTTCAAAGTCGTCACGACAGGTAGTTACCGTCTTGTAAACCATATTTGCCGCTTCATAGCCGATAGCGCAATCTGCGGTCTCGGATATCGACTTGGCAGTTTCTTCAATGAGGTCTATCATTTTTATATCTGCCTTTCCGTTAAGCACGTCTGTCATCATGTGCTTAAGGTTCAAAAGCCCCACACGACAGGGAACACATTTTCCGCAAGTCTGAGAATGGCACATCTCTATAAAGGCTCTTGTGATGTCAACAGGACAAAGTCCGGGCGGGCTTGCCTCTATTCTTTATCCAGAGTCCTGTACAGATCCTCGATAACAAGTGTGGCTCTATCAGGTGTAAATATTTCCAAACGGCTCATTTTACTACCTCCTCTGCTTTCACTAAGTGTATTATTAACATATCACCCCGGTAATATCCGCTGCTTATGAATAATTATACATTTTAAGTATATGATAATAAGCTTTGTCGATATCAACAGGGTAATACATGAGTTTATACAATTTGTAATATTCCCGAAAAAAATATAAAAAAATAACTATTACTAAAACGGTATATTGTATACCAATAAGTGCATTCTATAAAATACTTAAGTAAAAAAATCAACAATAGTTAAAAAAAACAAACGTAATTTTATTGAAAAATTCTTATAAAAATCGATAACTATTATTAATTATTATTAATTATACCTTGTAAATCAATTATATATATGATATATTTTTTTACAATAAAAAAATATGCATTAATTACAAGGTGTCTTGACTTCAGCTTGCATTTTTTTGATGAAAAAAAGTATTCCGTCTTTATACAGAAACAGACTTTTTCTCATGAATCATATACCTTTTTATTATGTAACTATCTGTAATATTTATCATAATACATAGGTAGCCGGTTAGTCAAAGCTAACATATGTATTTATTATATAAATTTATTATTGGTCTTTTTATATATTAAATACCGTAAATGTATATGCAAATAAATAAAACGATCGGCAAGTCGAACAAACTCTGTAGTTGTTGAATTATTTTCAAAAAAATGTAAACTTAAGTTAAAGATCTATGTAAAAATATAGGAGGTACTATGAAAAAACGTATATTATCATTAGCTTTAGCTCTTTTGATGGGATTATCACTGAGTGCATGTACGAGCAAGGATGCCGAATCTTCCGTTGCTTCGGATACACAAAGCAGTGAACAAACAGAGGCAGCGACTCAGAGCTTAGAGACCCCGGAAAGTTCGGTTGATGAGGCTGCGACTTCTACAGGAGTAACCGTTAAACTAGGAGGACTTAAAGGTCCTACGACTATAGGACTTGTCAAGCTTCTTGATGATGCCGCTCAAAATAAAACCGCAAATTCTTATGATTTTACCATGAGCACCATGCCCGATGAGATAGTTCCCAAACTCTTAAGCGGAGAACTTGATATAATAGCCGCTCCGGTAAACTTAGGTTCCGTTCTTTACAATAAATCAAACGGCAAGGTGAGGATGCTTGCTATCAATACTCTGGGAGTATTATATGTGGGAGAAAAGGGAAGTGAGGATATCAAGAGCATAGCAGACCTTAAGGGCAAGACCATATATGCGACCGGTAAAGGTGCAACTCCCGAATATGTGCTCACCAAGCTTCTCAGTGCCAACGATATGGACATAAGCAAGGACGTAACTGTAGAGTGGATGAGTGAACCTACCGAAGTACTTGCTGCGGTAAAAAATGCGGACTCTGCCGTAGCTTTACTCCCTCAGCCGTTTATGACAGCTGCACAGGCTCAGGTAGAAGGTTTCAATAGTGTTCTTGATCTTAGTGCAGAGTGGGATAAGCTTGATGGTGCGGGAAGACTTGTGACCGCAGGATTTTTCACCACCGAAGATTATCTGGAGAAAAACAAAGAGGCTGTCGATGCCTTCCTGGAAGATTATAAGGCTTCTTCCACATGGATCAATGATGAGAAAAATGCCGAAGAGGCAGCTAAGCTTATCGAGGCTCAGGATATAGTAAAAGCCCCTATAGCACAAAAAGCCATACCTTTCTGTAATATCACGGATATAGTCGGTGAAGAGATGAAGACCGCTACCGAAGGCTATCTTACAGTACTTAAGGAATTCGACCCGGCAGCAATAGGCGGCGAATTACCCGGAGAGAATTTCTATTATGTTCAGCCCGCAGACCAATAAAAAGAGGATGATTAATTTTGCAGCAGTGCTTTTAGCACTGCTGTTTTGGCAAATACTGGCTTATGCTATAGACGAAGAACTTATAGTTCCGTCGGCATTTAAGGTATCAGAAAGATGTATAGCTTTGCTGAGAGAAAAAAGTTTTGTTTCGACCGTATTATTCTCTGTAACAAGGATATTTGCCGGAACTTTTATAGGCGGTACGGCAGGGGTGATGCTCGGGATCTTGTCCGGTAGATTTGAAACGCTAAGAGTCCTGCTTAACCCTTACTTTGTTGTAACAAAGACCGTCCCCGTGGCTTCATTTATTATTATTTTACTTGTTTGGCTATCATCAAGGGAGCTTTCGGCATGCATTTCCGGAATTATAGTTTTTCCCATCATTTATTCCAATACCCTTACAGGTTTTAGACAAACGGATAAAAAACTTCTGGAAATGGCAAAAACATTTAAGCTAAATACTGCAAAAAAACTAAAGTTCATCTATCTTCCGGCACTGTACCCTTATCTGATATCATCTTTTACAACAGCATGCGGTACTGCCTGGAAAGCAGGTATAGCTGCAGAGATCCTGTCACTGCCGGACGGTTCTATAGGCAATAAATTATACAAATCAAAGATATACTTTGAAACGGCAGACATGTTCGCCTGGACTATAGTTATAGTCTGCCTGAGTTTCGTATTTGAAAAAATTATCATAACAGCTATAAAAGCAGTCTATAGGCTGGTCAAGAAAGATATGTAGATATATACGACAAAAGACTTGACTATCTGTACCAAGTTTCGGATCGATGTTTATATATGGAGTTAAGAAATGTTAAAACAAGTTATAAAAGTAGAAAATATTTGCAAAAGCTACAACGGCAAGCATGTACTGAAAGACTTTTCCTGTGAATTCAACATAGGTGAGACTACAGTTATCTCGGGTAAGTCCGGGAGCGGCAAAAGCACCCTGCTTAATGTTATACTGGGGCTTGTACAAGCTGATCTCGGTAGTATTGAAGGTATGCCCGACAGGGTCGGTACCGTGTTTCAGGAGGACAGGCTCTGTGAGGATTTCACTGCGAAAACCGCTATCAAGATGGTGATGGATAAAGTCTCCCTTGAAAGATCCGGTTTTTCAGATGTGGATGACTATATAGCAGACCTTTTGGAAAGGCTTGAACTTAAGGGCTTTTCCGAAAAAAGAATCTCAGATCTTAGCGGTGGCGAAAAACGAAGGGTCGCTGTCGCCCGTATGATAGCTTATTTTCCCAAAGTCTATGTACTTGATGAGGCATTAAAAGGTCTGGACAGACATACCAAACATACTGTCATGGACGTGCTTAAAGAAGAAACCGAAGGCAAAACAGTTATAGCCGTTACCCATGATAGGGATGAACTTAAGTTTTGGAACGGCAAGGTCATAGAGGTAAATAAGTACAACGGATAATGTCCTATTGACTATTCAAAAGCTACTTTGACCTTCACTTACTTAGCGTCTGCATAATAAGACCCGGATCCAAGATCACGGGTCCGAGGAATATATGATTTCAGTATCATGATATGTAATACACTGATTTTTTATCATTTCTTTCAAGATGTATATATGACAAATAATAATAAAACCGATTTTATCAGCACTGATATATACCCCCCTTACCGGATGACCTGTAAGGGGTAAGTAGTATCACAGATAAGAGCGGTTTTATTATTATTACAGCTTATAGACTGACCTTTGCCCAGTTAGTGTACACTCTTTCTTTGAAGCCTTCCTTATCTTTTATCTTCGGCAAATTAAGTACAGCATTATGATCTTCTTTTTTGCTCACCTGCAAATATCCTCTCTTTAGATCATCTCTCGAAAGCTTATATTCCTTTATATCATCTTCAAAAAGTTCCGGATAGAACATATAGCAGGCAGCGGTAACATCCCAGTTGTAAAAACCGTGTATACCGTATACATCTTCATTGTAATCAAACCAATATGCGGTCTTATCAAGTATATAGTTTCCTATATCTCCTGACTGTTTAAGCCTCTGTCTGTACTCCTTAAGCTCAAAAAGCACACTAAGACAATTATTTCCGCTTAAAATATTCACCTTTTGCATATTGGTAAGCACTTCATAAGAGGAATTATAGTCTACGGAAAAGTTGAGCTCATCCATTTTCTTCTTTTCAAATATCAGATCTTCGGTGATCCCGCCCATTAAATATATAGCCTTTACATTCTTATAAAAATCCTTATCATACTTGTAAGCACCTGCTATATTCGTAAGTGAACCGGTAGCAAGTATCTCAAGCTCTCCCTTGTAAAGCCTTGCCATATCGGCTATATACCTTGAAGCCTCGGAATCATGATCAAGTGGAGTTATACCTCCTTTATACACCTTGATATCCGTTCTTGACAGCTCTTTTACGAACTCAATGGTATTCTCATATACTCTTTCGGTCTCATTGTTGCCGAAACAATTGGTAACTCCAAGCAGGTCTGCCTCCTCACAGCCCAACAAGAAAAGTAAACTTAGTCCGTCATCTACATCACAACCTTCTATACCTATAGTGTTGTCACAATCGTATATCATCTTTCTTTTCATACTCATACCTCCGAAGAATTTAATTATATGTTGTTATCCTTACAAGTACAATATTATTAAAATCCAAAAATAAACTGTATACCGTATCGATCGCATATAGACAGTGTAATTTCCAAAACATAGTATCTATGAAAAAAGACATTCACATCCCTTGCGGTTAAATAGTCATGTGAATGTCTGACTTGATTTTTAAAATAAACACGATCTGTCATGATTTCTTGATATATTCTTAACAGCTTTAATATCATCTTGTCGGATATACTTTCTTACAAAAGCACCGGTTCAAATACTTCCTCATTGACTTTGATGTCCACACCATCACCCGGCTTTATATCAAGACTTGTAAACTCTTTATAAGGCAGCCTTACAAGGTATTCCTTATCCTTTTCCAGCACCAAAGTTACAAACTCTCCACCGTAGACAGCCTCTTTTATAAGATATCCCTTATCTGTCCCTGCACTTACCGAGAGCCCTCCGGGTCTTAACATCAGAGAGTATTTACCGTCGGCTTTATCGGTATCGAAACTTATGATTTCGCTTGTAAACTTTTTGTTTCTTACCTCTCCTTCAAAATAGTTAAGTTCTCCCATAAATTCCGCCACTTCCCTACTTCCCGGTCTTGCAAAAATATCTAAAGGAGTGCCGTATTGCAGTATGTGACCCTCTTTCATCAAAGCAATCTTATCGGAAAACTTCATAGCCTCTTCCTTATCATGGGTGATCATGATAGTGGTAATTTTATTCTCCTTGTGCAGTCTTTTTACAAGGTTTCCCATATCTTTTCTTAAACTCTCATCAAGCCCCGAAAAAGGCTCATCCAGTAAAAGTAACTCGGGATCGGCACCAAGTGCCCTTGCAAGGGCTATTCTTTGCATCTGACCTCCGGAAAGCTGTGATATCTTTCTTTTTTCAAAGCCCGAAAGCCTGACCTGCTCAAGTAAGATCTTGACCCTTTCTTCTATATACTTTTTATCTTTTTTTTGCAATTTCATAGAGAATGCAATATTTTGCTCAACATTCATGTGCGGAAAAAGTCTAAGATCCTGAAACACTATTACCGTCTTTCTTTTCTCAGGGCTTAAAGAGCTTATATCTTTTTCATCTATACTGATGCTGCCCGAGCTTACATCCAAAAGTCCCGCTATACTTTTTATCAGAGTGGTCTTTCCGCAACCGCTGTTACCCAGTACAGACACGAACTCTCCGCTCTCGATATCAAGATCTATATCCTTTAATATATGATTATCGGAAAGGCTGACATTCAAGCCTCTTATACTTAAACTCATAATTTATCATTCCAATCAATTAAAATATTCTACCTTATTTCCTTTGCTTACAGCCTTTGCCAAAGCCTCAAATATAAAAAATACGATAACGGTGATCCCCAAAATATAACCGCATATATACTTGCAAAATTCCTCTCTCCGCTTTGCATGTAAGGTACCATGACCACCGAGAAGGTCTTTATATTGCCCCCTCCTATAATAAGTGTAAGGAAATATTGGCTTATGGAAATAATATACGACATGGTAAATGCCGAAAGGACCGTAGGAAGCAGATTCGGCAGGGTAATACTGAAAAAAGCACATACAGGTCTTGCCCCAAGCACCCTTGCCTGCTCTTCAAGTCCCTTGCCCAGCGCTCCGGTCCCCTCTTCCAAAAGCTTATTGGCATAGGGCAGTGAGTATATTGTATGACAGAGGATAACTCCTGTCAGTGTCCCTCCAAGTCCCATACGCAAAAGCAAGATCTGGACTCCCATTCCGAATACCGTAGTAGGCACCAAAAAAGGAGCAAGAGTGACAAATGACATAAAAGCCTTGCCCTTAAACTCAAAAAAGCACATGGCTCTTGCACTTAGTATCGCAATAATTACACAGATCAAAGACACTACAGTCGATATCAATATACTTACCGCAAATGTCCTTGAGAGGTCATCACTTTTTATCACAATGCTGTTAAATGCTCTCAGAGACAAATTTTTGGGAAATATATCTGGCCAGACATACCTTTCCGTAAAACTCCATACGAAAAGTGTCAGTATCGGAAATATTATTACAAATGCAAAAAGATATATTATCATTTTTTCTGCAAAGTTTTTACTCATATTATTTCTTCTCCTTAGCAGTTTTTTTAAGCAATATAAAATATATGATCGCCGCAAGCATCGAAATGACTATAAGTATCCCGTTATACGCCATAGCATAGGGTCTTAACCTAAGGTCCGGCTTTTGAAATTCTATATAAGCCATTATCGGCAACGCTTTGGGAACGGTAGCCCCCATTAAAAGCGGAAGCTCATAAGCCCCCAAAGAATATGCAAATATTATCAAGAATGCACTTATAATGGTGTTGTAACAAAGCGGCAAAGTTATCTTAAAAAAAGACTGCACCTTGCTTGCACCTAGATTGACCGCAGCTTCACCGAGTTTGCTGCTTACAGCAGACATTAAACTTATTATAAAATAGATAACGAACGGAACTTCTTTCCAAAGATATGCCAGTATCACTCCGATACCTGCCTTATCAAAAATTATAAGTGGAAACTCACTCTGTTCTTTTATAGATCCGAATTGATAAAGCAGCCTTGCAAGCAGACCGTTTTGTGAAATGATATTTACGAGCATAAGTGCCACTATTACGTGAGGTACCAATATAGGTATCTTTGTTATATTAAGCATAAGTCCCTTATCTTTTCCTGTATACACCATGCAAAAACAGATCGATATACCCAGAATCACGGAAATACACGAGGATACAAAGGCTATTTTCAAGCTGTAAAAAACAGAGTCTATCGTATCCTTTCTCATTAATATCTCAGCGTAGTATTTGAAAGTAGGCTTATACAAATTAAAAACCGGAACCACACCAAAGCTTTGTGTGATCCCGATTCCTATGCCTACTAAAAATATTATCCCCACAAATATTTGCGGTAATAATAATAAATAGGGCTTTATATATTTCATACTATTTTCCCACTACTTCTTCAGCCCAGATTTCTTCTATTATAGGAACCAGACCTGCAGGCATTTCCGGAAGTCTCTTTGATAAAAGCTCATCCTGAGTTATAACACCCTTACCTATATCAACATTATCAAATGTCTTCTTTTGCTCAGCATCCAATTTGTTGTAATCTACTACAGGTATTGTACGAAGTGTCTTATATCTTTCAGCCTGTACCTCAGGAGACATCATCTCATTGATAGCAACCTGTGCAGCCGCAACATTACCTGAGTTGCCGGCTATAGCTATATAGTTGGTATTTCCTATAGTACCCTTATCAAACTGAAAACTTCTTGTTGTTTCACTGAAGGTACCGTCTTCTATATTGGCAGCAACTCCGAATGCCGCATAAGACATACCCATAACCAGCTCACCGTCCACATACATATTCTTCATGGTAGGCTCCTTGTCCGGGAAGGTCTTGCCTTCATTCCAAAGGTAAGGATTAAGCTCTCTTAAGTATTCCAATGCAGGTTCTATAGCCTCTTTTACCTTTTCCTTATCTTCAGGCATATTCGCAAACTGCTCATAACCTACGATATCATAAATAATATTTCTTACAAATGCTGAACCCGTAAAGTCCGGAAGTGCCGGATAAGTCACCTTACCCTTATACTTTTTAGCAAACTCTAAAAGTTCTTCCGTGTTTTTCGGGGTTTCAGGAGTTATGGCACTGTCATTGTACATAACAAGCTGTGCCTTTCCGTAAGGTGCTTCATAGCCTTCCACAGGGAACCCGAAGTCATACTTCACTTCCTTTTCATCGGCATCGATGTATTTTTCAAAATTAGGAAGTCTCGAGGTGAACGGTCCGTATAGGAAATTATTCTCCTTCGCAGTCTTAAAGTTCTCTCCGTTTATCCAGATCATATCCACATCGCCTTCTTTTACTCCGGCAGCATACTCACCTGAAAGCTGGCTCAATACATCTTCTACGTTCATTGCAACTCTTTTAAGCTTGATATCATACTTTTCTTTAAGTCTGTCGGCATAATATCCGTCTATCCAGGTATTTAACTTATCATCTCCGCCCCACATATAGAATGTAAGCTCGGTACCCCTTGCCGCCTCTACAAGAGCTTCAAATCAGCGTTCTCAGCAGTACTTTCAGCCGCAACCGAGCTATCTTCAGCAGCCGCCGTTGAAGCTTCCGAACCTGCCTCTGTCTGAGCACCGGACTCGCTCTTGGACGCACAGCCGATAGCACTGAGTGAAAGGGCTGCAAGCATAATACTTAATAAAATTCTTTTTTTCACAATAACCTCCTGTGTATATCATTTTTTAACAAAAAATATATCATTACTTAATTTATCATAAAATATCTGTTTTGTATAGGTATATTGCTGTTTATTCGACATCAACATATATACCTTTTGAATTAAGGGGTATTGTAGGAGAGTTAGCAGCATAAACAATTTTATTGGTTTATGGTCATAGTTAATAAAATCATATGATAAAAAAACTTATAATTCAATCATACACGCAACCCTTTCTCAAAGCTTCGACAAATTCACACAGACTGCGGAACTCGCTTGCTCGCTCGCAGAATGCGGCGAGCTTACGCTCAGACAGTCCTCATCTGTGGAATTTGTACCTCGCTTTTTCAAAAGGGTTAACCGCTACAAAGATTGAATTATAAGTTTTTTTTATCTTCCGCTATGTTACCGTTACAATGAGTATAAATAGTACAAGCTACGCCCTCACCTTTCTTATCCCTTCTTGATACCGGCAATTATTTCAGATTTGAATAAACGTCACCGCTTCTACCTCCCCACTCCCCGCCTTGGCAACATAGACAATAGACATTTATCTATCCCAAATTCTTTATACAGATATTTCTTGCGTGGTGGCGATTAAAGAAACACTCCCTATTTCAATCTTGTAGCGTTTAATACTGTTTAATAAAGTGAGTTACAAATTGTACAGACGAGGACTGTTCGAGTGCAGCTCGCCACGGAGTAGGCGAGCACACGAGTTCCGCAGTCTGTACTAAATTTGTCGAAACTTTATTAACAGTATTGCGAGTATGATTGAAATAGGGAGTGTTTCTGTTAATTATTTGTGTAATTATTTCTGTTTATCATTACTATTGTTTATGTGATAGATAAACCACCATTTTATGATAGGATAAATTTATCACTCAAGCTATCATGGTTAGCCGCATACAGCTTCATAATATCCGAGATATCCATATCCTTTCTTTCTTCCTTCAATATGGTAAGTATCTTACCGCCCGACATAACAAGAGTCTTATTGCCGTATTCCAGCGCATTTTGTATGTTGTGTGTGATCATTAGAGTTGTTATCTTGTTACTCTCAACTATCTCCTTGGTTATCTTCATGATCTGCTCACTGGTTTTTGGATCCAGTGCAGCCGTATGCTCATCAAGTAACAGAAGTTCCGGCACTTCCAAAGTTGCCATAAGAAGTGTAAGTGCCTGTCTTTGACCTCCACTAAGAAGTCCCACCTCACTTTTCAGTCTATGCTCAAGACCCAGATTAAGTCCCGCACAGGCAGACTTAAAAAACTGCCTGTCGGATTTCCTTACTCCAAGTCCGAATCTCAGCTTTTTACCTCTGCTGTAGGCAAGTCCCAGATTTTCTTCTATGGTCATGTGCGGAGCTGTACCCTTTAGAGGATCCTGATAGAGCCTTCCTATAAATCTCGCCCTCCTATACTCCTTCATATAGCTTATATCCACACCGTTATTTATTATACTGCCGCTTTCTATTTCTATATTGCCCGCTATGGCATTAAGCAGGGTACTTTTACCCGCTCCGTTACTTCCTATAACGGTTACGAAGTCTCCGTCTTCAAGCTCAAGATCTATACCGTCCAAAGCGACCTTTTCATTGTTTGTTCCTTTATTAAATACTACCCTCAGGTCTTTTATACTAAGCACGTTTCTTAAACCTCCTCAGAGATGTTTGGCAACCGGTATAGACAATGCGAGTATTACTATCATCGCACTGAAAAGTTTCAGACTGTCTGCCGGAAGTCCAAGCTGAAAAGCCACGGTGATTATAAATCTGTATACTATTGCACCGACAACCACGGCAATAAGATGGCTTAACATCCCCCTGTGAGGCAGTATGGTCTCTCCTACGATTATACTTGCAAGCCCGAGTACCAGCATACCTACTCCGTAGCCCGTGGTACCTCCGGAGCTGTACTGTGTAAATATAGCTCCGGATAAGGCAACCAACAGGTTACATATGCTAAAACCGAGTATCTTCATAACGTCGGTATTGATACTTGAACTTCTTACCATAGCCTCATTATCTCCTGTAGCTCTGAGAGAAAGTCCGAGTTGTGTCTTTAGGCAATAATACATCACCACTACTATGATCGTAACCAAAACAGCCAGAAACAAAAGTTTACCCATGTCATAACCCGCTATGAAAACCTTGTTTTCAAAAGGGGTAAATATAGTCCTGTCTCCATAGAAATATATACTGGGCTTTCCTCCCATGATCATAAGGTTTATAGAATAAAGCCCTGTCATGGTAAGTATTCCTGCCAAAATAGCGTGTATTTTAAGTTTGGTATGTAAAATTCCGGTAACTATACCCGCTATCCCACCTGCCAGGACTCCGAAAACTATACCGAGTACAGGGTTTTGTGCCTTAGACCATACTGCGGTATAGGCAAGTCCGGTAACAAAACTTCCGTCCACAGTAAGGTCGGGTAGATCCAAAATTCTAAATACCACAAAAAGCCCCAATGATAAAATGGCAAATATTAATCCGAGCTCTATACTGCCCAGAAATGTAGATAAAGCCATATATTCTCCCTCTAACTATTTTTTATTCTTGATTTCCACAAATTTTTCATCTGAAAGTATACTTTCAGGAATCTCAACACCTATAGCCTTTGCCGTATCGGTATTGATATAAGTATAAAGATCATCCTTGAATACCTTTACAGGCATTTCTTCAACTTTCTTGCCCCTAAGTACCTGATCTACCATACGAGCTGTTTCCTTACCGAGATCAGTATAATCTATTCCTACGGTTGCAAAACCTCCGTCCATTACCATGGAGTCCGCACCTACATATAAAGGCTTCTTTGCATCATTTGCCACTTTTACAAGTACAGGCATTGACTCGGCAACAGTATTATCATTTGCCACGAAGAAAATATCCACCTTATCAACTAATGAAGATGCCGCACTTTGCAGATCCACACTGCCGGAGATACTTGCCTCTTCCACAGTGAGTCCGTGAGCACTTGCGTACTCTTTTTAATGCCGCAAGGTTACTTACCGAATTATCCTCGCCCGGATTGTAGATATATCCTACAGTCTTGGCATCCTTGCTGATAGTCATGGCAAGATCCATGATCTTATCAACATTTACCGCATCGGTAGTTCCTGTCATACCCTTATCTATAGTATTCAAGTCTGCTACCACTCCGGCTTCCACAGGATTGGTCACTGCTGAAAAGATGACCGGTGTGTTTGCGGTAAGTGACATAGCCGCCTGTGCTACCGGTGTGGTGATGGCAACCACTACATCCTGCTTATCAGCCTCAAAGCTTTGTACTATAGTAGGAAGATTAGCCATATCTCCCTGTGCATTCTTATAGTTTACGATAACATTTTCCCCGTCTTTATAACCAAGCTCCACAAGCTCCTTGGAAAATGCATCATAGATTATATTGAGTGAAGTATGATCTACAAGTTGTATAACTCCTATCTTAGGCAGGTTCGCATCTGCACTTTTACTGCCTTCACTGCTCTGCTCTACACTGTTTTCAACACTTGAAGCACTTGAATCAGCTTCTTTTGCGGCGGTTGACTCCGTACTTGACGGAACACAGGCACTGAGTAATGCCATCAATGCAAATGTCGATAAAGTTGTAAGTAAAGTTTTTTTCATAATATTTCTCCTTCCTCTTGCCGACAAATAAAAGACGCTGTAATACATCGTATCTCAAGATGAAGATGCATCACAGTTTCCTTAAAAAGGTGTATATAAAGCGATAAACGCATTTAGATAAATATTCTTATGCGTATCGTTTTATCATTCTTATACTTTCATATCGTCGGTTCTTTTGAAAAAAATATGCTGATATTTATTGCCTATAATCACTATATGGGTTATAGTTATAGATGATAAATATTATATTGATCCGATAAATAAAAGCTTATATTATCTTATCAAGTAGCAAAAGTATAGCATATTAGTTCTTATTTTATCAAGCAAGAAAGATGAGTATATGAGATGTTAGACAGACTTCTACACAGTAATTCAAAGTTAATAACCACGATTACGGAATATGTAATAATAACTTTAAGTATTCTTTTTATGGCAGTCGGAACCTGTGTTTTCAAGTTTCCGAATAATTTTTCTTTCGGCGGGATCACCGGTTATGCGACAGTTGTCAGCCGGCTTACCAATCTATCCAATTCCACTTTTATCAACATAGCCAATATCGTACTTTTGGTACTTGGTTTTGTCACCATAGGAAAAAAGTTCGGAATAAAGACCGTATATGCAAGTCTTCTCTTATCGGCAAGTATCAGTTTGTTTGAAAAATATTTTCCTGTTACACATCCACTTACGGATGAACCTCTACTTGAGCTTATATTTGCGATCATCATACCCGGTATAGCTTCCGCAATACTTTTTAATATAGGTGCTTCAAGCGGAGGCACTGATATAGTTGCCATGATAATCAAAAAGTATACTTCGCTTAATATAGGAGCAATGCTTTTTCTTGCGGACTTTATAGCGATACTTATATCTTTCTTCATATTCAGTCCCAAGACCGCTTTACTTTCATTTCTGGGACTCAGCTGTAAGTCTATTATAATAGACAGCTTTATAGAAAGTTTTAACACATGTAAATGTTTTACCATCATTTGTGAAAACCCGGAAATAATATGCGACTACATAATCAATAATTTACACCGCTCCGCCACTACCTACGAGGCACAGGGAGCATTTGCACACAGAAATAAAACCATAATACTTTCAACCATGAAAAGGATGGAGGCGTTAAAACTTAGAAACTTTGTTAAAAAAACCGAACCCCATGCTTTATCATCATAACTTCTTCAAGTGAGATAATCGGCAAGGGATTCTTGACCAATTAATATCTTTATACCGTGATAATATCCGTATAAGAAGCACAAAGCGTTGCCCCGGATTTTATGATAAGATATTTATCACGGTATATTTACAGTAATTATTGTTATTGGAATGTCAAAAAAATCACTTACAAGGAGGACAAGATGATATACAATTTTGATGAAATTATAGAAAGACGAGGCACCGATTGCATAAAATACGATTTTGCTAAAGAAAAAGGCAAAAGCGACGATCTTTTACCCATGTGGGTAGCAGATATGGATTTTAAGACAGCACCTGAGATAAGTGAGGCTTTGCAAAAGATAATAAACCACGGAATATACGGATATACCGACGCTAAGCCCGATTATTTTAAAGCGATAGATAATTGGTTTAAGACCAGACATCAATACGAGCTTTGCGAAGAGGCTATAGTAAGCGTACCAAGCATAGTTTATGCCATAGCCGCAGCCATACAGTCTTTTACCTGTGAGGGTGAGGCTGTTATAATACAGACTCCGGTCTATTATCCTTTCTATGATACGATACTTAAGAACAAAAGAAAGATCGTAGAAAATCCTCTGTATATCGAGAACGGCAAATACCGTATTGATTTTGAAGATTTTGAGCAAAAGATAGTGTCAGAGAATGTTAAAATGTTTATACTTTGCAGTCCTCACAACCCGGTCTCAAGAGTTTGGAGCAAGGAAGAACTTATAAAACTCGGTGATATTTGTTTAAAGCATAATGTTTTGGTATTCAGTGATGAAATACACTGCGACTTTGTATACGGCAACAACAAACATCATGTTTTTGCATCTTTAAGTAAGGAATTTGAAGATAATACCGTACTTGCGACCTCCGCAAGTAAAAGTTTCAGCCTTGCCGGACTTCATAACTGCAATATTTTCGTGAAAAATAAAAACTTAAGAGACTTATATAAGGGGACTATAGACAGAGCAGGCTATTCACATCCCAACATGATGGGCTTAGCCGCAACCAAGGCGGCATACGAAAAAGGAACAGCATGGTTTGACGATCTTTTGTTTTATCTTGGTGAAAATATCAACTATATGAGAGAGTTTATTAATGAGCATATGCCAAGGATTCGTATGATAGAGCCTGAGGGTACTTATCTTATCTGGGTCGACATGAGAGATCTTGGACTAAATGATGCACAAAGAGATGAATTTATAGAAGGGAAGGCTAAATTATGGCTTAATAAGGGCAGTATTTTCGGCAAAGCCGGCAGCGGTTTTGAAAGATTTAATATAGCCTGCCCCAAAGCAACATTAAAAGAAGCTATGGAAAGATTGAAAAAAGCTTACGATGAGCTTGGATATTAAAGTCTTTGAGCTTTAATACTGTCAAGCATAAATGATTATGTCTCGAAATAATTAATTTATAAGCCCCAAAACAAGGGGCTTTTTTTATGCACTTTCTAAATCTTCTTCAATTCTGTGTGGCTGTGAGTGTGCAAATTTATTGAATGCACTTCTCCTCCAAGGGTGATTCATAGCTGGAATGTAAGTCTTTTTGGGTTTTGGTGGTTTATAATCAGCATCCAAGTCCTTAGATTTATGCTCATGAGTCGGTATCTCCTCCAGTGCATAAATATCTTTGTCATTAACACACGCAAACATAGACCTATCTAATGCCTTGATAAGCATAACTTTGGTACCCTTTCGATAATGGATCTGCACTCCTTTATAATCTATCATCTTATAAAACTTTTTCTCGAATTGAATTGCATGTCCGCAGTCAACAGTTCTCTCAGTCAAAACTGCCAGAGTAAGGTTTATTTTTTCTTTAGACGGTTGCATTTCAAAGACAGATTTGATACCATAAAGTGGAAGTGCGAACTTCTCATTGAATTCTTTTATGTAGGAGTGAAGGAATTCATTGGCTTTATTGATATCGGTTACGCCTGCGAGCCTCAGCTCAATAGGCAGGCGTGACTGTAAAGTCTGATTTAATCGTTCTATGCGTCCTTTGGCTTGCGGTATACTGCTTGATTCAAGCTCTATTCCAAGCTGTTTGCAGGCATAAGCGAACTGTGTATAGGTGTCTTTGTCATCAGACAAGACATCTTTTTTCTTGTAAGTAAATACAGATCGTTTATCAGTAAGAAACTTATAAGGTATACCATAATCAGTAAGGATCTGCTCAAGTACATGGTAGTAACCGTTGAGCGTCTCTTGAGTATCGAACCAAGCACCTGTGACAATACCGGAGGCATCATCAATAGCCAAATGCAGATGCCATACCTGCCCATGTACCCACTCATAAGGTGTCGCATCCATTTGCTGTAATTCGCCAAAATAAGCACACCTGGGACGACGGCTGTGAGCATTATCAACTGACACCAGGTTGACCTGTATAGATGATAGTTCTTTTTTTGTCTTTGCCGCTTTCTTTTGTTCTTTGAGCTTTTGCTTAATTCGTCTACGCTTTGCTTTGGTAGCTTTGGGAGAGAGGATGTATTCAGACTCCAAAATACTCATGACAGAAGAAGCAGAAATGCTTATATCTTCATTCTTTTTGAGAAGCTCTGTATAGTGTTCAAAGTTTGCCTCAAAGTATTTATTTCTGTATAGGTCTATGACTTTTTGGCGAATCTCTATAGAGATTGTGGTAGCCGGTTTTTTACCTCTATTGCCATGAATAAAAAAATCCTTGCCACTTCTGCTATATCCCTGTAGCATACGATTTATATGTCTCTTGGTACAACCCAGAATAAGAGCTGCTCTGTCCTTGTTAGCAGTTTCCGGGTGGTCTGCTAGGCTTTTGATGACCTCATACTTCTTTTGTTCATTCATTGATAAAACTACCTTTCTGATAAGTCAACTCCTCCTGTCTGATAGAATCTGTAAAACATTATTCTACCATAAACAGGACATTTTTATTTGGGGTATAATAGGACTTTATCATATATGGCTTATAATATTAAAAGTCTTTGAGCTTTAATACTTGACAATCAAGTGTAAATACTCTAAAATAATGCAGTATGTTTACATCGAGCTGTCCGTGTCCATGATTCGATGTAATATCTGTAATGCAGTTTACTGCAGCAAGGATTTCCTTGTAACACTAATAACTACATTGAATTTATTTAATCAGGAGGGAAGGCAAGTGGCAAACATTAAGTCATCTAAGAAAAGAATACTCGTAGCTGAATTAAGAGCAGCAAGAAACAAGGCAATTAAATCTAAGGTAAAGACAGCATCTAAGAAAGTGGAGCTTGCTATCACAGCAGGTAACAAGGAAGAAGCGGTACTTAAACTTCGTGAAGCTGTTTCAGCTATCAATAAAGCTAAGAGCAAGGGTGTATACCACAAGAACAATGCTGCACGTAAGGTTTCAAAGCTTACAAAGGCTGTTAATACTCTCGCTTAATAAAGTACATAATAAAACATATAAGACTGTAGATATCTTTTATCTACAGTCTTTTTATTGTTCTAATCTCCCGCTATTATAAGCTCCAGTGCCAACCTGTCGCCTATCACACCCCTTTTGACATCATATTCAAGTTCGACACATTTATGAAAATATGCATACAACCTTTTTTGATCAAAACCCTGGCACTGTTTTACAAGCTTGTTTACTATATAATCTGCAAGTTTAAGCTTCGTACCTATCTCTTTTTTCCCTTTACCGTCCATAAGCATATTTTTAATATTCAGTAATTGATTAAATTGTCCGGCTATCATGCTTATGATCTTAAGCGGTGCTTCTTTAAGTGCGATCAGATCCTCGTATATATCCATCGCCTTTTGAGTATTTCTTACAACTATCGCATTGATCATCTCAAATATTTTATTTTGCAGGCTCTCACTTACTATACTTTCTATATCGGACTTTTCTATAGAGCTCTTATCTCCCAAAAAAGCAACAAGCTTCTTTAGTTCCGTACTTAGCCTATTCATATCATTTCCCACATAATCCAGTATAAGCTCTGCATTAGCCGGACTTATATCTTTATCATACCTTCTTACAAAACCCGCTATCCACTTCCTAAGCTCCGATGACTCTACCGAATCAAATGTTGCTATATGCCCCAGTTCCTTTATCTTTTTATATAGTTTTGACCTTTTGTCAACCTCTTCTTCTATAAATATTACATGACTGCTTGTGGGCATATCATCCAAAAAGTTAATAAATGCATCCGATGCCGATTTGAAAAAATTGCTGTTTTCAACTATGATACATCTTGCCTCGGCAAAAAAAGGCAAAGTCGCTATAGTGTCCATAAGCTCTTTTTCTTCTATCTGTTTACCCTCAAAGAAGCTATAGTTTATATCGTCTTCCACTATAGCTTTTTTAAGCCTTTTTTTATAACTTAATACAAGAAACTTTTCACTGCCGCACAGCAGATACAAAGACTTGAACTTCCCCGATCTTATATCTTCATTCAATACATTCATAAGCTTCTCCGTTAATTTTTCAAATATTCTCTGATATATAATTTATTTTTCTTTATCCTAAAATCAACCTGACCCGATACAGCAGTATGATAACTTTAATATTGTGTGCTTCAAGTCTGTATACTGTTTCTCTGTGAGGATGATGATATCGGTTATTCTTCGCATAAGAAAGTACGGCATACCTTGGAAGTACGCAGTCTATAAACTCTTCACTGCTTGCAGTAAAAGAACCGTGATGACCGACTTTAAGAAGTGTAGCGTTTCTTAACATATCCGCCACATCCTTATCTTTTAATAATATCTCCTCGCTCCACTTGCCCGCATCGCCTGTGAATACAGCCTTGAAAATATTTTCATTGTAAATCAGTATTATGCTTTTTTCATTGCTGTCATCCGTGGTATGATCCTTGCTGGGCGATATACAGGTCAAACTGATATGCTTATCGATATTAATTATATCACCTTTTCCTATATAATTGATATTGATTCCTTTTTGCTTAGCCGGTTCGGTAATATAATCATAGGCTTCATCATCTAATGCAAGTACGGGCAAATATATATTCTTCACCTTTACGATATCCTCTTTTATAAGATATATAAGGGCATTGGTATGGTCTACATCTGCATGTGTCAAAAAGACATGATCTAGATTTCCCACAGCCTGACTTTCCAAAAACGGCTGCAGTACATACTTTCCGACCTTTTTATTGCTCGTACTTCCGGCATCTATCAGTATGTCTTTTCCTCCGGCACTTATATAAATACCGTCTCCTTGACCCACGTCTATAAATTTTATCACGGTGTCTGCCGGTCTTATCCTTTGTAAAATAAATAGGCTCAAAAAACAGCATATAAGGTAAAGTGTCGGTCTTAGGTATATAAGCTTGGATTTTATGACTTTTCCATCGCTCTTTTTATCCCTGGAACAGATTATCAATACGGCAAAACATATATTAATAATAACATAATATAAGATAAGCTGCCATACAGAGGCTCTTCCCATCAGCAGATTATAACCCGGAAGTCTTTCAAAAAATTTTATCAAAAAAAGATAAAATTCAAGTATTAAACTGCTTGATTTTACAAAAATTCTACTTACAGGAGTTAAAATACTGCAAAATAAAAGAGCTGCAAGGGCAAAATACAAAACAAAGCCCATAAGCGGTATTGCAAACAGATTGAGGAGTATGGAGTATGGGGAAAAACTGTAAAAGAAATAAAGTATTATAGGTAAAGTATATATACTTACAATACAACTTACAAAAAAAGAGCTTATGATAAATGATTTGATCTTATATTTTTTTATGATTTTTGCGGCTACAAAGCCTATGGAAAAAACTGCCGTATAAGAAAGCCAAAATCCCCCCTGATATAGGGTATACGGAGAATATAAAAGATTAATAACGGCTAACAGAGCCGCTGCCGAACACAGATCATAGGTCCTTCCTATCACCTGAGCTATACAAAACAATACGAGCATACCCGCTGCCCTTATCACACTTATACTTGAACCGGTAAAAATACCGTACAAATATACAAAGGCAGATACTCCGGTCGCAGAAAAAACAAAGCTTAACTTGAGTTTTTCTCTGAGAAGCTTGTAAAGACCCAGTCCGAGTATAGATATATGAAGACCCGATATAGCCAAAAGATGGGCAATTCCGCTCTTTCTGTACATATCATATATGTCTTCACTCAAGTCCTGCTTATCACCTAAAAGAGCGGCTGATATGATACCTGCCGAGTCCTCGTCATATAATTCAAGTACCCTTTGCCTTAAAAATTTCCTTATCGTATAAATATAATGCTTAAATAGATCAACTTTAGATTCTTTGATCTCAACATGTTTTACTTTTAAAATATGATCTATATGCTTGGATCTGTAGTAGCTGTAGGCATCAAAACCGCCCTCATTACTTGCTCTTTGCGGTTTTGATAAGGTGGCGCTTAGAAGCACCTTATAGCCTGCTTTTAACTCCTTCGCATCTTCCAATGGAACATATGCCAACATATTATTAAGAGTAAGTACAACAAATTCTTCTTTTTCCTCTATCGAATCGATAGTGGCAAGTATTTCAACCTTTTTATCAATATTTGCCTCGAGTTTTTATCAAGAGCACTCCTATGGTCATCAATACTCACGGCACAAACAGCCGCAATATACATGAGTATAAGTCCGCATATAAGGTTTTTGTTTTTCTTGATAAATGAAGCTGTAGCCCTTGTCTTTCCAAGTAACACAAAGCCTATTATTAAAGCCGTTGCCGATACTACAGCCATCGGAAAATTATTCATAGCCGCCAACTCTCCAAGTACGCAAACTATAAAAAATAATACCGATGGTCTATTCATTTTACCCTTTCTGAAAATAAAAATATGGTCAGTGAATTTATTAAACCATAATTGTAAGTTTTTATCAATATCTTTTATTTCCTATCTTCCGATAACAGATATACTGTTACGTAAAATACCCTGCTATCTGTCATTGACATACTTTTATATTCTTTTAATTACTTACTCAAACTTCCCACACTCCAAATCAGTTAAGTACATTAAAAAACATTACTTACAATATGTCTATCACATAAACCGTTATAAACATATCTTGCCACGGACAGGCTCTCGCTAACTTCACCTCGCAGCGGTACTGAATTTGTCGAAACTTTATTAACATTACTGCGGGTATGATTGAAATGGGGAGTGTTCCTGTTTAATTGTTGCCGTACAATCATAGCTGACTACTGTTTGTGTTTCCGAGTACTTTTTACGTTGCTAACTACCCAATAAATTATCTCAGACAAAAAACAGCCCCGCATTGTAGATAAACACAAGGGCTGTTTTTATTTTTAGTCTCCCACCACGTAATCCAGATTTCTCTCAAATGCCGTATCCAAACTGAGTACATCCCTATACATAACATTGGATGAACCGTTTACCAGTATCTTCACCTTATTGATCGTGTTGATCTCCAGTATAGAATCCACTATAGAATATATTGCGACATCCTCTCTGACTCCGACATTCTGCTTGAGGAAGGCATCATCAAAATTGATATAACATATATTTTCGTCTATATAAGTATTGATTATGCCCGTATCTAAAGGGATCGTCGCTCTTGCATTCTTAGAATTGGGGCCTTTTATCAGCTGTTCCAAACAAGTCTTTCCAAAGGAGTATTGATATCATAAAAAAGCGATCTGTCCTCTTCCACCAGGCTTTCTCCAGATTCCGAAGCAAAATACAGCTTAAGCTTTACTTTTTGGTATGCATTGACATTGGTGATCCCGTCTATAAAATCAGCGGAAGAAAAAAGCGGAACCGCCTCACCGGAAATATCCACCAGCGGTTGCTCATCCACATATATCCCTATGAATTTGATCCCTTTAACACTCTCTAAAGTATTGGCAAGGGCTTTTCTTGTAAGTATCTCCTTGTAAGGCTTCATCGAACTGTAGTTTGAATCAAAATACAGATACACCACATCTTCTCTAAGCTCATGCCTCTCATAAGCCACCTTATCATCAAATACGGAGATGACTTCCTTATCACCGGGTACATTCATCATTTCGGTGATAAGTTCGTCTATAAGCTCGTCCCTTTCAGAACTCTCCGCCTTGTATTTGACCTTACTCAGCTCCGTTCCCGAAGAATTAAGATAATAAATATTATATTCTCCTCTTCCCAAAGTTTCTTCTTCAGTTTTAGCGCAAGCACTGATACAAAGTAAGAAACAAAGGCTTAACAATAAGTAAATGATTTTATTTTTCAATACTGTTCTCCACTATATAATTAAGAGGTATTCTAACGGTAAATGTACTACCCTCCTCTTCTTTACTGCTTACTTTTATGATACCTTTATGTTTTAAGATTATATTTTTAGTGATGGCAAGTCCAAGACCCGTACCCCCGGTACTTCTCGACCTCGCCTTATCCACACGATAAAACCTCTCGAATATACTTTCGTACTCGGATTCAGGCATCCCTATACCCGTATCGATCACTTTAATATAAAAGAATTTATGGTCGGCATCCAAAGTTACCTTCACACTTCCGTTTTCCTTATTATATTTGATAGCATTTTCCACAAGATTGGTAATCGCAAGGCTTAATTTTGTCTCATCCACCTCAGCCTTGACTTCTCTTACAGTTTCATAAATTATATCCACTTTCTTAGCGGTAGCTATGGGTCTTAATCTTTTCAGTATCTGCTTTATCAAAAGATTGATATCCACCTCTTCGGTATTAAGAACAGTTCCCGCCTTATCCATTTTTACAAGTGACAAAAGGTCATCTATGATCTTGACTCCCTGTCTATCTCGTTGGAAATATCGCTCATAAATTCCTTGTAAAGCTCCTTGGGAGCGTCTTCCATTGACATGATGCTGTCGGCAAGCACACGAATAGAAGTTATGGGAGTCTTAAGCTCATGTGAGACATTTGCGACAAAATCATCCCTTGACTTATCTACTGTTTTAAGTTTTTCCATGGTGGAATTAATATTTTGCGATATCTTTTGTGTTACGGTATAGCTGTTTTCTTCTATTTTTGTATCAATATTGCCGTCGCTTATTTTATTCAAAGAATTAAGCAGTGAAATAAAAGGCTTTTCTATCAAACCGGCAAGATAGATACTTAACATCACCACCGATAAAAGAATTATAATGTTAAATACTATCAATCTGTTAATATTAGCATCTACAAGCTGTTTTATATCACTGGTAGAGGCTCTTACCAAAAGCACCCCGTCTATTATCTTCTCATCCGCATTGGAATATATCGGAAATGCCTGACTTATGTATTCCTTTTCATTGTCATAGACATTGGTACTTTCACCTTTATACGCCTTTATGGTATCATTTGCCACGCTGTACTTACCCGTAGCTATATTGAAACTGTCTTTTATTATCTTAAAATTCTTATCAACTACGATTATCCTTGCCTTATATGCATCTGCCAAAGTATCTATACCGGCATCTATGGATGCTTTATTATCATCCTGAGTCAGATAGAGGTTCGAGCTTATTCTGTTGGTCAAAATCTGATTATTGCTTTTCAGCTCTATTTTTCTGTTTTCTATGCTTATATTATAGTAACTTGCATTGTTGGCAAACCCGTATATAAGCACCGGCAAATACCCTATAAGTATGAATAACGTACATAGTACAAATCGTAGGTTAAGGGATTTGACTTTTTTTATCGTATTTTTTTCTTTATTCATATTTAACTTAATTTCTTTGAAGCCGCTATGGCTATAACTCCGGGTCCCGTATGTGTAACTATCGAAAGCGAAAGGTTCTCTATATGCACATCCTCAGCACCGGGAAGTTCTTTAAGCAGCTCTTGTCTTAATTCTTTTGCCACCTCTTCGTTGTTGGCATGTACTATCGTGATCCTTGTCTTACTGCCGTCACTATCACCAAACCTTGTTGACAGATCTTCCTTTACAGCATTCAACATGGTTGTTTTGGCATTCTTTATAGTTCTTACTTTTGCGAATGAATCCAGTTTTCCGCCTTGTATTGTAAGTACCGGCTTAATATTGAGCAATGTACCTATCAAAGCCGCTGCCGGTGTGATACGACCGCCTTTTTTAAGATATTTTAAGGTGTCTACAGTCAGATATATAGTATAGTCATACCTGTGTTCATACAAAGCTTCAGCTACTTTTTCGACCTCCATACCGCTCTCAAGCATATTTCTCGCATCTATACAGGCATGGATCTGGGTAGCCGAGATCCTGAGATTGTCCACCACATATACCTTACCCTCGTAATTCTCTTCACGGGCAAGTGCCATGGCGGTTTCACAGGAGTTGGAAAGTGCGGATGACATAGGTATGTGCAATATATTATCATAGTTTTCCAAAAGTTCATCCCAAAGTTGCATAACACTGAGCGGTGACGGCTGAGATGTCGATATATCCATACCCTTAGCCTGCTTTTCCAAAAACTCTTCCACAGTCAGATCCACACCTTCAAGATAATCTTCACCGCCTATACTAAAGGGCATAGGTAACAGTTTTATGTCGTATTTTTCCGCTTGCTCTTGACTGATACCGCTGTTTGTATCCGTAATAATAGCTGTCCTCATTATTTATTCACCATATTTAGAATTACTCTAATAATGTAGCGCATGATCTTGTCTATACGATACATTTAAACCTTTCATAATTGATATGGGGTATTTTAACATTTTTTATTACTTAATGCTATAGGGGAATTACGGAAATAAAATTGCCTCGTTGTGTTTACAACAAGGCAATCTTTTACTATAACTCAAAGTCTTCTACGATCTTATTAAATTTTATTTCATCATCTTCCATAAATGCTTTGATCAAAATTCTATGTTCCGGCAAGGATCGGTAGCACATTCCGCATGATTTGGAAAGAGCACGAGGTACGGGTATCAACCTTCCGCCAAGGTTTGCTTCTTTAGCTTTTTGATCAAATGCAAATGCATGATGTGATGAATCGAATAAAACCAAATCGTATTTCTTTTTTTCTGCCACCGTCTACCTCCGCAGATTAAATATTTCCATCTAAAAATTCTCTTACAAGCCCCAGACAATATTCCACGTCCCCAAGCTTCTCATGATATCCGAAACTAAACCTTATCGTACCTTTAGGAAATGTATTAAGTGACTTGTGTGCCAACGGAGAACATTGCATACCTACTCTTGTAGCTATCTTACCTTCACTTTCAAGATAAAGCGAGATTTGCCACATCTATCTCATCAGAATACAAAGACACTACCGGAGTCCTTTTTATTTTTTCAAGTAACAGCTCTCTGTCCTTAAGTAATGCTTGATTTTTCTTATTACTTTCAAAATCAAGACAGCTCTTTATTTCATTAATATCCAGTAAATATCCGCTTTCTTCAAGATCAAGTCCCACAAGTTTTATCGGATAGTCTTTTGATAACTTATCAACTCCCTCTATAAAAGCCGTACATAGTGAAATCTCATTTTTAATCACCTCAATATGATGCTCTGCAAGCCACCTCATTGAAGCTAAAAGTCCTGCTATCCCCATAAGGTTTTGTGTTCCCGCCTCATATTTATCGGGAAGTGTATTCGGCATATCGAATTTATCGGATATGGATCCCGTACCGCCGTGAACCAAAGGTTCCACTCTTCTAGCCATTGATTCCGATAAAATAAGTGCACCTATGCCATGAGGACCCAGTAAACTCTTATGCCCCGTTACTGCAAGTACATCTATTGCCAGTTCTTCTATATTTATAGGTAAAAAGCCTGCCAACTGAGCTGCATCCACGAAGTAGGGAATATTATTCTCCCTTGCTATTTTTCCTATCTCCCTAATCGGAAGTATGGTTCCTATGACATTGCTTGCCGAGGTAGTCAAAACAGCTTTAGTTTCAGGACGTATCAAGGACTTTATATCGTCAAGCTTTAATCTTCCATTTTCATCACAGGGAATAATGGAATAGCTTACATTGATATTTTCAAGAAACTTCAAAGGACGCATGACAGCATTATGTTCAAGTGATGAAACTATGATATGATCCCCACTTTTTAGAAATCCCTTTAAAAGTAAATTAAGGCTCTCGGTTACATTCTTTGTAAAAACCACCTCTTTATTTTTCGCACTAAAATAATCCAATATGTATTCTCTGGTCTTATATACAAGCTGTGTAGCCTCATAAGATATATTAAGACTTCCTCTGTTAATATTACTTGCACCCGTTCTTATAAATTCGGCAACTGCTTCAGGCAAATTAGGTGCCTTGGGAAATGAACTTGATGCCTGATCAAAATTTATCATACTCTACCTCTAAGTACTTCCGCCGCTTTAACCATATTTCTTAATTTCGCTTCAATCACCATATATGAATTTAACGGTCTGTTTGAGAAAGTTGCAAATCCACAGTCAGAATTAAGCCATATTCTATCCGGCGGCAAAAATTCCAGTACTTTTTCAACCTTCTTTACTATCTCGTCTACAGTCTCAACATTCGGTGTACGAGGGTTTATAACCCCATAACCTAATATTATTTTTTTAGCAAGTAAATTATTATGGAATAATTCTTCCACTTCTCCCGCTCTTGGAGTTGAGAATTCAAGTGCCAACATATCAACTTTTAAACCGCTGAAAAACTTTGACAGCTTACTGTATGCTCCTGATAACAGTACACTTTCATCCGTTGTCCAGTTGCCTCTGCATACATGCATTGCACTGATTATACCCTCATGTTCTCTGATTTTGGCAAGAACGGGCTTTAAAAGGTTACTTGCAAACTTTAATTCCTGGTCAACCTTGACTTTTTCAGACAAGGCACCTCAGTAGAAAGAGTTATCGCCACCGCTTCTTTGGAACACGACCTCGGATACTATAGGTTCATCTATTTGTATCACCTTAACTCCCTCGGCTATCAAATGCTCAACTTCATTTAATACCAGCTTTACAACATCTTCACCCAACTCTTTTCTATCTTTATATGCATTTTGTGTTACTTCCTTAAGCCACATGGAACGAGTCAATATATACGGACTGGGTATCGTGATCTTATACATATCATCACTGATAAGTTCTTTCATAATATTGACCTCATCTTCAACCAGACGTGCACTTGTATCTATTTTACCTGTACATATAGGGTTGCTCATGGAGTTGTCCGAAGCATCCATTTGATTAAGACTTTGCTTGAAATCATCGGAATTAGCCGTTATTTCAAGTATTTCATCCATGCTCATCAGACTTATACCCTTTACCTGTTCTGCTACAAAGCTAACAAAATTATCTCTTCCAAGCTCTCCACAAACCGGAACATCAATGCCTGTGTTTTTTTGAAGCTCAACCACTTTTTTGGTTTCTTTTAGCAGTCTTTCGATATATGCCTTATTTTTATCCTTATCATCTAAAGCCTGTCTTTTTAGCTCAAGTAACTCGGGACTTCTAGGCATTGAGCCTATAAGTGTTGTACAAAAATTCGGATAAGTTCCCATATTTTTCACCTCGTATTATATAGTAGTAGTTTTTAGAGACCCTCTCCAAGGTCTTTTAACTATTAAGTCATAGTCCTTTTCTTTACCTCTTCTGCAGGTTTGACTATGATATATAAGATGCTGTGGATTGGTTTCAATCACCTACCACTCGATGGTTTAATGGAGGCTCCAACCACAGTCTCTTTGTTCATTTGTTAATCAGTTAGATACCGCATGACGGTTTATTTAGAACGAGGTTACAATCGCAAAGAGCATCTGTGGTTATAAAACAGTATCAAATACATTTCAAAGGAGTTTTTTTATGATTTACGTAGGAATTGATGTTGCTAAGGACAAGCATGATTGCTTTATCACCAACTCTGATGGAGAAGTGTTATTTAAAGCATTTACCATCACCAACAACTTAGATGGTTTAATGAACTTCATCAAAAGATTGCTTCCGTTATGAATGATGTGACAAAAGTAAAAGTAGGACTGGAAGCCACCGGACACTACAGTTACAATCTCCTCGGATATCTCATTGATAAAGGTTTGCCCACCCTATGTTATCAATCCGTTACATACAAATCTGTACAGAAAAAGTCTAAGCCTTAGACAGACGAAAACGGATAAAGTAGATGCCCGCACGATTGCTTCCATGCTTATTTCTGATGTGAACTTGAAGTCCTACTCAGACATATTTTACCACAACGAGGAGCTAAAGTCATTAACACGTTATCGTTTTTGACAAAGTGAAAAGAACGTGCCAAGCTGAAAACCTCCGTTTCAAGACTTGTCTGTATTCTTTTTTTCCTGAATTGGAAAAAGCTGGTTACTCAACTTCATATGGCATCTCATTTATGCAATGCTCTCTGAATTTCCCGGTGCAAAACAAGTAGCCAATGCTCACCTTACCAGACTTACCAATCTACTTTCTGAATCCTCAAAAGGTCGCTACGACAAGGAAACAGCAATCACATTTAGAGATGCTGCAAGAGCTTCTATCAGTTCAAATATGCCAGCGAAATCACTTGAACTGAAACACACCATTAAGTTGATTCAGGAACTTGATTCCGAGATTGACGAAATCGAAAATGAAATCAAAAATCATCATGGATGAAATCAACTCTCCGATTCTCAATATTCCTGGAATCAGTTATCGCATGGGAGCCATGATCATTGCCGAGATTGGTGATTTCAGTCGATTTGATTCTCCCGATAAAAATCTTAGCTTATGCCGGCTTTTTCGCCATCAACATATCAATCCGGACAACTGGATGGTGCTTACGCACATATGGAAAAACGTGGCTCCAGATACCTGCGATACGCTCTGTATAATGCCACCAAGTATGTCTGCCACTGGGACCCAACATTTTGCAGCCTATCTTGCTAAAAAAACGAGCGGAAGGTAAGCATTACAATGTTGCCATATCACACGCTGTAAAAAAGTTGGTTCGAGTGATTTATCATCTTGAAAAAACAAAGCAGCAATACATAAAAGCAGCTTAAACCTTTCTAATTCAATACTCCTTTTTGAGCACCTATCACGATGCTCTTTTTGTCATGCAGTTTTCAAGGTTCAAGGAACTCTAACTAAGTTTCCAATATATCTAAAATACATTTCTGTACTTTATTCAAAAAATATCATTTTAAGGCTTGACTTTTAATAGTTAGTCTCTATTATATATTAATAAAAATAAGGCTGTCCGTTAAGAAATAACTTTATACGTGATATTGTAATAAGCAATATCATCAAGCATAATATTCCTCTAACGGATCAGCCCTTAAAAACATTTTATGGGGTAATTACCTTTTCAGATGTTGTGATGATATCAACTACCTCTGCCATAGTTGTAACTCCACCCACTTTAAGTTCATCTTTTAATTCATAGTGATCAAGACATATACCGCATGAAAGTACCTTAACTCCCTTTTCTTCCAATACTTTAAGATCTTCTATACTTTCAGATCCGGTACAAGCCAGCTGAACACCTGAAGCATACATGATAAGGTGCTTAGGAACGTTATCTCTTCCCGCAAGCGTATGAATAAAACCTTCCATCAATTTCTCAAGAAGAATCTCATCATCTTCTCCGTGTCCCATGCCCTTACTTTTGATTACTACATCATATTCCTTTGACATAAAGTCCTCCTTTTTATCGCTGATTTTTAACAGCATTTTTTATTTTTATAAATAGATCCTCATAAATATATATTATTCATATTTATATTACTTTATGTTAAATAATATATATTGTAATACTTCTTTTTTTATATCCTTTTTGTCAAAACTCATTTTTATAACCAAAAAAATATTTTATATCTATTTTTTTTACATATATATGTTGTATCTTTACTACTAATTGTATGAAATAACTTCAAAAAAATGTCAATACCGATATTGTATAATATATGACGTAATTAAGATCAAATTTTCAAGATACTTACTCCTTTTTTTGCATAGTAAGTTTAAGTATTTAAAAATAGGCACTTACTTATCTATATCTTTATTTTAGAGTGAACTTTGAATGTTCAATATTCTGCCCTTACTTGAGGTACGGGAAGTTGAATATTTAAGATATAGGCGCCTTCTTATCTCCATCTTTTATATAATATAGATAAGCTTAAGTGCATATAAGTTTATCAGTTGCTTATTGGATCTACTTAGCATTGTCCTTGGCAGCGGTACAATCTATTTCAATAAGCGCAGCACCTATGTCTTTAAGAAATCTCGCTGTTCTTTTCATCTCCTTTGCAACTTTTTCAGTAGCTTCTACTCCACCGCTGTAAGACTCATTACATTCATCATCGCTAGCTACATTGCTTGAGGTTATATACCCCTTAAATTTTTGCATAGAAAAATCTTTTGCTGCATTTCTCATATTGGCATAAATTTCATTTGCCAATCTGCTATCACTTGATATAACTCCGGTTTTAGATTCTGAAGACATACTATTCTCCTCCTCGTATTTTTCTTGTAGTTTTTAATTATATGCCTATGTTTTCAGGTTCAATTATCATAATCCTTTGGTAATAAACTTTTTTAATGTAATATTATCAAGTAAATTTAATATTCCCTTACTCCTCCCTCGGTAAAATGGGATTTATAAACGACCAATCCAACTCTTCCGGCTTATAATATTTATAGTACTTATACCACTCTTCGGCACTATGTACCGTATGCTTTTGCCCGTCTATCGATTCATTACCCAACACTCTCATACCGTCAAATGTAGGCTCAAAGCCATCTTCTACTATATAAGAGGCTACTTCCTCATAACTTGGATTGCCTGTAAGCACCAGATTAATACGGGCGTTATTGTCCTCAGCTTTTAACTTCTCAACCTCAGCTTTTAGAGTAGGGAATCTTGAGTATAACTTTTCATTATTGATCGGGATCTCTTTTACATAAAATTCAATAACCCTGCAACCGTCCCAATAATTCATATTGTGTACAAACATTTTTTCCTGATAATGTATACCCGGTGAATTTATGGAAAAAAACTCCCATCTTTTAGCAAAAATTGCCACCTCTGCATACCGTAAATCTTTAAAACCGGACGGTTCCCTTTCCCTTATAATATATTCACCTGTAAGCAGGTTTACACAAAATCGTTTATATTTAGTTAATTTATACTCTGTTGTAGAATGAACTACATCTCTTATAGCAATTATGATATAGGGTTGTCCTTCTATTAAAGTGGTATCAAAATCATAAGCCGTTATACATATATCCTCCCCGCAATTTTCTACAAGAGGTTTTACATCTATTGTCTTTAAGAGTTCTTTCGTCCCTATATCATAAACTTTTACTATGAAATTTTTTATGACCGGATCCGGTATTTTGCTCTCTATCCCCGCCTCATTATCCTTTCGTATACGAATATAATTCATAGTTTCATACCTGGCATCCACATCTACTATATAGCGTGAAGGCACAGAGGGTCCTTCCGATACCACCTTACTTCCCTTATCTGTGTTTATATAGTAGTAATCATTCCCTTCCGTTGCAAAACCGCTACTGTAGTAAGTAGACTTGTAGCTCATTTCATCAACATATTCCACTTTATCAGGTTCTTTTTTATTACAGGATGTAAGCAACAGTAGAAGTAAACATAAGCTATATAGGATTCTATTCATAGTACCTCCCGGTGTTCGTCATTCTATAATGTACATAAAAATCTATACATAAATATTGTCCTTTGCTGAAAAATACCTTTCATAACAATATATTTAACTTAAGTATATATTGAATTTTATAAGCATATTTTTAATAGAAAAGATCATAAATATATCTGTCGACTGCACATAAGTGATTTTTTAATAACTTCTATACTGCATATTTTTAATAATATACTTTTATTCTTCTCTCGGAAATATCGGACTTAACCATGACATGTCCGCCTCCGGTAGATTACGATACTTAAACCATTCATCCGCACTGTGTACAGTATGTTCTTTTCCGTCCACTGATTCATTTTCTAATATTGTCATACCGTCAAATGTCGCTTCTTTCCCTTCATCTACCACATAACTCGCTAGTTCATCATAGCTTGGATCTCCCGTTAGTATTATGTGTACTCTTGAATTTTTTATTTTACCCTTACTTTTAAGCTCTTCAACTTCAGATTTCAGGCTTGGAAACTTGGAATACAGTTTTTCATTATTAGGTAATTCATCCAAGAAAAATGCCATATCCTTGCAGCCTTCCCAGTAAGTCAGATTTTCAATTGACATGAAGCGTTTGGAACCAGTAATGATATCTGAATTCAAATTGTAAAACTCAGATCTTGTACTGAATATTGTTGTTTCAGCACTCCGTCTTCTTCTAAAATCTACAGGTGAGATCTCACTCATCAAATATTTGCCTGTAAGCAAGTTTACACAAAACCACTTGTAAGTTATGTTTTTTTCTTCCTTTGTTGAATGTACGGTATCACACATAGTAATCACAAAATAAGGCTGACCTTTTATTGCTAAAACACCATAAGGAGATTCAACGATACATAACTCTTCACTTAAATTATCTAAAAACGGCTTTATATCTATACTTCTTACCAGTTTTTCGCTACCTATCTCGTAGATATTTACAATAAATTTATATATGTTAGGAGTAGGTATTTTAGCATTTACTCCATCCTCTTTGGCGTTTTCTATCTCACCGTACCATAAAGTCTGATAATCAGCATCTATATCTAATATGTAACGTGAAGGAATACTTATGCTTTCATACAAGTGTCTATATTCATCATCGGGTTCCGGTTCGCTTTCACTTACATTTATATAATAGTAATCATTACCTTCTGTTGCAAAACCGCTGCTGTAAACAGAAGATTTATAAAAACCTTTTTCAATATAGAAATATTCCTCTTTAGGGGTACATGAGCTTAGCAAAATAATAAGAATGCATAAAATAATTAAACTTTTTTTCATCATACCTCCTTAATATTCGTACTCTGATATCACTTTTCTAAAATCGATTTTTTTAGATATATCATATAGTTCCAAATGGTCATTGCACACTTTATTTATACTAGTAAAATATTTATCCAATTCTTCTATAGGAATATCATCTATATCTCCATTCCAAACATCCAATACCTTTTGCCTTCTTTCAACCTCAGCTTTATTTCCATTAGCTTTTTTTATGTCATCTTCCAAGATTTTTCCAATTTCATTCACTTGTTCTTGATTCATAATATTCTCATCTTTTATTAAATCCCCCAATTTTAAGTCTACAAGCTCTCCATCTTTGTAACTTTCTTCATATCTCCAAACCTCCAAAGCTCTAGCTGTATTAAGATTATATGCTCCGGCTAATACCAATTTAATTTCACCAATATCTGCAGTACTTACATATAATATAGCTACAGCCTTAAATCTATTATTCCTATTGACTATTTCTCCGTACTCTTCACCGGTCATAAATCTTGCACCTATCATCGCTGCAATATAATATACTTCCAATAAATAGCAGCAAATTGCAGTGATGTAAAACAGGCAATGGCACGTTTCACATCAATTCTATCTTCAGATTCCAGTATTGCATTGATCACTTTCTGTATTTCCTCATACTTTGAGGATACATTATCATACCGGACATAATATCTTCCTTTCCAATCTTTTCATCTTTTTTTATATGGAATATTAAAAGTAAACATAAGCTGAATAGGTTTAATTATAGCAAGTTTAAGTATAGATATAGGCACCTGCTTATCTCTATCATTCGTACGATAGAGATAAACTTAAATGCCTATAAGTTAATTAGTTGCTTGTTCCTTAATTTACTTAGAGTTTTCTATTGCCCTAATTTTGTCTGTTTTATTAAGAATATTACTTATATTTCTAATAAATTCGGCTGTTCTTTTCATTTCATTTGCAACTTTTTCAGTGGCTTTAACACCACCGTTATAAGACTCATTACATTCTATATCATCGAGCACATTATATGAGGTAATATATCCTCTGAAAGCTTCTATAGAAAAATTACCTGCCGAATTCATCATATTAGTGTAAATATTACTTACTGTTTGTGTATCATTTGATATGATCTCTGTTTTTGGTTTTGAAGACATAATTTATCCTCCCTTTAATTATAAAACTTCTAATAAAATACTATTATTGTTATAGCGTCAAATATCGCTTCTTTTCCTTCATTTACCACATAACTCTTCACTTATCCACATATCTATGTTTATCATCAGGTTCATGATCCCTTTCACCTACATTGACATAATAATAATATTTCTTTTCCTACTCCTCCCTTGGCATAATTGGATTTATAAACGACCAATCCAACTCTTCCGGCTTATAATACTTATAGTACTTATACCACTCTTCGGCACTATGTACTGTATGTATTTGCCCGTCTATCGATTCATTATCCCACACTCTCATGCCGTCAAATGTAGGCTCAAAACCATCTTCTACTATATAAGAGGCTACTTCCTCATAACTAGGATTGCCTGTAAGCACCAGATTAATACGGGCGTTATTGTCCTCAGCTTTTAACTTCTCAACCTCAGCTTTTAGAGTAGGGAATCTTGAGTATAACTTTTCATTATTGATCGGAATCTCTTTTACATAAAATTCAATAACCCTGCAACCGTCCCAATAATTCATATTGTGTACAAACATTTTTTCCTGATAATGTATACCCGGTGAATTTATGGAAAAAAACTCCCATCTTTTAGCAAAAATTGCCACCTCTGCATATCGATTTTTTTCAAATCCCACCGGTTCCCTTTCTCTTATAATATATTCACCTGTAAGCAGATTTACACAAAACCACTTATAGGGGGTAAGTTTATAATCTGCTATAGAATGAACTACATCTCTTATGTCAATTATGATATAGGGTTGTCCTTCTATTAAAGTAGTATCAAAATCATAAGCCGTTATACATATATCCTCCCCGCAATTTTCTACAAGAGGTTTTACATCTATTGTCTTTAAGAGTTCTTTCGTCCCTATATCATAAACTTTTACTATGAAATTTTTATGACCGGATCCGGTATTTCGCTCTCTATCCCCGCCTCATTATCCTTTCGTATACGAATATAATTCATAGTTTCATACCTGGCATCCACATCTACTATATAGCGTGAAGGCACAGAGGGTCCTTCCGATACCACCTTACTTCCCTTATCTGTGTTTATATAGTAGTAATCATTCCCTTCCGTTGCAAAACCGCTACTGTAGTAAGTAGACTTGTAGCTCATTTCATCAACATATTCCACTTTATCAGGCTCTTTTTTATTACATGATGTAAGCAATAGTGAAAGTAAACATAAGCTATATAGGATTCTATTCATAGTACCTCCTGTCATGGTTATAAGAGGATAAAGTATTTCGAAAATCCAATTCAATATCATTTCTATCTTTAACTCTATTTAAATACCTACTACAGTCCTCATTTATATCTATGATATAGTCAACTATCTTCATTTCCGACATTCCTTCTATATTTCCGTCCCATACATTCTTAAGCTCTACCCTGTGTTTGTATGCAACAGGATCCCCTTCAGCCTCCTTTATATCCTTGTCCAACTTTGCAGTAAACGCTTCTATCTGATCATTACTCATTATATTTTTATCTTTTATCAGATCTCCTAATGTCAGATCCCTTACTCCGGTACCGTCTACATCAGCCTCTACATACATCCAAGTTTCAAGTGCACCTGCCATATCTACGCTATACGGACCGTAACACACGAAATGCTTTTCTGTGTCTTTTCCTATCCTATATCCTCCTCCTTCATATAGTAATGAAGCCTTTTGACTTTCCTGTATGTTTTTCATGGACTCTTCTAATAATTTTCTGTCATTTTCATAATCTCCATATGTGATCATTAAATTTTTAGATAATGTCACCGGTTGCAGAGTTAAGATATTTATCTTATTTGCTATACCAATTTTGTCTTTTAATATATCCATAGTTGTATTTCGTAATTTTGCATTGCTTCCCGAAAAAGCTTTTTTTATACCAACTGACAGCATTGTAACCGTACTGAAAGTACCATTTACACTTGAAGCACCCACACCGTAAACTACATCTTCAACTGCTTCCATATCCATTTGCTCTTCTATTTTCTAATTTCTCAAAATAGTTGAAATTGATCTGACTGGCTACATCTGCACTTACCCTTGTCAGATATGTACTGATATCATTATCAAACTTCAACTCTTTATATGGAAGAAACCTGTTTCCAACAGGATCGTCACCCCTGCTTATTCCTCTATATTTCATATGATAATCATATGTTCCTTTATTGCTATCATAATTTAATTCTGATATTTCAGCAGTATCAAATCTATATATAATCTCTTCATTTATAGCATTCGACATTAAATCGGATATACTGCCATACAATATAGTTATTGCTTTTAACTTATTTATTCTATTTGCAGTTTCATTATATTCTTCATCTTCCATAAATCTTCCTGTTTTTTTCAAATTAACATGGTCTGTTTCTATAAGATGATCTGTAGCAACTTGTAGCGACAAAGCAACATTAGCTGCACGTCTTACACTGATCCCATCTTCCGATTCCAGTATTGCGTTGATCACTTTCTGTATTTCCTCATCAGTATTTTTTATCTTACCTAACCTATATAAATATTCTGTAATAAATGCTGCGGTTGAATCTACAAGACCATTATCTTTATTAGCAGTGGTGAATGCCTTCTTATAATCTTCCTCTCTTTTTTCTCTTTTGTATTCTTCTTTTTCTTCCTCTACATTTCTCAATCTATTTTGATACTCCATATATAAAGCATCTCTTTTCTCATCATTCATAATGCCTCCCAAATACTTGATCTTATTGTGAAAAAGGCTGTCACCTTAACAGATAAACACACTGATATCGTTAAATAATATACGGTAATGTTTTCTTTAATGCGACAGCACTTTTTAAGAATCATATAATAATTAAAATCTATTAATATGTCTCTCTTGGAATTATCGGACTTACCAAGGACATATCCACCTCATCCAACCTATAATACTGCCTCCAATCATCAAAACTGTGCACTTCATGCTCAAGTCCGTCTACAGAATCTTCTGCCGATATGGTTATGTTGTTAAATACAACCTCTCTTCCGTCTTCCATAATAAGTTCCATGATCTCTTCATAGCTGGGATTCCCTGTAAGTACGACCTCAAGTCGTGCCTTTTGTCCGTTCAATCCTTCCAACTTTTGCTTTAGGTCGGGGAACTTTTCATAAAGCTTGGTATTGTTAGGAAGTTTGTCTGTGGTAAATGAGATCTTTACACAGTCCTGCCAGTAGTACATGGAGGTTATAAATGGAGCGGATCGCATATTGTCTTGTAGGAATTTCAAAGAAAATATATCTAAGTATCTGCTTCTTGCAAGCAACCAGTCAGTAGTCATACTATCTTTAAAAACCACTTCTTCGGTATCAAGGTCTATGTATATCGTATTCTTTGTTAATAAATTTTCAGGATTATTATAATACACCTCTATAGAAGATATATGAAACAGGTCTACTCCAAAATATTCCTTTCCATCTATAGCTATGGTTCTAAACGGTGCCTTAGTTATAAAAGCTTTACCTACATTATCAAATATTATTTGCTTTATATCTATTGTTTTTATTAAATTACCACTTCCTATCTCGTACAGTTTTGCAGTCAGGTTATCTATAATAGGATTTTCGAGTTTCATCTTTGCACATAAATAATTGTGATTAAAACAAAATTCTAAAAAATCATATCTTGCATCTATATCAACTACATATTTTGACGGAATACTTAATGCTGCATATATAGTATCCTTATCATCCCCCAAAAGATTGATATAATAATAATCGTCTCCGTTTTTTGCAAAATCACTGTTATAATAATTACTTTTGTATATTCTTGTAGTTAATGTACCTTCTTCCTTGAATTCTTCCATCCTGTCTTTCTTTTTTTCTTGGCATGAGGATAGTAGTACTGATGTCAATACCGTCATTACAAATACAGTTATGACCTTAAATTTTTTACTCATTTTAACTCTCCTAAATGTATATGTTTCGGCTATACATACTTTTACTCTCTTGGAATTATCGGACTTGACTTGATCCCTTCGACCTCGTCTACTCTGTAATACTTTCTCCATTCATCAAAACTGTGTATCTGATGTTCCATTCCGTCTACTGAATCCTCGCTTTTTATAACAATATCGTTAAATGAGTATTCCTGTCCTTCTTCAGAAAGTACTTCCATTATTTCTTCATAGCTCGGATCACCGGTTAGTACTACAACCAATTCTGCATCCTTTTTCTCTCTCTTTAATTTGTCGATTTTTTCTTTCAGGTCCGGAAATTTTTCATATAATTTCTTATGATTTTCATTGATTTTATCTATATCTGCTGACGCTTCCACAACACCTTCCCAGGAATCATAAACCGATACAAAAAACTTCTGTTTGGCAAAATAAAGATATCCTGTTAAAAATTTCATATTTCGATCCTCATTCACTTTCAACTCACTCGGTATGTCACCTTCCTCAATACACTGTTTTGTTAATAAATTTACATATAAAATTCTTTGATTTGGAACGGAAACTTCTCTTATTTCTCTTGGTAAATGATTAATATCATATACCCGTATTCCTATATAAGGTTCTTCATCTATAAGTACTATATCATAATACTGTTGCTTTTACATTGCTTATACTTTTTCCATACTTATCCAATATTTCCTTTATATCTATAGTTTTCTCTAATTCTCCGCTTTCTATGTCATATAAACTCACTATCGTCTTTTTTTATATCAGAAGTAGGTATGTATTCTATATATTCCTCCATATCTCCTATATTAACTACAATTTCGTATTCCGAATCAATACCTACAATATACTTTTGAAGGTATGCTCTTCATTTCAAAAATTTTTTTATATCTTTCTTCATGCTTAATATTTATATAATAATAGTCATTGCCTTCTTTTTGCATAATTGCTGCTGTAGTAATTATTTTCGTTAGTGAAATCACGCATAAATAGTTTTATATTTTCAGCTTTCTCTTCAGGCGGCTTGTTGCATGACATTAATAATAAGATTGAACAGATACTCATTATCTTCATTAGTTTTTTCATCCACTTCTACCCCTATATATTTTTTACTCTGGACTTAATATAAACTATATTTTTTTCATAAAAAAATGTATACCATATACTTACATAATATATACTGCTTTTACTGTTTCAACGATTATATAAAGTATTATATTTCAGGCATGGTTACTTTTACCGGTGTAATGTATCATTGACTTTTAATTTATATCAGCAATATTAGGATAGACCTCAAAATCTCTTTATTATACATTTGTTGCCCTGCATTAACAAAGCAATAATAAGGTTAAATATCAATGATACTATGCACTGGTACTCAATTTATAATTATACTCAAAGCAGTTCACACCTTAAATCTTTTCTTCACTACTAATTCTCCTCAATATATTTTTTAATTTCATACCTGAAATCAATATCTTCTCCCGAATTAATACATTCGTTGTATGCATCTGTTATAGTTTTTATATGGGTATTAAGCTCTTTTACAGGTAGATCCAGCACGCTGATGCCGCCCATACACACTTTATATCCGTCTGAGCCTTCTCCTCCTATGGCATTTACAAAATTGTTCCTTGCTTCTTCAGAAGCGGCATCATAATCATCTTTAAAACCTACAAGTAAAAGCAAGCCGTCTTCTTCCCAAAAAATACCTGCTCTTATTGAAGCCGGATCAAATCTTCCTGATGAAACAACTTGCCTGGTTGAAGGGTCATTACCGATCTGGTATCCGCCTGTTGTAGAAAATATATCTTCTTCATCCGCTTCTTGAAAGTTTTCGACATGGATATCTCTTTCTATTTCTTGCATTGTATATTCGGGTGTTGCTTCAGTTGTTTCTTCAGTTGTTGCTCTTTCAGACTCTTTTTTATTGTTCTTTTTCTTCCTTTTTGATGATTTCTTTTTATTTGATGACTTCTTTTTACTTTTCTTAGCTTCTGTTTTTACACTCTCTTTATTATCCGTTTCCGACTGACTCGTACAAGCTGATAACAGTAATATAACCAGCGTGGCTATGTATATAAGTAACTTAATATTATTCTTTATTGTCTTCTTCATTTGATTCTCCTCCTTAATTGCTTTGTTTAATTTATATTTTTATTTTAACTTTCTTTGAAATATAGGGCTTAGCACAATATGCTGCATTTCACCTTTTACTGCACTAACAAATAAGGGATGCCAAATAACATCCCTTATTTATTATAATTAAATTCTTTTTTAAGTGCCTGTTTTGAGATTTAAGCCCTACTGATATCTGCATAATATGTATTATCCCATAACGATTTTTATTTTCTGCTGCACTGTTAAATTTAACATATTACGATATCTTTTTAATATAGCAATAGTTCATAATAATAGTTATATTCTATTATTAAATATGCTTATTCAAAGCAGAGGCTTTGTTTATAATTATCTTATTTTCGATAATTATAAAATAATATTAGTTATATTTCACAGGTAAATTAGATTCTATTGTAAATTTATCTTTTTAATACCTTTAATGCGATCCTTACTATATGTGCAATATTTCCGTCTCCTGCAAACCTATTTGTATCAGCAAAATTCTCTTCTATAGAAAACCACTCTAAAGGATTAAGTTCTTCCACCAAATCTATGTCCTTATCGAGTACCCCTGTATATATCTCCAATATAAATTCCTGAGGGTAGTATGTGGTATCCATCAGGTGGATAAGCTCTATAGAAGCTTTATCTATACCGCTTTCTTCATACAACTCTCTGTAAGCTGCTTCTTTGCTTGTTTCATTCTCTTCCACTTTGCCGCCCACAAAGTTGTATAAGCCTTTATAAGGTCTTTTCATTCTCTTGCAAAAAAGAATTTTATCAACGCTTTTATTAAAGACAACTATGCAATTGTACTTCCCAAAATTCATATTTCGAAACCTCTTGATTTTTACATATTAAACACGGTGTTTTTTATATATTTATAATGGTATTATAATACATTTTATCGCTGTACTGTTAAAGTTTTTACAGATGCGATTTCTCAACGGGCAATTACTTTACAAAGTGATATATCTTGTTATTTTAAGCAAGACTTATTATGTCGGATAAGATTTCATCCAAGCGTTATTCTTTTGCAAGAGAACTGTTTGAAGAACTTGATAATGGGGATTCGTGATTATGTTGGAACTTCAAACACTTCATTAAAAGCTGCTCCGAAAAAATCCCTTCTTCCATTTCACAGATGTCGCTTTTAATATTAAACTCTGATTTAAATCCATACGGAACAAGCCCTACATCCGCCTCTTCCACCATAGATATGTCAAACTCGCTGTCTCCTGCCGCAATTATAAACTCTGCTTTTAGGTACTTTCTTAATCTTTCTATAGCATTGCCTTTGCTAAGTGATGTAGGCAGCACATAGACTTTTTCTTTGTTGTTGAATACATTTACAAGGCTTTGATCAAGTATTTCTCTTAATTCATTCACCACTTCCTGCGGCTTATCACACTTTGTAAATACGAACAAGTCCTCAATATACCTTAATTCAAATGTTCTTCTCTTATCTTTCTCCAAGTATTCCAAAGCCTTCTTAACCTCTAGGTTACTTCCTTTAGCAAGTTTTAAAGACTCCTCATACCAGTCCTTATCTTTTTTGCCGTCTACAAGCAACACGCTGCCGTTACATACCAAGGCATAGCGGAAAGACCCTATTCTTAAGTCTATTCTGTCATACTGCTCCTTGGTTCTTGTGGATGTAGGTATGATCAAGTATTCTTCTTTGACCTTTTTCAAAAGCTCATAGGTCTTATCGGTAATAAATGATATCTCTCTTCCTTGATACAGCTCCACATTCATCTTAGCATCTCCCAGGTCGTGTTTATAAGAATAAATAATGGTGTTATCAAGGTCTGTACATAATATTTTCATTCTGTTTCTTCCTAACTAAAAGGGTGCAGCTATGTACCGCACCCTTTTTATGTTTCAATATCAATGTCACTATCTTAAATTATTTTTTTGATACAAATGCCTTTCTTACAAGGTCTACCGGTATTATAAGCACTGCTAAAAGTATTGAAACTATAAGTGCCTTAGGACTTAACATCGTAGTTTCGAATACCTTTCCGCCTGTCTGGATAATAATAGTCTGAAGTATGAAGATAGCTCCCATGACTCTTATAAAGTTCTTATTTTCACCTATATGCTCAAATAAATTGAACTTTTCCGATCTTGTATTAAAGCTGTTAAATATAATTGCATATATGAAGAAGGCGAACATAAATGTCTTCTTGTAAAGTTCCGGATCAGCCACATCAGCCGGTGTTACAAAGCTTGTGATACCGCCGATATTTTCAAGTATCAATATTGCTACAAGAGTGATAAATACCGAACTTGTACCTATAGCGGACTTAATATATGATGTCAATATATTGTCTTTTCTTTTTACCGGGGGCTCTTGCATATATCTGTCAAGTATAGGCTCTCCACCGAATGCCATAGCTGCCAGAGTATCCATTATAAGGTTGATCCAAAGAATCTGTACGATGGAGAAAGGCTCAGTCCAGCCGAGTATTGGTGCGATAATATTCATAAGCAAAGTTGCTATATTTATAGTAAGCTGGAAGATAAGGAACTTTCCTACGGACTTTGCCATGGTTCTACTGTTAAGTACGCAGTCCTTTATGGAAGTCAAGCTGTTATTAAGTATGACCACGTCTCCGGCTTCCTGTGCAACAGCCGTACCGTCTCCCATAGCGAATCCTATATCTGCCTGCTTTAATGCCGGAGCGTCATTAACTCCGTCTCCCGTCATACCGCAGACATTGTCAATATCTTGTGAAAGTGATACGAGTCTTTTTTTATCAAGAGGCTTAGCTCTGCTTACGACACGAAGATGAGGAAGTACTTCTTTAAGTTTTTCATCCGACATGGCTTCAAGTTCATCATGAGTAAGTACGACATCGCTTTCCTCGTTTTTAAGTATACCCGCCTCTTTTGCGATCGCCACTGCTGTATCTTCGGCATCTCCGGTGACCATAACTACCTGTATACCCGCATCATTAAGTATTTCAACCGTTTCTATGGCATCTGCTCTTACATTGTCCCTTAAACAAAGAACCGCCATAAGTATGGTCTTGCCGTCAACTATTTTTACTATAGAAAGAAGTTTCATAGTTCTTTTTGCCTGTGCAAGTATCTGCTCTTCAACTTTCTTTCTGTTATCCGCTGTGAATTCCTTAAGTTCTCCGTTTTGAAGTACGTAATGTGTTATCTTGTCGATAATATTTTCAGTTGCACCCTTCCAGTATATCAAACCGTTCTTAAGCTTTGCCGTAGCACACTTTTTCTCCGAGTCAAAGCCGCTGATATCTTCAACCTTATCAGGGTCGTTATTGGAATCGTCATAGCCATGGTGCATAGCATAGGTAAGCAAGGCTCTGTCCATGTTGTTACTTCCTATTACTTCTCCCTCGGCTGATATTTTTGAGAGATTGTTAAGAGTTATAGCTTCTATAAATTCATCGTTGTCGATTTTATCTATGATCTCTCCCTCACCGTTAATAAACTCAACTAAAGACAGGTTACCTTCGGTAATCGTTCCGGTCTTATCACTGAACAACACATTCATATATGCGGAATCAGAGAATGCTGCCTTATGGCTTACAAGTATATTCTTCTTGTGCATTGACTCCGTATTCATTGACTGAACCAGACTGTTCATCATAGGAAGTCCTTCAGGTACTACCATGATGACCATAGTTGCCATCAGCATGACCGCTTCTGTAAGTGTAAGCAATATAAATGACAATGTACGGGCATCGGAACTTACTCTCATAAGCGTAAGCACTATGTGCAATATTCCAACTACGGTTGCCGCTATAACACCTATCTTACCTATTCCGGCAGCCACCACTTCAAGCTTAAGGCTTGATGTGTCTTTTCTTTCTTCTTCACTGTCATCGGTCAAGGCTTTATTGATCTTACCAAGCTCGGAGTCATCACCTATAACCGTAGCTACCATATAGCCCTCACCGGAAATAACAACAGAGCCCATAAATACCTTATGTAAAGAACCGTAGTCTGTAGACTCGGCTTCTTCCATGTTCTCAGTCGCATTCTTATCGGCACTTCTCGACTCACCGTTAAGTACCGCCTGTGATACCTTGATACTTCCGTCAAATAACAATCCGTCTACCGGTACCTTATCACCGCTTTGTATAAGTATGGTATCACCTTTTACTATCTCGCTTGTTAAGATATTTACTACTTTTGCGTTCCTGATCACCTTGGCAAAGGTTTTGTTGTACTCTTCTTGAAGTGCCTCACTTCTTGAGGTATTCCTATATTCGGAAAGTGTACTGAATCCTGTTGCAAGAGCGATAGCTGCAAGTATACTTATTATTTCAACTATATCATTATCTCCTGCAAGTGCCGGTACGAACATTCCCAAAACCGCCAAAATTATTTTCAGTAATAACGCACCGCATAATACCTTGATCCATATATCGTTAAAGGCGGTAAGAAACATTGACCAAAGTGATTCTCTTTTCTTTTTAGCCAACTGATTGCTACCGTATTTTGATTTGCTTTCCTCAACCTGTGAGTCGGACAATCCCTTTAACAGTATATCCCTTTTTATATCAGCCATATTTTTAAAATGACCTCCTCTTTTCAATTCTTTATTGACCGGGGTAGCATCAATAAAATAATAAAACCGATCAGTGCTTGATTTTTAAGTACAAGTCGTCATAGTGGGCTATATTAAAACAAACTTGAATTCCCGTAAATTAAGCGACATTCGCTTTGTTATTTCAAAATACTACTCGCATATTATATAAAAAGAAGGGCTTTTAGTACAGCCCCTCTCATTAATCGAATCCGACTTATACGATCTACATATATCTTTGACAAAGATCTTTAAGCCACAGATCTGTTGTCCCCTGTCCTATTGCACTGAATTTCCATTCACCGTTATGTCTGTAGACTTCTCCGAAGATCATCGCAGTCATACCCGAATAATCATCCGTCAGGTTGTATTTATACATCTCGTTATAATTTCTTCCATCCACCAGACGTATGAAAGCGTTGCGTATCATTCCGAAATGCTGTTTACGAGGTCCCGCATCATAGATATTTACTACCATGACTATCTTATCATATTCTTCCGGTACTTTGACAAGTCGATAATAATCTGCTCGTCATCACCTTCTCCGGCTCCCGTAAGGTTGTCACCCTGATGGCTTACGGAACCCGATCTGTGACTTAGGTTTCCGAAATAAACCACATCATGCTTATCAACAAACTTGCCGCCTCTTAGCATGATTGCAGATGCATCACAGTCTATCTGCTGACTTGACGAACCGAATCCGAAAAATCCTTTTCCCGATGACTGTCCCACTTCATCCCAACCAAGTCCTACTATGACCTTTGCAAGACCGGCATTATCTTTTGAAAGACTTACTTTTTGTCCTTTTTGTAAACTTATAGACATATATATTTTCCTACTTTCTTCCGGCTTTCCACTGCATTCCCCAATTAAATGCCTTATCCAACTCTCTGTGTCCCTGATAGAATTGTACTATCTTTTCAACACTGAATGTCTGATCGTTTTGGTTTTCAAAGAGGACCAAGCCACACATGATATTAGATGAATTAAATGTATCCATCTTTACAACTATGTCTTCCGCTCCCGGATATTTTATTGTTACGGTTGCATCAGCCTGCTTCCAGTTGGCAACTCCTTCATATATAAATGTATATACCAATACTCTCTTAATGTCCGATAACCTGTCTCCGTTGATTCTGAGGTTCTCTCCCGCAGCTGCGGCTCCGGTACGGTCATCTCCGTCAAGAGAGATAAAAGGAGGATTATTCAGGCTTCCGAATGCATTACCGAGAGCCTGTACCGCACCTTTTCTTCCGTCTTTAATTCATAAAGACAGCCAAGATCGAGATCTATACCTTCACCGCCCCCAAGTAATGAAGACAGAAAACCTTGCTTCTTAGGTGTTGAGTTCCAGTTAAGATTTACCAGGATCTCACCTAAACTTGCACTTCCTTTCTTCTCAAGATTTACTTTTTGACCTTTTTGTAAACTGATAGACATATATCCTTCTCCCCTTAACCTACTTCTACTCCGAAATTATTGCAAAGTGCAGCAAGTCCGCCCTGATATCCGCTTCCTATTGCATTGAACTTCCATTCCGCACCGTTTTTATAAAGCTCGCCGAATACTGCGGCTGTCTCTATGGAAAAGTCTTCTCCGAGATCATATCTTAAAAGTTCCGCTCCGGTAGACTCGTCCATGATCCTTACATAAGCATTGGATACCTGACCGAAATTTTGATGTCTTGATTCAGCATCATAGATAGTAACAGTAAAAGCTATCCTTGAGATATTCGCAGGAACTTTTGAAAGTTCTATTCTTATCTGCTCATCGTCTCCGTCTCCGACTCCCGTAAGGTTATCTCCCATGTGTCTTACACTGCCTGAAGGATGTGAAAGATTTCCGAAAAATATAAAATCATCCTGACTTGATACTCTTCCCGTATCGGCAAGCATGAATGCTGCCGAGTCAAGGTCAAAGTCTCCACCGGTATCGAATCTGTTCACATCCCAACCGATACCTACCAATACATTATTAAGTCCGGGGTTTTCTTTTGTAAGACTTACTTTTTGCCCCTTTTGTAAATTAACCGGCATTTTTATCCTCCTATGCTACATCTATACCGTAATGTCCGCAAAGTGCAGCAAGTCCGCCCTGGAATCCGCTTCCTATAGCATTAAACTTCCACTCTCCGCTGTGTCTGTAAAGCTCACCTACTACTACGGCTGTTTCTATAGAGAAATCTTCTCCGAGGTCGTAACGTATAAGCTCCTGTCCTGTAGATTCGTCAACCAAACGTATGAAGGCATTGGATACCTGACCGAAGTTTTGATGTCTTGATTCAGCATCATAGATAGTAACAGTAAATGCTATCTTCTCTATATTGGCAGGTACTTTTGAAAGATCTACCTGTATCTGCTCATCATCTCCTTCACCCGCTCCTGTAAGGTTATCTCCCATATGGTTTACAGACTCGCTTTGATGCTTTAAGTTTCCGTAGAATACAAACTCCTTGTCTGTAGGGCATTTACCGTCCGCACCTAACAAGAATGCAGCAGCATCAAGGTCAAAATCAACACCTGAGTCGAACGCATTAACGTCCCAACCAAGTCCTACCATTATGCTCTTAAGTCCTGGATTTCCCTTTGTAAGATCTACTTTTTGTCCTTTTGATAAATTAATTGGCATATTAAAAGCCTCCTTTTTTTATTAATTTTATATATTTCATATTCATAATACTATCTTAATAATTCATTATCTCCAAACATTATCCTCTGCCTAAACTATCTTCTGTTTGCCTGAGGCATATGATAGTTTCTGTTAAAGTCTTCTTTTATAGCCTCGAGTCTTGCCTGATCGTCTATTCTCTTTCTTCTTGCCTCTTCCTGTATCCTCTTGGTTTCTTCAATACCGTTGGTTATTGTTCTCCATGTAGTCTCAAGAGTCTCTATCTGTATTGAACTTCCCGATGCAAGACTTGCTGTAGTCTTGGAGATATCAACAGTGTTTTGTGCGTTCTTGATAGCATCTCATTGGTCTTTTTATCAAGTTCGGACATAGCTTCCGCCTGAATTTTTTGTCTCTTGAGAAGTATAGCCTGTGCCAATGCCTGCTTAAATACCGGTAATGTAACTATAAATGCGGAATTGATCTTTCTTACAAGGTTGTAGTTGCTAAACTCCATAGTCTTTATCATAGGGATGGATTGCATAGCAACACTTTCAGCAGTTCTAAGATCCTGTGTTCTTTGCTCCATCATCATAAGAGCCTGATTGAGACTTGTAAGCTCGAACTGTACGGATTGATCTCCGCTGGTCTCCATGTACTGCTTTCTTTGCTCGATGTATTCCTGTATTTCTTTACAAGCCTGCTCACCTGCAAGAATGTATTTGACTAGCTCATGATAAAAATTCACATTGGTCTCGAACATCGTATTTAATTTACGATTTGACTGTTTTATCTCGGATTCATAGCCCTTTAATTGCACATAGATCTTATCGACCTCGTCTCCTAGAGTATGATATTTTGCAAGGATCTTATCAAGCTGTTTTTTTAAGTTGCCAAACCACTTTGAAAAAAGACTCGGATTATCCTTGATCTCCTCGATATCAAACTGATCCATGATCTTTGCAAGAGTCTTAAGCATCTCACTTGTCTCATCAAGTTGAGACATATTCATACTTCTGAGTACCACATCGGATGCCTTGGATATCTCTTCAGCCACATCCGCACCGAATGAAACTATAGTTTCGAGATTATTCACCTCTATAGTACTTACGATACGGTCAACCTCCTGCGAATCGACCAGATCCGCACTCATCTGCTGCCTGTCCGCTATAATATCGTATTGCTCAACAACTTCGATCTCGCCCTTGGTTGCGGGAAGTGCCGCCTGTTCGGGTGTTGTCGTACCCGAAGTTATAGATGCAGATTTGCTAAAATCAAGTCCCATGTTAATTACCTCCCAAAAAGTTTTTCACGCCATGTCATGCGTCTGCCCTGTGAAGGAACGCTCAAATTCGGCACCTGCATATCGTATTTGTACTCGCCTATTTGATGTTCTTCAATAATGTTACCGTTGAAATGCCTTTCAATACTTTGATAACCCGTAGGTACAAAGAAAACGATATCAAATCCCACCAGATTCAAAAATGCAGTAAGTATAGAATCTTCAAGTGATATCACAGTCTCACCGGTATTGATATATACCAGCTTGGGATTTTTCTTCGTAAAATCAAAATTCTGTATCAATCTGATTATCTCTTTAGGTAAATTCAAAACCTGAGCTATTATAACATACTCCGTTCCGTTTACACCTGTATTTTTAATTAACTTTTGCTCTATCAAATTTCTAAGTTTTTCGAATATCAGGTCCTGTATATCATCTCTGAGTATTCCGTAGGTATACTTCGGATGATTTTTTATTTTTTCGATCTGCAACCTTCCGTTTTTATAGAATTCCGCCACATGCTCTTTCATGGGGTTTTCATCCGTAGGATTTATGAAAGGTGCTTTTTTTATTACAAATGTTTCGGGTGTAATAAGTTCCCTTACCGATTCCCAATACTTTATGACAAGTCCGTCCTTGACTCCGGATATTTTAGAAAAGATCACCGGAATATTAACCACGGAGTCGACCGTACTGAATCCCGGTCTGTACTTTAATTCCTGATCCCATAAGATCTTGATTTCTTCATACATGGTCTGCAAACTTATGGAATTCGCTTTGCCGTACTGCCTGTTTCTGTACATACCGCTGTCCTGATACATAATGGAATCAAGATCTCTTTCGGCATGATATGCCATAGTTCCCATTCTAACATGAGAGCTATCCTCCGGGTATTTATCTACAGAAAGGCTTTCCGGATAATTTTCTTCATATAAAAATTTATCTTCCAGACAGCACTTAACATTAAGATTAGGGCAAAGTATCAGTACGTCTATAGGAAGTTTTGCCAAAAAGCTTAAAAATAAAGCCTCGTTACTGTCCTTGCATCCGCCCATGTATATAAAGCAACCTATCTGAGGTACTTTCCAATTGGCAAAAAGCTCCGGCATATACCTTTTCATCCAACAGATAAGATATACCGCTTTGTTGGTGAGTTTATGAATGTTTTCGTTATCCTTTTTCGACTCGGCAAGCATAATATCCACAAAGGCTTTATGCATTATCCTTTGCAGTTCTATATTGGCAGTATACTGTATATTGACCGATAGGTTCAGTATCAATTGATCTAATTTTGTATAGTTATCTCTCTTTATACCTGCGATTTCTTCCGGTGTGGGTCTGGGTATCTCCCCATTGACTATAACAAGCATCCTTTTTGAGTTTTTAAGCTCCTGCTGAAGCTTAAATAAGTCGTTCACATAGGTAAGCCTATCCTCTACACCGTTTATTCTGCAAAACAGATTATAGAAAAACCTCTCATCCGTTCCCCTTAAAACCGGACTTTCAAGTATATCTTCGAACGCCTTTCCCCTGATCCAGGCATTAGTGCAATTTGTCACCTTCGCAGGAATACCGTAAAGTCTTTCGTTGTTCATATCGTTTTGGATCTCTTCACGAACACTTTTTAACGAATAACCGGCAGGAAATGGGGTGCCTTTGGAAAACTCTAGGTTATAAGACAGCTTTGATTCGGGATCTACCTTAAGGTATCCCTCATCCCCGTTATATTGCAAAAGTACCACATCACAACCGGCACCCGAGAGTATGGATATAAGCATAAGTTCATAATGACTTATATCTCCCTCATACAAGATCTTTGGAATATTGTTTTCTCCGAGTTGATTGACTATTCTTTCGAATTTGTAATACAGCCAGCACATGAATTTAATATATGCATTTTTAAGCATATTTTCGGTCTTACCTTCCTTGTGCATCGTATACAGGGAATTGTATATTGAGCCTGCAACATTTTGTCTTTGAAAGTCATTCATACGGGAAAGCCATTTTTTCAAATGTGATGATATAAAGCTCTCACTCATCTGAAAATCATTTCCCATCATCTCGTTATAGAACGCCAGATTCTTCTCATCGGGATTTGGTATCTTGCCTTCTATCACAACTCCTGTCCGTCTTGCCGCATCATAGTATTTTTTTATAAATTCTCCTATTTCGCTTGAATATGAATTTATCCTGTAAAAATATACACCCTTTTGGGGTCTTTTATCCAGTTCAACAAAATAGTCATTAAGGTTTTGAATCTTTTTGTGTTCTAACATAGAGTATTCTCACCATCAATATCTTCTCATCTTATTTTTATTCAACACAAAGCCCAATCCGGCTCCTATTATACCGCCCAATATATGTGTAAGGTTTGATATGTTGTCTCTTATAAAAATACCGCTGTATAACTGCTCGCCTCCGTAGATGATCGCTACCAGTATGAAAGTCAGAGGAATCTTGCCGTCCTCAAAGCTGGCAAATGATGAAAGTAATATAAATGCAAATACTACTCCGCTCGCTCCGAGAAGCCTTGAGTAAGGAAACAGCAAAAAGTGAACCAAGCCGGTCACAAAAGCAGTCGCCAGTATTACAAACAATATATTTGCAGATCCGTATTTTTCTTCCAAAAGCGGTCCCACTATAAGTAATATCATTATATTATTCATAAAATGTATCCAATCCGCATGACCGAGTACATGCCCGAAAAGTCTGATATACGTAAGCGGATTAGCCAATGACGATCTGTATACACTGAATAATAACCTCGTTGAAGCTCCCATGCTTATCCTGTCGATCGCCATCACTATAAAGCAAAGTATGGTGAATCCTAAGATCACCGGTGAATTAAATGATAATTGTAATCTTTTACCACTGGAACTCATCTTCTCGTCCCCCTTATACATGTTATTTTTGCATGAAATTGTATCATATATAAGGGGGGTTTTCAAGTTTTGGTGGGCGAACCATCAATCAACAACTCTGGTCCATTTTATATTTGGTTCCTTACAATATAAACATTCTTCATTTTCTCCATTTATCTGTCCGCATTTTTTACAATTCCAGTGTGCTTTGCCTAAATAATTGGCATAATTGTGAACTTTTCTTTTCGGAGAATAGACTCCATCTAAAATAGTATATTCATCAAGTTTTTTTATATCAGTCAGTTGTTTTTGTGCAAAGGAAATTAATATTTCTTGTATTTTTCTTTCAATTTCTACAATACCTGTATTATCAATTGCCCTTCTCAGCTGATACTCCGTTATACACTCATCTCCTATATAATACTTTTTTCCCATCTCATTATACAAATCAATGTATTGCAGTATACTTTTACCGTTGTCCATATACTCATGATAATTTTGACTTACGTGTCTCTCCTGTGTTTTAGTTAAACTTTTTGAGTTTAGTTTCAACCTCAATGTTTTTGCCGATAATGCTGACAACGGAAAAATATCAAATTCTTCAATTCCGTGTTCTTTTATGTAACTCGTTGCATTTTTTATTGTGTCCGATATACTCTCTTTTTCTTCATCCAACATATCTATCTTATTAAGAACAAATATGATTTTAATATTTCCCTTCTTTTTAACATAATCTATCACCATTTCAAGTAATATTTCATCATCGTTGGTTGCAAGCTGAGTAGCATTCAATATATAAACTATAACTCCTATGTTCAATTGTTCAAGAACTTCTTTAGTCCTTTCTCCATGCCTTACATCACCTGAATTATTTACTCCGGGGGTATCCACTAAAACTATTGATTTGTCAGTATTGATCAATGTAGTAATATTCTTTACAATAAGTACATCTGTTACATCTTCATCTGCGTTAATATTAAATACGGTGTCGGCATTAATGATATCAACAGCATATTTGTTTCCGTCATTCTTTTTAATATATGCTTTTGTATTAAGATTACCCGGGATATTTATAACCGCCAATGCTCTGGCAGTACAAGCTTCATTTTTTTCCGGCAGTATTTCTTCAGATAAAATTGCATTTAAAAAAGTGGACTTACCTGAACTCATAGTAGCTACTACGCAAACCGGTATTATTTCATTACTGTTTATATCAAATACTCTTAACATAAATTTTCCTTTTATCTATACCATTTAATAGTTGCTATTTAACAATATCTAAGTCCATATTTTACACCAATAGCTCTATATAACTTTTAAACTCTCCTACATTCAGATACTTCTCTTCTCTTGCACCTCCGAGTATGGGAATAGGTTCCAGTACATAACATTGACTACGATTTATCTTTCCGTATTTTTTAATCGCTGCATTATATAATTCCATGTCTAAAAAGTCATTTCTATACTCGGAATCTTCTAAATTAGAAAAAAAGAAATCCGACCCTGAGAGCATAACTGTATAATTATCTTCCGTTAATTTATATAACATGATATATCCGTCTTCCCATGATAAAATATCCCCAAAAACAGTACTTGCAAAAGGTATGCCGTTATGCCATATTGGAGAATTTTTAAGTATCTTGGATATTTCTTCTATCTCATTTACCTCTAAAAACCTTATATACCCATCGACTAAATCTTCTCCACGCTTTTCTATATAGTCTTTTAAATTTAACGGTAACTCATTAATAAATTCCATAATTAAATCTCCTTAAACTACTACCAACTTTACATTCATTTTCGTATTTTCTAATTCTCCTCTATCCTTATCCTTAGCATACTCATCTACATTTTGCTTAAGATGTTCTACTCGACTTCTCCATTGTGATCCGATAGAGCTGTTTACACCCTCATCTCCCATACCGGAAACTTTTGAAGGATCACCACCGGCTATTTGGTCAGGGTTGTGCAAAGCAGCCTGTTTCTTAATCCATTCCTGGGCTTCAGCCTTTGCCTCACTATATGACATACCTTTTTTCTGATTACTTTCAATCCTGCTTTGTAATGCTTTCTCTCTTGCAATTTCTTGAGCTTTTTTTCCCTCAGATATATCACGCCCATTACCGGTTTCTGCCCTCCTTTTTTCATAGGCTGCACGGTTATCCATATTTTCTGCAACTGTTTGACTATTCAACCCTCGTTCCTGTCTTTTTAATTGACGAATAAACTCCTCTCGGTTCATTCCTTCAGGACAGATAAATTTGATAATTATCGGCGGTTCCATTTTTTTCATTTTTTCCGCATCTTGATTCTTATTTTCACCGGCTTTATTATCTTTAGGAGTATTTGATTCTTTATTCTTTATTTCTTCTTTATCTTTGTATTCTGTTTCAATATCCGCTTTGCCTTTTTCTTCGGAATTATTTTCTGTCTTATTATTGTCTTTTAGCTCTGTGCTATCCTTATACTCTACTCCCTCTTTCTCCTCTGCATTGTATTTAGGTTCAGTTTCATATTTTAGCTCTGTGTCAACATCAGCATTAGAATCTACTTTATCTTCTATTCCTATTTCTCTCTCCGTATCCGAATCGATTTCTGAATTTAAGGGTTTATCCAGTTCGTCTAACAAAGTATCTTCATAATACTGCTTAGGACTTTCTAAGTTTTCACTAACATCATGCGAAGAAAAACTTTTGTCCAGTTGATCAATAGTTTCTTGTTCACCTTCTAAGTTTTCAGAGATTCTATATTTAGTTTCTAAAATATCACCTATTCCTTCTATTGACATTGCTGTACCTCTTTTAATCTTTCCACTGCGTATTTACGCCACTTAGAATAAAGTTGAATTTTTTTCCTGTTTTCCTTTACCATCTTACGCATAATACATTGGGTAACAGCCAATTCAAACTCTGTTGATATTTCACCTGTTACTGCTTTTAATCCATTATGAACCTGCTCTTGGACTCCATTTACTTCTTCGATTGACAATAATGTATTTTTAAAATTATCATACAACACTATCTCACAAACAACCTCACTTAACTTCTCAAATGAGTCTTCATAAAAAACACTTGGACTTAAGTTGTTTTCAAGCTTTTCAATTGCATCGGTAATAAGTATTTTGTTCTCTGTTGATAAGTTAATAAGATCCATATTTTTTCTTATAAAGTCCGGCGAGATATCCCAAGTTTCGCTTACTCTATTTCCCAAAAAAAGCATAGCAAGCATTCTTCTTACATCTTTTTTTAATGATTCCGTATCCACAGATCTATACACAAATATTTCTTCGGTAATATTTGCCTTATTTATCTTACATAAGACCGGCTCAAGCCAATTATTTTGATAAACGACCGCTATGCCCTTAGAAAGTCTGGCAAGTTCAGGAATTTGCTTATCAGACATAGCAGCTGATTTTCCGGCTTGTTGTCTGTCACTTTCCTCAGGAAGACGCATTATAATCTTTGTATTGGTATTTCTTATTGCTGAAATATCAATAGCATTAGGCGATTGGTCAACTATGATAAATCCTTCTCCATAGGTTCTCATTTCAGCTATTGAATTTGTAAGCATTTCAACTGATTTTCCTGCCATATCAGAGCCTTCCAAACCACTGCTTCCCTTTGTATTTCTTAATAGATTATGTGCTTCTTCTAAAACTGTAACATGCTTTAATCTTTGATTCATATTGCCGTTTGCACAGGACATCCTATACTCATTCAACTTCATAACAACAAGTCCCATTATTAGAGACTTTGTTTCCTGAGAACCTATTCTGCTTAAATCTATAATACAATTCTCATCAAATAGTATTTGAGGACTTATTTCATTGGCAGTAAATATTTGACCGTTTATTCCGTTGGTTAATGAATTAATACGGGTAACTAAAGCTCCTGTATAGTCACCTTTATTGTCTTGTGAATAATCGGATGAGTTTAAAATATTTCTAATTTGCATCTGAACATCTTTAAATGAAGGATATACCGGAGTATTAAATGCACATTCCGAACTTTCCAAGTCCCATCCACACACCTTATAAGCCTGTAAAACAGAGTCTTTGAGTATAGCAGGCATAGCCGCATACATAGGCCAACATACATTAAATATTTCTATCAGTCTGTCTACATGCTCAAGCACATGTATTTCATTAGGAAAAGCAAAGGGATTGATTTTTAATAAATCAGATATCTTACTGTTTGTTCCAAATACATATACTTCCTCGTCATTTCCAAATACATTTTTATATTCACCTTTTGCCGGTTCAACAATAAGAAATTTCTTTTCCTTTTTAACTAATTCTGAAATCACTTGGTATACTGTATTTGACTTTCCCGAACCTGTAGAGCCTGTAATCAACATATGGGCGGATAAACTCTCAACATCAAGATGAACCTTGGTTTCTTCCGGCTTTCCCATGTGATATATACAGCCTAAAGAAATAGTATCACCTTTTCCATAAGCTACATCATCGACATCAATATTCCTTGCAAATGAAACCATCTTATTAACAGACAAGCCCTTAACAGATTTTTGAGGCAGCCCTGCAGCAATCACCAGTTCATTACCGCTTAGCATCGCAGATGGTGTAATATCAATAGTTCTTGATCCCGATTGTATCTCAAAGACCGGATGGATTAATTTTTTTAAGTATGATTCGATTCCTTTGTTTTTAAATGTATCTATCCAAGTATTTATACTGTAGTCTTCTACCGTATTTTTCTTTCCCCTACATAATGATTGCAAGGTACTTGCTAAGATCTTACTTGTTTGAACATCATCTGCCAAGCAATATGTAGCAGCAGACCATAATCCCGTATCCTTAGCATCTTCAATTCTTTCTATTTGTTTTTCTATGTTTTTTAATAGATCGATTACCCTTTATTATCCCTTACAAGTTGCAAGGTCTTGCCTGTTGTTGTAGTGAATGTATCTGTAGTACCCTTGGTTGTACTTGTCCCTCTTGTATTGCTTTGGGAGTTTCCCTTAGAAATACTCTCAGAGGTGCTTTGTGAGCTACTTTCAGAAGTTCCTCTTTGTATACTTTCAGATGTACTTCTCCCCCCACTCAAATAACCCACAGGTAAGCTTATAGAAACACTCACACTTTTTGACTTCGATTTTGATCTTGACTCTGAAGTTGTATGACTTGTTGAACTTCCGACTGTATTACTTGTAGTATTACTTATCGTATTACCCACCGATTCCGTAATTGCATCAGAAATACTCTCTGCCAATGAACTGCTGTCGGATTCGGAGTATGTTTGTGTTATTTTTGCAAATGGAGATAACTGTGAAAATATTTCCTCATAATTTTCTTTTATCTCCAAAAGTTTCTCCGGCTGAACAGGCTCCGCAATTGTAATCAGTGCATACTTACAGCCTGTCATCGAATCAATTAACTTCTCCATACCTTGGATGAATTCATTGATGTCCTCACTTCTAAATCCCGGAATACCGCTTACCACACTTATGATTCTGTTTTTTTCACCCAAACTTGATGTGAATGCTTTATCAAGGCAATCCATCAATCCGTTTTTATCTTTTGTAACCAGCCTTGAACCCGGAAAGTTCCCTTCAAATGTACCTACAAGGGCAGATTGACAGGTAGAAATTTCATTAATATTATTTGTTTTTGCTCCGATATAATGCTCTATACTTTTACCGTTACTTAAAATAATATGAATAAGAGTACCGCCACACAATGCAAGGGAATTATAGACATTCATTAATTTATCCAAGTTATTTTCATCGGTATCATAAACAATTTTTGTGATCTGATTTATTCTTAAAACACTGTTTATGTTCATGTTTTCAATGTCAGCAGGAATTTCCTTAATAGGATAAGTAGAAAGCTCTGACATATATTTTTTCATAATTATATTATCTGCTTGAGCAAATGCAATATTAAGCTTTTCTTGGCTTTGCTCAATAACTTTTAATTGTTCCGACATATATTACTTTCCCTTTCCTTGATTACCACCAAAAAGTCTCGCAAGTATACCGGGTTTTTTCTCAGCCTTATTTGACTTCTCAACTTTATATCTTTCCCGTTCTTCGTTTGTCGAAATAGTTTTACCATTTTTAATACGGAATTTATTTTCTTTACCCGTGTTAAAATCTAAGTTATTGACATTTTTACTCTTTCCTTCAGAACTCTCAATCCTTCTTGTCATCTTATAAACCTTTTTACCAACCGCTTCAAGATGGGCTATTCTCTCTTCACAGAAATTATCCATTAGTGAAGAGGCTATTAAAGCCCAGTATCCCTCATTCCACTTATCTTCCGTTTCGAACTCTTCACCATCATATTCCTGCATTAATCCTTGAATATTCTTTGTCTTAACATAGGCTAGAGTCTCTTTAAACTTATTAGTTGAAAAGTTAGGATCTCCATGAGCTATAGTATAAAAAACACTGTATATTCCCACTAAACTCTTTTTTTCTATAGCCTCTTCCAATGCTGCGATTTTTTCCATAATCCACCTCTCTATATTTCCAAGACTGCATCAAGTCTTGACAAGAAATTTTCAAGCCATGTTACTTTTTCTTTTTCAGCTTGAATTGTCGCTTCTATGCTACTTTTATTTTGTGTTAACTTTTCATTTTCCTCAACTTTTTTCTTCAGTGCCTTCTCCAAATCATCAAGTTGTCTTAAGAAAAATTGCTTAAACTTCTTAGCCTCTTCTACAGCTGTATTTTGTGCACTTTCCAAGTTTTCATTAAAACTGCTTATAATAGGTGTAAGGTATTCATTTTCTACAGTTGAATAATCAACCATCTCTCTATTGGCATATATATGTCTGTAATATCCTCTTTCCTCAAACCAAGTCCATGGCTTATACCATCTTTTACTGGTATTTTCCACCCACTCCGTCTTACCTGTATCATACTCTTCATCATACTTATAGTTATCTATTATTTCCTGAGCATCAGGGATAGTCATTTCAAGAAATCCTACACCGACTTTATTACCGGAAGCATCATATTCTTGATTATTCACCACACCGCTTTGAATCAAATCATGAATATGTACTGTATACTCTTTCATAATACTTTGTGCATTTTCAACAATTACATCATTAATAATGCTTTCCAACTCTGTTTTTACATCACTTTGCAAATGGCTTACTTTATTGTTCACTTTCATTATTAATTGCTGAACTTCCAGCGTAGTCATAGCCCCCTTATTCGTTGAAGGATTAAGTTCTGTAGAAATTTTAGCCCTTACCTTCCTTATTCTACTCTTTGCATCCTTCATCATATCCAAAGCTTCAATACGATTTCTGAACTTCTGAGCTTCCCTTCCGTCATTAATTATGCCTTTAATTACAGTTAACTGGTTATGAACCTCACTTCTTAAACTTTCATTACTTTGTATGGAAGAAATCATTTTAGCATGCATATCCTTTTCTTCCACCTTTTTCTTAAATGTATCCACTGCCGTTTTTATTTTTGCAGTATATGCGTATCTTTGTAAGTATTCATTTATGGCTATTTCAACTGCGGGTATGCCTGTATACCACATTATCTCTTCATAAATATCACCATTTTGCTTTGCCTTTTCAATAGCTGAGTTTACCTTTAAAAGATTATTTTTACTTAGGCTTGCCTGCTCTGAAAGATGTAATTGCTTTTCTTCAATAAATATATTGCAATTATCCAATGTCTTTTTTTGACCCTTGGTAAGTTCCAGCCCGTTTTTATACATTCTTATAACTTTTGCCGTTTCTGCCGAAGTAGGGAATATATTAGGATTTTCTATATCAAACTTTTGCAAATACTCTCTTACATGCTCAAGTGCATCCTGTACCGATTCTTTATCAGGGTCAAATTGGTCTATTTTATTCACCGCAAATATAAACCTGTCCTTTGATTGTTTTCCTCCGACTTTCATAGCCTCGGCAACTGTTCCAAGTAGTGTATAATCATCATTTGTCTGTAATTGTGTAGCATTTAATACATATAAAACCATGGGTTTTGTCTTTTCTTTTATTACCCTATATGTATGATTTTTATGCTCCTCAGTGCGTGAATTATTGGGTCCCGGCGTGTCTACCAACACCAACTTAATACCGGAAGAGTCTATATTTGGAATATTTCCTTCAATATCGATGTAAGCCGTAGCGGGATTTGCATTCATTTCATCCATATTAGCCAGTGAAAGATTAGGATAGTTTCCCAGTATATTATTTTCCCTGTCTCTATACTCCGCAGTAAAAACATCGGCATCATTTTTATCTTTTATTTTTGCTATAGTTGCTGTGCAGGCTTCATTTTTGGACGGCATAAGTTCTCTTCCAAGTAATGAATTTATCAATGTTGACTTACCTGAACTCATTGTAGCAATTACGCTGACTTCAAACTCTGAGCTGATTGCATTATAAAAATTATCTTGCACTTGCTTGGTTTTCAAGTCTTCAAAAGGGCAATCTCTTTGCATTTCTTCAAATAATTTCTCAAGTTCGGCAAGTCTGTCTTCAGAGCCTTTTGACTCAGTAAACTCAAGAGATACTTCTATATCCTTATGCTTTGAACAATACTCCTTTACGGTTTCATACAAGTCATCATAATCAAGTGCCAATCCGTAAAATTCAATATAAAAAGATTTATCATTACACAAATCAATTAATGTGGGCATTAATTGGTCAATCCATACTTGAATTCTTTCATTTTTAAAGTCATAAAATTTGTTTGGCGGCTGTACTAAATTCCCGTCAATTGCAATAGTTGATTCTACAATGTAAGGATTATATTTAAAACTTACCTTTGTGGGATTGCTGTTATTATTTTGCGGATTAAATGTCTCTTTTGCGTGTAGTACTTTTTCCACCTTTTTAGCAGGTACTTTTTGTATACTCTGTTCTTTCATAGTATTGGAATTATCAATAATTTGCTCATTAATAATTTTTTCTTCAATTCCTCCAAAATAATTGAGCAAAGCACTTAGTCCGCCATTAAAACCGTTAGAAATAGCCGCCAATCTCCAAACATCCTTTATATATATCTCTGCTGAAATAATTGCGGCTTCTTTTCTAAAGTCTTTACCTGTATTCAATATCACTATATCTTCTTTTCCACTTTGTTTTATAGTAAAGGTGAATTTATCAATTTCAGACATTGTGCCCTGTCCATCAATACTAACCGTAAAAACTAATTTTACGATTTCTTTCGGTATATTACTTATATTAATTTCAAATATGTCAATATTACCGCTCTTTTTGTAATTAATGTCATTATTAGGAGTGGAGGTTTGATTATAAAAAATCATATAATCCTCATTTGATAATTTTCCATCTTTATCTACTCCAAAACAACAACAGTCATAAGTAGCTTTTCCAAGTACTGTCATCTCTACTATAAATGTCTTATTTACATCTATATGCTTTTCCAGCTTATCTCTCATTCCCTTTACAAATTGCATTTCCTGCTCCTTAAAAAAATAGTCATTTTGTTTACCAAATACTATGCTTTATTTTAATTTTCTCGTATGATATTTTAATTTTAATGAACAAGAAAGTCAATAAATAAACTACATTTTATCTTATAACATACGGTATCTCCACGTAAGAAACCACCGCCTCTTTTTTCTTCTGCACCCAGTCTACTTCTTCACCTAAAAGTTTATTGAGTGCAATACCCGGTATGTTTATATCCGCTGCCAGACAGCTCATTTGCAGACCGCCGGACATCCTTGTATTGATTTCAAGCAGATACAGCTTACTTTCTTTATATTTGAATTGCACATTAAATGGGTATTTTATATCTATATTAGCTGTAATTATCCCTACCATATTTAGGATGTCCTCATCATAAAATACCCTTTCATCCCTTGAACTGCCCTTTTCTCTCGGAATTGCAATAAGACCTTTTTTAGTATTAAGGCAGTCCACGCTGATTTCATTTCCCTCTAAGTAGGGCATCAGTATGATGTCACCAAAGTCCTCTACAGCTTCAAGCACTTCCAAATAATCATCATAACTTATACCTACCCCGGCATAGCTTTTGATTTTCTTTAAGCCCTTACTTTCTTTGCTTATTTTCCTAAAACTCTTACCGCCCTCATCTCTTACGAACTTTGCACATACAACTTCGTTGCCTAAACTAAGTTTGGCATAAGCCTTTTTAAACTCCTCTACACTAGACACCTTATAGTAATCGGGTACATTTATACCATCTATATTCTTAAAAAAATCATAAGTTTTGACCTTATCTTCCAAAAGTGAGACAGTTTCATGATCATCCAAAAGAACTTTTACACCTATATCGTTGAATTTATCAATATTTTGACTAATGCTTAGCATATTTCTTCTAGGTACAAATACATCCACCTGCCTGCTTTTACAAAAGTCAAGGCAGTAGCTTATATACTCCGTTCCTTCACAGGTCGGCTCCTCATGCCATTCATCACAAACCTTTTGAATTACTGAGTTTTTCTGCATATTACTGCCTATAATATAGATTTTTTTATTTGCATCCGCCTTCATCAGCTCAATAAGTCTGTATGAAGTGCTGAACCAATGGTTAAACCAAACTCTTATCATTCCAATCTCCATTCTGCAAACAAGCCGCAATACAAGTAGATATAGTCATATTTTTTACTCTATCTACATTCTGCGAATAAGTCGCAACAAAAACAGCTATGAAAGCATTTTTACTCTATTTTTATTCTGCCGGCAAACCGCAATACAAATATCCTGTAAAATGTTTTTTATCAACTTGTAAATCCTGCCGTAAAAAGTCTTATATTCTCATATCCCACCGCCAGATTGATATTCTGTCCGCTGTCTATCCCGGCGGTGCTTATGCCTATCACCTCTCCGTACATATTAAGTACAGCTCCTCCCGAACTTCCGTGAGATATAGGAGCGGTAAATTGTATCATATCCACATTGTCTATATTTCTAAATCCCGCTATGATCCCGTCCGATACCGAATTAAAAGTCCAAGCGGACTTCCTATCGCAACGACCTTTTGCCCTCTTACCAAAGGAGTTCCTCCTTTATATATCGGGATAGGTCTTAATTCTCTTCTTATCCTCAGTACAGCCAGATCCGTAGTCGAATTATATTTGATAAGCTCTTTGGTAGAATAGACCTTATCGTCTTCTTCTATTCTCACGGAATAATAATTCCCTCCGGAAGCCACGTGGTGATTGGTCAATATAAAACCGTCCTTACCTATCATTATCCCCGAACCGGTACCTATGACCTCTCCGTTCACATCATGTATGGCAATAAGCACTACGGAAGAGGCGAGCTTTGCCAGTTCCTCGAAACTCAGTTCTCTTCTTGAAGTATTTGTGTTGTTCACCGCCGTCTTCGGAGCTTGGTAAGGAGGGGGTGTATTATTTACAGCAGTGACCGATTCTTTTTTATTCCTTTGAGGTCTCGGTGGTATTATTACTTTTTTATTGCCGTTTACAGTGCTTATCGAAGAACTGAAGTCATCTTTTTTAACTTCCGTACTTATTCCCTGCCTTACATAGGGCTTTATTTCACTCTTACCGTAAGGACCGGAGGTGATCTTTTTTGAATATTCCGAAAGTCCGCTTGATATCTCTATGTCTGACCGGTTTTGTATCAGTAACACATCGCAACCTATAAATGTAAGAAACAAATAAAATAAATATTCGTGTTCCTTTGTGACATTGTCCGCAATAACTTTTATCAGACTTTTTGTATTCCAATCTATCAATACTTCCGACATGGTCTCATCCAACCAATAAAATAGTTTAACTATAAAGTTTTTTATGATCGAATAACTTGTGGATCTACCGAATTTCTTATATTCATCACTTATTTTTCTCAGTGCATTGAGTAAGTTTGCCTTAAGTGAGTCATTTAACAATAAATGCCTGAAAGCTCCCAATGATCCGCTTTCCCACTTTGAATATATATCGATATAATAGTTTGAGTCTTCTATTTTAATAAGTTTAGGAAGTGTGCTTATTCTGACATATTTAAGATCCTTACTTTCCGCCTTCTTATCCATTTGCTTATCAATATTTTCAATTAGATTTTGAATATTCGAAGGCTCTCCGACCGCCCTTATAAAGTATACATCTCTTATACCGTTGTTATATTCGCCCTTTATATCTAAAAAAGCATCTATAGAACCTATATTCTGTGTATTATGTCTGTAATTAACTGTTTCCATAAGAGTTACTACCGCCTTTTACTATCAGTTTTCTATTTATTACATAATACAAAGTATATCTTTTTTTTGCAATAAATGATATACTTTACCTCGTTGTTTATATTTTTTCAAAAGTGTGGAAATAATGAAGGATAATGTTATATATTACAGTGTGGGGGCTTTGTTATACTGCCCCGGCAACAAAGAAAGTGTTGCTGATTCAATTATAAACGAAAATTTCGGAAATAAATTCTCTCTCGCCCTTTGTCTTGAGGATACTATCAATGATGATTTTGTGGCTGAAAGCGAAGTGATGTTGATCGAATCAATTAAAAAGATCTGTACAGGCTATCGTGAAAAACAATTTTTTTTGCCGAAATATTTATCAGAATAAGAGATCCCAAGCAGATAGTAAGTCTGGTTAAAAGACTTAAGGAAAATATTGAAATCGTCTCCGGCTTTATCGTACCTAAGTTTAATCTTGAGAATGCCAAAGAATATATCAATGAGATCATTCTGGCAAATGAGCTGTCAAAGAAAAAACTTTATATGATGCCTATCTATGAGAACTCTGCTATTATCGATATGAGGTACAGAGTCGATATACTCTATTCATTAAAAGATCTTTTATCACAGATAGATGAACTGGTCCTCAATATTCGAGTAGGCGGCAACGATCTTTGCCATATGTTCGGTTTCAGAAGACATGTGGATGAGTCTATTCATAATATAAAGGCTATCTCCAATATCTTTTCGGATATAATCACTGTCTACGGTCAGGATTATGTCGTATCCGGTCCCGTGTGGGAGTATTATGCCGGAGATAACTGGGAAGAGGGCTTGATACGTGAAATAAAAGATGATAAATTATGCGGTTTTACCGGTAAGACTGTGATACACCCCAATCAGATACATGTGATCAACGAAGCATACAAGGTAACACGCTATGATCTTGATGATGCTCAGTCAATACTCGGATGGAATAAGGATTCCGGTTCCTTAGTCCTCGGCAGTCTTTCAAAAGACCGCATGAATGAATACAAGACCCATGTGAATTGGGCAAAGAAGATCGTTTTCCTGGCTGAAGCTTTCGGTATAAAAGATTAGAACTTTGCAGTCATGACCTTTATTTATAGCGGATATTGATATAAATCAGGATAAAAAAGAGTGTCGCTTACGGATGATCCTTCATACGTAAGCGACACTCTTTTTTTGATAAGTTTAAGTTGCTTCCAAGGCTCTTTTATTTGGCTTTGATCTTTACAGCATCCTCAAATACGGTTACACTTTCCACATCGTCATAATTGGTGACCCTCAGATAAAATTCTATGTCCTTTATATCAGACTCAGCCAGATCGTTTATTTTAAGCGCATCTTCGTCCCAGTCAATACTTGCAAAGATACTTTTTCCCGGACTTACATATCTTTCCAGATATGACATTGCCATATAATCGTTTATAGACATAAAATCCGCAGCAATCGTAAGCTCTTTATCCGTTTTATTAACGATATACAGGTTTATACCGTAGCCCCAGGAGATATCTTTATCTTCTCCCGTATATATAACGCTTACATATTCGTTATCGACAAGCACCTGATCCGTAGCCTTCGCCTCGTAGACAAAACCGGCAGCATTCTCTTTCCCGTCGGGGTAAATATGTACCGTTTCATTTGTCGTATACTCTGAATATAAACCATTCTGTTCCCTGACGGCTAAGTTTAGTTCTATATCTGTATATTTTTCTATGCCATATGATTTAAGATCGTCAAGATAAAGCGTTGAAATAGCTTTTTTACCGGGACTTACGGAAGTGCTCATATACGGGTCCACCTCAATTCCGTTGACAACTCCGCTTTCAACTTCAAATGTATATATCTTATCCGAAGTTTTATTCTCAATAACCATATTTACGGCGTAACCGTATTCCGTTTCTTCTATTATATCTTTTACGGTAATAGAATATGATCCGTTAGAAAGCAACACCGGATCTTTTATAGTTATCGGTGTTGTTGTTTTAGTGTCTGTTTTTTTGTCTTCCGAGCTTTCCCCAATATCTTCAGACTCATCAGTCTCATCCGCCTCGTCAGACTCATCCTTATCCTTATTATTTTTCTTATTCTTTTTTGTATCTTTGGTACTCTCGGTCTTTTTATCCTCCTCTTTGTTGCCCTCTTGTGATGAATTGCAGGCAACAAGCAGTAATCCAAGCATTAAGCAGATCAAAAAATGATAAAACTTCTTCATGAAGACACCTCCTGATAATATATGTTACTTTGATCGCTGTGCAAAACGATCTATTTTTATTTCACATCACTAGGTCATTTTGACAAGATAACTTAGTGATTATTATCCCCCTCAAGTGCATTTAAGATAAGCTTTTTACTTTGAATTTTTGACTTACCCTGTCTATTCGAATCTTAAGACAGGGTAAGTCTTCGTGTGAGTACTTTATCCTTGATATATTACTGTGCTGTGATACTTATTTTGTCATCAAAATACTCTACCATGCTTTCGGAATCATAGATCTCCAAATTAAATTCTATACTTGAAACAGCATTTTTATCTAATCCGGCAGTCTCAAAATCGGAATCAAGCCAGCTCATTTCCGTAAAAGCATTTTTCCCTCCACGAACAGACTCTATATAATACGGTTCCATCTCTGTTCCGTTGACGGTTACTTCTGTAGCATCAAGTGTTATTTCCTTAGTTGTTTTGTTTTCAACATAAATACTTGCCGCATATCCGTTACTTTTATCACTGCCTACATAAACAACTTTAACAGCTTCATTATCAACAAGCACCTGATCGGTATCCTTTACATCATAGGTAAAAGTAGTAGCATTCTCTTCCCCACGAGGATAGATCTTAATAGTATCCTTAGCAAAATAACCTGAAGTGAAGTCATCACTGTCCAGAGCGGAAACATTTATTTCTATGTCTGTAAAATCGGTCAAACCGTATTTTTTTATATCATCAAAAAAGATCATAGTTTCTTCCGACTTACCTGCTGCTACGGAAGATGATAATAGAGTACCTACCTTTACACCGTTTACATAAGAATCATCTGAAGAAATATAAAGGTTCTTATCTTTTGTTTTATTTTCTACCAAGACATTTATAGCATATCCCAGAGCAGTATTCTCATCTATACCCAATACGGTAATTGAGTAGTCATCATTATCAACAACTACATCGCCTTTTGCTTTTTTATCTTTTTTCTTACCTTTTGTTTCTTCCTCATCCTCAGAAGTTTCTTCTTCGGATTCTTTATCTTTCTTGCCCTTCTTTTTCTTCTTTTTGGATTTCTTTGTACTTTCCTCGGTATTTTTATCTTCCTTCTTACCCATACCGTCAAGTACACCACAAGAAACAAGCATTACACTAAGCATTACAAGTAATAAAAAACTGCAAATTTTTTTCATGGATTACCTCCTGTTTTTCTTTTTTAACTTTTTTCCTATATACCCCTATCCGTAATTTTGTTTTATTAAAAAATAAAATCTTGTCCCCCTGACAGTTCCTTGTTATCGGCATACATTACTAAGGTGCTGTCCATACTTTTAGTTTAAGAATTGCGTGCTTAGCAAATTCTTATTGTAAAATTCCTCCTTTTTAGTATATTTCCACATTAAAACATGTATTTGTAAAAATATATTAAACACTTTCACAGTCTAAGAATACCATGAAAAGCAAGCTTTTACAAGTGATTATCGTTTTTTTGGCTTATCCGACAAAAATGTATCTTATTGACTATAATAAAAGAGTTTTAATAATTACAATAGCAAGTTCTTTGTATTTCAAAATTTTACTCCCCTACAAAGCCTGCCAAATGCTCTCTGTAAACTCTGCCCACCGGCAGTCCCATTACATTATAGTAATCTCCTTCTATTCCGACTATATATCTTGAAAAAAAGCCCCTGTATAGCATAGGCTCCTGCCTTATCATAGGCTTCATCACCCGATAAATAAAATTCAATATCTTCTTTTGAAAGTTCTGCCACCTTTACCGCAGTTTCCTCAACAAAACTTTTATGTGTTTTTGATCTGCTGTTAAATACACATACAGCAGTATATACCTTGTGTTTTTTACCTGAGATCTTCTCAAGCATAAGTCTTGCATCTTCTCTGTCTTTTGGCTTTCCAAGTATGCTACCTTCCAAAGCTACTATGGTATCGGCAGCTATTATAATATGATCTTCTTTGTATTTAAGTGCCGCCTTTTCTTCTATATCAAGTGCCTTTTGCATGGCTTGTTTTTCGCAGGCTTTTACAGGGTCGGTGCTGTCTATATCAGTCTCCTTATCCGATACCATAATATCAAACTCAACACCTATCTGTGTGAGTAATTCCTTTCGTCTCGGTGATGCAGAGGCAAGAATTATTTTAATATTATCCATAAATAGATCCTTTCAGCTATAGTAGGCTACTACCCACTGCCGCCGGACAGTGGGTAGTTTGTAAAACCTATTATATACAAAAATATATTTTAATCTTTAGAACTCACTGCCGCATGACAGAGAGCAGTTTGCATTAAACCTATAACACTAAGTCTGAATTTACTGTCAAGACTCACTGTAAAATGACAGCAAGTAGTTTACATAAACTAACTATACCCAATCTGGTGCTGGAGAAAATGTATCTAACTGTAACATGACAGCAAGTAGTTTACATAAAACCTATGATACTCGACCTATATTGACCGCTTATAACTCACTGCCCTTTGGCAACAAGTACTTTATACAAAGTGCCTACTGCTCTTTTTTATCTTCTACTTCTTTTGTATCTTTATTCTCACTCTCCGGCTCTTTTTTCATAGCATCCAGAATCTCGGATACTCCGGAAATATTTACATTCTTATTGACCTTGGCATCATAGCTTTCAGCTCTTACTATCTCAGCAAGGTCTATTCCGGTAGCTTCTTTTACCGACTCAAATGTCTTCTTCATCATAAGAGGCACATTATCGGCAACACTTGACAAACCGTTGCTGTCCGCTCCTCCGCCGACAATAGTGATTTTATCAATTTGCTTTAGAGGCTCGGCAACCTTACCTGCGATCTCAGGAAGTACCTTTATGATCATCTCTACCATAGCGGCACGGTTGTACTTATTATATGCCTCCGCTTTCTTTTCCATAGCTTCGGCTTCTGCAAGTCCCCTTGCCTTTGCCGCCTCCGCTTCCGCCTTTCCACGCAGTGCTATACCGTTAGCTTCCGCCTCGTACTTTGCCCTTATACCCGCTGCTTCCTGCTCTGCCGCATAGCGTGTAGCCTCCGCCTCTCTTTGTCTCCTGATAAGATCTGCTGAGGCTCTTTGCTCTGTAGCATACTTTTCAGCATCCGCCTGTTTGTTGACCTCGGCTTCAAGCTGTCTTTGCCTTACGGAGATCTCCTTTTCCTTAAGCTCAGACTCTCTTTCCGCCTTAGCTATCTGTGCATTGACCGTCTCTGTCTGTATTCTTTTTTCCTGTTGCTGTTTTTGTATCTCATAAGCTGCATCAGCCTCTGCCTTTGCGGTATCGGTCTGAACTTTCAGTTCCGCTTTCTTTATCTCAAGGTCTGTAAGTCTTTGTGCGATCTCGGTCTCTGCAGCCACTCTTGCCGCATTGGCTTCTTTTTTAGCTGCCGCATCCGCTATCTGCACGTCTCTTTCCGCCTGTGCCTTTGCAATAGAAGCACTCTTTTGAATCTGTGACATATTGTCCTGACCCAGTGCCACTATTAAGTCCTTTTCATCCTTTATCTTTTGAATATTGCAGGAAATGATCTCGATACCCAGTGCCGCCATATCATTTTGTGCTTTTTCCTGTACCTGATCACCGAATGCCTTTCTGTTGGTACAAAGGTCTTGCAGTTTTACCGTACCTATGATCTCACGCATATTTCCCTGTAAGGAGTCGGTAAGAGCTGTCACTATCTGCTCCTCCCTCATATTCAGGAAGTTCTTTTGCGCAAGCGCTATTCCGTCAGGGTCGGTTTTTATTCTAACCTTGGCTATAGCCATCTATATCAACTCCTATATAGTCGTTAGTCGGAATATATCCGTTGGTCTTAATGTCTACGGATATCTGCTTGATCGTAAGCATGTCGACTCTTTCCAAAAAAGGAATCCTTACTCCTGCCTGACCGATAAGAACTCTGGGTTTTCTGTATCCCGAGATAATAATTGCCTTATCGGGCGGAGACTTGATATAACCAAGCATAATTATAATCAGAACAAATATAACGATTGCTACAATTAAAACTATTGTTGCAACTTCCATAAAGTAACCCCTTTCTATGTAAATATTATTTTTAGGCGTATGCCATTGTTGCCAACTTGCGGTAATGCTTTATTTTATTGACAGCTATTCTATTAAAAAACAAGGTATTATGTAATTTAAAGTTTTAAGACACAGCCTAATTATTATAAAAACTTTGCCAAAGCCCTATCACTCAGCCAAGCCATGTATTTATCACTGTCTATCATAAGTTCAATTTTTTCTTCGCTTTCAACAAGGAAGGCTTTAAGTTTTAATGTATCCTCTTCCCATGCCACAAACTCCAACTCTTCATATACATCATAATCACCGTCTAAACAAGAAATTATATCAACAAATACCGGCGTTTGGCTCATAGGGTCTGTAAAGTCAAAAAGCTGTACGCTGTAAGGCCAAGCCCAGTAGCATCCCTCAACTGCCAATATATTATTTAGAGGATTATAATAAATATCTGTCCAGATAAAAGTCTCTCCCGTATCAAGCGAGTACTCCGGGAAAAATTGCATAATACTTCTTTTTCTATATCCAGTACACTATAGCCGTACAGATCCTGTTTGAAAACCAAATATTCTCTACCATCTTTGTGTATTATCAGGCTATAAAATTGTGCATCATCATCAATACAATACCACTCTTTTATAAACTCCTCGCCTTTAAAGAAAAAACTCCTGCTTCCTCGCCTGTTATACTCTCCTATCTTAGCCGAGTACTTTTCTATACTTATATTGTAGGTGCCGGAAAGTTGCAACTGCTCTTTTTTGCTTAAATTTTCTGTCTTAAATAAGGGTAGAAACTCCTCTTGATATTCTTTATACTTTGTGGTGGCTGCTGCATTTGCCATAAAACCTCCTGTAGTCTTACCGGTGCATCATCTGCAAAATAAGTACAGCAAAAACACCGGATATTTTTTGATATATAAATACCGGAAAATAAGCAAGCTGTTTGTTGTATTTATTGAAGAAATGACTCACCTGCTTAGGTTATTTACATTTTATCCTGAAATGCACAAAGTATATCGTGATTCACTTCCTTATAAAATCCCTTTCTAAGTTCTTTGTAAGATGAGGGGTATTTACTTAAAAGCACCATCAGCTTGGTTACTGCCGCCTCCAAAGTCATATCATAGGCTTCTATAAGTTGAAAATCCTTTTTTACCTTCTGCCCCACCTTATAGATTTCCATATTGGAACCTTCATTTACTACCTGTGTAGCCATTACAAGAAACTTTCCGCTCTTTTCCCACTTTTCCATCTCCTTATAAAAGGTATCAAGCAGCTTGTCCGGTATGCCTCCGACTCCGAAACTTTCTATAACGATGCAGTCATAGTTTTCAAAAAGATAGGATAGAAGCTGCGCTCTTGCCCCCGGAATCAGCTTAAGCACACAGACCGAATTGCTTAAGCTCTCCTGAAAACGCACCGGCTCTCTTATAGGAAGATAAGGGATGTAGCGGATGATCCTTGAGTCCTGAATCCTTGCAAGCACCGGAAAATTCACACTGTGAAAAGCATTAAAGGATCTTGCCCTCATCTTCTTGGCTCTGGTTCCCGCTATTACATTGCCGTCAAATACCAAAACCACATTTTCAGAGTAATCATCACAGGCATAGATTATGCTGTCCCTTAAATTCACCTTTGCATCAGTTCCGTCAGTATCAATGGGCTGCTGAGAACCGGTAATTACTATCGGTTTTCTTGAGTTTGTACCATATAGCTTAGTGCTGCCGAAGTATAAGCCATGGTATCGGTTCCGTGCAGCACCACAAATCCCTCGTATTTATCGTAGTTTTCCTTGATTGCAAGTACAAGCTTTGTCCAGACTTCAGGCTCCATGTTGGTAGAGTCTATGTTACACAGCTGCAAAACATCCATTTCGCATATCTTAGCCATATCCGGTACATATTCGAGTATTTCCTGAGCTTCCATACCGGGAGTAAGTCCTCCTCCCAGCTGCTTGGATGCAATCGTTCCGCCGGTACCGATCAATAATATTTTCTTCATAAAATTCTCTCTTTTTTGATCAAAAGGTCTTTCTATAGTTTTTATGCACAACACGATATTTTTATATCTATTTTAAAAAGAATCGATCACCATGACAATATATTAAAATATTTTCATATCGGCAATCGATCGTTTTATTTTATATTATACAGCTATTTTCCCGGTCTATAAAGAACTATTTTATGAATTTTATATTCTTATAAATGTATTTTTATCTGTTAAACATATAAGATTTTTATTGTTTTTTTATATATTATCATGTATTAAATGCATTTTAAAAGCGATTTTCACAGAATGAAGTTAACTTACAAAGAATAATAGCTATTTATTAATGTGTATGTTAAACTTGTGTTATATTTTGTTATATTAAGAAGGAGGACGAAATTGAGGAAATGGACACAAGACCGGTAAATAATATCGCTCTTACAGGAGCAGGTGGTGGACAGATTCTGCTCTACGGGGTACTTCCTGAAATTCTGACTAAGGTGATCAACTATATGCTTTACAGGTGGGAGGTGATCATCAGAACTACCATCGTTGTCGGATTTGTAGGTGCCGGCGGTCTCGGTATGGCATTTAAGCTTGCTATGAGTTTTTTCCACTACTCACAGATAACGCTTTATATGATAGCTTACCTGATCATAGTCTATATAGCTGATTTTATTTCATACCGAACCAAGGAATGGATAAAATAATATATAGCATAGAAAAAGCCGACATACCGCAACTACTTTTGTTGCTTCAGTATGTCGGCTTGCCAAGTAATATCCGTTTCAAATTTTTAGGGTCAATTTTTCATTCCCAATATTATGCATATATCCGTCTTGGCTATGAAAAACTTAATGATACATCGCAAGTTCCACGCTATCCATATACTGCCCTATCGACATATTGAATTTTTGGTAATCTGCCTCTAAAAACTCATCTGTAGCACAGGCAACCGCTACATTTACGTTTTGAAGTTGATTAAAAAATGTAAGCATAAGCGGAACTTCTATGATCTTAGATAATCCTCTGATTATAATACTTCCTGCTTCTTCGAGCTGTAATATCTCGTCTTTTGAGGAAATATTTACCCTCTTATCATCAACTAAAACCTCTACATTATCATAATAATCATATGTAGCACTGACCGCATTACATATTTCTCTCCAGCCTATGCCATAAGTTAATTTGAAAGTTGATACAAGCCATCCGTTTTCTTTCTCACACCTAATAATAACATCTTAATCTCCCTCTTCATCACTATTTATTAAGACCCATTATATCACTTTAGTGGATAGAAGTTTCTTTCAATTACATTTATATAATTATAACTTATTTTTATATATGCGTATAACTGCCTGTATAAACTTTTATTTCATCTTTATTTATACCGTTTTGCTACATAGAAGTTTCTTTTAACTGCATCTATCTGCTTACAACTTGCTTTTCATATTTGCATATAACTGCTTGTGTAAATTGTTCATTTCATCTTTTGCCTTCATAGAGTGTCGGTACATAAACTTATAAGCAAAAGAACGTCTGAATATAAATGCTGTCACTGTTGCGAGAAGCCAAGTCGGTGCATATAAAAATATATTAAGCTTTCTTGGCAGTACTCTCCCATGCCGAAGTTTTATAAAATTAAAATTTCGTTTTAATCGTTTTGCAGTCTTAAGCATGAGCTTATGCTCATAACCTGCTCTTTTTGGGTACTTTCCCTCTTAGATTCTCACTCTCTTTCTACCTGTCCAAATATGCCTTCCTAAGCAAAAACTTAGACAGCATCCTCTTATAATGCCCCAAGTCAAGATACTCATACATTCCCGCCTTTCTTGCCCTCTTATAAAGCTTTAAGATAAGCCTCCTATAATAAAGATAAAACTTATGTCTGCTTATATTCTCCGGCTCCACTACCAAATGCAAAAAATCCCAATTCTCTATCTTTTTGGTAATCAGCTTATCCTTATATTCCTCGTACAAAGGGGTTCCCGGTATGGGGGTAAATATGGAAATAGTTACATGAATAAGCTTGTGCTTTACTATCCAATCATACAGGTCATCAAAATCTTTTTTAGTGGCTGAAAGCCCTACTATCATAAGACCTATGCACTGTGCGGATGTGGAGTTGATTACCTCTATCGCCTTTACATTATGTTCTTTACTCGTTCCCTTATTGTAATCATTAAGTTCCTCATCACTTATAGCCTCAAGCCCTACCAAAAAGTACTTAAATCCTATGTCTGCAAGTTCCTTTACAATATCAGGGTGGCTTGCTACAAAGTCAGCCCTTGCATAACACACATAATTCTTTTTTATATTATTCTCTCTTACGAGCCTGACAAACTCCCTTAATCTTTTCTCATTTACCAAAAAATCATCATCCGATATGGTGATATTATCAGCATCTATATTCTTAAGCTCTTCTATAACGAGCTTTAAGTCTCTTTCCCTGTATTTTCCATGATTAAGTAAGGTACAATAGCAAAACTTACAATTATAGGGACAACTGAAAGATGTCTTTATATTGGCAGCTTGCGTCAAATCAAGATATCTGAAATGCTTTCTGTTCTCATAAAAGAAAGTCCTGTCGGGTATAGGGAGACTGTTGATATCTATAGGTATCATGGGGTTGGACTGCCATGTGCCGTCCTCAAGTTTATAACACATACCGTTTATACTTGTAAGTTCCTTGATCAAATTCTTATTTACGATATCATTTGCATTAATAATATTCTTTTTAAGACCTGTATAGGTAACAATTTCGACAAAGGCATCAACCGACTCGCTTTTTGCTATATAATCTATAAATTCAGTATAAAAGACCTTAGTATTGATCTGTGCATGAACTCCTCCGACTATGGTAGTTATATTCGGATTATACTTTTTTGCCTGCATACAAAATTTCTTCATCATATTTTCCTGTGTTATATAACCCGTTATTGCCACCACATCAGGATCATAGTCTTTTAATACCGCTCTAAAGGGCTTATTTTGGCAAATGTAATCGTAGATCATATCCTCATAGCCGGCTGCCTTAAGTCCTGTATGCAGGTATTCAAGCTCTAAGGGCTCGGAATCCAAAATATTGGTAAAGCTTAAAGTATTGGGTGCCCCCGGTCTTACCAACAAAACTTTCATGCAATTCTCCTTTTACTGCTCATATATAAGTTCTAAAAAAGTTCTTTATATACACACTTATCAAGGTATTAAATCCGAAGGTCATTCTCAGTGTGTTCTTAATTGGAAATGCCCTAAGTGTATAAAGAAATGAGTACCAACTCATATTTACCGCAAATGTAAACTTAAGCACCTCAAGATAATACTCATTTAGGCTCATCCTGGAGGGCATAATAAGCACATCTCCGAAATTCCATTTTTCATAGTCGGTTTCGTCATATAAAAGTCTGTCTCTGTACTCCTCAAAAAGAGGGGTGAGCGGATGGGGATTAAGCGGTGAAAAGGTCATAAGTTCAGGTCTTAAAAGATTCTTATACTTAAGAAGTTTCTTAAAGTCATTCTTATCCCAGTCCGGATGCAGGATAAAAGAGCCCCAGCAGGCTATTTTATTTCTTTGCAGTATTCTTGTGGCTTTTAAGTTCTCATCTGTGGTAGCCGCCTTATTATATTCTTTAAGCTGCCTGTCATCAAAGCTTTCATAACCTACTATTACCGCAATCAATCCGTTTTTGTAAAGCCTTTTAAATAAATCTTCTTTTTCAAGTATGGAGTTTACCGAGCCGTAGCATATATACTTCTTTTTAACCTTTCTTTCTTCCAAAAGCTCACAGAATTTTTCGAGCCTTTTTTTGTTTATCAAAAAATCATTGTCACAAATCATTACATAAGGCTCTTTAAGTTCCTCAAGCTGCTGTACTACCTGCTCTATATCAACCTCTCTTAAAGTAGGACCTTCCAGCTTCCAACGCACGCAAAAGTTACATCTGTTTCTGCAACCGAAGGAGGTCTGAACTACCGCACAGGGCTGAAAACCGACATATTTGTATAAATGCCTGTAACGCTTACTGCAATTTGTATCCGGTCTTACATATTCATTGTAACAGCCCTCTACGGCATTCTTAAAATTAAGTTCTTTGGAAAAAATCCCTACTATTGCCTTCTCCTGCTTTTTCCTGAGGCTATCAGTTCCATCAACTCTTTGTAATTAGCCCTTGTAGTGGACTTGAATACATGGTCTACATACTTGCTGAAAAAAGAATTGGGATATACCATAGCCTGTACGCCCCCAACTATGACCTTGATGTCCTTGTCGTATTTTTTTGCAATTTTTGCAATTTTTACAACATTTTCCACATCGGTGCATTGAGAAGTTATACCTATGACCTTAGGTCTGAACTTATTTATATAAGTTCCCAACCTTCCGTTAGGCTCTGCCATAAAATCGGCAAGCAGCACCTTATGTCCCTGTTCTTTTAATATTGTGGCTACACACTCAACTCCAAGCGGCTCACCGAAGAGAAAATTCTTCACCGTAGTTATCTTTTTATTGACCCAAGGTCTTACAAGCAATACTCTCATTGATCCTCCTTATTTCCAAGCATATCCAAAAGCTTTTTACACACTGCATCCGGTATAATATTACTTGCCAAATGCATATATTTTATTTCTTTCTTTGCTCCAAGTCTGGACTTACTGTATCCGGTAGTCTGTCCCAAATGAAGTCTGATACACTGCTTTTCATAAGCAAGCCTTACCATGTATATCAGCATATTTAAATAAGTATCATACTTTTTATTACTTTCCTTATCGACTCCGCAAAATAAAAATACCATTTCCTTATCTATTTGCTTTATTTGAAAAAAAGCAAGTAACTCACTCTCACTTGCTTTTATTTCATACATCTGTGCATCCATTTTACAAAAGTATTCCGGCTTCAGTTTTTCAAGTCTTCCCTCGGAGCGTTCATATACCTGTTCATATAAGGCGTAATGTTGCTCCTGAAAATTTTCATTTGCCAACTTACTTATCTGCAAATACTCTGACTTTGCAAGTGCCTGTCTTAATCTTCTTCTGTAACGGCTTTTTAAACTTGTCAAAATCCGGTCAAAATCTTTATCTATTTCCATCACATAGCTTCCTAAGGTATTCGCCCTTGCTATGGGAAGCCTGCCATCGGTATTAAGTACTAAAAGCAGAGGGAAAGTTTTTAAATACTTAGCTAAAACCTCAAGTTTTCCCTCAGCACAGACAAAGCCCTCACAGGCTATTGATAGCGGAATCCCCACTACCCTTATATTAAAATTAAGCTTTAAGCTGCTGCTAAAGGTAAGTAAGTCAAGTTTAAGCTTGTAACTTACCATAATGATTCTTTCCTCTTCATTGATATGATAGCTTTGATTACAATAATTTACCTCTTCTAAAAAAGTTAAAAAATCCTTTTTTATAAATACCTTTTTTGCGGCTATTTCATCCCATGTATCAGGAAGTTTTTTTGCACTGTCATAAACCTTAAAGCCGGACTTCATAGTACTTCCTCGTATACTTTATAGCTTTTATATTTATTTTTCATAAAACGCTTTGTAATTGCGGTTGATTCTATATTGCTTTCCATTATCCAGCCGGACTCCAAATATGTATACTCTCTTCCTCTGAGTTTATAAAGATAGTCAAGTAAGGCGATTACCGCACCGCTGTTTTTATATTCAGGCAGTACTCCAAACTCTGTAATTTTTACAGTATCTATCTTTTTTAAGCCAAGCTTATAACTAAGTATAGGCAATACACCAAGCCTTTTACCGCTTCCTATAAGTTGGTTAAAGTCAGGATACCAGAGCATAAATCCTACCGGCTTTTCATGATAATACACAAACAAAAGATTTTCTTCTTTGATAACATACTTAAACGAGGACAGTAACTCTATATCCTCCTCTTTCCTCGCAGTATAATAGTACTTGTGATTTACAAAAGCCTTGTTATTAATTTCGGTATATAAGGCAGCGGTTTTTTTAATATTTTTAAAATCCGCCCCCCTTATACTGAAATTCTTTGCTATATAATCCCTTAACCTATCGGGTAAATTCATATCCATATCCGAAATTTTTATCCGGTAACTGTAAAGCAGCTCCGTAGGCTTAATATATTTTTCAATATGCCTTATATAATATTCTTTATTATAGGCACTTCCAAAACTCGGCATGGACTTAAATGAGTCTGCCAACAGCCCAAGTCCGTAGTTTACATGCAGATTAAGCCCAAGCAAAAGCTTTTGTAAGTTTTTTTCTCTTGCTTTAAGTTTGGCGAATTTATAAACTTCTCCAAACACCTCTTCTTTATCTCTAAAGTCTAAAAAGGCTATTTGCAGGGTGTCCGGCATCCTGTCTATTACTGCCAAAGCAAATACAGCCTCTATTTTTTCTTTATCCGAATACAGAATATAGGCTTCTATATCGCTGCCTTCGGTGATTTTTGCTCTATGCTCTAATATATTCGGCAGGGAAATTGATTGAAGATCCCTAAAGTATTCGTCCCCACTGTAGACTTCTTTTTGAAAATTTATAAATTTCTTATAGTCTTTTTTCTCAGCCTTTACTATATACATTCTAATCCTTTTCTTTATGCAAACTGCTAAGCCCTGCCAAAATCAATAAACTTTACAGTTCTCATAATCTAAATAATGTTGGGAGTAAGTCGTTTTTTTATCTGATACCTGTAATAAAGATTTATTGCCATGTAAAAAAGATATCTGCCGGGGGCTTTAAAAAACTCTTTTCTAAGCACTGTCCTCCTCATTATATTCCCGATTTCAAAAACCTTCTCATAAAGTGCCCAGTACTCTTTGGTAAGTTCCTCAGGACTCATATTCTTCGGTATATGCACCGCCTGACTTCCGTCATAACTATACATATCTTCTATGTAAATTCTTTTTGCTTCAATCATTTCTTTATGATATATAGTTCCCGGAATAGGTGTCAGTATATAAAATCTCGGTACAACTATCTTACACTCCTTTATAAAGTTGGCGGTATTTCTTATAGACTCCTTCGTATCCGCATCCGCTCCGACTACCATTTCCGTTGAAATATCTATACCAACGGATTGGATATTTTTAATAAGTCTTTTATAGTCGGACACCTTAGCCCATGATTTATTCATACTGTTCAGACTTTCCTGTACTATGCTCTCAAGTCCGAAACTAAGTGTCATACAACCGCTTTTTGCTAATTTTTCAAGCAATTCTCTGTCATCTCCTATATCTATTGAACACTGGCTTATCCATGTCATCTTCATGGGGATAATGTAATCTAAAAGCTCCATCATGTATTTCCTGTTCGACATGATATTATCATCCAAAAGCATGAATTTGTTAAAGCCCAAATCCTTTATTTGCCTTATATCTCTTACCACATCCTCTATGGGTCTTCTGATATAATGATTTTTATAAAGACAATATATTGAACAAAAGCTGCAAGATTTAGGGCAGCCCCTTCCTGCCTGCACCGGCAGCATATCTCCTATTTTTTTATTCAGTATCAGATCAAACCTTGGCAGTGGCGTATGTATAAGCTTTACCGGCATATTGTAAAAGCTTTTAAGCTCTCCCCTTAGATAATCTTTAAGCATGGCAGGATATGCTTCCTCTCCGTCTCCCACTATTACACTGTCGCAATACTTTTTTGCCTCCTCAGGCATAAGGCTTACCATGTATCCGCCCATAAATACTGTCTTGCCTCTTTTTTTAAACTCCTTGGCAATATCTATACTTCTTATAACAGCGTGCCCCATACTTCCTATGCCTACTATATCCACATCCATATCAAAATCTATATCTTCTATGGTTTCTAAGATTATTTTAACCTCAAATTCATCCGGAGTCATGGCAGCAAGCAGTGGCATTGCCAATCCTACAAAGTAAAGCTTTGACTTTTTTATGGGCTTTTTTTCATGGTCGTAAGGAGATGACTGTATAAGTACAAGTTTCTTTTTTTGCATATTGATCTCCATTCCGCTTCCTTTATTAGACAACACAGGCAGCAGTAAGTTTTACTTCATTCCTATATCTACATTCTACTTTTGACAAATCGTAACTCAACTTTCATATCTTAATTATACTGTCTTTATACCACAACGCAGGCAGCGGTGAATTTCTCACATTACTATTATTTCATAATAATCCACTTTTACATTTGACGGATTGTGACTTAACTTTCATATCTTAATTATACTGTCTTTATACCACAACACAGGCAACAATAAATTTACCACAATCCTATTATTTTATAATAATCCGCATTTACTTTTGTCAAATCGTGATACAGTAATGATGACCATTTTTATATAATATTTTTCTTTCCTATTATCTGCCTCTTATAATCTTTCCTATATATTGAAGGCTAACAAATTGGCTACCCCACCACATCTTAGCCACTTCTTTTATTCCGTATTTTTTAAGCATTTTAATAATATTATCCGGTCTTAAAACTATCCCGGCATAGGTCTTAATTATCTGATAATAATACTGCCTTATGCTCATATACTTAGGCTCAAGCACTATATGTGCCAGATCCCACATGGCATAGTCTTTACGGGATACCAATATCTTATCCTTATAGTCATCATAAATTTCCGTTCCCGGTAAGGGAGTAAGCGGCTGTAAATTAACAAAACTTACATTCAGTCCTATTATGTAGTCCTCTATTTGCCTAAAATCCTCCTTTGTAAAATCGGGTTGTAAAATCATGGTGGCATACAGTTCTATACCGTATTTTTGCAAAATTCTTATAGCCTTTTCATTATTTTCAAGAGAACTTCTTTTATTAAAGTCCTTAAGATCCTTTTCTCTTACCGACTCTACACCCACAATTACTGCACTAAGTCCGTGACTTGACAGTCTGCCTATCACCTTTTCATGACTTGCTATAAAGTCGGCTCTTCCGTATACCAAAAATCTTTTATGTATGTTCCTTTTTTCCAACTCATCACAGAAAAGATTTAATCTGTCCTCGTTAAATAAAAAATCATCATCTACTATATAGACTTCCCTCTCCTTAATACTCTCAAGTTCTTCCATGACCTCATCGATCTTTCTTGCAAAATACTTCCCTCCGGTTATTTCCTTGCAAAAGCAAAAACTGCAAGTATAGGGGCAGCCAAGAGAGGTTTTTATCAAGGCACAGGGATTGTGAAACATATAATAATATTTTTTTCTATATCTTTTAACAGAGCTTCTATCGGGAGGCAAAATATTATAAGAGGAGGTTCTTATGTGCTTTTTCCCTTTTACATAGGTTCCCTCTATCTCTTTTGTACCTCTACAACAGCTTTCCATGTGTAGTTGATGTTCGTTTGACTTTATATAGGTTTCGCCTGTCTCTTTCGTATCTCTACAACAGCTTGCCAAGCGTGGTTGATGTTCGTTTGACTTTATATAAGTTTCGTCTATTTCTTTTGTATCTACTCCTGCTCTTACCCGGTCTATTATTTTATTAAAGGTCTCTACCGGATTTGAGCATATTATATAGTCTATATATTTTGATCTGAAATCTTCCGGTACGACCTCCGCATGAACTCCTCCGACAACGGTTATCGTTTTATTTGACAGGCGTTTGATTTTTCTTGCCATCTCCTTTACCGCTCCCACATGAGTAATATAGGCGGTCATACCCACAATATGGGGTCTGTACTTATTTATAAAAAAATTCTATAGGCTTTTTTCAAGTATCATATCTATTATTTTAACACTTGCCTTTGCCTTATCTATATTTCCCACCAAATACTCAAGTTCTAAGGGTTCACATATCATCACATGCTGCAAACCTATAGTTTCTTTTAGGCGGTCTTGGACGCAGCAACAATATACGCAGTCTATTTTCCACAATGTCTCACTTTCTTTTGTATACTACAGCCACTATATTTGGCATGAAAAAAATGCCTTCTTTATACGACAAGAACCCATAAACCTTAATTTATCCTTCGCAAAGCTTTTTCAGTTCTTTTATACAGGGGTAATGTGCCTTGCCGGTTGTAAGTTTAAGCAGGCTGCAGGCAATCCTGTCATAAAAGTTATTTACAGAGGCGCATATAACTATAATATATCCTTTTTTTCCCTTAATAAATCTGCCATATCTGAAAGTGCCTTTTCCTGATTCCTATAGTATGGCAGTGAATGTGTGCAGGTGATTATATCAAAGTCACCGGCTATACTTTCTTTTATATCGCTTACATCGGTATTGAAAAAGCTTTTGCCCCTATATCTTTTATCTTTAAGTTTCTCCTAGCCTGTTTTATCATGTTTACAGAATAATCAGCACCGCTAAGTGAGAATTTATTGCCAAACTCCTTGTGGATTTGTTCTAAGAGCTGTCCGGTACCGCAGCCCATATCGAGTAAACTTCCCCTATCAATACCTATCTTTTTTTTATAATACTTATAACCTTATCTCTGCTTGGCTTTTAATGAATACTTCTGTACCCAGAGTTTATTATAATAATTTGCCCAAAAATCCCATACAGCTTGCATATAATTACACCTCTTCTCCATATATTCAAGTGTTTTTAAGTAACATCAATATTTTTTTAGGTTCTCGTTAATAAGTAAAAGCTTATTACTTGTCTATCACATAAACAATAACCGGTTATATACCATAATTTCTTATACAGCTATTTATTGCCGGTTGTCGATTAAAGAAGCACTCCCTATAAATCTTCCGTATTCTTTTTTTAAGATTTTTATTTGCCAACACCTATATCAACATTCTTTACATCTTTAAGTTCTATTTTTTTCCATCCGCTCCTTCTGTAAAGATCACAATACTGAAATTTTCACCATCATCAAAAGACAGCTTTTTTTCGTACGAGTGAATACCGCATAACTTTTTATCATAATAGGGTTGTTGTGCTATATATGCAATAGGCTCGAATTCTTTGTCTGTGGAATCCTTTACAGCCTCCTCAAAGATACTTTCTATATCCGGATTTTTTTCAAGCTCATAGTCGTTTTGATTACTTTCCCAACCGTCACTCATGTCAAACGGTAGCCCCTTAGTTCCCGTGATTTCGCAGTTCCCATCAAGGTCTTCATAAACATTTGCCAGAAAATATCCCCATTCGGCATCAGGAACTGATATTCTGCCTTTGCAAAGATAGGAATAATTGGTTCCCGATACAGTTTGTGATCCCAGTACTGCTATCGGAATATTCATATAACCGTCCTTATTATCTGCTTTATTAAACGCTTCCATAGCTTCTTTATTATCATCCGGTAAGATACTGTTCTCATTTACGATCCATCCGCCTACCGTTTCTTCTGAGCTTTCTTTTGACTCTGAACGCTCAGATATTGTTGTTTGTTTTTTTTCTTCATCCGAATTATTACCACTGCATGCTGTAAGTGTAAATATCATCAATAAACCTAAGATAACCGATACGATCTTTCTCTTCATAACTAAACTTTTCCTTTCATCTGTTGCATAGTTTTTTGAAATATATTTATCTTATCCCCTTAACATATTAAGACGAGATCAGGTTGTTAAAAGTCACGCTTTTTTATTTTTGATAGACTCTTTTTAGTTAAGACTTTTATTTGAATTTTGCCGCTTATATCTTAATTTTAAATATCTGTACAAATTTCTACTTTTCCTATAAGTCTGCATATAATTGACTACCACAAGCTACTGTACCGGACGTTTTTTGTATACAACAGCTACGATGCTCGGAATAAACAATGCTTTATTTATACGACAAGCCCCCATGAATTTTAACTTATCGCCTGCAAATCCTCTGTATTCTTTTAAATTCGGGTAATGTGTGGCGCCTGTCATGATTTTAAATATACCGCAACCGAACCTATCCTTAAAACCATTCTCAAGACCGCATACTACTATGATGCAACCTTTTTCTTTTAAAAGATCTGCCATATCCGAAAGTGCTTTTTCCTTATTTTCGTAAAACGGCAATGAATGTGTACAGGTAATTACATCGAATTTCCTGCAGATCTTTTCTTTTATATCACATACATCAGTATGTATCAGCTCTGCTTCAATATTATTGATCTTGAGGTTTCTTAGGGCTTGTTTTATCATATTTTCGGAATAGTCCGCACCGCAGAGGTCAAAATCTTTACCGAACTCTTTATATATATATCTTCCAAAAGCTGTCCTGTACCGCATCCCATATCAAGCAGATCACCGTTTTTTATCTTTGTCTTTTTTATAATATCTATAACCTTGTCCCTGCTTGGCTTTAATGAATACTTTTGCACCCAGAGTTTATTGTAATAATTTGCCCAAAAATCCCATATACTTTTCATATAAACACACCTCTCCTCTCCATATATTAAAAGCATTTTTAAGTAAAATTTCTATTCTCTAAGTTCTTATCAACAAGTAAAAGCTTATTACTTTTTCTATATTTATACAAATAGCAAAATATATTTTATAAAAAATAAGTAAGTTATCTTTACAATGATAGCCTAATACATAAGCCTATGCAATTGATTATATCTATTGTGGCTGTTAAATCAAGTTATATAAAACTTACTTTTGTATAAATATAATTGCTTGTTTTTTTATCTTTATATATAATGATTTAGCGGGGAGTTAGTAACATAAACAATGGTTAGATTAAACAGCAGTAATTAACAGAAACACTCCCTATTTCAATCATACTCGCAGTACTGTTAATAAAGTTTCGACAAATTTATTACAGACTGCGGAACTCGTGTGCTCGCCTACTTCGTGGCGAGCTGCACTCGAACAGTCCTCGTCTGTAAAATTTGTAACTCACTTTATTAACAGTACTAACCGCTAAAAAGATTGAAATAGGGAGTGTTTCTTTAATCGCCAACCCGTAAGAAATATCCGGATAAGGGGTTGTAGTTAGATAAATGTCTATTGTTTATGCTGCTAATGGGAAGCGGATGGGGAGGTGTGGCAGCAACTTTTATTCAAATCTTAAAAACAGTCGCTCCTATAGGGATGTGGCGTTAGATAGAAGTGTGCCTACACCTTTCCCCTCCACCGGCACCTTAGGCACATAAACCGTTAAACTATCTTGCCGAGGACAATCTGAGACCGCCGGTACTTGCTTTATCAAGCCGTCAGGCGAAGATAAAGCTTAGTACCGCTGCGAGGCGAAGTTAGCGAGAGCGTGTCCACGGCAAGATATGTTTGTAACGGTTTATGTGATAGATAAACCATTATTTCTAAAGGAGAACAGCTATGAAAGATATTCAAAGAATACTTGAGCTTAATCAAGCTTTATATAATAGATATAATACTCCCATGCCTATATTGGATGAATTTATTTCGGATTTAAATGGGCTATGGCTATAGACAGCAACAGGAATATAAGCTTTGCACTTAGAATAGGTAAGGAAAGACCTGTTAAAGAATATGAGACCGTCATACAAAGTATTATAGGAAAGCCCTTGGATAAGTGTATAGAAGAGCTTCTAAGTATGAATGACGAAACTATGCGTACAGTGCTTGTTGCCTTAAGCAACTTAATGAGCAAGCCATTTAATAAGCCTGACCTTTTAAAAGAAAGAGGAATCAGTCGCAGCGAGGGACTTAATTTTAAGTATGAGGTTGAAGGCAAGAAGGTCGGACTTATAGGTTACGGTGTCTATATCAAGTTCTTTCTTAACAAATGCAAGGAGTTTCATGCCTTTGACCTACTGCCTGAAAAGGGAATCCTAAGCTATCGTATATCAAAAAATAATATGGAAGTATATCCTAAGTCAGTGTATTTCCATCTGGGTGATGATGCTTTGAATCACAAAGATGTGCTTAAAGAATTGGATATCATAATTATGTCAGGCTCTACCTTGGTTAATAATTCTTATCTTGATATATTAAAAGCCTGCCCGAAGGCTAAGATAAGGGGAATATACGGTCCAAGCAACGAGCTTTGCCCGGAATATCTTTTTGATGCCGGCTATAATTATATATTCAGCATGACGCTAAAGGACTCTAAGGAGTATCTTGACTGCGCACTTTCAGCAATACCTGACTTTAAGACTTTTGAAATGATGAATTTATATGAGCTTAAGAAGGTGGATTAGCTAAAATGGGGTTGTCGCACTCTAAGTAACATATGCAATATATTAAATCAGTATGTATTGTAATATTTTGCTTTAATGCGACAACCTATTTTATATTATATAGTTATCTTTTTAGTCTTTAAATGTTAATACTTTAATTTCGTACTATACCTACTCTTTCCAATTACTTTTAACAATCAAAATACAACTTCCTTTTTCATAACATCCCGGCGAGTATCAAATGAACTTCCTGATTTTTTGTATTCTACTTTTGTCAGAATTTTCATTCCATATTTTTTTGAGGGTCTAGCCGGCTCCCGGTAGTCCGGATTGTTTTTTTTATTAATTGCGGTACAAGGAGCTTTCACCCTTAGCTAACCTTATTTCAACATCTCCTTCCTCACATCTTCCGGCATCAATCTTCCGCCTGTAGCCCAAACAATATGAGTAGAATCATCCATAAAGTCTTTAAGTCCATTTTCTTCAATATACTTTCTTCCCTCTTCAAAATTAAAGAGTGCATTAACTCCATGGAATGCAGCACAGGCACTTGGTTCTATAAATATATTCTCTCTTTCCCAAAGAGCCTTCATATAAGGCAAAAGTCTGTCGTCTTCTACTGTAACTTCTCCGCTGAGTCTCTCATCCATAAGCCTTGATACAAGCCCCGAACATCTTCCTACCGCAAGTCCATCCGCCTGAGTAATTCCTGTAAGACCTATATCCTGCACACTTATCTGCTCATACTTTTCGCTAAGCATACCGAGTACCATACATGGAGCCTGTGTGGGTTCCGCAAAAAAGCAATGTACATTGTCACCGAACATAAGCTTAAGTCCGAATACTATTCCTCCCGGTGCACCACCCACTCCACAAGGTATGTATACAAAAAGCGGGTGTTTGCTGTCCACTACTATATCCTGTTCCTTAAGCTGCTTTGCCAGTCTTTCTCCGGCTACCGAGTAGCCTAAAAAAAGCTGTACGGAATTCTCATCGTCCACAAAATAGCTGTACTCATCCATGTCGGAAAGCTTTCTGCCCTGCTCTACCGCTTCACTGTAATCTCCGCTGTATTCTACGACAGTAACTCCCTTACTTCTTAAAAGATCCTTCTTCCATTGCTTAGCATCGGCAGACATGTGTACTATCGCCTCATAACCTATGGCAGCACTCATGATACCTATACTCATACCTAAGTTGCCGGTAGAGCCGACTTGTATCTTGTATTTACTGAAAAATTCTCTTCCTTCTTTGGATGCCAGCTTCATATAGTCGTCATCTTCACCTTGAAGAAGCCCCTTGTTTAAGGCAAGCTCCTCACTGTGTTTTAATACTTCGTAAATTCCTCCTCTTGCCTTTACGGAACCTGCCACAGCAAGGTCCGAATCCCTTTTTAGGTAAAGTTTCCCTTGTATAGGAGAGCTTTGACAAAACTCCTTATTCAAGAGGTCTTTCATATTTGAGATCTGACTTAAAGGAGACTCTATTATTCCTTTGGAAGTAATGGTTTCGGGAAAGTAGTGCATGATCAAAGGAGCGAATTTCTCAAGTCTTTTTGAAGCCTCCTCTACATCTTTTTCGCTAAGTTTTACTTTTTTAAAATCTTCTTTCTTTGAAAGTTTAGGATTGATCCAAAGTATCTCATCGGCTTTTTTTATTCTTTCAAGCATTGATTTCTTCCTTTCAGTCTCTATTTTAAAAATCGCAGGACGTAAAACTACGCCCTGCGTTTATGTGTATAATCATCCAAAAATAATCATTATATACTTCTTGTATACTTCTTAAGCCACTCTTTTTCCTCATCATTTAAGTAATCCTTGGTCTTTTCATATACCTGTGCATGATACTCGTTAAGAAGTTTGATTTCTACTTCATTCATGATTTCTTTCTTAACCGCATCAAGATCCATAGGTACATAGGTAATTGTCTCAAAGTCTAAGAATTGACCGTATTCATTATTTCAGCTTCTCTTACAAGGATCTCATTTTCAAGTCTTATTCCATGTGAACCTGCTATGTAAAGTCCCGGCTCATTGGTTATAACCATTCCCGGCTCGAAAGGATATGAATCTCCCGGTCTGTACTGCCATCTGATTCCGGACGGACCCTCATGGATATTAAGAAGATATCCTACACCGTGTCCTGTACCGTGGTTGTAGTCAAGTCCCCTATCCCAGAAAGGCATTCTTGTATACATGTCAAGGTTTGTAGAATTACATCCCTTCTTAAACTTTGCATTACCGAGTCTTAAGTTAGCTATAAGTACAAGGGTAAAGTGTTCCTTAACTATATCCGCTACCTCTCCCAAAGCATAGGTTCTTGTAATATCGGTTGAACCTTCATAGAAACCTGCTCCGGTATCTGTAAGGAATAATGAACCTTCCTTAAGCTCTGAGTTGGTCTCGGGCTTTGATGTATAGTGTACTATAGCACCATGCTCTGCAAAAGCACATATCGGCTCGAAGCTCGGTCTTATAAAGTTACCCATCTCGGCTCTAAACTCATCCAGCTTATCAGAAGCTGACATCTCGGTGATGGTCTCTTTGGATACATTCTCCTTAAGCCACTTCATAAATCTTATATGAGCTACACTGTCCTTTATCTGAGCCTTCTTTATATTCTCTATCTCAACCTTATTCTTTATTGCCTTGAATACTATCTCGGGATTTTGCTTGTCTACCTTTGCGACTGATTCAGGTATATTGCAGTAAAGTGCATAGTTGATCTTTCCTGAGTCTAAAAGCAGTCCCTTCTCAACACTCACTTTCTTAATATCTTCGTAAATGTCGTTGTAAGGCTTTAATACAACATTGTCCTTTGCAAGTGTCTTCTTGATCTCATCACTAAGTTTTGATTCATCTATATAAAGGATCACACTGTCCTTATCTATAATTGCATAGGAAAGAAGCAACGGGAAGAACTCTATATCATTACCTCTAATATTAAGAGTCCAGCATATATCATCCAGGGTCGTAAGTACATGCTTGTCAGCACCGTGCTCGCTCATGAATTCTCTTATTCTCTTAAGCTTATCTGTAGTACTCTCTCCCGCATACTTGATATCAAGTGCAAATGCAGGTTCTGTAGACATAGGAGGTCTGTCAGTCCAAACTTCATCTATCAAGTCAAGGTCGTACACCAGTTTAGCACCGGCTTCTTTTGCTATTTGAGCGTATTCCATACCCTCAGCCATAGTAATGACTCTTCCGTCAACACCTATTGTCTTACCGGTCTTTACTTCCTTTTCAAGATACTCACTTATAGTCGGCACTCCCGGCTGTCCCATCTTCATAAGATCTACTCCACTGCCTTCAAGCTGCTTTCCTGCCTGTAAGAAGTACCTTCCGTCTGTCCACAGTTTTGCCTCATCTAAAGCTATAACTGCTGTTCCTGCTGAACCTGTAAAACCTGTGATAAAGGCTCTTGCCTTAAAATGTTCTCCTACATACTCGCTTTGATGAAAGTCTGCTGTAGGCACTATATAAAAATCCACGCCCCTTGACTTCATAAGCTCTCTAAGCTTTGCAATACGTTCACTTACCTTCATAGGTATGTACCTCCTTATGTTTTACCTTATTCCTAAAATTTGTATTAATAGATCATCTATTGACCCTTGTTAATTCTGTATACAAACTATCGGTTTACAGGATAATTTTATACTATAATAATAACACTTTATATAAGATGGTTCAAGGTTAATTGACAACTATGTTATTTTTATCTGACCAAAAGCTTGCTTATTTCGTATTGATCCTCAGGTATGGACTTCTTCATTGCCAATCCTTCCTGTATGTCTATGTCGCAAAACTCACCGTTTTTATATGCTATCAGTCTGTTTCTTTTTCCCTCTACAAGCAATTGTACAGCCTTTGCTCCCATGATAGATGCGTAGACTCTGTCTTTACATGTCGGCGCTCCGCCTCTTTGCATGTATCCGAGTATCGTGGCACGGGTCTCAACTCCCGTTGCAGCCTCTATTCTTCTTGACATGGAGGTGGAATGTCCTATGCCCTCAGCATTTATTATTATATAATGTTTTTACCTCTTTTTTTATTCTCGATTATTTTATTTATAAGCTCCTGCTCGTTACCGTCGTATTTCTCAGGTATAAGTATATCCTCGGCTCCATTTGCAAAACCGCACCACAGTGCTATATAACCTGCATTTCTTCCCATTACCTCTATTATGCTGCATCTTTCATGTGAGGTCGAAGTATCTCTTACCTTATCTATAGCCTGCATGGCAGTATTAACTGCGGTATCGAATCCTATAGTATAATCAGAACATGATATGTCAAGATCTATAGTTCCGGGGATCCCCATGGTGGCTATTCCGAATTCCGCAAGTTTTCCGGCTCCTCTGAATGAACCGTCTCCTCCTATGACCACAACAGCATCTATATCATGCTTTTTGCAGATCTCAGCGGCTTTTTTTTGTCCCTCTTCCGTGGTGAATTCCGGACATCTTGCCGTATAAAGTATGGTACCTCCTCTGTCTATAATATCACTGACACTTACTGCGTCCATGTCTATGATTTCTTCCTGTAACAGACCGGCATAGCCCCTCATGATCCCCTTGACTTTAAGGTCACTGTGTATTGCACTGCGAACCACGCCTCTTATTGCGGCATTCATACCCGGAGCATCTCCTCCGCTGGTAAGAACACCGATAGTCTTTATCTTTTTTGACATATAACCTCCTATGATTTTAGAAACTCTGTTTACAATTTCGATACAAGTTTGACATTTTCTTCTTTAAGCTTTTTTAGCATCTCTTCGTATATTTTTTTATGGTCTGTTTTATGCTCCCATTTTTTTATGTTTTTTTCCTGCTTCAGATAGATGCAAAGCTCATCTCTCCCCGGATTTTCATTGACCAAAGTACTTATATACCCGGCATCTTTAAGATAGCTTTCCTTATTATCATACTGCAACCAGAGCTGTTTGTATACCTTTGAAAAATCATGCACCGCTTCGCATATTATCTTAGTATCCTGTTCGTCGCTTACGCTCAGTTTCCCTTCAATATAGACTTTCGCATCTTCATTCAGACTGTGCATATACTTTTCGTATACTTTGGGAAATACTATTACTTCTATGCTTCCTACCAGATCTTCCAACTGTAAAAAAGCCATAAGTTGATTGTGTTTTGTATACTTTTTAGTCACACCCGAGAGTATACCGCCCATTATCACCCTCATTCCGTCTCTAAATTTTGTACTCTCGATTTCATCCTCTTTTTGAAGATCCGTGGTTTTTATTTTGGATATGTCTAAAAGTTCTTTTTCAAACTCTTCCAACGGATGCCCGCTTACATAGACTCCGAGTATCTCTTTCTCAAAGGAAAGCATCTCTTCCCTGCTCATTTCTTCAAGACTTGGATAGCTTATTATGAAACTTTCCTTTGCCTCCTCATCTGCGAACTCAAAAAGGCTTATCTGACCCTCCACGGTCTTTTTATCTTTCTGTTTTTCATCAAGCAGTTTTTCATGTATTGATAGCTTTTGTCTTCTGTTACCGTGCAGTGAGTCCAGTGCTCCGGCTTTGATCAGATTCTCAAGGTTTCTTTTGTTAACACCTCCTGAGGACAATCTGTTTACAAAGTCTTCCATGGAAGTATAAGGACCCTGTTCTTCTCTGTTTTTGATTATTTCTTCAGCCACATTATGACCTACACTTTTAATGGCTGAGAGTCCGAACCTTATAGAATCACCGGATACCGAGAATACGCTTTCTCCGCTATTGATATCGGGGGGCAAAAGCTTAATACCCATTTGCCTACAGGACAGTATGTATTCGGCTACCTTTGATGAATTGTCTATGACCGAACTCATGGTCGCTGCCATAAACTCTTTTGGATAATAGTATTTAAGGTAGGCGGTCTGATATGAGATCACCGCATAACAGGCTGCATGAGACTTATTAAACGCATACTTGGCAAAATCTATCATCTCGTCAAATATTTTATTTGCTATATTTTCCGGGATCTTGTTATTTACACAACCGAGTACCCCCTGTTCTTTATTGCCGTATACAAAGTTCTGTCTTTCTTCTTCCATGACAGAGGACTTTTTCTTGCTCATGGCTCTTCTTACCAGGTCACTTCTTCCCATAGTATAACCGGCAAGTTCACGAACTATCTGCATGACCTGCTCCTGATAAACTATACAACCGTAGGTAGGTGACAGTATATCTTTAAGTTGCGGACATTCATATACTATTGATGCCTTGTCTCTCTTTCCTTTATGTATCTGGGTATAAAATCCATAGGTCCGGGTCTGTAAAGTGATATCCCTGCTATGATATCCTCGAGGCAGTCCGGTTTAAGCTCTTTCATAAAGCTTTGCATTCCGGACGACTCTATTTGAAATATACCTTCCGTCTTTCCGGTAGATATATAGTCATATACATTCTTATCTTCAAAGTTAAGTTTGTTAAGATCTATTTCTATTCCATAGTTTTTCCTGACTTGCACTACTATATTCTGTATTACCGTCAGTGTCCTAAGCCCCAGGAAGTCCATTTTCAAAAGTCCGAGCTCTTCAAGTCCGGTCATGGTAAATTGTGTGGTCACTGAACCGTCACTTGCTTTTGATAGGGGTACATACTCGTCAGTACTTTCTTTTGTTATGACCACCCCGGCAGCATGCATTGAGCTGTGTCTTGGCAAGCCTTCAAGCCTTTTGCTCATATCTATAAGATATTTTACTTCTTCATCCGTCTCATAAAGGTTTTTAAGCTCGCTGCTTTGTACCAAAGCCTTATCAAGATTCATGCCAAGCTCTGCAGGTATAAGTTTAGCTATGGTATCACATCTTGCATAACTTAAGTCCAAGGCTCTGCCGACATCCCTTATAACTCCCTTAGCCTGTAGGGTACCGAAGGTTATGATCTGACACACCCTGTCCTCTCCGTATTTTCTTATTACATAGTCTATGATCTCCTGCCTTCTTTCGTAGCAAAAGTCTATATCTATATCCGGCATGGATATTCTTTCCGGATTTAGAAATCTTTCAAAAAGTAACTGGTACTTTATAGGATCTATATCTGTGATGGCTAATGTATAAGATACCAGACTTCCTGCTGCCGATCCTCTTCCCGGACCTACCGGTATGTTGTTGGATTTGGCATAGTTTATAAAATCCCAAACTATAAGGAAGTAGTCCACATATCCCATATCCTTTATGACTTTAAGCTCATATTCCAATCTTTCTATAAGTTCTTTACCCGGATCACCATATCTTTTATTGAGCCCGTCTTTACATAGTTTTTCAAGATATTCATAAGCCTCATGACCTTCCGGAACGTCATACATGGGAAGTTTCGTAACACCGAACTCTATTTCAACATTACATCTTTCGGCTATACTGCCACTGTTGTCTACAGCATCCAAAGCATAGGGGAAGAGCTTTCTCATCTGCTCGTCGGATTTTAAGAAAAACTGACCTCCCTCATACTTCATTCTGTCAGTATCATGAACCTTTTTAGCAGTCTGTATACACAAAAGTATGTCATGTGCCTGTGCATCTTCTTCATAAGTGTAATGTACATCGTTGGTCACGACTAATTTTATCTCCGTATCCTTGCTAAGTTCAAGCATGGATTGATTGACCTTTTTTTGAAGCAGATCCCCATGGTCTTGAAGTTCAAGATAAAAATTCCCCTCTCCGAATATATCTCTGTATCTCAAAGCCGCCGCCTTCGCCTCTGCATACATATCCCTCGAAAGGTATCTGGAGACTTCACCGGCAAGACAGGCTGATAATGCTATGATGCCCTCATGGTATTTTTCCAAAACCTCAAGATCTACTCTGGGTTTATAATAAAAACCTTCGGTAAACCTTTAGATACAAGTTTCATCAAATTGGAATATCCGGTATTGTTCTTTGCAAGCAACACCAGATGATAGTATCTGTCTTCTCCGTGAACTCTTTCTCTGTCAAACCTTGAACCCGGACTTACATATACCTCACATCCTATTATAGGCTTTATTCCGGCTTCTTTAGCCGCTTTATAAAAATCTATCACACCGTACATAACACCGTGGTCGGTTATGGCAAGTGCAGGCATACCCAGTTCCTTAGCTCTTGCAACCATTTCCTTTATCTTACCCGAACCATCAAGAAGTGAATATTCGGTATGTGTGTGTAAACTAACAAAACCCATCATATCTCCTTATATTATAAAAAACGGCATGGCACTTTACCATCCCGTCTTAGACTTGTCTTGTTTCAATTGCATAAATACTCGCTGTACAGATCAATGAGTTTTATGTCTGTTAATATACTTATGTGTTAGCTGTTTGCAAGGTATGCGGATATCGCTTCTACAGCTTCAGCTTCATCTTCTCCGTCAGCTTCCAGCATTATATTAAGTCCTTCAGCGAATGACAGAGTCATAAGTCCCATAATACTTTTTACATTGACCTTTTTCTCTCCCGTCTCTATATGTATACTGCTCTTAAACTTGCTCGCAGTTTGTACCAATATAGCCACAGGTCTCGTATCCGTTCCTACTCCTTTTCCTATGCTTACATTCTTTTTGATCATTTTTCTCTCCTTAATACATTTATATCAGTTTGAAGCCGGGCATCTTGTTACATTAAATTTTGTGCAATCTCAGAAAGTTTTCGCAATCTATGATTAAGTCCGCTTTTTCCCACATTGCCGTCCATTCTTTCAACCAATTCTTTAAGTGAAGCTTCGGGATACTCAAGTCTTAAATACGCTACCTCCTGTAGGTTCTGAGGCAAATTGTCAAGACCCAGTTTTTCTTTTATAAGCTCTATGCTTTCCACCTGTCTTAAAGAAGCTACCACAGTTTTATTAAGATTGGCAACCTCACAATTAAGCTTTCGATTTACAGAATTTCTTACATCTTTTACAATTCTGGTATTCTCAAAATCCATAAGTGCAAGCGGTGCTTCCATCAATCTTAAAACTTCCGATATCTGTTCGGCTTCCTTAAGGTAAAGCACGTGATTCTTCTTTCTTATAATGAGCTTAATATCTATCCCCAAAGATTCAATTATTTTTTTTAGGCTATCCGCTTCTTCCCGAGAACCCACACTTAACTCAAAATGATAAGTCTTTTCGGGATCGGACAAAGACCCAATTGCCAAGAAAGCAGCCCTTATAAATGCCCTTTTACAACAACTTTGTCTTAGAACTATCGAACTTGCTACATTGTACTCTTTTTGACATCCTTAAATTCTTCCGGGAATTTACAGGCTGAGAGTATCTGTTTTACAAGTTCTTCGTCATCTAAAAACCAGTTTAAATGTGGACTTTTTACCAAAAGAATCAATTTCCCTTAAGATGACATCATTACCTATATTAAATGTTTTTTTCAATAATGTAAAAGTATTTTATAGCTATATCATGAGATTCAGTATTAATTATTACACTTTTTTTGTCTTACCGTTACTTATCTCAAACTTGGCAATATACATCGTCAATGCCGTTATTTCGGCAATATCACAGTGCCTTGCCGACGGTATGACAGCGCACAGCTCTTTTTTAAGTTTGGATGAATATGACATTACACTATCCTCTTTAAATTCTTCAACACATCTCTGTGATCTGTTTTTATTCCTATTCTCGGAAACTTACTTAAAATTCTCGCAAGTTCAATTGCTATGGTCACCGACCTGTGCTGTCCTCCGCTGCATCCTATAGCTATAACAAGCTGGGTCTTGCCTTCTTTTATATATTCCGGAATCAGAAAACTTGTTAAATCTTCCAGTTTTTTCAAAAATTCATTACAGGTATCGTTACTCAAAACGTAATCCCTGACTTCTTCGTCTTCACCGGTTTTTAGCCTTAATGACTTTTCATAAAAAGGATTTGCCAGAAATCTTACATCAAAAACCAGATCGGCATCACTCGGGATACCGTATATGAAACCGAAAGACAGAATATTAATATATAAATTATTGGGCGTTATCCCCTCCACAAAAAGTTTATATATTTCTTCTCTCAGTTCTTTGGCAAGCATGCGACTGGTATTAAGGACCACGCTTGCTCTTTCTCTTAAAAAACCAAGCTCTTGTCTTTCTTTTTCTATGGCAAGTTCAAGTCTTGACCCCTTGGCAAGGGGGTGACTTCTCCTAGTCTCCTTATACCTTTTTATTAAAGTCTCATCATCCGCATCCAAAAAAACTATCTCATAATCCGTGGACTTCTCGTCCAGACTTGTAAATACTTCTTTAATACTTGCAAGTTCTCCGGCATTTCTTATATCTATTCCAAGTACAGCTCCCGGGTTTGGTTTGTTGCTGTCCGCAAGCAGATCCGCAAATCCGGTTATAAGCTGTACCGGTATATTATCAACGCAATAATATCCGTAATCTTCCAAGGCTTTTAGAGCAACAGTTTTTCCGGAACCGCTCATACCCGTCATGATTATAAATTTCATTAAAATTCTCCCAAAACTCTAAGCTCGGGTTCAAGTTCTACACCGAACTTATCCTTCACATTCTGCTTTACATATCCTATCAAAGTATAAATATCTTTCGCACTTGCCTTATCTGCATTGATGATAAATCCGCAGTGCTTATCGGATACCTGTGCACCGCCTATCGCATAACCTCTCAGCCCGGCATCATCTATAAGCTTCCCGGCAAAGTGACCCTCGGGTCTTTTAAAAGTCGAACCGGCACTCGGGAAATTAAGCGGCTGTTTATCTATACGCCTTGACATAAGTTCCTGCATCTTTGCCCTTATATCCGAGATATCTCCCTTTTTTAGGTTGAATTTCGCTTCAAGTACTATATAACCTTTTTCTTCCACATTGCTGTGTCTGTAACTTAAGTCCAGCTCGCTTGCGCAAAGACTCAAAATATTACCATCTTTGTCCATGACTTTTACTTTTTCAAGCACCTGCTTTACCTCACCGTCATAGGCTCCGGCATTCATAAATACCGCACCGCCCACACTTCCCGGTATGCCGTATGCGAATTCCAGACCGCTGAGCGAGTTCTCACAGGCAAGTTCCGTCAGCTCCTTAAGGCTCCTGCCCGCACTTATCGTGATACTCTCATTTTCAACGATGCTGTCTTTACCGAACTTAAGCATGGAAATGATGACTCCCTTGTAGCCCTTGTCGCTTACAAGCATATTGCTTCCTTTTCCCAATATATAATGATCTATCTGTTCTTTATTGATAAAGCTTAGCAATCTTTGTAATGTTTCTTCATCCTTAGGCTCTGCGAATATTTCCGCAGCTCCTCCAACCTTGAAACTTGTATGCTTGCTCATCGGTTCATTGACCTTTACACAGTCATCACCGAGTATATTTTTAAGTTGTTCCGTTAACGACATTTTCGCTCCTTTATTTTTCAAACAGTGGATTTTTCTTGCCTATATTGGCTTGGAATCTCTTATACAATTCCTCTGTTGCATTATATCCCATCTTCTTTTGTCTGTGGTTTACAGATGCCACCTCGCAGATAACCGCAAGATTTCTTCCCGGTCTTATAGGAATGGTATGGGACACGACTTTATTTCCCAAAAACTCCGTATACTGATCGGTAAGTCCGAGTCTGTCATACTCTCTTTCTTTATCCCAATCTTCAAGCTTTATTACCATGTCTATCTGCTGAGAATCCTTCACACTTTCAACTCCGAAAAGTGCTTTCACATCTATTATACCTATACCCCTAAGCTCGATAAAATGCTTGGTTATATCGGGGGCAGTTCCTATAAGTGTGGCTTCAGAGACTTTTCTTATCTCCACTACATCGTCTGATACGAGTCTGTGCCCTCTTTTTATAAGCTCAAGTGCCGCCTCGCTTTTTCCTATTCCGCTCTCGCCCATTATAAGTACACCCTCTCCGAAGATATCCACCAATACTCCGTGTATTCCTATACAAGGGGCAAGTTTGACCTTAAGCCACCTCAAAAGCTCCGCCAGAAAGTCGGAAGTTGTACGGTCGGTAACAAGACAGGGGACTTCATAATGATTGCAAAGCTCAAGCATATCGCTATCGGGCTTTATCCCCCTTGCATACACTATGCAGGGGATTTTATAAGACAGGAGCTTATCATATCTTTCCCTTCTTACCTTTTCATCCATCTGCAATATATATTCCTGCTCCACATGTCCTATGATCTGTACCCTTTCGGAATCAAAGTGGGCAAAAAATCCTGCAAGCTGCAAAGCCGGTCTGTTAACATCGGGGTGACTGAGTATTATACCCTCGGTGTCTATCTCCGGTGTCATATTCTTAAGTTCGTGATTATCTATAAGTTCTTTTATAGTGATACCTAGCATATTGTCTCCTTTTTATAAACATATGATTTTAAGTATTTATTCTTCACAATCATTATTTTCATTATACTCTCCAAGTTGACTTTCTATTCTTTTTATTTGTTCCTCTAACTCAGACCTATCAAGTTCTAATTGTTTTTTTACTATGTTTTGTTGAGCCAGCAAATCGTCTGTATAATAATCTTTATCCGGACTGCGATACCTGTTATTAAGTTTATCTAATAAAATACTTTCCTTTTTTACATAATCTAAATAATCATTCTCCAGTTTTACTAATTCTTTAAGCTCATTTTGTGCTTCCTCATATTCTTGAGTAAGTTTTTCTTTACCGCCTTCAATATTATCATCTTTATTCATTTATACTAAACCCCTTGCCGGATATACTTGTATTACCTAATGCCTCTCCCAATTCATCATCTTTCCTTTGGAACTCTTTACAAACTGAGCTTATTTTATTGCCGGCATCAAAAATCAATTCCGCAATTTCTTTTGCGATTTCATTCTCAGCACGAATGGCATCTTTAGCCTTCACATTTCCTAAAATAGTGGTTTGAGAGTCTCTGCTTACAGAAGTATCTGTAGATAATTTTTTACTCGAATTATAAATTTTAGTAGCAATATCCTCTGCTGTTTCTTTTGTACTTTTTATAATAGCCAAGTTGTACCTCCTTATTATTTCCTTTATTACTCATCAAACAACGGATTTCTTTCTATCTTGACCCTGCCTATATTTTCTTTACTGAACTTTGAGTATGTATACTTTGTCCAGTCAGATATAACTTTATTGTAAAGCAACTCATCAGAAGCTTTTTTAATAGTTTCTACAGGAATATCGGCTTCATCTAAGTATTTTTTTATGGTATCAGTATCGTAATAAAGTTCTGTATCATAGTTACCTTTTGTATGACTAACATATATTTCTTCAGTTAAAACTTTTGTCTTCTTATTATACCTATGTGCAATATAAATACCTTTATCACCTTTTAATTTACTTCCAAAAGAAATCGACATTTTTTTTACCGAAAATTCAAACGAAAATCCGGCATACCAAGTTAAATTATCTATTTTAGTACTGTCGGTATATTCTTCAAAAAGAATATCATCATATACATCATCTTTTCTGATTCTTTCCTTTATATTAGGAATTTTAGAAAATACCGTATACCCATACGGAACATGAAATATCCTCTCCTCGCCATAATACATTTCATCAAATACATTCCTGTCGTTAGGGATGGATAGGTATATTATAAGTCCTATAGCTGCCAAAAAGATGATCATTAATACAATCTTTATCTTTTTCATTTATTAATCCACCCCTTCAAAAGTATACTCTCCCGGTTCATTTTGATGCTCTTCCAAACTTCTGATAAAATTATATCCTATAGGATTTATCTTTTTAACTCTTCCATAATGATACTTCGTATTGTATTCTATGTTTCAATTGGAATATCAATAATTTCTTTAAGCTTCCAATAATAATTCCTTGAAATATTTAATTACTCATCAAACAACGGATTTCTTTCTATCTTGACCCTGCCTATATTTTTCTTTACTGAACTTTGAGTATGTATACTTTGTCCAGTCAGATATAACTTTATCGTAAAGCAGCTTATCAGAAGCTTTTTTAATAGATTCTACAGGAATATCAGCTTCATCTAAGTATTTTTTTATGGTATCAGTATCGTAATAACGCTGTATATCGTACTTGTTTTTTATATCAATAATATAAACAACTTCGTGTAAAAGCACTTGTACTCTTAAAAATATTTATATGTAATATAAATTCTTACACCGGTTTTAAGCAAATTTCCAAAAGATATAGCAAATGTTTTCTCTGAAAATTCAAATGAAAAATTAGTATGCCACATTAACCCATCTATTTCCGTACTATCGGTATATTCCTCAAAAAGAATATCATCATATACATCATCTTTTCTGATTCTTTCCTTTATATTAGGAATTTTAGAAAATACCGTATACCCATACGGAACATGAAATATCCTCTCCTCGCCATAATACATTTCATCAAATACATTCCTATCATTAGGGATGGATAGGTATATTATCACAGCTATAATCATAAAAATGCCTGCCGATACTATAATTTTTACTTTTTTCATCTGCAAATTCTCCCATGACTATATTTTTAAGATTTATACCGATACTTATGCCTTATTTATGAAAAAAATCATATACCGCCTTTGCAGATTTTTGATCCATACTTTCCACCTGTGAAAGAGTATCTATATCCGCTTCCTTTACAAGGCTTATATCCTTAAAGTGCTTCATCAAAGCCCTTCTTCTTACCGTACCTATACCCTTGATATCTTCGAGTACCGACTTTACCTGTGTCTTTGACCTTAGACTTCTGTGATACTCTATAGCAAACCTGTGTGCCTCTTCCTGTATCCTTCCTACCAAATGAAAGGCTTCGGAGCGTATGTCCATGTCTATTTCCTTATTGTTAAGATACAAGCCTCTGGTTCTGTGCTTATCATCCTTTACCATACCGCATATGGGTATGCTTATCCCAAGTTCATCAAGCACCTCTTTTGCCATGTTTACCTGACCTTTTCCTCCGTCTATAAGTAAAAGACTCGGAGAAGCGGCAAATTTGCCATCTTTATCATCATGGGTAAAACGTCTGTATATTGTCTCCCTCATAGAGGCATAGTCATCCTGACCGACAACGGTCCTTATCTTAAACTTCCTGTAGTCGTTCTTCTTGGGCTTGGCATCTTGAAATACCACCATTGATGCCACATTTTCTATACCGCTTGTATTGGATATGTCAAATGCTTCAATACGTCTCAGATCTTTTATTCCTATCAGTTCAGAAAGCTCTTCCAATGCACCCACTGTCCTTGCTCTTTCTCTTATAAGCTTCTCTTTGTCCTTATCAAGTACCATCTTCGCATTCTTGTACGCAAGTTCCAAAAGTTTTTCTTTATCACCTTTTTTCGGTACTAAGATCCTGACTCTTGTCCTTCTTTTCTCGGACAGCCACTTTTCTATAAGCTCAAGATCCGGTATAGTGTGCTGCAAATGTATCTCTTTAGGTAAAAACGGTGTTCCCGAATAGAATTGTTTTATAAAACTTTCTACTATATCTTCTTTTCTTTGATCCGCAAGAGCCTGTATATAATGATGTTCTCTTCCTATAAGCTTACCTTCTCTTACGAAAAATATCTGGATCACCGAGTCTTTTTCATCCCTTGCAAGTGCTATGATATCTCTGTCATCTATACTGTCGGAACTTATTTTTTGTCTTTGTGCCACATGCAAAAGACTATTAAGCAGATCTCTGTACTTTAGGGCATCTTCGAACCTCAGTTCATCGGATGCTTTCTGCATTTGATCCTTAATGTCTTCTACGACCGTATCTATATGACCGTTCAAGAAATTTAATGCCTGCTTTACCTGATTTTGGTACTCTTCCTTCTTAATGTAATCCATACAGGGTGCGTCACATTGATGTATATAATAATCAAGACAAGGTCTTTGCAACCCTATATCTCTGGGCAGCACTCTGTTACATGTTCTTATTTTATAAGCCTTGCACAAAAAATCCAGAGTCTCCTTAACTGCCGTTGCGCTGGAAAAAGGTCCGTAATACTTTGCCTTGTCTTTTTTTAGAGTCCTTGTCTGCATGATCCTCGGATACTCTTCCTTGACCGTTACTTTTATGTATGGGTAGGTCTTATCATCCTTAAGCAGAGTGTTATATCTGGGTCTGTGTTCCTTTATAAGGTTATTCTCAAGTATCAAAGCTTCAAGCTCGGAATCCGTCACGATATATTCAAATCTGCATATATGGCTTATCATTTGCTGTATCGTAGCACTTTTCCCTCTGCTTGACTGAAAATACTGTCTTACTCTGTTCTTTAACGATATAGCCTTACCTACATATATCACCTCGTCTTTTTTATCATGCATTATATACACTCCCGGAGAAGCCGGAAGTTTTTTTAATTCATCTTCTATAACGAATGCCAAAACATTTACCCCTATCTTCTGAGTCTCGATCCTTCATAATGTTCCTGCATGCCCAGATATCTTATAAGTTTTTCTATCTGGTACTTTGTTTCTCCCTCAAAACTTACTATCTCAAGTACTGCATACATGCTGTCAAGATCCGACTGACTTATACTGTCTTTATTATCCGAAAGTATCTTTCTCTTTTCATAATACGATCTTGAGTCTAAGAAAAGTTCGAGTACATTGCTTATATTATATTGCTTTGAACTCGTGACATCTTCTTTGCCGACACCGGACTTATCCGAATCGTATTCGGTTTTTGCCTTTGCGGCTGTAAAAGAATTATCCCCTTTCTCAACTCTTTCAAAACCGTATACCTCTTCACTTTTATCCGTAAATATTTTACGATCCAGAGAATAAATGGCAAAATCCCCGAAAAGTGCCTGATATATCACCTTTCTCTCTTTATTTTCCACATCATAGGCTTCACAGATTATTTGATACAAATTATTATTTTTATCTTTATAAAAGCTTCCGCTTACTGTTTTCTTTTCTACATTATCCATTTGATCTTATAACTCCTTAATGACCTGCACTTTTTAAATATCTGCCTGCTCATTCAAATATACAGCATCATATACAGATTCAATATAAATATTATCCCGGCCTATAAGCACCGATCCCCGGCGACGGATACGATGTCGGCTACATAAAATATCACCCTTACGCACCGGGCTTTTCCACATATAAATCCCTATTGATTTTTTGGCTTGTAGTTTACATTATATCATAGTCATGCTAGAATTAAACCTTATATTTATTTAGTTGTTTATGTGAGGTAAATTTATGAAAATCGGTTTTGATAATCAAAAGTATCTGAAAATGCAATCCGAGCATATAAAAGAGCGTATTGATAAATTCGGAGATAAACTTTATCTGGAATTCGGAGGTAAGTTATTTGATGACTATCATGCGGCAAGAGTACTTCCGGGCTTTGAGCCGGATGCAAAGCTTAAAATGCTCATGCAGCTTTCATCTCAGGCGGAACTTATTATAGTTATCTCCGCCAAGGATATAGAAAAGCATAAGATCCGTTCTGATATAGGCATAACTTACGATCTTGACGTACTTAGGCTTATTCAATCATTCAGATCCAGAGAGCTTTATGTGGGCTCTGTCGTCATAACACATTACGAAGCACAAAAAAGTGCAGATAAATTCAAGGCAAAGCTTGAAAGTCTCGGCATAAAAGTTTACAGACATTATATTATAGACGGATACCCCAGCAATGTCGATCTTGATACTCAGCGAAGAAGGCTACGGCAGAAACGATTATATAAAAACCGAAAGACCTTTGGTAATAGTTACAGCTCCCGGACCCGGAAGCGGTAAGATGGCGACCTGCCTCTCACAACTTTATCATGATCATAAGAAAGGTATAAAAGCCGGTTATGCTAAGTTTGAGACCTTTCCCATATGGAATCTTGCACTTAAGCACCCTGTCAATATGGCGTATGAAGCAGCCACTGCCGATCTTAACGATGTCAATATGATAGACCCCTTCCATCTTGAAGCTTACAACGAAACTGCCGTAAATTATAACAGAGATGTGGAGATCTTCCCGGTACTTACTGCTATCTTTGAGGGTATATTCGGAGAATGTCCTTATAAATCTCCTACTGATATGGGAGTAAATATGGCAGGTAATTGTATCTTTGACGATGAGGTATGTAGGGAAGCAAGCTTGCAGGAGATCATAAGAAGATATTACTGTATACTTAACAGACTTGTGAAAGAAGAATCAAGACCTGAAGAGTTATATAAGATAGAACTTTAATGAAGCAGGCTAAGATAAGTACCGAAGCCAGAAAGGTGGTATCCGCAGCCTTACTTAAGGCTGAGACAAGCGGCGGTCCCGCTGCGGCAATGGAACTTGCAGACGGCAGAGTGGTGACCGGCAAGACCTCCGATCTGCTCGGAGCTTCAGCAGCACTTATACTTAACGCAACCAAGGTACTGGCAGGCATAGACGAGGAAACTCATCTTATTTCGCCTACTGTTATAGAGCCTGTGCAGACCTTAAAAACAAGGTATCTTGGCAGCACCAACCCGAGGCTCCATACGGACGAGATACTTATAGCACTTTCCATGTCAGCAGGAGTCAGTGAAGTAGCCAAGCTTGCACTCGACCAATTACCTAAGCTAAGAGGATGTCAGGTGCATACTTCGGTAATGCTTTCGGACGTGGATATCAAGGTATTTAAGAAACTCGGAATACAGCTCACATCAGAGCCACGCTATGAGTATAAGAGACTGTATTAGTTCTTAGGTATCTCGAGTGCACTATTCACAAATTTGTTGATAAATTTTAAGTGTACCGTCCTTTTCTATGGACAGTTTCATTTATCATCGTAGAAATCCAAATAAATCTGCCGCAGTAATAATCGTAGGCTTGCCCTTGATATCTTACTGCGGCAGTTTATTTTATACTCTTAATTATCATAAGAATTTATTGATCTACATAGGCTCAGTTCTCATGTACAAAGTATCCGTCCGGTATATAACAGGATATATATCAAAAGCAGTGCGGTCTCAATTAAGCTTTCTCTTCAAAATAGTAGCACTTGGCCTTAACTATTAAACCCGTACTCGTTTGTTGTGTTCTCTCTTTTTTCCACATAAAAAGTCCCTCCTTTATGCAAGGAAGGACTTTTTTTAATAAATTACACAAGTATCGCCTTATCTATTTTCACAGGCTCGGGTAATCCCTTTTCTTTTCTTAAGATCTCCATGAACTCCTTACCTGTGATCGTCTCCTTTTCTATGAGGAATTCGGCAAGTTTATCCATGACCTGTCTGTTATCTTTAAGTATCTCCTTAGCCTTATCATAGGCTATTTTAAGCATTTCCATAACTTCTTTATCTACCTCGGTCGCTGTATCGTCACCGCAATTAAGTACCGTTCTGCCTGACAGATACTTATCTTCCTGGGTAGCAAGTCCTATAAGACCGAACTTTTTACTCATACCGTATTGAGTGATCATGGCTCTTGCTATTGATGTAGCCTTTTCTATATCATTGGCTGCACCTGTGGTTACTGAACCGAACACTATCTCTTCCGCCGCACGACCTCCGAAGATGCTTACGAGCATATCTTCAAGTTCTTCGTCGGACTTAAGGTAGGTCTCTTCTTCAGGAACATACATTACATATCCCAAAGCTCCCATAGTACGTGGTACTATGGTGATCTTTTGTACCGGCTCGGAATTCTTTTGAATAGCTGAGATAAGGGCATGTCCGACCTCATGATAGGAAACTATTCTTCTTTCCTTAAGATTCATGATCCTGTCCTTCTTTCCTTACCTACAAGTACCACTTCCACAGCCTCGAATAAGTCGGATTGACTTACCGCCTGTCTTCCATGCTTGACCGCAAGTATAGCCGCTTCGTTTATCATATTCGCAAGGTCGGAACCGACAGCACCGGAAGTTGCAAGTCCTATAGCCTCAAGGTCCACGGTCTCATCCATGTGTACACCTTTTGAGTGTACCTTAAGTATAGCGATCCTTCCCTTAAGATCCGGTCTTTCAACGATAACTCTTCTGTCAAATCTTCCCGGTCTTAGCAAGGCGGGATCGAGGATCTCAGGTCTGTTGGTAGCCGCAAGTATCAAAAGTCCCTTGGACGAATCAAAACCGTCCATCTCTGAAAGGAGCTGGTTAAGAGTCTGCTCTCTCTCATCATTTCCGCCCATACGGGAGTCTCTTGACTTACCTATGGCATCTATCTCATCTATAAATATAATACAAGGTGCCTGCTCCTGTGCCTGCTTAAAAAGACTTCTGACTCTTGATGCTCCCAGTCCCACAAACATCTCCACAAAGTCGGAACCGCTAAGTGAGAAGAAAGGAACATTCGCTTCACCTGCTACCGCCTTGGCAAGTAGGGTCTTACCCGTACCCGGAGGCCCTACCAAAAGCGCTCCCTTGGGAAGCCTTGCACCTATTTTATTGAATTTCTCCGGATTATGTAAAAAGTCAACTATCTCGGTCAATGACTCTTTAGCCTCATCCGCTCCGGCAACATCCTTAAAAGTGACCCCTGTCTCTTTTTGAACGTAGACTTTGGCATTACTTTTGTTCATGCCCATGATACCGCCCGAACCCATACGTCTTATAAAAAGCTGCATTATCGCAAAAATAATGAGAAACGGAAAGAAGTAAGACACCATTGAAAGCATCAAGGACATCATATCCTGTCTTTGCCTTATGGTTTTCACATCCGCATTATATAATCTTTCTATGAGTCCCGGATCTTCATCCACTCTGGTCGTTATATAGGTAACTTCTGAGTCATAGCCTTTTGTATCTTTCTTGACTTTGATCTTTATTTCCGTATTACCTATATTGACAGACTCTACAGACTTTTGATCTACAAGCTTCATAAATTCATTGTACGGCAGATCCTTTGAGCCGTGTCTGCCTAAATTATGTGACACTATGCTCATCAGTGTAAATGTTACCGCTGCCGCTATCAAAAGCATTATTACAGTCTGAAGATTAGACCTTTTACCGGGGCCTTTCTTATCGTCATCATCTCTATCCTTATCATCCATATATAAAAAACACCTTTCCTTTACTACTTAAGCTAAAAGCTTCTTTGCACAAACAAGCTTTGTACAAAGTGCAAGAAGTTGTGCCGCCTTTTTAAGCTCATCCACAGTCGGGAAACTCGGAGCTATACGGATATTCTTATCTTCCGGATCTTTTCCCTTAGGGTATGTAGCACCTGCCGCAGTTAAAACCACTCCCGCTTCTTTACATTTTTCAACTATTTCTTTAGCACAACCCTCAAGCACATCAAAAGATATGAAATATCCTCCATTAGGCTTGGTCCATGTTGCAACACCAAGCTCTGAAAGCTCTGAATTCAAAACCTCATTCACTATCTCAAACTTAGGTCTGATAAGTTGTGCATGCTTTTTCATGTGTTCCTTGACACCTGCTATATCCTTAAAATATCTTACATGCATCAATTGGTTTAATTTATCATGTCCTATTGTCTGGAATTTGAGCTGTCCGAGTATATCAGCCTTGTTTGCCTTTGAAGTAGCCAAAGCGGCGATTCCCGCACCTGCAAAACTTATCTTTGAAGTGGACATGAATTCATATACCATATCTTCATTTCCGGCTTTTTTACACTCTGAAAGTATTTCTAAGATCTCATCCTGCTCATTCTCATAAAGATGATGCATTGCGTATGCATTATCCCAGTAAAGTCTGAAATCTTTTGCCTTAGGCTTTAATGCGGCAAGTCTTCTTATGACCTCATCGGAATATGAATTTCCTGTAGGATTGGAGTACTTAGGTACACACCATATACCCTTGATGCTCTCATCTTCCGCCACCAGTTTCTCTACCATATCCATATCAGGACCGGCTGCGAGTATGGGTACAAGTACCGGCTCTATTCCGAAATATTCTATTATTCCGAAGTGTCTGTCATAGCCCGGAACTACACAAATAAACTTTACCTTATCAAGCTTACACCATGGTGTGGAACCTAAAACACCTTTATAATAAGCTCTTGCCACAGTATCGTACATTATATTAAGGCTTGAATTACCGTATACTATGATGTCATCTTTATCAACACCCACCACATCAGCCATAAGTTTTCTCGCTTCTACGATACCGTCCAACACTCCGTAGTTCCTGCAATCCACCTTATCTTCACCCACAAAGTTTGTTTCCTGTGCAAGTACTGCAAGCATGGAATCAGACAGATCAAGCTGATCCTTTGCCGGCTTACCTCTGCTCATGTCGAGCTTTAATCCGAGTTTTTTCGCATCTTCATACTCTTTTTCCAATGTATTATATACACCCTGTAATTCTTCTTTGCTCAAATCCGTATATTTTTTCATCTAAATCTCCTTCAAGTTTACACAGTTGATATATTGTTTACTTTAATCCTGATTTAAGTACTTTGATCTTTCTCTTGTATTCTGCGATTTTTTCCTGTGACTCGAGAATTTTTGAAACCTGCTCACAAACTATCTCATCTTCAGACAAAAGTCTGTGACTTGCCACATATTCTCCTATAATTTGTTTATATGCCTTGATCAGGGAGTTCTCAGACTCGACCTCAAGCTGTAATTTAGCTATATCTTTGATCTTAACACCCTTATCCACCGTATTTTGTGCCAAATTCCCCAATTTATTTAACAGATCATCCATAAAAATCCTTCCTACTCTAAAACAAAATTATGCATATTATAGCTTATGCAAGTTACTAAAGCAAGTTAATCAAAATAGATTCGGCTAATATTTTACAGCCGTAAAATCATTCTGACCCCTTTCAAAAAATTCAGTCGCTTCCTCCAATCCCTTGATCTCGTTTTGACCGGAAGATACATTATACATAGACACATTAAAATTATCATAGGAATATATGATATATTCGGTCTTATCCTCCATATTCGCCACTATATAATAATTATTTTTAATATAGTAAAGTGCCTGTCTTAATATAAGTCCGTTTAGTTCCAGGCTTTCGGAATTCGTCTTTTTTTCTGTTATATTTGCCGCAAATGAAGACGGATCCGGCATGGAAGCCTTCGGAAGCAGACCTATCCTTGTATACATCAATATTCCCTTATACCACACGCTTCCTCTTAGTTCATAAGCTGCTTTTATAGCATTTGAAAGATCTGTATACAGACCTATAACTTCTCCCTTACCATAAGCTAAGTATACCGATTCTTTTTCTGTACTTGCCAGTGTTATATTATCTCCCTCTTCATGCAGTATCGATCTTTCATCTACAGTAAAGTCCATTGCTTTGGTACTGTCGGGCAATTGAATAAAGTAAAGTTTTGCCTTCTTATCGGAGATATGAGAATTGACGATGTCCATATTATCAGCCATTATATCGGTATTACATACTATGGTATCCCCTGATAGTTTTACAAGCTTATTATATTCATTTCGTTCATATACATTAAGGTGTATCCTTCCCGAATCCACATGGATATCATCAAGGAAGTTACCGTTCATCTCGTATTGGACTTGTTTGTTCAATCCGTCATCAACTATTTCTATCTTTGTACACAGGTTTTGTGTTTCACTCAGATCATCCGGCATTTCGAGCGAAAGATCTCTGATACCCAGTATAAGGTCATAGTCTATAAATCCTCTCGGACATATACTTGTATTGGCAGGTGCGCTTATCTCCTTAATATCTCCCGTATCAAGATTCATGAAATTGACCACTTCCTTATCAGATACCTTCCATGCGATCCTTTTCTTCAGAGGACTTATTGCATACATATCTTTTTTAAGATCCAGTGCCAATGAATTGTATGAATTGGTATTCATATCTATACTATATATATCGTTGTCTATTTTGATATACAGTATGTTATTCTCATTCATGTAATTCAATTCTTTTACACCGTGTTCTATTTCTTCGTATGAGATATTGAGCGGTATAAATATAGGTTCATTTATCTTATCTTCCGCATAGGAATATTTCAGAAAAAGTATTCCCAGTTGCCCCTCATGTGAACCGTTGCTCATATATCCGTATTGCATAAAGTTCACATTGCCCTCAATATCTACATTAAGCACTTTTAAGTCATTTTCGGAGTAAATGTTATCACTTAATAAAGAGTATACCTTTTTGACCTTATTTCCCTCATCATCTATAAAGAACAGTTCTTTATTGGTCGTAAATGCATGGAACTTATCGTTAGGGCTTTTGACCGCCGCTATCTCACCTTCATCATGTATTCCGAGGTTTATTTTTTTATCATCAAATGTAGTACTTACCGGCGAGAATTTCTCATCCATCGTTCTGGTATAATCCAGCATGTATATACGCTCGGGTCCGGTTCTGAAGCAAAAATTCTCCCTTACCTCATAAGTATGCTTTTCTTCTTTATCATCAGATGCTTCGATAAGAAATGCTATGCTTATCTCCCCTATATAGCCGTCATATATGGATACCCTCATGGACTTTTTACCCACAAGCTCAGGTTTCATATTTCTGTAGGTCAATTGGTCGTAACTGCTTTTTAGATCCACCCTGCCAAGATTACTGTTATCTCCTGTCGCATCCGACTCAAGGTACATTGTATTTTCCCTTGCTGTTGTATAGTCAAAGTTCTTTGTGGAGAAGTTATCCGCAAGGTCGAGCATTTCCTTAAGCAAAACTTCCTTTCCCCAAAGCAGCCTTGTATAGTAATGTACCGGGGTATCGTCATCAAGTGTGACTTTTAAATCAAACCTGTATTCTTTGTCGTAGTTCAAAAGGTTTTGTATCGGAAAGTCTATAATCATCTCAGTTCCGTCATCGGCGGTCACTTGAGTTATTTCTCCTTTATCTATAAGTTCCAGACTGTCCATGGTCCTTATCTCATATTCCAAAGACTTTATGCCCAGGCTTCCTTTTCTTATTACTCCGTGAAATATTCGCTCTTCATCAAGTACCGTTAATGTATCAAAGAGTGATACATTGTCTATATCTTCGGTGTAGCCGTTCATCGGGTTTACTCTTTTATCACCTATCTTCGTAAATACTACCGGGAATTTGCTGCTTTCTATACCGGTATAGGTGCTTTTTTGCATTACGGGTTTTCTATTTATAAAGCTTATATATGAATATGCGATTATTATCATTATTATGAGCATAAGTACCCAAAACCATATCTTCTTGTAAAACTTCATTTTGCCTCCTACTCATATTTTACCGATCGATCATTTTATCTCAAAAGCAAAAAAACAAGCCCAAAGCTCTTCACCGCAGGCGAATTTTATCTACTTCAGACATTGTATGGATAATGTGGATATACGTGTTACAATTATATCACAAGTTTAATAAAAAAACTTTAAAAATATGGTGAACTTCTCACTGTGTTTCGGTAAGTATTGAATTTAAAGCTCTTTGTATTGCAATCATACTCGCAATCCTCTTTCTAAAACTTCGACAAATTAGCACAGACTGCGGAACTCACTTGCCCACTAAAAACAGTGGGCTGCGTTCAAACAGTCCTCGTCTGTGTAATTTGTTTCTCGTTTTATCAGAGGATTAAACGCTAAAAAGATTGCAATACAAAGAGCTTTATTTACGCAGAGCCTACCAGTTTAACACAGCGATAAGTGTAGTAAGAATGGGATGGGCGGAAAAAAATAAATGCCCTTATTAGGGCATTTGTTTTTTTATTCCGCTTCCGGCTTCTCGATCTCTACTATCGCTTCTTTTTTCATCGGTATACGGCAGTTTTTGTTGTTTCCGAATTCAACTATTACCATATCATCGGTTATGTCTATGAGGACTCCGTAGAATCCTGCTGTTGTAAGTACGGTATCACCTACCGACATACTTGATACGAGTGTCGCTTTTCTGTCTCTTTCCTTCTTTTGCGGTCTGTATGACATAAAATAAAACAAACCTGCAAAAAATATGATATAGATCACCCAGAATATAGGACTTTTCATAAATGATCCGGATGTAGATGTAAGTGTAAGCATTATTAAACCTCTTTCTTATTATTATCTTGTAATATCGAAGCCAACTTATTCTCTTTGTATTCGGCATAGTTTCCTGCCCTTATGGCTTCTCTTATCTCGCTCATCATTGTATTATAAAAATACAGATTATGCAATACGCAAAGTCTGAGCCCCAGCATTTCTTTAGCCTTTAACAGATGCCTTATATAGGCTCTTGAATAAGATCTGCAAGTCGGACAGGCACATTTTTCATCTATAGGAAGAGGATCCAGTTCGTATTTTTTATTAAATAAGTTAAGTTTGCCTCTATCCGTATATACATGTCCATGTCTTCCGTTTCTTGTCGGATACACACAGTCAAAGAAATCTATCCCCCTGTCTACCGCTTCCAATATATTGGCAGGTGTTCCGACGCCCATAAGATAAGTCGGCTTTTCCTCGGGCAGATAGGGCACTGTCTCGTCCAGTATCCTATACATCTCTTCATGACTTTCTCCGACTGCCAAGCCTCCTACGGCATATCCGTCCAGGTCAAGCTCAGATATGGTCTTGGCGTGCTCTATTCTTATATCTTCATATATAGCACCCTGGTTGATACCGAACAGAAGCTGCTCTTTATTGATGGTATCTTCCAGTCCGTTGAGCCTATCCATCTCCTGCTTACATATCTTAAGCCATCTTGTGGTCCTGTCTACGGAATCCCTTACATAGGCTTTATCGGCAAGTGCCGGTGGACACTCATCAAATGCCATAGCTATGGTCGAGGCAAGATTGGATTGAATACGCATACTATCCTTCGGTCCCATGAATATCTTTCTGCCGTCTATATGTGAATTGAATTCCACTCCGGCTTCGGATATCTTCCTGAGTTTGGCAAGGGAAAATACCTGAAATCCGCCCGAATCGGTCAGTATAGGCTTATCCCAGTGCATAAATTTATGCAACCCGCCAAATTTTTTTATTATCTCATCTCCGGTCCTTACATGAAGATGATAGGTGTTGGAAAGTTGCACCTGTGTGCCTATGTTCTGCAGATCGTCGGTCGATACCGCTCCTTTTATGGCAGCAACCGTTCCTACATTCATAAATACAGGTGTTTCAATAACTCCGTGTACTGTATGCATAGTGGCAGATTTTGCTCTGCCACTTTTTGCCACTATTTTATAATTCATTACAAATCCTTAGATCTTATTTTTTTTTCTTGGTTTCAAGCTTATCGAACATATACCAGATCGAAGCTGCAAGACAAACTGAAGAGTAGGTACCTACAATGATTCCCACCATGATAGGAAGTGCAAACTCTCTTATAGAAGATACGCCCATGATATAAAGTACCAATACCATGATAAATGTAGTTAGTGAAGCGTTGATACTTCTGCTCAGTGTCTGTGTAACACTTAAGTTTACTATCTCTTCCTTGCTTGTATTCTTCTTCAAACTTCCGAGATTCTCACGCATTCTGTCAAATATTACTATCGTAGCATTGATGGAATATCCTACTATTGTAAGTATGCAAGCTATAAATGTTGAACCTACGCTCCATTTTGCGATCGCATAGCAGGTAACAAGTATAAGTACGTCATGTATAAGTGCGATCACAGAACCTAATGCGAAGCTCATCTTCTTAAATCTTATGAATATGTAAATAAGCATAAGCAGTGTAGCCCATATAGTTGCCCAGACAGCATCATTTTTCATCTCGGTACTTACCGCTGCCGAAATATTCTCAGCTGTGATCTTCTCGGCATCCACTCCGAAATTCTCTACCAATGCGTTATTCAATGCATCTCTTTCTTCAAGACCGAGCTCTCTGGTCTTAATGATAACCTCATTCGTTCCTTCAACCTTTTGAGTCTGTGTACCTGCTTCATGAGTTATAGACTCTACTACCGGTACTACCTTGGCGGATATATCTTCAAGGCTCATATTTTCATTGAATGTAACATTTGTTGAAGTACCGCCCTTAAAGTCTATACCGTAGTTGAACTTCGCTCCGGTCTTCATCTCATTCATGGTTATGCTGACAACTCCTGCAAGTATGATAAGTACTGAAGCAGCCATGAAATAATATCTTTTTGACACAAAGTCAATTATCTTGCCGTCCTTCTTGCTACCGTATAACTTAGGATTCTTTGCACCGAGTACATAGAATGAATTAAGTGCGGTTCTTGTAATAAAGAGTGCTGTAAACATTGATACTACTATACCAAGTCCCAGTGTAGTCGCAAATCCCTAACTGTACCTGAACCGAGTGCAAAAAGTACTATTGCCGCTATGATAGTAGTGATATTACCGTCTATGATAGCTGAGAGAGCCTTTGAGAATCCGGTCTTTATAGCCGCATCAACGCTCTTTCCGTTTCCGATTTCTTCTTTAATACGTGTAAATATGATTACATTGGCATCTACCGCCATACCTATGGAAAGTACGATACCTGCTATACCCGGCAGTGTAAGCGTCAACTCAAAAGCCGCAAGTAAGCATATAACAAGCTCTACATAAAGTGTCAGTCCGAGTACTGATGCAAGACCCGGAACAGCATATACCAAGAGCATGAATAATATAAGTATTCCAAAACCTATCGCAGCAGCCTTAAGGCTTGTGGAGATCGCTTCCTGTCCGAGCTTTGCACCTACCACGTTACTTCTCAGCTCGACAAGTTCTGTCTTAAGGGAACCTATACGGATGGTTGAAGCAAGTTTTTCAGCCTGCTCGGCATCTTCCATTCCTGTAATAGTTGCCTCACCGTTGGTGATAGGCACCTGAACCACAGGGTTTGATACGACAGCATTATCATATATGATAGCTATATGTTTTCCCACAAGTCTTGTGGTCGCCTCGGCGAAAGCCTTTGCACCGTCATCAGTAAGTGTTAGCTTTACATAATATACAGTCTTACTGTTTTCCTTAGCTGCTACCGCTTCAGCACTTTTTACCTGATCTCCGGTAATTACCTGCTGACCGTTATCGGACTCAACAAATACAAGTGAACCCGGTTTTCCGAGCTCTTCCAATATCTTGTTGGCATCGGATACTCCCGGAATATCTATATTGATACGATCCGAACCTTCTCTGTATACTTCCGCTTCCGTTGAGTATCCCTCAACTCTTTGCTGAAGTTTATAAACAGTGTCGTTCATATCCGTATCACTCGGATTTTCATCTTTGGCTTTATAGGTTATGCTCACTCCACCCGCAAGGTCAAGACCCAGTTTGATCTTGGGAAGACTTACATAAGCTAAATATCCAAAGCCTATTACTGCCAATATCAGCAGCATCAAACTTAAAATACTCTTTCTTTCCTTACTCATCACATTCTCCTTTATACGGCAATTGCCGCTTTTATGATTATCATATATATTCTGATACTAAACTGCCATAGACACTAAAAACCCCTACTTTACACTCTGTAGGGGTTCACTTAACAGGACTCATACTTTAGTATCTTAATACACCTCACCTTCCATATCCCTCCTTAACTATAAACTTGTCTGTATAATTAAAATAACAATAAATATATATTTCACTTATACAGAACTTTTTTCTTGATTTTAGCATATTATAAGTAATTTGACAATAAAATATAAATATAGATTCTCAGCTTATTCATTGACCCTTTTAAGCAAAAATCCTCAGTTTTTCTTCTAAAGGACTTATTTATGTGAATTTTTCTACAAACTTGATCGCTATTATACAAAATGTATAAGTCATCAATAAACTGCATTTTCAACGTATATTTATGCCTTTGATCGTTTTTACTTCTGACATGATGTTTACGGTTTTACACTCATTTATGTATATTATTAAACTAACCCTTGACTTTAATTCTCTTTATATGTACGATACTATTATATTAAATTTGAATAATTTTTTTATTTTGAGGAGGTTTAACTATGAAGACAGTTCGTATTTCATTAAACTCTATAGATAAGGTAAAGTCATTTGTAAATGATTTATCTCAATTCAATGTGGATTTCGATCTGGTATCAGGACGTTATGTTATAGATGCAAAATCTATTATGGGAATCTTCAGCTTGGATCTTTCAAAGCCGATAGATCTTAATATCCATGCAGACAATAACGCCGATGAAATATTGGAAAAGCTTACACCTTACATCGTTGAGTAAGCATTATGATACGCATCGTATATGAAAAGGAAAATCTTCGTTCAGCCTGCTATGACGATGATAGGTTTATCGGAGAATGTACCTGCTATGAAAAAGACGGAATATGGTATGCATACCATACCTTCGTAGATCCCGAATATAATGGGCTCGGAATTGCAAAGAAACTGTTAAGAACTTTAGCGGATGCAGCCATAGCGGAGAATTTCAAAATAAGACCTCTGTGTTCTTTTGTTCAAAAACAATTTGAAGAAAATAAAGAATACGAGGGAATAAAAGCCTAAGATAAAAGCGGCTGTTGCACCCGGATCTGTATCTCTTTACCGTATGATCGGTAATGAGTGTACATATCTTAAATGCAACAGCCGCTTTTTATTTTAATAATAAATTTTAGTTTTAATTATACAGGTCAATCGCTCGACTTACGCATATGCTTTGAACAAGCCATGTCATGACACATATATTACATAACAGAATATACCTGATTCATTTTGATAATATCACAGGTCCCGTTACTTTAGAATATTACTTTCTATTAATATTGTGAAATCATATCTTTGATCACTACCGGGCTTCTGTAGTCCCACCTGGAGATCATTATACCGTTTTTTTCATTGGAGGCATGTATTACTCTACCGTCTCCTATGTACATTGCCACATGGTTTATTCCCACACCGCCGCTATAGAATATCAGATCTCCCGGCTGTGCATGATCTATATCCACCGATCTGCCTTGAGTAGCTTGAGAGGCGGCAGTTCTGTCGATAGACACTCCCGATGCGTTTCTTAGCACATAACTGGTAAATCCCGAACAATCCGTACCTGTATTAGGATTACTTCCTCCATACACATATCTACCACCCAAGAATTGCTTTGCATAACTTACTATGCTTTGTCTTAAAGCAGCCTCTTCTTTTTCTTTTTGTTCCGCTTTATACTGCTCCGATGCAATAATAACTTTGTATGTGTTATAGTTAGCAAGGTGTTGTTCCATGCTGTCTTGTGCCACAAGAAGCTTTGCCTTGTAATCACCGGACACACTACTGTCTTGTACCGACATGGTGCTTGCTTCCGGAATATCAAGACTGTTCAAATTCGAAACTTCCTGTGCATTCGAGGTAGTGGAAATATCACCGATAGGCTCAAGCCCGAGTTCTGAACGTATCTCGTTCTCTCTTTCGTACAGCAACTCAAGTTTTTGCATGTTGTCCGAATTGATATTTCCCATATCTTCTATTTGTATATTCTTATCTTCTATAGATACCTTCAAACCTTGATTTTCTGATATAAGGTCGTTTTTTTGAGCCTGTAGTTGTTGTAATTCCGAATTCAGTGCGGCTCTTTTATCAGCCTCATTTTTCAGGTTCATATTAAGTCCGAAACTTACGCCCGCTCCTATACATACTGCTACAGCCACCGCAGAAACTCCCAATATAAGCACTCTTGGTATAAAGATCTGTTTTGGTTTTTTTAATTTGGAAGAGTCGGAGAACAACATGATAGTAAATCCCTTCCTCTTCTTCTCTGTCTCTTTCTTCTTGGCAGGTTTTAAATACTCCTGCTTAATTAGTTCCCACTCTCTTTTGTCCATCTTTCACATCATTTCCTTTGTTGACCGGGGTCGGAGTTTTAACAGTTGCTTTTTCTTCATTCATTACACACTTACCTTCAAAAGCAGCGCCTTCAGATATAACAAGTTTATTGGTATATATATCACCGACAACTTTACCTGTTTCAGCTACCTCCAACCTATCTTTTACGTGTATCTGTCCTTTTACCTGCCCTGCTATAAGCATATCATCGGCAGTAACATCACCCTCGATATATCCGCTTTCACCTATGATGAGAAGACCCTCGGACCTTGCCTCTCCTTTTATCCTACCGTCAACTCTTGTAGTACCGGAAGTTTTTAATACCCCCTCAAGTACCGCACTTTCACCTAAAATAGTATCGATCTTATTAAATTCCGAAAAATTATTGCTTTCTTTGCTTCTACTAAACATATTAGTCCCCCCACAGATATATTGTACTTAGTTACAAATCATCTACAACAACATAAGAATCTTTTAGGCTGTGCTTGCCTTAAAATACCGTACTCTATGATATTGTAAACTCTGCCTGAAATATATTTCGTTACAAATATATTACTAAAATATATCATAGTCGATATTTTAGCAACACTTTCATAATATTTCAAGTGCGAATACCATAAGTATGAAAAATTTAATTCTTATGTCATAAATATTAATCCTATATTTAAAAATAGTATACCGTTTATTCTAACAAATAAAACGGATAAAATTAACCTATATCTATATATTTGCCTATCTTTTTCAAAACAGCGTTATCATACACTTTTTTCGCCGTTATCAGATCCTGTGTTCCAAGCCCTACACTCTTGAACACAATGATCTCCTCATCATTCTCTCTGGCAACTATCTTATCGGATAAGGCTTCACCTAAACTTCCGGTAAGTTTTTTCTCATCTATTTCTTTACTTTCCAAGGCTTTTATGACCTCTCCCGCCTCTTCAAGCATAGCCTCTTTATCGTCGAAATATATTTTTGAAGCCTTTTTTAACACCAAGGTGTCAAGTTCTTGCATTTGCTTTGTAAATGAACCTACCGCACTGATGGTAAGCCCCGGTTTACAGGACTTTACATCAAATAAAGGCTTGTCGGAGGTGGTAGCCGTGATCAGGATATCCGCATCTTTCACCGCCTCATCCGCACTTTGTGCGGCAATGATCTCTACACCTAAGTCCTTGTATTTATTATTCATATTATTTACAAAAGTGTTAAGTCTGTCTTTATTTCTTCCGTATACCTTTACGAGCCCAGGAGACTTACTGACTATCATGGCTTCAAGCTGCATAGCAGCCTGTGTTCCGGTTCCTATCAAAGCACCTGTTCTGCAATCGACTTTTGCAAGCTTATCAAAAGCCGCTCCGCTGGCTGCTCCGGTTCTCAGAGCCGTGATATAGGTACCGTCAAGTATGGCGGACACTATTCCGGTGGTCGGATCTATTAAAAGTACCTGTGCCGGCGTACTCGGAAGATCCTTTTCTTTATTAGACGGATATACACTCACGATTTTTAATGATGCGGCATCTTTTTCTTCACAATAAGCAGGCATGAAAAGCATGTTTCCTTTATCTTTATCCGATCTTATATTGATCCTCAAAGGTACATCGACCTTACCTTCACTGTGTACAATAAAGGCTTCTTTGACCGCCTCTATCGCATCTTTCATAGAACATACCGCCGCAATATCTTCTTTTGTTAAAATTAACATAAGCCCCCCCTTATTTTGCTACATTATTCTGTACTTTGCCCTCGGTATAAGCCTTTAAATTCTCGTAAACTATACCTACCAGTCTTTCTCTTGTTTCTTTTGCAGCCCAGGCTATATGAGGAGTGATTATACAGTTTTTTGCCTTAAGTAAAGGATTGTCGGATCTAATAGGTTCTCTGCTTGCAACATCCGTAGCATAATAATATAATTTATCGCTGTTTAGAGCATTTGCTACATCTTCTTCAACTATCAAAGGACCTCTTGAGGTGTTAAGAAGTATTGCACCGTCCTTCATCTTCGCTATCTTTTCATTATTTATTATCCCCCTCGTTTCAGGGAAAAGGGGACAGTGAAGAGACACGATGTCCGAAGAAGCAAGCAGGGTATCAAGATCTACATATTCCGCAAGTTTTCTTCCTTCCTCATACTCTGTTCTTGAGTATGCAAGGACCTTCATACCGAATGCTGCCGCAAGTTTTGCCACTTCCTGTCCTATCTTGCCGAAGCCTATTATACCTATAGTTTTAGAAGAAAGCTCTATTAAAGGATAGTTCCAAAAGCAAAAATCCACACTTCTTTCCCAACCGCCCGAATGTACTATATTGTTGTGCTCTCCCACATGATGGCAGACTTCAAGTAACAGTGCCATGGTAAATTGAGCGACAGCACTTGTGCTGTAACTCGGAACATTGCATACCGGTATACCTCTCGTTCTGCATGCATCCAGATCTATAATATTATATCCTGTTGAAAGAGTTCCTATATTTTTATATTCGGACAGGCTTCCAAAAGCTCTTCTTTTTATAGGAACCTTGTTGGTCAGTACCACGTCCGCATCCTGTATCCTGTCTATGCTTTCCTGCAGATCGTTTTTTATACCCCTGTCATAAACCGTAAGTTCACCGAATTCCTTGAATCTCTCCCAGCTTAAGTCTCCGGGGTTGGTGGTATAGGCATCGAGAATAACTATCTTCATAACTTAAAACCTCCTTCTAAACTTTTATTGACCTGATTTATATATAGCTACGATATTTCACTTTGAGCTTTATTATTACATTTAATAAATATTTATATTTTGTAAAAAATATTTTATCTCTATTTATTTCTGTACTGTAAAAGTTTATGTTTCAGGTATTACCCGGTTAATATGCCAAAAAGGTGCATAGTTTTATTTATCTATCAAACTATACACCGCTATCATATTATTCCACATCATCATCAATATCGTCGATCTCGTCTTCATCCTGACTTGAAGCCATAAGTTCTCTGTTTACAACTCTTTTTTCATCTCTTTGTTTTTCAACGAGTTCGGACAAAAGTTCCTTCACATACTTTGGTTTTTTAATATTTTTTATTGTAAAATCCTTCTGTGAAGCATCTGAAGAATGTACATTGATACTTCCGAGTCCGAACATTTTTTGTCCGAGGGTCCTTGTCATCTGTACATCAAGTATCCTGTAAAGTCTTACTTCATTTTCTACGCTATTTAAAAAACCCGTTTCTATAAAAAGTCTCTCCTTGGTCAAGCTGTATTTTGTAAAACTAAGGGGTAAACCCAAAAAACCTCTTTTTTTGTCTTTCCATAAGATATCTGTATTGGTATCCGCCATGATCTTCTCCTAACTCTATGATATATTTCGTCTTTTGACACTAAAATTTTTATATACTTGATTCAGTGCTTTTTACAGCCAAGCGTACCTTCTTCTATTCAAGGTATCGATACAGCTTTCCTCTAAATATAATTTATCTTATGAGCTGCTGCACTTTGCAAGTCATATCAGGATATATACTTTCCGATACGATACACTGTATGACCCACACTATAATGCACCAAATTCCACAATATCTTCTTCATCCTCTTTATCTGACTTATCTTTTTCTCTATAAGCAAGTTCTTTTTCCACTTCTCTTAATATATTCGCTTCTTCGTCCGGACCGAGATTCGGAAGTTCAGACACCGATACCACCCCGAATCTTCTAAGAAACTCCTCGGTAGTCGCAAAAAGCACCGGTCTTCCCGGAGCATCAAGTCTTGCCGCCTCATATACGAGTCCGTACTCCAGTAATTTATTAAGTGCATAATCCGAAGCAACTCCCCCTTATATGGTCTATTTGCGACTTTGTTACCGGCTGTCTGTAAGCAACTATTGACAGTGTCTCCAAAACAGCGTCCGTCAGTACCTGTTTTTTGGGTGCCTTTGCGACCCTTATAAGACTCTCATAATATTTAGCCTTTGTACACATCTGGTAACTTGACTCCAGTTCTATGATCTGCATGGCACGGTCTTCTTCTTCATATCTTTTTTTAAGCCTTTCCACGGCAGACTTGGCATTCGTTTCATCCGACTCTATAGCAAGTGCCAATTGTCTGAGTTCTACGGAGTTACCCATAGTAAAAAGTATGGCTTCTATAATGTTTTCATCAGTTAATTTTTGCACTTCTACACTCATATAAGTTCCTCAATCTTTGATAAATCAATATCTTCGAAGTCCGAAGTTCCTTCTGTGCTTATAAGCATTATTTCATCCCCTATGGACTCCTGTATGACCTTAAGTCTTGAAAGTTTCATAAGTTCAAGTATGGCAAGAAAACTTACGACCACATCAAGCCTGCTTTTTGCATTTATAAGTATACTCTTAAAAGAGAGCTTTCTCCTCAGTCTTACCTGTTCAAGCACAAAGTGTATCTTTTGTTCTAAACTTATAGGTTCTTTTTTTATAGTTCCGAAACTGCTTCTTTGCTTATCTATCCTAAAGTCCTGCTTTTTTAATATCTGCTCATATATCTCTTTTAGTTTATCTATCTTGATATCCGCAAAAAGTTCGTCCAGATCGAAGGGTTGCTTATAATTATGTACCTCTTTCGGAATATTGGGTGCTTTATATAGATGCCTCTCACCGTCAAACTCCATATCCGCCAGTTCCCTTGCCATAATCTTGCATTTCTTATATTCTATAAGTCTTTCCACCAGTTCCGCTCTCGGGTCTGCTTCTTCTCCTTCATCCTTATCCTTACTCCTTGGCAAAAGCATCCTTGCCTTTATATCCAACAGTGTGGCTGCCATTACCAAATTCAGACATAAGTTCTACGTCTTCTCCCATCTGTCTGACATACTCCAAATATTGGTTGGTTATATGGACTATCGGGATATCGTAAATATTTATCTTATCCTTTTCTATCAAATGTAAAAGAAGATCTAGCGGACCTTCAAAGTGTTCCAATTTATATAATAATTCCATATTCCCTCTGATTTTCGGTAAGGGTCGACAAAGCAGTCTGACCGATCCATAATGTACCATCGTTATAACTTTACTTTCATATAAAGCTTATATCCGATAGATCGTTTCAGCATTCGGCAGTATATTTACCGAATATTAAATACTTACAAATACTTGTCTTTTTAAGACATATTACAACTATATTATAGTTAATCTTTCCCTTTATGTAAAGGCAACAACTCTATAAGTATAAGTTCCGCTCTGTCGTTGAGTCTTATATTGATACTGTGGGTTCCCAGACCCGAAGATATTATAAGATTAGTAGCATCTTTTTTCTTAAGACCGTGCACCATATCACTAAAGAAATGTATCTGAGGTGTCATAAGTCCTATATCCTTCCACACCCTTACGGTCCCTCCGTGAAAATGCCCCGATAATACAAGATCCGCTCCCCATTTCGCATAAGCATTTAAGAACAAGGGACTGTGTGCCAGCAATATGTTGAATTTATCTTTGCTTACGGATCCCAGTTTTTCTTCTATGTAAGTATTATCAAATTCCGCATTATCCAGTTTCTTATAATACTTTTTATCGATATCCAAGCCGTATATACATATCTCTTCTATCTTTTCACAACTGTCTTCCAATCTGTATATACCCATTTCTTTTACGGCTTTATTGAGCTCGGAATAAAGATCGCCGTACTTTTCGTTTTTCATTCTCAGCTCATGATTACCGTTGGCATAGTATACTTTATACTTTTTAGATATTTTTTCACAGAATAAAAGGCTTGGTTTTAGATCCACCAAGCCCTTTGTCACCATCATATCTCCGCCTATAACTATAAAATCCGGTTTACATTCCTCTATAGCCTCAATAAGTTTTTCATTATCTTTCCCAAATTGCTTGTCATGTAAATCACTTATGAATATAAATTTTTTTGCGGTTTTTATCTTGTCGCTTTCGAATTTATACTTCATGAGAACAAAATTATTCTTTTCATATTCGGAACGAAAATACATTATTAATATTATTAATAGGATGATAAGCCCTCCTATCAGAATTACTTTACCCATATACCCTCACTGTTTACCCTGTATCCGTCGGGAGTTGTCGTAGACTTTAACATAGCACCCGATGATGACAGGTAATACCATTTTGACTTATATTCAATCCATGAAGACTTCTTCATGCAACCGCTGTTATTAAAATAAAACCAGTCGCCTGACTTATCCTGAAGCCAGCCTGTGACCATGTAACCTTCCGCATTAAACCAGTATTCTCTTGTATCTATGTTGAGAAGTTCCGATTTTGCATAAGAACCATCCTGTTTTACATACCACCAGCCTTTATGGTCTTTTCTCCAGCAATCAGTACTTCCTTCTGTGCTTTTTAGCATCTGTGGATTTCTGCTTAATTCTATCGCATATCTTGCACTTATATCATAGGCACCGGTACTTGAGCTACTTTCCGTATTTTTTGCATTTTCCGACGCTGCTTCTGTTTTACTTTGCTTGGTTTCGGAAACCGTTTGCGACTTTGTCTCACTTTCGTAATCTAAGGAAAATCCATAGTCCAAAAGAGCCTTGGTATCTTCATAATGCGTACCGTTGCTTTTTAATATGACCACTATCAATTCTTTTTGATCTTTTTTCGCATAAGTTACCAAAGTATTGCCGGCTTTTTTAGTATAACCGGTCTTTCCCGCAACCACTTCTTTGTAATACCTTGAATCGGACTCTCTTAACATCTTGTGACCCATGGTAAATGTTACGGCTTTATTATTCTTTTTGGTAGCCGGAAATGTATAAGACTTTGTGGAACTTACCTTTAAGACCGTTTCATTCGCAAATGCCGCCTTTGCTATCAAGCCATGTCATAGGCGCTGGTATATTGATTATTATCATTTAATCCGCTCGGATTGGCAAAGTTCGTATCTGTAGTTCCCAGTTCCTTTGCCCTTGCGGTCATCATCGCCGCAAATGCCCCACCGGATCCCGCTACATGCTCTGCCAGACCGTTTGCCACTTCATTGGCAGACTTGAGCATAAGAGCATACATACTGTCATTTACACTTATAACATCCCCCGCAGATACTCCTGCAGTTACCGCACCCGACTCAAGATTAGCGGTCGCTTTCTCACTATAAGTCACCATATCCGACATATTTGCCTTCTCAGCCACCAAAAGAGCCGTCATGATCTTGGTTATGGATGCCGGAGCATATCTTTGTTTTGGATTTTTTTCATATAACACCTTGCCGCTTTTTGCATCCATAAGTACCGCTGCCGCAGAACTGACCTCCGGTTTCGCAAGTGCAGCCCCGGCCGGGATACTAAAGCAAGTGCTTAATGTAACACATATAGCCATAAGCACGGGCATATATGCTCCGCCCCTACTTAATTTATACTGCCTCATACCTATCCTTTCTCAAATCAAAGCTTAATTCACATCATTATTACAAGAAGAGGCTGTTGCATTTTAAGATCTTACTCAAGATCATGATCGCATGTAATGAAATACCGCTCCGTCTTGTGTACGACCTTTATTTTACAACAGCCTTTATACTTAATTTTTTAAGATACCTAAACGATTATTTCTTAAGTGATTCTACAAATCTGTCACGTATGCTCCTACCTGAGAGCTTGGAGTAACTTTATCACCGTCATAAGCTACTTTGAAATAATATCCGTAACTTTCAAACTCAACAACTTTCTGACCTGACTTTCCTATAGCAAGATCCCCCTCGGTCTGGGCTTCAGTGTATACAGGCTCGCTGGTAGCAGATACGGACTTCACAAATTCCTTTACAGGCATATCCTCTTTAAGCCCCCATGCTGTCTTAAGGTCTGTTTTTACAGCCTGTGAAAGATATCCGTCTTCGTTGAGAGGATCTTCCTGGTCGGGATAAAGTACGAATTCCATTGCCGGATTGCTGTATATAAGGATCCTTTTATCACCCTCTTTTTTATCTTCCTTGGGTTCCTGCTTAAAAGAAACTATATCTTCATAGGTGGTACCGATAAGATTCCCCACATTGTCAAAATCCAGTTCAAGTTGCTTAGCTGAATCATCTTTGGCTTGAGCCTTGGATTCATCCTTTGAATCTTTCTTATCATCCGAACTTGCCTTACTGTCCGAATCTTTGTTATCAGCACTTTCTTCTGTTTTAGTACCCTGGTCTGCTGAATCATCGGCTTTTTTGTTACATGCCGCAATTGATAATGCCAGAGCTGAAATTACTCCAATAGTTATAATGTATTTTCTCAGTTTCATATCTCCTCCTTGATCCGGCAATATTCATATTAGTTCATATTGCCATAGACTTTAGTACATTATATATTTCAATAAAATACTGACCTGAGATCAGTATACGTTACTCTAGCACAGTATTTTATAAAATAACATAGCTAAGTTCTTAAATTTTTTTCTTTAATGATATAAATATAATAAAATATCATTTTTTTATATTCAGCTTATTTTTTTCAATTGAATACAAAAAAATATAATACTTCTTTAAATTTTTTTATTTTTTTGTATTTATAATATCTTTTTATCCGATCAAAAAGCCCGCTCAAAGATTGCTGTTACACTACCTCGTCTATATATACGGCACCGACTCTTTCCACATACTCTCCAAGCTCGGCATCATACATATCCCCATATCCGAATAAATAACCGCTTAAAGCTTTTATATCAAGCTCTGTAAGCTTATGTAAAGACTCTTCTTCTTTTGTCAAATATTCTATACTTGAACCGTCTTTAGTGAGCGTCCACCTAAAACATGCGTTATTCTCTTTTATGATCTGATCTTTTACCCTTATATACAAAACAAGTTCTTTTTCTTTTCGTGATCTTTTAATGGGTATATTTTTCAAAAACTCTCTAAGATCGACTATCCTTGCCATATAAGCTTCTTTTTTTCTGATACCGGCTTTTGTGTAGCTTTTCTCCAGTACGAAAGCTCTTAACTCTTTCTTTTCAAGTCCCCAGATAAGCTTATATCCCACTATTTTATCATTATCACACAAAAGTTCTATAAAACCGTCCTCACTCTTAAGCTCTTTTATAAGCCACTCAATATAGGCTTCATCTCTTATACAGTAAAGCTGATAGTATTTCTTAAAATAATCTATCATGAAGTCTGTAAGTTTAGTTCTGTATCTATCATCATAGAGCCTGCTTACAACATTTTTGTTCTTATCCGGCTCAGCTTCGTAAAAGTCTGATATAAAGTCAAAATCAAAAGGCTCGTAGTAGGCTTTATCGGCAGGTAACAAAAAAGTAAAGGGCTTATTCTCGCTATACATGTTGTTAAGGCTCTTATACAGTAAATTCCTCATAAGCCCCTGTCTTCTGTATTCTTTTCCGGTAGCAACCGCCACTATATAATCTATTTCGTATGTACTCGCATTGAAACTCATATTATAAGGATTCTGATGAAGCATAGCCTTTATTTTATCGTCTTCTTCATCTACCAGTATACGGTTTTTCTTGACCTTTTCCGTATAATAATAATCTGTAAAACTTTTACTGTCCTCAGGGAATGCCTCACAGTAAAGTTCTCTGCTCTTACCGGCTTCCTCTTTTCTCAAATATCTTATCATAATAAAAAGTCACCCATTACCCTATTGCTCAGATCCAAGCCCTTATCGGTAAGCTTCAAATAAAGATTTTCGTACTTAAGGAGCCCAAATGAGATATTTTTTTGTATAACCTTTTCAAATACATCTATAAGTTCTATACCGAATCTGTCATAAAAGTCCGTAACAAGAACTCCCTTGGATAGTCTGAGACCTAGGAACATGAATTCCTCCATTTTCTCCTTGGTGCTAAGTTCATGTATATTTTGATATAAGGGCATGATATCTCTCTTCATATCTATGGCAAGATATTTTTTAATATCTCTTTCCACATGGAATCTTCTTCCGTAGACATAGCTGCTTGCACCTATTCCAAAGCCCAGATACTCTTCACCGGTCCAATACCCTATGTTATGCTTACTCTCATAACCCGGTTTTGCATAATTGCTTATCTCATACCTTTCATAACCGTAGTTTTTTAATATATCTATGGTACTGTGATACATGGCTCTTTCAACTTCTTCCGTAGGCAAAAACTTTCTTCCTTCCGGACTTCCATAGATCTTACTGAACTCCGTACCATCTTCTATTATCAATGAGTAAGCCGATATATGCTCCGGCTTTAACATTATCACCTTTTTAAGTGTAGACTTCCAACTGTCCAAAGTCTGCCACGGAAGAGCCGACATCAAGTCTATATTGACATTTTTATATCCCGACTCCCTTATCTTCTCATAACTGTTCAAAAAATCCGCATAGGTATGTATCCTTCCCAGATGCTGCAATTCTTTATCTACAGTTGATTGCAGCCCCACGCTTATACGGTTTATTCCCGACTGCTTGTAGACCAAAAGCTTATCTATATCTACCGTACCGGGATTACACTCTATAGTTATCTCTGCCTGAGATTCCACTATAAAAGCCTCATATATGGCACTCATTATGTTAGATATATATACCGCCTTTATGACAGTGGGCGTACCACCGCCTATAAATATGCTGCTTATCTGGTATTGTGAATAATTACTTGCCTGAACTCTTATTTCCTCTATTAATTTATCAACATACGCCTTATGTAAATCTTCTTCCGCACTGAATGAAAGGAAATCGCAGTACAGACATTTCTTTTCACAAAAAGGTATATGCACATATAATTCCAGTTGTTTTCTCATCTTATTACTTCTGATTACTACTCTTCATCTAGTTTAAGCACACTCATAAATGCCTTCTGCGGTATTTCCACATTGCCTATCTGTCTCATACGCTTCTTACCCTCTTTTTGCTTCTCCAAAAGCTTTCTCTTTCTGCTTATATCGCCTCCGTAGCACTTGGCAAGAACGTCTTTTCTCATGGCTTTTACAGTTTCCCTGGCAATTACCTTGCCGCCTACCGCTGCCTGTATGGGTATCTCAAATAAATGTCTCGGTATCTCCTCTTTTAACTTTTCGCACATTTTCCTGCCTCTTTCATAGGCGGAATCCGCATGTACTATAAATGATAACGCATCCACTTCTTCTTTATTGATCAATATATCAAGCTTTTTAAGCACCGAAGGCTCATAACCCTTTATATCATAATCCAAAGAAGCATATCCTCTTGACCTGCTCTTTAGAGCATCAAAGAAATCATATATTATCTCATTAAGCGGCAAATCGTATTTGAGTATAGCTCTGCTGTCATCAACATAGTGCATACCTATATATACTCCTCGCCTTTCCTGACATAGAGTCATTATGGCTCCGACGTATTCCTTACTGAGCATGATCTCCGCCGATACAATCGGTTCTTCCATATGCTCTATCTCGCTCGGATCAGGAAGATTCGAAGGATTGGTAAGCTCTATCATGGTACCGTCTGTTTTATACACCCTGTATACAACGCCCGGTGCCGTGGTAACAAGGTCGAGGTTGTACTCTCTTTCAAGTCTTTCCTGTATAACTTCCAAATGTAAAAGCCCCAAAAAACCGCATCTGAATCCGAAACCTAATGCAAGTGAGGTCTCGGGTTCATAGAATAGCGATGCATCATTGAGCTGTAATTTTTCCAGTGCCTCTCTCAGATCGTTGTATTTGGCACCGTCCGCCGGATACAGACCGCAATATACCATAGGCGTTACCTTTTTATATCCCGGAAGCGCTTCTTTACAAGGGTTCGCCGCCAATGTTACCGTATCGCCTACTCTTGTATCCTTAACATTCTTTATACTTGCCGTAATATAACCTACCATGCCGGCACTAAGGTAATCGCAGGGGATAAATCTTCCCGCACCGAAGTAACCTACCTCTACAACGTCCTCTACCGCCTTGGTTGCCATAAGAAGTATTCTGTCTCCTTTTTGCACTCTTCCTTCTTTGACCCTTACGAAGATTATAACACCCTTATAAGAGTCATATATCGAGTCAAATACCAGTGCCTGCAAAGGTGCTTTTTCATCGCCTTTAGAGACGGTATCTTTTGCACTATGCTTTCAAGTACATCTTCTATATTTGTTCCCATCTTTGCTGATATCTTGGGAGCGTCATGAGCTTCTATCCCTATTACATCTTCGATCTGCTCGACAACTTTATCGGGATCGGCACTAGGTAAGTCTACCTTATTTATAACCGGCACTACCTCGAGGTCGTTATCCAGTGCCAGGTATACATTTGCCATGGTCTGAGCCTCTATACCCTGTGCCGCATCCACTACCAATATAGCTCCGTCACAGGCTGCAAGGGATCTTGATACTTCGTAGTTAAAGTCCACGTGCCCCGGAGTGTCTATAAGGTTGAAGATATATTCGTTGCCGTCTTTTGCCTTATATACCGTCCTTACCGCCTGACTCTTGATAGTGATACCTCTCTCCCTTTCAAGATCCATATTGTCGAGCACCTGTGACTGCATCTCCCTGCTAGTAAGCAAGCCCGTCTTTTCTATAATACGGTCCGCCAATGTCGACTTCCCGTGATCAATATGCGCTATAATACAAAAATTCCTTATTCTGTCTTGTTCATGCATAATCTGTCTGTCATTTCCTTTTTTTAGGTATTTTACTATAAATATGGCATATATGCCAATAATTTTTTTTAATACTGCATCTGTGTCCCAATAATTAACTTCTTACAGTTCTAAATCATATATTCATAAGTACTCTAAAGCTATAAATATCTGACGATCTTATCATTAATTAAAAGATGTTGATGGTATTAAAACCGGTGATCTTTGTATATTGATCTAAGCAGCTTTAATTACAACTATTAATTGTTGTAATTATCTGTCTTATAGTTGTAATAATCTTCACTGAGTCGATCAAGCTGATATAATCATTTACCGGAACTCAAATAATTCGATACTTATTGATCATTCACTGACTTAACGGGTGTTGTATCAAGAATTTATTATCTGCCGGATGATTTATCGAGTGTTATGTCGATAATTTATTATCTGCTTGATAACTTAGCAGGCTTTATATCGAGATTATATTAATTGCTCGAGGACTTAGTGCATGTTGTATCAAGAATTTACTTTGATTTTCTGCAGGTATCAGTCGTTTCATTGCGGATACTTTATAAAAATCAATAATAAACGGGAGGCTTATCATTGAAAAACTTAAAACTACTTAGAGAAAAAGCAAATATGACTCAATTCGAACTTGCCAAATACCTCCATGTTACCCAACAAACTGTAAACAGATATGAACTGGGCGAGAGCGAAAGCTCTTATGAGGTTTTAAATAATATCAAAAATATATTCAATGTTTCCCCGGAATATTTGATCGATGACAGCAGTGACTTGGATGAATACCATATGTCAAGCATAAATGATTATGTCTCGAAATAATTAATTTATAAGCCCCAAAACAAGGGGCTTTTTTTATGCACTTTCTAAATCTTCTTCAATTCTGTGTGGCTGTGAGTGTGCAAATTTATTGAATGCACTTCTCCTCCAAGGGTGATTCATAGCTGGAATGTAAGTCTTTTTGGGTTTTGGTGGTTTATAATCAGCATCCAAGTCCTTAGATTTATGCTCATGAGTCGGTATCTCCTCCAGTGCATAAATATCTTTGTCATTAACACACGCAAACATAGACCTATCTAATGCCTTGATAAGCATAACTTTGGTACCCTTTCGATAATGGATCTGCACTCCTTTATAATCTATCATCTTATAAAACTTTTTTTCTCGAATTGAATTGCATGTCCGCAGTCAACAGTTCTCTCAGTCAAAACTGCCAGAGTAAGGTTTATTTTTTCTTTAGACGGTTGCATTTCAAAGACAGATTTGATACCATAAAGTGGAAGTGCGAACTTCTCATTGAATTCTTTTATGTAGGAGTGAAGGAATTCATTGGCTTTATTGATATCGGTTACGCCTGCGAGCCTCAGCTCAATAGGCAGGCGTGACTGTAAAGTCTGATTTAATCGTTCTATGCGTCCTTTGGCTTGCGGTATACTGCTTGATTCAAGCTCTATTCCAAGCTGTTTGCAGGCATAAGCGAACTGTGTATAGGTGTCTTTGTCATCAGACAAGACATCTTTTTTCTTGTAAGTAAATACAGATCGTTTATCAGTAAGAAACTTATAAGGTATACCATAATCAGTAAGGATCTGCTCAAGTACATGGTAGTAACCGTTGAGCGTCTCTTGAGTATCGAACCAAGCACCTGTGACAATACCGGAGGCATCATCAATAGCCAAATGCAGATGCCATACCTGCCCATGTACCCACTCATAAGGTGTCGCATCCATTTGCTGTAATTCGCCAAAAATAAGCACACCTGGGACGACGGCTGTGAGCATTATCAACTGACACCAGGTTGACCTGTATAGATGATAGTTCTTTTTTTGTCTTTGCCGCTTTCTTTTTGTTCTTTGAGCTTTTTGCTTAATTCGTCTACGCTTTGCTTTGGTAGCTTTGGGAGGAGGATGTATTCAGACTCCAAAAATACTCATGACAGAAGAAGCAGAAATGCTTATATCTTCATTCTTTTTGAGAAGCTCTGTATAGTGTTCAAAGTTTGCCTCAAAGTATTTATTTCTGTATAGGGTCTATGACTTTTTGGCGAATCTCTATAGAGATTGTGGTAGCCGGTTTTTTGCCTCTATTGCCATGAATAAAAAAATCCTTGCCACTTCTGCTATATCCCTGTAGCATACGATTTATATGTCTCTTGGTACAACCCAGAATAAGAGCTGCTCTGTCCTTGTTAGCAGTTTCCGGGTGGTCTGCTAGGCTTTTGATGACCTCATACTTCTTTTGTTCATTCATTGATAAAACTACCTTTCTGATAAGTCAACTCCTCCTGTCTGATAGAATCTGTAAAACATTATTCTACCATAAACAGGACATTTTTATTTGGGGTATAATAGGACTTTATCATATATGGCTTATAGACAGCAGTGACTTGGATGAATACCATATTGACAATAAAATATTGCTTGATAAAAAAGAAGAAAACTGGATAGACCTTTTCAGAAAACTGGATGATAATTCAAAGGTTCTTGTGATCAAACTTTGCCAAAGACTCTCCCCATCGAATGATAAATGATCTTTTTGTATCTACACACCGATTACACAAAAAAGCCGCTTTTATTAAAAGCGACTTTTTTTCTATCTTCTTACTACTATTTGATTCCCTGTGATCTGATATAAGAAAGTATCTTGGAAGAGTCTGTATTTATCCTCTTAACACTTTGTTATTTCATATATGTAGCATTAAATCATGTCATCTTACAACATTAATACAACTTCGCACCTGCCGGTATATGATTATTTACCATCAAAAGATTAAGTTCTTCTTCATCTCCACGCTTATTTATAGCTGAAAGCAGCATACCGCAGGACTCTATACCCATCATAGGTCTCGGAGGGAGGTTGGTGATAGCGATCAATGTCTTTCCGATCAACTCCTCAGGCTCATAGAAAGCATGAATTCCGCTAAGTATAGTTCTGTCTTTTCCCGAACCGTCATCCAAAGTAAACTGTAAAAGTTTCTTTGACTTAGGTACCGCTACACAATCTTTTACCTTAACAGCTCTAAAATCGGACTTGGTGAAAGTCTCGAAATCAACCTCATCTTGAAGATACTCTTCTATCTTAACATTTTTAAAATCTATCTTTTCATTAGGTGTAAAGAATCCGTTCTCAGTTTCCTTTGCTTCTTCCTCGGCACTTTCCTCTGCATTTGACTTACCGAGAGTCTTCATAGTAGGGAATAAAAGCACATCCCTTATAGATGATGAATTGGTAAGAAGCATTACAAGTCTGTCTATTCCGTATCCTATACCGCCTGTAGGAGGCATACCTATCTCAAGTGAATTAAGGAAGTCCTCATCCGTATGATTTGCTTCTTCATCTCCTGCCGCAAATGCCTCTTCCTGTGCTCTAAAACGTTCCCTTTGATCTATAGGATCATTTAACTCCGAATAAGCATTTGCCATTTCCCTACCATAAATAAAAAGCTCAAAACGCTCAACAAGTCTCTCGTCCTCAGGCTTTTTCTTAGTCAAAGGTGAGACCTCTATAGGATGATCCATTACGAATGTGGGCTGTATAAGATGCTTTTCGGCAAATTCCTCAAAGAAAAGACTTATAATATCTCCTCTTTTATGTCTGTCCTCAAACTGAACATGATGCTCTTTGGCTACAGCCTTAGCCTCTTCATCGGTATTTATCAGGTTAAAGTCTACATTTGCATATTCTTTTACCGCATCTATCATGGTAATTCTCTTGAATGGCTTGCCTAAGTCTATCATACTCTCGGCATAAGGTATCGTAGTGGTTTACAAACCTCCATCGCAAGATATCTAAAGAGCCTTTCTGTAAGATCCATCATACCGTGATAATCGGTAAATGCCTGATATAATTCCATCAAAGTGAATTCCGGATTATGTCTGGTATCTATTCCCTCGTTTCTGAAAACTCTTCCGATCTCATAAACCTTTTCCAGACCACCGACTATAAGTCTTTTTAAGTATAACTCAAGTGAGATCCTAAGTTTTACGTCTTCATTAAGGGCATTATAATGAGTATTAAAAGGTCTTGCCGCAGCTCCTCCGGCATTAGATACCAGCATAGGAGTTTCTACTTCTATAAAGCCTTCGTTATCAAGAAACTTTCTTATCTCAGTTATGATCTTTGATCTTTTGATAAATGTATCCCTGACATCCTCATTTACTATCAAATCCACATATCTTTGTCTGTATCTTGTATCCGTATCTGTAAGTCCGTGGAATTTTTCAGGCAGCGGTTTTAAACTCTTGCTTAAAAGCTCCACTTTATCGGCATGTATACTGATCTCTCCGGTCTTTGTCTTAAATACTTTACCTACAACTCCTACTATATCTCCTATGTCGAGCTTTTTGAATGCGGCATATTCTTCTTCCCCGAGACTGTCTCTTGAAACATACGCCTGTATACGTCCTTTTAAGTCTAATATATGCGTAAATGCAGCCTTACCCATGATTCTTTTTGCCATCATTCTTCCGGCAACACTTACTTCCTTACCTTCCAATTCATCATAGTTATCCGATATCTCAACGCTGTGATGTGTAGTATCATACTTAGTAACAAGGAAGGGGTCTTTGCCCTCCTCCTGTAAGGCACTTAGCTTATCTCTTCTCGCCTGTAATATATGATTTAACTCCTCTGTACTTAATTCCATTTCCGGTTCGCTCACTATAAAACCTCCTTTATTCCGGTTAAATTCCTCTTGCATACTCTTTATTTCATATTTATATAATAAATCTACATAAGCGATCTATCTTAATCGCTCGTGGAATCTTAAAAACTTTTATCCTGTACTTATCACATTTATTAAGTATTGTAATACAATGTACAAAGATAAAGATCAAAGCTTTAAATTCATCTACGGTTCTTTGTTTAAATATATATCTCGGCATCCAAGTCACTAAAACTCTTTTGCCGATCAGCTTACTCTTTGTATCTCCAAAACTTCATATTCCATTTTTCCGGCTTGAGTATCTATAGCTACGATATCTCCCACCTTCTTACCAAGTAATTCTCTTCCTACAGGAGACTCGTTACTTATCCTGTTCTGTAAAGAATTAGACTCTGTAGAACCTACTATGGTAAATTCCATCTCTTCATCATACTCAAGATCCATGACTTTGACCTTACAACCTACGCTTATGCTTTCAAGGTCTATCTCATCCTCTACCACTACTTCAACATTTTTAAGAAGGTTCTCAAGTTGCTCTATTCTTGCCTCAATATCCCTTTGCTCGTCCTTTGCTGCATCGTATTCCGCATTTTCCGAAAGGTCTCCCTGCTCTCTGGCTTCTTTTATTTTTTGGGCTATCTCTTTTCTACGATTAACTTTCAGATCCTGTAATTCATCTTCTCTTTGTTTTAATCCTGCATATGTAAGTATATTCTTCTTCTCTAACATCTTCCTCATTCCTTATCTACTATATAAACGTTAGTTTTTATCATGTGCAATCAATGCTTTCACTTAAGTTTTTTCATTACAAATGTCATTTTGAGTCTCCTCCCCCCGGATGAAAACTTCCTGCTTTTATTTAAAAGACAATATATGACAATTGATATGAAATTCTATTAACTCAAGTTATTTTTCAGCATTTTGAAATTATAACTATAAAAGAACATTATGTCAATGTTCGTGAATCAGCCATTTTCTTACCAATAGTTTAAGTTTGCCGCTTTTTAGATCCGGCATTGTTATTTGCATAAATATATACAATTTATATCTTAAAATTTTTTATAAAAATAATGTATATACTTTTTATTTATCTGTTTCATAAAACGGTAGCAACAGATCCTCGAGTTCCTTATAAGTTTCCAGGTAATTCGCCTTTTCTCTGAGTCTTGCGGAAGACCTTAACCCTTGTGTATACCAGGCTACATGTTTTCTCATTTGCCTCATAGCGCAATACTCACCTTCTTGTTCAACCTGCATCCTTGCATGCCTTAGTATCATATCTATCCTTTCATTAAGACTCACACCTTTAGTATAAGATCCGTGCCTTAAGAAAGAGTCTATCTGCTTAAATATCCATGGATTCCCCTGTGCAGCCCTACATATCATAAGACCGTCACAAGAGGTTTGTTCAAGCATCGCAAGTGCATCTTCTGGACTTTTTATATCACCGTTACCTATTACGGGTATATTTACCGCTTCTTTTACCTGCCTTATGATATCCCAATCCGCACTTCCGGAATAATATTGCTGTCTTGTTCTTGCATGTACAGCTACCGCCTTGACCCCACAACTTTCTGCTATCTTTGCTATCTCAACGGCATTGACATTATTCTCATCAAATCCTTTTCTTATCTTTACCGTAACCGGCTTTTTGATACTTTTACAAAGCTTCGAAAATATCTTTTCGACCAATACCGGATCCTTCATAAGTGCCGAACCCTCACCGTTATTTACCACCTTAGGTACGGGACAGCCCATATTAAAGTCTATTATATCAAAAGGGCCTTCTTCCAGTCTCATAGCCATATCCGCCAATATATCCGGATCTGACCCGAACAGCTGTACCGCAAGTGGACTTTCTTTATTATCAGTCTTTAGTATACTGTAAGTATTTTTATTATTATATAATAATGCTTTGCGGAGACCATCTCGGTACATACCAGGGAGCAGGAATTCTCCTTACATAACGACCTGAAAGTCAGATCGCTCACTCCTGCCATCGGACCCAGACACAGCCCTCCGTCAATAAATACCTCTCCTATATAAAAACCCAATTTCATAAAAACCTCTTTAAAACCCAAATAATTTATAATACAATTCAAGCGATTTGAATAATTCTTCTTTCTGCCTTTGTATTCTGCTTATTCTCATACCGCTTTCTATTTCGTCAAAATATATATCCTCATCCGCTATTATAACTTTTATATTAATACTGCCCTCTTTATCAAATTCAAGGCTTATTATTCCGCCTATTTCCTGCGTAAAACTTACGCAAATCATCTTCAATTCTTTTTTTATATCATCGGGTAGCTTTTCAAATAAAGGATTCAAATAATAGATCTGCTTATATGCATTGGCTGCACATAAAACTGTCGTGTCATTGTTTTTTTCTGTAAATGTTTTTTCCATATATATCCTATAACAAAAAAATAAGTCTCTATCATTCGTACATTTTAGAGTATTTCATAAAACATACTGTTTAAATGTATTATCAAATAATTTAAGAGCCTTTAATAAAATGAATATTATCAAAGTGACAAATAAAAAAACCTAGATGGTATATCTAGGATTCATTCTAATGCCGCAGACCGGAATCGAACCGGTACGGGTATTTCTACCCACGGGATTTTAAGTCCCGGGCGTCTGCCTGTTCCGCCACTACGGCTAATATTAAATTATAAACGACCCGGATGGGACTCGAACCCACGACCTCCGCCGTGACAGGGCGGCGCTCTAACCAACTGAGCCACCGGGCCTTAAGGTTTTTTATTAATCATTAACTAAAATACCAAGCTCCCTGAGTAGGACTCGAACCTACGACACTGCGGTTAACAGCCGCATGCTCTACCGACTGAGCTATCAAGGATAATAATATACTTAGCAGTACAAGTACTGCTAAGTATAAAGTGGAGCTTCAGGGACTCGAACCCGGGACCGATCGGTTATGAGCCGATTGCTCTAACCAACTGAGCTAAAGCTCCGAATATGGTATTGTTATACCAATGACCCCAACGAGAATCGAACTCGTGTTACCGCCGTGAAAGGGCGATGTCTTGACCGCTTGACCATGGGGCCTTAATATTTCATACCTTGAAAATTGCATATCAATTCTTCCTAAATCATAAACCTTCCAACCTTGGTTAAACCCTCGACCGATTAGTAACTATCAGCTTAATGCATTTCTGCACTTACACCTTAGCCCTATCTACCTCATTGTCTTTAAGGGGTCTTACTGCTTTCGCATGAGATATCTCATCTTGAGGTCGGCTTCACGCTTAGATGCCTTCAGCGTTTATCCGATCCCGACTTGGCTACCCTGCCATGGGTCTGCTACCCAACAGGTACACCAGTGGTCAGTCCATCCCGGTCCTCTCGTACTAAGGACAGCTCCTCTCAAATATCTTACGCCCACGCCGGATAGGGACCGAACTGTCTCACGACGTTCTGAACCCAGCTCGCGTACCGCTTTAATGGGCGAACAGCCCAACCCTTGGGACCGACTTCAGCCCCAGGATGCGATGAGCCGACATCGAGGTGCCAAACCACTCCGTCGATGTGAACTCTTGGGAGTGATAAGCCTGTTATCCCCAGGGTAGCTTTTATCCGTTGAGCGATGGCTTTCCCACTTAAAACCACCGGATCACTAAGTCCTACTTTCGTACCTGCTCCACCCGTCAGTGTCGCAGTCAAGCTCCCTTCTGCCTTTGCACTCTTTGAATGGTTTCCGTCCATTCTGAGGGAACCTTTGAGCGCCTCCGATACTCTTTCGGAGGCGACCGCCCCAGTCAAACTCCCCATCTGACATTGTCCCCTGACCGGTTCACGGCCATGGGTTAGAAATTCAATGATACAAGGGTGGTATCCCAACATTGACTCCGCGAAAACTGGCGTCCTCGCCTCGCAGTCTCCCACCTATCCTGTACATGCATCATCAAACCCCAGTATCAAACTAGAGTAAAGCTCCATGGGGTCTTTCCGTCCTGGCGCAGGTAACCAGCATCTTCACTGGTACTTCAATTTCACCGGGTGCATTGTTGAGACAGTGCTCAAATCATTACGCCTTTCGTGCGGGTCGGAACTTACCCGACAAGGAATTTCGCTACCTTAGGACCGTTATAGTTACGGCCGCCGTTTACCGGGGCTTAGATTCAAAGCTTCGTTGCCTAACCTCTCCTCTTAACCTTCCGGCACCGGGCAGGCGTCAGCCCATATACTTCACCTTTCGGTTTCGCATAGACCTGTGTTTTTGCTAAACAGTTGCTTGAGCCTTTTTTCTGTGACCTTTCGGTACCCCTTCTCCCGAAGTTACGGGGTCATTTTGCCGAGTTCCTTAACAATGCTTCTCCCGCCGGCCTTAGGATCCTCTCCTCACCCACCTGTGTCGGTTTACGGTACGGGTACATATAACACTATAGCGGCTTTTCTTGACAGCTCCCTATTCGACTTCGCTACTTTTCTTCGCTACATATCACGTATTCGCATTTCGTGGCGGTTTTTCCTACCACCTGCTACCTCGCTTATCCCGGTCTTTGCTCTCCCGGGTTCGACTTAAGTTTCTGTGTCCCCACATTTCTGATTATATGCAGTTCAGGAATATATACCTGATGTCCATCGACTACGGATCTCTCCCTCGCCTTAGGTCCCGACTTACCCAGAGCAGATCAGCTTTACTCTGGAATCCTTGGGTATTTGGCCGTGAGGATTCTCACCTCACTCTCGCTACTCATTCCGGCATTCTCTCTTCTTACTTCTCCACCACTCCTTTCGGTATGGCTTCTACGTCGGTAAGATTGCTCCTCTACCGATGACTTTCGTCATCCCTTGGCTTCGGTGTAGTGTTTTAGCCCCGGACATTTTCGGCGCAGAACCTCTCGACTAGTGAGCTATTACGCACTCTTTTAATGTATGGCTGCTTCTAAGCCAACATCCTAGTTGTCTATGAAATCCTACATCCTTTTCCACTTAACACTCACTTTGGGACCTTAGCCGTAGATCTGGGCTCTTTCCCTTTTGACTACCCAACTTATCTCGTGTAGTCTGACTCCTAATCATCATCTGTATGGCATTCGCAGTTTGATATTCATTGGTAAGCTTTGACGCCCCCGCAAAAATTCAGTGCTCTACCTCCATCAGACTAAATTAAGGCTAGTCCTAAAACTATTTCGAGGAGAACCAGCTATCTCCGGGTTCGATTGGAATTTCTCCCCTATCCACACCTCATCCCCACCCTTTTCAACGGATGTGGGTTCGGTCCTCCATAAACTTTTACGTTGACTTCAACCTGGACATGGATAGATCACCCGGTTTCGGGTCTGCATTCACTGACTTCTTCGCCCTATTAAGACTTGATCTCTCTTCGGCTTCGCACCTGTAGTGCTTAACCTTGCCAGTACATGCAACTCGCCGGACCGTTCTACAAAAAGTACGCGGTTCACCTTGCGGTGTTCCACAGCTTGTAAACATAGGGTTTCAGGTTCTCTTTCACTCCCCTCCCGGGGTCCTTTTCACCTTTCCTTCACAGTACTATGCGCTATCGGTCACTAAGTAGTATTTAGCCTTGGGGGGTGGTCCCCCCGACTTCCCACAAGGTTTCTCGTGTCTTATGGTACTTTGGATACTGCTCATCTAAACTTGTTTTCCCATACACGGCTCTCACGTTCTCTGGCAGGTCTTTCCATATCCCTTCCGGTAACAAGTTTTTGACTTTGTTGCAGTCCATAACCCCATCGTGCTCGCACAATGGTTTAGGCTCTTTCGGTTTCGCTCGCCACTACTCCCAAAATCGATTTTTCTTTCTCTTCCTCCGGCTACTTAGATGTTTCAGTTCACCGGGTTCCCTTCCATGGACTATTTTATTCACCCATGGATACTTAAGGTCTACTTAAGTGGGTTTCCCATTCAGACATCTGCGGGTCACTGGATATTTGCTCCTGACCGCAGCTTTTCGCAGCTTATCACGTCTTTCATCGGCTCTTAGTGCCTGAGGCATCCACCCTACGCTCTTTATGTTTAACCAACTCCTTTACTCTGCGGTGAGTAAAGTTCTCGATACTAGCGTGTATCTGTTGGTCTTCGGTTTGTTATTTTTTTATTCGGATGAACTACTTTCGTAATTCATCACCTCGGATGTCTAAGATATTTGCTTAACTTTCGTTAAGACAAACTTCTTATTGATTGATATGCAATTTTCAAGGTACGATCGCAGAGAATAACTTGTCTTCTGCCAGGTCAACCACTAAATTTAATACCGGCTTACGCTTGTATTTGTTAATGATGTTGACACGGCTACGACCGGACTCATACTGCGCTTACGCTCGTGTTCATCAAGTTCTCTGGCGATGGAGATGGAGAGATTCGAACTCTTGACCCCCTGCTTGCAAGGCAGGTGCTCTCCCAACTGAGCTACACCCCCATATTAGGTTTTAATTTGGACCTTCGTCCATGGGCTTAAGTGGACTCGAACCACCGACCTCACGCTTATCAGGCGTGTGCTCTAACCGGCTGAGCTATAAGCCCGTATATAGATATTATCTATATTAAATTTTATAAAATTTGGCATCCACCTACTCTCCCATATCGTCTCCAATATAGTACCATCGGCCGTCAAAGGCTTAACCGTCGTGTTCGGGATGTGTACGGGTGTTTCCCTAAGGCGCATCGACACCAAAAGTATTTTTTTTCTTCCTTTTAATTAAAGACTAAACAGTACTCACAACCCCTACTTTCTTCCTTAGAAAGGAGGTGATCCAGCCGCACCTTCCGATACGGCTACCTTGTTACGACTTCACCCCAGTCATCCGCCCTGCCTTCGGCAGCTCCTCCCTTGCGGTTAGGTCACTGACTTCGGGCATTGCTGACTCCCATGGTGTGACGGGCGGTGTGTACAAGACCCGGGAACGTATTCACCGCAGCATGCTGATCTGCGATTACTAGCGATTCCGGCTTCATGCAGGCGAGTTGCAGCCTGCAATCCGAACTGAGACGTTATTTTTGAGATTTGCTTAAGCTCGCACTCTTGCTTCTCTTTGTTTACGCCATTGTAGCACGTGTGTAGCCCAAATCATAAGGGGCATGATGATTTGACGTCATCCCCATCTTCCTCCGGATTATCTCCGTCTGTCTCCTTAGAGTCCCCATCTTACTGCTGGCTACTAAGGACAAGGGTTGCGCTCGTTGCGGGACTTAACCCAACATCTCACGACACGAGCTGACGACAACCATGCACCACCTGTGTCCGTTGTCCCGAGGGAAATACCCCGTTACGGGTACGTCAACGGCATGTCAAGACTTGGTAAGGTTCTTCGCGTTGCTTCGAATTAAACCACATGCTCCACCGCTTGTGCGGGTCCCCGTCAATTCCTTTGAGTTTCATTCTTGCGAACGTACTCCCCAGGTGGAATACTTATTGCGTTTGCGACGGCACCGAAAGGGTCATCCCTCCCGACACCTAGTATTCATCGTTTACTGCGTGGACTACCAGGGTATCTAATCCTGTTTGCTACCCACGCCTTCGAGCCTCAACGTCAGTTATCTTCCAGTAAGCCGCCTTCGCCTCCGGTGTTCCTCCCAATATCTACGCATTTCACCGCTACACTGGGAATTCCGCTTACCCCCTCCGACACTCCAGCTTATAAGTTTCCAAAGCAACTCCGCAGTTGAGCTGCGGGATTTCACTTCAGACTTTATATGCCGTCTACGCTCCCTTTACACCCAGTAAATCCGGATAACGCTTGCCCCCTACGTATTACCGCGGCTGCTGGCACGTAGTTAGCCGGGGCTTCTTCCTTAACGGCTTGTCATTTTCTTCCGTTATCGATAGAGCTTTACATACCGAAATACTTCTTCACTCACGCGGCGTCGCTGGATCAGGGTTGCCCCCATTGTCCAATATTCCCCACTGCTGCCTCCCGTAGGAGTTTGGGCCGTGTCTCAGTCCCAATGTGGCCGGTCATCCTCTCAGATCGGCTACCGATCGTCGGCTTGGTGAGCCTCTACCTCACCAACTACCTAATCAGACGCGGGTCCATCTTATACTGATAAATCTTTCAAATATCTCACATGCGTGAAATATTTTTATACGGTATTAGCAGAAGTTTCCCTCTGTTATCCCCTTGTATAAGGCAGGTTACCCACGCGTTACTCACCCGTCCGCCACTAAGTTTATACTTCTGTTGTCCGAAGACTCCTTCCGCACAAACTCCGTTCGACTTGCATGTGTTAAGCACGCCGCCAGCGTTCATCCTGAGCCAGGATCAAACTCTCATGTTAAAAGTTTTTCCTTGACCAAAATTACACTAGCAATTTTGTTTCCGAAATTTTTTCTGTTTTTAAAGGTTTCATTCCTTGAAATTCTCTTTTGAATCATCATCATGATAATTCTCTCTTTAGAATTTTCAGGGTTGTGTGTACTGTTTAATCTTTAATTTTCAAGGTTCTTGTTCATCTTTATAAGATGACCGCAGAAAGAGGGATTCGAACCCTCGCACCGGTCACCCGGCCTACTCCCTTTCCAGGGGAGCCCCTTAAACCACTTGGGTATTTCTGCTGAGGATTTCTTATTCCAAGTTCTACTTTGATAACACCAGCGGAGAGGGTGGGATTCGAACCCACGCGCCCTTGCGGACAAACGGTTTTCAAGACCGCCTCGTTATGACCACTTCGATACCTCTCCGTAACGTGCTTCATTATAATAAATGATAAGTCATCTTTTGTCAACAACTTTTTTGTTTTTTTTTTCAACTAATTTTACAGAATACCGGAAGCGCCTAAATTACTGCTGTTCTTCGATTATACATTTGTATTCCTTATAACATTGACCCGATATCTGTTCACCGGGTTTTATACTTTCCCATTATTTATATTAAAAGCATACAGTTGTTATCAGTAGATTTATTTACATTCATATTACATCGATCCGATATCCTTACCCCTGACTTTATACTTTCCCATTATTCATATTGACCGAATACTATGTTTATCAGATGATTTATTTTCATACTTCATAAGCCTAAACTTACCACCCTGATTTTTATCTTTAAGGTTAAGATACATCGAAACAAGTATTTCATGTTTTATATCTTCTTAATTTCTTATCTGTAATATCTTATATGAAGTGTGATATAATATATATGACACAATGAAGATTATGCTTTTGTATTATATGATACGAGAGGTATTTATGAGTAAGAATAAACACGGTGCAAATCTTTTCGAGCTTTCACAAAAATACGGTTTTAATATAGAAGACATTATGGATTTCAGCTCTAATATAAATCCTTTCGGAGCAAGTCCCAAGGCACTGGATCATATTCGCAACAACATTGACAAGGTTTCCATATATCCGGATCCTGAATATACACTTTTGCTCGATACCTTATCGGCTTACTGTAAGACAGATCCCGACAATATATTGCTCGGCTCGGGTGCCACAGGACTTATCTCTGCATTTATATCTTATATAGATCCAAAAAAAGCCATGCTTATAATACCCGCTTACTCGGAATACGAAGCGGAGCTTAACAAGCTTAAAGACAGCGAAACTTTTTATCATGTTTTGAAAAAGGAAAATGATTTTTCGATCGATACGGATATTTTGATCGACGAAATAAATCAAAATAATATAGAGCTTTTAATAATGTGTAGTCCTAACAACCCTACAGGCTCCGTAATAAGCAATGAACAAATGATACGTCTTTTATCCGAAACACATTGTCATGTTCTTGTTGACGAGACCTACGTGGAATTTACGGATACCCGAAAATTTTCCTCTACAAAGCTTTGTTCTCGATTTGATAAACTTTTTGTAATAAGAAGTACCAGCAAATTCTTTGCGGTACCCGGTATACGTTTAGGCTACGGCATAACGTCGAATAAAAGCTTTTCCGAGCATTATAATTCCTATGCAAACTTATGGGGAATCAATATAATAGCTTCCATGATGGGCGAGATCATGTTCGCTGATACCGATTTTATCTTTGACTCCTATGAAAAGATATCAAATGAAAGAAGATATCTTAAAGAATCCTTGGAAAAGATCAAGGATCTGAAAGTATATCCTACTTTCGGTAATTTTATACTTTGTGAAATAGTTTCAAGAAAGACAGATGCCGGTGAACTCTACGAAAAGCTGATATCTAAAGCCGCAGCCATAAGAAACTGCTCTAACTTCAAAACGCTTGATAAATACTTCTTTCGAATATGTGTGTTAAGGCATGAACAGAATGAATTTTTAATAGATCGGCTTAATGACATTTTTACCGAGTAATTATCTTTATAAGATGCTAAATTTTTTTCAGTAAATGTGATCAAGGCACGATCGAAATATATTTTTAACAGATCGGCTTAATCACATTTTTACCGAGTAATTATCTTTATAAGATCCTGCTACATATATATACAGGATATGTAAATAAAATATCCCCGCTGTCAGCTCCCTTCTTTTATGTTTAGCCGCAACGGGGATATTTTTATATCCCGATATATTTACGATTTTTATTGACTATAATAAATGACAGGCAAAAAGACAGCACATCGGCAACGGGTTGCAGCACATATATACCTGTTTTACCATATATGGCGATAAGTATATATATAAGAGGTATATAGAATATCCCCTGTCTTGCAACCGATATAGTTAAAGACTGAAGGTATCTTCCGGTATTTTGCATCAGCATACTGCTCATCGCATAATATCCCAAAAGAGGCATGGTCATGCACTGCATTCGCAATATTTTTATCCCTATCTCAATAACGTCCTCATCATTTGACATTAATTTTATAAAATTCACGGGAATTATATATATTACGATTGCAGATATAACTAAAAATATCGTTCCTACCCTTAATGCTAAATTAAAAGCTTCTTTAACTCTTTTATATTTTTCGGCACCGAAATTCATCGCACATATGGGCTGGAATCCCTGCCCCCAGCCTATCATGATCATATAAGCCAAAGCTATGATCCTTGAACTTACGGTCAATGCCGCTATCATAGCGTCACCGTAAGCCGCTGCCGTTTTATTGATCAAGACCAATGCAATACCCGTAATAGCCTGTCTTGAAAAATTAGGCATCCCACCTGCAAGGATATGATAAGCTCTTTCTTTATTACATCTTATATCTTTGAATCCCGTCGGGATTTTTTTGCTGCTTTTTAGAGATAGGCTCAAAGCAAAACATCCTATGATATGTCCTATAAGTGTTGCATATCCGGCTCCTATAAATCCAAAACGGAATAAAAAGATAAATACAGGATCAAGTATCATATTGGCAAACATCCCCAAAAGCAGACCGGATATCGCAGCTTTTATATTTCCGCAGAGCCTTAGCTGATTATAAACAGTAATTGCATACAGACTGAACGGAATGCTGATTATAATTACCTTCAGGTATTTATTGGTAGAATATAATAAGTTTTCAGAAGCATCGCCCCCGATAAATCCCGATATGTTTTCTATAAATATCATAGACATGATCATTATTATTATTCCGCTCGTCAGTGCAAATATAATACCTATGTATGATATGATATTTGCTTCTTTTTCATTCTGTTCTCCAAGCTTTTTGGACATAATATTGCCCGAGCCGTATCCAAGCCAAAAACCTACTGCTTGAATCATACTTACATAACTGAAAACTATGCCTATTGCTGCCGTCATTGAACGATCATTTAATAGCCCCACAAAAAATGTATCCGTCAAATTATAGATAACTGTTATAAGCATTCCTATAATAGTAGGAACAGACATTTTTAAAAGCAGGGATAAGACAGGCTTATTTAATATTTCCGAGCGCATAACTTCTTTTCTATCGGCATTATTATTCATTTTCATATATAATATTAAAGTCTCTTGACCAAACCTTTGTCGCCGTCTACCTGTATCCTGTCACCGTCTTTGAATTCTAAGCTTGCAAGACCCACCCCCAGTACCGCAGGTATGTTGTATTCTCTTGCAACAATGGCTGCGTGACTTAACTCGGATCCCGTATCCGATACCACCGCAGACGCCAGCTTAAAAAGCGGTGTCCACTCCGGATCCGTATAATGACACAGCAAGATATCTCCCTTTTTCATCTTATAAAATTCACCCGGATCGTTTATAACACATACTCTTGCGACAGAAGTACCGCCACTTGCGCTTACACCTTTCAGAACATCACCTTTACATTTAAACACAAGTGTCTTGGAAGCTTCCCACACCTTTACCGCAAGAGGGTATTTACTGTTACGTCTGTTTATCTTCTCCTTATACGACTCACTTAAGGCTCCTTTTTCCAAAACCTCGAGCAATTCTTTATAGAAAAGATTGGCTACTCCGGAATCGATATCTTCATTGCCCAGAAGGATAAAATTGATTCTTCTCACGCACTTCCTTATATAGAAAAACAATGTCTCCCACAGGTACTGTGTCTCTTCACGAACCACATGAAAATACCTGAAGCGATATATCTGCTTTTCTGTTTTTTTGTATTTTACACCGTATATCTTTTCAAGTTTTTGCATTATTTTCAAAAAGTCTTTTTTAACGGTTCTTACAGTGCTTTCCTCATCCTCCTTTAATATAGGGATCAATATTTTAAGTAATCTGTCGGGATCTTCCATAAATGTTCTCGCTGCCAGACAGTAGCAATTAAAATCGGATCTGTATCCGTTATCTTTCATGAATCTGTCTGCCGATAGCCTGAACTCATCATAGTTTTCATATAATTTATTGTAGCTTTCACCTGCTGTGACCAGGTCTCTTAGCTCAGTGTTCTTTCTTATTTCATGGGCTAATGTTGATATGTCACTGTTTACTGTCGAAGTCTTATTGTTTAAGCCGCTGTAAAAATCAAACGCAACATAGCTTGGGTCAGCTTTTTTTATTATTTTATCAAGTCCTTTACTCCTTAAAACTGAAGGAAATAAAGCATATTTGAATCTGTCATAGGCAAGAGAAGAAAGTAAGTCATAGCTTTCTATAATGAATTTTTTGCATTGAGACAGTGTCATATTTTCAAATTCAAGTGTCTTTATTCTTTCGATCTCGGACTCGTATTTTTCCATAAAGTCAAGACATCTTTCATAACAATAATCAAAATCTTTCACTGTTTTTAATACCTTGAAGAAATTAAATATATTTTTATTGAAATGTATCCCTGTATCGGAGAAAGACTGTATACCGTCATCATCTATCAGCGGATTTTTAGCTATCACGATACCGCCCTCGGACAATATATTCGCCTTTTGATCGTTTATCGCTTCCAGATAGCAAAAATCAAGAGTTCTGTATGCAAAAGGCATTTTTTCCAATATAAATCCAAGAGCCTTGCGTGTACTTTTATTTATCTTTTTGCCCTTGATATACTGCGATACCTCATTTTCTTCATACGTATCATCTGTCTTTTTATTAAGTGTCGTGATGGCTCTGGCTTGTAAAATATAAACTTTTCCGTCTTTAACAGCCCACTCGATATCCATAGGCATATTATAATGTTTTTCTATTTTAAGACCGTTTTCTCTAAGTTTAGATATTTCACTGTCATTTAATACACGGCTTTTTCTTTTATCATCACTTAATACCGTCTCGACGGTTCCTTTTTTATCGTATACGATCTGCGTTTCTTTATTTCCGATATTTATCTGAATCATGCCGGTTTTCTTATCGATCATATAAGTGTCGGCACTTACTCTTCCGCTTACAACACTTTCACCTAAGCCGAAAGCGGCATTTATTAGCATTGCATTTTTATTTTTATTAATAGGGGCTACTGTAAATAACACTCCTGACTTTTCACTTTCCACCATTTCCTGAACGATCACGGCAATAGAGACCCTGCTTTGATCATATCCTTGGCGAAATCTGTAACTTACCGCTCTGTCAGTCCAAAGTGAGGCATAGCAACTGCGTATGTGCTCCAATATCTCATCCATACCCTGTATATTAAGATAGCTGTCCTGCTGCCCCGCAAAGCTTGCATCCGCAAGATCTTCCGCAGTTGCCGAAGAGCGTATAGCAACCTTTTTATTTTCCCCAAGGGCATTATATTTTTCTCCTATCAGGTTCTTTAATGCACAGGGAAATGTACCAGATCTTATTCTTTCTCTAAAATAACACGCAGCATTTAAAAGAGATCTTTCATCATTTCCCGCTTTATTAAGTTCATTGTTGATAATATTCGCAATTTTGTTGACCCTTAAAAATTCCTTGTAAGCTTCGGTTGTAACTATAAATCCTGCCGGAACGTTGATTTTTTCTCGTGTCATCTCTCCGAGATTGGCTCCCTTGCCGCCGGCGACAGACACATCTTCTTTTTTAATATCCTTAAAGTCCGCTACCATGACATCGCTCTTTTCTTATCGTATTCAGACTTCTATATATCGGGATACGATACTTTTTATGTAAATGTATAATGTTTCTTCAAATGTTTCTTCATTAAAATGCATATAGCTCAAGCAAAAAACAAAACTTCCGGTAAAAGCATCCGACAGACCTTGTCTGTTCACATTTTTAACCGCATTATTCTCCTTCCAATATATTATAGATCTGTCTAAAAATTCTGTATAAAGTTTCTCTATTTTTTTAGCCTTATCCTTATCATGTGCAGTGAATATCTTAAATGCATCCTTATAAATATTCCTTGTTTTGATTTTTTGCAGCATATCCAAAGAATATTTATATATTATATCCGAAAGAAAACCTGTAGGATCTGTCAGTGAATTTGACAGCTCTTTTTCGATATTATTCAGTTTTTGCATCGATCTGTATGCCATCAGGTCAATGATAAGCTCCTCCTTATCTTTCCAGAAATTATAAAAACTCCCCTGCGCTATACCCACTCTTTTTGTAAGCTTTGCAATACTCAAAGACCTGCTTCCTTTATCGTGGAACAGCTCAAGAGCAGCTTTTATTATCTCTTCTTTGATTTTGATTCTTTCCTCTTCACTGAATGCCTTTGCCATTAATATTCTCCTATTTTATACTCTGTGAATATTTATCTATTTATTCATAGATAATTATAATTCCAAAAAACAAAAAAATCAATGAATAAAAACAATTTTATTCATTGATTTTTTTAATAAAATTATTGACTTGAGTAGGTCTTCATCAAGTTGTATTTAACTCTCCTAAGATCCCGGAATTATGGCGATCAAAGATATTTGGCGCACTAGGCTTCCTTGTAGATCATAGCTTTTAATGGCAGGAAAGCCTTGGCAAGTACATAGAATACCGCTACATTAACGGGGAACGATATAAGATTCTTTACTATTCTGATCGGTAACATTCCTATGAACGCCTTACCTTGCAACACACTTATAAGATAGGTGTTGATAAGAAGATTACAAAGTATGGTAACTATAAGTTCGGAAACTATCACTCTCCATATACTTATCTCCTTTTTGTAGAGTATACTTCCTCTGATAAATCCGGTTAAGACAGCGTTGAGTGTAAATCCTATAAAAAATGCCCCATCGGGTTTTATAAGATACTTTGCAACGTCAGCAATAGCTCCGAATGTTCCCGCAACCACCGGACCGAATAAGAATGCCGCCAAGGTAGCCGGAATACTTGAAAATCCCACTTTTGCTATACCGCCGATATTGATCGTGAAATACCCAAGAATTATGCTTAATGATATAAGCATGGCACAGGTCGTAAGTGTTCTTACTTTCCTCAGTTCATTATATGAACTTATAAAGATGTTGTCTTTTTGCTTCATAAAAATATACCTCCTTCGCAGATTATCAAACTACAAAGAAGGTATACAGTATATTATATGTATATCTTTTGCAGTGGGATGCAAACCTGATAACACATCATTTGATTTCGTTCATCGACAACTCCCCGTCCGAATGACACTTAACGCATCAGGTCCTACTCTGCTAACATATTTATTTTTCATTCTTAGTCTACATTATCATAGTGCAAAAAACAAGTATTAAATAAGATATTTTTATTCAGTAAAAAATTTCAAATCAAGCTGATATCTAAAAATATTTGATCAAACTACTGTAGTAGTTTGTAAAGACTGATATACGGCAATAACGAATATTAAATTATTTGATTCCAAGTTATGATAATGAATGTACTTTGGACTAAAGGAGATGTTACCGCAAAGCATATTTCCAATGTATTAAAAGAAGAAATAGGTTGGAATATGAATACTACTTATACATTAATTAAAAGATGCATCAAAAAAGGAGCAATAGAGCGACTTGAGCCTAATTTCATATGCCATGCATTGATTTCTAAAGAAAAGGTTCAGTTAGCTCAGACCAATGAGCTTTTGGATAAGATTTTTGACGGCTCAATTGACAAAATGTTTACCGACTTAATAGGTAACAAACAACTGTCTGAAAAACAGATAAAAGGACTGAAAGACCTTGTCAAAAATTTAGAATGAGGTGAGTACTATGAGCTTATTACAAATGAGTATTTCAGCTGCTGTTTTAATAATTGTAATTACCGTACTTAGGGTATTATTTATTCACAAATTACCAAAAAAGACCTTTTTAGTTTTTTTGGGGATAGCTATTTTTAGGCTTTTAGTACCTATTTCTATCCATTCAATTTTAAGCATATATTCATGGTTTCCTAAAACAAAGCTTGATATGGCGGATAACTTCACTACTCTTACGCTAAGTGAAACCTTGTCTAATGAAGGCAGCACTGCTAATATCAAAACAAATATTGTTAATATTTTACCGACTTCCAAGCAGCCATTTGCATTTTCTTTACCGGCTGCCGTATGGCTTATAGGATTTACAGTCTTCTTTTTATATTTGGGGGTGCGGACAAAAACCTGGACACTTATTAGGGCTCTGAAAGGAGTCATTGATGTATTCAAAAGAACAAAAAGATATAGCATTACGCCTATATCATCAAACAGAATCTGTAACGAAAACTATCAGAATTTTAGGATATCCGACTAGAAGGAATCTTTATAAGTGGATAAGCGAAGAAAAACTTCCTCCTAAGATACGAAAAGAATACCCTACAGTTGATAATCCTCCGGAACATCCACGCAATTCACCTCTAGAAATAAAAATTGATGCTTTACATCGTTGCTATGAACTCGGTGAAAATATAAAATATGTTTCAGAAGACATTGGATACAGCAGAGCTAGTATTTATCAGTGGCGAAAACGCTATTTAAAAGAAGGTACATTAGGTCTTATGAATAATAGAAATATTACACCCGGAAAACTAAATGCAGGAACTACAGCTAATACTGATATTTCTTCTGAAGAAATTAAACAACTAAAGTCACAAATGCAGGATATGCAGCTTGAAATTGATTTATTAAAAGAAACCATCAACGTATTAAAAAAAGATCCAGACATCGATCAGAGTGCTCTAAGCAACAAGGAAAAGGCAGTGATAATCGATGTCTTGAAGAATAAGTATTCACTGCCGGCATTATTAGATAAGCTACAATTATCTAAGAGCAGCTATTATTACCAAGTGCATGCAATTAATAAAGAAGATAAATATGCTGAAGTAAGATATAGAACCATAGAATTGTTTATTGAAAACAAAGAAAGATATGGTTATAGACGCATACATGCTTTATTAAAGCGGGAAGATATAATCATTTCAGAAAAGATTGTTCGTAGAATCATGAGAGAAGAACTACTTTTTGTAAAAACTAAAAAAACACGTAAATATAATTCTTATCAAGGTGAAATATCATCAGCCGTAGAAAATATCATAGATAGAAATTTCTCTGCATCAAAACCTAATGAGAAATGGTTAACTGATATAACAGAGTTTGCACTTCCTGCCGGGAAAGTATATTTGTCTCCAATAGTTGATTGCTTCGATGGTCTTTAGTTACATGGAGTATAGGTACAACTCCTGATGCTTCTTTGGTTAATACAATGTTAGATAATGCTATTCAACTTTTGGCACCTGATGAGAAGCTCATAGTGCATTCTGACAGAGGTGCACACTATCGTTGGCCTGGTTGGATTAGTCTAATAGAGTCAAATGGCTTGAGAAGATCTATGTCTAAAAAGGGTTATTCTCCAGATAATTCCGCATGTGAAGGAGTATTTGGCCGATTAAAAAATGAGATGTTCTACAACACAGAATGGACTGGTGTGAGCATCTCAGAATTTATTGATATATTAAATAACTATCTTCTTTGGTATAATGAAAAAAGAATAAAAAAGTCATTAGAATATTTGAGTCCTATGGAGTACAGACATAGACTTGGATTAGTCGTATAGGCTGTCCAAGAAAATGTCCGCACCCCCCAGCTCACTGATAATAGACTATTGTCCATTGTCTATGTTTTCTATATTATATAGGTTTCTTTCCATTTTTTCTCATATTCTATAGGTTCTTCACTAATGTCAGTATAATCAAATTCTGCTTTTATACTTCCATTCGAATCTACTATCATAGTCATTACAGACCACTTATCCTTATCTGCCAAAGCATTTCTTTCTTCCATCAGCATTTTGTTTATATTGATAAATATTTTTATCAGCATAGCCTTATTGGCACCTTTTTGGCTGAAGCAATCTATAAATAAACCTTCCTTATCAGATGTGTAATACTTCATACTATAGCTTCCCTTATAATATGCTACATAAAAAATCATTTTCTTCCATTTGGTAGGAAGAGTAGGGTTAAGTATATCAAATATTTTTTGAAAAATCTCATTACTCATATTTTATTTCTCCTAACTGTTTGGAAATATAATAACACTTTCCTCACCATTTATAGAATAAGTTGCAACAATGTCAGTGGGTCTTCTGGAATCACCTTCATAAATAAGCTCAATTTTTAATTTGACTTCTTTTCCGGCTTTAACTTCTTTTGCCAATCCGTTCTCAAAATTTTTAAAATCATTTCGGTTGATATTTGCATTTTGAGGAATCATATTCTCTAGTCCGTTAGAGCCGTTAAATTGATCACCTATTAAGTGTCCACGATCATCGCCTTCTTTTTGATCCCCCTTGCCTATACTTTCGATGGAATCCTTTATTGGTAATCTACCCTCTCTAGCTTTCATATCCAGCTCGCCCTTTGCGAATACAATCCGACCATGATCATCAGTCATATATTCATAACCATTAATTACATATTCTGTATTAGGAACGAGTTCATTATCTACACGATATATTTTTCCATTATCATCATAATAATAGGTTTTACCATCCATAATCTCCTGACATGGGTATTTATCATTCACAATATCAGTGCTTAAGATCTCTTTACTAAACAAATCATCAATGTATTCTCTTGAGTCATCAGGATTTTCTTCACTTTGAGGCTTTATCTCCTCATAGTCTTTTATTTCAGACTTTAGTATCTCTGACAATTCACTCATCAATAAACGCCTCCTTCTCTAAAAAGTTCCGTAAAACTGCAGAGAATTTTGTTATATGATGCATCTCTAATAGATTGCTCATAAATAAGCAGTGCCATAACAAGATCTATCTGCCTGTTGGAATAACCTGTGATCGTAGGTGAAAGATTTTCTGCAACTGTATGTACCCATTCAACAATATCCTTACAACCTTTAGATTTATCAATTGCTTTTCCTGCATCAAAAAAACTGTAAATCAAAGTTCTTAAAGTTTCTACAGCCTTTTCTTTCTCTGTAGTTATATACTCTAGAAAATCACATTTCACCACAACATCTAAATTAGACTTTATTACTGCCTCTTTAGTTTATGTATATCAACTCTATCTCCTTTTCTATATATCTCTTTTTGCATGATGCAGTCCAAAAGGGATTTTTTCACTATATCACTATTTACTTTATTTCTTAGCTGCCTAACACTGCATTCAGCAAAAGAATCTCTCTCTACTTGATATTTGTCAATTTTACAAAGCACCGGTTCAAGCCAATCACTTTGAGATATAGCAGCAACTCCCTTTTCAAGCTTTGCCAACTCAATAATCTGATTATCTGTAAGTCCTGCTGACTTTCCTACCAATTCTCGATCTGAGAAATCCGGCAAACGCAAAATAATTTTTGTATTAGTATTTCTGATCACGGACATATCCAATAACCCCGGTGATTGATCTGCAATAATAAATCCTTCCCCATAAGTTCGCATCTCTGCAATTGAATTTGCCAACATTTCTACTGACTTAGCAATCATATTGGAGCCTTCACTTGATTGAGACATAGGTGTTCTTTTAAGTAAATTGTGAGCTTCTTCCAAAACGGTAATGTGCTTTAATCTTTCATTTGCATTAAAACCATTTTCTCTTTGTTCCATACGATATTCCTGCAATTTTAAAACCAGTAAGCCCATAATTAATGATTTAGTTTCAGTTGCACCTATGCGGCTTAAGTCAACAATAACATTTTGGTCAAAAAGTTCTTGATTGCTGATCTCATCGTTTGTAAATATCAGCCCATTGATACCATTTGTAAGAGATTTTAGCCTTGTAACCAGTGAACCGGTATAATCTCCTTTATTATCAGCCGAATAATCACTTTCGTCCAATACGATCTTAATTTGTTTAACTATATCTTTAAAAGTAGGAAAGAGTTTATCATCATATTTATTGAATGATTTTTCCAAATTCCATCCTGCACATATATAAGCTCTCTCTATCGCATCCTTTAATATAGCCGGCATCGCTGCATACATGGGCCAGCAGACATTAAAAATCTCAACAAGTCTATCCAAATGTTCTAAAACATGTATGCTTTTGGGAAAACTAAAAGGATTTATACACAGCATCGGAGTAGCATTATTAGGATTTGTTCCAAATGTTACCACACCTTTTTTTCTTCCGATTACATCCTTGTACTCACCCTTTGCAGGCTCAATTACTAGGAAATTGACTTTTTCCCTACCCAACTGTTCAAGTAATCTGTATATTGTATTTGATTTTCCTGAACCTGTGGAGCCTGTAATAAATGTATGCTTAGTAAGTTCTTCTTTTGATAATAGGATTCGCTGCTCAGGAATCTTCTTTCGCATATGGTATCCGCACCCCAAATCAAGATCCCATGTGTTTTCAAGTAATGAATGCGGTTCCCTTCCAAAGGACACTACTTCAAGAACCGGAATACCGCTTACAGACTTTCTCGGAAAATTAAGAGCTTTTGCAAGTTCTTTTCCCGATAGCGGTGTAGTTGGTGTTACCAATGTAGGATACATTAACCAATTATCATCAAGCGAATTTTTAAGCCCGAACACCGGATGTTGTAACCTTTGTACTCCGGATAAAATAGTCTTTGTTATCTTAGGATTAATATCTCCATCCCAAAAGTTAACAGCTGCTTTTGTCAAATATGATTCTTCTCCTTGTGTAAGTGCCAAATACATATGTGCAACATTATTTGCAATAATAGGGCTTTCTGAAATAATATATGCGGCAAACTCCCACATACCCAAGGCTGAGCTTTCCTCTATTCGTTTAAGTTGAGCATCAATGATCTCTAAAGTATGTTTCACCCCATAATTTGTATATGTTTGGGAAATATTTTCATTCTTTCCGATATTTGCAGTTACACTTGATGACCTTGAAAAAGAAACACCGAAATTTGCAGAAGCATTATAACCTGCACTTATACCTGTTGAATTACTAGTACCTTCCGTATTGGTAGTTCCTCGACCATAAGTATGACTATAATTTGTGCCGGCTTTTATACCAAAAGCACTAAATTTCGCACTTACACCTCCGGTATCACTATGATTTTTACTTTTAGCTATAGCTGTATTAGTCCCTGTTGTAGTATTGACTATCGAATGAGTTCCCGCACTTACTCCAAGATTGACTCCAAAATTTGCAGAGGACTGGATACCGTCAGATTCCGTATAGGTGTAACCGGTCTGCCAGCTCTCATAAGGAGCTAATGAAGTATATAATTCATATAATCTGTTTTTATTTTCAAGCTGTTTTTTAATGGGTTTTGCAAGTAAAACAATTGTATAAGCTTGTGCATCATTCTCCGGAATTATTCCATCAAGTAATTTTTCCATACTCTGACTTATAAATTCTTCAGACTTTTCAGATGCAACATTTGATACCGCAGCAATTGATTTAACTCGCCCATCATCCTGTGTATCGATAATATTTTGCAATACTTCGGGAATACCTACGCCATAGTCTCTGTACTTTGAATTTAGTCCTTGTATATCCGCTCCCGGAAAGTTTCCTTTAATCGCACCTATAAGTCTTGAATAATACTTATCCACAATTGCCGGTTCCGACTGCCTCTCATCTGTATTGACCACACCTATAGTCACCCGACACTCAGCCTTGGTTCTATGATAAATAAGAGCAATATTGCACTCTTCTTCACTTAAGACATGATACACATTTATAAGCTTATCCAAGCTTTGTTCTTCTGAATCTGTAACCCATTTTGTAATATCAAAAAAACGAATACGGTTATCCTCGTCAAAACTTTCTTGAATAATATCAACAGGTGCATAAATTGAAGATAATTGCTCAAGATATGCCTGATAGACTTCTATACCGATTGCTCCCATATTCTTTTGAATTACTTCTTTAGTCTCTTCGCCGCTCATATCCGGCTTTTCACGAAGGTATTCATTTCGCTTTGTTTCAACTTCCTGCAATTGTTTAGGGCTTAAGGCTGATAAAGTTGATATTCCGTCACCCATCTTTTTTGCTGCGGAAATTGCTTTTCCTGAAAGAAATTGTTTGGTATTTGCTAAAATACCCATCAGTTCACCTACTTTCCTTTTCTTAAAATTGCATATATTGCAGTTACCAATAAAGCTACTACTGCCACAATAAAAATTCTATCAGAACCCTTATTTTTCATATCATTTTCCTCCTGCTTTTATTTTATTATTTTCCAGCCTCTCATTGATTATTTTAAGAAGTTCCTTAACCACTTTTTCAACATTCTTAAGATCTTTTTCTGTCAATTCATCCCATACCTCTTCTATAGAATCTATAAATGTATATCCATAAAAAGCAATCATTCTTGCCGCTTTGAATTTCATCAACATCACTGACTTCTACCGAATAACCCTCTACTCCTTTTTTTTGTTCAAGAAGTGCTGTTATTTTTTTACTATAGCCCATATCAATGGGACTTAGCAAGCCAAAGAAATTATTTTTAAAGTTAACTCCACACTCTTTCATAATCATTTTAAGACTACCTTCTGAAAGTACCGTATCATAAATAGTTCCAATTTTTTTAAACATATTCATAATATTTATATCAGTAGTAAAGACATTAATAAGAACTATCTTATCAAAAAAACCCATTTGAGCTTTACGCACATAAGAGCAAAGTATTTCCTCGCATTCTTTTCGCTTTTGCACTGTGCTTACTTTTTGAGCAGCAATAAAACTGGTTCTTATAAAGTTTGGTAGTAATTTTAAAGTTACATTTATAAGTTCTTCAAGCCCAAATGCAGGTATAGGGTTCGGCATTCCCCTATACTTGACCGGTGCAGCCAGTACCTGTACTATTTTAATATTATTCATTCCCATAGCAGTATTCATTCGTTTTATTTCATTTTCAAAAGTATTGACCTCTTCCTCATCACCTGAGCATTGAGTCAAAACGATAATAAAAGGTACTCCTATAGAATAAAGCTCTTTAATAAACTCAAGTTCCGCCCCTTGATAACGATTACTTCCCGAGTTTATACAATACCAAATCGCATGAACACGATCAAAGTGATTATCCGAATCTACTTTTGATGCAATAGTTGCTTTTATACCTGCTATTGATTCCTTGGTTTTTTGTGAGTCCAGTTCAAGTCCTACCGTATCCCAAATACGAACAGGAGTATCTTCACTTTCGTATTCATTAATCTTTTCCGTTACCGGTTTCCCTCTTCCCGTAGCTGCCATGTCGGAGCCGAACACAGCATTTATTAAGGTACTTTTACCGGTTCCGGTGATTCCTGCAACTATAATATTAGCTGTAAGTAAATCATCCATCTCCAATCTATCATCAAGTTCTTTGTCAAGCTCTTCCTGTTGCTTTTCAAGCTCATCTTTTCCTTTAAGGTTATCCATTGTAAATTCTCCTATTTTTAAACTTTTTTAATTCATCTTTTATTCTTTTTTGCAGTAATTCATTATCTTCCAATTCCTTATCTGAGGATAAGTTAATGACATTAATTAAGGTTTCAAGGTAAAACTCCCCTACGGCTCTAACATAACCGGCAGCTATACCAGAACTTAAAAGCGGCACTGCCATAAGCGGGGCTGCGATTATACCGATAATTACATTAGCAAAAATCTCTGAAGAAAAATTTTTGCTGGATTTGAATCCGGCGATTTTATTAAGATCGCCTATCAACTTAGCACACATACCATATATAATGGGGATGCAAGCCCCCGGAATAATACCGACTTTCATTGCCTTGCCCCCATAATTTTCAATTGTTTCTTTCCCTTTATTTTCTATTTCTGCAATTCTCTCTTTCTTTCTAAGGTCTAAGGATGATATTTTTTTCTCCAATATATTAACTTTTAAGTATTCATAATCGTTAATACTTTTCCATAGTAAGCCGTCTACTCCATATGCAGGTATTACCCCGCCTCTTGAAGAAAAGCCTTTTGCCAAAACACGCTTTCTGGCAACTTCACTAAGTTCTTTCCTGATTTGTTTTTCAAGTTCTCCTTCTTCATCTGAAAAACATTGTGTCAGCACTACAATAAAAGGTATTTCATAGTCAATTGAAAGTTTCTTTATTAATTCAACTTCATAAGATTCAAATCTACTACTTCTATCGTTTACACAAAACCATACTAAGTGTATGTCTTCTGAGGATATTGATTTTCTTGTATTATCTATATGTTTCTTTATCTCTTCTAAAGTATTATCCGTAATTTTACTGTCTATCTCCAGTCCGACCGTATCATACATATTAAGTTGACACTTCAGATCTTTATACTTACCGAAATACATTTTTTCAGCTGACAGTACTATCTGCTTTGAATAAATCGTATTTATTTGAGTAACAGCTTGACCTTTCCCTGTCAGAGCAACTTCCTCTTCTAAAACTGCATTGATAAGTGTACTTTTTCCTGCTCCGGTTTTTCCCATCACTGTAATATTGATATTTTTCATTTACCTCTCCTCGAATACATATTGAGAAAGCATATCCAATCCGGCAGGTTCAATTACAATAACATTTCCATCATTTCCCCTTAGAGCAGTTGTATACCCCTTGGCAAGAACAGGCACTATTTTAAGTTGATTTGTAATTTTTTCAATTTCATCAATAGATTCTTGTACTTCTTCTTCATCCTTATAACACATTGTTAGTGCAATCATGACCTTTAGCTCTGAAAAATCATCTGCTATTCTTTTAATCAACTCTCTTTCTATATCCTCAATTCTTCCACTTATTGATGAAATACAGTAAATAACTACCGACAGATTTTCCTTAGATAGTTCTTTTACAGTCCGGTACGCCTTTTCTATTTCATCCTTTCCCAAATCTATCCCTTGAATCTCATACCAATTAGCATGATTGCATTCATCTGAATAGACTACAAAACCATTTCTCAAAACTTTAGAATACTTAAATCCCTTAAAATCTTCCAGACTTTCAATAAGTGTTGTTTTTCCCGATGCTTTTTTACCAAGCACTGCAATTTTTGTTGTTCCTAAAGTACATTTAATATCTCTTTCAGCAAATTCATTTTTTATTGTATTGGAAAAAATATTAAAATTTTCTATAGTTCCCTCAAATAAAATATCAACTCCCTTGTTCTTCCTATTATATATTTCATCAATTATACTCAAAAATATCTTTTGATCTTTCTTGAACAGAAGTATTCGTATAATATTGCCTTGATAATGGTGAATTTCCTGAAAGTACATTCCACTCTCCAATCTCATTTTTAAAAATAAATAAGACATTGTACTTGTATAAGGATTACACACAACTCTTAGTAAATTTCTCTTCATACACACATCTCCCTAATTAATAATACATATGAGACCCTATCAAATTTTCTGCTCATACACATTTTTTTAAGATTCATTCTTAATTCTCTTACTAATTTTCTAATAACATTATAGTATTTATAGACTTGTATAGTTTTAAGTTTACTTAATATGCTTATGATACACTATAAAAATAGACAGATTTTTGTCATTTTTTTATTTATTATCAGTATTATTTTTTTGATTTCTAATTTGGCTTTTTTTATATAATTAATAATATACACAACCCCTATCATGATATATTAAATTCGAATTTCTTTCAAGGTCTTAATAAGTCTGTTAAATACTCTTCACAAAAATACTTCTATATAACTTGTTTATTTTTTTAGCTCTCATAATTCATTTTCTAATAATATAAAAATTTTATAAAGTATATTTACTTTATATCCCTTAAATATAGTTCCAGTGATTCCAGCATACTTTTCAATTCTATACAATCTTCTTTTTCCAAACATATTACACTGTAATTTGCTTTTTCTCTATTGAAAAAAGGATATCTTGTTCCATTATGTAAGGTAGTAAATCTCACATCTTTTAAAATTATCTTCATCAGTTGATTTTCCATTTGTTGAGCCAAAATAGTATCATTTCCGGTGTAAATTTTAATCAGTAAATTCAAAGATTTTTCCAGTGAATGTCCCATTGTTTTGCTGATTTCGTCTGCAAAATATTCCTTAGTTATATCTATCTTTTTTGCAATTTGTGCCTTTATACGCTTTTCCATAGCCTGAATATAAAAATAAGCGGCTTGATTATACACCTTTTCCTTCACCAACAAATCAGCAGCCCTCTCATCTTTTGATGACATATCCGAATAATATTCCGCTACCTCTATACTGTCATTTAAAAACTTCCTCTTTCCTAAATACATAATACTCCCCTTTAATAAAATAATATTTTTATACACCAATACATTAACACCGGAAATAGCTTCTTGGCAACAACTAAACATAAACACTCAAGAAATAGCTGAATAAGGGATTTATCTATCACATAAACCGTTACAAACATATCTCGCCTTGGACACGCTCTCGCTAACTTCGCCCCGTAGCGGTACTAAGCTTTATCTTCACCTGACGGCTTGATAAAGCAAGTACCGGCGGTCTCAGATTGTCCTTTGGCAAGATAGTTTAACGGTTTATGTGCCTAAGGTGTCCGCAGAGGGAAAGGTGTAGGCACACTTTTGTCTAACGCCTCGTTTTCAGTAATAACGACTGATTTTAAGATTTGAATAAAAGTCGCTGCCACGCCTCCTCTCCTTCCCTCTTAGCAACGTAAACAATTATAAATACCCCACCGTTAATAGCTTCTACTATTTATACCCGTTGTAGCGGTAACGTAGCGGAAGATAAAAAAACCTTATAATTCAATCTTTGTAGCGGTTAACTCTTTTGATAAAGCAAGATGCAAATTCCACAGACGAGGACTGTTCGAGTGCAGCTCGCCACGGAGTAGGCGAGCACACGAGTTCCGCAGTCTGTGTGAATTTGTCGCAGCTTTGAAAAAGAGTTGCGTGTATGATTGAATTATAAGGTGTTTTTTATCAGTCAATTTTATCAGCTAATTTCCAACAAACTATTATAATTGTTTACCCTGCTAAATCGGCATTTTGTTAGCTGCAGTATTGATTTTTTAACATACTGATCCAATTTTGAGTGTGGGAAGTTTGAGTTATTAATTACCCTTTCTTTTTGATAAAAATCTTATTTACCACTATACATATAAGCATAGTAATAAGCATATCGGGCAGGGTACTTCCGATCGGAGTATCCACCTTCATTAAAATCCTATAAAGCACGAATCCCACTATCCATATACAAATATTATGTATGCTGAATTTATCCTTGCTGTACTCCTCTTTCAGTATAAAGAAATCCGCTATCTGTATGGCTATCATAGGGGCAAATACTGAGCCTATAAGATATAAAAATCCTGTTATATCATCCATTGGTAAAAGTATAGCACCGAGTGTTCCTATTACTGTAGCTCCTATAGCAACCCATTTGCCCGGTATCTTGGTACTTACAGCTTCGGTTGACACGCCTGCTGAGTAGGCATCAAGGAAGGTTGTACTTACTGTAGAAAGCACTACTATCAAAAGTCCAACTATGCCTAAGCCGGCTTTAAGTAGTATCTGTGCTATGTCGGACTCACCGGTAAAGAGGGCAGCCCCCATACCTATTACATACATCCAGATACTCACCACACCGTATATTACGGCACTTGCCGCTGTAGCCTTGACCGGCTCTTTTGCTTCCTTGGTGTAATCACTTATAAGAGGCAACCATGAAAGAGGCATGGCTACGGAAAGCTCCACTGCCGCTCCGAAACTCATACTGCCGTCTCCGCTACCTAAAGCCGCACCTCCCCTAAATATTATAAAGCTAAGTATTATGGTCATGATAAATAAAGCCGACATGGCTATAACATTTACCTTGCCAAGATTTTTAATACCTATAAGTATCCATACTAAAATAAGTCCGCCTATAATAAGGCACCAAACAATATGTCCTATAGCCCATACACCCTGTGTAGCCAAAGCACCGTCATAAATCATTATTCCGGTCCAGCCTACAAGTTGCAGTATATTAAGTACGGCAAAGAATAAACTTCCCTTACTGCCGAAACTTATCTTAACCGTTTCCATTGCACTTTTTTCAGTCTTTGCTCCTATTAAACCTGATAAGAAGAACAAAAAGCAACCAATAATATGCCCTAAGATTATGGCAAGTAATCCCTTCATGAAACCGAGTGAAGCGAAGTAAGTTCCCGTTAAAATCTCAGCTATGGAAACCGCCGCTCCAAACCAAATCAAACCGTTCTCAAATATTGATGTTTTTTTATTCATGACCTACCTCCTTGGCATACTCTCCTTTTAAGTCAAAGGCATGGTTCATAGGTCCGCTTCCTTTGCCCAAATCAAGCATTGCCGAAAGTGCTCCGGATATATAGTCCTTTGATCTTTGTACTGACTCTTCCAAGGTATAGCCTTTGGCAAGGTTTGCCGCAATAGCGGATGAAAGGGTACAGCCTGTACCGTGAGTATTGGGATTGTTTATACGCTTTCCGTAAAACCAGTTCTCCTTACCCTTATCATAAAGCAGATCATTGGCATCATTTACACTGTGCCCGCCTTTTAACAGCACTGCACAGCCATGAGCTTCATAAATTATTTTTGCCGCCTTTGACATTTCCTCTTCATTCTTGATACTTATACCTGAAAGTGTCTGTGCTTCAAGAATATTTGGTGTTATCACTCTTGCCAAGGGAAAAAGTTTGGTCTTTAAGGTACTGAGTGCGGTACTTTCCATAAGGGCAGAACCGCTGGTCGCAACCATTACCGGATCAAGCACTATATTTTTTGCCTTGTACTTAATAAGTTCCTCGGCAATCGCTTCTATTATAGGTGCAGAAGATACCATGCCTATTTTCACCGCATCCGGATAGATGTCCTCAAAAATCATCTCAAGTTGCTGTTTTACAAACTCAGGACTGATATCCACAATCCCCGTTACGCCGGTAGTATTTTGTGCGGTAAGTGCGGTTATCGCACTCATTGCATAAACACCGTTCATAGTCATCGTTTTAAGATCGGCTTGAATCCCGGCGCCTCCACTGCAGTCACTTCCTGCTATGGTCAATGCTGTTCTCATAAAATGTTCCTCCTTTTAGTTTGGAAATACCTACCGGGTATCCCCTTTTCTTTAGCATTGTTTTATATAGCGGCATAAGGTGGTGCCCCCGATATGCCGCTTGAAAGTTCCACTATATTTATGAAACGAATTTCCAAAATTTATCTACATCTTTGTAGTTTCCAGATAAATATCTGCTGTTCTTCTTACCATATTCTGATCGTTTTCAAAACTGTCATAAATCGCTGCCACTATAAATCCGGCTGACTTTGCCGTACTTATGGCATGTGCCGCATCTTCAAATACACAGGTATTTTCAGGCTTGCTTCCAAGAACTTCGAGTGCTTTTAAATATATTTCCGGGCTTTGCTTTCCCTCGGGTATATCTTTGCAATCCAGTACATCTGTAAAGTATTTCTCCAGATCGCAGCGTTTTAATGCACTTTCGATCAAAGCCTTATCCGATACGGTAGCTATACACATCTTTATGTCCTTTTTCAAAAAACTTTCAAGAAAGTCTTTGACATAGGGTTTCGGTTCAATTTTATTTACATAATGATCCGAGACTATGTCTTTTATCTTTTCTATTATTTCTTCTACACTAAGTTTAATGCCGTACTCTTCCTTACAATAGCTTGCCGACTGCCAAAGGCTCATAGGCTTTATTTTTTCTCTAAATCCGGGCTTTGCTTTTTTATTTAATGACTTTAATAAATCTTCTCCTACTTCTTCCCATATATACATGGAGTCAAAAAGTGTACCGTCAAAATCGAAGATAGCTCCCTCTATCATTATCCGACTACTTTCTTGACTTCCGAAAGCAATTCTTTAGTCGCACTTGCTATATCCTCAGCCGCAAATATTGCCGATACGACCGCTACTCCATCCACACCGCTTCCATTAAGCTTGCAAATATTGTCTTTCTTTATCCCGCCTATGGCTACCGTAGGTATGTCCACAGCATCACATATAGACTTTAAGGTCTCAAATGAAAGCACGTCAACATCCGTTTTGGTAGAAGTTGCGAATACCGCTCCTATACCGATATAATCCGCTCCGTCTTCCTGTGCCTTGAGTGCTTCTTCTACAGTATGTGCCGAAACACCTATGATCATATCTTCTCCGACAAGCTTCCTGACACTTTTAAGCCCCATATCTTCCTGACCTATATGTATACCGTCCGCTTTACATTCAATTGCTATATTTACATTATCATTAACTATAAAAGGAACTTTGTATTCTTTGCAAAGTTCTGATATTTGTTTTGCTTCCCTTAGAAAATCATCTTCACTCAGTTCCTTTTCCCTGAGCTGAACACAGGTCACACCGTTTTTCAATGCCTCTTCGACCTGCTCATAAAGGCTTTTTTTGCCTACCCACGCCCTGTCCGTCACCGCATACAGGAGCATATGTTTTTTATCCGATTTCATATCTTGCCCCCTTTTCCAGATCTTCTGGACTTAAGTTATACACTGCATCTATCAGATAGTTTCTGTAAGTGCTGTTGCCGTCTTTCTCACCCATTCTTTCTTTGGCTATCTCTCCGCAAAGCCCCATAGCACATACGCAGGCAAGTGCCGCCTGTAATGTATTCCCGGGATTGGCACTTATGTATGCCGCCATCATGGCTGAAAGCTGGCAGCCGCTTCCGGTTATTCTGCTCATTATCGGATCTCCGTTGTATATACAGTATGCGGTTTCTGCATCCGCAACTATATCTATAGCCGAGGTTATCACTATTACGGAACCGGTCTCTTTAGCAAATTCTTTTGGCGAATTTAACTGTTTGCGGCAGGTTTTCTTTATTTATAAAATCTGCAACATCCGCATCCACTCCCTTGGTACTGGTGCTTCCGAGGTACAAGGTCTTTATTTCTGAAATATTTCCTCTTATTACACTGAACTTCACCTTTTCCAAAAGCTCCTTAGACGTCTGTGTCCTAAGTTTTTGAAGCTCCGGCACCGACAGGATCAAGTAGTGTTGGATGATTTAACTCATTGGCTTTTTTACCCGCTGCGATCATGGAAGCTATTGTTCTTTCGTTTAACGTACCTATGTTGATATTAAGTCCGGTGCATATGGATGTTATCTCTTCAACTTCTCCTATATCATCAGCCATTATGGGACTTGCTCCGCATGCCAGTAAGATATTGGCACAGTCATTGACCGTTACATAATTGGTTATATTATGTATTAAGGGTGTTTTCTCTCTAACATTTGCAAGCATTTCTTTTAACATATTTTTCTCCCTGTATAAATTATTTATCGACCCAAAGCTTAAATTGCGCAAGGGCTCCCATTCCCGTAAGTGCATACAGTAAAACTCCCGACATTATCGCACCGGCGGCTGTGGATATAAGAAATGGTATAATATACGCATAAAATGCAATATCCGCCGAACTTTTACCCATTAAAAATATTGCCACCGGATATGCACAAAGCCCTCCCGGCACTGCAGTACCGAATACCTCTGCCAGCAGTGCGGGTAATATATTCTTACTCTTCTCATAGATGATACCGCTAAGAAAAGCCCCGAACATGCTTCCCGGAAATGCCATAAGGCTTCCGAGCCCAAGCATGTTTCTGAGTAAACTTGCCGTAAAAGCGACTAGAACACCGTACCGGGGTCCGAGCATCACGGCGCAGATAATATTGACCATGTGCTGTACCGGAGCACATTTGCTTCCAAGCACAGGAAAAGAAAAAAGGCTTCCGACTACGGCAAGAGCACATAAAATACCGGCAATACTCAGTTTTTGAATATTTGTATTTTTCATACTTTCCCTCCTTTAATAAATTTTTGCATGATCCGACAGGGAAAACCAAGCTGCCCGGCTTATTGGGCAAACACTTAATGTAAATACCTCGGGAAGATACCGATTTCGCTAAAACCTGCTAAAATACCGTCTATATTTTAAGTTTTTCACAAAAGCTGTGTTATCTGAAAAGGAAATGATTTCTTAGGTCTCGGTGACACAAAAAGGAGATACCGACTCGGTATCTCCTTAAAAGAAAGCAGTCTCCCTACGTTGGCATTATCCAAATCAGGTAAAGGTCGAAGGTCGCACCTTCCTCTCAGCCTATCAATAAGCTCCCTGCTATGTAATTAAACAAAATATTACATTTGAAGTATAGCACCGACCCAAACACTGTCAATATAAAACAAGAAATATTACTGTTTACTCTACCCATGCACCGTCAATTCCGACATAGTACCCCCCAATTCTTGTATTGCTTGCCATAGCTCCTTTTATAACCGTATCATCGGTATTTTCATACAGATAATACCATTTACCGTTTATAAATCTCCATCCGGTCGACATATAACCCTCATCATCAAAATAATACCATCTGTTTTCATTATTATAATTCAGTTCCATCCATTTTGCCTTGGGGTAGGAGCCGTCCGCTTCCTTATACCACCAGCCCTTTTCATCCTGTAACCATGTTCCTGCCTCCGCTTTTTTGACCTCTGTAAGCTTCGTTGTTTTTGAACTTGTACCGGAGGATTTCTTTGCACTTTGATTGCGATTCTTTTTTTGGTAGCCGCGGTCCCGGTTTTTGTACACAGGCTTTGCAAATAACGGAACTTCCAGAACTGCCAGAGGCTCATTTTGCTGGTTCAGTCATCGGACTTATCGGATGTGAGAACTTTCACGCTTTTCACTTTACCGAACTTCGGAGTTGCGATATATTTATCATCGGCTCAATCTGGGGCACTATAGATTCTCTGGATGAAATCATCCTCTTCTTTTTCTGTTGCAGTGTTGCACCTTGGCGTGGCTGGTCTTTTCTTGTGAGCATTGTGGGTGTTGCTGTCTGATGTATGCGGTCCTTTAGCATAGCTGTGAAATGGGACCGCCATGCGCAGGGCCACTGCTGCCGTCGACAAAGACAAAAGGCGCGGCACTTACTTTTTGTTGTTTTCTCATTGAACCTTCTCCGCTCAATTAAATTAATAGGGTCTATAAAACCAAATATCCCATTATGAGTATTTAGGCTTTATGTACTGACCCATATCGTATTCAGGTTATTCTAAAATACAAAACGCATGGCATACTTAAGAAAATATGATACATTTTTTACCAGATAACCGAAGTCCTCAAGCACCCCTACATGCTAGGTTTCCTTTGTAAAGTATCCTTGCTGTTTGCCTTTACCTTTGCAGTCATTTCGCTTTTCTGTAGTATAAATGAATCCGCCCATATAAAGGCACTTGTCTCCCTTTTCTATATCACTGAAACTTGGCTCTCTTTCGGTGATATAAGCATAGGTTTTATAGACTTATCAAGTATCCATTCAATAATTGTTTGCTATCTCGCCATGACACTATACCTCTGTCGGTCTCCTCCTACTTCTCTCTGTGCTGTCAGTACTAGCCGGGAACCTTACTCTGAGTATCTTTTTTAACATTATTCAGTATAACATGTACATTTACCTGCGGAGGCATGCTCATGGTGTACTCCTGAGCGACCCATGCAAATATTTCATCGCCCGGCTTAAGCTCGGTGCTTGCCTTACCTGTTTCCATATCCACCACATAAAATCCGTTTGAATGCATACTGAGATCGAGTTCATCCGCACCCTCACTGCCGCTTGAGCCCTTAAGTTGTCCGCCGCTCTTGTCTATACGTATAAATCCGTTTTTAATATCTTTTACCGTACCGTTCTCAAGGTTGGCTACCGGAAGTTCTCCCTCCTCCATGCCTTCACTATCCTCTGCATCATTTTTATCGGGTATGACGATATCTTTCTGTACGCTTTCCGCAGCAACACTTTCCCCTGCCACTTCACTTTGTTCTTCTTTAGCTTCCTCTACCGCACTTTCTTCGCTTTGCTTGTTAGAATTATTTGCACAACCGAATATCATTACAGAAACGCAAGCTGCTGTTAAAAATCTTACTAAATTCCTTTTTATCATTGTCTTATTCCTCGTATTATATAGTAGTAGTTTTTAGAGACCCTCTCCAAGGTCTTTATAACTATTAAGTCATAGTCCTTTCTTTACCTCTTCCGTAGGTTCGACTATGATATATAAGATGCTGTGGATTGGTTACTTACTCCTACCACTTGATGGTTTTGAAAAGGCTCCAACCACAGTCTCTTTGCTCATTTGTTAATCAGTTAGATACCGCATGACGGTTTATTTAGAACGAGGCTACAATCGCAAGGAGTTCCTGTGGTTCTAAAACAGTATCAAATACATTTTAAAGGAGATTATTATGATTTACGTAGGAATTGATGTCGCTAAGGATAAGCACGATTGCTTTATCACAAACTCTAATGGAGAAGTATTATTTAAAGCTTTTACCATTTCTAACAATCAAGATGGTTTCAATGTCCTTTACCAAAGAATAGAATCTGTTATGGAAGATGTAACAAAAGTAAAAGTAGGACTGGAAGCTACCGGACACTATAATTACAACCTTTTAGGATATCTCATTGATAAAGGTCTCGCCACCTATGTCATCAATCCGTTACATACAAATCTATACAGAAAAAGTCTAAGCCTTAGACTCACGAAAACGGATAAAGTAGATGCCCTCACGATTGCTTACATGCTCATGTCTGATGTGAACTTTAAGTCCTACTCAGACACATCTTACCACAACGAAGAATTAAAGTCATTAACTCGTTATCGTTTTAATAAGGTAAAAGAACGTGCCAAGCTAAAAACTTCCGTTTCAAGACTGGTCTGTATCTTATTTCCTGAATTAGAAAAACTTGTACCAACACTTCATATGGCATCCGTTTATGCATTGCTTTCTGAATTTCCAGGGGCTAAACATGTAGCCGGTGCACATCTTACCAGACTTAAAAATCTTCTTTCAGATGCATCTAAAGGTCGATATGGTAAAGATACCGCCATAGCTTTCAGGGAAGCTGCAAGGGCTTCTATCGGCTCAAATATGCCGGCCAAATCTCTTGAACTAAAACATACCATCAAGTTGATACTGGAACTTGGTTCTGAGATTGAGGAAATCGAAAATGAAATTAAATTATCATGGATGAAATTAATTCTCCAATTCTCAGTATTCCAGGTATCAACTATCGTATGGGCGCTATGATCATTGCCGAGATCGGTGACTTCAGTCGTTTTGATTCTCCTGATAAAATCTTAGCTTATGCCGGGTTTTCACCATCAACATATCAATCAGGGCAGCTTGACTCAGCATACTCCCACATGGAAAAACGAGGTTCCAAATACCTCCGATATGCCCTGTACAATGCAGCCAAGTATGTTTGCCACTGGGATTCGACATTTGCCGGGTATCTTGCCAAGAAACGAGCTGAAGGCAAGCATTATAACGTTGCAATATCTCATGCCGTCAAAAAACTGGTTCGAGTTATTTATCATCTTGTAAAATCGAATCAGCAATACATTAAAGTAGCTTAATTAACTCTAATTCAATACTCCTTTTTCATGCACCTATCATGATGCTCTTTTTGTCATGCAGTTTTCAAAGTGCAAGGAACTCTAACTGTATTCCGAATATATCTAAAATACATTTCTGTACTTTATTCTATAAATATCGTTTTAAGGCTTGACTTTTAATAGTTAGTCTTTTCATTTGATTTTTTATATGACCGGGAAGTTTGTATCTATATTTTTATCAGATTTATCAAGTTATAGTGTTACTTTTTTATTGCTCTTTAATGTCTAACAACTTACATTACTATTACTTTTTGATTTCAAACATAGAGTAAACTTCTTGTAAAACTTGAAATATTTATCGATACATAGTATCTTTATATAAATAATATACTTTCATATATGTTCAATAGGAGGTGATATATATGAGGCTGCTTATATGTGAAGATGAAGAAGACATCTTATATGCCCTTGCCAAAGGACTGCGTAAACTTAATTATTATGTAGATACAGCCATGGACGGCGAAGAAGCCCTTGAGCATTATTATGAGTCTGATTATGATCTTATTATCCTTGATATCAATATGCCTAAACTTGACGGTTTAAGTGTACTTAAGGCTATCCGTGAGGACAGTTCGGATACAAAGGTATTGATACTTTCCGCAAGAGGCTCTCTTGATGATAAGGTGGCAGGGCTTGATCTGGGTGCCAATGACTACCTCGTAAAGCCCTTCCACTTCAAAGAGCTTGAAGCAAGAGTAAGAGCTCTTTTAAGAACTTCCTATACCGACAGCTCGGATATTATAACTTTGGAAAGCTCTGATATCACCTTGCAAATAAGCAAAAAGCAGGTATTAAAGTCAGGTCAGCCTGTAAATCTTACTCCAAAGGAATACAGTATCTTTGAATATCTTTGCTGCCATAAGAATACTCTTGTGTCAAATACCGAGCTTCTTGAACATAATATTGATATGAATGCAAGCGACGCTTCTCAAGTAATAAAAGTACATATAGCTTCTATCCGAAAAAAACTCGGAGCTGATGTTATCAGAACCAACAGGGGTATGGGCTACTGTGTAAGTGATTGATATTTCAAAGTACTTTTATCCTTATATCAAAGCTTTGCTATAACCTGATTTTACTTTGCAGGTACTTATATACTCAGTGTGGCTTGTTACACTTTGCCGCCCGGTGCATCGTTCACAAAATAAGTACATTGAAAATACTGAATATTTTTCTGAGTTTGTACATCAAAAATGTAGGCGTAACACATGTACGCTGAGGGTTTTTGATGTATGCACTCAAGAAAAGAGGCAAGTTATTTGCTATACTTATTTGAGAAACAATGCAGCGGTACCTGAAAAATACTTAGACTAAACCTTTATCCTTATCTTCTTCGTATAACACATTTCAAATAGCAATTATATACACAGGAACATCTATTAAGTGTTCTTATTCTGATTTGAAACAGGTTGATAATCAGCCTGAGTGTTACAGTTTTTATTAATTAATTTAATTTTGCAAGTGCCTCCTCAACTGCCTTGGTAAAGCCTTCCAGATCTTGGCTTCCTGTTATATTTGCCACTATATTCCCTTCTGAATCTACCAGGAAGGTATTGGGGAATAGCTGACTGCTCATAACAAAGCCTTTAAGCGGACCGTCTTCGTCAGGAATTATATTGGTGTAAGTAACATTATCCTGTGCTATGATCTCCTTTACCGCATCAAGCTCAGTATCTGCGTCCTGTGCCACTCCGATAACATTTACACCCTTATCCTTCATATTCTCATAAAGTTTTTGCAAATCCGGTATCTCCTCTACGCAAGGCTGGCACCAGCTTCCCCAAAGATTAACGACTGTTAGCTTGCTCTTTTTAAATACATCACTTGTTATCTCTTCTCCCTCGGTAGTCTTAGTCTTAAACTCCGGCATCTTGGTAGCGCTTGCAGCGTCCTGTACTGCACTCTCGCTTCCTTGAGCTTGTGATTTATCCATACTTGTAGTTTCCTGCTTTGCTTCTGTAGACTGATTTGTTGATGAACAGGCAACTGCTGCAGTACTCATCATCAAAACACATCCTAACAGTAATAATCTTTTTTTCATCGTACTTTACTCCTTTTATTTGATTAACTCTACAATGTTTTTATAACCTTGTTCACATCTTATGATCATATTCTAACACCTCTAAGGTTAAGCTTAGGTTAAGATATTTATCTTTTTTGATTTATTGCAAATTATTTGCCGTCTCAGTTTCAAGATAGTTTTTATCACAACAGTTTTCATCACAGACTGTATCTTTTTTAGCCTTTAATAAACCTCGTATAATTACACCCAGCGGTATAAGCATAATAACTGTAAATATCACCCACATTATATTGCTTGAGAGTCCGAATGTAGACACTGTATTAATAGTTATGTGCATAAGTATAGGCCAGATAAGTTTACGGGTCTTCATATATACTATGCCTGCAATAAGTCCCATAATACCTGCATATACCGACTGAACAAATGAAAGATGCACAAATCCGAACATTACAGAAGAAAGTATCAGAGCAGTCCATTTATTTGAATACTTTTCAAGCAATCCTAATATTATTCCTCTGTAAAGCAGCTCCTCCGTAATAGGCCCGAGTATACCAGCCACTAAAAGGCCCGTTATAAATGTGGCGGTACTCGTCTGTGTACTTGAATGTTTTAAGTAAGCAAGGCTTATTTTAATAAAGTCTATATTTGACAAGGGACTGTGTGCCAGCAATTCTACCCACAGTGTAGAGATACCTCCAAAAGCCAGTCCCAGTATTACACTGCTTATAATTCCGGTCTTAAGATCCCAGTTTACAGAAGCACGAATCTTACTCTTATTCAGTCTGAAAAATATATTATATACGATAAGGTATATTGCAATTGAAACGGGATATACAAACAGGTATAAACGCTCCGCTTCAGTCGGTTCAAGTATCCATGCAAGCAGCGTATTTCCTGTGGAATTATAGGCTAAATTTAAGCCCCAAAAGCTCAGTTCAGTAATTAAAAAGTAACTTATTGCTGCTATCAGCATTAAAAATACTGCAAGTATTACACCTGGTATTTTTTTAACCTTCATCTTTCTCCTCCTAACCTATTCCTATACATTCAAGGCAGATATTTACCGCTTTTTTAAGTACAACCAAATGTTCATCCCTCATTACACCTGCAATTATCATCACTATAGATAGGGCAAGCATTACATACGGAATTACTCTGTTTTTTTCAATTTTTCTTATAAATTCTCTCATTTCCATCTCCTTTTTCTGTCGGATAAGTTTTTATACCGATATATTGATTTTAAAAACTATCATAAGTGAAAGTCCATGCTTACAGAATCAATGGTAAGAATGGCTGCACGACTCTGTATTCCACTACCTTATCTAAAAAGCATCAAATAGTTTTTTACACTAAGCCTAATTAAAACAGATCCTGAATTCAGTAAATTCTTCTTCCTTACTGTTTACACTTATATCAAATCCGTGTGCATTGAGTATTTCTTTGGTGATAGCAAGACCCAGACCGCTTCCTCCAAGTTTTTTAGATCTTGATTTGTCTACACAGTAAAACGGCTCAAAGATTTTATTTATACTGTCTTCAGCTATACCTACTCCGTAATTTTTTATACTGAGCACATCTTTTTTTAATACTATTTCTATAAGACCTCCTTCTTTAGAGTATCTTAGGGCATTATGTATAATATTAAAAATTGCCTGTTTCATAAGGATTCGGTCTGCACTTATAACACTTTCTTCGTTGTCAAAATCAACATTTACTTTTAAATCCTTATCTTTAATTAAACTGTCCAAATCAAACAGTATATCCTTAACCGCTTTATACGGATAGAAGTTCGTCAGATTAAGGCTGTCTCCGCTGCTTAAAAGCCTTAATCCCTGCACTATCGAATTCATAGCCTCTATTTGTCTGCTTACTACTTTTTTGAACTCCTTATAATCTTCTACATCGGGTTCTTCATCCATATCCAGGACCTCAAGATTGGCTCTTATAGCAGCCACCGGAGTTTTAAGCTCATGTGCGGCATTTTGCGAAAATCTTCTTTGTTTTTCGTATGAATCCCTTATATTTTTAAGCATATAGTTAAATGCAAGCTGCAAGTCTCCCACCTCATCCTGACTTTTTACTACATTTATGTCTTCATTGATCTTACTTATGTCAAATTCCTTTATCTTATTGCTGAACTTTTTCATGGGCTGTAACACTTTTCCGCTCACCCACCATATTAAGAAAGTACCTGCTATTGAAAAAAATACCATGATATAAAAAGTACTTAACCTAAATGCCTGCTGTGCATAATCAAAATTGAAATTTAATGACATGGTCTGTTCATTAATAGGCACCGGTGCCTCGTCAGCTATTATAAATATGGTTGCGGCATTTTCTATAGTAAATACGAAGGTAAGTGCCAATATAATGCAAAATACCACAGCCGTAAGTAGGGTTATTTTAATTCTTATAGATAGTTTACTCCACATGGGCACATCCTTTACATCCCGCACACTTGCTTGGGGCACAGCTCTTACTCAAAGCAGGTGCTTTATCCGTTTCTTCTTTCTTTCTTCCAAATCCTACAAATGAGGCACTTAAGGCATCATATCTGCAAGCCGCTATACAGGCACCGCAGCGTATACACTCAAGTGAATTAGGGTCTTTTCTTACATTTATATCCATCTTGCAAGCCTTTTCACAAAGTGTGCAATTTGTACAATTCCCCGGGTGAAATTCCATTTTGTAAAATCCTATCTTATTGAACAACGCATAGAATGCTCCCAGAGGGCAGATATATTTGCAAAACGGTCTATAGGTAAATATTGACATCAGCACTATGAAAATCATTATCCCCATCTTCCAAAAGAATAAAAATCCTATAGTATTTCTTAAACTTTCATTCTTCAGTACCAGTGGAATAGCTCCCTCCAAAGCTCCGGCAGGGCAGATCCACTTACAAAAGTACGGTGCTGCAAGCCCGAATTTATCGGTTAAAAACATGGGCAGTAAAATCACAAATACTAAAAGTATAAGGTATTTTAAGTATCTTAAAGGCTTGTCAATTACTTTAGGTATTTTGAATTTCTTGGTCGGTATCTTATACAATAAATCCTGTATAAATCCGAAAGGACACATAAGACCGCATACAAGTCTGCCAAATAAGGCTCCTATAAATATCATTATTCCAAGTACATAATAAGATATACTGAATTTCTTGCTTCCTATAACTGCCTGAAGTGAGCCTATAGGACAGGAGCCCATAGCTCCCGGACAGGAGTAACAGTTAAGCCCCGGCACACAGGCAACCTTGGTACTTCCTGTAAAAATCTTTCCTTCGAAAAATCCCTTTAAGTTTGCATTAGTGATAAATGTACTTATAAGCTGTATAATATTCTTTTTTCTTTCTTGTTTTTTCGTATATTTGTTTTCAAAGTATTTCATACAAGTCTCCTCTTAAAATCTTTATCGTCTATTCATCCAATCTTAGCAAGCAATGCATTGCTTATATCTGTATGATTTTTATTAATTGTCTATATTATGGCAGATACAAGGTTAAGATATGGTAAATATTATTAGAGCTGATAAGTTCCTATAGCAGTATAATTATAACCGTCAGCATCCGCCGGTTATTATATATTCATAAAATTTTGATTGCTTATTATCTTCTTATTAGGATATAATTTAGCTAAAACTTAATGAGGTAAAGCTATGAGTAAACTTCTGATTATGGGTGAAGCATTAGTTGAGATAATGCGTGAAGGCGTAGACGTAGAACTGTATACACCTGCTTATTTCAAAGGACCTTATCCGAGCGGCGCTCCGGCAATTTGTGCTTCTGCCGCTGCAAGAATGGACTGCCCCACGGCTTTGATAAGCGGAGTGGGTAAGGATGATTTCGGTAAATGTCTGCTTGACAGAATGAATGAATTAAATATAGATGTAAGCCATGTCATTACCGATCCCAAAGTTGCGACCGCATGTGCTTTCGTTACTTATTATAAAGACGGTTCAAGAAAATTCATATTCCACATGGGCAATACTCCCGCAGTTGAGGCTAAAGCGCCCAAAGCTGAGGACTTTCCGAATATTGAAATTATGCATATTATGGGCTGTTCTCTTATGGCAAAAAAAGAATTTGCCTTAGAAATACTAAAGGCTATGCATGAGTTTAAGTCTGCAAAGGCAAAGATATCCTTTGATCCTAATATAAGAACCGAGTTAATGACGGACGAAAGTATTTATAATATCATAGAAGAAGTTATGCAAAATACAAGCTTCTTCTTGCCCGGCAAAGAGGAGCTTCTTTCTATAAGTAAAAAAGATACTGTTGAAGATGCTGTTGAACATTGTTTTAACTATCCGAACATGGAGATCGTCTTGCTTAAAAACGGTTCAAAGGGCTGTACTCTGTACCGAAAAGATGCTAAACCTAAGTCTTATCCCGCTTACAAGGTAACACAACTCGATGCTACAGGTGCCGGCGATTGCTTTGACGGTGCCTTTCTTGCCGAGTTAATAAAGGGCAGTGATATAGACTTTGCCGTAAATGCGGCAAGTGCAGCCGGTGCTTTGAATGCGGCTGCCTTCGGACCTATGGAGGGTGATATAAGCCCTGAAAGTGTAAAAAAGCTTATATCTGAACAATCAAATTAATGTTGTAAATTTTTGAGCTTATAAAAACTTTGATAAATTATTTTTAAAGGAGAAAGATATGAAACAAGCGATTTTAACCAAACTACAGACAATTGAATTTAGTGAAACCGACAAACCGAGCCCTGCTGCCAATGAGGTCTTGGTAAAGGTTAAAAATGTAGGCATATGCGGTTCAGATATACATGCTTTCCACGGCAAGCATCCGTTCATGTCGTTTCCCATAAGACTCGGACATGAGATGTCCGGTGAGATAGTTGAACTCGGATCGGACGTTAAGAACTTAAAAGTCGGCGATCTTATGACTATGATGCCTCAGATCTTCTGTAAGCATTGCGTTCCTTGTAAAGAAGGACGTTATAATATCTGCGATACTATAAAAGTAATAGGCTGCCAGACTCCGGGTGCCGCATGTGAGTATTTTACAGTGCCCGCAGAACTTGTAAAGACCATACCTTCAGAGCTTGATGCACAGCTTGCCGCAACCGTTGAGCCTGCTGCGGTAGGTGTACATGCTGTAAGGATCCCGGGAAATATAAAAGGTGCAAATGTAGTTGTTATGGGTGCCGGAACTATAGGTAATCTGACTGCACAGGCAGCTATAGCAGAGGGTGCAAAGTCTGTTCTTATTACCGACCTTTCGGACTTCAGACTTGAACTTGCTAAAAAATGCGGTATCACACATACAGCCAACACTTCTAAAGTCAGCATGAAGGAAGCTGTGGCTGAGGCATTCGCAGGTGAGCAGGCAGATCTGTTCTTTGAATGTGTGGGCGTGGGAGCAACCGTTAATTCGGCTATAGAATGTGTAAGAAAGGGCGGAACCATAGTTATCGTAGGCGTATACGGATACAGTCCGGAAGTAAACCTCGGTCTTATCCAGGATAGAGAAATCAATATTCTCGGTACACTTATGTATGTGGAAAAGGATTTCCGGGATACTATTAACTATATGGCAGCCGGTAAGATCAATACAAGACCTTTGATCAGTAAGATATTCCCGTTTGAAGACTATCAAAAAGCATTCGAATATATCGAAAATAACAAGGATGAGAGCATCAAGATATTGCTTGAGGTATAGTTGAATAATTAATTTTTAACATAAGAACTTCCGTGAACTTGATTACGCCTGTGTATGATCGTATACACTGGGAGTCGGGTTCCCGGAAGTTTATTTATATGCAGTATATTTGATTTTAATGATTATTATTAACCTGTCAGTTCGTTGTTATGTATATCGACTTATCATGACAAACTTATCCTATATTTTGATATGTTTACAAGTTTTATAGATAGCGATATTACGGTTTATATAATTATTTCCTCTCAATAAAAGTATTAAAAAAGGCAGATTATCAATTTTTAAGCTTTTTATCTGTCAAGCATAAATGATTATGTCTCGAAATAATTAATTTATAAGCCCCAAAACAAGGGGCTTTTTTTATGCACTTTCTAAATCTTCTTCAATTCTGTGTGGCTGTGAGTGTGCAAATTTATTGAATGCACTTCTCCTCCAAGGGTGATTCATAGCCGGAATGTAAGTCTTTTTGGGTTTTGGTGGTTTATAATCAGCATCCAAGTCCTTAGATTTATGCTCATGAGTCGGTATCTCCTCCAGTGCATAAATATCTTTGTCATTAACACACGCAAACATAGACCTATCTAATGCCTTGATAAGCATAACTTTGGTACCCTTTCGATAATGGATCTGCACTCCTTTATAATCTATCATCTTATAAAAACTTTTTTTCTCGAATTGAATTGCATGTCCGCAGTCAACAGTTCTCTCAGTCAAAACTGCCAGAGTAAGGTTTATTTTTTCTTTAGACGGTTGCATTTCAAAGACAGATTTGATACCATAAAGTGGAAGTGCGAACTTCTCATTGAATTCTTTTATGTAGGAGTGAAGGAATTCATTGGCTTTATTGATATCGGTTACGCCTGCGAGCCTCAGCTCAATAGGCAGGCGTGACTGTAAAGTCTGATTTAATCGTTCTATGCGTCCTTTGGCTTGCGGTATACTGCTTGATTCAAGCTCTATTCCAAGCTGTTTGCAGGCATAAGCGAACTGTGTATAGGTGTCTTTGTCATCAGACAAGACATCTTTTTTTTCTTGTAAGTAAATACAGATCGTTTATCAGTAAGAAACTTATAAGGTATACCATAATCAGTAAGGATCTGCTCAAGTACATGGTAGTAACCGTTGAGCGTCTCTTGAGTATCGAACCAAGCACCTGTGACAATACCGGAGGCATCATCAATAGCCAAATGCAGATGCCATACCTGCCCATGTACCCACTCATAAGGTGTCGCATCCATTTGCTGTAATTCGCCAAAATAAGCACACCTGGGACGACGGCTGTGAGCATTATCAACTGACACCAGGTTGACCTGTATAGATGATAGTTCTTTTTTTGTCTTTGCCGCTTTCTTTTGTTCTTTGAGCTTTTGCTTAATTCGTCTACGCTTTGCTTTGGTAGCTTTGGGAGAGAGGATGTATTCAGACTCCAAAATACTCATGACAGAAGAAGCAGAAATGCTTATATCTTCATTCTTTTTGAGAAGCTCTGTATAGTGTTCAAAGTTTGCCTCAAAGTATTTATTTCTGTATAGGTCTATGACTTTTTGGCGAATCTCTATAGAGATTGTGGTAGCCGGTTTTTTGCCTCTATTGCCATGAATAAAAAAATCCTTGCCACTTCTGCTATATCCCTGTAGCATACGATTTATATGTCTCTTGGTACAACCCAGAATAAGAGCTGCTCTGTCCTTGTTAGCAGTTTCCGGGTGGTCTGCTAGGCTTTTGATGACCTCATACTTCTTTTGTTCATTCATTGATAAAACTACCTTTCTGATAAGTCAACTCCTCCTGTCTGATAGAATCTGTAAAACATTATTCTACCATAAACAGGACATTTTTATTTGGGGTATAATAGGACTTTATCATATATGGCTTATAGATTATCAATTTTTAAGCTTTTTATCTTGACATATATGACAGTTTATATTATCATTACTTAGCGTTTCATTAGCGGGTGTGGTGGAATTGGCAGACACGCAAGATTTAGGTTCTTGTGGGCGACCGTGCAGGTTCAAGTCCTGTCACCCGCATGATAAAACTAATATACCACAAAGCTTTCAACTTTTTTGTTGCAGCTTTGTGGTATTCTTATTTACAGTCATGAAGCCATCCGTTCACAACTTTTATTTATCAAAATATTTTCTTAAACAATCGAATGTCTGTTGGCTGATATAATGTTCTATTCTGCAAGCGTCATCTTTTGCCGTCTTTTCATCTACTCCTATCTTGACCAATATCTCCGTCAATACATAATGTCTTTCAAGCGTTCTTCTGGCTATCGACAATCCCTTGTCTGTAAGCAATATCTGACCGTCCGCTTCTATAGTTATAAAATCGTTTTCACGAAATTTTTTCATTTGTTCACTTACTGTGGGTTTTGAGTAATTCATCTCCCTTGCTATGTCCACAGAACGTACATAACCGGTACTTTGCTGCAATTTCAATATCGTTTTAAGATACATCTCGGCAGCTTCTTGTATAACCAACACTATAAGCACCTCCTTTTTAATCAAATATGTTTATATAGATAAATGTTTATTCGTTTTCTTTTAATAAAAGAGCCGGCTCGGTTTTATTCATTTTATTAAGAGTAAAACTTACCGCCAAAGGACCTATGAATATTCCCACAAGGAGGCTTGCAAGGCTTAAGCAAAGCATTTGCAAAAGATCCGGTTCCAAGAACGGAAGTTTAAGCGAAAGGCTTATAGCCGGTCCGAACAGCATTGCCACTGCAAGACCCAAGACTGTTCCTATCGCAGCACCCGAAAGATTGATCATATATATCTCACTCAGTACTATATTCATAAGCTTACGTCTGGTAGCTCCCAGTATTCTCAGGGTGGCAAATTCTCTTTTTCTTTCTTTTATCGAAAAATTATATACTACGGAAAGTACCAAAAGTACCATTGCCCAAAGTACAGCCATAAGTATATACGCATATATCAAAATATTTTTCATATTCGAAGATACTTCCGACATCATCTGCTTTGAAAGAAGTGCATATACTCCCTCCGACTTAAACTCATCTCTTATGGCTTTAAGAGTAGTAACCGGATCCGCATCCTTTTTAAGCTTTACCATTACGGAAGATATCAGATTTTCATTATCCGCTATTGGAAGTTCAAGTACTTTTTCATATTCTTTGGCAAGCTTTCTTGTCTGCTCCATGCTCATGAATACGCTCTCGTCAAAGCCCATTCCTGTCTTATCGAGTTTCGCCTTTATCTTAAAGCCTTGATTAAAGAACTTAACTTCCGATTCATGATTCCCCTGTATATTGTATCCGGCTATTACTTCATTATCGTCTAATTTGTTACCTATGCGTGAGGTAAGCCACGCTCCGACCGTAAAATCATTCTTTAAGTCCACACCTATTATCTGAATGGGAAATGAACAGCAACCTGAACTTAAAGTTGCCAGATACAGTTGCGGACTTACCTTTTCCACACCATCTATCTTACTTACCCTCTCAGCTACACTTTTATCAAAAAAGAAACTGTTAGGCTCCCCCCTAAGTATCGCACCGGTGATCTTACTGTCATAACCTTCCGGCACAACTATGATATCGGCTCCCATACGATTGGACAACGAACTTATACCGTTTTTAAGGCTTATAATTAAAAAGCTACTTAAAAATATCACAAAGCACAGAATCGTTGTTAATAAGATCATAGGGTAAGATCTGGAAGCTTTATTTTTAATATTTCTCTTTGCCAGTCCGAGAGTATCCAATCTGTCTGCTTTCATTACTTACTTGGCACTTTCCAGGGCTCTTCCTACAGCAACTTTGAAAGCCTCGTATGATTGTGTAGCACCACTTACAGCATCTACTTTTGATATATCCTTTGCAATTTCAAGTGCCGGACCGTATTGAGCTGTACCTGCTACAGAATCCTGAGCTTTTTTGTAAAGTCCCTCGTTATTGGTCTCCTTACCGTACTCTTCTCCCTTTTCCTTACCTTCCCCGTCAAGGTTTTCAGTTGTAACACTGCTTATTTCGGAGTCTTTGATCTCTATGGTAACTCTTATCATACCACCGTGTTCGTCCTTGTCACTCTCTCCGGTATAGGTTCCGTCTTTGTAGGATGTTGCGGCAGCGGCACCTGTATCCTCAGCCTCAGTAACAGCCCCGTCCGATGCCTGATCTGCCGGTTGAGAGTCACTTGAACATGCAGTCAATGCTAAACCTAAAACTATGCCAAAAGTCATAATATATCTTTTCATAACTACCTCCTTATTTTCAAGAACATTTCCTTGCTCTTTGTATAAATATTTTAAAATAAAAGAAAAACTTAAGCTGCCACAAAAAATCAAAGATCTTGCAACAGCTTAAGTTTATTCTATATTATTTCATGTTTATTTTCAAGTAAATACTTACAAGCTTTCCGGCTTAGTTTGAGCTTGCTGCGCTTTCAGCTGCCTCACCTGCAGACTTAGCTGCGCTCTCAGCCGCCTCAGCTGCCTTATCTGCATCCTTTGCTGCGCTTTCAGCCGCTTCTCCGGCTTCCTTAACAGCACTTTCAGCTGCTCCGCCTGCCTCTTTAACTGCTGAGCTCATCTCTTCCATAGCACTCTCTACTGCTGAGCTTGCTTCAGGACCTGCAGCAGCAGCTGCTGAGCTTACTTCGTCCATAGCGCTCTCTACTGCTGAGCTTGCCTGCTCTTCTTTACTCTGTCCACATGCTGTAATTGCAAGACCTGCTACAAGTACTGCCATTAATAAACTCTTCTTCATAATATAATTCCTCCCGTAATTAAGTAAACTACCATGGAATAACTATAATAACCGCCTACTGAAACAGTATTATAATTATCATAATATATACCTTAATTAAAATGTTCATGATAAATTTACATTTTGTTAACATCGTATACATATATACGACTTTGGGAATTATAGCATATTGATATTATATAGGCAATAACTTTTTGAAATTTTTAAATATTTTTATATGAACTTCTTCAAATTTTCATTTTTCGCATTTTCGTCTATAACAGGTCTTGTCCTCTTCTTCTTCTCTTCCCTGCTTATCCTTCCGTGCTCCAAAACTATCATTCTTTCAGCCTCGTCTCCGACTTCCGGGTCGTGAGTAACCACTATGATAGTACTGCCCGCATTATGAAGTTTTTCGAATATATCCATTACTATAAATTCATTCTTTTCATCCAGGTTTCCTGTCGGCTCATCCGCAAGAAGTATACTCGGATGATTTATAAGTGCTCTTGCTATACAGACTCTTTGCTGCTCACCGCCCGATAACTGATTGGGTAGATGCTTGCTCTGTCAGCAAGACCCACAGCTTCCAAAGCTGCCATAGCTTCTTCTTCGTCCGGCATGGAGTGATAGTATTGAGCCATCATGATATTCTCTACCGCTGTAAGGTAATTTACCAGGTGGAACTGCTGAAAGATAAGACCGATCTTATCCCTTCTTATCTCGGTAAGCTCCCTTGGCGAAAGCTTGGAAATATTGGTATTGTCAAGTATGACCTCACCTATGGACGCCTTATCCATACAACCTATAATATTCATCATAGTGGTTTTTCCGCTTCCCGAAGGTCCCATTATGGCAAGCCATTCACCTTTTTCGACGTTAAGATTTATATTATCCAGTGCCTTAAGTTCTCCGTATATCTTAGACACATCTTTTAATGTCAATATGTTCATAGATCAATCCTTTCTTATTCTCCTCTGAGAACTAATGCAGGCTCTATATCCACCGCCTTGCTTACGGGATACAGACACGCTAACACTGTTATTACTACCGAAACTATAATCGTTATAGGTACCAGGGGCCAAAGGAACGATACCTTTCTGGCAAATACGCTCATGCTAACTTCCAAAGCAAAAAGATATCCGAAAGCTGTTCCCAGTCCTCCTCCTACTATACCGAGTACCATACCCTCACCCAAAAAGTCCATTATAACTCCTTTATTTGATGCTCCCAGTGCCTTTTTAAGTCCTATTTCTTTTCTTCTTTCCGTAACTACAGCCATCATGGTAGTGGATACGCAGATCATCATGATAAATAATACTATGAATGTAACTATCCATACCAGGGATTGTAATTTGTTAAGTACAAGATCCTGAGACTGTGTAACTCTCCTTACGGGTCTTGGAGTAAGTGCGGAATCCTTTGCCGCTATATCGGCACTTATTTGTTCCAGTTCTTCTTTATTGGCTTCTATACTGCATTCCACCACATCGAAGTCCGTTCTTCCTATGATCTCGGACAGGTCATCAAGGCTCATGAATATAAGCTCTTCTTCCTTACCTCCGGTAGTAACTATACCGGATACTTCAAAGTCCGTGGTAGCATCATCTCCCGTACTCTTTGGAGTTACAAGACTCACCTTGCTTCCCTCAGACAGATCCAGTGCCTTGGCGATCTCATTTCCTATAAGCACCTGTCTGGGTTTTGAGGGCCACTCACCGTTGATAAGCCAGTACGGGCTGCTTGCTTTAGCTCCCTCAAGGTCGGTTCCCGCTATTATATAAGGTTGCTCGTTTATTTTCGTATTCTGATATATATAGGGTGCTATACCGACCTTCTTATCTTTAGGTATAACTTCTTCTATTTCCTTAAGCTGTTCATCGCTTATCTTCTCATCAGTACCTGTAGGTATGACCAAAAGGTTGGCTCCGTAAGAACGAAATGCCTTACCCATTTGCTTGGGTATATCATAATATATCGTTACCAGACCCGAAAGAATGGTAGCTCCCATGGCTATTGCAAGTAAAGCCGTAAGCATACGTGATTTTCTTCTGGATAATGATGACATTACCATCTTTAAGTACATATTTCTCTTTTTTAACATGTCCTCTTCCTACCTTCCATGCAATACTTCTGTCGGGTTAAGGTTAAGCAGATACCTTATAGCCGGTATACTTCCGAGCAAGGTCACAAGAAGTATCAATACCATAACTATCGGAATAACCATAGGTGCCGGGGTTATAGCAGAACCGAACACTTTGTATCCTATGATCTGTGTAAGTCCGAGTCCTATAAAGTATCCCGCTATCGCTCCTATGATACCTGTTATAATGATCTCGGTAAGCATGATGCCTATGATTCTTAAATTACTTGCTCCTACCGCCTTTGCAAACCGATCTCTGTACGTCTGTCCATGACGGAAGCCGTTACCAGATTGGAGATACCCAGTGCCGAACCTATAAGACTTAGCAGGGTAATAAGTATCATCAGCAGTGTGGTCTTGTTAAGTATATCACCTTCGGACTCCGCAACCTGTCTTATCGGCTTAGCTACAGAATCGGTAATAACTTCCTGTATCTGGTAGCAGATCGCACTTACATAAGCTGTACAATACCATACTTCCCATTCTTTTACAGTAAGTGAAAGCGGATTTCTTGCCGCCTTTCTTGCCAGATCGTTATCCGGTGTAGTCAAGGCACTTACTTCGATACTGTTTACCACATTGGTTTTATCCGCAAAATCCTGGGCAAGCTTTAATGTTGTATATATATATGAATCTTCATCACTTCCGGACTCATATATACCCTTGACCTTAAGTGTCTTTGTAAGATGATCTGAACTTAAAGTAAGCTCATCTCCCACTTTATATCCGTTTCTTGCCGCATAAAGAGATCCCAACATAACGCCCTCTTCATCGTCTTTAAGCCATTCTCCATCTATGGTCCACCAGTTCTTTAAGTTGATCATACCGGTATCCAGAGTTTCGCCCGTATCCAGATCCATATGGTGGGCAAACCATGTTCCTACCAGCTTGACCTTTTCACTGTCACCGTTTACATTTACCTTGGTATTAAAATACGGTGTATAATCCACTACATTGAATGCCCAGAATATTGTCTTTATATTGCCGAGTTCATCTTCTTTAAGGTATTTGTTAGTATCGCTGTCATCATTGGACATTCCGTATATATCATCAAGTAAAGAAGCCTCTTTAGCAACCACATTAATATTGGCACCGTAAGCTTTTAATTCCTGATTGACCTTGTCTCCTACCCCCAGCATAGTATTAAGCATGGAAGTGGACAGACTTGCACCCAGTGCTATGGTAAAAGCTATCATAAGCATCTTACCCTTTTGCCTGAACAAGGCACCTCTAATCATTCTAAAAAACATTTTTTCTCCTCCAATTACTTAAATACGTAGGACAGACCTTCTAAAACTTCAATATCTATTTTTATCTTCTGATCATGTACTTTATATTCAAAAGGTATGGGGTTACAGCCACCCTTAAAACCTATGGTTCCCTTATTCATCACTACGTCACAAAGCTTACATACAACTTCGTTATTCCTTTCGAAATATCCGCTCGGACCGCATATCTCACAGGCATCAAGTCCCACTCCGTAAGAACCCTGAGATTTTTGTACGACAATAAATCTCACCTTTTTTCCGTCTTTAGCTTCATATACATATCTGTGCAAATGCCCGTCTGACACGCTTTCAAGTTCTATTTCTACATGCCCGTTTTCAAGCTTGTAATCTTCCGGTGCAGACAGCGGTATCTCTCTGTTCGCATAAGTCTTGATAGCCGATAGAGAAAGAATGTTAACAATCATTACAAACACAAAGAACTGTGCAAGATGTCTTTTCCTTCTCATATTGTAAACTATCTTTCTAAACTCGGCATTGTTCCTGTACTTCTCTGTTATCTTAATATTTTGCATCCATAGTATTACGGGAACTGTGATCAGTACCGACATAAGCGCAAAGTCAAATATTCTCGCATTATTGGTAATGTATGCCGTAACTGTGAATACAATCGGATTTAGGAATTATCTTTAAAGAATACAGTCTGCTGACTATAACATTGAGCTGAGTAACACCTCTTACAAGCATACAGAATATAAGTATTCCCTTTAATCTGCCTGCGTCCAGTTTCATACACGTCCTGTATATAACAAACAGTGATAAAAGAAGCATTATTATCGCAAGTACAAAACCTATAACTCTAAAAAGTACTATGGTACTTACCGCACTCTCTCCATAATATACAAATGAATCGATCTGTAAAAAGAAAGAAGGCATATAACAAAAAAATGAAGAGATAATATTGACTGATACAAAAGCTCCCAATAGATTCTCAAAGAAAGTTTCATTTTTTGATTTGATCTTTTTTTCAAATATTAATATAAGCAATATCAATACAGCCGATATAATAACCGGTATCATACTGTAAAATCCAAGATTAGCCCTATTCACAAAATTAGGGAGACGTCTTATATAGGCTGAAATAAGTGCACTTATTATACCTGCGACAACCGAAAAGCTTAGCACATACGCTTTCTTTTTCGTATCCACAGTTCTGTAATATGCTGCCAATATAGCTAAAATCAGAGGAAAGGCTATGATCTCCTCCATTGTTTTTACAAATATCTTTAAAATACTGCTACCTCCTGTCTAAAACCCTTACACATTACAAGCCAAAGGGCTGTCGCAAAATTCATTTTGCCACAGCCTCTTTGTTTATCAGTTGTTTTATGTATTATTTATATCAATATTACCACTGTGGTCCGTTCCACTCAAAGTCATCCCACTCAACTACTAAAGGCTCTGTCCAGAATCTTCCGGTAACACCTGTCTCCGGATCTGTATGTAAGAGATATTCATTACCCGGTGCTGAGATCTCAAACTTAACATTATACTTTCCTACACCGTCTTCAAACTTGATATTAGCTCCGTAGTGAGACCGTCTGAAGCGTTCATAGGCATGAAAGCTATTTCCTGAACCTTGTCAGATCCTTCTTTTTGTATGAATGCCTTTACCTTTAACCATGGCACGAAGTCACCCTTACCATAACCGAGAGTTGCACCCTCAGCTGAAGCTGTTATGTCAGCCTCTATATGTGCATCTGCATCAGCCTTTGCGATACTGTTACCTGCCGGTTCCATATCTACAGGCTGGAAGTATACACCTGATACAACCAGCGGTCCTATTTCCTGCTCGTCTCCTATAGGAAACTCTTCAAAACCGCTGCCTACATCTGCTGCCTCTGTTGTCTCTTCAGCTACTGTTGTCTCTTCTGCTGCTGTAGTCTCTGTTTTACTTGAGGTACAAGCCGAAAGTGATAACGCTGCTACTGCCGCCAACACTGACATCTTAACTATTAGATTCTTCTTAAACATAAAACCTCCCCTTGCCTGCTCTATTTTTTATTTTTGTTGTCGAGCTCGGCTTTTATTTTCTTGCTGTTTTGCATATGCATCACAACAGATATTACTGTTATTATTAAAAGAATAACCTGTGCCAAAAGATTTTCCACACGGTCGTATATACCGAGGAAATCTATATTGAAACCGTTCATTGCCGGTATGATAGTTCTTCCTATCACATCAGCCTCTTGTAATTCGAATACTCCTTTACCTACAAATGACATACAAAGTATGAACATCAGTATACTTGTAGCCATAAAGAACGGTTTCAGAGGTAAGCGTATACTCAGCTTAGTTATAAGTATATATACAAATACCAATACAACTACCGCCACACCAAGTCCAAGCCACATATGGTACGGACTGTTGGCAATATTTGAACGCATACCCTGGAAGAAAAGTATAAGCTCCGCACCCTCTCTCGATACTGCAAGGAAAGAAGTGAAAACAAGTGTATATACATTACCCTTGGTTATTGAGCTGTCTACCTGATCCTTAATATATTTATTCCAAACTTCGGTCTCGGACTTAGATAGCATCCAGTTACTTACATAGAAGAGAACCGCTGTGGCTATAAACATAGTCACGCCCTCGAATATCTCCTGTGACGCACCCGACTGTGCTTCTCCTATACTTGCCGCTATCATATTGAAGCCTACCGCAAGTACCATAGAGAATACTATACCTGCAACAGCACCTATATATACGGCTTTCAAATGCTTCTTATTATCGGTCTTTACCAGGTAAGCTATTATGGCGGCTATTACCAGGATAGCTTCAAGACCCTCTCTTAGAGTAAGCCCGAAAGCAGCCATAAATGTTATAAAATCCTGACCCTGTTTATTGGTATTACTCTGAGCCGCTTTATCTGTATCAGCCCCGGCACTGTCCTTGGCTGTGCCTTCTTCGGAACCTACACCGTCCAGTGTATCTGCATCTTCGTGCAACATCTGTATGAGTGTCTTTACTTCCGCATCAACTTCTTCCGGTGATTTTGAATCGCTTATAGCTTTTTTAGCCAGATAGAACTGATGTTCAACATCCGAACCTCTGCTTCCCGATATTGAAGCCATAACGGTCTTTTCAAAACCGAGCTTTTCATAAAATTTATAATAAGCAATATTTATTGAATCCTTTGCTTCTTTTGCCTTTTCGCTTCCGCCTTCTCTGTAAATATTCGCACCGTTTAATATATGCTCTTCCATGGCAGATGCAACTTCATTCCAGTTTTTATAACTTGTCTCTTCCGCATAAGTATTAAATGTATTAAATATTAAACACAAAACCGTAAATACTGCCAATACATATTTGATACTCTTTTGTCTTAAAGATCTCATAATAATCCCCCCCGCTATTCTGTCAGCTTTCCTGCTTCCATATGTATCACTCTATCCTTATCTCTTATTATATCATCATCATGAGTAACCATGATCAAAGTCGTACCGGACTCATGAATATCGTATAAGATCTTCATAATATCTTTTGTCGTAGCACTGTCCAGATCGGAAGTCAGTTCATCCGTTATTATAAGCTCCGGCTCATTCATAAGAGCCCTTGCAAGAAGCACCCTCTTAAGTTCTCCTCCCGAAAGAGATCTCGGGAATTCATCTTTAAGCTCAAGTATATGCATCTTATCAAGAAGCATCAAGGCTCTTTCCCTGGCGGAATCTTGCTTTTTATATATATGAAACGGCAGTTCCACATTTTCAGCTATGGTAAGATTCGGTAAAGTCCCGAGACTTTGAGGAACATAACCTATGGAGACATTCCTGTATTCACTTATCTTTTCATCACTGTAAGTGCTTATATCAACGCCGTTAAAATTCACACTTCCGCTATCCTGTCTTAGTAAGCCGGCTATTAAGTTAAGAAGTGTACTTTTACCGCTTCCGGACTTTCCTTTTATATAGACAAGTTCCGACTTATCCACGGAAAAACTCACATCCTCAAGAGCATAAAAGCCTCTGTCTCCACGTATGAACTTCTTGGATATATTTTTAACTTCTAAAATAGACATAAAAACTGCTTTCTTGAATTATTTTTTCTTGTTAAGAAATAGGTAAATAATGTTGGCAACTATGAAAATACCTCCAACAAGAAGTATTGCCGGTTTTGATACTACATTACACTGCATCATGGGCTTTGGGCAGGTTCCTATTATTTTAAGGGGAACCAACACGGTAAATACTCCCACAGCTATATTCGCAATGGAAAGTCCCAGTCCGACACCTTCTTTCTTTAATGTAAATGCATTCAAAGCATCACTACCGCAATAATTACTATTAATATGCCCAATGCCCTTACTACCTCTCCCGTCCAGTGACATTTCATAAAGCCTCCGTCAGCCATAGGCGCACAGACCGGAGCTATACTGCCGGGAATAAAATACAATACCGCACCCAATATTAAGAATATAGGTGCAAAGATCTTGTCTTTACTACTTGGCATAATACATACCTCACTATTGATAATATTATAGTTAGTAATTCCTAACGTTTCAAGATTTTATCACATTTGTAAGTTTTACGTCAAGTATTAGTAAGCTTTTAAATTATTAAATTAATAATATTATCTATTTGTGTTCAAATAAAAACATTTTATTAAATATCTTTCATGTAATCGGATATATAACTTTTCTCCTTACTTGATATAATACTCAACTTTTCACTTATCTCTTTTTCCGCATTTTTTACTTCAAGCTCAAACTCTCTTGAAGAAATTAAAATACAACCCTTGCTTTGAATTATGATCTGCTCCGTCGCATCCGAAGTTACCACTATGACTCTGTATTTCTTAGCCATATCACTTACTGTTTTTTCTATATACTGATCCGCAGTCTCAGCCTGTTTTGTATACACTATACTTATCCCCTGATATTTGATGACCTCTCTTTTATGATTTTCGACCTTATAGGCATCAAATACGACTATTATCTGCATATCCACACTTGATCTGTAGTGAGATATTATTTCCACAAGTCTGTCTCTTGCCGCCTGTATATCCGTTTCTGCGATATCCGAAAGCTCCTTCCATGAAAAGATAACATTGTAGGCATCTATTAATATATATGTCTCTTCTTTTTCCTTAGGCTTATAGACATATTCCTTTTCTTTTCTTCCCACGTCCTTGGGCTTATTAATATTATTACTTTCTACTGGACTTTTTATTTTACCGTATGTCCTTTCAAAGATCTCGATAAGTTCTTCGTTACTTGCTCTGTGCTCGTCAAATGTACTTCTGTGAACCAAAGTCCCGATGTCGTCATCACCTTTATCTTGAGCATATACACTTGCTACATGCATGTGATCTTCGACCATATCCCAGGGGACATAAAATCCGCTCCCATGACTGCAGAATATAGATCCGCAAGGATTTTCCTCATCAAGTTCGGGATCGTATCCGTACTCTTCTATGACCTCTTCTTCGTTATGACAGCGATCGTAGTTTCTGTATGAGAGACTTATACTTCCCTCACCTGCGGTAAATGCTCTAAGCTCCATTTGATAATTATTTATTAATACGACCGGGGCAAAGCCGCTTATACTTGCCGTATCATCCTCTATCTCGGGAGCTGAGAATTTGCATATAGATTACTTAAGTCTGTAAGAACTCTGCCTACATTATCCTTAGGGCAGTTTATTACAAAGTTGTAGTAAGGCTCCAAAATTACAGACTCAGCCTTCATAAGCCCCTGTCTTATCGCTCTGTACGTAGCCTCTCTGAAGTCTCCCCCGTCCGTATGTCTGTTATCAGCCTTTCCGGCTGCCAGAACTATCTCTACATCGGTCAATTTAGCTCCTATAAGCACTCCTTTATGTTCTTTTTCCATAATGTGAGCACATACGGCACTTTGATAATTTTGCGCAAGCATATCATCGGCTATATCCACAGAAGCACTTATGCCCTCGCCTCTTTTTCCCGGTCTTATAAGCAAATGAACCTCCGCATAATGCTTTAACGGCTCAAAATGTCCTATACCCTCAACTTCATCAAGAACGGTCTCCTTGTATACAACACTGCCTTTTGTAAATTCAACTTCTATCCCGAGCTTGTTATATATCCTGCTCTTAAGTATTTCTATCTGCACCTGTCCGAAAAGCTTAAGTTCTATATCTCCGTCACTTTTTTTACTGAATTCAAGACTCGGTTCTTCCTCATACATATATTCCAGCTCTTTATAAACCTTGCTGATGTCGGCATCTTCGGGTACAAGCATCTTATAGTTAAGTACCGGCTCTATGATGGGGCTTGTATTCTCCCCCCGGCAGACCCACTACCATTCCGGCAAATGAAGATCTGAGTCCGGTAAGTGCCACCACATCTGCGGCTACAGCCTCTTCAAGCGATATATATTTATCCCCGTGGTACTGCCTGATCTGATTGATCTTTTCATCATTAAGAGAAGTCCTGGGTCTTAGACTGCCTCCGAATATTTTCACATGACTTAACCTGGTCCCGGCTTCATCGTAGCTTATTTTATATACCTTAAGTGCCAGGTCTTCACCGTAAGTTCCTTCTTTTGTAAGATCATCCATAGCGTGTATGATATTATCAACTCCGTCTCCATGCAGTGCCGATCCGAAAAACATTGGATATATACGCCGTTCATATATACTTTCTATTACATCCGCACTGTCAAGATCTTTTGCTTCATACTTTTCCAATAGATATTCATCACTGTAAGCAAGTTCTTCAATCAGCTCATCTGTGAGTTTTGATATATCGAAGCCATCTTCATCAAAAGCTTTTGAATATATATCAAAGCCCACTATATCTCTTGATAATTTGCTGTGAATTTCTTTTACCGTCTTGTCTCTATCGACAAGTTCATTATCCATCTTATTTACAAATATAAATGCAGGTATTTGATATTCTCTTAACAATCTCCACAGGGTCTTCGTATGGCTTTGCACTCCGTCCAAAGCATTGATCACAAGTATCGCATAATCAAGTACACCCAAAGTCCTTTCCATATCCGCAGAAAAATCCACATGACCGGGTGTGTCTATCAGTGTTACCCTGCTATGCCTTAAGTTAAGTATTGCCTGTTTTGAGAATATCGTTATACCTCTCAGTCGCTCAAGATCGTCATTGTCAAAAAAACTGTCCTTAGAATCGACTCTTCCGGCTTTTTTTATGCTTCCGCTTTTATAGAGCAAACTTTCGGACAAGGTCGTCTTACCGGCATCTACGTGTGCCAAAATACCAATACTCAATCTTTTCATATATCTTTCTTTCCGGTTTTTTAATACCTGAAGTTATCTTTTTATTTCAAGTTTCACTCTAACACAACAGACAAAAAAATAAAGCACAATTATAATAGTTACGCTTTTCTTACTAATTCTTACTATACGCTTATCCTGCTTTTTTTACAAAAAATATATGCTATAATAATTTCATAATCAGTAGTTTGGAAAGTTAGAGGTGATTTTATGAAAACCAATAAATTTTTACTTACTTCAATCTTTGTTTTCGCTCTCTTACTGTTTCCCTGTTTTTCTTCTAAGGCGGCACTGCCTGTCGTAAACGGCAACACCTACACCTGGGTCTTGGATAATTCCGGATGGCGTATGAAGGATGACAACGGAAATCCTGTAAGCTCATGGGTAAGTTATAAGAATGACACATATTATTTGAATGAAAGCGGTTTTATAAAAACCGGTTGGGTAATATACGAAAAAGGCTGGTACTTCCTTGATGACAGCGGTAAACTCGTAAAAGACAAGTGGGTTTACGGAACATATTATGTAGACTCCGAAGGTAAGATGACTAAAAAGAAATAGTTTTTATTAAAGATCGGTTTTTATTATTCTCACGATCAAAAAAGTTGAAACTTGATTTAAATCGGGTTTCAACTTTTTATTTTTTAACTTATTCAATTTTATTTATTATCTTATCCAAGCCCCGTCGGCACCGAGCCTAAATGTACTTATAGTGGTATTTGCAGCCATATTACCCTGACCCGGATAAAAATAATACCATTTATTTTCGATTTTGGTCCAGCCCTGTGCCATTACCGCATCCGAACCTATGTAATAAGTCTTGCCGTCTGCCGCCTTCAGCCAGGAATTTCTTACCATAGCTCCTTCATCACCGGTTCCGGCATTTGTATTCAAATAATACCATTTATTGCCTTCCTTATGCCAACCGAGCTTCATATCTCCGTCATTATTAAAGAAATACAATTTATTGTTTTTATTTTGCCACCCGGTAAGCATTCTACCGTTTGAATCAAAAAGATACCATTTACCGGATATTTTTTCCCATCCGTTCTTTTTTAATTCTCCGTTGGGAAATCTGTAATACCATGTGCCGTTTTCCTTATACCATCCTACCGTTTGAGCACTTTTTGCATTAGGACCGGCATTCACCTCATCGGGACCGGGTCCGCTGTATACCTGATCTTCATTGATATAAAGATCTCCGGACTCTACCCAATCCGATGCGGATCCGTAGTTATTCCCGGATTCCGATACGGTTCTTACTCTAAAGCTGTAGGTTCCTTCCCTTATCATGTAAGGATAGAAATTATAATTGTACCCTTTGTATTTTTCTATTCTCTTGATCTGGCTATTTCCACGGTACAAAGCTATATCGACATAGGATGAGGAATCGGCGTTCTCCCACACTGTCCATCCTATGTTGTTGTCATCCCAATCCAGACCGTAGGGTTCTTCATACTGCCCCTTGGCAGCCTTTAGTCTTAAGGTAAGGATCAGGTCCTCACCCTTTTTGGTACTGCTTACATAAGTAGCTCCGCTTACATAAACCGAGCTTGAACCGTAAGAAGACTTAAACCTGTAGTCCGAATCCGCAACACTTTCCGGACTGACCGTAAGCCTTATCCTAAGTTCCTCACCAACGGTTATTTTATGATTCCCCGAACCTGCAAATTCACATTCGCTTATACGATACTTCTTCTCGGCTTCAGACACATATACTTCCACATCTCCGCCCGAATTTTCTCCTATCGTAATAGTATTGTCTCCTATATATTCTCCGCTTTCGACCCTTACGTTCCTAACTTTAATATTTAAGTTTTGTATATTTTTGATCTCCGCTCTGCTGCTTATCACAGATACGAATGTTATAAACAAAGTACAGCACACAAGAGTAAATATATTTTTATATACTTTCATAACAGCCTCCTTTCTTATCCGGATATTTATATGAAATATATAAATTTTATTTTTTTATTAAATATAAATTTATTTTTTTAGTATATCCTATGAATATATAGTAGTAAACTTAAGAAAACCTTAACTATTATTTACAGCAATAAAACATGACTGCATTAAAACTCTCTTTTCAAAAGAAGGTAAGCATACAACTTTTATATAAAAAAGTATAAGTAAGCAAATCTGTGTACATAAAAAAGGCTGCCGCATACCACGACAGCCCGGATTCATTAATTATTATAGTCGAAACTTTATTAATTATGCTCACTTGAGTTCTGTATGTTTAAATCATCCCGTCCTACATACTCTAAACTATTGTCAGAAAAGTTTTATTCGATCCTTATGAATTTTTTATCTTCTACAGCCTCTTCTTTTTCCTTGGGAACACTGAGTTTCAATATTCCGTTCTCATATGCCGCCTTTACATCCTCTTCTTTGACCGCAGGACCTACATAAAAGCTTCTGACACATGAACCGACTTTACGTTCACGTCTTATATAGTTCCCATCGTTATCTTTCTTATCATTATTTTCCTCGTGTTTTGCGGATATAGTAAGGTAACCGTTCCTTAACTGCGCTGAAATATCCTCTTTGTTAAATCCCGGTAATTCTACGCTTAATTCATAATTTCCTTCAACTTCTTTTATATCGGTCTTCATGCTCGGTGCAGCTTTTAACGCAGGAAAATCCGAAGTCCAAAAATCATTATTAAAAAAATCATCAAATAATCTGTTTGTTTTTCTTGGTAATAACATGATATATTCTCCTTTTCGATATAATTATCTATGTAAAATAACATCTAATATTTAAGTATTATTTGTTATACATAATATATAACATATATTGTTAGCACTGTCAAGCATTGAGTGCTAATTTATGTGTGAATGTTTTGTGAAAATAAAAAGGCTTAAGCTCTTTCTTGCATATCACAAGTTTTAAGCTTAAGCCCTCTGACTTTTATTTATTTGAAGTTATATCTTATTTTTTATCGTCCTCTTTCTCTTCTTTATCGGACTTTTCTTCTTTTAATTCTTCTGAGTGATCGCTTTCTTTAGCTTCATCATCATCAAGATCCAATAACTCGATATCTTCAAACTCTATATCCGAATCTGCTTTTTCGTCAAGTTCCATATCTATATCATCAAGATCGAGGCTGCTGTTTGACATCTTCTTTTCTATATCACCCAACTCGTCATTTTTATTTACATAAGTCTTTCTGCCCTTAAGTAAAAGTCTTGAGATTATGTAAATAAGCATTGCTATGATAACTATTATCAAGGCGATTATGATATAGGTTTTTATCTTGTCCGCTTTCTTTAATTTACTAAGTTCTGCCGAACTTTGATCGGACACGGCACTACTTTGACTGCCGGTTGGGTTTGCAAAATATCTTTGTATGGTCTTTTCTTTAACATCGTATCTGTAGAAATTCTTCTCACCCTCGGAATTCATTGCATATATCAGGCAATATTCCTTCTCACCTTCTCCGCTCAATACCCAGCCTTTGACTGTCTTGGAGTTATTGATGGTTATGGTATTCTCCACAAAGCCTTCGGGAACGCTTACACCGTCCGGAAGAGGTAATACGGTAATACTCTTGCTTGACATATTGATCTTTACATAAAGTGAAAATTCTTTCTTCGCTTCATCATATATGTAGAAACTTCCGGATCCGTCCGGAGCTATCAAATATAAAAGCATCACATCGCCGACCGTTGATCTGGCAGCACTTATCTCCTGTCCGTTATATGTATACTTGACCTGTTCAAATCCCTCGGGTAAAACACTCGGGTCGAATATAGTAGCTATACTGTAGTTATTGCCGTCTATGCTGACTGACAGTGCAGCCTCCGGATCTACATTTGCCGCATCATCGGTTATCTCGCCTTCGAGCTTTTCAACAACGATATTATATACTTTTTCTGTGGTACCGTCCGCTGCGGTGACCTTACATTCTATCTTATTCTCACCAACGACAAGTTCTGAATTACCGCTTATGACTATCTTGGCATCCTTGTCATTACTTACCGCATTAACGGCTATTCTATCTACGGAACCTCCGACTCTGGTCTTGTAATCCGTGATATCACTTGAGAAAGCCGGATCCAAAGTTCCCGGACTTATCTCCAGGTTGCTTAAAGAAGCATCGTTGCCTGATCCCGCTTCCCCGGTTATGGTTATCTTGGATGAACCGAGCTTATCGGCATCAATTGAAGCCATATTTCCGTCTGCGTCATATACTTCCCAGGTATTAACGGAAATAGCTGTATTTCCGGCACTCAAAGCCTTGAATTTAAGCCGGTATAACCATTCGGTATCACTGCCTCCGCTATTGCCCTTTATCTGTACGGTTCCCGCACCGCCCTCAGCATCTTCACCGCTTAGAAATTCAAGATAAGCAGGATCGTATGACAAAGTGATATTGGTGCTTCCTATCTTTGCCGAGTCAAGCGAATTTATCTTCATATTTACGGTAAATTCACCGTTGACCGCAACACTCGGATCTGAAAATGATATTCTGCCGCTCAGTGCATACGCATCATTGGCAGTAAATACTATCAATATATATACTAAACACATGGTTACCAGAGTTTTGATAAAAGCTCCGGATTTTTTATTAAAATACATCATCCTGTCTCCTTAATTAGAGTAATCGCTGAGTTTACAAGACTATGACGATCCTATTGAAACACTGCTGTCGGTATTGGAATTTTTTTGAGATCCGCCTCCGTTTTTCTTTACTACATTAATAACATACTTTCTTACACTACCGTTTTCAGCCCTTACAGATACAGTTACCTGTGTATTGGTCCGGGTCAGGTCAATATTACCCGTACCGCTCACACTTGCCTTGGAATCCATACCGGAAGCACTGACATTAATACCGGATACAGACTGATCAACTATGAGATCGTAGGTGTTGGTATCCGCATTGAAACTCGGACTTATGGTCTGACCTTCTACGGAAAGTGAAGCAAGTTTATTGTTCGGACTTCCGTCACCTTCGGGCTTTTTGGCTAGATCGCCCGGCATCTCTTTATATACGGGTATCGAGAATTCCAACTTTGTATTCTTCATCTCAGCCGTATAGGCTCTTGACAGCTTAACACCCTCACTTGCCGCCGCTTCAACATAGGTCATATACTGGTGCTTGTAAGGATCCGAACCCTGTACATTGAACTTTTTTAAATAAAATGTATTCTGTCCGGCATGTACGTATTTTTCTCCGTAATACATTGCCCCGCCTATGATAGCCTTTTCCCTGCTGTTCCAGGGTCTAAGGTAAGATCCTGACTGAGATGCCCACCACAGACCTCTTTGTGTAGCTGTCTGATTACCGGAATGATAAGCCTGTATATTAAAGAAATTATAATATCCTTCATAAGGTGAGGTCGTACCGCTTATAAGTCCGCTCGTTCCCTTGACTCCCTGCTCCTGTATAAGCATGGAAGCAAGCACATAAGGATTTACATTAGACTGTATAGCTGCCGACATTATCATATCCACATAGGTCTTTCCTTCAGCCTGGGTGCTTCCCCCCGTCGTTATTATTTTGCGGTGCCGGCTGTGTATCCTCGATAGCCGCAGGTGTAGGCTCCATAGCCACACCGCCCGGAGATTCGAACTTTATATTGGCATCTTTTATATAATTAGGTGCCACTCCAAGATATACACCGGGAGCACTTGTGGAAGTACCCGAGTCCGAACCTTTTGAATTGCCCGAACCTGACCCCTCAACAGGTATAGTACTTATATTGCCGGTGGACTTGCTTTCCATAAATGTGGATTTTACCAAAGTCTCAACTCCGCTTGCCACCTGGGTATTTGAATCATAATTTTGCTTTAAGAACTGAAATACATTGGATGAATCCAAAAAATTTCTCGGATCCATATAATATCTTACTATGCCCTCCGAAGCCGCCATCCACTTAGTGCCGTCAAATGTTGCCCAGCTTGAGTTCGCCCAATCGTAAGCCCCGACTCGATCGACTTCCAGGAGGATATACTTTCTCTGGTAACCAGGTTTCTTCCTACCACGCTTTCATTTCTTATAGCTTCTTCCCATGTCATATCGGTATGCATAGCCTTGAATACCCACTTCGGATATTCGCTGTGTATCTGTCTGAGCTTAGATTTATATGATTCGGGAAATCCCTGCTTAGTCATCTCTTTCTCAAACTCGCTGTCCGTAGCCGCATTGATCTCTATCCGCTTATAATCTGAAATTTGCGCTAAAGATGTCACGGCAAGGCTAAGCAAAATACCGTATGCCATTATTCTTTTTAATGACCTTAACTTCATATACTCTCCTATATTTTGTTACAAATATCATATGTCTGCTTTGATATCATTCGTTAATACCTTCTTTTACGTTTAGCTTTCATTTTATCATTATAAAGATAATTGTTCAAGGTATAAGCTTTTTTAATAGTTACGAATATATTACGTTTTTACTACCCAGTCAGTATAACTATTTCACTTTGTATACGAATATTTCCCGGCTTATCCGATTTTTAGTTTGATTTTTAACCGGATTTGCGAGGTCATTTACTTTTAAAGTTTTATTTTTTCACCCTGCTTGCCATGTCCAATGAAAGTTCCATACATCCTTTCATTGTCTTATCAAGCATATTAAGCATTTCTTTGGGACTTATTTTCATTCCGTTTACAAGCCAATCCAAAAGAAGGGCTATATAAGCTCTTGAATAAAAGTCAACTATAAAATCATAATATACATCTTCTATGGTTTTATCCGAAAGCAAGTGAGTGAATTTTTCCACTATCTGTCTTATATTTTTTAATACGGATCTATGCATGATATCTCTTCCCATACTGTTATATGCACTGATAAAGAGTATGCTGTTTCGTCTGAGATAGTCCATAAATATGCTCAGGGCTTCATCGAAGTTGTCGATGTTTCGCAGTTCTTTAAGAGGTATTATTGCTTCAAATTCAAAGATCCATTCGAGCAGCTCGTATATATCACTGAAGTGGTAGTAGAAGGTGGAGCGTGTTATATTGCAATCTTTTATCAGGTAGCTTACTTTTATTTTATCGAAGGGCATTTGCTCCACTCTTTTTTTGAGAGCATTGGAAAGGGCTTTTTTTGTATTAAATGAGATTTCTTCATTGGTCATGGCAGACTCCTTTTATCAGGTCCTTCTTTCACATATTTTATAGTGATTCAGGGTGGCTTTTCAAGCAATATTACAATTATATATACCTCATTGCAAGTTGATTTTGGGATTTGTTGATAAAACAATAGGCAAACTACACAAATGAGGATCCTTTGAATGTAGTCTGTCAAGGAGAAGGGACACAAACGAGTTGTGCAGTCAGTAAAAATTTTTACATCATTTAAAAAGGCTTGCGAGTACGACTAAATAAGCGGTATTTCAGTGTGGTAGATGGGACATGTCGGGTTAGCGGCAAAAAGCACAGAGCCGTTTGGAAAAGGGCGTAGAAAAGGCTGTCAACACAAGGAACCTCTATCCGGATCAATGTCTTGATAAAGGTTCTTGTGTAACAGCCTTTTGATTTATTCTATGCCTGTTCTATAAGATCGAGCAATTGTCTTACGTCTTTTTTACCGAACTGAGGTTTCGCATCGTTTATCAACATGCAAGGAACGCTCATTATTTGATACTTTTCTTTTATTTCACCGAAGTGGTTTATATCATAGATCTCGGTATTGACCTTAGGTGAAGCTGCCGCTATCCTGTAAGCCGCCGCAACAAGATCCGGACATACTGTACATGTCAATGATACTACTATATTTATATTTACTTCTTTATCTATACTCTCTATCCTCTTACTTACATCTTCCTCTAAAGCCTGTCCCGGACCTGCCGCATTATAAAGTCCGAGTACAAAGGAAGTAAATTCGTGACCGCCCGGTACTCCGTGGAATGAAAGTCCCGCATAAGTTCCGTCTTCACGGAACACTCTTACGCAAGGTCTGTAATTGACAGTTTCATCATCCACAGTCTCAACCGATAATTTTTCTGTAAGCCCCGCCAATGACTCCATATAGTGCTTAAGCTCGCCCGATACTTCTCTGTCGTCAAGATAAAGTTTAAGCTTAAGTTTACTTTCCATTCTTGAAAAGATCATTTCAAGTTGTGAAAGCATATCCTCTGTAAACAGTCCGTCTTCAGACTCCGCTGATTTTGGAGTGCTCTTATTTTCATTAGTCTGTACAGCCTTTACAAGCTCTTTTCTTTCAGGTATTATACCGGTCTTTTTATGCATTGTTGAGACATATTTTTCGAGCTCGGTTGCTGCCAACGCTCCGTCACCTACAGCGGTAACCACCTGTCTTAACGGCTTTATACATACATCTCCTGCCGCATATACTCCGTCGACATTTGTTTTTTGTCCCCTGTCGGTTATCACATAACCTGCTTCATCCAGATCCACAAGCCCCTTAAATATACCGGTTGCCGGTGCATATCCTGCAAACACAAATACTCCGAAGCCTTCATCATTATAATTGACAGTGGTTTCCTCTCCGGTTTTATTATTCTTATAGGTAATGCTTTTGAGTACGCTATCACCCTCTACCCTTACTACCTCGGTATTTGTAAGTATTTCGATCTTGTCGTGAGCTTTGACTTGATCCGCAACACTTTTTGCACACCTAAAATCATCTTTACGAATCAGAACAGTGACCTTCTTGCATATTTGGTAAGGAACATACTTTCTTCAGCCGCAGCAAATCCCCCACCTACAACATAGACCTGCTTATCGGTAAAGAACTCTCCGTCACAAGTAGCACAATACGCAACTCCATGACCTCTGAATTCTTCCTCACCCTCGAATCCTATCATCTTCGGTCTTGCACCTGTAGCTATTACTATTCCGAAACATTCAACAGTTCCTCTTGCGGTGTGTACTTTCTTTATATCACCCTTAAGCTCGATAGAATTCACTTCGGAAAGCATAAATTCGGCACCGAAATTCTGAGCCTGTTTTCTCATATCTTCGCTTAACTCTTCACCGCTCGTATGTATAACACCCGGATAATTCACTACCTCTGAAGTAAGAGTTATCTGACCTCCGAACTTTTCTTTTTCCACTACCAGGACTTTATAGCATGCTCTTGCCAAATATATAGCTGAAGTAAGTCCCGCAGGACCGCCACCTATAATTACGACATCATATATATTATTTTTATTTTCCGACATAAAGTAACCTCCTGTTGAACTCTTTATAAGTTTACCCGATATTTGTAGTTTAATAAGCTGTCTGTTATGCAGTATCCTGTTCATTATACATCATTTCTCTATTCAATACAATGAACCCGGCTTCCTATACTTTATTGTATAAGCGGTAATTTATTTACTAATATTATTAAGATCAATTGATTTGTGAAAAAAATATTTACTTTTAATTTGAGAATATATGATGTCGATCGACACTGTATAGATCCGACATTTACAGATCAAAAAGCTAATAGATTTTATATTTAAAAAAATCTTTATTAAGAATATGAGGACTAAACAAAGAGTATTAATATAATAACTGACTTTGTCTTGTCCTCATATAGGGCAGGTTGAAAAAGCAATTCAAAACACTTTTATCTTTATATTTTTATATTATTAAATATGTTATTGATATTTTTAATGAATTTATTATCGGAAGATATCTGTATTATAACTGACCTACAAGATCAAGGCTTGGCTTAAGTGTCTTAGCACCCGGTTGCCACTTTGCAGGACAAACTTCATCACCGTGCTCATATACAAACTTACATGCCTGAAGCTTTCTGAAAAGCTCATCCGCATTACGTCCTACATTACCTGCGTTAACTTCGTAAGCTACTATCTTACCTTCAGGATTAACTATAAATGTACCTCTTTCAGCAAGTCCGGCTTCTTCGATAAGCACCTCGAAATCACGTGATAATGCATGTGTAGGGTCTGCTATCATAGGATATTCGATCTTGGATATTCTTTCTGAATGATCATGCCATGCCTTATGTGTGAAATGTGTATCGGTAGATACTGAGTAAACTTCACAACCCTCTGCCTTAAACTTTGCATAGTTATTTTGAAGATCTTCAAGCTCTGTAGGACATACGAACGTAAAATCCGCAGGGTAGAAGAAGAATACGCTCCACTTACCTAAGATGTCTTTCTTACTTACAGACTTGAAATCATTATTCTGAAAAACCTGAACATTAAAATCCGCAACTTCCTTATTAATTAATGACATATATAACCTCCTGAATTTATGTTGTACTCTTATAAAATACTAAGAGCTATACTTAGAGCAATTTTGGCTCTGTAATTATCGTGTATACAATCTATCACAAAAAAATAGCGTTTTCAATAGCTTTAATGTATTTTCAGCACTATAACTAATATTGATAATCATTACTGATATATTTTATACATATTAATATTATGTAGGCTAGATCATTATAAATTGAGGTATACGTGAACATAAGTTATATTCAAAACATTTTCCGAAACTTTATCGGCACTACTGCGGGCATTATAGAAATAGTGTGTGTTCCTTTCTAAAAGCAAAAAGCGTTGCGGATCTTGGCAGTAGTTATCTTCTGCATCCGCAACGCTTTATTATTGACTTATTATAAAGATTTCTTACTTTCTAAAAGAATTATATACCTTTCCGGTCTCAAGTCCTCCCCTGAGCTTTGCAAGCTGAGCCATCGTTACCAGTTGGAAGCCTCTTTTATGTAATTCGGGTATGACCTTCTCTGCTGCCGTAGCCGTAGGTACGAACAGGTCATGCATGAGTACTATATCTCCGTCCTTAATATTATCCAGGATACTGACCGTGGTTTTTTCCGGGTTTTGATGTTTCCAGTCCAATGTATCTATAGCCCATAAAGCGACCGCCATATCAAAAGACTCTATCTCTCCAAGGATCTCATCATTATAAAGTCCGCCCGGCGGCCTGAAATTCCTGACTCTTTGTCCGGTATTCTCGTAGACTATATCGTTAACACTCTTCATAGCCTGCAGTCTTTCTTCTTTGGTTTGTTTTGTAAGGTATGCATGGGCATAGGTGTGATTTCCTATCTCCATACCGCTTGATGCAGCCCTCTTAAGTGCCTCTAAGTTTTTTCCGGTAAGCCTTGTACCTACTACAAAGAAGGTCGCCTTACCACCCACAGCCTGAAGTGAATCAAGGATCCTGTTAGTTGCCTCTGCATTTGGTCCGTCATCGAAAGTAAGAGCTACCATAGGTTTTGAAGGGTCTATTCCGGATACGTCGACATCACTTAGATCCATCTTTTTACCGGGTTCCGGTTTGCCTTGGTTCTTACCGATAGATTGATACCGTCTATATGATCGGAAGCAACTGCCGCTTCCCCGTCTTTATACCATTTGCTCCATTCACCTTGTGACAATATCTTAAAATATACATCATACGTTGAAGATATAGCTCCTTGGAGTTCCAGTTTTATCGCTTTGAACTTCTTATTTGAAGAAGGGTCACCCATACGTTCACCGTCCACAGCCCAGTCTGACCATGTGCTTCCGTCATATGAAGCCTGATATCTTACAGATCCCTTCGCTTCTTTCGGAAGGTTGTATATTATAGCTTTAAGTGCCGTAGGATATGATCCGTCCTGAGAAAGGTCCGTATCATCTCCCACCCAGTCTGTATAGCCTTTACCTTGCATATATGTTGTAAATGTGATCCTGAATCCGCTCGGAGCGGCATATACTGTATTGTAAGATAAACAAAAAACAGCACATAGGAACAACATAAATGTATATATTATCCTTAAAAAAGGCAACGCACTACCTATAACACCCTTTTTTGAAAAAATAGCGTGTTTCATATATCTCTCCTTATTTTTCTTGTTACCAAATCTCATGACATACATTTTACCACCTTTTAAGTATAATTACACCTATAAAATTACTTACGTTATTATTAGTTACTCAATATTTAATACTATTTAGACTATATTAGACCTTCTTTAAAACACCTTATCATTTCCTGTCCGACACTTATATCACCCGGAGGTACCGGCACACTCTCCCTTTCGAACCAGGCTGCCTCTTTGATCTCATCTTCTTGTAATGTAAGCCGGGCACTGCCGTCCAGATCTGCTGTAAATCCCAGCATAAGGCTTCCCGAAAAGCCCCACGGCTGAGATTTGTATGGTCTTATATTTTTATTTTTATGCCCACTTCTTCCATACATTCTCTTCTTACCGCATCTTGGGCAGTCTCTCCCACTTCTATAAAACCGGCGACCAAAGCATAGAATTTATATGTACTGTTTATCGGCTTTACCAAAAGTAATTTATCCTTATCTCTTACCGCAACTATTATAGCAGGAGATATCTTGGGGTATTCAGTGTTTTTACAGTTAGGGCATACCACAGCTCTCTCTTTTTTTGATATTTTATTCTTGGTTCCACAGTAACCGCAATATACTCTTGACTTTAGCCATTTATAGACATGAGCACCGGTGACTACGACAAAAGCCATATATGATGGTCTGAAATTCCTGATAAAAACCGAGTCTTCAAAGACATAGCTTTTTTTATTATTTTCATATTGAAAAGAAAAATCTTCACTGTTTATTATAAAAAACTCTTCTTTATCCACAGCACAAAGATATACCGATGATTTATGCAGCTCTTTATACATATCCGGAAAATCATTTTTCAGATCTTTGTATGTGGGAATTCTTAGATCATCTGTTTTTTTATCTTTTATAAGCAAGACAGAATTACCTTTATAGCACAATGAATAAGCAGATAATACAGCCTTTTTATTTATATATTCGGGGTGATAGACCCTTGGACTTATCTCATGTAACATATTAACTCCTTCGTTTTATTCATATATTATTCATATTCAATTCAAAAAAACCTTTTTACACAAAGCACAAACTATTGACAAATTTATTGGATATACTTTACACATAGATAAGAGCTAGTTCGAAAAACTCTTATTTAGACAATAGCTTACAAGATTTTTTTCATAATACTTGAGCCGGTAACACGAGTTACCGGCTCTCCTCCCTTTAAAAGATAAATATGCAGAAAATCATATAATAATAGCCTCTCATATATTGAGAGGCTATTATTATATATTGACATACCTATCATTTGAGCCGACAGCTCTTTAGATCAAGCATATCTTTTTAAAAGACTCACTTATCCATAAGCTAATTAAGCTTTTCATATGCTTTATCTCAGTAAAAACATCTCAAAACTTACACTGTTTTTTTACTTTATTAATTGATCTCCGTCTTTTATAACAAAGTGCTTTGTAACTCCAAGCTCATCCATCCAAGATCTTACTTGTAAAGTGAACCATTTACCGCTTCCTATTCCGCCTCCGTTATCATTGTCATAGAGCCATGCCGGAGAATTCCACATACAGATACTCGGGCGTATAGCTTCATATACATTCTTTTCCACACCATATTGTCCGTGGTGTGCCATCTGTACTATGTCAGCTTTAAGTCCCTCCGCACCTACATCTTTTAAAAGTGCTGCACCTGCCTCGGGTCCCATATCTCCTAAGAAAAGTACTCTTTTGGAACCTATTTCCATCCTCAGTGCCACGGAAGAGTTATTAATGGAATTTACCGCAAATAAATACGGGTCGTTTAACACATGGATCTTCACATCATCTACCTGTATAAGATCGCCGGTTTTTATATTTCCGTGAAGTTTTTCAGCACCAAGCTTAGCCAAAGCTTCCTTTGCCTTAAGTACCATATCCGCTCTGTAAGCCTCATTTCTCTTATACCAGTCATCATCTACAAAATTGTAATAAACCGCATCTATACTTATCTCCTGCAGACCGTCATTGATAAGTTTTACCAATGCGCCGACATGGTCGCTGTGAGGATGTGTTATAAACCAAGCCGATACCTTGCCGCCCCTTGCGATTATAGCCTGTCTTAAATGCTCGGCATCAAGATCGAGCCCTCCGTCAACGACTATCAATTCCTTGTTCTTGGTGGTTATTATATAGCTCATCATCTGGCTGTCACTTTGATTGGCAAGCATAAGTATTTCCTGTCCGTTCAATATACCTATACCCGGACCTTTTGCACTGCCTTCGGGTTTTATTTTTGCATCCGCATTCATAAAAGCAAAACTGCTTAACACTATACATAATATTATCGCTGTTATCTGTCGTAAATTCTTCATAAATTCTCCCGGTTATAATAATTTTAGTCTTACTCCGATTGGGTAACGGGTTCTATGGTAGCTTCAATAGACGGTTTAGTATTCTCATCTATGATCTGCGGAAGCACAGGGTCGTTTGAACCCGGATCCATCTCCTGATTTACATAGTACAGCTCAGGGAACAGAATATCTTCTTCCTTAAATATCTCAAGTTGCAAGGTGTATTTATCCCAAAGTCCTCCGTAATAGTTCTCACTTGACCTTGCTATCGAAAAATCCTGTGTGGCTACAGTATCATTAAAAAGCTTTATAAATCCCGCACCGTTATTGATCGCATCAAGTTGTGTAGCGGTATTTTTAAGCGGCCATATAAGCCTTATGGTCTTCTTGTCTTCTATGATCTCAAAATCAATATAGCTGCTGATCTCGGGATAAGCATCATCTGTTGCAAAGGTGAAGTCATAATTTACCTGATCCCAGTCTATTTGTATATTATCGGTCACACCCGTATAAGGTTCCGCAACTTCGGAAGCCACGATCTTGCTTTTACCACAGGCATTAAGCAATATGGAAAGTCCTAAGATAAGGCTTCCTGTCACTATGTATCTCATACTCTTTTTCATCATTACATCTCCTAATCAGATAATTCGGGCAAATTTTGCCTATTCGGCTATTATAATTCAATTTGCAATATTTTTACAGTACTTTATTGCAAATATTAAAATCTTTACATATATGTAAGATAGAAAAAATAAAAAATCAATATCGCTTATTATGTTCACTACTCAAACTTCCCATACCATTCCGATTTATCGGGGAGTTAGCAACGTAAACAATTGGTCAGCAACGTAAACAATTGTAAGTCAGGAATTAAACAGAAACACTCCCTATTTCAATCATACCCGCAGTACTGTTAATAAAGTTTCGACAAATTTAGTACAGACTGCGGAACTCGCTTGCTCGCTCGCCAAAGGCGGCGAGCTGACGCTCAAACAGTCCTCGTCTGTACAATTTGTAACTCACTTTATTAACAGTACTAAACGCTACAAAGATTGAAATAGGGAGTGTTTCTTTAACCCCAGCCCGCAAGGGGTAGCTGTATAAGAGTTTGGAGTAGATACATGTCTATTGTTTATGTTGCTAAGGGGGAGGCAGAGGTGAGGTGTTGCAGAGACTTTTATTCAAATCTTAAAAACAGTCGTTTCCATGGGGGATGTGGCATTAGACAAAAGTGTGCCTACACCTCTTCCCCTCCTCCGGTACCTTAGGCACATAAACCGTTAAACTATCTTGCCAAGGACAATCTGAGACCGCCGGTACTTGCTTTACCGAGCTGCAAGGCGAAGGGAAAGCTTAGTATCGCTGCGAAACTTTAGTTAGAGAGCGTGTCCAAGGCAAGATATGTTTGTAACGGTTTATGTGATAGACAAATCATTATTTGTTAACGAAAGTACTGATTTTTTAATGTACTGACCTGGTTTTGAATGCGGAAAGTTTAAGTTAATTATATGTAAATATATAAAAAAGTAAGTGACTTATGCATTTATTTGATATTAAAATAAGGTGTTTAAGATCGAAAAAACTAATGACGATCGATTTAGATTTGTAAAAAAATATGTGATCAAAAATCTGTATAAGATAAAATGATTATAAATGTAAATATATTAGTATAAAAAAATACACTAATCAAAGATATCGGAATCAAAAAAGTCCCTCATACTTAGATTAAAAGCCTTTGAGATCTTTTCAACTTTATTCATAGCTGTATTTTTTATCTTACAACTTACTATGTCCTTAAGTGTGGTCTTGGGGATTCCGGTAAGCTTGGACAGTTGATAAAGACTCAAATCTTCTTTGTTGCAAAGTATAATGATCCTTGTAGACAGTGCCTCGTAGATTTCCATAACGGACCTCCGCTCCATGCATGAGCCACTTAACTTTTTAATATTTATAAAAATAATAAACCTGCGATATTTATTTATAACTTTACGGGGCTGTGGTATGAACAGTTCATACCGGGGATCTTGAAAATACAGATAGATAGATGAAGATGTGTCCCGTCAGGTCGCTGCTTCATTTTGCGTATACATAATGCAAAATGAAGCAAACTAAAACAGGACTGTAAGATTTCTTTATTCTAAGTCTAAAACATGTCAATTATATATCTCTATATCCGGACTTCCGTGAGTAGCCACCCTTTGAGACTTAGGCGGCAGTTTCATATAGTCACCGTACACGGTTCTTAGTATCTCCTCATAAGCTTCCGGTATCGACAGATTACTGTCTTCAAATTGTATATCTACGGTTTTTTCTATGTAACTCTTCTCCAGACTTATATCTATGTAATCGGGTTGATAATTACTGTAATATACTTTTTTTACATTCTTTTTATTATAAGCCTTTGAGAAATCGTTTTGTAGTTTGTATAAGTTCTTCATAGGTATAAACTTTCCTATGTTACTCATAAGAAATATACATATTTTTCTGTACTATGGTATATTTTTTATAATCAAGCTGATATCTATGTCCCATGGACAAAAGATATATGAATTTTTGAAAAGACAGTACAAACTTTTTACCTATCTTTGAATTCGGAAGATTATCAAGTATAAATATATCGACCCAAAGATGATTAAGTTTACCGTCATAATACTCATCTTCCTTACCCGGTCTTCTTCTCCTGCTTTTATTATATATCAGTCTCGGAGTAAAGTCATAAAATTTATTGTTCTGACTTAATTCATGCGGTGTGATCAAGCTGAGATCTTCTTTTAATTCTTTCTTTGCGACACGCCTGAATATCTCCCAGTTCTGTCTGCTCATAGCTATATCGGCATCATCATCCCAAGGGATAAATCCTCCGTGCCTTATAGCTCCAAGCAGTGTGCCTGCATCGAGCATATATGAAATATTATGCTTCTTACATATTCTGTCTATCTCCTCAAGTAATATCAGGTTAGCTTTTTGTACTTCCAAAAGCCCATATGAATTATCCATAGAACCACACTTTCCATTCTCAGTTACTATTCTTTCAATGCTTTTATTATACTTTGTGCAATATATTCTATCATGCTGTCAGTCATGCCCGGATATACACCTACCCAAAATGTATCTTTCATGATCCTGTCAGTTACGGCAAGATCTCCTATTACTCTATAACCCTCTTTGGCAGTTCTCATCTCATCAAAGCAAGGATGTCTTAAAAGGTTTCCTGCAAAGAGCATTCTCGTCTGTATGCCGGCTTTTTCAACTCTTTCCACTACTTTGGCTCTGTCCACACCTTCACGGCAGGTGATAAGGAATCCGAACCAGCTCGGAGATGAATTCTCACAAGGCTCCGGTAATATTATCTTGTCTTCCACACATTCCAGTAAAGACCTTAACTTTGCATGGTTGTACTTTCTTTTTTTAACAAAATCCGGGAACTTCTTAAGCTGGGCGCAACCTATAGCAGCCTGCATATCGGTCACCTTAAGATTGTATCCGAAATGTGAATACACATACTTATGGTCATATCCGAAAGGCAATTCTCCGAATTGTCCGCTATGTCTGCATCCGCAGGTATTATCTCTTCCGGACTCGCAGTAACAGTCTCTTCCCCAATCTCTTACGGAACGTATTATCTTATGAAGCAGCGGATCTGAAGTATAGACCGCTCCTCCTTCTCCCATAGTCATGTGATGAGGAGGGTAGAAACTTGAAGTTCCTATATCTCCCACAGTTCCGGTAAATCTTTCTTCACCCTTGTAAGTATATGTACTTCCGAGTGCATCACAGTTATCCTCTACAAGCCACAGATCATGCTTGTCGCAAAAATCTTTTACTGCGCTAAGATCAAAAGGATTACCCAGGGTATGGGCAACCATGACCGCCTTGGTCTTATCGGACAATGCCTTCTCAAGCATAGTTACATCTATATTGTATTGAGGTATTGTCACATCCACGAACACCGGTACCGCACCGAACAGTATAGCCGGTGTTACCGTAGTCGGGAATCCGCAGGCTACGGTTATGATCTCATCTCCTCTTTTAACTCTTCTTTCTCCAAGAAGCGGTGAAGTAAGCGACATAAATGCACAAAGATTGGCACTTGAGCCTGAGTTTACAAGAGAAACATACTTAAGTCCCAGGTATTTTCCGAATTCTCTTTCAAATTGTCTTGTATATCTTCCTCCGGTAAGCCAAAACTCCAAAGAAGAATCTACAAGATTCACCATTTCATCACTGTCGTATACTCTGCCGGCATAAGATATCTTATCCCCCGGCTTGTATTCTCCGTTAGTATTATGATACTTATCACAGTACTCCTTTACCAATTCAAGTATATGGTCCTGTGCTTCTTTTTTTATTCATATTGTCAAACATTTTCTACTCCTACTTTATATACATCCAAGCCTATCATTCAGGCTGATATCTTTTTTTCATGCTTATATATAATAACACAAAGTGTAAAAATATATGCTACAGCAAAAACGGTTTTTTTGACGCAAGAGTCGCTAATAGTCCTATCTTAACAAAGACTCCGCCGTCACCCGACCAACGACAGAACCATATTTACAGTACGGTTCTAAGCTTTTAAAAAAATCCCCTTATCTGCCTGTCAGTAACCTCAGTCATATTCTCACCTTCACTGTATGCCTTATACCAATCTACTGTTTCTTTAACTGTTTTTTTCTATATTATATACGGGCTTCCAATCAAAGACTCTTTTTAATTTATCGCAATTAAGCTTAAGTAAATTAGCTTCGTGAGGTCCGTTATCCCCTTTTTATTTCATATCCAAAGCCCTCACTCCAATACTTTTGCGAATAATTTCGCAAGTTCTTCGGTAGTGACGCAGTCCTTTTCATCAGGGCCCTCACATTATAACTTGAAGCCTTGCTCTTATCTTCTTTTTGAGCTTTTAATATTTCAAGATAAATAGCCAAAGGTTCAAGCACATGCTGATAAGGTCTTATTGAAGAAGGATTCCTTATTATAAGGGGCTTTTTAGCCTTAGCGGCTCTAAAGCAGTCCGGTACTATCCTGTTGTCGGCAAAATCACCTCCGCCTATTACATTGCCCGCTCTTGCAGTGGATACGGCAAAATCTCTTTCATCAAGAAAAGAACGCTTATAGCTGTGGGTCACAAGCTCGGAACAGGACTTTGAATTGGAATACGGATCGTAACCGTCCAGATTATCCTCTTCCACATAGGCTCTTTCCCACTCTTTATTATCATATACCTTATCGGTGGTCACATTAAGAACACTTCCGCCATCCATCACTGTCCTTACACATTCCAAAAAATTGACCGTTCCCAAAACATTGGTCTCATAAGTGTATACCGGATCTGTATAAGACTCCCTTACCAACGGCTGTGCAGCCATGTGAACGGCAAAGTCCGGCTTTACACTTTCAAAAGTTTCTTTTAAGTGTTGCAGATCTCTGATGTCTCCTATAACGGAATTCATATCTTTTTTTATATCAAGCAAGTCATACAGATTCTCTTTATTGTCCGGAGCCAATGCATAACCGCCTACATCGGCACCTGCAAGTATGAGCACCCTTGAAAGCCATGCACCCTTGAATCCCGTATGACCGGTGATAAGTATTCTTTTACCCTTGAAAAAATCAAGCATTAGTCCCATATCCTCCATGCAGCATTACCGCTGTTCCATAATTCTTCCAATTTATTCTTTTCACGCTGGGTATCCATACACTGCCAAAATCCCTTATGATAGAATGCCATAAGTTCCTTATCCCTTACAAGGTTTCTCAGCGGCTCCTGCTCAAATACTGTGGCATCATCTTCTATATAATCAAAGACTGCTCTGTTAAGAACCATAAAGCCGCCGTTGATTATGGCACCGTCATTCTCGCTTTTTTCTCTGAAAGACTTTATAAGACCGTCTTCTTCAACGGTAAGTATGCCCTTTGCCTGACCTATATTCACAGTGGTCAAAGTTGCTATCTTACCGTGTTCTTTATGAAACTCCAAAAGCTTATCAAGTTTTACATCGCTTAGTCCGTCTCCGTAAGTCATCATAAAACTTTCTTCATCGATATAGTCCTTGATACGCTTGATCCTGCCACCCGTCATGGTATTGAGACCGGTATCGACAAGGGTTACTCTCCAAGGCTCGGAATAATTGTTATGCACTTCCATAGTATTCTTCGTCATATCAAAGGTGATATCAGAGGTATGAAGAAAATAATTTGAGAAAAATTCTTTCACTATGTATTGTTTGTATCCGAGACAGATAATAAAATCATGAAAACCGTAACTTGAATAATACTTCATAATATGCCACAATATCGGCTTGTCACCTATTTCTATCATAGGTTTCGGTTTCAAATGACTTTCTTCCGTGATTCGGCTTCCGAATCCTCCCGCTAAAATTACGACTTTCATAAACTCATCTCCTTTCCTTGTAGACATTTAACTTGGCATCCCTTAATATACTCAGTGCTTTTCTTATCCTTGCCGCATCATGTCTATACTGAAATATTTCATTAAGTTCTTTGTCACTGTAATTATCAAAATCCAGGGCAGCTTCGTATTTCTTTTCAAAATTCTCTTTCCTGTACTTTGCCATATTCATTTCATAAGAATTGGTCATTACATTGCCGGTGATGAACATCACACATATAATTGCACTTATGCGTATAGCGTATTTGTTCTTCTTTTTGTTGCCCGACATCGCAAATATCAAAAGCACGGCTATGACACCGAGCTGAAATTGTAAGGCATATCTCGAACTCATAGCATAGGTATCGTTAAGAAAGATCCATCTCGAAAGCGTTACCAGCACATGGCTTATAAGTGCCGAGAACATAAGTACAAGTGGGAATAAGCTGCTTTTATATATTTTTTTTCTGAAATAAATATATAAAGCATATATATAAGCCGATAAAACAAGCACTCCCAGAGTTATCACTACACCCGATTCAAGCCCCAGATCTTCGATGGTCTCCACTCCTATAAGTATGGACGCATAGGACTTAAGGTAGAGCCTTACAAAAAGATCCGGCATGGTCTTTAATACCTCTTTCATACTCATATCCGTACTTCCGGCATGCTCTTCCACCGAATTTTTCATACTGTATATATATATATAAGTAGGAATAAGTATATTGATAAAATATTTAATATGTCTTTTCAGAAACTTTGCATTTCTCTTTATGAGTATTGCTGATAAATACAGCAATATCAATGTTGCCGCATAAATAGCCGTATACTGTCCTGCTGTTAAGAATATGCTTACATAAGGAAGTACGCACATGTATATGTCAGCCTTTTTATTTGCCTCTTTTTTATATACATACTTATCATATAGGTAATAATGTAATATAAATAAAAAGAAAGCAAAAAAATGTCCCCAACCCGTACCGTTACTTAACATCTCCCATTTATTAAGTGAAAAATACACTATGAAGATACTTATAAGTATGACTATGGGAGCTTTATGTTCCACAGCGAATTTATAGATCAAAACGGATGTAAGACTTAAAAACGCCAGCCCCACATACATATCGAATCTTGTACTGAATGAAAAAAATGCCACATTGATGATCCTCTCAAGATAACTTACAGGCAATCTTGTAAGTACGTCCGCTCCCAGATAAGGTTTAAAACTGTATACATCCGGAAAATATGAATTAATTATACGTATGTAATCGGTATATACCACATCCAAAGTCGATGCCTTGATATATGCGATCAAAAACAAGGCTCCCATGACCGGAAAAAGTATATATAAAAGCTTCTTAAACATATCATCTCCAAGCTTGATCTATTATATTCACTATCATACTGAACTTATCATCACCTCTTTGCTCCTGAGCATCCGGTAATTCAAAGTTATAAGAAAAGTTAAGTTTCGTTACCGCAAACGGTTCTTTTTCCACAGTAAAGTACGTTATATTTTCATCAATATCTACAATATACTCCTGACTGTCATCTACCACAAGTTTGAGCTGCTGCCCCTCAAAAAGATCTGCCGGATACATAAGCTCTAAGTTGATGTTGCCGTCTTTATCCGCCATTACATAAATCTCGGCATTCTTATCCATCCAGCCGTCTCTGTAATACCCCTTTATGATCTCACACTTTACATTTCTTATCATATCGGTCACATCGGTAAATGCGTTGTTGGCTATCTCTTCTTTAAGAACCAGCATATTTTGACTTATTTGACCTAAATCTCTGTATGAATCTATAAAATGTACGCTTAAACCGTCGGCTTTTTTGTGCTTATCAAAAACCTTAAAAAAGTTATTGGCGGTAAATTCACTCATCTCATAATAATTACCTATTATGTAAATATCCTTATCGAATATTTCTTCCTTATATTTTCCGAAACTTGCATCCGCCAAAGAATTATATCTTGATTGGTATTGATATATGTAAATATTGTGGTACTTTGTATGTGCATACAGATCCATGGGAAGTATGCTCACGCACCAAAGCACTACAAGTGCAAGCGGCATATAGTTGTTGAAATCCATGTCCAGTATATTGTCGGCATTGACCAGCTTGATCCTTTTTATCTCCCCGTAGACGTAAGACAGCAGCAACAGTGCGCATATAAAAGGTCCGTATACCCACCTGAGCTCAACTCTTATGGTCACCGAAGAAGATGCTATACAAAGACATATTGCTATGAGGTAAAATAAAGCGGTACTTATGGAATCCCAAAAACTGTACTTTTTTTTAATGTTTTTAATCAGCTTATATATGTATAAAGTAAATATTATAAGCAGGATTAATATCGAAAATCCCACACTGTATTTGATTATCAATGCCGTATCCGCCCAAGGTACACCGTTAAGATGCTCCGGACCGTCATTGATACCTATCATATAAAACACATGGGCAAAGGCATTCTTAATACCGTCTTTCATATTGAATGTATCTACCACCTTGGTATTGGAAGTGCCTGCCGGAAGTACCGTACCTATAAATATAAATCTCATGACCTGTATAAATCCGAAAGCAAGCAACGGATAGATATAATTAAGAAGCTTGCCTTTTTTAATAAATATCGCATATATGAACAAAGGCAGTAAAAGCATATACCTTTCATGTGTAAAACTGATAAGTATATACATAACAACAGCTATATAAAGATTGTTCTCCTTACCCTCTTGTGTCATATAGGTATACAACAAATATAATACAGCCAACAAAAATGCAAGGCATAAGGCTTCCATAAAGCCAAGAAGCTGGGATATATTATAATATGAGAATCTTGAGCTTAAATATTACCGACATAAGCACCGATACTATCCTTGAACCGGAAAGTTTCTTAGCGAATTTGTAAATAAATATTGCAATAGCCGCCGCAAATATTATATTGAATGTTACTATCCAGGTAATGTTGTTTCTTATAATACCCAGTTCTATCCAGGCAAGAAACCAGTATACAGGTCTGAACCTTGTAGAACCGAGCGGAAATACATAGTTTATAAAGCTTTCTTCACCGTAAGTAGACCACATGTACAGATCGTCCATGTATAGACCGGATATTCGTATCCCCGCATTGACAATAAAAGAATATATCAAAAGTAAACTGCTTACCAACAGATCTGTCAGCATCTGATATTTTTCTTCCAGATCAAACTTTCTTTCAAACATCTGTTCATCTCTCCTAAAATTGCTCTGCTTTTATCCTATATATCCTAACATTTTCGTAGCTTTTATACTCCTCTAAACTTCCATCCTCCAACATATACATAACAATATCTGAAGCTCTTTCGTGCTCATCAAGATATATCGATTCTGTACAAATATATTTTATTTGTGCGTATTTAAGATATCTCTTGAAATTATCAAGAGTTTTTACCAGTGCGATATTACCTCCGCTGCCCGTTACATCGGCATAAACTCTCGTATCAAGATCGAGATGCAACAAGGTATTGTCATCTGACATCAAAAGAGTTCTGGGATTTCCAAGTTCCATCAGATCGTAATATGTAAAACTCCAATCACTGCTGTCGATCTCGTCAAGCTTCCTGTCATGATGATTATAAAATCCGAACTCCCTGCCTATGATCGGTCCGGGAGTAAGCCCCTTAACTCCCGCCCAGTTAGTAACACTGAGCATGGTGATCGCAAAAAGTATGCAAGGTGTAAGAGCTGCCAATAGATTTTTGATATCATCACTTTCAACAAGAAAACATATAAATATAATTATCACACTGAAGAATAATATAAAATAATTCCCGTCTATTTGATGTATCATGCACAGCCCGAGTAGACTTGTCGCAGTCACAGCAGACAACAATATCAAAAAATATCTATATATTTGCTTATTCTTGTTTTTATATCTGTATATTATAGCATATATTACTACAAGTACAATTAAAACTAACAAAAGAACCGTGGGTGCCGCTATATATACATGGATCTCATCGGTGGGTGCAACAAAAAGCTGATACAGCCTGTATATCATATCCGGCTTGGTATCGGATCCCAAACTCATACCCGCAGCGTTATGATCGTCTACGGTATAGGGAAAATGTGTCGGTATCCCGAGTTTATACCACAAAGAAGAATATACCGATGTTATCATATGTCCCGTTAATATATATGTTCTGGCGAAAACAAGCACAACGGCAATTATCGGATACAAAAGCAAGGCTGCAAGACCGATCGTTTTTTTGCCTTTTCCCTTGTTTAATAAATTATCTTCTTTTCCGGAACGTTTTTGCCCGAAAAAGTCCGCACAGATGTAAATAACTCCCGCTATCCCGACAGCAAAACTAAAAAGCGGTGCCGTCGGCTTATATACAAGACTCGAGATCAGTGCTATCAATGAAAATACAAGATAATTTACTTTCTTTCCCCTTATATAAAGGCACATATTAAGCACTGATATAAGTTGCATAAGCAAAGTTATCATATCGGTTTTTGCCGATATACTCATATTGCTTATCGCAGGTGTTATACTTGCAAGGAAAAGAGCAGCCAATGCCGTTCTGTTATCTATGACCGTCTTACCGTCCGCTTTTTCCAGGGTTGAAACTATAACTGTCTCGTATAAAGCAAGCAAAGTAAGTAGAGCACAAACAAAGGTAAAACAAAGTATAAAACTGAAACTTCCCCTGGTATTCAGAGCAAGAGTAAGTATTTCAAGCCCCTTGGGATATACATATACATCATTTACCGTTCCCAGGGCATCATATATACCGTGATCTCCGAGCAGTACCGAAAGGCTCCTAAGCCCGTATCTTACCGAATCGAAATCAACGGCGATGTTAAGTCTTCCAAGCTGAAGAAGTAATGCCGATAAGCTAAGAGCCGCAATATCGCTCATATACTTATCATTTAGCAGATCAAGCGTATATACGCAATTATCCGGTCTAAGCGACCTTAATGCTGTGATCTTCAGCATCCTCAGCCAAATGTATATAAGTATAACACTTATGACCAGACCGAAACTGTAAAGCTTAATGACCCTTATCGAAGCAAGCTTAAAAGCCGAAAGAAGGCAAATAGATATGATGTAGGTAAGACTCCCTATGACAAAATTATTGAGTAAACGACATACATAATTTTCTTCTATATCGGCAGCTCTTACTTTGATCAATAAAAGTTCACCAAGTAAGATCAAAGCTACGACATATACTATGTTAAGCATTAAAGCTATTAAGATCTGATGCCACGACAGATATACCGCACTTAAAAAAATAATCGAATAAAGCTTTATACTGCTCTTTTTAACAAAATGAAAAATCAGACAAAAGCTTAAAAAAAACAAAAAATGCTCAGCAAAAAGTTTTATTGTTATGCTATCCATAAGGTCCCACAGCAAATAAGTATTTTGGTCCAACATGACCAAACTGTACAGGCTTATAATAAAACCGAATACCAATACGGATATATATATGTATTTTTTACTTTTTGTAAACATAAGCCGCACCCCTGTAGAAATACTGTATTACTTTTGCAAATAGCTTCGGCAGCAACAATTCAAACATCTTCGCTTCTTCTTCCTGTCTTTTATCCGAATCTATGCATAGTTTTGTAGCCGACTCTTTATGTATCCTGTATACAATAAGCGGTCTCTCAACACATATCCATCTGCCCTTTTTACCGGAAAGCCCCAGCAATGTAAGCCAATCCAATACAAACTTATAACCTGTGGGAAATATATCATCCCCGCACAACCTTTTATCATAAGTACAGCTCGGACAGATAATAGGATTGCCTAAACTTATACTTGATCTTTTTACCCATTCAAGGTGATTCAAAGATTCTTTCCTAAGTGTAAGTCTAAGTATCTTCTTTATCACATTTGCCAGGTTGTAGACTACTTTTTTATTATTTATCAAACTTATCGAAGAGGTACAAAATAAACTCATATCCTTATACTTTGCCTTATATTCCAATAAGGTCTTCGTATAATATTTTGAATATATATCATCCTGATGAGCTATCGTTACGAGCTCGGAGTCCGCCTTACTATATGCAAAATTCCAATCCTCGGCTATACCGGACACTCCCTCTCTTACATAAAGTTTTATCTTATATTTATCCGCCAAGCCTCTTATATGGCTGTTATCCGTAGAAGTACACATAATTATGTCTGAAACTACAGACTGCCTTAACAACGATCTTATACACTCTTCAAGATACACAGACTTACCGTAAGCCGATATAGCAAATGTGTGTTTCATAAGTTACTCTCCCCTTTTTATCCCTTGTTCCTTTTATTCTTTAATTTTTCATCCCTTTAGCTTTATATTACTTATTTTTCTATTGCTTTATCTTTATATTACCTGTTCTTTCTATTTCCGTCTTTATCAAAGTTTTTTCTCAAAAGTATTGCTGTAGCTAAGGTGGACAATGCCATATATAGACCCGATAAAAAGCAAATAGCCCCTCCAACCCTTGCAACCATATATAATTCACTTTGTATATTATAAAGCATGATTATAACTACTACAGGAGTAAGTACCAGACCTCCTATAAGCCACGATCTGCCTATACACAGATTGGCAAACTCCCATATAGCTTTATTTTTTACAGAGAGGCTCGTATTGTATCCAAAAGGATCATTAAATCTTTTCGCTTTTTTTATGAGATATTTTCCAAATACTATCATTATAAGTAACATAAACAAATCTACGCCAAATGTAAGCATCCAAAATTTCATAAATACCCCTCCTCTACTTTTTTGTGTTATTATAACATATTAAACCCGATACCAACACCTATTTAAAATTTCCTTGCACCGCCCCTTCGATAAAAGAAAAAGCTGCAGCATCAGGTGAAAACCTTATGCCACAGCCCTTATTATTTAATTATTCAACCTGTTCGAGTTTAGAAGCTCTCGCCTCGACCTCTTTCTTTTGTACATCTCCCGGTGCCTGCTCATATCTTGCAAACTCGTAAGAGAAGGTACCTATACCTCCGGTTATGGATCTGAGCTCGGTATTGTATCCGAAAAGCTCTGACATAGGAATATCAGCCTTGATAAGCTGCTTTCCGTTAAATGTTGACTCCATTCCGAGCACCCTTCCACGACGTTTATTAAGATCTCCCATGACATCACCTGTGAACTTATCCGGAACAACTACGGAAAGTGAAGCTATAGGCTCCAAAAGTACAGGTGTAGCCTTCATAAATCCGTCTTTGAAAGCTATGGTTGCCGCCATCTTGAACGCAAGCTCCGATGAGTCTACCGGATGGTAAGAACCGTCCAAAAGCACTGCCTTAACTCCCACTACCGGATAAGCTGCCAAAGGTCCCTTAAGACAGCACTCGGCAATACCCTTTTCTACTGCCGGGAAGTAGTTCTTAGGAACAGCTCCTCCGAATACCTGCTCTGAGAATTCATAAGGCTTTGTCATATCGCCGCTTGGCTCAAAGCTCATCTTAACATCACCGAACTGACCGTGTCCGCCCGATTGCTTCTTGTAACGTCCGGCTGCCTCTACTTTCTTTCTGATAGTCTCTCTAAATGCGATCTTAGGCTTTGAAAGCTCTATCTCAACTTTATATCTGCTTGCAAGCTTGCTGCATACCACATCGAGCTGTTGCTCTCCGATACCGTACAATAATGTCTGTCTGTTTTCGGTATCCATAACGGAAACAAGTGTAAGATCCTCTTCCATAAGCTTACTTAAGCCTGATGATAATTTATCTTCTTCGCCCTTATTTACCGCTTTATATCTCATATATGTATAAGGCTTTGAGATCTTGGGAGCATGATAGAGTATAGGGGCATTCTTAAGAGCTATGGTATCACCTGTTTGCGTAACACTTAGCTTGGCTATGGCACCTATATCTCCCGCACAAAGTTGAGAAACTTCTATACTTTCTTTTCCTCTGAGCACATAGATCTTGCCTGTTTTTTCTTCTGTCTCCTTAGCCACATTGTAAATATTGGTATCTGACTTAAGCACACCGGTACATACCTTGATAAGCGAATATTTGCCTATGAAAGGATCCACTATGGTCTTAAATACCTTAGCCGAAAGATTGGCATCGGAATTATACTTAGCTACGAATCTTTCTCCGCTTCTTACATCCACACCCACACATTCGTTATAATCAGGTGATGGGAAGTATTTTTCTATAGCCATTAAAAGTGCCTTGAATCCGAGCACATGAGTACCTGAACCGAGCAGTACCGGAACTATTGAAGAATCGCTTACATTGGCTCTTAAAGCAAGTGATACTTCCTGATCACTGAACTCATCTCCGGAAAGATATCTTTCCATGTATTCTTCGCTGGTCTCTGCAACCGCTTCCATCAAAGCTTCTCTCGCTATCTTAAGGTTAGCCTCGGAATAATCCGGTATAGGACACTCTTCATAGTCATAACCGTCGATAAATCTTCTACCCTTCATCTTTACAACGTTAACATATCCTACGAGCTTTTCATTCTCACGAATAGGCAGATGGAAAGGTGCTACCTTTCTTCCGAATCTTGTTTCAAGTTTTAAGAGCAGTTCCCCTGTAGCTTGCCTTATCATCATCCATGTTGGTAACGAAAAGTATTCTCGGAAGTTTATATTGCTCGCAAAGCTCCCATGCTTTCTCTGTTCCGACTTCTATTCCCGACTTACAGTTGACTACTATTATAGCCGCATCCGCTACACTTACCGCCTCTTCCACTTCACCTACAAAATCAAAATATCCGGGTGTATCAAGAAGGTTTATCTTGATCTGCTGATCTTCATCCTTGTACTCTATCGGTATAAGGGAGGTACTTATTGAAAAACCTCTCTTGATCTCTTCTTTGTCATAATCACTTACGGTATTACCGCTTTCGACCTTGCCCATCTTGGATATAGCTCCGGTCACAAAACACATAGCCTCCGCTACCGTGGTCTTTCCGCAGCCACCATGCCCCAGTAAAACGACATTACGAATATCTTTGCTTTCGTATACATTCATAAATTAAGACCTCCTGATTTATCTTCGATCCCAAAACTAAAAACTTGAAAACTCACGGTTTTTACCCTTAGCATCACGTTATAACTATATTACTATAAAGAGCTTGAAAATACAATATTACCTATACAATATATCTAAAATACATTTGAATTATAAAAAGCTTTTATGTATATTTTTGAAATGTATTTATATAAATACATTGGATATTTTTAAAAAAGCTATGTCAAGCATAAATGATTATGTCTCGAAATAATTAATTTATAAGCCCCAAACAAGGGGCTTTTTTTATGCACTTTCTAAATCTTCTTCAATTCTGTGTGGCTGTGAGTGTGCAAATTTATTGAATGCACTTCTCCTCCAAGGGTGATTCATAGCTGGAATGTAAGTCTTTTTGGGTTTTGGTGGTTTATAATCAGCATCCAAGTCCTTAGATTTATGCTCATGAGTCGGTATCTCCTCCAGTGCATAAATATCTTTGTCATTAACACACGCAAACATAGACCTATCTAATGCCTTGATAAGCATAACTTTGGTACCCTTTCGATAATGGATCTGCACTCCTTTATAATCTATCATCTTATAAAACTTTTTCTCGAATTGAATTGCATGTCCGCAGTCAACAGTTCTCTCAGTCAAAACTGCCAGAGTAAGGTTTATTTTTTCTTTAGACGGTTGCATTTCAAAGACAGATTTGATACCATAAAGTGGAAGTGCGAACTTCTCATTGAATTCTTTTATGTAGGAGTGAAGGAATTCATTGGCTTTATTGATATCGGTTACGCCTGCGAGCCTCAGCTCAATAGGCAGGCGTGACTGTAAAGTCTGATTTAATCGTTCTATGCGTCCTTTGGCTTGCGGTATACTGCTTGATTCAAGCTCTATTCCAAGCTGTTTGCAGGCATAAGCGAACTGTGTATAGGTGTCTTTGTCATCAGACAAGACATCTTTTTTCTTGTAAGTAAATACAGATCGTTTATCAGTAAGAAACTTATAAGGTATACCATAATCAGTAAGGATCCGCTCAAGTACATGGTAGTAACCGTTGAGCGTCTCTTGAGTATCGAACCAAGCACCTGTGACAATACCGGAGGCATCATCAATAGCCAAATGCAGATGCCATACCTGCCCATGTACCCACTCATAAGGTGTCGCATCCATTTGCTGTAATTCGCCAAAAATAAGCACACCTGGGACGACGGCTGTGAGCATTATCAACTGACACCAGGTTGACCTGTATAGATGATAGTTCTTTTTTTGTCTTTGCCGCTTTCTTTTTGTTCTTTGAGCTTTTTGCTTAATTCGTCTACGCTTTGCTTTGGTAGCTTTGGGAGAGAGGATGTATTCAGACTCCAAAATACTCATGACAGAAGAAGCAGAAATGCTTATATCTTCATTCTTTTTGAGAAGCTCTGTATAGTGTTCAAAGTTTGCCTCAAAGTATTTATTTCTGTATAGGTCTATGACTTTTTGGCGAATCTCTATAGAGATTGTGGTAGCCGGTTTTTTGCCTCTATTGCCATGAATAAAAAAATCCTTGCCACTTCTGCTATATCCCTGTAGCATACGATTTATATGTCTCTTGGTACAACCCAGAATAAGAGCTGCTCTGTCCTTGTTAGCAGTTTCCGGGTGGTCTGCTAGGCTTTTGATGACCTCATACTTCTTTTGTTCATTCATTGATAAAACTACCTTTCTGATAAGTCAACTCCTCCTGTCTGATAGAATCTGTAAAACATTATTCTACCATAAACAGGACATTTTTATTTGGGGTATAATAGGACTTTATCATATATGGCTTATAATACATTGGATATTTTTAAAAAAGCTATTGACATTTTTCACTTTACCTGTTATTGTTAGGAGGTCCTAACCAATGATTGATATTTAATACAATCAATATAGGGTTGCCAAGCAATCCTTATATTACATGAGGAGTTGCTTATGCATTTTCTCATAAGAATATTATATCAAGTAAGGATATCCTAACCTATGCAAATAAGTGGAGGCTAGTATGCTTGATAATTTAGTTGAGAGACTTAAATCAGCAAAGAAATCGGACAGATCGGAGCTTGGTGTCATATTGAAAATGGCTCCCGTCCTTAAGGCTTGTAAACCCTCAAGTATGTTCTTCGCAACTGCGAAAGAACTTGAGTATATAGGTGAGAACATGAAAAAAGCTGGATTGGACTTTGTTATCCTATATCAAAAATCGGACAAGAGCCTGGTTTTTGTTTACAGGAACCTGTCACTCGGAGAGTATTTATTTGCTGATGATACATATAATTATCTCAAGTCCTGCAATTATAACGGAAGCAGATTCTCAGATCTTCTTCCCAGACTTAAGGAAAGACTTGAAGCATATTATGAGAAAAAGGATATTTTCCCCCATGAAGTAGGAGTATTCTTAGGTTATCCTCTGTGTGATATACAAGGATTTATAAAGTATCAAGGTGATGCTTACCTATTTAGTGGATATTGGAAAATCTACGATAATCTCAATCAGACTCTTTTGAAGTTCGCAGATTTTGACAGAGCCAAGGAAGAGGCTGTTGATGAATGGTTTGCAGGCAAAAAACTTTATGAGATAGCCTGCTGACATATAAATACATATATTAAAGGAGAGATACAATATGGAAAAGGTAAGTATAGTTTACTGGAGTCAGACCGGAAATACCGAGGCTATGGCTAACATGCTCGCAAGTGGTGTTGAGGAAGCGGGAGCAAGTGCACAGGTGATCGAAGTTTCAGACGCAAGTGCAAGCGATCTGCTCTCACAGGCGGGATTCGCACTCGGTTGCCCTGCTATGGGTGCTGAGGAACTTGAGGATTCTGTTTTTGAGCCTTTTATAAGCGAGATCGAGTCAGGTTTATCAGGAAAGAAAGTAGTATTATTCGGTTCATATGACTGGGGCGACGGAGAGTGGATGCGTTTATGGCAGGAAAGAATGGAAAAAGCCGGAGCTGTTATAGTGACAGGCGCAGGCGTAATAGCTAATAACGCACCTGATTCGGATGCAGAGGCAAGCTTAAAGGCTGCGGGAGCAGAATTGGCTAAGCTGTAATTTATTAATTATTATTTTGGTTTTAATCTCTGCCGGATAAACCCGGTAGTGTTAAAATAAAGGAGGCTTTGCCTCCGGGGATACACAGTGTTACACATATTGAAATTTCCTCTTACTTTAGATACAGGGAATAAGGCTTGAGCAACCTTATTCCCTGTATCTTTTTTAATATATTTTCTTTACATAATACCGCAACAAGGCAGGTGGGATTTTTGAACTTAAACCAGTAGATCCTAAGCATAGCCTGTAGAATATTAATATTAAAGTTTTCTATATTAAATGTATACAATGCTTATATCTGCTTATTTTGTATATGATATCCTTGCTTTATGAAGCGATAAAATGGCTCTTATCAGTCCATTCACATCAACATCACTTATAACATTGTATAATCTTACAATATTTTATATAAAAATCCTATTATCTTGTTTTTTTTGTAAATAAACTATTGACTATAAATTAATATATGTTATTATACATTACGAATATATTAACAAATAAGGAGATGTAGGATGAAGAAATTATTAACTTTTGCGGCAGTTGCAGCTTTTAGCAGCATGATGACAATCTCTGCCATGGCAGGCGTGTGGAAACAGGATAGTGTGGGTTGGTGGTATGATAACGGTAACGGTACTTACCCGTCAAACTCATGGCAGTGGATAGACGGCAACAACGACGGAGTTGCCGAGTGCTACTACTTTGACCGTATAGGTTACATGCTTGCAAGTACAACAACACCGGACGGCTACCAAGTAAACGAATGGGGTGCTTGGACACAGAACGGCATAGTACAGGCAAGAAATGTCAAAGCGAGCAAACAGGTAAATTATACCAAATCTAGCAATAATAAAAGCTCTGACGATGATGAAGAAAGCTCAACAACGACAAAAACAACAAAGAAAAAGCAGTCACAGTATCTTTTGTATAATAAGGAAACTACATACCGTTCTGGAGGGTTTTCTAAGGAAAAAAATGACACAGTTATAGGTGGAGATATCTGGCTCAACACACTGCATTTTAGTTCACACGGTGCCTTGGCAGAGTATTCTAATGATGCCGGATATACCAGTCTTAAAGCAACTGTAGCTCCCTCTACTGATAATTTCCTTATTTCGGGATATGGACATGTCTATAATCTTGTAGTATACGGTGATAACGGCGTTGTACTTTACGAAAGTGACGATATAATAATGGGTGAAACCCAGCCTTTTGATATTGACGTGGATATCTCCGGGCAAAGCAAGGTTACTATAGCTCTAACTTCAAATCAAGGTGGGGTTGGATTTGTTATGAAATTCGCCAGATTCGAATAGTTATTTTTATAAAGTCGCTTAAACTTTTACCGGGCTACCGGAAAGCTACGGATATAATACCTAATTAAGGACTTGAATAAAGACCGTACTTAATTGTGTACCGCCCGAAAGTCTGATTTTACGTCTTACTTTCGGTGGGCGGTAACATAAGTATGGTCTTTTTTTCAAAGCTTTTACATATCTTCTTTCTACTATCCCTTTTAGGATCCGACAAGTCTATAGTGCAGAAACTTCACATTTTTATAACTTTTTGTCAGACTTTCCACTTATTGTCGTAATAGTATATTTAATATTTTCCGCCTATATTTAATTTAGATATTATTCGTCCAGAATTCTTCACTTGCGACTAAGTATAACAAAGTTCTGGCTCTTGACGCTCCAATATAAAGTAGAGTCGACTTATCCTCCTCTTTTATCTGCTCAAGATCGCACATAACGACCACCTTTGAATCAAGACCCTTATATCCGTGAATCGTGGAAAATCTTGGCGTTTGGTCGCTGCTTTTATCATTAACATCTTCATTGACCTCAAAGGCGATCTCCGACAGGATCGAATGTTTATATCTTTTTGGAGATAAGAAAAGAATATCCTCCTCCTTTATATTCTCCGCTCTTAAACTTTTTACTATCTCTTTGAATCTAGCCTTTGCCTCATCCTTATCAGCATACTTTACCTTTATGATCTCTTCACCGTTTTCTTTGATGAATGCCTTCTCATCAAGCCCTATAGCGTCAAAACTGTAGGTACCTATCTGAATGGTATTCCTGCAATTTGTGGATAACTTAAATTTACTCGGTTGGTATTCTTCCAGGAATTTTATGCCCTCTTCATACTCGGGATTGTAGATATTTTGCTTTTCATCGTAGAAGAAAGCCCAGTTACCGTCCTTGAATCCGCCTTTTAACAGATAATCAAGCGGATAGAAAAATATAGGATTGGCTATGTCCTGCCCTTCGTCCATAACGAGTATATCATATTGCAGGGCTTCAAGCTTTCCTTTATCGAGATCGCTTACAAAGTCTAAAAACATTTCCGGGAGGGTATTATTAAAATAATTTTTCTGATCCTTATTTATTTCACTTTGATCCACCTTTACATACTCACCGAAAAGAGCATGAAGGTTTATGATCTTTAGCCTGTCACTTTCAATATTCATCGTGGTGATAACATTTTTAACAAGATTTTTATTATAAGCAAGATACAGGACTTTAAGCCCCTCTTCCAACTTCTCTTTTGCAAAATTCATCGCCATTATAGTCTTACCCGTTCCGGCACTGCCCTCTATCATCAGTCTTTTATTGGAAGCTAGCCCCCTCATGATATTGACCTGTTCATTGGTAAGGCGTATAAGCTTATCATCTATCTCATTTAATCTGTCCGAAAGGCTTGGAACAAAGTAAAAGTTACCTCTTAAATATGATATGATTTCTTCTATATCGGAGGGTGAGAGCTTACTTGACTCTCTTTGCCCTTTCCAGTACTCAAAAACCTGCTTCATATATGCACTTATATCTTCGGTTCTTTTATCATAAGTAACTTCGGGTATCACTTCCTCGGTTTTGGCATCAAAGATTATGTCCGGAAACATTACACCGCAGGCAACGAGAAGATTTTGCATGTGTCTGTTTGCCGGAAATCTTTCTTTGAGTATCTTCTTAAGACTGAACATATTGTCCTTTACCTGAGCATAAGGACCTTCAGACTTTCATTCTCATGACCGTACCTGTTGGTGAAGATCCATTTGCCGCCTCTGCACTCTACCCTACCGCCTTTTATCTCAAGGCAGGCAACACCGTATTCACAGACAACAACAAAATCTATTTCCCCGTATATCTTAACATTGTGCCTTGGCAGTCCGAGTGAATGCAGCACATAGGCATTTTTAAGGTCAAGATCTTGTAAAACTTTATAAATTTTAACTTCCGCATTGCTTTTTATCTCTTCGCCTGCATAGGGCGGTATGAAAATAGGCATGGTTTTAACTCCTTGTGTTGTAGTTGTTATAAAATATGTTTTTTAGTATAGCTGTCCTTAAATTTGTCTGTATCATAGGTGTGAATGTCAGATACGCAAATGTCTTTCATTATATTCAGATTCCAAAGAACCAGTTCTTCTTTTGCATACTTTGATATTGTATTTGCAAATTTCATATATTCCCTATCGACAGTTTGACTCTTAGTTTTCTCTTCTAATTTTTGTTTTTCATCTTCTACATATTTTTTATTTACCTCATAATTGTATACAACGATATATTCACAGTACTTACGGCAAAATTCCAGATCCACAGCTGCTATATCAGAAAAAACAAGCAGGGAATCTTTTAATTTTTCCTTTATACCCTTAACTTTTCCATTCTTAAATTCTACAAATACAAGTTTATTTTTTACTTCATCAAAGTATAGGGCATCTGCTGATTTAAATACCTCATTAGACTTAGCGAAACTTTTACAAAAAGCCGTTTTGACATCATCAAAGTCAATTACAGTATCCTGAAAATATTCATAAGATTCATCGATCATATATACAGGGTAGTTCTTATCGGAATCATCAAGTGAAACCTCACATAAAGACTTTATTATCCGCAAATATAGCAATTTCTAATTTATCACTAATCATTGTAAGCCTCATCTTCAATACGCTGCAATGGTTTCGACAATACCTTGTAAATCTTTGATATATCTAAGGTAACATCTTTTATTTTTGAAACATCTTCCTCATTACAAGATAAATAGTATTTTACACATGGGGCGATTGCATACTTTTGTGAATATACTTCAATCGCACGCAAAAAATACGGACTATGAGTATTTATCAAAATATGAAGTCCCATCTCTTTTTGCAATAATACTATGATCTCTGCCAATGAAACCTGCCAGTCCGGATGTAGATGAACTTCCGGCTCATCAAGGATCAAGGTTGTGTTTTGAACAATAGAGCCGTTATCAATTAAGCGTTTTATTAAATAAAATGTTTTCATACCCGAAGATAAACTGTCTACAGACAATCTATCACTTGATAAATGGCTCTCTACACTGTTTTTGCCATTCTCAAACAATGCCATATCCGCACCCAAGGTATCGTTGATTTTTTTGTAGATTACATTTAATTTCTCTTTTAAATTAGCCTTATCAACTAAGGTCAAATTTTCAGCATTTTTATATTGTGATATTAGTGTAGAACGATGGTTGGTAACTTTTTCACTGATATCACCATAAAGTGGCAGTTGTCCTCTCTCTTGACTGAGATTATATGAATTAATAATAAAAGGATCATCAATATATACGACTTCATATGACAAATCCTTCCCCACTTCTATTGCTATCAGCTCATTATTATCATCAAATATAACTTTATTTTTTTAGAATCTTTTTATTATCAGCTCAATCTCACTTTTTATTATTGCTGCGAATATTAGTAATATGACTATTAAATTCATCGATAAAGATTTCAGAAACAATCTCTCTATGAAGCAGTTCTTCTGAAGTAGAGTTTATCTTTATAATGTCATCTGAGAGCTCTTCAACTAATTCAGGGGATTCAAATGTCGGATTGCTGTTATGTAAAGTTTTATTAATTCTATTTTTATCAACATCTCCTGCCAAAATTGCTGCCAACTCTCTCAGCTGTAGTTTACAGGTTAACATAAATTCAAAATGTTTATTTGATGAAAAAAACATTTTTTGAATAGCATATATCTTTTCTAATGTTATTTTATCCGATATCTTACTGAATGAATGAAACATAGCAAATAAACTGCGACTTACAGTACTTTTCCCTGTAGCATTAGGTCCCGCAATAATTGTAAGTCCTTTAATTTCAATTTCTGCCAAAGATATCTTCCCAACATTAGTTATTTTTAACTCCATTGCTATCTCCTTATATAATATAGCCTTTGTACTTCTTAAAAGTATATTAATATAAGGTCAGTGTAAAGTAAATACAAATACATAATAAATGCATCTACTATTTACTTTATAAATCCAATGACTGTTGTTATAATAAACCGGATCTTATGTTTATTTTTCAGTTAAGGAGAGATCATGGAAAATTTTACACTTCTTAAACGCCAGCTTTGCGATATACAAGGCAGGCTGTTTGAACTTGCATTAAAAGAAAACTTTGATTGTCCGTATTTTATAGAAACTTTTATGAACAGCAGGGCTGCCTTTGCACTTGATGATACCTATGACAGATTACAATGGGCAGGCGAGGAATATATACTTGAAGAACTTGATGATGAAGCAGGCGGATTAAAAAAAGCCGGTGTGACATTCGATAGAGAAGTCATGTACCGGACAGGCTACATCTACCGTTATTGGCATTACTACACGGGCGAAAGCAGTAAGGATATATACAAAATAGCTGACGCAAAAACCATGAATGAATGTTGGCTCGGCTTCCATACCCTGGATGTGGAAATGGCAATTGATGATCTGAAAGAAATTCATAGGCAGAGGATAATGGCTGAAAAATGATAGCAACTTGCTTGATCAAATACCCGTATGCTGTATTTTAATATAGTATGAGGATGGATCTTTATATTCCACAAAATACGAAAATTTAATGCGTATTTCCGCCTTTTTATTTCGAGTTGATTTTACCATGAATTAAAAAACTACGCAATGAAGTATGAAAGATTCGGGTGGATTTCCACCTTTTTATTTCGAGTTTAGGAAATTATGGTCGAGTAGAAAATGTGAGCGAAGAGTGGATTGTATGAAATGGGGTGAGGATGGAAAGTTGAAAACTATGACTTGTTTATAACATAAACCGTTACAGACCCACAAATCTTTTCATACAATAACTCATATTCTTCATAGCACCTGAAATTATATTATTTTGGGTTCAACGAGGAAGCTATAAGCTATTTTCAAAAAAACTTGAAACGGTCTCTATAATAAACTTACTTATTTTTAATAATTTACTCATGTTTAATCTCCTGTATCTTTGCTAAAACTTCCTGTATCCAAAAAGGAAGTTTTAAAGTATCTTCCTTCAGGTCTTCTTCGATATTTTTTGCAAATACCTCGAGCTTTTTAATATGTTCTTCACTGATGTTATCCTTGCCCAATGCTTTAACTGCCTGTATTAGAATAGCAAGTTCTTTTGAGTAAGATGTTATATTTCTATTTGTTGTGTGTTTAAAAATAATTTTTTTATTCCTATACAAATACTCTCTATATGCTCCGTCTGAAATATAAATATACTCATTGGGGACTTGAGTAGATAAGCCTGTGTAGTTTAAGGCAGTATCTCCTGCAGGAGCTATTGTCCACGAAAATTTATCTGCAAGCTTTTGGGCAACCTCACTTGCATCAGGATAGGAATACTCTTTTAAAATATTGCTATATTTCGGTTTTATATATAGTCCATCCATAAGCCTTTTAATCTTATTTTCTTCATTTAATCTGTATAAGACAGATTTAATTGTATTCTTTGTTCCAATATTATAGAAATCATTGATAGAAAAGATTTTTCCTTGATTTTCCGACATAATATTTTCTATTTGCTTTGTTATAGAATTCATATAAAACACCTCCTTGCACCTAAAATTATATTATTTTAGGTGCAAAAGTCAACTATAAGCTATTTAAAAAACTTTATAAACAAAATGGAATACTATTCAATTACACCAATATCTATATTATATCCTCTATGGAGCAAATTATTGTATATCAGCTATTCAGAATCAAAACTATCTTATTGCCCTACGGTCAATAAGCATCGCAAGTCTACGACTTGCTCAATTATTGATTAATAGATAATTGCAGAAAAAGTATTATATGTGACTCTAATTCTTATTGTTATTCGCTTCTTATTCTACCCTCACCATATATGATCTTATAATGCTTATGACAGGATGTGCAGATCACATTATCGACATTCTTATTCGGTGAATCAACATTTCTTCCGCTTGGTGTTTGTTTTCTACAATACGGACATTCAGCTTTTTTATAATTAGACATATTTTTCTCCTTTACTTATCCACTTATTAAAAAATATTTTTTTGCACTGACTGCCTGAAACGGACAGGATTGTGCTTGTGCTTTAGATTTACTGTCAAAAGTTGACATTGAAGGTAATAATATCCTTACCGACCAAGCATATTGGAGTTTAAAAATAAGGGAATATATTTCCTCCCAATAAACTTATTATACTATTCCACCAAAGCCAACTACAGCATTTTTACAAACTCGCATCTGATGGAAAAGCAGTCTTGCTTTTAGTCACTTCACGAAGCTGACGGTTGAATCCCCCGATCGCATTTGTTGTGTAGATCAGGCGTCTGAGTGCCTCAGGGTACATGAAACATGTGATAATGTAGCCTGGTTGTCATGCAGGGATCTATATATCTTTGGCAATTAGAATCCCATTTATCCTTAAACAGTTCCGGTTCATTTAGTACTCCTTCTTCAATACAAGCACCATATACCTGCTTTAGATCAGACATTGATTTTCTGATATCTTTATATGAAACAAATTTTGTTGAAATGCGTATCTGATGAATCATACACTGCTGTACCTCAGTTTTAGGATAAACATCTTCGATTTATTGTGGAAATCCGCTCTTGTCTGTGATCCAGCTTATGGTACTGTCAAAGATATCAATATCGTATACTTCACACATATGAGTCTCTATATCTGTGGTCGTCATTCCTTTAGCATACATAGAAAGTATTTTCTCTTCCTTGTCTTGAGTTACTTTGATACTTTTTGATCAACTGAGACTCATACTCTCCGTTATAATCACTTGGGATAGCTATATCCATATCTCCATAACCTGTATGTATAGTTTTTTTGAATGTACGTTTCAACTGTTATCCGTCTCTTTATTTCGATAGTTATGCTTGGGGTAACCTAACTCCTCATTTAGTAGCTCATCCAAAGTACTTTCTAAAATAATAGACATCATATCACACATGATACGGTTTACATTAATACAGCCTTTGATGCTTATATCATTATTTTTCAGATAGTCACGCATCAGTTCTATCATTCCGTTTTTTTGTGGGCTATCTTTTCTTCTTGCCATAAAAATAACCTCCAAACTGAATAATTATATCTTACATCAGTTTAGAGGTCTACACAAACTTTAGGATACTCCCATTTGGAATTAGCATCCTAGCTAGTCCTAAAAATCGTCCGCACCCCTAATTGTGATTTTTATTGAAATAATTAGTGTTTCTTTAGTTGATACCCGAACCAAGATGTGGTGCTGCTGTAATGAATACAATAGTAGCTTAATCCTTAAACCTTAAGATATGTTTATAGGTATTTATGTTGCCAAAAATAATTTCTCAAAAAATTTCACATTAAAGTATTGATATATTCGAATATTTGAATATAATAATATATATGAATTATTGCAATGATTTATACTAAGGAGATTTAATAATTATGAGTTATCAGGATCTTATAACTTCAAAAGCCGAATTGCTTAAAGCCATTTCACACCCTATACGTCTGTGCCTTGTAAAAAAACTATCCGATCTGGAAAGTTGTAATGTTACATATTTCACCGAATGTATGGGTGTAAACCAATCCACGATCAGCCAACATCTGGCTAAACTTAGGGATATCGGTATAGTGGGCTGTATCAGAGACGGGCAAAATATAAACTACTACTTAAAGAATGAAGAAGTTAAAAAGATAGTGAAACTTATGTTTGAGGAGAATAAGAATGAGTAAAAAAATCATTATAGTCGGCGGTGTTGCAGGTGGTGCTACCGCACTGGCAAGACTCAGAAGACTGGATGAGTCTGCTGAGATAGTATTATTTGAAAAAGGGGAGTTTGTTTCATTTGCAAACTGCGGTCTTCCTTATTATCTGGGAGGAGTTATTAAGAATCGAGAGTCAATCTTTGTTACAAACATAGATTCTATAAAGGGTAAATACAATGTTGACATAAGAAACTTCTCTGAAGTGACCCAAATAGACAGAGAGCAAAAAAAGGTCAAGGTTAAAAATGTAAAAACCGGTGAAGAATATTTTGAAAGCTATGATAAACTTCTGCTTTCAACCGGTTCCTATCCTTTTGTTCCTCCTATGGAAGGTGTGGAAGCTGAAAATGTATTTACTCTGTGGAATGTAGCCGATGTAGATAAAATTTATAATTATATAAATAAATACCAGCCTAAGTCGGCCGTGATCGCAGGTGGCGGTTTTATCGGTATAGAAGTTGCGGAGAATCTCCTTGAAAAGGGCATTTCCGTTACTTTGGTAGAATTTCCGGACAGATCCTTCCCCCTCTTGATAAAGATATGGCTAAGATAGCGGAAAACCATATACAGGACAAGGGCATAAAGTTACTTCTTAATACCGGAGTAAAGTCAATACAAAAAAACGGCAAACAGGTAGAACTCAGTAACGGTGATATCATAGATACAGATATGACCTTACTTTCCATAGGAGTAAGACCTAACACGGTGTTGGCAAAGGATGCCGGACTTGAGCTTAACCAAAGAGGCGGAGTGATAGTCAATGATTTTATGCAAAGCAGTGACAAGGATATCTATACCATAGGTGATATGATAGAAGTCACAAATAAGGTAAACGATCTTAAGACCATGATACCGCTCGCAGGTCCTGCAAATAAGCAGGGTCGTGCTGTTGCGGCAAATATACTGGACTTAAAAAACGAGACTTATGAGGGCAGTATAGGAACCGGTATAGCCAAGGTTTGCGATCTTACTATCGCATCTACGGGTGAGAATGAAAAATCCCTTATAGCAAGAGGGCTTAAGATTTGGGAAGATTACGGAGTAAGTATAGTACATCCTATGTCTCATGCAGGTTATTACCCCGGTGCTAAGCCTATGACGATCAAGCTTATTTATTCAAATAAAGATGCACGGGTTCTCGGAGCACAGATAGTAGGTTATGAGGGCGTGGATAAAAGAATAGATACAATTGCAACAACTATACATTTTAAGGGAAGTATCTACGACCTTACAAAACTTGAACTTGCCTACGCACCGCCTTACTCTTCGGCAAAAGATCCTGTCAATATGGCAGCTTATGCGGCAAGTAACTCCTATGATGGCTTGAGTGAACCTATAAGTTATGAGGATTTCCTTGCCTCTAAAGACAAGTTTACTCTTTTGGATGTAAGGGAAGACATGGAAACCGCTGCCGGATCTATAGATAATTCCCTTAAGATACCGTTGACCAAACTAAGGCATAGACTGTCTGAGCTTGATAAGACTAAGACATATGTGACTTTTTGTGCAATAGGTTTAAGAGGTTATATAGCTGAACGAATATTAAAGCAGGAGGGGTATAAAGTAAGAAATCTTCTAGGCGGCTACAAAACTTATAATGACATAAACTATGTTCCCGGCAATAAAAAGGCACTTATTCAGGCAGAGCAGGATAAACTCCCACAGGAAAGTTCTTCTGCTTTGGAGCTTGATGTGTGCGGGCTTAGCTGCCCCGGTCCTATAGTAAGCGTAGCGAAAGAAATGGATAACTTAAAAGAAGGTCAGACCCTGCTGGTGACCGCCACAGATCCCGGTTTTTGCAACGATATAGAAAGCTGGTGTATCAATACCGGCAACACTCTCGTATCCAAAATCGATAAAAAAGGTATCTATAATGTCGTACTTAAGAAAGGAAGTTCTGAAGATCTTCCCAGGCCCTCTTGTAAGCAAAAAGAAAAGACTATGATAGTATTTGACGGGGATCTCGATAAGGCATTAGCTGCTTTTATAATAGCTACAGGAAGTGCCGCTATGGGCAATAAGGTGAATATGTTCTTTACTTTTTGGGGGCTTAATATACTCAGAAAATCCAACCCTCCTATAGTGAAAAAAGATATTATGTCTAAACTATTCGCAATAATGATGCCCAAGGGTTCCAAAAACTTACTCTTTCCAAAATGAATTTTGGAGGTATGGGTACTAAAATGATGAAGGATATCATGAAAAAGAAAGGTATAAGCTCTCTTGAGGAACTTATAGCTCAGGCTCAAAAAGCCGGGGTGAAGATGACAGCCTGTCAAATGTCCATGGATGTGATGGGGCTTAAAAAAGAGGAGCTTATAGACGGTATTGAAATAGGCGGCGTTGCCACTATGTTAAATGATAATGATAATTCCAATATGAATTTATTTATTTAAATATTTTCGACATAATACTATTAAAAATGGGTATTACATCACAGCCGATCCACTGTTATGATGTGATGCCCGTTTTTTCGGTATTAAAGGCTACTTTCAAGAATACTATAACTAGGCTATCCTTTTGTTTCACAGTATATATGCAGCTGTTTTGACCCTCTTTAGTATCTAATTCAATAAATTGCATCAAACTATAACAGTCTACTTACTTTCTCATACAATATTTTTCTTCAAACTATTGACTTTTTGCTTGTTGTGTTGTAAAATGTCACTCGTTCGCAGGTGTAGTTCAATGGTAGAACATCAGCCTTCCAAGCTGAATACGTGGGTTCGATTCCCATCACCTGCTTTTTTTGTGTTTAAAAATCTTATCTTTAATATTATTTTCTTAGTCTTGCCTTTATTTTAATTTTACTTTGCCTATATTATGTAAACCATAAGTTGGATTTTTATTAAAATCTTGCCTAAACACTCCCTAAGATGATATACTTTTCTTTTAACAGAAGATATTTCTTCAAAACTAATATTTATAGGAGGACAAAAAATGTTATCAAAAACCATTAAAACTATATTGTCAGGTTCTAAACTTCCACTTACTTTTATAGGAGGTGTGGCATTCGGAACTCTCGGATTAAAAGTTTTAGCAAGTAAGGAGGCTAAAAAGTTTTATGCCAAGACTATAGCAACAGGATATAAGGCTAAGGACAGTATTGACGAAACTATTTCCAATATAAAGCAACACGCAGATGATGTTTTAGCAGATGCCGGTGATATATACGAAGCGGAGAAAAAAGAAGCGGATCTTGATTTCGTAGAAGGCAAATAATATGACATTTAATATTTTACACCGAAGCAGCAAGCGTTTCAGAGTACGAGCTTCTTTTAGATGCACTGTTTATGTGCAGGAATATCTTGTAAAGCTTGCTGCGGATTTTCACAAGATCAAACATATACATTTTTATAATGATATGTTCAGCTTTGCAATTATAATTGATGAAGAAGGCAGTCAAGAGGTCAAAGATTTTTTAAATGCTGTCAATAAGGATGTGATCAGGGAAAAATATCTCTTGCCCCCGATAAAACCTTATGACACACCATATTCTATCGTTTCAAATGCTCTTATAAAGAGAACGCTTTTTAAGCTGTTGTTACCTGCTCCGATAAAAATATTTGTAACCGTTTACCGTTCTTTAGCATATATCAAAGAGGCTTTTTCTTCTTTAATAAAAGGACAGCTAAGCATGGAGACCTTGGACGGCAGTGCAATAGCCATATCCGTATTTACCAAACAGTTCGGTATGGCAAGCTCTATAATGTTTATGCTGGAACTGGGTGAGCAGTTAAGCCACTGGTCACAGAAAAAATCTTTCGAAGATCTTGAGAAAAGCCTTGAAAATAAAAATAAGGAAGTCTGGGTATTAAGAAACGGCGAGAGTACACAGATCAATTGCTCAGATATAGAACTTAACGATACGGTTATAGTATCTGAGGGCAATGAGATACTTTTTGACGGCAGGATCATCAAGGGAAGAGGCAGTGTAAATGAAAGCTCCATCACCGGTGAGGCTTTCCCTATTGATAAAAAAGTAGGTGACCTGGTTTATTCCAATACTATTTTGGAAAGCGGCGAGATACATATAAGTGTATCAAATGTCAAGGCAAATGCCCGTGTATATCAATTGATCGATCTGATGAAAAAAGCCGATCTGTTAAATGAGACCAGGCAATATCAGTTCATCTTGGCTGCTGATAAATTAGTTAAATATAACTTTTTAGGTGCGGCTTTGACCTACCTTTTTACGTTTTCATTCAGCAAAGCCATATCATTTTTATTGGTAGACTATTCTTGTGCACTGAAGTTATCGACTCCGGTCGCATACCTTTCAGCGATACAAAAACTTATAGATAAGGAAATAGTTGTAAAATCCGCATCTTCACTTGACATTTTTAATAATATAGATACATTTATATTTGACAAGACAGGAACTATTACAAAATCTAATCCTGAGATCCATAAGATAATTACTTTTTATGACTATACACAAGAAGAAGTTTTAAAAATAGGAGCCTGCCTGGAAGAGCATATATATCATCCTGTAGCTACCGCAGTAGTCAGCAAGGCACAGGAATCCGGTATTGATCACCCTGAGATGCATTCAAAGCTTTATCATATAGCTTCCAAAGGTATCATATCCAACATTTCCGGTGAAAAGGTGGTTATAAGCAACCTTACATTACTGGAGGAAGAGGGAGTGAAGATCTCCGAGGAACAAAGACAGGCTATAGATAAATATACAGATAACTATAACTTACTTTATCTTGGATATAAAGACAGATTAATAGCAATTTTGTATAGATATACGTTTAAGAGACGAAACACCTGCTGTATTAGATACATTAAAACAAAGAGGTAAAGAGCTTATACTTTTGACCGGAGATACAAAACAGAGAACGCTTAACACAGTTGAAGGTCTGCCATTTGATGAAGTACTTACGGAAATGACCCCAAGTACCAAATATGAATATATTATTGCAAAAAAACAAAGCGGTAAGAAGGTACTTATGGTAGGAGACGGACTCAATGACTCTGCCGCCCTCTCCGCTTCCGATATCAGTGTATCAATGGGTGAGGGAGCCGATCTTTCAAAACAAGTCAGCGATATTCTCTTACTATCCGACTCATTGGCATCTTTGCTTGATATTGATAACATGGCACACAAGCTGAATAAAAAAGTCAATGCAAATGTAAGCTCTGCCGTAACGGTCAACACCTCTCTTATTGTTATGGGGCTGCTTGGCCTTATGCCGGGAAATGTAATGTCTTTTTTACATAACCTCACAACTTTTTCTATAGTTTTGACAAGTTTTAATATAAAAGAGTAGTTGGCAGTATAAACAATTAAACACTCCCTATTTCAATCATACCCCGGTACTGTTAATAAAGTTTCGACAAATTTACTACAGACTGCACTAGGGACATCCTCGTCTGTAAAATTTGTAACTCACTTTATTAACAGTACTAAGGGCTAAAAAGATTGAAATAGGGAGTGTTTCTTTAATCGCCAACCGACCGGAAATAGCTGTATAAAGGATTGGTGGTAGATAACCGTTAAACTATCTTGCCAAAAGACAATCTGAGACCGCCGGTACTTGCTTTATCAAGCCGTGAGGCGAAGATAAAGCTTAGTACCGCTGCGAGGCGAGGTTGGCAAGAGCCTGTCCAAGGCAAGATATGTTTGTAACGGTTTATGTGTTTAAATTATATATTTTTTATCACTTCCGTAACCAAGCCCTTAAACTGACTTGATACCTTATCAGCCACTTCCTTTACTTCCACATGATCGAGCTTCTTTTCACTAAGTCCGGTAGCAAAGTTGGTTATGCAGGAGATAGCCGCTACTTCCATACCCATATGTGCCGCTGCCATAGCCTCACATGCGGTACTCATACCCACGGCATCTGCTCCGAGCAGTTTATACATTCTTATTTCCGCCGCACTTTCATAGTTCGGACCGCTACACTGAAGATAAACTCCCTCTTTCAGATCTATATCGAATTTTTTTGCAGCTTCCTTTATCACATTTACGCATCTTTTAGAATATATTTCACTCATATCCGGAAATCTTGTTCCGAGTTCGTCAAGATTAGGTCCTATAAGAGGACTTCTTACAAAACTGCTGATATGATCCGTCAAGATCATAAAATCCCCGGGCTTAAAGTTCGGGTTTATACCGCCGGCAGCATTGCTTAGTATCAGTTTCTTTGCTCCCAGCTTAGACATGATCCTTATGGGAAGCACCACATCAGTCATGTCATAACCCTCATAGTAATGCACTCTTCCCTGCATTATGATCACCGGAACTTTACCTATATAGGCACAGATGAATCTACCCTCGTGTCCGCTTACGGTGGACACAGGAAAGCCCTTGATATCATTATATGACAGGCTTTCAACTATTTCTATATCCTCAGCATAAGTACCGAGTCCGGAACCGAGCACCAAAGCCACTTCCGGCTTAAAACTAAGCTTTTTACTTACCTCATTAAAACAGGTATCAAGTTTTTCTTTAATAGACAACATATCTTCTCCCACTGTAATAATGTCGTAATCAATATTTGACTACCTGGTTGATTAGTTCCCATAGCTTCGATAACAGAAAAATCTTTCTTCTCTCATCTTATACTACCTTATTAATATTATATAAAGCATCCAGCCTTATACTTATATAAATAAAAGGAGCTGAAAATATACCTACAGCTCCTTTTTATTATTTTAACTCATTTCAACCTTGCCGGTTCATTTTTCTCAAAATTACTGTAACCCTATAACTTACATCCTTTAAGTGTGTACTGCTACACTGCACTTTTTATGCATACCGTAAGTTAAGCAAAAAGGTATCCGGCACTGTTATTCAACAAAGCACTTTCCTCTCACTGCAGCTTGCCGCAAGGAAGATTTCGGTTTTCGCTTTATCATTAAACAAAATACTTATTTATACAGGTATTACCCTATTTTATTTAATAAGCCGTGTTTTATATTGTCATCGGCAAAAGCTACGTTGGCGGCATTTATCATAAAGCCCTTTAGAGTTTCCTCATCAAGTGCGAATTCATTTGCCACGAACTCAAGTTCCTTGTCCATAGTGCTGTTACTTACTATCCTGTTGTCCGTATTGATAGTTACCAAAAGTCCGGCTTTTATGAATTCTTTTAAAGGATATGAGCTTATATTATCAACAGCCTTTGTTTGTAAGTTGCTGATCGGGCACATTTCTATGCCTATCCTCTTATCCTTGCAAAGCTTTATGGCATCCTTTTGTCCGCTTAAGGCTATCCCGTGTCCTATCCTCGAAGCTCCCGCCTCCACGCTTAAAACTACATTTCTTACATCCCTGCACTCTCCCGCATGTATAGTAAACGGATATCCCATGCTTCTCGCTTTTTTGAACAGATCCATGAACAGATCCATAGGATACTTTGATTCGTCTCCCGCAAGATCCAAAGCATTAAGACCGTATCCAAGATAATCTCTTATCTCGGAAAACATTCTCAGACTTTTCTCGGGATCGTGATGTCTCATAGCACAGGCTATAAGTCCCACATCTGTTCCTGTAAGCTCCTTGCCCTCTTTTAACCCTTCTATCACCGCTTCCATTATGTCTCTTGTCCTAAGACTTTCACTGACCGAAAGCAGTGGAGCGAACCTTACTTCCGCATATATCACATTGTCGGCTTGTAAGTTTAATACGAAATCTTTTGCCGCCTTCTTAAATGCCGAATAGCTTGTAAGTGCACTTAAGGGCAGATCGAACTTTTGCAAATATTCGGTAAGGCTTGTGCAATCCCCGGATACGCTAAGCAAAGATCCGTCAACTTCTCTTCCTAAAAGTTCTTCCATCGTAGCCTTGGATATAGATCCGTCCAAATGACAATGTAACTCGATTTTGGGTAATTTTTTAATATGATCCATATATTTATTCTACTGAGTCTATCTCTACTACTTCTGTATTGATATCGGTAACATTGTCACCTATAGCTTCATCATTGGAGATAACCACACTTCCGCTCTTTAAGCTTTCATATAATTTATCATAATCATCCTTTGTGAAGTTCTTGAACTTGGCATTATCCAAAGCAAGTCCTATACCAAGATCGCTTGCTGTAAGTATTACCTTGGTTCCGCCCGGGAATTTCCGTCATAGAACTCTGCTATAGAATTGTATACGGAATCCTGAAGGTTCTTGGTAGCTGATGTTATAACAGTAGGTGACTCTGCTGACTGGTCTACGTCAACTCCTATAACAACCTTTCCTGCCGCTTCCGCAGCCTTCATAACTGAGTTTCCTACAGCTCCTCCGCAGGCAAATATACATTCAACACCTTCATTGTACCATGAAGCTGCCTTTGTCTGGTTTTCAGGGCTTGCATCAAAGTTTCCCACATAGGTGTACTTAACCTTAACTTCACCCTTGGCAAGTCCCAATTCCTTAGCTGCCGCATCCGCACCCTGTACATATCCGTAACCGAATCTTACAACTGCCGGAACCGCTATTCCGCCCATGAAACCTAAACTCTTATAACCTTCTTTTACCGCTGCATAACCTGCAAGATAACCTGCCTGCTCTTCAGCATAGAAGATAGCATGTGCGTTTGAACCGATCTGAGCCTCATCGCCCTTCTTAGGCTCTGCGTCTATTGTAACGAATTTTACATCAGGGTATTTTGTCTGTGCTTCATATACCGGTGCTTCGAATAAGAATCCCGGTGTTACGATAAGCTTGGCACCGCCCTTGACAGCAAGGTCTATAGCATCAAGGCAGGCAGCATCCGACTTTTCAGCCGGCTTATAATACTTATGGGTAATATTATGCTCTGTTGCATACTTATCAAGCCCCCTCCCATGAACCCTGGTTAAATGACTTATCGTCTATAGTTCCTACATCTGTGATAAGTGCAAGCTCATAACCTGAAGCAGACTCCTCACTTGCTGCGGTTTCACTTCCTGAGTCCGCTACAGACTCAGCCGCCTGACTTGCATCGGCAGCCGCTGAAGTTTCAGCGGTCGGCTTTGCACAGGCTGAAAGTAAAGACACTGCCAAAGCTGACATCATTAATACACTTGTTAATTTTCTCATAATAGATCCTCCTTATTATTTGATCTCCCAAATTTTTTTATATCTTACATGCTTACATATTTAATTCTACCATTAATTAAGGTATAAGCAAATAGATAATTCTTTATAAACCTATGAAAATTATTTAATTCCCTTGACCATCTCGATCAATTCACTTTCGGGCATGGCTTTGCTTAGTGAAAAAGAATAATTATAGTCTGTGTTCTTCCATGTCGCAAGGTTCACACTGCCCTCTTCGCTGCCCCAAACCGTTACCTGTACACCTTCGGCATCCACTTCATTATGATAACTGTACTGATTGGGGTCACAGCTTATCGTGTTATCTTTTGTATTGTTGGACTTTCTTATAGTTATACTGTTTTCAGCACTGCTGTCATCATAGATGACCTGTATCATCTCGTTCTTGACCGCCTGTATATATCTGTTCTCATAGCCTTCTATCTTCTCGGGTGCGACAAATTCAAAGCCGGCAAGCTTAGCGGCATCTTCCAAAGTATTAAAATCTTCGAATATACCCACTTCATTCTCACCCCCGGAATTGGTCGAACCATCCTGATTGATGGCTTCCACACTGCCGGTTTCAGCTTGGCTTTCCTGAACCGTACTTTGTGAAGCTGCGGTAGTTTCCTCGCTTTTATTTGAACATGCAGACATAATTGATACGCTTAAAAATAATGCTGTTATAAATATATATCTTTTCTTCATCCAATTACTCCTTATATGAATTTATTGCAATAATTTTCCTATAGAAGAACTGCCTATTCTCTCACAGCCCATATCTATAAACTCCTCCATATCTTCGAGAGTTCTTATCCCTCCGGCTGCCTTTATCTTAACGTCTTTAGATATGTGCTTTTTGAAAAGCTCTATATCTTCTTTTTTCGCACCCGAAGTTCCGAAACCTGTAGAAGTCTTTATAAAATCAGCTCCGGCTTTACTTACAGCTTCACAGAGTTTTATCTTCTCTTCTTCAGTAAGATAGCAACACTCTATTATAACTTTTAGGATCTTTCCTCCCACCAGCTCTTTCAATTCCCTTATCTCGGCTTCTACTTTACCGAACTCTTTGTTCTTTACATCACAAAGATTTACTACCATGTCTATCTCCACCGCACCGTCTTCCAAAGCCTTCCTTGTTTCGGCTTTTTTAGCTTCGGTACAGGCATAGCCCAAAGGAAATCCCACTACCGTACAGATACTGAGCTCTTTTCCGTATTTATCATTTACATACTTTATATAATGAGGAGGTATGCATACTGAAGCGGTCTTATACCTTACAGCCTCCTCACATAATTTATCAATGTCCGCAAGGCACGTATCAGCCTTAAGAACAGTATGGTCCACATGTGAACATATCTTTTTAATATCCATTTTTATCTCCGTTCCGCCGCTTGATCACGGCATAGGCAGCAAGAAAATATTATCCGCTATATGCCCCGGTCTGCTACATAAATATCGGGCAAATATCTTCGACATTTTATATATGCAATGATCTGCTACATAAATATCGGGCAAATATTTTACATCCGATCCGATCTCGGGCATCTTTTTACACGAACAATAAAGCTGCCTTTATTCTAATACCTTTCCACTCCTTGACTGCTTACCTTTGCAAGTATAAGAGGGCTTACATTTACTTCGTTTTCACTAAATTCAAGTCCGGATAAGAATTTTTCAGCCGCCTCGGCAAATAAGTCTTCATTATCCGCATACATTATACAAAGCACATCAGATTCATTAACATGATCTTTTGTTTTTTTGATCAGTTTTATACCCGCACTGTAGTCTATACTGTCTTCTTTAGTCTTTCTTCCGGCTCCCAGAAGACTTGACGCTATACCTATGGTCTCGGTATCCATGTGGGAAATATAGCCTGCTTTTTCGCTTTTTAACTCAAAGCTAAACTTCGGTTTTTTGAATTTTTCGGTATTCTTTATCACCTCTGTATCTCCACCTTGTGCGGCTACCATTTCTATCAGTTTATCAAGTGCCTTGCCGGAACTAAGCGCCTCTTCCACCACCCGGAAACATTCTTTTATGTTCTTATCAAGCCCGAGATGAAGCATGTTGGCGGCAAGCTCCTTACTTACTTCAAGAAGGTCTTTAGGACCTTTATTTTTTAATACTTCGACAGCCTCTATGACTTCAAGGCTGTTACCTATATTGTTGCCCAAAGGTATGTCCATATCGGTGATCACGGCAAGAGTCTTCCTGCCGGCATGCTCTCCTATATCGACCATTTCCTCGGCAAGTGCCACAGCATCGTCAAGAGTTTTCATAAATGCTCCGCTTCCGCACTTTACGTCAAGCACTATGCAGTCACTTCCCGCCGCAAGCTTCTTGCTCATGATAGAAGCGGCTATGAGGGAAATATTATCGACTGTAGCCGTAACGTCCCTAAGTGCATAGAGTTTTTTGTCCGCAGGTGCAAGATTACCGGACTGTCCCACTACGGCTATTCCGGTCTTTCTTACAATATCAAAAAACTCTTCCTTGCTAAAAGCTGTTCTTAAATTAGGGATTGACTCAAGTTTATCCACCGTACCTCCGGTGTGCCCAAGTCCCCTACCTGACATCTTTGCTACCTTGCAGCCACAGGCTGCAACTATTGGTGCAACTATAAGTGTGGTCTTATCTCCTACACCGCCGGTAGAGTGCTTGTCTACCTTCACTCCTTCTATGGAAGACAGATCCACCATATCTCCGGAGTGTGCAGCTGCCAGAGTCAAAGCAGCGGTTTCTTTTTTATCCATACCTCTAAAATACACTGCCATAAGAAAGGCTGACATTTGATAATCGGGTATCTCACCGGATACATATCCGGATACTATATAGTCTATCTCTTCTTTGAAAGTGCGACGGCATTTCTTTTTTTCATGATCAGATCATACATTCTCATAATATTTACCCCTATCTGCTTGACTTATCGTAAGGTATACCCTCAGCCTTAGGTGCCTGTGAACTCTTTGAAGAGAACATAAGTACTATAAGTGTAACTATATAAGGAAACATCTTATAAAATTCGCTCGGTATAGATAAGTCTTTTAATACCGGTATTGATGAATAAGCACTTGCCAGAGTCTTCATGATCGCAAAGAAAAAGGCTGCGAAGAAGATCTTGTTGCTTCTCCATTGACCGAATATAAGTACCGCAAGTGCAAGGAAACCGTAACCTGCCACGGTACCGTTAAAGTTAGTTGAGGTAGGAACTACGAATACCAGTCCTCCTATACCGGCAAGCACACCTGAGATAATAACTCCCGCATACCTTATCCTGTATACATTGACTCCGACAGAATCGGCAGCTCCCGGATGCTCTCCGCAGGCTCTAAGCCTTAGTCCGAATCTCGTATACTTTATTACAAAGGCTGCAAGTGCAAATATCAAAAGCCCTATATAGGTGGTAATGTATGCCTTCTTAAAAAACATATCTCCTATCACCGGTATCGAAGAAAGTACAGGTACGGCATCTATACGGAAGGTATCCGTAAATTGTACCTGCTGTATTTTTTGTATCATTCTGGCTGTAAATATTACAAAGGCGGGGGCGAACATATTAAGTGCCGTACCGCTTATGGTCTGATCCGCCTTCATATTAATAGCCGCAAAGGCATGAAGTAAGGAAAAAAGTCCTCCGCTTATGCCTGCTATAAGTATGGCAAGCAGCAAAAGCCCCTGACCACTCATGCTTTTTTGAAATATATTTATAAAGAAGATACCGCAAAAAGCTCCTATTACCATGATACCCTCAAGTGCTATGTTGATAACACCGCTTCGCTCGGAGTACATACCGCCTGTAGCCACTATAAGCAAAGGTATAGCAAAAAACATGGTTTGTTGAACGATAAAGCTTAAAATCTCCATACTATACCTCCTCTTTCTTTATATTAGCGTGTTTTTCGGGTCTCTTTTTATTTTTAATAAAATTATATATCAAATGTTTGAATAACAAGGATAAAGCTCCGCAATATACTATAGCTGCTATGATCATATCTATTACTTCCGGGGCAAAATCAAAAAGCTGCATGTTATATCCGCCCACCGTTATATGGGCTACGAAAAGTCCGGCAAAAAGTATGCCTATAGGACTTGAGAGTCCAAGCAAGGCTACAGATATTCCGCTAAATCCTTCAGGTGCTATTATATCAAGCACCTGTAAATATTTTCCGGAATTTGCCAGGTATAAAAGTGCTCCTCCGAGTCCCGCAAGTCCTCCGGCTATAAGCATTGACAGGATTATATTCTTCTTTGCGTTTATTCCCGCATATCTGCTCGCAAAACTGTTCTGACCGCAGGCTTTAAGTTCGTAACCGAATACCGTCTTGTTAAGCAATATATGTATAACTATAACGGAAAGTATCGCTATCAGAATACCTACGTTAATGCTTGTACCCGGGAATATTTTATCGAGTCCCGCTTTGCTTAGATTAGCTGTTGCCATGACCGCCTTGGATTGGTTCTTGACCCTGTCATATACGGAATTTTTTATCATTATATTTACCGCATACATTCCGATATAATTCATCATAATAGATGAGATAACTTCGTTAACATTGAAAAATGCTTTTAAGAATCCCGGAATAAATGCCCATGCGGCTCCTGCCAATGTTGCACAGATAAGTGCAAGTAAACAATGCAAAAATGCCGACTCTATAGGAAGCTTAACTCCTACCCATATCGCTGCAAATGCTCCCATGGTAAACTGTCCGGATGCTCCTATGTTGAAAAGTCCGGTCTTAAATGCGAACCCTACCGAAAGTCCGGTCATGATTATGGGTGTTGCTATATACAGCACCTGACCTATGCCTTTGATACCATCTGTAAATCCGCCCTGCACTATCATAGCAAAACCTCCAAGTGCATGACTCGGCTTACTTACAAGCAAGATCAAAAGTCCGAAAAGCAGTCCGCAGATAATTGCAAGTATTGATGACATAAAGCTTATTTTGTTCTCATCCGATAAATTAAATATATTCTTAAACTTCATATCCCTTACCTCGCTTAGCTCCTGACATATAAAGTCCGAGTTCTTCTACAGTTGTCTCACCGGGAAGTACATTTGCCACAATCTCTCCCTCATACATTACCAAAATTCTGTCGCTCACATTCATAACTTCATCAAGTTCAAGTGAGAATAAAAGTACAGCCTTGTTGTTGTCCCTTTGTTTTATAAGTCTTTTGTGTATATATTCTATGGCACCTACGTCCAGTCCTCTTATCGGCTGCACAGCTATGACTATATCCGGATCTCTGTCAAGTTCTCTGGCTATAATAGCCTTTTGCTGATTACCTCCCGACATAGATCTTGCGGTACTGGTCTCTCCCTTACTTGAGCGTATGTCGAATTTCTATCAGCTCTTTGGCATACTTTCTTATTTCAGCAAATTTAAGAAAACCGTTTTTTTGAAATCTGTCGCTGTAATAGCTTTGCAGCACCAGATTCTCCTCCAGAGTATAGTCAAGTACCAGTCCGTCCTTATGTCTGTCTTCCGGAATATGTGCCATACCTGCCAAGGTTCTTTCTCTTATGCTATTCTTGGTTATATCTTTGTCATTAAGATATATATGCCCCGAAGCGGACGGTGCAAGACCTGTAAGTGCGTAAGCAAGCTCCGACTGACCGTTGCCGTCTATACCTGCTATGCACAGTATCTCTCCTGCTTTTACTTCGAATGAAGCGTTCTTTACGGAAAGTTTTCCCTTGTGCTTTGAGTCTACATTCAAGTTTTCAACTTTCAATATGTCGGCTCCCGGAGTGAGTTCCTTTTTATCCAAAATAAAACTCACCTTCCTTCCGACCATCAGTTCGGACATGTCTTCCTTGGATATCTTATCCACATCAACTGTCCCAACGCTTTTTCCTTTTCTTAAGACTGTAAGCCTGTCAGCTACTTTTTTTATTTCATTTAATTTGTGAGTTATGAATATAATAGACTTGCCCTCGTCAACAAGCTGCTTCATTATCTTCATAAGCTCATCTATTTCCTGAGGTGTAAGTACTGCTGTCGGCTCGTCAAATATAAGTATGTCGTTATCGCAAAACAGCATTTTAAGTATCTCGACCCTTTGCTGCATACCTACCGTTATATCAGATATATAAGCATCCAGATCTATTTTTAGTTTATATTGCTCGCTTAATTTGAGCAGTTTTTCTCTTGCACCCTTCATTTGCAATACCGAAAATTTGGTAGTTTCTCTGCCAAGTACTATGTTTTCAAGTATCGTGAAGTTATGAACAAGTTTAAAATGCTGATGTACCATACCTATACCCAAGGCATTGGCATCGTTAGGATTGAGTATGTCAACTTTTTTGCCGTTTATTTTGATCTCGCCTTCTTCCGCCCGGTATAATCCGAAAAGCACACTCATAAGTGTGGACTTGCCCGCACCGTTTTCTCCGAGCAGGGCGTGTATCTCGCCTTTTCTCACCTTTAGCGTTACATCATCATTTGCCTTAAAATCACCGAATTTTGGTGATATGGTTCATCTCTATGACATGATCCACAGCAGACCTCCTATAAATAGTATGAATAGTTATATACTTTCTTTTATTACTTTCATGAGCCCTTCGCAACCACGCACTATATCTTCATACGTCACATCGAATCTTCTTGTATACCACGGGTCGCTTATATCTTCCTTGCTGCCTGCAAATTCCAGAAGTTTCTTTATCTTTCCTTCCTTTACGCTCCTTTCGGTAATTCTTTCTATGTTTCTTACGTTCATATCGTCCATAGCTATTATATAATCATAATCGTTATATTCAGACTTTTCAAGCTGCTTTGCTCTCTTACCCGCACAGCCTATGCCATGTTTTTCAAGCTCCTGCTTAGTCTTAGGATAGACCGGGCTTCCGATTTCTTCTGTGGAAGTTGCTCTTGATGCTACTTCTACTTTATCCGAAAGATTTTCTTTTTGTAACATGTCCTTGAGTATAAATTCCGCCATGGGGCTTCTGCAAATGTTGCCGTGGCAGATAAAAAGTACGCTTGTTTTCATTTTTCTCCTCCTAAAATGCCCTATTTTGCCCTAATTTGCGTGGGTTTGCCCAGTCTGTAAAATGGGGTTAAACCTACAGATATTTTGGCTGATCTGCAAAACAAGGCAAATCGTGGCAAAATGTAATAGTCATTAGTAGTCAAATAGTAGTCAATGATAGAGGGGTTGACTACTCACCTTTTAACGGTAGTATCGTTAAAGGGGTTTCAAATTCAGGGTTATCGTTAAAAGGTATGAACCAATGTTTTTATTTTACCAAATAAAGATACGTTTGATAAGACTTAATACAGAAAAACAGGCGGCATTTTACTTTGCCACCTGCATAAAGTTATATGAAAATGTAGTTATCTTTGATTGGGAAATTAGTCGGTTATCAGGCTTCATATTATCTAATCCCTTGATTTGCTTGACTTTCAGATAAAACGATGTTGTGTAGGTTTAGGAACAGGAAGGAAATTTTTCACATACTCAAAATTCCAACCGCTAGTACACCGATTGATATTCCATATAGGATACCAATCACCAGGTCACTGATGTTAGTTATCTGATTTAAAATTATTGCCAGCACTAGAAACATCATTCCTATTGACACATATTTATTTTTATTTAGCTTCATATATTTTCTCCCCAACAAATTCTAAGTTGTTATTGTACCAAGTCGCTTACACAGCAGCTAGGCTAAGTATAATTAATTTTCTACTTTTCCGCAATAACAGCAGTTTGAAAATTATTTTGTATTATTGAGATATACCACTATCACATAAACAAACACAATTCCTCAACCACAATGTTTATTTTAACATCTTATATCATCTAAAATCCATTCCCCATCGACTATTTTTGGCAACGAAAGATTACGATAATTAATAAATCCACTCTTTCCTGACAATCCGGCTCTTTTTATCGCTTTTTCAAGTAAAATCCCCCGGGCGAATTCGCCCGGGGACCGTTCTTCTTAACTTAGAATATTCTCCAACCTACTATGAAGTTTCTTTGCCACCATCCTCCAAGGGATCTTTGCACAACTCTTCCGTTAGATGATGAAGCGTCTATTATCTGACCGCCGCCGGCTACCAGACCTACGTGTCCGCTGACTACTATGATATCTCCTGCCTGTAGATCCGAGAAGTTGCTTACTCTGGTATATCTTCCCGGGTTTCTCCAACCTGAGCTGGTCATGTAAGACTGGCTTACACCGGAATTATTAAGACACCAGTATATAAATCCCGAACAGTCGAAAGCATTGGGACCTTTTGCACCCCATACATAAGGGCTTCCTACCTTGGATGAAGCTACGGATATAAGGTTTCCTACGCTTCCTCCGCCTGAGTATATAGGTCCTGTGGCACCTCCGCCACCGCCGCCACCGCCGCCGCCGGCGTTTCCTCCGCCCGCATTACCGCCTCCGGCATTGCCGTTCCTGCCGTTATTTTGTCTTGCGGTCGTACTTGGAAGAGGTCTTAAGACATCCTCGGAAGTAAGTTTTGCTATGGTGACCGCTCCTACAGATCCGTCGGAATCAAGTCCGTTCCTGCTTTGGAACGCTTTGACCGCATTCTGTGTTGACTCTCCGAAATATCCGGTTATATTGTCAGGATGCAAATATCCCCACTTCGCAAGCATCTTTTGAATATTGTGTACCTGATCACTTTGATCTCCGACTCCCAGTCCGTTAGGTTTTGCATCAGCCGATAAAATAGCCATCCTTGTGGAAGGTCCTATATATCCGTCCACGACCTGGTCGTTCTTTGACTGGAACTGCTTTACCGCAAGACTCGTATCGAGTCCGTAGCTTCCGTCCGGTGTACTGGTCATGTATCCGAGTTCAAAAAGCCTTTTTTGAATCGCCATCACCACATCGCTCTTTTCACCGTATGCAAGCATATTAGGCTTGATATCTTCTGAATATATAAGGTTAAGTGTCTTTATACCCACCTTACCGTCTTGATCGAGGCTATTGATCTCCTGCAACTTTGATACGGCATCCTTTGTCTTTTCATCGTAAGTACCGGTGACCTGTCCTTGCTCTGCAAGGTATCCCAGCTCGTAAAGTCTTGATTGAATACGCTCTATGTCGGTACCCACATCTCCTTCTTGTGCCGCATAAAACTTGGCATCATCCGCCATAAGTATCTCAAGCGTACCCGTACCTATGATACCGTCCTGCGGAAGCTTGTTCTGTCTTTGGAAGACCTTTACAGCAGCTATGGTCACATCTCCGTAATAATCCGTAGGCTCGTCATTCTCCATGAAGCCGAGTCTCATAAGTCTTTCCTGTATCCTATGAACTATAGGGTGTTTTGTTCCGGATCTTATAACATCGGGAACCGGCTCTGTAGTTGCCACATCGACAGACAGTGACGGGAACGGTGCTCCTATCGCAGCTGCCGGAACTATATCCACCTGTGCGTTGCTATCCGTTGCGATATCACCCTCCGACACTTCACTTGTCTCGGATACCGCTGTCTTTTTATTTGTTGACACCATAGCTCTTACCCATACTACGGAAAGCAGGGCTATGATGACTGTAGGTACTGCCACCATGATAAGCTTACTCTTATCCCAATTTTTAAAAAAATTATTTCCTTCTTTCTTATCTCTTGCCATATTTTCTACCTGATATTTCCTAAAGTTTACTTAAACGATCGCTTAAAACTACAAAATCCTCTAAACTAAGAGTCTCGCCTCTTACACGTTCATCAAATCCCGAATCCCTTATGGCTTTGGCGATGACCTCTTTTGTAAATGTAATACCCGACGCATTGTTAAGACTGTTTTGCAATGTCTTTCTTCGCTGATTAAAGAAGCCCTGATAAGTGCAAACATGAGTTTTTCATCTTTCGGCTCTACCGGCGCCTTCTCATGTAATTTTAATCTTATGACCGCAGACGACACCGAAGGTCTCGGAATAAATGAATTCGAAGGCACATTAGCTACTATCACGGCATCCGTATAGTAAGCCACCGCCAATGATATCGCACCGTATTCTTTTGTGCCGGGCTTTGCAATAAGCCTTTGCGCAACTTCCTTTTGTATCATCACGGTTATGCTATCAAGCTTTAATTTTCTTTCAAGCAGATCCATAATTATTGGGGTCGTTATATAGTAGGGAAGGTTTGCCACTACCTTTACTCTTTTTCCCTCAGCCTCTTTTTTTATAAGTGCTTCCAGATCGACTTTTAATACGTCTTCATTTAATAATACTACATTTTCATAAGCAAATAAAGTCTTTGCAAGTATCGGCATCAAATTTTTATCTATTTCTATTGCTATAAGTTTATGAGCCTTTTCAGCTATACGCTGACTGAGTACTCCTATACCCGGACCTATCTCTATGACCACATCTTCTTCGCTTATATCCGCAGCACTTATGATCTTATCAAGTACATGAGAGTCTATAAGGAAATTTTGCCCGTATTTTTTCTGAAATACGAATCCGTGTTCCTTTATGATATCTATAGTGTCCGATGCTTTTTCTATTCTGCCCTTCATTCACACCTACCTTAATTTAGGATACAATCTATGTGCATTTTCAGAAGTCTTTTCTATGACATATTCGGGACTGAATGCCTTTATATCCGATATGGCATTAACTATGTACGGTATATATGAAGACTCGTTTCTCTTCCCCCTGAAAGGTACGGGGGAAAGATAAGGACAATCCGTCTCCAAAACCATACTTTCCATCGGAAGATATTCGATAACTTCCTTTAATTTGGGAGCATTTTTATATGTAGCCACTCCTCCTATACCGAAGAAAAAACCGAGTTTTAAGTATTCCTTTGCCATTTCAAGGCTGTAAGAATAACAATGCATTACTATATTAAGATCTTTGGCATAAGCTTTTAATATGTCAAAGCTGTCTTTTGCGGCATCCCTTGAGTGTATAACCGCAGTAAGCCCAAGTTCCTTCGCAAGGTCCAATTGACTTACAAAATCTTCTTTTTGTTTTTCCTTATACTCGGTACTCCAGTAATAATCCAGACCTATCTCCGCTATGGCAACCACCTTATCATGTTTTGCCAGATTTTTAAGTTGCTCTATATAATCACCTTCAGACTCATGCACATTTGACGGATGTACTCCCACTGTAGCATATATATAGTCGTATTTGTCCGCCAAGGCTATACACTCTTTTGAGCTTTCTATATCTACAGCTATATTGACAATCCTGTCTATACCTTTACCGGGCAATCCGGCAAGCAGTTCGTCCCTGTCTTCATCAAATGCCTCATCATTGTAATGACTGTGTGTATCTATGATCCCCATAAAACTTTCCTTCCGAAACTTATTAAACTATTTTACAACATGTGGTCACGATCTGTCAGATCCATATACCGTTCCAACTTATCAAAGCGATGTATAAAAACATTATCACTTATATAAACCTCTCTTCCCGGTGAATAGATCTTATAAACAGTTTTCTTGATCAAGGAATTCACGGTAACATGTGCAACATGAACTTACTGATAAAGACTCATTAAATATGCGCTTATATTGCTGTTGATAATATACAGTAACAATAAATGTCCCGGATAAAACACGTAAAACAAATATTTAAGTCCCTTACCCTTTTTACCGTTATAAAAGTACGTGATCGCCGCTCCCACTACAGCCATATCCAAGAACAAAACCGCAGTCGCACAAAACTTTACCCAGAATTTTTCCTTAAATAAATAATATACCGCTATTATTATAACACCTATATGTGAATAATCTGTTTTCAAAAACCATGCAATTAGAGCAAATATTAAAATTATAAATAATCTTATTATAAAATTTTTATCATATTTTTTTATTGCCATAAGCATAAGTATAGCTATCAAAAAAGTCCAAAGCACATTCTGATAACCTAGGTAAAGTGGGATACCGAAAAATGCAAGGTCATATATAGGCTCGGTTATCACCGCAAATATAAAAAGTCTTATCAGATACTTCTTTATATTTCTTGTGTGTATGAAGCCCTCCACTATACAAAAGCAAATATCGGAAATGATATCCTTCCTATGCCCCTCATCACATTGTAAATAAACTCAGTATCTATATTGAAAAGTTGCTCAACTATATCGAAATGCGGCATCATTGTCGCTGCTATATGGTCTATTAACATAGTGATAAGAGCGATCCATTTGAGTGCCGACAGATCGAGTACCTTATATTTATTAGCAGACATAGGCTCCCGACCTCATATTCTTCTCCGGTGAAATTATTGAAAGATTACCCTCATTATCCTCGGCACAAAGCACCATACCCTCTGAGGTAAGTCCGGCTATCTGCCTCGGTTTTAAGTTTACCAGCACAAGTACTTTCTTTCCTATAAGATCTTCAGGTTTGTACCATGCCTTGATCCCGCTTAATATCTGTCTTGTGCTTGAACCTATTTTTATTTGTGAACATAAAAGTTTTTTTGATTTTTTAACTTCCTCACAATGTATTATCTCGCCTATTTGAATCTGAAGCTTGTCAAAATCCTCATACTCAACTTCCGGCTTTGCCTCTATATCCATGCCATCATCGGACTCTTCCTCTACTGATGCCGCAGCATCATCAATACCGCTTAGGGCTTCGTACTCTTCCATGACCTTATCAAGTTCCAGTCTTGCAAAGAGTATTGAAGGTTTTTCCACAACTTTTATGCTGTCTGTAAGTCCGAATTTATCAAGGTCTTCATACTCTCTTCTTGAAGCATTGAGCTGTGCCAATATAGCCTGTGATGTCTCCGGCATAAAGCTTTCAAGAAGGCTTGCTCCTATAAGTATAGATTCGGTAAGGTTATAAAGTACGGTTTTAAGTCTTTCTTTCTTGTCCTCGTCCTTTGCAAGTACCCAGGGATAGGTCTCATCTATATATTTATTCGATCTTTTAAATATATTCCATATCTCGCTGATGGCATCCGCAACCCTGAATCTTTCCATTTTTCGGAAACTTTGGCTGCCGTAGAGCTCACAAGATCTTTAAGATCCTTATCAAGTGCCTTATCCTCTTCACTGTCGGCACTCTCCTGACCCTTTGATACCACGCCTTCAAAATACTTGTTTGACATGGATATGGTACGGCTTACAAGGTTTCCGAGTACATTGGCAAGATCTGAATTATATCTTTCGACTATCAGGTCCACGCTTATAACGCCGTCTCTGTCATAAGGCATCTCATGCAATACAAAATATCTTACGGCATCCACTCCGAAAAGTTTGACCAGGGTATCGGCATATAGGACATTGCCCTTGGACTTACTCATCTTGCCTTCACCCAGTAAAAGCCACGGATGACCGAATACCTGCTTAGGAAGTTCCACACCGAGTGCCATAAGGAATATAGGCCAATATATGGTATGGAATCTTACTATATCCTTACCTATCAGGTGCAGATCCTCCGGCCAATATTTTTTGAAACTGTCAGCACTTTCTTTATAACATTCATATCCGAGTCCCGTAATATAGTTACTGAGTGCATCAAGCCATACATAGGTCACATGTCCCTCATCGAAAGTTACCGGTATGCCCCAACTGAAACTTGTTCTTGAGACACAAAGATCTTGAAGTCCCGGTAAAAGGAAGTTATTCATCATTTCATTTTTTCTTGACACCGGCTGTATGAATTCCGGATGTGTATTTATATGCTCTATAAGTCTGTCGGCGTATTTGCTCATTTTGAAAAAGTATGCCTCTTCCTTAGCCGGCTGTACTTCTCTGCCGCAGTCCGGACAGCGTCCGTCAACAAGCTGCGCCTCGGTGAAGAAAGATTCACAAGGCGTACAGTAAAGCCCCTCATAGCAACCTTTATATATGTCTCCCTGCTCATACAGTTTCTTGAATATATCCTGAACCACCCTTTTATGCTCGGGATCCGTGGTTCTTATAAACTTGTCGTACGAAGTATTCATCATATCCCATATTTGTTTGATAACACCGCTGGTCTCATCAACAAAGGTCTGCGGGTCTTTTCCGGCATCTTTAGCCTTTAATTCTATCTTTTGTCCGTGCTCATCCGTACCTGTCTGGAAGAATACATCATAGCCCTCGTATCTTTTAAATCTGGCTATTGCGTCAGCCATTATTATTTCATAAGTGTTGCCTATATGAGGTTTTCCCGAAGCATAGGCAATAGCCGTAGTCATAGCGAATATCTTTTTATCTTTATGTGTAGACATAATATCTCCTTTTAAGTTTGCTATCATAAAATCAGAAAAGAGAGCCTGATATACCTGCCCTCTTGTTCTATAAATATTACAGTTCGCTAAGCCGTCCTTCTTCACCCGTATCACTGCTGCGATCGGTATTCACCTATACGTACGTTTTTATGACGGTTAGAACACGGATATACACATAATATTCGCCTGACATTGATCTGTCCCTCATATCGTGTGTATACCGGCTTGCTCAAACTGTGATCTATAAACTAATTACTTGTTACTTTTTCATAGTCCAAATTGTATTTTATATCAGTTGTTTCGGATGTCGCCTTTCCGTTTATCTTAACTGTCAATGCATCAAGCTCATAATTCTCCACATACGTATTAGCCACAGCTACGAGTGTTCTCTTGTCCGTCATATCCAGTGCTGACAGATCCAGAGTAGCTTTTTTTCCTTCAATAACAAATGATAACATAGTGGTATCTGAAGGTATAACGCCGAACTCTATGAGTTTGCAATAAAAGATTGGCATCAAGTTCACTTGCGTCTATAGAATCCATATCTTTATCGATTCCGCCCGTACTGTCATCCTTGGTATAAACAGATACTACTGTAAGCACAGGTGCATTGGGATCGGGAACTTTATCATCCCTTCCTCCGGTCTCTTCGGCTACGGTAACCGGCTCACTTTGAGCACTATCGCTTCCGCTCTTTGAACATGCCGCAAGTGCAAGTATGACTCCTACAGTCATCATCGACACAATTACTTTCTTGAAAAATTTTACCATGAATTATTTCTCCTTATACTCTTAATAGTTTCCAGGTCTTAAGCTGAGCCACTATTAATTATTTTTTAGGGTAGGTCTTCACAAGCCATTCATGAACCTTGAAAAGTGCATCGGTGACAAGTTTCACCTCATGATCCGACAAGCCGTCTATCATGGAGCTGAGCATCTTTTGATGAAATTCCCTATGTTTCATAAATGCCAGTTTGCCTTTTTCAGACAGTTCTATATATACAAGCCTCCTGTCTTCTATACCCCTTTCTCTATTGACATAACCTTTTCTTACCAAAGCGTTGATCGCCGTGGTAAGAGAGCCTATCGTTATTGACAGCTGAGCCGCAACGGTGGACATATTCTTCTTCACACCTATACCTATAGTATCAATGACATGCATATCATTATTGGTAATATCGGAAAAATCTGACTCAACAATAGCCCTGGATTCTATGTCGATTATATCATTAAATAAACTTACTAAGACTCCGTCAAGTCGGCTATACCTATCCACACATACCTCTCTTTATAAACATAATCAGCCAATATATTGTACTCTATAAAAACTACTTTTTCAATAAAAAATGCTACAGGTATATTACAAGATTATTTATAAACAACTAACCTTTTATTTATTTTTATCGTTTTGTCTGCCGTATATTCCGCTTAACATAGACATATGCCATATAAGTTCTTCACTAAATTCATCACTCTTCATCCTCCACTTCCAATTGTTTCCCATGGTGCTTGGGGTGTTGATACGGGATTCTTCACCTAAACCGAGGTAATCTTGCATAGGTATTATGACCGTATCTGCTATGCTTGACATGACCGTACGTATTGAATCCCAATGTAAATATTCATGCGGTGTATTCTCACTGCCCTGATATCTTATCATGAATAATCTATCATCATGTGACAAGGTCTCAAGCCAAGCTCTCAGCGGTGAATTATCATGAGTTCCGGTATATGCCACACAATTTCTTACGTAATTATGCGGTAAATACATATTTTCCGGGTTTTGATCAAAGGCAAATTCCAAAACTTTCATTGCAGGGAAGCCTGAATCTTCCACGAGTTTTATTACGCTGTCAGTCATTAGTCCCAGATCCTCGGCTATGATAGGAAGCCCTTCTTCGTATTTACCGGGATACTTCTTTTGGAAATACTCCGTCATCTTGTTAAATATATTCATACCCGGACCTTCGTTCCATATTCCTTCTATGGCATTTTTCGGCTCCGTATTCTATTGAATAATATTCGTCAAATGCTCTGAAATGATCTACTCTTACATAATCATAGACCGACAAAGCATATTCAAGTCTCTTGATCCACCACTCATAATTGTTTTTTTCTTATGATAGTCCCAGTCATACAACGGGTTGCCCCAAAGCTGACCCTCTTTTTGCGAAATAATCCGGCGGACAACCTGCAACGACCTTAGGCATATGCTCTTCATCGAATAAGAAAAAGCTGTGCCTTGCTCCACGCTTCAGCCGAATCAAAGGCTACATATATCGGCATGTCGCCTATTATCTCTATCCCCTTATCATTGGCATATTTTTTTAAGTTCCGACCATTGCTTGTTAAAAACCGTCTGTACCCAACAGAAGAACTCTATCTCTTTGTTAAGCCTTATCTTGGCTTTTTTTATCGCCGCCTCATCAAAACAACGCAAGTCTTCATCCCACTGATCCCAGGACTTACCCTCCTGCTCGTTCTTTATTGCCTGGTATAAGCAGTAGGTCTTCGTATCTTCCAAAAGCTCATCTATTTGCTTATTGAATTTTACACTATCCTTTTCATCAAGTGTTTCCTTGAATTTTATATATGCCTTTTTTAATAACTTTTCTCTGTTTTTATATAACTTTCCGTAGTCTACATAACATTTATCATCAAACCACTCTATGTCTTTAAGATCTTCCTTACTTAAAAGTTCTTCTTCTATAAGCTTATCAAGATCTATATAATATAAATTCCCCGCAAAAGCACTCAGGCTTTGATAGGGAGAGTCTCCGTATGAAGTGGGACCGAGCGGAAGTATCTGCCAGTAACATTGACCGGCTTTACTTAAATTATCCACGAACTCGTATGCTTCTTTTGAAAATGTCCCTATACCGTAAGGACTCGGCAGACTCGATATGGGCAACAACACCCCACATGCTCTTTTCATAAATACTCCTGTAATGATTTTTTATTTTTGATACACATCTATCTTTTTGTGTGCCAGCTCTATATTATTCTCATCCAATTTTGCTTTGATCTTTTCTTGAATATCCCATTTTGTACTTAAAAAATCATCCGTATAACACCAACCTCTTGCACCTATCGTAAGTGACGAATCGGTGTAGGACTCAAGATATGTGATGATACCTCTTTCGGGGTCATTCTTTATGATCTTCTCATGCTTTTCAAAAACCGATTTCAATATATTTCTCGTCTTGATCACATCCGTATCATAGTTTACATATATCTTTATCTCAGCATCCTCTTATTAAATGCCGTAGAATTGACTATCACCTTACTTGAAAGGCTGGCATTGGGTATACTAACCTTTTTGTTATCATAGGTCACAAGCGTGGTATATACTATGTCAATGACCTTTACAGTGCCTTCGGTATCTTCGAGAATTATATAATCACCTACCTTAAAAGGCTTGGTAATGAGTATTATTATGCCTCCGGCAACATTGCTTAAACTTCCCTGTAAAGCAAGTCCGATAGCAAGTCCGGCTGAACATATCACCGTTATTATAGATGCCGAATTGATCCCGAGCCTTCCCGCCACTATGAATACCACTATGGTATAAGCGAAAAATCTGAATACCGATATAAGAAACCTGTCGACTCCGCTATCGACCTTTATAGCCATCAGTGACTTATGCATAAGTACAGTCAGCAACTTAATTATTCTGTTAGCTATAAAAATTATCAATATTATGATAAAGCCCTGGTACAATGCTGAAAGTATATCGGGAAGATGGTTTCTTAAAAGATCCATCGCTGTACTAGGCTTTACCCTATCAAGGTCTTCACTGATCTGCTCCGCAACCTCTGATGCTATAGTTTCCAGTGCGGCAGTTTCCGCAACGGTATCTAGGCAGCAGCCTTTATGGCTGCCGCCTGCAGTGTCATATACAAAATACCTAACATTACTTCACCTTAGGGGAGAAGATCACAGTGCTAAGAGGCGGTATCTTTATATCTATAACAAGATTCTTACCTTCTTTATCTTCGACCGCCTTTACAGCTCTTGCATTCTTAATACCCTTTCCTCCGTAACTTTCAGAGTCGGAGTTGAATACCTCCTTATAACTTGCAGCATAAGGAACTCTTATTTCAAAGCTTTCATAAGTTACCGGAGTGAAGTTGCATACCACGAGAAGATCGTCTTCTTCATATTCGCTCTTTCTTACAAATGCGATGATATTCTCCTCGTATGAATAGCAATTGGTCCATTCAAAACCTTCCGGCTCCGCATCCAGTTTCCATAAAGATTCGTTCTTCTTATAGAAAGCATTAAGGTCTTTTACATATCTGTGCATAGCCGCATGCAACGGATCTTCAAGGATCTCCCACTCGATAGACTTATCTTCGTTCCACTCATGCTCCTGAGCAAACTCCTGACCCATGAATAAAAGCTTCTTGCCCGGATGTGTCATCATAAATCCGTATGCCACCCTTAAGTTTGCCAGCCTGTCTTCTTTATAAAAGCCCGGCATCTTATTAAGAAGTGTATTCTTACCGTGTACCACCTCATCATGACTGAGTACCAGGATAAAGTTTTCACTGTATTGGTAAAGCATAGAGAAGGTCAGCTTCCCATAGTGGTATGACCTGAAATACGGATCGTTTTGCATATATGCAAGAAAATCGTTCATCCAGCCCATATTCCACTTAAAGTCAAATCCCAGTCCTCCGTCCGAAAGCTCTCCGCTTATCTTGGGCCAAGCCGTACTCTCCTCCGCTATCAAAAGCACATCATTGTATCTTGTCTTAAATATTGAATTAAGGTGCTTTAGGAATTCTATAGCTTCAAGATTCTCGTGTCCGCCGTTTTTATTTGCCACCCATTGCCCGTCGTCTCTTCCGTAATCAAGATACAGCATAGATGCGACCGCATCCATACGTATACCGTCTATATGATAATATTTTGCCCAATAGATAGCATTGGCGATAAGGAAATTACTTACCTGAGGTCTTCCGTAATTATATACATAAGTTCCCCAGTGCGGATGTGTTCCCTGTCTGGGATCCGCATGTTCATATACATGAGTCCCGTCAAACACCCCGAGTCCGTGCAGGTCTTTGGGGAAATGTGCGGGTACCCAGTCTATTATTACTCCTATATTTTGTGAGTGCATGTAATCCACAAAATACATAAAATCATGCGGAGTACCGTATCTTGAAGTAGGTGCATAATATCCCGTCACCTGATAGCCCCAGCTTCCGTCAAAGGGGTGTTCCATGACCGGCATAAGCTCTATATGTGTGTAATTCATTTCTTTTACATACTTTGCAAGTTTTACCGCTATCTCCTTATAGTTATAAAACTCGCTGCCCGCTATTTCTTCACCGTTCTCATCAAACTTTCTTTCTTTTCTGATCCATGAACCCAGGTGCAACTCATATATGTTTATAGGACAACCGTCATAATTCTTACCGTCGCACTGCTTTAAGTCTCTGTCAAACAACCAGTCTTCGTCATCCCATACGTAATTTTTAAGATCATATACCAAAGAGGCGTTATCCGGCCTTAATTCACTGAAAAAGCCGTAAGGATCCGCCTTTAACATAGGCTCACCCTTAATAGTCTTTATTTCGTATTTGTAGTTGTCGAGATTCCCCACTCCGGGTATAAATATCTCCCATATACCGCTGTCCTTGATCTTACTCATCTGATGCAGTCTTCCGTCCCACAGGTTAAAATCTCCGACTACGGATATTCTCATTGCCTCAGGTGCCCAAACTGAAAAATACACACCCTCGATACCGTCAACTTTTACAAGATGTGCTCCCATTTTTTCAAATATATCATAGTGCACACCTCTTGCAAATCTGTCAAGATCGTCGTCATTGTATAAGCTGAACTTCATGTAACTTTCCTGTCTGTCTACACTGTTATACTCATACACTACATGATAGTGGTATTTCGGAATAGTTTTTTGTTGCAGTAACACCGCAAAAAATCCGGCATCGTCTTGTCGCTTCATATCGACTTCTTTAGCTGTTTTTTCCAAACACAACTTAACTTCCTTGGCGTTAGGAAAAAAACACTGTATAGTATTCCCTCTTCTATCTTTTTGGCTCCGAGGATCTCATGCGGTCTTGAACTTTCAGAATATACTATGTCTTCTATTTGTGCCCAGTCCATAAGATTGTAAAGTATATCTTCCATAAACTATTACCTCCAATAATATTTTCAGCCACCACTTTTGTACTTTTTGTTAATTTTATATATCAATACGACTTTATGCTGATTTTATCATATAATTCATACTTAATACAGTATAAAATTAAATAAGATATATATATTTCACAAAAATATAACTTGTATATAAGTTGTTTATATTCTAAAATATTTATCGTATGTTCTTAGGACCTGAAATTTACAGTATTTAAAGAGCGATCTGGTATTTTTTACACATATAAGGGTGAGGATCAGATAGTACATTTTAATTCGATCATTTACAACTTAAGTTCCCTTATGCTGTAAAAGAGCTGTAGGTCTATGTCACAAATACTGTACAAAGCCTAACTTATCAATATGTAAAGGAGATATTATGGCAAATAACAACGACAATAAAAATAATAAATCTAATTTGATGGCAGAGATAAAAAGCTGGCTGGGTATCATCATTACGGCTGCGGTTATAGCTTTTTGCCTTAATACTTTTATTATAGCCAACTCACATGTTCCTTCCGCATCTATGGAGAATACTATTATGACAGGGGACAGGGTCATAGGCTTTCGACTTTCTTATCTTTTTGAAGAGCCTGAAAGGGGCGATGTGATCATTTTCAGATTCCCCGATGATGAGAAGACTTATTATGTTAAAAGGATCATCGGTATTCCGGGAGATGTGATAGATATAAAGGACGGACATGTATACCTTAACAATTCCGACACTCCTCTTGATGAGCCTTATATAAAAGAACCTATGATACCTGAACCGGATATGCATTTTGAAGTTCCGGAGAATGGGTATTTTTGCCTGGGAGACAACAGAAATTCTTCGGGAGATGCAAGATATTGGCATAATACTTACGTATATAAGAATAAGATCATATCAAAGGTCATATTCAGATACTTCCCGAATATAAGTTTGATAAAATAAGAATTTTATAAAAAGAGCAACAAAAATGACCCTCCTTATATTATATACTTACTCGCAAAGTTTTATGAAAGCTTTCGCAGATTCACACAGACCGTGGAACTTGACCTATCCGCCTGATGGGTGGGGCTTAAGTTAAGGCAGTCTTTTGCAATAAGCTTAAAACTTTAAGCGTTAAATATATGATCGTAAGGAGGGTCGTTTATTTACCCTTAGATGTATTTTTATTCTTCTATCAGTTCAGCGACTTTATTGATATCAACGAGTACTCCGCCGCCGGAACCTATAGTTTTGTTACCGTATCTATAGCTTGGAACGGCAGCAAATTGAAGCTCTGACCATACAAGCATATTTGCACTGTCAAGCACGTCCTGATACTTATCCGAATTAAGCACCTCTCTCACACTGTCTTCATCGGCACCGCACATTTTTGCAAAGTCGGTAAGTAAAGACTTATCTTCTATACTGAGATCCTTCTTAAAATATGCCTCATATACGAGAAAATTAAATTTATTAACATCCAACTCATTATCTTTGAGATAATATACTACCTTTGCAGCAAGATCGCTGTGCATCTTAGCGGGTTCAGGCTTCGGATGAGCCTCACATGCTATATAATTTACATATACTTCTTCATTGCCTTCAAGTAACTTCTTAAGTTCCATAAGTCCCTGATAGCAATACGGACAAGCCAGATCATAAAATAATTCCAATTCCTTTTTCATAACTCAAATCCTTCCTTTAAATTTCTCTAGATTTCATAAGTCTGTATAAAAAGTAAATACCTATCATTGCAACTATACACTCACATACTAAAAGTGAAGACCATATCCCCGGCATTAAAAATAACTTACTTAATATTATCGCCGACGGTACTATTATAAACAAACCTCTGCAAAGTGATATTATTTGAGCAGGTAATGCTTTTCCCATAGATATAAAAACTATAGAACTTATTATATTAAATCCCAAAAAAGGTATAGCCGTAAAATAGATCTTCAATCCCTCAACAGCCATCATTTGCAGGTTTGTGTCATTTTCCTTGTTAAAAATAAATGCTATATCCGAAGCACAGACATAGATGGTCACATATATTATCACAGACAACAAAGCATCAGGATAAGAGCATATCTTAATATCTTCTTGATCCCGGATACCTCCCCGGCTCCGTAACAGGTGCTTATCAACGGCTGTATCGCCTGGGATATACCCGTATAGATCGATGTTACCACTATGGATATATTCGCCACCACACCGTAGGCTGCCACTCCGGTATTGCCGGATATCCCGAGTATGAGTATGTTGAAAACTATGATCACCACGCCGCTTGCCAGCTCCGTGATCAACGAGGGTAGCCCTAATTTTAATATACCAAATATTTTAATAAAATCAAGCTTACATTTTAAGAACTTAAAATTATTTCTCTTTTTTATCTTGTGAAGCGACAGTATAATAAGGCTTATAAACGGTGCGCAACCGGTAGCAAGAGCCGCTCCGAACATCCCGAGTTTCATTGGAAATACAAAGATGTAATCAAGAACTATATTTGAAAAACTGCCTATTACCATAGCTATCATGGCAAGTGTAGGAGCATGATCGTTTCTTACAAAGCATAAAAACATTGAATTCGCCATGAAAGCCGGTGCAAAATAAAGTATTACCCTAAGATAATCAACTGTCATGTCCGCAATGTTCTTATCCGCCCCGAGAATCTTTACAATAAATTTTACAGCAGTTATCCCGAGCAGTACAAAAAACAAACTGAGTAAAAGTCCGCTGATCACTGCCGATGAAAATATTTCATTTGCCTCTTTTTCATGCCCCTGAGCCTTTAATATAGTATATTTGTAGAAGCACCTATACCAAACATCAGTCCGCTGCCTTGTATGAAGCTGAATGCCGGAATAGCTATATTAAGAGAAGTAAGTCCCAATGTACCTATACCCCTTGCTATAAAGAAGGTATCAGCCAATATATACACCGATATGGCAAGCATTCCCAATATATTATTTACGCTGTAGCTTATGAATTTTTTTAATAAATTTTCCTTCATATACTCAAATATATTCCCAAAACATATCCGGATCCTATTTTTATTGAAATTCAAGAAAAGTACCGACCGAATGTTAATTATCCTACACTCTAAAACCGGTACCTTACACCCGAAAACAATATGTTAATTTTATATTAAATAAAATAATAAAGCAAGCTGATTTTATTTTGTTCCTATCTTGAGCATTTGCAGACATATTTTTGTATAAAGGCAAAAAAAGACCTAAGCATCTATATAATAAAAGTGCTAAAGTCCTTTTTTATCGTCTATTAACCTTTGTTTTATTCCCTCAAATATCTTGCTCCTCGCCTTTGTCGCATCTTCTGCACTCAGAGCTTCCACATGTTCCAGCGGATATTTAAGTCCCATAGTTTCATACTTTACAGTTCCCATCGTATGATAGGGTAGTACGTCAAGTGCTTTTATGTTCTTAAGAGAGCCTAAGAAATACCCGAGTTCATATAAGAATTTATCATTGTATGTATATCCCGGAACCACAACATGCCTTATCCACACATCCTTTCTTATCCGAAAGATATCTTGCGAAATCTATTACAGAAAGGTTTTCTCTTGAAGTAAGTCTGATATGTTCTTCATTATTTATATGCTTTATATCAAGCAGAAAAAGATCCGTAACTTCCAAAAGCCTGTCGAACTTTTCCACAACAGCGGGATTTGCCGCATTGAATGTGATACCGCAGGTATCTATACAGGTATGTACTCCCAAAGCCTTTGCCTTTGTAAAAAGCTCAATAATAAAATCCATTTGCAAAAGAGGCTCTCCGCCGGTGCAGGTTATACCGCCTCCCGTCAAATATGCTTTATATTTATTATAGTCCTCTATTATCTCATCCGCAGTCATCTGCTTACCCACACCGACTTCCCAAGTATCCGGATTATGACAATAAAGGCATCGCATAGGGCAGCCCTGTAAGAATACCACATAACGGACACCGGGACCGTCAACGGTCCCGAATGTCTCTATAGAGTGTATATTGCCTTTAGGCATATTACATGCCCTTGTGGAATGTCCTTGAGATAACATCATCCTGCTGTTCTTTTGTAAGTTTGTTGAAGTTAACGGCATAACCAGAAACTCTTACGGTAAGCTGCGGATACTTCTCCGGATGTTCCTGTGCATCAAGCAGTGTCTCCTTAGAGAAGACATTGATATTAAGATGATGTCCTCCGTTTACTGAATATCCGTCCAACATACTTACCAGATTATCTATTTGTGCATTTGTTGCCATGTTTTTTTCCTCCTTTAATCTATGCCCTCATGCAGTGTAGGCACCGAACATGCCGTATTATTACCGCAGGCACAATCATTGTTTACTTGTAACTTTTTATCTTTACTTATAACCTCGAGATGACCGCTTCCGTTATCCATTGCATCATCCAAAAGGCTTACCAGGTAATCGATATCTTTATCGGTCGTTTTCATAACGAGCTCTCCTATAATAACTATTTATAGTGCTTATTTGTTATCGTGTAGACATTAGGGCTATACATACAGAGTATAGCCTTCTTGTATTTAACCAAAGACAAATGTCCTTTCCTTCAATAACGATTATTTTATACTAAGCTCCAATTCAGCTTCCTTTGCCAATGTATCAAGGTCAAGCTCGCCGGCAAACACCTTATTATCCTTACCGAGTGCACCCGGTATTATAGAGAATGTGTTGGATATTCCATCCTTCGCAGACTCAAACGGAAGTTTTGAAACTGATGTGAGTGAAGCCAACGCACCATGTGTATCTCTTTGGTGCATAGGATTGGCTCCCGGTGCAAAAGGCTCTCCGTAACGTCTTCCGTCAGGAGTGTTTCCTGTTTTCTTACCATAGACTACGTTAGATGTAATAGTAAGTATTGACATAGTAGGTATTGAATTCCTGTATACATGATGCTTTTTTTCGATCTTATTCATAAAGCCCTCTACAAAGCTCTACGGCGAATTTATCAACTCTGTCATCATTGTTACCGTACTTAGGGAAATCTCCTTCTATCTCATAATCCACTACTACGCCGTCCTCATCTCTTACAGCCTTTACCTTGGCATACTTGATAGCACTTAATGAGTCTGCAACCACTGACAGTCCGGCTATACCTGTAGCAAAGAATCTGGTGACCTCTCTGTCATGAAGTGCCATCTCAAGTGACTCATAAGAGTATTTGTCATGCATATAATGTATAACATTGAGTGTATTGACATAAAAGCTTTGCAAGCCACTCCTGCATATCATCAAACTTGCTCATGACATCATCAAAGTCAAGATACTCCCCTTCAACAGCCCTGAACTTAGGACCTACCTGAAGCTTGGATTTTTCATCCACACCTCCGTTGATAGCATAGAGCAGGCACTTTGCCAGGTTAGCTCTTGCTCCGAAGAACTGCATCTCCTTACCTATGGTCATAGAAGACACACAGCAGGCTATTGCATAATCATCTCCATGCTCAGGGCGCATGATTTCATCATTCTCATACTGTATAGATGAGGTATTGATAGACATCTTCGCACAGTATCTCTTGAAATTGATCGGCAGTTTGCTTGACCAAAGTACCGTAAGATTAGGCTCCGGAGATGTGCCAAGATTCGTCAGTGTATGCAGATATCTGAAAGAGGTCTTTGTGACCAAAGGTCTTCCGTCAACCGACATACCTGCAAGAGACTCTGTTACCCAGGTGGGATCTCCCGAGAATAACTGATTATACTCCGGAGTTCTTGCAAACTTTACAAGTCTTAATTTCATGATGAAGTGATCTATGATCTCCTGTGCTTCGGATTCGGTAATAAGTCCCTTTTCTATATCACGCTGTATATATATATCCACAAATGTGGAAGTTCTTCCAAGACTCATCGCCGCACCATTTTGCTGCTTGATCGCCGCAAGATATGCAAGATACAGCCACTGTACGGCTTCCTTTGCATTCTCTGCCGGTCTTCTTAGGTCAAAACCGTAGATCTCTCCCAGTTGTATAAGCTCCTGCAATGCTCTGATCTGCTCTGAAAGTTCCTCACGCAGCCTTATCTCATCCGCATCCATAACGTCTACAGTAACATTAAGCTGCTTTTTCTTATCCTCTATAAGATGATCGAGTCCGTAAAGAGCAACTCTTCTGTAGTCTCCTATGATTCTTCCTCTTCCGTAAGCATCCGGAAGTCCGGTAATTATACCCGACTTTCTTGCCGCTCTCATCTCAGCGGTATAAGCATCGAATACACCTTGATTATGAGTTTTTCTGTATTTGGTGAAAATATCCACCACCTCATCATCTACCTTGTATCCGTAGGACTCGCAAGACGTTTCCGCCATACGAATTCCGCCAAAGGGCTGCAAAGATCTTTTGAAAGGCTTATCGGTCTGAAAACCCACTATCTTTTCAAGATCCTTGTCAAGATATCCGGGACCGTGACTTGTAATAGTGGATACTATCTTGGTATCCATATCAAGCACTCCTCCTGCCTCTCTTTCCTTCTTAGACAGCTCCATGACCATGTCCCAAAGCTTTGATGTAGCCTCGGTGGGCGGAGCAAGAAAACTGTCATCTCCCTCATACAGAGTATAATTATCGTGTATGAAGTCTCTGACATCTACACGTTCACACCACTTACCCGGTTTAAAACCTTCCCATGCCTTTTGCATAGTAAAACCTCCTTGTTGATTTTTTTATTTCAGAATTAAAAATTATCATATATAAAGTAACTTTTAGTCATCGGCTTATACCCCCTCGGACCATGCTGTATAACAAATCGGATCACATAGGATTTTATAATTAGTTATATACATAGCAATCACTATATTGAAAGTATACTAAATTAGTAGGAATAGTCAACAAGGCTTCTGCTCTTTTTTGTATACAAAATAACAAAAGGGTAGGTTTTCCTAACTTGCACTGAAGAAAGTACAGTTTTAGGGGGGTACAGGTGTTTTTTGGGACTCTTATGTATGTTTTTTTAAACTATTTATTTGACTTTTAGCATGGCTTTTGGTCGACAGGTTTTGTGGACTTTTTTCAGACAGGTTTTCGATCTATTTGCGGATAATTTTTTGATTTTTATGCTTCAAGGAATCGTATATTTAGCCTGGCTTATCATTTTTGTTTGTTATTATTTTAACTATTATTTAACATATTACAGCCCGACCATATACATAATATATACGATCGGGCTGTAATGCAGAGTTTATATCTGTATTGATCAAGAGTTTTTTGAATACATATAATCTCACCAAACTCTTATACAGAGCTGATAAGTTATATCATTGATAACTGTTTTAAAATGCTGTATCTATGACTCACCGAACTCACTTACCAAAGCTGATACTGTCTGCTTCGCATCTCCGTAGATCATAACCGTATTGTCATTGGTAAAGAGCGGATTTTCAAGTCCCGAGAATCCCGTACCCTTACCACGCTTTAATACGAATACCGTCTTAGCTTCAAATGCATTGATAATAGGCATTCCGTAGATAGGTGAGCTCTTGTCTTCTATAGCCGCAGGGTTTACAACGTCATTGGCACCTATAACTATAGCCACATCCTGCATAGGCATGGTAGGGTTCATCTCATCTGCAGTCTTTAACTGCTCGTAAGGTACATCCGCCTCTGCCAAAAGTACGTTCATATGACCCGGCATTCTTCCGGCAACAGGGTGTATTGCAAAGCTTACCTCCGCACCGTTTTCCTCAAGCTTTGCAGCAAGTTCCTTAACCGCATGCTGTGCCTGAGCAACCGCCATACCGTATCCCGGTATAAATACTACCGAGTTTGCAGCCTCAAGTATAAGGAAGGCATCTTCTACAGATAAAGCCTTAGGCTCTTTTTCTTCTCCGCTCTTAGCCTTGGAGCCTGTAGCACCGAAACTGCCGAATATAAGGTTGTAAAGAGTTCTGTTCATAGCCTTACACATGATAAGTGTAAGTATAACTCCCGAAGCACCTACCAGACAGCCTGCAACAACAAGTACGGTATTGTTTATAACAAAACCGGCAAATGATGCAGCCACACCTGAGAAAGCATTAAGAAGTGATATGATAACCGGCATATCTCCACCGCCTATCGATACTACCATGGTAACACCGAGGACAAGGAAGAGTATTGTAATTATCACCATGCAAAGTACTTTTAATGCCAGATTTTCAAAGAATGTATAGCCCAGTATTGCCAAAAGTCCTACTACAACCAAAATTGCATTAATAAGGTTTTTAGATGGAATAACCGTCTGTTTCTTAAACATTTTTCCTGAAAGCTTACCCCAAGCAACTACCGAACCGGTAAAGGTAATAGCACCTACCGCTATGGTAAGTCCGCCGGTAAATGTGGAAAATGCATCAAAAAACGGTTCTTCCAGATTTGCTTTATTGGTAAATTCCGCTATGGCTACCAAAAGTGAAGAAAGACCGCCAAAACCGTTAAACAAAGCAACAAGCTCAGGCATACCGGTCATTTCCACTTTCTTGGACCATATAGCACCTATTACACCACCTACAACAATACCTGCAATTACAAATACATAGCCCATCATTACCATGCCGATATCATCATTGCCCCAGTTGCTTAAACCGCTTTCAAAAAGCACCGCAACTACCGCTATAAGCATACCTATAGAGGAATAAAAATTACCTTTTCTGGCTGTATCCGCTTTACCCAGCATCTTAATGCCTCGTATAAAGAATATACAGGCAATCATATATGCAACTATTAAGGCACTTTGAATATAATTAATAGTACTAATGTCCTGTAATAAATCTTCCATTACTTCTTATCCCCCTTCTTCTTAAACATACCGAGCATTCTGTCCGTAACCATGTATCCGCCTATAACATTGATAGTGGCAAATACTATTGCAAGAAAACCGAGTATCATTCCTGCCCAACTGCCAAGGCTGACTGCAGTTACGGTAATCGCACCTACTATGGTTATACCTGAAATAGCGTTAGTACCTGACATAAGAGGTGTATGAAGCTGAGAAGGAACCTTGGATATAAGCTCCACACCCAAAAATGCGGATATTACAAATATAAATATAAGCATTAACATGATTATTTACCTCCGTCCTTAAATCTCTCATGAATCACTTCACCGCCCTTGGTTATAAGGCAGCCCTTCATGATCTCGTCTTCAAGTTTCACATCAAGTTCCTTGCTTTCTTTATTATAGAAATGTGTAAGGAAGGCTGATATATTACCTGAAAGCTATCTTGGATGCATCATACGGTACCTGTCTTTCCAGCATATCACCGGACATAATGGTCACTCCGTTCTCGGTTACCACATTCTCAAAAAAAGCACGGAACCTTCAACGTTACCGCCGGTAGATACTGCCATATCCACTACTATAGATCCCGGTTGCATACGGGCAAGCACATCCTTGGTTATAAGCACCGGAGCCTTTCTTCCAAACACCTTTGCTGTTGTAATAACTATATTGGACTTTTCACATACCTTAGCCTGAGCTTCCTGCTGCATGGCTATCTGCTCCTTGGTAAGCTCCTTGGCATAACCTTGAGCAGTCTGTCCCATCTCTCCGAGGTTTATTTTAACAAAGCTTGCACCCAGTGACTTTACCTGCTCCTCGACTACAGGTCTTGTATCAAAGGCTTCGACCCTTGCTCCCAGTCTTTTTGCTGTAGCTATAGCCTGAAGACCCGCAACACCTACACCTATTATAAATACTCTCGCAGGTGATATGGTACCTGCCGGTGTCATCATCATAGGGAATATCTTAGGGAGTTTCGCCGCCGCATTGATCACAGCCACATATCCGGCAAGCGAAGTCTGTGAAGACTGCACGTCCATCTTCTGAGCCAATGTGGTCCTCGGTATCATCTCCAAAGATACCGCCATGGCTTTTTTCTCTACAAATTTATTGATAAGCTCCTTTTCGTTAAAAGGATCGAGATAACTTAAATGCAGTGTATCTTCCTTCAAGTTATCTATATTGGACGGTTTGAGTATCCTGACAACAATCTCACTGTCCGCATAGCCCGACTCGGCACTCTCTATCACCTCGGCTCCGGCGCTTACATAACTCTCATCCGGGAATCCCGACTTGACTCCCGCACCGCTTACCACCTTGAACTCAAAGCCCATATTCTTGAGCTTTTTGATATCATCGGGTATCAGAGCAACTCTTGTTTCCAGAGAGTCTTCTTCCCTACAAAGCAAAACTTTTTTCATATATTGTCTTTCCTTTCGTAGTTTTTATCACTTCTAACGGTTAGTACCACCTACCTCTTATAGTATATGACAAATATAACTTTTTTTCAATCGACTTTTATACAATTTTCCGTATATGTTTTTATTTTGACATTCATTTATGTGCTATTTTTACTTGTTTATAAAATGTCAATGCTTTTTACACTGTATTTTTACCTAAAATATTTATGGCTGTTATTAATATTATTCATAACACGTTCTTTTGTCATACCGGAAGAATTTTTCAACAAAAAACAGGATCCCAAGATCCTGCTTTTATTATAAACTTACGTTTTAGCTTATTTTGATTTTAATATCTCCAAAGCTCTGTTCAACTGGTTATCACTTGCTTCACCCTGAACAGCGTCCTTGTCAAGCTCCACAACCTCGTCCGGCTCTATACCCTTACCGTGTAAGTCAAAGCCTGACGGTGTATAATAGTGCTGTGTAGTTATCTTTACAGCTGAACCGTCACTTAAAGGCACTACAGACTGTACTATACCTTTTCCGAAACTCTTCGTTCCTATCAAGGTTCCGTACTTGAAGTCTTTTATCGCACCCGAGAACACTTCCGATGCACTTGCGGAATCACCGTTGATCAAAACAACTATGTCCATATCGAGTTTTGAACTTTCTTTGGAAGTAAAATCCTCTCTTTTACCGTTCTTATCTTCGGTATAAAGTACCACACCCTCCGGAAGTATGTAATCAAGCATATCGATAGTTGCACTTAAAAGTCCTCCCGGATTATCTCTTAAGTCTATCACCAGCTTAGTTACCGATTGCTGCTTGAATTCTTCTATTGATGACGTAAACTGCGGATAAGTAACTTCATCGAACTGATTGATCTTCACATAACCTATATTATCTTCAAGTATCTTGCTCTCGACTGTAGGTACTTCTATAGAACGCCTTGTCACCGAGAAAGTATGCTCTTTGGCATCGTCTCCCCTTATAACGGTGATCTCTACCGCACTTCCTTCAGCACCTTTGATATAAGTTCCCACAAGAACTTCAAGATCCATACCGTTGACATCAACATCCCCTACTTTATAAATTATATCTCCAGGCATGATACCGGCTTCTTCGGCAGGACTTCCCGGGAAAACTTTAAATATGGTTATTATTCCGGTGTTGACATTCTTGTTGATCATGGCACCTATTCCGTAATAAGTACCGCTGGTATCCTGCATCAGATCATTATACTCTTCCTCGGTATAGTATACCGTATACGGATCTCCTAGTCCCGACATAAAACCTTTGTATATTCCGTTCTCTACATCTTCCATATTTTCGTCAAAGAGAAAATTCTTATCTATTATTTTTTGCAGATTTTCCAGCTTGTTACCTATCTTACCCATATCAAGCTCTGCGTCATCACCCGATCCCTTTTTATCCTTTGAGTTCGAACCCTTGGATATAGATTTATCCGGATCATCGGACGATTCGTAACTGTAAGAATTTTTACTTGATTCCGAGAACCTGTTTGCAAAAAATATAGTGACAGTCACTGCACTAAGAAAGAGCCCTGCGACCAATCCAAGTATTAAACCAAGTCCCAGATATGTAGATCCGTAAGGACCCTGTATATGTCTTTTGTTGTCGGTATTCTGAACATTACCGGTATTTTGAGCCGCTTGGTACTTACTTTCTTTATCATTTGCAGAAGGCTCCTGAAATATGGGTTTTTGCTCTCTTTGACTTACTTCTTCATTGGCTTGGACATCCCTTGTATTGTCTGTTGCGCCTTGCGAAGCCTTAAGCTCATCATTTACATTTTCATCTAACATCTATTAATAAACCTGTCTTTCCATATACTTCATATATTTAACAACCATAAGTGCAATCTTAAATGTTATAGCATCCTCAAATACTCTAAGGTCAAGACCTGTGATCTTTTGCAACTTATCAAGTCTGTATACCAGAGTATTCCTATGAATGTAAAGCTGCCTTGAGGTCTCGGATACATTAAGACTGTTTTCAAAGAATTTATGTATGGTCACTATAGTTTCTTCATCGAAATCATCAGGGCTCTTATTTTCGAAAACTTCCCTTATGAACATCTTGCAAAGAGGTATCGGCAACTGATATATAAGTCTTCCTATACCCAGTCTTGCGTAAGCCACGATATTCTCACCGCTGTAGAATATCTTACCTACATCAAGTGCCATTCTGGCTTCCTTATATGACCTTGACACTTCTCTGATCTCGTTGATCACGGTTCCGTAAGCTATATTGACCTTGTTCATGCCCATAGTCGCAAGCTCGTCTATGATAAGCTTAGCGATCTTATCAAGTTCGTCATAAGTAAAATTATCCTTAACTTCTTTTACCAAAATAATATCCTTCTCATCCACGGCTGTGACAAAATCCCTGGCTTTATTGGTAAATAAAGCTCTGATATTCTCAAGAGAATTGGTATCTCTTTGTGTCTTGGTCTCTATTATATAGACAACTCTTTTTGTATTGGTCTCTATATGAAGCTTTTTTGATCTGTTATAGATATCCACTAAAAGAAGGTTGTCTAAAAGCAGGTTCTTTATAAAGTTATCCTTATCAAATCTCTCTTTGTATGCAACAAGCAGATTCTCTATTTGAAAAGCCGCAAGCTTACCCATCATGTATGTATCGTCATTATCTCCCTTGGCAAGGAGAATGTATTCAAGCTGATGCTCATCAAAAACCTTAAAAAATTGAAATCCGCTTATAACTTGAGAGTCTGCCGGCGAAGCTACAAATGATACAACTGCATCTTCATACCTGTTATCATCAGGAAATGTAGCAGCAAGCATCTTACCCTCTGTATCACAAATACCCAATTCTGTTCTACTTATACTTTTAAGCCCATCTATCGTGCTTTGAAGAATTTGATTTGAAATCATAATCCCGGCTCCTTTGTGTGTATATTTTACAATTATATTTTTAATAATAATGCAACTTGACGAAAAATACAAGACATAATCGGGTATATACAAGATTTTTTAGTGCATATTCAATTATAAATACTTAATTTTTTAATGAAATATACAGAAATATATAAAATCTCTCTTGAATAAAACACAAAAAATCAATAAATACGTTCCGTTCTGTAAAAAATCTGTATTTTGTATATTACTCTTCAAAGCCTTCTCCGAGCACCTCTCTTGCATCAGACACTATTACAAAGGCTTCTTTATCTATCTTTTTTACCAGGTCTTTTATATCCGCTATCTCTTTTGGAGAAACCGCACAGTAAAGCATGGTCTTATCGGCTTTTGAATACATACCCACAGCTTTGATACCGGTCACACCTCTGTTCATATCATTCATGATAGCCTTGGATATGTTGTCCGCATTTTCGGAGATGATGAATACCTGTTTTGCGAACTTGATACCCTCAAGTATGTAATCTGACATCTTGGTCCCCACATATATAGCTATAAGTGCATACAGTGCTTTTTGTACTCCGAATGCGAATATACCTCCGACCACTATCGCACCGTCTACGTATTGCAGGATCTGGGCAATACTTATATGCCTTATCTTCTTATGCAAGGTTGCCGCTATCATATCCGTACCGCCGGTACTTGCCTTATATCGCAGTACCATTCCCAGACCTAATCCCTGTATTACCGCACCGAATACAGATGAGAGCAAAAGATCGTCCGGAGCTACCGGCATTGTAGGGATAGCATAAAGTGCCACTGAAAGTAAAACTGTAGATATCAGTGTCTTTTTAATAAACTTCCAGCCGAGTACAGGTATGGCTATAAGAAATATAGGAATATTCAATGCAGTGTTAGTTAACCACAAAGGTATACCGGTGAAATATTTTATAACAATGGCAGCACCCGATACTCCTCCCGTAACCAGGCTTGCAGGGTCCAGTAAATTCTTAGCCGCAAATGCAACCAATACCGTACCGAATATAATAATCGCATATTCTTTTATAGTTTCTTTTAACTTATAGTTCATCTTAACCCTAATTCTCCCTTTATGATTTTCCTTTTTCTGTTTTATATTTTTTCTATTTTATATTTTTTCTGTTTTATATTTTTTCTATATGATCTTCATATATCTTTATCTTATTACTCTTATAGAGATTGCCTATTGCACGTTTGAACGCATTTTTGCTGATACCCAGTACTTCTTTTATCTTTTCCGGACTTGAATCATCTCCCAGCTCAAGTCTTCCCTGTTTTTTATCCAGTAAGTCCGCTATCATTTTTGCGTCTTCACCAAGTTGTAGGTAAGCCTTTTTCTATGACTTAAATCAAGCTTGCCGTCTTCTCTTACCCTTAATACCCTTGCTTCTATTACATCACCTATTCTGTAACTTTCGTAATTCTCTATCCTCGGTATCATACCGAAATATTTATCTTCCACCGCAAGCATTACACCTACATCCCTTAACCTGTAGACCCTTGCCTTTACCACATCGTCTTTCTTATGTTCCTGTGACGGCTGTAAATATTTATATATCCTCATGCTCAGTGCAAGCCTGTCGCTCCTGTCCACATAAAGCGCCATAAGCACCTCATCTGCGGGCTTTGGACTTCCTTCCATCTCTTTGAAAGGAAGAAGTATATCCTTATCTATGCCTATATCCACAAAGGCACCTATTTTAGATACCTCCTTTACTCTAAGTGCTGCCAACTCTCCTACACAAAGTCTGGGCTGCTTAGTCGTAGCTATCAGCCTGTCCTCACTGTCTTTGTATAAGAATACTTCAAGCTTATCTCCTATCTGAGCATCTTTCGGTACCTGCCTTATAGGAAGTAACACCCCTCCTTTTGTATCATAATCTCCTACATCCACCAGATATACACCGAAGTCTTTCTTTCTGGCTATCTCCAATGTCTGTATCTTGCCAAGCTCCATACTACCCCCATTCCTTTAATCGTTCCTTTTGCCCGATCTATTGCTTTATTCCCCTTGTTTGTGTTGTCAAACCTCCCCTGCGGTTTAAGCACACTAAGGGGCTTGAATTCATTCTTAATTACATAGTGACAATTATTTTGTATAAATGCTTTTATGCAAAACTTACGATTGCATAACTTTCACTGTTCTCTCCCGTTAATTCTACTACTTTTGTATGATTATCAAAAGATAATTTTGAAATTATTTTATCCCCGAGTTTTGCTGCTGTCTTATACTGTACATTGATATATTTTATAGCGTCCTTACTTGCCAATGCATCTTTGGCTATTTCCACATAGTAGGCATTATTTACATGGTGGTTGGTATCTATATACTGCCTTGTGATAAGTGTTTCTCCCACCGGGATCTGCTCACCCGGTATATTTATCTTTCTCTGCGTCGCCGGCATATCAAAACGAACCTTGTCGTGATTCATGTACACAGCCACATCCTCAGCCTCTACCTTTTTAGGCTTTCCGTTGGCAATGTCATAATAAAACCATATTGAATCCGCACGAACCAACAATTCACCCTGATCATCTTCTATGGCAAAATTCCTGTAACCGTACATATTCTTAAAATCATATGCAAATGTATATATTTTTATCTTGTCACATAATTTCGGTCTTTTTAGGATCTCGACCTGCCAATTTGCAAGCCACCATGCAACATTCTTAGACTTAAGGTAGTCTATACCCTTTCCCAGACTTTCGGATTGAAATGTAGAACAATCCTGAAAATAATTAAATATGGAAAGTAAAGAAAGTTTTCCGCTTTCATCAAGTTCGGAATATCTTACCATGCTATCAAAACTATACATATTCAAACCTCTTTTCTAAAACGTATCTCTCCCACTTAAAGAGTATCCCCGAAACAAACGAAACTATCGAAATGAATTTTAAGATCAAACTTCCGGTACTGAGATATTTTGTCACAGGCTTTTATCCGTTAATAAAACCGTAAGCGAGGGACAGCTACGGGATAAAAACGGTTTTAACCCTATTTTACAACAAAAGACGTATATCTTCCAGAGATATACGTCTTTTTCTCTTGATACTGGGCTACTAGGATTCGAACCTAGAGATGGCGGAGTCAGAGTCCGCTGCCTTACCGTTTGGCGATAGCCCAAGGTTTTAACAACTGCTTTATTTTAACCTTTAATAAGTCATTCGTCAAGTACTTAAATAAAATTTCCTAAATACATTCTTATTTTTACAAATATAAAGGAGCTGTCGCACCCATAACAGTATAACGATACAAAAATCCATATACCGCCCTTTCTTATGCGACAACCCCTTTGATCTGTCACTTTATCACATCTTTTATTTTTTGTATTTTGATTCACAGCCGTATCGACAGATCACACGATCCCGGTTCTATCATCTTTACAGATCTTTTATCTTAAGCTGCAACATTGATCGATACTATGTTTTCCATAAAGTCCTATCTGTATTTTTTAAACTCTATCTTTTGTACTTTGATAGGATTGCTTAAAGGAGCATCTTCAGCATCCGTTTCCTGTGATGCTATCTTCTCAACTATATCCAGTCCCTCATATACCTGTCCGAACACGGTATATCTTCCGTCAAGTTCAGGTATACCGCCCACTTCTTTATACTTCGCCTTGACATTTTCGGGGAGCGACAAAAGTGGGAGCACTTCTTCATTTCTTACAGCACTTGACTGAACTATATAAAACTGGTTTCCGTTGGTATGAGGACCTCCGTTTGCCAGACACAAAGCTCCGTTAAAGTTATGAAGTTCGCTGCTCACTTCATTTTCATATAGTGAATTGTATATGGTCGTATTTTCATCTGAATTACCGTCGATCGATCCGCTTTGTATAACGAAGCCTTTTATAACACGGTAAAAGTCTCTGCCGTTGTAGAAACCTTGCTTTGAAAGTTCTATCCAGTTCTTGACCGCAAGAGGAGCCTTCTCAGGGAAAAGTCTCATCTTGATAACTCCGGCATCCGTAGTCATAATGCAGACCTGCTCGCCTCTTTTCGGTTTATCAAGCTGATAGAGTTTTACATCGGATACATCCACACCCTTATCATTCCAGAGTATTCCGTATATCTTCCACTTTATACTGCTTGCATCACCCAGTCTTGCCATCTTAAGTATAACAGTATATTCGGTCAATTTGCTCTTACTTTCCCTTACTCTAAACTTAAGCTCCATCAGACCTCTGAGATCGTTATATTCATCTGTTCCGCTTACTCTGTGAAGTACAGGCATCTTGGTATATACATAACTTATCTCACTTTTACCCTCGAAAGGTCTGAAGTAGTTTCTTATAAATTCTTTCTCTTCTTCAGTAATATCCGGAGCAATATAATCTTCTATTCCTTCTTTGTTCTTTACAGCATTTAAAAAGTTTTCAAACCTTTCTTTTAGTTCACTCTCGTCCCAGTGTCTTGAAAGTAACTGCTGTGTTTGCACTTCCTCATCATAGTTGTGAGCCAGAACAGTGGTTGTAGACATAGCTGCTGTAGCAGCGGAGTACACAGGTAAAAATAAGACAGGATTTTAAAAATGACCCTTTCATAAGAACTCCTTTCTGTCAATATATCATGTGCTGTTAAGCGTCAGTTATAATAATATCCCCATATATCCGACCTGAAAGATAGGATATTGATATAAAAGCAGGGTATGTAACTGTATCGTCTACTTCATATCCGTGCAGGACCTTTTATTCCGGTTCTTTTATTCCGCTTCTTTTATCCCGGTTATTACATACCCTATCGGTTCTTTACTATTAAGAAAGTGAGATCCGGGCATATATCACAAAATCGATATATGCCCATATATAAGGACCTCACATCATCTTCTATCTGTATCTTTGAAATTCTATCTTTTGTATTTTAACAGGGTCGGCTACAGGTGCATCATCGGCGTTGGTTTCCTGTGAAGCTATCTTCTCAACAACGTCCATACCCTCATATACCTGTCCGAGTACTGTATATCTTCCGTCAAGTTCAGGTATTCCACCCACTTCTTTGTACTTTGCTATAACATTGCCCGGAAGTGAGAGCTGCGGAAGAGCCGCTTCATTCCTTACTTTACTGCATTGTACTATATAGAACTGGTTTCCGTTGGTGTGAGGACCGTTATTTCCGAGGCACAAAGCACCGTTAAAGTTGTGAAGCTCACTGTTTACCTCATCTACGAAAAATCCGTCATAGATTGATTTTGCCTCATCTCCGGATCCGTCAAGTGCACCTCCTTGTATAACAAAGTCTTTTATAACTCGTGCGAAAGGTGTTCCGTCATAGAAGCCTCTCTTGGAAAGTTCTATCCAGTTCTTTACCGCAATAGGAGCCTTATCCGGGAAAAGTCTCATCTTGATGACTCCGGCATCAGTGGTCATTATACATACCTGCTCACCGCTTCTTGGTTTATCAAGCTGATATATATTTACATCGGATACATCTACTCCCTTATCATTCCAAAGTATTCCGTATATCTTCCACTTTATGCTGCTCGCATCACCCAGTCTTGCCATCTTGAGCATCACGGTATATTCCGTTACTTTGTTATTCCTATCGGTCACTCTGAACTTAAGTTCAAGCAGACCTCGAAGATCGTTGTATTCATCGGTTCCGCTTACTCTGTGAAGTACAGGCATCTTGGTGTATACATAGCTTATATCTTTTTTGCCCTCAAATGTTCTGAAATAGTTTCTTATAACTTCCTTCTCTTCTTCAGTAATATCCGGAGCGATATAATCTTCTATTCCTTCCATATTCTTGATAGCGACGATAAAGTTTTCAAACCTTTCTTTCAATTCACTCTCGTCCCAGTGTCTTGAAAGTAATTGCTGTGTTTGCACTTCCTCATCATAGTTGTGAGCCAGAACAGTAGTTGTGGACATAGCTGCTGTAGCAGCAAGTACACAGGTAAAAAAATAAGACATGCATTTAAAAATGACTTTTTCATAAGAACTCCTTTCTATAAATATACAATATAATATTTAACGGTAATAATTATGTAATACCCTTAAATATTTAGCTAATATTAACAAATAGTTTTTATATAAAAATCAATACCTATATTCGCATTTTCTCTTACAAATCTATTACACTCAACAGTATTTTTCAATTTTTTTGAGCAGTCTTTTTGGTTTGTAACATTTTTTTAACAGATTGTATCTATTTAAATACTTGACAATTGAGCCATTATTCAACTATAATGAGTTCAAGAGTTGAGCAGACACTCAACCAATTAAATTAAATTATTAAACTTTAAGGAGGAATTTTTTCATGGTAAGTTGTGGAGATATGAAGAAAGGCGAAGTATACGCTTGTGATGTTTGTGGTTTAGAGCTTGAGGTTAAGAAGGAGTGTAACTGTCCTGACATAGATGATTGCCATCCTCATCACGGAGATGCATGTTGCGAATTCGAGTGCTGCGGAAAGCCAATGCACAAGAAGTAATACCCTCTTGGTATTTGCATAAAAATTTGCATATAAATTCAAGTTACCGCATTAGGATTTTTTGATTCCCGGTGCGGTAACTTTTTATTTTATATTGATATTTTATTAACATTTTGAAGAGTCTTAATATTCAAAGCACCGACACAGGATAAAACTTTGACCAAACTTCTGTAATCGCTTTACTAAAGCAGAATATAAAATCCGAATCGTCACTTATAATACTTTCTCAATTTACAGAGCAATTTTAGAAACTCTACATAAAAAGGATGCCGCTTTTAAGCGACATCCTTTTTGATTCCGGTAAGTGATATGTATATTTAATTTAAATATCATCCACAAAACTTCACCGGACTTTATTATCATTTAAGATCTATCTTCCTGTTCTTTGTGCTAATCCCTTTATAGAGCTTATTACAAATCCGTGTTCCTCTACGGTAACTATGCTTTGGCAATAGTCACATCTTGCAGTCTTATTGATATTCAAGGTGGCTCCGCAATGCGGACATACTACTGACTGTACCGTCTCTCTTTGTTCCGTTACCTGACCGGAAGATCTTGGTAAGTAACCATTCATAGGTCATAAACTTCTCAACATTCTTGTTGCCGTAAAGCACACGACCCGAAGCATCATCCACAGTATAATCTATGATACGGGTATTCAGATAAGCAATGATCTTATCTTCGCCGTTCTCTTGCTTGTATCCCTTAAGTTGTACTGACAACACGGATATCCTGTCTATTATATTGGTCCTGCCGGCTTGGATATGTGACTGTAACTGTCTTTCCATCTGTCCGTAAAGCGTATCCGTAAGATAAGGTCTCAAGGAATTGATATCTTTCTTTTGCCAACCGTTTTGTAGCTGTACGTACCAATTAGCAAGTTTTTCCTTAAACTCTTCTTCATTAAAATTAGGATCAAGACTTAGATAATCCGACATCGGTTTTAAGTTTGTAAGCGGTGTAGCATTATTAACATTGACTCTTCTTACCGGCTTAGGCTTAGTAGCTTTTATGATCAAATATATTATTACGACCACAAATATAAGACCATATCCCCATATTGAATCGAAGAAGTTATAGTCATCATCATAACTGCTTCCGCTATAATAACTGCTTCCGTTGTTATAACTTCTTCCCCTGTCATAACTGTCATCATCATAGCTGTCATAACTGTCATAACCGCCGCCGTCATAACCATAGTCATCATTTCCGCTAAAATCTCCAAATCGGCTTTGGCATTAAGACTTCCAAGTGCTATAGTCACGCAAGCAATAAATAAGCAGAACAAATACTTTATTTTTCTATTCATCTACTTTTATTACCCCTTTCTTACGAGATCAAGTAAGAGTATTAACGTATATCAAAGTTTTTATTAAAGCTTTGGACCTGCCGCAACTAAAGCCTTACCGGCTTCGTTGCCCTCGTATTTCGCAAAATTCTTGATGAAACGTCCCGCAAGATCCTTAGCCTTTTCTTCCCATGCAGCCACATCCGCATAGGTGTCTCTCGGATCGAGTATCTTTTCATCAACACCCGGTAAAGATGTAGGTACTTCAAAGTTGAAGTAAGGTATCTTCTTGGTTTCTGACTTTTCTATAGAACCGTCAAGTATAGCATCTATTATTCCACGAGTATCCTTGATGGAAATTCTCTTTCCGCTTCCGTTCCAACCTGTATTTACAAGGAAGGCTCTTGAACCGTTAGCTTCCATTCTCTTAACAAGCTCCTCTGCATACTTGGTAGGATGAAGCTCAAGGAATGCCTGTCCAAAGCAAGCTGAGAAGGTAGGGGTAGGCTCTGTAATACCACGCTCGGTACCTGCAAGCTTAGCTGTAAATCCCGAAAGGAAGTAGTACTTTGTCTGCTCGGGTGTAAGTATTGACACCGGAGGAAGTACTCCGAAAGCGTCCGCTGAAAGGAAGATCACATCCTTAGCAGCAGGTGCCTTTGATATAGGACGAACTATCTTTTCTATATGCTCTATAGGGTAAGATACTCTGGTATTCTCGGTTACACTTCCGTCCGTAAAGTCTATCTTTCCGTCCTTATCAAGAGTAACGTTCTCTAAAAGAGCATTTCTCTTGATCGCTCTGTAGATATCCGGCTCAGAATCCTTGTCAAGGTTTATTACCTTAGCGTAACATCCTCCCTCGAAGTTGAATATACCGTTGTCATCCCATCCGTGCTCGTCATCTCCGATAAGAAGTCTCTTGGGATCTGTAGAAAGTGTTGTCTTACCTGTACCCGAAAGACCGAAGAATATAGCAGTATTCTCACCGTTTACGTCTGTATTGGCAGAGCAATGCATTGAAGCTATTCCCTTAAGAGGAAGGTAATAGTTCATCATTGAGAACATACCCTTCTTCATCTCTCCGCCGTACCATGTATTAACTATTACCTGCTCACGGCTTGTTATATTGAACATTATTGCTGTCTCTGAATTAAGACCGAGTTCTTTATAGTTATCGATCTTAGCCTTTGATGCATTGTATACTACGAAGTCAGGCTCGAAGTTTTCAAGCTCTTCCTTAGTAGGGTTTATAAACATATTTGTTACGAAATGTGCCTGCCATGCAACTTCCACGATGAAACGAACCGCCATTCTCGAGCTTTCGTCGGCACCGCAAAAAGCATCCACTACGAATAGTCTTTTATTGGAAAGTTCTTTCTTAGCAAGATCCTTTACAACTTCCCAGGCTTTTTCACTTGCAGGATGATTGTCATTCTTGTACTCATCAGAAGTCCACCATACAGTATCCTTAGACTTTTCATCCATAACGATATATTTATCCTGAGGTGAACGTCCGGTGTAGATACCTGTCATAACGTTGAGGGCACCGAGTTCACTCTCCTGCGCCTTCTCAAAACCTTGAAGTTCAGGCTTTAACTCTTCTTTGTAAAGCTCTTCGTAAGAAGGGTTATGCACTATTTCAGTAGTTCCAACGATTCCGTATTTAGTTAAGTCTATTTTCATTGAATTATCCTCTCTTTTTCAATATACATTCAAATATTATACAAAGAATAATGTAATGTCAATATAAACATATTCTTAAAACACATTGCCGGAATTTTTCCATAAAATTCATAATTAACCAAACTTACAAATAACTGTTCTAAAACATATTATTTTGACACTTATTATCTATAGTTTAAACTATGGACAAGAGGGCTTTGTTTAAATTATTGCAGTGACACTAAAATAACTTTACTAATTCGTTGCTTTATCAAGTCGCCTGCAGCGACTTAAACGAGCGGATAAAGCAGACTGACTATCTACACTAATGTATATAAAATTCACCGATACAGATCTGTTATTTCCCATAAATATTATTCAACTTTTTTAAATGTACCGTCTGTATTGAATTCCATGTAATAACTTTTGACCTGGCTGTAATCTCCGCCATCTCCTATCGTATTGATCATGATATGACTCGGATCGTTGGAGAAATTATACTCCGCTACAGCCTGCTCGACCTCATTAAGCTCTAAAACCCCGTTCTCATCAAGCTTAAATATATCGGTAAAATACGATACATCTCCGACAGGTACCTGTATCAGCATAAACATATCGCCCTTTATATTGATCAAATGAATATTGCTCGGAGCATACATGTACTGTACGCTGTTCTTCTTTCCTGCGAGGTCTATATCTACAACTGTCTCATAATCGCTTTTATCGTCGGTGCTTATTGAAAGTCTTTCGACCTTATCTCCTATCTTTATAGGATAATCGGCATTGACAAATACAGGATATATATAACTCTCGGGCTTTGAAGAAAATGACTGCTTTATGACGTCCTTGTGCTCACTAAATGAAGTACTGTATACAAGTAAGCCGCTCTCTCCCGAACTTATAAGTTCTTTTTGAATATAAAATATTATTCCGTCATAACTCAGTGTCCAGTCCGCCTTGCTCTCCCAGCCTTGTTTTGAAAGTTCTTCCTTAAGTTTAGCCTCCGCATCATCGGCAAACTTTACAGTAGGATATGCTGCTTTTAATTCATCGGCAAGTACCTTGTATATGCCGTCTGAGGCTATATCGCTTAATTTAAGCTCCTTACCGTCTTTTGAGTTATAATTGACAATGTTGAACTTGCTGTTCTTTACATCTTGACCGGGATCGAGATCTTTGTAGATGCTTTCTTCGCTTACTACACTGAATGCTTTGGAATCCGCCCTTACTACCCTTGTATATATACGATATTCGGAATCTTCTCCTATGCCGTTACTCCTCTTATATTCGCTTATGCTTTTGTTAAACTCTTCTACAGAAGCCTTAAGCTCCTCATATCCTTCATTTTCTATAACTATATTTCATTTTCCGAGGTGGCATATATATAGTCGACATTCTCTATGACATCCTCTTCTATATTCTCCTTGCTCTCTTCCTTGCTCTCCTCGCTGCTTTCGCTGACCTGATCAGAAGTTTCGACAGTTTCCTTCACTTCTTCTTTCTTAGCACAGCCCGCTGCGACAAGTCCCAGACAAAGGCTTAATAAAATCACACCCCATGCCTTACTCAAGCTCTTATTTTTCATAATATCTCCCTTTCTTTTTGAGAAATTTCCAAATATAGTACTTTGTATATACTTTTGTTAAAACAAATCCGTTTTAGGGATTATTTTTCCTTAATTATAAAAGTTTTACACTGTTTTTTATATTCAGATATGGATATTATACATAGTTATCGAAACTAAGTATATATTCTTTTATATATTTTATTTAATATATCTTTATGTTATACTTAAAATCAACTAAATGCTGATCGTATAATAAATATTGGAGGTTATTATGACAAGAAAATTTCTATTGTTGTCGCTTATCTGTTTTTCACTTGTAAGTTTTAGCGCTTGCAGTCTTTTACCGAAAGCCGACACCGAAGAATCCACAGAGCAAAAGAAAAAGAAAAAAAAGAAACATGATGCTACCGAAAATACCGATGAAACGGATGATGAAGAGGAAGAGGTCGATAAAAGTGATTTTGAATTTATTGACCTTGATGTGGACCTGGATACAGTGAACGATCCGCAAAAGCCCGGTACTTACAAAAGACTCGTCCTAAAGAGTACGGGTTACGATAAGCTCGAACAGGTGATCGATCAATTAAATGAGGATGCTAAGGCTTCTTATGAAAAAAATGTCCACGAAGATATGTATTACCAAAACGAATATTACGTCGGTCGTGCCGATAACCAAGTCTTTAGTATATATAAAGAAGAGGTGGCATTCGGAGGTGAAACGTATTCGAAAATCTTAACATCCGCTACCTATGACAGTCAAACAGGTAAGGAATTATCTTTGTCCGATATAATGGATATTGACTTTGATTTTGAAGAGATCTATTCTGATTTCGATCTTGATTCAACTTTAGAGTATTCGGACGAATTCAAATCCATGATAAAAAACATGCTGGCTGATGAAGCACAGGGCAATGGCGGTAGCGATGCCGAGCAATTGACAGCCTGGTTTTTGGGATACAACGGAGTTAGTATCTTTGCTCCTATAGAAGTAGAAACAGAGGGTGCCCACTACACTAAAGTTGTACAGTTTGATATACCTTATTCCAAATACCCTGAACTTTACAATAAAAAGTATGTGGCAAATCCTGATGAATTCGCTTTCTCAGTAGCTTACAACGGGGAATTTTATTATGATATAAGCGGTGACGGTAAGCCTGAACATATAAAAATCAGTGCCGATTCGGATCCCGAGACATACTTTATAGGTGAATATAATATTGATATAGACGGCAAAGTCACCACCATAGCCACAGATGAGATGGCAGGTTATATTATAAATGATTTTATTTTCTTAAAGGTAGGCGGTAAAAACTATTTTATGTTTAATGAAGTCGGTGATAATGACGGGCGTATATGTCGTGTTATAGATCTTAATAAGACCGAGATCGTGACTTCTACCGATCACGAACCGTACCTGAGTATTCCCTTATCAAACGTTATTGTTTACAATCCTAAGAATATGTTGCTTTCAAACACTATATACACTGTAAGCACTCTTCATGTAATTAATCATTATGAGTTCGGCAGTGATGAAAATTTCAAAGCAAAGGGCAATTCTTACAATGTGGAATCAAAGTTAGATTTTACTTCAAAGATAGACCTTACGGTCGATGTTTTGTCTGCTGACGGATCTGTGGCGGAAAGCACTGCCTTACCTGCCGGAACACATTTCTATCCTTATCAGACGGATACAACTACCTATACCGACTATAAGCTATCAGACGGCAGAATAGTAAGGATACCTATGACTTTTGATGAAAATATAGGATACGGATATACTGTACAGGGAGTTCCGATCGAAGATGTGTTTGACGGACTGGTATTCGCCGGTTAGAGTGGGAATTATTTGATATTTGCGGATGTATCTTTTAATTTTCCTTAGGAGTGACCGAAAACTATGTTTTATACCTTATCTATTGAACGAGTAGCCTTCAGCGGTATCAAATACATATCTTTTACCGCCACTGATAATGGTATGACATTAGCGATAATATTTTACACAGCCGAATATAATATGTTTTAACATATAAATTTATTTTTTATATTAAAGGACTGTTGCATAACAGATACCCTTCACAAGATCCGGAGACATTTAAATATAATGTCATCTTATATCTTGTACACTGATCTTAAAATGCAACAGTCCTTTTTTTATCTCTTATTTCTTATACCTCTCTTACACTCCTCCTCATAGAAGTATCTATTCCTACTGCCACGATAAGTACAACTCCCTTGGCAAGCATCTGATAAAATTCGGGAATCCCCAACAATATCATGCCGTTAGATAATACTCCGATTATCAGACAACCTAAAATAGATTTTTCCAGCCTTCCCTCCCCCTCCGGTGATACTTATTCCTCCAAGTACTACCGCAGTTACAACATCGAGTTCGAAACCTGTTGCAGTATTAGGCAATCCGCTGTTTAATCTTGAGAGCATTACCACTCCGGCAAGCCCTCCCAAAAATCCGGAGAATGTATATACAAAATATTTTACCTTCTTGACATCTACACCGGAGAGGTAGGATACCTTCTCACTGCTGCCAACTCCGTAGATATACCTCCCCGTAGCGGTTCTATATAGGATGTAAAATCCTATTGCATAAACGACAAGTTGTATAATAACAGGCAAAGGCATAAATCCGACATAGCCCTGCCCTATTATACGAAAACTGTCCGGAAATCCGTGGACTGCAATGCCTCCTGTAATAATATAGGATATTCCCCTATATACCGAAATAGTTCCCAGTGTCGCTATCAAAGGCGGAATATTGACAAAATTTATAAGCAGTGCATTGAGAAATCCCAAAATCGTACCTATTATCAAAGCTATAAGGATAGCCGGTAACATAGGCATACCGGCTACAAGCAGTTTTGCCAATACTATTCCTGTCAAGGCAACTATTGATCCTACCGACAGATCGATACCTCCCGAAAGGATGATCATTGTCATACCGACTGTGCAAATGCCCACTATTGAAATTTGCCTGAGTACATTGGTCAGATTCTTCAATGTCAAAAATGTAGGATTGACGATAGAGAATACCAACATCAAAAGAAGCAGAAACAAAAGTGTACCGTACTTAAAAGTAAGATTTTTGATTTTAGTTACCATAGTCATACCTCGCTTATAAATTTGGCGGAATCCCGAAGTATCCTCTCCGCCGTTATCTCTTTCTTTACATACTCCGATACTATCCTTCCGTGGTTCATAACCAGAGTACGATCGGATAACCTAAGGACCTCCTCCATCTCCGAAGACACCATAAGGATCGCCTTGCCCCGCTCTGAAAGTCTATCTATAATCTTATATATTTCTTCCTTAGCACCTACATCAACACCTCTGGTAGGCTCATCCAGGAGAAGGATGTCCAAAGATGCCATGAGCCATTTACCCAAAGCGATCTTCTGCTGGTTTCCACCGCTGAGTTCCTTGACCTTTTGATCCAATGAAGCATATTTGACATTAAGCTCTTCAAGAAGTTTTACAATTGCGGTCTCCTGTGCCACACGGTCGATCGATAAGCCTCGTTTAAACTTGGACAAAGAAGCGATCCCCATATTATCCCTTATTGACAGCTCCATAAAAAGACCGCTATCTTTTCGGTCTTCCGTAATATATCCTATTTTTGCAGCGATGGCGGATTTCGGATCATTCGGAAGTAGTTTTTTACCCTCTACATATATCTCTCCATGAATCAGAGGATCCAAACCGAATATAGCCGATAAAACTTCAGTTCTCATCGAACCGAGCATTCCTGAGAGGGATAGGATCACTCCTCGATAAAGACAGGAATCAATATCCTTAACCTTAGAAGTCGATACCCCTCTAAGTTCCAATATCGGCTTTTGCGACTTTTCCGATACTGTCTCACTGTGGTGAAATGAGAGTTTTTTACCCAGCATATCTTTGACCATAGTTGCTATATCATAGATCCCCTGCCAGGTCTTTTGCTTCTCCTTAACGGATATAAGTTCTCCATCTCTTAAAACGCAGATAGTGTCTGAGATCTTAAGCACTTCATCCAACTTATGTGAGACAAAGATCACCGCAATACCTCTTTTGGCAAGGTTTTCTATGATTTTATGAAGGTGCTGTGCCTCATTAGGGGAAAGAGAGGCTGTCGGTTCATCAAAGAGTATGATATCGGGAGTATCTATAAGAGCTTTTGCGATCTCTACCACCTGCCTGCTACCTATTCCCAGATTCCCGACTTTTTCCTCTACGGACATATCTACATTAAGACCTTCAAGCAGCTCTTTTGAACGCTTCTTCATCCCCTCCTCGTCCAAACCGAAACGTTTCTTCAATTCTTTTCCGTAAAATATGTTTTGATAAACCGCAAGCTCCGGTATAAGGTTAAGTTCCTGGTAGACGGCTGAGATCTTCATCTTACGACTCTTCATCGGAGTCATATGTTCTATCCTTTCGCCATGTACGAATAGACTTCCTTCATCGGTCGAAACAGCTCCTGTGATCACACGTATCAGTGTAGACTTTCCCGCACCGTTCTCACCTACTATTGAATGGATCTTTCCCTGCACGAAGGTCATGGATACTTTTTTTAATGCCCTGACACCGGCATAGTTCTTACTTATATTATCCAATCTCAAGATTTCTTTCATCACTATATCTCCGTTACTAAAAACAAGACAGGGGCGGACCCTTGTCTTGTCTTGAATTTTAGTACTTATCTATATTATCCACAGTGACCGGAACCATTGGGAACTTGATCATTTCAGTCATGCTTTCACCATCCAGAACCTTCTTAGTCGTACTCATGATAAGTTTTCCGCTTCCGAAAGGATCTATGTCCACAGTTCCACGATAGATACCGCCTTCTTTGATTTTTGCAATAGCTTCATCAACCGCATCAAGACCAACAAGACATACATCATCTCCTGTTCTTTGAGCAGCCATCATAGCTTCATAGCCTCCAAGTACCGCATCGTCGTTGATTCCTACCACAACATTTAAGTTGGGATTGGTTTGGAGCACATTTTCTATTGCTTCAAGTCCCGCTTCTCTTGTGCTTGCTTCCACTTCGGCTACCACCTTGGCATTCGGAGCATGCTTTAGGATTCCTTCTTTGAGACCCTCAGCCCTTTGAATTACCGCCGGTACCTGAGTAAATGTAAGGATCGCAACTTCCGCTTCTCCTCCCATCTTATCCGCAATATATTCTCCGGCTATCTCTCCGCCTGTCAGACCGTAATCTTTTTCTACCAGACTTACGAAAGCATCTGTGTTCTCCATCTCAACATTCGCAGCTACGACTTTGATTCCGGCTTCCTTAGCCTTGTCAACAGAAGGTTGAAGTGCAGCGGGATCGTTTGCACTCAGAATGATAGCATCAACGCCTTGAGTTATCAGCGTGTCTATCGCATCGATCTGTGGCTGAGCCTGATATTTTCCGTCATGAACAGTAAGCTCAACTCCCAGAGCCTCGGCTTCTTCCTTCATGCCGTCGATCAATTTTATAAAGTAGGGACTTGTTACGTCCATTGTCACATAGGCAACCTTGGTCGCCCCTCCCGCTTGCTTCGCAGCAGAAGTTTCTTCAGCAACCTGCTTACCGGCACAACCTCCGAGTAACAAACTAAGCCCCATAAGGGATGCAAAAAATACACCAATAGGTTTTTTCATACCATATCTCCTTTTTTATTTATAGAATCGCTTTAGCAGAGAGTATCATCAAAAATCTCACCCTCAAATGCCTACGTTCTGACTCACGTTGCTCATTATACTGTAATGTCTATTTAAATACAATTCTAAAAAACAATATTTTATATAAATTTTGTAAAATAAACTAAAAGTAATTTAAAAAAACAGTATGTTTTAATTTATTTCGTTTCATTTATTCTTTCTTATCATATCAATATTTTTATAAATTTAAAATAAAAAACTCATTGCCACCCATCTTATCACGTTAAGCTTTTAAAGCTACGTACAAGATATAAGTGCAATGAGTTTATATTACTTAATTAAATCCGTGCCTTCTCTCATATGAAACTATGAGATCCCTGTTCGCTAACTGATAAGAATTAAGCCATGAATCGGAGAAGCTGTCAGGCTCTATAGTAGGGTTATACCAATAAAACTGTGAGAAATAGTTAGTAAGCCCCGCATCTTTGAACTTTCTTCCCATTCTGGCATAGATACCGTTTCTTGCAAGTCTGCATTCTTCCGCATCAAAACCTGCAATATCCGCCTCTGTAAAATACATACTTCCCGAATTATATATGAAATAATCGACCATATCGCCGCTATCACTGTAATTCTGATAATAATATACTACAGTGGTAGGAGGAGGTGTCTGCGGCACAGCCTGTGACGGTATAGTGACCGGCACCATATTGGTAGCCTGAGGAGTCTCATAACTCGGCGCCTGATTGTCTATAGTCTGACCTGCAGAAGGATCGAGAGACGCCATAGTTTCATCTGAGCCTTCACTAGCTTCCTTGCCTTCATCCGTCTCACTTTCTTTTGACTTCTTCTTGGATTTTTTATTCTGAGTCTTCTCATCATCGTCATCATCATCGTTTTTAGCGACTTTTTTCGTATCTTTACCCGATGAATTTGAGACAAGCATATTGCTTACAACCACAAAAGCCAAAGTCGCACTTGAGAACACGAATATAGCAAGCACCACAAGTATCCATACCGGTATTTTACTTTTTGGAGGCTTAGGTGCGGCATTTTTATTCATGTTATTATTCACTGCGGGAGCAGACTGCTGACCGGCGTTGGAATTATTTGTAGCCGGGCTTACCTTAGGCGGCTCCGGTGTTGCGAATACTGCGAGCACATCCTCAGGTATACGGGTACCGTCATAAGTACAAAATGTTTCACTCCTGCTAAGTACCTTATTACAGGTAGGACAGCGTGGTATCCTGCCACCGCAACCCAAGCAATATTTTGCATCGTCAGCTATTTCTTTTGAGCATATAGGACACTTCATAATTTTCCTTCCTTTATCACTTATTTTGTATAAGAGTTCGGATCTGTATCAACTACCCTTTCAATTTATAAAATCATCTTCAATTCCCCCATATTCTATGATTAAAAGATGATGTGAAATCCGAGGGATCATCCGCTCTCTTTTATCCGAAAAATATAGACCATTCATAATTTTCCGGAAAAGATTTGTTACAAGCTATAATCTGAGTAAATTGACCGCTATCGTAAAAAATATCAACAAACTCATGGCATCGACCAGTGTACTTATAAGCGGTGCCGCCATGATAGCCGGGTCAAGCTTTAATTTCTTTGCAAGTACAGGCAATACGCCTCCGGCAAGGTTTGCAAGCATAACTGTAATGAACATGCTGAGGGCAACGGTGATACCCACAAGATATTTACCCGGATACTGTACAACTATCTTGATAAAGTCAATGATCGCAAGAACCAGACCTACCACTATTGCCACTCTGAACTCTTTCCAAAGTACCTTGAGAGCGTCTTTAAGCTCTATCTCACCTACCGCCATACCTCTTATCACCATGGTGGATGACTGTGAGCCGGCATTACCTCCGGTATCGGTAAGCATAGGTATAAATGATACCAGAATAGGCATAGCCGATATGGCTTCCTCAAATCTGCTGAGTATTCCGCCTGTGATCATAGCACTTATCATCAGGAATAAAAGCCATGTGATACGGTTCTTTGCTATTTCAAAAACACTTGTCTTAAGATAGGGCTTTTCTGACGGGTTCATAGCAGCCATCTTCTCAAAGTCTTCCGTAGTCTCTTCTTCCATAACATCCATAGCATCGTCTATGGTAACTATTCCGACAAGTCTGTTATCATGATCGACTACAGGCACGGATAAGAATCCGTATTTATTGAATATCTTTACGATATCCTCTCTGTGATCTAAGGTATCAGCCTTGATCACCTTGGTGTCCATAATGTCTTCTATAAGGACCTCATATGAACTCATGAGCATTTCTTTTGACTGTAACGACACCCTCCAAAAACTCTGTAATCCCCCATAACATAGCAGGTATATATGGTTTCTTTGTCCGTGCCGTATTTTCTTATATAGTCAAATGCCTCCTTGACCGTCATAGTCTTTTTTTAAGCCTATAAACTCCACCGTCATGATACTTCCTGCGGAATTTTTCCGGATATTTTTAAGATCTCGTTGATCTGCTTTCTCGTATCCGCCGTAGCATTTTTCAAGTACTCTTACTACCATCGTCGGCGGCAGCTCTTCAAAGCATATCGACCGCATCGTCTATAGAAAGATCTTCTATGATATATTGCAGGTCGCTGTCGCTCATTCCGTTTATGATATGCTCCTGTACTTCGGAGTCCAGTTCGGCAAATACATCAGTAGCTATAGCCTTTGGCAAAAGTCTGAAGGCAAGACAGGCATTTTTCCGAATCAAGTTCATCTATAAATTCGGCTATATCCGCTTCATTTATATCTACAAGAGCTTTTTTGAATTCCCTGTAGTTTTTTTCCTTAAGCAGTTCAAGGAGTCTTTCAGTCATCATATTCTCTTCCAAATCTTTAAGCCTCCTTCTACTTTAATCCGTCAAGCAGCCTTACAGCTATTTGAAAATATATCATCAAGCTGAATGCATCGACTATAGTTGTTATAAGCGGTGCCGCCATAAGAGCCGGATCACCCTTGCAAAGTTTGGCTATAAGCGGAAGCACTCCTCCCACTATCTTTGCCATAATGACAGTACCAAGCAAACTTAGCATGACCGTAAGAGCTATCATATATTGTCCCGGATACATGATGACAAGTCTTATGAAATTGACAATACCCAGCACAAGTCCCACGAGTATGGATACCATACCCTCTTTCATTATGACTTTAAATGCATCCTTAGGCCCTATCTCACCTACTGCCATACCTCTTATGACCATAGTTGAGGACTGTGAACCGGCATTACCGCCCGTTCCCATGATCATAGGCACGAAAGTTACCAGTATAGGCAGTACCACAAATGCCCTCTCATAATTACTTAATATACCTCCGGTAAGCATGTCACTTATCATAAGAACTACCAGCCAGGTGATACGATTTTTGGCAAGCTCCATAACACCTGTCTTAAGATATGGCTTTTCAGACGGCAACATAGCTGCCATTTTTTCGAAGTCCTCGGTATCCTCTTCCTCCATGACCCCTACTATATCGTCTATAGTAACGATACCGACAAGTCTGTCTTCATGATCTACCACCGGCAATGATAAAAAGTTATATTTATTAAATATGTCTACTACATCTTCTCTGTCTTCGGTAGTGACCACCTTTATAACCTTATCATCCATTATATCTTCTATTTTTTTATCATACGGATTCATAAGAAGCTCTTTTACCGTAAGAACTCCCTCAAGTACACGGGTAGGATCCATAACGTAACAAGTGTATATAGTTTCCTTATCTACACCGTGTTTTCTTATATATTCAAATGCTTCTTCGACCGTCATATTCTTCTTAAGTCCCACATATTCGGCAGTCATGATACTGCCTACCGAATTCGCCGGATATTTGAGGAATTCGTTGATAAGCTTCCTTGTATCCGACGTGGCACTCTTAAGCACTCTTTTTACCACCCTTGCAGGCAGTTCCTCAAGCATATCTACCGCATCGTCCACATACAGATCTTCTATGATATATTTAAGCTCCGTATCGTTAATACTGTCTATGATACTTTCCTGTTGCTCGACTTCCAGACAGGCAAATACTTCAGTAGCAAGTTCCTTGGGGAGCATACGAAATACAATAAGAGACTTTTCATTATCAAGCTCTTCCATAAAAGTAGCAATATCAACTTCGTTCATATCGCAAAGTTCTTTTTAAGTTCTCTGTACTTCTTCGACTCAAGAAGCTCAATAAGAAGCTCATGTACTCTCTCGTTGTCCATAATCATCACCTGCCTTTCTGTAAGCACTGTGTAACATATTGTATAATTGATACAATTGTTATTAATATAAAAATATATTAATATAATTTTTAGATTTTATCAAGCTAAAGCGGATTTGTATTTGGTTTTTTTGACAATATAACTTCTTACGATTCATGCAGATCTGCTTTAAATATAAACACTTCTTACTTCGGTATCAGTATCACCCACTACTTATAATAAAGTAAGAGACAGATTCTACAAATATGTACAGGATTCAAAAAAACACCGGACTGTTTCTGTCGATTTTTAAGTACTGAGTCGCTTCATCTTAAATAGGGATATGCCCACTTAAAGCAATAAAGTACATAAATGATCGGTAGAATAAGTCCGGCGATCAAAAAAATACCAAAAACTTTCTTAGGTGCGATTCACCTGTGAGTAGCTGATCTTACGAGTTGTCCGGTATGCAATAACTTTGTCGAAACCGTATTAAAAGTGATGAGAGCATGATAGAAATAATGCATGTTGTACAACAAACGGCTTATATCACAAAATAGCCCTTACTAATATTCCGATACCAATATATCTCCGCCCTCATATTCGGCAAGAAAAATATCTTTGATATTCTTATGCCCCTGCTTTTGGAGGGTTTCTTCAAGCCAAGCCTCATCTTTTCCTATGACATCCAATACATCCTTTTGAACCTGTCCGTCCGTTATTATTGGAAATTTCGGATTTTGTTCACCGTATTTTACTATTATGAACTGACCGTTTTGCTCCAAAATAGCTCTTTTGACCTCATGCACATAATAGATATTATTCGATCTTAGCTTAAATGCCACATCATGGGCATTAAGTCCCGCTTTCCTGCAGTTTCCACAACAAGCTTACCCTGATTGATTATAAGTATCGGACCTCCGTCAAGCATTTTCTTGATAGACAAATTATTGGTCTTGATCCACTTAAGTACCAGTATTAAAATACACCATATTATTAATATCAGACTGTATTGCAATACGGAAATGCTACTGTTATATATAGGTCCTCCTATGATACCACCGAGTACATAATTTTGTATCTGATCGCTTGCGGAAGTTGGAGCAAGATTACCTTTTCCGCTTATATTTATAACTATTGCAAGTGATAATAATCCTATTGCAAGCTTGATCGCTACATCTACATAAAAACTAGGCATGATATTATTCCTCCACTAATGAAATATTAGAACCCTTAAGTTCAACCGGTTCAAGCACATAATCACTGTCATTTACCAATAAGACCCTGTAAAAAGAACCCTTAACACTTATCAAAGGCTCGCCCTTCATCAAGGTAGTATTAATATATACATCCTTGGCATCAACATCAAGTGCCTTGGCTATATGCTCCACGGATTTGAGTACGGCTATCGACTGCTTACTTGTATTTTCCAGGTCTATGGCTTTATTGACCTGTAATAGCCCCATAAAAATCATACAAAACAGAGAAATAAGTGCAAACTCCCTGTATTTGGTATCTCTTTTATTTCGATAATATCGTACCAGGCTGAAAATTAAAACCACAAAAATAATGCATATAATGATCATGTGTATCTTATTCAAAGCGGTATTTCTTCGAAGAAGATATTCGTAGGAATAGAACTTCATGGCTTAAGACCTCTCTTTAAGAATATTTATATGTTTGTTCATTATAAGAAAAAAAGCTCAAATATACAATTGTATATTGAGCTTTCTAAAAAATATAATCGATGCGACTGGATTCGAACCAGCGACCTCTGCGTCCCGAACGCAGCGCTCTACCAAGCTGAGCCACGCATCGTATGTAGATATATTATCATACTTTTTTTAAAAAAATGGTAGAGTTTTTTTATATTTTTTTATAAACTTTATATTCTTATTCGATCTTTATAAGATATAAAAATGAAGAGATACTTGGATATATAGCTATGGATCCCTCAAAAAGGCTGATAAATCTGCTAATTTGTCTCTCTACGGTCTTACATAAAGTTTCATAAAGTAGCACGGATTGTTTTTTATTGTATTAATTACAGGGCTTATTGGTAAAATTTATTTGCGAAATAATTTTCTTTAATATATAATGGGAATGATTATTATTTAATTACTTTTTATAGGTCATATAAGATCGATATAAGACTTATTAAATAATAAAATGATATTGAATACTGTTGTAAAAGTTATTATTAAGCTACTCAATAAACTTTACAACTTGCTACTTATGTTGAGTATAAAGGAGGAAAATAATGAAAAAGACAAAATTACAAACAATAGGAGCCTTGTTGCTTTCTTGTTGTTTATTAGCAACTTCACCGATATCGTCACCTGGTATCATCAGCTCTTACGCAGCAGGCAGCGTAGCATCTTATCAGCTTGATATCACACCGCCTGCTACACTTCCGACAGTTGATCTTGATGATTATATAACTCTTAAAATCCAAGATGCACTTCTCCATCATAATGAGATCACTGTAGTGGGAACCGCTGAGTTGAATAACAGCAATTGCGACAACCCTATAGTTATAGATATACCAAACGGTAAAAAGGTAATCTGGATGGCAAGTGTTCACAATTCTACAACCTACAATTCTAATCCAACATTATTGTTAAGATCGAATTATAAGGTGGATTTTGTGATCGCAGGAGGAACATTATCTTCAGTTGAACGTCCGCTCGTGTCAACAGATGCATTTCCTATCTAAATCTTATTATAACAGGAGGGAATATTTATCTGTCCGATCAAAGTGCCGATAATGCTATCTCCCTGTCAGGATACGGTGATTTTCGTATGAGCGGAGGAACTGTAATAAGCCACTCGAGCGAACCTGCTATACGTGTATCACCCCCACCTACAGACCCTTATGACTTTGAGATAACCGGAGGAGTATTGTACAGACAGGGCTCAAAAAACGGAGCCAATGTCATAGATGACGGTACCGGTAATCCCGACAACAATGTTATTCAAATAGACAATGTCGGTGCGATACCTAATGTCAATATAGATGCTTCAAGAGCCAATATAATAACCTGGGACGAGAATTCATATGATGCCGACGGCAACCCACGTTATATAGGCGGAGGGCATGACAAAAGACATATATTAACTTATCCTGGATCTTCCACTCATGTATCATGGACTGTAGGCAGTGACGGACTTGCAGCTATAAGTTATGTTACCGCAAGCGGAGAAAGCGGTGTGATAGAAGGTATACATGCCGCAACCGATAACATCAGTTTCCCTACCATACCTACAAATGCGGTATATGATAATAGCGGACAGGGTGTGAATAACTTTGTAGACGATTACTCCGATCCGGTAAATTTTGAGTATACGGGTGTCAACGGAACCAATTATCCTACAAGTTCCATAAAGCCTGTAAATGCTGGTGAATATAAGGTCACAACAACTTTATCAGCCAACAACTACGGAAGTCTTCCTGTCACACTCGGAATATTAACGATAGCTAAAAGACCTGTTACAATTCAGGTAGCAGATCAAACTATACATAAAGACGCCGCACTTCCGGCATTACCTCAAAGCTTTGCGGACTTTACGGTTCAAAACCTTGTAGCCGGGGATACAGCCCAAGATGCACTTGCGGCTTTACCTACATTTACCTGGAACACGGACGGACATACTCCGGGAGCATTTGCAGTAACAACTACAGCACCTATAGCCTATACAGATAATTACGAAGCGGCTACTAACGCTATTACAGGTACACTCACAGTACTTAGTACAACCGCTCCTGCCGCAACTACTCCGGGTACTCCTGCTACACCTGCTCCGGGTACTCCTGCTACACCTGCTCCGGGTACTCCTGCTACACCTGCTCCGGGTACTCCTGCTACACCTGCTCCGGGTACTCCTGCTACACCTGCTCCCGGTGCTACAGCAGTAACTACTCCCGGTGCTCCTGCCGGCACAGGTGCGGGAATAGCTACACCAAGTACTGCTACACCAAGCACTGCTACCGTATCAGGCAGATCTAACTCAGGTAGATCCGGTGGATCTGTTTCTTACATAGGCAGAGCCGCTAAGTCTTCAGGCAGCCACATTTCGGGAGTTTGGATACTTGATTCAAAGGGTTGGTGGTTCAAATATTCCGACGGATCATATCCTAAGTACACATGGGCAAGATTAATGTATAACAATAAGATAGACTGGTATTACTTCGATGCCGAAGGTTACATGAAGGAAGGTTGGCAGATGATAAACGACAAGTGGTACTTCTTATATGAAAGAACCGAAGGCAGCGTTATACACGGCGCTATGGCTTATGACACTACTATAGACGGCTACCGTGTGGATTCTAAAGGTGCATGGATACAGTAAGCACTAAGTTATACTTTAATAATATCTTTCGGATAAGCGACCTCCAAAAGTCAGACCTAAAAATCTAACGATCGGGAGGTCGTTTTTTCATGGAAAAATATAATTTGAGCATGTGAAAATCTCTCTGTAAATAATGTTAAAAAAGGTCTTCTATGATAAAATATTTTATCATAAGGAGACCTTTTATTATGGCAAGAGAAAAGAAACCGGTACACAGAGTACAAATGACAGAAGGAAAGCGTAACATCATTCACCAACTTTTGGAAGAATACGATATTCAATCAGCAGAAGATATTCAAGACGCTCTAAAAGATCTTCTGGGTGGAACGATTAAAGAGATGATGGAAGCAGAGATGGATGAACACCTTGGATACGAAAAGTCAGAGCGTTATAATAGCGATGATTATCGCAATGGTTATAAACGAAAAAGAGTCAACAGTCGTTATGGTTCTATGGAGATCGAAGTTCCTCAAGACAGAAAATCAACCTTTGAACCTCAAGTAGTAAAGAAACGTCAAAAAGATATTTCCGACATTGATCAAAAGATCATCTCCATGTATGCAAAAGGTATGACAACTCGTCAGATCTCAGAAACTATCGAAGATATTTACGGTTTTGAAACATCAGAAGGTTTTATATCTGATGTTACAGATAAGCTTTTACCACAGATCGAAGACTGGCAGAATCGACCTTTGGATGAGATCTATCCGATCCTCTATATAGATGCGATCCACTACTCAGTTCGTGACAACGGTATCATACGAAAGCTAGCTGCTTATGTCATTCTTGGTATCAATACAGAGGGAAAGAAAGAGGTCCTTACGATTCAAGTAGGCGATACTGAAAGCTCTAAATACTGGCTTTCAGTATTAAATGAACTGAAGAACCGAGGTGTAAAGGATATCCTCATTTTGTGTGCAGATGGACTGACAGGTATAAAAGAAGCGATCTCTGCGGCTTTTCCGAAAACAGAATATCAAAGGTGTATAGTACATCAGGTAAGAAACACACTCAAATACGTACCTGACAAGGATAGAAAGGCTTTTGCAACAGACCTGAAAACTATTTATCAGGCTTCGGATGAAAAGAAAGCACGTCAGTCTTTGGATCGTGTTACAGAGAAATGGACATCAAAATATCCAAATTCTATGAAACGCTGGTACGATAACTGGGACGCTATCACCCCTATTTAAGTTTTCTGTGGATGTAAGAAGGGTTATTTATACCACCAACGCCATTGAAAGCCTCAATTCCACATACAGAAAGTTAAATCGCCAAAGAAGCGTATTTCCAAGCGATACAGCCCTGCTGAAAGCCTTGTATCTGGCGACATTTGAAGCCACTAAGAAGTGGACAACTACCATACGAAACTGGGGACAGATATATGGAGAATTGAGCATCATGTATGCGGGGCGTCTTCCCGAGTAACAAAAAATAGACCACAAGTCAAGGATAAAATAAACGTCGGTCTTCGACCGACGCCCTTGACATGGGTCTGATTTTTTGATTATTATATTAATAAGGACAAATGCCAAATGATGGCATTCGCCTTAAAATAATACTTATCATAGAAGTCCGAAAATAGGAATTTACAGACTTTGCTTCACACAGCTCACAGGGGGTGCGGACAAAAAAACCTGGACACTTATCAATGACTCCTTTCAGAGCCCTGATAAGTGTCCAGGTTTTTTTGTCCGCACGCCCAGCTCGATTTTACAATCTTAAAGTCATGTGCTTTCACTATATTATTTATCGAATGAGCCCGACAAACTCAGAGTTATCAAGTAATTAGACTCAAAAAAATATAAATATTTTTTTAATCTTACAATTACACTACCAATTTTAATTTTTTTGAATAAATTACATAAATCATAATTGTATTTTTGTTTTTTTAACATTTCTTCAGATGAAAGTTGTGAAAACAAATAATTTAGGACTTCCTCTGTAAAAATCACATAATATCCAAATATGATACATTTTTAAATAAGATGTGTCCTTTTTTTAATTTTTTTCCCAAAAAAATTTTTTTATCATTATGAACAAGAATAGAATCACGCCTAGCTATAAGGGTTTTTAATTGCATGCGAAATAAATTCATCATTCGTTATTTTTTTTCTTGAAATTCATTTAATTTATTTAATGCGTTATTATTTGATGGAAATAAGTGGATATTCTTTTTGCATTTTTTTCTATTAAATTGGGAACGGTTTTTAGCTTTATCTGACTTATCATATAATTTTATAAGAGCTAGCATATAACTGTCTACTAACGCACAGCTTATAACTAGTGCAAAATTAGGTGCAAATTCAAAATTTTTTTCATATTTATCAACATCTTCACTTACATTTATTAAATCTTTTATGTATACTAACTGCATAAAGTATCCATTTATCTCTTCAAGAAGATCCTTTTTCATTTTTTCTTTTTGAGTCACTATTATCCCCCCTTTTTTTTATCATAATAAAAGGTTATTTTTCACCCTCAAATCCTGATTTACCACTCACTATTTTTACAAAAGCCTCCCACCAAAATGATGGAAGGCTTTCTAAACAATTTGTCTAAATTCAACAACTCCCTTTTGAACCTATTTTTTCTCGCTTTTAGTTTCAAAACAGTATCACTAAAGAGCTTTTCGCACCAATAAAACATCTAAATGCTGTATTTTCAACGATTTTATCACAGAATCATATTTGTTACTCTATTCAAGCTCAATATGTCCATTGATATTGTTTTGTATAAATGGCATAAAATCAAGGTTTTTGTTATCTGATTTAGACTTATTATCTAGTTTATTTCTGTTTATCCGATTTTTTGCAAGTATATTGCAAGTATATTTTTTTAAACTTTCTTATTTTCCATAGTCAGTGGAAAAAGTCATATTATATGCACTTCTTATATCTTTTGCAAAAATCCAATAATATATTAATAGTAGAGTAGTCCATATAATAATACTCTATAAGACTGGATTTAATTATAAAAATTCCATAATTCACTACTATCAGGCTGTTCTTTAAATATATTTTTAAATCATCATTTGTAAAATCCTCTTTAAGGTTTTCAAACATATTTTTTTATTTTTATCAGATGTATATAGTGTTATTTCTTCGGTCTGCTCAACGCCTCTCCAAAAATCAATATATTTAGTCTGATTGTTTATTAATTCATATATTATTCTGTATAAATAACTTTCTGGTGCAAAATATCCAGGTGCAAATACCAAATTCGGCTTATGTTGTCTATCATTTAAACCTTTTTCCTTAGGATTAAAGTCTATCTCCAAATAATCTTTAACCATTGGTTGTTGAGATTTTTTATTCAATCTTGCATCTCCATCCAAGAATATAATTACCCTATTAAAATATTCATCAGCCTCTGAAATATTCATTAACTCATCACATCCACAATGTGTTACAATCTGTTTTAACTCATCTTTAATATTAGCTATATCTTCAAATTTAAGTATTCTTTCTCTAATAGCATCATGATTAGAAGCATTCTCAGAATTGCGAAAATATGTAGCATCGGAAGATTTCTTTATCAATTTTATTATATTCCTAAGCGCATTTACATGTTGAATAAACAATTCCTGCCCTACACGATCTTCAAAATATATTTTAGGAAGTGTTTTCTGAAAATTTATTTTATTAAACATATCATTTTTTAATAGCTCATAAGATTTAATACTGGCCACTATCGGCATAGATGGATTCTTTAGATATATAACTTTAGTATCTTCAGAATTTTTTTGTTCTTGTTTTAAACTTTCTTTTAAGATAGTTAAAGAATGTGTGCTAACAATAACCTGTAGAGAGATTTCATTACATAGTTTTTTCAGCAGTTCAAATAATCGTATTTGAGTATCTGGATGCAGAGATACATCAATTTCATCAATGCAAAGCAGAGCCCATTATAGTCACTATCCTTTGATAGCAAGTAAATATCAATCAATGCACTTATTATATTCCCAATGTTATCCTGCCCTATAGATTGTGAAAGAGCCGGAGTTCCTTCTATTTCCATATGCAAAGAAGATCTTGGACAGGCCTTTTTCTCTATTATCGAAATTTCCTCAGATAATTTAATCGAGCCGGGAATAACAGAGTTATACCATTCTCGGTAAATATTCAGCATTTCTTCTTTTGCAAAAGGATTATTTTTTTTTATTTTACTAATATGCGTTAAGTCTTTATTTTCTCCTAGTGGATATAGTCTAGATAAACTTAAATAAATAGTTGGTATTTTTACTCTTCCCGCGCCTCCTACACCAAAATTTGATTCAGCCTCTTCTTCAGCTTTTTTTATTGTGTAACCATCCAGATATTTATTTGTAGTTCTCGGAATTATTCTAATACCACGATTAGTACCTGTATCATCTTTAAACGAAAGTCTTTTAGTCAATGCTATTGACTCACTACTTTGCCCATATTTTAAATATATTTTATAGTCCTGATATTTTTCGGTTTGATCAATATTAAAAAAATCTAAAAATTCAGGTTGAAAATTGCTACCTAGCGAACTTTTCTTATTAATTCCAGAACCAGATGCAATTAATGATAAAAATATTAGATTTTCCCACACCATTAACTCCGCTTACAATGGTTATTTTTTTACCTAATGGAATAATAACATCTTTAAAAATTTCTAAAATTCTCTAAAAATTAACTCTGTAGGCTTCATGTACATATATCTCTCCTTACGCTAAATCTACACTAATATTATTCTTCATTAATTCATTAATATCTGGGACACTAGAACTAGATTCAAATATAATTAATTCCTTGGCTTTTTCTTTTTGCCACACTATAATTAAGCTCCATTCTTTTTTTATACAATATTTTTTTCATAAATTTTTTTCTATCTCTGGTTCATCGTCATATGTTATGATCCAATCACAATTAACTGTATCGCCTATTAATTTTTTTCTATTCGAATATGGTCATTGTAGTTAAAAAAATTAAGATATAATTGTTTTCCTTTATTAAAGTATGGTGGATCGAAATATATAAATGCGTTTTCTTCATATTTAGGCGCATAATTCTCTAAAAATGATTTTATGTCTTTGTTATATAGATGGATTTTAGATTTATTTTCCGCAATTTTTTTAATTCTGAATATTAAATCTTCACGATTAAATCTAGCATCTAATTTCCATAGCCCAGACTGCTCCATACCGCCTATCACTCCTGCTTTTATAATCCCTGAACGATTTGTTCTATTCATATAAAATGTTGCAAAGCCAAGTTCAAAACTATATTTTTTATTATTTCCAAAACAAATACTTCTTTGTTTTTTCCATTCATCAATTGTAAGAGGTACTCGGCTCACTTGTTCCAAAAAACTATCCGTTTCCTCTAATATAGCTCTCCAAAAGGAGTATATTCCTTTATCTAAATCATTTATTACAATTTCAGAAACTACGCCCTTTTCAAGCAACTCGATTGCAACTCCAGCTCCACCAGCAAAAGGCTCTATATACATTCCACCCCTGTGTCCATATTTATCAATCAGCAATTCTATTAGTGGCGTAAGTTTTCCCTTTCCGCCCGGATACCTTAATGGTGAATAAAACACTTATTCCACCTCCTAAATCTATAAATTATACTTTATACTCTCCCGTAGCCTCTTTTATCATCCCATCATGCCAATCTACCGTTTCTAATGGCATTTCATGATACTTGTCAAAGACTTCATACAAATACTTATACTTAACTTTATTTTCAATTACCTTCTTAAGCGAATCTGTATCCATTGAAATAATTTTCATTCCTGTGATAGTTTCTTCGTCTCTAGTGTATGGAATTATCTTTCTATATCTAAAATCTGAGATTACATTTTTATCTAAGTAGGTGCTAACGAACAGGCTGTAATCAAACGGATTATTAAATCGAATCCTATAATCTCCTAAATGTCTTGAAACAGGCTCCATTTCCATTCTTCTTTGATTATTTCCATCTGCAAGAGTTGCTTCAAGTAATAGCGAATGTTTAGGATAAGAAGTGCATGCTTCATATTCATATATAATATCTGCATAACCTCCGGCTGCATGTGTCTTAGGCAATAAATTAGCTTCTAATGATAACTTCATGAAGTCCAAAATATTCCCTTGTCTTTCACTTACTTTATACCATATTATTCCCAAAATATATTCAAAGATAGTTGGTATTGCAGCCTCATCTGTAACAAGTTCTTCAATCCTTTTATCATCACGTTTCTCAAAACAATTTAGTAACTCTATAAGCACAGAATCGTTAAATTTCTTATCAATCAAAGTGTTAAATCTTCTGTATCGTTCATCATTTACATAAGTTGCAGCTTGTTCCGGACTCTTAATTGTATTTCCTAAATCTTTACTTAAAGCTGCATATACTTTGCTAATATCTAACTTGAATGCTTCTGATATAGTTTCAAGTGAGGCATTAGCTCTGAGATTATTATCTCTACTGAAAGTTTCTGTATACAGAACATCAATAATTTCTTTAAAATAATACTTTGGAATCATATCCAACTTAATCATACGATCTTCAAAAATTAGAGTATCTGTAATATTAAAATATCTTCTATTTAAATCAAAATAATCAGATAATGTCGCCATTGCTTTTAAAAACATGTAAATATTTGAAAAAAACACTTCTTTTAGTTCTGTTTCATTTTTACAGTTTATAAATGGACATTGTTTGTGAATTGAAGACTTCCCCTTTTTTCTTACAACACCAATATTGGTTGTCTTAAATAGTAAACTTCTCCACAATGTTCCTGGTTTTTGATTTATATTCTTTGCAGAATTTAATAGTGATTCATAAATGTTTTCACCATCAAGAAATATCTTCTTTAAATTTTCGTATAATTTATAGTACGGCTTGTCATAGCTTCTGCTTTTACGATTCATTCCCACTAAACATATTAGATTTTCATCAACATCAGAGGCTATAAATTCTTCCCCGGCAAGTTTGTAGTTTTCCATTTGCATAAGCCTCTTATAAATTATTTCTTCCGGCAAAATTTTACCTTCTCGATATAATTTAATATCAGATATAATTTGTTTTGCACTTTCGTCATCTTTAATTAGCGGAATAAAATAAGTAAACTCGTCATAACTTAAATGCTCAAGTTCCGTCAAGCACTTTACAACCGCAATAAACGGTCTAACGATATTACCACTTACATCTATACTTGTTTTAAGAAGCTGTTTTAGATAGATAAAGCTATCTCTGTTAATATTAAACACATTATTTGTTTCAAAATCCCCACTACTTGTTATTTTAAGGAGTTCTCTTCCTACATCCGTAATCAATCTCTCTTCTGTAATTAAGCCAATGTCAACCAATCCTGATGTTTTTTCTCTGGCATCTTTGTCTTTTCTGTTTGCTTCTCCTGTTAGGAACGCTCTATCTTTCATAAAATCATAATATTTTTCTTGCAATTCATTGTTCCAATTCCAACTTGATTCCTTTATGACTTCATTATAAAACTCATCAAGAAGTAACAATTGTGCCTCGATTTTTAAATTTAGTTTTGCCGTTCTAAAACTTGTAGTTCCTATGACCCAACAAAAACTTTGGTATGGAATACTTTTATTAACCATTTACTTATTCCCCCAATTCACCAGATAATTAGTAATCAAAACTTCTTCGGATATACTATTTTTATTTTTTCTGTGATAATTACTGTTTGAATAACTTTTTATTCAGACTATTGCAGTAATACCCTTTACTTTCAATCCAATTATATAAAATATCATTTCTTTTATTTTTACTTTCCAAAACATTCGACAAAGCAAAACTAAAACCTTTTTCATTGGCTTCATTCAAAAATTCAAGTAAAGCTTTTTCTTCTATTTCAGTCCACATTCCATTTTCATTATATGTTGCATTTGTAATCAAATAAGGAGGATCACAATAAATAAAAGTCTCCTGAGAAAAATCATCTAACGAAATCTCCCTAAAATCTTTTTTCATGAACTGGATATCTTTGCTTTTTAATTCTTCGGAAAATAACACAAGCTTACTTCTCATTTTAGAATTAAAATCCCTCTTCCCCACTGGAAGATTAAACAACCCTTTTCGATTAAAACGAATTTGATTATTAAAAGAGAAAACCATCAATACATATAACATCAAGTAATCTGTTTCTCCAGCAAGGACTTTAGCATTAAAATCATCTCTTAACTTGAAAAATCTTTCTTTATTATATTCGGCTAAGCCTCTACTACTATCACAATCATAATAAGAATATCCATATAACGATGTATTGGATAAATCATATTCATCAATAATATTGTCTATTTGTTTTAATAAAACATCAGTATCAGTGTCTTTGATAAATTTAATTAAATCTATTAGTTTTTTTCATTGGAATCATTAAAGATAACTTTTGAAGAAGATGAATTTATTCCAACATTTCCTCCTCCGGCAAACAAATCTAAAAATACTTCCTTTTCATCAAATAAAGGTTGCAACTGTTCTAGCAACTTGAATTTTCCACCTGTATAATTAAACGGGCAAGGTATATTCATTTTCTTTTTTTCTTCGCTAAATACTTCACATAAAAATAGTCTTTCTTTATTATCTTTTATATCTGATTTCCCAGTTGAAAAACTCTTATAGTCTGATTCAAATATAGTAACTTTCCCTTTTTTACTAAGAATTCTCATAATATCTTCATCTGATATTTTCGCATTCGACCTATCATTTCCCTTGTCGGACATATTGTTATATGAAAGTAAGATATACTTTGTATCAGCCCTTTCAATAAGTTCTTCAAATGCTTTTGTAGCCGTAATCATGCAGTAATCACTTTTAAGTGAAGTCCTATCCATCTTTCTTGCAACTCCATAAACTTCCGGTTTTTCCCATCTTGCCACATTTTCAAGTAAATGATATGCATCACAATACTGCCTTGAATTATATGGAGGATCCAAGTACAGCAAATCACCCTTAATACTTTTAATAAGTTTATTTGCATCTAAGTTATAACAAATATTATTAGAATTTACCGTTTCTTCAGGTAATAAAACATTCAATACTATTTTTTTCTCAAAATCAACATTTTTTCTATATGCATCGTAGTGTCCAACTGTGTTTGCAATCTTATCCATTGCATATAGAAGCGATGTAATCAATATTGCATATTCCTTAAAATTTATTTCTTTATTTTTTTATACTTTTGCTTCTATATCTTCTCTTATATATCCTATCTTGCTACAATCATCAGCAGAAAAAGAATGTATCTGCAAAAATTTTTCTCGCATATAATTATTTTCTTTTATTTTAACTTGATTATAGTCGTATATAAGCTCAATTATTTTTTTGCTTGAATATTTTTTTCATATCCAAACCATGCATAATTGGAAATATAATTACTATACAGTAAATCATTTGTGATAAGCATTTTATCCTTAAAAAGTATTCGCAACTGCACCGGTTCCACTAAATATGTCAATAACAATATTTACACCTTTACAATTTTCATCAACTGTTTTTTTCTTATAAAATCGGAAAGAGAATATTTATTTCCTAAATATCGTCTATTGTTTATGAATGACTGCTTTAATCCTAATTTAGATATTAAAAAAATCTGTGTCATCCTTATCCTGTAAACCATCTATATGCAAAAATCTTTTTATAATTTCAACTGTATTTTCATCCCAAAAGTACCTTCCTGTATCACTTCTCGGAATTAAAATATTTTCTTTATCTATTAATTTATATAAATATGACTTAGAAATGTCTAATTCTTTTATTACATCAGTAACATTAAGACTTGCCATCTTTATCCCTCCTTGCCACATTTTAATCTATTTAGTAGACATTGTAGCATATTTCACCCATTTTTTCTATATTTTTATTGAAAAATCAGATGCTAATTGCATCAAAAAAAGGGGCTGTCGGGAAATGACAGACATAAAAAGGGGTGGTATGACTCAACATGAGTCACACCACCTAAATTTTTACATAAAAAAAGATGGCTAACGACAACCATCCTTCTCCGTTACATGTTATAATGTAACTATGCTTACAGTTAATTATTATAACGACTTTTTTGAAATAGGTCAACAGAGAATCAATTTTAACTTCTATGAATATAAGCCATAAACGAAAATGTCCCACCTTATCACAAATGAAAATGTCCCGTTTATGCCGGGAAAACTTGTTGATAGTGAGTTAGCCCTTTGGTATACTTGCATCACAGACGGCTTCTAAAGAACATATTTAAGCCGTCTGGATGCTTCGGGGATTCCAAAGGGTGGGAGGCTCACTGTCAACAAGGAAACTGGAATAAATGGGGCATTTTCATTTGTGCCTAACATAGAAAATCAATTTTAACTTCTATGAATTGAGTTTGCCCAATGACGATCCTGTCTATACCCTAAAAAAAGTTATGGAGGAGTTAAATTTTTCCGGACTGTTAGCCAATTGTTCGGATAAGGGAAGAACTGGGTATAATCCAATCATGATGTATACAGTTATTACTTATGCAAATATGCGAGGAGTACGCTCAATTGATCGTATTGTAGATTTATGTGAAAGAGATATTGCTTTTATCTGGTTTACTCAAGGGAGAAAGCCTAAAAGAGAGGCTTTTTATGAATTTAAAGGCAAAAAACTTACTTCAGATATCCTTGATAATCTAAACTATCAGTTTATGAGACAATTACAAAAAGAAGGACTTGTAACATTAAAATAATTGTTTATTGATGGAACAAAAATAGAAGCTAATGCTAATCGTTATACTTTTGTATGGCGTGGAAGCATTAATTATCATCTTGAAGGTCTTCTGGATTCTATTGATAAGCTTTATTCAAACTACAATTCTTTTTTACAAGATAACGGATTTGGTGAGAAGTATGGTCTTGAAAATGCACAAATGTTTGTGATTGATGGAATTGATAAAGTTAGAGATGTTATTGAAAAGAATAGAAAAAGAAAGATCACAAAATATAAAAAGCTATCTAATAACCGTATTATAGAGATTGATAACTGCTCACCTATTGAAATACTTAAGCTTCAGAAGAACCTTATGGCTATTGCTAAAGGAGAAGGTATTGTATTTGTTAACAGAAAGGGTAAGAGAAAGCCAAAACTTCAACAACTATATGAAGAACTTGAACATTGTGGACATCGATTAATGAGCTATAAAGAATGTTTTGAAATTATGGGAAAAGATAGAAACAGCTACTCCAAAACTGATTTGGAAGCAACTTTTATGCGAATGAAGGAAGATCGTATGCTAAATGGGCAGCTAAAGCCGGCATACAATGTACAGATAGCAGTGGAAAATTATTTTATTGTACATAGTTATGTAAGTAATGATCGTACAGATTATAACACATTAATTCCGGTTTCCCAAAAGCATAAGGAAGCATTTGGATCGGTACTTGAAGAATGTTGTGATATAACATAGTTGTAACATGCTTGACCTAATAAGTTAAAATATTTAGAAGGAAAAGAGGTAGTTACAATGAGCAAATATTTTGAACCTGAATTTAAGAAGAAGATCGTCCGTCTTCATCTTGAGGATGGAAGAACCATACGTAGTCTTGCAGCGTAATATAGTATATCCAAAGCAAGTATTTCTAACCGGGTATCCCGGTTTCGCAAAGAATGCCAAAATAGTGAAGAAGTCAAAGCCGATTACAACTATATGAAAGAGACCATTAAGCTTAAAAAACAGTTAGCAGAGCTTCAAAAGGAAAATGATTTCTTAAAAAAAGCGGCGGTATTCTTTGTAAAGGAAATCGATTAGCGGCATATTGATTTATTAGAGAACAACATGAGAAGTTAGGTCTACGATGGCTTCTCAGAAAATTCAGCATCTGCCCTAACGCATATTATAATTACTTAAAAAAACAAAAGGCAGAGCATCATCAGAACAAGGCAGAGATAAAATCAGTTATATCTAATATTTATCATTCCCATGGAGGAGTAGACGGTTACAGAACTATTCATGCATACTTAACTCGTAAAGGCTATAGTCTTAGACTTTTAACAGTTAATAAATACATGAATACGGAACTGAAGCTATATTCCATAGTCCGTAAAAGAAAACCTGCTTATGAATAAGGAGAAGCTCATAAGCTATTTGAGAACAAGCTCATGCAGGATTTTAAGCAGATGATATTAATCAAAATGGTGTACTGATTTTACTTACCTTGCTCTTGTAAATGGCGACAAGAGATATAACTGCTCTATAATTGATCTGTATGATCGGAGTATAGTTGCAAGCATTACGGGTAAACATATAACCGCCGCCTTAGCCGGGGAAACCTTGCAAAAAGCTATAGATTCTCAGCCGGGAATAAATTCAAGACGACTTATGTTACACTCAGATCAAGGGAGTCAGTATACTTCTAAGGAGTTCACAGAATACTGTACTAAGCTTGGAATCACACAAAGTATGAGCAAAGCAGGGTATCCATATGATAATGCACCGATGGAACGATATTTCAATACTTTAAAAAATGAACTGATCAATCTGCACAACTATCACACAGAGAAGGAGCTTTACACTGCTATAGAAGAATTTGCATATACTCAATATAATCATGTGAGACCACATCTTACAATAATTATAGAACGCCCTTTGAGGCACGCTATGGGGCTTAATTGCCCTATAGCAGCAAATTAGGTCATACTGTTACAAAAATGCTTGACCACAACACAGCACTAACGAAATGGATTAAACAATACTCAACCGTGGAAACAGACAGCGGAGAAGTTCTTACAGCCAAGCAAGTTAAAGAACTTCAAAAGCGTATGGCTCAACTTGAGGAGGAAAATCAAATATTAAAAAAAGCGATTGTCATATTCACGCCACACTCAAGCAACGATTAGATGCTGTTTACAAGTTGCAACACCAATACATTATTAAAACCCTTTGTCGAGTTCTAAAAGTGAATCGCAGCACTTATTACAAGCATTTTTACTCAAAGCCTGCTCCTCGCACCTGTGAAAATCAAGTCATTCGTAAGCACATATTACAAATTTATTCTGACTATGATAATTCTCTTGGTGCTTACAAAATTCGTCGTGTTTTAGAACGGGATTATGGCATTAACATCAGCCTCGGTAGAGTGTATCGACTGATGAGCACAATGAATCTTCCAAAGCGGTCCACAGAGAAACCCAAAGGGAAGCATTTTCATAAGGAAAATGGTAACTGCTTCAATCATCTGAATCAACAGTTCAATCCTTCTTCTCCAAACTCTGTTTGGGCAAGTGATTTTACTTATATAAAGGTCAACGGCTATTTCCATTACCTTTGTGTTGTGATGGATTTATTTTCAAGGAAAATCATCGGCTGGAGTATTTCTAATCGTCATGATGTAGACTTGACTAGGAAAGCTTTTGAAAATGCTTATTTCGATAGAGGTGAACCTGAATATGTACTCTTTCATTCAGATCGTGGTTCTGAATACACTGCCTTTACATTTAGACAAATGTTAGAAAGATGTAATGTTGTTCAGTCCTTCTCCCAGAAAGGCTATCAATATGACAATGCATGCATGGAAAGCTTCTTCCACCATATGAAGCGAGAATGTATTAACCGTAAATCTTTCCGCAACCCAGGTGAACTACGCCTATGCTGCTTTGAATACATAAATCGATACAACTCAAAATGCCCGCACTCTTCACTCGGAGATTACACTCCGGATGAAATAGAACAGTTTTACATGGAAAGGCAGGAGTAATTCTGTCTTTCCATAAAAATATATTTAAAAAGTGTGTCCATTTACTTGACTATGTTTCATCTATTACCTCTCCTAACTTCCTCCACTCCACCTTCTCATTTTTCAGCATTTCATCTATCTTACTCATTTTTACCTTTTCCACTTTTTGCTATATTTTCTATGTTTTGTATCTCTTCCAAGTAGTCCTGTTCCACTTTTGTTAAGGTTTTATTGCTGTATTCTCTGTACTCTTGTTCTACTTTTTTAAGCATTTGCTTTTTTGTTATCTTCCCGGCATCTTTTAGTAATTCTTCTCCTGTTGCCGTTAATATCCTGTCTACATGAGCTACCCAGTCCTTCATGGTCATAGGTATTTCTTTTTGTGCCTGCATTTCTGCAAAATCCAAATATCCCGACACCAAAGCATTCAGCCTTTTTAATTCATTTTCTGCGAAATAGTTCTTCGCTATTTTGGCTTCACTTAAGGTCGGTAGTTCTCCTTTGAAATTAGTAAGCCCCATAAACTCTTTATCACTGTCTACACGCTTATAAATAAGTTCACTTGCCGTATTATGATGAATGGCATAGTGCATCTTATTTTGAACTGTTGCAAAAAAGATCTTAGCCTCTTCACTGCTCGAATTATAATCTGTACTTGTGGCAAACAGATCTAAGATTTGACGATAAAAAACTTTTTCGCTTGAGCGGATATCCCTTATTCTATCTAAAAGTTCCTTAAAGTAATTACCTCCTCCAAGGTTTTTAAGTTTTTCATCATCCATGGCAAAGCCTTTTATAAGATACTCTTTCAATACAGTTGTAGCATAATTTCTAAATTGTGTTCCACGAGGGGAACGCACCCTATAGCCTATTGCCAATATCATATCCAGATTATAATATGCAACTTTTCTGCTTTGTTCCTTGCCTTGCATTGCTCCATGTCTGGTGGTTGTCAACTTATAGTTTACTACCACTTTTTCATCCAACTCTCCATCTGAAAAAATAGCCTTAATATGCTTGCTTATATTCTGCTTGCTGCTTTGAAAAAGCTCTGCAATCTCAAGTTGACTTAGCCATATTGTTCCATCTTCCAATTTTAGATTGATTTTCGCTTTTCCGTCTTCGGTATTATAAATGATCAGTTCATTACTCATCTCCCGGTTCCTTCTATATACTCTTCTTTTATTTCAAATATATTTGCTTCTATATTTTTAACATGGGACTCAATAATAATTCATCAAACATTGGATGATATAAATCTATATCTTCTATCCTTGTAATACTTGTTACTTTATTACCTGCATCTTTTGATGAACAACCACAGTGATAAATTCTTTCTTTTTTTAGTTCCATAATCAATGGCTATATATCTATCATGATATTTTTTTTATTTGTTACTTTTATCTTTATATTTATATCCGGATAACTACTTTTTAAAAATCATTCCAAATATTCTTTGTCAACATATCTTTATTTTTTTTATATTATCGCTAAATATGATAATATCAATTTTTTTCTCTTGCTGCTCTTATAAGTTCTAAAGTTTTTAATCCTATATAATTGTCTACAACATAAATATTTTTCTTTGCAGATTTATATATTTGCTTAAACATTCGTATCAGAGCCTTACTCTGTTTAATTGCAAGTTCTCCCCTTAATACTGTCATAAGCATATAAATTCCTTGTTCTGTAAAAGCATAAGGCAGTTTCCTTCTTCCACCCCAACTTGATGTCGATTTTTTCGATATCAAGTCTTCAAACTCTGATTTTGTCAACTGAAACATGAAATCGTCATCAAATTTTTCCAAATTATTTTTTACCTGTTCATTAAATCTTGTAGTCGTATAGCCATATATTTCTGCCAGCTCAAAATCCAACATGATCTTTTGACCTCTTATATGGTAAATTTTATCTTTTATTGTCTCTTTATTTACTACGACAATTTCTTTTTTATTCTCTGCCAATAATGCACCTCCAACTTATAATATTATACAATTTTAATAACTTATTTTTATCTTCTAAAATATTATTGTTGGTTTCTTTCTTAAATTCCTTGCTCGCATCTATAAACAGTACTTTATTTTCCGTCTTGTTTTTAGACATGACAAGTACACAGGTGACGATAGAAGTACCGAAAAATAAGTTGTCCGGGAGTTGTATTACACAGTCTATAAAATTAGTGAGTTATAAATTTTCAGGACCGGTGTCGGATTCTCAAAATCATTAGACTGATTCGCTAGTGATTTTTTTAGGTATGAGGCAGCTGAAGGAGGCGTAGCCATCTACTCAGACCAAAACCAAGGAAGTGGATAGAAAAATCAGTAGGTTTATTTTGATGATTTTAATAAACCCTACACCTCACTCGTGATCTCCGTCATATACTCAAGCATATCAGCCGACTCCGACTGATTCACCATGACTAAGAGCATATCTCCCGCAAGTATCTTGGTATTACCTCTCGGAATTATCTCGGACGAGCCTCTTTGTACCGATACAAGCAGACAGTTGCTCGGCAGATCAAGCTCCGCTACCGGTTTATTTTCCACCTTGCTTCCCAAGTGTACGGAAAGCTCGAGCAAGGTTTTCTTATCCTTAAGAGTTTCCTCCTCCTTAATGCCCTTTGCCTCTTTTTTGTTATGAAGTATGTCCTCCAAAAGCATATCGTATACCGGCTCAACTCCAAGTAAGTCTGAGGTTACCATTGCGGTAAATACGACTACCGAAAGCGGAAGTAATTGTTCGAAAGATCCCGTCATTTCAAATATAAGTATGATCCCGGTAATAGGCGCCTTTACTATGGCTGCAAAATGTGCCGCCATGGCAAGTACCGCAAAATTGAGCAAATATTCCGTAGGTACATTAAGATAATTTACACAAAGTAAGCCGAAAGCACTGCCAAGCATTGCTCCAAGTCCAAGCAGCGGAAAGAATATTCCCCCCGGTACTCCTGAGCCGAATGATACGAATGTAAATACATACTTAATTATAAGAAATATCAGTATGGTCAAGATACTGAACTTAGCAAAGCTTAATTCTTCTATGATAGCATGTCCTCCGCCTATAAGTACCGGCAAAGTCATGCCTATGATCCCGGAAAAGATGAAAGGTATCATGATCTTAAACTCTATACTTACCGGAAGTTTTTTATATATATGCTTAGCCTTTATGACCCCGTGGTTGAATACATAGCTGCTAAGTCCCATCAGTACTCCGAGTACTGCCAAAGACCAGTAATATTTCAACGGCATCTTGCTAAGTGTCCTAAATTCTAGTGCCGGAACTATGCCGAATACGGATTTTGCCACCATATCGGCTGTAACTGCCGATGTCATGGCTGAAAGAAGCACTACAGGCGAAAAATTTTTATGTACCTCTTCGAGTGCAAACATGACTCCTGCCAAAGGAGCATTAAATGCCGCTGCAAGTCCCGCACTAGCACCGCTTGTAAGGAGGTATTTTCTTTCGTGATCCATTCTTCCGGCTTTTTTAGACAAAATCGCACTACAGCCGCACCCATCTGTATGGAAGGACCTTCCCTTCCTACAGAAAGTCCTGCAGCAAGTGCCGTGATACCTCCTAAGAACTTAAATACGAGGACCTTCGCCCAGTTTGTTTTAAGTCTCCTGGTTACCACTCCTTCTACCTGCGGTATACCGGAGCCTGATATGTCAGGTTCTTTCCTAACACAGAAAGCCACAAATACCGCCGCTATGATAAGCAGGGCAAAAACTCCTGCCATCTGTAAAGGGGCAGTCTTTGCCGTATTATAGATATTTACCATGTATTTAAGCAATACTTCTCCCAGTATTCTGTATACAACTATTATAAGACCGCTTATGATACCTATAATAAAAGAATAAAAAATCATGGAATATTTTAATGTTGCATTTGATTCAAGCATATTTTGTGTACTTTGTTTAGGTTTATTAAAAAACATAAGTCTTTATACCTCATTTTTTATTTATCTTTATATAAAATTATACAATATCACCTATGATACTACAATGCATAGCACGGATAAATTCCCCATCTATACCTGTATACAAATGGATAAAGTAAATTTAAGCTCTCTTGCACCTTGAAAAAATGGAGGCACGACCACTGCGTACCTCCACTTTTTTATCTCATTTCTTCTATATGGTATATATAATCAATAGTAGCCAAAGCCTGTATTATCTCACTATGTGTCTTGTATTTTTTCAGTTCCTTGCTGTCTATCGTAAATATCACCGAATAGACGCTAAGTCCCGAGCCTATATAGGCTGAATTAAATTCTATGTCATCTATTCTAAGTCCCAGTCTTCTTATAGTAGTCACAAAGTCTTGCAGGTTTTCCTTGTTCTTTAGTTCAAGATGTATCTCAAAATGGTTCGATCTGTTTTTTAAGTACAGCTCAAGTTTCGGCAAATACGACAGTATTGCCCAAAGTGCGGTAAATGCCACTATGCTTACCACGTAAAGCCCGGCACCTGCACTAAGCCCCATAAGTCCGCAAGACCAGAGTGCGACCGAAGTCGTAAGCCCCTTGATCTGGTTTCTTGAAGTAAAGAGTATGGTCTTGCTGCTGAGTATAGATATACCCAGTATGGCAAATGCCGACAATATCGGTATTCTGACCACAGTATTATTCATTAAAAACAGATCCAGTATCATGGCTATGGCTGACGAGAATGATGCCAATATAAATGTTCTGAGTCCTGCCGAGTGTCTTTTACTCGCTCTTTCACAACCTATTACGGAAGAGAGCACTACCGCAAGCGCAATTCTTATTGCCACCGATAAAAGGCTTATATCCGGTGTAAGATACACCGCTTTACTTATATTCTCCGTAAATGAATCCAACATAGCCTACTCCTTATCTTTCATTTATCATATGCGGACTTGCATAGCTGTTGTATTGCTCTTCTGCCGCTTGAGTAAAAGCTTCCTCTTCCTCCGAGATAACATTGTTTCTCTTTGGAAGTTCTTTTTGTATAGCCTGTATCCTTTCGATCAAAAGCTCCAGTTCGCTCTGCCTTTTTTCTTCCGGTATCTCTATATCCGCTGTCAGGTCTTCGAGTTTAGTGGAGTAAGATTTTGACAGATATAGGGCAAGTTTTGCACAGCCCGGTCCTATCAGCTCATAAAGTACGCTGGAAGCCAAAATAATGGTCTCTAAAGCATTACCCATCTCACCTCCAAGTATTCTGGCACCTAAAGCCGAAAGTCCTATGGCAACCCCTGCTTGCGGTATAAGGGCAAGTCCCAGATAATTTCTTACTTCTTTGCTCTTGCCGGCAATGATACAGCCCCAGAAAGCCCCTGCGTATTTTCCCAGGATACGCACCAGAAAGTACAGTATGCCTATCACCAGTAATGAAGCACCTCCGCCTGAAGCCTTCGGGTTTAAGAGTATGTCCAGCTTGAAATTGAGTCCGGAACGTACAAAAAATATTAAAAGTATTGGTGGACTGAAGTAATTGACCTGCTTAAAAAGTTTATCGTCATCCGTAATATTTATATAGACCGTACCCATTGACATACAGCCAAGCAAAGGCGATACATCCAGTAGGGCACATACACCGCAGAAGGTAAAGAGCAGTGCTATCGTTATGATCAGCCTATTGTCGGTAGAACGGTTTTTAGGCATAAGCAATTTCATAAATACGCCGAATAAGCCACCAAGTAAAAAGTACTAAAAGATTAAATATTATCGGGCTTATAATGCTTGAAAGACTGAAGCTTCCCGAGTTTGCCGATATTGCTGCCGATATAGCTATACTGTAGGCAACCAGTCCGAATACATCATCAAGTGCAACTACCTGCAACAGAGTATTTACAAAGTCTCCCTTCGCTCCGGTCTGCCTTATGGTCATAACTGTAGATGCCGGTGCGGTGGTCGATGCCAGTGCCGACAGTACCATTGAAAAGCTCAGTCCCAACTTTAATATATAAAAAGCTCAAAAATAAATACCAGTACGGAAGCCACTGCCGCCTCAAGGAAAGTGATGATACAGACTTTTATTCCGTTCTTTTTAAGTGTTGAGAACTTAAAAAACTCTCCGGTACTGAAAGCTATAAATGCGAGAGCGATATCCGCAATAAAGTCCGTTCCCTCTATTATATTCACATTTACAAGATCCAGACAATAAGGACCTATCAGTATGCCTGCAACTATATACGCCGTAACATTGGGCAGGCGAAGTCTTTTCGTCACCCTTGTAAGTGCAAATCCCGAAAAAAGCATAAGTGCTATCGGTATTATTATGTCTGAGACAGGCGAGGATCTTTGTAATATTTCGTATATGGAAGTTATCACTATATCATCCTTTCTATTGCAGTTTTTTTGTCTTTTATTTTATCATTTTAGTGTAGTCGGTATCATTGATCACATAGTCAAGTCCGTCAAGGCTTGTGTTAAGTATGAGTTCCTTCGGGAAATCAGTCTCTTTGATAACTTTCTCGGCACGATCGAATACTCCTATATCATAGCAAATATGAGCATCCGTACCGCAAAGTATATGTGCTCCGTGTTTTTTACATGCTGTTAATAACTGAATTATATTTTCATATCCGCCCTTTCTTGCCGAGTCGGAATGAAGAGAGGAATTATTAAGCTCCAGTGCCACCTTATGTTTTGCCGCCTGTTTTGCGAGTTCGTCATAGTCAAGCTTATATCTTCCGTCATCGGGATGACCTATTATTTTTATGTGTTTGTTGGACATGGCTCCTATATAGCCTCTCATATTCTCGTCCACACTGCCCGGCTTTATGCATATTGTATGCATACTGGCAATTATGTAGTCGACTCTCTCGTAGACCTTACCTCCTACGTCTATATTTCCGTCGTAGTCTATGATATTGGCTTCTATTCCGGCATAAACTCTCATGTCTTTGTATTTTCTCGGGATCACCTTGAAATTTATAAAATAAAGGTCCGAAGGTGCTCCTTTTACATTTGGACCGTGATCGGAGAAGCCGTAGGCTTTAAGTCCTTTTGCGTATGCCTCTTCTATATTTTCCTTAAGCGTACTGTATGCATGCTCACTGGCTGTTGTATGTGTATGCAGATCAAATAAAAAATCCATGCTGTAGTCCTTTCTTATTCGTAGTTGATATGTAACGAATTCTATACTTGTAAAATAATAATGTATAGAACAATCATAAACAGCTGTTATTATATCATAAAAATAAAAAGGATACTATTTAAGCAGATCTTTCAATAATGCTCAAATGTATCCTTTTATAAAATTAACTATTTTCCAAGAGTGATGTTCTGTTAATTATTTAAAATTTTGCTCCGGCACCTTTTAATACGTGTTTTGCAAGTACTGAAGTTGTAATACTTCCTACGCCTCTGGGTACAGGGCTTATATAAGCCGCCTTAGGCTCTACCGCATCGTAATCCACGTCTCCGCAGAGGTTCCCGTTCTCATCGAGGTTTATACCCACATCTACAACTATGCTTCCCTCTGATACCATATCTGCGGTGATCATCTTAGCCTTTCCGGCAGCCGCTATAACTATCTCTCCGGCACGACAGGTAGCTGCGAGGTCCTTGGTCCTTGTATGGCACATGGTCACAGTCGCATTGCGCTTTAATAAAAGCATAGCAAGCGGTTTACCTACAACCATACTTCTTCCGACCAAAGTAACTCTCTTACCTGTAAGGTCTATCTTGTAATAATCAAGCATTTCTATAACCGCCTGTGCGGTACAAGGCGGATATCCGCTCAGATCTCCGGAGAAGACCTTTGCTATATTCACATCGCACATACAATCCGAGTCTTTTTTAGGGTCTATCACCTCAAGTACCGCAGACTCGTCAAGATGCTTAGGAAGCGGTCTGAACATCAGTATTCCGTGAACAGCTTTGTCTGAATTGACAGACTTGAATTTTGCTTCAAAGTCTGCTTGTGACACATCCGCTGCAAGCTCATGCACTTCACACTCTATACCTATATCAGCCATTTTCTTTACCGCACCTTTTTCATAGGCGAGGTCATCGGCTCTGCTTCCTACTCTTATTATTGCAAGTTTGGGAGAGATGCCCTCCGCCTTAAGTTCGGAAACTTTTTTGATCATTTCCTCCTTCATGGCAGTAGCTACTTCCAAGCCTTTCATAACTATTGACATAATCCCTCCTAAACAGGTCTTATTTTTTGCATAACTGCTGAATACACCTTGTCTTTAAGTTTCTTACTCTCTTCGATCAGGGCATCAGCCTTAGCTTCAAGTTCTTTCTTATGATTTTTGTCCTTCATAAGTTTAGTATTGATATATATGTTAAGTGAAGCTCCTTCAAGTGCCGCCTGTGCAAAGAGAATACCCACTCCGACATCGCTTATTGCTATAAGGCTTCCCTTTTCTCCCATAAGATCAAGGAGTCTCATGACTTTAAGTACCGTCTCCATGATATCCATAGGAACTATACTTGCCTTATACAGCTCTTCTTCAAGTACCTTCTCTTTGTATTCCTGTTGTTCCTTAGTCTCTTTCGGCAACCCGTATGCTTTTGACAGTGGCTCAAATACTTCCGCATCCTTATCCGTAAGCTTGATAAGTTCCTGCATCAGTTCATTTAATTGATCTCTTGCCGATTTTATCTCTTCTTCTACATCGGCATATTTTTTCTTACCTATGGTAAGGTTTGCCACCATCATTCCGAGTGCTGAAGCTAAGGCTCCGACTGTCGCACTGGCGCCTCCCCCGCCCGGAACGGGCTGGGAGGATGAAAGCGCCTCTAAAAACTCTGTGGTTTTCTTTTCAAGCATCATATCGATAACCTCTTCTTAGAATAATCCTGAGATTACACCGTTGTCATCAACATCTATCTTTTCAGCTGAAGGAATCTTGGAAGTCCCGGCATCTTCATGATATCACCTGTAAGTGCAACCACGAAGCCTGCACCTGCTGAAGGTGTGATGTCTCTTATAGTTATTCTGAATCCCTGAGGTCTTCCGAGTACCTTAGGATCGTCTGTCATTGAATATTGATTCTTAGCTATACAAACAGGAACATTTCCAAGTCCGATAGCTTCAAGGTTCTTGATCTCCTTGTCTGCCTTTGGTGAATAGTCAACACCGTCAGCTCCGTATACTCTTGTAGCAATTGCCTCTATCTTCTTCTTTATCGGCTCATTTACATCGTATACGAATTGCATCGTGCTCTCGCCCTCTGCAAGTCTCATAACTTCCTGAGCAAGTTCTACACCGCCTTTGCCTCCGTTAGCCCATACATCTGAAAGTGCTACATTAACGTCGTACTCTTTACACTTTGCTCTTACAAGCTCAAGCTCTTTTTCTGTATCTGTAGGGAATTTGTTGATCGCTACAACTACAGGAAGGTTGTAAACCTTGGTAACGTTCTCTATGTGCTTCAAGAGGTTAGGAAGTCCCTTTTCAAGCGCTTCGAGATTCTCTGACTGAAGCTCTTCCTTGGCAACTCCACCGTTGTATTTTAATGCTCTGATAGTAGCAACAAGTACAACAGCATTTGGTCTAAGACCTGACATACGGCACTTGATGTCGATGAACTTCTCAGCTCCGAGGTCAGCACCGAATCCTGCCTCTGTGATCATGTAATCACCGAGTTTCATACCCATCTTGGTTGCGATAACACTGTTACATCCGTGTGCTATATTCGCAAAAGGTCCACCGTGGATGAATGCAGGTGTTCCCTCAAGTGTCTGAACAAGGTTAGGCTTTAATGTATCTTTAAGAAGTGCGGCAACTGCTCCCTGTGCATTAAGCTCTCCTGCGGTTACGGGCTCTCCGCTTCTTGAGTATGCTACTATGATCTTTGCTATCTTACTCTTAAGATCGCTTATATCGTTGGCAAGGCAGAATGCAGCCATTACTTCTGAAGCTGCTGTTATATCGAATCCGTCCTGTCTTGTAACTCCGTCAGGTTTCTCGCCGAGACCGTCAACTATTTTTCTGAGCTGACGATCGTTCATATCTATACATCTTCTCCAGGTGATTCTCTTAAGATCGATATCAAGCTTGTTACCTTGATGTATATGGTTGTCAAGCAATGCAGCTATAAGATTATTTGCGGCACTTATTGCATGTAAGTCTCCTGTAAAGTGAAGGTTGATATCTTCCATAGGAACTACCTGTGCGTATCCGCCGCCTGCAGCTCCTCCCTTAACTCCGAATACAGGTCCCAAAGACGGCTCTCTTACCGCAACTACAGCCTTCTTACCGAGAGTGTTGATAGCATCCGCAAGTCCTATAGTTGTAGTAGTCTTTCCTTCTCCGGCAGGAGTTGGGTTGATAGCTGTTACAAGTATGAGCTTTGCATCCGGTCTGTTAACAAGCTCATCATTGTAATAACGATAGTCTATCTTTGCTTTGTATTTTCCGTAATTCTCTACGTACTTATCAGGAATCCCCACATAATCAGCGACTTCATTGATCAGCTTAGGCTGTGCCTCTTGAGCAATTTCGATATCACTTTTAAAACCCATTTTTCTTCACCTTATATCCCGACTGAGATATCCTTTCTATATGCCTTTATTTACATAAAGCTGCTATATAAAGTGTTTTAGTTCTAATGGTTGATTCTAAAAACAAACTTACATAGCAGCTTCATTTGTATCACATTTGTATGATTTTATTTTTTCTTAGGTGCGGAATGTACCGACTCTCCAAATACATCCTCGAGTGCTTCTCCTACTGCCTCATTGTAAGTAGGGTGGGCTCTCATTGCCTTTAGAAGCTGATCTACCGTAAGTTTGTTGGCGATCGCAGTTCCAAGTTCTCCTATCATGTCCGTAGCTCTCGCACACATCATTTGTGCACCGAGCACTTCTTTACTTGCCTTGTCTGCAAGTATCTTCACGAATCCACGCTCTTCCTTGGAGATAAGTGATTTGCCGTTGGCACTCATCATGAACTTTCCTACACTTATCTCTATGCCCTTTGTCTTGGCATCCGCTTCAGTTATTCCTATAGAAGCTATCTCCGGATCCGTGTATACACAACCCGGTACAAGGCTTAAGTCAACGCTTCTTCATGTCCCGCAAGTTCTTCCGCAAGGCATACGCCTTGTGCACTTGCAAGGTGTGCCAGTTGAAGACCCTTTATAAGATCTCCTATTGCATATACTCCCGGCATTGATGTCTTAAAATGCTCATCTACTATTACACGTCCACGTTCTGTCTCAAGTTCGACACCCTCGCCGAAAAGTCCTTCCGTATTAGGCACTCTTCCTACAGCACAAAGTACGTATTGTGCTGTTATCTTTTGTTCTTTTTCTTTTTCAACATAGTGGCAGCTTAAGCCGTCAGCTTCCTTTTCCACTTTGCTCACAGATACGCCTGTGTGTATATCTATATCTCTTTTCTTAAGAATAAGCTTAAGGTTTTGAGATATGTCCTTATCCATATTTGCGAGTATTGAAGGCAATGCCTCAAGTATAGTGACCTTGGTTCCAAGCGCAGAGAATATAGAGGCAAACTCTACTCCTATTACTCCACCACCTATTATGGCAAGGCTGTCAGGCACTTTATCCAATTTGAACAGATCGTCACTTGTAAGTACACCTTCATTATCCAGTCCCGGAATAGGTATAAGTGCCGGTTTTGAACTACAGCAAGTATCGTATGCTTAGCTTCGTAACTTCCTGCTCCCTCACCGTCCGTAACTGTTATGCTTCCATCTTTTTCAAGTCTTCCCTTACCCTTTATATGGGTTATGGAATTAGTCTTGAAAAGGTGCTCAACTCCTGTACAAAGTTTATCTATAACATCTTGTTTGTATGCAAGTATCTTTTCATAGTCATAACTTACACCCTCTGCATAGATACCGTATTCGGCAGCTGCCTTTATCTCTCTGTACACGGATGTCGCATGTATCATAGCCTTGGTAGGTATACATCCTCTGTTAAGGCAGGTACCTCCTACTCTGTCTTTCTCTACAATGGCAGTCTTAAGTCCGAGCTTTGCAGCTTTCAGTGCAGCAACATAACCTCCCGGTCCTGCACCTATGACTATAAGATCAAATTTATTTTCCATCATTTCTCCTTACCGTTTGCTGTATTACTTGATAAAACATGACCAGGTTAAAGCTATATATTTTTTATATCGGTATACTAATGCTTTTTAAACATCAGTATACCGTATTTATTAAGCCCGACTCAGATATCTATAGATCTAATTCCTCAAACCACAAAATTATATCTTTCTTCATAGCCTTCTCAGACTCATCTAAAAGAGAAACTCCCTCCAGTGCAGCGCAGATTTCTTTTCTGCTATACTTACAATTTTTTAAACCCTGTTCAAGTTTCGGTACAAATTCAGTCTTCATAGCATCCGAAAATATTGCTATATCATTTATAAGTCCGCTGTCTACATTAAACTGTATAAGTAACTGCCCCCATTCAAAGCGTTTTGAAACCTCATGCTGAAAGTCTATTCTTTTACCGAATATCACATCCCATGAAGCAAAGTGTGCTGTTCGCTTTTCTATGTCTTTTTGATCAAGATCTTCAAGCTCTATAACATTTGCCTTCAATTTATAAACCTCTTCAAATGCTTCAAAAAGACTTTTCTTTAAGCTCTCAAGTGTTATATCTTTATTAAAATCTGTGAGATTTGCAACTCTTGACCTTACCGAATCAACTCCCTTTGATTTGAGCTTTTCTTTGGAAACGGTAAGATACTTTGAGAGTTCGTCAATATTTACATTGAACATTATGGTTCCGTGGTGATAACACTGTGAGCCTGTTTCATAAAAGGCATTTCCAGAAAATTTCTTTCCGTCTATCAGTATATCATTGCGCCCTGACTTTACAGCCGTGATTCCAAACTTGGCAACCGCTTCTATTATTACCTGTAATTGTTTATCTAAGTCATAGTTATCCTTATTTACAAGAAAGGTAAAGTTCAGATTGCCAAGGTCATGATATACCGCTCCACCTCCTGAAAGCCTTCTTACTATAAATCCGTCATCCGCTTCAAGTTTACTTACAAGACATTCCTTCCAGGCATTTTGATTTCTGCCTATTACAATAGTATTCCTATTTTGCCAAAGATACAGTATACACTGGTTCTTTTCACAATTAAGCAGCAAATGTTCTTCAACTGCAAGGTTTTTATAGGGGTAAGTCTGTCGACTTTCTATATATGTGATTTTTTCTATCATTATTATGATCCTCTGCTTTTAAAATTTATATCTAATATGTGGATAGTATTACACTACCTTTTACACAGTATCACATAATATTCATCTCAAACTTTAAGGCTCTTATCTATAGCTTTTTACCATTTATATCTGAGGATCGGATCTCTTGCCGCCTTAACTTCGTCAAGTCTTCCTACAGGTGTGGTAACAGGAGCTTCATGTAAGGCTTCAGGATTAGTCTGCGCCTCCTCATAAAGTTTTCTGAATACTGCTATAGCATCATCCAAAGTCTCTTTTGACTCTGTCTCTGTAGGCTCTATCATCAAAGCTTCATGTACTATAAGCGGGAAGTACATTGTTGGTGGATGCATTCCGTTGTCAAGAAGTGCTTTCGCTATATCCATAGCTGAAACTCCTGTCTTGTGCTTTAAGTCTTCAAGACTCATAACGAATTCATGCATACATACCTCGTCATATGCCATGGTATAGAGATCTTTTAACTTATCCATCATATAGTTTGCGTTAAGTACCGCATTCTTACATGCCTGAGGAACTCCTTCTTTACCGAGAGTCTTGATATAGGTAAGTGCTCTTACCACTACCAGGAAGTTACCGTAGAAAGCTTTCATATCACCTATGCTCTTGCTTTGCTTAACGAATCTCTTCTCGCTGTCGCCCTCTACAAGTGCACCCGGCATAAAGTCTACAAGCAGGTTCTTACAACCTACTACTCCGCTTCCCGGACCGCCTCCACCGTGAGGTGTTGAGAAGGTCTTATGTAAGTTAAGGTGTATTACGTCAAAGCCCATGTCTCCCGGTCTTACCACACCCATAACGGCATTAAGGTTAGCACCGTCATAGTAGTTAAGTCCGCCGCAATCATGTACAAGCTTTGTTATCTCCAATATATTCTTATCGAAAAGTCCTACTGTATTAGGATTGGTAAGCATAAGACCGGCTATATCATCACCTAAAACAGCTTTGAACTTCTCAAGATCCACACATCCGTCCGGTGCTGAAGGAACAGATACAACTTTGTATCTGCCATAGTAGCACTTGCCGGGTTTGTTCCGTGTGCTGAGTCCGGAACTATGATCTTGGTTCTCTTTGTATCATTTCTGCTCTCATGGTATGCCTTTATAAGCATAAGTCCGGTAAACTCACCGTGTGCTCCGGCTGCCGGCTGCACTGTAAGTCTGTCCATACCTGTGATCTCGCACAAATGCTTTTCGATCGTTTGTATTACCTCAAGACAACCTTGAACTGTGTGTACAGGCTGAAGAGGGTGTATCTCTGTAAATCCCGGTAAAGATGCCATGTCATCATTGATCTTAGGATTGTATTTCATAGTACATGAGCCTAAAGGATAGAATCCGTCATTGACACCTCTTGACTTTTTAGCAAGCTCTGTGTAATGTCTGCTCAGTTCTGTCTCTGAAAGTTCCGGAAGATGTAATTCAAGCTCTCTTTTATCCTTAGCCGGTACTTCAACCACGTCTACATCACAAGGAGGGAATAAAGTACAGCATCTGCCTGCTCTGCTTTTTTCAAATATTAACATTACTTCACCTCCTTTAAGATACTTACTGCCTTATCTATACAGCATTTTCCGTTGACCTCTGTACAGCACCAGAGTATTCTCTTATCATCAAGAGGATATCCTCCGAGTATGCCTTGCTCCTCAAGTGCCTTAAGTGCCTTATCTGAAGACACATCTGAAGTCGTTACAAACTCATGGAAGAAGTCCGCTTTATATTCAGGCTTGAATCCGATCTTCTCAAGTTCTTTAGCCATATAATGTGCCTTTGATGTACAAAGTGTTGCCGCTTCCTTAAGTCCTTCTTTTCCTACAGCCGCAAGATATACGCCTACCGCCAATGCACAAAGTGCCTGGTTTGAACATACGTTACTTGATGCCTTCTCTCTTCTTATATGCTGCTCTCTAGCCTGAAGTGTAAGTACATAACCTATTCTTCCCTGCTTGTCCTCGGTCTGTCCGACTATTCTTCCCGGAAGATTTCTCTTAAGGTCTTCGGTACATGCCATAAAACCTAAGTAAGGTCCACCGAACGCTATGGAAAGACCAAGCGGCTGTCCGTCACCTACGGCTATGTCCGCACCGTATTCTTTCGGTGTCTTTAATACACCAAGTGATATCGGATTCACGCTCATAACATACTTGGCACCGGCTTCATGTGTGATATCGGCTATTTCTTTTGCAGCTTCAAGGTTACCGTAGAAGTTAGGATGTTGTACGAATACACAAGCTGTAGCCGCATCGGCATGAGCCTTTATATACTCAACATCGGTAACTCCGTCCTTTTCAGGTATAATCTCGACTTCCATACCGTTACCGTGACAGTAAGTCTTGATAGTTGATATGGTGTCCGGATGCATCAGTGATGAGATCAAAGCCTTGGCTCTTTTTCTTTCACGACACATAGCTACAGCTTCCGCCGCTGCGGATGCACCGTCATAAACAGATGCATTGGATACGTCCATACCTGTGATATCTGCTATCATAGTCTGATACTCATATATTGATTGTAAAACACCCTGACTGGTCTCAGCCTGATAAGGTGTATATGAGGTAAGGAAGTTCTCCTTTGATATAACGCTTTTAACTATAGAAGGAATAAAATGTCTGTAAGCTCCCGCTCCTCTGAAGATAGTCGAAAATACTTTATTCTTTTCAGACATCTTTGTCATATCACGACGAACTTCAAGCTCTGACAAACCTGAAGGTATATCAAGCTCACCTGTGAGTTTTACTTCCTTCGGAACATGTGCAAACAGATCGTCAAAAGATGAAAAGCCTATCTCGGTAAGCATCGCCTTTTGCTCCGCATCTGTGTTGGGAATGTATTTTCCCATATGTACACCGCCTTTCTTATATTTCCTACCGCCATTTATCCGGATCGGTAAATATCATTTATTGATCAAACTTCCACAGAATGCATATACAATAAGACTATATACATTCCGGGAATCTGTTTTTAAAAATTAATTCGAGGATTAAAGTGTCTTTAAGAATTCCTCATACTCTTCAGCTGTGAGAAGTTCTTCTTTGTCTGACACATCCTTTACCTTAACGAACCAAGCCTCATATGGTGCTGAGTTGATGCTCTCAGGAGCATCAAGAATGTCCTCATTGATAGCACTTACAACACCTGATAATGGTGAAAGTACATCTGAAACAGCCTTAACTGACTCTACGTCTGCAAAAGACTCACCCACTACAACTTCATCTCCCTCTTCAGGAAGATTAACAAATACGAGATCTCCAAGCTCTGATTGAGCAAAGTCGGTGATTCCCACAACGAACTCTCCACCCTCTTCTTTTACCCACTCATGGGATTTTGAATAAAGCAAACCTTTTTCTACTGACATGTATTTTTCCTCCTTAAAATAATTACTTAAGCTCTCTTATAGAATGGAAGTGCAACTACTTCAACTTCCACCTTACGGCCTCTTACTTCAACCTCAAGCTTTGTGCCGATTTCTGCATACTTAGGATCGATAAGTGCCATACCTACCGGATAATCAAGATATGGGCAATGTGTTCCTGAAGTTGTACGACCTATTACTTTGCCATCTGCTAAAACATCCTGCTCTTCTCTTATAACACCTCTGCCTAATACCTTAAGTCCTACTCTCTTTATCTTAGGCTCACCCTTTGCCTCGATAGCAGCCTTTCCTATAAAGTCAGGCTTATCCATCTTTACGGCAAATTTAAGTCCGGTTTCAATCGGATCTATATCATCATTCATCTCATGTCCGTAAAGAGGCATAGCTGCTTCCATACGAAGTGTGTCTCTTGCTCCGAGTCCGCAAGGTACAAGTCCTTCCTCTGCCCCTGCTTCCAAAGCTTATCCCACATTTGCTCAGCATACTTGCTTTCAAGGTAAAGCTCTACTCCATCTTCACCCGTATAGCCTGTCTTTGATACTATACAAGGAATTCCGGCAACTTCTCCATTAAATACCGCATGGTAATACTTCTGAGGAATACTCTCTTCCTTGGTAAGCTTTCTTAAGATTTCCATAGCCTTAGGACCCTGGAGTGCAAGCTGTGCATAATCATCCGATACATTGGTAAATTCAACATCTCCGAACTTATGCTCAACCATCCAATTAAAGTCTTTCTCACGGTTTGCGGCATTAACAACTATAAAGTAGTCATTCTCACCCTTCTTGTATACGATAAGGTCATCTACGACTCCACCCTTCTCATTACACATAAGGCTGTACCTTGCTTGCCCGTCCACCATGTTATCGAAATTATTTGTGAGTATTTTCTGCAAGTTTGCAAGTGCATCCTTACCTTTGCAAAGTACCTCGCCCATATGTGAGACATCAAAAAGTCCCGCTTGAGTTCTGACTGCCATATGTTCCTTAATAACACCTGTCTTTTCATACTGCACCGGAAGAAGGAATCCTGCAAACGGTACGATCTTGCCTCCCGCCTTAACATGAGCATCATATAATGGTGTCTTCAGTTCCATAATCTGCCTCCTTTATGATTAATAATTTAATTATAATCCTTTCAACTAAACAATCATTACAAATTTTAGTAAGATTTCTTAGCTAAAGGCGTTATTATTTCATAAAAATTATATTACCTCAGGGTAATATTTTTTATAATATTATACATTGTAACTTAAAATCCGGGGCTTATCAATAGATATTTTATTAGTTATGATATTGTCATTCCTGTTATTTTTTTGATATGATCGGTAGTTTTTTGAAGATACCTATAAACAGGGCTTATTCCTACTGTATTTCTAGGATTTTTCCGATATTATCAGTGTAAAAAAAGTGATATAACTTAATTATGACCCTACTGAACCAATCAAAATTTCATGTGTAAGAAGTTATGATCTATATGAACAGATTTGTTTTTTAGAATGTATGGCTTGCATTAACAGATATGTTTTCAGAATGTATCACCTATATTACAAGATATATTTTCAGACTGTATGACCTACATATAAAGATAAGTTTTTCAGACTGTTTCACCTTTATTAACAGGTATATGTTTCAGGCTGTAGACCTCCCTTAACAGACATATTTTTCAGACTGTATGAACTATACTGACAGATATGTTTTTTATCCGATTTTATTTTTATAAAGATATATGACAAAGTCTTAATTATAAAAATAACTCCTAAGGGAAAGCCGACATAGCTTTTGCATTTTAGATCTCTGCAAAAGATATATGATGCATCCTACCGAAATACCTCGGATCTTATACACCTCTCTTTTGCAAGCACTCAATATACTTTCCCAAAGAAGTTATTTTTTATTCTTATCAAACACATATTCAAATCCCTTGTACTTATATGTGTTGTACATTTAAGATACGGTTTACTGCAAGGACAGTAGATTCAGACAATTATTATCCGCTAATTAACAACTTCCCGACTGTGCTCTTCTCCTTGCGATATTCACTGCCTCTTTTTCCGCTCTCATAGTCTGTGCCGCTATCCTTCTTATAGTACTTGCACAGTTTCTTATATTTCTGACCATCTTATCGATATCGCTGACTATTATATCTGATTTTCTGATAAAAGCGGTCGCCTCGTCTCCCTTCCACTGTCCGGTGGTTTCGTTAAGAAGATCTCTTGACTTCATTACTGCACGCCTTGATAATTCATTCGCCAGGTTGTCCAGTCTCCTTGCTTTTTCGAGAGCTGCCCAGTAATTAACTTCGATACGATGTGTTCTGTAAGCAAATTCATCATATGCCATAACATATCCTCCTTTCCGTTAAATATACTTCTATTCCAAAAAAATATCCCCAATTTCTGACAGGTCTTCGTTTAACATATCTTCATTAATCTCATAAACTTGCGCTATGTCAAACATCTTAGCCGGTATGTCTTCCAATTCTTTAAGTACCGATAAGGATTTTTCGGACAGTTTCATATAGCTGTCGGTAGCGGTCGAATAACCCTCTCCCTCCCAGTAAGCTGACATTGACCGTATAATTCCTTTTTGCTCTTCCAGTACATTCTTCATTTTGTTAATATTAGAGATCACGTTCTCTGCTTCCTGCCTCAAACTCTCCGTACTGACTTTTATCTCAGGCATAAAAACCTCCTTTATACGTTAAACGAATTGATCAAATCACTAAGTTCTTTTTTTGCATTTGAGTAATCACGTTGAGAATCTTTAAGTCTTTCTTTAAGATTATCCAGTTCTCCTATCATTGAATCGTACACGGCTTTTTCTTCATCGAAATATTTTGCAAACTCATCTGCAGCGTCTCCGGTCCACTTACTTTTAAGTCCGTTTATTGAACTTTCCATTTCATTAAATGTAGATTCCATTTTTCTGATTGACTCTTCCAATTTGCCAAGATCTTTTTCCAATTGATATACATCTATCTTTACATGTGTACCCATCACTTTTCCTTTCTCAAACTTATATTAAACTCAGACTCCCTCCGGAGACTATGCCTTGCTGTGCCAGACTGTAGTCCGCATTCAGCACCTTTTTATCCTTTATGTCAAACAAGATAAGATCCGATATGTTTCCGGTAAAACCTGTCTTTTCTTTTTGTTCTATCATATGCACTATCTCTTCTATGACTTCCTTTACCTTAATATCTTCATTAAGCTCAAAGTCATAAAACTTATCGAAAAATAACTACATTAATATCTACAATTATCATACTTTTAAGCTCCTTTATCTTATTTCTCTTAGACTTTAATATAGGCACATAGATCTCTTCCGCCGCATCTTCATCGATACTGCTTACAAATGCATGACCCGGTTTTAAGCTCTGATTTTGTTTTTTTATAATTAAGTTTGTCAAAGCTTAATACCGTTTGTGAAATGCAGTTACCGCCAAGCTGTATTCCTTCTGCCTGCTTACTTAAAAGACTGAAGAATGTGTATCCCGCAACCTGTGAAGTCTGTGTATTATTAAGTGTCATGATAAAGTGAAGTTTGTGCAGTCTGCCCTTTTCGGCAAAGTTTTCAAGTAAACTTCTTATTATTGCATACTTATCGGTAGCCTTTTGCAACTTATCAAGGAAGGTAGGCAGTTCATCGATCAATATAAATATAGGCTGTTCATTTGAAAACTCGAGGAATATCTCTTCCGGAGTATAATCATCCGCCTCCATTTTTTTCTTTCTTTGGTTTCTGTCTTTTAACGGCGGGATTATAGTTTCACACATTTTATTAAGTTCTTCATAATCCCTTACAATACTTGCGTTCTCATATTCCGGTAGATTAAGTACATTGGTAGTCATATCGATATAATAGACCATGCCGCCCTTATCGGCTGCCATTCTGTATATTATCTTCAAGGTATTGGTCTTTCCTACCATGGACTTGCCGGAAATTATGTAAGCTAAGCTTCTGTCTAAGCTATGGAATGAGGAAGTGCATTCTTCATATTATAAGCAAAAGGCAAAAGTCTGTTATCAGCCAAGGCTTCCTGTACCTGCATATTCTCTCTGAAGTCTTCATAACATGCATCTTGCGGAATAGTAGGAATCGGCACTGCCTTTATTCCGTCCCATCCTGTTCTGAGCTCTTCTGCGAAACTTATCATATTCTGAGCTCTGTCATAGTCTGAGAGTTTCTCATCCACAAGTGCTATCTGACACTCCAATGCAAAGTCATCAACTCTTACAAGACCTCTTCCCTTCACGCCCTGTTCAGGCAATGTCTCTATCCTCATAAGAGAAATAGCTTCGGCATAATCAAACTTATCCTTCATCTCAAGCGGATACACTTGAGTAAAGTTCTTGGAAAGCTTGGAAGAGATGTCTCCGGCATAAAGTGAAGCTGCCGTGAATATCAGATAAATACCGTAGGCTATGCCTTCACTGCTTAGCTTTATCAAAAAGTCCTCTATCTCATCTCTTACCTGATTCCTGAAACTACTGTATTGGTCAATGTATAAGACTATAACCGGCAGTTTATTGCCTGCCCTCTTATTATAGTCCGCAAAGCTTTGACCTCTTATAAGCTTCTTTCTTTCTTCTAATATGCGCTTGATCAAATGTATAAGTCTTTCAAGCTTTTCATCTTCGTTCTCGAACACTATGCCGCCGCAATGCGGAAAGTTCTCAAAACATCCTGTTATACGACTGCTGTAGTCTATACCGTATATCTGTAGCTTATCCGGGGTATTGCTGCTTAACAAAGCATACAGCAAGGTCTGTAAGAATGTACTTTTTCCGCTTCCCGGAAGTCCTATGATCAGGGTGTTACCCATTGACTCAAGGTTGTATTTGAGTACGAATTGTTCCTGATTGTGCGGATGATCTACAAGTCCTATAGCCACACTTGAAAGTCCCTGCTCATTGATGGATTGCTCGAGAGCTGTAAGCTTCAGCTTTCTCCACTCTATTCTTTCCGGAAGCGGTTCAAGCCACAGCGGCTTAACCGGCTTATAATTATTTTCCTCGAAGATCATTGCAAGATATTCTATCACGGCATCAAGTTGAGTTTTTTGAAGTTCCGTAGGAAGGTCTTCTCCGTTTAGCTCAAGTCTTGACATATAGGCTTTACGGATCTCTTCTTTACTTAATTTATCATTATCTGCTATAAATTGAAATAAAGCATAGAGCTTTCTTTCATTTCTTTCATTCTTTTCTATATTGATGGAATTCCTTTTAAGTATGCCATCAAGTTTTTCAATGATCTGTGCTTCTGTCTTAGAACTGTAGTTCGCATTCTCATTGATATATTCTATCATAAGCTCTATTATCTTAAGTATCCAGGCTTCTTTTTTCTCCTTGGCAAGTTTTCTCTGGTTCGCATTACCTACTATAGAGACCTTACCGTTAAGATCGAGCATATTGGCGATCTTTTGGTTTTGAGATCCGTCCTGTTCCTGATATACGGCACCGCTGTAACCTGACTGGAATAATTCATAGACTTCATCCTGTCCGACCTGCATATAGCATCTGCCCGGATTGGTAAGGTATGCCGCATCCGGCTTTTTAAGCATGTCTTTAGAGTCCTGAACATCCTGTACTCTAAGACAGAGTCTGAATTTTGAGTTACTCCATATATTGTCATCCACTGTACCTGCCGGTTTTTGAGTCGATAAGATCAGATGTACTCCCAGAGAACGTCCTACCTGTGCAACGCTTATAAGTTGTTTCATAAAGTCGGGTTCTTCCCTCTTAAGCTCTGCAAACTCGTCTACTATAATGAGCAAATGAGGCATCGGTTCAGCTATACCTCCTTCTTTATAGAGTCTTGTATAGTTGTTGATATTATTGACTCCGGCTTCGTTAAGCATTCTCTGTCTTCTTCTGTTCTCGCTCTTAATAGAGGCAAGTGCTCTTTGGATCTGATTGCCCGAAAGATTCGATATCGCTCCTACCATATGAGGAAGTCCGTCAAAAAGGTTTGCCATACCTCCGCCCTTATAGTCGATTATAAAGTAAGCCACATCGTCCGGACTGAAATTAATTGCAAGTGAGAGCAGATAGGTCTGCAAAGTCTCACTCTTTCCCGAACCAGTGGTACCCGCTATAAGTCCGTGAGGACCGTGGTACTTTTCATGTATATCAAGAAAGCAAGGCTTTCCTCCGTCCTTAACACCTACCAAAGAACTCATAGACTCGTACGAACGGTTTTTGATCCAGCGGCTGTATACTCCTATCTCGCTGAGAGAATTAACTCCGTACATCCTGATAAAGTCTATACCTGCCGGAAGTCCGGAGAATGCCGTATTCTCTTTTACCTTATAGGTTGCAAGCTTCCTTGCTGCCATATCGAGATCTTTACAGCTTATATAATCGAATTTGATCCCTACCCTATCTTCATAATCCGCCAGCAATGAATAAAAACCTTTGAAATATCCTTCGTTTTGAATAACAAAATCAACCTCATTAGGCAGATCCGTAACCGAGTCGGCTACTATTATGGTATGCAGACCGACGTTCTTCTTGCTGTCCACATAGCTTTTAATAAGCTCTCCTTCAAGATATTCTTTATCGGTAAGCATAAGCACATAGTGTGTACTGAAGCTTACATTGTCTTTGTCGGAATTGAATCTGTCTCTTAGACACTGACTTAAGTCAAAGAACACTTCTCTGGCTTCATCCTTGCTTCCCGCAATATATCTTGTCTTTTTATCCGTTGACCAACAGTGCGGAAACCACTTTAAGGGCTCCAGCGAGCTTGCCTCAACTTCCTTTCTCATCATATACAGCTGCAAGCTTCACATCCGTATAGCAGTTATTATATGCGATCTGCACTGCCAAAAGACGGAGCACATCGATGGCTCCCTCACGGTTTCCTCCGCTGACCACACCTATTATACTTTGTTCTCTTAAGTCGATACCTACCGGAACTTCCTTTAAGTCTTTGAATGCATTCTTGATCTGCTCGCCCTTACCCTGCCACGGATCTTTTTCCACACGGAATCCTTGCTTTCTTACATTGATCTCGGCAAGTGAGGGTATGGTTCCTATTCCTAGCCTGTAATACATAAAGTCTCTGTGGTTTTGATTCCTTGTCCACAATTGTCCGTCATCGAAGTTAGTCGGGTAGCTGTCGGCTTCGCTATACATTCTTCTAAGTGATGCTCTTCTTTGATTGTAATCATCCTCTATCTCTATACCTTTTTCATTGAGGTATTCGGTGTAGGCTGTGATCCTTTTTCTTTCCTTTTCCGCTCTGAGTTTATTGGCTCTTTTAAAATTCAGTGTCCCCCAAAATACAGCTATCGTAGCAGAAAGTGTGGCTGTGATCACACCTACAAAAGCCATGGAATTGTTACTTGCCATACTTGAAATAACACTTCCAGCCATCATAGGTATGACCATAGTCATGGAAGGTCCCAGTATAAATAATAAAGAAGTCGTACTCTCCGCCTCTTTCTCCGGCGGATTGTCGATATCGAATACCTTTTTCTTTATAGGAAATACCGTTCTCGGCGAGCGATGAAAGAGGGCGCTGTTCTTTTTATAAATGTTTTTAAGCTCGCCTTGAAAATGACTTCCGTTAAGTTTTTTCAGTTCATTAAGCCTTACGGTATAGGTATTGCTCTTTGTATCCAAAGCAACGAAATTCCCCAAAAACACTATACGTATTCCTATGATACTTATAACGTCACCCCTGTGTAAAAGCTCTTCACTATTTATTTTATGACCGTTTAAGAATGTTCCGTTAGTGCTGCTTGAGTCTTTGACATGCCATCCGCCATCTTTGAAATGTAATAAACTATGATGCTGGGATACCCAATTCTGTGGATTATCAAGTACTATATTACAAATACTGTCACGACCTATACTTATCATTTTCTTATCGCCTATGAACACTTTGGTAAGGTCTCTGAAGGCTTCCGCAGACTCCTGAAACATGACAACTATATAGTCTTCTTCACCCTTTAATATGTATTACATCCGAGGCTTTAAGTGCCTGTCTTCCTGCCGGAATTTTGTTGATCGAATACGAATATTTACCGGCATTTAATATGTACCAAATGTCATTGATAACTTCAAATGCCAAGGTGATACCGTTGATCTCGGGGTACATCTTGCTTTCTACCGTAAGCAGATAATCATCATTATTTATGCTCGGAAGGCTTATTTCTTTAAATCCCGAAACCAAAAAGAATGTTAGAGTACGTATCATTGTAAGTCCTTTCCTTATATTTTTAGCTTGACACTAATGATTTGCACCTGCAACTCATAATTTTATAATTTACAGATAAATTCCAAATGAGAGTCTTTAATATATTGCTGTCTTACAAATTGCAGGTGTTATTTATCTTAAATCAATAATTCCTCAACAAAACCCGACTTTTCTTTTATATGACTTTTGTTAGCTGATTTTGAGTGTCAAGCTGCTATGTTTTATTAAGCAGACATAATGCCTGTCATTAATCATGACAATTATTTAATCGTTGTAAATTTACCAGGTGCCTGATTGGCATGAACCGCCATAACCTCCTCCGGCGACACCGCCTACTATACACTTTGTGGAACCGAGGCCTTTGTAAACCTTACTCAGTATACCGTCAGCATTAATATACTTTTTAATATTTCCCATATATTTTCTAAGATCTTTTGGATCCATAACTTTAGACAAATATCTTCCTATAGGATCTTTGACCCATTTGCTGAGCTTCTTTCCAAATCCCCCTGCATTTAGCAGTGTGTTTCCAATCTTATTAAATGCCATATCTCTAATATTTTTCTTAATACCGACATCTTCTAAAACGTCACCAAGCACATCCTTACCGAACTTAGCGGCATTACTCCATGAGAAGAAAGGTTTTTTATCATGTACACAGTCCAATGCATTTTTGGCAAGTTTTGAACCGTATTTTACGACTTTCTTAGCGACAGTTGCAAAACCTCCGGTGAGTGGATCCAGACAGCCGGTCACAAAGTTAGTTGCCGTATCAACTGCCAATTTATCCCATCTGTATGTTTTAGCATAAGCCTTTGTTTGTTCCCATACATTAAAACCGTTACCCTGAGCAGCATTTATAGCGGCTTTTGTTACTATTACAGTTCCGGCAACAACCGCTTCTTTAGCCAAGTGAACACCCGCCTTAACAGCTCCGCTTATTAAGCAGGCTACAAATGGGAAGAAACCGTCCGGGTCTTTTTTATTCTTAGGGTCATTTTGTGCATAAATATATCTATTAAAACTTCGTGGATTATAAGGGTAGCCTATTACTATGTCTTTACTCTGAAATCTTGCATTTTCCGGATCATATACTCTGGTTCCGCTGCTGTGTCTTCCAATAAAACCATCACTTTGCATAGATGCAAAACCATAAGAGGTATTAGAGTTTCCAAAGCTTGCACCTGTCTTTATAATACTTCCGAACGGACTGTAGTCTATCCTTTGATAGTTTTCTCCACTTTCAAGTCTCATCACAAGACTGCCCGGCTCATCAAAAATATCCCATATAAGTTTTCCGTCTATCTCTTCTGCCAAAGGACTGCCGTCAAAATATTGGTTTTGGCTTCTTGATGTGCCTTCCTCTTCAACTTTCTTGCAAAGTGACTGAGAATTAGATATCAAATAATTGATATAATAAGTTTCTTTTACTTTTTTTCCGTCTGCATACTTAAAATCTGCCGCAGTTTTATTACCCAAGGCATCATAAGTATACATTACACTTCCTTTTTCATTCTTTGCAAAAAGTATCTGTCCTATTGAATTATAAGTATATTCCGCAACACAGTTTTGATCTTTATACTCTTTTATCAGATCTCCCCTTGCATTGTATTCATAAGTATATTCTCGGTTTTGGCAGGTTTTCTTAAGTAACTGATTTTCTTTATTATAAAAATATTCTGTAACTACACCTTCTTCTACCGCCCTCGTTCTGTTACCTCTTGCATCATATTCGTATTCGGCATAAGGTTTATCATTCTTAAGCACCTTGGTAAGAAAGGCTTTCTTATCATATTCGTAGTCGTAGCTGACAGTATCCTTACCTCTTTCTTTGATAGTTTGACCTGTCATTAAGCCGTAATAATCATCATATACGTAATCCAGTTCAAGTAAGGCTCCATCAGTATCCTGCACAAGAATATTCTTTACTCTTCCGTTGGCATGATAGCTGTAGCTGTGTCTGAATTTTCCGGATTGTTTTTTTATAAGTCTGTGCTTTTCATCATATTTATAATTTACTTCTTCCTGTGCCAAACTTGTCTTTATAAGATTACCGTAACTGTCGTAGGCATACTCCACTTTACTTCCGTCAGGATAGATCATAGCTTTACAAAGATTAGCCTGATTCCACTCGTAACCTGCTACACTGCCGTCGTCATAGTGCACTCCCACCACACGCCCTGCAAGATCATATTCTAACTTAAGTTTATTCTTTGAGTTGTTAGCCTCAATAATATTATTGTTCTCATAGATAAATTCAGACTCTTCATTATATGTTCCGCTTTCACTTATCTTTGTGATCCTGTTTAACTCATCATAGTTTAACTCTTTGCTGTCACCGTTTTCATAAGTGATTTTTTTAATATATTCTCTTGAGGTCAATTCTTTTATTTGAGTCTCTCCCAAGGAATCGGTTATATACATAAGCCTCTTCTCATAATCTATATCTATCTTATAATAAGCTTCGCTTTCACTCACAAGCCAATCTTCAACGGCTAAATTAAGCTCTTCTTTTTCATAAGCTCTTTTTGTCAAGTGATATATACCTGCATTGTTATCAAGCTTGTCATAAGTAAATACTATAGCCCTTTTTTCCTCATCTCTTACCCAGCTTATTCTTCCGGCAAGGTCATAACCGTACTCTATGGCATCATCCAGCTCATCCATTCCCATTGATATCAGATTGTCATACCTGTCAAACCTTTGAGTCACTTTTTTGCCCAGGTAATTGGTAAGTCCCACCACTCTATCGGCACTGTCATACTTGAAGCCTACTCCTTCGCCGCCTATCTCAAACTTATCTATCCTTCCTGTTGTGTAACTTAATTCATAAGCCGGTTCTCCAAGTAGCTTTCCACGATTAAATCTGTTATATTCATCATATCCGTACTGAAGCAGGTATCCGAAGTCCGCCATGGTTATGAGGTTCACATTTGAATAGGAATCATAGCTTACTTCCATTTCCGCAAGGAAGGTATTGATCTGAACAAGTCTGTCAGCCTCATTATATTCGTAGATAGCATATCTTCCCTCTTCATCGGTAACGCTTGAAAGCCTTCCGTCCGCATCATACCTATACTCGAACTTAAAATCATGCATGCTTACCTTTGACAAAAAGTGATTGAAATCATATTCAAGTTTAATATCCAGCCCGTCACTGTTTTTTATTGCCACTACCTGCTGCCATATATTCCATTCATACTCTTCTTTATATCCCCATCCGTCTTCTACGGATATTACGTTACCGCCTATATCATACTCATTCTTTTCAACAAGAAAATCTTCCCTATAATGTGTTAAAAGATTTCCTTCTTTATCATAATCAAAATAGTGCTTTTCATCACCGGGAAGTACGGATCTTGTTACATTGCCCATGTGATCATAACTATACTCAAATCTTTTTCTCCCTCGGTATATGCATTTAATGCTCCGGTAAGGCTGTATTCAAGAGTAATATCATAACCCAATTCATCATTCAAATATGATATGTGATCATCAAATGCATAGATGTAATTAATATCTCTACCGCTTGAGAGTTTTACATTTGTTATCCTTCCAATACCGTCATAGGTATAATACTCACTGAAATCCTCCGGTGAGTCTATTGCCGATATAAAACCTTGCTCATTATAGGATATTCTGCAACTTTCCCCGTCAGCTTCATAGCCTATAAGACGATTTTTTTCATCATAGTAGAACAAATGATTTATATCACCTAAGTAATGCATGGCGGTATTGTTGCCTGCATGGTCATAGTCAAGGCTTAGATAACTCCTTCCGTTGAATATGTATTCCTTAAATCTATGATCTTCGTCATAGATAAAATTATGCACAAAGTCTGAATTGGTTATCATTACGATCTGACCCAAGTGATTATAACTATACTTTGTAATCTCCGAATCATTAAGTATGCTCTTGGTAAGATTACTGTTATCGTCATATTCAGCTGTATATTTTATAAGAGCACTTTCCAAATATATAAGATTGCCCCTTTTATCATGTATATACTCTACCTTAAAACCATCCTGATCTGTATTGATTGTTTTTCCTTCTTCGTAAGCAAACTCAAAATATCTTTCCCTGGAAAGTTCCTGCCTTATTACCCTGCCGTTCTTATCATATATATTGGTAAAAAAAGTCTTATCTTCGGGATCTGTTACCTTGATCAAATATTCCTGATCATCATAGGAAAAACTATACTTTCTGTTATCATATGCCTTTGCACTTTTTGAATCCGGTTCAGTGCAAATTATTAAAGAAATAAGCTTTGTACCGTCATATTCAAACTTAACAGTTCTTCCTATGTTATCCTCAAGAAGTACAATGTGCCCACTATCATCATAATTAAGCTTATAGAAATACCCGTGCTGTCCGCTCGCTTTTACCGGCAGGTCGTTGTCGTACTCTATGCTGCGAACCTCTACACGCTTATCATATATTGCAACAAGCTTTCCTTTTGTATTGAATTTGTACGCAATTTGTTCTTCTTGAAGATAGTACATAAACCCGTCTTCTATCCTTACAAGTTTCTGTGTGCTTGGTCTTTGCGGATAGAATACGCCGTCATCACTCTCGGCAAAAAAGCTTGCTACTCCGCTTCTGTCAATGACAGCCCATACGTTTTGATCCATATGAAGCACTTCGGTCATAAAGTTATGTCTCCATCCCTTGCCTACAGCACTGTCTTTTGAATTCATACTGTCATAATAAAGCGTAAAATCAAGTATATCTCCTGAATAGGTTGATATTGGAGTAAACTGCCACAATAAGTTACCTGAATACATACTTATTGGGTCACCGGCATATCCTCTTCCCGGTATCATTCCCGATGCTGCCAAGATAGCAGCCGGACTGAAGTTATTTAAATCCTGATATATATGAACCTCTGCATTCTCTTGGAATTATTGATAACATATTTTTTTCTATAACTCTGTTTTCTGCACGTTGCATTATCTCCGAAGCGGAGCGCATGGTATCCCCCATCCTCTGTACCCTTTGTGCATGTGCATTGCATTGGTTTGACATGTTGTTAAGGCTTGACCTTATCTGCTCTCCCGCTCTGCCAAGATTAAGTCCGCAACCTATAGACCTAAGTTCCTGACTACAGCCTTCTATACTGCTTCTGATCTCTCCTGCCACGCCTGAAAGACGGTTCACAGAGCCAAAATTCATAAATATATCTCTCATAGTTTTCCCCGTTCCTGTATTTATTGTAAGTAGTTATAAAACTTTTGTTTTTAAAGTATTTTAAAATTTAATACATTTGTTTTTCTCCATCTATAACTTTACCTATTTCTTTGCCGTATTTATCGTATACGATACCATTATAAAATTTATCATCCTTAAATTCACCGCTAAAATAAAGATAGCCGTCATAATACCAGTCACCATTTAATCGGTCATATCCGGCATTCGTTACTTCCCATGTTCCTTCAAATTTTTTATTACTTGTTTCTCCGGTCTCCTTGATCGTTTGTTTAAAATACGAAGTCCCCTCAGGATTTCCGACAAAATCTCCTACTCCCCAGTCTCCTATAAGAATATGTTCATACTTTTCTTTATCTCCTGTGTTGTATTCGTAATTGAAAAGATGTCTTCTCTTCACCTTTTCCTCGGATGCTACCAAATTCCCGTATTTCCACTCCCCAATTAACATAATGTCACTCACAAAACTACCTTCTTCATCTTTGCCTTCTCTTCTATAATAAAAAGCACCGTAACCATTGGGCTCATTGGATCTTGTTTCACCTATATATATACCGCTTCTTTCTTCAAACTCGCCTTTGACTATTAATTTTGTTGTATACTCTATATATTTACCCTCGTATTTATCTGTATCTATAACAAATATGCTGTCATTGTCATATATCTCCTTAGCTATAGTGACCTTGGATGAATTATCATTATTAAAAACGAAGAATAATACAGCTGCCAATACCAATGTACATACTGCTATTATACCGACTACAATAGGTGCCTTTGTTTTTTTCTTTTCTATTGTCCTGTCTGTTTCATTTATGAATTGTTCGTTTTTAGATTCTTCCTTTTTTTCAGATGTTATTTCTTCTTGTCGATATATGCTTCTTGTTTTGTTCCTCTCATACTCATCTGCCTGTTCACTATTATAAGATTCATTAAAGATACTTCTTTGTACAGAATCCTCTGTGTTTTCCACATGAATATCAACTGTTCCTTTATGACCCTCATAACTATGTTCCTCAGCTCCGGCTTCAAACTCATGTTCTGCTATGGTATAAGGTTTAACTATGCTTTTTTCCAATACTTTATCTGAGCTTTGCGTATCCAATGTTTTTCTTTCTTTATTGTTGATATCAAGTACTGTTTTAAGCTCCTCGCCGGCTTTTCTTCTATATTCAGTCAATACTTTCTTTGCAACTGTAGCTGTTTGAAACCTGTCTTCAGGCTTAAATGCACTCATCATTTGTATCACTTCATATAAATCATCTGAAGCTTGTACGGGTTTAGGTAACGGCTCTCCGGTATTCCTTTTTTGAAAGGCTTTTTCTATGCTTGCACTGGTCAGCTTTTCCTGACTCATGAACGGAAGTCGGTTCCTATTAAGCAATTTATATAACACAATTCCAAGAGCATAGATATCTATAGTACTGTTATAACGCTTTCCCATATATACTTCCGGTGCCATATAGTTTTCAGTACCCTTATAAGAAAGACTTCCAACACTTGCACTCACGTCTTTAGCAATACCGAAGTCTCCAAGCTTATATACTCCCTTTTCATTTCTGAAAAGATTGGCAGGCTTTATATCCCTGTGAATAATATTATTTTCCTCGCAGGTTTCCAAACATGAGAGTATGTCCTCTCCTATTGAGACCACGTCAGCTACAGTCATATCATTATTTTTTACATACTTTTCAAGACATTCCAAAAGTTCCATTCTGATAATCATGTACCAACCGATCTTTGAATCCAAAGACTCTTTTATTTCAAAATCATAGATCTTAACGATATGGCTATCATCAAGTTTCATCATAAGTTCTATCTCTTTTTTTAATTTATCAAGTTGCGGATAAAAATAATCTCTTAACTCTTCATCATCAAGCCCGAAAGAGGATTTTACCTTTTCAAGCTCCGCCTCATCACCCGGAATGCGTACTACTTTTATGGCAGACTCCTGCTTTATACCGTAACTTTCCTTTTCCGCCTTGAAAACCTGCCCGAACGAGCCTTCACCTATTTTTTCGGTGACCTTCCAATCGGGCCAAACTTTTTGTATTACCTCCAAATGTGTCATGTTTCTTCTCCGTCTTTTGTTTGAAATTTATAATATATTTTAAAATAAAGTAAATCGCTTACCTGTTTTCTGTTATCGTTTTACAATTTTATTTTAGCATATTTCCCTTTTGATATTTGAACTGATATTTATAGGTATTGTTTGTATTTTATAATATATGTAAAACAGCAGTTAATTTAAATATCATTAAACCGGTACATTGCATATAAATGTAATATATTTAGTTTTTTTATTGACGTTCTCCGTTTACTACAGTCCATTTAACATTACCATCACTACCATACGCAGTACCATTATATAAATTTTCATTATCATCAAATTCACCTTCATTCATAACACCACCTGCTATATTATAATACATTTTTCCACTCACCAACTTATAAGTAAAACCTTCTTTTTTTAATACTCCTTCTCGCCATGTGCTATATTCCCATTTTCCTGTTGAACTGCTAAACCATTCTTGCACATATTTTCCATCTACATTACCTTCAAAATCTACGTTATTCCATTTTCCGCTAATAATATAATACCATCTTATAGAAGAGCCTGAATAATTTAAAAATCTCTTTTTTACATTTTCTCCTGATTTTAAGTTTCCATCTTCCCACTCTCCAAAATAACTAATATATTTTTCACCGTACCCTTTGTATGTATAATAAAATAATCCGTATCCATTAGGTTTTCCTGATTCTATTTTACCTATATATATACCCTCTACTTCTTCTTCAAGTCTACTATCTAGTTTAATTCTTGTAGTATACTCCATACTATACTCAGCATACTTATCCGTATCTATCTCAAATATGCTGTCGTCATCGGCTATTTCTCGTGCTATAGCCTCTCCGCCTTCTTTTACAATAGCATTTTCTATACTACTTTCCTCTTCACTTGCAATAGATTCCTCTTCATAGGTAGACTCTTCTCTTGTTTTAGTCTCAGCCTCAGTTTCTTTATTTTTCTTCTTAGTCCTCTTGCTTGTCTCGCTAACCGTATATTCCTCTTCTTTAACATTTGAACCTATAAAGATAAAGTTCCTATAAGCAGTACCAAAACTCCGGCTCCTATTCCAAGTATCAGACCGACTTTACTCCTTTTCTTCGGTGCCTGTTCTACTCTTTCAATTACCGTCTGTTCTTTACTTGCCTGTTCTTTAATCGGTTGTGCAGCTACCTTAATTTGGCTTTGCCTGCTTGCCTCATATATACTTTTTGTACCGCCGTCTTTATAGTATTCGGTTTTATTTTCATTATTATTACTTTTACTAAGTTCAGGTTCTATATCTTTTATATCTTTTGTACCTGAATATTTTTTATCAGACTGTATAGAACTTATATCCGGTTCGTTAACATTTACTTTACTGTCATTCTTAACCTGCTCAAATACAACTTCATTTACCGGCTGTTTAAATTGATTTTGTGTACTTCCTGCCTTTCTTACAACATTAAGTAGTCTTTTAAGTTCTTCTTTATGATTTTGCCTATATTCACTTAAAGCCTTTTTCACCTCAAATGCAGTTTGAAACCTCTCATCAGGATTATAAGCACACATTTTTTTAATTATCTCATAAAGAGTATCAGAAGCCTCCATGGGTTTTGTCAGCTCCACGCCTGTATTTCTTTTTTGAAATGCCCTTTCTATACTTCCCGCAGTGAGTTTTTCTTCATCCATAAATGGCAGACGGTTTTTATTAAGCAATCTATAAAGCACTATTCCGAGGGAATAGATGTCTATATTGCTTTTGTAGTTTTTCCCGAAGTAGACCTCAGGTGCCATATAGTTTTCCGTCCCCTTGTGGGAAAGGCTTCCAATACCTGCCCTCATATCCCTGGCAATACCGAAGTCGCCAAGTTTATAGACTCCCTTGTAGTTTCTAAAAAGATTGGCAGGTTTTATATCTCTGTGAATGATATTTTTTTCCTCACACACTTCCAGACTTGTCAGTATATCTTCACCTATAGAAATCACTTCACCTACTGTTAGATCGTTTCTTTTTATATAGTTTTCCAGACATTCTAATAGCTCCATTCTTATAAGTATGTACCAACCTAACGTTACATCCGAAGCATCTATTATCTCAAAATCCAAAATCCTGACTATATTACTGTCTTCTCCGAGTTCCTGCATAAGGACTATTTCTTTTTTCAGTTTTTCCACTTCAGGGTAGAAATATTCTTTTAATTCCTCTTCATTAAGCCCAAATCCTGACTGTATCCTGTTAAGTTCCGCTTCATCAGAGGGTATTCGTACTACTTTTATAGCAGACTCCTGCTTTATACCGTAACTTTCCTTTTCCGCCTTGAAAACTTGCACGAATGAGCCTTCACCTATTTTTTCGGTGACCTTCCAATCGGGCCAGACTTTTTGTATAACTTCCAAATGTGTCATTTGCCTTCTCCGTTATTTATTAAAATTGATAATTCAAAGTTATAAATTATGATCGGCTTACATACTAATGAACCAATGCATTAAAACCTGATTTGCATTTTAGATCTATCTATTGTTTTTTTCCATCTACAACTGTCCATTGTGCATTGCCGTCTTTATCATAGGCTGTACCGTTGTATAAACTTAAGTCTTTGAATTCTCCCTCTTCAACTATACCGCTTTGTCCGTAATATATTTTTCCGCTTATCAGATCATAATTTTTATTTTCAAATATACCCTCACTCCATATGGTGTATTCCCACTCTCCTGTTGAGGTATTAAGGTTTTCGGATACATCTATTCCTTCCATATCACCGACAAAGCCGCCGTTTTCCCATTCACCGCTCAGAATACTGTACCATCTGATATCCTTGCCGTATGACATGTATTTTTTCTTTACATTGCTTCCCGATTTTAACTCTCCTTTGCTCCACTCACCGAAATAAATAATATAGCGATCCGGTCTTCCTGTGTCCGCTTTTACTTCACCGGTATAATAAAACAAGCCCTTTCCGTTCGGTTTCCCGTCTTGCGTCTCTCCTATGTATACGCCGCTTACTTCTTGAAGTTCCCCTGACTTTTTACTTGTTACGATAGTTGTGGTATATTCCATGTAATACTCGGCATATTGTTCTGCATTTATCTCAAATAAAGAGTTATCATCTGCTATTTCCCGTGCTATAGCTGCTACAGCACTTTCTTGTATCTCCTGATTTTCAGTATCGGAATCGGCTTCTTCACCGCTTTCTTTTACTTTCTCATTCTCACTGTCCGTATCTTTATTTTTCTTTTTATTCTTTGATGATCTTGTAGTCTCCGTGACCGAATATTCGTCATCTTTCACATTGCTGCCTATCAATACAAACACTCCTATGATAAGCATAAAAACTCCGGCTGCTATCCCTAGTATCGGAGCGACTTTATTTCTTTTCTTCTTTATTTTATCTGCATTATCGGGTCTTGTGACTTCCTCAACACTCCTTTGTTGGCTAAACGACTGCACCTGTGTATTTTTCTGCCTTTGTTTATCTGTTGCAAATAAACTTTTTGTAGCGCCGTCATCTATACTTTCTATTTCCTTTTCATCAATTATCTCGGGAGTAGCATTTTTATATCCACTGTACCCTCGTTACTTTGATACATCTTGCTTGAGTTTGTAATTGAAGAGTTGCGGTCGGTATCTTGTGCAGATACTTCATCCGGTATTATTGTATTTATCGATCCTTTTGAATCAGGGCTTTTTGCTGTGTCCGCCTGTCTTATACCTGTTTTTCTTGAAATACTTAAGGTCTCTTTTAATTCTTCTTTATGTTCTCTTCTATATCTGCGTAATGCATCCTTTACCTCTCTTGCTGTTTGAAATCTCTCATTCGGGTCGTAAGCACACATTTTTTTAATTATTTTATACAGATCGTCTGATGCTTGTAAGGGTTTTGGAACCTCCTCACCCGTATTTCTTTTTTGAAAGGCTCTTTCCACACTTCCTGCGGTCAGTTTCTCTTCATTCATAAAAGGAAGTCTGTTTTTATTAAGCAATTTATAAAGCACTATACCCAGTGCATAGATATCTATATTGCTTGTATAGCTTTTTCCCAGATAAACCTCGGGAGCCATATAGTTTTCGGTTCCCTTATGAGAAAGAGTTCCGGCTACGATCTTCATATCTCTTGCAATTCCGAAATCACCAAGCTTGTATACACCCTTTTCATTCCTGAAAAGATTGGCAGGTTTTATATCTCTGTGAATTATGTCGTTGTCCTCGCAGGTCTGAAGACATGAAAGTATATCCTCGCCTATATTGACCACATCTTCCACGGTTATGTCGTTACTTTTCACATACTTTTCGAGACACTCCAAAAGTTCCATTCTGATAAGCATACACCAGCCTATATTTGAATCAAAGGATTCTTTTATCTCAAAATCATGAATCTTGACGATATTGTTATCATCAAGTTTCATCATCAATTCTATTTCTTTTTTCAGCTTTTCAAGCTGAGGATAAAAATAATCCTTTAATTCTTCATCATCCAGTTCAAATGATGACCTTACTCTTTCGAGCTCATCCTCATCTTCCGGTATGCGTACTACTTTTATAGCAGACTGCTGCTTTATACCGTAACTTTCTTTTTCCGCCCTGAAGACCTGACCGAATGAACCTTCTCCTATTTTCCCTGTAACCGTCCAATCCTGCCAGACTTTTTCTATTATTTCAAAATGCGTCATATGCACTCCCGTTTTTTATTTGGTATTTACATTATATATATAAATCAATACTTAAGTATGTTTGTACAGTATTCCTTATTGTGACTCACCGTTGACCCTGTTCAATATCTCGTTGCCATCTGCATCATAAGCTTTACCGTTATATAAGTCCCCTTCTTTAAATTCGCCTTTAAATACAACTCCTTCTTTACTAAGATAAATACTTCCGTTTAGCAACGTATATGTAAACTCTGTATCGTGTGTAAATATACCCTCGGCTTGCATGCTTTCTTCCCAATCTCCTGTGGAACTGTTGAATTCTTTTATTATTTTCTTACCTTGGGGATCTTCGTTAAAATCTCCAATTCCCCACTCGTCATTAAGTACATAATAAGTATCATTTTTATTTTCTATAAGGGATCTGTATCTTTTTTCAACCTTCTTTCCTTTCTTCAGGTTTCCATCTTCCCATTCACCCAAATACATAAAATACAGATAAGTCTCTCCAAAATCAGTTCCCGTAATATGTATTGAATAAGCAAATACGCCGTATCCGTTAGGTTTGCCGGACTCCAGCCCACCTATATATATACCGTCTACTCCTGAAAGTTTATTATATTCTATGAAATCACTTGTATACTCCACGATATGTTCTGCATACTTATCTTTATCTATATCATATATACTTTCATCAGCTGCTATTTGTCTTGCTACAGATTCTCCATAACCTCTTCCGGAATGGTTTTTACTTTTTTTTTCATCTTCACTTTCAGCAGTCTCATCATCATAGCTGATCTGCGTTTCTGATTCCGAAGTTGTCTTAGAATCTTTCTTTTTCTTTTTGGATGTTTTACTTGTTTCGGTAACCACATATTCTTTATCTTGAACATTGGAACCTATAATAAAAAGAATCGCAAAAATCAGCACAAAAACTCCGAATATTATTCCAATTATCAAGCCTATTTTATTTTTTCTATTTTTAGGTTTCTTTTCTATTTTTTCAATTACCGTTTTTTCTTTTACAGGTCTTAGCTGAACACTGCTTTGCTTTTGTATACCTGTATCATATATACTTCTTGTAGAGCCTCTTTGGCTGCTTTTATATTCATCTTTATTGATAAATTCATTCGTTTGTCTGCCCTTACCCTCACCGGTGATAGGCTTTTTTGATCCTTCGGTAGCGTAATGATTTTTATCATCCGATCCCGCACTTATATGAGATCTGTTTTTATTTGAATATGTTATAGATTCTTGAACTGAAATTCTTTCTTGTTCTTTATTCTGTCCTTGTACGCTTGTATCTTTTTGAAAAACAATAACTGCTTTCTTCAGTTCTTCCGGATGTGTTGTCTTGTATTCATTTAATGCCTCTTTTACCTTACTTGCGCTTTGAAACCTTTCTCTTGAATCGTAGGCACACATTTTTTTAATTATCTTAAAAAGATCTTCCGAAGCATCTTTGGGTCTCTTAAACTCCTCGCCGGTATTTCTTTTTTGAAAGGCTCTTTCCACACTTCCGGCAGTAAGCTTTTCTTCATCCATAAAAGGAAGCCTGTTTTTATTAAGCAATTTATAAAGCACTATTCCGAGTGCATAGATATCTATATTTCCCGTATATTTTTTTCCCAGATAGACCTCGGGAGCCATGTAGTTTACAGTTCCCTTATGAGAAAGGCTTCCGCCACCTGTCCCTACATTTCTTGCGATCCCGAAGTCTCCAAGTTTATAAACTCCCTTATCACTCCTAAAAAGATTGCCGGGTTTTATATCCCTGTGAATAATATTTTTTTCCTCACACACTTCAAGACTTGTAAGTATATCTTCACCTATGTTGATCACATCACCCACTGTAATATCGTTATTTTTAATATATTCTTCAAGACACTCCAAAAGCTCCATTCTTATAAGTATGTACCAACCCACACTTACATCCGGATCATCTATTATATCAAAATCCGATATTCTGACAATATGATTGTTCTCTCCGAGTTCTTGCATAAGCACTATCTCTTTTTTAAGCTTTTCGACTTGAGGATAGAAGTAGTCTTTAAGCTCCTGCTCGTTAAGTCCAAATCCCGATTTTACTCTGTTAAGCTCTGCATCATCACTCGGTATGCGAACCACCTTTATAGCGGCTTCTTGTATAATTCCGAATCTTTCTTTTTTTGCCCTGAAAACCTGTCCGAATGAACCCTCCCCGAGTTTCTCACTTACAGTCCAATCTGACCAAACCTTTTTAACAATATCTAAGTGTGTCATATAACCCCTTTGACCGGTAAATTATTTAAACTCTTTATTATGCCTAATCCACATCTACCCTAAGTATAGTAATATTATCTTTTCCGCCACGTTCCAATGCTAAGTCAAGTAAGATCCGGACTGAGTCCATAAGCCCATATTCGCATACTTTCAAAGCTATCTCTACATCTTCAACATGATCCGTAAGCCCATCACTGCACAAGACAAAAATATCGTCTTTTTCAAGCTCTATTTCTTTTATATTAAGATGGAATCCGTATTCTGAAGTGTCCATTCCGAGAAATTGACTAAGTCCCCCTTTTACAGTTCTCTTACCCAGATTCTCATCATCAACTGTTATAGTCAAAGCATCTAATTTGTTGATTCTGTCTATATTGCCCGACTTGACTAAAAACACCTCACTGTCTCCGACACTGAGCACATAAGCTTTTTCTTCGGTAAAAAAAAGTGATGCCAATGTGGTTCCCGACAGCCTTACCTTTTGTTCGCTTGCCATTTTACGTACACGCTCATTAAGCGAGTATATCAGGTCTTCAAATATTTCTTCTTTTCTTTTTGATCCGCATTATCAAGTTCTGTAAGTATATCTTTATGTATAGAAGAAAAAAAGCCGGCAGCCTCAAGCGATGCCTGTGCTCCCAGCTTTTCTCCACCCATGCCGTCCATGATAGCATATGCCTTCGGAAGCTTCTGTCCTCTAAGCTCCAGTTCCACATGCTCTTGTCTATCTGCATTTACCAGTTCACCAAAACTGAAATTGTCTTGATTTTCCAATCTTTTATTGCCAATATCACTTATCAGACCTGCATTAAGTTTATATTTCTTTAACCCGAACATTTTACTCCAATATATTGCCCTGTACTTGACTTGCAGTCTGTACGTTCTCCTGCTCTGTGGTTTTATATAGATTAGCAAGTTCTGTAAGTGAATTTGCATGTGCATCTATCATATTCTTCAGTTTTGTAAAGTTATCCTGAAATGTCTTAAAACTTGAGATATAAGCGGTTGAAGCCTCTCCTCCCCAAGTTGAACTTATATTTGTTACTGTATTAATCATATCATCTGTAATAGCTTGTATAGTAGATGCAGCAGATTTAAATTCTGCTGATGTTTGCTCCAATTGCTCAGGTGTCACTAAAATATTGCCTTCCATATTATTCTCCTTATAATTAACGATTGATCAAATTCTTATCATATTGACAGTACTTTTCTAACTACATTCTTCTACTTGCCGCTTCCGCCGCTCTTGATTCGTTGCTATCATATTTTGAAGCCGCCTCATCCAGTTTAACTATAAATGAATTGACAGCATCCATGAAACCCTTGCAATTATTGTAGGTTTGAGTAAAAGCTCCGTGAAAGCTCTCCTTTGCCGGACCTTCCCACATAGTGCCGAGCCTTTGCTCCAATTCACTCAGCTCATCCAATTTTCTCGTTATATCTGCCTTTTTTGCTTGTAGATCATTTGAAGTCTCACGTAGTTTCTGTGTTGTCACCTTAATCTCTGCCATATTATACTCCTTTAAATATATGTTATTAAAAATAAAAAACTTTTAATTTTTTATAGCACCAGTTTACTAAACTTTTAATTTTCTTTCCTCACACATTCGTGTAGTTTTTATAACCACGGTAGTATTACTCTTTTCCCTACCGCTTCTAAAGCTATACTTGCCATATTGTGCAGTCCGGTCTTGCCTGTAAGGTTTTTGACATGATATCTTACAGTATTCTCAGAGACACAGCACTCTTTGGCAACCTCGGCATAAGTGTAGCCTCTTGCAAAACTCCTCAGCACTACAAGTTCCGCCTCCGTCAGCTCATTGATACTTGCCTGACCTATATATATAGGCTTTTTATACCCTATGAATACTTTTTCTCCAAGCATCACTCTATCCACAACCGAAACTATATCACTTTCCTCATCTTCTTTATACCAAAAACCGTCACAGCCCGAACTTTTTGCCTTCTTTAAAAAACTATGTTCCGGTACCGAACTCATAATTATTATCTTCATACCGGGTAAGCGCTTCTTTATCTGAATAGCCACATCTATACCGCAGGCACTGTCATCCAGACAGGCATCTATCAAAATCAGATCTACCTTACTTAATTCAGGTTTTTCAACAACATTTTTCAAACTTCTTAATTTGTATCGGATCTTGTATTTTTTTCCGGCTTTCTCAAACTCGTACTCGAGCATTTTCATCGAAAAAACAGAAGTTTCCAAAATCATAATACTTACCATATAATATATCTCCCCACATACCGATATATACATTACTTTTATAAAACATAAATTAATTTACATAGTCTATAGCTAAGTAAGTTAAACTCATAAATGGAAAATACATATATCCTCAGTCAATATCTAAGCAAGTTATATTCATATTTGGACAATACATATTTCCTAAACCAATATCCAAATCAATATGCTTATTTAAAGGCTATTACTCGTACTTGACCTATACATAAATACACATTTTAATATATAGCAATAAATATCTCCTTAGTGAACACATAAATATCAGTGTATTTACAACACCTAGGGTCGATATCCAAGCAAGTCTTTACAGTGTAATTACAATGTTTTTATGGAGAGACTAATAATAAATCCTACAGTAATATTTTTAAAAATTTATCAAATATTGCCTTTTGTATTTTATAACATTTTTTTGTAATTTTTTTCCAGTATTAAATCGTCATTTTTTTAATTTTTTTATATCTTTTTATTTAATCCGGTTTTTATATCTTTTAATATCTTAATCTTTGTCAAATTATCCTTATCACTATTGCGATGTTTTTTTAACTTATATTTATATTAATATCGGGTAACATACACTTTGCACTAAAACTATCTGTACGATTTCGAAAAAACAAAGTAATTAGTCTTAATAAAAATCCCTACATTAAAAATTCTCTTCTATATGCTCATTAAATACAAGCTTTGATTTAAAATAAAAAGCAAGGTATATCGCTCCCCTACATATCTTACAGATAAGTAGGGCATAGACTTCTTATACCTCGCCTTTTTCTAATCAGCTATCATTTTTGCTATCTCGCTTATCGAGATCTTGTAGATAGCCTTATCTATATTATTTTGTTTAAGTGCCCTATATACGGACTCACTATCAAAAGCACTGCCTATTAGTGCAGCTTCTATCTCCTTCGCATCCAATGTACTGAAAAAATCTCCGGATACAAAGGCTGATTCTATCTTGCCATGTATAACATCCAGTTTGAAGCTTATCTTACCGCCTTCGAATCTACCGGTCTTTTCTATATTGAATTTCGGATTTCTGCCGTAAATGCTGTCCCAGTTGTTGAACTTTACGGCTGCAAGCTCCCTTATCCTTTTGTCGTCTTCGGGAGTTATTCTATATACCTCTTTTATATCATTTGCCTGTAGTATCGAATCAACCATAGCCTTCTTAAAATCTTCAGCTGTCAGATCCGCATTTTGTATATGCTCTGATATATTGGTCACTCTGTCTCTTACTGACTTGATACTTTTTGATATGATCTTGTAACTGTCTACCGTTGTCGCATTTACCATGCTTTCTATATCCGTATCATAAAGCAAAGACCCGTGATGAATTATGCTTTCTTCCAGTTTATACTGAGCATTTCCGGATATTTTCTTATTATCTATACACAGGTCGTTGCGTCCGTTAAAATCAGCATTTACGCCGAATTTATGCAGTGCGGATATTACAGGGGCTATATACTTCTTAAACTCTATTACATTGTCCTTGTCCCTGTCTATAAATGTAAATTGCCATCCGCCAAGATCCGTATATATGGTACCGCCTCCGCTCATACGCCTTACGATGTTCATATTCTTTTCTTTGGCAAACTTTACATTTATCTCCTCTGCAACATTCTGGTATTTGCCTACCATAAGAGTCGGAGTAGTCCTCCAAAATAAGAATACCACATCTTCAAATATCTTCTCGGTCGCAAAATAATATTCACTTCCGAAATTATAATATACATCGGTAGAACCTGTATCAATATATACCATTATGCACATCCTCCAAAGCTTCCCACGCTCTGTATGAACTTCTTGCAAGCGGTGCTGAGGCTACATGCTTAAATCCCTTTGCCAAAGCTATCTCCTTGTACCTTACAAAGTCCTCGGGTGTGGCATATCTTGCCAGCGGATAATGCTTTGGTGTAGGCTGCAAATATTGACCTATAGTAAGTATATCGCAACCTGTAGCAAGTACATCGTCTAAAAAGTGTCTCTATCTGCTCTTCGGTCTCTCCAAGCCCTACCATGAATCCGGTCTTCACCCTCATATTAGGCATCTTTTTCCTTACAATAACGCAATACTCCCAGGGAACTTTCGTAACCTGCCTGCGGACGTATAGCCTTTTGTAACTCTTTTACAGTCTCAATATTATGGTTGAGTACATCCGGCTTAGACGCAAGTATTGTATCAAGAGAGTCCCTATTGCCTTTCATATCCGAGATCAAAGTTTCCACAGTAGTATGCGGGCAAATAGCTCTTATAGCATTAACAGTCTTTGCAAATTGCTGTGAACCTCCGTCCGCAAAGATCGTCTCTTGTGGAACAGGTAAGAACTACGTGCTTAAGATGCAAATGTTTTACCGCCTTTGCAACATTTTCCGGTTCTTGTTCACTTGGTGGCATAGGTTTGCCGCAAGTTACATTGCAGAACCTGCAATTTCTGGTACAAATACTGCCCAGTATCATAAATGTGGCAGTATGTTTACGATAACATTCGCCGAGATTAGGGCAATTGGCTTCTTTACAAACTGTATTGAGGTTAAGTTCTTTCATAAGTTCAGCCACTTCATCTGTAGCTTCCTGATTAAATCTTACCTTCAGCCAATCGGGTTTCTTATCTGTCAACATATAAACTCCTTACAGTACAGTATTTATTATTATAAGCTTATAAATACTATTCAAGCTTTTATATTCAAAATCATTTACATAGACACACTTATCTATGCTTATCAATTACTTTTCTTCAACTACGGCAACTGCCTTTAATACTTCAACATTGTCACCTTCTTCATAGAGCTTTGACTTAAGTACGCCGTCAAATGATGACTCCACCTGGGTTACGACCTTATCGGTCTCTATCTCGTATATAGGTTCTCCGACCTTGACCTCTTCTCCCTCTTCTTTAAGCCATGCGCAAAGTACCGCTTCCTTCATCTCGGGTCTAAGCTTTGGCATCAGTATTTCTTTTTCCATAAAAACCTCCTTTATTGGTCTGAATATTCAAATATAATTTATCGGAAAAATATCCCCGATAAATGTTATTTGTATTTAACCTACATTATAAGTTTCATCAATATTTCTTTATTATCCCCTACCAGTGCATATGCAAGCTCTTCGAACACTGCCGGAGAGAATTTTTGTCCGTTGAACAGATCATAAGCCTTTTTTTCATCTATAAGATCACAACTTATCTTAAAATCAGCGACTATTCCTTTTTTGGTACTGTATGTGACACTTATGGGGCATTCCTCAAACACACCTTCTTTTTCAAATACAAATGCCGGCGTTTTAGCCCAGGTCCACTCCCAGCTTTGATACTTCTCCTCAGAAAGCTTTTCTATTTCCTCAAGCTCTTTATCTCCAAGCTCCAAAGTCTTTGAGTCTTTTCCCGAGATCTCAAAAGAGAATGCGGACATAAAACTTTCTATATCAAGCTTCGTATCCGAAGCTTCTTTTATATTAGTCACCTTACATATAGCGGACTCTGCCGCCTTTGAGATAAAACTTTCGTTTTTATTCTTCGTGGTTATCTCATCAAGTACCGTCAGATCCGAATCAAAAAGCAAAGTACCGTGGTGAAGTACACGGCCGGATGAAACCTTTTGTGCACTTCCCGATATCTTCTTGCCACCTATTGCTATATCACAGGTCCTGTCTTTATGTGCCTTTACTCCAAGCCTGTTGAGTGCATCTATGACCGGTGTAAGAAAATCATCATAATCTATAAAACCCTCTTTATCGTGAATCAGAGTATAATTAATATTTCCCAGGTCGTGGTATACGGTCCCGCCGCCGCTCATTCTGCGAACTATGGGTATTCCCGCCTTTTTAAGTGCATAGGCACTTACCTCTTTGCATATATTCTGATAACAACCTACTATAATGGCAGGTTTGTTCCTCCATATAATAAGCACCTTATCATCTTTGATATTATTAAATACATATTCTTCAAAGGCTTGATTAAAGTAGGGGTCTGTTGATTTATTTACGATAGTGATCATTACTTGACTCTCCCATGCTCTTTGAAAGCTTCTTTTAATTCTCCTACAGAATACAAAGAACCCATTGCACATATAACATCATCTTTTTTCGCACTGTCGAGCATATAGTATACAGCCTCTTTTATACTGTCAAAAGCTCTGCACTCTATATCCGCTTTTTCACGAACGAGTTTTAACATATCTTCCGCCTTACAGGCTCTGCTTGAGGGCGGTGTTATAACTGCCGCTTCTTTTGCCAAAGGTTTTATATCCGTAAGTATCTCATCTATATTCTTATCCGATAAAATACCTATGATAAAGCGTATCTTCTTATCCGGAAAATATACTTTCAGGCTTTTTACCGTCTCTTTTACACCTGCTAAGTTATGTGAACCGTCTATTATAAAATACGGCTCCTTTTTCATAAGTTCAAAACGTGCCTGCCAATAAACTTTCCCGAGCGCATTTTTTATATCTTTATCACTTATCTTAAAGCCTTTTTCTGTAAGCAGTTTTAAGGCTTCTATGGCGAGTATCGCATTGCCCGGTTGATATAAACCCGTAAGACTTAAAGTTATATCTTTTATATCTTTATAATCAAATTCACTTTGCTTAAGGCTTATTCTTAAGTTTTTTATTTTTTCGGGCTCGCTTATATTAAGCTTGCAGCCTTGTTCCTCACAAGCCTTCTTAAAAACATGCATTACCTCGGTATTTCTTCCGTCTACCACTACCTTGCTGCCTCTTTTAATGATCCCGGCTTTTTCAAAAGCTATTTTTTCCATGGTATCGCCAAGCTCATTTATATGATCCATGCCTATCGTAGTTATTACTGTAACTTCCGGAGCGTCTATAACATTGGTGGAGTCCAGCCTTCCTCCCAGTCCGGTTTCCAATATAACTATATCACAGTCATTTTTATAAAAAAATATTCAAATGCGGCAGCCGTAAGTATCTCGAACTGACTTGCCTGCTCACTCATACTTTCGGTTATATTTTTTTAATATGAGTTATAAGAGCGGCAAATTCTTCATCCTTTATATCTTCACCGTTTATCTTAAACCTTTCGTTGATCCTCATAAGGTGCGGCGAAGTATACATACCTGTTTTATAGCCCGATAGAGACAGCACCTCATTTTAAAACATGCACACACCGAACCTTTACCGTTGGTTCCTGCTACATGTATGAATTTGAGTTTGTTTTGCGGATCTCCCATAAGTTTAAGGAGCTCGCAGGTTCTTGACAGCCCGAGTTTAGAACCTACCAAAAGCCACCTCGTCAAGCCAATCCAGGGTCTCATCATAAGTCATTAACTATTCACCTCTTAAAACAATTCTTCTAAATGCAGCGTTTGAGAGCAGACCGAAGATCACAGCTGCTTCAATGATAGGTATTACAGTATATACTCCGACTCTTATCGGCAATATTTCCATAAAAAGGTCTTCCAAAAAAATTATAGAAAGCCAGTATGTAGTCCAGAGCATTTTTCCCGATCACATTGACCGTAAATGTAAATCCCAGTATCTTTATGTAACTCAGGTTTTTAACTATATAATTTCTTAAAAGACCTGCCATACAACCCATAAACATAGGAACAAGCATCAACGGTATATCAAAGCCCTGACCTCTTATTATCGCACCTACAAAATCTGCGATCGCACCTACTATAATACCTGCAACGGGTCCATACATAAAGCCTGCAAGCATTATAGGTACATTACCCAGTTCAAACCTCACCGAAGGCATAGGCTGTATCACAAGAAACCTCGTAAGCACTACGCTTATAGCCGTAAACATTGCCAAAACGCTCATAGTCCTGATATTTAATTTACCGTTTTGTTGATTATTTAACATAAAAAAAGACCTCCTCATATTTTATCGCGCTACATAAAGGATATGATGGCTGTCTTTTTAATCCGGTATGCAGCAGCGGGATAGAAAATCGAATCGCATATTATCAGTATAATATTTTCGTCCTTTTGACGCCTCCCAGTCAAAAGACACTACTCGCTCAATTCTCTGCTCTGCTAACAAATAATTGAATATTTATTATTCAGTTGCATACTCAAATACTATCACAAACAGGTAATAGTATCAAGGGAATTTAATATTGATAAAATTTTCACTTTGCAACTTTCACACCCTTCTATGTTTATTTATTAATATTTAACTTTTTTTACTTTTCTTATAGAATATCAAAATATTGTTGCACTTTCTCACTTTAATAATATAATGTAATTTATCTCGGTTAAGAAAGGAGTTTTTAATGAAGAGAAAAATATTTACATTGTTAAGCCTCGGCGTTGCCTGTTTTATGCTTTCGGCTTGTGCCAAAGACAAAGGCGAGAATAAAGAAGCAAGGACAGATAATGTTATAGAATACAGCAACTTAAATTCAAAGGAAAGTCAAAAAGAGATAAGTGACTTATTAAAACAAACGGGAATAAAGCAGGACTCTATTGACAACTTTTTACAGCACGTCAATCAATTTAACGATATAGCACAGGGACAAGACCTGCTTGGTGAATTCACTGCCAAAGATCCTGCAAGTGCAGTCTATGATGTCAATACACTTTCCGACAACTGGACCAAAAAATACCCTGACTTTATCGGTTATAACTGCCGTATAACTTCATACAGCCTTTATAAGGATTTTGTCAAGGTCGATTCAAGCCCCGAAATAAGGGATGAGCTTTTATTCATGGATCTTGAGGCACTTGATACCGACAATTCAGCAGTAGGCACACCGGAGGGCATGAATAAATTCGAGGCATTATATTCGAGCATACTTACAGAAAAAAGCCCGGATACCAAGATCCACATCGCCAACATAGAAAAGAGCCTGAAAGACAGAAATATAACTTTTACAAGTAACGACAAAGCAAGTATGATAAGTGTATGGATGTACGATGACATAGACGAGGCTAAACTTTTCGTAGGACATATAGGAGTTCTTCTGAATACGGACAAAGGACTGTACTTTATAGAAAAACTGTCTTTCCAGGAACCCTATCAGGTGATCAAATTCAATACAAAAAAAGAGGTCAATGACTACCTTATGAAAAAATATGATGTAGACCCCTCGGAAGAAAGAGCAAAACCGATTATCTTCGAAAACGCAAGCCCGATACAAGTATAACAACATAAAACACAAAAAATCCCCCTTAGTATAGAAAAAAGGGGGATTTTTACACTCTATCTTATCGAATCACAGGGGAATCTTTCCCAAGCTCCTCAAAATTAATTATCCTATCACTGATCCTCTCAGCCAGCGCATGATTATGCGTGACCGCAAGTAAGCCGATATTCCTCTTCTTACATTGCTTAATAATAAGATCCCATATCGCAGCCTGAGTTATCGCATCAAGCATGGTAGTCATCTCATCCGCAATTATAAATTTAGTCTGCGGTCCCAAAGCTCTTGCAATACAAAACCTTTGCAATTCTCCGCCGCTAAGCTCGGAGGGCCAACGTGTAAGCCAGCTTTTTGAATACCCAAAGACTCTATGGTCTCATCATCTATATTCCAGCCTTCTTCGAGTATCTGTCTCATATGCCACTTAGGGTTGACAGCCTTTTCAGGGTGCTGATATATAAGCTGAACCGGACAATATCCGTTTTTTGGCAATGGACTGTTGTTAAAAAGCACCTGTCCCGAGTCCGGTTTTATATAACCTGCAAGGATCTTTGAAAAAGTTGACTTTCCGCAACCTGAAGGTCCTATAAGAGACACTACCTCGTCAACACCGAAACTCATACTTATATTATCCAATATTTTACATTGTTTGTTATATGAAAAATGTATATTTTTAGCTTCAAGCATGATTTTGCTACACCTTCCTTACTTTGCCGCCGGTAACGGAAGACCGCACTCTTCACATTCCAAAGCAAGATTTTGCATATCTACAGCCTCGAATTTATTCTGTGGAAGTGCAGCCCACAAAGCCCTTGTATAGGGGTGTTTTATATTATCATCACCCTTTAAGAAATCTTCCACCTTCAAGGTCTCCAGAATAGTTCCGCCATAAAATATAGATATTCTGTCCGCCACTTCACAAACCAGATCCACATCATGAGTTATCAAAAGTACTCCCTTGCCGCTATCCGCAAAATCCCTGAATACATTGAGGATCTCAGCCGCAAGCTTGGGGTTAAGCCCGGGAGTCGGCTCATCCGCTATAATAAGCTTGGCATCATCCACCACACTGCTCATTATAAGAGCTCTTCTTGCCATACCTCCCGATAATTGAAACGGATACTTTTCTTTATCTTCCTTAGTCAGATTAAACCTTTCAAGAAGGGCATCGGCCTTTTTCTTGTCATATCCTTTACCGAATATTTGCTTACTCAACTTACTTAAAGGATCAAGATAAGCTATTGATTGAGGTATAAGACTTATCTCTTTACCCCTTAACTTTTTTATGAGTTTTTTATCAAGGGGCTTACCTTCATAGAATATCTCTCCGCCCCTTATAGCATTTTCCGGAAGTATATCCATAACGGCATGTGCAAGCAAACTCTTACCGCTACCCGAAGAACCTACTACCGCATGTATCTCGCCTGCATTGACCTCAATACTCATGTGATGTATGGTATCTTTAATAACCTGATTAAGCAAACGGTCGTACATCTTAAAAGATATTGTTAAATTTTTTACTTCAAGCATACTCTACTCCTGTCCCGTCTTAGGATCGATTATTTTTTTCAAGTTACCGCCTATGCCGTCAAAAAGCATTACCACCGAAAGTAAAAGTAAACCGGGAAATACGGCAAGCCACCACATTCCGAGTGTAATATATCTCATAGACTCCGAAAGTATAACACCTATAGCCGGTTGCTCAAGAGGTATACCAAAGCCCAGGAAAGTAAGTGATGCCTCATGTAATATAGCATGCGGGAACAAAAGTACCAGTCCTACAAAGAATTGCGGAAGGATATGCGGCTGTATATGCCTTACGGCTATCCTGAGAGGAGACTGTCCAAGCTTTCTAGCCTGCAATATATACTGATTGGTCTTAAGAGCCAGTATCTCCGCTCTTACTATTCTTGTAAGTCCCGTCCAGTGTGTTATAGCAACACCTATAAGTATTCCCTTGACTCCTTTTCCCACAAGTATGGAGATGAACATAAGGAAGATAAGGTGAGGCTTTCCCTGAAACAGATCCACAAGCCACAGTATAGCAGAGTCGACTTTTTTGCCGGCTGTTGCCGCCAATGTTCCGAGTACTACCGCAAGTACGGAACTTACCAATGAAGCTATGAGTCCTATCCATATACTTGTAGTCATACCTTTAAGCGATCTGTAGAACATATCTCTTCCAAGCCAATCCGTACCGAATAAATGCTCAAATGATGGAGGAAGGTTTTTTTGAGAAAAGTTGCTTCCGTAATGACTTTCATTGATAAAACTTCCGGCAACTATTATCGCAAGCAGGAATAAGGTGCAAAATACCAGCATAAATATAGTCTTTGTTCGCAGATTGATCTCAAATTTATTTTTCATGCTGTGCCTCCTTTATTCTCGGATCTATGACAGGATAAAGCAGATTCGCTATCATATTTCCGATAAATACTATAGCACCGGTGAACATGGTTATTCCGAGCAAGAGAGGCAGATCCCCTTTGGTACCGGCAGCCACCGTAACACTTCCCAGTCCCGCATAAGAGAATACATTTTCCGCAAGCACCGAACCTCCGAAAAGCTCGCTTATAGAGGCAAATTGGAGTGTTACCGCAGGGAGAAGTATATTCCTTATTCCATGGTTTTTACTATTGAAAATGTAGACTCGCCTCTGGCTCTTGCAAAAAGAGCATATTCGCTGTTCCACACTTCTATCATCTTCTCCCTTGTATGCAATGCTATACTCGAAATACCTACGATACTTAAAGTAAGAGCAGGAAGTATAAGATGGTATATCCTATCCCATACGGTAACTGTTGCAGCCGCCTTTCCTATAGGGGCGGAAAGCCCTATAGGAAAGATTTTGAGTTGCACACTGAATATCAACAGGAGTAAAATACCTATCCAAAAAGTCGGCGTAGACGACAGTATATAGCAAAAAGTTCTGATCGCCTTATCTAAAAGCTTGTCTCTGTATGTCGCAGCCACTATACCCAAAGCGAATCCGAGTATACCCGAAAGGATCCACGACACAAACATCAGCCAAAAAGAATTTTTTACATTTTCGTAGATAACATCTATTACCGGTCTTGAATAAACTATAGAGTCACCCATGTCACCTTTAAGCATGGAAGATACCCATTTACCGTATCTTTCCAAAGGAGGATCGTTAAGTCCCCATTTTTGAGATATGTATTCCATCTGCTCGGGGCTTGCCAGGCTCTCGGCTCCCACATAGGCTCTTACCGGATCTATCGGTGAAAGTTGTGCCAATGTAAATGTAAGTATAGATAGTGCAATAATTAAAGACACTGCCTTTATTACCGACTTCGTTATATATTTTAATGTTGTCACAAAAACCTCCGACTATTTCTTATAATCCCATTTTGTAATATTTTCCATAATAGCTACACCGTGGTCGTGAGGAAGTATTATATCTCCACCAAGATCCATACCGTCTCTTACTATATATACGTGTTTTGCAAAGCATATAGGTACGTATACCGCATCACCGAGTATGCTCGGACCCTCGTTTCCGTCCCAAAGAGCCTCTCTCCAATATTCTATAGCCTCTTCTTCTGTGGTTGCATTGATAGCTTTTTTGATATATTCGTCTGTCTTGTCACTCTTGTAACCTACTACGTTGCTCCAACCGCTTTGATCGGCATACTCACTGTCAAAAAGGCTCTTGATAGCCATAGGGTTATACTGTCCGCCTCCGAGTACCATAGCTTGAGATTTGCCGAGTTTCTTGATCTCATCCCAATCCTTACCTGTAGGCTTGATCTCTATCCCGAGCTCCTTAGCCTGCTGCTCCACTCCTAAAGCTACCGCCTGTCTTTCCTTAGCACTTGCACCGTATAAAAGTTCGAAGCTTGCTTTTACACCATCCTTTTCACGTATACCGTCAGCTCCTACTACCCAGCCTGCATCGTCAAGTATCTTCTTGGCTGCTTCCACATCACCGTCCTTAAAGTTGGCAACTTCATCCGCTATACCCCAAGGGAATTTTGCAAACATATCAAATATAGGCTCACCATAGCCTTCAAGTACATCATCAACTATTGCCTGTCTGTTTAATCCTACAGCCAAAGCCTTTCTTATAGCTATATCCGATGTTACATCATTACCCATAGGATCGCCTTGCTCCGTAGTATTGCCACCCTTTGTGCAAGGCATTGACAATATACGATAATCATAACTTTCCATAGGCTTGAAACTGTATCCTTCAACCTGAGTTTCCGCCATAGAATGATCAACCAAAGCTATATCTACTTCACCCGCCTTTGCAGCAGCATAAGCCGAACTTGACTCCATAAGTACCATTACGAAGCGTTTAAACTTCATCTTTTCGCCGTAGTAATCATCATTCCTTTCCAATATAAGCTGCTGTCCCTCATCATACTGCACAAACTTAAGAGGTCCGCTTCCTATAGGATGTTTTGCATAGGTCTCGCTGTTCACATAAGTTTTTTCAGGTACTATACCGAGTGCCGCAGATACATATAAGAAAGAAGAGAACGGCTCATTCATCCTGAATTCTACGGTAGTGTCATCTATTGCCACAGCTTCTTTAAGGTTGCTAAGATCTAAACTTCCCGCTAAAGCCTTTGTATTGTTAAATGTAAATGCAACATCTGAAGCTGTAAGCTTTGATCCGTCATGGAATTTTACATCATCTCTTATCTTAAAGGTCCAGGTAAGACTGTCTTCACTTACGCTATACTCGGTAGCAAGATCATTTTCTATAGAAGCACTTTTTATCTTCATAAGTTTACTCTGTATAAGAGGCTCACCGTACTCACCCCAGCCGGCACAAGGATCGAGACTTCCGAAAAGTTCAGCCGCTATTCTTACTTCTTCCTTATCTTCGAGACGCTTTGCATTGTCTACCTGTGCAGCCGACTCCGCAGCGGCACCGCCCGATGTTGAACTTGACGAAGCTGAACATGCACTTAAGAACAGCATAGCGCATACACCCAATGACAATAGCCTTCTTGTTTGCTTTTTCATAAAATATCCTCTCTTTTTTTAGTTTTTATATGATTTATTAAACTATAAAAATATTTACGTGAGTTATACTATTTCGCAGCCTTGTAATCCCAATGAATTACATCCTGTAATGAAGCTGCTCCGTGATCGTGTGCAAGAATAACATCCTTACCGAGATCTATACCGTCTCTTACAAAATAAAGGTGTCTTATATAGCATATAGGGATGTAGCAGGTCTCTCCCAATACACTCGGTCCCTCGGTGCCGTCCCATGAAACCTTTTGCCAGAATTCATTGGCTTCTTCATCTGTTTTAGCAGAAAATGCCTGCTCTATATATTTATCAGTTTTTTCATTACTGTAACCTATAACATTTGACCAACCTGTAGTCTTTGCAAATCTTCCGTCATATATCATATCTACGTTCATAGGATTGCAATGACCTCCTCCAAGTACCATAGGAGTTGACTTTGCAAGCTTCTTTATTTCGTCATAATCTTTGCCCACAGGCTTAACACTGATACCGAGTTTCTTGGCTTCTTCCGCAAAAGACATAGCTATAGCCTGTCTGTCAACCGCATTTGCTCCATATAATAACTCGAACTCAGCCTTTACTCCGTCCTTTTCTCTTATACCGTCACTGCCTTCTACCCAGCCGGCTTCATCAAGTATCTTCTTGGCAGCTTCCACATCACCGTCTTTTACATCCTTAACGAGGTCACCGAGTCCCCAATCAAACTTGCTGAACACATCAAATGTTGCCTCTCCGTAACCTGCAAGTGCGTTCTGCACCATACCTTCTCTGCTGATACCAAGAGAAAGTGCCTTTCTCACAGCAACATCCGAAGTTACCGCATTACCTATAGGGTCTCCTTCTTCTGTAGTTGTTCCCGGAGTGTTGTAAGGCATTGAGATAGAACGATAGTCGTAGGTAGTAAACTCTTTTAAATAATAACCGCCTACCTGAGTTTGGGCTGATTGCTCATCAACCTTTGCCATGTCTACCGTTCCTGCCTGCACTGCGGCAAAAGCTGAACTTGTATCCATCATTATCAAAACTAATTTTTTGAAATTAGACTTGTCTGCGTAATAATCATCATTTCTTTCCATAATAACCTGCTGTCCCTCATCGTACTGTACGAATTTATAAGGTCCGCTTCCTATAGGATTTTTTGAATATGTCGCACTGTCCACATAAGATTTTTCAGGCACTATCGCAAGTGCTGCTGTATTGTAAAGGAATGATGAGAAAGGCTTATTCATTCTGAACTCTACTGTAGTGTCATCTATAGCTACAGCCTCATCCATATTTGCCAGATCTACCTTGCCCGCTATTGCCTTAGTATTATTAAAAGTAAATGCCACATCGGCAGCCGTAAGTTTAGATCCGTCATGGAACTTTACGTCATCTCTTATCTTAAAAGTCCACACAAGACCGTCATCGCTTACACTGTACTCGGTAGCCAGATCCTTCTCTATAGAGGTACTGTTTATCTGCATAAGCTTGCTCTGTATAAGACTCGGTCCGTACTGCCCCCAGCCCATACAAGGATCAAGAGTTGTAAAAGCCTTAACTGCTATTCTAAGCTCTTCTTTGTTCTCAAGACGAGCAAGATCCGAATCGGATGCTGTAGTCTCTTCTGATACGGAAGCTGCACTATCTGCTTGAGAAACCGCACTGCTGCTTGTAGTTGAAGAATTTGAACAAGCTGATAAAAGCAATGCAAAAGAGGCACAAATACCTAAAATCCTAAAAACTTTATTTTTCATAAAACCTCCAAAAAAAATTAATAGCACAAGATTTCTTAGAACCTTATAGGTAAATACAGTTGTTAGGACATGCTAACCCGCTGGAAATACATCAATACTCTTATCAACATATTGCACTCATCATTGATGATCAAACCGGATGATATTTGAAAAAGTCTGCGATAAGCCGCATTAAAAGATCAAAACCAGATCCCTCTCTAAAATACGGTAAAATATCATAAGCTATGAAAACTTATGACTACACCTAAAAGATAATAAAGACACGTCAAAAAATCATAGCATATACAATTTTGCAAACTCAAAAACAAACAAAACCGGCTAAGCATCCCTCGGTCAGCACAAAAGTCAAATTTTAATCGGATTAAAAAAAGAAATAACCTTGATATCAAAAATCCCAATATAAAAAATATCGGGATATCCATCCCCATGCAACGTAGAGTGGTTGACACATTAGGTGATCTGACTTAGAGTAAAACTCAATACAGTGGCGGCACCGTCCAGGATTCTAACCTGCTTCCCCTATAATAAAATGTTCTGTTTTTATGCACTCCTAAGCTTAACACATCCATTAAAAATTTACAATATAAATGCAACTGATATGCATAAATAATTCCGGAAAATATTTAATTGCATAAAAATACTGTGGATTATATGAATAGAATATGCAAAAACACAAACAAAACCAAGGATCACAACTATATAACTCAATCTATAAAGCATTTAGACCATTACAAAACACACCCCAACCCTCCTCCCATAAACCAACACATTCCAACACCTCCACTCCCACAACAAGATACATATAATTTAATATCTATCGCAATTATCCCTTTGAACAATCACATGATCCCCAACCCTTCTCCCATACCATCACTCACTACAACACCTTCCCTCCACACGAAAAAATCCATATAATTCAATCTGTTAAGCTTATATACAATTAAAAAATACACAATATCCCCTTCTCCCATAAACCAACACATTCCAACACCTCCACTCCCACAACAAGATACATATAATTTAATCTCTATCGCAATTATCCCTTTGAACAATCACATGATCCCCAACCCTCCTCCCATAACATCACTCTCTACAACACCTTACCTTCACACGAAAAAATCCATATAATTCAGTCTGTTAAGCGTTTAGACTTTTTGAAAAAGCAAGATACAAATTCCACAGACGAGGACTGTTTGAACGCAGTCCGCCACGGAGTAGGCGGACAAGTGAGTTCCGCAGTCTGTGTGAATTTGTCACAGCTTTTATAAAAAGTCTGCGTGTCTGATTGAATTATATGGATCTTTTTCTACCTTTGTCGCAGCTTTTATAAAAAGTCTGCGTGTCTGATTGAATTATATGGATCTTTTTCTACCTTTATCACAGCTTTTACAAAAAGTCTGCGTGTCTGATTGAATCATATGGATCTTTTTCTACCTTTATCACAGCTTTTACAAAAAGTCTGCGTGTCTGATTGAATTATACGGATCTTTTCATCCCACTACACCAGCGTCTTCCCTATCGCCACGCTCACATAATACACTTCCTTAACCCCGGCTTCCTTTAAAAGCCTTGTACATGCCTCTATCGTACTTCCCGTAGTATATATATCATCCACCAGCAGCACCTTCCCGTACTTTCCGGCTTCTTTAGCGCAAGCAAATGCGGCACTTAAGTTTGCAAGTCTTTGTTCCGGACTTAACTCCTTTTGCGCCTTTGTATTCTTGTTTCTTACCAGCACATCCTCTACGTAGCCAATATTCAATTCCTTAGCCACCTCCTTTGTAAATAATGCACTTTGATTATATCCTCTTTGCCTAAGCCTTTTTTTATGTACCGGTATGGGCATCAGCACATCCGGATCGATCTTTGATATTTCAGCGCCATACCTGCTTACCAGAAGCTTTGCCAAAGCCTGTATATATTCTCTTTTATTATGATATTTTATATCTATCATAATTCTTTCGGTCAGTTCATCGTAATTAAGTAATGCCATACCGTATTCAAAGCTTTTTTCATGTTTGTTACAATCTTCACAACACTCTTCCTGAACATCGGATATTTCTTTACCGCATTTTAAGCATAAGGGTGTCTTTACAAATGATAGTTTTAAGATACAATCCTTACAGAACATTCGCCCTGTAGGACTTACTATTTCCTCGCATACAGGGCAACGTCTCGGATATATCCCGGATATGATAACATCAAGATATTTCTTCAGAATTTTTTTATACATAGATCTATATATTTGAATATTTATTAATGAAAATAATTTTTTGATGGGAACACTTTTTTTATTAGGATAATATTTTTTTCGATCCTACTATTATTTATTATGATAATAACTCTTCGATCGCAATACTGTTTATTATGATAACAGATCTTCGATCGTACTATTATTTACTCTGATAACAGATCTTCGATCGCATGCCTATTTATTATAATGTTTTGTTCTAAACTCTTATTTATTATAATAAATCTTTAATGTAACACTGCTTTATCACAGCAGATTTTTGATTTGAAGATCCAGACTTGAATATCTTTTTAATTGAGATGTATTCTCCGTCATCTCATAAAAACATTCGGGATCTCCCACCAAGGCAACGCAAGTCTTCGCTCTGGTCACAGCAGTATATATAAGGTTCCTGTTCATAAGCATCTTAGGTCCGGGATACATCGGTATGATAACCGCCGGATACTCACTTCCCTGAGACTTATGAATAGTTATGGCATAGGCAAGTTCAAGCTGGCTTATCTCAGTATAGGGATAATCCACTATCTTCCTGTCATCAAACTCAACTCTTATAAATTCCTCGAAGTCATTGATATAGCGGATGATCCCTATATCACCGTTATACACGCCCTGACCTTTTTCCATGGCAATACCTATATCATTTTTTACCGACCACTCGATCTGATAATTATTTTTGGTCTGCATCACCTTATCACCGACTCTGTATATCTTACCGTCAAACTCTTTCTCGGGTTTTTTTGCCTGTTTGGGATTCAAATGATTTTGCAATATAAGATTGAGCCTTTCCACTCCGAGCATCCCCTTTTTCATGGGACTCATGATCTGTATATCATAACTGTCCGCCGAAACATATTTGGGAAGCTTACTTTGAAGCAAAGTAATACAGGCTGATATGATATTATCCGCTCCGCTTCTTTTTATAAATACAAAATCCTTACTGCTTTTTCCAAGGTCTATAGGCTCACCCTCTATCATTTTATGAGCATTGATCACTATATCGCTAAGACCTGCCTGTCTGTATATCCTCTCGAGCTTTACCACTTCCACCGCACCTGAAGCTATAATATCCTTTAATACATTACCCGGGCCTACAGACGGAAGCTGGTTGGTGTCTCCTACCAGTATAAGCCTTGTACCTACAGTAACCGCCTTTAGTAAAGAGTTCATAAGATACATATCCACCATACTCATCTCATCTATGATCACCGCATCGGCCTCCAGGGGATTATCTTCATTTCTTTCGAAATTCAATCCTATGTTGCTCTCCATATCATCACCGTCCGGCATGGCATTGATCTCTAAAAGCCTGTGTATGGTCTTGGCTTCATAGCCGGTCGCTTCTTCCATCCTCTTTGCCGCCCTTCCCGTAGGTGCAGCAAGCAGTACCTCCATATTTTTTGAAAGAAGGTATTTGATGATCATATTAATAGTTGTAGTCTTGCCCGTTCCCGGTCCTCCGGTGATTATGATAAGACCGCAAGACATTGATTTTATAACCGCCTGTCTTTGCAGATCGTCAAGCTCTATATCGGATAAGCTCTCGAACCTTGGTAGATTTTCTTCCACATCTTTTCTCAGACTGTCCGAATTTACACTCAATTCCAATAATTTTCTTGCTATACTGAGTTCTGTATGATATGCGGATGTAAGATATACCACATCTTCACCCTCTATCCCCTTTACGCTTAGTCGCCTTTCTATCTGCATATCCGCAACTTCTATCGGAATAAGTTCTCTCGGTATATCAAGAAGTTCTGCCGCTATATTGATAAGTCTTTCCATAGGCAGGTATACATGACCGTCAAGTGTGGCTCTTGATAAAATATACACTATACCACTTTTTATTCTAAATTGTGCATTTGTCGGTATTCCGACCTTTTGTGCTATCTCATCGGCAAGCTTAAAACCTACACCCTGTATATCATCGGCAAGCTTGTAGGGATTCTCCGTTATTACACTGTATAACCTCTCCCCGTACTCCTTATATATCTTATTGGCAAGCTTCATGCTTATACCGTATTTTTGCAAGTAAACAAAAGCGGCTCTTTGTTCTTTTTGTTCCTGTACCTGAACAGATACCGCTCTTGCCATATTTTCGCTTATACCCTTTACTTCTTCCAGTCTTTCCGGCTCTTCTTCTATGATCCTTAGAGTATCCTTGGCAAATTTCTTTACTATCCTTGCCGCAAGAACCGGTCCTATTCCTTTTATAGCACCCGAAGCCAGATACTTTTCTATAGCTTTTTCATTATCCGGTCGTTTAAGTTCGTAGCTTTCAACAAATAGCTGTTCTCCGTACACCGGATGCAGCCTTTCTTTCACATCGGCACTGATATAAGAGCCTTCCTCTATATGACTGAAAGTTCCTACAAGTATCTCTTCTTCTCCGTCTACAGAAACACAGAGCACGGTATATCCGTTCTCCTCGTTTCTGTATTTTATTTTTTCGATATAGCCGGATACCATATTTTAATAATTCCTTTTACTCTCGAAATCATCTCCGGTCTGGAATTCTATATACTTTCCTGTACCTATAGCAACTGCGGTAAGAGGATCATCCGCTATCATCGTATTGATTCCGGTCTTTCTTCTATAAGAAGATCAAGTCCCGAAAGCAGTGCACCTCCTCCGGTAAGCACTATACCTCTGTCATAGATATCAGCCGCAAGCTCCGGCGGTGTTCTCTCGAGTACTGAGTGTACCGCATCAACTATTTGCATGGAAGTCTCCAAAAGTGCCTCAAGTGTCTCATCTGAAGTAACCACTATAGTTTTTGGAAGTCCGGTCACAAGGTTTCTTCCTCGCACTTCCATGGTGAGAAGCTCCGGTCTTTTATATGCCGCTCCTATATTTATCTTGATCTCTTCCGCCGTTCTTTCTCCTATAAGCAGGTTATGCTTCTTTCTCATGTGTCTTACCAAAGCTTCGTCAAAATCATCGCCGGCAACCTTGATAGAGGTACTTACAACAGTACCTCCGAGTGATATGACCGCTATATCCGCAGTACCTCCTCCTATATCAACTATCATATTACCGCAAGCCTTGGAGATATCTATACCCGCTCCTATAGCTGCCGCTACCGGCTCTTCTATTATAGTGACCTCTCTTGCTCCCGCCTGCTCCGTAGCTGTCTTTACCGCTCTTTTTTCAACTTCGGTAGCTCCGGAAGGTATACATACCGCTATACGTGGCTTTCTGAGCGTCCTTTTACCTACCGCCTTATTAATAAAATATTTAAGCATCTTCTCGGTCATGGTATAGTCTGATATAACTCCCTGACGCAGAGGACGCACTGCAACTATATTACCCGGAGTTCTTCCTATCATAAGTCTGGCTTCTTCGCCTATAGCCATGATCTTGTCCGCATCTCTGTCTATAGCAACTACGCTTGGCTCTTTTAATACGACTCCCTTACCCTTTATATATACCAATATACTGGCTGTACCTAAATCTATGCCTATATCATTTGACATAACACCGAACATTCCAAACATAATCTCCTCCGAAATTTATACTTTTATACTAAATACAATGATGCAGCCTTTATTACATAAACCTGTCACTTTTAACCACCACCTTATGACCTGTTATTCTTTATTTTACGATCCTGTAGATTTCATATCGACATGACAGCGGTCATTGTCAATAGACCGATACTGCTTATTCTATAATATTGCAGCTTATATCGGTGACAATTTCATTAAGTAATACCTAAAGCGCTGCATCTACCCTTAAGTTATTTGGATCATGTAATTACCTTAAGGATATGACCTCATTTATTATATCCCTTTTCGTATTTTACTACAATCACTTAAGAATATTATAATTAATGAACGTTTCAAGTTTAAAGTTTCTTTGTCCTTTTTATTTTTTTTTTATTTGTAATCCATAGTTTCGACACATATTTGGGTTATACTCTAGATACGTTAATAAATTTAACGTATCACAGTTTTGATATACTAAAACTGCAAAGCTTTTTCATACTCATACCGAGTGATCAAGTCGCTCGGTCCCCCTAAAAATTTTCCTTTTAAGAATCACCCCGATAAGGAGCTTGAAAACAAGCTCCTTATCTCTTTTTAAATCAAATAATATCAAGTCTTAATACTTTAACTTAAACTTAAACACTAATTCTTAGTCCACAAAATAATCAAATCAAAATACCGCAGCATATCTTACTTTCAAGCATACTTATCAAAATCTCTTAAATATATTTGATCGATGACATTTCAGGATACTAAACTCTGTTCCAAACGATACAAGATTATTCGTACTGAGATTCCATCCTATCTTTTTATGACCGCCTATTCACTGCAAAAAAAGAAACTAAAATCGTACACAACACAAAAGCTCCTATACTTCATTCTATATACTCTAAGCATCTTCGCAAAAGTTGTCATTGATTTCGGATAAACATACCGGAGAAGTTCGTTCATGCAGTTAATGAAAAATATACATTTGTATAATTTTCCAAAGTTGCGAGCATAACTTTTGTGCCTGCTGCTATATAAAACCTACGATAAGTTTTGTTTTATCCGATTAATATAATCCATCAATGTTTCGCCGAAAATCTTAGACTTTATATGAAGTAAAAGGAGCTTTTATCTTGTCTTACAGCCCTTCAAAATCCAAAGTCGAAAAATAATCCTGTGCTGTTTCCGCCCTTCTTATAAGCTGAACACTGCCGTCTTCCTTAAGTAAAAGCTCAGCACACTTTAACTTACCGTTATAATTATACCCCATAGCATATCCGTGGGCACCGGTATCATGAATATATAAATAATCTCCCTTATCTATCTTCGGCAATTTCCTGTCTATTGCAAACTTGTCATTATTTTCACAAAGCGAACCTACCACATCATACACCTTATCGGCTTCCTTATCTTCTTTTCCAAGCACGGTGATATGGTGATAAGAACCGTACATAGCCGGTCTCATAAGATTTACCGCACAGGCATCCACTCCTATATAGTCTTTGTATATGTGCTTTCATGTATAGCCTTGGTTATAAGTGCTCCGTAAGGACCGAGCATATATCTGCCAAGCTCCGTATATACAGACACGCCTTCAAGCCCTGCCGGAACTAAGATCTTATCAAACTCAGCCTTTACTCCCCTCGATATCATTTCTATATTATTGGGCTTTTGACCCGGTCTGTAAGGTATACCGATACCTCCGGACAGATTCACGAAGCTTATACTTACTCCCAGCTCCTTTTTAATACTTGCCGCCTCATCAAATAATATGGAAGCAAGTGTCGGGTAATAGTCTTCACCCAAAGTATTGCTGGCAAGAAAAGCATGCAGACCGAATCGTTCCACACCCTTTTCCTTACAGATCTTTACAGCCTCTCTTAACTGTTTTGCAGTCATTCCGTACTTGGCTTCACCCGGATTGTCCATAATGCCGTTACCGAGTTCAAAGATACCGCCCGGATTATATCTGAAGCTAATAGTTTTAGGGAAATATCCCAACACCTTTTCCACAGCTTCTATATGTGTAATATCATCCAAATTGATGATTCCGCCGAGATCCCGAGCAAACTTAAACTCTTCCAAAGGAGTCTCATTGGAAGAAAACATAATATCATCACCGGCAAAACCGCAGACTTTTGCAAGCATAAGCTCAGTCATGGATGAGCAGTCCACTCCGCAACCTACACTCTGTAAGATCTTCAAAATATATGGATTGGGGGTTGCTTTGATCGCAAAATATTCCTTAAAACCTTTATTCCATGAGAATGCTTCTTTTAACCTTAAGGCATTGTCCCTTATACCCTTTTCATCGTATATATAAAAAGGGGTGGGGTATGTTTTTGTAAGCTCTTTTACCTTATCTAAATCTATAAATGTATCTTTTTTCATCAAGCTCTCCTATATTTATTCCACTATTTCGACCTGCATGGTATTGGTATGTGTTGCAGGCTTTCTTTCTTTTTTTATCAGCTATGACTCCGGCAGTTACCACCACGATATCGCCTTCTTTTTATCAGCTTCTTCGCTTTCAGTGTCTTGATGGAATTATCTATAAGTTCATCCGTAGACTCCGCACGTTTTGCATGCAGAGGGATAACTCCCCATAAAAAGTTGCATCTGCCTTACCGCTCCTATGCTTGGTGAGAGTCCGTATACTTTGACCGCAGGTCTCCACTTTGAAAGCTTATCCTTGTGGTAAAACCGGATATTGAAGGAGCAATTATAGCCCTTGCCTTAAGTTCATCCGCAGTTGATACGGCAGAGTAACTTACCTGATTGGAAATATTCCTTGCATTGGCTGCGGATATATGTCTGCTTCTGTATGACTTATGATCTATATGACTCTCTGTTTCCTTGGCTATTTTCGCCATTACCCTTACCGCTTCTATAGGATACTTACCCATGGCGGTCTCTCCTGAAAGCATTATAGCATCGGTTCCGTCATATATGGCATTTGCCACATCGGTTGTCTCCGCTCTTGTAGGTCTTGGATTTCTTATCATTGAATCAAGCATTTGTGTAGCTGTAATTACAGGCTTGCAGGCTATATTACATTTTTTGATTATGGTCTTTTGTACAAAAGGCACTTCTTCCGTAGGTATCTCCACACCCAGATCTCCTCTTGCTACCATTATCGCATCCGATGCTTCTATGATCTCATCAATATTTTTAACAGCCTGCTGATTCTCTATCTTGGCTATAACAGTGGTATGAGCAGAATATGACTTAATAATATCTTTTATCTGCCTGATACAGTCTGCATCTCTTACAAAACTTGCCGCAATAAAATCAAAACCTTTCTCACAGGCGAATTTTATATCTTCCTTATCTTTATCCGTAAGTGCCGGCAGTCTGACCTCAACTCCCGGTACATTGACACCCTTTTTTTCTCCCAGCTCTCCACCGTTTAGAATAGTACAATGTATGTTGTCAGCTTCTATTTTGCTTACCTGTAGTTCGATAATTCCATCATCTATAAGTATCCTGGAACCCACTTTTACATCATCTATAAGCCCGGCGTAGTTGACAAAACCTTTTTTATCATCTCCTATACATTCCGTGATGGTAAGTATATATTCTTTTCCGCTCTCCAGATTGACCTTAACACCGTCTTTTAATTTACCCGTCCTTATCTCGGGACCCTTGGTGTCAAGCAAACTTGCGACCTCGATACCCGTCTCTTCTCTTACCTCTTTCAAAAGATTATATCTTGACATATGTTCTTCATAATCGCCATGGGAAAAATTAAATCTTGCCACATCCATACCCTCTAAGGCAAGTTGTTTAAGCAATTCCTTGTCATTGGTATTAGGACCCATAGTGCATATTATCTTAGTTCTCTTCATACATATCTCCTATTCCCTTTATTCCGTACGCTATATTTTTCAAGATATCCTCCGATCTTTCATGACAGGTTTTATCGAATTACAGAGCTTTTTATCCTTCATACCTATATATATCGGTAAAGTTAAACACGATCAAAGATAAGAAATCATAACTTAATCTTGTGTATATTATGCAGATATTTGCCTCTTATACTCGAAAATTAAAATACTTGCAAATTTTTATACTTCTGCGGTGTACTTTGCAGTTATTCGGCCTTGATACCCGATCTATCGTGTGTACATTCATAAACTTTAATTACACTCAGATCCACTTTACAGATATTCGATCTTGATACTTATTAGTATGAACATCTGTTAAATGCTTGATTAAAAGCAGTATAATTGACATATCGGTTGGATTTTCACGAAATTATATACCATGAATAAAGCCTTCATTAAAAACATTTGCTTTTAAATCTGCCCTATAGTATAGCACATAGAATTTCTTTTGTCTTTTAATATAATAAAAAAGCCCCGGAAAGAATTTCCGGGACTTTTTTTATATTCATGATAATATCTTAAATTACTTAAGTGTAACCTTTGCTCCAACTTCTTCAAGTTGCTTCTTAAGTGCTTCAGCCTCTTCCTTAGATACACCTGCCTTAAGTGCCTTAGGTGCGTTGTCAACAAGCTCCTTAGCTTCCTTAAGTCCTAAACCTGTAGCCTCACGTACTACCTTGATAACCTTAACCTTCTCGCTACCTACTTCTGTAAGCTCTACGTCAAACTCAGTCTTCTCCTCAGCTGCCGCTGCACCTGCACCTGCTGCTGCAACAACTACACCTGCTGCTGCTGATACACCAAACTCTTCTTCACAAGCCTTTACAAGCTCATTTAACTCTAATACAGATAATTCCTTGATTGCATCTATAAATTCCGCAACTGTTAACTTTGCCATTTTGTATTCCTCCATTAATTGTTTTATATTTTTATTATTAGCGGGACTATCTATCCCCTGTTCTTTTGATTCTTTATTATATCTTTACGATCTTAAGCTTCCTGCTTTTCAGCGATCTGATTAAGTACTCTTGCAAGATTAGATATAGGTGACTTAATGCTGCCAAGCAATCTTCCAAGCAACTCGTCTCTGCCAGGTATAGCAGCAACCGCCTTAATAGCATCAGCATCGTAATAAGTTCCCTCTACAATACCTGCCTTTAACTCAAGTGCAGGTGCTGTCTTGCGAAGTTGTGCAATATTCTTGCAGGAGCTGTAGCATCATCCTTAGATACCGCCAAAGCTGTAGGTCCTTCAAGTACCTGACTTAAGCTCTCGAATTCTGTACCTTGTACAGCTAAGTTAATGAGAGTATTCTTATATACTTTGTAGCTCACACCGGCTTCTCTTAACTCTTTACGAAGCTTTGTGTCCTGTTCTACAGTAAGACCTCTGTAATCTACAAGCACTGCTGACTGTACACCCTCTAAAAGATCTGAAATTTCCTTTACAACAGGCTGCTTTAATTCAATCTTTGCCATGCTTATCCTCCTTATTTTATTTTTATTATCATCTGTAAGACGATAATATCTATTATAATCTGCCAAATGTAAAATGCCCCCATCCAAAGACAGGGGCATAAATTTATTTCTAAATTTACTTCCTCGGTAGGATTTATGCATAAGCACCTACTGTCTTCGGCAGTATATAACTAATCTAAACCATCCGCCAACCAATGTCAACGGTTTTTCCCGATATTACAAAAGCAATAAGCTTTGTACTAAGAGAATTTTTCAGGCTATCTTGCCCTATCTGACCCCTGCGCTTAAGAAATAACGCTTAGCAAGGTCATCTTATCTTAAAATCCGAATCATTTACTGTATTAATGTAAATAAGTCGGAATTAATTTCCTATCTTAGCAGTATTCAACTTAACTGCAGGTCCCATACTTGCCGCTAAGGTCATGCTCTTTAAATAAGTTCCCTTAAGCGCACTTGGTCTTGCCTTTACTATAGCCTCAACGATCGCACGGAAGTTCTCTTCCAACTTCGCCTCATCAAATGAAGCCTTTCCTATAGGCACGTGTACGATATTGGTCTTATCAAGTCTGTACTCGATCTTACCTGCCTTGATATCAGCTATCGCCTTAGTCACATCCATGGTTACTGTTCCTGCCTTAGGGTTTGGCATAAGTCCCTTAGGACCGAGCACCTTACCGAGACGTCCTACTACGCCCATCATGTCAGGTGTTGCTACAACTACGTCGAAATCAAACCATCCTTCGTTCTGGATCTTCGGTATAAGCTCTTCTCCGCCTACAAAATCCGCTCCGGCAGCAGTAGCCTCATCAAGCTTTGCACCCTTAGCGAATACCAATATACGTACTGTCTTACCTGTTCCGTGCGGAAGAACTACCGCTCCTCTTATCTGCTGGTCTGCATGACGACCGTCACAACCTGTTCTTATATGTAACTCAACTGTCTCATCAAACTTGGCAACTGCTGTCTTCTTAACGAGAGCTACAGCCTCAGACACATCATATAATACCGAACGATCAACCAATTTAGCGGCTTCTCTATATCTTTCCGTGTTTCATCTTATCTTCCCTCCCAAATTAGTCTACTACGGTAATTCCCATAGAACGAGCTGTACCTGCTATCATGCTGATAGCCGCATCAATACTTGCTGCGTTAAGATCCGGCATCTTTAATTCCGCAATCTTTTGTAATTCCGCTCTGTTTATAGTTGCTACTTTGTTCTTGTTAGGAACACCCGAACCTGAACTTATCTTGCAAGCCTTCTTAAGAAGAACTGCCGCAGGCGGTGTCTTTGTGATAAAGCTGAAACTTCTGTCCGCATATACAGTAATAACTACAGGAATGATCAGATCTCCCTGATCTTGTGTTCTTGCATTGAATTGCTTTGTGAACTCTACAATGTTAACACCATGCTGACCCAAAGCCGGTCCTACAGGCGGAGCCGGTGTTGCCTTTCCTGCCGGAATCTGTAATTTGATGTATCCTGTTACTTTTTTTGCCATATTAACCTCCTTGTGGTAATCTCGAGAAAATCTCTCCCACTTCAAATAACGAGATAAAATATCAAATATTTTATCTTACCGAAAAAGCTTATAACTTTTTCAGTTCTCCAAATTCTATGTCTATCTTGGTAGCTCTTCCGAACATATCCACGTTCATTGAAACTACTTTTTTATGCTCATTGATAGCTGTAATGACACCTACGGTATCTTTCCAGACTCCCTTGGTAACTATCACCGAGTCACCAACTTCAAAGTCTATTACCATTCTCTCCGGTTTGTCGCTTTCTTCACCCTCATCAGTGAATCCGAGATTTCTCATCTCCTCTTCGCTTAAAGGAACAGGCTTGCTGCCCGGACCGACAAATCCGGTTACACCTCTGGTATTTCTGACTACATACCAAGTCTCATCATTCATATGCATATGTACCAACACATAGCCCGGAAACATTTTTTTATCTGAAACTTTCTCTACTCCATCTTTCAACTCAAGCACTGATTGCATAGGTACACAGACCTTTAAGATCTGATCTTGCAGACCTCTGTTTTCTATGGTCTTTTCTATGTCAATCTTTACTTTATTCTCATAACCCGAATAGGTATGGGCTACATACCATTTAGCTTCAGTCATATTAACCTACCCAATTATTCATTATCTGTTGGAGAAACTCCAATGCGTTTCTGATGATCCAATCCATTGAAACTATCAAAAGTCCTAAAATTAAAGAAACTGTTATTACCGCAATAGTTTGCTTTATTAAGTCCTCTTTCTTGGGCCATATGATTTTGTTGTATTCAGCCTTAACTCCTTTAAAAAAGTCGGGCTTTTCCTTTCCTATATCTGCCATACCACACCTCTACTTGGTTTCTTTATGCAAAGTATGTGCCTTGCAAAACCTACAATATTTCTTGGTTTCCATACGGTCGGGATGATTCTTCTTATCCTTAGTCGTATTGTAATTACGCTGCTTGCAATCTGTACAAGCCAGAGTGATCTTCGTACGCACGCTATCCACCTCCATTTTTATTGAGCATATTCTTTAAGAAATAAAGGTCAAAAAAAAAGACCTTTATACTCTCAGTCGCTGTACAAGTATACTACATATAATATACTCAAGTCAAGGGATTTTTCATATTTACAGCTCATGAAATCATCCTCCGCCCTGTTTCGTACGGTGATTTGTTTTTAATTGCTTGCTATAAGCTTTGCCTTGCTTTATACTTATTTAAAATGCTTAAATATAGGAGGATATATGCCTAAAACTGAAATAGTTTTTTTGGAACCCGTATTTAAAAATATGGTATGGGGCGGTACAAAATTGGGTGAGGTATTCGGTTACGATCTTCCCTACGAGACCACAGGGGAGTGTTGGGGAATTTCAGCACATGAGAACGGTGATTGCAAAATAAAAAATCCCGAATACAAAGGTATAAGCTTAAGTCAGCTTTGGACTGAACACAGAGAATTATTCGGAAACGTTAAAAATGATATCTTTCCTCTTCTTATAAAAACCATAGATGCGGCAGACGACCTGTCTATCCAGGTTCATCCTGATGATGAATATGCAAAAATATATCATCCCGGCTCTTTGGGAAAGACAGAATGTTGGCTGGTACTTGACTGTGATGAAGATGCACAGATCGTAATAGGGCACAATGCCAAGGATTCACAGGAAGTGGAATATCTTATCGAGAACAAACTTTGGGACCGATTCATAAGGACTATACCTATTAAAAAAAGGTGACTTTTTTTCCAAATAGAACCCGGCTGCCTTCATGCCATAAAAAAAGGGAACTTTAATACTTGAAACTCAGCAAAACAGCGATATCACATTCAGAGTCTATGATTATGACAGACTCCAGAACAATAAACCCAGACAGCTTCACATAAAAGAGAGCATAGACTGTATAAAGGCTCCTTTTAAGGAGAATTCGTCAAATCCCGTAAGTCAAAAGACCGAGTACGGAGAGCATATACATTATGTTGACTGCAAGTATTACTCCGTTGATAGATACATAATAAAAGGAATAACTCAAATCGAAAGAACCGCTCCTTTTATCTGTGTATCGGTACTTAGCGGTAGCGGAAGCGTAAACGGCTCACCCGTAAAAGCCGGAGATTATTTTATTATCACTTCAAATTGCGATAGAGCTGAGTTTGCAGGCGATCTGGACATCGTCTGCTCCGTTGCAAATTAATTATAATAAATTACTCTAACTTCCCATACCTTCCGATTTATCGGGGGAGTTAGCAACGTAAACAATTGGATGGTAACGATTAAACAGAAACACTCCCTATTTCAATCATACCCGCAGTACTGTTAATAAAGTTTCGACAAATTTAGTACAGACTGCGGAACTCGCTTGTCCGCCTAAAAGCATGGCGGACTTACGCTCAGACAGTCCTCGTCTGTACAATTTGTAACTCACTTTATTAACAGTACTAAACGCTACAAAGATTGAAATAGGGAGTGTTTCTTTAATCCCAGCCCGCAAGGGGTAGCTGTATAAGAGTTTGGAGTAGACAAATAGCCATTGTTTATGTTGCTAATGGGGAAGAAGGGGAGGTGTGGCAGCGACTTTTATTCAAATCTTAAAAACAGTCGTTCGCATTGGAAGAACACGCAAAAGTGAGGATGTAACTTGTAGTTTAACATTACTTACGGTTTTATAGAAAATTTTTCTATCCATTTATAAGGTTGCTGTATCCCTTAACAAAATCTGATATAAGGCAATGATTACTTTTAAGTATCTAATTTTAATGTATTACTCGGAAAAACATGCTGTAGGGGAAAGACTATTTTTAAGTTCGGAATAAAAGTCGCTCCCGCATCCCCCTCCTCTCCCCCTTAGCAACGTAAACAATCATAGATCTACCACCGTTAAATAACTTGTACTATTTATACACGTTGTAGCAGTAACGTAGCGGAAGATAAAAAAACCTTATAATTCAATCTTTGTAGCGGTTAACTCTTTTGATAAAGCAAGGTACAAATTCCACAGACGAGGACTGTTTGAACGCAGTCTGCCGGTTTTTGGCAGACAAGTGAGTTCCGCAGTCTGTGTGAATTTGTCGCAGCTTTGAAAAAGAGTTGCGTGTATGATTGAATTATAAGGTGTTTTTTATCAACGAATTTTATCAACCTAGTACCATTGTTTACGTTGCTAACCATCATAAAAGCATTATGCTAAATGATATGTCTTGTGGTATTTTTTATTACAACTTAATTTATAGTATTAAAAAATTACTTCTTCTTAATAACTGTAACTCCTGTATCCTCTACTACACCGCCGAGAGACTCTCCTGATATAGCCTTAACAGCAGCTTCAATACCCTTCTTACCCATTACGTCAGGGTTCTGTGCCATAGTGCAAAGTAAATATCCGTCATTTATAAGGTTGCTTATAGCATCTGAATGATCGAAGCCTACACCGATTATCTCTTTTCCTGAAGCCTTGATAGCGTTTCCTGTACCTGTTGTTGAACCTTCGTTACATCCGAAGATACCTACAACACCCTGTGTGATATAGTTCTCAGCTATAGTCTGAGACTTTGCGGCATCACCTTCACCGTATTGAGTTTCAAGTAAGTTATATCCCTTTCCTTCGAAAGCAGATCTGAATCCCTTTTCTCTCTTTACAGTTGAATCTGTAGCTGCATTTACATTGACGATTCCTATGTCTCCTGAAGTTATACCTGCTGCCTCAAGAGCCTTGATCATTTCTTCTCCGGCTGTCTTGCCCGCTGCTTCGTTATCTGTTGAATATGTTGCCTCTGCCTCTACGTTTGCAGGTGAGTCAACGTATACAAGCTTGATTCCGTTGCTTGTTGCTTCTTTAAGTGCTGATGATATAGCATCAGGACCGTTAGCAGCTATTACTATAGCCTTATATCCGCCTGCTATAGCGTTGTTAACGCTCTCTATCTGCTGAGCGTCATCCTTGGTGTTAGGTGACATGAATGTAACCTCAGCTCCAAGCTTCTTAGCTTCCTCTTGTGCACCCTCGTTAAGCTTTACCCAGTGCTGGTCTATAGAGTCCATGGTTATAAGTGCGATCTTAAGATCTCCTGAAGCTTCCTTGCTTTCACCTTCAGCCGCAGCTTTGGTTTCTTCTGACGCTTCCATACTTGTTGCATCCGCAGCAGCAGTTGTCTCCTCCTGCTTTGCACTACAACCCATAACAGTAGCCATACTGAGTATTGCACAGCCGAGCAATGCTAAAACTCTCTTCTTCATAATGATGAATCCTCCTTAATAAAAATATATTTTATTTTATAAAAGCCACTATATTATTTGCTCATGATATAGCATTTAATACAGCAAGCTGTTTATTTAGATTTTTTAACTCCGGATCTGAATACGACATCAAGCAATACGGCAAGTACCACTATGACACCGATGATGATTCTTTGTATACCTACCTGAGCACCTATCATATTAAGACCGTTCTCAAGTGTCTGCCAGACTGCGGCACCTGCAAAGGTTCCCAGTAACAGTCCTGAACCTCCCAGAGGAGATACTCCTCCGATAACACCTGCGGCAACACCGTACATCTCGTACATATTTCCGGCTTCCATATTACCCATACCTGCCTGCGCACAGAGTATGAAACCTGCAATACAAGCACATACCGCTCCCATAACATAGGCTTTGATGGTAGTAGCTACGACATCAACACCTGAAAGCTTTGCCGCCTCAACGTTGGAACCGATCGCATATATATGTCTTCCGGTCCTGGTTTTTTGTAATATGAAAAATGCTATTATGAATACTACAAGTGCGATCCAAAATGCATTGAACACACCAAGTGTTTTTCCGTAATAGAAAAAGTCCTTATAAGCTTCCGCAGCTTCTTTACCTACACCTGTCTCGATAGCATCTGTATTTCTGTTGTTATTAACTATATATGCTATACCTCTTGCTACGAACATTGTTCCGAGTGTGGCTATGAACGGAGGCAGTTTGAACTTACTTACCAGGCTTCCGTTAACTATACCTACTACCAGACATCCGAGCAAAGCAACCAGCATAGCCAGCAAAGGATTGATACCTAAAGTCATCATAGTCGCCGTGATCATGGCACTCATTCCGACCATGGAACCCAGAGAAAGGTCTATGTTACCGGTTATAAGAAGGTAGCTCTGTCCTATACCTATAAGTAAATATTTTGACATGGATCTCAAAAGGTTCATAAAGTTCTGATTGGAAAAAACATTCTTATCTATCATACCGAATGATATATATATGACTATCAACCCCACAAAGGCTGTAATTGCGGCTCCCAGCCCTCTCATTGCAAAAATCTTCTTACCCATTTACTTTCTCCTTAACATCGGACTGCTTCTTCTCAAAGTCAGCCGCCATTATCATAATTTCTTCTTGTGTGGCTTCCTCTACACTTAATTCTCCGGTGATCCTTCCGTCACACATAACCATGATCCTGTCTGCGATCCCCATTAACTCCGGCATCTCGGAAGATATGAACATTACGGCGATCCCGTTCTTTTTCAGCTCATTCATAAGATTATAGATCTCTACTTTAGCACCTATATCTATTCCTCTTGTAGGTTCATCGAATATAACGACTCTGGAATCTCTTGCAAGCCATTTTCCGACAACGACCTTTTGCTGATTACCTCCCGAAAGAGTTCCGGAATTGACCTCAATATTAGGTGTCTTTATCCTAAGATTCTCAACAGCCTTAGTACATAAGTCATCTTCACGTCTTGAGTTTATAACTCCCAATACATTACATATATAATCAAGATTCGGAAGTGCCAGGTTATGTCTTATACTTAAGCCCGTACATAAACCGTCTTTTTTTCTGTCCTCCGGTGCAAGTACGACACCTGCTTTGATCGCATCCATAGGACATTTTATATCTAAAGTCTTACCGTCGAGAATTATCTCTCCGCTTGTTTTTGGATCGGCTCCGAATATAGCTCTGGTAGTTTCGGTCCTTCCGGCTCCCATCAGTCCCGCAAGTCCCACTATCTCTCCTTCGTATAAGGAAATGTTTATATTTCTTACCATTCTTCCTGCATTAAGATTTTTTACTTCGAATATCTTCTCACCCTTTTTACAGCTCACTCTGGGGAACTGCTCTGTTATCTCTCTTCCAACCATATCGGATATGATCTTATTCATGGACACATCGGCGAAATTGGCGGAACTTATATATTTACCGTCTCGCATGATGGTAACTCTGTCAACTATTTCCTTAAGCTCTTCAAGCCTGTGGGATATATATACGATACCGCATCCGTTCTCTCTTAATTGCTTAATGATCTTAAAAAGCTCCTCTATCTCCCTTGCAGTCAATGATGAGGTGGGCTCATCCATAATAAGTATCTTTGCATTGATAGAAAGTGCCTTGGCTATCTCTACCATCTGCTGCTTTGATACTGACATATCTCCCACTATATGTCTCGGGTCTATATCCATTCCCAGAGAGTTGAGAACTTTCTTGGCTTCCGCCTCCATTTTAGCATTGTCCAGGGTGCCGTTTTTTATAAGCTCTCTTCCTAAAAACATATTTTCCACAACCGAAAGATGCTTACACATATTAAGCTCCTGATGTATTATTGCAACTCCCACATGCTGTGCCAGCTTAGGATTCATATGTTCATATTCCGTACCGTTGACCTTAAGAGTACCTCCGTCTTTGGTATACACTCCGCTCAAGATCTTCATCAAAGTGGATTTGCCGGCACCGTTCTCGCCAAGAAGTGCCATAACCTCCCCGACCTAAGCTCAAAGTCAACATTGTCAAGTGCTTTTAACCCCTGGGGAATGTTTTTACATATACCTTTCATGGAAACTATAACATCACCCATATAATATTCCTGACCTTTCTTCAACTATTAACATTGTTTTTGGCGTTAAACACCTAAACCAATTATAAACTATTATAATATTTAATTGTAAATATAAAAAGGTGGTATTCTTTTGATTTATGTAGTCAATCTTTCGACTTTATTTAGAAATACTGTCAAACTCTTCTTTATCATAAGAAGCTTTTATCCTTCCTTGTTCAATAAACGAAACCCTGTCGGCGACCTCAAGTAAGTCTGAGCAGTTTGTGGAAACTATTAGTACGGATATACCTTCCGACATAAGTTCTTTTATAAGTCCCAATATCTTCACTCTGGCAAGCATATCTCCTCTGGCTAGCGGTTGTATACAGTATACAAATTTTGGTCTGTATATAAGCACCTTAAGATATACCAGTTTTATAAGTTCTGTGAATTTAAGATTTTTCAGGTTTTTTTCGTTGATGGAATCCCCTGCCACATCCTTATATTCCCTGTATATACTTCTTCTTATACTGTTTTTTATAATGCTCTTTTTTAATCTTCTGTCCAGCATAAACATCAGGTTATCAAGATAAGACATATCCTTAAATAAATTCTTCTCGGTAGGATCTCCCGACAGTATCAGAATATTCTCATCTATAATATTATTACTTCCGTACAGACTGTCGGTGCAATTTCTTCCCGACATGATGACTTTACCCGATTTTATATGTATATTGCCGCTAAGTATATCCGAGATCTCTTGCGCCAGACCGTTATCCATATCTATCAGTGTCAGGCATTCTCCTTTTGATAAAGCAAAGCTGAGCCCCTTGGTGATATTATGACAGACCTTATCAAAAAAAAGCACGTACCTTTCTTCTTGTCCTGCAAAAGAGACCTCTTGAAGCTTTGATGACTCGAAAAACCACTCACTTATATAAGGTTTTATATTGCCGTCCGTCATTTCTTCATAGTCAAATACCTTCTTTATATACCCGTCCGAATACAAGGAAGTTCTGTCCGCTATGTTAAAAACCTCTTCATGGTGATTTCCTATATATAATACGGATATGCCCTTCTTTTTAAGCATAAGCAGGACTTTATAAAGCTCCTCCAGCTCGTTCTTGGTCAGATAGCTTGCCGGATTATCGACTATTATAAGCTTATAGCCCATGATATCAGCCTTTATAAGCTCTACTATACACCTGTCTATACTGCTAAGATCCGATATATTACTGTAAATATCTATAGTTAATCTGTGCTCTTTGATATACTGCATCACCTGCTTTTCAAGCACTCTTTCACTTATTATGAGTTTCTTAAATCCCTGTCTTAATACGAATATATTATCGGCTATACTAAGCGACTCTACCAGATGACTTTTTTCCTCCAGAAGATATACTTTGTTCAATTGATTATCACTGTAAGAATACCTGTTTACTATATTACCGGCAAACCATACACTGCCTGTATTGATGGCAATATTCCTGCATATAAGCTCGATAAATTTTGAAACTCCCTTTTCCTCTTTTGCAATAAATCCCATTATTTCGAAGCTGTACATATTGAAGTTTATATTATTCAAAAGTATCTCTTCGTTCTCCGTTATGGTTACATGATCAATTCTCAGAAGCTCTCTTTTCATCCTACACTTCTCCCGAATGTCTTACTACGGGAAGACTTATCTCTATATCCGTACCCGCACCCTTTTGACTGTACAGATACAGTCCGTAATCTTCTCCGAACAAAAGCTTTATACGATCGTTAACATTTATAAGGGCTATTCCTCCCCTGGAACTTTCTTCTCTTCCTTCCAGCGACAGACCCTTAAGTTTCGTATTGATACTTTGAAGCCTTTCTTTTGACATACCTATCCCGTCGTCGGATACCTTTATTATAAGTCTCTCATCCGTCAAAGTGATCTTGATAATTATATGCCCCTTGCCTATCTTCCTTTCTATCCCGTGATATATGGCATTCTCAACCAGCGGTTGCAAAGTAAGCTTGGGAAGTTTAAGATCGAGTATATCCGATCTTGCCAGATCCAAGCCTTTATCATATTCGATCTTTAGTGCAAGCCTGTCACCGAATCTGAATTGCTGTATATAAAAATAATTTTCTATATTTTCAAGTTCATCTTCCAATGATACGAGATTTTCCGGATGTGATATCGTGTATCTGAAAAATGTGGCAAGTGCCTCCGTCATCTCGGCAACACTGTCCAGACCGCAGATTATAGCCTCACTTCTTATCCCTTCCAGTGTGTTATATAAAAAATGCGGATTTATCTGGTTTTGCAATGCCAGATACTGTGCTTCCTTTTTGGATATACTTAAGAGTTTATCTTTATTGAAAATAGTCTTCATCCTTTTGATGACCGCTTCACTCTGCTTTGAAATTGGGTATCTGAGCCTGAACATATCCTCCCATACATCAGCCTTTGCAAACTGTTTATATACTGCCATAGTCTCTTTAATGGGAAGCAATATAAATCTATAGCAAAGCGAAAGATATACAATAAATATTAATGTTAAAAATACCGCAAATGTTTTCGTTACCGGATTCGGACCGTATAAGTTTACATAAAAAAGCAGCAGTAAGATCATGACAAAAAGCAATACTCCTACTGCAACCGCAAATAATATCCTATCAGATACATATACTTTTCTCTTATTCACAAACTCTCCTTTATTTACGAATAAAGTTTTCTGTATTCGTTGGGCTTTAATTCGGCATATTTTACAAAGGTTTTGGTAAAATGTCTAAGATCGGTGTAGCCCACTTCTTCACACACCGCCGCAACGGAAAGTGAAGTCTCTTTTAAAAGCTGCTTGGCTTTATCTATCCTGTGCTTTGATAAATACTCCAAAAAAGATACCCCCGTCTCTTTCTTGAATACAGTACTTAAATACGCCGCCGACAGACCGGCATAAGTGCTTACATCTTCCAGGCTTATTGACTTTTGATAGTTCTCTTTTATATACTCCTTTGCCAATCTTACCGGCTTATTTTCCTCTTGCTTTTTAAGATAGACAGCCTTTTCAAAAGCATTGCCTATATAAGACAGTAAATGATCGAAAAGCTCATCCATACTGCAGCAACCTTGCACCTTATTGTTATACTCTTCCAAAAAATTATTTTCTATAAAAAGTTGCTGTCTTTTTATGAAAAATATATACAAATTGCAAACTTCCTTTGTCATCTGTATGATATCATGACCGGTGATCCCCTTAATATCCGTGATCTGTTCTTTTAGTCTTCGTATGCATCTTCTTACCTTAAGTTCATTCATACTTTCCAAAGCCTGCATTATATCCTTGTTAAACTCTGTAAATACATGAGTCTCCGTAAGATTGCAGTACTTTCTTTCATTGTTTGATATAAATTTATCAGTACCTTGAATTATCCTATCCTCTATAAGATATTTCGCACTTTTCAACAAATTCTCGAAGGCATTGACATCATCCTTAAATTCCGAAAGAGACATGGTCACTTTTAAATTATAGAACATGGATTTTTTGATCAATAACTCTTCAAACAATGTTTTAAGCTCTTTTTTGATCCTCTCACCGTACTCATTTGAAAAATTCAATAATATATACATACAGTTATCCTCGGACATGACCGCATGATCAAAGACACAGTCGGAAAGCTGAGTTTTGAGTTTTTCCGCAATGTTAGCCAAAATAAAATCTATATCAGTACTTTCCCGAACGGCATTGCCGTCAAGTTTTATTATTGACACGGCAAAAAGACCCTCTCTCATATGATAGTGAAACTCGGAATTGATCTCTTTTAGCTCTTTATTTCTGTATTTCTGGCTTTCTCTGTATAAAAGGCTTGATATGTACATATTTCTCAGAACTTCATCATCATTCTTAAGTCTGTTGATAAATTCCGTCTCTGAATTATGATCCTTTGTCAAATTCATATATTGATCCGAAATTTTTTTCAGTGTGGCATTCAATTCGCTTTTTTTTATGGGTTTTAGCAAATAATCATTGACACCGTATTTTATTGCGCTCCTTGCATACTCAAAATGTCTGTATCCGCTTATTATTATAAATTCCGGTCTTTTCTCAAATTCGGAGCATATATCGATAAGTTCTATTCCGTCATGACCCGGCATCCTTATATCGGTTATAACTATGTCGGGAGATAGGCTCTTTATATTATCAAGAGCCTCAACCCCGTCCTGGCACATAGCCACGACCTTCATGCCAAGTTTCTCCCAATCAATGATAGAATTGATCAGGTGACAGATCCTATACTCATCGTCCGCTATAAGAACCTTAAGCATAAAATCTCCTTGATCTTTTTATTCCACATGGTATAAGCGGCACAGACCGCACCGTAATCGCCTATTCTTTCCGTCAGTCCCGCCGGAAGTATCTGTACCGCTTCATAGGTACCTTTAAGACATTCTTTTTTCAATTCCAGGTCTACGATATCCTTAAACATATCCTCGGCTCTGCTGTATATACTTCCGATCACTATAGTATCCGGATTTAACAGATCCACCAGTATAGCAAGACCTTTCCCGAGTTTTGAAGCTGAAGTATTTACCACTCTCAGTGCTTCCTTGTCACCGTTTCTTGCCGCCTCTATAACGTATTTTGCACTAAGTTCCGTATCCTTTGGTGCTTTGATCTTGTAACTGTAAGCAAGCCTTGCTATACCGCCTCCGGAGGCATAACCTTCCATACTTCCTTCCTTGCCGTAGCCTACCGGTCCATCTTCGGCTATCCTTACATGACCTATTTCTCCTGCCATGCCGCTCACACCTCTGTAAAGCTTTCCTTCCAATATTATTCCCGCTCCGAAGCCCGTACCGAAAGTCAGGAATATCATGCTCTCACTCTTTGATCCCGCACCGTACCTGTATTCCGCAAGTGCACAGGCATCAGCATCATTTTCAAGGTAAGCTCTTGTTTTACAACGATCTTCCACAAACTCGACCACCGGTACTTCATCCCAACCGTATAGATTCGGAGGTGAAAGAATGTATTTTCTGTCGGCACTTAGAGGACCTCCGCAGGATATCCCTACCGAGCTTAATATGATCCCCATCTCCTTGGTTTTTTTCATTTGCCCGGTCACAAAGAAGCCCGAGAATATGCCTCCAATCAGAGGTAGTCTTTATCTCATATCTGTCCAAAAATTCTATATTGTCATTATTAACAGCAGCTAATACAGACGCACACTTAGTACCGCCTATATCCAGACCCAAAATATACATGATTTTCTTCCTTTACAAAGTTGATAAACATTTACTTTAGTTTATGTATTTAATTATACAGAAGTTGTATTGATATAGCAATCGTTGAAGGGGGTATGATTTTGGCAGCATAAATCATTATAAACTTATCTTGCCTTGGATTTGCTTGCCTGATGATTGAAATAGGGTGTGTTTCTACCCATATATCTTGTTAAGAATCCGGATGTGATATATAATCTATAAAACTACTTTAAGGAATCAGGAGAATTTCAGTGAGACTTAGACATATAAAGGGCTGTGAGGATTTTATACATGAAGCAGATGAATGTATAGAAGATATGGATGCCCGCACGTATAAAGGCAGATGGAACTCGCTTTTTAACGACCAAAATGAGATACATATAGAAATAGGCATGGGAAAAGGGCTTTTTATAAGGCGTATGGCAGCGAGGTACCCCGATATCAACTTTATCGGCATAGAAAAGTATACCTCGGTGCTTATGAAAGCAATACAGCGTCTGAGACTTGAAAAAAAAAGCAAGTGAAAAAGCCGGTGCTTACGATAACCTTTACTATTCCTGCATAGATGCCGCAATACTAAATGATGTATTCGAACCCGGAGAGGTATCAAAAATATATCTTAACTTTTCAGATCCCTGGCCCAAGGCAAGGCACAGCCACAGGAGACTTACCGACAAGTATTTTCTTGATATATACTCTAAGATTCTGAAGACGGGATCGAAACTAGAGTTTAAAACCGATAATACGGATCTTTTTGATTATTCTTTGGAAAGTGTAAAAAACTCTGATTTTGAGCTTGAGTTTTTCACCTATGATCTTCATAACGAAGAGGGAATTGAAAATATCATGAGTGAATACGAGGAGAAATTTTCTCAAAACGGTCAAAAGATCTGCAAACTGGTTGCAATCAGAAAATAATTGAAAGGACCTTTATTTATGAATTACAGGATCGAACAAGATTCCATGGGTCAGGTAAAAGTACCTGCCGACAAATACTGGGGTGCCCAAACTCAAAGAAGCTTTGAAAACTTTGTAATAGGCAGCGAGAAGATGCCGAAGGAGATCATATACGCCTTTGCTGTCTTAAAAAAATCCGCTGCAAAAGCCAACTGCCTTTTAGGTAAATTAAGCGAAGAAATATAAACTTATCAATACGGTATGCAACGAAATACTTGAGGGTCAGCATGACAGACACTTTCCTCTCGCCGTGTGGCAGACCGGAAGCGGCACTCAGACCAATATGAATGTCAACGAAGTCATAGCCAACAGAGGCAATGATATTGCTCAAAAGGCATTATTACATCCCAACGATGATGTAAATATGTCCCAAAGTTCCAACGACACCTTCCCTACCGCCATGCATATAGCCGCTGTTCTTTCTTTGAGGGACAGCCTGGTACCTGCGGTCTCAAAACTTATAGATACCTTTATACAGCTTGAAGGTAAATATATAAATGTTATAAAGTCCGGGCGTACACATCTTCAGGATGCCACTCCTATAAGTTTTGCACAGGAGATAAGCGGTTGGAGAAGTACTCTCGAAAGAGACCTGAGTCTGATCTTCTCAAGCAGTGAATATCTTTTGGATCTGGCTCTGGGTGCTACTGCTGTGGGAACGGGACTTAATGCCCCCAAAGATTTCGGTATGGAGGCGGCAAGGGCAGCCGAAGAAATAACCGGACTGGGATTTGCAAGTGCGGAAAATAAATTCCATGCACTCAGTTCCAAGGATGAACTTGTATTTTCTCATGCCGCTATCAAGGCTCTTGCCTGCGATCTTTTAAAGATAGCCAATGATATCAGATGGCTTGCCAGCGGTCCAAGATGCGGTCTCGGAGAGATAGTTATTCCCGAAAACGAACCCGGAAGCTCTATAATGCCGGGCAAGGTAAACCCCACACAATGCGAAGCCCTATCGATGGTTGCCGTTCAGGTAATGGGCAACGATACCGCAATATCCGTCGCTGCAAGTCAGGGTAACTTTCAATTAAATGTATATATGCCGGTCATTATTTATAACTACCTTCAATCGGTAAATCTGTTGAGCGATGCCATTAATTCATTCAATGATAAATGCTGCGTGGGTATAGAGGCAAATGTTGACAAAATGCAAGAAAACCTACATAATTCATTAATGCTCGTAACAGCACTAAATCCTTATATAGGTTACGACAATGCCGCAAAGACAGCAAAGCTTGCATTCAGAGAAGGTATATCTCTAAAAGAAGCCTGTGTCAAACTCTCTTTCTTAAGCGAACAGGAATTTGACGAAATAGTAAGACCTGAAAATATGATCTAACTGTTATCTGTAACCGGTGCAGAGCCGATCGGCTCCATCTACAGGTAACTTTTATAAGCCTTATATCTTTTTTCAAGTTTAGGCAAAACTTAAAACGTTCTTAGATATTAATATAGGACTGCTTATAAAAAGCAGTCCTATCATTTTTTTAAGGTACATACAAAACTTATTACCCATCCGATCACTTGCAAAAAAGCCATATTTCTTATAGAGTTGATACACAACCGGTATTGATATCAGCCTGCCTTCAAAGCAGCCTGATATTACAACACATACTTTCTATATATCCGCTTTATCTGTCTGCAAAACAGCCCCATCAATCTCTTACGGTAAGTGTAGCCCTTGCCGGAAGGCATACAGCCATCGCCCCCTCATTCCTCAGATATCCGTAGTGTTCACAAAGATGATCCGGACAGGGGCTTTGCACGAATGCCGCCGCATGATCTTTCACTTCTATGTGTATGGTATATCCGTTACTCTCATAGTCATATATACCGTCCTTTTCAAGCGATAACCTTGCTTCTTTTTTATCTCCGTAAGTAAGCACGGCAACCTTGCCGCTACTTCTCGTCACATACATATATACAAGACATATGATACTTACGACGAGTAACGCTCCTATTAATATAATATCATTCTTCTTCATACAGACTCAGACTTTTTATTTAAACTCCTCGTTAATTAAATATATTTTTCTGTTTATCTATTATCTTCCGTACTGTCAGCACTTTTAGGATGATCCGACTTTACGGAGCCGACCTCATTATTATTTTGGTCTATCGCTCTTTTTCCTTCTCTTACGATACCTTCTGTGCCGTGTATCTTTTCTTCAGACCTCTCAAAACTTGATACTTTCGACAAATGTTGCTCTTTTATAGGGCTTCCCTTTTCTCCGGTCATTCCCTCTCTTTGGGATAACTTTTCTTCTATACTATACAAGCTTTCCTCTATTTTAGGATCTGCTTCTTCATCCTGATCTTCTTTTAGGATCTCAGCCTTTTTATACTTTTTCTTTTTTATAAATTTAAGGCTCAAGAAGATCATCACCAGCAATATAAGACCGCCACATGTGCCTAAAGCACCGTATATAAGCCCTTGCGGAACATATTTGAATGAGACGGTATGTGTACCTGCCTGCATATCCACCGCAAGGAATGAATCGAATCCCCTTCTTGTAGCGACTTTGACACCGTCGACCGTCACCGTCCAACCCTTATCATAAGGTATGGAAGTCATAAGCACTCCGTTTTGTGATAAGGTCACATTTGCATTGATATGGTCATCCCCATAGCTTGTGATATCCATAGGCTCTTTTGAAAAATATCATAGATACCTTTCAGTGCCTCATAATCAAACCTGTATACACTTGCTTCTATATTCTCATCATCAGTATCGGAGCTTATACTTATCTCCTCTCCCGCCTTCACATCATACAATTCTATGAGGTACCTGCGGTTTAGGTTTTCATAGGTTTTATTGCTGTCAAGTCTTGAAACTATCGCATCTTCAACATTCGGATTGGTCACATATATATAGTAAAGCCCCTCCCTGTCGGCACGGAAGGTATAGCTGCTGCCCTCAAGTTTTCCGTCAACTTTTTCCATCACCGCCTTTAAGCCGAGCAGATTGCTCAGATCGTTTTGTACCTCCGCAGGATTGTTAAGGTCTCTTACCCAATTATCCTCTATATCCCTGCTTATAACATATCCTATGGGCAAAGCATAGGGATTTTCATACAGATAGGTGTCTTTGTCGCTGTTGATAAGCTTAAGATTCTTATTATTACTCTCTCCGTTATATAAAGCGTATTTCACAGAAGTGAGCATGTCAAAAAGCGGAGTTGCTCCCGTGATGGAATAAGCATTCGTAGAAGCTTCCGCACCGAGTTTCTTAATAAAATCAGTAAGTGAAGCGTCCGCCACCGAGGAGAATAAAGATACCGAATTAAAGTTTAACCAGGCACCGTCATCCTTGGTCTTTCTTTCGGTTTTATCAACTCTGTAAAGCTTGGTATCTATCCCCGAAAGCAGTAACCTTATAGAAGCATTGTCTCTGGTATATTCGGTCTTATTTACCGTTGAGGCACTCGTAACGGTGGTATTGATCGCAGCCTCTACCGATACGACTCCCAAAACCACGAACAAAAGTATATTTATATTTAATTTTCCTTTTTTATAAACATATAAAAGCAGCCCGTAGACTCCTATCAGAATCATCGAAATATAATAAACTATAAAATGTATATTGCCCTCCGTTACCGTCTTTTGAGCTATAAGAATAAAGGCAATACTTGTCAAAACCGCTGTACCTATGCGTTTCGTGCTTGTTTTGTACATATTTTCATAGGCTTTATATGACATATATAATACTATAAAAATGTATATAAAGCTTTGTCTTGCCGGGAGAGAGTTGGGGTAATGCAGCCCGTGCCATATATAATTAAGTACATTAATAGAAAAACCCGCAAATAAAAATATGCATAAAACCGCATAGACCGCTCTTCCCTAAGCCTTATCTTATCATTTATAAGATATAGAATAGCAAATATATACACCGCCACACCGCAGTATATATTGGGCCAATGGTCAAGTCCAGTATGTGTCTCTATATTGGGCATATGTCTTGCAAGTATGTCTATGATGGAAAAATATTCGGAATAAGACTTGGGGAAATTAAATTCTCCGGAAGCGGTACTCATAAGTGCATAGATCTCGGGCAAAAGTATAACCAGAGATATTACCGCAGCAAGTATGGAGAATACGGCAAATTGAATACCGGATATGAAAAGGTCCTTAAATCCATTGACCGGTTTTATAATTAAAAGTGAGAAAAAATAAAAAACCAAAAATAAACATATCATTATGGATATGTAATAGTTTGATGATATGCTCATAGCCAGGGAAAGAGTATAGAGTATGAATTTTCTTTCGTATACCAGACTTTCCAAACCGAGCATTATGAGCGGAAAAAGAACGATACAATCAAGCCACATTATATTCCAGTTGTAGGCTGCCATATAGCCCGAAAGTGCATAGAATATTGCGAAGAAAGCTATTCCGAAACTCTCAAACTTTGAATGTTTCCTAAGATAATAAGCAAAACTAAGACCGGACAGACCTATCTTAAATACTATCATATAAGCCATGAATTCCAGTACGAATTTTTGCGGTACCAAAATTATAAGCCAGTTCAAGGGACTTGCCAAATAATATGAATAAAGAGCCGCAAAGTTGATCCCCAAACCTAAGTGCCAAGAATAAAGCAAACTTCCGCCATGCGATAATTTATATTTGAATTCGGAAAAGAAAGGTGCGTATTGGTGGTACATATCCATCCTGAGGAAACTTTCATCTCCAAACGGCACTATCCCCCTTTGTATAAATATAAGGATCATGATAAGTACAGGCATTAAAAATGCTGCCACATATGCATCCTGAGTTTTAAACCAACTTACATTCTTCATATATTACCCCGCATTACTTTAATAAATTAACAGTTTAACCATGAAAACCGTACACAAATTTATTTTGTATATCCTAATGTTTATTTCATGGTTAAACTGTTATTGATCAAAAATATTATTTTACTACATCCGTCTTAAATACCAGTATCTTACTTAGCACATAATTACATACTATAACTACTACACTCATCACAGCTTTTGCAATATATTCGTTGATATTTGCATAGTCTATCATGAATTTTATTCCCACTATTTGAAGTGCAAAACTGAATAATCTCGCTCCGGTAAAGCTTATAAATTCTTTTATTAAAATAAATCTATCAAAGCTTTTACTGTTAAAAACCATAGTTTTATTTGTAATAAACGAAAAACAAACAGCTGCTTCCCAGGCTATGGTATTACTGAAAAAATAATTAAGTCCGGTCAACCTGAGCAAACTGTATACAGCCCAATCCACTACGGTAGTCAATACTCCAAAGATAAGATAGCTGATTATGGTCAGATCCTTATCTTTGATCTTATTTTTTATAAATTCAAACATTTAAAATCTTGATTCCTTCCATACAAGTGTATTTCGATCAATATATACCTTTTTAACCCGGATATCCCATGCCATACACTTTGAATCAATCGGTATATCTTGATCATTATATACTTTTTACTCCTCAAGGGCATTAAGTCCGAGCTTCACACAGCCCATTATACCCTGATCGTCATTCAATGATGCAGGTACTATATATTTATCCGGATAGTTGAGTTCCTTTGACTTAAGATAACCGTTATTAAGATTATAAACTTCTTTTCTTATAAGATCGAAAAGTATCTCCTGCTTCATAACTCCGCCGCCCAGTATGATAAGCTTCGGTGAAAGGATAAGCATATAGCTGTATATTGCCTGAGCCAGATAATAAGCCTCAAGCTCCCATACCTTACGCTCCTTGGAAAGTTCTATACCTTTTTTACCCCATCTTGCCTCTATGGCGGGTCCGCATGCCATACCCTCAAAGCAATTGCCGTGTGTGGGGCAATTACCCTCATACATATCATCCTTATGTTTTATTATCAACATATGACCTGCTTCGGGATGCATCATTCCGTGTAAAAGCTTACCGTTTGCCATAACTCCCACACCTATGCCGGTTCCTACGGTAATATATATAGCAGTATCAAGACCTTTAGCCATACCGTAAGTATGCTCTCCCAACAGCGAAGCATTGACATCGGTATCAAAGCCTACTTTAACATTAAGTTCCCTAGCAAAACTTCCTACTATATCAAAGTCTCTCCATCCCTTTTTAGGCGTTGAAGTAATATAACCGTATGTTTTTGAATCTCTGTTAAGATCTATAGGTCCAAAACAACCTATTCCCAATGCTTCGATATTTTTAGACTTAAAATATTCTATCATTTTAGGCATACTTACATCCGGAGTGTCTGTGGGTATTGATATCTTATCCAATATTTTACCGTTCTCATCTCCTACCGCACATACCATTTTTGTGCCACCAGCTTCAAGTGCCCCTATCAACATATTACACCTTCCTTTTATTTACGTCAGTACATAAATACCTTATTATAATATTCATCTAATATATCATAAAAAGCATGATTTTACTATTTAAAATTAAAGCGATATTCTATATTGTAGCGACATTTAAGCTTATAAGCTATCGATTTTAAAAAATGTACACTATTCTTACATTTTAATAAAAAGCAATATTATTTACCTCAAAATCAAAACACAGGCTGTTTAACTTATAAACTTCTGCCTTTTGAAAAGTTTGATAAGTCTCACAACCTGTGCTTTTTACTTAACAGTCTATGTATATATTAAAATTTATTTTATAACGCCCTTTTGCAACATTACATTCGCATAAAGTGCAGCTTCCGTTGTGGCTATAATAAGATATGATGTCTTCGCTGCATCGTAAAACTCGAATCTTTCCATATGACTTACGGCATTTTTACCTCTTTCATCATACTTTGAGACTATCTTTTCGAATTCATCCCATATAGGAGTTTCCACCGTATCTCCCGCCACTTTTTCCATTAATGTTACCGGACTGTCGACATAGGTATCAAGAGGGAATATCTGCAATATTGCATCCAATATCTCAGGTACATTATGACCGTCCATCCTGATAAGCTTACTGTTTTTTGCAAATGAAGCAGCCGGGAAATTCCCGTCCGCTATTACAAGTCTGTCCGAGTGTCCCATTTCGGATAAATATTTTAATAAGTCCGGTGATATTATTTTAGGTATTCCTTTTAACATTTTTTTCTTCCTTTCCAGATCATTACTTTTTAAGCGAAAAGGGGCGATCATTACGACAGCCCCTTCTCGCTCAAATCGGAATATTATGAAATTATGTCTTATATTTTATATTACTTGTATAAACATGGAGCTATTTCAGGTGCATCCATATTATCAGCATTGTACCATAAAGCTCCTGTATCAACATCTTTTACTGTCTCGCCCTTAGCTGCCGCTACAGCAAGTTTTACTGCCTGATATCCTATCTGTACAGGATCTTGAGTTACAGCACCTGCAAATGTCTTAGCCTCGATTGCATCTAAAAGCTTTGCACCTGCGTCAAAACCTACTGCTACCACCTTACCTTCACCTAACTTATCAAGTCCTTCGTTAGCTGTTATTATTGCGTTAGCTGCGAATTCATTTGAACCGTAGATAGCGATAAGATCGTCTTTTTCAAGTATAGCTGAAGCTACAGCAACCGCATCCGCATCTTTAACTTCTGCAGGTATACCTACTTCGATAACTACCTTCGCTCCTGCCTTCTCTGCCTTTAAGCTGTCATGCCCTTCAACTGACACATCATCCTTACCTACAAGCTCAACCATTTTGTCTACAAATCCCTTAGTTCTTGAAACTATAGACTGAGAGTTTGACTCCTGAGCTACGACACCTATTCTTACTGTACCGCTTGATGATTTGATCTTGTCTTCAATAAGCTTATACATCTCTGTTGCTGCAAGTTCACCGGCTGCCTTGTTGTCTGTAGCCGCATTTGCCTTGATAGCACCTTCCGGAGCATCAGGCACACCTGAGTCGAAACCTATTATAGGTATGTTCTTGCTTTGAGCTTCTTTTATAGCATCAAGACAAGCTGTTGTATCAAGTGCCGCAAGACAGATCGCTGTTGGCTTCTTTGCAATAGCTGCGTTAAGATACTCAACCTGCTGAGCTATAGCTGACTCGTTGTCGGGACCTTGGAAAGTAACTGTTACTCCAAACTCCTTAGCTGCCTTGTTTGATCCTTGCTCTACAGCCTTCCAGAATTGATGCTGGAAGCCCTTTGCGATAACGTCTATGTGCATATCTCCCGATGCAGCCTCTTGTGCTGCTGTAGTCTCACCGTCTGCTGCAGACTGTTCCATGCTGCTCTCACCTGCCGCTGCGGTGGTCTCTGTGCTTGAACCTGATGAACATGCTGTAAGTGACGCCAAAGCCACCACCATAGCTGCTACTGCTAAAAATCTTTTTTTCATTTCTTTCCTCCTTAATAAAACCTTATTTTAAGACCTTAGTCCTATTTATTTTTCTCTTTTTCTGTTCAATATATCCATGTATACCGCAAATACCAATATGATACCTGTAATGAAGAGCTGATAGTGTGATTGTACTCCTATGTATGGGAAACCTATTTTAAGTACTGTCATTATGAATACACCCACTATAGTTCCGATTATGGATCCTACACCACCTGCCAGTGAGGTACCTCCTATAACTACACCCGCTATGGCATCAAGCTCAAATCCGTTACCTGTATTAGGCTGAGCGGTTGAGAATACCGCTACATAAGCTATACCCGCAAGTGCCGCAAATATCCCGGAAAATACATAAGCTATGGTTTCGTATTTGCTACATCTATACCTGAAAGTCTGCTTGCTTCCTTATTGGAACCTATTGAAAGTATATATCTTCCTATTCTTGTTTTATTTAATACAAGTGCCATTATTACAGCTATTATCGCCAAAAGTACAAATCCTGTGGGAAAGTTTTTAGGTAAAAACATTCCGTCTTTTGTTATCATAAAGAGTTCCCTAAACCATGCACCCTCACTTGATCCTTGCGGAAATGATATAGTCTTGGTCTTGGATACTATGGATCCAAGTCCTCTTGACATCATCATTGTACCGAGTGTGGCTATAAATGCCGGAAGTCCGAGCTTTGATACCATCAGTCCGTTAATAAGTCCGAATGCAGCTCCCACAAGCAATGTTACCAGAAGTACCAATGCCATCGGCATGCCCTTTTCCATCAATGTTCCGCCTACAAGTACCGAACATATCGCTACAGTACCTATTGACAGGTCTATACCTCCGGTAGATATTACAAAAGTAACTCCTATTGCCATAAATGCTATATAGTATGCTGACTTTGCAATATTGGTAAATGTGGTTGATTGTATAAATGCCTTAGGTGTAATTATTGCAAATGCAAGGCAGATCAAAGCTAAGGCACAGATCACAACAGTTTGTTGATTTGAAAATATTTTCTTTAGCTTTTCCATATATCTTTTCTCCTATTAATGTCTGTTTGTAGCTGATTCCATAATAACTTCCTGATTAGCCTCAGATATATCCAGTGTACCTGTAATCCTACCCTCACACATAACTATTATTCTATCACTCATACGCAGTACTTCCGGAAGTTCTGATGAAATCATAATTATGGATTTGCCTGCCTTTGCAAGTTCTTCCATCAGTGCATATATCTCACTTTTTGCACCTACGTCTATTCCTCTGGTCGGTTCATCGAATATCAATATATCGCAATTTCTTACAAGCCATTTGGCTATGACCACCTTTTGCTGATTACCGCCCGAGAGCTTCTTTACAAGTTGTGAAACGCTCGGTGTCTTTGTCTTAAGCTCCTTGACATACTTATCCGACACACTTCTGGCTTTGGCATTATCTATGAAGATGCCCTTCATAAAATCATTGAGAGATGCCACAACGGTATTTTCCTCAACCGACTTGTCGACTATAAGTCCGAATCGTTTCCTGTCCTCGGAAAGGTATCCTATTCCTGCTTCTACCGCATCCTTGGGTGAGTTGATCTTAACTTCCTTACCTGATATATATATCTTTCCTTCATCAAGTTTATCCGCTCCGAAGATAAGTCTGGCAACTTCAGTTCTACCTGCACCCATAAGACCTGAGAATCCGAGGATCTCTCCTTTTTTCAGTTCAAAACTTACGTCACGGACAGCCTTGCCTCTGCTAAGATGCTCGCACTTTAGAATCACCGGAGCATCCTTAGGTACGTTTGACGCCATCTTAGGCTCACTGAAAATAGTTCTGCCTACCATAAGTTTTATAATATCATTTTTATCACAGTCCTTTGTCACCAAAGTTCCCACAAACTCCCCATCACGCATAACCGTAACCTTATCGGATATTACATTGATCTCATCCATTCTATGAGAAATATATACGATACCGGTTCCTTTTTTCTTCAGATCCCTTATTACCTTAAAAAGTTCTTCTATTTCGGAATCCGTAAGTGCAGCTGTCGGCTCATCAAATATTATGATCTTAGCATTGCCGCTTATCGCCTTGGCGATCTCGACCATCTGCTGCTTACCTACCGTTAAAGCTCCTATCCTCTCAGCCGGATCTATATCTATATTAAGCACATCGAAAAGTGCCTTCGCTTTTTCCACCATCAAAGCATCATCTATGAACAGCCCCTTCATGCACTCTTTTCCTATGAAAAGGTTTTGAGCAACAGTCAGATCGCTCATCATATTAAGTTCCTGATGCACAATGGCTATTCCCGCCTTTTCAGAAGCTGCCGGTCCCTTGAATTCAACCTCATTCCCCATATAGGTTATGGTTCCGCCATCCTTATCATAAATACCCGTAAGTATTTTCATAAGGGTCGACTTTCCGGCACCGTTTTCGCCCATAAGAGCAACCACTTCTCCGGCTTCAAGTGTCAGTTCTCCGTTCTTAAGTGCTGCAACACCTGAAAAAGACTTGCTTATATTTTTCATGGTAAGAATTATTTCACCCATATAAACTCCTTTTGATCCGGTATTATCTTATGCTCTTTTTCTGTCCGTATGTTTTGAATTTTTGTGCCATCAGCTCCATCTCCTGATCTGAGAGTATTATCGGATTCCCTATACTCTTGGCTTTAACATAGACTTCAGAGCAATATTCTATCTCTTCAACAACATTGAAAGCGTTAAGTAGATCCTTAGCTCCCCCAACTATTCCATGGTTTGCAAGAAGTACCGCATTTCTATCTTCCATCGCCTTTAAGCAATTAACCGCAAGCTCATGTGTTCCGTAGGTTGCATACTCCGCACATCTTACATCTTTTCCCGCAACAGCTATCATATAATGTGTTGCCGGCAGATCCCAGTGAAGGCAGGCAAGTACTGTCGAATACATTGTATGTGCATGTATTACCGCATCCATATCGGTTCTGTGTTTATAAGGCAGAAGGTGCATCTCCCACTCTGATGAGGGAGTTCTGATCCCTTCGACTACATTTCCGTCCAAGTCCATTATTACTATATCTTCTTCTCTTATCTCAAAGAAATCTATGCCGGATGGAGTTATAGCCATATGCCCAGCCTCTCTGTCAAATACACTTAAGTTGCCTCCGGTACCTTTTGTAAGTCCGGCTTCAACAAGCTTTCTTCCGTATTTAACAAGCTCTGCCCTTTCCTTTTGCATTAACATATCTTTTTCCTCCAAAGCCTATCTGTAAAGTGGTCCGTAATATTCACAAGCCTTAAAATCCTGGCTTTCAAGATCTGAAGTTCCAAATCCTCCGAATGCGTGAGGTCTGTAGATCCTCTCATCGCTTATATTATGTAAAGCTACAGGTATTCTGAGCATTGATGCCAATGTTATAAGTCTGTCGCCTACATGTCCGTGTACTATTGCGCAGTGGTTTGCACCCCATCTTGCCATAACATCATATACGCTCTTTGCGGCATTGCCGTTTAATATTGGTGCGAACCATGTGGTAGGGCCATGCTCTGTCTGTTCTGTTATCAAGAGTCTTGTGTACTTCTTCATCAAGTACACAGCTGTATCCTTCTATTACCTGAAGAGTAGGTCCCACTCCCTCAACCATGTTTGTACGAATCATAGTCATAGGCATTTCAGCCTGTGTTCTAAAGTGTGATGAATAACCGCCTCCTCTGAAGTATTCGTAATTCGCTCTGCACCAATCTGTGGCGTCGAGGCAAGCCTGAACATCTTCATCACTTAAGTTCCACCACTCCTTCATACAACCGTTTCCGTCAGCATCCTTAGCTGCGGCAGATCCGTCAAGACAGCTTGCACCTGAGTTGATAAGGTGCAGTATACCTTCTGAAGCCTTTCCTGTAAGTTCCTTGCCGGTAACTCTCTTAACAGCTTCCTTAGACCAATATGTACGCACATCACTGAATATTGCAGCCTTTCCGCTCATTAGCCATCCGAACATCATAGATACGGCATTAAGTGAGTCATTTTCTGTTGCAAAAGGAATAGGTGCTCTCTTACCGTTCCAGTCAAAGCTTGAAGCAAGTATTGCTTCTGTAAAGTCTGCGTTAGGTAACCAGTCTGTCCACATTCTCTGACCCTGGAAGCCTCCGGCTATCGCATTTCTTCCCAAAGCTTCTTCATGCCATCCGAGTTTTGCAAGATTCGGGTTGCCGTGTAATATATCTCTTACAATTAGTGCGTGTTTTACGCAGAACTCCCATTGTTTATCTTCTTCTACAAATCTGCTCTTGGTGATAACATCAGGTAAGTTCTTTCCTTCATTTACATCAAAGCCTTCCTTACAATTTGCCTTTACCCAAGCCAAAGCTCTCTCATATTCTTCATGATCGTATATTTCAAGGTTGATCCTTCTTAATATCTCAACCATGTCTACCCATTCAGCTCTCATACCGAGGTACTTCTGGAAGAAATTAACATCTATACATGAGCCCGCTATACCCATTGATACTGAGCCCAGGTTCACGTAGGACTTATTCTTCATAACACCTACCGCTACGGCACATCTTGCGAAATCAAGGATCTTTTTGGCTACATCCGCCTGTATAGTTGTATCATCTTTATCCTGAACCTCATGTCCGTAGATGGAGAATGCGGGAAGTCCTCTTTGTGCATAAGCTGACATGACCGCCGCAAGGTATACCGCACCCGGTCTCTCGGTTCCGTTAAATCCCCACACTGCCTTTACGGTATTGGGGTTTAAGTCCATAGTCTCACTTCCGTAGCACCAGCAAGGTGTTACCGTAAGTGTTCCCACTACATTCTGTGTACTGAAATACTCCTCACACTTTGCAGCCTCAGCACCGCCTCCTATTGTAGTCGGAGATATCACACACTCAACACTGCTTCCGTCAGGGTATTTAAGTTCTCTTTCTATAAGTTCCTTGGCTCTTTTTGCCATTCCCATAGTCTGCTCTTCGAGCGATTCTCTTACACCGCCCCAACGTCCGTCTATTGTGGGTCTTATACCTATCTTTGGATAACTCATATTGTTCCTCCTCATTTACTTTCTATACCGATTTATTAATTCAATATTCTTATAGGTTCTGATTTGAATGCGGCTTCTTTCGCACTTTCTATATCTTTTACTTCTCCCAGACTAAGAAGTTGCACCAATATATTGCCCAGTGCAGATGCCTCATAAGGTCCTGCCATAACTTCCATATCCAGTCTGTCGCACAGCAACCTGCAAAGGAATTCCGATTTCGCTCCTCCGCCTATAACGTGGAGCTTTTTATACTTCTTTTTAGTGATATTTTCGATAAGTTTCTTTACACTAAGATACTTGTCGACCATACTTTCATAAATAATTCTGAAATACTCGAAATCATTGTCCGGGATCTTGTATCCCTTTTCCCTCAGACACTCATCTATAGCTTCTTTAGCTCCCATATCCTCTCTTGAAAATCTTTCATCTTCCATATCCACAAGACTTTCAAGATTTCTATTCTCTTCGTAAGACTTTGTTGCATACTCTCCGATCTCGGAAAAAGCTATCTTTCTACCAAGCTTTTCTTCAAGCTGATGTTTATACTTTTCCAGAAGATACAGACCCGTAAGGTTCTTAAAAAGCATGGTAGTCGAGTCAAGTCCGAGTTCGTTGGTAAGGTTCGCTTCAAATACTTCCTTATCGATCACGGCTTCTTTTACCTTGACTCCGAAAAGCGACCATGTACCGCAACTTAAAAACATAGTGTCCGAATCTGTAAAACTCTCGGTAAGTATTACCGCACTTGCCGTATCATGCGAACAAACCGAGATCACATCTATATCTTTATCCCTCAATCTTTGTATCTTAGAATTTTTAGTATTTCCTATCAGTACTCCGGGTTTATGTATTTGTGGAAATATATCAGCCTTTAAGTCAAATGTTTTTACTATTTTTCACTGATCTGTCCGTTCGTCAGATTCAGGATCTGAGAAGTCGACCAGATCGTTTCCTCTCCCGACTTTACTCCGCAGAGCATATAATTAACAAGATCGGGCATCATAAGGACTTTATCCGTTTTGTCAAATTCATCTGCGGCATATTTCCTCAGTGCCAGAAGTTGATAAAGACTGTTGATCGACATAAGTTGATTACCGGTATTCAAAAATATATTCTCTTCACCCAAAGCCTCAAGTGCCTCTAAGAAACCGTCCTCATGCTTTTCGTCCCTATATGCTATCGGGGTGGATATAAGCTCGCCGTCTCTGTCCAATATCCCGAAGTCAACACCCCAGGTATCGACTGCCACACTGCTTATCTCATCCGCATACTCACATATAGTGTCTGCAATACGGTCAATGATCTTGTCCCATTCCCATCTCATTCTTGCGTCTTTCTCTTCTATCTTGTGGGACATTCTCATAACTTCTTTACTTACGATTCGACCATCTTCTATATAACCTATTATACCTCTTATAGAAGTAGCCCCCATATCTATTGCCAGTACTTTTTTCATAATACCAAGCCCCTGTTTTTCTGATTTTTATTAGAACAGATCACCAAAACTTACTGATAATTATATAAAAACTTCAATTACAAACTTAAAGTAATCTGTGTATTTAGCGTAATAATCTTTTTATATATAAAGATAATTTTTATTTATTTTAACTATTCATCTTTCACGTTCTATTACTTTATATCGACATTCTAGTATAGTGCACAAAAAAAGTCTATATGTGGTTTTGTTTTTTTGGAATATTTTATTATATTAACCTCTAAATGTTCAAAAACTGTTCAAAAATAGTTCACAAATGTAGTTGTAAACTATATAAAAGTTATCTCTTTAATGGTATAAATTAGATAATACTTTGTTTTTTACGAATACCGGAAACTGAAATGAACATTTATTCACTGTAATGTCGGAGGGAGGTTTTATGAATTATATAGAACGCAAAGAACAGATACTTGATATACTGAAGTCAAGTTCCGGGATCTGCAGCATAGATACTCTTGTCAAAAAGCTCTATGTATCGAAATCCACACTTAGAAGAGATCTTATAGCACTTGAGGAAGAGGGCATAATTATAAGATACCATGGCGGCATCAGACTTATATCTAAAAGTTCTATGGAAAACTCCATAATGATGCGATATATGGAAAATCAAGATAAGAAACTGGCTATATCAAGATCAGCCCGCAGTTTTTTACATGACGATATGGTCATTTTTCTTGACTCATCCTCCACTGTAAGCTATCTGCTGCCCACAATGTCCGACCTTAAAAATATTACAATAATAACCAACGGATTAAATATTGCCACACAGGTCAATAATAACAAAGAGATCAACTGTTATATCTGTCCCGGGCTTCTCAAACAAAGAAGTCTATCCGTGATAGGCGAACATACTATAGAATTTTTATCCAATTTCCATGCCGATATAGCATTTTTCTCCTGTAAGGCTCTTAATGAAGACGGGGTGTTTGAAGGAGATGATTCACAGGCACTTTGCAAAAAGGCAATGTTTAAGAATTCGGATAAGACTATATTACTTGCGGACAGCAGTAAAGAGCATGCTACAGGATTCTTTAAGCTCATGGACTATTCGGAAGTTGATATTATGATAAGCGATAATGATTTTTCTCCAAAATTAAAGGAGATGATAGCTGCCAAGGGATGTAAAGTGCTGTGCTAAACGAGCCACTTAAGCATATCGTTATGCGTTACTCAACTTTTTGTTCCAAATGTAGATCACCGTACTAAACAGCCCTTTATGACCTGTCTGCAATACGCGGGGAATGGCAACAAAAAACCTACTGTCGTGTACTTTGTTTTTTTAAGAAAAAGGAGTGCCTCCCACAGATGAACTATCACCTGTAAGAGGCACCCCTTTTTAATGCTATAAATATCAAAGTTTTTTAAGATAAAGCAGCTAAGAAATGTAATTACCGACCGGGCTTATTAAATTCGGCATATTGATTTTTACATTATGTGTGCTATACTTTTTTTATAAATTTGTTAAAAATAAACAATGTAACAAGGAGGCTATTCATTATGAATCAAACTATGCTTATAATCATCGCTTTTATTGCCATCTATCTGATCATCTTTATACCTTTTATGATATTTAACAAAAAGCGAAAAGAAAAAGCCCAGTCCTTTACCGAGAATAATAAGGATAGGGCTATCGTGCATTTATATTGTAGAAATACCAAGATAAACGGCAGGGCAGTTTCGGGAATTCAATCCCGCTACCGGCGAGAATCTCCAAAAAATAGTAGCACTGGACTCAGGTGAATATTCATTTGAAGGGATTTTTGAAGCAACGGATACTAGACTTACAAAATCAATAAACTTAAAGACCGATCTTATAGAATTCACACTCGATCTTCAGGCAGGGCACACATATACGGTGGGAATGTATATGAACCCTCCACAAGATTCGGATAAGGATATTTTGACCATCCCTCTTACTTTATACGAGGGCAGCGACTATGTAAAAGCTTATGTGATCTGCTATAAAGAAAACTAGTACATCGTTCACAAAATAAGTATATCAAAAACTATGAATATTTTTGCTATCCTTTACATCAACAAACATAGGCGTAGTTGGGATACGCCGAGAATTTTTGACTTATATGATCAGGAAAAAGAAGCAAGTCGCACCCATGAGAAAATGCAACTAATATTACAACCTAAGACAAAAAGCAGGGGAAGTGCTTGTATAAGTCTATCTCCCTGCTTTTATTTATATCAACTATGATTCGGTCACAGCCTTGCCCGAGATATGCTCCGGTGTTATAGCAAGCACCTGCACGGCTGTAGCATTTTTATTTATTTCATATTCTATGTATTCTTTGTCATCGGTAAACTTACGGCTTAATTTTACACAGATATCTATTGCCTTATCCACATCGCTTATAAGCTCTATACGACCGAATACTATAACACTTTTTACATGATAAGCCCACTCCCCCTCATTTTGGTAACCTTGATCATGAACACAAAGAGATACCTTGTCATGTTTTTTAATTGCATCTATCTTATGACCTCTTTGGCTCCGTGTATGTATATTTTACCGTCTTCCTCATTATAGAAGTGGTTGACGGGCATACCGTAAGGGTAGTCATCATCTCCGAGGACCGAAAGCACCGCCCTTTTTTCATTCTTTAATAAGTCTATACATTCTTCATTGGAAAGTTTTTGTTTTATTCTTCTTTGATCTCTGAACATAATGTTATCCTTTCTTATATTATTATAATATTATCCAATAAGGTCACTTATTAATAATGTCTTTATAAACCTAATACTCCTACTTTTTTAAATTACTACATCAAGTAAAAGTTCGTCACCTTATTATAAGATTATTTATTAAATAATGCTCATTAATAATCAAAACACTATTAAATTCCATTTTAAAAAAGAATCACTTACTATAATTTGATTATCAGGGGTATATAGGCTAAAAACTTTCTACCTTTGTTATATTTTTGCCCTTTTTATATACATATCGCTTGTTTGGTGAAAAAAATGTTTCTATATATCTTGTATTGGTATTACTATCTTCAGCAATTCCAAGATGATTATATTCGTTATTTATTTTTTTCTTCAAACAACAAGTAAATACTTTTTATTTTAGAATTGATAAGTCTCGGATTGAAATTTATTACTGCATCGGTATAGCTTAATGTAGTAAGATTATCATAAGAGAAACTATCATACCTTGATTCTATATCATAGTAAAATGTACTGGCCTTTACCATAGCATCAGTAAACATACCTTTCTTTATACGACTTATAATATATTTGGTATGTACTTTTTTATTACTTTTATCATTCAATAACTGAATAAGTTGCACATCCTTTAACTTATGCAAACCAATCAAGTGTATAAAATTCTCCTCCTTGTATACAAAAATCAATTGCCATACCATTAGATAACTTATACTCTGCCCTACAATTTTTTTAAAACGAATATAATCTTTATATTTTTTCAATAGTAAATCACTCATTTTAAAACCGCCTATCTATAAAGAAAAATGCTCCTGATATTATCAGGAGCACTCACACTTATTTTTAAGGTTCCTTGTTTTTCAGCTTTTAGCCTATTCGGAAGAGCGAACCAACTCTTGTTTGGGAACTCCAATCATGAGCCGAACGACCATGACCTTCTTCATTCAATTAAATTATAACAGATATTTTCAGTAAAATCAATACGGTATAATATATTTCTTATACCTGTGGCGTGAATTTGAACAATTTTCTGCCATATTTATATATGTATATTATACAGGCAATAAATAATATAACAACAGATGTACTTTTAGGTATTTTATGTTTGCTTCTAATTATTTTTCAACTGCAATATATCATCCTATTATAGTCATCAAAATTATCAAATTATAAGCATCAAACCCCCTACGTCTCATACCCCCTCAACTCTTTCTCTTCCATGTTCTTAACAGGAATAAGCTCACTGCTTACAGCCGCTCCTATAATAAGCACAGCTCCCACTATGGCAGGAAGTCTCATAGACTCTTTCAAAAAAAGAACCGAAGCAAGTACGGTTATCACAGGCTCCACATAGCCCACCACAGCAACTGTTTGCACACTTAAACCGCTTATACCGTAAAAATAAAAATAATAAGCTATTCCCGTACTTACAAGTCCCATCATAAAACTTAAGAATACCGACTTAAGATCCCAGACAATGCTTGTTTCAAGTCCGACCTTCATCGCAAAAGGAACTACGGTCAGTGCCGCTATCGATATCTGCACTACAGCCTTATCATAGACGGATACCTCTTTGATAAACTTATTAAATATGATAAGTCCCATAAAACCAAGTCCCGCTCCGGCAGCCAGCATAAGCCCCCTTACATTGATCTCACTTACATCACTTCCCGGCACTCCGGATACCATTATAAGTCCGATAAAAGCTATCAATACGCAAAAAATCTTCTTAGGATCAAGATACTCCTTAAAAAGTACCGGCGAAACTATTATCATAAATATAGGTGCCATGTAGTCCACAAGTATGGATACAGATACCGAACTCACTCTAAATGCCCCGAACAGACAGACCCAGTTAATACCGAGACACATACCCGATAAAAGTAAATATTTAAAATTCCTTTTTATAGAATAGATATCAAGTTTTCCTCTTGTGATAAGGGTAAGTATAAATAAAAATAAACTTCCCACCACACCTCTTATCAAGGCTACAAATTCTATCGGCAAATTTATATAATTTAACAATACTCCCATAGTGCCGTATAAGAACAACGCAAACATATACGCAAGCTTTGCCTTATTTTGTTTAGTCATACTTTTTTTCTCCTCTTAAAAAAATACTCACTTTATATTTTTTTAATACTATTGAATTTTTTTCCTAAGTATTACTATAATCTTACAAGATATTACTTTATATCATACCACAATTAATTTCTTAAAAAGGAGATAAAAATGGATTTTTCTACAAAAAAACTCTTTAAACTGAAAGAGCATAATACGGATATCAAAACGGAGGTCGTTGCCGGTATAACAACATTCATGACCATGTCATATATACTTGCGGTCAACCCCAACATACTGTCCGCAACCGGAATGGATAAGGGAGCGCTCTTCGTAGCAACTGCTCTTATATCCTGCATAGGAAGTTTTCTTATGGCTATACTTTCCAACTATCCTTTTGCCATAGCACCGGGTATGGGACTTAATGCTTTCTTTGCGTATACCGTGGTCTTGCAAATGGGATACACCTGGCAGGTGGCACTTACAGCCGTACTTGCAGAGGGTGTTATCTTCATATTGCTTTCTATACTTAAGATAAGAGAAGCGATATTTGATGCGATACCTAAGAACTTAAAGATAGCGGTAAGCTCCGGTATCGGACTTTTCATAGCTTTTATCGGTCTTCAAAATGCCCATATAGTTATAGACAGTCCTACTCTTGTAAGTATTTTTTCTCTTGACGGATTTCAGGCACTTAGCGATGCAAATGCAGCCGCAACCTATAACGACGTCGGCATCACCGTACTTCTCGCTATTATAGGTACTCTCATAACAGCCATGCTTATAAGTAAGAGAGTAAAGGGCAATATCTTCCTCGGCATGCTTATAACTTGGATACTCGGTATCATATGCCAGATAACAGGGCTTTATGTACCTAATCCCGATATCGGATTTTATTCGCTGTTCCCCGACTTTTCGGGAGGTATCAATGTACCTAGCATAAGTCCTATATTTATGAAGTTTGATTTTTCAAAACTTCTCAGCTTTGATTTTATAGTTGTAATGTGTGCCTTCCTTTGTTGATATGTTTGATACTATAGGTTGTCTTATCGGTATGGCTACCAAGGCTGATATGCTTGACAAAGACGGCAAACTTCCGAATATAAGAGGTGCTTTGCTTGCCGATGCGATAGCTACAACACTCGGATCTATCTTCGGAACTTCAACAGCTACTACATTTATAGAAAGTGCTGCAGGAGTAGCGGAAGGCGGACGTACAGGACTTACATCAGTGACTACCGCTATACTTTTCGGACTTTCACTGTTGCTTTCACCTATATTCCTTGCCATACCTTCATTTGCCACAGCTCCTGCACTTATAATGGTAGGTTTCTATATGTTTACCAGCGTGGCTCATATGAACTTTGACGAGGAAGCCGAAGCGATACCTTGCTATATCTGTATACTTGCAATGCCTTTCTTCTACAGTATCTCAGAGGGTATCTCAATGGGCGTTATCACTTATACGGCACTTGCGATAATACACGGAAATGCAAAGAAAATGTCTTGGCTTATGTACTTTTTATCAGTAGTATTTATAGCTAAATATATTTTCCTGTAATGTAAAGCTTCTATAATAAAAGGATGTTGCAAAATCATAAAATATGATCTGCAACATCCTTTTTAATATGTTTTTTCATACTATATATTATAATTTTAAATCTTTATTATTTAACATTCTGCCAAACATCATGTGATACAAATCAATCGATATTACCTGCACCCTTTGACGAAACTCCACAAAGATAAGAGGCTTAACTGTCTGTTCCATAATCCATTGCAATATATTTATCGTGTTGTTTTTCACTTGCTGTCTTAAGACTCCGGTCTATATTAGGATGATATTTTTCTTAAATTCAGGTTCAAAATATTTGCTCATTGTAATTCCCTCTTTTCCTTCTAAATATTTTAACTTATTAAGTCAAGATGTTACAACTATGTTATATCACAACACTATCCTGATCGTAACGAAGTTACTGTTTAGACTTCTTATTCAATTCAAGCAAATTTTTATACTGCATTTGAGTTCCGATCAATAAATATGCAGAACCGATAGCTGCAAATAAGGCAAAAAAACTCAGTATACGAATTGTCGACAATTCGTCAAATGCTCCCTTTACAACAATAGCAGTTACCAACAGTGCTACCGGAACTATAAGAATTTGGTAGACCATGCTTATTTTTATGATTCTTATCATTCTCCTCAGTCTAAGTTCATTATTTTCGCCTCTTATATTTATAATACATGCTAAGACCGGCAAAATTAGTGAAATACATATCATGATCAGAACTATCAATTCATCAGTAAAATACGGTATACCCCTTGTAAGATATAAAGAAAAAATTATACAAGCAATCATAACACTCATGGTAAAATGTTTAATTTCCTTCATACAAATGTCCCTTTCTTTTTATTATGATGATAAAGCTTTTAAGATGCTTTATATAAACCAAGTACCGTTCACAACAAAGTTACTGTTCTGACCCCTTATTTAACGAAAGTAAATATTGATACTGCATTTTTGTTATAATTAATAAATATTTGGAACTGATAGCGGCAACTACAGCAAAAATACCTATTTTATAAATAACCATAAATGCACCTAATCTTATAAAGAGAGTTGCTACCAATGCTACAGGAACTATAAGGATTTGGTAAGCCATGCATATTTTTATCATTCTTATCATTTTCTTCAGTCTAAGTTCATCAACTTCACCTCTTATATACACAAGGCAAACTAAAGCAGGCAGTGCTAACGAACTACATACTATGACCAGCACCAGCAATGCATAAATACAATCCGGTATACCTTCTAAAATACATACAGAAATAATTACACTAACAAGCATAAAAATCAAAGTACAAAGTTTCATACCTTTCATACACAATATCTCTTTCTTTATATTTTTATAATATTGATAAAGCTTTAAAAAATATTTTGTAAATTTATAAACCGATTACCATTCAAAACCAAAAAAATCCTCATAGTTTTCCCATCTTTTCAGATGCATCTTTGTTTTACTCTCGGTATCCACTACATAAAAATCATACATATAATTTGAACTGAAAAAATCCACCTCACCTACCGTATAGAATATATATCTGTTATCATGTGAAAACTTCAGATCCAGTATATAACTATCGCACAGTCTATGTCTTGCCACATACTTCTTTTCACCGGTTATTCTGTCATAGACAAATATATGCTTTTTTTCGTAGTATGCTATTAATTTTCCATCCTTGGATACATCCATTATTCCGTTATTATCCCCTCTACCCATTGTATTATTATCAAAAAGTATTTTTTCTTTTCTTTTTTTCCCCTTACGAGTTTTATATTCGGAAACCTTACCAATACCTTCTTCAACTAATACTTTATCATTAGAATCTACATAGTAGTTATATATTTCATTCTTACTACTGATAATTGTTTCTACTTCCCAAATTTCTTGATCTTTATGTAAGAAATAAATATCTCCTAAAAAATAAAATGTATAACCATCATCATAATATCTGGGAGTACGGATATAGTCTACCTTATAATAGACATCTAATTCGTCTTCTTCACTTTTATCTTCATCTTCAAATATATCACCACCCTCTCTTTCTATACAAGCATTTATCTCATCTAAGCTTATTATCTGAATAATACTGTTATCGGTCAAATCCAGTTCAACCAGACCGTTGTATTCTCCTTCCCAAGCAAAGCCTAAGATTTTTTCCCTATCATCATTGTATTGTGGATAAAAAAGCCTATAATCAGAGAACTTTTCCATCTTTCCGTCTGCCAAATAATATCTATATGTACCCTTACCTTCATTTTGTAAATTTGATGAAAATATAATAGGATACTCTGAGGATAATGCAGTCTTCAATTTTTTTATTTCAGTGTCTTTATATAGTTTATACACTAGACATATGGCAATTAATATAATGATACCAGCACATAATATAATTACTTTTTTCTTATTCTTCTTCATACTCTTACTCACTTAAAGGGCACCTTTCCTGTTTTTTTGAAACTGAGATATTTTTTCCCACTTTCATCCATACATCATACAAATCGCCACTTTCCGGATTCCATTTATCATATATATCTTTTTTTAATATATCTTCTTCCGTTTGAGTGTATGAATTATTTGGAAACCAATGATTCTTAGAATCCACATCTATTCCTGCCTTCGAAATCCATTCTTGAGCCTTTACATTACAATTATACCTACGAACATTATAATCCCTGATATCTGTACCTGTACCATTTACTTCTTTCATTGTTTTAATTGCAGCTTTTGCAATAGCTTTTCCTTTTCTATCTGTAATATTAAAATATATACCTCTATTATATAACACACTACTTTCATCATTATCATCTTTCTCGTCACCATCCCTACTAACCGCTTTAATTAGATAACCTTGATCGTTAGGTGATCCAAATGTATTATCTAAATCTAAATCTATACCCATTGCATAATCCACATTTGCATCGTTATAACCAGCAACTGCTGTTAAAACTTCCGGTATACCTGTAGTTCCGGTAAAACTGTATAAATCTCCTGTTCTATCTTCATGTACTAACATTATAGCAACATGACTGGCTCCACCCGCACCACCTTTTTCATTTAAAAAGAATACTCCTACATATGGTGATGTACTTGGAGTTGGTGTGATAACTCCCGGCTTATAAAGTATTTCAGGTTTTTTGTGTATTTTTTGTGTTGCAACAAAATCGGGTAGAGGTAGTGTAACTTATTTTGCGACGATACTTTGAAATAAAAACTATATGATATGTGCAATTATATACACTATGTGATAAACTTAAGTTGTCCATGGACACCTCCGTTGTTTTTAATGTGGTTTGCTAGACCTACATCTGTTATACAACGGAGGATTTTTTTATGTTACTCCGTGCATCGCCCCTAGTGTCCTCTGGTCTCCCCGGCTCTGCTGGGGGATTGAGAGGTTTCATGCAATATACCTCACTTTCACATGATCGCTATAATAAATTTTGTCAGCTACTTCCTTAGTCATTCCGATTTCTTTTAACTTATTACAGCCTACAAATGACATTTTCCCTATTTCTTCTACAGTCCTAGGTATATAAATATATTCTAAATTATCACAAAAAGTAAATCCATAATCTCCAATAGATATCAATTCTTGAGGCAATTAAACCCTTCTCAATTTTCTACAAAATCCAAAGGCGGAATATCCGATATATTTTAATTCTTTTGGAAACACCACTTTTTCAAAAACAGCTTCGGAAAAAGCGGAATTAGCAATACTTACCGTGTCTTTTTTTATAACAATCTCTTTCTTCCCTTTATCCACAAAACCTATGACATGATTTTGTATATATTTACAACCATATTCATCTTCTTCTACACTGTTATAATAATTTGTATCATGAAACGAAAGCCCTATATATTCCGGGTTGGTTTCAAATTTTACTTCATTTAAGTTTGTACATTTTCCAAAAGCACTGTACTCTATTCGTTTAACACTTTTAGGAATTATTACTTTTTTTAGAGATATGCAATTGCTAAATTTCCACTTAAATTTGACACTATATACAGGAAAGTACATAGTACTATAAATCCTATAAAAAGTAATTTTGATTTTTTTTATACTTTACATTATCTATCATCATTATTAAGCTTCTTTCTTTATTTAGTGATTTACATTTCCAATTTCTTATTCTCTAAATATACTTCTCGCATTATAGCAAATAAAAAGCCTAAGAGAGACGAATTCTAAAAAAACAATACCGAAAAATATATTTAAATGCCAAAGAAAAAAATATATTTGCAAGAACTGATATACTATAAAAGGCACAACACACACTTCGTATATAACAACAAATATTGATAATATAGTTATCTTTTTAATTATATCTTTATCAAGCTCTTTTTTTATACCAATACAGGATATTAATATCGGCAGTATCAAGGGAGCGTATATACAACTACAATTAAATATTATCTCTTCCGGATAAGATTGCCACACTCCCAATATCAATGCTGAAATAACTAACAGAATACCCATGATCCAAAAAACAGCCGTCCTTGTTCTTTTCATAAGCACATACTCCTTATGTAGTAACTGTACAATCATAATTTATTATCTACCAATCAAAACCATAAAATTTATCCTCATAATCAAAACTTCTAAGATAAATTCTTGTCTTACTTTCAGTGTCTGCGATATAGAAATGATATCTCCGATCCGCATCCGATATACCGAAGCCCTCTTCTACTACTGTATAGAATATATACTTTTTATCTTCGGATAGTTTCAAGTCTAATATATGCTTCCAGTTTGATCTGTGGTCTGTAATTCTTTTCTTTTTTCCTGTCTCAGTATCATAGATAAATATATTTTTCTTTTCATAATAGACCATGGTCTTTCCATCATCCGAAATATCCAGTATCCCATCTCTATCTTTCATCATATTAGATCTTGTATCTCTTATAATATCACTGCTGTTCTTTGCAATATCAACTTTTAATATAATATCCCTAGTGGTTCCTTCTTGGTATTTTTCTTCCTCAATATATATATTATCAACTTGCTCATTGGTAAAATATGTGTGCTTTTCCCCATCATCTTCAAAAATAAGCTTTTATATCCCATATTTCATTAATTTTATAAAGTAAATACAATTGATCATTATATATGAATGTATATCCAAGCTCATTATATTTAGGCATACGGAAAGTATTTATAATTTCGAAGTCTTCAAAGTCCTCAAAGTCTTTAACTACAACACCCAAGCCTTTAAGTAATGTGCTTATTTCCTGTAGTTTTATTATTTCTGTTAAACTTTTATTTTCAAAACCAAATTCATAAATCCCCTTCAATTCTTTATTAAACACAAAACCTACAGCATGCTTTCTCTCCTTATCATACGAAGGATAGTAGAGATTAAAATCCAAAACTTTATCCATAGTTCCATTACTCGGGTAATATTCAAAGGTTCCATGTTCACCGGTATGAAAATCTGCGGAAAATACAATTGGTGGAAGGTTTTCAAGTTCCTTGAATATTCGTTGTTTCAAGTTATTGAAATATAAAACAGAAGATAGTATCGAGCTAAATATTAATATAAGTAAGATTATATAAACATATTTCTTCTTAATAACTTGATAAACATTCCGGATGTAACTTTGTCCAAACATCATATACGTCTCCATATTTCGTTTTTTATAACTTTTTATATTACCTTCTCTAATATCTTCTGCAATATTGATATATGTAACATTAAGCATCATATCATCATGGTATATTTTTTTATTCCGGATAAGTATATGTTTAAGTCATTTTAACCTGCAAACTTTTGATATTATTATCAAAGCTATAATGCTTAAAATCCATACTATTAAAATGCCGGGAAGTAATCTCATTCCCTCTGTAAAATACAATTTAAAATATGACCAATATATAATTATTACAAATAATGCATACACCGCAAATAATTTACATGCACTTATTATTTTTACTCTTTCATCAACATCATCACATGTTTGTACAGCTACCAAGGCTATGCCTATAGGAATCATTAAAGGTATGTAAATACAAAAACAAATGACCGCAATATCCCCCGGATATGTCGGTATGCCTCCCATAAAAACATTTGCAATACCTAAAAATATTGTATACATTATTATTATACAGATAAAAATTTTTTTCATATTCTTCTCCTACCAGTCGAATCCATAAAACTCATCACCCCAATCCCATTTTTTAGCATGAATACGGGTTTTAGTTTTCAAATCCACAACATAGAAATTGTATTTATAACCATCAGTATAGAAAAAAGGAGTTTCACAAACTGTATAAAATACATATTTGTTGTCAGGTGATATTTTAGTATCAAATACTTCCATCAAATGTAAATAATGTATCTTAAGCTTATTTTCTTTATGTGTACCTACATCATATATACATATATGTGAGTTGCTATAGTATGAAATTTTTAGTCATATCATCGGATATGTCTATTAAACCATCTTCATCACTTGAAGAAACACTTGATTTGTCTATTATTATATTATCATTAGCTTCTTTCATATCATATGTAAATATAAAAATCTTTTTTTATCGGTTTTATGCTTATCATAAGCTTCTATAAATATCTTATTATTGCTCTTATCAATAAAAATAATTGTATAGAAGATGTTCATAAGTAAATATTTCCTTCATTTTCCATTGTTCATTTTCTTTATACAATTTATAGATATTACCGGCAAGAATAAATGTGTAATCTTCTTCATAATATCTCGGAGACCTGAAGTATAAAAAATCCATACTGAAGTCATTGTATTCCATTTTTTTCAAGCCCAATTTTTCACTGCACTCATTGATCTTGTCCAAACTGATAATAAGATCAAATGTATTATCTTTAATATTGATCTCAGCAATACCTTGAATTTCTTTTTCCCAAACAATACCTATTATCTTGCTTCTATCTTCGTTGTACGATAGCCATCTTAAAGGAATTTCTGATATTTTTTCCATATCACCATTAGACAGACTATATGTAAATGTTCCCTTATTTCCGTCATGAAATGCTGCCGAGAACACCATAGGACTCTCTTTTGTCAAAGCTCTGTTAACTGCATATCTCATAGTTAATGTGTATATGATATATAAAAGTAACAATATACCTGCAATTATTAAATATTTAAACTTTGTCCTTACTTTCATAACTACCTCCGGTTATTTTACTCACATCCTTCACAGTTCATCTGTGTAATATATAACTCTGCATGCAGTTCTCTCCAAATATCTCCCAAATCACCATACTTTGCATTTAAATATTTTACTTTTCCACCTTTTTTACCTTTTCTTGTAGCATCAATTTTATTTTTATTATATTCATATACATCGTTTGGTGCCATGTTTGATCCTTTTTCCATGACTATACCACCGGCTTCCATCCACTTTCTGGCATTTATATCACAATTATTTAAAAATAAATTATAATCTCTTTCATCATATCCACTTCTATTTACACCCTTCTTAGTTTCTTCTGCTTCTTGTGCAATAGCTACTCCTTGTTCATTGCTGATTGGAAAATAAATACCCCTGTTGTATGAATCTATTTTAAAATTATCGCCTCTTGTTTTCACTATAAATTTATATCCTTCTCTTTCTTTTTTTTCATTTATTGTACTTGCTACATCAAGACCATAAGCATAATCTACATTTGCATCATTATATCCTTTTATAGCACTTGGTTTTGCAATACCCATAAAACTATACAAATCTCCTGTATCATCACTATGCAGTAGAAGCATCGCCACATGACCTGCTCCTGAAGCACCTGATACTAAGTTCAAATATATTACACCTGTGTATGGAGCTGTACTTTGTTTATTCATTACATAGTTTTTTGGTACAAATTCTTCCTTCATTTTTTTATTATCTACAGGTACCCCAACTAAAGCTGTCTCAGGTAGTAACCCATCCCTATCCACCCACACCATAGGATTTCCATTACAGTATCCGTAAGCATTCAGTGAAGTAGGATAACCGATACTTCCCTTTATCCAGTCCTCTCCTCCAAATCTTCCCACTCCCGGCACATACTCTCTTGCCTGAGCAAAGTAAGTCTCAGCCACCGCATCGTATCTATATCCCGTATATCCGAAGGGCTGCACCTGCCCCTGTGTGCCGTAGGTGTCTTTTCCAAACTCGTCATAGCCGTATATCGTTTGGCTCTTTCCTTCTTTTTCAAGAAGACGAATAGTGCTTCCAAGTTCATCATTTAGGTATGTATAAACCTTTTCTTCTTCCTCCATAAATACCGTATTAAAGTCCCATGCATAGCTTTGTGTCTGTTCTTTTCCCCTGTCTGACATACTTCTTTGCAGCATGTTGTTATAGGGTCTTGTCCTGTCAAGTACATATCTTTCTTCATATACAGGCTCTTTTTAGCTAGGTCAAGTTCGTCAATACCCTTAAGTCTGTCTTCTCCAAGACCTTTATTTTCAAACTTATATTCTCTGTACCCTATCCTGTTGCCTATTCCGTCATACTCATAACTTCTTGCCTTGCCTAAATTTGAGTAACTTAAACCAAGCCTACCTGACGCACCGTATTCATAGGCTTTTATCTTCTTTCCTCTCTCATGTACTCCTATAAGGTTTCCTCTTTTATCATACTCATAGCTCTCATTTGTATGGAGGCTGTTTATCCTTACCAGCCTGTCAAGGGCATCATAAGTATAGGCTACCTCTATGCCATCTTTTTTCATCTTGCTTCTGTTTCCAAAGGCATCATAGGTATAAGTGCAGACTTCTTTTTCTCCTCTCTTTACCGCTACAAGACGGCTTAGGCTGTCATACTCATAGTTAAAGGTCGATGAGTCTTCCCACAACTTATGTACGATCTTTTCTTTATTCTTGTCCTCTTTTATTCCCTTATGGTCTACATCTCTTTGTCTTACTACCTTTGTTTTATTTCCAAGCAGATCATATCCGTAAATGTATTCTTCAAGTTTTTTATCTCCCTTCATATGGCAAAGACTGCTTAAAAGTCCTCTTTCATCATACGAATAAAGGCTGCTTATCTCATCAGGCATGTCCTTTCTTATCAATCTTCCTTCTTTATCATATGAATACCTTATCTCTTTATCTCCTGATATAAGGCTTACAAGTCTTAAGTCTTCATCATATCCGTATTCGATACTTTTTTTGTCAGGGTATACAGCTCTTAGTCTTTCTCCGAACTTTCCGTAACTGTATCTTACTTCTTTACTGTTATGATCTGTTACCTTCGTTGTTCTTCCAAGCTTATCATTTTCTATACTTATAACTCCAAGGGCATCTTTTACCTTAGTCAGTTTTCCTAAGCTGTCATACTCATACTCCGCTTTATATCCATCTGCATAAAGAACTGTTTTTATATCTCCTGCCTTGGTGTATGAATACCTTGTTTCATACCCGTCCATATCTTTTTTAAGTATCACTCTTCCTAAAAGATCGTATGAAAAGTACTCCTCTTCTCCAAAGGCATTTGTGATACATTCAACATCTCCCATAAGGTTTCTTTTATACCTTGTTATCCTTGGAACATTTGCTTCTTTAAGGCTTTCGGATATTTGTCTGCCGTACTTTTCATTTGTTTTTGATATCTCTTTTAATGAATGTTTTCTTTCTTCATCTTCAATACATGAAAGTAATTCCCTGCTTCCCCCATGTCTGTATACCGTATCGAGCCTTCCCGCCTTATCATATCCGTACTCTGTTCTGTTTCCCATGGCATCTAATACTGAGGTAAGTTTCCCTCCCGGAGAGTAGGTATAACTTGTGCTGTTTCCTAAGGCATCTATCTCTTTTATTACATTGCCCATGGCATCGTATTCAAAGCTTTGTTCCTGCAAAAAGCTGTTTTTTACTTTGGTGATACGGTTTAATTTATCATAGGTAATTTCAAGAAATTCACCTTTGTCATTTTCTCTTTTTATAAGATTTTGATTTTTGTCATAGCTGAATATCTCATACCTTTTATCAGGATATATCTTTCTATGTAAAAGTCCGCCCTTACTGTATTTATATACTGTCTCTTTTTCCCCTGTTTTTACGCTTGATACCTGACCAAGCTCATTGTATTCATACTTTTTTGTATTGCCGAGCATATCTGTCTCAAGCACTATCCTTCCAAGTATGTCATAATTACAGGTATATGTTCCGAGTTCATTACTTATCTTTAAGCTTCTTTTACCGTATTCATACTCTGTTGCAGCACCTGATTTATTCTTATGATATACAAGTCTGTTTCTTTCATCATAAGAGTACTCTTCTATTCCTCCCAAAGGATCCGTGACCGATATAAGATTTGAGTTTGCATCATAACGGTATTCATACTCTCCCTTGTTTTGCAGGATCTTTTTTTCCACCAAGTTTGCGGCATTATAAATATACTCTACCTCTCCACCGTCAGGATGGATCTCTTTTGTAAGGTTTTGGCAAAGATCATACTCCATCTTAAAGTTTTCACCGTCAGGCAGGGTAAAATCCTTTATCTTATTCATTTCGTTATAGTTAAGCTTTGTGATGCTTCCTCTAAAGTCTTCAAAAAGGGATAACTTGCCGTTTTCGGTATACTCATACCTGCAAGTGTTACCCATAGCATCCTTTACTCCTGTAAGCAGGTCCTTGTCATTATATGAAAACTCCGTTCTGTTTTTATTTCCGTCAATGCTTGCCCTTACCCTGTTTAAGGCATCATACTCGTATGTTAAAACATTTTCGTTTTCTTCTTCTATTTTGGATATGTTTCCTCTTTCATCATAAGAAACCTTGCTTTTTGAACCGTCCGGAAGGGTTACTATAACGCTTTCTTTATTTTCCTTATCTTCTTCATATTCACTTTCTTTATACTCTATGCTTGTGATCTCTCCTAATGCATTCTTTCTTTCACAAAGCCTTCCCTTATCATCATAGGTATATCTTTCTATCTCTTCTTTATTTTTATAGTAGACACTTACATTTCCGTTTTCATCATAATCCATGCCTTCCACCTCTCCATCAGGGTGGATGCAGCTTGTCAGGTTTCCTTTTTTATCATACTTATATGTAGTAGTATTTCCCTTTTTATCAGTATATGATGTCAAAAGGTTTCTTTCATCATAAGTAAAGCTTTCGCTCTCTCCCGCATACTCGCTTTCGATGTTTCTAAAGTTTTCATCATGTACATGTACTTCTATATTTTCATTCTGGTTTGTAACAAAGGTCTTTCTTTCCTCGCTGTCGTACTCATATCTTATTATTCCTCCGTCGGCAAATCTTTGTATCTTTACCCTGTCCGCACCGTCATACAGGTTTTCTAGCACATACACTCCTCTTGGATTTTTTATTTTTACCAACAGTTCTTTTTCATAGAAGTAATCATATGCCCTTTGTCCGCCATAGTATACCGTTCCAAGCTGACCGCTTTCATATCTGTACTCTATCTTTCTTCCGGTGTGATCTTTTACTTCTCTAAGTTTTCCAAGATCATCATATAAAAAGTAAAGACTGCTTCCCAAAGCATCGGATACGCTCAAAAGTCTTCCTTTTGTATCATAAGAAAGTACTACTTTTACTTTGTCCTTTCTTTCCATACAAAGAAGCTTCCCCTCTTTGTTAAAAAGATAGGAAAGACCCTCGCCGCTTTTATACTCAAATCCGTCCTTTGTTTTTTGAAGGCGGTCAAAGTCATCAAAAACAGATATTATATTTCCTTCATCATCTAAAAGGTAGGCTTCATCCTGACCGTCCGACAAATGTACTATATATCCGTTTTCTTCCCTGCTTACAGAGATCTCGTAACTATGCCTCCAGCCTTTTCCGAACACTCCGACTTTTTCTTCCTTACTGTTATAAGACCTTGTAAGGCTTAAAGGTATCCTTGACTGTATCTTGATGTCTTCTTTTATGTAGATGAAGTTTCCCGTATTGGCATTTACCGGATCTCCCGTCATGGCACAAAGTGCCGCTCTTGCACCTTTTAGAAAATCTTCCATTCCATGGTTTTTCATAAGGTCTTTTAATAAAGCATTCCATGAGGCAAATGCAGGACCGCCTTTTTCAAGCATAGCCGATATGATCTTATAGATCTCTTGTCTTAATCCTTCTTCATTAAGTTCTCCTGTAACAGGCTTTGCATTGTTTCTTACCCTGTTTAATGCATTGGTATAGGATACGCTGTAGCTTCCGTTAGGGTTTTTAGTGATATTTACTCCCGCACAGGCGGCAAGCCCTCCCATAAGCTTTAACATAAGCTTATCTTTTTCACTTGGTACACCTGCAGTGACCGGTAAACCTCCAAGCATCCGTGGAAGCAGCTTTTCAAAGTCCTTTGACTTGTCTTTATACGGTTCTTTCAGATCTTCCCATGTCTTTGACTTTTTTCCCTTAAGCACCACTTCTTTAGATGCTATGTTTACCTCCCCGCTTAACTTTATGGAACTTCCTCTTAACTTCTTCATCAGACACTACCTCCGGTAACGCTTGCTATATTTTATCTATTGAATTGTGATTGCTTATCTTACTATTTCTATTGTTTATTTTTCTATGATTTTTTTCTATGATCTGTTCTTCTCTTATACTTCTACTTTTCTTAATTCTCCCATATACTCTCCGACAAGGATATGTGGAATTTTTTTTTATGTTCTTATTTTTTAAGATGTCACTGTAAAATACTTTTTCTACCGCCTTTTTCCAAAGGACTGCAATAATACCTTCATAGCCTTTTAGAACAAACCTTACCCCTTCCTCTATTTCCGATTCGCTTAGATCAGGGATCTTTGCTTTGTTTTGTATAAGTTCTTCCCTAATAAGGCTTGCATCCTTATTTACAAAATCAGGTACCCGGAACCTTATGCTTAGCGGCTTATTTATATACAGACTTTCATCCGCTGCAACAAGCATGTATTTATAAGTTTTTGTATAAAGGCTTGTATTAAGAAAAAACAGGGCAATATAGGAAAGTTTTGTTTCACTTTTATCTTCCATGACCTCTGTCAAAAGTGCCATTATTTCTTCTTCCAAACTTTCTGTAGAGTACGTTTTGTATTCCTTGATCTTTTTACTTATCCATCTATACCTGAAAGTTTCAAAGTACTTTGTTTTTTTATTTTCTCTGTTCATCTTTTACTTTCTTATAAGTTCAATGTTCTCAAATATATCAATTACAGCTTTTTTCCATGCATTGGCATCCGGTTCTCTGCAATTAAAGATAACCTGTATTATTTGTCTGTCGGTTTCCCATTCCCATCATGTGGAAGATCTTTTCATCTATTCCGGGTAGGATAAAATCAAAACAATTCATTTCAACGAAGCCTTCTTTGTTTAGCTTCTTAGCTTCAAGGAACTTGATTCCCTTATGTACCTTTGAAAGAAGGCTTCTAAGATCGCTTTGCAAAGTTTCTACATCTGCGTCTTTGCCTTCTTCCAAAAGACTTAGACTTAAATTTATATCTCCTGCAAGATTGGTTTTTATTATCTCCGGTCTGAAGCTGGTAGGATACTTTATTTCCTTTATTTCATCCGGCATATCTATAAAAGATGAAGGGGTGTATATGGATACAGAATCATTAAAGTATAAAGCTTTCGTAAATGTTTCAAGCTTACCTGATATATAGTGACCGTCTTCTAAGGACATGGAAATGTTATTATCAGTTTCTAGTTTCATAGGTATGATTTTTTCGTCAATATATCCTTTTGACATTTTATTCAATATACCTCACTTTCACCTGACCATCAAAATCAATCTTATCCGCTATATCTTTACTCACAGTAACTTCTTTCAAATTAACAGAATGAAAAAATATACTATCCCCTATATACTCAACCGACTTCGGTATATATACTCTATTTAAATTCTCACAGAATTCAAAACACAATCTATCTATATGCAATAATCCTTCCGGTAATTCTATTTCTTTTAATTTGTGGCAAGAACCAAAAGCTGACTCTCCAATCACTTTCAGTTCTTTTGAAAATACTACTTTTCTTATATCACCCACAGAAAAAGCATTTCTTGCTATGCTTACGGTCCCTTCTTTAATAACAATACATTGCTTTATTATCCACGATCTCTATAAGATGAGTTCCTATATATTTACAACCATCCACATCTTCTTTGATATTATCATAAAATATTGTATTATAAAAAGAGTTTCCAACATAAAGCGGATCACTTTCAAATACCACCTCTTCCAAGTTCTTACAAAAATCGAAAGCCCCGTCATCTATTTTTTTCACCTTCTTTGGAATAATTATATTTTTAAGTAAAATACAGCCTTTGAATGCATCTTCGCCGATATATTCAAGTTCTTTCGGTAATTCTACATCTTCTAATTTTTCACAGTTTTCAAAAGTATTATTATTTATACCCGTAAGATACTTAGGTATTGAGAACTCAGATAAACTTTTACAATTAGAAAATGCTCCCATTCCTATGTATTCTACAGTTTCCGGTATTACGATATTTTCAAGATATATGCAATCTCCAAAACTATAATCTCCTATGCTCTTTACCCCCTCAGGCAAAACAACTCTTTTTAATTTATCGTGTCCTCTGAATATACCGCCGACAATTACTGTAATATCGGATGGAATAGCTATTTCTTCTGTATTATAGCTCGATTTAAATAAAATATGTTTATAGCATTTTAAGCCATTTGAATCCATAGGAATTTCTTTAAGCCATTTTGTTCCTTCCAAACAAGTCACACCAACCTGAGCAATACTATCGGGTATATTGATTTCACTAAGTTTACTACAGCCTGCAAAAGCATTATGTCCAATTCTTTCAACATTGTCACTCAAATGTATAGATGAAAGATTTATACATTCATAGAATGTTTCATTTTCTATATTTTTTAAGTTGTCAGGCAAAATAACTTCTCTTAATCCGCTACACCCATAGAATGTAGCGGCTCCTATATCAGTTATTGAAGAGGGAAGTTTTACAACTTCCATACTGCTGCATCTGCAAAATGCGGCTACTCCAATACTTGTAATATTTGCAGGAAGATCTGTATTCTTTAAATTCTTACATCCGTAAAATGTCAATTCCCTTATTTCTTTAAGTGATCGCGGCAATGATATTTCTTTTAAATTACTGCAATAGCTAAATGCACTTTCCCCTAGATATTCTACACTTTCGGGAATATTTACTACTTCCAAACCTGTACATCCGCTAAAAGCACCACTACCTACTTTCTCTAAGGATTTTGGTAGATTTATTTCTTTTAGATTAGTACAGTTTGTAAAGGCTTTTTTATGGATCATTTTTACACTTTCAGGAATATAGACTTTCTCTATAAACTTACAGCCGTAAAAAGCATAATCCATAATTTCTGTTGTGCCCTCAGGTATACTTACAATCACATCTTTTTTTGACTTATCCAACCAACCTGCTTTATATCTTATAACTTTACTATCTCTTATAACTATATGCCCTTTTAGATTTAAAAGTATATATGATATTAAAATAATGATTATTCCGGCTATTATTATCCAACGAATTTTATACTTTCTCTTCATATTTACATCCTTAAAAAAATTATTTTACAAATCCATCCTGATTTATAATACCTTCTTTTTACATTTTTTTCACCGTTTGTATAATCTTCAAGTGTTCCTACTGAATCGTATTTTGTAAGTTCTCCCCATAAATACTTTTCACCAACTACCCTATCATTTTCATACCATAATGAAACTTCTATTCTTTTATCTACACCATATCCTGTACTTAGAGCTATGCTACTGTTTTTTTCATATATCAGCACTTTTATTAATTTGGTTTCCCACTTAGTTTTTTTAACATAAACATCCAACTCACTCCAAAGCAATTCTATATCTGATTTATCAAAATTTGTAACTATAAAATCCATTGCTGTAAAAACAATTCCTGTTATTGTATCCGCTACCCCTATCATTGTAATTCCAATCGTTTTTAATGCTTCCTCAATAAAAGTTCCTAAATCAGGATTTATACTTTTTCTAACCAAGTAATCTGATATTAAATTCTTTAGAATAGTAGCATATGCTTTATCTAAATACATAATACTCTGCTTCATAGTAAATATACCTACATTCATAACAAACCAATCTTTTGCATGTATTTGACATTGTCCATTTTGCCATTCCTAGATTATTAGAAATTATCTGTTCTTGATTTCCTGTTAATATATACTCATACTCATTCAAACTTGGACAATCAATTTCAAAATAATAAAATCTATCAGACTTTAGTTCAATATCAGCCGCATACTTCCACTTAAAACCATTATTATTACCTCTATTAAACTTATTTATTTTATAAGAACCTATAAATTTAAGTTTTCCCCAATTAGCTTCATATAAAAATATGCTTCCAATTACATTTTCTACGCTATTTCCTTGAAAACCTATCCCAAAATTATATAATCCCGGATTTGCTACTTTTATATAGCCTAAAAAGTCCTTATTATTAGCAGTTCGTATCCAACTCCCTTTCACATCTTCAACTATTTCTACGGCATCCGTTATGTTTGTACTCTTATAACTTGGCGATGTTTGCCCGGATGTCTTAAATTTTACCACTCCTCCTTTTAGGCATAATGCGGTGGCACTACATTCTACGGCGTATTCTATTTTCCCTGTAGCAGGGTCCTTGATCTTCATATCTTTATTACTTACAACACTCCAAGTTCCAAGTTTAAGTTCGCATCTGTACGAATTTCTCTTATTTATCTTGCATGTACCAAAGCCCTTTATATTTTCTGCTTTAGTGTCGCTTACTGTAATTAAAGGTCTTCCATCAGAAGTATATACTCCATGGTCACTTGGCAGATTTAAAACACACGAACTACCCCCATATCCACAAACTACCTCTGCACCTCTTACTACATATTCAGATCCGGAATTCCCCTTGAGCTCATGATATTCGTACATTCTTTGCAAATTATCATCTGCCATTTTGCACCTCTTTCTTCAGATTAACATTACCTACTATCCTTATATCTCTTTACTCACTTACATACACTATCTCATCTTTACTGTTCATTCTTATATTTCTAGCCTTTATACTTATCTTTCCGGCTGCACTTAGGCTTATACCGCCGGTTCCGTTTAGTTTTAGGCACTCATCTTCAACAAATATCATATCTTCAGACTTAAAAGACACTCCTTCGCAAGATAAACCGAAAGTTATCTTCCCGCTTTCCATCATCTTTTGCTTTGCATCTTTTCCTTTGGAGGCAAAAGTCCTCAGTATATACATTTCTCCGGGCTTAACTCCCGATACATAAAGTTCTGCTTTTTCTCCGACTTCAGGTACTGCATATAGTGCATTTCCGGTTTCCGGATACCACTCAAATCCGTACTTTGCTTCCTTTTTATCACAGTCAAGACTTATGTATATTTTTTTATCCTTATACTTTTTGATCCTTCCCATAAGGCTTAGCCCTATGATATCTTCATTATAAAACGGCTTTATCAGCTCTTTAGTATACGCTTTTTCTATCCCCTGAAAATTAAATATAAGTTCTCCTTTTGTAAATTCCGCTTCTTTTTTATATAACAGCAAAACTTTATCCCCCACTCTTACCTGATCTCCTATCTCATAAGAGCCGTAAGTTCGTAACTTATATTCGCTTCTTTGTGTGCTTCCCTTGTCCTTTTTTATCTCTCTGCTCTCACTTATGATATCTTTAGGCTTAACAAGCCTTCCCTCTTTTAACCCCATGGATATAGAGGGCTTATCTGATGTCATATCGGGGTATATAAAAGTTTTTAAGTTTGCAGCCATTCTGATTGCAAAATCCCAAGCACTTTCTTCATAACAAAGTAGCGGCTTTTCTATCCTTTTATCATTCACATCATAGGTTGCCATGGTGCCGGGATATTTTTTCATTATATCCTGTGTGATACTTATATAGGTCTCATCTATATCCTGAAAAAGTTCTGTATGTTTATATTTATCCAACTCTTTACTGTATGAGTATGCACTAAGTTTAAATCTATGTACATCTGCATCGGGATCTATATTCAGTTCCTCTACAAAACCCCTGAATAAAGTCTTTCCCTCATATTTAACATTGACATCTATATCTTTTTTATCTGTAAAAATGTTTTCTACCGGATTTTCTGTAAGTACTCCAAATATATCAAGTCTTGCATGTCTGTTCGGCTCTGTCCTTATAATAAATCCCTCCACCATGTAAATCGGAAGTTTTACCTCTATCTCTAAATTTTCTATGATCAGCATAAATACGAACTCCTCTACTTGCCATAAGATTATACTTCAATAACCGATATTCTATTACTAACTTATGTGAACTCCATCCCCGCTTACACTTATTCCGTCTTTTAGTATGATCTGTGTGCCGTCTTGCAAAGCATGATCCTCTTAGCGGCTGCTATCGATATATTAGACTCTTCGCTGCTTATCTCGAAGGTATCTCTTGCTTTTATATATATACTACCGCTGCTTACTATCTTCACTCCCTCATCATCCTTTAATTCTATATAATCACCTGTGCCTGCACTTATTCGTATTCCGTCCGGTGTCAGTCTTATTTCTTTTCCGTATTTATTTCTCCAGATCTTATTCTCTGGATCGGTTCTTACTCCGCTGCCTTCATTTTCATGTATTGCACTGCACACATAGGCATTTTCTTCATTTTCTGTAGGAAAATAAAGCCTTACACTGTCTCCCTTTTCCGGCATGCAATACCACCCGGCTCCGTCCTTTGAAGAATATACGGTAGAAAAGTTAAACCATCTTCCTATTTCTTCATCCTTATTTTCTATTTCATCTATAGCTATCTTTACCTTTTCTTTTTCTACATCAGTTACTTTAGCTGTAAGTGATGCTCCTATTAATTTTAAGTCAAACTTACTTTCTTTTTTTACTATATAGTCTATATCCTGTGTTAAATAATAAGTATGATAAAGTTCACTTCCTTCAGTTTTGGATACTATTTTTACTATACGGTAATTTTTTCTGTTAAAACTTACCCTGTCACCTAAACTGTGTATCTCCCTTGATCTAACTTCATACACTGTGTATTCTTTATTTACAACGATTCGTACATCTTGTGAAGTTAGGACTTTTGTATCTCTTTTTGGCATACCGAAAAAATACTTTACTCCCTTACTCTGATAGTCCGGCATTACTACTGTCTTCTTCAAAGCGGCAATTCTTCGTATAAAGTTCCAGTCATTTTCTCTATATTGAACCAAAAGATCGGGAATTACACCTTTTCCTTCTTCTCCTGTTATATAGTGTGCCTCTTCATACCCTTCTTTTAAGATATTAAGGATATCGGTATATTCTCCGGTACCTTTAGAAAAACTTCTTGTATGTACTTTCTTCCATCAATGAGCTTCCTGTGATCAGTTCAAGTTCAACAAGGAAACTACCGCTTTCTTTAAAAAAACAGATCTTTTCTAATAATCCGTAAAATATAGTACTCTCTTTATCCGCTTCATCAAGGGCATCGACCCTTACCCACCTTGTGTTTTTAGCAGCATTTACATACTCTTCTTCTCTTTTTTCTTCTATAATGGCTTTTATGGTTGCCCTTCCATGTCTGCCTGTTTCATGTTTTGCTTCATAACTTGTTACTGCAAGTACATCAAAAATATCAAGTTTTATAAGGTTTTCTCTCATAGATTTTGATCCTCCACTTCTATAAACTCTATTCCTCTAACACCTCTTCGTATAAAGCTTTCCGCAAAATCAAGGCTTACAATAAACTTTATCTTTTCATCCTTATCCCTAACCGCTTTAAAAGACTTGTTAAAATCGGCAGTTAACAGGTTATCGGTATATAACAGATAGTAGCTTTTTATCGCCCTACTGTTCTTATCTACCAGCAGTACTCTTTTTATAAACACTTCTATATCAAAAAGAAGCAGCACCTCTCTGAATCTTTCTGATATAAGAGGATATGTGTTCATCATCAAATCGGGAAATATAAAGGTATCAGTTTTTTCTATTTCAAGTATAAGATCTTTGGGAAGCTCATAAAATCTTTCATTAAGAGTCTCTATATTCCTTGGGATATCATCTGATGTATATATCCGTATCCCCCTCGTATTTTCAAAGTTTTCTTTTATATAAAAATAAGGTAACCTGTTTTCCATAAGCTCTCCATACTTATTTTTCTTATTAAAAGTTTTCTACCATTGGTGGTATTCTCTTGCAAAATCAAAATAAAAAAACTTACTTTTACCGATTTCTAAGATATCCCCTTCTTTTAAGTCTTTTGATGTATAGATTGCAGTTTTGTTTAATCTCACAAAACCCATAGACTCTTCTCCAAGAAGTGTGCCTTGTAAACCTCTTATATCATATGCTACAACTGCATGTTTTCTATCTCTTATATCTTCATCTCCAAGGACTTGTATATTCATAGTGTCATTTTGCCCTATATAGTTTTTTCCGGCTGTAATATTATAGGCTTTCCCCTGTCTTTTCCCTTCTATACACACAAGCCATGCATATATAAATTTTTCTTCTTCCATAGAAAGATTTTTTCCAATTCTTTTGTTTTTGTGTTTTTCTTCGTCAGTAAGGTTTTTTCTTTTAAGCATTCTATATTTTTTTTCTTTTTGAATCAGCCTATCCTTATCTTCATTATCTGTATTTTCATATTCAAAATTTTTCAAGTATTTACTTGACTCAGATAAAAAAATCAACATACATAAACTTGATATCACCTATTTCCAAAATATCTTTATTTTTAAGTACATACTTATCGTATACAGGTTTATTATCCATGTATACAATTCCGTCCGCTCTTGCCGGAATCAAAATTGCTTCTCTTGTTTTTCTATCAAAAAATATTAAAGTGAATTTGCCAACCAGTTTCTCATCCCCCAGCACCTGTATCTCATTATCCCTATCCGTTCCTACAAAGTTTTCTCCAAAGCTTATGACATAGCTTTTTCCCTTTCTTGCTCCCTCTATGCATACAAGCCATGCACATACAGGTCTTTCTTCTTTTAGGGAAAGTCCGCACTCCTTCCTTAAGTTCACATAGACCTTTTCAGGTGTATCAAGATCAAAGCCGCACTTTGGACAGATGCTGCCGTTCCTTGTCTTAGAAAACTTATGTCCATAAGGGCAATCCATTATGTTAGACATTCTTTCCTCCTTAATCCACCAAGATCTTTCTCGGACCAAATCCTGTGGCTTTATGCCCGTCCGGATCCTTTGCAGTGCTTAATATATCTAAAAGTCCGGTATAGATCTGCTTATTGCTAAGGTGCGTTCCATGTACCCTTCCTTCCTTAACTGCTATATAGTTTTCTATAACGGCTCTGGATATTCCTTCAACGCTGTTTAGTACCGTATAGCAAAATGTTCTGTCTATGTCTTCACACTTTTTTGTATTAAGGTATTCTTTCGCATATACCTTCAAAACCTCTATATTGAAGGTTTTTTCTTCGTATCCTGCGTAATCCGCATTCATCAAATGTATGGTGTCATACTCCGATCTCATATCTGCAAAATCAAGGTAACTGTCCCTTAATACAAAGCCTGATTTTAACAAAAAGTCGCACAGCAGGATCTCGTCATCTAAACTTTCCTCCTCTGTGGATAAGAAAGCCTTTATTTTAGTTACCTTCCAGTCCTTATCTACCGATTCACCGCTGCACTTTAGCCTCAGATACTCTCTTTGCTCTGTATGAGTATAGGTTACTCTTATTTCTTTACTTATCTGATATACCTCTCCCTTAAGCTTTACAAGCCCTTTTCCTATAATAAGACTTCTGTTTTCATGATCGGAGCTTAATCTTAATCCCCTTATGACTCCGTTTGTATATCCCTCATAAAGTATGGACAGTAAATCTTTCGGATAGTCTCTTATTACTTCGAGTGCCTCTTTTTTTAAGATCCTTCCGGTCTCAAACAAAGGGTATCTGTTCTCCATTAGCTTCTCCTTATGTCTTTAGTGTTCTCCATCAAAAAAATCACAGATCCATTCGTCCGTTTCAAACTTGTATTCCCTTCCTTCACCTGCATATAAGGTATCTTCAAGTCTGTATACCGGCACTATCTTAAATCCCCATTTTTTATAGTCTACAAAGGCAAATATCTTAAGCTCCTCGTTTTGTATATCATCTGTGTCTTCCTGTTTTATATATCCGCTGTATCTTCCCGCAAGCTCCATCCTGTTGGTTGCCCTAGCCTCATCTTTTTTGAAATGAAAAAGATACTCATAGCGTATACTTTCGGGAAGCATCATACAGATACATTCTAAGCAGTATATCTTCCAGACTCCTAAGTAAACTTCCTGTCATTTTATTGCTTTCAAATCCGTCAATAAGTACTTCTTCCTTGCCGGAGTATGACAGTGCTTTTATTTTATAGGGAATAAGTGCCTCTTCTTCCCTTATGTCAAATCCTGCGTATCCCGTTCGCTTATCATAAAGATATCTCATCAGTCCGTCTACACAGGCGAGTTTTAACTCTTCTTTTTTTACACTTCCTCCACTTTGCATCATGTTGCCGGGTACAAACTCTTTTAGAGCGTCTCTAAATAATCCTATCTTACAGGACTGCCCTGTAAGCCTTATCATGTCAAAGTTATAAAGCTCTCCGTTCTTATAAAGTCTTTCCATAAAGACCTTCATAACCGCATATATTTCCCCTGCGATAAGCTTTTCCGCTTCATAGCGGTTAAAACTTATCTTGGGCATTCCTTCCAGAATTTCAAGCCTTTCATTTCTAAATACCGATAACTTAAAGCGATCCGCCTCCAGTCTTAAAAGTCCCGTCTTTTCTTTTTTACCCTCAGGCACTTCTATAGCGATATCATTCCCCGAAAAAAGTTCCTGTTTGATCTCATCTGCCAGGGTAAATAAAAAAAAGTAATTATTCCTTACCCTGTAGTATCCTTCCTTTCCGTAAGTCTCAAAATTCTTAAAAGCTGTTGGAAGAACTTCTTCCACCTTTTGGTAAGCCTCCTGTAAACCCTTATAAAAGTTTTCAACGCCTTCTTCATCTATGTATCTGTAAGGGTCACCGGGCAGATCGTTGATAACTTCACTACCCAGATCTTTATCGCTGCCAAGCAGTTTTGAGACAATTCTGAGTTTTAAGATCTGCATGATCCTGTAAGTGATATTGTTGCCTCCAAAATCCGTATTACCGTTTTTATAACTGTTTTCCATCGTGTAAATCTGTATATCACCTTTTGCACGCACCTTGAATTTACAGGCACTAAGGTCTGTTGTCCCTCCTCCACAGTCCATTATCAGTGCTTTATAGCTTTCTCCGTCTTTCAGACGATTTTTCTCCCTCATCTTGCTGATAAAACTGTAAAGTACGGCAGTGCTTTCATCTAATGTAACACTTATCTTTATGGACAGCATTTCGGAAAGTAACTCCAGCATCTGTTCATATACATGCTTTTGCTTAACAGGTACGGTTATATACACTTCTTTTATCAGACACTTGAAATTATCTCTTGTGATATTAAGCACATATCTCAAATACTCTGCAATGATCTCTATTCTGGCTACATATCTGTATCTTCCTTTAGCATCTGTAAGCTCTTCTTTTTTTTCAAAGTCCCCTACCCATCTTTTGATGTCGTAAAAAACCGAAAAACCTTTATCCGTATAGCTTAAATTGGCAAACCATAAAGCCTTTCTTCCAAAAACATACTCTATACCGTCATTATTGACATCTGTTACGGCTACAACTGTGGGTATCATGTTTTCTATAAAAGTTTCTCCTCCAACGGATTCAAAAAATAACGTATGACAAATGGTATTTTCCTTGATACCTCTTTGTTTTGCCGTATGCAGCTGCCTATAATAGCTACTGTCAGCATACATTGCTACAGTTGTATTGGTAGATCCGAGGTCCAGAGCAATCGGCATATGAAGTTCTATTAAAGGAAGTATTTCAAAGTCCATCAACGGAATTTTATACATAGTATACTTCATAAGGTCTTTTTCCTGCTCTTCACCCATATATGTCCTATAAACAAAACTTGATGCATCTCTTTCCATAAGATACAGGCTATAATCCTTTGTATCTGTAACTATACCCGAAAGTTTAGCTTCTTTTACTAAATACAAAGAGTCTTTTTTATCTCCGTGTGCAACTACATTAAATACAGCACAAACTTTGTTTTCTCCACTTACTATCAGTGCATTGGTATTCAGAAATCTGTCCTTATATTCTATTTTGTAATCATCTAAAAAGTTCAGTGCGGCTCCTTCATAAATACTGATCTTACCGGATATGCGAAGCTCCTCTTTCTCGGGCTCTTTGACGCTGAATTTGTCAAAGCACTCTTCGATCCTCTCTCTTCCCCCTTCTTTTTCTTCCCTGATAAGATCTTCGTCAAAGGTTTGGCAGTAGGAAAGGATCATCTCTATAAGCTCTTCATTTGTCATGCTTTTATCAAGACCCTTTACGATATGCTCCCTAAGGCAAACCTCTCTAAGTCGATATTCACTCATTAACTCAAGTTCTTTTCTTGTGTATGCCGCTGCTTGTTCTTCTTTTTGCACGACCCTGTTAAGCTTATAGCCCATCTTGTTTTCCTTCCCGTTTCGGTTTCTTTATTCTTAAAATCTTTAATATAATGCCATCTTCCCTATTTTCATACTTTCTTTAACTCCTACAATACCAAAGTGGTATTTCCAAAAATATCCGTCTCATAGGAAATCGGTAAAAAAAGCTCTTTTAACATTTCTATTCTTTCCATGTCTTTTTTTGTCTTATCCACTCCTGTAAAAAGAATAAGTTTTCTTAGATTTTCAGAGTGTATGTAAAGATTTGCCTTCGGATACAGTTCTTTTAATGCTTTCCTGAAAATCGTTATATAATCTTTGCACTTATACAGATCAAGCAGGCAAAAAATAATCCTTTTAGCTTTATTAAGTTCAAGGTCCAGCAAGGTTTCTCTTATGCTTTTTAAAAATCTGCCTTCTTGTATTTCTCTTAATATATACATTGCCCTTAATTCTTTTTTATCTCCTCCACTCCTAAGATCCCATACTGCTACATAGTGGAACATCACATCTAAAAACATTGCTCTTACATTCTCATATCCGACCACATCCGGTAAAAAGATCTCTCCAAGTTGCGTAGCAAAACGATAAAGAGGATTTATCTCTATTTCCCTATCGTCAACAGTGTCGGAATTAAGAAAATCAAAGGAGCTTTCTGTATAGGGACTGGGACTTTGACTGTTTATAAATATAAGTTCTTCCAAACCGTATCCGCTTTTTTTTGCCTTCAGTACAACCTCCCATACACAGTTCATACTTTACTCCTTTTTCATATCGTTCTTTATTTGATCATCTTTATAACTGTCTCAAATAGTACTTAAAGTTATTTGTCATACTATTTTTATTGTTCAATCCCCTTTGTAAGGTAAGTATTTTCCAAAACTCCTATACATATATATTCATCAAAGTTCATCTGTAAATGAGAAACTGCATACCTTACCATTGCCTCACAGAGGTTACTGTCGCTGTTTCTTAAGAACCTTAAAATAAGTTTAGGGCTTTCATTTGTTACCTGAAGATCATCACTTGAAAAGTTATTCATATCCGGAAGTATTTTACCGGTCTCCAAAAAATCTTTTTCATCACCAATCTTTCACAGGATTTAAGTGATACATACTCTTTAATATCCAGTTCTTCGATGATTCTTTCTATTTCCGCTTTAGTGTGTAGCTTATCCTTGCTGTTAGCTGACAGTCTTCCAATCAGGCTTTCTTTTCTTTTATTGCTTATCAAACCGGCAGGTAATTCTTCTTTTGTGTATCTTATGTCAAAAATATGATACCCCTCCAAATCGGCATAACTTTCTTCATAGGATTTTACTATGATTTTTTCTTCTTCCTGTCTTATCCCTACCATACCGTCTGTCTTTTGCACTAAGCACAAAATAATTTCCTTATCCTTTTGCCTGATCATTTCCCTCTCATAGTACAGTCCGTCTTTGCTCGGACTTAAAAAGGTACTGCTCTTAAATAAGGTTTTTTCTACATTCCACACAGGATAAATATTCTCTTTGACCATATCTGAATATTTCCCGTAATGCACTTCCACATCCCTTGCATTTTGTACTACCGTAGATAAATCAATATCAAAAAAACGATCAAGGTAGGCGGTATTTACCGTATTCCACCTAAGCCCGTTATGGGAAAAGGTTTCATTCAGTTTACCCAGCTCCTGCCTATACCTTACAGCTTTTTTAGGCTGTACTGAAGTTAAGTTTTTTTCTCCGTTAATTGTGAAACTTACGCTTATTTTTTCCTTTGCAAAAGCCTTGCATACACTGTCATCCGCATTCAAGTATATAGTTTTTACAGTACTTGATCTTTCTTTAGAATCTTCTCTTATATCTCCTGAAGCATCATCTAATACATCCGCCTCCGATACCGGAAAAAACATCCTCAAAAATACATTGTCATTTTTAGAAAGTAACAGTACCGCAATCTCATAGCTTTCTTCTTTGCTTTCAAGCTCATCATATACTTTTTGGTGCAGGGACTTAAATCTTTCGTGAACTGCCCATAGTCTAAAGCCTATGGGCTTCCTGCTTCGCTGACCTCGCAACCTACTATCTCCACAGGCGTTAATTCGGGCAGTCCCTGCCCTATCATTTTTCTTATACTACTTGTCTTAATCCTTCTGCCAATATGTTTTTTGCCGCATTGATATCTCTATCATGTTTTGTATTGCAGAAAGTACATATCCAATCTCTTACTTTCAGATCCTTTACATTTGTATTTTTATATCCACAACTAAAACATATCTGACTGCTTGCATAAAATCTATCTATCTTAATATAAGTTCTGCCGTTCCATTTTGACTTATATTCCAGTTGTCTTGTCAGCTCATACCACGATGTATCACTGATAGATTTCGCTAAATTATGATTTTTCACCATGTTTTTTATCTGTAAGTTTTCCGAAACTATCACTTGGTTTTCGTTTATAATTTCGCTTGAGATCTTATGCAGATAATTTCTTCTTTTATTAGTTATTTTCTCATGGCATAGTGCTATTTGTTTCTTTTTTTCCGGTAGTTCCCGCTCCCTTTTGTTTTACCTGCTAATTGTCTTTGCAATTTTGCAAGCTTTTTCTCATATTTTTTAATTGTCTTTGGATTTTCATATTTCTTTCCATTTGATGTGATACATAGATCTTTTATTCCCAGATCCACTCCTATTTGTCCGTTTGTCTTTACAAGTGGACTATGTTCGGTTTCTACAAGAATAGACACATAGTACTTGCCGCTTGGTACCTTAGATATAGTTGCCGCCTTTATCTGACCTAAGAATTTTCTATGTAATTTTATTTTTACCATTTTTAATTTTGGCAGCTTTATTCTTCCTTTATCAAAATCTACAGTTATGTTCCCATTTGTAAAATTAGTTGTATATGATCTACGATTACTGTGCTTACTCTTAAACTTCGGATAACCTGCATGTTCTTTGAAAAACTTTTGATAAGCACTATCCATATTATAAATTGCATTTGTTAAAGCAAATTTATCTACTTCTTTTAGCCATTCATAAACTTTTTTCAGCTCTCTGTTACAATAATTATTACAATCTGTTTTACTGACAGACTTTTTTTCTTTTTCATAAGCATTTTTTCTGTACGCAAGGGTTTGATTATACACAAAACGACAACAGCCAAATGTCTTTGCTAACTGTATTTCTTGCTCTTTGTTTGGATAGATCCGATATCTATATGCCTTTAACATTAAGCTCACCCGCCTTTCTACCCTTGATTTTATATATATTGCTTTAACATTTCTTCAGAAACATTGCCTTCGCTACAAGCAAAATATCCGTCTGTCCAAAATGTATGTTCTTTCCAAAATGATTCTTAAATCATTATTTCAACTGCCAACAGTTATATAATTGTTTAAAATATATAAAATAATTTATTATCAAAACCATTTAATATGTAGTATTCACATTAATATATCTATCTTTACTTACAATTCTTTATATCTTTTTACTAGGTCATAGTAACATGTATACAAAATAATTTCAATATTTTTTAATATAAGTTATTTTTTTAGCATAATATACAAAAATCACTCCTTTAATTAATCTATTTAACCGATCAACAGCAATAGTCAGAGACTTGTTAGGAATATAACTTTTATTGCACTGCATTTGAGAGTTTTTTTATTAAAAATTCTCACATAAATAGGGCTGTTGCATTTTAAGATTTTTGCACAAGCGAAATACAGCACAGCTTGTACTCAATCTCTGTTTTGCAGCAGCCCTATTTATTAAGTTTTTAAAAATCTTCCTCCACTATGCTCCATACCGCATCTATGCTATGTTTTTCTTTTACATAGCTACTTGCTTTTTGGCTTAAGTTTTCCAGTCTTTTCGTATCTTCATATAGCTCTATGACATTGGTTGCGAAGTCCTCAGCCGTATCGGCTACATTAAGTATATCATCCGCACCTATTATGCCCTCGGCACCTATGGATGTACTTACCATAGGGAGCCCGTTATACATGGCATCTATTACCTTGCCCTTGATACCGGCACCGAATCTTAGCGGTACTACAACGAGTCTTACGTTCTTGTATATTTTTGCAAGTTCCTCATCGGATACAAAGCCCTTTACTATCACGCCCTCTGCTTCATTATGAAGAGCAACTATCTCATCCGGAGGGTTTGAGCCTACTATATAGAAGTTCACCTTAAGTTCGGCTCTTATTTTTTGCCATATCTCTTCCATAAACCATTTTACGGCATCAACATTGGGAGTATGTGCGAAGCCTCCTACAAAGAGTAATCCCTCTCTTTTTTCGAAGTCTCTTTCGATATCCGACAAAAAATCATCGTATACATAGGCTGTGATAGCTTTGACATTCAAGTCCTTATCTATATTTTCATGTATGTAATCGACCTCAACCTGTGAAGGATAGTAAGAGATATCCGCCTTATGCATAAGTTCTGTTTCTATTCCACGCCAATACTTACTTGCCTCAAGCTTTTTCTCATCACCGTTTAACTCGTACTCTCTAAATTCTCTGAGCATGTGCAGATCGTGACCGTAATATATGATCTTGATATCGGTCCTGTCTCTTACAAAGTCTATGTACTTGATGGTGATGTGTGGTCTGTTGAAATACACAAGGCTTATATCGGACTTATGTACCTCTATCCAGTGCCAGATATCGTTATACATACTGTCTCCGTATAAAACTTCTATACCCATCTTTCCGAGCAAGGTCGTATACGGCTCTTCCCTTAAAAAGTTATCCGTAAGGAATTTTACCACATAACCCTTTTTCACAAGCATTTGCAGGTATTGATAAGTTGTTTTTGAACCGGCATCTTTATCAAAGGTAGGTACATAGTGGTCTACAAAGAGTATGATCTTTTTGCCCCTGCTTCTTTCCCTTGCCCTGAAAGGATCCGGATTACCTATGTTCTTATACTGCTTTTTAAATTCTTCAGCCCATTTTTGTTTTAGTTTTTCGGAATTCTCGATCTGGTAGCGTTTAAGTCCCGAGCCTTCCACATCCGTACCGTTGGATACTCCCTCAAAGTGTATCACCACAGACTGAGGCTGGTACATGACCTTATATCCGGCTTTTCTGACTTCGAAAGCAAGATCGGAGTCTTCACAATATGCCGGTGCATATCTTTCGTCAAATCCTCCTATACTTTTCCACAGATCGGCTCTTATCATGATGGCAGCTCCGGATATGTAGTCCACTTCTTTTACATAATTGTATTCGCACTTATCCGGATCGTCCATTCTTCCGTAGTTCCACGCTGAACCGTCGCTCCATACTATACCTCCGGCTTCCTGGAGTCTTCCGTCCGGATATACGAGCTTGGAGCCTACCATTCCTATGCTTTCATCACTTTCTATAAGCTCTATAAGTGAGCTTAACCAATTTTCACAGACCTTGGTATCGTTGTTGAGAAAGAGTATGTACTCTCCCCTTGCCTTGCTTGCGGCAAGATTGCAGTTAAGCAGGAATCCTTTGTTGGTATCGGGTCTGCTTATAACTATATTCTCCACATATTTATCAATATTTCTTGTCGCATCGGTGGATAAGTCATCCGCCAGTATCACTTCATATTCACAGCCTTTGCTGTTCTCGATTATAGAAGCAAAGCAGGCATAGGTGTATTCTATCTGATTATAAGCAGGTATCACTATACTTACCTTTGGATGTTCGAATGTTTCGAATCTGAGCTTGCCGAATTCCTGATATACCGGACCTATCTTCATATATCCGTCAAGCAGGTTTCTTCCCTCTTTTGAGCTTAACCTTGCCAGATACTTAAAAGGACTTTTCATGGCTGTTTTATAGAAACTGAGTTTCTTTCTTTTCTCCGTTCCTACAGGATATTTTTTATCCACCAAATTCTTTATCTTTCTTTTTATCTTATATACAAAAACTCCCTGTTTCATAAGTTTTTGTATCACCATGTCCTGCTTGGCACTTTCTTCCCTGAGCATAGCTATCATGGTCTCCAGGTTTCTGACATGATTATCGGTAAGTCTTTTAACTTCTCGCATCTGCTTGATAACATCGAGTTTTTCTTCTATTTCCTGTTCCAGTATCTCCTGTTTTCTAAGTAGCTTCGGTCTTTCTTTTTCTATTCTTAGGAGATTATCAAGTATTCTGAACTCTATCCTGTACTTATCAAGGTAGATTTTTTGATTCTCTCCATGTACCTTTTTCTGGAATGCTTCTTCAAGCTCTTTGCAATGCTCCTCATCTTCAGAGCTTATTCCGAATTTCTCCAAAAACTTAACTTTACTTATATTAAGTGCAACTTTTGCATTCAGATAGAACTCATTCAAAGCTCTGTATCTGGTATATATAAGAGGCTGCTTATCCTCCACCCATTCATAGTCTATACCTATATACCTTCCGTCTTTTATAAGGAAGTTTCCGAATATGGCATCTATGTTTGAAATAGGTTTTCCTCCGTCTATGATATCAAAAGCTTCTTTGATCTTCGCCACATAATCGACACCCGGTCTTATAGAAGAGATAAGAAGCTGGGCGAGGTTTTCTCCCTCCACATAATCAAACTTTGCACTGTAACCGTCCTCGCTTATATCAGCCTTAACGTAGTCTATGGATCTGTTTTCTTCCATAAGCAGCTTTCTTTTTGCATCAAAGCTTCTTATATGCTCTGTTCCTTCCTCGCTCAATGCTTTTTTGACCACGTATTTTTTATCATCTTTTCTTTCTATACTTGTTCTTATTCTATACTTTTCTTCTCTGTTATAATTGTATTTTATATAATCTTTCCCAAGGTCCGGACCGGTGACTACAACAAATGAATTGGCGAAATCTTCGAAGTCTCCGGCTGCATTGATCTCTTCGAATTTTTTCGCTATGTCTATACATTCTATTGCGGGATAATCATATGCTGCTATAAAGTTCGCCAGATCGCCCTTTTCAGGCTTACTTTTATCGCTGTAGATAATATTTGCCATCCTGTAATCCGGCATGGGGTAGTACCAATTGGATTCGTCAAATCCAAAGCCCTCAAGCATAGTCTTGATTTCTTTTCTTGTACGTATAGTAGCATCCGACTTGGCACCGCACAGGTATTTGAACCCGTATCTGTTATCACAGGCAAATATAAGCCTTGCGTCTTTTTTCATCTTAGCCTTTATATTTTCTATCAGATATTCCGGCTCATGATCGTTATCTCCGACTATCACAACATAATCGAATACCGCATCTTCGCTTAACAGCTCATTAAGTTCTTTATGCAGATACAGATTTTTACTTGAATTGAATTTGTATTTATACAGGTTTAGGAAATTTTCATCATCAAGTACATAGAGCCTTCCTTCATTTGATAAAAGTCTTTTTATTATCTCAATGCTTGCCGGTGCCACTACCAGTATATCGGAGTTTTTTTCAAGATCTATCCATTCAAAGAAAGCCTCTCTGTGCGGAGCTGCCATATACAAATAATTAAGGTTATCGTTCTCTTCCAAAAGTCTCTTCGAATCTCCTCCGCAACCTTTCAGAGCTTTTAATACATTATCATGAAAATATTTCATAAGTCTCCCTCTTCTTCTTAGCCGATCCTAAGACACACCGTAGCAAAAAGTCTTATAAGCCCGTAAGCCTGCATAAATACAAAACTTTGTATCACTACGGTATTTATATCGAATTTTATATCTATATACTTTGTATTCAATGTCATAAGTAAAGGAGCCGCTATGGGTATAAAGTATCTTCCCTGTACTCCCTCTATTATCTTCGAGTTCCTGTCTGTCCATGCCACAAGCATACTAAGCTCCAGTCCGAATACCACCCCTGAAAATACCGTCACTATCCACAGTCTTTCGAGAGGTTTAAGAGAATTCTTATCTTTTAATGCAAGTGCCGTAAGTCCCAGGCTGTAACAGCAGACTATTGCATAGGGTATGGAAAGTATCTCATCAAGGTTTCCCAGTTTCTCGCCTATAAAGCCCATGTGGTAATTGTCAAATTCATATAGGAATGTATTGTATAACATTCTTATCAAAAGCGAAGGCCAGGTCAGCACTTCTATAAGTCCGTAGGACTGTTTTACATTACCGAATTCCTGTCCGCTTTCAATACTGGTATAAGATACTATGGTCGCAGCATTTACCAGATACATCGCAACAAACATGCTTAGGAATACCGCAGCAAATCCAAGCAGGTAATGTGTCGTATTCTTGAATCTCGACCTCGGTATCAAAAAATACAGCAGTACGGTAAGTGAATATACTATCTTGCACGGACCGCATACAGCTATGATAAGACACAAAAAGCCCAGATCCTTTATTCCGACTCTCGCACTGCTTCTCGATAATGCCAGTATCTTTGCCACGAATAGCGTGTATAAGGCTATTATCAGTGCATCATAGGACATGGATGCTGCAAGATGCATGGTCATGGGTAGCAGGCTTATTGCGTATACTATGTATTTGCCGAAAGGCAATATCTTTATGCTGTATGCTGTTATAAGAGCAAATAACAATAGATTAAAAAACTTTGCAAGAACTATCATGTTCACGGCACTCAGCTTAAGTATTCTTGCAATACTCATTCCGACCGCCTGAGGTACATATATCAAAGGACTTGTGTTGACCGGTATATGCCTTGAGGTGTAGAGGGTATTTTCCTTATCGAGATCGTATTCTTTTATATTTTCGTTCCAATCGTGATCTAACTTGAGACTTTCCTCCGTAAGTGTTGAACCGAGCACACTCTCATTCATCGGATCGTCGTAGGCATCTTCAAGGTAAGCCGCATCATCATAAAGCAGTACATATCCCCTATCATCCACCGCTTTTATACCGAGCATTTGAGATGATAGTTTGTATGCACTTATGTAGTGACTCGGCTCGTCCGGTGCGGATAACCCTATAAATACCTGCATGTATACCATTCCCAGTGCAAGTACTATCATAAAAAAGCTCTTATGTATTTGCATTTTTTTGTAAATATACAAAAAAGCCCCTGTGATAAGCAAAAGGGCGATAACTATAAATAAATATCTGTTTATTAAAAAGTTATCTTTAGTTGCGTTCACCGCAGCCGATACATCCTTAAAATGTATAAGTGCAGCCGCCATCAATAAGACAAAGCCGCTTATATATGCATATATATAAGGTTTTAAGGGCTTTATAAAACTCATATCCAAAACTCCTGTCTCAGTTTTACTCTTTATCCTTATCATGCTTACTTATAGCTATATCACAAGCCAAAGCGGCAAGTTTTTCTTCTATATTTGAAATATGCAAACTCATAAGGAAGATCTTACTATCAGTATAAATATTATACTCAGGTATAAGAGATTTGCCGGGGACTGTGTTCCGGTAAGTTCGGCAAGCCTGTAGACTATACCCGGTACCACAGCCATTACTATCAAAGCCAGCGAAAAACAAAACCAGAATACCGCATCATCTATTCGAAGCTTTGATTTTCGTATTTTGTGTATTACAACGATGCTTGTAATAACAGAAAAAACTATGAGTAAAATTCTAAGCATTACAGACATACCGACCTCCTATTTGTACTTATGTTCCCTTTTTCTGAAATTTTGTATAAATAATATAGACACCAGCATACGAAGCATGTACATAGCAGCTTTTAAGGGTGAAAGATAGCTTGTTCCGCTGACTCTCTCATCCATGATAGCCGGTATTTCCGCAAGTTTCATTCCCTGTTTCAAAAGATATGATATGGTATCCGGCTCCGGTGCATAGTTTAGGTTAAGTGCAAACTCTTCTATGCTTTTTCTGCTGTATATCCTCATACCCGAAGTTGGATCCGTTATCTTTGTACCTGTTGTTAAAAATATAGCAATACTTATGATACTGCTTCCAAGCATACGGAGTTTAAACGACTTTTTATTTTCCAAAAATCTTGAGGCTATGACTATATCATACCCCTCCTCAAGCTTATTCTTAAGTGCGTAGGCGTACTCCGCCCTGTGCTGTCCGTCTCCGTCAAATTGTATGGCGTATTTATAACCATTCTTATAGGCGTACTTCATACCTGCCTGAAATGCTCCGGCAAGTCCCAGATTTATCGGCAGGTCCAAAATATTATAAGAATTATCGTAACATATCTTAGCAGTATTATCCCTTGAGCCGTCATTGACCACCACGTAATCAAGATCACTGTAATTATCTATCAAATTTTCAACCACTCTTGATATATTCCCCTCTTCATTATAAGCCGGTATTATCAAAAGTATATCGGTTTTTTCCTTATCCGGCATACTCATCCTTCTCCCAATAAGACTTATTCATACTGTATTTTATTCTTTGTTGTTTCGTAAGTTTAAGATAGTTTTTTCCCTTTTTGTAGCCCAGATACTTGGCTGCACTTATATATACCAGCTTAAAAACCGATAAGAGCCTGCCTTTTTTTATCAGGTGAAGGGCTGTTTTTTTCACAAGTTTTATACCCTCACTCTCACTTTTCAAGCCTTCAAAATATTCTTTATACATGACCTGCGACACGGCTATATCAAAGTTTCTTTCAAACTGTTCTTTGGCACTGTAATCATGTGAATGATATACTACGGCATCTGCCGCATACATCGATTTTTTCCCGGATCTGAGTACACAGGCGGCATATATCATATCTTCGTTAAGTATAAGCCCCTCCTTGAATCTTCCCAGTTTTTCGAAAGTTTCTCTTTCATAAGCCGCACATACATTAGAACAAAAGTAAAGTTTTATACCGTAGCTGTCTTTGTCAGCCTCACTTTTAACGACAGACACTTTGGGATAATTATAGCTTCTTGTGAACTTTTCTATCTCCGATGCTTTTTTATAGGCTTCCTGCCTTGCATAGGTAAGTTTTATCTCATCGGACATCGGTTTTATAAGTTCTTCTATTAAATATTTATCTTTAGGCAATGCATCCTGAGTCATGCATACGAAATATTTGCACAAGATCTTGATACACCCAGATTCCTGCTTGCACCGTGATCGAAGTCCTTTTTTTCGATATGTGATACATCTATATTGATATCAAGGCTTAAATTATCGATCTTACTGTCCATATCAAGAGCGTCCCAGATGCTTCTGTCCGTATTTATGATATAGATATTCTCGGGTTTTACACTTTGCTTTGACAAGCGTTCAAGACTCTCCAAAAAAAGAGAGTCGGGTCTGTAGGTCGGTATAATTACATCTATATCATACATAAAAACTCCTTACATATTTTTAGAGCGGTATCGGTAAATACTCAAGCGATCTTTACTTTTTTATAACGATACATACTCGCATATACAGTATTACAGATACACATAAGCAATAAGATCTTGTCATGATTTTACTTATTTATAAAAAGTTTTACTATGTCTTCTTACTCTTCTTTAATATAGCGGATACGCAAAACATACCGAATATCAATGCGGTAATGCACATAAGAAAAGCATAGAGAATAGCCGCTCCGTTTATTCCGAATTTGACAGTTACTTTATCGCTTGATAAAAATGCGATAACGGAAGAAATAATATATGTAATAAATATTTCTCTTCTTTTTTCAAATATTACCAATACATAGTATAACAGATTAAGTATAGCATAGAAACCTCCGCCGATTAAAAGAATAATAAATGCGCTTCTTAACTTGAGCATTTCTCCTATATCGTATTTAAGTACTATGCTAAGTATCTGCATTCCCATAAAGTAACCCGCAACCACCGCAAAAGCTGTAAGCAGTACTATTCCAAGCATGATTTTAAGTACAAGTTTAACAAAGTCTTTTATATTGCCCCTGTCATAAAATATACTGAGCTTCGTCAAAGTAGGTCTTATTATAAAATTCGCCATTAAATTTATAATGGAAGTCGGGATAAATATCAAGCTGTAGTAAGCATTTACCTCGTATCCGAGCAGATTACTTACAGAATATTTCGAAGCGGAGAACACATACATGTCCAAAAACGATGATAAGAAAAGCCACTTTGATTTATCGAATATAGGTTTAAGACTTTTCTTATCCACGCTATAATCGACTGTTCCTAACTTTTTAAGCCCCTTAATATCCACTACATAAACCACCGACAAAAGACTGAGCACGAAGCTTATTGATGCGATCATAAGATTTTTACATATGATCAGCAGTATAATAAATACCGCTACGGATATCACCGTTCTTATCATTATGGACTTTCCCGTTATGTCAAGTCTGAACTGCCTTTGAAACTCCGACTCGTATGCATCCGCCAAACCGTCCAGAGCCTTATATAAGATCATCAACATCCATATGATAATTATATATAAACTTCCGGCAAAAAATAAGCTGTAGATAAATCCCGATACTACAGCTAATATAAAACTTATTTTTCTGAAATTCAGATAATCTCCGAATGTATGTTTATGTGAGGTGTCTGTTATCATTACCGGTCTTTGACCGAAGCTCGATACTATATAAAGTTGCTGTCCCAGGGTGGAAATGCCAATAAAAACAATCCTCCCTCATACTTTCCCTGCAGACCTATAACTATCACACCTATAAGCATGCTGGTCACGGCATACACACTGCTTCCCAGTATGTTCCAAAACACACCGGCTTTTTCTTTATTTTCCATTTTCCACCCTAAAGCCTTTTGAACGTATTTTTGTATAATGAATATAAAAACAGGAAGTCTTTGTTCTTAAATATGACCGAAAGTAATATATATACCAAAACTCCCGTAACAAGCTGACATACGAGCCTTAAAACTCCCATATCAAGAAATCTTCCGCTAACATATACCGCTGCTGCCATTATAACAGATATTATAAGTGAAGGCAGTACTTTTAAAAACTGTTCTACCGGTCCGAAGCCCAAAAGAGCGGAATTCGGATATGAGTTGATGACAGCGGCGATAAAGTCCGCAACCACTTTCAGTAATATGAATATGAACACGTCTTTTAGGTACACACCAAGTACAAGAAAGGATACCGATACTATCTTTTTGATCATTTCTATCTTAAGGAAGATATCGCTTCTCCCGAGTGCACTTATGGTTTGTAGATTGGATATGTGTATGGGCCACAGTGCATAAGCCAGGCTCATGAGTATCAGATACATTATCGCCTGTTCCCACTCTTTTCCCAAAAACAGTATTATTATAGTATCGGACATTGCTATCATACCGAACATCATGGGAAATACCGCATAGCAGCTTATGGATATAGTCTGTTTGAGCATTTCCTTTAACTGTTGTTTCTCATCCTGTACCTTGGACATTACCGGCAGCATGACAGCCTGTATACTTGCCCCAAGGTTAGCCACGATAAGTTTGGGAAACTGCTCTCCTCTGTTGAAGCTTGCGAGTACCGACTTACTGAATGCCTTTCCCATCACCAGTGAATGTATGTTGTTAAATGTATTGTCTATGGCAGCCGCTGTGAGCATCCTCAGTCCGAATGCCGACAGATGCTTTATGCTTGAAAGCTTGAATTCCAAAGCCGGTTTCCAGGATAAAATACATAAAAGTATGATACAAAGTACAAGATAGTACAAAAGCTGCTGTGCCACAAGCGCATACACCCCAAAGCCTTTATAAGCCATGTACACGCTTATACTTCCGGAGATAAGGGCAGTCAAAAAAGTTGCCGTAAAAAGCTTGCCAAACTCCATATGCCTTGCTATATAAGCATTTTGTACCGCTATAACTCCCGCAGGTAAAAGTATCAAAGACGTAAGCCTTGTAAGCAGGGTCATATTTGCCTCTTTATAAAAGAGGGATATGAAAAGGAGCCGCAAAAGTAGAGCACTATATAAAGTAAAAATACTCAGCACGATATTAAAAATACAATACGGAGTTAAAGTCTGCGTCGCTGCTGTCTTTTTTTGTATAAGTGCCGTAGCAAAAGCCGTTTTGTACGAATAAGGCAAGCATGTTGACAAAGACAAGTATAAGTACCACTATTCCGTATTTTTCGGGACCCAATAGTCTTGCCAAAAGTACCGATACAACGAATTGTACCAGCTGAGAAGCTCCCTGCTCCATCAATTTCCAAAAAAGCCCTCCGGCAATACCAGCCCCCTTACTCATAAGACCCTACTCTCCTATATATTAAATAATAATCCCAGATTCATCAAAATATTGTTTTTAAAAAATCCACACTTGAATACCGTGTATATCTTTTGTGATCTGTTCATGTCCTGCATATTGACAAAGCTACCCAGTATCTGCCTGTCTTTTTGTTGTATGTCATCCCTGTATTCTTCAAGGAAAGCCTGTGCCTGTGCATACATTTTCTTATAATTTGCTTTTACTTCTTTATTTCTTTTTATCCTATCCGTGATAAGCCCCGATAAACTGTATATATTCTTAACGCCCAGCTCATTGTCGCCGTGCTGTCTGTATAGATTAAGAGGCTTGTTGATATAGCCTGTCTTTCCGAAACAAGCTGCACAAAGAGCTATCCACCAATCATGCATAAAGCAGTTCTCACTTATCTTTACTTTATCTTTAAGTGCCTTATTCATCATTATCGTACTGCCCGTTACCACATTTTCCACAAGCAAATAAGAAAGCCTCTTTCTGTGTGGATCTATCTTAAGAAAATTCATAAGGCTTTTATTGATAGTTGCGAGTTCCTCGTCTACCACGGTAAGATCCGAATGTATAAGCAAAGGGCGAGCTTTGGTGTATTTTGACTCAAGATGCTTCATGCACTTTAGGCTGTATTCTATCTTTCTTTTATCCCATACATCATCCTGATCGGCAAACATTATATATTCCGCTTCACTTTCTTCAAGCAGGGAAAGAAAATTAGCCGACGCTCCAAGCCTTTCCTTAGGTCTTGATATGAATACTTTTTCAGGGTACCTGTTTTCATATTCACATAATATTTTATAGGTGGCATCGGAAGAATTATCATCGGATACATATAGCCTAAACTCTGTATATGTTTGTGCAAATATAGAATCAAGCTGCTGCCTCAGATACTTTTCTCCGTTATAGGTAGCCAAAAGTATATCTATCATATTTTCCGTCCTTTTTATTAAAATGATATAAATACATATCCTGATATCATAAAGTATAACATAAGTCCTATACACCGTACCGTACTCCGCATTTTATATTACTTTACACTCGGTTTTAAGTACGGCATCAAGTTCTTACCCTATACCACACTCCGCATACTATGTTCGTTACGCTAAGTCATAACAAGTCTTTGGGTACGGCAACTTAAGGCTAAGACTTTTCTTTATCTTCCGGTCTTTTACACAGCCCGGACAGTATATCGAATAATATTATTTCAATTCTTACCAAAGCAAACACTGTCTTTGCAAATGCGATCTTTAACTTTCCGGCTTTAAGATAATGCTTAAAATAATAAAGTACGCTCTCTTCTCTTAATCTTTGTCTGCTTAAAAGCTTGTGAAAGCTTTTACTTATGCTTTGTGAATGTGCGTGTATATAAGAATATCTTGTAAGAAGCACCGTTTTATAGGCTCTTTGTTTTAATTTAAATCCCAGTACGGCTTCCTCCTGGTACAAGAATATATTCTCGTCATAGCCGCCCGCTTCAAGAACTTTTTTAATATCGACCATAAGCAAGGATCCGGCTACAGCATCTACGAAGGCTATATCCTTTCTGTAATGCTTTCTGTTATAATGCAAAAATCTTACAAAAAGCCTTCTGCTTACAGGACAGCACTCTGCAAGTTCTTTTATAAAGCTCCTGCACGGAAATCCCAGTGTAAGACTTAGTACTCTGTCTTTGAATGCAGGTATTTTTTTTTCTTTTAATCTCATGACCGGAGCCGCTGCTGCAAGGTCTTTTATTTTATCAAAGCTTTTTCTCAGTTTTGATATCACCACATCCTCTATAACAGTGTCCGGATTGGCTATCAATGCATAGCTTGCTCCAAGCTTCTTATATGCATAGCAAAGACCCAGGTTATTGCCTGCGCCGTAACCTAGGTTTTCTTTTGCCTTTATAAGTAACACCTCTTGAGACTCATACGCCGAAAGTCTCTCCGAAGAATCATCCGTAGAGGCGTTATCCACCACTATGAGCTTGTCCAAACTTTTACAGGCCTTAAGACGTTCTATCGCATCTATAGTGGTATCCGCATCATTGTAATTTAATAAAACCGCTACTGTATCCATATTGTTATCTATAAAGCCTTTTTATATATTCATCCGATATTTTTATCCTGAGTTTCGGGCAGAACAAGGTCATTACATTCATAAGGTGATAAAGTCCGAGGTAGAGCCTCGATCTTGTCTTTAAGCTTATGCCCCTCCAGGGAGTTTTATTTTGATAGCTTTTGTATAACTTTTTGTAAGGGTTGAGATTGCCCTCATACCAAGGTCTTTCATCTCCGGCAAAATGCAATATTACGGGATCTTTTTTTGCACTTTGATATACCTTTTCAGGTATTATCCCGTAAGAAGGAGAATAGTTTATCAAGGCTTTATATGACCAATACCTGTAATTGGCAAAAAAGTTATATCTGGGTGACAGTACCTTTATATGGTGACAGAGTGCACCGTTAATAGCGTCCTGATCTGAAAATACCGTACTTTCTTTTATGTTATCGTAATAAGCCAGTATTCTCTTCCTGAACTTTTTCTCTCTGTATTTATGCAAGTCTATGAGCAGCACTCCGGAATTAAAATACATTTGACGAACATCTATACCTATGCTTTTCTTGACCTTTATATTGATAGTCGGTTCCGGTACCGCTCCTATCGTCTTTTCCCCAAGATCGGCAAAGAAAAGCTTTTGCAGGCTTTTAAGTACCAGAGTATCGCAGTCTATATATAAGACTCTTTTAACATCCTCCGGTAAAAGTTCATCCGCAAAAAGTCTTGCCATTACCGATATATCGAATTTATTTTCAACAAAGTCGAGTTCTTTTTTTTGTCTTATATCCTCGAAGTTTATTATATTGATACTTCTTTGAAAGTATCCTGCCAGATCTTCAAGTAACTTTACAGAGCCTTCACTTATACCTGTCTGTATAATGTATACATCAAGTATATCCGCATCCTTATTATTTTCATAAAGCGAATACAGTGATGTGCCCAAAATACTTACATATGCTTCATTAGCTACATAAACTATATTCAAAATCCGTTTCTCCTAAAAAAACAATCTGTTTACGGCACTGAAAGACCTCTTAATGACGCCCTGGTGATATTGCTTGATATACCCACTCCGTAGGTAACATTGCCGCTTTTTACATCTACGAGATGTATGTATGCAGCCGCCTGAGCATTTGCTCCCGATTTCAAAGCATGCTCGGTATAATCAAGTACCTTTATCTCTATTGAGAGGCTTTCTTCAAGACCCTTGACCGCAGCATCTATAGGACCGTTACCGCTTGCCTCAAAGCTTTTTTCGATACCGTTTTGTCTGTACACGACTTTAACTATGCTGACACTTTCAATATCGTCTCCGCTTTCCACAACGTCACATCTTACAAAATGTACCGGCTCTTTTCTTTCTATGTAATTAGCCTTAAATGTATTGAAGATCTGATCCGGTGTGACCTCGCCCCGGTTTTCGGATAATTCCTGTATCATATCTGCGAATTCCTTATGCATACCCTTAGGAAGCTTATATCCGAAGAAGCTGTCAAGTATGAAGGCAACTCCGCCCTTTCCTGACTGGGAGTTGATCCTCACCACAGGCTCGTACTGTCTTCCTATATCTGCCGGATCTATAGGCAGGTAAGGCACTTCCCAGTAAGGATTCTCTGTTTCTCTCATAGCCTGAAGTCCCTTGTTGATAGCATCCTGATGTGAGCCGGAGAATGCGGTAAATACAAGCTGTCCCGCATAGGGGTGTCTTGGATCTACCTTCATTTTGGTACATCTTTCATATACTTCATTGATCTCTTTTATATTGCTTAAATGAAGCTTTGGATCTATGCCCTGTGAAAAAAGATTGTATGCTATGGTCAATATATCCACGTTACCGGTACGTTCTCCGTTACCCATAAGAGTACCCTCTACTCTTTCTATACCCGCAAGCATGGCAAGCTCGCTGGCTGCAACTCCGGTCCCTCTGTCATTATGTGTATGAACACTGAGTATTATGCTTTCTCTGTTATCAAGATTCTTACTCATCCACTCTATACGGTCCGCATATACATTCGGAGTGGTCATCTCTACGGTTGCCGGAAGATTGATGATTATTTTATTATCCGGTGTTGCACCCCATCTTTTTGCAACGGCATTGCAGACTTCAAGTGCATAATCAAGCTCTGTTCCGGTAAAGCTTTCCGGAGAGTATTCCAATACCACCTCTCCTTTATGCCCTTGCATATATTTCTTGACCATATCCACACCGTCAAGGGCTATTTGTTTGATTTCTTCCCTGTCTTTGTTAAATACTACCTTTCTTTGTAGAGTGGAAGTGGAGTTGTATATATGGACTATGCTTTTTTTGATACCCTCTAAAGACTCGAATGTCCTTTGTATAAGGTGCTCTCTGCATTGGCACAAAACCTGTATGCTGACATCATCCGGTATAAGTTTTCTTAAGTGCAGTTGTCTTAAAAAGTCGAATTCTATCTGTGAAGCAGCCGGAAAACCTACTTCTATCTCCTTAAATCCGAGCTTTACCAACAGCTTAAAAAACTCTATCTTTTCCTCGACCGCCATAGGCTCAACCAAAGCTTGATTACCGTCTCTTAAGTCTACCGAACACCATATCGGAGCTTTTTCTATAATGTTATTCGGCCAGGTCCTTTCTTTGAAATCAACTACCTCCGCTCTTTTATACCTTCCTAAATTATACATAGTCCATTCCCTCCTTAGAACAAAAACTTATAGCTTACACGGAAACTGTTTAGATATCAAAAAATTCATATATTGATATCTCCACAGATCCGTCTACAACAACAATTCTCTTTTTTGCATAACATCTACCACTTTTTCTATGCAGTCATTACATATATCCTCGGTCTTTGCCTCTACCATGATCCTTATCAAAGGCTCGGTTCCGCTCGGTCTTAGCAGTATTCTTCCGTCATCGCCGAGTTCTCCTGTTATTTTGTCTACTATATTTTTTACCTGTGCGTCATCTCCCGCCTCTTGTTTATCCTTGACTTTTACATTTTTAAGGATCTGTGGATATATTACCAGGTCTTTTGTCAGATTTTTAAGACTTTCTTTTTTCTCAAGTAATACTTCCATGATCTTAAGTGAGGTAAGTATACCGTCTCCGGTACTTGCATGCTTGCTGAATATTATATGACCCGATTGTTCACCGCCGAGATTATGTCCGTTTTTAAGCATATTTTCATAGACATACTTATCTCCAACGTCAGTCTTTTCATAATTGATGCCCTCTTTATCAAATGCCTTGTAAAGTCCGAGGTTTGACATAACGGTGGTCACTACGGTATCGTTGCTGAGATACCCTCTTTCCTTCATGTATTTACCGCATACATAAAGTATAGCGTCACCGTCAACTATATTACCGTCTTCATCTACGGCAAGGCATCTGTCCGCATCTCCGTCATAGGCAAAACCTATATCGCACTTTTCTTTTTTAACAAGTTCGCACAGGCTTGCCATGTGTGTGGAACCGCAATTTACGTTGATATTGGTTCCGTCGGGCTTATTGTTTATGACCAAAGTCTCCGCTCCGAGTGCGTCAAATACACTTTTTGCTATGGTAAATGCCGCTCCGTTGGCACAGTCAAGTGCCACCTTTTTAGACTTGAATGATTTGGTGGCTATGGAGATAAGATAGCCTATGTATCTGTTTCTTCCTGCCGCATAGTCTACCGTCTTTCCTACATTCTCCCTTGTAGCAAAAGCAAGCTCCGGGATCTTGCCGTCTATATAGTCTTCTATCTGAAGTATAACATCTTCTTCCATCTTCTCGCCGTTGGAATTAAGCAGCTTTATTCCGTTATCATAATAAGGATTATGGCTTGCGCTTATCATTATACCTGCCGAGAATCCTTCCGTCCTTACCACATAAGATACACTGGGTGTCGTAGTTACATGCAACAGATACACATCCGCACCTGAGGCTGTAAGTCCGGCTACCAAAGAATATTCGAACATATAGCTTGAGCGTCTGGTATCTTTACCTATCACTACCGTACATCTCTCGCCTTCTTTAAGTTCTGTGAATAATACCATGCTATAAATCTTCCTACCTTATATGCATGTTCAACTGTCAAGTTAACGTTGGTCTCTCCTCTGAATCCGTCCGTTCCGAAATATTTTCCCATGATGACCCCTCCATTTCTGTTGCTCATCTTTGCAAATTTGCCTTTTACGAAGGTGAGTAACCTTTTTGAATCTTAGTTTTTATAACTTTTGCAATTCTTCTATATATCTTCTTGTTGCATCCTGCCAGCTTGGCAGTCTCTTAAATCCCATCTCATCAAGTTTTGACTTTTCCATACGGCTGTTTGCCGGTCTTTTTGCCTTTGCCGGATATGCGGATGAGTCTACAGGCTTGACATCTATTTCAACTCCTGCCACTTTGAATATCTCTTTGGCAAATTCATACCATGAACAGTACCCCTCGTTGGTCGCATGATATCTTCCGTACTTATCTGTCTGTATCATTGATACCAAAAGCTTACTGAGGTCAGCCGTATATGTCGGAGATCCTATCTGGTCGTCCACTACGGTCAAGGAATCTCTTTCTTTTGCAAGCTTTAGCATGGTCTTTATAAAGTTATGTCCGGCGATCCCGAATACCCAGGCAATCCTTACTATAAAGTATTTGTCACTAAGCTTTTCCACAAAAAGTTCGCCCTCATACTTGGTCTTTCCGTATACATTGAGCGGTTCTCTTTCATCATCCGGCTCCCAGGGTCTTTCGCCCTGTCCGTTAAATACATAGTCCGTACTTATATACATAAGTTTCATATCGAACTTTTTACAGGCTAAAGCTATATTCTCGGTTCCCAGGGCATTGATATTATAAGAAAGCTCCTGCTCGTCTTCAGCCTTATCGACCGCAGTATAAGCCGCACAGTGTATAACGGCATCTATTCTTTTCTCGGCATTTGCCTTTTCAAAGAATTCTTCACAAGCTTTTTTATCTACTATATCAAGCTCTTCTCTGTCTATACCTACAGCTTCAATATTATTGGCATTAAGTTGCTCCATCACATCCGTACCGAGCTGCCCCTTAGCCCCTGTTACTAAAACTCTCATTTTGATCTCCTGTCTTTATAAATGATAGGGGCTGTCAAAAGTCTTAACTAAGCGATTAAAACTTCCGACAGCACCCCTCTCCCATCCTTTTATAATACTCAAAATAATAAATGCCTTTATTATCCCAAAATATCACACCTGCATTTCTTAATGTAAGCATTTTAGCACAACATATACTTATCTGACTATATTTTTAAAAAAATCTTTATACTCTCGCAATCATTTCTCCGTATCTGTCCTTTGCCATCTCTAAAAACTCTTCGACTTCTTCAAGTGTCGGCATATCTTCACTTATACTTCTGCTCGGAACAAGTATTGCCGCATGGGCACTTCCCATCTCCATAGCATCTATTATGTCCGCTCCGGCTAAAAGTCCGTTGATAAAGGAAACTATATAACCGTCTCCTCCGCCCAGTCCCTTAAGGTTATCGACCGGGAAAGGCTTTATAAAGAAACTTTCGCCTTTATCGGTGTAGCTTGCAAAACCCTCGTCGCCTTGCTTATGCTTATTAGTTTTGCCCCTTGTAAAATCAGGTGTTTTGCACTGTCTTCATCACTTCCCGAAAGACCGGTCAGACTTTCCATAAGATCGTATTCATCTCTCAGACCTATGATAATATCGCTCTTATCCGCCGCAAGAGAGTAATATTTTGCGACCTCTTTATCATCCTCCCAACTGTGCGCTCTGTAATCAAGGTTAAATATTATCACTGTATTTGATTTTTTTGCTATCTCCAGTGCCTTAAGTGTCGCTTCTCTTGATGGTGATGCCGCCAGTGCCGTACCCGATACCAACAAGGCTTTGGATGACTTTATATATTCTTCATCTATATCGCTTTCATCAAGACTGAGATCGGCAGCCTTATTTCTGTACATGATCAGATTATTGCCACTGCCCTCAAGTACTTCACTGAAAGCGATACTGATCTTTTCTCCGTTCTTTTCCCTTGATATATGTGAGGTATCGATATTTTCTTTTTCAAGACCTTTTAATACAAAGTTACCGAGACTGTCATCGGATACCTTACCTATAAATCCGACCTTCCTTCCCAGTCTTGCCATACCTATGGCTATATTTGCCGGAGAGCCTCCTATATACTTCTTAAATGTTGTACACTCATCAAGTGTCTTAAAAAAGTCGGTGGGTATCATATCTATGGATGCCCTCCCCAAAATGATCATATCAAGCTTTCTGTTGTTATTAAATTCTATGTGATTCATATTTTTTCCTCATTCTTTGACCTGTAAAAGTTTATGTGTGATCTCGATCTTTATCAGATCCTTTTAAACTGTGCGACTTTATATATCAGTACATGCGATCTTTTTAATATACAGTTGCATAGACCAATGATCGCAACTTTAATTTTGTAAATATGTCCCAACAGTTTCTTTCGTCAGTATATCAGATCTTTCTTAAGATAAACTTAAAAGGAGACTTTAACTCAAGTCTCCCCATATCTGTAAGCAAATATTCTACAGCTCTATACCTTTTCTTGCGGACAATCCCATATCATAAGGATGTCTGATTTTGGTCATATTGGTAATATAAGCCGCAAGTTCTCTTATTTCATCCGGAGCATCTCTTCCGGTAAGCACCACTTCGAGTTTTTCAGGCTTATTTCTTAAGAATTCCAAAGCCGGTGCCTTTCTATCATATCGTAGTTGTAAGCTGCCATAAACTCGTCCATAATAAGCAGGTCTTTATCTTGTGCAGCCGCTACCACTTTATTGAAATATTCCTGATGATCCTTTTTATTTTGTGCTACTTCTTCTTCCGTCATATATTTGATAAACTTGATTTTATGAGGATATGAAATTATTTCTATATTATCTGATTTCTCGAGTACATTGAGTTCTCCGGTCCTGTCATCTTTAAGAAACTGGCATATAAGCACTTTAAGTCCGGTTCCGGCAGCCCTTGCCGCAAGTCCCATAGAAGCTGTGGTCTTACCCTTTCCGTCCCCTGTATATATATGTATAACACCTTTTTTTAACGGCATATAAACCTCCTTAGGTCCAATATATTTTATTATTTTATAAGATCGGTATTATTGTTCCGAGATAAGTACCGATAAATTTAATTTCTGTTGATAAACAACCTTTTATCAAAAACGTTCAGATGATTTTGACAGTATCATTATACTGTATTTACAATGCTTTGTTAAGTAAAAAAGATCGTTTATTTATTAATTAAGTTTGACTTGGGAAATAAATTTCCGATTTATCGGTGAGTTAGCAGCATAAACAATGGTACTAGGTTGATAAAATTCGTTGATAAAAAACACCTTATAATTCAATCATACACGCAACTCTTTTTCAAAGCTGCGACAAATTCACACAGACTGCGGAACTCGTGTGCTCGCCTACTCCGTGGCGAGCTGCACTAGGGACATCCTCGTCTGTGGAATTTGTACCTTGCTTTATCAAAAGAGTTAACCGCTACAAAGATTGAATTATAAGGTGTTTTTATCTTCCGCTACGTTATCGTTGCAACTGGTATAAATAATGCAAGCTGTTAGTGATGGATCATTTAAAATTGTTTACGTTGCTAAGGGGGAGAGGAGGGGGATGCGGGAACGACTTTTATTCCGGTCTTAAAAATAGTCCTTCCCTTACAGCATGTTTTTCCGAGTAATACATTAAATTTAGATACTTAAAAGTAATCATTGCTTTATCGTAATTTGTTTAACACATAAACCGTTACAAACATATCTTGCCTTGGACACGCTCTCTAACTAAAGTCTCGCAGCGATACTAAGCTTTCCCTTTGCCTTACGGCTCTGTAAAGCAAGTACCGGCGGTCTCAGATTGTCCTTGGCAAGATAGTTTAACGGTTTATGTGCCTAAGGTACCGGAGGAGGGGAAGAGGTGTAGGCACACTTTTGTCTAATGCCACATCCCCCATGGAAACGACTGTTTTTAAGATTTGAATAAAAGTCGCTACCACGCCTCCCCTCCTCCCCATTAGCAACATAAACAATGGCTATTTGTCTACTCCAACCTCTTATACAGCTACCCCTTGCGGGCTGGGATTAAAGAAACACTCCCTATTTCAATCTTTGTAGCGTTTAGTACTGTTAATAAAGTGAGTTACAAATTGTACAGACGAGGACTGTTTGAGCGTCAGCTCGCCGCCTTTGGCGAGCGAGCAAGCGAGTTCCGCAGTCTGTACTAAATTTGTCGAAACTTTATTAACAGTACTGCGGGTATGATTGAAATAGGGAGTGTTTCCGTTTAATTCCTGACTTACAATTGTTTACGTTGCCAACTCCCCGATAAATCGGAAATTTATCGAAGTTTTATCAACAGTGCGGTGAATATAATTGATATGCTGATAGTTTCCGACATATATTTTATTACATACTTTCTTTAGTATATCTATTACCTCTTCTTTAGTCAGTTCCTTATAGCCTCTGTTTAATATAATAGTTGAGTTTGCTATAGCCTCTATCATATCGTCACTTACTCCGAGTTCTTTAAGATTCATTGTCAGTCCGAGTTTCTTCATCCACTCTTCCATAGCAAGCAGTCCTTCTTTAGCTACTTCTTCGTCACTTTTACCTGCATCATTTACCGACCATACTTCTTTTGCAAATCTTTTGAATTTCTTTAAGCCGTATGGCAGTATATGACGATAGTATGGAAGTGATACTGCTGAAAGTGTCATTCCGTGAGTCTCATCGGTATAAACTCCTACTGCATGTCCGAACTTATGTACCATCCAGTCTCCGCTTTTTCCCGATGCTATAAGTGTATTGAGTGCCCATGTGGCAGACCACATGATGTTGGATCTTGCCTCATAGTTTTGAGGGTCTTCCACAGCTATCAATGAAGAGTGGATCACCGACTTCATAAGTCCCTCAGCAATATAGTCGCTCGTATTGTCATCTTCTCCGGAAAAATATTGTTCGCAAATATGACTGAATATATCATAAATACCTGCTATCATCTGCTTTTTGGGAAGTGTAAGTGTAAACATGGGGTTAAGTATTGAAAACTTCGGATATACCTCTTCTCCAAACACATGACCTATTTTTAAGTGCGCTTCATGATTAGTGATCACCGATCCTGAGTTCATTTCAGAACCGGTGCCTGCCATAGTCAGTATGCATCCCACGGGAACTACCTTACAGCTTGTTTCTTCGTTGCGCATATAATACTTATCCCAAGGGTCTTCTTCGCAATGCACGGATGCGGCGAGTGCTTTTGCATAATCACAGCAGGATCCGCCTCCTACCGCAAGTAACAGATCTGCCTTTCCTTCTCTTGCAAGTTTTACTCCTTCACGCAGTTTATCAATCGTCGGGTTTGGCATAACGCCCGCATCTTCTATGATTTCCTTACCGTTTTCCTTTAGTATTCTCACCACTTCATCATAGATGCCGCTTTTTTTGATAGAACCTCCGCCATAGATCAATTGAACGTTCTTTCCGTATTTTGGCAGTTCCTCATTAAGATATTTCAAAGAATCATCACCGAAATAAAGTTTTGTTTTATTTACATAACTGAAATTACCGAGCATATTTTATTCCCCTCTCGTCTTGTATAGTAGTAGTTTTAACAGACCCTCTACAAGGTCTTTACAATTACTTTTATCTTTTTATAAGGATCGTTCAATAATACTCCGACTGCTACAGTATTGAAAACCTTATCGGCACTGTATAAAAGTGACTTTTATTCTATAGAGGTATATTATTATCATGATCTTTACAATGACAATATAATACGGTTTTGATATTGTATCAATGCTTTTAAGATTATTTTTATTACTTTGTACCATGCTTGCAAACGTAATATTTTATCCGACAGTAAAAAGCTTTATCTTATAAACTTTCAAGACCGGTCGGTATAAGGGCAATATTTGATCCCTAAATTAATTATCTATACACTTTTCATGCATTTATGCTATACTGTAGCAATATACTACATTGATTTTATAAAGGGGATTCTATTATGAAATTAACTACTCTCAGAGAGATATTCACAAATTCCTCAAGCTTTTTAGACAAGGAAGTGTCTATAGGCGGATGGGTAAGGAGCAACAGAGACTCCAAGGCTTTCGGTTTCTTATGATAAGTGACGGTACTTATTTCGAACAGATACAGATCGTATATCATGACAGTTTAAGCAATTTTTCGGAAATAACCAAGGTAAATGTAGGAGCTGCCCTTGTAATTAAAGGTAAACTGGTGGCAACTCCAAATGCAAAGCAGGCTTTTGAGATACAGGCAACTAAAGTCACCGTAGAGGGTGCTTCATCATCTGACTATCCGTTACAAAAGAAAAGACATACTCTTGAATATCTCAGAAGTATACAACACTTAAGACCCAGAACCAATACATTCCAGGCAGTATACAGAGTTCGTTCTCTTATAGCATTTGCTATACACGAATTTTTCAGATCAAAGGACTTTATATATGTTCATACTCCTATTATCACCGGCAGTGATACCGAGGGTGCGGGAGAGATGTTCAAAGTTACCACTCTTCCTTTAGACAACTGCCTCGGTGAAGACGGCAAGGTTGATTATTCCAAGGACTTCTTCGGCAAGGAGACTTCTCTTACCGTAAGCGGTCAGCTATGCGGAGAGGTATTTGCTCAGGCTTTCAGGAATATTTATACTTTCGGACCTACTTTCCGTGCGGAGAATTCCAATACAACAAGGCATGCGGCTGAGTTCTGGATGATAGAGCCCGAGATGGCATTCGCCGATCTTACCGACAACATGGACGTAGCCGAGGATATGTTAAAATACATCATACGCTATGTTCTTGCCAATGCTCCCGAAGAACTTGCTTTCTTTAATGAATTCGTTGATAAGGGGCTTTTGGAAAGACTCGAGCATGTATCAAATTCTTCTTTTGGCAGAATAACATATACCGAGGCTGTTGAGATACTTGAAAAGAACAATGCCAACTTCGAGTACAAGGTTTCATGGGGTTGCGATCTTCAGACAGAGCACGAGAGATATTTGACCGAAGAGGTATTTAAGAAACCTATATTCGTGACCGACTATCCTAAGGAGATCAAGGCATTTTACATGAAGCTTAACGAGGATCAAAAAACCGTTGCGGCTATGGACTGCCTGGTTCCCGGCATAGGCGAGATCATCGGAGGAAGCCAGCGTGAAGACGATTACGAAAAGCTGGTAAAACGTATCGAAGAACTCGGAATGAGGACTGAAGATTACGACTTCTATCTTGATCTTAGAAAATACGGCTCAACAAGACATGCAGGCTTCGGTCTTGGATTTGAAAGATGCGTGATGTACCTTACAGGTATGGGCAATATCCGTGACGTACTTCCGTTCCCAAGGACCGTAGGAACTTGTGAATTCTAATCAGGTTAATAAAAACCGATAGCGTCTTTAATGTTTTATAGCAAATTTATCTTAAAAATTTGTTTCTTAATGAAAGGACTTTGTTTATGAAGTTTATACATACTGGAGATATACACTACGGTATGCGACCCGATGTTTCAAAACCTTGGGCTAAGGAAAGATATACGGCTGTAAAAGAAGTATTGTATAAAATTGTAGATGAATGTAAAAAAAGGCAGGTCGACTGCCTTTTTATATCCGGTGATCTTTTTCACAAACAGCCTCTTAACAGGGATCTGACAGAGATAAATTATCTTTTTGCCACGATACCTCATACCAGAGTTGTGATCATATCCGGAAATCATGACAGAATTACCGCAAGATCCAATATATGCGACTTTTCCTGGGCTGAGAATGTGTATTATATAACCTCCGATGAGATGCAGGGTATTTATTTTGCCGATATCAATACCGAGGTATTCGGATTTTCATACCATTCCAAAGAACTTAAGGATAGGATACTGGACGGTATCATCGCACCCTCAAACAATCGCATACACATACTTATGGCTCACGGCGGCGATAACCTTCACCTACCATTTGACAAAGATGAGCTTTTGGGCAGCGGTTTCAGTTATATAGCACTGGGACATTCACATAAACCCGAAGTATTCGGTTCCAACCATATGGTTTATTGCGGTTCTCCGGAGCCTTTGAATATCAATGAGATCGGTGCACACGGTTGCTTTTACGGTGAGATATCGGAGTTTTCCAAACAAGTATCTTTACTTGAATTTATTCCTATAGCGGATACGGAATATATACCGCTTGTTATCAATGTTAATAAGACTACAACTAATGCGGAACTTATTAAAAGCATAAGCGAGGAGATACTAAGACGTGGAACTCGTCATATTTATAAGCTCACTATACTCGGAAGCAAAGACCCCGGCATAGATTTTGACCTGGATAGCCTCCATGATAACTTCCGTATCGCAAGAATCATAGATGATTCCGAACCTCTTTATGATTTTGCAAAACTTTTCAGCGAACATTCCAATGATATGATAGGATTTTTTATAAAAGAACTTAACAGAGAGAATATATCAAAACTTGATAAAAAAGCTTTGAATCACGGTGTATCAGCCTTACTCAAGACTATCGAAAAAGGAGTATAGAATATGAGAATTTTAGAACTTCATATAAATAGTTTCGGTAAGCTTAAAAATACACACATTAATTTTTCAGATAAGCTCAATATCGTATACGGTCATAATGAAGCCGGCAAATCAACTGTACACAGTTTTATAAAAGCCATGCTTTTCGGTATGGATCGTTCAAAGGGCAGGGTGCATAAAAATGATGCATGGGCAAGATATTCGCCCTGGAACGCCCCTGATGATTACTCCGGCAGTATGAGAGTCGGCTATAAAGAAAGCATATATCGTATAGACAGAGACTTCAGAAGACATGCAAAAGAACCCTTGCTTCTCATCAATGAGAGCAACGGCAAGAAAATAAATTCTCCTCAGGATTTTATTAACAGTAATTTTCTTAATAATATGTCTTTACTCGCCTACGACAATACCGTGAGTATAGGACAGCTAAAAAGCAGTACAGATCATGATATGGCAATTGAACTTAAGAATTACATCGCCAACATGAACAGTTCCGGAAACCCTGTTATCAACATAGAAAGCTATGGATATTCTTAAAAGGGAAAGAAGGATCTATGCCTCAAAGATAGTGCCCGAGGCGAGTAAAGATTACGCCGCCAACCTAAGTGCTGTAAGAAACATAGAAAATAACCTTAACATGCCTAAAGATGCTGCCAAAACACAAAATGTTTTAGCCGATAAACAAAGGCTTGATGCACAGAGTTCAAAGCTTGAGCATGCTAAAGAAGAGCTTATTGCCAAGATCTCCGCAAATAAACAGCAAATTTTTGATAAATCGATAAGTCAGGCTTCCGATATAAAGGAGCTTAAGGAAGAGGCACAGGAATTATTTGCAACTTATAATACTCTCATATCAAACAACAAGGCTGATATGTACAGATTTGCTTCTATCATTTCCTGGATACTTGCGGCAATATTTGCGGTTTTTTTCGGCTATATGTATTTATTCAATAAACTTACTCAGCTCAGTTCTCACATGTCATCTTCCCATACCATTACTATGGTGTTTTTGGGTATAGCCTTTATAATAGCCTTGGTATCTGCTCTTATGTGTACCTTTGCAAACCATAATGATAAGAAAAATCTTCAAAGGTGTCTGAACGATCTGTATGAACTGCTTAATATACATTCGAGAGCTTCCATAGAGCCCGGGATAAAGGGATTTAACTCAAAGATGGATAAGCTTTCGGCAGTGCTTGATGAGATAGAAGCAGATAATCAAAAACTCGAGACATTGAATAAAGACCTGGCAGAGTTAAATGCAAAAAAACAGACGACGGTAAGCAGTATGGTAAGCAGTGAACGCTTAGCCTGGGAACAGGAGAAAGAGCTTGAACAACTTGCGGAACTTAGCGATGAGAACGAGGCGCTCAAAGCCGTGATAGAAGAAAATGAACGATTACAGTTTGAAATCGATGCTCTTGATATATCTATAGAAACTATGGATCATTTATCTTCTACCATAAAAGACTCTTTCGGTATGTATCTTAATAAAGAAGCTTCCGCATTTATAAAAGGAATTACGGGAGGTGTATACAGTTCCGTGTCCATAGATGAGAATCTGGACATAGCATTAAATACAAGGTCTAAACTTATACCTATGAATCAGATGAGCAGTGCTACCATAGACCAGATCTATCTTGCCCTCAGGATGGCTACCGCCAAATTAATGAATAAAGATAAGCTTCCTCTGTTTTTTTGGATGACAGTTTTTGTAAACTACGATAATAAAAAGACTTAAGACCGTACTTGATTATCTCTATAAAAAAACTACAGGTCTCAAATCATTATGTTTACCTGCCATACCAGAGAAGGGGATACTCTGCGCTCAATGGGTGCAAAAATTTAATATGATAAATATGTAAACTTAAGGGGCTTGACCGGAAATATATTATCAAGATCTGTTTTTACTGCTGTCTGATATATTATCTTCCGGGTGGGAGCCCCTTAAGTTTTTTTCTGTATACGGTTATCTTTTTTTAACAAAGCCGCTATTCTTAAGCTTTTTTTAGATATTATATTTTTGCTAAATACATATTTCAGATCCGCTATTTCGATCTCATTGCCTATAATGAGTTTTGCTGTCTCCTCATTATCAAGAAATCTTCCGTCAAGTTTAGTTCCGTTAAGCGAATTAAGATCTCTGACGCTAAATTCCTCCTCCCTGTCCTTATCTATACGAAGATGCAGGGCGACTCACCTTATCGTTTTTTAGGATATGATCGCATATCCTCTCCTGCTTTCCTATTATGAAAGGGAAATAAGGCAGTTTTATATCTTCCGTTGACTTATCCTTGGATATGAGTATATAACGTACTTCTTTGTCCGTATCTTCACTAAGTAACAGTGTATGAGTATATGGCATATCCTCGTAAGTTTCTCTGCTTTTTTCACAGGTCTTTGTATTAAATAATTCCATCCACTCATCTTTTTCTTTATCACACTCTTCATCTACATCCTCATAGCCGTTTTTTTCTTCTTTTTGACTTGTTTTATAAGATCTTTCGCTATCCGGTATCGGGGCTTTATTTTGGGATCTTTTGTTTTTTTCTTTTTTTATTTTGAATAAGGACTTGATACTGAAGCTTTTAGCCTTATCCTTCTTTTTATTTTCAAATATCTCCTCTTTATCGTATTCGTACATACCTTCTTTCGTACCGTCCGCATCCGATACTTTTAATATGGTGGCTTTTTCTGTATTTTTATTATATATATTCATAATATTCACCAAATCATTGAGCACACAGCTATCTTTACAGCTTTCTTGATACAGACGGTAAACCTGTTCGAATCCTTCACGATCGTTTTGATCAAACCTTGACAGGAGCTGTTCAAACATATATGACAGTTTGTTATCGCTTATTTCTTTGGCACAGGGCAAATAGCAAAATACCGGATCCAGACTTTTTGGATCTGCGTATATGTAGTCTATGTTAAGCAAGAGTCCTTTGCTCTCAAGGAGGAATCTTTCCATATTGGATATGGTTTTTATAATCCCGAATATTATTTTTTTAATATCCTCCATGCCTATTCCTTTGTCTTTATATATATCGGAAAGTGATCGTTTTGAAGTAATATCATAATAAAATACTTCTTTTTCTCCCTCTTTGCACAACTTTAATTTCATAAGACCGGCAATATAATTATTCTCCAGCATCTTAAATTCATATTGCTTTGTATCCGGCTTTATGTCACTCTCATCTTCAAAACTTATTAACATATAATTGTTTTTCATATCTCTTTTATATTCAGTCTTTAATTGATTCATATCTATTCTCCGCAAGAGTATTAAGTCTCATAAAATCCTCCGGTCTGTATCTGCCCGTACTTATATATGTTTGATAGTCTCCTTGTTTAAGCATGACCGATACCTCCTTGTTCCCCTGATCAATACTTAAAAAAGCATTGGAGAACTTTGAACTTATATTTTTATAAGCCATTCCCTCCGTTGTTATACTCTCCTTATTATAAGTGTCTTTTTTGTACTCTTCGTCTGTATAAAGCATCTGCTCCTGCGCCGTATGAGCGACAAAATTAAGCAAACTCTTGTTTCTTCTCTATACGCCGTAATAATTATTGTCGACAACGCAAATAAAGTGATTGCCAGTACGTAACTTACTTCTATGGTATAGCTTGCCTTTAATCTATTCATATCCGCTCCTTAGGTAAACAATACATATCCTGCCACCGGAAATGCAAATACAAGCATGGGAAGAACTTTATTCTTGCTGCTTACTCTATTGATAAAATCTACGGTTATTATATAAAGAGCCGCTACAGATACTATTATCAATGTGCATAAAAGTATTTTGATATTTGCACTAAAGCCCAGTCCTATACCCGTTATTATAAAAAAATGTGCATCCCCTTCGCCTACATTAAGCCCCAGTCTTGATGCTGCCAAAAGCCCCGCACCTATAGAAGCACCCATGATTATATCCATCAGGGCAATCTCTTTTGATAAGGCTGCAAGATATAAATAAAACAAAAGCTCGCAAATATACATCAGAACATATACTCTTATGTCTATGCTTTTGTATTTAAGATCTTCATAGGCACATACACTTACAAAAACAAATAATATTATTTTCCCTATCATATAATCAGCTATCATTAATGTCCTCCACCGCAATAAGAACATGCCCCCATATGCTCTACTGCTGATTTTTTTACTGTTTTTACATAAGCATTCATAGCACTGCAATTTCTCCTACTATGATAACTTGTTCCCGAAGGCAGTATATATACCGTACCTGCTGACGACTTACCGCACCTTGCACAGGCATGGTATTTGCTCCACGGCTGTTTCTTAAACTTTTTATATCGGATAATGGTACGGCACTTATGTTATTATAAAGATAGTGGCAGGTAGCACTTAGATGATACCTTGTGGATGTCTTTCCTATGTAGACCGTTTGACTATCTTCATCTTCAATATCATCACCTGCACTTGTCCCTTCTCTTCCCACCCAAAGTCTGCGGCTGCTTACAGCCTCCCGTGATATGCTTCCGAGTCCGAGCACGGAAAAAGGGAGCTTGTATTTATAACTTATTTTCAGTGTTACTATATCGTCCTTTACGAGAAACTGCGAATCCGCAGTACTTATATCTGTTATATGTGTATCATTTACCAGTCTTTTTACATCCTGTATTACATAGGGCAAGATCATAGCGGCAAATCCATCGCTTTCGCTTATTCCTCCTATATCTATCCTGCCCTTTACCGCTCTTTCTTCATTTTTATTTAAGTCATCTTTTTTATCAAGATAATTGCTAAGATAAGCATTCATGCATATATCTTTATTGATACTTTCCGCTATCGCAAGCATCTTGCGGCTTGCATCAAGCATTTTAAAAGGCAACATGATGATAACAAGTGAAAATATAAATATACTCAGTGCAAACGCCGCTTCCACTGTTAAAGAAGCTTTTTTATATACTCTCTTAGATAAGCTTTTTGTTATATAAGTGCGTACTTGGAGAGTTGCCTTTTTTATTTTTTTAATAATATCATGCTTATAAGAGAGCATATAAAAATTCTCCTTTCCTACATCAGTAAGCACCTACAGCTTCTATATTCAGATCATAAAACGGTGCAAGAGATATAAGCTCCTTTCCTCCTACGGACAAATTACTGAACACCCTGTGAGATCTTGCATGTATTTTTATCGTACTTGCATGTATCATTGATTCCATCTTAAATCCCGCATCTTTGACAGATATATTATTTTGTATCATATCCATCATCCTGTAATCTTTGTATATTTGATCACTTGTCAAAAGCAAATATTTTAAATAGGTCTCGTAATCCTGACCCTTTGTTTTTTCTTCCGTCAAAGGTAATATCCCTTCACCCGAAGCCATCATGCTGTCAAGGTCCAGTCTCCAGTCTTCCCCGTTCTTAAAAAACTCCGTTTTTTCCTTATTCAGTAAGGCTCTTATATCGGCTACGGACTCAGCCATAGACCAGACAGATATTATAAGGCTTCTTACAAGGCTTACAAGCTCCGGCATCCCCGCAGTTCCCACTATCGTTTGTGCAAGCTCGTTGATCTTAGCCATCTTATTATCATCGTTTATTATGTGCATGTAATTAAGACCTGCTCTTAAGTTCAAAGTGCCGTCAATGTAGCTTTGAGATTATCTTCATCGCTATCAAACCCTGCGTATACATATTCCAGCTCATAAGCAAATTCTTTATCGACATCGTCGGTAAAGTCCGAAAAAAACCTTGTGCAGTATTCATTGATCAAAATGTCATCCTCGGATACGGCTTCATTTGCTGCCATATAGTCGATAGTTTCCGAGGGGAAGAAAGACTTATCCGCCCTGCCCAAAGACAGGCTTTTGCCGTCGGGAAGTACCGTACTTATAATATCCCCGGATACGAATTTCATCATACTTTCGAGTTTATCTTCCTGACTTTCATCTACTATTCCGTGAGCAGATTCTATAAAAGGTGTATTGATATCACTGCAACTTGCCGCCAGATCTTCCCAGTTATCTTCTATCTCATCCGCATCTTCGTCTTCATCAAGCTCGTTTATCCTCTCTATGATCTCATACTTTTCATTCATCTTAGCGGTATTTTCTTTTGCACTCTCTACCTTACTTATGATTTCGCTTTTTCTTTCTTTATCCTTTAGCGTATAGTTTGTGTAATCTGCTGCACCTTCTTCCAAAATATCTCTGCCTTCAGGTATCAGTTTTTTTGACTCGCTGCTTACTTCACTTTGTGTAAGCATAAGTTCCTCATTAAATTTTTCAACATACTCTTCGTATGTTTTTAATTTGTTATCAAGCGAATTTACTTCATTTTCTATAATCGTAAGGTTTTCCAGGCATCCGGCACTGTCTCTGTTAGCTATACATTCCAAAAGCTCGGTCTTTGAACTTGATATTTTATTAAAGCTTTTTGTAATTCGCATAAGAGCTTTTTCTGCTTCAACCGCTTTGAGACTGTGATCCGCATAACGGAATGTAATATTTTGCATGATATTTGCCTGTTCTATATCATTTTTTATATTTAATAAAGTATCTGCCGAACTTGAAAGATCCTCAGTGTTATACTTCATATATTCATTTAACTGTTTTTTAAACCAAAATCCGGAATCGTCCGTGACCCTTTTTAGTTCACTGACCTCTGCCTTGAGATCGTCAATATTATATATATCCGAGTTATCAACATAATCCCTTAAGTATTTAAGATAGTCCTTAGCTACCCTTTCTTCATCCGCTCCCTCATATAATATGAGTCTGTAATTCTCCCATAATTCTTTATGAAAGTTACTGTACAAAGAATCCGTGGCGGCATCTGCCGCCGTCTGCAGGTAGTATCTTACCCCCGCAGTACGGGCAGATTCCAGTAAGGCAAATATCAGAGCACTGACACACACAAGTATCAAACTTAAAAATACGGTTATCGAACCTTTTTGCCTCATTAATACACTTCTCCCGACTGACTGTTGATCTCCTGAAAGACATTATCCAAAAGCTGTTTTATCTGTCTCTTAAATAAGATCACAAGCCCTATCAGGACTACCAGGATGAGCACTATCTCTATAACTCCTATTCCGTCTTCTTCTTTAATAAAAGATATGAATCGATTTTTTAATTTTGTCATACTTACCTCCCTTTAATTAATTATTTAAAAGCCATCATTGCAGGCAGCATTATAATGATAAGGACTACGATAAGCAGTAAAAGCAGTGGTAAAAGCAGCTTGGTACTCGCCTCTTCTCCCTGCCTTCTTGCAATATTGATCCTTTCTTCCCATGCACTTACCATCTCCACGCTTAATATCTGTTTTAGATTATTCACTCCCGATTTTCTGTTTTGATCGAGAAGGCTTGCCAATTTCATATATTGCTTTACGGCGCAACTTCTTCCGAAATCTTTATATACCTTGGACTCATGTACTCCGGTTTTAAGCTTGACCAAAGATCTTGACATTTCTTCATAGGCATATCTTTTTTCACCTTTCAGGCTCTCGTAGTCCTCAACTATCCTCTCCCATGCACTTCTTATAGATAGCCCCGCCCCTATAAATACCATCAATTTTGAAACTATCTCCGGATAATCCAAAAGCATCTGTTTTGCCCTGTACTCTCTCTTATCCTTAAGATCAGCCAAATCTTTCACATATAAAAGAACAGCTATTATAATTCCCATTATCCATATTATATGTATGTCCTTACTTTCTTCCTGTCTGTAGGAAAGTTTCTTTCCCTCAAAGCTTTCCGGTAATGTATATCCCTCTTTACTTATATTTTCCTTATCCGAAGCCTCAAGACTCGACATGAAATTTTTCAAGGTAAGTTCTTCTTTTGTATAAGATCTTGGAACAACTCTTATATTTATAAGGTACTGTGCTTGTCTTTCTCTGTCACTTAAGAACACTTTAAGTGCAGTATCCCTACCCTCTTTCAGATCTTCGTTATATACCGTACCCAAAGAATCTATAAGACTCGGATCTTCGGATATCCAAGATACGTATATACCGTATTCTTTAATACTATTTATCAGATCAAGATCTTGCGAGACCTCCTGTAGTGAAGGGTTTTTACCGAGTATCGCTGTCTCAAGTACCTGTACGCACTTTTCAAATACCTCATCTATCTCCTCGTCACTGTATCTTCTGTGTGAGACCGGAAGCTCAACCAAGACCTCCTCATCCGTAAGACCGTCTACATATACTTCATAGCTTTTATTGTAAGCAGAATATCCGTCTCTTTTCACAAAATTATTATTGATAAAGGAGTCTTTGTCACTTTCATAATTTTTTTGCGATCAAAAAAACAGTATAAAGCCCAGACTTATGCAAAAATATTTGCGTTTTGTATTTCTTTAATGCCGCCTTATATTTGAAATCCGTAAAATATTTCATCTTATACCTCTATGTTAAGCAATCTGTCGGATATATATATTGCAAATATATATAATAAAAAGACATAAAGTCATAGCCGCTTTTTCCGATAAATGTCGTATACATAAGAGTGAAAAAAACCCCGGTGAGGTGGAATCTATATAAAGAATTATAAATATCGGAAATAAATTCATGATCTTTTGCTCAAATCTTTTTGCAGCAGTCAAGGTAACTATCTCTTCTTTGATCCTTATCTTGTCGTGGATGATATTTGCTGTATGATTGATTATGGATACAAGTTCTCCTCCACTTCGTTTCGCTATCTTAAGTACTCTTGCAAAGTTTTTTATGTCCTCTATATGGCTTTTTTCTCCAAGCTCCTCAAAAGCCTTCTCTACAGGTATCCTCATATATATCCTATGCTGTATATACTCGAATTCTTTTATTATCGACACTTCTTTGTCATACAGAAGTCTTAGTTCAGCAACAGACTCTTTGACCGCATTTTCTATGGAAAAGCCCGCACTTAATAAAGAAGCCAAAACAAGTATCGCTTCTTTAAACTCAGTTTCTAAGGTTTTCTTTCTTTTCTTAATAAGGGCTTTTTTACCGATCTTGGGATAAAATAGAGAAAGCGGACTCAGTAATAAGAATATATAGATATCTCTGTAGAATACATAAGATATGACACTTATAAATAAAAATGCAATGCCGGCTGACTTACACCATTCAATCGGTGAATAATTATATACATTATAATCCTTCACCTGCAAATTTAAGTTTTGTCGTATTTTCAAGTTCCGAAAGTTTTGTAAGCTCTCCCACAACCTTATCCATACGCCTTTCTTTTCGCTCTCTGAATTCATAGAGCGGATTAAGTTTGATCTCTCCATTTACAAAATCTCCTACTTCAACGATCGACAGCACCTTTCTGCTCTTATCCCTAAGTCTTGCCAGATGTACCATTATATCTATTGCACTCGAGATATGACTCCTTACTGCGGCAAGCGGCAGATCCGCAGCACTTAAAACCATTGTTTCCAGTCTTGACAGCATATCCTTCGGACTGTTGCCGTGTCCGGTTGAAAGCGATCCGTCATGTCCGGTATTCATAGCCTGAAGCATATCCAAAGCTTCCGCACCTCTTACCTCTCCCACGACTATTCTGGAGGGATTCATACGAAGAGAAGCCTTTATAAGATCTGCTATACTCACCTCGCCCTCACCTTGGATATTGGCTGTTTTAGCTTCAAGTCTTACCAGGTTTTTTATATGTTTAAGCTGTAATTCTGCGGAATCTTCTATAGTTATGACTCTTTCATCATCGGGAATATATGCGGATAGTGCATTAAGAAAGGTGGTCTTTCCGGAGTTGGTCCCTCCGGATATGAATATGTTATATCCGGCTCTTACCAGCTTTTTTAAAAGATCCGCCGCCTCTTTATTTATAGCTTCGATCAATATAAGCTTTTCCATGCTTATCACTTCCGGAAATTTCCTTACTGTAATTATAGGTCCCGAAAGTGATACGGGCGGAAGTACGATATGCACTCTCGAACCATCCTTTAACCTTGCGTCGGCTATGGGCGATGATACATTTACCACTCTGTTGACCTCACTTACTATTTGCTGTATCATATCTTCAATCTGTTCATCACTTTTAAAGCTTTTGTTCCACCTGATATTTTTTCCTTTTTTTTCTATAAATATCTCTTCCTTACCGTTGACCATTATCTCCGTGATGTCTTTATCGTCCAAAGTTCCTGAAGTATATCCAGTCTTCTGAAAGAATCAAAAAGAGAATTTCTCAGCCTTAACTTAGGTCTTAAAGACAGGTCGTATTCTTTTTCTTTGCCGGATATAAGCTCATCTATCATCTCATACAGTTCTTCATCCGAGATACCTCTAAGATCTGATAATCGGTTTGACAGCTCGTTCCTCATGATCTCAAATAAATTTACATCTTTTTCTATATTATCATGCATAAATAATATATCCTCCAAATTATAAAGCCTGCCAACAACCACTGTGCCATAGGCATTGTTAAGGATCTGTCGTTTTTATTGATATCATAATACTCATATATATTTTTGTTTTTTATACATTTGGATACGTATTCTTTGAAATATAACAGACGTGTATACAGAATTTTTTTGGATAATAAAAAATATAAGGCATAAACAGCCGCAATACTTAAAGAGATCAGAAGTACCGTGCTTGCATGACCCGGACCAAGTGTTGCGTATATATAAGCGACAAGCTTTATATCTCCGGCTCCCACCATCCTGCATATATAGAGGATAAAACCGCAAGCCGTACTTACAGCTGCCCATATAAAAAAGCTGTAGGATCTTATATATATGACAGGTAAAGATGCTATAAGTACCCATATATTATATATTTTCGAATATTTTATATCGGTGTAACTTGCAACGGTCAAAAAAACGATCAATACCGAGTATAAGATATCTTCCTCTCTTAATACCGTCATATCGACTGTCCTATATCCGACTGTGCCATGGTCCTCATATACTCACCTATACGACTGTAGGCTATATTTTCAAGCTCCGGCTCACCGTAATTACATAAGGGCAGTATACAACTGAATATCTTGTCTTTTATATGCTCCCTGTCTATCATGATCAAATAATCATAAAATTCTTCAATGCGTTTTTCCGATGCCGCATCCTGTAATATAGGCATATATATGCTACTGCACATTTCCAGTATATCTATGCCTCTTTTACCCAGTACACCGAAATCTATCACCAAAAAATCGTATTCACTCTCTGAGGCTATACTTTGCACAAGCTCATAAAGTTCTTTCGGACTCAGTTCCGATATGTCCTCGGGGTATCTTGCCGGAACTATCAAGTTCAGATTACCCACCGTATACACTATCTTACTTAACTTATCCCATGAGAAATTCCCCTGCTTATAAGCATAAAGCACATCCGACATATCATGATCGCTATATTTAAGATCTTCGTACAAGATTCCCTTGTATTCCTCAAAACTGATCAAAAGAGTCTTATTGTATTCATTGCCTATAACACTGAGAGCTACAGCTGCAGAAGTTTTACCGCATCGGTGTATAGGCGAGTAAATACCTATTATCTTACTTTGCTTTCCGGCTATTTTAAGCCATCTTTCATCTTTTTCGGGTTTATAAATATTCAATATTTCCCTTACGATATCATCAGCGGATATGTATTTTAATACGGCAAAAAACTTCCCTTCCCTCTCTTTGACATTTGCATACCTTATATAGCCTTGTGAAGAAAGTATAATAAGATTTTTTATATCGGGATCGATTTTTTGTTTTTGATATTCTTCCTGCGAGATCAACAATATCTCTGTATTGTATAGCTTTCTCGCACCCTGATAACTGCCGTACGAGTTGTACGCCATAGCCTTAAAAGGCAGTTTGCTCCCTTGATTGATATAGTCAGCCAGGTTTTTAGCATACCTATAGTCATTATCGACGATAGCAATAATATATCTCACTAAAAACTCCTTTATTAAATTTAAAAATATGATTGGTTCTTGAAATAAGAATGATAACATGAATTTTTATAAGTCTTGGACTCAAGATTAATATAAAAAGCCCCACTTGTCAATAGGGCTTTTTATTTTTAATTCTTTATTTAGTTTGATTAGATTTAATTTATAAATTCTGTTCCACAAGATATTTTCTTGCATATCCTATAGGCATATAACTTTCTTTTGCTCTTCTAAGCCCCTCTATGCCAAGATCGTCTTCTCTGTTAATAAGCTTTGCAGTCGGAAATTCCTCACAAAGAAATGTTTTATTGATAAACTGATATATGCCGTTTATATTTGCATTGGCTTTTTCTATATGTATTACAGCCATATCCTCTCTTTTGTTATAACTTCCTACTGTAAATGCCTCAAGTACATCATCTACATACACACCGCCCATGGTTATATCAAGTGCTCTACAGTTTTTAAGTATCTCATGCACACCCATGACCTCGGGATCAAGATGTTCTTCCACATCATCTCCCTTATCATCTCTCCACTTAGCAAGCATACGGAATACATCGTCTCTGTCGGAACACACCAACTCTCTGTAAATATACCTGCCCTCGTACTCCTTTATAAACTTATTATAATGATTTTTCTTTTTGTGAAGCTTCTTTCCTGCAAGACTTCTCATTACATCGCCGTCATACAGATAGTCTTTAAGATCTTCCTGCTCACTAACCTTAAATCTTGCATCCGACTCAAGCTTAAGTTCTTTTACAGCCTCTTCATCAGCCAGACTTATCCTGTAAGGAACTTTGAGTATCTTATTAAAATACTCCACACTAAGCTCAAAGCAGTACTTAAGATGCTCAGTAGCACATATCGGCATAGCGGAGTAATACTTTCCTTCATCGCACATTTGCCATATAATTCCTACATCTGTACCGTCTTTTTGAACAACTGCGACCTGTACCTGATAATAGTCCTTCCAAATAAAACTTTCTATAGGTACACTGTCACAGGTTTTATTGTCTCTTAAACCATAAAAAGGCTTATACATTTCTATGTCTTTTGCCTCTAAAGGCTTAAATTTTATGTCTTCTACATTCATAAATACATTGCCTGTCTTTCTATCTTTCTAAGTTCATCAAAATATTCATTTAAAAATCCTGAAAAAATCTTAGTTAATCTAAAATGTTAATATTATACTTTCAAACGCTTTAATAAAGTAACAGTTAAGTCTTCTTGATTTGCTTGTTTGTAAACAATGCAGCAGCCGGACTGTTACTTTATAAATAATTTGAAATGACTTTATTTATATCTTTAACTATATTGTTAAGTTCTTCCGATAAGTCGTTGATCCTCTTGTCAGCCTCTTCCACAGAACCCGCCTTAACTCCGTAATAAAGTTTAAGCTTAGGCTCTGTGCCTGAAGGTCGTATGCAAAGCCATGTGCTGTCCTCGCAGTCATAGTAAAGTACATTGGACTTTGGCAGTCCTGTTGCTTTAACGCTTCCGGACTCCATATTCTTTACCGTATCTTCTTGATAATCTCTTGCAAAAAGTACCTTATAACCTGATAGCTTTTCAGGTGTGTTTTTTTCTAAAGTACTCCATAATTCTTGCTATCCTTTGTATACCCTCTATACCCGCAAGGTCTATGGAATTTACTCCGTCCCTATAGTATCCGTACTTTTTATAGATATCATTCATAACTTCCCATAAGCTCTTACCCTTGGACTTATAGTAAGCCATAGCCTCGCATAGGGCTACACTTGCTGACACTGCATCTTTATCTCTTGCATAAGTGCCTATAAGGCAGCCGTAACTTTCTTCCAAGCCAAATATGTACTCAAACTTCTTGCTTGACTCATTCTCAAGTATTTCCTTGCCTATCCACTTAAAGCCTGTAAGTACTTCTACCAAGGTGCAAGAATACTCCTTTGCTATGGCATCTACCAGATTGGTGGTTACTATGGACTTAACCACCTCTGCGTTGGCAGGTAAAAGTCCAAGTTCTTTTCTTCTTGAGAGCAGATACTCACAAAGCAAAGAACCTGACATATTGCCGGTCAGGGCAATATAGTCTTTGCTTACCTCATCCTTTACATATACACCGAGTCTGTCCGCATCCGGATCGGTAGCAAGCACTATGTCCGCATCCTTTTCCTTTGCCAGTTTAAGCGCAAGCTCAAAGGCAGCTTTAGACTCGGGATTAGGATACTTTACAGTCGGGAAATTACCGTCAGGAAGCTCCTGTTCTTTTACCACATATACCTTGCTAAAACCAAGCTCACTAAGCACCCTTCTTACCGGAATATTGCCGGTTCCGTGGAGAGGAGTATATACTATAACAAGCTTATTTGCCTGTTCTTTTATAGCCTCCGGGCTAAGTACCTGCTCCTTTACCTTTGCTATATACTTATCATCTATTTCACTTGAAATATCTTCATAAAGTCCCTTAGCCCTTGCCTCTTCTTCCGACATGGTCTTAACCTTGGAATAATCTTCTATAGCAAGTACTTCTTTAAGTACTCCCTTATCATGAGGCGGTGTAAATTGTGCACCGTCTTCCCAATACACCTTATAACCGTTGTAGTTTGAAGGGTTATGGCTTGCTGTAATATTAACTCCGGATATGCACTTTAACTCTCTTACTGCAAACGAAAGCTCCGGTGTCGGTCTGAGAGAAGTAAAACGATATGCTTTTATTCCATTGGCAGCAAATGTAAGTGCAGCCTCCTTTGAAATACATCCGACATATTTCTTGAGTCATAAGCTATAGCTACACAGGCTCCTTCTATATTAAGGCTTTTTATATAATTGGCAAGTCCTTGAGTTGCCTTTCTTACCACATATATATTCATCCTGTTGGTTCCTGCACCTATAATACCTCTTAAACCTGCCGTTCCAAACTCAAGCTCTGTGTAAAATCTTTCTTTGATCTCAGCATCATCTGCGGCTATAGACTTAAGTTCGGACTTTGTATCTTCATCAAAATACGGGCTTTGTAACCATTCTTCATAAATCTTTTTATAATCTCTCATAAGACACCTCTTTTACTGTATTTTTAGCTTCTATAACTTTGATATCCCTGCAACATAAAATATAACACGATTAAGCCTTGCTAACAAGCCTTATTATAGTTACAGTTGAGGTAGGACATTTATAATTCAGCAAAATAGTATGAATTTTTTAATCTTTAGCTCAAACTTCCTATACCGTAATGATTTATCGGGGGGTTAGTAACATAAACAATTGTACTTATAAAAAACTCCGTATAATTCAATCATACTAGCAACCCTTTCTCAAAGCTTCGACAAATTCACACAGACTGCGGAACTCGTGTGCTCGCCAAAAGCAGGCGAGCTGCACTAGGGACATCCTCGTCTGTGGAATTTGTACCTCGCTTTATCAAAAGGGTTAACCGCTAAAAAGATTGAATTATACGGAGTTTTTTATCTCCCTCTACACTACTGTTATAAAAAATTAGTAGTGTAGAGATATGTTTGTAATTGTTTATGTTGCTAAGGGGAAGTATAGGGGGATGTGTGGCAGTGACTTTTATTCAAATCTTAAAAACATTCGTTCGTATAGGGTATGTGGCTTTAGATAAAAGTGTGCCTACACCTCTCCCCTCCGCCGGTACCTTAGGCACATAAACCGTTAAACTATCTTGCCGAGGACAATCTGAGACCGCCGGTACTTGCTTTATCAAGCCGTCAGGCGAAGATAAAGCTTAGTACCGCTGCGAGACGAAGTTAGCGAGAGCGTGTCCAAGGCAAGATATGTTTGTAACGGTTTATGTGATAGACAAACCATCATTTTGTTCCCAAAAAACAGATATATCCAAGCTCTTTTTTATTGTCCAGCATGAATGAGCGCATTCTTTGGAAAAATTCTTTATTTTCTTCTTTTAAACCGTTTTTTATTACTGTTAATGCCCCTGCAATACCCTCATCCTTAAACATACCCGATACACTCATAAGTGTCATGGGACCGGTCTTTTGTTCTGTTCTAAATCCCGCTTTTTCAAAACAGGACTGCCACTCTTTGCTTATAAGCGGCTCTACATTAACATTGATAGCTCTGCTTAATCCTATGCGAAGTTCTCCGGCACGCTCTGCGCTGTCAGTAAGCAAAACTACATCATGTGTAACTACAACTCCGCCCGGTTTTAGCACTCTATAATACTCCTTAAGTGCCTGCACTTTTTTATCTCCCAAAAGCATGGTAAGCATTGCCTCATTAATTACCACATCAAAGCTTGCATCTTCAAAAGGAAGTTTAAAAGCATCCGCTTTTATAACTTTTACCTTCTCTTCCAAGCCGTTTTCTTTTATCTTCTCCCTTGCCTTTTCAAGTGCATTTTCATCCAGATCCACTCCTATAATATCACAGCCGTACTTATTTGCTATATCTATCAAGGTAGTTCCCATATTGCAAGCTACCTCTAAAACCTTTGAATCAGGCTTTATATCAGCCTTTTTAAGTATCCAATCAGTTGCCTCTATACCGCCCGGTCTTAGCTTGGTCTTACCAAGACGGGCTAAAAATTCATGACCCATTTCTGCCATAATATAACCTCCAAATAAAAAATAAGCCTTAAAACTTATATTTTTTGAGTTAGTCTGTACTAACTCGTATGTAAAAAAATAAAGCTTCTGCCAATCAATAATCGAGTAGGAGGCTTTAGTCCTATACCGGCTCTCGTTGCGTTTTTGCCGAAAGGCTATAATTTCCTTACTCCGCCTCTTCGATAAAAATGGCATATGTGATTCAACTAATCACATATGCCAACTATACCAAAAAAATCTTAAAAATGATAGTTTATTGCTCATATTTAATTGTTCTACATAATATACATATTTATCCGGCAAGCTATTGACGACATTCATCTTCGTCTGCTTTACAAGTCAAATTTACACATTTTCATCTTTTTGACGAAGATAAATGACCTGACTGAACTGTATATACATTATGTTTCTTACGAAAACATAAAACCGGCGTATAATAAATATCTTAGTTTGTGCTATATAAGCTCCGTCTATTCCTACTTTATAACCGTCCGGTGTAGTAGTATTCTTAAGCATTGCACCGCTTTCAATATCCATATAATACCATACGTCATTGATATAATTCCAACCTGTCACCATGTAGGCATCCTTATTAAAGAAATACCATTCTCCGTTGATTTTCTTCCAGGAAGAACTTGCCGTCTCTGCATTTATATCAGTGAATTTATAACCCTTTTCATCCTTGGTCCAAGTACCCCTACTTTGTGCTGCTTCAACTTCTTTTCTTACAGTTTCAGCCTTATCCTTGGATATCTTTATAATATTCGAGCTAAACCACTCTCCGGCAAAATCCGGATTATTAGCTGATATACCTCTTACGAGAACTTTATAGTTGCCTTCTTTTACAAGATAATTTCTTATATCATAGTTGTTGCTTGATGTGCTGTAAGTATCTCCGGTCGCATTGTTGGCACCTCTCATAACTTTGATTTCATAAGAACCCGCACCTTCACTTACATCCCACTCAACTTTTCCGTCTTCGCCCAACTCTATCCTGTCTATCGGAGACATTTTATCCGCCAATGAGGGAAATGTTACAGTTACATATAAAACTTCATCATTGTCAGCTGTAGAAGCATTCACAAGAGTAAGTCCGCTTCCGGTTATTTTTACATCACTTCGCTTTAAATCAAAACGATAATCATCCTCCGCAACAAGTTTTATCTTTAATTTTGGCACATCGTCCCTTGTCCATGTAGGGGTCGCATTCTCAAATTCATACTCCTCATAGGAATAATGTCCGTTCCCGGCTTGTATATCCATCTCGCCGACTCCTACTTTGGTATCGACCTGAATATCGGCTTTTATGCTGAGGCTGACTTTTTTTATTTTTTTCTTTGTTGCCGCCTGTGTATTGGTTCCTATAAGTACCAATAAAAACAGAACTAGGAAATATATAATATATCTTTTTACAGTATCTTTATACTTCATATATACACCCGACTTTCCAACACGATTTGTCTTGCAGACCTCTATTATATATCATCATCTGGGCTTGGACAACTTGGCAAATGTATAACATGTCTTACAAAAACACTACATTTCTTTATCGCTCGTTATCTTTATCGTAGATAATATCATGACTGTAATACGGATTTATTAAGCATATATTATCCAAAAATAACGATTGTTATAAGATATTATTTGCAAACTATTTGCAATACCCGAAACTCTTGATTCTCTTATAAGATTGACCTTTATTTGTCCGGGGTACTGCATCTCTTCTTCTATCTTCTTTGCGATCTCATGTGACAATATTATCATATCGTCATCGGTGACCTTCTCGGGAACTACCATGATCCTTACTTCTCTTCCCGCCTGTATTGCAAATGACTTATCAACTCCGGCAAATGAATTGGTTATATCTTCGAGTTGCTTTAATCTTTGTGTATATGCTTCCAAAGATTCTCTTCTTGCACCCGGTCTTGCCGCAGATATGGTATCCGCTGCCTGAACTATGCATGATATAAGATTATCCGCCTCCACATCTCCGTGATGTGATTCGACCGCATTGATAACTATTGCAGACTCTTTGTACTTTCTGCAAAGTTCGGCTCCTAGTTGTACATGTGAACCTTCAACTTCATGATCTATGGACTTTCCTACATCGTGTAAAAGTCCGGCTCTTTTAGCCATCCTTACGTCCACTCCGACTTCGGCAGCCATAAGACCTGAAAGTATAGACACTTCTATGGAATGTTTGAGTGCATTTTGTCCGTAGCTTGTTCTGAACTTCATTCTTCCGAGCATCTTGACAAGTTCCGGATGTATACCGTGAACTCCGACTTCCAGCGTTGCCGCTTCGCCGGCTTCCTTCATGATCACATCTACTTCCTTTTGTGCCTTTCGACCATCTCTTCTATTCTTGCAGGATGTATACGTCCGTCAAGAATAAGCTTTTCAAGCGCCACTCTGGCAACCTCTCTTCTTACCGGATCGAATCCCGAAAGTACTACGGCTTCCGGTGTATCATCTATGATAAGTTCAACACCTGTAAGCTGTTCCAATGTACGAATATTTCTTCCTTCTCTACCTATGATACGTCCCTTCATATCATCATTGGGAAGCTGTACCACAGATACTGTAGTATCCGTAACCTGTTCGGCAGCACATCTTTGTATAGCCGTAACGATATGCTCCCTTGCCTTTTTTTCGGCTTCTTCTTTGGCTTGATTCTCGATATCCTTGATAAGCTTTGCCTTATCATGCTTGATATCTTCAGCCACTGTTTGAAGTATGAATTCCTTCGCTTCTTCAGTACTTAACCCTGATATTCTCTCAAGCTCCGCAAGTCCCTTGTCATAAAGAGACTCAAGTTCTTTGCTTCTTTCAAAAAGTTTTTCTTCTTTTTGTAAAAAAGTCTCTTCTTTCTTTTCCAGACTCTCAAGCTTTTTATCAAGACTTTCCTCTTTGCTTAAAACTCTTTTTTCGTAACGCTGTAACTCTGTTCTTCTCTCCTTTACTTCCTTTTCAAGTTCATTTTTGGTTTTTAATGACTCTTCTTTAGCTTCAAGGAGCGCTTCTCTTTTTTTAGTTTCTGCTGTTTTTATGGCTTCCTCTATAATTTCTCTGGATTTTGCTTCTGCGGATCCTATTTTATCCTCATAAGATTTTTTTCTGTAAGCTGTAGCTGCTATCCAAGTAAGAGGTCCCACGATTATAACAGTCAACACAACCGCTATAATTATTTGTGTCATGAAAGCACCTCCGTATTTATTTTTTAAGGACTTTTATAAACATTTAATTATTCCCGACAAATATTCATAATTACATAATCAAGTCCTTATAAATCTTTGTTTCACAAAAAAATGTGCAACAGTATAATTTTATCAAATCAGAAGGGAATTTGCAAGGATTGTTATTTTCAAAATACTTATCTTAAAAATTAAGTATTTATAGAATTTAACTCTTTCCCAAAAAGGCAGCCGGACTTATAAAGCGCTGCTGACAGCTTGTATAAGCCCGACTGTATATTTAAGAAAGAGTTAAAGATAAGATCAGATCAACGATCTGAGGATCATTTTTTTAATCCGATTTTTTTAATAAAAAGTAATATATAACCCATGATAATGTAAAATATACATATTACGACAATATATTTTGCAACGCCCGACACTCCCAATTTATTGATATCTACGAAGAAATAAGGAAAAGGCGAGTCTTCCCCCGGTATATTCACAGGATATATTATGCCTTTTATCAAAGTAAATATCGCATAAAACAAGGGAAATATCGTCCAGTACAAGGGATCTTGCCACTTATATCTTACCTTGTCATATATCAGACAGTCTAGGATGCATAACACCGGCACTATATAGTGCAGAGTATAATTCTTCCAGGTGTACACATTTTCGGGCTTGGCTACGGGAAGTAAAAGTACATTATATACTATGAATGTCAGAGTGATTCCCAGCACCACTCCTCCCTTTATCCTAAGCAGCCCTTCACTGTCTTCTTTTCTTGTCATACAATAAATGTAAAATATCATTACCGCAATATTGGACCAGATGGTATAAAAGTTAAGCTTATGCAAGCCGTCGACAAATATCTGCAAATAAAGCCCGAATATCGCAGCAATGATGATACAGGTCCTTATAAGGGGCTTAAGAATATCCTTATTCATACATACCCTTTTCTATAAGCTCCTTTATAGCATTAACGACCATAGGCTTATCCTCTTTGTAGGTCACTCCGAACCACTTATCGTCAGTTTCAAGTACCCTTACCTTACCCTTTTGTGATTTGACCAATTCATCTATCACCGCAGGAAGTATGTATTCTGTCTTTATATCGTCGGTATCAAGATCCGATAAGAATTTTTCAAAATCATCATCCAAAAGATCCACAAAGCCCGGTGGCAGTCCCCACATATTCAGCGATACATAAGAGTCTATTGACACATCTCTTTTATTGCCGTAAAAGTCCTTGGCACTTATAATGCCGTTCTCAAGTTTTACATCATAGGTCTCTTTGATATCGGATAATAAGCCGTCTTTTACTTCGCACACTCCTCTGGTAACGCCTCCGTTATCACTGAGTGTATTGACCAGTTTGAAACCTGCCATGCACATATCAAGCTCTTTTGCGTTATTATCCATGGTGTTTGCAAGATAATCATGTAGTTTAATAAAGCTTCCCTACCGTAGTAGTCATCCGCATTGATCACCATAAAAGGCTCTTTTATCTTATCTTTTGCGGAAAGTATGGCATGAGCGGTCCCCCAGGGTTTTGTTCTTTGCCACTTTCCTTTGTATTTTTCAGGTATATTTTCAAGTTCCTGGTAAGCATACTCCACCTCTATGCCCTTGGCTTCTATACGCCTTCCTATGATATTCTTAAAATCTTCCTCTATATCTTTTCGTATTATGAATACTATCTTGTCAAAGCCAGCTTTTATTGCATCATATATAGAATAATCCATTATGATCTCGCCGTTGGAACCTACAGGCTCAAGTTGCTTGATACCTCCTCCGAAACGACTTCCTATACCTGCTGCCATAATTACCAAACTTGTCTTCATTATTCACCTCTTCAGTTTAGTTATCCAATCTGTTACCGTACATATCTTCAAAGTATTTGGTGTATTCACCGCTTACGATATGCTCCCACCACTCTCTGTTATTAAGATACCAGTCTATTGTTTGAACTATTCCCGTATCAAAATTATATTCCGGTTTCCATCCGAGCTCGGTTTCAAGCTTTGTAGGGTCTATAGCATATCTCATATCATGTCCCGGTCTGTCGGTAACAAATCTTATAAGACTCTCGGGCTTATCAAGTGCTTTCAAGATAGTCTTTACCACCTCGAGGTTGGTTCTTTCGTTGTGACCGCCTACATTGTATACTTCACCCACTTTTCCGTTTCTTACTATAAGGTCTATAGCACTGCAATGATCCTTTACATGTAACCAGTCTCTTACATTCTCACCCTTGCCGTATACCGGAAGTTCTTCATTAGCCAAAGCTCTGCTTATGATGAGCGGTATGAGCTTTTCCGGAAAATGATAAGGTCCGTAGTTATTGGAACATCTTGATATAGTCACAGGCAAACCGTAAGTTCTGTGATATGCAAGTACAAAAAGATCCGCTGCCGCCTTTGAAGACGAATACGGGCTTGATGTATGTAACGGTGTCTGTTCGGTAAAGAAAAGATCCAGTCTGTCTAAGGGCAGATCTCCGTATACTTCGTCGGTAGATACCTGATGATATCTTTTTACTCCGAACTCCTTTGCCGCATCCATCAAAGTGGTGGTTCCTATAACATTGGTACGCACAAAGCTTTCAGGATCGGTTATGGATCTGTCAACATGGCTTTCCGCCGCAAAATTGATCACAACATCCGGTCTTTCCTTTTCAAAAAGCTCAAATACGAACTTTCTGTCAGCTATATCACCTTTTACAAATTTATAATTCTCTTTATCTTCTACAGGTTTAAGTGTCTCCAAATTGCCTGCGTAGGTAAGGAGATCAAGGTTGATGATCATATCCTCCGGATATTTATTAACCATGTAATGAACAAAATTGCCCCCTATAAAACCTGCTCCTCCTGTAACTAAAATCTTCATAATTATAAGTCTTCCTTTTTTATTATTTATCTATATATCTTCCGTCAAGTATGTCCTTAAGGTATTTACCGTACTGATTCTTTTTAAGTACCTCGTAGGTTTTTAATACATCTTCTTTTCCTATCCAGTTATTAAGATAGGCTATTTCTTCAAGACAGGCTATCTTTCTGTGCTGATGTGTCTCTATGGTCCACACAAAATTGCTCGCCTCAACAAGTGACTCATGTGTACCCGTATCAAGCCAGGTAAAGCCCTGACCCAAAAGCTGCACATCAAGCTTACCCTCTTCCAGGTATATACGGTTAAGATCAGTGATCTCAAGCTCTCCTCTTTTTGAAGGTTTTAAAGACTTTGCGTATTCCACCACCTTATTATCATAGAAATACAATCCCGTCACGCAATAATTACTTTTCGGTTTTTCCGGCTTTTCTTCTATGGATATGGCTCTTCCGTTCTTATCGAACTCGACTATACCGAATCTTTCCGGATCGTCCACATAATATCCGAACACCGTAGCACCCTCTTTTTTATTTGCCGCCGCATTAAGATGCGCATCAAGTCCGTGTCCGTGGAAGATATTATCTCCGAGTATCATGGCAACATTGTCATCGCCTATAAATTCATCACCTATTATAAATGCCTGTGCCAGCCCGTCCGGACTTGCCTGTACTTCATAAGACAGATTTATTCCGAATTGTGCTCCGTCTCCCAAAAGTTCTTTAAATCTCGGTGTATCATCTGGTGTTGAGATAATAAGTATATCCCTTATACCTGCCCTCATAAGCACAGATAAAGGATAATATATCATAGGCTTATCATATATGGGCAGTAATTGCTTTGAAGTCACCTTGGTAAGCGGATACAGTCTGGTACCGCTTCCTCCTGCTAAAATAATACCTTTCATAACCGTTCTCCTTGATCTCTAAAGTTCTTTTTCCACTAAATCCAAAGCTGCAGATATGACCTTATCCATATCGTAATACTTGTATTCCCCGAGTCTTCCTCCGAATATTATATTCTCTTCCCCGGCGGCAAGTTCCTTGTATTCCTCGTAGAGCTTTATGTTCTTCTCATCATTTATCGGATAGTAAGCTTCATCACCTATTTTCCATTCACACGGATATTCCTTTGAAACTATCGTTGTATCGGTATCCGCATGTTCAAAATGCTTATGCTCTATTATCCTTGTATAAGGTATATCTTCTTTGGTATAATTTACGACCGCATTACCCTGATAATTCTTTGTACTCAGTTCCTCTGTCTCAAATCTTAAAGATCTGTACTCAAGGACTCCGAGTTTATAATCGTAATATTCATCTATCATACCTGTATATATAACTTTAGATGCTACATTGCCGTATTCTTTGCAAAAACTTTTATAATCCGTATCAAGCCTTACCTCTATACCGTACAGAAGCTTTTCTATCATAGCGGTATAGCCCCCTATAGGTATACCCTGATATCTGTCATTAAAATAATTATTGTCATAGGTGAATCTTAAAGGCAGCCTTTTGATTATAAAAGCCGGCAGTTCCTTACAGTCCCTGCCCCATTGCTTCTTGGTATATCCCTTGATAAGCTTTTCGTATACATCCCTGCCCACCAAAGACAGTGCCTGTTCCTCAAGATTCTTCGGTTCTTTTATATCAAGTTCTTCTATTTGCTTTGCAATTATTTCCTTGGCTTCCTTAGGGGTTTATATTCCATAATTTACTGAAAGTATTCATATTGAAAGGAAGATTGTAAAGCTCATCTTCATACACAGCCAAGGGAGCATTGATGTAATTATTAAACTCCGTAAACTCATTTACATAGTCCCATATTTTTTTATTGCTCGTATGGAAAATATGTGCACCGTATTTATGAACATTTATCCCTTTTGTGCTCTCGGTATAAATATTTCCGCCTATATGCTCTCTTCTGTCTATAACAAGCACTCTTTTTCCTCTTTTATGTGCTTCGTAAGCAAATACCGCCCCATACAGACCGGCACCTACCACAAGATAGTCATACATGATTACCTCCTCAATATTGTATAAAAAATATTTCTTATAAACTTAGGTTGTAAAACCATTCCGGCACAGACTGCCACTCCTAAGATATATTCAAAAAAATTTGTAAGTTTTATTTCTCTTTGTTTTTTTCTCAAAAACATATAATTCTTAAAATAAGACGTTCCGCCTCTTCTTGCCGCAAAATCCCTGTCCACTCTCGCCCATACCAGTGCCTTGTCAATGTTGGCTATCTTATATCCGCTTGCCAAAAGTCTTGACCACAGATAATAGTCTTCCAGATAGGGCAAATGTATATACCCACCCAGACTTTCGATGACCGACTTTTTGAATACTACCGTCATGTGATTAAGAGGATTTCTGAGTTTGGCATACCTGTAAAGTTTCTCATATTCGGTGGGCATGGTTTTTGTTCTCAAAGCTTTGCCCTTTTCAACAAACTCTATGATATCGCTGCCGAGAGCCGCTATGTCTTTATTATTTTCCAGAAATTCATATTGCAGAGCCAGTCTTTTTGCATCCGCTATATCGTCACTGTCCATTCTCGCTACATATTCACAGCTGCAAAACTTAAGCCCTTCGTTAAGTGCAAGGCTGAGTCCCTTATTTTCTTCCAAAGCAACTACTTTTAATTCCACGCCTTTTTTTGCGAATCTTTCCTTATATATGTCTATGACCTTATCCAGCTCCTCATTAAGCGGACCGTCCTTTACCAAAACTGTTTCTTTCGGCAAAAATGTCTGCTCTATGATGCTTTCCAAAGCCTCTTTAAGATTCTTCGCTTTCTTTTATATATACGGATATAAGTACGGATATCAAAGCTTTCACACCTCTTCGGATACTATATATCTGGGTCTTGCCTTAATCTCATAGAGGATATTGGATATGTAGTATCCCATGATACCCTGAAATATAAGTATGACTCCCGACATTAAAAATACACTTGCCAATATCATATAATTCATACCGAAACCGATATGTTTATTTACACTGTATACAGCTCTTGCTATCAGTAATACCAAGGCAAGCAGTATGGAAAGTACACCTGTTATCGATGCTAAGTAGATAGGCGCAGCCGAGTATGATACTATGTTTCTCATGGCATATTTTATAAGTGATAACAATGACCACTTTGACTCTCCGCTAAACCTCTCTTCCACATCAAATTCTATACTTTCTCTCTTAAATCCCACCCACGAAGACATAGCTCTGAAAAAGGTTATCCTCTCCGGCATAGATACAAGCACCTCGACCACTCTTTTATCCAAAAGCTTATAGTCGGATGAGCTTTTCATATCGACACCGGTCGCCTTGCTCATGAATTTATAGAATGTATTGGCTGCGACCTTCCTGAATAAAGACTCTCTTCCTCTTTCTCTTTTGACCGCCTCTACGATCTCAACCCCCGACAACCATATTCTGTACATCTCCACCAGTAGTTTCGGAGGATGTTGCAGATCACAATCTATCACTGCGGTACAATCTCCGGTAGAGGCACAAAGCCCTGCAAGTATAGCCGCCTCCTTACCGAAATTTCTCGAAAATCTGATCCCCCTTATATTGGGATTGAGTTTTCTTACCTCACAAATCTTAAACCAGGTACCGTCACCGGAACCGTCATCCACAAAAATAAGCTCGTATGCTATCTGTGCTTTACTGAGTATTTCCGATATCGTTTGTGCAGCTTTTTCTATCATTCCTTCTTCCCTGTAAGAAGGTATAACTACAGAAAGCATTCTTTTTCTCCTTTACCTGTTTCCTTATACCGGTGCATCGTTTACAAAATAAGTATATCAAATACGACGAATATTTTTCTGAGTTCGCAGATCAAAAAACATAGGCTCAGTGTAGCCGGCTGAGGATTTTTGATCTGCTAACTCAGGAAAAAAGGCAATTGTTTGGTATACTTATTTAAGAAAATATGCACTAGTTTGATAACTCATCTTCAAATTCTTCCGGCTTACCGTACACTTCTGCCTTCAGCTCTTTTTCTCCGAGTCCCGCTATGGTAAGTCCGTTATCTATTCCCTCGGTCGAGTCTTTCATAAACAGTACCTTTGGAGTCATCAGCATAAGTTTGAAATCCATCCATAAACTGTAATTTCTTATATAAGTCAGATCGAGTTTTAATTTATCATAAGGGGTGGTATTATACTTTCCGTGTACCTGTGCATAACCTGTAAGTCCCGCCTTCATCTTAAGTCTCATCGTAAATTCGGGTATCTCTTTCGTATTGGGCGGCTATTTCCGGTCTTTCGGGTCTCGGACCCACAAGGCTCATCTGACCGTATAAGATATTTATAAGCTGCGGCAACTCGTCAAGTCTTGTAAGCCTGAGTAATTTACCGACTTTGGTGACCCTTGAGTCGGACTTTGTCGAAAGCCTTGCCTTTCCGTCTTTTTCGGCATCCGATACCATAGTTCTGAACTTAAGTATATCAAATATTTCTCCGCCTTTGGTAAGTCTTTTTTGCGTATAGAATATATTGCCTTCGCTCTCAAGCTTGATAGCTATGCCTATGATCAAAAAAAGCGGAATTGTCAGTATAAAAAGTATACCTGAAAAAACTATATCCACCGCTCTCTTTATTATAAGCTGATCCACCTGAGGTCCCATGTTCTTTGACAGCAGTATGGGAGTATCGAAAAGATTGAGTTCTTCCGAACTTCTTATAAGTATATCCGTTATTTTGGGTATCATATACACTCTGATGGATCTGTCATAACATCTTTTCAATATCAGATTTCTCTCAAATGAATGTAGATCTCCTATGATCACGCCCTCGTATTTACCGGTCTCTTCTATAACTTTATCTATACCCTTATTGATATTGACGGCACCTTTTATTATGTATTTGTCATCTCTTGAATTGATCTTTCTTGCGATGCTTGACACTCCTCTTTCTCCGTACACAAGAAGAAGATGCTTTGGCGGAAATACCTTCGCATATATCCATTGGAATACAAAAACCCAAACAGTTACACATATTATATCCACTGCCGAAAGCAATACAAATGGCAAGGGATTATGGAATCTTTTATCTATCAGTGCCAGCTGACAATAAGACAGCACATTTACCCAAAAAATTGCGATTATATTCGAATATATGAGGTTGCCCCTCCTCAAATACCCTATCTTAAGCCCTCCGTATGTAAGTGCAAAAATAAGAGTAAGGCTCCGTAAAGTGTCACTATCATCCAATTGCCCTTTCTGAAGAAAGGGTTTTCTATGATGGTATTTAAATAATCTACCCATACAAACCAATAAAGTGCGATCTCTACAAAAAGAATAACTGCACTTGAGGCAAACTTAAGCAGTCTTTTATAACGTTCTCTTGTGATCATACAAACTCCATAGCCACTCTTTCATATTTTTTATAAGTCGCAAAGCAAAGTCCGCCTTCTGTCGGTCAAAGTATTCACAGCTCAAAAGACTTTATTTTGCGATTCAGTATAGCAATATATCATGTTATTATAATATATATATTAATATAAAACTATTTTTTTGACAAAGATAATCTTTTATTAAGAAAAGATTAACTAAAAACCTTTATTTTATAACATAAAAGCCACTCATTTACAAGCTTCCCTATAATGAAGTCTAAACTCCCGTTTTTTCTCAAACACACGTTCTTATTTTCTTTTTATAAAAAAAGGAGTATTATAAAAACCAAGTAATTTAATCTTGAACAAAATGTCAGCAATTTTATAACAGTTCACTCATAATGATTCATAATTTATCAAGGTCAAGACAAATATTAAAAATACATTTTTTATCTAATTAAGGTCAGGGGTGCGATCCCCCTGAAGTGGTATAAAGATCACTTCACAAAACTTGCCTTAATGTACTTTTTTATTTGTTATCTTACAGCGAACTGTGGGTATTTTACCCGAAATATTATAAGACCGCTCTTATAAAGTTCAGGATGATATCAATATTTAAGGAGGCTTTTTAATGGAAGATGTGTTGGAAAGACTGATGAAAATTGAAAACAGGGCTTCCTCGGTCATGGAAGAAGGTGAAGAGGAAGTAAAAAAGCTTATTGAAGCTCATAATGAAAAACGAAGACTATGGGACGAACAAGTAAAAAAAGACTCCGATGCACAGATCAAAAAACTAAAAGATGAGTTTAATGAAAAGCTTAAGAAAAAAATCAATGTAATGAAAAACGATACGGAAAAACAAATCAGAGATCTGAAAGAACACTATGAAAATTTCCATTCCCATTATGTAAATGAACTTTTCATAGATATGACAAAGGTAAACCATGAATAATATACTTGAGTATTCAGCTATATGTACCAAAATAAAGGCTATGGAAGCAAAGCTTCTTAACAAAGAAACCTACGACAAACTTATAAAGTCTCAAAATGTAAAAGAAGCTCTTACGTTTATAAACGATAATACTTCCTATAGTAATGTATTCAAGAATATAGACATAGATAATCTCCACCGACCGGAGGTGGAGCGTATACTTACATTGGCAAAATATCAGGATTACTCAAAGCTGTATAAATTTGCAAGCCAAAAACAAAGACAGTTTTTAAAGATCTATATGCTTTACTATGAGACCTATACACTTAAAATAATACTCAGGTATTGTGTAAGCGGGCATATATCCGAGATCACTTCAAATGATGCCTATATAGACGAAACTGTTTCTTTTTTCAGCAAATATTCCGATGTTGATTTCAAAGCATTGCTTGATATAGCTTATACAATTATAGGTCCTCATTCCGAGCTCAGTAGGTTAAGTCAGTATCTTGATAAATTCATAGATGCGCTAAAGGGCACCGTATACTATGCTCCGCTTTACAACATATATATGCATGATTCGTCTACACAGGAGCCTTCTATACTTGATTATGAGCTGTGTATAGATATGGTATGTTTCAAATCTATATGGAAGATAATAAAAAAGAACTTTAAGGCGAAAGAGCAGGATGACCTTAAAGCCTGTATAGGAAGTTCCATAGATCTTGCCAATATCGACTGGATATACAGGAGCAAAAGATATTATGATATGAGTGAAATAGAGATCTACTCCATACTAATACCTATACATCATAAGCTCAGTAAGCAAGATATCAAGAATTTTATAAATACCAAGGATCAGGATGACTTCAAAAACACTTTTTTAAGATGTTATTACGGGCTTAAATATCCTAAGCTCAGTGCAAAGTTCATACAATCGGATATAAGTTTTGAAACTTTGAGCAAAAGAATGGTGGGTCTTATTTCTTCTTCCCGTGTAAGAAAAAGACCATATTCCATAGTCAGTATCAATGACTATCTTTATCGTAAGGAAATAGAGATTTCCAATATTATTCGTATTATTGAGTCTATAAAATACGAACTGCCCAAGGAGGAAATACTTAAAAACAGATAAGCTTATACTTAAATCTAAAGGAGATTTTTATGGTAGAACAAATGAAGTTCCTAAGCATTACGGGGCCGAAAGATGATATAGACAGGGTAATAGAAAACTATATCATGAAATATGATATACAGCTTGAAAATGCACTTGTAGAACTTAAAAATGTTAAGGGTCTGCAATCTTTTACAGAGACTACCCCTTATAAAGACAGCTTTGCCACCGCTTCGGAACTAAAAAAACAATACGGAGATCTTGATATCTCGACAAACGAATATATGGATATCAAGAAAGCTGCCGTGCTGGTAGAACAATTAGCTCAGGAAATAAAAAAACAAAAGCAGGCAATAGATAAACTCGATAAAAAAATAGAGATCGCCGAAACAAATTGACCCAGATAGAGCAATTCGTCGGTCTTGAGTATGATGTAAGCTCTATTTTGCACTTTAATTTTATTAAATACAGGTTCGGTCGCTTTACCAAGGATTATTATACGAAGTTCATGGAATACATACACGATGATATAGACTCCATCTTCTGTACCTCCAGAGAAGTAGGTGACTATGTCTGGGGAGTGTATTTCGTACCCGTTACTTTGAGCGACAGAATAGATTCCATATATTCTTCCATGCACTTTGAGCGTTTCTTCCTGTCCGATGATTATGAAGGAACTCCTCAGGTTGCAAGCGATTCACTAAAGGACGATATAGAAAAATTCACTCTGGCAAGAAACAGAATAAAAAGGTATATAAGCGATGTACTTGAGAAAAATAAAGCTGATTTTATCAAAGCCTACTCTACATTGAAAAGATATATAGAAAACTTTGATATCAGAAAAATGGCAGCTTTAACAAAGCATGATTCAAAGAATCCCCATGTGCTTTTCTATATATTATGCGGATGGATGAGTGCTAAAAACGCCGATTCTTTAAGATCGCTTATAGAAAAGGATAAGGATACATTTTGCTTTGTAGAGGAGAAACATTCCAACCTTTTTAGTATAGCACCCACAAAGCTGAATAATTTTGTACTATTTAAGCCTTTTGAGCTTTTTATAGAAATGTATGGTCTGCCCAGCCATAACGAGATAGACCCAACACCCATAGTGTCCGTGTTCTATGCATTTTTATTCGGCTTTATGTTCGGAGATCTCGGGCAGGGTGCTGTCCTATGTATACTTGGGCTTATTATAAGTAAATGGAAGAAATCAAGACTTGCGTCCATAGTTTCGGTCTGCGGTATTTCCTCGATGATATTCGGCTGTCTTTTCGGCTCCTTATTCGGCTTTGAAGATGTAATACCTGCTTTATGGCTAAGACCCGGTGAGGCAATGAGTGATATACCTCTGGTCGGCAGTCTCAATACGGTGTTTATAGTAGCCATAGGTATAGGCTGTGCAGTCATACTATTTTCTATGGTATTGAATATTATCAACAGAGTTAAAAGCAACGAATACGGCGAAGCATTATTTGATACCAACGGTGTTGCGGGGATAGTATTCTACGCAAGTGCGGTTTCGGTCGTACTGCTTTTCCTTACCAAACAAATCGTACTTGCATTCGGCATACTTATAATAATGTTTGTGATTCCTTTACTGCTTATATTCTTCAAGGAACCTTTGACTCATCTTATTGAGAAAAAAGCTAAGATCTTCCCCGATGAAAAGGGCATGTTCTTTGTACAGGGTTTCTTTGAACTTTTCGAGGTGCTTTTAAGCTACTTCTCCAATACTCTTTCTTTCGTCAGAGTAGGTGCTTTTGCCATAAGCCATGCGGCTATGATGGAGGTTGTCTTATTGCTTTCCGGTGCAACGGGAGATTCTTCTTCAATAAACTGGATAGGAATAATCCTCGGCAATATCTTTGTATGCACAATGGAAGGACTTATAGTAGGTATACAGGTTCTCAGGCTTGAGTATTACGAGCTTTTCAGCAGATTCTACAAGGGTGTAGGAAGAGCATTCATGCCTTATAATAAAAAACAAAACAAAATTTAAGCTTTTTAAGCTCACTATAAAAATATTAAGGAGATTTACAATGGATATTATAGCAAGATCAACTATTACAGTAGCATTTATATTAAGTTTGGCACTTCCGGCAGGACTTTTCTTGAAAAGTTCTCAAAGCAAAAAAAGCTATAAAAAGCATTGGCGCTTAATGTATTTATGTTCTTATCGACTATGATACTTTCAAGTACATTTCTTTTCCGGGCTTCAACATTTGCGGCTGAAAGTGCTTCAAGTGCTTCAATGAATACAGGTCTGGGGTATTTGGCAGCGGCTCTTTCCGTAGGTCTTGCCTGTATAGGTGGCGGTATTGCGGTGTCAGCTGCGGCTTCCGCAGCTCTCGGAGCTATAAGTGAAGATTCTTCTATCTTGGGTAAGTCACTTATCTTTATAGGTCTTGCGGAAGGTGTGTGTCTTTACGGACTTATCATTGCATTCATGATCCTCGGACAGTTATAAAGAAAAGGAATATTTATGAAAATGTATGTTATCAGCGATAACACCGACACTCTTACCGGGCTTAGGCTCGCCGGAGTGGACGGTGTTATCGTAAGAAACTTCACCGAGCTTAAAGAAAGTGTTGAACACGCTTTGTCTGATAAGGAGATAGGTATTATACTTTTGATGGAGGGCTTTCAAAAGCAATATCCGGATTACATAAACAGTATAAAACTTAAGTACAAGACTCCCTTATTCGTTGATATCCCGAACAGGCACGGAAGCGGACGAAAACCCGACTTTATCACCGACTATGTCAACGAGGCTATAGGACTTAAGCTTTAGTAAGGTTTTTTATTAATAATAAGGCAGGTATTTATGACCATAGATCAAAAGCTAACCAATTTCACCGAATACTGTGTTCTTGCAGCCAAGAAAAAATCCGAAGAACTTGTAGCACAGCAACAAAGTGCTTTGGATGCGGAGTTTGAAGCCTATACATTAAAATCCGAAGAAATAGCCAAGTCACAGATCAAAATAGAAAAAGAGAATTTAGAAAAACAATTGAACAAAGAACTGTCCAACGAACAGCTCCATTCCAGGCAACTGATAGGAGAAACAAGAACCGAGCTTACCGATAAGCTGTTCGTGGAACTCAGTGATAAGATCACCAACTTTATTACTACCAAGGAGTATATGATGCTTATATCTTCACAGATAGAGTATGCTTTGGAATTCGCTCAGGGTGAAGAACTTATCATTTATATAGATTCTACGGATGAGGCAAGACTTCATGAGCTTTGCGCCAAGCATCATACCGATTGTATCAAGATAAGCGACCATTCCTTTATGGGCGGTACCAAGGCTCTTTTACCTAAAGAACATACTTATAGATAATTCATTTGCCAAGAAGATGGAGACAGCAAAGCTTAGGTTTATGTTCGATCTCGGAGGTGAAGAGGATGTCTAGAACAGGTAAGATATTTTCTATTAACGGTCCTATCGTAAAGGCTGACAATAAAGCTCAATTTTTGATGCATGAAATGGTTCATGTCGGACCCTTAAAACTCGTAGGTGAGGTAATCATACTCGAAGGCGATATCTGTACCATACAGGTGTATGAGGAGACCACGGGGCTAAAACCCGGACAGTCGGTCGAAGGTTTCGGTGCACCTATAAGCGTGACACTTGCACCGGGTATACTTAACAATATATTTGACGGTATAGAAAGACCTCTTAAGAGCATAGCCGAAGAATCCGGTAATTTTATAAAAAGAGGTGTAAGTGTATCCGCTTTGGATACAAAAAAACTTTGGGATACTACCATAAAGGTGGAAAAAGGGCAACATATAAAAAGCGGCACTATCATAGCCGAAGTTCCCGAAACTACCGCTATCATCCACAGAGTCATGCTTCCTCCGGGTTTATCCGGTTATGTACTTGATGTTGTGGAGAACGGAAGGTATACTATATCGGACAGACTCATTACTCTCCAGCTTGAGGACGGCAGTGAAAAAGAAATAACCATGACTCAGCATTGGCCCATAAGAAATGCAAGACCGGTCATTAAGCGTTTTTCGGCAACAAGACCGCTCATAACGGGACAGAGGATACTCGATACTTTCTTTCCTTTGGCAAAGGGAGGTACTGCTGCAGTTCCCGGAGGTTTCGGAACAGGTAAGACCATGACTCAGCACCAGATAGCCAAGTGGTCGGATGCGGACATCATCGTGTATATAGGCTGCGGTGAGCGTGGTAATGAGATGACACAGGTACTTGAGGAGTTCTCAGAGCTTGTTGACCCTCGTTCCGGCAACCCTCTTATGGCTAGAACAGTTCTTATAGCCAATACTTCAAACATGCCAGTGGCAGCAAGAGAAGCAAGTCTTTATTGCGGACTTACGCTTGCGGAATACTACAGAGATATGGGCTACGATGTAGCCATCATGGCTGACTCGACTTCAAGATGGGCGGAGGCGCTTCGTGAGATATCCGGAAGACTTGAAGAGATGCCTGCGGAAGAAGGCTTCCCGGCTTACCTTGCTTCAAGACTTTCAAGCTTCTATGAAAGAGCCGGTATGGTCAAGAACTTAAACGGATCCGAATCATCCGTATCTATCATAGGTGCGGTCTCACCTCAGGGCGGAGACTTCTCGGAGCCGGTAACACAAAATACCAAAAGATTCGTAAGAGCATTCTGGGGGCTTGATAAATCCTTGGCTTATGCAAGACATTTCCCGGCTATACAGTGGCTTGACAGTTATTCGGAATATTTATCCGATCTGTCTGCGTGGTACGGAGAAAATGTCGACAAGAGATTCATGCACTTTAGGGCTGAGCTTTTATATATACTTAATCAGGAATCCGCTTTAATGGAAATAGTTAAACTTATAGGATCGGATGTACTTCCCGATGAACAAAAACTTATACTTGACATTTCAAGGGTCATAAGGGTAGGATTCTTACAGCAAAATGCATTTCACCCCGAGGATACCTATGTACCTCTTATAAAGCAATTCAAGATGATGGAAGTAATACTTTATCTCTATGAAAAAGCTAAACTTTTGGTTAATATAGGTATACCTATGTCTGTACTTAATGCAGACGCAATATGGAACAGAATAATCAATATCAAATACGATGTTCCGAATAATAAGCTTGAAATGTTTGACAATTATAAAAAGGATATAGACAGATTCTACAGTTCTATTTCCGAAAAACACGCTTAAGGAGATATGGATATGTCAATAGAATATCTCGGACTAAGTTCGATCAACGGTCCTCTTGTAGTTTTGGAAGGTGTAAGAGGTGCCGCTTTTGATGAAATTGTGGAAATCAAAGTTGGCGCTAAGGAAAAAAGACTCGGGCGTATCATAGAATTACATGAAGACAAAGCCATAATACAGGTTTTCGAGGGTAGTGACGGTATGTCACTTACCAATACCAACACAACACTTACGGGGCATCCTATGCAACTTGGAGTATCCGAGAATATGCTCGGAAGAACTTTCAACGGTATAGGAAAACCTATAGATAAGCTTGGACCCCTCCAACCGGACAAGGTACTGAACATTAACGGAGATCCGCTTAATCCGGTCAGCAGAGAATACCCTCGTAATTATATAAGGACAGGTATTTCTTCAATAGACGGACTCATAACCTTGATCAGAGGTCAAAAGCTACCTATATTCTCGGGAAACGGTCTTCCTCATGACAAGCTGGCTGCTCAGATAGTATGCCAGTCTTCCCTGGGAGATGATGCCGCTTCCGATGATAAATTCGCCGTTGTATTTGCGGCAATGGGCGTAAAATACGATGTCGGTGAATATTTTAGAAAAGCCTTTGAAGAAAGCGGAGTAAGCGAGCATGTGGCTACATTTATCAACTTTGCCAACGATCCCGTAGTTGAAAGGATCATTACACCTAAGATAGCGCTTACCCTGGCTGAATATCTGGCTTATGAAAAAGGTATGCATATACTTGTTATACTCACCGATATGACTTCATTTGCCGAAGCTTTGAGAGAGGTCTCCTCTTCCAAGGGAGAGATCCCTTCACGTAAGGGATTCCCGGGTTATCTTTATTCCGAACTTGCGACTATATATGAAAGAGCCGGAATAGTACACGGCAGCAGCGGTTCGGTGACACAGATACCTATACTTACCATGCCCAATGATGATATAACTCACCCTATCCCTGACCTTACCGGATATATTACGGAGGGGCAGATAGTTCTTGACAAGACCCTAAACGGTAAGAATATCTATCCTCCTATAAATATACTTCCTTCACTTTCACGACTTATGAAGGACGGTATAGGAGAAGGTTTTACCAGAGCCGATCATCAGGCGGTCGCTAACCAGCTTTTCTCATCCTATGCCAAGGTTCAGGATGCAAGAGCACTTGCTTCCGTTATCGGTGAGGATGAACTTTCGGATGCCGACAAAAAGTACCTTGAGTTCGGTAAAGCATTTGAGACAGATTTTGTAGGTCAATCCGAAAATGATAATAGGACCATAATTGAAACTCTTACTCTCGGCTGGAAACTTTTATCCATATTGCCAAAGAGTGAGCTTGACAGACTTGACAGTAAATTGCTTGAGGAATACTATCAAGGAAATGAATAAGTATTCCGGCAATACTTTGTAGAACACGGAGTATACTTATGAATATTAATACATTTCCCACCAAGGGAAATCTAATAAATGCCAAGAATTCTCTGAAACTCGCAAAGCTGGGTTTCGGACTTATGGATAAAAAGAGAAATATTCTTATAAGAGAGCTTATGGGACTTATAGACAAAGCCAAAACTATCCAATCGGAGATAGACAGCACCTATACCAAGGCTTATAAAGCTCTTCAATATGCTAATATTGAGCTGGGAGTAGACCATGTAAATGATATTTCCATGTCTATTCCCGCAGACAATAATATACTGATAAAATCACGTTCAGTCATGGGCACTGAAATACCCCTGGTAGAACACAAAAGCTCCAAACCGAAGCTTCATTATGCTTATTATTCAACATCCGAAGCTTTGGACATAGCCAAAGAACAATTTGAAAAAGTCAAGGAACTTACTATCGATCTTTCCATGATAGAAAACTCCGCATACAGACTGGCTACAAGTATTAAAAAGACTCAAAAAAGAGCCAATGCCTTGAAAAACATCACCATACCCATGTATGATACGCTTTGTAAAAACATAAGCAATGCTCTTGAGGAAAAGGAAAGAGAGGAGTTTACCAGACTTAAAGTTATCAAAAGGAGGGCTGTCGGCTAATATGAAGGTTATCTCCTATATTCTTGCCGGGATTTTTTCTTTTTGTGCGCTTATAATTATAGCTATAACTTCTGTTGAGATCCTGGTATATTATGTTCCGAATTATTATGCCTACGAATATAATAAACACGACATACCGAGAAGTTTATCCATGGAAGTTGAGGATCTGGTCTCAGTGACCAAAGAAATGACCGCTTATTTAAAGGGCAACAGAGAAAACCTCTCCGATATCACCGCAACGATAAACGGGCAAAAAGATGTCAACTTTTTTAATTCCAAAGAAGTTGATCACATGATAGATGTTAAAGCACTTTTTACGGCAGCTATGAACATAAGACTTGCACTGTTGGTTTTATCTGCCGTAATACTTATAATAATGGCTTTCTTAAGGCAACACGCCTCGAGGATAATTTCTTTGATGATGATGATATGCTCGGGCATATTTATGCTTACTACCGCTATACTTACATACATTATATCTTCGGATTTTTGACAAGTATTTTATCAGGTTTCATGAAATATTTTTTTCGATAATGATCTGTGGATGTTAAATCCCGAAACTGATAAGCTTTATACGTCTGGTACCTATAGGATTTTTTTATAGATTCAGCCTTGTATATTGCTATTATTTTTTTGCGATACTGCTTATGATCACTATTGCTTTTTTTCTTACCTGATCTTTTAAGACAAGTAAAAAAAGCTAAGAAAAAGAAAGTTTTTATAAGTTGCCTTATATAGAAATATTTTTCCGGAAAGGTTAGTAATCTAAAAAGTGATTCCAGAATATCAAAAAAAGTTTTTTTAATAAAAAGTATATTTAAGTTTAGATTTAAGCTTATGAGAGCGGCAATCTTGCTCGTTCTCTTTTGCTTAAATCTAAGCTTTGTTTCTTTTGCCGCTGTTTGGCCGGATGATGTCAATGTACAGGCTGACGGTGCCATAGTGATAGAAGCGGAGACCGGTACTGTTTTGTATGAAAAAAATTCACATGAAAGGTATTTTCCGGCAAGTATCACCAAACTCCTTACAGCACTTATCATAGTGGAGCGATGTAATCTTGATGATACTTTAACATTCTCATATAATGCGGTACATAATGTTGAATCGGGTTCTTCAAGTGCCGGATTTTTAGTCGGTGATACGGTCACCGTAAAAGATGCGCTTTATGCGATGCTTCTTCAATCCGCCAACGAGGCAGCCAACGCTTTAGCCGAACATTGCAGCGGAAGTATAGAAGAATTCGCCGGGCTTATGAATGAGAAGGCTGCCGAACTTAATTGCACAGACTCGCATTTTGAAAACCCGAGCGGTCTTAATAACCCGGAACACTATACGACCGCCTCTGATTTTGCGATCATTTCAAGGGCGGCATTATCCAACCCCACAGTGTTTGAGATAGCTTCATCCGTAGCATATCATTTACCGCCTTATAAGGCTGCGCCGGAAGGTTTTGATATCTACAACCACCACGGCATGATACGAAGAAGCAATCCCAACTTTTATGAATATGCCGTGGGCGGAAAGACCGGTTATACCATGCTTGCCGGCAATACTTTGGTAACTTACGGTATTAAGGACAATATGTCTTTGATCACGGTGGTGCTTAACGGTCATAAGACACACTATTCCGATACTAAGGCTTTGATGGAGTTCGGCTTTAATAAATTTGATAAGATAGAAGTTGATGACAGCAATACCGATAAGCGATCCATAGACATAAGGTTTATTCAGGATTCGGAAAATTCCATTCCCTCCCTTATAAGTCCTCCGAGCCATAAGATAGTCTTACCTAAAGATGCACAAGTCTCGGATGTCACACACCGTGTCAACTTTGAACCTACACTGCGTGATGAAAAAAACATTATAGCAAATATAGAATATATGTACGGAGACAGGCAGGTCGGCTACTCTCCTCTTTATATAAACGCTGATATAAAAACAGAGCTTGTGGATACGGATGTAAGCATAGCCAGTCCCTCTTCTCCTTATAAAAATGTAACAAAGGCGAGTGATGCAAGCTTTTCCGTAAAATTCACAAAATTCATGATCAAGTACGGATTTTATTTTATTATGGGACTTATAATCGCTGTGATCATCATCATCATATTGATAATCATAAGGCTTGTGATCTCCTATAAAGAAGCCAAGGAACTTGCATTCTTGAGGGAAGAAAGAAGAAAACGCCGTATCATGTACGGATGGTCAAAAGAGAGAATAGACTTAAGCGAACACAGCAGAAAAAAAAGAGGAAGACGTAATTTCTTTGAAAGTAAAAAAAAATAACGATAAGGACTTGGATTTATAAAGTCTGTATTATATAATTTCAGTATATGCATCTGCAAATACAGTGCATATTAATATATCTAAGGAGAAAAACTATGGACAGTATAATGAAAAATATAGATAAGGCTCAAGTTCACGTATTGAAGGAGCTTGTTGATTATAGAGAAGGACAAATAGTAAGTAAGACCCTTGTTCAGAATAAGAATGTAAGTATTACTTTATTCGCTTTTGATAAGGATGAAGAGATAAGTACACACGAATCTGACGGTGATGCTTTCGTGACCTGCATAGACGGTGTCGGAAAACTTACTATAGATGATAAAGAATATATCGTAAAAGAGGGAGAGTCTGTGGTCATGCCCGCAAGACATCCGCATGCTGTATATGCTCAGGAAAAATTCAAGATGATTTTGGTCGTGGTATTTTAGTTTTAATACTATTTTAGTTGATATTTGATACTCCTTATAATTCTGTCTGACCGGCGATCCTTTTTAAGGCTTCGACAATTCACACGGAGGGCAAGACTTATGTATTCGCCTACTAAGTAGCAGGTACACTTACGACAGTCTTCTTCTTGGGAATTTGTGATAAATCTTATAAAAAGTCAAATGCCGTAAAGACCGGATCATAAGGAGTTTTTCTATCTTCTCAATACAGGCTGTTTATCGTACAGATATCGCTACAGCCGTTCAAACTTCTCTTCCTTACCGTATAGGTATCACTAAAGCCGTCACAACTATCCTCTCTTATCGTATAGGTATCGCTAAAAACATAACAACTGTCCTCTAACATCAATTAATATTTAGCAAATACGAAACGTATTTGTCATTTTATATGTTTTTTGTCTTGCTTTATTATATTTATTGTGTTACTTTATATGGTGTAGCATATAATACAAAGTCACTCTCATATAAAATTTAAGATTTAGTGCTTTGTATTATAATAATATTATTATAATTTATGTTATTTACTGTATTTTAAGTAAGGTCAAATACAGTAAAACAAAGAAAGGATGTTAATATGAGCAGAGAAAACACACAGAAAGTATTAAATCAGACATTGGCGGATCTTAGCCAGTTTGCAGCAATCATACATCAGGTACATTGGTATGTTCGTGGAGAGAACTTTTATGCGATTCATGAGCTTATGGACAAGTTCCTTGATGAAGCCAATGAAGCAGTGGACGAGGTAGCTGAAAGACTTATAATCATAGGAGGCGCTCCTTATTCAAGCCTTAAAGAATTTGCGGAAAACAGCAAGCTTGAAGCTACAAAGGGTGATTATTCAGTATCTATAGATGCTCACATCAAGACACTTATCTCAGGCTACAAATATTTAGCAAAGCTCTACAGAGAGGGTATTGAAGTAAGCGATAAGGAAGGCGATGCAGTAACAGCAGATCTTTTCACAGGTTTATTAGCAGGTACCGAGAAGACACTTTGGATGCTTAACGCTACACTTGGTAAGGCTCCTGAGCTTCAGTAATCAAGATAAAAAAGCACTTAATAGCCCTTATTTTCAGGGCTTTAAGTGCTTTTTACATTGACCCGGATATCTTGGTTTTTTAATGCTTTTGTATTAGCGTCAAATCTTGGGATCATTCATGTTTTTGTATTATTTTGTATCACCGAAATATATTGATTTTTAATGCCTTTGCATTTCTAATGTGTCTTGAATTTTTATTGTATATTTTTTCTACGCAATCTCATCTGCTCTTTTTTGGCTTTTATCAGATCCATCTCTTCTTTATCAACCAACCTCATGCTTTTTACTGCATAATATTCCTTGTTTTGATTGTTTCTTATTCTGATTTTACCTCTTACATAACCGTGCTCAGGACATTCCGCCATGCAATAATAATTTTTTTGAGAATCCACAAACCATCTTACCTTTTTTCTAAGCATACGATTACATTTACAGCACAGCATATCTTTGACCGTCTTATCTTCCATAAGAGCTTCCCTACTCGAAAAACCTCTTGAAACATATTTTGCATATTCCGGAAATGTCACATATATCTCTTCTTCCTTAGACCCGGGGCTTTTGTAAAGATCTAGGGATCTGTACACTTTCAGGCTTTCAAAATCTATCTTACCTAGAATAATACTTGTGTAGTGAGCATCCTCCAATGCATGATGAAAAACTCCGTTTACAGGTATTTCAAGAAGCCTTACAGCCTTCTCGAGAGGAAGTCTTTCTTTGGGATCTTCTATTTTATCCAAAGTAAATAATTTCTGTACATCATAGTAAAACAAAGGATAATCAAAAAAACTCTTCACCCTGTGATATGCTATATTCCTCTGTAATTCACCAAGATCCATAGCGCCCCAGGTGCAAAAAACAGGTTCTTGGGAATCCATATAGCACCACTTCTTAAACTCATCTATGACCGTTACGAACTCTTTCCCCTTATCTCTTAACTCTTTTATATCAATATGAATAAGTTCATGTATTCTATGATGTATATCTCTATAGACCACAGGTCTTACAAGTGAGTGAAACTCTGACATATATTTCAGATCCTCATCAAGCTTCACCGCCCCTATCTCTATAATCTCAAAAGGAATAGCTTCGACCGCCCCCTCCTTACCGATAGACTCTGATTCCACTCCAGATCAAGTACTATATATGTCTTCATATCAAAATCTCCTTACGGCAACACTTCTATCAACTCCAAAACAGCACCTATATTATATACATTAATAGACGCAAGTACAATACTAAACTTGGATGCCATCCCTACACCTTACCTAAAGTATATGTGTAGTGTAGGTTTTAACATCTACTACACTACAAACACCTATAATACTTGTTTAGTTTGGGCTTTACATCTACTCCTTCCCTCCAATACCTAATTATCGTGTGAGATTTAAAAAAAACACCTTTTAATTCGATCTTTTTAGCGTTTTGACCTTTCGATAAAGTGAGTAACAAATTCCACAGACGAGGACTGTTTGAACGCAGTCCACCGCTTTTGGGTGGACAAGTGAGTTCCGCAGTCTGTGTGAATTTGTCGAAACTTTGAGAAAGGTCTGCGAGTATGATCGAACTAAAAGGTGTTTTTTATCAAAATCAAAATCCAAATTTAATACTACATTTAACACAACAAGCAAAACACTGTAAATAACATCACTACACTACACAAGCTTCAGGTACTCCGCCCATAAGCTCCTCCATCACGTTCTTCACGCTTTCAATCTTCTTTGCCATCCAGGCATTGGCACCGCAAAATAAAAGTGCATTATCAACATCACCTCTTGCCGCTGATATCAAAGCATCGGTGATACAATACGGAATATCGACCCTGTTGCACTTACTTAGGCAGTCGTAGCATTTTCTTACGGGTATATTACCCTTATCGAGCCTTTTTAAAAAATCATTTTCTATAGCTCTTCCGGGTAGTCCCGCAGGAGATACCGTGATCCTTATATCCTCTTCTGTGGCATTGATATAAGCCTCTTTATAAGCATCAGGAGCGTCGCATTCATAAGTGGTCACGAATCTCGTACCCACCTGTACACCTGCCGCACCGAGTTCAAAGCATGGCTTACATCACTTCCGTTATATATTCCGCCTGCCACTACCACAGGTATCTTTTTTTCATACTTATTCTCATACTCGGATACGACCTTGATTATATCCTCTATCTCCTTATCAAATATTTCTTTAAGATAGGTTTTGGATACTATCTTCGTATCTGCTCCGAGCCTGTGTAAATCATTGTTTGAAAAGCCCAGATGCCCTCCTGCCAAAGGTCCTTCTATAACTACCATATCAGCTGTGCTCTTATAATTTCTGTCCCACAATCTGAGTATTACCGAAGCGGACTTCGCACTTGATACTATCGGAGCTATTTTTGTAACAAAGTCTTTGCATTTATTATATATCTTCTGAGGTGCCTCTTCGAAAAGCTCTTTTCTGAGCTTCATGCCCGCCTTAACAAGTTCGGGCAGATCAAGAGGCAGCCCTGCACCCGAAACTATAACATCGGCACCATGCTTTATCGCCTCTTTTACATAATCGGCATAACCTACCGTAGCCACCATGATATTGAAACCTATGGCTCCTTTAGCCATATTTCCCGCCAGCTCTCTTGCTTTTTTAAGCTCACTTGCTATAGCTCTTAAATTCGCAACTTTAGGTTTTTTTTCAAAATCCGGCTCTCTGAAACCTATCTGTGCCGAAGATATAAGACCAAGACCACCTTCTTTTGCCACACTTGCGGCTAAAGAAGCAAGACTTATACCGACTCCCATTCCACCCTGTACTATAGGCTTTTCAATTGTAAGATCGCCTATTTTCAAGTCCACCTTGCTTTGCATAATCTCTCCTTAATATACAGGTATCAGTACTTCCTGTATCTTTCATACCTCTTTGACAAAAGCATATCTTTACTTAATTTATATTTATCCGTTAAAAACTCTATCAAAGCACTGTCAATATATTTTATTATATTATCCATATTTTCCGTTGTGGCAGGATGTACCTCGGGAATTATTCTTTCCACAATACCCAGGTTTTTTAACTCTCCTGAGGTGATCTTCATATCTTCCGCAGCTTCTTTACACAGCTTTGCATCTTTATAAAGTATTGAAGCAAATCCTTCGGGTGACAGTATTGAATATATGGCATTTTCCATTATCCACACTTCGTCGCTCACAGCCATAGCCAAAGCTCCTCCGCTGCCTCCTTCGCCTATAACTATAGAAAGTATAGGAGTCTTCAGTCCGCTGATCTCATACAGATTCCTTGCTATAGCTTCGCCCTGACCTCTCTCTTCAGCCTCTATACCGCAAAACGCTCCCGGAGTGTCCACAAAACATATTACCGGAATATCGAATTTTTCCGATAATTTCATAAGCCTGAGTGCTTTTCTGTAGCCTTCGGGAGATGGCATCGCAAAATTTCTCACCTTATTTTCCTTAAGGTTTTTACCCTTTTGCTGTGCTATCACAGTTACAGGTCTTTTGTGAAACATGGCAATTCCGCCTACTATGGCTTTATCATCTGCAAAATACCTATCCCCGTGAAATTCTATAAAGTCTGTAAATAATTTATCTATATAGTCCTTAGCTGTCGGTCTGTCACTCTTTCTTGATAAAAGCACGTTATCCCATGCCGTACTTTTTCTTTTTTTGACTTTAAGTTTTAAGACATGGTTATCAAGTTCTTCTTCCAAGCCGTCGATCGTCTTTTCCTTTTTGGTGTAAGATCTTAATATTGCGGCTATCATGGCTTTTTGATCTTTTCTTTCAACTATCTTATCCACGAAACCGTGTTCCAATAAAAATTCCGCCCTTTGAAATCCTTCCGGCAGTTTCGCTCCTATAGTTTGAGCTATAACTCTCGGTCCGGCAAAACCTATAAGCGCTTTTGGTTCAGCAAGTATTACATCTCCCAGCATAGCAAAAGAAGCCGTGACTCCTCCCATGGTCGGATCTGTCAATACACTTATAAATAAAAGCCCCTCATCATGAAGCCTTTTTAAAGCTGCCGATGTCTTCGCCATCTGCATAAGAGATACTATACCCTCCTGCATTCTGGCTCCTCCCGAACATGAATATATGATCACCGGTAATCTTTCACTTATAGCTTTTTCTACCATGAAACAGATTTTTTCGCCTACATTTCGTCCCATGGAGCTCATCATGAACCTGGCATCACAAACGGCTATAGCTACATCTATACCTTCTATCCTGCCCTTACCGGTAACAACAGCTTCATCCAACTTGGATTTTTCCTTCGCCTCTTGTATCTTTTCTTCATATCCCGGGAAATTAAGCGGATTGGATATAGGCATCTCTTTGTTCCACTCTTCAAAGCTTGCCTTATCGCAGATCATTTCTATACGCCTGTACGCATGGACTCTAAAGTAAGAAAGACATTTGGGGCAAATATAAAAGTTTGCCCTCACGTCTTCCGCATATATCAAAGCATTGCACTTCTTGCACTTTCTCCACATGCCGGCAGGCGGTCCGCTTATTTTTAAGTCCGTATCACTATGACTTTCCGATTTATTTTTATCCAAACCTATATAGGTTTTCTTAAACATATCCCTTAACATTTTCTTCCTCCGTAACGCCATATGATACTGATATATTCTTTTCTGAAATATATCATTTATTTAATCGTAAAATACCGCACCGGTATATCGTTCACAAAATAAGTATAGCAAAACAATGAATATTTTTCTGAGTATGTACATCAAAAACGTAGACGTGGTAGGTTTACTCTGAAGACTTTTGATGTATACGATCATGAAAAGAGGCAAGTTATGCGGTATACTTATTTTTAGAAACGATGCACTAACTCAGGTATTGCTTAAAATACGTTTCTATAAAATGTGTATCCGTATCTCCGCTCTTATATGCTTCATGGTTTATGATCTCATAGTCAAAGTCAAGATTGGTATCCACTCCTTCTATGACCATCTCTCCGAGTGCGGATCTCATCTTGGCTATCGCCTCATCCCTGTCTTTTGCGTGTACTATAAGTTTCAAAAGCATGGAATCGTAATTTGGAGGGATCTTGTATCCTACATATATATGAGAGTCAACTCTTACTCCGTTACCGTTTGCCAAATGCAAATTTTTAATATAGCCCGGAGACGGTCTGAAGTTAAGTCTCGGATTTTCCGCATTGATCCTGCACTCTATTGCATGACCCCTTATAACTATGTCTTCCTGCTTAAGTCCCAGAGGCTTGCCTGCAGCTATATTTATCTGTGCCTTTATAAGATCTACTCCGGTAACAAGTTCGGTAACCGGGTGCTCTACCTGTATTCTGGTATTCATTTCCATAAAATTAAAAAAATTCTTATCTTTATCAAGCAAGAATTCTATGGTTCCGGCATTGACATAAGAGCAGGCTTTTGCTGCTTTTTATAGCAGCTTCACCCATCTTCTTTCTGAGTTTGTCATCTATGGCTACGCTTGGAGATTCTTCAATGACCTTTTGATGTCTCCTTTGAATAGAGCAATCTCTTTCCCCCAGATGTATTACATTGCCATGCTCATCCGCAAGTATCTGAAATTCTATATGCCTCGGCTTTTTCTATATACTTTTTCCATATACATGTGATCGTCTGAAAAGCCCTTTACGGATTCCTGCTGTGCGGTTATAAACTTTTCCCTAAAGTCATCTACAGAGTAGGATATTCTCATACCCTTACCGCCCCCTCCGGCGGCAGCTTTGATCATCAGAGGAAACCCTATCTCCACAGCTATCTTCTGAGCTTCTTCCACATCGACTACCGAACCTTCCATACCGGGAACTACCGGCACACCCGCCTTTATCATAGTGTTTCTTGCAGCCGCCTTATCGCCCATCATGCCTATGATATCACTGCCGGGACCTATGAATTTTATATTACATTCATCGCAATGTTTTGCAAATTTCGCATTTTCAGATAAAAAGCCGAAGCCCGGATGTATGGCATCCGCACCTATGGCAAGTGCAGCACTTAAAATTCTCGACATATCAAGATAGCTTTTGGTCGAAGGAGCCGGTCCTATACATATAGCCTCGTCTGCCAACATAGTATGAAGGCTGTCTTTGTCCGCTTCCGAAAATACGGCTACACTTTTAATGCCTAACTCTCTGCACGCTCTTATAATACGCAGTGCTATCTCACCACGATTTGCTATAAGTATCTTTTGAAACATATCTCCACCCGTATCTTTATAATTTCTCTATGTTTTCTACTTTCCTATCATGAAAGTAAGTTCCGCCTGTACTGCCACTTCACCGTCAACGGTCGCAGTAGCCTTTCCTACTCCCAAAGGTCCTTTTATCCTTATAAGCTCGCATTCCAGCTTAAGTTTATCTCCCGGAACCACTTTTCTTTTAAACTTTGCATTATTAATAGCCGCAAAATAAGCTATCTTTCCTTTATTTTCCTCAACCGAAAGTATAGCTACAGCTCCGGTCTGTGCCAATGCCTCTATGATCAGCACACCCGGCATAACAGGCTCAGCCGGAAAGTGTCCCCTGAAATGACTTTCCGTAAAGCTTACACTCTTATATGCCACCGCCTTTTCTCCCGGCACCAGGCTCTCCACACAGTCTATAAGTAAAAACGGGTGTCTGTGAGGTATTATCTGTTCTATTTCCTTGATCCCTAACATCCTGTCTCCTATCTTATCCTAAAAAGCGGTTGACCGAATTCCACTACCGACTCATCTTTTACCAGTATGGCTTCCACAACACCGTCAAATTCGCTCTCGATCTCATTCATCAGTTTCATTGCCTCTATTATAGCTATGACCTGACCCTTTTTAACACTGTCTCCTACGCTTACAAAAGGTTTTGCATCAGGTGACGGTGCACTGTAAAATGTTCCTACCAAGGGAGAGGTCACCACGTTCTCATTGTCCATGTGTAAAGACTCGTCTCTTACTTCACCGGTCTCGACTTCGTATATCACATCCGATTTATCGGTCTTTACAATATTTTCTTTCTGACCGACTTTAACCGTTTTACCGGTCTTTTTTCTTATAACTACTTTTTCAGTTTCGGTCTCATATACAAACTTATCTATTTCATTCTTTTTAGCAGCTTCCATCAAAGCTATCAAATCTTTAAGTTCCATATTACGATCTAAGCCTCATATTTTTAAATACTATAGTTGCATTGTGTCCGCCAAAGCCGAGTGAATTACTTATTGCCACATTTACAGGCATATCAGTACCGCTTCCCTTGCAGTAATCAAGGTCGCAATCCTCATCGCTATTCTCAAGTCCTACTGTTTTGTGAACAAATGAATCTTCTATGGACTTTACACAAACTACCGCTTCCACACCGCCGGCAGCACCTAAAAGGTGACCTATCATAGACTTGGTCGAATTGATCTTGAGTTTATATGCGTGTTCACCGAAGGCAAGTTTTATAGCCTTGGTCTCAAACAGATCGTTATAATAAGTACTTGTTCCGTGAGCATTCACATAATCCACATCTTCAGGAGCAAGACCCGCATCATTAAGAGCATATTCCATAGCCTTGGCAGCACCAGAACCGTCCTCTGCCGGAGATGTTATATGGAAGGCATCACAGGTAGCACCGTACCCTACTATCTCCGCATAGATCTTAGCCCCTCTTTTCTTTGCATGCTCAAGTTCCTCGAGTACCAAAACTCCCGCACCTTCGCCCATTACAAAACCGGCTCTGTCCTTATCAAAAGGTATTGATGCCCTTGTTTTATCTTCGGTTGTATTAAGTGCGGTAAAGCGCTGAGAATCCCGCTACTCCTATAGGAGATATGGATGCTTCCGAACCTCCCGCAAGCATGACCTCAGCCTCGCCGTAAACTATACTTCTGAATGCCTCACCTATAGAATGTGTTCCTGTAGCACAAGCGGTAACGATATTGATATTCTTTCCTCTGAGTCCGAATTGTATACCTACATTACCTGCTGCCATATTCGAGATCATAAGCGGTACGAGTAAGGGCGCCACTCTTGAAGGACCCTTATCAAGAAGCCTCGAATGTTCTCTTTCCATAGCCTGAAGGCTTCCTATTCCCGAACCTACGGATACCCCCACTCTAAAGCTGTCTTCCTTTTCCATATCTATCTTTGAATCTTCCAAAGCTTCTTTCGCAGCCGCCACCGCATATTGTGAGAACGCCTCCATACGCTTTGCCTGTTTTGCATCCATAAAATCCTTTGCATCAAAACCTTTAAGTTCAGCTGCAAGTTTAGCCTTATGATCGGAAGTATCAAAATAGCTTATAGGCTCTATCCCGCAAACTCCCTCCTTACAGGAATTCCAGAAATCATTTACACTAAGCCCTATAGGAGTTATTGCACCCAAACCTGTTATAACTACCCTTCTTTTCATCTAAAATCTCCTTAATGTTAAAATACTTATTAGCACATCCTACATACAGACCGGGGCATTATTAATTACCTTGATATCTGTACTTTGGTCTATCATTCCTTATCATTAAATATCCTACATGTGTAGACCGCCATCCACACAAAGTACCTGTCCGCTTATATACCTTGCCTCTTCAGAAGAAAGGAAACAAACCGCATTTGCTATATCCTCGGCTTTTCCGAAAGCCTTCATAGGTATACTTTGTACAACAGCCTCTTTTATACTGTCCGGTAAAACAGCAGTCATATCAGTCTCTATAAATCCCGGAGCTATAGCATTGACGGTTATACCTCTTGAAGCAAGCTCCCTTGCCGCAGACTTTGTCATACCTATCATACCGGCTTTGGCAGCCGCATAGTTGACCTGACCTGCATTACCCATGACTCCCGATACCGATGATATATTTACGATCCTTCCGCTTCTTGCCTTAATCATCGCCCTGCTTACCAGCTGCATACAGTTAAAAGCGGATTTAAGATTGCTTTCTATTACATTATCAAACTCTTCTTCGCTCATCTTCATAAGCAGGTTATCTTTTGTTATACCGGCATTGTTGACCAGTATATCCAGTTTTGAATGTTTTTCAAGTATGTAGTCCATCATCTGTTTAACATCTTCATATTTTGATACGTCACACTTATATATTTCGCCGTCTCCGTTAAGCGACTTGATAAGTTCAAGTGTTTCCTTTGCCTTATCCTCGGATCCTCTGTAATTAACTATAACGTATGCTCCTTGAGCAGCAAGCTTAAGTGCTATGGCTCTTCCTATTCCCTTTGCCGCACCTGTGACCAGCGCAACTTTTTTATCCAGTCTCATATAAACTCCTCCAAAAACCGATATCTGCGGGAAATGCCTATCATACCTGCATATTCCCGAAAACTATGTATTGATATTCAAAAGATCTCCGGCACAATTATCTTGTAAGGTAAACTTTTGTCCGTCATTACATGATGTTATAAAGCAGGAAAATGATTATCCGCTTTACAAAACCCTTCCAAGCCCCATGTGAAATAAACCGGATCGCTTTTCTTATTTAAGTATCAAGTCTATAGACCCATTTCTTTTATTACATTATTCATATCTTCAACAGTTTCTATAGAATAGACTTTGACTTCTTTATCTATCTTTTTCACAAACCGCTGAGTACCTTTCCCGGACCTATCTCAATAAAGGTATCTACTCCTTCTTTTAACATATTTCTTATACTTTGCTCAAACCTCACCGATCCGAACACCTGATTTCTTAAAAGCTCCTTTATGTCCTTATTATCATATACCGGCTCTGCCGTATAATTAGCCACATAAGGTATAGCCGGTTTCGTTATATCTATATCTTTAAGATAGTCATACAGATTATCCCCTGCCGGCTTTAACAGCCCGGAATGGAAGGGTCCGCTTACATTAAGAGGCAAAACTCTTTTGGCTCCTGCAGCTTTAAGCTTCCCGGTCGCTTCTTCGACTGCGGCAACGGTTCCGGAGATCACTACCTGACCGGGACAGTTGTAATTAGCTATCCATACATTTTCTATGTCTTTAAGACAGTCTTCTATAACACCCGAATCGAGATTCAAAACCGCCGCCATCGTTCCTACTCCCAAAGGTACCGCTTCCTGCATAAGTTTTCCTCTGTGTCTTGCCACGAGTATGGCATCATCTTCGGATATCGCTTTCGCAAGATACAATGCCTCGTATTCCCCAAGGCTAAGACCTGCACATATATCGGCTTTTAATGCAGTCTTTTCTATGACCTTGAGCATGGCTATCCCTGTAGTTACCATGGCTGCCTGTGTATACTCAGTCATATCAAGCTTTGTGTTTTCCGTAAATACCAACTCTTCCATGTCAAAGCCCAAAAGCTTTGATGCATTTTCATATACTTTCTTTGCATCCTCATCGTATCTTGCAAAGCTCTCACCCATACCACATTTTTGGGCTCCCTGTCCGGGGAATAAAAAGGCTGTCTTCATAAAAAATCCTCATTCTATATAATAGGGAAACACCGATTAATATTTTCACTTCAGTAATTTATTAATTCAGTGTTTCCCTTCTTTCCCAATTTCCAAATTATAATTAAGCCAATTTGCTTAATGTCTTTCCTGCCAATTCCTTAACTTCGGATATGATCTCTTCTATTATTTCTTTACAGCTTTGTTCTTTACTTACAAGACCCGCTATCTGACCTGCCATGACAGTTCCGTCAGTCACATCACCCTCTTGTACCGCTTTTCTTAAAGCTCCGAGTGTGAGGTACTCAAGTTCTTCAAAACTCTTACCTTCATTTTCAAGTCTTGCATACTCTCTTGTCATATTATTTCTTAAGCAACGTACCGGATGTCCGTGGCTTCTTCCGGTAACTACAGTATCTATATCCTTTGCTGCTATTACTCTGTTCTTGTATTCCTGATGTACTGTGGATTCATGAGCCACCAAAAATCTTGTACCCATCTGTATGGCCTCAGCACCAAGTGCAAATGCGGCAAGCATTCCTCTTCCGTCCGCTATACCTCCGGCAGATATCACGGGGATCTCTACAGCCGAGCATACCTGAGGAAGCAAAGTCATAGTTGTGGATTCTCCTATATGACCTCCCGCCTCGCAACCTTCAACCACTACCGCCTGTGCTCCGACTCTTTCCATACGTCTTGCCTGTGCCACTGAAGCAACTACCGGTATCACCTTTATACCTGCTTCATGCCACATATTTATATATTTTTCAGGTGATCCCGCACCGGTAGTAACGACTTTTACGCCTTCTTCCACCACTAATTCGGCTATCTCACCCGCATGAGAGATAGAAGCATGATATTGACACCAAAGGGCTTATCTGTAAGTTCTCTTGCCTTTCTTATCTCATCTCTTACAACTTCACTTGGGGCATTGGCTGCACCTATAAGTCCCAAGCCACCTGCATTGCTTACAGCTGCCGCAAGATTATGTTCCGCAACCCAAGCCATACCTCCTTGTATTATAGGATATTTTATTCCAAGTAATTCCGTGATTCTGGTATTCATACATACTCCTAACTGATTTTATTTTTATAACTCTTGTCTTATTTAAGTAACAGCTTAGCTGCTAAAAAAAATCACAACTAAGCTGTTTACATAAAATAACTGTCTATTAAACTTCTACACCCTTATCCTGCAAGTAAGCCACAACAGCTCCTACAGTTGTTATTTTCTCAAGATCTTCAGAAGGTATACTTACCCCATACTCATCTTCAAAAGCCATAACTAACTCGAATAAGTCCAATGAATCAGCTCCAAGATCGTCCTTAAATGTAGAATCTTCCTTTATACTGCTCTCGTCAATGTTTAACTGGCTTGCGATAATTGACTTGATCTTCTCTGACATACTAAATATCTCCTTTGTTTCTTTTTTAATAATAACATAAGACATCATATAGCTTATTATCGATTATGTAAATATCTTTTTTGTATAAAAACGTATTATCTTGCTTTAATTTTTTGATCACGGTCCATGCCGCTTCCTTAATATCTCATAACTACACTGCCCCATGTCAGTCCTGCTCCGAAACCTGAAAGAACTATTATGTCTCCTCTTTGAATACTTTTGTTTCTTATGATCTCATCAAGTAAAAGAGGTACGCTTGCTCCCGAAGTATTTCCTACCTTATCGAGATTTTTGGGGAATTTGTCAAGCTCTTCTTCGAGCTTTTTTGCCACAGAATCAAGTATTCTTACATTAGCCTGATGCAGTACATAGGATTTCACATCTTCTTTTTTGACCTTGGCCTTATCAAGTGCTTCTTTTATACTTTCAGGCACCGTTCTTACGGCAAACTTGAATACTTCCTGCCCGTTCATATGCATAAACGGATCTTCTCCGAGGGTATTACAGGTAAGGCTCTCTCCTCTGATCCCGTCAGATCCCATATTTTCTCCCAGAATACCGTCCGCATTTTCATCAAACTCCAAAACAGCCGCTGCCGCCCCGTCTCCGAAAGCACACAGGTCGTTCTGTCTTTCCAGTCTATATGTCTTGACAACACATCCGCACCTATGACCAAAGTCTTCTTATAACTTTTACTTAACATCATGCTGTCCGCAAGATGCAGTGCATATATAAATCCCGAACATGCCGCACTTATATCAAAACAAAGTGCCTTTGTACTTCCAAGTGCTGCCTGAACTTCACATGCACATGAAGGAAAGTTCTTGTCGGGTGTTGATGTGGCACATATTATAAGGTCAATATCCTTAGCGTCTGTGGCGGACATCTCCAAAGCTTTTTTTGCAGCCTCTGTTGCCAACATACTCAAGCTCTCATTTTCCTCACAAACATATCTGTATTCTATCCCGGTCCTTGATCTTATCCATTCATCGGAAGTATCCACCATTTTACTTAAGTCAATATTCGATAATCTATTACCCGGCAGTTGTGAACCCATTCCGGTCAGAACTATTCCCATCATTCCTCCTAAAAAGTCGGCATTTATTTTTATAAGATATCACTGTGACCATTTTGGCGGTCGGATATTTATAAAATACTTTGACACTCAAACTATTTTATTTACATAACTTATAAATGTCAAGTGAATTTTTTTCATCGTTTTAATTGCAGATATTGTAAAGCTTTTACTTACACATATATTTACATCTGATTTCATTAGTAATTACCATGTAAAGCTATATTATAGTCAATGTAAATGTATATGTTGTCGATATAATATTTTTTTAACGATAGATAAATTTAAGAAATACATAGAAATTTAAATAAAAATAAGGCTGCCGCAATCGGAGATCTTAACAAAATATATGATGACATCTCGCATGAATGTCACTATAGCTTGTCAGCGATCCGGGTTTTGCAACAGCCCCGAAACTTATGTATGATCAAAATATTCGTCTTATGATTTTTAATATTCTTTTTCCTGTATATTTTCCACAGTCCAGATCCTTACGTTCAGGTCCATTAATTTAGAACCGCAATACGCACATACTCCTGTGTTATGATTATCCACAGCCGCACCGCAATGAGGGCAGGTATACGCTCCAAATACATCTTTTTCATAAAAATCATCAAGCTTTTGCATATAAATAACTTCACTGCTAAATCTGCTTTGCTTGTATTCGCCTAAATATTTCTTGTTGGGGTTTTTATATTTCAGAGCGGTCTGACATTCTACGGAAATATTGTTCGCTCCCCTGTTATAAGCGGATATCACACTCTTATGTATGTATATATCGGTCGAACCCTCCGACTTGAGTTTTTCCTTTATCTTGCTTTCAACACTTTTCCTTATCTCATGCCAGTTAAAATCCGGGAAATCATGCGAGATCTTGGGTAATAACAAAGAAGTCATACCCGACACACTCTTTGGAGTCTCGGATTCTATCTTGTCCGCATTCTTTGAAGCTTTGTATACTTCATCGACCATATTTGAAAAAGAACGCATCTTGTCAGTGACTCTTCGTATGCCTCTGTTGATCTTTATTATCAGCAAATACAGTATATATATCACTATCAATACTGCGACACCGGCAACTATCCACCATAATTTATTATTTCCTATGCTTAAACTGCTCAAATTCATGTCTAACCCCTCAAAAGCTTATTATAAATTTCTCTTTTGGATACATTCCTATCCTTAGCCACACACTTCATGGCTTCTTTGTGATCGATCCCTCTGTCCTCATATATCTTCATATGCTCTTCAAGGCTCAAATCTTCCCACCTTTTTTCCTCTTCTTTTCTTATACTTTCCTCATCCCTGGCATTGATGACTATGACATACTCTCCCCTTATTATCTTTATTCCCTCTTCATAGAGTCTTATCGCCTCTTTTAAAGTAGTATTCAATACCTCTTCATGCAGTTTTGTAAGTTCTCTTACTATGCTTATTTTTCTGTCTTCTTCTATAACTTCGGCAATATCCTTTAAGGTCTTCAAAAGTTTGTGTGGAGCCTCATATAATACCACCGTTCGCTTTTCTTTGCCCAGATCTTCGAGGACCTGTCTTCTTTCTTTCTTATCAAATGGCAAAAATCCCTCGAATACAAATCTTCTGCTGCTGAGCCCGCTTATAGCAACGGCACTTACAAAGGCACAGGCTCCCGGTACCACACTGACACTTATACCCTCTTCATGAGCCGCTGCCACAAGATCCTCTCCCGGATCCGATATGGCAGGCATACCGGCATCACTTACCAGAGCCAAACTGCTGCCGCTTTTTAATTTATCTATAAGTTCTCTTGATCTTTTTATCTTATTATGCTCATGATAACTGCTCAGCGGAGTTGAAATATTGTGATGATTGAGAAGTTTAACGGTATTTCTGGTATCTTCCGCAGCTATCAGATCCACACTTTCAAGTACCTCCAAAGCCCTATAGCTCATATCCTTAAGATTGCCTATGGGAGTTCCCACCAGATACAATGTTCCGGCTTCTTTGATACTTGACTTTTCTGTATTATTTTCCATATATCTTCATTATCTCCTCAGTATACACTCCTCCGCTTTTATATATGATCAGAGGCGGGTCTATATCAAGCCAGGGATTTGCCTGCTTTATCCCCTCAACAAGTACCATCTTCGCAGGTTTGTCCGCAAAAGGATGAATACTTCTAAGCCTTTTTAATTCCAATTTATATTCTTTCATTTTGCATACTATCTCGGTAAGTCTGTGTGCTTTATGTATCATATAAAATCTTCCGTGATATTTAAGCATTTTTGAAGCCGCCGACAAAATATCATCCAGGGTGCAGGCTATCTCATGTCTTGCGATCCCTAAGCTGTCTTTGGGATTCACTATTGCATGAGAATTTTTAATATACGGAGGATTGCTTACCACCACGTCAACAGAAGCATTTTTAATGAACATCCCTGCCAGTTTTATATCATTACATATAATTTCTATCCGGTCTTGTAAGTTGTTATACAGAACGCTTCTTTTAGCCATATCCGCCATGTCCGGCTGTATCTCTATCGCCTTTATATACCCCGCATCCGTTTTGGCACTGAGCAAAAGAGGTATTATACCGGTGCCTGTACCTATATCCAAAACATTCTCTCCCGGTCTTACCTTTGCAAAACCGCTTAATAATACCGCATCTATCCCGAAGCAAAATTTACCCGGATCTTGAATTATCTTAAGTCCCTTGATCTCCAGATCGTCAAGTCTTTCGTTTTCTCTGATATCTACTTGCATACTATGCCTTATTCTTTGATTTTTTTTTCCGAATGCGTTGCTTTGTGAACTCACACTGCCCGCTTCATATTCCAGCAGTTCCTTGTCTCCGTTTGCGTTTTGTACGGTCACCTTGACCTTCTGCCTTAATACACTTACGCTGCTTACGACACCGCAGCAACCGTCATCTGTATATACAAAATCACCTTCTTTGGGCAGGTTCTTATTAAGTTCCTCGTATGTATCCGCCTCATTCTTAAGACAGCACATGAGCCTTCCGCACACTCCGCTTATCTTTTGAGGATTCAGTGAAAGACTTTGATCCTTAGCCATTTTTATAGAGACCGGTACAAAATCGGTCAAATAACTGTGACAGCACAGTGCTCTTCCGCAAGAACCTATCCCCCCCACTATCTTAGTCTCATCTCTTACTCCTACCTGCCTGAGCTCTATACGCATCTTAAATATAGCTGCCAGTTCCTTTACCAGCTCTCTGAAATCTATCCTTCCGTCCGCAGTAAAATAAAAAAGAAGTTTTGAATTGTCAAAGGCACATTCGGCTGATATCAATTTCATATCCAGATCGTATTCTATTATTTTTTCTTTACAGATCTATATGCGGTTCTTTCTTTTTCCCTGTTCTCATTCATCTGTACCACATCCTGCTCGGTCGCTACCCTTTTTACCTCCTTAAGCGGACTTATTATTTCTTTATCTTCTATATCTCTGTTACCCAAAACCACCATACCGCACTCAAGTCCTCTGGCAGTCTCAACTATCACATTATCACCTTGAGAAAAAACAAATTCTCCCGGCGCAAAATAATATATCTTTCCAACTTCTCTAAATCTAACACCTATTACAGTGGTCATAGCTACTCCTTATCTAAATACTTAATAACAGCTTATGTAGGGATCCTTGACTCTTTTGAACATTGCATAAGCATTAATCTTATTACATATCCGGAGTTTACATTACTTGCAAGTTCATCTATAGCATGTTCTATGCTTTCTATAATATTCTCCAGATCACTAAAGCTATACACACTTACCAGCTTCCTTAAAGTCCTGTATTCCGACTTGAAAATAAGATTTTGTGCATTCTTATTTACAGACAAAAGCAATACATCCCTATACCACATCAAACAAAAATCCATAAAGTCCGTTTTGTTTTCTCTGGCATTTATAAGTTCCGCAAAATCATACAGTTCTGCACTGTCTGCACTTGATATGTCTGTCAGTATCCTTATGTTTTCCTTGTAGATCTTTGTATTCTCTTCTTTTGACAAAGTCAAAGCCTTGGAAAGATCCCCCCTTGAAAAAGAAACAAGACTTTTGGAAAGTTCCGGATCCACACCCGACTCTTTTAACTTGTCCATAATGATCTTATCACTTACCAGACTCAAATGAAGTTTTATGCATCTGCTTTTTATTGTAGGTAAAAATCGATCGAGGCTTTGTGATATTAAAATGATCACGGTATATTCCGGCGGTTCTTCGATAGTCTTAAGCAGTGCATTTTGAGCCTGCACCGTCATGGTATCCGCCTTATCTATAATATAGACCTTATACAAGGAGCTGTAGGGCTTTATATTTACAGTATCGTTCACTTTTTCTCTTATATCATTAACGGATATTGATTTAAGGTTCTGTGCTCCCACATATATAAGGTCAGGATGATTCTCCTTTAATATAAGCTTGCAGGCATGACATTTAAGGCAAGCCTGAGCCCCGCCTTTTTCACAAAGCAAAGACATTGCAAAAGCATAGGCTATAGTCTTTGCATTTTCCAAAAACTCATCCTGTATTATATAAGCATGTGATATGCTTTTTGCGGACTTTATTTTTTTTAGGTAATTTATTATTCTTTCCTGACCCGGAACTTCTGAATATCTGTACATTTACTTTCCCTACAAACTGAGATCTTTTATTATAGTATCTATACAATCCGACAGATCGGTGTTGTAATATCTTTTTTTAATACCTGCCTTTTCAAGTTTTTTCTCGGAGAAATCTTCCTCATCCGCCAAAAATCTTCTGCACAACTCTTTATAATCCGGTGATTCCTCCGCAGCCTCACGGATCATTGCCCTCTCCAATCTGACTCTTGAGTTAAGGTCTATATAGATAGGTATGATTTTGTCTTCCCCATAGCGATCTTTAAGTTTCACATAGGCTTCCAAAGTTCCTATGGTGACTGAGTCTTTGTCAAATCCTATCTGACCGTCATCTATAGTGGCATAAGTCCATTTGCCCATATTGGTATTATATACTCTTGCCTCTATGAGTTTGTGGTTTTTTTTATATTCTTCTATATCGGTATCTGTTATGAAATAATAGTCTTTACCGTTTACCTCACCGCTTCTCATCGGTCTGGTAGTATAAGGCACTATTTCTTTCAGATAATTACACCTTGATATAAGTTCTTTATATACGGAGTTTTTCCCTGAGGCACTTTTGCCCATAACATAATATAATTTTCCCATGTAAATGATCCTCGTGTTATAATAATTAAAACCGTTTATATTACGCACAGACCTATCCTGCCCTCACACAAATGACAGCTACGCCCTCTTAGCGACTTATAACAGATCGTTCAAATTATAACATCCTTATAGCTTTAATCTTTTGATTATATCATAAACCCGGTTTTTTATACAAATAATTATTTTCACTTTACTCTTTTACTTTATTTTTAATTTTATTTTATTTTTATTGTATGTAATATTTAATTTATTACTATGTTATATTTAAATAATAATTATTGCTATTAACATTCTTTTCTTTGTATGTTATATTTTACACAAGCAATGTTGTTCTTATTAAAAAAACAAAAATTATAAGGAGGTATTTACTATGAAGGGTTATGCAATGTTAAAGATCGGTGAATCAGGCTGGATAGAGAAAGAGCGTCCTGTATGCGGTCCCATGGATGCTATATGTAAACCGCTTGCTATAGCTATCTGTACATCAGATGTGCATACACTTTGGGAAGGTGCTATAGGTGAGCGTCACAATATGATACTCGGTCATGAGGGATGTGCTGAAGTTGTTGAAGTCGGCTCTTTGGTAAAGGACTTTAAACCGGGCGACAGAGTGTTGGTTCCTGCCATAACTCCCGACTGGAACTCACTTGAGGCACAGGCAGGATACTCCATGCACTCAGGCGGTATGCTTGCGGGATGGAAGTTCTCCAACTTCAAGGATGGTGTATTCAGTGAATTTTTCCATGTAAATGATGCTGACGGTAACTTGGCTATCTTACCTGATAATATCAATACAGTCGATGCATGTATGCTTTCAGACATGGTTCCTACCGGATTTCACGGTGTAGAACTTGCCGATGTGCAATTCGGCGATACCGTACTTGTTATAGGTATCGGACCTGTTGGTCTTATGTCTGTTGCGGGTGCTAATTTAAGAGGTGCGTCAAGGATCATAGCTGTAGGTACAAGACCTAAATGTCAGGAAGCTGCAAAATTCTACGGCGCATCCGAATTTGTAAGCTACAAGAACGGTCCTATAGATGCTCAGGTTCTTGAAATGACCGGCGGCAAGGGCGTTGACAAAGTCATCATCGCAGGCGGCGGTGTTGAGACCTTTGCGGAAGCTGTAAAATGCCTTAAACCGGGCGGAAAGATAGGTAACGTAAACTATCTCGGTTCCGGCGAAATGATCAATATACCTCGTATTGAATGGGGCGTGGGTATGGGACACAAGATGATAAACGGCGGACTTATGCCGGGCGGAAGACTTCGTATGGAAAAACTCGGAGCACTTGTCGCATCCGGAAGACTTGATCTTTCACCGCTTTCTACTCATATATATGAGGGTTGGGATCACGTGGAAGAGGCACTTTTTATCATGAGAGACAAACCTGTAGATCTTATCAAACCTGTAGTTAAGATAGAATATTAATAATATGAAAGTACTTCTCATATCCGGCTTTCTCGGTGCAGGCAAGACTACTTTTATAAAAGAACTTATAAAACACACCGATAAGCAAGTTGCCATACTTGAAAATGAAGTAAGCAGTCTGAATATAGATGCCGGCAACTTGCAAAACAAAGAGCTTAATATATGGGAATTAACGGAAGGTTGCATATGTTGCTCCACAGGAAGCGACTTTGCAACCTCTGTTCTTACTATTGCCAATAGTGTCGATCCCGAATATTTGATAGTTGAGCCCAGCGGTGTGGGAATGCTCAGTAACATTATCAAAAATATTAAGCAAATAGAATACGAACATATAAATATTTTGGCTCCGCTTACTATATTGGATGCCGATAATTATAATTATTATATGTCGGAATACCCCTCAATAGCTTTGGATCAGGTTAAAAACGCTCATTTTGTGGTGGTATCAAAGATCAATTCGGCGAACAGCCATCAGCTTCCACATATAAGAAGTTTTGTGAAAAGCATTAACAAAGATGCCGAAATAACTGACTTCGATTATAAAAATGCAGACGAGGCTTTCTGGTATAAGATACTTAATACCGGATATGATAAAAGATTGATAGAAAGCAAAGAAGAGCCTGAAAGCTTTGATACATTATCATTTACCGAAACCGCTATTGACAATGCTTACAAGTTATCGGCTTTACTTGAAGATATAATAAGAGGTCAACACGGCGATATAGTAAGAGCCAAGGGCAGTATTTACACAGATGATCACAGGCTGTCTTTTGATCTTGGTATCCGGCAGATACAGTATCTTGATAACTTATAAAGATGCCTTAGACGTTGAAGCTTTGAATAGTGATTCGGACAGACAGACTAAATTGGTATTCATAGGTACAAATATTTTGAAAAAAAGCTTAAAAGAAGCATTAAGCTACAGATCTACTTATAAAAAAATAGGACTTAAAAGGATCTAAGAATATAGCGACCTCAGACATTCAGATGATTTTGTTTGACTTTTTAGCGTCGGTATGGGACTTAAGAACTTTTAGTCCTATTTTTTATAATTCATATATGATATTATATTATGTATTATTCTTAGTTGATAACCTTGATCTTGCTGTTTTTTGAACTGATTAAGACTATGTAAAACAGATGGTTCATTTACCTTTACTCTATCTTGTGACCCTAAGGTAAACCGCAGATTCAGGTGTTTTTTTGCTGATCATACTTCACATCTATCGATTTGATCAGCCGGCTTTGACAGGGAGGTATCTGTTGTTTTGGTGATACTTTTCCTTGATCTCGCTTATTACAAGGAGGATTTATGTTTCAACCCAGCGTTAATGAAAAAAAGTATGTTGCTTATGTGGGCTCCTACTCCTACACCGGAGAAGCCAAGGGCATCACTGTATATGACGTGGATATGAAAAGAGGATGTTTTATTAAAAGAGATGAAGTAGAGGTAGACAACTCTTCTTATCTTGCTCTGTCCCATAACAAGAGAGTTCTTTACTCTATAGCTGATGAGGGCATAGTATCATTCAATATAGGAGAGGACGGCTCTATAAGCCGACTCAACTCTGCCAAGATAAAGGGAATGAGAGGATGTCATCTGTATATATCCAAAGAAGATAAATACATATTTGTCTCAGGTTACCATGATGCAAAGCTTACTATGCTTTCCCTAAGATCCGACGGTGCCGTGGGCAGTATATTTGACGCTGTCTACCACAGGGGCATAGGCTCGGTAGTCGAAAGAAACTTCACTCCGCATATAAGCCGTTCAACACTTACACCTGAAGAAAAATTTGTTTTAGCCTGTGACCTAGGCATAGACCAAATAAAAATATATCTGCTTGATAAGAAAGAAAAAAGACTGGTTCTTACCGACAGCATAAGATGTGAGCTTAACTCGGCACCTCTGAGTTGCATATTTTCCGAAGACGGACGCTTTTTATATGTACTTTATGAGCAAAAAAATGCCATAGATGTGTTCAGCTACAATTATGTCGAAGGTTCCAAGGCTCCGGTCTTTGAAAGAATACAAACGATCGCCTGCAATTATAACAACAATCCCTCTGCACTCATAGCCGGTACCTGTATGTCTTTTACTCATGACTTCAGATATCTTTTTTCAGGTAATGCCGGGGACAATACCGTATCCATGTTTTCTGTAAACATAGAAAACGGGCTTTTGGAAAATAAATTATATCTTCCCATAAGCGGAGAATATCCGAAAGATATTGCCGTATTTCCCGATGATAAGCACATAGCATCCGTCAATCATGAGAGCGGTACCATTACCTTCTTCAAGGTTGATTATGAAAAAGATCTCATAGTCATGAGTGCAAATGAAGTCAAAGTAAATCAGCCAAATTGCTGTATAATCACGGAGGTATAATATGAGTTCTGTATTTGGAGATATCTTTAAGATAAGTACATTTGGAGAATCACACGCAAGTGCCATAGGTGTGATAATAGACGGTTGCCCCTCGGGTATAAAATTATCCGAGGAAGATATACAAGAATACCTCGACAGAAGAAGACCGGGGCAGAGCAAGTTCACAACTCCCAGAAAAGAAGACGATCTTTGTAAGATCATGTCGGGTGTATTTGAGGGACAGACTACCGGTACTCCTATCATGGTAATGGTGGAGAATACCTCTCAGATCTCAACCGACTATGATGATTTGGTTGATGTATACAGACCCGGACATGCGGATTTTACTTTTGATCAAAAGTACGGGATCAGAGATCACAGAGGCGGCGGCAGAAGCTCGGGAAGAGAGACTATAGCAAGAGTTATAGCAGGTGCTGTTGCCATAAAGGCTCTTAAAGAACTGGGGGTAAATATTTCCGCCTTCACTCAGAGTATAGGACCTGTACATGTAAGGAATTTCGACCTTGAACAATGTGCTCTCAATCCCCTTTATATGCCCGATTACGAGGCTGCACTGGTAGCTCAGGATTATCTGAGCAAACTTATAGAAGAAAAAGACTCCGCCGGCGGAATTATCTCCTGCATTGTAAGAGGTCTTCCTGTAGGAATAGGTGAACCGGTATTCGATAAGCTGGATGCGGTACTTGCCAAGGCTATGCTGAGCATAGGAGCTGTCAAAGGCGTGGAATTCGGTGCGGGCTTTGCATCAGCTTCTATGAGAGGCAGCGAGTCCAACGATCCGTTCTTTATCAAAGAAGATGAAAACGGCAACAAAAAGGTCGCAAAACGAAGCAATAATTCCGGAGGAGTCCTGGGCGGTATCTCGGACGGTTCGACTCTTATCATGAATGTAGCCGTAAAACCTACTTCTTCCATATCAAGTAAGCAGTTAACAGTTAATAAGTATCTTGAGGAAGTGGAACTCGAAGTGGGCGGAAGACATGATCCTCTTATCGTTCCGAGGGCTGTAGTGGTGGTTGAGGCTATGGCGGCTATATGTGTGTTTGATCTTATGCTTAAGAATATGAGTGCAAGATTTGAGAATGTGAGGAAGGTGTACAGTTAGGTTTTAAATAGCTCTTGCCGCCGGGTCTGACCCGCAGCACTTTTTACAAAACTTCGACAAACTTACGCAGACTGCGGAACTCGCTTGCTCACGAAAACCATGTGAGCTGACGCTCGAACAGTCCTCGTCTGCTCAGTTTGTAACTTGTTTTGCAAAAAGTGCTAAACGCTATATAGACCCGTCGGCATAGAGCTTTTTTTAGAGAGTTTGTCTCTCGAGGATAGTAATCAGGGAAGGCTCGGACACATACTGTCTTGACCTGACGGCAAGAACTTTTAATCGCTTTTTAAAAATATAAGTGCCGTCTTTTACACCGACACTTATATATTTTAATATTATGTTTTACGATCTTCTATAATATACTCAAACTTTCCATACTATTTCCGATTTATTTGGGAGTTAGCAGCATAAACAATTGGATGGTAACGATTAAACAGAAACACTCCCTATTTCAATCATACCCGCAGTACTGTTAATAAAGTTTCGACAAATTTAGTACAGACTGCGGAACTCGCTTGCTCGCTCGCCAAAGGCGGCGAGCTGACGCTCAAACAGTCCTCGTCTGTACAATTTGTAACTCACTTTATTAACAGTACTAAACGCTACAAAGATTGAAATAGGGAGTGTTTCTTTAATCCCCCCCGTAAGAAGTAGCTGTTTAAGAAGTGAGGTATAATAAACAGCTATTGTTTATGTTGCTAAGGGGAGGCAGAGGTGAGGTGTTGCAGAGACTTTTATTCAAATCTTAAAAACAGTCGTTTCCATAGGGGATGTGGCATTAGACAAAAGTGTGCCTACACCTCTTCCCCTCCTCCGGTACCTTAGGCACATAAACCGTTAAACTATCTTGCCAAGGACAATCTGAGACCGCCGGTACTTGCTTTACAGAGCCGTAAGGCGAAGGGAAAGCTTAGTATCGCTGCGAGACTTTAGTTAGAGAGCGTGTCCAAGGCAAGATATGTTTGTAACGGTTTATGTGATAAACAAATTACGATAAAGCAAAGATTACTTTTAAGTCTGTAATTTTGCTGAATTATTCGGGAAAACATGCTGTAGGGGAAAGACTATTTTTAAGTTCGGAATAAAAGTCGCTCCCGCATCCCCCTCCTCTCCCCCTTAGCAACGTAAACAATCATAGATCTACCACCGTTAAATAACTTGTACTATTTATACCCGTTGTAGCAGTAACGTAGCGGAAGATAAAAACACCTTATAATTCAATCTTTGTAGCGGTTAACTCTTTTGATAAAGCAAGGTACAAATTCCACAGACGAGGACTGTTCGAGTGAAGCTCGCCACGGAGTAGGCGAGCAAACGAGTTCCGCAGTCTGTGTGAATTTGTCGCAGCTTTGAAAAAGAGTTGCGTGTATGATTGAATTATAAGGTGTTTTTTATCAGCTGATTCCCCATAAACGATTAGTATTGTTTACCTTGCTAACTCCCCCGATAAATAGGAAATTTTGATAGCTTAAGTACTGTTTTTTTAATATACTGAACTGATTTTGAATGTGGGAAGTTTGAGTAAGATATTGTCAAAAATTATTCATACTACGCCCTCTCATACATAAGAGTGTATTCTTTTAGTCTCTTTGAGATCTCCTCACTCATATCTTCCTTCGCTCGCCAAGTCCAATTCCTTCCGATAGTTGACGGTGTATTCATCCTCGCCTCACTGCCAAGTTCCAAAAGATCTTGAGCCTGTACTATCGTAAGCTTGGCCTGTGATTGCATAAGTACGGCTATCATATCCCAGCTGATATCTCCGGCATCCTTTATGCGCATATACTTCTTTGCAAATTCAGCATCTTCTTTTGTTGCCGTTTCAAACCAGCCTTTTATAGTATCGTTATCATGACTTCCCGTATAGGCTACACTGTTATGTATAATATTATGAGGAAGGTATTCTTTGAATTGGGGTCTCTGCTGTCAAATCCCATTTCTATGACCTTCATTCCCGGGAATCCGCTGTCTTTTAAGAGTTTCTTTACGGAATCGGTCAGAAAGCCCAGGTCTTCAACTATTATTCTTGGCCTTCCTATAACCTCATTGACCTTGTTAAAAAGTTTCATACCCGGTCCCGGCTTCCACACTCCCTTTGTGGCATCTTTGGAACCGTAAGGTATAGCATAGTAAGAATCAAAACCTCTAAAATGATCTATTCTGAGAACATCGTATATTTTACAAAGATAAGAGATTTTTTTAAGCCAATATGAGAAATCGTCTTTTTCCATATATTCCCAATCAAACAAAGGATTTCCCCAAAGCTGACCGTCCTTAGAAAAACCGTCCGGAGGACAACCGGATACTTCCCACGGCATTCTCTCTTCATCCAACTGAAACTGCTTTGGATCGGACCATACATCCACACTATCCAAAGACACATATATAGGAAGATCTCCTATGATGGATATTCCCTTGGAATTGGCATAAGATTTTAACTGTTCCCATTGCTTGAAAAATAAATATTGTATTATCTTCCAAAAATCAAGTTCCTCTTTATGCCCATCCTTAAAAGTCTCCAGTTCATCAGCGTATGAATATCTGTACGCTTCTTCCCATTCCCACCAGCTTTTTCCCTGATGGTGATCCTTAAGACTCATAAATAAGGCATAGGTTTCTATCCAGTCTTTATTAGCCGCAAGAAAAGCTTTATAAGAGGCATCGCCGGTATTGAATTTAGCTGCCGCTTTTTTAAGTACAGGGTATCTTAACCTATATAAAGCTCCGTAATCAACAACGTCCTTTTGGGTCTCATAATCTATGTTGATATAATCACTCACCTCAAGAAGACCCATTTTACAAAGTATATCCGGATCTATAAAATAAGGATTACCCGCAAAGGTTGAGTAACTTTGATAAGGTGAGTCTCCGTAACTGGTAGGGCAAATAGGAAGGATCTGCCAATATGATTGCAAGCTGTCATGTAAGAAGTCTACAAACTTATAGGCACTTTCTCCCATAGTTCCTATACCGTGTTTACCCGGTAATGAAGATATATGCATTAATATTCCGTTTTTCTCAAGTCCGATCCCTTTCTCAGAATACACCTTCTTCGTATTCTGCCATGCTCTCTCCTCTTATAAACTTATAAGAACTTTCTATGTGCCTTGCTTTTTCCCCCTCGAATATCTCTTCCAACAACTCAAAACTTATCCTCGCTATATCACTGTCAGGCTGTTTTATAGTACTTAACCTCGGATTAAGGTATCTTCCGAGCTCTATACCGTCAAAACCTATGACCGATATATCTTTGGGCACTTCTTTTTTGCTTTCAACTATTGCCCTTATTGCTCCTACTGCCATAACATCAGCCATTGCAAATACGGCACTTAATTTTTTGTTTTTTTTCAAAAGTTCCTTCATAGCATAATATCCGCCATCTATACTGAAAGTTGAACTTTGATATAGGCTCTCTTTATCGAATTTTAAGTTATACTTCTCAAAAGCGTCTCTTGCCCCCAAAAGCCTAGACTTTGAAGGATCGCTGTGTTCATAGTCACCTCCCAGAACGGCTATATCTTTGTGACCTAATTTTATAAGCTCACATACGGCAACCATGGCTGCGATCCTATCATTGATACATACACTTGCAAGTTGATCGAAGTCAAGTCCCTTAGCGGAATTCGTAGCAATTACGCTCGGAGCGTCCAAATATTTAAAACCTTTTTGAAAATTTTCTATATGACTGCCCAGGAAGATAAATCCCTTAGGCTGTTTATCTTTTAGAATCTGTAAAGCAGTATCCACCTCATTATCTTTTTCATCAATATAATAAATAAGACAAAGATATTCATTTTTTGAAATTATATCCTGTAAGCTTTCAAGTATGGAGGAAAACAACATATTCTTACTTCCTTTAACTATTACAGCTATACAACTAAGTCCTTGCTTTTTAAGTTGTTTGGCATTGCTGTTGACCAGAAAATGATTTTTTTCAACAACCGCCATAATAGCATTATATGCTTTTTGAGATACATTTGGGCTGTTATTCAGTACTCTCGAGACAGTACCTATAGAATATCCCGACTCTCTCGATATATCTTTAATAGTCATATGAAATCTCAAAGCCTAGCCTTTTACAGCTCCTGCGGCTACCCCCTTTATAATATACTTTTGACAAGATAAGTAGAACACTATGACAGGTATTACCGCCATGACCAAAGCTGCCATTATAGCTCCCATATCCACTCTTCCGTAACTTCCTCTCATGTACTGTATAGCCATTGAGATGGTTTTATATTTTGTAACATCAAGCACCAGGTAAGGTAGGAGGAAGTCGTTCCATATCCACATAGTCTCAAGTATTCCCACAGAAATATAAGTGGGTTTCATAATAGGCAATACCACCATAAAGAAAGTTTGGAGCGGAGTACAGCCGTCTATCATAGCCGCCTCTTCTATCTCAACAGGTATTGATTTAACAAATCCGCAGAACATGAATACCGCAAGTCCCGCACCGAATCCGAGATATACTATTATAAGTCCGAACGGACTGTCCAGTCTCAGACGGTTTGATATCAATGACAGTGTGAACATTACCATCTGGAAAGGTACTACCATTGAAAATACACAGAGGAAATACATCACCTTACTGAATTTTGATTTAACTCTGGTAATATACCAGGCACACATTGAAGTACATAAAAGTATAACAGCCACAGAAGCTACGGTGATAAATACCGTCCAGCCTACAGCCTTGATAAATTCATACTTATTTATGGCTTCCATAAAATTCTTGAATCCGCTGTATGTCTCTTCGTTCGGTATACTGAAAGGTTGATCGTTGATGTAGACTTTTTTCTTGAATGCATTGATAATTATTACAACTATCGGAAATACATACAACAAGCAAAGTATTGAGAAAAAAATCGTACCTATGGTACTTAATAGATTTTTATTTTTTTTGCTTTTCATTACTGCTGTACCTCCTTACCTCTTGTTATCTGTAACTGTATAATTCCTATAATAACAACCACTATGAAGAAAATTACCGCCTTAGCCTGTCCTACGCCTTCCCAGCCGGTCCTTCCGTAGAAAGTATTAAATATATTAAGCGCAAGCATTTCTGACATTTTTGAAGGCTCACCTGCTGTAAGTGAAAGGTTTTGATCGAAAAGTTTGAATCCGTTGGTGACTGAAAGGAAGGTACATATAGTTATAGAAGGCATCATCATCGGTATGGTTATGCTGAAAAGTCTTCGTAAAGATGAAGCTCCGTCTATCTGTGCCGCCTCCATGACATCTTCGGGAATAGATTGAAGACCCGCTATATATATGATCATCATATAACCTATCTGCTGCCAGCTTACCAATATGATAAGACCCCAGAAACCGTACCATTCACTTGCTGTTATCGCCTGATTATACATAGACAAAACACCGTTAAATATAAGCTGCCATATATATCCGAGAACTATACCTCCTATAAGGTTTGGCATAAAGAAAAAAGTACGGAATATATTGGTTCCTTTAAGCTTTTTAGTAAGGGCCAAAGCTATTGCAAATGCACAGACATTTATAATGATTATTGAAAGGATAGCAAAAAGTGTGGTGAATACAAATGCATGCTGAAATACAGTATCCTTTACCGCATCGATATAATTGGATATACCTATAAATTTAGCATCGGTGACCGTATTAAATTTACAAAACGACAGGTATATTCCCAAAATAAACGGTGCTATAAACCCTATGGTGAATGCCAGAAAAGTAGGCAAAGCAAAGACGGGAAGATATTTTTTAATTGCCTTTTCCATAAAAACCTCCTATTTTTTCCTTGATGAAGCTCTTGATAAAATTTCAAAGATACCTGCATTTTGAACCTTATATATAAATTGGTATCAAATCAATATAAAAAGTTTTTTCAAATGACCTTAGTGCAGTACTTATTAAATGACCCTCATAATTTTCTCACCGATATGTACTTGAACTAACTCCCCCGATTCCTTACATAAACACTAAGCAATATTTCAGGTCGACCGATTATATTTTCTGCACTTTATAATCAAAAAGGACTTTATATTATATTTCCGATAAAGCAAGCATTACCGGAAATATAAGCGATCTCGGATCTTGAAGCTTTACTATAAAGAAAATATAAATATAAAGTCCTTTTATTAAGTTTTATTCTTTATCTTTATTAGCTGCCGCTTCTGTAGCCCAGCCGTCAACAAAGGCTTTCTTTACTTCTGCCCAGGTATCATCACTTTGGTTTGCGGCATAAGCTGTAAGTGCTGAACCTACGCCGTCCTTCCACTGCTCTGAAGGCATAGTTGTAAATGTCCATGTAACAGCGGTTTTTCCGTCTGCCACATACTTGTTAGCTACGTTTACAAGCGGATTCTCTGACTCAAGATTAGACTTGAAAGGTATTACGAATCCCATTCCGTCACCACCTGAAGGCATAGCACCCTCTGTACCGCACATAGCCTTAACTCCAACTTCTGATGTTACACACCACTTCATAAAGTCTAAAGTAGCCTTGATATCAGCCTCTGAAGCCTTGGCATTTACACACCAGTAGTTCTCTGTACCTGTACAAAGACCTTGATTTTCTTCACCGTCCACACCTATGTATATAGGAAGCATTCCGAGATTATCATCACCGAGATCTCTTACATCACTGTAAGCCCATGTACCGTTTTGATAAAATACAGCCTTATTAGTCACGAACTCAGCAACCGCATCATCTCCTGTCTTTGTAGAAAGAAGAGCAGGGTCCGTAGTTGAATTGTTGATATAAAGATCCCAGATATCACGATAATAATCAAGGTAGGTTCCCTTTATCGCATCTGTAGAGTCAATATTGTCTGTCTTATATTCATAATATATAGGTAAGTTTGCCAGGTGAGTCTTGAATCTCCAGTCTGATGATCCGTCCATACCGGCTGAGGTAAATGCACTGAATCCAAGCTCTGACTTTCTTGCTGTAATATCCTCTGCAACTTCCTTAAGCTGTGCAAAGCTCTTGATATCCTCAGCCTTATGACCTGACTTCTCTAAAAGCTCTTTATTATAGATGATTCCGTAAGACTCTATAACATATCCCACACCTGCGGTCTTATCACCGCTCATAAGTGCAAAGTCCTTACTTGAAAGTTCATTTACAATATCCGAACCTGTAAGATCGTAGCAATAATCATTCCATCTTTTAAGACCTACCGGACCGTTTACCTGGAATAAAGTAGGTGCTTCGGTCTTAGCCATCTCTGACTTAAGAGTAGGCTCATACTGGTTTGCTGCTGCTGTGAAAACTTTTACAGGCACACCGGTCTCCTCGGTGTAAAGCTTTGCAAGCTCCTGCCACTGACCGTCTTGTTCCGGTTTGAAGTTAAGGTAATATACCTTACCGTTTCCTGATGCTGCCGCAGCATCATCACCTGAACCCGAACTGCTTGAAGAGCCTCCGCAGGCACTAAGCAGCATAGCACTAGCAAATGCTAATGACAAAAATAACTTAGATTTTTTCATTTTTGAAACCTCCTAAAATATAAAAATACTTTATTAAATTTATATCAGACCTAAATGCTCTAGTAATTTGTATCTTGTATACAGTATGTACAAATTGGAAACGTTTACAGTACTGTATTATCGTTATAATACACTTTTATTTAGATAAAAAGCAAGAGTATTGACTATAAAAAAATACAACAAATTTATAATTTTCCATATTTTATAAAAAAATACGTTTTTTTTCGTACAAATATTATACACAATACACTCCGATAAGCCCGGCTGCTATATTGTTTCGTGATGTTGATATAATACTAAAGCTATTGACCTACTAAGACATTTTTCATTGTACAGCGGCATATTTACCAGGTTTATTACCCTGAGTTTCTTTATTTAAGAAATACTATACTAAATCTTACTTTTCCATAAATGAACGATTGACAGTCACTTTTGCATTTGTTATCATTAATGATTACATAAACTGTTAATGAAGTATTATTCACTTTACAATTCAGGAGGAGAAGATGGCTAAGATTATCGGCGAAGGCATTACATTTGATGATGTACTTTTACAACCGGCATATTCAGAAGTGATTGGTTCTCAAGTAGATCTGTCTACATTTTTAACCAAAACTATCCACTTAAATATACCGCTTATGAGTGCGGGTATGGATACAGTAACAGAGCACAGAATGGCTATTGCCATGGCAAGACAGGGCGGCATAGGCATTATACATAAAAATATGAGCATAGAAGCTCAAGCTGAAGAAGTAGACAAAGTAAAACGTTCCGAAAACGGTGTTATCACCGATCCGTTTTCATTATCACCGACTCATACCCTAAAAGATGCCAATGAACTTATGGCAAAGTACAGAATCTCTGGAGTTCCCATAACAGTCAACAATAAATTGGTAGGAATCATTACCAACAGAGATATGAAGTTTGAAGAAAACTATAACAAGACCATAGAAGAATGTATGACTAAGACCAACTTGGTCACAGCACTCGAAGGCACCACTTTGGAAGAGGCTAAGAGCATACTTGCAAAGGCTAAGGTCGAGAAACTTCCCATAGTAAATAAAAACGGAGAGCTTAAAGGTCTTATTACCATCAAAGATATAGAAAAGCAGATCAAATACCCCAATTCGGCGAAAGATTCCCAGGGAAGACTGCTGTGCGGTGCGGCTCTTGGTATCACCGCAAATGTTATCGAAAGATGTCAGGCACTGGTCAACAAAAAAGTCGATGTGGTAGTACTTGACTCAGCACACGGTCATTCCGCAAATGTTATCAATTGCGTAAAACTCGTCAAGAAAGAGTTCCCGGATCTTCCCGTTATCGCAGGTAATGTAGCTACCGCAGAAGGTGCCAAGGCATTGATAGAGGCAGGAGCCGACGCTGTAAAGGTAGGTATAGGACCGGGATCCATATGTACCACCAGAGTTATAGCAGGTATAGGAGTACCGCAGATATCTGCGGTCATGGAATGTTTCTCGGTTGCCAAAGAATACGGTATTCCTATAATAGCCGACGGGGGCATCAAGTATTCCGGAGATATCACCAAGGCACTTGCCGCCGGAGGAAATATTTGTATGATAGGCTCACTTTTTGCAGGCTGTGATGAATCACCCGGTGATTTCGAATTATACCAGGGACGTAAATATAAGGTATACAGAGGTATGGGTTCACTTGCCGCAATGGAAAGCGGAAGCAAGGACAGATACTTCCAGGCGGATGCCAAGAAGCTCGTTCCCGAAGGAGTTGAAGGAAGAGTTGCTTACAAGGGGCTTGTAGAGGATACCATATATCAATTACTCGGAGGACTTCGTTCCGGTATGGGATATTGCGGAGCTAAGGATATACCTACATTACAGGAGACTTCACGCTTTGTTAAAATAACCGCAGCTTCTCTTAAGGAAAGCCATCCTCACGATATACATATAACAAAAGAAGCACCTAACTATTCTCCCGATGATAATAAAGGAGTGTTTTAAAAGTTGGATCTTAAAAAAAAGTACTTTTTAAAATGCTTATCGGCACTGCTCAGTCTGTGTTTTATATTTGCCGGAGTTTACTTCTTCAATAAAAAGCAAAGCTCCGAACCTATTTCCGACACTGAGTTTGCGCTGGATACTTTTGTAAATGTTACCATATATGATTCTAAAGATGAAAATATCCTTAAATCGGCACTTGAGCTATGTAATTATTACGAAGATATATTTTCGGCACATAAAGAAAGCAGTGAGTTATACAAACTTAATCACAGAAGCTCCGACAGTGTTGTAGTAAGTGACGATCTGGCGGATCTGATATCAAAAGGCTTATATTACAGTAAGCTAAGTAACGGAAGTTTTGACATAACTATAGAGCCTGTCAAGGAGCTTTGGGATTTTAAATCCGAATCACCTTCACTTCCGGATGACAGCGCATTGCAAGAAGCAGTTAAAAAAGTTGATTATAATACTGTCAGTTTATCGGGGAATACCGTAACTTTCAGCGATCCCGATACAAGAATAGATCTTGGAGCTATAGCAAAGGGCTACATAGCTGATAGGATAAAAGACTATCTTTTGTCCGAAGGAATAAAAAGTGCTATAATCAACTTGGGGGGGAAATGTACTGTGCGTTGGTAAAAAACCTAACGGGGAAGACTTTAATATAGGGCTTCAAATGCCTTTTGCCTCCATGGAAGAGACCATAGGAGTAGTTAACGGAAGCGATATTTCCGTAGTTACCTCAGGAGTTTATGAAAGATTTATAGAAGTTGACGGCAAGGAATATCACCACATACTCGATCCTAATACAGGTTACCCTTATGACAACAAGATTTTGGGAGTAAGTATAGTTTCCAGGTATTCTGTGGACGGAGATGCCCTTAGTACAAGTTGCTTTGCTCTTGGAGTTGATAAGGGTACAGAACTTTTAGACAGTATAGAAGGAGTATACGGATACTTTATATTGGACGATCTTAGTGTAGTACCTTCTTCCAATGCACCTGCACTCGAATAAGTTTAATAGACTGTTAAGAACAAAAATCAGCTCTGATAGCTTACGATAACCGGTGGCTAAAGAACGAACTTTTAACAAAACAAAAATTAAGCAAGTCGCATACTGTCGATGCTTATTGACCCCGGGTCAGTAAGATAGCTTTGACTTTGCATAGACGGTAAACTATAATATTTCACATATAATATCGAACGTAAAAAGACCAACCAAGACAATCTTGGAAGGTCTTTTTTTCACTAAACTTATCTATCACATAAATTCACTGCTGTTTATTTTTCAATCTACTTCTATAGATCTGATACTATCATTTTGATAACATTTACCCGGTAAGCTGTATCACCACTTTATCTTACAACATAAAAGGCAATAAAAGCCGTTCTCAACAAGTCACAGTAAGCAGACAGATCAAAGCTCAAACAGCAGAGAAATATTTCACACTACCATATATCCACCCAAAATCACCAAGTATCAATACTAAAGCATATGGCATTTTTACAAATATAATAATATCATGTGTACCGGATATTTATCACACATCATATATCAAAAAGATCTACTGTTTCTTAACTGTTTATACTCTCTGCATTATGACAGGCGACTCTGTGTCCGCCCTCGATCTCCCTTAATTTAGGACATTCTTTTTCACAAACTTCGGTTTTATACATACATCTTGGAGCAAAGCGACAGGCATTGGAAGCTGCAAATACCTGTGATACCTCCCCTGAAATTTTGACCTTTTCGTTTATATTCTTTTTTGACGGGTCAGGGCTTGGTACAGCAGAAAGCAATGCCTTCGTATACGGATGCAAGGGTCTTTCGAATAATTTTACTGTTTGCGATCTCAACCATAGAACCAAGATACATTACCCCTATCCTGTTGCTTATATATCTGACCATTGAAAGGTCGTGAGCTGTAAAAAGATAGGTGAGCCCCAATTCCTTTTGCAGGTCCTGAAGAAGATTTACCACCTGTGCCTGAATTGACACATCAAGTGCCGCTATAGGCTCGTCACACATGATAAATTCAGGATTTACCAGCAAGGCTCTGGCAATGCCTATTCTCTGTCTTTGCCCTCCTGAAAATTCATAGGGGAATTTTATCAGATCATCCTCACTCATACCTACCTTATTAAGTATAAGCTTGATTTTTTCATAGCGTTCACTTTTTTGAAGTTTAAGGTTTTTAAGCGGCTCACTTAAGATCTCTTCCACATTCCAAAAAGGATTCAGCGAAGAATAAGGATCTTGAAATATTATCTGCATACTGTTTTGTACTGATTTGATCTGATTTAATTTTCTGTCAGTTATATCCTCTCCCTTATAGTATATCTTGCCGGCATCAGGTTCATACATCCTTATAAGAGTCTTTCCCAGAGTGGACTTTCCGCATCCCGACTCTCCCACCAGACCGAAGGTCTCGCCTTTGTATATATCAAGATCTATACCATCCACGGCTCTGACATATTTCTTTTTTCCACCTAAAAAAGAACTTACGGGAAAATACTTCTTCAAGCCCTTTGCAGATATCAGTACATTATTTTCCATATTTTTGCCTCCTGAAAGCATTTCCGTTTCTTCTTCATTCAGAAAACACATAGCGGAATGTGTATCGCTAAAAGCTGATACAGTCGGTCTTTTACTGTCACATATATCCATTCTGAACTCACATCGCTCTGCAAAAGGACAGCCCTTTGGCGGATCTGTAAGTGATGGAGGAAAGCCCTCTATAGACTTAAGTCTTTCATCCTCATCCATATCTATACTCGGTATAGCCTGCAAAAGAGCCATGGTATAGGGGTGCCTTGGACTATAGAATATTTCTTCTATATTACCCGTTTCCATGACCAGACCGCCGTACATTATAACGACCCTGTCACAGGTTTCAGCCACGACCCCCAGATCGTGAGTGATAAGTATAACTGAAGTTTTGATATCCTTTGACATGTTTTTTATAAGATCCAGTATCTGTGCCTGTATGGTAACATCCAAAGCGGTCGTGGGTTCATCCGCAATAAGGAGCTTAGGGTTACAGGAAAGTGCCATAGCTATAAGCACTCTTTGTCTCATACCTCCGGAAAATTCATGCGGATATCTTTTTGAACTTTCTTTGGGAGAGGGGATCCCCACTCTCTCAAGCATCTCAAGGGTTTTTTCCTTGGCTTCTTTTTTTGATAAAGCACTGTTTCTTACTATGACTTCTTCAAGCTGCTTACCGACTCTTATAACCGGATTAAGTGCAGTCATTGGATCTTGGAAAATCATGGTGATATCCCTGCCTCTGACTTTTTGATATTCCTTTTCACTTAATTTATTTAAATTTTTATCTCCCAATAAAAGAACATCCGCACTTAATGAAGCATTATCCGCAAGTATTCCTATTACCGCCTTCATAGCAACCGACTTACCGCTTCCCGATTCCCCTACTATACCTACTATTTCGCCTTTATTTACCTCTATATCTACTCCTCGTACCGCATGAACTTTTCTTTCTCTGCTCTTAAATACTACTGCGAGGTTTTTTACTTTTAATACTTTATCAGACATCTTTTTCTCCCGACATTACCGCAGGCTCGGCAAACACTCGAAGTGCCTCACCAAGTTTATTGAATGAAAATACCGTGAGTATTATAAGTATACCCGGTATAATTGCCATATAAGGGGCTTTTTGTAAAAATTTCTGAGCATTTTGAAGCAAACTCCCCCAGCTTGACATAGGTGCGGCTATACCTCTTCCGAGAAAACTTAAGGCACTTTCTACCATTATAGAAGAGGCTATAGCTGCTGTTGATGCCGTAATCATAGTCGGAAGCACCGCCGGCAATATATGCGAATACATGACCTTCCAGGGGCTTATCCCTATAAATGCGGCGTACTTTACATAATCCCTCTCTTTTATAGAAAGAACCTCGGAGCGTACAAGCCTTGCTATTTCCATCCAGCTAAGCAGACCTATTACAAGTATCAGTGATACAAAACCTCTTCCAAATACCATTCCCACCACCATGACCATTATGATCCAGGGAATTGCCGAAAGCACATCTACCGCCCTCATAAGTATAGAGTCAACTATGCCGCCAAAGTAGCCTGATATCATTCCTATAAGTATACCTATAAAAATAGAAGTAAACATAGCTAAAACCCCTACTGCAAGTGAAACTCTTCCACCATACAAAACCCTTATAAATAGTCCCTGCCTATATCATCTGTTCCGAACCAGTGCAGTGCGGAAGGGGCTTTTAGGCTTCCGGTAACATCTATGGCATCGGGGTCTATATTTATAAATACGACAAATATACTTATAAGCACGATTATAAGCACATATACCAACGCAAACAGTGCCTGTTTATTGCTTTTTAATTCAAAAACCAGATTGTCAAGTCTTCTGTTTCTTTGTTTCAACTTCATTAAAAATCCTCTTTTGCACTTTATAATCAGTTTTTACCAAGCTTTATCCTCGGATCAACTATGCAATACAGTATATCCGATAAAAGATTGCCTATTATTACCAAACTTCCCGACAGCACAAGTACAGCCATAACTATAGGATAGTCCATGGCTTCCACCGCCTTAACAAAATAAAGCCCTATTCCGGGCCAGGCAAATACAGTCTCGGTTATCACCGCACCCGTTACCAAGAGTGGCAGTGCCATACCGAGCTTAGTCACAAGCGGCAAAAGCACATTCTTAGCAACATGCTTAAAAAGTATCTCGCTCTTACTCGCACCGAAAGCCTTTTGTACCAACACATAGTCTTCTTTTAGCTGACTTATGGCAGATGCCCTTACATACCTTGTAAGGTCGGGTAAAAATGCTATGATCAAAACTATGTATGGCATAAAAAAGTGCCTCAAATAATCTGTCAAAGAATCTTCTTTTCCTATCGTATGCATACCTATTAGCGGAAAAAGTTTTAATTTATAACCTAAAAAATATATCATTATCATGGCGATCCAAAAAGTAGGAACCGCCAAACCTACGGAACACAGACCGTCTATGATTTTATCCTGCCATTTATTTCTGTTATTAGCCGCAATAAGTCCAAGAATTATTGCCAGAATATAGGCAGTAAGATAAGAGGGCAAAACAAGTTTTGCCGTTGCCGGAATTCGGATCTTTAAATCATATTTTATACTTGTATGAGACAGGAGAGAGTTACCGAACTCTCCCCTGCAAATATTTTTTAACCACCTTACATACTGTATATGCATAGGATCATTTAATCCGTATTCTTCCCTTATTGCGTCCCTCTCCTGATTGGTCATCTTGCTGTTGGTCATGGAATCAACCACATCATAAGGAGCTATGTGCATTAATGAAAAACATATAAGTGTGATTAAAAACAGTAATGGTACTGCCTGAGCAATACGTTTAATTATATACTTTAACATCTTCTACCTTACTTGAATTTAAGCTTTGACAGATCTCCGAATGTATATATAGGAACAAGCATAGCCTCGTCAGTATCTACATTGGACTTTGTGATCAAAGTTCTTAAGTTAGTACCGAGAGGATAGTATATAGCCTCTTCAGATACAAGTCTTTGTACCTTCTTATATATTTCCTGACGCTTTGTATCATCTAAAGTTGCATTGCCCTCCGCAAAAAGGTTATCAATTTCTTCACTGTGATAATTCATTCTGTTATCCTTTTTAGAAGAGAAGAGCACAGCGAAGGTGTCAGGGTCGCTTCCCATAACATAACCTCCTATAAACATATCATACTCTGTACTTTCAAGGTCATTAGTAGCCTTAATATAACCTGCATCATTGGTTCCTGCAAGTTCCACCTCTATACCTACAGCCTTAAGCTCTGACTGTATTGCAAGAGCCATCTTTTCAAGTATCGGAGAGCTGCTTATGTAGCAAAGCTTTAACTTGGTAGCTCCGCCTGCAACAAGTTCCTTAGCCTTATCTACATTCTGATCCCACTTTTCAACATCATCCGTATAATACTTGTTATCATACGGAAGGAAGGAGTAACCAAGTTTATAGAAACTTTTATCGGTATATGCCGCAAGCATTATCTCATCTCTGTTAAGAGCCTGTAAGATACCCTCACGATACTTCTTATCCTTCATTGAATCACAGGCAACATTAAGTCTTATATAAGGTACTCTTCCCTCACTGTAGTTATGAATTGTAAAAGCTTCATTATCCTTATAAGGATCAAGCATATCAGGTGGTGCTACATAGGCATCCGCCTCTCCGCCCTGCATAGACAAGGTTGCGGTATCGGATTTTTCTATAATTCTGTAAATAAGATTCTCTATATAGGGTTTACCCTTTACATAGTCGGGATTTGCCTTGAACTTAAGATACTCTCCGGTCTTGTACTCTTCAAGTACATAAGGACCTGCACCGACTACCTTTTCTTCAAGCAGATTTATGTCTGTAGAAGACTTACCGTCAAATATATGCTTAGGTATTATACTGACCTCAGCGGAAAGCATTTCCATAACACTTGCACTTACTGAAGGAAGTTTAAAAAGTACTGTTGTATCATCCACTTTTTCAAGCTCTATAGGCTTATCATCAACAAAGATTCTGAGTTGTTGCATTTATCTTATCATAGGTAAATACTATATCATCCGCTGTAAGAGCTTCTCCGTCACTCCATTTAAGCCCCTCTTTAAGCTTCATGGTATAGCTGAGACCGTCTTCTGAAGGCTCCATGCTTTCAGCCAAAATATAATCAACAGTTCCGTCTCCGTAGATATGATAAGCCGGTGCATATGCCGCATGGCAGGTCATAAGACTGTATCTGTCATCTGCGGTAAGCGGATTAAGCGTATTACCCAAATCTCCGTCTATTATGTAGGTAAATGTATCACTTGTTTGTGCCTGTGGCTGCTCTCCACCCTCACTGCTTTGAACCTCTGAACTTGCCGCCTGTGAATCACTGCCGCCCTCGCTTGAAGCGGTGTTGCCGCCTGAACATGCCGCCACTAAAGCTGATACGGCAAATACCGACATAAGTGTTAATAGCCTTTTTTTCATGCTTATTCCTCCTCTTAAATTATATGATTAACACGCTAAATATTTTTGTATAGGTAACGGTCTGTATGATTAAACACTAAGCTTTACCTATCTACAGTAAGAAGACTTCCTCTTCATAGTGCTTATAAAATCCCCTCTCTGTAAAAGATATTTTATAGTTGCTTAGCTATGTAAGCCCTAAGTCTACTTTACAGTAATTTAAGCTTAAGCTGTTTTAAATACCTAACCTCACACTTATTACCTGTAACATCTCTACAATAAAATCATAAGTTATAACTTGACTTTTATAAAAACAATAACTAATTCTATTACTGTATTTTTCTTATTTTTTCATTGCTTGACTGCCGGTATTAAAAAGTATTATTAGTATACAAAAATATTCACACAGGCTTATTATATACATATTTACCTAAAATTGCAAGTTATCCTACGGTTTTTACAGCATTTTCCCTTATTTTATTAATTTTTGCCATCAAAGTTATCACTGTCTTAGAATCAAAAAGCTTGGTAACACTTACAGGTTTGTCAAAAGGCGGCTTTTGTAAGTCCGTAACATCCTCCATATAACCGTTTTGCTCTATATGGTTTATAACCTTATTGACAAAGGCTATCTGTCTTTGGTTTAAGGACTCATCATTAATAAACTCGGAAAAAGCCTCCATAGCCGCTCCATGCTCAAGCTTTGCTATCTTTCTTACAAGCAAGCCGAAAGGTGTATCTTTGTACTCTCTTTTATAGTCCTCACTGCTGCCAAGCTCCTTGGTAAATACCCTTTCAAGCTCCTCATAATCACCCTTAGAAAGTGCTATATTGTGTGTAAGTTTATATATAGGGAGGGCATCTTTATTGTCTTCCACATAACGATTTACCTTCTTCCTGTAATCTTCAAAATTATAGGCAGCTCCAAGTGTTGCACCTTCTTTTTCTTCAATAACCACATCCTTAAGATTGGTAATAATGCTGCTTTTGGGATCACTGTCAACAACAAACTTTATCAGATCCCTGAGATTTCTTCGACTTTGTTCAAAGCTAAGAATATCTTTTTCCTCCCAATACTTATCCGTATTGATTTTTTTGATTTCTTCAAGTTTATCCTTAACTTGAGGTATGCTGATACGCCCTTCAAGTGCAAGTGCAGTTTCACAAAGTACATTTTTAATACTGCCAAACTCTGTCTTTGAATTTATATCCGCAAGTATCAAACCATACATAAAATTATCAAAACGCTTTGCATACTCATCCTCATACTTTGATACTATAAGAGGTGCGATATGAGTACTAAGCTCCAATTTGTCGCCTTCACTTATACAGGTAAATGCACTTGTATTGCTATACTTTTCCACATATTTGAGTTTTAATTTAACGGATACCTTTTCTTTATTAAGTTCCGCTACACTTCTACAACAATCCTCTATAAGAGCCACTCTCCATTCCTGGTACTTATCTTCAACATAGGTACTTTTTTGCATGGCAATTATAAGCTCTATTTTTTTATTAAATATATTTTCAGTAAGGGACTTTGTTTCTTTGCCCTCGTATCCGTTGGCATGTACTTTAAAATATTCAAAATTACCGCAATAGTCAAATATCAAAAACCTGCGTTTTCCGCTATACTCACCATCTATATTATCGGTAAACAGGATATTTGGAGCAAGCCTTGTGCCCCTTCCTATCATTTGCCAAAACTTGGTCTTAGACCTTACCTTCTTAAAAAATACCAGATTCACACATTCCGGCACATCAATTCCGGTGTCCATCATGTCAACCGATACTGCTATCCTCGGATCTTTATCAGGATTTTTGAAGTCATCTATAATAGTTTGGGCATGTGAATCATCACATATGACCCTTTGGGCAAAACCTCCGTTATAATAAGGGTAGAGTTTATTAAAACGTTCCACTATAAACTCGGCATGTTTTTTATTTTGGGCAAATATAATAGTCTTGCCAAGTTTATCCCCGCCTGCAACCTTAATACCTCTTTCCATCAGATCTTGTAAAACTTCATCAACAGTATCTGCATTAAATACAAACTTATTAAGTTTCTCAGAAGGTATAAAATCCGGAACATAATCATCTTCCGCAAAGTCGTCCTCAAACCTTTCCTTGTCTTCTTGCGATAACTGTGCATAAGTTATACCCTCTTCCATAAATTTAGTCTTAACCTCATAGGTGTAATATGGTACAAGTACATTATCCTTTTCAACTGCAGTCTCATAATCATAGGCATAGGTAGGCACTCCATGCTCCATCTCAAAAAGTCATAGGTATTTCTGTCTACATCGGTCTTTGGGGTGGCGGTAAGTCCCACTGTCAAAGCATCAAAATATTCAAATATCGCCCTGTACTTATTAAATATGCTCCTGTGACTCTCATCTATAATAATCAGATCAAAATGTGCAGGTGTAAATAAACTTACCCCCTCCTTCGTCTTGCAATTATCTATGGCACGAAGCATCGTAGGATATGTAGAAAATACTATTCTTGCATTACGCTCGTCCTTATTTGAACAAAGATTACATAAAGACATATGGGGAAGATAATTTTTAAAATCATCCTTTGCCTGCTTAACCAGTGCAGTCCTGTCTGCAAGGAACAAAATATTGGTAACATATCCCCCACGACTTAACACATCTGCAAGGCTGGATGCCGTTCTGGTCTTTCCGGTACCGGTAGCCATTACAAGCAGACTACTCCTAAATCCCTGTTCAATATGGTCGCAAACTGCCCTGATAGCTTCCTTTTGATAGTATCTGTCTGTAATCTTATCATTGATAACGATTTTATCTAATTTTTTTCTTTCTTCACGCCTATTAATAAGCTTTTGTAAATCATCCTTACTGAAAAATCCGCTTACTCTTCTTTGAGGACCGGTTTTATCATCCCAAAAATAAGTTTCAAATCCGTTACTTGTAAACATTATAGGTCTTCTGCCGAACTTCTTTTCAAGACAGTCCGCATAAAGTACAGCCTGCTTTCTTCCGGAATTGGGGTCTTTACTGCTTCGCTTGGCTTCAATAAGGGCTAGAGGAAGACCGTCTTTTCCAAAAAGTACATAGTCCGCATATCCTTTTTGCCCTAATACTCCTGCCATATCTTCTACAGGGTACTCCTGCCACACATCAGTTTCAGTACCTTCTATAGTCCAACCGAGGTCTTTTAAGTCTATGTCTATATATCTCTTTCTTGTATTGAATTCTGTAATATCCTCAGGTTCAAATGTTCTCTCAACCTTGTTTTGTTCCTTGGTTTTCGTATAGGTGGCAGACAGTTCTTCTATTTGTTTACGTAGTTTTTCTATTTCGGCATCTTTTTCACCAAGCAGACTTTCCTGCTCTTTTATCTTTTTTGTGTCTACAATAACTTTTTCTTTAGGAATAAGCTTTTCATCAAAATGTCTCTCTTCATAAGCAGAGCCGTAACAATAATCTATCCACTGTATAAATTCAAAAAGTATTTCCAGTGTCAGTAAGGCTTCTCCCGCACTTATAAATTTCTCCGAATGTACGGCATTATTTCCCACTTTTATAAGCGTAGGCAGTTTCGCCCAGGTATTGGAATCAAGAGCAAATCTGAAACTCGGCTCATATATAAGTGATTGAAGGTTATCTTTATATGGCATTCGTATGGAAAAGTCTGCCGAGTATACCCACTTGACACCAAGCTCCAAGGCTTTTCTACTTCCCACCGCACACATTGCAGGTGCGGTAGCAAAAACCTTTTCAGCTTCTATCGCAGCCGCCGCAAATAAGGCATATTCTTTTTTATCTTTCAGGAAACCGAAGTTCGACATAATGTTTACTCCTATATATGCTTGATATAATAAATAAGTAAATCTTAAAATAATCTTTAATAAAAAGTATTTATTATCATTATACATTATTTATCAATTGTCTCAAGAGATTATATAAAAATACTAGGCTGAGAGGTGTGAAAAAGAGGAATATTTCGATTTGTCTGTTCCTCTGACAAAATTAGCAAATTTTTTCTGTAATAACAATGGAGCTTTCGGAACTTTTGTTTCTTTAACAATTTTTGAAGAAATCCCCTTTATTGTTGCACCACGTTTTTGACTTTCATAAAAATCAAAATGTTGTTCAATTACATTTTTAATAAACAATAAATCATATTTTGTTTGATCAATATTTATAAACGATAAGATATCTTGATTTGTACACATTTCACACATATTAATAGAACATTTACCAACTCCCACCCTGCTACCAATCATTAATGAATATGCAGGAATTAAATTTGTAGTACTATTTTTTACACCCTCATCAGTTAGAAAGTTTTGAGTATTTTTATATGATATATAATTTTCACCTAAACAGGGGGTTGAAATAAATGGAATGTTTCCTCCAAAGTACTCAGAGTGCTCACTTGATGGCGTTCCTCCTGATAACATTTCTCCAAGTGAACCTAAATTCACTGTTGGATATTTAGACGTATTTATTATATCCCCAAACATCTCTATAAATAGGGAGCGGACTAGTAGGTCTAATTGATCTAGTTGTTGTTTTTTTAGATCTATAATTCTATCAATTTTATCCAAATTACATGCACACTTTTTTTGAATTTCAATATTCGGAATATTTATTTCTTTCTCTGACAAAGTAGCTTTGTTTAAAGTTAAACCCATCACTGCTTTATTTACACCCTGCATCCAATTGCTGCCAGAGCATAAATAATACATATAATCAATATCTATTGGGATTTTTTTCTTATCTATAAAAGCTACTATAGCCTCATTGGTATACATATCTTCAGTAGTTATTGCAGTCTTTCCAATTGATAGTTTAAAACTCATAATAACTGTTCCTTTAGGAATTACTTTTACACCACTGTCTATAATTCCCTTATCTGTTATCAATTCCCTTGTACTATACACATACTTTTCACTATTTCCAATATCTGAAATACTAACCCATTTATATACACCATTCCAATATTCACTTTTATTTCTTGAAGGTGTCTTTCCTATCTGAAGTTCAAATGCATCTTTTAACTTTATTCTCATAAAAAAATATCATCCTTTTTAATAGTCATTACTTTTATTCACTAAACCTTAGCAAATTTAAATATATTATTTATATACAATATTTTAGCACTACTATTAGCTCTATCTTATAAACTATTAATACTAGTGTAGTATATCGCTGATATTTAGCCTTATTGCAACTTTGTTAATAGATTGCAGCGGATACATAATAAAGAAATTTGAAAGTTATTATACTATTGCTGATATTAATTAAATATCAATGATACATTACACTAGTCCTATTACACAAGTATTCAGAACTCACAACAAACTTTAATCCATAATACATTTCTCTTTATTTACTTGCATTTACATTTATTTCTATATAAAATAACCTCAAAAAGGAGCGTGTTTTATATGGCAAATACATCTGTAATTTATACACATATTGATATTGAACTTAAAAAAGAGGCAGAAAACATTCTCGCACAACTTGGAATTTCTCCATCCAGTGCAATTCAAATGCTTTACAGTCAAATAGTTTTAACAAGAAGCCTACCGTTAAAATTACAACTTCCCCCTATAAAACCAACATCTATAGGTGCTATGAATAAAGATGAAATTGATAATGAAATAATGAAAGGTATACATTCTTTAACATCTGATAAAACTTATACAATTGATGAAGTTGATGCTGAACTTAAACAGGATTTTAGTATATGAATAAATTCTATTCCCCTATCTATTCATCAAAAGCAATAGATAATTTAAAATAAATCTATTCCTACATATTCCTTATCCTTTTAGATCCACTTACTGCCCGAAATCAATTCAACAAAATAAGAAGAACATTAAATCTTTTGCTTTTACGCTCCTTCAATATCCTCCTGTAGATTACCAAGCTTGGAAGGTTAAATTTCTCCTCTATATAACACCTTACACTATTTCAATCTACATATTCTATTTGCCTTATCAGTACCAAGTAAAATACACACTATAAATGATATTATTAGCAGCACTACCAACATGCTTATCTCGCCAAATTTTTCTATACTAACATTTTTTAATACCAAGTAATCAAAAGCATCTCTTATAGGTCTATGTAATACAAATATCGGCAAACTATATACTCCAAATCTGATTAATAAAGAAGTTAAAAAATTTTCTTTTTTACAAAATATAATAAAAACAAAATAAGCAATACTTAAAGCATACGGAATATATAATATACGCAGAGGATTTAGTACACCCTTAAAGATAGGCAAAATATCCTCTCTGGCTATACGATATCCCCATGGTCCGTAGAAAATTCGACTATAAGGTCTAAGGTAAGAAAAGAAAATAATAAAAGTAATGACGGCTATAGCTCCTAAACCAAAAAGTAAATAGTTGTTCTTTTCAAATATTGATATTTTTTTGGTAGATGAATACTTTTTATACAAAAATCCTATATAGAAAAACGGTGCAAATGATATGACCCTATCTAATGAGAGGAAGTCTTTTATACTCTTTTGCCACTCACCATTTAACATTGAAATGCAAAGTGTTAAAATCAGCAATACCAGTGTGTAGATAGTTATATTGTCTTTCAATATTTCTTTTAACTTTATATTCTTAACCTTTTGCTTAATTTGTGAATTTTCAAATTCTCTCTTAAACTCTACATCATTTTTCTTTCTTTTTCATACACAGCTCTAATGGCAATAATGTCAATCTGAAAAAAATATTAAAGTTGAAATATACCAGGGAGTCGATGACTCATGTAAGAAATCCGGTATTATATTTTTATTATCATAAAATAACATATCACTTATATGGAGAAGTATTTTCATTAAAAAAAACAATATAAGTAAAGAAAAAAGAGATTTGAATTCTGTTCCCTTCCTTTTCCATGACTCATAGTAAAAATATCCTGATAAAAAAATAAAAGCCGGCATATGAAAGCTGTAGATCAATAAAAATAAACTTGTAGAAAGCCCATATTCCCTATCTTTCATCGGCAAAAGAAAATGCCCGAACACTACAAAAAAAATCAAAACACCCCTGAATATATCCAGACTCTCTATTCTTTTTTTCTGTTTAGTATCCTTTATATTCATATCTTGCTTTCCTTTCATCTACAAAAACTGAATATCTTTTTACTATAAAGCTTTTTGTAATTATACGCATATTTATATTATATTTTTCCAGTTCATGCAAATTTTTTTAATAATATATGTCGGTTTTTAATAAGGTCTCGTTCTCTTCATTCTTAGGATTATACCAACAGGTATCAATTCCTATATTATGCCCACCTTGTATATCACTTGTCAGTGAATCTCCTATGATTAGAGATTCTTTTTAAATCCTTTTATACCTACTACTGAAATAACTTTTTCAAAGAATTTAACATTTGGCTTTTCAAAACCTACAAGCTCGGAAATAAATACATTATCTACAATATCATTAAGCCCTGAACTCTCTAATTTCTTTTCTTGCACCACTTTTGTACCGTTAGTTACTATAATAATTTTACAAATTTTTTTCTGATGTTTAATTATATCTATTGCATCATCATTAAACACTATCGTATCACATAGTGCAATTTGATACTCTTTATTAAATTCTGCTGCAATATCGGCATTTATACCCTTATTAGAAAAGAATTCTATAAATCTTTCTACAAGCATCTTATCCTTTTTTATTTTTCCGGATTCCATTAATTGCCAATACCTTTTATTTATTTGAGAGTAACACATAAGCATTTCATCTGAACAAGTACCTAAGTTAAATTTGTCAAATAAACTCCTGATAGCTGCTCTTTCTGCTACTTCAAAGTTAAGAATCGTACCATCAATATCCCACAACAAATATTTGTACTTTGCCATAATTTCCCAAATTCCTTTCAAAATCCCAAACACCAATATTGCCATTTAGATATACTTTGTATATATTTTTAAATACATTTTTAATTTAATCAAATAGCATTTAAACAGTATTTATATTTACCTGTCTCCCCGTAAAATAGGGATTTTGTAAATTTGTCAAAATATCCTAGCTGTTTTTTCCTTAGCTCAATTGAATCAACTACCTTATCCATTATTCCGCAAAACTCTCTTTGCTTTTCCATTGTAGGAAGTTTTATTCGTATTTTACTCAAACCTGTATTTGTAATTGCTCTTTGAGTTGCACCTGATGAATTAGTATTTTTTTGATTTAGAAATAAACTACTTCCCAATAAATAATATAATGCTTTAGGCTCAATTATATTCTCCTTGGCTCTTATAGCACAAAAACCGGTAGAATATATATTTTTCTCTGTTTCATCATCAAGCAACAAAGTTTTTTCCGTTTCAGCCATTTTTGCAAATAATATATCTCCACTACAAGCCACTAAGTTAGCACGAGATGGTCTACTTGAGTAATCTACAAGCTCAATATCATCACTTTCAATAATATTTCCATTCACCGCTCCTGTACTTACATATTTTTTATATCCATCAAATTTTTTAGGGGCTTCTCCTACAAAAGAAATCAAATCTGTAAATAAAAAATCCTTCACAATTAACCTCTCTTAAAAATTTATATTTTATAATCTATGCTATCAATCTAACTTACTTTACAAATACGACACCTGTAAAAAAACTTTGCATTTCAATCTTTATAGAGTTTAGTATTTTTTACAAAGTGAGTTACAAATCTCACAGTCAAGAACTACCTAAAGTATAGCTCACTACAGAGTATACGAGTAAACAAGTTCTGCAACCTGTGTAAAATTTGTCTAAACTTTGAAAAAAGTGCTGTGAGTATAATTAAAATACAAAGTGTCTTTCCTACACCTCAAGCATCCTCTTAAGCTCATCCATATTCCCCTTAATCTCTTCTTCAAGTGCAAAAAGTTTCTCCAAAATCTCAGCAGTAGGCGGATACTCAACCGGCACATATTCTGTCTTTTTATACTTATTAATTGACAAATCATACTCATTATCAACTATTTCCTGCTTTGGAACCAGGAAACTTTGCTCTGTTCTTTCCCTGCCTTCCTCGCCGTCCATATTATTAAATCTTTCTATAATATCCGGTATGTCATTCTCCGAAACTTCCGACCTTTTATCATCAAGACTGAAACCGTCAGCCTTCATATCATAAAACCACACCTTATCCGTACCGCCGGCGTCAGTCTTGGTAAATACCAAAACCGCAGTAGATACACCTGCATAAGGCTTAAATACCCCTGAAGGCATGGAAATAACCGCTCTTAGCCTATGAGTTTCAACCAGTTCTTTTTTTATTGACTTATGCGCCTTACTGCTGCCAAAAAGCACACCGTCAGGAACTATGCAGGCACAGCGTCCGCCTTTTTGAAGCATCCTAAGAAAGAGAGCAAGGAATAAAAGCTCTGTCTTTTTCGTATTTGTAACGGCTTTTAAGTTATCATTGATACTTTCAGCATCTATAGTTCCCTTAAACGGTGGATTTGCAAGGCATACACTATACTTTGAACTTATATTATTTTGCTTTGATGCACTGTCCATATAATCAACTTCCGGTTTGTCAATTGAGTGCAACATCAGGTTCATGGTAGATATACGCAACATAGTCTTATCTGTATCAAACCCTGTAAACATAGTACTTGCAAAATGCTCCCACTGCTCACTGCTCATACTATCTTCATATTCTTTCCTTATATACTCGGCTGTACCTACCAAAAACCCGGCTGTACCGCAGGCAGGATCGCATATACTGTCATCCAGTGTCGGTTTAATAATCTCGACCATCATTCTGATAATATGTCTTGGCGTACGAAACTGACCTGCCAAACCGGCAGAAGCTATTTTCCCAAGCATATATTCGTATACATCTCCTTGCATATCCCTGTCAGATATATCATGCTGATACAGATCCTCAAGACCTGTAATTATTTTTTGCAATACCAATGGAGTAGGTATCAAAAACATAGCATCTTCCATATACTTTGAAAAAGCGCTTTTGCCATTGTCGGAAGTTTCTTTTCCTTCAATTTCAATAAGCTCACCTTGTTCATTAAATCCGGCAAATGAGAATTTTTCATCTTCTTTATCGCCGGAAATACCCTTTGGGATATTATATTAAAAATTTCTACAGGGTCTCTATCTTTAAACTTACTCCAACGCATAGACTGACCGTTTGGAGTTTGTGGGAATATTTTATCCATCTCTTTTCCCATCAAATTTTCAAACTCTTCTGTCTCGATCTCTTTTTCATCAAGAGAGCGTATGAACATCAAATATGTTAATTGTTCTATAACTGTTAGTGGATTTGTAACTCCTCCCGCTGCAATATCAAGCCATATCTTATCGATATTATTTTTAATAGCTCCTGTAATCATTATATTTCCTCCCGATTTATTAGTTAACTCAAAGTTACCAGCACTTAGTGTGTAATGAGCATTAATACTTAAATATTTCATCCAATAAAAAAGGCATAAATCTAAATCTTTTATTTTTTATTTCTTTTTTTATTCATAAGCCAATCCCGGACATAAACTCAACTGCATTTCTTTTATAATGTTGTAAAACGATAACTATAATATCACAGCCTGCTTAAATATTTAAATAAAACCTCAATATCCCCAGTATCAATATATGAAGCGGATAAAAAAGGTAATTGAGCCACTTATATTGTCTGCCTCTTTTCCCGTTGTATGTTAAAGTCATGGCAAATCCCAAGAATGAATACAGCTCCTTTATAATAGATATATATCCCAGTCCCGCTCCAAGTATAGGCTTATCGTAGAAAATATAAAAAATATAAGCTACAACTATCGCATGTATATCATAATCAAGACTTAATAACATTGATAAGATCCCGAAAAATGCCACGATAAATACAGATATGATATACCACAATATTTTACTTGAAATTTTCTTTTTGAGGCTGTCTATGATCCAAATACTCATAAGGCAAAGTGCCAATGTAAACATCATATTATTCCAATTGGGATTATAAAAAACTTTTGATGTAAACATATCAAAAGGAACTTCCGATATGACACCGAATACCAAAAGAGTAAGCAAATATTTTCTCCTGCTGCCGGTCTTGAAAAATCCTTCTACAATAAAAAATACAAATATAGGAAAGGCTATTCTCCCGAATATTGAAAATATATTTGATAAATACAATAAAAACCCCTCTCCGTCAAGCATAGGTATTATAAGTGCATTATTCACATGGTCTGTAAGCATCGATACAAATGCCAGATATTTTAATTGTGCACCATTAAATATCTGAAGCTTTGTCAGTTTCCCCTGTTCAAATCTTTTATTTATTTCCATAGCACCTCCCTACAAAAAAATATTATATTGCATCCTGTTTTTACATGTCTTTTTCTATATAATTTAAGTTTTCTTATGGTCATATTTTAATTCTATCTCACTTGCGCAATATGCGATAGTTGCACCTTCAAAACCTATATATAAGGGTATCCCCTCTGTTGCTATAAAAAACTCCACTGCATCCACCTCCCAAAAACAATACCGTTACAATGCATACTTTATGGAATAAATCATGATTTTCCATTGTAAACATAGCAGGTTAAACCATTATATAATATAATACTCTTTATTGATACAAAAACAGTAACAGTATGCGATCAACAAATTTATTATTAATACAAAGGGATTTAGATCATGAAGATAATACTTTCACCAACCAAGAAAATGACCACGGATAACGATAGCTTTGCAGCCGAGGATCTGCCTGTCTTTATTGAGCAGAGTGAGGAAATTTTATCATGGTTACGTGAACGCTCTGAACCCGAGCTTAAAAAACTCTGGAATTGCAATGATAATATCGTGAAACAAAACATTGAAAGAATACGAAACATGAACCTTAGAGAGAATCTTACACCGGCACTTTTTGCCTACGAGGGTATAGCATATCAGCACATAGCACCTAAGGTATTTGAATACAGCCAATTAGAATACGTTAAAAAACATTTGCGTATCCTTTCCGCTTTTTACGGTATCCTAAGGCCTATGGACGGAGTGTGTTCCTACAGACTCGAAATGCAAGCTAAAGCATCTGTAAATAATCATAAGGATCTGTACGACCTGTGGGGCAAAAGACTCTATGATGCCCTTAAAGATGATGACGGAATAATCATAAATCTGGCATCAAAAGAATATTCAAAATGTATTGAAAAATATCTGACTCCGGATAACAGATATATTAGCGTTACATTTTGTGATAGATCCGGCGATAAATTAGTCTCAAAGGCTACTTATGCCAAAATGGCTCGTGGAGAGATGGTAAGATACATGGCTGAGGAATATATACAAAAGCCTGAACAGTTACATGATTTTGACCGTATGGGATATCATTTTCGTGAAGATCTAAGCAGCGAGAGTGAATATGTTTTTGAGAGAAGATCATAAGAACTCTGTTGCTGCCGGTACAGACCCACAGTGCCGTAAAGTTATCTGTAAGAGAACTTTACGAGTATTCCGGTTTTAAGGAATGGGTGGATATATGTAAAGATCCGGATAATATAGTATAATATACTATATTATCCTTTGTTATAAAGTATTTATCATATCGGGAGGTCATTATGAACAGCGAACTTAAAAGAATGATACAGGAAAGCAATAATATAGTGTTTTTTGGAGGTGCGGGAGTATCCACGGAAAGCGGCATACCAGATTTCAGAAGTGCGGAAGGCATCTACAATAATAACTATTATATTCCCCCTGAGACAATACTGAGCCACGATTTCTTTTTCGAAGAACCGGAAGAATTTTATAAATTCTACAAAGAAAAATTACTTTACCCGGATGCCAAACCCAACAAAGCACATCAGGCACTGGCAAAACTTGAAAAAGAGGGCAAATTAAGTGCCGTCATCACACAAAATATAGACTGTCTTCACGAACTGGCAGGAAGTAAAAACGTATTAAAATTACACGGAACGGTTGATAAAAATATCTGCTTAAAATGCCGCAAGCGTTACGGACTCGATACCGTAATTAACGCCGAACTTGTACCTTACTGCGATTGCGGCGGAGTTATAAAACCGGAAGTTGTTTTATACAAAGAAAGTCTAAACAGTGATACTTTGCAAAAGTCTGTTCATTACATATCCAATGCCGACATGCTTATAGTTGGAGGTACTTCACTGGTCGTATATCCCGCTGCCGGTTTGATAGACTATTATAAAGGAGATAAGCTGGTACTTATCAACAAGTCTTCCACAAGTGCGGATAAAAGAGCCGATCTTGTTATCAATGAAAGCATAGGCAAGGTATTTGAAGATCTGCTTTAATATAGAATTTGTATAAAAATAAGGGTTCGATCATGAGAATGAATTTTTCGAAACATCCTCATGACCGAATCCTTATTTGTAATTTTTATCTTTATCTCGCTACTCCCGAGACCTTACCCTCAAGATCCTCACAAGCAAAGCCCGGATCCCAATATTTTTATTTTTATCTCTCTACTCTTTTTAGTACCCTACTCTAAGTATCTTCCTTGGCAAAGCTTTGTATATTTCGACCATTTACATAATTATTATCCTTAAGGATCATAACCGGGGCTTTACATAATATGACCTATGACAGGATCCCAAATACATCAAAATATCGGTTATCGTCTCACCCCCTCTTTATCAAGAATATAGAATACTATACCTGTCAGAATAAGTACCGTGCCTGCATACCGGTATACATTTGCAAGAACATTGTCGGTACCGTAGATATCAAGTATTCCCCTTATGATGCTTCCTAAGGTAAGTGCCGCTATACCCGTATTATAAAATATTAAAGACATTCCGTTTTGCAATTTGATCCCAGGAATAATGTATAAGATCAAATTATACAAAGTACCTCCGATAAGAGGGAATAAAAAGGCATATATCATATAGCTTGAATATACTCCATGGCTGAATATTTCATAAATACCTCCGAAAAGGGCACAAAACATACTTACGCAAAAATATATAAAACTTCTTTTTACAAATACATTTCTTATATCATTTTTCATTCTTCTATTTACCGATGTATACAATATCGCTCACTCCTCTCTCGCTTATATCCCAACCGTTGGTAGTCGGATTGTTAACAATATTTCCGTTAAAATACATTGTAGATGAACCTCCTCCATCCAGGTTATATACAGTCTTGGCTCCAAGTGAAGCTGCGAATGTCGCAAGTTCATAAAGTGAAAGTCCTTCACTTTCATCTGTTCTTCCGTCAGAAACTATAAATAAATAATGACCGTCTTCCATTATTGCTATCGCAGTTCTCGGATTACTTGCCATAGCCTTTCCCACTTCATCATTTTGACTTACACTTATATTGCCGTTTTCTACAAGTGCGGGTCCGAAAGACAGAACCGTAACCGCTCCTTGATCCAAAAGTTCCTGTGCACTGACTTCACTTTCATTAATAATTTTCATACTTCCGTCTTTATAGATCACAAGGTCTTCCTGATTCGCCTTGGCAGTACTTCTGTAGATAACACCGTCTCTTATAACATATCCGTTATCTCTTGCGCCGTAATAATCTCCGTTGATCGCAAGTATCGCACCGGCACTTTGTGCCATGGAAGATGTCGTTGAGGTTATATTCTTACCGTAAGCATTTTGTGCAAATGCCGTTTCTATCCGGGCACTGCCCGAAGTGTGACATCCGCAACATATATATCGGTATCATACTCCCTGTAAGTAGTTAAAGTTATACTTGTATCATCACTTTCATAAGAAGTATCGCTGCTTTTTACCGTACTGTCATGTGAACTTGTTTCGCTTGTTTCTCCTGTTTCGTATGACTGTGTATTTGTATCTCTACTTTGTACTCCCACTCCTTTTTTAGCTACCTTATTCATATAGACTTTCCCGCTGCTTTCTCTTGTCTCTTGAGCATCATCAGTGTTTTGGGACTGTTGATCTTCATAAGAAGTATTCTCTACTACTTTATAAACTCTTGGTATTGCAAATGTATCGAGTAACACATAGCCTGTATATGAAACTAAACTTAAACTTAAAATTAATGACGTGATTATATTTCTTTTTCTCAAATCAGACCGCCTCCTCTTCTTTCTTCTTAAATATCAAAAATTTTTGTATAAACCAGCTTATAATAAAAAATATAAGCTCCGTGATCAGTTTTGCTATCTTTGTGTCTATATTAAAGACCTCAACAAACATTTTAAGTACTATAGTATTACCTGCAAGTATACATAAAGCCAACATAAAATAAGATATTGCAAGTTTTAAGGTATTGCCCTTTCTCTTAAAAACCACCTTTTTATTTAAAGTAAAATTAAGCACGGAACTTACTATTCTTGCAAAAACATTTGAAACAACTGTACTCAGTCCTTTACCTAAACTTACGGTAAATACAAGTCCTATACAATAAAGAGCATAGTCAACCAGGAAACAAATTATAGAAGCCGCACAAAACTTAAAAATCTCCTTGTATATCCTGTAAGAGTCTTTAAATACATTGAAATGAGAGCCGCTGTTATTATTGATATATATAGTTGCTATATCTATCTCCTTTATTTCTATATTATTTTTTGAACACTCCATTAATACATTTATCTCGTACTCGTACCTCTCTCCCTTTATTTCCAACATAAGAGGCACCAGTTTATATGAAAATGCTCTAAGCCCCGTCTGAGTATCATATACTTTAACTCCCGTAGCGATCTTGTAGACCAGCCTTGTCATCGCATTACCGAATCTGCTTCTTAGAGGAACATCCTCTCCGAAAAATCTTTTTCCAAGCACCAGTATGTCCGGTGACTTTTTTACAAGGTCACATATTTTGAGAGCATCCTCTATTGTATGCTGTCCGTCCGCATCCATAGTCACCACTATATACTCACCTATGTAATTATCATTTATATAGTTAAGTCCGGTCTTTAATGCCCTTCCCTTCCCCTTATTTACTTCATGTTCAAGAACTTTGGCAAATTCTTTTGCCTTACTAAAAATATCCTTACAAGCATCAGAGCTTCCGTCATTGACCACCACTATATCCATATCTGTATCTTTCTTTATATTTTCAAGTAAATCAAGCATATTTTCTTCCGGTTCATAAGCCGGAATAAGAGCTATGATCTTCATACTCAAACCTCCTTATTTTTTTATTAAGTACATTTTTTCATAGGTAATTTGACACTATTTTTTTATTTCCCTAACGCTTAAAGATGTTATAACATCCTTAGCTGATATTATACTGAAAATTTCTTATAAATCAGTCACAAAATATATATTAATATATAAGATTATCGGAACTAAGTCTTAGATTTGCTATTTAAGGCTTCTTTCTATAAATAATTTATACTTATTATTTATTCTTAGATTATTATACATAATTTAAGTTTTTTTCGGTAATAATATTTAAATATTTTTATACAATAATATTTGCCAATTACTTGTATAATCAAATGTAAATGCTAAATTATGATTATTATTTTTTGCTTTATATATTGACCTTTGTATAATATATTGATAACATATATCATATTCTATTATAAAAGTAGGATAGAAGGAGGATTAAAAATGAAAATAAGATCACTTGCAGCTATTATTCCTGCATTACTGCTTGTTCTTGGCGGATGCAGCAACTCAAGCTCTTCAACTACCGCTGCGGATACTTCTGTCGCTGCACAAAGCAGTGCTGACAGCAGCATGGCTGCATCGGAATCAGAGACCGGATCATCGGATTCTGAAATTAAGAAGATAAAGGTTGCTCATACTCAGTCTTATTATCCATACGACTTTGTAAATGATAAAGGTGAGTCTGACGGTTATGAAGTTGCGGTATTCAAAGCTATTGATGAGATGTTGCCCGAATATGAATTCGAATATGTCTCAACTACAGCTGAGGACTTGCTTATAGGTCTTGAAGCCGGTAAGTATGATGTAGGTCTTAAGGGAGTATGGTGGACTGCCGAAAGAGAAGAAAAGTTCATATATCCTGAAAATTACATCGGCTCAAGCGTGATAGGAATAGCTTTCAGAACCGAGAATGCCAACGAGATCACCGATCTGGAAAGCTTTGCACGTTATAGCGGCAATCTTGTTCCGATCTCTCCTCAAAGTGCTCAATATACCATTATCGAGAACTTTAACAAAGAACATCCCGACACACCTATAAAGTTAACTCCTGCCGATCAGTTTGAGTTATCCGATGCCTATCAGTGGGTACTTGAAGGAAGATATGATGCCTTCTTTAATATAAAGGTATCTTTTGATACCAATGTTGTCGCTGAGGACGGAGAATATCATCAATTTGCTGACAAGCTTTCATTTGCTACCTATAAGGGCATACCTATATGGCCTTTATTCAACAAAGAAAAGTCAGAGCTTGCTACAGCTTGTGATGATGCTATTGCCAAATTAAAAGAAGAAGGTAAGTTGGAAGAGCTTTCAGACAAATATTTCGGATACAGTGTATTCAAGGATATTCCGGAAGGTTATAAAAAAGGTGATGACCTGTAATTAAGCCATCCCTTAATAAAACATTATGTTTTAATAAATTATGATTTTACGATAAACAAACTTATAGAAGTAAGTTCTCTTATTTCTATAAGTTTGTTTCTTACTTTTATCTATAATTAATTACTGTAATGATATATAGATTTAAATAAAAATAACTATATTTTTTTTATCAAATTTAGTATAATAGAGTGAATCAATTTACGAGGAGGAGTTTTCAATGCCCGGCTCTGAGCAATACAACTCATGGCTCCAAATACAAGAAGGTGTTCGTGAAACAGAGAAACTGATGAGTCAAAAAGGTATAATCTGTCAATGATCAAAGCACGCCAAACTTTGGAATTCATGGTCAAATGTCTAACCGACAAATATAATATAGAACATGAGGATCTTATCGACAGCATAGAAGACTTGTATCAGATAAGAGTTATCACTAAAAGCACTTATGAAAACTACAACAAGATAAGGATCATAGGTAATAAAGCAACACATGAGGGCGATAACAATGCTTATAATTCCAATATCGCTTATCATTTATTAAGTCAGGAAGTATTTACTTTCTCGAACGATTATTCACCGAGAAAGAAGGTTCGTACAAAATCATTGGAGGAAGATGTGGAAAGTAGAAATAACAGAAGACAAAGTCATAGCGATCGTCCGAGCAAAAGGAGTTCTTCATACACCGGTAAGCAAAGACGTAGAAGAAGAAGACAAAATAATATTATAAGAATAGTTGTGCCTATCGGAATAATACTGGTACTCGTTGCTCTTGCATTTTTGATCAGAGGTATTTTTGCCGGTAAAAAAAATCCCCCTGCCACTTCGGCTATCGCTACTATAGAACAGACTCCGGCTACTTCTTCCGTTGCAGCTACGACCGAAGCTGTAGAAAGCAGTTCTGAACCTAATAGCACTGAGGCGACTTTTGAAGAAAGTACCGAGGTATATAAGACCAATTCGAATGTTAATGTACGTTCCGCACCAAGTACCGACTCTACTATACTGGCAACATTGGAAAAAGGTGTTACCGTAGATTATGTTAAAAAACATAATGATGAGTGGGCTGTTATAAGATTTGAAAATACCTCCGAGGCTTATGTATCAAGCCAGTTTCTTACCAAACAATAATTATGAGATCTTAAATATATTTGATTAAATATAAAAACCATATCCTAAGGATATAGTATATACTCTTCCTGCCGGTTCATCCGGCAGATAAGCTGTATATTATCCTTACAGATACGGTTTTATTATATGATAAATAATCTAACATATAACTCAGCAAAACATTGATAAACTGCTTGATCAATTAAACAATATCTTTTTAATATCCGCTAATTAATCAAATAAAAACTTTCTTCTAACTTAAACTTATTCTCTGTTATCAGAATATCATCCTCTTCTAAGCTCTTTTTAACCTGTTCTATCTAAGCTCAAAAACTCCTGCTTCAGTCTCTCTTATACATGTATCAAAGAAGTTCTTACAAACATTTTCCATATAGCCTGCATCCTTTACTCCGGCACTTTCGTATGATGAATGCATTGCAAGTTGAGCAAGTCCTATATCTATGGCATTTATAGATACCTGTGACATCGCAATATTTCCCAGGGTACTTCCTCCCGGCTCATCCGAACGATTTGCAAAAAACTGATAAGGTACCTTGGCTTTTTCACATATAGCCTTAAATATAGCCATACTCACTCCGTCACTGGTGTATTTTTGCCCGGCATGGGATTTTATAACTATACCCTCATTCATATAAGCACAGTTGCCTATATCGGTCTTATTGGGGTGATTGGGATGAACGGCATGTGCGTTGTCGCAACTTAACATAAAACTGTTGGCAATAGCACAACTAAATTCTTCTTCGCTCATTCCAAGCTTGTCATTCAACCTTCTGAGCACATCGTAAAGTAAAGTAGATGCCGCTCCCTGCTTAGTCTGTGAACCTACTTCTTCATTATCAAAACAAGCATATATCTGTATATTCGAGTCATTAGCTCCTTTAATAAATCCTTTAAGTGAGGTAAATGCACATTCCAGATTATCTATTCTTCCGGCTGAGAAAAATTCGTTGTTCTCTCCCCAGATACTTGACTTCATTCTGTTATAAAGATAAAGATCGCTTCCGTATATATCATTTTTATCTATTCCAAGTTCATCTGCGATAAGATTTTTAAGAGCATCTTTCTTCTTGCTGCCGGCTGCAAAAAGCGGCAGCATATCTATTTGCTTATTAAGGCTTATTCCCTCATTTACCTTTCTGTTCATATGAATCGCAAGATTAGGGATCAAAACGAGGTCTCTGTCTATGTTTACAAGCCTGCTTTCATACCTTTTTTCATTTTTGATTATGACCCTTCCGGCAACCGACAGCGGTCTGTCAAGCCAGGTCGATGCTATCATACCGCCATAGCCCTCGGTATTAAGCTGTATGTATTTATCTCTTACCGATATCTCCGCATTTTCCTTTATCTTAAAATTAGGAGAGTCACTGTGAGAAGCGGCTATATTAAATGAATAATTATCAAGGTTATTTCCGATTTTTACAGCTACTATACTTGTATAATTTCTGCACACATAATATTTTCCTCCCTTTTTTATATCCCAGGGTGAAGACTCCGAAAGCTTACTAAAGCCTTGATCATCAAGAATCTTACTTATATTACTTACCGCATGAAAGGCGGTAGGGCTGTTGTCTATAAATGAAAGCAATTCTTTTATTCCTTTGCTCATATCAATGTTTCCTTTCTTTTTTATTGAAATACGGCTCTATATGAATTATAACATGAGATTTTTTTTCTATCTTTGTTTGTATGGTTCTTTCTATATCATGCATAAGTTTATGGCTTTCTTCAACCGTCATATTCGGATCGACCTGAACGTGCATATCCATAAACACATTATTCTTTGTTCCCCTTGAACGGATCTTATGCATCTCTTTGACACCGGGGTATTCTTTCATGATCAAACTTTTAACTTCTTTTGAATCAACTATCTTTACATCTATCAGTATATTTATATTCTCGATGAAAATATTATAGGCTGTATAAAATATCATAGCAGACACCGCAAATGAAGCCACAGAATCCAATATAGGAGACATCCCCAGTCTTATAAGGACTATGGTAACAATAACTCCCACAGTTACGAATATATCCGACCTTGTATGCAGTGAATCGGCTATAAGAATAGGAGAATTGAGTTCATTTCCTTTTTTATATTCATAATACGCCACTATAATATTGACCCCTAATGTAAAAAGCATTACTATAAGGCTCAAAGGGCTTATGCTAACTTCGACAGGATCTTTTATCTTTCCTATAGCCTCCAATATGACATTGAAACCTGCATAAACTAAAAACAAACCTATTATAAGACCTGTAATTATCTCTATCTTTCCGTGTCCGTATTGATGATCATCATCTTCCGGCTTTGATGCAAGATAGACTCCTATAATAGCAATAACATTGGACAGACCGTCAGCAAGAGAAGCAAATCCGTCCGCACTGATGGCACCCGACCTTGTTATACGTCCCATTATGATTTTTGAGACAGCTACCAGTATATTTAGGATCAATATTAGCAAAAGTATATTTTGAATTTTCTTATAATCATTATCTTTCATTTACATCCTCTGAAGTGACACAGACATTATTTGGCATAAAGCAATCGTTCTTTGCATTATTATAATAGATCCTGGTGATTTTTTCATACGCCGACTCATTTTTGAATTAATTTAACTATGATGATCGATATTCAGCTTATTTGAAATACACCGAATATTACTTTGACTTGTCTTAGCTTTAATTATCATTTTTAGCTTTTTGAAATACAATAACTATTACTTTGACTTATCTTAGCTTTAATTATCGTTTTTTTAGCTTTTTGAAATACATCAACTATTACTTTGATTTACGTTAAATTATTTTGATTTTTCTTATCATAAATTTTTTTAATACCTCTGCCTTTTTTTCGATCCTTCATTATCAAATCAATAAATCAGTTCTTTTATTTTATATAATTAAATTCATTTACCTATATGCAATTTTTCTTACTGCATTATACTGTAAATAAATCACTATTCAATAATATAAACCATTATGTACTCATATTAAATTAATACAGTTAATAAATTCCTATAGGTAATATATTTAATTCTATGTATACATAAAAAGTTTTACATAATATACCTGACAGGAATTTATTTATAACACACCGGTAGATAATTTTCAAGTAAAGCGGTATATTATAAGTTGCAAGGAAATCAATAACATAAACAATTATAATAGTCTGTAAGAATGTTTTATAAAATTGCTTTATACAATTGCTATATACAATCAGTTGATATAAAACATTATGATTCAATCATACTCCAGGCTCTTTTTTAAAGCTTAGATAAATTC